>JGI12316J15310_10000006_pt7 | contig 1528659 bp, 1514 predicted proteins | sample MarCyaLeptolynsp_FD_15310 | JGI IMG/M metagenome (IMG submission 15310) | reverse complement strand
ACGGTGCGATTGGTTACGCGGAGGGCACTCCAAAGGTACCCGCGGCGGTTGATCGTGACGAGTTGGCCGGCGGCGGCACAGAGTACATCGTGAACCGGCGCCGGTTCGTGCTGCACCCGCGCGGTGTGAAGTGGGTTGGATCGCCGGCGGGGTCCTCGGCAACCAACGCGGAGCTGGCCACGGGCACCAACTGGGTGCGCGTCTACGAGCCCAAGAATGTCCGCATCGTGGCCTTCAAGCACAAGCTCGGCTGAACCCGATAGGAGATAGGAACGAGGTGAGCGGCGGCCTTCGGGCCGCCGTTCCTACTTGTGGAGGAATGCCATGCGAGGTTGGAAGGCCAAAGAAGAGGCGTTCAAGGCTAGGCAGCAGAAGAAGCTGGATCGCCAGAACATTCGGGAGATTCGCCGGGCTCACCTTGAGGGGCGGGAACCAGTGTTGGCCGCGCCGCCGGAGGCAGTCGCGATCCCCGACCATTGGGAGGATCTGGGTTGGCCGGAAATGAAATCGCTGGCCTCGAAAGTCTCAGACGCCCCGATCAAGACCAAGGACGACGCGCTAACCGCAATCAAGGCGCATCTGGATGGTAACGTTTCCTCGGCCTAGCCGCTGGACCATCAGCCCGCGATGGGCCTTGTGGCGCTCTCGTGAGCGACGACGGCGCCGCCGCGAGACACCGGTTGTCGATCATGCTTTCGCTGGCGCCGCGGCGCTCGGCGCGGGGCTGAGCTTCAGCCGAGGCTCTCAGGCCTGGGACTACGGCTTCAACGCCTACGCCAATGACGTTCCGAGGCTGACGGCCAGCGGGCTGCTGTACGAGGAAGCCCGCACCAACACGGTCTTGTATAGCAGGCTAAGCGATGCGGTGGTCCAATCGACGCCGCAGACTCTCGGGACGTCGGTGCTCATCGACGGATCGGGTGATGGCCTGACGGTCGCGGTGGCGGCGGTCGGCACCGAGAGCGGCGTTCCTTTTCTGGACTATAGGATCTCGGGCTCACGCACCGGCGTTGGGGCCCAATTCTATGACATCAACGAAACGCTGGAACTCTCCCCCGTGTCGCCTGGCGATCCGGACACCCTGACCGCGTGGTTGAAGGTCGTTGCCGGGTCGGTTCCGGCCGAGGCCACCGTGCAGTTCTATCGGCACTACAGGGATGCGGCGAACGCCCTCGTTGTGGCGCACAGTCAGGCTCTCGTCGTCGACGGATCGCTCGTTAGGTATGCCAGCCAGCATTCGGCCCCGGCGACGACGAGCAAAATCGTGAACCGTGGCTTCTTTGTCCGTGTCGAGGACACCGCCGCCGCAGTGGATTTCACCATTCGGGTCGGCGCGATCCAGCACGAGCGTGCAGCAGTCGCATCGTCGCCGATCGTCACTGCCGGCTCTCAGGTCACACGCGCCGCCGATACGCTGACAGTCAGTCTGGAGGACGGCCACTACGACGTGTTGGTCGAACGGGCCGACCTTGATGGCGCGGTCACCAAGGCCTTTGTCGATGTCACGGCCTCGTCAGGGGCCGGATGGGGCGTGCCAGTCGACATGGACCGTCCCTATCTGCGCCGCCTCAGAGTATGGCGTAGCGGCATCCTGACCAGCTACCAGCAAACAGCGCTTTTGGAGTGACATGGCACTGATCGTCGAGGATGGCACCATCGTCTCCGGCGCCGAGTCCTACCTGTCCGTGGCCGATGCCGACACGTACCACACAGCTCGCGGCAATGACGGATGGACAGGGGACGCGACGGCGAAGGAAGCGGCGCTACGGAACGCCACCGACTACCTCACGCAGCGCTACCGGCTGAACTGGTACGGGCACCGCTTCAGCTTGGGCCAGGCGCTCGACTGGCCGCGCTCCGGCATCAACGATGTTGGAACGGATGAGGTGCCACGCGAGGTGCGCCATGCGACGGCTGAGATGGCCCTGGTGGCGCTCACGACTGACCTGAATGCGCCTTTGGAGCGAGGCGGCCAGGTCAAGCGGGAGCGCAAGAAGGTCGGGCCGATCGAGAGCGAGACGGAGTACGCCGATGGCGCGTCGGGCAGGACACGCTATCCGGCCGTCGACGGCATCCTGGCGCCGTTCCTGATGCGGCGTGGGAGGCTGGTGCGGGTATGACCGTCTTTGCCAACCAGATCGCGACGGCGAAGCGGCTGATCGCGGCCAAGGGCCAGACGGTCACGTTTAGTCGGCCTGGTGAACTGAACTACGACCCGGCCACCGACACCCAGATCGGCGCGTCCGACACTGTGTTCACCGGAACTGCGGTCGTTCTGCCGATCAGTGGAGGTGGCTCAGAGTTTGATGTCCGCTTGCCCGGCGTTGTCGAAGGCCGCGCAAACCATCGCGAGCTTCTGGTGGCCGCCGAGGGCATGACGCATGCCCCGATGGCTGGAGACAAGGCCCTTGGCATTGAGGGCGATGATTGGACGATCATTGGATGGGTGCCTCTGGCGCCGGACGGCACGCCGATCATCCACACGGTGACGATCAAGCGATGACGACGAACTTTCGGCAGTTCCGGCTAGCCCTACGCAAGTTCGAGGGCGACATCGGGCGCCTGCACACGCAATTCATGCAGAAACTCTCGCTCGATTTCCTGCGCGGCGTCGTGCTTATGAGCCCGGTCAAGGACGGCCGGTTCCGCAACAACTGGATGACCCAGATCGGCACGCCGTCTGCCGCCGTCACCGAAGAGGTCGACCCGAGTGGCGCCAAAGCCATAAGTCGCGGCGCTCAAGAGGTCGCGCAGCTTCCGTAGTTCAGTGCGATCTACCTGACCAACAACGTGCCGTACGCGCGTCGGCTGGAAGAGGGCTACTCGCAACAGGCGCCGGCCGGTGTTGTTCAGGTCACCTTCGCCAACATCACGAGCGTCCTGTGAGCTACGCCGACGAGCGCACCGCGATCGCCGGCCGGTTCAACAGTCACTGGAACGCGCGGACGCCGATCGCGTGGCCGAACGTCGGCTTCGACGTCCCGGTCCGCGGGGCCTGGGTGCGTCTGACGATCAACAACGGCGACGCGACGCAGAGGTTGATCGGCAACCCGGGCGCCAACGTGCATCGCCACGTCGGCGTGATCACGGTCCAGGTCTTCGTGCCGATCGACAGCGGCACCCATACGGCCCGCGACCTGGCCGATGACGCCGCCGCGATCTTTCGCAACCAGTGCTTCGACGGCATCCGATGTGATGTCCCGTCGGTGCGCGAGGTGGGGCCAGCCGACATCTGGTTCCAAGTGAGCATGTCCTGCCCGTTTCGCAGAGACGAGCTGCTCTGATACCGCGTCGGTGACGCGCTGATCCTGCAAATCACTGGAGGGCGCTACGCCTGATTTCTCCGACGCCTCGGATGCCACACTGGCGTTAATTCCCGAGACGGTTTTTGGCACCACGCCGGCCACGCCTGCCTTTCAGCGCGTGCGCCTGACGGGCGAGAACATGGTCTATGCCATCGACAATCAGACCTCCAACGAGATCGATCCGACCGCCTCGGTGAAGGATCTCATTCAGCGCGAGGCCTCGGCCACCGGCGGTTTTGACTTCGAGCTGACCTATGGCTCGGAGTTCGACACGCTGTTTGAACATGCGCTGCGCGGCGACTTCGCGGTCAACACGCTGAAGGCCGGGACCGAGAAGAAGTCGCTGACGGTCGAGAAGGCGCTTCAGGGTGGTGGCGCCACGCATTATCAGCGCTTCCTGGGCCTGCGGATGAACACGCTGCAGATGAATGTGCGTGCGCAGGAGCTGGTGACGGGCCGGTTCGACATGCTGGGCCTCAACGCCTCGGCGATGGCCACGACGATCATCACCGGCGCTACCTATGTCGGCGCCAACACGAACGAGGTTATGGCATCGCCAGAGGTGGCCTCGATCACCGTGGCTAATACGGTCGGCACGATCTACTTCACCGACCTGTTGTTCACGCTCACCAACAACCTTCGCGCCCAGAACGGGATTGGCCAATTGGGCGCCGCCGGCATCGGCTATGGCCGGCGCGAGATCACCGGCCAGATGAGCGCGTATTTCGAGGACGCGGACCTCTACGAGGAGTTCGTGTCTGGCGCGGCAGGCAGCCTGTCCTTCGCCCTGTCGGACGGCACCAACAGCTACACGGTGACCTTCCCGCGGACGAAGTTCACCACCGGCCAGGTCGTGGCCAGCGGGAACAACCAGGACGTGATGGCGGAAATGGGCTTCCAGGCCCTCTACGACAGCGCGTCTCAGACGGACATGCAGATCGTCCGGTCCTAGCCTAGGAGCAATTATGAAGATCAAGCAGCACTTCGCCACCGACGCGTCGGCAGAAGAAGAGGGCGTGTGGGTGGAGATTGGCGAGGGGGCGGCCGTGAAGGTTGCCCGGTTCGGCAACAAGCGGCACGAGAAGGCGCTGGACCGGTTGCGGAAGCCCTACCGCAACATCCTGCGCACGGGCGGCGAGATCCCGAAGGACCGCGCCGAAGCGATCGTGATCGAGTCCATGGCCGAGGCCCTGCTGCTGGACTGGCGCGGGTTTGAAGACGACGACGGCAGGGCGATCGCGCATGACAAGGAAACGGCGATCGGCCTGCTGACGGAGTTGAAGGATTTCCGCAACCAGGTGGCCGCGATCGCCATGGAGGCGGAGACCTATCGCGCCTCCGCCCTGGAGGCGGCGGCAAAAAACTCCAAGAGCGGGTCTCGTGGCAGGTCCGCATCGGAGGCAAGGCCGGCAAGCTCGTAGCAATCCTTGAGGAGCACGACCGTCCGGTTCCGGAATGGGCCATCCCGCCGACGCTCAATGAGGCGACCGCACCCGTCTACCAGGCGTTCCTGGATCTGTCTCCATCGCGATCGGTGGGCTTTGGCGAGGGCGGGATACAGCTGACTGAGATCGAGGCGTACTTGCGCCTTTTCGGCCATCCCGGCTGTGACGACGCGGCGGAGTTCGTCGCGCTGATCCGGGCCTGCGATACGGCTTTCCTAGAGGCGAGGGCAGTGAAGAATGACTGACGCTCGCTTAGAGGTTCAGATCGACGGCCGGGGAGCTGTCCGGGGCTCAAACGTATCGGTGCGGGCCCTCCGCAACCTCGAGGGGCAGGCGGGACGCGTCGATGGCGCCTTCGATCGCATGCAGCGGTCGATCTTCAGCCTGCGGGGCGCGCTGACGGGGCTGGCCGGTGCGTTTGCGTTCCGGGAGCTGACGCGGACGCTTGATGCCTGGACGCAGTACGAGACCCGGTTGCGGCTGGTCACGGACTCGACCGGCGAGCTGATCAACGTCCAAGAAGCGCTCTTTGAGTTGGCGCAGGACACGAGGACAGAATTTGGCGTGACGGTTGAGCTGTATGCGCGTGTCGCCCGAAGCGCCGACCAGCTTGGATTGTCGCAGCAGAACCTTCTTGAATTGACAGAGACTGTCCAGCAATCGATTCAGATCGGCGGCGCCACGGCCCAAGAGGCGGCGGCTGGCGTAGTTCAGTTCTCGCAGGCCCTGGCATCCGGCGAGTTGCGCGGAGACGAGTTCAGAAGCCTCAGTGAAAACCTGCAGGGGCTTCGGAACGCTCTGATGGACGGCCTGAACGAGGTCGGAACATTTGGTGACGTCACGATCCGAGAGTTGCGCGAACTGTCCGCCGAAGGTCAGTTGACGACTGACGTGATCTCCGAGGCGCTGTTAGCAGTCGCCGACGATGTTGAGGCAACCTACGGCCTGATGCCGCGCACGATCGCTCAGGCGGTTAAGCAGCTTCAAAACGACATGCTGCGGGTCGTTGGGACATTGGACGACGGTTCCGGCGCCAGCGACCGGTTTGTTGAGGCAATTGACCGTGTGCGCGCAGTGGTTGTCAGCCCGGACTTTGTGAATGGCATCTCAGTTGTCGTCGAGGGCCTGGCGCTGATGGCGGAAAACATGGACGCCGTGGTCGTTGTCGGAACGACGTTGATTGGTTTGCGCCTTGGCGCGGCGTTCGGGCCTTGGGGCGCAGGTATCGGCGCCGTGACTGGCGCCCTTGCCGGGCTGATCGTTAATCAGCGCACCGCGAACAGCGTCGGCGCGGAGAGCGAGCAGGTGGCTCGGCGGCTGGCTGAGGCATATGAGTTGATGGCGCAGGGCGCCAACGAAGCGGCGGCTGCCGAGCTTCGCTTGATCGGCGCGCAGGGGCAGCGCGGGATCGCCTCGCTGCGGGTAGATATCCAAGCCGAACAGGACCGGGTTGAAGCGCTTCAGCGCGAGTTGGCGGGGATCGCACCAACGCGGGCTACCTTCGCTGAGCATGAGCACGACTTGCGCCGGCTCAGTGGTGAGATCGTGGCCGCCAACCAGAACATCGTGTCGATGGAAGGGGATATCTCTGATCTCCACGGACAGATGGCGGAGGCGACAAGACAGACCAACAACCTCGCTGCCGGCTTGGATGCGGTCGCGGCGCCCACGAGTAGCCTGAGCGAGATCACCGAAGACCTGACTGGCCGCTACACGGATTTCGTCGCTGCTGGCAACGACGCGTTCCGCATGCAGCAAGAGATCAACGCGGTGTTGGCCGAGTACACCGACATTCAGGGCCAGCTTACCGAAGCCCGCATGGACGCGTTCCTTGCTGGGGATACCGAGCGGGCCCGGGAGCTTGCTGACCAGTTGGAACGGCTCCGCCTCAGTCAAGCGGAGCAGATCCTGCGGATCGAAGACCGCTACATGCAGGCCGTAACGTCTGCGACCGGCGCGACGGACGCGTTCTCTGAGAGCCTGGGGAGGGTCAAGGGCAAGGGCGAAGAGGCGCAGGACCAACTCAAGAAGGTCGCCGATGGCGCTGATGAAGTTGCCGATGAGTGGCGTCAGGTCGGCGGCGCGTTCTCGTCAGCGCTCCAGGGCGCGATTCTCAACGGCGAGGGCTTCCGTGAGGTTCTGGCCGGCATTGCAGAGGATCTGGCGCGTCTGGCTATTCAACAAGCGACCTTGGAATCTTTTGGCGGTGGTGGACGAGGCGGAAACTTCTTCGGCGATCTGATCGGCGGTATCGGGTCGCTGCTCGGCTTCGGCGGCACACCCAAGGTTGGAGTCAAGCACGCTGGCGGGCGCGGCGATGACTTTCAGCGCTTCACTCGTGCCAGCTTGGCCGGCGACGAGCGCCTAACCGTCATCCGCCGCAATGAGCGCGTGCTAATGCAGGGCGATAGCCGGATGCGCGGTGACAACGGGATCGTCTTCAACCAGACCATCAACGTGACGGGCAACTCTGTGAACCAGAACGGCGAAATGGACCAGGCGGCTAGAGCGAGCATTGGTCGCGAAACCGAGCGGATGGTGCGAAGCGTGATCCAGCGCGAGATCGCGGAGCAGCGTCGTGTCGGTGGCATCAGCAATCCGTATTGATGGCCAATCCGATCTTTTCGCCGCCTTCACCGCCCACCGTTGGTTCAGCGCCAGACAATGAGGTCCGGCTGCTAGAGGCGCGATTTGGTGACGGTTATCGGCAGGTGGCAAGGAACGGGCTGAGCCACAAGCGGACGGTCTGGTCGCTCACCTGGGATACGCTGACGCGGGTGGACGCCGACGCCATTGTCGGCTTTCTGGATGCTAGGGGTGGCAACGAGCTGTTCGATTGGCAGCCGCCTGGATATGGAGCCGCGATACAGTTCCGGTGCCCACAATGGTCGCCTCCGAGGCCAGAGATGGGCGACGATGTGTTCACGGTGACTGCGCGGTTTGAAGAGGCTTTTGACGCCACGGCTTGACGGATGTTCGCGTTATCGTGGTAGGCTCTCGCTCCGTTTGTTGGGGGGAGACGGATGAGGCTAATCTTGGCTGCGCTCGTTTTAGGCGCATTGCCTGCGGTCGCTGCGGCGCAAGACTGTGACGGCATATCTGACGATGCCGAGCGACTCGCGTGCTATGACCGGGCCGCTGAAGGATCAGGTCACTGTGAGATTGAGGATTGGCGGTTTCGGTCACAAGCGCCTGAGTATACCGTCATTGACGGCGCTGCAACGTGCGCCCGTGGGAGACTGAGTTATCGCCTCTATGATGGCGACAGTGACGAGTTCTTGGCAGCTGGCTCTACCTACATTCGAGGATTCGTGTTCGAGGAGTTTGTTGAGATCGGGCCAACACCAAGCAGCTTGGTAATCAGGTATTCGATCTCGCAATGAGGCACTCCTTGCGCACGCCGACCTACCATCGAAGCGAAGCGGGATCAGTATGTGTCTTTGTCGGCGTCGTCATTATGGTGCTCGGCCTAGTCGATATTAGTGCGTATGCCCTGTCAGGGTTCTTTGTATTGGGTTTCGGGGGCGTTTGTGTGCTCTTCGGTCTTGTGATTCTCGAGATCCGCAGAAACACCGACGAGCTGCACCATGTGCGCAAGCCAATTCACGCTATGGCTATCGGTGCCGCATCGCCAGTCGACATTGACGGCGACGGTGCGCCAGAGCCACCGCGGGAAGATCTGACGCCACAGGCAATCATGGCACGGCGCAAAGCGGGCAAAGAAGACACGCTAACGGGGCTCTGGCTCGTTTTGCTGGTGATCGTCTTGGTGGTCGTGGTGTTGGATATCATTGGTATGGGGCACTTGGACTTCTTGAACACTCTGGGTTAGGCGTCAGATCAGGCCCGTAGGGTGCGCTTGGTTGCCATCTCACCTTGACATTTTCTCGCTTTCTCGTGGTAGCTTGCTGGTGAACGAAACCGGGGGGAATCGATGAAGCGGTGGTTGGCGTTGTCTGTTGCGGCGCTGTTGCTGGCGGCTTGTGTTCCCGGCCTAGCCGTCAACGACGGGCCTTCATTTGGTTCGGTGGAGATCGAAGACGATCCTTACGCGATCTACGTTCAATACTCGATCGACACTGCGCCCTACGTTGGCCCGGACGGGCGACAAATCTGGGGTCTGTATGGGCGCCAGGCAAGGCAAGCCCCCAACCGCGTTTTCTTCGTTCAGTGGTGGACTTCCTACAGGGCAGACCGTTGGAAATTCTATACGAGCGCTAACTCTCTCGGTGGCCAAGCGCTGGAGGTCCGTCAAGTCGACAGAGAGGTCGTGAGCTGCTCCGGTCCAGGCTGTCAGTACCGAGAGGGAATCAACATCTATATACCTGAGCAGGACTTGGTAGCGGCGGCGTCGTCACAATTCTCGTTTCAGATCGCCGCAAGGGACGGGACGCGGACGCAGGTTTCGGTGCCCGGGTTTGTGATTAGCCAGCTGCTGTCGGCGATGCAGATTCCGGCTGGGTCGCCGGCGAGTTCACCAAAAGCCGATGCTGGTCAGCCTGCGCTGGGTGCCGTGCGGGGGTAGGGGTGGCGCTATCTTGCGCGGCGAGTCTGCGGGGAGTTGAATTGATAAAGCGGACGGTCTTTGCGGTAACGGCGCTATTGCTGGCTGGATCCGCTACGGGTCAGGATTCGCTTGTATTCCCACAACGGGTAATCGACGACATGTCGGACGAGTTAGTTGTTAGATGGGCCCGCCATCTGTTCACATCGGCATGCAACCGTGAATACGTGACTGAAGATGCTGAATTTGATGGTTATGGCGATTATTGCTCGTGTTCAGCAGAAGAACTACTCGAGGTTTGGACGATTGACCAGGTTCGCCGGCTACTGACACTGCCGGGCTCTGAATTGGATTCTTTCATGGAAGAGGAGCCGTGGTACAGAGTTTCGCTCAGCTTTGCTGATGAGCAATGTTCCCACAATCTCGTGCCCCGCAAGCGCTCCTGAGTTAGCTGTATGTCGGGCCAATGACATTGATCCTGAAGTATGTGACCGTGCTCATGGTGTTGGCCGCCCCTGCCCTGGCCCAGGACATCCGCGTCATCGACGGCGACACGTTCGAATGGAACGGGGAGGTAATTCAGATTTGGGGCATTGATGCGCCGGAGCTGGGTCAGACATGTCTTGATCGCGCCCTAGAACCGCCTCAGGTTTTTGATGCAGGCGAGCTGGCTGCTTACTTTCTAGAGCATAACCTTCGAGGCGGCCTTACAGACTGCGTTGCCGTTGAGACTAATGGATTAGGCCACACTGTGGCCCGGTGCTCAGTGCCTGCCATCACTACGGCAGGGTCTCTTGACTTGGGTTGGTTGATGGTTCGATCCGGCGTGGCTTGGGATGACGCGACTTATAGCGATGGCCAATACGCAATGGATCAACGAATCGCAGAAGAGCGACTATCTGGGGTTTGGGAGTTTGATTGTGAATCACCTTGGGCGTGGCGCAGGAATAACGTGTTGCGGACGCTGAGATGATCTGGGGACGATGGGTAAACGTTGCGGTCTGCTCATTAGCGGCTCACCTATTTGTCGCCCCTGCTACCGCGCAAGAAATTCGCGTGATCGACGGCGATACGTTCGAGCTCGATGGCGAGGTGATCAGGCTGTGGCGGATCGATGCGCCGGAGTTGGGGCAGACGTGTGAGCGCGATGGTGAGGTGGTGCGTGTGGGCGAACTGGCGGCCGACGAGCTGAGGAACACGCTGGTCCCTGGATTACCGTGCCTGCAAGTCGACACGGATCAGTACGGCAGAACGATTGCTCGCCGCTACGGTGTATCTGGCGGCATCGACACAGAAGGCGACGGCCTCACCTTAGCGACCGACCTCGGCCTGGTGCTTGTGCTGTCAGGTCATGCTTGGGATTGGCCAGAATACAGCGATGGAACCTATCAGGGCGCCCAGGAGAATGCTCAAGCCAATGGATTTGGCGTCTGGCAAGAAGGCATGGACTGTATCCCGCCGTGGGAGTGGCGTGAAGGGAGCCGAGACCGATGAAAACTGCCGTCGCGATGGTTGTTGCGTTCCTGGCGTTTTTCACGCTGGCGCCGTCGGTGCAAATCGCTTCCGGCAGTCCAACAGTCGATCCCTGTGCGCACTTGCCGTCTCTGGGGCGTGATTTCCGGCCGCACTTTACGATCGTCCATGGATCTCGACAGACCGAGCTCTCGCCGGAGGCCAATCGCGTCCTTGACGAGGCAATCGCTTTGGAGGGTGTCGACTTCGTCACAATTCAAATTGAACCGGAAATCCACGTCGATTTCTTCTCGTCTCCATACGGCTGGTTTCCCCAAGTGGAGTTTCTGCTGCGGCTATTGGATCAGCGCACACAGCTCGTAAAGGACGCCCTTATTGCCCGAGGCATCGACTCCTCGGATATTCGATCGTTCACCGAGAGCCATAGGTATCGAGTGGGCTGCGGAGAGGACCCGCCGTTTGTGATCTTCGCGAACTAGTTCCCGGCGGCGTTGGCTGAGGCGCGGCTGACATGGGACAGCAGTCACCGCATGTGGTGGTGTGGCTACAGTGACTTCGAGGTCATTCTGAATTGAGTTGGCTCGGGAGTGACATCAGCCTATGAGCCAACAAGGCCCCGACGTGTTCACGCCGTTCATGCGAAAGGTCGCGGCGCTCTACCGCCCATTCGGTTTGAGCGAAGAGCGCCTCAAGCAAGTAGCGGACCAAATCCCCATGTGGGCGCTGATCCTTGGCGGTGTGGTATTTTTGGCTCTGTTCGTTTTTCTGTTGGTTGGCGCCGCTGTGCCTTGCCTTTTGATCTGCGTTCCACGGCTTTTGGCCAATTCCGCCAGCATAGCCGTGATGTCGTCGCTTCAGCCAATGATCAAGGTCATCTTGATCTTCAATAACGACGCACGGTATCTGAGTGATTGGCGACCAGGCGGCAGCCTGCGCCTCAAAAAAGGACTTCCTCTCGGGAGGCGCCAGCTCTGGGTCTGTAATCAGCTTTAGCGCGCAGAGCCGACAATTTCCTTCCGCGGCAGTATACGTGGCGTCATCTCCTTCTGTGTCATGATCTTTGATAACGCCAAACCGATCGAATGGGCTGAGGCCGTGCTGAGCAATATCACGGGCAAGCTGAACTACTTCTTCGCTTGAGCAAAGATAGTCGATTACCTGGCCTTGAGTCTCGTATGGATCATGCCTTGGTTTCTCGTGATGCAGGAAAACCCGGTCGAGCGGAGTAACACGCTCGGTTCGCTTCGCTTTGGTCATGCGGCCCCCAGGAGTGGAATTGCGAACCAGAAGGTAGCGTTTGGCGAGGCGCGCCGCAACTTTCGGTTAAGGCGCCCAAGAGGCCACCTGGATAGGCATGCGTGGAGACTTCCAAGGGCGCTCGCAAAATGGGGGCAGGCAGCCTCGGTTGCCCCCTTCAGCCGCATCCTAGTCATGTGGCAAAAGCCACTTTTTGATGTCATTCCAACTGATAGGAAAGACGCACCTTCCATAGCCTGTCAGGCGCGACATGCGGTGAGGTTTGCTTGACCTCTTCCACTCAGTCCGGCCCTCAGGAATGTCATGGAGGACTTATCTGTAGTTTGGATTGACCTCAAGACAAGGGAAACGAGATGAAGTATCTATCAGCGGTCAAGTTAAGCTGCGCTTTTCTACTATTGCTGATCACAACAGCCAACGCGCAGTCAGAGTACAGCCCTCAGATTCTTCCGACAGATCCCGGATCTGCGCAGCTCGTTTATAGTGTTGACGCGGTGGAGATTCAGACCATCACCATCGACAACGATGGCCGGGTCTTGGTGATTGCCAGGGGGCAAGTTCCTACAGGTGGGTGGCATAGCCCACGATTAGAACCATGGTACTACATCGTGCCGCCAGCCGATGGGATCTACGACTTTGACTTCATGGCCATTCCGCCGGATCCTGGCCAAATCGTGATTCAGGGCTTCCAACCCATCACGGTGGTTTATCCACTGTTTGACCTTCCTGAGGGCTTTGCGGGCGTGCGCGTTCATGCGCGAACGAACTCGATGGAGGGCACACTAGAATAGGCTGTTTGGAGGTTAATTCAGGTTTTGATCTCTGAATCATAGGGACCTGCGCCGGCTGAGTCGTTGTGTCCGGGCTGGTGCGGGTCCCTCGGCCTACTTTTTCAACTGTTGTCAAGCCCAAGGTTGATACGCGTTCAAGGGCCCTGAGCGAAGTCGTCACTCAAGATCCGGCACCTCTGCGAACTGGAGAAGAAGGAAGCGGGATGATCACAGACTTCACTTGGGCCAACGCCAAGTGCCAGAGTGACGGCACCAGCATCCTCAAGCTGACACGCGAGAATGGCCAGATCGTCGAGTTCCATTGTGCGAGGTCGGCTATCGCTGGACTTCACGAGCTTACCGGCGCCGTTAGGGCTTGGTAGCCGGACGGCTACGAAGAAACGGATGACGATCAAGGTGTCGTCAGCATGGACGAGTTCGTGAAGAGGGTGGGAGCCGACTAACTGTCCCTAGATCACCGCAGGGCCACCACGAGGCCGCTTTTCGGGGCGGCCCTTTTCATTGAAAGCCCTTGTCGTGGCCTAGAAAGGGAATATTCTATCGTCTTATAGTCAAAAAGGGGGTGGCGGCTTGCGACAGCTTGCTATTGGTGTGGCGGTCGTCTTGATTGCGGGCTTCGTCGGCTGGCTAGCTTGGAACGGCTACCGCACCGTCGTATTCAAGAATAGCGATCATGTTTGCGATCCCAATGCATCAATAGCGGAGATATCTAGATGCGTCGAACTGCAGCAACGGTCGTACTTGGCGGTCTTTTTGGCACTCTCATTTTCGCCACCGGCGGTCCTGTCGGATTAGCGCAAGACTGCGCCAGACAGATAGACCAAAACTCGTCGGGCATCGACGTTCTGGTTTGCATGGGCGAGATGGTCGAGGTGTTGGACGAGCGCTCTCAGCAGTTGTTGGACGCCGAGGTGCTGTTGCGCGCGGCGCTAGAGAGGTTGACCTCCGCCGAGGATCAGACGGGAGACGCGCTGCGTCGATTGGACCAATCTGCGACTGAGCTTGAGTTGCTGCGGACAGCGATTCTTCTTATCGACACCGACCAAGGATGCCCGACGGATCTCGGCTGGACCACTCACGAGGCATCAATGGGCCGATTTGTAGTGGGAGCCGGTCAAGGGGGTGGTTTGACGAATAGACCCTTTGGCGAGCAAGGTGGAGAAGAGAGCGTACAGCTCACTCCCGAAACAATGCCAGCACACAATCACCCGATCCGAGTAAGCGCAACGGAGCCGCAGGATGATTTCTTGGCGGGAGGAGGGCAGCCTGTCGCCGCTGGAATCAACAGGGATTTTTCTTCTGAAGACTTCGACAGACAGTACTCGGGCGTTCTTGGTGTGACCGGCGGCGATCAACCCCACAACAACATGCCGCCGTACATAGCGCTGCACTTCTGCGAGTATGTGGGGGTGGATGGCGGCTGATTGCGGAATCGGGAACGACTAATAGTGGTTTGGCCTCATGCATACGTTCCCCGAGGGGCGGCAGCCAGGAAGGCGTCATTCACGACAGCGCGTCGACGAAGTCATGAGCGGGGGGCCGGCCGCGCGAACGATAAGTCGCCTAGTCTCGAGTGGATTTGGAAGCCTATTGCCGCAATCATGGTGCCAATAGCAGTTGCCGCGGCGCCGGCTTTGTTTACCTGGTTTTCGCAAGATCGTGGTGTTGATCGGATCGTGGTTCAGTCTGCGTTCAATATGCTCGAACGTCAGCCGAACCAAGAGGAAGCGAATGAGGAGAGGTTATGGGCGATTGCTGTCATCGAGGATGCCTCCGGCATTGAGTTTACACCCAGAGCACAACAACAGCTTCTGCAGCGACCGCTCGAGACCAGCCCGCTTCCGAGTGGCGCTTGGTCTGCTGGATGGTGGACCTTAACCGGTGAACAATTGGATCAACGGCTGGCTCTCGTTGAGAACTCGGATGCTCGGCGCGCCTTGGAGGTTGCGATAGGGCAAATGGGCGTTAGTGAGTTTTTGGGAGACGCTTCGAACCCGGTTATCGAGCAATACCATGACTCGATCGATGGACTAGCCGGAAGCGACGACTCGGTACCCTGGGCTAGTTCGTTTCTCAACTGGGTCATGGTCGAGGCGGGTATTGCGGGCCCGAACTCAGTCGCGCCACAGGTCTGGGATTCTTGGGGGACGGAAGCGAGTGCGGGGCCAATCAATGAAGTCCCAATCGGTTGCATTGCCGTGATGGGACGGCCAAGCCCGATCGACGATGCTAGGACCGTTGGAATCGCCGTAGGCAGTATCTCGGGTCGACTTCTTGTGCTGGGCGGAAACTTCAACAACAGAGTTCAGGTTTCAGGACTCTTGTTCGACAGGTTCATTACTTGTCGGTGGCCCCCACAACGATGAATGGTACGCCAAGGCATTAGATCACCTGTCAATAAGTACATTCCGCGTCCCCTGCGGGCCCTCGATTTGGGCAATCCGACAACGCTGTTTCTGTCGTGCTAGCGTGATGAAACGAGTGAGTCGATTTTGGGAGTGACCGTGTTCCGGGTTTTCTTGCTGCTCGCTTCTGCGATCTCGTTGGGGGCTTGCGCGTCGGACCTCTCGGGAAGTCCGGCCCCAGGATTCGGCCCAGTTGCGGTGCAGGAGAGCTCCGACCCGCTGACCATCACTTACTCGATACCAAATGAGGGCGGAGAGGCTCCGAATGGTGTGCAGTTTTGGAGTTTGGTCGGCCAACGCCTGACAGAAGACCGCCAGTTCGGCGTCTCTGTCCTTTGGTCAACTCTCTATGGGGCTCGGAACTGGAAGTACTACTTGGAAGCTCGCGGGCCGAATGGCGATTTGCTCGAGCTTGAGTCCATCGAAAGGGAAGTTGAGAGGTGCTCAGAGTCCGGCTGCGTCTTCTATGAGGCAGTCGCGATCGGGTTTAACGGGGAAATGCTGGCAACCGGCATCGCGAGGCAGCTGATAGTCCGCATCTCAGCCAGAGATGGCAGCGAGGTTGCGCTGACGATCCCGAGTGCCGCCATACGAGAGTTGTTGTCCGAAATGGGCGTCACTATAGCCCTTGGCCAGTGAAGTGCCTCGCGTGTGACAGCGATCGACGCAGTTAGACGCCCCGCCCGGGCGGGGTTTTTCTTTGCTCGGAGGATGAATGAAGCCCGCTGCCCGTTGGTCGTTATTGAGTGGGAGGACAGCAGACAGCCGTCTCCGGGGTGGGGCTACTTATCTGGCTTCGAGCCCGGCTCCGTTGTGCGCTGTACGTCTGTCGGCTGGTTGATCCACGACGGTGACGACTTGAAAGCCCTCGCGCCTAATCTCGGGGATTTGGACGCAGATGTTCAGGCGTCTGGGATCATCCAGATTCCGTCACGATGTGTCATCGGCGTGGCCAGACTGAAGGAGCCGAGGCTCACTTCTTCTTAGTTTTGCGTGGCCCCTTTTGCTCGTCTTGAGACAGGACCGAACCGGCCAAGGTCTTGATCTCTTTTTGGGTGAGTTTCTTCCCTGCGAGCGCCTTGCCTGCCAGCGAGGACGCTTTGTTGCCTGATTTCTTGGTCGCCATGTTTTGGGCCTTTCCTCTGCTGTTGCTGACCGCGCGTTCCGCCTGATCGCGAAGACAACTGAGTGATCCGACGCGCCGACCACAACCCTTGCACCCAATCTGGCTATCGTCGCGGTTCTTTTGGGGGATGGCAATCGGCGCCCCGCAGTTCCTGCACGTGAAAGTTACGCGAACCCGTTCCGCTGACACGCTGATCCCCCAATCAGTTAGCTGGGGGTGAGGGTACTATTGCGCGAAAAAGAGTCAACTTGGTGGAGCCTAAATGTCAGTCCTCACAGAAGCCCAACAGGCGGCCGCGCTGGATGCCAAGGGCGAGCTGTGGACGCTGGACGATACCAGCCATGGCGCCGGCATCCTGCGGTGGACCAGCGGCACGGTGAACGATCAGCCGGTGGTGTTCGCCGGCAATACTTACCCGCCGACGCCGATCGAGGCGGACGGGTTTGAATGGTCCGGCAGCGGGCCGTTGCCGACGCCGCGCCTGCGCATCGCTCGCCTGCTCGGCGCGCTGGCGCCGTCATACTGACTGCCCGAGGAGATCGTCATGGACGACGGCCCCGAACTCACCTCAATGGCCCTGTTCGAATGGTCTCAAAGGACCGGCGTTAGGTTGCGTTTCATCGAACCCGGCAAGCCGATCCAAAACGCCTATGCCGAGAGCTTTCTCAGCCGCTTCAGGGACGAATGCCTTAACGAGCACTGGTTCGGCTCCCTGGCCGAGGCAGGGCAAACGATCGAAGCCTGGCGCCGCCATTACACTGAACAACGGCCCCACAGCGCCCTGAGATACGAAACACCCGAGGCTTACGCCCGACGGGCAGTCGCGCTTGAGCAAAATGATGGCTCCGCGCGTCCGCCCGTCGAAACCAACACCCAAACCATGATACCAAATCAACAACTCACACACTGACTGGGCCTAATCCTGGGAGAAGGTCAGTTCAGCACGTCATTGGTTTTCCATTTTACAATCGTTTTACGTTGTCCGACGCCGAGGACTTGACTTAATGCGGATATGCCCACCTGGCGAAGGCTTCAGTTTGGCCGGATCGGCCAACCGCTGGCTCCAGTGGCATCCCAATCTGATTGGCTCATTGGCTCTGTCCGCGGAGCGCTGACTGCCGGTGACGCTATCAGCCCTCAAGAATCGTTGTCGGAGCGCCAGATGGCCTCGACCGAGGATCTGGGCTCTCCCGGCGGAGGTCTTTCGGCCAAGCAGAGCGCGGTTTCCCTCATCGAAACGAAGATCGCTGTTTCGTATCTCTCCATCGCAACGAGTCTGTCTAGCGACTGCCCACGCCGTTGGCCTGAGCTTAGGGCGAGAGTTGGTCTAAGCCTTATCTGTTATGAGACAGGCGACGGGGTTGGGCGCCAAGCTGACGTTGGCTGTCATCGGCATCAACGTCGGCTTCAGGTCAACGTGCGAAGCTGGCTTGAGTCGCGCCAACTTCCGCTCGTGGGTGATTTGCCACATAGGTTCGAGACTCCAGACGGAGTTTGAGCCATGCGTTATGCCCTCTCCGACAGAGAATGGCAGATTATCCAGCCGGCCTTGCCGAGCAAGCCAAGGGGCGTCCCCCGGGTCGATGACCGGCGCCTCCTCAACGGTGCATTATGGGTCCTGCAATCCGGCGTGCCATGGCGTGATCTGCCGGATCGCGAACACACGGTCGTAACCGCCCAAACGGGCCTGATGGCCGAGATGTGTGTGAGTGCGGTGCGTCCTGAACGGCCGCGCATCACCCTGGTTGATAGGCGCCACCCGCAACATAGAATTGCGGGTTTGGCGTAACCGACACTTCGTCGGACCCACCCGAACTCATGCCGGCTGCGACTTTCTCCAACTCCTCCGTGGAGAGTTCGCCCACATTGCTGAGCGCAGCCGGCAGCACCAGGTGCTGCATGGCCGGCGTGTTTTCCACCACCGTCACGGTTGTGCCGGGCCGAACTGCGACGCCGGTTTCGCCCAACGCCGCGACGGGGTCTGCGATCAGTTTGGCTTTGTAAGCCTCGTCGCTCCACGCGCGGGCAATGGCTTTGGCAATTGTCATGTTGGCGTCTCCTGTCGTCCAGAATCCGAGGGCTGGATGGCGCCAGCCACACCCGAGGCACCACATTAGTCCCGCCAAACATCCAACCCCAAACTCAAAAAAGCCTATCGTCGGAATGGCCTTCGTTCGCGTCCCGGAGATCAAGAGGCTCGGCCCGGTCGACGAGGCCACATGGGTGCAGTCCAAGGACCGCGACCGAGGCGAGGCCGAGCGTCTGTTGAGGCCGCTCGCAGGGTGCGGCAGTTGTCCGATGCAGGGATCGGCCGCACCTGCCGCCCCACCACCCTCGATAGCCTAGCCCATTGGATAGTGTCGTCAGAGCTTTCGGGTATTGGCAAATCTCTGATTTGCAGACGGACGGGCCCTATGGAAATGGGCCAACCTGTTTGATTGCACCCTTTTTCAGCCTTAACCTTAAAAGAAGCATAGTATGTTCAGTCTCGAATTTAACTGGTAGATATTCGGTATCTTGGGGCGAACTGAACGGGCATACCTGTCAATGAAACATGAAACTCGGTGGTCATTGCGAAACCGTGCGGGTAACGCAACACGGTTACTGAGATCCGTGGGCCTGCATGTTCTGATGCCGGACCGATGACAAATCCGCCCAAAGCATTGGCCGGCGCGGGTCGCGACAGGTCAGGCAGCGCCTGCGATCAGGAGCCTGAAGAGCCTGCCAATGATGTACAACGTGCTGGCAACGGCATTGCGAATACGATTCCACCGTCCAGCCGACCCAAAGATGAAGAGATGTCTCAGGCCGATCTGCGCAATGTGATCGGCGGGCTGGGCAGGCCGACAGCGATTTTTGAAATCGCCGATTGAATTCAGGCGGCGACCCCTTGCCTGCTTGGGGTCAAACGGCCGCCCAGAAGGGCAGCTAATGCTCGCCTACAGCAGCTGTTGCGCCGCCAGGCGATAGAACTCCCCTTTTCTTGCCATCAACTGATCGAAGCTTCCGCTTTCGACAATATGGCCCTGATCGAGCACCAGAATCCTGTCCGCATGGCGGACAGTGCTCAATCGATGGGCGATGATCACGCGGGTCACGGCCAGTTTGTCCAGGCTGTCCCTGATAACCGCCTGCGTACGGTTGTCGAGTGCGCTTGTGGCTTCGTCGAAAAGCAAAATCGCCGGTTTGCCCACCAGCGCGCGCGCAATGACAACCCGTTGGCGCTGGCCACCCGAAAGCGATCCGGAGTCCTCTGAGATAAAGGTCTCCAACCCCATCGGCAACTGGGCGATGTCGTCCGCCAGCCCTGCCTGGGCCGCCGCGGCCATGACATCTTCGTCCGGCAGGATCGAGGCGCCGGCGATGTTCTCATAGAGGCTGCCCGGAGTCAGTCTGGCGTCCTGCAGAACGGCGCCGATCTGCCGCCTGACAAGACGTATGTCCAGCAACTTCACATCGCGACTGTCATAGAGAACCGCGCCATGCTCAGGTACTTCGAAACCGAGCAGTAAGCGCACCAAGGTCGATTTGCCAGACCCCGACGGTCCGACGATCGCCACGAATTCACCCGGCGCGATGCTGATATCGATGCCTTGCAAGACAAACGGTCCATCTCTGCGATAGCGAAAGGAGAGATCCCGTATCTCGATCCGTCCGGTCAATTCGCCCGGATCGTCCTTCGCTTGATCGACCTCCGGCTTGGCCTGCAGCAATGGCGCTGCGCGACGGACCAGAGGCAAGACCTCGACCACGAGGCTGAGCGACAGCCCAAGCACCGCGATAGCAGCAATGAACTGGCCAAACGCAGCGTTGAAGGCCGCAAAGGCGGCAAGGTCAATTGTGCTGCCGCGGGTCCCTGCGACGACGATCATCCCAAGAATGCCAATCGCGGGGACAATGGCCGTAACGACCAGGTGAAACGCCCGGACTCGCCCGCTCTTCCAATTGGCTCGTTGCTGAACGGCGAACGCGTCAGCCCAACGCGCAAAGGCCCGTTCCTCCGCCGCCGCCAGACGCAGCTTGTTGATGCCGGCCAAGGTGTCGACGACGCGACCGGTGACACGCCCCTCTGCCTCGCGAAACTCGTAGAGGTAGGTGAGTTGCCTGCGCACGATTGCGGCCATCACAGCCAAGACGGCCGCGGCGAAAACCAAGCCGTAGACCGCCAGAGCCGCGTCGTAGAAGAACATCAGCAGAAAGCTGATGCCGGCAAACAAGCCGCTTTGCAGTCCTCCGAGAGCCGATAGGGTGAGGACTTGCCTTGCTTCCTCCACGCCGAGCGCGCGCCGAGCCAGATCGCCGGTCGAATAGAGCCTGAAAAAATGCGCCGGCAAGCGTAGCACCCGGTCCCAAATGGCCGCCTGCAACCGAGAATCGGCAACGGTGGTCGCCCGAATGGTGGCGATCGAACCGGCGACCCTAAACGCCGACGTGCCAATCGCGGCGGCGACGACCAAAATGCTCATCTGCAGCGCCAACCCGATCCGGCCCTGCGGTATTGCGGTGCCGACGATCACACCGGTGGCTACCGGGACCAACAAACCGATCAGAACGGCCAGAACACCGCTTCGAACGATACGGCGAAGTTCTGACCTTAGTCCGGAAAATGTGAAACTGATTAAGGATTTCGGGTTAAGCGCGCCGGGTAAAGACGGATAGAACATGAACCCGTTCGGCAGCAGATCGGCCGCAAGCGCAAGATCAATCGCTTGGCGCTCGCCACTGATCGGATCCACGAGCTGATATCCCGTCCTGTCCCAAACCGCCGCGAGCGGTTGCTTGTTGGCATCTCGCCAAACCAACAGAGCGGCCCCCTCCTTTTGCCACCACGTGCCTTGGAGAGCGACCTCGCGAAATCGAAAACCCGATGCCTGAGCAATCAATCGCAGTCGATGATCCGTGCTGTGGCGGACATCGTCCGAACTGATCGTGCGAACACGGATCCCTTCGGTTTCCGCCACCGCCGTAACTGCGGCAAGCAAGGGATCGGAGCCTGGTCTGGCCCGTTGAAACTGCGGTTCGGCCACCGATGCCAGACTGCGGTAGGCAGTGCCCAACGCATCGGCATCCGCATCGGCTGCGTTGCGGACCCTTGCTTCCTTGACGCTCCTCAATCTGGCATCCCAGGACGCAATCGAAGCTGCCAGCCGGCGAGCCGCCCCGTCCGCATCGTAAGGCTGGCCTTGGACCTCGCCGCTATCAAGACCATCAATCGTGTCAGACAAGGTTGCCGGGATTTGGCGCCACGCGTCGAGAGCCCCGCGGTCTGGTGCGACGAGTTTCAGGATCGGTACCGAGTGTGCCGGATCGCGTGGTTCCAGTTCGAAGACCACTCCGTCCGCCTGAAGCGCCGGCACATAGCACCCCGACGGCAACTCAACCACGAACCGGCGTGGCGCCGAAAATGTCTCCGTGCCGGCGGGGCGAACATAGAGCCGTGCCGGGGCGGTCAGCACGCCAGCCTGGGCAACGGGCTCAGCTGTTGCCGTATTTCTGCCCCGTCGGTTATCCACGCCGGCTTCGGTCAAGGGGCGCCGCCGTCCGCTAGCAGGGCCGCATAGGTGCCGCCGGCCTGCACCAGGCCTTCATGTCGACCGCGTTCAACGACTTTGCCCTGGTCGAGCACGATGATTTCGTCGCACCGTCGTACCGTGCTTAGGCGGTGAGCGATGACGATGCAGGTCAAGCCCCGGCGGCGCAACGCCCGCATGATCGTCGCCTCAGTCGGCGGATCGAGGGCGGAGGTCGCTTCGTCGAGTACGATCAGAGCCGGTGAGTTCACCAGGCCTCGCGCAATTTCCAAACGCTGACGCTGGCCGCCACTTAAGTTGTGGCCGCCTTCCGTGATCACCGTGTCCAGCCCGTCGGGCAGTGATTCAACGAACCCTGCCAGGTCGGCATCACGAAGAGCGTCAAGGATTTCGCGGTCGCTGACCGTAGTGTCCCAAAGGCTGATGTTTTCGCGCAAGCTCCCCGCGAACAGCGCGATGTCCTGGTCGACGAGTGTCAGCAGCATTGCAAGCCGTTGGCGATCAAGGCTGGTCAGTTCGCGTCCATCCAGCCGGATATGACCGCTCCAGGGCGTGAACAGTCCGCTGATCAATCTGCCGATGGTTGATTTACCGCTGCCTGACGCCCCAACCAGGGCTAGCCACGCCCCAGGCTGAACCGTCACCGAGAGGTCTTCAATCAGCGGCGGATCGAAGGCGCTGTAGCCGAAGCTGACCGAGTCCATGGCCAACCCGACACCGGTCGACTCTGTATCGGTCATGCTGTCGCTGATGGGCTGGTGGCGCCAGTCGACGGGATACTTTCTGACATCGTCGAGGCGCGCCAAGTCGGCGGCGACTTCCTGGCTGCGTTCGGCCGTTGTAACAAGCTGGTGGACCGGTGTGACAACAAAGGACAACAGGATCTGGTATGCCAGCAAAGCACCGACAGTCAGTACACCATCCATGACCCGGACGGTGCCGATCGCCAACACGAACGCCATGGTCAACAAGACAATCATTGGCGGCACGGCAGCCGAGGCCTGATTAAGCCGCGACAACCGTTGCTCGCTTTGCAGCATGCGGGCGTGATAGCCGGACCACTTGCTGAAGAAGTCGTCTTCCGTTCCGGACGCCTTGAGGCTTTCGATTGAGCGCAGGCCAACAACGGATGTTGCAAACAGTTTGCCCAGGTCGGTCTGCAGACGAATCGAGATATCCAGTCGCGCACGACGCAGCATCCGCAGCATCAGCACGTTGACCGCCGCGCCCGCAAAGGAGATCGCCGCCAAAACCGGATCGAGGATAGTCATCAGCAGATAGATCAACAGCGCTGTAAACACGTTGATCGCCGCCCCACCGAATTCGCTGGTGACCAAATGGGCGACGCGCTCGACACTGGTAATCCGACTGGCGATGTCACCCAGATAGCGCATGGCGAAAAACGACGCGGGAAGTCGCAAGACCGTCCAGACAAAGTCGGCGGATCGCCTCAGCGCCATTTGGGTTTCAAGCCGCAGCAGCCCCGATTCTTTGATCCAGCCGAGGCAGAACTGTATCGCGATCGCGCCCGTCATCAGCAGGATCAGGACTTCCAGCCAACCATCCAGCCCCCTGACGAGCACGTTGTTGACGAACACAGCCGTGAGACCCGGCACCACAAACGTCGGTATTGCCAGCAATGCGCCGACGAACAGAACGAGCCCGAGTGTCCATTTGAATGTGAGTGCTTGACCGATGAGCCGAGCGAAGAATTCGGGCGGAGTGCCGCTTGGCTCAAATTCCGCCGCTGTCTCAAACGTCAGGACAATACCGCTGTAGCTTATATCGAACTCGTCGCGCGTGACGGTGCGCCGGCCGAGGGCTGGATCGTTGAGGTAGATCTGATCGCCCCGACAGCCCTCGACCACCAGAAAATGGTTGTAGTTCCAAAACACGATCGACGGGAACGGCCCGTCGAGTGTCGCTTGAGCATCCCGTCGATAGGCCTTGCCGTTCAGTCCGTAGCGCTTTGCGGCGGCCATGACATTGGATGCCTTGCTGCCGTCGCGCGATACGCCGCAAGCCGCGCGCATCTCCTCCAGAGGAATGAACTTGCCAAAGTAGCCCAGGACGATGGCAAGCGCCGCCGCACCGCATTCGACCGCCTCCATTTGAATGACGGTCGGCGTGCGCGCGAACACCGCACTATGGCGTTTGTGCCCGTCCGACAACGTTCGGAGCCAACTGATCACTGGCCGATCAGCGTCTGGATCACCGGCAGCACCAGAGCCATTGGTCGCTGTTCGGCAACGACAACATCGACAGCGGCGAGGGTGCCGACCGAGACCGCGAATGGCGGGCCCGTCCCGGACCACCATTGCAGGCCACTTGGCGTATCGGGGTCAGCCACAAGCGCTATCCTGGCTAGGTACGATCCGCCGGCCTGGGTCAATCGCTCCGCCAGTTCGGGGTTGTGAAGCCAGGCATTGATCGACCGCTGCGACAATGGATGCGGGGCGACGTAAGTAACCTCACCGCGCAGGCTGCCATACTCCTCCTGTGCGATGGTGGTGGGCGCCACATGGGCCGCCATGCCTTCGGTAACCAGGCGGGCGTGATCCGGTTCCAGAAATGCCAGCACTTCCAAGTGCGAAATCGGACGATGGACAATCACGACCCGATCACCCGCTCGAACGACTTCGCCGAGGCTGACGGGTACTTGGTAAACGATGCCCGCCATCGGGCTCCTAACCGCTCCCGCGGCGGCGTGGCGAGTTTCCAGTTCGGCCAGCGCGGCGGTCAACGTCGCAACACGTCTCCGATCGTCCTCAAGCTGGTCGCTGAGCCGGAGCCTGAAGTCATCAAGCTGCATCTGGACGCGCGACGCCTCGAGGCGCAGCGCCAGATCCTGGTTGTCCGTATCATCGCCTGTTGCTGCCTCGATCAGATCCAACCGGCGTTCCGTCACGCGTTCCAAATCGGCGAGATCGGCGCCGAGTTGGCTTGCGCGCCGTGATTGGCTTTCAGCGGCGTCTTGAAGCGCCTGTCTTGCCGAACGTAGGTCGGCCTCCAGTTCGGTCAGGCTTAGAGTGACAAGGATCTGGTCGACCGCGACCGTGTCCCCGACCTGCACCGCTATGCTGTCGATGGTGCCCGTTTCGGCAGCGGATACGATGTGCAAACGATCGTTGGCCGGCATCAGGATGCCGTCACCACGCACGGTCGTGGGTACAGAACCCAGCCAACCCCAGGCGATCACAACCAGCAGCAAAAGCGCAACGACACCGATCACCAGCTTATGCGCCTTTGGGATCAGCGAGACTCTCGTATCGAGTGCCTCCTGCGATCGCCGACGCCGCGCGCTGGTGACCGGTCCTTCCATGCTCTCAAGTCCATGCTGAGTTGCGATGGCGGTTGGATCGTAACCAATGAAACATAGGCTCTTCTAGTGTCGCGAATCCACATGAAGAGCCATCAAGCCACCCTCACGCTTGCCGGATTGCAGGCGATGGCATCAGGCCATCTTCATCAACTCTAGCTGCGCCGATCGATGTTGGGACGTGCGGTCCGCCGATTCATGCTTTCGAACGCAAAAGCCAGCGACGACCGACCCAAGTCTTCTTGGATCTTTCGGCCGAGCTATCACTATCCAGGGTGCCCCGGAACACGGTCGTACAAATATCCCCCGGCGACCTTTTCCAGCTCGTCCACCGAGACTTCACCGGACTCGGGCGGCGCCACCGGTAGGACCAGGTGCTGCGTGTCGGTCGTGTTCTCCACCACCTTGACCGTCGTGCCTGCGGGCACCTCAACGCCCGCTTCGGCCAGGGCGGTATGGGGATCACTCACAAGTTTGGCTTTGTAGGCGCCGTCGGTCCACGCGCGCGCAATGACTTTGGCAATGGTCATGGCTTTCTCTTCCTGTCGACGAATGGTTGCGGAACCGTCATTCTTGCCTCTTTCGGCCGAGTTAATCGGAAGGCATCGACGGAACACGGTCGTATCGATATCCCCCGGCGACCTTCTCCAACTCGTCCACCGAGACCTCACCGGCCTCGGGCGGGGCCACCGGCAGGACCAGATGCTGTGTATCAGTTGTGTTCTCCACCACCTTGACCGTCGTCCCGGCGGGCACCTCAACGCCCGCTTCGGCCAGGGCGGTATGAGGATCACTCACAAGTTTGGCTTTGTAGGCGCCGTCGGTCCACGCGCGCGCAATGGCTTTGGCAATGGTCATGGCTTACTCCTCCTTCCGAGGATTGGCTGCGGAACCGTTATCCCCCCTGTACCGTTATCTGGGTTGGCAGGTCTGCGTCTCCGCCGGCGACCTTTTCCAACTCGTCCATCGAGACCTCGGCGGCCTCGGGCGGCGCCACCGGCAGGACCAGGTGCTGAGTGTCGGCGGTGTTCTCCACCACCTTGACCGTCGTGCCTGCGGGCACCTCGACACCGGCTTCGGCCAGGGCGGTATGGGGATCACTCACAAGTTTGGCCTTGTAGGCGCCGTCGGTCCACGCGCGCGCAATGGCTTGGGCAATGGTCATGTCTTTCTCTTCCTTTCGAGGATTGGCTGCTCGAGGATTGGCTGCGGAACCGTCATTGTTGTACCGATATCTCGGTTGGCAGGTCTGCGTCTCCGCCGGCGATCTTTTCCAACTCGTCCACCGAGACCTCGCCGGCCTGGGGCGGGGCCACCGGCAGGACCAGGTGCTGTGTGTCGGTCGTGTTCTCGACCACCTTTACCGTGATCCCGGCGGGCACCTCGACACCCGTCTCGGCCAGGGCGTCGCTGGGGCTGGTCAGCAACCTCCTCTTGTAGTCCGGGTCGGCCCAAGCGCGGGTAATGGCCAATGAAACACTCATCGAATACCTCCGTTCTTTGGTACCGGATTAAGCGCGTTATGTTTAACGCCGTGGCAACAGGTGCCTATCAGCCCAACAACGACTTCGGCTTCTTACCGCCGGCTACTTTCTCTAACTCCTCCATTGAGACCTCACCGGCCTCGGGCGGGGCCACCGGCAGGACCAGGTGCTGTGTGTCGGTCGTGTTCTCGACCACCTTGACGGTGATCCCGGCGGGAACCTCGACACCCGTCTCGGCCAGGGCGGCATGGGGATCGTTGATCAGCCTGGCTTTGTAGTCCGCGTCGGTCCAGGCGCGGGCAACGGCTTTTGCAGTCATGGTATGATCTCCTTCTCGGCGGCTATAGGTCCGATGAGGCCGGCTGCCAGCGGACCGGTCAGTCAGTTACCAAAGATTTGTCTCAACGCTCTCGCTCTCAAGATAGGCCGGCGGCATGCGCATGTCCCCCCGCGACCTTCTCCAACTCCTCGATGGAGACCTCACCGACGTCGCCCGGTGCCACCGGCAGCACCAGGTGCTGCATGTCGGCGGTGTTCTCGACCACCTTGACGGTCAGGCCCACAGGAACCTCGACACCGGCCTCGGCCAAGGCGGCATGGGGATCACTCACAAGTCTGGCCTTGTAATCGCCGTCGGCCCACGCGCGGGCGATGGCCAATGAAACATTCATCAAATACCTCCGTAGTTCGCTACCGACTTAAAAGCAGTTCCGTTTGACGTTATTGCAACAGGTTCCGATCAGTCGGACACCTTGCTATGGATGACGCGCCGAACCTGTGTGGGTCGTCGCTCATTCGCTTTCAACGTGTCTCCTCAACTATCAATCGGTCGCGACCAGATATGCCGCAACGTTACCCGAACGTGGCCACGGGGTCTTCAGCAAACAAGTCGAAATCGATTGTATTCGCGACCTGATGTCTCGACGACTTGTAGTGTTTGGGCCAGTTGCGTGTCAAAACACTCGTGCCAGTTGACAGTCGGGAGTTCACTGCTCTGGCTCGCCGTCATCCGCGCCTTTAACTTGATTGCTTCATCGCCTGACTGGGGCAATCAGCGGTTCGCCGATTAGCCTATTGAGAAACGACAATACCTGGGTGCCGCCGTAACCGACGGCGTTCGCCAGGATTGCGGCGTCAGGACAGTGCTGCACCTGTGGCCTTGGCTATTGGGCCATGTCGGCGCGCAGTTCGTTTGCCTCGCCCCGGGCGCAGCGACTGGTTCGCACGGCAACTTGTCCAGGCGATCGCCGGGGTCTGAAGGTCAATCAAAAACCTGCGCTAGTGATTGGACCGAGGTTCCTTCCTTGATTTCACGCAGTCTTGCATACAGCAAGACCAAGCCGACCGACATCAGGCCCATCGGAATCGCCATCGATGCAGCCCTCGTGAGGAAAAACAGCCAGTACTGCAGAATCCCGGTCGTGATGAAAAGCTGGGTCACCGCGAAGTCGAAGACATATCCGACAACCCCCGCACACAAACCCAACAAGATAATCGTTCCAATGACTGGCCAGCGGTAATCCTTGGTAAGGCGAACGCTGCGCCCAATAGCGCCAATTCCGACCCGCTCTACCACGATCGCGACGACCGAAAGGGAGAGCATAGCAGCCCAATAGATCGCCGGAATGGCCGCCAAGAGCAGTAAGACACCCGCGCCTGACCCAACAACTCTCGCGATGCCTGAGACGACCGTGGAGAACACGAAGTAGATCACCAGGTTGCCTAGAAAGAGGCAGCCGAACACCAGCACCGAAATCAGCACGACCGGCCCAAAGCGAACCAATCCGACGCCAATATAGGCGGCAAGCCGCGACCGATGCCCAAGCCGTGCATCATAGGCAGCCGGCACGATGAGGGCTGTCGCAAAGCCATACCCAACCATCAGCAGACCCAACACGAGCGCAAGGAACGTCAAAATCGCGGATGCGGTCGGTCCGACGCTGCCAGGATCCGCCATCAGGCGAACGCGAAACTCACCCATGATCCACATGATGGCAAGCTGCGCCAAAAGCGTTGGCAGATATGCCATCAGGAACAGCATCGGAAAGCGGCTGAAAAAGATCCTGAAGGTGCCTCCGAGAACGGACCCGATGCCTAGGGATGGCCTCACGAAAAGACCTCGACCAGCGACTGCACCGTCGTTCCTTCCTTTATCTCACGCAGCCTGGCGTAGATCAGGACATAGCCGATCGCCAGGATTCCGTTTGGTATGGCCGACGCCGCGGCAAACAGGATCAAGGAGGAAAGCAGAGAAACCCCGACCAACGACTGGATCAGACCGACGACGAAGCCGAGTACGAATCCGAGTACGAGAACACACAGAAACAGTACGATGATCGTTCCGAGGATGGGCCACCGATAGTCGCGCGTAAGGTCAGCGCTGCGCCCAATCGCGCCCAAGCCCATACGCTCAACCACAACGACGGTGATCGTGGCTGACAGCATGGCCGCAACATAAAGACCAGGAATGATCAACAAGATCAGACCAAGCGCGATCAGAATGTAAACAACAATAGAGACCAGAAGAACCGGCACCGTCCGGGTGATCGCCACGGCAAAATAGGCCCCGACCCTTGCATGGTGTCCAATCCGGGCATCATAAGCCGCAAGCACCATCAGCGCCGTTGCAAAGCTGTAGCCGACAAATGGCAGAACGTAGAACAGGACAAGTTCGGGCGCCGATAAGAACCTTTCTAACATGACGGGATTGTCGGCCAGCAAAATGGCCTCACGCCCAATGATCAGCCAGAGCAGAAGATCGATCGCCAGGGTGGGTACGAATGCCAGCAGGAAGAACACGCTGAAACGGCTGAAAAACAGCCTGAAACTATCCCCAACAATGGTGCCTACACCAAAGGGTGGCCGGATGTTGATGTTGGTGGTCGCATTCGTCACCGATTGTCTCCCCTAGATCTCATCGAGAGTAACCGCAGCCGCGCCTGAACTGGCGTGCTGCGGCGGCTCGCTCTTTCATCAATCAATCACAGCAGCGTGAGTGTCAACCGGGTTATCTTCTGCGACTTCATGCAATTAGCCCTCGAACGTGAGCTGGCCAGCGGCTGTTCCCGCAACTCACCGTTCTGCGTGATACTTATCTTCTCGCACTTCGCCGAATAACTGTTTCTTCTCTAGATAATCCCTCTGCGCGGCGTAGAAGGTCGTCAAGAACGCTTCCTCGTCATCCGGGCTAACCAGATCGCCGAAGTTGATCTTGCGGCGGATTCGGTCGCCGATTGCGCTCAGGTCGTCGCGTCGGCGTTTGAGCATGTCCCTGCCGCCTGACGGCCTGGACTGTAAGACCTTTTCCAGCACCTGCAGCTCGTAGGCGCCATAATGGTCAAGCTGATTGGGGAGAAACACGTAGCGCGGTTGCTCGGCCGAGGGGGTGGCCTGCTTACTTAGGGACAGGTCCGGCAACAGCACCGCCTCGGGCAGGCGGATGACGTAGGTATTGGCGATGATATCACCAAGGCGCTGCCGCCTGCGATTGAACAGCGGGATGGCGATGACGACGGCAATCCAGCCGAGCAGTGACACCAACTCGATCAAGTCGAGTTCCGACGCCACGATCAGCATGGTCCCCGGAACGAAAACTTCGACCTCGCGCATCAGATTGCGCACCACGATCTGATAGGGCGTCAGGCTGCGGCCATTGCCGGAGATGACCCTTACGCGGCTCAGGCGCTTGCCAAGCGTCTGCCCGTTCCACACCAGTTCAGCCGCCGCGTAGTAGGGCGTTCGGATGAAGAAGAACAGCAAAGCGGATACCGCGGCGAGCGCAGTTTCCGTCACGGCATTCGACAGGGCCAAGACCAGGATCAGTGCGATACACAAGCCGCCCGTGATCAGGAGGTCGATTATCTGGCTGCCAAACCGCGTGCCCAGCCGCGCCACGCCAAAATGCAAGGGGACGCCTTCCGGCGGCACAAAATCCTCTATCAGGCGCGCGCCCGACGTCTGGCGCGCGCCTTTCGCCTTGACCCAAGGTTGCGCTGCATCGGTCATGATGACGATTCCCTGCGACGCCCGGCGAGCAGGAAGTAGGCCAGCCAGAGCAGGCCGATGCCCCAGCCGATCACCAGACGTGCCGCAAGATCCGTCACAAGCTGCCTGGCGAAACCTTCGAGGATGGCCGCGACCAGCAGCATCAGGGCCGCAACAATGGCCAACTGTGCCGCGTCACGGCCCTCGCGCCGCAGAGCCGCGCGTCGGGAAAGCTGGCCGGGGAACAGCACCGCAAGGCCCAGTCGGAAGCCCCCGGCGATGGCGATGATGATCGCGGCAATCTCCGTCACGCCGTGGATGGAAAGCCAGCCCAGCAGGTCGACGCCGATGCCGCGGTCTACATGCAGCGCCGCGAACGCTCCGAGGATCAGGCCGTTGTACAGTCCGAGGGCAAAACTCGGCACGCAGACGATAATGCCCAGTGAAAATGCGAGGATCGCCACCTGGGTGTTGTGCGAAAACAGATAGCTGGCAAAGGCGCCCAGCCCGCCCGAGCCATGAATGCCGCTCGGATAGATGACCTCCAGCAACTCATCGCGCGATGAGGAGAGCGTCCGTCCGCCCTGCAACGAGCCCGGAACGAAGGTGTTGTACCAGGTCGGGTCGTCGAAAAAGAGCAGGAAGCCGATCACACCGCCAAGGGCCATCGCCAAAGCGGCCAAACCGATCGCGGCGCCGGAACGGCGAACGGCCGCCGGGGCGCCCTGGGATAGGAAGCGCCATAACACGCCCCGCAAAGTCTGCTGGGGCGCGTAGACGGCGAGATAGGCGCGGCAGCACAGCGCTTCCAGATAGTCGAGCAGCGATCGATCAAGGGAGATCTCGCGCGCAACCGAAAGCGAGTTGATGGCCTGGCGGTAAAGCTCCGCCAAATCTCGTGCATCAGCAAAAGCAAGCGATCGCAAGCCGCGCCTTTCGACCTGGGAGACAAGCGTGTCGAGATGTTTCCATCCGGCCTCCCGGTCGACCCGAAACCGGGCGGAACGAATGAGATCGACGCGCTCGTTCATATCAATTCGCGCGCCTTGATCGTCAAATAGGTCGAGATCAGTTGCGGCGTGATCTGCCTGGGGTCGGCTTCGATGCACATCACGCCGATGCGCGAGAGCCGCTCCAAAACCAGGCGCCGTTCCTTCAAGAACTGCTCGGCAGAAACCGCCAGCGCAACATCGGTCAGGGTGGTCGCCGCCTTAGCGGCAACGTCCCTCAACGCCGGATCGCCCAAGGTGACGAAGATGATCACGTGAAGCTTGTTAAGAACGGCAACGTTTTCGACCAGCAACTCGGCCGTCGTGGAATCGACAAAGTCGGAGAAGACTACGATCAGGCTGCGGCGTTTGAGTTTTTGATGCAGATGCGCGATGGCCAGCGTGTGATTGGCCTCAACACCCTTGTATTCAAGCTCGGCCGAATGGCTGCGAATCCGGGTGAAGGCGGCCCTGCCCGGCTCCGGCGGCAGGTAGAGGCGCGGTCGGGCATCAAAGGCGAACAGTCCAACCTTGTCGCCGCCGATGACACCGGCCCAGGCGAGTGCCAGGGCGGCACTGATCTGATGGTCGATCTTGGGCACACCCGAAAGCTCTTCGCGCATCAGATAGCCATTGTCGAGCGCCAGGACGATCTGGTGGTTGCGTTCCGCGCGCATCTCCTTGGCGACCAGGGAACGGTGGCGTGCGGATCGCTTCCAGTCGATCGCCCTGACATCCATGCCTTGGGTGAAATCGCGTAGCTGGTGAAAATCCGACCCATCGCCCCGGAGGACATTCTCCTTCGCACCGTAGAGGCTTGATCGGACCAGCACGTCGATCTGTCCGGACCTTATCGGCCGAACATTAGGCACCGCGACAACCGTCACGTCCATGTTGGTCGACGGTATGAACTCGACTAGGCCCAGAGGCCCGGTCCAGCGGAGCCAGACACGCTCGATCCGGTGAACACCCCGACGGCGCGCCGTCAGTGGCAACGCTGCCTGCGCCCCCTGCGGTGTCGCTTCGAACCTTGCCTCGCCGGGCGCCTCGAGCCCCGTTGGCGCCTCGAACCGGCAGGTAAGGCCAGCCGGTGCCGTGCCTGTCCTGTTCACCGCACCAAGCATGACGGTAACTGTTTCACCGACGAAGACTTCTGCGGGCAGATCGCTGGACAGAGACAGAAGCCCACCTCGCCGGCCGGCTGCGAAGTCCACGACGAAGGCTACGAAAAGCAGCGCCCAGGGCAAGATCGCGACCGAAGCCGGAACGTTGGTGACAACAGCGATCAGAGCCGACAGCACGAGGGCAGCGAGCGACAGAAGAAGAAGACGCGGGGTTGGCCGCATTAGCGCGGCGCCTCGATCTGATCGATGATGTTCGCCAGAATCTCATCCGGCGTCCGCCCCTCCAGATCCGCACCTGGGCTCAGCACGATTCGATGGCGCATCGCCGGCGTGAACAGAGCTTTCACATCGTCCGGTATGGCATAGTCGCGGCCCTCAAGCGCCGCGCTCGCCCGAACCGCGGAGCATAGGGCGTCAGCCGCCCGGGTGGAGACGCCAAACTGGATGTCCGGATCAGACCGGGTCGCCTGCGCCAAGGCCAGAACATAGCCGATGATCGTGTCATCCAGCCGGATGTTGTCGACGAGCGAACACACCTCGTCGATCTCAGTTCGGCTGACGACCGGCTGAACCTGCGCGCCGCGCGCTTCGTGATCCAAGGACTGCCCCGCGTTCCGTCGCAGAATCTCGAACTCCGCCTGGCTGTCCGGGAAGGTGATATCGAGCTTGAATAGGAAGCGGTCGAGCTGAGCTTCAGGCAGCGGATAGGTGCCCTGATGTTCGATCGGGTTCTGGGTGGCCACAACCATGAAGTTCCGCCCAAGCCGATAGTCCGTGCCGTCGATCGTCACCACACGTTCCTGCATGGCCTGAAGCAGCGCAGCTTGGGTCTTGGGTGGCGCGCGGTTGATCTCGTCACCGAGCAGGATCTCGGTGAATACCGGGCCCTTCGTCAGCCGAAACGCGTTGCTGGAGAAGTCGAAGATGTTGGCGCCGAGCACGTCACCGGGCATGAGGTCCGGCGTGAATTGGATGCGGCCGAAATCCAGATGCAGGGCGGCAGCCAAGCTCTGCGCCAACAGCGTCTTGGCGGTCCCTGGCGGGCCCTCGATCAGGCAGTGGCCGCGGGCAAACAGGCTGACCAACAGCAGCCCGACAGCACGATCCTGGCCGTGGACAGCCTTGCCGATCTCGGAGCGGATACGATCAGCGGTCGCCCTTAGACTTTCCAAATTCATCGCGAGTCCTTGCAATCAGTCCGTTCACTCGGTCGACATAACCCAGCAGTTCGTTGGTCGACGCTTTTTCCAGATTTCCAGCGTTTTCAATGGCGTTTCTTAAGTCGACGGCAAGCGATGATGACCGGTGAGAAACCACCTTGAGGAGGGCTTCCAGCTTGCCATCGGACGGCAAACGACGAGGGCCTACAATCTCTCCGGACAAGGCCAGAAGTCGGTCGGCGATATGGTTGCGGACGATCGCGGCATCGTGGCCGGTCAGACGCAGCAATCGAGCCTTCACGTCGATTGACACCTCGCGGGAGGCGCGCGGCGCGGTCGTCTCGTCGCTCTCTCGTTCAATCGGGCCGAACCGCCACCAAGCGCGCCACAACACGAAAGCGGCCAGGACGGCCAGACCCGCCCAAATGATCGAGAAGGGAAAGTCGAGGAACCGCGCCAGATCGGCCCACCCGCGCTGTGGCGCCTCGCGGGTCGTGAACGTCCAGATCCGGGTCGTCAGATCGATCAGAACGGGACCGTTGGCCGCCAGTTTCGGAAGTTGGGAGAGTGCGACCCCTGCGTTGTCGCCCTGGGTCAGGCCATGATTGTCCAGAAGGTCAGGATCCGACAGCAACCAATAGGTGGTACCTCGGTCCCCCAGGCACCGGCCCAAGAGCATCCGGTCCCGGTCTCCAAAAATGGGATCGCACGAGCCAGCCGCTACGAACTGCGGTTGATGTAAGACGATTTCTGACCCCTCCGCCGTTTCCAAGACTGCCCTGCTCTCCCACGGGCGCTGAACACGCCCAACGGCTGTAAACTGGCGGTTTACGAGGGCATCAACGCCGCCCCGGTCGATCAAGAAAGCCCGATCGGCGACACCGATCTCAGGCATTTGCCAGTGCCATTTCGGCAGTATCACCAGGGTGGGAACCGATCGGATCTTCGACCACAATACATCCGCGGTCATTTCGCGCAGATTGTCCGCTGCCTCCTGCTCGGCTTGCGTGCGCTGGTCGTCGGGATCGAAGCCAAGATTGACGTCATAGAGCGGCAGGACGCGCAGCCCGACATCGTCCGCATCCAGCCCCTCACCGCCATAGAACAGCCGCGCATCGATATCGTTGTGGTCTAGCCAGACGGACAGCCCTTCAAGCCCGATCGCCGATTGATCGACAGGTTTGGCACGGGTGAAATCGGCAAAATAGAGCAGCGCGACGGCCGTGAGGAGGACGATCGCGACAACCGCAGCGCCAAGCCGACCCGGTGGGCGACCTTGGTCAACAGAGGTCGCCTCTCGCAGGGTCATGCACCCTTCACCCCGGAAAGGATCGGCCGCGCGAGATCAAGGCAGGCTTCGAACGAGTCCCGATCGATATCGCGGCCGCCGAACCAGGCGAGCTCCGCCTGTCCGGCAATGTATCGAAGCGCCTCCATGTGCGACCAGCCCTCTGGCACAGACCTGATCGTGTCACGCGCGGTCCAGCTTCGGCCGGGTCGAAGTCCTGTCAGGGAGGCCGATTTGGCCAGTATATGCACAAGCAGCCGATGCATGGCCTCGCGCTGATCCGGCATGTCGCGCAGCTCTCGCAGAAGGGCATCGTCAGGCGTCCGGGCCGCCGCGGCGACCGCAGTCTTCGACGCGACCGCTTTTGGCGGTCGAGCCGGCGGTTCCTTCGTATCACCCCGACTGAATGCCACACCGACCCCGGCTCCGTTTCGAAAAAACAGAATGCCGAGGAGCGCCAGGACCACGACGCCCACCGCTAGCACGATCCAGCGCATAGACTGAGCGTCGGTCGAGCCAGCCGGCGCGGACGTATCGACGGGCGAAGGCTCGCTGGTGACCGTTGGCGCTTCTTGCTCTGGTGTTTCCTCAGCCGCCGGTTCTACGAGCTGGTTCGGATAGACGATATCGCTTTGGATGCGGTGAAGCCGGATCGACTCAAGATAGGCCTCTGCCGACCACGATTGCCCCGTTTGCGCCAGCACGGTCGGGAAGGCCAGCGCTGCACTGACTGCAATGACAAGAGCGGAAAGGGCGAAATACGCTGCGATAGTGCGCACCCAACTCCCTAGGATATTCTTGGCCATCCGCCGAACAAGTCAACCGCGTCATACATGCACTCAGGCTAATCAATAGTGAAACCAGTACAAGCCGTCTACAACTTGCCGTGCCATGAGGTCCTCGACATCGCGGTAGCTCAGCGTAAACCGAAGATACAGCCAAACAGCATGTTGGATGACAACGGCAGGGTGCTGGTGGCGCTTGTGTGAAATCGAAGACATCAACCAATGCCATCAGTTATGCCACTGATCGGCGCGCCCCGCTTGTTTATGGTCCGCCGATACGCCAAACCCCGGATCGATCCACCGATCCTCGTCACCCAAATCATCGGGGCCTTCCATGATTTCCCACGAACATGCACTCCGCCAGGCAATTGTCGACACGTGCCGCTGGCTGAACACGAGCGGTTTGAACCAGGGTACGTCGGGCAATGTCAGCGTGCGCCACAATGACGGCTTTCTGATATCCCCCAGCGCGACGCCCTATGAGATGATGCAGCCAGAGATGGTGGCCCATATGGACGTCGCACAACGGGACGGCAGCTACGACGGCCCCAAACCACCATCAACAGAATGGCGCTTCCACCGTGATATTTTCGCAGCACGGCCGGATGTGGGCGCGATCGTCCACGCGCACTCAGACTATGCAACCGCGCTCGCCATCGCCCATAAGTCAATCCCGCCCTGTCACTACATGGTCACCGCCTTTGGCGGTCACGACATCCGCTGTGCGCCGTATGCGCGCTTCGGCACCCAAGCCTTGTCGGGCCATGCCGTGGAAGCGCTCAAGGGCCGCATGGGTTGCCTGCTCGCCAACCACGGCATGATCGCGCTGGGCCATTCGCTTGAGCAGGCCAAGGGATATGCCACCGAACTGGAGGCGCTGGCACGGCAGTATTGGCTCAGCCTCCAAGTCGGAGGGCCCGTTTTGCTGACGGACGCCGAACTTGAGGAAGTGGCGGAAGCCATGCACGAATATGGGCTGGCCCTGGTGCGCTAAATCAAGGCCGTCAATCTGCCCCTTCGCTCGCCCATTGTGCCATTGTGTCAAGGATCATGGCGGCCGACGCCGCACCGGGGTCGATGTGGCCGACGGCCCTGTCACCTAGGTTGGCCGAACGGCCTTTGCCTGCCACCAAGCTTGCGGTTGCTTCGGCGCCGGCGCGACCGGCGTCGGCGGCTGCCGCGGTGATGTCCTTCAGGCTGCCGCCAGTCTTGGCGCCGAGGGCGGCCTCGGCAGCGGGATGCCAAGCATCGACCATGGTTTTTTGACCCGGTTCGGCCTTGCCCCGATGCTCAATGCCTGCCGCCATCGCTGCGATCATGTCGGCCACGTCTTCAGCGCCAACATCGGACTTACCCTTGACCGCCGCGCCGGCGCGCATCAGCGCGGTTGCATACAAAGGGCCAACGGAGGCTCCCACGGCGTTGAGAAAGGTCTTGGCGGCAAGCATGCAGATGTCGGCCGGCGTCCTGTCAGGCGCTTGATCTGCAAGCGCCTTGTCGACGGCTTGAAAACCGATCGACATGGTCACACCGTGATCGCCATCGCCAATGACGCCATCAAGGGCGCTTAGATGATCCTTCTCACGTTCTATCATCTGCGCGATAGCATGGAAAAGCGCCACAAAATCCGCCCCGTTCAGCGTCGCCACGGACATCTCCTTCAATCCAGAAATCAGGGGACGGTCAGGTGCCCGCGCGAAACATCGCACAGTCGCACGGATGGTCGAGCAGACCGGTCAGTTCGCCATCGAGGCGGTGCAGCGTGATCGACATGCCCGACATGTCGAGTGATGTGCAATAGGGTCCGACCCAGCTTGCATGAACCGAAATGTCGCGGTCCTTGAGGCGCTGGTTCAGGCGGCGGTTGACGATGTAGAGTTCCATCAAGGGCGTGGCGCCGAGCGAATTGACCAGAACCGCAACTTTCTCGCCGGGCTCGGGATCCATCTCGGCGAAGATCTTGTCAACGATCTCATCGGTGACGGCGTCGGCAGTGTCGAGCGGCCCCTTGCGCACACCCGGCTCGCCGTGAATGCCAAGGCCGATCTCCATCTCCTCAGGCCCAAGCTCAAAACTTGGCACCCGGGTCTGGGGTAGTGAACATGCCGTCAGGCCGACCCCCATCGTGAAGGTGTGTGCGTTCGCCTTGCGGGCGATCCGTTCGCACTCATCGAACGACAGCATCTTGTCGCACGCCGCGCCGGCCGCCTTGAAGATGAAGAAGTTGCCGGCAACGCCCCGGCGGCGTTCGAGATTTTCAACGGCGACATCATCGGTCGTCAAAACGGTGCGCGCTTCGATATCGTCCATGGCCAGCATCTCGGTGGCCATGTCGAAATTCATCACGTCGCCGGCATAGTTGCCGTACATGAACAGCACACCTTCACCGCCGGAGGCTGCCTTGGCACAGGCAATTGCCGGATCAGGCGGTGGCGATGCGAACACATTGCCTATGGCCGCCGCGTCGGCAAGACCGCGGCCGACAAATCCAACAAAGGTTGGTTCGTGGCCCGAACCGCCACCAATGACGAGGCCAACTTTTCCGGGCCGCGGACCATGCTTGGCGATGATTGCCCGATGGTGTTCGTCCGACATCGCCAGATGGTCGGGATGGGCAAGCAAGATGCCTTCGAGCATCTCATCGACCGCGTTGTCCGGGTCGTTGAGAAGTTTCTTCACTTTAGGCGCCGGGTTCAAAGTTGGTTCCTTACAGTCTTCGTGGTTCCCTGTGCGACCGATTTCCACGGCCTGCCATTGTTTTCTTGGGCGGTACGAAATACCCGTGCGCCCGACTGATCAAATGCCGCCTGTCTTCAGCAGGGCTTGCGCGGTCTTCTCATCGGTGACCAGATGCGTGGCGTAACCGCCAAGCAGCGATGCCTCGATCGCTGCGCGCTTCTCCAGGCCACCGGCCACCGCAATCCGGGTTTCAACAGTTCGGAGCTGGTCAAGACCCATGCCCACCACCCGTTCATCGTAGCTGTCCAAGATCGGCGCGCCGTCGGCGGAAATGAAGCGCCCGGCGATCGCCGCAACCGCCGGACCCGCTGGACCTACGGGCAACTCACCGGGGCTCAGAAGACCCGATGTGAAAACGAGGCTGTCAGCCTCCGTTGTGCAGATTCCGAAAACACAAATGTCGGTTTGGGCGATGGCCCGGAACTGCTCGGCCAGGATACCCTCGCTCATGAGGATGGACCGGACCTCAGGTGAACTCACAACCGCCGGCGCGGTGACCTGCAAGCAGCGGGCCTTCAGCCTGCGGGCAAGCAGAGACGCACAAAACTCAGGCGAAAAGTCGAACGTCGACGTCGTGCCGCCCGTGAGCTGCGCGACCGTCAGATCAGCGATCGAGGGGTCGGTCACTGCCTCGGCAAGGGCGAGGACCGTATGCCCCCAGGCCACGCCAACGGTGGCGCCGGACCTGAGGCGGGAGGCGAGAAACTCCGCCCCGGCACGGCCAATGCGCTGAACGATCGTTGCATTGCCGTCCTCGGCGTTCGGGGTGGGCACCACGAGCGTGCCTCGAAGTCCGAACCTGGTGGTGATCTCCTCTGACAACTCAATGGCGCTGAGCCAGGAGGGATCGATCCGGACAGACACGACGCCTCGATCGCGAGCGTCGGAGATATAGGCGTTGACCGTGGCGCGCGAGACCCCGATCGCCTTGCCGATGTCAGCCTGGGTCATGTTCTCCCGATAGTAAAGCCAGGCCGCCCAGATTGCTGGGTCCCCTCGAAAGCGCATGGGCACCGGCGAAGGGCCCTCTTCCGCTGAACGGGCCGTTGTTTTCAAGCGATCGACGCGGGGCGCTGCTTTACGGTTGACATTTGTCAGCATGGGCAGAATCATGTCACATCTTAGGGTGAAAAACCAGTACGGGAGAACTGTTTTCACACTTTGACGTTCGAAGGTCGTTTTCACGTAACGGATGAAGCCCGCAGGCGCCCTTAGAGGTGCGTTTACGTTGCCATTCGCGCCCAGCTTTGGCGAGGAACGGACCCGGCGTTTTCATGAGAACGAGAATCAGGCACGTGGCTTGCTGCTGTCCGGGCGGGCAGCGGCCGAACCAAGCTGTAGGGAGGAACTAGAATGACGAAATACACCACGCGACCGAGCGGCCTGATGATGCCGCGCCGCCGCGTTCTGAAAGGTATGGGGGCGCTGACAGCGGCGTCGGCCATGTCGATGCCGGTAACCAACCGCGCATTCGCGACGGAGGCTCACCCCCTCACCGGCCGCAGCATCGACATGAACATCTTGGGGATTGCGGGCTGGCTGCCATCTTCGCTGTCGGTGGCGATGACGCCGCTGTTCAATGACTACGTCCGGGATCGCTTTGGCTATGAGGTGGAGTTCGCATTCGCGGAAGCGCCGTTTGCCGACCTGTTCCAGCGCGCGGCAACCTCGCTTGCCACCCGCAGCCAGGAGTTCAACATCATCATTTCCGACAGCCAGTGGATTGGTGCTCTCGCCGAGCCCGGCTGGATCCTGCAACTCAATGACGTGATCGCGGCCAATCCGGGCCTGGACATCGACTGGTATTCGCAGACCGTCGTTGACACGTACATGGTCTATCCCGACGGCTCGGACAACATTTGGGGCCTGCCGCAGGAAGGCGACACGATCGCCCTGTTCATTCGTAAGGACATGCTGCACGACGATGCCGAGAAAGCCGCCTTCCAGCAACAGTACGGCATGCCGCTGCCCCAGACCTTCGAGGACTTCGAAGACCTGACGATGACCGACTTCGAGAAGGTCGCCGAGTTTTTCAACCGTCCCGACGAAGAGATGTGGGGCACGGCCATGCAATACAGCCGTGTCTATGATTTCGTGACCTGTTATCTCTATCCATTCATGTTCAGCCAGGGCGGCGATATCTGGGATGCGGCAACCGGCCAGGTCGAAGGCATCCTGAACTCTGACATCAACGCCACGGCGATGACGCAGATGAAGGATTGGCTGAGGTATCAGCCACCAGGAGCGACGAACTTCGGCATTGCCGAGCAGATCGACGTGTTTACCACCGGCAAGGTCTTCTCATGCTTCCAGTGGGCCGCGGTTGGCCTGGCCATGATCACCGAAGAGATGGCGGCCAATGATCAGGTGATGGTCGTTCCGCCGCCCAAGCACGGGACAGGCGCTGATGCGCGGCGCGTTTACACGATGGGTGGCCAGCCCTGGGTGATTAACGCCTATAACGACGAAGAAAAGATGCGCGTTGCCATCGATTTCATGAACTGGTGGTATCTGCCCGAAACAGCGCTGGAGTTCGCGCGCCGCGGCGGCAACCCCGCCGACCGTCCGACGCTGACCGCCCCGGGCTTCGACGACATCAATCCTTGGAACCGGGCCTACAAGTACATGCTCGAGCCCGGCCGGTCGCGCGACTTCTGGCATCATCCCAGATATGCCGAGATGCTTGCCGTCCAGCAGGAAGCGTTCACGTCATACATGACCGGGCAGACCGCTGACCCGATGCAGGCGCTCAACTACGCAGCCTGCAACCAGCAGCAGATTCTGTACGATGCAGGTACGGCTACGACGGCTCCCAGCCGGTCGTGTATCGCGGCAACCCTGTAGGCGGCACAACCCAGGTGCGCGGAGCCCTCCTCCCGGGCTCGCGCACCGTCGGGTCCGCGGCGGTTCTTTCTCACCCGATCTGAGGCGGTCATCACGTGATCGCCCGCCAGACCAACAACAGTCCTCGCCAGCATCTTATGTGTAGAGTCGGTAAGCAAGCCCGCAAGGATTCGGCCTGACCATGGAGTGGCTTGCGCGTATACTTGATGACCGGCGAGCGCTGGTGTTCGTTCTGCTGGCACCCGTTCTGTCGTTCTTCATCGTATTCAACACAATCCCAACACTGTGGCTGTTGGGATTGTCGTTTTATGACTACTCGCTGACCTCCGGCATGCCGCCGGAGTATGTCGGCTTCAGGAACTTCGTCCAGATCTTCTTCAACCGGAACGGCATCTGGGGCGATCTGTCCCGGACCTTCATCTTTGTTGCCTGCGCGGTCTCGATCCAGACGCTGCTGGGCCTGGCTCTGGGCTTTCTGTTCTGGGGTTCAAAGAACATGCCTGGCCGGCGTTTGGCGTTGACGTTGCTGTTCACGCCGATGGTCCTCACACCGGTCGCAACGGGCACTTTTTGGCGTTTCATCTACGACCCGACATTTGGCGCCTTGAACGCAATCATGGGCGTGATTGGCGTCACCGAGCCGATCAACTTCCTTGGTGACCCCGCTTTTGCCTATTGGGCCGTTCTGGCGGTTGATTGCTGGATGTGGACCCCCTTCATGACCCTAATGGCGCTCGCCGCATTGGGTTCGGTGCCCAAGGCCGAGCTGGAAGCGGCGGAAATCGATCGGCTGACATGGTTTCAACAGTTGCGCCTGATCGTCTGGCACCATGGCAAGTTCATCTTGATGCTGGGCATGCTGCTGCGCACCATCGACAGCTTCAAGACGCTGGACTTGATCATCCCGATGACCAATGGCGGCCCCGGCCAGCAGACCAGGCTGGTTGCCGTTGAACTGAACAAGCAGGCCTTCCAGAGCTTCAACATGGGCTGGTCATCGGCCTATGCGGTGCTGCTCCTGCTCATCTCGATCGCCATGACGTCGGTCTTCATCCATGTGCTCAATCTGAGACGACGGAGGGAGCGTTCATGATCTCGGACCGTATCAAGAATGGTGCCTACTACACCCTGTTGTGGGCCGTCTCGCTGCTGTTCTTCACACCGGTCGCGTGGATCATCATGTCGTCGTTCAAGACGCGCGAAGAGATCCTGGCCACGCCGCCAACCGTCATCTTCACACCGACACTGGACAATTACGTTGAGCTGTTCACGGAGAACCAGAACTTCGTCCAGCAACTCATCAACTCGGTGGTGATGTCCTTGAGCGCGGTGGTGATTGCCGTCTTGGTTTCCTTTCTCGCAGCCTTTTGCTTCTCGCGCTTCAAGCCCAAGGGCACCAACTTCCTGATGTTCATCTTGCTGTCCATCCGGATGCTTCCGGGCCCGGCGGTAATCCTGCCCGTGTTCCTGATGTTCGCGAACTTCGGCTGGAAGGACCGGCATCTGCCCCTGGTGCTGTTCTATGCGATGTTCTCAATTCCCTTTTCGGTCTGGATACTGAAGGGCTTTCTGGATGGCGTGTCGGTGCGGTTTGACGAAACCGGACGGGCCAACGGCGCATCCTGGTTTCACATCATCTTCAAGGTCGTTCTGCCTCAGGTGAAGCCAGGATTGATCGCAGCTTTCATCTTCAACCTGATCTTTGTGTGGAACGAATTCCTGTTCAACTTTGTCATCGGCGGCGTGCAGACCCAGAACATCCCCTATGCACTTGCGGTGGGAACCTACTCCGACGGCGGTCTCAACTGGACGTTCATTGCCGCACTGACGTCGGTCTACATCCTGCCCCCCATGGCCTTCATCTACCTGTTCCAGAAATATCTGTTGGCCGGCATGACCTTTGGCACCGTACGCGGTGAAGTGTGATGGCCCAGGCACGCAAGACGTTTCAGGAGCGCGCCGAGAGCATTCTGATCCTGTGCATGCTGCTGGGGATCGCCTTGATCGCGTTCACCCCCCTCCAATACTTCGAGTTCATCCAGCTTGGCTTGGTCGTCCTGGTTGCTTCCACGTTCCTGCAGATCGCCGTCGGCAACATTCCGCGCGATATCCCGTTTAAGAAGGGGATCGTGCGCATTGCGATCCTGCTGAGCATCATCGCCATCGTCTTCGTCATCGGCATTCTCTTGGTCCCTGTGCTCAGCCAGTTGGGCCGCTGATGTCCATTCGTGTTTCAGGCCTCTCCAAGGCCTACGGAGGGCATTCAGTCCTCGACGGGCTGGACCTTGAGGTCGAGCGGCAGAGCTTCACTGTCATGTGCGGGCCGACCGGGTCCGGCAAGTCGGTGCTGCTGCGCCTTCTCGTGGGGCTTGAAACGCCCGATGCGGGGACGATCTCGGTAAATGACGTGGACATTACCGGCTACAGCGCTGCCCAGCGATCGGTCGGATACGTGCCGCAGAGCTTCGCCCTTTATCCGCATCTTACGGTGCGCGCCAATATCGGCTACCCGCTCAAACTCGCCGGCCGGCCATCCCGCGAGATTGCCAAGCGGGTCGACTGGGCGGCCGGCGTACTGGACATCAACCATTTGCTGGCCAAGAAACCAGATCAGTTGTCAGGCGGCGAGAAACAGCGGACAGCGGTTGCCCGCGGCTTGTTGAAGGATGCCGATATCTTTCTTCTCGATGATCCGCTTGTCGGTCTCGACTACAAGCTTCGGGAACGCCTGATGGATGAACTCAAGTCGATCCAGCAGGACCTGAAGGCCACCTTCTTCTACGCCACATCAGATTCCCTGGAAGCGCTGACGATGGCTGAGAAGATCATCGTGATCGATGGCGGTGCCGTGGTGCAGAAGGGCGATGTGGTTGATGTCTACCGCCACCCCGCGCACCGCCGGTCCATGGAGCTTCTGGGTTTTCCCAGGGCCAACATTCTGCCGGTCGAGCGCCGCGGCGCGGAAGTGTCTGCCGGTCCGTTCAAGCTTGACAGCGCGCCCGACGGCGCCGCGGTGGCCGGCCTGCGGCCGGAGGCTTTTTCACTGGGCGACAAAGACGGCGTCAAGGCGCGTGCCACGATCCAGCTGATCGAGGACCTTGGCGGTGAACAGGTGATCTATGCCGAAGCCGATGGCCATCCGCTGACCTGGGCCGTGGCGACGCACGGCCTACGCATCGTCGAAGAAGGCGAAGCGATCGAGCTTGCGGTCGATCCCGATGCATTTGTCTTTTTCGACGGCCGAAATGGTGAGCGTCTGGACAATCCGGCTGCGGCGGCAAGCGCAGAGGCTGCGCCGTGAGCGAAACCGGCATCGTGATTGACGGCGTCACCAAGCGCTTTGGCGCCTTCACCGCCGTCGACAACCTTCACATCACCTTTGCCGATGGCGAGACGGCGTGCCTCTTGGGACCCTCGGGCTGCGGCAAGACCACGCTGATGCGGATGATTGCCGGCCTTGAAGCGCCGAGCGAAGGCCGCATCATCATCGACGGCACCGATGTGACCAACATGCGGCCACGGCGGCGTAACATTGGCATGGTGTTTCAGTATCCGGTCATGTACCCGACGCTGACGGTGCGCGAGAACATCGCCCTGCCTTTGAAGCGCGATGCCAGCCTGTCCGCAGCCGAGCGCGCCAAACGGGTCGACGAGGTGCTCGAGGTCATCGACATGGCCGGACGGGCAGGCGCGTTTATTGACGAGCTTGATTCCGGCTCCCGCCAAAAGGTCGCTGTGGGCCGCTCGGTCGCGCGGCAAACGAAAGTGGTCCTGTTCGACGAGCCGACGACGAATGTCGAAGTCAATGCCAAACTGACACTCATCCGTACGTTCAAGGAGATCAGCCGGCGGCTGAGGCAGACTGCTGTCTACGTCACGCACGATCAAACCGAAGCGATGACGCTGGCTGACAAGATCGCGCTTATGAAGGACGGCCGCATCATCCAGTACGACAATCCCACGACCCTTTACAGGCGACCGTCCACGGAATTTGGCGGCTGGTTTCTGGGCAATCCCGGCATGAACTTCATACCCGTGACGCACACGGCACAGGGATTGGAATCCCCGCTTCTAGCCTCGCCCGTGCCAGCGCCTGATCGGCTTGGGTCGGGCGCGCTGCGCATTGGCATCCGGCCGGAGCAACTGCAGGCAGGCATCGAGCCGTTCGAGGGATCGGTGAAGGCGGAAGTGGAGGATTGCATTGTCGGCATTGCCGGCCAACTTCTCGTCCGGTTGAAGGTTGCGGACGAAACGGTGAAGCTGAAGACCGGCAATTTGCCCGGCCTACGCAATCACGACACCATCCATGTCGCGTTTCCAAATGAGCATCTTCAACTGTTCGAAGATGGAAACCGTGTTGAAGAGAGGGGCTAGGAGACGATGGCGCACGACGTCTCTGTGATCGGATTGTACATTCTCGACATTCTCGGCTGCCCGGTGACGAAAATCCCCGATGGCGGAAATGTCGAGTTCATCGAACAGATCCGCCTGACCGTGGCGGGAACCGCAGGCGGCACGGTGGTGGACACCGCCAAACTGGGCCTGAACAGTCTGGCTGTGGGTGCGGTGGGCAACGACGAAAAAGCCGACTGGGTGCTCTCGACCCTTGACGGATTTGGTGTCGACACATCGGCCATGCAGCGGATCGAGGGTGTGCCGACATCGGCAACCATTCTCAATGTACGGCCCAATGGCGAACGCCCGGCTCTGCATGTGCGCGGTGCGTCGGACCATTTCGACTTGCCGCCCGGTCTTTATGAGAAAGTGTTCGAAGCGCCCATCGTTCATCTGGGCGGCACCGGCTTGCTGCGTAAGCTTGACGGCGCGCCAAGCCGCGTCCTGCTCGAAGAAGCCAAGAAGCGCGGCTGCACCACCACGTTTGATCTGATCGCGGCGACGGCCGAAACCGCCGCCATCGTTGAGCCGATGCTGCCCTATATCGACTATTTCATGCCTTCGATCGAAGAGGCCATGGACATGTCGGGCAAAAGCACGCCGCAGGACTGCGCCGACCACTATATCGGCAAGGGCGCGACGTGTTGTGTGTTCACGCTGGGCAGCGATGGCGCATATTACGCCCATGCCGACGGCACGAGATTGAGCGTGCCGGCTTACGAAATCGATGTCGTCGACACAACCGGTTGCGGCGATGCGTTTGATGCCGGGTTCATCTGTGCCTTGCACCACAAGATGCAGCCTGAAGATGCTGTCGGCTTTGCGCAGGCGACGGCGGCTCTGGTGGCCACGGGGCTTGGATCGGATGCCGGCATTGTATCGTTTGAAGACACTCTCAGACAGACGGAGTCGTTGAAGCGCAAACCGGTCTGAGGAAGTGGCCGCCGCGTCCCGGCGGTTGATCCAGCCCTATCCGTAGTCAGGGATGTTGGGCCAACCGGCGGCCTTCGGCTCGACCGTATCCCGATACGCCCACTGAACCGCGCCGGTTTGCCGGAGGCTTGTCGAGATGGGTCATACAGGTGGCATGAGTTTGTGACCCCCATGGGATTCCCTTGTTCCTGGCTGCGCGATTCAAGGCTGGCGAAGGAGGTTCGCCATGCCAAATGTTCAGCTTCGAGATGACTACGCCGCCGCCGAGCTTCGCCGACTGGCCAAGCGTAGTCGGAACAACAGACAGATCCGTCGCCTTCTGGCGCCGGCTGCGGTCTACGACGGCATGAGCCGAGCCGACGCCGCAAAGGTTGGCGGCATGGATCGTCGAAGCGCTGGAACGGTGAGCCGCTCCAATTTGTGGCGCGCGTCGAACTCAATGGCGACAGGCTCGTCATCGACATCGATCTTGAGTCCATTACCGGTCAATCGATGCCTCGACTACAGATCGTGAAGCCGATGCGCATCAAGCGCCGAGGCGTCGAGATGCGCCTTCTTATCGAGGAAGGCAACGGACCCCGCACCCGAGATCCGACACTGATCAAGACCATCGCCAGGGGGGCTCGATTGGTTCGATGCCATCGTCACACGCCGCGCCAGATCGACCTCAGCAATCGCAGCGGCGGAGGGTCTTAGTGATCGATACGTCGCCCAGGTGCAGCAGATGGCCTTTCTGGCGCCCGATATCGTCCAATCCACTCTCGATGGAACGCAGCCCGGCGATCTCACGGCGGCCGACTGATCAAACGGACCGAGCTGCCAACCTGTTGGGACGCACAGAAGGCCCTGCTCGGCTTCGATTGACGGCGCCGCTGGCGCGCCGACGACTCCGAATCTCCAAACGCGCGGACAGAGAAAACCGGCCCAAATCCTGTGGCCGACGTCTCCTGTTCGCGGTCACCACCTGCCCCTGGCAAACTCCCGCAGAAAGCCGGGCACGACCGCGAGCGGCCGAGGAGAAGGTGATAATTCAGTGATATCAGAGACCTGGTGGCGGTGCAGTGAGTCTGTAGCGAACTCGTCTCCGCCTGAATTCGCTGATTATCAGGGAAAATACAGGGAATCATTGAGCTCAGCGGCCCAAGCCGCGCACTTAAGCTCCAACAACCGTTTGAAATTCATGATATTTCTCGCCGAAGTCCCTAAACGCCCTATCAGGCAATTCACTTGTCCGAACAGGGACTAATCAGCGGAAAATAGGGATCGGTTTGCGCCACACTAGCAACGTCGACGCGCTGTCGAAAAACGGCGAAGCGACGCGGATCGAATGATCTAACGATCGCGATTGCCGCTCGCCGCCATCTTGGCGCGAACATCCAACCGCCAAAGCTAAGAAATACGCAATGGCTTGCAGCGCCGCTTCGATAAATATATTATCTGAGATATCAGTTATGATGTGAGGGAGGATGTGATGATACGATCGGTCAGTTTGAGCGGAATCGCTCTGGCACTTGTGTTGCCGGCCTCAACCGCCAGCGGGCAAGGATACCCGGAACACAGCATCACCATGGTCGTGCCTTTCGCGGCCGGCGGCGGCACCGATACCGTTGCTCGATTAGCGGTTCCGGGACTTGAGGCGGAGCTTGGAGAGACCATCGTCGTTCAGAACATCGCGGGCGCAGGGGGAACCATTGGGGCGACCGAATTGGCTGCTTCCGATCCAGACGGATACACAATCGGGTTTATGCCGATCGGCACCATGACCACGCAGCCGCATTTGCGCGACGTTGGCTACGGTGCGGATTCATGGGAGCCGATTTGTCGGCTAGTCGACGACCCGATGTCCGTGCTCGTAGCGCCTGATTCTGGATTCGACACGCTTGATGATTTGATTACGGCGGCATCGGGTGGTGGTCAACTTCGCTCAGCCGGCCCGCCTCCGGGGTCGCTGCCCCATATCGGCCAGGCGGCGCTGGCCAATGCTTACGGACTTGACCTGAGATACGTGCCACATGAGGGCGGGTCTGCTGTTGCTCGATCACTCCTCGGCGGCCAGGTGGATGTCTTTGTCGATCTCGCCGGCAACGCGACCAAGTTCGGCCTAGTCAATCTAGCCCTGCTCGGCGGAGATGAGCGGCATCCTCAATTTCCTGATCTTCCCACGACGATGGAACTCGGCGGGCATGAGCTGAACTACTCGATCTGGTTTGGCATGTTTGCACCGGCCGGAACGCCAGACGAAGTGATGGACGTACTTGCCAGCGCCTGTGAACGCCTATCGAACTCGCCGGAGTATCTGCAGACCATGGAGGAGGCGGACCGCTGGGTTGCCTATCTTGGCCGGGACGATTTCACCTCCTTTTTCCAGCAGCAATTTGCGAACAACGGATCGCTGCTCGAAGCTATCGGCATGTCGCAATAGGCGTACTGGCAAGCCCATACTAGACGGGCCGGCCCCAGCCGGCACATTGGCTTGGCACAAAGGAGGTCTGATCGTGTCGTTCCCACGCTACATGGCCTACGTCTCGTGCCTGAAGGGAGCACGCATCGAGGCATTTGCATTCACGTCCGAGGGCGGGAATCTGGCTCATGTTCAGACGGTCAAGCTCAGCGGAAAAGGTTTGCCGCTCGCGCCATCTCCAAAAGGGCGGCATCTTTACGCATCGGTGATAGGCGAGCGTGACGGAGCGGAGGAAGATCGTATCGACACCTTCGAGATCGATCGGGTGACGGGGATGCTGACGCCCCTGTCTTCGACGGTGATCGTGGCCCGCATGGCGCACATTCGGGTGGACCGAACAGGTAGCTTTCTTTTGGGCGCTTCGTTTCCGTCAAGCCTGATTGCTGTCTATCCCATTGGCGAGCGGGGCCAAGTGGCCGCCGAACCGAGTTTTGTGATGCCGACACCACGTAAGGCCCATCAGATCTTGACGGACCCTTCCAACCGGTTTGCCTTCGTCCCCAACCTGGGCGCGGATCTGGTGATGCAGTTGGTGTTCGACGAGAAGACAGGGACGTTGACTGAGAACGCGCCACCCGCTCTTCACTTTCAGCCAGGCGCCGGGTGTCGCCATCTTGCCTATCACCCCAATCGACGCTTCGTTTACTTGCTGAACGAGCTAGACGGGTCGCTTATCGTGCTGCGGCTTGACCAGGCAAACGGCACCCTATCGGAAATCTCGCGCGACACGATACTGCGGCCCGATCTCGTTGGCTCGCCCTGGGGCGCGCAAATCCATGTCACGCCGGATGGCAAACGTCTTTTCGCCAGCGAGCGGCGTGGGGCTACCTTGGCCGTTTGGGAAATCGACGGTGCGTCGGGCCAAGTATCGAACCGCCGCATTGTCGAGACGGGCGCCAATCCGCGCTGCTTTGATATCTCTCCCGATGGCGGGCATCTCGTGCTCGGCGCCATGGACGAGGATCGCATCGACGTTTATGACATCGGCGGCGAAATGCCTGAGAAGATTGCCGATTGTCCAACAGGGCCGGAACCCGGTTGGGTCGAGATCGTGCGCCTTTAAGTATTGCCGTAGATCGGCATCGCGCGGCGGAAAACTCCGTCCAGATGCACCTCAAGTGCCGCCCGCGCCGCTTCAGGATTGCGGTTCTTCAACGCCTTTATGATCTTGAGATGTTCCTCGATCGCTGGAAGCTCGAAGACCCGATCATTAGCGAACACATTCAGCCGGAAGATCCGCACATGCTCGGTCGCCAGTTGGAAGGCGTGGCTCAGGATGGTGTTGTCGAGGAACGCCACCATCGTATCGTGCAGAAGAAAGTCGACGCGGTTCTTTTCGCGGAAAATCGCGTCGTCATGCTGGTCGATCGCACTGAACTTCTTTTTGAAGGCCTTGGTCTGCTTTTCAAGATCGGCGATCGCCTCGGCCGGCCCCTCAGCGGCGAACTTGGCGGCCGCCTCACCTTCGATCAGCTTGCGCGCTTGAATGGCTTTGGCAAAATCTTCCTTCTCGATCCGAATGATCCGGATACCGCGCTTCGGCAGCAAGGTGGCAATGCCCTCGCTTTCAAGCGACTTCAACGCTTCACGCACGGGGCCTAGCGGGACGCCCAAAAGTTCGACTATCTCACGCTGAGACAGGAAATCGCCCGGTTTGATGCGACCCGAAAACAGCGCTTCTTTAAATCGGCGATAGGCGACTTGGCGCAGGCTGATCTGGGCATTCTCCGCTTCAGCTTTGCTCTCCATGAACATTCCGGCGTCATTCCTGTTATTGGCAGTCTAGGCTGCGTGAGGCGTGAAGGTAAGGTCTGTGTACCGGGCGAGCTCGTCCGGATTCGGTGGCACTGTTAGGCCTGGAGCCGTCGGAAGGCCGACCGAACCGTCTGAGATCTCAAGTACATTGCCACTAAGGTCGGTACGCAGCACATTCCGGTTGACATCCATTTCGCAAGTGCTGTCAGGGCCGACGATGGCGGAAACCGTAAGTGCCGCGACTTGACCGACCGACGTGCCCATAAAGTGTGGCCAAAGACCGACTCCGCTGGGCAGGTTTTCGGCAAGATCCAGAGCGCCGCTCAGCCCGCCCCACTTTGCGATGTCCGGTTGCACGAAAGTAAGGCCCGCGTCGATCAGACGGCTGAATTCTTCGCGCCCATACAGATTTTCGCCTCCTGCAATTGGGAGCCCGATCCGAACCAGTGACTCCCACTCAGCGGATGGGCGGTCGGCGGGAATTGGTTCTTCGACGAAGGCCGGACCGCGCTCTGCAATTGCCCGGATGATATGATGGGACGTTTCGACGTCCCAGGTTTGGTTTGGGTCGACCGCAAACCGTGCACCGTCCGGCAGCATCTCGGCGACGCGCATGACAAAGGCGGTGTCGCGATCTTCGCCAAAACCGAGCTTCAATTTGAACAGTGTTTCACCGGCGCCCCAATGCTGGGCAACCATCTCGTCGGCATCCTCTGGATTGATGGAGCTGGCGTAAACCCGAGCGAAGGGGCGTTTGAGCCCAAAGTGCTCCGCCGCAGACCGACCCGCGGCACGAAGCACAAGGTCCCAGAGAGCCAAGTCGATCCCGGCCAGCAGATGTTCAAAAACCCGCAACTGGCCGATATGGAGGAAATATGTGCGCAGCGATGCGCGCAGAAAGCCACCTATCTCGCTGGGCTCGGCAAATCTCCGTCCGATGACCCGGGGCACAATGACGTCTTCGACCAGGTGCGCCTTGTGCAGGTTTGCCCGAGGCGGAAAGTTGGCCCAGATCTCGCCCCACCCGTAAGCGCCCTGGTTGTCCTCGATCCGGATCAGCAGGGCAGGTCGCTCGTTCATGAGCCCAAGCGCCATCTTGGGGCTGACGCCACCACGAGCGCGGAGGGGAACGACATCAACCTTTGCGATCGTAATTGAGGGTAGGTCCAGCAATTTGGGGCTCTTGGTCGTCACGGCAAGAATGGCGTCGTTGACAAATCTCTTTCTCAAAAGATACCATGTGAGATATCAGATGGTAAAGCAGCGCGCAGGTGGCGGGGGAGGATCATGGCACTGAGCGGGCAGGGTCGGGCCGACGTCATTTACGGTGCCGTAGCGGCCATCGGTGGAACAGCGATGTTCGCCCATACTTTTTCCGATCGCTACAGCAACGAGTTCCTGTTTGGCGATGTTTCGACGACATTCGTGCCGCGCATCCTGCTCGGGCTGATTGTTTTGCTCTCGCTAGGCCTCGTCATCAAAGGCCTGCGCGACCGAGACGGCGGCAAGCTACCGCCGCTCGCGCTTGGACGTGTCGCCGTCGTTTTCGGAGCCTGTGTGCTCTCAATCGCAGGGGTTTGGTTCATCGGCTACCTCGTCGCGATGCCGATCGGGGTCTTTCTGGTCGGCTGGGCCTTTGGGTACCCGAACAAGCTGATACTTTTGGCCACCGCGATTGTCGCACCGCTGTTGACCTGGCTGGTGCTTGCCGAGTTTGCGCAGGTGTCGTTCCCCACCGGCCAGATCTTCTGAGAGCAAGCGCATGCTCGAATTCGTCCCAGGCGCATTCTCCTCGGCATTCACCTTCTCAATTCTGCTGTGTCTGGCGATCGGCACGGTGGCTGGTATCATCATCGGCGCCTTGCCGGGGCTGGGAACGGTTCTTGGCCTGGTCATGGCGCTGCCCTTTACCTACGTGCTCGAGCCCGGACCAGCGATTGCCCTGCTACTCGCGATCTATGTGAGTTCGATCTATGGCGGGTCGATTTCAGCGATCTTGATCAACGTTCCGGGAACGCCGCAATCCGCCGCCTCGGTATTTGATGGCTACCCCATGGCGCAAAGGGGCGAAGGAGCACTGGCGCTGGGTTGGGCGACCATTGCCTCGTTTGTCGGTGGCGTTTTTTCGCTCGTAATTCTTGTCATGCTGGCCCCGCAGCTCGCTCGCTTTGCTCTTAATTTCGGGCCAATCGAGACGTTTGCGCTGATCGTCTTCGCGCTGACCACCATCGCCTGGGTGTCATCGGGCGAGATGCTGAAAGGCTTGCTTGCCGCTTGCATCGGACTGTTCCTCGCCACCATCGGGCCGGACGCCATGACCGGCCAGGTGCGGTTTCATTTCGACAATCTGTTTCTGTCGGCCGGCTTAACGGTGATCCCGCTCTTGATTGGCTTTTTCGCTGTTTCTGAGATCCTTTACCAGGCGGCTTACTTGAAAGACGTGAAGTTGCCGGCGGTCACATCAGGCGGTTTCAAGGTGCCGCCTTGGTCGGAATGGAAGCCACGCATCGTGACGCTTCTGAGAAGCTGTGGCATCGGCAGTTTCATCGGGGTCCTCCCTGGGACCGGCGCGACCGCCGCGGTGTTCGTCAGCTATGCGGACGCCAAGCGGCGCGCGCCAAACCCGGATGATTTTGGCAAGGGCGAACCCAGCGGCCTGATCGCCTCAGAAAGCGCCAACAATGCCGTCTCAGGTGGCGCCATGGTACCGATGATGGCGCTGGGCATTCCAGGGGACGGCGGCACCGTCGTGCTTTTGGGCGCGCTCACCATCCATAACGTGATTCCCGGCGTCAGGCTGTTTTCCACACAGCCGGACCTGGTGACGCTGATCTTCGTACTGTTGTTGCTGGCCAACATCTTCATGCTGCTGATCGGCGCGTTCGGGGCCAACGTCTTCAGCCGCATGCTGAAAATTCCGACAACGCTGCTCATGCCGCTCGTCTTCATGATGTCGGTGGTCGGGGCCTATGCCATCCGGTCGAACCCGGTCGATATCATCGTGATCGCCGTGTTCGGACTGATCGGCTTCCTTCTCAGGATGAACAAATTCCCGCCGGCGCCGATCATCATCGGGTTCGTCCTTGGGGTTCCGCTGGAAATGTCCTTCCGCCAAGGCCTGATCCTGACCGACATGAATGTCTTGCTCTTTTTCGAAAGCCCCATTGCGTCGATTTTGTTCGTCATCACCGCGCTGATCGTTCTCGGGCAGTTCGGCACTTTCAAGATGCTGTCCCGCACGCTCGGACGGCGGAAAGCCTGAGCGTTGGAACGGATCGTCTTCCTCGACGAGGGCACGATCGGCCCAGGTGTCACAATCAGGCCGCCCAGCTTCGAACATGAGTGGCAGAGCCATCAGCAAACGGCACCAGCCGACACGGCGACGCGTCTTCGTTCAGCCAGCATTGCCATCACCAACAAGGTGCGCATCGGGGCCAGCGAGCTGGCGGCGTCGCCAGACCTGCGCTTCCTCGCGGTGGCGGCGACCGGTTACGACATCATTGATCTGGACGCCTGTCGTGCGCGCGACGTGGCCGTCTCGAATATTCGCGGCTATGCCGTGAACACGGTGCCAGAACACACGTTCGCTCTGATCACCGCCTTGCGGCGAAACCTCGTCGAGTACCGCAACCAGGTCCTTGAGGGCGAATGGCTGCGCGGCAACCAGTTCTGCTTTTTCAATCGCCCGATCTGGGATTTGTCGGGCTCGACTCTCGGCATCATCGGTGCCGGCGCCATTGGCCAAGCCGTCGGCCGCGTTGGTCGTGGCTTTGGGATGAACGTCATTTTCCACGACAAGTATGCGACGCGGGCACCCGAAGCGGGACCGTTGGTCGACCTGACGGCGCTACGAGACCAAGCCGACATCGTCACGCTGCATTGTCCGCTGACGCCCGAAACCCGAAACATCATCGATACAGAGTTCCTTGCCAGCATGAAGACGACGGCAATTCTAATCAATACCGCGCGAGGCGGATTGATTGACGAGCCGGCGCTGGACGACGCCATCCGAAACGGCGGGATCGCGGGCGCTGGGATTGACGTCACCGAAACCGAACCGCCCGGCTTCGACAGCGCGATCATGGATCTCGCCAAGCTGCCGAACGTCATCCTGACGCCCCATGTCGCCTGGGCGAGCGTCGGTGCCATGCAAACACTCGTCGACCAGCTCATCGACAATATCGAGGCCTTCGTGGCCGGAAATCCAACCAACCTCGTCACTTAAATCAAAGGGAGGACAATCATGAAACGGACGATTCTAGCGCTGGCAGCCGCAGCCTTCGCAGCGCCAGCATTCGCTCAATATCCGGAGCAGTCAATCGAGGTGCTTGTGCCCTTCAATGCCGGTTCTGGACCCGATGCCAGTTTTAGGATGCTGCAGCCCGAACTTGAGGAGATCCTTGGACAGCCTATGGTCGTGCGCAATGTCGGCGGTGCCGGCGGCACCGTCGGGGCGTCTCAGTTCGCGGCGCAGGACGCTGACGGCTACTACCTCGCTTTCATGCCGGTAGGCACGACGACGACCCAGCCGCATCTGCGGGACGTGACCTATGACGACACGTCGTTCGAGCCGATTTGCATGACGATCCAGGACCCGATGGCGGTCAGCGTCTCGCCGGACAGCGGCATCAGCACGATGGACGAGCTCATCGCCCGTGCGGGCGAAGGAACGGTCACCTCGGGCGGGCCGCCGCCTGGCTCGCTGCCGCATATCGCCCAAGCCGCCGTGGCCGCCGCTTATGATGTCGACTTCCGGTATGTTCCGCATGAGGGCGGTTCAGCCGCCGCGCGCTCAATCCTGGGCGGACAGGTTGATGTGCTGGTCGACCCCGTAGGCTCGATCATCAATTACGGGCTGCAGCCGCTCGCCGTGCTGAATGACAGCCGGCTCGACGCTGCGCCGGACTTGCCGACGATCGACGAGGCCGGCGGCCCGCCTTTGCGCTATTCGATCTGGTTCGGTCTGTTCGCGCCAGCCGGAACCCCCGAGGAGATCCTGACCGCGCTCGACGAAGCCTGCCAGGCAGGCACCGCGACCGAGCGCTATCAGGCAACGGTCGAAAACTCCGGTCGAACCCCGCGCTTCATGGCGCGGGACGAGTTCTCCACCTTTTTCAGTCAGCAGTACCAAGACAATGCGGAATTGCTGGCGGCAGTGGGACTCGCCCAATAGGCCAAATGCGGCGGTCGGACACGATCCGACCGCCGGTTCTTCAAATGTCTCGGATCTTCATCAACCCGCCGACACTCGGACATATTGCCAATCAATATCGGTTTCGCCTTGACCGGCTCGGCATTCCCTACGAGATCAATACGAGCGGCGAGGTTGTCTCCGAGACGACACTGGCCCGCCAGGCGGAGACGGCGACCGCCATCGTCGCCGGGTTGGAACGGCTGGACGCTCCGTTCCTTGCAAGATCGAGGTCTTTGAAACTGATCGCCAAATACGGTGTCGGCTACGACAACATCGACGTCGAAGCCGCGCGGGACCGTGGAATCCGCATAACCCGCACACTAGGTTCGAACTCACAGGCAGTGGCGGATTGTGCAATCGCGGCCATTCTCGCCCTATTACACCGCATGCCTGAGAGGCATCACCAGATCCTCAGTGGCGACTGGTATCGGCACGTTCACCCCGCGCTTGACGGTTTGACGATCGCCATCATCGGGTACGGGCGTATCGGGTCTCGTCTGGCGCACCACGCCAAACACTTCGGCTGGAAGGTTCTCGCGGTTGATCCCGCCAAGAGCTCAGTGGAAGAACTCGCGGACGCCGACGAACTCATTGCGCTGGCCGAGGCTCTCGAGCGTGCCGATATCGTCTCATTGCATTATCCAAGGCTGCACGATCGTGTCGACATCGGTGCGAGGGAGATAGCGAGCATGCGGCCGAGCGCCATTTTCGTCAATATGGCGCGGGGTGGCTTGGTTGATGAGGCGGCGCTGTCCGAGGCGCTTCGCGCCGGTCAGCTGGGCGGCGTCGCGCTCGATGTGTTTGCAGAGGAGCCGTTCCGTGATCGCGCGCAATGGCTGGGTCTGACGAATGCCATCCTCACGCCCCATATCGCCGGCTCCAGCGAGGCCGCGCTCAAAACCGGCTTCGAGATGTGCCTGGAGGCGATCGAGTTTGCATTCGGCTTTCGATCTGAACAGCCGAGGGCGTCTTTTCTCTAGGCCTTGATCGCCGCCATCTGCTCGAGCTTTTGGGCGACAATGTCTGCATTAAAGCCGGGCGCTTTCGCCGCCGAAATCATGACCGCTTCGCGCCGTGCTATGAGGTCGACGGCGGAGGGCAGCGCTTCGGCGGCATCCGAAGGAATGATGATGGCGCCATGTTGATCGGCATGGATGAGGTCTCCGGGGGAAACATCCATGCCATGGATGCGCACATTGACGTCCCAGTCTTGAGCATGAACCCAGGCATGCGACGGCAAAACCATGCCGGCGAGGATTTGGAAACCTTCGGCGGCGTCCGGCAGATCCCTGACCGAGCCATTGGTAATGGCGCCAGCCGCGCCAAGCCCCTTGTGGACATTGGTAAAAACTTCGCCCCAGAAGCTGCCCTTTCCGGTGACCTCGTCAAGGTCCTGAGCGACGATGATCGACGGCTTCGGACCGCCCCTGTCGATATAGCCGAAGTAGTCCGCGACATGCTTGCGGAATGCCGACGGTTCGAAGCCATGTGGCACTTCGGAGCGGATGGTAACCGTTCGCGCATAGCCCACCATCGGCGGTAAGTCAGCCTGCAAGCAGAACAGCGGTTTTGTCGTATAGCCGAAGCCGCGACGTTCCGGTGCGACGATCTCCATCGCGTTGCAGATCGACGGCGTGTCGATTTTTCGGAGCGTTTCCAACAGGTCAGAGGAAATCGGATTGGGCATGCGTTTCTCCTATGCTGACCTGATTATTGAGATACTAGCTTGTATGTCAATTGTCCTTTGACGTACAATCGCGGCGCAAGCAGCAGGAAAGAGGCATGGGACTGCAGTATGAATTCGGGCCGTCCGATGGGCGGCTTTATGAAACAGTCAACCCGGCGCGACCCGCTCATAAGGTCGGCCGATATGGCGAGCCGTCCACGGACGAGATCGCGCAGATCCTGGAGGATGCCAACGTTGCGCAAGCTGAGTGGGCGAAAACACCAGGTCTCGAGCGCGGCCAACGGCTCAACGCCTTTCTCGACAGGGTCGTTGAGCGCGTGGACGAGATCGCCGAGGCGGTCACGCTGGAGCAAGGAAAGATTCTGGCCGAAGCACGCATGGAGACGCTAAAGGGCGCCGCCGAGGGGCGCTTCATGGTGGGCGAGGCGGCACGTATGGGCGCGATGTCGACAGGGACCGGCCGACCGGGTTTCGCCAACCTGATCCTGCGGCGGCCACGGGGCATCATCTTTTGCATCTCGCCATGGAACTTCCCGGCGATGACACCTCTCAGAAAGCTATGCCCCGCTGTCGCGTTTGGGAACGCAGTGATTATGAAGCCGTCCCAATTCACACCGGCTGCTTCATATTTGTTGGCTGAGATCGCCGAGGAATTTTTTCCAGATGGTCTGTTTCAAATCGCCATGATCGGCGGCCAGGCGGCCAGCGATGTGATCGCCAAGGCCGATATTCACGGCGTGAGTTTCACCGGGTCGGTCGATACGGGCCGTCGCGTCTATGCGGCCGCGGCACAAAACCTGATCCCGGTCCAACTCGAACTCGGCGGAAAGAATGCCGCGATCTTGAACGATGCGATCGACTTGATGGCGGCCGTCACCCAAATCGCCGGTGCAGCATTTCAAACATGTGGCCAGCGTTGCACGGCGATCAGCCGCGTGCTTGTGCATAAGAACATCGCAAAAGAGGTAAAAGCGCTGTTAGCCGAGGCTGCTTCTGATATTCGGCTGGGCGACGGGATGGACGAAGCCACCCAGATGGGTCCGCTATGCAATGGCCCTCACTTTGAGGGTGTGGTGGCTCTCGTTGAAAGGGCCAAGGGCGAAGGTGCCACCGCTCTGACCGGAGGTTGTCCCGCTGACGGAGCGGACCTCGACGGAGGGTATTTCTACAGACCGACGATCTTGGGCGACGTGACCCATGACAGCACGGCAAGCCAGGTCGAGGTTTTCGGTCCGGTCCTCTCCGTCCTAGAGTACGACACGTTCGGCCAAGCCATGGAAATGCTGAACGGCACGGAATTTGGCCTCACCTCGGCACTGTTCTCCGACAGACATGCGCTCGTCCAACGCTTCCTGCGCGAAAGCCAGCACGGCATGCTGCACGTCAATCACGGTACCGTGCCGGACAACAATATGCCCTTTGGCGGCATCAAGAATTCCGGCGTCGGCGCCTATTCCGTCGGGCCGACAGCGGTCAATTTCTATACGTCGGAGCACGCGGCCTATCTTGCTTAAGGGAGACAACATGACGAGTTTGAAAGGGCGCATCGCGCTGGTGACGGGCGGCAGCCGTGGGATAGGCGCTGCTACGGCCGCGGCCCTTGCCGACCGTGGCGCGCGCGTACTTATCGTGCATCGCGGCTCCGAAGTCGCAGCCGATGAAGTTATGACCAAACTAAAGGGCGATGGCCATCGAGTGATCCAATGCGACGTGTCCTCGACCGCGAATCTCGTGCGACTGCGCAATGACATCGAAGCGAATGAGGGAAGGCTAAGCTATCTGATCAACAACGCCGGCTGGACGACCATCGTTCCGCACGGCGACCTCGACGCCCTGACCGACGAGATCATTGAACGTAACTTCCAGGTCAACACGATCGGTCTCCTAAAAGCCTGTCGGGAACTCGCGCCTGTTCTGCGGGCCGACGAGCCGGGTGGCGCCATCGTCAACGTGTCCTCCGTGGCTGCCCGGATCGGAATGGGTTCGTCGATTGCCTATTGTGCGTCAAAGCTGGCGGTCGAGAGCATCACGCAGACGCTGGCCCGCGTCTTTGCGCCGAACATACGAGTCATGGCCGTCGCGCCAGGCTTGACCCGCACCTCCATGGCCGCGAATTGGACCGACGAGGAGATTGCCAAGCGGGTCCAATCGAACGCCATGAAGCGCATGGCGGAACCCGAGGAGATCGCCGCTGCCATCGTGCACACGGCGGCTGATCTGACCTATTCGACCGGTTCCTCGGTCCTGGCAGAGGGCGGTCGGCTGCTTTATTGAGCTATGCTCGACTGGCTCCTGTCGCCCATCGACCCGACCCGCGCGCATGAGGTCGGCGCCGCCATATCCTGGCATGGACGCGGCATGGTGTTGGCGTGGGGTTTTCTGCTGCCGCTCGGTGTTCTTGCCGCTCGATTCTTTAAGGTGATGCCGGGTCAAGACTGGCCTCGCGAGATCGAAAACCCAACCTGGTGGCTGCTGCATCGTCTGCTCCAATACTCCGGGCTGATCGTCATGGCGCTCGCGCTATCGTCGATCTTCCTGTTCCGAGGCGAAACGCCGGGCGCCTGGCTGCATCGTTGGTTTGGATGGAGTATGGTTGCCCTTACGATCGTGCAGTTCGTCGCCGCCCTTGCTCATGGCACTAAGGGCGGTCCGCGCGCGTTGGCCCCTGATGGCACAACATTCGGCGACCATTACAACATGACCCGCAAGCGGATCGTCTTTGAATGGACGCACAAAAACCTTGGCTATCTGTTGTTGGCGATGTCGATTGTTTCCGTCCTGACCGGCCTTTGGATATCCAACGCTTTGGTCTTCATGTGGTTTGGAATCGTCGCCTGGTGGGTCATTTTAGCACTAGCATTTACGCTGCTTCAGCGCGCCGGCCGCGCGGTCGATACCTACCAGGCGATTTGGGGTCCGGATCCGGCACACCCGGGTAACAGACGCGCACCTATTGGCTGGGGGTTGCGGCGTGCCGATTTTGACCCGTCGGTCGAACCCGAGAGCATCCGGCAGCGTCGGCTGTCGGAACGTGACCGATAAGCAGCCTATTGGAAAGCATCCCTTTCCTACCAGGTTCATGCAACCGGGCTTTGTCACACAAACTGGTTAGGTTCGCAGAACTTCCCGACAAGCGGTGAGATGTCATGCGACCCCCACAGCTGAGCGCCAATGGCTGGTCGCTGCGGCTCGATAGTTACGGAGTGTGTGTCGGGAGATCAGATGGCGCTGGGTGTTGAAGATGTTGCAGACCGCAGAATGCATGGAGAGGAACAGCTGGGCTGATCCATGCGATTTGAACCGCTGCATCTTTCGTTTGCGACGACGGTTTGGCTGATGGGAGACCTCGGCCCGGTTGTTCTTTCTAAGTCCCTGCTCGCGGCGTTCTGAAAGGCCCAAATCACTGAAAGCAGCTGCATAGGAGCGCAATTTGTCGGTTTTGATCACCTTGGGTGCAAAGCCCTAGTTCTTCAGCAGTGTGCGCATCAACTTAGCTGCCGCTGCCCGATTTCGCCGACGTTGGACGAGGATCTCAGGCACCTCGCCTTCGTCGTCTACGGCACGCCACACATAGAGCTGCTTTCCGGAGATCCGGATGACCATCTCGTCGAGATGTCATCGCGGACTTGGCTTCTCCCGAAGCCGTCTCAGACGGCATGCGATCTGCGGCCCGAATTTCAGCACCCACCGGCGAACCGTCTCATAGCTCACCTCGACGCCACGCTCGGCCATGAGATCCTCGACATCGCGGTAGCTCAACGTGAGCCGAAGATACGGCCAAACGGCGTGCTGGATGATTGCAGGTGGGAACTGGTGGCGCTTGTATGAAATAGAAGACATCAACCGATGCTAACAGCTATGCCGCCGATCGCCGCGGTTCTTGTGACAACGCCGGCGGACCTTATGAAGCGGACCGAGCTGCCAACCTGTTGGGACGCACAGAAGGCTCTGCTCGGCTTCGCTTGACGGCGCCACTGGCGCGCCAACGAATCCGGACCTCCAATAGCGCAGACAGAGAAAACTGGCCCAAATCTAGCGCTTGGCGTCTCCCATGCGCCGTCTGCAGTTCAGGGTCGCGACCTGCCCCTGGCAAACTCCGGCAGAAAGCCGGGGGCGACCGCGAGCGGCCCATGCCACGGTGATAATTCAGTGATATCAGAGACTTGGTGGCGGAGAGGGAGGGATTCGAACCCTCGGTACGCTTGCGCGTACAACGGTTTTCGAGACCGCCCCGTTCGACCGCTCCGGCACCTCTCCGTCTTGCCGGGGCCGCGTCGAGATCCACCCCGGGCTTCGGCGGCGGGTCGGGGGCCGAAGCGGCCGGGAACTTAGCGAAACGCCTGACGGCTCGCAAGCCCGAGCTTCGTCGGTTGCGACCCGATGGTTGGCCGGAAAACGGGGATTGGGGCCCGGCCGCCGGATCGCCTGCGATCGAGGCGCCAGCGCCTCTTGTCCAACGGCCTCGGAACACCGATATCCGATTGCGTCATCAGAGCCCGTACACAGGCACGGGCAGCGTTGACAGCGCCCGCGCGATCCGTATAGTGCGCGCGCTTTGATGCTTTGTGGATCGTCCGTCTTGGCCGGTCCTTTTTTGGTTTCGCTGACGCAGCGCCAGCACGATCGACCCATGGATCGTCAGCGGCGGCTAAGCGACCGGCGAAATGCTTGAGGTGGACCGGACTAGAAAGATGTTTGCAGTCATTCGCACGGGCGGGCGCCAATACCGCGTCGCCAAGGACGATGTCATCACCGTCGGCCGACTGGCCGGCGAGGCCGGCGACACGGTCACGATCGCCGATGTGCTGGCGGTTGGCGACGGCAGCGACGTGCGTTTCGGCACGCCGACGCTGGACGGCGCCTCGGTGACGGCCGAAGTGGTCGATCAGACCCGCGGGCCGAAGATCATCGTCTTCAAGAAGAAGCGCCGGAAGAACTATCGCCGCAAAAAGGGTCACCGGCAGGACCTGACGCAGTTGAAGATCACCGGCATCGCGGCGGGCGCCTGACCGGCGTTCGACAGCGCCAAAAGCGTAAAGTGAAGGACGAGAGATATGGCACATAAGAAGGCGGGCGGTTCCTCGCGCAACGGCCGCGACTCCGTTGGGCGCCGGCTGGGCGTGAAGAAGTTCGGTGGCGAACGGGTCATCCCCGGCAACATCATCGTGCGCCAGCGCGGCACCAAGTTTCATCCGGGCGAGAATGTCGGGATCGGCAAGGACCACACGTTGTTCGCGCTGGTCGAAGGCCAGGTGGCGTTCAAAAAGGCCGCGGGCCGCACCACCGTGTCGGTCGACGCACCGGCCGACGCCGCCGAATAGCGCGCGGCGTCCATTGAGGTGGCGGGGCGCCCAATCGGGCGCCCTTTGCATTTCTGGGCCACCATAAAGAGCGCAGCGCCGAGGCAGACGAGCGATGAAATTCCTGGACCAAGCCAAGGTCTTCATCAAGAGCGGCGATGGCGGCGACGGCTGCAGCTCGTTCAGGCGCGAGAAGTATGTCGAGTTCGGCGGCCCCAACGGCGGAGACGGTGGTCGGGGTGGCGACGTCTGGGTCGAGGCCGTCGAGGGGCTGAACACGCTGATCGACTTTCGCTATCACCAGCATTTCAAGGCCGGCCGTGGACAGCACGGCATGGGCAAGGACCGCACCGGCGCCCGGGGCAAGGATGCGGTCTTGAAGGTGCCCGTCGGCACCCAAGTGCTGGACGAAGACGGCAAAACCCTGCTGGCCGACCTGACCGAGCGGGACCAGCGCATCAGGCTGCTGACCGGCGGCGACGGAGGCTTTGGCAACACGCACTTCAAGACCTCGACCAATCGCGCGCCGCGCCGTTGCGACCCTGGCTGGCCCGGTCAGGAAGGCTGGGTCTGGCTGCGGCTGAAACTCATCGCGGATGCCGGGCTGGTCGGCCTGCCTAATGCCGGCAAGTCGACGTTCTTGGCCAGCACGACGCGGGCGAAACCGAAGATCGCCGACTATCCCTTCACGACGCTGCATCCCAATCTTGGCGTGCTGCGACTGGGCGATCGCGAATGCGTTCTGGCCGACATCCCGGGCCTGATCCAAGGCGCCCATGAGGGGCATGGGCTGGGCGACCGCTTTCTCGGCCATGTGGAACGCACGCGCGTTCTCTTACATCTGGTCGACGGCACGGGCGAAGACCCGGCGACCGCCTATCAGACGGTGCGGGACGAGCTCGCCGCCTATGGCCATGGGCTCGCCGACAAGCCGGAAATCGTTGCACTCACCAAGGTCGACGCACTGTCGGACGAAGCGCGCGCGGAGGCTGTGAAGACGCTCAGCGACGCCTGCGGCGGCGCAGTGCTGCCGCTGTCGTCGGTCAGCGGCAAGGGTGTCGATGCCGTCTTGGCCGCCTTATTCCAGGCCATCGACGCCGCAAAGGAGGCCGAGGTCGAGGCATGAGCGGCGCGCTGGACCGAACACGGCGTCTCGTCGTGAAGATCGGCTCTACCCTGCTGGTCGACGAGGCCGACGGCACGATCCGGCGCGGCTGGCTCGACGGGCTTGCGGATGACCTGGCGGGTTTGCACCGGCGCGGTGTCGAGGTGCTGATCGTTTCGTCCGGCGCGATCGCCGTCGGCCGCGAGCATCTGGGCTTGGGCCAGGGGCAGATCAAAGGGCGACCGCTGAAGCTGGAGGAAAAGCAGGCGGCGGCGGCGACCGGTCAGATCCGCCTCGCCCACGCCTATGAGGAAACGCTGGCGCGTCACGGCATCACGGTCGCCCAGATCCTGTTGAGCCCGGGCGATACAGAGGACCGGCGCCGGCATCTGAATGCGCGGGCGACGCTGAACCAGTTGCTGAGGTTGGGCGCAATCCCGGTCATCAACGAGAACGATACGGTGGCCACGGCGGAGATCCGCTATGGCGACAACGACCGGCTGGCCGCCCGGGTGGCCCAAATGGTCAGCGCCGACGCTCTAGTGCTGCTGTCGGACATTGACGGACTTTATTCAGCCGACCCTAAGACCGACCCGGCGGCGCGTCATCTGGACGAGGTCACTGAAATGACGCCGGCTGTCGAGGCCATGGCCGGGCAGGCGCGCCCGGGCTATTCGTCTGGCGGCATGGTAACCAAGCTGGCGGCGGCCCGGCTGGCGATGGATGCAGGCTGCCGGATGGCGATCACGCTGGGGACAAACAACAACCCCATCGAGGCACTGGCCAATGGCGCACGCGCGACTTGGTTCACGCCCAAGGCCGAACCGAAGACGGCCCGCAAGGCCTGGATTGGCGGAGCCTTGCATCCGGTCGGAGCGCTGACGGTCGACGAAGGTGCCGCCGCGGCTCTGGCCAGAGGCAAGAGCCTGCTGCCGGCCGGTGTGGTCTCGGTCAATGGACGGTTCGAACGGGGTGATCCGGTCACTGTCCAAACCGCCGACGGCGCCGTCATCGGACAAGGTTTGTGCGCCTACTCGGCCGACGATGCGCGGCGGATACTCGGCCAGCGTAGCGCGGCGATCGAACAGGTGCTCGGCTGGCGCGGCCGGGACGAGATGATCCACCGCGACGATCTGGCGATGCGTTGAGGAACGTTCAGGCGTCGCCTTCCGCCAAAAACCGGTGCACGGACTGAATACAGACGGAGCCCTCGCCGACGCCTGAGGCGACGCGCTTCACAGAGCCGGAGCGGACATCGCCGACGGCAAAAACGCCCTCTATCGAGGTGGTGAACGGCGATGAGGGACGATGGTCCTTCACGTCGAGGCCGGTCAGCACGAAACCGCGATCGTCCAAGGCGACGCAGTCGTGCAGCCAGTCGGTGTTGGGTACGGCGCCGATCATCACGAAGACGTTGCGCACGGGCCGGGTTTGCTCATCGCCGCTGTCGCGGTTCCGCCAAGTCACCCGTTCCAGCGTGCGTTGACCGTGCAGGGCGCTGATCTCGGTCCTGGTGTGCAGGGTGATCCGCGCCGAATTGTCGATCCTTTCGACCAGATAGTTGGACATGCTGGCGGCAAGCCCGGCGCCGCGCACAAGGAGATGAACGTGGCTGGCATGCCGCGACATGAAAACGGCCGCTTGGCCGGCCGAGTTGCCGCCGCCTACGACAATGACTTCCTCGCCGGCGCAAAGCTGAGCCTCCAGCGCCGTCGCCGCGTAATGGATGCCCTGCCCTTCGAAGCGCTGATAGTCGTCCACGTCAAGCGTGCGATAGCGGGCGCCGGTCGCCAGGATGACCGACCGCGCGGCCAGTGTCTGGCCGTCCTCCAAGGCGATTTCGAAGGGCCGCTTGTCGCAATCGAGCGATGCCGCACTGCGTGAGATAACGAACTTCGCGCCGAATTTCTGGCCCTGGATCCAGGCCCGGCCGGCGAGCGCCTGGCCCGAGATGCCGGTGGGAAAGCCCAGATAGTTTTCGATCTTCGAACTGGTGCCCGCCTGGCCGCCGGGCGCCTCCCCCTCGATGACCACGGTGTCGAGGTTCTCCGAAGCGCCATAGACCGCGGCCGACAGGCCGGACGGGCCGCCGCCGATGACCGCCAGATCATAGACGTGGCCGTCCTCGATCTGTTCGGTCAGGCCCAGCGCGTCGGCCAAGGCGGGGACCGAGGGGTTGGCGAGAACGGTGCCATCAGCACTGACCACGGCCGGCAGCTGATCAAGATCGATATCGTAACGCTCTAGCACCGGCGCGGCGTCGGCCGTGGTGGGGTCCAGCACCCGGACCGGGTAGCCGTTCCGTCGAAGAAAGCGCTGGATGCGCAGCATGTCGCCGGCCCCGGCTTGCCCGATAAGCGTGACGCCGGCCTGATCATGCACGATGAACGCCGTGCGGCGCAGAATGTAGGCGCGCATGATTGTCTCGCCGACATCGGTCTCAGCGCCGATCATGCGGTAAAAGCTGGGCCGGTCGATGCGGACGATGCGGCTGTCCCCACCGGTCCGACCGCCGACCAGGATCTTGCGATCGTTGAACAGGTCCAGTTCACCGGTGAACTGCTGGTCGGCATGGACGGTGATGATCAGCGGATTGCCGGCATGATCGAGATCGTAGATTTCGATACTGCCCTCGATGACCAGGTAGAAGTCGACGCTGCGGTCGCCGCGCTCAAACAGCACGGTGCCGGGACCCAACTGCAGTTCCTCGCCATAGGCGCTTACCCGCTCAATCTGTTCCGGCGTCAGCTTCGGAAAGGTCTGGCGTTCCCGCTGATAGGGGTCGCTGGGGTCAAGGCTTGGCTGGACGGCCTCGGCCGCGCTCTGCGGGTTGGTCGGCAAGACGGCGATGTCCTTGTTCTGGGTTCTGGGTTCTGGCTGAAGGCTTACAATAACGATTTTGACAATCGGCCTTTGAAATGGCCTCTCGGTACCAATTGACAAGGCCATCCGGCAGCCGCTCCTGAGAACCGCCCTTACCCATCGCGACAAACTGTCCCTGATCGGTACTGCCCACTTTCGCAGGTCGGCCGCCATTCTATCTGTTGTTTCAGAAATTTCTGAAATTTCGGAAAGCCAATGCGCCTTTCATCGCTTCAACAGGAATTCGTGCTCCATTTCGGCGAGATGGGCTCGCGCTGGGGCATCAATCGTACGGTCGGTCAGATTTATGCCCTGCTGTTTTTGAGCAACCGGCCGCTCAACGCCGACGATATCGTCGATCGGCTGGGTTTTTCGCGCTCCAACGTCTCGATGGGGCTGAAGGAGTTGCAGGCCTGGAACCTGGTGCGCCTGAAGCATTTGCCGGACGACCGGCGCGACTATTTCAGCACGCCCGACGACCTTTGGGAGATCGTGCGCACCCTGATCGACGAGCGCAAAAAGCGCGAGATCGACCCGACATTGTCGAAACTGCGCGAACTGCAGATGCAGGAGCCGGCGACGGTAGAGGACCGCCATGCCCACGCGCGCATCGCGGACCTTGCCCGTCTGATCGAACTGCTGACCGGCTGGTACAGCGACATGAACCGCCTGGAGACCGATCGCCTGGTCCAGCTTCTCGCCCTCGGCGCCAAGATCCAGCGGCTGGTCGGCAAGACCGAGGGCATCGTGTCCCTGCCCGGCCGCAAGAAACGATCCGCCGAAAGCTCGCCCACCGCCTCCACATCACCTGACCAGAAGGGCTGAACCATGGACGCGCTGCTTTTGTCGCGCATTCAGTTCGGCGCGAACATCTCGTTTCACATCCTGTTCCCGACCATCACGATCGCGCTTGGATGGCTGCTTCTGTACCTGAAGCTGCGCTACAACGCGTCGAAAGACGACAAGTGGATGGCGGTGTACCGGTTTTGGGTCAAGGTCTTCGCCCTGTCGTTTGCGATGGGCGTGGTTTCCGGCATCACCATGAGCTTTCAATTCGGGACCAACTGGCCCGGCTTCATGGAAACGGTCGGCAACATCGCCGGCCCTCTGCTGGCCTACGAGGTGCTGACCGCCTTCTTCTTGGAGGCGGTGTTTCTGGGCATCATGCTGTTCGGGTTTTCGCGGGTGCCCGGCTGGCTGCACACGCTGGCCACGCTTTTGGTCGCGGTCGGCACAACCCTGTCGGCCTTCTGGATCTTGGTCCTGAACTCGTGGATGCACACGCCGGTCGGTTTCGAGATGCGCGACGGTGTCGCCCATGCGACGGACTGGTGGGCCATCGTGTTCAACCCGTCCATGCCCTATCGGCTGACCCATATGCTGTTGGCGAGCGGTCTGACGGTGGCCTTTCTGGTGGCCGGGCTGTCGGCCTTCCGCTGGCTGTTGAAGGACCGGTCCGACGGTGTGCGCATGGCGCTGCGGACGGGCGTGACCCTCGCCGCCGTGCTGATCCCCGTCCAGATCTACGTCGGCGATTTGCACGGCCTGAACACGCTGGAATACCAGCCGCAGAAGGTCGCGGCGATGGAGGGCAACTGGCAGACCGGCAGTCACGTGCCCCTCTTGCTGTTCGCGTTGCCGGACGAAGAGGCGCGCGAGAACCGCTTCGAAGTCGGCATCCCCAGCGGCGCCAGCCTGATCCTGACGCACCGCGCCGACGGCGTCGTCCCGGGCCTCGACGATTTCGTCGCCGAGGATGGCACCGCCTTGCACCCGCCGGTCGCGCCGGTGTTCTGGGCCTTCCGCATCATGGTGGGCACGGGCCTGGCGATGCTGGTGGTGTCGTGGCTGGCAACCTGGCTGGTCTGGCGGCGCAACGGCTTTGCGCGCTTCAACCCATGGCTGGCGCGGGGATTGGTGGCCATGAGCTTTGCCGGCTGGCTGGCCACCCTGGCCGGCTGGTACACGACCGAAATCGGCCGTCAGCCTTGGCTGGTGCAAGGCGTTCTTACCACCGCCGACGCGGTCGGCGACGTTTCGGCCGGCATGGTTGCGTCGACGCTGGCGATGTATCTGACCGCCTACGCGTTGCTGACCGCGGCTTATGTCGGTGTCCTGTTCTATCTGGCCCGGCGGGCAACCAAACAGCAAACACCGGCACCGCAACCGAAGCCGACGAAGGCCGGTGCGGTCACACACGCAGCGCCAGCGGAGTAGTCGCTCATGGCCCTTTTTGATGATCCTTCGGTCTGGCTGCCTCTCGTGTTCGCCCTCCTGATGGGGCTGTCGATCCTGATCTATGTCGTGCTTGACGGCTTCGACCTTGGCGTCGGCGTCCTGTTTCCCTTTGCCACCGCTGACGAGCGCGACCGGATGGTCGCCTCGATCGGGCCGTTCTGGGACGCCAACGAAACCTGGCTTGTCCTAGCCATCGGACTGCTGCTCGTGGCGTTTCCGGCGGCGCATGGGACAATCCTGACCGCTCTCTATCTGCCAGTCGCCCTGTTGTTGATCGGACTTATTCTTCGCGGCGTCGCTTTCGAGTTCCGGGCCAAGGCGCCGGCATCGCACAAACCGCTTTGGAACGTCGCGTTCTTCGTCGGGTCGCTGATGGCGTCGCTGACCCAGGGCTTCATGCTGGGCCTGTACATCATGGGGCTGGAATACACGGCCGAGACGATCGCGTTCGCGCTGCTCACCAGCGTCTGCCTGACGGCGGGGTATGCTTTCATCGGCGCGTGCTGGTTGATCCTGAAGACCGAGGGGCGGCTGCAAGCCCGGGCAGTGGTCTGGGCCAAGCGCGGGCTCGCCGGCGTTGTCGCCGGAATCGCTGCCGTGTCGTTGGCCAGCCCGCTGGTCAGCCCCAGGATCTTCGACAAATGGTTCTCCGTACCGGAGGTTCTGTTGCTCGCCCCCCTGCCGCTGGTTTCCGCAGGCCTCGTCGTGCTGCTGTTCGTCTCGCTGCGCCATTTGCCGGACGATGGTGAGCGCTGGTCGTGGATCCCGTTCGTCACCGCGACCGTCCTGTTCGCCCTGGCCTTTGCCGGTCTGGCCTACTCGTTCTACCCCTATGTCGTGCCGGAGCGGATGACGATCTACGAAGCGGCCAGCGCGCCGGAAAGCCTGTTCATCATCTTCGTCGGCACCTGTTTCGTTCTGCCCGCGATTATCGGCTACACGGTGCTCTCCTACACGGTCTTTCGCGGCAAGGCGCGGGAACTGCGCTACGATTAGGGCGCTGTATCGACGATCAGGAGGGCCGGGTGACCGAGAACACGCAATACGAGGGCGGCTGCCAGTGTGGCGCGCTGAGATACGAGATCACGGCGGCCCCGCTCGTGCTCTATGTCTGCCATTGCAGCGAATGCCAGACCCAGTCGGGCAGCGCGTTCGGCATGTCGTTGGCGGTGCCTGCCGACGCGTTCTCGATGCGGTCCGGCACGCCGAAGGTTTGGGCGCGGTCGAGTGCCAGTGGACATCGCGTCGAATGCGCCTTCTGCGCCGATTGCGGGGTGCGCATCTATCACCAGCCGGAACGCAAGCCGGGCACCATAAATGTGAAGCCCGGCACGCTGGACGACGCGACCTGGCTGGACCCGGCCGCGCATCTGTGGACCAGCAGCGCCCAACCTTGGATCAATCTCGACGACGGGCGCATTCGAGCAGTCGCGCAACCCGATGATTTCCGGCCCATTCGCGCGGCATGGCAACAGCGAACCGGAATCTAGTGTCCCGAGTAGGTTTGCCCTATAGTCCGGCCCCCTCATACACCCGGTAGGAAAGAAACCGTGACTGCCGCCGCTCAAGAGGCCTTTGACGATACCGAGGACCCGGTCGCCCTGATCACCGAGATGGGCAAGCGGGCGCGTGAGGCCGCGCGCCTGCTGGCATCGGCATCGTCGGACCAGAAGGACCGTGCTCTGAAAGCCATGGCCCGCTCATTGCGTGAAGATGCGGACCAGATCCTGTCGGCGAACGCCAAGGATGTCGCCGTGGCCGAGCAAAACGGACTGACCGGCGCGTTCCTGGACCGGCTGGCGCTCAACCCGGACCGAATCGAGGCAATGGCCCAAGGACTGGAGGCGATCGCGGCGCTGCCGGACCCCGTCGGCGAGGAACTTGCCCGCTGGCAGCGGCCCAACGGGCTGGACATCGCGCGCGTCCGGGTTCCGCTGGGCGTCGTCGGCATCATCTATGAAAGCCGGCCCAACGTCACCGCCGACGCCGGTGCGCTGTGCCTGAAAGCGGGCAACGCCGCCATTCTGCGCGGCGGTTCGGAGAGCTTCCATTCCTCACGCGCGATTGCCGCCTCCCTGGCAAGCGGGCTGGCCGAGGCCGGATTGCCGACTGAGGCAATCCAATTGGTGCCGACGCGCGACCGGGCCGCCGTTGGCGCCATGCTGAAGGCCCAAGGGCTGATCGACATCATCGTGCCGCGCGGCGGCAAATCGTTGATCGCCAGGGTTCAGGACGAAAGCCGGGTGCCGGTCCTCGCCCATCTTGACGGCATTTGCCATGTCTATGTCCACCGGGACGCGGACCCGGAGAAGGCCAAATCGATCGCGGTCAACGCCAAAATGCGCCGTACCGGCATCTGCGGCGCCGCTGAAACACTGCTGATCGACCAGGCGGCCGCGCCGGCCATCCTGCCCGGCATTCTCGATGCCCTGATCGCAAAGGGCTGCGAAATCAGAGGTGATGAGGCGACCCAGTCGCTCGACAGCCGCGTGGCGGCGGCGGTGGACGAGGATTGGGACACGGAATATCTGGACGCCGTTCTGGCCGTGCGGCAGGTCAAGGGGCTGGACCAAGCCCTCGATCATATCGAGCACCATGGTTCGCATCACACCGACAGTATCGTGACTGAGGACAAGGACGCGGCCGACCGGTTTCTCAACGCTGTCGACAGCGCCATCGTGATGCACAATGCGTCGACGCAGTTCGCCGATGGCGGCGAGTTCGGCATGGGCGCGGAGATCGGCATTTCCACCGGCAGGCTGCATGCCAGAGGGCCGGTCGGGGCCGAGAAGCTGACGACGTACAAATACATCGTCCGAGGCGAAGGACAGGTTCGGCCCTGAGATCTCGCGGCCCGTTCGCTCCGCCGGGACTTTATGGCGGATCTTTGTGGTCCGGGCTGCGTATCGGGCTTCTTGGCGGCTCGTTCAATCCGGCCCATGACGGTCACCGCCATATCAGCCTGGAGGCCCTGCGCCGGCTGAACCTGGATGCGGTTTGGTGGCTGCTGTCGCCGCAAAACCCGTTGAAGCCGGCCCAGGGCATGGCACCGCTTGAGGACCGAATGGCCGGGGCACGGCTGGTCGCCGACCATCCAGCCATCGTGGTCTCAAGCCTCGAACGCGATTTGGCGACCCGCTTTACGGCGGCAACGTTGGCCAAACTGCGCGCTCGCTTTCACGCGACCCGGTTCGTCTGGCTGATGGGCGCCGACAATCTGAACCAGATCCCGGCCTGGCAGCATTGGACACGGATCTTTAACAGTGTTCCCATTGCGGTGTTCGATCGCCCCACCTATTCTCTTAGGGCTTTGTCGGGCAAGGCCGCACGGCGATTTGCCCGAGATCGCTGGCCAGGGGCATGCGCGCATGCGCTGGCCGGGTCGGTGCCGCCCGCTTGGGTGTTCCTCACGATACGGCAACACACAGCGTCGGCGACCGAGATACGCGCAAACGGGGCGGCGCCCGCTATCGCCCCGCAAAGAAGGATGAGGTAAGGCCATAGCTTCGCGCCCCGAACCCGCCCGTCCGGCATCGCAATCGCCGGCACCGGCCGCAAAGGCGGCCCTCGATATCGCCACCGCCTCCTTGGAAGACGACAAAGCCGAAGACGTGATCGTGATCGATCTCGTCGGCAAGACCAGCATTGCCGACGTGATGGTCATTGCGTCCGGCCGGTCGACACGGCAGGTCGGCGCCATGGCGGAGCATCTCTTGGAGAAGCTGAAGCAAGCCGGCGTCAGGCCGATTTCGGCCGAGGGGAAGACCCAGGCCGATTGGGTGTTGATCGATGCCGGAGACGTGATCATCCATCTGTTTCGGCCGGAGATCAGGGCGTTCTACAACATCGAGAAGATGTGGGGCGCCGACTCGCCGCCGGCGCCAACGGCGACTGCCTAGCGCCCCTGTCGTCGAGCTTAAGAGAATGCAGACACCGACATGCGACTGTCGCTGATCGCCGTTGGGCGCGACCGCGACGCGGCGGTCGACGAACTGGTTGAACGCTATCGGCAGCGCAGCCCCTGGCCCCTCACCATTCAAACGGTCGACGTCAAGAAGGGCCTCAAGGGCAATGCGCTGAAGGCCGCGGAAGGCGATCTCTTGCTGGCCAAGGTGCCGGACGGCGCCAAGATCGTGGCCTTGGACGAACGCGGCAAGGATCTGACCAGTATCCAGTTGGCTGTTCGGCTGGGCGGATGGCGGGACGGCGGCAGCCGCGATATCGCCTTTCTGATCGGCGGCGCGGACGGCTTTGATGCGCGGATTCGTGAACGCGCGGATCTCGTTCTGCGCTTGGGTCGATTGACCTGGCCCCATATGATGGTGCGCGCGATGCTGGCCGAACAGCTGTATCGCGCCCAAATGATACTGAACGGCCACCCCTATCACCGGCCCTGATACACGATCGGCCGGCGATGGATGACGAAGGACCAGATCATGACCGACCGCGAACCGACCGCGCCGACGCGGCCTCGTCCTGTTGTTCTGTGCATCTTGGATGGCTGGGGCTGGCGCGAAGGCCGTGACGACAACGCCGTCGCGCTCGGCTCGACCCCCGTTTTCGACGGCCTTTGGCAGCAACGGCCCCACGCCTTTCTGCAGGCGTCGGAGGAGGCGGTCGGCCTGCCGAAGGGCCAGATGGGCAATTCGGAGGTCGGCCACATGAATCTGGGTGCCGGCCGGGTCGTGTTGCAGGACCTGCTGATGATCCGAAAGGCGCTGGACGATGGCGATGTCGCCGCCAGCCCGGCTCTCAACAAGCACATAGCCGCGCTGAAAGAGACGAGCGGCACCTGCCACCTGATGGGCCTGATGTCGCCCGGCGGGGTGCATGCCCATCAGGATCACATCGCCGCCCTGGCGCGCATCGTGTCCGAAGCCGGCGTGCCGGTCGTGGTGCACGCCTTCACGGATGGTCGCGATACCCCGCCGAAGGCGGCAAAGGAGTATGTGGCGGCGTTCCTGCGCGAGATCGAGGGCCTCAAAAACGTCCGGATCGGAACCGTCGACGGCCGCTATTACGCGATGGACCGCGACAAAAGGTGGGAGAGGATCAAGCGCGCCTATGACGCCATCGCGCTTGGCAAAGGCCATCATGCCGACGACGCCCTGTCGGCGATCCAGGCCGCCTACGACGCCGACACGGGCGACGAGTTCATCGAACCGACGGTGATCGACCCCTATGCCGGCATGAGGGACGGCGATGGCGTGCTGTTCGCCAACTTTCGCTCCGACCGAGCCCGCCAGATCCTGACGGCACTGTTGGACCCGGCCTTCGACGGATTCGAGCGCGACAAGCTGCACTTCGCCGATGCCTGCGGCATGGTGGAGTATTCAGACCAGTTGAAGCAATGGATGGGGGCGATCTTTCCGCCGCGGTCGCTGCACCACGTGCTGGGCGAGGTTGTCGCCGAAGCGGGCCTGAAGCAGCTGCGCATCGCGGAAACGGAGAAGTACGCCCACGTCACATTCTTCTTCAATGGCGGCGAGGAAAAGACCCTGCCGGGCGAGGACCGTATTCTGGTGCCGTCGCCGAAGGTGGCGACCTATGACCTGAAGCCCGAGATGTCGGCGCTGGAGGTGACCGACAAGCTGGTTGCGGCCGTCGACAGCGGCACCTACGACCTGATCATCATCAACTTCGCGAACCCGGACATGGTCGGCCATACCGGCAGCCTGCCGGCGGCGATCAAGGCCGTGGAGACAGTCGACACGTGCTTGGGGCGGCTTGTCGAAGCCGTGACGGCCGAGGGCGGCACGATGCTGGTGACCGCGGATCACGGCAATTGCGAGACCATGCGTGATCCCGATACCGGCGGACCGCACACCGCCCACACCACAAACAAAGTACCGATCATCCTGGTCAACGGTGCCAAGGATGCGCGGCTGCATGACGGAAAGCTCGCCGACGTCGCCCCGACGCTGCTGCATATCATGGGCATGGCTCAGCCCGACGAGATGACCGGGCGGTCGCTGATCGACCCGCCATCGGCCCGGCAGGCCGCCGAATAGCGATGGCCGTCCTGGCGGATCCGGTCGGCGGTCGCCGTTTCATTTGCGCGCTTTTTGCCGTGACGGCCCTTGCGTCCGCCTCCACACCAGCGGGTGCGCAGGATCAGGGCACCGGCGACGCCATTGCCGCCATCGAAAGCGGTGACGGGCCGCTTAGCGTGCAGCAGACCGAACACGCCGCGACGTTGAACGGCCTGCGGATGTCGACGATTGACCTGGCGGCGGAAATCATCGCAACGCAGCAGGAGATCAATGCGATCCAGAACCGCATCGCAACGCTCCATGCCGACGAGCAAGCGGCGCTTGGCGTGCTCGACAGCCAGCGCGATCGCTTCAATCGCTTGGTGGCGGGGCTGCAGCGACTATCGCGCACGCCGATCGAGGTTTGGGCCGTCGCGGACGGACCGTCGGCGGAGTTGATCCGCGGTGCGTTATTGCTGAACCGCGCCATGGCGCCCATTGAGGCGGAAGCGGAGAGTATCAGCGAGACGGTCGCGGATCTTGCGGACGCGCGTGCGCTATTGCGTCGAGAACGGAGCGAACGGGATGCCATCACTGCGGTCTTCGACGAGCAGATGGCCGAGCTGAACCGGCTTGTTGGCGATCGTCAAACCACGCTGGAACAGCTGGCACCGGACAATGGCGCCATGACCCAGCGCCTGTCCAACGTGGCGTCGGATGCAGAATCACTTGGCGACCTGATCGACGCCATCGAAGACGACCTGCTGCTGCGTGCGCTAGACGCCAACCTTACCGGATTCCGCTCGGCGGTTGCCGCTGTAGCGCCTGCGGGCGATGCCGGCGCCCGCCAATCGGTCGATGACATCGAGACGTTCTTGCCGGCGGCGGGGACAATCGACACCGAGTTCGGGGCGGAAGATTCTTCCGGTGAACGGGCGCAGGGCTTGACCTTGACGGTCGCGCCCGCAAGTTTGATCGTCGCGCCGGTTGCTGGCGTTGTGCGGTATGCGGGACCGTTCGCCGACAGCGGCCTGATCTTGATCTTGGACCATGGCGGCGGCTATCACTCGACCATCGCCGGCGTCGGCCGGCTGGATGTCATGGCCGGGCAGGCGGTTGCCGCCGGAGAACCGGTTGCCGTAACGGCATTGCCACAAAGCGAAACGACCCCCACATCCACGCTATTCTTCGAGGTTCGGCGCAACGGTAATCCAGTAAATCCGATGACAGAACTTGTATTAGCCCAAGGGAGAGGGCCAGAATGAACAGACTTAAACCATATGCGATCGCCCTAACCGCAGCGTTAGCAATCGGCTTCGCTGCAACGTCCGACCGCTTGTTTGCCCAGTCCGACGACGATTCCTCCGAGACTTATCGGCAGCTCGATCTGTTCGGCGAAGTATTTGAGCGCATTCGCGCGCAATATGTCGAAGAGGTTTCCGACGCCGAACTGATCGAGGCCGCAATCGGCGGCATGTTGACCTCGCTTGACCCGCATTCCGGCTATTTGCCGGAAGAGAACTATCGAGAGATGCAGGTTCAGACCCGGGGCTCGTTCGGTGGCCTGGGCATTCAGGTCACAATGGAAAACGGCCTTGTGCTGGTGGTCTCGCCGATCGATGAGACCCCGGCGTTCCGAGCAGGTATCGAGCCCGGCGACTATATCGTCGAACTGGACGGCGAGGCGGTGATGGGCATGGATCTGGACCAGGCGGTCAATTCCATGCGCGGTCCGCCCGGCACGGACATCACGATCATGGTCCAGCGCGGCGAGGACGAGCCCTTCGAGGTGACGCTGACACGCGAGATCATCCGCGTGGACAGCGTGCGCTGGCGCGTTGAAAACGACAATGTGGGCTATATCCGCATTTCCAGCTTCACCGAGCAGACCGAGCGCGGCATCGAAGAAGCCTTGGAGGAACTGGACGCCGAGCTTGGTGATGCGATGGTCGGCTATGTCCTCGACCTGCGCAACAATCCGGGCGGCCTGCTGGATCAGGCCATCGCCGTCGCGGACGCCTTCCTGGATCGCGGTGAAATCGTTTCGACCCGGGGCCGCATCGAAGGCGCCGAACAGCGCTGGAACGCGACGGAGGGTGATTTGGCCGATGGCGAACCGGTGGTCATCCTGATCAATGGCGGTTCGGCCTCGGCTTCCGAGATCGTTGCCGGCGCCCTGCAGGATCACGGCCGCGCGATTCTGCTGGGTACCGACACCTTCGGCAAGGGCTCGGTGCAGACCATCATGCCGCTGGCTGGAAACGGCGCGGTGCGCATGACCACGGCGCGCTACTACACGCCGTCCGGCCGATCCATCCAGGCCTTGGGCATCAGCCCCGATATCGAGGTGCTGCCCGCCCTGTTGGAGGAACTGGAGGTTGCCGGCCGGCGCGAAAGCGATCTTCGTGGCGCGTTGGGCAACGACCAGAGCCCATCCTCGATGGCGACCGAAGAAGGCGCCGACGGCGAAGAGATGGCGGAAACCGAAGAGGAAGAGCCGCCGTTCGACTACCAGCTGACCCGCGCGATCGACATGCTCGAAGGCATCGAGTTGTTCAATCAGCGCGCGGCGATGAACTGAGGCCGGCCGTTTCGCCGCTGCCATGCCGCGCATCACGGCATGGCAGCCCCCCTGTTCCAGCGATGAGACGTTAAGCCGTGGCGCATCCCTACAAGCCGTCGCATCGCGGCATCGCCTTTGCGGCAACTCTGGTCGTTCTGATCGTCGCTGCGGTCGCGGCCTGGGCCTTTTCGCGGCATGAGCCGGAGATGGCGGCGCTGCGGCTCGCCGCCGACCGCCAGCATCTCAGCGCATCCGTGGCCTTACCTGAACGCCCAGGCGATCAGGGGGTGGTCATTGAGCCGTCCGAGCGTCCGCCCGAGCCCGTCAATCACGTCGAGGCTGATGGTGTTGAACCGGAGGTTTCTGCTGCCGTGGCCTTAGGCGAGGTGTCGGAGCCGCCGACCATCCAAGGCGACGATCCTGACGCTACCGGCGCGCAGGCTCCGGAACCGGATACGCCGGACGCCTCGCGCGCGCAGGATTTGCCCCGGCTGGCGAATGCGGAAGCCTTCACCGCACCGGCAGACCAGCCGCGCATCGCGCTCATCATCCGGGATGTCGGCCGCCTGAGTCTGGAAACGCAAGCCGCGATCGAGACGCCAGCGCAGGTCACGCTCGCCTTCAGCCCCTATGGCCGCGATCTTTCGACCTGGATCGGCCGCGCCCGTGTCGACGGCCATGAAACGTTGATGATGCTGCCGATGGAGCCCGTCGATTATCCGCGCAACGATCCGGGGCCCCTTGCGCTGTTGACCAATCTTGGCGCCGGCGACAATGCCGAAAGGCTGGACCGTGTTCTTGCCGACGCGGATGGCTCGGTCGGCATCATCGGCGAGGCGGGCTCGCGGTTCTTGACCGAACCGGCGGCCTTGGAACCCGTCCTGGCAACTCTTGCCGAAGCCGGCTTCCTCTATGTCGACACCAATCCGGAGAACGACGCGGTCGCGGAAGTCGCCGAGGGGCTCGATCTTCCCGTCATCGACATCGACGTCGAGGTGACCGACACGACGCTGCGCGCCATGATCGACCGCCGCTTGTTGGAGCTGGAAACGATCGCCCGCGACCGGGGCCATGCCGTCGGCCTTGCGGACCCGTACCCGATCTTCCTCGAACAGTTCGCGACCTGGTCCGAACGACTGGAGACGCGCGGCTTTGTGCTGGCCCCGGTAACGGCGGTGGTTGAGGGCGCCAACGAGCCGTGACAGCGGCGGATACGCCCCCGGCAGGCTATCGACCCTGTGTCGGCATCGTGCTGATCAACCAGGATGGCCTGATCTTCACGGGCCAGCGGTTTGACACGCCGGACGCGTGGCAAATGCCGCAGGGGGGTATCGACGCCGGCGAAAGCGTTGAAGGCGCAGCGTTTCGCGAGCTTCGCGAGGAAACCGGAACCGATCAAGCGGAGGTCCTCACCCAGACGCAGGATTGGATGACCTACGACCTGCCTACCAAGATCGCGAAGAAGCGCTGGCGCGGCCGGTTCCGGGGACAGGCGCAGATTTGGGTGGCGATGCGCTTCGTCGGCATGGACGCCGACATCGACATTGCCGCGCACGGCAAGCATGCCGAGTTCTCCACCTGGCGCTGGTCGCCGCCCGAACGCGTCGCGCAGGACATCGTCGCGTTCAAACGCCCGATTTATCGACAGGTCTTGTCGGCGTTCGCGCCCTACTTGTCCGCCGGTTCCTGATGCTGCCCCAAAGCCTCTTCTACCAGGCTCAAGAGCGAGCCGCCGCGATAGCGGACGCCGCGCACGCCGGCGGCACGCGCCGCTTCCATGTCGCTGTCCTTGTCGCCGATCATGAAGCTGCGTGCGCGATCGACCGGATAAGCCGCGATTAGATCGAGCAGCATGCCGGGGGCGGGCTTCCGGCAATCCGATACGCGCCGATAACGCTCGACCACGCCGTCCGGGTGGTAGGGGCAATAGTGCCAGTCATCGATCCGGGCACCACGGTCGGCCAGTTCCTCGGCCATTTTCCGGTGCAAGGCCCGCACGGCCGTTTCGTCATAGTAGCCCCGCGCCACGCCCGACTGGTTGGTGACGACAAACACCCAATAGCCGGCGCGGTTAAGCGCGGCGACCGCCTCCGGCGCGTCCGGACACCATTCGATCTGTTCCATCCTGTGGACGTAGCCGTGATCGACGTTCAAGACGCCGTCACGATCGAGAAAAACGGCCGGCCGCCGCTTTTTGTCCGAGGCACTGTCCATCATGGGAAGCCATCATAGAGGTCAGATGGACGCCAGCAATGCTCGCGGGCGAAATCAACATGGGGTATACTGTCTGCCTTGGACACACCAGATAGTCGTGCACCTATGAACGTCCTGGGACTGGCCCATGTCAACCTGACCTGCCCGGCGGAGCAGGAAGATGCGGTCTTGGCATTCTATCGGGACCTTCTCGGTCTGGCGCCGATCGCGAAGACGACCGGTCGGCGTCAAGCAGGCGGATGGTTCGACCTCGGCGGCGTCGAGCTTCACGTCTCGGTCGATCCCGTATCAGTCGCCGAACAGCGCGCAAACCCGCGCCACATTGCGCTGTTCGTCAGCGACCTGACCGCGCTGGAGGCAAGATTGACGGCCGCCGGAGCCGAGTTGTTGGAAGACCCGCGCCCGCCGGCAACCGGTCGCCGGCGCTTCTTCGTCGATCCGGCGGGCAACCGGCTGGAACTGATCGAACGGACCGCTCGATGATGCGCTGGCCGTTCATTGCCTTGGCCCTGCTGGCTGTCGCCAGCTGTGCGCGGCCGACCTTGATTGATAACAACGCGGTGGCCACCGTGCCGCTGCGCCAATGCTTGGCCGCCCTGGACGAACGCCAGGCTTCCTATGCGCAGATCAACGCATTTTCGGAAGGCCGCGGCTGCGGCATTCGCGATGGCGTTGCGATCCGCCACGGCCTGATCGCGCTTGACGAGACCGCCACGCTTACCTGCACCACCGCGTTGGCGGTCGACAGTTTCCAGCGCGAGGTGGTCCATCCCCTCGCCCTGCACTATTTCGGCCAGCCGGTCGTGTCGATGGAGCTGTGGGGGTCGTATGCCTGCCGTGGCCGGACGGGCAATGCCGGGCGTCTGTCGGAGCACGCCTTCGGGCGCGCCATCGATGTTGCCGGGTTTCGCCTGGCTGACGGCACGATGGTTCGGGTGACGGATTGGTACCGATCGACGCCGAACGGGGCATTCCTGCAAGCCGTGGCGCGGGGCGCATGCGATCATTTCAGCGTGGTTCTAACGCCGGTTTCCGACGCCGCCCACCGCGATCATTTTCATCTCGATACCGGGCCGTGGCCGCTGTGCGAGGTCTGACAGACGGACCGGTCGATCCTTACTGTCGAAAGCGCCGACGCAGCGCATCGGCGAAACCGCGCGGGTCCTTCAGCGGCGAAACCTCGGTTGCCGCCGATTTGACCGATTGGGCCGACCGTTCAATGACCGGGCGTGCGCGCGCGGCGCCTTCCTTGACCTTTTGACGCAGATGCGGGTCGGTCGCGATACGGCGCGCGCCCATCAACAGCATGCGACGAAGAAGCAACGGGTCCACCCTTCAGAAGCGATCCATCCTGACCATCAGATATGATCGCGGCGGGCGCCGTTCTCAAGGCGAAACCGGTAGTGGGACGTCAGGCCGCTACTCGCTCGAGTTTGCGCTGCTGGCGATGCATCATCCAGCGCGCACCGCGGTTGGCGATCTTGAACAAGGTCGACCGGGGCTTCAGCCCGCATGCCTTGAAGATCATGGCCAGCGCGCGATCCAAATGCGGATCGCGATAATAGGCCATCGCCCGGCTCATATAGGCGCGTGAGTTGACGTCGAGATCGTAGGGCTCGCCATTGTTGTTGGCGGCCCAATAGGCGCAAGCGAGCTCGTCGTTCTCGGTCTCGGTGATGCGGCCCAAGGCAACGCGGATGCGCCGCAAGCGGTTGATGCGGTCCTTTTCCAGATACCGCTTCAGATTATCGTAGAACAGCTTGTAGTGGCGCAGCTCGTCGGCTGCGATCTTGCGGCAAATGAACTTGAAGGCGGGCTCGTCCGTCGCGTCACCAAGCGCAGTGTAGTAGGAGCTGGTGCCAACCTCGACCATGCAGCGGGCCACCATCTCACCCGCGCGGCTGCCGCGGATTGACTCGTCGACGTCGATCTCGATCTTGAAGCCGTCCAGGAAGTCCTGGAACCGTTTCTCGAAGTCAAAATCGGGATCGACCAGCTTCGCCCAGCGCGACAGAGCCTCGCCATGCTGGCGCTCTTCGTCGCCCCAGCGCCGCGCTTCGGGCAGGAAGGTATCGTCGCCATCAAAGACGTTTTCGAGGTAGGCGACGTAGTCGGCGGAGTTGAACTCGACCATCGCGGCCGCCTTGGCCAACTCCAGATGCTGTGGATTGACTTTGGACCGATCGAACTGGTCCCAAGGGACGTCATCGAGCGTCCAGTGCTTGTACGGCATCGCCGCTTCCCCCATCGGATCGCCGAAATGTCGAATCAGACGGGTCAGCTTTACTCAAACCGCCCACCCAGTTCAACCCGCGCGAGCGGCCGGCTAGGGTCGCTGCGGCGTGCTATATGGCGGCCAGTTTTGCCTGCGTCACCACGATCCGGGCTTCGATGGCCGTGCGTTCCGCCGGCTCCTTGGCGTCCTCAAGATCTTCGCGCAAATCCTTGATGGACTGCTCGACCTCGGCCCGGTCCAGATCCGAAACCGGCACCGCCTCCTCCGCCAGGACGGTGCAGCGATCCGGCGTGACCTCGGCGAAACCGCCGGCGACAAACACCCGCTCGGCCTCCGCCGACCGGGTACCGAAGATCTCGATGACGCCGGGCCGCACGGTGCTGATCATGGGCGCATGGCGCGCCAGGACACCGATATTGCCTTCCGCCCCCGGAACGATGACCATCTCGACGTCCTGCGACATCAAGAGACGTTCCGGAGAGACCAGTTCAAAGGCGGTTGTGTCGGCCATGGCCTAACCCTGACTTGCGCTGCGGTTCGACGTCACGCGGCCTCGGCGGCCATCTTGCGCGCCTTTTCGACCGCCTCTTCGATCGTGCCGACCATGTAGAAGGCGGCCTCCGGCAAATGGTCGTAGTCGCCCTCGCAGATGCCCTTGAAGCCCTTCACCGTGTCTTCGACGCTGACGAACACGCCCGGGGTGCCGGTGAAGACCTCGGCGACGTGGAACGGCTGCGACAGGAAGCGCTGGATCTTGCGGGCGCGGGCGACGATCAGCTTGTCATCCTCCGACAGCTCATCCATGCCCAGGATCGCGATGATGTCCTGCAACGACTTGTAGGTCTGCAGAATGCGCTGCACCTCGCGCGCAACATCATAGTGTTCCTGGCCAACCACCCTCGCGTCCATGATCCGGCTGGTCGAATCCAGCGGGTCCACGGCGGGGTAGATGCCCAGTTCAGAGATCTGGCGGGACAGCACGGTCGTGGCGTCAAGGTGCGAGAAGGACGTCGCCGGCGCCGGGTCGGTCAAGTCGTCGGCGGGCACGTAGATGGCCTGCACCGAGGTGATCGAGCCCTTGTTGGTCGAGGTGATGCGTTCCTGCAGCGTACCCATGTCGGTCGCCAGCGTGGGCTGATAGCCCACGGCCGATGGGATGCGGCCCAACAGCGCCGAGACCTCGGCACCAGCCTGGGTAAACCGGAAGATGTTGTCGACGAAGAACAGCACGTCCTGGCCTTCCTCATCGCGGAAATACTCCGCCAGGGTCAGGCCCGAGAGACCGACCCGGGCGCGGGCGCCAGGCGGCTCGTTCATCTGGCCATAGACCAGGGCCACTTTCGAGCCATCGGTCGAGCCGGTCTCCTCATCGATCTTGATGACGCCGGAATCGATCATCTCGTGATAGAGGTCGTTGCCTTCGCGTGTGCGCTCACCAACGCCGGCAAACACCGAATAGCCGCCATGGGCCTTCGCGACGTTGTTGATCAGCTCCTGAATGGTCACCGTCTTGCCGACGCCCGCGCCGCCGAACAGGCCGATCTTGCCGCCCTTGGCGTAGGGTGCCAACAGGTCGACAACCTTGATGCCTGTGACCAGCATCTCCGCCTCGGTCGACTGATCGATGAAGGCCGGTGCCGGGCGATGGATCGGCAGAGAGGTGCTGGCCTTAACCGGTCCCTTCTCGTCGATCGGCTCGCCGATCACGTTCAGAATGCGACCCAGCGTTTCCGGGCCCACGGGCACCTCGATCGGCGCGCCGGTATCAGACACCTCGCCGCCGCGCACCATGCCGTCGGTCGAGTCCATGGCGATGGTGCGCACCGTGTTCTCGCCAAGATGCTGGGCCACTTCCAACACCAGCACTTGGTCATCGATCTTGGTGTGCAGCGCGTTCATGATGGCCGGCAGGTCGCCATCGAAGTGAACATCCACCACAGCGCCCAAAACCTGTGTGACGCGACCCGTCGTGTTGCTGGGGGTGGCCATATCTTCAGTCTCCTCGCGGAACGTTCGTCAAGCGCCGGCCGGTCGTTAGACCGCCTCGGCGCCGGAAATGATTTCAATCAGCTCTTTGGTAATCACGGCCTGGCGCGTGCGGTTATAGACCAAGGTCAGGCCCGCGATCATGTCGCCTGCATTGCGGGTGGCGTTGTCCATCGCGGTCATCCGTGCACCTTGCTCGCTGGCAGCCGATTCCAAAAGCGTCTTGTAGATCTGGATGGCCAGATTGCGCGGGATCAACTCCGCGATAATCTGTTCTTCCTCCGGCTCGAAATCGTAGACGGCATTGCCAACGCCGTTCGCCGAAGGCTCGCTCTCCGCCTGCTCTGCCGGTGGTTCATCCAATGACAGCGGAATAAGCTGCTGGCTGGTGACCACCTGGCTGATCGCCGACTTGAACCGGTTGTAGATCACTTGGGCGACATCGAACTCGCCCGCCTCGAACAAGGAAGCGACCTTGCTGGCGATGCCGTTCGCGTCGTCGAACGTCAGCTTCGGTTTGCCGATGTCCGTGACGTCATCAATGATCAGGTTTCGGTAGTCGCGGCGCAGATTGTCCCGGCCCTTGCGGCCAACACACAGCAGCTTGACCTCTTTGCCCGCGTCGCGCAGTTCGCGGATGCGGCGCCGGGCTTCGCGCACGAGGGTCGAATTGAAGCCGCCACACAGGCCACGGTCGGACGTGACCACGACCAGCAGATGCACATCGTCCTTGCCCGTCCCGACCATCAGGCGGGGCCGCTGGCCGCCGCTGACGCCGCCAGCGAGGCTGGCCAGCATGCGCTCCATGCGCTCGGCATAGGGCCGGCCGGCTTCCGCCTGTTCCTGCGCACGGCGCAGTTTCGACGCGGCAACCATCTTCATGGCCGACGTGATTTTCTGCGTCGACTTGACAGTCGCGATCCGGTTTCGAAGGTCCTTAAGGCTGGCCATCAGCTTCCCTAATCCGCTTTCATGCTCGTCGGTTCAGGGGCTTCAGACGAAGACCTTGACGAAATCGGCGATGAAATTGTTCAGGCGCTGTTCGGTCTCGTCATCGATCTGCTTCTTTTCTCTGATCGACGCCAGGATGTCGGCCCCCTTCGCGCGCAACTCTTCCAGCAGGGCCTGTTCGAACCTATTCACCTCGTCAACCGCGACACCGTCGAGATGGCCGCGAACGCCCGAGAAGATCGACGCGACCTGCTCCTCAACCGGCAGCGGCGCATATTGATCTTGCTTCAAGAGCTGGGTCAGGCGCGAGCCGCGGGCCAGCAGCCGTTGCGTCGAGGCATCCAAGTCCGAGGCGAACTGCGCGAACGCCTCCATGTCGCGATACTGCGCCAACTCCAGCTTAATCGTGCCGGCGACCTGCTTCATCGCCTTGATCTGCGCCGCCGAGCCCACCCGGCTGACCGACAGGCCGACATTGATGGCCGGGCGAATGCCCCTGAAGAACAGGCCGGTTTCCAGAAAGATCTGGCCGTCGGTGATCGAAATCACGTTGGTCGGAATATAGGCCGACACGTCACCGGCCTGGGTCTCAATGACCGGCAACGCCGTCAGCGAGCCGCCGCCATGATCGTCGTTCATCTTGGCCGCGCGTTCCAGCAAGCGGCTGTGCAGATAGAACACGTCGCCCGGATAGGCCTCGCGGCCCGGCGGCCGGCGCAGCAGCAGGGACATCTGGCGGTAGGCCACGGCCTGCTTGGACAGATCATCATAGATGATCAGGCCGTGCATGCCGTTGTCGCGGAAGTACTCGCCCATCGTGCAGCCGGCGTAGGGCGCCAGGAACTGCAGCGGCGCCGGTTCCGACGCCGTGGCGGAGACGATGATGGAGTATTGCAGGGCGCCGTTGTCTTCCAGCACCTTGACCAGCTGGGCAACGGTCGAGCGCTTCTGACCGACCGCGACATAGATACAGTAGAGCTTGGCGCTCTCGTCATCGCCCTCGTTGATCGTCTTCTGGTTCAAGATCGTGTCGATGGCGACGGCGGTCTTGCCAGTCTGACGGTCACCGATGATCAGCTCTCGCTGGCCGCGACCGACGGGGGTCAGCGCATCGATCGACTTCAGGCCGGTCTGCATCGGCTCATAAACCGACCGGCGCGGAATGATGCCGGGTGCCTTGACCTCGACACGGCGCATCTCGGCGCCCTCGATCGGCCCCTTGCCGTCCAGAGGGTTGCCAAGGGAATCGACCACGCGGCCCAACAAGGCCTTGCCGACCGGCACCTCGACGATGGCGCCGGTGCGCTTGACCGTGTCGCCTTCCTTGATGTCCCGGTCCTCGCCGAAAATCACGATGCCGACATTGTCGTCTTCGAGGTTCAGCGCCATGCCCTTAATGCCGCCGGGAAACTCGACCATTTCGCCGGCCTTGACGTTGTCGAGCCCATAGACACGGGCGACACCATCACCAACCGACAGAACCTGGCCAATCTCGGCGACGTCGGCCTCGGTTCCGAAATTGGCGATCTGTTCCTTGATGATCGCAGAGATTTCGGCGGCGCGAATTTCCATTAGCCAATACCTTTCATGGCCAGTTGCATCTTGTTCAATTTAGTTCTGAGCGAGCTGTCGACCATCCGCGACCCAATCCGCACAACCATGCCGCCCAACAGCGACGGGTCGACCGTCTGGTTGATCGAGACCTTGGCGCCGACGACCTTCTTGATCTGATCGGTCAGCGCCTTGGTTTGCTCGTCCGACAGTTCATGGGCCGTCACCACGTCGGCGGTGACCTCGCCACGCCGGCGCGCCAGCTCTTCCAAATAGGCGGTGATCATGGCCTCAAGCGCGAACAGACGGCGGTTGGAGGCAACCACGCCCAAGAATTTGCGCGTAAGCTCCGCGGCGCCGGCCTTGTCCAGGATGGATTTCATCGCGCCGGTCTGCTCATCACGGGTCAGCAGCGGGCTGCGTACCAAGACCCTAAGATCGGCGCTTTCCGCCAACGCCTGGTGCAAGGCCTTCAGATCGTCGGCGACCTGATCCAGCGCCTTGGCATCCTCCGCCAATTCCAACAAGGCGTTGGCATAGCGTTGGGCAAGGCCCGATGAACCGGTTGCTGTGGCTGCCACGGCGATCCTCTAATGCCGGAAAAGAACAAAGGTCCCACGCACCAAAATGGGCATTGGGGACAGCGGTTTTGATGCCCGAACGGCCCGGCGCCGCCCAGTCGGGCCGTGGTCTATCATACAGGTTTGCGCAGCGCAACAACGTCCGGAACGCCAACCAATCGGGGGGTTGCGATGACACCGGCGGCGTTCAAAAACACCGACGAAAGGGTGTGGAGAACGATGAATTATCCGTGAATGGTGGCAATTGGCTGGCCTATCGGCCGGATTTGATGACAATGGCAGCGTCGCTTGGATTTCCTGGACAGGAGGATCGAGAGGATGAAACGGATCGGAACCGCTGCTTTGCTGGCCGGCTTCGCCGTTGCCGCAGGCGTTGGCATATCGGCTGTCAACGCCCAGTCGCCGGAGGAACTTGTTGAGCAGCGCCAAGACCATATGAAGGTCTTCGGCAACGCGATGCGCGTGACCGGCGCCTATGTGCGCGAAGACGCCGCGACGATCGAAGAGGTGCAGGAAGCGGTCATGCCGGCCGCCGCGCTTGCGCCCGACATCCTGTCCTGGTTCCCCGAAGGTACCGAGGTTGGCGTGAGCGATAGCCGCGCCTTGCCGATAATCTGGGAGCAATGGGACGACTTTACCGAGGTGGCCAACGCGGCCTCACAGGCTATCGTGAACTTTGAGGAGGTCGTCGCGCTTGGTGATCCTGCCAACATTGCCGCCGCCATGGCCCAGGCCGGTCGAACCTGCGGCGCCTGCCACGACGTTTATCAGGCCGACGACAGCTAATTCATAGAGGGCGGCCGAGGCTGTGCGACGGCTGCTCAGACTGATCGCACTGACCCTGGCGGTCGGCATCACCGGGCTGGTGGTCGTCATTTTCGTCCTGGCACCCGGCCCGAGACCCCCTTTGGCCCCGGCAGGCAACGTGGGCGCCCTGCTGGCCGAGATTGACTGGCAGCCGAACCCACCTATCGACGACCCGGTCGAGCGGGGCCGCCAAGTCTTTATTGCCGGGGGGTGCGCCGCCTGTCACACCGCCGAGAACGGCGAAGCCCTGGCCGGCGGCCGCCCGCTGGAGACACCGTTCGGCACCTTTTACGGACCGAACATCACGCCCGACGCCGAGCACGGTATCGGCGGTTGGACGGAGGCGGAGTTCGATCGCGCCCTGCGCGAAGGCCTCGCGCCGGACGGCAGCCTCTATTACCCCGCCTTTCCATTCACGTCGTACACCGGCATGACTGACACGGACGTGGCCGATCTGTGGGCCTATCTTCAGACAGTGCCGCCGTCGACCGAGCCAAATGTGGAGCATGACCTCGCACTCCCATACCGTTGGCGGTTTCCGATCCAAGCCTGGCGCTGGCTCTATTTCGAGCCTGGCGGGCCCGAGATCTCTGGCGATCAGCCCGAAGCCTGGCTCCGTGGCGCCTATCTTGTCGAGGTGCTAGGCCATTGCGGGCAATGCCATACGGACAGAACGCTTCTCGGCGGCCTCGAACACGACAGTGCGTTTGCCGGCACGTCCTCGGGGCCGGACGGGCGGCCGGTTCCGGACATCACGCCCGCCGGGCTCGATGGCTGGAGCCATTCGGACGTCGCCTTCTTTCTGAACATCGGCATGCTGCCGGACGGGAACTTTGTCGGCGGAGACATGGCCGAAGTCGTCAGCGAAAACACATCACAGCTGACCAGCTCTGATCGGCAAGCGATGGCGGTCTATTTGATGATGCTGCCGACCGTCAATGGCCAATAGGGTGAGACCTTGGCGCGCTTTGAAACTAAATTATCAAACTGAGACTTATTGTCGCCCACGTTGATACAAACTGTTCCTGCCCAGGTTGCTGCCAGGGGACATCGCCACACCTATTTCGATCGGGTGCGGCACTGCGGCGCATGATCTCATCATCACTGAACCGGGAACAGAAGGCATGACACGACTGACGACGACACTGGTGGCGGCAACGATCTTGGCCTCGACACCGGCCCTGGCAGCGGAAGAATGGCAGTTCGACCACGCCCATACGATGATTGGCTTCAGCCTCGATCACCTGGGCTTCGCAACGATGTACGGGGTGTTCACCGAATTTGATGGCACCGTCATGCTCGATCAGGACGACCCGTCAAACTCCAGCGTGTCGGTCACCATCGACGCAGCCAGCGTCGACACGCGTTATGCCGACCGCGACGCGCACCTGGCGTCGGACGATTTCTTCGACGTTGCGAACAATCCGTCGATTGCGTTTGAGAGCACCTCGGTCAACGTTACGGGCGAGAATACAGCCGAGGTCACCGGTGATCTGACCATGCTGGGGACAACCAACCCGGTGACCCTGGACGTCACGCTGAACCAGCTTGGACCAAATCCGTTTTTTGAGACGCCGACCGCCGGGTTTTCGGCGACGGCAACATTAAACAGATCAGACTGGGGCATCGATTTCGGCGTACCCGCCATCGGCGACGAGGTCGCCGTGATCATCGAAGCGGAAGTAATCCAGCCTCAGTAAGCCGAAGGTCGCAACGATCCGTCGGGACACTGTCATGGGATTGCGCAACACGCCACGCCGCTATGGCAGCCTCGCCATGCTGTTCCACTGGGTGCTGGCCGCTGCCGTGATCTTCATGCTGTGGCTAGGCCTCGCCATGGAAGACATGGCACCCGACGGACGTTTGCTGGGTTTGGACCAGTTCGCCGCCTACCAGCTTCACAAAAGCATTGGCTTTACCATCCTGGTGCTGGCGGTCCTGCGGCTGGTGTGGCGCTGGGTCAATCCGGTACCCCCCCTGCCCGACAACCTGAAACGGTGGGAGCGGTGGGCGGCCAAGGTCACCCATGTCGCCCTTTACATGCTGTTGATCGCCATGCCGATCGTCGGCTGGATCATGGTTTCGGCCTCGCCTTGGCAAATACCGACGGTTCTCTACGGCGTCATCGAACTGCCGCACCTCACGGGACCGAACGAGTGGTTGGAGCGGGGAATGATCCGACTGCATGCCAACCTGGGTTTCCTCTTTATCGCCCTTCTGGTGTTGCATGTGCTTGCGGCGGCCAAGCACCATTTTTTCCTAAGGGACGACACGTTGAAGCGCATGCTGCCCGGCAGCCGGGTTTGACCAGTCATCGACACAGCTCAGAAGAAAAAGGTGCCCCCCTGTGAAAACCGCCAAGATCGCAGCCGCTGCGACCCTGATGATCGGTCTCAGCGCCCATGCCGCCGACTGGACCGTCATCCATGACGAGAGTGTGCTAGGCATTATCGGCCATCAAAACGACGTCGCGTTCGAGGGCGCGTTCCTGGACTTCAATGCCGCCATCACGTTCGACCCCGACGATCCGGCGGCCGCGACCATCAACGTCGAAATCGACATGAGCAGCCTGGACACCGACAATCCCCAGCGCGACGACATCATTCGCGGCATCGATCTCTTTTATGTCGCGGAGTACCCGACCGCCCGGTTCAGCGCCAACGGTTTCGCCGTCGAGGGAGACGGCGCGTTCTCGGCAGTCGGCGACCTGACGATTCGAGACGTGACACAGCAGGTCGCCCTGCCCTTCACGCTGGCGATCGAGGGCGACCGAGCCCACGCGGTTGGCGAACTGGTGATCAACCGCATCGACTTCGATGTCGGGCATGGCCAGTGGGCCGCCAACGATCCGGTCTCTCACGAGGTGACCATCACCATCGATATCGTCGCCGAGGCAGCCAACTAGAGAAAGCTGTATGGATCCACGTCAACTGAGACGCGGACGGAGGACGGCAGGTTCGACCGTGACAGCCAATCGCGGATCATGCTTTGTATGGGCGCCGAACGCCGTGCCTTGACCAGGAGCCGGCGCCGGAACCGTCCGCGCAACAGCGATAATGGCGCCTCGGCTGGCCCAATGATCTCGACACCCTCCACGCGTGGCGCCGTTTGCCCGAGCGTTCGCGCCGCCTGATCGGCCTGGTGGCGATCTCGGCCTGAGACGATCAGGGCGGCTAACCGACCGAAGGGCGGCAGCCCGGCGCGACGACGCGCTTCGATCTGACCCTCGAAGAACCGGTCTCGGTCGTGGTCGATCAGCGCCTGAAGCACTGGGTTTTCCGGCTCGTAGCTTTGCAGCAGAACCCGGCCCTGTAGGCTCTCGCGCCCCGCCCGCCCGGCAACCTGATGCAAAAGCTGATAGGTGCGTTCAAAGGCGCGGAAATCGCCATTGTTGAAGCCCAGATCGGCGTCGACGATGCCGACAAGGGTCAGCTTCGGGAAATGGTGACCCTTGGCAATGATCTGGGTGCCGATCAGCAAGTTGATCTCGCCGGCCGCCATGTCGGCCACCAGTTGGGTCATCGCTCTTGGCCCCGGCACGGTATCGGAGGTCACGACCGTCCACCTGGCACCTGGCAATGACGCGTCAACCTCCTCGGCAATACGCTCCACACCGGGGCCGCAGGGCACCAGACTGTCGACGGCCGCGCAAACCGGGCATTCCGGCGGATGTCGGGCGGTGAAGCCGCAGTGATGGCATATGAGCCGGCCGCGCAGCCGGTGGTCGACCAGCCAGGCGCTGCAATTGGGGCATTCGAAACGGTGGCCACAAGATCGGCAGACGGTGAGCGGCGCGTAGCCGCGGCGGTTTAGAAACAACATAGCCTGCTCGCCGCGTCCCAGCGTGTCGACCAGCGCCTCCAACATCTGCGGCGCCAGAAACCGCCCGGTCGGCGGCGCGCTCTGTCTCATGTCGATTGCCTCGACCTCGGGCAACTGCGCGCCACCAAAGCGATCCGGCAGATGGCAGGCCTGATAGCGCCCGCGCTCGACATTGACCCGGCTTTCGATCGATGGCGTCGCAGAAACCAGGACGATCGGGATGTCGGCAAGGTGTGCGCGCATCACGGCCATATCGCGCGCGTGATAGATGACGCCGTCTTCTTGCTTATAGGCGCCCTCATGCTCCTCATCGACGATGATCAGGCCGAGTTCCGAGAACGGCAGGAAGAGCGCGGATCGCGCACCAACCACCACTCTGGCCTCGCCTTCCGCAACAGCGCGCCAGTTCGCCCGGCGTCGTGTTCCGCCGACGTCGGAATGCCACTCGGTCGGGCGCACGCCAAACCGCTCGGCGAACCGGTCCAGCCATTGGGGCGACAACGCGATCTCCGGCAACAAGACCAGAACCTGCCGGCCACACCGCAATGCTTCGGCCAGCGCCTCGAAATAGACCTCCGTCTTGCCGGACCCGGTGACGCCGTCAAGCAGCGTAGCGCTGTAGGTCCCCTTTCGGACCGCTTCCTGCAGTGAGGCGGCGGCCTCCGTCTGCGCGGGACTGAGCGCGGGGCCGGCGCGCCCCGGCTGCGGCGTCGGGGGCGGCGGCTGCCTCATCTCGACCGGCCGCAGCAGCCCGGCCGTGACCATCGTCTTCACCACCCCCGTGCCGCAGCCGGCTTCGCGCGCCAATTCGCGCGCCTGTCTCGGCGGCCCGTCAGCAACCAGGTCCAGCACCCGGCGCCGGGCCGCGGTCAGACGTGTGTCCTCCGGCGGATCGGGCGCCGCGAGGTAGCCGATGAGGGGCGCGGGCGGTTCCAGAGCGGCCGGCACCGACATGGCCATGCGCAGGACCGATCCCGGGGCGCTGACCGTGTAATCGGCCACCCAGTCGACGAAGCGCCGCATCGCATCGGCCATGGGCGGCACGTCGAGCACGGCGTCGATGTCGCGCAGCCGGCTTTCGTCTACCGAACCGCTGCCGTCTCCCCAGACAACCCCTGCGACCAGGCGCTGGCCGAGCGGTACGCTAACGAAACTGCCAATGTCGACGCCCATGCCGTCGGGCACGCGATAGTCGTACGCCTCCGCCAACGGCAAGGGCAAAAGCACGCGCACCCGGTCAGCCTGCGTCACGCTGGCGGCTGGCGGTTCGGCTGTGGTATCGGTCGGGGCCATCCGGTACACTTCGTTCAACAGCGACCGGACGATTCGACTGTGCGGCGCCCGGCACGAACCGACTTTATCGGGGAATTGAGGATCATGAAGTTTTTCATCGACACAGCCGATCTGGCCGAGATTGTTGACCTGGCGTCAACCGGCCTGCTCGACGGCGTCACGACCAACCCATCCCTGGTTGCCAAGTCGGGCAAAAGCTTTCTCGACCTGATCGCCGAGATCTGCGAGGTCGTGTCCGGCCCGGTCAGCGCGGAGGTGACGGCCACCGATCATGCCACCATGCTGGCCGAAGGACGCCATCTGGCCAAGATCGCACCGAACATCGCCGTGAAGGTGCCGTTGACGGTCGACGGGCTAAAGACCTGCAAGGCGCTGTCCGACGAAGGCACGATGGTCAACGTCACCCTGTGTTTCTCCGCCAGCCAAGCCCTGCTGGCGGCCAAGGCGGGCGCAACCTTCATCTCACCGTTCGTCGGCCGACTGGACGATATCTCCTTCGACGGCATGGCCCTGATCGCCGACATCGTTGAGATCTACAGCCGCTATCCGGCGCTTACGACCGAAGTCTTGGTCGCCTCGATCCGCGGGCCTCGGCAAGTGGCCGACGCCGCCAAGCTGGGCGCCCATGTCGCGACCATGCCGCCGTCGGTCATTCGCCAACTGTTCAAGCATCCGCTGACCGACAAGGGGCTGGAAGCCTTCCTGGCCGACTGGGCCAAGACGGGCCAGTCGATTCTCGGCAGCGAGGTCGAGCCGCTGCGCAAGCCAGCCTAACCGACGGGGTCCGACGGAATCATGGGGCAGGAAGACAAGGTCCATCCGGTTGCGGACGATGGATCGCTGACAGAGGACAAGGTGGCCGACTATCTCGTCGCCCATCCCGACTTCCTGCGGGGCCGGCCCGACGTGCTGGCCCACATGATCAAGGCCCAGGAGGTACGGCCACGGCCGGACGGCATCATCGACCTGCAAAGCTTCATGGTCGATCGGCTGCGCAACGAGGTCGGCCGCCTGAAACAAGGCCAGAAGGACATCGTCAGCACCGCGCGGGCCAATGAGAGCAGCCTGCAAAGGGTTCAAACGGCGATCCTGTTCCTGCTCGACGCGGCCAGTTTCGAAGAGCTGATCCAGATCATCGCCAACGACCTGGCCGTGCTGCTGGACGTGGATGTGGCCTGCCTGCTGGTCGAAAGCGACGGCAGCGAACTCGGCCCGGCGGCGGTCGCCAACGGTGTCCGGCTGGTCGATGCCGGTTTCCTCGACCATCTGACCGATGGCCGGGACGTCGTATTGGAGGCCAAGGCAACGGGTGACGACAGCGTTTTCGGCAGCGGCGCCGGCCTGGTGGCGAGCCAGGCGCTGGTCCGCTTGACCATATCGCCGGAAAGCCCGCCCTGCCTGTTGGCCCTGGGCAGTCGCGACGCGGACATGTTCCATCCCGGCATGCGGGCGGACCTGATCGGCTTTCTGGGCCGGGTCACCGAACGCATCATCCGCTCATGGCTGCACGTCGGCAGGTGACCGCGTGGTCGACACCGCCTTTGCGGTAGCGGACGATCTTCTCAATGCCTTGAACGCTTGGCGCCGCTGGCTGTCGGTGGAGCGTAACCTTTCGGCCCACACGCTGCGGGCCTATGGCGGCGATGTGGACCAGTTCCTGGCCTTCATTGCGGACCATAAGGGCGGGCCCGTTTCGCTGAACATGTTGGGCGATTTGACGATTGCCGACTTTCGCGCCTATCAAGCGAGGCGCGCCGCGCAAGGTGCCGGTATCACCAGCCGCGCGCGGTCGCTTTCCGGCCTGCGCAGTCTGATCGGCTTTCTGGATCGGCGCGGCATCGTCCACGTCGCCGGCATCTCGGGCCTGCGCGCGCCCAAGCGGCCCGGCACGCTGCCCAAGCCGCTAACCGCCGGCGATGCCCTGTCGGTCGTGGAGACGGCAGGCGATGCGGGCGAGACGGGCTGGATCGGCAAGCGCGATCAAGCGCTGTTTGGCCTGCTGTACGGCTGCGGCCTGCGATTGTCGGAGGCCCTGTCCGTCGCCAAGCGGGACGTGCCGCTGGGCAAGGCCATCACGATTACGGGCAAGGGCGACAAGCAGCGCATGGTGCCTGTGCTGCCGGAAGTGGCGGGGCTGGTCGAGAACTATGTCGAGGCCTGCCCCGTCGCCCTCGACCAAGACGCGCCGATCTTTCGCGGCGCACGGGGCGGGGTTCTCAACCCGGCCGTCGCCGAACGCCAGATGCGCCGGCTGCGCGGCCTGCTCGGCCTGCCCGAACACGCCACGCCCCACGCCCTGCGCCACAGTTTCGCGACTCACCTGCTGGCCGGGGGCGCCGACCTGCGCGCCATCCAAGAACTGCTCGGTCACAGCTCGCTGAGCACGACCCAGCGCTACACGGACGTGGATCAAGAGCAGTTGCTGGCGGTCTATCAGAAGGCCCACCCGAGGGCGCGCTAGCAACGGCCTACGGTGACGGTCTCGTTCGGACCGACAAGCGTTCTCAGATAGCCTCAGTCGTCATGCAGCGGGTGGTAGTGATTCAAACGATCGAGCGGGCCTTCTATGGTCAGGATCTCGGTCTCGTCATCGCGCGTGTAGGTCCCGTCCGCCATCGGCGTCATACCGTCTGTGCCCACGCAGCCGAACATGACATTCTCGCGGACCAGGTTGCCGCCCACAAGACGACCCGTTGCGACGATCCAGCCAGCGGTCTGGGCTGGCTCGCACAGGGCAAGCGCGGACGACGTCATTCGGATGTCGTATGTCCCATCGCTGTTCTGCACGATGGAAAGATGATCGACCGAGCCGTCTAGCGCATCAATGGCGGTATAGAACCCCACCCAGTCATCGTCGTCGGCGTGTGCCACGCCGATGTTGACGGTCATCACTAGAAGAGCGGACACCAGCATTGCCTTGCTTATCATAATGGTATCTCTCCCATTGCAGTTAGGTCCAGGAGCCGGTTAGCCTGGTGACTGAGGGCGGCAGAGGCGAGCTCACCTGTTCGGTTCGCTATACGGCGCGTAGACACGTTCGACCCTCTCGTCGATGGTGTGTTCCATCTCGTTACCGCCCTTCAGTTGCCGAGAAATCACCTTGCCAAACGAAACCTTCTGTCGTTCGGGCCAGGTCTCCGGCTTCCAAAGTCCGGAACGCATGTAGGCCTTTCCGCAATGGAAGAAGGTGCGCTCGATGGCGATCCTGATCGCCAGCAGGGCCGGCTTGCCATGCTCCTGCATGCTGTTCAGCACGTCCGGATCGGCCAGGATTTCCGCCGTGCCGCTGATCCTCAAGGTCTCGTTGGTGCCCGGCACCATGATCAGCAATGCGACCTTGGGGTTTTCCAGGATGTTCTGCAGGCCAAACGCCAGATTGTTGCCGACACGATCGGGCAGCAGGATGCATGTCGGGCTTTGCACCCGGATGAAACCGGGCGCGTCACCCTTCGGCGATGCCTCCAGCCGCCCGTCAGCGCTGGCGGTGGTTAGGACCGCGAAGGGCGACAGCGCGATGAACGCCAACGCCTGGTCATCCAGATGGTCGAGAATTTTGGCTTCGGTGACCGGCGCGGGCTGCCGGATGATGGCGCGCATTTGGTCGACGGTCTTGACCTGGTCCAAGGCAGAACTCCTGACAACAGAAACTGCATCTTCGGGACGTCACTCGTAACACAGTTTGAATGAGGCTTCTGCAGCCCAGATGTCGAGACAAGCAACCGATGACGTCTAGGCCGTACCGGACGGGAGGTGGAGTTGGGTGATCCAGCAATCCGGCATGGCCCGCGCGGCGCTGCGGACCGGCCGCAATCCACCGTTGTCGTTGGCTCCGCACACCTCGCGCTCAGCGATCATTCTAAGACCATCGAGCAGAACCTCGGCGGCATCCCGGTATCGGCCGCTGGAGACCAGCGCGCTGACCAGCGCGTCCTGCTGGTCGGTCAATTGCACGTGTCTGATGGGCATCGTTGTCTCCAAGGCCAAGGGTTCGGCATCCGTCGTCATGGACCCGGCTGCCCACGCTCGCTCCGCTCCAAGTCGCGAAACTGCCGGCGTAAATCGTAGTCTTTCGATGTGATCTCGCGTTCGAGGTGGGCCAGCCGGCCATCCAGCCGGCGAAACCGGTGTCGTAAGCCGCGCAAGGTATCGCCCGGCTCCAAGGTGACCGATTGCCAGAACTGGGCCTCGTTCGGGTCGCGGACCGCCGGCTCGTCGGGCTTCCGCTTCATGAAGACGGCGAGGACCAGATAGGCCATGACCGTGAACGGAAAGAAGAAGAACAGGCTGATGATGAAGATCAGCCGCACGCCAAGGCGGCTGACATTCATGAAGTCGGCGATGCCGGCACAGACGCCGAACAGGATGCCGTCGCGCTTGTTTCGGTAAAGCCTATGCGGCACGCCGCCGTTACGGTTTCGAGTGGTCATCTTTTTTCCTGTACTGGGCATCGGAGAGCACGATGCGTTCCAGCGTTTCGATGCGATCTTCCATCTGCTGGGCGCTGCGCCAGAGCTCGGTCAAGATCTGTTGGTCTTCGGTGGTGAGCATGCGCCGCGAACGCCACTTGCTGACGTAATCGAGAATCAGCCAAAGGGGCAGCACGAAGCCGACCAGGATCACCAGCGGCACGAAGAAGAAGACGTCCATTGCGGATCACCTCCGCTCGTCTGCTTGGGCTTGGCCGGATGGTGCGATCACGCCGACGCCCCGTTGCCATCGCTGCGCGCGCCGCTCAACCGCCGGCGGATCTTCTCCAACTCCTGCTCGATCTGGCCCTCGGTTTCCAGCTCGGCGAAGGCGCCGTCCAGCGTCTGCGGCTGATCCGGCCGGCCGGCGGGCGCGCCGCCGAGATCAAAGGCCTCTACGCGGCCCTCGATTTCGTCGACCTTGCGCTGAACCGTCTCATAGCGATCAAGCGCGGCGTCGACCCGGGGATCGTAAAGGTGACGGCGCACTTTTTCGCGCCCCAGCGCCGTTTCGCGCCGCCGGTTCAAAGCCGCCTGCTTGGCCTTCGCCTCATCCAGCTTGGCCTGCAGCCGGTCGAGATCCGAACCGGTCCTGGTCAGCGCCTCCTCAAGGGCGTCCAGCTCTTCCTGGATGGCCCCGACGGCCTCATTGGCACGCCGTTTTGCCAGCAACGCGCCGCGCGCCAAATCCTCTCGGTCCTTGCTAAGTGCGTACTCGGCGCGCCGCGCCCATTCCGCCGCGTCCGCCTCCAGGCTGGACCGCTTGCGCTCCAGCTCCTTCTTCTCGGCGATCGATTTCGCCGCGGTCGCCCGGACCTCGACCAGCGTGTCTTCCATCTCCTGGATGATCAGGCGGATGATCTTCTCCGGGTTTTCCGCCTTGTCCAGCATCGCGTTGATGTTGGAATTGATGATGTCGCTTAAGCGCGAAAAAATGCCCATCAGGCTCTCCAATAGTCGTCTTTGCGACGTGCCCATCTGGCCGTGCCGCTAGCCACATAGGCGCAATTCCCGTGCCAAACCGATGCAAATCGCGCAGACCGCTGATTTTGCTTCGGAAATCCCGAAGCCGGCAATTCGACGCGCAGTTGAAGTCCAGACACAATTGGTCAATAATCAACAAGAATTGCTAAATTTTATCGGTATTGGACAAACGACAATGATCGAACTGCCGGACATCATCGGCGCCGCCGCCAGCTTCGTGATGGTGCTGGATCAGGTCTCGCGCCTGGCGCCGATCGACCGGCCCGTTCTGGTGGTAGGCGAACGGGGCACGGGTAAGGAGTTGCTGGCGGCCCGGCTGCACTATCTTTCCCAGCGCTGGGAACAGCCCTTCGTGCGTGTCAATTGCGCGGCCCTGCCCGTTGATCTCATCGACAGCGAGCTTTTCGGTCATGAGGCCGGCGCGTTCACCGGCGCCGCGCGACGGCACGCCGGCCGGTTCGAGCGCGCCGATGGCGGCAGCCTGTTCCTTGACGAAATCGCCACCGCGCCCGCCGCCATTCAGGAAAAGCTGCTGCGGGTGATCGAGTATGGCGAATATGAGCGGGTGGGCGGTCGCGAGACGCTGACCGCCGATGTCCGCCTGATCGCGGCCACCAATGTCGACTTGCCGGCCGAGACCGAGGCGGGCAGGTTCCGCGCGGACCTCCTGGACAGGCTGGCCTTTGACGTGGTGACCGTGCCGCCCTTGAGAGAGCGCCCCGACGATGTCGCACTGTTGGCCAGCGCCTTCGGCCAGAGCTTCGCCGGCGAACTGGGGACAACCTTAGACGCATTTTCCCAGAGCGCCTTAGCCACACTCGGAGGCCATCATTGGCCGGGCAATGTGCGCGAGTTGAAGAACGCGGTCGAGCGCAGCGTCGCCCGCGCAGCGGAGACTGGCGAGACCATCATTGAGCATATCGTGGTCGATCCGTTTGAGTCGCGGTACCGGCCGCCGGTTCGCGGCGAGGAAGCGGTCAAGTCCCGGCAAGGCGAGACGCCGGACCCAGAACCGGCGCCGCCGCCGACGGACCTGAAGGCGGCCCTGGCGGACTATGAACGCACCCAGATCCAGCGTGCGCTCGCGGCCCATCGGCATCACCAGGGTCGCACGGCGGACGCGCTCGGCCTCAGCTACAGTCAGCTTCGCAACAGCATGAAGCGATTGGGTTTAACGGGCGGCGCAAACTAACCGCCGATCCTCGGCCAGGCACCTCGACTCTGCCCCGTGCTTGCGCCATCTTGGGCGCCATGAGCGACGACAGCCAACGCACCTACTATCTGGTCGACGGTTCGGGCTTCATCTTCCGGGCCTTCCACACGATCCCCATGCGCATTCGCAAGGTCGACGGCACGCCGACCAACGCGGTTTACGGCTTTTCCAGCATGCTGATGAAGCTGTTGGCGGACGTGAATGCCGACCATATTGCGGTCGTGTTCGACGCCTCGTCGCACACGTTCCGCAACGAGCTTTACGATCTTTACAAGGCCAACCGCGACGAGCCGCCGGAGGAATTGCGGCCGCAATTCCCGCTGGTCCGCGACGCCGCCCGCGCGTTCGGCCTGCCGGTGGTGGAGGTCGAGGGCTATGAGGCCGACGACATCATCGCGACCTACGCCAGGCTGGCGCGAGAGCGGGGCGACAAGGCGATTATCGTCTCGTCCGACAAGGACCTGATGCAGCTTGTCGGCGACGGCGTCACCATGCTGGACCCGATGAAGAACAAGCCGATCGATCGGGACGAGGTGATCGAGAAGTTCGGCGTGCCGCCTGAGAAGGTGGTCGATGTCCAGGCCCTGGCCGGCGACAGCACCGACAATGTGCCCGGCGTGCCGGGCATCGGCGTCAAGACAGCGGCGCAGCTTATCGGCGAGTTCGGCGATCTCGACACGCTGCTGGACCGGGCCGGGGAAATCAAACAGCCCAAGCGCCGGGAGAACCTGCAGAATTTCGCTGATCAGGCCAAGCTGTCGCGTGAGCTGGTGCGGCTGGCCGACGATGTCGACCTGCCGATCGATCTCGACGGGCTGGAGCCCGATACCGAGCCGACGACCCTGCTGACGTTCCTGCAAGGCATGGAATTTCCGTCGCTGGTCGCCAGGGCGGAAAACCGCTTCGCCGAGGGCGGTCCATCCGAACCCGAGGAAGCCGGGTCGGCCGAGGCGGCGTACGAGCTGGTGACCACGGTTGCCGCCCTGGAGAAATGGGTCGCGGACGGCTTCGCCACCGGCGTGATCGCCGTCGATACGGAGACCGATTCGCTGGATGCGGCCGCCGCCAAGCTGGTCGGCATCAGCCTATCGACCGCGCCAGGCAAGGCCTGCTACATCCCGCTGGCCCATGTCGGTCAGGCAGGCGACGGCACGCTGGACCTGGAGGAAGGCGACCAGGCCCCCGATCAGCTCGACACCGAGATCGCGATGGCAGTTCTGAAGCCGTTGCTGGAGGACGCGACGGTCCTGAAGATCGGCCACAATCTGAAGTACGACTATCAGATCCTGGTCCGGCACGGTGCCAGGCTGGACCCGATCGACGACACGATGCTGATCTCCTACGTGCTCGACGGCGGCGCCCACGGCCACGGCATGGACGAGCTGTCGCAGCTTCACCTGAACCACCAATGCATTGCGTTCACGGAAATCGTCGGCAAAGGCAAGAACCAGATCACGTTCGATCGCGTGCCGCTCGACAAGGCGCTCGATTACGCGGCCGAGGACGCCGACATCACCCTGCGCCTGCATCGCCATCTGAAGCCCCGTCTCGTGGCCGAAAGCATGGTCACCGTCTACGAGACGATCGAGCGCAAGATGGCCCAGGTCATCGGCCAAATGGAAACCGACGGCATCAAGGTCGATCGCGGCATTTTGGAGCGCATGTCGGCCCGCTTTGCCGAACGGATCGAAGGCTTTGAGAAGGAGATCCACACGCTGGCAGGCCACCCGTTCAATGTCGGCTCGCCCAAGCAATTGGGCGAGGTGCTGTTCGACGAGATGGGCATCGAGGGCGGCAAGAAGGGCAAGACGGGGGCCTATGCCACGGGGTCGGAGATACTGGAACCCTTGGCCGCGCAGGGTTATGACATCGCCCGCCGGGTGCTGGATTGGCGCCAACTGTCGAAGCTGAAAAGCACCTACACCGACGCGCTGGTGAACTACATCAACCCGCGAACAGGGCGGGTGCACACCTCGTTCAGCCTGGCGGCGACCAACACCGGGCGGCTCAGCTCAAACGACCCGAACCTGCAGAACATCCCGATCCGCACTGAGGAGGGGCGTGCCATCCGCGAGGCCTTCATCGCCGAGGAGGGGTGCAAGCTGATCTCGGTCGACTACAGCCAGATCGAGCTGCGCCTGGTCGCCCACATCGCCGGCGTCGAGGCGCTGAAAGAGGCATTTCGGGCCGGCGAGGACATTCACGCCATGACCGCGTCGCAGGTCTTCGACGTGCCGATGGCGGAGATGACGGGCGACATCAGGCGCAAGGCCAAGGCGATCAATTTCGGCATCATTTACGGCATCTCCGCGTTCGGCCTGGCCAACCAGCTCGGCATCGAGCAGAAGGAGGCAAGGGCCTTCATCACCGCCTATTTAGACAGGTTCTCCGAACTGAAGGCCTGGATGGAAGAGACGCGCAAGCGGGCCAAAGAAGAGGGCTTCGTCACCACGCTGTTCGGGCGCAAATGCCACATGCCCGGCATCAAGGACCCCAACCCCGCGCGCCGCGCCTTTGCCGAGCGACAGGCGATCAACGCGCCGATCCAAGGCACGGCGGCCGATATCATCAAGCGGGCCATGGTGCGCATGCCCAAGGCCCTGGCGCGGGAGGGGCTGCAAGCGCGGATGCTGCTTCAGGTCCATGACGAACTGTTGTTTGAGGCGCCGGCCGACGAGGCGGAGGCCACGGCCGAAACCGCGCGCAAGGTGATGGAAGGGGCGGCCCATATCGACGTGCCGCTGGTGGCCGAGTTCGGCATCGGCGACAGTTGGGCAGCGGCCCATTAGGGGTGGTCGGTCAGCCGCGACCGGGACGAAAGCCGCAGACCATTGAAGGAAATCGGCACAGAAATAGTTTTTCGTCCTATGGTTGGTTAGGCGCGAATGCGCAGTCTTTGGGCGGGGCGGGCCAGGTTGACATCGGATGAGCAAAATGCGCACTGTGTGCGCATGGCAGAGGATCCAGAATCAGTGACATCGGCAGCACCACCGGCGCCTGTCGAGATCGAACTGAAACTGGCCACTGACGCCGACGGGCTAGCGGCACTGATTGACGCGCCCGAACTCGACGGGCAGTCCTCAGTGCGTCGCCTGGACTCGACATACTTCGACACCAGGGACCGACGACTGACGGCGCGCGGCATCACCCTGCGGGTTCGAAAGGTCGGCCGTCGCTATGTGCAGACGATCAAGACGGCAGGTAAGGGCAGCGCCGGCGGCCTGAGCACGCGAAGCGAATGGGAATGGCCGGTCGACGGGCCGAAGCCCGACCTGTCGGCGATCGACGACCACAGCGTCATTGGTCTGATCGGGCTGGTTCGGCCGCAGGAGTTGCAGGCCGTCTTCGGTACCCGCGTTCGCCGCACGATCCGTACGCTCGACTTTGGCGGCGCACGGATCGAGGTCGCGCTGGACGATGGTGAGGTCGTCGCGGGGCGGCGGCGTCAGCCCCTCCATGAGGTTGAACTTGAGCTGTTGGCCGGAGACGTGGACCCGCTCTATGAGCTGGCCCTGGCGCTCAATCGCCGCCACACGCTGAGCATCGACCCGCGCTCGAAGGCGGCCAGGGGCGAGGCCCTCGCCAATGGCAGCGCGCCGCAACCGAAATTCCAGTCGTCGATCGACCTGCCAGGCGACGTCACGGTCGATGACGGGCTGGCCCTGATCCTTGGCAACTGCCTGACCCATTGGACGGAGAACCTGCCGGCTGTGCGGGAGGGCAACGATCCGGAGGGCATTCATCAGGCGCGTGTTGCCTTGCGCCGGCTGCGTTCCGCGCTTCAGCTCTTCCGACCGGTCATCGGCGCGGCGCAGATCGAGCCCTTGAAGCATCGCTTGCGCGCGCTTGGCAACGCGATGGGGCCAGCGCGCGACGCCGATGTGTTCATCGACGAGATGCTGGGGCCGGTGGCGACCACGATGCCAGGGGAAACCTCGTTGGCGCTGTTGAAGCAGACTGCCGAGGCTTGGCGGCGGGACGGATACGAACAGGCCCGAACAGCCCTCGACGGACCCGAAGCAACCGAGATGGCGTTGAGCATGGGCCACTGGATCGCCCTGAGGGGCTGGCGCCAACAGCCCTACAGCCCGACGGTCGAATGGCTGGACCGGCCGATGGTCGATTTGGCCGACCAACTGCTGCAACGGCGGTTGCGCGCGGTCCTTAAGCGTGGGCGCGGTTTCGCCAATCTGCCGGCGGATGCGCGCCACGAGGTGCGGATCGCCATGAAGAAACTGCGCTATGCGGTCGATTTCTGCGCGCCGCTGTATCCATCGCCAGGCACAAGGTTGTTCTTCAAGCACCTGAAGCGCCTGCAATCGTTGCTGGGGCATCTCCAAGACCAGGCTATGACAGAAGCCGCGTTGAGCCATCTTGAGGGCGGTAGGGCGGACGCCAAGCTGCAGCGCGCGGTCGGCCTGGTCGCCGGCTGGCATGCCCACGCCATGGTCGACCTCTCAACGCGTACCAACGCCGAATGGGCGGCGTTCAAGAGTGCCAAGCCGTTCTGGCATGTCTGACACGCGAAGCTAAAAGACGAGACGCGCCGATGCTGACCATTTTGGTGGCCAACAGAAAAGGCGGCTGCGGCAAGACAACCATCGCGACCCACCTGGCGGCCGCCTTCGCCAATGGCGGACTGCATACGGCCCTGGCCGACACCGACCGGCAACGCAGCGCTATCGGCTGGCTGAAGCGCAGGCCGAAGCACGACGCCAAGATCGACGGTCAGGACTGGACCAAGTCGATCGGCAAACCGCCAAAGCAGTGCGATCGCCTGGTGATCGATGCCCCGGCGGCGATGCGTACAAACAAGGTCGAGGACCTGATCCGCACGGCCGACATCGTCATCGTTCCCGTACTGCCATCGACCTTTGACGAGGCCGCCACGGCCAGGTTCCTGAAGCGCATTGACGCCCTGAAACCGATCCGCAAAGAGAAGACGGGCGTCGCGATCGTCGGCAACAGGATGCGGCCACGGACCCGCGCAGGTGCCAGACTGGAATCCTTTCTGGCCAACCAGGGTCACTTCGTGGCCGCCCGCCTGCGCGAAAGCGCGATCTATGCGGAACTGGCGGCCGACGGCCGATCGCTGTTCGACCTGACGACCAAACGCGCCGCCGCCCTGGCCGAAGACTGGGACCAGCTGATCGCCGCGATCGAGCGTTCGCGCTAGCGCCGGAAGACCCCGACCAGTTCGACGTGCCGCGACCAGATGAACTGGTCGACCGGCGTTACGCGCTCAAGCCGATAGCCGCCATCGATAAGCAACCGCGCATCGCGCGCGAACGTTACCGGATCGCACGATACGCCGATGACCACCGGCACATTCGACGTCGCCAGCGCGGCCGCCTGGGCCCGGGCGCCGGCCCTGGGCGGATCGAAAACCACAACCTGAAACCCGCTCAGTTCACTGGAAGACAGGGGGTCGCGGAAAAGATCGCGAACAAGGGCCTCGGTGTTCCTGCGACCGCCAAGGTGTCGCGCCGCCCCTTCGAAGGCGGCAACCGCGAGGGCATCCCCATCGAAGCCTGTCACCTGCAAACCAAGCGAAGCAAGACGCAAGCCGAACGTTCCCACGCCGCAGAACAGGTCAACGACCGGACCGCTCGAACCAGCCGCTTGGAGAACCAAATCGGCTAAGGCCGCCTCGCCCTCGCGGCTGGCTTGGCAGAAGCCCCCTGGGGGCAGCGCCACCAGCGCTTTGCCCATGCGCAGCACGCCACTGCGGCGATGCGCGATCGGCTCCGCCCGATCGCGGGGCGACGGTCGCCAGGACAGGCGCGCCAGGTCGTGACGTTCGGCAAAGGCGGCAAGCAGTTCGAGCTGCGCAAGGTTTGGTTCTTCGACGCCGGTCAAGACAACGTCGAGACCATCATCCAGCAGCGAGATCGTGCCGTCGACGGTGCGGTCCCCAATCGGTAGTTGGGACAACAGGTCGCGGAGCGGCGCAAACAACCCCACGATTTCCGGCCGTGCAACCGGGCATTGCTTAATGATGACGATCCGCGCCGAGTGGAACTCATTGAAACCCAGAACGATACCGTTGGCCGTGCGACGCGCCGCCACTGTGACGCGGCGCCTTGTGCCCTGCCGAACGGCAACAACGTCATCGATGTGACCAGGATCAACCCCCGCGCGATGAAGCGATTCGACAACCAGACCGCGCTTCCACACCAGATACGCCCGATCGGACATGTGCTGCATTTGGCAGCCGCCGCAGGCCCCAAAATGCGCACAAACCGGCGCCACCCTGTCAGAACTCGGCGTTAGGACCTTGAGCACCGTTGCGCGAAGGCGATTGCGGTCGCCATCGAGCATGGCCTCGACGCGCTCGCCCGGCAGCGCGAACGGGACGTAGACTTCTTTTGCCTGACGAACGGCTAAGCCATCGCCATAGCGGCCCAGCCGGTCTATCTTCAGTTCCGCCAGCCCAAGGCGGCGGCGCTTTCGAGCAGGTTTTCGCGGATGGACCATATGTCATGGTCTGCCATGCGCAGTCGACCAACTGCAAGCCGGCCGCTCGACACAAGCGAAATAGCCCCTATCTAGAGAACGGCAGGCGAGTTTTGGGGTCCGAGACACAAGCGCGGATGGTAGCGAGAACAAGAAGATAATGGACGTCACGGCATTCCGAAACCGCGTGCGCGGCATCCTTATGCAGCCCGACGCGACCTTCAAAAGCGATGGCCAGCCCGCACCGCCATGGAGCGTAGTGGCGCGCGAGCATGTTTTTCCGCTGATTATCGGCAGCACCGTGGTGTCGGCGCTGATGCAGCTGGTGTTTTTGCCGGCGACCGTATCGCCATTCGACATCATGCTGCTGATCGTCGTACTGCGCCTGGTGACCAACGTCGTCCTGGTGTTTGCCATGGCCTATGTCGCCGCACGGCTGTCGGCGGCCTGGGGCGGCCGCGGCGATTTGGATGCCGGCTTCGTACTGATCGGCCTGGCGACGACGCCAATGTTCCTGGCAGAGGCGGTCGCGCCTTTTCCGGCCCTCGGCTGGCTGTTGGTGATCGCCGCCTTTGTCTACACCTTTGTTCTCGTTTTCCGCGGTTCACCGATTTGCCTCGGCATCCCGGACGAGCGGCGCGGCCTGATGGTCCTGGCCTTGATCGGCGTGAACTTGCTTGCCGGCGCTATCCTGTTGGCCCTGCTGGGCGGCATCTTTGGCGTTGACGCCCAAATGCCAGGCTAGCTCCCGAACCTTCATGACGGGCGTCCGCACACGCAGTAGGATGCGCTTTCGACAAACGCGCCGTGCGCGGGCCAGGGTCGAACGAAGGGGCGATCTCGATGCGATTTGACAACAAGACTGTGATGATCACGGGCGCGGCCGGGAACCTCGGTCGTGCGGTCGCGCAAACCTTCGAGGCCGAAGGCGCCAATCTGATCGTTGTCGGCGCATCGCGGGACTCGCTTGATCGTGCCTTCCCGGACGAGCGGGCAAGTCTGACCAAGGTGGCGGTCGATCTGTTGGACGGGCCGTCGGTCGAAACGGCGTTACAGCCGCTTGTCGACGGGCCAGACGGTGTCGACATCCTGTGTGCGGCCGCCGGCGGCTTTGACATGGGCCAGCCGGTCTACGAGACATCGTCCGAGAAATGGGACCGGATGATGGGTCTGAACACCGAGACCCTGTTGAATGTCGTCAGGGTCGTCACACCCGGCATGGTCGCGCGCGGTTCGGGCAAGATCGTTACGGTGGGGGCGAACGCGGCCACCCATGGCGTTGCCCAAATGGGGGCCTACACGGCCTCCAAAGCCGTCGTGCTTCGGGTGACCGAGGCCATGGCCGCGGAGTTGCGCGACAAGGGCATCAACGTGAACTGCGTGATGCCCTCGATCATAGACACGCCGGAAAACCGCGCGGCCATGCCTAGCGCGGACCCGTCGAAATGGGTTCCGCCGGCGGACATCGCGGCCGTTGTCGCATTCTTGTGTTCCGCCGAAGCCGAGGCCGTCCATGGCGCGCTGGTTCCCGTTGTTGGGCTGTCATAGCCCATCGGGAGCAACCGCCGTGATCCGAGCCAGCGGTTGCAGGTGCGCCATCTGACACCGTTGCGCCCCGTCGACCTTCCGCCCTTCGCAAGTGTCGCCTGTGGCGATCGAAGAAGCCACACGACTCGTCGGAAGGTTTCCGAGCACTGACTATACACAAACGAGCAGCTTGCCATCTATTGTAATATTCGGATTTTTTTATTCTCCATCACACACAAAACCGGTTGATTCGTCAAAATACCGACCCTAATTTCGCAAAGTAATCAGGGTCAAGACAGACAATTATCAAAAAATGTCAGTTCTTTACTTTGATTTCTAGCATTTGTTGTTCAAGTTAGGGTTGATTGTAGATTGCTTCTGCTACGTCCAATCCCTCGACCACTGGTCAGCCGCTATCTGGTCGGTTTCAGCGAGCGGGTCGCCGCCAACGGAAACACATTGCTGCGGCGCGAGGAATACAGCCTCGACGCAATGGACAACCTGCCGGACTTCGCGGCCGTTCACGCCCGATGGTTGGCGGCGGGCGGCCCCGATCACTTGCCGTCGGCAGACGATCTGATGCAGGTGCTCACATCGGATGATGACGGGCTGCAGAAACACCTGATCGATGTGCGCGGCCGGGATCCGGAATCGTTCGCGTTCATGAAGTTCGATCCCAAGACGCGGCTGACGGGCGACAGGCTGACCGGCAGTCTGGTCCGCGACTATCCCGACCCGATCATGGCCGAGGCCTTGCTGGCCGACTACGCCACATCGGCGATGTTGCGCCGCTGCAGTTTCATGGAGGTTTCGCTTGGCACCGGCGGCGTGCCGCGCCGCTTTGCGCGCCTGATCCTGCCGCTCGGGATACCCGGCGAGAAACACTGCACGCATCTGATGACCGTCGTGCGCCTGCAGGAATGCGCGGTGGATCGGCAGGTGGCACCTTACCACTTCAAGACCGTCTCGATCGCGTCCGCGATGAACGGCTATGCGAAAACCCACGGTCAGCGTTTCGACCATTTCTCCCTGCTGGATTTCAGCGATCGGGACGATGTCGAACTGCTGGAGCAATTCCTGCTTCAGGTATCCCCGAGGATCGATCCGCGCGCGACCTCTACGCAGTTGATCGCCGCGTTTGGCAACTTGGCCGAGGTGGTCAACGCCAACCCCGAGCGGCTGAAAGAGGTCGGCGACCTCACGCCCGGCACGATCGCCCAGCTAAAGGCGGCGGCCGAGATGGCGACCCGCATCCTAAGGCTGGATCTGGTCAACAAACCACTTCTGGATAATCTGGATGACCTGATGACCTATTGCCGGGCGCGCATTGCCCATCGCCCGGTCGAGGTGGTTCGTGCGCTTTTTGTCGACGACGGCATGCGGCTGATCCATGACGAGCAGATGGGGCTTGGCCGCCCGACCTTCACGCCTGTGGAATCGCGCAGCGTCATCAAGCGCGGCCTCAATCTCGATGCCGCGGGCATCGTCATGGTTCACAACCATCCGTCCGACGACGCGACGCCATCGGCAGCGGATATTCAGTTCTCGTTGGAACTGCGATCCGCCGCGGACCATGTCGACATGAAACTGCACGACCACCTGATCGTGACCCGCGACAACTTCACCAGCCTGCGCCAACTCGGCTATCTGCGACGGCCGGCGGCCCTTTAGAGCCGTCAGTCCGGCATCGGGATTTCCTGGACCTTCTTCGGCACGTCGAAACCACGCTTGACCGCGGGCCGGTCGGCGATCGCCAGGTACCAGCGCTTGACGTTGGGATAGTCATTGAGATCGATGGTCTGCCAATCGAACCGGGCAATCCAGGGCCAGGTGGCGATATCGGCGATCGAATAATCGCCGACCAGATACTCTGTCCCGGCAAGTTGCTTGTCCAAGACGCCGTAAAGGCGCTTGCCTTCAGTCAGATAGCGGTCCTCAGCGTAGGGCGCCTTGCGAGGATTGTACTTGGTAAAGTGGTGAACCTGGCCAAGCATGGGGCCGACCCCGCCCATCTGCCACATCAGCCATTGGATGGTCTGCCAGTAGGTCGCCTCGTCGTCGGACAGCAGTTGGCCGGCCTTTTTCGCCAGATACATCAGCATCGCGCCCGATTCCATCAACGCAATGCCTGTGTCGTGATCGACCATCGCCGGGATCTTGTTGTTCGGACTGACCTTCAGGAACGCCTCGCCGAACTGATCGCCCTTGGTGATGTCGATGGCGTGGGTGCGATAGGGCAGGCCCACCTCCTCCAGCATGATGGAGACCTTGCGGCCGTTGGGCGTGGTCCAGGTGTACAGGTCGATCATGAAAAACGGTCTTTCCTCGTGACGGTTGCTGCGGGTTTAGGCGTCGGCGGCCGTTCGGGCGGCCTGACGGCCGGCGCGTTCGGCCTCTTCGGCGGGGAAGTTCAGTTCGACCTTAATGCCATTGATCGGCTCACGCAGGAATAGCTGATAGAGCGCCTGATTGTGCGCCTGGCGTTCGCTGAACTCGACATCGCCGGCCTCGAAACGGGCAATGAACTCCTCGATGCCTTCACAGTTGAAGCAGACATGATCGATGCGCCCGGAACCGAGGGTCGGATCATTGGCCGCCGCCTTCTGCTCCGGCGTTTTCAGGTACTCGTTCTGATGTTCGGAGAAGTTCCGTTGCCCGATATGCACCACGTCCTGGTCGCCGATATAGAGCCAACGGACGGGAAAGCCGAACTCCGGATGGTCGCCCTCCTGAAAGCCAAGATATCTGCACCACCAGTCGGCCGTTGCCTCCGCGTCGTCGGTGAGGATCAAGATATGTTCCATGAATCGCAGGCCCATTGCGCTTTCCTCAATAAATGGAAGGGGGTTTTTCGCTCATTTATTTCATACACCCATGAAAATAGATCGTTTTTTGTCAAATTGACAATTCCGTTTCTTCATGAGTACATTCGAGCGAAACTAAGTTCAGCAGAGGAGCCACCATGACGACCGCCTCTCGACGCGTGCCGAAAAGCCGGCTGATGTCCTTCATGACGCAGGCCCTCGCTCAGGCCGGATTGCCGACGGACGACGCGGGCACGGTCGCGGATCTGATGGCGACGGCCGACGTTATGGGCTCCGACGGCCACGGCGTCTTCCGCCTGCCCAACTATGTCCGTCGCATCAAGGCCGGCGGGATCAACCTGCGGCCGAACATCCGGATCGACAAGGAACGGCCGGCCATGGCCGTTCTCAATGGCGACAACGGCATGGGCCATCTGGTCGTCAGCGAGGCGGCGCGCATCGCGGCGGAGAAGGCGAAGACCTGCGGTGTCGGCTGGGTCGGCGTCCATCACAGCAACCACGCCGGTCCCGCCTCGCTCTATGTCCGCATGCTGCTTGAGCACGACATGATCGGCCTCTACGCCGCCGTCGGCAACGCCAACCATCTGCCGCCCTGGGGCGGCACGGAGATGCTGTTGAGCACCAATCCGATCGCAATCGCCATCCCATCTCAACGCTTTCCGCCCATCGTGCTGGATATGGCGACCACGGTCGCCGCCTACGGCAAGGTCAAGCTGAAGGCCCAGCGCGGCGAACCGATGCCCGAAGGCTGGATGATCGACAGGGAGGGCAAGCCGCTGACCGATGCCAGCCGCGCCGGCGAGGGCTTTCTGCTGCCGATCGGCGGCGCCAAAGGCTACGGGCTTGGCCTGACCTTCGGCATCTTGGCCGGTGTCTTGAACGGCGCCGCCTTCGGACGCGACGTGATCGATTTCAACGCCGATGCCAGTTCGGTGACCAATACCGGCCAGTTCATCCTGGCCCTCGACATCTCCGCGTTCATGGATGTGGATGACTTCAAGCGGCAGATCGACGGGGTTTGGGAAACGATGAAGTCGTCGCCGACACTGCCCGATGTCGACGAGATCCGGCTGCCCGGCGAACGTTCCGCCCATGTCGCGGAGAACCGGCGCGCGAACGGGGTGCCGATCCACCCGGATCTGGACCGCGTATTGACCGACTGCGCCGCTGACCTTGGTATCGACCCGCTTTGATCGGCCTCCTGCTAGCACGAGAGGGCAACCATGAATGACACGATCGGCATGATCGGCCTCGGCGTTCTCGGCTCCGCCATCGCCGAGAACCTGTTGAAGGCCGACATTCAGCTGCTGGGCTCTGACCTCGATGCCGAAAGGCTGGAAACGCTGGCGGGCCTGGGTCTGGCCCCCGCAAGGTCGGCGGCGGACGTCGCTCGGCAGGCCGACATCCTCTTCACCTGTCTGCCGACCGTCACCGTTCTGGCAGAGGTCGCGGACGACATCCGAACCGCCGGACGCGAACGTCAGATCGTCGTCGAACTCAGCACGTTGCCGATCGCCGACAAGGAGGCCGCGCACGAACGGCTGGCCGAGCGCGGCATTACGCTCTTGGACATCCCGGTCAGCGGCAACCGCATCATGGCGCTGCGCAAGGGCCTGACCGCGTTCGGCAGTGGCGATCGAGCCGCTTACGACAGGGTCGAGCCTATCCTGATGACCTTCTGCAAGAAGGCCCATTATGTCGGCCCGTTCGGCTGCGGCTCGAAGATGAAGTTCGTCGGCAACCTCTTGAACCTGGTCCACAACAGCGTCGCGGCCGAGGCGATGGTGCTGGGCATGAAGTCCGGCCTGGACCCCAAGCTGATCCATGAGGTGATCAGCGGCAGTGGCTCCAGCTCCGCCATGTTCGAGGTGCGCGGTGCCTTGATGGCCGACAACGACTATCGGCGCGAGGGCATGAACTTCTCCATCCCCTTGAAGGATTCGCGGATTATCAGCGCACATGCGGCAACCCTGTCCTGCCCGACGCCGATCTACCAGGCCGCCCTGCAAAGCTATTATGCGGCCGTGGCGCAGGGGCATGTCGACGAGGACCAGTCCGCGGTTTGTGCGGCGATGGAGCGGGCCGCGAATTGCGAGCGGGGCTAGCGGTCACGGCGTAAGCTCTTGCTCGGGCTCCGATGTCCCGGCAATCAGATCGGCAAGTGCCGGATAAAGGCGGCTGAAATCCTCGTCACCCAGCCCTTGTTCGATCGCCCGTTGCAAGAGCGCGGCTGCCGCCCGAGAAATCGCGAGCGGCTGGTCGAGCCGGCCGGCCAGATCGACCCCCATGCCGACATCCTTGGCCAGATTGGCGACCCTCGATCGGCCGTCGAATTTGCCGCTGACGATATGTCTGGGAAAGCGCACCTCGCTGGCGAAGCTGCGCGCGTTGCCGGCGTTGAAAACCTCGATCGTGCGATCCAGCGGCAGGCCCGCCTGTTCGGCCAGGCGCGCGCCTTCGCAGGTGGCCAGGAAAACCGTGTGGCACACCAGGTTGTGGATCAGCTTCATGGTATGGCCCGCACCGGAGGGACCGAGGTGAAAGATCCGCTCCGCGACCACATTGAGGACCGGGCGCGCGAGTTCCAAGGCCTCCGCCTCGCCGCCGACCATCAGGGTCAGCTTTCCGGCGTCCGCCGCCATCGCGCCACCGGTCATGCCGCAATCCAGATACGACCCGCGGGCCGCCCGGGTCAGCTTCGCCAGCCGTCTTGTTTCGGCGGGGTCGGACGTCGTCAGATCGATAAGCAAGGTGCCAGATCTGATAAGACCCAGCAGGTTGTCCCCGCCGGTCAGGATGCCGTCGATTTCCGCCGAGCCCGGCACGACAAACAGCACGAAGCGGCACAAGCTGGCCATCTCGGCGGCGGTGGCAGCGATCACCGCATTCGGCAGGCCAAGAGCCCGCGCGCTTTCCGCATCGCTGTGATAGACGGCCGCAAGCCGGCCCGCCGCCGCGAGCTGGCGCGCGATGCCGGAGCCCATCTGGCCAACGCCGATAACGCCCACATCCGCCGGCATGGTCGTCGCTCCGCCGCTCAGGTCGGCGTTACCTTGTCGCCGCTTGACAGATGTTCCACGGTCTTACCGGTTTCGGTGAAGGTGCGGGTCACATGGTCGGCGCCATAAACCCAAAGGATCAGCAGGTCCGCGTCGCCGACATTGTTGAACCGGTGCGGTTTGTCGGCCGGGATGTAGGTGGTGTCGTAACGCGACAGGCGCTTGGTGATGCCGTCGACCTCAACCTCTCCCTCACCCTCCAAAAGGATGACCATCTCGTCGCAATTGTGGCTGTGAACCGGTGCCGCGCGACCCGGCGGGAACCGGGTCAAGCCGGACGTAAAAGCGGTCTTGCCGACACGCTCCGTGCCGACCAGCAGGGTCGTCGCGACCCCGTCGCCACGGTCGACCAGCGGCACCTCGTCAATGGTCATGATCTTGGCGGTTGGCATAACGCTCTCTTTCGTGCAGTCGGATGGCGGCGCGCCGTAAACGCGCGCCGCCGCAACAACTCAGCCGCTGAACCCTTCGATCAGCTGCCGGTAATCCTCGCTCAGTTCCGGCCGCATCGCGTCATAGTCCTGGCCCGTCATGAACGTGGACGGATCCTCGCCCAACTGTTGGGTCATGCGCTGGAAGGTGCGATCCTCCTGCAGGTCGACGAAGGCCTGGCGCAAAACGGCGAGCCGATCCTCGGGAATTCCCGCCGGCGCCAACACGATGCGGTGCATGTCACTGACATTGCCGCCATAGCCCAGCTCCTCCAAGGTCGGCACGTCCTCGTAGAGTCGTGAAGCGGCCGCCGTCGCCAAGGGACGCAGGGCATCGCCCTGGGCCTCGATGACGGCCGGGAACATCATGGAGAAGTCGACATCACCGGCCAGCAGACCCTGAACGGTCGGGCCGCCGCCTTGATAGGGCGTGAACGCCGCCTCGACACCGGCCTGCTGCATCAGCTGCGCGCCGGGCACCATGATCGCGCCCCAATTGCCGCTGTGGCCAAAGCGCAGTTCGCCCGGGTTCTCGCGACCATGGTCCAGCATTTCCTCCAGCGTCTGCCACGGCGCGTCGGACCGCACGACGATGGTCAGCGGCGCGGCGTTCAGGCGCGCGACGGTGACGAAATCATCCAGCGGCGCATACGGCAGATCGACCAGATGGTGCTGCAACTGGTCGAAGAAGTTGTGCGAAAACAGCAGCGTATAGCCGTCCGCCGGCGACTCCGCCGCCGCCGCGGTGCCGATCTGACCACTACCGCCCGGCATCAGCCGAACCACAACCGGTTGTTCCAGATAGGTTGGCAGAATGCTGGTCACAACCCGCGCGTTGATGTCGTGGGAACCACCGGCGCCCAGCGGCAGGATCATGGTGATCGGCCGATCCGGATAGGCCTCCTGCGCCGCCGCCGGCAACACCGTCATGGCGGCCGCGGCCAGCAGTGCGGCCAATTTCAAACATGTGCGACGTAACATTTCGTTCCTCCCTTTTTCTTGTCTTCACCTAACCTCTTGAGCACCGCGCAGCGGGTTTTCATGGAGATTCAAGCCGCCTCTCGGCTGGTCGAGGTCACGGCAACCGGCTGCCCGCTGACGGCCGACTGCGCGATGGCCTCCAGGACCGCTATGTTTCCGATTTTCTCCGCGTCGGTGAACGGATAGTCGCCCGACCCGAGGGCCGCGTCGGCGAACGCCTCGAGATTGGCCTTCACCGTGTCGGTCCATTCGTAAGTACGTGTTTCGGCCTCGGCGCCGCTGCGCTGAAGCGTCAGCGTGACCGGCCCTGGCGTGTCCGGATGGGTGTGGTTGCGGACATCGACCCAGGCGTCCGATCCGAAGACGGTCAGCCGCAGAAACAGCGGCGTCTTCAACACGGCGCTTATGAAGCCGGTGACGCCGCTTTCGAACCGCAGCGTGACGGAGACGACGTCGCCGGTTTCGAAGTCCAGTGCGCGCCGCGCGGTAAAGGCGTGCACGTCGCTGACCGGCCCGAACAGGTTGAGATAGGCGTCGGTCAGATGGATGCCCATGGCTGTCATGCCGGCGGCCGGCGCATCGGACGGCGAGGCGCGCCAATCGGTCGGCGCGACGTGGGCCAGCTTGTCGTGGCTGAAGTTGGACTCGACATGCATGATCGTGCCCAGCGCGCCGCTTTTCGCGAGACGCGCGACCTCCTGCATGGCCGGCTCGTAGCGGCGCTCGTGTCCGATGCCGAGCATAACGCCAGCCGCACGGCAGGCGGCCACGGACCGTTCGGCATCGGCCCGGGTCAAGGCCAGTGGCTTTTCGCAAAAGCAGTGCTTTCCCGCCCCCGCGACGGCCTCAACCTGCCGCGTGTGCATCGAATGCGGGGTGCACAGAATGACGGCGTCGATCGACGGATCGTTCAGCGCGTCGTCGGGGTCCGTGGACAGCGGCAGCGCGTGTTCGGCCGCGAAGTCCGTCGCCGCATCGGGATTGATGTCCACCGCACGCACGATCCGCAGCTTCTCGGAAGCGGCCATGCGCCGGACCATATGCCGGCCCCACCAGCCCAAGCCAAAGATCGCCGCGTTCAGCATGGCTCCGAAACCCGTCGCCTCTCCTTCACAATCATTCTGATCCCCGTCAGGTATGAAGCGAAATGCATAAAAGTCGCCGGGCGATGCGCTGTGCGAATTGCCCCGCGACCGCTACTCCGCCGCCTGTCGCGTCTCCTCCCGCCACCAGCCGTCGCGCATGAAGGCGACATACTCGTCGAGGTCGACGACCCGCGAGCGTTTGATATTGCCGACCATGCGCTCGGCCTCCAGATCGACCTGCAGCCCGTCGACGAACCGGTTCCAGAAGTTAAAGAAGCCGGAGACCATCGTGATCTCGACGATCTGTGCCTCGGTGAAGTGCTTCTTCAACTCCGGCATCGCCTCCGGGTGCTGGCGATAGGTACGCTCCGTCAGATATTCCGCCCAGGCCATGGCGGCCTTCTCTGCCGGCGTGAATAGGTCGGAGTTCTGATAGTCGCCCTCGATGGCGCCGATCTCGTCGTCCTCGAAGCCGATCGACCGGCCGAGTGCCGTGTTGTGGCCGATGCAGTAGGAACAGCCGTTCAGCATCGATGTCTTCAAGATCACCAGGGTCTTGATGCGCAGGTCCAGGATGCCCGTGATCTCGTAGCGTAGCGCGGCGACCAGGAAGCCGAACAGCGGCTGGGCCGCCTTCGGCGAGTGCGCGGCAACGCGAACGGCATTGGCCACGCGCCCCATCAGCTTCTCGGCATGGCCGAACAGGGCTTGCGCTTCCGGATCGGCGTCTTCGTTGGTGGGAATCGATAGCAAGGCCATGGCGTTTCTCCCGATTATCAGGCGTCGGCGGCGACCGGCGGCCAAAGACGGCTGCCGACCAGGGGCGAGCCGGGCGAATGGATGGTGTAGTTGATGATCTTGTTGGTCCAGACACGTTGGTCCAAGGCCAGGGATTCGTGGCCCTGGAAATGCTCCTGCCGCTGCTCAAGCGAGGTGAACTCATAGAGCACGGCGTGTTTGACCCAGCCGGCGACCGCGACGAGCTTGCGCGTGGCGATGCAGCCCTTCATGCCCGACATTGCGGGCAGCCGATACTGGCCATACCAGGCCGACAGGTCCCACTCATCCTCGGTGGTCTTGGTGCGGAAGCTGCCGAACTGGATCGCCGGGCCCGTGGGTCCGCCCCTTGGCCGTGTCGCCATTTCCGGCCCGGCGACGTAGGACTGCTCTATGAACACGGCGCTTCGGGCGCCGCGCCGCTGGTTCAGCCGGTCGCCGCCAATGCCGATTTCGGCCTGATCGACGCGCGGGTTGAAGAACAGTTCGACGTCAGGCGCGCCGACGAGGACCACATAGTCCCGGCCGGCGGGCACCTCGTCTTCGCCCGGTCGGGCCAGTCCGTCGGCGATCTTATCCATATGCACGCCGCCGCCGGTGTTCCGGTAGGTCGCCGCCCAGCCGAAACCGGGTCGGGCCAGGATATTCGGTAGATGCGTGCCATGCAGCCAGGCGAGATGGTCTTCCGCCTCCGCCTCTGGCAGATCGAACCAGGTCGCCCAAATCGCCTCGCCCATCAGTGGCCTCCCCCGTCGGCATAGGTCCGGCGCAGCTTGGTCCCGCGGCGCCACATGAAGTAGGTCAGGAACGGAATGGTGATCACGATGACGATCGTGATCGGCCGGTCGGCGATGATGTAGCCCAGCATGTCGCCCTGGCTGAGCGTGACCGTCTGGCCGAAGGAGTATTCCAGCACCGGACCCAGGATGAAGCCCATGACCAGCGGCGTGACGTCGAACTTCAGCTTGCGCAAGGCATAGCCGGCGACGCCGAAGACGACCAGGAACAGGAGGTCGAGCGTGTTCGACCGGTAGACATAGGTGCCGGCAAACGCGAACACGATGGTCAGCGGCAGCAGGTAGGATTTGCCGATCGTAACGATCTTGGCGAAGACCGGCACCAGGGCGTAGCCGACAACCACGAACAGCACGTTCGCCAACAGCATGGCGATCAGGATGGCGTAGACCAGGGCCGACTGGGTCGCGAACAGTTCCGGCCCCGGCCGCAAGCCCTGCGCGACAAAGGCGCCGAGCAGGATCGCGGTGATGTTGTCGCCCGGCACGCCAATGGTCATCAGCGGCACCAGGGTCGGCCCATTCACCGCGTTATTGGCCGCCTCGGCCGCCGCGACGCCCTCCAACTCGCCGGTGCCGAACTTCTCCGGCGTTGGCGAGGCGCTCTTGGCGGCAGCATAGCCCATGAAGGCGGCGACGACCTGACCGACGCCTGGGATCATGCCGACCACGGTGCCGATGCCGGTCGAGCGGCAGATCGTTTTGAAGCACTGTTTGAACTCAGCAAACGTCAGCCGTTCGCCTTCCGCCTTTCCGACGGAACGTCGGATGTAGCTGGCCGTTCGCTTCTCGATGGCAGCGAAGATCTCCGGCAAGGCGAACAGGCCGATCAGCATCGGCAGCAGCGGAATGCCGGAGCGGATGGCGAAGAAGTCGAACGTGAAGCGGCTGGCCGCGCCGATCGGGTCCTGGCCGATCATGGCCAGGAACAGGCCGACCAGCAGCATCACGAAGCCCTTGACCACCACCCCACCGCCGCTGACCACGATCACCAGCAGGCTCAAGACCAGCACGGCCGCCAGTTCCGGCGGACCGATCCGCATCGCGATCAGGGCGATCGGCCCGATCAAAAGGATGGTGATGATGTCCGAGGTGAAATCGCCGAACGCCGAGGAGAATAGCGCCATTTCCAGCGCCTTGCGCGACTTGCCCTTCTTGGTCAGCGCCGGACCGTCAAACAGGGTGGCGACAGAGGCACCGGTGCCCGGCATCGAGACCAGAATAGCGGGAATGCTGCCGCCGAAGATGCCGCCCTTGTAGACGCCGATCAGAAACGGGATGCCGACCAGCGGGTTCAGGAAAAACGAAATCGGCAGCAACACGGCCATCGCCATGATGGTCGTGAAGCCGGGCAAGGCACCGATGAACATGCCCAGCACCAGGCCCAGCCCCATCATCAGCATCGTGTCGAGCCGCAGGGCCATTTCCAGGCCTGCCAACAGGCTTTCGAACATCGATCAGAAGTCCGGTACCGCAGGCAAATAGACCTGCAGCAAGCGCGTGAAGATGTAGTAAATGCCAACCGGAACGACGATTGTGACGCCGACAATGCCGAATATATTTCGCGATCCGTAATAAAGCGTCAGGACTATCGTGACGACGAAACTCGATATGATGAAACCGATCGGCTCAAGCGCCAATGCGTAGAACAGAATTACGACGACCGAGATCGCGATATTCTTCAGATTACCGAGCGTTAGCTGCTTGAAGTCGTTCTTTTCGCGCAAGCCAAGGCTTTCGACGATGTACCAAACGCCGACGACAAGGAACAAGACCGCGACGATTGTCGGAAACAGCTTCGGGTCCAGATCCGAGCCGGACTGGCCGAACAAGGTCGGCGGCTCGTCCACCTCGTACGGGATGATGATGTAGAGAACGATTGCGAAAACAACGCAGACAATGCCGGCAACGGTGTTGAAGTTGAGGCGACCCTTGAACATCGAGTCCGGATCGCCTCCGGCCGGGCTGCGCCCCATTTAGCTCCTCCCCTGGCCGCCAAATGGAGGCGGCCGATCGCGCGGCGGCTTGTCGTTTCCCCGGTCTTCGTCGGGTTCGAAACGCAGGCCCAAACGCATTTTCGGAATCCAACTCGATGACGTAAAATTCGGAATTCCGCTTTTTATATGTTTTCTGCGCATACTATGCGGGTCGAGGAGGAACCGCCATGAGTATGACGCTGAGACAGCTTGAGGCCCTGCGGCTGGTGTTGTCCCGCGGCACCACCAAACACGCGGCCGAGGCGCTGGGCCTGACCCAGTCGGCGGTCAGCCGCCTGATCTCCCAACTGGAACAGGAGATCGGCTTTTCCCTGTTCGAGCGGCGCCAGGGCCGCCTGCGCGTCACGCCGGAGGGTCAGCAATTCTACACGACCGTGGAGAAGGTTCTGACCGGCGTCGATCAGATCAAGGCGATGGCGCGGGACATCTCGACGCTCAGCTATGCCTCGCTGCGCATCGCGGCGATGAGCGCGCTTGGCTTCGGCATGCTGCCACCTGCGATCAAGTCGATCCGCAAGCGGTATCGTCGCCTCAGGGTCTCCGTCGATATCGGCACGCGGTCGCAGCTTGAAGAGGGCGTGATGCGCGGCCGCTACGATCTCGGCCTGGTGACGCTGCCCATCGAAAATGACGCCCTGGTTGTAGAACCGCTCGGCGGCATCGAGAGCGTGTGCGTTTTGCCGAAGGATCATCCGCTGACCGATCGCGAGATCATCACGCCGGAGGATCTGGAGGGTGAGCAGTTCATCTCCATGGAGCCGGGCACCCTGTTCCGATACCGCACGGACGAGCTGTTTTCCCGCCTCGGCATCCGCCGGACGCTGCAGATCGAGACCCAATCGACGATCATGATCTGCGGCCTGGTCGCGCAAGGGCTGGGCGTGTCCCTGGTCCACCGGTTCATCGGCGAGACGTTCGCCGACCGCCTAGTGGTTAAAACGTTCCAGCCGACCTTCGGGTTCGAGTTCGGGCTGATCCTACCGTCGGGATCGCCCCTGCCCTTAATCGCGCAGGAATTCATCGACACGATCAAGGCCGGCATGCGCGACTTTCAGCAGCGCGGTCAGGTCTCCGACCTGCCGGCCGAGTTCACGCAGCCTGTACCGGTCGAAAGCACGCCCTGAAACGGTCCCGCTGGGCCGGCGTCAGGTTCGCCACCTCGACGGCGGGATCGGCCATCAAAGCTTTCTCCAATGCGCTTTCCCTGGCCTTGGCCACCGTGCGCTGAAGTGCCGTCGCCCGGTCGGCCGAGCCGGCGACGGCAGTCCGGACCGCATCGGGCCAGCGGCAATAGTCGGCCTCGCGACACAGCAGCGCGACGACGCCGACCAGATGGCCGGTCAAGGTGAGGTAGCGGTGATGACGCATGGCGCCCAGCCGATCGATCGTGGCGAGCGGGTTGTCCTGGGCATCGACCATGCCGTCCTCCAACGCCGGGATCAGCTCGCGCAGATCGAGCGGCGTGACGTCGAAGCCCAGCCGCTCGAACAGCTTGGTGTGCAGGTAGTTCTCGATCGCCCGAATGCGCAGCCCTTGGCAATCCCGCGGCGCCCAGATCGGGCGGACGCGGTTGGTCAGATGGCGCAGGCCGTTGCTCCAGAACCCCAAGACCCTGAGACCTGCCCGGTCGACCAGGTCATCCGTGATCCGTTGCCCCAATGGTCCGTCCAAGTCGGCGAGGGCTGCCTCCACGTCGTCGTAAGCAAAGGGGGTATCGAGCTGGCTGAGGCCGGTGGCAAACCGGGTCAGATAGCTGGTCGACAGATAGCAGAACTCATACCGGCCGGCGCTGACCAAGGTCGGCAGATCCGCGGTCGCGTGGCCGAGCCGCAGAATGTCGGGCTGCAGCGTCGTTTCCACCGGCCAGCCCGACAGGTGATCGCTGATCTGATCGAGAAACGTGGCTGCCGCCAGCGTGTGCGGCGAGTCCGGGCCCTGATAGCCGGCGAAGCGCAGGCGGAGTGGCTGGCCTTGAGTCACGCCACGGCGGAGACGGACGCAGGATCGGCGTTCAGCGGCAGCAAGACCGGCTCGTTGCGCTCCGCCGACAGGTCCGCGGCAATGTAGACCTCCATCACCTTGCGGGCCTGTTCCGCCGTGACCAGAACCGGCCGGTCGCGGGCGACGGCATCGACGAAATGGACCGTCTCGCTCGCCATCGGGCCGGCATAGGTGTGGCCGACGGGCTCGCCCGGCATCGACGAGATGGGAAACTGGATGCCGTCCTTCATGGTGTTCAGGACCACGTCCTTGTGGCCGTCATCGATGAACAGCGAGCCCTCGGATCCGACAAACTCCAGCCAGGTTGTCGAATAGTTCGGATAGCCCGGCGGCAGGATCCATCCGGCGCCGACGGTGAACACCGTGCCGTCATCCATGGTGACGACGATCCACATGCAGTCGGACGCGTTCGCGGTCTTGATCATCACCTTCTCGACCGCTTGGGCATAGACCCGGACCGGCTTGCGCGGCTCCAGGCACCAAAGCACGAAGTCGAGGTCGTGCGTCGCCTCCATGGCCGCGGGCGACAGCTTGATCCGGCCGGAGATCTTCTTGCCCAGACTGCGGGTAATGTGCCGGCTGACCAGCGCGCTGACCGGCTCGCCCACGGTGCCGTCCAGGATCTTTTCACGCATATAGGCGTATTGCGGTTTGAACCGCTGGGAATAGCCGATGGTGAACTTCAGGTCCTTGTCACGGGCCAGCGCGATCAGCTCATCCGCCTCGGCCAGCGTTTGCGCGATCGGCTTCTCCAGGAAGACATGCTTGCCGGCCTGCAGCGCCGCCTTAGTCATCGGGAAGTGTAGATCTTCCGGCGTCGCGGAGACGATGATCGCATCGATGTCGTCATTGTCCAGCAGCCGGCGATAATCGTCGGTGGCCGTCGCGGGGTTGGTCAGCGCTTGCACCTCCGCCAGCCGCTCCGGCCGGGTTTCGGCGATGTGCAGCGAGCGGACCTGGGGGTGGTCTGCGCATGTTTCCGCCCGTATGCCGCCGCACCAGCCAGTGCCAATGATGCCAATGCCGATCTGATCCATCGCCGCCACCCCCTGAGCCGACGCGCGTGCGCGCCCGATATCTTTAGATCAGATAAAATCCGACGTCCGCCAAGGCGAATGCCAATTTGACATTCGTCCATGCGGCAGGTCGGCGTTCAGGGTTGGCTGCTGGCGATCGAGCCGGCGGACGGCGTGAACGCGGCCAGGAAAGCGTCTCGGAACTCGTCCATGCGCAAGACGGGGGCGGCCGGCGTTGGATCGGCCGCATCGGTCCAGTGCCAAGCCTCCAGCGCGCTCAGTACGTCGCTGTCACGGCTGATGATGTGGATTGGAACGTCGCGCGAGGCATCCTCGCCGGTGATCAGAGGCGCCGGCTGGTGGTCGCCCAAAATGACGACGACCGTGTCGTCGTCCAGGTAGTTCTGAAGGTACGAGGCCAAATTCCGGATCGCGTACTCGACCGCTAGGACGTACTGGGCTCTGACGCGATCGAAATCCTGCCAGACCACCGCCGGCGGATCGCCTTCATTGGCCCAGCGGTTAAACACGGACCCGTCGCCGACCTCGTCCCATGGCACCAGTTCGGCGATCGGCGTCCATGGCGCGTGGCTGGAAATGAGCGCGACCTCGGCCATCACGGGGGCGCGGTCTTCGGCCGCAAGCTCAAGCCTTTCCAGCGCCGAGAGCGTGTACTGGTCGGGCATGGTGACCCAGTTGAACGGGTCGCCGGCATAGCCGAGGTCGGCGGCCGCATAGACCCGATCATAGCCGTAGAAGGTGCCCTGCGGCCAAGCCTGGCTGATCGCCGGCATCACCGCCACGGTTCGCCAACCGGCGTCGGCGAAAGCGTGGACCAGCGTCTGGCGGCCACTGGTCAACAGCGCCTCATAGCGACGCTGGCTGTCGATCCAGAGGCCGGACAGCAAGGTGGCGTGGGCCAGCCAGCTTTGACCGCCGGAGATCGGCGACGTCAGCCATGCGGACCGGATGCCGGCACCGACCTCAGTTGCGGCATCGTCAAGGTTGTCGAGCGCCGGCCCTACGGTCTGTCGGTAGCGCGGATCCTCGATCGCCGACCGACCATAGGACTCAACGAAGAACAGCAGCACGTCGCGCCCGGCAAGGCCTGCGAGCAGATCAGCCGGGACCGCCTCGGAAAACCGATCGGGGGCCGTGTCGACCGCAAACGCCCGCCGGACCTCGATGTCCCGGGCCATTTGCTCGGCATGGCGCACAAGCGAGGTTGAAGCCTCGAACCGGATCGGGATCGGCCCGATCGCCGCCACCACGACCGTCGCAATCGCGGCCACTCCAGCAGCACCGGCGATCGTATTGCGGCGGACTGGAACCGCGATCGATGCCAATCGACGGGTTGCCCAGATGCACCCGATGGCCCCCAAGACCAAGCCGCCGCCTAGCGCGATTGCGATCAACGCGGCGGAGAATGGACCCACCGCGCCCGCGACCAGATCCCAGCCAGCAGACGCAAGGTGCAGATCCAACAGCGGCTTGAAAGGCCGATCCAACGAGGCCCGCATGACCAGGTCGGCGACACTGAAAACCATCGAGGCAACGACGAAGAGAACGGCCGCCCACCGCAGAAGGGTTCCAGGCCAACCGCGCACCAATGCCAAGGCCAAAACGATGAATGGAAGTTCCGGCGCGACCCGGAAGGGGAAACCGGCGGTCAGTTCCGACGGTCGATCCGGCAGGACGAGCAGCAAGTTCAGGAGGACCAGCGCGGCAACGATCTGGGGCCATCCAAGACGTGCGCCACCTGTCGCCTCCGCCCCCTTCCACCGATCGATCATCACAGACGCATTCCATCCCGAACCTCGGGCCGGGCCGCCACGAGGGTTTCCTGACAAAATCTCCCGAGAGTTGGCCCGGCATTTGGCGCGTGTTTCGGGACGCGCCAGCTTGGCCGGCAATGCCACCCGGCGTCAAGCGGATGGCGGATTTGTGAAGCTTACGGCAGCCAGAGAAGCGACCAGGTTTCCGTGATCGGGCGCACGCCCAAGACCAGGCGACAGCGCAGTTCGCATGGCAGATTGCCGTCGGGCAGCAAATCGAAGAAGACACGCCAGCCGCGCGCTGGTTCGTTGCGGACCGCGGTTACGTTGGCGAGCCTGCCTGTCGACGCCTCAACAACGGGCTCGACCGGCTGGTCGGCGCCAATCGACGCCAGCTCGCCGCCGGCAAAGTCGATGACGAACAGACGGCCGTCCGGCGGGATCTGGTCCTCAATGCCGGGCCTGCGGTCCGTTCCGACGCGATTGGAGATCGTTCTGCCGATCGGCGGGATCGACGTGTCGTCGCCGATCGCCGACAAGCGATAGGATACATCCAGCCGATCGCCTGGGCCCAAGGGCGCGTCCGGCACCCAATAGGCGACGATGTTGTCTTCGATCTCCCGTTCGGTTGGGATCTCGACAAGTTCGACCCGTCCGGGACCGAAGGGTCGTGTCGGTTCGACCCAGAGGCTGGGCCGGCGATCGTAGCGCGCCTCCAGATCCTGATAGCTGGCGAAACTGCGGTCACGCTGGAACAGGCCGAAACCCTGGACGTCGCGATCCAGGAACGACGTGGTTTGCAACACGCGCCGGTTGGTCAAGGGCCGCCAGAGCCATTCACCGTTGGCCGTCAGGACGCTCAACCCATCGGAATCGTGGATTTCGGGCCGGAAATCGTCGAAGCGATCGTCCGACATCTCGCCCTTCATGAACATGCTGGTAAGCGGTGCGATGCCGAACTTGGCTTGCCGTCGCGTGAACAGCGCGGCGTCGACCTCGGCGATGGTTCGGCCGCCCGGCTGAAGCCTGAAGCGGTAGGCGCCGGCAACGCTTGGGCTGTCGAGCAGGGCCATGACGGTCAGCTCGGTCGCGTCGGGCTCGGGCACTTCGATCCAATAGTCGGTGAAGGCCGGAAACTCCTCGGGCCCGGGCTCGGCGGTGTCGACGGCAAGTCCGCGCGCGGAAATGCCATAGACCTGATCGCGCCCGATCAGCCGGAAATAGCTGGCCCCCAAAAACACCGCGAACTCGTCCGCCCAATCGGGGGTGTTGATGGGGTAGTGAACCCGAAACCCGGCATAGCCGGTCGGGTCTTCGGCATGGTCCGGCACATCCAGCCAGCCATAGTCGAAGAGATCGGCATCGAAGGCCAGCGGCATGGCCTGCCCGTTTTCGACCAGGTTGATCATCACCGGATGCTGAAAGAACAGGCCGACATGGAAGAATTGGAGGCTGAGATGCCGATCGTTCCGCCACAAGGCCTGGTCGGGCAGAAACCGGATGGCACGGTGCTGATCATAGTTCAATCCGCGCCAGAACGGGCCGACCAACGGCCTCGCTTCGACATGGGGGTCCGCCGCGCGGGCCTGTGCCTCGGCAATCACGTCGTCGAAGGAGAATCCTCCGGACGGCTGGGCCGAACTGGCCTTGATGCCAAGGCCAAGGGTGGAACCGGCCGCAGCCGCAGTTGCCAGAAAGCTACGTCGGCGAAGGGGCACGGCAATCCTCAACCCGTTGGTGGCTACAGTGACTGTACTGGCAATTCAGGCGACGGCTTGGCAAGCGCGCGATGGCGATCAAGCTAGCTGGACAGGCCAAGGCGATCGACCACGCCGTCCGGATTGATCAGCATCAGGCTCAGCAGCTCGACGACCGGCGCCGGCGTCGCTGGCTCCAACCGAACCGTTCCGCGCCCCTCCGACTCGAAGGCCCGCAACCAGGCCAAAATGCCGTCAAGGCGGCCCGACAGCATCGGCAGACGATTGGACAGGCGCGTCGACAGGCTGTCGACCGTCGCCGAAAGCGGCGGCACACCTTGAGCCTCGAGGCCCGAAAGGAGGCCATGATCCTCAAGATCGAGATGGCCGCCGGCGATCGAAAACATCGGAATGGAGCCGGGCAACTGGATCAGGGCCAACGGCATTTGCGGGGCGTCGGGCGCGAAGCTCACATCGGCAAGGTCCAGCGACCCCTCGATGAAAGCAACATCCGCCAGGTCAATCAGCCCGGTTTCGATCGACAGCCGCTGGCCCGGGCCATCGATCGTGCCGGCGAACTGGACACTGCCACGCAGTGTCTCCGGCGCGACGAGCGCCAGTTCCTCGGCGATCGGCAGGGGGCGGAGCGTTTCGATCGGCAGCGCGAAGTCATCGATGGCAAAGTCGACCGTGAGGCGCCCAACCGGCACCGACTCGTCCGTTTCAGCGGTCTCGCCAGCGACGGCCTCGACCTGCGGTGCCGGCTGACCGTCGACGAACGCGTGCAAGTGGCCAACCTCGAAGAAACGCCGGCCGCTTGTATCAAGCGCCATCATATCTTCAAGCGTCAAAGACACGCCGCCTTCCGGCAGGCGGCCACCGACGATGTCGTCAACACCGGAAAGCTGGGACAGCCAGCCGATATCGATCCCCTCCACCACCATGCGTCCGGCCTGAAACCGACCGGCCGCATAGGCGACGAGATTGCCGAACTCCAGCCGCTCCACAGCGTTGGACGTCAGACCTTCCGCCAACACATCGCCAACGAACCACCCTTGCGTCGGCGGCTGTGCAGTCGTGCGGATCGTCAGGTTCTTGGCAGACAGGCTACCGGGCGGCAAGTCGGCATTCGGTTCATCTGCCGGCGATACCTCTTCCTCTTCGAGGTCTTCGGTAGGCGCCTCAACCTCGGCCCACGACCGCAGAACCGCCGCCGCGTTGGCTTCGAACGACAGGCGATCAGCCGCCAAGGACCCGCTCGCGTTGCGCAACACGACCCCGTCCAGCTCGACCGTCAGGTCGCCGGCCTCGGTGCCGAGCAACACACGATCGGCGCGGATGCGAGACGAACGCCAGATCAGGTCGACGACGACATCCTCCAGCACCGTGCCCTCGGCACCATCCCGCCGCTCGCCAAAGGCCAGGGCCGAATCCGAGGGCAAGAAGGCGCGGAGCTGGTCCAGCGCATCCGGCGTTTGCGCCTGTGCACGTTCGACGGTAATCGGGATGGCAAAGCTGACTAGGACGCCGACCGTTGCGGCACGGGCAAAGACTGACATGATGGCTCCTGCAACCTGCGCGCTCAGTAGAGACCGCCGGTGCCCGTGAACTGGCCGGCATTCGAGGGACCGCTCTCGCCGAGACCGACGACGCCCGATGCCCCTTCCCGCGCGGCGAGCAACTGCCAATTGGCGTCCTGCGTCACCACACCGTCCTCGTAGAGCATGGCGAACAGTTCCGCCGCCAACGGCGCGGCCAGGACACCGCCGGCATCGCCGCGACCCATGGGCTGATTGTCGTCCCGCCCGACCCAGACCGCGACGACCATTTCCGGCGTGAAGCCGATGAACCAGGCATCGCGGAAGTCCTGGCTGGTCCCGGTCTTGCCGGCGACCGGGTGGGCAAAGCTGGCGAAGGATCGCGCTGCCGTTCCGCGCGTGGTCACGCCCCGCATCATCGATGTTAGGTGCTCGATCAGCTCGGGGTCGGTAATCGGTTCGGCGACCGGTGACGGCAGGCCCCAGCCCGGTTGTGGCTGCCAAACCGTGTTGCCGGTCAGCGGATCGCGAATGGAGCTGACAAGCGTCGGGCGGACCGGCACGCCCCCATTGGCGATGGTGGCGTAGGCGCCAGCCATGGAGACAGGCGTGGTGCCGATGCTGCCCAGCGCCGACGACAGCACCAGTTCCATTTCGCCGGGCGGATAGGCACCGGCTCTCTCGGCCATGCTGGCGAAGGTTTCCACGCCGATTTCGTAGGCCAGGCGCGCCGCGACCAGATTGATGCTGCGCTCCAAGGCTGTGAACAACGGCACGGTGCCGACGAACTCCCCACCATAGTTGGCGGGCTGCCACCGGCCGTCGGCGGTCTGTACCTCGATCGGCAGGTCCAGGACCATTTGATCGTATTCAAGGCCGGCCTCTAAGGCGGCGAGCCAGAGCAATGGCTTGATCGAAGACCCCGGCTGGCGGATGGCATTGCTGCGGTCGAACTCAGACAGCCCCGGATCGTACCCGCCGATGAGGCTGCGGATATTGCCCGTGTCCGTCTCCATCACAACCACGGCGACCTGCCGCTCCGGGATCGATTCAAGCTGCCAGCGGACGGGCGCTTCTTCGGCGGCGACGTCTTCTTCAGGGGAGTCGGGTTTGACCTCGGCTGTCTCGTTCGCCCCTTCTTCGCTGGCCTCGGCCTCGATTGGCGCCGCGGGCAGGGGCGAAAGCGTGACAATGGAGCCGAGATCGACCGCCGCCGTGATCGCATCCGCGGCGACCGGCTGTTCGTCCAAGACAATCGATGCCTCGGTTCCGTCCGCCAGAGCGACCGTCAGCGATCCGTCCGCAGGCGGGGCGGTAACGATACCTCGTGCCCATCCAACCGGTATTCTCGGCAACACGGCCTGGGCCTCCGCCCAATCGGTCTCGTCCAGGCCGTCGTCGAGATTGGTCATTCCAGCGATGCCGAACCCATCCAGGCCGGCCATGTAGTCCTGGACGATCTCGCTCGTGCGTGCCTGCACCGACGGGTCGACCGTCGTTTCGATGACAAAACCGCCGCGGATGGCGACGTCCTCGCCGACGTAATAGTCGAGCGTGCGGCTCAGCGAATGGGCGACCCAACTGTCCACCCGCTCCTCGTATACCCGCTCGCTCGCGACCAGCGGTTCGGCCAGCGCGACGTCACGCGTCTCCCGATCAATGATGCCGTCATCGTACATCTGGTTGAGCACGTAATCCCGGCGGGCGACAGCCTGGTCGGGGTTGTTGTTCGGATCAAGCGCGGAGGGCGCCTGAATGACACCGGCCAGGAAGGCAATTTCGCCGACGCTTAACGCGTCCCACGGTCGGCCGAACCAGACCTCTGCGGCATCGCCGGCCCCCCATTGCCCGCGGCCGAAATAGATCGCATTGACGTAGACCTCGAAGATCTCGTCCTTGTCGAACATGGCCTCCAACTGGACGGCCAGCATGATCTCTTGCAGTTTGCGGTCGAGCGACTGGCTCGCATCGAGCATTACGTTCTTGATCACCTGCTGGGTGATCGTCGAACCGCCCGACGTCAGTTGGCCGCTGGACACCCAGTCAACCGCGGCCCTTGATATGGCCAGCAGATCGACCCCGTTGTGGTCGAAGAACCGCTCGTCCTCGGATGCCTGAAGCGCCTGGAGAAACAGCGGCGGCAGATCGTCCAGCGGTGTCCAGCGTGACAGCCGACCCGCCGTCGTGCCGGCAAGCGAACCGTCGGCATAGCTGATGATGCTTTCCGCCTGGGTTCTCCGGCTCGACATCAGCCGGTCGATATCGGGCAACTCGATGGGACCGACCGGTCCCGCCAACAGGGGCGTGGCCGCCGTCACCAGTGTTGTGGCGAAATCGAATAGATCAGACACAGTGGCAATTATTCCGCTTTGTCAAAGTGCTTAGACTGTCAAACTGCCATGACTATGCGCGCGACAGGGGCGCACGACTGGATATGGTGCCACCATGCGCACCCGCAATCGCAGCATTCCGCTAGACCCCTCAGCCAGCGCGAACCGGCGGCGGAAACGTAGGCCGACCAAGCTGTCACGCGCAAGCCGATTCAATGGCGCGACCGCCGTAAAAACCTCGTGAACTGTGGTCGGGCACCGCGTCGGAAACCAAGGTTGAAGCCAGGGCGAGAGAGTTCGTCGACCTTGCCACAGCAAAACGCGAACTGCCGACCGACAAGAGGCCGTCCCGGCTGGTTTTCACCGGGCTCGACTGTGACATCTGAGACCCCACATCGTCGCCATCGAGGAATCTCACGCCTAGAGCCGTCGGTACTCGCTGCATCGGCTGCGCGTATCGTCGCAGCCCATTGATCTGGCGTCGAAACAACGCCCACTTCTCTTGATCGGCCACCCAAGCATTCTATCTCTATCTTAGCAAGATCAGTGCAAAAAGTACTGATAGGTAGCGTTTTGTGCGGAAGAGCGCGCATGCGCTTTTTTGTGCGCAGAACGTCATCTCCAAGCCCGCCTGAATTGGCGAGAGGGGTTGCGGCATGGATATAGGCACGCCGATCAAGGACCTGGGTCCGGTCAAAACCGAAAAGCTGAAGCAGAAGCTGGCGTCGCTGCCAGAGGAAGCGTGGACGGCCAACACGTTTCGCCAGGAGGCGCTTGCCGCCGGGGCCCACGCGACGGCCCAGTCGATCCTGTTCAAACATGAGTGGCATCCCCGCTACAACACGCTCGGGTTCCCCCACCTGGAAGATCTGGTGCAGCACTGGGCCACCGTACGTGGCGTCGATGCAGCCCCGTTCATGCCGATAAAGCGCGAAGAAACCGATCTTGGCCCCGTCTACACATTTCCGGACTGGTTGGAGTGGCGCGAGGTGCTGGAGCCGATCGTCGATCAGACCATTGCCTCGCTGCGCACACCGCGCGGCGTCATAACACGGCTGGCGCTCGTGCGCCTGCAACCGGGGTTGCGCATTGACCCTCACACGGATGGCCAACCGATGGCGGAGCGCGCCCACCGCATCCACGTCGCGATCGATGGCAATGCCGGTGTTCGCTATAAGATCGGTGGTCGCAATGTCGCCATGGCGGCCGGCCGTGCCTATGATTTCAACAACCGCATGCGGCACTCCGTTCGACATTCGGGCCGCAAGCCGCGGATCAATCTGTTCGTCGACTATTACCCAAATCCCGGCATCTCAATCAGCAATCCGTTCGCACGGGTCGGACTTCCAACCGGCGCTCAAGCGGCCGAATAGCCGGCGCGCCGGAGACCCCCTCCATTGATCGAGCCGGGCATCAGGCAGCGTTGACCGGCCTCGCTGGCCTGTGTATTGCCAGTCGGCTGACTGGCCATGGCTTAAGCTGAAAATCGGTCCCTCGGGACGCCGGCCGGTATTTTTTGCCAGATTGCATCATCCAGCGCGGAAGAACTGCCGTAACCAATGCGCCGTCAATCGAACTTCAGCGACGCTATGGACCGCACCGCCCAACAGCCGGACGCTCTTAAAGGGCGGATCGACGTACGCCTGGACGCATTGATGACCAGCGGCGGCGCGCGCGACGGCCTGGTTGCACAGGCCATGCGGCACGCCCTGACATCTCCGGGAAAACGCTTCCGACCTGTCGTGACCCTGCTCACCGTTCAGCAATTTGGCGGCGATGTCGCGACGGCGATCGACCCGGCTTGCGCCGTCGAAATGGTCCATGCCGCCTCTTTGATCTTGGACGATCTGCCGTCGATGGACGATGCGGCACGGCGCCGAGGGCTGCCGACCACCCACAGGCTTTTCGGCGAGGACATGGCGATCCTTGCCTCTATTGCCCTGTTAACCCGAGCTTTTGCCGTCGTCACGGCAACGACCAGCCTGGCGAACGACACGAAGCTCGGCATTGCCGCCCGTTTGGCGGATGCTGCCGGACTGGCCGGATTGGTGGGCGGTCAGGAGATCGACCTGCGGTGCGGGTCAGAACTGAACGACAGGCAGGCCTTGCGTGAACTGAACCGGCGCAAGACCGGCGCGCTGATCGGCGCGGCGATCGACATCGGCCTTCTCGTCGCCGCCGTCGATGGTCCGCGGGCCGACAAGATGCGCGATGCGGCCGACCATATCGGCGAGGTGTTTCAAACCGTCGATGACATCCTTGATGTCACTGCGGACCAGGCCAGTGTCGGCAAGGATGTTCGACAGGACGGAGACAAACCGACGCTGGTTTCCGTCGACGGCGTCGCGGCGACCCGCAACGGAGCCCGCTTCCATATGGAGCAGGCGGTGAGCCTGATCGACGGATGTTCGCCCGTTGCGCCCGCACTCGCGCCCTATCTGCGTACGGTGTTTGAACCGCACCTCAATGGCTGAGCAATCCCGCGATCGGGACGGGCCAGTGCTTGCCGCGAAATCGCTCGATGTTGCCTTGGCGGGCCTTCCCGTCCTTAAGGCCGTTGACCTGGAGGTACACGGCGGCGAGATCTGTGCGTTGATCGGGCCCAATGGTGCTGGCAAAACCACATTCATGCGCGCCGCCTGCGGCTTGGTGCGACCTGCGGCCGGTACGGTCAGCGTGCTGGACAAAGACCCCGCGCGTTCGGCCAAGGCGCGCGCGCAGATCGGCCTTGTGCCGCAGGAAATCGCGCTTTACGACCATCTCTCTGTCCGGGAGAACTTGTTCGTGCTTGGCCGTCTTTCCGGCCTGTCTCGGGCGGACCTGGCAATGCGCGTGCCAGAGGCGCTAGAGCGCGCGCAGCTGACAGGGCATCAGCACACCCGGGTGGCCAGGCTGTCCGGCGGCTACCAAAGGCGTACGAACATCGCCTGCGCGCTGTTGCATCAGCCCGCCCTGCTGGTTCTGGACGAACCGACGGTGGCCGTCGATCAGGCGGCGTTGGACGGGGTTCTTGCGCTGATCGCAGACCTGCGCGACGAGGGTATGGCGATCTTGCTGTCGACCCACGAACTCGATCGGGCGGAACGTTTGGCCGACCGCGTGGCAATTTTGGTCGACGGCCAGCTTCGCGCCGTTGGCCGCCCCCGTGACCTGGTGTCAGAACACTACGATGGCGGCCATGAAATGATGGTCAGGGTGGGCACACGGCCGGCGCCTGACGTGTCTGTTCACCTGCGGCGGGTCGGGCTATCGGAAGCAGAATCGGGGCTGATCTGGCGCGGGTTCGTAGACCTCACCGCCGGCGACATCGAAGCCGAACTGAAGGCACTCGAGATCGACGAGATTCGCGTCCGCAAGCCCGGCCTTGACACCCTTTACGCCGCGCTCTGCGATCGTGAGAGCCCGCCGTGATCTGGGCCGTCTTTCGGGTTGCCCTGCTGCGCCTCGTCCGCGATCGCGGCGCCCTGGCCATGACCTTTGTCTTACCAAGCGCGATTTTCGTGATCTTCGCGGCGATCTTCGGCGGATCGGCCGGCGGCGATATCAGTTTGCGGGTCGCGGCCACCAACCACATTGCCCACGAGACAGGCGCGCGCCTGATCGAGGCCCTGCAAACGGCCGAAGGGGTCGCGTTGACTATCGAGCAGGATATCGACGCCGTGCGGGCGGCGGTCGCGAGCGGCAGCGATGATGTCGGCCTGATCATTGAGCGACCATTGGCTGACAGCGGCGCGCCACCGCTGCGGCTGCTGATCACCAGCGCCAACGAGTTGCCAAGCTCGATGCTCATCGGACACATTCAAGAGCGTTTGGCGGCGGACCTGCCCGACATCGCGCTGCGGCGCCAGGCCAATGCCCTGACGGCAGTCATTGGCGCGCTTGATCCGGCCCAGCAGGCGGGGTTGGAGCAGGCCATTGGCGCCCTGGACGGACAAGGCGCGCCTGCCAACAGCCTGATCGTCATCGAAAGCGTCGATCAGGTCGAAGGACCGGCCGATGCCGTGACCTACTATGCGGGCGCCGTTGCAATACTGTTCTTGCTGTTTTCCAGCGTTCAGGGCGCGGTCGGCGTTGTCGAGGAGCGGCTGAGCGGTGTGCGTGCCCGCCTGGCCCTGTCCTCCGGCGGGGCCGGCGTTTTGATCGGAGGACGCTTTCTGTTTCTGACGGCGCAGGGCACCGCCCAGGCGCTGGTAATCTTCATCGTGGCTTGGATCTTTTACGGCGTTGAGTGGCTGGGTGTTTTGCCTGCCTGGATAGCGACGACCGTCTTGGCGGCCGCGGCGGCCAGTGCTCTGGCCCTGGCCCTTTGTACGCTGAGCGCCAGTCGGGAACAGGCGTTCTCCCTGTCCAACTTCACCGTGCTGATCCTTTCCGCCATCGGGGGCAGCATGGCGCCGCGCTTTCTGATGCCGGAATGGCTGCGCGATCTTGGCTGGATTACGCCCAACGCCTGGGCCATCGAGGCCTATAACGGGGCATTGGGCCAAGGCGGCGCGATCTCCGCCATGGCCGACGGATGGTTCGGTCTGGCGGTATTCGCCGCCGCGGGCCTTAGCCTGGCAATCATTGCCGAAGGCCGCAAGATGCGCGCGTGACGATTGACGCGCGCGCCTGCGACGACGCGCCGTCAAAGACGGCCCTGCAAATCGGTGTGTTTTGAACTAGTGTTTGCCGCATGGTGATGACGAAGCAGCACTGTTCTGGCCTGACGCATGGTTGACGTGCTTGTCCCTGTTCTAATCGTCCTTGGGGCCGTAGTCGGCATGGAGGGTGTCGCGTGGTTCACCCATCGGTACGTCATGCATGGCTGGGGCTGGCGCTGGCATAAATCGCACCATGAACCGCGTTTGGGCGTTTTTGAGAAGAACGATCGTTTTGCAATCATCTTCGCCGGCATCGCGGTCGTTCTGTTTGCCGCCGGCGACGCCTGGTCACCCCTTTGGTGGCTGGCCATCGGCGTTACGCTCTACGGCGTTCTCTACTTTCTTGTGCATGACGGTCTGGTCCATCGGCGGTGGCCATTTCGCTACACGCCCCGAAACCGCTATCTGAAGCGCCTCGTGGAAGCCCACCGGCTGCACCACGCGGTTTCAGGCAAGGAGGGCTGCGTCTCTTTCGGCTTTTTGTACGCCCGAAGACCGGAAGTCCTGCGCGAGCGGTTGAAAGAGTCGCGTCGGTCGGTCAGGTCGACGGCCTGAGCGACGGCCGACGCCACAGCCCGTCGCGGCCAGTGTCGAGATTTGCCAAGCCCGCCTTGAGCCAGACCGTCTGCGCCAAGGCGCCTGCGAGCAACGCCAGCTTGCGCGGCTTCGAGACCCCGGCGCGATTGTCCCAAGCCTCGGCACCAGAGCGACGAACCGTCACGCCGATTTCGCGATAGACGGCGCGGGCCGCTGCGATCGACCATGCCCGCCGCGCTCGCAGCGCGCCAATCCCAACCAGCGCCGAGCCATAGTAGGGTTCAGCCTGATCAAGCAGGCGGCCAGCGACCGCCGCCAGGGGCTGTTTGTGATCGGAAAACCGATCCGGATCGAGGGGAACACCCGCTTCGTCCAACCAGTCGACCGGCAAGTAGATGCGGCCGATCTCGGCATCCGCCAAGACATCGCGGGCGATGTTTGTCAGTTGCAACGCAAGACCCAGGTCGCAGGCGCGATCAAGAGTGGCTTCGTCAGAAACATCCATCGTCCAGGCCATCATCAGACCGACGACGCCGGCGACATGGTAGGCGTACACCAAGGTGTCCTGAAACGTCGCGCAGCGAACGTTGGTCAGGTCGAGCGAGAAGCCGTCCAGCAGGTGGCGCGGGGCGGCGTGCGGGATGCCATGGCGGCGAACAACGACACGCAGCGCCTCGAACGGCGGGTCGACAGCGACCGAGCTTTCCAATGCCGCGGCGGTTTGACGGCGCAGATCCTCCAGCCGCTCCGAGGCCGAGCCGTCCCTGTCGACGCGACCTTGCCCCAGGGTCTGACCGTCGACCATGTCGTCGCAGTAGCGGCACCAGGCGTACAGCAGGACCGCCGATTCCCGGGCGCGGCGATCCAGCAGGCGCGACGCCGCCGCAAAACTCCTCGAGCCTTCGGCAATGACACGCTCGCTGAGCCTGATCAGCTCGCTGTTCATATCTCGGCCATTCCGCGTTAGGCGGCGCTGGCGACCGCGAAGTCCTCGAGCACGAGACCGGCCGTCGCCTTGGCCGAACCGACGACACCGGGAATGCCCGCCCCCGGATGGGTGCCGGCGCCGACGAAATAGAGCCCGCGTATCTGGTCGTCACGATTGTGGGCGCGGAAGTAAGCGCTCTGTCGCAAGATCGGTTCCAAGGAAAAGGCGGAACCGAGATGGCTGTTCAGCGTGTCGCGAAAGTCCGTCGGTGTGAAAATACGCGTCGTCTCAATGGACTGCAGTAGGCCGGGCACGGTGGTTTCGTCCAGATGGCGGAGAATGCGGTCGCGATAGCGTGGCCCTTCGACCGACCAATCAATCTCCGCCGCGCCGAGATGGGGAACCGGTGACAGCACGTAAAACGACGTACAGCCCGGCGGGGCCAGGGACGGATCGGTCGCCGTCGGCGCATGCAGGTAGAGCGAGAAATCGTCGGGCAGGTTCGGACCCTTGAACACCTCTTCGATCAAGCCGCGATAGCGCGGCCCGAACAGCACGGTATGGTGGGCCAGGTCCGGCCAGGTCTTCGCCGCGCCGAAATAGACCACGAACAGCGAGTTGGAAAAGCGCCGCTTGGCCAGCTTGGCCGACTCGCGCCGCCCCCGCTCGGTATCGGCCAACAGCGTGCCGTAAGTGTGCACCAGATCCGCGTTGCTGGCGACAATGTCGCAGTCAATCCGCTGACCGCTCTCAAGCTCCACGCCGGACACGCGGTCGTCACGCACATCGATCCTGGTGACCGGTGCGTCCAACAGGACCCGCCCGCCGAGGTCCTCAAACAAACGTATCAAACCCTGGACCAGGGCGCCGGTTCCGCCACGCGGGAAGTGCACGCCCCACTCGCGCTCCAGCGCGTGGATGAGCGCATAGATGGCGGAGGTCGCGAACGGATTTCCGCCCACGAGCAGGGAATGGAAACTGAACGCCTGGCGCAGCTTTTCGTTTTCAATGAACCGCGCCACCTTGCCATAGACGCTGGCGTGACTCTCAAGGCGCACCAGTTGAGGTGCGACGCGCACCATGTCCCAGAAGCGCAAGAACGGCTTGGTACCGAGCTTCAGGTAACCCTCATCGAAGACGGCGCGAGAGTATGCCAGGAAGCGCTGATAGCCCGCAACGTCGCGCGGCGACAGTTCCGCGATCTGCCGATCGAGCGCCGCCTGATCGTTCACATAGTCGAACGCGTAACCGTCGTCCCAGATCAGGCGATAGAACGGCGTGACCGGAAGCAGGTCGACATAATCGGCCAGCCTTCGACCCGACAGGGCGAACAGTTCCTCCAGCGCCGTGGGGTCGGTAATGACCGTGGGGCCGGCGTCAAAGATGTAGCCGCCATCCTCGTAGACGTAGGCACGTCCGCCCGGCTTGTCCCGCCGTTCGATCAGGGTCGTCGCGATGCCGGCGCTTTGCAGGCGGATGGCCAAGGCCAGCCCACCAAAGCCCGCACCGATGACAGCGGCGGAGCGCGTACCTGGGTTCGTAGCAGAAGCACTCATGAGGTCAGCGAACGTTCCGAAACGACGGAGAAGGCGCCCCGGATAGGGACCGGCGGCTTGCCGATCAAAAGTCGGGCTCTGTCGGTCAACGTCAAGCGGTCGGCGTAAAAGCGCGCGATCAGCGGCTCCGGCAATCGATAGAAACGGGCCATGACCCGCCAACGATCCTGCGAGCGGCCGGCAAGGAACATCATTCTGTTCAGCAGCCGATAAAAGCCGCGCCGCCGCCATCGCCAGGCCGTCCAATCAGCGATGGCACGCCGCGCCGCATCGGCGTCAAGCGCATCGAGGCTGGCCAGATGGTCGGCAAGGGAAGCCGCGTCGGGCAACGAATAGCCGGTCGTTGGATGAAAGAGGCCGGCGCGCAACCCGATCGACGGCGGCTGATCGTCTTCGAACAGCGGCGGCCTGCCGCCCAGCGCGATGGGCAGGGTGCCGGCCTCCTCGCGGATCAAGCGTTCGATCGACCAGCCCTGCGCGCTCGCGTATTCGTCGATACGGCCCCGCAGCAGGTCGGCATCACGGTCGGGCCCGTCCGCGTAGTAGGTGTCCTCGATCAACAGTCGGGTGTCCGTGAACGGCAGGACATAGATGAAACGATAGCCGTCCGCCTGGCCAACCGACGCGTCCATCAGGATCGGCCGGGTGAGGCCGTGCGGCGAAGCCAGTTCCACCTCTTGACCGAGGAACTTCTGATAGCGGCGAACAATCGTGCCGGCGCCCCGATCGCCACGGGCGTCCAAAACGACCCTGGCCTGCAGAGCTTGCCCGTCGGCAAGCGTTACCGACCCGACGGAACCGTCGTCTACGGCGGCATCCAGGCGAACGTCGAGATCTGTTGCCGTCGCCATCACCGCGCGCAGCCGCTCGGACGTCACGGACCAATAGCCACCCTGCAGCGCACGGTGGTAGGCGGGAAAGCGGACGTCGTGGCCCGACCAGCGATGGGCGACAAAGGGCGCAAGCCAGTCTCGGACGTCCGCGGAAACATCGGTCTCGTGAAACGACCAGGTATGATTGCCGCCCAGCTTCGGCCCCGCCTCCAGCAGCAGGATCTTGATCTGTCCGCGCATGGACAGGCGATACGCCGTCAGGCAGCCGGAGAGGCCACCGCCAACGATGACAACGTCATAAGGCTCCGATTCCGAGCCCGGCGTTGTCGTCCCGTGGGTCAACCGGCCGCCTGTTCCTCGGTAACTTCGGCCAACCCGTCGCGATCGAGGATCAGGGCCCGCCCTTGTGCCAACCGGACGAGACCGACTTTCGCCAACGCGTTCATCTGCTTGTTCACGGCCTCGCGGGTGGCGCCTAACATGGTCGCCAGGTCGCTCTGCGTGATGGGGACGGCAATCTCGGTCGCACCGTCATCGCCGGGCCGCCCGTGGCCGATGGCGAGCGCACTGAGCAAGCGGCACAGCCGGCCGCGCAGGTCCAGGAAGGCGCGGTCGCCGATGATACTGGTGTTTCGCCGCAACAGCTCGCACAGCGCGTAGATGATCTGGCGCGAAAGGCCTGGATTCTCATCCATGGCGGCCTCGAAATCGGTCCGGCTGAGGGCCAGACAACTGACCTCGGTCAGCGCGATGGCGCCGGCACTGCGCGGCAAACCGTCGAGCAAGGAGATTTCGCCGACCACGTCGCCGGGTTCCATGAGGTTCAGTGTCAGCTCTCTGCCATCGCCAGCGACCAAGACGATCCGCAGAATGCCCTCGGTGACGATGTAAAGCCCGTCCGCCTCGTCCCCCTGGTTGAAGAGCATCTGACCGCGCGCCAGTTCGCGGCGCCGGCACAGCGACACCAAAGGATCGAGATCACCTGTTTCCAGGTCTCCAAAAAGGCTGGAGCGGGTCAACCACCGCCTTACCTGTTCGGCCTCCGTCATACAGCCTGCCTTCCTCGCCTGCAGATCGTCGCAGCGGCCAACGGCGCCCGAGCACGACGACCGAGGCGTTTGTGATGGCGGTTGCAACACTTGGCCGGCAAACCTGTCTTGGCGCCGACCCGGGGGTACGGGTGTTGCCTCTGCCAACAATGGCGCCGACAAGACCGCGCCGACAGCGTTGTCAGATCGGGCGTTATCAGCGCCCTTAACTCTAGGGTACTATGCCTTTCGAACCAGGTTGGCAAAGCATAACGGCAAGGAATCGGCCGACCGCTCGAAACTGGGGAATTGACGCAGCCTTTACGTCGCAGAGGCTGTGTTGATCGGGCGACGGCCATGGTCAGAGCCGTTCAAGGGAATCTCACATGAGCTATCGATCAATCAGCCTTTTTTGGCTATTTCGCGGCAGTCTGTTTGCCGCTTGGCTGCTCGCCATCTCGTTGACCAGCGCGGCCAGCGGTCAGCAGGTCTGCCAACTGGTCGCCGACGCGGACGAGCCGGGTTGGCAGGTTCTGTCATGCCGGCCGGACGTCAGCGTCAGCCTCGGCGCCGATGCGACCTATTCCTTGTCCGATAGCAGCGGCGACGGCGTGATCGACACGCTCGACCTCAACACGGGCGCTGTGCGCACCCGGGTTGAATCGACGGAAGGGCCGACACATTTTCAGATCCGCACGCGCCAGGCGATCGTGTCGGTGCGCGGCACCGATTGGGCAACCGCGCTATCCGAAACGGGCACGGAAGTGTTCGTGGTCGCGGGCGAGGTTCAGGTCACCGACCTGGCGATCAACTCCGGCGTCGTCTTAACGCCGGGGTTTGGCGTCGATGTTGCGGCCCCGGCGGCCGCCCAACCGCCCGCCGATCGTGCCGACGAGGCGGCCCCGGCACCGCCTGCAAGCCGCGGCGGGCTGGCGGAGTCCGTACCTGCGGAAGCGTTGCGGCCGGTGCGGTGGGGGGCTGAACGGGCCGAGGCGCTGTTGGCCCGCTTTCCGGCCAGCTGATTCGCGGCCTCGATGCGTTGGCGCGCGGCCCATTGGGCCGTTCTGGGTCTCTCATTGCTCTGGGCTGCCGGTCTTGGCGTCTGGCATCTCCGCGGCCAGGTTGGCCCCCTCGATCGCGCCGAGGCGGTCACGTTGGACTGGCGGCACGTGCTAGCCCCCATGCCGGGCCGTCCCGATGGCATGGTCATTTACGCGATCGACGACCAGGCCGTGTTCATGGCCGGCGGCTATCCGATTCCCCGCCAAAGGCTGGCCGGTGCGATCGAAACGCTGGCCGAGGCCGGGGCAGCGGCCATCGGCGTCGACGTCTTGCTGCTGGACCCGACATCGGAGGAGAACGACGCGGCCTTGGAACAGGCGCTGCGCAACCGCCCCGTCGTCCTGGCGGCGGGCGGCAGGGCCGGCAGTCCGTTCATTGTTTCACCGGAATGGACGAATGCGTCTGATCCCGCCGCCGGTCAAAGCGCCGCCAGCTTTCCATCGTTGACCCGATTGGCCCGGCCTTTGCCGCGGTTTCGGGACGACGCCGTCGACGCCCCAGCGCTTGTCGTCGTCGACGGCAGTGGCACGCCGCGTCACGCGCCGTTGCTGTTCGCACCCAACGACGCGCCGGCCACCGTCGCACCCAGTTTCGTCGTCGCCATGGCCATCGCGGGCGGCTACTCCGACGTACGCTTTGGGTCCGACGCGATCGAGGTCAGCGGACGTTCCGTCCCGCTCGACCTGAATGCGCAGTTGGCGATGCGCTTTCTCGGCCCCACCGGCACGATCGAAACCCGATCACTGGCGGCCCTGTGGCGCGACGGTCTGCCGACCGACATTGAGAACAGCCTCGTCCTCATCGGCGCGACGGCAACCGGTGCCGGAGATGCGTTCGCCACGCCCTACGACGCCAGGTTGCCGGGTGTCGAGGTTCTCGCCACGGCGGTTGCCAACCTGATGGATGGCACGGCCTTGCGGCGGGATATGACGGTGCGCTGGATCGACGTCGGCGGCGCCTTCGCGCTTACGGCGATCGCGGTGGTGCTGGTCCTGGCCACGCCAGGCTGGATTGGGCCGGTGGCCACCGTCGGCGTGCTGCTCGCTTGGCTGGCCGCCACCGTCCTGGCCTTCGCCTGGGCGGGGTGGTGGCTTGCCATCGCGTTTCCCGTTGCCGCCGCTGTTCCGGCGGCACTGCTGGCACTGGCGGTCCGTCAAACGCTGGAATGGCGCGATCGCGGCCGCTTGGGGCGCACAGCGACGGCATACCGGGCCTTGCAATCGCCCGTGATTACGCGGGCCTTAGCGGAGGATCCGTCCTTTCTGGACCAACCCAGGCACCAGGACGCCACGATCATGTTCCTGGACCTGGTCGGTTTCACGCCGCTTGCGGACCGGCTGGGACCGGAGGGTTCCCAGGCACTGCTGTCGGAGTTCCATCGCCAGGTCGCCGATGCTGTCAATGCGACAGGCGGCTATGTTTCAAGCTGGCTGGGCGACGGCATGATGGTTGTGTTCGGCCTGCCGAAACCGGGACCGAACGATACGTTGAACGCCTTCAAAACCGCGTTGGACATTTTGGAACGTCTGCCCGGCGTGCCGCAGGTGCGCAGCCATGCCATTCGGTTGAAGATCGGCATCACCACCGGGCCGGTCGTGGTGAGCCGGCTGGGCGGCGGCGGCCATGGCCATATCACCGCGACCGGCATGACCGTCAACCGGGCCGCCCGGCTGATGGCGGCCGCCGGGGTGGCCGGTGTCCCCTTGCTTGCCGACCCGACGGTGCGCGACCGGCTGCCCGCCGATATGGCCGTCAAGCTCAACGCGTTGGAAAAGCCCTTGACCCTTGCCGGCTTCTCATCGCCCGTGGATGCCGTCGCGCTTGCCGACGGCACCAGTCTTGGCGCCGGTTACAAGCTGCGACGCTGAAAAGGGCCGCCGTCACCCGCAGATGTGAACCGGTTCACAGCCAGCCCGGGCCGCCATCTCTAGAACCATCATATCCGATCCGCTTGACGATAGGACGTTCAAGAAAATGGGTATGACGATTCAGCTTACCGCGCCTCAGCCGATCGACGCCTTTATGGCGGCGAACGCGCTTCACCCCGCCAACGGCAATGATGTTCGCTTAGTGGCCAGAACACGGGCTGGCTGGGTGCATCGCACCGAAGAACAAACAGCCAAGTCGATCTTGTCGCTGCGCCTGCTTGGCGGTTTCTCGGTGGTCGGCAACGACAGCCGCAAGATCGAATGCCTGACCCGAAAGGCGAAGGCCCTGATCGGCTTCCTTGCGACCGACGGTGCCGGCTCTTGGCCGCGCGACCGCCTCGCCACCCTGCTGTGGTCGACGAAAGAGGACAAGGACGCGCTGGCCAACCTGCGCCAGGCGCTCTACGCCTTGCGCCAGTCCATTGGCCCGGCATTCGATAAGGCCTTCACCGTCGGAACGCGCCTGATCGAGCGCCGCGACGATGTCGTGACCTGCGACGTGCAGCGCCTCATGGATGCGGCGGCGACCGGCGACGACGTCGAGGCGGGCTCGGCTTTGGAAGCCGTCAATCGCGCCCCGTTCCTGGACGGGCTGGACGGGCTGGACCCGGTCTTCGACGACTGGCTGGCCTCCGAGCGGGGACGGATCATGGATCTGCAGCTCAGCCTGAACTTAGCGGCCGCCAGGACCGATCTTCGCACCAACAAGCCGTTCGCGGCCCTGGACCGGGCGCACTGGATGATCGCGCAGGATCCGTTCTTTGAGCCGGCCCAGCGGATTGCCATGCGCGCCCATCTGGCGCTGCACGGCCGGCAACGGGCGCTGGAGCACTTCGACGGCTTTGCCCATCTGTTGAGCGAGGAACTGGGTGCCCGGCCGGAAGCGGAGACCCGGGACCTGGCCGATCGGATACTTGAGCTGGATACCGCAGAGGATATTCAAGCTGTGATTACGGGTTAGCGAATCGATACTATTTGAGGCTTTCTCATGGGCCCGATCGCATCGAGCGGTCGGGCCTCTTTCTTGACTCGATAAGTGCATATGCATATTTATCGGCCATGCTGGATGATTTCTCGAGCGTTCCGTCCGATTGCGTGATGTTCAATCTGCGCCGTGCCGCCCGTATGGTATCCCGGCGTTATGAAGAGGCGTTGCGCCCGGTCGGCCTGCGCGCAGGCCAGTTCTCGATCCTTATTGCCCTGTCGCAGCAACCGCAGGTGCCGCTGGGGGCGCTTGCCGACGGGCTGGGCATGGAACGGACCACATTGACCCGCAACCTGCGGCCCATGATACGGCGCGGCCTGCTAGCCGATTCGCCGGACCGAAATGACGCACGGGTACGGCTCTTATCCCTGACCGACGAGGGGCGAGCCCTGCTGAAAAGGGCCAGCCCGCTTTGGCAAAAGGCTCAAGAAGAAACCTTCGACCGGTTGCCCCAAGCGCTTTGGCCCGACACAAGACAAAGGCTGCAGGCGCTCGCCGGGTAGATCGTCAAAGGGCGGTCCAGCCGCCGTCGACAAGCAGCGCGGAACCGGTGACCATCGCAGAGGCATCGGACGCCAGGAAGACGATCGCGCCCATCAAATCCTCGACCGTGCCGAGCCGGCCAAGCGCGATCTTCGACAAAACGGCGGCGCGAAACTCCGCATCCTCGAAGAACGGCTTGGTCATCGGTGTCTCGATGAAGGTCGGGCACAGGGTGTTGACGCGGACGCCATGCTTGCCCCACTCCGACGCCATGGATTTGGTCATGCCCTCAAGGGCGTGCTTACTGGCGCAATAGACCGACCGGCGCTCGCCGCCCACATGACCCATCTGCGACGAGACGGTGATGATCGACCCCTTGACGCCCGCGTCGATCATCGCCTTGCCGGCCGACTGCGCCAGGAAATAGGCGGCCCGGAGATTGAGGTCGATGATCGCGTCATAGTCCTCTTCCGTGACATCGACCGCGTGGGCGGGCCGGTTCGTGCCGGCATTGCTGATGACAATCTCGAACGGTCCGTGATCGGCCAGAAAGTCGCGCACCGCTTGTGTGTCGGTGACGTCCAGCACCGCGCTTGAGGCGGTACCGCCAGCCGTCCTGATGGCCGCCGCGACAGCCTCGATTTCGTGGGCCGTTCGCGCCGCCAGCATGACGTCGGCACCGGCCTCGGCAAGCGCGGCGGCCGCCGCCAGCCCAATGCCACGGCCAGCGCCGGTGACCAACGCCTTGCGGCCGTCAAGACGGAAGGAGGGTGTTCGGGGAAGTATGACGGGCTCGGACATGACGCTCTTGGTGCTGGTGGACGACTGGGCTGAAACCGGCGAGGCGATCACCATAGCCGCAAGCCCCGTTTTCAGCGAGCCCTCGTCATTCGCGTGCCTGCACGTCGCCCCCCGGACACAGGCTACAGCGGTTCGGCCTCGATGCGATAGCGGGTGACAAAGGGCCGGTCGGGTTCAAAGGACAGGGCCGTTGGCGTGCCCGACGCCGCGATCGGGTTGTCCGCCCGCGCGGTTGCCGGACCAAGACCGAAGGGCGAGCAAATCGGCTCGATGCCGATGGCGACATGCTGACCATTCCAAGGGGCCATCTTGCGCCCCCTGTTGGAAAACCACAGCAGCAGGCTGGGAAAGTGATCCGGGTTCCAAGACAGGATGAGACGGTAGTTCTCGGCATGGTTTGCCAGGGCAAATCGACCGTCGACGCCGTTCAACTGCAGCAACTCCTCAATGTCAGGCCGTAGCGGGACCCGGCTCGCATCGATCTCACCGCCTTCGCGCGACGGCACCCGCTCAAGGCTGTCGAACGCGCGATCCTGGGCAAACAGGGCCGCGCCGGGTTCGACCGTGCCGGGATGCGTCAGCCCATGATCGAAACCGCCAGGTTCCAGCCGTGCGGTGCCCGGCTCGACCGGCAAGCGCAGCACCGGATGCAAGCCCAAGGGCAGCCGGCAGGTCCGCTTCACCTCGATCCGGAATTCCAGATCGATCGCGGGCGCGCCGTCATCGGGCCTGACGATCCGTTCGACGCGTTGGACAGGGCTGGCCTCGGGATAGTCGAGCGCCAGCCGCAATGATCCCGGATCGGCAGCCTGCCAAGCCCAATCGCCGTTGGCCGAATGGCCGTGCGCCTCCTCGTCCGGCTCGGCCGGCGCCATGGTCTCGGACCATCGCGCCGTGAAACCATCCGGCGGCATCGTGTATCCGAACGGCACGCAGGGCCATTCGCCGCGCAGCCGGCGCAGGATGCCGGGCAACTCCTCGGTACCGGGATCGTCGGCCCACGGCGCGATGTGGAGCGGGCTGACCTGACGCCCGCCCGGCAGCACGAACGTAACCGGCGCCAGCATGGCACCAAGCCGCTGAACGGTCAGGCAGCCATGCCGCCAACCCAGCCCCCGATGGCTGGTCCCAGTCGTCGCCCCGTTCATGTCACCTCCCGTTGAAGGGGTCGTCGATCCGAGCAGCCCCGTTCCTTTGCATGTTGACAGTAGGCATGCGTCTAGCCCGCTGCGACAATTGCTTTCATGCTAGCGTAGGATTCGCACGCTATGACTGTCTATCACTGAAGAATTGCAGACTTAAGCGCGGTCACTGCCAGGTCGACCGTCTGTCATCCCTCTATGGCCGCGCGCGGTCGTGACACAAACGGAGAAAAAAAGCCGATGCCCGATAAAGCAAGCTCGACGATCGGAAACTATCTCGCCGCCCGTTTGGAGCAGATCGGCCTGAAGCACTACTTCGCCGTGCCCGGTGATTACAACCTGGTGTTGCTGGACGAGCTGCTGTCCAACAAGAACCTGGCAATGATCTCCTGCTGTAACGAGCTTAACGCCGGCTATGCCGCTGACGGCTATGCGCGCGCCACCGGTGGTCCGGCGGCGGTTTGCGTCACCTATTCCGTTGGCGGCCTCAGCCTGAGCAATGCGATCGCCGGCGCTTATGCGGAAGACCTTCCGGTCATCGCGATTTCGGGTGGCCCGAACACCAACTCCGCTGCCGAGTACGAGTTGCTGCACCACACGCTAGGCAAGATCGACTATGACTATGTGCGCGAGATCTTTGCCCGCATAACCGCGGAGTCGGTCCAGATCACCAATCCGCGGGATGCACCGACGCAAATCGACTCGGCCATCAAGATCGCACTGGAGAAAAGCAAGCCGGTCTATCTCGAGGTTGCGGCGAACATCGCTGGATCGCCGATTTCGGAGCCTCAGAAGAAGAGGTTCTCAAGAGGGTGCGTCTGCGACATCACCGCGTTGGACGCCGCCGTCGAGCGAGCGGCCGAGGTGCTGAACGAAGCGGCCAGGCCGGTGTTGGTAGCCGGGGTTCAGCTTCGATCGAGCCTGGCCACAGAAGCCTTTCACAGCCTCGCGCACGCGACAAACTACGCGGTCGCCGCAATGCCCAACGCGAAGGGCTTTTTCGGGGAGGCGCATCCCAACTACATGGGCATCTATTGGGGTTCGGTCGGGTCGCCCGGCTGCGGCCAGATCGTGGCCTCGTCGGATATCGGTCTTTATGCCGGGACGACCTTCACCGATTATACGACGGTTGGGCAATCCGCCCTGATCAATCCGGCTAAGATGATCCTTGCGCGGCCCGACAGCGTCGTCATGCCGGGACGAACCTATAACGACGTCGCCCTGGCCGATTTCCTGACCGCGCTGGCACCGAAACTGCGCCCCAACGACGCCTCGATCGTCGCCTATCGGCGCATTGCCGAGGAACGACCTGCGCCTCGTCAGGCCAACGCCGACGACCCAATGACGACGCGGGTTCTGTTCGACCGGGTGCAACGCTTGCTCAATCACGAGAGCGCGGTCATCGCTGAAACCGGTGATTCCTGGTTCAATGGCTTGCAACTGGACCTGCCGTCCGACGCCCGGTTTGAGATCCAAATGCAGTATGGCTCCATCGGCTGGTCGGTTGGCGCCACACTTGGGTACGCGCTGGGCAGTCCGGAACGGAGGGTCATCGCCCTGATCGGCGACGGATCGTTCCAAATGACCGCGCAGGAAATCTCGACCATGATCCGCTACGGGGTCCGGCCGATCATCTTCCTGATCAACAATGGCGGCTACACGATCGAGGTGGAGATCCACGACGGCCCGTACAACGTGATCAAGAACTGGGACTATGCCGCCCTCATGTCAGTGTTCAACGCCACGGACGGCAACGGGTTGGGCTTGAAAGCCGCGACCGTCGGCGAGCTTGACCTGGCGATCGGCAAGGCATCAAGCCATGACGGCCCTGCCCTGATCGAGGTGTCGATCGACCGCGATGATTGCAGCAAGAATCTGCTGGAATGGGGCACCTACGTCGCCCGGAACAACAGCCGACCGCCGCGCACCGTCTAAGAGCCCTAGCGGACCGATACGCCGCGATACGATTCATCGACCTTGGCTCAATTGAGTTCGCCGGATCGACCCGGTAGGTTGAAGGTCGAACGAATAAAAGTGACCTGTCGACGGTGATCGGGATGGATGTTTTTGCCAAGGAGTTCGACGAAGCCCTGGTCCTGAAGCTTTGCGGCAGGCTTCACAGCCAATCAGCGCCACTTTTGCTCGACGAAGTACTTCCGCACACGCAGAACAGTTCAAAGCCGATCATCATCGACCTGGAAAACCTCTACTCGCTGAACTCCGCCGGCTATCGAAGTCTGCATGTGCTGGCGACGCGACTGGACGAGAACAATTGCGCGATGCTGCTGTCGAATTGCCGGCCGGAAGTCAAGGATCGGCTGCAATGTGCCAGCCTGTGCAAGCACGTCAGCATGCACGCAAGCCTTGACGAGGCGCTCGCCTCATTGCGCGACTGATCGTTAGAGGGCGGCCGCCGTGGCGCAGAAGCCGGACAACATAGCGATCGGCACCGACGAGCCGGTTCGCCCGCACATCGCCCTTGTCATGGGCCTGCAGCACAGCTTCGCCATGTCGTCGACGCTGGTGATGGCGGCCGTCATCGTCGGTGCGGCGGGCGCCGGGCTGGCCACCACCCATGATCTGATCCGCATCACCATGATCGTCCTCGGAATCTCGACGATCCTTCAGTCGTTGAGAAAGGGCCCGGTGGGCTCCGGCTACCTTTGCCCCAGCGTGGCGGGCCCCGGCTTCCTTCCGGCCTCGACCCTGGCTGCCTCCACGGGTGGTTTGTCGCTGCTGTTCGGCATGATCATTATCGCGGGTGCCTTTCAGGTTCTGCTGTCCCGTTTCGTGAACCGATTGCGTGTCGTGATGCCGCCGGAAGTAACCGGCGTCATCATTGCCATGGTCGGCATCTCCCTCATCCCCGTCGGCGTGTCCTACATGGCCGGCTATGACGCGCATGATCACGAGGCCAATCCGGTGGAGGCGGCGATCGGTATCGCGACCGTCGCAATCATGTACCTGCTGACCATCTGGGGCGGACGCCATTTCCGCACCTATTCCGTGCTGATCGGCATCGTGGTTGGCTATCTGGCGGCCGTCGCGCTGCAGATCATGCCGCAGGCCTCGCTCGCGCTATGGGAACAAGCCTCCCTGGTCGGGCTGCCGCAACTTCACGCGCCCTGGCAGCTTAGCTTCGACATGGCGCTTTTGGTCCCGTTCCTGATTGCCGGCCTTGCAACCACGGTGAAGGCGATCGGCGTCATCTCTACCTGCCAACGGATTAACGACAGCTCCTGGACGGCACCGGAAATGAAGTCCGTCGGCGGTGGCGTGCTCGCCAACGGCGTGGCAACCATCCTGGCGGGCCTGGCGGGGGGAATGGCGCCATCCACCTCGTCCAGCAATGTCGGCCTGTCGCTGGCCTCCGGCATCATTTCGCGTCGGCTGGGATTTGTCGCCGGCGGCCTGTTCGCGCTGCTGGCATTCTCGCCGCTGGTCACGACCGTGTTCGTCACCATGCCGGCGCCGGTAAAGGGCGCGGTTCTGGTCTATGTCGCGTGCTTCGTCATCGTCTCGGGCCTTCAGCTCGTCATGGCCCACCCGATCACGCCACGCACGATCCTGATCGTCGGCACGTCCATCATCGCCGGGCTCAGCGTCGATTTCCTACCGGAGGTCTATGACCGGTTGCCCGTGGCGTTGCATGCCTTCACCCATTCTCCGCTCGCCTTCGCGACGGTCGTGGCCATCGGGCTAAATCTGGCCTTTCACATCGGTATCGCGCGCCGCGCGTCTCTGGATATCGACCTGGACAAACTCGACATCGAACAGGTGGCCAGCTTCCTGCAGCGCTGCGGCAAGAGCTGGGGCCTGCGGCCCGACATGGTGCGCGAGGCAATCCCCACCGTGAGCGAAGTGCTCGATGTCGCGCTGGCAAACAACGAGGACCGCAAGGTGCGGCTCGAGGCGCGCTTCGACCGGACCTATCTCGACCTCTACCTGCACTATCGCGGCGCACCGATCGAACTGCCCGAAGGGCCGCCCGATCCCGATGCCCTAGCTGACGAAGAGGTTCATCTGTCGCGCCTGTCCGGATACTTCATCCGCCTTGCCGCCACGGAAGTCCGCGCCAGCAGCAAGGGGCAGGAGCAGACCCTGAACATTCGTTTCGCCCATTGAGGCCAAGCAGGCCGGCCCCTCAACAAGAAAACGGCCGATAGACTAAGCGACGTTGACCGTCAGGTCACCGAGCCCGCCGATACGGCCCACCATCACGTCACCGCGGACAACCGGCCCGACGCCGGCGGGCGTGCCCGTGAAGATCAGGTCGCCCGGCGCCAACTCAAACAGGCCGGACAGGTAGGCGATGGTTTCGGGCACCTTCCAGATCAACTGGTTGAGATCGCCTGCCTGACGCCGTTCGCCGTTGACCGTCAACGTGATCTCACCCTGGTCAAGGTGACCGGTCTTAGCGACCGGGCTGATCGGACCGCAGGGTGCTGAGTGTTCGAACGCCTTGCCAACCTCCCAAGGACGGCCCTGCTTCTTGGCCTGCCCTTGCAGATCGCGGCGCGTCATATCCAGGCCGACGGCGTAGCCGTAGACGGTATCGAGCGCCTGGTCGACGGGGATATCCGTGCCACCCTTGGCCAACGCCACCACCAGCTCGATCTCGTGATGCACGTCGGTCGTGGCGTCCGGATAGGGAAACCGGTCGCTCTCAACCACCAGATTGTCCGGGTTCTTCTGAAAGAAGAAAGGCGGCTCCTTATCCGGGTCGTGGCCCATTTCCACCGCGTGCGCCGCATAGTTCCTGCCCACGCAGTAGATCCGATGCACGGGAAACCGCTTGTCCGTTCCCGTCACCGGCAATGAGATGACGGGGTGAGGCTGCAAGACGAAGTCTTCGGGCGTTTGAGCGGACGGAACGGCTGCGGCCATGGATCGCTTCCTTATGGATGGATGACTTGCGGGGCACTGGCGACGAGACATCGTCCGTGTCCAAAATAGGTATGCGCGGACCGATCGCCACCCCGAAAATGCCCAAGACGCGACGGACTCACAATGGGGTGCCGGGATCCAGCCGGGCCAGCGTCAACGCATCGGGCACGCCATCGAAATACGTGTCCAAGGCCCGGTGAAAGGCACTTCGCGGGCCAGCGGCGCGGCCGAACAGGGTCATGGACGAGCGAAACTTCAGATCGTCCGGACTGCCGAAGATCTGGTGCGCCGAGCGCCCGTCAACCGCCAGTACGAGTGTGGTGCACGCAACAAGGCGCGGCCCCAATACCGGATGCGCCAGATAGGCGCGCGCCTCGGCGAGGTCGGCCAAGGCATATCGGCGGGCCATCGCGCTGCTGCCAAGCCCGGCGATTTGTGGAAAGACGAACCACATCCAGTGGCTGCGCTTGTGCCCCGCGCCCAACTCGCTCGCAACCCGATCGTAGACCGGCCGTTGCGCATCGACGAACCGTTGGAGGTCGCGCGGATTCAGCATCCAAGCACGATAGCACAGGGCGCACCATTTCTCAGATGGTCGGCCGACGCACCGGCTGCTAACATCCTTGGCTTGCAGCTTGGCCGGTAAGGACAGTCGCGCACCATGTTCGAATTCAAGCAGATCAGCGACAAGCCGGATGCCATCGCGCCGGACGGGTCGGAGGTCCGGCTGCTGTGCAACACGTCCGGCGGCAGCATGGCCCATTTTCGGCTGGCGCCCGGCGGCGTTTCAAAGCCCATCCGGCATCGTACGATCGACGAGGTCTGGTACATTACGGCGGGCGAGGGCCGGATGTGGCTTTCGTTCGACGATGCCGACGATGTCGCCGATCTACGGCCCGGTATCTCGGTCAGCCTTCCGCTCGGCACCAGGTTCCAGTTCCGCTGCGATGGGGCTACGCCGCTGGAGGCCGTGGGTGTTGCGACCCCGCCCTGGCCCGGCGCGGATGAAGCGATTCCCGTCGACGGGCCATGGGAACCGACCGTGTGACATGGACCGTGAAAGAATTGCTGGGCTACAGCGATGAGAACGCCCTATCAAACTGACTCTGAGTGAGCGCCGTCGAACGGCGGCATAGGACACGATGCGATCGATTCTAGAAGACTTCCGGGGACTAGAGGCCGAGGATTTTCCAGCCGGCGAGTTGCTGATGGAAGAAGGCACCAGTACGGGCCGGCTGATCGTTCTCGTCGAAGGAACGGTCGATGTGTTCCGCGCCGACGAACAGGGTGGCGAAGTCGAAATTGCCAGCATCAGCGAGCCCGGGTCGATCTTCGGCGAGATGTCGATGTTGCTGGATCTGCCGCACACGGCCAGCGTCAGGGCGGCCAACCCGACCCGCGCGTTCGTGGTCGACAATGCCGAGGCGTTCTTGCGGGCCAGGCCGGAGATCGCCCTGCCGGTTGCGAAGCTGCTGGCCAGACGGCTGCAGGCCGCAACGACCTATCTGGTCAATCTGAAGCAGCAGTTTCAGGGCTTTGAAAACCATTTCGGCATGGTCGACGAAGTTCTGGAATCGCTGACGCACCAGCAAGACGAAGAGTTCACGCCAGCTGAAGAGCTGCCGAGCGACCCACGTCTCTAAGCCAATCCGGAACCTCCTCGAGCGCATGGATTGGCCGCTGCAAAGGCTGGTCCAACTGGACCGTCTCGCCGCCGGCCAAGGACAGCCAGTAGGCCGCAACCCCATCGGTATCGACGATGATGTGCGCGGGCATCGGACCAATCTGGTGGCCGGCGTTGAAAACCCAGGTGTCGCCAATTCTGTCGGCCCACGATCCGCCGGAGACAAAGGGCGACTGATGGACATGGCCGCAGAAGACGGCGTAGGGCTGGTAGCGCTCGATCCAATCGTGCAAAGCTTGGTCGCCATAGGATCGGCGGCCGCCCCAACTGGTCGGCGATTCGCTGGGCGGGGCGTGATAGATCCAGATCCAACGGCTTGGCGCGCGTGCGGCATCGGACGCTAGTTGCTCACCGATCCGCGCACGGGCGTTGTCACCATCCCACCAGGCGCATGGCGAAAACAACGTGTCGTCGTGCAACACGCTGTCGCCGTCTGCGGGAATGCCGACCGCTTTGGCCCTGGTCAGCCATTTCGCCACCAACTCGCCGTTCGCATCGCGGCTGTCGAGATCGTGGTTGCCGGAACAGACAAGCAGTTCGGTCTGCTGCTGAATGCGGCGGAAGTACTTCTGGACGACCACCGCCTGCGCCGGACGGTCGACGATCGATGACAAATCCAGATGGTCGCCGGCGATGACCACGACGTCGAAATGGCTGGCCAAGTGCGCCACCCAGTCGAACTTCTTCAAATCGTAATGCAGATCCGCCAGAAGCAGAATCTTCATGGGCCTTTCCAAAGCCACGGGCCAGCTTGGCTAAACTGGCACCGTTCACACGGGCTGGTCAACGCGCACCAGCATGTCTGGCCAGCCCGTTGTGGCTTGCGCGCCGCGAGGGCATAGTCACGGCTATGAAGCCAAGAGACCAGGTTGCCGCTCTCCCCTTCGTCCCATTCAAAAAGCGGTTCAAGATCATCCTCATAACCAGTCGCGCGACGGGCCGCTGGATTATCCCAAAGGGCTGGCCGGACCCGGCCCGTTCACCGCCCAAGCAGGCCGCGCGCGAAGCGTATGAAGAGGCCGGGTTGATGGGGATCGCCGGTCGACGATCGCTGGGGAACTATCGATACCTCAAACTTCTCGAAGACGGCTCGTCGATTCCCTGCAAGGTCGCGGTCTTCCCCTTTCTTGTAACAAAACAGGTGCATAGTTGGCCGGAGAAGGGTGAGCGGGAGGCCCGTATGGTCAAACCTGCCGACGCGGCCAAGATGGTCGAGGAGGATGATCTCTCCAAGCTGTTGCGTGAGTTCAAGCCCCCGGCCTACCTGCTGCGCAAGATCGCCTAGCGCCACGCCCGCTAGTACGCCAATCGATAGCGCTGAATCACGGCCTCCAGCGGCACAACCCCAAGCCCCGGTCCCACCGGCACCCGCACCTCTCCGTTCTCGTGCCAGATCGGGTTCTCGACCAGTTCATGCTGCATAGGGTTTTCGATCGGCTTGAGTTCGAAAACTTCCGAGGCTGAGGTTGCGGCGGACAGGTGCAGGCTGGCAGCACTTGTGATCGCCGTGCTCCAGGCATGGGCATTGATCACCTTGCCAGCCGCCTCAACACGTTGCGCGATCCGCTGGAAGCCGGTGATGCCCTCCGCCCGCGCCGGGTCGACCCCGACGACATCGACCGAACCGGTCCCGATCAACCGGTCATAGTCGGCGACTGTCCATTCGCGTTCGCCGGTTGCGATGCGCGTGGTGACGGACTGCTTCAGCGCGGCCAAGCCGGCCCAATCGTCTGGGTGCAGCGGCTCTTCGATCCAGGCGATGTCGTACTCCGCCATGCGCGAGGTCGCCCAGATCGCGGTATCGGCGTCCCAACGCACGCCATTGCCGATATCGATCATCAGCCAGGCATCCGGCCCCATACCGGCGCGCATGGCCTTCACGAAGTCGACGTCATAGCCCGGGTCCTGGCCGACCTTTGATGGCCCCTTTTTGCCGAACCCCAGTTTGGCACCGCGAAACCCGGACGCGACGTAGCCGGCGACGGCCGAAACGCTGTCTTCGATCGTCGGGTGGTTGACGTGCAGGCTTGCGATCGCCGGCAGCGTCTCTCGCACGCGCCCGCCCAGCATGCTGCTGAGCGAACGGCCGGCGGATTTGCCGACGCAATCCCAGACGGCCATGTCGATGGCCGACAGGGCCATGGTCGCCAGTCCACCCTCGCCGTACCACCAGGTGTGGCGCTTGAGCGCCCGCCAGGCGTCCGAGGGATCCGCGATGTCCATGCCGAGTACCGCCTCCGCCAGCCCGTCCTCGATGAGATGGGCGACCGCCTTGCACGCCTCCGGCCACATGGCGATGGCCTCACCCCAGCCCTCGGTGCCGTCTCCGGCCGTGACCCGCACCAGAACCGTGTGCCGCAGAGTGTTGAAATCGTTCGGCTCCGGATAGCGCAGCACGATCGGTTCGATCTTTGCGAGCTTCATTGGTGCCGCCCCCTGCGATCGCTTTGGCACGCCGCTCGCCTGAGGGCTTGCCTTTGATTGGTCAACATCGTTAAATGGTAAGGCCAATTATATAAGTTTGCAAATGGGCCAACGCGCCCAAGAACAAGGAGAGGATCCCATGAAGCGCGTGACCTTCGGGACGGCCGCTGCCGTCGCCGTGCTGTTGGCCGGCATGGCCACTGCCCAGGATTTCCATGGTTTCGACCCATCCAGCCATGACGGCTCGATGATGTCAGCCGATCAGCTGGCCGCCATGGTGGCGGATGCGGAGGCCGCGTCGCCGCCGAACAATGGCGAGCAGTTCGTGCTGGCCTTCGCCAATCTGCAGCGCGATATCGCCTTCGGCGTGCTGGTCGAAAACGGCATTGTGGACAATGCGGACTCCGCGGGCGTCGAGCTGGTGATCGCCGACAATCGGCTGGATGGCCCGACCGCGCTAGCCAACGCGCAGAGCTTCGTGCGGCGCGACGTCGACTCGGTGATCGAGTTCCAGACCGACGTCAATTTCGGCCCGACGGTCATGAACGAGTTCGACCAGGCCGGTATCGGCGTGATCGCCATCGACATTCCGATGCCCGGCGCCACCTTCTTCGGCGCCAACAACCCGCGCTCGGGCTTCATGGGCGGTGCCTATCTGGCCCAGGCCGCGATCGCCGAATGGGGCGCGGACCAGGTCAATGAAGGCTATTTCGTCGTTGGCGAACTGCCTCAATCCGGCGCGATCCCGGCCATGCGCACCGGCGGCCAGATCGCCGGATTCCAGTCGGTCGCCGAGGGCTTTCCCGAGGACCATATCATCCTGATCGATACCTCCAACACGCTGCAGGGCTCGTTTGAGCAGATGTCCAACGTGCTGGGACGTATCCCCGAGGGCGTGCCGATCATGATCACGGCGATCAATGATCAGTCGACCACCGGCATGCTGCGCGCGGTACAGCAGGCGGGCCGTGAGGATGTGGCGCTTGCCGTCGGCATGGGCGCGGACGAGCTCGACACGCTGATGGGCGAGGACCGGATGATCGCCTCGGTCGGCTATTTCCCGGAACGGTACGGCAATTACCTGGTGCCAATGTCGCTGATGGCTTTGGCCGGACATGACCTGCCGCCCGCCGTGCTGATGAACCACGTCATGATCAGCCCGTCGAATGTCTGCGAGTATTATCCGGACCGGACGTGTGAAACGGACGCGATCGCCTTCGACTACAGCTTCCCGACGGAGGCGTTCGAGGCCCATCTGGCAGCGCTTCGGGAAGACCCGGACCTGGCGGGCTTCGAAACCCTGATCCCCAGTAACTAAGCTGGAAACGGCCCGGCCGAGGCGACTGTCTCGGTCGGGCGTATCAGGTAGGAAGATGGCTGAGACCTCACCGCGCAGTCAGCAGCAGCGCTTATCGATGCGCGGCGTTTGCAAGTCGTTCGGCAGCGTCGCAGTCTTGCGCGATGTCGCGCTGACTGCTGCTGCTGGGGAGATCGTCGGTCTGCTCGGCTCAAACGGGGCCGGCAAGTCCACTTTGGTGAAGATTCTCTCGGGCGCCTACAGCGCCGACAAGGGCGAGATCGCGATCGATAGCGAGGCGGTGCGCATTGACGGGCCGCGCAGCGCCATCGCCCACGGGGTCGGGCTGCTGCCCCAGGAACTCTCCGTCCACAACGACCTGACGGTCGCGGAGAACATCTTCCTGGGCGATTTGCCGATGCGCCGCCTTCTCGGCCTGCCGGCGGTCGATCGGGCCGAGATGGCGCGCCGTGCCGGAACGGTCTTGAAACAACTCGGCTTTGACCATATCGACCCTGGCCGCCTGGTGCTGAGCCTGTCGGTGCCGGAAAAGCGCGTCGTGGAGATTGCCCGCGCGGTCGCGGGCGATGCGCGCATTCTGATTATGGACGAGCCGACAGCCGCCCTGACCGACCAGGAAGCCAAGAGCCTGTTCGAAGTCCTGCGCCGCCTGTCCGATCAAGGCGTGTCGGTCATCTACATCTCACACTATCTGGACGAGGTGTTTGAGATCTGCGACCGCATCGAAGTGCTGCGCGACGGCGTTAATGCGGGCAGCTTTGACACCGGCACCAGCGACCACGACGCCGTCCTCTCGGCGATGCTGGGCGGTGCGGTCGAACAGCTCTATCCCGAACACGGCGCAGCGACCAGCGAGGCTCTTCTTGCGGTCGAGGGCCTGTCGGTCGACGGACTGCTCAGCGATATCGGCTTCTCGGTGGCCAAGGGCGAAATCTTCGGCGTTTTCGGCCTGGTCGGATCCGGTGTCGAAAGCCTGGGACGGGCCATCTATGGCGCGCTCGGACCTCTCGATCTCGGCAACTTGACGATAGCCGGGCGCCCCTATCGGCCGCGCAATCCGCGTGCGGCGAAGGCGGCCGGCATCGCCTTCGTGGCGGCGGAGCGCAAGCAGGAAGGCATCGTCGCCGACCTGACCTTGCGAGAAAATTTGAGCCTGCCGTTTCTCGACCGGTTCGGGTCCGCCTTGCGCGTCGATGTCGGGTCGGAAAAGGCCCATGCACGGCATTGGATCGAAGCGCTGGGCATCCGCGCGCGCGGGCCGGAGCAGCGCATCCGCTTTCTGTCCGGCGGCAACCAGCAAAAGGTCTGTATCGCGCGCTGGCTGGTCGAGGGCATGGCGCTGCTGATCCTGGAAGAGCCGACACGCGGCGTCGATGTCGGCGCGCGCAAAGAGATCTATCGCGAATTGCGGACGCTGGCCGATCAGGGCCTGGGCATTCTTGTTCTGTCGTCGGACGTGGAAGAGATTGCCGGTATCGCCGATCGCGCCATCGTGCTCGATCGCGGCCAGGTGTCCGGCCGCAGCGAGACACCCGAGGAACCGGAGGCCCTGATGGCGATGGCGTTCCACGAAGCCGCGTCGCCCGACGCGGCGCAGGAGGCAAGGGCATGACCACGCAAAGCCTGGACCGACCGGCGGAGCGCCGCCATTTCGGCGAGTTGATGGGCAAGCCCTGGGCGGGCGTGGCCATGCTGCTGGTGTTCTACATCGTCCTGCTGGCCGCCTTTTCGATCCTGTCGCCCTGGTTCCTGTCGTTCAACAATATGATGAGCATCGGCACCAACATGGCCTTTATCGGCCTGATGGCGGCCGCCGGAACGCCGTTGATCATCGCCGGCGGTCTCGACCTGTCCGTGGCGGCGATCGCGGGTCTCGCCGGGGTGATCGTCGCACTGTTGAACGCCGCCGGCGTGCCGATCTGGGGCGGTGTCGTCGTGGCGCTGTTCATCGGCGCCGGCATCGGGCTGTTGAACGGCGCGCTGGCGACCGGCCTGAAGATGAACCCGCTGATCGTCACGCTGGGCATGATGAGCATCGTCTCCGGCCTCGCGCTGGTCTTGACCGGCGGCCTCAGCCGGCCTTTGTTCGACCCCAGCTTCAACTGGCTGGGCAGCGGGCGCTTTCTCGAAGTGCCGGTACCCCTGATCTTGATGCTGATTGTCTTTGCCATCCTGTGGTGGCTGATGCGGTTCAGCCGGTTTGGACGCCACCTCTACGCGTCCGGCGGCAACGCGGAGGCGAGCCGACTGATCGGTGTGCCCGTGGCCCGCACCCAGATCATTCTCTATGTGATTTCCGGCCTGAGTGGCGCGGTGGCGGGCATCCTGCTGAGCGCTACGCTGGGCGCCGCCGCACCGACAGCCGCCAGCGACCATCTGCTGACTGTGATCGCTGCCATCATCCTGGGCGGCACCAGCCTGTTCGGCGGTCGCGGCAGCGTGTGGGGCACCCTGTTGGCGGTGCTGATCCTCGGCACCTTGAACAACGGCCTGACCCTGATGGACGTGTCCTCGTTCTGGCAGGACGTGACACGGGGCGTGGTATTGCTCCTGGCGGTGGCGCTGGACATCGTGCGCACCCGCGCGGCTGGCGAGTAGACGCATGTCCGGCGCGACGCAAGATTTCGAGCCCATTGCCCGCGAGAGCGTCGCGGAAAAGGTCGCCGGCCGCATTCTTGAGCTGATCAAGGCGGGCAATCTGAAGCCCGGCGACCAGTTGCCGCCGGAACGCGAACTGGCGAACATGCTGCAGGTCAGCCGGCCCAGCGTGCGCGAAGCCCTGCGCGGCTTGAGCATTCTGGGCGTCGTGCGGACCCGGCAGGGCGGTGGGGCCTACATCTCGTCGCTGAACGCGTCGGACCTGTTGGAGCCGCTGCAATTCTACATCACGCTCGACCGGCTGACCGTGGACTCGCTGTACGAGGCGCGGATCGCGATCGAGAGCACGGTGGCGACGCTTGCCGCCGACCGGCTGGAGCAAACGGATTTGGAGCGCCTGCGCGCGCTGCTCGGCCCCCAGGAACGGTTAGTCAGCGACCCGATCGGCTTCCGCGTCTCCGATCAGGAGTTCCACTCCATCATCTGGAAGGCGTCCGGCAACCCGTTCATCGAGCGCGTTGCACGATCCCTGAACGTCCTGGGCATGGACTATCGGCGGATCGCGTCTGAGACGCCCGGGGTTTTGGGCCAGAGCTACAAGGACCATATCGCGATCGTGGCGGCCTTGGAGTCGCGATCGCCGGAACAGGCGACGGCGGCTATGGTCCAACACATGCAGAACGTTCATCGCACGACGCTACAGGCCATGGAGACCAGCGGCGAACAGCCGGTCGACCTGGTCGCGAAAACGGCCTCTTGAGGGGGGAGCAACGCCCATGAAACTGTCCCTGACATCCTGGTCACTGCGCGCTTGTTCCTTGCAAGAGGCAGTCGGGCTCTCCAATGTGCTGAGCATCGGCGCGCTTGATCTCGGCTATTTCTACGGACCCGCGCTCAGCCGCGACACCATCCTCGCCGACCCTGACGGCGAAGCCGCCAAGGTGCGCGACTTGGCCATCCCCGTGCCCTGCTTTTACCACCTGTTCGGCGACAGCCTCTCCGGCCGCAACATGGCCGACCGGTCCCAGCATTCAGGCAATTGGGCGGATTTCCGGGTGATCTGCCGGTTCATGAAGGCCGCCGGCATTCCCACCGTCTTTGTCCTGCCCGGTGTCGTCAATCCGGGCCAAAGCCGGCAGGACGCGCTGGCCGTGTCGGCGGACGGCCTGGCGGAGCTGGTGAAAATCGGCGGCGGCGCTGGTGTGACCGTCACCATCGAGCCGCATGTGCATTCCTACTTGGAAAGCCCGTCCTTGGTGCTGGATCTGCTGGACCGCGTGCCCGGGCTGAAACTGACCTTGGATTACGCCCATTTCGCCTGCCTGGGTTATCGCCAGGAAGAGGTCGACGTGCTGGCCCCGCACGCCGCCCACGTTCATTTGCGCCAGGCCCGCCCCGGCGCGCTGCAAACCAAGGGCGCGGAAGGCACGATCAACATGGAGGCCCAGTTCGCCACACTGCGCGACACCGGCTTCGACGGCTACCTGGCCCTCGAATACGTCCATCAGGACTACATGGATACGCTTTATGACGACGTGCTGACCGAAACCATTGGCCTACGCGACAAGTTTCGCGCCTGGTCGAAAGGTTGACGAGACAGGTGGCAGCCAAATCGAAACGCGTGCTCGTCACGGGTGCGGCGAGCGGTGTCGGCTATGGCATCGCCGAGCGGCTGGCTGGCGACGGCTGGTCGGTCACGATCGCCGACCGCGACGAGACCGCCGGGCTGAAGGCGGCGGATGAGTTGGGAGCCGGTTTTGTCGCTATGAACATCGCCGACGAGGCCTCCATCGATGCCGCGTTCGCGACCTTGCCGACGGACCTCGACGCCCTGGTCAACAATGCCGGCATTCATCTGCAGCGGGCGGTGATCGATATGACCGCCGAAGACTGGGACCGCATCATGGCGGTGAACGCACGCGGAGGCTTTCTGATGTGCCGGTCGGCGGCGCGGCTGTTCTCGCGCCAGGGGCATGGCCGCATCGTCAACATTCTGACCAAGCTGGGGTTCGGCAACCCATTCTCGTCGGCCTATATGGCGTCGAAAAGCGCGGTCTGGGCGCTGACCCAGTGCTTGGCGGTTGAACTGGCCGGCCAAGGCATCACCGTGAACGCAGTGGCCCCGGGGCATGTTGGTCCCGGCACCGGGATGGAGGCTGCCTTTCGCGCCAAGGCCGATACACTTGGGCTGGACTGGCCGACATTCGAACGCCAGGTGCTGGGCACCATTCCGCTGGGCCGCTGGTGCCGCCCAAGCGACGTAGCTGGCGCTGTATCCTACCTGCTGTCCGACGACGCCGGCTTTGTGACCGGCGAGATGATCAATGTCACCGGGGGGTTCGGAGGTTACGCCTTTTCGGCGCCCGCTGGGGAGACCCCGACATGAGCGGTTCGACGGACAAACCGACCCGGCCGACCGAGGCCGACATTAGGGCGGGCGGATTCTCGACGCCCTGGGACGCGCCGATGACGCCGCCCTTTCCGTTCACCTTCCGGAATGTCGAGGTGCTGACGGCCGTTTATCGCACGGACCCGGACGCCATCGCGCGTCTGCTGCCGCCGCCGCTGGAGCCGACCTCGGACAAGGTTTTGATCCACATCTATCGCATGGGCGATGTCGACTGGCTGGGCCCCTATGGCGAATCGAATGTCATGATCGGCGCCCGTATGGCGAACGGCGGCATTTCAGGCGGCTATTCGCCCTACCTGTTCCTGAACCACCCGGTCGGAATCGTCCAGGGCCGCGAGGTGCACGGCCAGCCGAAGAAGTATGCCGAACCGAGCCTGACCAGCACCGGAGACACGGTGGTCGGGCGCATCGCCCGCGATGGCATCGATGTCGTGACGTTGACCGGGCCGTACAAACAGCGGCAAGGCGACCTAACCGCCCTGCAAGATCATTTCGACTTCCGAACCAATCTGAACCTGAAGGCCGTCGACCATATCGACGGCCGTCCGGCAATCCGCCAGGTCACCGCGCGCAAACTGTCGGACGTCACCATCCACGAATGCTGGTGCGGGCCCTGTACGGTCGAGCTGCGGCCCCATGTGCAGGCACCGGTCTACCGCCTGCCCGTGATCGAGGCAATCGAGGGCTTTCACTGGCGGGCCGACTTCACGCTGGTGCCGGGTGACATCATCTACGACTACCTGGCAGACGAAAACGCACAGAAGGGGGAGATGGGGGCATGAGCCACTACGCCTGGGTCTTGGAAGTAAGGCCCGGATATGAAGAGGAATACAAAAAGCGCCATGACGAGATCTGGCCCGAGATGGTCGAGGCGTTGAGCGAGGCCGGCATCCGCAACTACAACATCTTTCGCCACGGGCTGACCTTGTTCGGCTATTTCGAGACCGACGATCTCGAGCGCACGCGCAAGGCCCTGGCGGAAAGCCCGGTGAACAAGCGCTGGGCGGAATGGATGGCGCCGATCATGCGCGTCGAGGTCGATCCGACGACGCAGTTTCCCTACCTGTTGCCCTTGCAGTGGCGGATGGACTGACGCATGGCCACACTCTCCGGAAAGACGGCGCTGGTGACTGGCGCTGGCAAAGGGCTTGGCACCGCGATTGCCAAGATGTTGGCCCGCGACGGCGCCCATGTCGTGGTGACGGCCCGGTCGGCCGAAGCCGCCAGGCAGGTCGCCGAGATGATCGGCGACGACGGTGGCTCAGCCGTCGCGACGACACTGGATGTTGCCAATCCCGACGCCGACATGAAGCGCATCGAGGCCGATCACCCTATCGACATCCTGGTGAACAACGCCGCCTCCATCCAGCCAATCGCGAAATTGGCGGACACGGATCCGAAGATCTGGGCGGCGACGGTCGACGTGAACCTGATCGGTGCGTACCGCATGATCCACGCCCTGCTGCCGGCCTTTATCGAGACGGGCGGCGGCCGGATCATCAACATCAGCACTGGCGCCGCGCACCGCCCGTTGGAGGGCTGGAGCGCCTATTGCGCATCCAAGGCCGGTTTGGCGATGCTGACCCGGACGATCCATTGCGATCATGCCAACGACGGCATCCGGTCGTTCGGCCTGGCGCCGGGCCTGGTCGACACCGACATGCAGGCGCAGATCCGGGCATCCGGGATCAACCCGGTCAGCCAGCTCGATCGGTCGGCGCTGTCCCATCCGGACGAACCGGCAAAGATGGTCGCCTACCTGGCCAGCGGCGCCGCCGACGACCTGTCCGGCGAAGAACTTGACGTTCGCGACCCCGACCTGCGGCGGCGCGCGGGTCTGCCCGAGAGCGGATCGTGACGGCACCCGATCAAGCCCGAAAGGTCGTCGTCACCGACTACAACTTTCCCGCCTTGGAGGCCGAGCAAGCGGCCGCCGAGGCGGCGGGGGCCACGTTTGCCGGCCGTCAATGCAAGGACGCCCAAGAGGTCGGCGACCAGGTTGAGGGCGCGTCGGCTGTCTTCGTTCAGTTCGCGCCCATGGATGCGGCGGCGATCAACCGCCTGGCCGATCCGGCGATCATCGTGCGCTACGGCGTCGGCTTCGATAACATCGACATCGAAGCGGCGAAGGCGCGGGGGATCCGGGTCTGTTATGTGCCGGACTATTGCATCGACGAGGTCGCCGATCACACCTCGTCGCTGCTGCTTGCGCTGTTGCGACGACTGCCCATCCTCGATCAGTCCGTGCGCCGCGGCGAATGGGCGCCCGCGCTTGCGGCCAGGCCGCTGCCGCCCTTCGACCAAACGACCGTGGGGTTTTTGGGCCTGGGCAGGATCGGTCAGGCGGTTTTGACCCGTCTTCAGCCGTTCGGATTCCGTTTCGTCATCACCGACCCCAGAGTCGACGCCGAACGTGCAGCCAGCTTCGGCGCGAACGCAGTACCCTTGGCGGATCTTTGGTCGTCGGCTGACGCGGTCTTGCTGCACGCGCCGTCGACGCCGGAAACGCGGCACATCGTGAACGCGGACAGCCTGTCGGCGATGAAGCCAGGGGTCGTTCTGGTCAATTGCGCCCGGGGCGATCTCATCGACGAGTGCGCGCTAGCCGAAGCGCTGGCCAGCGGAGCCGTCCGCGCCGCCGGGCTGGACGTTTTCGAGACCGAACCGCTGCCGGACAGCTCGCCGCTTAGAGCCGCGCCCAACCTGCTGCTGTCGCCGCACGCGGCATGGTATTCGGAGACGTCGATCGGGCGCCTTCAGAAGCTGGCGGCGGACGAGGTCACCCGCTTCTTCAACGGCGAACCGCCACGCTGTCCGGTTCCGGATTCAATCTGAGGCCAGTCGCCGGAGCGTTTCCGCGAGCACGGCGGCGCCGGCAATCAGATCCGCCTCGTCGGCGTCCTCCGACGGGTGGTGGCTGATGCCCTTGTGGCAGGGGACGAAGACCATGCCGCACGGGTAGCGCTGCGCCAGGACGGCCGCGTCATGGCCGGCGCCGGAGACCATGCGCCGGGCGGGCAGACCCAGATCCGAGGCCGCAGAGGCAACGGTCTCGACGATGCGTTGGTCAAACCGGACGGGTTTCAGCGACTCCTGAAGCTCGATATCGGCATCGCAAGCACCTGCCTTCTCGGCCACAGTACGTCGAATCTTCTCCGTCGACCGCTCCAACACATCTTCGTCCGGATGCCGCAGATCGATGGTGAAGGTCACCTCGTCCGCCACCGTATTCGGCGCACCCGGCCGCGCGATGAAGCGGCCCACGGTGAAGCGGATGATGTCGTCAGGATCGTGAAGCGCGTCGGCAAGCGCCTGGACCATCGCGGTTGCCGCCAGCATGGCGTCGCGACGCTGTCGCAGGGGTGTGGTGCCGGCGTGGTCGGTACGTCCCCGGACGGTGATTTCCATCCAGCGCATGCCCTGGACGCCCTCGACGACGCCGATCGTCAAGCGCTCGGCCTCCAGGATCGGCCCTTGCTCGATATGGGCCTCGACCAGACCCGCGATCGGACGCGGTTGTTCGCGCACGGGAAGATCTGGGGTGCTGGCCAAGAGCTCGCCAAGGGCCTCGCCAAATCGAACGCCATCGGGATCCTGCTTGTCGGCGATCTCGCCGATCGACAGCCGATCGAGATAGAAGGACGACCCCATGACGCCGGGGATGAACCGGCTGCCTTCCTCATTGGTCCAGGCGACGGCCTCGACCGGCCGGCTGAGCGCGGTACCGTTCTCCTTCAAGGACTGAACCGCCTCCAGCGCTGCAATGACCCCATAGGCGCCGTCCAGCCAGCCGCCGGCCGGCTGGCTGTCCAGATGGCTGCCGGACACGATGGGCTCTGCGTTGTCGGCCCCGGCGGGGGTATGGCGAAGATAGAGATTGCCGATCGCATCCGTCTCGGCGGCAAGGCCTGCCTCCCGCGCCCAGCCGACCACCAGCTTGCGGGCGGCGGCATCTTCCGGCGTCAGGGCCTGGCGGTTCACACCGCCGTCGGCTCGGGCGCCAATCCGGGCCAGGGTGCGCAGCCGGGAGATCAGCCGCTCACCGTCGATCAGCGTGTCGACACGCGGTTTTCCGGGACTAGGGGTTGTCAAGAAATCCGCCTTTCAAGGTGACCTCCATGCGACGCAAATGGGCGTACGCCTCCCGCATGTGGTCCAGCATCAGCGCGCGCGCTTGATCGGCATCACGCTTTCGGAACGCGGCGATCAAGGCCCGGTGGGCCCGATTGCCGTCCGTAACCATGGTTTCCATGTTGTCGATCTTTCCGCGTCCATCCACTGAGTCGAAGAGTTGCTGGTAGACGAATCCCTTCTTGATCAGCGAGTTGATAAAGCGGCAGGAAAACCGGATCAACGGGTTGGGGCAGCGCTCGGCCAGAATGTCGTGAAAGTCGAGGTCGGCCATTCTTTGATCGCGCTCGACGGCCGGATCGACCGGGGCGCAGTCGCAAAAGGCCACCACCCGTTCCAGCGCCTCCAGGTCATCATCGGTAATCAAGGGGGCAACGATGTAGGCGAGTTCCGGTTCGACCATCAGGCGCAGACGATAAAGATCGTCGACCGACAGGTCCTCGAAGAAGAAATAGTTGTCGAGTAGACGCGCGGCCGTCTCCAAAGGCACCTTGGCGATGCGCGCGCCACCCTTCGGCCCGGTCGAGACCGTGATCAGACCCTGGACCTCAAGCGCCTTCAGGGCCTCACGGACCGTGCCCTTCGAAACCCCGAACTCGTCGATCAGCTGCTTTTCTTGAGGCAGCCGATCGCCGGGTTGCAGTTCGGTATCGACGATCCAGCGCTTCAGCCGTTCGGCGACGACATCGGACCGCTTTTGAAAGCGTGGGCGGGCGGAATGGGCCGGCGGCTCCGGCTCTTGATGCGCCATGGGTGGATTCCTCTCCTCTTATTTTTCATATTTATCATGATAAATAGATTGACTCAATGTTGCGCTTGCGGCCAGAATTCGGACCAATTCAACCGGCTGTGACAGCGGTTCGGAAATTCCGTGTCGTAGCCAACAAGACAGGAGGCTTGGCAATGAATTGGGGCGCGAAATCGAACGGTTTGAAGGCGCTGGCGACGGCCCTGGTGTTGGGCACGTCACTGGCGGTCAGCGGCATGGCAACGGCCCAGGTGCCGCAAGACGTGCTGTCGGTCGGCCAGATCGCCGAGCCCTTGTCCCTGGACCCGCATCGGGTGACGGCCGTCAACGACTTCCGAATCCTGGTCAACCTCTATGAAGGTCTGGTGCGGTTCTCCGACGGCACGCTGGAGGTGGAGCCCGCCCTGGCCGACAGTTGGGAGATCAGCGAGGACGGCACGACCTACACCTTCACGCTGCGCGACGGCGTCACCTTTCATGACGGCACGCCGTTCGATGCCGAGGCGGTGAAGTTCAACTTCGACCGGATGCTGGACGAAAACCACCCCTATCACGACACGGGGCCCTTCCCGCTCTCCTTCTTCTTCAGCGCCATCGAAGAAACCGAGGTGATCGACGACCGCACGGTCGCCTTTCACCTGGCGGAGCCGTATGCGCCGCTATTGTCCAATATGGCCTACCCGACCGGCCTGATCGTTTCGCCAACGGCGGTGATGGAACATGGCGCCGACTATGGCCGCAATCCGTCGGGCACGGGACCGTTCCAGTTCGCCGTTTGGGAGGCCAATCGGCAGGTTGCGTTGGAGCGGAACGAGGACTATTGGGGCGGCGCGCCGGAGTTGCGCGGCGTGGTCTTCCGGCCCATTACCGATGCCAATGCCCGGGTGAACGAGATGCTGGCCGGCGGCATCGACCTGATGGTCGAGGTGCCGCCGGACATGGTCGCCCAGTTCGACGAGGACCCGGACTTCACCATGTATGAGCAGGCGGGGCCGCATCTGTGGTTCCTGATCTTGAACCTGCGCGAGGGCCCGTTCACCGACCAGCGCATGCGCCAGGCGGCGAACTACGCCATCAACAAGGAAGCGATCGTCACCGAAGTGCTGCAGGGCACGGCGACGGTTGCCGCAAGCCCAATCCCGCCGGCCTTCGCCTGGGCGTACAATGAAGACCTGCAGCCTTACCCGTACGATCCAGACCGGGCGCGCGAGCTGATCGCCGAGGCTGGCTATGGCGACGGCGCGGAGGTCACTTTTCTGGTCACCGAGGGCGGCTCCGGCATGCTGGACCCGGTCGCCATGGGCACGGCGATCCAGGCCGATTTGGCGGATGTGGGCATCGACGCCAACATCGAGACCTATGAGTGGAACACGTTCCTTGGCATCGTCAATCCGGGCCTGGAAGGGCGCGGCGACATGGCCGAAATGGCCTGGATGACCAATGACCCCGACACCCTGCCCTTCCTCGCCTTGCGCACGGGGGCCTTTCCCGAGGAGGGCGGCTTCAACTCCGGCTACTACTCCAACCCCGAGGTCGACGCGCTGTTGGAGCAGGCACGCGTCTCGACGGATCAGAACGAGCGGGCGGACCTCTATCGTCAGGTCCAGGCCATCGTCTATGAGGACGCGCCCTGGGTGTTCGTCGCCAACTGGCAGCAAAACGCCGTCAGTACCGACGCGGTGAGCGGCTTCGCGCTGCAGCCGTCGTTCCTGCTGGACCTCTACGGGGTTTCGAAGAACTGATGCGCAAGGCCGGGACAGCCTTCATGTCCCGGCCATCCGCCTGACCGGTAAGGCCCAATGTTCGGCTACATCGTCCGCCGGCTGTTGCAGGCGATTCCGGTCCTGCTGGGTATTTCGATCATCGTCTTTCTGGTGATCTCCCTGATCCCGGGTGACCCGGCGACAGCCATCCTTGGCGCCTTCGCAACACCGGAGAATGTCGCCCGCGTGAACGCGGCGCTGGGCCTCGACCGGCCCTTGCCCGTCCAGTATCTCTCCTGGCTCGGCGGCGTTCTCCAGGGCGATTTCGGTGTCTCCTTCGCACTCGACCGGCCGGTGGCAGACGAGTTGGGCGAGCGCATCGTTCCGACCTTCATCCTCGCCGCTACGGCCCTCGTGCTGTGCGCAGTGTTTGGCCTTCTGGCCGGTACGCTGTCGGCGGTACGGCAGTACGGCTGGACCGACCGGATCATCAGCGTGCTGGTGCTGATCGGCATTTCGACGCCGTCCTTCTGGCTCGGCATGATGGCGATCGTCCTGTTTTCGATCGAGCTGGGCTGGTTCCCGACCGGCGACATGTACTCCCTTTTCGGCGGCGGCGGCATCGGTGATCTGATCTGGCATCTGACCCTGCCCGCCATCACGCTGGCGGTCGTGGCCACCGGCGTCGTAGCCCGCCTGACCCGCGCCAACATGCTGGAGGTCCTGCGCCAGGACTATGTCCGCACCGCCCGCGCCAAAGGCCTGCCCGAGCGGCTGGTGATCTCACGCCATGCAGTGCGCGCGGCGATCGGCAGCCTGATCCCGATCATCGGCATCCAGGCCGGGTTCGTGCTGGGCGGCGCGGTCTACATCGAGGAAGTGTTTCAGTGGCCGGGGCTGGGCCGGATGTTGGTGCGGGCCATCTCGCAGCGCGACATCATCCTGGTCCAGGGCGGTGTCATGCTGATCGCAACAGCTTTCGTGCTGATCAATCTGGCAACCGACGTCATTCAATCGATGCTCGATCCCAGGGTTCGGGACCGATGACCGCGACCGCCATGCCGCAACGACGAGCGCGATCGGGCGGCGCCTGGTCGCGCCTGGTGGCCAATCCGCTGACCGTCATCGGCCTCGTCCTGCTGGCCATTCTGGGCGGGCTGGCCCTGGCCGCGCCGATCCTGCCGCTGGCCAACCCCGATGCGACCTCGCTGTCGGAGCGCCTGACACCGCTGTTCTCGCCAGGCGCCTGGCTGGGCACCGACCATTTGGGCCGCGATCTGCTGTCGCGGCTTATCTGGGGCACACGGGTCAGCATCGCCGTCGGGCTGGCCGCCACCCTGACTGCCGCCCTTATCGGCTCGACTATCGGTCTTGTCGCGGCGTTCTACGGCCGCTGGGTCGATGCCGTGCTGATGCGCACGATCGATACGCTGATGGCGTTTCCCTACCTGTTGCTGGCGCTGGCGATCGTGGCGGCGTTGGGCCCGGGCCTGCTGAACGCCCTGATGGCCATCGCGGTCGTGAACATTCCGTTCTTCGCACGGGCGGTACGGGGGCAGGCGCTGGCCATCAAGAACCAGGACTATGTCGCCGCAGCGCGGCTGAGCGGCTTTTCCGATGCGCGCATCATTTTGACCGAGATCCTGCCGAACGTGCTGCCGGTCGTGATCGTCACCATGTCGTCGACCCTCTCTTGGATGATCCTGGAAACCGCCGGGCTGTCCTTTCTCGGCCTGGGAGCGCAGCCGCCGACTGCAGATTTGGGCAGCATGCTGGGCGATGGGCGCGACCTGATCCACCGGGCGCCGATGGTCGCCCTCTTGCCCGGCCTGGTCATTCTGCTGCTGGCCATCGGCATCAACCTGGTCGGCGACGGCGTGCGCGACGTGCTGGACCCGAGGCTGAAATCCGGGGCACTGACACGCCCGGCAGCGGCGACCAAGCGCCGCCTGCCGGCCGCGCCCGAAACGCCGGCGATGGACGAAAGGCTCGTCCTGTCGGTCCAGAACCTCTCGACATTCTTCGAAGTCGGCGGCCGGACCCTGAAGGCGGTTCACGATGTCAGCTTCGAGGTCAGGCGGGGCGAGGCGCTGGGCGTGGTCGGCGAATCGGGCTCCGGCAAATCGGTAACGGCGCTCAGCCTTCTCGGCCTCGTAGCGTCGCCCCCCGGCGTGATCACCGACGGGGCGATCTGGTTCAACGATCGCCAGCGCGGGCCAATGGATCTCGCGCGCCTGCCGGTAAAGGAGTTGCAGCAACTGCGCGGCTCCCGCATCGCCTACATCTTCCAAGACCCGCTGACCGCGCTGCACCCGGTGTTGAAGGTTGGATTCCAGGTCGCCGAAACCCTGGTTGTCCATCAAGGCATGGGCTGGGCCGATGCGCGGCGCGAGGCCGTGCGGCTGTTGGACATGGTCAAGCTGCCGACGGCAGCTGAAAAGGCGCACGCCTATCCCCACGAACTGTCGGGCGGCCAGCGGCAGCGGGTGATGATCGCCATGGCGCTCGCCAACCGGCCGGATTTGATCGTGGCCGACGAACCGACCACGGCGTTGGATGTGACCACCCAGCGCCGGGTGCTGGAGCTGCTGGACGAGCTGCGGCGGGAGCATGATGCCGCGCTGCTGTTCATCAGCCACGATTTCGGGGTGATCGCCGACCTGTGCGACAGGGTGCAGGTGATGTATGCCGGTGAGGTCGTGGAACGGGCGCCATCGGCCGAACTGTTCCGAAATCCCAGCCATCCCTATACGCGGCGCCTGCTCGACTGCGTGCCCAGCCTGACGGACGATCGGGAGATCGAGGCTATTCCCGGCCTGCCGCCGGCGGTCGATCGGCTGCCGCCCGGCTGCCCCTTTGCCGATCGCTGCGATGAGGCGGAGCCGGCCTGTCGCCAGGGGACGATCGCCTTGCGTCGGGTCTCCGACCTGCACGCGGCCCGCTGTATCCATGCGCCGGGTGCGGCAGAGGCATCATGACAGCGGCGCCGCTGATCGAGGCCAAAGCGGTCACCAAGCGCTTTCCCGGCCGGCGCGCCTTTCCGTGGCAGAAGGCGCCGGTGCTTGAAGCCGTCAAGAACGTCTCCGTGTCCGTACCGCGCGGCGTTTCGCTTGGCATTGTCGGTGAATCCGGCTGTGGCAAGTCGACCTTGGCACGCATGCTGGTCGGGCTGACCAAGGCCAGTGCCGGCACGATCGACATCGACGGCCGCCGCGTCTGGGCCGGCGACCGTGCGGTCAACCGGCAGGCGCGCCAGCGCATCCAGATGGTGTTTCAAGACCCGCTGGGGTCCCTGAACCCGCGCAAGACCGTTCGCCAATTGATCGAGGCGCCGCTGATCGGCCTGACTAGCATGGCGGCGGCCGAACGGCGCGGCCGTGTCGAAGCCTTGATGGACCTGGTCGGCCTGCGTCCGGAGTTCATTCACCGGCATGCGCACGAGTTTTCCGGCGGCCAGTGCCAGCGCATCGGCATCGCCCGCGCGCTGGCCACCGAGGCCGACATTCTGATCCTTGACGAGCCCGTTTCGGCCTTGGACGTCTCTATTCAGGCCCAGATCCTGAAGCTGCTGGCCGATTTGCGCCAGCGGCTGGGCCTGACCTACCTGTTCATCAGCCACGACCTGTCGGTGGTGAACCATATCTGCGATCAGGTCGCGGTGATGTATTTCGGCGAGGTGGTCGAGACCGGCGAGACCGGCTCCGTGCTGCGCAACCCCGCACACGACTACACCAAGCGGCTGCTGGCCGCCGTGCCGGGCGACAGGCTCGAGGCTTTGCGGACGGGCTCCTAGGTCAGACCGTTCGGCCCATCCAAACCTGTCCGCGCGTCGGGCCGCTGCCGGTCGAAACCTGGTGGCTGCGGCCCAGGCGTTTTTCGATGCGCGACTGCACCATCTCGAAGATGCCGGACAGGATCCAGTAGATCACGGCCGCCGCGATCAGCATTTCCATGTATTTGAACTCGCTGCGCCCGTGGGTCTGGGCCAGATAGGTCAGTTCCCACACGCCCATGATCGAGACCAGGGCGGAATCCTTCAGCATGGCGATGAACATGTTGCCCGTCGGCGGCACAATCACCCGCAGCGCTTGCGGTAGGATGACGAGGCGCTGAGTCTGAAACGGCGTCAGGCCCAGCGCCATGGCGCCTTCGCTTTGTTGGCGCGGGATGCTGAGGATGCCGGCGCGAAAGATCTCCGCCAGGTAGGCGCCGTAGCACAGCGACAAGGCGATGATACCGGCGGGGATGGCGTCGAGCACGATGCCGATCTGCGGCAGGCCGAGATAGATCAGCATGACCTGAAGCAATAGCGGCGTGCCGCGAAAGAAAGAGACGTAGAAGGTCGCAATGCCAAAGGCCAAGCCGCTGGATGACAGGCGGGCGTAAGCCGCGATCAGCGCGATCGTGCTGGCGCAGGCGATGCTGACCAGGCTGATAAACAGGGTCATTGCCGCGCCTTGGAAGAACCCGTTGTTCAGCCGCAGTCCCAACAGAAACGGCAGCCGATCGCCGATGAAGTCGTAGGACAGATCGAAACTGGCGAAGAAGCCGAAAAACAGGACCAAGAGCTCGGCCCAGACCACCGGCACCTGATAGCGAAACGGCAGCCGGCTGATGGCCAGCGCGTTCACGACCAGCAGCACGGCGATCACGAACCCGCCCGCAACCCGGATCAGCGTCGCGCCGGTGCCTTCAAAGCCCAGCAGGGAACCGAGATTGACGGCCCAGATCACAAGGGCGGTCAGGACGACGACAGCGAAAAAGCGGCGCAGCCATTTGTGGGCGAGGATCTCTGACATGGGCGACTACCATGGTCGATAAGCGATGGCGACGGGCACCAGCAAACACCGGCCTTTGCCAGGCCGCAAGAAATCCGTCATGCGGCTGGACAGGCTGTCACCTGCGGTGTGAAATGCCGCCAGATCGTGAGGGTGGCAGCATCCTCATCACGTGGCAGGCGACTTGGGAGAGCATGACATGAGGATGATGATCGTCGGAGTTACCTTGGGTACCGCGGCATTGGCATCAGGCACCGCATTGGCGGGCGAGACGCTGGACCGGATCATGGCATCCGGCGTTTTGGTCGGCGCGTCGGCGGACGGCTTTCCGCCGGTGGCGTTTCTGAACGAGAGCAATGAGTTCGACGGCTTCGACGTCGACGTTCTGGAGATCATCGCCGGCCGCATGGGGCTGGAGGCCGAGATCGTGACGCCGTCCTGGGAGGCGCAGGTGGCCGGCAATTGGGCCGATCGGTGGGACATCGCCGTCGGCTCGATGACACCGACGCCGGCGCGCGCCGAGGTCCTGGACTTCCCGGCCATCTACTACTACACGCCGGCCGTCTTCATCGTGCACGAGGACAATACGACCGTTGAGCAAGCCGCAGACCTGTCGGGCCTCGTCATCGGCTCATGCGCCGCCTGCACCTACGAAGACTATCTGCGCCATACACTGGTGATCGACGCTGTCGGCGCGCCGCCGTTTGAATATCAGGTCGACCCTGGCGAAATCCGCACCTATGCCGGCCAGGGCCTGCCTTTCGACGATTTGCGGCTTGGCGATGGCGTGCGATTGGATGCCGTTCTGACCAACCTGCCGACCGCGCAAGAAGCCATCGACCAGGGGCTGCCGTTCCGTATCGTCGGCGAGCCGGTCTTCTACGAGCCGCTGGCGATCGCCATCGACAAGGGCGACCCGGAGTTCGCTGCCGAGATCGCCGAGATCGTCGAGGGTATGCACGCGGACGGCACCCTGACGGCGCTCAGCGAGGAGTGGTTCGGCGTAGACCTGACACAGGCGGATTAAGAGCGCGCCTCAATTCGGGTTGCTGAAATTGGCGTGGGCGACGATCAACCAATCGTCGCCGTCGCGCCTGAGCACAGTCAGCCGAGGAGCAAACGGGTTCACTTGCGTGCCATCGATGATTTCGTCGACGACGAGGACATAGCGCGCGACCACCAGATCGCCGTTTGCCGTCAGGACAAGCCCCTCGATCGCGGGGATGTCAGCGATCACCGGAAGACTGCTCGTTAGGTAGGTTTCGCGGTCGTAACCGCTGCCGTTGGCACGCTGAATCTGGTATTCGGGCGCCAGATAGCCGGCGATCATCGCAGGATTGCCACTTGCGACCGCACCGAACCAGCCGTCGAGTGCGGCAAGGATCTCGGCCTCAATATCTTGATTGGCGGATTGCGCCGACGCCGGCGCGGCGAACAGGGAAGTAAAGGTCACGATAACCGCGACCAGCTTCGCGCAAGGCACCAACGACACATTACCGCTACGCATGGGCCCGATACTTTCCTTCCAACTGTGTGGTGGCCGGACTCCAACGAGCCCGGCCGTGTGACGGCGCCTTAGGCGCCACTCTTACTCTCCGAAGCAGGTTTGGGCGCGGCGCTATTGTCGGTGGGCAGCGCCTTCGTCTCGTCACCGCCCTTGGCGGCCGACAAGCTGGTCGCGGCCTCTAGCAAACCGCCAAGGCCCTCCCCGTCGCCATTGAGACCGACCTCCGCCAGGAGCCGGTCCAGCACCGGTGCGTGGGTGCGGTAGCGCAAGGCGGCGTTGATGGCATTGTCGGCCAGGTTGCCGGCGCCGGCATGGGCCTCGCCGTTGGCGCCATCGGCGCCGCCGCCAAGGCCGGCCATGTCGACAATACGGATGGAATCGATCTGTTCCATCGGCTTGACCATCTGCTCGACGATTTCCGGCAGGTTCTCCACCAGCTTCATCTTGACCTCAAAGCCGATTGCCAGTTCCGACAGCACGTTGCGCGCATCGTTCAGCGCCTGCTGACCGGCCGCCTCGACCTCGTAGGTCCGCGACTTGGCGTCGGCGCGGATGCGTTCGGCATCGGCGTCCGCCTCGGCCTCGACACGCAGGGCTGCCGCCCGCTCGTCGGCCGCCAGGCGTTCAGCTTCCGCTGCCACGGTGATGGCGACCGCCTTCGTCTCGGCGTCCTGACGCGCCTGAACCAGTTCAACCTGCTTGTGCCGATCGGCAACCTCGACCGCCTTTGCCGTCGCCACACGCTCGGTTTCGCGGACCTTCTCGGCCTCGATGCGGGCCGCCTCGGCCTCGGCGACCGACAATTGCTTGGACTGCTCGGCGATCGCGATGTCGGACAGCTGACGGCTCAACTCGACCTGCTTGTCGTTTTCGATCTGGGTGGTATCGACCGCCTTCTTGGCCGTTATCTTGGCCTGATCGGCCGACGCCTCGGCGGCGACCCGTTCCTCCGACTGTTTGGCGATATCGATCTGGGACTTTTGATCCTCGATCTCCAGGTCGCGTTTCTGGACGATACGCGCCGCCTCGATGTTGCGGTTGGCCTCGATTTTTGCGGACTCGGCCAGTTGCTCGGCCACCGCCTGCTTCTCGGCAATCTCGCGCATCTGCTGGGCCTGCATGATGGCGATCTCGCGCTCCTGGTTCAGCTTGGCCTCTTCGGTGCGCTGACCCAGGCTCAGCTTCTCCTCCGTCGCCTCCAGCTCCTTGGTCTTGATCGCGACCTCGGTTTCCTGCTCGATGACGAACCGGCGCTCGCGCTTTTCCTCGATCTGCTGCTTAAGCTTGGTCAAACCCTCGGCATCGAAGGCGTTCTCCGGATTGAAGAAGCTCTGGTCGGTCTGGTCGAGACCGGTGAGTGAGGCCGACTCCAGCTCCAGACCGTTCTTCTGCAGATCTTCGGCCACCACACCCTGGACCCGCTGCACGAAGTCCGAGCGTTGAAGGTGCAGATCCTCCAGGGTCATCTGTGCCGCCACGGCACGTAGCGCGTCGACGAACTTGCCCTCGACAAGCTCTTTCAGCGCGGTCGGATCATTGGTTCTCTCACCCAGTGTCTGAGCGGCGACCTCAATCGATTCCTTGTTTCGCTGTACGCGAACATAGAACTCAACGGTGACATCCGCCCTGAGCTTGTCGTGGGTGATCAACGCTTCGTTTTCGGCGCGCCTAACCACCAGTTTCAATGTCTTAAGATTGACCGGAATGATCTCGTGGAAGACGGGAAGAATGAGGCGACCGTCATCGAGGACGACTTTGGAGCCTCCCAGACCTGTCTTCACATAGGCGAGTTCCTTTGAAGCACGCCGGAACAATCTCGACGCAACCAAAACCAAAATCAGAGCGAGTAGAAGGATCAATACGCCCCAAAAGACGATTGCGTTGTTGAACAGATCCATCGCTTGTTCTTCCTTCATTCTGGGGTTGAGCGTGTCTTGGCGATAATCTCGTTCTTGGGCATCAGGATCGCGTCAAAGACCGCGCCTTTCTTCGCCATCAGCAGCACACGCGTGCCCTTTGGAAACCTATCGTCGGTCCGCTCCGGTCGTACGCGGACATAGTGCACGTGCCCAAACCGATCGTTCGTTCGCGCCTCTGCCGGAAGGTCCGAGGTCGCGGTCCCGACAGTGACTTCGGCGACGTTGCCGACAAGTGAGTCTTGTGAGACAGCCGTGGACGTGTCTTTGGGAAACAGCTTGGCAAAGCCGATTGATATCCACCGAGTGCAGAACAGTGCTGGCGGAAGCGCAATCAGGCTTGCCAGCCACGCGGGCAGCAGACCACCCAGCCCATCGGCGATTTGCTGGATGATCGTGCCAGAGGCGCCGAAAGTCGCAAAAAAGGCGGCCAGAAATATGGTTAGCGGAACGCGCCCGATCCCTACCCAGGAGAAAATGCCCGAAACAGCACTCAATCCACCGCCCGCGTCCGCGTCGACATCCGTGTCCAGATCAGCATCGACGTCGACGTCAACATCGACGTCGGTGTCTCCGAAGAGCGCAGACCAGGGCGCCCCGAGAAGCGCACCGACAACTTCCAGAACGAAGATCGCCAAAAGCACGATAAGGGCGAATGCGAAGGGCTCCATGCCGGCCTGCCCGAGGAAGTCCAGCATCAGTTCAAACGCTCTGTGGTAGACTGAGCAGACACCGCACGCCCTTCGTGAATCGACGCATCAAGCGTCTCCAGCGCAGCACCCATCGCCCCGGCGGCATGGCGCATTTGTCGGTTGCCGTGCGCGCGGGCCATACGCCAGAGCGGCAAGGCTTGGTTAAGGAAGCGACCAGCGGCGTCGGCCGCCACGTCCTCGGCGACCGCCGCCTTTGCCGCCGCCGCCTTGATGAAATCCGCACTCATGTCTGAAATATGGGTATTTGTTTCCAAGCGCGCAGCTTTTTCCGAGAGGCGGCGGAGTACAACGGCCCGCCCACGAGCAGCGTCGCCTAGTCGCTGGATGCGTATCGCGATTTCATCCAGTTCTCTGTCCAGAGCGGCCAAGTCATCCTCATCCAGGACGCCAGCGCCAATGCCCAGCAGTTTCGACAACCAGCGTCGCTGGGGCGCGGAAATGCGACGCATCTTATCCGATGCGGCCCGGATCTGGGCCTCCAATTGCGAATGGTCGCGGGTCGTGAGGACGACGAGTTCAGCGGACAGGCGCGACAGCTCCGAATCGTCGTTGCCGGCCACTTGCGTTCCCTGGGTCATCGTCGAACAAAGCGTTGGGCAACTGTTAGACACCAGCGTCAGCCGACCGTCAAACACTCAAGGCAGCGCACAGCAGCCGGCCAACCGGCCACTTTGCCGCGATCTTACAACCAGGCCCCCAATGCCGGCGATCACCTTTTCGATCATCGTATTGGTTCTTTGGTTTCCCTGCCATTCACCATTCGAGGTCGCCGTCGATCTATGTTCCAAAGCGGCCGGATAAGGAAGCGTCTCGACCGCCCGGCCGGCATCGGGCATGGTTGGCAAAAGACTCGGTGATGGGCGAGAGGCAACAGGCGTGACGGGTAAGGCGATCGACATTCTGGTGGCGGGCCGGGTCTATTGCGATCTGCTGTTTCTCGACCTCGACAGTTTTCCGGCACTGGGTCGCGAGAGCTTCGCGGAGGATCTGGCTGTCGCGGCCGGCGGCGGCGCGTTCATCACCGCCGCCCATCTGGCAGGCCTGGGTGGCGGCGTTTCGCTGCTTAGCCATCTGGGCACCGACCCGTTTTCGGCCCAGGTCGCGAAAGCACTCGACCGCACGTTTGTCGATCAGCGATGGATCACCAAGGTCGCCGGCCCCTTGCCAAGGGTTACCGCCGCCATCGTCCGCGACGGCGATCGTGCCTTCGTGACCCGCGCGACCCCCGCCCCGATCGGCGGCTCTTGGCCGTCCGCGCTGAAAGACAGTGGCGCCCGCTGGCTGCACATCGCCGACGGCAACAGTCTTGAGGACTTTCCGGACCTGGTGGCGCGGGCCAAGGATGCCGGCCTGCTGATCGCCTTCGATTGCGGTTGGCACGCTGATCTGCTGCGGAGCGATACGATTTGGCAGCTTTTGCCACAGGTCGATCTGTTCTTGCCGAATGCCTCGGAGGCGGCCGCTCTTTGCGGCAGCGACGAAACGCCGGCGGGCGTTGTCGACGCGGCGCGCCGACTTGCCCAGGCGGGGCCCACGGTCGTGGTTAAGAATGGCGCCCGCGGCGCTGTCGCCTGCGAGGGCGAGAGCATCATCGAGCAAGCACCGCCAGCGGTTCAAGTGGTCGATACAACGGGGGCCGGCGACGCCTTCAACGCTGGTATTTTGTTCGCGCTCAGCCGTGGATGGCCGCTGGAAAAGGCGCTGCTTCTGGCAACGGCGCTGGGCGCATGGACCGTGCAGCGGCCCGGCGGCGCGGTCGAAACGCCAAGCTGGCCGGCGCTGGTCGCCCTCGGCGCGCCGGAGGAGCGACTGTCAGCCTGACGCGGTGCGGCGCCAGCGCGCGCCCAGCAGGGCAGCGGCGACGATGATGATCGCGGCCCCGGCCAAGGTCCAGGCATCCGGCCATTCGGCAAATAGGAACCAGCCGGCCGCGACTGCTAGGACCATGCGGAAATAGCCGAAGGGCGCCAAAAACGAGGCCTCGCCCAAGCGATAGGCACGCAGGAAGCAGTACTGGCCGGCCAGCGCCGTCAGCCCGATCAGCAATATGATCGGCCAGTCTGCCAGTGCGATGGGCCGCCATGCCAACAGCGCCGGCACGCCACTGACCAGCGTGATGGCGATCATGTAGTAGGTCATCAAGACCGGTTCGCTGTCCCGCCGGGTCAGGATCTTCTGCACGATCACGGCGCCAACGCCGGCACAGGCCGCCAAAACCGCCACCATGTAGGCCAGCAACGGCCCGTCGCCGCCGGAACCGAGTTCCGGCACGACCATGACCATCAGACCAACCAGCCCGATCAAGGTGAACGACCAGCGGCGACCATCGATGCGCTCCGCGAGAATGAGGCCGGCCAACACGGTCAGCAGCAAGGGCCGCGCGTGGTTGATGGCCATCACATCGGCCAGGGGCAGGTGGGCCACCGCGTAGAATCCGCCCGTCAGCGCCGCCGTCGACAGGACGACCCGCAGCAGATGCAAGGCCGGGCGGCTGGTGCGCAGGGCGGCAGGGCCGGTCCGGATCAGCCAGGGCGCCATCACGATCAGGCCGATCAGGCTGCGCAGGAAGACGAGCTGGATGCTGGGATAGGCGCCGTCCAGCCATTTCACGGCGGACAGGCTGGCAATCATGATCACCTGGTCGGCAAACAGCCAGCCTAGCGCGGGTACGTTGGCAGGCGCCGTCGAATGCCGCTCGTCCGTCCTGTCGACGTCCGCCATCAAGCCTTGTCAGGCGGCGTCAGCAGGTTGGCCATCAGCCGGAACGCGCCCGGGACCAGATGGTTCATCTGATGGTGCAGGATCAGGCAGACATGGGTATGCCGCCCGCGCCCGATCCGCGCGGTCAGCAATGACCCGAGATGCGGTTCCTCGCCGGGATCGGCCATCGACAAGAGCGGCCCGTAGGCCGCGTCCCACGATTTGGCGAAATAGAGGCCGCGTTCCTTGTGCCACCCTTCCCAATCGGCCGGGCCGATCTGGTTGGGCGTGGTGAGCAGCGGGTCGCCCGGCTCGAGCATGGTGACGGCGGCGTTCTGATCGGTGACCCGCCAACGCAGGCTGGGCTGGCCGACTTCCAGTCGTCGCGGCGGGGTCTTGTCCGGATCCCAGCGGTCCCAGGGGCGGTTGTACTGGGTCACCAGATTGCCGCCGTCCTTGACCCATTGCTTGAGACGTTCGCCCGCTTCGTGCAAATCGGGCCGCGTCCCGTAGGCCATGATGCCGACGATGATGGTGTCGAAGCGGCCGAGATCGCCGGTGGTCAAATCGTCGGCGCCGAGACGGGTCACGCGCGGACCGAGCAGTTCAATCCAGTCGGCCACGCTGTCGCTTCCCCCTTCGACGACGCCGATCTTCAAGTCACGATCCATAGCGACATCGACCACGGCCAGATCAAAAACCGCGTCGGTCACCATGACCTGTGATCGGATGTGTGGATGGTCGATCTTGCGTACCGTGCGCGCCGGTGTCGACGTGCCGTCTATGGTCATGGAAACCGGCACGGTGATGGCAGCAGCGACAGGCTGAAGCTGCGTTAGAGAAAACGCGACTGTCTCGTTGCTGCCCCGGCCAGCCAGATGCACGGTCGCCGACGGCGGATCGATTGACCAGCCTTCAGGAACGGTCGGGCGCAGTAAGGCGTCGACCGGACGGTCGACCGTCGATCGGGCCTCGACGAGCAGTTCGACCGGTTCTTGCATCGCGTTTAACGGTCGAACGGTCTTGGCCCTCGGCAGACTGACTGAGACGGCCGGCGTTACCCAAACCGGCTGGCGAGCGGCGATATCGACCTGCAGCGCCGTCCCGTCGACCGTCAGGTCCAGTCGCGCGCGGACGGGGTCGGTCGGCGCCGACGCCGCATGGCCGAAACGATAGGGATGGATCGGATCGGCGTCGGCTGGCACAGCGAAGTCGAGCGCGATCTCATGTCCGTGGGCGTCGATGGTGACGGCGCCCGCCGTATCGCCGGTCGACCAACCATCTGGGGTAATCGCGCCGGCCCTGTCCAAGCGAACGGACCGACCGCCGCCGTTGAAGAGATGCACGGACATTTGTCCCGGTTCGCCCGGCGCCAATGGCTGGTCCGGTCCCTCCGCGCGCGCCACAAGGCCGGTCGCCTGAACAAGCGCGTTGGTGAGCTGATGGGCCTTTTGCTCTAGCCTGCCAGCATGGGCCGTATGGTCCTGGTTGCCGGCGATCTCGTCGAGGGCCGATCGGACGTTGAAAAGCGCGTCAGCCAATCTTGGCGCGATCCGGGCACCGTCGGGATAGGCGGCGAAGGCCTCGTCGATCGCGTCGTCGGCGCGCTCAACGGCAGCACCAGCCGTGCCGGGCAGGCCGTCCGCGAGGTCACGCAACCGGCCCGGCAGTCCTTCTAGAACGCCGCGTTTGCCGTCCGGATCGTTGATCAGGCTTTGCTTGCGGTGCAGCGGGATCGCGTGCGGTTTCTCGTCCACCCAGCGGCCCATGCCCTGGGTCTGGTGATAGGCACGCGACCATTGCCCGATCTGGGCGTAGGTCGCGCCGAACATGGGATCGTAACCGCCGGCTTCGACCTCGACCGTCGCCGGTGGCGGCGGTTCCTCGTCATCGTAGGACCCGCCCGCGCCCGACCAGGCCGGCAGGTAGTATTTCTGGGCCTGCCAGACGGTCAGCCCGTCCGCCAGATGCTCAGGAAACATATCCGGATCGGTGGCGGCGAAAAACGCCTCCTCCGTCGCGATGGTGACGGCCCGGTGGTGGCCGTGCTGGCCCGGAATGTCGAGAAAGGTCGGCAGCACGATGTCCGGCTTGACCGTTCGGATCACCCGAACCAGGCGCTCCAACAGCCGATCATGCCGCCAACGCTCAAACGTCTCCTCGCCGGATTTGGAGAAGCCGAAATCGACGATCGTGCCGTCATAGGCTTCGTTCAGCCAATAAAGCTCGATGCCCAGCATGTCGGCGGCGCGGGCCATTTCCGCCGTGCGCAACACACCCAAGACCGGCCCTGCCTCCGTCCCGATGGCGTTCTGGCCGCCTTCGCCGCGCACGGCACAAGCGAAGGCGACGCGCATGCCGTCGCCGAGACTGAGGCGGGCCAACAGCGCGCTGGTTTCGTCGTCCGGATGTGCCCCGGTCTGCAATACGGTCGTGACCGACTTCAACGGCAGCAGCGCGCGCCAAAGGATGATTGCACCGCTTGTTGCGGCTTGTTCCATGAGGCGGGCCTGGTCAGGCGTCATCGGTCATCTCTGTCCGTTAGGGTGGTCCATGTCACATCGCCGTCAGCGGATGCCGGCCGGCGCCGTTGGATGGCGACGCGTCCTTGGTCAATTGCGCCGATCCGGGCACGAAATGGTGGAACACCGGCAATGCGGCGGCGCCAAGCGCGCCGACATCGGGGCCAGCGGTCGCGGCAACAAGCTCCAGATGACTGCCGCCGACCCCGTTCAGTCTCGCCAGCAGCGCGTCGATGAACGGCGTGGGCACAAGGCCCCCGATGAGTATGGCCTGGGGATCGAGCAGCGCCGCCAGCGTCGTTAACGCCGGGCTCAGCATATCGGTCGCCTTGTCAAGCCAGTCGTCAAGGTCCGCATCATTCGCCGCGACGAGGGTGGCCAGGTCTTCGGGCCGGGGTGGCGGTCGACCGCGGTCCGCGAACCACCGGCCCAGCGCATGCAGCGACACATGGTGCTCCAACCGTCGGGCCGGCCCTTCGGCGGCAAGGTCGACCACCATGTGGCCGAGTTCGCCAGCATTGCCCCGGCTGCCCTCGAACGGCGTGCCGTTGAGGAAAAGCCCGGCACCCAAACCGTGTCCCAGAAAGACGTAGCAAAAAGTCCCCAAGTCGCGCGCGGCACCGTGCAGCCTTTCGCCGACAGCCGCCGCATTGGCGTCGTTCACCACGATCACCGGAAGGTCGATCGCCGTCATCAGGGAGTTCGCAGGATCGGTGCTGCGCCAGCCGGGCAGGCGCAAAGGATCGTCAGGCTCGTCGGCGTCGAATGGCCCGGGCAGGACAAGGCCTGCGCCGATCACATCGGCCATTTCGATCCCGGCCGAGCCGATAAGTTGCCGGCTGAGCTCGATCATCGGCGGCAGCGCCGCCTCCGGCCTGGGGTCGTCGATCCGGCATTCGGTCCGCGCCCGCCGTTCGCCCGCCAAGTCCAGCACCACGCCGACCAGCCGGTCACGATCAAGCTGCAGGCCGATCGAATAGCCGCCCTCCGGGTTGATAATATAGTCGACCGGCGGCTGGCCCCGCGCCGTGCGGCGTCTGCCTTCGGCGCGCAGCAGGCCGGCCTTTTCCAGCTCGCGCGTGATGTCGTTGACGGCCGGTGGCGTCAGGTCGGTCAGGCGACTGATGTCGGCCCGGCTGAGAGGGCCACGCAGGCGCACGGTTTCCAGCACCACCCGCCGGTTATAGGGGCGCGTCTGGTCCCGATTGGTGCCCTTCACGATCATGCCGAGCCAGGTTCCATCGCCAGCGTGCTGTTTCGGATTGCTGCCAAAGGCCTAAGCCGTCCGAATTATTAATTCAAGCCAATTCATTTATTGACAAGGAACGAACCAAGCGATGAACATGGGAAGGCGAAGAGAGTCCTGATCGATGACGGACCGGTCTGTCGGCATTCCCGTTTGACAAGCAACCACAGGGGCTCTGGAATGTCGGCGGCAACAGGGACACGGGCTTTAAGGAGGTAGGCGATGAAACGGTATGTCGCGGCGCTGTTGGGCAGTGCCGTCATGATGGGGATGGCCGTGCCGGCAATGGCACAGGACCCGATCGAGATTGAGTATTGGCAGTACTTCTTCCAGGGCCGCGTCGACGCCATCGACGCGCTGATCGAACAGTTCGAGGCCGAAAACCCGGGGATCGTGGTCAACCACACCCACTTCCCCTACGCGGATTACCGCACCCGCATCGCGGCCGCGGTGCCGGCGGGCGAAGGGCCGGATGTCATCCAGATGTTCTATGGCTGGGTGCCGGATTACATCGATGCCGGCCTGCTGCAGCCCTTGCCGGCGGATTACTTCCCGCTGCAGGAGCTCGAGGACGAGTATTTCGATATCGTCCAGGCCATGGTCTATGACGGCCAGCTCTATGCGGTGCCGACAGCCGTGCGCTCGCTCGCCCTGTTCTGGAACAAGCGCATGTTCGAGGAGGCGGGCCTGGATCCCGAGACACCTCCGGCGACGCTCGACGAGATGGTCGACTTTGCGGTCGCGTTGACGGAGCGCGATGGCGGCGGCAATTTGACGGCGGTCGGCCTGACCATGGCGATGACCGGCCAGGACCACCATTGGTGGCGCGAGGTGCTGGTGCGTCAGTTCGGTGGCCAGCCCTACTCGGACGACGGACGTACGGTGACGTACAATGACGAGGCCGGGGCGGCCGCGCTGCAGTACTACATCGACATGATCCAGGAACATGGGGTCAGCGACATCGGCTTCATGGACGAGCCGCAGGCGGCATTCCGTGCTGGACGCGGCGGCATGCACATCGACGGGTCGTTCCGCCTGGGTGCACTGCGCGATACGCGCGGGCTGGACTGGGGTGTGGGCGAGTTGCCGGCCAATGCCGATGGCGATCGCTATAACTTCTCATCCTACTGGGTGAACGGCATCACGACCACGCCGCAGGGCGAGGAATTCGATGCCGCCGCGCGCTTCCTGCAATTCATCACCACCCCGGATGCCATGCAGCTGTGGCTGGAGACCGTGGGCGAATTGCCGGCGCGTGAGGCCGCCGCGTTGACCGACGAGAACACGGCGCACCCGGAATACGGGCCGTTCGTCCGTGGTCTGGAGTACGCGAACGCGACCCAGTTCGTGAACGAGTCCGCCCAGCGGCAGTTGATGGTCGACATGGTCGACCGGGTCCTGTTGCAGGGCATGAGCGTCGAGGAGAGCTTGGCGGTCGCCGCCGAGCAGGAGCAGGCGCTTCTCGACGAGTTCTACGGCGGTTAGGCGTTGTTGAACGACGGCCCCGGAGTAACATCCGGGGCCGCAATTCTTTGGAACGAGATGACGCCTTTGGGAGACGTGCTGAGTGTTCGCGTGGCGTGACCGTCTGACCGTTGGCCAAAAGCTGGCGATCTGGGCCTGGGGCTTCCTGGCCGTGCCGGTCGTCTTTTATTGCGTCATTCGCTTCTATCCGACCTTCGAGTCCTTCGCGATTTCGCTGACCGACTGGGACGTCCTGTCGGACCCGAATTTCATCTGGTTCGAGAACTATGTCCGGCTGTGGAACGACCCGGTGTTTTGGCAGGTGCTGGGCAACACGTTCATGTATCTCCTGCTGGGCACCCCGATCAGCCTGCTGATCGCCTTCGTGGTCGCCTATTACCTGGACCAGGTGCGCTTCATGCATGGTTTCATGCGGGCGCTGTACTTCCTGCCTTTCCTGACCACTGCCGTGGCCATGGCGTGGGTCTGGCGCTGGTTCTACCAACCGGTACCGATCGGCACGTTCAACAACATCCTGGCGACCCTGGGCTTTGCCCAGCAGCCGTTCCTGCGGTCAACCACCCAGGCCCTGCCGGCCATTCTGGCGCCGGCGATCTGGGCGGGTCTGGGCTTTCAGATCGTGATCTTTCTGGCCGGGCTGCGCGCCATCCCCAGCAGCTACTACGAGGCCGCACGCATCGACGGCGCCGGCAAATGGCAGATCCTGACGGAGATCACGATCCCCCTGCTGCGCCCGACGGTCGTCTTTCTGGTCGTGATCAGCTCGATCGGCTTTCTCAGAATCTTCGACCAGGTCTTCAACATGACGCCGCAGGGCGACGGCGGGCCGCTGAATTCGACCAAGCCCATTGTGCTTTACATCTACGAGACCGGGTTTGACGCGTTCAACATGGGCTACGCGACCGCGCAGACCGTGATCTTGTTCCTGATCTTGCTGATCATCACGCTGATCCAGCTTCGGCTGTTGAGGGGCCGATGACCGCCGACGCCATCGGCACCGGGGCAGCCGGCTCGACGCGGGTCGGGCTGTTCCGGGGCGACAAGCCCATACGGCCGGGCCGCATCGTCGCCTGGACGATCTTGATGATGGGTGGCATCGCGATGGTGATGCCGCTGGTCTTCATGCTGTCGACTTCGCTGAAGTTCCCGCACGAAATCTACGACCTGAACCTGATCCCGAACGAGCCGACGCTGGAGAATTACACCTACGTTCTGGCCGACGGGCGGTTCTATCGCTGGTTCATCAACTCCCTGATCGTTGCCATCGCGACCACGGCGTCGGTCGTGTTTTTCGACAGTCTGGTCGGCTACACCCTGTGCAAATTCCGCTTCAAAGGACGGGCGATCGTCTTCGTCGCCATCCTGTCGACCTTGATGATCCCGACCGAGATGCTGATCATCCCCTGGTACAACATGGCACGTACGTTCGGCTGGCTCGATACGTACTGGGGCATCATGTTTCCGGGCATGATGACCGGTTTCGGCACGTTCTTGATGCGCCAGTTCTTCGAAAGCGTGCCGGACGACTTCATCCATGCGGCCCGCATCGACGGCCTGAACGAGTTCCAGATCTGGTGGCAGGTGGCCATGCCGCTGGTCACGCCCGCCCTGTCGGCGCTGGCGATCTTCGTCTTCCTGGGCAACTGGACGGCCTTCATCTGGCCCTTGATCGCCACATCGACCGCGGACCTCTACACCGTTCCCGTCGGCCTCTCGTCCTTCGCCGACGAGGCGGATGTGGCCTGGGAACTGATCATGACCGGCGCCAGCCTGGCGACCATCCCGACCCTGATCGTGTTCCTGATCTTCCAGCGCTACATCATCCGCGGCGTTGTGCTGACCGGCTTGAAGGGCTGATCGGATGACGCGCACCGACGACAGCGTGTTTCCGGCCCCGGTCTACAAGGACACGGTGCTGGCGCCCCTGTTCGACATTACCAAGCGACAGTTCGCCGACGGCCTGGCCGCGATCAACCAGGCCCATGCCATCATGCTGGCCGAGACGGGCATTCTGGACGAGGCGTCGGCCGCCGCGATCCTGCAGACGCTCGACACTATCGCAGCCGAGACCGACCTCGATGCGCTGACATATACCGGCGAGGTCGAGGATCTGTTTTTCCATATCGAGGCGGAACTGAAGCGCCGCCTGGGGCCGGAACTGGGCGGCCGGCTGCATACCGGGCGCAGCCGCAACGACATGGACCATACGTTGTTCAAGCTGCGCCTGGCCGAGCAGCTGGACGGCTTGCGCGGACGCTTGATCGAGACCATCGACCGCCTTCTGGACAAGGCGGAGGCCGAAGCGGGCACCATAATCGTCGCGTTCACTCATGGCCAGCCGGCCCAACCGACGACGCTCGGCCATTTCCTCGGCGCCGTGAGCGAGATGCTGTTGCGCGACGGGGACCGGCTGGCGCAGGCGCGCGCCGGCCTGGACGACTGCCCAATGGGCGCGGCGGCGATCACGACCACCGGGTTCCCGATCGACCGGCCGCGCATGGCCGAACTATTGGGCTTTGCGCGGGTGAAGGAAAACGCCTATGGCTGCATCGCGGCGGTCGACTATGTGCTGGCCGTCTACAGCGCGATCAAGGTGCTGTTCGTCAATCTGGGGCGCGTGACGCAAGAGCTGGCCCATTGGACGGCGTTCGAGACCGCGCAGCTTTATGTGCCGAACGCGTATGTCCAGATCAGCTCGATCATGCCGCAAAAGCGCAACCCGGTACCGGTGGAGCATATGCGCCTGCTGGCCTCGCTGACCGTCGGGCGCTGCGACATGATGGTCGATACCATGCGGAACACGCCGTTCATGGACATGAACGACAGCGAGGGCGAGGTGCAAAACGCGGGCTACGACGCCTTTGCCTCCGGCGACCGGATGCTGCGCCTGTTCGGCGGATTTGTCGGCGCCGTGGAGGTGGATGACACCGCCGTGCACCGGCTGATCGATGCCAGTTGCATCACGATCACCGAACTGGCGGACAGTCTCGTCCGGCACGAAGGCCTGTCGTTCCGCGAGGCGCACGAGGTGGCGGCGGCCGTCAGCCAGGCTGTGATTGCCCAAGGAGGCGGTTTGTCCGGTCTCGGCTTCGATGCCTTTAAAGGGCTCTTCCACGACGCGACCGGCACGCCGACCCAACTGACGGCCAGCGATTTCGCGAGGTTCATATCGCCGGAGCACTTCGTCGGCGTTCGCGAAAGGCCGGGCGGTCCGGGGCCGAAGGCGCTGGCGACCAGCCTGGCGGGCTATCGCCAATCGCTGGATCAACAAGCGACGGCCCTTGCGGCGGACCGGGAGAGGCGGCAGGCGGCAAACAGTCTGCGACGGCGCCTGGCAGACGATTTGATCGCCAAACAGCCGGCGGACCGGCGCGCGGCGGCAGGGGGTTAGATCACGTGGCACAGGTTTCGATCCGCAACGTGGTGAAGCGGTATGGCAGCGTGCAGGTGGTGCACGGGCTGGATCTTGAGGTGCAGCACAACGAGTTCGTCGTGCTGGTCGGCCCGTCGGGCTGCGGCAAGTCGACCATGCTGCGCATGATCGCGGGGCTTGAGGACATCACGTCCGGCGAAATCCGGATCGGCGACCGGGTCGTGAACAATGTCGAGCCCAAGCACCGCAACATCGCCATGGTGTTCCAGAACTACGCGCTCTATCCCCACATGACCGTGGCACGCAACATCGCCTTCGGCCTGCGCGCGGCCAAGCTGCCCAAGGCGGAACAGGAACAGCGCGTGCGCGAGGCGGCCAGGATACTCGGCCTGGAGGAGTTGCTGGAGCGGCGCCCGGCCGAACTGTCCGGCGGCCAGCGCCAGCGCGTTGCCATGGGGAGGGCCATCGTCCGCGACCCGCAAGTGTTTCTGTTCGACGAACCGTTGTCGAACCTGGATGCGAAGCTGCGCAGCTCCATGCGGGTGGAAATCAAGAAGCTGCATCAGAAGGTGCAGACGACGGTGATCTATGTGACGCACGACCAGGTCGAGGCCATGACCTTGGCGGACCGGATCGTGATCATGCGCGACGGCGTGATCCAGCAGATCGGCACGCCCCTAGAAGTGTTCCGCCAGCCCGCCAACCTGTTCGTCGCCGGCTTCATCGGCAGCCCGGAAATGAACCTGATCGAGGCCACGATCCGTCACAAGGACGGCCAGCCGCGCCTGGAAATGCCGGGCGGCATCAATGTTCCCGTGCCGCCGCGCAACGGCTCCGGCGCATTGGCCGATGGCCGTAGGGTCACGGCGGGCCTGCGGCCGGAACATGTCGTCGCCGGCGAGGCGCTGGCGGCGCTGCCGGAAGACTGGCGCGCGCGTGCCACCGTCGGCGTCGTCGAACCGCTGGGCTCAGAAAGCCTGCTGATGCTCGACATCGGCGACCGGGAGATTACCGGCAAGGCGGTGGACAGCAATCTGCCGGCACCCGGCGATCGGGCGGCCATCGGCTTCAATCTGGCGCATCTGCACCTGTTCGACCCGGAAAGCGAGCAGGCGATCTATTAGACGCCGTTGGCGGTCGGAGCCGCCTAACGGGTCGGGATACCCGCCTCCGGGGCGAAGCCTTCATCAAGGTTCGCCAGTAAGGCCCGCCTGGCGTCGAAACCCTCGGGCAGCCGCAGGCCCAGGGCGACGCGGAAATCGCCGTCATACGGCCCGACATAGAGGGCGCGGCTGGACGCCAAGGCATCGAGCACCGCCTCATCGTCGAAACTGTGGCCCAGGCCGGCGATGGCGTATCCGGGGGCGACCGTTGTCGGTTCCAAATAGCCCTCGACAGACAGCCTGGTCAGAGGCGCCACGCTGCCCACGAAACGGCCAGGCTCTAGCCGCTCAACACCGAACACGTCGCCTTGCCGTTCACCGATGGCCGTCACGAAGCTGCCGACCCTCGGCAGTGGCGTGTCCGCAGCCAAGGCCAGTTCCACGGTGCCGAGACGAACGCTATCCGGCGTCTGTCCCGGCTTTACCTCACCGGCGATGACGACGGGCGTGGTGGTCGTATCAAGCAGATCGACCCTGGTCGCGACCACATCATCGACACGCCAGACACCGGAGACCGCAACCTGCTGTCCCGGCACCGGCACGAATTCGACGCCATCAGGGCCCATGATCGGGGCGCCCGGCTCGACCTCCACCTCCACACCGAGGACACGGAAGCCATTGTCCGTCACCGCATCGATCGCGCCGATCAGCGGATAGGTGACGCCGATCGACCGGGCGACCAGCATGCCGTCCGCGTCGCTGTACGCCTCGACATTCAGCGCTTGGCCGGCGGCGAGATCGGCCAGTTGCCTTTGTCCAAAGACATCGCGCACCTCAAGATCGGGGGCGGCCGCCAAGTCGAGGCCGTTGATCGACAGGGTCAAAGGATCGTTCAGGATGCCTATGATCCCGGTGCCCCCGATGCCGCCTTCCGACGGTCGATCCGCGACCTCGACGTCCCGCGTCCCAACTCCGGCCGGCGCACACGATGCGAGCGCGAGCGCAGCGGTACTCAGCAACACTGCGCGCCGGCTGACGAACACTGTCATACCGCCCCCCTAGTCTCGTTCATCGCCGGTGCCCGCCTCATCCTCCCGGTAGAAATAGATGCCGAAACGAAAGCGCTCGTTGGACGTGTTGTCGCGCGCAAAGGCATCGGCGGCGTTATCGGCGCTCTGGCGCGAGAAAGCCAGCCGATTCAGTTTGGTAAGCACCTCGGTGGCCAGGACCCGCGACCGCGCCTCGATCTCGTCAACCGAGGCGGCGGCCAGATTGTTGTAGAATACCGCGCGTTCCAGGAAGGGCGCGGTGCCCTCCCCGCTCACGACGTTGGCAACGGCCGCCGCCAAGTGGTCGCTGACGTTTCGGGCGAGAAAATGCATGCGCTCATTGTCAAAGGCCCGCGGCACCATCGCCTCGACCCGCAGGCTGACCTGATCGCCGGCCCCGTCCAATTCCACCACGCCGCGTCGCATCAGTTCGTCAAGAACGGTGCGCGGTCGAACATCGGTGCTGACGTCGCGAACCAGCGCGTCGAACGACGGTCCCGTCTCGGCATTTCTGGGAAGCGGCATGGGCCGTCCGTCGTGACTGACCGTTTTCGGGCCGGCAAGCCATCGGCCGACCACGGTCGTCATAAGGCTCACGGACCGATCGGCGGCGTCGCCGGCCTCATCTCTCTCCTGGCGAATGTGCCGGACATCCTTGCGATGAACACCCGTCAGGACGCTGACCCGGCTGTCCGTCGGCGGCTTGCCATCGAGGCCGAAATCGTCGCTGGCAACCTCGACACAGACCTCTTTCAGCAAGGCATAGAGGGCCGGCGCCGTGACACCCTTGGTGATCATCAGCTTTGCCAGGGGACGCAACAGCATCTTCAGCGCGTCGCCAATAGGCTCGTCATCCGCTTCAGGTCGTTCAGTCATCCAGACGCAATAGCGTGTTGTGGGAAAAATTTCCACAAGAAAAGTCTCTGGTGGGGACGATTTTGTCGGCGGCAACCAACGGCAGCGACCCGATCGCTTGATGGAAGGCTCCCGACCAGGTGCGGGGCGACCCCATCCGCGCCCGGTGTCGATCAACCAATGTCCGGACACCCCATGCGGCAAACTGTCTTGGTCTTCAAGAAACAGCCCGTCCGGTGCATGCGGGAAGACAACTGCCTTAGACAGACGCGTAGCGCGGCTGTATCCTCGCTTGAATTCGCCCGATGCTGGTGCTGGATCAGCGGTATCGGCGCAGCCATCCACTGGGGGACGAGGTCGAAAACATGCCGACGGACACTGTTAAGCGCATTCTGGCCAACTACGAGAGCGACAATCCGGGCAGCAAGGCCAACCTCGCCCGCATCTTGATGCAGGGCCGGCTGGGCGGCACGGGTCGCATGCTGATCCTGCCGGTCGATCAGGGATTCGAGCACGGGCCCGCGCGCAGTTTTGCCGGCAACCCGCCGGCCTACGACCCACACTATCTCTATCAGCTTGCGATCGATGCGGGTCTCAATGCCCTGGCCGCGCCGCTCGGCCTGCTCGAAACGGGTGCCGACACTTTTGCCGGCGACATCCCTTTGATCCTGAAGGCGAACAGCAGCAACAGCCTGGCGACCGAAAAGGACCAGGCGATCACGGCAACGGTCGACGACGCCCTGCGTATTGGCTGCGCGGCGGTCGGCTATACGATCTATCCTGCCTCCGAACACCAGTTCGAGATGATGGAGGAGGTGCGGGCGGCCGCGGAAGAGGCGCGTGCCAAGGGGCTGGCAGTCGTCGTCTGGTCCTATCCGCGCGGCGGCATTCTGTCGAAGGAAGGCGAAACGGCGATCGACGTCGTGGCCTATGGCGCGCACATGGCCGCCCTGCTTGGCGCCCACATCATCAAGGTGAAGATCCCGACCGATCACCTGGAGCAGCCGGAGGCGAAGGCCGCCTACGAGGCAGCCAATGTCGACATCTCGACGGCGACGGCGCGCATCCGCCACATCGTGCAATGCGCCTTCAACGGTAGGCGGCTGATGATCTTCTCCGGCGGGGCGGAGAAGGGTGAGGATGCCCTCTACAACGATATCCGCGCGATACGCGACGGCGGCGGCAACGGCTCCATCATTGGGCGCAACAGCTTTCAGCGCTCGCGCGACGACGCCTTGGCGATGTTGGGCGAAATCATCAAGATCTACCTCGACCAAGATTGATCGAAGGGGTCGGAAGGCCGCTGGAGGTCGAACCGATGACGCCGTTCAACCGACTGACGGACATCCGACACAACAGAGCGGAGTGGTTTAGCCTTTTTGCGTGAACCTCATGGCGTCACGGAGGGGCGGCACCGGCCCCCTCAGCAGCCAGAGTCCAAGAAGCAAGCCGACGGTGGCCCCGACCGCAGCGACCAGCATTGCGCTGTCGAATGCACTGGCCTGGAGGTCGCGCAAGGCACTGGCGAGGGCCGTTCCGCTACCAGCGTCAAGGCCGGAGATCAAATGCTGCACCGTGCTCGGAGATCCGTGGGTCAGAGCGTGCGCAAGATCCGTACGTTGCGTTGACCCTTGCGGCAGCGCGGCAATGACTTCGGACAGCCCCGACCGCGTTGTAACCGCCTCTGCGACGCCGCCGACCACGGTTCCCAAGGTTGCTCCGAAATAGAGGAATGCACTGATAACGCCTGACCCCTGTCCGGCATGTTCATCGGGCAAGAGGCGCATCCCAAGCCGCGGCAAAAGCGAGAAGCACATGCCCAGCCCGGCTCCGATGATGACCAGCTTCCACCAGATCTCAGAGTAGCTCGCCGTGCTGCTGGTCATGGACAGCAGAAAGGAACCAACGGCCATCGCCGCCATGGCAAAAACAATTGGCCAATGGAAATTGTAAGGCGCCAGCAGGCGGGGTGCTACGACGGAGGCGATGAATATGGCTGCGCTCAGCGGCGCAGCCGCCAACCCGGCACGCATGGCACTATACCCAAAGGCGTCGGGCGACTGGACGAAGACACCAAAAAAGACAAAGAAGCAAAGCAGCGCAAACCCGGCAATGAACATACCCGCACCGGCCATAACGTATCGGCGATGCCGGAAATAGCGCAGTTCAATCAATGGATCGTCGCTTCTTCGCGCGGTCAAGATCAGCAGGACTGCTGCAAAAGCGGACACGACCAGCGGCAGAAGCGTCTGCATGCTTGTCCAACCCTGGCTCTCGCCGCTGCTCAAGGCAAACGAAAGCGGGCCTAGAAGCAACACCAGGGCGATTGCCCCCGCCTTGTCGAGTTTCGCCCCCGGCATGCGTGTATCTGGCACGTAACGCCGCCTTTGAGCATGCAAGGCGATGACAAAGGCCGCGGCAAGCAACACCAGATCCGCAGCGAATATCGCCCGCCAGCTGAGATAGGTTGCAAATGCACCGCCCACGATGGGACCGACGCTGAGCGATAGGCCCGCAACTGCGCCCCAAAACCCAATCACTGCGCCACGCCGTTCCTCCGGCGTCGCAGCAGTGAGCACGGTCAGCGAGGTTCCAAACAATGCAGCCCCGCCAATGCCCTGCGCGCATCGTCCGACGAGCAACAGAAATGCGTTTTCCGAGACCAGCACCGAAGCCGATCCGAGGGCGAAAATCACTATTCCGAAAAGGAACACGCCCATCTTGCCCGCTATGTCGCCCAGACGGCTCAGAATCGAAATGAATGTGGCGCTGGCAACCGTATAGATCGCCATAACCCACTGCAGTTCCGCCGGTGTGAGATCGAGTTCGGCCTTGATGTTGGGCAGGATGGTTGCAACGGCCGTCGTGTTGAAACCTACAACCAGCATACAGATCGTCGTCATTGCCAGAACGGCGCTGGTGCCAGAACGTGTCGGCGTTGCTATCGGTTCAGTTGACGACATGCCTGCGTGATCCCCCGTTCACTACTTGGCACCAACATGGACGCTTTTCGTGCGAGCAAACAAGAGGGCGCGATAGAGGCCCCATGCTCATTGACCAGTTTGCCGGATGATCCGTGCGACCGCAGACCTGCCTGTCCTGTTCCCGAGCAGCGTCGCATTGAGCTGGCACAACGGGTTCTCTTCATCCAGCCGTACCGCGTTAGAATCTCCGCTTTGCCGCCATGACCGGCAACGTATCGCGCGGCCAGCAAGAGCGCTAAGCCGTCGTTGCAGGCTCAGGCAGCGGCACCGGCGCCGTCTGGCACACACTCGGCAAAACAAATCACGCATCAGGGCCGTCTTCCATGGATATCCTGGATCACACCTCAAACTAGGCTACCAGGCCCTAAGTCAGCCTCAGCTCTCTGGTTTGTAGTTCGGGTTGTAGATCGAATAGACTCGCACATAGGTAAACTTGTTGTTCGGACTGACGTCGTAGAAGGCACACATCATCAGGCGAAACTTGGAACCAGCCTTGTAGGGAACGCCGTTCCATTCGACATCCTCCCTGCAGAGGAAGTCAATCGGCGCTTCCGAGGCGACGGTCGTTTCATTCTCAAGGAAATGCGTGTGATTGAGGATGGTCTCCTGCATTTTCCCGCCAACGCCGTGCCAAAAGGCCAGCACCTGCTCGCGTCCTATGTTCTTGCGGGCCTGCGGCACATACTCGAAGGTCGCATCTGGCTCGTAGTACTTGTCGAAGAAGGCTTCTAACGTCATCCCGCCGACAAACGTTGAATTGAAGTCGTGGATGTACTGTTGATATCGAGCTTCGGTGAACATTCGGGCTCCTTCTGGTCGAGTTGGTTGCGCGGCGACAGTGCACGTACGCCATCACCGCGAGACGAGTGATTTCGCGACGGAGGCTAAGGCTGCAGGAGAGGCCGCGCTGTGGCTTGGCTTTAGGCCAGATGAGAGGCCTTCTCCCCCAAGACGGATTCCGCTGAGCCGAGCGCCGGATCTGTCGCTGGACCGGTCAGGCACCGCGACTTGGCGAGACATCTGTTGAAGCCATTTTGGCAAGGGCAACCCGGTCGATTTTTCCGGCAGCGTTTTCGGGGAGTCTGTCGATGGCGACGATTTCCTCCGGCGCCTTGTAGCCAATGCGATCACGCGCCATTCCTAGTATCTCCGCCGCCGGCAACTGCCCTATCCCGTGTTTTAGCACCACATAAGCGCGTACATTCTGTCCATGCAGTGTATCCGGTACCCCAACCACTGCGGCGGCCTCTATCGCATCATGTTGAAGTAAGACATTCTCAACTTCCTGCGGAGAGATGTTTGAGCCGTCGTGAATAATGATCTGCTTCTTCCGCCCGCAGAACCAGAAGTACTCCCGATCATCAAAGCGCAGCAGATCCCCGGTGTTGAGCCAGCCATCCTTGATCACCTCGGCTGTCGCGACCGGATCTCCGAAATACCCGGACATGACAGAGGGTGACCGGATCCACAGAACACCTTCCTCACCCGCTGGCAGGTCCTCGCCATTTGGATCCCGGACGGCAAACTCGTTTCCCGGCATGGCCGGACCGACGGAGCCATGCACAATCGGACCCTCGGGCCGGTTATGTGTCACGATACCGGCCTCCGTCAGCCCATAGCCCTCCGCGAGCTCCACGCCTGACACCTCTTGAAACTTCCTTTGCAGGTCGGTCGCCACCTTGTCTCCGCCACAGTCGCACATCCGGAGGTTCTGAAACGCTGGATCGGAATCCTCCGATGCGTAAACCACTTCGGTGAGGGCGTAGGGCATCATTGCCAGCACGGTCGGTTGGTGGTGCCGCATCAAGGGCATCACGGCACCGACGCTTATGTCCTTAGCGACAACCGCGCTGCCCCCCACGGCGAGCGCGGCATAAGACATGATTTGCGCCAGCATGTGCGAGAGCGAAGCGATCGGCAAAATCGTGTCTTTCTCCGTCAACTGGTACGTGGCACCGAGGGAGGACACGATATGGCCGAGACTGGCCTGGGTGTGGGTGACGCCTTTTGGCCGGCCTGTGCTGCCGGACGTGAAGAAGACCACGGCTGGATCATCCGGCCCGGGCCGGTCGGGCGACACAGTGGCGGCAGCACGTTCCGTCAGCGGTTGGAACGCACCGAACCCGGGCAAGTCACCGTCGACCGAAAGGCCGCCGAGTTCCAGATCAGCAACGCTGGCGCATCGCGAAATGTCGTCCGCGCGCTCGGCATGGGCCACCATCAGCCGTGGTTTGCTCAAACCGATGGCGTAGTCGATATCCTGCGCCAAGTAGCGGTAGTTCAGCGGGACGGCCACCAGGCCTGAGCGGAGGCAGGCCAGGTAGTGCACAAGGACCTGCAGGCGGTTTGGCAAGAGCGATACGATCCTGTCGCCGCGCCTAAGACCGAGATCCCAGTAACTGCTGGCGAGGTTTTGGCTTCGTGCCTCAAGCCCGCGCCAAGACAGGCTGTCGTTCATGGAGGAAATCGCAATGGCATCGGGCTTTTGCGCCAAGCCCGGCTCAAGAAGGCGTGATAAATCGACCGTACGATCAAGGGTTGGGCCAGTGATTGTCATGTCGAGCTTCCCCGCCAGCGACACAGCATTAGCGAAACCGAGGACCGCTCTAGCTTATCGCCAGAACACCGCATTCCCGCAACGTTTGTCGAATGCTAGCCTGCTCGGTGCAGCAGAGGTCAACACTTATGTCCACGCAGGAGCGCCAGCCGATGACCGACGAGCGGCCCGAACATATCGGCAGCTTTGACTACATCATTGTCGGCGCTGGCTCCGCCGGTTGCGTGCTGGCCAACCGGCTGTCGGCGGATCCGATGAAGCGGGTCCTGCTGTTGGAGGCCGGGGGCCGCGACAGCTATTTCTGGATCCACGTGCCGGTCGGTTATCTCTACACCATGAACAACAAGCGAACCGATTGGTGCTTCAAGACGGCACCGTCGGAGGGCCTGAACGGCCGCGCGCTGGCCTATCCGCGCGGCCGCGTGCTGGGCGGCTGTTCGTCGATCAACGGCATGATTTATATGCGCGGCCAGGCAAACGATTACGACCAATGGCGCCAGTTGGGCAATGTCGGCTGGGGCTGGGACGACGTGCTGCCGCTGTTTCGCAAGTCGGAGGACCACTACAAGGGCGGCGACGACTTGCATGGCAGCGGCGGCGAGTGGCATGTCGACAAGCAACGCCTGTCCTGGCCCGTCCTCGACGCCTTTCGGGACGCGGCGATCGAGGCCGGCATTCCGCTGACCGACGATTTCAACCGCGGCGACAATGAGGGCGTCGGCTATTTCGAGGTGAACCAGAAGGGCGGCTGGCGCTGGAGCACGGCCAACGCCTTCCTCCATCCGGTAGCCGACCGCCGCAATCTTACCGTGCTGACCCACGCCCAGACCGACAGGTTGATCTTGGACGGTCGAAGGGCCAAGGGCGTCGCCTTCCATCAAAACGGCCAGGCGAAGACGGCCTCGGTCTTGGGCGAGCTGATTCTGGCGGCGGGCGCGATCGGATCGCCGCATCTGCTGCAGCTATCGGGCATCGGCCCGGGCGCGCTGTCGCAGGACAACGGCATCGATGTGGTCCACGACCTTCCCGGCGTCGGCGAGAACTTGCAAGACCACTTGCAGATCCGCACCGTCTACAAGGTCGAGAACACAGTCACGCTCAACCAGAAGGCCAACAGCCTGATCGGCAAGGCGGGGATGGCGTTGGAATTCGCGCTGCGTCGAACCGGCCCGCTCAGCATGGCCCCAAGCCAACTCGGCGCGTTCGCCAAATCCGATCCGTCCATGGCGACGGCCAATCTCGAGTATCACGTCCAGCCGCTCAGCACCGACAAGCTGGGCGACCCTTTGCACAAGTTCCCGGCCATAACCGCATCCGTCTGCAATCTGCGGCCGGCAAGCCGAGGGTATGTTCGCATGACATCGCCGACGCCGACGGACGCACCGGAAATCCAGCCCAACTATCTTGCCGAGCCGGCGGACCGGCAGGTGGCGGCCGACGCGATCAAACTGACCCGCCGAATTCTGGCGGCTTCTCCAATGCAACCATTTCGCCCCAGCGAGATGCTGCCGGGACCGGATATCCAGTCAGACGAACAGTTGGCCAAGGCCGCCGGCGATATCGCCTCGACCATCTTCCACCCGGTCGGCACGTGCAAGATGGGCCATGACGAGCGGGCCGTGGTCGACGACCGGCTGCGAGTCCACGGGATCGAGCGGCTGCGCGTGGCCGACGCCGCGATCATGCCGACAATTACCTCCGGCAACACCAACTCGCCGACGATCATGATTGCCGAGAAGGCGGCGGAGATGATCGCAGCCGATGCCTGAGGATCAGGCCGCGCTCTCCCCGTAATAGAGCGTCACCACATGCTTGGCCTCGGCAAAGAACAGCCAGCGTTCGATCGCCAACCCCACGGCCATGCTGAGCACGGCCAGCGCGGCGAAGATTATGCCGCCGACGCCTGCCGCCAGCAGGGCGACGAACACGCAGCCGAGAGGCAGCACGAACGCGGCGGCCCAGACGATGTCGCGCAGCACCGTGGCGTGCTTGCGGGCGACGCGGTAGCCCATCTCGGTCAGCAGATAGTTGTCCATGGTGTGCGGCGGGTCGATCAGCCTGACTTTGCCTTGCGTGGCGGTCACCGGCGTACCAAGGCCGGTAGCGCTCTCCGCCGTGGACGTTGGCGCGGCGCGGCTGATCGCATGCCAATAGCCGAACTTGACCAACGCGCCTGCGGCAATGGCGACCAGCGCGGTGACGTCCGTCACCGACACGCTCGGCAATCCCCAAAGATGGCCCAGCAAGGACAGAAGCACCGCACCCGACATGGCAGCGACCACCAGATAGGCCGCGGGCGTCCAACCAGTATGCCAGGCGGGGATCGCCTTCAGCGAGCCATAGATCATGGAGGTGCAGATGACGGTCGCGACGCAGGCGAGCGCCGTCAGCAAGCCCAGGATCGCCGTCCAGCCGGGCGCGGGTCCGACGATCAACCACGCCAGACCGTAAAGGCCAGCCGGCACATAGGTCACGATTGCCGCAACGCCCTCACGGCTGAGCCACGAACTGCGCCACTGGCTCAGCGCTCGCCAGGCCCGCTCCGGATGGCCGAGATGGAAAGTCGACGAGATCAGGCCGGTCGTAACCAGGATGAGGGCCAGGCCAAAGCCGACCACCGCGAACCAAGGACCCGCCGGCAACAGACCCAGGCTGCCGTAAAGGCCGAGCCAGAACAGCAGGCCGTACCCGGCCCCCGACGCGGTGGTGAAGAAGATAACCGATTTAGCTGGATGCACGCGACCGTCCTACCGTGACAACATCTTGTCGACCCAACGGGCCAACAGGCCTGCCTCGCCCGGGTCCTCGTCCCGGGTCAGCCGGGGTGCCGACAAAGGTTCGGCCGGCACCTTCTTCGGTCGCGGAGGCAGATATTGGTTGACCGGCTTGGTGCCCTGCTCGGGCATCAGGTCATAGCCGCCGCGCGCCGCCACGAGAAGCGAGACCTCGCTCTCCGGATCGCCCAGATCGCCGAAATGGCGGGCGCCGGCCGGGCAGGTCGACACGCAGGCCGGAACGCGCGTGTCCTCAGGCAAGGTCTCGTTGTAGATCCGGTCGATGCACAGGGTGCATTTCTTCATCACCCCCTCATCATCGTCATACTCGCGCGCGCCGTAGGGGCAGGCCCAGGAACACAGCTTGCAGCCGATGCAGGTGTCGGCATTGACCAGGACGATGCCGTCTTCCTCGCGCTTGTAGGAGGCACCGGTCGGGCAGACCGTGACGCACGGCGCGTCCTCGCAATGCAGACAGCTTTTCGGGAAATAGACCGTACGGCTGTCGCCGGTCTCGTCGTCGACAAGCTCGAAGGTATGGATGCGGTTGAACCAGACGCCGGACGGGTCGGCGCCGTAGGGCTCGTTGTCGGGCAACGGACCGGAATGGCCCGCAATGTTCCATTCCTTGCAATGGACAGCGCAGGCCTGGCAACCGACGCAGATGTCGAGATCGATGACCAAGCCCAGCTTCGTCTTGGGCGCGTGTTCCGGCAGGCTGGTCATGGCTTGGGGTCCGTTTTGCTGCCGTATCCGTCCGCAACGCCTTCGACGGTCTCCGCGACCTCATGCCGGTTGCCCAGCCAGTCCTTGGGCGCGCTGGGCGGTTCGCCCGAAGGCGTTCCCTTCAGCGCCTCGCCGTATTTCAAGATCGGCGAGGTGTCTCCAGCGAGCGGGGCCCGTCTCTGGCCGTCGACGACGGGGGCTGTCTCACCGGCTTCATCCGGCAGGCACTTCTCGACACGCACGCGCAAATCGTACCAGGCCGCCTGTCCCGTCACCGGGTCGGAGTTGGAATAGCGATAGCCGCCTTCCTTGGCCGGCAGCAGCTCCGAGATCAGATGGTTCAAGAGAAAACCCTTGGTCGCCTCCGGTGCATTCTTGTCCAGGCCCCAGGCGCCCTTTCGCTTGCCGATGGCGTTCCAGGTCCAGACCGTCGCTTTGTTGGTGCCGGCCATCAGCCGCACCTGGCCCTTGACCCGCCCGTGCGGGCTGGCGACCCAGACCCAATCATCGTCTTCGATGCCGAGATTGGCCGCCGTTTCCGGATGAATGTAGAGACGGTTCGCCGCCGTGATCTGCCGCAGCCAAGCGTTCTGCGAGCCCCAGGAATGGTACATATGCATCGGCCGCTGGGTGATCGCGTGCAGCGGATAGTCTTGATCCGATACCGCCTCCTCCTCAAACGGCATGTACCAGATCGGCAGCGGGTCGAAGTAAGTCTCGATCCGTTCGCGATGCTGCGCCGGAGGCTGGTTCGCGCCGTGACCGCGCGCCGCCAGCCGGAACTTCTGCAGGGTTTCGGAGTAGAGCTGCAGCACGATCTGATCGGCGTTCGGGATGAAGCCCATCGATTGCGCCCATTCCAGATAGGGGCCGTTGGCGTAGCGGAGATAGCGCTGATCGGCCGGCAGGTCGTAGTTCCAGAAGGCGCCGTTTGCGATGTACGTGTCGAGCTGCCCCGGATTTGCTGGACCCGTTCCGTACGTGTCCCCGTCGCCGCGCCAGCCGGCCAGCGGGCCGACGCCGGGCGTGCGTTCGTGGTTGACGATGTAATCCGCGTAGCCGCCTGGATAGGTCGGCCGCCCTTCCTCCTGGTCCCACATGCCCGGCAGGCCAAGGCGCGCGCCGAGATCCAACAGCACGGTTTGGAACGGGCGGACATCGCGGTCCGGCTCGACCACCGGCTGGCGAATGGCATCACCCGGCCCGTGGGCGGAGGAGATCGGCCGATCCAGCAACGAGATGCAGTCCCAGCGTTCCAAATACGTGGTGTCGGGCAGGACCAGATCGGCGTACGCCACCGTTTCCGACCAATAGGCGTCGGAATAGATGAAACGCGGGATCTTATAGCCACCGTCCGGGTTTCGATCGGTCAGATAACGCGCGGCGTCGCGCACGTTCATGGCCGAGTTCCAGCCCATATTGGCCATGTACATTAACAGGACATCGACCGGGTAAGGCTCGCCGGCCCAGGCGTTGTGCATGACCATGTGCATCAGGCCGTGGGCGGACAGCGGGTGTTCCCAGCTATAGGCCTTGTCGATGCGCAGGGGCCGGCCATCGTCGTCGACGATCAGGTCGTCCGGTCCGGCCGGATTGCCGATCGGCGGACCATCGAGCCGGCTGTTAGGTGCCGTCGTCTTGCCGTGCGGCTTTGGCCCCGGCGGGATTGGCTTTGGAAAAGGCGCCTTGTAGAGCCAGCCGCCCGGCACGTCGATGGAGCCTAGCAGCATCTGAAGGAGGTGGATGGCCCGGCAGGTATGAAAGCCGTTGGAATGGGCGGAGATGCCGCGCATCGCGTGCATTGACACCGGCCGGCCCCGCATCGTGTTGTGCCGCCGGCCGGCCCAATCGGTCCAAGGCTGGTCCAGCACGATCTCTTGTTCGAACGCGACATTCGCCAACTCAGCCGCGATGCGCCGGATCGTTTCAGCCGAAATGCCGCAGCGTTCGGCGACGGCGGCAGGCTCGAACTCCGCTGACAAATAGCGCCGCGCCATCAGCTCAAAGGCGGGCACCGCCCGACGACCATCGTCCAGCTGCCGGGCGCCGGCGATGGCCGGCTTGATGTCGGTGTCGCGCGCGTCCGCCAGCCCACCACTCGCCAAGTCGAAGGCCAGCGGGTTGCCGTCACCGTCGCGCGCGAACAGGCCGTCATCGGCCGCGCCCGGATCGTCGATCACCAGCCAAGTCGCGTTGGTGTAGCGGGCGAGAAACTCGAAATCGACCTTCTCGCTGCGCAACAGTTCGTGGATCAGGGCGAACACGAACAATCCGTCGGTACCCGGCCGGATTCCGATCCATTCATCGGCGATGGCCGAGTATCCGGTGCGCGCCGGGTTGATCGACACGAACTTGGCATCGCCCCGCGTTTTCAGCCGGCCCAGCCCCATTTTGATGGGATTGCTGTCATGGTCCTCGGCAACACCGAACAGCATGAAGTACTTGGTTCGGTCCCAGTCCGGTTCGCCAAACTCCCAAAACGCGCCGCCGACCGAGTAAAGGCCGCCCGCCGCCATATTGACGGAACAGAAGCCACCATGGGCGGCGAAGTTGGGGGTGCCGAACTGCGTGGCCCACCAGCCGGTCAGGCTCTGGCTTTGATCGCGGCCGGTAAAGAAGGCCAGTTTGCGCGGATCGTCGGAGCGCACCGCGCTCAGCCATTGGGTGGCGAGCGACAGCGCCTCGTCCCACTCGATCTCCTTGAAGTCGCCGGCGCCGCGCTCGCCGACGCGCAGCAGCGGTTTGGTCAGCCGCGCGGGCGAGACATGGTTCATGATCCCGGCCGACCCCTTGGCGCACAGAACGCCCTTGTTCACCGGATGGTCGGGATTGCCGTCGATGTAGCGGACCTTGCCGTCCTTCAGGTGAACGCGGATGCCGCACCGGCAGGCGCACATGTAACAGGTCGTGTACTTCACCGCGTCGGAGGTTACCGGCGTCAGGTCGACGTCTTCTCGCACCCATTCAAACGGGTTGCCGATGCTCATGATGTTCTTGCCTACCCGACCCGCGAAACTGCCTCGTCTCGATCCACGCGCCAAGATTTACGAAGTGCGCGGGCCGGCGGGCATTGATCCAGAACAGTGCTATGGCAGACGTGGGCACTCTGCGCAACGTCTTGAAAGACGCACCCTAATGGCGCACGGTCTTGCCGGGCGCGTCTGCCCGGATGCCAGCGACGATACCCTTGTCGGCTGTTGGCACGGGTGCAACGGGGCGGTACATCGAAATGCGCGTGATCTTGGTCGCGGTCGTGCCGTTATTGTTCAGCGCGCTGCTGATGATCGCGGCCAACGGCCTGTTGGGCACGCTGCTGGCGGTGCGAATGAACCTGCAGGGGTTCGACGTCGGCAATATCGGCATCATCTTGGCGGGCTATGCCGTCGGCTTCGTCCTCGGTGCCCGGTTCGGCCCGACCTGGGTGGCGCGCGTGGGCCATATCAGGGCGTTTGCGGCCTTTGCCGCGACGGCGTCCGCCACGGCGTTGGTGCATCCGATCTTCGTCAGCGAAATCCTTTGGGGGCTGCTGCGCATCTCCACCGGCTTTTCCATGGCCTGCCTGTTTTCGATCATCGAAAGCTGGCTGAACGCCAAGGCGCCCAACGCGCTTCGCGGCCGTGTCCTGTCGATCTATATGGTCATCAACTTCACCGCTTTCGGCGGCTCGCAGATGCTGCTGCTGACCACCAGCCCTGCCGGATACGAGCTGTTCTCGCTGGTCGCCATCCTGTTCGCCCTGTCGCTGGTGCCGCTGGCGATCTCGCGGGTCGAGACGCCACCGCCCCTGGCCAAGAACCGGCTCAGGATCATCGAAATCATCAAGATCTCGCCCCTGGGCGTCGCCGGCTGTTTTGCCGCGGGCCTGATCAACAGCGCCTTCAACGCCATGGGGCCGCTCTATGCACAAGCGATCGACCCCAGCACGGCGTGGATCGGCTATTTCATGGTCACCGCCATTGCCGGCGGCCTCGTCCTCCAGGTTCCCATGGGCCGGCTGTCGGATATCTTCGATCGCCGGCGGGTCATTCTCGGCCTGGGCCTGGCCCAGATCGTGATCGCCTTCTCAATGGCGATATTCGGCGGGCTGGACGAGACGGTTCTGCTCGTGCTGTTGGCCGTCTTCGGTGGCCTGGCCTATACGCTCTATCCGATCAGCCTCAGCCACACCAACGACTTCATGGAATCGAGCCAGTTGCTGCCGGCGGCCGCGGCCCTGCTCTTCTGCTTTGGCATCGGTGCGGCTGTCGGGCCGATTGTCGCCGGCCAGGTGATGGATCTGATCGGCACCTGGGGGCTGTTCGCCTATATCGGCACCATCTGCGTGCTGCTGGTGCTCTTTACCCTTTGGCGCATGACCAAGCGCGCCTCTCTACCTAACGAAGATCAGGGCGATTTTGTTGCCATTTTTCAAACCTCGCCCGTGGCCAACGAGCTCGATCCGCGCTATGAACCGGCCGAGCCCGCTCACGATGCGGACTTGGGCAAGGGGCAGAGCAACTGATGTTGGCTGGCGATTTCGGTCAGGGCTTGGCGATGCCGTTCGGCATCCTGCCCTTGCTGGCGACCATGATCGGCTGTGGCATCTGGGCCGAACAGCTTGGCCGGCACCGGGCACGGCAACTGCCGCTGGCCTATCTGATCGGCTTGCTTGTCGGCGCCATCATCCCGGTGATCCCATCCTTGCTGCCGATCGCCGACGTGGCCATGCCTGTCGCGGTGATCATTCTCGGCGTGCTGATCGTCCTGGCGGTTCCGGCCCCGCTGGGCCTGTCGATCCCGGTTGTGCTGCTCGTCGGCCTGTTTGTCGGCTATTGCTTCTTGGGCGGCGCACGTTACATGCCGCTGAGATGGCTAGGACTGGTCTGCGGTACCCTTATTGCCACGGCGTCCGGCATCGGGCTCACGGTGATGGCGGGGTCGGGCTTCGCCGCCGGCGTTCCCCGCTTGCTCGGGTTGGGTCTCGCCGCGCTTGGCGCCTGGTTGTTGTTCGAAGGCATGTAACGCGATGGCCGGCAACAGACTAAAGCCCGACTACAACCAGCAAGACCCCTACCGGCATGTCGCGGCGGGACGCAAGGCCATCGGCGCCCTGATCCTGGCGGCTCTGGTGGCGCTGGGGGCTCTGTTGCTTGCCGATCGATCCGCCGATGGCCAGGAACTGAGGTTCTTCCGCATCGGGACGGGAACAGCGGGCGGCACCTATTTTCCGATCGGCGGCATGATCGCCTCGGCGATTTCCGGCCCGCCGGGCGCGCCCGACTGTGACCATGGCGGCACCTGCGGGGTGCCGGGCCTGATCGCGGTGGCCCTGACCACCGAAGGGTCGGTGGCCAATATCGAGATGCTGCAGAGCGGCATCATCGAGGCCGCCATGGTTCAAGCCGACGTCGCCTTCTGGGCTGTCACCGGTACCGGCCCGTTCACAGGACAGCCGCCGATGGTCGACATCGCCGCCATCGGCCGGCTCTATACCGAACAGCTTCACGTCGTCGTCGATGCCGAAAGCGAGATCCACGAGTTCGCGGATCTCGCCGGCCATCGTGTTTCTCTCGGGCCCATCGGCTCGGGCACGCTGGTTCTGTCACGCAGTCTGCTCGAGGCATTTGGCCTCGCCGAGGACGACATGGACGCGTTTTACCTGCGACCGGAAGAGTCGGCCGACCTGTTGGCGGAAGGCGGGCTGGACGCGTTTCTGATCGTGGGCGGGGCGCCGATCCTGGCGGTGGCGGACCTGGCCGAACGGCACGACATCAGACTGGTCCCGGTCGATGGCGCCGAGGTCATACAGTTGATCTACCAACAGCCCTTTCTGGTCAGCACGCGGATCAGCGGGGCGAGCTATGAGGGTGTGGAGGCGCAGCGCACGCTTGGGGTCGGATCGCTGTTGGTGGTCCGGCGGTCCCTGGACAACGACACCGTCTACCGGCTGACGAGGGCGCTGTGGCACCCCACCACCTCGACGCTCTTGACCAACAGCCACCCGCGCGGGCGGGACATCGTCATGGTCGACGCCATGCGCGGCGTCCCCATTCCCATCCACCCCGGGGCCGAGGCCTTTTACCGGCTGGTCGGCCTGGCGCCACGCAGCACGGATCAGCCCTCCCTGAGGCCGGAAAACACGCCGGAATCGCTTGCCGAGGCGCAGGCCCTGCTTTCACCACAGGGGTAAGGCGACAGAGGTAGACCGGCCTCGACACGGTTGTGCGGCGCCGTGGAGCTTAGCCGGCGTTAGAAGCGCCCCGGCCGGTAGTCCTCTAGCGCAGCCGCCTCAGTTTGATCCACGATCTCCGTCGCCGCGAACCGGCCAATGGCGGGCGCGAGCGTCACACCGGAATGCATGGCGGCGAGATAGAGGCCATCGACCTTGGCGCTGAAGCCCACGATCGGAAACCCGTCGGAGGGCATGGGCCGGACGCCGACCTCGACGCTGGTCAGGGTCGCGGCTTCGCCACCGCGCAGACGTGTCCCGAGCTGCCTGGTCACTCGCCGGGCGACGCCATCCACCGTCTCCCCGGCTGACTCGTCGGGATAGTCGGCGCCAACGAGCAACTGATCGTCCGAAACCTGGCGCAGCTCCATATCCGACGTCACGACGACATGATTGAGCAATCGACCGGACGTCTCGAAGCGAAGGATAAGCCCCGGCGAGGATTGGATCGGAACGGTGACGTCCAGCGGCGCGCAAAGCGCGGGCGCTTGCGTACCGGCCGCGACAACCACGATGTCCGCCGGAACCCGCCGGTCGGCCAGTTCGACGGCGCTCACCCTGATGCCTGGCGCATCGATGCCACGAACCTCACCGTCGGGGATGAGTTGCGCGCCTGCCCGCCGGGCGCCATCAACGAGCACGGCGGTCGCCGCCACGGGATCGACGGCACCTTCCCCGGCGGCGATGGCGCCCACCGACGGCGGATTGACGAGCCCGGGCTCCAGCGCCTCGATCTCGTGCCGCTCTAGCTTGCGGATATCGAAGCCCCATGCGTCATGGGTATTCACCCGCTGTTCGGTTTTGGACGCCTCGGCCGTTGCGAACACGGTGCCGCACCAATCCAGCCCCAACCTTGGGCCGATCTCGGCCGCCAGCCGATGCCATTCCCTCAGGGCCTGATCGCGCAGGCGGGCATAGGGGACATCCAGCGCGCTGGAGACGTTGATCCAGGCAAAGGATTTGGCGGTGGCGCCCGCAGCCGGCGCACCTTTGTCGATGATCGTCACCTGCGCACCGCGACCAGCGAGGTGATAGGCGATGGAGGCGCCGACGATGCCAGCCCCGACAACAACGATCTGCGGCTTTGCTTCAGTCATCATGGGAATGGATTCTTGACGCTGCGTCGGCTCAATGCGGCCCAAGAACCCATGGTTCGGCCAATGCGGCCTCGGTCCAGGCAACCATGTCGGGGTGGCTGAGAACAGCGTCGCGATAGGCTGCGCAGGTCGGGTCCACATCGACCCCGTAGGTTTCGAACCGGGTGCAGACCGGGGCATACATCGCGTCAACGGCGCCGAACCGTCCGAAGAGAAACGGCCCGCCGTCGCCAAACTCCTGGCGGCAACGGCGCCAGATCTCGCAAATCCGGGCAATGTCGGCCTCGACGGCCGATGTGCGGCCCTCGCCAGGGCGCTTGTGTTTCAGGTCCATCCACATCTCGGTGCGTAAATCGGCGAAGCCGGCATGCATTTCGGCCGCCGCCGTGCGGGCCATCGCCCGCGCCCACGGGTCAGCGGGCCAAAGCTCCGCCGAGGCGTGGTCTTCGGCGAGGTATTCGATGATCGACAGGCTGTCCCAGATCGCGCCACTCGAGGTCAGCAGGCAGGGAACACGCCCACTGGGCGAATGGGCGAGAATGCTGGCGCGCGTGTCCGGCTGATCGAGCGGGATAACGATTTCGTCGAAAGCCACGCCCGTCTGGCGAAGCGCGAGCCAGCCGCGCAGCGACCAGGAAGAATAGGCCTTGTTGCCCAGCACGATGGTGTAATCGGTCATGGCCAATCGTATCCTTCAAACCGTCCGCTGCCGGCTTGGCACCGGGCCCAAGGTTGGGCAAGGTGCACGGCCATTCCGCTTACCGCAATGTTCGAGGCCGCAACCGTGCTATTCTGTTTTGCCGACGGCGCTGGCGCCGATACCGCGACGCTGACCCCATTGACCGAGGCCCGGTTCGGCCCCTGGCGCGACGCCCAGCCGGCGGACATCGCCAGCCATCTCGCCTGCATCGGTTTCGAGGCTAAGGCAGGGCAGATCGCGTGGTTGCCCGGCGGTGCGGAGGTCCTGGTCGGTGCTGGCGACGGCAGCGACCCGATGGCGGCAGGCGATCTCGCCCACCGCCTGCCGGAACGCAGTTTTCGGCTCGGCAACGATGCCGTCAATGCGTCGGACTGGGCCCTGGCGTGGGGACTGGGTGCCTATCGCTTTCGACGCTATCGCAAATCCACGCGCGAACCGGCCAAACTGATCTGGCCGGACGGCGTCGACCGATCAATGGTCTCGGCCACGCTGGAGGCGACCTACCTCACCCGCGATCTGATCAACACCCCAACCAACGATATGGGTCCGCCGGAGTTGGCCGGCGCGGCGGTTGAATTGGCCGACGCGTTTGGGGCGAGTTGCGAGGTCATCGAAGGCGACGCGCTTCTGGCATCCAACTATCCGCTGATCCATACGGTCGGCAGGGCATCGGCCAGTGCGCCCCGGCTGATCGATCTCCGCTGGGGAGACACGGCCGCCCCGAGGGTGACGCTGGTCGGCAAGGGCGTGTGCTTCGACACCGGCGGACTTGACCTGAAGTCGGCCGCCAACATGCTGTTGATGAAAAAGGACATGGGCGGCAGCGCCCACGTATTGGGTCTCGCACGCCTGATCATGGCCACCGGCCTGAAGGTGCGCTTGCGCGTCTTGGTCCCCGCGGTTGAAAACGCCGTGTCGGGCAATGCCTTTCGGCCGTCCGACATTCTGAACAGCCGCAAGGGCCTGACGGTCGAAATCGGCAACACGGATGCCGAGGGTCGGCTGGTCTTGGCCGACGCCCTGACGGAGGCATCCACGGAGCAGCCCGACCTGGTGATCGACTTCGCGACGCTCACCGGGGCGGCCCGGGTCGCGCTGGGCACCGACGTGCCGGCGCTGTTCGTGAACGATGACGGTTTGGCGGACGACTTCGCCAAGGCGGCCGAAGCGGCGCGCGATCCGCTTTGGCGCCTACCCTTGTGGGCTCCCTACAACGACCTGCTCAAGAGCGATATTGCCGACATCAACAATACGGGCAGCACGCCGTTCGGTGGCGCGATCACAGCCGCCCTGTTCCTGCAGCGGTTCGTCGGCGATGGCATCAAATGGGCGCATATCGACCTGATGGCTTGGAACCGATCCGCCAAACCCGGCCATCCGAAAGGCGGCGAGGCGATGGGTTTGCGCGCGGCCTATCGATTGATCGCGGACCGTTTCGCCGGCTGACCGCGCATCCGAGCATCCAGCGGGCATCCAGATGGAGCTGAAAGCCCGACGTGGCATCGTGCCGATGCGCCGTCGTCCGGACGCAGCGGCCGAAATGGTCACCGAGCTGTTGTACGGTGAAGGCCTGTACATCGAGCGCGACGAAGGGGACTGGCTGTTCGGCACGTGCGGCCATGACGGCTATCAGGGCTGGTGCGAGGCCGACCGTTTGGCGCCCGGCCCAGCGCCCAGCCACCGCGTCACCGCCCTTCGCGCCTTCGTCTATCCCGAACCGGATTTCAAGCGGCCGCCCTTGCGTGCCATCAGCTTCAGCGGTCTGGTCACCGTTCTCGGCGAGAGCGGTGCCTTTGTCGAGATCGACGGCGGCGGCTGGATGGCCGCCGTCGCACTCGCGCCGATCGAGACGCGCGCGCCGGATTGGACGGTTACGGCGCTAAGGTTCGTGGGCGTACCCTATCTTTGGGGCGGAAGGTCCAGCCTCGGGCTTGACTGTTCCGGCCTGGTGCAGCTGTCGCTTGCGGCCGCCGGCATTGCAGCGCCGAGAGACAGCGGCGATCAGTCACGTGAGGTCGGCGCGCCTATCGATCCGGCATCGGGGCTCCGGCGCGGTGATCTCGTCTTCTTCCCCGGTCACGTGGCACTGATGGTCAACACGGTCGACTGCGTGAACGCGAGCAGCGACCCGATGCAGGTTGTCGAAGAACCGTTGGCCCAGTTGGCGACCCGGCTCGAACGGCGCGAAGGTCAGGGTATCACCGGTGTACGGCGGATCGATCAATAGCCCCGTCTTAGGTCGACCAGATTAGGCACGGGCCGGCCGGCCTCATGGCACGCGATCGCGTTGACGATCGATCGCACACCGCTCGTCGGCGCTGTCAGGCTGGCGTCGTGGGGCGTGATCGTAATGTCCGGGTGAAACCAGAAGGGATGATCCTGGGGCAGCGGCTCGTTGCGAAAGACGTCGAGACTGGCACCAATCAAAGCGCCTTCCTCCAGCGCAGCAAGCAGATCCGTCTCGACCAGGTGGCCGCCGCGTGCCGCGTTGATCAGGTAGGCGCCGCGCGGCATCAGGGCAAACAGGTCTCGATTGAGGATTCCAACCGTTTCTTCGGTGAGTGGAAGCAGGCAAACCAGAATCTCGGCGTTGCTCGCGACCGTCTTCAGCCCCTCCCTGCCGTGATGGCAGTCGACGCCGGAAATGGACTTCGGCGTCCGGCTCCAGCCAAGCACTCGAAACCGAAGCGCGGCCAGCATGCGCGCGGCATCTCGCCCGATTTCACCCAACCCAAGAACACCGACCGTTCGGTTCCGCGCCAGCCTAAGGTGGCGGGGGCGCCAGCGCCGCGCCTTCTGGTCTTGGCGATAGAGCGCTGCCCGGCGATGGCGGTTCATCACCTGCCACACAACATACTCGGTCATGCCTTCGGTCAAGCCCTGGTCGACCATGCGTACAACGGGCACACCGGCGGGCAGCGTCGGGTCCTCGATCAGACCGTCCACGCCCGCACCGACCGAGAAGATCAGCTTCAGATTGGGTAGTGAGGCCAGCAGCCCCGGCGGCGGCCGCCAGACCAAGGCATAATCGATCGCCGACGGATCGCCGATGTCGGGATGTATCTGCGTATTGATGTCGGGACGGATGTCCGACAGAGCGCGTGACCAATCCTCGGCACTGTCGGCATTGGAGACGAACAGGAAATTCATTACGACGCTCAATACTGCGGTGGCACCCGGGGGCGGGCGCCCCCTCTTAGCATGGGATAGGGCCGACAATGCCAGTATTGCGGCCTCTGTCCCGATCTCCCGCCTGGGTCACGGTTGTCGCTACGACCGGCGCGTCAGGCCAAAGCCATCGCCGTCTCGTTGCGCAACGCATCGACCTTGCGATTGGCGCGCGCCGTGAAGGCACGATAGGCCAGCCGGCCGATTGGTCCCAGCCGGTGATGCGGCGTACCGAACGTGTTGAAGGTGTTCAGATCGGGATAGGGCGCCGGCGCGCGCCGGCTGAGCCTGTCTTCCGGCCCGCTGGATACCCATTGAACGAAGCTGTCACTCTTGCCGTCCCAGTCGCCGGTCCCGTCACGATGGACGCCATAGCCGAATTCCTGCCCGTCATTGATCAGCCGCGCCTTGACCGCCCCTAACAGCGGCGCGTCGACGATGTAGCTGTCGGTGCGCACCCAACGGTCGCCGATCCAGACTTCCACGAGCGCATGGTCGATCCAGGGGAACGGCAGGCTGACGATGCCCTTCAGAATGTCGCTGGTGATGTCGGTCATCGCGATGCGCGCCGGAATGCCCGAGGCGCGAAGCAGGGCGACCATCAGCACGGCCTTGGTCTTCGAAAAGCCCAAGCCGCGGCGCAAGGTTCGAGAGGCGGGCTCCCGATCATAGGCCGGTGTCCAGCCATACCGGATATCGTCGCGCACAAAACGGTGCAGTGCGGCCGCCTTCGCCGCCCGGTCGGTCAAGCCGGCCGTCAGCCGCGACGCCGTTTCGGCAATGGTCGGGTGGTCGCAATCAACCTGTGACGTTGGCGCCAAACAGGTCGCATCCGGCGGCATCGGGTCTTCTGATGCAACGCCATTGTCGGTCTGGTTCGCGTATCCCATCGAGCGCGTCCTGATCGAACGGGTCTGTTCGTCTCAATACTATACGAAGAAGCGGTCGGGCTGGATCGCGGCCTGGCGCTGAGCGCCCGATCGTTTGCAAGACCGGTGCGGTTGTGGCCGAATGCGGAGCCAGCTTCAGTTGCGGACCACGAGATGGCGAAGCGACCGGATGATCTGATCTACGCCGTCGACGAGCGGCCGCCTTTGCCGCGCTTGATCGCGCTCGGCCTTCAGCATGCGGCCCTGTTGTCGATCTATCTCGTCATGGTGGTGATCGTGTTCCGCGCCGCCGACGCGTCACACGAGGCGATGGTCAGCGCCGTCAGCCTCGGCATGATCGCCATCGCCATTGCCTCCATCCTGCAAGCCTTGCGCAAAGGGCCGATCGGCTCGGGCTACCTCGCACCGCCCGTGTTCTCGGCGATCTATCTCGGGCCGTCGGTGTTGGCGGCGGAAAGTGGCGGGCTGCCGGCGGTCTTCGGGCTGACCATCTTCGCCGGCGCGATCGAGATCGTGATTGCCAGCTTTCTGCGGCGCTTGCGCGTCGTGTTCCCGCCGGCGATCAGCGGCTTCATCGTCGCCATTGTCGGCATCCAGCTCGGGCTCGTGGCCTTCGATCATTTGCTGGGCATCGAAGAATTCGGCAGCGCGACCTACACCACCCATTTGGTGGTCGCCGGCGCGACGCTGGCCTGCATCGTCGGCCTGGCGGTCTGGTCGGGCGGCATGGCGCGCCTGATGTGCTCGATGATCGGGATCGTATTCGGCCTTCTATTGGCCGTTCTTCTCGGACATGTGCCGGCCGAAAGTTGGCAGACCATGGACGACGCCGCGGTGGTTGCCCTGCCAAGCCTGCAGCATATCGATTACGGGTTCGAGGCGTCGCTTGTCCCGGCCTTTCTGGTGGCGGGCATTGCAGCGGCGTTGCGGACGGTCGGGGTCATCACGACGTGTCAGAAGATCAACGATGCCGATTGGAAACGGCCGGACCTGACCTCGATCAAGGGTGGCGTGTACGCCGACGGGATCGGCTGTTTGCTTGGCGGCGTGGCAGGCGTGACCGGCATGAACACGGGCCCCAGCCTGGTCGGTGTGTCAAAGGCATCCGGCGCGACCAGCCGGGTGATCGCATTCGCGGCCGCCGCCATTCTGGTCGTCTTTGCCTTCAGCCCCAAGGTCGGCGCCCTGTTCGTCTTGCTGCCTGAAGCCGTGGTCGGCGCCGCCCTTCTGTTCACGGCCTCGTTCATGATCGCCGGCGGCATCCAGATCATGGTGTCGCGCAACATCGATACGCGCATGACCTTCGTGATCGGAGTGCCGATGGTCATGGGGCTCGGGCGCGAGGTGTACCACACCTTCTTCACGCGCCTGCCCCAGGTCCTGCAACCGCTGACCAATACGATGCTGTCCATGGCGGTCGTCTCCGCATTGGTCTTGCATCTGATCTTTCGTCTCGGCAGCACGCGCAAGGCGGCCTTGGAAGTCGACGAGACGGCCCACGCGCGCGAAGACCTTTCGGGCCTACTTCGTGATCGCGGAAAAGCCTGGGGGGTCGCTGACGACATTATCGATCGCGCGGTATCGACGTGCGATCAGGTGCTCGACCACATTGAGCGCGCCCACCTGATCACCGGCGATCTGAAGGCCCAGATCAGCTACGACGACTTCACGCTGCTCGTCGGCCTGGGCTATTCCGGAACCCTGCTCTCGCTGCCGAATGTCGGGGTCAAGCGCCGGGTTTTCCTGGAGGAGGAGTCATTTTCCTACGGCCTGGCCGACTTTTTGACGGGCGTGTATCCCGACCGTATGGAATCGTCGGCCCATGGCACCGACGTGTCGATCCGCCTGTACTTCACAACCTAGAGCGACGTCGTGACGTCAAACGTCACGAAACCGCAACCAAAGCTCCAGAAAGCTGAAACCGTCCGGCTGATATGGTCAGGCGTCTTGCGCATAGGTATGCGCAAGACGTACAATCGGCGTGTGCGCATACCTATGCGCAAACGGAGGACGGTGACGACTTGGTTCAGGACAAAGCACTTTCACCCGGTACCCGGCTGACCTCTTGGGACGTGGCGCGCAAGGCCGGTGTCTCCCAATCGCTGGTCAGCCGCGCCTTTTCCGGCAACGGCCGAGTGGCCGCCGAAACCCGCGAACACATCTTGAAGGTCGCGGCCGATCTCGGCTGGCAGCCCAATGCCTTGGCCCGATCCATGGTGTCTGGCGACACGCCCCTGGTCGCCATCGTGACGTCGCGCCTCGGCTATGCCTGGCGGGCCCAGGTCATGTCGCGCCTGCTGGAGGCGCTTGACCGCCTGGCCCTGCGGCCGCTGGTCTTTCACGCGCGCAAGGACGCCGGCACCGATGAGTTGCTGGCGGAGGCGCTGAGCTGGCAAACCAAGGGTGTGATTGTCAGCGTCGGCAGCGTAACGCCCGAGTTTGCCGAAGCCCTGGACAAGCAAGGCCGCTTTCTGGTCACGCTGAACAGGGGTGCGGGCCACGAGGGCGCGTTTTCGATCGCCACCGACAACCATCGCGCCGGCATGCATGCCGCAACCGCTCTGATCGAAGACGGTTCCCGCCGCCCGATCATGATCGCCGGGCCCGACGATGCCTGGGCCAGCAGAATGCGCGCAGCCGGTTACACCGACGCGCTGGGACAGCACGGCAAACGCGCCGTCGTCTGGCACTATCCCGATCTGAGTCGGGAATACGGCAAGACAGCCGGCGCCCGGTTTCTCGCCCTGCCCCGGTCGCGGCGCCCGGATGCGGTGTTCGCGGCGAACGATGCGCTGGCGCTTGGCTTCATGGACCATCTGCGCGAATTCGGGGTCCGCGTACCCGACGACGTCGCCCTGATTGGCTTCGATGACCTGCCGGAGGCCAGCTACACGCCCTACCGGCTGACCACTTTCCGCCAGCCGCTGGAGGTCATGACCGACCGCATCGTCGACTTCGTTGCGGAGCGTGTGGCCGGCCGGACACCCCCAACGTCGGCCGACATCACCTATGTGCCGGCAACCTTTGTGCCGCGCGCAACCTTGCGGGGCGACCAATGACGCAGACGTACGACCGTCGCCTCGCGCTGGGCCGCGCCATGGCGCTCGACGCCGCTTCGTTCGCACGGTCCCGGTTTCGCGATCCCACTCTCGAGATCAAGGAAAAGGCACCGAACGATATCGTCACCGAGGTCGATACAGCGATCGAAACCGACCTGCGGCGGCGCATCAAGGACGCATTTCCCGGCGACGCGGTGTTCGGAGAGGAGCTGGGCCTCGATAGCCGCGGATCGTCCGTCGAGACGGACTGGGTCTGGTTGATCGACCCGATCGACGGAACGGCCAACTTCGCAACGGGTCTTGCCTACTACAGCGTGTCGTTGGCGCTGATCGGCGAGGGCCAGCCACGCGCCGCCTGGATTTGCGACCCTGAAGCAGACGAGCTCTTTGCGGCCGCGGACGGCAAGGCATTCGATGGCGCAAATCGCGAGCTTTCCGTCACCGGGCGACAGAACCTCGGCGGCGCGGTGATCGGGCTCGGCTTTTCGGAGCGACATCCCAGCAACTTGAATGGTTCCGTCGTCGGCGAACTGGTATCCGCGGGGATCGAATACCGGCGGCTGGGCTCCGGCGCGCTGTCGCTGGCTCACGTCGCGGCTGGGCGCCTCGACGGCTACTTCGAGCCTCACATGAACCCCTGGGACGCGGTTGGCGGCCTCTACATCGCCGCCTGTGCCGGCGCCAAGACGCTCGACTATGTCGGACAAGACGGACTTCGCCGGGGCGCGCCCGCGTTTGCCGCGACCGCCGCCATCGCCGAACCCTTGCTGAACCTGATGCCGCCGCAATTCGAAGGCCGCCTGATCGGGCGGCCAGCGGCGCAGCAAACCCCCCGGCCATCGGTCGGGGGCGGTGGCCCAGCCACCACAGTTCCCTTCAGAGACACCAACCGAGGAGCAGAGAAATGAACGCACGTACCCTGCTTGCAACCGTTGCCGTCTGTGCGATTGCCACCGCTGCCCAGGCGATCGAACCCGTCGGCAGCGACAGTTTCAATGTCGACGCACCCTTCGACCTGAGCGGCCTCACGGCCGAGAATTTCTACGATGTTGTCGTGCCCGCCGCCCAGGCGGAGGGATCGGTGATCTTCTTCGACTTCACCAACTCGTTCGGTCCGCTGTTCAGCGAGCGCCTGATCCCAGCGTTCGAAGAGGAGTACGGCATTTCCGTCGAGTATGTGCGCGGCAACGGCGATGCAGCAGCACAGCAGCTGATGGCGGCGATGAATGCCGGCGCCGATGCCCCGGCCGACCTCTACTTCATGAGTTCGGGCATGCAGCGCACGTTGGAAGAGGCGGGCGCCATGGCCAACCTGCCGCTTTATCAAGTGCTGCCAAGCGCGGCGACGGTTGACGAAAACCTGGCGACGATGACCGAGGGCCATCACCATGGCGGCATCTATCTGCCGTTCCACCGCAACCAGACCTCGATCGTCTACAACACCCGCTTTATCGACGAGGGCACGGCGCCGACCAATTTCGAGGATTTGTTGGCCTGGGCCCAGGCCAATGAAGGCCGCTTCGTCCTGACCTCCCCGTCCGGTGGCGGTTCGGGTGGCGGCTTTTTGCAATCGGTCATGCTGGACATGGTTGAAGGCGACGAATGTCGCGCGGCCCTGGCCAACTACAGCATTTCCCAGGAAGACGCCGAGGCTTATGCCGCCAGCGACTGTCTGCAGCCGGTCTGGGACTATTACAACGCCCTGTTGCCGGTCGTGGAGTTGAGCACGGGCAATTCCGACACGCTGACCCTGGTCGCCAACGGTGCCGGGTATCTCGGAACCGCCTGGGAAGACATGGCCTATGACTTCATGGGGCGTGGCTTGCTGCCGCCGACCACGCGGCAGTATCTCCTGGAAGAAGGCCAGGTTGGCGGCGGTGACGGGCTGTTTCTGCCGGCCGATGGCACGGCGCCGGCGGCGGCGCTCTTGATGATGGACTTCTTCATGTCGGAGGACATTCAGCTCGAGAAGCTGCAGGTCAACGGCTCGCGAACGGCGCGCACCGACATCGACCCGACGGCCGTGTTCTCGCCGGAAGAGGCCGCGCGCCTGATCCCAACGGCCCAGTTTGCCGAGCGTGCGCGGGTGACGATTCCGCGGCCGATTTACAACGCTAGTCGGGACTACTTCGACGCGACCGTGCTGGCTGGCAACTAAACGCGATCTTGGGGGTGCCGGTCGACCGACGGGCACCTCCACATCGCACTCGACAGCATGGCAACCGATCAAGTCTGAAGATGGCTGGGCTTTCCATTCGCGGCCTGACCAAGGCGTTCGATCAGGTCCGGGCCCTTGACGGCGTCGACCTCGAGGTACCGGACGGCCAGCTGGTCACGCTGCTGGGGCCGTCGGGCTGCGGCAAGACGACCTTGCTGCGCAGCGTCGCCGGCATCACGGACCCGACGGAGGGTGGCATCTGGCTGGGCGACCGGCGGATCGACGACGTGCCGCCGGAGCGGCGCAATTTTGGCATGGTGTTTCAGAGCTATGCCCTGTTTCCGCATATGAGCGTGTTCAAGAACCTAGCGTTCGGTCTCGAAATGCGCCGGTTGCCCCGATCGGAGATCAAGCAGCGGGTGGCCCAAGCCCTGCATCTGGTCGATATGGAGGCGATGGCCGGCCGGCTGCCGCGCCAACTTTCCGGCGGCCAGCAACAGCGCGTGGCGCTGGCCAGAGCCATCGTCATCGAACCCGACGTGCTGCTGTTCGACGAGCCGCTATCCAACCTGGACGCCAAGCTTCGCGACAGCCTGCGCGACCAGTTGCGCGCGCTGCAACGCAGGCTCGGCGTTACCTCGATCTATGTCACCCACGATCAAGTCGAGGCCATGGCGCTGGCCGATGAAATTGTCATCATGTTCAGCGGCGAAATCGTCGAGCGTGGCGACCCGGTGTCGCTCTATCGCCGGCCGATCTTTCGTTTCACGGCGGAGTTCCTGGGCCGCACCAATGTCATCGAGGCGCGCCTGGACGGCGATCGCTGTCGTCTGCCCTGGGGCGACGTGCGTTCGGTCGAAAACCCCGCAATCGACGACCCGGCAGGCGTGGCCATCAGGCCCGAGGACATTGCCATCTCCACCGCAAACGGCAGCGATCCGCATGGGCACATCGCCGAGCGGATGTTTCTCGGGGCCGGCACGAACTACGTCGTCGACGCAGGCGGCGTTCGGGTCCGTGTGAATGTCGCCGGCACGCAGAACGAGTTGATCGACATTGGAACCCCAGTGCGGCTCAGCCCGCCGAAGAGTCTGCACCTGCTGCGGCGCGGGCGGCACGGCTCCGCCGAGGCGCTGGCATGACGGCGATCACCGACGACCACACGCGTCGCGCAATGGCTAAGCGCGATCAATGGGCCCGCAACAGGACGATCCTGCTGCTCTTGCTGCCCGGCGCTGGGTATCTTCTGTTCTTCTTCGGCCTGCCATTGCTGCGGACGGTTGTCGGCAGTTTCACGAACCTGGACGGCGCGTTCACGTTCGATCTTTGGGTCGAGCTGTTCAGCGAGCCGGTTTACATCGATGGCCTGTTCTTTTCGCTTTGGCTGGCGATCGCACCGACGGTCGTGGCGCTGGTCATCAGCGTGCTGCTGGCCGCGCTCTTGCAGGCGACCTTTCCAGGCCGGCGCATCTTCGGCGCGCTCTATCGCATTCCCCTTGTCGTTCCCGGCATTGTCGCGGCCTTCCTGATCATGGTCATGCTCGACCGGGGCGGCATGCTAAGCCGCGTCGCGGAGCCGCTGGGCATCGACCTGCCGCGCATGGTGCGCGACGAGTGGGGCATCGGGGCCATCCTGGCCTCGACGTGGAAGAACATTCCTTTCATGACCCTGATCATCGGCGGCGCGATGTCGGCGATCAATCGAGACGTTCTGCATGCCGCACGCACCCTTGGCGCCGGGCGACTGACCGTGCTGTTGCGCATCCAATTGCCATTGGCGTTACCAGGTATCTCCGCCGCCGTGCTGCTCACCTTCATCTCCAGCCTCGGCTCTTACGCGATCCCCAACTTGCTGGGGCCGGCCTACCCGTTGCCCCTGTCGGTCCACATGTACGAGCAGGGCTTTCGGCGCGGCAACTGGCCGATCGTCTACGCCATGGGCACGCTGCTATCGGTCGCCGCGATCTTCGTCTTGCTGGCCTATTACAGCCTTATTGGCCGCTTGACCGGCAGCCACGCACGCCGCGAGGCACGATCATGAGCGACACGCGACGACAGAAGCGCGAGGGGAGATGGCTGGCCGTCGGCCTCTATGGCTATCTGGCGCTCGTCATGTTCGTGCCTTTGGTCGTGATCGCCTTATGGGCGTTTTACGACCCCGCCGTCGGCTGGTATCCACCGGACATCGTGCCGACCTCCTACTCCGTCGAACCGTGGCGTGAGGTCTTGGCCGACCGGGGCATCATCGGGTCCTTGGTCCTCAGTCTCATCATCTCGACAACCGTTACGTTCCTGACCGGGGCGCTGGCCTTTCCGACGGCCTGGGCGCTTGCCCACTTCCCGTTCCGGATCAAGCGCGCGGTGGAGGTGTTCGTGCTGGCGCCGATGATCGTTCCCGGTATCGTCGTGGCGGTATCGCTGGGCGAGATTTTCTTCCGGCTGGGCCTGACGCAAACCGTGCTTGGCGTGATCCTGGTGCAGACCGTCGGCACCTTGCCGCTGATGATCCGCATCTTGACGGCGACGCTTGAGGGCATTCCCGGTGAGTTGATGCTGGCGGCACGAACGCTGGGCGCCAGCCCGCGCCGGGCCTTGATGCGCATTGCGTTGCCGATGGCCTGGCCGGGCTTTCTGGCGGGTGGGCTGCTCAGCTTCATCTCGTCGTTCGAGGATTTCGAGAAGACGTTCATGGTCGGCGCTCCTGGGGTTCAGCCCCTGTCGGTACGCCTGTGGTCCTATCTTGGCGGCGAAATCCTGATCTTCCCGACCGCCGCCGTGGTCACGTTCATCCTGCTGGCGCCGACGCTGATCATCTTCTTTATCGCCGAGAGGCTGATGAAGGAAAACGTGCTCGCCGCCGGGATGGGCAAGCTGTGACCGACCGAATTCGATCAGAGGAGACGCACGCCGTGCCTTTCAGCTTTTTCGCGCGTGATAATGGCCGGGCCCATGTTTGCGGCCATCGCGGTTTCAGCCAGCGCTATCCGGAAAACACCATCGCCGCGTTCGACGCGACAAAGGCCCAGGGCGGCACGACGGTCGAGATCGACGTCGTGCTATCGAGCGATGGGGTGCCGTTCGTCCTGCACGATCTGACCCTGGACCGCACGACCAACGGCCACGGTTTCGCAGCGGACCATAGCGGGCGGGCGATCGCCATGCTGGATGCCGGCGGTTGGTTCGACGCACGTTTCGAGGGCGAACCGGTGCCAGGCCTAGGCGACGTCCTGAAATGGGCGGTGCGTGAGAATATGGGCCTGGTGATAGAGATCAAGGAGCGGGAACGCACGGAGCTTGCGCTCGAACGCTGCGCAGAACTCATTCGCGAGGCCGGCGCAATCCACCATGTGCAGGTCCTATCCTTCAACCATGTCGACATGAAGCGGCTGAAGGCCATCGACCCGGAGATCAGAACCGAGTTGATTACCCATGCGCGCCATGCCGATCTCGTTTCCGTGCTCCGCGCGGCCGACGCCGATTCCGTCTCGATCGAACTCGGCATGTTCGACCCGGACGATGGCAAGGCCTTGCATGATGCCGGGTTGTGCAATCGCGTGCACATGCCCCGCCCGGAGGTCCTTTCCGTGTTCTGGCGACATGGACGGGATCCCCTGCCCCGGATCCGCGAATGGCTGGCAGCAGGCGTCATCGACACGCTGTCGGGTGACGACGTGCCCTTTATCCGGCGCCTGGCCGACGCCGGCACCTCGTCTTGATCAGGGACTCGCCCAAGCGATCGTCACTTTGAGACAGCCGTGTAGACCCCGTCCCAATCCGCACCCGGCGGTTCTGCCTTGAGAGTCTCAATCCGCTCCTCATAAAGCTGGCAGACGCCGCGAACCAAACCGTCATCCAGGTCGCGGCAGCGCGCCAACGAGGCCGAGGCCGCGGCCCAATCCTGACGGCGATAGGCCTCCAACATCAGACCGTTGTGCCGTTCCAGCTCGCCAAACCGGTCCGTTTCGGCGAGCGCTTCGTCGCCGATCAAGGCGAAGACGCGCGCCGGGGCGCTGCGCCCTTTCACCCGGATCTGGTCGATTTCGACGAAGGCCAGCGACGCAACCTGTTGGCGGGTCGACTCGCCCACGACAATGTCGACGCCATAGGTCTTGGTCTGGCCTTCAAGGCGCGAGGCCAAATTGACCGCATCGCCCAGCACCGAATAGTCGAACCGCTGGTCAGACCCCAGATTGCCGACCACGCAATCGCCGGTGTTCAGGCCAATGCCGATCCGGGTCTCTGTCGGCGCCCTGCCCTCCGCTTCGGCCGAACGGCGCCATTCGGCGTTCAGCTCGGCCAGCCGATCGCGCATGGCCAAGGCCGCTCGGCAGGCGTGCTCGGCATGGGAAGGATCGTCCAGCGGCGCGTTCCAGAACGCCATGATCGCATCGCCCATATACTTGTCGATCGTGCCGGCGCGCTCCAGGATGATTTCCGTCATCGGCGTCAGGAAACTGTTGATGAAGCCTGTCAACTCCTCAGGCGTCATGCGTTCGGAAATCGAGGTGAAGCCGCGAATGTCCGAAAACAGCAGCGTCAGTTCCCTGCTCTCGCCGCCAAGCCGCAGCTGCTTGGGATTGTCGGCCACCCGCTCGACCAGTTGCGGCGACAGATAGCGGCTGAAGGCCGATCGGACGCGTCCGCGCTCGCGCTCCGTGCGCATGTAGGACAGGAAGGAGACCATCACGTAAACCAGCAGGACCGCGATCGACGGATAGACCGGGTCCAAGAGGAAGCCCGCTCGGTCAAAGACCAGCCAGGACCCATAGATGCTGCCGAGTGCGAGAATCGCGCCCACCACGGCCCCGGCAACCACGCCGAAGAGCGGAATGATGAGGATGAGCACCAGGCCGATCACCACCAGCAGCAGGATTTCCGCGCCCCCGGCCCAGTCCGGCCGTTCCAGAAAGGTGCCGGAGATCATCTGTTCGATCGCCTGGGCGTGAATGGCAACCCCAGGCATCTCAGGATCAAGCGGGGTGGCGTGGAGGTCCAGCAGGCCGGCGGCCGATGTTCCGATCAAGACAATGTGGCCGGCGACCAATGGCGACAGGTCCGGGTCCGGCGCCGCTGCATCCAGCACCTGCCAGGCCGGGATCGACTGGCCGTCTTCGGCGGACGCAAAGTAAAGCCACATCTCGCCATTCGCCGTCGTCGGCACGGCAAACTCACCGACACGAACCGAGGTCAGGCCACCGGTTTCGCCAAAAGCCTGGCTGCCAGAGGCGTCCGCCGTTCGCGTCACCAGCGTCGACGCCATCTGGGCCGCGCGCAACGCCTCGACCGACAGGCTGGGAAGAATGTTGCCGTCAAGGTTCAGCAACAGCGGTGCGCGGCGCACCGTGCCGTCGATATCGGCAGGAAGAAGCAGGCTGCCCCGGCCCCATGCCGCTTCGTCGATGACCGGCACGCTCGTCAGTCCTCCAGCCAGACGCGGGAGATACGGTGTCGGGTCCGAGCCCGCAAACGCCATGCCGCCGGAATAGGTCGGCGCCGATCGGCCTTCCGACGTCGTTGCCGAGAAACCCAGCACCACGGTCGCGGCCGCCAATGTGTCGGCAAAGACCTCGTCGTGGTCCGGCAGTTGCGCAATGGCCTCGGCGAGAGATGACACCTCCGGCGTGTTTGGCCAGTTCGCGATGGCACGCGCCGGCGAGGTGCGGTCCGGCTCCGGAAAGATCATGGAAAAGGCGATTGCGGCCGCGCCGTTTTCGAGCAGCTTTTCGACCAGCTCGGACAACAGCGTTCTTGGCCAGGGCCATTGGCCGTAGCGTTCGAGGGAGGCATCTCCGATATCGATGATTCTGACCGGCAGCGGCGGATCGTCACGCGGCTTCAATCGCTGATAGGAATCGAATACCGTCAGCCGCGCCGCTTCGATCGGCCAAGGATCGGCGATGCGTAACAAGACCGCGAGTGCCAGGGCCAGAACGCCTATCGAGATGGGCAGCAGATGTCGTTTCATGATCGTCGGAGAAGCCTCATCGGCCGGTTCCTGCGTGGCAACCCTCTCAGATCAACTCAGCTATCCGATGATGACGGCTTTGTCACGTGCCACGCGGCAAGAGCCACCAAACGATGATCCAGCCGAACAGGTACAGGTTCGCCGGGTCCGACCGCCGCTGGCTCATGTGCTGGTTGCCGTTCGCGCCGGCCAATCCGTGGACTCACCGTCGCAACGGCCAGAATCGCGGCCGCACGACCGATTGAACAGACAAAACGGAGGGCCTAATCTCTACATTTCCAGCGCCGAGACCTTTGCGGTCTCAGAACAGTTGTCCGGCAGCACTCCATTCACAAAATTTTGCGCTGCCTTCACGGAACTTTAACTGCCGGCGAGATAAAGGTATACTTCGTATGCTGATGTAGTTCGTAAGCCTTTGTGAAAAGACCAAAAATCTTGATCATTGGGACTACTCAACGGAGGAAGATTGTAATGATTAAATCGCATATGGCGCGCATACTCGCGACCGTCAGCCTGTTGCCATTGGCGCTGGTAGCCGTGCCGTCGGCCGCGCAAAGCACCGATACAACCCCGGTGCGCACATTTGGGACCGCTTCGGCGCAGTTTGCGGCGGCAGACGTGGTTGAGGTGGGCATCACTGACGTCGTCGAACGCACCGCACTTGGCACGCTGGAGCAGACGACCCGCAACCTCAGGATTACCGACACCATCTTCTTCAATGAGCGGATTGCGACCGGAGCGGACAGCTCAACCCGCGTCAGCTTTCTCGACGATTCGAGCCTGTCGCTTGGCCCGTCAAGCGAAGTCATCATCGACCGGTTCGTCTACGATCCGAACCAAGGCACGGGCGAGCTTGCGCTAAGCCTGACGGCCGGTGTCTTCCGCTTTGCCTCTGGTACGCTCGACAGCGAGAACTACTCGATCGACACGCCCGTCGGCACGATCGGCGTTCGCGGAACGGTCATCGAGGTCGCGCTGGAGTGCGCCCAGAACAACGCAAGCGACTGCGACATCATGATGGACGTCGTCAGCGGATGGACCACGTTCGACCGCGACGGCGAGGAGACGATCACGCCAAGGGGCAGCCGAATGGAGTTCCGGCCGGCCCTTTCACCGGTCGTCGAAGTCGCAGCACTGCCGCCAGGTGCCGAGCCGCTGCCTGGTGTCGAAACGATGGGAGAGGGCATCAATGAAAGCACGGTCGAGCTTATGGACGGTGCCCTGCCGCCTGGCGTGACCTTTGGCACGGCGACACCTGCCCAGCTTGCCGCGGCCGCGGTGCAACTCGCCACGGACAATCCGCGTCTTGGTGACCTGATTGTCGAGGCTGTCGGGCTGGACAGGGACGATGCGTTGGGTGCGGTGGCGTCCGCCCTGATGACCAACGTTCCCGATTCGACGCGACGTGTCGTTGGGGCGCTGGCCAACATCCAGGCGTCGAACGGCGGCATCATCCCGAGTGGTGGAGGTGGCAGCCCGTTCGGCGACGACGACCGCCGCGACAACCCGCTGGACGACGAAGAGGTGGACGAGGACGTACCCGACGACACCCCGCCGGATGACGACCCGCCCGACGACGACCCGCCCGACGACGACCCGCCCGACGACGACCCGCCGGATGACGATCCGCCCGACGATGACCCGCCGGACAATGACGGCCCACGATCCGATCGGCTGAACGACGTGCGCGACCGGCTTGAGGATATCAGGGACGGTTTGGGGAACTAACGCCGAGCCGATACGCGGGCTTCGCAAGCGGAATCGACGATAGGTGCGGAACCCATCCAGGATTGCTCAGATCGATATCCGCTATCCTGGATGGGGCCGTTCCTATCGCGCCCTTCGGAAGCCCTGGTTTGCGCTACCTTGATGGACGGTCCTAGAGCAATGCCCGACCATTCCGAACCAGGTGGTTCGGAATGGTCGGTCAAAATTGCTCTGTATTTGAATAAGATAGGGCATCTTTGTTCGATCGTTTGGATCGCGAAGCGATTCCAATCGATCGAACGATGCCCTAGCCGTCTGCGGGTCCGAGCGTGAATGAAGTTGCAGGACCGAAGCGGCGACGAGCGCCGGCATCAGGCGATCGGCTTTACGAAGTAGGGGAAGCTAAGCGTTTTCCAAACGACGCCGGTCGGCCAGCGTCAAACGATATGCGATGCACGCTAAGTCACAACCGTATCGCCGTTTACGGTTTCAAGGTCGAAAGCAGCCTTGAACAACGCCTTGGTGTAGGCGGTGGACGGGTTGTTGAAGATCGCCTCGGCGGCGCCGTGCTCGACGACCTTGCCGTCCTTCATGACCAGGATCTCGTCCGACAGAGCACGGACGACCTTCAGGTCATGGCTGATGAACAGATAGGCCAGCTTGTGGCGCTTTTGCAGGTCGCGCAGCAGGTCGACGATTTGCGCCTGAACCGACATGTCAAGGGCCGAGGTCGGCTCGTCAAGCACCACGAAACGCGGCTTTAGGACCATGGCACGCGCGATCGAGATGCGCTGGCGCTGGCCGCCGGAGAACTCGTGCGGGTAGCGAAACCGACTTTCGGGGTCGATCCCGACTTCGTTCAGGACATCGACGATCATCGCTTCGCGATCATCGGCGTTGTTGCCAACGTCGTGCACCTTAAGGCCCTCGGCAATAATCTCGCCGACCGACATGCGCGGGCTCAATGAGCCGTACGGGTCCTGAAAGACGACCTGCATCTCCCGGCGCAGCGGCCGCATGGCCTTGTACTGCAACCCTTGAATATCCTGGCCGCAATAACGTATCCCGCCCATCGATGATGTCAGGCGCAACAGGGCCATGCCGAGGGTCGTCTTGCCGGACCCAGATTCACCGACCACGCCGACGGTGTGCCCTTCGCGCACGCGAAGGTCGATGCCGTCGACCGCCTTGATGTGGTCCACGGTGCGGCGAAGAAGGCCCTTCTTGATCGGAAACCAGACCCTGACATCGTCGCCTTCGACGATGGTGCCCGCGTCCGCCTCGGCGCGGGCGGGCTGCCCGCTTGGCTCGGCCGACAGCAGCATCTGGGTATAGGGATGTTCCGGCCTGGCGAACAGATCGGCGGCCGGCTTGGCCTCGACGATTTCGCCCTTGTTCATGACGCAGACATCGTCGGCCATCTTGCGAACCACGCCCAGATCATGGGTGATCAGCAAGAGGGCCATCCCGAAACGCGCCTGAAGATCCTTCAGCAGTTCCAGGATCTGGGCCTGGATGGTGACATCCAGCGCCGTGGTCGGCTCGTCGGCGATAAGGAGATCGGGCTCGTTGGCCAAAGCCATCGCGATCATGACACGTTGGCGCTGGCCGCCGGACAGTTCGTGCGGAAATGCCGCCAACCGCTTCTCAGGTTCCGGCAGACCGACCAGCCGGAGCAATTCCAGGCAGCGTATTTTGGCCTTCGGGCGCGACAGGCCCTTATGAACGAACAGCACCTCGCTGACCTGCCGTTCGACCGTGTGCAGCGGATTGAGCGAGGTCATCGGTTCCTGGAAGATGACCGAGATCTCGTTACCGCGGACCGACCGCAGCACCTTCTCCGACGCGCCGAGCAACTCCTGGCCCTTAAAGCGGATGCTGCCGGACGGGTGGCTGGCCACCGGGTAGGGTAGCAACTGCAGGATCGAAAGCGCGCTGACGGACTTGCCGGACCCGGACTCGCCGACCAGCGCCAGGGTCCGGCCCTTGCGCAGGTCGAAAGAGACATGTCGCACGGCCTCCACGGTCTCGCTCGGCATGTTGAAGTTGACCGACAGGTCGGAGACCGTCAGCAACGGCTTGGCCGCGTCCGACGCCGTGTCGACAGTTTCGGCGGTCACGTCCGCTGAGTGTTCCGGCGCGTTCACGGCGTGGTCGCCGCTTGCGTCTGCGGCTGAACGGTGGTGCCGCCCGCCGTCACGGCCGCCGCCCCTACCGCTTTACGCGCATCGAAGGCATCTCGCAGCGCTTCGCCGACAAACACCAGCAGGCTCAGCATGATCGCCAGCGAGAAGAAAGCGGTGAAGCCCAGCCACGGCGCTTGCAGGTTCGACTTGCCTTGCTGGATCATCTCACCCAACGACGGTGACCCCGGCGGCAAGCCATAACCCAGGAAGTCGAGCCCCGTGAGACTCGTGATGCCACCGGTCAGGATAAACGGCAGAAACGTAATCGTCGCCACCATGGCGTTGGGCAAGACATGTTTGAACATGATGACCCGGTCGGGTTGGCCCAGGGCGCGCGCGGCCCGCACATAGTCGAAGTTGCGCGCGCGCAAGAACTCGGCCCTTACGACGGCGACAGGGGCCATCCAGTTGAAGATCAGCAGCAGAATCAATAGCGTCCAAAAGGACGGGGTAATGAAGCTTGCCATGATGATCAGCAGGAAGAAGACCGGCATGCCGCCCCAAATCTCCATGAATCGCTGGAACAGCAGATCGGTCCAGCCGCCGAAATAGCCTTGGACGGCCCCGGCACAGACCCCGACGATCATGGAAAAGGCGGTCAGGACAAGGCCAAACAGCACGGATAATCGGAAGCCGTAGATCAAACGGGCCATCACGTCCCGGGCCTGGTCATCGGTGCCAAGCCAGTTCACGGATGAGGGCGGCGACGGTGCCGGCTGGTCGAGATCGTAATTGATGGTGCGGTACGAAAACGGGATCAGCGGCCAGACGATCCAGCCCTTTTCCTCGATCAACTCCTGCACGAACGGGTCGCGATACTCGGCCTCCGTCGCGAACTCACCGCCAAAGTCGGTCTCGGGATACGCAACGAATATCGGGAAGTACAGCTCGCCCTCGTACGACACCAGCAAGGGCTTGTCGTTGGCGATGAACTCGGCGAACAGGGAAATGCCGAACAGGATCAAGAAAATCCACAGCGACCAGAAACCGCGCCGGTTGGCCCGGAAGTTGTGGAAACGCCGCCTGGTCATCGGCGAGACCGGCACGCCCAGCACCCGATCGCGGCGCCGCTTCACCTGAGCCGGCGCATTCGCCTCAGCGGAGCGCTCTATGACCCGGTCAGACACGGCGCGCCTCGAAATCGATGCGCGGGTCGATGACCGTGTAAACGATATCCTCGACCAGCTTCATTATCAGACCCAGGAGCGTGAAGAAATAGAGCGTACCGAACACCACCGGATAGTCTCGGTTGACCACAGCCTCGAAGCCCAGCAGGCCTAGACCATCGAGCGAGAAGATGACCTCGATGAACAGGGCGCCGGTGAACAGCACGCCAATGAATGCCGACGGAAAGCCGGCGACCACGATCAACATGGCGTTGCGGAAGACGTGACCATACAGCACGCGGCGCTGGGTCAGGCCCTTAGCCTTGGCCGTCAGCACGTACATCTTATTGATTTCGTCCAGAAACGAGTTCTTGGTCAGCATGGTCAGGGTGGCAAAACCGCCGATGACCATGGCCAGAACGGGCAAGGCCATGTGCCAGAAATAGTCGATGATCTGCGCCGGCAGGGACAGGTCTGCCCAGTTGTCCGAAACCAGGCCCCGCAACGGAAACCAGTCGAAATAGCGCCCGCCGGCGAACAGGACGATCAGCATCACGGCAAACAGGAAGGACGGGATGGCAAAGCCGATGATGACCAGTCCCGAGGTCCAGATATCGAAGCGGGAGCCGTCCCGCACCGCCTTGCGCACGCCCAGCGGAATGGAGATCAGATAGACCAGCAGGGTGGTCCAGACGCCCAGAGAGATCGACACCGGCATCTTGTCGATCACCAGATCGACGACGCTTTGGCCCCGGAAATAGCTGTCGCCGAAATCGAAGACGAGAAAGTTGCCCATCATGAGGAAAAAGCGCTCATGGATCGGCCGGTCGAAACCGAACTGCCGCTCGATCTCGGCGATCAACTGCGGCGGCAGGCCCTGGGCGCCGCGATAGTTGGACGTGGTCGCGGGGCTGCTGCCGCGGTCGGTCTGAGCTTCGGCGGCCTGCTGGAAGTCGCCGCCCCCGCCGCCGGCGATACGGGCGGTGGCCTCCGTCGCGGTGCCCTGAAGCTCTGCGATGAGTTGCTCGACCGGTCCGCCGGGGGCGAACTGGATGATGAAGAAGTTGATGACCATGATCCCGAACAGGGTCGGGATGATCAGCAACAGCCGCCTGATGATGTAGGCCAGCATGGGGCCGTTCCTGGCGGCTAGCGCCGCCGTTGCCGTTGCAGGCTGGCGGCCACCTCTTCGTCATACCACCAGGTACCGGGAAACCCGATGCCGTATACGGGATGGGTCTCTGGCTGGCCAAAAATGTTCCAGAAGGCGATTCGGTTCACGTCCGGCAGATAGCTGGGAATGATGTAATAGCCGCGCAGCAGAATGCGGTCCAAGGCGCGCGTCACGGCCTCGAGACTCTCGATATCGTCGCGGTCGGACATCACCCGTTCGAGCAACTCGTCGACCACCGGATCGGCGACGCCGGGCCAGTTGCCCGAGCCGACCTCTTCCGCCGCAGCCGCTTCAAAATAGGTTCGCAGCTCACCCCCCGGAGGCGGGAAGAAGTTAGCGGCGATGTAAATCATGTCGTAGTCGAAGTCGTCTGTCAGCCGCTCGTACTGCGCCGTGTCGACGGTGCGGATCTGCGCGTCGATGCCGGCACGCCTCAAATTGGCGATAAACGGCTCGACGACCCGCAACAACGTGTCGCTGCGCAGCAGAATCTGGAATCTGAACGGCTCGCCGGTCTCGACGTTGCGCAGCGTGCCGTTGTCGACTTCCCAGCCCGCTTCGGCGAACAAGGCAAGTGCATCGCGAAGCTGTTGTCGGATACGGCCGGAACCGTCCGTTTCCGGCAGTTCGAAGGGTTCGGTGAAGATCGCCGCCGGTATCTGCTCGCCGTACGGCTCCAGGATCTCCAACTCCAACTCCGTCGGCATCGGAAAGTCCTCAATGCCGAAATCGGAGTTCGGGAAGAAGCTGCGTGCCCGCCGATACTGGCCGTAGAACACATTGGCCCGCGTCCATTCGAAATCCCAAAGCTGGGTGATCGCCTCACGCACGCGAATGTCGGAAAAAACCGGTCGACGCGTATTGAAGACGAAACCGATGTACCCGCGCGGCGTATTCACCTCGATGCTCTCGTCGCGGATGATGTCGCCGTTGGTGACGACGCTGACATCATAGCCGGTGGCCCAGCGTCGGGCCTCGTTCTCGGCCCAAAAGTCGAACTCGCCGCCCAAAAAGGCCTCGAACATCACGTTGATGTCGCGGAAGTAGATGTAACTGATCTGGTCGAAGTTGTTTTGGCCGCGATTGACGGGTAGATCGGCCGCCCAATAGTCCTCGACCCGCCGATACGAGATGGATCGGCCCGGGTCCAGACTGTCGATCGTGTAGGGCCCGTGATAGAGGATGGGTTCGAGGTATGATTCGGACGTGTCTCGACCCGAAGCCTCCCACCAGTGCTCCGGCCAGGGCGAGAACCCGGCAGCCAATCCCAGCGTGCCGTAGTCGTCGGTGGTCGCGAAGTCGAACCGAACCTGACGGTCGTTCAGCGCCTCGGCCGCAACGATGTCGTTGTAAAACTCCCGCAACAGCGGGCGCGCATCCTCCTTGATGACGTTGAAGGCGAAGACAAAGTCGCCGGCCACGATCGGCGCGCCGTCGTGATAGCGCGCCTCGGGGTTGATGGTGAAGATCGCGTAGCTTAAATCATCCGGCACCGCGACGCTTTCCGCGATCAGCGGGTAATAGCTCGACAATTCGTCGCCCGAGCCGGTGAACAGGCTGTCATAGACCAGCCCGATGCTGCCCGGCCAACGGCCGCCCAGCGTGATCGTGTCCAGCCGTTCATAGGTGCCAAACGCACTCAACCGGACCGAGCCGCCTTTGGGCGCGTCCGGATTTACATAGTCAAAATGCTGAAAATCATCCGGATAAAGCGGCTCACCAAACTCCGCGAACGACCGCAGAACACTCAACCCTTCCAGATTGGCGTCGATCTCGGCCTGATCGACGTCCTGGGCATTGGCGGTCCAGCCTACAAACGAGACGGCGACCGCAACGAGAGCTATCAGCAAAGGACGGGGGGTAAGCATCAAATGACCATCTCCTATGAATATCCAATATCTCTGAACCTTTAGCGCCCAGCGACCGTGAGCGCCGCGTCGAGTTCCGGATCGATCCACCAGCTCGGCTGGAAACCGATCGTATTTGGAAAGCCGAAACTATAGAGCGGCTGGCTCTCCGGAAAGCCGAAACGGTCCCAATAGGCCACCCAGACATCCGAAGACGTCCAGTGCGGCACGACATACCAGCCGAAAAACAACACCCGATCCAGTGCTCGCGTCGCGGCCTGCTTTTCCTCCAACGTCTCGGCCATTACGATCCGATCGGTCAGCGCGTCGACCAGGGGGTCGTTGATGCCGATCAGGTTCGCCGTACCGACAACGTCCGCCTCGTCGGAGTGAAAACGCGACCGCAACTCACCGCCGGGCGGTGGATAAAACGTGTAGGCGAAACTGATCACCTCAAAGTCACGTTCCTGATAGCGCAGCTGATATTGAGCGCTGTCGACCCAGCGAATGCTGGCATCGATGCCGACGCGTGACAGTTCTTCGACAAACGGGGCGGTATGGGGTTCCAACAGAGGCGTGGCCAGCAGGATCTCAAAGGCCATGGCTTCGCCGGTCTCGGCATTGACCATCCGGCCGTCGCGCACCACCCAACCGGCCTCCTCAAGCAGGGCCAACGCAATCCGCCGATTTTCTCTCGGAATGCCGCTGCCGCGCGGGTTGGCACTTTCCGGCAGCACGGGTTCTTCGGTAAGGACGTACTCGGGCACCAAGGGCCCCAGCTCTTCGAGGATCTGGCGCTCAAGGCCGATGGGCAGCCCGCTCCAGCTATAATCGTCGGACCCGGGGAAATAGCTCTCGATGCGGTCCCGCAGGCCGTACATGACCGACTCGTTCACGAACTCGAACGGATAGAGATGGTTCAGCGCCTCGCGAACGCGCGGGTCCTCGAACATCGGCAGGCGCGTGTTGAAGAAGTAGCCCTGCATACCGCGATAGTTGATCGCCGGGATGACCGCCCGCTGAATGCGCCCATCCTCCACCGCTGGCGTGTCATACCCAATGCCCCAATTGCGGGACGAGAACTCGACACGGAAGTCGTATTCGCCTCCCAGGAAGGCCTCGAACATGATCGTGCGATCGCGGTAATAGTCGATGTCGATCTCATCGAAGTTCCATAGGCCGCGGTTGACGGGCAAGTCCGCCGCCCAATAATTCTCGACCCGTTCGTAGGTCAGCGACCGGCCGCCCTGAACATCCGTCAGCCGATAGGGCCCGCTGGCCAACGGTGGCTCCAGCGTCGGTTCGCCAAGGTCTCGGCCGTCCTGGGTCCACCAGTCGCGCGGATAGATGGCAAGTCGCGCGGCGACGCGGGCCAGCGGGCTGGTGCCGTCGCGCGTCGCGAAATCGAACCGGACCCTGTGGTCGTCCAGCGCCTCGGCCCCGGTCACATCGTCAAAAATCGAAACCAGAAACGGTCGGCCAACCTCCATGACCGTATTGAAGGTCCAGGCGACGTCGTCCGCCGTGATCGGTGTTCCGTCCTGGAATCTGGCTTCCGGATTGATGTTGAAGATCGCCCAGGAAAGATCATCCGGCACGTCGACGCTTTGGGCGATCAGGGGGTAATAGGCGCCGACCTCGTTCTGACTGGGGGTCATGAGGGTGTCGGACATCAAGCCGACGCTGCGGGCCCACTCGCCGCGCAGGGGAACCGAGTTGATACTGTCGAAGCTGCCGAAGGCGGCAACGGTGATGGCGCCGCCTCTCAGCGCGTCTGGATCGGCATAGGGAAAATGCTGAAAATCAGGGGGAAGTGCAGGTTCGCCAAACTCCGTGACCGCGAACAGACGGGTAACGCCGTCCTCGGGGCCGGTATCCTGGGCGACCGCCGACACAGACCAAAGGGCCAGTGCGCTCACGACCAGCGCCACCACCACAAGCCTTATCTGAGTAATACCTTCGCCGACGATGCTCTTCATGCGACTTCCCAAACACCCCAACAGCCGAACCTGAGACTAACAGTAATGACGTCTCGGGTACCATCAAGTCCTGGAAATGGGGCAGCTTGGTGGTTTTTATGCGCGTCCGAGCCTTCGCATGACAATCTCATGCAATCTCTTGTCGCCGCAGGCAAGTACATCGCCGGCCGATTGCGCGTTTAGCGGGTTTCCGCGCCAGTCGGTCATAATGCCGCCCGCCCCGGTGACGACCGGTTCCAACGCGGCGAAATCGTGCAGTTTCAGGCCGTCTTCGACCACGCCATCGATCCATCCGCTGGCCAGACCGGCATAGTTATAGCAGTCGTCGCCATAGACCATCGAGGCGGCCGCCTCGCCCAGATCGAAGACGGTTGCGCGATCGGCGACTGCGAACTGGTGCGGCGACGTCGTCGCCAGATGCGCCTTTTCCAGGCCGGCACAAGCGCGCACCCGCACCGGCTTGTCATTGAAGCGGGTGGGATGGCCGGCCGCGCCGACCCAGCGCTCGCCGATGATCGGCTGGTCGATCAGGCCCAATACCGGTGTGCCGTTCGCCAGCAGCGAGATCAGCGTGCCGAACACCGGTCGTCCGATGACGAAGCTTCTGGTCCCGTCGATCGGATCGATGACCCAGACCAGCTCGGCGTCCGGTCGCTCTGCACCGTACTCCTCGCCGACGATCCCATCGTCGGGCCGCCGCTCGCCCAAGATCGCTCGGATTTCCCGTTCCGCGCCGCGGTCGGCGACCGTCACCGGGCTGTCGTCACCCTTCTGCTCGATGTCGAAGGGTTGTCGAAAATGGCGGCGGATAACGGCACCGCTGGCATCCGCGAGGCCGTGGGCCAGTCTGATCGTATCGTCGTCAACCACGAATGCGATGGCGCAGGCTCCCGTACCGATCGAAAAGCAAAACGGGTCCGGATCCGGTTCGATCCGACGCCCGTTCGTTCAAGACAGGCCCGCGTGCGGGCCGTTTGTCAGTTGGTGTCGGCCGCGCCGTCGTCTTGCGGCGAATCGCTGTCCGGCTCGCTAGGCTGCCGCTCGATCTCGGTGGCCTCGGTCGCGTCGTTGGCCTCCTCCTGGTCCAGCCCGTCGTCGGCGGCCTCTTCCAAGGCTGTCGCGGCGGCGTCTTCCGCCAGTTCGCCCTCGGGTTCGGGGATGGTGGCCGGCCCGGTTTCGTTCATCGGCGCCGTCGCGCCCGTCGCCTGGGCAACCGCTTCCGCATCAGGCAGCGGAAAGGGATCATCCGACTGCAGGCGCAGCCAGGCGATCAGGTCGGCACGGTCTTCGATATTGCGCATGCCGGCATAGGCCATGGTCGTGCCCGCCGCCCATTCGCGCGGCTGATACAGGAACCGGTTCAGGTTCTCATAGGTCCAGGTGACGCCGGTTTCGTGCATCGCCTCAAGCGTTTGAGAATAACCAAAGCCCTCAATGTGGGCGACGTCCTGGCCGACAATATCCCAGTTGTTCGGCCCCACGCCATTCGCGCCGCCCTGATCGAAGGTGTGACAGGTCGTGCAAGCGCGGGTCAGTGCCTGACCGGCATCCGGATCGGCATTGGCCATGAGCGGAATGATCGATGGGATGCGTTCGATCTCGTCGCCGCCCCCAACCTCGACCGCCACCAGGCCCGTATCGACGAAATAGGCCGGCTCCTCAAGCTCCACCGGGTGTACCAGATAGTTCGAGATCATGCCGGACAGCATGACGAGAATGCCGGCAACCAAAACGGCGGCGAAGACTTTGTTCAGTTCCATGCCGGGTCCTTTTAGGTACTCTTCATCGGCGCTTGCAGGAAAGCCCCCGGACGCCTGACGGATGGGGCGCTACGGAATTCAACGCCTTAGCGGCTGGCGGCAAAACTGCCGTTCAAGCGCTGGTGTTTAGGGCGAAAGAGGACGTCTGACAAGTCCCCACCCGGTTTTGCGGCTTGACGCCGCACGTGCTTTGGCGCACCCAACCGGCCGAGCTATACGCAGGTTGTTCCCAACGCTAGAACCCAAGCGATGAATCCGATCATTTTGATCCCCGCCAGGTTGGCGTCGGCGCGCCTGCCGAACAAGCCAATGGTCGACATTTGCGGCCTGCCGATGATCGTTCGGGTCTGGCAGCAAGCGGTCGCGGCCGAGATCGGCCCTGTCGTGGTGGCCGCCGGCGACCAGCCGATCGCCGATGCGATCGTCGCTGCGGGCGGCAAGGCCGTGCTTACCGACCCGGACTTGCCGTCCGGGTCCGACCGTATCTGCGCCGCCTTGCATGGCATGGACGGCGATGGCGTTCATGATGTCGTCGTCAATCTGCAGGGCGACCTGCCCGATTTGCCGCCGTCGATGATCCAGGCGGCACTGGCCACGCTGGAGGATCCGGCGGTCGATATCGGAACCTTGGCCACCCCGATACGCAACGATCACGAGCGCGACGACCCCAGCGTGCCAAAGGCCGTGATCGAACTGCAACCCGGGGCGCGCGCTGGTCGCGCGCTGTACTTCACACGCGTTGTCGCGCCCTACGGCGAGGGCACGCTGTACCATCACATAGGCATCTACGTCTTTCGCCGGGAGGCGCTTGAAGCGTTTGTCAATCACCCGCCGGGCGTGCTGGAGAGCCGCGAGCGGCTGGAACAGCTGCGCGCGTTGGCGATGGGCATGCGGATCGACGTCGCGATCGTCGACGAGGTGCCGCTCAGCGTCGATACCGAGGAGGATTTGGCCCGCGTCCGCCAGGTGATCGGCGCGCGCGAGGCTTTCGAAGAAGGATGAAGAAATCATGACCGCCGATCGGATCGCCTTTCAGGGCTGGCCCGGTGCGAATTCCGACATGGCCTGTCGCGCCGTGTTTCCGGCCCGCATGACCCTGCCCTGCGCGTCGTTCGAGGAGACCATCGCCGTCGTGCACAACGGCAAGGCCGACTTGGCGATGATCCCGATCGAGAATTCGGTAGCCGGCCGCGTGGCCGATATCCACCACCTGATGCCGAAATCCGGCCTGCACATCATCGGCGAGCACTTTCTACCGGTGCGCCATCAATTGGTGGCCGTGAAGGGCGCCACCATCGACGAAATCGCGGTCGTGCATTCTCACGTCCACGCGCTTGGACAATGTCGAAAGGAGATCCGCGCGCTCGGCGTCGAGGCACGGGTCCACGCCGACACGGCCGGCGCGGCCAAGATGATCTCGGAGATGGGCGACAAGAGCCACGCCGCCATCGCCTCGACGCTGGCCGCCGAAATCTATGATCTCGACATCCTCAAAACCGATATCGAGGACGCGCAGCACAACACCACCCGCTTTCTGATCATGGCGCCCGATCCGCACTGGCCAGTGCGGGAGCCGGAGCACAAGGACGACATAATCACCAGTTTTCTGTTCGAGGTGCGATCGGTGCCGGCGGCCCTCTACAAGGCCCTGGGCGGCTTCGCCACCAACGGCGTCAATATGACCAAGCTGGAAAGCTACATGATCGGCGGCCGGTTTTCCCAAGCGCAATTCTATGCGGATGTCGAGGGTCACCCCCACGATCCGGGTCTGCGCTACGCCTTTGAGGAGTTGGAGTTCTTCTGCAAGAACTTTCATATCCTCGGCGTTTACCCGGCCCATCCGTTCCGCAAGGACCCGTCGCAACTGGGTTCCGACTGATCGACCGCATGGCCCACCCGACCGTTCGACGTGCGAAGCGGGCTGAGGCCGATCTTCTGACCGCGCTTTGCCACCGGTCCAAGGCCCATTGGGGTTATGACGAGGCGTTCATGCGCCAATGCAAGGACGCGTTGACGGTTCGGCCGGCGGCGATCGACGCCGGTCGGGTCTGGGTCGTCGAAGCGGACGGCGCGGTCACGGGCGTCGCCTCGGTGGCCGATGCCGATCCGACGTCGGAGTGCGATTATGAGATCGCCCATCTCTTTGTCGAACCCTCCGCCATGGGTGAAGGGGTCGGCCGGCTGTTGTTCGAGCAATGCGTCACCTGGGTCCAATCGAATGGGGGCGGGAAGCTGGAAATCCTGTCCGACCCAGGGGCCGCCCCGTTCTATCAGCGCATGGGCGCCCGATTGGTTGGCGATGCGCCGTCCGACGCCATTCCCGGCCGCCGATTGCCGTTGCTGATCGTGGAAGCTTAGCCCCTCAACCGGCGTCGAGCCATTCGTCGATCAGGCGCCGTGCAATCGAGATGCGTGTTGGCAGCCGAAACTCGTCTTCATCGAACTCGGTTCGGGCCGCCTGCTGTTTCAGCCAGTCCCGCTCGTACCAGGCCACATGCTCCATTTCGACCTCGTCGATAACGATGTCGGTGCTGGCGGCAACGGCGTGAAAGCCGACCATCAGAGATTGCGGGAACGGCCAAGGCTGGCTGTGCCGATAGGTGATCTCGCCGATATCCAGGCCGGATTCCTCCTTCATCTCGCGTCGAAGGCAGGTCTCCAGGCTCTCGCCGGCCTCCACGAACCCGGCAAGCGTGGAATGCATGCCGGGCGGCAGGTGGCGACCGCGCCCCAACACGCACCGGTCATGACCGTCGTGGATCAATACGATTACCGCAGGGTCCGAACGAGGATAGACCGTCCGGCCACATTCCGGATCGCTGCAGATCCGCGCGTGACCGGCCTCAGCCGGGCGCGTGGGCCGGCCGCAACGACCGCAAAAACGGTGTTGATCGTGGAACCAGGCAAGTGCGCGCGCAAAGGCCACCATGCCGGCATCCAGCGGCGGCAGGACCATGCCCGCCGCACGCAGCGGCACGAACTGGCCCTGACGCTGGATTTCCGGATGCCCCTCCATGGGCGCCGCGTCGCTCAGCGCAGCCATGCCCCACACCGTCCCGTCTTGCACGCCCAGAAACGCCGACCGATCCCAATCAGCATGCTCCCGCCACCATGGCGCGGATCCGTCAAGCGCAATCGCCCGGGAAGATGGATTGTGGCCGACGAGAACATTGCCCTGCCAGACGGGCAGAATGCGTGTTGCGTCGAGACCCGCGGTGGCTCGCCACCAGTCCGGATCGCGGCGTCTGATCGCGTCGCGATCGAATTGGGGGATGTCGAACGTGTTGGTGTGGTGCATGGCGGCGGACCCTGGCACGGCCAAGGCCCGATCGGCAAGCAGACTTGCCTTTTGATCTCAAAACGCCGATATATCCGCTCGGAAGGCTGGCGGCGGACGGATCCCTCGCCAACCCGGTCAGATCCGGAAGGAAGCAGCCGTAACGAGTTTCGGTCCGGGTCGTTCGTTCAGCCTTCCACTTCATTTCCGAGCCGTCCTTAGTCTGCAGCCGACCGACGCGCCGGCTGGCGCAGGTTTGGTGGGCGGTCTATGATCGACCCCATGGCCGCAGCCGATCATCCCGACGACCAGATCTCGACCCAGCCTTATCGCGTTCTGGCGCGCAAATACCGCCCATCGAGCTTTGCCGATCTGGTTGGCCAGGAAACCCTTGTCCGTACCCTGACCAACGCCATCCAGTCGGGCCGGCTGGCGCATGCCTTTATTCTGACCGGCGTGCGCGGCGTCGGAAAAACCACGTCCGCGAGGATCATTGCCCGGGCGCTGAACTGCGTCGGTCCGGACGGTACCGGCGGCCCCACGTCGGAGCCGTGCGGCGTCTGCGCGAACTGTGTTGCGATCGCCGAAGACCGGCATGTCGACGTTTTGGAGCTGGACGCAGCCAGCCGAACAGGCATCGATGACGTCCGCGAACTGATCGACGGCGTGCGCTACGCACCGACATCGGCCCGCTACAAGGTCTACATCATCGACGAGGTCCACATGCTGTCCAAGCAGGCCTTCAACGGCCTGCTTAAAACGCTGGAAGAACCGCCGCCCCATGTGAAGTTCATCTTCGCCACGACCGAGATCCGCAAGGTGCCGGTCACCGTGCTGTCGCGCTGCCAACGCTTCGACCTGCGTCGCCTGGACACCGACGAGTTGATCGGCCTCTTGGGCAAGATCCTGGAGAAGGAGGACATTCCGGCCGAGACCGAAGCGGTGGCCCTGATCGCCCGGGCCGCCGACGGGTCGGCGCGCGACGGGCTGAGCCTGCTTGACCAGGCGATCGCGCAAGGCGACGGCACTGTTGCGGAAGAGCCGGTCCGGAACATGCTGGGGCTGGCCGATCGGACGGTCGTGTTCGACCTATACGAACGGCTGATGGGCGGGCAGATGACCGAGGCGCTGGAGACGCTCGACCGGCTGCACCGAAACGGGGCGGAGGCGTCGGTCATTTTGCAGGATTTGCTGGACCTCACTCACTTCTTGACCCGGGCAAAGCTGTCCCCGGATATCCTCGGCAAGCCCGGGGTTCCAGAGGCCGAACGCAAGCGGGGCGGGGCGTTGGCCGAGAGCCTGAGCCTGCCGATCCTGGCCCGCGCCTGGCAGATGCTTCTGAAGGGCGTTGGCGAGGTGCAGTCCGCGCCCGCCCCACAGGCGGCGCTTGAGATGGTGTTGATCCGGCTTGTCCATGCCGGCATGTTGCCGACACCCGGCGACCTGCTGCGTAAGATCGAGGCCGGCGAGATCACGGACGGTTCGGTGCGGATGGGCGGCGCGTCGACGGACGGCGGTGGCCAGGATCATGCAGACACCGCACCGCCGGCTTCGGGCGATGGCGCGCGCGCCGGCCTTGCGGTGTTGCCTCAGGCCGCACAGCCGATGCCCGCGCCTGCCGCTGCACCGGAAATCGTCGCCGAAAACACGCCGGCCGCCGATCCGATGCCCACAAACTTCAGCCAGTTGGCCAACCTGTTCGAACGTCGCGCCGACGGCTTGCTGTACGCGGCCTTTCATGCCCACGTGCATCCGGTCCGCCTGGAACCCGGGCGCTTTGAGTTTCGGCCCTCGGAGACCGCCCCGGCGGATCTGGCCAACCGAATCGGCGCCAGGCTGGGTGACTGGACGGGCCAGCGCTGGATGGTCACGGTCAGCGGCGAACCTGGCGGGCCGACGCTGAAAGAAAGAGAGGCGGAGGCGACGAGTGCCGCCCGCGAAAAGGCGTTGGCGCACCCGACGGTCAAGGCCGTGCTTGAGGCCTTTCCAGGGGCCCGGCTGGATACGGTGCGCATGTTCGACGACGAGGTTGGCGATCCCCCTGTTGACAGCGCCCCGCCAGACGACGAGATAGCCGACGACGATCTTTAGATCAGCGACCCAGCCGACGCGCCGCAACACCGGCCGAACCTGAAGGAGCCTTGAGGGCGTATGAAAAACCTGACCCAGATGATGAAGCAGGCCCAGGAGATGCAGTCCAAGATGGCCGAGCTTCAAGAGCGCCTCGCCGATCTTGAGATCGACGGCCAGTCGGGCGCCGGCATGATCCGGGCCGTCTTGGACGGTAAAGGGTTCTTGCGCCGCATCAAGATCGACCCCGCCCTGGTCGACCCCAACGACATCGAGGTGCTGGAGGACTTGGTCGTTGCGGCGGTCAATGACGGCAAGGCCAAGGTCGAGGCCCGGGTGCAGGAAGAAACCCAAAACCTGATGGGCGGCTTGAAGCTGCCGCCGGGCGTCAAGCTGCCCTTCTAGGCGCGCGCCCCGACGCCCATGATCGGCCGTGAAATCGACCAGCTGATCGCGCTGTTGGCCAGGCTGCCCGGGCTGGGGCCACGCTCGGCCAGGCGGGCGGCGCTCTATCTCCTCAATCATCGCGACCAGATCATGGTACCGCTGGCCGAGAGCATCGAGGCGGCCGCCAGCGCCATCGGTCCATGTTCGGTTTGCGGCAATCTCGATACAATCGACCCCTGCTCGATCTGCGCCGACGAGGCCCGTGACCGGCAAAGCATCTGTGTGGTTGAAACGGTCGCCGATCTCTGGGCGCTGGAACGCGCCGGCAGCTATCGCGGCCTTTACCACGTGCTGGGCGGCACGCTCTCCGCGCTGGACGGCGTTGGGCCCGAGGATCTCGCCATACCCAAGCTGATCAGCCGCGCCCGGTCCAACGGGGGCGGTGAAGTCATCCTCGCCATGAACGCGACCGTCGACGGCCAGACGACCGCCCATTACATCGCCGACAAGCTGGCCGGCAGCGGCGCGGAGATATCGCGTCTGGCCCATGGCGTCCCCGTTGGCGGCGAGCTCGACTTTCTCGACGACGGAACGCTGGTCGCGGCCATGCGCGCGCGACGCGCCTTGTAGCGGGGACGGTGCATATGGAAGCCAAGTGGGTGAAGACGCGGGACGGCGTGGGCCTGCACTATCTCGAAGGTGGGGCCGGCCGACCCCTTATCATGGTGCCGGGCTGGTCGCAGTCGGTCACATCGTTCCAACGACAGTTCGCCGACCTTAGCCAGGTGGCGCGGGTTATCGCGATTGATATGCGCGGCCATGGCCAGTCCGAAAAGCCGGATCACGGCTATCGGGTTCAACGGCTGGCCAAGGACCTTTTCGATGTCATCGAGGCGCTCGATCTGGTCGAGCCCGACCTGCTTGGCCATTCCATGGGCGCGGCCGTGATCTGGTCCTACCTGACACTGTTCGCGGCCGAGCGACCGCCGCGGCGGTTGATCTTCGTGGACGAGCCGGCCGCCCTGTTGGCCCGACCCGACTGGGATGCGCGCAAAGTGGCCGACACCGGCGCGATCGTGCCGACATTCGAAGCCATGGCGGAGGTTGTGATGACGGCGCGATCCATCGCCGATACGGAGGCCATGGTGGAGTTCCTGGGGCCGATGTTCACCGAGGCTTTCGATGGTTCGGCGCGGCTGGAAGTCGCCCGCGAGAACCTGAAAGTGCCGCGCAACCACGCGGCCACCCTGCTTGAAGACAATATGATCCAGGATTGGACCGACCTCATCGAAACGATTCGTCATCCGACATTGGTATTCAGCGGGGGCGACAGCCACATCCCGTCCAGCAGCCAGCGTTGGATCGCGAGTGTCATCCCCGATGCGCAGCTTGAGATCATTCCCGGAGACGCCGGCGGCCGTCACTTTCTGTTCCTCGAGAACCCCGACCGTTTCAACCGAGCGACCACGCAGTTCCTGACGTCATGAGAGCGGGGCGGCGGTGAACCCGCGCCATGAGGACCATTGGAGACCCTAGGTGAAGCTTCGCATCGGCAGCATTTCGGGGCGCGGCGATGTTCGCATCGAGTTCGTCCAGAGCCTGTTCGCGATTCAGAAGGAGTGCTTCAAGCTCGGCATCGAGGCCGAATTCGACACGATCTCGGGCGCATTGGTGGAGGACGCCCGCAACTCGCTGGCTTCACGCTTCGTGACCAGCGACGCCGACGCCATCCTGATGCTGGATGACGATATCTATCTCGATGTGCGGGTCTTCAAGCGCATGCTCGCGGTCGAGCGCGGCATCGTCGGCTGCTATTACCCTCAGCGGAAGCTGGATCTCGCGGCGGTTGCCGACAATGTGCGCAACGGTCTTGACCTGATAAAGGCCGTCGAACGGGCCAATCCGCCCGTGGGATCGGCACCGCAAGACGCGGTGTCATCGGCGATCTCGGAAGTCGAATGGATCGGCACCGGCGCCCTGTTGGTTCGCCGGTTTGTTTTCGAGGCCCTGATCAAGGGCGGACAGGCCACCGAGGATCTGTACAAGGCGCCCGAAGGCACGGTGAAGAACTGGGGGTTTTTCAGCCGACTGGGCCGAACGGAGGACGGTTTCGGCCCCCGCGGCGAGGATGTCAGCTTTTGCCTTCGCGCCCGCCAGGCCGGAATTCCCGTTTTTGCATACAAAGGCCCGGGCGTCTTTCACATCGGCCCGTTCCATTTCGGCTTCGACTATCAGTAGTCTTCGACAATGGTCACGCCAAGGCGGGCCTAGCGGTCGCCCTTCAGCTTCACCGGCCCGGCTGCCTTTGCGACCGGGTCATTTTCCTCGCCACCGTCGGACATCTGAAGGTCGTCGATCTTTTCACCGCGCTTCGTGATCTTGTTGGTGGAGATCTTGATCTGGCGGACATCGTCGGTTGCCTGATTGAAATGGGCTTGCAGCTTGTCGACACGGTCGTCAAGACGGCCGACATCGACCAGCAGCGACCGGACCTCCTTCTGGATAACCCCGGCCTGTTCGCGCATGCGCACGTCCTTCAAGACCGCGCGCACGGTATTGAGCGTCGCCCAAAGCGTCGTTGGCGAGACGATCCAAACGCGGCTGCGATAGCTGTCCTCGACCACGGCGTTGAAGTTGGCGTGCAACTCCGCGTAGACCGACTCCGACGGCAGAAACATCAGGGCGGACTCGGCCGTTTCCTCCGGCACGATGTACTTTTCGGCGATGGCCTGTATGTGCCGGCGCACATCGGTCGCGAACTGGCGCGACGCAAGGGTTCGATCGTTGTCTGAGCCGGCATCCATAAGGGCCCTGTAGGATTCCAGCGGGAACTTCGAATCAATGACGATCGGGCCAGGGGGGTTTGGCAGTTTCAGCAGGCAGTCGGCGCGTTTGCCGCCCACGCTGGCCTGAAAATCATAGGCGTCCGGCGGCAGGACCGCGCGCACCAGATCGTTCAACTGGACCTCGCCAAAGGCGCCACGGGCCTGCTTGTTGGCCAGGATGTCCTGTAGGCCGACGACCTGGCTGGAAAGCTGGCTGATATTCTTCTGGGCCTGGTCGATCAGCGCCAGGCGGGTCTTCAGATCGTGGATGGTGGTTGCGGTTTGCGTCGTCGACTTCTCCAGGCTCTCGCCGACATGCTGGCGAACCTCGCCCAGCCTCTCCTCCAGGGCCTTGCCGATTTGCCGCTCCTGCGCCTGCAGGCGTTCGGCCAGCATCGTCTGGGTGGCGGCATCCTGTTCGGCCATGTGAGACAGCCGGCCCTCCAGAGATCGCTGGTGGGCCATAAGCTGCTCAGTGGCCTGGCTCAGTTTGGCGATGTCCTGCCCGTTCCCCCGACGCGAGAGAACCAGGAACCCGACCGCCAATACGGCAAGCGCGACAATCAGCGCGGCGATCACGATCGGATCGGTCAAGACAGCCTTCCTTTGGCATCACGAATCATGGCCAACACTAGCATGGCCGCCATGCCTGCGTCTGCTTGACGACGGGTGCGCCAGGTCCCATTTTCCCGCGCGACATGGCAAAGCTCGATATCCTGATCGCCCCCGACCGGCGGCTGAAAACCAAGGCGAAACCCGTTGGCCAAGTGGACGACCGGGTCCGCAAGCTGATGGACGATATGTTGGAAACGATGTACGCCGCGCCGGGCATCGGCCTTGCCGCGCCACAGGTCGGCGTGCTGGAGCGGGTGCTGGTCATCGACTGCACCGGCAAGGAGGAAGAAAACAATCCGGTGCGCATGGTCAACCCGGAAATCCTGTGGCAGTCGGACACGCTTAACAGTTACGAGGAAGGTTGTCTCAGCCTGCCCGAGCAGTTCGCCGAGGTCACGAGGCCCGACGCCTGCCGCGTGCGCTATCTGGATGAAAACAACCGCGCGGTCGAGATGTCCTGCGACGGCTTGCTCGCCACCTGTGTTCAGCACGAGATCGACCACCTTAACGGTGTTCTCTTCGTCGACCATCTGTCCGCCCTGAAGCGCAACATCATCATGCGCAAGCTGGCCAAATGGAAGAAGGCGCAGGACGAGGCCTAGCGGCTCGTCTGAGGCGGGTGGCCCGATGACGCGCTTACGACTGGCTTTCATGGGCACGCCCGACTTTGCGCTGCCCACCCTGGGGGCATTGATCGAGGCGGGCCACGACATCGCCGCGGTCTATTGCCAGCCGCCGCGTAAGTCGGGCCGTGGTCATCAGGTGGCCAAGTCGCCCGTGCATCGCTTTGCCGACACCAGGGGGTTGCCGGTCCGAACGCCGGTGTCGTTGAAGGGCGCGGAAGACCAGCAGCTTTTCGCGGCACTGAACCTGGATGCCGCCATTGTCGTCGCTTATGGCCTGATCCTGCCGCCCGCCATCCTGAAGGCACCACGTCTCGGCTGTATCAACGTCCACGCGTCACTGCTGCCGCGCTGGCGCGGCGCGGCACCGATCCAACGCGCCATCCTGGCGGGTGACGACGAGACCGGCGTGACGATCATGGCCATGGATGCAGGCCTCGATACCGGGCCGATGGTGATGCGCGAGGCGATACCGATCGCCGACGATGCGACGGCCGGCGACCTGCACGACGCGCTGGCCGCCTTAGGCGCGCGATTGGTCGTGCCGGCGCTCGACGCGATGGCGACCGACCAAATCACGCCGCGCGCCCAGCCCGACACCGGCGCCACCTATGCGGCCAAGATCACCAAGCAGGACGGTGTTATCGACTGGCGAGATGCCGACACGGTGCTGCGCCAGGTGCGTGCCTTGAACCCGTGGCCCGGCGTTACCTTCCAGGCTAACGGCCAGGCGATCAAGGTATTGGCCGCCGAGCGCGCAGAAGGAACGGCCGGCGCCCCGGCAGGCACCGTGCTGGATGGCCGATTGGCCGTCGCCTGCGGCCGCGGCGCCGTGCGTCTGACGAAGCTGCAACGACCCGGGAAGGCGCCGGTGGATGTCGACGCCTTCTTGCGCGGGTTTCCGCTGCCCGAAGGAACTCGTTTGTGACGCGCTACAAGCTGGTCGTCGAGTATGACGGCAGACCGTTTGTCGGCTGGCAGCGGCAAGACAACGGGCCGTCTGTCCAGCAGGCGATCGAAGACGCGATCAAAGGTTTCTGTCAGCGCCGGGTCACGGTGCAGTGCGCTGGCCGAACCGACGCCGGCGTCCATGCGTTGGGCCAGGTGGCCCATATCGATCTCGATCACGATCCGGCGCCGGACACGGTGCGCGACGCGATCAACTATCACCTGAAGCCCGCCCCCGTCGCCCTCTTGGCGGTCGATCGGGTTGCACATGACTTCCACGCCCGCTTTGACGCGGTGGCGCGGGCCTATTGCTATCGAATCGTGAACCGACGTGCGCCCCTGACCGTCGATGCCGGTCTCGCCTGGCGGGTCGCGGCACCGCTTGACAGCGACGCGATGCATGCGGCCGCGCAAGGGCTGGTGGGCCGGCATGACTTTTCCAGCTTTCGGGCCGCGGAATGTCAAGCCAACTCACCTGTCCGGACTTTGGACCGATTGACCGTCACTCGCGACCGTGGCCGCATTGATGTGAACGCCTCGGCGCGCTCGTTCCTGCATCACCAGGTGCGCAACATCGTCGGGACACTCTGCCTCGTCGGGACTGGCAAATGGACCGCGCCAGACTTGGTGACCGCGCTCGAAGCCCGCGACCGGTCCGCTGCCGGCCCAACCGCACCGCCGGATGGTCTCTACCTGACGGCGGTTCGCTATGCCGATGAGAAGAACGGCTAGAAAGCCACGCCCGAGCCGATCCGGATCACGGCGTTGGACTGTGTCTCCAAGATCAACGCCAATACGAAATCCAAGGCCGTAAGGCCGATCGCGGGACCCGTGCGGACATCAAGCGCCACCTTGATGACATACATCAGGTAGGACAGCCGGATCACCGTGGCCACCAGGAACACGACGAATGCCATGGCGCCCTGAAACATGGGGATCGTCGTTATCAGAATGACGATCAACGCGATCGCCATTTGAATGGGCGCCGACCAATTGTAGGCGGAAACAAAGGCAAACCAGTTGTCCCGCACGTTCATCGGCCCGCTCAGCCAATAGACAATCATGGGCATCGCCGTCCAGCCGATGACCCAGGTCAGGCCTTCGACCAAGACGAGAATGGTGAGATCCAGATTGGTCCAAACCGGCGCCCAGACGAGCGCCAACAGGAACACGTAGACCGGCAACAGGAACACGGCCAGTTGAAAGCTGCGCGCGGCCCCGCGGGGGCTGCAATCGATCAGGGTCAGCGCTTGGGCGTCGCGCAGAAACAGTCCCCAGGCGCCGGTCAGTCCAGCGGCGATCTCGTTAGGCCGCATCCACATCAGTCGAAGACCGCGTCGAGCACCGCCTCGTAGATCTCCGTCAGCGCGAGGATGTCGGCGACCGGCGCTTCCTCGTCCACCTGGTGGATCGTTCGGTTCACCAGGCCGCACTCCACCACCGGACAGATGTTCTTGATGAACCGCGCATCCGAGGTGCCGCCGCTGGTGCTGAGCTTCGGCGCCTTGCCGGTCACGCGGGCGACCGCCTGGGCAACCACATCGGTGAACGCGCCGGGTGGGGTGACAAAGCTCTCGCCGCCGACCCGGACCGTGAGCTCGCAGCGGCCGCCGGCCTGGTCGATCTTCTCACGCACCCAGCCTTCCAGCGATTCGCCCGTATGCCAATCGTTAAACCGGATGTTGATGCGCGCGTGCGCCGACGCCGGGATGATGTTGGCCGCCGGATTGCCGACATCGATCGACGTCACCTCCAGATTCGTCGGGTCGAAATGCTGGCTGCCCTGATCCAGCGGTTCCGTCAGCAACGCGTTCAGAATGCCCACCAACCGGTTGGCGGCGTTGTCCGCCTTGTGCGGATAGGCGGTATGGCCCTGGATGCCGTGCACCTTCAGGTCGAGCGTCACGGAGCCGCGCCGGCCGATCTTCAACGTATCCCCGACCGTCTTTGACGAGGTCGGTTCGCCCAACAGGCAGAAGTCCGGGCGTTCGTCGCGGTCCTGAAGCCAATCCAGCATCTTCACAGTGCCGTTGACCGCGTCCGCCTCTTCGTCGCCGGTGATCAACAGGCCGATCGAACCGCCGAAGCCGGGTCCGCGTCGTGCGACAAAGCGACCGGTCGCCGCCAGGAAGGCGGCGATGGAGCCCTTCATGTCGCACGCACCGCGCCCAACCAGCAGGTCGTCGACGATCATGCCTCCGAACGGATCGACGCTCCATGCCTCCAACGGACCCGGCGGCACAACATCGGTGTGCCCGGCATAACAGAGGAAGGGGCCGCCCTCGCCCAACCGCGCGTAGAGATTGTCAATTGTCGGAAAACCGTCCTCGGCGAAGCGCAGACGGTGACAATCGAACCCCAACGGCGTCAACGCGTGTTCGACAACCGCCAGCGCACCGGCATCCTCGGGCGTCACGCTGGGACAGCGGATCAGCGCCTGCGCCAGCGCGACGGGATCGGTCGTCGGCGCCTCAGTCACGCAGCAGATCGTTGACGGAGGTTTTCGATCGCGTGCGCTCATCGACCCGTTTCACGATCACGGCGCAGGCCAGGTTCGGCCCCGGTGACCCGTCCGGCAGCGGTTTGCCCGGCAGGCTTCCAGGCACGACGACCGAATAGGCCGGCACCCGACCGTAAATCACCTCACCGGTCGTCCGGTCGACGATCTTGGTCGACGAGCTGATGAAGGTGCCCATGGCCAGCACCGAGCCCTGCTCGACGACCACGCCCTCAACCACCTCGGATCGCGCGCCGATGAAACAGTCATCCTCGATGATCACCGGCCCCGCCTGCAACGGTTCCAAGACACCGCCGATGCCGACGCCGCCGGACAGATGAACGTTGCGGCCGATCTGGGCGCACGACCCGACCGTCACCCAGGTGTCGACCATGGTGCCGCTGTCAACATAGGCGCCCAGATTGACGAAGCTGGGCATCAGGATCACGCTCGGCGCGATGAAGGCGGAGTGGCGCACGATCGAACCGGGCACGGCGCGAAAGCCGGCCTGTTCGAACTCCGGCGCGCCCCAGCCATCGAACTTGGACGCCACCTTGTCCCACCAGGTGCTGCCGCCGATCCCGCCGGAGATCTGTTCCATCGGGTTGAGGCGGAACGACAGCAGGATGGCCTTTTTCAGCCACTGGTGAACGTGCCAGCCCTCGTCGATCTTTTCCGCGACACGGAACCGGCCCTCATCGAGACCGGTCAAGGCTTCGTCGACGGCGTGCTTAACGTCACCGCCGGTCTCAGGCCCAATGGTCTGACGATCGGCCCAGGCCTGTTCGATCGCGGCCTCTAAACTTTGATCCGGCATAATAGAGCGACTCGGTAGGAACGGCGGAAGGGTCGGCGGCAAAATGGCCTAGGCCGGCTGAAAGCTCAAGTCTCGCAGCCAGGTGAAAACATCATCGACCACATGATGAATGTGTTCGTCGACTGTTCCGGGCGCCGCCGTCGCGTGATCGGTACGCACCCAGACTGTGGTCATGCCCATGGCGTGCGCCGGGGCGAGATTAACGGCCATATCCTCGACCATGATGGCGCGTCGCGGATCGATCCGATGCCGTTCGACCATACGCTCATAGACGGTCGGGTTCGGTTTGGGCTGGAACTCCGAGGCGACGATATCCTCGATCGCATCGAAAACGTCGGTGGTGATGCCGAGCTGGCCCAATACCCGTGTCGCGTGGCCGGTCGAGCCGTTGGTGAAAACCAGCTTGCGCCCGGGCAGCCCCTTAATGGCCGCGCCGAGGTCCGGGTTCGGCCGCAAGACCGAAACGTCGATGTCGTGGACATAGTCCAAGAACGCGTTCGGCGGCACGTCATATTCGGTCATCAAGCCGCGCAGCGTCGTGCCATGATGCTCGAATAGCCGGCGCTGAAGCGACCGCGCGGCCGTCGGCGTCAGGCCTAAGCGGCGCTCAATGAACTCGCCCATGCGACGATGGACCTGGTGGAACAATCCGCTGTCCGCCGGATAGAGCGTGTTGTCCAGATCGAAAAGCCAGGTGTCGATGTCGGACAGATCGTCGACTGTGGGCGGCGGTCGATCCCCGAGTGCGAGCATGAGGATGAGATGGCGTTTCCGACTCGCATAGGCAAGGTGTCTATGAGGCCAATTGCGGCCATTGCTCTGCGGGCATAACCACGAGCCGGCGCCAGACCGCTTTAGCCGGGCACCATGTCGGATACAATGCGGGCGAAGGAGAGGGCGGTGGTGGCCCAGCCGAGCGGTCCTGAGACGCCAATGATGACCAGCCTGGTGAACAGGATGGCCAGGCGGATGGTGCCGGCGAAGCTGCGCGACAGGCGCTGATAGAGCGCCGCGTGCGCCTTGATCTCGGCGACCTCGGCCGAAGCGGCGACCCATTGTTCCACATCACGGTCGATGCGTACCTTGGTGGCGGCATAGGCCACGCCATCGGGGCCAACGGAAACGATCGGCACGCCGAAAAGAAAGTGGCGGATGGGCGCGAGCGCGCCGGCGAGCGCCAACACGGCCTCGCGCGCGCTGCGATAGATCAACAGCGCCAAACCCTTGACCTTGCCGATCAGAAAGTCAGCGACATCGGCCAGGAAGTCGATGCCGCGCCGGACGGCGTCGAGCGCCGCGCGCATCAGGCTGCGCACGCCGACCATGATCGAGCGGCCGAGCGCCACCGCCTCCTCGAACAGGCCCTTGATCCAGCCGAACAGGCCACGCCGCGCCGACGGGGCGGCGGCGAGCCGACGCTCGACCCCCTCCGCCACGACGCGCTGACGCACCGCGCCCCGCGCCACGTCCAGATCGTCGAGAAAATCGGCATCGTCCAGCAGCGTGTCGGCCAGGTCCGGCAGCCAGATCGCGAACCGATCCTCGCCGATGGTCGAGACCGGTCCGGTGACGCCCAGCGGCACGCCATGGACGGCCAGCTTCAAGGCCACCACCGACTTTTCGTTCCAGATGCCGTCCAGCCGCCCGTCATAGAAGCCGGTCGCCCAAAGCGCGTTCTGGACCAGGCAGAGCGCGAAATCATTGTCCTGCTCGCGCAAGGCGGACAGACCATCGCCGGCCGGGGGCCGCCGACCAGCATCGGCGAAGGTGTTCAGGATCGTTTCGACGACAACAGGCGTCGTCGCCAGCTTGCCCCGATCCGCGCAGGACTTGAGCAGGAACGGCACGTCGCCCAGCCAGTCGAGCAGCGATCCCGGTGGCCGTTCGGCCAGAACCGGCCACAGGCTGGCGAGCACGTTCAGGCCGCGTGTCATGGCCCGCTCGCTCTCGGTTCCAAAACGCCCGTCGATGGCTTCATTGTAAAGGTCGAAGGCGTTGAGGCGGACCTGCGCGACACGCACGCGCAGGCCGCGCTCGCCCGGCACCGGGCTGGCGCCGATCGTGAACTCGCCATCCAGGCTGGTCAGCGTGCGCAGAAGCTCAATGACCAACGCGTCCAGCCGCAACGGCCGGTCGACATCTTCTGTCTCGGCGACGATACCGTCGACGGCCTTAGCCAGCGCAGGGTCGAACCGTCCAGGCGCCTGGCCGGCCAGCCATTGCCGCGCCTCAAGCGCGAAGATGCGATAACCAGCGCGTAGAGAAGCACCGCGATCGGCGACCGCCTGCCGCGCCTGTAAATGCTCGACATAGCCGAGGTTGCGCAGGTGCTGGGCAACCTCGGCCAGCCGGTCGGCGGGCTCGACGATCACCGGCGTCACGCCGCGCGCGACGGCCTCGGGCTCCACGCCCTCGACCTCCGCCGCCGTCGCCATGTCGCGGACGCGCGCGGCCAATTGGACGCGCAAGGCCGTGTTCAGTTCCGGCTGGATGACCAGCATGGCTGGCCTCCGCTAAGTCAGGCTACAGGTTGATCAACTCCCTGAGCGCGGTCAGCATCGCCAGCCTGCCCTCGACCGAGGCCGTGACCATCTCCTTATGCGCGGTGACCAAGGCCGCGTCGCCCGGCGTCAGGTCGGCGGCCACGAAATTCACCGAATCCTTGTCGAAGTCGATATGGGTGTGAGCCACCAGGCGCAGTTCAGCGTCGCCGGCCGCCTGTTTGATGCTGTCGAAGATCTTGCTGAGATCGATGTTCTCACCACTGATCGCGCCTTCCATCGAGACGTTGCCGCTAAAGGTAGCGACGTCCAGGCTCAACAGGTCGGCGGCGGTGTCGTAAATGCCGCCCAGCACTTCTCTCAAATCCGACATGGTCTCATCCTCTCTATGGCTGCGGTTGGTTGAACCCCTTGAAACGGGCCCGAAGCTCGGCCGGATCGGCCGCCTGGTCGGTCAGAACCAGTTGATCTGCCAGACACGATCGCGCTCGCGCCAAGGCGGCGCGCCGGCGAGCTGCCCGCTCGAATAGATCTTTTGCAACTCCTCGCCGAAGGTCGATACGCCGTCGACAAGGCCGGTTTCGTTTTGAAAATGCCACCATTCCGCCCCCGCCCAGCTGCCGCCACGCTCGAAACTGCGCCTGGCCCGGATGGGCTTGAAGCCATGGTCGGCGAACAAGGCGGTCAGGTCCAGAAAGTGATCGGTCACCGCCTGGCCATCGATCCGGTCGAAGTAGGTGACGCAGTGCTCGATCTTGCGCCTGGGCGGCAGCGTGGCGTCCGGGTTGTTGTCCTTCGAGCAGCGGACATGGATCTGGTATGTGCGTTCCGCGACGCGGCTGGCGACGTACGGGTCCTTTTTCGGATCGTTCATGCCGCTGCCGACGAACAGGTCGAGCGCCCGACCGACATAGTGCAGAGAGGCAGCGCTGCGGTTGGCCGAGACCTTGGCGCCGAGATGGCGGATGCCGCCCGACGAGGTGACGATGCCGCCAGCGTCGCGCACCGCCGCATAAACCTTCAGATAGGCGTCGGCGACGTCGTTGCGCAGTTGCAGCCGGTCGTAGCCGTCGCCAAAGGCATCCGCTGGCACGCGCACCAGGCTGTAGGTCAATGGCGCTACCGAGGTACCGTCCAAGGTCGCGGCGTTCAGTTCCAGGTTGCGCTGCTGCCAGGCCTCTTGCAGGGCGCGCATGGTGGCTGGCCCGACAATGCCGTCGGCGTAGAGCCCTTCGTCGGTCTGGAATTCGATCACCGCAGACTCGGTTTTTGGCCCGAAATCACCGTCGCAGACCAGGTCCTCGCGCTTGGGCTCGGCCTCGTTCAGGTTCCAGGCCTGATAGCCGAGGAACTTCAGCATCTCCTGAACCGACAGAACGCGCGGGCCCTTCGACCCTATTCTCAGCAGCGACATGGGCCGTCCCTTTCTCCCGTCATTCCACCGTCAGCAGCGGCGCGATCAAGATTGCCACAAGAGACTGAAGGCGAGAGTGTGAAATGCGCGTGAAGCGATCATGCATCCAGCGCGGACAGAGCGGTCCGGCATAAGATGCCAGCGCTAGGCCAGTTTGCGCAGAAGCCAGCGGCCCGGTCCACTTCGGCCGATGAAGACCAGGATGCTGACCGCCTGACGAAGCTGGCCGCCCAGCACCGCCGGTATCGCGAAACCCAGCGGAATGGCGGCGACCCCGATACCGCCAACGGTCAGCAGGTCGCCGGCACCGGCATCCGCAAACACTGCATTGGCGGCACTGCCGACCATGGTGCCGGTACCGATCGCGGCGATCCCGTCGCCCAACCAGTCGACCACCGCCTTTAGCCTTCGGACCGGACGCACCGCGTCGCGCACATCCGCGAGATGTCGCTTAAGTTCGGCGGCGACCACCTCTTGCGGCCTCGCCATGAAGTCCGGCGAGACGCGGCTCAGGATATCGCCGTCAAGCTGAACGACGGTACGGATCAGGGCGGGCCCGTCTGGGTCATGCGGGTCCACCGGCACGGTCACCGCCACGCCGCCGAACAGCATCTCGCGGAGCGTTCGAAAGGTGCGCATTGGCCGGGCGGCGCTAGCGACCCGGGATCAGGCGATCGAAGACCGAGCCCATGAGGTTGGCCAGGAGTTCGAACATGGCACGCCACTGGTTGACGCCAAGCTCGACGAACTCGCGATGAGCCTTGACCAGCGCCTCGCTCGCCGTCAGGTCGAGGTTCTTATCGGCCCGGAAGACAATATCGCCGTCCAGCTGCAGCACCGATTGCAGGACGATGCGATCGACCCCCAGTTCCCAGATCTTGCGGATGCGGGTGAGATCGACCGCCGGCGCGTCGGGCAATTGGATCTTTGGATCGCGCAGCTTCCGGTAAAGCGCATCCCCATCGACACCGATCAGATCGTTGGCGCCGGCCTCCTCAACCAGTTTGCCGACCATGAGTTCCAACTGGCCGCAATGGCGATGGATCCTGTTGACGATGGTCAAAACCTCCGGCTCAAGGACAGGATCGCGCGACGGGACACTCTTTTGGTGATCGATCACCGCCTTTGAGGCCCAGCGCAGGCGGCGGAAATCCTCCGCACCGTTGGTCAGCGCTTCCGGCACGGCCGTCCCAGCCATGAACCGGGGCTGGAGATCCGACGCCGAGGTCACACCGCCGGGCGCGCGCCCATCCTCCAGCGCCCGCGCCTGGTTGAAAAAGTCGATGAGGTCGAGGCCGACATCATCGACCAGACAGTGCGCATACCGGTCCGCGATGTCGTACAGCGCCTCCGGATAGGGGGGCATCTTGCGGCCGGTCATGCCGTCGGCAAGGATCGTGTTGACCTCGATATTGGTCAGATCCTGGCCGAGATCCTTCAGCCGCGCACCCCAGCCGCGATTGAACATCGCGCCCTACTCCGCGAACTTCTTGATCAGGTCGGCAACCATCTTGATGTTGCGCACGAAGATGTCGCCGCCCAGCTTGACGTTCTCGTTATGGGTCGAAAACAGGGTCGTGTCGGCATCGGGATCGGTCCCCTTGCCCCAAACGGTCCTGACATCGCCGGAAAACTGGTTGATGGCCGTGTAAAGCGCCTTTTCGGACTTGGTCGGATCGGCCGGCGGGGTGGACGCGAAGCTGATCTCGACCAGCTTACCCGCCTCGGAGTTGACCACCACGTCGACATCGGCGACGACCGTGTAGGTTTCCAGTGTCACGGCATGGTTGAATTGCTCAACCAGCGTCTTCAGCACGTCGTTGAATTTGGCTTCCGTTTCGGTCTGCGCCATTGTCCCCTCCGTTCTTGCTGCACGTCTTCGCCTAGGCCGAAAGGCAGGGCGGCCCGGTTCGAATTATGCGTGTCATTGCGCGGCCGCGCCAACCCGGATCGACGCCATCGGCAAAGCGCGGCTGAGCAAGCTGCCATGACGGCGTGAAGCGGCCGTTACCAACGCCGACCAAGTCGACGGTCGTGATCAATAGTCAAATGACTTTCTTACTTGACAAAGAGGCATTTGCCTATTACTCTGCATCCATCACGCCACGGCAGCGTGATCGCCGCCCAACGGGCGGCCGCTTCGAAGCGATGGATCGCCGGCGCGGGCACCTCCCTGCCGCGCCGGCGATCCCCCTCCCAATCAGAATGGGCCGAGGCGCTTTGGCTTTTTCAGGAATCGGGACCCATTCTCTCGGCAACTCGATCACCGTTATCGGTGGCGAAGCCTTGTCGGACACTGGCCGGTACGGCGCAGCCCAAAGGGTAAAGGGGCGATGTGCCGGTCCACTGGTCCGCGGCCGTCTTGCCACCAGCTCAGCCCATCGCCGCCTCGCGCGCCTTTACGACCGCGCCGACCTGCTTGCCATCAACAGCACCGACGCACGCCTGCTTGCCACGCTCACGCTTGCCCACTGGCTTTATGTCCGCGCGACGGCGGTCAGGCCCTACGCCTGGCGGAGAATGGCATCTGACTATCGCTTCAACCTGCTGGATCGGACTGGATGCCGACGCGCGGACATCCGGGCCATGGACCGTCGCAGCCGACCGCAGATCGCGCGGCGCATTCTGATCGCACACTACGTCACAAGCCGGGCCGACCGTCAGCCGCCGGCCACTTGACCGACGGCCCCAAAGGCCGAAGCATGGCCCATGGCCATCGGATTTCTGGACATTCTCGCCTACACCCTGATCCCCTGCCTGGCCATCGTCCTAGGCGGTGTCGCGGCGCTTGTGCGAGCACCAGGCGAGCGACTGGTCAGCGCGTTTCAGCATTTCGCCGCCGGTGTCGTGTTCGCCGCCGTCGCGGTCGAGCTGTTGCCAGAGCTCAATGCGCTGGATTCGCCGATCGCGATGATCGTCGGGTTCGTGCTGGGCATCGCCGTCATGCTGGTCTGCAAGGCGCTGTTCAAGAATGCCGGCATCATCGTGCCGATGGCGGTCGACCTGTTCATCGACGGCCTGCTTATCGCCGTGGGCTTTGCGGCCGGCGCCTTGGGCGGCATCGTGCTGTTGATCGGCCTGACCTTGGAAACCCTGTCGCTCGGCCTGTCCACTTCCCCCTCCCTTGTAAGGCGCGGCATGAGCCGGCGGCGGGCAATCCTGGTGCTGGGCGCCACCGGCCTGGCCATTCTGCTGGGCGCGGCCACCGGCGGCGCGATCGTCGGGGGGTCCGGTGTCTTGCTGGCAGGCGTCCTGGGCTTCGGCGTCGCAGCCCTGCTCTACCTGGTGACGGAGGAGTTGTTGACCGAAGCCCATAAGGTGGCGGACACGCCGATCGTTACGGCCACCTTTTTCGCCGGCTTTCTGGTGCCGATGGTCATCGCGACGATTTGACGGCACGACGGCTGCCGCCTGGCGTCGATCCTGATATACGCTGCGTCCATGCAGACCCGTCATATCCACATCACCGGGGCGTCCGGGGCCGGCGTCACGACGCTGGGCCGGGCGCTGGCCGATCGGCTGGCCCTGCCGCACCACGACACCGACGACTTCTATTGGCTGCCGACCGCCGATCCGTACTCGGAAAAGCGGCCGCCGGCGGACCGCTTGCGGCTGATGCACGAACTGTTCCTGCCGCGCCCCCATTGGGTGCTCAGCGGCTCGCTCGACGGCTGGGGCGACCCTTTGGTCGACCTGTTCGATCTGGTCGTCTTCGTCAGCGCGCCCACCGAGCTGCGGCTCCGAAGGTTGGCTGAACGCGAGGCGCAGGAGTTTGGCGAAGATGCCGTCGCGCCGGGCGGCTGGCGCCATGACGACGTTGCGGCATTCCTCGACTGGGCGGCCCATTACGAAGACGGCGGCCGGGAAGGACGCAGCCGGCAACGGCACGAGGCCTGGCTGCTGACCCTGCGCTGCCCCGTGTGTCGGGTTGATGGCTCGAGGTCCCTTACGGACTCGGTCGCCGAGGTCGGGGCGGCGCTCGACCAGGTGCCATGAGCCGGCTTCTCGTCTGCGACAGCGGGGTCGGCGGCTTGTCGGTGGTTCAGGCCATCCGGTCGCGCCTGCCGAGGGCTTCGATTGCCTACCTCGCCGATCGCGCCGGCTTTCCGTATGGCGACTGGCCTGCGGACAAGCTGGCCGATCGGATTGACCGGCTGGTGGAGCGGGCCCTCCAGACAGTCGAGGTCGACGCCGTCATTCTCGCCTGTAACACGGCAACCACGGTCGCGCTCGACAGGGTGCGCGCCCGGCACGATCTGCCGATCGTCGGCACCGTACCGGGCATTAAGCCGGCCGCGGCGATCACCGAGACCGGCGTGATCGGGTTGGCAGCCACCGCCGGCACCATCGGTCGCGCCTATACCGCCGACCTGGTCCGTCGATTTGCCGCCGACGTGACCGTCGTGCCGGTCGGCTGCCGCCATTTGGCACGCCTGGCCGAGGATCATATCAAGGGCAAGCCCGTTGCTCGCCGGGCAATCGCCGAAGAATTGGCGCCGCTGTTCGACCGGCCGGACCCGCCGGTCGATACCGTCGTGCTCGGCTGTACGCACTATCCCCTGCTGCTCGACCAGTTGAGGGCGGCCGCACCCCGGCCCGTTCATTGGATCGACACCGGCCCGGCGATCGCCGAACAGGTGGCGCGCGTGGCCCCCGCCGCGCCCGATACGGTCCTAGAGCTGGCGCCGGCCTTGATCACGGGATCGGACATCAGCGAGAGCGACCGCGCCATCTTCCGCCGTTTCGGCTTCGGGCGCTGCCAAGTACTATCGTTTCCGGACTGATGGAACAGCCAAGCGGCCCGGTCGGAATTCCCTTGTAATTCGGAAACTAATCCGATATCGGATGAGTTGACGCCCCACGCGCCCCTCCGTGAGCCATTTCGTTTTGGAGTTCGACGATGTCCGGCACCGCGACATCCGGTCCGCATCGGCTGCTGCCGATGGCGCTGGTGATCTATCTGATCGCCGGCTTTGTCGTGACCGACCTGTACTTGCCCAGCCTGCCGGCAATCGCGCGGGACTTCGGCACGTCGGACACGATGGTGCAGGCCAGCCTGGCGCTGTTCCTTTTGGGCTTCGCGTTGGGCAATCTGGTATTCGGCCCCCTGTCCGACAGGCACGGGCGCAGGCCGATCCTGATCATCGGCGGGCTTGGCTTTCTGGCGGCGACCCTGGCGTGTGCGGTCGCGCCGACGGCGGAGAGCTTCGTGCTGGCGCGGCTGGCGCAGGGCGGCATGGTCGCCTCGGTAACCGTGGTCGTCCAAACCCTGGTGCGCGAGCTTTACGACGATACCAAGGTGGTCAAGGTGATGGCCCTCATCACCATGGTCGAGGCGGTGTCGCCGGCCCTGGCGCCTGTTGCCGGGGCCGAGATCGCGCTGGCCTTCGACTGGCGGGCCAACTTCTGGGTCGTGCTGATCGCCGGCGCGGCCGCCCTGGCGCTGGTCGTGCGCATCGCACCCGAAAGCCTGCCGCCGGAACGGCGCAGCCATAATGATCTCATGGGCGTGCTGGCGACCTATGTGCGTCTGGCCGGGCGCTGGAACTTGATGGCGCCGCTCTTGGCGGCCGGCTTCGTGTTCGGCGGGCTGATGCTCTATCTCACCGTGGCGCCGTTCTATTTCATCGACACGTTGGGCCTGGGCGAACGGGACTTCGCCATCGCCCAGTTCGTTTGCGTGCTGTGCTACGTCGCCGGCCTGATGGTGACCTCGCGGCTGTCCGACAAGGTCCGGCTGTCGCTGTTGATCGGTGCCGGCTTCGCCAGCGCGGCCGCCGGTGGCCTGGGCATGGTCGCCAGCGCGCTGGTCTTCGCCGATCACGCGCTGACGGTGACGGTCCCGTTTGCCATCTTCGCCTTCGGCATCGGGCTGGCCCTGGCGCCCCTGATTACCGAGGCCCTGTCGGCCGACCCCAGGGCGACCGGCACCGTCGCCGCCATCATCGGCGTGGTTACCATCGGCTGCGCCTTCATCGGCAGCGTTCTGGCCGCAAGCGCCTATCAGGGCACCGCGTTGTCGATGGCTTGGCCGCTGGCCGTCACCGCCCTCATCGCCGTCGGCCTGTTCGCCAGCAAGCCGAAGGCCCGGATGGCCCCGGCGGAATAGGACCGTCCGGCGATGGGCACGATGCATACCGACGAGGTGGAGGCCGACATCGGCCTGGCACGCAGGCTGCTGGCCAACCAGTTCCCGCACTGGGCCGACCTGCCGCTGACGCCGGTCGCGTCCGCCGGCACGGACAATGCGATCTATCGGCTTGGCCGCGACATGTGTCTGCGCCTGCCGCGCCGACCGTCGGCCGCCAGGCTGATCGATAAGGAGTGCCGCTGGCTGCCGGCGCTTGCACCGCTGCCCCTGACCATTCCCGTCCCACTCGGCAAGGGCGAGCCGGCGGAGGGGTTTCCCTGGGTCTGGTCGGTCTGTTCCTGGATCGAGGGTGAGACCGTAACCGCAGATGGCATGGCCGACTCGCGCGAGGTCGCGCTGGCCATTGCGGGTTTCATCGCTGCGCTGCAGGCGATCGACCCCACGGGCGGACCGCGCAGCGGGCCGTTGAACCACAATCGGGGCGTGCCGTTGGTGGCGCTGGACCAAAAGACACGAGCGGCAATCGCCAATCTTGCCGCTGAGATCGATGGGGTCGCCGCGATCGGAATCTGGGACGACGCGCTTGGCGCGCCACCCTGGGGCAGGCCACCTGTCTGGGTTCATGGCGATCTTCAGCCGGGCAATCTGCTGGCGCGGCGGGGCTGGATCACCGCCGTGATCGATTTCGGCCTTCTCGGCGTTGGCGACCCCGCCTGCGACCTGACCGTGGCCTGGACGCTGTTGTCGCCCGCGACGAGGCCCGCCTTTCGCGCCGCACTGGCCGTCGACGACGCAACCTGGCGGCGTGGTCGTGGCTGGGCGCTCTACGCCAGCGTCATCGCCTACGACTACTACCGCAAGACCAACCCGGCGCTCGTAACGATCTGCAAACGCGCGCTGGGGCAGCTTCTGGCCGACCAGGCGGCTGTCGAGTTTTGATAAGGGAAGACGAAGTGATCCAGGATGTTCCAAGCGCCATCGACCTGCGCGAAATGGCCGACGCCAGAAAGTGGGCGTCGTCGGCCGAGCGGCGCCCCGGCCGAAACGAGATGCTGAACCGGATCGTCGACGAGGCCGCCGCATCGGCCCCGGACGCGCCGCGCATCCTCGAACTGGGCTCCGGACCGGGCTTTCTGGCCCAGCGGGTTTTTAGCCGCCTGCCGACTGCCCGGTACTGGGCGCTGGACTTCTCCGCGGCCATGCATGCGTTGGCCCGGAAACGACTGGCGGCGCATGCCGAACGGGCGACGTTTCTGGTGCGCAACTTCAAGTCCGACGACTGGCCGAACGGGCTGCAGCCGTTCGACCTTGTCCTGACCAATCAGGCAGTCCACGAGCTGCGTCACAAGAGTTACGCCGAGGGCCTGCACAGCCAGGTTCGCGGCCTTTTGAAGCCGACCGGGACCTACCTGATGTCGGACCATTTCAGCGACCCCGGGGGACTGCCGAACCCCGATCTCTACATGACCATGGACGAACAGGAACAGGCGCTGAGCGCCGCCGGCTTCACCAGTGTCGAACGGCTCGCGGTCGAAGGCAGCCTGGCGCTCTACCGCGCACGAACCGCGGCCTGACCGGTTCGCACCGCCGACCATGCCCGATAATCACTACGTGCATCCGCGTCTGGCGGCGCTTTACGACCTAAGCTGCCCCTGGTCGCGTGACCGGGACTTCTATCTCTCGCTGGCCCGATCGAAACGGATGCGCATTCTCGAAATCGGTTGCGGCACCGGCCTCTTGTCTCGCGCCTACGCGCGACACGGTCATCGGGTCACCGGCGTCGACCCGGCCGCCGCCATGCTGGACGTCGCCAAGTCCAAACCGTTCGGCGCGGACGTCGATTGGGTCCACGCCTTTGCCCAAACCTACCGTTCCGACAGGCGCTTCGATCTCATCGTTATGACGGGGCACGCCTTTCAGGTCCTGCTGTCCGACGTCGATACCGCAATGGCGTTCGAGACCCTGCGAGGCCACCTGGCGCCCAGTGGTTTGGCGGTCTTCGAGTCCCGCAACCCGGATTTCGACTGGGCCGAGGTTTGGGACGAGGATGTGGTCATCAGGCGGCCTGGCGAGACGGTCCGCCAATCCTGCCGGCTGTTGTCCCTCAGGGGCGAGCGGTTGACCTTCGAACTGCGGTATCGCTTTGCCGATGCCGAACTGGTCTCAAGAAGCGTGCTGCGCTTTCCGTCGCGGGCACACGTCGAGGCTGGCTTGACGGCGTCGGGGCTGCGGGTCGACGCCGTGCTTGGCGACTGGCACGGTGGGCCGTTCGACCCCAAAACATCACGCGAGATGATTTTCATGGTGCGGGCCTCCGACTGACACCGGGGGTTGCCAAAGGCCGGTCGTTCGCGACAGGAACGACCCGTTAGAGGCAGGCAAAATGTAAAGGGTGCTTGACACTTTGCGGTCGCAGCCATATGTAAAGGAAACTTTACATAGTTGAGAGCCAGTCATGACCGTCGAACGCGCCACGCGCCGCTACTTCGCGCTCCTCGTGCCCGCCATGCTTGTCTTTATGTTGTCGACGCTCGGCATCGTTTGGGCAGACGACACGCTCGCCCTGCCGGCGGCTGCGCCCTACGCTCTGACCGTCATTCCGATCGCGGCGCTGCTCAGCACGTACTGGGCTCTGTGGCGGTTTATCACTGAGATCGACGAATTCCTGCGCCTGATCCAGATTAAGTCGATCATCATCGGCTTGATCGTGGTCATGATGGTGATCACGGGCTGGGGCCTGATGGAGATCTACGCCGATGCGCCCGCACTTGGGATCTTCTGGCTCAACCCGCTGTTCTGGGTCGCCTACGCCATCGCCGCGGTGATCATCACCAAGCGCGACGGCGGCGTCTGGTAGTGAAAAACCGGATCAAAGAGTTGCGCAAGGATCGCCAATGGTCCCAGGCGGTGCTTGCCGACAAGCTCGAGGTTTCGCGCCAAACGGTGAACGCCATCGAGGGCGGCCGCTACGACCCGTCCCTGCCGCTGGCGTTCAAGCTGGCGCGGCTTTTCGGACGGCCGATCGAGGACATTTTTGGCGATTGAGGCCCCGGGTCAGCTGGCAAGGTAGAACCTCTACTACGCGTTGCCCGGCCAAAACCGTCTTCTGGACGAATGGGCCGTCTACGCGGTGGCGGCGTGGACACGGGGCACAGACAATCTATCTACTTCGCGGTCGCACGCGCCCAAGGCCATGATTGGGTCACATGAGCTACTACCCCCACGGCTTCGAAGGCCAGATCGTCCACCACAATGTCGGCACCTACCGCTACACGGTAATCTTCCTGCCGCCGGAGCTGGTCGCCGAACTGCCGCTGGACCGCCACCCCAGACTGCGCGCCAGCGGCGAGATCGGCGAAATCCCGTTCTCCGGCGCCTGGCAGCCCGTGCGTGGGCGCTGGTACCTGATGCTGTCCAAGCCACTGTTGAAAGATGGCGGGTATAGCGTCGGCGACTGGGTCGAGGTCCGCTTTCGGGTCGAGGACCAGGACAGCGTCGAAATGCCGGAGACACTGCAACGCGCACTGGGCGCTGACGAGACCCTGAACACGGCGTGGCAGTCCCTGTCAGCGGGCAAGAAGCGCGGCTGGGCCCACCGCGTCACCTCGGCCAAGACGGAGCCGACCCGGCAGAAGCGGCTGAACGAGGTGCTCGCGGCGTTGCGCGGCAACGCGACGAAACCGGCTGGCGCTTCGGATTAAGGGACGCGAACCACCCCAGACCGGGCCGCCGCAGCTATCAGCCGCTCCGGCGACCCGGAGAAGTTCTGGCCGCGTTCGCCGGCGAAGGCGTCGTCGAGGATCCGGCGATGCTCCTGGGCTGGAATGCCGTAATCCTCAAACCGAAGGCCCACACCCAAACGCGTCAGGAAATCTGCAAGGCGATCCGCGCCGGCCTCGAGATCGGGGCCGAATATGGCCGTCAGGCTCTCTGCCCGAATGCCCCCGACCCCGGCGACGGACCGCAAAACAACCGGCAGCGTGAACGAACAAGCGATGCCGTGCGGCACGCCCCAGCCAAGCGTGATGGGATAGGAGATGTTGTGCGCGATGGCGGTCTTGGTGTTGGAAAAGGCCAGGCCGGCGTGAAGCGCGGCCCCGGCCATCTCAGCGCGGAGGCCGATGTTCGCAAGGTCGTCCAGCAGGGGCGGCAGATGGGTAAGGATCGATCGCGCGGCCGCCACGGCATGGTTGGCGGAAATGGGATTTGCGTTCACGTTCCACAGGCTTTCCAAGGCATGGGACAGCGCGTCGAGGCCGGTGGCAAGCGTCAGGTCGCGCGGCTTGCCCAGCATCAAGTCCGGGTCGATCAAGGCGGTTTCGGGATAGAGCCCGGGCCGCGCCAACGAGAATTTGCGGCCCGCCTCCGCGTCCCAGACCGTGGCCCAGCTCGTCACCTCGCTGCCGGTGCCGGAGGTGGTGGGCACGGCAATGATCGGGATGTTCGACAGCGCGTCACCGCCCTGCTTGTTCTCCAGAAACCTTCGCACGGTCACAAAGCCGCCTTTGGACGCCGCGAGAACCTTGGCAGTGTCGATGACGGACCCACCGCCAATCGCCACAATGACATCCAGTTCGCTTGCGACCGGCGTCATGCGGGCCGCCTGGCTTTCAAGCAGCGCAAAGTCCGGGTTCGGCGCCACGTCGTTGATCACAGCCACCGGATTGCCCGTCGAACGCCCTAGCGTATCGACAAGATCTGAAAACGGCGCTCCGGGGTAAGTGACGACGCCGTAGCGGCGGCCGTTGATCAGCCCACCAAGCTCGCCAAATCGACCTCGGCCGAAGACCACGCGAACCGGATTGACGTAAGACCACATGAGGACTTCCTTCGCCGCCAGCCTTGACCACTTCTTTGCCAGCGGCACCGCGCGCACATCCAAGACAGAGCACCGGCAGTCATCGAGACAGTCTAACAGAGACGCCGAGGCGGCGGGTATCCATCGTCATCGGCAAGAAACAGTCGTGGTTGGTTGCAGGCCTTCGCCGCCGCAACGTTTCTAGCGGCCGCAGGGTTCTTGCAGTTCTTGGATATTCGCCAACCTGTCGGCCCGAGCCCGTTCGTTTCTATTGTGGAACTCCAACAAATAGTCAGCTTGCGCGCAGATCTCCCCGGACGCCTCGGCCTCGGCCGCCCGATCAAGCAGGTCGCGGTCCGTCAGGTCGCTGAAGCGCGGGTCCCTGTTGGGAAAAGACTCCAGCCGCCCATACCAGTCGGTTTCGATCAGGTCCCTGAAATCGCCGACCGATGCTTCAAGAGAAGCCGCCGCAGCCTCACGGTCAGCGCCACGGTCAACCATGTTTTGCAGGATTTGGCTGATCTCATGAGCCACCCATGCGTCGATCATCGCCGCCTGATCCGTCAGCGCCAGGGGACGCAGATGTTCCGGCACGATCTCGCTTGCCACGATCTGGATCTGCTCTGGCGTTTGGGCATAGGTCGCGATCGGCAGGGCCGCGACCAACCCTGTCGAGGTCAACGCGATCAAGCGCAGAACCCAATGATGGGCGGAGCCGGGCGAGGTTCTCCTCCTGCGCCGGCCCAACCCGGAGATCCCGCAAAGTCGGTACCCCATAAGCATCTCCCCTGCGTCGACCCGGCGAGCGTGTCTCGTTCTCGAGGGGAGTTGTAGTCGCGGAAGCCGCACAGGCGGGTTCACATGTCCATCAAACCACCGGGAGGCATTGTGATCCTTGGCGTCACCGACGATGATCAGATTTCGACGACAAGCGCATCAGGCCAGATCAGTTGGCAACCTAAGCAAGACTTGGGCAAGAGCGCTGAAACGGGAGAGGCGGATCTGGAAACCAATTGCCGCAAGATCGTTCAACGCCTGCAGCATGAGGGGTTTGTGCTGGTCAAGACCGTCGGGTCGCACCACAAGTACAAGAAGCAGGACCGGGTGGTGACCGTACCCTACCCGCACCCAAGCCACGACCTCGCGCCCGGCACCGTGCACAACATCTATGTCCAGGCCGGATGGGCGACGCATCCGGTGAAGAAGGGCAAGACCGGCCGCTGACCTAGCCTTCGGGTGGCCCTTTCAGTTCCACCCGATTGCCCTCCGGATCGGTCAGGTAGAGCGACGGGCCGAAACCCTCAGCACCATAACGCCGGCCGACCTCGCCGGGTTCGACGCCGTGATCGCGCAAATGCGTGGCTATCGCGGCCGGATCGAACGGGTCGATCCGCAGGCAGAAGTGATCGACATTGTGCCGTCCGTCCTCCGCCGCCGCGCCCTCGTCACGGATCTGTAGGAGATCGATCAGGGAGCGCCCGGCCCTGAGCTGGGTCAGACCGAGTTCCTTGCGCTCCAGTTCGACCGGGCAGTCGAGCACGTCGCGGTAGAACGCCGTCATGCGCGCCATGTCGCGCACGCGCAGAACCACGTGGTCAATGCCGTGAATGGTAAACATCAATCGCGCCCCGTCGCTGTTTCCGTGAGGCATCATGCCCCGTGCGCCGCCCTTGGAACAGCGGCTTTCGGCCCTGGGAGCGCGGATGCTTGACCGTCGATATCTGTGCATGTTCATATGATAAATCACATATCTCCGCCAGCGCGCGGGCCGTCGTCGGCTGCGTCGCGAGCAAAGGGGGGTGCGGTGGAACGGTCGTTCAAGAGCGAGGTCGACCTGCTGCGGCAGGGTGACGGTGAGGTGTTCGAGGGTGAGGGCATTCTGGCCATCACCAAGGGGCTGTTGCAGGCCGGCGTCGGCTATGTCACCGGCTATCAGGGCGCACCAGTCAGCCATCTGATGGATGTGCTGTCGGACGCCAAGGGGCTGCTGGACGAGCTGGGCGTGCAGTACCAGCCGGCGGCCAACGAGGCGGCGGCGGCAGCCATGCTGGCGGCCTCGATCAACTATCCCCTGCGCGGTGCCGCGGTCTGGAAGTCCGTCGTCGGCACGAACGTGGCGTCTGACGCCCTGTCCAACATCGCCTCGGCCGGCGTGAAGGGCGGGGCGCTGATCATCATCGGCGAGGATTACGGCGAGGGCGCCTCGATCATTCAGGAACGCAGCCACGCCTTCGCCATGAAATCCTCCATGTGGCTGATGGACCCGCGGCCCGACCACGAGCGCATGGTCGACCTGATCGACAAGGGGTTCGAACTGTCGGAGGCGTCCAACACGCCGGTGATGATGGAGTTCCGCATCCGCGCCTGCCATCTGCGCGGCCGCTTCACGGCCAAGGACAACAAGAAGCCGACCCATTCACGCCTGAACCCGCTGACCGAGCCGGACTTCGATTACAACCGGATCTGCCTGCCGCCCTCGACCTATCTGCAAGAGCGGCACAAGGTCGATGTGCGCCTGCCGGCCGCGCGCCAGTTCATCAAAGAACACCGGCTGAACGAGATCATGGACGGCCCGCGCGACGAGATCGGCATCGTTGTTCAAGGCGGGCACTACAACAGCGTGCTGCGCGGGCTGCAGCAGCTTGGCCTGGCCGACGCGTTCGGGGCCAGCCAGGTGCCGATCTATTGCCTGAACGTGACCTATCCGCTGGTGCCGGAAGAAGTCACCGCCTTCGCCGCCGGCAAGCGGGCCATCCTGGTCGTGGAAGAGGGCAATCCGGACTATCTGGAACAGGCCATCAATGCGGAGCTGCGCAAGGCCGACCTGCAGACCACCGTCATCGGCAAGGCCGTACTGCCCATGGCGGGCGAGTACACGGCCGAGGTGGTGCTGAACGGTCTGGTCGGGTTTCTGGAAGGGGCGGTGCCGACCGGCGTGGATCTCGTCGGCCTGGCGAATGAGCAGACGCGCGTCCAGGATTTGAAGGACCGTGCCGGCGCCCTGATCGGCGCGCCCGTGCCCAAACGGCCGCCGGGCTTCTGCGTCGGCTGCCCCGAACGTCCGGTGTTCAGCGCCATGAAGCTGGTGGAACGCCAGGTCGGCAAACTGCACGTTTCCGCCGATATCGGCTGCCACAGCTTCTCGACCCTGCCCCCCTTCAACATCGGCAACACGATCGTCGGTTATGGCTTGGGCCTGTCCAGCGCGTCGGCCATTGGGCCGGCGTTCGGCGACAAGCGCACGATCACGGTCATGGGCGATGGCGGGTTCTGGCACAACGGCCTGACCTCTGGCGTTGGCCAGGCCGTCTTCAACAAGGAAGACGGCGTGCTGGTGATCATGAACAACGGCTACACCTCTGCCACCGGCCAGCAGGACATACCGTCCAGCAAGGGGCCGGACGGCGCGCCAATGGCCATGTCGATCAAGCGGGCGCTGAAGACCATGGGCGTCAAGCGTGTCAGCCTGCGCAGCACCTACGGCGTCGGCCCGATGGTCAAGGCCCTGCGCCGGGCGCTGACGACCAAGGACAAGGGCCTGCAGGTGATCATCGCCGATGGCGAATGCCAGTTGGCGCGCCAGCGGCGGATCAAGCCGGCGCGGCGCAAGGCGCTGGCCGAGGGCAAGCGGGTCGTGCGCACGCGCTATGGCGTCGACGAGGCGACCTGCACCGGCGACCATTCCTGCATCCGCCTGTCGGGCTGCCCGTCCTTGACCATCAAGGAGAACCCCGACCCGCTGCGCGACGACCCGGTGGCGTCTGTCAACAATGACTGCGTCGGCTGTGGCCTGTGCGGCGAGGTGGCGGACGCGGCCGTGCTGTGCCCCTCCTTCTACCGCGCGGATATCGTCAGCAACCCCAATGGCTGGGATCGGGCGGTCGACGCGGTGCGCCGGGGCTGGATCGGCCTGCTGCAGCGCCTGGCCCGGCCGCGCCACCAGCTGGTGCAACCCGCCGAATAGCGATGTCGAACGACGCCCAGCCGATCTCGATCCTGATCGCCGCCCTGGGCGGCGAGGGCGGCGGCGTGCTGACCGGCTGGCTGGTCGACGCGGCCATGCGGTCCGACCTGCCGGTGCAAAGTATCTCGACCCCCGGCGTGGCCCAGCGCACGGGTGCCACGACCTACTATGTCGAGATCTATCCTGAGACCAACGCCTCGCTCGGCGGCAAGCGGCCGGTGCTGGCGCTCTATCCCAGCCCCGGCGCGGTCGACATCATGGTGGCGTCGGAGCTGATCGAGGCCGGTCGGGCGCTGGAGAACGGCTATGTCGCACCGGACCGCACCACCCTGATCGCCGCGACCCACCGGGTCTATGCCGTCGCCGAAAAGTCCGCCATGGCCGACGGACGGTTCGACGAACAGCGCGTGCTGCGCGCCGCGCGGGAACTGCCGCAACGGGCGATCCTGATGGATCTGACACGCAATCCGGAAACGCGCTCTCTGATCTTGAACGCGGTGCTGCTGGGGGCGATTGCCGGCAGCGAGCGGCTGCCGATCGACACCGAGACCTTCCGCGACGCCATCCGCCATGCGGGCAAGATGGTCGACGCCAACCTGACCGCCTTCGAATACGGCCTCAGCCTGGCGCGCGGCGCGATACGGCCGGCCGAGCCCGAACCCGAGCTTGAAGCACCCGCCAGCCCTCCGCGCGGCCTGCAGTCTCTCGTCAGCGATGCCGCACTCAGCTTCCCCGCCGACACTTTGACGGTGGTCGAACTGGGGCTGGAGCGGACGGCCGACTGGCACAATCTGCGCTATGCCAGGCGCTATCTCGACCGGCTGAAGCCCGTCCTGGAAACCGAGCGGCGGGTCAGCCACAGCGAACTCTTCCCCTTAACGGCGGAGGTCGCGCGCCATCTGGCCCTTTGGATGACGTATGAAGACCTTATACGGGTCGCCGACCTGAAGACCCGCGCCGACCGCTTCGCCAAGATCCGCGCCGAGGTACGGGCCAAGCCGGACGAGCCGGTGCGCACGCGGGAGTTCATGAAGCCGGGCGTGGAAGAGGTCGCGTCATTGATGCCCGGCTTTCTCGCCCGGCCGCTCTTACGCTGGGCCGACCGGCGGAACCTGACCCACCGGCTGCACGTGCCCATGCGCCTGACCTCCAGCAGCGCCTTCGGCTTCACGCTCATCTGGCTCTTGGCCCGCATGCGCTGGCTGCGGCCCTACGGCTCCCGCTTTGCGGAGGAACAGGCGGCGATCGACGGCTGGCTGGACACAGTCCGGCGCCTGGCCGACCGGTCGCCGGACCTGGCGCTGGAGGTCGCGCGCCTGCCGCGCCTGATCAAGGGCTACAGCGATACCCACCGGCGCGGCCTCGCCAACTATCGGGCCATCATGGACGGTCTGGTCGCGCCTTTGTTGGCCGACGACGGCACTGACGACACCGAAGCTGCCAACCGCATCGCAAAGGCTCGAAAAGCGGCGCTAAAGGACCCAGACGGCGACGCCCTTGCGGAAGCCTTGCGGCCCGCGCGAGATTCCATCGCCGCCCAATAGCCGAACCCATCACCACCAACCAACACCAAAGGGAGGATTGCATGATCACCAAACATCTGCTTGCCGGCCTGGCCGCCGCGTCAGTCACGCTCGGCGCCATCGCGGCCTCGGCCCAGGAGACGACCTTGCGCGGCGTCTCCGCCTTCGCCCAAGGCACCACCTTCTCACAGCCCTGGGAGGCGTTTGTTGAGCGGGTGAACGAAACCGGCGGTGGCGTCATCCAGATCGACTATATCGGCGGGCCGGAGGCGGTGCCGCCGTTCGAGACCGGCAACGCGGTCCAGTCCGGTGTCGTTGACATCGCCAACGTTACCTCGGCGTTCTATCCCAACCTGCTGCCCGCCGGCGGCGCCCTGAAGCTGGCGACCAACTCCATCCAGGACCAGCGCGCCAATGGCTGCTACGACCTGATCAACGACATGCATCGCGACCAGGTGAACGCTCATTTTCTGGCGCGTACCGGCGACGGCATCCCGTTCCATCTCTACCTCACCCAGCCGATCGACGGGCCGGACCTGTCGGGCCTGACCATCCGCACCACCCCGGTCTACCGCGCGTTTTTCACCGAGTTGGGCGCCAATCTGGTGCAGACCGCGCCGGGCGAGGTCTATTCGGCCTTGGAACGCGGCGCGATCGACGGCTATGGCTGGCCTGTGCAGGGCATGCTCGATCTCGGCTGGGAGGAGCAGACAACCCACCGTGTCGACCCCGGCTTCTACCAGGTCGATGTGAACATCCTGGTCAATCTCGACGTCTGGGACGGCCTGACCGATGCGCAGAGGGGCGTGCTGGAAGAGGCCGCGGCCTGGGTCGAGGGCGAGAATGCCAACAATGAGGGCATCAATGCCGACGAGCGGGCCGCGCAAGAGGCTGCCGGCATCCAGGTCATCCAGTTCGATGACGCGCAGACCGCAGCCTGGCTGCAAAACGCGCAGGACGCCGGCTGGGCCGAGGTGGCGGAGATCGACCCCGACGCCGCCGCTGCGCTGCGTGGCTGCCTGACCGACGCGGGCTGATCTGATCTTGGGCCGGGCGGGCCGCCTCTAGGCCACGCCCGGCCCCACCTTTCTCATGCCAATCCTCAAAACCCTGTATCTGCGTTTTCTCGGCCTGATGGCGGGGATCGCGGCGGCGATCTTTGCCGGCATCGCCATCGCCATCCCGGTGAACGTGCTGCTGCGCAACGCGTTTTCGACCGGTATTCCCGGCGTGCTGGACGGGGTCGAATACGGCCTGTTGGCCGCGACTTTCCTGGCCGCGCCCTGGGTGCTGGCGCGCGACGCCCATGTCTCGGTCGACATCTTCGCCGCCGCCTTCGGCCGCGCGCGCCCGGCGCTCGACCGGCTGGTCAATCTGCTCGGCGCGGCCCTGGCGCTGATCTTTCTCTATTACTCGCTGGAAGCCACGCTGATCTCCGCCGCGCGCGGCAGCATGGTGCGCCAAACCCTGGTGTTTCCCGAATGGTGGGCGCTGGCGGTGATGCCCTTCTCGATGGCCTTCATCGCCATCGAATTCGTCCGCCGCGCGCTCCGCCGCCGCGATCAGCGTCAAATGATTGGATTGTAGCCGCGATGGATTGGGCCGGCGTTCTGATCCTGATGCTGGGCGCGCTGTGCGTCTTGCTGATGCTGGGCCTGCCGGTGGCGTTTGCCTTCATTGCGGTGAATATCGGCGGCGCGTTCTTCATTCTGGGCGGCGAGAACGGCCTGATCCAGATGACCCGCAACGCCGCCAGCTCGCTGACCAGCTTCCAACTGGCGCCGATCCCGCTGTTCATCCTGATGGGCGAGATCCTGTTTCACAGCGGCATCGCCTACCGCGCCATCGACGCTATAGAACGGGTGATCACCCGCCTGCCCGGCCGCATGGCCCTGGTCTCGGTCGCCGGCGGCACGGTGTTTTCCGCGCTCTCCGGCTCGACCATCGCCAACACGGCCATGCTGGGCTCCACCCTGCTGCCGGACATGCTCAAACGCGGCTATCACCCGTCCATGGCCATGGGGCCGATCATGGCCTCGGGTGCCATCGCCATGCTGATCCCGCCCTCCGCACTCGCCGTGCTGTTGGGCAGTCTCGCCGGCATGTCGATCGCCCAGTTGCTGGTCGCGGGCATTCTGCCGGCGCTGATCCTGGCCGGCCTGTTCACGCTCTACATCATCAGCCGCGCCCTGATGGACCCGGCCCTAGCGCCGGCGGACGACCCGGCGCGCCTGAGCCTCAAGGAACGCTGGTGGCCCTTCATCCGCTACGTCCTGCCGCTGTTCGGCATCTTCCTGGTCGTGATCGGCGGACTGCTGGCCGGCCTGGCGACCCCGACGGAATCGGCTGCGCTGGGCTGCGTCGCCGCCGTGATCGCCGCCGCCGGCTACCGCTCGCTTTCCTGGATCGGCCTGAAAAAGGCGCTGATGGAGACGGTGAAGATCTCGGTGATGATCCTGTTCATCATCGTCGCGTCCCAGACCTTCAGCCAGATCCTGTCCTTCTCAGGCGCCACCAGCGGCCTGATCCGGACCATCGAGGGGCTGGCGCTCGACCCGACCACGATCCTGATCGCGATCATCCTGATCCTGCTCTTCCTCGGCTGCTTCATCGACCAGGTCTCGATGATGATGGTGACCATCCCGATCTTCGTGCCCCTGGCCGAGGTCGTCGGCATCGACCTGCTGGTGCTCGGCGTCGTCTACCTGCTGACCATGGAGATCGGCCTCCTGACCCCGCCCTTCGGCCTCCTCCTGTTCGTCATGAAGGGCGTGGCGCCGCCGACCATCGGCATGGGCCAGATCTACCGCGCCGTCACCCCGTTCGTGATCATCAAGCTGGCCGTGCTGACCCTCATCGTACTGTTCCCCCCGATCGGCACCATCCTGCCGGAGGCCATGCGATGACCGCCGACGCGCCCCGCCCCCGCAAGCGCCACGCGCCGCAACCCGACGCACCCGCCGCCCCATCGCAAGCGACCGAGCCCGACCCCTACGCCGACCTCGACCAGTTCCTGCCCTACCTCCTGAACCGGGTCATGGGCCGCATGAACCAACTGCTGGCCGAACGCCTGAAACGCCACGGCATCAGCTTCCAGGAATGGCGCGTGTTGCTGGTGTTGGCCAACAAGGGGCCGCGCACGATCAGAAGCTTGAGCGAAGACACCATCATCCCCCACTCCACCCTAAGCCGCATGCTCGACCGCATGCAGCGGGATGGGTTGGTTGTGCGGGAGGTGTCGGCGGCGGATGCACGGACGGTGACGGTGGCGGTGACGGAGGACGGGGCGGAGTTGTTTGGCGCGATCCGGCATCACGGGTTGGACGTGCTAGGTCAGGCCATGGAGGGGCTATCTCCGGCGGACACTGCTAGCATCCGGAGGCTAGCATCTCGGATGGCTAGGAATCTCGGCCTTGTTGGGTCTGCCTGAAATGTCCTCGTGCTTGTTGCGATGATCGATCCATGTTTTCCGAGATCCGTTCAATGAGGTTCTTCAATTCACCTCTTTCGATGCACAGTATGTTTTCAAGATCTGCATCGTTCAGATAGTCACGAGAACCAATCAGGGACTGCAGGATTGCGTTCACCTCACCTTTGGTAAAGGTCAGCGTGATCATCCTGAATTCTTTTTGAGTCATTGCCTTCCTCCTAAAGAGGAGATTCTATTGAAGATATTGGGGTTGATAAACGCGGTACCTCCGTTACTTGAGGTAAGATTGTCAATTACAACGGTGCCCTGATAGCTGTGCCCCGGGTCGAGTTGTCCGTACGCAAATCGATCGGGATCGAGCTGTCGCCAATCGTCCGGATTGTTGCGGACATCTGTAATATGCTCTCGCAGTTCCTGGGGATTCTGTATCCCACGGGCCTCCCAATCATATCGCCTCAAAGATCCATCCGGGTTCACGGCCTCCCACGCGTGCACGGCCTGATTGTGTTGACGAATATCGTCGATCTGTCGCGTGAGTTGCGTGGGAGGTTCTGCCCGTGGCACTGAAGGAACCTCGCTGCCACGCGTAGCGTTGCGAAATACGTCGATAAGTCCGTCGTACCGACCGGCGAAAGCGACGTTACCCACGATGATGACTGTCAATGCGATGACAATTGTGTTGCGAGTTGGCGTCTTCATCTGTGTGACCTCCTTTCACAAGAGCTACTTTTTACTGCGCCTTACGCCGACCGCGACTAGGCCCATGATTATGGCTGCGACAAGCGTCAGGCCGATTTCCTCAGGAGTGACTCCATTGACCCCCGTGGTTGCGTAGTATCCGACGTTGTAGACGACGCCCTCAGCTATTTCGGCAAAGAAGCCGAGTTTGAACGCCTCTCCAGAGCTTTTTGCGGATCGAGCCAACAAGACGGCCACCACTCCTCCTACCGAGAGGAAGGTTCCGATAATGACAAAGATCAGGACAGCGACCGGGTACTGTTGCTCGCCAGCCAGGATCGCGTTCCGGAACGCCGCCAGCATCCGCTCTTTCTCATAGTCGTTGCTCGACAACACGGCTGCAGCAATGTTGTCCGCCCATCCCACGAGCACCCCATTGGCAAAAGACAGCGATGCAACTTGAAATCCGCTAACTCCATCGCTGTCGGGTATCGAGAGCCAGCCCAACGCCAGCGCCAAGAAAGCAAGTCCTCCTGCAGCAACCGCCCAGCCGCCTTCTTTCGATGATTGAGCCACAAGCGAACCCTCCCCGTCTTGTTTACCTAGAGTATCATGACGTCTCACAACCAACGGGCGACCTAAATCACGAGGCAAGAACTAGGTCTAGCGGCATCGCTTCCTAATAACGACGGTTGTATTTAGGCGGATAATACGCTCTAACTAATTCTGCCTAATTTCACCTTGAGATGTATTGGTAAACGGATGTCCAACGAACTGAGTGAATTCCCCGGATATGCTAGAAAGCCCGAATCCTCGGAAGTGTTGCTGTGCCTGAGCGTTCTAAACTATCTGAAGAATAAATTCGGCTTCACCTACGCCTCATACATAGATGAGAACCAAGGACCTATAACACCAAAGACTATTTCAAATGCAGAGACAACAAAATCTCTAAATTCATCTTCGTATAAGGCATTAACTCGAAAGATGTTCGAAAGACTGACTCGAACACACTCTGACGGTTCACATCCGATTCTTGACGAGCTCGATCCCTATATATGCCCTCTTGTGGAGCAATTATTCCCAATGCTGAAAGAGTTACTGGAACATCGTGCGCATAGCACGGAGGCAAGAAATGCGCGAAGAGAGAGCATCTTTCTACGGTATGCTGTTAAAGATAGCAGCACACTAGCGCTGTTATCGGAGAAGTTCTCCAACGGAGGCTTTATATACCGTTACGCGCGGAATCTCGATGAAGGACAGGCCCGGAACCCACGGATCGCAAAAGGCAAACTTGCAATCTCGGGCTCTGCGTCAAGCCAGTACCTTCGGTTTAGTGTTCTATACAGGGTTGATTCCCAATCCGACTTAAACGATCCGTACGATAGCCTCATTGAGGGGCGAGTCATGCAGATGAAATCCTTTTTTGTATTTGTCGGAGTTGAGAACGAGAAGCACAACCCGTTCTTTATGGTCATGAAGGCTGAATTAGCGGGATCCAGATTCAAGGGCATTATACTGAGGAAACACCCAGACAAGAGCTATTTTGCTTCTCGTGTTATGATATCCAGAAACACGGGCAAACAAAGCGAAAAAACGGGAAAATTCTACCCCTCGGATCTTCCCGAAATAGATGGTCGACAACTTGGCCTTATCGAGAACAGGGTTCCAAATGAAGGGCGTAGCATTCTAATGCTTGAGAGTTAATATTATAATCGAACATGAGTAAACTTGTTACTAGTATCGACTGAATCCGGTCATCCGTCTAGGAATGGCTCGCCAAGAGACATGCCACGAGGCGCTACGATGCTAAGACCGTGGCATTGGCTCGTTGGACTCGCGGCCGCGTTCACCTTCGCAAGTGCCGCCACGCCAGTCGCAACCGCCCACGACACCGTCGCCCATTACGTCTCGGTCGACGACCTTCGACACCTGCAGGACGGCGTGATCACGCCGGTGTATGAATATGTCGAGATGACGCGCATCCCCGACGGTCCTGACCGGATCGACGTTGGATACGAGCATATCGGCACGTCCTCGTATTGGCTGCTCACCTATCTCGCGTGGTCGCTGGACGACCTTTCACAGATGGACGATCCGGCGATCCTTGGGCGGCTGGACGCGATGAACCAGAGGCGGATCGGCCTGTCGGGCACGGTGAGCATCGCGGACGGGGGACTTGCCTGGTCCGCCGAAGAACTGCACCCGGCTGAGCCGTTTCGCACCGTGCCCGGCGGTGACCCGCGGCCAAGCCCCTTTCTGGCTGAGGGAACCCGAGCGGCGCTCGACCTCGGTGGCCGCGCGGTCTCGCCCGCCAGCGATGTCATCACAGTCCTCGGCGATGGCTTCACGCTCACCGACAACGGCCGAGAGCACAGCTATCAGCGCGTGGACCCGCGCCGCCTGCAACTCGCCAGTTTCCTGGCCATGGTGACGGAGTCCTCAGTCGCGGCCACCCGCGATTGCATGGCGGACATCGCGGACGCCTATTTGGCTGGGCAGACTTACATTTTCAGCGATGCGGCGATCGCAGGCGTCGAAGAAAGGATGGGCGACAGCCCGGGATGGCTGCTCGTCCAGCAGCGTGGAGCCGGCACAGCCTTAAAGCATTTTTCTGGGTGCGGCCCTGGCCGCGCAGGAGGCGCTTAACGAACGGCTGGCGGCCGACATCGAATCCTTTGGTCTGCTGGCGCTCATCCAGGCCTCCGCCCACATGGCCGTCGAGGGGCTTGGCGAGGACTGGCACAGCGAACAGACCGCGGCCCAGCGTGTGATTGAGGGCTTGCACATCCTGCCGGGCGATCCGCGCTTTCCAGATCAGCCGGTCAACGATGCATTGCCCATCCTGATCGAGGAGTGTCTTGCGGCTTATGAAGCCGACCCATGGTCGCAAACCGGCCCCTATGTCAGCGCCCGTGCGGGCGACGGCTGGGTATCCAGTGTGGCCGCGCTGATTTGGGCCGAATGCGGGTCGTGACAGGCCGCTGAAGGTCTTGCCCCTGTACGCGGCCCCCCCGTCCCGACAAGTGGCGGTATGCCGGCGCGGTGATACTTGCCGGTAAGCGGCCAATGGCCGCTACCGGTTGCCGACCCGTCCGTTATTGCCCCTTGGGCGGCAGGGTGTTGCAATCCTGGGCTTCGCCCAGCCAGGTTGTCGGGATCAGCTGGGCCGCGACCTCGCCCGGCTGGTTCAAACAGGTGTGGATGTTGAGATAGATGTTGCCGCAGGCCAGCTGCTGGACCTGCTCCCCCGCCGTGCGCGCGGTGCACGAATCCTCCGAGCCCGACGGGCAGGTATGGTCGACCAATTCCCACATGCCGGCCATGACGCCGTTCGCGCCGGCAGGGCAATTGCCGCCCATGATCGCCGGCGCCGAAACGCCGATCGCGGAGGTCGGCGGCGGGTTGCCGCAAATGGTCTGCAGCACGGGACCATTGGCACCCGGCGCGCCATTGTGAAAATGGGCCATGATCGGGGCGCCGCTGAGGCCGCTATAGGTCAGGCTGAAATGAACGACTTGGCGGTCCGTGTCGAGAACGGCCTGCAGGGCCCCCGTCGCGGCGCTGAGGTCGGACGCGGTCTGGTTGCTGGCGGCACAGTTGGGAAAGAAGGACTCAAGCGGCCCAGACGTCGGCGTGTAGTTCAACGGCGCCCTGGCCTGAGCGGGGCTGAGCGTGCCTTCCATGGAGACGGTCGTCTCCTGTGCGCCCGCCAGCGACGGGGCCAGAAGGCCGAGGATCGACAGCAACAGGGCTGGAGAAAGTCGTTGCCTGGACATTGTCGTACTCCCTTTGCTTGGCCCAATTCGATGCCTGCACGCCTCTTCACGCAATGGATCGAGAGGCCGGTTGCTCGCACCTGCTTCCGCGGAGGTCGCCAACCCCAGTCCTCGATCGGTTAGACACGCGCCGCCGCGCATCTGATCGAGGATTGCTCGCGATACCTCATGGCGCCCCCTTATCAAAGCGCGAGATTCACGGTGCCGCCTACTACCATACCTTACATGTGTTTCATCGTCGCGGACACTGTTCAGGTTCAGCGCATTGGAATGGACGGGCGCCAGGCGGGTCGATAGGCTGAGCCAACGGTCGATCAAACCGCACAATGCCAAGGCAGCGCCTCAGCCACCGCCGGCCCCGCCTGGGAGATACCCTGAATGACGCCCAAACTGACGGTTTCGGCCGCAACGGTCGCAGCCTGTCTCTCAATCGCGGCGACAACCTGGTCGGCCGATCCGGCGCACGGACAGCAGCCGTTTGAGCCCACCTGTGCCCCCTTCGCAATCGAGCGGCATTTGGATCGCATCGCCTTCATCGACCAGGGCGAAGAGGGCGTTTCGGTCGGTGATCGACGGGTCTTGAGATTTGACCTTCTGTCCCATGACGGGGCGTTGATCGGCAGCCAGCAAGTCAAGGCCACAGTGGTCCATGGCCATATGGCGGGCGCCTATGAGATGATGATCGACGGAACCGTCATCCTTGACGACGGCATGGTGCGTGTCTCCACCGTCGGGCCACTTCGCGACCCCGCCGACACCAGTACGGCATCGGCCGACACGCTTCAATGGGCGGTCGATGGCGGAACCGGTACGGTTGCCGGAGCCTTCCGCACCATGACCACGAGCCCGCGCGGGGACGGCGCATACGATGTCGGTTTCGAGATTTCCTGCCCGGGCCAAGAGCCTGGTTTCCAACGGGCTGACCCGTGATTGGAGTGGGCTATGATGCACCTGTTGCGGATCGTCCCCATCGTGTTGGCGGTCCTGTGGCTGCAAACCCAATCGGCCACGGCCGACGACAGCGCGCTGGCCGCCGAGCTCAGCCAGGCGAGCGCCGCGCTCGATCAGGCGTTTGTCGATCATGACAGGGCGGCGATCGAGGCGCTGACAACCGACGACCATGTCGCCATGACGCCCTTCTATGGCCGGCCCTTCACAATCCCCGAGCAATTCGCCGTCCTGGACAGCCTGATCATCACGCAGGTCGACCGCTCGTCACCGACAACGGTTGCCCTGGGGCCAGACGCCGCGATGGTCACCTACGAGAACAGCTATCAAGGGTCGTATGACGGCGCCCCGCTGTCCGAACGGGTTTACGTCACCGAGATTTGGGTGCGCGAGGGCGGCGCCTGGCTGCAGCGCCAGTTTCAGGAGACACCGTTGTCAGCCGACTAAGCCCTGGACTTGCGGATGAGAGATGCTCGTCCTGCCGTCACTCCGAGAGGGACTGGGGATGGCGCTCCGCCGACCCGACCCAAGCGGCGCGGCTATCAGAGGCCCGGTATCTCGCAGCCGTCGCGGGTGTACACCTGGGTCACGTTGCCGGAACGGCTGAGGGAGGCTACGACCCAGCCTTGCGGGCACTGGTCGACCCGTATCCACGCCGTGCTGCTGCGGGCCCGGCCATCGGACCCCTCGTTGGAATAGATGTTCATCTCGCTCACCTGATCCCTGGCGATCCCGCGTTCTGCCAGCGCCTGATAGACATTGTCTTCCCGGGATGTGGCGAAGGAGGGTTGAGGAGCGGCCAAGGCAACCGCCATCAGCGCGACCAGGAACAGTGCAATCAATCTGCCTGACACCATTGTTTTTCTTTCTAAATTCACATGACTATGTGTCCATACAGGTAGCGTGCCCACCGCCCATTTCCAGGGTGCAGCCAGGTGAAAACGGCCGTCATGCGCCGGTCTGCCGTGCCGCGTACAGAAAGTAAGTTCGGCCGCCGAAGCGGGCCGGCGCGGGCTTGAGACGGGTCCGTCTTATCGTTACCTCTTTTCGACACGATCGTGAGGTCGTGAGATGAGATGGGAATAGGCGCAATGAGACTGTTTGGACCGGCCAAGTTCGTCGCGGCCCTCGTGATCCCATGGGCGATCCTGTGGGCTGGCGCCGGTACGGCGCAGACCTATCAGGAAGCGCCGATGCTGGCCGAGCAGGTCGCGGCCGGCACGCTGCCGCCGGTCGAAGAGCGTCTGCCGGAGACACCCGCCACGATCGTGCCGCTGAGCGCTGGCACCTATGGCGGCGAAATCGAATGGCTGGCCGGGCGCGCCCGCGACATTCGGATCATGAACGCCTACGGCTATGCCCGCCTGGTGGGCTTCGACGCCGACCTTAACCTCGTAGCCGACATATTGGAGAGCTATGAGGTCGAGGAGGGGCGCATCTTCACCTTCCATTTGAGGCCAGGCCTGCGCTGGTCGGACGGCGAGCCCTTCACGACCGAGGATTTTCGCTACGAGTGGTTCGACGTCCAGCTGAACACGGATCTGCGCCCTTTCGGCCCCGACCCTCGGCTCCTGATCGACGGCGAGCGGCCGGAGGTCGAAATCATTGACGATTACACCGTTCGCTATAGCTGGTCCGAACCCAACCCGCGGCTGATCCCCGCCCTGGCGGGCGCCCTACCACTCTATCTCTACGCCCCGTCCCACTATCTGCGGCAGTTTCACAAGAACTATGCCGACCCCGATGATCTCGCTGCCGAGGTCAGCGCGGCCCAGCTTCGCGACTGGACGGTCTTGCACATCAGGCGGGGCAACCTTTACGAGGCACACAACCCGGACCTGCCGGTCCTGCAGCCATGGGTGGTCGCAACACCGGCGCCGAGCCAGCGCTTTCGCTTCGTGCGCAACCCCTATTACCACCGGGTGGACGATCAAGGGCAGCAGCTTCCCTATATCGACAACGTCTATGTAAACGTCTCCGACCCGTCGCTGATCGCTGTGCAAACCGGAACCGGGGCCAGCGATCTGCAAGCCCGCCATATTCGCATTGAGGACTATGCCTTCCTGGCCCAGGCCGAGGACACAAACCAGTACTATATCGATCTGTGGGAGACGGTACGGGGCTCGGAAATCGCGATCTATCCGAACCTGACGGCCGCCGACCCGGTCTGGCGCGAACTGCTGCAGGATGTCCGCTTCCGGCGCGCCCTGTCGCTGGCGGTCTATCGCGAGGAAATCAACGAAATCATCTATTTCGGGCTGGGCGAGCTGTCGAACAACACGGTCGTGCCCGCCTCACCGTTTTGGACCGAAGAGTTGGCAACGGCATGGACGCAATACGACCTGGATCAGGCCAACGAACTGCTCGATGAGATCGGCCTGACCGACTATCACCGGGGCATCCGGCTGCTGCCGGATGGCAGGCGGCTGGAAATTACCGTGGAGACCTCGGGCGAGCGGCGCGAGGAGGTCGATGCCCTGCAGCTGATCGCCGACCACTGGCGCGACATTGGGGTGGCACTTTCCATCAGCAATTCTCAGCGAGACATTTTCCGCAACCGCATCTTCGCCGGCGAGACCATCATGTCGGTCTGGTTCGGCCTCGACAACGGCCTGATCACACCGACCACCGTGCCGACGGAACTGGCGCCGGTCGACCAGAACTGGTTGCAATACCCGGCCTGGGGCCAGTTCTGGCAGACCGGCGGCGTGTCGGGCCAGGCGCCGGACCTGCCCTGGGCGCAAGAGCTGGTCGACCTTTACAGCGAATGGCTGATCACGACGGACCGTGACCGCAAGATCGAGATCGTCACCCGCATGCTGGAGATCCACGCCGACCAGGTGACTTCGATTGGTCTGGTGCAGGGCCTGCCGCAACCGATCGTCGTCGCCAACCGGCTGCACAATGTCCCGCTGGAAGCGGTCTATAGCTGGAACCCCGGCGGCCATTTCGGGCGCTATCGAACGGATACGTTCTGGGTCGATCCCTAGAGTGTCGTTCATCCTCTTCTCAAAACGACAGTCTGGAACCACGTCACCACTTAACTAGGCGCCGCAACAATTATCCGTTGTGTTCGCTTGCGACGACCGCAAGCGAAATGCTAACCTATGTCAATAGTAGATGATCAAACGGCGAATCACGTGAAGGTTGGCAGTTGACACGGCAAGGCTCAGTTGTGCCGCATGACTGACTCAGATACCTCGATCCCCAGTTTTGAACTCAACGCCAAGCTCGTCGGCAAACGAGACTGTTTCGATGCCTGGCGCGAAGCCGTGCGCGAGATCTATGACGTCGAACCCTTGTTTGAAGGCGTCAGCGACCGCGAACGCGCCCAGGGTTGGCTCTTGGGCAGCCTGTTTTTCACGGAGGTGGCATTTTCCACGGCGCTGTTCGGGCATGAGCCGCGCCACATTCGGAGTACAAGCTACTTGTCCCTCCAGATCTATAAGGAAGGTCGAATGCGAGGGATTGCCGACGGCAATTACTTTGACGTGTCTCCGGGCGTGGTTCACATATTCGATTTCTCGCGCGTCTTTCGATCCACGACCGAGAACTCGGTCGTTTCGGGCGTGTTCATCCCGCACGAGGCTGTTGGATATGACCCGGCATATCACCCGGCCCACATGATGTTCGGAGGTCACACGCCCGCCGGGCGATACTTGCTGCGATCGTTTTTTGCGATGCAGGAACTGCTGCCAAACGTCAGATCAGACGAAGCGGATCTGTTGGCTGAAGGGTTCTGTGGCCTGCTTCGTGGCTACTTTCATCAAGGCGATACCGAGGACCCGGCGGTCCGAGCCCTGCGGATGGAACGCAGCGCGGAGATCAGGTCCTACTTGGATCGACATCTGACCGACCCGGGGCTCAGCGTTGATCGCGTTTGCCGCGCGTTCAATGTGTCGCGATCATCGCTCCATAGAGACTTCGCGGCGGTTGGCGGCGTCGGCCAGTACATTTCCAGACGCCGAATGGAGCACACACTCCATCTCCTCTTGTCCACACCTTCGTCGCACGATCGCATTCGAAGCATTGCAGCCGAATCGGGCTATAGGGATCCCGACCAATTCAGCCGCATCTTCCGCCAGCGGTTCGGCGTTTCACCGTCGCGTGTGTTTGGCAGAAAACGGGCTGGGGCAGCACCGTATCGTGGACAATGGCAAGGGCCCTTTGACGTGCAAACCGGTGCGGTCGTCGGTGATTGGCTGAGGAGCATGTAGTGCCCGCCGGAACCACCTGGTTGCAGCACAGAGGCGCGAGCGAACCGGGCCGATCGAAGACCAACGACGCCATCAGAATGGGCAACGTTCTCGTAGCGACCTCGGCAACCAATCACCCGTTGCATGTATCCGAGGCGCAGGCGCGCTTGGGCACGATGCAGGTAGTGCACCTCAGCCAATAGAAATCGATAATCGAATCGTGATACGGAGTAAGAGTTCCAGGTATTGATCGGGCTTAACTTGGCAAGCTCAGCCTTTGCACGACAGGCTCAACATCAACTCAGCCGAATTGGAGAGGACTCATGACGTTCGCCATCCGAAGCGCTCTTGGCGCGCTCGCCGCAATCGTCGTTGCCGGGTCGGCACTTCCTCTCCAAGCCCAGGACAACTCCGCCTGCACGGCGTTCGAGGTTTACCCCGATTATGTCGACGTTCGGCTCGTGGATCTCGGCGAGCCCGGCATGAGCGTCGGCGACATGCGCGTCGGTGAAGTCCGACTGCTCGACGACACGGGTGCCGAGGTCGGCCGGCAGCATTTTCATGCCACTGTGATCCCCGGCGGCGGTGACGGCATCCACATGCTGCTCGGTCATGGCGACGAGGTTTATGCGAATGGAACGATCACCTGGAGCGGAAGCTTCACGTTCGCCGATCCGTCGACACAGGGCCCGCCCGCCGATGATGTCATCGTTTCGGTGGTCGGCGGCACCGGTGACTTCGCCGGCGCCAACGGTACGCTGACCTGGTCCAATGATGCGCAAGGCCGGCGCGTTGCAAGCTTCGATATCCGATGCTTTCAGTAGGCGCGCGTCCAGGGTGAATTGCGGACCGTCGGAGGCCTGGCGCCGGCTCGGTTCGCGGGTTCGCCTGTTGCAACGTCAAACGCGAGTTCGGCACGACGGTTGGCGTGTGGGACCTCCAGGTACTGAGCGACCATCTTCGGGACCCTCAGCCGAAGGTGCCGTCAGATCGGTTGATCGTCAGTCGAGAGGTCGAGCCAGTCCCTTTGCTCGCCCGACAGGACCAGATCGCCGGCCTGCGCCGCGTCGGTAACCTGGTCGACCGTTCGGGCACCGCACAAGGCAATGGTCGGAAAAGACTGGCTTGTGACATAGGCCAAGGCGACCTGGAAGAGCGACTGGCCCATGGCTTCCGCGAGCGCCGTTGCGCGCCGCTTCCGTTCGAAATTGGCGTCGGAGTAAAATACCCGCACCAAGTCGGCATCGCCGCGCTCGTTGGGCTTGGCGCGCGAGAAGAATCCCCGTCCCAGTGACGACCAAGCGACGAGCGGTAGCTGATGCGCGGCGTACCATCCCCGGTCGCTGTCGGACGTCATGACGGTGTCGGGCCAATAGGGCTCATTGGCGCGTGCGAGCGAGAACTGCGGGCTGGCGACGACCGGCGGGGTCTTGCCCGACCGGCGCGCATGGTCGATCGCCTGTTGCAGGCGTGCGGTGGACCAGTTCGAAGCGCCCCAGGCTCGCAGCCGACCTGCCTTGATCTCGTCGTCAAGCGCATCGACCAACGGCCCGACATCTTGGCCCGGATCATCACGGTGGAACATCCATACGTCCAGCCAGCCGGTCTTCAGCCTACTTAAGGAGCCGTCGATTGCCCGGTGCACCTGGTCCGGCCCAATCGACGCCCCGCCACCATAAAGCGGCGCGCAATAGCCCGGAATCAGACCTTTGGATGCCAGCACGATCCGCTCGCGCATGGCCGGCCGCTCGGCAAGCCAGTCCCCGATCACCATCTCGGAATAGCCATGTTCCTCGACGGCGCCGTAGACCTCCGCCGTATCGATGAACGTGCCGCCACCGGCGACGAAGGCGTCGAGCAGGGCCCAGTCGCGCCTTGCCGTATCGGGGTGAAAGATCATCGTGCCCAGGCCGATCACCGACGCCGACAGGGCGATTCCGCTGATCTGGATCGTGCGCATCGGTGGCCCTTTCCGCCGAACGTAATGACCCGACGAGCCTATCGGGCGAAGAGGAAAGCCGCTAGCTTGGACCGCCTCTGCATCAAAGACCCGGAGTAGCCCCTTGCCTGAGATCGCCGACTTCCACGCCCATGTCTACTACGCCGCCGACACTATCGCGCAGGCGCGGCGCCTGTGCGAGGCAGCGCGGGACCAGTTCGATGTCGAGATGGGGCGGATGCACGAGCGGCCGGTCGGGCCGCACCCGATGTGGAGCTGTCAGCTCGCCTTTCCGCCGGACCAGTTCGCCGCGGTGGTGCCATGGCTGGCGCTGAACCGGGACGGGCTGATCGTGTTCATCCATCCCGGAACCGGCGACCATTTGGCCGACCACACGCGGCACGCGATCTGGATGGGCGGCATGCCGGATCTGAACCTGTCCATTTTTGACGAGGGCAACGCCCCTTAGCCGTCGCCGCCTGCCGAAACCAGCGGTCGGCGTCAACAGTATCCTTCCGGCCCGACCCATTGTTGCCGCGTGTAGCGGTCGCCATGGGCCCAGCCGACCGGCAGGAAACGCTCGATCTCGGCCATAACCGCATCGGTCATCTGAAATGCGCTGCCCGCGGCGCAGTCGGCCAGGTGGGCGGCCGTACGCGTGCCCGGGATCGGGATCAGATGATCGCCGCGCGCCAGGCACCAGGCGATCGCCAACGCAACCGGCGTCGTGCCCTGGTCCCTGGCGAACGCCTTGAACGGCCCGAACGCCTTCACATTGAAGCTGAAATTCGGTTCCACGAAGCGCGGATTGTTGCGCCGAAAGTCCGTGTCGGCGAACTGGCCCGGGTCCGGCGTCACGGCACCGAACATCCCGCGACCGACCGGGGAGAACGGCACAAAGGCGACGCCCAGTTCCGCGCAGGCCTGGATCACGCCCAGTTCCGGCAACCGGGTCCAAAGCGAGTATTCGCTCTGCACCGCGTCGACCGGCCCGACGGCACAGGCGCGGCGCAGCGAGGCCGGTGAGATCTCCGAAAACCCGATGCCGGCGATCTTGCCTTCCGCCTTCAGCTCCAGCAGTGCTCCCGTGACGTCCTCAATTGGAACTTCAGGGTCTCGCCGGTGGATGTAATAGAGATCGACCCGGTCGAGCCCCAACCGCTTCAACGACTTTTCAAGCTCGCCGCGCAGATGTTCGGGCGTGTTGTTGTAAGTCCGTCGGCCGGTTTCAGGGTCCCGGCAGATACCGACTTTGGTCGCGATCGTGAACTTTGACCCATTGCCCTTCAGAAACGACCCGATCATGTTTTCCGACACGCCCATGCCGTAGACGTTGGCCGTGTCGAGAAAATCGACGCCGAGATCCAGCGCTGCCGCCAGCGTGCCGTGCGCCTCCTCCTCGGTCGTCGGCCCATAAAAGCCAGCAAAACTCATGCAGCCGAGCCCGACCTCGGAAACCATCTTGCCGTCACGCAGTAGCTGGCGCTGTTTCACGGTCGTTCCTCTTGCGATGGGGGGTAACGAGGCCTGCACTCTGGGAGGGCGGGCCGTTGACGTCCTTCGACAACCGCTTTCTAGCCGCCGTTCGCTCCACGCGCCACTACCCTATGCGCGCGATCTCCTGTGCCAGCTTGCGCTGAAGCTCGCCTTCGTCGCCAAGCGAACGGCGGTTGGCCGCGGGATCAAACAGCGTCGGGATGACATGGCGAAAGAGGGCCTGGCGTTTTTCCTGGCGCACGGCAAGCGGCAGGCGCATCAGGGCATCGTTTAGCCTGGACACCTGATCGTCGGTGAAAACGCTGTCCCATGCGTCCCTTTCCGGGCCGAAATCGAAGGTGATCTCGTTCGGCTGCTTGATGACCGGGCGTTGGGCACGCAGCCATTCCGTGCGGTCCTTATCCACCGCGCCATCCGCGATCGCGACGCCATAGTCCCGTTCCGCCGTCTCGACGCTGACGAAGCCGTAGCGCACGTCTTCCAGCACCGCCTCAGGCGGTCGCAGGAACGGATCGCCATAGCCGCCACCGCCGGGGGTGAGGAAGGTGATGGTGTCGCCCTCCTCCATCGCCACCATGTCGATCTTGCCGAGATCCTCTTCCGCTTCGGAGCAGATGTTGCGGACCACGCGCATGTTGGCGCCTGGCTTGCCACCCGCCATGCCCCAGGGTCGGAAGTAAAAGCGCTCCAATCCACGGCCGAGCACGGCACTGCCGCCTTGTGTGACGCGGAAGGTGAAGGCCAGGCCCAGACCGCCGCGCCAGCGGCCGGCGCCGGCGGAATCCCGGTTCAGGCCGTAATGCAGCACGTCGATGCCGGCCTCAAGCTCGCTCTTTTCCGCCGGCGTGTTGCGGATGGTCGACAGCGAGCCGTCGACACCGTCATAGCCGTCGGAACCGTAGCGGGCGCCGGACCCGACGATGATCGAGTTCACCACCAGCACGTTGCGCGCGCCGGACCGCTTGTCGTACTCGGCCAGCACCACCGGCACCATGGCACCGCCCGAGGGGGTCGGCACATCCTTCGGCACGGCCCGGGCAAAGGCGCCGGTCACCGCGTCGTTCAGGCGGTAGGCCGAGGCCGCGCGCACGCCGGTCGCAGCCGGGAACTCCGGGTCCAGGATCGAGCCTTTGCGGGTGGAGACTGTGATCGGTTCGAACAGACCGCCGTTGAACGGAACAGTCGGATCGTGGGTGGTGATGAAGTGCAGCACCCGAACGGTCAGCCAGGCATGGCGCGTGCCCAGGGTCGGCACGTTATAGGCGCTGGCGACCTGCGGGTCGGTGCCGTCGAAATCGAGATGGATGCGCCCGTCCGTCACCGTCATGGCGACACGAAAGCGCACCGGCACCGGCGTCACCCCGTCATCGTCCATGTAGTCCCAGAAGTCGTAGGTGCCGTCCGGGATGCGGCGCAGCACCTCCCGCGCCTTTAGAGCAGCGTACTCCAAAAGATCGTCCTGGGCCTGGATCATGGTTTCGAAACCATGGGCGGTGACCATTTCGGCGATCCGCTTGGAGCCCGTCTCGAGCGCCGCCAGCATCGCCGTAAGGTCCTGAACGTTAAGATCCGGCGTACGTACGTTGGCGCGGTAGATCGCCAGCACGTCCCGATTCATCTCGCCGGCGCGCACCAGCTTCAAGGGCGGGATCAACAGCCCTTCTTGGAAGATCTCCGAATTGCTGGGCGAGATGCTGGACGGCACCTTGCCACCGATATCGGTGGAATGGATGAAGTTGTAGCCGTAGCAGACCAGTTCGCCATCGTGGAAGTAAGGCCGGATCAGGGTGAGGTCCGGCGTATGGCTGACGAGGCCGGCGCTCATATAGGGGTGGTTGGTCAAGAGAACGTCGCCCTCGCCCAAGGGCTCGCCCAAGGCGTCCAGCGTCGGCTTGATGTCGTAGTCCAACAGCGCGGAACCGAAATCGCGCGGATTGCCGAAGAACCGGCCGGATCGGGTGACCAGGCCGACGGCGAAATCCACCGCCTCCTTCACATAGAGCGAACGGGCCGTGCGCTTCAGCGTCAGCGCCATTTCCTCCGCCGCGGCGGCGACCTTGGTGTTCAGGATTTCCAGGCTTACCGGATCGATCTTCATGTCGCTTGGCCTTTCCCCGAAGTGTCGGTGGGGCGCAGATGCAGGCAACCGGTCGGGTCGGTCGACGCCGCCCAGCCGGGCGGCACCCAGATGGTTGTGTCGTCCTGTTCGATGATCGCGGGGCCGGCAACCGCATGCGCGGTCGTAAGATCGGCGCGCATGCGAACGGCCGCGTCGACCCAGACACCATCACCGACGTAGACCGGCCGCGTATCGGCCTGCTCCGGCGGATCGCCATCCAGAGTCGCGGCCAGGTGCACGGGCGGAACGGCACCGTTCACGCGGACGCGCAACGTGGTGATGTCGACGGGGCTGTCGGCATGGCGAAAGGCGTACAGCCGCTCATGTTCTCGATGGAAGGCCTCCTTGATGGCCGCCACGTCGCCGGACCGCCAGGCCGCGTCCGCGATCGGCACGGTCAGCACGAAGGCCGTACGCGGGTATTGCATGTCAGCCGTGACCTCGACAGCGACCGTATCGGCCAGGCCGCCCTCTTGGCCAATCCAGGCCTGGGCCTGGGCCTCAAGCTGGCCAAGAATCCGCGTCACCTCGGCGCCGGCATGCGGGTCTTCGCCCAACGTGAGGCGCCGGGAGCGTACGAAGTCGCGCCTGATGTCGGCGACCAGGGCCCCGAAAGCGCAGAAAGTGCCGGGCGAGGGCGGGATGACGATGTGGCTCAGCCGTGCCTCTTCCGCCAGCATGGCCGCATGGGTCGGGCCGGCGCCGCCATAGGCCACGAGCGCGAAGTCGGCCGGGTCCAGGCCACGCTGCGCCATACCCTTGGAGACCTCCGTGGCCATCTTGGCGGTAGCGATGCGCAGGGCCGCGCGCGCCGTTTCCGCCCCGGCGGCCGGCCCCTCAAGGCCGATCCTGGCGCCAAGCCTCGCCAGCGCATCGATCGCCGCCTGGCGGTCGATCGCCATGCGCCCGCCGAGAAAATAGACCGGATCGAGAAGGCCCAGCGCGACATAACAGTCCGTGATCGTCGGCCGGTCGCCGCCCTTGCCGTAGCAGATTGGCCCGGGATCGGCGCCCGCACTTTCCGGGCCAACCTTCATGACCCCCTGGGCGTCGATCCAGATCACCGAGCCGCCGCCGGCACCGATGGCCCAGACATCGACCACGGGCATGATGATCGGCAGGTCACCCAGCTTGGTTTCCATGGCCGTCGCGGGCGCGCCATCTTCGATGATCGCCATGTCCGACGAGGTTCCGCCCATATCGATTGTGACCAGCTTGGGCAGTGCCAGCCTGGTCGCCAGATCGGCGGCAGCAACCACGCCCGCAGCCGGCCCCGACAGCAAGGTCTGGATCGGCTCCGCACGGGCCGAAGCGACGGAAACCGTGCCGCCATTGGACGTGGTGACGAACAGGGGCGCCCGCGTACCCATTCCGTTCAGACGGTCCGTCAGACGGGCGAAGTAACGGTCCATCAGCGGCTGCACGAAGCAATTCAGCGAGGTGACCAGCGCCCGCTCATACTCCCGAACCTCCGGCCACAGCTCGGCCGACGCGGTGACCAGAAGGTCCGGCAACAGGTCGCGCAGACGGTTGGCGATGCGGATTTCAAGGTCCGGATGGGCGTAGGAGTTCAGGATTAGAACACCCACAGCATCCAAGTCGGCCTTGGCGATGCTTTCGGCCAGTGCGGCAAGGTCGGCCTCGGTCGGTTCTGCCCGAACCGTGCCGTCCGGCCCCAACCTGGCGTCGATTTCGAAGACGTGGTCGCGGGCGATCAGGGGGACCGGCTTGGGGTACTTGTAGGAAAACGTGTTCGGCAAGCCACCGCGCGCCAACAGTATGGTGTCGCCAAAGCCTCTGGAGATCACGAGGCCGATCTTGGCGCCGCGCCGTTGCACGACGGCGTTAAGCGCAATCGTGGTGCCGTGAACCAGCAAGGAGATCGCGTCGGGCTTAAGCTCGGCGGTGGTGAGCAGACCGTCCAGCCCATCGGTGACGGAGGATGACGGGTCCGATGGGCTGCTGGGAACCTTGAAGTTCAGCAGCCTTTCGCCGCGCTCGTCGGCCAGGACAAAGTCGGTAAAGGTGCCGCCTACGTCGATACCGACCCGGCAATGTGCTGACACGGATTAGGACCCCTGGTGAAGTTTCGGATTGAGGGCGTCGCGCAGCCAGTCGCCGACCAGATTGATCGAGACGACCAGCAGCACCAGCCACAGGGCGGGAAAGACGATCAGCCACCATTCGCCGGAATAAAGGTAGTTGTACCCGGTGCGAATCAGCGTGCCGAGCGACGGCTCGGTCGGCGGCAGGCCGAAGCCGAGGAAAGACAAGGTCGCTTCGCCCATGACCGCGAAGGCGATGTCGAGCGTGGCCAGCACGAAGATCGGGTTCAAGACGTTGGGAAGCAGTTGCCGGCGCATGATGGTCCACGGACCGCGCCCGGCCAGCTTGGCGGCCGCGACATAGTCCTTGTTCTTCTCCACCAGGACCGCGCCGCGCACCAGTCGCGCGAAATGGGGCCAATGGGACAGGCCGAGCGCCAGCACAACGATCGGCATGGCCAACTCCGCCCGAGCCGAATTCGACAGCAGGGACTGCGAAATGCCGCCAATCAACAGGGCCAGCAGGATGGCCGGGAAGGTGAATTGGATGTCGGCGATGCGCATGATGACGCCGTCGACCCGACGGCCGAAATAGCCGGCGATCAGGCCCAGCGTCGTGCCCAGAATGCTCGACGTGGCCACCGCCAGAAAGGCGACGGTCAGCGATGAGCGCATGCCGTAGAGCATCAACGACAGCATGTCGCCGCCCTGGCTGTCGGTGCCGAGCAGGAACGGCGCGGTACCATACTCTTCCCAGATCGGCGGCAGGTGAGAGTTGAACAGGTCGAGCGTCGCCAGATCGTACGGATCGGTGACGGCAATCAGCGGTGCGAACAGCGCCGACAGTGTCAGCAAGAGAAAGATCACGGCACCGACGAGAGCTGTCTTCGACCGGCGAAAGCTGCGCACGAGGCGCGACCGCCAAAACCGTTGCCAGCGGCCAGGCGCCCGGCGCGCGTTGGTGGCGACGGTGGGATCGACGGTCGACATCTAGGTACTTCCCAGCGCGACCTTGACCCGCAGGCGCGGGTCGGCCACCGCGTACAGCATGTCGACGACGATGTTGATCGCCGAGAAGAAGAAGGCCGCGAGCATCAGGAACGCCGCGATCACCGGCAGATCGGTGTTGCCCAGGGCCTGCAGGAATAGAAGCCCCAGTCCCGGCCATTGGAACACGGCCTCGGCGACGATCGCGAAGGCAACCAGGAAGCCGAGCTGAATGCCGCTGACCGTAATGATCGGGATCAGCGTGTTGCGAAGCGCGTGCGACAGATTGATCTTGCGCGGCGCCAGCCCGCGCGCCCGGGCGAAACGGACATAGTCGGTCTGCAGGACCTCCAGCATCTCCGCCCGCACCAGCCGCGCGATCAAGGCCACCTGGCTGACCGCCAGCGACAGGGCCGGCATGATCAGCGCCTTCAGACCCGACCAGGTCAAGAGCCCGGTGGACCACCAGCCGACATCGACCGTCTCGCCGCGCCCGAAGGACGGCAGCCAGCCGAGATGGACGGAGAACAGGAAGATCAGCAGAATGCCCACGACGAAGGTCGGCAGCGAGACGCCGACGATCGACCCGACCATCAGCGCCGACGACACCCAGCTATCACGATAAACGGCGGCGAAGACGCCGAGCGGGATGCCGATGGCGAGCGACAGGATGAGGGCGGAAAAGGCCAGTTCCATGGTCGCCGGGATGCGTTCCAGCAACAGGTCGCCGACCGGGCGCTGCGCGGAATAGGAAATGCCGAACTCGCCCTGGATGGCACCACCAAGAAATGACAGGTAGCGGACGATCCAGGGTTCATCCAGCCGCAGCCGTTCGGCCAGGATCGCCCGGTCTTCCGGCGTCGCCTGAATGCCCAGAATGCTGGCGACCGGGTCACCAACCAGCGACGTCAGCAGAAAGGCGAGAACGCTGACAACCAGGATGACCAGAACCGCGTGCAGGCTGCGCTGGACCAGTATGCTCAGCACGCACGCGCCTCTGGCCGTGGGGTCATGTCAGCGTCTCGCGTTGGCTGTTACTCGCCGATCGTCACGTTCTGCAAGGTCAAGGTTGCATCGCCGCGGATCGGCGCCTCGACATCGTCCTGCATGCCCCAGGTGATCATCGGCTGGTGCAGGTAGACCGCACTGATCGTGTCCCGTGCCGCCTCCATGCCCATGCGATACAGCTCCTCGCGCCGCGCCTCGTCGAAGGTGACAGGCAATTCGCGCGAAACCTGGTCGACGGTCTCATTGGAATAGAGCGCCCAGTTGAAGAAGCCTTCATTGGCGTCGGCGTCGCGCGTCATCATGGTCGCGGTGAAGGTGTCCTGACTGTCGAAGCTGTTGGCGCCGTTACCGATCAGGTGAAAGCTGGAGGTCGGTCCGTTGACCAGCATGCGGGCGAACTCCGGCCAGACCATGCCATTGACCCGAACCTCGATGCCGACACGGTCCAGCATGCCGGCCACCGCGCGGCAGATCTCCTCGGTGTTGACATACCGTTCCAGCGGGCAGTTCAGCTGGGTGATGAAACCGTCCGGATAGCCGGCCTCGGCCAACAGAGCGCGGGCCGCGTCCGCGTCGTAACCCCAGGGCTGATCCAGATCGGCCTGATAGCCGCCGAAGCCGGGCACGGACGGAATACCGACCACGCGGGCATCGCCGCGCATCACCCGGTCGACGATCAGGTCTGCGTCGACGGCATGGGCAATCGCCTGGCGCACGCGCACATCGCGGAACGGATTGTCCGTGATCGGCTCGCCATCGTTGGTCCAAGTGTCCAGCGCGACGTCGCGGGTGCCGTCCATTTCAAGCTGCATGAACAGCAGTTGCGGTTCCTGTTCGACATGGAAGCCGTCCGTGTTCTCCAGCCGTTCGACATCCTGCAGCGGCAGGTCGATGATCAGTTGGACCTCGCCGGACAGCAAGGCGGCAACTCGGGTCGGACCGGAGCCGATGGGCGAGTAGACGGCCTCGTCCACATTGCCGGGGAAGTCACCCCAATAGTCCTCGTTGCGGACGAACGACGTGCGCACGCTGGGGTCATGCTCGGTCAACGCCATCGGCCCGGTGCCGTTGGCGTTGCGCACGGTAAAGCCCTCGGCACCCTCCGCGCCGAGATCGGGGATTTCCAGCGAATCGTTGGCCTCCAGCCAGGCCCGAGACATGACGAACATCCGGCTCATCTTGCGCGGCAGGATCGGATCGGGATTGTTCGAGACCACGTCGACGGTCTGGTCATCGACGGCGGTTGCCTCCGCGATATCGCCGAACAGCGAGGTGTAAAACCGGCTGTCCTTCTGGCGCATGATCGAAAAGGCGACGTCCTCGGCCGTCAGCGGCTGGCCGTCGTGAAAGGTCACCCCTTCGCGGATGTGAAAGCGCCAGGTGTTGTCGCCGAGATACTCCCAATCCGTCGCGATACTGGGCACCAGTTCCATGTCCAGCGACAGGCCGACCACGCTGTCATAGACCTGGCGGAAGATCGCCGTGGTGACGAAGTCGTTAGTCGCGTGCGGGTCCATGGTCAGTGCCGGCGTGGTCCCGGCAAAGCGCAAGGTCTCCGCGCTCGCGGGCGCCGCCATTGCCAAGGCAACGGCCGTCGCCGTCGCCATAATCGTGTGCTTGAGCATCGTGGAAGTCCCCCTTGCTATCGCCATCTGTACCGAAACGGGCAAACGCGTTACCACCGCGCTTTTCGGGCCCTGTACGGGAATGTTCCCATCGTTCTATCATTTGATCAAGCCGCTTTACGCCCTGCGTCGGGTAAGACATCATTGAAGGGTATCCGATTGGGGGGTTGGGTCCGCCTAAAGCGCCGGGCGGCCCGTTTGCGGGTGATGGGGAGGTTGAGCCTATGTCAATCATCGTTCTCAGAAATGCGCTGTTGTTCGACGGACGGTCGGACGATCTGCAAGACGATGTCGACATTGTGGTCGAGGACAATCGCGTGCGCGAGATCGTTGACGGACGCGCATCGGTCGGCAACGCGACCGAGATCGACGTCGAGGGCCGGACCGTGCTGCCCGGCCTGATTGATGCACATGTGCACGTGTTCGCCGTGCACCTGAACGCGTACAGGACCAAGGACTATCCGCTGACCTATCTGACCGTGCTGGCGCTGCCCAGGATCAAGGCCATGCTGGACCGGGGGTTCACCACCGTGCGGGATGTCGCCGGCGGAGATTTCGGCATCAAGGACGCGCTGGCGCGGAACCTGATCCCGGGACCCCGCGCTTTTGTCGGCGGTCCCGGCCTGACCCAGACGGGCGGCCATGGCGACCATCGCAGTCGGACCGACAGCAGCGACGATCTATGCGGCTGCGCCAATGGCCTGGATTTTACACGCCGCCTGGTCGATGGCCCCGACCAGATGCGCTTGGCGGTCCGCGACGAGCTGCGCAAGGGCGCCGACCACATCAAGGTCATGGCCAGCGGCGGCGTCGGCTCGCCCCATGACGCGATCGACGACTGCCAGTTTTCAGAGGAGGAGCTGCGGATCGCGGCGGAGGAAACGGCATTGCGCGGCACGTACGTCGCGGCCCACACCTACGGCAGCAAGGCCGTGCAGCGAGCGGTCGGCAACGGCATCCGTACGGTCGAGCACTGCAACCTGATCGACGAGGAAACCGCCATCTTTGTACGCGACCACAACGCCTTCGTCGTGCCGACCATGGTCTGCTATGAGGTCACCGAACGGCACGGCGACGATATGGGCCTGTCGCCCGTGGTGATGGAAAAGCTGCGCTACGTCATCGAGGGCGGCCTGAGGATGCTGGAATATTGCGCCCGGTCCGGCACCAAGATGGGCTTCGGCAGCGACCTGATGGGCGAGATGGAATTTGCTCAGGCGCACGAGTTCGTCATCCGCGCCCAGGTGCAAAAGCCCATCGACGTGCTGCGCTCGGCCACCTCGATCAACGCGGAAATCCTGAACCGGAGCGGTGAGCTTGGCTGCGTCGCCCCCGGCGCGCTGGCCGACATGGTGGTGGTCGACGGCAACCCGCTGGACGACATCGCGCTGCTCGACGGCCAGGGCGAGAACCTGTCCGTGATCTTACAGGACGGGCGGCTTTACAAAAACCGGCTGGCGGCGCGGGAGGTTTCGACCGCGACGAGCGCGCCCGCCTCTGCGGCCCACTAGTACAGCCGCCGGCCGAACATGGATCGACCGGCCGCGCCGCTCTTGGACCTTCGCACCCTGACCGTCCGGTTGGGGCGTTCGGAACGGTCGCCCTCGGTGCTCGACCAGATAACGCTGTCGCTCCAGGCCGGCGAGATCATGGGCCTGGTCGGCGAATCGGGCGCCGGAAAATCCATGACGGGGGCGGCGATCATCGACCTGCTGGAAGCGCCGCTGACGAAGACAGGCGGCGAGATCTGGCTGAACGGCGACCGCATCGACGATCTGCCCGAAAGCGCGAAACGCAAGCTGCGCGGCGCGAAGATCGGCATGATCTTCCAGGACCCGGCAACCTCGCTGAACCCCGTACTGACGATCGGCCACCAGTTGACCGAAACCATCCGCCAGCATGCCGATCTGGATCATCGACAGGCGCACGACCGGGCTATCGACCTGTTGGCCGATGTCGGCATCCCGTCGCCGGCGGAGCGGCTTGGCAGCTATCCGCACGAGTTTTCCGGCGGCATGCGCCAGCGGGTGGTCATCGCCTTGGCCTTGGCGGGCAATCCCGACCTGATCATCGCTGATGAGCCGACCACGGCGCTCGATGTCTCCATCCAGGCGCAGATCATCACACTGTTGAAGGACGTGGCGGCCGAGCGGGGGGCCGGTGTGCTGTTGATCACCCATGATCTGGGCGTGATTGCGGAGATTGCCGACCGGGTCGCCGTGATGTATGCCGGCCGCATCGTTGAGATCGCGCCGATGGCCGACATCCTGGATGCGCCCCGCCACCCGTATACCAAGGCGTTGATGCGCTCGATCCCCCTGGTCGGCGACCGGCGTGAGCGGCTGCCGCAGATCCAAGGCGCCATGCCCCGCGTGGGAGCAAGGCCACCCGGCTGTGCCTTCCACCCGCGCTGTCCCAGCCGCCTGGACCGGTGCGATCAGGACCGTCCCGATCTCGAAACCAAGGATGGCGCGCGGGTCGCCTGCTGGGCGGTGTAGGATTGTGACGTCAACGACCGTCCCCCAAGCCGCTTCCGATGTCGGAACCGACAGCCATGTCGATGTCGCCGGGCTGGTGCGCACCTTCGATGCGTCGCAGCCCTGGCTGGTGCGTGTGATCGGCCGGCAAGGAAAGCGGATCGTGCGTGCCGTCGACGATCTCAGCTTTTCCATCGCGCGGGGCAAAACGCTGGGGCTGGTCGGCGAATCGGGCTGTGGTAAGTCGACCGTCGCGCGCTGCCTCGCCGGCTTGCTCACGCCGGATACCGGATCGATTCGCATCGCCGGCACAACCGCCAGCGGGACGCCGGCGCGCGGCGAGGTCCAGATGGTGTTCCAGGACCCCTATTCCAGCCTGAACCCGCGCTGGCGCGTGCGCGAGGCGGTCGGCGATTCCCTGCTGGCGTTCGGGTTGGCCAGCAACCGGTCGCAGATGGGCGAACAGGTTGCCAAGCTGCTGATTGACGTCGGTCTGGCGCCGGAGGATGGCGCGCGCTACCCGCATGAATTCTCAGGCGGCCAGCGGCAACGCGTGGCCATCGCGCGCGCGATCGCATCGGAACCGTCGATCCTGATCGCCGACGAGCCGACCTCGGCGCTCGACGTCTCGGTGCAGGCCCAGATCCTGAACCTGCTGCGGGACCTGCAGGCCGCGCGCGGCCTGACCTGCCTGTTCATCAGCCACGATCTCGGCGTGGTCGATCACATGGCCGATACGGTCGGCGTCATGTATCTGGGCCGGCTGGTCGAGCTGCGAGCCAAGGAAGATCTGTTCGAACGGCCACTGCACCCGTACACACGCATGCTGATCGAAACCGCCCCCCGCCTGCGACGATCGAACCAGCAAAGGTCAGCGGTCCGCGGCGAGGTGCCGAGCCCCCTGGCGCCGCCACCCGGCTGCGCCTTTCACCCACGCTGCCCGCACGCCAACGAGCGCTGCCGCCGCGAGAGACCGGAACCGATCACCCTGCCGGACGGCGGCAATGTCGCCTGTCACGCGGTGGAGGAAGGACGGTTGGACTAACCGCGCTCCGGCTGCCTCGACTCCGCCCGCCGATCGGCAATCATGCCCAGCGGCAGCAGGAGCTGCGGTACCAGCCTCGCCAAGGCCTGGGCCTTGATCGGCCTCGGCGCGACGACGGGCAGGGGCAGAGCGTCTTCGTCGCCATCGACAGCGAACCGGCCGAGCGCGCGGCCCAGCAGGGTGGTCAGGACGATGCCCCGGCCATTGCAGGTGATCGGCGCCAGCCAGCCGGGGGCAGGCTGGAATAGGCGTGGCAGGAAATCACCGGTCAGGGTCGCGCGGGCGCGCCAGACATAGTCCATGCGGTCAAGCGAAAACTGCGGGAACGTTGCGTTCAGCCGCTGGACGGCACGGCGGGGAACGCGCGTCGCCCCGGCGGCCTGGCTGATCGGCGCCATGCCGCCGATGACGATGCGATGGTCGGCGGTCCAGCGGACGGCGAACAGGTTGTTGCGGGTATCCGACAGGGATTCGCGGCCGGGCAGTAGGTCCGCGCGCACCGTCTCCGGCAAGACCGGCGTCGCCATCTGATAGACGATCAACGGCACCGTGGACCGCCGCACCCTCGCCCCGGCGCGCAGGTCCGGCATCTGGGCGTTGGTTGCCTGGATCACGCGCGGGGCGCGGATGGTTGCCGCATCGGTTTCGATCAGCCATTGATCCTTGTCCCGCCGGACCGATCTTGCCGGCGACCGCTCGTGGATCTGCGCGCCGGCTGCAGCTGCTGCCCGGGCCAACCCGCGCGCATAGGCCAGGGGGTTCAGATGGCCGCCGGTTGAATCGAACATCGCGCCGTGAAACCGCTGGCTGCCGATGCGGTCGCACGCCTCCTCGGCGTCCAGCCAGGTCACGCTGGCCCCCGCCGCTTGCCAATCCTCCATGCGTGCCCGCAGCTTCGGGACCAGGGACGCGGCATGGGCCGGGTGCAGCCAGCCGGACGGAAATGCGTCGCAAGCGATGCGGTGCTGGGCGATCAGGTCGAAGACACCGCGCGCGCCACCCGCGACCAGGGACACCAGGTGCCTGCCCCGGGCGCCCAAGGTGGTGACCGCCTGGGAGGGGCCGACGCGCGGCAGGCTGGGCACGACCAGCCCACCATTCCGGCCGGACGCGCCGTCACCGATACGGCCTGCCTCAACCAGGACGGCGCTCAGCCCCGCCTCGGCCGCGTGCAGCGCGGTCGACAGCCCGAGAAAGCCGCCGCCGATGATCGCCAGGTCGGCTGTGATATCACCGGTTGCCGCCGGTGCCTCGAAGCGCTCCTTCGCGGTGGCGTGCCAAAGACTGGCGGCGATGTCGTCCGGTCCGGTGGTCACTGCGGGCCGCTCCATCGACCCACCGACGGGCTGCTATGTCCATGCCGGTGGCAAAAGCGCTGGTCGGCGGACCCGGCGCGCCTATAGGATCGCCCCACCTTCCCGAACCGCCTCCGACACGTCGAACGATGCCCCATCAAGCCGCCACCAACCGTGCCTTTGACAACGATCTGCTGGCCGAAATCCGCGCCCGGTTCCTGCATGTCGACCATTGCCCGATCATCGATGAACCGCGCGTGTTTCTCGAGAGCGGCGGCGGCTCGCTGAAACTGAAATCGGCGATCGAGGCCGCGGCGGACGTCTCCGGCCTGCCGGACCAGGAAGGGCGCGACAATGACGCCTCGCGCTTTCTGTCCTCGGTCATCAACCAGGGGCGTGAGGATCTGCGCCTGCTGTTCGGCTGCGGCGACACGGGCCAGGTGGTTTCGGGCGAGACCGGGACGGAGCTTTTGTACAAATTCATCCGCGCGGTCGCCCTGACCGCGCCGCCGGGGCCGGTGGTCTCCTGCAATCTTGAACATCCGGCAACCTTTGACGCCGCGCGCCAATGGGCCGACTATACCGGGCGCGACTGGAACGAGGTCGAGTTCGATGCCCTGTCGGGCACCGTCCAGCCGGAGGACTACGCCCGCACGGTAACGCCGGACACGCGCATCGCGACGGTGATCCATACCAGCCAACTGACTGGCTTCCGCGTCGATCTCGTCGGCATCGTGAAGGCGATCCGGGCGATCGCGCCGGAGTGTTTCGTGATCGTCGACGGCATTCAGCAGGCGCCGCACGGTGATATCGACGTGCTGGCGTACGGCGCGGACGCGTACGTGTTTTCGCCATACAAGGCGTTCTCCCGCCTGGCCGTGGGCTTCGGCTGGGTCGGCGATCGGCTGTCCGATGTGCGCCACGACCACATGCTGTCGAAGAACCCAAGGCTGTGGGAGTTGGGCTCGCGCGATCCTGGTATCTATGCGGCGCAAACGGCGGTCACGGACTATCTGGCCTGGCTTGGCGGCCGCTACGTTGATGGCGGCGAGCGCGGCGACCTCGTGCGGGCCGGTGCGGCAGCCATGGCGGGCCAGGAACAGGCGCTGGTCTCGCTGCTGCTTGACGGCGAAGATGGGCTGCCCGGCCTTTTCGACATTCCCGGCATCGCGGTCATCGGCCCCCGCGCGCTCGATGAGCGGGCCGGCATCGTCTCGTTCACCTTGCGCGGCGTGCCCTCGCCGGAGATCGTGCGCCAGTTGGCGGCGCGCGGCATCCGTGTTCACGCCCGGATCGACGATGGTTATTCGGGCCATATCCTGGCGGCGCTGGATTTGCCGGACTGCGTCCGCGTGGCGCTCTGCCACTACAATACCGCCGACGAGATCCGTCGCCTCTTGACCGAGATGGCAAGCCTGTCGCAAGAACTGGCCGGCTGACGCCAAACGCTCAGCCACGAACGCCCAGGCCCGTCGCCGGGTCGACCGTGACGCCATAGTCCGACAGCGCCCCGGCGACCGAAACGGCGCCGGAAGCAACGTCTTTCGCGACGGCCTCGACCGCGCGCAGCTTGGGGTCGCCATAGCCGCCGCCGCCCGCCTCGCGGATGGTCAGCGTGTCGCCTTGGGCCAGGGTGTGCCGCCCCTTCGGCGGAATGGCGCTGCCATTGATGGCAAATTCGCGCGCGGCCCCAGGGGCGCCGGCAAGGAAGCCGCGTGCCGGGAACTTGGTACGCAGGCCGAAGATCGAGACATCAACCGGCATGCCGGACGTGTTCACGAGGGAAGCTTCCTGCCCCGTACCACCACGAAACTGGCCGGGGCCACCCGTGTCCGACAACATGCGGCGATAGAGAACGCGCATGCCCGTCTCCCGCTCCCACACCTCCGACGGCACGACGGCGTTGTTGGTGGGGAACGGCACGGCGGCGCGGCCGTCATGTCCGTCCATTGCGCCGAGGCCGCCGGCGAGGAAGTATTGCGTCGCCATCTCCCTGCCGTCGGACCGTCTGGCCGTGACCAGCATCAGGGTCGCCATGCCGCTGTCGGCCTGGACCCGGCCGGGCAGGACGTCGGCCAGACAACTCATCACCAAGGGCACGATGAACCAGCCGACCGTGTGGCGCCCGCCCGTGGGCGACGGCTTGGTCGCAGCCAGGATGCAGCCCTCCGGCGCACTGATCGAGATGGGCTGCAGCGTGCCGTCATTGTTCGGGATAGACGGCGTGGTCAGGCACTTCACCGCATAGCTGGCGAACGAGCGCGTGTAACAAAACGGCACGTTGATCGCGACCGGCGCCGCCGGCCCCGTGCCCGCGAAATCGAGCGCGATCCGATCGCCATTGATCGTGACGGCACAGGCCAGATCCAGGGCCTCCGTCACGGTCTCGATCGCCATCTCGCGGCGATAGGTGCCGTCCGGGATCGCCGCCAGCTCGCGCCGCATCGCGCCTTCGGACTGGGCGATGATGGCGTCCGCCAAGGGCTGTAGATCGTCGATGCCGTATTCGTCCATGAACTCGCCAACGAGGCGGGCGCCCACCTCCGTGCCGGCGACGTTGGCGTCGATATCGCCGAACACCTCGTCGACCACACGCACATTATTGGCCAGAATGTCGCGCAGCAGCGGGTTGAACGTACCGGCCTCGACCAGCTTGCAGACCGGCAGGATGAGGCCCTCGTGGTAAAGGTCCGGATTGCCGATCGCCAGACCCGCCCCGCCGATGTCCGGCAGGTGGGTGATCGTCATCACGAACCCGACCACCCGGCCGTCGCGAAACACCGGCCGCGCGACGCAGATGTCGGGCGTATGCCCCGTGCCGAGCCAGGGATCGTTGGTCACCAGCACGTCGCCCGGCTTCAGGCTTTCGACCGGATAGCGCGCCAGCATGTGGCGCATGGTCAGGGGCGCGGTGCCGATGAAGGCCGGCATGCTGAGGCTGGCCTGGGCGATCGAGCGGCCCTTGGCATCGAACATGACGCAGGCCAGATCCCACGCCTCGCGCACGCCGACCGAAAACGCCGTGCGCACGATCGCGGTCAGGATCTCGTCGGTGATCGCGATCAGACGATCCCACATGATGCCTAGGCTGACGGCGTCGATCGGCGCCTTGCTCATGCGGCCAGTGTTCCTTCGGCGGCGGCGATGGACGCAATCAGATTGCCGTGGCCGTCGATCTCGACCCGGTCGCCGACCCCGATCACGCAGGTGGATTCCCGCTCCTCAACCAGGGCCGGCCCGACAAAGCTGTCGCCCGGTTTCAGGGCCAGACGGTCATAGACGGGCGTTTCGACAAAGCCGCCGGCATCGGGGAAATACGCCGCGCGCACCCCCTTGCGGGCCTGATCGGCGGCACCGCGATCGAACGCGAAATCCGTGCTGTCGGTCGGGCGGGGTCCGCTGACCGTGGCCTTCCACGCGATGATGTCGATCGGCCGTTCGGGAAAGGACTTGGAAAACACACCCTCATACGCGTCGGCAAACAGGCGCGGCAGCGCCTCGATCAGCGCGGCACCGGCGAGGCCCGCCGGCATCGTCACCTCGATATCGTACCCCTGCCCGCGATAGCGCATGTCAAGCGCACGCACGACCGTCAGGTCGGTGCGCCGTACGTCCGTGCCACTGAACGCGTGCGCCGCCTCGTCGACCAGTTTGGCGAAACCCTGGTCGATCGCCGCCGGTTGCAAGCCTTCCAACTCGACCAGGTCCGACCGCAGCACCTCGAACGACAGCGGGCTGATCAGCATGCCGATGGCCGAGGCGACGCCGGCGCCCGCCGGGAATACGACACGCGGCACCAACAGCTTGTGCGCCACGCGCAGCGCATGGATCGGGCCGGAGCCGCCGAATGCCACCATGGTCGAACGGCGGTAATCGAAGCCGCGCTCGGACGCGTGATTGCGAAAAGCGCGCGCGACATCCTCGTTGATCGTCTCGTGGATGCCCCAGGCTGCGCGCAGAGCGTCGACGTCGAGCGGCGCGGCGATCTCTCTACCGATGGCCTCGGTGGCGGCACCACCGTCCAGCGCCATCTCGCCGCCAAGGAAAAAATCCGCGCTGAGATAGCCGAGCGAGAGGTTGGCGTCGGTCAAGGTCGGCGCCTTTCCTCCCAGACCGTAGCAAACCGGGCCCGGATCGGCCCCGGCACTGCGTGGGCCGACCTTGACCACGCCGCGCGCGTCGATCTCCGCCAGGCTGCCGCCGCCGGCGCCGATCTCGATCAAGTCAATGACTGGGATCTTGGCCGGCAGGCCGCTGCCGAGCTTGAATTCGTGGACCCGAGCGACCTCCATCTCATAGCGGTGCAAGGGCGTCATGTCGCGCACCAGCGCGCCCTTGGCCGTGGTGCCACCCATGTCGAAGGCCAGCAGGTCCGCGATACGCGACGTTTCGCCCAGCCGGGCGGCAAAATGCACACCGGCGGCCGGCCCCGATTCCAGCAGGCGGACCGGATAGCGCCGCGCGGTCTCCACCGTCACCGTGCCGCCGCTGGAGGTCATGATGAACAAGCCACCGGCAAAGCCAAGTTCGCCCAGGCCCGTCTCCAGCCGGTCCAGATAGCGGCTCAACATCGGCTGGGTGAACGCGTTCATGGTGGTCGTCGTCCAGCGCTCGTACTCGCGCATGAACGGGAAGATGTCGGCCGACCGGCTGATGGAGACGTCGGGCAGAACCTCGGCGGCGATCGCGGCGACGTCCCGTTCGTGGGTATCATCGACGTACGCGTTCAACAGGCAAACCGCGATCGCCTCGATCTCGCGCGTTTGGGCAAGCCGTTGAAGCCGCGCGCGAACCTGGCCACGGTCCAACGCTTCGACGACCTCACCCGACGGCCCGATCCGTTCCGACACCTCAATGCGCATCGCGCGTTCGATCAGCGGTTCGGGGTAGCCGATGCGCAGATCGTACATGTCGTATCGCCGCTCCTTGGCGATATCGAGAACGTCCGCGAAACCCTCGGTGCAGATCATGGCGGTCTTCGCGCCGCGCCGTTCGATCAGCGCGTTGGTGACCAGCGTCGTGCCATGCACGATCGTCCCGACATCGCCGATCTCCGCACCCGCCTTTTGCATCAGAACGGGCAGGCCGGCGATCACGGCCGCCGACGGGTCGTGCGGCGTCGTCAGCTGCTTGTGCACGACCAGCCGACCGGAACGCGGGTCAAGGGCGGCAAAATCGGTGAACGTGCCCCCGATATCGATGCCGACCCGCCAGTCCATGGGGTCAGGCCTCCGCACGCTTCAGGGCGGTGACCTCAATCTCGACCTTCATCGCCTCTTCGGCAAAGCCGCAGATGATGGTCGTGTTGGTCGGGCGCGGCTCGGAAAAGGTCTCGCCAAGCACCAGGGAGACCGGCTCGACATAGCTGCGATCGGCCAGGAAGACGCGGACCCGGACAATGTCCTTCATCGCGGCGTCCGCCTGGGCCAGCGCGTCGCCGATCGTCTTCAGGCATTGCCGTGCCTGCTCAGCCGGGTCGTCGGAGATGCTGTGGTCGGCGAAGTTGTAGCCGGCGGTGCCGGAGACGAAGATCCATTCGCCGTCGACGACCGCCCGGCTGTAGCCGGCCATCTTTTCGAACTTCGACCCGCTGGTGATGGCGTAGCGCGACATGGGTTTCCTCTGGCTGGTTATGGTCGGGGCTTAAGCGGTCTCGCCGTCGATCAGGGCGACGAGCATGTCATACGTAGCGCCGGTGTCGCCCCGGATCGCCGCCGCCGCGGCGGCCACGTCCTGGCGCTCGAACGCGGCGATCAAGTCGAGATGATGAACGGCGCCATTGTCGAATTCCGCCGTGCCGATACGCGCCTCCAGGGCGCGGGACAGCATGCGCAGATAAGGCCCGAACCGGAGCCACAGCAGGCCGATCAACTGGGTCAGGACCTCCGACCCCGAGGCGCCATAGATCAGGAAATGGAACTCGCGGTTGCAGCGCAGCAGCGCCTCCACCCCATCGTCCCGGCTGATCTCCTGATGGGCCGCGCAGGCCTGCCTGACGCTGCGCAACAGGTCTCCCTTCACGAACGGCACCGCGCGTTCCACCGCCAAGACTTCCAGCGCGTAGCGGGCGTCGAACAGTTGATCCAGACGATCGCGCGAAACGGTTGGGACACGGCAGGAACCACCCGCCGTCAGTTCCAAGGCGCTCTCCGCCGCCAGCCGGCGCAGGGCCTCGCGAACGGGCATGTGGCTGGTGCCGAAAGACTTCGCCAAGGCGTCCAAGGTCAGGACCTGGCCGGGCTCAAAACGGCCAACGACCAAAGCGTCGTTCAAGGCACGATAGACCACGTCCTGCACGGTCGACCGTCCGCGCACGGGCTCGAACGGAAAGGGTGTGCTGGTTTTGGTTGAACTTGAAATGACGGCGACCCCGGATCGAAGATGATGAAACATCGTTGATCAAACGATCACACAATGCAATCCTTCGATTGCGAGACGGCGAATGCTCGGCGGGTGACTCGTGTTTGGACCCAAGCGCCGCCAGCAAAGAAACACATCGCGAATGTGTCGCGCAATGCCGTCAGAGCCGAGTTGACATTGGGGGGCTGCCAAACCGGCGATGCTGAGTGTACGCGATTTGCACAAGCGCTTTGGCGAGCTGCGCGCGGTCGACGGTGTCTCCTTCGAACTGGCGAAGGGCGGCATTACCGGGCTGATCGGCCCCAACGGCGCCGGCAAAACGACCCTGTTCAACACGCTGTGCGGCACGATCCAGGCCGATGGCGGCGAGGTGGAGCTGGACGGCACCAGGCTGGACCGGTTGCCGGCACACCGGATCTTGCATGCGGGCCTGGCCCGCACGTTTCAGATCCCCCGCCCGTTTCCGGAAATGACCGTCCTGGAAAACGTTATGATCGCCCCGCTGAACCAGCCGGGCGAGACATTCTGGAACGCCTGGTTCCGGCGCGGCGCCGTCGCTTCGGCCGAGAGACGGATCCGCGAACGGGCAATGGAGGTGCTGGAGTTTACCACGCTGGCGCATCTCGCCGGTGAACCCGCCAGGTCGCTGTCCGGCGGCCAGAAAAAGCTGTTGGAACTGGCACGCGTGCTGATCGCCGAGCCTAAGATCATCCTGCTGGACGAGCCGGCGGCCGGCGTCAATCCCGCGCTGATGGAGGTCTTGGTCGACAAGATCGTCAGCCTGAACCGGCAGGGCATCACCTTTCTGCTGATCGAGCACAATATGGACCTGGTCATGAGTGTCTGCGACCCGGTCATGGTCATGGCCCAGGGCGCCATGCTGTGCGTCGGCGACGCCGAGACCGTGCGCAACGATCCGCGCGTGCTGGCGGTCTATCTGGGCGAAGCGCCATGAGCGCGGTTCTCGCCGTCGACGACCTGGTCGCGGGCTATGTGGCCGATCTGCCGATCGTCACCGGGGTCTCGATGACCCTGTCGCCGGGCGAACTGGTGACGATCATCGGGCCCAACGGCGCCGGCAAGTCCACACTGGTCAAGGCCATCGCCGGCTTGGTCACGGTTATGGGCGGCCGGGTCCGCCTGGAAGGCAACGACATCACGGGCATCCAGACCCACCGCCTGCCCCGGTCCGGCGTCGGCTATGTCGCGCAATCCAGCAACGTCTTCACCAGCCTGACGGTGCATGAGAATCTGAGAGTCGCCAGCCACACCCTGGGGGCGGAGCGGGCCGAGCGCCTGGCCGACGCCTACGAGATGTTCCCCGACCTGAAACGCTATCGCGACCAGAAGGGGCGCGTCCTGTCCGGCGGGCAGCGGCAGATGCTGGCCCTGGGCATGGCGCTGGTCTGCCGGCCGCGCGTGATCTTGCTGGACGAGCCGTCGGCGGGACTGGCGCCCGCGATCGTGCAGGATGTCTTCAGTCGCCTGCGTGCGCTTGCCGATTCAGGCCTCGCCCTGTTGATGGTGGAGCAAAACGCGCGCGCGGCCCTGCAGCTTTCCGATCGCGGCTACGTCATGGCCGAGGGCGCGGCCAAGATCGAGGGACCGGCGAACGATCTGTTGGCCGACCCCAAGGTGGCCGAGATCTATCTCGGCACCAGACGGGCAAGCTGATGGGCCAGCTTATCGCAGACGGCATCCTGACCGGCGCGGTCCTGTCGCTGGGCGCCATCGGCGTCACCCTGACGCTGGGCATTCTGCGCTTCGCCAACTTCTCCCATTCCGAACTGGTCACCTGGGGCGGCTATTTCGCCCTGACCTTCATCGCCTTCGCCGGCACCAGCGCCGAGACCTTCGGGCCGCTGTCGTTCGGCTGGTCCTTCGTCGGCGCGATCATCATCGCCGGCATCGCGACCGCTGGCCTGGCCTTGCTCGTCGATGCCTTGGTGTTTTCACGACTGCGCCGGCGGCGGGCGGCCGAGATGACCTTGGTCTTCGCCTCGTTCGGGATCGCGCTGCTGCTACGCCATATCATCGTCCTGATCTTCGGGCCGCATGCCGTCTACTACACCGGCACCTTGCAATTCGCGGTCGAGGTGCTGCCCGGTGTGCGGGTCATGCCGGACCAGATCCTGGTTCTGGTCCTGACGCTGCTGTTCGTCCTAGGCCTACACTTGACGCTGAAGTTTTCGCGCCTTGGCATTGCCATGCGGGCCAGCGCGGAGAGCCCTGATCTCGCCCGCGTCCACGGCGTCGACGTACGGGTCGTCATCCGCTGGACCTGGGCCATCGGCGGTGGCCTCGCGGCGGCGGCCGGCGTGTTCTACGGCCTGACCGTGCAGCTGCGGCCCGAGATCGGATTTGCCTTGCTGCTGCCGCTGTTCACCGCCGCGCTGCTGGGCGGCAGCGGCAGCGTCTACGGCGCCGTTATCGGCGGCCTGATCATCGGCCTGTCGGAAAGCCTGTCGGTCCTGATCATCCCGACCGGCTACAAGCAGGCCGTGCCGTTCCTGATCCTGCTGCTGATCCTCTATTTGCGGCCGCGCGGCCTGTTCGGGGATGTCGCCAAATGATGGGCTATGTCTCCTATCTCAGCTTCTTTCTGACCTTGGCCCTGATCTACGGCATCGCCACGATGGGGCTGAACATGCAGTGGGGTTTCACCGGCCTGTTCAACGCCGGGGTCGTCGGCTTCTTCGCCATCGGGGGCTATGCCTACGCGATCGTGATCGGCCCCGACCGTCCGGACTTGCTGGGCGGTTTCGAAATGCCTTTCGTCATCGGGCTTCTGGGCGCGCTGGTATTCTCCGCCCTGGCGGCGCTGATCGTCGGCCTGGCGACCATGCGCTTGCGCTCGCACTATCTGGCGATTTCGACCTTCGGCATCGCGCTGACCATCCAGCTGGTCGCGCTGAATTTCGAGAGCCTGACCGCTGGCAATCTGGGCCTGATCGGCCTGGGCCGGCCGTTGGAGGACGCCTTCGACACGCCCTTGGGCTTCAACCTGTTTTATCTCGGCCTCATGGTGGTCGCGACGCTGATCGTCTATGGCGCGCTGCAATTGATTCTGCATTCGCCCTGGGGCCGCGTCTTGCGGGCGATCCGGGAGGATGAGGAAGCGGCGATCTCGCTGGGCAAGAATGTCAGCCGGTTTCGGCTGGAGGCTTTCGTTATCGGCTGTTCGCTCATGGGCCTTGCCGGTGCCTTCTATGTCGGCTCGATCGGCTATATCAGCCCGTTCGACTTCCTGCCCATCGTGACCTTCCAGATCTGGACCATGCTGATCCTGGGCGGCAGCGGCAACAATCGCGGCGCCATCCTGGGCGCGATCGTCGTCTGGGGCGTCTGGACATCCAGCGGCTGGCTGATCTCCACCGTCCTGCCGCCGGCCTGGCAAGTGCGCGGCGCCGCCAGCCAGGTCATCCTGATCGGCCTCATTCTGGTGCTGACATTGCTGTACCGCCCGCGCGGCCTGATCGGCGAGCGCGTTACCGTGTCTAGCGGTGCCCGGCTGGACGATCGATAATCAAGGGACAGAACAAGGAGGGGGCAATGAACAGACACGCATCTCATGGCAACGGGGAACAAAGGAGACAGATCATGACGACACGCACATGGGCGCTGGCCGCAACGGTTGCGATGGCCGCCCTTGCAACAGGCACCACCGGCGCGCAGGCCCAGGATTGCACGATCCCGCTGGGCGCGGTCTTCCCGCTGACCGGGTCCAACGGCCCCATCGGCGAGCCGATCGCGGAGACGGCGCGCTGGGCCGTCGAGCAAATGAACGAGGCCGGCGGCGTGCAGGGCTGCGAGGTTGAGTATCTGCTGCGCGACACGCAGGGCCAGTCCGCCGTCGGCGTCGACGCCGCGCGCAACCTGGTCGATGTTCAGGGCGTGCCCGCCCTGCTGGGCGCCATTTCCAGCGGTGTCAGCCTGCCGATCCTGACGTCGGTGACGGCCCCGTCTGAGGTCGTGCAGGTTTCCTGCTGTTCCTCATCGCCCAGCTTCACCGAACTGGCGGAATCCGGTGAGAGCGGCGGCTTCTTCTTCCGCACCCTGCCGACCAGCCGGGCGCAGGGGGTGGTGCTGGGCAACATCGCCAGCCAGAATTACGACGAAGTGTCGGTCATCTACATCAACACCGACTATGGCGTGAACCTGGCCCAGGAGTTCCAGGAGGCGTACGAGGCCTGGGGCGGCACCATTCTGGAATCGGTCGCCTATAACCAGGAACAGGCCAGCTATCGGCCGGAGGTGAACAGCGCGCTGGCGGCGGAGCCGGACGCGCTGGTGCTGATCGCGTTCCCCGTCGACGGGTCGACCATCCTGCGTGAATGGATCTCGTTTGGCGGACCGCAGGAATTCGTGCTGTCGAACGCGCTGCGCTCCGACGACGTGCTTGAGGCCGTCGGCGCCCAGTTCCTGGACGGCGCGCTTGGCGTCGACAACGCGCAGGTTTCCGGCCCGTCGGTCGAAGCCTTCAATGCCGACTATCAGGCAGCCTTCGACGCTGACCCGAACCGACCGGGCATCCACATCAACTATGATGCCGCCGCTGTCACCTTGCTGGCCATGGCGGCAGCGCCGGAGGCGACCGGCCCGGCGATCCGCGATCACATCCGCGTGGTGACCAACCCGGAGGGCGAAGAGGTCTATCCAGGTGTCGACGGCTTCAGCCGCGCGCTTGAGCTGATCGAGGCGGGCGAGCCGATCCGTTACGTCGGTGCCTCCGGCCCGATCAGTTTCGATGAGAATGGCGATGTTGCTGGGCCGGTTCTGATCTGGACCGTGACGGACGGCGCCCTGGCCGAGGACCGCGTCATCACCGTCGACGAGGTCAACGCGTTGTTCGACGAGCTGGCCCAATAGCGTCGGCCGAGACCCGGGAGAGCACAGGCGTCTCCCGGGTCTCAACGTTCGCGATGTCAGCGCCGGTCCGTCTGGGCTGCGTCGTGCCCGCCCACAATGTGATGGTGGAGCGGGACTTCGTGGCCATGTGCCCAGAGGGCGCCTCCGTTCACTTCGCACGGGCGGATATCGATTACGGCCTGCCGCTGCGCGGCCAACTGGAGGGCATGATCGCTTCTGGCCCTGACGCCGCCCGCGTGCTTGCCAAGGCCGATGTCCGGGCGATCTGCTTTGCCTGTACCAGCGCCAGCTTCCTTCACGGGCCGGGCAGCGACACGGCGGTTGCCGGGGACATGGAAGCGGCCTCAGGGACCCCATGCGTCACCACGTCCACCGCCATCCTGCGCGCGCTCGCCGCGCTCGGCGCCAGGTCGGTGGCAGTCGCGACGCCCTACGTCGACTGGGTGGTCGAGGCTGAGACAGCGTTTCTGGAGGAAGCGGGCATCCGCGTGGCCGCGATAAGCGGCATGCAGCTTGAGCGCGCCGCCGATATCAACGCCGTGCCGCTTGAGGCGGTCGTGGCGGCGGCAGAGGCCATCGACCGCCCGGACGCCGACGCCCTGTTCATCAGCTGCACCGACCTGGCCGCCATCGGCGCGATCGCCGAACTGGAGGCCCGCCTCAGCAAGCCGGTCATCACCAGCAATCAGGCAGGCTATTGGGCGTTGAGCCAGTTGGCCGGGGCACCCCTGCCGGCTGGTTGGGGAACCCTGATGTCGAAGAGACCGGCATGACCCGCCTCTACAAGGGCTATGACCAGGCCGACCTGGACGCACAATTCGTCCTCTCCGGCGCCGACGATCTCGATGCCCTGTTCGAGCGCCGGCAACGGGCCGCCGAAGCGGCGCGAAACCGGCACCGGTCGGCGCGCGGCGTGGCCTATGGCGATCTGCCCGGCGAGACGCTGGATGTTTACATGCCCGAGGGTGCCGACGGCGCACCGGTTCTGCTGTTCATTCATGGCGGGTTCTGGCGGTCGCTGGCAGCGGCCGACTTCGCCTTTGTCGCCGACGGGTTCGTGCCGGCCGGCATCGTAACGGTCGTGATCGACTATCCGCTGATCCCGCAAACCGACCTGGCCGGCATTATCGCGTCATGCTCTCGGGCGCTCGCCTGGGTGCGCGGGAACATCGCCGACCATGGCGGCGATCCGGACACCATCCACATCTCCGGCAACTCCGCCGGCGGTCATCTGGTGGCCGAACTTGCGCATCCGGACCGCGTGCGCGCCAGCGGGCTGCCGCCTGGGATCATAAGAAGCGTCTGCGCCATCAGCGGCCTGTTCGAGTTGGCGCCGGTGCGCCTGTCGTTTCAGAACGACACGCTGGACCTGCCACAAGCGGACGTCGAGCGCTTCAGCCCGCAGCGACACGTTACGCCCGGATTCCCGCCAACTCTGGTCGCCGTCGGCGGCTTGGAGACGCAGGAGTTCTTGGATCAGTCAGGCGACTATGCCGACAGGTTGCGCACACACGGCAACCAGGCCAACCTGCTGGTCGCGCCGGCCGCCAACCACATCACGATCGTTCTCGACCATTTCGCCAAGCCTGGCTGCGACCTAAACACTGCCGCGCTGGCGCTCATGGGTTTCGCCAGGGCCTAGATCACTGTAATTGGCGACCGTCGGGGCACGAATCGCTTCGGGCCTGCCATGCAGCGACATGGCTTTTCGACATGCGCGGTGGCCCGCTATGGTGGCCCGCTTTCAATCCTTGAGGACGTTCATGACCTATCTGCCCGCCGACGATCGTTACGAGAAAATGGCTTACCGCAGGTGCGGCAGGTCGGGGCTGAGGCTGCCGGCGATCTCGCTGGGCCTGTGGCACAATTTCGGCCATGACGCGCCGTTCGAAACCATGCGCGCGATCTGCCAGACCGCGTTCGACCACGGCATCACCCATTTCGACCTGGCCAACAATTACGGGCCGCCGCCGGGATCGGCGGAGGAAGCGTTCGGCCAGATCCTGCGCACGGACTTCGCCGGCTATCGGGACGAGTTGATCATCTCGTCCAAGGCCGGCTACCTGATGTGGCCGGGGCCGTACGGCGAATGGGGCAGCCGGAAATACCTGATCGCGTCGTGCGACCAGAGCCTGGCGCGTACGGGGCTCGACTATTTCGACATCTTCTATTCCCACCGCTTCGATCCGGACACGCCGCTTGAGGAGACCATGGGCGCGTTGGACCAGATCGTCCGGTCCGGCAAGGCGCTTTACGCCGGCATCTCGTCCTACAATTCGGAACGGACGCGCGAGGCGGTCGCGATCCTGAAGGCGCTCGGCACGCCGTGCCTGATCCACCAGCCCAGCTACAACATGCTGAACCGGTGGGTCGAACGCGACGGCCTGAAGGACACGCTGCAGGAACTCGGCGTCGGCTCGATCGCGTTTACGCCGCTGGCCCAGGGCATGCTGACCAACAAGTATCTGAAGGGCGTGCCCGCCGACAGTCGCGCGGCCCAAGACAAGTCCCTGAACCCGAATCTGCTATCGCCCCAGGCGATCGAAAATCTGTCCAAACTGAACGAGATCGCCGCCGGCCGGGGTCAGACGCTGGCCCAGATGGCCCTGGCCTGGGTGCTGCGCGACAACGGCATTACCACCGCCCTGATCGGCGCCTCGAAACCGTCGCAGGTTATCGACTGTGTCGGCGCCATCGACAATCTCGAATTCACCGCCGAAGAGCTGGCGGAGATCGACCGCTACGCGTCGGAGGAGAAGGTCAATCTCTGGGCGAAATCGTCGGACTCCTAGGCGGTTCCAGGCCGCCCGCTAGACGATCTTGCAGACCTCGTCGAAATCGAACCTGGGCAGACGCTGAAACACGGCCGTCTCGTCGGCATAGCCGAAGCTGCATAGGAAGTTCGTCTTCAGGCTGGTGCCGGCGAAGAAGGCCGCGTCCACCTTGTCATGGTCGAAGCCCGATTTCGGGCCGACATCAAACCCCATGGCACGCGCCGCGATCATGAAATAGGCGCCTTGCAGGCTGGAGTTTCTGAACGCCGTCTTTTCCGCGTGCGCCTGCTTGTCGCGAAACATCGGCGTCATGTCCTTATGCGGGTGCAGACGCGGCAGTTCGGTCCAGAAGTCCGAGTCATACGCGATGATCGCTGTGACCGGCGCGGCCAGAACCTTCGGCACGTTACCGGGCTTCACGCATTCGGACAGTTTTTGTTTGGCTTCTTGTGACCTGACAAAGACGAAGCGCGCTGGGTTGCCGTTGGCGCTGGTCGGCCCCCATTTCACGACTTCGTAGAGCTCGCGGATTTCATCATCCGTCACCGGACGGTCCTGCCAGCCATAGTGGGACCGTGCGTCGCGGAAGAGCAGGTCCAGCCCGTCATCGCCCAGCTTGGTCAGCCGCTGGCGCATTGCGCGAATGGCCTCATGCGCGGCCGCGCGCACGTCATTGTCATTGTCGCCGCTTGGCGGTGTGGAGGTCACGTTGTTCTGGTCAGTCATCTCGTTGCCACTCGGTTGCCGCTAAAGGCATCGCATCAAATTTGTCCATTTATTCGCCTTTGCCCCATTTTTACCGATTTTTTGTAGAACTCTCAAGAAATCTGGGTTTCAATCGGGTGTGCTGTCGCAGGGCAATGCAAGGGCGAACATCGATGTCCAAGTGGGAAGACTACAGCAACCATGCCAGATCAAAAGGCGTGCTGGCCAAGCAACTGTTCATGGTGCGCTCGACCCCCGCCGTTCCCCTGGACCAATTGGCGGAACAGCTGCCGCCGCATTTGGCCTATCAAAAGACGCTCGAGGACGATGGCACGCTGGTGTTCGCGGGGCCACTCTCCGATGCCAGCGGCGAAGAATGGTCCGGCGAAGGCTTGGTCATCTATCGCGCCAGCTCAATCGACGAGGCGCGGCGCATAGCAGACAGAGATCCGATGCACGCCAATGGCCTGCGCACCTACGAACTGCGTGCGTGGCTGTTGAACGAGGGTTCGCTGAACCTTTCGCTCTCGCTTTCCACCCAAAAACTGACGTTCAATTGAGGACGTAGGTCAGACCGGATCAATGCCCGCAATAGCGGGAACACCAGCTCCAAGGGCATCCAAGAACAGCGTCAGCCGACGCGGCTGAAAACGGCTTGGGGCGTAGGCCACGTTGATGGTCAAGGTTTCGGCACGCCAATCCGGCATCAGATCGACCAGCCTGCCCGAGGCAAGATCGGCCTCGACAAACCAGCGGGGGAACACGGCAAAGCCGGCATCGGCCAGCACTGCGCGATGAAGCGCAGCGATGCTTGTCGTCGAGAAGGTGATGGGCGGCGACAGGCTGGCCGTCCGTCCCGACCGATCCGTCAATTGGATCCTTGCCCCTTCGAACGGCTGCAAGGCGGCGCAAGGCAACTTTTCCAGGGCGCCCACCTCTGTCGCTTCGTTGAGTTCGGCAGCGACTGCCGGCGTCCCCACCAATAGCCGTTCGACCCGGCCGAGCGGACGCACGATCAACGTGTCGTCCGGCACAGGCCCGATCTTGATCCAGCAGTCGCAGCCGACGTCGACAAATCTGATGGGTTGGTCGTCCAACGCCCAATCGAGGGAGACCGCTGGGTGGCGTTGGCGAAACTGAAGGGCGATGTCGACCAGATGCCCCTGCCCCAACGCGATGGGGGCAACGACCTTCAACCGACCGCCCACGGCCTCCGTCGCACCGCCGTGCCGGTCCTCGACCGCCTGCCAGCCGTCGAGCAGCTCTCGTGCATCCGCCAGCAGTCCCAACCCGGTCGGCGTCAACGACAGGTCGTGCGTCGTTCTGCGAACGAGCTGTGCGCCGAGCCGGTTTTCCAGATCAGCCAGCTGTCGGCTCGCCGAAGGCTGAGACAAGCCCAGATCCCGCGCTGCCGCGCTGATGCTTCCGCGCTCCGCAATGCGAACGAAGGTGGCCAGCAGGGTCAATCGATCAAGCGATCTAGTCATTTGTTATAAGAATAACAGATAACGATATCACTCATCTACCGGATGTCCTGTGGTCGGAGCATGTTGTGATCACAAGCGGCACCCCTTGCCGCCAACGATGGAGAGCAACCATGGACACCAAGCCCAAGACCTTCAAACTCGGCGCCATTCTAGACGTCAATCGCCTGGGATATGGCGCCATGCGCCTGACCGGCCAGCCCGGCAATTTCGGCCCCTACAAGGACCTCGAGGGCGGCAAGGCGCTGCTGCGGCGCGCCGCCGCGCTTGGTGTGAATTTCTTCGACACCGCGCATGCCTATGGTCCGGGCGACAACGAGGCACTGATTGCCGATGCGCTTTACCCCTACGCCGGCAAGAAAGGTCCTCTCGTCGTCGCAACCAAAGGCGGCGTGACCAAGACCGCGCCCGACGCCATCCGCGCCGATGGCCGCCCCGAGACGCTGCGGGCTGAGGTTGAGGCGAGCCTACGCCTGCTTAGGCGCGACACGATCGATCTTTACCAGCTCCATCGACCGGACACTCACGTCCCGCTCGCGGACTCGGTCGGGGCGCTGGCCGAGCTTCAGGCCGCCGGCAAGATCCGCCTTATCGGACTTTCCAACGTCTCCGTTGACCAGTATCGGGAGGCACGGTCGATCGCGACGATCGCGTCGGTGCAAAATCGTCTGAATCTGGCGGACACGGGATCACTGGAACTGCTTCGGGCCACAGAGGCCGACGGCGCCGCCTTCATTCCCTACGGCCCGCTTGGTGCCCACCCGATGCGGCAGGGGTCGCCCCTGGCGGCCGACGACGGCCCCCTCGCCGCCATCGCGAGGCGCCTAACTGCCAAGCCCGGCCAAGTCGCGCTGGCGTGGCTGCTGAATCTAGCGCCGCATACGATCGTGATCCCGGGCACCACGTCGATCTCACACCTCGAGGATAATGTCCGGGCCGCCGACCTGTCGCTGTCCGACGCGGATATGGCCAGCCTCGGCGCTATCTTTTCGGCGCCAGCATGAAGTCGTGCACCACCTTCAAATAGGGCGTCGGCAAGCCGTATCGCGCGGCCTCGTCGGCGTCGTTGGTGGGTGCGTAATCAGCGACCAGGCTTTCACGCACGCCGAACACCGCGTCCTCGTCGACATAGCGATCCGCGCTGTCGAACAGTTCGGTGATCAGTTCGCCATAGCCGTCCTTGGAAATGCGAAAATGGATATGCGCCGGGCGCCAGGGATGGCGTCCGGTGGCGCGCAGCAGATCGCCGACCGGCCCGTCATCGGGCACCGTGTAGGGCTTGGCGCGCACGGTCGTGAAGCGGTAGGCACCTTGGTCGTCCGTGATCATGCGACAGCGCAGATTGTAGCCGTCGCGATCGGCTTCCTGGACGTCATAAAGGCCGTTGTCGGCATTCTGCCAGATGTCGAGCACGGCGCCAGGCAACGGCGTTCCGTCTGGCGCGCGAACAACGCCTTCGACCAGAACCGGCTGGCCAGGCTGGCCTTGGATCATGTCGCCGCCCACGGGCAGTTCAGGCGGATCGGTGACGTAGAACGGCCCCAGCACGCTGCTTTCCGAGGCGTTGTTGGCGCTGTTGACCAGGTCGACGGTCGAGGAGACGCCCAGCACATCCGAAAGCAGGATGAACTCCTGCCGGCTGTCGTCGGAGATCCGGCCGGCGCGGAACAGAAAGTTGACGGCATACTCCCACTCCTGATGGGTCAGCCGCGCTTCCTCGACGATCTGGTGCAGATGCCGGACGAGCACCGACAGGATCTCTTTCAGGCGCGCATCGGCGCCGCCTTCGACGGTCTTGGCGACCACCTCGGTGATGGTGTCGAGCGAGACGGAGCGCATCGCGATACCTCTTTAACGGATGAGAACCAGGCTGATCTGGGGGAAGGCAATGACCAAGATCAGCACCAGCAGCATGACCGCGGCAAACGGCAGAGCACCGAGAAACACGTCCGCCAGGCTGATCGACGGGTCGTCGATCGTGCTTTTGATGACAAAGCAGGAGAGCCCAAGGGGCGGGGTCAAGAGCCCGATCTCCGCGCCGATCACGGTCACGATGCCGAACCAGACCAGGTCGGCGCCGAACGCCTCGACCGCCGTCAGAAACAGCGGCACGACGACCAGAATGATCGAGGCGGTGTCGAGGATGGTGCCCAGAACGATCAGCAGCAGCACATAGATCGCCATCATCATGGCCAGGTTGAGATCCATGCTTTGCATCCACTCACCGAACAGGGTCGGCAGGCCGGCGATGCCCAGCATGCGGCTGTAAGTCGATGCGGCGATGATCAGGAACAGGATCGTCGCGGTGATGTGCCCGGTCTCGACCAGCGCCTCCCAGACGCTGCGCAGGGTCAGGCGCCGCCGCGCCGCCGCGATCAGGATGGCCATCAGCCCGCCCGCCGCGCCGGCCTCGGTCGGTGTGAAAACGCCGCCATAGATGCCGCCCAGTACCACCAGGATCAGCAGCACCACCGGCACCAGCTTGACCATGATCTCGCGAAAGCTGATCAGGGGTTCGGTGCGCTCACCTCCCTCGCCATGGCCGCCGCCGACGAAACGTGGGGCCAGCCAGGCCATGATCAGGATGGCAAAGCCGAACACGGTCGCGAGCAGCAGCCCGGGCACCACGCCAGCCAGGAACATGGCGCCGATCGACTGTTCGGCGACGACGGCGTAGATGATCAGCATGACGCTGGGCGGGATCAGCATGCCCAGCACCGACGAGCCGGCGACGACGCCGACCGCAAAACGCTTGCCATAGTGAAAGCGCCGCATTTCCGGCACGGAAACCTTGGTGAAGACCGAGGCGGAGGCGATCGAAGAGCCTGTGACCGACGCGAAAATGGCGTTGGCGGCAACGGTGGCGATGCCCAGCCCGCCCCGGATTGCCCGGAAGATCTGGTTGGCGACCTCGTAGACGTCCCGGCCCAACCCGGCCTTGGAGACGATCAGCCCCATCATGGTGAACAGGGGCACGGTCGCGAAGTTGTAGTCCGAGACCGTGTCCTTGACGGAGATGGTCAGCAAATTGATGGCGATATCGATATTGCCGCGCATCAGCCAGACGCTGACGAACGACACCAGCGCCAGCACGACCGGGATGTAAAGCCCGGCATAGATCAAGAGAACGATGACGCCGAGCGAGATCAGGCCGAGTTCCAGGGGACCCATCAATCGGCCTCGAACCCTGCTGCGACGGCCCCGCGCGCCGGCCCCGTCGGCTTGCCGGTGATCAACAGCCAGGCGGACAGCAGGAACTTCGCCAGGCACACCGTCGTGCCGATGACGACGATCACCCGGACCGGCCACTCGGGCACGACGAACAGGCCCTCATTGCCGAAATACTCGCCGCGCTCGATCGCATGGATCATGGTCGACCACGCGCCGATCAAGATCAGCGCCATCAGCGCGGCCCCGGCGAGATCGAAGCAGATGCGCATCACCCGCTCCACGTTCGGATGGCGCCGCGCCAGGATCGTCAGCAAGCCGTCGGACCGGGTCAGCCGCCCCAGCCGGATTGTGTCGCCGAGCTGCAGAAAGACGATGGCGACCAGCGACAGTTCGACCAGTTCAGCGACACCGGTAAACGGTTCGTTGAACAGAGTGCGGCCGAAGGAATCGGTGTTGATGATGACCAACAGCACCAGGATCCAGATGGACCCGATGGCGTTCATGCCAGCGAGGAGCCGGTTCAAAGCGCCGTCGAGCCGACCGGACATCGATGCCGCGGCCGGCCCTTCGGTGCGCATGTCAGACGGCATCTTGGTCTCGCGCCGTCAGCCTCGGCTCATTCCTGGTCCCATTGCCGCGCGATCGGCTGATCGGCTTCGCGCATCATGTCCATGTAAGCCTGCAGCATATCCGTGCCCGGCAGGCCCTGTTCGTCCAAATTCGCCGCCCATTCCAGCGCCAAGTTGGGCATGCTCGCAGCCCATGCTTCACGTTGCTCCGCCGACAGCTCATGCACCGTGCCACCGGAGTCGACGTAAGCCTGCTGACTGCCCGCTCCAAGGTTCGCCGTCATGCCCGCCAGATGGTCGCGATAGTCGATCGCCACCTCCTGCAGCACTTGCTGCACCTCTTCCGGCAGGCCTTCCCAAACGTCGTGGTTCACCGTGATCGCCTTGGAATTCATCGAACCGATATCGGCGTCGAGCATGTAGGGCGCGACCTCGACCAGCGAGAAGGTGACGGCAGCCTCCGGCCACAGCATGGTTGCGTCGATCACCCCCGTTTGCAGGTTGTTGTAGTATTCGACCAGCGGGCCCGAGACACCTGCCGCGCCGAGGTTTTCGATATAGCGCAGGTTGGTTCCCGCACCGCCGACGCGCAGGCCATCCAAATCGGCGAGACCCTCGATCGGATCGGTCGAAAACACCTGATAGGAATCCAGCACGACGCCGTTGGTCAGATAGACCTGGTTGGCGTCGAGATAGGCTTCGGTCACTTCGGGGAATTGCTCCGCCAACGCATCGATCGCGCGGGTGACAAGCTCAGGATCGGTGGTCACGAACGGTGTCACATACGCGATCTGGACCAACGGCAGCCGGTCGGGGTGGAACACCGTGGTCACGACGCCGATATCGCCGAGACCAAGTTCGAGGCCCTCCAGCACGCCGCGCGGGCGCACGATCTGGCCGCCCCAGGCCTGGTTCCAGTCGATCTCGTAATTGCCGGCCTCCGCCAGCCTACGATCGACCTCCGGAATGAAGTACGCGATGAACTCCTGCACCCATAGCGATCGCGGCGGATAGCCGTCGATCGCTGTCAGCGCGATGGTTTCCTGGCCGAAGGTCGCGGGCGATGCGCCCAGGACGCTTGCGGCCACCAACGCCGTCAGCCCGGTCGCTCCATATTGTGTTTTTGTCGTCATGGATCCCTCCCTTATTGGGTCTGGTTCAGACCACCTCGTCGGCAATCGGATTTCGCAACACCCCGATGCCTTCGATCTCTATTTCGCAGATGTCCCCGGCCTTCATCCAAACCGGCGGTCTGCGCGCATGTCCGACGCCGGCGGGCGTGCCCATGGCGATCACGTCGCCGGGTTCCAGCGTCATCACCTCGGTCAAATAGCAAAGCGTGTCGACGACGCTGAAAACCATGTCGGAGGTGTTGGCGTCTTGCATGATCTGCCCGTTCAGGCGCGACTGAATGCGCAAGCCCGCCGCGCCCGGCGGCAGTTCGTCGGCGGAGACAAATTCGGGCCCGAACCCGCCCGTTGCATCGAAATTCTTGCCCATCGTCCATTGATGGGTCTTGCGCTGATAGTCGCGCACGGACCCGTCATTGAAGACCGCGTAGCCGGCCACGCAGCTCAACGCCTCGCCTGGGGTTAAATGCCGGGCCGTGGTGCCGATTATCACCGCCAGTTCCGCCTCGTAATCCAGCCGCTCGGAACATCGTGGCCGGATCATCGGTTTGCCATGTGCAACAAGCGACGTCCGGCCGCGCATGAACAGTACCGGATAGTCAGGCTTCTCAAAGCCCCCTTCGTCCGCATGGTCAACGTAGTTGAGGCCGAGGCACAAGACCTTTCCGGGGCTGACCACGGGCGTCAGGAGATCAAGCTCGCCCATGGGCGTTCGCGGTATAGCCGACGCCGACGCCGCCTTCCATGCCTCCGCAAGCCGTTCGCCGCCTTCACCGATCAGGTCTTCCAATCGGCCGGGCCATCCGGACCCGAGATCGGCAAGCCGCACGACGCCACCCGGAAGATGAGCCCCCAGGGCAGGGTTGCCGTCTTGAACATAGGAGACGAAACGCATGCCTATCTCTCGATAAATTTCCTAACATCAAAATAAAATCGATAATTTAAGAAAATGTCAACCTGGCATGCAGAAGGAGGCTGAAAGCGGCCGACCAGGGTCCCACATGGGAGTCGACACGCGGATGTTGCTGGCACACCCTATTGAATGCCAGAAAATGATCGATATAACCAGATAATGGCGGAAACATCGATTTTCTGGAAAGTCATTGAATCCGTTTCCGATCAAGGACGGCGGCTGATCCGCTTGGGCGACGGCGGCAACGTCAAGAATGCCTCAATCGACAGGTTGGGCCGGGCGCTGATCTCGGAACAAGGAGAAGCCTCCGGCGTCGCCCTCGCCGCCCTGCTCATCGAGCGCTATGACGCTTTGGATGCATCGGACAAGCGGACGTTCTTTCGACTGCTCCTGGACGAATTCGGGCCGGATCGGGAGGCGTCGAGGCAGGCCCTGGCTGCACTCGAAATCGATCCCAACGACACGACGGCCTTGTCGCGACTGCATTACGCGGCGGAGCCCAAGCGTCAAGAGCTGATGCGGCGCATCAATCTGGCGCCGGGCGGCATCACCGCGCTGGTCGCCATGCGCTCCGACCTCTTGGACGCCATGACCTCCGACCCGGATCTGGCCGTGGTCGACGCCGATTTCGAGCACCTGTTCAGGTCCTGGTTCAATCGCGGCTTTCTGCAGTTGGCGCGCATCGATTGGCAGACGCCGGCCGCCATCCTGGAGAAGATCATAGAGTACGAGGCGGTCCACGCGATCGAGGGCTGGGACGATCTAAGGCGCCGCGTCGATGCGCCGGACCGCCGCCTCTATGCGTTCTTCCACCCTGCCTTGTCGGATGGCCCCTTGATCTTCGTCGAGGTCGCCCTGACCCGCGACATCCCGACAAGCATACAGGAGATCCTGGCGGAGGACCGCGAGCCGATGCCGGTCAAGGACGTTTCGACGGCGGTCTTCTACTCGATCTCCAACTGTCAGCGCGGCTTGCGCGGCGTCTCGTTCGGCAACTTTCTGATCAAGCAGGTCGTCGAAGAGTTGCGCGGCGACCTGCCCCAGTTGCGCACGTTCGCCACCTTGTCGCCGATACCCGGATTAAGCCGTTGGTTGCGCGAAGAAGCTGCCTTGCAATCGAATGTCTTGACGGATCGGGATCGGCAAATCATCGATGACCTGGCCGGCGGCGAAGGCCTGATCGACCGCGCCCCGGATACGGAGGTTAGGAAAGTCATGATCAGCCTGGCCGGCCAGTATCTGGTCCGCGAAAAGGCCGAAGACGGCCGACCCGTTGATCCGGTTGCCCGGTTTCATCTGGGCAATGGCGCGCGGCTTGAACGAATCAACTGGCTGGCCGATACCAGCTCCAAGGGTCTCGCCGAGTCATACGGTCTGATGGTGAACTATTGCTACGTGGCCGACGAGATCGAGGCCAATCACGAGGCCTTTGCCAAGCAAGGCGCCGTCGCGGTCTCGTCGTCGGTCCGCCGATTGCTGAGATCCCAACGTTCGGCCGAACGATCCAGAACGTCGCCGGCACCAGCGGAGGCCGCAGGACAGTGACCGAGAACCATCTTTTTGCGCAACTGCGAGCGGCGATCGACCGGCCGGACGCCGTCTTCGTCGAGACCGAGAAGGGTGCGCGCATCACCTATGGCGACATGCTGGCCCAGTCCGCCCGCATCGCCCGGGCCCTGAAGGGAATGGGGCTAACCCCCGGCGACCGTGTCGCGGTCCAGGTGGAAAAGTCCGTCGCGGCCTTGATGCTCTATCTCGGCGCATTGCGCGCCGGCGCCGTCTTCCTGCCGTTGAACACAGGCTACACCGCGTCCGAGATCGGCTATTTCCTCCAGAACGCGGAACCGACGCTTTTCGTCTGCGACCCCGCCAAACAGCGTGATCTTGCCCAGGTGGCGTCGACGGCGGGCGTGCCGCATCTGGAAACCCTCGACGCCGAAGGCAAGGGATCACTGGCGGAGCGCTGGTCGAAAGAGCCCGCCGAGTTCGACGACGTGCCGCGCGGGCCTGAGGACTTGGCCGCCATCCTCTACACGTCGGGCACGACAGGCCTGTCCAAGGGCGCCATGCTGTCCCACGACAACCTGGCGTCGAACGCCCATACCTTGCGTCAGGCTTGGCGGTTCACGGCGGACGACGTCCTGATCCATGCCCTGCCGATCTTTCATACCCACGGCCTGTTCGTCGCCACAAACATCACCCTGGTCGCCGGCGGCTCGATGATCTTTCTGCCGAAGTTCGACCCCGACCGCGTGTTGTCGGTGATGCCGCGGGCGACTGCCATGATGGGCGTGCCGACCTTCTACACCAGACTGCTGGCCAATCCCGGCCTGACACGCGAGGCGACCGGCGGCATGCGCCTGTTCGTATCCGGTTCCGCGCCGCTTCTGGCCGAAACCCATGCCCAGTTCCGGGACCGCACCGGCCACGCGATCCTGGAACGCTACGGCATGACGGAAACCAACATGAACACGTCCAACCCTTATGAGGGCGACCGGCGCGCCGGCACGGTCGGCTTTCCGCTGGATGATGTTGCGTTGCGCATCGTCGACCCCGAGAGCGGACGGCGCCTCGACACCGGCGAGGTCGGCGTCATCGAGGTCAAGGGCCCCAACGTCTTTCAAGGTTACTGGCGCATGCCGGAGAAAACGGCGGCCGAATTCCGGCCCGACGGGTACTTCATCACCGGCGATTTGGGGGCCATCGACGCGGATGGCTATGTGTCAATCGTCGGGCGGGCCAAGGATCTCATCATCTCCGGCGGCTTCAATGTCTACCCCAAGGAAATCGAGAGCGAGATTAACAGGGTCGCCGGCGTGGCGGAGTCGGCCGTGATCGGTGTGCCGCATCCCGACTTCGGTGAAGGCGTCACGGCGGTGATTGTCCGCGCGCCCGATCACGCCGTTTCCGACACCGAAATTCTGGCCCAACTCGACGGCAGACTGGCCCGTTTCAAACAGCCCAAGAAGGTCCTGTTCGTCGATGAGCTGCCGATCAACGCGATGGGAAAGGTTCAGAAAAACGTACTGCGAGACCGTTTTTGGAACACCTATGCACAATAGTTCATTGAATAGGACAAGGCGCAACGGTTTAATGCTCGCGAATTCGAATAGGTGGATGCCGGACTCTTGACTGACTTCTTTCAAGTAACTGGACGGTGACATAATGGAAGCCGCTTCGACTGCAGAGTCCTTGACCAGTAGAGCCTATGCCCAGCTGCGCGCAGCAATTATTGCGGGCGATTTGGAACCGGGGCGAAAGCTTAAGATCGACGAGCTGCGGCAACTATACGGCTATGGCGGCAGCCCGATTCGCGAGGCGTTGAGCCTGCTGACGTCGGACGGTCTCGTTTCGCGATTCGAGCAGCGCGGCTTCAACGTCGCCGAGGTCAGCCGTCGCGAGTTCAGCGAACTCCTGAAGACCCGTTGTTGGCTTGAAGAGCGGGCTTTGCGCGAGTCCATCGCCAATGGCGGCAAGGAGTGGGAGGAACGCGTCATCCTGGCCCAGCACTGGTTGTCGCGCGAACCGCGCAGCCGGAACGACGGCGGCGCCTTCCTTGCCAATGAGGCCTGGGAAGTCCGGCACAAGGAGTTTCACACGGCCCTGATCTCAGCCTGCGGCTCGTCGATCCTGCTGCGGATTTGCGACCAGCTTTACGATCAGAACATCCGCTATCGCATGCTGTCGGGTCCTGCTGCCTATCCCAGCCGAAATGTCGCCGACGAACACGCCGCCATCATGCAGGCGACCCTCGATCGCGATGCGGATCTCGCGGTTGCCAAGCTGGTCGAGCACTACAACAAGACCGGTGCGTTTTTGGCTGAGCGGCTCTGACGGAATGGGGGTCGCGGCGAACGCACCCAGCGGCCATGATGGCCCGATGGCGTCGACGCTTCCCAACATCGATCAAACCCTCGCCACCACCTTTGGCTTCACCGATTTTCGACCCGGCCAGCGCACCATCGTCGAGGCGCTGATCGGCGGCGAGAACGTGCTCGCCGTGATGCCGACGGGGTCGGGCAAAAGCCTCTGTTACCAGTTGCCGGCCGTGATCTCACCCGGCACGACGCTGGTCGTATCACCCCTGCTGGCCCTGATGCGCGACCAGGTCGCCGCCCTGCGCAGGGCCGGCATCGAAGCGGGCTCGCTGTCATCGGCAACGCCGCCGCAAGAGGCACGGTCGGCGCTGGACGGCCTCGCGGACGGCAGCCTGAAACTGCTCTACATGGCACCGGAACGGTTGGCGGCGAACGGGACGATCGGTCTCCTGAAAGGCAAGATCGCGCGCATCGCGGTGGACGAGGCGCATTGCGTTTCCCAATGGGGTCATGACTTTCGGCCCGAATATCTGAAGATCCGCGAGGCGGCCGACGCGATCGGCGACGACCTGCCCATTGCCGCCTTCACCGCCACCGCCGATCCGGGCACCCGCGACGAAATCGCCCGGGCCATGTTCCGGCGCAAGCCCAAGATCATCGTCCACGGCTTCGACCGGCCGAACCTGTCGATCGCCATGGAGCCGAAATCCGACCCGCGCCGACAGATCATCGCGTTCATCCGTCAACGTCCGGGCGCCAGCGGCATCGTCTATGTCTCGACCCGGCGCAAGGCCGACCAGCTCGCCGACGGCCTGGTGAAAGCCAACATTCCGGCGATTTCCTATCACGCCGGCCTGGACGGCGCGGAGCGCACGGCACGCCAGGACCGCTTCCAGCGCGAGGATGGCCTGGTCATCGTCGCTACCGTCGCGTTTGGCATGGGCATCGACAAGCCCGACGTGCGCTTCGTCGCCCATGCCGACATGCCCAAGACCATCGAGGCCTATTATCAGGAGATCGGCCGCGCCGGCCGCGACGGTCTGCCGGCCGACACGTTGACCCTTTACGGGCTGGACGACATGCGGCTGCGGCGCCTGCAGATCGACCAGTCCGAGGCGCCGGACCAGGTCAAGCGGGCGGAGCATCAGCGGCTGTCGGCCCTGTTGGCGCTTTTGGAATCGCCCGCCTGCCGCTGGCGCATGCTGCGATCGTATTTCGGCGAACCGTCGGAACCGTGCGGCCGCTGCGACGTCTGCCGCGACGGCATCGTCGAGGCGGACGCGACGACCGAGGCACGCATGGCCTTGTCCGCCCTGTTGCGCACGGGCCAGCGCTTCGGCACGGAACATCTGATCGACGTCCTGCTGGGCGCGGAGACGGACAAGGTCCAACGGTTCGGCCATGCCGGCCTGCCGACCTTCGGCGTCGGCAAGGAACGGACGCGGCCCGTGTGGCGCGGCATCTTCCGACAGCTCTATGCCGCCGGCATGATCGCCACGGACAGGGACGGCCACGGTACCTGGCAAATGACGCAAGAGGCGCGGCCGCTGTTGAAGGGCGAGGTCCCGTTTTCCGTCCGCGCCGATGTGTTCCAGGCGCGGGCCAAGCAAAAGGCGCCGCCGGCAGCCAAGGCTGCGCTGTCAGACCTAGACGAAGCCAGCCAGGCCCTGTTCGACGCGTTGCGCGCCAAGCGCCGCGAATTGGCCGAGGCGGAGGAGGTGCCGGCCTATGTCGTCTTCCCGGACCGGACGCTGATCGACATCGCCATGAAGAAGCCGACCGACAAGGCGGCCTTCGCCGACGTGCATGGCGTCGGTCAGGCCAAGCTCGATCGGTACGCCGACATGTTCCTGCCGATCGTGGCGGCGCATCTCGACCAGCCTAACGCTCATTAAGGTTGTAGCGCATGATGCGTCCATGCGGCCCCTCCCGGTCCCGCTCCAACCCGTAGCAGTCCCCCGGCGGCCCCTCGCGCAGCGCCAGAACATCCTCGATCCTGTCGCGGTCCTCCTGATCGAGGGCGAGGCCAAAGATGGCCTCGTTGGCCGCCAGGTGCCGTGTGGAGGTCGCGCCGACGATGGCCGCAGCCGCCCCCGGCCGATCGAGCAGCCAGCGCACGGCCACCTGACCGATCGAAACGCCGTGCCGCGTCGCGACCATATCAAGCGCCGACAAGAGCTGCTGAAACAAGTCCCAGCCGCCGAACTCGTCGATGATCAGCTTGTATTTGGTCAGCGAGCGGTTGGTGAAGGGCGTTTGCGGTTCCGCCGCGCCCAGCCAGCGCGGCGCAAAAAACCCGCCGGCCAGCGTGCCATAGCACAGAAGCGCGATGCCATGATCCTTGCAAAAGGCGACCATGCCATGCTCCGGCCGGTCGTCGATCAGCGAGTATTGAAGCTGATGCACGGCGACGGGCACCCCAGCATCGAGCAACTGGCCGAGATGGGCCATGTCGTAATTGGTGACGCCGATGCGATCGATCTTGCCGCGCTGGCGCAGGCCTTCGAGATGAAGCGCGATTTCGACATGGCGGGCGACGGCAAAGTCCCACCAGTGGAACTGGACGAGGTCCAACCGTTCGGCACGCAGCCGCTTCAGCGAGCGATCGATGATCCGCTCGACATACGCCCCGTCGCAGGTGTCGAGCGCACCGAGGTCGGGAACGAACTTGGTGTGGATCTGGATCTTGGGCGCCAAGTCCGGGTAGGCCGCCCGGAAATCGCCGATCAGTCCCTCGACCCCGGTATAGTGATCGGCGCAGTCGAAGGTGGTAATGCCGGCCTCGACGAATTGGGCCATGTCGTCAATCGCCTGGGTCCGATCGACATCGCCATGGCCGCCGGCGAGATGCCAGCCCCCTTTGATCAATCGTGAAATGCTGTAGTCGGGCCAAAGGTCTGTGCGCTGAATCGCGGTCATGAGGCAGTCTTTATCACGGGGACGATTCCGGCAAGGCCGTCGCGTGATCGGCCTCCGCCAGACGCTTCAGCGCCATCCGGTCCACCTTGCTGGACGGCGTCAGGGGCATGGTGTCGAGGAAGACGATCTCCTCCGGCGCCTTGTAGCCGACGCGCTGACGCGCAAACGAAATCAACTCAGCGGCGGACGGCCGGTCAATGCCTGGCTTTATGGTCACGTACGCGCGGACGTTCTCGCCATGAACGAGATCCCGAACGCCGACGACGCCCGCCAGCGCGACACTGTCATGGGCCAACAACGCGTCCTCGACCTCCTGCGGGAAGATGTTCGAACTGTCGTGCACGATCAGTTGCTTGCGCCGGCCACAGAACCAGTAATAGCCCTGATCGTCGGCCCGCAGAACGTCGCCGGTATCGAACCAGCCATCGCGCCGGACTTCATCGGTCGCCTTTTCATCGCGCCAGTAGTAGGGCGAAATGCCTTTGAACGTCACCCACAGCCGACCTTCGGTGCCAGGCTGAACCTCATGGAAATCGTCATCGCGGATCGAGGCGGTGAAGCCGGGTGCAGTGCGGCCGACCGCGCCGCGCTTTGAGCGGTTCGACGAGATGTTGATGTGCGACAGGCCGTCTTCTGTCATGCCATAGATCTCGGTAATCGACAGGCCGGTTTTTGCCGCGAACTCGTCCACCAGGGAGCTGGGCACCTTATCGCCGCCGGCAAGCACCAGCCGGACGGAATCGAAGTCGGCGGCCGTCGTTTGGTTCTCCCGCTCCATCTGGAACAACAGCGGGGGCGGCATTTGAAAGATGGTCGGCCGCCATCGTCGCATGAGGTCGAGCGTCTCGGCCATCTGCCCAACCCGGGGAAGCACGATGGCAGCACCACGGCTGAAGCCGGCAAGGATCATCAGGAACGCGCCGATATGGGACGCCGATGACGCCGGCAAAACGATATCGTCCGCGCTGACCTGATAGGCGTACGCCTGATTGGCCAGCATCCAGCCCAGATTTCCGAATGTGTGAGTCACTCCCTTGGCCGGGCCGGTGCTGCCAGAAGTGAAGAAGATGAAGCACGGCGTCGACGGCGCGTGTTGCCCGAACGAAGCCGGGTCTTCCGATGGCATAAACAGGCTTTCCACAGTCGGTCCATGCGCGCCCTCGCCGGCTTCGATCCTCAGAGGCAAGTCCCCGGCGCGCGCGCTGGCACCAATGTCGGCGCGGCGTTCGGCGTGGTAGACGAGGGCGGCCGCGCCGCTGACCTCAAGCGCGTGATCGATCTCCGGCGCGGTATAGCGATAGTTCAGCGGCACGGCGACAAGGCCGGCCTTCAACGTGGCCAGATAGTGAATGACGAGCGCATGACCGTTGGGCAACAGCGACGCCACCCGGTCCCCGATCTTCAGGCCCAGGCGCAGGAGATTGCGTGCATACAAGGTGCTGAGAGCGTCCAGCTGGCGCCACGACCAAGCGCCCTCAATGGTCGCCAGACCTGTTTCGTCCGGTGTCCTGTCTAGGCCAGGGCGCAGGATTTGGGAGAGCTCAACCGGCCCCGACAGGGGTTCGCCGTAGTTTGGCATCAGGGCCTCATCGGTGGTGGCTGTACCGCCCCTGCCGCCGCAGGTTTCTAGCCAGGTGTCTGGCCATAAACATCGTCCGGCACATGCTCCAGCCAGTCGGTGTGGCTGCCGCCGGCGCTTTCCTGAATGGCGACATGGATCATGGCGATCGTCGGCGAGGCGCCGTGCCAATGCTTCTCGCCCGGCGGAATCCAGACCGTGTCGCCGGCACGGATCTCGCGCAGCGGGCCGTCCCAGGCCTGCACCCGGCCGACGCCGGACAGGACGTGCAGCGTCTGGCCCAGCGGGTGCGTATGCCAGGCGGTGCGCGCGCCCGGTTCGAAATTCACCCGATAGGATCTAACCCTCGCCGGCTCCGGCGCCTCCAGAATCGGGTCTAGCCAAACAGTTCCGGTGAACCAGTCGGCGGGTCCGCGCCGGGTCGGTTCCTCGGCGGGCGATCGAACCTCCATTTCTACGCTCCTTGGTTTCTTGCCGATGTGCCGTAACGGATTATCGCGTGGGTGACGAGATAAAGCACGATTGCGTTCAGCACGTGCCAGAAGAAGTGGGTGCCGAGGGGATAGATGCTGCACAAGGGTTCGTCGATCATTCGCAGGGTCAAGGAAACCGCGAACAAGCCTGCCGCCATGAGCACCGCCGGTCCTGCCGCGTGCCGTCGTGCGACGATCAAGAACAGACCGATCGCGGCCATGGTGATCAGGGCTGCGATGTAAGGTCCGCCGGGCACCCCGATCAGCGCCGGCGGCACGATGGCCAGCACCAGCACGACCAGGACTGCGATCAGTCCGCCCCAATAGGGCAGCCCCACCAAGCGCGTGACCGCCAGGTAGGTCGCCGCCAGGATGAACAGGCCGATCGGAATGACGTCCGCCAGCGCCGCCCAGAACACGGCCAGCGTGTGAAACAGAAAACTGCCGATGCCGATGGCGAGGACCAGCAGCACCAGGATCCAGTTCGCCGGGTCATGGTTGGGCTGGCGACGCGCGCGGTTGAGCTCAACCGCCAACACCAAAGCGGCGATGATGAAGGCGAGATTGGTGACGGCGTTGATCGGCTCCGCCCAGAAGTCCGGGCCAACCCGTTCGCAATAGACGTCGATATGGTCGCTTTCCATGTCCAGATCAGGGTAGACGGTCGGTGAAGGCGATCAACCGGCCTCCCTGTACAAATCGCCGCACATCGTCACACTGTGGCACCGACACTGGCCGCTTCGCTGAATAGAGACAAGGCACCATGGCTTTCGACTCGCTGCCCCCGCAATCGCCGATCAACCCGCGCGCGGACGCCTATGCCGAGACGGCGTTGACCCTGTCGAAGGAAGCGGCCGCCAGATGCCGTTGCGTGCTGGACGTGCCCTACGGCGACGACTATTGGCAGAAGGTCGACATCTACCTGCCGGACGATCCGTCGGCGACCGGGCTGCCGGTCTTCATGAACCTGCATGGCGGGGGCTGGACCCACGGCTATAAGGAATGGCTGGGCTTCCAGGCCCCGCCCATCGTCAGCCTGCCGGCGATCTATGTTTCGGTCTCATACCGGCTGGCGCCGGATCACCTCTATCCGACGCCGTTGGAAGACACCTTCCGGGCGTTGAAATGGACCGTCGACCATATCGCGGGCCATGGGGGCGACCCGAACCGGATTTTCATCGGCGGCCATTCGGCCGGCGGCCACCTGTCCAGCCTGGCGACGCTGCGGCGAGACATGGCCGCCGATTTCGGCCTGCCGGACGGCGTGATCAAGGGCTGCTTTCCGGTCAGCGGGGTCTACGAGATCGACTTCGAAGACGCCGACTTGAAGGAATGGGCCGAGGGGCCGGGCAGCGTCATGCTGCGCAGCCGCGACGATGCGAAGGCGGCCAGCCCGATCACCCATGTCGAGGGCAATCGAACGCCGTTCTACATCACCTGGGCCGACGGCGACGGCATCTATGCCACGGTCACCGGCCCCAGAATGGTCGAGGCCTTGTCAAAGCAGCCGGGGCGGGTCGCGTGGCACGTCTTTGAGGACAAGAACCATTTTTCCGTCAATCTCGACATGGCCGATGAAAGCAACCTCTGGGTCCAAACGCTGCGATCCTGGATGGCGGTAAGCTAGACATGGCGCGCCAATACAAAACACCGCGCGGCGGCTTGAAATGAAACGCGTGAGCATCATGGGCGCGGGTCGCATCGGCAGGCCGGTGATGAACTTCGTGCGCGATGGCGACCCTTGGCGCCTAACCGCCGTGCTGGTGCGCAGAAACCGAACCTTCGCCGAGCCCGAGATCACCTCGGATGCCGATCGCTTTTTTGACCGCGAGACCGATCTCATTATCGATACCGCCGGGCCGGAGGCGCTGCGCGCCCACGGTGAGCGGGCGCTGTCCCTGGCCGACGTCTGGACGATCAGCGGTACGGCCCTTTCGGACCCCGACCTGATGCGGCGCTTGGCGAAAGCCGGTGAGGCGACCGGCCACCGCCTGCGCATCCTGCCCGGCGCGATCGGCGGCCTGGACGCGGTGTCGGCCTTGGCGCGCGACCCGTCGATGCGGCTTGGCATCCACGCCAAGGGTCCGGAGTCGATCGATGCGCCGGCCAATACATTCTCCGGATCGGCGCGGGAGGCGTCGGCACGGTTTCCCAACATGGTGAATGTTGCCGCTGCGGCCGCCCTCGCCGGCCCCGGCCTGGACGCGACATCGGTCACGGTGACGGGCGGTAGCGAGGGACAAGGGCATCATCTCGGCGTCCGGGCAGAGGGTTCCTACGGTCGTTTGACCGTGGATATCGACATTCCGCCGGATCTCGCCACCGGCGACCACAATCCAGTGTCGGCCTCGATCATCGCCGCCCTTGTGCGCGAAACGCAGACCATCTGGGTTGGCTAGGCAGGAGAGGGAGTGATGGCCGAAAGCACGTCGCCGGAGGATGAGGTCAAGCGGCTGCACGACGACCTTCAGGCCTGGATCGGCCGGGGGGACGTCTCGCGCTGGCCCACGTTCGAGTCCGCGCTGGCCGACGATTTCGTTCAGATCGGCCCCGATGGTATTGCCCGCGACCGCGCCACGGTGCTCGATCTCGTCGCCGGCTTGAAGGGCATTGCCGGCCCCACCTTCGTCATTGAGATCAAAGAAGCGAAGGCGCGGACGCTCGGCGGCGGGTACGCCTTGGTCAGCTATCGCGAGGTTCAGCGCGGCGGTTCAAGGGACACCGATCGCTGGTCGTCCGCGCTTCTCAACCGATCGTCGACAGGCGCATGGCGCTGGCACCATCTGCACGAATGCTGGGCTGGCTAGGCCGTGTTCCACCCCAGTTCAGCAGACCTAGTGCGCGACTTTCGGTCCGGCATGCATGTCGTCATCACCGGCTCCGGCTCCGCGCTGATCGATCCAGAACGGGGCGGCGCCAGTGCGGCGGTGATTGTCGATGGCGTGATCCTGCAGTTCGATTGCGGCCGCGGCGTCATGGAAAACCTGACGCGGGCCGGCATCAATCCGGTCGATATCGACCATCTGTTCTTCACCCACCTGCATTTCGACCACATCGCCTCGTTCGGCTATTTCGTGATTTCCACCTGGATTGCAGGCCGCCAGCGGACGCTGCCGGTTTACGGTCCGGCTGACACGCGCGAAATGGCGGAGAAGCTGGTCTTCAGCGGACACTTCGTCGATGTCCGTTTCGCCCGTGGCCTGGTCGCGACATGGCCGGAGGATGTTCCCAGCCGGCCACGCGACGAGCCACCGGTCGAGGTTCGGGAAATCGAACCCGGCATCGTGCTGCAGAGCGATGACGTGACGGTGACGGCGGTCGCGGTGCCGCATTTCCAGCATCTGGGCGTTCAGAGTCTCGGCTATCGCGTGGACAGTACCCACGGCTCGGTCGTCATCACCGGCGACGGCAGACCGTCCGACGCGATGATCGAGTTGGCCCAAGGCGCCGATGTCCTGGTCCATGAATGCGCCAAGCCGGACGCGGATATGGTCACCGGCGGCAAGCTGGCCCGGTCCAAGGGCACCGATACCCCCTCCGGCCCGCATACGACGCCGACCTGGCTTGGACGGGTCGCGCGCGACGCCAAGGTGAAACACCTCGTGCCGACCCATCTCGGCCCGTTCCGGTCCGTGCCGGCGGCCTTCGCCATGTCCCGCACCTATTACGGCGACACCCAACCGGGCCCCGAATTCTGGGCGACCTATGAACGCCGTATCCGCGAGACCTATGACGGACGCCTGACCCTTGCCCATGACGGGCTGGTGATCACGGTCGCTGAGTAGGCAGCCGCCACCACGTCCTGATTGAGCGGCCAGCGAAATCTGTTATAATCAATTCAATACAAACAATTGGATATCGGACATCGGGTTCCCGATGCCGAGACGGTCGTTAGCGGCCAGCAAAGGGGGAGATCATGTTGGACGATGCGCCCGTCGAGTGGATGTATCGGACCTTGTTCCGTATCCGCTTTTTCGAAGACCGGGTTCAGGAGCTGGCGCGCACCAACGCGGTGCCCGGCTATCTGCACACCTATCTGGGGTCAGAGGCGATTGCCGTCGGCGTGATGGCCGCGCTGCGCCAGGACGACTGGATCACCTCGACCTATCGCAGCCACGGCCATGCGATCGCCAAGAATGTCTCGCTTTATTCGATCGCGGCTGAGATCCATGGCCGCACCACCGGCACCTGCCAAGGCCGCGGCGGCAGCATGCACATCTCCGACTTCGACAAGGGCATGCTGGGCGCGCTGGGCATCGTTGCCGCCGGCCCGCCTCTGGCGCTGGGCGCGGCGTTGCAGGAACGCCGATCCGGCAGCGACCGGATCGCCGCCTCGTTCTTCGGCGATGGCGCGCCCCATAACGGTGTGTTTCACGAGGCCGCCGGTCTTGCCAAGCAGTGGGACGCGCCGGTCCTGCTGGTCTGCGAAAACAACGGCTATGCCGAGGCGACGGCGACCGACTGGCACCTGAACACCGACACCGTGGCCGACATGATGTCCGCCTATGCCATCCCGGCCGAGACGGTCGACGGCATGGACATGTTCGCGGTCTATGCGGCGGCCAAGCCGGCCGTGAACCGGATGCGCGCCGGCAGCGGCCCGGAGCTGATCGAGTTTCTGTCCTACCGTTTCTCCGGCCAGTATGAGGGCGACAATCAGGCCTATCAGCCACCGGAGGAAATCGCCGAAGCCAAAAAGCGCGACCCGGTCCTGCTGGCGCGCGAACGCGCCGCCCAGATGGGCCTGAACGCGGATGCGCTGGCCAAGATGGAGGCCGAGGTCCACCAGGAGGTCGACGACGCCTTCGCGGCCGCCGAAAAGGACCCGTGGCCCGAACCCGAGGACGCCTTGAAGGACGTCTATGTCGACTATCCGGAGGGGCAGATCCGCTATGCGTGAGCTAACCGTCAAGGACGCCATCAATGAGGGCCTGCGCCAATGCATGGAGGCCGACCCTAACGTCGTGCTGTTCGGCGAGGACATCGCCGGCGGACAGGGCCGCGACGATCATCCCGGCGCCATGGATGCCTGGGGCGGACCGTTCGGCGTGACCCAGGGATTGTGCACCCAGTTCGGCCGCGAGCGGGTGCGTGACACGACGATCGCGGAGGCCGGCTTTTTCGGTGCCGCCGTCGGCGCCGCCATGGTCGGCATGCGCCCGGTCTGCGAGCTGATGTACGCAGATTTCGCCGGTGTCTGCTTCGACCAGATGATGAACCAGGCCGCCAAGATGCGCTATATGTTCGGCGGCAAGCAGCGGGTGCCGATGGTCATGCGCACGGTCGTGGGCGCCGGTTTCCGGGCGGCGGCGGAACACTCCCAGACGCTCTATTCCCTGTTTGCCCATATTCCAGGCCTGAAGGTGGTCGCGCCCTACAGCGCGGCCGACGCCAAGGCGCTGATCATCGCCGCCATCCAGGATGACGACCCGGTGGTCTTTCTGGAACACAAACGGCTCTACATGGAAAAGGAGCCGGTCGACGAGGCGATGACGCCGTTGCCGCTGGGCCAGGGCGTGGTCCGGCGTGAAGGTAAGGACGTCACCATCGTGGCCGTTCAGCGCATGAACCTGTTTGCTCTTCAAGCGGCCGAGGCGTTGGCCCAGGACGGTATCGACGCGGAAATCATCGATCCGCGCACCTATTCGCCGCTAGACGAGGAATTGATCCTGGGCTCGGTCGCCAAGACCGGCCGGCTTGTCGTGGTCGACGAAAGCTATCCCCGCTGTTCGCTGGCCGCCGATATTGCCGCGCTGGCCGCCGAACGGGCGTTTGGATCGCTGAAGGCACCGGTCGCGCGGGTCACGGCCCCGCACACGCCGGTGCCGTTCAGCCCGCCGATGGAGGATTATTTCATCCCATCGCCGGAGCGCATAGCGCGGCGCGTGCGCGAGACGGTCAGCTTCTGAGTCGATCCCCCATGCGGCCCGCGAAGCCAAAATACCTGGCCGTCTATCAGGATCTGCGGCGCATGATCGAAGGCGGCCGCTACACGGTCGGCAGCCGCCTGCCCAGCGAGGGCCAGTTGACGATCGGTTTCGCCGTCAGCCGGATCACCGTGCGCCACGCCTTGGAAAAGCTGGTCACGGAGGGCTTTCTGGACCGTCGCCAAGGCAGCGGCTACACCGTCGTCGCTCAGTCGCCGCCCCAGCACAACTGCCTCTCATCCTTCACCGACGCGGTCTACAAGGCCGGCAAGACGCCCTCATCGCGCCTGGTCGGGCTGGCGCGGATCGAGGGCGCGGACAGCCAGGATGCGCCGGCCGGGTTGCGGTCGGCGGGCAGCCTGCTGAGGATCGAGCGGCTGCGCTGCATCGACCAGCGGCCGGCCATGCTCGTGCGCACCTGGATGCCCGCCACCCTTGCGGCTTCTGCCGAACCGTCGGACTTTCCCGAAGACGGGCCTGAACAGTCCATGCTGCGCATCCTCAAGGAGCGCTTCGGCCTCGACTGGGCTTGGGCGTGTGAGGAAATCAGCTCCCTGGCGGCCCCCAAACCCGTCGCTGATCTGTTGTCGATTGATGTCGGCACCCCGATCTTGAATCAGGCCTGCACGGCCTTCGATGCGGATGAGGCGATCGTGTTTCATGAAGAGTTGTTTCGAAAGGACAAGGTCAGTTTCGAACTGCGGCCCGTGCGGCGCGAAGTCCTGACCCAGACACCGATGCAAGAGGCGGTCGGCCAATGACCGATACCCAACCGACCATCGCGCTGATCAAGGCCTCCCTGCCGACCTATTTCCCGGTCGACTACGGTGTCTTCGATGCCGCCGAACGCGCTTTGGCCACGCTGGCGGACAGCGAAGGTTTCCAGCTGCATGTCGAGGCCGAGATTCCCATGGATGGGCGCCAGACCAGCGCCTGCCTCGACCGCTGCAGGGCAGCGGGCGCCGATTTCATTCTTGTGCTGCATGGCGGCTTTACCATGGGCGATGTCGCCAGGGCGGTGGCCATGTCGGGCATGCGGGCCGGCTTTTGGGCGACACCCGAGCCGGTGCGCGCGGGCGACATAAAGCTGAACAACTATGTCTCGCTGAACATGAGCCTGTCGATCGCCCGGCGGCTGCGGGATCTCTCCCAACCGCCGGTGCAATGGTACTATGGCGCCCCGGACTCGACCCTGTTCGCCGACCGGTTCAAGGCGACGGTCACCGCCTTGAAGGCGATCAAGGCCCTGAGCCAAGCCCGCATCGGCATGATCGGGGGCTTGGCCCCGACCTTCTACAACATGGAGGTTGCGACCAACGCGCTGCATCGACGGCTTGGCGTCGATGTGGTCTACCACGATCTGGACGAGTTCACCGGTCGGTTGACCGTGATCGAAGCGGCCCGGGCGGCGGCGGAGCGGGATGCCATGTTGGCGGCCGCCCCCGCCGAAGGCGTCAGCGACGACGCAATGGAGATGTCGGCACGCATGGCGCTGGCACTGCGCGACATGGCGCAAGAGCACGGCCATACCGCGCTTACTGTCAGCGATTGGCCAAGACTTCAGGAGTATCCCGGTCTGCATCCGGGTGCCGCCTTCACCTGGCTGGAAGAGAAGGACGGCCTGCCGGTGGTCAGCGAAGGTGATGTCCTGGGTGCGGTCAGTCAACTCGTCGCGCGCTCGGTCACCGGGCGGCCCGGCTACCTGCTGGACATGACCGACCCGGACGTGGAGGCCGAGGCGCTGCTGATGTGGCATGGCGGCGGCGGGCCGCTCTACCTGGCCGACGAGAGCGGCGCCCGCTGGATCAACCACCCGATGCTGGGGCGCAGCGACCCCGAGGGCGCGCGGTTCGGCGCCATCGCGGACCTGATCTTCAGCGACGGCCCGGTGACCGCCTTTCGTGTCGGCGAGGATGCCGGCGCGCTTTTTGCCATGCAGGCGCGCGTCGAGGGCCGATCGCCGTCCGGTTTCACCGGCTGTCGCGGCTGGCTGCGCGATTTCGAGATCGCGGGCGAGGCGGCATCGCTCTTGGACGTGGTCCACACCACCATGGCCCATGGCCTGGAACACCACTTCGTCCTGGTGCCGGGGCACCACGCCGCTGCCTTGATCGAGTTCGCCTCGTGGACCGGACAAAGGCTGTTTCGGCGGGTGCCCTATGCACCCTATCTGGTCGCCGACGATTATCGTGGGGAGCCGCACTGACATGGTAAAACTTGGCGTTCACCTGGCGCTTTGGACCCGCGACTGGTCCGACGACATCTTGCCTTATGCCGAAACGGCAAAGTCGATTGGCTTTGACGGAGTCGAAATCTCACTGCTCGGCGATGTGGCGGCCGCGCCGGAGGCGACGGGCGAGGCCCTCCGCGCGATGGGGCTGGAGGCCACCTGCACCACCGGCCTCGGCCCAGCCACCGACCTCGCCAGCGAAGACCCGGCGGTCCGGACGGCCGGGGTCGACGCGCTCAGATCCTCGATCGATGTGACCGCGCGGCTCGGCAGCCCGCAACTGACCGGCGTCATCTATGGGGCCTGGGGCGTCGTCGCGCCCGGCAAACGTCAAGATCGGCTGGCCTGGGCCCGCGACGGGCTGGCCGAAGTGGCCGGCGACGCCGAGGCCGCCAATGTCCAGCTCGGCATCGAGGCCATCAACCGCTACGAGACCGATCTGGTCAACACGGCCGACCAGGCGGCCGCTTTGGCCGAGGCGGTCGGCTCCAGCCATGTGGGCGTGCTGCTCGACAGCTATCACATGAACATCGAGGAAGTCGTGCCGGCCGACGCGATCCGACGGACGGCGCGCTGGTTGCGGCACTTCCATGTCTCGGACAACGATCGCGGCGCACCCGGCGGCGGGCTGATCGACTTTGCGGCCCAGGCGGACGCCCTTGCCGAGATCGGCTATGACGGCTGGGTCACAACCGAGATGTTTATTCTGCCGGACGTGAATGTCAGCGCGGATCTGACGATCTGGCGTGCGATCGAACCTGGCCCGGACGAAGCCGCACGGGCGGCCCTGTCCTACATGCGAAAGATCTTCGGATGACGCACGCGATGGACCGCGACCAAGCGGTCGATTTCATGGTGCGCCTCGACCGGCGCTTTGCCGACGCCAAGGACGACCTGAACGCGCTCGATGCCGCTGTCGGCGATGGCGATCACGGCACGACGATCCAGCGGGGTATGGCAGCGGCCTTACATGCCGTCCAAGCGGCTGATTGCGCAAGTGCCGGCGCGGTGTTCAAGGTGGCCGGCGACGGGTTTCAAAGGGCCTCCGGTGGCGCGGGCGGCCTGCTGTTCGCGCAGATCTTCAAATCCATCGGCCAGGCCGCGGGGGATGGCGATGTCGCCCTCGGCGATCTCGCCGAGGGGCTGGCCGGCGCTGAAGCGATGGTCGCGCGTTTCGGCCGCGCCCAGCGGGGCGACAAGACCATGCTCGATGCCTTGGGACCGGCGTCTGATACCCTGGCCGATGGCGGCGACCTGGCAAAGGCGGCGGCAAGCGCTGCGAACGGTGCGGCAGCGACGCGTGACATGGCCGCCACGCAAGGCCGGGCGCGTTTCGTCGCGGAGGGCGGGCGCGGCCACATCGATCCGGGCGCCCAGTCGGTGGCGCTGATCGTCGAAACGCTGGCGGCCGTATGGCACCAGGACCCAACAGGCGGCGTAGGGGGAAACTCATGAAAAAGATGCTGAACAAGGTCGAGGAAGCCGTCGACGAGATGATCGACGGTTTCGTCAAGGCGCGGCCCGATCACGTCAAGCGCTGGGCCGGCAATCCGCGCGTCGTGGTGCGCGCCAACCAGAAAGGGCCGGGCAAGGTCGGGCTGGTGATCGGCAACGGCTCCGGCCACGAGCCGATCGCTGTCGGCTGGGTCGGCGACGGCATGCTGGACGCCAATGCGGTCGGCGACATTTTCGCCGCACCGCCGCCGGAGCTGATCTGCGATGCCATCCGGGCCGCCGATGCCGGCGCCGGCGTTCTGCTCTTGATCTCCAACCATGCCGGCGACGTCATGAATGGCGAGGCTGGGGCGGACCTGGCCCGAGAAGCCGGCATCGAGGTCGAGACGCTGTGGATGTATGACGACATCTCCTCCGCCCCGCGCGATCAGCTGGACCGGCGGCGCGGCGCGCCCGGCACGACCTTCATCTACAAGATCGTCGGCGCCCGGGCCGAACAGGGCGCCGGCCTGCAAGAACTGAAGACGTTGGGGGAGAGCGTGCGCGACGCCACCTGCACGCTCGCCGCGTCGCTGACACCCGGCGTGTCGCCGCTGACCCGCCTGCCGATGTTCACTTTGCCGGAGAACGAGGTCTTCGTCGGCATGGGCGTCCATGGCGAGCCGGGCGTTGCCAGCATGCCGGCCGGCGCCGCCGACGACATCGTCGCCTTCATGGCCGGCAAAATCCTGGACGATCTGCCGTTCCGTCAAGGCGATAGCGTTCTGGCCATGGTCAACGGCATGGGCGGCACGACGTTGATGGAGCTGCTGGTAATTTACCGCAAGTTCGCCGAATGCCTTGGCGAGCGTGGCGTCGAACTGGCCGCCGACCCGTTGATCGGCACCTATGTCACGACCCAGGAAATGGGCGGCTTCTCCCTGTCCCTGTGCCGCGTCGAGCCATCGATGATCGCCCTTTGGAACGAACCCCAGGGCGCGCCGTTCTTTGCAATGTGATGGCGCGGCCCGAACAGCCCGTCAGAACAGAATGATCGCCAACAGGAAGATCACGTACAGGCCGACGAAAACCATCGGCACGATCGCCTCCTGGCGGGCGATGGATTTGTACTCGCTGTAGGCCGGCCCCTTCTTGATCATCCGCCATTCGTCCGTATAGGGCGCGATGGGAAAGCGCGCCTCCATCTCGGTGATCACGTCGAAGCGGGCCTTGGTCAGGATGCGATAGGACCGGGTCAGCAGCCACCAGACGGCGCAGACGATGATGCCGGCGATCGGCAGCGCCACCAGCCAGAAATTGCCGCCGGGCTCTAGTTCCAACAAAGCGCCGGTGATGCTGGAAATACCGGCATTCACGGTCAGGAAATAGCGGCTGTTGGCGCCTCGCCGATTGATCAAGGCTTCGGTCTGGCCCGCATAATACAGGTAGAGCTTCAACAGCATCGACCCGTCGACGTCGGGAAACTTCTCAACCGCCACCGGCGCCTCTTCCGCCGCTTGGTCACCGTCGCTCATTCAATGTCCTCGCAGCCTTCGACGCGCAGATTGTACTCACACTCCTCCGCGGGCGAGAGCGGATCCAGCAAGTCCACGACGGAGACGGCATAGTTCCAAAGCTCGTCCATCGACTGGAAATGTCGCCAGATCCTGGCCGTACGGTCGCGCGACGCGGTCACGATCAGGGCGCCGTCACGGGAAAACGCCGCCGACAGGACGGGGCCGCTGTGCCCCTCCATGACCGCGATCAGATCGCCGCTCTCAACATCCCAAAGCCGCACGGTCTCATCCGTCGAGGCGGTGACGAGGCGATCGCCGTCGGGCGAGAACGCGACCGAATGAACGGCCGAGTCATGGTCGGACAAAACCTGCTCTTCGACACCCGTGTCGGCGTCCCACAGCCGGGCCGTGCCATCGGTTGAGGCCGTTGCGATGCGGCTGCCGTCGGGCGAGAAGGCGGCTGCGGTCACGGTCCCTTCGTGGCCTTCTAAAGGCAGGATCTCCGACCCGTCATCGGCGTTCCACAGCCTTGCGGTGTTGTCGGACGAGGTCGTCAGGACCCGGTCGCCGTCCGGCGAAAATGACACCGACGTGACCTGATCCCCGTGACCGTCCAGCAGCGCGCGTTCGCTGCCGTCGGCTGCATCCCAAAGCCGGACGCTGCCGTCCTGCGCGCCGGTCACGATTTGGCTGCCGTTCGGCGAGAAGGCGGCGCGGTTTATGGCGGCCTCGTGGCCATTAAGCGCGGCGATCTCCGCTCCCGTCGCGACGCGCCACAGCCGCGCGGAACGATCTCGGGAGGTCGTGACCAGTTGCTGCCCATCCGGCGAGAAGACCGCGTTGGAAATGTCTGCGCCATGGCCTTCGAGGGTGGCAATCGGCTCTCCGGTCTCGGCGTGCCAAAGCCGCGCGGTATCGTCCTGAGAAGCGGTCACGATCGTCGTGCCGTCCGGCGAGAACAGCGCGGTTGTCAGCGGTTCTGCGTGGCCATCGAGATCGGCCAAGGTGCGCTGCTCTGCGATGTTCCAGACCCGCGCGGCATTGTCCGGCAACGCGGTGATGATGTGCCGCCCATCCGGCGACAGAGAGACGGCCGACGCTGTGCCAACGAAATCGTCGATCAGCGTCACCTCCGTCCCATCCGCCGCGTCCCAGAGCCTGGCCGCGTTGTCGAGGCCGGCGGTTACAACGCGGCTGCCGTCGGGCGAAAACGCGGCCGTAACCACATCGTCGTCATGGCCGCGCAAGACGGCGATCTGCAATCCGGTCCGCGCGTTCCAGACCCGTGCCGTATCGTCCCACGAGCTGGTTACCACCCAGGCCTCGTCGGTCGAGAACGCTGCGTTGGAGACGATGTCCGAATGGCCACGCAAGACGGCCTGAGACGCGCCCGTGACCGCATCCCAAATGCGCGCGGTGTCGTCGGCGGAAACGGTCGCGACAAGGCGCCCGCCGGGCGAGAACCGCACCGCGAGGATGTCGGCCTCATGGCCGCGCAGCACGGCGATCAGCCCGGCATCCCGCGCGTCCCACAGGCGCGCCGTGTTGTCCGAGGCGACCGTGATGATCCTTGTCCCGTCCGGCGAGAAGGCGGCTTGCGTCAGGCTGGCGCGATGGCCGCCGAGCATGGCAATCTCTTCACCATCGTCGGCCGCCCACACCCGCGCCGTCTCGTCCTTTGAGGTGGTGACAAGCCGCGAACCGTCGGGCGAAAACGCGGCAAACGTGACCGAGCCGTTGTGGCCCTCAAGCCGGTTCGCCTCATCGCCGGTTTCCATATCCCAAAGACTCACCGAGCCATCCGTTGCGGCGCTGGCGGCAATCGACTCGGCGGGTGCATACGCCATAAAGCCTTGATCGGCAGGCACCTCCAGGGACGTGGTCACCGCTGAGCCGTCCGCGGTCCAGGTCTGCACGGTGCCGTCATCGGCGGCAGTGATGATTTCTGCGCCATCGGCGGAAAAGCCCACCCAGCTCATCGGCAGGTCGTGGTCGCCCAGCACGGCCAGTTGCGCGCCGCTGCTGGCGTCCCACAAGCGCGCCGTGCCATCCCAAGACGCCGTCAGAATCTGACTGCCATCCGGCGAAAACCGTGCTGACGTGACGAAATCGTCATGGCCGCGCAGCACCATGGTCTCGCGGCGATCCAGCAAGGCGGCCGCAAGCACGCGCGGTACCTCCATAATCTCGGCGATGTCGGGCCAGCCATCCGGGTTGGCCTGCGGCATGGCCCTCAGCGCGACATCGATGGCCTCGCCGATGTCGCCATCCTTGAACAGCATTTCGGCCAGGATCGCGCGCGACCGGGCTTGCTCGACCTGAGACTGATACAACGCCACTTCGGCCGAATCGCGCTGCTGTTCGGCAACCACCGCCTGCCACGCCGCCGCGGCGGAGAACACCGCCAGCAGGAGAATGGCTGCTATCGCCGACCAGCGGATCCACATACGCTGGCGCTGCCGTTTCTTGAGGGCGCGGTCCGCCTGATCGATGCTGCGATCGATAAAGCCGCGATTTGCGTCCGACAGCTCGTCGCCGCGTTGGGCGCGCCACTCGCGCGCCGTCGTTAAGGCCAGACCCATCAGCAGCGCCTGGTCCTTTTGGTCCTTCCCGGCGTCTTCCCAGGCCAGACGCGCCGTCTCAAGCTGGCCTTTCCAGATCAGGAACTCCCGTTCCGCGTCCAGCCATTGGGACAGGCGCGGCCAGTGGCGCAGAAGCGCCTCATGGGCCACTTCGGCGACGGGTTCCTCGTCTGCATCGCTGGTGGTCAGCAATCGCCAGTCGCTGCCAGCCAGCTCGTCCGCCAGGGCCCATTCCGCGTCGGTGCAATCCGATCGCTGGGCGCGCCGTCGCACCGGCTGGCCCTCGCGCGGCACATGGGCAAGGCGCAGCGTCAACAGGCGGCGCAGCGTGTCGGTATCGTCGGGATGCAGTTCCAGGAAGCGTTCGGCCCGGTCGACCAAGGGCCGGCTGACATCGACCACGCGGAACGGAAAATGCAGTGTGCCGGTCGATGCGTCATCGCGGCGCATCTCCTCCCACGCGTCCTGCATCAGATAGGACAGCATCGGCAGGCCACCCGGCTCCTTATACGTCGCCTCGGCGATCACCGACACGATGTCCGGGTTTTCGAACCGCACGCCCAGCCGTTCGGCCGGTTCGCGCACGACCCGTTCGATCTGCTGCTTGGTCAGCGGCGGCACGTCAATGCGATCTCCGTTGGCGAAGAACGGCTCGTCGGCTTGCCACTGGCCGTAATAGTCGGCCCGCAGGCTGGCCATCACCATGATGTCCGGATGGGCGACGGCGCCCCCGATCAGCCGCGAAAAAATGGCGGCATCGTCCGGCTCCGCCCTCGTGTAGAGCTCCTCGCCCTGGTCGACATAAAGGATGGCCTTGGTCGGGGGCTCAGCACCCGTGCGGCGGGCGATTTCCTCGCGCGCAGCCCGCGCCAGCTCGGTCAGGTCCGAACCTTCGCGAAACAGCTTCGCCCAGGCACTGGCTTCGCGCTCGATCTCGCTGGGCGAGTCCAGCCAGGTGCGCGCGATCGATCGCGCGAGTTCCTTGCACGGTTTGACGCCCGGAGTCACGACGATCGGCAGCCAGCCGGGGCTGGTTTCCATGTCGGCCGGCCACGCCCGGTCAAGGTCACCCGGCCACATGCGGCTGCGCAATGCCGCCAGCACGCCGGCAAAGGCGACCGAGGACTTGCCGACGCCCGAGCTGCCGATCAGCGTGTGGATACGATCCGGCCGCTGCCTGAGCGCCTCCAGAACCTCACCCGTCAACGCCTCGCGGCCAACGAAGAAGGCCGAATCCTCTGTCTTCATCGCCGGCAGGCCGGCATAGGGATTGACCTGCCGCCACAATGGTTCCGCCTCGGCGCCCGCCGGAATGCCGGCACCGTCGATGGCGGACAGGATCTGCCCGATCAGCTCCTCAAACGGATGCCGCTCGAAAATCAGCCGATGAAAATGGTCGAGAAACGGCAGGCCGGGCAACCGCTCGGCGAGCGCGATGGGTGCGATCAGCGGGCGCCCCGCTTTGCGGTTGCGCTTCAGCGCGTCGTAATACTCTATTTCCTGCCAGTCGCCGACCCGCTCGCCCAGCAGCAGCACGACCGCGTCGGCCTGGGCCAGTTCCTGGCCGAGCAGGTCCATCCAGTAGGCGCCGACCTGATTGCGTTCCGGCGCGAAGTAGATGTCAAGATCAGCGCGTGCCTGCTTAAGCGCTTCGCAGATGCGCTCGGCGATCCGGCGATCGCGATTATTATAGCTCAAGAAGACATGCATCGGCTTCATCATGTCATCTTTTGGCCGACCGGTCGCGCAGTATATCCACGATATCCACGCAATCGAATACCGGCCAAGTCGTGGGCATGACCGACATTTACACGCATGACGTCAGCGTGCCGTGAAATCGCACCGACGCGAAGTCAGCTGCACGCGGTCGTCTGACGCGCGCTCAAGCCGGAACAGGCAATCGCTTTGGATTGATTGCCACGACATCGAAGAAGTCCTCCGACATCCGAAACGGTGTCAATTCGACGTCCGGCTGGCGGCCCGAGAGGCGAAACAGCCGAAAACCCTGCGTTTCGAGATACCCCGTCATCTCCAGAAAGCGTGCGCGCCCCTCCGGCGTCTTCGTCACATGGCCCTTTTCTGCAATCAGCACCTTCACGACACCGGACGCAATGATCTCCCTGCCGCCGGCCACCACCTCGGGTTCCAACCCTTCGACATCGATCTTGATGACAAGGGGCCGGCCTTTCAGCTTTGGCCGCAGCCTGGGAAGCACGTCCAACGACAGTGTCGGCACCAGCAGTTCCGGTGGTCGCTTAGCTTGGTCCGGCGAGTTGCGGCCCAGGACGCTGTGGCCCATCGTGCCCATGCCGCCCATCAACGGCGCCAGGCCGATCCCGTTGCCGGCAGCAGCCGCGATCGGTGTGACGCGCCGATGCAGGCGATTGACCTCGATGGCCGTCATCAGCACCGTGAGGTTCTCGGGATGTGGCTCTACAGGCACGACGTAGACATCGCGAGGCCCAACCGTTGAGACGGTCAGCGAATAGATGCCCCAATGGGCCCCGATATCGATGAACGCGTCACCCGGGGCTAAAGCCTTGAGCACGATGCGTCGCAAAGCGACTTCGTAGCCGCCTTCGCTTTGTTCTCGTAGCGCCAAGGTACGCCCGCCGGGGTCCTTTTCGAAGCCAGGCGGCAACACAAGCCTAAAGGCCGGCGCCCCACTTCGGTCAGTGAAGACGGACCGAAGCAAGAGATAGTTGCCTGGGCCCTTTTCCAGGTTGAAGTTGGCCATTGAGTGACCCAAGCGGTGAGTGCGTGCCGACAGCAGATCCGGCAAAACCTATCCCGGCCCATTCAGCCGGACAAGGACGCGTTCGCGACCTCAACCTAGGTGGCCGCGACGCCGGAATGGCGCTTCAGAAACGGCAGGAACTGCGGAAAAACCTCGTCGGCCACCCGCTCGCCCATGAACGGGTCTTGGTGGCCATAGCCGGCCAGGATCAACCGGTCGTGCGGGTTGTCGGGAGCCCTTTCCAGAAGCCGATTGTAGCAAACGAGGTTGGAATCGGTGAAGACCTTGTTGTTCTCACCAGTGACGAATAGCACAGGCGTCGTAATGTCCTTCGCGTGCTCGAAATAATCGTTCGGCAGCGCCGAATACTCGGACTTGTTCGGATACATCTTAACGGCCGTATTGCCGCGCTTGATCATCTTCAGAACATGGCGGTGATAGTTCATGCTGGTGCCGCCATAAAGGTCGCCGCCGCGCCGGTGCGTCACATCGGCCAGGTTCTTGTGCTCGTAAAGCGCAGGCCAGCCGGTCCCCCACATCAGGCTCAGCATATGGCAGGCCGGCTCGTTGCATTCGCGGTGAAAGCGCGACACGATCCAGCTCAACGAGCGGCCGAAGGTCAGGGTCGGGTCCCGGCTCCAGGACGGGCTGACGTAGGGCACGCTCAACAGGTACTCCAGCATGAACGGGAAGACGGTCAGCTTGACCCGCGACCAGCCGGGCACGCGCGGCGTCAACGTCACGGAGTTGGCGATGACACTGGCGATGCCCTCGACCTGCTTGGCAAACAGGCTCATGACAAAGGACATGGAGCCCAAACAGTGGCAGATGACATGGATCCGCTTGTCGCCGCCGACGATCTCGCGCACGGCCTCGATGCCCGCCGGGTGATCGTAGAGCGCGCAATCATCCATGCTGTAGCGGTGCGGCCGCAGATTATAGCTGTGCCGGTTGCTCATGCGGAAATCGAAGGTGAACACGTCGGTGAAGCCCTGCTCGTGCAGCCAGACGACCAGGTTCTTGTGTTCCGGCATGATGAACATGTCCGACGACGTGGTCAGCCCGTGGATGATCACCACGACATCGTCGCAATCCGCCTTCCAGAATCGCAGCAGGCTGAGGCCGAGATTGTCGGCGGTCGTAACCGGATGGGTCGTAATCCGCGCATCGGGCACACCGCCCAATGTGTAAAGTGCGATCTCGCGTTTCATGTCGGCCTCCTTTCGAGACAGACGCTTAAGCGGCCAGGCGCTCCGCCGCGATGTGCTCCGCAATCGCGGCGATGGTGCGCGAGGGGTTCAGGCCGACGGCCCGCGGGATGACCGCGCCGTCGACCACGTAGAGCCCGTCATAGCCGAACACCCGACCGAGATGGTCGACCACGCCGTCGGCCGCCGATATGCCCATATTGCAGCCACCCAGCGGGTGCGGCGTGACCAGGTACTTCATCAGGCTCCAACTCGGCGGCACGAGGGGGATGCCGCCGGTCGCCTGGGACAGCTTCAGATGCATATCGACCAGCGCCTGCACCGCATCCTCCGAAGGGCCGGGGTCCCAGTCGAGGTCGAGTTCGAAGTCGCCAAGGCCAAAAAACTTGCGCCCCAGCTTCATCCGGCCTGCGGACTGATCGACCGCCTGGCCAAACCAGGGCATGAGGGAGGTCATGGGATCGCAGTCCCGCGCCAGCCGCGCCACCCCTTGGGCGATGCCGGCGAAGAAGCCTTGGAACATGGCGTTTTCGCCGCCGATATTCTCGATCGCGTTCCCCAGCAGGTCGGGGAAGCCGCCATCCTGGACGAAGAACTCCTGGCCATCGACCGCGCCGTCGAGGAAGGAGATCGTGCCCGTGATCGTCGGCCCGCGTGTCGGCGACACCGTACGACCGGGATAGAGGGTCGGCGTCAGAAAGTCGCCATTGGAACACCAGCCATACCCCAGCTTGGCGCTGAGATCCGGCAAGGTGCGATGCTCGTCGCGGCAGCGCAGCAGCAACTCGGTCGAGCCAAGCGAACCAGCCGCAAGATAGACTTCCGAGCCTTCCACCGAGCCCGGCTCCAAGACCCCGTCGCCGACCTTGTCAAAGCTGACTAGATAGCCATTGCTAAGCGCGCGTAGCTGCCGCACCAGATGCAGGGGCCGGATCTCGGCCCCGTTTGCCTTGGCCTCGGCCAGATAGTTGAGATCCAGCGTGTTCTTGGCCTGGACCGGACAGCCGATATCGCAATTGCCGCAATGAATGCAGGTGCCCTGTTCGCAGCCTTGCGCATTCTGGAACCGCTTCGACTTGTCGTTGTTGTGCGGGTCGTCGAGCCCGTAATGCCAGTCCTCGTCGAAACTGACCGCCAGGTCCAGCTTGCGGAAACGGTCACCATAGCCGGCCTTCTCCGCGCCCTCGCGGACCAGCTTGAACCGCTCCGTCAACTGACCGTCCGGCAGTTGCTGAACGGCCAGCATTTCGCCGGTCGCCTCAAAATGCGGCTTCAGCTTGTCTTTGGTAATCTCGGGCGGCCAGCCGCCGTCGAAGGCATTGTCTTCCGGCTCGATGAAGACGTTGGCGTAGATCAGCGAGCCGCCGCCGACGCCGGCACCCTGCACCACCGCCATGCGCGGGAAGATGCGCATGTCGATCCAGCCATTCTGGTTTTCCGGCTCGTCGACATCGTAGATCCAGTCGTCCTGCGTGACGCTGGGATAGGTCTCAGGCGACCAGTGGCGGCCCCGTTCCAGAACCAGGACCGACCGGCCGGCCTGGGCCAGGCGGCAGGCCAGAACCGAACCGCCGAACCCGCTGCCTATGATGACCGCATCGAACCGTTCGGGCATGGCGTCTTCCCCTATCGGACCTTGGGCCCGTACCGGTCCCACAGCTCGCCCATGAAGAACCGGCCGAACTTGGCCATGGCCGCGGATTTGTCGATCAGATCGTCGGTGCCGGTCACGCGGATGGTCGAGACCAGCTTCATCAGATCGACCAGGCCCAGGCTCAACACGCCCGCGCCCGCGATCGCGCCGGACTTGTCCTGGCCGTCATAGAGTTTGGTGAACAGCGTCGTCGTGTCGGGCCAGAGGTCGAATGGCCGGTCGTTATGAACGACCTTGTGGCCAGCCAGATAGAACGGCTTGCCCTCGTGCTCAAAGGCAAGCTCGTAGATCATGTGCTTGGTGTCCGGGTGATCGGTCGGCGAGAACAGATTGAAAACACCGCTTTCCGCCTTCAGGCCGTCGCCGAAGGGGCCGAAGTCGATCGTGCCGGTCAGGCTGCCCAGATGGTTCGGATCAGCGACGAACGCATCGACGTCGTCGATTGCCACGCTGGCATGCATCGAAAGCGTCGTCTTGTCGGACTTGCCGCGGTCGGCGCCCTCGTTCGTATCCGTCGCGCCCAACGCGAACGGACCGGCCATGGTCTCGTCGAAGCGGATGCCGTGGGCTGCCATGATGTACTGTCCTTCTGCGTGGTTGTCGCTGCGGTTTTGGGCGTCCTACCAGCGGATCAGATCAAGTTTGGCATCAAGGGGCCGTTTATTGCCCCTGTCATCCTCCTCCTCGACCACGTCGCCGCGCCGGTCATAGGTGCGGACCCGCAGTTGGTGGGCCGCACGATCGACCGACAGCCGGCAGAAATTGTCTTCCTGGGTGAAGTTGCCAGCCTGGTAATCCATCGTGCAGGCGTTGCCGGCACTGTCTTCGAACGGGAACGTGTCCTTCTGGCCCTCGCCCTTGGAGTCGTGGACGAAGTCGGAGGGTTCGCCGTCGGCGAACGGAAACGGCCAATAGAAAGCCGATGATGTGACCGCGTGAAAGATCAACGGGTCGGTCTCGCCCGCCACGTCGATCGACGCCGTCGCCACGTTGGCGCAATGGATGTCGCCCGACAGAAAGACGACGTTCTGCACCTTGTTGTCGACCATACAGCGCAGGATCGCGGACCGCGTGTTCGGGAAGCCGGGCCAGGAGTCGCCCTTTTCCTTTTCCAAATCACTGCGGTCGGCCTTGGCCGACATCGAGCTTGGGATGAAGACGCTGGAGGTGACGATGAACTTCGGCACGTTGCCGTGCTGCTCCTGCTGCGCTTTCAGCCAGTTCAGCAGCCGTTGAAGTTGACCCGGCGGGCTGCCCGGCAGGGTCGGGCGGCCCAGCATGTGGTTGTCCCGAAGATCGCCGTCATCGCCCTCCAGATAGCGCTGTGTGCGCGTATCAACGACGAAGAAGGGATAGCCGCCGAAATCGAAGGAGTAGTAAAGGCGCTTGCCGAAATTGCGTGGCCCGTGGCTCCACTGATAGCTGAGATAGGCGTCGATCGCGATCGTGAACAGCAGGTGCGAGGCGTTGCGGCGCAGACGGTCCTGGGTCCAATTGTCCTCGATCTCGTGGTCGTCCAGGATCATGTAAACCGGCGCGTGGCGCATCAGCCGGCGGATGTTCGGCGAACTGAACGCGGTCAGATAGCGGTCCCGAAACTCCTTGTAGGTGTCGGCGCGGCCGACCGGCACGGCCCGGTGAAACATATCGGCATAGATCTGGTCGCCGACCATCAGCGTGAAGCGCGGGGGCGACGGATCCTGGTCGTCGGCCACCTGCCGGGCCATCGGGGCGAAGATCCGGTCCGCGTGGCGAACCTTCCACAGCAGTCCCGGGTAACGGCAAGAGCCGAGCAGGAAATCGAGACGATCGGTTGTTTCAGCCGGAAAGGTGCGAAATCTCGCCTCGGACTGGCCCTCGGGCAGATCCAGCAAATCCTCGCGCCATGCGCTCGGCCGCGGCAGGCGGGTTTGCAGCCGTTGCCAACCAATCCCTTCATCATCATCGATCGGATCGTCCAGCAGCAGGGTTCCCGCACGCACGATGTAGGCCTGATCGGCGTCGAGCGCCGCCGTGCCCTCATCCGCGCCGAGGTTAATCGTGCCGCTCCGGTCGAACTCGCGACGAAGACGAAAGTAGTAGCAGGTTGCGTCTTCCGGCTTGGCCGCGGCATGCCGCACCGACAGCACGCCGATCGTTCTGGTCTGTGAGTCGAGGTCCGAACTTGCGTCCGTGCGCGGATCGGCCCGAACCCAGATGCGGGCGCTGGTCGCCGTCGTGTGTCCGACGATGGGGCCGAGGCCGGCCGGCCGAAGACTCGACATGTACAGACCCTCGCTTGGCTAATGCAGCAGGCTAACGACCCTCAACACATCAAATAAAAAGTCTAGGCGAATTCACGAAAACAGGAAAGACAGCCGAAAAATTGATTAACGGAACAATAACGTCGGCAGCCAAAGCGCGATGCCTGGCACGGCCGTCAGCAGGGCAACCATGACCAGCATGATGGCCCAATAGGGGATCGCGCCGCGCGCCGCGCCGGAGATCGAGACATCGCGGCCGGCGATGGCCGTCAGGACATAGAGATTGAGGCCAACGGGCGGCGTGATCAGGCCGATCTCGACCATGATCGTGATGATGACACCCAGCCAGATCGGATCGAAGCCCAGCCCCGTCAGCAGCGGGAAAACCACGGGCAGCGTCATGATCATGATCGACAGACCGTCAAAGACGCAGCCAAGCGCCAGATAAAGCAGCGCGATGATGGCAAACAGCAGGTAAGGGTGAAAGCCTGCCGCCGAGACCCCTTCGACCATCTCGCGCGCGATGCCCAGGATCGCGACCGACTGGCCCAGGATCAGGGCGCCGACAAAGATGAAACCGATCGAGGTAAAGGTGACGACAGAGGCAAGAAGCGCACGGTAAAGTCGGGTCAGGGTCAGGTCGCCGGCGAAAAAGCCGATCAGCACGGAGGCGATCACACCGACGGCCGCCGCTTCCGTCGGCGTCGCGAGGCCGAAAAAGATGCTGCCCATCACCGCAAAGAACAAGAGCACGAGCGGCCAAAGGCTCAACAGCATCACCAGCGCGCGACCGAACGGATGGTGGTCGCCTTGTGTCTCGGTCGGCGCGCCGCGCAACCGCACACGCAGATAGATGAAGGCCATGAACAGGACGGCCATCAGCACACCCGGCACCAGACCGGCGGCGAAAAGCTGGCCGATCGAGGTTTCGGTCAAGGCGCCGTAGATCAGCAACGACAGGCTTGGCGGGATCAAAAGGCCCAGCGTGCCGCCCGCCGCAATCGAGCCGATCACCTGACGCGGCTCATACCCCCGCGCCTTCATCTCCGGATAGGCCACCGAGCCGACCGCCGCCGCGGTCGAAATCGACGAACCGCTGACGGCCGAAAACGCCGCCGAAACGGCGATGTTGGTGTGCAGCAGCGAGCCGGGCACCCGATCGAACATGGGCGCGATGGCCGTGTAGGCCCGACGGCTGATCCCGCTGGCCATCAGGATCTCGCCCATGAAGATGAACAGCGGAATGGCAGTCAGGGTGAACGAGTTCAGCGTGTTCCAGACCGTGTTGATCGCCAACCCGGCGGCATTGCCGGCGACGAACTGGAGAATGACCAGACCGGTCAGGCCCAGTGCGGCGCCCAGCGCCATGCCGGTCAGGGCAGTCACGGAGAGCACGGCAAGGAAGGTCGGCCAGAACATCGCGTCCGCTTCGGATCGGGGTCAGCGTGGAGAGCGCAGGATCAAGACGATCTTGTGCAGGATCGCCAGCGCCGTCAGGGCCATCGAGACGGGCAAGATCAGCATCCAGGGGATCAGTTCCACCCGCAGGACGATCGTGCGCGGGTTGACCCGCTGGGCGAACTCCAGCCACGGCACCGTCAGCCAGATGAACCAGAGGCAGAACACCACCACCAGCAGGTTGGCGACCACGGCCGCAACCCGTTTCCAGCGCGCGTTCAAGAGTTGGGTCACGAGGGTCACGCTGACATGCCGGTCGAAGAAGGTGACGAAGGGGATGCTGAGGAAGAACAGGGATACGAAGAACAGGCCCGACATCTCCGACGTCCAGGAGATTGGGCTGTTCAACAGGTAACGTCTGACGACGCTGGCCGAAATCAGCAGGGCCAAGCTGGCAAGCGCAACGCCGGCCAGCACCAGCAAGGCCCAATAAACCACCGCAATACCGGACGGTCTTCCGATCCGCGCGGCGGCACCGGACGACACCTCGGCCGAGGCGCCTTGATCGGCGGCGTCAGTCATAAGCGGCCCGGTGGCCGGCGCGGTCGATCGGCCGCGCCGGCCCGCGCCTTTCTATCGGCCCAGCGCTTCCAGAATCCGCTGGCGGTACTCCGGCGCCGGCGGGCCAACCTCTTCGACCCGTACGCGCCAGACCTCGGCTGCGGCGTCGGTAAAGGCGCTGCGGTCTTCCTCGGGGAAGGACCCCAGCCACTCGACCCCGGCCTCCGCCAAACCGTCGACGGCGGCTTGGTCCTGATCGGCCGCGTCGGAATAGTCCGACGAGGTCGCCCACAGCCGGTCGGTGGCGTCGAGCACGACCTGCTGCAGGTCATCCGGCAGCGCGTCCCAGGCATCCTGATTGACCGAGATGACGTAAGGAATGGCGGTCACCGGATAGAGGTAGGCGGCGTAGTCCGACGCCTCCTGCAAGGACACGGTGTGGGCCAGCCGCGGCGGGTACAGCGCGCAATCTACCACGCCCGTGGTCAGCGCGACATAGATCTCCTCCTGCGGAATGATCTCCGCCGCCACGCCCAACTGCTCAAACGTCGTCACCTGATCGGCGGCCCAGACGCGCAGCCGCTTCTCGCGCAGCTCGTCCAGCGTGTCGACCGGATCGTCCTGGCAGAAAATGGCCACACCCAGCGGCGGCAGGCCCATATAGCCGACGATCTGAATGTTGAAGGGCGGCAGCGCCTCCTCGAAAATCGCCTGCAATTCCGGAATCGCCAGCGCCATCTCCTCGTCGCTGCCGACCACCCCTTGGGTCAGCGCCAGCTGCAGGGCCGGCGCGTCGCGGCCCAGGAAGTTGGCGTAGACGAAGCCGGACTCCACCGCGCCGCTGCCAAGCCATTGCAGAACGTCGGCATCCGCCAGCCCCATCGAACCGCCGCTATGGACGGTGATGTCGAGACGGCCGCCGGAGCTTTCGCGGATATCGTCGGCCCAAGCCTCCAGATAGCCGGTTTCGTCGCGGGCGATGGCGTAGTTGTTGTTGAAATCCCACGCGACCTCTTGGGCCACCGCCGTTCCGACCAAGCCGAAAGCCAGTGTGCCGCCCAACAGCAAGCGGGCCGTGCCGAAGTGCAAGTTCATGAAGCCTCTCCCTCTCCGCGAAACCCGGCCAGTCGGGTTCCGGTGTTCCCTTGTGCAGCGCTAACCTGTCGCGGACCGGCCGTCCGGTCAAACTGATTTCCCGGTTTCGCCCGCGCGCTTCGTTTGCGGATGCTGCCTTCGATCGCGGTCACAACTCCGCCGCAAGCACCTCGATCAGCCGTTCGACGTCCGCATGCGCGTTGTAGACATGCGGGGCAATCCGCAGGCAGCCGCCGCGCACCGTGACGTGGACATCGCGCGCCGCCAGCCGTTGCGGCAGGTCTGCCGGCAGTCCGCCCGGACGGCGCAGGCCGATCATGTGGCGGCTGCGGCCCAGCGCCGGCGTCGGGATCAAACCCAGTCCGACGGCCTCCTCGGCGGTCATATCGATCAGCGGCGCAATGTGGTCCTCAATCGCTGCCGGCGTCCATTCGATGATCCGCGCCAAGGCCTCGATCGCCATGGGCAGGGTGACATAGCTGCCCTTCTCGCCCATGTCGAACCGCCGCGCGCCTGGCTGATAGCGCTCTCGATAATCGACCAGAGTGTCGTAGTCCTCCGCCCGCTCGCGGTTCATCCAGCCGAACTCGATCGGTATGCCCCGCTGGTGCCTAGGCGCGACATAGAGAAAGGCAAGCTGATAGGGGCCGAGCAGCCACTTCTCCGCGACCGCGACCATGAAATCGGGCTCAACGGCCCGAACATCGAACGGGACCGCGCCCAGCGACTGGCTGAGGTCGAGCACCAGCGCCGTGCCGGTCTCGCGGCAGCGCTTGGACACAGACACCAAGTCGACGCGGCTGGCATCGGTCCAATGAACCGCCGGCAGCGCCGCCACGGCGGTCTTGTCCGAAATCGCGGCCAGCGTCCCGGCCGTCCAGTCCCCATCATCGGGATAGGGCACCGTGACGAGCTGGCCGCCCGTGCGGCCGATCGCGTCGGTCCACGGGTAGACGTTGGACGGAAACTGCCCTTCCAGAATGACGACGTCACGGTCCTCGCCGACTGGCAGGTTGCGTGCGGCGGTCGACAGCCCATAGCTGGCCGACGGGCAGAGCGCGACGTCGTCCGCCTGGGCGCCAATCAGCTGAGCGAATAGCGTGCGGGCCCGCTCCCCGGCCCCAAAGGTGTCGTCGGCTCCAATAGTCCAAGGTCGGCTTTTCTTGGCAACACCGACCAGCCCGGCCTCGCGCGCAGAGTGCATCAGCGGGGTCGCCGAACATGCCTTCAGATAGCTGACGCCGGCCGGCAGGTCGAACAGGTCGCAAGCTTCGATCATCGCCGGTACGGGTTTCCTAATCGTCCGGTTGGTCGGTTCGTCCATCGGTCGGCCGAACCCCGAACGAGACGCCGCGCGGCGTCTCATCGACGCGCAGATCGAAAATGTCCGGACGCCCATAATGGCCGACCACGTCCAAGTCATAGCGGGCGCGCGCCAGATCGGCGAGATCGATATCCGCCGCCACGATGCCCTCGCGGCCATAGAGAGGCGCCGCCAGCGTTTCACCCAAGGGTGAGACGATCGTGCTGCCCCCTCTGATCAGGGGTTTGCCCGCGGGCCAATCGAACCCGGCATCCGGTTCGGGCGGCGGCAGGTACTGACAGGCGCTGACCAGAAAGCAGCGGCCTTCATAGGCGATGTGCCGCATGCTGGCCTGCCAGATGTCCCGCTCGTCGACCGTCGGCGCGCACCAGATGTCGACGCCCTTGGCGTACAGCGCGGTGCGAAACAACGGCATGTAGTTTTCCCAGCAGATCGCGGCGCTGATCCGGCCCGCCTTTGTGTCGACCACTGGCATAGTGGAGCCGTCGCCCTGGCCCCAGATCAGTCGCTCGGACCCGGTCGGCACCAGCTTCCGGTGCTTGGCGGCAAGGCTGCCTTCGGCCTGGAACAACAGCGCCGTGCAATAGAGCGTGGATCCGCCCCGTTCGATGACGCCAACGACCAGCGCCGAGCGGCTGGTTCTCGCGAAGTCGCGCAATGCGGCGACCTCCGGCCCGTCCAGATCGATCGCCGCCTGCCAATAGTCCCGAAACCGGTCGCGGCCATGGTCCGTGCGATAGCCGACACGGGCGCCGAAATCCTCGCCCTTTGGATAGCCGCCGAGCAGGGCCTCCGGCAGAACAACGAGGTCGGCACCGAGGCCTCGAATCTCATCGCCGAACGAGACGATCTTGTCCAACGTGGCTGGCGTTCCATGCGGATCCGACCCCAGTTGTAAGGCGGCTAGCGTTGTCACGATTGCTCCTCTCATCTTCGCCGATCGTCCATTGCGCGGTCAGGGAATCTTCGAATTCGGATGACCGCCGTCAATGCGGTTGTAACACAGCCCTGCTAGGCTTTTTCTCGCCGTTCCAAGCCATGGAGCATGGAGACAGCAATGACGAAGCAACAGTCCTCGAACTTCGACTGGAACAGCACGGCGAACGATCAGATGGCCACGCTGGCGGCGGCAAACGGCGCGTTTGTCAAGGCCATGGCCAAGGCGTCGCAGAGCTACATCGAAGGTGTGGGCGAGCTGACCAGGGAGTTTTCGGACTTCCTGAACACCCGCCTGAAGCATGATGTCGAACTCGGCGAGACCATGTCCAGCGCCAAGGACTGGGGCCAGGTTGCCGAGGCCCAACAGGAATGGGTGCGGCAGGCTGGTGAGGAGTATATGGCCGAGGCGCAGAAGATCGTCGACCTCAGCATGAAGCTGGCCAGCAACGGCAGCAGTTTTCTTGCTGAACCGATGACAGCGAGCAAGGCTGCGTCCGCTGACAAGTAGCCAGATCGGCGAGTAACCGGCGGTTCGTCCGTGCGACCAAGAGAAAGGCCTGCGAGCGTGGTATGCCCCGCTCGTCAGGCCATTGTTTTTGCCTTTTCCAAGAGATCGACGCCCAACTGCCTGAACAGGTCGATCATATCGATCAAGACCCAATTCTCGGCGATCTGCCGGTCGGCGACGCGCCAGAAATCCATGACACGCACGGTGATCGCCTCGTTGGTCGGCGGAACGCCGAGATAGGGGCCGAGATGGGTCGCCGTCATCGACGGCCAGCCGCCGGAACAGACATAATCGCCGTCGCCGAACCGGGCGAAGTGGTTGCCGCCCTTGCGGTCCGGGAAGGCGGTCAGGAACGCGATGCGATGGTCTTTGTCAAAGCCGGGATAGGTGTAGTTCGACCCGATACCCGCCGGTCCGTACCACAGCATGTCCGGGCGCCAGTAGCCGTTCGGCCCGGTCTGGCCGACGCTTTGAAAGGTCGAGAGATCATAAGCATGCAAGTCTCTTAGCATCGCCTCGACCAGATCGGCCGAGCGCTCCGAGCGATCCGGAAAGCCTGGGCAGATGCCGTCATGGGTCGCCGGGCCTGGAAACAGCATTTCGGTGCCCAGCAGTCTCGGCAACGGCATGCGGCCGGCCTGGCGCAGCAGATCCAGCAGATCCAGCAGGATCACCGCCTCGGCGATCTTGCCGTCCTCGATCCGATAGAATTCGCCATAGCGCAGGAAGACCAGGTGCCCGCTGGGCGCGATGCCGAACAGGGGCTGTTCGAAATTGCCGACATAGTGGCCAAGCGCGGCAACCCACTGTCCAGACCCCGTGCGGGACGTGCCGCCGATAAGGATTTCGTCGCGTCTCTGAACGTCGGACAGGGCCCGGCGCAACGGCAGGATCAGGTCCGATACGACCTGCTCCGGCCCTCGTAGATCGTTGACCGGATGCGCCACCCGCCACAGGCAGTCCGGCCTCGCTGCCTCTGCTAGCATCGCGCCAAGGGCGTCATCCGGCGCATGCTGCAGGTCGTTCAGAAATCGGAACACACTGTCTCGGAAGGGGGGCATGACGACCTTTAACGTTTCGTGACCAGACAATTGACTACGTATGCAAAAAACTGTTATCAGGTCTGACAGGGCTGTCCAGAGGATTATGCATCCCTATTCAACGGAGGGCTGGAAGTGGCGGAAATCAAGCTGCGGAACGTCACCAAGCGCTGGGGCACCTATGTCGGTGTGAACCGGTTCGACCTGACCATTCCCGATCAGGAGTTTCTGGTGCTTCTCGGCCCGTCCGGCTGCGGCAAGACCACAACGATGCGCATGATCGCCGGGCTGGAGGACGCGACCGAAGGCGACATCGAAATCGGCGGCCGCGTGGTCAACAGGCTGGAGCCCAAGGATCGCGACGTGGCGATGGTGTTCCAAAGCTACGGCCTCTATCCCAACATGACGGTCTACGAAAACATCCGCTTTCCCTTGAAGGTGCGCAAGGTGCCGCCCGCCGAGCATGACGAACGGGTCCAGCGCGCGGCGGAGATGGTGGAATTGACCCCTTTCCTTGACCGCAAACCAGCGGCCTTGTCAGGCGGCCAGCGCCAGCGCGTCGCCCTGGCGCGTGCGATCGTGCGCCAGCCCCAGGTCTTCTTGATGGACGAGCCGCTGTCGAACCTGGACGCCAAGCTGCGCGTCTCGACCCGCGCCCAGTTGAAGAACCTGCAGCATGAGCTGAACGTGACCACGATCTACGTCACCCACGACCAGATCGAGGCCATGACCTTGGCTGACCGGGTCGTGGTCATGAACAAGGGCGAGATCCAGCAGGTCGGCACGCCGACCGATATCTACAATCACCCCGCCAACACCTTTGTCGCCAGCTTCATTGGCTCGCCGGCGATGAACCTGTTGGAAGGCGAGGTCCATGACGGCGTCTTTACCGGCGACCAGGTCGAAATCCAGGGCCTGACCGGCATCGCGCCGGGGCCGGCCACACTGGGCTTCCGCGCGGAGGATGCCAGCGTCAGCGCCGATCAGACCGGCGAGGTCAAGGCGCCGATCTACAGCATCGAGCTCTTGGGCGATTCCACGATGGTGACCGTTCGGGCCGGCGGTTCGCTGATCGCGGTGAAGGCGGATAAGGACTATCGGGCGGCAATCGACGACCCGGTCGCCTTCTCGGTGCCGACCGGAATCTGTCACCTTTTCAAACAAGACTCCGGGGAACGGATGGAAATTGCCGCCTAAAGGCGGCGTGGATGCTCTTCAAAACCGATAAACAGGGAAGACCAACGATGCTGAGAACCTTTCTGCTGGCCACGGCCGGAGCATTGATAACCACCAGTGCGGCGCTCGCCGACTGCGCCTTCGAAAACGAGCTGCCGATATCGTCGCTGTCCGCCGGGTTCGAGGCCTGGTACGCCGTGACCGACGCAATGGCCGAGTGCGGCAATTTCGAAGCCGAACTTGACCAGGAGTTTCGCACCAAGCAGCCGACCGGCTTCGCGGCCGACCCGTCGCTCTACCATATCGGCGGCGTCGCCAACGGCACGCTCGTGCCCTTGCTGAACGACGGCACGATCCGGCCGCTGAATGATCTGGTTGAGCAGTACGGCCAACAATTGACGCCCAACCAGTTGATCACGATCGACGGCGATATCATGGCCATCGCCATGATGGTGAACTCTCAGCACCTGATGTACCGCCAAGACATCTTCGACGAGCTGGGTCTGGAGGTGCCGACGACCTACGACGAGATGCTGCAAACCGCCGCCGCGATCCAGGAGGCCGGCGTCGTCGACTATCCGATCGGCGGCACGTTCCGGACCGGTTGGAACCTGGCGATGGAATTCATCAATATGTATCTGGGCCATGGTGGCCAGCTCTTTAATGCGGACAAGACACCGTCCATCAACAACGAAGCTGGTGTCGCCGCCCTTGAACAGATGCGCGCGCTGACCGAATACATGGACCCGGAGTATCTTGGGTCCGATTCGACCTACGTGCAGCAGCAGTTCCAACAGGGCGACATCGCCATGGCCGTGCTCTGGGCCTCGCGTGCCGGTGCCATGGACGATCCAGCGGAATCCCAGGTGGTTGACCTGGTGACCATGGCTGCCGCGCCATCGGCCGTAGAAGGCGCGCCGCCCGCCTCGACCGTCTGGTGGGATGGCATCGTGATTGCCGAAAACATCTCCGACGAAGAGGCCGCCGCCGCCTTCCAGGTTGCCATGGAAGGCATGGACGTCGAGATGGTGCAGGCGAACAACGACGCGGCCATCTGGCTGATCGACGGGTATGAGCCTAACCGCCTGTCGGAGGGCGCGATCGCCAATCTGATGGGTGGCACGCCGCCCTATCCGGCGTCGACCGAGATGGGTCTGATGCACACCGCCCTTGGCGACAACCTGTCCGGCTTTCTCATCGGCGCGGAATCAGCCGAGCAGGCGCTGGCGGACGCCGAAGAGGCCTATCTGACCGCGGCCCGCGAGAGCGGCCTGGTTCAGTAACCGAGCGAAACGGGTTCTCCCCAGCGTCGGCCAGGCGCTGGGGTCGGCCCTAAGCGGCGAGGTCGGCTCATGAAAAGAAGCACGTTTTTTGCCTTTGTCGCGCCGTCCGTGGTGTTGATGCTGGTTTTCATGGCGGCGCCGCTCGTCAGTGTTCTCATTCAGAGCTTCTACCTCACGCAAAACGTCTTCGAAGAAGTCACCGTCGAATCCTGCACGCCGGGCTTTCCCAATCCGGTCTGCACGGAGGAGATTCAGAGCCGCCGGGTCCTTGACGAAAATGGCATCCCGATCACCGAGACCTCGTTCGTCGGCTGGGAGACCTACCGCGTTCTGCTGCAGCCCGAAGCCGTGGCGGAGGCGTTTTCGGTCGGCGGCGGCGGCGTGGCGGCCCTGCTCGATATCGACTTCTACAAGGCCGCCCGCTTTACCATCACCTTCACACTGATCACGCTGCCGTTCGTCATCGGCGTTGGTCTCTTGATCGCACTTGCGGTCAACAACGCCATTCGCAGCTTACGCGGTCCGGTGATCTTCATCTCGCTGCTGCCCTTCATCATCACGCCGGTCATCGGGGCGCTTTCGATCCGGTGGCTGTTCGTCGGCGACGGCATCCTGACGGCAGCGCTGGAGGGCATCCTTAACGAGGACATTGCCGTCTTCGCCCATGGCTGGGCCTTCGAGATACTGATGATGTTCTACCGCGTGTGGCACGTCGCGCCGTTCGCCTTCGTCATCTTTTATGCCGGTTTGCAAACGGTCAATCAGGACACGCTGGAGTCCGCGATCGTCGATGGGGCGTCGCGCTTCGAGCGGCTGCGTTACGTGATCATCCCGCATTTGATGCCGCTGATCGTGTTCGTCGCGTTGATCCACCTAATGGACGCCTATCGGGCGTTCGACGAGGTCATCGGCTTCCGCTCAGAGGCCCATCGCATCACCCTGCAATGGCTGACGTTCAATTTCCTGACGCCGGACGATAGCGGCAACCGGGCGATTTCGCGCGCATCCGCCGCCTCGATGCTGACGATGCTTGGCATCGTCATCCTGCTGATCCCGCCGCTATGGCGCACCTGGCGCGATCATCGCGGACGCTAAGGCGAGGCTGACCCCATGTCCCAACCGCAAGCCGAAGCTCTACGCCAGCCCCTCAGCCTGAGGCTGACCAGCGGCGTGTTTCTGGTGATCTGGATGTTGATCGCGGCGTTCCCGCTGTTCTGGATCACCGTGATGTCGTTCAAGCTGCCGGTGGACTCGTTCGCGGCAAACCCGCTGTCGGTCATTTTCGGCCCCGATACGCGGGCGGAGGTCGGTGGCCTGTCACCGCTCGACATCGTGCTGGGCATTGTCGGCATCTACTTTGCCATTCGGTTTGCCAGGCACCTCGCCGCCCTCGCCCGCATGGTGAGCATCGCCGGTCAAGCCTGGCTCGGCTGGATCGTCGCGGTTCTGATCTACACGATCGCGGTCTTGGTCTTCTTTGTCGGCATCGTCCCGGCGATCTCCGCCGGTTTGCGCGATGCGCTTGGCGGCGGATTTCTGCTCGATCCAATCCTGGGCGCAACGCTGACCCACTATTACTCGGTCTGGGTCGAGAACACGTTTTATCACCAGTTCATCAACTCGTTGATCGTCACGGCGGGCGTCGTCTTGATATCGCTGACGGTCGGCACGCTGGCGGCGTACGCGATCGCGCGCACTGGCTCGTCGATTGCCTTCTGGCTGCTGATCGCAGCGCTGATTTTCAGGGCACTGCCCCACTCCGTCCTGGTCGCCGGCTATCTGCCGCCGTTCGTGAATTCGCGCGAAATCCTGATGCCCTTGTGGGAATCGGGCGCGGTCGGCTGGTTCTTCCAACTGTTCGGCGACGAGCCGCCGACGCTCTATGGCCGGCATTGGGCCGTGATCATCGTCCTGGTCTCGATCAACCAGCCCTTCACCATCTGGATGTTGCGCTCGTTCTTCATGAGCATTCCGGCCGAACTCGACGAGGCGGCACGGGTCGATGGCTGTTCCCATTTCCAGGCCTTCCGACGGGTCATCATCCCGGTCATGTGGCCGGGCGTCATCACCACCGGCCTGTTTTCGTTCCTGTTGGCCTACAACGACTATCTGGTGACCTCGCTGCTCTTGGACGCCCAGTCGCAAACGATGGTCCCGGCGATCAGCGGCTATTTCAATCGCGAGACGACCACCACAGACCAGGTCGAGGCCGTTGCCGCGGCGGTGTCGATTATCGCGCCCCTGTTCATCCTGATCATGGTGTTCCAACGCCAGATCGTCTCCGGCCTGACCGCTGGCGCGGTTAAAGGCTGACCGTTGCCGAGAAAGACCATTCATGAAGGGTTCCCGCCCCGAACAGGCGCCGCTGACACGCGACAACGACCTCAGCAAAACCGAGGAGACGCGCTTCATTGTCGAAGGCATGGTTGATGGCCTCAACGACCATGAAATCGATGGCATCGGTGCCTTTTTCAGCGATGATTTCCGCTGGATCGGCAACGCCGGCTGCGGCTTCAAACACGGGCTGAAGCAGTTCCAGGATAACTGGCAGCGGCCGTTTCAGGCCGCGTTTAAGGACAAGGTCTGCGTCGACGAGGCGCGGCTGGCCGAGGGGGAATGGATGGCCGCCTTCGGCCGGCAGGAAGCGACCCATGCCGGTGAGTTCATGGGCATCGCGCCGACCGGCAAGCGGGTCGAGATCCGCTACATGGATTTCTGGAAGGTCAAGGACGGCAAGATCGTCGACAACTGGGTCATGGTCGACTTCCCCCACGTCATGCGCCAGCTCGGCGTCGACCCTTTCAACGGCCATGGCTGGGAGAAATTCGATGACGCGGATGGGTGATCTGACATGAAGGGGTTCGATCCGAAATTCCGCGACCTGCCCGACTACATTCTCGGCATCACGAAGGAGATCTGGGAGGACCGCAACATCCAGGCGATCCTCAGATACTACGCCAAGGATGGGCCAGTCCGGTCCCCCGCCTCCCTGGTGGTCGGCAACGGCAACGTTATCGCCGCGACCATGGCGACCTTGGCGGAATTCCCGGACCGCAAGTTGCTGGGTGAGGACGTGATCTGGTCGGGCGACGAGGAGGCCGGCTTCCTGTCGTCCCATCGCATCCTGTCGACCGCGACCCATCTCGGCGACGGTGTCTACGGCCCGGCCACGGGCAAAACGCTGCGCTATCGCATCATCGCGGACTGCGCCTGCCGCGACAATCAGGTCTACGACGAATGGCTGATCCGGGATCAGGGCGCGATCGTCCGCCAGATGGGGACCGATCCCAAACAGTACGCGGCGGACCGGATCGCCGAGGAAGGTGGCCCCGAAAAGGCTGCCCCGGCCTTCACGCCGGCGATGGACGTGGCTGACGGCTATACGGGCCATGGCAACGACAATCAGCATGGCCGAGCTTACGCCGACATCCTGACAGCCATTATGGACGCCGACTTGGCGACAATCGAACGGTCCTACGATCGCGCCTGCCAACTGGAACATCCGGGCGGCGTCACCGGCCACGGACGCGAGGCAGCCGACCGATTTTGGCTCGGTCTACGTTCCGCCTTTCCGTCCGCGACGTTCGAGATCCACCACCGGATCGGACGCGACGACGCGGACATGCCGCCGCGCTCGGCCCTGCGCTGGTCACTGCACGGCCGGCATGATGGCTGGGGCAGCTTCGGCCCGCCGACCGGGGCAGAGGTCTACGCAATGGGCATTTCCCATGCTGAGTTCGGCCCCTGGGGGTTGCGCCGCGAATGGGTGCTGTTCGACGAAACCGCGATCTGGAAACAGATCCTCATGCAAACAGGCTGACGATCATGACCGCGCACGAGACGGCACCAAGGATCGTCCGCTTCGGCGATCTGAAGCCTTGCAAGACCGCGTTCATCGACGCGCACACGCCCGGCTCCGATCAGAAGGAAAACTTCACGATCATCGGCGGCGGCGTGTCGGAGAGCGCGGACCAGCATGTCCATATCGAGGAAACGCCGGGCTTCAACATCGGCGCCGCTGGTCAGCCGCCGAAATGCAAGAACTCCATGCACGCGCACCGCACGGCAGAGGTCTTCTTCGTGCAAAGCGGCCGCTGGCGCTTCTTCTGGGGACAGCACGGCACGGCCGGCGAGGTCGTGCTGGAGGAAGGCGACATCTTCGACATCCCGACCGGCATCTTTCGCGGCTTTGAGAATATCGGCACGGACTATGGGATGATCATGTCGATCCTGGGCGGCGACGATGCCGGCGGCGGCGTGATTTGGGCACCGCACGTGCTGGAGGCGGCGAAGGCCCACGGCCTGATCCTGGCCGAGACCGGCGCGCTCTATGACACCGCGAAGGGCGAGCGGCTGCCGGACGGGGTGGGACCCATGATCCCGCTGACGGACGCGGAACTTGAGGCCTTTCCCGAGACGCCCGCGTCAGAAGTCGTGCCCCAGTTCGTGAAGCGCTTTTGGGACATGAAGGCATTGTCGACCGATGGCCCCGCGACCGTCATCGGACCCGGCAACGACGCCATGATCAGAGACCGTACTGGCTTCGAAGTCGCGTTCGTGCAGAACGGCGAGGACGACCCGTACATGACCGATCGAAACGAGATCTTGATGGTGCATCGCGGCCATTGGCGATTGGCGTGGGATGGCGGAGAGGTGACGTTGGCGCCGGGTGACGTCTGCATGGTTCCGCCCGGGCTTCGGCGGTCGCTGGCTCCGAACCGCAGCGGTGAGACCGCGCTGTTTCGGGTGCGCGACACCGACGACGCACCCGGGCCAACAAGGATATAGGCCGGACCATGGGACGGATTGCAACCACGCATGTCGGGTCGCTGCCGCGCAGCCAGCGCGTCGTCGATTTCATCTTCGCCCGCGAACGCGGCGAGCCGTACGATCAAGCCGCCTTCGATGCCTGCATGCGCGAGGAATGCGCGCGGACCGTCGGGCGCCAGGCCGAAGCAGGTATCGATATCGTCTCTGATGGTGAAACGTCGAAGATTTCGTACGCGACCTATGTGAAGGACCGGTATTCCGGCTTTGCCGGCGACAGTCCGCGCAACGCGCCGGCCGACCTGAAACTCTTCCCCGGCTTCTTGAAACGCCTCGCCGACAGTGGCGGCACACCGCAATACGCCAGGCCCCAATGTGTTGGGCCGGTGGCGCCCAAGGACGAGGACGGATTGCGGTCAGACATCACGAACCTGAAGGCGGCGATCGACGCGGCCGGCAAATCGCGCGGATTCATGAATGCCGCATCGCCGGGCGTGATCTCACTGTTTCTCCAGAACGCCTACTACCCCGACCGGGACGCCTATCTGGAGGCGTTGGGCGAGGCGATGAAGGGCGAATACGAGACGATCGTCGCGGCCGGGCTGGACCTTCAGGTTGACTGCCCGGACCTGGCCCTGTCCCGCCACATGCTGTTTGCCGACCTCGACGACACAGACTTCGTCGCCATTGCCGAACGGCATGTCGAGGTTCTGAACGGCGCGCTGGCCAACATCCCGCCGGAGCGGGTGCGCGTCCACATCTGTTGGGGCAACTATGAGGGGCCGCATGTCTGTGACATCGACCTCGACAAGGTGTTCACGACCCTGATGAAGGTCCGTGCCGGCCATGTCCTGTTTGAAACCTCGAACCCGCGCCACGCCCATGAATGGAGCGTGTTCAGGGATCGGCGACGCGAGATTCCGGACGACAAGATCCTGGTCCCCGGCGTCGTCGACACGACGACGAACTTTGTCGAACACCCTGAACTGGTGGCGCAAAGGATCGGGCGCTTCGTGGACATCGTCGGGGCGGACCGGGTCATTGCCGGCTCAGACTGCGGTTTCGGCACCTTCGCCGGTTTCGGCGCCATCGACCCCGACATCGCTTACGCCAAGCTCAGGACCTTGGCGGAGGGGGCCGCCCTCGCCAGCACCCGACTCTAGCTTACGGTTCCAGAGAGGTCTGTTAGCAACCCGCGAAAAAGCCCGTCAAGCCGTGTCCCGGCCGGACATGGCAAGCGCAGAGCGGACGGCCTGAATGATGTCCAGGCGCGATTGGCCGCCGTCAGGCTCGCGGCCATTTGCCTGCCGGGATCGGCCACGCCATCGCATCGACCTGCCGACGACGTGGCGGACCTGAGCCTCCGTCAAGGTGGGATTGGCGGCAAGTACCAAGGCACAGGCGCCCGACACCGTGGGCAAGCTCACGCTTCTGTCGCTGGCCCGAGCCGCAGTCACACCGAGCGCATCCATTCCCTTTTCCACTGTGCCGGTCCCATCCGGCAACGGTTCGAAACCATCGTCGATCATGGCGTCGCGGGTTGCTGCAAGCGTATCGGGCAGCGTCTCTGGAAAGCCAGCAGTGTCCGCCGTGCTGGTAGACGCCACCACGATCACGCATCCCAGCCCGCCTCGGCCCTTGGTTCGGGCCCGTTCGAACTCCTCGGTGATGTCGTTGGATGGCGGGCCGCCACCCCAGCGGTTGATCAGGATGTCGGCCCCGGCGCAACGTGCCCAGTTGATGCTGCGCGCAATCGTTGCATTGGCCATCTTCCAGTATCCCCCGGGAAGACCGGAGGGACCGAAACGAACGGCAAATGGGGGCACGTCCGTATCGGTTGTCGCCGTCGGCCTATCGTTCGTGGCCATGATCGCCGCCAACTCCTCAGCCGCCCACTGCTCATCCGACGGAGACGGGGCAAGCCGTTCAGGCGTATCGAGATCTCGGCCAACCGTGACGAAGTCCGGCTCGGCAAAACGAACCAGAGGATCGTCCTCCATGGCCGCCACAACGTCGAAGACATCCTGGCCGCGGCCAACCGTGCAGACGATCTTGTCGTCGCGCACCTCAATCACGTGAAGACCGTATCTCTCGGAAACGGCGTTTCGGCTGACCGCGTCGACCAGACCGATGATTGCCCTGTCGGTGGCAAACGACCGGTGGCGACTGGTCCGAAACACCGGCATGGCCAGCAAAATGTTTGGTTTCGAGCGAAGCTCGGCAATCGTCTCTTCGGTCGCGCGCGCATCCGATACGGTTGGCTGCTGCTGCAGCAGCGGCGTGGGTACTAGCGCGACATCTTCGTCTGGCAGTTCCAGACCGGCCGCGCCGGTTCCCCCAAACCATGATTGGGCGGCCCGCACCCTGGCACAATCGGCACGACCGCCACGAAAACGAACAAGGATGAAGTCAGGGTCGAGACACAGCTCTATCGTCTCGCCCAACATCGAGTAGGAATAGGACATGACTCTGTGAATCCCAAGAACATAGAATAACTTTCTTCCAAATGCGGATGCTCATAATAATCACAAAAACAAAAATAGAATAAACACTAAACAAAATCGACTTTTAGTCTCAGGCCACAATGCGCCTGCAACATATACTTGGCGACGACATGTCGGAATTTCCAGTCTAGCGCGTAACGATAACCGTCAAACGTGCATCAATGGCAAGCGCGATGCGGAAACCCGTCCAGCAAGCCCCAAACGGAGGCAGGCTTCATTCGTCGCCCATGCGCAGCGCGGCGATGAAGGCGGATTGCGGGATCTCAACCTGGCCGAACTGGCGCATGCGCTTTTTGCCTTCCTTCTGCTTTTCCAGAAGCTTGCGCTTGCGCGACACGTCGCCGCCATAGCATTTGGCGGTGACATCCTTGCGCAGGGCCGACACGGTTTCGCGCGCGATCACCTTGCCGCCGATCGCCGCCTGGATCGCGACCTTGAACAGTTGGCGAGGGATCAGATCCTTCAGGCGTTCGCAAAGGGCGCGGCCGCGCCGCTCGGCCTGGGCGCGATGCACCATGATCGACAGGGCATCGACCGGTTCGGCGTTGACCAGGATCGACATCTTGACCAGGTCGCCCTCGCGATAGCCATCCATCTGATAGTCGAAGCTGGCGTAGCCGCGGCTGATGGACTTCAGCCGGTCGTAGAAGTCGAAGACCACCTCGTTCAGCGGCAGGCGATAGACCAGCATCGCCCGGTTGCCGGCATAGGTCAGCTCGACCTGCTCGCCCCGCCGCTCCGTACAGAGCTGCAGTACGCCGCCCAGATGTTCGTCGGGCAGCAGAATCGTTGCCTTGATCCAGGGCTCGGCGATCGAGGCGATTTTTACCACGTCCGGCATGTCCGCCGGGTTGTGCAGTTCGCGCACCTCGCCGTCGGTCATCGTCAGTCGGTAGACGACTGACGGCGCGGTAGTGATCAGGTCGAGGTCGAACTCGCGCTCCAGCCGTTCCTGGATGATCTCAAGATGCAGCAGGCCCAGGAAGCCGCAGCGGAACCCGAAGCCCAGCGCGGCAGACGTCTCCGCCTCATAGTGGAAACTGGCATCGTTCAGGGCCAGCTTGCCCAGGCTCTCGCGTAGCTTCTCGAAATCTGCCGCGTCGACCGGGAACAGGCCGCACCAGACGACCGGCACCGACGGTTTGAAACCGGGCAACGGTTCGGCGGTCGGCCGGCGATCCTCGGTGATCGTATCGCCGACCTTGGTTTCGGAGATATCCTTAATCGAGGCGGTGATGAAGCCGATCTCGCCCGGCCCCAGCCGCTCGATCAGCACGCCCTTCGGCGTCATGAAGCCGACCCGGTCGACCAGATGGGCGCCGCCCGTGCCCATAAAGCGCAGCTTCTGGCCGACACGGATCTCGCCTTCCATCACCCGGACAAGCACGACGACGCCGAGATAGGGATCATACCAGCTGTCCACCAACAGCGCCTTCAAGGGCGCGTCTGCGGGTCCGGCCTGCGGCGGCGGCAGCCTGGTGACGATGGCCTCCAGCACATCGTCGATCCCCAGCCCCGTCTTGGCCGAGATCTCGATCGCGTCACTGGCGTCCAGCCCGATCACATCCTCGATCTGCTGGCGAATGCGCTCCGGCTCGGCGGCCGGCAGGTCGATCTTGTTCAAGACCGGCACGATCTCGTGGTCCGCTTCGACCGCCTGATAGACGTTGGCCAATGTCTGGGCTTCGACACCCTGGCTGGCATCGACCACCAAGAGCGAGCCCTCGCACGCGGCGAGCGACCGGCTGACCTCATAGGAAAAATCCACATGGCCGGGCGTGTCCATCAGGTTCAACTGATAGGACTGGCCGTCCTTGGCGCGATAGGCCAGGCGCACGGTCTGGGCCTTGATGGTGATGCCGCGCTCGCGCTCGATATCCATGCTGTCGAGCACTTGGCTTTTCATCTCGCGCGCTTCCAGGCCGCCGCAATGCTGGATCAGCCGGTCGGCCAGGGTCGACTTGCCATGGTCGATATGGGCGATGATGGAAAAGTTGCGGATGCGCTCGGGCGCGATCGCGGTGGTATCGGTGCTCATCGTTGGCTCAAAGGGTCCTGCCATAAGCGATGCGGCGCCAAAATGGGCGCCGCGTCGGATCGCCAGGAACATAGGCGGGCCGGTGCCCGCCCGCAACGGGCTACGGCATCAGCCAGACTTGCGACGTTTCAGGCCGAGCACCGTCTCACGGTGCAGGATGTAAAGCCCGCTTGCGATCACCAGCCCGCCGCCGACCAGGATCCATTCATCCGGCAAATCCTGCCACAACAGCCAGCCGATCAGCGTGCCCCAGATCATCTGGCTGTACTGGAACGGCGCCACCACGGCAGCGGGCGCACGCCGCACGGCCTGGACCATCAACAGCGAGGCCAGCCCGCCCAGCGTGCCGCCAATGGCGGACAGCGACAAATCGGCCAATGTCGGCGGCACGAAGTCGAAGGCGGTCAACAGGCCGAACCACAGGGCCAGCGGCACCATCTGCGAAACGCTGAACGATGCCACAGGCTCCTGCGCGCCGTAGCGCCGGACCAAAATGACGGAGAGCGAGAACGCCGTCATCCCAATCAACGCCGCCAGAGTGCCCACGCTCACGAACCCGTCCGTGGGGCGCAGCATGATGATGACGCCGATGAAGCCGGCCAGCACCGCGCTCCAACGCCGCCAGCCGACGCGTTCGCCCAGCAGGGGCACCGACAGCGCGGTGATCAGGATGGGTGCTGCGAAAAAGATCGCGTAGACATCCGTCATCGGCAGCAGCGAGAAGGCATAGATGCCGCCATAGGCGCCGATCACCGAAATGCCGCCCCGCGCGACATGCAGCCACGGCCGCCGCGTGGCGATGGCGTGCCGGCCGCCATGGGTCGCGATGAAGACGGCGATCGGTCCCAGCGCGAATAGCGCGTTGAAAAAGATGATCTGGTGCAGCGGATAGCCGGCGCTGAGCCATTTCAGCGTCGCGTCCATCAGGGTGGCACAAAAGAAGGTCAACGCGGCAAAGCCGATGCCGACGACGATGTCGGGTCCGCCCCGCGCGCCGGCCGGCAACGCCGCCATTGCGTTGTTGCGTAGTGAGACGGCCACGGCCGTAACATCCAATCGAATTGAGTATGGTGGGACCGCCAGATCCCGAGACCGAAAGTCTAAGCCCGCTTCGCCGCCGCCGGCCCATCGTCGTTTTGCACGGGTGCATTGCAAATCGCGCGCGGGACCCGCCGCACAAACCGTCACACTTGCGGCCGACGATCTCCGGCTAGGCAGTTGGAGCGGTGGTCTCACCAGGGCACCGGCCGACCGTCGCGGAAGAACCCGCCGGTCGGGCCGTCGTCGGGCAGTGTTGCGGCCCAGACGATGCCCTTCGCACCGGCGGCGACCGGCCGGCCGCCCCCGCCGCCCATATCGGTCGCCGTCCAGCCGGGGCAAATCGCGTTGACCAGAATGCCCTCGGGCCGCAGTTCGGCCGCCAAGGTTCTGGTCAGCGCGTTCAGCCCGGCCTTTGTCACGTGATAGGCCGGTGTGCCGGCCCCCATGGAGGCGAGCGAGCCGCTCTCGCTGGAAACATTCACGATGCGCGGCGCGCTTGATGTGCGCAAGCTGGTCAAGAGCGCATTGGTCAGCCGCCACGGACCCATCACGTTGGTGTGCCAGGCCTCGTCAACCGTGGCAAAATCAGCCGTGACCGCGCGTTGCCAGGTGTCGTAGTGGATGGCGGCGTTGTTGACCAGCACGTCCAGCCTCGGTTGGTCACGCGCCACCATCGCGGCCGCCGCGACAATCGACTTTGCGTCGGCGACGTCCAAGGGCAGTGCGACGGCGTCTATGCGGTCTCCCCGCAGACGGTCGGCGGTTTCCTCTGCCTTTGCAGGGTCACGGACGCCGAGCAGCACGCGGAAGCCCATGGCGCCGAGCTGACGAGCCACCTCAAGTCCAAGACCACGATTGGCACCCGTAATCAAAGCGATCCTCTCGGGCTCAGTCATCGCTGCCGCTCCGGCCCCATCAATGCGCCTATTCCGCGTCCGACGTATCGTCAGCACCAACGCCCACGCCCGCGCTTCGCGAGATAATCTGGGGGGCGTAACCGGCCGGCTTGTCACCCACCGTGGTGCCGCCATTCAACATGCCCTGCATGTCCGGCGCGAAGAAGGAATAGGGGAACCGCTTGGGTGTGGCACTGGCGGCATCGAGGCGATCCAGCAGGTCGCCAGGGATCTCGAAATCCAACGCTGCCAAATTATCCTGCAATTGGTGCAGCTTCGTCGCACCGATCAGCACCGACGCAATACCGGGCCGATTGGCGACCCAGTTGACCGCGACCTGGGCCATCGACCGCCCAAGCTCATTCGCGACCTTTTCCAGTTCCGCCACGATCGCCCAGTTTCGGTCGGTGAACTTGTCGAAGGCGGGGTTGCCGGTGCTTGCCGTCGTGATCAAACGACCCTCGCCCTCAGGAAGGGCCCCTTGGCTCGGCTTGTACTTGCCGGACAGCAGACCGGAGGCGAGCGGGCTCCAGACCATGATGCCCATGCCGTGGCGCGTCCCAAGATCGACAAACTCGTCCTCGATGGATCGTTCGGTCAGACTGTACTCAAGCTGCAAGGCCGATAGCGGCGCGTACCCGCGATGCTCGGCGATCGCCTGGCCGCGCGAGGCGTACCAGGCCGGCACGTCGGAAAATCCGACATGACGGACCTTGCCCGATGTCACGAGATCGTCGAAGGCACGCATGACCTCCTCGACCGGCGTCACCCGATCCCAAACATGCAGGATATAGAGATCAATGTAGTCGGTGCGCAGGCGCTTCAGCGATCCCTCGACCGCATGCATGATCTTCTTGCGGCCATTGCCTCCGGCATTCGGGTTGCCCGGTTCGGCGCTGTAGCCGAACTTGGTGGCGATGACCGCCCGGTCTCGCAGGCCGGCGTCCTCAACATAACGGCCCAGCATTTCCTCCGAATGGCCGTTGGTATAGAGATCGGCAGTGTCGAAGAAGTTGCCGCCGGCCTCGACATACGTGTCGAAGATTTGGCGAGAAACGGTATCGTCAGCGCCCCAGCCCCAAACCTCGCCGAAGGTCATGGTGCCCAGGGCCAGGCGGCTGACTTTCAGGCCTGAGTGGCCCAGCGTGTAGTACTCCATAGCTCCCTCCGTCGGGTAAGTCTGATGGTCACCAGATGGTGTCGGCGGCCCGGCGGTGATTGAACCGGCCTGCGCTTGTTTTGTACGATCCTGCTGCCTCGATCAGGCGGTCAGCGAGGTCCGATAGGCCATCGGCGTCTGGCCGTGCATCGACTTGAACACCCGGCTGAAATGGGCCTGGTCGGCAAAGCCGCAAGCGATGGCGATTTCGGCCAAGGGACGGTCCCGGTCGGCCAGCAGCTTGCGCGCCTGCTCCGCCCGATAGCTGGTGACGTACTGCATCGGGCTTTGGCCGATGGTGCGCTTGAACAGCCGGGCGAAGTGCGACGGGCTCAAGGCCGCCTCCGACGCCAGGTTTTCGAGCGAGATCGGGTTGCCGAACTCCGTCGCGATGAAGTCGAGCACGCGCTTATAGCGGCGCGATGGGAACCCTTGCTCGGCCTCAAGATCGTATCGATCGCCATAGCGCTGGATCAGCTTGATGAGAAACACGCGGGCCAGGGATTCGAACATCACGGCCGAGCCGAGATCGTCGGAGGCCAGGGCATCGCGCAGCATCACGCCCGCCTGGCAGATGTCCGGATCGGCGAACTGCGGCAGGTTCTTCAACTGGGCCGCCGTCAGCAGGATGCCCACTTCACTCTGCGCAAAGCGTTCCAGCTTTTCCGGCTCCAACGTGATCACGATGACCTTCGACCGGGCGTGCCAGCGCCAGCCGGACCGAACGCCCGCCGGCGTGACCACGATCTCATCCTTGCGATAGGTGAAGTCGCGATGCGCCCCGTCGCGCCAGTTTTCCACCCGGTGAGGCTGTTCGCGCAGGTTCAAGAGCACGTGATGCTGGTCGAACACGGCCTCCGGCATGGTGGCCGGCGCGGCCTCGAAATACTCCAACGTCAGCAGCTCCGCCGCGGACGGCCGCGCCAAGTGCGCGCTGTCGAGCAGCGGCGGTTCGGGATAGATGTCCTGATAGCGGTTGGGCATCCGGACGATATCGGCGAATGGCTCGCAAACGACAACCCGTCTCGGCGTCGATCGTTGCCTGGCCATCTCGGGCCGTCAACAATGGTGGGCGATGTTTGTCGTTAGAAACGGGCGCGGGAGGGCTTGGTCATGAGTGAACTGACTGCGGGTGGCCGACGAAACGGCGATCAGGCGGCCGGCGGCGACGACGTCAAGATCTTCTTCGTCTCGGCCATTGCGATTTCGGCCGCCGTGTGGGACATCGGCTTTAACCTCGGCGCCTTTGGAACGGTGTTTTTCGACAAGCTGTTCCTGATCTGGGCCGTGTCAACGGCCGCGTTTCTGGCCAGCCTGTTCGTGCCGCCGCCAGCGGAAGAACCGCCGCTGGTGAGCTGGCGCGGACGGTTCCTGCTGATCCTGCCCACCGTCTGGCTGCTCCTGACCGCCCTGGAGCGGGCGGGACTGCTGCCCGGGCTTCTGCCCACCGTGCTGTGGGCGATCAGCCTCATCGTGGGCGTGATCTCCCTGCCATACACGCTTTACATCGTGATCGTCGCGGTGACACCGGATTTGGTGGCGATGAAGAACCGACGGCTGTGGACCGCCCTGGTCCTTGTGGTCGCGGCCGTCTTCGTCATAAGCCTGGCCATCGGATACGCCAACCAGCTGTTTCTCGATTGCGCGGACTTCCGGGTCAGCGGTAATGATCTGCCGCCCCGATGCACCCAGCCTTAGGCGGCGTCAACTCGCCAACGGAGACCGTCCATGAAGGAGTATTTCGACGCCAACCTGCGACGGTGGGACGAGGCCGTTGGCATCCATGTGAAATCGACGACGGGTGCCTATCGGCTGGACGATTTTCGCGCCGGCGAGGACATTCTGCTGCCGATCGAGAGCGCCGAGGTCGGCGATCTCGCCGGCAAGCGCGTGTTGCACCTGCAATGCCATTTCGGGCTCGATACGCTGAGCCTGGCCCGCCGCGGCGCCATCGTGACCGGGCTCGACTTCTCACCCAAGGCAATCGACGCGGCACGGGCGCTGTCACGGGAAACGGGCGTGCTGGGCACGTTCGTCCTGGGCAATGTCTATGACGCGCCGGGCCTGATCGACGGCCAGTTCGACGTGGTCTACACGACCTGGGGCACCACCATCTGGCTGCCGGACATCACGAGATGGGCGGAGATCGTAGCCCATTTCCTCAAGCCCGGCGGCTATCTCTACAAGCTCGACGGCCACCCCGCCGCGCTGGCGCTTGAAGAGGGCAAGGACGGAAGGCTAACGCCAACCTATCCGTGTTCTCAAAGCGACACCCCGCTGATCTTCGATGACGACACGACCTATACCGGCGACCCCGACAAGCTTGAGAACACGCGCACCTATGAGTGGATCCACTCGCTGTCGACCATCGTGAACGGCCTGATCGGCGCCGGGCTGACGCTCGACTTCCTCAACGAACACGACCGTCTGGCCTGGAAACTGTTCCCATGCATGCAAGACGCCGGCGAACACATGCTGAGGCTGCCGCCGGATCTGCCGTCCTTTCCGTTGGCGTACTCGTTGAAGGCATCAAAACCCTGAAACGGCGACGGACGTCTGCCGCCCCTGGTGGTAGGGGCTTGGACGGGCGGCCGGTTCGCCGCCCCAGCGCTCGACCGCGCCGCGCATGACACCGCGCGCGGTCCGGTCCAGCCACACGGCCTGCAGCCGGGCCGGGTCTTCGCCCGGCATTTCCAGGCCGTCGGAGGCGGCCGGGCAAAAACCGAACTGGCCGTAATAGGCGAGATCCCCTACCAACAGCACCAGCCGATGGTTGGCCCAGGCGGCCATGTCCAGGCTGCGCCAGATCAGCGCCTTGCCGATGCCCTTGCCCTTCAGTTCCGGCCGCGCCGCCACCGGCCCCAGCAACATCGCCTTCTGGCCACCGACGGACACCGGCCAGTAGCGGATCGTTCCCAGGACGGCCTCGTCCGCATCCGCACGCGCCACCAAACGCAGATAGGTGTCGGGCGCCACGCCCTGGCGATAGTGATAGGACCGCTTGGCGTGCCGCCCGGGGCCGCCGAAGGCGGCGTCCAGCAACTCTTCTATGGCGGGCCCGTCACCGGGCCTTTCCGTGGTGATGTGGAACATCGAGGTACCTGACCGACAAAAAAGCCACCCGAAACGGGCGGCGCTGGCTTGTCCGGTCTATCGGGGATCGGGTGGCAACCTACCCCAGGGCCGAGCCAAAACGCCGCAGCGGGGCGAACCCGCGCGCGCGTCGTCGTTGGCTGAAGATGACGTGTCTGGTCATGGGGCCGCATGGTTGGGGCCGGATCGCCGGCTTGTCAACAGGAAACCGGGGCCGCCGCTGCAGGACCTCGCGGCTTTGCTCGCGTGGTCAGGCGCTGGAATTGCCGCGTCTCATAGTGTCGCAGGTCTTGGCGGATGCGGACAATTCGTGGCATCAGGAAGCCCATGTCGTTTCGCCGTCGCCAATCATCCCGCCTTTTTCGCGCGGGCAGCACCCTCGCCTTGCTGTCACTGCTGCTGGCGACTTTGCTGCCCTACGACAGGCCGTCCCAACGCTGGGTCCAAAGCGATTCCGGTGACTGGTTCCAGGTGGCGGAGCTTGCCGGCTGGCTGTGCCTGCCGGGCACCTCGACCCCGCTGGGCGATCAGGGCTCGGGCGACGGCTTCGACCCCTTCTGCGGCCTGTGCATCATCGGCGGTAGCCTGACGCCCACGGTTCCCGACCCCATGCCGTTTGTGCTGCCGGCCGGCTGCGGGACCGGTCCGGGGTTGTGGCCGGAGACACTGGTTGCCGACCACCGGCCGGACGAGCGGCCGCCGGCCCGCGCGCCGCCTGTCCTTCTTCGATCGACTTGACTGCAACCGGCGGCCCCTGGGGCGCGCCGGAACCCTTGCCAATCGAAGGAAGAGAAATGTTCAAAGGCATGAAGTATGTCCGCGCCGTCATGATCGTTTGGGCGGCGCTGATGGGAATGGCCCAGGCCCACGAGTACGAGGTCGGCGAGCTGACCATCACCCACCCCTGGAGCCGAGCAACGGCGCCAAACGCCGCCAACGGCGTGGCCTATATGGCCATCACCAACAACGGCGCCAGCGACGATGTCCTGATCGCAGCCGAGGCGCCCGTGTCCAGCAGAACCGAGCTGCACACGCATGAGATGACCGACGGCGTGATGCGAATGCGCGAGGTCGAGGGCGGCATTACAATCCCGGCAGGCGAGACCATCTATCTGGAACCGTCCGGATTGCACGTGATGCTGATGGGGCTGGATGACCGGCTGGTCGAAGGGGAACTGTTCCCCCTGACCCTGACGTTCCAGAACGCCGGCACCATCGAGGTCGAGGCCGCCATAGAGGGGCCCGGCGCCGTTTTGGACCTTCATTCGGACCATTGAAGCTTGGGGTCAGGGCCGGCGCCACATACCAGCGCCTCCCCGGCCCCATGCAACGCCTCGTGCGAGGATCAAGATGAACAGAAATATGGTTTTGACCGGTGTCGCCAGCGTCACGGTGGCGGCGATCGCCGTGGCCGCCGGCATCTATTTCACCCGCGCGCCGGCGTTCGAGCCCGTCGGCCTCATGCCGCCGGCCGATCTCGGCGGCGCCTTCACGCTGGTCGACAGCGACGGTGCCGAGTTCAGCAGCAGCGACCTGTCGGGCAGCGGAGCCATGATCTATTTCGGCTTCACCTACTGCCCCGACGTGTGCCCGACCGAACTGGCGCGCGTCGCCGGCGCGGTCGACCAACTGGCCGAGGAAGGCATTGCGGTCACGCCGGTTTTCATCACGGTGGACCCGGAAAGGGATGGGCCCGAGCTGGTCGGCGACTATGCCGACCTGTTTCACCCGGACATGATCGGCCTGACCGGCAGCGTGGAGCAGATCGAGCAGGTCGCGGAGCAATACGGGGTCTATTATCGTCGGGTCGAGGATGGCTCGGCGACCGACTATTTGCTGGACCACAGCTCGTACATCTATCTCTTGGATCCCACCGGCCGGCTGGTCTGGTTGTTCCGGCCAACGGACGGTGTTGACGCCATGGTGCAGACGATCGTCGAGGCGGCCGCGTAGAACCAAGTCATACTAAGGCTCGATCCGGCCGATCGAGAAGTTGACACGCGAGCCGGTTACGGCTGGATCATCCGTGCCGCCGGGGTATCATGGGCGCCTGGCCGCCCTCGGCGAACGCTGTTTCGTCCCTCACGAGCCTTCCGTCGATGGCGGGCGCCGGACCCAAGCGGCGTCAACGGATCGAGGAGGTTGCCTTGGCACTGCAGACCAACAACAAGGCTCAGCCCGCCGCGACCAGTGCGCCTGACCCGGACGCGGTCGAACGCCTGACGCGGCTTGCCGCGAACCGGGTCGCGATCGAAGAGGTGTCGCCGTCGGTCGATGGCGGGCGTTTTGCCGCCAAGGCGGTTGCCGGCCATCGATTTGTCGTCGAGGCCGACATTTTCTGCGACGGGCATGATGTGTTGCGGGCCGCGCTGTTGACGCGTCGGCACGATGGCGCGGACTGGTCGGAAGCGCCGATGCGGCCGATCGGCAACGACCGTTGGCGGGCTGTGGCGACCTTCGACGAAATCGGCGCGCACGCATTCACAATCCGGGCTTGGCGCGATCTGTTCGCCACCTGGCAGGCCGAGGTCACCAAGAAACATGACGCCGGCCTGTCGCTGACCCTGGAACTTCAAGAGGGGCGCGCGCTGGTCGAAAACACAGCCGACACCGCCAAGGGCCTCTCCGCCGACGACCAAAAGGCGCTTGTAGGGTTGGTTGCGACGCTCAAGGCTGCCACCGCCGACGGCGACCTGTTCAGCGTCCTGATGACCGATGAGACGACGGCGCTGATGCGGCGCGTTGGTCTGCGCACCAACCTGTCGAGCCTAGAGGCACCGATACCGGTCTGGGTCGACCGCGAACGGGCGCTTTTCTCCGCCTGGTATGAGCTGATGCCCCGTTCCATGGCCTTCTCCGAGGAACGGCATGGCACCTTCGACGACGTCATCGCGCACCTGCCTTACGTGCGCGATCTGGGGTTTGACGTCTTGTACTTTCCGCCGATCCACCCGGTCGGCAAAACCAACCGCAAGGGTCGGAACAACGCGCTGCGTGCGGCACCGGATGACCCCGGATCACCCTATGCGATCGGCGCCGAAGATGGCGGCCACGACGCCATCCACGCCGAACTGGGCGACTTTGCGAGCTTCGCACGGCTGGTCGCGGCGGCAGCGGACCATGGGCTGGAAATCGCGTTGGACTTCGCGATCCAGTGTTCACCGGACCATCCCTGGCTGAAAGAACATCCCGAATGGTTCGATTGGCGCCCCGACGGCACCATCAAGTTCGCCGAGAACCCGCCGAAGAAGTACGAGGACATCGTCAACGTCCATTTCTATCGGAGCGCCATCCCGTCGCTGTGGTTCGCGCTGCGCGACATCGTCTTGGGCTGGATCGATCGTGGCGTGAGGATCTTCCGCGTCGACAATCCGCACACCAAGCCCCTGCCGTTTTGGGAGTGGCTGATCGCCGAGGTGCACGCCGAGCACCCCGAGGCCATCTTCCTGGCCGAGGCGTTTACCCGGCCGAAGATGATGAAGCGGCTGGCCAAGGTCGGCTTCACCCAGTCGTACAGCTACTTCACCTGGCGCAACACAAAGCAAGAGTTGACGGACTACCTGACCGAACTGACCGACGGCGACATGCCGCAGATCATGCGGCCCAACTTCTTCGTCAACACGCCGGACATCAATCCGGTCTTCCTGCAGACGGGCGGGCGGGCGGCCCACCGCGTACGGCTGGTGTTGGCCGCGTCGCTGTCGAGCAATTACGGGCTCTATAACGGCTTTGAGCTCTGTGAGGCGGCACCGGTGCCGGGCAAGGAGGAGTATCTCGACAGCGAGAAGTATCAGTTGCGGGTCTGGGAGTTTGACCGGCCCGGGCACATCAAGGACGACATTCGCCTGGTGAACCGTCTGCGCCGCGACCATGCCGCGCTTCAACAGATGGCGGACCTGAGGTTCTACAACGCCTGGAACGACACCATCCTCTATTACGCCAAGTTCACCGCGGATCGTTCGGATTTCGTTCTGTTTGCCGTCAATCTCGATCCGCACAATCCCCAAGGCGCCACCATCGAGGTCCCGCTGTGGGAGTTCGGCCTGCCCGACGATGCGGTGGTCGAGGGCAAGGACCTGGTGACGGGCGGCGATTTGCGTTGGGAGGGCAAGATGCAGCAAGTCTGGTTGACGCCGGATGACCGGCCATACGCCATCTGGTCCTTGAAAAACCCGTCGGCCGGGTAAGTCCGATGGAGACGGCGACCGCGACGCCAGAAACCCAGCCGGCCGACGGGGTGATGATCATCGATCGCAGCCAGCACGACTGGTACAAGGACGCGATCATCTATCAGCTGCACATTAAGGCCTTCCAGGACGCCAACAATGACGGCATTGGCGACTTTCAGGGCCTGATCCAGCGACTGGACTATGTCGCTGAACTGGGCGTCAACACCATCTGGGTTCTGCCCTTCTACCCCTCGCCCTTGCGCGACGACGGTTACGACATTGCCGCCTATGAGGCGGTCAATCCCAGCTATGGCGAGGTCGAGGATTTCCGTCTCTTCGTCGAAGAGGCGCACCAACGCGGCATCCGGGTGATCACCGAGCTGGTCATCAACCACACATCCGATCAGCACCCGTGGTTTCAACGCGCTCGCGAGGCGCCGGCCGGCAGTGTCGAGCGTGACTTCTATGTCTGGTCGGACACAGACGAGAAGTTCCCCGAGACCCGGATCATCTTCATCGACACGGAGAAGTCCAACTGGACCTGGGATGCCACGGCGGGCGCGTATTACTGGCACCGCTTTTATGCCCACCAGCCCGATCTCAACTTCGACAATCCGGAGGTGCTGAAGCAGGTCCTCAAGATCATGCATTTCTGGCTCGATATGGGGGTCGACGGGCTGCGGCTGGACGCCATCCCCTACCTGGTCGAGCGCGAGGGCACGAACAATGAGAACCTGCCGGAAACCCATGAGGTCCTGAAGAAGATCCGGGCCGAACTCGACGCCCATTATCCGGATCGCATGCTGCTGGCGGAAGCGAACCAGTGGCCGGAAGACACGCGCCCCTATTTCGGCGACGGCGACGAATGCCATATGGGCTTTCACTTCCCGCTGATGCCGCGCATGTACATGGCCCTGGCCCAGGAGGACCGCCATCCGGTCACGGACATTCTGCGCCAAACGCCGGAGATCCCGGACAACTGCCAGTGGGCCATTTTCCTGCGCAACCATGACGAGCTGACGCTGGAAATGGTCACCGACGAGGAGCGCGACTACATGTGGTCGTTCTACGCGTCGGACCGAAGGGCGCGGATCAATCTCGGCATCCGGCGCCGCCTGGCGCCGCTGCTCGACAACGACCGGCGCAAGATCGAGCTGATGAACGGCCTGCTGTTCTCGATGCCCGGCACGCCCGTGATCTATTACGGCGACGAAATCGGCATGGGCGACAACTACTATCTGGGCGACCGCGACGGCGTGCGCACGCCGATGCAGTGGTCGGCGGACCGTAATGGCGGCTTTTCCAGGGCCAACCCTCAGCAGCTCTACCTGCCCACGATCCAGGACCCGGTCTATGGCTACGAGGCGGTCAATGTGGAGGGTCAGGCCTCAAGCGCCGGCTCGCTGCTGAACTGGATGAAGCGCACGATCACGATCCGCAAACGGCACAAGTCGCTCGGGCGCGGCAGGCTGGATTTCATCTATCCCCGAAACCGCAAGATCCTGGCCTACACCCGCACCCACGACGAAGAGATCCTGCTGTGCGTGTTCAATGTCAGCCGGACGGCCCAAGCGGTGGAACTGAACCTGGCCGATCATCGCGGGCGGGTACCGGTCGAGCTCGATGGCGGGACGACCTTTCCGCCGATCGGCGATCTGCCCTACATGCTGACCCTCCCGCCCTACGGCTTTTTCTGGTTTCAGCTTGCCGATGAAAGCGACCTCGCCGGGCAGCAGACCGCACCGGAGATCCTGCCCGAATTCGCGACGTTGACCTGCCGCGGTACGGCGGTGACGGCCGTCCTTTCCGACGATGTGCGGGCACGCCTGAACAGGGAAATCTTGCCCGACTTTCTGGCGCTGCAGCGCTGGTACGGGGCCAAAGGGGAACGCCTGAAGGCGGTCGAGTTGCTGGCCGGTCCGGAAATTGGCAGGGGTTATGGCTTAGCGGTCGCCCAGGTCGAAACGGCGGAGACCGGATCACAAACCTATCTTCTGCCGCTCGCCGCGCTGTGGGGCGACGAGCATATGCAATTCGGCGCGCCCACACTGTCGGCAACGCTGGCAAGACTGCGCCGGACCAACCGTCTGGGCGCGCTGGTCGACGCCGCGACCGATCCAGGCTTCGCCGAGGCGATCCTGGCGGCCATGAAAGACGGTTCCGAAACGACGGCAGGCGGCATCACCTTCCTCGCCAGCACGGCCGGCGGCCTGGAAGAGCTCGACGGTGTCGACGAGGCGCGGCCGCTTGGTGTCGAGCAATCGAACGTCTCGGTCGCGGTGGGCAGCAAGGGCGTCCTGAAGATCTATCGCCGGCTGAGGGCTGGCTTGCAGCCGGACATCGAGGTCAGCCGCTTCCTGACCGAAGAAACCGACTTCGCCAACACGCCCGCATTGCTCGGCGAAGCCTCGATCGAGGGCGACGACATCGGCGAGGCGGCCATCGCGGCGTGTTTCGCCTTCGTCCCGAACCAGGGCGATGGCTGGAATGCCATAGTCGACGCCCTGGCCCTTGAGATCGAGGATCGCGCGCTGGCGGAGCAGGCGGTCACCGCCGAGGACGAGACGGAAGAGGGCTATCCCTATCCTCTCGACCTCACCGACATTCTCGGCCAGCGAACGGGCGAACTGCACCGCGCGCTCGCCACACCGTCCCGCGATCCGAGCTTCGGCAATGAGAAGATCAGAAGGGCCGACATCGCGGATTGGGTGGCCGATACAAAAGCCCTGGCCGATGACGCTTTCCGACGCCTCGCCGCCACCGACGGTACGCCGGAGACGGTGGCCCTGCTGGCGCGTCGCGCGGAGCTCAACAAGGTGATCCGGGCGCTTGGCAAGATCCGGCCGACCGGCACCAGGACGCGCATCCACGGGGACTATCATCTCGGCCAGGTGCTGGTTTCCCAGGCCGATATCTTCATCATCGATTTCGAAGGCGAACCGCGACGCAGCCTTGAGGAACGGCGGGCGAAATCCTCGCCCCTGCGCGACGTGGCCGGCATGCTGCGCAGCTTCGACTATGCCGCCTTCGCCGCGATCGACCAGATCCGCGCGAAGGGCATCATCTCGCCGGAGGCGGAGGCGATTGCCTGGGCATGGCGCGACCGGGCCGCCAACCGCTTTCGCGACGCCTACCTGGCGGCAATGGGCCTAGAGGCGCTCAGCCCCGACGACGACCGTTTGCTGAAGCTCTTCGTGTTGCAAAAGGCGCTGTACGAGATCGGCTACGAGGCGGCCAACCGGCCCGGCTGGCTGTCGGTGCCCGTCAGGGGCGTGCTTTCGCTGCTCGACGGCGCCTAACGGGGAACGGCGTCACCGTCGCGATCGACCTTCGGCAAGACGATCTTGAACCAGGCCGTGAAGTCCTCGGGCCGGGCAGCGACTTGCCGTTTGACGGACGCGAGCGACGAGAAGCGCCAATCGTCGGCCTCGTCCGGGTTCAAGCGGGGCGCGCCGTCGAACCGTCCGAACAGCACGTGAGCCAGCTCATGTTCGACCAGGCCATTGGGAAGGTCGGCGCGGTAATGAAAGCTGAAGCGTCGGTCCAGTCGGCAGTCGATGCCCATCTCCTCTATCAGGCGCCGCCGGGCAGCAGCCGCAACCGTCTCACCCGGTCGTGGATGGCTGCAACAGGTGTTGGTCCAAAGGCCGCCGGAATGGTACTTGCCAAGCGCACGGCGTTGCAGCAGCAGTCTGCCCGCACGGTCGAAAACGAAGATACAGAAGGCCCGGTGAAGCGCGCCCACCCGATGGGCCGCCAACTTTTCCATCACGCCGACGGGATTGTCCTGCGCGTCGACAAGGATCACCTGTTCGCGGCTGCCCGACAAAAGGCTGATACTCCCGGCGCTCGGCAAATTGTTTGCCAGCGCTAACGCGCTGCGGTTTCGGTCCCGCCTAAGCTAGACCGACAGCGCCGCTTGGGAAGGGTGAGCCAGATGCTGTCTTGAGACGGCCTCTAGGCAGCCACCCTCTCGTACTGGCGTCGCTGCATCCGATCCAAATAGGTCCATAGGCGAGCGTCAAACGCCTCGGCGCCGCCGACCGCCTCGTCGCGCTCGCGGTCGCTTGCCGTTATCACCAGCAGGTTCTCGATGTCGGCCGCATGCTCGGCCTGCCTGTTGGCGTGCTGTTCGAGCCAATCATATTGGGCGTCCGTGTCCGCGTCCTCGCCCTGACGCTTTAGCATGATCTCCAGCCAGGCACTCAGTTCCTCACTGCGGTACTTGGCGGCCACCAATGCCCCCGCGCCAGCCGCGAAGCTCAGGTCACAAAAACACCGTCCGGAGTGCTCCAACCACCGCCGGCCCGGTGCCAGTTCGCTGTCGTCGGCGTCGATGGTGTCGACCACGGCCTTGAATGCCGACAGCAACCAGTCCGACTTCACGCCACGCCGAGGGTCCGGACTGCCCCGACCAAGCTCTTGGTCAAGCTGCCGGGTGAGCAGAATCTGGATCGCCGAATCAGGCGCTCGCTCGATAAGAGCCGCCACCCAGGTCGGGATTGCCGCCGCAAGACCTCGGCTGTTTGCAAGGATTGTACGAAGTATCCGGCGGTCGGCATTTCCGGCGCCAATCGTCTTCAGCAGAGCATGCTCCGCCAAGGGTTTCTCATTTAAGATATTGATAATAAACATAATATTGACCTAACCCTGATTCCATTACCGTCCGCGAAACAAGGCCGATAGGACGCTCGCGCGGCCTAACCGGCACCTGTCTCGCCCCGTGACGGTCCAATCTCGGCCAGTCTCGATCCACCAGGCATCAAAAGCCTGCCGGACCGCAGAGGCAGCCGAGTTCTCAAAAAACGCCGTCGGATAAGCTCAGATGTTCTCGGATCTCGCCTTGGCAAGATCCAACGGTCACTTGCGGCGGACACCGTGCCTGCGCCGGCAACAAACCCGAAACACGCCGGACTAGGGCGCAACAAGAAACGGTCGGCGCAGGGTTTGGACAGTCACCCCAGGAACCACAAACAATCGTTCTGCGAATCCAAACTCAAATATCAAAAGAAACGGAAACTCAACAAACCAAGTTATTAGAAAATTGCTACTTTATGGTCAGCACATGGGCATCGAAAGCCGAACGTCAAGGGCGCAGGACGCATTGCCGACACGCAGGACTGACCCGGCAGGAAAACGGACGCCTTTGGAGGCCTGGTCCCCGAGGACCCTTCGCCCACGGCTAGCAGCTCTGAGGCCTTGGACGGACCCGGTGGCGCGAAAGCGGCAGATCGGCGAGTTGGTTTGGCGTCATCCGCTGCACCGCAGGGTGGGACATCGGATCCTGATACCAAGGTTCCCCTTGGCCGCGTTGCCGTCGACGACGACCAATTGAGACACGCAGGCGCTCGATGATTCTGAATGGGTTCTTGACCATACCTATAGCATTGAACAGCCAACTGCCTATTTCCATGGAGTTCTTTTCGCATAGAGTTTAGAAAATCTATATGAACAGCTTAAACCGGGTGCATCTCAACGGGTTGCGGGCCGTGGAAGCCGTCGGTCGGCTGGGCGGGCTGCAGGCGGCCGCGAGTGCGTTGGGGGTTACGGTCGGCGCCGTCAGCCAGCAGGTCCAGAAGACCGAACGCCAGTTGGGCCGGCCTCTCTTCGAACGTCAGGCCAAGGGGCTGGTCCCGACGCCGCTGGGCGTGGAGGTCCTGCGGCGCCTGACGGCGGCGTTCGCGGACCTGGAGGGCGCCGTCGCCCTTGCCGGCGGCGAGGGGGCGGACGTGTTGACCGTGTCCGCCGCCCCGGTCTTCGCCGGCAAGTTCCTGGTCTGGCGCCTGAACGACTTTCACGACCTGCATCCGGAGATCAAGATCCGGCTGGATGCCGAGGTCGCGCTGGTCGACCCGACCTTCTCAGACGTCGACGCCTGCATCCGGGTCGGCGCCGGCGGCTGGCCGGGGGTCAAGGCGGACAAGCTGCTGGACCACCGCGTCTTTCCGGTCTGCAGCCCAGCACTGGCGCAACACCTGTCCACCCCCGCCGATTTTGCCGACGTGCCGATCATCCGCGACCCGGACTCGATGTTCGGCTGGTCGGTCTGGCTCGAACCCAACGGGCTGGACGACTCCATTCTCGGCGACGGGCCGCAATTCTCTGACGCCTCCCTCTGCCTCGACGCCGCGATCGCCGGCCAGGGCGTGTTCCTTGCCTGGGAGACATTGGCGCTTGACGCGCTGGAGCGAAACTGCGTCGTGGCGCCTTTTCCGGGACGCTATGAAACGGGCTTTGCCTATTGGTTCGTCACCGGTCGCAGCGGCGCCATGAAGCCGAGCGTGCGGGCGTTTCAATCATGGCTTGAGCAGGAACTTGACAAAGCGATGGCGGCCGGTTGATCCGCCGCGGGAGCGGCGATCTTGTCAAGTGCGCCTGCCCCGCATACGGTCAATCGACGATCCGCAGCGAAGGAGGCACCCGCAACCATGGCCAACGCCGCCAATCCAAAATCGATCGTCTGCTTCGGTGACTCGCTGACCTGGGGTTTCGACCCCGCGGCGGGCAAGGACTTTCGCCGGTTCGGCTTTACGGAGCGCTGGACGCGGCGGCTGCAGACCGAGCTCGGCGAAGGATATCACGTCATCGAGGAAGGTCTGAGCGGCCGCACCACCGTGTTCGACGACCCGGTGCTGGGCGGCATGAGTGCCGTGAACGACCTGCCCAACGTGCTGAGAACCCACATGCCGGTCGACCTGGTTGCCATCATGCTCGGTTCGAACGATTTGAAACGCCGATTCGCGCTCACGGCCGACGAGATCGCGCGGGGTCTCGGGCGGGTCTTGGCAGCCGCTAAGACGTCGGGCTGCGGGCCCGATGGCGCGGCGCCCGAGATCCTGGTCCTGGTGCCGCCGCTCGTCGGCACCATCGAAGCGACCTTCATCGGGCTGTGGTTCGACGGCGATGGCAGCCGCGCTGCCTCGCAGCAACTGCGCGAAACCTACCCGCCGATCGCCGCCGAGTTCGGTGCCCATTGCTTCGACACCGCGACGGTTGTCGAGCCCGGCACCATCGACGGGCTACATCTCGACGCCGACCAACTCCAGCCGCTGGCCGAAGCGCTGGCGAAGGTCATCCGCGATATCCTCTGACTCAGCGCTTCGAAGGCTTCAGGACGGCCCTGGGACCAGATTGAACCCGTCAGATCGCCAGGTATTCGTGGCGTAGTTCCTCATTGTCGAGCACGTGCTGGGCGTCGCCTTCAAAGACGATCTCGCCCATGTCCAGAATCAGGGCCCGGTCAGCCAGCTTGAGGGCGGCGACGGCGTTCTGCTCGACGATGATGGTCGTGATGTTGAGCGCCTTCACCCCTTGCAGGATGCGCTCGATCTCCTCGACGATGACCGGCGCCAGCCCTTCATAGGGTTCGTCCAGCAGCAGCAGCTTGATGTCGCGGGACAGTGCCCGCGCGATGGCCAGCATCTGCTGCTCGCCGCCCGACAGGGTCACGCCCTCTTGCTTGCGCCGCTCGGCGAGGCGCGGGAAGTGCTCGTAGATCTTCTCCAGCGGCCAGCCCACGGGATCGGCGATCTGGGCAAGTTGTAGATTCTCCTCGACCGTGAGGCCCGCGATGATGCGCCGGTCCTCCGGCACCAGCGAGACCCCGGCCCGGGCCGCCTTGAAGGACGGCATGGTGTGCAGGGCCTGCCCGTCCAGCCAGATTTCGCCCTGATGAAGCTCCGGCGACCCGGCCCTAGCGATCGTGCGCAACGTCGAGGTCTTGCCGGCACCGTTGCGGCCCAGCAAGGCCAGGATTTCGCCCTTGGCGACCGCAAAGCTGATGCCCTGAACGATATAGCTTTCGCCGTAATAGGCGTGGATATCCCGACAGGCGAAGAAGGACGACGGGCCTGTTTGCGTCTGCTCGTCGGCGAGTTTGGTGGCGGCTTGCGCGTTCATTCGTGTGCTCCGCCCAGATAGGCTTCCTGAACCTTGGGATTGCCCCTGATTTCCTCGGGCGGCCCTTCCGCGATGATGGCGCCCTGGGCCAGCACGGTGATCCAGTCCGCGAGGCTGAACACGACATGCATGTCGTGCTCGATGATCACCTTGGTCATGCCGCGCTCCTTGATGCGCTTCAGCACGTCGATGGTCTGGTTGGTGTCGTGGCGCGACATGCCGGCCGTCGGCTCGTCCAGCAGCAGCAGGCGCGGATGCTGGATCAGGCACATGGCCAGCTCCAGCCGTCTCTTGTCGCCGCGCGACAGGCTTTCGGCCTTCATCTCGCGCATGCGCTTCAGGCCCAGATCCTCCAGCACCGCCAGCGCCTCGTCATGAATGGCGGTTTCGCTGACCAGATTGCGAAATGCGTGTGGGTGAAACGAGCCGTCGCGCTTGGCCAGTGCCGCGACCATGACATTGTGTTCGACCGACAGGTCGGCGAAGATCTCAGGCGTCTGAAAAACCCGCGCCACGCCGGCCTGGTTGATCTCGTAGGGCTTCTTGCCGGTGATGATCTCACCATCGAAGGTGACCGAACCGGTATCCGGTTGCAGGCGGCCGACACAGACATTCAGCAACGTCGACTTGCCGGCCCCGTTCGGGCCGATCACCGCGTGGGTCTTGCCCTCCTTGATCTTCAGGTTGACGTTCGACAGGGCCTGCAGCCCGGCGAAGTTCTTGTTCACGTCAGCGACGTCGAGAACGACCGTGTCCATTGTCTCAGCTCGCCTCCTTTTCCTCGACCGCCGGCGCGCGTCGTCGCGCCTGCCCGGGCCGCAGCCTGGCGACGATACGGTTGAATCCTTCGATCAGACCGCCGGGCAAGAAAATCACGATCAGCATGAACATCAGCCCCAAGGTCAGATGCCAGCCTTCGCCGACGAACTGGGCGGAGATGCCGACCGCAATGCTCTCCAGCGTATCCGGCAGAAACGAGAATATCTCGTGCAGGCGTCCGTCATTGAAGGCGGAGAAGATGTTCTCGAAGTATTTGATGATCCAGGCGCCCAGGATCGGGCCGAACAGGGTGCCGGCACCGCCCAGGATGGTCATCAGCACGATCTCGCCCGACGCCGTCCATTGCATGCGTTCCGCGCCGGCCAGTGGGTCCGTCACCGCCAGAAGGGAGCCGGCGAGCCCGGCATACATGCCGGAGATCACGAAGGCGATCAGCAGGTAGGGCCGCGTATTGATGCCGGTGTAGTTCAGCCGGTTCTGGTTCGACTTGATCGCGCGCAGCTTCAGCCCGAAGGGCGAGCGAAAGATGCGAACCGAGATGAAGAAGGTGATGATCAGCGCGACGGCGCAGAAATAGAAGCCGCCATAGCCGGTCATATCGATGCCGAACAGGGTCGTGGTCGGCACCCGTTCCGTCGGCTCAAGGAACATGGCGTCGATGATGCGCGGATCGGTCGGCCGGATCTGCAGCCCGGTCTCGCCATTGGTGATCGGCGTCAGCACCGAATAGGCCAGGTTGTAGCACATCTGGGCAAGCGCCAAGGTCAGGATCGAGAAGTAGATGCCCGACCGGCGCAGGCAGACATAGCCGATCACCACGGCGAACACGCCGGCCATCAGCGTGCCGATGATGACCGCCGGGATCACGTTCATGGTGAACAGCTTGAACATCCAGACGGCGGAGTAGGAGCCGACGCCCAAAAACGCCGCGTGGCCGAAGGACAGATACCCGGTCAGGCCGAACAGGATATTGTAGCCGACCGCCATGATGCCGAAGATGACGAACTTCTGTAAGAGGTCGGGATAGGCGGCACCAAACGGCGCCAGCCAGATCGGCATGGTCAGCACGACCAGCGCGAAGATGCCGATCATCATCATGTCGTGGCGGGGGGAGCGTGTGATCATCATGGCTCAGGTCTCCATCACGCCCTTGCGCCCCATAAGCCCGCGCGGCCGCAACAGCAGCACGACGACGGCGACCAGATAGATGATGATCTGGTCGATGCCGGGGAACAGGTCCTTGACCTCGTTCATCGAGGCGAAGGATTGCAGAATGCCGAGCAGGAAGCCGGCCGCGACAGCGCCGCCCAGCGAGCCCATGCCGCCAACCACGACGACCACAAAGGACAGGACCAGGAAGTCCATGCCCATGTGATAGTCCGGCGGCAGGATCGGCGTGTAGAGGGCGCCGGCAAGTCCGGCCACGATCGCAGCCAGACCGAACACGACGGTAAAGCGCCGCTGAATGTTGATGCCCAACAGGCCGACAGTTTCGCGGTCGGCCATGCCGGCGCGCACCACCATGCCGTAGGTGGTGAATCTCAGGAACGAGAAGACGGCGGCGATCACCACAATCGAGAAGGCCAGATAGACCAGCCGCCAATAGGGGTAGGCCACGCCCTCGCCCAGGCCGATCAGCGACCCGATCGCGGCGGTGCCGACAAACGTGTCCGGCGCCGATACGGGGATCGGGTTGGCGCCGAAAAACGACTTGATGATTTCCTGCAAGACGATCGCCAGGCCGAACGTGACCAGGATCTGTTCGGCGTGGGACCGCTTGTAGAAGAACCGGATCAGGCCGCGTTCCATCGCCAGGCCGATTGCCAACATCACCGGTATGGTGAAGAGGATCGACAGCGGCACGGAGTAGTCCATCAGCTGCGTGCCGAAATCGCCTAACCATGTCTCCAAATAGGGCTGGTCGATATAGGCGGTGAAGGCGGTGATGTTGGGGTCCTCGACCCGCTCCGACAGGTTCAGCAGCAGGTTGAACGTCACCGCGCAGAACGCGCCCAGCATGAACAGGGCACCGTGGGCGAAGTTCACGACCCCCAGCGTGCCAAAAACCAGGGTCAGACCCAGGGCGATCAGCGCGTAAGCACCGCCCTTATCCAGCCCGTTCAAAACCTGAAGAACGAAGGCGTCCATGGCTTAAAGCACCCCTCTCGATCCGATCACGATGACCCGTATGTCAGCGGTGAGGTGCGCCGGCCGATGGGGGGACCGGCCGGCGCGTTACCGGTCGACGCCTCAACTCACTTCGTAGGGCCCAAGTTCCCCTTCGAAGAAATCGACCGGATAGGTGACCTGCTCGCGGGGCACTTCCTGCACCACTTGCAACAGGTCGAATTGGCTGGTCGGGTCCGGGTTGCCCTGCACGACCAGAACGTCCTTGAAACACTGGTGGTCGCCGCCACGGTACAGGGTTGGTCCGTTGCCCATGCCATCGAACTCGAAGTCTTCCAATGCCCGGATGACTTCCGGCGGGTAGAACGTGCCGGCCATCTCGACCGCGTTGGCATACAGCAGCGCCTGGCAATAGCAGGTGTGGGCCGCCTGAGACGGCGGGAAGCCGTATTCCTGGCCGAAGGACGCGACGAAGGCCTGAGATCCGGGGTCCGACAGTGTCCAGTGCCAATTGGTGGTGCCCAGGATGCCGGCGATGTTCTCGCCCGCTCCCTGTGCCATCAGGCGCGAATACAGCGGCACCACGACCTCGAAGTTCTGGCCGTTGGCCTCCCGGTCGCGCAGGCCGAACTGGACCGCCTGGGTCAGGGAATTGACCATGTCGCGGCCGTAATGGTTCAGCACCAGCACGTCGGCGCCGGAATTCAAGACCGGCGTGATGTATTGCGAGAAGTCGCCGGCGCCCAGCGGCGTGCGGACGGTTTCCACCGTCTCCCAGCCCAAGCCTTCGGTGGTGTTGACGATCGATTCCTCCTGGGTCCAGCCCCAGGTGTAATCCGCCGTCAGGTGATAGGCGCGGCGTTCCGTGCCGATTTGATCAGCCAGGACCGGCCCCAAGGCCAGACCGGACATGTAGGCGTTAAAGAAGTGCCGGAAGCCGTAGCGGCGGCGATCCTTGCCGGTGGTGTCGTTGGAGTGGGTCAGGCCGTTCATGAAGATGACGCCCATATCCTGGGCCAACGACTGCTGCGCGATTGCCACGGAGGATGACGAGCCGCCGCTGAACATGATCACGCCGTCGCGTTCGATCATGCGCCGGGCGGAGGACCGGGCCTCGTCGGCCGAGGTCTGGGTGTCGCCGGTGACGTATTCGACACGCTTGCCCAAGAGGCCGTTGCCGCCAAGCGAGGTCGGCGTCATCGTGTTGATCATGCCGCCGTCGCCTTCGCCGTTGATGTGCTTCACGGCAAGTTCGTAGGCGCGCAGTTCGTCCGCGCCCTCGTCGGCATAGGCCCCGGTCTGCGGCACGTTGAAGCCGAGGGTGACGGTCGGCGAATCACCGGGATCGTTCAGGAATTCCTGGGCCCACGCGCCCTTGGAAAACACCAGCGGTGCCGCAATCGCGGACCCGGCAAACGCCGATGCCCCTTTCAGCGCGCTGCGTCGACTGATCTCCTTCTTGAAAAGAGACATATGACCGTTCCTCCCTGTTGCCGATCATTAAGAAGACGAAATCGAACGTCTTGTCTTTGTGGTCGTAACAAGGCGAAACGGGAGCGCCAACCGGCGCAAGGGGCGGTTGATAAAGTTTGTAAATAACATTGTTGCTTAGCCCATTAGCCTGTTAAGATCTTCACAAGCACAAGGGCTGCATCTGCTCGGAATGGCTGACTACACGACGGGTAAGAGGATTAGAGACCGGCGCCTGGCTCAGGAAATGACCCAGGCGGAGTTGGCGAAAAGAGCCGGAATTTCCGCCGCTTATCTGAACCTCATCGAACACGACAAGCGCCAGATCGGCGGTAGCCTGCTGGGCAAGATTGCCGACCTGTTGCGGACGGATCTGGCCGACCTGACCGGCAGCGTCCGCCAGAGGCTGGCGTCGGACGTGCTGGAAATCGCCCGCGCGCTCGGCACGCCGGATGTCGACGGCATCCGCGCCGCGCAGTTCGCCGATCGCCACCCGGAATGGGCACGCATCTTCATCCGCCTGCATCGCGCATATCGGGACGCCGGCGAGACGGCGATCGCCCTGTCCGATCGCCTGAGCCAGGACCCGACGGTCCGCGAGCTGAGCCACACGGTGCTGAGCCGCGTGACGGCCATTCGGTCCTTTGCCGAGATCCTGCAGCAGCATGGCGATATCGGCCACAGCGACCGGGAGCGTTTCACGACCATCATCACCGACCAGAGCGACGAGCTGGCGGAAAGCGCGCGTGAGATGATCACCCTGCTGGGTGGCTCGCTCGGCGAAGCAAGACCGACATCCCCCGCCGAAGAGGTCGACGACTTCTTCATTCATCACGGCAATCACTTTCCGTCGCTGGAGGACGCTGCCGGAGAACTGCGGGCGCGATTTGAGCGGCAACCTGGCACGTTGGGCAACCAGATCGCCGAACGGCTGGCCGCGCTGTCGGAAGGGACGAACCGACATGAGGCGACGCTACCGTCGCATGTGCCCGAGACGACGGCGCGCTTTGCCCAGGCCCGTCGCCTCGTCGTGGCGGATGTGTCGGACGCGCTGAAGAGCGTCATCGACGACGATCGCCTGACCACGGATGCGGCCAGGGAAAGGGCCTTGCGTGCGGTCGCCTCCTACGCCGCAGCAGCGTTGCTGTTTCCCTACGAACGGTTCCTGGAGACGGCGGAGCAGGCGCGGTACGACATCGATCGGATCGGCGCCATCTTCGCCGGCAGTTTCGAACAGGTTGCCCATCGCCTGGTCACGCTGAGACGTCCGGGGGCAGAGGGCGTGCCGTTCGCATTCCTGCGATCGGACGCCGCGGGCAACCTGTCCAAGCCCTTGAGCATTTCAGGCCTGCGCATGCCGCGCTACGGCGGCTCATGCCCGCTGTGGGCAGTCCATGCCGCGTTTGCGGTCGCCGATCGGCCGATTGTGCAGCTTGCCGTCATGCCCGAGGGCGAGCGCTACCTGTTTATCGCCAGGACCGTGAAGAAGCGCATGGCCGCCTATGGCGAGCCGCCGGTCACGTTCAGCGTGATGCTGGCGTGCGACGTCGCCTACAGCGATCGCATCGTCTATGGCGACGGATTCACGGCCGCACGGACATCGCTGGAGACCCCGGTCGGCCACAATTGCCGGTCCTGCCGCAGGGTCGATTGCGGGCAGCGCGCCTATGCGCCGGTGATGCTGGCAGGGGCCGACGCGCAAGGGACAGTTGCAGGATAGCGCGCCGAGGCACAGAATACCGGCACGAAATCGTAACGGGCCCTCGTCCAAGAAGCCCGATCGATGGAGGGAGGAGTGAGCATGGCCAGATCTGTGCTGATCGCAGAGGATGAGCCTTACATTCTTGAATCGCTGATGTTTCTGATGTCGCGGGCCGGCTATCGCGTGCGCGCGGAACGGGACGGTGCCAAGGCGGTCGCGGCCGCGGTTCACAGCCAACCGGACCTGATGATCCTCGACATCATGATGCCGACCCTGAACGGGTTCGAGGCGTTGAAGCAATTGCGCGCCACACCGGGCCTGGAAGCGCTGCGCATCCTGGTCTTGAGCGCCAAGGGCCAGGAGGCAGACCGGCGGCGCATGATGGCGCTGGGCGCGGACTCGTTTGTCACCAAGCCTTTTTCCAACAAGGACCTGCTGGCAACGGTTGAAACCTTGATCGCTAAACCGCGGGCTAAATCGGCCAACGCGACGTCGGACACCTCATGAAGCTGCGCGCAAGCACGCGGGATCTGGCAATCATCTTGCCGTTTGGCGCCTTGGCGGTTTTTCTGCCGCCCTATTTGCGCGTCTTTGATCAGCCGGTTGCCGTCTTCGGCATTCCCTTGCTGCCGCTGGCGATTTTTGTTGCATGGCTGATCGGCATCCTGCTGACGCTGCTTCTGGCGCGACGCCTCACCCGGGCGTCGGCCGACGATGTCGAGACCGATCGGACCTCACTCAGCGCAGGCGATGGTGAGGACAAACCGCCCGGGGACCGCTAGGCGATGATGAGTTCGGGCTTCGTCGTCATTGTCGCCACGCTCTATCTGGGTGGCCTGTTCGTCTTGGCCTTCGTTACCGACCGGCGCGCGGCGCGCGGCGCCGCCGGCTTCGTCAGTTCGCCCGTCGTCTACACCCTGTCGCTGGCCGTCTATTGCACGTCCTGGACGTTCTACGGCGCCGTCGGCTCGGCCGCGCGCAACGGGCTGGAATTCCTGACCATCTATCTGGGCCCCACCGTCGTCCTCATGGGCTGGTGGTTCTTTCTGCGCAAGCTGGTGCGCATCAGCAACGCCCAGCGTATCACCTCGATCGCCGATTTCATCTCGGCCCGATACGGCAAGAGCGGCGGCATATCGGCCCTTGTTACCATCATCGCGCTGGTCGGCATCACACCTTACATCGCGCTGCAATTGAAGGCGGTCGCGGCCAGCTTCGACGTGCTGGTGACCCCCGAGATTGCCGCCATCGCGACGGCCCCTGAGGGCGGCCTGCTGGCGGACACGGCGTTTTGGGTCGCCATTGCGATGGGGGCCTTCGTCATCCTGTTCGGCACGCGCCATATCGGCGCGCGCGAGCGCCATCCCGGTATCGTCGCCGCGATTGCGCTTGAGTCGATCGTGAAGCTGTTCGCCTTCATCGCCATCGGCCTGTTTGCCATCTACGGGCTGCATGACGGGGTGCGAGACCTGTTCGACGGCGCCATCGCCAATGAACGGCTGCAGCACATGTTCACCCTGCCGGACGGCTTCGAGGGCCGCTGGATCACCACGCTGTTCCTGGCCGGCGCCGCGATGGTCTGCCTGCCCCGGCAGTTTCAGGTCATGGTGGTGGAAAACGCCGACGAACGGCATCTGTCGACGGCGTCCTGGCTGTTTCCGCTCTATCTGATGTTGATCAGCCTGTTCGTCGTGCCGATCACGATCTCAGGCCTCAGCGTCCTGCCGCCGGATGCCAACCCCGACCTGTTCGTGCTCACGGTGCCGCTTTCCGCCGGACAGAACACGCTCGCGCTGTTGGCCTTCATCGGCGGGCTGTCGGCGGCGACCTCGATGGTGATCGTCTCCAGCATCGCGCTGTCGATCATGATCTCAAACCATTTGGTCATGCCGATCCTGCTGCGTCTGCGGTTCTTCAACCGACCGCAGGCCGGCAATCTGTCGGCCACGATCCTGACAGTCCGGCGCCTGTCGATCGCCTCGATCCTCTTGCTGGGCTTCGTCTATTACCGGATCACCGCGTCCAGCGACCCACTGGCCTCCATCGGGTTGATCTCGTTCGCCGGTGTGGCGCAGTTCCTGCCGGCCCTGGTCGGCGCGATGTTCTGGGCGCGCGGCAACCGGCACGGCGCCATGGCGGGGCTGATCGCCGGCTTTGGTGTCTGGGCCTACACCCTGATCCTGCCCAGTCTGGCCCAGGCCGGCTGGGCGTTTCACGATCTCGCCGCCAACGGACCTTGGGGACTCGCCTTTCTGCAGCCCACCCAACTGTTCGGCGTCGAGGGATTTGACCCCCTCGTGCATGGCGTGTTCTGGAGCATCACGGCCAACGTGGTGGCTTATGTGTTCGTCTCCGCGCTGACGGAGCAGTCACCGCTGGAGAGTTTGCAAAGCGCGTTGTTCGTCAATGCCTTCAGGCCCGACGGCGCGCGCATGCTGGATGCGGTTCAGCGATCGGCGACGGATCGGGACGTCTATCGCCTGGCCCAGCGCGTCCTGGGGCTTGAACGGGCCAAACGGATCTTCGACGACTATTCCCATCGCGCCGGTCCTGGAGGCCAGACGCCAGCCTCGATGGACGAGTCCCTGATCACCCATGTCGAGCGTGAGCTTGCCGGCAGTGTCGGCGCCGCGTCGGCCCGGTCGCTGGTCTCGCGCATCGTGAAGGGCGAAACGATCAGCGTGGAATCGGTCATCGACATCCTCGACCGGACCCAGCAGGCGATCAACACCAGCAAGGCCCTGCAGGCAAAATCCCGAGAACTTGAGGAGACGGCACAACAGCTGCAGCGCGCGAACGACGAGTTGAAGCGGCAGGACCGTCTGAAGGACGATTTCCTCAGCCATGTCAGCCATGAGCTGCGCACGCCGATGACGTCGATCCGATCGTTCTCCGAGATCCTGTTGTCCCCGACGCCGACGGATGACGCCGACGCCCGCCGCTTCTTGGAGATCATCCAGCAGGAAAGTGAGCGCCTGACCCGTCTGCTTGATCAGATTCTTGACCTCAGCCGCCTTGAACAGGAGGACGGGCAGGATCGTCTGGAGACCGTGGATTGCGCCGAGGTCATCGACAGCGCGGTCGCCACCATGCGGGGTGCGGCCGAACGGCAACAGGTGGCCCTTGCCGTCAAGCCATCCGACGCAACCGTTCTTGTCCTGGCAGACCGGGACCAGCTAAAGCAGGTGCTGGTCAACCTTTTGTCCAACGCGATCAAATTCAACGACAACGCCGAGCCGAGGGTTTGGGTCGAAACGGAGGTCGCCGGGGACAACGGGGTCCGCATCCTGGTCTCCGATAATGGCTCGGGCATCGCCGAGGACGAGCGCGAGGTCATCTTCTCCAAATACGCCCGTGGCTGGAACGTGACGTCGGCGCGGGCCTCGGGCACCGGGCTGGGCTTGGCGATTTCGCGCCAACTGGTGGAGCGGATGGGCGGCGTCCTAGACCTGGTCCACAGTTCCGCCGCCGGGGCTTGTTTTGCGGTCACCCTGGTGGCCGCGGCCGAGAATCCGATGGATGGGACGGCCACCGTCCAACCGCTGAAGCGGGCGCACGGGTCCGACTGACGGACAAGCCCTAGTTGGCCTGGGCAAATTCACGCCGGTAGGTTGCCGGTGCGGCGCCGAAATGCCTCTTGAACACGCGGCCAAAAGCAGCCTCGGACTGATAGCTGGCCGCCTCCGCGATCTCGATGATCGGCGCGCTGGTTTCGGCCAGCGCCTGGCGCGCGATCTGCATGCGCCAATGGGTAATGTACGCCAGCGGCGTCATTGACATGGTGCGGGAGAATTTGGTCGCGAACGACGTGCGCGACACACCGGCGATTTCGGCCAGCGCCACGAGTGTCCAAGGACGCGCCGGGTCCTCATGAATGGCCGATAGCGCCCGCGCGATCTGCGGGTCACCCAAACCCTTCAGCGACAGCGCGCTCCCGCCCCCATCGTCGGCCGTCAGACAAGTGCGCAGCGCCTGGGTGAAGATGATCTCCGACAGTTTCAGGGCGATCAAATCGCTGCCAGGCCGATCGCGGCCCGCCTCCGCGCCGATGACCTTCAGCGTGTTTTCCATCCAGCCGCCGGCCGCCTCGCCGTAATTGCGAATGTGAATGTGGCTCGGCAAGGCGTCGATCAGCGGGTGGCTGGCGTGCTTGTCGAAGGCGAAATGGCCGCAAACCAGCTGTGTTTCGTGGTCGGTGCCCAACTCGCCATAGACCAGCGTGCCGCTGCCCGTGAATCCGGACAGTTCCACCACCCGGTCCAGGGTCATCGCCTCGGCCTCGGTCTTCGGGTCGCAATAAAGCGTGTGGGCCGCGCCCCTGGTGATGATCAGCAAGTCCCCTTGTTCCAGTCGCACCGGGTTCCGCTCGCCGCTGATGCGCACGAAACAGCGGCCCTGATGGGCGAAATGGAAACGGGAAACGTTCTCAAACGCCGGCACCTGCACGCTCCACGGCGAGGTGAACGAGGTGCGGAAGTACAGCGTACCGGTCAGCCGCATACGGGCAAGAATGTCACTCAACAGATCCATGGGCTCAGCTCATCACAATTTGGCGCACTGCACATAGATTTCGTCAAATTGCCCAACACTCGAACGAATGATCAAGTTTTTCGAACTATGGATCATTCATCAATCAGTTTCTTTGCTCCATGTGTTTTGGGTGCGGAAACGAACGCCCGCGCGTACACCCACAAGCACATGACAATGGAGCCCTTATGATGAAGACGACAGCCGCGCTGTTTGCCGCCGGGATCGCGTTCGCGCTGACACCCGTCACCGCGACCGCCCAATCCGCCACCGAACTGAACGATCTGGAAATGGCGCATGTCGCCTACACCGCCGACAATATCGACATTCGTTACGCCCACCTGGCGCTGGCGATTTCCGACAATCCGACGGTACGAGCCTTCGCCGAAACCATGATCCGCGACCACACGGCGGTGAACGAACAAGTGTTGGCCTTGCTGGCAGAGCTTGACGTCCAGGCCCAGGACAACTTCCTCAGCCAGCAGCTTCAGGAAAACGCCGAGGTCATTATCGACGAGCTGAGCGGCTTGCGCGGCGCCGCGTTCGACCGCCGCTATGCGGAGAACGAGCTCGCCTATCATCAGGCGGTCAACGCGCTGGTCGGCGAGACGTTTATTCCGAACATCGAGAACGCGCAGGTCCGGGCCCTGTTTGAGGCTGGCTTGAACATCTTCCAGGCCCACGAAGGCCATGCCGCCATGATGGTCGAGAGCGTCAACTGATGGTCCGGATCACGCGACGCGGCTTCGCGTCCAGGATCGCAACCGGGGCCGTGGCGGCGTTTGCCGCCTCGGCCGCCTTGCCGATGGGCGTGGCCCGACCCCATGACGGCGCACACGTCGACGATGGCCCGACCGCAAGTGCCGACGGACCGACCGATCATCTGGTAGAAATCACCGGCTTTGCCTTTCAGCCCGCCCGCCTGCAGGTGCGACCGGGCGACACGATCACCTGGGTCAATCGCGATATCGCGCCTCACACGGCGACGGCCGACGATGGCAGCTGGGACACCGGCGCGATCCGGACGGACGAAAGCGCCACCGTGCCGGTTACGCCGGAGATGACAGCAACATACTACTGCCGGTTCCACCCGATGATGACAGCGCGGTTTGAGATCGTGGCGGTTAGGTGATGCGGCGCCGGCCGACGGTTTCGCCTGGCCTCGGCTCGGCCCCTCTCATCACATGATGTTGCCGCGCATCATCATCATCGTCGCAAGCTCTTCCAAGTCTTGCCGGGTCATCCGGCCCGTATTCGACGGGGCCTTGGGCAGCACCACGTGATGGACGTCGTCGTCGTTCTCAAGAACCTTCACGGTCGCCCCCTCGGGCACGGACACACCCTCTTCGCGCAGCGCGGCGTGCGGATCGCGCAGCAGCTTGGCCTTGTAGGCGGCGTCGTGCCAGGCACGCGCGACGGCTTTGGCAATAGTCATGCGGGCTCTCCTCTTTTCTTGCCGATCGGGCCCGGTCCCGGCACGGGCCGGCGAGCGAACACGGCTCGACTATACATCGGCCTGCCGATCAGTCCCCTGCCAGCGACTCGGCTTCTGCCGTGCGTCGTTCGCCGGCCCGGCTTGCGAGGCTGGCCGACCCCAGCGCCGCCAGCACCATAAGCCCCAACGCGATGCGTAGGTCGAACAGCTCGGCCAAGCCGCCGATCACCGGCGGGCCGACGAGAAAGGCGGAAAACGCGATGAAGGAAACCGCCGCGACATTGGCCTCGCGCGACTTACCGGGGGCAGCGGCGGCGGCCGACACCGCTAGCGGATAGACGGTGGCCACGCCCGCGCCGGTCAAGGCCGCACCGAGAAGGACAAGTTCGAAAACCGGCGCGAAGGCGAAGATGCCGATGCCGAGGCCCGCCGTCAGGCACGAGACCAGCACGACCGGAACCGGCCCGAACCGGGTGGCCAGGGCGTCGCCCAGCAAGCGGGTGATCGCCATCATGGCCGAGAAGACGGAGAACGTGGCTGCCGCGGCAAAGGGATCATCAAGAATGAGTTCGCGCACGAAGACCGCCGACCAATCCATCATCGCGCCCTCCAGCAGCATGATGCCCACCGGCATCAGGCACAGCAGGATCAGCGCGCTGTCCGGCAGAACGAAGAAGCCGCCGGAACTGGCCGGCCGATCGTTCGGCGCCTCTCCGGGCAACCGCTTGCCCGCATACCAGGCCACCAACGCGAAGAACGGGCCGGCGATCAGGAACTGGGCCGCCATCGAAACGCCGAGTTCGGCAAAGCCACCGCCGATCAACGCGCCGACGACCGTGCCGATGCTCCAAAAGCCATGGCATTGGGCCATGATGCGCCGCCGGAACGCCGCCTCCATCTGGCCGGCCTTGGTGTTCATGCCAACCTCGATCTGGGCCACGGTCAGGCCACAGACCACCAGCAGGGCAAAAAACATCACGGCCGAGGTCGAAAAGCCCGGCAACATGAAGCTGAATGCAAAGGCCGGACCCGCGATCATACAAGCTCGACGCAGGCCCAGTCCGCCGACGATGGGCGCTGCGATCGAAAACCCGATCAGTGTGCCGACCGGCAGGCCGACCAGGCACAGCCCCAGAACGCCGTCGCTGAGGTCGAGCGCGATCTTCATGTCGGGGATGCGCACCAGCCAGGCGCCAATGATGATCGCCTCGACCATGAAGACGAAACGGATCGCCCAAAAACCCGCGCTTTCCCGCGCCGCGCCTGACCGAACGCCTGTCATGGTTGATGCCGCCAGTTCTGCCGCCGGCCACCGGCGGATTGGATATCGAAGCTAGGCATCGATTTGCACAGTGGATCGCCCCCACGTCAAGAGCACCAGACCCGGTGCAACGCTGACATACCGGCACATGACCGAAGTCATGGCCAGTGGTCGCGCCGACTTACCTCCCTGCCCGCCCGACATGCATAAAGGCTAAGGCCCCCAAGCGGGAAAGATCAGTTTGTGTCCGTGCCGATCGATGCGATGTTCGTAAAGGCCTCGTCCTGGGCCAAAGTCGCCATCGCCACCAACACCGACCTCGGGCCCATGCCGTGACCGACGAAGAACTGATCGAGGGCCTAAAGGCCGGCGACGATCAGGCGGCCGAAACGGCGGTGCGAACCCACATGCCACGGATGCTCGCCGTGGCACGGCGCTTGTTGGGCGATCCCGCCTTGGCCGAGGATTGTGTTCAAGAGGCGTTCGCCAACATGTTTCGCAAGATCGGCGACTTCGAGGGACGGTCCAGCCTGGGCACGTGGTTGTATGGCATCGTCGCCAACCAGGCCTTGATGAAGCTGCGTCAACAGACGCGCCGGCGCGAGGACCCGATCGATGACCTGATGCCGGAATTCGACACCAGCGCTTGCCGGATCGAGGCGCCGTGGCAACATCTATCGACACCGGAAGAGATCCTGGACCGTGAGAAAAGAAAGGATCTGGTGATCGATATGATCAACAAGCTGCCGGCCGACTATCGGGTCGTGCTGCAGTTAAGGGACATCGAGGAGATGTCGACGGCCGAGGTTGCCGACGCCCTGAACCTGACCGACGGCAACGTGAAGGTGCGCCTGCACCGGGCAAGGTCAGCCCTGAAGTGCCTGCTGGAGCCTGTCCTGAGGGGGGAACTGTAATGGCTGCAGATCAGCGAAGGCCCGGCATCATGCGCCAGATGCGCGGCGCGATGATGAAATACATGCCGCTGATGATCACCTGCGTCGAGTTCGAGACCTTCATTCTCGACTATCTCGAGGGCTCGCTGCCGCCGCGCCAAAGGCGGATCTTCGAGCTGCACTTGAAGATGTGCCGCGAATGCCGCGACTACCTCGCCGCATACAAGGCCACGATGGGCGTCGCCAAGCGCGCGCTCACGGACCCGACGGACGGCCCGCCCGACGACGCGCCGGAGGATCTTGTCAAGGCCGTGCTCGCCGCCCGCGAGCGCTGACGCCTTCTTGCCGGATGGGGTTGCCGGTTCCGTGGCCGGTCAAGTCCGCGGCCATGAGCGAGCCGGTACCGCGACCCGCTCAGATCTGCGGCAGTCCGGCGCGCCGCAGACCCGCGCGATGCGCGTCCGTCAGGACCACCTTCGATCGGGTCTTCAGGTCAAAGCCGACGCTTACGGTGAAAGCCAAGGCGTGGCAGACATCGCCGACGAACAGCGCCTGGCGATAGCTGAACGAACTGGTGCCCAAGCCGACCAGCCGGGTTCCGATGCGCAGATCCGACGGCCATGTCAGCTCGCGCAGGAACTCCATGTCGAGCCGACGCACGACCCCGGCCGCGTCGGCCATGGTGCCATGGCGAAGGTCGGCGGCCTGAAAGAAGTCCAGCCGGGCGGTTTCGAAATAGACCCCATAGGCATTGTTGTTCACATGCCCCAGCGGGTCCTGATCGGAATAGCGCACCGTTTCCGCCGACCACAGCGGATAGCTCGCCGGGTCGGTCGGCTCGAACGACATGGTCAGCGGATCGTTCGACATCGTTTGCTCGTTCATGCGCGCTCACATACCACCGGGGTGACATGGATGCCAGGCTACTGCCTCGGCTTCTGAGAAGTCCGCCCTATTTGCGGGGCGCGCGAAGAGACGGTGCTTGACCCTGCCTGATGCCTGGGGTGTATGGGCGGGGCGTTCGACCCGTCCGGCCCGTTGCGGGCGGGTCGAACGCTTGTCGTATCAGCTGGAAGCCCCTTTGCCCAAACCACCCGTCATCCTGCCGTTCCTGATCGTGGCCTATGCGCTGGCGTCGTTGCTGACCATGGACATGTATCTGCCGGCGATGCCGACCCTGGAGCGCGTGTTGCAGACCACGCCGGGCCAGGTTCAGCTGACGATGACCGTCTATCTGATCGGCTTTGCCTTCAGCCAACTGCTCTACGGACCCCTGTCGGATCGCTATGGCCGTCGGCCTGTCATGCTGCTCGGCGGTTTGGGCTTTGTCATCGCGACGGTCCTGTGCGCGGTGTCGACGACAATCGAGATTCTGATCGCCGCACGCTTTTTGCAGGGGCTGACGATCGGCTCGTTGACCGTGACCTGCCGGGCCACGCTCAGAGAGCTCTATGAGCCGAAGCGCGGCACCAAGCTGCTGGCCTACATTTCGATGGCCGAGGGCCTGTCGCTGGCGGCCGGGCCGATCATCGGCGCGGAGATTCTGCTGCTTGCGGGCTGGCGCTGGACCTTCTGGGTCGTGGCCATCCTTGCCGGGTCGGCGCTGATCGGCCTGTTCTTCGCGCTACCCGAAAGCAACCGGCGCAAGAACAGCCAGGCCCTGCATCTCGGCCCCCTGCTCAGCACCTTCGGTCGCCTTTTGACGACCCGGCGCTTCATCGGCTACGCGCTGCCCGGCGGCTGCGCCTTTGCCGGCTTGATGGCCTACTACACGGTCGGCTCCTTCCTGCTGCGCGATGCGGGCCTGACGCCACGGGAGTTCAGCCAGATGCAGGCGATCGTCGTGATCGCCTATCTGAGCGGCCTGGGCGCCAGCAGCCGGCTGGTCGAACGCTTCGGCTTCGGTCGGCTTATCGTCGGTGGCTTTGCGACAGTCGCAGTCGGCGCTCTGTCGATGCCGGCCCTGGCGTTCGCCGGCGTCGATGGTGTCTGGGCAATCGTCCTACCCTTGGCCGTGTATGCGGTGGGCATTGGCTCCAGCATGGCGCCACTGATCATGCTCGCCCTGTCCGTCAACCCGGCAGCCACGGGAACCGTCGCCGCCACCTTCGGCATGCTGACGATGAGCATCGGCGGCTTGGGCAGTCTGACTGCGCAGCTTGCCTACAACGGGCACGTGCTGTCGCTAGCCATCCCGGTGGCTTGCATGGCGATCCTGGCGGTCGTCTTTTTCGCCTTGTTGCGTCCGCGCCGTCTTCTATCCGGTGACACGGTGGCCACGGGCAATTAGCCTGCGTCCCGACCAACCTCCATCGGGGTCAGTGGATGACGCCAGAAAGTCCGACACAACGCACCAGAACACGCCTCGCGATCGCCATCGTGGGCGTCAGCCTGATCGCGGCCTTCGCCATCTATGTCCATGCCCTGACGCCGCCGTCGCGCGGCTTGGACCTGCTCGCGCTGGTGATCTTCTTTCCGTTGATCTACCCGATCGCGCCGATTTTCCTGGAGGGCGCGTTTGGCCTCGGGATCGCGGCCTACGCGACCTATCCCGGGATTGCCCTGGCGCTGGCCCTTCTGATCGGCAGCACGGCACGGATCGGGCTCGCCGCGGCGGCGCTACTCACCGTCTATATGCTGCCTTGGACGGACGCGCCCGCGCTGATTGCGGGCTATCAGACGGGATACGTCGCGCGCCTTTCGCTAGGCCTGGGCGCCCTGGGCCAAGTGATTGCGATCATCGTCCCGGTGCTGGCGCTCGCAGCACTGATTGCGCCCCGCAAAACCGCCGGTGCGGCCTGCCTCCTCGGCGCCACCATCGCGAGTGCGGTGTTGATGGCCGGTACCGTTAGCCTGACCGGCTTTGGCGGGTTGACCGTTGGCGGTTTCCTCGCTGTCGTGGCCTTTGTCTCTTCGGCGGCGATAGCGCTGAACTGGTTCAGTGCGCGGGACCGCCACTGACGCCAACGGTCAGATCGCGGACAGGCTGCCAAACGCTTCCTTTAGGATTGTGGCGCTGCGTCGCAGTGCGGAAGCCTCGGCTTGCGTCAAGTCGGGTACCAGCGAACTCTCCACACCGGCGCGCCCAATAACGCGCGGCAGCGACATCGCCACATCGGACACGCCAACCGCCTCGTGGCTAACCATCGAAACGGTCAGCAAGCGGTGTTCGTCGCCCAGAATGGCGCGGATGATCAAGGACAGCCCCGCGCCGATGCCGTAATAGGTCGAGCCCTTGCCCTCGATGATCCGATAGGCCGCAAGGCGGACACCATCCTCGATCTCGGCACGGATGGTGCCGATCAAGGGACGGCCGATCTGTTCGGCGAACTTCGCCACCGGCATGGTGCCCGCCAAGGCGGCCGACCAATGCAGCACCTCGCTGTCGCCATGCTCGCCCAGGACATGGGCGTGGATCGATTTCGGCGAGATTTCCAGATAGCGGCCGAGCAGGACCCGGAACCGTGCCGTGTCGAGGATAGTGCCCGACCCGATCACACGGGCCGCCGGCAGCCCGGCGATCTGTGTGGCAACTTGGGTCATGATGTCGACCGGATTGCTCGCGATCAAAAGGATCGCGTCCGGCGCTGCGGCCAACACCTTGGGAATGATCGCGGCAAACACGGCCGCGTTTCGGTCAAGCAAAGCGATCCGTGTCTCACCGGGCTGCTGGCTGACACCAGCGGCCAGCACGACGATCGCGGCCCCTTCGAGATCGCCGAAGTCTCCGCCGCGCACAGACATGGCGTGGGCGAACGGGGCCGCGTGGATAACGTCTTCGGCGTGGGCAGCCGCCAGCTTAGCGTCACGATCCACCAATACGATCTCGCTGCCGATCCGATTCAGCACCAAGGCAAACGCCGTGGTGCTGCCAACCATACCAGCGCCAACAATGCCAATCTTCATAGTCCAACCTTCATGGGGGATCTCTCCCGGCTTGCGTTTGGTTACCGCGACACGGTAGTTTGGCTTTGCAAAACTTGCGTTTCGACAACTAAGACAAGTACCAACGAGCCCCCCGCGTCACCATGCCATCATTGCAAGCCACACTGCGCCATCAATCAATCGTCGATGCATTACATCGTCGCGGAAACGTGCGCGTGGCCGATCTGGCCGAGATGCTGGAGGTGTCGTCGGTCACCATCCGGGCGGATCTCGATTTTCTGGAAAGCCAGTCGGTTCTGCGCCGGACGCGCGGCGGCGCCGTGCCCATGCGCCCGCGCCGGTTCGAACTGCCGCTGGAGATGACAAGTCAGGACAACTCCGGCGCCAAGCGCTCGATCGCATTGAAAGCCACCAGCCTGATCCGCGACGGCGAGACGGTAATCCTGGATGTCGGCTCGACAACGACCGAGCTGGCCAAGTCCCTGCCGCAAAGCCTGGTCGACGTCGTCGTCGTCACCAATTCGCTGAACATCGCCCTCATTCTGGAGGATCACCCGGGCATCACGGTCGTGGTCACCGGCGGCACGTTGCGGCCGCAGCAGCATTCGCTGGTCGCGCCGTTCGGCAACCTGATGATGGGCCACATCAACACCGATCTGGCCTTCTTGGGCTGCAGCGGTGTCGATCCGATCAAGGGCTTCACCAACACCAACCTGCCGGAGGCCGAAATCAAGCAGGCCATGATCAAGGCCGCGGCCCGCACCATCTTTATTGCCGACCATACCAAGCTGCTTCATGTCGCAACCGCGAAGGTGGCCGACCTGCTCGACGCGGATCTCTTGATCACGGACGCCGACGCGCCATCCGACGCGGTCCGCCAACTGCGCAAGCAAGGTTTGGAAGTTCTCGTCGCTTGAGAGCCGCGCCGCCATCGGCATCGCCAGCGCCGCGCAAAACATCGCAAGTCAGCCTGACGAACCGCCTCGAATCTTCAGCATTTCGGCGGATTTTCTAGGCCATTTCTCGCCAAACGATGTCGATCGAACCTCCGCCACGGGTGGGGTCGACCGAAAAACCATTTGCATATCAAGGTTTCCGGCGTACGATCAGAACTAAGCGAAGCCGAACGAAACAAAACGAAGATTTCGGCACGCGTCCAAGGGAGGTGGCAGGCATGGCGGTCCTGAACGCGATTATCGCGGTCCTTGCCCGTATCAACACCGTTTTCGGCATTATCGGCAAATATGTCAGCCTTACGCTGATCGGCGTGATGATGCTGCTGGTTGTTTGGCAGGTGGTCCTTCAATGGTTCGGCGACGCCCCGTCCTGGACCGAGGAAGTGTCCATCTACATGATGATCTGGATTACCTTCCTGGTGGCGCCGATCGCCTACCGCACCGGGGCGAACATCTCGATCGAGTTCTTGAAAGGCATGGTCAGCACGCGCCTGCGTGGCGTCCTGGAACTCATTTTCGCGGTGCTGATCATCTGGATCCTGATTGTCCTGTTCCAGATCTCGATCCCGTGGCTGGAACGCGGCTTCAACTCGACTGCCCGGACATTCCCGGTTTCTCGCGGATACATCTTTTTGTGCCTGCCAATCGGCATCGCCTTTCTCATCCTGGCCGCCATCGAGACGGCCCTGCGCGGCCTGCGGGTCTTGTTGGACGCAAGCTACATCAACGATCCACTGATCCAGCATCATCTGAACCGCCCGGAATCGCAGATGACCGGCGTTTCCGTAGAAGAAAGGGACTAGTCGACCATGGCCCTACTCCCCTTCTACCTGCTCTTGGGCCTGATGATCATCGGCATGCCGGTGACGTTTGCCCTGCTCGTCGGACCCGGCATTGCGCTGTTCATCGCCGATCAGATCGGTGCGCTAAGGCTGCCGGTCGAACGGCTGCACGGCATGATGCAGAGCTTTCTGTTCGACGGGATCGAGAGCTTCCCGCTGATGGCGGTGCCTTTCTTCATTCTCGCCGGCGAGGTGATGAATCGCGGCAACATCACCTTCAACCTGGTCCAGTTCTCGCGATCCCTGATCGGGCATTTGCGCGGCGGCCTGGCGCAGGTCAACGTCCTGTCCAGCATCCTGTTCGCCGGCCTGTCGGGATCGGCCGTCGCCGACACCTCGGCGCTCGGCTCGATGTTGATCCCGGCCATGGAAAAGAACGGCTACAGCCGCCGATTTGCCGCCGCGATCACGGCCGCGAGTTCGGTCATCGGCCCGATCATCCCGCCGAGCGGTCTGATGATCCTCTACGCCTTCGTCATGAACGTCTCCGTCGGCGGGCTGTTCGCTGCCGGCATCATTCCCGGCTTGATGGTCGGCGGCGGCTTGATGGTCATGACCTGGTACATGGCCAAAAAGCGTGATTTTCCCGTCGCCAACCGAAGAGCGACGTGGCGCGAGCGCGGCCAGGCGACGAAGCAGGCCGTCTGGCCGCTGCTGGCGCCGGTCATCCTGCTTGGCGGCATCCTCAGCGGCTTCTTCACGCCGACCCAGGCCGCCGCCGTCGCCGCCGCCTACGCCTTCATCGTCAGCATGGCGATCATGCGCAGCCTCAAGCTGAAGGATGTACCCAGCGTCCTGTGGTCGGCCGCGTTCTCATCAGGAGTGATCTTGTTGCTGGTCGCGGCAGCCAGGGTTTTCGCCGCCGTCTTGGCGCCGCCCCCGTTTCAGACAGCCATGGTCCTCGGCGAGTTCGTGACCGCGCTGACAGACAACCCGCTGGTTCTGCTGTTCATCATCAATATTCTTCTGTTCATCGTCGGGATGTTTCTGGATGCCGGGCCGGCGATCCTGATCCTGGGCCCGATCCTGGGGCCGGCGGTGGTCAGCCTCGGCGTCGACCCGATGCACTTCGCCATCGTCATGTGCGTGAACGTCACCGTGGGGCTGGCGACGCCGCCCATGGGGCTGGTGCTGTTCGTGGCGGCGAGCATATCGGACGAGAAGCTGGAGGCGATCGCCAAGGAAATTCTGCCGTTTCTCGCGGTGCAAGTGGTCGTGATCTTTTTGATCACGTTCATCCCGGCGCTGACACTGACGCTGCCGCGCTGGTTGGGCTTCCTTTGAGCGAGGTGGCCGTTGGCGTCAATTGACAGGCCCATTCATGCTCGGGCCAACAACAGGGAGGATGGTTACCCAATGTCAGCAAAGTCTCTTTCGAAAACCCTACTTGGGGCCGCGACCGGCCTGACGATCGCCGCCGGCGCGGTCTTGCCGGCCCAGGCCCAGGACCATCTCATCAGCCTCGTCTTCCTGGCGAACACCGAGGACGAGGATTATGACGGCGCCCTGGTCTTCAAGGATTATGTCGAGTCACGGTCGAACGGTACGATCGCCGTCGACATCTATCCTGGCGGCCAGTTGTGCGCCAACCCGGCGAGCTGCATCGACGCGCTTCAGTCCGGCCTGGTTACCGTATTCATCACCACCATCGGCGGCTTGAGCAACGTCTTCCCGCCGGCCCAGGTGATGGACGTGCCCTACATGTTCCCCAGCGATCGGATCGCCGAATGCGCGCTGTCGAACGACAGCCCGTTTTTCAACGCGCTGCACGACGCCGTGCTGGAGCAGACCGGCAACATGCGCCTGATGACCATCGGCAACACCGGCGGCTGGCGCAACATCGCGACCACCGACACGCCGGTGCAGTCACCGGACGATGTCGACGGATTGCAGCTCAGGACCATCAGCTCTGAAATCCAGCAGGAGCTGGTGCGCGCGCTGGGCGGTTCGCCGACGCCCGTCGCCTGGCCGGAACTCTACACCGCACTCGCCACCGGCGTTGTCGAAGGCACCAAGAACGGCATCACAGATATCGTCGGCATGTCGTTCCACGAGCATCTCGACAACATGACGCTGGACGGCCATGCCTATATGGGCGCCCTGTGGTGGATGAATAACGACGAGTTCCTGGCCATGGGCGAGGATGAGCGCCGCATCGTCGAAGACGGGTTCGATCGCCTGCGCCTGACCACGTTGGTCATGCCGCAACGGCGCCAGATCGACGCCTACAACACCTTCCGTGAGGCGGGCGGCACGATCTATGTGCCGACACCCGACGAAATGTCGCAGTTCCGCGACGCCGCCTCGCCGGTCCGCGACTGGTTCGTCGACCAGTACGGGCCGGAGTGGCTGGATCTGCTGTCCGAGACGGTGGCGGGTTGCGAGGAGAGCCTGGGCGCCCAGTACCGGCCCGAATGAGGCCTCAACACTGGGCCCATTGACGCCCGGCCAAGACCCGCAAAACAAAGGCCCGCCGATCGGTTTCGGCGGGCCTTTTCCGTTGGTCGTTCGGAGCGCTGACGCGTCAGGTGTCCGTAGCGCCCTTGTCCTTCACGATGTCGACATCGTCGAGATCGTCATCGAGATCCTCGTCGAGATCGTCGCCGTCGAGATCCTCGTCATCCTCCAAGAGGCTGTCATCGTCGAGGTCGGGCTCCACCGCGTCGCCATCATCATCGTCGTCCGGCGATTCAGCACCTTCGGCACTCTCGACGACCTCGTCGATCTCTTCGACGTCGTCGTCCTCCTCCTCCACCTCGTCGTCCTCGGCGTCGACCTGATCACCCTCCGACGCGGCAGCAGCCTCATCGGCAGCCTCGGCGTCCTCTTCGACCTCTTCCTCGATCTCGTCTGCCGCAGGCTTCTTCTTGGCCTTCTCGGGCTTCGGCTTGGCCGGCAGTTCCTCGACCATGGCACTGCGTGTTCGCCGGGACTTCAGGAAGGCTTCCGGGTCGAATTCGGTCGCGCATTTCGGGCAGACGACCGGCACTTTGTTCAGGTCATAATAGCGGGTTCCACAATTGTGGCAGATCCGCTTCGTACCCCAATCGGACTTGGACAAGGCGGCAACTCTTTAACTGTCAAAATCGATGGCTAATAGGCGCCGCCGCAAGTGCCATGATCGAACCCGCCTGTCAAAGCATATTAGTCCAGTGACGATACACACCTGCACGACGTGTGATCCGCTTGCAACACAGACCGGCGCCGACCGGGTGTTGCGGTCGCTTCCGTTCGTGCTAACCTCCGACCGCTCTTCGGCCCTCAACCGATCGCTTCCTCTACCCATCATGACTTCCAAGTCCGCACCCCTGGCGGCCGCTGCGCGCGCGTCAGGGCCCTTGACCGGCGACGTCACAGTCCCCGGCGACAAATCACTATCGCACCGCGCCCTGATGTTCGGCGCCCTTGCCATCGGCCAGACGACCATCGACGGCCTGCTGGAGGGCGAGGACGTGATCGCGACCGCCGACGCCTTGCGTGCCATGGGCGCACGCATCCGGAAGCTGGACAGCGGCCAATGGCAGGTGGACGGCGTCGGTGTCGGCGGTCTGCACGAACCGTCGCACGTGATCGATCTGGGCAACAGCGGCACCAGCGCACGGCTGCTGTCCGGCGTGCTGGCCAGCCATCGGATGACGACGTTCGTCACCGGCGATGCCTCCTTGGTCAAGCGCCCGATGGCGCGGGTGATCGAACCCCTGTCGCGCATGGGCGCGGAATTCGTCGCCCGCAGCGACAATCGCCTACCCATGGCGGTCATCGGCAGCGACGAGTTGCTGCCGATCCGATACGAGGTGCCGGTGGCATCCGCGCAGGTGAAGTCGGCGGTGCTGCTGGCCGCGCTGAACACGGCGGGCAAGACCACGGTGATCGAACGGACGGCGACGCGAGACCACACCGAAAACATGCTGCGCGCGTTCGGGGCCGATCTTAAGATCGAGCCCGATCCGGATGGGGGTGATGCAATCACCCTCACCGGCCAACCAGAGCTGACCGGCCGTCCGGTCGAGGTGCCCGGCGACATCTCGTCGGCCGCCTTTCCGATTGTCGCGGCGCTGATCCGGCCCGGATCGGACATCGTCATCCGGCGCGTCGGGCTGAATCCGCGTCGGGCTGGCCTGATCGACACTCTTATAGAGATGGGTGGCTCGATCGAACGCTTGAACGCAGGCATGCGGGCGGGCGAGCCGGTGGCGGATCTGCGCGTCCGCGCCAGCGCGCTTAGAGCTGTCACCGTTCCGCCCGACCGGGCGGCCAGCATGATCGACGAATACCCGGTTCTGGCCATGGCGGCTGCGTGCGCCGTTGGGCGCACGGAAATGCCGGGCATCGGCGAGTTGCGCGTAAAGGAAAGCGACCGGCTGGCGCGCGTCGCCGAGGGTCTGGCGGACTGCGGGGTCCGTGTCGAGGCAGGCCCCGACTGGCTGGCCGTCGAGGGCGATGGCGGACAACCGGAAGGGGGGGCGACGGTTGCCACGGCGCTCGACCACCGGATCGCGATGAGCTTTCTCGTGCTGGGCATGGCGGCGAAGCAGCCCGTCACCATTGACGATGCCGGCCCAATCGCGACCAGTTTTCCCGGCTTCTTCGACCTGATGAACGGGCTGATCGCGGGCGAACCAGCCCTGCAGACACGCCAGCCGCAACCGTGATCATCGCGATCGACGGGCCGGCGGCGTCCGGCAAGGGGACATTGGCGCGGCGACTGGCGGCCCATTTCGGCTTGCCGCATCTTGATACTGGAGTTCTCTATCGCGCGGTCGGCCTGAACGTTCTGCGCCAGGGCAGGGACCCTGCCGATGCAGAGGCGGCAGTTGCAGCCGCCAACCAACTGACTCCGGCCAAACTGTCCAATCCAGCGCTTCGGTCCGACGATGCGGCGCAGGCAGCCTCGGTGGTTGCCGCGATACCGGCGGTGCGCCAGGCCCTGCAGGATTTCCAGCGCGACTTCGCCCACCAGCCAAGCGGCGCCGTCATGGACGGCCGCGACATCGGCACCGTGATCGCACCCGACGCCGACGCCAAGATCTTCGTCACCGCGTCCGTCGAGGTTCGGGCCCGGCGACGCTGGTCGGAGCTGCAGCATACAGATCACGCGCCAACGTTGGATGAGGTGCTGGACGACATGCTTCGACGGGACGCGCGCGACAGCGGGCGCACGGTGTCACCGCTGCGTCCGGCGGACGATGCGCTGATACTTGATACCGACGATCTTGATGCCGACGAGGTCTTCGCGCGCGCTCTATCTCATGTGGAAAAAACGGCAAAACCCTAGTCTTGTTGCGGCGATTCACCTTGCGAACCGCGCTTGGCATCCGTATAACGCCCGCTCTCACGGGCTGAGGCCCTGGGAAAGCCATTGCGGGATCCGTCTTGTCGGACGAGGTCCGGCGATCGGTGAAGCGGCCTGAAATCGTCACCGAAAACCAGCCGGCTTTGGGCCGGTATGGTTCGTTCGGTGTTTTGTGATGGCCGGGCCAATCCGATCGCGGACCAATGCGGATGTCGCGACGAAATGAATCAACCAAGTCGCCGGTTGTTCGTCCACCCGGTGCGTTCGTGGCTAACTCGAACGAGTTGTCGCGGAGTCGTGTTCAAGGAGCATCAATGGCCACAGCAGCCGCCCAAACCGCCGAGAACGAGAGCTTTGAAGCTCTCTTGGAAGAGTCCCTCGGCAACACGGAGACCTTCGAGGGAACCGTGGTCAAAGGCACCGTCTTGTCAATCGACAACGACATGGTGCTGATCGATGTCGGTCTGAAATCGGAAGGCCGCGTCGCACTGAAGGAATTCACCGTCCCCGGCCAGCCGACCGAGCTCAGCCCCGGGGATACGGTCGAGGTTTATGTCGACCGCTTGGAGGACAGAAATGGCGAGGCCATGCTGTCGCGCGAAAAGGCCAAGCGTGAAGAGGCGTGGACCCAGCTTGAAAAGGCCTACAACGACAGCCAGCGGGTGACCGGCGTGATCTTCGGCAAGGTCAAGGGTGGTTTCACCGTCGACCTGTCGGGCGCGGTTGCGTTCCTGCCGGGCAGCCAGGTCGATATCCGCCCGGTGCGGGATATCTCGCCGCTGATGCACACGCCGCAGCCGTTCCAGATCCTGAAGATGGACCGGTCGCGGGGCAACATCGTGGTGTCGCGCCGCGCGGTCTTGGAAGAAAGCCGCGCCGAGGCCCGGTCCGAACTGGTAGCCAACCTGAAGGAAGGCCAGGTGCTGCAGGGCGTGGTCAAGAACATCACCGACTACGGCGCCTTCGTGGATCTGGGTGGTGTCGACGGCCTGTTGCACGTCACGGACATCGCCTGGCGTCGCATCAACCACCCCAGCGAGGCCTTGCAGATCGGCCAGAACGTCACGGTTCAGGTCATCCGCTTCAACCCCGAAACCCAGCGCATCAGCCTTGGCATGAAGCAGCTTGAGGCCGATCCGTGGGAAGGTGTGGAGGCCAAGTACCCGGTGGGTGCGAAGTTCACCGGCCGGGTCACCAACATCACCGACTACGGCGCCTTCGTGGAGCTGGAGCCGGGCATCGAGGGTCTGGTCCACGTCTCGGAGATGAGCTGGACCAAGAAGAACGTGCATCCGGGCAAGATCGTCTCGACCTCTCAAGAGGTCGAGGTCATGGTCCTGGACGTCGATCCGGTAAAGCGCCGCATCTCGCTGGGCCTGAAGCAGTGCCTGGAGAACCCGTGGCACGGCTTTGCCGACAAGTTCCCGATCGGCACGGAGATCGACGGCGAGGTCAAGAACATCACCGAGTTCGGCCTGTTCGTCGGCCTGCCCGGCGACATCGACGGCATGGTGCACATGTCCGACATCTCCTGGAACGTGCCTGGCGAACAGGCCATTCAGGAGTACCACAAGGGCGATCAGGTCAAGGTCAAGGTGCTGGACGTCGATACCGAGAAGGAGCGCATCTCCCTCGGCATCAAGCAGCTTGAGGACGACCCGATGGGCGGCGCGGCGGCGGCCGGTGTCCGCAAGGGCGCCGTGGTCACCTGCACCGTCTCTGCGGTCAATGACAACGGTATCGAGGTCACGGTCGGCGATGACGGCCTGACCGGCTTCATCCGGCGCAGCGATCTCAGCCGCGACCGGTCGGAGCAGCGGCCGGACCGGTTTGCGGTCGGCGAGAAGGTCGATGCCAAGGTGACCCAGTTCGACCAGAAGACCCGTCGCCTGACACTCTCGATCAAGGCGCGCGAGGTCGACGAGGAGAAGGAAGCCATGGCTGAATATGGCAGCCAGGATTCCGGCGCCTCGCTGGGCGACATCCTGGGCGCGGCCTTGCAAAAGGCCCGGGCCAATGCCGAGGAGGCCGCCAAGGCCGACGACGACAAGTAGCCCGCCTCAAAGCCAACCCTTAAAGGGCCGCCCATGGTTGGGCGGCCCTTCTTGCTGTCCAACGGCGCGCTTGGAACCGCAATCAGCCACTGCAACGGTCAAGTCACTTGGGCAAAAACCCTTTCAATGGAAAGGGTTACCGTTGCGTTTCCCGGTTCCCTCTGGCACCATTGTCAAGTCACGGATCCGTCAGAGGTCCGGTTCGAGGCGCACAATCAAGGGCGGGATATGATCACTGTCCGCCCATCCGCTGACGAGGCAACGGGCGGTGCCTAGGATAGGGCCGCCGTGAATGGGCCGACCACCGCCGAGCCACAGAACGAGGCGGTATCGCCTGGCAACGCCGCAGGGAGGAGACAAAAGCCTATGACAAAATCAGAGCTGATCGCACGGCTGGCCGACCAGAATCCGCACCTCTATCAGCGGGATGTGGAACGCATTGTTTCCACGATCTTCGATGAGATCGCGGAGGCACTCGCGGCAGGCCATCGGGTCGAGTTGCGGGGCTTTGGCGCCTTTTCGGTCAAGCATCGAGAGGCACGAACGGGGCGCAATCCGCGCACGGGTGAAACCGTCAGCGTGGCCCAGAAAAGCGTGCCGTTCTTCAAGACGGGCAAACAGCTGCGTGAACGCCTGAACGCGGGCTAAGCAAGGGCTGAACCACACCGAACGGTGTGTCGGAGGAGATAGCGTTGCGCTACGTCAGTTGGATCATCACCATTCCGTTGGCCATCATCGCCGTGCTGTTCGCCGCCTCCAATCGCGACCCGGTGACGTTGAATCTTTGGCCGCTGCCTTATGAGCTGAGCGTTCCGATCTTCATTGCCGTACTGGTCGCGATCGTCATCGGCTTTCTTGCCGGCGGTCTCGTCGCCTGGGTCAGTGGCGGCCAATACCGCAAGGCCGCCCGTCGCGAGCGGGCCCGCGCGGACGCGCTGCGCGCCGAAACCAGGGCTGCGCAGGAGGCGGCGTCCGACGCCAGACGCAAGGCCCGCGAGGCCGTGGCCGCCTCGGCCGCGCCCAGCACCCAGCCTGCCTTGGCGGATCAACGCTAGTCGACCGCCGATCGACAGGTCCATCCTGCCATGCGGGTGATCGACGCGGCGGCCGTCGAGGCGGCGTTGGACTATCCCACGCTGGTCGAAAAGCTGCGCCAGGCCTTTCGGTCGGATATCGCGACGCCGCTGCGCCACCACCATACGGTCACGACATACGGCGAGAATGACGCCACGCTGTTGCTGATGCCGGCCTGGCAGACCGGCCGCCATATCGGGGTGAAGATCGCCACGGCCTTCCCCGACAACGGGACCCGAAACCTGGCCATGATCATGGCCACCTATATGCTGATGGACGGCGAAACCGGCGCGCCGCTGGCCATGATCGATGGCGTCGCGTTGACCGTTCGCCGCACGGCCTGCGCCTCCGCGCTCGCCGCCCGCTACCTCGCCCGCGAGGATTGTGAACGGCTGCTGATGGTCGGCACCGGCCAGTTGGCGCCGCACTTGATCCTGGCCCACGCCAGCGTTCGCCCCATCTGCAACGTGCTGATCTGGGGCCGGACCCCGGCGAAGGCGCGCAAACTGGCAAAGGCCTTGAACCGGCCTGACATGAAGGTCGACTGGACGGAGGATCTGGCCAGCGCGGCGTCCGGCGCCGACATCATCTCATGTGCCACGGCCTCGCCCGATCCCGTCGTAAAAGGCGAGTGGCTGTCGGACGGCGTGCATGTCGATCTGGTCGGCGGCTATCGCCCGGACATGCGCGAGGTAGACGACGCAGCCATCCGTCGCGCCCGCGTCTTTGTCGACACGCGGGAAGGCGCCTGCGTTGAGGCCGGCGACATCGTCCAACCGATCGAAAGCGGTCTCTTACGGCCCGACGACGTGGCGGCCGACCTGTTTGACCTGACCCGCGGCGATCGGGCAGGCCGCCGCCATTACGACCAGATCACCCTGTTCAAGTCCGTGGGCACGGCGCTGGAGGATCTGGCGGCCGCACAACTGATCGTCCAGCGCGCATAACCAGCATGACCCAACCGACACTTCCCGAAATCTGGCCGTGGGCCACCGAAACCCTACTGCCCTTTTGGGCCACCACCGGCTTCGACGACCAGAATGGTTGCTTTGTCGAACAGGTGACCCTGGACGGCGTTCCACATGATCCGGGTTTCACCCGGTTCAGAGTTCAGGCGCGCCAGACCTACGTCTTCGCTCACGCCCATTGTCTGGATGCCGGAGACTATGCACTGCCCAGGGCCAGGGCCGGCTTTGCCTTTCTAAAACGATGCTGGGACGACCGCGACGGCGGATTTCCCATGCGGATCACCCGCGAGGCACAAGTCGTCGACGGGACGGTCGACCTCTATGACCAGGCCTTTGCCTTGCTGGCGCTGGCCTGGCTGCACCGCGCAACCGGCGAGGCGGAGCCGCTGGATTGGGCGGAACGGGTTCGGCGCCTGCTGGTTGACCACATGGCCGACCCCGCCGGCGGCTTTGTCGAACAGCTGCCCGTCGATGCCGGCAAACCGCGCCGTCAGAACCCGCACATGCACCTGTTAGAGGCGTTTCTCGCGCTGCATGCCGCAACGGACGCCGCCGTCTGGCTCGACCTGGCGGACGACATGGTTGGGCTCTTGGTCGACCATTTTCTCGATCCGGCCGGGACTTTGGCCGAGTTCTTCGAGGCCGATTGGCGCCTGCGGTCGGGTGCCGAGGGACGGTTGCGCGAACCCGGCCATCAGTTCGAATGGGTCTGGCTGTTGAACCGCTATCAGGCCCAAGGCGGAACCCGCGCGGTCGAGGCCATCAGCGATCGGTTGCTGGCGTTCGCCATTCGTCACGGCATGGACCGCACCGAGAACGGCGTGTTCGCCGCCTTCGATTCCGTCACGCCCGACGGCGAGGTGTTATCGGAAACAAAGCGGTTTTGGCCGCAGACGGAAGCGATCAGAGCCTTCGCGGTGATGCATGAGCGAACCGGCGACCCGGATGCCGCGACCATCGTGCGGACCCTGTTCGCGACCTTGTTCGCCCATTACATGTCGCCGGAAAACGGGATCTTGCGCGACGGTCTGTCCCGGGACGGCGGTACGGTCGACCCGTTCAGCCCATCCAGCAGCCTTTATCATTTGTGGGGCGCAATCGTTGAGGCGCGACACCTGGTCTGAAGCCGGTCTGCCCGGAAAGCGCACCACGGCTTTTGGAACTTGAACGCAGCGTCGGGGCCGTCCGTCGCCTCAGTCGCGTTGAACCGGCAACCGACTGACAAAGCTGTCTTTGGCAGCAATAGCATACACATCGAGTTCGGAGCTTTTGGTGCCTCTGCTGAAGAACGCAGACCGTGTCTTGGAGCTTGTTCTGCCGGGGGCCACGTTGCAAGGCGTGGCACGACTGGCAGGAGGTGTGTCCGCAGACGTCCATCGTCTTGACATACGTCTAGCGGACGGGAGCTCCCGTAAGGCGGTGCTAAGGGTTCATGGCGAAACCCATTGCGGGCATAGCGCTCAACTCGAGTTTCAGCTGCTTGAGGCCTTGTTCCGCTCAGGTCTTCCAGTGCCAAGGCCGCTCGGTTTTGGCGGAGACTGCGAACTCTTGGGACATCCCTACGTCTTGATCGACTTTGTCGACGGCTCGTCTGAGATCACGACTCAGAATCTGGAGATCTGCATCGGCAAGATGGCCGAGATGCTCGCTGCCGTGCATCGAACACAAACCGCCGATCTGCCGAGCCTGCCGTTGCGGATGGACCCTTCTGCCGAGCTGTTTGAGTTTCTTGAACGGGATGACGACTGGTCTGATCTTCGTGCAAAGCTGACAAAGCTCGACGATACCGCTTACACGGGCACACCGGTGCTTCTGCACGGGGACTTTTGGCCGGAGAACCTGATCTGGTCGGACGGACGCATCGCGGCAATTCTTGACTGGGAGGATGCCGCTGTCGGCGATCCGCTGTCCGACGTGGCCTGCACCTGCTTGGAGCTGCGCTATCTCTTCGGCGACAAGGGCATGCGTGCATTCGCGAATGCCTATGCGAGACAGGGTCGGATCCACCAGACCAGGCTTTCACTATGGCTGCTCTACGTTGCCGCTGCCGCGCTAAAGCATATGGGCGACTGGGGGCTTGCGCCGTCACGCGAAGCCACTATGCGGCAAGAAGCAAAAGAAACACTAAGGCAAGCCGCGCTGGATCTGTTTGGCTAAAAGCTTGCGACCTGACCGGAATCGCCGCCCAGCAGGGGGTCAGATCATCGCGTCTGATCGCCGTCCAGACCGATATCGCGCAACAGGTGATCAGACAGCCGGCCAAGCCTGCGGTTCGATCGCCGCCAAACGCGCGCAAGGTGGCGACCGAACCACGCGCCGATGGCCGGCATTGGATAAAGTTTGACGACTCTGATCATGGCGTTCGGCTCCAGCTTATGTTGGAGCAAACAAGCTGGTACGTTCATAAATGAATTGAAATCCGACGGTTTGGAATACTAGCATTCATTCATGAATGAGACGCGTATCGGCTGGGATCTTCTCCAAGCCTTTCAAGCGGTTGCCGAGACCGGAAGCCTGACGGCCGCGGGTCGACAGTTGGGCCTGAGCCAGCCGACCATCGGACGTCGCATTGCCGCGTTGGAAGCCCAGCTGGGCCAGCGCCTGTTCGACCGTCGGCAAGATGGGCTTCGCCTGACGCGGGCGGGCGGCGCGTTGCATCCGATTGCGGAGTCGATGGGCGCGGAAGCAAGAGCGCTGGAACGCGCCTGGCCTGCCGGCCCCAACCGTCTCTACGGCACCGTCCGGATTGCCGTGGGCGAATGGGGCGGCCGGTTCCTGATGCAGTCGGTCGGCACGCTGGTGGCCAACATGCCTGATGTCGAGATCGAAATCGTGCCAAGCTTCGGGTTCTTGAACCTCAGCCGCCGCGAAGCCGATATCGCACTGCGCAACGTCCTGCCGGAAAGCGGTGATCTGATCACCCGGCTGGTCGCCCGCCCGTCGCGCGCCGTCTATGCCTCGCGCGATCTGCTGCGGGACCATCCTGAGGCCACGAGCGAGCAAAGATACAGGACCTGCCCCTGGGTGGGCTATGACGACACCCACCACCATTTGCGCTCGGCGACCTGGCTCGAGGCCCGACGCCAGGGGGCGAAGCCGCAAGTCCGCTGCGCGTCCTCGCTGATCCTGCTGGAGGCGGTAAAGGCCGGGGCCGGCCTGGGGCTGTTGCCCTGCTACGCGGCGGACCCGGAGCCTGATCTGGTGCGCGTCAGCGGCACGATCGACGAGTTACAGGGCCAGATCTGGCTGGTGTATCACGCCGACAGCCGGAACCGGCCGGCGGTGATGACGCTGGTTGACCGTCTGGACAGCTTGTTCGTGCAACACGGACGGCTTACGGTCGACCATCCCGACCCGTAAGAGCCTGTTTCGGACAGGCGCCGCGAGCAGCCATGAAACTTCTCATTATCGGCGCCGGAATCATGGGCCTGTCGGTTGCGTGGGCCATGGCCCGGCGCGGTCACGACATCACGGTGGTCGAGCAGGCCTCGATTCCGAATCCGCTCGGGTCCTCCGTCGATCAGCACCGGCTGATCCGATATGCCTACGGCGACATGGCCGGGTACGCGGCGATGGTGGGCGAGGCCTTTCCGGCCTGGGACCGGGTTTGGCAGGACCTGGGCGAATCACTGTACGTCCAGACGGGCACGCTTGCCGTCGGAACGGCCGGCCAGGATTGGCTGAACGCAAGTGCCGAAGTCTTGCAGTCGCAAGGCCACGCGATCGAGATGCTGGCCCCTCGTGACCTGTCACGGCGCTTCCCACTGCTGACGCCGGACGGGGTTGATCATGCCTTTTATCTGAAGACCGGCGGCACCCTGCTGGCGGGGCGCATCATTGAGTTGCTTTCCCATCATCTGGCACTGCGCGGCGTCACGCTGATGCCGCACCAGCGGGTTGTCAGCGTCGATCCGGACGGCGCCTCCCTTCGGCTGGAGGATGGTAGAAACCTCCAGGCCGACAGGCTGATCGTCGCCGCCGGTCCCTGGGTTCGACAGTTGCTGCCTGGCCCCTCCGATCGCGTGGTGCCGTCGCGCCAGGTTGTCGCCTATCTGACCCCACCCGCCGACGAGGCCGCCGAATGGGCCCACATGCCGATGGTCTTGGAGATCGAGCCCGACAGAGGCTTCTATCTGGTTCCGCCAGTGGCAGGTACTGGGCTTAAGGTGAGCGACCACAGCTTTTCCATGACCGGGGACCCCGACACGGACCGCGACGCGGGCGAAGAGGAAACGCGGGCGTTGTTCCAGTCCTGCGCGAACCGTTTGGCATCATTCGGCCGGTTCTCTCTGGACGTCGGCAAGGTGTGCTTTTACACAGTGCACCCGCCAGCCGAACGGTTCGTGGTCGAACCCATTGGCCGTTCGGCCTGGCTGATGACCGGCTTCAGCGGCCATGGGTTTAAGTTTGGGCCGCTGCTGGGCGAAGCGGTCGCCGACGCCTTGGAAGACAGGCGTGACGGCGCCGACATCACCCGTTGGGCGGCCGGTCATTTGGACACTCGCGCTGATTGAGAGGCACCAATGTCCCCGATCTTCGTTGCCATCGACACCATCTCCATGGACCAGGCGCTGACCTGGGCGCGCGCCGTCGGGCCCTATGTCGGCGGGCTGAAACTCGGTCTGGAATTCTTCGCCAACAACGGCCCGCACGGAGTGCACGAGGTCGGCCGCGCGGCCAACAAGCCGATCTTCCTGGACGTGAAGCTGCACGACATCCCCAACACGGTCGCCGCGGCCGTGCGCGCGCTGTGTCCCTTGGAGTTCGCCTACATCACCATCCACGCCAGCGGCGGCGAGGAGATGATGCGCGCCGCAGCGGAGGCGGCGGAAGAAGGGGCGGAGATCTATGGCGTGGCACCACCCAAGCTGCTGGGCGTGACCGTGCTGACCAGTCTCGACGCCACGGACATGCTCGCCGTCGGTCAAGACCCTGACGTCGGGACCCAGGTTGGCCGCCTGGCCAGCTTGGCCAAGGAAAGCGGGCTGGATGGCGTCGTCTGCGCCGCGCCGGAGATCACGCAACTGCGCACTGTTACGGGGCCGGATTTCGTGCTGATGGTTCCCGGCATCCGGCCGGCCGGGTGGGCCGAGGACGATCAAAAGCGAACCGTCACGCCGGAACAAGCCATGGCGCTCGGCGCCAATCATCTGGTCATCGGTCGCCCGATCACCCAGGCCGACGACCCAGGTGAAGCCGCGGCCGGCATCGCGCGCTCCCTCGGCGTCGAGGCGGCTTGATCCGCGAGGCGCGGCACCCCATGCTATCGCCATGAGGCTTCAGACGAAGATCTGCGGGATATCGACGCCGGAAACGCTGGCAGCGGCGGCCACTCACGGCGCGCGCTATATCGGATTCGTTTTCTATCCCAAAAGCCCGCGCTATGTCGGGCCGGAGCTGGCGGCTCAACTGGCGCGTCAGGCGCCGACGGGTGTGCGCACCGTCGGTCTCTTCGTCACGCCTGACGACGAGCTGTTGGACACTGTCGTGTCGCAAGTTCCGCTCGACATGATCCAGCTTCACGGCGACGAAACGCCCGAACGGGTGGCCGAGATCCGGCGCAACGTTTCCATGCCGGTCATGAAAGCCATCCGCATTGCCAGCGATGCCGATCTCGATCAGGTCTCCGCCTTCGAGCCGGCCGTCGATCGTCTGCTGTTCGACGCCAAGCCCCCCGACAATGTGGCGGCGCTGCCGGGCGGCAATGGGATTGCCTTTGACTGGTCGCTGCTGGCCGGCCGAGCCTGGTCAAAACCCTGGATGCTGTCCGGGGGCCTGACGGCCGACAATTTGGCGGATGCCGTTCGCACGACCGGGGCGGTGGCGGTCGACACCTCGTCCGGCGTGGAAGACCGACCCGGCAACAAGACACCGGCGCTGATCCGAGCGTTCCTGGCCGAGGCCGCGCAGCTTTAGCGCTTCGCCGGGGCCTATGCGCTGGCTCGGATCGGCAGCGGCTTAGCGTAGTTCAGCGGCACCCCCGTCTCCGGTCGCAAAATCGGTGCTGCGGAGTATTGGCAGACATAGGCGCGCCGTGGCCGTTCGGTCCTGTTCGATCCGGAGCGATGAAGCGTCACGCTGGAAAACGCGATGATCGACCCTGCCTCGCACGGTACGGCGACACCCACCTGATCGCCGTCATAGCCGACGAGTTCTTTACCCGCCTCATCCCAGACATGGGGATTGACGTCAGTGTCCTTGGCAAGGTCGCGCGGCAAGACATGAATGCAGCCATTGTCCAACGTGGCGTCATCGAGCGCACACCACAGCGTCAAGTAAGGCGGGTGGTCGAACCCGACATAGCCCGAATCCTGATGCCAGGCGAAGCTTGACCCGGCCCCGGCAGCCTTGAACACGAACTGCTCGTTGAAGAGATAGGGGTCCGGCCCCGTCAGCGTTCGCGCCAATTTCGCCACCGGACCCGCCATAAGGAAGGCCTCGACGGCCGGAAACTCCTCATGCCGGTGGCTGAGGAACAGCCGTTTGTCCCCAACATCGATCTTGTGGCGGCCCTGCCGTTTTTCCGCCCGACGCGGATCAGCGACCATCGTATCGCAGGCCCGCCGAAGATCGTTCACCGTCTCCGGTGCTATCGCGTCGGATATCAGGCAATAGCCGTTTTGGCGAAACTCGCTTGCCAGTCGAGATGGGCTCATGGCTCTGAACATACCATCCGCCGGCGACATTGCATAAGCCTGCGCGTTTCCGAACCCGGTCGAAGGCCTGGGATTCCGCCACGGTCCCTTTTGAAGACAGATGCGCACTTGACATATCGACTTTTCTGGAAATATAGATATGTCATGACCGAAGCGATGAACAGCGTTCGCGCCGCCGCTTGCCTGGCCGCGCTGGGCAAGCCGACCCGGCTGGAGATCTTTCGCCGGCTGGCCCGTTCGGGTCCGGACGGCATGACCGTCGGCGGCATTCAGGCCGCCTTAGGCTTGCCCGGGTCGACCCTGTCGCACCATCTTAGCGCGCTCACCCGGTCGGGCCTTGTGGCGCAGGAACGCCAGGGGCGCGAAGTGATTTGCCGTCCGGCCTTCCCCGTGATGGACGCGATGCTGGCCTACCTGACAGCCGAATGCTGCGCCGATGTCGGCGGCAACCAGGGCGACCGCCATGCTGAAAGCCGCGCGGGCAAACCCCCGATATTGGACGTCGTCTCATGACCGAACTCGTCCGCCGCGCCGGTCACACGCTGGCCCACCCCCTGCAGATCGACAGGGTGTGGCTGGCCATTCTCGCCATCTTGCTGATCTTGGCGCTGCTGGACCCGGGCCAGCTTTCGGTTACGCTGCCCGATACCGGTGGCAGCCTGCTTGAGGTTCTGCCGTTCCTCCTAGTCGCGGTCGGCATCGCCGGCTATGCCAAGGCGAGCGGCGCCGACCAGTTGATCGCGCGGGCGTTCACCGGACGCCCCTTGCAGATGATCTTCGTGGCGGCCCTGTTCGGCGCGATCTCACCGTTCTGCTCGTGCGGCGTGATCCCCCTGATCGCCGCCCTTTTGGCGATGGGCGTACCCTTGGCACCGGTCATGGCCTTTTGGCTGGCCTCGCCGATCATGGACCCGTCCATGTTCGCGCTGACGGTCGGCACCTTGGGCATCGACTTCGCCGTGGGCAAGACCCTGGCCGCGTTCAGCATCGGCGCACTCGGCGGCCTCGGCACCATGGCCTTGCAGCGTTACGGTCTGTTCGAGCATCCCTTGCGCGAAGGCGTCGGCGACGGCGGCTGCGCCGGTTCGACGGTGCGCACGCCGAAGCCGATCGAGTGGCGGATCTGGCGCGAGCAGGCGCGAACCGACCAGTTCGGACGGGAGGCCCGACGGGCCGGGCTGTTCCTGCTGAAATGGCTGACGCTGGCCTTCATCCTGGAAACCCTGATGCTGGCCTACATCCCCGAGGCCTGGATCATGTCCGCGTTGGGCAACGACAATGCCTGGTCGCTGCCGTTGGCGACGATCATCGGCGTGCCGGCCTACCTCAACGGCTATGCGGCCCTGCCGCTGGTTGACGGGCTGATGGCGCAGGGCATGGCGCCGGGGGCGGCGCTGTCCTTCATGGTCGCCGGCGGGGTCACCTGCATCCCGGCCGCTATCGCAGTCTACGCCCTGGTCCGCAAACCGGCGTTTGCTGCCTATCTGGGTTTCGCCTTGGCCGGCGCGTTCCTGTCCGGCCTGATCTTCCAGCTGGCGGTCGGTTAGTCCCAGTCAGGAAACCGGCCTTCCGCGGCGAGCGTAGCCATAGCAGCCTCCAGGGCGGCGACATAGCCGTCGCGCCCTCCGGCGGCCGGCGGGATTACGGGGTCGCCGACGAAAACATCGCAAAAGAACGGCACCGGCAGCCAGGCCCCTCGCGGCAGCACCTTGCCGAAGCCGTGCAGAAACACGGGCGTTACGGGCAGGTCGGGCCGTCGTTCGGCCAGGACGGCGATGCCCTTCTTGAACCCTTGCAATCGTTCCGGCTCGCCGCGCGTGCCTTCGGGAAACAGGATGATGATCGCACCGTCGTTCAGCGCCGCCTCGACCGGCTCCAACGGGTCTTCGCCCCGGCTCAACGCATCGCGGTCGACCGGCACGATGCCGATCAGCCGGCGCGAGACCCAGGATTTCAGCGGCGTCGCCGTAAAATAGTCGGCTGCCGCCGCTGGTCGAACCCGCCGCAGCAGGCGCAACGGGAAGAGCGCGATCAGGCCCAGCGTGTCGATATGGCTGTTGTGATTGGCCACGATGACGGCCGGGCCGGCGGTCGGCAACCGTTCGCGATGGCGCACGTTCAGCCCGACGATCAGGGCCATGACCGGTCGGACGATCAGGGCGAAGAACAAGAGGCGTAGCATCAGTAATAGAGAAAAGCGACGAAGTGGAAGAACAGCGGCGCGGCGAAGGCCAGGCTGTCGAGCCGGTCCAGAACACCGCCATGGCCGGGCAGCAGGCTGCCGGCATCCTTCACGCCCAGATCCCGCTTCAAGGCCGAGATCACCAAATCGCCGAAAAACCCGGCAAAGGCGATGATCGCGCCCGCCAGCAGGGCGGTGAACACATCAAACGGCGTCAGAACCGGGGCCAGCAGAACGGCGAGGACCAGGGTCGAGCCAAGGCCGCCCAAGAATCCTTCGACGGTCTTGTTCGGGCTGACCGAAGGCGCGGCCTTGGTTTTGCCGATCGCCTTGCCCCAAATGTATTGGGCGACGTCGTTCAGCTGGGTCAGGATCACGAGGTAGAGCAACCAGCCCGCACTGCCGGCCACCGGGTTGCCCTCATCCGGCGCGGCCAGCAGCTCCGCCGTATGACTCAACAGAAACACACAGATCATCAGGCCCCATTGAATGGACCCGGCGGCGCGCAGGAAGCCCTTGGTCTCGCCCGCGATCACCATGATCATCGGCATCAACAGGAACATGTAGACCGGCACCCAGATCAGGAACATCACGTACCAGCCCGTGCCGATCCAGTAGAACTGCACCGGTATCGCCAGATAGGCCCAGAACAGCACCCGCCGGTCGACGCGCCGCGTGGGGATCAGCGAGAAGTATTCCTTCAAGGCCAGAAAGCACATGATGGCCAGGAAGACCAAACTGGCGACACGGCCGACCAGGATCGCCACCGCGAACACGATCACCAGCACCCACCAGCTGTTCGTCCGATCGGTCAGCTCGCGCCAGTCCCGCCCGGAATATCGGCGGCGCAGCAGCCAGAGCACCGCCGTGACCACGGCCAGGACCGCGAACAGCCCGGCCAAGGTCCATTGGACCGACGGATAGGAGATGCTGCCCACTAGGCCATGACCTTGCGGGCTCGGTTGACGATGGTCGCAACCGCCAAGGCGATGGCGACGCCCAGGACGACGGGCACCCAGGTCCATGTCGCCCAGCCGAACGCCGTCAGGATCGCCAGCGCGCTGAAGGCGAGCGCGCGGTCCGCCTTGCCGAACGGCCCGTCATAGCGGCGTTCGTTCCCCAGGGCGGGCCCCATCAGCCCGACAGCTTCGCCGGCTATTGCGAGCACAACCAGGACCACCATCATCCAGGCGGGCGCGGCGAAGGATACGGCCAACGGCAGATAAAGCGCGGCGTCGGACACCAGGTCGCCAAGCTCGTTTAGCACCATGCCCAGCCTGGTCTTCTGGTCGTGCTCGCGCGCCAGCATGCCATCAACCGCGTTTAGCGCCATGCGCACCAGAAGGATGACCGGCAGGCCGAGCAGAAGCACGGTCGAAAACGGCCAGATCGCCAGGCAGAGCCCATACGCCACGGAAAGTGCAAGGGCGGCGACCGTGACCGCATTGGCTCGCACGCCCGCCTTCGCCAAGCGTTCAACAGTTGAGCGTAAGAGAGCCTGAAAGCGCGGTTTGATGTCGTAAAGGCTGGCCATGGCGCGAATTGGCGGACGAAAAGGCGGGATCAGAACACTAAGGGGTTAAAATACCGCAAATTCAACACAGACATGCTGTCTCGCCGGTTCACACGGGCCAGGCGTATCGCTATTGTCGCCGCCACTTTTCGTAACGAAACCGTCTTGGAGCCTGCTCTCGGTAGAGCTTTTGACAGCCATGACGCGCTTCGACCTCATAACCCCCCTTCTCATTGGAAAGACTCGTGACCGCAGCCCTTCGTGCGAACACATTCCGGGCCGGCCCCGACGAGGACGGCCATTTCGGCATTTTTGGCGGCCGATATGTTGCAGAAACCTTGATGCCGCTGATCCTGGAGGTCGAAAAGGCCTATGAGGCGGCCAAGGCCAGCCCCGCCTTCAAGGCCGAACTCCGCTATTACAACGCCCACTATACGGGGCGACCGTCTCCGCTCTATCTGGCGGAACGGCTGACCCGGCATTTCGGCGGCGCCAAAATCTACTTCAAGCGCGACGAGCTGAACCATACGGGCAGCCACAAGATCAACAACTGCCTGGGCCAGGTTCTGCTGGCCCGGCGCATGGGCAAGACCCGGATCATCGCCGAAACGGGTGCCGGCCAGCATGGCGTGGCCGTGGCGACGGTCTGCGCCCTGTTCGACCTGCCCTGTACGATTTACATGGGCGAGGTCGATATCAAACGGCAACAGCCCAATGTCTTCCGCATGAAGCTGCTGGGCGCTGAGGTGAAGGCCGCAACGTCAGGCAGCCGGACGCTAAAGGACGCCATGAACGAGGCGTTGCGGGACTGGGTCACCAATGTCGACGACACATTCTACATCATCGGCACGGCCGCCGGCCCACACCCCTATCCGGAGATGGTCCGCGACTTCCAGTCCGTCATCGGCGAGGAGGTGCGCGACCAGATCATGCAGCGCGAATGCCGCCTGCCGGACATGCTGGTCGCTTGCATCGGCGGCGGGTCGAACGCCATCGGCCTGTTCCACCCCTTCCTGGACGAACCGGACGTTGAGATCGTGGCGGTGGAGGCCGGCGGGCTGGGCATCGACACGGACAAACACGCCGCCAGCCTGACAGGTGGTCGCGCCGGCGTCCTGCACGGCAATCGGACCTACCTCTTGCAGGATGATGACGGCCAGATTCAGGAGGCGCATTCCATCTCCGCGGGCCTCGATTATCCCGGCATCGGCCCTGAACATGCCTGGCTGCATGAGCAAGGCCGCGTCGACTATGTCTCCGCCACCGATGAAGAGGCACTCGAGGCGTTCCAGCTCTGCTCCGTCAAGGAGGGCATCATCCCAGCGCTGGAGCCGGCCCACGCCCTGGCTCACGTGGCCAAGATCGCGCCCGATATGGATCGCGACAAGATCATCGTCATGAACTTGTGCGGGCGCGGCGACAAAGACATCTTCGCCGTCGCCGAGCGGCTGGGCGTGGCGCTGCAATGACCGAGACCTCCGGCTCGACCCGCCTGACGGAAAAGTTTGCGGCCCTGAACGAAGAAGGCCGCGCCGGGTTCGTTGCCTTCATCACAGCCGGCGACCCCGACCCGGAGACCAGCTTCACGGTAATGAGCGGGCTGCCGGCGGCCGGCGTCGACATCATCGAACTGGGCATGCCGTTCACTGATCCCATGGCCGACGGACCGTCGATCCAGGCGGCGGGCTTGCGGGCGCTGAAAGCCGGCATGACGCTGGCCGGCACGCTGGACATGGTCAGGCGGTTTCGCGCCGACGGACAGACGGCCCCCATCGTCCTGATGGGCTATTTCAACCCGATCTACAGCTACGGCGTCGATCGCTTTCTGCACGATGCGCTGTCGGCCGGCGTCGACGGTCTGATCATCGTCGACCTGCCGCCGGAAGAGGATGCGGAGCTGTGCCTGCCGGCCAAGGCCGCGGGCCTGCCTTTCATCCGCCTGGCGACGCCAACCACGGACGATGGGCGCCTGCCCACCGTCATGGCCAATACGGCCGGCTTCGTCTATTACGTCTCGATCACTGGCATCACTGGCGCCGGATCTGCCACAACCGCGGACGTTGCGGCGGCGGTCGAACGGTTGCGGCGCCATACCGACCTGCCCATCGCTGTCGGCTTTGGCATCAAGACGCCGGAACAGGCGGCCGAAATCGCGCAGCACGCCGACGCCGTCGTGGTCGGGTCGGCGATTGTTGAGCGTGTCGGCGCGCTGGCGTCGTCCAACGGCTCGGTTCAGTCGGTGCTGGACTTTGTCGGGTCACTTGCCGATGGTGTTCGCCGGGCGCGCACCTAAATAGTAACAGCGCCCCGTACGCGTACGACCGACCCGCCATCGCGCAAGGACAGGTATGAACTGGCTGACCAACTTCGTCCGACCCAAGCTGAGGGCACTGGTTTCGTCCAAGCCGGAGGTGCCGGACAATCTCTGGCACAAATGCCCCAACTGCGAGGCGATGATCTTCCATCGCGATCTGGAAACCAACCTGCACGTCTGCCAGCATTGCGGCTATCACATGCGCCTAAAGGCGGCTCGACGGCTGGAGATGCTGTTCGACGACGGCGACTACACGGCAATCGAACTGCCGAAATCGGCCGTCGATCCCTTGCGTTTTCGCGACACCAAGCGCTACACGGACCGGCTGCGCGAGGCCCAGACCAAGACCGGCCATAACGACGCGATCACCGTTGCCCACGGTCTGATCGGCGGCAACAAGGCGGTGATCGCGGTCTTCGATTTCCAGTTCATGGGCGGTTCCATGGGCACCGCCGTCGGTGAGGGGTTGTTGGCGGCCGCAAAGCTGGCGGTGTTGCAGGATGCCGCGCTGATCGCCGTACCGGCCTCCGGCGGTGCCAGGATGCAGGAAGGCATCCTGTCGCTGATGCAGATGCCGCGCAGCGTCATCGCCATCGATCTGGTGAAGGACGCGGGCCTGCCCTACATCGTCATTTTGACCGATCCGACAACGGGCGGCGTCACGGCGTCGTTTGCCATGCTGGGCGACATCCATATCGCGGAACCGGGGGCCCAAATCGCGTTCGCCGGCGCCCGGGTGATCGAGGAAACGATCCGCGAGACCTTGCCTGACAATTTCCAGACCGCCGAGTACTTGCTGGAGCACGGCATGGTCGACATTGTCGTGCATCGCCAGCGCCTGCGTGAAACCCTGGCAAGGATCGTCGACATGCTGCGCCGGCCGACGCCCGCCGCGCAAGTCGTGGCCCTGAACGCGGACGGCCCGGCCACGATTGAGGCCAGCGCCGAAGACGAGGCCCCCGAGACGCCGGAGGAAGGTGCCGACGAAGCGGAGGCCGAGACGGCGGAGGCGGAACCCGCCGATGAAGACCGGCCAAACCCCTGACGCCATAGACGCCGCACTCGACCGGCTGGGGGCGCTGCACCCCAAACTGATCGATCTGTCGCTCGATCGCATTCACCGGCTTTTGGCAAGGCTCGACCATCCGGAGCGGTCGTTGCCGCCGATCGTCCATGTCGCCGGCACCAACGGCAAAGGCTCGACCGTGGCCTTCTTGAACGCGATGGCGAGACAGGCGGGTCTCTCGGTCCATGCCTACACGTCGCCTCATCTGGTTCGCTTCAACGAGCGCATTCAGGTCGCCGGCCAGGTTATCGATGACGAGCAGTTGCTCAACGTGCTGGAACGCTGCGAGCGGGCCAATGACGGCGCGGACATCACCTACTTCGAGATCACCACGGTTGCGGCGTTTCTGGCGTTTGCCGAAGCACCAGCCGATTTGACTTTGCTGGAGGTCGGCTTGGGCGGCCGGCTGGACGCCACCAACGTGATCGACCGGCCGGTGGCGACGGCCATCACCTGCATCTCGCTGGACCATCAAGACTTCCTGGGAGACAGCGTCGAAGCCATTGCCCGCGAGAAGGCCGGCATCCTGAAGCGGAGCGTGCCGGCCGTCATAGGCCCACAGCCGTTTGAAGCCGCCGCCGACGCGCTCGATCGAGAAATCGCCGCCACGGGCGCCGTCGCAGATCGTCACGGACGGGACTGGTTTCACCGGCGCGCGGGCGACGCCCTGATCCTTACCGACCGCGACGGCGAGACAAGCTGGCCCCTGCCGTCGCTGCCGGGCGCCCATCAGCTGGCAAACGCAGCGACGGCCCTACGCCTTGCCCGGCATCTGGAGATGCTTTCCGCCAATAGCGAGGCGCAAGCGGCCGGGCTCACCCGTGCCCGGTGGCCAGCACGGCTGCAGCGCCTCAGCACCGGCCCGCTGGTCGAGGCCCTGCCGACGGACGAGGTCTGGCTGGACGGCGCCCACAACGACACCGCCGGCGCGGCCCTTGCTTCCTGGCTGGAGGGCTTGCCGTCCCACCCGACCACGGCGCTCGTCGCGCTGTTGACGACCAAGGACCCCGCCGCCGTCCTGAGCCCCCTCGTCGGCAAGCTCGATCGGCTGATCGTCGTGCCGATTACGGGCAGCGCGGCCGCATCGAAGCCTGAGGACCTCGCGGCAAAGGCCGAAGCGATCGGCTTTGAGAACGTCGACTGGGTCGCCGACATGAAAGACGCGCCGCACCGGGTCATCCCCGGCGGGCGCGTCGTCATCTTCGGATCGCTCTATCTGGCCGGCGAAGTGCTGGCCGAGAACGGCTGACCCGCCTTAAAGGCAGGCCTTAGAGAACCGAATCCACCCATTGGAACAGGGCGCCTTTCGGCAGGGCGCCGATCTTGGTGGCCGCGACCTCGCCATCGCGGAACAGCATCATGGTCGGGATGCCGCGCACGCCATACTTGGATGGCGTTCCGGGGTTCTCGTCGATATTCACCTTGGCGACCGTCAGCTGTCCCGCCTTTTCACCGGCCAGGTCTTCCAGCGCCGGCGCAATCATCTTGCACGGGCCACACCATTCGGCCCAGAAATCGACCAACACGGGTCCATCGGCCTTCAAAACGTCCTGTTCGAAGCTGGAATCGGAGACGGCTTTCGTCGCGCTCATCTGTGGCTTCCTTGATTGTGTCAACTAATGTCTCAGCGGCCGGGGGGTCGGCCGCTTTCTCGTCGAGTCCCGGCCAATATGGGGATCGGGACCGGGCCGGGTCAAGGCGGCGGCCGTGCGTCCGGCGCATGCCGGTCCAGCAAATCGTCCGGCAACGGCATCAGCACCGGCCCGTCGGTCCAGCCCAAAACGCAGGCCACCCGCCGGTCCGGATAGATTACTCGCAAGGCTGCGCGATAAGCCGCCATCTGTTGCAAATAAACACGATCGACCGCATCAGCGGTGTCAGGCGGCGGACGATTCGTTTTGTAGTCCAATACCGTAACCGACCGGTCCTGAACCAACAGGCGGTCCACCTGGCCTGACAGAACCGTGTCGCCGATCCGTGCGGTAATGGGCACCTCCGCCCGGCTGCCCGGCCCGAAGATGGCGGCAAACGCCGGATCGTCCAGGACCGCTAGTGCCTCGGCGGCATAGGTCTTTTGCCGGTCGGCATCCAAATCATGGATCGGTCTGGCGAGAAACCGTGCGGCCGCGTCGCCCCGTTCGGCCGATAGCAGGTCCGGCAACATCTGCAGAAGCTGGTGGATCAGCAAGCCGCGCTTGAACCGGGCCTGGCGGTCCTCGCCGACCGGCGAGCGGATCGCCGGCTCGTCGGCAGAGGGACGGGACGGGGCCAGAGGGCGCGCCGGGCGTGGTTCCGGCGGCGGCGGCCGGCCGACCCATTGCGGAAGAACGACGGGTGACTCGTCCGAGGCTTCTGGCGAGTCGGCCGAACGAGCCGCCGTTTGGCGCTGGTCATACACCAGCATGGTATCCGCCCAGTCGCCGTCGAACGGCTGTTGCTCAACGCCCGCGAGACCCTGCAGCCCGGCCTTGCATAGGTCGTACCAATGATCGGGCGGCACCCGGCTGCCATGATGGCCCGTGATGATAAGCCGGTCCTCAGCGCGGGTCAGGGCGACATAGAGCAGGCGCCGATATTCCTGCGCTTCGCGCCGTTTCAAACGATCCTCCCTCGCCTCCGTCACCGGCTCGCGCAGGGCCGTGTGCGGGCGCCAAAGCGGCGGGTGGTCCTCGTCCAGCCCCGGCCAGAACAACGCGTTGGCAGCGGCCGGCTTCGACATCGTGTCGGCAAGCACGACGATCGGCGCCTGAAGGCCCTTGGCGCCATGCACGGTCATGATGCGGACCTGATCGGCACCGGCGGTCTCAAGCTCGCGCTTCAGCTCCGTATCCGCCTCGCGCAGCCAATGGACAAACCGCTGCAGCGAGCCGGCATGGTGTCGTTCAAAGGCCAGCGCCTGGATCAGCAACTCGTCGATGGCATCCTTGGCGTCCTCGCCGAGCCGGTGGGTCAATGCCCGCCGACCGCTTGACAGCGGCCCGGGGCCGGTCGAACGGTCGCCAGGGCACGGATGGACCAGAATGTCGGCCAGCAGCGCATAGGGCCCGACATAGTCCGCGCGGGCCAGCCAATGGCTGAGATAATCGAACGCCGGCCGGTAGGCGAACGTATCGGCTTTCGCGATCAAGGCCTGCCAAAGCGTGCCGTTGCGACCATGGGCCAGATGGAAGAGGTCATCCTCCGCAAGATCGATCAGCGGCGTCTTCAAGACCGTCGCCAGGGTCAGATCATCATCGGGCAACAGCAGGAAATCGATCAGGGCCAGAAGGTCCATCACGGCAAGCTGGTCGGTCAGGACCATGCGATCGACCCCCGCGACCGGTAGCCCACGGTCTTTCAGCGCACGGACGATCTCGTAAAAGACCTCGCTGCGGCGTCTGGCCAGAATCAGGAAATCGCCCGGACGAACCGGCCGGTCAGCGGCGACCAGCGGTTCGCCACGATCGATCATCCGCCGCACCCGATCCGCGATCGCCGATGCCAGGCGGGCGGCCGGCGCGATCCGCCGACGCTGGGTCACGGGCAGCGACCAGGGTTCGTCATCGTCCTCCTCAAACGGCCCGACCGGTGGCCATAACTCCACCCGCCCCCCCGCGCCCACCCGCGAGGCTCCGTGGGTCACGGGCTCGGCAGAAACCCCCTCCCGCACCGCCTCCGGCTCGAAGATGGCGTCGACCACGTCCAGAACCGCCTGAACCGATCGGAACGAAATCTGCAGTGGCACGGACCGCCAGTCCCGTTCGGCGGACCGCACATGGCTCTCCAGCCGCTCCCGCGTTTGGTCGAACGCCGCCGGGTCCGCCCCCTGAAAGCCGAAGATCGACTGTTTTTCGTCACCGACCGCGAAAACCGTCCTGACCTGCTCGGACCGGCCTTGGCCGGCGAAGAACTCATCAGCCAGGGTGGTGACGATCTGCCATTGCTCGGGGCTGGTATCCTGCGCCTCGTCGACCAGGATATGGTCGATCCCGCCATCCAGCTTGTAGAGCACCCAGGCCCCCTTGTCGGGCCGGCGCAGCAGGTCGACCGCGCGCAGGATCAGATCGCCATAGTCCATGACGCCGCGATGGCGCTTGGCCTCGTCGTACGCCTCGATCAACGCCGCGCCCACCCGCATCAACGCGCCGGACGCGTCGGCGATTTGCAAGGCGCGTCGACGGGCCTCCAAGGCGAGCAGCCGGTCCGCCTCGGCCGCGAGAGTATCGGGGCCGTCGGAACACCGCTCCGCGCTGGCACGGTTCATGAGCCGACTTCGAACGGCTCCGTCCTTGGTCAGGAAGGCAGCAGCGTACGCCTCGACGGTCGAGGCACGTACGGGCGGGTCGGCTTCCAGCCAGTCCAAGAGCTGGGCCGCACGTTTCCGTTCGGTATCGCTGCCCTCGGTCAAGGCCTTGGCGCAAGCCATCAGGCCCGCGCGATCGAAAGCCGCGTCGCGGCACGCGGCAATCACCACCTGGTCGTCCGTCGCCCCCTCCATGACGCCCAAATGGCGATGGATGGCACGGATTAGACCGTCAATGCCGCCATGAAGCTGGACAGAAGATCGCAACTTTTGCCGCTGCGCGAGCATTGAGCCGACAAGGCCGTCAAAGGCCTCCGCATCGACCAATCCGGTGATCCGGGCCAGCGACCCGACGAGCGCCGCGGGCGGTGTCTCCAACAAGCGCTGCCTAACGGATTGCTGCAATTCCAGCGTGTCGCGCTCGTCGATCAGGTCGAAATGCGGCGGCAGTCGCGCCTCGACCGGAAAACGGCGCAGAAGGGATTGGCAAAAGCCGTGGATGGTCGTGATCGCCATGCCGCCGGGCGTGTCCAGAACCCGCGCGAACAAGCGTCGGGCAGAGGCCAGCTCTTCTTGGGTCGGGGTTTCCCCGGTCAGCTTGGTCAAGGCCTCGACCAGGGCCGACTGACCCATCGTCGCCCAGCCCGCAAGCACGGCATTGATGCGCTCGGCCATGTTCGAAGCGGCCGCCCGGGTGAAGGTCAGGCAAAGAACGCGATCGGGCGCAGTTCCGGCCAGCATCAGGCGCAAGACCCGGTCCGTCAGCACCTTGGTCTTGCCCGTGCCGGCGGAGGCGCCGACCCAGACGGACGCGCGCGGGTCGGACGCCAGGCGCTGGCGATCGGTGGCCACGCCGATCGGATCGATGACGGTGGTCATGTCTCGCCGCCCACGGCGCCGGCCGACCATTCCTTGACACGTGCCAGATGGTCGTAGCCGAACGGACGCAGAACCCGGCCGCGCGGATGTGAACGGTAGGGCGTTTCGGGCTGGTCGAAGGCCGCAATCAAGGCCGACAGGCCGTCGCGCGCCCTGTCCTTGAGATCGGCCACCGTCTCACCCGCGAACCGCCGCTCGCTGCCGGGCGAGCGACCGCCGGAAAGGTGCCAGAAGGCCAGCGCATCGACCGTCCCGGCAACGCCGGCAAAGCCACCGGCCTCGGCCATCAAGGCCTCGAGTTGTAACTGCGGGTAAAGCCCACTTTCAACCATCTTGGCCGACGGCGGCTGGCCGGTCTTGTAGTCGATGATGGCAAGCGAGGCCTCGCCGTCCATCACGTCCCGGTCGATCCGATCGGCCCGGGCGGTCACGGTGAACGGTCCGGCCGGCCCCGGGACCGTCAGCGTGCCCATGGCCTCTAGAGCAATGGGTTGGATCGTGGGTCGACGGCCCGCTTCCCGCGTAGCAACCCAGGCGGCAACCCGCTCAAACCTCGGCCACCAGAACGCGGTCAGCCCCGGATGGTCGTCAAGCGCCTGGAAATGCCGGCGGCCAAGGGAAAGCAAACGGCCGACGGGGTCGGGCGGCCAAGGTTCGGCCAGAAACTCCGCCAGGATGGCGTGGAGGATCTGGCCGCGGTCGGCGGCACCCGGGCTGGCGTCGATCGGGTCCAGGCGCTGAAGGCCCAGGATCTTCTCCGCGTAGAGCGCGTACGGGTCGACCTGCCAGGTGTAGAAGCTGGTGACGGACAGGCTGCGCGGCCGCACGGCCACGGGCGGGCACGGCGCCGGCGGCGGCCGTGGCCGCGCCTCGCCGGCATCCTCCAGCAGGGCGACGCGGCGACGGTCGACCTGCTGGGGCGAAGCATCAAGGCCCGCCGCCTTGGCCACAGCATCAAATCGCAACCACCAGCGCGAGGCCACGGTGGGCGTGCCGTCGACACGCCGCGCCCGTGTCATCAGGACACGCGGCGCGGCCAGCGCCTGGGCCACATCGTGGGCGGCCAGGCCGATCCGCCGTTCCGGCGCGGGCAGGCCGAACTGTTGGCGCATCGGCCGCGACATCCAGGGGTCGATGCCGGGATCGGCCGGCCATGTGTCCTCGTTCAAGCCAGCCAGCACGATGAGATCGGCTTGCTGCAGCCGTGCCTCCAACGGCCCCAGGATGCGCAGCCGCGCATGGTCGCCATAGCGGGGTCGCACGACAACGCCCGACAGGAACGCGTCCAGCAGCGCGGGATAGTCCGCCGGCGTGAGCGCCGGAAACGGCGCTAGCGCCTCGATCGCCTCCGAGATCATGGAAGCCGCCGCTTCGCCATCCTCGTGTTGCCACAGGCGCATCGGGCCAGGCAGATCATCGGTCTGGGCCAGCGCCTCGCACGCCTCCGCATGCAGACGCATGATGTCGGACGGCGACTGAGCTCCGCCCGCCATCGCATCAAAGAACGGCGCCAGCCTTGGCTTCAAAGCATCGAGCCAGCGCCCCAGCGCCGCCTCGGACCGCGACGCCATCGCCACAAGAGAGTCGAGCCCTGGGGCCGGGCGCGGTCCACGCAACACGAGCAGCTCCAGCCGCCGCGCCATCGCACGGAAGGTCTCGGTCGCCTGCCCGCCCGCCGCCAAGGGATGCTTCACAAGCGACAGCAGGGCGAGAGGTGCCGCATTCTCCGCCGCCGCACCCGCAACTAGTCGCAGGAACGCGCCGACCGGCGTTTCGCCTAGCGGACGACCGGCACTGTCATCGATCTCGATGTCCCAGCGGCGAAGACCGGCCGCCACCCGCCGGGCGAGCGGGCGGTCCGGCGTGACCAGCATGGCGGTTTGGCCAGGCGTTTCGAGCACTTCGCGCAGGCGCAGCGCGATGATTTCGGCCTCCTCGCGTTCGGTGGCCGCCTCGGCGCGCTCCAAGCCTTCGGTCGCGCCAATCCCCAGACCCTCGATCCGCCGCCATTCATCGGCCGTGGCCGCCGGCCGCATGATCTCGCGGACAAGGCGGCGGCGCTGGTCGTGCGCCGCGCCGGGTTGGCCCGGTGGCCGGTCGTCAGGCCAGTCGGAAACCGCTTGCCGGTCGACCCCGAGATGGGCCAACAGCCTTTGCATGCCGAACTGCGGATGGGTCTCGTCAAGCGCTTGCCAGTCGGCATCGGTCATGTCGCGGTCGAGGCCAGGCAGGATCACCAGCCCATTCGACAGCCCGGCGATCACCACCAGCAGGTCGGCGGTGGCCGGGATCGAGCCGGTCGAGCCGGCGGCGATCACCGGTCCAGCCGGCGGCCGTGCCCGCCACAGCGCCGCCTGCGCCGCGATCAACCGATTGCGCCGATCGGCCTGATCGATGGCACCCATCTCCGCCAGATGGCGCGGCCAGGTCCGGGTCAGGATCTCCAAAAACCGGACGGTTTCCTGCCAGTGCTCGGCCATCTCATCGGCGACGATGTCGCCCAGATGGTCGAAGCCGAGCCGTTCGGTCTGAACCTCGTCCAGCAGACGCCCCAGCGAGTCAGCCAACTGCACCGCCTGGCCCGCCGTCAGGTCCAGATCACCCCTCGCCAGCAACAGCCGCGCCAGGCTGGTTCGCCGCGACAAAGCGCCCAGCGCGGGCGGCAGGTCGAGTGGCTGGCCAAGCGCCGCCTGGCTCTCGAAATCGACCGCATCTTCCGCCACATCGCCGATCGGCCGCAGCGCCGGCAGCAGCAGCGCGCGGCCATCCGTCTGGCGCAGGAAGGCATCGCGCAGGGCCCGGCACGCGCGTCGCGTGGGCAACAGGATGGTCATCGCCGACAGGGCCATCGGGTCGCCGCCGGCCATTCCCAGAACGCCATCGGCCAGCCGGTCGACGAACGGCTCGCCGGCCGGAATGGTGCGGACGTTCGAAGACGCCGGCGATGTCATGAACCGCCAACGAGCTTGGACACACGGTCACGCCAGACCGGGCCGGCGCGCAACAGAGCGGTGCGCGCATCAGGGGATGCCGCCTCTTCCAACACAATGTCGAGCCGGTCGCCGGGCAGCATGGCACCCAGCCGATCGGCCCATTCGATCAGCGCGATGCCATCGGCGCGCGCCTCGGTCCAGCCCAGCTCGATCACCTCATCCGGATCGCCAATACGATAGAGATCGAAATGCCAGACCGGCGCCGTCGGTATCTGATAGGTTTGAACCAGGGTGAAGGTTGGGCTTGGCACCTCCACCGCTTCGCCCATCGCGGCGCGGATCGCGGCGCGGGCGAGTTCCGTCTTGCCGGCACCCAGATCGCCGCGAAGCGCGATGACGTCGCCGACGCGCCACAGCCCGGCGAGCCGCTCCGCCAGCGCCCAGGTCGCCGCCAGGTCGGGCAGATCGATCGTGGCCTCCATGGGCGAATCGGTCTTCACGGCTTGGATCATGGCCAGGATTGTCGACGGCCCGGGCCGGCTTGCCAAGGACAGCCTGCCATACGAACGGCTTCACACGGCCGCAATGGCCCGCTATGTCCTGGGCTTTCGCGATCCACACCCGTCGCCAGGAGTCCCCGGCCCATGACCGCTGCCCCTCACGCCACCGATGTCGCGATCATCGGCGCCGGTCCGGTCGGCCTGTTCGCGGTGTTCGAATGCGGCATGCTGAAGATGCGCTGCCATGTGGTGGACACGCTCGACGTGGTCGGCGGCCAATGCGCGGCGCTTTATCCGGAAAAGCCCATCTATGACATCCCCGGCTATCCGGAGGTCGACGCCCAGGACCTGATCACCAAACTGTCCGACCAGGCGGCCCCCTTCGCGCCGACCTTCCATCTCGACCAGCAGGTGACCGGGCTGGAGCGCAGGGACGATGGCTGGCGCCTGACCACCAGCGCTGGCACGGTGATCGACGCCAAGGCAGTGATCGTCGCCGCCGGTGTCGGCGCTTTCGGCCCCAACCGGCCACCGATCGACGGCATCGAAGCCTATGAGGGCACGTCGGTGTTCTACATGGTGACGGCCAAGGACAGGTTTCGCGGCCAGCGGGTGGTGATCGCCGGCGGCGGCGACAGTGCGTTGGATTGGGCGATCATCCTGGCCGACATCGCCGCCGAGGTCATGGTCGTGCATCGCCGGGCGAAGTTTCGCGGCGCGCCGGAAAGCGTTGCCCGGCTGCATGAGTTAGCCGGTCAGGGAAGGGTCGAGCTGGTCGTGCCCTATCAACTGCGCGATCTGGAAGGCGGTGACGGCCGGCTTGCGGCCGTGAACGTCGCGACGCTGGACGGCGAGACCAGAAGGTTGGAGGCGGACGCGCTGTTGGCGTTTTTCGGCCTCTCCATGACGTTGGGCCCCATCGCCGACTGGGGCCTGGCGCTCGACCACGACCATATCCGCATCGATCAGGCGACCAGCCAGACCTCGCTGCCCGGCATCTTCGCCATCGGCGACATCGCCACCTATCCGGAAAAGCTGAAACTGATCCTGACCGGCTTCGCCGAGGCCGCCCAGGCCGCCCACGCGGCCTACAAGCTGGTCCACCCCGGCGAGGTGCTGCATTTCGAATATTCGACGACCAAGGGCGTGCCAACAGGGAGCTAGCCCCTCTCAAGTCTCACTATCAACGCACCAGATCAGGTCCGCCTGCTCGCTTCTTCCATTCGCCGCGGTTTGCCCACTGCCGCGCCGGCCGATCAGGCGCGTGGACTGGCCGTCCGCACGATGAAGGCGGAGGTCGAAGGCGGTCCCCTTGGCCCGAAGCCGGCGAAGGGCGGCCTTGAGCGCCGCCCGATCGTCGGCGCCCACGGCCGACAGCAAGTCGTCCATGGAGTCGATCTCCTGCTGCCCAAGGGCGGTCGCGAATGCTGGGTCGATCAGAGGCGTGCCGGACGCGGTCCAGCCGAAATGGGGCCAGGGGGTGCTGTCCAACGCCGCCTCCAACAGTCCGCTGCGCTCGGCGAAGTGCTCGGCACGCAGGGTTTCACGGCGAACCTGTCGGCGCTGCCAGGCGATGACGATCAACGCGACCGCGGCGATCAACAGCGTCGCCACACCGCTGAACAGCGGGTCACCGTCCGCCAGATCGTCAGCCTGGGCAAAGGCGTTGCCTGGCAGCGCCACGATGACAGCGATCAGCGTCAACGCCCAGGGTCGGACGGCTTGTTCCGTTGGCGCTAGAGGGCCATTTACGCTATTCACGATTGATCCCCAGCCGTTCGGATGCGCGCTCCCATGTTCTTTGTCACCCCGTTGATCCAGATTCTGCTCTACGCCATCGATATCTACATCTGGCTCGTCATCATTTCGGCGATCATGAGTTGGCTGGTCGCGTTCAACGTCATCAACACCGGCAACAGCTTCATTTATCAGATCGGGCGCGCGCTGTACCAACTGACCGATCCGGCATTGCGGCCGATCCGACGGTTCCTGCCCAATCTCGGCGGCATCGATATCTCGCCGGTGATCTTGATCCTGCTCTTGTACTTCCTGCAGATGCTGCTCGTCCAAATCAATAGCGCGCTGGTTTAGCGGGCACGGCCCGGCCTTATCGGCGAGACAGGAGGAGGGCCATGATCACCGTCTATGTCGAAGCCGAAGACACCGTCAAACCGGTAACGCTGACCGCCAAGGACCCGTTGCCGGACAACGCCATATGGGTCGACATCCTGCAGCCGAGCGATGCCGAACGCGAGGCCATGGGGCAAAAGCTGGGCCTCGCCCTACCGACAACGGCCGATATGCACGAGATCGAGGCGACCAGCAGGACCTACGCCGATGATGGCGTCCTTTTCGTCACCGCGCCGACGATAAGCACGACCGAGGATGGCCACCCCAAATCGGAACCCGCGACCTTCATCTTCGACGGCATGCGGCTCACGACCCTGCGACTGGCGGAGACGGGATCGATCGACCGGTTCGCGCAAGACCTGCTTGCCCGTCCCGGCCAGCCGCACGAGCCGGCCGACCTTTTGATCGGTGTTATCGGCGCTGTTCTCGATCGTCTGGCCGATCTCATGGAGGCTCTGATCAGGCGGGTCGAGGTCATCTCCGGCGAGATTTTCCGCGATGACGGCACCGGCCAAACCCGTCGGCAAGGGCGGGAACGCAAGCGCGCCATGCAGGGGTCCTTGCGCGCGATCGGCCGCGATGGTCGCATGCTGGCACGCATACGCTCCAGCCTGACGGGGTTTGAACGTGTGTTGGGTTTTCTCGCGACACGGCTGCCCGACCTTGGGCCGGCACAAGCCGCCGCCCTCTCCCACGCTCGTCGGGACGCGGCCTCGCTAATCCAGCACGCAGATTTCCAGGAACAGCAAATTGAGTTCCTGCTGGACGCTACGGTGGGCCTAATCACGATCGAACAGACAGAGATCGTCCGCGTGCTGTCAATCGCCGCGACCGTCTTCCTGCCGCCCACGCTGATCGCCAGCCTCTACGGCATGAACTTCGCAAACATGCCGGAGCTCAGCTCGCCGCTCGGCTATCCGCTGGTGCTGGTCGCAATGCTGATATCGGTCATTGCGCCGTTGTGGTACTTCCGACGCAAAGGCTGGATGTAGGGATGCGGTTAAGCATCGACAGGGGGAACATTGATGACTGAACTGTGGCCCCTGGCGCTGGCAAGCCTGGTCTTTGTCTTCGGCCATCTGATCCTGTCGAGCAAGGGACCGCGGGCGTTCCTGGTCCGGTCGATCGGCGAGGGGCCGTTTCTCGGCCTTTACTCGCTGGTGGCCGGCGCGGCTCTCGCCGGTATGATCTGGGCCTTTAACACTTTGCCGTATGGTGCGCCGCTGTGGCTGTTCTACCCAGCCGGCTACTACATCGCGATCATCCTGATGCCGATCGCACTGGTCCTGATCGTCGGCGGCTACAGCCAGAAAAACCCGACCGCCGTCGGCCAGGACCGGGCCTTGCGGCGAACACCTGCTGGCGTCCTGCGCATTACGCGCCATCCGATCATGTGGGGGATTTCCCTTTGGGCGATCGGGCACCTCTTGGCCAATGGGGATACGGCCAGCGTGCTGTTTTTTGGCGCGTTCCTGGTGTTGGCACTTGCCGGCACGGTCGCGATCGACCGCAAAAAGAGACGTGCGCACGGCGAGGTCTATGACGGGTTTTGCGAGCAAACATCGAACCTGCCGTTCCTGGCGATCGCACGCGGGCGCCAATCTTTCGGCGCGGCCGCACGCGAGTTTGGCCCGTGGCGGCTGGTGATCGTTGTGGTCGCCTACGGCGTTCTACTGCACTTTCACCAATGGGCCTTCGGCGTGCCGCCCTATCCCGGCTTGTGACATTCAGGACTGTCGGCGGGCCATCGCCTCCAACCGCAGGCGCAGTGCATTCAGCTTGATGAAGCCTTCCGCGTCCCGCTGGTCGTAGACACTGTCCTCCTCGAACGTGACATAGTCCTGATTGTAGAGGCTGTTCGGGCTCTTGCGTCCGACGACGGTGGCGGAGCCTTTGAACAGCTTCAGCCGTACAACACCGTTGACCGGCTCCTGCGTTTGATCGATCAGCGCCTGAAGAGCCTCACGCTCCGGCGCGAACCAGAACCCGTTATAGATCAGCTCCGCATAGCGCGGCATCAGACCGTCCTTCAGATGGCCGGCATCCCGGTCCAGAGTTAGTGACTCCATCGCCCGATGGGCCACGGACAAAACCGTGCCGCCCGGCGTTTCGTAAACGCCCCGGCTTTTCATGCCGACAAAGCGGTTTTCGACCAGGTCCAGGCGGCCGATGCCGTTGTCGCCGGCCAGTTGGTTCAGCCGTGTCAACAGTTCGGCCGGCGATAGCTGCTTGCCGTCGACCGAAACCGGATCGCCCCGCTCAAAGCCGATTTCAACATAGGTCGGCTGGTCGGGCGCGCGCTCCGGGGCCACGCTGCGGGTGAACATGTCCTCGTCAGGCTCAACCCACGGGTCCTCCAGCGCCTTGCCTTCATACGAGATGTGCAGAAGGTTGGCGTCGGTCGAATAGGGCGGCTCGCCACGCTTGTCCTTGGCGATGGGGATTTGCCGTTCCTCGGCGTAGGCCAGAAGCCTCGTCCGGCTGTTCAAGTCCCATTCCCGCCACGGCGCGATGACCCGGATGTCGGGCTTCAGCGCGTAGTAGCTCAGCTCATAGCGGACCTGATCGTTGCCCTTACCGGTCGAGCCGTGGGAGACTGCGTCGCCACCGACTTGGTTGGCGATTTCGATCTGTCGCTTGGCGATCAACGGGCGGGCGATCGAAGTGCCCAGCAGGTAGGTGCCCTCATACAGCGTATTGGCGCGCAGCATCGGAAAAACGAAGTCGCGCACGAATTCTTCGCGCAGATCATCGATGAAGATGTGCTCGTCCTTGATGCCCAACAGGCGAGCCTTGTCGCGCGCCGGCGCGATCTCCTCGCCCTGGCCTAGATCGGCTGTGAAGGTCACCACCTCGCAGCTGTACGTGTCCTGCAGCCAGCGCAGGATCACCGAGGTGTCCAAGCCGCCGGAATACGCCAGCACCACGCGTTTCACGTCGCCCGTCATCGCCGTCCTTTCGGCTATCTGAGATAGGGTCACCGACCCGAGGCCGCGGGACCTTAGGCAAACCGGTCGGCCGAAACAAGCGAGGATGGGCGGCGAGGCGTCAGGACGAAGCGTCTCAGGCGCCCTTCTAGGCACGACAATCGGCAGTCCGGTGATTAGATTGCCGCCCATGCAACCGTTCGAATCACCGCGCCGCGCCCGCTCAACCAGCCGTTGGCGGGTCGTCATGTTGGTCTTCGCGATCCTGTGTATTGGCATATCGGGCCAGCGGGCGTCCGCCCAGGACGACAGCTTTCTTGCCTTCGTCGAAACCTATTATCGGAATCCCCAGCCCGACGCCGCGCTGCAATGGATGGAGCGCATCGCGCCGACCATGATGGATGAGGTGCTGATCGCGGCCGACCCTCAGGGCCAGCGCTTCGCTTTGGTCGCCGGCTTCTATGCCCATGTCCTGCGCAGCCAGCCCAGCTTGATCGGCCCGTTGACGGAACGCCTGATCGCCGTCGACCAACCCAATCTGACGGCCCTCGGTGCGCTAGGCATTGCCTCGACCGGGCTCGATGCCGCCGCTCCCGCGCTTGAGCGATTGCGCCGAACCGGCGCGTTACCCGACCAAACCGCCGCCGCGCTGGCCGAGACGCCGGCCTACCCCTACCCGACCATGCGGGTGACCGGATCGATCGATGTTGAGTTGATGTGGATGTCGTTCTTCGCCACCGGGAACCCGCTTTACGTGCGCCGGGTCGCCGACGCCATGGGCTATGCCAGCCATGGTGATGCAGGGGCGGCAGTCGCGGCCTTTGCGTATGCCTCGCTGGCCGACCGGGTTACCGAACACCCGACCGTGCGCGAGACCCTGCGCACAATTGCCGCGGAGCGGACGGATATCGTCGGTCAGTCGGCAGCCGAACTGGTCGGCTCGGGCTAATTGCGCTGCTTGTCGACACTGGGCCAGCGCACAAAGGCGAAGACCCACAGGGCGACAAGCTGGACCACCGGGATCAGCAGCAGAACCGACCACAGCGGGCTGCGGCCGGCACGGACAAGCACGAAGGCGCCACAGCCCATCATGGCGACAATCAGCACACCGGCGACCAGATGCTGGACGACCGGGTCGAAGGTCCAAATCCACTCCATGATCAGCCGGCCGACCTTCGCTTGCGGCGCGCCGGCAGTACCGGCCACCGCTGACCCACCAACGCCGCGAGACTGAGCGCGAAACCGACCACGGGAACGATGACCAAGAGCGCGCCCCAAGGTGCCAGGCCGGCCCGGCGGTAGATCATCATCAGCGGCGGCAGCGCCACGATCACAAAAATGATGTGAAGCCCTGTCGGCGTCCGAAAGAAATCAGCCATCGTTCAAGCCATATGCCTCCGCGCCGATGCCGTCCTCTTCCTGCACTTTGGCCTCCGCCGTCAACCAATCCTCGAAGGCCGCCACTTTCGGCCGGCCCGCCGACAATTCCGGATAGACAACATAGTAGCCATAGGCGGATGACAAGCTGGTGGAGAACGGCCTGACCAGGCAGCCGCTTGCCAGATCGTCGGCCACCAGGGCCCTGCGCCCAAGCGCGACACCCTGGCCGTCAACGGCGGCCTGCAGCATCAGCGCGGAATCGTTGAAGGCCGGCCCTCGGCGGGCGTCGACGACATCGCCGACGCCGGCGGCCAGCAACCACATCGGCCAATCCATGCGCATATCGTCATGCAGCAGCGTGTGATGTCTCAAGTCGGCAGGCTGTCGCAGGGGTGGCGCGCCGTCGATGAGGGAGGGGCTGCAAACCGGGAAGAAGCTTTCCCCCAGGATGCGCTTGGCGTAGAGGCCGGGATAGGTCCCGCCGCCATAGCGGATGGCGACATCGACACCATCCCGGTCGAAGTCGGTGAGGCGTTCCTCCGCGGCGACCCGCAGGTCTATGTCAGGGTGCGCCTCGCGAAACCGGCTCAAGCGCGGCACCAGCCATCGCGCCGCGAACGACGGCAACAGGCTGACGGTAAGCAAGCCGCTCGCCTCCCTCGTCTGCAGCCGATCGGTCGCCGTGGCCAGCCGGTCAAAGGCATCGCGCACCGCCGGCAGATAGACCTGACCCGACTCCGTCAGCATCAGACCGCGCGGCAGGCGCCGGAACAGTTTCACGCCCAGCTGCTCTTCCAGCGTCTTGATCTGATGGCTGATCGCCGCTTGGGTGACGTGCAGCTCGTCGGCCGCCCTGGTGAACGACAGATGCTGCCCAGCGGCGGCAAAAGCCCGGAGTGCGTTAAGGGATGGCAAACGCATGCCTCAATATATCATGAGCTTTCCTAATGTATCGCATCAGAAATCGTCTTTTGAACACAGCAGTTCTTTGAGCGATCTTGTTCTCATACCAGACTTCCAGCGATCGAGATCGCCCGGTAGGCATAAGGAATATCGATATGTCCTCCAGATCTTTCGGTTATGCGGCGAGAACGGGTCCGCGCCTCCCTTTCGGCTGGCTGTATGAGGCTGTCGAGACCGTCCGAGAATGGCGCCGCCGGGTGCGCCTGCGCCGGCACCTGTCGCATTTTGGCGACCATCTGCTGGACGATATCGGCCTCGACAGGCAGTCGGCCGAGGCGGAGATCAGCAAGCCGTTTTGGCGGCCTTAATCGGAGTCTCCGGGCTGGCGCAGGTAGAGCTTGCCGACACCGTTCAGCGCCGCGAACACGAGATCGAACTGGCGCTTGAACTCCGACCATTCCAGGCCACCGCGCAGGTCGGCCAATTGCTCGTGGATCGCGGCGATGCTCAATCGCCCGTCGCAGCGACCGATGATGGACGCCGCCATGGGCGGCATGGACTGGGTGATCGCCTGATCCTCCAGTGTGATGGACAGGGGACGGCCCTTGGCCAGCTCCTTCGCCAGCCGGTCGCGGTCAACCGCCCGCAGAAACGGCACCATGCGCGGATCGTCGAGATCGGCCACACGGCCTTCTGACTCATCTTTGCAGGCGGCATAGACGATGTGGTTCTTGATTGCGCCGGACAGGTCTTCGGCCAGGGCGGCACGTTCGGCGAAGGGCAAGCCGGCGGTGCGGCGGGCCAGCCTCGGATCGCTGAGATAGGTTTCCGGCCAATAGAGCGCCGGCAGGGCGTGGCTGACCAGCGACAGCCCGGCACGGTCCAGCCAGGCCAACAGCTCGTCATGGCTGAACGGCACGTCCTGACTGTGCAGTAACAGGTCATAAAGCTCCGCATCGCTGGCACGGTGATCCGCCAGCATGGCGTTGCGAAAAAACCAGTTGGTCTTCGGCAGCGACGCCATGAGTTGCTTTGCCAGGGCGACCTGTTTCTGCGGCGTCAGCCCATCATCGAACACCCGCAGCGCGCGTTGCATCGGATAAACACCCGTACGACCCAGCGTGGCGTAGACCATCAGGCCCATGCCGCCGCCTGGCGCCAAGACCGAGGTCAGGGCGGCCAGCCCCGCGTCGGGATCTTCAAGATGGTGCAGCACGCCGCAGCAGTCGATGTAGTCGTACGGCCCCGGCGCCAGTTTCGCGACCTCGAGCAGAGAACCTGAAACGAACCGGACGTTGGCCAGGCCTCGCGCTGCGATCCTGGCCTCGGCAATCGCGCGCGACGCCGACGACAGGTCCAGATAGGTCACCTCGGCCGCCAGCCCGGCGTCGTGAAGCTGTTGCGTCAGCATCACGAGGCCGTCGCCCGTACCGCCGCCGGCAAACAGCACCTGCAACGGCGACCGGTCGATACGGCCCCGGAACAGAAAATGCGTCAGCTCGTCCAGATGGCTGGGCGAGCCGGTGACCAGCCGTTTGGCCTCATCCTTCGGATCGCGCGACGGGTAGGGATACGCCTCATATTGCTGGCGCACCAAGTCGACAGGTTCGCTCACGTCAGCCCCTCAAACGCTTGGCGCAAGCCTGATTTCGCCGACATCCAGACCCGCCCGATTGATCAGGCGCGGCCGGGTCCAGGCCACCAAGTCCGCCATCTCCGCGTCGGTGAGGACGCCCAGCTTGTGCAGAATGCCGGCGACTGCCACCTCCGCCGCGCGGCTGGCCCCGTCGGCGATCTTTAGCGCCAGTCCCAGCTTCATGTCGGCCAGACAGGCGCAGAACACGCCCTCGGCCCCGATCTTGACCATGGCGCGCCCGTTCAACGCGCGGTTCAGGGCGGCATCGAACCGATCGCTGCCGGACATCAGTTCCGGATGGCCGCTCCACGCCGCCTTGACGCGTGCGGCCGCGTCAATGCGTGGGGCCGGCAGGTCATCGGGCGCGGCCAAACGGGCCATCGCGACGGCCGCTCCGCCCAACGACACCGCGATCGTCGGCAGCGAACAGCCATCGATGCCGCGCGGCGCCAGACCCAACTCCTGACCCGTCATGCTCTCCAGCACACCCAGCACGCGCTGCTGGGTCGGGTGGGTGATGTCGATGTAGCCGGCCAGCGGCTCGCCGCGATGGCGGGCGGTCGACAGCATGCCGGTGTGTTTACCGGAACAGTTGTTGTGCAGGGCGGTCGGCGTCTCGCCGGCGGCGATCATGGCGCGCGTCGTCGCCTCATGGGTGGGCCATTGCGGCCCGCACAGGAGATCGTCGGTCGTACAGCCGATGTGCGCCAGCCAGGCGGCGACGCGTTCAGTATGCATCGGCTCGCCGCCATGGCTGGCGCAGGCCAGGGCCAACTCTTCCGAACCGATCTCCAGCGCATCGGCCGCCCCGGTCTCGACGATCGGCAGGGCCTGCAGCGATTTGATCGCCGACCGCGGGTAGACCGGCTGCTCGAAATTGCCCCAAGAGGCGCGAACCCCGCCACTTGCGTCCGCAACGACGGCCGCCCCGACATGGCGGCTCTCGACGATCGGGCCGCGCGTTACCTCGACGAGCGGCCGCCAGTCGTCCTCGGCTTGGGTTTTGGTGATCGAAGGGTTGGCGACCACGCGCCGGCATCCTTGACTAGGGGATTCGCGGTGCGCACCTTGCCCCGCGTTCCGATGACGCGCAAGGCGCGTTCTATTGAGGCAATTCGGTGCGCTCACATGAAGGGTTACTTCGCCATCGGTGTCGAGGGGATCAGCAAGCCGGCCAATCTCGGCGCCGTGATCCGTACGGGCCACGCCTTCGGTGCGTCCTACACCTTCTCCGTCGCGCCCGCGACGGATGCGGTGGATTTCGGGTCATCCGACACGTCGGAGGCGGCGAAGAACCTGCCCTTCTACCGCTTCCCGAGCGTAGCGGACCTGCTGTTGCCGCAAGGCGCGCGATTGGTGGGTATTGAGCTATTGGACGATGCGATCGAGTTGCCCAGCTTTCGGCATCCGCGGCAGGCGGTCTACGTGCTGGGTCCCGAACGGGGCGGTCTTTCCGACGCCATGATGGCGCGCTGCGACCATATCGTGCAGATCCCGACCCGGTTTTCGATCAATGTCTCGCTGGCCGGCGCCCTGGTGCTTTATGACCGCCTGATCTCGCTCGGCCGCTTCGCCCCGCGCCCGGTGCGCTCGGGCGGGCCGACGGAGGAACTGCCGCCCCACTTCCACGGTGCCGCCAAATTTCGTGCCGTCCCAGCCGAAGCCGATCGCGATGAATCGCGATAACGCCGGAGCTTAGCCGAGGGCGAGACGTCGGCACGAAACCGTCCGCAGCGCCAGGAACAGCACGAGACCGACGGGCGCCAGCAGGAAGGTCAGGACCATGCAGGGCAGCACCAAAAGGCGCGGCAGGCCATGACGCGCGGTCTCGCGCAGCTGCCAGGCCCCGACGAACATATCGAAGGCCAGGTAGTGAAGCCATCCAGCCACGACCAGGCCCGGCGAGGCGTAAAGCGGCAACAGCTCTTCAAGGCTGCCAAAGCCGCCCTCCACCGTGCCCCAGGATGTCGCCATCAGCACGGTGTAGACCACCGCGTAAAGCACCGGGACGAAGATCGACGCCGCCAGCTCCACCCCCCGATGTGAGCGGGGAATCCCGGCGGGTCCGACGAGCAGAACGGCGAACATCGCCAGCCAGGTGACGATCGCGATGAGGTTCGCCAGCCAAAAGACAGTCTCAAAGGTCATGGTCGGACCCATCCTGGGCTGCGGGCGTCGGTCATGATGCGCCAGCCGCGCGCCACAGGTGGGGGCGCTCAAACCAAATGGAGGCGGCGGCCTAGAACTTAACGAAGGGGTTCAAAAACCGCCCGAACCGTCCGGTCAACCGCAAGGGCGCATCGATCACCGTCAGGCAGATGCAGTCCTTCCCAGGCCCGGCGATCGGACGGTGGTCATGATCGTCGTCGAGGATGGCGACGTCTCCGCGCCCAAAATGGCCGATTTCGTCGTCGTAGCTGCCTTCCAGCACCAAGGTCAGTTCGCGCCCCTCATGGGTATGCTGGGGCATGCTGGCGCCGGGCTTAATGCGCAGAAGCTTGGTCTTGGCACCGCCGACGTCCAGCTCGTACTCTTCAAGCCCACGGATAACCGGCTGCCAAGCCAGCGCGTCCGGCTCGGCCTTCAGATACCCGCGCAACGGCATTGGAATTGACGGGGTCCGCCCCTCATCGTTGGCCGGCGGGGTCAAAACCGGCGGCTCGACCTCGTCCGACGCATCCAGTCGCGCCAACACGGCGCTGAGCGCGTCGTGATCCACAGCCGTCGGCGCCAGGGATTCCAGCATCGCACCGCCAAGGGCCTCAAGCTCCTCCGCCCGCGCCCGGCATTCCGGGCATAGGGCAAGGTGCGTCGCGATCAGCAGCGAGACTGCCTCACTGGTATTGCCCGCGGCGTAGTCCAGCAAAAACGCGTCATCGAGATGGTGCGACGGCAATCCATCCCCCCCACGGGATGCCGCCGCCTTATGCGCGGTCGCCATCATTCATGTTCCTTCATGATCTTGCGCAGCTTGGTCAACGCCAACCGCAGACGTGATTTCACGGTCCCCAGCGGCAAGCCGGTCTCCGCCGCGATCACGCTGTGCGGTTTGTCGTCGTAATATGCCATGCGCAACAAATAACCTTGCTCTTCCGGCAGTTCTGCAATGGCCTCGACCACCGTTGCGATCTCTTGCTTGGCCTGCACCGCCATGTCACCGCCGATTTCGGGTTCCGGCATAAAGGCCGGGTCGGTCGGATCGAACTCCGGCCGCCGTTCCCGCCGTACGGCATCGATGCGCTTGTTTCTGGCAATCGTGAACATCCACGTGCTTGCCGAGGCCTGGCGGCGATCGAACGTCTCTGCCCGGCGCCACACGGTGACCATCACCTCCTGCCCAATCTCCTCCGCCGCCGACATGTCACACCCCAAACGCATCAGGTATGACTTCACGCGCGGCGCGAAATGCTCAAACAGCTCGACAAACGCGGACCGGTCGCCGCCGGCCACCGCGACCAGCAAGTTATCCAAGTGCACAGAGCGCCTGCGAGACGACGCAGTTGGGCCTGGGGATGCCATCGGCGTATTTGACGCCGGAGGCGCGTTGTGCACAACCCCAAGAGCGGCGGCCACGGCCAAACGGTCGGCGACCGTTTGTCCCGCCGGTATCGTCTGTATCTGAGACATCACTGACATTACGCGTTCGGATCGCGAGCGGATCACGCCGCCAACGCAAAAAAGTCAAAAAGGCGAAAGACGCTAGGCGACAGACGCGGAACCGGGTAAACGGATGCGCGACGACTGTTTAGTCGAGCTTTGTGTTTCGATACTTCAAGTGAGGCGGCATGCTTCAGACGCTTCGCCGGTTTCTGTGCCGGTTTCTGCCGATCATTGGTGTCGTGGCCCTTCTGACGGCATCGCAGGCAGCCTCGGCACAGGAACAGCGACCGGACTATCTCGGCACGAATCGGGATTGGCACGCCTTCCAATTCACCGAGGCCGGCAATGTCGTGTGCTTCATGGCTAGCCGCCCCACCAGTGAAGAGGGCAACTACACAAGGCGGGGCGACGTCTTCGTGCTGGTCACCCACCGGCCTGCGGAGAACAGCCGCGACGTCGTCAGTTTCTATTCGGGCTATCCGTTCGAAGAGAACGGATCGGTGTCCGTGACGATCGACGGCGGCGACAATTTCACCTTCTTCACCGAGGGCGAAACCGCCTGGTCGCCGGACCCGCAGACCGATCGCGCCATTATCGACGCGATGCAGGCCGGCTCTCAGATGGTCGTCCAGGGCCGGTCTTCGCGCGGAACCCTTACGACCGACACTTACAGCCTGTTCGGCTTCACCGCGACGCTTGGCGATATCAACAGCGCCTGCGGCTTCTAAGGTCACCTTTTGACGAAAGAACTGGCGATCGGCGGCGCGTGAGCCCATTGTCCTGATCGCGCCAACCGTCAGAAACCCGCACGCTGCCCATGGGCATCCATAGCCACGCCAACCTCTTCGCGCCGCCGACAACAAGTGCCGACGGCCGCCGTAACCTTGTCGGCATGCCGAAAGAGGCGCTCGCGCGTGAGATGGCGGCGCTGGGCGAAAAGCCGTTTCGGGCTAAGCAGCTTTGGCGCTGGATCTACAAGAACGGCGTGACCGACTTTGCGGCCATGACCGACCTGGCCAAGCCGCTGCGTGATACGCTGGATCGGGCGTATGTCATCGAGCGACCCACGATTGCGCACGCGCAGGAGAGTGCCGACGGCACGCGCAAATGGCTGCTGCGGCTGGCCGACGGCCATGAGGTCGAGACGGTTCATATTCCGGAGGATGATCGCGGCGCGCTTTGCGTTTCGTCGCAAGTCGGCTGCACCCTGACCTGCCGGTTCTGCCATACCGGCACCCAGCGCCTGGTGCGCAACCTGGAACCGGCCGAGATCATCGGGCAGGCCATGCTGGCGCGCGACCAGCTCGGCGAATGGGCCCTGCCGCACGAAGACCGCCTGTTCACCAACATCGTCATGATGGGCATGGGCGAGCCGCTCTATAACTATGAAAACGTCGCCGCCGCCCTGAAGATCGTCATGGATGGCGAGGGCTTCTCGCTGTCGCGCCGGCGGATCACCCTGTCCACCTCCGGGGTGGTGCCGATGATGCAGCGCTGCGGTGAGGAGCTGAACGTCAATCTGGCGGTCAGCCTGCACGCGGTGACCGACGAGTTGCGGGACGAGCTAGTACCCCTGAACCGCAAATATCCGCTGGCGATGCTTCTGGACGCTTGCCGGTCCTATCCGGGTGCCAATAACGCGCGCCGGATCACGTTCGAGTATGTCATGCTGAAGGGCGTCAACGACAGCGACGCGGATGCCCGCGCGCTGGTGCGCCTGCTGCGCGACATTCCGGCCAAGGTCAATCTGATCCCGTTCAACCCCTGGCCCGGTAGCGGCTACGAGACATCTAGCAAACGCCGCATCGACGCCTTCGGCGCCATCGTCATGGACGCCGGCTACTCCAGCCCGGTGCGCACGCCCCGAGGTCGCGATATCGCGGCGGCGTGCGGCCAGTTGAAGTCCGAGAGCCAAAGGTTGCCAGCGCGGGAACGGTTGGCGGTCGCTTGAGCCCAAGCGCCTCAAGGGCGCGAGCATCGGCGGAGGGACCTCATAATGACATCTGCCATTCCTAATCACCCGCTGTTCCTTGAACGCCAGTCGGCCCTTGACCAACCGATCGCCATAGGCACGGGCGTGTTCTTGATCGTCGTCTTTGCCTTGCCCGGCCTGAGTTGGCTGGTGGCGATTGTCGGCGTCGGCTATCTCGCGTTTCTGTGGTCGCTGATGCTGGTCACGACGGTTGAGGCCGATCATCTGGAGATCCGATATCGGCCGTTCGCGCGGCGGCGGATCGGCCGATCGGAGATTACCGAGTTCGAGGTCGTGACTTACCGCCCGCTGCGCGAATGGGGCGGCTGGGGCATCCGCATGCGCGGCGCCGATCGGGCCTATACGATGTCCGGCGACCGGGCGGTGCAACTGAAGCTTACCGACGGCAACTCCATCCTGATCGGCTCACACTGCCCCGAACTGTTGCACGATGCGCTGACCAAAACCCAGACACCGTAAGAAAAAGGCCGGCTAACGCAGCGCCTTTTCCAAACGTTCCAATGCCTCGTCCAGCTTGTCGTAGTCCGCGGCGAAGCACAGCCTGAGGAAACGTTCGCCACCCGGCCCGAAGGCCGTTCCCGGGGCAAGCCCGACGCTGGTTTCCTTCAACAGGCGGAAGGCCAGGTCGCGGCTGTCGGTCTCACCGTCGACGGCGAAGAAATAATAGAACGCGCCCTCGGGCACGCCGGCGATGACACGGTTGATCCGCCCCAGGCGCTCAACGCACAGATCGCGACCGCGTCGGCACATGGCGATCGTCTGCTCAACGAAGTCATCCCCTTCCGTCAACGCAACCGCCGTTGCGTCCTGCATGAAATGGGCGACGCCGGAGGTGTTGTACTGGATCAGGTTCTCGATAGTCTGACCCAGGGCGGGCGGCGCCACCATCCAGCCGATGCGCCAGCCGGTCATGGCCCAGTTCTTGGAAAAGCTGTTGACCTGGATGACGCGGTCGTCCGGGGTCGCGATGTCCAGAAAGCTCGGCGCCGCCTTGGCGCCGTTGTAGACCAGCTTGGCGTACACCTCGTCGGCGATGATCCAAAGGCCGTGGTCGCGGGCAAAGTCGAGGATGGTTGACTGGGTTTCACGGTCGATCACGACGCCGGTCGGGTTGCCGGGCGAGTTGATGAACAGCGCCCGCGTACGCGGTGTGACGGCCGCCAGCAGCTTTTCGGGATCGATGCTCCAGCCCTGCCCGTCAAAGTCCATCGGCACGCAGACCGGAACCGCGCCGTTGATCCGCGCCGCCTCCACGATGTTCGGCCAGACCGGGCTTACCACCACCATTTCATCGCCCGCGCCAAGCAAGAGTTGGCAGGCCAGCATAATCGCCTGCATGCCGGAGCCGGTGACGAAGACGTTGTCGGCCGGAACGGGCTTGGCATACAGGTCGGACAGATAGTCCGACAGCGCCTGCCGTAGAGGCGGTATGCCGCGCTGATAGGTATAGAACGTCTTGCCGGCGCGCATCGAGGCGACGGCGGCGTCCTGGATGAAGGCCGGCGTCGGCTGCGACCCCTCGCCGACCCAAAGCGGGATCAGATCGTCGAGCTCCCGCCCCGCATTGAAGATCTCGACGATGCCGCTTTCGCGCACTTGCCGCGCATTTGGCGACAACGTCGCCAGCCAATCCGTGCTTTCGGTCGCGATTTGTGCGCTGTCCATGTCGTGTCTCACACTCACCTAGCCTGTCCGCCGGACCTTAGGTTGGCCGGTCGGCCAAGGCCAGGGGCGAACACGCTAACCAGACATGACGTAGTCGATCACCGGCGGCTCGAAGGTGGCCGGGTCCTGCGCGCCGCGCTCTATATCCGTCAGCCGATAGCGCGCGTGCCGCCAGTCGGGTTCCTCCCCGCAACAGCCAAGCGCCAGATAGCGATAGTCCGCTGCCAGGACGATGCCGTCGGGCGTGACCAGGGCGAAGCCTTCGAAAATCGGCGCACCCGCCTCGTCGGTTCCGGTCAGTTCAAACCGCGCCACCGGCTCACCGCCGATCGTCTCAGGCCCCATCCTCCGGGGCTCGACGCCATAGGCGGCGAGCGTGCGCACGGTCAGCGGCACGTCGAGCAAACCGCCAAGAACATGGGCGCTGCCATCCACAAGGCCCGGCATCCATGAATAGGCCAAATCGTGATCGGGCCGGAGCAGCACAATCGCGTCACCCTTGGCGGCCGGTTCAAGACGGACCATAGGTCCAAGCCCGAAAGCCTGCCGCGGCGGCTGGCCTTCCACCTCCAGGACACCGCTCCAGCTTCCAGTCGCACGAGGCCATCCGGCGCTGGTTAAGGGCATATCCGGCGTTTCCTCGAACCGGGCCAACAGCGCCACATTGGCGCGTTCGACGTCGCTGAGCGCAATCTCGCCGTCCGCCGGCTGGTACCAATCCCGGGCGCGGAAAAGCCGATCGAGATCCGGGCTGCTGAAGGACCGGCCGTGGCGGGCGAAGATCTCGTTGCGGGCAAGACGCAGCCATTCCGACGACCGGCCGATCAGGTCGGGCGGGTTCAATGGCCACTCGCCAGACCCGTAGGCGATCTGATCCGATCGGCAATCGGCGGTGTCCGTCAACATCGGACAAACCGGCGGGTCCCCGTACGGCGCTTCATTGCAGATTCCGTTGCCCGCCAGCGCGCAACTGTCGTCTTGAGCGGATGCGGATGCAACCATCCCGGCAAGGAGAAATCCGACGGCAACAACAACCCATTTGATCATGGTTTGTTCCTCCAAGCCCACGCTTATTGGTCAGTTTTGCGTGACACCCACAACATTTAGTGTCATTGTCCCGTTATTGGCGCAACAACGAAAGGAGGTGATCCAATGTCTAACGGTATGGTGTCGCTGTACACCCTTGGGTCTATCGGAGAGCTGGCCGCGAGGTCGATGCCGCCCCTTTCAGTGGTCGCCATCGAGCTTTAATCGGCTGGGTCTTCGATCGGCCCTTGCGCGGGCCGTCTCGACCCAAAGGTGTCACGGCAGGCAGGGGCAAACGAACCACGCAATCGCCCTGTCCTGACGCCTAGCGTTCAAAAACTGCGCCGCCTTGGATCTCGGTCCGGGGCGGCGCTTTTACGTTCGAAACCTGCACCGCGCCCAATCCGCATACGCCAAGTCCGCGCGCGCCAAGTCCGCATGCGGCGCATTCGACGCTTTGCCTCCGGCTGGCAACGCGGTAAACCCTACCCCCTCGAAATCACCCCCAAGGATTGCGGGAAGGCAAGGTAAACGCCATGCAAAAGGTCTATCCGGACGCCACCGCCGCCCTCGACGGATTGCTGTTCGACGGCATGACGATCATGGCCGGCGGCTTCGGCCTGTGCGGCATCCCGGAAAAGCTGATCGACGCCATCGAGGCGGCGGGCGTGACGGATCTTACCGTGATCTCCAACAATTGCGGGATTGACGGGGTTGGGCTTGGCAAGCTGTTGGACGCGGGCCAGATCAAGAAGATGATCAGTTCCTATGTCGGCGAGAACAAGAAGTTCGCCGAGCTGTACCTGTCCGGCGAGTTGGAGTTGGAGTTCAATCCGCAAGGCACCTTGGCGGAGCGCATTCGGGCCGGCGGCGCCGGCATCCCGGCGTTTTTCACCAAGACCGGCGTCGGAACGTTGATCGCCCAGGGCAAGGAAGAGCGCACGTTCAATCACGAGCGCTACATCATGGAAACCGGCCTCGTCGCGGATCTCGCGATCGTGAAGGGCTGGAAGGCGGACCCGCACGGCAACTTGGTCTATCGAAAGACCGCGCGAAACTTCAATCCGATGATGGCCACGGCCGGCAAGGTCACGGTCGCCGAAGTGGAAGAGGTCGTCGAGCCGAAGGATCTGGACCCCGATCACGTGCACACGGCGGGCATTTTCGTCCAGCGGCTGATCGAAGGCCACGACTACGAAAAGCGGATCGAACAGCGTACCGTGCGCGAGCGCGAAACGGTCTGAGCCGGCGCGCCAGAGAACAGGACCCAGAGGACACGACCCATGGCATGGACCCGCGAACAGATGGCCGCCCGCGCCGCCCGCGAGTTGCAGGACGGATTTTACGTCAATCTGGGCATCGGCATCCCGACACTTGTGGCCAACTACATTCCCGACGGCATGATGGTCACCTTGCAAAGCGAAAACGGCATGCTGGGCATGGGGCCGTTTCCGTTCGATGACGAGGTCGACGCCGACCTGATCAATGCCGGCAAGCAAACGATCACCGAACTGGAGTATTCCAGCTTTTTCTCCTCCGCCGACAGTTTCGGCATGATCAGGGGCGGCCATATCGACCTGTCGATACTTGGCGCCATGCAGGTCGCCGCCAACGGCGATCTGGCCAACTGGATGGTGCCGGGGAAGATGGTAAAGGGCATGGGCGGCGCCATGGATCTGGTCGCCGGCGTGAAGAAGGTGGTGGTGATCATGAGCCACTGCGCCAAGGACGGCACGTCCAAACTCTTGAGCGCCTGCGATCTGCCGCTGACCGGCACCGGCGTGGTCGACATGCTGATCACCGATCTTGGCGTGTTCTCGCTGGAACGCGGCCATCCGCAAGGGCTGACCCTCGTCGAGCTTGCCGACGGCGTGACGGTCGAGGAGGTCGAGGCCAAGACCGAGGCCCCGTTCAAGGCGGCCGTCCCCGCCTGATCCTCCGGCGCTCGCGGTCCCCCGCGCGGCTAATGCCATGATGTTGCCGACCATCGCCTTCGACGGCGACGACACGCTCTGGCACAACGAGACGCTGTTCGCCGGCACGCAGCAGCACCTGCGCGACATCCTGGCGGCCCATGTCCCCGCCGAAACCATCGACCGCACGTTGCTGGCCCGCGAACGGGCCAACCTAGCCCCGTTCGGCTATGGGGTGAAGGGCTTCACGCTCTCGATGATCGAAACCGCGATCGAGGTGTCGGACGCCACCGTGACGGCGGCCGAAATCCAGCGGTTGATCGAGTTGGGCAAGGCCATGCTGTCCAGCCCGGTCAACCCGATCGACGGCGTTGATGCGGTGGTCGGAAGCCTGAAACGACGCGGCCACCGGCTGATGGTGATCACCAAGGGCGACCTTTTCGACCAGGAATCCAAGATCGCCCGATCCGGCCTGGCAGACTTGTTCGACGCTGTGGAGATCGTCTCGGAAAAGGACGAGGCCACCTATCGGGCGATCCTGGACCGGCATGAGATCGCGCCCGCAGATTTCGTCATGGTCGGCAATTCCATCCGGTCAGACATCCTGCCGGTTCTAGCGCTGGGCGGCCACGCGATCCACGTCCCCTACGCGATCACCTGGGCGATCGAACATGCGGATAACACAGCCGACCTTCCGCCCATCCTGAAGGCCGGTTCGATCGCCGAGGTGCCGGAGATGATCGCGGCCCTTTAGCGCTGATGCACACGCATGATCTCCCAAAGGGCGTCGGTGGCCATCTCGTCCATCCAGTCCTCGACCGTGGCACCCGCAGCCAGCAGATGCCGCACCACGCCCTCATAGTCGCCATCACGGTTCGGCTCATACCGGGCGCCATAGACCGCCCAGCCGAGCGGGCCGCTGTCGGTCATCGAACTGACCGCCTCGATATCCGCGCCGCGTTCGATCAGCAGCGCCACGACATCCGGGTAGCCCCGATTGCTGGCATGATGCAGGGCCGTGCCGTCGGTATCGCCACGTGTCTCGATGTCGATACCGGCATCCAGCATGAGGCCGACGGCGTCGGCCTGGCCACGAAACGCGGCCTCTACGAGTATGCGCGCCTCGCTCGGCGCGAGCCCATCGGCCAGGCCCGGATTGGCTTCCAGGATCTGACCAACTTGATCGACCGCTCCAAACGAGCAGGCGCCGATGAGCCGATCGATCGGCGTCAGGCTGGTATCGCCGCCACGGTCGGCCAGCAGGTCGACTGTGTCGCGCGCGCCGGCACGATAGGCTTGGGCATAGGCGGTAAGGCCGTCGAGATCGCGTTGGTACATGTCAACGCCGTGATCCAGCAGCATGGCGATTACTGCCGCCGAGCGGCCACGGCGAATGGCATGAAACAGTGCATTGGTGCCCGGCTGCGGGCCCTCCGCCCGAAAGATCGGATCGTTGGGATCGGCGCCGTGATCGAAAAAGAGCCGTAGGCCAGCCGGATCCTCGAAGTCCAGCTTGCGGAACAGGGCGTTGGTACCCTTGATCGTTGCGCCCGCGTCCAGCAGCAGCGCCAGGCAAGCCGTGTCCTGCTGTTCGGCTGCATGGTAAAGCGACTCGTTGTCATCGGGGTCGGCGCCCGCCTTTAAAAGGAGCTTGCTGACGCCCGCATGTCCCGCCTCGCCAGCCGCGCCATAGAGGGCCGACCAGCGTCGGTTGGGCGGATCGCTACGCCCGGGGCAAAACGCGTTGGGGTCGGCGCCGGCATTCAACAACAGCGTCGTCGCCGCCTCGAAGGCTCGGTCACGGTCCGCCTTCAAGAACACCGACCAGCACAGATACATCAAGGGCGGCCAGTTGAGCGGGCCATCGTGCAGGGTCGCGGCGGCCGGGTCGTCTGCCAGGAACCGCTGCAAGGCCGGCACGTCGCCGAGCACGGCCGCCGTTTGTAGGTTGTCGCTCGCCAGATCAGGCTGTCGCTTCAGCATCGCCGTTGCCCGATCAAGCCGGCGCCCCGTCGCGGCGCGTAGAAAGTCGTCGATCGTGAAGGGCCGTTGCTCGTCAACCGCCTGCTTCAGCTTCGGCCAACTTGCAAAACCGTACTCGCGCGCCAGCCGGAGCTGGGCTTCGCTGAGCTTGATATCGGCGGACCGCGCCAGCGCCTTGGCCTGCTTTTTCAGGTGCTCCAGGTCCGGGGATTTGGGGAGCCGCTTGGCCATGAGATCACCTCTTCCGTCTCGGCCCGGTGTCCGCATCGACGGGCAGGAAAAGAGCGATCAACGATGATCTATCGACAAAGAGGCGGGATCATCCCTTTCCGCGGACCGGTCGCCCCCTCGATGGGCGAGGACGTCAGGTTAGCGCGGCGGTCGGCCGACCTCAAGCCGGTCAGCCCTCTGCGAGCGTGAACAGCTCCTGCGGCTCGCGCACCCCGCGCAAGGCGTGGCAGCCAATCGAAACGAACCGATCCGGCGTGGTCGAGGCCTCGGCAAAGTTCTTCGAGACCAGGATCGAATGGCCCAGCGCGCCGCACAGCGACTCGATGCGGGCCGTCTCGTTGACGGCGGGACCGATCACCGTGAACTCCATGCGGCTGTCGCAGCCGACATTGCCGTACAGCACGTCACCCCGGTGAAGTGCCACATCCAGCGTCATGGTCGGCAATCCGGCCGCCTCGCGTTCGCGATTAAGCGCTTGCGTGCGCACCTGCATCTCGTGCGCCGCCGCGATCGCCGCCTCACAGCCGGCGCGCGGGTTTTCCTCCGGACAGGTGAACGTGGCCAGCAATCCGTCGCCGAGATACTTCAGGACCTGGCCACCTTGGTGCTCAACCGGATCAGCCATGCATTCCAGGTAGTCGTCCAGCATGCCCATCAGGGACTCGCGCGGCATCGTGTCCGAAAGCGCCGTGAAGCCGCGCAGATCGGCGATCAGAATGGCCGCCGAAATCGATGTCGAGGCACCCCGCTTGATGTCGCCGCGCATGACCCGGGGCCCGGCATCGGCCCCCAGATAGGTGCGCATGATCGTGTCACCGATTTCCAGCAACGTGGTGGTCCGCAGCGCCACCGCCAGGGTGCGCGTGATCGCAACGAGGGCAGCGATGTCGGCGTCCGTGAAGCCGCCTGGCCTGTCCGTCGTCCATGACGCCAGCACGCCGTTGTCCACGGTTTCCGGCATCTCGCCCCAACCGAACGGCACGGCGAGCACGAAATAGTCGGTAGCGCCATGCTCGCGGAACTCACGCAGGACCTCATAGCGGTCGAGGCCCTCTCCCGCCTCCAACCGGAAGCGCCGGGTGAAAAAATGGGGAATGTTCGCGCGCTGTTCGGACGTGAGGCCAGCCGTCGCATTAGCCGCCTCGGTCAGGACCTCGTTCAACGGGCTCCGCAAGATCGGCCTCTCGGCGTCCGGATCCTGATGCGCGTGCTGCTGGAACTCCGGCTCCTCACCGCGCCGGCAAATGATGGTGAAGGCCGAAAACTGGGGATGCAGCGTGGTGGTCGAGATGTTCAACCGCAAAACCGGCACACCATCCGCTTCGACCCGGTTCCTCAACTCAGCAACCATGGGCACGATGGGGGTGGCCAAGAGGCCCTGGTCGGTGAGCCAACTCATCGTCTCGCCAATATCGATACCGCCGGAGCCGACGGTGACACGCGCGGTTTCCACGGCCGGCTTAAGCATGGTCCCGGCTCAGTCCACGCTGTTCCAGCGCCGAAAGATAAGTCCGCCAGGTGTCGTCCTGCCGCTGGCCCAACTCGTACAGATACTTCCACGAGAACAGACCGGTCTCGTGCCCATCATCGAAGACGATGCGCACCGCGTAGTTGCCAACCGGCTCAAGCGCGCGAATGCCGACGTTGCGCTTGCCCGGAACGATTTGCTTCTGGCTCGGATTGTGCCCCTGAACCTCCGCCGACGGGCTTTCGACCCGCAACAGCTCGGCCGGAAAGCTGAACTGCTCACCCGTGTCGAAGTCGATTTCCAGTCGGCGTTCGGCGGTCTTGTGGCGAATCTCGGTCGGCCAGTGCTCTGTGTCGAGCGTGTCGGGCAGGTCGCGCTTCATCTAACGCTCGGCATCCTCGTCCAGGGGCCGCGCCTCATCGATCAGCATGATCGGGATCCCGTCGCGAATGGGATAGGCCAGCCTGGCCTGATCGCTGATCAGTTCCTGCTGTTCCGCGTCGTAGCGCAACGGCGCCTTGGTCAGCGGACAGACCAGGATCTCCAGCAATTTGGGATCGACGCGGGCGGGTGAGCGCGGTGTTTCTGTCATGGCATGCACTATGTGGGAAGCCGATCCCGGCAGTCCACACAAATGGGCCTGTCCAGGACGGCCCAATCAGTGGCGCGAAACGCCGCCATCGGCCTGATCGTAGGCGGCAATTTCCAGCAGGCTTAAGACGGTGTCGGCGCGGTTCTGCGCCGTGTCGGCCTCCAGAATGGCCTGCTTTTCGGTCGGCGCGAACGGGCAGATCATCGCCAGCGAGATGATCAACCGCGCGTCCGGCGTGTTTTGAATGGCCTCCCAATTGGCCGAGATGCCTTGCTGTTTGAAATACGTCTTCAACACGCGATGCAGCCGCTCGTGGTCCAGTTCCAGGTCCGCATCCGGCGCCATGTCGGGCGAAAACAGCGACCAGTCAACGCCGAAGCGTCGATAGCCGCGCGTCGTCGCAATCTCTTGCTGGATCCGGAAGCGACAGACGCCGGTCAGCGTGATCAGGTATCGGCCGTCCTCGGTCTCCTCAAGCGAGGTGATGCGCCCCGCGCATCCGACCTCATAGAGCGCCGGCTTTGGCCCCTCCTCGTTGGCGTCGAGGGGCTGGCCCATGCCGATGAGGCGCTCGCCGGCCAACGCGTCGTCGACCATGGCGAGATAGCGCGGTTCGAAAATGTTCAATGGCAGGTCCCCGTCCGGCAGCAGCAGGACGCCGGGCAAGGGAAAAACCGGCAGCGTCGATGGCAGCATGTCGAACGTCGGAAACAGCGGGCTTCTGGCCAAGGTCGCTTTGCTCTCCTTGCTTCGATCGAAGGACGGTTACCGTCGTTTCAGTAATTTCGACCGAATTCCGCCAATTCCAAGGGCCAATCGCCGCAGGGGCATGCCATCAAGAGAACAGCAGGGACGACAGTTTGCGGCGACCCCGCACCGAGCGCGGGTCGGCCGGCCCCCAGGCCTCGAACAGCTCCAACAGCTTTGTCCGCGCCGCCGCCTCGTTCCAGTCGCGATCGCGGCGGATGGATTCGAGCAGCGCGTCGGTCGCCTCATCGCTGCGGTCGGCGGCGTAATAGGCCATGGCAAGATCGATCCGGGCCTGATGATCGTCCGGCGATGCGGCGACCGTCTGCTCCAGACCGCCGATCTCCGAGGCCGCCCCCTCCGTGGCGGCCGACAATTCCATCTGGCGCCGTACGGCGACGATCGCCGGGTCCTTCTGGGCCTCCTCCGGCGCCTCGTCCAGGATCCGACCCGCCTCGTCCGTCTGTCCCAGAGCGATCAGCGCGCGCGCAGCACCGGCAAGCGCGACGGGCAAACCGTTATCATGCTGCAAGAGCTGGCCGAAGATGCCGAGCGCCTGCTCCGCCTGGCCGCTCTCCAACAAGGCCTCGGCCTGGGCCAGCGCGTCTTCAATCATGGCCTTTTCGTCCTGGCCGCGCAGGCTGGACAGCTTGGTCACGAACTCCTTGACCTTGCTTTCGGGAACCGCCCCTTGAAACGCGTCGACCGGACGGCCCTGGAAAAAGGCGTACACGGTCGGGATCGATTGAATGCGCAGTTGGGCCGCAAGCTGCTGGTTTTCGTCGATGTTGATCTTGACCATGCGGACGCGGCCGCCGGCCGCCCGAACGGCTTGCTCCAGCATCGGCCCCAGCGTCTTGCAAGGCCCGCACCACGGCGCCCAGAAATCGACCACGACTGGTTGGGTCTGCGACGCTTCGATGACGTCGGCGGCGAAGGACTGCGTGTCGCTGTCCTTGATTACGTTCTGGGCTGGATCGGCCTGGCCAATCAACTGTTCCATCTTCGTCTCGCTAAGTATTGGGCGGGTTTCGGCCGGGCCGGCCAACGCCAGATCCTATCTGGTCAAGGCGCGCGGAAAACGCAAGCGGTCGGCCGCCTCAGGTCTGCCGGCTCACGGTGTCGGGGCCGCCGCGTCCAGATCCAGGATCACCGGCCGGTGTCCGCAGGCCTCGACAAAGCGCACCAGGTCGGCGCTGGCGATCGTCGTCGTCATGGTGTTGACAAGAGGGTGATAATTCAGCCGATCGTGCGCCAGCATGGTCTTGTCCAGCACCGGCGTGACCTGGTGGTCGCGATCGTTGATCAGCGCGAACGGGGTGACCGACCCGGGCAGGACGCCCAGCACACGGCGCAACCTGTCCGCCGAACCGAAGGACAACCGCCCGCCTTGCAGCAGGCCGCTCAACGCCTTTAAGTCAATGCGACGGTCTTCCTCGCAGACCACCAGCCACATGGTGCCCTTCTTGTTCTTCAAGAACAGGCTCTTGCAATGGCCGCCGGCAAGCTGGCCGCGCAGATCCTTCGCCTCGTCAACGGTGAAGACGGGCTGGTGATGATGCGTCGTCTGCGCGATCCCCCAGGCGCTCAGCCGGTCGAGCAGAGCGTCGGGCGTGGTCGGCAAGGGTGGTTCAAGTTCTGGGGCCTCGGTTTCCATGGCCGGGGTTATAGCGGCACGAGAACCATTGCGCCATGGTCGCGTCGAACCAGCGCCAAGGCTTCCGCGTCCTGGCGCGGGTGGATGCAAGACCGGGCTTGCAATGCCGTCTTCTTTGCGTATGATCCGCCCGCCTCGCCGGACCTCACATGGACCGGCCACCCATCGGAAGCGGGCGTAGCTCAGGGGTAGAGCACAACCTTGCCAAGGTTGGGGTCGTGGGTTCGAATCCCATCGCCCGCTCCAATAAAGCCAATCAGTTATCGCCTTGATAGGTTGTGTGCGCCAGGTACATCCGTACCTCTTGTCGCGGAATCTATGGGTTCATGTGCCTCGTTTTCGGGTCGCCAGCAGGTGTCCTGTTCGCACTTTGTGCGCGCTCACGCTACCGCCTGATCCTCGACCGGCCCGACGGTCAGAATAGGGCATCTTTCCTCGACACTTTCCAAGGTTTCGCAGGCCAAGATGAAGCGCGAGGCGTGATCGGTGATGGTCAGAGCGTAACAGTAGCGCCGATTGCCGGGGCGGAACTCGTCCTTAAAGTCGGCGCACCATGGATCGTTGGGCGCGGCGCCGGTCGAAAGCGGCGTGCCTGTCGCCTTGTTGCGGCGCTGGTCCCAAGCCATGGTGGTCCAGCACGGCGTGGACGGTGCTCTTGGCCGGAATGCGGACAACGCCGGCCAGGCGTCGGACCAGCAGCTCCCTGATCTTGCGCGCGCTCCAGTGCGGCTTCTCGCCCTTCAGATCCATGATCAGCCGCTCCACCGGGGCCGGCAGCTTGTTGGCATAGCGCACCGGCCGCCGCGACCGATCCGACAGCGCCTCCACGCCTTCCGCCCGATAGCGGTTGCCGCTCTTGTAGCCGGTCATTCCGGACATCCCGAAAGCCCGGCAGGCCGCGCTCTCGCCCTCAAGCAGCCGGGCGACAAATCGTAACCGTTCCTCCATCACCGAACACTCCTCCCATGGCACCCACACCTCTCGGCAAAAGCCCAAAAGTGTTACCCATGTGTCCGGTACGATCTGTCACCACCCTTCCAGGTCGTTCAAACCCGGTTGGAGCGATCGCTCTGGACTTGCAAGCCGACCGTCAAGAAGCGGTCTGTACGCGCGCGAGAAGACGGTCTCGACCGCCCCCCAGGACCAGCGCTTCGGCAGTCAGATCGGTCCCTTCCAGGCGGCTTCCGATGGATCCGATAGCCAAGATAGAATGCAACCCCACGGCACACGGCCGAGTTGCCCGCCTCAGGTACGCGATGGAGAGCTCTGAAGATGCTCGTCGATGGCAATTGCCGCGGCTTTCAGATGCTCGCTCATCGCCTGCTCCGCTGCGGCCGGATCGGCCTTTTCCAGCCCATCGATGATTCTTTTGTGCTCCCGCTGCGACGCTGCGCGGCGCTCGAAGGATCTGAAGGGCATCCTCTGATAGGGGGCGATGCGCAGGCGACAAAACTCTACTGCGTCGGCAAGGTCCTGGTTCTGGGTTGCAGCGATGACCGCGCTGTGGAACCTGCGGTTTTCAAGCGCGTAGCCGTCCACATCGCCTTCCTGGTGGCACGCTTCACAGGCGCGATGGACCTTCTTGAGCCGGCCGAGTTCCACTGCCGTGATTCGCGAGGCCGCAAGCCGGGCACAGAGTGATTCCAGCAATATCGATGCCTCGCACAGGGATGAAACGCGTTCCGGTTCGACCCCCCTCACGACGGAGCCGGAATGCGGCTTGCTCTCGGCCAGTCCCGCAGAAACCAGTTGCTTTAGAGCCTCCCGGACGGGCGTGCGCGACACGCCATATTCTTCGGCCAGCGACCGTTCGTCCAAGCGCGATCCCGGCTTGAAGACACCGACAAGAATATCGTCCGCTATGTGTCTGCGCAGAACGTTGGCAAGGGTATCGCCGGGCTCGACCTTAAGCATTGATCGAGAACGTTTAACAGCTTCTGAAGCCATTACAAGCCGACCTTCCCGTCACCCATCCCGACATCCTTCTCCACCGCGCTGCCAAGCTATATTGTATTCCTAGATATCAAATGGTATGCAATATGGCGATGAAGAATGCAAAGCCGGTTTGTTTGCGCAAAATCCGCGCCCATGAAGGTGCACGGAGAAACTTGGGAGGGAAATCGTGAACGCTTCGACCACGCGGCGGAATACCGTCAAAACAATCGTCATCGCGCTTGGCCTTGGTACGTGCCTTACCGCCTTGCCGGCCGCAGCGCAGTTTCCCGAGAGCCCGATTACGCTGGTCCTGGGATCGACCCCGGGGTCGGCGCCCGACATTCTTGGCCGCATCGTCGCGGACGGCATGTCCGAGGTCCTGGGCCAGCCTGTCGTCGTCGAAAACCGACAGGGTGCAAATGGCTCGATCGCGGCAACGCAGGTCGCCCAGGCGGAACCAGACGGCTATTCCCTGATGCTGATGACGGCCGTCCACTCGATCACGCCGACGACCAGAAGCGATCTGGAGTACGACTTCAACGAGGATTTTCGCGGCGTCGGCATGGTCGCCTCGGTGCCGCTTCTGTTCGTCGTCAACAACGAGTTGGGAACGCCCGACATGGCGTCCTTCGTCGAGCGGGCGCGCGAAGGAGATATCTTCTATTCGGTCCCGGGTATCGGCTCGATCCAGCAGCTTGCAACGGAAGAGTTCGCCGATCGCGCCGGCATCGAGATGACGGTGGTGCCCTATCGGGGCGGCGGCAACGCGACCAATGCGGTCATTGCGAACGAGGTTCAGCTTTTCTTCGCCGGCATTCCCCCCGCGTTGCCGCACGTTGAATCGGGTGCGCTGACCGCGCTGGCGATATCCACGCCGGAAAGATCACCAGCGGCACCCGATGTGCCAACAATGGTCGAACTGGGGTATGATGGCCTCGTCGCGGACAACTGGCACGCGCTTTATGTCCGATCGGAAACGCCGGACGACGTTGTCGCGACCTTGTCAGAGGCGTTGAACACGGTCCTTGCCAGGCCGGAGACCGCGGAGATGTTCCTGAATGTTGGCGCTACCCCTTGGGCCAACTCGCCCGACGAGCAGACCGCATTCGGCCATGGCGAGGTGGAACGCTGGCGAAACGTGATTGACGAGCAGGGCCTTACCTTCGACTAGACTAAAGGCCGGCAAGGCGGGGCGGGCTCGAATGCGCGCCCCGCTTTAACGCGGCGCTCAGGACCGAGCCATCAGCCGCTCGCCAGATCCGAGGTACGCTCTCATCGCCGCTCCGACACAGGATATGGACCCTCAAGACCGCCTTGCACCGACCCGGAACTTGACTAAGAGGAATCGGATTACCGGTGCGGTCATCGCGGTGGTCGGCCTATTCGTCGTCGTGGAGGCGTTGGGCTACGGCTTGGGGTCAATCTTCCGGCTGGGGCCGGGCGCGCTGCCGTTTGCGCTCGGCATCCTGCTGATCCTCTCCGGTGCGCTGGTCGCTGTTGTCAACGACGACGGTCACGAGGCTGCGTCCCGCATCGCTTGGCGGCCGCTTGTGGCCGTTCTTTCATCCCTTCTGGCCTTTGCGCTCTTGATCGAGTCTGCCGGGCTCTTGGCGGCGACCGCCGGGCTCGTCATCATTTCCGGTTTGGCCGACCCCGACCATACCTGGCGCAGTCTTGGCGCGATTTACATCTTCCTCGTCGTCGCGGTCTACATAATCTTCGTCCGGCTTCTGGCGATCCCCTTTGATCTGATCAGTGGCGTTCTTTGATGGATATCCTGTCCAATCTCGCTCTTGGATTTCAGGAGGTCCTCACCCTAGAGACGTTGAGCTACTGCCTGTTCGGGGTGACGGTGGGCATGCTCATCGGTGTCCTGCCCGGCATCGGGGCCATGGCCGCCATCTCAATGCTGCTGCCGATCACCTTTTACCTGGAGCCCGGCCAGGCATTGATCATGCTGGCCGGCATCTATTATGGCGCGCAATACGGCAACTCCATCGCCTCGATCCTTCTTAACGTGCCGGGAACGCCGTCCGCCGCCGTCACGGCCTTGGACGGCTACCCGCTGTCGAAACTGGGCAAGGCGGGGCCGGCGATCTTCATCACCACTGCGGCCTCGTTCGCCGGAAGTTGCTTTGCCATCGTCTGCCTTGCCGCCTTTTCACCGGTCATCGCGGGTGTCGCCCTGGCTTTTGGCTCGGCTGAGTACTTTGCGCTGATGGTTTTCGGCCTGGTCACGGCGTCCACGGTCGCGCCGGGCTCGCAGATCAAGGGGATTGCGATGGTCGTGGCCGGGTTGATCCTGGGCCTCGTCGGCACGGACATCACCTCGGGCACGTTCCGCTTTACGTTCGGTCTGATTGAACTGACCGACGGCCTGACCCTGGTCGCCGTGGCCATGGGCGTGTTCGGCGCGACCGAGGTCATCAACAACCTCAGCCGCAAGATGCACGACCGCGGCGCGGCCAGGCGCGTTCGGATCAGGGAGCTGATCCCGACGGGCGCGGACATGAAGCAGGCGGTCAAACCGATGATGCGGGCCGCACCCGTCGGCACGTTCCTAGGTGTCTTGCCGGGCGCAGGGGCGACGATCGCGGCCTTTGTCGCCTACGGGCTGGAGACCCGTGTCGCCAAGGACCGGCGCCGTTTCGGCAAGGGTGCCATCGAGGGGATCGCCGCGCCAGAGACTGCCAACAACGCGGCGGCGCAGGGCTCGTTCATTCCGACCCTGTCGCTCGGCATTCCCGGCGATGCGGTTATGGCGCTGATGCTCGGCGCGTTGCTGATCCATGGCGTCCAGCCTGGGCCGCAGCTGATCGGCGATCATCCCGAAATCTTCTGGGGGCTGCTGGCGAGTTTCTGGATCGGCAATCTGATGCTTCTGATCATGAACATCCCGTTGATCGGGGTTTGGGTCAGGATCCTGTCGATCCCCTACAAGTATCTCTATCCCTGCGTTCTGATGCTGATCTGCGTAGGGGTCTATAGCGTTCACAACAGCGGCTTCGATCTCTTTGTGGTGGTGGCTTTCGCCGCCATCGGCTACGCGATGTCGGTCGCCAAGCTGTCTCCCGCGCCGATGCTGCTGGGCATCGTCCTTGGCGTGATGATGGAGGACAACCTAAAGCGCGCGATGCTGCTGTCGCGCGGCGATCCGTTGGTCTTTCTCGAGCGTCCGATCTGCGCCGTGCTGCTGGGGCTGAGCCTGCTGATGCTGATCTGGCCGCTCGGGATGCGCCTGGTCCGTCGCGTTCACCGTTCGAGGGCCTGAATGCGCACGGTCTTGGTCCTGTCCGATTCATCGAACCGGCACGCGGTGGACCGTTGCGGCGGCGCCACCTGCCACGGCCGGTTTTCGACCCGGGAACACACGCTCATGCCCGCCCGCCAACGCGGCCTATCGCCGCCTCGGCTTCACCGTTCCGAATTGAAGGCACGAAAATGACCGCCAGCAACCTTCTGATCATCATGGTCGACGAAATGGCCGCCCAAGCGGTCGGCTGCTACGGCAATTCGGTCGTCAAGACACCCCACATCGATCGTCTTGCCGCGCGCGGGGTCCGGTTCGACAACGCCTACGCAAGCTCTCCGATCTGCGTTCCGGCGCGTGCCGCCTTTGCGACCGGCCGTTACCCGCACCAAAGCGGCTATTGGGACAATGTTTTCGCCTATGACGGCAAGGTACGCGGTTGGGGCCACCGATTGCAGGAAACCGGCCATCGTTTAACGACGATCGGCAAGCTCCATTACAAGGACGAGATCTGCGACACCGGCATCGACGAGCAGATCCTCCCCATGCACCTCTATGGCGGCGGGGACGTCTTCGGGCTGGAGCGCGAGCAGCCGCCGAAACGGCCTCAGAGCGCCGCGGTTGCCAGCGAAGTGGCCGTCGGGGACAGTCAGTACACGCGCTATGATCAGAAAATCAGCGCGCTAACTGAAGACTGGTTCGAGACCCGGCTTGCCGATCAAGGCGACAAGCCCTGGGTCTGCTTTTCTTCGTTCATTGCGCCTCACTTTCCGTTCACCGTGCCGCAGCAGTATGTCGACCTTTACGACCCCTCGGATGTCGTCTTGGCGAGCAAGCCGCTCAACACCGAGGGTCGGATCGGCGAATGGTGGAAGGTCCTGACTTTCGGCTACAATTTCGACGACTATTTCCGGGACGATGACCATCGGCGGCGCGCGCTGCTTCACTACTATGCGCTTTGCAGCTTCGCCGACGAAAATGTCGGCCGTGTGCTTGCTGCCCTGGAGGCGAGCGACCAGGCTGAAAACACCGTTGTCATGTTCCTGTCCGATCACGGCGACAATATGGGCGCCCGTGGCCTTTGGGGAAAATCGACAATGTACGAGGAGGCGGCAAAGGTCCCGTTGATCCTCTCAGGGCCGGGACTGCCCGAAGGCACGGTGTGCGAGACGCCGGTCGGGCTGGTGGACGCCTACCAGACCGTGCTGGACGTCGTCGGCGTCGGCTTGACGGAAGAAGAGCAAGGGCTTCCCGGAAGATCCCTCCTGGAGATCGCCCTGGAACCTTACGATCAGTCGCGTCAGGTGTTTGCCGAGTACCATGCTTCCTGTGCGCCGACCGGCCTGATGATGCTGCGGCAGGGCCGCTACAAATACATCCACTACACGGGATACGGCGCGGAGCTGTTCGATCTTGAAGCGGACCCAGACGAAACCAAGGACCTCGCCGCCGATCCGGCCTATTCGGAGGTATTGGCTCAGTTCGAAAAAGACTTGCGCACGCTCGTCGATCCGGAAGACGTCGATCGACACGCTAAGGCGGATCAGCGTGCGCGATTGGCGGAGCTCGGCGGGATCGACGCCATTGTCGCCCAGGGCGGCGTAACCCACACGCCTCCCCCCGGCGAAGACGTCCAACGGATGTAGGTTGGCCGTAGCGGCGTCGGCGCCGCGTCATCACCTTGGGTTGCCGGCGCCCGGCACAACGCGGAAGAGGAACGCAACCCATGACCGACCGTCAACCGAACGTCCTGCTCGTCATCGCCGATCAATGGGCGGGAGCCCGGCTCGGCTGCGCAGGGCATCCGACGGTTCAGACGCCGACCATCGACCAGATGGCAAGGAACGGCGTTTCGTTCACGCGCGCCTACAGCGAGTGCCCTATCTGCATTCCCGCCCGCAGGACGCTGATGACAGGCAGCACGACGCGCACCCACGGCGACCGCGTCTTTCGAAAGTCGGAGCCCATGCCCCCGATCCCCACGCTGGCGCAGTGCTTCAGCGATGCGGGCTACCAGGCATTCTGCGTCGGCAAGCTGCATGTTTACCCCGAGCGCGACCGCATCGGTTTTGACGATGTGATCTTGTCGGAGGAAGGCAGACCCCATCTCGCGGTCGACGACTACGCGCTCTACCTGGCCGACCACGGCCATACCGGCATGGCTTTCGCACACGGGCTGCCCAACAACAGCTATGCGCACCGCCCCTGGCATCTGCCCGAGCATTGCCATGTCACCAACTGGGCGACGCAGGCCATGTGCCGCACGATCAAGCGACGCGACCCGACGCGGCCATCTTTCTGGACACTGTCCTACGAGGCACCGCACCCGCCGCTCGCGCCTCTCGGTCATTACATGGACCATTACCGCCAGTTCGAGATGGAGCCTCCGCTCGACGCCTCATGGACCGAGCCGAAAGCAGACCTGCCGCACGCGCTCAAGGCCCTTTACGACTACTATCCAGATTTGTCGAAATCTGCTCTTCAGGAAACAAAACGCGCTTACTATGCGCTTTGTACCCATCTCGATCACCAGCTGCGTGCCGTGCTCGGGACGCTTCGGGAGGAGAAGGAACTCGACAATACCATTGTCCTGTTCTGCAGCGATCATGGCGAAATGCTCGGGGATTTCGGGCTCTATGCAAAGCGGACCTTCTATGAGGGCTCCGCCAGGGTTCCAATGATCTTGATGGGTCTGCCTGGCGACCCGAGAATCACGGCAGGGACCGGCGACGACAGGCTGGTTGGCCTCCAGGATGTCATGCCGACGCTGCTGGACATGGCGGGCATCGACATTCCGGAAAGCTGTGACGGCATGCCAATGGTGGGCCAGACCCGTCGGGAAATGCTCTATGGAGATGTGCTCGAAAACAACAGCGCATCGCGGATGATGCATGACGGACGGTATAAGCTGATCTGGTATCCCGCCGGGAACAAGGTCCAACTGTTCGATCTGGAAACCGATCCGCAGGAGCTGACCGATCTATCGGACGCGGACGATGCCAAACCGGTGCGCGACCGGTTGGAAGCCGCCCTGGCCGCGGCTTGTTATGGCAAGGACGTTGACGATGGCTGGGTTCGGGACGGGAAACTCGTGGGCTACGACCCCGGCCCCTTCAAGGCCAAGCTGGATCGCAGCTTCTCGGCCCAGCGCGGGCTGCACTACCCGCAGCCACCGTCAGGGACCGTGCCGGACAACGTCGGCTTTCCGGAGTAACCGGGGCGGGACAAGCGTCGGTGGCTTATCATCCGTCTAAGCCTCAGCCCGCATGGGCCTCGGCGTCGGCGGCGGTGCCATAGCTCGGCACGTCGGCCGAACCTTTGGCGTGCGCGGCCATCAGCGTGTCGCGGACATAGGCGATTTGCGCCGTTTCTTCGATGATCTCGACCAGATACTGCGCCTTCATCAAGGTCGGCCCGACGCCAATCGTTCCGTGATTGGCCAGCACCGCCGCCACGATGCTGTTGTCCCGGAAGACGGGACTGATCTCGACCTCCGTCTGTGGTCCGCCATGGCGCGACAGGGGGATCAGCGGCATGCGGCCGATCTTCTCGACCGTCTGCACCGTCAGGCACGGGATTTCCAGACCGGCGCTTGCATAGCCCGTCGCCCATGGGCTGTGGCAATGGACGACGGCATTGATGTCCTGCCGGATACGATAAAGGTCGAGATGAAAGCCGAGATCCTTGGACGGTTTGTGGTCCGAGGGCTCGATGGTCCCGTCCAAATGGGCGACCTGCAGATTGTCCCGGTCGCATTCGTTGAAGCCGATGCCAGACGGCTTGATGATGATCGCCGCTGCGCTGTCCAGCCGAACCGACAGGTTGCCCCCGGCGTTGGTCTGGAGCCTCAGATCGAAGCAGCGCTTCGCGGTCGCGATCAGCTCATCTTTCTTCGCGGTCAGTTCGCCATGGTCGATCATCACGGGGTCTTTCGGTTCAGAGGGACTGCAGGAGCACGCCGACGGCTTTTTCAGCCGCTTCGGGCGCGGAAATGTGGGCGTCGATCCGCACGGTCTCGTAGGCCTTCGCACGAGCCTCCAAAACGCATGCCGCAACGTTGCGCAGATCGGGGTCTTCGATCGCGCCGCCCGGGCGATCCTCGCTGGAAAAGCCGCCCATGGGCAAGATGACGGTCGTCGGCGCGGTCGCCTGGTTCAGCGCATCGGCCAGGACCGTGCAAGCCCTTTCCATCTCCTGCGGAGACATCTTTATATGGGTGAAATGCGCCGAGTGCTGGTAGTGGGCTCGGTCGAGATATTGGCGCGGCAGGCTGCCGATTTCCCCCAGACCGATGAAGTTAAGGCCCCCCGGAAGCACGACGCGCGGCAAGTGCCCCGCCGCCGTGAAACGGTCCGGCATTGCCAGACATTGCCCCGCGACCGTCAGGCGCGTCACTTCGTGTACGGTCATGTCGATCGTGGCCAGAAAGGCGCCCTCGCGCGCATACCGCGCGAACGCCAGTCCGCCGTAGCCGTTGGCGTGAAACGCCGTCGCCTCGTAACCCGCCGCCTCGAGCCGTCGGGTGATTTCGATGCCGGCGGCCTTGGTGACGCCAAGCGCCGTCACGCCGACGGATTGCGTGACGATCGCGTGGTGGGCATGTCGGGCGAGCCCGGAAACCATCGCTGCGGCCCGATCGAAAACGTCGCGCAGGCTTGGGTTCAAGCCTTCGATGTCCACGATGCTCGGCACCAGCACGATCGGATCATCGGCGACGGCCGGGCGCGGATCGAAAGGCAGCGTGGTCACAAGCACCTTGGGCGTCGCCACGGGCAGATCGCGCATGATGCGCAGAAGAATGTCCCCCCCGGTGCCGCCGCCAATCCCCAAAACGATGGGGGATCTCTTACCGGTGATCTCGGCAATCTTGGCGACCGCTTCACGGGCGGCCTGTTCGATGGCGGCAAGCTTGCGCGGGCCGTCCCAAACCTCACCACCGGAACCCAATGAAATGTCGACGACGACAACCGACAAACCCTGATCCACAAGGGCGGATCGCAGATAGGCAACGGCGTCAGCCTTGGTTTCAACCGTGGCAAGCAGGAGAACCGGATGCGCCACAATCGGCCTCTTCGACGTGGTTTGGTCAGCGACCGGGCGTATTTGTATACATAACAGCCTTCGAAAATGCAAAATTGATTGTTCTTGTGGAGTGGACTATGTTCTGGCGTCCCCCTCCATCGGAACCGTGCCTTGTCAGACCCGGACGAAAACCGCAGGCGGCCGCTAGCGCGCGTCATCGAAGCCCAACTGGTCGACGACATCTCTGCGGGCGTGCTTGCGCCGGGATTCAGGCTCGACGAGGCCAGCCTTGCCAAGCGGTTCGGCGCGTCCCGTACGCCGGTTCGCGAAGCCCTGTCAAGGCTGACGGCACAGGGCATTCTCGTTCCGGCGGAACGTCGTGGCGTCCAGATAGCCGAATACTCGCGAGAGCAGCTGGGCCAAATCTTCGAGGCGATGCACGAGATAGAGATCGCCTGTGCCCGGATTGCCGCGCAGCGCCTTACCCTGTTGACCCGGATGGAGATCGAGACCGCTCAAGCGGCGTGTGTCGAGGCGGCCGAAGCCGGTGACCGGGCCGCGTTCCTGCGGGCCAACGAGCGTTTTCACCAAACCATCTATCGTGCGACCGGGAACCCCTATGTGGCGCAGCTTGCCGCCGATTTCCGACGACGAACCGGCCCGTTCCGGGCCAAGAAATTCGTCAACAAGGCGGACCTCGTCCTGGCGGCAGAGGCCCATGAGCGGCTGATGCAGGACATCTTCACCAGGAATTCCGACACCGCGTCGGACGGGATGACGGCCTATATGACCCAAAGCCTGACCAAGGCGCTGGCGGCAAACTAGGCCGGGCAGGCGACTCCGCCCTGGTATTGTATGCAAAACTGTGATTGAGTATACATGAAAGCATGACCCGTCTTGTGGAGGAACGTCGTGGGCGTTGCGGAGACCAAGATCTATCCCATCAATACCGGCTGGCTTGAGGCCGACCTGGGCACCTACATCTTCTGGAAAGGACCCGCGGGCAAGAAGTACTGGAACCCGGTCTATTGCCACTATGTCGATACGGGGGCGCACAAGATCCTGATCGACACCGGGCTTTGCGACGAGGAGCGCGCAACCAAGTACCACCACAAATGCGAAAAGCGCGGCTGCCTGGAGGTGCATGACCACCTTGAGCAAAGGCTGGGCGTCCATCCCGACGAGATAGACGCCATCGTCTTCACGCATCTGCACTGGGATCACGTGCAGAACATGAAGAAGTTCCGAAACGCTCGCTACATCGCGCCCAAAGCCGAAATCGAGATGGCCTACAACCCGCTGCCGCTTTACTACCGCACTTACGAGTGCGGGATACTCGGGATCGAGCCTGCTTACGCCGGGTGCGTTTTCGAGGCCGTGGAAGATGAATGCGAGGTGTTGCCGGGCATCACGATGTTCCACACGCCCGGCCATTCGGTTGGGCACATGGCAGTTACGGTGGCGACGAGTGCCGGCGATATCGTCGTTGCCGGTGACGCCATCTTTGTCGAGCGCAATCTCGAACCGAATCCGGCGGAGAAATGGCGCTACTGGGTGCCCGCGCGGTTCGTCAATGCTTACGAAGGCTGGAAGTCGGTGGAGGAGATCGATAAGCGCGCCGACTATGTACTGCCCTGCCATGACGCGGCCGCCAATGAGCGGTCTGAGATCTTCCCATACGAGGGCATGCCGATGCGCAAGCGCCGGCAGACCATCCCGGGGCTCCCGTTCTATTTCGGCGACATGGCCGGTGGCACGGCCGACAAGGCGGCCCCCGCCATGACGCGGGAGGACACGGAAGCCTATTTTGCCGAGCTCAGCGACCCCAAGGACATGGCCGAATACTGAGCCCGCGATGCGCATCGTAGAGTCCCTGGCCGAGGTGGCGTCCGACTACGACGCAATCGTCTTCGATCAATGGGGCGTGCTGCACGATGGTCGAACTGGCTACCCGCTCTCTATCCAGGCGGTCACGGATTTGAACAGCCGGGACCTGTGTCTGGCCGTCTTGTCCAATTCCGGCAAGCGCGCCGAAGCCAACCGCGAGCGGATCGAGGCCATGGGGTATCCGCGCGGACTGTTCGCGGAAATCATGTCTTCAGGCGAGGCGCTTTGGCGGGACATGGCGGCAGGGGTCATTGCAGAACGTCGGTTTTTCGCTATCGAACGTGAGGCCGGCGACGCGGTTCGGTTCGCGGCGGGCCTTGATATCGATCTCTGCACAGATGTCGCGAAGGCCGACGCACTCTTGCTCATGGGCCTGCCCGACAACGGTGCTCTGGACGATTGGGACGCCGTCCTGCGCCAGGCGATCGACCGCGACGTGCCCGCCTACTGTTCGAACCCGGATCGAAAGTCGCCACGTTCAGGAGGCGTCTTCGTGCTTCAACCCGGCGCCGTGGCCGAGACATTCGAAAACCGGGGCGGCAAAGTCACCTATTACGGCAAACCGCACCTGCCTGTTTTTACCTCACTGCAGAAAGCCCTTGGCCTCGACTCTGGCCGGTTGCTGATGGTCGGCGACAGTATGGAGCATGATATCGGCGGTGCGTCGGCAGCGGGATGGGACACTCTTTTGATCTGGGGCGGGGTCCATAAGGATGAGCTTCCCCAGGGCGGTACCTGTGGGAGGCTAGACGCCCTTGCCAGATCCATGGGCGTTCCGCTGCCGACCTACGCCATGGCGGACCTGAGATGACCAACGCCGATCTTCTTAGCCGCGAGTTCCGTGCCCTGTCGGCCCGGCTGGGGCAAGATCCGCTGCAGGTACAAGGGCCCGGCGGCAACACATCCGTCAAGCAGCACGGCGTGATGTGGGTCAAGGCCTCTGGTACGGAACTCGCCAACGCGGCAACACAGGATATCTTCGTTGCCGTCGACCGCGCTGCGGCCCTGGCCGAGGTGACGGGCGCCGGCGACGGCAGCTGCACCGCGGCGGTTCTGGACCCGAAGGTCACGCTGAGGCCGTCGATCGAGACCACGTTTCATGCCGCATTTGACTGGCCGATCGTGGCCCACACCCACTCGGTCGCCACGATCGTGCATGCGATCTCGCCTGAGGGCCGAACGGTGGCTGCGGATAAGCTCGCCGGACTTCCCGCCTCGTTCGTGCCTTACCGGAAGCCGGGCCTGTCTTTGACGCGGGAGGTTTTGCGGCATGTGGCCGACGACACGCAGGTGATCGTGTTGGAAAATCACGGGCTGATCTGTTGCGGGCGAACCGTTCAGGAGACATCCGACCTGATCGACGAGGTCGAACGCCGCCTTAACTTGCAAGCGCGCGATATGTCCGCGACGCCTGGCCGCCCGGCACCCGACGGCTTCGAATGGGCGGCCGGTGCCGCCGGACTCGGCATCGATCCACGCCGCCTGTCACTGGCCCGCGGGGGCTCCTACTACCCGGATCACGTCGTGTTTCTTGGCCCGGCGCTGCCTGTTTCAGAGCTAGATCCGTCACGCCCCGCGCGGATCGTCGAGGGCGAGGGCGTTCTGATCAAATCGGACGCGTCATCCTCCCAGCGCGCGATGCTGCAATGCCTGTCGGACGTTCTGGCAAGGCTGCCCGAGGACTGGCATGCCGAACCGATCGGCACCGAAGCTGAGGCGGCGCTGCTGAACTGGGACGCCGAGAAATACCGTCAGGCCTTGGCCGAACGAGACTGAACCATGCTGGTCCTGGGCATCGATATCGGCACGTCCGGGGTACGTAGCGCGGTCCTGGACGATAGCGGGCATCTCGTCTCCCAGGCGCGCGCAGCCCATGTGGACCAGCCCGCCGACCGAATCGACGCCGAGGGCTGGTGGACGGCCGTTCGACATTGCCTGGCGGCGCAGATGGCCGCGATGCGAGAGGCCGGGTTGGAGCCCACGGATATCCGTGCGGCGGCCGTCGACGGAACCTCAGGCAGCATGGTGCTGGTCGACGAAGAAACCAAGCCGGTAACCCGGGCATTGATGTACAACGCGTCCGGCTTCGACGCCGAGGCTGAACAGATCGCACAGCACGCGCCGGCCAGCCATATCACGCTTGGATCCAGTTCGGCCCTGGCCCGGCTCCTTCGCCTGCAGTCGGAGGACCGCGACGGCGCGGCGCGGATGCTGTGCCACCAAGCGGATTTCATCCTGGCCAAGCTGACCGGCGTGCTTGGCTTGTCGGACCAGAACAATGCGCTGAAGACGGGCTACGACCCGCAGGCGGAAACCTGGCCCAGCTGGTTCGAGGCGGCCGGTGTTCGGTCGGAACTTCTGCCCATCGTCGTTCCAGCCGGCGCGGAGGCGGCACCGATCGCCCCCAACGTCGCGTCGGACTTCGGGCTGCCGTCGAACCTGATGCTCCGTTCTGGCACGACCGACAGCGTCGCGGCTTTCCTGGCCACCGGCGCGTCGAAGCCGGGCGTGGCGGTCTCCTCATTGGGTACCACGTTGGCGATCAAACTGTTGAGCCCCATGCGGATCGACGATCCCTCGATCGGCCTTTACAGCCACAAGGTCGCGGATATGTGGCTTGCGGGCGGCGCGTCGAATTCCGGCGGCGGCGTGCTGCGCGATTTTTTTGACCCCGACGCGCTGACCGCGTTGAGTGCGCGGATCGATCCCGATTGCGACAGCGGGCTCGACTACTACCCGCTTTCGCGGCCGGGTGAGAGGTTCCCCATCAACGACCCGAACCTGCAGCCAAGGCTGTCACCCAGACCCGATAACGACGTCCGTTTCCTGCACGGCCTGTTTCAGGGGATCGCCCGGATCGAAGCTCAGGGCTACCGCGCGCTGGCCGAGCGCGGGGCAAGCCCGCCGGATTACGTCTATTCCGTAGGCGGCGGTGCGCGCAATGAAACCTGGTGCCGGATCAGGGAACGCGAGCTCGGCGTGCCGGTGCGCATTGCTGCCCATGACGAAGCAAGCATTGGGGCTGCCAAGCTGTGCCAGCTTGGTGTTGGCGTTCATACCAAGGACCGATGATGATGACCCATGTGACCGCGTTGTCTTGTTCGCTGGTCAGGCGCGTGTCGCGCCGTGGTGTGGAGACACCACAAGCGGCGCGCAACGCAGCCGGCGGACAAGACAACGCGGCCTTCGGTGGGGCCAAATCGCTCCACGGCTGCGTTGCGCCGCTTGCCCGATGCTAAGGCATCGCGCTGCGCGACGCGCCTTACCGTGAAGCGATTTGGCCGCCATCACATGGGTCATTATCATCGATCCTTGGTATCAGTTCTGAATTGCCGTGCAGAGCCCGCGCTTCGAGCGTCGCCTGATGGTGCGGGCTGTTCGTCGGGGTTTGGCCAGAAGCGCGGCGTCCACGGCCAGATCAAGAAGGAGCTCCGACGCCGCTCCGCCATCGAGGCCGTCATAGGCCATTGCAAAACCGACGGCCATCTCGGCCACAACTTCCTCAAAGCCCCCCTCGGAGACCAGATCAACGCCGTCATGACCGCCGTCGGCTACAATTTCCGCCTCATCCTCAAATGGCTGAGGCTTCTCTTGCGCTCAGCCATCTCCGCAACACAAGCGCTGTTCATGCACAACAATCAGCATCGTTGGATTGCCCTCCGATCCCGAACAGCGTCAAGCGAGGCACTGCTTTGAAAATTCGTATCGATTCCAATACTGCGGCAGCCTAGAGGTCGACCGCAGATAACGTAGTATAGCGGTCAAAAATGGCTTTGGGAGGAGATGTGCAGTGAAGGCCGTCGTACTCGAACGGGTGGGAGAAATCGCGATCCGGGAAATTGATCTGCCTACCTCACCCGGCCCCGACGATGTGCTGATCGACATCGACACGGTCGGCATCTGTGGCAGCGATATTCATTATTATACCCATGGCCGGATAGGGCCTTTTGTCGTCGAAGCGCCCATGGTGCTAGGCCATGAAGCGTCAGGCGTTGTCAGCCAGACCGGAGCACGCGTTCGCGACCTCAAGCCGGGAGATCGGGTCTGCATGGAGCCTGGGATTCCGGCATCGAACTCCAGAGCCGTCAAGCTGGGAGCCTATAACGTTGATCCAGACGTCGTGTTCTGGGCAACGCCGCCCGTGCATGGCTGCCTGGCGCCGCAAGTGGTTCACCCCGCCAGCTTTACTTTCAAGATGCCGGACCACGTCAGCTTCGCGGAGGGCGCGATGGTCGAGCCGTTCGCCATCGGCATGCAGGCGGCGGCGCGGGCGCAGATCACGCCGGGCGACGTCGCGCTCGTTCTTGGCGCCGGGCCAATCGGGATCATGTGCGCCCTGGCGTTTCTGGCGGGCGGTTGCAGCCAAGTCATCATATCCGACCTTGTCGACGAAAAGCTCGCCGTCGCGGCTGCCTATGACAATGTTCTCCCGGTCAACATACGCGATACCGACCTTGCAGCGGTGGTTGACAGAACCACCAGCAGTTGGGGCGCCGACATCGTGGTGGAAGCCAGCGGTGCCCGAACGGCCTTCGATGGCCTGTTTGGGATGGTACGGCCGGCGGGTACCGTCGTTCTCGTGGGCATGCCGCCCGATCCCGTCCCGCTCGATATCGTCGCTGCACAGGCGCGTGAAGTGCGCATCGAAACGGTGTTCAGATACGCCAACGTTTTCGACCGAGCGCTTAATCTGATTGCGTCCGGCGCGGTCGACCTGAAACCCCTGATTAGTGGTACATTTCCGTTCGACCAGTCGGTAGCGGCGTTTGAACGAGCCGCTTTCGGCAATGCCTCCGATGTCAAGCTTCAGATCAAAGTGACGGCCTGATAACCTCCGGCTGTCTTCGAAAGCGGGGAACGAGCATTGACCCAACAGCCGATGACCGCGCCGAGATTTGAGTGGATTGCCGTCGAGCCCGGCGCTTCGTTTCGCTGGCACGTTCACGACTACCCGTGTGAGCTCACCCACTGGAACCACCATCCCGAATGCGAGATTCATCGGATTCGCGCAACGAAAGGCGTGGCGTTTGTCGGCGACCATATTCAGGAATACGAGCCAGGTTACATCGCTCTTGTGGGGCCGAATTTGCCCCACAATTGGGTACCCAATCTGCGACCGGGACAAGTGGCCAAGGACGATCATGTTGTCTTGCAGTTCCATCACGAGCGTTTTTGCGATGCCGCCGCACTGCTGCCGGAACTCGACAGCCTCGACGACCTGATCGAACGCTCACGCCGCGGGCTGGTGTTCCATGGTGAGACCGCCAAACAAGCCGGCAAGCTTTTGGAAAGCGTCGGCGCGTTGACGGGCCTGACGCGACTTGGCCGTGTATTTGAACTTTTTCAGTTGCTGGCGACCACGTCGGAATGGACCATGCTCTCAAGTCCCGATTATGGTCCGGATCTCGAACCGGACGTTCAAAGGGCGGTCAGCGAAGTGATGGACTATGTCTATGACAATCTCATCGGTGAGGTTCGCATGTCGCGCGCCGCAAAGCTGGTGGGTATGTCCGAGCCCACCTTCTCACGGTTCTTCAAGCGCAACACGGGTTGCACCTTCGTCGATTATGTCCGCAAGTTGCGCATAGCAAAGGCTTGCGAACTCCTTGTCGATCCATCCAAACGGATCACCGACATCTGTTTCGAAGCCGGCTTTCAAAACATCTCGAATTTCAACCGCCGATTCTTGGCGGAGAAAGGGATGGCACCGTCGCGCTACAGGCATCTTCTAGCACAGGCGACACGGGCTGAAGTTCAAGGCGACGCAATGCGCTAATCTGACGATACGGTCACGTGATCAGCAGACCACCATCAACCGCAAGACTGTGGCCAGTCACCATGCTCGCGCCATCGTCGAGCAGATAGGCGATCACATCGGCCACCTCGGGAGGTTCGATGAAGCGACCCATTGCAATGCGGTTCTTCACCGGATCGGCCTTGGCGGGGTCGCTCCACGCCTTGACGGCCATGGGCGTGAGCGTGACCGCCGGGTTCACCGAATTCACGCGGATGCCGTGGACTCCAAGCTCGATGGCCATGACACGGGTCAGCGCATCGAGCGCAGCCTTCGAGGCGCAGTAGGATGTGTGATCGGCGATGCCGATCGATGCCGCAACGCTTGACACATTGACGATGGAACCGGCAACGGAGCGCTCGATCATGTCGCGGGCGGCTACCTGCGCGATCACCATGGCCGCCTTGGTGTTGACCGTCATCAGGTGATCGAAAGAAGCGAGCGACGTTTCCAAAAACGGCTCCAGTGCCGTCGTCCCGGCATTGTTGACCAGCCCGTCGAGCGGCAAGGCATCCTGAACGCATTTCTGGATGTCATCGAGGTGTGCCAAATCGCAGGCGATCGTCTCGCAACCCGTCTCGGCGTTTAACCGATCAAGCCCATCCTGCGAACGGCTGAGCGCAATAACGTTCGCGCCGCGTGATGCCAGCAGCCGCGCGGTCGCTTCGCCAATGCCCTTGCCGGCACCTGTCACCAAAATGCGCTTACCGTCGAGACCCACAATCCGCGCTCCCTCAAGAAAAGCTTCGGGCCCCGCGAAAGGGCCCGAAGCAACCTTATGCCATCCGATCTAGGCGGTCACCGGCCCATGGCAGGCCGTGAATAGCGGTTGGCGTGCTCGACGATCTCACCAGCATCGGAGTTGGCGTCAATCATGATGAACGGCCCGGACCAGACTGCCGGAACCTCTTCGCCATTCATATGACCGACAAAAGCGTCGGCAACGGCAACGCCGCTATCGTCGATGGAGCGCAGGGGCGAAGCGCTCAGCCAGCCCTCCTCCATGGCGGTTATTTCATCACCCGTGCCGCCGAAACCGATGGTCATGATCTCGTCGGACAGACCAGCCTGCCGCACGGCCTGACCGGCACCCAAGCCGACCGCCGTGGACACGCCATAGATGACGTCGAGATCCGGATGTGCCGTCAGCAGGTTTTGGGTGGCCTCGAACGCCTTCACGCGATCAAAGTCTGTGTGAACGCCGACGACGACCTCGATGTTCGGGAACTGTTCAATAACGGACGTGAAACCGCCCATACGTTGGTCGCTGACAACGCCTGGAACGCCCTGCAGCACGGCCACCTTGCCGACGCCGTTCAGCTGTAGCGCGGTCCACACGCCAGCCAGCCGCCCGCCTTCCTCGTGATCGAAGGCGATGTATTGCAGGCCGCGAGCACTCTCATCCTCATGCGGTTCGAGGAAATTGTAGACGACCGCAGGAATGCCGGCCTCGTTCAACTGGCGCAGAGCCGGCACGGCCGCCTCATACTCGGTTGCACCAAGCATGACGTAGTCGACACCACGCTGAATGACGGATTCGACCTGGGCAAGCTGACCAGCGTGATCGGTTGCGTTCGGAACGGCCAAGAGCTGAACGTCGTAATCGACGCCCAGTTCGTCAAGACGCCCGCGCATGGACCAGTAGACCCGCTCCCAAGCATCGGAGATGTCAAAAGACGGCGACAGATAGGCGATCTCGATCGGCTCGTCCTGCGCGACAACGGGCGATGTCATCGCAATGGCCATCGTGGCGGCTGCCACGAACAGATTACGGCAAAGATTCTTCATCAGATTTCCTCCCTTATGTGCCGTGTGGTGATCCTTCAATTCGGACTGTTTGTGAGAACGCACTCCAGCAACCAGCTAAGAGCGGCGACCACCGATCTTGCGGAGCCACGGAATGCGGTTTTCGCGGAAATTGTTGATGGTCACGGCCGCAATGACGATCGCGCCGATGGCGACAAGCTGCCAGAAGAACTCCACGCCCGCGATCACAAGCGCATTGTTCAGCATACTGAGAAGGATCGCGCCGAGAAGGCTGCCATATATCGTGCCGCGACCGCCGAACAGGCTTGTGCCACCAATGATAACGGCGGCGATCACATGGATCTCCATCGCCGTGCCCATGGTGGCTTGTGTGCCGTCGATACGGGCCATCCACAGCAGACCGCCCAGTGCCACGGCGAACCCCATCAGCGCGTAGGTCAACACTTCAATCCGTTGCACATTGATGCCGGCAAGCCGCGCGGACTCCCGGTTGCCACCGACGGCGCGTACATGCAGTCCAAAGCTCGTATGGTTGAACAGCCAGAAGCTGAAGGCCACGAACAGCGCTGCGACCAGAATCGGTACGGGAATGCCGAAAACCGCACCCTGGCCGAGCCAAAGGATTGGCCCCGGCAGGCCGAAATAGAGTTCGCCGGCCGAATGCAGCAGGGCCGCCCCTCGAAAGGCGACCATGGTCCCTAATGTTGCAATCAGGGCGGGGATGGCGAGAAAGGCAACAAGCGCGCCGTTTAAGGCACCAAGCGCGATGGCCAGCCCGAACATGACAATCAGGGCCAGCCCCCAAGGACTGCCGCCATCCACCATGCCGAAGAACACGCAAGTGACCAGCGCCAAGAGCGAGCCGACCGACAAGTCGATGCCGGCTTTGGAGATGACAAACGTCATACCCATGGCGACAATGACATAAGTCGACGACTGGGTAAGGACGTTGGCGAGATTGGAAAGCGTCGCGAAGCGCGGATTGATCCACGTGAATAGCAACGCCAAGGCCACGACGACCACCGTCAGGCCGACACCTTGGAGGTTGAAGCGCCGATCCGATCCGCCGATCGATTTTGCAGAATTTGATGCGTTCTCGGTGCCAGGTGCCCCCGTCACGACAGCCATTTGCGATCCTCCTCTCGGGCACCCGATGCTCCGAGTGTGATCAGCCCGACAATGGCCTCGCGCGTCGTGTGTTCGGTCGGGATGACCGCGACCAGTTTGCCGTTTTTCATCACGGCCACCCGGTCGGCGATCTTGAACACATGCTCCAGATTGTGACTGATGATCAGGACGGTCAGGCCCTCGTCGCGGAGCCTGACGACCAGATCGAGCACTTTGCTGCCTTCGTCGACGCCGAGGGCCGCCATCGGCTCGTCCATGATCAACAGCTTCGGCTTTGCTAGTAGGAGACGGCTGATGGCAATCGTCTGGCGCTGGCCGCCCGACAGGCGGCGCACCGGCTCGTTCAAGGTCGGTAGGCCGATGGAGAAGCGGTCGAGCAGTTCCCGCGTCTGTCGGCGCATCTCTCCATGGTCGAGTTGCGGCAGCAGGCCCAACAGGCGGGACTTGATCTCGCGGCCGAGAAAGACATTTTCGGGAACGTTGAGGGTATCGACCAGCCCCAGGTTCTGGTGGACCGTTTCAATACCGCGCTCGGTCGCGTCTCGGGGGGTGCGAAGCTCAATCACTTCGCCTTGCAGAAAAATCTCACCGCCATCGGGCTCCAACGCGCCTGAAAGCGCCTTAATCAGCGTTGATTTGCCGGCACCATTGTCGCCGACAAGCGCCAGGATCTCGCCTTCGCTTATGTCGAGGCTCACCGAACTCAGCGCGCGTAAGCCGCCATAATACTTGTCGAGATTGCGAACGGATAACAGATTGGCCGCCGCGTTGGGCGTCCCGGCTGTGGTGGCCATGACATCCTCCCTGGGCATGGCTCGTTGATCGAACCTTTTTGTTTGCCACAGATGACTCTTGAAGAGCTTATGGTCCCAGCCTAGAGGCGCCACCGAGCGCTCTCTAGGGTCAATATTGAGTGGTTTCTGTACTAATTTTCATGTCGTTCGTGGAGAATCCTTAAGAGTCTGGTGGAGTTGGCCGCTTCAGGCCGTTGTTGTCTTGGTTTCCCTGTAGTTTGGGACTCCCAATCGGGTCGCGCCGTGATGCCCTGAAGCTCGGTTTCGGGCATCGGGGACGAGCGATGAGCAAGCCACGGGACAATCGGCGGAAGGGCCTATTGCGGCCGCCGTTGGCCCAGATCGTCGGCCTTGGCCATCCGTTGGCCGGCTGGCGCGAGGGATCGACTGGGACTTTCTCGACGGCCGCTTCCGCTCTGTGTGCCATGCCGGTCTCGGCCTAGCGGACGGATCGGCGTGCGAGGTGGATTTGGGCGTCTTTGCCGTCGCCGCGCCGAAGCCGGCGGGTCGGAGGTGATCGTCGACCGGAGTGGTGCCGCGCGTTTGGCCCGCGAAGACGGCGAAGGCGCAAACCTCTTTGGCGGCGCTTATGACACCCCGGGCCAGCAGATGGCGGTTGTGATGGTCAGAGACGGAAATCTGAAGGGTCTGGCGACGTTTCGCTACCGGCGGTTTCGGTTGCCCTAAGACACCTTGCGCAGCAGCGCGATAAAGGTTTCGCGCTCATCGACGGTCAACGGTTCAAGGATTTTGCGAGAGACGGCCTTGCCCCGCCGTATGATCGCCAGGGCCGTATCGACACCCGCTTCGCTAAGGCGGACCATCAGCATGCGTCTGTCGCTTTGCGATGGGAAGCGCTCCATCAGGCCGGCGGCGCCGAGGCGCGAGACGACGCCCTTGATCGTGGCCGGATCCATCGATGTCTGGCGGCCCAGCAGGTTCTGGGAAACCTCGCCCTGCCGCAGCACGGTGATCAGGGCGGCGAACTGACGGGGTGTGACGTCGAACCCTTCCAGAACCTGTTGAAAGCACAGCGTCGCGCGCTGGTGCGCCCGGCGAATCAGATAGCCCGCCTGATCCTCCAACCGATAGTCGATCTCGGCCAGGGCCGCGTCGATTTCCGCCCGGTCGAGGGCAGGTCCGGCTGGCTTCGCCGTCAATCTCGCTTGCGCACGTGTCTTACTCATGACGACCCGATCGGGCCTCCGGCTTCTTGGCTAAAGCGGCTCGCTAGCAAACCGGCGCGTATCAGACAACCGTGTAGGCGCCATCGGCAGTGACGTTGGCGCCGACAATGAACGAGGCCTCGTCGCTTGCCAGAAACGCCACGACGGCGGCGATTTCCTCGGCCGTGCCGAACCGGCCCAAGGGCTGCAGCGCCATGTAGGATGCCATCGCCGCGTCGTAATCGTCGGCCGTCTTGCGCACCCCGTCCTGCAGCCCGGGCGTCATGATCGTGCCGGGACAGATCGCATTCACGCGGATGTTGTCCTTGATCAGCGAGATCGCCGCGCCGCGCGTCATCGAACTGACGCCGCCCTTGGACGCGTGATAGGCGGCATAGCCGGGCGAGCCGACGATGGCGAAGGTCGACGAGGTGTTGATGATCGCGCCGCCGCCGCGTTTGCGCATCAGCGGAATGGCATGCTGGATACCGAAGAATACGCTCTTCAGATTGATGTCGATGATCTCCTGCCACTCCTCCTCCGACGTCTGCTCGAAGGTATGCACGCTTTGGATCGCGGCGTTGTTGAACAGGACGTCGAGGCCGCCGAAGGCTTGCTCCGCCCTGTCCAGCGCGGCACGAATGTCGGCCACACGCCCCACGTCGCAGAAGATGAACTGGGCGGCATCGCCCAGTTCGTCGGCCAGGGCCCGGCCAGCCTCTTCGTGGATGTCGGCCAGGATCACCGAGGCCCCTTCCGCCACGAATTTGCGCGTCGTCGCAGCGCCGATGCCGTTCGATGCGCCTGTGATCACCGCCACCTTGCCCTGAAGCCTCATGAGACGAACTCCAAATCCGATCCGATTGCCATATTTGTGAGCTGCCGGCGGGCGGTCAGCGCCTCGACCACGTCGGCGGAGGTGACGACCAGGCCGAAATGGGTCGCGATGTCGTAAAGCGACGAGGCCTGCTCGCGCGGGCTGGTGGCCGCGCAGGCATCCTGCGGCACCACGACCTGATAGCCGTTGAAGAACGCGTCATGCACGGTGGAGCGCACGCAGATGTTGGTGACGACGCCGAAGATCACGAGCTGGGTGATCTCCATGTCCTTCAGCGTCAGGTCCAGGTCGGTTTGGAAGAAGCCGGAATAGCGGTGCTTGTAGACCCGCAGATCATCGTCTTGCGGCGCCAGATCGTCGATCACCTGGGCGCCCCATGAGCCTTCGGCGCAATGCGGTGTCCGCTTCAGGAACTCCCGGTCGCGGCGCAGGCCCGTGCGATGGGAATCGATCACCCAGATCACCGGCACGCCAGCCTCCCGCGCGGCGGCGATCACCGACCGCTGCGGGTCCATCAGTGTCTCATAGCCCGGCAGCACCATGGCACCGCCCGGCTTGCAGAAATCATTCAGCATGTCGACGACCAGGACGGCGGTCTGCGCCGGATCCAGGGTGATGGCGCTTTCCGATCGATGGGCGGAAAAGGGGTCGATGGTCATGGGTGGTCTCCTAACGCAAGCCGTCTTCGCCCGTGATGTCCGACGCCGCCAGACCGCCGACGCGGGCGTGGATGCGCGGCCCGGTGGTCATGGCGAGAAACACCATCATCTCGTCCGGGCGCGGCGCATCCGGTATGCCCGCCTCGATCGCGTCGAAATGGGACCGGACATAGGACGCCTGGATATGGGTGATCGGCAAGTCCAGGCGGCTGCCGGCCGCGCCGATCTTCTTGGTCGACGGCACGATCGCCTTGGCGCCGCCCAGCGCGTCGCGCATGGCGTAGCCGCCGGGCGCGTGCCACAGGGCGCCATGCTCGATCTCGCCGTCCAGGCCGACGATCGCGCCCTTGCCGAAGCCCTCGATCTTGCCCGGGTCGCCGCCCAGCGCATCGATCAGCTTCTGCGCCAGCGCCGCCCCCACGGGCTTCAGAGCCTCCATGAACGGCATCAGGTCTTCGACGTAGCCGCCGGCGAACGGATTGCTCAGCACGGCGAAGGCGTAGCCGCGATGCAGCGGCTCCCCGCCGGCCGGACCGCCCTCGTGATAGATCGTTTCGGTAAAGACGCCGTCCTTGCGGATCGCGGCTTCCATCGGCGTTCTCCTCGTGAATAGCGGTCAGTCGCGCAGCAACTGATAAAGCAGGGCGAAGAACCGGTCGGCATCGACTGACGTCGCGATGCGGACATTGTCGGGCAGGTCGCGCTCGCCCCAGAAATCGGCCACGGTGGCGCCAAAGGTGACGGTGCCGCGTAGGTCCACCGCGACATGGGCGGGCCTGGTTTCGATCAGGCTGGGGTCCAGCACGGCCGCCAGGGCCAGCGGGTCGTGCAAGGCGCCGCCGACACCCATCGTGCCGCGATGCAGCTTCTCGTAGAAGGCCAGCCAGTCCAGCACGACCTGGCCCAGCGGCGTGCCGATTTCCCTCAAGGCCTCGAATTGCGGTTCCTCGACCAGCACCTGCATGGTCACGTCGAGCCCGACCATGGTCGTCGGCACGCCCGAATCCACAACGATGGCGGCGGCCTCGGGATCGCAGAAGATGTTGAACTCAGTCGGCGTGAAATACTCGCTGCGGCGGTAAAACACCCCGCCCATCAGCACGATTTCCTTGATCTTCGGCTTAACGTCCGGATGTTTGAGGAACAGAAGCCCGATATTGGTCAGCGGGCCGGTCGGCACCAGCGTGATGGGCGAAGGGGCGTCGTGCAGCCAGGCGGCCAGTGCGTCGACGGCGTGCAATGGCTCGACGGCACGGTCGCTGTCGGGCAGTCCGGGCGTGCCGTCCAGGCCGGAGGGGCCATCGGCCGTTCCAAGGCGCAGCGGACGCGCCAAAGGCCGATAGCAGCCGCGGGCGATCGGCACCTCGTCCGCGCCGATGAAGTCCATGATGCGCAAGGCATTGCGCGTCGTCGCCTCGATCGGCGCGTTACCGCAGACGGTGGTGACGCCGATCAGGTCGATGTCGGGCGAACGATGGGCCATGACCAGCGCGATGGCGTCGTCATGGCCGGGGTCGCAATCGAGAATGATGGGGATGGACATGATTATCGCGCCTCGTCCGCTCAGATCCGACCAAGAATGGTGTTTTTGAACAGGGATACGAATCGCCTGCCGTCGATTGTCGTACAGATATGCGCGGTGCGCGGCCCTTCCGCCGGCAGGATCTGAAAGCCGCGATAGGCGACCGTCTGTCCCCGCGCGATCCGCCCCTCCAGCTCGACGTCGACGAACAGCGGGCCGTCGGTCGTGCACAGGGTCGGATCGATCGCCAGCGCCACCGCGATCACGTCGTCCAGCGGGAAGCCCACAAGGCCGAAGAACTCGCGCCAGATGTCGATATAGATCGGTAGAAACTCGACCAGATAGCCGGCTAGCGGTACATCATGCTCGGCCAGGTCCGCGAGATCGTCGCGGGTCAGCATGGCGTCCGCGGCGTCGTTGGTTTCACAGACATCAAGGCCGACGATGGTCAGCTTCATGCCGGAGTTCATGACCAGCTTGGCCGCCTCGGGATCGGCCCAGATGTTGTACTCCGCCACCGGCGTGATGTTGCCGGGGCAATGGAAGGTGCCGCCCAGCACGATGCATTCCGGCACCAGCTTGGGCAGGTCCGGCTCCTGCAGCAGCGCCATGGCCACGTTGGTAAATGGGCCGGTCGCCACCAGCGTGATTTCACCCGGGTTCTGGCGCACGGTTTCGAGAATGAAATCGACCGCGTGGCGATCGTCGGCCGGGCGTTTCGGCTCCGGCGCCGGGGCATTGAACCCCTTCAGGCGCTCGCCGAACCGGTCGTGCAGGGTCTTCTCGAAATGCACCGGGGCTCGCATGTCCTCCTCGCTGTGCCCCACGATCGGCCGATAGGCGCCGGCCGCGACGGGCACATCGTCCCGCTCCGCCCGGGTGAGCGTGTTGAGCGCGACACGGGTCGCCTGTTCAATCGAGCCGCTGGCGCCCATCACCGTTGTGACGCCCTCAAGCTGAATCTCGGGGTGGCGCGCGGCGAACAGGATGGCGAGGATGTCGTCGCCGGCGGAGTCCACGTCGAGGATCATGCGCACCATAAGGATCTCTCCCTCAACTCACGGCCCCGATGCCGGCCGGACCTTGTCGAAAATCTCGCGGAACACGCGCGGCCGGCTGCGATAGGCGAAGGCGAACAGGAAGGCGATCGTCACCAGATACGGCACGGTCTGCACGACATAAGACGGAATGTCGAAGGTCTGCAGGCGCACCGCCAAGGCGTCGGAAAAGCCGAACAGCAGGCAGCCCGCCAAAACCAGAAGCGGATCGCCGTTAGAGAAGATCAGGACCGCTACGGCCATGAAGCCGCGGCCCGACGACATGTTCTCCGTGAACATGGTGATGTAGCCCAGCGACAGATGGGCGCCGGCAAGCCCCGCCAGGGCGCCGCAGAACAGGGCGGCGATGTATTGCAGCCGGGCGACGGAGATGCCCAGGGCCTCGGCCGCCTCCGGCTTCTCGCCCGCGACCCTGATGTAAAGGCCCAGCCGTGTCCGCCCGAAGAATATGACCAGCACCGGCACGAGCAGGAAAGCGACGTATACCAGCGGCGTGAAACCACTGAACACTTGCGCGACCTGGCCCAGCGACGAAGCCCCCGGCACATGGACGGGCGGCAGGCCGACAATGTCGCGCGAGATGATGGACCCGCGCGTGCCGAAAATGGCGTTCATCAGCGCGATGGTCATGCCGCTGGCCAGAATGTTGATGGCCAGGCCGACCACGACCTCATTGGCGCGAAAGGTCACCACCAGCAGGGCGAACAGCGTCGCCGTCAGCATGCCCGCGATCATCCCGGCCATCACGCCCATGATGGCGGAGCCGAAATACATGCTGCCCAGGACGGCGAAGAAGGCGGACACCAACATCATGCCCTCCAGGCCGATGTTGAAGATACCGGCCTTGGTGGTGAAGGCACCGCCCAAGGCGACCAGCAAGATCGGCACCGTGGTGCGGATCGTCGCGGCCAGCAGGGAGATGTTGAAGATGTCGCCTAATACTTCCATCGGCGCTCCCCAGCCGTGGCGTCGCCGCGGCGGCCGATGCGCACCTGCGCCGACACGCACAGGATGATCAAGGCCTGAAGTACGGTGATGATCTCGCGCGACATGGTCGTGTCGACCTCCAGCAACAGCGAGCCGGAGCGCAGCATGCCGAAGAACAGGGCGGTGATCACCGTCAGCAGCGGGTTGGCATTGGCCAACAGGGCCGCAATCACGCCGTCGAACCCAAAGCCCGGCGCGAAGCCCTCCATGAAGCGATGGTGGACGCCCAGTGTCTCCACGCCGCCGGCCAGGCCGCCGATGGCGCCGGACACCAGCATCATGCGGAAGATCTTGGCCCGTATGTTGACACCGCCATACTCGGCATAGCGCTGATTGGACCCCATGGTTCCGCTTTCGAAGCCTGAGACGGTGCGCAGGAAATAGAAGTGAAGGCCGACCGCCAGCGCCAGGCCGATGAACAGGCCATAGTTCAGGCGCGAAAATTCGAATAAGGTCGGCAGCATTGAGCTTTCGAGGATCGGCGGTGTTTCCGACCAGCCGCCCGGGCGCTTGAACAGGAAGATCGTGAAGTACGAGGTCAGCAGCACGGCCACGTAGTTCAGCAGGATGGTGGAGACCACCTCATTGGCGTTGTAGCGGGCGCGGAAAAAGGCCGGCACGGCGATCCAGGCCGCGCCCGCGATGACCGCCACGATCATCGCCAGCGGCAGGTGAAGAAACCAGGGCAGCGGCAGCGAAAACCCGATCAGGGCGGCCGCGAATCCGCCCATATAGAGCTGGCCCTCGACGCCGATATTGAACAGGCCCGACCGAAAGGCCACGCAGGCCGCCATGCCGGCGATCATGATCGGGGTGCTTTGCAGCAGGGTGCCGGCGATGCGCTGGGGACTGCCGAACGCGCCGTCCAGCAGCGTGGCGTAGGCGACGATCGGGTTCTCGCCGATGCCGACGATGATCAGGCTGCCGATGACGAGGGCCAGCAAGAGCGCGATGCTCTGCTCAAAGGTGGAGCGGAAGAAGCGCATCAGGCCGCCCCCGCCGGCAAGCCCGGCGATCCTTGCGTTGCGGCGGCATCCCCGCGCACGCCGGCCATCAGCAAGCCGATCTCCTCCTCCGTCGTGGTCGTCGGATCGACCTCGCCGATGATCTCGCCCTCGAACATCACCAGGATACGGTCCGCGAGCGTGAGGATCTCGTCGAGTTGGACGGAGAACAGCAGGATGGCCTGGCCGGCCTCGCGACGGCGCAGGATCTCATCATGGATCTCCGTCATCGCGCCAATGTCGACGCCGCGGGTCGGTTGATCGACCAGCAGGAAGTTGGCATCCTGCGAAAACTCGCGCGCCACGACCGTTTTCTGGATGTTGCCGCCGGACAGTGTCTTGACGGCCCGATCGACGCTGTCCGTACGGACGTCGAATCGCTTCACCAAATCGTTTGCCGTCGCCGTGATCGCCTCGCTGTTCAGCCAGCCATGGCGCGACCATGGGGCCTTGTGATGGCGGCCCATCAGCATGTTCAGGCGGATGGGCGCGTCGCGATCGACACCCCGCTCCATCCTGTCGGCCGGAACATGGGCCAGGCCGATGTCGCGAATCGCGCGCGGCGACGCGGCATCGATAGCAGTGCCGTTCAGCCGGATGGCGCCATGGCTGGGCAGCCGCAGACCGCTTATGACCTCCGCCAGCTCCCCCTGGCCGTTTCCGGCGACGCCCGCGATGCCGACGATCTCATGGGCGCGGACTTCGAAGCTGACATCGCGGACGGCCTTCAGGCCCCGGTCGTCCCGCGCCCACAGATCCGACACCTCAAGAATCGGATCGCCCGCCTTGCCCGCATGGGCCGGCCGGTCGAAGCTGATGTCCTTGCCGACCATCATGCGCACGAGTTCGGATTTCGACAGGGACGCGGTCGGTCTGGTGTCCACCACCTCGCCTTGGCGCAGCACGGTGGTTGTCGCCGACACCTCCATCACCTCTTCCAGATGATGACTGATGAAGATCACGGTCATCCCGTCGGCGACAAAGCCGTTCAGGATGCGAAACAGCTCGCGCCTTTCTTGGGGCGTCAGAACGGCCGTCGGTTCGTCCAGGATGATGATCCGGGCACCGCGAACCAGAACCTTCAGGATCTCGATCCGTTGTTCGATGCCGACCGGAAGATGCCGGACGATCGCCGTCGGCTCGACCCTCAGACCGTAGCGTTCCGACAGCGCGTGCACCTGGGCGATGGCCGCATCGCGGTCGATCAGGCCGTAGCGCTGCGGCTCGATGCCCAAAAAGATGTTCTCCGCCGCCGTCAGGGACGGCACCAGCTTGAAATGCTGATGGACCATGCCGAGGCCGAGCCTGATGGCGTCTTTCGGCGAGCGCAGATGCGCCGGTTCGCCGGCGACCTTGATGGTTCCCTCATCCGGCTGAAGCAGGCCGAACAGGATGTTCATCAAGGTCGTCTTGCCGGCGCCATTCTCGCCGATGACGGCATGCACCTCGCCGGTGCGTACGGCGAAGGTGATGTCGCGATTGGCCACCACCTTGCCGAATCGCTTGGTGATGCCCTGCATCTCGATCGCGTACGGGGTCTCGGCCACTGCTGTCAGGTTATACCAGGCGTCACGGTGAAGGGTCTTCTTGCTTGAAGCTTGGTGCCGGTCGAAGGCGCGGCGTGCGCGCCCTGACCGACACCAAGTTCACCCCCAACCGTCAAACCTCAAAGCACGGAGTCGACGACAATCGCACCGGAGGCGATGTCTTGGCGGATCTGTTCCAGCCGGTCCTGCACCTCCTGCGGGATCGAACTCATCACGTCCGGACACAGCAGCAATTCGACGCCGCCGGCCGCCACGTTGAAGTCGTATGCGCCGGTGCGCACACCCTCACCAGAGGCCTGGGCGCCGACCAGATCATAGACCGCCGTGTCGACCCGCTTGAGCATGCTGGCCATCACGTTGCCGGGCGCCACATCGCACTGATCGATGTCGACCCCGATGGAGTAGTTGCCCGAGATGCCGCTGGCCTGAAGCACGCCTTCGCCCGTCGGGCCGGCGGCGTTGTAGACGATGTCGGCACCCTGGCCGTACAGCGACATGGCCAGTTCCGAGCCCCTGGCCGGATCGTCGAACGTGCCGGCGAAGACGGATGCCACACGGGCATCCGGGTCGATGTAGGCCACGCCCTGTTCGTAGCCGACGAGGAAATTGCGGATGACGGGAATGTCGCGGCCGCCGACAAAGCCGACCACGTTGTCGGAATTGATGCCGTCGACACCCTCCTGGCTCGTCATCATGGCGGCAAAAGCGCCGGCCAGAAACGACCCTTCATTCTCGGCGAAGTCGACATAGGTCATGTCGTCGCTTTCCAGCACGCCGTCGATAAAGACGAATTGTTGGTCCGGATAGGCCGAATGCGCCTCTTCCAGCGCGTTGACCAGTTCCCACCCCATCACGAAGACCAGGTCGAACTCATCGTCCTGGGCCACGTTGATGAACTGCTCTTCGTAATCAAGGGCGCGGTTGCCCGTATCCACCAGCAAAACGCCGACATCGAAGTCGGCCTCGGCCTGGTTCAGGCCTTCGACGATCGCCAGCCCGAAACCTTGGGCGAAATAGCCGGAAATCGCCGCCACATCGGCGCTCTGCGCCCCCGCCTGCAACGGCGTCAAAAGCGCGGCCGTGGCCAGCGACCCCAGCAGCGGCCCGAGATGTCTGCGTCTGATCATTGTGAGTCTCCCTCATTCATGGACGGCTCGGGCCAGGACCTAGCCAAACGCCAATGGACGCCCCCAGAGACGCAGCGAACATCGGACGTTACCGCCAAATGCCAGCGACCCAGGTGGCCCCAACGCCATCTTGCATTACAGGAGATATCGTTTGTGAATGAACAAAAAAAGTCAACAACAAAATCATAACAAATTAAGTAAATGAGATATATATTTGAATAAAGCAAATAAATATGGCGCCGAAACCAAAGTAATCGGCTAAACGACGCTGATCAGTTTCTGCTCGGCGGGCCGCGCCCTCGTTGGCTGTCAACTCATGGGGCTACGACCTCGGGCAGGCGGCTGGTCGGTGGTGTGTGGCGCGACCGGTGACAGCGGATGATGCCGTCGATCATTACCATGCCGATGCCGGGCAGGTCGCCCATGGCAAGGGCCTGGAGTATGTCGCCGCCGGCCGAATGCTGCGGTTCGGCCGCGAACAGCAGGTCGGCAGGCCGCCCGACCTCGATCAGTCCGCTGTCGAGCCCGCGCATGCGGGACGTGTTGCCGGTGGCAAAGCAGACGACGTGTTCCGGCGGCAGTTCCCCCACGCCAGCCAGTAGCGCCATGACGCGCAGGATGCCCAGCGGCTGAACGCCCGATCCCGCCGGTGAATCCGTGCCCAAGATAACCCGATCGGGCTGTCCGAGTTCATAGGCCGCGCGCGCGGCGTACAGGCCGGCGCGCTCGTTGCCGTTGTGGACGATCTCAATGCCGCGCTGGCAGCCCTCGCACAGGCAGCGGATCTGGTCGACGGGCAGGGCGGTGTGCCCGCCATTGATGTGGCCGATGATGTCCGGATCGGCCTCCAGAACGACATCCTTGTCGATATAGCTGGAGCCGGGGACCGAGGGCCCGCCGGTGTGGATGGTCGATTGCAGGCCGTGCTTACGGGCCCAGCCGACCATGCGCTGGGCCTCTTCGCCCGCGCGGACGGTGCCGAGCCCCACCTCGCCGATCAGCGTCACCCCGGCCTCGGCCAGGTCGGCGAAATCCTGCTCCGTCATGCCCTGTTCCAGGATCGGCGCGCCGGCATGCAGCTTCACGCCGCCAGGGCGAAAGTTGGAAAACGCCCGTTGCGCCGTGATCGCCAGGGCCTTCAGCCCGACGATGTCCTTCGGCCGGCCCGGCAGATGCACTTCGCCCGCCGAGATCATGGTCGTGACGCCACCATTCAGGAAGGAGTCGATCCAGCCGAGCTGGTTTTGCCGCGGCGTCCAGTCCCCGAACACGGGGTGCACATGGCTGTCGATCAGACCCGGCATCACCGCGCTGCTATTGGCATCGATCACTTGGGCCGGACCAGCGTCCGCCAACTCCCGACCTGCACCGATCGCGGCGATCACGCCGTTTTCCACCAGGATGGCGTCGGCGTCGAGCAGCGGCTGGTTAAGGTCTCCGGACAGCAGCAGCCCGATGTTTCGGATCAGCGTCCGCTCCGGCGGGGTTTGGGCGGCTGGTGCGTGCATCGGGCGGGCGCCTAGACCAGGCCGTCGGTGCCGACGATGTCGGCCGTGGTCAACCCGCCGACACGGGGCGACGGCCGGCCGCCATCGGTCAGCACGACGGCGACGACGATCTCGTCGGCGCGCGGCGCATCGGCCACGCCGACCGTCATGGCGTCGAAATGGCTGCGCACCTTGGCCGCGACCTTGTGGCCCAGGGGCACGTCGATCGCGGCACCGATGCCACCGAGCTTCTTCGCGGACGGGATCAGCGCCGGGCTGTGGCCCAACAGCCGGCGCAGCGGCGCGCCCAGGCGCGGATGCAGCAACGCGGCGGCATGCTCGATCTCACCGTCCGCACCCACGATCGCGGCCTTGCCGAAACTCTCGACGGCCGAGCCGTCGCCGCCGAGCGCGGCCAAGGCACGCTCACCAAGCTCACCGCCAAGCGCTTCGCCCCATTCCATCAGCAGATCAAGGTCATCATGGTCACGCCCGGCGAACGGGTTGGCGATGACCGCCAGGGCGGCGGCCCGATGGATCGGTTGCGCCAGTTCGTGGCTTTTCTCGGCCCGAATCTCCTCGGCGATCGTCACAAACCTGCGGGTGAACGGCCCTGTTCTTGGAACCACCACAACCTCCGCCTCTTGGATCTGCAATGGTCAGACAACTCGTTTGTACTCAAACAAGTTTATTCGTACACAAACAAATTTGTCAACAGGCCCTTCAGATGCCTGACGTGCGATCTGGATGCCGGGCGGGAAACCCGCACACCGACATTTCGACGCTCACCGGACGGGGCGTCGGACTCAGCGGGATATTGCGGCGTGAAGTACCAGACTTCGTGGTTTGTAGTCCGGCGCGTCGTTATCGGGAAATACCGCCTGGCAATGTCCCTCGAACCGACCCGCTTCAAAGGAACCGATACCAGGCGTATCGGCCTTGAGCGGTGTCGCGACGCCAGCATATGACAATTGAAAATGGTTGCCGGACTTCACGACCACGCAGTCGAACTGGCCAATCGGCAGGCCTTGCCCTTCATAGAAATTGACGTCCTGGGTGCGCGCGGGCCGTTCTGTCGCCACGATCACGCAAGAGCCGGCGCGGATTACTGCGGTCGGCCCCAGATTCACCCTTTGGCTGGCGAGCATGGGGCCCTTCATCACGAAATGTCCGGGCAAGAGGGCCTCCACGACGCCGGAAACATGAAGGGGGTCGAACCGGTCTTTGGTGAAGGCCGCACCGATGCGCAGATCGACCCGGCCGCCCGTTCCGACCCGGTGTGCCGCATCCACGAGACCAGGGTCGGTAAGAGGCAGGGCGGCCTTCAACTCAGAAAAGTCCGACAAAAGGACGCCAAGAATCACCGGGCTGTCGCCCGGCGCGCCGGCGTTGGTACGGTCGCCATAGTCGGATATGACGAACGGCCTGTTGTGCGGCTCGGCGCGGACGCATTGAAGCACCTCATCGATTGTCGGGAAACGGTTCACAAACTCCCGGCGTCGGTCCCAAAGCAGCCGGCCAATGTCGCCCGCCATGGACTCGGCCTCACGCGAGGGACCATCGGCGATGGTGATGACCGCCTGGCCCATGTTCGGCACATCGAGAAAGGGCTGACAGTTGCAAAGAGACGCATCGAGCGCCTTCTCGTCCGTGTCCAGCCACTCCTTGAGGCGCTGGTGCGCCTGCTGCAACGGACCCGAGCCCGTTTCGGTCGCGCCGGGCAGGAGCATCGGGACCATCGTGACATAGCTGACCGGCGCTATCTCTCCGACCGCCAGGCGCGTGGCGAAATCGACGATCCGGCGTCCGGTATCGTTGAGATCGGAATGGGGGTTTTCCTTGCAGGCGACGACAACATCCGCCGCCCGCATCATCGCCTCGGTCAGATGCGCATGGAGATCGAGGCCAACAAGCAGTGGCGTCTTCGGGCCAACGGCGGAGCGGACCCGCGTAAGCAGCTCGCCCTCGGCGTCGCCAAGGCTCTCGGTCATCATCGCGCCGTGCAGATCCAGCAACACGACGTCGGCGGATGAGGCATCGAGGCCATCGAGCAGCTCACCGGCCAGGGCTTCGAACGCGGCATCCAGGACCGGTCCGCCGGAGGTGGCAATCGCCGAGACCGGGGCCACTATGTCCGCGCCTAGCTCCATCAGCCGGTCGATCATCCCACCGATGATCGTTCCTGCACTGCGTTGCTCCGAAACAATGGCCGGTCCGCTCGTGACCTGGAAATCCTCAAGCCTGGTGAGGATAGGGTTGTGAGCGTTCGTTTCTTGCGAAAGGCGTGCAATCAGCGCTTTCATCGGTCATGCGATCGAGTTTTTGATCCTTGGAGAACTGTCAAGCCGCAATCGTCCATTAGTCCGCCCCATACCGGGTGCCGGAAACCACGACGCCGACGCGGATCCAAAGTGCCTCTCACCCCCTAAGACACCGCGGCTATAGACCGGCGAAGAAGTTGTCGAGTGCCGTGAACCGAACCAGCAGCACCCGCGCGAGAAGAAAGTTCAGCGCAAATGGCGGCAGCACGGCCACGAGCAGGAACACCACCGGGTGGCGCTCGTTCATCAGGAACAAGAACCACGAAATCAACAGTACGGACGAGAGCACATAGCCGAACACCGGCAAGAGCCCGGCATAGACCAGGCTGCCGATCAGGAACGCGGCCGATCGGCGGCGCTGCCGCCGGTCGTCGTCGCTCGGCGCGGCCCGGGCCGCCCCCGCCATGCTTAAAACCGTCCGCAGGCGAGACACCGCGTAGACTGCGGACAGTACGGCAAGAAAGGCGACGACACCGTTTGGCAACATGGCTTCGAGCCCGTCGCCGCCGCGTGTCGGGATGTATCGGGGAAACGCCCAAAAGAAAAGGAAGCCGCAAAAACCCAAAAGCCCGAGCGCGAGGCAGAGTTGAAAGTCCATAAAGCGCCGCATCACTATTGCCCCGATCGCAAGTGACGGCGATAGCCGATGATCGATGCGCAAACGGCGGCCAGCGCGATGAACCAAAGCACGTTGCCGATCGTGCTCTCAAAAAATACGCTCCAGTCGCCGCCGCTGATCAGGACCGCGCGCCGGAAATTGTCCTCAAGGATCGGCAACAGGATGAAGCCGATCATCACGGTCGACCGCGGCGCGCCGACCTTGTGCATCGTGTAGCCGACCAGGCAAAAGGCGAAGGCGACCCAAACGTCGAAGAAGCTTTGTTGGAAGTTATAGGCGCCCATGGTCGCCAGGATCATGACCACGGGCAGGATGATTGACGTCGGAACGGTCGAAACGCGCGTAAAGACGGGTATCAGAAGCAGGCCAAAAGCCACCAGGAGCATGTTGGCGACGATCAGCCCGCCATAGAGCCCGTAGACGACCTCCGGGTTCTCGGTGAATATCAGCGGGCCGGGCGTCAGGCCGTGGATCATGAATGCGCCGATCAGGATCACCGCCTCTGAATCGCCGGGTATGCCCAGGCCAAGCAGGGGGATGAGATTGGCGCCGCTGACGGCGTTGTTGCCGGATTCGGCCCCCGCGACCCCTTCGACCGACCCCTTGCCGAATTCCTCCGGCTTTTTTGACAGCCGCTTGGCCGCGTCATAGCCAAGCAGGGCCCCAAGCAACGGGCCCATGCCCGGAATGATCCCGATGATCGTCCCGATGACCGATCCCGCGGCAATCGGCTTGCGCATGCGGCGCCAATCGCCGGCCGTAACGCGCGTATCATCGCGGGTCTTGGGCGGCGGTAGAAAGACCTTCGATCCGGTCACCGGCTGTTCAAGCCGGATCAGGACCTCGGCCATCGGCAGCAGACCGATCAGCATCGGGATCAGCCCGATCCCGCCGTAGAAGTCCGAACTGCCGAAGGTCAGTCGCGGCAGGCCGCTGATCGGATCGAGCCCGATCATGGCGACCAGCAACCCGATGCTTGCCCCGATAAGGCCCTTCACCAGCGACTTTCCCGACAGCGAGGCGACGAGCGTAAGGGCCGCGATGGCGATCACCGTGAACTCGACCGGCCCGAACTGAAGGGCGATACGGGCCAGTTGCGCGGCGGAGAGAATGAGAATGATGTCGCTGAACGTGTCGCCGATCGCCGAGGCGAAGAGGGAGATCTTCAGCGCCTTGCGGCCCTTTCCCTGGCGCGCCAGCGCATGGCCATCCTCAACCGTCGCGACCGCCGCCGCCGTTCCCGGCGCCTTGACCAGGATGGCGGCGATGGATCCACCGAAAATCCCGCCCTTGTAAGCGCCCGTCATCATGATCAGGCTTGCCACCGGCGGCAGCATGAATGTGAACGGAATGATCATGGCAATCGCCATGGAGGCGGAAAGCCCGGGGATGGCACCAAGAACAATACCGGCGGCAACGCCGATAACGAGGTAGATGAGGTTCACCGGATCGGCGATTGCCGACACGGCGAGCTGTAAGACTTCCATCACGGGCGGGCCCAATAAGGGGGCGCCCGACCAAGAATGATCACCTGGCCGGGCGCCGGAAAGAGGTGGAGAAGATCAGTTGGCCGCAAGGCCCAGCCGTTCGATCCACTCACCGTTTGAGGCGTAGCGGTTGCGCACCATCTCGCCGTATTCTTCACCCGACATGGCGGCCGCGTCGAGCCCGAGGCCATTGACTTGATCGGTATAGGCGGGGTCCTGGGCAGCCTGATAGAAGACCTCCCTCAGCGCCTCGACGACGTCGTCCGGCGTCCCCGCCGGCGCGGAAAGCCCTGCCCAGCTTTCGATCGCCGTATCATAGCCCTGTTCGATCAGGGTGGGGACGTCCTGCCTCTGGCTCCAACGCCGCGGCCCGGCGGCGGCCACCAACCTAAGGTCGCCGGATTGAAGATTTGCCGAACCGGGACCGATGATCGACATCGTGACAAAGTCGCCGAGCAGCGCCACCTCGCGCTCCGACCCGGACTGGTAGGGGATCGCAACAAATTCCACGCCGGAGAGACTGTTCAAGTTCTCAACCAGAATCCGCTCATCGGTCGAGGTGACCGCGATCGTCACGCGCTCGCCTTCCCGCGCGGCCGCCACGAGATCATCGATCGTCGCGTAGGGAGAATTCGCGTTTACGGCAATGCCGTAGACGTAGCGCAGATAACCGACCACAAAGCTGAAATCGTCGATTTCAAACGGCACGTCCATGGTGTGAGGGGCGACGGTCAGCGGCGACAGGCTGGTCACGCCCACCGTGTAGCCGTCCGGCGTACTCTGCGCCAGCAGCGAAGGGCCCGCCGTTCCCGCACCGCCCGCGCGATTGACCACCGCGATGGGTTGCTGGAGATAGTCCTCCGCCGTTTGGGCGAGTATGCGCGTCGCGGTATCGGTCGTACCGCCCGCGCCGTAATTGACGATCAGGGTAACCTCACGGTCGGGAAACTCTTGCGCGAGAGCCGGCCGTGCCGAAACGGCCGCGGCGCAAACCGCAAGGGCCGAAAACGCGTGGATGAGTGTTCTGCGACGAAACATTTGGATATCCTCCCTGCCATAATTTTGATATATCAAATATGATTTGTCCGCCGAGTCAACAGGATTTTCCAATCCGACATCCGTGCGAGCGGCGCCGGTGCGTCCGGCCAGTGATGCCTCATGTCTGGCACGGCCGGTTGCCGCGTTGGCGCGCATGCGTTGATGCATCAAAAATCATGCTATAGACCAATCGCATGCAATACGCGCCGACCCCGCATGTGTCGGCGCAAGACGGTTCGTCGCGGTCAGGAAGCAAGCATGGTCAAGATCAAACCCGTGGCCCGAGAAGAAAGCCTGAGTTCCAAGGTCTATCGGCAGCTGAAGCTGGCGCTGATGTCCGGCGCGTACCGTCCCGGCGAGAAGATCACCATCCGAGCGATCGCCGAGGCCGCTGGGGTCAGCTTCACACCGGCGCGCGAGGCGGTCGCCCGTCTGATCTTCGAAGGCGCGCTTGAAAATGCTGGGCCCAAAACGGTCATCGTCCCGATCCTCGACAGGCCAGCCCTTTTAGAAGTCACGGCGATCCGGAAATCCCTTGAATGCATGGTCACCGATGTGGGCGCGCCTGCGATCACGCAAGCCCAGATCCGGAAGCTGTGGCAGATCCAGGAACGCCTTGAACGGGCGATGGACGCGTCGAACTTCACCGAGGTTCTGCGGCAAAATGAAGAGTTTCATTTTCTCGTCTACCGCCAAAGCAACTATTCCAACGCGGTCCAGATGATCGAGTCCTGCTGGGTTCGGGTCGGACCATCGCTGAACCTGCTTTATCCCGAGTTCTCGATCAGCAGGGAGGGCGTCAGCAATCACAACAAGCTGCTCAAAGATCTCGAAAGCGGACGGGCGTCGCGGGTTTCCGAACACATCAGGGCCGACATCGAAGCGGGATTTGCGTCCCTTTCCGCACTGATCGATTGATCGCCACGTTCGAGGGCCGGGCCTTGTCACGCTCAAATTTTTGATGTATCAAATTTCAAAAATGGCAGCAGGTCCTCATCTTGTCCCAAACGTTCCGTCAAGCCAGACGCTCACAAACTCTCTATCGGCGCGCATGCCAGGTGTTTCCGGGCGGCGTAACGCGCGCAACCATTACGTTCGATATCCATCCGACCTATATGGCGGCCGGTTCAGGCGCGCGCGTCTTGGATGTCGACGGCAATGAGTACATTGATTTCGCGAACAACTTCACGACGTTGATCCACGGCCACGCTTTCCCCCCGGTGGTGGCGGCGGTGCAAGAACAGCTCGCATCCGGTTCCTGTTTCGCAAACCCGACCGAGACGGAAATCGAGCTTGCGGAACTGATCTGCGCGCGCGTGCCTAGTATCGAGGCGATCCGCTTCGTCACCTCCGGGACCGAGGCGGTCATGTTTGCGATCAAGGCCGCCCGCACCTTCACCGGGCGGCAGAAGATCGCGAAGCTGGAGGGCACCTATCACGGCGCCTATGACTGGGCGGAAGTGTCCGAGACGGTGCCGCCCGATCGCCGTGGCGGCGCGGTTCGACCAGTGCCGAACTATCGCGGCACGCCAAACGCCGTTCTGGACGATGTCGTGGTCGTTCCCTTCAACGATGTGGAACGCACGGCCGAGATCCTCGATCGGCACGGCGACAGCCTTGCGGCGATGTTGATCGACGTCATGCCCAGTCGACCGGGGTTGATCCCGCTAAGTCAGGACTTCGTTGCGCTTCTGAACGATTTCAGCGCCAGTACCGGCGCGCTCATCATCTCGGACGAAGTACTGAATTTCCGCGCCGCATTGCACGGTGCGGCCGCCGCGTCCGGCCTCAATGCCAAGCTGTTCTCGCTTGGAAAGATCATCGGCGGCGGTTTTGCCGTCGGGGCGGTCGCCGGCGCACGCGAGGTCATGGATGTCTTCTCGACCCGCGAAGCGAGGCTGTTGCCCCAAGGCGGCACCTTCGCGGCAAACCCCGTCACCATGGTCGCCGGGCGCGCCTGTCTGCAGCACCTCAACGCCCCTGACTATGCCCGCCTCGCCGACCTTGGCAGCCGCGCGCGTCAGGGCATTCGGGCGGTGCGGGAACGCACCGGCGCGGACATCAACGTCACCGGCCAAGGATCGCTGTTCCGGATTCACCCCAAAAGCGACCCGCCCCGGACCTACGCCGAGTTCTATCAAACGCCCGAGCAGTCCTCGGATCTGAAGAACATCCTCTCGGGTTTGGCACACCGAGGCATCTTGCTCTCCAACACCGGGCTTGCGGCCCTCTCCACACCGATGGGGCCTGCGGAGATCGACGCGTTCCTGACGTGCCTTGAGGAAACACTGAAAGAGCGGGTTGCGGCATGAAAGAAGCCATGGCCGATCGTCTGGCGCGGCTGCTCAGCCACTATGGTGTCGACGTCATGTTTTCGCAGAGCCTGCCGAGCCGGTTGGTCTTGGCCGCGGAAGATATCGGCGTTCGACAGGTGAGCTACCGGACCGAAAATGCCGGCGGGGCCATGGCGGACGGCTTTGCCCGAAAGTCCGGACGCATCGGCGTGGTGTGCGCGCAGAACGGCCCGGCGGCGACGCTTCTCGTCCCGCCGCTTGCCGAGGCCCTGAAAGCGAGCATTCCCATCCTCGCGCTTGTCCAGGAAGTCCCGCGGCAGCAGACCGACAAGAACGCGTTCCAGGAGTTCGACCATCTGAGCCTGTTCGCGCCCTGCACGAAATGGGCCAGGATCGTGAACGACCCGGCGCGCATCGACGACCATCTGCGACAGGCCTTGATTGCCGCCACCAGCGGGCGCCCGGGGCCGGTCGCTCTCATGCTTCCGTCGGACGCTCTGCTCGAAGCGCATGGTTTCGGCGCCCTGCCCGGCGATGCAGATCTCGGGCACTATCCGCTGGACCGGACCCTGCCCGTGCCTGAGAGGATCGACGAGGCCGCGCGCCTGATCGCGGATGCAGATCTTCCCGTCGTCATCGCCGGTGGCGGTGTTCACGGATCGCAAGCAACGGCAGCCTTGGCGCGACTTCAGCAAGACGCGAGCCTGCCCGTCGGCACGACCATGATGGGCAAGGGCGCGGTCGACGAAACCCACCCCCTGTCCCTCGGGCTCGTCGGCGACGCGATGGGGCAGCGTTCCGTGGGCTCGGAAACAAAGGGCCTGATCGCGGATGCCGACGTGATCCTTCTTGTCGGGACGCGAACCAACCAAAACGGAACAGGCGGCTGGTCGGTTCTTCCGAACGCCGCGCGCATCATTCACATCGATATCGATGGCCAGGAGATCGGCAGAAACTATAGCGCCCTGCGGCTGGCGGGCGATGTCAGGTCAACGGTCGAACACCTCGCCGACGCCCTCGCGCATCTGGACGGCTCCAAGCGACAGGCCGGGAGAGCGGCGCTCGAACAGCGCATCACGGCATGTCGGCAACGGGCGCAGGCGGCTTGCAAACCGATCAGCGCGACGAGTACATCGCCAATCCGGCCGGAGCGCCTCTTGCGTGAACTGACGCCGCTTCTGACGCCCGAAACCACGATCGTGGCCGATGCGAGCTACGCCTCGGTCTGGATGGCCACGCAGTTGACCGCGCTTCGGCCAGGCATGCGCTTTTTGTCTCCGCGGGGTCTGGCTGGCCTCGGATGGGGCTATCCCATGGCGCTTGGGGCCAAGATCGCCGCTCGAGAGGCGCCGGTCATATGCCTGTCCGGCGATGGCGGATTTGGCCATGTCTGGGCCGAGTTGGAAACGGCCGTCCGAGAAAACATCAAGGTCGTGCTGCTGGTGTTGAACAACGGCGTTCTAGGGTACCAAAAGCATGCCGAAACCGTTAAGTTTCAGCGTCATACAGGTGCATGCCACCTCAGTGACGTCGACCATTCGGAAATCGCGGCCGCGTGCGGTTGTGCTTCCTCTCGCGTCGAAAACCCCAGAGAACTTCAAGCCGCGCTGCGTTCCGCGTTGTCGCATGATGGTCCCAGCCTTGTCGACGTGCTGTGCGACCCCGCCGCCTACCCGCCGCTGACGATGTTCGATGGTTTCGAAGACCACGCGTCGACACCGCCGCAAACAGCCATGAGGCTCCAGCCGTCGTGACGACCGCGTTCAAGCGCGGAGACCTACTGGACACTTCTGCGAAAAGCGGCCGGCGGCACGCCGAAATGCTGGGCGAACTGTCGGGAGAAATAGTAGACATCCGAATAGCCAAGCCGATACGCCGCCTGCTCAATCGACAGCGTCGACCCCGATAGCAGTTCGCGCGCCGCATCCAGTTTCAGTTCCAGGTATTTGGTGTGCAGAGGGACGCCGGTCGCCTGCCTGAATCGGCGTCTCAACGTGCTTTCGGCCATGTTCATGGCCGCCGCCAGGTCCTGGTAGTCTGGGCGTCCGAAGACCTGCTCGCGCATCCAGGTCAAAACGCGGGCGGCGAAGTCCTGACCGCCGTCGGACGAATAGCCGCCGTCCTTGAGCACAAGCAGGATCGCCTCGATTTGCCGCTCGGCAAGAGAGCGCCCAAGCCAGTCGGCACGCCTGGCCGATCCGATCAGGCGATCGAAGTCGTCAGACAGTGATTGGGGCTGGTCGATCTTGACCGGCTCCGTCGGAAACAGACCCTGCGCCGCCCAGCCTTTCACCCGGGGTCCGCGAAACGCGACATAGCGATGGTCCCAGTATGCGGCGCCTTCCGCGCGGCGAAAGACCGTTCTCGGCCCGGGCCATGCGGTCCAGACCCACGCGCCGGACAGGGTGAAGTGCCGGTCGCCATAGGCGAGAAAAAGCCGCCCCTCCTTCATGAACTGGACCGAGGCGTAGCCATCGAAGACCTTGTCGACCGTCGCCACACATCGCGGGACATGGTCGCAATGGAGAAAGGTCAGATCGTCAGCCATTGATCAGAAAGTACAAAAGTGAGATCAGTTCGTCCATTTCTCCTGGCGCGAGGCGCGTTATTCTCGCTGCCGGATAGCGCGCTGCGCTCTCAGAAACGAGGAAAACCCATGGCTTCCAATATGCACGCTTTGGAAACTGAGTCGAACGCCGACCCGCTGGAAGACTACGAAATCAGCGACGCGGAGCACGAATTCTACAAAAGAGAAGGCTGGTTGCTATTGCCGGGCGTGCTGAAGGCTGGCGCGGTCGGCGCCGTGCGCCAGGACGTGTTGGACGTGCTCGCGGCCCTCGGCAAGAAGGCGGAGGACCTGCACCGAGGTGACGACGTTTCGCACAAACTTCTACAGACCTCGCAGTATCTGCCGACATCCCCGCTCGATCACCTGGTCAACAGCCCGCGCCTGGATCGCTTGGCGAGCGCCCTGTTGGGCGGGGCCGGTTCGCTCTATCAGCCCTTCACGGCCGTCAAAAGCGGCGGCGGCGGCGGGGAGTTCCATTTCCACCAGGACAACAACTACACCCGGTTCGACAACGGCATGCATGGCATCAACATCTGGTTTGCCCTGGTGGACATGTCGCCGCAGAATGGCTGCTTGTGCATCGAGCCGCGCTCGCATCTCGACGGCACGCTGGCGTCGGAGAATGTCGGGCAGGGCGATCACCATAGGAAGGTCGCGGCCGACCCGGACTATCACCTGCCCGTCAGAATGCGCGCCGGCGATGCGGTCGCGTTTTCCAGGCTGACGGTTCACGGCAGCGGGCCCAACGCGTCCGGTCAGCCGCGTATCGGCTACTCCGTGCAGTTCCACAGGAACGACGCCATGGCCTCCTGGGATGACCAGCCACCCCGGCTGCTTGCCGGCGAGAGGCGCTGGCGCGTCGGGCCGGTCGAATCGATCGAGGTCGGGGCGGACTGACGCACACGGCGCTCACATAGACACCCACCTCGGCGCCAGCCGTACGCGTTTGCGATCAAATCGAAAGGATATTGACCGGAAAACGAAACGATCTTATAGTGGAAACGTTTCCAGTTCCTGACCTACCGCCGAATTCTGTAGAAACATGGCATTGGTGAGATCAGCGGCAACCGAGTGGAAAGGTTTCCATGACGTCAATCAAGGACGTTTCCCGGCTGGCCGGCGTGTCGATCGCAACCGTGTCCCGCGTGATCAACGGCAGCGGCCCGGTGTCGGAACGGGCGGTCGCCAACGTCGAACGGGCGATCGATCTGCTGGGCTACGCGCCCAACGCCCAGGCCCAGAGCCTGATCAAGAAGCGGTCGGGGTGTGTGGGCGTCATGGTCCACCGGCTGGGCAACAACTATTATGCCGAGCTGCTGAACGGCATCGAGGCGGAGATCAAGGCCGCCGGCTATCATTTGCTGGTCTCCACCAGCTATTTCAGCGCCGACGCGGAACGCGACTGCCTCCGGTTCCTGCTGCAGCGGCAGCCAGACGCCTTGATCATCGAGCCGCACGGCCTGCCGGACCACGAGATTGCTGAACTGTCGCGACGGCAGTCGCCCTTCGTCATCATCGGCCGGCAGATCGACGCGGTGAATGGCCATTGCGTCAGCTTCGCCAACGAGCAGGGCGCCTATCTGGCGACCCGGCACCTGATCGAATGCGGCCATCGACGCATCGCCCATCTGGCGAGCCCGTCGATCACGACGTCGAGCGCACCGCGCCGTGCCGGCTATCGCCGCGCGTTGGAAGAGGCGGGCATCGCCTATCGCCCTGACTGGGTCGTCGAGGCGGATTTCACCGAGGAAGCCGCCTATTTCATTGTCGACCGGGCGCTGGAAAGCCTGCTGGCCACCGAGCCGCGCATCACGGCCCTGTTCACCACCAACGACAATATGGCGGCGGCCGCGATGAGGATCATGCGCGAGCGCGACATCCAGGTGCCCGACGACATCTCTATCGTCGGCTTCGATGATCTTGAGATCGCCAGCCTGCTCTATCCCGGCCTGACCACAATTCGTCAGCCAGTGCTTGAGATGGGCCAGGCGGCGGCCCACGCCGCGCTGCGCGCCATGGGTGCGATGAAAGACAAGGCGGACGAACCGGGGCAGTTCGAGCCGAGGCTGATCCGCCGTGGAACGGTGAAATCAATCCAGTGACGGCCGCACCGCTGGGACAACGAGACCTGCCAACAGCGTCAATCAAGGGAGTGAAACCGACAATGAGAAAAGCCACGACAACCGCCCTTCTGGTGAGCGGCCTTGCCCTGCTCAGCGCACCGGCCATGGCCCAGGACGTTACGCTCAACGTCTACAACGCCGCTGGGTTCGAGCCCTATTATGTCGAGCAGCTGATACCGGCCTTCGAAGAGGCGACCGGCATCAATGTCGAACATGTGCGCATCTCCGGCGGCGATCTGCTGGGCGCGGTGACCGCACAGGTGGATTCCGGCGACAGCGACATCCACCTCGTCATCGCCGGCGGCAGCCAGCTTTCCCAATTGGCCGACGAGGGCCTGGTTCAGGAACTGGATCTCGGCCAGATCGGCAACATCGCAAACCTCGCCGGATCGCCGGCTGAGCCTTACGTCGAGTCCTGGGAAGGGCTGGCGGTGCCCAGCCATGCCGACTACACGCCCGTGGTTCTGGCCGCCGCCTCTGTCGATGCGGGCGCCATCAGCGACCTCGACGGGCTTGCCGCCTGGATCTGCGCAAACCCTGGCCGCTGGCAGGAAGGCCTCGCCGGCCGCTCCGGCCCCGGCAACGGCCACAAGCTGGCCGTGGCGGCGACCTTGGGCGAGGATCTGGAGGACCCGGATAGCTGGTCGGAGGCCTGGGCGTATCTGGCCGGCGTGTCGCCCTGCATCCGCGAATACACATCGGGCACGGGCCCGACGATCAGCGCCTTGGGCGCGGGTGAGAACCTTGCCATCCCGATGAATTTCGGCTGGCAGGCCGAGCTGCGGCATCGCGGCGAAATCCCGGCGGATTCACAGCTCGTGAACCCGTACGGCGTCACCTTCGTCGACCCTCATGCCATGGCGGTTGCCGAAACGGTCGACGGGGCCGTGCTGGACGCCGCGCATCAGCTCCTGAACTTCCAGCTCACCGACGAAGCGCAGGCCATGATCACCAACACGATCCACTATCCGCTGACCTTGAGCGGATGGGCAGCCAGCGATCCCGACCTGCGCGACCGGACCACCGAAATGGTGACCGGCATCGACTATGAGACCTTTGTGGCGGAGGGCGATTTCTCCGTCATGCCATCGGGGTCGGCCCAGACGCGTGCCTTCACGATTTGGGAGGACGAGGTCGGCGCAAACCACGCCTATACGGGCAACTAGGCCAATGGTTTGGAAGCGGAGCCGGGACAGTTAGCCCCCGGCACCGCCCCCAAAACCAAGCACCAGCGAGAGGAAAGGGTCCCAATCGTGGCTGAGCCGACTCCGAAACACGACCGGCACGCCGTCGAAGTCACGCTGAAAAACCTCACAAAGTCCTACGGTGAGTTTCTGAAGCCGCTGGACGACATCAGCCTGACCATCGGACGCGGCGAGTTCCTGACCCTGCTGGGGCCCAGCGGGTGCGGCAAGTCGACCACCATGCGCTGCGTGGCGGGGCTGGAGACCCCGACATCCGGCGACATCCTGTTCGACGATGTGCGCATCAATGATGTGCCGGTCTACCGACGCAATGTCGGCTTCGTCTTTCAGAACTGGGCCCTGTTCCCCCATCTGACCGTCGCGGAGAATGTGGCCTTCGGCCTGCGCCTGCGCCGCGTGCCGAAGGCCGACCGCGCCCGCCGCATCGAGCAAAGCCTCGACACGGTTCAGATGGCCGGCTACCTGGAGCGCAAACCCAGCCAGCTCTCTGGCGGCCAGCAGCAGCGGGTGGCGCTGGCCCGCGCGCTCGTCATCGAGCCGCAGATGCTGATGTTCGACGAGCCGTTGTCCAACCTGGACGCCAAGCTGCGCAAGGAGATGCGGTCGGAACTGAAGCGGCTGCACGAGCTGCTCGGCCGCACAACGATCTACGTTACCCACGACCAGGAAGAGGCGCTGACCCTGTCGGACCGGATCGCGCTGTTGTACCAGGGGCGCATCCAGCAGATCGGCGATCCGGTCGAGATCTACAACCGGCCGGCAAATGCCTTCGTGGCCGAATTCATGGGCTTCGAAAACCTGATCCCGGGCAGGGTCAGCGCCGTCGACGGCGCGTCCATCCGCGTGGATTCAGGTTTCGGGCCGATCGTGGTCGAAGACGCCGATCGGGCACCGCGGTATTCGCCGGGCGACGGCATCCAGGCGCTGGTCAGGGCCAACACGGTCAGGCTGAGCGAAAGCGACGACGATACGATCGGCGACACGATTGGCGGCACGATCGGCGGAACGATCAGCCAATTCCTCTATTACGGCGACACGACCACCTACATGGTCAGCCTGGCCGACGGCGCCGAACCGCTGCAATGCGTGGAGCAGGGCGTGCCGCGCTACCATGGCGGCGAGTCGGTCCGCGTGGCCCTGGACCCGGCGGCGATGGTGCCGGTGCCGCTGGAAGCGGCGCGCGTCTGAGGGCCGGCCGCATGTTCAAGCGCGCGCCCTGGCTGCCCTACTTCATCCCGATCCTGACCTTCATGGCCATCCTGTTCGTCTATCCGCTGATGGCGGGCCTGGTGACCTCGTTCAAGCCGGAACGGCTGGTCGAGATCGAGATCCCCGACGGCTATTCCATCGAGGCGCGGCGCGGCCGCATCATCGAGGAAGGCGGTCTGGTCGCGGTCAACGAGGAAACCGGCGAGCAGATCCTGGCAACGGAAACGGGGCGGGTCAGTCGCGGGCGACGGCTGGGCATCAACTATGTCTTCATCGAATACCGTGCCTGGGGCCTGGACAATTACTCTTTCTTCTTTTCCGACCCCCACAATCTGGAAGTTCTGTGGTTTACCGCGATCGATCTCGGCATCTTCGTAACGGCGGCGGCCCTGCTGGTGGGCATTCCGCTGGCCTACAAGCTGAGACGGCCCTTTGTCGGCGTCACCACCCTGCGCGCCATCGTGACCTTGCCCATGGCCTATGCCGGGCTGATCGCCGTCACATTGATCTTCATCTTTTTCAGCGGCTCCGGCCTCTTTAACCGCTTCCTCATATCGATCGGCCTGATCGACGAGCCGATGCGGCTGATGGGCAACTATATCGGGCTCTTGTTCGCCTCGGTCTATCAGCAGACGCCGTTCATCTTTCTGTTCCTGTTGTCGGCCATGATCGGCATCTCGCCGTCGGTGGAGGAGGCAGCGCGCACGCTGGGCGCCTCGCCCTTCCAGGTGTTCCGCAAAGTGGCGGTGCCGCTGATCATGCCGGCGATCATCACAGTGGCGGTGCTGGGCTATATCCAGAATTACGGCGCCTTCGTCACGGCCATCATCGCAGGCGACCCGTTCCAGAACGAGACCATCCTGATCTCCGCCTACGAGGCCTATCAGCGGGACGTGAACTTCTCGCGCGCGACGACCATCGCCTACATCGCCGGCGCGACAGAGATGATTTTCATCATGCTCTACGTCCTGTTCCTGCGCCGATACGAGACCGGCCGATGACCACCGCGATCCCCGCCCAAGCACCCGCCAGCCCGTTCGGCCCGCTGATCAGCGCCGCGATGCGCCGCTATGGCGGCATTCCGCTTTGGATCCTGGTCTGGGGCTGGGTCGGCCTCGTCTTCCTGCCGATGGTCAACGCGGCGATGCAGGCCTTCAGCCGGGGCTGGTTCACCGGTCTCTTGCCCCAGGAATGGACCTTCGAGTTCGTTGTGCGGACCCAGCTTGAACTGGACATGGCCAACAAGCTGGCGAACAGCCTGATCATCGCCTTCCTGGTCGTGGTCATCTCGATCGCGATAGCGTTGCCGGCTGCCTACGGGCTCGCCCGCTTCAAATTCCGGGGCAAGGCGGTTTTGTCGATTTTCCTGCTGATCCCGATCCTGCTGCCCCCGCTGACCTACGGCATTTCCATTGCCCAGATCATGATCGCGATCGGGCTGGACAACACCCATCTCGGCATCGCGCTCGCCCAGGCCGTGGACGTGACGCCGTTCGTGCTGTTGATGTTGCGGGGCGTCATCGCGGGCATCCCTTACGCCTTGGAGGAGCAGGCCGAGACGCTGGGCGCGAACCGCATTCAGGTCTTCCGGCGGGTCATCCTGCCCATGATCCTGCCGGGTCTGGCGTCCGCGGTCGCCTGGGCCGTGGCGAAGTCCTTCTCCGAGGTGCCGCTGACGATCCTGGTGTTTGGCGCTAACACGCAGACGCTGGCGACGACGCTGTTCTCCAACTTCGACAGTTCGACCAGTTCCCCGTCCCGCGACGCCGCCCTCGTGCTCTGGCTGTTCCTGCCCTCGGCCATCCTGCTGATCGCGACCATGCGCTTCATGAAGGCCGAGACAATCACCATCAAGGGCTGAGATCGCCTCGGGCCGGAGCCCAAACCGCAAGAGCTTGCCATGACCGACGCTTCGGATTTCGCGCCAGGCGGCGATGGACGATGGTCCCTTGCCTTTCGCGCCATTGAAACGAATGCCCCGATGCATTGGGAAGGCGCCTGGCTCGATCGGGTTCTGCCGATGATGGCGCGGCGCGGTTTCAACGCGCTGGTGGTTCATCAAAACGACCTGTTGGACGAGTTGTGCCATCTCGACGCCGATGATCTTGAAGGTGTCGGCGACCTACGGCGCAAAATGGTCTACAGCCGTACCAGTTGGATGCGCCGCCTGGCACGGCGACTTCGCAAGCAGGGCGCCGATCTCTATCTCGAAGTCAAGGAACCATCCTACGCCGACTATATGATCGGCCTCTATCCCGACCTGATCGACGGGGATGGCAGGGTCGATCCGCTGCATCCGCTGTGGACCGATATCCTGAGCCGAAAGGTACGCGCCGTGCTTGAGGCGATCCCCGAGCTGGCCGGCATCATTGTCTCGTTCTCCTCACCGGAATCCCGCGTCTCGCCGCATGACTATCTCGCCAAGGGGCGGACCCAAGATTTCGACTTTGCGTCCTGGCTGGAGGCCATGATCGATGCAATCGCGGAGCCGCTGGAGGCGGCCGGCAAACGACTGATCGTGCGCGACTTCGCCTACGGACACCGTGCGCAGACCGACACGCTGTCCGTGCTCAGATCCAGCAAAAGACGCCTGGCCGCCGCCCTCAAGATCACGCCGCTGGACTACTTTCCCGGCTTTCCAAACAACCCGGCGATCGCGGCGATGGGCGACGTGCCGGTGATCGTCGAGTTCGAAGCGGTGGGCGAGGACACGGGCTGGGGCGTGGTGCCGAACTGCCGCGCCGCGGAGTTCGTGGACCGCATGCGCTATGTCCGGGACTCCGGCGCGGTCGGGATCATGATCCGGATCAACTGGGAAGGCATCATCGGCTGGTCGGCTTTGGACAGCCTCAGCGATCTCAACGTCTTTGTGCTGGCGCAGTTGGCGCAGCGCGAGGCGAGCAACGAGCCGAAGAGCCTGGTCAAGACCTGGATCGACGAACGCTATGGCGTTGAACCGCGGTCTGTCCTCCCAAAGCAATTGGCGTCGGCCCTGGTGCGAAGCTTTGACTGCGTTCGGGAGATCTATTGGTTTGGCAATGTGTTCCCAAGGCACAGCCAGGTCCCCCTGACATGGCAGCAGGCCTGGTGGTCCATGCGGCATCACGCCGTCGCCCATTGGAGCGAAGGGCGCGCGCATGCGAACGATTTCGATCTGACTGAAGCAAATCGCAATCGCTTGTTTAGCGCCAAGGCAGATGCCGTTGCGCTGGCTAACGATCTCGCCGGCGAGGTCAAGCAGCTATTGTCCAGCGGCGCCATAACCGACGCGATGCGAACCGATTTCGGGCCGCCCTTCTCCCGATTGCCGATCTACATGAGAGCCTTTGAGTTGGCGATGCAGGGCGCGTTCTTTGCGCAGCGACATGCGTTGGATCACGATCGCGCGGATCGAGACGCCGCTGTCGCGATTGCATCTAAGTTGGACGGCATGGCCGAGGCATACGCCGCGCGCGCGATGTCCGATGCGAAGGGACCGGCAGATCATGTCATCGACGTCATGTTCGATCCCGCCCATCTGCGCTCCTTCGCCAGATCCCTGCGCGAGATACGGCTGTAGAGCCAGGCAAAGACGTCAGGCGCCGTGGGCTTGGCGCCGCTCACCAGCACCAAGTGTCTAGGCCGCGCGCGATAGATCCGAGATCTTGAGCGGTGCGCCGTCCCGAGCGGCCGACGCCTTGATCGCATCCCAAAGCTGCGCCACGCGAAGGCCGTTTTCGACCGTTGATGGGTTTTCCTGCTCGCCGGTCCGTATTCTGCGAAAGGCCATCAGTGGATTGTCGATGATTTCGGATTCCTCGCGGGCGAGCGGCCGTTCGCCCAGGGTGATTTCGCGCCACGCCCCCCAGGCATCGATCCGCACGATCGCCTCTGTGTAGAACAGCGTGATGTGGGACGCGCAGCCGACGGGGCCGTCGCCCACGGCGTGAAAGGTGACCAAGACGCCGTTTTCCAAACGGCCGGAGACAGCCGTGACGATGTCTACCGTCTTAACGTGGGTGTTCACATAGGCCGAAACGCTCTCGAAGGCGGCATCGACCAGCAGGCACACCGTGTTCATCATGTGTGCGCCGGTGTCGAACATGAAGCCGCCGCCGGATAGGGCCGGGTCCTGCTTCCAATGGCCGTCATAGCGGCCGGCCCAATTCTCCCAGATGGTCGCCGACACGCTCAGCAGCGGGCCGAACTCTCCGCCTGTGGCGCGCCGTTGGGTATCGAGGATCAAGGGCGACAGCGCGCCCTGATAGGCGATCACGATCTGGTTGCCCTTGCGGTTCCTCGCTTCGATCAACGCTTCGGCCTCCGCCGTGGTCGTCACCATGGGCTTTTCAAGCAGCAGATCGAGGCCGTGTTCGGTGATGGCGAGGGCCTGTTCGGCGTGCAGTGCATGCGGTGTCGACACATAGACGGCATCGATGCCGTCCCGACACTGTGCCAGCATCGTTCGATAGTCTTCGAACGCCGCTGGCGCCGTGCCGCCCGCCGCTTGGCAAATCTCGGCAAGCTGGGCCCGGGCCCGCGCATCGACGTCGGCACAGGCCACGAATTCCACGTTCGGCATGCGGCTCCATCCACCCGCATACTCGATAGCCTTGGACCCGGCCCCGACGACGGCAAGACGAAGCACCTCAGTCATTCAGCACCTCTTTGTGCACACGTTTCCACATCTCAGAACTTCTGCCTATTTAGATTTTATTATTTTTAATCAACATATTAATACTCTCTTGAGGCCGAATCACCAGGATTATTGAACCGCAATGGGAAACGTGTACAATGACTGGGCGGACTAATCAATGTCGCCACACAAGAAACGGGGGAGGACCAATGCAATCAAGGATTTTGGCCCTGGGCGCCTGCGCCCTGACCTTGCTGGCAACGACGAGCATCGCCGGCGCACAGACCATTCGCATAGCGGAACATCGGCAGGCACGCATCGACGCCCTCAACACGGTTGTCCCTGCGATCGCGGACAGTCTCGGCATCGAGATCGAGGTGATCGAGTATCCGGCGCCGGAACGGGACTATCTCACCAGGCTGTTGACGGAGCTGCGGGCGGGCAACGCGCCTGATCTGTTCACCGCGCCACGCGGCCAGGACGTGGCCGACATGGTGGCGTCTGGCTATCTCGCGCCCATCACGTCCGACATCCAGGCCTGGGCGGACTATGATCAGCTGTTCGACGTCGCGGTCGAGCTGGTCACCAGCTATGACGGCGAGATCTATGTGCTGCCGCAGATGCTCAACGTGCAGCAGATCTATTTCCGCCGCGACATTCTCGAGGAAAACGGCATCTCGACGGAACAGCCGGACTCCTGGGCGGACCTCTTGGACCGCGCCCGGGAAATCCGAGAGGTAACGGGCGCTTACGCCCTGCTGTTTCCGTCGGGCGTGACCTGGGGCGGCGGCGCCTTCGGCGAGGGCTTTCAGTATCTGATGGCCGGCACGCCCACGCCGGAGCTTGCCAGCGAGGACGGCAGGCTGAACCTCCGGACCAATGGCGTGCGCGATGCCCTGAACTTCTATGCCGAACTGATCAACGACGACCTGATGCCGGTCCAGCCGCTGCTTGGCCCGGAACCGTGGGTCATCCCAAAATACGAGATGTTCCCGGCGGGCGAGCTGGTGGCGACCACCTGCGGCTCATGGTGCTACATCTACGATTGGGGGCCAGAAAGCCGCAACCCGATCCCGGACGTCACGCAAGCGGTCGGAACCTGGGCCATGCCCGGGCAGGATGGCGGCGTGCATGTCATGGTGGACATCGACAGCCCCTGGGCGGTCAACGCGGATTCCGCTGAGCTTGAGCTCGCCACCCAGGTCCTGTTCGAGATCGGGTCCGTCGAGGCCGCTGTCGCCTATGCCGAGAGGCTGGGCAACATCCCGGCCCGCCGGGACGCCGCGGACAATCCCGACTTCCAGGCATTAACGGCGCTCGTCCCGGTCCACGCCAACGTCGAAAACGGCACCTTCCTGCGGACGGCACCGGGCTTTTCCGTGCTGGCAGAGGGTGTCGCGCGCGCGACCGATGCCCTTCTGCGCCAGGAGACGGACGCCGACGGCGCCCACGAGATCCTGGTCGAATATGTCGTCAACTTCCTGGGCGACGACGCGGTCAACTGACCTCCCCTGTGGGTAAACTCACGGCAGGGTCCAAGCCAGCTTGGTCCCTGCCGCCTTTCTTGGGCCGCCTTTCTTGGCTTAAGACGGCTGGCGTGAGCTGCAGGGTCGCCCCGGCATGACATCATGAAACATCGACGACGAACCGCCGCCTGGCAACTGAACCTTCTGCTGTTCCCCTCGGCGCTGATCCTGGCGCTGTTCATCATCTATCCGGCGCTATACTCGGTCTATATGAGCTTCACCAACGAAGCGTTGGTGGGGCCCTCGGCGCGCGACCCCAGCCTGGTCGGTTTCCGCAACTATCTGCGCCTGTTCGGCGACGCGGAGTTCTGGAACGCGCTCTACGTCACCCTCGTGTTCGTCGTCGGCTCGGCGATTATCGGGCAATTCGTGCTGGGCCTCGCATCGGCGCTGGCGCTGACGAGACGCATTCGCTTCCGATCCCTTTTCTCGGTCTTCATCCTGCTGCCCAACGCCGCGCCAGAGGTGGTCGCGGGCTTCATGTGGATTTCCATGCTGGCCGGCGGCGACAACGCCACCTTGAGCCGGATCGTGATGGTCTTCGGCATCACGCCGCCGGACTGGCTGCAGGTGTTTCCCTTATGGATGATCATCATCGTCAACACCTGGCGCGGCATCGCCACGGCGATGATCCTGCTCAGCGCCGGCCTCAGCACCATTCCGCAAGACGTGCTGGAGGCGGCGCGGATCGACGGCGCGCGGCCATATCAGATTTTCCGGCGCATCACGCTGCCGCTGATGCTGCCCACGATCGTGCTGTACATGCTGATCTCCGCCGTTTCGACCATCGCGGTGTTCGGACTGATCTACACGCTGACGCGGGGCGGGCCCGGCGGGGCCACGGAACTGGTCAGCATTTACATCTACAATCAGTCGTTCACGGCCTTCCAGCTCGGCTATGGCGCGGCCGTATCCGTGATCGTCCTGCTGATCTCGATGGCAATCGGCGTCGCCTATGTCCGCATGATGTCGGTGAAGGTCTAACGGTATGCCGGCCGCCCCCTCTTTCACCCGGCAGCGGCACGGCCACGGCTTTCTGTCCTATTCGACGCTGCTGTTGATCTCGGTCTTCTGCATCGTGCCGTTCTTCTGGATCTTCCTGTCCTCGTTCGACGGCGATGCGCAGCTCTTTCTTCACTGGCCGGAACAGTGGACGTTCGACAACTACACCCGCGTCTTCACGGTCGAGGATGGCGGGCTGTGGCTGTTCAACTCGCTGTTCATCGTCGGCTGCGCAACGATACTGGTCGTGGTGCTCGCGGGCTTTGGCGGCTATGCGCTGTCGCGAAGCCGCGCCTGGTGGAAGCTGCCGTTCCTTTACGGGATCCTGTTGATCCGCGTCCTGCCGCCGACCGCCTTGGTTGTGCCGCTCTATACGATCCTGCTGACCTTGAACAACTGGGAATCGGCGATCCTGCGGCCGATTTTCGGCGGCCTGACCCGCGACATCATGCGCTGGACCGGCTTCATCGACGGCTATCTGGGCATCATTCTGGTGTTGGCGGCGATGCAGTTGCCGCTGGCCCTGTGGATCATGAAGACCTTCTTCGACAGCGTGTCGCCCGAATATGAAGAGGCCGCGATCATCGACGGCGCCAGCCTGGTGCAGCGCATTCGATATGTGCTGATCCCCTTGGCCTTGCCCGGGCTGGCCGCCGCCGGGCTGTTCTCGTTCATCTTCGCCTGGGGCGACTTCCTCATGCCTCTGATCTTCCTGTCGTCGCCGGAACTGCAGACATTGCCGCTTGGCCTGTTCCGGGCGTTCCTGCGCGTCAACGAGATCGATTACGGGCTGCTGGCCGCCATCTCCATCATCTATCTGCTGCCGCCCGCGGCCGCCTTCGTGTTCGCCCGCCGCTTCCTGGTCGCGACCTTCACCGGCGGCGTGAAGGGCTAGCAGCGCCGATCCCACCGCAGTTTTCATTCCCAAGAGACGTCAAACAAGCATGCCCATCAAAGTCACCATCTGGAACGAAGGCCGGCACGAGCAGACCGACGCGGAGGTGCGGCGGCTCTATCCCGACCGGATCGACGGCGCCATCGCCGCCGGCATCCGCCACGCCGATTTCGAGATCCGTCGCGCCACGTTGGATGACCCGGATCAGGGCCTGCCCGACACGCTGTTGAACGACACCGACGTGCTGTTGTGGTGGGGGCATGTCGCCCATGACGAGGTTAGCGACGGACTGATCGACCGCATTCAGCAACGGGTTCTCCAGGGCATGGGGCTGGTGATCCTGCATTCCGGTCACCATTCGAAGCTGTTTCGGCGTCTGGTTGGAACCAACGCCAATCTGGCCTGGCGCGAACTGCCCGAGGGCGACTTGGAACGGGTCTGGGTGGTCAACCCCGCCCACCCGATTGCGGAGGGCCTGCCGCCCTACTTCGAGATCGAAGGCTCGGAGATGTATGGCGAGCCGTTCGACATCCCGCAGCCGGACGACCTGATCTTTATTTCATGGTTTTCCGGCGGCGAGGTGTTTCGCAGCGGCTGCACGTTCCAGCGCGGACGGGGGCGCATCTTCTTTTTCGGCCCGGGCCATGAGACCTTCCCGATCTATCATGACCCGCATGTGCATCGCGTAATCGCCAACGGCATCCGATGGGTCCGGCAGAAGCATACCGACGGACGGCGCCTGGACAACTGGCACCGTCCGGACCCTTTGCACGCCCGCTAGCAAGCCGTCCGGCGGCTTCTTAGCAGGTCGACCCCCAGCGAACGTGGTACTCCAGCGTCACGGACACGCCCTTGCGTTCGTCCGCCAGGTCGCTCTCGATCAAGTCGACGATCGTGTCGATGAACGCGTCCTGATCGATCGCGACGGTCGTCAGGTCGTGACATTCCCAGGCCGCCATGTCGATACCGTCCTGGCCGATGATCGCCAGATCATCCGGCACGTGCCGGCCGAGCACGCCCACCGCCGCATCGCGGGCGCCGATGGCCATGACATCGTTGCCGCAGACGATGGCATCGACCTTCGACCGGCGCAGCAGCATCACGGTTTCTTTGAAGCCGGCGTCGTAGGAATAGTCGCCATGGCCCTCCGCGATGAAGTCCAGCCCGTGTTTCTCAAGCGCTGTCGCAAACCACTGTTTTCGCTGCTTGTCGATCCAGCTCGACTCCCGCCCGGTGATGTAGGCGAAATGGCGGCGCCCATCGCCGACCGCCTTGTCGACCACCTCCTGGACCGCCCTCGACCCATCGACACGCAGCTGGGACACGCGTGTGTCGTCCAACGGCTCCAAGGTCACGATGATCGGCCTTGAGGACCGAAAGATCTGCACTGCGTCGTCGAGCGAGACCATGTCGGAAAACACCACGACCTGGTCCACCTGGTAGGCGGACGCGCTGCGCATCAGTTGCAACCGGTCTTCATGTCCGGCGCAGGACAACAGGATCGGCAGCAGCCCACGGCGCTGGAGATGCTGAACCAGCTTCTGAAGCTGTTCGGCCTCGCACGGGTTGGCGACGGCGTTCACCACGATCGCAACCAGGTCCGATCGGCTGTTGTTCAAGGACCGCGCGATGGCGTTGGGGTGATAATTGTACTCCCGCGCGATCGACAGCACGCGATCGCGCGTCGACTCGCTAATGCGGGAGCCGGCCGAAAAGGCCCTTGAGATCGTGGCGGGTGAAACGCCGGCGAACTCCGCAAGTTGTTTTGACGTAATCCGTTTGGTCATGCGGGCCAAATAACGGTCGCGACACTGGTTGCCTGAAGACAAGTGGTCACGCTAGCACGGATCACAATCTATCCATAGCGCAGAGCCGGTCGGGAAATGGCGCCGGAACAGCATAGCGGCCAAGCGGTGAGCCTTGGTCCCCTCTTACACTTTCGGCGCCGCCGCCAGCCGGTACATCAGGCAAGCTGTACGGTCTGACGGTGCGTGCCGCCCTTTTCCGACCGCGACGTCACCGTAACCGAGGCGTCGGCGCCTTCGGCGCGCACCAGCCATTCAAGCTTTTTCGAGACCGGCGACCATTGCTGGCCCCAGTTGGAGTAGGTGTAGCGGCGCTCGTTCCGGCCGGCCAGGTTGCCGAGATCGACCTTACCCGGGTTCATCACCAATGCTGCATCCGTACAGTCGAGCGTAACGCCGACCGGCTTGGCGACCCCATTCTGAACGGCCACGTCCGACAGGTTCGTCGGCAGATAGCCGTGGTTCGACACAACGGCGGTGACTTTCCAGAGATCGGCACCGAGCGGTTCCGCCGCCACCTCGTCAACCAGCACGCGCGGCGCGGCGGCGGCATGTTCCAGGTTGAACATCACATTGTTGTGGCAGATGTCCTTCAGCAGCTTGCCGGGCGGGTTGCGATAGCTCCAGATATAGACCATGCCGCCGATCTCGACCGGGCCGAGCTGGGGGTGATCGAACGGCTGCCAATCGCGATAACCATGCTCGCCGACATTCTCGACCACCCAATCGAAGACGAGCCGTTGCGTCTCAGCATCGCGCGGCCCGAGATTGTAGTAGCCCTCTTTCTGCACCCCGGCGGTGCGCTCCAGATCCCACAGTTCGGTCGAAAAGCAGATGATGCCCATCTCCTCATAGACCCAGTCCTTCAGGCTGCCATGCCTGGCCTTGGACTTGTCGGGCGTGAAGTCCTCATAGGTCGAGATCGTGGGATAGCCGGTCAGCTTCTCACCAACCGCGCCAAGCGCCTTGTAGAGCGCGAGGTCCGGCGGGCTCATCTCCGCATCGACCTTCATCATGGACGGGCGCAGGATGATCCCGCCATGGGTGTGATAAGCGCACATACCAGCGATGTTGGGATGGTCGAGAATAAACCGCCCCATGCCCATCGCCTCGGGCTCTGAGAACGGGTACTCGCCCGCGCCATACTCCCGCGGCGACCAGTTGATCGGGAAGTTGCGGTTCATGTTCCCGTCTTGCTGCGGGTCGATCTGAACATGCACGCCGTCATAGTTCTCGATCACGCCTTCGGGATAGACCCGGTAGTAGTCGCCGCCCTCTTCGCCAGGCTCGCGCAGGACCAGGATGCGCGGCTCGTCCGGGTCCGCCTTCCACTCGCCCTTCGGGTCGGGTACCCGCATCTGCACGATATAACCGTCGCCATCGATGTCCTGGGCGATCAGGCCGTCGACCCGATCCTCGCCCGGCAGGCAGCGACCGTTGCCGCACCAGGGGTAGTAGGGGGCGGTCAGCGCGTATTCCGCACCGTCGGGATTGATGCGGGGGATGATGTAGAAGGCTTGGCTGTCGACCAGGCGCGTCACCTTCGGGTCGGTGCCGTAGTTGGTCAGGAGGTACCAGACGGCGTAGAGCGCGGTGGCGCTGGTGGCGTGTTCCTCGGCATGGATCTGGGCGTCGATGTAGTAGCCCGGCTTGTCCGCAGCCGGGCCGGTGTCCGGGTTGGTGATCTCGACCGCCCAGACGTCGCGCCCGCGAAAACTCGTGGCGATCGACCGCAGCGTACAGAGCTTGGGATAGGCTGCCGCCAGCGCCTGAAGATGCGCGGTCATCTCGTCGTACGTGTAGTAGGTGTCGAAGGCGATCTCGACCTTGGGCATGGTGGGTCCTTTCGTGCGGCTATGGCTGGCCGAATTGTCCAAAACAGGTGGCGGTGTTTGCGACAGCCGGCATCAGCCGGCCTCGGGTTCCGACAGGGTCCAGGCGTTCAGCCGTTGCCCGCTCAGCGCCATGTCCCGTTTGGTCGCGATCTCGACGAAGGCGGGCGCGAGCCGTTCCGGGTCGACCCATTCTGCCTTCAGTTCGGGCGGGTAGTTGCGTTCCGACATCGGTGTGTGCATCGCCTTACCCGGCGTGATCGTGCAGGACAGGATGCCGTGCGCCGCGCCTTCCAGCGCGAGGCACTTGGAAAAGCCCTCAAGCGCATGTTTGGCGGCGCAGTAGGCGGTCTCGTCGACAAAGCCCTTGATGCCCGACTGCGAGGACACGAAGACCAGTGCGCCGCCGCCCCGCGCCTTCATGGCGGGCCAGACCGCCTGTGTGAGTTGGAACGCGGCCTGAATGCCGACATCCAGGGTGGCGCGAAAGGAGGCGAGGCTCTCCGCGTCGATCGGCGTGGGTTTCAAGATCGCGGCATTGTGGATCAGCGTGTCGACAGGACCGCCGAGTTGGGCAATCTCCGCCTCCGTCGCTGCCGCGTTGGAGAGATCGACGGCATGAGTCTCGACCGCGCCGCCGATGCCATTCGCCACCGCCGCAAGACCTGCTTCGTCCCGATCCATCAAGATCAGCCGCGCACCTGACCGGCCGAAGACCCGCGCGACGGCGGCGCCAAGGCCCTGCGCGGCGCCGGTAATCAGGACCGTCTGTTCAGACAGGGCCGGCATCAGCCGGCGGCCCCGAAGTCCAGATCCTGCCAGCGCCGGTCCTTGGTCGAGCGGACCACCGCGTCGAGCACCGTTTGATTGCGCAGACCGTCCACGAACGTGGCGCCCTGCCGCAGCGCCCGCCCTTCCGTGATGGCGCTTACCAGCTCTTGCAGCGCGGCCAGAACCGAGACATTCCAGATGCCCTTTTTGAGCCTGTCGAGCCCGGCGTGGGGGTCGTCGACGCTGATGTCCTCGAAGCTCTGCCCGGCCTTGGCGAAGTATAGTTTCTCGTCGCTGTTCGACAGAGTCAGCGTTCCCTTCGAGCCGAAAATTTGGGTTTCGTTGCCCATATTCGCAGCCGCGACGCCACTCATGAACACCTGCGCCAACGCACCGGACTGCATTTCCAGCATCAGATAGGCAAGGTCGTCCGCGGTTGCGGTCCAGGCCTCGCCGGTCGCCTTGTCGATGCGGTCGGGTACGATCGTCAGCGCCTGCCCGATAACGGCGGCGGGTTCGCCCAGCCACCAGCGCAGCATGTCCACCTGGTGCGAGCCGTTGGCGCCCAGCCGGCCGCCGCCCATGGCCGCGTCGGACCACCAATCGCCCTTGGGCCGGCTGGCCGGATCGTTCCAGGAGGCGCCGATATTGGCGATGTTCACATGCCGGATCTCGCCCAGATCGCCGCCATGGATCAGCTCCGCAATGCGCATGCGGCTGGGGTTGAAGCGCAGTTCGTGGTCGATCATGTGCAGCCGGCCCGCCGCCTCGGCCGCGCGCAGCATCTCGCCCGCCTCGCCCGCGTTCATGGCGGTCGGCTTCTCGCACAGGACATGCGCGCCGCGTTCCAGGGCGGCGAAGGTCATTGGCGCGTGCATCACCGTCGGCGTGGCGATGCAGACCAGGTCGAGCTCGTGCGCGGCCAGCATCGCCTGCCAATCGTCGGTAACATGGGCGATGCCGTAGGGTTCCGCGGCGGCACGGGCGCTGTCGATGCGGCCGGAGGCGAGCGCGACCACCTCGGCGTCGTCGATATAGGTGAAGGCGGGCAGATAGGCGTCGCGGGCGAAACTGGCCCCGATGATGCCGACTTTCAGCATGAGATTTCCTTTCCTTCGGCGGCCAAGCTCTCCACCTCTTCGATCTCGACCGCCGCGCGGCGGGCCGAGGCGAGGATGCAGGCCTGCAGCATGTAGAGTGATTGCAAATGGTCGCGCCCGGTGCAGGCGGGCGCAGCCGTGCCCCGGCAGATGGCGGTGAAGTTTTTCAACAGCACCGCCGCGTCCGTGATCCAAGGCTCGTGCGGAGGCAAATCGACCGGCGTTAGTTCCTGCTGCATGCGGGGCGCATAGCCCAGATCGCCGAACATCGCGCGCTGTTCGACAATGCCCTCGGTACAGTCGGTGCGCCAGTTGAAGTGCATCGGCTCATGCCCGGCCTGCCAGGTGCCCTGATAGTTGACCGTCATGCCGTTCTGAAACGCGATCAGGGCGGAGACGTTGGTGTCGTCCCGATACATGGTCCAGGACGGGTTGAAGGTGTGGGCCTGGATGTGCAGCGGGTCGGTCTCATAGACGAAGCGCATCAGATCGAAGTGGTGGATCGATTGCTCCCACAGCATCGGCTGATCCATGGTCAGCGGGTAGCTGTTCAGCCGGCTTTGGGTGCCGTCGCGCCAGCGCTCGTAAGTGAAGCGGGCAAAGCCAGGGGTGCCGACGACACCCGACATGAGCAGGCGCTTCTTCGCCTCGGTCACGGCCAGGTAGCGGAAATTCAGCCCGACGATCAGGTGAACACCGGCCGCCTCGGCCATTTCGACATAGCGATGGGCGAGCCCGACATCGTCGGCCAGCGGCTTTTCCGCCAGGATCGGCAGACTGGCAGCGCAGGCGGCGGCCATCTGCGCCTCGCGCCCGCCGGGTGGCGTGGCGAGCAAGACGGCGTCGGCCGCGACATTCACCACCTCGTCCAGCGCGGCGCCGATGGGCAGGCCGGGATGCGCGGCCTCCGCCTTCGACCGCGCGGCGGGGTTGGGGTCGCACACCGCGACGATCTCGACCTCCGGGTCGGCGGCGATGACCTGCGCCCAAGTGCGCGCACGGGCGCCCAGGCCCACGAGGATAAGGCGCAGCGGTGTCATGACATTGCCTCGGCTGGGATCAGGCGGTCGAGGATTTGCGGGATGGGGGTCCAATCGAGGGTGGCGAAGGCCCCCCTATCGGCCTCGGTCCCCATGGGCGGGCGCGTGGCCTCCTCAGACGGCGCGACGCGGATATCGGTCCCCGGTCTTCGTTCGGCCACCGCGCGCGCCAGATCAAGGTCGCGGATCGATGGGGGCGAGCCTGCGTGAAGGACCGGACGGGGACCGAACGGCGCTTCGAGCAGCGCGGCGATGCCCCGAGCGAGGTCCGGCAGCCAGGCCCATTCCCGCAGAGCCTCGGGGGCCGTCAGTTCGATCACGCCGCGCCCCTCCGCCCCGTCGATCATGCGGCGCAACCGTGAGAGGATCTGTCGGGTCGGGCGGGACGACTCTTCCGGCCCGCAGATATTGCCAAGTCGCAGGCTGATCGTCTCGAAGCCGGTCTCGGAGGCCGCTTCGGTCACGATCTCGCCGGCGCGCTTTGCCGCGCAGTAGGCGCAGTCCGCAGTGGGCACGGTGGCTTCGGTGAACTGTCCGTCACGCGCGGGACCGTCGTCGGGCGCGAACACACCCATCGAGCTGAGAAACAGGAACCTGCTCGCCCCGGCGGATCGCGCCAGGTCAAGCGCCAGCGCAAGCGGTTCCATGTTACTGCGCAGATGGGCCGCCCGGCTGATGCCCAGCGCATCGGCGTCGGCAGTCGTGGCGGCACCGTGGATCACGGCTGAAAGACGTCGCCCGGACATTTCGGTCAGCACTTCGCTCAGCGGCCCCTCGATACGTTCGACATTTCCAAGTCGGTTGGCGGTTCGTGTGTCGAAGTCTCGATCGGTCGCAATGACGGACTGGCCCGCCCTCGCGAACGTTGCGGCGATCTCTGAACAGACAAACCCACCGGCCCCCGTAACCAAGATTGGGAAGTCGCTCATCTCACGCCACGGACGTCGTGTCGGGTCGTCATTCAGGCGGCTTCGTCATGGCGGCGTCAGGGAACCAGCGTCAGCGTTGGTATGGCTTGCACCGTGTCGTCCTGCTGCGGGCCGCCGCGCCACATCAGGACGACGAAATTGCCCGGCCGCTCCAGCACGGTCGCGCCCAGATGCCAAATGCCGGCATTGTAGATAACACCCCTGGTGCCCGGCATCAGGAAGGCCCGCGCCTCTCCGGGCACGGGGCTTCCGTCGGCGGCGGAGGGCATGACCAGGGCGACATAGGCCGCCACGTCGAGCGGGAAGAAGCATTGCGCGGCGAACGGGTGCCGTTCCACCTCGCTGACGTGCAGCGGCAGAGCGCTGGGCTCCACCTTGTTGACATGCAGAACGGGCGCCGTTCCTTCGGGCGGTTCGCGCAGGCAGTCGCTGTAAAACGCCCGCTCGCCGGCCATCTCCGGCGGCTCGACCAGCCGGCCGAAGGGGGCGAAGTCCGTGCTGTCGGGCGGGCGCAGCCGCAAGACCGTGTCGCTCACCCTTGGCTCACCCCTGTGCAGGTGCGTTGGGCGTCGAGGGCAGATGCACGTCCGGTGTGACCAGGCCCTCCGGACGGACATGGGCCCGCCAATGGTCGGCGATTTCCGCCCGCCGACAGACCCAGACGCCGGGCTTCCCGTCGATATGGTCGAGAAACCGGGCCAAGGCGGCGACACGCCCCGGATGCCCGATGACGCGCGAATGCAGGCCGATCGACATCATCCGAGGCATCTCGGCACCCTCTTCGTGCAGCACGTTGAAGGTATCGATCAGGAAATTGGCGAAATCGGCCGCCGCGAAGACATCGCCCGACAGGAACTTCGCGTCGTTGGTAACCATCGTGTAAGGAATGACCAGATGCGGCGCCCCGTCCACGTCGGTCCAATAGGGCAAGTCGTCATTATAGGCGTCGCTGTCATAATCGTAGCCGCCATGGGCCACGACCAGACGGCGGGTCTCCAGCGAGGCCGAGTACCGGCAATACCAACCACGCGGCGGGCGGCCGAGGCTTTGGCTCAGGCTCTCGTGGGCACGGGCGATGTGCTCAGCCTCGGTTTGGGCATCGAGACGGTAGTGTTCAACCCAGCGCCAGCCATGGGCGCAGACATCCCAGTCGGTTTCCGCGATGGCGGCGGCGACCGCTGGTGTACGTTCCAGTGCCAAGGCGCTGGCGAAGACGGTCAGCGGCAGGCCCCGGTCGCGGAACAGCCGATAAAGCCGCCAGAAGCCGACCCGGCTGCCATACTCGTACATGCTCTCCGCCGCCAGATCACGATCACCTGGCGGTACGCGTGAGGCGCGTACCTCGCTGAGCGCCGATTCCGATCGGCCGTCGCCATCGCCGATCGAGTATTCCGACCCTTCTTCGACGTTCAGCACGAAGTTGACGGCCAATCCGGCCCCGCCCGGCCAGCGGATGTCGGGCGGATGCGCGCCGTAGCCGACCAGATCGCGAGGCCGGGTCATTTCGCGACCCAGTCGTTGCAACGCCGGTCAGTCACGCAGCCCCTCCACCTTATTAAAGAAGCAGCACCAGTCGCCGAGATTGACGTTGGGCAAGGCGCGCAGTCCGAAGAACATCCCGTCGGCCGGCGCGTGAAGCGCGGCCATCTCATCGCCGAAGATGTTGACGATGGTCGCGATCCGGTCGCCCTTGTTCATCATGGTCAGGAACTGGACGCCGGGTTCGGGCAGGAAGATGCCCGAACCCGGGGCAAGCAGCGCTTCCTGTACGCCCTTGTAACAGGGGTCAGGATAGGTCGCCTGCCCGTCGAGCATGCCGTAGTGGTAGCAGATGTTGAGGATCGACTTCGCCAGTTCCTCGCCGACCCAGCGGAACCGCTCGGGCGAGGTGGCCGACCGGCCGCCAAGTTCGACCGTGATGCCGGTCTTGCCGGCACCGTTCAGCGCGGCCATGGGGCTGCCGGTCTTGGAGAAGTTCGACATGATGCAGCCCCAGCCCTCGCCCATGGCCTTGGCCAGCTCGACACTCTCGGGGCGCTCGTCGACGAAGATCGCCTTGTCCAGGAAGGAATGGGCACCACCGGAGTGGATCGAGATTTCGAGGTCGGCCACGTCCTTCATGGCCTGCCAATGGGCGTCCGCCAGCCGGTCGGTGAAGTAGCCGTCGGGCTTGCCGGGATAAACCCGGTTCATGTCGTAGGTGAAGGTGTCGAGCGGATTGCCCCGTTCGGCCGCCGAAAACGCCAGCGGGTTCAGGCACGGCACCATCACCACCGCGCCCTTGAGCGCAGCCGGATCAATCTCCTTTTGCGCGAGCATGCAGGCCAGCGGCCCTTCCGGCTCGTCGCCATGAATGGCCGCATTCACCCAGAAGGTCGGCCCGGGGCCGGCGCCGTTGATGACGACGACCGGGATCTCGACCTTCACGCCGCCCGCCAGGTCGCCCGCGGGAATCCCCCCCCGCACGACCTCGCCCGGTGCCGCCGTCGCCGTCCCGACAGTCAGCGTCTCGCCATCGATGGTGCTCATACCGCCTCCATGTTGCTTGCTTCCCAGGCCATCAGCCCGTCTGGTGTGTAGACCTGCATGAATTCGATCTCGATGTCGCCGAGGTGGAACAGCGCGACCGTGAGGCCCGACTTTTCAATGTGGGTGATTTCCGTGTTGGCCGGCTCGCATAGAGATTTGGCACAGGCCCAAATCCGCCCAAATCAGAGGTCGTATGGTATGCGCCGATCATTCGGTCGTGACCCACAACACTACTCCAAGAGCAATAAAAGATAGCACCATCGGCAGATCTTTATCTAATCCAGAGCGCGGAAATCGCTACGTTACTCGGGGAATGTGGATTTATAGATCGAGAGGACCTTCACGGTACTCTTCGGGGATTTCTTCGGGCTTATAGACCTGCATGAACTCCACGCCCGCGCCGGGTACGCCATCCTCCTCCAGGAAAGCCACCCACCCCTCGGGGTGTTCGTAGCGGCCTTTGATACCGCAGTTGTGACAGACGGTATCGTCGTTCACACTGGCATCCCAGGCCGCAATATCCTCAGCGTCATTGGAGATGCGGCAACTCTGCTCAAGCATTCTGGCACCGCGCGCCTCAGCGTTCTGGATGGTGGCTTTGAGGTTATCCACCGTGTAGCAGATGTGATGGATGCCTTCGCCATGTTCAGCGACATGCTTGGCGTATCGGCCATCAGGATCGAGTGACTCGACCAGTTGGTACTGCACATCACCAACCATGAAGACAGCGGCGCGTTGACGGGTGACCTCCGAGGTTTTCAGCACAGCATCAGCAGCTGCGCCCAGCATGGTCTGATAGCGCTTGAGGGCTGCCTCAGCATCAGCGACAGCGATGGCGATGTGTTTAATGCCGGTAATCATGACGTACCTCCTGGGCTGGTGTGTTCAAAGCCCGAACGAAACCTAAGTTGCTTGATGTCAGGGGTTTACGACGTGCGGCCTCGACGTCGCGCGTAGCCAAGGCCTTGTGCTTGATGCGCTTGATGTTGGGATGATCGGTTTTCACTTTTGATCTTCGTTCAACTGGCCAGCGCGGCCTTTTCGGCGCGGATGGTGTCGACAACGCCGGCCATGCGCACCATCGCCTCTTTGATGCGGGGCACGGGCTGGGTCATCGACATGCGCACGAAATCGTCCGTGTGGTCGCCATAAATCGTGCCGGGATACATCATCACCCGGCCCTCGGCCAAAAGCCGCTCGCAGAAGGCGCCCGCACCCATGCCAAGGCCGAGGCTGGCGACGTCGGCATAGACGTAGAACCCGCCCTGCGGTTCGGCATAGGACATGCCGATCGCGTCGAGCCCGGCGAGGATGGCACGGCGGCGCCCGTCATAGGTTCGCTGCATCTCCTCCACGCATTCGTCGCCGCCGGTCAGGGCGGCAAGCGCCGCGTGCTGGCTGGCCGCCGTCGTGGAGATGGCGAAGGCGTGGTTCACCTCCGACATCGGTTCGATCAGGGCCCGCGGCCCGGCGAGATAGCCGATCCGCCAACCGGTCATCGCATAGGCCTTGGAAAAGCCCGACAGGGTGATGGTGCGCTCGCGCATGCCGGGCAGCGGGGCGACCGGCTGCACGGTGTTGTTGCCGAAGGTTAGCCGGGCGTAGATCTCGTCGGAGATGACGATCAGATCGTTTTCCCTGGCAAGCTCGGCGATTTTGCGCACCTCGTCCGGCGGGGTCACCGTGCCCGTGGGATTGTTGGGATTGATCAGGACCAGGATTTTCGACCGGTCGGTGATGTGCGGCGCCACCAGGTCGGCCGTCAGGGTGAAGTTGGTCTCCATGGTCATGGGGACCTTGCGCACCACGGCATCGGCAAGGTCGGCCGCCTGGGTGTAGGGATTGTAGCCGGGGCACGGCACGATGATTTCGTCGCCGGGGTTCAGAAGCGACAGCGCAATCACGAACATGCCGTGCTGTCCGCCCGGCGTGACCATGATCTCATCGGTGGCATAGTCGGCGCCGCCGAAGCGGCTTATGTTCTCCGCGATCGCCGCGCGCAGCGGCTCGATGCCCAAGGGATGGGTGTAGTGCGTGGCGCCATTCGCGAGCGCCTCTTGCCCCGCCTTGACGATATGCGCCGGCGTATCGAGGTCGGGGTCGCCGCGCCCCATGCGGATCACGTCCTCAAGCCCGTTCGAGATGTCGAGCATGCGCGTGATCAAGGCACCGTCCGCCATCTTGACGCGCTTGGCTATCCGCGGATCGACGTCGCTGCTCATATCAGTTCTCCCATGTCGCGGCCGGTGGCGGCCTGCTTAACCGAGTGCATAGATCTCCGAGTATTTGCGGGTCAGATGGGCGATGTAGGGATCGGGGTCCAGCTTCCGACCGGTGGCCTTTTCCAGCAGTTCGTCGCGCGTGAAGCGGCGGCCGTGACGCGCGACCTTGTCGGTCATCCAGTCCCGCAATGGGGCGTAGTCGCCGGCATCGAGCGCGGCCTGAACCGACGGCGTTTCCCGCGTCGCGGTGTCGAACAGCTGCGCCGCCATGATGTTGCCGATGGTGTAGTTGCAGAAGGTGCCGATCTGGCCGGAGGACCAGTGCACGTCCTGCAGCACGCCCTGCGCGTCATCCGGCACGTCGATGCCGAGATACTCCTTGATCAGCGCGTTCCACGCCTCAGGCAGGTCGGCCACGTCAAGGCTGCCATCGACCAGCCGCGCCTCGATCTCGCAGCGCACCATGATGTGGAAATCGTAAGTGAGCTCGTCGGCCTCGACCCGAATGAAGCTGGGGCGCGAGCGGTTGACGGCGCGGTAAAACTCCTCCGGGCCGACATCGTCGAGCACGCCCGGGAAGGCCGCGCGGATGTCGTCCATATGGTTGAGCCAGAAGGCCCGGCTGCGCCCGACATGGTTCTCCCACAGGCGCGACTGGCTTTCATGGGCGCCGAAACTGACGCCGCCCACCGCGTAGAGACTGACCAGATCGGTGGCCAGCGGCGTGCGGGTGTAGGCCGGGTCGACGCCTTGCTCATACAGGGCGTGGCCGGCCTCATGCAGCGCGCCGAACAGCGCCATCGGCATGTAGGTGCGCGAGACGCGGGTGGTGATGCGCACGTCGTTGCGGGTGAAGGAGACCTCGAACGGGTGGACCGTCGTGTCCAGCCGGCCGCGATCCAGGTCATAGCCGACCCGCGCCGCCATCGCCTCGCCAAAGGCCAGCTGGGCCTCGGCCGGAACGTCGCGATAGAGGAAATCGGCGCGCGGTTCCTCGGCCTCGGCGATACCGCGCACGAGCGGCAACATGCCGTCGCGCAGACGGGCGAACAGGGTGTCAAGATCGCGCTTCGTAACCCCCGGCTCGAACCGATACATCAGAGCGTCGTAGGGATGGTCCTCAAACCCGATCGCCTGGGCCATCTCGCGGTTGATGTCCACCATGGTGGTCAAGGCGTCGGAGAAGATCGTGAAATCCGCCTTTTCGCGTGCCTCGGCCCAGACCGCGTGGGCGGCCGTGCCCAGTTCGGTCTTGCGATGCAAAAGCTCCGTCGGGATGCGCTCGTGATAGTCGATCGCCTCGCGCACCTGCGCCACAATGCGCGCCTCGGGCATGTCGGGCGCATGGCCCGCGGTCTCGGCCTCCGCGCCTTCGAGCGCCCGTTTGGCCTCGTCGGAGCACAGCAGGTTGCGCGCCGCCACGGTCAGCGTGGCGAGCTGCTTCGACCGCGTCTCCGCGCCGCCCTTCGGCATCATCGTGCGGGCGTCCCAGGACAGCACCGAGCTTGCGTTCAGGAAGTCGTTCACGCGGCCCATGACCTCGATCAGACTGGCATAGCTCATTGGCGCAGAATCCCTCTCTTCAGTACGGCCAATCGCCCAGGCCACCCACATCGTGGGAGCGTTCGGAGCGACGCTTGACAGTCGAATTCGCTCGTGGTCCTAGTAGGACAGATAGAATGTCGACAATCTACTGATGGCAAGGACCGTCGGGGAAGTCAAACCAAATTCTGCGGATTGACACCCCCTCTGTCGGCCCCGAATCGGGAAGGAGCCCGCGCCAGAATGGCTGCGCCAAGAACCAACGAAACCACGCTTGTCGAAATGGCCGTCTCGGGCGCCGTGACGACGCCGGCGGTGCGCCCGGGGCAGTACATACCGCACCCCGACGGCAGGGGTGCCGTGCTGCCCGGGATGTACGGCGTCACCTACAATGTCCGCTGCGGCGACCGCGCCTTTGGCTGGGCCGGCGACCATGTGGAACCGGGGGTCAGCATCGATGATGACGGGCATTCGGGCCGCCACCACGCGCTTCACTATCTGAACTGCATCGGCAACGACGCCATGGTGACCTCGGGCCTGGCCGCCGGCGCGCGCGGCATCGTGGTCGGCGAACATGCCCGCATCCTGGTGCAATTCGACGACGACGCCCATGATGTGATCGCCCCGGGTGACCGGGTGCAGGTGATGACCAAGGGCCAGGGGCTGAGGCTTGAGGATTATCCCGGCGTCGCGCTGAAGAAGATGAGCCCGCGCCTGTTTCACGCCATGGGCATCACGGAGGCGGCGGGCCGGCTGCACGTTAACGTCGCGATGGAACTGCCTGTGCGGATCATGGGCTCGGGGGCCGAGCTGAACTCCGAATATGTCGATCAGGATCTGATGTCCGGCGACCGCGCGCTGATGGCCGAGCTTGGCATCGACCAGATGCGGCTCGGCGACCTCATCGCCATCCGCCATGCCGATCATCATTGGGGCCGGTCCTATCGCGAGGGGGCGGTGTCGATCTGCCTCTGCATCCATGGCGACAGCATCATGACCGGGCATGGCCCCGGCATCCTCACCCTGATGACCGCACGGGCGGGAGAGATCGACTTCACGATCGATCCCGCCGGCAACATCGCCACCCTGCTAGATCTCGGAGCCTGACCCATGACCGTTCAAACCAACGCAGCCGACATCGTCAGCGTCTCGGTCGCCGGGCAGGTCGCGAACCCGGTCCTGTCGGGCCTGCCGGCGGAGCCCTACCGGCTGGATGCCGACGGCAAGGCCTTCCTGTGGCCGACCTTCGGCGGCATCGTCTACAACGTCTCCGTCGGCGACAGCGCCTATGGCTGGTCGGGCGATTGCGTCCATCCGGGCGTCAGCATCGCCCATCCTGACGCCAACAAGAACCGCGGCCTGAACGTCTTTGCCTGCGTCGGCAATGACGCCCTGGTCGTCAGTGGCGCGGCGCAGGGGGCGAAAGGGGTCGTGACCGGCAAGTCCGGCCGGTTTTCCGACCAGGTGATCGTGCATTTCGACGAAGAGACCCGCCGCAAGATCGCGGTCGACGACCGCATCCTGGTGCGGTCCGAAGGCGTCGGGCTGGCGGTACCCGAGTGCCCGGACGTCTCGTTCAAGTCGCTGGCGCCGAGCCTGTTCGACAAGCTGCCCAAACGCCTCAGCGACGGCGTGCTTCAGATGGGCGTGGTTGCCGTCGTGCCGCCGCATTTTGTCGGCGCCGGGGCCGGCCTGACCTCCGAGGGCGGGTCGCTGCACATCCAGTCCACCGATCGCGACGAGCTGGCCACCAATGGCCTGGAGGCCCTGCGCCTCGGTGACGTGGTCGCCTTCCAGGACACGGACAGCCGCTACAATCACGGCTATCTGCGCGGCGCCATGAGCATCGGCATTGTCGGCCAGACCGACGGGCCGCGCGCGGGTTACGGCCCGGGCTCCACCATGGTCATGACGGCGCCCGCCGGACAGCTTGGGTGCTATGAAGCGCCGGGCACCAACATTGCGGATCTCATGGGTTTGCGCCCGTGACCGACATTGCGATGACCCATGTCGCGCGCGACCAGCTTCGGCACTTCGTCGCCGAGGGCTTCGGGGCGCTTGGTCTGACGCCGGGCGATGCCGGCATCTTTGCCGACGCGTTGATCTTTTCCGAGCTGCGCTTTCATCCCGGCCAGGGGCAGGGCGTTTCGCGGCTGCGCCGGTACCAGCACCGGATCGGCAAGGGCGAGGTCGACCCACGCGCCGACTGGTCCATCGTGAAGGAAGGCCCCTCCCTGGCGCTGGTCGACGCCCATAACGGCATCGGTACGGTCGCGGCGTCCAAGGCCATGGATGTCGCCATAGCCAAGGCCAAGGAAAACGGCATCGGCACCGTCATCGTGCGCAACTCGACCCATTACGGGTCCAGCGCGGTGCATGCCTGTCGGGCGCTGGACCATGGCTGTATCGGCATCGCGTATACCAATGCCGGCCCTGAAATGGCGCCCTGGGGCGGACGCGAAGGGGCGACCGGCACGAACCCCTGGGCCATCGCCGCGCCGTCGGACAAGGGCTTTCCCGTGGTGCTCGACATCGCGCTGACCACCGCCGGCAAGGGCATGATGAAGTGGTACGAGCGCGAAGGCCGCAAGATGCCGCTCGACTGGGCGCTGACACCCGACGGGGAAAAGACCGACGACCCGACCGCGGCCATGGCCGGTGCGCTGCTGGGCATCGGCGGGCATAAGGGCTATGGGCTCGCCTTCATGACGGAGGCGACGACCGGGGTCCTGTCCGGCGGCGGCTTCGGGCTCACGCCCTATGCCGACCCGAAGAAGCTGGACGTGTCGCATTACCTGCAGGCGATCGACATCTCGTGGTTCATGGACCCGGCCGACTATGCCGCTCGCATGGGCGCGTTCGTCCAGATGTGCAAATCCCGAGCTGTCAGGCCTGGGTTCGAGGAGATCCTGGTTCCCGGTGAGCAGGAAGCCCGCCGGACCAAAGCGAAGTCAGCCTCGGGCGTGCCGCTGGACGATGTGGTGCTGGCCGACCTTCAAGCCCTCGGCCGCGAGCTGGGGCTGAAGGCCACGCTTGACCCGCTTGGCGCCTACACCGGGGCCACGCTATGACGGTCCAGCTCCATCCTCTGCCGCCTTCGTTCCACGTCCGCGCCAGAGACCGGCTGAAGGCCCGCGCCGAGGCGGCGGGGCTGGACGGAATGCTGCTTCTGCTTGGCCCCAACCTCGCCTACGCGACCGGGCTGTTCCTGACGCCCAATGAACGGCCCATGGGTGTCTGGGTGCCCGTGGCGGGCGAGCCGACCCTGCTGCTGCCCGGTCTGGAGCGGGAGAATGCGGAGGGCACCGGCATCGCTGAACTGCGCTTTTATGAGGAGTTCCCCGGCGAGATCCCGGCCGAGCTGTGGATGCTTGACCAGATCGGGCGCAAATCCATCGCGATTGACTTTCTGGACGCGGCACTCTTGGACGCCGCGCGCGACCGTCTCACCCGTCTCGACCTGACCGACCACGCGCTGGCCGCACGCATCATCAAGGAACCGGAAGAGGTCGCGCTGACCGAGGCCGCAGCCGGCTTCGCGGATTGTTTCTTGCAGCGGCTGTACGGGTCCGCCGCCGACATCATCGCCCAGGGCGGCACTGAGGCCGACCTTTTGGCCGACGGCATGGCCCACGCGCGCAAGGCGCTGTTCGCCGCGCACGGGTCAACCTTCGCAGGGACACCGATGGGGATCACGGCGACTGTCCATTCCGGGCCCCGCGCGGCCCTGCCCCATGGCGCGGTGCTGGACCGCAAGCCCCAGCCCGGCGAGACGCTGATCGCGGGGATCGGTGCCAGCCTTGGCGGCTATCACGCCGAAAGCGGCGTGACCCTGATCGTCGGGGAGATGTCGGCAGAGCAGCGGCGCGTGATGCAGGCCATGACGGCTTGCAACGATGCCGCCGTGGCGGCCTGCGCCGCCGGGCGCACTTGTGAGGAGGCCAATGAAGCCGCCCTCGGCGAACTGCGTGGCGCGGGTCTGGGCGAGGCAATCCGCCACCGGATCGGCCACGGCATGGGCCTGCAGGGGCACGAGGCGCCGTGGCTCGCCCCCGGCGATCGCACGCCGACCCGCCCGGGCATGGTGTTTTCCAACGAGCCCGGCGTCTATCGCCCCGGCCATGATGGATACCGCGTCATCAACACGATGATCGTGACCGACGAGGGGGTGACCGTCCCCTCCCGCTTTCAGTCCGACACGCCCATCGAGGCCCGTGTCATCCCGCTTTGAAACCCGAAAAGGAGCCTTCCAATGCCCGAACCGCCTGCCTGGCACTACCAGAAAATCACCAAGCCGATGTTCCAGGCCGACACGGTCGACTGCGTCTTCTATGGCCGCATCGTGACCTGCGTCGGCGACGAGGTGATCGAGGATGGCTACATCCATCTGAAGGACGGCAAGATCGCGGCGGTCGGACAGAAGGCCGACCTGGCCGCGCCCCCGGCCGGCGCCGATGTGATCGACACGGGTGGCAAGACGCTGATGCCCGGCATGATGAACAGCCACGCCCATTTGAGCTGGGACGGCATTCATGAGCTGAGCCAGCAGTCGATGTTCGATTCTCCCGAGATTCGCGCCTACAAGGCGTGTGGGAACATGATCAAGTCGCTGCGCGCCGGCATTACGCTGGTCCGCGACCTTGGCGTCCATGATGCCAACCTGTTCACCAAACAGGCCGTTGCCCAGGGCATCTTTCCGGGGCCGCGCCTGCTGGTTGCGGGTGCTGGGATCATCCAAACGGGCGGCCACACCTATTGGGTCTGCCGTGAGGCCTCAGGCGCGGACGAAATGCGTCGGGCGGTGCGCGAACAGGTGCGCGGCGGGGCGGATCTGATCAAGATCATGGCCTGCCACGACACGCTGGAATTCACCGACGAGGAACTCCACGCGGTCATCGACGAGTCCCACCGCAACCGCCTGCCGATCACCGCGCACGCTACCTACAATGACTGCATCAAGCGGGTGGCGGAGTTCGGCGTCGACTGTGTCGAACATGGCGGGTCCATGACGGATGAGACGATCCAGCTTTTGCTCGACCGCAAGCTGCCGGTGGTGACGACCTTCTCCGCTCTTGTCATTCAGGCCAACGAGGAAATCGCCCGCGCCTTCGGCATTCCGGAATGGAAGATCGAGGAGCGAAAGCGCGCGGTCGCCGACAAGTCCCGCTTCGACGGGCTGGTCCGGGCCGCTAAGGCCGGCGTGCCGATCGTTTTCGGTACCGACGCGGGCAGCCCGGCTGTCGAGCATGACCGGATCGTTCCCGAACTGGGCTTCATGGTCGAAATCGGCGTCTGCACCGACAATCTGGACGCGCTGCGCTCGATCACCATCCGGGCGGCGAACACCAGCTTTCTCGGCGACAAGCTGGGCACGCTGGAGGCAGGCAAGCTCGCCGACATGATCGTGGTCGACGGCAAGCCCGATCAGGATCTGAGCGCGCTGGAACGGGTCGAGATGACCTATATCGATGGCAAGAGGATGCACTGATGGGCTCGATGTTGGCCGAACGCACGGCCTCCCGCATTATCGAGGAGGACGGTTCGTTTCGTACAAAGATGCTGGGAATAGCGGCCGAGCGCGACGATGTGATCGCGCTTGGCCGTGGCGACCCGGACTTCCATACGCCAGGCCACGTGGTTGAAGCGGCCAAGGCGGCAATCGACGCCAACCAGCACCACTATACCGGCCCGACCGGTCTGCCGCCGTTGCGCCAGGCCATCGCCGACAATTTGAAGGCTGACTACGGCCTCGACTACATCGCCGACGAGATCGTGGTGACGGCCGGCGTGCAGGAAAGCATCATGCTGACCATGCTGGCCGTCTGCGAGCCGGGGGACGAGGTGCTGATCACCTCGCCGCGCTTCACGACCTACGACACAGCGGTACATCTGTGCGGTGGGGTGCCGGTACCGGTCCCGACATATCAGAAGGACGATTTCGCGCTGGACGTGGCCGAGATCGAGTCGCGCATCACCGACCGTACGCGGGTGTTCGTGCTGGTCTCGCCCAACAACCCGACCGGTGCCGTCACCCCGCCGGACGTGATCCGCCAGATCGCCGAGCTCGCGCTCAAACACGATCTTCTGATCGTGGCCGACGAGATCTACGCCAAGCTGATCTATCCGCCGCACGAGCACCTGTCGCTGGCGACGCTTCCGGGCATGAAAGAGCGCACGATCACCTTGAACGGGTTCTCCAAGACCTATGCCATGACCGGCTGGCGGATCGGCTATCTGGCCGCACCGGCGGACTTCGTGGAGAAGGTCACCGAGACGCGGCACACGCTTTCCATCAACTCCTGCACCGTGTCGCAGCACGCCGCGCTGGCGGCGCTGACCGGCCCACAGGACGACATGCAGGCGATGTACGATGCCTATGCCGAGCGGCGCGCCTATCTGATGGAGGCGTTGACCAAGGCGGGCCTGAGCTATGGCGCGCCCGGCGGTGCCTTCTACATCTACACCAACATCTCTTCGAGCGGCATGAAAGCCAAGGCCTTCTGCGAGACGCTATTGCGGGAAACGGGCGTCATGGTCTTTCCCGGCGACATGTTCGGGGAGCCTGACAGCGACTTTATTCGCATCTCGTACCTGCAGCCGCTACCCTTGATCGAAGAGGCCATGGGGCGGATCGAGCGCTTCATGGCGGCCCGCGCGGGAGCGGCGGCATGAGTGCTGCGTCCCCCGATCCCAACGACAAGTTCGTCGGCATCCAGGTCAGCCCGATCAGCTTCATCGACGAGGGCGTCGATGTCGTGCTCGACACGCTGAAGGACCGGGTCGGTGTCAATGTCCTGATGCTGGGCACCGTGTCCTGGCTGGGCCTGAAGACCGGGCGCAGCATTTCGCACGAGTTGGATGGCTGGCCCGACCATGGCGTGCCGGAACCCTTCACGATGAAGGGCGGCGCCTATTTCGAGCCCGACCCGCGCTTCTACACGAAGACGCTGATCAAGGATTTCCGGGCCAAGGACGAGGAGATGGCGAAGGTCGACATCCTCGACCTTGTGATTCCCGAGGCGCGCAAGCGCGGGATGCAGGTCTATCCCGAGTTGATGGAGCCGTTTTTCAAGTATGCCGGCCACGGTTCGGCCAGCGCGGTGGAAGTCCCGAACCTGGCCACCTGTATGGAGGTTGACTGTTTCGGCCGTCGAAAGGACGAACCCTCAACCTCCAACCCGGACTACCGCAACTGGATGCACGCCATCGTCGAGGACCAGGTCAAGAACTACGACATCGACGGCTTGATGTGGTGCAACGAGCGCAATTCGCCGCTCGATCAGATGATGCAAGGCCAGGCGCCTGGAGATTTCTCGGAGCCAACGCGGGCCGAGGCGATCGCGCGCGGCATCGATGTCGAGGCTTGCCGCCGTGCCTGCATCGCGATGTACGAGTTCATGCAGGAGGCGCGGGCCGGAACCGAGTTCGACGACGGGGCCTTTCTGACCTTTCTGCGGACGCTGATGGCCAACCCCGAAATCCTGATCTGGGAACGGTTTTGGCTGGAACGCAACAAGGACCTCGACCGGGAGCTTTTCGGCCTGGTGAAATGGCTGAAGCCGACCTTGCCCTTCGGTCTGAACGTCTGGAACCGCAACCATTTTAACATCTTCCGCCGTGCCCAGTGGCCGTGGCATGAGCAGACGATGTATGCCGATTGGGTGAAGCCGATCACCTACCAGCACCAGGCCGGCGAGATCTGGCACAAGGAATTCGGCTTCTTCCGGGACACGATCTTCCGCGACTTCGACCCCGCGGCCGCCATGGCCGTGCTGGACCAGATTCTGGGGATTGGGGGTGCTCCGCTCGACCGCGTGATACAGGAGGGGCTCGACCCCGACACGTACGTCTATCGACAATGCGCCGACGCGCTAAGGGGCGTTCATGGCGAGGCCAAGGTCTATATGGGCATCGGCGTCGATGCGCCGCGCGTACGGGCGGATCAGGCCGTGTGCACGCCGGATATCGCCTACCGGTCGGTCATGGCGACCTACCGCGCCGGCGGGCACGGCATCGTGCTGTCGCCGAACTACGCTTCCATGAAGCTGACCAATCTTGACGGCGTCGCGCAGGCACTGACGGAGCTGGGGCTGAAATGACAATGCTCGACACGCTGATTGCCGGTGGCGAGGTGTTGCTGCCCGATGGCCTTGCCCGGGTCGATCTGGGCATCAAGGATGGTCACGTTGCCGGCATCTACCAGCCTGGTACGGCGCCGGATGCGGTCGAGACGCATGATGTGGCCGGCCACGTGGTGTGCCCCGGCATCGTCGACATCCATTTCCACGTGCGCGCACCGTCCTATCCGGAACGCGGCACCGTTGAGAGCGAGACCCGCGCGGCGGCTGCCGGCGGCGTCACCACGATCTTCGAAATGCCGATCGCCAAACCCTGCTGCTCCACGCCCGAGGAGCTGGAGCGCAGACGCGATCACTTCGCCGAACACGCCGTGGTCGATTTTGCACTCTACGCCGCGCCGGGGGACCTGACCGAGGCCAGCCGCGACCGCATGGTCGATCTGGGCTGCATCGCGTGGAAGATCTTCACCACGGAGTCACCGCCGGGCCGGGCGGACGAGTTCGACGGGCTGGCGTTCCCTGACGAGGCGGACCAGCTGCGCGCCTTGCAGTTGCTTGCCGAGACTAGCCGGCCCGTGGTCACGCACGCCGAAAGCGCGGAATTGCTACGGCACTTCGCGGCCCTGGCAAAGTCCCTCGACCCGGCCGACGCCGCGACCCACAACCTGTCGCGCCCGGCGATTTGCGAGGCGGTCGCCGTGGCAAAGCTGCTGACCATGAACATGGAAGCCGGCGCGAAGCTGCACATCGCCCATGTGACGTCGGCCGAGACCGTCGCCGTGATCCGCGGGATGCACGGCACCTCGGACTTCACCGCCGAATCCTGCCCGCAATATCTGTTTGCGACGGAGGCGGATGTCGCGCGCGCCGGTGTCTACGGCAAGGTGAACCCGCCGATCCGGTTCCAGGCCGACCAGGATGCCCTCTGGCAGGCCATCGCGGACGGCGTGATCAACTATGTCACCACGGATCACGCGCCCTTCGCCAAGGCCGAAAAGCAGGCGGCTGAGGGCAACTTCCCGGGGGCGCCGCCCGGCGTGCCGGGCATCGAGACCCTGCTGCCGGCGATGATGGACGCGGTGGCGGCCGGCCGGGTGGGCCTGCGCCGGGCGCACGACCTGATCTGCGCCAACGGGGCCAAGCGGTACGGCATCTACCCGTGGAAGGGCGCGCTGCTGCCCGGCAGTGCCGCCGATGTCGCGATCGTCGATCCGAACGCGGAGACGGTCATCTCGAAGGACACGCTGCACACCCATGCGCGGGAGGTGGCGCACCTTTACGAGGGGCGCCGGTTCCGCGGCAAGGTGGTCCGGACGCTGCTGGCCGGCCGCACGGTCTTCGCCGACGGGGCGGTGGTCGGCGAGGCGGGACGTGGCCGTTACGTCACGCCTCTCGACACCGCCTAATGATTCTCTTTTAGCCGCGGGTCGAGGAAATCGCGCAGCCAGTCGCCGATGATGTTGAAGGCCAGCACCGTGAAGACGATGGCAAGGCCCGGGAACACCGCCATCCACCATTTGTTGGAGAACAGGTGATCGCGGCTTTCCGACAGCATGCCGCCCCAGGTCGGCACGTCCGGCGGTACACCCAGGCCCAGGAACGACAGCGCCGCCTCTGACAGGATGACGCTGGCCACGTTGAACGAGGCGATGACGGTCAGCGGCGCCATGATGTTGGGCAGGATTGTGCGGAACAGGATCAGCAGCGTGCGGTCGCCCATCGCGCGCGCCGCCTCCACATACTCCTTCTCGCGCAGGGCCAGCGTCTGGGCCCGGACGATCCTGGCGTAGGTCACCCATTGGCCGATGCCCAGGACAAGGATCATGTTGAACAGGCCCGGCCCGAGCACGACGAGGAACATGATGGCCAGCAGGATGAACGGGAAGGCCAATTGAATGTCGCCGAGCCGCATCAGGACATCATCGACCCAACCGCCGAAATAGCCCGAGACAAGGCCGGCAAATACGCCGATCGTTCCGCCGACCGCGATGGCCGCGAAGCCGACCAATAGCGATACCCGGGCGCCATAGAGCAGGCGGGACAAAACGTCACGCCCAAGCTGGTCTGAGCCCAGCCAGTACGTCGTGTCTCCCGCGCCAGGCGATCCCGGCGGAAGCAGGCGCATGATGAGGTTTTGCCGGTTCGGATCAAAAGGCGAGAGCCACGGCCCGAAGATCGCAACAAGGGTGACGACGACGAGGATGATCATCCCCAGTAGGGCCCAGCGGCTTGCGACCATGCTCTGGAGCGCACGGCGAAACTCCTTGCGGCGGTAGGACACAACCTTCCGGCCCTGGTCGCTGGCGACTTTGGGGGCGTCGGACGTGGTTTCAGCCATAAGCCGGCCCCTCCACCTAATACTTCACGCGCGGATCAAGCCGCGCATAGATCAAATCGACGATGAGGTTCAGCAAAATGAAGATCACGGCGATTAGAATGACCGAGGCCTGAACCACCGGAATGTCACGCTGGTTGATTGCGTTGAAGACGAGCCGCCCGATGCCGGGGTAGGAGAACACGGTTTCGACCACCACGACTCCGCCAAGCAGGAAGCCGAATTCAAGCCCAATCATTGTGACCACCGGCAGCCAAGCGTTTCTCAGCGCATGATGGACAATGACCTGGCGTTCCGAAATGCCCTTCGACCGCGCGGTTCGGACATAATCCTGCTGCAGCACCTCAAGCATGGACGACCGGACAAGCCTGGCGTTTCGCGCCAGCGTATAGGTTCCGATCGCGATCGCCGGCATGATCATGTAGTAGATCGATTGGGGCAGGTTCCTGAACGCGGTCGCGAAGTCGCCTTCGAATAGAGGCTCGAGAAACGGCACATGGCCGGAGATCGGGAACCAGCGCAGATAAAGCCCAAAAAACATGATCATCATGATCCCCATCCAGAAATTGGGGATCGACTGGCCCAGCATCGCGAAGGTCATGATGCCGCCATCGGCGGGCTTGCCCCGGCGCAGCGCGGCGTAGATGCCCAGCGGGATCGACAGGCCGATCGCGAGCACCATGGAGAAGATCGTCAATTCGATCGTGGCCGGCATCGCCTCCAGCACGACCTGCATGGCGGGCTGCCGATAGCTCAACGAGGTGTCGAAATCGCCATGCAGGGCGTTCCAGACGTAGCTGAGATACTGGACATAGAGCGGGCGGTCGAACCCAAGCATCTCGCGCGCGCGCTGGATTTCCTCGGTGCTCGCGTTCTCCGAAACGTAAAGATAGGTCGGGTCGCCGCCGATCTGCAGCGAGATGAAGCTGATCAGGGTGACACCGATGAGAACCACGACGCTCTGCATCAGCCGGCGGGCAAGAAACGTCCACATCAGACGGACCCTGCGCCCCAGGCCGTCAGCGGCATCAAACGGCGCACGCGCACGTGATGCGCGTCAGCGCCGGACTTCGCGTCAGCCATTAACCAATTCCGAAAAGCGCCGCGCCGTCGCCAGGGGACTACTTGACAACCAATTCTCCATTCTCCAAAGGTAGATTCCAGATTGTCGACTGTTGAACAACTCAATCACGCGATCCCCGGAGACGTCAAGCGCGGAAGCGTGCCCGCCGGTCCCGGGCGTTGGTCTGAGACATGGGAAGGGCGATTATGCGCGAAATCTGGGCATGTCTTGATGGATAAAGGAGCGCTTTGGCACCGCTTGGCACGACAGCAGGGCGGCGGCTGGGCGTGATGGCGCCTTCGAACACAGGGCACAGCTCCGCGGCACCGGTTCTGCAGGTCCGCGACCTGCAAACGACATTCGACCTGTCCCTGAAACAGTCGGTGCGCGCGGTCGACGGGGTCAGCTTCGACGTCTTTGCCGGCGAGACACTCGCCATTGTCGGCGAGAGCGGATCGGGCAAGTCGGTCACCAGCCTGTCGATCATGCGCCTGCTGCCAAAGGATGTGGGCCGCGTGAGCGCCGGCAGCATCAAGCTGATGGGACGCGAAATCACGCAAGTCAGTGACGCCGAGATGCGCGACATTCGCGGCCGCGACATCGGCATGATCTTCCAAGAGCCGATGACCAGCCTCAATCCCGTGCACACGGTCGGCCAGCAGATCGCCGAAATGGTGATCCGGCACCGGTCGGTCGGCAAGTCCAAGGCACGGGCCCGGGCGATCGAGATGCTGGATCTCGTCGGCATTCCGGAGCCGAAGCGGCGGGTCGACAACTATCCGCACGAAATGTCGGGCGGCATGCGCCAACGGGCCATGATCGCCATGGCCCTGGCCTGCGAGCCGCGCATCCTGATCGCCGACGAGCCGACCACGGCGCTCGACGTGACGATCCAGGCGCAGATGCTGGAACTGATGAAGGATTTGCAGGACAAGCTGGGCATGGCGATCATCTTCATCACCCACGATCTGGGCGTCGTGGCCGAGATGGCGGACCGTGTCGTGGTGATGTATGCCGCGCAGGTGGTGGAGACGGCCGGCGTGGACGAGATTTTTCGCAATCCGAAGATGCCCTATACCGCCGGCCTGATGAACTCGATCCCCCGGCTTGGTGCGTCCCTTCACAAGAAGCGGTTGGAGGCCATCCCCGGCGTGGTGCCCGTGCTGACGGCGCTGCCGAGCGGCTGCCGCTTCCATCCGCGCTGCGGTTATGCCACCGAGGCCTGCAGCGCGACAGCGCCCAGCCTGGAGGATGCCGGCGGCGGCCACATGATACGGTGCCTACGCTGGCGCGAGCTGTCGCTGGTCGACCATGCCATGGAGACCGCGTGATGCAGGCGCTCGTCGAAATCGACCGGCTGCGCAAGTTCTTCCCGATCAAGGGCGGCATCCTGCGGCGTGTGGTCAATACGGTTAAGGCGGTCAGCGATGTTTCGTTCGACATCCGGGCAGGCGAGGTTGTCGGTCTCGTCGGCGAAAGCGGATCGGGCAAGACCACGGTTGGCCGCACGATCCTGCGCCTGGCACCCGCGACAAGCGGTGCGGTCCGCTTCGACGGCGTCGATGTGATGGGCCTCGACGCGAACACGATGCGCCGATACCGCAAGCGCATGCAGATCATCTTTCAGGACCCGTATGCCAGCCTGAACCCCCGCGAAAAGGTGCGCGAGGTGCTGACCCACCCGATGCGCCTGCACGATATCGGCACACGCGCGGAGCATGAGGATCGTGCCCTGTCGCTGCTGGAAAAGGTCGGGATGTCGCGCGATCATCTGGATCGCTATCCGCACGAGTTTTCCGGCGGTCAGCGGCAACGTATCGGGATTGCCCGTGCGCTGGCGGTGGAGCCCGATTTCATTGTCGCCGACGAACCGGTCAGCGCACTCGACGTATCGATCCAAGCCCAGGTCATCAACCTGCTTGAAGACCTGAAGAACGACCTCGACCTTACGATGCTTTTCATCGCCCACGATCTGGGCGTGGTCGAGCATATCTGCGACCGGGTCGTGGTGATGTATCTGGGCCGGATCATGGAGATCGCCTCCGCCGCCGATCTCTATGCGCGGGCAAACCATCCCTACACCAAGGCGCTTATGTCGGCCGTGCCGATCCCGGAACCCAGTCGCCGACGCAGCCGCACGGTGCTGAAAGGCGATATTCCAAGCCCGATCGATCCGCCATCCGGTTGCGTCTTCCGCACGCGGTGCCCGATGGCGACGGCGGAATGCGCCAAGATCGTGCCCGAGCTGCGCCCGGTGGGCGACGGGCATCTGAGCGCGTGTATCCACACGACCTGAGCCGCTCGTCAGCAGGTCGGGTTCCGTCACGAGCGCGGATCATGTGCCATTGCCGTGACAGCCGGACCGGTTGCCGGTGCGGCACCGCATCGACGGTCCACGACGCTTGACAAGGCAATTTGCCGTGTCCATTGTCCACTTATGTATTGTCGACAACACACAACGCGGCGCCACGCCGTGGACAGACGCAATACTGGTGCAAGCGCCTTTCAATCGATCACGTTCGTGTCGATTGCACTTGTCAGGCCCCCTCGGCGTTCCCTAGCAAGCACGCACGCTGGACCGCATCCGATCCTTCGCGGTGCCGGACCCGTTGCCATACGCTGTTGAAAGGACCGACGCCATGACGAGCGCCAAATCCGCCGCGGCCCAAACCGCAGCGCCCGACATCGCGCCGATAGAAAACCTGCCGCTGCGCGTGCAGGTGGCCGACCGGCTGCGCGCCGCGATCCTCAGCGGGCGGCTGCGGCCGGGCACGGACCTGGTCGAAACTGCGTTGGCCGATCAGATGAACGTCTCGCGCGCGCCCATTCGCGAGGCGATCCAGATCCTTGAAAATGACGGACTGGTGGAAACCATCGCCTATAAGGGCAAGCGGGTGAAGCCGCTGACCGCGCGCGAGGTCGCCGAAACCTATTCGCTGCGCGTGGTGTTCGAGGTCATGGCCGCGCGCCGGATTCTTGAAAGTGGCGCGCCGCTGGACCAGTTGCGCCAGCATTGCGACGAAATGATAGAGGCCGCCGAGCGCGACGATTTCGAAGCGCTGGTGGCCGGCGACGAGGCGTTTCACCACAGCCTTATCGCACTGGCCGACCACGATCTGCTGCTGGCGTCCTGGAAGAACCTCTATATGCGCATCCACCAGATCATGGCCCTGCGCAACAGGGACGAACACAATCTGCGGGAGGTTGCCGGGAACCATCCGCCCATCGTGGACGCGCTTGCCGACGGCGATGCCGAGCGCGCCGTACGTCTCATTTCCGAGCACACGCGCGTTCTGGCGGCCTTCGACCCGGCCTCCATCGCGCAAGACCTGTGACCCCCGACCGTTGGACATATGGCGCGTTGCGCCGGGACGTGTCGGGGGCGCGGCCGAAACCCGCACAAAGACATCACGAATCGCCACCTCACCGGGTTCGGTAACTGCATCCAATTAGGACAGGAGAGAGGAACAAGAATGCCAAAACGTCTGAACCAACTGCTTGTTGCCGGGGCAGCCACCCTCGCCCTTTGCACGGCAGCGGTCGCCCAACCCGCCGACGACACGATCGTCGTGGGTCTGAGCGCCGATATCACCACCATGGAACCGTCGGCAATCTCGTCGCGTGACAACTCCAACATCGCGCGGCATGTCTTCGGCACACTGTTTTCGATGGGCGGCGACGGATCGCACAATCCCGATCTCGCCCATACGATGGAGGTCACCGACGACGGCCTGGGTTACATCTACACGCTCAACGAAGGCCTCACCTGTCACGACGGCGAGCCGCTGACGGCGGAAGACGTGGCCTACACCTTCAACCGCGCCGCCGACCCGGAGAACGCGTTCACCGGCAACACACCCGGTTTCGTCTTCTCCTCGATCGGCTTCCAGGGCGCGGAAGCGCTTGATGAGCACCGGGTGCAAATCAACATCGAGCGTCCGAACCGGATCGCGTTCGGCCTGATCGCCGAGGTGCTGATCCACTGCATGGACAGCTACGACGCGATGTCGCTGGACGAGGCGGCGGGCAACCCGATCGGGTCCGGCCCCTACCGTGTGGCGGAATGGCGTCGCGGTTCGGAAATCGTGCTCGAGGCCGTGTCCGAGGATGTCGGCACTGAGCGGATCGTGTTTCGGATCATCCCCGAGGCCTCGACCCGCGCCGCGGAATTGATGGCCGGCAACGTTGACATCATCACCAACGTCGCGCCCGACCAGTTGGACGTCATCAACGCCTCCGGTGCCGCCGAGGTGAACCCGATCCAGGGCACGCGGCGCATGTATGTGGGCTTCAACCTCAGCGATGCGATGGCCGAGCAACCGGGCGGTGATGCGATCCAGGACCCGGACGTCCGCCGCGCCCTGCAATATGCGGTCGACGTGCCGACCATCTGCCGTCAGCTCTTGAACTTCGAGTGCGAGCGGATGACGGGCATCGTGAACCCGCAGAATGCACACCCGGATATCGAGCCCTATCCGTACGATCCGGCACTGGCCGAACAGCTGCTGGACGAGGCCGGCTGGCCGCGTGACGAAAACGGCATCCGTTTCCCGATCCGGTTCCAGGCCGGTCAAGGCCGGTATCTGAACGACGTCAACGTCGTCCAGGCCATCGCCCAGTACCTGTCGGATGTCGGCCTTGATGTCGATCTGGACGTCATGGAGTGGTCGAGCGTCTACATCCCGCTGGTGCGTGAGCGGAATGTCGGCCCGCTGTACTTCATCGGCTCGGGCGGTGCCCTGTGGTCGCCGCTTTACGACATGACCGACCTCGCGCGGGTCGACAGCGGCACCAACTACACCCATTGGGACGACCCCCGCTGGTTCGACCGGTGGGCGGACATCTCAGCCGCTGACAGCGACGAAGAGGTGCGTGAAATCGTCAACGAGATGCTGCAGGTCTTCTACGATGACGGCCCGTGGCTGCACATGTACTTCCAGCCAGACTTCTACGGCGTCTCGAACCGGATTGACTGGACCCCGCGTCCCGACGAAAAGGTCTATCTGTGGAATGCGACGGTGCAATAAGCGCCGCCACCTTCCCTGGAGTGTCAAATGGCTGCCGGACCTTCGGGTCCGGCAGTCTTTTTTTGCTCGGATGCTGGCGGCAAGATTGGGTCGACCATCCGACGGGGATCTGGGCCTGGTGCATCGGCCTTTCGGTCGTTGCCGGCAACATTCAGGTCGCACGCGACGATGGCGTCATTGTATACGAAGCAAGCCCCTCAACAACAGCAGTGTCGAGGCGCTTCTTTGATTGATCGGATCAAGTTTCCCAAAAAACCGCGATTAGGGGATTGCCAAGCTTTGCGCCTGCCCTCATCCTGCTCGAGCAAAAAGTATACAATCAGGATGGCCGGCCGGTGTCCCAAACGACCGAATGCGACGTTCTTGAGGAAGGCTCGCGTGCCGCTCCATGCCGCATTCGGTTGGACCTGACCGGGTGTTTCGAACTCTCTGGCCGGGTGGCACCGGCCGACTCGGTTTGATGGAAGGCGGCCCCGGCTTGCCGCGCCGTCACGCCGGGCACATCGGCGCAAGGCCAAGCAAGCGTCGACAGGAACGCGGCGAGACGGCCCGCGCGGTGGCAACCCGTCTCGGTTTGGACTGAGCCACCCGATGCGCCTGCTTTACACCCCGATCAAGAACTACGTGCACACGGTCGAGGCGGTCATCGCTTACGCCGGCGTGGCCGATCGGATAAAGCCGGTGCCGACGCGACCTTTCGACCCGAAAAGCGGCCTGGCCGAGGTCAATCCACTGATTACCGTACCGGCCTTGGAGTTGGAGGACGGTACACCGCTCTATGGTGGGCCGGTCATCTACGAGTATCTTGACGGCCTGCATGGTCGCGACCGCTTGTTTCCGCAGAACGGTGAGGCCATCACCACCCGCCGACAGTTGTGGCTGGCAGACGGCCTGTTCGACTGTGCCGTGCGACTGATCATCGAAGGTTGGTTGCCTCAGGAGCAACAAAGGCCCGATGTCCTTGAGCGGTACTGGGCCAAGATCGGCGGTACACTTAACGCACTGGCACAGGATGCCGCCGGTTGGCGCACCCTTGAAATCGCCCAGGTCCGCGCGGTCGGCGCCCTGTCGTTCCTGGCTTTGAAATCGTCGCAAATCGCCGAGGCAACTGGCCTGATGCCCAACGACTATGATTGGCGCGACGGCCGTAAGCCGCTGGCCGCCTGGTATAAGCGAACCGCCGCCGACCCGATCTTCCACTTCAACCTGCTGCCGAGCGACTGAATGATCGACCTCTACACCTGGCCGACGCCCAACGGCATCAAGGTCCACATCATGCTCGAGGAATGCGGCCTGGCCTACCGTGCCCACGGCATCGATATTGCCGCCGGCGACCAGTTCGAGCCCGAGTTCCTGAAGGTCAATCCGAACAACAAGATCCCGGCGATCGTCGACGATGACGGACCGGGCGGACGCAGCTACACCATCTTCGAGTCCGGCGCGATCCTGTTCTATCTGGCCGAAAAGACCGGTAAGTTCTTCCCCATCGATCCGCCCCATCGCTACCAGACGATGCAGTGGCTGATGTTCCAAATGGGCGGCGTCGGCCCGATGCTGGGCCAGGCCAATTTCTTTCGCAAATACTGCCCCGAGCATGTGCCCTATGCGATCGATCGCTATACCCGCGAGGTCCACCGCCTCTACCGGGTCATGAACGATCATCTGGCGGGCCACGCGTATCTCGCCGGCGTGTACACCATCGCCGACATGGCCGTCTGGCCCTGGGTTACGCCATACTTTCAAGGCGTGGAGTTGGAGGAGTTCGAACATCTGGCGCGCTGGTATCATGAGGTCGAAGAACGGCCGGCGGTTCAGCGCGGCTTTGCCGTGCTATCGGACCGACAGACGCCGGGCGCGGAGATCGAGATGGATGACGCGGCGCGCGAGCGGCTGTACGGCCGCAGCCAGACTCATCGCGGCTGACAAGAAGCGACACCGGTTGAAAGGGGAGAAACACGACGATGGCCGATCTGCCTTGGCCAATTCCACCGGAACTGCGGGCGGAAGATCCCAACCTTTACTATTTCAACCCTTATGTCGATCGGCCGAAAATCGAATGGCCCGACGGGGCCAGGGTCGCCTTCTGGGTGGCGCCGAACGTTGAGTTCTATGAACTGCACCCGCCGCGCGGGCCGGCCCGCTCGTCCTGGTTCCGGCCGGAACCCGACGTGCTGCATTACGGCATCCGTGACTACGGCAACCGCATCGGCTTCTGGCGCATGGCCGATCTGTTGGATGAGTTGGGCATCACCGCCTCGATCTCGCTGAACGTCGCCGTGCTCGATCACTTCCCGGAAATCGGCAAGGCCATGACAGATCGCGGCTGGGAGCTGTTCTCCCACGGCGTCTACAACACCCGCTATCAGTATGCCATGTCGGAGGAGCAAGAGCGCGGCTTCATCCGCCACGTGGCCGAGACCATCCATCGCCATTCGGGGCAGATCCTGGCGGGCTGGCTGTCGCCGGCGTTGACCAACACGCCGCGCACGATGGACCTGTTGGCGGAAGAAGGCATCCGCTACACACTTGACCTGTTCCACGACGATCAGCCGCAACCGGTGAAGGTCCGCTCCGGCCGGCTGGTCAGCTTGCCCTATTCGCTGGAGACCAACGATTGGACGGCACTGCACACCACCGGCGGCACGCCGCGTCAGTATGCGGAGACGATCAAGGCGCAGTTCGACCAGCTTTATGCCGAGGGCGCGGAGTCCGGCACCGTCATGTGCGTGCCCCTGCATCCGTGGATGATCGGCTATCCGCACCGCATCCGACCATTGGCCGAGGCGCTGGACTACTGCATGGGCCATGACGCGGTCTGGCACGCCACCGGGCGCGAGATCGCAGCCTGGTACCTCGATCACTATCATGATGCGGAACTGTCGCGTCTGCGCAGCTTGGCGGGAGAGACCTGATGGCCGTCGATCCCAGTTACCTCGACTATCCGCTGCGCAAGCGCGGCATGGACCACGACCACTACGGCTTCCGGCGCCATGGCGCGCATCCGCGCATGGCCTGGCCGGATGGCGCGCGTGTCGCCCTCTGGCTGGTGCCGATCGTCGAGTTCTTCCCGCTGAACATGGAGGACGGCCCATTCGCCGTGCCGGGCGGCATGGGACGGCCCTATCCGGACTTTTGGAACTATACGCTGCGCGACTACGGCAATCGTGTCGGCCTCGCGCGCATATTCAAGGTGTTGGATGCGCGCGGACTGAAGGCAAGCGTCGCGTTCAACGCGCGGGCGGCGGAGCGCTACCCCTACTGGGTCGACCAGACCGTGGCGCGCGGGTGGGAGGTCATGGCCCATGGCTGGGACATGAACCACGTCCACCGGGCCGAATGGGATCATGAGTTTGAGGCGTCGCTTATGCGGCGTTCGGTCGACACACTGCGCCGCCTCTCCGGCCAGCCGGTCGAGGGCTGGCTGTCGCCGGCCAACGCGCTTTCCGACAACACGACCCACCTGGTCGCCGCCGCCGGCTGTCGTTACACCGCCGACTGGGTGAACGACGAGTTGCCCTACGAGATGACGACCGACAGCGGCCCGGTCTGGTCGATGCCGCTGGGCCACGAGCTGTCGGACATCCGCCTGATCACCGGCTATAACCAACGCGCCGAAGCGTGGGCCGAGCAGGTCATCGACGCCTTCGACTTTCTCCACCACGAGGCGGGCGAGGCCGGCGGTCGCGTCCTGGCCTTGCCCTTGCATCCGTGGGTGATTGGCGTGCCGCACCGCATCGGGCGCCTTGCCGCCGTGCTCGACCACATCATGGACCGTCAGGGCGTCTGGTGCGCGACCGGGGCGGAGATTCTCGACGCTGCCAGGAGGAGCAATCCGTGACCGAACATGCGCCGATCACGCGCCTTGCCGGTGCCTTTGCCGCCGAGGCCAGCTTCGACGATTTGCCGGACGCGGCGGTTGAGACGGTGCGGCTGGGGTTCACGGACGTCATTGCCGTCCTGCTTGCCGGCATCGGTGAGCCGGTGACCGATGCGGTCAGGCGCTATGCGGAGGCATTTGGCGGCAAGCCGGAAGCGCCCGCCTTGCTTGGCCAAGTCGGTCTGCCGGCGGAGTTCGCCGCGATGCTGGATGCGGTCGCCGCCCATGCCCATGACTTTGACGACTACGCCTATTCCAACCACCCCAGCGCGGTACTGGTTCCTGCCATCCTGGCCGCTGCCGCGTTGAAGCCTGCGGACGGTCGGCGGCTGGCCACGGCCTATGCGGTCGGCTACGAGATTTGGGGCGCACTGATGACCCGCGAGCCTGATCATCTGCACACCAAGGGCTGGCACCCGACGGCTGTGTTTGGACCGGTCGGTGCGGCGGCCGCTGCCGCCCACATCCTCGGGCTGAATGCCGGTGACGCGACCATGGCGATCGCGCTGGCGGCGTCTCATGCCGGTGGCGTCATGTCGAATTTCGGCTCGATGACCAAGCCCTACCATGCCGGCCGGGCTGCCGAGGCTGGCCTGCGCGCCTGCCGTCTTGTCGTCGCCGGCATGACCGCGCGGGACGATGCGTTGGAGGCCGACACCGGCCTCATGGCCGCCTTGTCGCCCTCGGGCCAGGTCGACCGCACCTCGGATCCCGAATTCGGCCGGCGCTGGCTGATCACCAAGGCCGGGCTGAACATCAAGAAGTACCCGACCGTGGGCGCCTCGCAACGGTGCATCGATGCGATCCTGGAGCTGCGGCAAACGACCGACATCCCACTTGAGCGGATCGTTTCCGTGCGCCCCCGCGTCTCGGTCAAGCATGCCAAGGTGATGCCATTCGACGACCCCAAACGCCCGGCAGAGGCGAAGTTCTCGCTCAGCTTTGCTTGCGCCGCCGCCCTGCGCTTTGGCCAAGTGACGCTGGCGGAACTGCGCCAGGACCGGCTCGACGACAAGCAACTGCGCGCGCTGATGGCAAAAGTCGCCGTTGACGCCGTTGAGGATTACGATCCCGACTACCCGGTCGCCACGCCCTGGGATGTGGTGCGCATCGACCTGGATGATGGCCGCACGCTGGAGACACCGAAGATCCGGCGGGCCAGCGGCCATGCCGACAACCCGCTCAGCGTGGACGGGATCTGGCGCAAGTTTCAATCCTGCGCCGGTGACGCCGGCTTGCCCGAAAGCGACGCGCGGCGTGTCTTCGACTGGTGTCAGCATATCGAACGCCAGACGGACCTGTCGGGCCTGCTTGTGTTCAGCTAACTGATAAAGCCGACCCAGCGGGGAATGGTGAGCGTGACCGCCGGCACGTAGGCGATCAGCAACAGAACCACGAATTCCGCGGCCAGGAACGGCAGCACGGCCGCAGTCGTCTGGCCCAGCGTCGTGCGCGCAATCGGCGTCACCATGAACAGGCAAATGCCGAGCGGGGGCGTGAGCAGGCCGAGCAGCAGGCCGACGATCAGCATCATGCCGAACTGCAGTTCATGCATGCCCAGCCCGCCGACCATTACGGGATAGAGCAACGGCCCCAGAATGATCATGTTGGCCAGCGCGTCCATGAAAGTGCCAACGATGATGAAGAACACCAGCACGATCAGGATGATCAGCCAGCGCTCGTCGGAAATCGACAGCAACAGGTCGAGCAGTTCCTGCGGCACCCTGTGAAAGGTCATGATCCGCGAAAAGACGAACGCGGTCGACACGATGAACAGCGCCGAGGCGGTGACAACCACGGTCGATCGCAGGGCGGCCCAGATCTTGTCGAAGGTCAGGTTGCGATAGACAACCGCGCCGACCACCAGCGTGTAAATCACCGCCGCGGCGCCCCCCTCGGTTGGGGTGAAGATGCCCAGCAAGATGCCGCTGATCAGACCGACCGGGATCAGCAGGGTCGGCGCCGCCTTCGCCAAGCTGATGCCGAGCGCGATCGGGCCCTCGAAACGGTGCATCTCGCCATAACCGCGCAGGGACGAGATGACGAAGGCCGTGATCATCAGCGCCAGGCCGATCAGGATGCCCGGCAGCATGCCGGCCGCGAACAGGCCGCCGACCGAGATGTCGAGATGGGCGCCGATGATGATCATCACCGTGGAGGGCGGGATGATGGCACCGATGATCGAGCTTGATGCCGTGACGGCCGCCGAAAACGCCCTGCCATAGCGCTCGCGCACCATCGACGGGATCAGGACCGTGCCGATCGAGGCGATGTCGCCGAAGATCGAGCCCGAAATGCCGGCGAAGAACATGCTGGTCAGGATGTTGACATGCGCCAGGCCGCCACGCAGCCAGCCGACCATGGCGCGGGCGAGATCGATCAGCTTGTCGGTCAGGTTCAACCGGTTGAACAGCTCGCCGGTCAGGACGAACATCGGCAGCGCCAGCAGCGCGTATTTGGCGACCGAGTCGTACATCTCCGTCGCCAGCAGCGACAGGGGTGGGATCGGCGCGCCCGACAGGGTCAGGAACGATACGCAGCTAAGCCCGATCGAAACCGCAACCGGAATGCCCAGGACCAGAAAGACGGCAAAGGGCAGCAGCAGGAACGGGCCGATGACCTCCATGCCCATGGGTCAGAGACCTCGGCCGCTTGGATCCCGCTTGGGGCTCACCGTGGACGCTCCGGCTCCGTGTCCTCCACTGCGGCGTCGGGCAGGTCCCGCACGGTCCTCGGAAACGCGTCCCACCGCCGCAGCGCGATATTGCGCAAATCGCGTATCGCCAGGGCGAGGCTGAACAGCACCATCGCAGCCGCGCTGACCGAGATGATCGCCTTGACCCAGACGGTCGAGATGCCCAGGGCCGGCGCCCGCGCATGGGCGCCCGTCAGCAGATTGTCGAACGAGACGATCAGGACCACCAGCGCGAACACCGCCATGGCCAGCTTCCCGAGAACCGCCGCGATCGCGCGCAGCGGCGCCGGCAACAGATTAACGAAACTGCCGATGGCGACATGGTCCCAGCGCGCGGTGATGACCGCGGCACCCAGGAACACCAGCCAGACCAGCGCGTAGACTGACAGCCGCTCTGACCACAACAGCGGCTCGACGAGCACATAGCGCCAGAAGACCTGCGCGCCCATGACGATGGCGATCAGCGCGGCGCAACAGGCGGCCACGAAGAGTGCGGTGGCCTCGACCCGGCGAAGGGCGGCGTCGATCGCACTCATGCGGCCGTCCTGAATTCCCGCAAACGAAACGGACGCGGTTTGGGGCTTGGTCTAGCCGTCAACCATTTGGCGCAGTTGCGCGATCAGGGCGGGATCGAGTTCGGACTCGTCCCATGTCGCAAGCGCAATCTCGCGCCATTCGGCCATCTCGTCCGGCGTCGGCGTGTAGATCGCCATGCCGGCCTCCTCCAGCCGCGTGATGTATTGCGATTCCAGATCCCGGTCGAGCACGTTGCCCTCGTCGGCGGCGATCTGGGCTGCCTCCATGAACGGGCCCTTGATCTCGTCGGGCATCTCGTTCCAGGTGTTGATGTTCATCATCTGGATTTGACCGACCCAGTTCGACGGTACCTGCGTGCCCTGGTCTAGCACCTCGGCGAAGTTGGCGAGATAGGTCCAGATCGGCTGCACGAACATGCCATCGATGATGCCTTGCTGCACGCCGGTATAGGACTCGCCCCACGGCAGCGGCGTCGGCGATCCGCCCCAGGCGGCCAGCGTGTTGATGTCGATGATCGACCCGCCGAACGACGAGCGCACCTTGATGCCCTCGAAGTCCGCCGGTATGTGCACCGGCCGTACATTGTTGGTCAGCAGGCGATAGCCGCCGGCACCAACGAGGGGCAGGATCTTCAGCGGCATGTCCTGTTCGGCGATCGCGTTGCGCTCCGCCATCATGTCGCTTTGGGCGAAGCCCAGCGCGTCGTTCCAGGTCGGGAACAGGAAGGGCAGGTCCATGAAATGGTAGGCGTCGGTGAAGCCGTATACGGCCGCCGTGGCGTTCGACGCGATGTCCATCAGACCGTTCTGCACGCCCTCGATCTGGCCGATATCCGCCGCCAGCTGCGAGGACGGGTAGATCTCGATGATGATGTCGATGTCGTATTGCTGGGCCAGGATTTCGGGGATGCGCCGGATCGAAATATCGGTCGGGTCACCCTCTCGGCCGTTCAGGCCCGCGATGATGGGCCGGTCCCAGCTGATCCTGCCTTGGGCCCGCGCGATGTTGGGAAAGCCGAGGCTTGAGGCCGCAACACCGGCGGCCGCCCCCTGCAGGACGAAACGGCGGGAAACCCCGCGCGATGCCACTTCCACAAGCTTCTTGACGGTCATTGATTGCCACTCCCCCGTTCGTTGGGGCGGCGTAGTGGGTACGACGCCCGCTGTTCATTTTGGTCGCCAATCGCGTCGGCCTGGCGGATCTTTCATCCCCTTGTGCCCCCGCGTCCCCCGCCGATCGGAAGGGTGGCCAACCTCGCTTGATTACAGCGCAGGATGTGGCCTATGTTCAACATGTTTGTACAGCGTTCTGAATAATGGAACACACGTTGGCCTCGGATTCCACGGCGACGACGCAATTGACGCGATCGGGCACTGCTACCGACCTGGCACCCGAAAGCAGCCTGGCGCGCGGCCTGCGCGTCCTGACCCATCTGGCATTGGCCGGCCGGCCGCTGGGCGTGACGGAACTGGCGCATCACTTCCGGGTGCCGAAAAGCAACATGCATCGCCACCTGAACACTCTGGTCGGGCAGGGCTTTGCCTCCCGACTGGCGGGCGGCCGCTATCGTGCGAGCCTGAAGCTTTGGCAACTGGGATTGGCGACCTACAACAGCTTGGGCATTGTCCGGCTGGCCAGACCGGCCCTGGAGGAGCTTGTCGACGCCAGCGAAGAGACGGTTCACCTGTCGGTTCTCGACAAGGGCGACGTGCTCTATGTCGACAAGATCGACAGCCCTCAGCCGGTCCGGGCCTATTCACGCCTCGGCGGCAGGGCGCCGGCCCATTGCGTCGCCACGGGGAAAGTCTTGCTGGCCCATCTCGATCAGGCCCGGCTCGACGCCCTTATCGGCACGGGCTTGGCCCGGCACTCGTCGCAGACGATCACGGATGCGGGCGTGTTCGAGGCCCATTTGGCGCAGATCAGGGCGGCCGGTTTCGCGGTAAACCGTGGCGAGTGGCGCGAGGACGTCTATGGGTTGGCGGCGCCAATCCGGGACGCGGCGGGTTCGATCGTCGCGGCTGTGGGCATTTCGGGGCCGAAGCAAAGGCTGGGGGAACGTCGGCTGAAACAGCTAACGCCGTTCGTGAAGCAGGCAGCCAGACGCATCGAAGCGGCCCTTGCCGGGCAGGAGTTGGCAGCGTGAACGCCGCCGACGTGGAGCCAAAGGAACAGCCGCCGCTTGCCGGCATCCGCGTCATCGAATTCTGCCAGGTCGCGGCCGGCCCCTTTTGCGGCATGCTGCTGGCCGACATGGGTGCGGAGGTCATCAAGGTCGAGCGACCAGAGGGCGACGGCTTACGCCAATGGCCACCGCTGACCGATGGCTTCAGCGAGAATTTCGCCTCGCTGAACCGCAACAAGAAATCGGTCGTACTGGATCTGAAGACACCGGACGGGCAGGCCCACGCCAAACAGCTTTGCCTGTCCGCCGACGTGGTGATCGAGAACAACCGGCCTGGTGTGATGCAGCGTCTTGGTCTGGGCTATCTCGCCCTCGCTGAGCATAAGCCGGGCTTGGTCTATTGCTCGCTCTCCGCGTTCGGGCAGACCGGGCCAAGGGCAGAGGAAGGCGGCTTCGATCTGACGGTCCAGGGCATGGCCGGGGTCATGAGCGTGACTGGCGAGCCCGGTGGGGCGCCGGTGAAATGCGGCGTGCCGATTTCGGATTTCTCCACCGGTCTCTATGGCGCTTTTGCGGTCGCGGCCGTCCTGAACCGCGTGCGGGCCGGCGGGCCGGGCGAGCATATCGACATATCGCTGCAAGGTGCCTCGTTGGGCATCGCGGCCCTGCAGACGTCGGAGTATTTCGGCACGGGTCAAAGCCCGGCCAAGCTGGGCTCCGCCCACCCGCGCAACGCGCCGTATCAGGCGTTCAGCGCGGCCGACGGCCACTTCGTCATGGCCGCCGGCAATGACGGGCTTTGGCACAAGGTCTGCGCCGTGGTCGCACGCCCGGATCTGGCGACCGATCAACGCTTTGCGTCGACCGCGTTGAGGGCCGCGAACCAAGGTGTGTTGAAGGATTGTCTGGAGGCCCATTTCCGCACCGCCCCGGTTGAGGATTGGGTTCGGCGCTTTGCCGAAGTGGGCGTGCCCTGCGGCCCGATCAACGACTACGAGGCGGCGTTGAACGACCCGCAGGTGTTGGCCAGCGGCTTTATTCAGGACATCACCCTGCCATCCGGCGCGCGCACGAAGACCGTCGCGTCGCCGATACGGCTCGGCGACAGAGCGACGAAGGTTCGCGCCAACCCGCCCGCGCTGGGCGCCGACACCGATGCGGTTCTGGCCGAATTGGCGGAACGGGCACCGTCATGACGGGGGAGCAGTCTCATGCCGATTGATCGTCTGCGCGCCTTCGTGTCAAGCACGACCCGGATCATCGACAAAGCCGGCAGCGGCGCCACGCCGGTCGACACTATCGCCGATGCCCTGGCGGATCTGGTCGCCACCGACGATTGGCTGCCGGATGCCTATGCCAGACCGGACCCGGACAGGTACCAGCAGAACCTGTTGCATTGCGATCCGCTGGAGCGGTTCTCGGTGGTCAGTTTCGTCTGGGGACCGGGCCAGTCCACGCCGGTTCATGACCACACCGTCTGGGGCCTGATCGGCGTCCTGCGCGGCGCGGAGCTGTCGCAAGCCTATGATCGCGACCGCGACGGCCGGCTGCGGCCCGCCGGCGATCGCAGCACGCTCCGCCCGGGCGAAATCGAGCGCGTTTCGCCCGACGGGATCGACATCCACCAGGTCGCCAACGCCTTGGCCGACCGGGCGTCGGTCAGCATTCACGTCTATGGCGGCAATATCGGCCGCATTCAGCGCCACGTGTACGATCGCGAAACGGGCGAAGCGCGGCCGTTCGTTTCGGCCTACTCGAACACCACGCTGCCAAATCTGTGGGCCTAGCCTAGGCGCCGGCCACCACGGCGCGCGCCGGCAGATCAAGCGCCTTCACGGCAAACGCGGCGGCCGGAAACAGATGGTCACCCCAGGCCATCGGGTCGATCAACTGCACGCCGAGCGGCAGGCCGGACGGCCCCGTGCCGACCGGCAGGCTGATCGTGCCGACATGCAGCAAGGTCCACAGCCGGTGCATGGCGGCGTTGCCCGTACTGTCCAGACCGATGGTGGCTTCGCCCAGGGCGGCGGGCGTGACCAGGATCTCGCCCGGCTCGGTCAGTGCCTGCAGCGTCGCCAGGGCACGGGCGCGGATCTGCCAGGCCTCGGCCAAGGCCTGGTCGTCGGCCGTCATGCCGAGCTCGATGTATGTGCTGATCGACGGGCTCAGCCGCGCTCGGTCCGTGCGCCAGAGATCACGGAACGAGCGGGCCATGCCGGCCGCCATGATCAGGCGGTGACAGTCATCGGCCGCATGAAAGATCTCCGGCAGGACCAGGTCGCGCACGCCTGCGCCAGCCGTCACCAGCCGGTCCATGGTGTCAGCAACCAAATCGAGCATGGCCGCATCGACTTGGTCGGCGTTCGGCGGCACCAGCTTGACGAAGCGGGCGGATGTCTGCGGTTCCGTTCGCCGTTCGCGGTCCTCCAACAGGCTAGCCACCGTCGCAACGTCGTCCAATGTGGCGCCGTGGAGACCGATCGTGTCCAGCGCCGGCGCCAGCAGGCGCAGGCCCTCAACGCCGATGGTCCCGAAGGGCGGTTTGTAGCCATAGACCCCGCAATAGGATGCCGGGCGCACGGTCGATCCGCCGGTCTGCGTGGTCAGCGCGACATGGACCTGCCCATCCGCCACCGCGGCGGCCGAGCCTTGCGACGAACCGCCGGGGGTGCGTGTCGGATCATGCGGGTTGCGGGTCGGACCCGGTGCTTGGAAGGCGAACTCGGTCGTCACCGTCTTGCCGAGGATCACAGCACCGGCCGCTCTCAGCGCTGCGACGCATGTGGCATCCTCATTGGTCCAATGGCCCTCGAAGATGGGCGAGTTGCATTGTGTCGGCATGTCGACCGTGGCCAGTACGTCCTTCACACCGACCGTCAGACCCGCCAGCGGGCCTCTTGCCGTTCCGGCCTGCCGCAGGGCCAGGTCGGGGTCGAGATGGGCCCAGGCCTTGACCGCGTGATCGCGTTGCTCGAACCGCGCCAGTTGCGCTTCGACGATGTCGACCACAGTTTGCCGACCGTCGGCGACCGCCGCGACCGATTGTCCCCCCGAGAGCATCGCGACCGACGTCACGCGGCCTTGGCGTCAGGCGGAAAGAGGCCGGCCTTGTGCAGCATGCCGGGTGCGGTGATGCCAAGCTGCTGTTCCAGCCATGTGGCCGTGTCGATCAGCTTGGCGGCATCGACGCCCGTGGCCACGCCCATACGGTCGAGCATATAGACCAGATCCTCGGTCGGGATATTGCCCGTCGCCGCCGGCGCGAACGGGCAACCGCCCACGCCGCCGATGGAACTGTCGATCCGTTCGACGCCGGCCTCGACCGCCGCATAGGCATTGGCGATGCCGGTGTTGCGGGTGTTGTGCAGGTGGATGCGCAAGGGCCGATCGCCGATCGCCGACTTCACAGCCGCCACCCGTTCGGTGATGTCGGTCGGCGCGGCCACCCCGATGGTGTCGGCCAGCGCGATTTCGGATGCCCCCAGCGTGGCGGCCCGTTGGGCCAGGCCGACGACCCGATCGACCGGCACCTCGCCTTCGAACGGGCAACCAAAACTGGCGCCGATGGTCAGGCCAAGGGACACACCGTCCGCCGCCGCACCTTCGGCGATTTCGGCGAATTGGCCCATGGTCGCGTCGATCGCCGCGCCCTGATTGCGCTGATTGAAGGTTTCCGACGCGACCACGACGAAGTTGACCTCATCGACGCCAGCGGCGACCGCCCGGTCATAGCCGCGCCGGTTCAAGGCCAGGCCGATATAGCGGGCGCGCCCGTCGCGCGGCAAGGCCGCCATGACGGCCTCGGCATCGGCCATCTGTGGCACGCGCTTGGGATTGACGAAGCTGGCCACCTCCAGGCGCCCGATTCCGGCGTCGATCGCCCGCCTGATCAGGTCAACCTTTTGCGCCGTCGACAGCAGGGTCTTCTCGTTCTGAATGCCGTCACGGGGGGACACTTCGATGATTTCGACGCGGCGTATCATGGGCTGCGACTCTCCTGCTCTCTGGCGCCTCGACTCACAAGATGTATACATAGCCCCTGATCCGCCAGCAAAAAACGCCGATACGGCTTTCAGGGTGCCTGGTTTTTGTATACATAGAATGGATCTCTCCGCGCGCCGCACCGACATCGAACTCAGCAAGAGCAGGCCCAAAACAACACCATGACAACAAGCGACAGCCCAGCCGCCGACGGCGACACCAAGGCCATAACGAATGGCCGCGCCGGCCCGCTAACCGACCTGCGTGTGGTCGAGATGGGTCAGCTTCTCGCCGGGCCGTTTTGCGGGCAGTTGCTGGCCGATTTCGGCGCCGAGGTGATCAAGATCGAACCGCCGGGCGCGGGCGACCCGATGCGTCAATGGGGCCGCGAGAAGCCGCACGGCAAATCGCTGTGGTTTCCGGTTGTCGGCCGCAACAAGAAGTCGATCACCCTGAACCTGCGCGAGGCCGATGGCCAAGAGCTTGCCCGCGACCTGATCGCCAAATCCGACATTCTGGTGGAGAACTTCCGCCCTGGCACGTTAGAGCGCTGGGGCCTCGGTTACGAAACCCTGTCCGCGCTCAATCCAGGTCTGGTGATGGTGCGCGTGTCCGGCTTCGGCCAGTCCGGGCCCTATGCAAAACGCGCCGGCTTCGGCGCCATCGGCGAGGCTATGGGTGGCCTGCGCTATGTCATGGGTGATGCGGACCGGCCGCCGTCGCGCGCCGGCATTTCGATCGGCGACGAGTTGGCGGCGACCTACGCGGCGCTGGGCGCGATGATGGCCATTCACCATCGGGCGCGCACGGGACGGGGACAGATCGTCGACAGCGCGATCTATGAGGCCGTGCTGGCGATGATGGAATCGCTGGTCACCGAATACGACCAGGCGGACTTTATCCGCCCGCGCACCGGCGCGATCCTGCCCAACGTCGCGCCGTCGAACGTTTATCCGACCAGCGACGGCGAGGTGCTGATCGCGGCGAACCAGGACACCGTGTTCGCGCGCCTGGCCAACGCCATGGGCCGGCCGGACCTGGCGGAAGACGCAAGATACAAGACCCATTCCGCCCGCGGCGCCCACCAGGCGGAGCTGGACGACCTGATCGCCGCCTGGTCGCGGACCCTGACGAGCGACGACGTGCTGGCCTTGATGGAGAGCAACGGCGTGCCGGCCGGCCTGATTTACCGCGCGCCGGAGATGCTGGCCGACCCGCATTTCCGGGCCCGCCAGGCGATCGTCGATGCGCCCAATCATGATTACGGCACGCTGAAAATGCAGAATGTCGTGCCGCGCCTGACCGAGACGCCCGGCGCCGTCCATGCCAGCGCGCCGCATCTGGGCGAACACAACGAAGCCGTCTATCGCGACCTTCTGGGCCTGTCGCGCGAACGCCTGGCGGCCTTGAGCGAAGCCGGCATCATCTGACCGTGGGGCGCGGCCGAGCGATGGGCGTTGAGTTCCACCCGAACCGGGCTTAAGACCGAGACGTAATGGCTTCCGATCCCGCTTCGCCCCTGTCGATCCACGATGCCGCCCAGCGGCTGGGCCTGGAGCCAGTGGTGCTGCGCGCCCTGGTCCACGCCAAACGCGTGCCGGCGTTTCGGGACAATCAGAACCGCTGGCGCGTGCGCATCGATGCGTCGGTGACGGAGGCGATCGCCAAGGCCCCTGCAGCCGAACGGACACCCTCGCCCGCCGTCTTGTCCGAGGAAATCGCCGAGCTAACCGCGCTGTTGAAGGACCAGGCGACCCTGGTCACGTCACTGAAAGCCTTGCTGGGGCGTCAGGACGCTCTGGTCGAACGGTTCGAAACCGTTGCGCAGTCGGCGCTGGCAGAGCGGGACCATGTCCAACAGCAGGCCGATGCGCTGGATGCGAATCTGCGCCACAGTCTCGACCTGCTGACCCGCGCGATCGAGCGGGGCGAGTCTCTGAGCGAGCAACAAGCCGCGCTGCAAGGCAAGCTGGACCGGGCCGTCGGGCTGCTGGAGCAGTCCGTGAGCGGACAAGAGAGGATCGCTGGCGCTGCGGGTCAGGCCGCGTCCGGCTTCGAACGGTCGCTCGACCTGCTGGAAAACGCCTCAGGCCAACCCAAGGCTGAACAGCTTGAAAACCAACTCAATCGCGCCCTGGACCTGGTCGACAGCATGGTCGCTGGCAAGGGGCAATCACCGACGCCGGGCGGGCCGGACCAAAAGCGTGGCCTCTTTTCCGGCCTGCGCAGGTTGGTGGGCAGCCGCCCGTAGAGGGCGTCAGTGGTTGCGGCCGCGCACCTGGTCCAGATAGTCCAGCACCTCGTCCAGCGGCACGACATCCGCGTACCGGCGCCCGACATCGCGCAGATTGTCGTCATGCGGCCGCCGATCGACGTCGCCGACACAAGCCTCCGGCACGATCACGCGATAGCCGAGCGAGAAGGCATCGATCACGCTGGCGCGCACACAGCCTGAGGTGTTGCAGCCGGTTACGATGACGGTGTCGACCCGCTCCTTGGTGAAGTACGACCCGACCGGGGTCTGAAAGAAGATCGACGGGCCGGTCTTGCAGAACACGGCGTCATAGTCGGGATCGTAGATGCGCGGGTCGAGTTCGGTGCCCGGCTTGCCATGGTGAAAGTCGTTCAGCACGGTCGGGATCTTCCAAAAGGGCGCGTCGCGGCCACTGGTATAGGCGGTGTAGCAACTCGCCACGGGCGCCTTCGCGGCCCGGGCCGCCTTTAACAAGGTCGCGGTATCCCTGACGGCATCCAGCACCATCGGCCGGCCGCCCAGCGGAAACTGCGGGTCGGTGAAGGCGGTCTGGAAGTCGACCACGATGATTCCGGGCCGCTCGCCAAAACCGATCCGTTCGTCCGGCTGATAGCCTACTTGCTGATAGATATCGGGCATCAAGCTCTCCAATTGGCGGGTTTCATGGCGGTTGCCTCGGTGATCGTCAGGTCGACATCGAAGCGTGTCTTGAAGGCGGCGACAAGCCGGTCGAAGCAGACGCCGACGCGGATGATGGTGAAGTCTTCGAAATCGATGATCGTGCTCGACCGCCCCTCGGCATTGGCATAGCGCGACCGGCCATAATCGAGCGTCCGATCGGCCGCTTCAAGCACCGGCGCATCGACCGATTGCAGCGTGTATTTGCTGCCCGACAGGGAGGTGTTGGCGGAGGAGCCGAACACGGCGATGCCCCGCTCCGTCGCCTGGGCAGCGATCTCGTCATGCACCTGGCCGGCGTTCAACAGCATGTCCAGGGTGCCTGCCTTGGACGACGACGCCAGCACGAACGGCTCCAGCGCGGCGAACACCGGGTGGCTGGCATCGAACGGCGCGACCACGGAAAAGGGCAGCCCCTCCTGCTCGATCATCTCGCGCACCATGGCGTGGCGGTCGGCGTCCAGTTCATGGATCTGCCGGCTGAGCCGCCAATCGGCGAACATGCCCGACGGTTTCTCGTAAGACCGGTTTTTGGCGGTGAAGATCCGCTTGATGCCGGCCTCGCGCATGGCGATTACCGCGTAGGCGACATCGAGACCGACCACCGCCACGCCGCCTGTTTCCAGCGTGTCGAGCACACGTGTCACGTCTTGGCGCAGCACATCCGGCGGCACCGGATCGCTTGTGAGCCGGTCACCTTCCGTTACGACCACGCCGGTCGTCATGGTGCGGTCCTTGGCGATGATCGGTCGGACCGTCCCCTACTGCGCCGCCTGCATCGTGGCCGTCCGCATCCATTTCTGGAACTCGGGCGATTTCGGCGGTTGCAGATGGGTGTCCTGGACGCAACGCGCCTTCAACTCGTCCACCGTACCGCCGAAATTGAACAGTTTTGCCTCGCCGCGCTCACGCTTCAGCTCGTCGCGCAGAGCCCGTGTGGCATTCTCGTCGACGGTCAGATCATCGCGCAAAACCACACCATAGCGTCGCGCACCGGCCCGGGTGACCAGGTTGCGGCGCACGTCCAGCGCCACCTTCTGCGGGTCGCGCTCGCACGGGTCGCCCCAGCCGCCGCCGCCCCAGGTGTTGAAGTATAGCGTGTCGCCCGGCTCCACCTTCACCTTGTCGCATTTCGACGGCAGGAACTCCCGTTCGCCATTGGCGCGCACCATGACTTTTTCCGAACGGCCGCCCGGCAGCCCGCCATTGACACCCCAGGGATGTGTCAGCCAGCGATCGTCATGGATCGAGATCTCGCCCGGCTCCAGGAACTGGTAACCGAGAGACACGCCATTGCCGCCGCGATGCAGGCCGGGCCCGCCGGTGTCGGGGATCGTCTCGTAGGTGACGATGCGCAGCGGGAAGTACGCCTCCAGAAACTCGTTGGGCACGTTCATGAAGGCTGGCCACAGGGAGTGCCCGTCCGGCCCGTCGCCCACCGGCCTGCCCGGAATGCCGCCGAAGCCGATCTGATAAAGCTGGTACCACTCGCCCTTCTTGTCGTACCCGGCATACATGAAGTGCGGGCTGTCGGAAAAGCCGGCGGCGTTCAGCGCATCCGGCGCGCCCTGGCCCAGCAGGCCGCCCATGATGTCGAAGATGCGGCCCAGCATGTGGGTCCGGCAGGACAGCGCCGCCGGCCGGATCGGCTTCAGGATGGTGCCTTCCGGGATGCGCACATCGACCAGCGGATAGAACCCGTCATTGAACAGGATCTGCGGGTCGAACAGGTTGATGGTGAAGGCGCCCAGGAACATCTTGAACATCTCTTCGTTCAACAGGAAGTTGACCGAGGAGATCGATTGCGGGTCGGTGCCGGTGAAGTCGAAGATGGCGACGTCGCCCTCACGCCAAAGCGAGCAGGCGACCTTGTACGGCCCCATGCCGATGCCGTCATCGTCGATATAGTCTTCGAAATAGTACTTGTTGGCGGATTCCGGGATCACCGTGTGGATGATCGTCTTCATGGCCGCATAGTTGCGGTCCAGCATGTCCTCCATGGCGGAGTACATGACGTCGTCGCCGAACCTTTCGCAAATCTCGTTGGTCCGCCGTTCGGCCAGGCGCAAGGCGGCCATGATGGCGTTGAAGTCCGACCGGTTCCATTCGGCCGTGCGGGTGTTGCGCAAGGCAAGTTCCAGGACCTCGCTGTTCAGCTCGTCCTTTTTGTAGATCTTGATCGGCGGGATCTGAATGCCTTCTTCGTAGATCATGTGGGCATCGGTCGGCAGCGAGCCGGGCACGCGCCCGCCGACATCGGTCAGGTGGCCGAACATCGCGCCCCAGCCGATGATCCGCCCGCCGCGGAAGAACGGCTTCATCACCAGCCAGTCGTTCAGATGGCTGACTGCGCCGTTGCAGGAATAGGGGTCGTTGGTCAGGAAGACGTCGCCGTCTTCGATCGTGCCGTCATAGCCGTTCATGAAGCCGTAAATGAACGAGCCGAACTGCCCGACCACCATCTTGCCCTCGGAGTTGGCGATCATCGGAAAGGCGTCGTGCTGTTCGCGAATGCCCGGCGACATGGCGGTACGGAACAGCACCGCGTCCATTTCCGCCCGCGCGTTGCGCAGCGCGTTTTCGATGATGTCGAGCGTGATGCTGTCGACCGTGACCCGCGCGAAAGGTGTGGGATTGGTCTGGATGATCTTGGCTGGCATGTCTGCTGTCTTTCCCGCTGCGTGCCTAGGCCGAGGGCCGGATGAGAATGCTGCCGACCGCGTCGATTTCGCCGACATGGCCGGGCAGGATCAAGGTGGTCGAGTCCATCTCCACGACGATGGCCGGCCCCTCGATACGGTCCCCCGCCTTCAGTTTGGCGCGGTCGTAGATGTTGGCGGCACGGGCTTGGCCGTCGACGAAGACTTCGGTGCGTTCGATCACCGCGCCGGACGGATCGCCGGAGCCGCGCTCCAGCTGTCGGGCGGCGACCATGGTTTCGCTTCCCTGGACCTCGGCGCGCAGATTGACCAGCTCACGCGCCGTGTCGAGCGCGAAGGTGAACATCTGCTCGTGGCTGTCGTCGAACCGCTTGACGATTTCCGCCAGCCCGCCGGAGCGGAACTGCGCCGGCGTCACCGGCACGGTGAGCTGCATGCCCTGGCCGTGATAGCGCAGGTCAATCTCGTAGGCGACCGTCTGCTCGTCGCGCGGGATGCCCTCATCGTCCAGCACCCGTGCGGCCTCCTCGGCAAGCTCCGTCAGGATGCCGCCGATGGTGGCGTCATCGGTGTCGTCGACGCGGACGATGTAGGTGCGCGAGACTTCGTTGCGCAGCCGTGTCGTGGCATCGCCGGAGGCGCAGAGCACGCCCGGCCCCGGCGGCACGATCACCGGCCATGACCCGACGAGCCGGGCCAGCGCGTTGGCATGGAGCGGGCCGGCACCGCCGAACGCGACCAGCGCGAAATCGCGCGGGTCGAAACCCTGTTCGACCGAAACCAGGCGCAAGGCGCCGACCATGTTTTCGTTGACGATGTTGTAGACACCTTCCGCCGCCGGCCCGATCGGCAGGCCCAAAGGGTCGGCAATCTTCTTCAGCGCCTGTTCCGCTGGCCCCTTTTCGATGACCATATCGCCGCCAAGCTTCGATGAAGCGGGCAGGTAGCCAAGCACGACATTGGCGTCGGTCACCGTCGGCTCCTCACCGCCGGCCGCGTAGGCCGCGGGGCCCGGATCGGCCCCGGCGGATTGCGGCCCGACACGCAGCGCCTTGGTCAGTTCCGGCACGTAGGCGATGGAGCCGCCGCCGGCACCGACCGTACGTACGTCGATCGACGGTGCTCGTACGGTCACGTCGGCAACCCGCGTTTCGCGTCGCTTGCGCGCGGCACCGTCCTGGATCAACGCCACGTCGGTCGACGTGCCGCCCATGTCGAAGGTCAACAGATTGTCGAAACCGGATTGCTTGGCGATCCAGATGGCGCCGGACACGCCGCCGGCCGGCCCGGACATCAGCAGGTTGACCGGCGCAGACTTAGCCGCCTCCGCCGAGGCCAGTCCGCCATCCGAACGCAGAATCGACAGGCTGGTGCCGTTCGTCTTGGCGTTCAGTTCGCGCTGCAGATTCTCGACATAGGACGACACGACCGGGCGGATGTAGGAGTTCACGACCGTGGTTTCGGTGCGCTCATACTCGTACATCTCCGGCATCACCTCCGACGAGATCGAGACCGGTACGCCCGGCAGCATCTGCTCGGCGATGGTCCGGATGCGTTGTTCGTGGGCGCCATTGGCGTAGCCGTTGACCAGGCAGACCGTCAGCGCCTCTATGCCACCGCTGGCCAAGGCCTGCAGGTCCTGACGCAGGCGGTTTTCGTCCAGCGCAGTTACCACGGCCCCGTCGGCGCCCATGCGCTCGTGCGCCTCGATGGTCAGTTCCAGCGGCGCCAGCGGGTCGCGCTTGTTGTAGATGACCCAGCCGCCGAGGCCGCCCGGCACAAACGACCGGGCGATCTGCAAGGTCTGCTGATAGCCCTTGGTAGTAATCAGGCCGACCTTGGCGCCGGACGAGGTCAGGACTGTGTTGGTCGCGACCGTGGTGCCGTGCATGACCGTATTGATCTGGGTCGGGTCGACACCGGCCTCGCGGCAGATCTTGTCGACGCCGTTCAAGACACCGATGGAGCTGTCCTTGGGCGTCGACGGCACCTTGGCGGTATGCGTCTTGCCGGTCTTCTCCTCGATCAGCAGCAAGTCGGTGAAGGTGCCACCGACATCGACGCCCAGGCGATAGCCCTCGCCCACCCGCGTGGCGCGGGCGGTGCTGGGCACAGCCGCCGGTCGGGCACCGCCAAGCAAGGACTCCATACGATGCAGCCGGGCTTCCAGCGCTGCAATGCGGCTTTCATATTCCACCGCGACATCATTGCCGTCATTCATCAGTTCGATCTGCCTCCTGCCACCTGCCTACGGCGCCAAAACATCGCGAATACCGTCCCGTGGAACGACAGCGATTTTCGTGTTTAGCAACACTTCATGTATACAATACTGACGGCGAACACCAGATTTCGCAAGCGAATCGGCATGCGTTTGGCCGATTTGTGTACATTCGCCACAGCATCACCTCAGCCGATCTCCATCGGCCGCCGGCGCCGCACGATCTGGGACGCGACGACGGCGATGATCAGGCCGCCGCCCCAGAACAGATCCTGGACGAAGTTCGGAATGCCGAAGACCTGCAGGCCGGAGATGCCGGTCGCCAGCAGGTAGACGCCGATCAACGAGCCCCAGGGGTTGAACCGGCCGGGCACGATGCTGGTGGCGCCGAGAAAAGCGCCGGCAAAGGCCGGCAGGATCATCGCCAAGCGCGAACTGGGGTCGGCCGAACCGTTCATGCCGACGGCGATGACGCCGGCCAGCGCGGCCAGAACACCCGACGCGATCAGCGCCCCCGCCCGCACCCGATCGACCTGGATGCCCGCCAGGCGCGCCACCTCACGCGCGCGGCCGACGAACAGCAGCCGGCGTCCCGGCGTGGTGTATTCCAGGAAGTACCAGAGCAGGATGCACAGGATCAGCGCGTACCAAAAGCCCATGGAGATGCCGAGCAGACGGAGCTGGTTGACCAGTTCCACCAGCGTGCGGCTGGCGTCCCCGCCATACAGCGTCACGGTCTGGCTGGCGCTGACCCATTTGGCGATGCCGGTGACGAAGGTCGCCATGGCCAGGGTCACGACCAGCGAGTGGATGCGGTAGTAAAGGATGAAGAACGCGTTGGCGGCCCCGATGATGGCGCCGACCGCCAGCGCGGCCAGCACCGCAAGGCCCGTGGGCGCGCCATGATCGACCAGCAGCAGGGCCGCGACCAGGGACGACAAGGTCAGCGTGGCGGCCACGGAAAGGTCGAAGTCACCCGCCGTCAGCGGGATCAACAGCGCGAAGGTCAGGATCACCAGGACGCTCTGGGTGCCGAACATGGTGCGGAAATTGAACCAGGTCAGAAAGGACGTCCGGTCGCCGATCCCGCTTTCGATCACCGCGAAGGCCGCAATCAAAACGACCCAGATCCCGATGATGGCGTAGCGTTCCAGAAAGTCCTTGAAGCCGGCGCGCGGGGGGCGCGAGGTCGGCTGCGGCGGCCGGTCCCGGCTGGCCTGCAGCCGCTGGACGGCCTGCTCAAGCTCGTTTAAGCGCGCCTCGTAGGCGGCCATGGTCCGATCGTCGGGGATGCGCCCCTCGCTCATGCCAACCCCTGCCTCACTGCTTCGACGCCATTCCTATCCGGCGATGCGGGAGATGGCCGTCGTCATGCTTTTGTAGCACTGTTCGGCGATCCGCTCCTTGGTCACATCCCCGCCTGTTAGTTCCCTGATCACGCGCCCGAAGGCGAAGATCAGCACGCGGTCGCAAATCTGGGCCAGCTGTTCGTAGTCGGCGCTGGCGCAGATCACCGTCGTGTCGCTGTTCACGGCCTGATCCAGCGCCTCATAGACCTGCTGGCGCGCGCCGACATCGATGCCTTGCGTCGGCTCGTCCAGCAGCAGCAAGACGGGGGCAACCTCCAGCCACTTGGCCAGTAGCACCTTTTGCTGATTGCCGCCGGACAGTTGCTCCAGCGCCATCTCCGGCCGGTTGGGGCGGACATCGTGTCGGGTGGTCACGTCCTTCGCCCAGCGCGCCATGGCGCCGCGATTGAGGCCCAGCGCCCCGGCGAATCGGCGGATCGACGGCAGGGCCACATTCTCCACCACGCTCAACGATCCGGCGCCGGAAGCCGCCAGCCGATCGGCCGGCAAGTACGCGATACCGGCGGCGATCGCCTGGGCGGGCTTAAGGTGATGCAGGTCGAACATCTGGTCCGCCAAGGTCATGGTGCCGGACTGGCCCTGCTGGGCACCGGACAGGATCGCCGGCACCTCCTCGAACCCGGCACCGATCAGGCCGGTCAGCCCCACCACCTCGCCCTTTCGCACCGACAGGTTCAGATCCTCCACCACCCGTCCGCGCAGATGGCTGATGCGCACCTCGACCGCCTCGTCCAGACCGTGGGCGTGGCTGATGTGGAACGGCTCCACCCTGCGCCCGACGATCAGTTCAACGAAATCGTCGTGGCTGGCCTCCGCCGTGACCACGGTGCCCGCCACCCTGCCATCGCGCAGGATCGTCGCCCGGTCGGTGATCTCCATGACCTCTTCGACATCGTGGCTGACGAAGATCACCGAGGCGCCCTTGGCCACGACCTGACGGACCAGGTCGAACAGTTGATCGATGCCGGTGCGCGGCAGGAACGGCGTCGGTTCGTCCAGCACCAGAATGCCCCGGCCGCCATGGGTCGACTGGCTAGCGGCGATCTGTTCCATCGCCCGCACGATCGCCACCAGGCAGCGTTCGACCTGGGGCAGGTTGGCGACCTGCACCCGTGGGTCGATGTTGAGCTGGTAGTGGTCGAAGGTCTCCGCCACCGCCTCACATTCCCGCCGCCAGCGGATGCGCCAGAGATCGTCGGTGGCGAAGTCGCTCAAGCGCATGTTCTCGACCACGCTTAGCGACGGGATCAGCCCGAGATGCTGGTGCACGAAGGCCATGCCCAGCTCACGGAACTGACCCGCCGCCAAGGGCAGGGGAACGTCCGTGCCGAACAGGCTCAGCCGGCCGCCCGGCTCCGGCGCGTGAAAGCCGGACAGGATCTTGATCAGGGTCGATTTGCCCGATCCGTTCTGGCCCAACAGACCGTGCACCTCGCCGACGCGAACATCGAGGGCGACGTCATCGAGCGCGACCGCGCCGCCAAAGGCCTTCGACAGCCCGCTGATGCTGAGCGCCGGCGTATGATCCATGGTTACGGTCATCGCGCCGCCGGATCCGGCGACGAGCCAGCCGGCTGCACCCTTAGTCGAGACCCCACAGGGCGCGGAAGCCGTCTATATAGCCGTCGCCATAGCCCTGGGTGTACGAGGCGGGCACGCCGGCGGTTTCGACATTCTCGTCGGTGAAGATGTAAAGCGGCGTGTTCAGCTCCGTCACCGTGCCTTCATCGCACAAAAGGCGCATGGTGGCGTCGACCCCGGACCAGCCGACCCAGCCCAGGCTTTCGCCGACATTCATCTCGACCAGATCACCCTCGCGCAGGAGGTCGAGCACGAAGGGCGTGCCGTTATAGGTGGCGATGCGCACATCGTCGCGCCCGGTCAGTTCCAGCGCCGGCACGATGAACTGCGACATGGAATCGTAGATCGGCAGGATGTAGTTGATCGACGGATCGGCGACCAGGGCCGACTGCACCTCGGTCTGGATGCCCGAACCCCATTCAACCACCGGCACATTCACGTAGCTGTGCTGACAATTCGGACAGTTCTCGTCGAGATAGGTCTCGATGGCGCTGACGAAGGCGGGGGTCGGCATGATCTCGTCGGAGCCGATGATGACCGCATTCACCGCGCCATCGGTCTGCAGCATCGACCAGGCGGCCATGATCTGGCCGGCGCGGGTGTAGTTCATGGCAAAGGCGCCGTCGAGCTGGCTGTCCGGCTCTTGCGTCACGTCGTTCAGGTGCGTGGTGACCACCTTCAGCCCGGCATCGCGCGCCTCGGCTATCTGCGGCCCCAACGCCGCCGGAGGCACGCCGCCCTGCAGGTCGATGACGTCGTAACCGCCATTGATCGCCGTCGCGATGCCCTGGACCCATTGATCGACGTTGAGCTGGTTGTCCCACACCGTCAGCTCGAACCCGATCGCCTCGGCGGCCTCCGTCTGGCCGCGCGCGATCTCGACATTGAAGGGGTTCTGGCTGGTCAGCGGGATGACGAAGATGCTGCGGTCGGCCATGCAGGCGCGCGCATCGAAGGCCGGGCCGGGGTCGACGAAGACCGGCGTCTGGCTCGCCTCCGTCACCAGCGCCTGGGCCGCCGCCATACCGTCCTGGGCCAACGCCGGCGAGGCGGCCAGAATTGCGACTGTCGAAACCACTGCACCGAGACCGCCGAGCGCGACCCGGTTATGTCGACACTTGTTCGTTACGCCGTGACCATCCGTGTTCCTGGGTGTGAATGCCATTGTCTTGCCCCGCTGTTCATTCCGATTGTCGGTCAACCACCTCGGCCGTTTCGTTGACAGCCGGTAGGCGGCCCTTTTTTTGCTTTTGCGCCAGCCCTGCCTGATCGTCAGGCCACCACCGCATTGTATACAGAGTTACCGAGATCGCCGCGACAATCAAGCACGTCGGCGGCCACGCGACAAAAAAGCCGATAGCGGGCGCGCCGACCACTCAGAAGGGCAGCAGACGCATCCGCGGCCAGCCTATTCCGCCGCCTTGATCGCCCCGGGATCGCGCGCCGCGTAGGTCGCGTAGGCGGCGCGGACATGGCTGCGCATCACCGACGCTGCCCAATCGGCGTCGCGGTTTTCGAACGCCGCGACCATCTCGATGTGGTGGCTCGCCGAACGGCGCAGATCGGCCGGCCGATAGCGCCGAAACGTGCTGACGATCACGGGCATTTCCATGAGGTTGTTGATCATCGCCGCCAGCCGTCGATTGCCGGCAACCTCTTGGATCAGATGATGAAAATCGCTGTTGGCCTCGGTCAGCGCGTCGCTTGGCGAGCCGTCACCGCTCGCGACCAGCTGTTCCATGCGCGTAGCCAGATCGCGCAGCCGGTCCAAGGCGTCGGGCGTCATTCGTTGCGCCGCAAGCCCGGCGGCGTGGCTTTCCAACAGCGCGCGCAGGGAGAAGATCTCCTCGATATCCTGGTCCGCCCAATCGGCCACGCGCGCGCCCTGGTTCGGGACGAAGCTGAGCAGGCCTTCGAGATCCAAGCGGCGCAGGGCCTCGCGGATCGGCGTGCGGCTGACCCCGATCTCCTGCGCTAGGTCCTCTTCCTTCAGCCGCTCGCCCGGCGCCAGGCGGCCGTCCAGAATGCCCCGGCGAACGATCTGATAGGCCCGCTCTACCGCCTTGGCCATGGTCTTCTCCCTCGTCTGGCGTTGCCGGTGTCGCGCTTCACCGACGGCGAATTGTATGCAATGCTTGTCCCAATTGACCAATCATATTCGTTTTACCCATCGCGTCCACGGGCGCGCACCCGGCTTGGAGACGGCATGGCTGAAGATCTGCAGGAAAACTATAAGCGGGCCTACGCCAATGCGCTCGGCTTTGGCCGAAGCCCGGCGCTGATTCTGGTCGATTTCGTCGAGGCCTATTTTGACCCCGAATGTCCGCTCTACGCCGATGTCGACGATACGCTGGCGGCCGCACTGCGCGTGCGCGACGCGGCAAGACGGGCGGGAATCCCCGTGATCTACACCAACGTCGTCTATCACAAGTCGGGCATGAATGGCGGCCGCTTCTTTGAAAAGGTGTTGCCGTTGAGCCAGTTGACCGCCGACAGCCCGATGGGCGCCTGGCCCGCCGGGATGGTACCGAACGACGACGAACTGGTCATCTCCAAGCAGTATCCCAGCGCCTTTTTCGGCACCTCCCTGGCCGCGACCCTGACCGCGAACGGCATCGACACGCTGATCATCACGGGCGTAACCACCAGCGGCTGCGTTCGGGCCACCTGCACCGATGCCTGTTCCAGCGGCTTCATCCCGATCATCGTGCGCGAGGCCTGCGGCGACCGGCATGAGGGGCCGCACGAGGCCAACCTGTTCGACATGAACGCCAAATACGGCGACGTGGTCGGCGAGGCCGATGTGGTTGCCTATCTGGCTAAGGTCCGGGACGCCGACTGAGGAACCGCCGCAGGCCGTCCGGCATCGCCGAAGAGTGATAAGGGCGACCTCGCGACCGTCAGATCAGCCCAAGAAACTGCTCGACGGTGATCGGCAATGCGCCAGGCACCTTGGCGGCATCGTCCCATCGCCGCAGCATGACCGCGTCGGCGGCGCCGGGTTGGTCCGCGAAGGCTTGGGCCTCGGCCTCACCCATCGGGCCACCCTGCAAGGCCAGGCTGTGCCGCGAGGCCTCGGACAGGGTCGCTTCATATCCCGGCTCGATCGCGCAGAGATAGCGCTTGGCCTCGACATGGGCCCCGATGGGTGCCGCCATCGCGTCGCCGAATCTCTTGGCGATCCATCCTGCACCGATACGCTCGTGGTAACGGTCGCTGTCGCCGGCACTTGATGGATCGGCGCCCTTGTCCAACAGGTGGCCGATGTCGTGCAGGAAGGCCGCCGCGATCAGGGTCGGCCGGGCGCCCGCGTCGATGGCTAGCTGGGCAGCTTGGGACGCGTGTTCGAGCTGGCTGACACCTTCGCCGTAATGGTCCTGGCCGTGCGTTTCGTAGAGGGTCGCGATCGCACCGCGCAGATCGTCCCAGCGATAGGGCGGGATCGTGGCGATCACGGCCGCTCGCCGCGCAGCAGACAGCCCTGGATCTCGGCCAAGGCCGACGGCAGATCGGCCACCGTGTCGATGATCAGATGCGCACCGGCCGCCAGCAACTCATCGGCGGCACGGCTGCTCAACTCCTCGACCTCGTCTTCATCGGCGTCCAGCAACTCGTCGAGAGACAACCCGACACCGTTGCCCGACAGCGAGACGCCCACGACCCAACAGCCGGCCGCGACACCTTCGGCAATGCCCGGCGCGGTATCGTCCACCTTTACGCAGCGCCAGGCCGGGTGGACCTGGAGGTCAAGCAGGGTCTTGTAGATGTTGAACGGCGTCGGACGCCCCTGCGGCAGGTCGCCCGTGCAGACCAGCGTGTCGGGCGCAAAGCCCTGCTCGGCGGCGACCGGCATCAGCCGCTCCATGATCTCGCGCGTATAGCCGGTGGTGGAGCCGATCTTGATGTCTTGCGCGCGCAGGATTGCCGCCATGTCGGCGGCACCCGCTATCAGGTCCGCATAGTCGGTGACGACCTTTACGTTCAGCGGCACGAAGACGTCGTAGACCGCATCGATGTCGGCATCCGACGGTGGGCTGCCGTGCCGATCGCGCCAGGCCGCCGCGACACGTTCGTCCGCCATGATCGCCGCGATATGGTCGCGCTTGGGCAGGCCCATGGGCGCGCGGGCCTCGGCCACCGTGATTTCCACATCGAACGACTTGAAGGCCTCGACGAAGGCGCCCATCGGCGCCCGGCTGCCGAAATCGACGACCGTGCCGGCCCAGTCGAAGATCACCGCCCTGATCTGATCATAGCGCGTGGTCATACGGATTTCCTTCCGTGTCAGGCGGTACTGGCGGATGTCGCCATGCCGGTGTCGAAAAGCTCGTCGACGACTTCCTCGCCGATTGCAAAGGCCGTGCTCATCCCCGTCCCGCTGGTCACCAGCGCCAGGCGCATGCGGTCCGACGGGCGGTCGATGATGGCCAGGGCGGTTTCCGCACTTGCATAGACCCCTGTCCAGCGTTCGACCACCTTGATCTCGGGCAGGTCGATGATCTCTCGGGCCAGATCGATGATCAGATCGTCGACTGCCTCGCTGACGAACGGGTGGGGCGGATCGCCGTAGTGGTGGGAGTCGCCGACGACCAGGCTGCCGTCCGCGTCCTGGGTGACGATCAGGTGAATGCCGTGCGCCACCAGGTCGGGCCGGTCTCGCGCAATGCGCTCCTTCACCGCTTGGGCGGCGGGAAGCTCCGCATAGCCGAGATAGCGCGGCAAGCTGGTCTCCGACATGATGCCCGCGGGCAGCCGCCAGCCGGGCGAGGCCAGTCGCAGCATATGCAGCTTGCACTTGGTCAGGCCCAGCGCGGGGATGCGGTCGGCCAGCGGCCCGCCAAAATCCGAGCCGGTGCAAACGGCGATCCGGTCGGCGTGAACGCTGCCGGACTGGGTTTCCAGCGTCGGCGGGCTGACGCTCGACACGTTGACGCCGAACCGGAACACGACCCCATGGGACTCCTCGAGATAGCGGGTCAGGATCGCGATCGCCTGGCGGGGATCGACGCGCCGTTCGTGAGGGCTCCATAGCACGCCGCGCAGCCGATCGGCTTTCAGCATCGGAAACCGCTGAAGCGCGGTACCGGGATCGAGCAGGTCGCACCCCGGCCCCATCTCCGCGTCCGCGACAAACGCCTCCAAAACGGCCAGGCTGTCGTCGCCATGCGCGGCAAGGGCCAGTCCCCGATGAATGACGGGAATGCCGGCGTCGGCGGCGACCGTGTCCCAAATGTCCCGGCTGCGCATCGCGCGCCGATAGCACTCGCCGCGCTGTTGGCCGGTCACCGTAACAAAGCCGAAATTCCGGATCGAGGCGCCGACGGCACGCTGGTCGCGCTCCAGGACGATGACGCGCAATCCCGCCTTGGCCGCCGCCAAAGCATGGGCAAGGCCAAGGATGCCGGCGCCAACGACCGCCAAATCATATCGTTCTGTCAAGGGCGTGCCTCACTGGTGCTGTCGGGGGCGTGCGCGGGTCGCGGGTCCATCGCCAGTTCCTCGGCAAAATGGCAGGGGCAAAATGGCAGGCGACAAGGTATCCGGCCGCGCTTTCGCGCGATTCCGGCGCGTTCGACCTGTCGGGTTGGCAGCCGTTTTTCACCATGACCTCAAAAACACCCGCGCCCACGGGCGAGATAGGTTGAGGATTCAACAAAGGCGGGCCGGAGGCAAAAGAAGGTTCGTTGAAGTTTGAGTTATGATTTTTTGTTACGTTATAAGTTTGGTTGACGAGCTTAGGTCGCGAATTATGGCCGGCGGGGAGACGATCATGTCCCGAATCCATCCATTCCAACTGACCGAAGCGCAGATGCGCGCCTTCAACGCTATCGCGCGCGAGCGCAGCTTCTCAAAAGGCGCGCGTCTGCTGGGCATCAGCCAGCCGGCGGTGACCCAGCAGGTGCGCAAGCTGGAGCAGGCGTTCGAGGTAGTCCTGTTCGAACGGCGCGGCAGTGGTGGCGTCGACCTGACCGAAATCGGCCAGCGACTGTTCCGCATCACCCAGGCGCTGGACGACATCAACGCCATGGCCCTTGGCGTCCTGCGCCGCCAGCGGGCGACCACGAGCGGCAGGCTGCGTATCGCGACCGCGTCGCCGCAGGTGTTCATGCCGCTGCTGGCGCGCTTCACCGCCCGCTACCCCGATGTCGATCTCGACGTATTTGTCGGCGGCACCCAAGACGCGCTGAACAAGCTGATCGACCGCGAGGCCGATATCGGGCTGTTCCCACTCACCGGCAATGATCCGCGTCTGCTATCCCGTCCCGTGGTACGGCAACGGCTGATGGCCTTGGTGCCGAGCAGCCATGCGCTGGCGTCGCGGGCGAGCGTCAGTCTGCCGGAACTGGTTTCGCACCCCGTGATCTTCCGAACCTCGGCGTCTTTCACCCAGACCCTTGCCGAGGAGGCCCTGCGCGAACAGCGCATCGCCGTGCACCCGGTCCTGCGGTTGCAATGCCGGGAAGCCGCCATCGAGGCGGTGGCCAATGGCATCGGCGTCGGCTTCATCCTGTCGGACGACCTGACCGGCGATCCGCGGATCAAGCCGGTGAGGCTCGCCCGCGTTCATAAGACGGTCATGGAAGGCGTCGTATGCCTGAAACAGCGATTCGAGCTAAGCCCGATCAACGAATTCTTTAACTTCGCCGTCGAACAGCACGGCGCGGCGACCGCGACAGGGGGACGAAACCATGCCTGAGATCGAGGGGCCGGGCGAATCGGGTGCGCGCAACGTGCTGTTGATCACCGCCGATCAATGGCGCTGGGACTTCTGCTCGGCCAGCGGGTTCCCCTGTCCGACGACGCCGAACATCGATCGGCTGGCGGCGGATGCGACGCGCTTCGACAGCCATTTTGCCAACTCGACCCCGTGCGGACCGTCGAGGGCCTGCTTGCTGACCGGCATGTACGCCCACAACCATCGATCCGTGCTGAACGGCACGCCGCTGGACGGCAGCTTCACCAATCTCGCCCTGGAGGCACGAAAACGGGGCTACGTGCCCAAGCTGTTCGGCTACACCGACTCGTCGGCGGATCCGCGCCACCGCGCCGAGGGCGACCCGGCACTTTGCACCTATCAAGGCGTTCTGCCTGGCTTCGACCCGGCCTGCCTGCTGATCGAGGACAACCTACCCTGGCTGTCGTTTCTTGAGAGACAAGGATATGACGTGCCCGGCCCGGGCTACGCGATCTTTCGCCCCCTTCAAGCCGATGAAGAGGCGGCCCCGACGCGTCAGCCCGCGCCCTATCGGGCCGAGCATTCCGACACCGCCTGGCTGGTCGACCAATGCATCGACCATCTGCGCCGATCGCAGGACCGGGACGGCGCAGAGCCGTTCTTCGTCCATCTGTCGTTGCTGCGCCCGCACCCGCCCTGGATCGCGGCCGAACCGTACAACACGCTGTTCGACCCGGCCGATATGCCGGCCGCGCGCGGACGCGACAAGGCGGCGGCGCATCCATTCCTGCGTTGGCAGTTGGGCCGTGTTGGCCAAGCCCCTTACTTTGCCGGCGGCCAAGGTCTCGCGGCGGACTTGGACGATCATGCGATAGCCCATCTGCGCGCCACCTATGCGGGGCTGTTGCGCGAGGTTGACGACAATCTCGGACGCCTGATCCAGGCCCTTCGCGATATCGGCCGATACGACGAGACGCTGATCGTGCTCACTTCCGACCATGGTGAGCAGCTTGGCGACCATTTCCTGCTCGGTAAGCTCGGCTTCTTCGACGAGTCCTATCGCATTCCCTTGATCATCCGCGACCCCAGACGGTTGGCCGGCCACGGCCGGACAGTTAACGCGTTCACCGAATCCGTCGACGTCATGCCGACAATACTGGACTGGATCGGGCAGCCGGCGCCCGGACAAAGCGATGGTTACAGCCTCGCACCGTGGCTTGATGGCAACGATCCGGGCGGCTGGCGCGAGGCCGTCCACTGGTCGTTCGACTTTCGTGACCCGCAGAACCAGGACGCCGAGGCCCAGTTCGGCCTGCCGAGCGACGGGTGCACGGCCACGGTTCGGCGCGAGCGGGACTGGAAGTATGTGCATTTCGCCGGCCTGCCGCCGCTGCTGTTCGACTTGGCGCACGACCCGGCCGAGACGACCGACCTGTCGCGCGACCCGGCCCGTTTTGGACAAAGGCTGGCGATGGCGGAAGCCATGCTGGCCTGGCGTCAGCACAAGGGCTACGGCGCCCTCGCCAATACGCTGCTGACCGCAGACGGCCCGATAGAACGCGAACGGACGCTTAACGGACCACCGCGCGCGGGCATCAATCAACCAGCGACAGAGTAAGCCAGCCGGAAGCCGGTATGGCCCGTCGTGCTGTCGGGCGTATTGCTGCTGCGGGCGGCTATGCGGTAGCGATAGCAGTAGGACCGGTGGCAGAGATACGATCCGCCCTTGACCACAAATCGGGTCTCGCCGGCGACGGCGGCACGCACCGCCTTGGCCGCTTTCGAAAGCGACCGGATGCGAAACGGGTCGGACGTCCATTCCCAGGCGTTTCCGACCATGTTGAACAGGCCATAACCGTTCGGCGCGTAGCTTCGCACCGGCGCCGTGCCGAGATAGCCGTCGGCGCCGGTGTTGCTTACCGGGAAGCGGCCTTGCCAGATGTTGCAGGGCAGATGGTCGGTATCATCCGGCTCGGTATCGCCCCAAGGGAACTTAGCGCCGTTCAAGCCGCCCTGTGCCGCGCATTCCCATTCGGCCTCCGTCGGCAGCCGCCCGCCGGCCCAGGCCGCAAAGGCCAAGGCATCGGTGTGCGAGACATGGGTGACCGGATGGTCTTCGCGCCCTTCGATCGTGCTGTGTGGGCCCTCGGGACGGGCCCATGTGGCGCCATCGACGGCGCGCCACCATTCTGCTCTGGGCAAGGGGGCGTGCCGGTCGGGATCTCGCAGAAAGCCGTGGAAGACAAAAGACCAGCCATAGTGTTCGGCCTCGGTCTGGTAGCCCGTCGCCTCCACGAAATCCCGGAACCGTGCCACCGTGACGGCAGCAAGATCGATGGCGAAGGGACGAACCCGCACGACACGCGCCGGCTTCTCGCCATCCCGTGGCAGGATCGAGTCATTCGTGCCGATCGTTGTGCGCCCCCCGGGAAGGCGGACCGCACCGTCTGGCACCGTGTCGGTTGCATCCCGCGCCAACCCGTCCTTGGCGGACGGGGCAGGCGCGGACGGGCCGGAGCGAGAAGGGCAGCAGGTCATCCCCGGACGATACCGTCACCTTGGCTGAAGGATCGAGTGCCCTGACCGCCTGGTCGGTCGCAACACGAGATCAGCCGGCAGGTTCGCGCCGCGCCTCATTCGTTGTTGCGGGCAATCGCGGCTTCGACGGCCCCCCGCACCACGTCGTCCTGGAACACGCCCCGCAGGACATTCATGCGCTCCAACACGGCTTCGGTCCCGACGGCCGCCGGGGCCGGTACGCCGGCGGTCGCAAGCTGGGCCAAATAGTCCGGATCGTTGTAGGCCGCCAGGATCGCCGCTTCCCAGACCGGCACGTATTCCTCAGGCGTATTCGGCGGCAGCACGAAGACGTTCTGGATCGACATGGCGATGTGGATCGCCTCCCACGCTTCATAGGCCGGGCTGTCGAGCGTGTCCGGGGAATACTCGCGCCACATCGCATCGAAGACGGGGATGTCTTCCAGGCCGGCCTGCGAGATGATTGCGCCATCGACATACTCGCCCATCTGCCCGAAGGCCTCCAACACGCCGTCGCCGGTGATCGCCTCGCGGTTGGCGCCGAAGAACGAGTCATTGGTCTGCGCCAGCTCGGTCTCGCTGGCACGGGCTGCGGCAACCATGTTGCCCTGGCCGCGATAGCCGGTGATCAACTCAAACTCATCGGCGCCCAGCGCGTCCGCCAGAAACCGGGCGCGGATCGAAACATGGTTGTCCGCGCTGTTGACGGCGATGAACAGCGGTCCGTCATAATTGTGGAACGTGTCCGCCGTCAGGCCGACATCGGTGCGCACCTGGAAGATCTGGTTGACGCTGCGCGCTGCGACAAACGGCAGTTCGCCGGTGCCCTCTGGCACCTGCTGAAGCCCCAGCGCCCACCGGATCGGCGTGCCCGCGAAATAGCCGATATGCCTTCCGTCTGGCGGCACGGAGTCGATCAGATAGTCCACGGCCGCCGTACCCCCGGCGCCGCCACGGTTGGTAACGATCACGTTGGGCGAGCCGGGCAGATGCCGCGCCACGAAGGGCGCGACCAGTCGCGCGGCCGTGTCGGTGCCGCCGCCGGCCGCGAAGTTGACCATGATGTCGACGGTCTCGCCTTCGAAGCTGACCTCTTGCGCACTTGCCATGCCGGCAGCCCCCAGCGCCAGGGCAAACGCCCCGCACGCCAAGGTCGCGCGCCGCGTGACGGTCATTGGGCCCTTCATGTCTCTTCCTCCCGTTTGTCAGCCCCGGACGTTGCTGTCCGGGGTCTGTGAACCCGGAGCGGACGATGGTCCGCCTCTTCGGCGAAAGACTAAGGCGAATGCGCCAGAGGCTTTGTTCACCGGGCGACAATTGCCGTTGGAAGCCGCTGAGATCGTCCAACCGCGCGCGTCTGCTCGGTCGAGGATCGAGGCTGCCGACACGCCAGCATCCCTAAAGGTAATGGAACCGTGCGACTTCCTGGCCCGGATAGAGCGCCTCGAGGTCGGGAATAATGATCTCGCCGTACCGCAATCGGATCAGGCCTTCTTTTTCAAGGTCTTTCAGAAGCTTGTTGACCGTGGGGCGCGAGCACTGCACGAAACTGCCCAGGGTTTCCTGGGTGATCCTGATGCTGGGCGTTTCGGCTGCCGAAAACATCGTTCGGTCACCCACCAACATCACCAGTGTCCGGCGCAGCCGGGCATCCAGACCGTCCAGCACCAGATTGTACATGTGGTCATAGGCCTTGCGCAGCCGGTCGCTGAGCGCCTGGGCGATCATGGTGCTCAGTTCAGGGTACTGTTTCATCAGGACCCGGAAATCGCTGATCCGAAAGCTCGCGACCTGGGTGGGGCCATGGGTATAGATGTCCCATGGGCTGGGTGTCGGGCTGACCAGGCCAACCCAGCCATAGAACGCCCCCCGGCGTAGAATCGACATGGACATCTCGTGCCCGTCATAGCCGATCAGCGAGTTCCGGATGCCACCGCGAATGATGACGCCGGCCCAGAGGATTTCGTCACCGCGGCTGAACAGGCGCTCGTTCGCGTCGAACTGGGTCAGCCGCGTGTGTTCGGCGATGGCCTCAAGCGTCGGCGCCGGCAGTTCGGCCAGCAGCGGGTTCATGCGCAACTGGTCCGCTAACTGCGCGACGGTGTGTTTGGTTTTTTGCACGTTTCCCCCAACCGGATCGGCCAGTGCCGTGCACTCGAAACGCCGCGCCGGCAGATCCAGACCAGAATCTATCGGCACCCCGGACCGACCGCAACACCGCGAAGACGGGCAAGCCTATCGGTAGAGATAGATCGGGCTGGTCCAGGCGCGTGTCCCGTCTTCTTGGACGAGGCGCAGATAGATCGGGTTGTCACCTGCATCGCTGATTTGCACGGGCATGGCGAACGTCGTCTCGCGAACGTCCATCGTCTCGGGCAGCCGGCTGACACGCAACCATCGCGGCAGGTCTCCGGATTGGTCGAAAGTTGTCGCCTCCTCGCCGATCGCAGCGATGTCGAGGTTCGCCTTCACCAATGGCGTATCGATCGTCAGTTCCCCCCGGTCGGCTTCGGAAAGCCACAAATCCGCGCCGGCGACGTTGCCCGTGGTCAGCGACCGCCATTGCGCCTTGGTGTCGCCGATAAGCTCCAGCCGCTTGTCGGGGTTGAAGAAATTGACCGGGCGAAGGTCCACGATACGGTTGTCGGTCACGGTGGCCGCGCCGTCCCACACGACCTGCCGAAAGCGGCCGCGATATTCCGCCCCTTCCCATTCGATGCGGATCCGGCGCGAGGACGTGTCAACCGCATGGGGCCGGTGGGTGGCGACTAGTGACTTGCCGTTGAACACGTCGACGCGCTCGATCGGGCTTGCGGTGCGCAGGCGGGCTTGCAGTTCCGCCGTGCCGGACCTGAGATGCACGATGTGGCCCATCAAGGCGCGCTGGCCGCGAACGGGATCGGACGGGCCCAGGGCCGGATCGTCGTCATAGATGTCGGCCGGTTCGGAGAACCGGGCCTCCAGCGCAATGATCGGCCGCCCCGTCGGACCGCCGGTCGAGCCGTAATGGCGCCGCTTGCGCAGACAGTTGAACAGCGCCGCACGCGTCAGTTCGGGCATCAGCAGGCAGGTCAACCCGCCGATGGCGCCAAACTTGCCCGCACCCGGATACGAGGCGCCGGGCCGACCCTTATGGCCATCGGAGTTGGCCACCACGCCGACGCGATAGCCGAGGTCGAAGGCGTCATGCAGCAACCACTCGAACGTGCCCCAGCTTGAATGCACCTCCACCGATTTTTCGAACCGCCCATCATGGGCGACGGCGATATCGGCGTAGCGGCCGCCGCAATGGGCGTAACACACGACATCCCACTCGCCGGCCTCGGCAAAGGCTTCGAATAGGTTGCCGGCGGTTGTGGCATCGGTGTCCACATCGCTCAGATCGGGGACAAGCGCGTGGGACGAGCGGCGAATCTGGCGCCCGGTCTCCGGGAAATAGACATTGCGGTCGCCGCCAAGCCCGGTGTTTCCCGACCATTCGTAGCCGGGGATGGCGAGGAACCTGCCCGGCACTTCGAATTCATCCGTCAATCGATCGAGATGGGCCCAGAACTCGTTGGTGATCTGGAAGTCGTTGCCCTGATGCGAAATCGCATCGACAGGCGCCAGATCGCGGGCGAAGGCGAAGTAGGCACGGGCGGACCCCGTGCCGATGGTTTCCGCCGACTGCCCGTGCAGATCGGCCCAAAACGGCATCAGGTCCATGTCCGCCGCGACCTCTAGCGGGTTGGACCGGGCCGCCTCCACACCGTCCTTAGAAACAAGCGCGATCTCGACCACCCCTGGGGTTTCGACCTTCAAACCGTCGAGCCTCAAGAAGCGGCTACCCGGGGTAAAGCTGACGGTATCGGGCAGCCCTTGGACCGGCCCGGTGGCACGCAGCGCGAATGTGGCGCCACACTTGTCCGAGGGGTTGCCCCACACATCCTCTCCCTTCAGATGCAGGGCGAAGGGCTGGCCCGGCCTCGCACCGGTGGGCAGCGTTGCGACGTAGCGCGCCGGAGGGCCGGGCACGATCGCGATCTTGGGCTGGTCCGGGACCGGCTGATAGTTGAACGTGGCAATCGGGTCGACCAGCACACGGAATTCAAACGGATCCTCGCAGAAGGTCTGCATCCGCATGCCCGGCCCGCCATGGTCGCGCACGCCGAACCGAATGGTGATCGTGTCGCCGGGCAACAGATAGCCCTTCACGACCTTGATATAGAGCGTCCGGTCCCAGGGCCGGACATTGCCCTTGGGGTCGAATCGGTACTCCAGGACCGCGCCGTTCGATGCGGAGATCTCGGTGAAATTGGCACCGGCCGGATCGGAGAACTGCGGCGGCGACTGATCGGACGCGAACCGGAAGCAGATGCGCAGCGAGCCGCTGTCGTCGATGCCGTAAGGACCGGCGGTATAGACAAGATCGAAGCTCTGCCAACTGCCGGCTTCGACATCGCCGGTCGGGTGCAGCACCGCGTGGCCAAGCCGGTCCGCCGCCACGGCATCGCGCAACGTGCCGGACGTGTTTTCGCCGCCGACGCCAAGGGGGTCATGCCTGGATGCGTCGGCTTCGGATAGGGTCATTCTGGGGTCCTTTTCGGCAGCGGGCAAAGGCTAGACACGGTGAGGCACGCGAACTGTTGGGGAAAGAACAATCTGGCGGCCACGGCGCGCGTAGCCTGCCAAGACCTGAAAAACGGGGATCGGACGTCGCGCTAGCCGATAGGATAGGGCGAGATCGATTGGGCCAAAATCAGGCGCCGTCCTGGCATCGACCGATGCGCGGGGGCGTGCCGCCAATGAAAGGCCACAAGGGGCTGGGGGAGAAACGCACCGCATGCTGGATGTCTTGAGTGCAAGCGCCGACGGTTTCCTGCTGCTGTTCCACTGGCGCACGTTTCTGTTCATGATGCTGGGCATCTCGCTCGGCATGATCTTCGGGCTCATTCCCGGACTCAGCGGCCTTACGGGCATGAGCCTGCTGTTGCCCATCGCCATCACCCAGCCGCCCGAGATCGCCATCGCCTTTCTCCTGGGCATGTATGCGGTCACGACCCAGACCGACGCGATCCCGGCCGTCTTGATCGGCGTGCCGGGCACGTCCGCCGCGCAGGCGACCTATCTTGACGGCTACCCCATGGCCAAGCGCGGCGAAGCCGGGCGGGCGTTGAGCGCGTCGTACTTCGCAAGCGTCTGGGGCACGCTGGTATCGGTTTTCGTCATCATCCTGTTCCTGCCCGTCTTGCGCGGGGTGATCGACAATTTCGCCTCGCCGGAGTTCTTCATGACCTCCCTTTTCGGGCTGATGCTGGCCGCCTCCTTGGTGGGAACGTCGGTCACGCGTGGCCTGATCGTGGCGTTCCTCGGTCTACTACTGTCGACGATCGGCTATGCCGAGTTCGCCAGCCAGGACCGGTTCACCATGGACGTGCCCTATCTTGAGGCCGGCATCCCCATCGTCCCCATCGCCTTGGGCCTGTTCGCCCTGCCCGAGGTGATCGACATGCTGCTGTCCCGCCGGTCGATCTCCGACAAGGCCGGCAAACTCGGCCCGACCGCGGGTGCGCTTGAAGGCTTCAAGGATACGATTCGCAGCCGGTGGCTGACCTTTCGATCGGGGATCATCGGCTGCGTGGCCGGCATGATCCCCGGGTTGGGCGGCACGGTGGCGGAGTGGCTCAGCTACGGGCATGCGGTCCAGTCGGCCAAGGACAGCTCCCAGTTCGGGCGCGGCGACGTGCGCGGCGTGATCGCGCCGGAGGCCGGAACGGCGGCCCAGAAGCCCGGTGCGATCGTGCCGACCGTGGCACTCGGCATCCCCGGCAACGCCTCGATGGCGGTGATGATGGGTGCGCTCTTGATCGTCGGCCTGCGGCCGGGACCGCCGATGCTGTTTGAGGACCTGCACATCACCTTCCAGATGACCTGGACGGTGGTGATCGCCAATCTGATCGTCGCCTTCCTCTGCCTCTGGCTTCAGCGCTATCTGATCAAGATCTGCTTTGTCCGGGCCGAGATCATCGCGCCGGCCATCTTCTGCTTCATGATTGTCGGTGCCTCGATGGCGTCCAACAGCATGGGCGACATCATCCTGTTCGGCGTCTTCGGCGTGGTCGGCTACATCTTCAAACATGCCGACTGGCCGCGCGTCCCGCTGATCATCGGCTTCGTCCTGGGCGGTCTTCTGGAGAACAATTTCTGGATCACGATCCGGCGCTACGACCTGGCGTTCATGTGGGAACGCCCGATCGTGATCGTCATGGAGGTGCTGATCATCGCGATCATCGCCAGCATCGTGATCTCACGGCTGCGCCGCCAGAAAACCACCGTGAAACCGGCGGAAAGCTTCGAGGACTAGGGGGGTCGCGGCATGGCGCTTGTTCGGCAAAAGGCCTTGCGGTCGAAGACCTGGTGGATCGGTATCGGGGTTTTCGTCTTCGCAGCCGTCACTTATTTGGCGTCCCGCGATTACGGGCGCGGCGGCATGATGCCCGGCGCCACATCGATTGCCATCATGGCGCTTGCCCTGATTCACACCGTCTACGGGCTGGCCGCCGGCGTGGTTGCCAACGATGAGGAGTGGCACGACGAGGACGCGCGCAAATCCTACAACAGACGCCGCTGGATATATGTGAGCCTGGCGCTGGCCGTCGGCTTTGGCGTCTGGCTGGTCGGCTTCCACATCACCTTGCCGATCTTCCTGGTGACGTTCATCGGCATGGCTACCGGACGATGGATCGTCGGCATTCTTCTGGCCGTGGCGATCTGGGCGTTCACCTATCTCGTCCTGTCGCAAACGCTGCACATCGTCTTCCCGTCCAGCGTGCTGCAGCGCTGGATGATCGCCAATGGCTGGTTCTGACACTTTCCCGCAACAAAGGCACTGACTATGGCCCGCAAGCCGAACATCCTATTCCTGATGCCCGATCAGCAGCGGGCCGACATGCTCGGTTCCTATGGCGATCCAAGCGCCCGGACCAAGGCGACCGACTGGCTGGCCTCCGAAGGCCTTCAATTCGAGAACTGCTTTTGCCAGGCGCCGCTGTGCATGCCGTCGCGCGCCTCCATGCTGTCGGAGCGCTATGTGCGCGACCATGGCGTTTTCCAGAACGTCGCCCGCGTGCACGACACGGTGCCGACATTTGCCCAGGCGCTGCAAGGCGCGGGCTATCACACGGCCCAGATCGGCAAGACCCATTTTTACACTCACTTGCCCTGGCCCGGCGGGCACATGAACGACCAGGCGGACATCCTGCACCGCTATGGCTTCTCCGAGACCCATGAGACCGCCGGCAAGGAGGCGAGCCTCAGAGTCGACTCGCTCTACACCGACTACCTGTCCAAGCACGGATTGCTGGATGCTTATCGGACCTATCTCGCCAGCCGGAACAAGCACGTGCTGGAAGAAAACCCTGGGATGGAGGCCGCGAAGGCCTGGAACGCCGACCCGCTGCCCCTGCCGATGCATGCGCATCAGGATGTCTGGCTCGGCGACTATGCCGCTGATTGGGTCCGCCGTTACGACAGGGACGAGCCGTTCTTCCTTCAGGTCTGCTTCGCCGGCCCCCATGACCCTTGGGACGCGCCGGAGGAGGCGCTGGCCGAATACGGCGATCCGGAGATCACCATGCCGGGCTCCCTTGAGCCGCCGGAGATCCCGCAAAGCGGGCCGCTGTCGACCTTCCTCAATGTCCTGACGGACTATTGCGACACCGACACGATGACGCCGGAAGCGATCCGCAAGGCGCGCCGCGCCTACCAGGCCAACTCCATGATGATCGATCAAAGCATCGCCAAGATCATCGACGCCCTGCGCGAGACGGGCGAGTTGGACAATACCTGGATCGTCTATGTCTCTGACCACGGCGAGATGATGGGCGAGCACCGCATGGTGAAGAAGATGGTCTTCTACGACCCCTCGGTGCGCGTGCCCCTGATCATCCGCCCGCCGGGCGGCACGAAACCGCGCAAGGTTGAGGACATCGTCGAGCTGTCGGATGTTTCCGCCACCTTTCGCGACATCGCCGTGGCCGATCTGCCGTCATCGCAGTTTCAGTCGCTGTTGCCCGCGTTTGAGGGCAAAAGCGTCGCCAAGGAGGTTGCGATCAGCGAGGCCTACGGCGTCGCCATGTTCCGCACCGCAACCCACAAGCTGGTCGTCTACGAAGATACGGGCGAACCGATGCAGTTCTTCGACCTGGAGGCCGACCCGCTGGAGGACCGCAACCTGGTGCTCTCCGGCGGCGCGGAAGAAGAGATCGAGCGCATGATGGCGCGCTATGTCAGGCCCTTCCTCGCCATCCGCCCCCTCAGACCGACACGCAGCATCATCGAACGCGGCTCGATGGCGAAAAACACCTTCTTCCTGCCCGACGACGTCTTCGTCCGATAGCGCAATTGTGCCCGGGTCGACAGTTGCCAGGCCCGGCCGCCGGTAAAGTCCCGATATGGTTGCGCCGTATCGAGCGCATCGCTTTCGGTTCACGGAGAGCAAAGCTATGACAACGTCGGACTTCTATCTGAAACGCGGCCAGCTTGCGCTCGGCTGGGCGGCATCCCTGGTCGACCCCGATATCGGCTTTCAAGGCGCGGGCAACCTGATCAACGCCTATTACAAGTCGATCGTTGCCATGACGACGGGCGCGCGCATCCGCGAGGCGCGGGTCCTGGCGCAATTCGTCGAACGGACGTTCTACAAGGACGGCGACGTCAACACGCTGCCCGACGATCCGACGGCGCAAGGCCTGGCCAACTATCGCTGCGCTTGGATCGGGCGCGGGCTGCACGTTCTCGGGCGCTACGACATGGCGGCGAACATCGGCCGGCTGGTCGAAAGCCAGATGCACCCCGTCACCGGCGGGCTCGCCACGCTGGCCAATCAGCCCCCCGCCGACCGGGTCTATTGCCTCGGCAGCACCGGCTCCGCCGTTCTGGCGTTCCTGGCCATGGGCAAACTTGAGGCCGCCCGGCGCGGCGGGGCGTTCATCGCCGGTCTGCTGGACGAACAGCCGGTGACGAAGGGCAAGTTCTATCTGCTGCGCAACGCGGACGGCGAGATCATCCGCGAGGACCGCAAGCAGGGGCTGGCCATGGTTTCCAGCATCGATATCGGCACGCCGGGCCAGGTCTATTGGTATATCGGGATGGCGATGAACGCCTGCGCCAGCCTCTATCTGGCCACCGGTGAACAGCGTTGGCTGGACGCGGGCTACAAGGCCTATGCGCTGTTCCAGAATTGCGCCGACGACATCTATCGGATCATCAGCAACGGCAAGGTCGCCTGGGGCCTCGGCTGGATGCATGCGGCCACGCGCGACCCGGCCTTCGCCAAGGCCGCGCAGGACGTTTGGGCCTGGCACTGCGACATCCAGGCCGACGACGGCCGCTGGCTGAGGGTGGGGCAGTTCGACAGTCTCGACGTGCAGCCCTTGCACATCACGCTCGACACGACGCTGGAACGGGCGTTTTACATGTTCGAACTGTCACGCACGCTCGACATCTGACCGGAGGATCGCCCATGCAACCGAACATCCTGATCATCCAGGTCGATGAGCTGGCGCCACAGGCGATGCGGACCTATGGCAACCAGGTCGCCATCACCCCCGTCCTCGATGCGCTGGGCGCGCGCAGCGTCGTTTTCGATGCCGCCTACTGCAACTATCCGCTCTGCTCACCCTCGCGCGCGTCGATGCATGCCGGCCGGCTGCCCTATGCGATGCGCCAATGGGACAATGGGGCGGAGTTCCATTCCGAATACCCGACCTTCGCGCATCACCTGAAACAGGCCGGCTATTCCACGACGCTGTGCGGCAAGATGCATTTCATCGGCGCCGACCAGTTTCACGGCTACGAAGACCGGCTGACCACCGATATCTATCCCTCCGATTTCTCCTGGACCACGGACTGGTCCAACCCGATCCGCAAGGGTGGCGGCGTGCGGGTCCGCAACGTCACGGATGCCGGCATGGCGATCCGCAATCTGCAGCAGGATTTCGACGAGGAGGTTGGGTTCCAGGCCGTGCGCAAGGTCTATGACCTCGCCCGCGACCCCGACGACCGGCCGTTCCTGTTGACCGTCAGTTTCACCCAGCCGCACCCGCCCTTTGTGGCCGACAAGCAGCACTGGGACCTCTATGAGGGCGTCGAGATCGACATGCCGCGTGTGCCGCCGATCCCCTACGACGAACTGAACCCGTTCGATCAGGCCAGGCACGTCGCCCAGGGCTCACACCTGTTCGATTTGAACGAGGACCGCACACGGGCCTCGCGCCGGGCTTACTACGCGATGATGTCGTACATCGACGACCGCGTCGGTGAGCTGCTGGAGGCCCTAAAGGCAACGGGGCTCGACGAGAACACGGTCATCATCTTCACCTCCGACCATGGCGAGATGCTTGGCGAGCGCGGCATGTGGATGAAGGATTGTTTCTATGAATGGTCCGCGCGCGTGCCGCTGCTGATCGCCGGGCCTGGCATCAAGCCCGGGCGCTGTGATGCGGTGGTGTCGCTGGTCGATCTGATGCCAACGATGCTGGACCTCGCCGGCGTCGAACTGCCGGTCGCCACGGGTCAGGATGGTGAAAGCCTGGTGCCGCTGCTGCATGGCGATACCGAGGGCTGGCGCGACGAAGCGATCGTGGAGTTTGCCGGCAGCGGCTACCCCTCACCGTCGCGCATGGTGCGACAGGGACGGTACAAATACTGGCTGACCTGGGGGACAGACCCTGTGCTCTATGACGTGGTCGCGGACCCGGATGAGCTGAACAATCTGGCCGGCGATCCCGACCATGCGGAGGCCGAGGCGCGGCTGCATGCGCGCCTGATGCGCGATTGGGACCCGGAGGCGGTGAAGGAAGCCTGCATCGACAGCCAGCGCCGCCGCCTGTTGCTGCGCAACCTGACCGAGACCGTGCCAAGCTACGACACCTGGGCGCTGGAGGTGCGCAGCGGCGACAAGGATCGCTATGTGCGAGGCCGGCAGGCCGCCTTTCACCGCAAGGCGTTGCAGCGGTTCCCTGTGGTCGATCCGGTGCCGTACGATTTCGAGCCCGAGGACGAGTCCCTGAAGCCCTGATCGGCTAGCTGCCCGAACTGTCTGAAACTGAACATTCGGGCAGTTCCGGCGCTGGTACGCTCGCCCGAGTGACAAAAATCGGGTCAGGGCAGCAGACGATGAGCACCGACAGCTATGACTACATCGTCGTCGGGTCCGGCTCGGGCGGCGCGGCGCTCGCGGACGCGCTGGTACAAGACGGCCGGTACAGCGTTCTTCTCTTAGAATCCGGGCCCGACGACCGCTGGATCTGGACCCGCATTCCGGCCGGGGTCTTCTATCTCTTGCGCGGCAATCGGGCCGTCTCGCGCTTCTTCACCGAGCCGGAACCCCACATGAACGGGCGCAGCATCTTCTGGCCGCGCGGGCATGTCGTCGGCGGCTCGTCGACCGTGAACGGCATGATCTGGGTCCATGGCGACCCGGCCGAATTCGATCACTGGCGGGACGCCTATGGATTGCCCGGCTGGGGCTATGACGACCTCGCGCCCCTGTTCCGCCGCCTCGAAACCTACGCGCCGGGCGATCCGGCCCGAAGGGGCAAGGACGGCCCCGTGACCATCACCGAATATGCCCCGCACGCGCCGCTGATGGATGCGTTCATCGACGCCTGTCTCGGTGCCGGCATACCTCGGAGTCCGGACTACAACGCCGGCGGCTACGAAGGGGTCGGATACCTTCAATTCAATACCAAACGGGGCTGGCGCCAGGGCACGCGCGAGACCTTCCTGAAGCGTGCCCGGCTTTCGCCAAAGCTGCGACTGCTGACCGGCGCGCATGTCGCCCGTGTGACCTTCAACGGGCGACGCGCGACGGGGCTCGACTACTCCCATCACGGTGAGGATCGCACCGCCGAGGCGCGGCGCGAGGTCATCCTGTGCGCCGGCGCGATCGAGACGCCGCAGATCCTGGAGCTGTCCGGCATCGGCCAGGCGGCGTTACTGCAATCCCACGGCATCGACGTGGTGCACGACCTGCCGGGCGTCGGCGAAAACGCCCATGATCACCTGCATACGCGCTTGAGCTACCGCTGCCGAAACGCGGTGACCCTGAACCAGATCATGCGCAACCCGGTCCGCAAGGGGCTGATGGCGGCGCGGTTCGCGCTGCGCGGCAATGGGCTGATGTCATGCTCGGGCCAGATCAGCCATGCGCTGTTGAAAAGCACGCCCGACCTCGCCCAGCCCGACATCAAGATTCAGCTGCATTGGCTGTCCAGCCCCGATGCGCGCGATCCTAAGCACTTGGTTCTCGACGATCATCCGGGCATTTCGATCGGGACCTTTCCGCTGCGGCCAAAGTCGCGCGGCGCGGTCCATATCCGATCGGCCGATCCGACGGAAGGCCCTGCCATGTCGGCCAACTATCTCGACCATCCCGACGATGTCGCGGCCACGCTGGCCGGTATCCGTATTGCCCGGAAGGTGGCGGCCCAACCGGCCTTACAGCTGTTTGGGGTCGAGGAGGTGCGGCCGGGGCCGGACACTCTGGAGGACGACGCGCTGATGGACTTCGTCCGACAAAGCGCGCAGACCTCGTACCACCCGGTCGGGACCTGCCGCATGGGCAACGATCCCGACGCCGTCGTGGGTCCGGACCTGAAAGTCAGGGGTCTCGAAAACCTGCGGATCGCCGACGCGTCGGTGTTCCCGACCATGTGCTCGGCAAACACCAACGCGCCGTCGATGGTGGTCGGACTGAAAGCCGCGGAGTTCCTGTTGGCGTCGCCGTAACCAGGACGATAAGGCTAGGAGAGCAAGGCCTCGCGCATCCGTCGGCCTTCATTGCCCATACGGGTGAATTGGGCCTCGGGCAGATCGGGCTGGGGCGCGTTGTGGGTCCAGACGTTATGGCTTTCCGGCGTCACCACCAGTTCGACGAAGATCGGCCCATCCGTGGTCAACAAGTCCGGCAAAGCCGCCTGCCAATCCTGAAGGCTCTCGAACCGATGCGTCGCCGGGAACCCAGCCGCCGACGCGATCGTGGCATAGTCCGTCTGGCCCGTACCCGGCACGGGCAGGTTGACCATGTTTTCGAACCAGACCCCGTTGTTGAAGACCACATGCATCAGGTTTTTCGGCGCCGCCCCCGCGATTGAAACCAAGCTACCCAACTGCATCAAGAGCGAGCCGTCGCCGTCGAGAACAACGACTTTCCGGTCCGGCTGGGCCAAGGCGAGGCCCAGGCCGAGCGCCGACGCACCGCCCATCAGCGGCACGCAGGAGATGTTCAGCGGGCTGGGCGACGCCTGGTTGATCCAAAGGATCGAGGTCATGGTAGCGACGACGATGGCCTCGTCGGTACCGGAGCCACGATGATCAGCCAAGGCGGCGATGGCATCCTTGCACAGAAAATCGGCCATGGGGCGTTCTCTCAGTGTTGCAGCGGCAGGTTCTGACCGAAGATGACGGCGGCGGGCCACGAATCGCGGTAAGCCCGGTCGAAGGCGGCATCGATCACACCGAGATCCTCGGCACTCTCGATCCGCCAGTGCGGGACCTCGACGGCGTCGAGCACGGGTTCCAAGATCCGCACGACGCGGCGCGCAGATCGCGCCGGGTCGGGCGTGAACTCCTCGATCTCACGCCCGAACTGGCCGATGAACAGAACCAGCGGCATCCCCGCATCGAGCCCGATGGCGCGCAGCGCATTCAGCCCGGCATAAAGCCCCTGGTTCTGGACGACGACCACGGCGCGCTTGCCGCCGATATGCAGCCCGACCCCCGCCGTGATCGCCTCGTCCTCGGTGCAGAACGGGACCATTTCGATCTCACCATCCGCAACAAGCGCCTGGTGCAAACCGATCTGGATCCAGTCCGGCACCGTCACCGCATGGGTGACGTTGTTTTCTTTCATTTTGTTAAGGACGGCCTCGCCCGTGGGCATCGCCATAAGTGACTCCGCAGCATCGTCGTTGGCCGAGACACGCTAAGGCAGGTTTCATCGGCGATTTGTCGTCCAGCGGACAGTGCAGGGCGCACGAGGCGGATTTGCATCGCTCTTAAGATCGAGCGAGAAGCGAAGATGATTGTCGTCGCGCGTGTCACCCGGCGGCGCGAGATCTCTCAAAGCAGCGACAGGCCGCCATCCACCCGCAGGATTTGGCCCGTGACATGGGCGGCATCGCGGGACAACAAGAAATCGATCGCGGCCGCCACATCGGCCGGCTCGGCAATGCGGCCCGACGGGGTCGCGCGCGCCGCGTCCTCCCAGGCCTTGGGCGGCAGCGCGGCATGGCCGCCAACCTTGCGGGTATAGCCGGGTGCCACGCAGTTGACCGTGGTACCGCTTGGCGCCAGTTGGAAGGCCAGCGACCGGGCCAAGGCTTCCAAGGCCGCCTTAGAGGCGGCGGTGACGGGAAAGATCGTGCCGTTGACGCCGAAATCGTTGGCGACGAACGAACTGAGCGCGACCACGCGGCCCCAGGGCGAAGCCTCCAGATCGGCCCGGCAGGCGGAGACCAGCTCGACAAAGGGTACCGTGTTGACACCGAAGGCGGTGCCGAGATCGTCGCGGCCGAAATCGCCGAACTGGGATTTCTGGGCGCGGCCGGCATTGCAGACGATCTGGTCGATGGGGCCCAAGGCCTCGCGCGCCGAGGCCACCAGTTGGTCGACCGATCCCGGTTCGGCCAGGTCCGCCAGCCCATGGGCCACCGTCGCCCCCTTGGCGGCGGCCGCGTCAACGGTCGCCCCAAGCCCGTCCTCATTGGCGCGTGTGGTCAGAAACAGGGCCGTGTCCGGCGCCGCCAGCCGCAAAGCCGTTGCCGCGCCGATGCCGCTGGCGGCACCGGTGATCAGCACCGCCCGTTCGTGTGTCGCAGCCACGCGGATTACTCCGCCGCCAGGACAGGTTCGGTGCGGTAGCCGTAAGCTGTCTCGAGCCCCAGGGTACGCACGATCTCAAGACCGCGGGCCAACGCCTGCCCATCAAGATCCGAGAGCGGCCGGTGCCGCGGCCCGGCGGGCATGCCGGCCTCGCGCTGGAAGTCCAACAGCGTGGCAAAGCCCGGATAGTCGATGCTGAAATCACCGTTCATCGGCGTGTTCAGCGCGACGAACGAGCCGGTGACGATGGGCGTGAACTCGGTCATGTCGCATTTCTCAGTAGGGTCAGTGGCGGTTCCAACAGGCCGCGAAATGGCCGGTCGATTTCTCTTCAAGCGGGGGGGTCTGGCGCCGGCAAATGTCGGTGACCAGGGGGCAGCGGCCCTGGAATCGGCAGCCGTCAGGCGGCATCATCGGGTTGGGCACCTCGCCTTGATAGACGATGCGCTTGCGCTGTCGCTCCTGCGCCGGGTCCGGCACCGGCACGGCGGACAGCAATGCCTCGGTATAAGGGTGTTTGGGGTCGTCATAGATCGTCTCGGCGGGCCCGATCTCGACCAGGCAACCGGCATACATGATCGCGATGCGGCTGGAGATATGCTGCACGACGCTGAGATCGTGAGCGATGAACAGATAGGTCAAGCCTAGATCGCGCTGAAGGTCCTGCAGCAGGTTCACCACCTGGGCGCGGACCGACACGTCAAGCGCAGAAACCGGCTCGTCGGCCACGATGAACCTGGGGTGCAAGGCCAGCGCGCGGGCGATGACGATGCGTTGGCGCTGACCGCCCGAAAAGGCATGCGGATACCGGTCGAGCGTGTCGGTCGGCAGGCCAACGAGGTCCAGCAGCTCGGCCACCTGGTCCGCCGCTTCGTCGCGGTTCCTGACCAATCCATGCACGACCAGCGGTTCCGCCACCAGATCGAGCACACGCATGCGCGGATTGAGACTGGCGTACGGGTCCTGAAAGATCAGCTGCATGTGCCGGCGCAGCTGGCGCAGGGCCTGGCCCTGCGTCTGGGTGATGTCCGCGCCGTCGAACCGGATATGGCCCTCGTGAACGGGCACGCGCCGCAGCACCGCCCGGCCAAGCGTGGTCTTGCCCGAACCGCTTTCGCCCACCAACCCTAAGGTTTCGCCCTGCTGAATGGTGAAACTGACATTGTCGACGGCGTGGACGTGAAGATGCTGCTGTCCCCAAAACCCGGCACGCCCGCCGGGAAAACGCACCGACAGGTTATCGACCTCGACCAGGGGGTTGCCAGGCTTCTCAGCCTCAGTCTGCGCCAAGGGCGACCCCGCTTGGTTCCGGATTTGCCCACGGCCCGGTGAAGGGGTGGTGGCAAGCGGCGCGCCGCCCGGGTGCCACGGCCGTCATCGCCGGATCGATCGCGCAGTCGTCGCGCGCGGCGGGGCAGCGCGGTTCGAAGGCGCAGCCCTTGGGCGGATTGCCCATATCCGGCGGCCTTCCGTCGATCGCGATCATCCGGTCCGCCCGTCCGTCGAGCCGCGGGGTCGAGCGCAGAAGGCCCATCGTGTAAGGATGCGCCGGGTTGGCGAACAGGGCGTCGGCCGCGGCCTCCTCGACGATCCGGCCGCCATACATCACCGACACGCGCCGGCACAGCCCGGCCACCACGCCCAGATCGTGGGTGATCAAGATGACGGACAGGCCCAGGCGGGACTGCAGATCTTCCAAGAGGTCGAGGATCTGAGCCTGGATCGTGACATCAAGGGCCGTCGTCGGTTCGTCGGCGATCAGCAGCTCGGGCTCGCAGGCCAGCGCCATGGCGATCATGATGCGCTGGCGCATGCCGCCGGACATCTGGAACGGGTACTGGTCCAGCCGCTTGTCCGGCGCGTTGATGCCGACGAGATCGAGCAGGTCTTTCGCGCGGGTCCGTGCGGCGCGTTTCGACATGCCGAGATGGCGGCGCAGCACCTCCGTGATCTGGGTGCCGCACGGGAACAGCGGGTTCAGCGAGGTCATGGCGTCCTGGAAGATCATCGCCATCTCGCGCCCCCTGACGGAGCGGGCAAACGAGGCGCCGCCGGCGCCCAGCAGGGACCGTCCCTTCCAGCGAATGTCGCCGCCGACGATTTCGCCGGGCACGTGGACCAGGCCCATAGCTGCCTGAGAGGTCACGCTTTTGCCGGAGCCGCTTTCACCGACCAGGGCCAAGGTCTCGCCGCGTCCGATCGACAGGGAGACCCCGCGTACGGCCTGCACGACACCCCGACGGGTCGTGAAATGGACCCGCAGACCGTCGATTTCGAGCAGCGGCGGTCCGCTCATTCCGCCGGTTCCGGCGAGCGGACGGCGGCCCGTCGATGCTGGCGCCTGCGCAGCCGCGCGGCGACCCCGCGGGCGAAGCGCTTTTCGCGTTCCTGCGGGTCGGAGGTCACGCGCGCCCAGCTTGCCACCAGATTGATCGCGAGCACGGTGATCGCGATGGCCAGGCCAGGCAATGTGACCAGCCACCAGGCGATGAACAGATAGTCCTTGCCACTGGCGACATCGAGGCCCCAGGAGGTCGCCGGCGGCTGGATGCCGAGGCCGAGGAAGGACAAGGCCGCCTCCGCCAGGACGATGCGGGCAAACTCCAGGATGCCGAGCGTGAGCAGCGGCGAGATCAGGTTCGGCAGGATGTGCAGACCTATGACCCTACTAAAGCGGCTGCCGACCATTTCGGCGGCATCGACGTAGGGCAACTGGCGGACGGACAGCACGATGCCGCGCGTCATGCGCGCGTAGACCATCCAGCCGTTCAGCGCCAGCACGATGATGACGGTGGTGATCGAGGGGCCAATCACCGCCAGGATGACCAGCGCCAAGAGAAGGCCCGGAAAGGCGATCAGCGTGTCGACGAAGCGCATCAGCACCATGTCGACCCGGCCGCCGAAATAGCCGGCGACCAGCCCGATCGCGACGCCAAAGGCGCCAGCAAGGGCGACCACGGCCACGCCGACCACCAGGGAGATGCGGGCGCCGTAGATGATGCGGCTGAGCATGTCGCGGCCCAGATGGTCCGTGCCCAGCACGTGGGCCCAACTGCCGCCTTCTTGCCAGACCGGCGGGACCAGCCGGTCACGCAAGGACTGGTCCGCCGGGTCGTAGGGCGCCAACAACGGCGCAAAGACGGCCATGAAGACCAACAGCAGCAGGACCAACATGCCGAAGAAGGCCGGCTTGTCGGCCCACAGCTCGCGCAGGAAGCCGGCCGATCCGCCGGGCGTCGCCGCCGCGATCGCGGTCGCCGCGTCGGTTTCGTGCGACGGGGTCTCAGAAGCCGCGCTGTTTTCGGCGCTTTGATCCACCATGCGATCAGTCCAGCTTAATCCGCGGATCGATCGCCTTGTAGATCACGTCGACGCCGAAATTGAAGACGACGACGATCACCGCGATGACGAAGACGATGGCCTGCAACAGGACCAGATCCTGCCTTTGGATGGCCTGCAGGGCCAGCAACCCGAGGCCCGGCCAGGCGAAGACCGTCTCCACGACCACCGTGTAGCCAGACAGGATACGGATGAACTCCCACGCCACCAGGGTCAGCACCGGCACGGCGGCGTTGCGCATGGCATGCACGCCGACGATTCGGAATTGCGACAGGCCCTTGGCCTCCGTGGTCTTGATGTACTGCGCGTTTAACTCGTCGATCATCTGCGAGCGCACGACCATGACCAGTCGCGTCATGGCTGGCAGAGCCAGCGTGACAGCCGGCAAAATCAAATGGGACAGGCCGCCGATGCCCCCGGTAGGCAGCCAGCTCAACGTCACCGAGAACAGCACGATCAGCAGCAGCCCCAGCCAGAACTGCGGCAGCGACAGGGCGACCAGGCTCAAGATCACGGTGATCCGGTCGATGAAGCTGCCAGGGTTCAAGGCCGCGATAATGCCCAGCGGTATGGCGATCACGGTCGCCAGCACGATCGAGCTGATGACGAGCAAGAGCGTGATCGGCAGCCGCTCGAACACGATGTCGAGCGCCGGCCGGTCGAGCCACAGGGAGTTGCCGAAATCGAAGCGCGTCAGGTCCCAGACATAGTTCACGAATTGCACGACGATCGGCCGGTCCAGCCCAAGCTGGGCCTCGAAGGCGGCGCGCTGCTCTTCGGTCGCCTCCAGCGGCAGCATGATGTCGACCGGGTCGCCGATCATGCGCGTGATGACGAAAACGACGACCGTCACCCCAAGGATGACGATCAAACCGTCCCAGCCTCGTTTGAGAAGCATGCGCCCCATGGCGATGGCTTTCCTGCTACGCCGCGCTCTACCAGGTTATCGCCGGCCCGCCGGCGCGATCGGGACGGAGCCTCCGCGTCTCCGCCCCGATACCCTCCGCAAAGGCTACTCGACAGACATCGTTGACACCAGCAGCTTGGCGTCCACGCGCGGTTCCCACTGCAACCGCTCGGACGTGCCGTAGATGTCGTTGATGTTCAGGAGGAAGGCGAAATAAGCCTCGTCGTAGGCCCGTTCCAGAGCCTGATGATACAGCGCCTCGCGGGCGTCGACATCCGTCTCGCTGCGCGCCTCGACGATCCAGTTCGCCATCTCCTCGTCCGTGTTCGAGGCGCCGATCCCGTCGAGATGGTAATAGGCGCTGAGCGGACGGTCCGCATCGAGCAACTCGTTGGACGAGACGACGAAGATCGCATCGGCGCGGGTTTCGCGGTCGAAGAGCCGGTTGAGATACTCGCCGAACTCAAAGATGCGCACATTGGGCTGGACGCCGATGTCCTCCCAATACGACGCGATAACCTCGATCATCTCCCGGTCTTTCAGCCAGCGGCCGGCCGTGCCGACCAGTTCGATCTCGGCACCTTCGGCACCCGCCTCGGAAATCAGCTCGCGCGCCCGGTCCGGGTCATAGGAATAGCCGGGAATGTCCGGGTTGAAGCCGAAGAAGGACGGCGCCATCAACTGCCCCTGGGCGACGTCGGCGTAGCCGGCGAAGAGCGACTCGGCCAACGCCTCATGGTCGATCGCCATGTTCAGCGCCTGACGCACACGGGCGTCGGCGGTCGGCCCGTCATCGGCGTTCAGGATGACGATGGGCAGCTCAAGCCCGCTGACCGCCACCGCGCGCGGCACCTGGCCGACGAACTCCGGCAGCAGGTTCGTGATCAGGTCAGTCTCGCCGGACAGCAGGCTGGACAGCCTGGTGCCGAATTCGCTGATGAAACGGAATTCGACGTCCTGGATGCTAGGCGCTTCGCCCCAATAATCCGGGTTGGCGGTCAGTTCGATGGACGAGCCCCGGTTCCAATCGACGAACTGATAGGGGCCGGTGCCGACGGGGTTGGAGGCGAAGTCCTCGGAGTCAGCCGCGCCCGGCGGCACCATCTTCATCCAGTAAAGCCGCGCCGGCAGGATCGGGTCCGGCCCGTCGGTCGTGATGCGGATCGTATCACCATCGACGGCCGAGGCCCCGGTGATCGAGGCGAAAAACGACGATTGCTCGGAGTTGAACTCCGGATCGATGATGCGGTTCACGCTGAAGGCGGCCGCGTCGGCGTTGAACGGTTCGCCATTGTGGAAGCTAACGCCGTCGCGCAGGTCGATCTCCCAGGTCGTCTCGTCCACTTGGACCGGCATGGACGCTGCCAGGCTGGGCCGCAAGGTGCCATCGGCGTCGCGGAACAGCAGCGTCTCGAAGATGTTGTCGGTGATGGCACGCTCGCCGCCATCGTCGCGCAGTTGCGGGTCGAGCGTGGTGGGTTCCGATCCGATGGCAATCGCTATTTCCTGCGCCCAGACCGGCCCCGTGGCGGTCAGCGCGGCCGCGAGTGCCAGCGCCCTAAAGCTCCATCGTGCATGCATCTTGTTTCGCCCTCCTGTTGAATCCCAAAGACCTTGTCCGGCCATGATAGGCCGGACCTGACGCATGGGGTGATTTTCGTTTTGTATACCGCACCAGGATTGCTGACTCTGGTGTACCGAACGGGAGGCTGTCAAGCGTCTGGGACCTGTTCAGGTCCGAAGACCCGTGGATCGCAGCTAACCATAGGAAATCATTTCGTTTGCGGAACCCCAAGAGCCACGTCAATGCCAGCAGGCGAGACGTTGAACGATGCTCATCTTTGGCGTGTTACCTTTGATGAGCGGGCCGTTCCGTCGCGCCGACCTGCGTTGGTATACAAATTCTGGACGCTGCACCAACGGCTGGTTATACGGTTTTGCAAAGCACCATTCCGCGACGGAGAGCCGCGCCGGCACGTCGCGCTTCGCAAGGCGGGACACGTCCATTTTGACGCCCAATCAGTCCGTATTCGCAGACATACATCTTGATGGATGATCTGGCGACGTATCTGACGGTGGACTGGCTGGTCTATCTGCTGGCCTTTGCGACGATCGTCGTGGCGGCCGTGGCCCAGGCATCCATCGGGGTTGGTTTCGGCATCGTTTCCGCACCGATTCTGGCGGTGCTCGACCCGGTGCTTGTGCCGGGCCCACTGTTGGTGCTCGCGGTCCTGACGTCGCTGATCGTGGCGATACGGGACCGGCACGACTTGAGGCTGAGCAATCTGGGTTATGCGCTGGGCGGTCGGGTGGTGGCCTCGATACTCGGCGCCTTGACGGCGAGCGTGCTGTCGCCACGCCTGTTCCTCATCGTCTTTGCCGCGCTGATCCTGGTGGCCGTGGCGCTGAGCCTGAGCGGTCTGCGCTTCGCGCTCAATCGGCGCAGCCTGTTCATCGCCGGTGCTGCCTCGGGCTATATGGGCACAATCACCTCCGTCGGCGCGCCGCCGATGGCGATCGTCTACCAGCATTCGCCCGGTGCCGTGGTGCGGGCGAACATATCCGCGTTCCTGATGGCCGGCGGCATTGTCTCGATCCTGTCCCTGGCCGCGTTCGGCGCCTTCAACTGGTCGGACCTTCTGCTGGGCGCCAAGCTGTTGCCGGCACTTCTGATCGGCATCTGGCTGTCGGGTTCGCTGACCCACTTCACCGACAGGGGCTGGATGCGTCCGGCGATGCTGGCTCTCTGCGCCGCCGCATCGTTGCTGCTTCTGGTGCGAGCGCTCGCGCCCGGTTTGGACGGCTAGGAAGACCCCTCTTTGGCCAACAGCCGGGGTCCCATCGTCGAATGGTCCGGTTGACCGGACGGCAGCTTCTTCCGTTGCTCCAGCGGCACCCAGCTTACCTTCAACGGCCCGGTGAGTGTCGTCTGGCAGGCCAGCCGATAGCCCAGCGCCAGATGCTCGTCGCTGATGTGGTTGCGCTCTTTCTTGGTGGGCGCAGCCGTGTTCTCCGCGCCTTCCTCAAGCAGGCAGCGGCAGGTGCCGCAGATGCCACCGCCGCATTTGAACGGAATACCGCCCTGCTTGCGCAGCGACATGCGCAACAGATTGGACCCGGCAGGCACCTCGATGGTCTTGCCGTCATTGGCCAGGAACACGATTGTGACGAGCGGCTGCGGCTCTTCGTCGTCGTAGTTCATGGGGCCCGCCGTCTCACTTCTTGATGTCGGCCTCGACGAGCACATCGTGCCCCTTCGGTGCCAGCAGGTCCGACAGGGCCTGCAGCGCGGCAAGGCCAGCGGCAATGTCCTGCTCGCCATTGCCGCCAGAGAGGCCGACGCCGCCAATCACCTCGCCATCCACCACGATGGGAAAGCCGCCGACAAAGACCGTGAAGCGGCCTTCGAACGACAGCTGGATGCCGAAGGCCTCGTTGCCCGGCAGGGCGGGGCCGTTCGGCGGCCGGTTGAACAGGTGCGTCGAGCGTTTGTGTCCGGCCGCGGTGAATGCCTTATTCCACGCGATCTGGGGCCCCGTGACCCGCGCGCCGTCCATCCGCTCCAGCGCCAGGGGATAGCCGCCATCGTCGACCACGCAAATGGTTTCGAGCACGCCGATCTCTTCCGATTTGGCCCGGGCGGCGGCAACCATCACGCGCGCCTCTTCCAGCTCCAGCTTCAGCGCCTGTTTCATCTCTCCGTCCCTTTTTTGGCGGCCGTCAGCGGCCGAGATAGACCGTCTTGATCTGGGTGAAAAAGTCCAGCCCGGCACGGCCGGATTCACGGAAGGTCGCGGTGCTGGACGCCTTGACGCCGCCGAACGGCGCGTTGACGAGATTGCCGGTTGTCGTCCGGTTGACCTTCACCGTGCCGGCCTCAACGTCGGTCGGAAAGCGCTGGATATAGTCGAAATTCTTCGTCGCCAGCGATGCCGACAAGCCATAGGCGACGCCGTTGGCGACCGCGATGGCCTCGTCGTATGAGCCGATTTCGATCAGCGCAATGACCGGACCGAAGATCTCCTCCTGCGCGATGACGGCGCCCGGCGCGACATCGCCGAACACGGTCGGCGTCACGTACCAGCCCTTGTCGCGGGGCGGATCGGTTAGCCGCCGACCCCCGGTCACCAGGGTCGCCTCGCCCTTGCCGATTTCGATGTAGCGCAGGACGGTCTCAAGCTGCTTTTGCGAGGCCAGCGGGCCGATCTGGGTGGCCGCGTCGGCCCCGTCGCCCACGACCAGCGCCTCGCTGGCGGCTTTCAGCTTCGCGGTGAACGAGGCCGCCACGTCGCGATGGACCAACACCCGGCTGGTGCCGGTGCAGGCCTGGCCGGTGAGGGAGAACCCGCCGCCCACGGCCAGCTTCACGGCCAGGTCCAGATCGGCGTCTTCCATCACGATCAGCGGGTTCTTGCCGCCCAGCTCCATCTGGGTCCGCGTCGTGATCGGCAGCCCGCGATGAATGGTTTCGCCCGCCTTGGTCGAGCCCGTAAAGGATATCGCGCGTACCCTCGGGTCCGCCGTCAATGCCGGCCCGGTTTCGACCGAAGGACCGGTGATGAAGTTGATCACGCCGGGCGGCAGACCGCCCGCGACCAGCGCTTCGGTCAGGCGAAGACCGATCAGCGGCGCCTCCGACGACGGCTTGAACACCACCGTGTTGCCGGTGATCAAGGCCGGGGCCATTTTCCGCGCGGGGATCGAGACGGGGAAGTTCCACGGCGTAATGATGGTCGCCACGCCCAGCGGCTCGCGCTGGGTATAGACCGTCATCTTGGCATCGTCCTGGGCAAACACCTCGCCGGTCAGCGTCTGCCCCTCGACGGCATAGAACCGCAGGGTCTGGGCCGCGCGCTTGACCTCCGCCACGCCGAGCGACAGCAGCTTGCCTTCCTCGCGCGAAAGCTCGGCACCGAACGCATCCGCGTGCTGCTCCAGCCAGTCAGCAGCCTTGTCGAGGCAAGCGGCGCGCTTGGACACGGGCGTGGCACGCCAGTCGGCAAAGGCGGCATGCGCGGCATCGACCGCCCGTGTCGCGTCGTCCGCCGTGGCGGCGGCAAACCGGCCGATCAGGTCGTCGGTATTGGCCGGATTGCGGTTTTCAAACCCGCCCCCGTTCGAGGCGGCAACCCAGTTGCCGTCGATCAGCAGCCGGTGGTCCATCACCCCGTCCGGGCCCGGGCTGTGGCTATCGCTCATGGCATCCTCTTTCTGGGGCCGCGCACCGGCCCTTCTTGCTCGATCTCAAAATCCTCGAAGATGCGCAACTGACAGACCAGGCGATAGCCCGCCGCCAAGGCATCGTCGCCCAGGGTCTTCTTTTCCCGCCAGTTGGGCTCGGGCAACTGCTCCCCGCCCGCCACGATGCGGGATTTGCAGGTCCCGCACTTGCCCATGCCGCACATATAGCTGAGATGCGGGTAGGGGAACTTGCGGATACCCGCCAGGACGACGAGGTTGCTGTCCGCCGCGATGTCGCCCTGATGGGCCTCGCCATCCCGGTGGATCGTGATTTTTGGCATCGCTACGCATTCGGTCGGGCGGCTGGGGCGCCGCCCGCCACTAGGTCTTCATCAAGGCTGGTCGTTAGGCGGCGAGAACCGCCTCGGCATCCTCTCGCGACAGATCGTCCTTCACGTAATCGTGCCAGAGCGCCGTGGTGTACAGCAGGCGCATCTGGGCGCCGATGCCGCAGATCTTAAGGCAGGCCTGTTGAAGTTCGACGGTGTCGGCATGCTCGAGCACGATCTGATAGCCGCGCTCGCCATGGATTTCGTCGGACACGATATGCAGGTCGAAGAACTCGACCTCCTCGTCGGTGAAGCCGTACTTGTCGCGCAGGGTCGGGGTCTGGCGCCGGTAGATCGACGGCACCTGGCTTTCCAGGCCGACGACCAGGCCGGCCACCGCGACGATCGGGTCCTCGCGCATGGCCACCGCGTAACACCAGCTTTGCAGGCCCCGGGTGGTTGGCGACATGTTGTCGGGGTCCTCCACCCGCTCACGCGTCGTGCCGCAGGACTCGGCGAACCGGATCAGCAAATCCGTATGACGGTCGCCGCCGATTTCCTCCTCATACATGTTCTGCAGCAGGAAGTCCTTGGCGTCGGTGTAATGGTCCGGCGTGCGCGCATAGATGTAGGCCAGATAGTCGGCAAACGGGCCGACATAGTGATAATGGTTCTCCGCCCAGCGCGCGAGATGGTCGCGGCTCAAGCGGCCCGTGGCCCAGGCAATGCTGAACGGCGACTTGGTGGCCGTGTTGCCCTTGATGGCGGTTTCCAACGCGGTGCGAAAATCGTCTCGCGACATCAACTCGGTCATGTTGCATCCTCCTTTTCGGCCTTTTTTGGCTCGCTCTTGACACCCCTGCCCATCGTTAGATTAGATTGTATACCAAATCCGGCAAGCCTTTTCGACGGCAGAATTTCGTCGATCATTGCTGATCGGGGGTGATTTTGACTGCCTTCAAAAAACGCCTTCCGATCAATGGGTTGAGCGAGAGCAAGTGATTTGGACGATTCAGTCGGATCCAGGAAATGCCGGCGAGATACCGGCGAAATGGCCGTTGGTATGCAAATTCAGGAGGGGGAGGCCATGTACATCATCGTCACCAGCAAGCCGAACGAATACAGCGCTGATCTGGGGACCGGCGTGCGTGCGGTGGAGACCTACGACTACTTCTTCTATGGCAAGCACCTGGCAACGCATGTGATTGGCGAGGTGGTGGCGGGCGACGCGAGGGTCGAGATCGTCGATGCCGAGCACCCGGACTGCGTCAACTCCGTGCCCTACAAATTCTTCGGCGATTTCGACGCGATCGACGATGCAAGAGAAGAATTGCAGGAGTTGACGCGCTTCGGCGACATCGACGCCAGGCTGGAACGGGTTGACTGAGACGGGACCTGCGTCGCAGGCCCTACCCGGTCAGGCGTCGAAGCTGGTCGAGGGTCAGGGCGCTCTCAAGCTCAGCCATATCCGCTGAAGGTGGTGCAGGGGCGCCCTCGCCGGTTTTCGGCCGATCCGTCGATCGCTGGCCAAGCAGGTCTCGGCCGACGCTGGTCACGTGACGGCTGGCCAGCAGGGCCGCCAGTTCCTCGTCGCGGTCCAGAATGGCCCGCAGGATGGCGGCATGCTCGCCCCAAGAGGCCACGGCCCGCTGCCGGCTGACGCTGGCGAACAGCCAATGGGTCTTGGCCCTGAGCGTGCGCATGATGCCGGCCAGGACGACGTTGGAACTGGCGTTCGCCAGTTCGGCGTGAAAGACGTCGTTCAGTGCCGGCAGGGCATCGGTGTCACCGCGCGCGGCCGCCTCGTCGCCGGCCCTTAGCACCGACAACAGACGCTCGCCCGCGTCGCCATCCAGCCGCCTGGCGGCGAGCCGCGCGCTGAAGCCCTCCAGCGCCGCGCGCAGTTCGACCACGTCCGCCGCCTCACCGTCCGATAGTTCCGCGACAACGGCACCGCGACGCGGCGCAATGGTCACAATGCCTTCATTGCCCAGCGCCTTCAGCGCCTCACGCACCGGATTGCGCGACACGCCGAACAGCGCCGCCAAGCGCGCCTCGATCAGCCGGTCGCCGGGCTTGTATTGGCCGCTGACGATGGCGTCGCGCAACGCCTCGCGGACGCGATCGTTCAGCGATTCGTCGCGATCATCGTCGGCGGTTTCCAGCTCCGGCATCGCGCCGGTGCCTTGGCGATCGATGGCTGACACGTGCGTATCGTCCTTCCTCTGGCCCGCCTGGGCGGGGAGCGATAAGTATATACGATGGCCCTGACGCGCCAAGCGCCTAGCCTGTCCACCGGTCTTCACCCAAACGTCGCACACTGATTGACAAGCCCATGAGCGAGGACCAGACGGAACTGTCCGCCAGATGCCGCACCTTGGTGGAAGAGCTGGGCATCGGCCGGGCGGACGAGGTTACGCAGGTCGAGCGGCTGACCGGCGGCGTCGCCTCGGACATCGCACGGGTGCGTGTGGGCGGCGGCGACATCTGTGTCAAGTTCGCCCTTCCGCAGTTGAGGGTCGCGGCAGAGTGGAAGGCCCCGGTGCATCGCAGTGCCGCGGAGTACGCCTGGCTCACCGTCGCGGCTAAGGTCGCACCAGAAAGCGCCATTCGGCTCTTGGGGCGATCCGACACGCTGAACGGCTTTGCCATGGAGTTCATCAGCGGTAACGACGTGATCCTGTGGAAGGCCGCGCTGTTGGCCGAGGCGCCCGATCGCGGCGAAGCGGAGGCCGTTGGTGCGGTCCTGGGACGGATACATCAGGCGTCGGCCGGGGCCGGGTTTGACACGGCGCCGTTTCAAAACCGGGATGATTTCCGCGCGCTGCGGATCGAGCCTTACCTGACCTTCACCGCAAGCCGGCATCCGACCGTAGCGGAGCCGCTGATTGCCCTGGCCGATTGCCTCTATGCCAGTGCCCGGATCCTGGTCCATGGCGATGTCAGCCCCAAGAACATCCTGTTCAGGAGCCAAGGCCCTGTCTTCCTGGATGCCGAATGCGCGACGATGGGGGACCCGAGCTTCGATCCGGCGTTCTGCATCAATCATCTGTTGTTGAAGGCCGTGCACCTGCCGGCGTCGCGCCAGCGTCTGTTGGCCGCGGTTGGCCGGTTCTGGCGCGCCTATGCTGCCCATGTGACGTGGGAGCGGCCGGCGGCGCTGGAAGCGCGGGTCTGTCACCTGCTGCCCGCGCTGATGCTGGCGCGGGTCGATGGGAAATCCCCGGTCGAGTACTTGAGCGAGGACGGTCGAGAAACCGTTCGAGCGCTTGCCGTCGACGGCCTTGGGCATCCAGCCGAGAAGCTCGGCGGGTTCGTCAATTGGATGGATCGTGAGTTGAAGAGGAAAACCGCGTGACTGACATCACCTCCGTACAGGGTCGCCGGGTGTGGGACTCGCGCGGTAACCCGACCGTCGAGGTGACGGTGACACTGAGTTCCGGAGTGGTCGGGCGGGCGATCGCGCCGGCCGGCGCGTCCCGCGGGACCCGTGAGGCCATTGATCTGCGCGATGGTGGCAGCGCACTTCGCGGCATGAACGTCACCAAGGCGCTGGCCAATGTAAACGCCCCCGTCGCCCAAGCCCTGGTCGGACTCGACGCTGGACAGCAGGTGGCGATCGACCAGGCGCTTCTGGCACTCGATCCGTCACACCTGAAGGCGACGTTGGGCGGCAACGCCACGGTGGCAACGTCGCTGGCGCTTCTGCATGCGGCCGCCGCGGACGCAGGCAAGCCTCTGTGGCGCCATATATCAGATCATTTCGGGTTCTCCCCCTCGGTTCCCTTGCCCGAGATCCAGATTTTTGGCGGCGGTGCGCATGCCGGGCGGCGGGTCGACATTCAGGACTTCATGATCATGGTGCCGGGCGCGGCCAGCTTCGACGAGGTGATGGAGGTCACCAACGAGATCTATTTCGCCGCCGGCGACATCATGGCGGCCAAGGGGAAGCTGGCGGGCGTCGCCGACGAAGGCGGCTGGTGGCCGGCCTTTGCGTCGAACGAAGAGGCGCTGGAGACGTTGGTCATGGCCATCGAGAAGGCGGGCGAGAAACCCGGCGACCGGGTCGTGATCTCGCTGGACGTCGCGGCGTCGGAGTTCGGCAGCGCCGGACGCTACCGGCTGTCACTCGAAGATCGCGAAATGGACAGCGGCGAGATGATCGACACACTCGGGCGGTGGCTCGATGCCTATCCGATCGTCTCGATCGAGGACCCGCTGGGCGAGGACGATCCGGACGGCATGGTGGAGTTCACGCGCCGTTTCGGCGACCGGGTACAGATCATCGGCGACGATTTCCTGGTGACGAACGCTACCCTTGTCGGAGACGCCGCCGACAAAGGCGCCTGTAACGCCGTGCTGATGAAGGTCAACCAGGCGGGCACGCTTACCGAGGCGATCGACGCCGCCCTTGCCGCGATGGATGTCGGCTGGGGCGTCATCGTCTCGGCACGGTCCGGCGAAACCGAGGACGTGTCGATCAGCCATCTGGCGACGGGGATCGGCTGCGGCCAGTTGAAGGTCGGCTCTTTTCAACGGTCCGAACGGATGGCGAAGTGGAACGAATGCCTGCGCATCGAAGACGCGCTTGGCGCCGACGCCTTCGTCGGCGGCGCGCCGTTGGCCAAGACCTGGTGGGGTCGGAAAGCCTGACCGAACGCCGCGATGGGCCGCCGGCTAAACCTGCTGCCCGCACTCAAGGCGCAACTGTTGCTTCAAAAGTGCGCGTGCGGTCCTCGCGGTCATGGCCGACCCTTTCACCAGCATCGTGCTCGCAAGCCCATCCATCAGAGCGGTGAGGCGCCAAGCGGCGTCATCGGCATCGGATGTTGTCGCACCTCTTTCCTCGCCAAGCTTGACCAAAAGACCTGCAATCAGCCGGTGCCAGTCCAGCATCGCGGCAGTCATGACGTCGGCCAAAAGGTCGTCGCGATGGGCTTCGTCCAGGGCATTCAGCCAAAGCCGCCAGTGGCGCATGTCCTCGTCGTCGACCACCCAGTCAGCGACACGCTCAAGCGCCTCCATGGCCGGCACGCCGTCGACCAGCGCCTTTACGGCCTCGATCTCCCGCGTCGCGGCCAGTCGCACCGCGTCGGCCCGCAACTCGGCCCAGGATGGGAAATAGTGATGCAGCAGACCCGACCCCACGCCTAGGGCGCGTGTGACATCCCTGGTCGCGGCCTGCGCCAGACCCTTTTGGAGGATGACGTCGATCGCCGTTTCGACGATCTGTTTGCGGCGATCCTCGCCCGACATGCGCGCCAGCTGCCTGCCCTCTTGACTTCCTCACCTGAGTTGAGCACTTGTTCAGTTGAACGATCGCTCAACTCAGTGAATGTCATGAAGCAGACGAACGATGTCAACGTGCTTGTCGTCGGTGGCGGCGCGGCCGGCCTTGCTGCAGCCGCTGCGGCGGAACAGGCGGGCCTCAGTTGCCAAGTGCTGGAGGCTCAGGATCACTTGGGCGGCCGTGTGCGGACGGTACCGCTGGAAAGCGGCGGCGTGTTTGACGAAGGCGCGCAACTGGTGAACGGCGATATGAGCGCCGTCCTTGAAATCGCGGCCCAGGCGGGCCTGCACCCGACACCGGTTGCGCGGGGCGGGATCGACCTTTGTGTCTTCGGCTACCAAACCTTGCGTGCTGAAGATCTGATATCGGTCGACGAGATCTACGAGCTATTGGAAGAACAGGTGGTTCGCTGGGACAGTTTCGGCGAGGCGTTGCGCGCGTTGCGGCTGAAGTGGAAATGGTGGAATACGCCCTGGGAGAGCGTCGGCGAAGCCGGGCGCGGTCTGCGGCTGCTGATCGAAAAGCGACCCTTTCACCGAGACAGCCTCGCGGCGGCCCTGCGCGCCTTGCTCTTGTCGCAGGAAGAGCATGCGATGGCATTCTCCCTGTTCACGGAGATCTTCGGCGGTGCACCAGAAGAGATCAACGCGCACGCCGTCAGAGATATCTTCGGGCGCTATGCATCGGAACGAGACGACGCCGAATTCCACTTCTCTCGGGGCATGATCGCGATCATCGACAAACTCGCGGCCAGCCTGCGCCACATGCCGCGCCTCGCCACGCCTGTACGGCATATCCGGCACCTTTCAGACCGAGTCGAGGCAACGACGGATAGCAGTGCCTGGACGGCCGATGCCGTGGTCGTTGCCGTTCCGCCCACTGTGGCCAGGAACATCACGTTCGACATGCCCGACGCCGACGACCTCGCCGGGCTTCTATCCTCATTCCGCGCCGGCGACATGATCAAGACGCTGCTCGTCTTCGACACCCCGTTCTGGCGGCTGGGGGGTTTCAGCGGGTCGGCAACCTTTGCCGATCCGGCTGGCCTGGCGGTCATGGACGGTAGTCTCGACGACGGGTCGCCGCCGCGCCTGATTGCCTTTCAAGGCGGGCCTCTGGCACGGGAATGGGCGGCCTTGCCCCCAAACGAGCGGCAGGCCCTACTTTTGCGACAGCTAAGCCGCGCTTTCGGTGACCAAGCCCTGGCACCGCGCGAGATCGCCGAAGCAGTCTGGGTGGACCACCCGTGGTGCGGCGGTGGGTACAACGCGTTCGTTCGCGCGGGCGGTAGTCCCGCCGCGGTCGCGCGTCTTGCCGACTGGGGTGGAAGGGTCCGGTTTGCCGGCGCGGAGGTCGACGATCGCTTCTGGGGCTATGTCGAAGGCGCGGTTCACAGCGGCCGCGCCGCGATCGCACGGATTGTCGGCAAACCCGGCCGCGCGGCCGCCTGAGACGCAGACACTGCGCCCGGTCACGGTGCGATCAAGCAAGACAGGTTAGGTCTCGCCTGCATCAGGGGTCGTCTTCTTCCTCCGCGTGGGGATCGGTGTAGATCACCAGGTTTTCCAGAAAGGCGACCAGGTCGGCGCGCTCCTCCGCCGACAATGCGAGATAGGTATCGCGGCTGGCGGCCGCCTCCCCGCCATGGGCGACGATCGCCTCATGCAAGGTGGTGGCGTGACCATTGTGCAGCCACGGGCCCGTCGAGCCCACGCCGGCAAGCGAGCGCGTCGGCCAGACCGAGGCGCCAATGCCGAACGCGTCGACTGGGTCCGCGAGCGCCGGCCCCATGTCGTGGCGCCGAAAATCGCTGTACCAGCGGATCAGCGCGCCGCCATCTTCGGTCCGCTCGAAGGCGCCGAGATGCACGACGCTGCCGTCGGCCAGTTCGATCCGATTGTTGGGCTGATCGGCGGTCAGGTCGAACGAGACCGGACGGGTGGCGTGCAGGCCATGTACCGTCGCGAGATCCCCGTTCGGGAGAATCGCCTCGCCAAATTCCGGATGGGCGCTGGGCTCTTGAAAGATCGGATCGCGCACGATCATCGACGGCACATGGCAAGAGCCGCACCCAGCATCGGCGAAGGCCTGTTCGCCGCGCATGATGGCATCGCGCTGATCGTCCTCCAACTCGATGATGCCGTGACCGGCCAGTTCCACCAGGCTGGTTGGCCGTTCAAGCGCGGCCATATAGATCGCAAGCGCGGTCAGGTCGCCGACGGTCAACTCGTCTGTGACGCCATCGAAGTCGCCATCCGTGTCACCGACCAGTTCCACAGCCTGCATGCCCAGTTCGTTGTGGGCCGCGCCGCGCGTGAAGGCGCGAATGGTCGCGTGCGTCCCTTTCCAGCCAAACGGGCGGATCACCAGGTCCTCGTCGACGCCTTCGATGCCGGCGGTGACAAAGGCGACCTCGCACGGTGCCGCGGCGACGCGCTCCGCCCCGATCACCCCAAACGTGACCCCATTGGCGGTCAGCGCCTGAACATCTGATCCGCCGGCTTCGCAGACCCGCGCTTCCAGTTCGTCCCGCTGACCCTGCAGCTCGCTGGTCATTTCCTCCGCCAGACGCTGAACTGCGCCGAGCGCGAACAGATGCAGTGTGTTGCGCTCCAGATACTGGGCCGGCTCGCCGATATGCAGCGGATCGACAAGCACGTTCAGCGCCACGCCGCCGGCGCCGTTGGCAGCCGGCGCATTGTGACACGCGATACAAGACATCGCGTTCGGGCCGCCCTCGCGCATCGGCAAGTGTTGGGACCACTCGCCCGGCCCCGCAAGGTCCGGTCGCGGCATTCTGGAAAAGCGTAGAAGATCGCCGACATAAGCGCCGACCCCCCGCTCGCTCGTGAATGTTGCCTCGGTGAGTTCATCGCCCGCGTCGAAGGCGTAAATGAAGGCCTCGGCCGGGTCGCGCTCAACCATCTGGTTCAGCAAGCCTTGATCGACCGGCGGTGGCTCTTCGGCGAGGGACCGGGTGACGGTGATTCCGGCCGAAAACGCCACCAAGGCCAAGACCGATGTGTGTGTGATCCCCCAACGCGCCACGACCCGTCCCCCGACATGGTTTGATTATCGTTGGGCGAGGGTCTGGCCCAATTCCGTCGGAACTCGGGCGCGATCACCGAATTATTACGGATATCTCCTCAGACAGCACAAAATATCGACAAAATTCTGTGGTGCCGGCGCGTTCGGTCTCAATAAGTCGCGCGACCCCCGCTCAGGTCGAAGACCGCGGCGGTGGTGAACGAGTTTTCCTCGCTCGCCAGCCAGCAGATCATGGCGGCGGCCTCGTCGAGTTCCAGCATGCGCCCGCGCGGCACCTTCGACAGGATGTAGGCGATGTGCTCCGGCTTCTGGCTCATGCCCATCGCGGTCTTGGCCACGGCCGGGGTGACGCAGTTCACGGAAATGTCGTGGGAAGCCAGTTCCTTGCCCAGCGACTTGGTCAGCGCAATGACGCCGGCCTTCATGGAGCTGTAGGCGACCGCGTTGGGGTTGCCCTCTTTGCCGGCGACCGAGCTGACATTGACGATACGCCCGTAATTCTGGTCGACCATGTGCGGCACGACCGCGCGACAGCAATGGAACGTGCCGTTCAGGCCGATGCGCACGACATCGGCGAAGGCGTCCGTCGGGTATTCCCAGGTCGGCGCGTTCGGGCCGACCGTGGCCGCGTTGTTGATCAGAATGTCGATCCGGCCGAAACGGTCGAGCGTGGCCTTCGTCGCAGCCTCGACCGAGGCGAGATCGGCGATGTCCACCTCCGCACCGTCGACCGCATCGCCCGCCGCAAGGTCGGCAAGCGTCTTCGTCAGCAAAGGCGCGTCCCGATCCCAAAGACTGACCTTGCCGCCAGAGGCCAGAATGCGTTCGGCGATCGCCAGGCCGATGCCCTGGGCGCCGCCGGTGACAATCGCGACGCGACCGTCGAGGTCCAACTGGTTCATGGCTGTCTTTCCTTAAGGGCCAGGGTCAGGAGTCGGCATAAGGCCGGGTCAGCCGGACCGCGTCCCGGTTCAGGGTCAGGCCGAAGCCGGGCGCGTCACCGGGATGGATGCGACCCTGCTCCGGCAGGATCTCGCCTTCGAACAGGTCGCCGAAGACGGGCTCGATCGTGTCGCCGGCCGGGCTGGAGATCAGATACTCGCAAAAGGCCGAGTGCGGCTGCGCCATGACGAAGTGATAGCTGTAGGCGCCGCTGCCATGGGGCACCACGGGAATGTCGTAGGCCGCCGCCATGGCGGAGACACGCAGCGCCTCGGTCAATCCGCCGAGCCACATCATGTCGGGCTGCAGAATGTCGACCGAGCGCGTTTCGATCAGCTTGCGAAAGCCATAGCGGGTGTATTCGTGCTCGCCCGTCGTCCAGCGCATCCACGGCACCCGCTGCTTCAAAAGCGTGTGGCCGTCGAAATCGTCGGGCGGCAAAACCTCTTCCAGCCAATAGATGTCGAGGTCGCGCACCGTCTCTGCCAAATCGACGGCGTACGGCACAGTCAGCGACATGTAGCAATCGACCATCAGCGGGAAATCGGGTCCGGCTTTGTGCCGGTGGTCGGCCAGAAAGGCGCGGTTGGCGCGCAATCCCTCGGTGCCATCGCCGGGACCGTGCGGCAGCGGCACCTTGCCGCCCCAGAAGCCCATTTCGCGCGCAAGATCGGGCCTTGGCCCGGTGCAGTAGAGTGGGATGTCCGGTTTCGTCGCGCCGCCGATCATCTTGTAGACCGGCTCGCCCCGCACCAGGCCGACCGCGTCCCACAGGGCCAGGTCGACGACGCTGATCGCCGCCAAGGTCACACCCTTGCGGCCATAGGGCATGCTGGCCCGGTACATCTGGTCCCATAGCAGGGCCACGTCGCGGATATCGGCGCCGATCAGAAACCGACGGAAATGGCGTTCGACCATGAAACAGGCGGGCGGGCCGCCCAGCCCGGTGGCGACACCGATGGTGCCATCCTCGGTCTCGACTTCGATCAGGATGCTGCCAAGAACGGCGATGCCCCAACTGGTGCGCGACGCCTTGTAGTCCGCATAGCCGGACATCGGGTTGGCGATCAGGCTGTCGATCAGCCAGTGGCCCTCGGCCTGGTCGTGATAGTCGCCGCCCGAGCCGCTTTGCTCAATGACATGGGCGCGGACGTCGGCGATGCGGAATCTGTTCATTGAGCGGTCCTAAGAAAAGGGGTGCCTGGGCGACCGGTGTCGCCCAGGCAGAGGGGATCAGAAGTTAAAGTCGTCGATGTTCTCGGCGTTGAACGTGGTCGGCTGATCCTGGGTCAGAATCACATTGTCGTCGCCGATCGTGATGGTGCCGAGGTTCGGCACATCGAAGGTCTGGCCCGGCTCGTTGGTGATCGACCCGTCATTCACCCCCATGGCGAAATGGGCAGCCAGCAAGCCCTGATTGTACGGGCTCCAAAGCTGGAACGCCTCGACCGTGCCGTTCTCGATGAAGCGGCGCATCTGGTTGGGCGTACCCAGGCCGGTGACCTGCAGATCCGGTGCCCGTCCGGCCGTCTCAACGACCTGGGCCGCCGCCGCGACACCCACCGTGGTCGGCGAGATGATGCCGGCCAGGTCGGGATAGTTGGCGAGCAGCGCCTCAGCCTCTGTCGTCGATTTCTGCGGATCGTCATCGCCATAGGCGATGGTCACCAAATCCATATCCGCGTATGCGGAATCACTTTCCAGCACCGTCTGCATGTCGGCGATCCAGACATTCTGGTCGGGCGCATCCGTGGTGGCCGACAGGATGGCGATTTCGCCGTCATAGTTGATCATGGAGCCCAGAAGCTCGACCTGGGCCGGGCCGATGGTGGTGAAATCGACCGGCAGGATGGCCGCGTCGCGATGGTCCTCGCTGCCCGGAATGTCGGAGTTCACGATCAGCACCTGAATGCCGCGCGACCGCGCCCGGTCGAACACCTGGTTCAGTGCATCCGGGCTGTTCGGCGAGATGGCGATCACGTCGACGCCGCGCTGGATCTGCGCCGTGATGAACGGGATCTGCGAGGTCGCCTCGGCGGTCGCCGGTGCCACGGTGGTGAAGCTGCAGCCCAGCTCGGCACAGGCATCGGCAAAGCCGCCGATGATGCTGTCGAAATACGGGTTGCCCGTGTTCTTCGGAATGTAGACGATCTCAACCGGGTCCTGGGCGGTGGCGGCCCCGGCCATCAGGCCGATGGCGGCCGCGCTTGCGATCAACATCAGTTTTCTCATGGTCTTCTCTCCCTTCGGTGATCCGTTGTTGGTGATGCCAACCCACCCATCATCGCCGGCCGCCGGCATAGATCGCATTGGCCGAGATGATGGCGAGGATTAGAAGCAGACCCAGCACCGTTAGCTGGGCTTCAATGGCGATATTGGCCACCGTCATCCCGGTCTGGATGATGATCAGCAGCCATAAGGCCAAGAAGGTGCCGGCGATCGTACCGCGACCGCCGAAGATGTAGGTGCCACCGAGCATGACGATCAGCACGACCTGAAGTTCGCCGCCGGTCGCCAGGTCGTAACGCACGACGCCGAGGCGCGAGGCCATCAAGAGGCCGCCCACCGCACTGGTCAGGCCGGAGGCGGTGAACAGGATCATCTTCAACCGATCGACCCGGATGCCCGCATGCCGGGCGGCGATCGGGTTGGTGCCGGTCTGATAGATCTGGCGGCCGAACAGCGTGCTACCCAGCACCAGGCCGAGCACGATCGCCAACACGACGAAGATGATCACCGGCACCGGCACGATACCGACCGCGATGAAATCGATGCCGACGAACCAGTCGGGGAAGCCGCCGACGGATCGGTCGCCGGCGATCACCTGGGCAATGCCCCGATAAAGCACCATCGTGCCGATGGTGGCGATGATCGAGGGCAGCCGGAAGACCGTCACCAGCACGCCGTTGAACAGGCCCATCAGCGCGCCGGAGCCCAGCCCGATCAGGATCGCCACCGGCATGCCGAGCCCGGCGCGATGGGCGATGCCGAACAGGCAGGCGGACAGGGCCATGGTCGCGGCGACGGATAGATCGATCTCGCCGGAGACCACGACCAGGGTCAGCATCAGCGCGATGATGCCGAACTCGATGTAGAAGGTGGCCGATTCCAAGACGAAGCGCAGGTCGGCGAAGAAGGGCGACAGCCACGCGCTGACGAAGACCGCGCCGATCAGCAGCAGCAGGGTGACGGACTCCGGCCGGACCACAATGCGGTGCCAAAGCGGCCTGGCCTTGGCGGCGTCGAAGGTTTCCGTCGCGCTCATCCGCCCCTCCCGGTGACCAGCCGGACGAGGCCGCCGGCCCGGACCGAGCCGTCGACGATCAGGGCGATGACGATGATGGCGCCATAGATCGCGTCCTGCCAAAAGCCGGAGATGCCGAGGATGGGCAGCGCGACGCTGACCGCGCCGAGCAGCAACACGCCAAGGACGACACCCGGCACCGTGCCGATGCCGCCATTGATCGAAACGCCGCCGATCACCACGGCGGCGATCACCGTCAGTTCGAAACCGACGCCGGTGATGCCCGGGTTCACATAGCCGAAGCGCGCGGCATACATCAGCCCAGCGAGGCCGGCCATGGCGCCCGACAGCGAGAACACGACCAGGGTCACCCGATTGACCCGAATGCCGCGCAACCGAGCCGCGTCCGGGTTCGAGCCGGCTGCATAGATCTCGCGCCCCAGGCGCAGATGGCGCAGGAATACGTACGCCAGCAAGGCGGTCAGAAAGGCGATGATCACAATCCACGGCACGCCGATCGGCGAGGTCTGCGCCATGCGGATCAGCGCTTCAGGAATGTGGTTCGGGTCCACCTGGCGGCCGCCGGACAGGATGAAGATCAGCCCGCGATAGAGGCTGAGCGTGCCGAGCGTGACGATGATCGCCGGCAACCGGAACAACGCGATGATCAGCCCATTGACGAAGCCAAGCCCGGCGCCGATCGCGATCGCCAGGATGAAACCCAGCCAAAGCGGCATTTCGGGGATATCGCGGAACATCATGCCGACGGCGATCGACGCGAAACCCAGGATCGAGCCGATCGACAGGTCAACATGGCGGGCGACGATCACCATCATCTGCCCCATCGCCGCGACCAGGATCAGCGGAATGGCCAGCAGGATGATGTCGAGCGTTGCAATGGTTAGAAAGCGGGGCTGGATCGCGCCGACAACGACCGCCAGGATCACCAGCATGACGACGAGGCCGGCCTCGCGCGCCTGGACCAGCCGGCCCAGCGCGGTCATGCCGCGCTCCTGGGCACGGCGGCCTGCATGATCTTCTCCTGATCGGCTTCCGCGCGGCTGAACTCACCGGTCAGCCGCCCCTCTGACATGACCAGGATGCGATCCGCGAGGGTCAAGAGTTCCGGCAGATCCGACGAGATCAGCAGCACTGCCCTGCCCTCGGCCGCAAGCTGATTGATGCGGTCATAGAACTCCGCCTTCACACCGACATCGATGCCGCGCGTCGGCTCGTCCAGGATCAGGATTTCCGGGTCGGTCAGCAGCCAGCGGGCCAGGATGGCCTTTTGCTGGTTGCCGCCCGAAAGCTCACCGATCGGCTGATGAACGGAGGCAAGACGAATGCTCAGCCGGTCAATGGCATCAGCCGCAATCTCACGTTCGCGCCGTGGGCTGATAAACGGGCCGGCCCCGATCGAACGGGGTGCTGCCGCCGTGATGTTCTGGTCGACCGGCAAGGTGCGAAAGATGCCGGCGATCGCCCGGTCCTCGGGCACATAGGCGATGCGGTGGGCGATGGCGTCGTCCGGCTCGGCAATCGTGGTCGGCTTTCCGTGGATGCGAATTTCACCGGACTCCGCTGGCGCGATGCCGAAGATCGCGCGGGCGACATCCGTCCGCCCCGCACCAACAAGGCCGGCAACGCCCAGCACCTCGCCCTTGCGCAGACTGAAGGAGATGTCGGTGAACGCACCGCCACGGGTCAGGCCGTTGACGGACAGCGCCTCGTCGCCCAGGGACGCGACCTCCTTGTGCAGGTATTCTTGTAGCGGCCTGCCGATCATCAGGCGGATGATGTCGTCGTCGGTGAGGTCGGCGACCGGCGCGGTTGAGATCAGGGCGCCGTCGCGAAACACGGTCACCCGGTCGCAAAGCGCGCGCACCTCCTCCAGCCGGTGGCTGATGAAGACGATGGCCCGGCCCTCTGCCTTCAGACGGCGCACGATGTCGAATAGCGTCGCCACCTCGCGCGGCGTGAGGGGTGCGGTCGGTTCGTCCATGATGATCAGCCGCGTGTCCGAGGCCAGCGCACGGGCGATTTCGACCATCTGCTGGTCGGCGATCGACAGGCCGGCCATCACGGCCTGTGGGTCGATGGTGACGCCCAGCGCGCCGATCAACCGCTCCGCCTCCGACGCCATGCGCCGCCAGGGAACGCGACCCAGAACGCCGGTCTCTTCGCCACCGACAAACAGGTTCTCCGCGACGGTGAGGTGGGGGAAGGACAGCGGTTCCTGGTGGATCAGCGTGACGCCGAGCCGCTGGGCCTCCAAGGGCGAGCCGATTGTGACTGGCCGACCCGCCAGCTTGATCTCGCCCCGCGTCGGTCGATGCACGCCAGCGAGGATCTTGGCATAGGTCGACTTGCCGGCACCGTTCTCGCCTAGCAAGGCATGGACCTCGCCGGCCCGCAGATCGAGATCGATTCCGTGCAAAACCTCAACGCCACTGAAGGACTTGGCAATGCCGCGCGTCTCGACCAGGGGCCCGTCGGTCTCGGTCATCGCGGCGGGGTGCCTAGAGACCCAGCCGATAGAAGCGGTTGGCGTTCTCGCGCCAGACTTTGCGCTGGTTCTGCTCGCTTTCGCCCTTAAGCACGTCGTCGACGATCTCGACCCAGCGCGGATAGGCGATGGCCTGAACGGCGACCGGCCAATCGCCGCCGAACGCGACCCGATCGAACCCGAACGCCTCCAGCACCGTCTCGATAAACGGGCGCAACTGGTCGGCGGTCCAGTCCCCATGGTCGGCCTCGGTCGCGACGCCCGACAGTTTGCAGATCACATGGTCCATCTGCGCCAGTTCAAACATCTGGCTACGCCAAGGCTCCAGCGCGCCGTCCTTGATCGCCGGCTTGCCGATATGGTCCAGGATCATCGGCACGGTGTCGGTCTTGCCGGCGAAGGCGATGACGTTCGTCATGTGTCGATGGTCGATGCAGATGTCGAAGCTGAGATCGAACTGTTGAAGTGTGCGCACACCTTCGATGAAGTCGGGGCGCAGGCAGAAATCCAAATCCGGCTCGAATTGGATGATCCGGCGAATGCCGCGCAGGATCTTGTGCTGCTTCAGCCGCTCGAGATCCGCGGCAACGGCGGCGCCCTTTTCCAACGGTGCCCAGGCGACCATGCCCTTCAGGCGCGGGTCAGCCTCGGCGTTTGCCGCGACCCAGGCCGCTTCCTGTTCATAGCCCGGCGGATCGGCCTCGCACTGCACGAAGACCATGGCCTCGATATCGACGCCTTGCGTGTGCGCGTTGTAGTCCGACAGCAGGTAGGGCCGGTTCAGAACGTCGATGCCGTCCAGCCAGGAATAGCGGATCTTCGACGGGTCCCAGATGTGGAGATGGGTGTCGACGATGGGAAAGTTCGGCATCTAGCCCTCCGACGAAAGCAGGCGCGGCCAGGACCGGCCTAGCAACGCTCAATAACCCCGCTGGCTGCAGACCGGTACATCGCGTCCAAAACCTCGACTGACCGCCTGCCAACGGTGCCATCGCCGTCATTGACGATGTCGCGACCCAGGCACAGATCGACGAACCGGTTGAGCGGTTCGGACGTGGAATAGGCGGCGACCCCTTCTCCGGCCTCGAACGGGAAGATCTCGTCCTGCTCGTCATGACGCCGCAGCTCAAGCCGTTCGCGCTCAATATCCAGAAAGATGATGCCGTCGGTGCCGTAGACCCGGATATCAATGTGCGCGCCGATATGCTTGGGCGGACCAGCGGCGCCCGAGATGGCGCACGTAGTGCCGTTGGCCAGCCGCACAGTGGCCGCGTCGTAATAATCGACGCCGGTTTGCGACAGGTTGGTCATGGCGAAGACTTGCTCGGGGTCCGACGGCACCAGCCGGAACAGCGCACCCAACAGGTGGGACAGCTGTCCCCAGCCATAACCGCCGGCGCGGGCCGGATCGGCCCAGGTCGAGGGCGGCGGCCGGAAGGTATGGTCGACGGTCTCCAGCATCGGCTCACCGCCGAACAGGTCGAGCAGGGCCGAACCCATCTGGCAGCACACGTGCCGTACGTCGCCGATCTTGCCGTTCGCGATCCAATCGGCGGCGGCCGGCATGTAATGGGTGAAGTTGAACCCGTGCGGGATCATGATCTGGCGCCCAGCCTCGGCCGCGATCGCGGTCAGTTCGCGCGCCTGGTCGGCGGTCGTCGTCATCGGCTTTTCGACCAGCACATGGGCACCCTTGCGCAGGGCCGCCGATGCGTTCTCGAAATGCGCGACATGGGGCGACGCGACGACCACGCCATCCGCCGCGCAATTGTCCAGAACCTCGCGGAAATCCTCCGACGCATAGTCAAAGCCGAACCGGTCCTTGACCATGGCCAGCTCGTCGGCGCCCAAACGGCACACGCCGGTCAGTTCCACGTCCTCACGCGAGGCCAGATCCGGAATGTGATACTCCGTCGCCCACCAGCCAGCGCCGAGCACGGCAATCCGCGCCTTTTTAGCCACGATCCCTCCTCCCCAGCCGCGCCGTACTTCCCTGGGCCGTCGCCCTTAACAGCCCTATCGCGCGGTTTTGTGTATCATAATGTCACATTTGTGTTAACGTCAACACACCATTGGGCACGTCGACACCGGTTTTGCAACCAGGTCGCTCGATCAAGCAAGGTGAACTTGCGCGGGCCTGAAATTGGGGAGGTTTCGACCGCTGTTGACCGATCCGGCACACCGCCATGGCTGATCCAAACGCCCGGTCGTTAAGGCGCCCTACGATCCGGGATGTCGCCGCGCGCGCCGGTGTATCGACCGGCACCGTCTCGCGCGTGGTTTCAGGCTCCACACGGGTCGCCGCGATCACCAGGCAGCGCGTCGACGAAGCCATGTCGGCGCTGGGCTATCAGCCGCACGCGGCCGCCCAGAACATGCGGACAAACCGATCGCGCATCGCCGGCTTTCTGATCCCCGACCTGACCAACCCCGTCTTCTCTCAAGTGGCCAAGGCGGCAGAGTCGATGCTGGCCGAAATCGGTTATGGTCTGTTCATCTTTTCCTCCGATAGGTCGGAGCGTCGTGAAATCGATTTCATCGCCATGGCGGCGCAAGGCCGCATGGACGGGCTGATCGTCTCGGTCAGCGACGAGGGCAACGAACGGGTGCGCCGCGCCCTTTCCAGGGTTAAAATCCCGATGGCGCTTTGGGATCGCGACCTGGACCTGGAGGCGGACGTGGTGTTCAGCGAACACGCACGCGCGATGCGGCGGATCACCAACCATCTGATCGAGCTGGGTCACCGCCGGATCGGCTTGATCACGGCGCCAACCGCGATCCGACCGGGCCGCGAGCGGGTGCGCGGCTATCGCGAAGCGATGGGTGCGGCCGGACTAGGGCCCGATGACAACCTCATTCGCTGCGACATGCAGACCACGGAGTATGGCTATCAGCAGGCGCTTGAATTGCTGGCCCTGACACCGCGCCCCACGGCCGTTCTGGCGGGCGGAAACGAGATTCTCTATGGCGCCGTACGTGCCGTACGTACGCTGGGCTTGTCCATTCCCGATGATCTGTCCCTCGTCGGCGCCGACGACCGGCTACTTTCGGACCTGCTCGATCCGGCGGTGACGATCATTGAGCGCGACATGCGGGAAATCGGGCGGACCCTTGGGGCCATGCTGGCGCGGCGCCTTGAAGACCCGAGCGAGGCGCCGCCGCGCCACGTGACCTTAACCAGCGAGATCCTCATGCGCGACAGCATCGCCGCGCCCGCCTCGCCGGTCTGAGCGCGCCGTCGCCTTTGCGCGGGCAATGCGGCTCACGAGAACGACACCGGCACTTATGAACGCGGCTGCCAGCAGCAGGTTCTGCGGCAGCGGCTCGCCCAGCAGCCCGATCGCCACGGCACCCCCGACCACGGCGGCGACGGAGCCGATCTGGCTGAGATAGACCGGCCCGGCCAGCCATTGCAGCAGAAAGTAGCACGCGTACATGACGGTGAAGACCACTGTCTGCGCGACAAGCAGGATCAGCGCAGTCTCAGTCGGAAACGTGATCAGGCTTCGCCCCTCGCCCACGACCAACATGATCAGCAGCGTGGCGATGGCTCCGCCGATCAGCATCAACGGCGCCAAGGACAGCGACGTCTCGCCGACCGGCCAGCGCACGGTGCGATAGATGTTGCCAACCGCGATGATCACCGGCGCCGCCATGGCGAAGCAAAACCACAGAAATGCGGCGTCGCTGGCATTCACCTTGGGCAGGGCCAGCAGAACGGCGCCGCACAGGCCGAACGCCACGCCAAGGGCGCGCGTGCCGACGAAGCCTTCTAGGCGCAGCAGAAGTGCCAGCACATAGGTGAATAGGATCGGGAACGCGAAGGTCAGCGACACGATCCCGGCACCGATATGGTGAATGGCCAGCAAGGCGACGATGTTGGGTGCGGCGAATAGAAAGCCGGAGATGGCACCGTACTCAAACGTCTGCCACCGCAATCTGGGCGCCTGCTCCTTGGCGAGCGCAACGATCTGCAGCACGACGCCGGAGCCCAAGGACGCCCAAAAAAGCAGGGCCACCGGGGACGCACCCTCGGCCGCTGCCAGCTTGGCGATGTTGAGGGAAAGGCCGAGCAACCCGCCAACCACCAGCAGGCAGGCGATGGCGACGGGCGATGACCGCGTGGCACGCGCTGGTGAGGATGTGGACATGAGCAGGCCTTCCAGCTTGACTTTCTAGCACCTGATGGGTCGACTATGGAACTATCTTGGCATCAATTATCTTAATATCAAGATAAATCGAGGCAGCAATGGATCGGGCAGAGTTTGCGGCGGTGCAGTGGAGGAAGGAGAGGCCGGACCTGAACCTGGTGCCGATGACCCTCTTGGGCCGACTGGCCGAGGCCGGCCAGATCATCGCGCGCGATCGCCTGGAGCCGGTCTTTGCCCGCTACGGCCTGAAACGTGGCGAGTTCGACGTCATCGCGACACTGCGGCGCGCCGGCACGCCGTTCGCGCTGACCCCGACGGAGCTTTATCGATCGACCATGGTGTCGTCCGGCGGAATGACCGCCCGACTTGACCGCCTGGAAAAAGCTGGCCTGATTGCGCGGAAGCCGAATGCAGAAGACCGCCGCGGCATGATGGTCGCCCTAACACCCAGGGGCCTGACGCTGATCGACGAGATGATCGGCGCCCATGTCGCCAATCAAGAGGTCATCGTCAGCGCATTGTCACGGCGGGAGCAGGAACAGTTGAGCGCCCTGTTGGGCAAACTCATCGGCGGTCTGGTGGAGACGGTGGACCGATAATCCGCTGAACCCAGCCGGCCGCGCGAAGCACCCACGGGTCGTCCAGCTGCGCGGCGCCCAGGCTGACCCTGAAATGGTCGCGTCCTTCCAGAACCAGGTAGTCCACCAGCGCGCCCGATTGCTTGAGCGCCGCGACCATCGGTGGCACCGTCGTCCTTACCCGTTCCAAGTCGTCCGTCCCGTGGCTGATCAAGAACGGAACCGTGCTTGTGGCCGCATAGGCGATAGGGCTGGCCTCAAAGGCCTGCTCCGGCGTCGCCAGAAACCGGGTAAGGATGTTTTCCTCGCCACTTCCCGGCGCCACTTTCTCGAACCGGAAGTCAAAGGTGCTGCTGAGCGGCAGGCAGCCCTTGATCGCCTCGGGCGGAATGCCGTGGCGGCCATGAAGATCCGTCCGCAGGGCGGCGAGCGATGCCAGATGGCCGCCCGCGGAGTGGCCGCCCACAACGATCACGTTGGGGTCGCCGCCATAGTCACCGATGTTCCGTTGGATCCAGGAGAGGGCCGAAAGCGTGTCCTCGAGCTGTGCCGGATAACGGTGGTCCGGCGCCAGTCGGTACCCGACCGATACGAAGACCGCCGGCCAGGCGACGATCGGTGGCGCCATGAAACCCATCCATTCCTTGAACCCGTGGGTCCAGCCGCCGCCGTGCAGGAACACGATGACGGGGCACGGGACGTCCAACCGATCGGGCAGGTACAGGTCCAGCTTTTGCAACGGATCGGCGCCGTAGGCTACATCCAGGACACAGCGGCTGCTCTCCGCGACGGCGCGGGACAGCGACAGGGCCTCGGCCGCATAGCGGTCGGCGCGCGGATTGATCGGCGATTGCAGAGGCAGATGGTCAAAGGCCATGGCGAGCAGGTTCCCTGCCCCCATTTGATGCGCGATCCGGCACCAATGCAAATTCTGGGGTGCACGCCGTCCGGTGATCCCGTCGGCTCTCGGCGGTTTCCTTGACAGCAGATTTCAGCGCCAACTACTGTTTATTCGTGGATCGCCGGACGCGGAGGCGAGCTTCCATGCAACGGAAACCCATGAATGATCGAACGAATGATCGCCGACGCGGGTTCCCAGCGAACGGCGTCGAACGGGGTCTGAGAGTCAACAACAGGCGCGGCGCCACGGGCGACCGCGCGAACAGCCGGAGGGCAGGGACGTGAGGCATTTCACTTTGACAGGGGCGGTCGCCGCCGGGGCAATCCTGCTCAGCGCTGCGGCCGGGGCACAGGATTTGCGCGTCGGCATCCCCGACGATCCGGACATGCTGGACCCCGATCGTACACGGTCGTTCTACGGCGTAACCGTCCTGTCCAACCTTTGCGACAGCCTGTTCGAGCTGGACGAGAACATGGAGTTCTCCGGCGAGCTGGCGACGGATTGGAGCTGGTCGGACGACGGGCTGGAACTGACGGTCAATCTGCGGCCGGATGTCACGTTCCAGGACGGCACGCCGTTCAACGCCCAGGCCGTCGTCTACAATATCGAGCGCTCGCGCGACCTGCCGGGCACCTTGCGCACCGCCGATCTTGGTACCATCACCGATATCAGCGCAGCCGACGACATGACCGTGGTGTTCGATCTTTCGGCACCGTTCGCGCCCCTGCTGGCCAAACTGTCCGAGCGGCTGGGCATGATGATCTCACCGACCGCGGCTGAGGAGCTGGGCGAGGATTTCGGCAACCAGCCAGTCTGCGCCGGGCCCTATCAGTTCACCGAGCGCGTCGCCCAGGACCGGATCGTGATCGAGCGCTATCCGGGCTATTGGAACCCGGACCCGTACCATGTCGAGCAGGTCACGTTCTCGATCATTCCAGACCCGACGATCCGGCTGGCAAACCTGCAATCGGGCGAGATGGATATCATTGCGCGCCTGTCGCCGACGGATGTGGCCCAAGTCGAGGCCGACCCGGACATCGAGATCGAGGCCATCGACAGCCTCGGCTATCAGAGCCTGATCATCAACGTCGCCAAGGGCCCCAGGGCCGAGACCCCGCTGGGCCAGGATCCGGCCGTGCGCGAAGCGTTCGAGCTGTCGCTTGACCGCCAGGCCATGGTCGATGTCGCCTTCGAGGGCCAGTACACCGCCGGCAACCAGTTCGCCTCGCCGAACTCGCCGATCTACAATTCGGACATTCCGATCCCGCCGCGCGATCCGGAACGGGCCCGCGCCATCCTGGCGGAGGCCGGCTACACCGATCCGGTGCCGGTCGAAATCCTGGTGCCAAACCGACCGAACACCGTGCGCGTGGCGGAGATGATCCAGGCCATGGGCAGCGATGCCGGCTTCGATGTCAGCCTGAACGTGGTTGAGTTCGCCTCGACCTTGAACCTCAGCGATCAGGGCGATTTCGAGGTCTGGGGGCCGATCGGCCCGCAAACCGCCATTGATCCGGACGACGCCACCTTCATGTCGCTGCATTCCACCGGCGACCGCAATGTCGGTCTCTACAGCAATCCGGACATGGATGCGGCGATGGAGGAATCCCGGCGCGTTACCGACCCCGAGGCGCGGCGTGAGGTCCTGCGGCGGGTGGCGGAGATCATCACCAACGACCGTACTGTGATCTATCTCTACCACACCCGCTTCATCTGGGCGTTCAACGACAATGTCGTGGGCTTCGTCGCCTATCCCGACGGCCATCTGCGCGTGCGCGGGATTTCCGTCAATTGACCGGGCAATTGACCGGGACGGCGTGTCCTCGCGCCTGAACGGCGGCCCTTTGATCCGGCGCGGCGCGACCATGCGTGCCGCGCCGGCTTTACATCCGTGATCTGAGCCTCTGGTCATGCTGCGCTTTCTCGCTGACCGCTTACTGGCGGCGATCCCAACGCTGCTGCTGATCACGATCATCGTGTTCGGGCTGCAGCAATTGCTGCCCGGCGACGTGGCGCTGATCCTGGCCGGCGACGAGCGCGATCCGGCGGCGATCGAGGAGATCCGAGAGCTTTACGGCCTGAACGATCCGCTGCCGGTTCAGTATTTCCGCTGGTTCGCCGATATGCTGCAGGGCGATTTCGGGCGCTCGCTCAGAACCGGCGCGCCGGTCGGCCCGATGATCCTGGAAAAGCTGCCGATTACGCTGGAACTCGCCGCGCTGGCGCTCTTGTTCTCCATCGCGATCGGCATTCCGACGGGCATCATCTCCGCCATCCGCAAGGGGTCGGCGCTGGATTACGGGGCCAACATCGTGGCCCTGTCCGGCATTTCGCTGCCCAGCTTCTGGCTCGGCATCATGCTGATCCTGCTGTTTTCGGTGCAGTTGGACTGGTTGCCCGCCGGTGGCTATGTCAGCCCCCTGGAGGATCTGGGCGGCAACCTGGCGCGCATGATCATGCCCGCCTTCGTGCTGGGCACCGCGCTTGCCGCCTCCATGATGCGCCATACGCGCAGCGCCATGCTGTCGGTTATGCGCCAGGACTATGTCCGCACCGCCCGCGCCAAGGGTTTGAGCGAGCGAACGGTGATCCTGAAGCATGCGCTGCGCAACGCGCTGGTCCCGATCATCACCCTGACGGCGCTGCAGTTCGGCACGCTGGTCGCCGGAGCCGTTTTGACCGAGCAGGTCTTCAACATCCCCGGCTTCGGCAAGCTGATCGTCGATGCGGTCTTCAACCGGGACTATCCGGTGGTGCAGGCGGTCACGCTGGCGACCGGGATCGGCTTCGTGCTGATGAGCCTGTTGGCCGATATCGGCTATTTCCTGGTCAGCCCAAAGCTGCGCGGGTAGGCGGCGATGGCGGTAACCGGCGCGCTCCAGGTCCCGGAACGGCGACAGCGATCGCGCGTTCTTCGGCGCTTTTTGCGCAATCGGCCGGCAGTGATCGGCGGGGTCCTCATTCTGATCACCGTCTTGGTCGCGATTTTCGCCCCGCTGCTGGCGCCCTACGATCCGACGGCGACGGACTGGGGCAAGATACGGCAGGCGCCGTCCGCCGAGCATTGGCTGGGTACCGACGATCTGGGGCGCGATTCCCTTTCGCGATTGATCTATGGCGCCCGCGCCTCGTTGATGGCCGGCGTCGTGTCGGTGCTAATCGCAGTCGGCATCGGCGTGCCGTTCGGCATGATTTCCGGCTATGTCGGCGGCTGGCTGGACGCCGTCATGATGCGCATCACCGATGCGGTCTTGGCGATCCCGTTCCTGATCCTGGCGATCGCGCTCGCCGCCTTTCTGGGCCCCAGCCTGACCAATGCGATGATCGCCATCGGCCTGTCGGCCTCACCCGTATTCGCCCGGCTGGCGCGCGGCCAGACATTGGTCGTCCGCCTGGAGGACTATGTCCAGGCCGCCCGGTCGATCGGCGCGCCGCACATCATCATCCTGCTGCGGCACATCTTTCCGAACATCGTGCCGCCTATCCTGGTCCAGGCAACCCTGACAATCGCGATCGCGATCATTGCCGAGGCCAGCCTGTCGTTCCTTGGCCTGGGCCAGCAGCCGCCTTTGCCAAGCTGGGGCAGCATGTTGAACACGGCCCGCAGCTTCCTCTATCAGGCCCCCGAAATGGCCATCTGGCCGGGCATCGCCATCTTCGTGACCGTGTTGGCGTTCAACGTGTTCGGCGACGGCCTGCACGACGCGCTGGACCCGAAGGACGAATAGTCAAGCGGGCGCCGGCTGTTTGCGCCTGGCCTCCAAAATCGCGGCCCTCTTGTGGAAGTTGGCGGAACCGGAGGGTTCGGACACAGTGGCCGCGCCCGCCGCAGGCAGGTCGCGCCACAGATGGCAGGCGACGGCGTGACCCGCGCCGTCGGTTTCCAGCGGCGGGACCTCGACCGAACAGCGTTCGACCGCGAACGGGCATCGTGTGTGGAACCGGCACCCGGTCGGCGGATTGCTGGGGCTCGGCACGTCGCCTTGCAGATGCTCCGCCTGGCTCCGCCGGCTAGGGTCGGGCAGCGGAATGGCCGACAGCAAGGCGCGCGTATAGGGGTGCCGGGGCGCATGAAACAGGTCGGCCGTCTCCGCCAGTTCGACCACCTGGCCCAGATACATGACCGCGACGCGGTCGGAGATGTGCTTCACCACCGCCAGATCGTGCGCGATGACGATCAGGGTCAGGTCCAGTTGCTTTTGAAGCCCCTTCAGCAGGTTGATGATCTGGGCCTGGATCGACACGTCCAGCGCCGAGACCGGCTCGTCGCCGATGATCAAACGCGGCTCGACGGCAAGCGCCCTTGCGATGCCGATGCGCTGACGCTGACCGCCGGAGAACTCGTGCGGGAACCGCCCCGCATGGTCCGGCGCCAGCCCGACCATATCCAGCAGCTCTGCCACCCGGTCGCGCCGCTGCCCGGCCGGCACGACCCGATGCAGCGACAAGGGCTCGGCCAAGGCGGATCCCACTGTCATGCGGGGATTCAGCGACGAGAAGGGGTCTTGAAACACCATCTGCATGCGCCGTCGGACCCGGCGCAGGGCAGACGCGTTCATGGCCAGGATGTCCTCGCCGTCGAACCGCACCTGCCCTGCGGTCGGTTCGATCAGACGCAACAGCAGCCGGCCGAGGGTCGACTTTCCACAGCCGCTTTCGCCGACGATGCCGAGCGTTGCCCCAGCACCGACATCCAGATCGACTCCATCGACCGCCTTTACCGTCTGGCGCCCATGCGAGCCGATCCAAGAGCCGCCGGTCGGAAAGTGCTTCACCAGGCCCCGGACCTGCAACATGGGGGTCGCCTGCTCTGTCAACTTGCGGCCTGCACCTGTTCGATCGGCGCCTTCCAGCAGGCGACATCGTGCTCGGCAACCGCGCGGATCGGCGGCGGCTCGGCGGCGCACTTGGCGTCCGCCAGCACGCAGCGCGGATGGAACCGACAGCCGGCCGGCATGTGCGCCGGGTTCGGCACAACCCCCTCGATCGACGGCAACTCGTCCTGGATCTCGTGCAGGCGCGGCACGGAGCTCAACAGGCCGATCGTGTAGGGATGCTGGGGGTCATTGAACAGCGTTTGGACATGCGCCCTTTCAACGACCTTGCCGGCATACATCACGACCACTTCGTCCGCGACCTCCGCGACGACGCCGAGATCATGGGTGATCAGCAGGATGGCCGCGCCGGTCTCCTCGCGCAGGGCGCGCATCAGGTCCAGGATCTGGGCCTGGATGGTGACGTCCAGCGCCGTGGTCGGCTCGTCCGCGATCAAAAGCTGCGGGTCGCAGGCCATGGCCATGGCGATCATCGCCCGCTGGCGCATGCCGCCGGACATCTGGTGCGGATACTGGTCGACCCGCTCTTCGGGCGAGGGAATGCGCGCCCGCTTCAGCATGTCGATCGCCCGGTCGCGCGCCTGGGCTGGCGTCATGTCGCGATGGCGCAGCAGACCCTCGGCGATCTGGTCGCCGACCGTGAAGGCGGGGTTCAGCGAGGTCATCGGCTCCTGAAAAATCATGGCCAGCCGGTTGCCGCGCAGGGCGCGCATCTCGGCCTCGCTGAGCCCAAGCAGATCGGTGCCGTTGAACAGCACCTGACCCGTTTCGATCTTGCCCGGCGGCTCGGCGATCAGGCGCATGATGGAAAGCGCCGTGACGCTTTTCCCCGACCCGGACTCGCCGACAATGCAGACCGTATGCCCGGGCCGCACCGAGAACGAGACGCCATCGACGGCCGGCACGCGCACGCCATCGACCTCGAACGAGGTGCGAAGGTCGCGGACCTCCAACAGCGGCGGCTCGGGGCCGTCTGCCGTGGTCAGGTCATCGTCGGTCACCGAGATGACCTCGTCATGGGCGATTGATCCGCGCGTTCATACTATACCATCATGATCCTGGCAAAAGCGCCAGACCGGGGCAAGCGGGGGGACCAAAGCACCATGATCGGCATCAGCAGCGCATTCGATGGCGGGCACATCGATATCGTCGACGCGAAAGATCCGGACGACATCCGGCTGGCGCTAGCGGACGACAACGCGTCGGACTTCAAGCAATGGTTCTATTTCCGCCTGACCGGCGCGCGCGACCGGGATTGCACGATCCGCATCGTGAATGCCGAGGACGCCAACACCAGCCGTGACCTGGTCGGCATGCCGGCCCCCTGGGCGGACTATCAGGCCGTGGCGTCGTACGACCGCGAGACCTGGCTGCGCGTGCCGACGGCGCTGAAGGGTGATGCCCTGACGATACGCCTGACGCCGAAGCGGGACAGCGTCTATGTCGCCGCCTTCGCGCCCTATCCGCTGGAACGCGAGTACCGCTTTACCGCCAAGGCCCTGCAGTCGCCGCGCGCCAGCCTGACCGTGCTGGGCCAATCGGTCGAGGGGCGCGATATCGACATGCTGCAGTTCGGCTCGCCCGGGCCCAACAAGCGCGCCTGTTGGATCACGACGCGCCAGCACCCGAACGAGACCATGGGGCCGTTCTGTGTCGAAGGCATCGTCGACCGGCTGATTGATCCGGACGACCCGCTGGCCCGTGCGCTGCTTGACCGCGCGGTGTTCTATGTCGCGCCCAACCTGAACCCGGACGGCAGCATACGTGGCAACACGCGGACGAACGCCGCCGGCATCAATCTGAACCGCGTCTGGTCCGATCCCTCGATGGAAACCAGCCCGGAAATCCATCTGGTGCGGGACGCCATGCACGAGACGGGGCTCGACTGGTCGCTGGACATCCATGGCTGGAACGGAACGCACAATTTCCTCGGCGGACCGCTGGGCCTGCCGTCGCTGACCGACAAGCAGACGGCGCTGTGGAAACGCTACGAGGCGGCGCTGGCCCAGGCCAATCCGGACTTCGAGGTCGGCTGGCCCTATCCGGGTGGCGGCCCCGGCCCCGGCGAGGCGGACCTGTCCATGTCCTGGAACTATCTGGGCGAGGCCTTTGACGCCGTCGCGTTGCTCTACGAACTGCTGTTCAAGGACACCGCCAAGACGCCCGACCCTCTTCATGGCTGGTCGCCGGCGCGTTCCTACAAGTTCGGCCTGTCAACGCTGGATGCGCTCTACGCCATCATCGATGATTTGCGTTAGCGTCCCGACCGTCTTGCGCCAGGAAGGCGAGAAAGCGCCGCCAGTCCCAAGACGTCATATCGTGCGGTCCCGGCCTCAGGTGCCAGCCGAGTTGGCCGGACCAGACCCGGCGCCCGGGCCGCCTTACGGCCTCCAGCGGAGGAAGGCTGTCCGTGGCCCAGAACGGTGCGGCAGCCTTTAGGGCGAGATACTCGCCCTCCGGATCGGCCCAGGCATCCTCGGACGCCGAGGCGATGTAGACCTTGCGAGGCGCCAGGCAGGCGATCAGTTGGTGTTGGTCGACGGGCAGTTGCGCCGGGTCGGCGGCCGTCTTCTTGTCCAGCACCGTCCAATGCGAAAAGCGAATCAGCTTCGACAGCGTTTCGCCGCCCGGATGTCGGGTCAGGCTGGCCCCGGCACAGCCGGAATTGTTGATCAAGGCGGCATGGACGCGCTCGTCGTTCGCCGCCGCCCACAGCGCGGCCTTGCCAAGCCGTGAGTGGCCCACGAGCACGACACTGTCGCGGTCGATTTCGTCGAGCCGACACGCGATATCGACCAGCCGCTGATAGGCCCACGTCCAAAGGGATATGGCGCCCGTTCTGGCGCACGATCGCGCCGCGCGACCGAGCCGAGCGCTCCTCCACTTTCTAGGATGATCGGCTACCCACGAGCCGTAGCAGGACAGCAACACGCCGTAGCCGGCCTTCAAGAGAGACCGGATCGGCCAGCGGTCCGTATGCTGGCCGCGATTGGCTTCGGCAAGGCGGCCGCCGCGCAACGTATCGGCGATCGATCGTTCGATAATCGCCGCGCGATCGATCGGAAACCCGGCGCCTTCGGCGGCCCCGATGGGTCCGAGAAAACCGAGGCCGATGATGATCGGAACCCGGCCCTTTCGGTCCTCCGGCAACCACAGCGCCGCGTCCACCGCAAAGGCCTGCCCGGCAAGCGTCACCTCGATGACAAGCCGCTCGCCCGCGCCAAACCGTTCGCGTCGGACGTCGAGCCGCTCCGGTGCCTCGGGAATGGGGCCGTACATGTGATCGGCGAACGTCTGAAGCCACGCCGCGCGGCATAGCGCGCGGTCCTCGGCCGTTGCGACGGGCCGGCCGTCGGAGTGTTGCATGAGGGGCGGCAGCTTCATGATGGCCTTGACAGAACGACGAGGGGCTCGAAATCATCGGGCCAACAAGGCCGCCAGCCAAGCCGAAACTCTTAGCGTTTTTCCCACCGCCGGCGGCCCGCGAGAGCAATGCCATCCCCGATCGGCCCTTGACGGCTGCCGCAGCCGCGTTGCACGACTGAGGGCGAACGCGAACGGCAGGGTGCATGAGCAAGGTAAAGAACCCGACCATCCGGGACATCGCCCGGATCGCCGGCGTCTCGACGGCAACCGTGTCGCGCGCCTTCGCCAAGCCGGACCAGGTCGCCGAACCAACCAGGACGCGCGTCCTGGATCTGGCGGACCGGCTGGGCTATCGCCTGAACATGCGGGCCGTGGATTTCCGCCATGGGCGGACCCATGCGATCATCGTTCTGGTCTCCGACATCGCCAACCCGTTCTATTCGGAGTTCTTCAAGGGCATTGAGGAACGGGCCAGGGCGGACGGCTATATCCTGCTGATCGGCGACACGGCCGGCGACGCCACCAGCGAGGAAACCTATGTCGGCATGCTGCTGACCGGCCGTGCGGACGGGCTGATCATCAACACGGGCTTTTGCCCCGAAAGCCTGGCCGAGCCGTTTGCCCGTTCACCGTCAAGCATGTTGCCTCCCGTCGTTTCCTGCGCCGATCTCGATGGCTTGGATGTCCCGACGGTCAGAATCGACAATTACCGGTCTTCGCAACTGGCGGCCGAACATCTGCTGGGCCTCGGACATCGCCGCATGGCAGTGATTTGCGGCAGCTTGTCGATCCGGGGGTTCGCCGATCGTCTGGCCGGATTTGCCGACCTCGTCAGGCAGGCGGGCGGCGCGATCCCAGACGACATGATCGTGACGGGCCGCATGACGATCGAATCCGCCCGCGCGCTGACAACAACGCTGATGACGCGCGACGACTCGCCAACCGCTATCTTCGCCCACAGCGATGAAATGGCGATGGGCGCGTTGCACGCGCTGCGCAATCTGGGCCTGCGCGTGCCCGAGCAGGTCTCCGTGGTCGGCTATGACGACATGAACTACGCCAAGGTCGTGACCCCGGCGCTGACCACCATCCATCTGCCGCGCCGGCTGTGGGGGGCGACGGCCTGCCAGCAGTTGCTGTTGCAGATCGGTTCCGGCGACCGGGTTCAGCGGAACATCGATATGCCGACAGAACTCATCGTTCGCCAGACGACCGCGCCGCCACCCCGGTAGGTGGTCGGCTGGGTTCAGTCAGCGGAACCCAGCCTCACCCTCTTCGTGCAGTTTCGGACCTTTGACCTCAAGCGGTTCACGCGCCTCGGCAACCGGCACATTCGCGGCGTTGTCAATGTCCTGCCAGCGCCCCAAGGGATTGACCGCCCATTTGGCAGCGTTCTTCAGGACCCGCTTGACCCCCTCGTTCCAGTAGATCGGGTAGGTTTCGTGGCCGGGACCGAAATAGAAGATCCGGCCATTGCCACGCTTGAACGTAAGGCCCGAACGGAACACCTCGCCGCCCTCGTACCAGGAGACAAACACGGTCTCATCGGGCTCCGGCACCGTGAACGGCTCGCCATACATTTCGGAGTTGGGAATCTCGAGACACGGGCCGATGCCCTCGGCAATGGGATGTTGGGGATTGCAGACCCAAACCCGTTCCCGCTCGCCGGCCTCGCGCCAGCGCAGGGAGCACGGGGCGCCCGTTATCCTGCGGAAGATCTTCGAAAAGTGGGCCGAGTGCAGGCAGACAAGGCCCATCCCTTGCCAGACATGGGCGGCGACGCGTTCGACCACGTCGTCCGCGACCTCGCCATGGGCGGCATGGCCCCACCAGAACAGAACATCCGTTTCGGCCAGTACCGATTCCGCCAGCCCGTGCTGGTCGTCCTGCAAGACGGCGGTCGACGCGGATAGGCCGGCGTCTTCGTTCAATCCATCCGCGATGCAGCTGTGCATCCCTGTCGGATAGATCGAGGCAACGGCCTTGTTGGTTCGCTCGTGGACGTTCTCGCCCCAGACAAGCACGCGAATGGTCATTCCAGTCCTCTCTTGGTGTCGGCGCGGCACTTTAGTGCGAGAGCGCCCACAAAGGCAAAACCCAAAAAGTAACCGTTTACATTGCCAATGTAACCGGATACATTTGCCTCACAATTACGATTGAGACGGCTCTAACCAAAGAGCTGCAACCAAGCGCGACGCCCTCAGCCGCTCGCGTTAACGGGAGGAACAGTCACGATGATCAAACGCCAAATCGGGCTTGCGCTCGCGGCAACGGCCCTGTCGGGCACCATGGCCATCTCCGCGTTGGCCCAGACAGAAATCGAGATCTGGGTCGGCGGCGAACCGGGCACGGCGAACGTCTATGACGATCTCGCCGCCGCCTATATGGCCGCCAACCCCGATGTGCAGATCAACGTGACCAAGGTCGGCTCGGACCTGTTCAACCCGGTGCTGGTGCCGTCGCTGTCCGGCGGCGAGGGGCCGGACGTCTTCATGTACGGAACCGGCCCGGGTCAGCCGGCGGCGATCATCAATGGCGGCCTCGTCGCCGACCTGACGCCGTACTATCGCCAATATGGCTGGGACGCGATGATCCCGGAGTCGATCGAGAACACAACCTCGTCGGACGGGCGGCTGTGGGCCGTAGGGAACGAGGTCGAGAACACGGCCATGTTCTACAACCGGGCGATCTTCGACGAGCTCGGCCTCAGCGTGCCGGAAACCTGGGCCGACTTCGAAGCTGCGGTCGAGGCGCTGATCGAGGCCGGCTACGACACGCCGATCGGCCTGGGCGCGGCCGACCGCTGGCCGATCTCCCATTGGCAGTCGATGCTGTTCGGCCGCTTCGCCTCCCCCGCCGGTGTCGAAGAGGTGATGTTCGGCGACGGCGCCTGGACCGAGGCGGCCTTCGTGGAAGCCTCGGCCCTGCTGCAGGAAATGACCGAGGAAGGCTATTTCGGCCCCAACCCGGTCGCCAACGGCTATGCCGAAATCATGGACAGCTTCTGGGCCGGGGACATTCCGATGACCTTTACCGGCCCCTGGATCGTGCCCGGCGCGGTCCAGTCTCTGGGCGACGGCATTGCCAACTACGGCACCTTCCAGGTGCCGCCCATGGCCGACGATCAGGCCATTCATCCGACCGAGGACATCGGCTCCGGCTTCTATGTCAATGCCAACAGCGAGCATCTGGACGTTTCCGCCGACATTCTCGATTTCTTCTTCTTCAATAACGACAGCCGGCTGATGCTGTTGAACAACGGCACGATCCCTATCGGCTCACTGACCGAGCTTCTGCCCGACAGCACGCTGCCGGCGATCACGGCCGATCTGCGCGCGCAGATCGATTCGCACCGGCCGAACGGCACGATCCACGCCTTTCTCGACACGGTGACGCCGGCCAGCATGACCAACGTCACCTATGACGGGCTGCAAGCCTTGATGTTGGGGGTGATGACGCCGGAGCAGTTCGTGGAGGCCATCCAGGCGGAATGGGAGGTCGCAAAGGCCGACGGCGCGATCCTCATGCCCGGCGGCGTCGCGGACAACTGATCGACGCGTACTAAGCCTAACCCCATGGCCGCCTCATCCAGGCGATGGTCGCCGGGCCGCCGCAAAAGGCAGGCCTGGCTGACCGCCGGGCTGTTCCTGCTGCCGGCGATCGCGCTTTATCTCGTCTTCGCCTTCATCCCGACCTTGGAGGTGTTCGAGTATTCTCTGAACCGCTGGGACGGCATCAGTCCCGATCGGGAGTGGGTCGGGCTCGGCAATTACGACCGGCTGTTCGGCGACCGGATCTTCTGGGAAGCGTTCTTCAACACGGTCGAATGGACGGCGATCATCGTGGTGATCAATGTCGGGCTGGGCGTGGTTTTGGCCGCGATTCTGGCCCGCAAGATCAAGGGCAGGATCTTCTTTCAGACCTGCATGTTCATTCCGGTCATCCAGGCGCCGATCACCACGGCGATCATCTGGCGCTGGATGTACCAGCCCAACGGCGCGATTAATGAAGGTCTGAACGCGATCGGTCTTGGCTTCCTGGCCACGCCCTGGCTTGGGGATCTGACCACTGCCTTGCCGGCACTGGCCATCGCCCATTCCTGGTCCACGCTGGGCCTGTCGATCGTGATCTTTCTGGCTGGTCTGCAGGCGGTCGATGACGAGCTTTACGACGCCGCCAAGATCGACGGCGCGACCCCGGTCCAGGCCTTTTGGTACATCACCTTGCCAGCGCTGAGGCCTGTGACCGCCGTGGTCTTCGTCCTTACCGCGACTGCGGCCTTCAAGGCGTTCGACTTGATCTGGGGCACGACACAGGGCGGCCCGATCCGCGCCACCGAGATCCTGGCGACCTACATGTACAAACGCGGCGTGCTGGAAAACAATTACGGCTACGGCTCGGCCGTGGCGGTCGCTCTGCTGGTCATCGTCACCTTGGCGATGGCGGTCTACCTCTACATGCAAGCGCGACGGGACGACTGAGGCCATGTCCAGAAAGCCCCTCGTCTACGGTCTGTTGACGCTGGTCTCGCTGCTGATGTTGGCGCCGTTACTGATGACCGCGTTCACGTCGCTGAAACCGGCGGAGGAGCTGGTGTCGCCCCCTTGGGTGCCGCCGCTGGCACCGACGTTCGAGCATTTCGTGACGACCTGGATAGACGCAAACTTCAACACGTATTTCCTCAACAGCGTGATCATCTCCACGGTCGACGCGCTGGTCATGATCGTCATCGCCTCGGCCGCCGCCTACGCGCTGACGTTTCTGAAGTTTCCCGGCAAGCCGCTGATCTACGCCCTGCTGCTGGCCGGCCTGATGATCCCGCCGACCGCGATCATTCTGCCGCTTTATGTGACGGAACAGCGCCTGGGCCTGTTGAACACCCACCTTGGCGTCATCCTGGCCGACCTCGCGCTCGCCGTGCCGATTTTCATCTTCCTGATGTCGGCCTATTTCCGCCGGATCCCGAAGGAGTTGCGGGACGCCGCGCGGGTCGATGGCGCCAGCGAGATCCAGGTCTATTGGCGGGTGATCCTGCCGATCTCGACCCCCGCCATCATCACCACGGGCCTGCTGGAATTCCTGTGGAGCTGGAACGATCTGCTGCTGCGGCTGTTGTTCCTGACCCAGGACAATCTGCGCACCCTGACGGTCGGCATGCTGTTCTTCCAGGGCACCCAGACCCGCGATATCAGCGGCCTGACCTCCGCCGCGATGATCATGGCGATCCCGATCATCATCATCTTCATCATCTTCCAGCGCCATTTCGTGCAGGGCATGACCCAGGGCGCCGTCAAATAGGCCCCAGAGAAATAGGCCCCAGAGAATGACCAAGCCGATCGCGCTGCTGGCCCCCAGCTTCCGTACGCTTGACGAGCTTTTCGATCCGGCCGATTTGGCGCGGCTCGGGAATCTGTGCGACCTCGTCTGGGCGCGCGACGAGCCGGCACCGCCGGAAGTCATCGAGACAGCCGCCGCAGACGCGAGCTTCATCATCGGGACCGATCCCTGCTTCGATCAGCTCGATCTCGACAGGGCGCCCAATCTGCTTGCCTGCCTGGAGGTGGCGGGCAGCTTTCCGCCCTCGCTCGACTACGACATTTGCTTCGCCCGAGGCATTGAGGTTTTGAGCTGCGCCCCGGCATTCCGCCGTTTGGTGGCCGAAATGACCTTGGGCTTCATGATCGCGGGCGCGCGCGGGATCGTCGACGGTCACGAGGCATTCCGGCAGGGGACGGAGACCTGGCTTGGCGAGGATGAGCGGTTCGACTTCTCCCTCTACGGCCAGACGGTCGGGTTTATCGGCTTCGGCTCCATCGCGCAGGAATGCAACAGGCTGTTGGCGCCGTTCGGTTGCGACGTTCTGGTCTATGACCCCTGGCAAGATAGCGATGTCTTGGCCAGCCAGGGCGTCAAGGCGATGGCGCTGAATGATGTCGTCGCCGAAAGCCGATGCCTGGTGATCGCGGCCTCACCGACGGACGAAAACTATCACCTGATCGACAGTGATGCCTTATCGCTTATGCCAAGGGGCGCTTTGCTGGTCTTAATCAGCCGCGCCCATCTGGTCGACTTCGCCGCGCTGCAAGCCGCGATTGGCAAGCAACGAATCCGGGCGGCTCTGGATGTGTTCCCTGCCGAGCCGGTGCCGCCCGGCGATCCGATCCGCGCCTGGCCGAACACCATCTTATCGGCCCATCGCGCCGCCGCGGTGCATCACGGCAGGCGCGAAATCGGGCGCATGGTGGTCGACGACATCGCCTTGATGATCAAGGGGAAGGCGCCGCAGCACATGCAACGCGCGAACGAAAGCCGGGTACGGCAACGCGTCGGCGCGGTCACCGTCCGCGAGGCCGCGCGCGCCCGCCACTAACGGTCCTTCAGCCGCCGCCACAGCTCTGCATAATTGGCGTCGTTCTGCTTGTCCGCCGTCGCCTTGTCGGCGGTGTTGGGGTTGACCATCACCATCGGCTCGATGCCCCGCGCGACCAGCCTTTCGGCGGTCAGCGCGTTGATCGTGTGGGCGATGGCGATGGTGATCGAGGTCGAGTTGGCGCCGACGGGGTGGCGCATACCGTCGACGTCGAGCGCCGCATCCGCCTTCGGCACGCCGGTGTCGATCACCACGTCGGCCACTTCGTACAGCCGCTTACCGGACGAGTGGCGCGCCGGGCTGGCGGACGAATGGGGCAGGGAGGTCACGGCGACCAGCTTCATGCCCAGATCCTTCACCGCGAGCGCAATGTCCAGGACCACCGCGTTGATGCCGGAATGGCTGTAGATCACCATGGCATCCGTCGGTTTGAGTTGGTGAGACGACAGGATCGCCTTGCCATAACCCTCCTGCGCATGGATGAAGCGGTATTGCCGCGCGCCCATATCGCCCCAGACCCGATGGAAGCTGATCATCGTGCTTTCGGGAATGGGACGGAACCCAACGATCGTGCCGGAACGCGGGAAGCTTTCCAGCGCCGGGAACGCGCCATGGCCGGTGCCGAAGGTAAACACCAGCCCGTCAGCGGCGATCGCGGTGGCGCAGATCTCGGCGGCCTGCTCGAGCGCGTCGCGCTGCGTCTGGCGCACGGTCTGCAACCGTTCGATCAGGCTGTCGAAATAGCGGTCGATCATGGTCATGGGCGCTGTCTTCCTTCGTTAAGGCCTCTGCTCAAGAAACCGAACGATGCCGTCCAGGCTGGCGCGGAACAGATCGGCCTCTCCCGCCGACAGGGCATCCGGCGGCAGTTTGGCTTGCGAGGCGGCATCCACCGTTCCCAGGCACAGGCTGGCGGTCGCCAGGCGCATGCGGTGCCCGACCGTCAACAAGGCCGCCGTCTCCATATCCGTGGCCAGCACGCCCAGGCCGGCAAGGCGCTCCCGTTCGGTAGCGACCTCGGGCCGCTCGCCCGGCAACAGCGGGAACATGGTGCCGTAGAAGCTGTCGTAGCTCGCAAACTGGCCGCCCTTAACCGGCCGATGGTTCGGGCCGACTTCGGCCAGGGCAGCGGTGAGCTGCGCATCAGCCGTCGCCACATGGCCGGGTCGGCTGAACACCGTCGTGCATCCATCGGGCGCGAGCGCGGTTTCGGCGATCAGCAGGTCGCCCAGCCTGGCCGGACCCAGCACCATGGCCGTGCCGATGCGCACGAAGACATCGACGCCCAGCGCTGCAAGCTCGCGCAGAACGATCACCGCGATGGGCGCGCCCATGCCGAAGGACGTGGCGGTGATCCTGCGCCCACGCCAGCCGCCGGTAACCGTACGAAGCCCGCGCTTCTCCGGCAGGATCGTCGGCGCCTCCAGCATCTCGGCAAGCCTGTCGATGCGGCCCCGGTCGCCGACCAGGATGGCGGCCTCGCCCACCTCATCGGCGGTACAGCCGATGTACCAGGCCCTGTCGACCTGCGGTTCTCTCGTCATTCTGTTGTCCCCGTGTCACGGTCGCTTGGCCGTTCGCGCATCGCCCGTTGTTCCAGAAACCGATCAACGGCGGTAACACCGCGATCGATCGCCTGGTCGGCCGGAAGGCCCTCGATCAATCCGGCCAGTACGCCGGCAGCCAACGTGTCGCCCGCCCCGGATTGGTCCTGGACCGCGTGCGGCTTCGCCGGTCGATGGCCCTCGGCCAAGACGCGGCCCATCTGGGTCCGCCACCAAGCCAACCCTTCGGCACCCCTGGTTTCGATCACCAGCCGTTCGGACTGGCCGGAAGGATGCGCCAAAGCCTCCTCGACGAACCCCCATTCCGCCGCGCTGTGGGTAACCAGCGTGGCCCGCGCGGCCAGACGTTTTCGCAAGTCTGGCGTGAACGCTTCGGGGTCGGCCTTCACCAGCCAGGCGACCCGCGTGTCCGGCGGAACGCACTCAAGCGATTCCTGAAGCGCCCGTGTCGGGCCGACCGTCACAACCAGCCAATCGGACGCGGCAACAAGGTCCGACTGGTCTTCCGTCAAGCCCTGCGGCGGCATCCCCGGGTCATACAGGCAGGCGCAGCCGCCGGCCTCCGCATAGGCCAGGATGCTCAGCGGCGTTCGCGCGCCGGCGATCGCGGCAATCCCCGACGTGTCGACACCGTCCGCGTCGAGACCGATGCGATAGGTCTCGCCGGCCGCATCGTCGCCCACCCAGCTTATCGCCCGTGGCGCGGCAATTCCTTCGGTGACCAGCGCCCGGCAGACATAGGCCGGCGATCCGCCGGCGCGGCCCCAGCCGTCGGCCGGCCGGCTGGTAATGCGCACGGTTCGGTCCGGGATCGGCGCCTCCGCCGTTCGTACCGCGTGGTCGATGCTGGCGTATCCGATGACGGCAATGGTCACGATAGCGCCTCCAACGCCGTGTCCAAATCGACGACCCAGCCGAAATAGCGGTCGATGTCCTCCAGGCTCGCCTCGGCCAGGTGTGGCCGGTTGGAGTTCGTCGCGTCACGCGGCAGCAGCATGCGAAAGCCGTGCGCGAAGCCGTCCTGGATGGTCGCGCGGATGCAGACATTGGTCTTCACACCGGCGACCACGACCTGCTCGACCCCGTGCTCGCGTAGAAGCAGGGCCAGATCGGTGGCGAAAAAGGCGCTGTAGCGGCGCTTGGCCACCAGCGCCTCGCGCGGCCCCTCGGGGCGGAAGCGGTCGAAGAAGTCGCTGTCCGGATCATCGGTCATGCAGTGCGGCGGGATCTTCTGATGCTCGAAATCCACCAGCCCCGGCTGGTGGCGCTCAGCGGCGTGGACAATGAACGCCCCCGACGCGCGCGCGGTATCCAGCAGGCGGCCCAGCGCCGGCACGACGTCCCCGACATGGTCGTAATAGAGCGCGGCACCCGGCCGGAAGAATGTCTTGATGACGTCGACCAGCACGAGGGCGGTGGTGGGCGAATGGTTTTGGGTATCGGCCATGGGCACCCCGATCACGGTTCCGGCGATGGTCCGCGCCGACGCCGCCACGAGGCCAGCGTCAGCGCCAGAATGACAACGGCGTAAGGTAGTACTTGCACCAGTTCCGGCGGCAAGCCGCCGCCTTGCAGCCGGATCTGGGCCGCATCGAAGAAGCCGAACAGAATGCAAGCGAAGGCGGTCGGCCAGGGTCGGTTGCGGCCGAAATAGAAGGCAGCAAGGGCGATGAAGCCGCGCCCACCGGTCAAACCCTCGCTGAACAGCCCGACCAGGCCCAACGACAGTGCAGCCCCGCCCAAGCCGGCCAGCGCGCCCGCCGCCAACGTCGCGCCATCGCGCAGATTGGGCACCGACAGGCCGACCGAATTGGCGGTCGCGGGCGACGAGCCGCAGGCGCGCAAGCGCAGCCCGATCCGGGTCCTGGTCAACAGCAGGGCGGTCAGCGGCACCAGAATCCAGGCGGCCCAGGTCAGCACATCCTTGCCGGAAAGGATGGCGCCCAGGACGGGCACGCCCGCGATGAAGGGCAGGTCGATGCGCGGCAATGTCGGCACCGGCATCAGGCGCAGCGTGCCGCTGACGCCGTAGACGTCGGACAGCAGATAGCCGATCAGGCCGGCGATCAGGACGTTAAGCCCGAGGCCGGCGACGATCTCGTTGGCGCCGAACCGGGTGACCAGGATCGAGAACGGCGCGGCGCTGATCAGACCGGCCAACGCGGCGGCCAAAAGGCCGACTTCCCAGGACCCGCTGACGTGCGCTGCGATCAGCGCGGCCAGGGCGCCGGACAGCATCATGGCCTCAAGGCCGATATTCACGATGCCCGCCTGCCGGTTGATCAAGCCGCCGAGGGCGGCCAGCAGGATCGGCGTGGTCGCCAAGATGGCAGCGTGCAGAACGTTGTCGAGCATCACGGTGACACTGCCCCCACGGCCCGGCGGCGCCGCGCCCAGCGCACGACCTCGACCACCGCCAGCATCATCACCGTGCCTTCCAGCACCTGGACGAGATCGAGTGGGATGTCTGCGAACAGCTGCACTGTGGTTCCGGCCGAGGTCAGCGCCCCAAAGATCAGCGCGCCGATCAGGATGCCGACGGGCCGGTTGCGGCCCAGCAAGGCGACGGCGATGCCGGTGAAACCGTAGCCGGGCGAGAAGCCCTCGGAGAACCGGCCGACCACACCCAGCGCATGCGTGGCACCGCCCAGCCCCCCGATCACGCCGGACAACACGATGGCAAGCAGAATGACCGACGCAACGCTGATGCCGACGGACCGGGCAAAGCGCGGGTTCAGGCCGACCAGCCGGTTTTCAAAGCCGCCAACCCGCAACCGAAGCCAGACGCCGTAAGCGACCAAAGCCGCCAGCCCAATCAGGAAACCGGCATTCAGCGTCGATGGCGGCATCAGGCGCGGCAGGCGCGCCTCTTGCAGCACCATCGGCGTCGCCGAATTGGCGGAACCTGCGGCCAACAGTGGCCCGTTCACCAGCCACAAGGCGATGCCGATGGCGACGAAGTTCAACATCAGCGTCGTGACGACCTCGTCGACGTCCATCCGGGCGCGCAACCACCCGGGCAGCAGCATCCACAGGCCGCCGACGAGGGCGCCGAAGCCCAGCGCGGCCAGCATCTGCAGCGTTCCACCAAGGCCGATCCAGGCGAAGCCAACCCAGGCGGCGGCCAACCCGCCCAGGTAGAAGCTGCCCTCGACACCGACATTGAACACGCCGGCCCGAAAGGCGATGGCGGTCGCGAGGCCGGTGAAGATCAACGGAGTCGCGGCCGTCAGGGTGGCGGCGATCCTGCTCTGGCCGCCCAGGGCCTCGTTGAACAGTTCGGCATAGGTCGAAAAGGGATCACGACCGGTGATGGCCAGCAGAATGGCGCCGACCAGCAGGGCCGCCACGAACGGCATCGCCAGGCGAAGCCCGTCTTCCAGGGCGCGCGGCACGGCGTCGCTCATGCGGCCGCCGCGCCGACCATCAGCGGTGCCAATGTCTCGGTCGAGGCATCCTCGCGGTCCACGATGCCCATCGCCCGGCCGCCGCAGAGCACGAGGATGCGGTCGGACAGGGCGATCAGCTCGTCCAGCTCCTCCGACACCATGACGATCGCGCCGCCGCGCTGCCGGTAGGCCAGCAGTTCCCGATGAATGGCGGCGATGCCTTTCAGGTCGACGCCGCGCGTCGGCTGGGCGATCAGCAGGAGTGATGGTGACCGGTCGATTTCGCGCCCGATCAGCAACCGCTGTTGGTTGCCGCCGGACAGTTCACCGACCGGCCGGCCAAGACCGCCATGGACGACCTGATACCGGTCGACGATCGCCTGCGCGCGCTGCTTGCATCGGCCGGGCACTAACCAGCCCCTGGTTTCCGCCGCCAGGTGACGCTGCTCGCCGGCGATGGCGTTCTCGGTCAGCGTGGCTTGGCGGCATAGTCCTTCGCCCGCGCGATCGGCACTGACATAACCGATCCCGGCTGCCCGATGGTCAGCGACGCTCTTGCGGTCCAGCCCTTGGCCCTGCAGCGCGATGCAACCAGCACTTGGGCGGGCCAGCCCGATCAAGCTGGCGATCAGGGCCTCCTGCCCATTGCCCGCCACGCCAGCGATGCCGAGGATTTCGCCTGCCTTCACCGCGAACGTGACCTGGTCGAGCGCGGGCCGGTCACCGGGGCCGGCAACGGACAAGCCGGCGACGTCCAAGATCACGTCGCCGCCGCCGTCGCTGGCCGTCCGTTGCGGCGGTTCGACCGTTTCGCCGACGACCAGCTGGGCAAGCGCGTCCTGGTCGATGGTGCCGACATCGACTGTCGTGATCACCCGACCTTGCCGCAGCACCGTGACCCGGTCGGCCAGGGCCATCACCTCGCGCAGCTTGTGGCTGATGAAAAGAATGGTGTGGCCGTCCTGGCGCAGCGCCCGCAACAGGCCGAACAGGCGGTCCACCTGGCTCGGCGCCAGCACGGCCGTAGGTTCATCCAGGATCAGCGTGTCCGCCCCACGATAGAGCAGGCGCAGAATCTCGACGATCTGGCGATCGGGGACGGAGGCCTGGCCGGCAAGCTGGTGCCAATCGAGATCGACGCCGGCTTGGTCGGCAAGCTGCCGGGCCCGATCAAGCACGGCGCGTCGATCGATGATGCCCCGCCGACCGGGCTCGGCGCCCAGGATCAGGTTCTCCGCCAAGGTCAGCGCGTCGGCCAGCATGAATTCCTGGTGCACCATGCCGATGCCGTGGGCCAGCGCGTCGGCCGGCCCGCGAAACCGCACCGGCCGGCCATCGACGATCACCCGTCCCGCGTCCGGCTGGTCCAGCCCTTGAAAGATGCGCATCAGGGTGGACTTGCCGGCACCGTTCTGGCCGACGATGGCATGAATCTCGCCGCCCCGCACCGCCAGGTCGATGCCGTCATTCGCAACGACGGACCCGAACCGGCGGCTGATGCCATCGGCGCCCAGCCGCGTGATCGGGCTGTCTACCTCTGGCATCGGCCGCCCCAGGGTAACGATGGACGCATCACCGACTATTGGAAGAAGTCGGGATAGCCGTCCTCGATCACGTTCACGACCACGATGTCGCCCGAGATAATGCCCTCTCGCAGCTCATCGATCCGCGCGAGATAGTCCGCCGGCAACAGGTCGCGGGTGTGGATCATCTCCGACAGGCCCACGCCATTGTCCGCCAGCGAATAGTTGCGCACCTGGCCGCCTTCCAGCGAACCACCCGCGTACGCCTCGACCACATCGGCGACCGCGACATCGACCCGCTTGATCATACTGGTCAGCACATGACCCGGGGCCAAGCCGTCCTGATCGGTGTCGACGCCGATGGCGTAATGCCCGGCCGCCTCAGCCGCCTGGATAACGCCCAAGCCGGTGCCGCCGGCGACCTGATAGACAATGTCCGCGCCATTCTCGAACATGGCCTCGGCCATTTGCTGGCCGGTCGCCGGATCGCCGAACGTATTGGCGTAGGCGACCTGAACCTCGACGTCCGGGTTTATGTCGCGCGCGCCCTGGACGAAACCGACCAGGAATTTGTCGATCCCGACTGACCGTGTGCCGCCGATCACACCGAGGTTCGCGTCGGCATTGATGCCCGGAATGTCCGTGTTGGTCGTCACCATGGCGGCCAAGGCGCCGGCCAGGTACGAGCCCTCATGCTCCGAAAACAGCACCGAGGTGATGTTGTCGCCCTCGCGCACCTGGTTCAGGACAACGAACTCCGTGCCCGGATAGTCCGGCGCCACGGCCTGCATCACCTCGCCATGGGCGTATTCCAGATCGACGACCAGGCCGAAATCGCTCTCCGCGGCCCGGCGCAGGATCTGTTCGCCCTGGGCGACCACGTCCCGGCTTTCCAGGACACGCCCTTCGACGCCGGTTTCCTCCGTGGCCGCCATGAAGCCTTGATGCGCCAGGTCGTTGTACGACTGGTCGCCAAGGCCACCCTGGGCGATGACCAGGGCCACGGGGTCCTGCGCAAAGGCGGCGCCGGTGGCCGAAAGGGCCAAGGCGGCCACGCCGGCGATAAGAACGGGTTTCAACATGAACTACCTCCCATGCTTGTTGGCTGATTGGGTAAGGGGTGATCGAGGAGACGGTCAGTGGGCATCGATGGTCTCGCCCGTGCCTGGCTCCTGCGCCCATTGGGTGGCGAACTGATAACGGTCGCCGGCATAGACGGCGTCGACGACCTCCAGCAGTTCGTCGTCCGGCCCGTAGGTCCGGCGCCGGATATCCATCACCGCCGCCGGCCGGCGCAGGGCGAGCAGCCTGGCCTCACGCGTGTTGGCCAGGCGCGCCATGGCGGTTTCCTCCGCGCGCGTGGGTGACAGGCCCATCGCACTAAGCCGCGCGTAGAGCGAAAAGGCATCATCGCTCAAGACGCGGTGATCCAGCTCGGCCCGGTCGACGACCCAAAGGGGCAGAACCGAGCTGAAAAAGGCGATCGGCTCGCCATCGACCGTGCGCAACCGTTCCAGCACGAAGCCGGCCGCGCCGCCGGTCGTGCCCTGTACCCGTGCCGTTCGCGAGGCGTGGGCCGCGATCAAAACCTGACCGGCCCGGCCGCCCTCGCGGGCCACCGACTGGCTGAACGAGCTCAAGGACTGGGGCTGGCGCTTCAGCGGCGGCTCGCTGACGAACGTGCCGGCACCCTGGCGCCGCACCAAGAGACCCTCATCCACCAGCTTCGACACCGCCTTGCCGACGGTCGCCCGTGCCACGCCCCAGCGCGCGGCCAACGCAGGCTCTCCCGGCAGGCGCTCGCCGATCGGCAGATTGCGGATATCGTCGCGCAACGCGTCCGCGATGCGAAGGTAAGGCGGCATCATGACGTCAAATTTGTCTAGACAACTAGGCATATTGACGTCGGGCATCTGCCGCTGTCAAGGGCACGCCCTGCCCCATCGACCAGAGCGTGCTAAGCTCGAGACGTTATCCGGCGGCAAGTAAGGGGTCAGACAATGCGGCGGCTGGACGTGAAGGGCACGGCGCTCGCGTTTGTGCTCGCCCTGGTGCTCGGACTTTCCTGGTCCGACAGTAACGCACAGAAGAACCCAACCCCTCCCCCCGAGGACGGCAAACCCGGCATGGAGAGCACGCCGGCACCTCCGGTCAACCCGCCGACGCCGGAACCACGCCCGTCGCCGCCGTCGGACACCGCGCCTCCGGCCGACCCCACGCCGACGCCGACGACCACACCGTCGACCGGCGATGGCGATGTCGCCGTCCTTGCGACGAACGCGCAAGCGGCAGTGGCGCCGCTGTTGCCGCCGGGATTCACGGATGGTCTTCAGCCGTTCCTCAACGACGCGGCCAACGACGCGCCGGCCCTGACACTGGGGAACCAACTGCTCAGCCGGCGTCAACTCGCCCCGGCGGCCTGGATGTTCGCGCATGCGGTCGCGGCAAGTCCAAACGACCCGGTGGCCTTGAACAATCTCGGCATGACGCTCGCCGAACTCGGCCAATCCGACTTGTCGAGCCAGCAGGCCGATCTGATGGCCTCGGCCCTGACCTTGTTCGATCAGGCGCGCCAGATCGACCCATCCGTGGCCACCTACCAGGCCAACTACGGCCAGACGACGCGCCTGATGGACGCGGCCGGTCTTGGCGGCCCCGGCCTGGAGGCGGCGCGCCAGGCATTGGAAGCGGCGGTTGGCTTGCCGGACGTCTTGCCGCTGCATCGCCTGCATCTGGCCGAGGTTCTTGAGGCGCTGGGCGATCTGAACGGCGCGGCGGCCGTGCTCGCCACACTGCACGAAGAAAACCCGGTGCACCCGGCTTATCTGATCGGCATGCAGGGGGTCGGCGGCGGCCCCGGCGGCCAGTCTCTGCCCGCGCCCGACCGCAGCTATTGCAGCGTCAACTACGATTGCCAGCGGACCTGCCCGGTATCGATCATCGGCCGCATCCAGATCATCAACTGCGAGATCGCCCAGCAGGACGCCCAACTGGCCTGCCAGGCCGGGCAGCCCTACGCGCCGGGCTACAATTGCGATGAGGAGTTTCCGCAATTCGGCATTCTGATCCCCGGCCTGAACGCGGGCTTTTCCGTCCGTACGCCTTGGGGCGGCTTCGACGTGCTGCACCAGGGCGACCGGGTCGACTTCCGTTGGAGTTTCGGTCCCAGCTTTCCGGGCGGCGTCCGCCCGACGGTCAGCGGCGACGGCTCGTGGAACCCGTCCAGCGGCCTGTCGACCGGCGATACCAGGATCGGCATTACCTACAATGTCTTGAACGGCAACAGGATCGGTGCCGAAGCCGGCCGTTACGGCTTCCCGCCCATCTTTGTGCGCGCCGACGCCGGCACCGAGGGCGGCGAGCTTAGCGCCGGCGCCTACAATGGCACCGTGTGGTCGTACTAGACGCCATTACAGCCGACCTTTCCGCGGTTCGCGCATGGGCCAGGTGACAACGTCGGTCGAATCCCGCCTGGCGAGCGCGCGCGGCCGGCGCGACGAGCAGCCCAACATCCAACTGGCGGAGGATCTTGCGCGATCGGGCAACCGGGAGGGCGTCCGGCAGCTCGTCGGGGTTCTCGCCAACGGCAAGGGTCCGGCCAAGAGCGACGCGATTAAGGTCCTGTACGAGGTGGGCCAGCGCGATCCTTCCCTGATCGCCATCCACACGGATCCGCTGCTGGGCCTTCTGGCGGCGCGAAACAATCGCCTTGTCTGGGGGGCGCTGACGGCGCTGGCCTGCATTTGCGAAATTGCACCCGATCGCATCTTCGCCCACCTGGAAGCGATCTTGGCGGCCGCCGATAAGGGGTCCGTGATCGCCAAGGACCAGGCGTTTGCGATCCTCTTCAACCTCGTAGGGCGCGAGGGATACGCCGACCAGGTGATCCCGATCACGTTGTCCCGGCTGGAATCCGCCGCGATCAATCAACTGCCCATGTATGCCGAGCAGGCGGCCCGCGCCTTACCAGCGAAAAGTCGAACTGCTTTGCGGACCGTCTTGGAAAGCCGGCTAAACGATGAGATGCCGCCAAGCAAGCGCAGGCGGATAGAGACGGTACTGCGGCGCCTTGCGTAAAGTGACCTAGCGGTCCGGCAATTGGTCGAGGACAAAATCGGCGCGGCGCGGCGTCGGCGCCAAGGGCAACTCGACCAGCACATAGCCGGCTTCACGATAAGCAGCGCGCATGAGGTCGCCGAACGCGCGTGCCTCGCCAAAGGTCATCTTTCGTTCGTCATCCTGGCTGTAGATCGCGGGCCATGGCGGTGCGAAAAACACCTCACGGCGGTAGCGGTGTTGGTTTGAAGCCTCCAGCGCGGCGCGATCATCGGTGCCGAACAGGCGCGCATAGGCCACGATGTCTGGCACACCCCGGTCGAAGAAGAACGGTTCTGCCGCCTCCCGGCGGCTTTGCAAGTCTTCAATTGCCGTTGTGAGCATCAGCTCGGTGAAAAGAGCGGCGTCCCTGTCAGGCACGCCCTGGCCGTCGAGTTTGCGCTGTTGGGCCAAGACGCGGCGGGCCGGCTCGTCGACGCAGTCGAACCCCCGCGCGCGCAACTCGGCGATCAAGGCGGTCTTACCGGCGCCGGGCGGTCCGGTGAAGAGATGGTTTTGGGGCATATGAAATGTCCTTTCCCCGCCCGATGATGGGCGGATTGGCGGCAAGGCGCGCCGATGGCCGGCGCGCGATGCGGCAGTCAGATTTTGTGGGGAAGAGAGCGACGCGGTTCCGAGCGGGGAACGGCGAACGCGGGCTCGGTTCTATCCGGTCACCAGGCTGCCGTCAATCGGCAGGCGGCACCGGCTCCTTGCGCAGGGAAATGCGGCCGCGCAGCACCTCCGGCAGCAGGCGTGCGATGCGGATGGCGACCGAATGCTGCCAGGGGAATTCGCACAGGCGCTTTCGGCGTTCGATCGCGCGGTAGATCCGGGCCGCGGCATAGTCGGGTTCGACATTGAACGGGCCGGGATATTGATTGCCCTTGATGATGTTGGTGTTCACACCGCCCGGCCGCACCAGGGTCACATAGATGCCCTTCGGCCGCAGTTCCGGACGGCACGCCTCGACAAAGCGCTCGACCGCGGCCTTGGACCCGCAATAGCCGACCTTGCCGGGAAAGCCGACCAGGCCCGCCAGGCTGGACACGGCGACGATCTGGCCAGCGCCGCGCGCCAGCATCTCCGGCAGAACCTGATTGAACAGGTAGACCGTCCCTAGATAGTTGACGTCCGCCATCCTGGCCGCGTTTTCCAAGGCATCGCCGTCAGGCAGGCTGATGCCAGCATTGGCGACGGCCACGTCGGGTGGCGGCAGGTTTTCGCGCAGGCGGGCAAAGGCGTCGGCGAGGGCGTCGCGGTCGCTGACATCGGCCGCCGCCCAGGCGTTGGGGCCGGACAAGCTGGCGGCAACCCGTTCCAGGGCCTCGGCGCGACGCGCGATCAGCCCGACCGCAAACCCCTCACCCGACATCTTGCGCGCCAGCGCCGCACCGATGCCGTCGGACGCGCCCGTAATATAGACCGTGCGTCCGGCGACAGCAGTGCTCACACGTACCATTTCCTGAAATCGGCGGTCGCCCGATCGAGGGCGTCACGCAGCAGCGGAGACGGATCCGCGTAGCCGTAGAGCAGATCCCGGTGCAGCTGCGGATCTTTCTTGGCGTTCTGGTAAAGCACGTTGATGGCCTTTTTCACCGCGCGCTCGGACACCTTGAACAGCGCGATCATCGATGGCGGGTCGGTGGGCAGTTCGCCGAGATCGTCATAACCAACGCGGCGGCCGACAAAGCGGCCGACGGCGCCGCCCTTCTGCATCTCCTTCACCATGCGCATCAGCACCTTATAGGTCGCCGGCAGGGCCTCGACCTGAAGCCGCTTGCTGCCGAGATGCTCTTGAAAGACCTGACTGACCAGGTCGCCGCAAATCAGGCGCGTGGTATTCAGGAAGTCGATGGACTCAACGAGTTCTAGATGCTCCGACCAGGCGAAGTCGCTGGGCGCCAGCACCGGCCGGTCGATGTCGCTGACCTCGAAATCGATGGCCAGCAGGCCCGAGCCGAGATGCGACAGGGGCTTCGGCGGCTCCAGCCCCGTGTTCTTCAACAACAGATAAGACAGCTCCGAACAGGTCACCACATTCTCGTCGGCCAGATCCGGGTTGAAGCTGAAGTAGGGGTTGCGTTCCAGCACCTCCTCGGCCGCCTTGGTCAGCGCCGGGGCCTTGTCCGGCGTCATGTCGCGATGGCGGAAGATCTCGACGTAGGCGGTCTTGCGCGGATGCAACTCGCCGGACAGCGGCACGGCGCGAACGCCCGCCTCATGGGTTTCCAGAACGCACGGATACTTCGCACCTTCATGTTCCAGGAACACCAGGGTCGAGACATGCGTGACGTAGCGCCACGGGTGAAAGCAGACAGACGTCACCGTGAAGTCCGGCCGATTGATGACAGACAGGAAGACGTCCCCGGGGCGAAACTCGCGGCCGCGATAGATCACGCCGTGATCGGTGAATTGATAGTTGGCGAATTCGGGCTCGCTCATCCAGCCGGTCTGGCCCCAGTCCGAACGGCTCATCGGGTGGATTTCCGCGTCGCGACGCGGGCCTATCGCAGGGTAACCCTCCGGCGCCTTATCCCCGAGCGGCTGGGTTTCGAAAAACCGCTCGGCCGCTTCCCGCCAAGCGCCATTGCCGTTGCCCTTGTGATCTCGATAGCGCGACCACAGCACCGCCACGGCTTCGTCGGGAACCGCCACGTTCAGCGCGTTCAGGGTCGGAAACAGCGCGTCGTCCGCGGCGTCCCAGCCGTTTGAGCCATTGCCGACCAGGCTCAGCCCCTCAAGACGCGTCCGCATGAGGTCACGGCTTTCGCGCCACCGGTCGATTGCGTTCTTTCCTGAGACGTCCGTCAGACGCCGATGCCGGTTCTCCAGGTCCGCGATCGTCGTGTCCGGCGTTCGACCGGGGTCGGGTCGCACGCCGGCGATCTCGGTCGTCAACTCAGACATTCTCAACACCTCCACATCAACCAACCCGCCTTGGTGGCCAGCCCGCCGGCACGAACCCTGTCCCGGTTAGCGCCTTGTTAACCGCGAAACCGAGCCGGAATCCATGGCAATCAGCCCGCGCGGGCCAAACACAGCCGAACCATCAAAGCCTAAAAGCGATCTACCCGTGATACTTCAGTACAAAGTTGTCGAAACGGCGTTGATTTCAGAAGACAGGCCAAAAACTATGACTTTCAGTAGAGTGGTTCATTGCGGCAATTGATCGGAACGCGCGCGATCGACGCGTTGTTCGGCATCTCGATGACCATCTTCACGACCCGCGCGATCTCGTCCGGTTGGATCATGTCCGCCTTCGCCGGAATCTGAACCTCGGCGACCATGTCGGTGTTCACATAGCCGGGGCAGATGGCCGTTGCGCGAACACCATCCGACCAGCCCGTCTGGCGCGCGGAGTCGGTCAGCGCCACCACCGCAAACTTGGACATGGCGTAGCCCGACGAGTTCCCGACCGCGCGCAGCCCCGCCAGGGAGGCGAGATTGACGATGCGACCGGCACCGCGTTCCTTCAGATGCGGATAGGCCGCGCGCATCAGGCGCATTGGCCCCTTGACGTTGATTTCCCACATGTCGTCCAGCGCGGATTCATCCTCATCACGAAAGTCGTGAGTGCGCAGAATCCCGGCGGCATTGACGATCGCGTCGAGGCGGCCGAACCGGCCAATGGTCGCGGCCACCCAATCTGCCGGGCTTCGCCTGTCTCCCGCTTCATAGGCCGCGATCAGGCAACGTTTGGGATCGAAACTGTCCTTCATTCCAGCGCGCGCTTTTGGGTCGCGAACGCCGAGGCTCAAGTGGTAGCCGGCATCGTGCAAAAGGCGTGCGACTGCGCCGCCAATCCCCCGGTTTGCTCCCGAAACCATCACCACTTCTTGATGCAATCGTTCCATTGCCTGTTCCTTTGCACCGCACATCTATGCCGGACCACGCCAGCTGGACCCTTGACAACCCGGGCGTCTGGTTTCTCAGCGAAATGCCCGGTTCTGACCATCGCTTCATGCGAGAGGAGTGAACATGACACAGACCATGGCTTCCCCGGCGGCCCGCGTTTGGCCGTCGATCGACACCTACACCATCTGGACCATCTTGCTGGCCGGCGCCATGTCTACGGTGGCCTTCGACTATTTCGGCCAGAGCCTAAGCCCGATGCTCGGCTTTGCAAGCCTTGCGCCGGTTCCTTTGGCCAACCAGACCATCTCCGTCATCTTTGGCGCCGGTCATCGGCCGAGTGCGGAGCTGTTGCACTATTTCGCCGGCATGATTGCCTATCCGGTCGGATGGATGTTCATCTTTCAGCCGCTGGCGCGCAGGTTCACGCCGACCGTTCCGACCTGGATCGTGGCAATCGTCTACGGCGTCGCGCTGTGGGTGTTCGCCCTGTTCATCATGGCATCCCTGGTCGCCGGCAACCCGCCCTTCCTGAACTTCACGGGCATCACCTGGGTCGCCCTTGTCGGCCACGTGCTGTTCGCCGTGGTGACCGCCGCCATGGTTGGCTGGCGCGAGGCCAACCGACCCGGCTAGCGTCTGGTCAGGCTTCGAAGGGAAGGCCGACATACTCCTCCGCCAGGGCCGCCTGAGCGACCTTCGAGGCCGCGAGATGGTCGAACTGGTTCTGGCGGGTGCGCAGATCGAACGGCGTGTCGTCGGGGAAGCGGTGCAGCAGGCTGGTAAGCCACCAGGACAGCCGCTCCGCCCCCCAGACACGCCGTAGCGCCATGTCGGAATAACCATCCAGATAGGTCTGGCGGTTGTGCTTGTAGTGTTCCGTCAAGGCGCGGGACAGGTAGAACACGTCCGACACCGCCAGGTTCAAGCCCTTGGCCCCGGTCGGCGGCACGATATGGGCGGCGTCTCCCGCCAGCATCAGACTGCCATAGCGCATCGGTTCTGAAACGAAGCTGCGCAGCGGCGCGATGGATTTCTCGATCGAGGGGCCGGTGACGATTTGTGCGGCGACATCGGCGGGAAAGCGCGCCTTCAACTCGTCCCAGAACGCGTCGTCCGGCCAATCCTCGATCTTGGTGTCGAGATCGCACTGAATGTAGTAGCGGCTCAGTGTCGGGTTGCGCATGGAGGCGAGCGCAAAGCCGCGCTCGTGATAGGCATAGACGATGTCCGGCAGGGGCGGGGTCTCCGACATGATGCCCAGCCAGCCGAAGGGATAGATCTTCTCGAAGTTCTGCTGCACCGAAGCCGGTATCGCATGCCGGCTGACGCCGTGATAACCGTCGCAGCCGGCGATGTAGTCGCAATCGATCCGCTGTTCCTTGCCGTCCTTCTCAAACGTGATGTAGGGCGCATCGGACGCGATGTCGTGCAGCGTTACGTTGTCCGCCTCGTCGACTATGTGACCGCCCGCTTTCTCGCGCGCGGCGTAGAGGTCCTCGGTAATGGCGGTCTGGCCATAGGCCATCATCGACTTGCCGGTAAACGTGTTCGTGTCGATCAGAAAGCGCGGCCGGTCCTGCCAGTCGATGCCGATACCGTTATGCGGGTGGCCGTCGCGGTCCATGCGCTCGCCCAGGCCTACCTGGCGCAGTAGATCGACCGTGCCGGCCTCAAGAACGCCGGCGCGGATGCGCTGTAGGACATAGGCCTTGCTCTTGCGCTCGACCACGATGCTGTCGATGCCTTCCAAATCCAGCATGTGGGACAGCAGCAGGCCCGCCGGGCCGCCGCCGATGATGGCTATTTGAGTCCGCATTGTTCGCTCTTCTTCATCGATCGCGTCCCTGGTCGGACCAGTAGAGGCGCATCGGATTGTCGACCAGCAGGGCTTGTCGCTGGGCTGCTTCAGGCGCGATCCGGGGAATGAAATCGACCAGCGCGCCGTCGTCCGGAATGTGGGATTTCATGTTGGGGTGCGGCCAGTCGGTCCCCCATAAAACGCGATCGGGAAACGCCTCGACCAGAGCGCGGCCGAACGGCACAACATCGTCGTAGGGGGGGCCGTCGACGGTCAGCCGTTCCGGACAGCTCACCTTGGTCCAGAACCGGGGATGATCGGCCAGCAGGGTCATGAACCGTCTGAAATCGGCATGGTCGACGCCTTTGGTGACATCCGGACGGCCCATATGGTCGATCACGATCGTGCCCGGCAGGCTGGTCAGGAACGGTGCGAGTTCGACCAGATCAGCGGCCTCGAAATAGACCACGATGTGCCAGCCCAGCGGGGCGATCTTCTCCGCGATGCCCGTGAACACGCTCTTCGGCGTGGCGTCGACCAGCCGCTTGACGAAGTTGAAGCGCACGGCGCGCACACCCGCCGCGTCCATCGCCTGAAGCTCTTCGGCTGAGATATCCGGCCCGACCACGGCAACACCGCGCGCCAGATCACCGGCGGTGTGCAGCGCGTCCACCAACGCGCGGTTGTCGCGGCCGTGGCAGGACGCCTGGACGATGACATTGCGGGCAAACCCGAGATGGTCGCGAAGGGCGAACAGCGTGTCCTTGGGCGCATCGCACGGCGTGTATTTGCGCTCGGGCGCGTAAGGGAACTGGTCGGCCGGACCGAAGACATGGCAATGCGCATCGACGGCACCCGCCGGCGGAACGAAGTCCGGCGTCGACGGGTTGGCATGAAACGGCAGATAGTCCAGGTCCATCAGGCGTCCCCCGTCGATGCGGCGAACACCATGCCGTCGAACAGCTTTCGCGCCGTCCGCAGGATGGCCGCGTCAGCGACATCGCCGTCGTCGCCGATCGTCACCTGAACGACCGAGGCGCCGATCGGGTGCTCGATGGCCAGATCCTTCACCCTCCCGGAGGGGATGTCGGCGACCGCCGCCGCGGGCGCGCCCGGCTGCAGGCACGCCGTCGCGACGCTCACCGCGCCCAGCACGCCGATCGACGCGTGGCAACGATGCGGAATGAACGTACGCGTCGAGATCGCGCCGCCGTGCCGGGGCGGGCTGACCAAACTCATCTTGGGCACGGACAAATCCTTGACGTCGCCAAGGTTCATCACCGGGCCTGCCTGCAGGCGGATCGCCTCCAGACGTTCCTTCAGCGCGACGTTCGCATCGAGGTCTTCCCGGGCCTCATCCCCCGCCAGACCAAAATCGCCGGCCAGCAAGACCACCGTCGGCATACCGTTGTCGATGCAGGTGACCTCGACACCGTCAAAGACGTCGACCGCGCTGCCGGTCGGCAGCAGGGCGCCGCAACTTGACCCGGCCGTGTCCCGAAAGCTCAGCGGCACCGGGGCCGACGAACCAGGGACGCCGTCAATCCGGGCCGTCCCATCGTACGAAACGACGCCCCCGGGCGTCTGCACGCGGGCCACGGCCACCTGCTCGGTGTTTTCCATGAAGATGGCGACGTTGGTTTCATCGCCCTGCGCTGGGATCAGGCCGCGCTCGATGGCGAACGGGCCGACACCGGCCAGCATATTCCCGCAATTCTGGGCGTCGGTGACGATCGGCCGATCGACGAAGACCTGCAGGAAAAGAAAGTCGACATCAATGCCGTCGCGCGCCGACCGCTTCACTACCGCGACCTTCGAGGTCAGGGGGTCCGTACCGCCCATCCCGTCGATCTGGCGCGGATCGGGCGAGCCCATGACCCCCAGCAGGAAAGCGTCGCGCGCCGCCGCCTCCGCCGGCAGATCCTCGGCGAGAAAGAAGCCGCCCTTTGACGTGCCGCCGCGCATCCACATGCACGGCGCGGCATCAGACATATCTCAAGCCCTTGTCCGCGAGCCGACCACGCATGTCGTAGAGGTCGAGCCCGAGTTCGCCGGCGGCGAGACGGGCACGCTTTTCGTCCTCCTTGGCCAGCCGGTCGCGCGCCTTGGCCAGCACCTGTTCGCCGTCTTCCCGCCGCACAACACAAACGCCGTCATCGTCGGCCACGACGATATCGCCGGGAGTGACCATCGCGCCAGCGCACACAACGGGCACGTTGACCGATCCGACCGTCTCCTTGACCGTGCCCTGGGCGCACACCGCCTTCGACCAGACCGGAAAGCCCATCTCCGTCAAGTCCGCAACGTCGCGAACCCCGGCATCGATCACCAGGCCCAGACAGCCGCGCGCCTTTGCCGACGTTGCCAACAGATCGCCGAAATAGCCCGCGTCCGACGGCGATGTGGTTGCCAGCACCAGGATATCGCCCGGCGTAAGCTGTTCGATCGCGACATGCAGCATCCAGTTGTCGCCGGGCGGCGCCAGGATCGTCACAGCCGAGGCGCCGATCCTGGCACCGGAATAGATCGGCCGCATGTAGGAGGCGAGCAGCCCCGTTCTGCCTTGCGCCTCGTGCACGGTCGCAACGCCGCAGTCGCCCAATGCCTTCACGATGTCCGGGTCGGAACGCGGGATGGTCTGGACAACGACGCCCATCAGAGTTCGTCCACCGTGCGCGGATAGATCGACTGAAAGCCCTCCGCATAGCGCGCGTTGCGGCCGCCGGCCTGGCCGCCCGAATTACGCCGGAAGTGGTTGCCGCGATTCTCGGCGACGTTGGTGTAGTAGGCCCAGAGATGCTCCTGGCCGGCCATACACTCGATCGCCGCGCGCTTCCTGTCCCAGACCTCCGTGATGTCCAGGAAGACGTCAGGCTTCCAGCCCATCTGCTCGGTCTGGTGCGGCTCGAACAGATAAAGCTGCGGCGCGCCTAGCACCTTTTCGCCGGGATTGTGGCCCCAGGCCTGGGCGATCATGCGGCACTCCATCGCCACCTTGGTCGCGTACATATGGTCGGTGTTGTAGGGGTCGTAGAGCGAGTGGCTGAGCATGAAGCTGGGCTGAACCGCGCGGATGATTTCGACCAGACGGAACTTCGCGTCGCGATCCAACTCCAGCGGGTAATCGCCGAGATCGAAGAACTGAATGTCGTGCGCGTCGAGCGCCTGGGCGGCCGCCTCGGCCTCAACGCGTCTGGCGGCCTTCACCTCTTCAAGCGTGGCGCCCTGCTTCCACAGTTTGGCGGACTCCCCTCGCTCGCCATAGGACAAGCAGACGATCGTGACCTCATAGCCGCGCTGTTGATGCAAGGCGATGGCGCCGCCGGCGCGCCAGACGAAATCGGCCGCGTGGGCGCTGATGACCAGCGCCGTCTTTTTGTCGGTCATGAACCGCCTCCCCGGGGATCCGACCTCTACTGTCGATCAACACCCGCGCAACCGCCATTCGAATCCCGGTGTCACATAATAAGGTTTTGCTATAGTGGTGCCCAGGATGATGGACATTCGGACAGCCAATCTGCGGCATCTGCGAGCGTTTCGCGAGGTCGTACGCTGCCAAAGCGTCAGCCAGGCGGCTGAACGCGTACACCTGTCGCAACCGGCGATCACCCAGGCGATCACCAAGCTGGAAGGCCAGCTCGGGCTGCCGCTTTTCGAGCGGCGCAGCGCCGGCATGTTCGCGACCCGGGCGGGCGAGTTGTTTCACGAGCGCGTCGATCGCGCCCTGCGGCTCATCGAAACCGGCGCCCAGCAAGGCCGGCGGTTGAGCCAAAAGAGCGGGTCCAGGGGCTTTGCCCACTTCGAACAGCTGCTGACCAGCGCCCAGCTGCGCGCCCTGATCGCGGTCGCCGATACGGGCAATTTCAGCCTGGCGGCCCGCGCCGTCGGCATCTCGCAACCCTCGCTTCACCGGGCGGCGCGCGATCTCGAACGATTGGCGGGGATGCGGCTGTTTGAACGGCATAGCCAAGGCATTGCCCTCACGAAGCCCGCGCGCCTGCTGGTGCAGTTCGCCAAGCTAGCCTTCGCGGAACTGGATCAAGGCACGCACGAGGTCACCGCGCTTCAGGGACGCGATACGGGCCGCATTGTCATCGGCACCATGCCGTTGGCGCGCAGTTATATCCTGCCCAGATCCATCCACGATATGCTGGCCAAGCGCCCGGACGTACGCATCAGCGTGGTCGATGGGCCTTATGACGATCTTTTGCATGGTCTGCGCCACGGCGAAATCGATCTCCTGATCGGCGCCCTGCGCGAGCCGGTGCCGATCGACGACGTACGTCAGGAGACGCTGTTTCACGACGCGCTCGCTGTCGTCGGCCGAACGAACCACCCTTTGCGGCCGCACAAGCGGATCACAAGACAGCAACTGGCCGGCTTTCCCTGGGTCGTGCCCCGCCGCGGCACGCCCACGCGCGACCACTTCGACCGACTGTTCGATGGCGACGGCCCTGCGGGCATCATCGAGTCCAGTTCGCTCGTTCTCGTGCGCGGCCTGTTGCTCAACAGCGATCGACTGACCTTGATCTCTCGCCACCAGATCCGCCACGAGGAAGATCTCGGATTGTTGACCCATCTCGACGTTGATCTCGGGCCGACGGAGCGGCCGATCGGGCTGACGTTTCGGCGGGACTGGCGACCCACGGCAACACAAGAGATGTTCATCGACTGTGTCCGGCGGGCCTCGGCCTGACGGCTGCGTCTGTCCGAAACTATTCAAAAAACGAATAGCAGCCTCCGTCATTGAATTTGGTCCGACATCAACCGAATGATAGGCTCCACCGGCGATGAGATGCTGGCGCGGAGCTTGCCTGGCCCTTTCATGACCGAGGAAACAGCGAGAGTAGCCTTCATCGGCTTCGGCGAAGCAGCGTCGGCGTTCGCAGCAGGTTGGCGTGGCAGCGTGTCCGTCGACTACACAGCCTACGACGTCAAGACGGACTCACCGAACGCTGCCGTTCGTGCGGCAAAGCAGGCCGATTACGCGGCTGACACGGTAACAGGGTGCACCACGCTCGACGAAGCCCTCGACAGGCGGCCGCTGGTGTTCTCCCTGGTGACACCCGATCAAGCCCTGATCGCCGCACAAGCCGCGGCCGCGCGGCTGATGCCAAACGCGCTCTACCTCGACGGCAACTCGTGCTCCCCCGGCACCAAGAGGCGGGCGGCGTCGGTTATCGACGATGCCGGCGGGCGCTATGTCGATGTCGCGATCATGGCGCCTGTGTCAGCGGCGGGGCACAAGACGCCGCTGCTGATCAGCGGGGCGCACGCTTCCTCGGCGCTCGCAGAACTGGACGCCCTGGATATGGTCGCCGACGTCGCGGAAGGCCTTGTTGGCACGGCCTCGTCGGTCAAGATGGTGCGTTCGGTCATGATCAAGGGCCTTGAGGCCCTGATGGCCGAATGCGTGCTCGCCGGGCGTCTGGCTGGGGTTGACGAAACGGTCCTCTCCTCATTGGCCAAGACGTTTCCCGGCATCGACTGGCCGAAGACCGCCTCCTACATGTTGGAACGGGCGGCCACACACGGCGTGCGCCGCGCCGCCGAGATGGGCGAGGTGGCGGCCGCCTTGCGCGAGCTTGGCCTCAATGGGCCCATGACGCGCGCCGCCGCCGAGTGGCAGGCCGCGATCGGCTCCCTCGCCATCGATCTTGCCGAAGACAGCTATCAATCCCGGGCCGACGCCATTTTGGCCGGTCTGAAACCCGACACGAAACTACGGGCACTGCCATGAAACCGAAGAAGGACTATGCCGATATCCCCGGCACGTACGTGTTCGATGGGGAGCACAGCCAGAAGGGCTATCACCTGAACATGTTCTGCATGTCGCTGAACAAGCCGGAAAACCGCGACGCGTTTCGCGCCGATCCCGACGCCTACCTGGCGAAGTACCCGCTGACCGACGACATGATCAAGGCGATCAAGGAGCGCGACTGGCTGGGCATGCTGCGGCTGGGCGGCAACATCTACTACACCTTCAAGCTGGCGATCTTCGACCGGCTGACCATGCAGGCGGTCGGCGGCGCCATGTCCGGCATCACGGAAGAGGAATTCCGCCAGATGATGATCGATGGCGGCCGCCCGATCGACGGCAACCGTTACACTTCGGAGCAGCAGTAATGGCCAGAATCATAGCGGGGCTGGGCACGTCGCACGTGCCGGCGATCGGCGCGGCAATGGACCACGACAAGACCCAGACACCCTATTGGAAGCCGCTGTTCGACGGCTATGGCGCGGCGCGGGAGTGGCTGGCCGAGACCGATCCGGACGTCGTGATCGTCGTCTTCAACGACCATGCCTCGGCCTTCTCGCTGGAACTGATCCCGACCTTCACCATCGGCGTCGCACCGGAATTCCAGCCCGCCGATGAAGGCTATGGCCCGCGCCAGGTGCCGGTCGTCGAGGGGCATCCGAGACTGGCCTGGCATCTGGCGGAGTCGCTGATCCTCGACGAATTCGACATGACCATCGCCAACGAGATGCCGGTGGATCACGGGCTGACCGTGCCGCTGTCGATCGCCTGCGGCCAGCCTGAGGCCTGGCCCTTCAAGGTCATCCCCTTGGCCGTGAACGTGGTGCAATACCCGCCTCCGACCGGCCATCGCTGCTTCAGCCTCGGTCGCGCGATCCGGCGGGCGGTGGAGAGCTTTGATGAGGATCTGAAGGTCGTCATCTTCGGCACCGGCGGTATGTCTCACCAGCTTCAGGGCGAGCGGGCCGGCCTTGTGAACAAGGCGTTCGACACGGCGTTCCTGGACGGCATGACAGGCGACGTCGACCGTCTGACCAAGCTCAGCCACACCGAATACCTGCGAGAGGCGGGGTCCGAGGGCATCGAGCTGGTCATGTGGCTGATCATGCGCGGCGCCCTGGCCGACGACGTTAAGGAGGTCTATCGCCACTATCATATTCCGGCATCGAACACGGCCGCCGGCCTGATCGTGCTTGAGAATCAGCCGTGAGGCTTTGCGTCGCCGGCGCGGCCGGTGCGTTCGGGCGCAAGCATCTGGACGCGCTGGCCCAGATCGAGGAGGCGGAGGTCGTCTCGGTCGTCGGCGGCGTACCGGACGATATCGACACGTTCGCCCGCGAACGCGGCATCGGCCACGCCACCAAGGATCTGGCGGAAAGCCTGGCCCGCGACGATGTCGAGGCGGTCATCCTGGCAACGCCGACCCCGCTGCACGCCGAGCAGGCCATCGCCTGCATGCGCGCCGGCAAGCATGTGCTGGTCGAAATCCCGATGGCGGAAAGCTTGACGGAGTCTGAGGCCGTCGTTCAGGCACAGCGCGAAACCGGGCTGGTCGCCATGGCCGGCCATGTCCGCCGCTTCAACCCCAGCCATCAATGGCTGCACAGCAAGATCGCGGCCGGTGATCTCACCATCCAGCAGCTTGAGGTGCAGACCTTCTTCTTCCGGCGCAGCAATCTGAATGCGCTGGGTGAGCCGCGGTCCTGGACCGACCATCTGCTGTGGCACCATGCCTGCCACACGGTCGACCTGTTCCAGTACCAGACCGGCGAGACCGTCGCCCAAGCCTTCGGCCTGCAGGGCCCGCCGCATCCGGATATGGGCATCGCCATGGATATGGTCATCGGCATGAAGGTGCCGTCCGGCGCGATCTGCACCCTGTCCCTGTCGTTCAACAATGACGGCCCGTTCGGCACCTTCTTTCGCTATATCTGTGACAACGGCACCTACATCGCCCGCTATGACGATCTCGTCGACGGCAAGGAAAACCCGATCGACCTCAGCGGCGTCGCTGTCTCGTCCAACGGCATCGAACTGATCGACCGCGAATTCATCGGCGCGATCAGGCAAGGCCGCGAACCCAACGCCAGCGTCGCCCAATGCCTGCCGGCCATGCGCACGCTGGATCTGATTGAACGGAGCTTTCCGGCATAAGCTCGGCCACCGGCGGGTTTGGGGCCGGCGCCGTCTTCTGCTAGATCGGCAGGCATGTCCGCGGACCGACCCGAATCCGGAACCATCTTGGCCGCCGATGTCGGCGGTTCGTTCATCCGCATGGCGGAGGTCACTCTGCCGTCGTTCGAGGTTGGACAGACGGTTGAGCGGCAAACGCCGACCGACAACGCGGAGCACTTCTTGGCGAGCACGGCCGAGGCGGTGTCGCAACTCGGCGGCATCAAACCGTCCGTCGCGCCGCTCGCGATCACGATTGCCGGCCTCATTCACCCCCAAAGCCGCGTCGTCACGAGCGCCAACATCCCCTGCGTGAACGGCATCGATCTGGAACGCGCCCTGTCAGAACGGCTTCATCGACGGGTGGTGTTGCTGAACGACGCAAACGCCTTTGCATTGGCCGAGGCCTCGATCGGTGTCGGACGCGGACACGCCATTGTCTTCGGCGCGGTGCTCGGCACCGGCATTGGCGGCGGGCTGATCATGGACGGACGCGTCATCGATGGTGCTTGGGGCATTGCGGGCGAATGGGGCCACGGCCCGATCGCCAATCAGCAGCCGGCCAGTCTGGACCAACCGCTGCCTCGCCTGCCCTGCGGCTGCGGCCAGACCGGCTGCGTCGACACGTTTGGCGGCGCGCGCGGCCTGGAAAGGCTGCATCGCACTCTTGGCCACGCGCCCGCAACCAGCCTAGACATTGTCGGCGGCTGGAAGTCGAGGCAGCCCGACTGTACGCAGTCCATCGCCATCTGGGCCGAGATGGTGTCGGAACCTCTGACCCTGGCAATCAACGTCACCGGCGCGTCGCTGGTTCCAACTGGGGGTGGTCTCGGGTCGGACCCGGACCTCATGGCCTTGCTGGACAGCGAGGTTCGCGCCCGGATTCCACATGCCACGACCGAGCCCGTCGTGGTGCCCGGCCTGCTCAAAGGCAATGCGGGGCTGATCGGTGCGGCGCTGCTTGGACGCGAGACGCTTCGAGAAACGGAATGAGTGATACGACACCAACGCTGGAAATCTGCGTCGACAGCCACGCTGGACTGGACGCCGCGATCGAGGGCGGTGCAGACAGGATCGAGCTCTGCGCAGCCTTGGACCTAGGCGGGTTATCGCCACAGCTGTCGCTGCTGAAGGCAGCGCAAAACTGCCCCGTGCCCGTCTATTGCATGGTCCGCCTCCGACCCGGCGACTTCGTTTTCTCTTCCGCCGAGATCGCCGGCATGTGCGCCGAGATCGCCCAGATCCGCGAACTCGGCCACGCCGGCGTCGTGCTGGGCGCCGGTTCGCCGGACGGGCTGGATGTCACCGCCCTCCAAACGCTGGCCACGGCCGCCGAGGGCCTCGGCCGCACACTGCACCGGGTCGTCGATACGCTGACGGACCGTGATCCTGTGATCGGCGTCGCCGCCAACCTGGGTTTCGAGCGGGTCCTCACCTCCGGCGGCATGCCGAAGGCAGTCGACGGCGTCGACGCCATCGCGTCGATGGTCGCGGCGGCACCCAATGGGCTGTCGATCATGCCGGGCGGCGGAGTAAGCCCCGACAACGCCGCCGACATCTTGAGGCGGACGGGCGCGCGCGAAATCCATGCCTCGGCCCGATCGCGGATCACAGACGCCTCGCCGGAATTGCGGCGGCTTGGCTTTGCCAGCGATCAGGATCGGACCATCGATCCGGCGACAGTTCGCGCGTTGAAACAGGCGGTGCGCACCGCCCGCTAAGCAGCATCGCCCTTCGGGTCAGATAACGGCCGGACGACGATCAAGCGCGGTCCACGTGCGGCTTGACCACCTGGCGGATCGCTTCGCCATTTGCCAAGCGTTCCATCAGGATGTTGATGTCGCTCAACGGGCTGACCGATGTCAGCAGCCGATCGATGGGCAAGCGTCCGGCCTTCCAAAGGCCGATCAGGCAAGGAATGTCCCGGCGGCCGATGGCGGAGCCCATGTAGCTGCCAATCAACGTCTTGCCATCACCGACCAGCGATACAGGCGCAATCGACAACTCGTCTTTCGGATTGGGCAGACCGACGGTCACGACGCGACCGCCACGCCGAACGCTGTTGTAGGCCTGTTTAAGCGCGGCAACACTGCCAACCGTTTCAACCGCGACGTCGAAGCCGCGTGGCGCCGATGCCGAACGAGCCGCGTCGAAGTCGTCCGGCGTTACGGCCTGGGCGGCGCCCAGGTCGGTCGCCAACGCGCACTTGTGGACCACCGGGTCGACCCCAACGATCGGATTGGCGCCGGCCGCCACGCCGCCGAGCACAGCGGCCATCCCAATGCCGCCCAGACCGAACACCGCGAGGCTTTCGCCTGGCCTAACCTTGGCGGAGTTGATCACCGCGCCGACGCCGGTAAGCACCGCGCAGCCAAACAGCGCGGCAATCTCCGGCGTGATATCTTTCGGCACCTTCACGGCAGACCGCCTGTCGACCACCGCGTGCCCGGCGAACGCCGAAACGCCCAGATGGTGGTTGACGGCCCGACCGGCATGCGACAGTCGGCGACCGCCACGCAACAGCACGCCCGCGCCGTTGGCCTGGGACCCGGGTTCGCACAGATAGCTCTCGCCCGTGACACACGGCAGACATCGACCGCAAGTCGGTAGGAACGTCAGCACCACGGTATCGCCCGGGGCGAACTCATCATCCTCGCCGCCGGTCTCCAACACCGTTGCCGCCGCCTCGTGCCCCAGGACCATCGGCAGCGGCCTGGGCCGGTTGCCATCGATCACCGACAGGTCGGAATGGCACAGTCCGGCGGCATCGATCCTGATCAGCAGTTCACCGGGCTGTGGCGGCGCGAGCTCAACATCCACCAGTTTCAGCGGTTGGCTTTTGCCATAAGGGCGATCGGCCGACTCCGCTTCAAGGATCGCCGCAACGGTCATTGTCATTGTCAATTGGACCTTCTCGATGGGCGGGAAACTGACACCGTACCCGGTAGGCACCCAGGCACCATCGAAGAGACTGACCAATGCTTCGAGTTAGTCAACCAGCCAAATGGGCATCGAGCTGATGGTCGATGCGATCGAGAAAGCGCTCCAGATGCGCCACCATCGCCATCGTCATCGGCGAGAGTTGGCGTTGCGAGGGAATGATGATGCCCATGCGCAGATTGGCGAGATGGGGTTCGGCAAGGGGGACATGCACCAGTTCACCATTGGCCACCTCGCGCAGGAAGGCGACCGGCGTGAAGAACGCGATGCCCACACCCTGCTTGATCAGACGCTTGTGCAAATCCATTGAGTTACTGATCAGCTTGGGACGTACGCGTGTACGTGCGGCGTTCAACTCCGCCTCCAACACCGGGCTGAGCGGCAGGATGTCGGGCTGCATGAACAGCGGGTAGTCAAGGCAATCCGGCACCGACAAGGAACTGCGGTTGGCCAGCGGATGGTCCGGTCGCATGACCACGCCCATGGGCGTCGCGATTTCGCGCACCGTACGGACCACGGTCTGCCGTTCTGGGACGAACGAGATGGCGATGTCGGCGTTGCCCGACGCCAACTCCTTCGTGACATCGGCCGGCCCAGCCGCCACGACGGCGTAGGTCACGTCGGGATAGGTGTCGTGAAAGGCGGCGATCGCTTCCGGCAGGACATCGACCATCAGGGAATCGATGGCGATGATCCGGATATTGCCGGTCTTCAGCCCCTTCAGATCCTCGATCTCGTCTCGGACCCGTTCGAAGTCCAGCAACGTGCTGTTGGCGTGGCTCAGCAGCAGCTCGCCGGCCGCCGTCAGCCGCACGCCACCCGGCACGCGGTAGAACAAGGGGGTGCCCAGCTCGTCCTCCAGGTTGATGATCTGGCGATTGACCGCCGACGAGGCGACATGCAGCACGTCGGCCGCCTTGCGGATCGAGCCGCGCCGCGCGACCTCGATGAAGTAGCGAAGGACGGCGGCGTGCATCAGTGCCGGTTTAGCTGGCCTGCTTCAGGATATCGGGATCGTCGATCTCAACCGGCCCAATGCGGCTGGCCCCGCCGGGTGAGCCCAAACCGCTTACCGAGGCGTCGAAGAACCGCCGGTTGATCTCGGTGAACACCGTCATGTCTTTCGGCACATCATCCCCGTGATAGATCGCCTCGACCGGGCAGACCGTCTCGCACAGGCCGCAGGCGATGCATTCGTCGGGCTGAATGTAGAACATGCGCCCGCCTTCATAAATGCAGTCGACCGGGCAGACATCAACACAGGTGCCGTCCTTCACGTCGATACAGGGCGCGGTGATCACGTAGGTCATGGTGAACACATGCTCAGCGGCCTTGCCAGTTCGGCCGACGCTTTTCGACGAAGGCCTTCATGCCTTCCTCGCGATCCGCCGCCAGGAAGGCATCCGTCAGTTCCGGCAGCCGACGGCCCATCGCATCCTCCACCGAAAGATGGGCGGTCTGGCGCACGACCGCCTTCACCGCGCGCAGGCTGTGGGGGGCACAGTGCAGGATCTGGTCGACCCAGCGGTCGACGGTTTGGTCAAGCTCGGCCTGGCCGACAACCTCGTTGATCAGGCCGAACTCCAGGGCCTCGGCCGCCTTGAACCGGCCGCCCGTCAGCAGGATGCCCATTGCCCGCCGATACGGGATGTGCCGGGCAAGCTGTACCATGCCGCCATCGAGCGGAATGAAGCCAATGCGTGGTTCGGGCAGACCGAACGTCGCGTTGTCGCTGGCCACCACGATGTCGCAGCCCAGCATCATTTCGAAGCCGCCGCCAAGCGCATGTCCGTTGACGCGACCGATGACGGGTACCGTCAGGCTGTTGCGCGTAGCGATGCCACCAAAGCCGCCGGGGCGTGGCGCCAGCCAATAGTTGACGCCGCCCTGGTCGCCCTCCGCCGCGGCCTTCACATCGGCGCCGACGCAAAACGCCTTCTCGCCCGCACCCGTCAGCACCGCGCACCAGATATCGTCCCGCGACTCGATGTCGGACCAGACGCGCTGCAGCTCGTGCTCGGTCGCCTCGTCGACGGCGTTCAGCCGATCCGGCCGATCGATGGTTATCCGGGCGATATGGTCGGCGACCTCGTAATGGACCGTCATGCCACCACGCCATCCTGGCGCAGGCTGCTGATGCGGGCATCGTCCAGCCCGATCTCGCGCAGGATCTGGTCGGTCTGCTCGCCCAGCAGCGGTGGTGGAACCCGGATCGCGACCTCCGCGTCGGACAGATGCACCGGCTGGCCGATCTGGCGCATCGGCTCGCCGCCGTTGGCGTATTCCAGGATCATGCCGTTATGGTGGGTCTGCGGGTCCTCCAAGGCCTCGGTCAGGGTCTTGACCGGCGAGCACAACAGATCCTGCCCCTCCAGCCGCTCGATCCAGTGGGTCGTGGTGTTGGACGCAAAGCGCTCACGGAAAGTGGCCTGCAACAGTCGGCGATGAACCCGCTGGACCTCCAGGGTCGGGTACTTGCCCGACAGGTCTTCGATCTCCAGCGCTGTGCAGATGTCGCGTAGAGGGTTTTCCTTAAACGCGCCGACCATGACCACGGCACCGTCGGTGGTCTCAAACACGCCGGACAGCGGCATGGCGGCCCAGTTCAGCTCGATGCCCTCGGCCATCTCCATGGACGCTTCCTGCATCTGCATGGCCAGGATGCTGTCATAGAGCGAGACCTCGACCTTCTGGCCCTTGCCCGTCTTCTCCCGCGCCAACAGCGCCAGCAGAACGCCCTGGACCAGATGCATGCCGGCGGAATAGTCGCATAGCGTGGTCGGATAGATCGCCAGCGGATGGTCCGGGTCGGCCTTGCGCGCCATGACGCCGCTCATGGCCTGGGCCAGCACGTCCTGGCCGCCCTTGTGCTGATACGGGCCGGACGAGCCAAAGCCGGAGCCGAAGGCCCAGATCAGGCCCGGATTGTCCTTCGACAGGTCTTCGTAGCCGAGACCCAATCGCTCCATGACGCCAGGGCGGAAGTTGCTGACGACAACGTCGGCATCACGGATCAGGTCGCGCGCCAGCGCCTTGCCGGCATCGCCGCGCATATCCAGCGCGATGGAGCGCTTGTTGCGGTTCAGCGAGCAGAAGACGGGGTTGTCGGAATTGCCGCGCTTCTCCACGGCCCAGCGCGACAGATCGCCGGACCCCTTGCGTTCGACCTTGATCACTTCGGCACCGAAATCGCCCAGCGTCTGGGTCGCGCACGGCCCCAGCATGACCTGGGTGAAGTCGATCACCTTGATGCCGGAAAGCGGCAGGGTTTGCTGATCCATCATGAACTCTCGGACTTCTGGCCGGTTACTCGGCGGCGATGGGGATGTTGGCGTTGGCCGACGGGATGTCGCCCGGATCGGCGCCCTGCTTGCGCATCTGACGCTGGATCGCTGCCGGATCGACGTCGCGCAGACGCACGCCACCCTGCAGGGCCAAGGCGGCGGCGACGCCAACCGCCTCACCCTGCAGCATGCAGGGCGGGATCTCGCGCGACATGCGCTGGGCCTCCGGCGTGGCGGAATAGTGCCGGCCGGCAACGATCAGGTTCTCGACATCGCGCGGCAAGAGGGCGCGGTACGGGGTGTAATAGTCGCGGCCACGGCAGACGGTGTCCGGGAAGTGCACCCGGTTCACCACATCGTCCTTGGTGACGACATACTCGCCTTCCAGCAGGCGGGTCTGGCGCACGCCGATCTGTTCGGCCGTGCCCAGCAGGTAGCTGTTCTCGAAACCCGGCAGGTTCTTCTGGACGAAGGCGACCAGCCGTTCGATGCGGCCTCTGCCGTCGAACTCCGCCGCCGTCAGATGTTCGACCGACATGCCGTCATAGCCGGTCATGTGCGGGCAATTGCACCAGACGATGCCGGGCAGCGGCGTCTTCAGCCACCATCTGGCCCACGAGCCGCCGATGATGCGCTTGGCCGCCCGGTCGATCGCCTTGAACTCGTCCGGATGTTCCCACTCAAACGCCTCCGCCTTGTCGGTATCGACATCGCCAAGGCGGAACACGGTGGTGACGATGTAGGCGCCGGTGCCGTGGGCCGCGCCGGCACGCGAGGCCACGTCAAGGTCGCCCGTGGCGTCGATCACCACGTCACCGAGAATGGCCTGGCGCCCCATCTTGGTCTCGCAGATCACACCCTTGATCGCGCCATCCTCGACGATGGGTTCGGAGAACCAGGAATGCAGGCGCAGATTGATCCCCGCCTCCTGGATCAGGTTGTTGGAGACCCGCTTCCAGCCATCCGGGTCGAAGGCGACGGCGAAGATGATGGGTTCCGGCTGGCTTGGGACATGGAAGTCGAACGCGCCCCAGCGCGCCCACTTGCGATACACGTCCCAATTGGTCTTGCGGTCCTCCTCCGGTGGATAGACGGCAAGGCCCAGCGCCTTCATACGCTCGACCATCTCCATCACGATGCCGGTGACCGTGATCTCCTGGCCGTTCACCATGTCGTCCAGCACAAGCACCATGCCGCCGGACGCCATGCCGCCGAGATGGGGGTAGCGTTCCAGCAACGTCACCGAGGCGCCGTTCCTGGCCGCCGATACCGCGGCCCCGACACCGGCCGAGCCGCCGCCGACCACGACGACATCGGATTTCACGATTGCCGGCACCTCGCGGGCGGCTTCATGCACCGTTTTCAGTTCAGTCATCTGCCTATCTCTTCCTTAGCGTCGGCGCGGGCCTAGACGGCCGCCGCATCGACCTTCCAGCGGATCAGCCTGCGTTCCAGCAGGGTGACGATGGTGAACAGCACGACGGCCAGCGAGGCCGCCAGGATCACCGTGGCGTACAACAGCGGGGAGCGGAAATTATAGGTCGCCTCGATAATCAAGGCGCCGAGGCCGACATTGGAGCCTATCCACTCACCCACGATCGCGCCGATGACACAGGTCGTCGAGGCGATCTTCAAGGCGGCGAACAGGAACGGCAGCGACGAGGGCAGCCGCACCCGCATCAGCACCTCCCACCGGCTGGCCGACAGCACATGCATCAGCTCCAACGTCGCCGGATTGACCGCCTTCAGGCCGCGCGTGACGTTCACCAGCGTCGGGAAAAAGCAGATAAGCGCCGCGATGATGATCTTGGGCGTAAAGCCATTGCCGAAGATCAGGACCAGGATCGGCGCGATGGCGATGATCGGGATCGTGTTGATGAAAACCGCGATCGGATAGAAGGCGCGTTCGGCCAGCCGACTGTGCACGAATCCGACGGCGATCAACACCGCGATCGTGTTGCCGAGCGCGAACCCGGCGAGGCTCTCCAGCGCCGTCGGCCACAGGTTCGTCAAAAGCATCGGCCAGCGTTCGACCATCGTGGCCACGACCTCGCCGGGACCCGGCGCGATGAAGGTCGGCACCTCGAAGCCGACGACGATCAGTTCCCACAGCACCAGAATGCCGACCACAGCGGCCAAAGGCGGCCACCGGTCGCGCCAGGTCTTGGCCTTGCGCTGTCTGACCTTTTCGCGCCCTGCCGCCGTCGTATCCGATGCGGCTTCCTGTTGGTCTACGACAGCCATCTCAACAGGTCTCCAAGACCTGGCGCAGATGGGCCGCGCGCTCGATGAACTCCGGCTGGTCGCGCAGGCCCAGATGGCGCGGGTAGGGCAGGTCGATGTCGACCACCTCACGCACCCGGCCGGGATTGGCGGCCAGCATCAGAACGCGTTGGCCCAGAAAGACGGCCTCGGGAATGCTGTGGGTGACGAACAGGATGGTCGTGCCCGTTTCCTGCCAGATGCGCAGCAGTTCGACGTTCAATTGATCACGCTTGATCTCGTCCAGGGCACCGAACGGTTCGTCCATCAACAGGATCTTCGGGTGGCAGATCAGCGCACGGGCAATGGCCACCCGCTGGCGCATGCCGCCGGACAGCTCGTGCGGCAACGCCCGCTCTCGGCCCTTCAGGCCGACCATGGCCAGCAGCTCTTCGGCCGGCACCGGTGCGTCGATGATCGCGCCATTGCCGCGCCCGACCTCCAGCGGCAGGCGGATATTGTCGATCACCGACAGCCAGGGCATCAGGGTCGCGTCCTGAAAGACGAACGAGATCTGCCGGGCGCGCCTCGCCTCCGACGCCGCGCGCCCGATCACCGACACCGTCCCGCTACTCACGGGCAGCAGGTCGGCCACCGTGCGCAACAGGGTCGACTTGCCGCAGCCGGACGGCCCCAACATGGTCAGGAACTCGCCCGATCGGACGGACAGTGAAATGTCCTGCAGCGCGGTCAGCAGGCCGTGGTCGGTGTCGAACGTCACCGTCACGCCGTCCAACCTCAGCGCCAGATCGTCCGCCCCCGCGTTCGCCGCCGGGGCCAAGGCGGGGGCGCCCATGGGTTAGCCGATCCTCGGCCTGACGTCGGTGGTCGCGTCGAGGACGGACAGCGTCATCACGTCATCGACCGTCGGCACCGGGTTGTCTTCGAACTGGCCGAGCTGGGCATAGATGTCGATCTGGGCCTGCCAGTTCTCTCGGTTCATCGTGCCCCAGCCATGCTCCGCTGTTTGGGCGTTGAAGCTGAAGCCGAGGACCAGCGGCATGGCCGCCATCTCGCTGTCGCGGTCCAGGTTGGGATAGCGCTCGACCAGCATGTCGACCGCCTCTTCCGGGTTCTCGTATGCATAGCCCCAGCCGCGCGCCGAACCGCGCAGGAACGCGGCAATGCCGTCGAAATCGTTCTCCAAGGTGTCATCAGTGACGTAATAGGGGTTGGCATAAAGCTGGATGCCCGCATCCCACAGCATCAGGTCGACCCGGTCGTCGCCCAGGATCGACAGGGCGTTCACGTTGGTCATCCAGCCCGTGACCGCCTGGGCCTGACCGGTCAGCAACTGGTTCATGTCACTGCCCATGTTGACGATCTCGACATCGTCTTCCGAGATCTGATTATGGGCCAGGAGGGCGCGCAGCAGGATGTGCGCCGTCGGCTGCGTCGCGATCGTCTTGCCGATCATGTCCTCCGGCGTGCGGATCGGATTGTCGGCCAACGAGAAATAGGTGAACGGGTGCTGCTGATAGCCGGCCGCGATGCACTTGACCGGAATGCCGGCCGATCGCGCCAGCATGAGCGACGGGCTGGACGAAAGCTGCCCGACCTGGGCGCGGCCCGCCGCCACCGACGCGACACCATCGACGCCGGGGCCGCCGGGCGTGATGCTCAGCTCAACCCCTTCCTCGGCGTAATAGCCCAGCGTATCAGCCACGATTTCGCCGGTGATGCCGTTGCTGGCCAGCCAGCCAAGCTGCATGTTCACTTCATAGGCATCCTGAGCCAGGGCGCGGAACGACAGCAGGCTGGGCGCGCTCAAGGCCGCCGCCCCAAAGGCCGCCGATTTCAACAAGCCGCGCCGCGCGAAATGCGGTCCGAGTTCCAGACGTTTGTGCATGAGCCTTCTCCCGATTCTTGTGATGCCTCTTGGCGCTGCCCCCATGCGCTCCCGGTCGAAATTTTGCTTCTTTATTCTGGGCGCATCGTGAAACTTTGCGCCGAAGGCCCCGCGCCAGATAGAAGATTTTTACGCGCCAGGCGATGCCAAAATTCGCGCACGATAGGGATTTACGTTCGAAAACAAGCTGCACTAGCATGGTATGCAGAGTGTAGGTTCGGTCATCCGAACCAGCGTCCTCGCCAGATCCGCGCCTAGGAAACAACCATGACCACCAGCCCGCCCGAACACCGCATCGCCGTCGGTCACATCCTCGCCGATCCGGGCGTGGCGCCGGATGCAGGGCCCGGCGAGATTGCAGTCGTCGATGGCCGCATCCATCGCATCCTGCCCAACGCGGATGTGCCGGCGGACCGCGAGAGCCTGATCGCGCTGCCGGCGCTTGTGAACGCCCACGACCATGGCCGGGGCCACCGCACGCTGGCCTATGGGGCGATGGATGACGCGCTGGAGCTTTGGGCCGCGAGCCTGCGGTTGGAACCGCCGGTCGACCCCTATCTCATTGCCGCCATCGCCTTCGCCCGCATGGCCCAGTCGGGCATAGCGGTCGCAAACCATTGCCACAACTCGTTCAATGCAGACCGGCTGGTCGAGGAGGCGGAGGGGGTCGCCAGGGCCGCGCGGGAGGTTGGCATCCGGGTCGCCTTTTCCTGCCCGATCACCGACCGCAACCCCTTCGCCTATGGCGGGCCGGAGGCGGTGGCGCCGTTTCACGATCCGGACGACTGGGCCGAAATCGTCCAATGGACGCCGAGCTACAAGCCGGCGGCGGACCAGTTGGCCAGGGTCGACATCATCGAGCAGGCTTACGGCAGCGACGGGTTCCGGCCCCAATACGGGCCGATCGGGCCGCAATGGTGCCAGGACGACACGCTGGCGGCGATCGCCGACGCGTCCGCCAGAACCGGGCGTCGCATCCACATGCACTTGCTGGAAACCAAGATCCAGCGCGACTGGTCGGACAGTGTCTATGAGGGCGGCGTGGTCCGATTTTTAGACAGCATCGGCTTTCTGTCACCGCGCCTCACCGTCGCCCACGGGGTCTGGCTGACGCCGGACGAATGCGAACTGCTGGCGGAGCGGGGCGTCACGGTCTCGGTCAACACGGCATCGAACCTGCGGTTGCGATCCGGCATCGCGCCGGTCGACCGCTTCCTGGCCGCCGGCACGAAGTTCGCCATCGGGCTCGACGGCACGTCGGTCGACGATGACGGCGACGCGCTGCGCGACATGCGCCTGTTCAACTGGCTGCATCAGGGCCACAGCGTTGACGATCAACTCGATCGCAGGGGGCTGTTCCACGCCGCGTCCTGCCAAGGCTACGAGACCTTCGACAACTCGTCCGACGCCGGCCGTCTGGTGACGGGCAATCGCGCCGACATCCTGGTGTTGGACCGCTCAACCATGACCGCCGACTGGCTCGTGCCGCCGGACGATCTGGTCGAGATGCTGCTTGCGCGCATGACCATGGCCGATGTGCGCGAGCTCTATGTCGGCGGCCGACAGATCGTCGCCGACGGCAAGGCGTTGGGCGTTGATCTGCCGGCGCTGGAACGGGAAGCCCATGACCAGGCGCTATCTGTCGTCCGCTCCGGCGAGTTCGAGCGGCGGCGAACGCTGATCAACCGCCACAGAGAGGCGTTGCGCGCTTACTATAAGGCCGGCGCCTATCGGGGCATCGGCCGGCATTGAGCCGGCTTCAAGCGGCTGGCTTGATCGCCTTCAGCAGACGCAAGGCCGCGCAGGCGGCGCCGTAGCCATTGTCGATATTGACCACCGTCAACCCGGGTGCGCAACTTGCCAGCATCGACATCAGAGCGGTTTCGCCGTTGCGGGCAGCCCCGTAGCCGGTCGACCTCGGCACGCCGATAATCGGCTGGGGGACCAGCCCGCCCACCACCGTGGGCAAGGCAGCGTCCATGCCGGCGACCACGATCATCACCTTGCAGTCGGCCACGTCCGGCAACCGCGCCTGCAGCCGCCACAGGCCGGCGACACCCACATCCGCCACCAGTCGCGGCGCGCAGCGATTGAACAGCAGCGTACGCTCGATCTCGCGGGCCACCGGCAGGTCGCTGGTGCCGGCGGTGATGATGGCGACGTCGTGTGTCGACACGACGGACGGCGGCGTGCCGAAATAGGCGGTTCGGGATTCCGGATCGTAATCCAGCGCCTCGGCCAAAGACGGCTCAAGCGCCGCCACCAGGGCGGGGCTGCAGCGGGTCAACAGCAGGGAAACGCCGCGCCGATCGGCCGCGTAGAGGATGCCGGCGACCTGGTCCGACGACTTGCCTTCGCAGAAGATGGCCTCGCCCATGCCGATCCGGTCTTGGCGGTCGAAATCGAGTTCAAAGTCCAAGCTCACAGTGGTCTCATCTCAAGAAGGCGGCCTCATCTCAAAAAGGCGGAACCGCGCCGGTAGGGCGCGACCGAAACTGTTTCGATCGCACGGGCAAACACGCCGGCCGCCATCTGCCGCACGACGCCCAAGTCGTCTTCGGTCAAGGTGGCGAGACAGGCTTCATCCATTTCGATGCGAATGCCGCCGGCGACCACGCGACAGCGGATGTCGGCCGCATCGAACTGCCCGCGCAGTGTGGCCTCGACCCGGTCGATCGCGGCCAGATCGGCCGCCTCTACCCGCAGCCCGGTTTCGACCCGACTCGACAGGCACGGCGCGGCCGGCAGTTCCGCAAGATCGTCGAGACCCCGCGCGCGGGCAATGGCGCGCACGGTCTGCTTGTCGATCTCGGCCTCGACGAACGGGTGGCGCACGCCGTGATCCTGCGCGGCCTGCAAGCCCGGCCGCCAGTCGCCCAGATCATCCAGGTTCGTGCCCGAAACCAGCGTACCGCCGGCCACGCGTGCCATGGTGCCGTACAGGTTCGTCTTGCAGAAAAAGCACCGGTTGGCGGGGTTCGCCCGATAGCGCGGATCGGCAAACTCGCCGGCATCGATCTCCCGCAACCGCCAACCGTGCTGGCGTGTATACCGGCGTACGCGTTCGGTCGCCGCACCAGGTACGGCGGGTGAGATGGCATGGATCATTTCCGCGTCCGGGCCAAGGCAGTCGTGCGCGACATGCGCCAAGGTCATGGAATCGACACCGCCGGAAACGGCGACGGCCAGCGGCCCGATCTGGTGCAGAACGCCGGCGAGCCGCACCTCGGCGGCCGTCCCATTTGGCGTGATCGCGTTCATTCCGGGATGTCCGGTTCGCCCGCGCTGAGCGCGGCCGGTTCAACCTCACGGCGCAGCCTCGCACGGTCAGCGGCATCGCCGCCCCGCGCGGCCAGATCGTCAAGCTCCGCCTTCGCGGTCATGCCGCCCGGTCGCAGCGCGCGTTTGGCGCGCAGGCCCGTGACCGGCTCGACAACGTCACGGCGCAACACCCGCCGCTCCGCACGTTGAAGGCAGAGGCCCAGCGTGGTGGTCTCGCGGAAGACCTGGCCGGCAACGCTCTCCGCCTGGTTCGGTGTGGCCAAGACGCGGATTTGGGCGATCATTCGCCCCTTCTTGCCGATCGCGGACGATTGGGTGATGTCGATGACCCCGGGCAGCGCCCGCAGCCGATCGAGACCGAGCGCCAGATCCTCCGCCGGCTGGTCGTCGATGTCGAAGCGCAGAATGGCGACATGATCGACGGGCGCCACTGCGTCGTCGTGTCGGATCTCCAGCACCCGCAACCCGTTGACCCGGTCGGGCAGTTCGCGCGTGCCCAACCCCAGGCCGGTTTCACCAAGGGCACCCGCCGGTCGCACATGACTTGGGCGCAGATGCGCCAGGATCGCAGCCCCCGTCGGCGTGACCCGCTCGCCCGGCAGGCCGTCATCGACGACCGGAAACCCTTTCAGAAGCCGCACCGTCGCGGGCGCCGGCACCGGAATGGCCCCGTGCGCGGTGCGCGCCAAGCCAGAGCCCAGGGGCAGCGGCCCGATCGACCAGCTTGCCGCATCGATCGCGTCGATCAGAACGCCGGCCGCCGCGATGTCGGCAATCGAATCGATCGCGCCGACTTCATGGAAATGCACGGCGGCCTTAGGCACGCCGTGGACGGAAGCCTCCGCCGCCGCCAGCAGTTCGAAAATTTGGAGGGCATGTTCAGCGGCGCCGGCGGGCCGCAAGCCGGCAATAAGGGGTTTGATCTCTTGCCACGAGCGCTCAGGGACATCCTTCGCCGGCGCGACCCGCAATTGCGCACCAGCGAACCCCTTTGAACGGGCGTCCCGCAGCTGGATCTCAGCACTGTCGCCCACCAACGCGGCGACGGCGGCGATACAGGCCTCTTTCAGGTCCGGAAACGCGTTCAATATCGCGGCCACGAACATGTCGCCGGCGATGCCGCCGACCGGGTCCAGATGGATGTGGCGGGCGGTCATCGGTCGGCGGCGCAATAGGGCACCACGTACGGCCCCTCCGGTATGATCGCGATTTCCGGCTCGCCCTGGCGGTCCATAGCGGCGGCGATCGCGGCCGGCACGTCGTCAATCCGTTCGACCCCGGTGACCGCATGGTCCGCCTCCGGCAGGCCGGGCGCGTAAAGCGAAATACGGCCGACCCGCATCGGCTTAAGCTGCATTTCGGTCTGCCATTCGTCGATATCGGCCAGCGACTTTTCCATCAGCGTCGCCAGAAACGCCTCCGGGCCCAAGGCCACGAGCCGTTCCTGGGCGGCGCGGAACTCCGGCGAGCCGACACCTTCGGAGCATTCCGACACGATGATCAGGTCGCCGCCGTCGGCAAGAACGCCGATCGGCGTCACCATGCCCTTGACGGTCTGATAGTAGGTCTTGTCCAGCGGGTAGCCGGCGGCCGAGGTGACGACCGTGCGATACCGGCGGGGTGCGGGCACGGAGGTCGCGTCGCGCACGAAATCGACCGCCGCCATATGGCTCGACAGGATCTCGCCGAACGAGGCGAAGCACAGGCGCCGCTCTTCGTCGATGACCGTGTTCAGGGCCAGCACCGGACCGTCGAGCATGCGGACGATCTCCAACTGCTCCTCATGCAGCGGATTGCCGTCCAGATTGCACGAGGTGGCGCCCGGGTCCTCCATGAAGCGCGCGGAATGGAAGGTGCGAATGGTGTCGTGGCGAGCAATGCCGGGCGCCACCACCTTGCGCCCACCGGACCAGCCGGCCATGAAATGCGGTTCGACCAGCCCTGTGGCGATTTTGATGTCCGCTTCGACGAAGCGGCGATCGAGCCCAACCGGTACGTCCCGCGTCGCGGTACGGCCGAAATCGACATGGGCCGCCTCGTCGCGGGCATAATGGTTCACGACTGATACGTGCTCGAGCACCCAGGGGTCGCCGACCAGTTCCGCCAGCTCGTCGCCAAGGTTAGGGCGATGGAGGCCCGTCGCGACCAGAACGGTGATCCCCGCCAGCGGCACGCCGGCCTTAACAAGCCGTTCGATCATGGGCCGGAGAAACAGGCCATTGGGGACCGGCCGGGTGATGTCGCAGATCAGGATGCAGGCGCTGCGCGCGTCGGCAGCCAGTTCAGACAGCGTCGGCACATCAATGGCATCGTCCAACGCCGCTTCGATCGCGGCGGATTGATCGGCCGGCACCGGCAGGGCCCGTTTTCTTATGACCGTCGGTTTGGCGGCATCCGGCAAGTCGACCACCAACCCGCCGCGACCAAAAGCCAACTCGATGTCAGCCAAAACGCCCTCCCTTCGACTGTATCACCCGCGGATACCGCGAATGGCTCTGAAGTGTGCATGAGAAGCACGGATTGATAAACCATCGTCCGTGCGTGCTTTGGCCGCTGCCTGGCCCAGGCCGGCTGCACTGACCGATCCAGACTCTGGTGATTCTTGGCCAGGACAAGGCGCGATCGTCGGGTATCACCGCTTGATCCTTCGCCCGGACCTGCTATGGCATGTCGCGTATTGCGAAGCGAGCTCGGCACAGAGCATGGGCCTGCTCCAAATGCTGTCCATTCGCGTAATCGTTGAATTGGTATCCAGATGAAAGTGCTCATTACCGGCGGTTGCGGCTTCATTGGATCAGCCCTTGTCAGGCATTTGATCGCAAAAACCGATTGGTCGGTGGTCAATGTCGACAAGCTGACCTACGCCGCGGTCCCGTCGTCGCTGCCGGCCGACATCGACGCCTCGGAGCGCTACCGCTTAGCCCGGTTGGACATCGCCGACGCACCGGCGATCGAGGCCTTGCTTGGCGAGACCCAGCCGGACGCGATCATGCACCTTGCGGCCGAGAGCCATGTCGACCGGTCGATCGACGGCGCTGCTGCGTTCATCGACACCAATGTCGTCGGCACCAGCCGGCTGCTGGATGCCGCCCTCGGCTATTGGCGGGATCTGAGCGATGGCCGACGGGACGCGTTCCGGTTCCTTCATGTCTCCACCGACGAGGTCTTCGGCAGTTTGGGACTGGTCGGAAGGTTCCGCGAGACCACGGCCTACGCGCCACGCTCGCCCTATGCCGCCAGCAAGGCGGCGTCGGACCATCTGGCGCGGGCCTGGGGCCACACCTTCGGTTTGCCGGTCATCGTGACCAACTGCACGAACAATTACGGGCCCTGTCAGCATCCTGAAAAGCTGATCCCGCTGATGATCATACGCGGACTTGTCGGCGAGGACTTGCCGGTCTACGGCTCGGGCGCCAATGTCCGTGACTGGCTGCATGTCGACGACCACGTCGCTGGCCTGTTGGCTGCGCTCGAGCGGGGCCAGCCTGGAAACACCTACTGCTTTGGCGGCAATGCGGAACAGGTCAACCTCGCCGTCGTCGAGGCGATTTGCGATCGTTTGGACGAACGTGCGCCACTCTTGACCGGGGTTGAAACGCGCCGATCGCTGATCGCCTTCAAGACCGACCGGCCCGGGCATGATCAACGGTACGCCATGGACACGCGCCATAGCAAAAAGGCGCTGGGCTGGACACCATCCCGAGACTTCCATGCCGGCTTGACCGAAACGGTCGATTGGTACCTCGCCAACGAAGCATGGTGGCGTCCGGTTCTCGCTGGCGGCGCGACCGAGCGGCGGGGGCTTCGACAGGCCCGCGCCTGAATGCGCGCTCTCGTGCTGGGCCGGGACGGGCAGGTCGGGCGGGCCTTGGTCGATCAAGCCTGGCCCCCGGGCGTTCAGCCGATCTGGGCCGGCCGGCAAGAGGCGGACATCACGGATGCCACGGCGCTGACGGACCTGCTGACGCGTTCAGCACCCGACATGGTCGTGAACTGCGCCGCATACACCCAGGTCGACAAGGCCGAGAGCGAAGCCGGACGCGCCTTTGCGGTCAATGCGCGGGCGCCCGGGACAATCGCGACTTACTGTCGATCCGCGCGGATACCTCTGCTGCATTTCTCCACCGACTACGTCTTCGATGGCAGCAAGGACAGTCCGTACACAGAGGAAGATCCCATGGCGCCCCTCGGCGTCTATGGCGCCAGCAAGGCGGCGGGCGAGCACGCGATCCGAGCGAGCGGCGCCGATCACTGGATTTGGCGAACGGCCTGGGTGTTCGGCCCCCATCGCGCCAACTTTGTCCGAACCATGCTCCACGCGGCCATGACCGACGACCGCCTCAGCGTAGTCGACGATCAGATCGGCACACCCGCACCAACACCTGGCTTGGCCGCCGCTGTCCTCACACTGATTGATCGCTGGCATCATGATCCCGCTCGCGCGCCCCACGGAACCTATCACGTGTCAGGCGACGAGCCGGTGAGCTGGCACGGGTTGGCAACGGCTGTATTCGAGGCGGCGGAAACCGTTGCGCCTGATTGGCCGCGCCCCAAGTTGACGGCCATCCCGACCACGCAATGGCCGACACCAGCTCAGCGGCCCGCCAATAGCCGCCTTGCCGGCGCACGAGCGGCCAGCGTGCTTGGCATTCCGCCCATCGCCTGGCGATCGGCCCTGCCGCCAATTGTCGCCGCAATCATTGAAGATCTGAGAGAGACGTCACCATGAAAGGCATTGTCCTGGCCGGCGGTACCGGCAGCCGCCTGTTTCCGGCCACGCTGGCGGTCAACAAGCAGCTATTGCCGGTCTACGACAAACCGATGATCTACTATCCGCTGTCGATCCTCATGCTGGCGGATGTTCGAGACATCTTGGTCATCGGTCGCGAACAGGACTTGCCGAACCTGAAGCACTTGCTGGGCGATGGGCGCCAATGGGGCTTGTCGCTGTCTTATCGTGTCCAAATTGAGCCGCGTGGTATTGCGGAGGCCTTGATCCTCGGGGCCGACTTTCTCGCCGGCCAGCCCGTGATGCTGGTCCTGGGCGATAATGTCTTCTTCGGTCACGGCCTCACAGAAGCGCTGCGGCGCGCCAGCCGTCTGACCGACGGCGGGCTGATCTTTGCCTATGAAGTTAATGACCCGGAACGGTATGGTGTCGTCGAAATCGACGAAGAGCGGCGCGCCCTGTCGATCGAGGAGAAGCCGATCGTCCCAAAATCGAACTGGGCAGTGACCGGGCTTTACGCCTATGACGGCGATGCGTCGTCGATCGCCGCCGGCCTGACGCCATCCGCGCGCGGCGAGTTGGAAATCACGGACGTCAACCGGGTCTATCTGGAGCGCGGGGCTCTGACCGTGGAGCAGCTTGGCCGGGGCTACGCCTGGCTGGACACCGGAACCCATGAGTCCCTGCTGGAGGCGTCGGAGTTCGTGCGTACGGTTCAGCACCGTCAAGGGTTGCAGATCGCCTGTTTGGAGGAAATCGCGTTCAAGCAAGGGTTCATCAACGCCCGTCAGCTGGCCGACCTTGCCAAGCCGCTGGCCAAAACACCCTATGGCGAATACATCCTCAGGCTGGCCGAAGCCTCAGGCTGACCGCCCGCCATCTGTCGCCGCCAGTGTTGCAAGGGCGACACACAATCAAACTATCCAACGCTTTTGGACCGCGCTGACAACACCCGCTCTTGTAATATATCCGATATCGGATTAATTACGATCCCGCTGTCGATCGCTCCGACCGGCAGCGTGTCGCCTTGATCCGCGCGTCCGCGCAATGAGGGCGGCAGCCCGAAAACCAACCAGGATAAGTACGATGTTCACTGCGCTCGACATTCGGGCGTGGCCATGGGCGGTTCTTACCCAATGGCTCGCCCGCCGAAGGGATGGCCGAGGGCGCCGTAATAAGGCGCATCACGGCCATCGAATTGCCTTTCTGACGCCGCACCTGCGTCGCGATATTGGATTGGAATAACACGCGATTGTGCGTGTTGTTTACAGGCATGGTTCATGCCGAAGATCCATGTTCACGGCCCCGTTGACGGCACACGTCGACGACAAGGTGCCGCTGCTTACGAAAGGAGATATGGCAATGATGAAGAAGGTGTTTTTGGTCGGCGCCGCAACCCTGTTCTTGGCAGCGTGCGGCAACACGGTTGGTGAGCGGGCGCTGAGCGGCGGTGCGATTGGCGCCGGCGCGGGTGCCGGGGGGGCCGCGATTTTCGGCGGCAACCCGATCACGGGTGCCTTAGTCGGCGGCGCTGCCGGTGCCGCGGCGGGTGCTTTGACCGATTGCGAGGACATCAACCTCGACCCTGACGGCTGCTGATCGTCGCCCCTGGCGGGCAGCACGAGGCCGCCGGACTTTCTTCACCACCAAGCGGGCCGCCCCTGGACAGGGGGCGGCCCCATTTGCATAGTCGCCGCCACTGTTCAAGGCACCTTCCCGGGTTCGAAAAAGCAGCGGCAGCGGCGAGACGGAACCGGGCAGGATGCACGCCGTCCCTGGACCTTGGAAGACACGCCGTGCCCGGCAGCACCACCCGACCCCGCGGAAAGACCCCCATGATGGGGCAGTTCTGGCAGGCCAAGCAGACCCATCCGGATTGCCTGATCTTCTTCCGTATGGGTGACTTCTACGAGTTGTTCTTCGACGACGCGATCAAGGCCGCCGAGGCGCTGGACATCACGCTGACAAAGCGGGGCCAGCATGACGGCGAGGACGTGCCAATGGCCGGCGTGCCCGCCCACGCGCACGAGGCCTATCTCGCCAGGCTGATCCGGCAGGGCTTCAAGGTCGCCATCTGCGAACAGATGGAAACGCCGTCCGAGGCCAAGAAGCGGTCGGGCAAGACCCTGGTCAGGAGAGACGTCATCCGCGTGATCACACCCGGCACGATCACGGAAGACACGCTGTTGGAGGCGCGGTCCAACAACTTCCTCGTCGCCTTGGCGGACGCCGGCGGTGCGCTGGGGCTGGCGGTGGTCGATATCACCACGGGCGTGCTGACGACAGAAACCGTTGAGCCAGAGCATCTGGGCGCGGTCCTGGCCCGCATCGACCCCGGCGAAGTGTTGTTGCCCGACCGGCTGGCCGATCAGGCGGCCATTGCCAACGCGACCGCCGATTGGTTATCCCGCCTGTCCGTTCAGCCGAACAGCCGCTTTGACAGCGAGAATGCGCGGCATCGGCTGCACACGCTCTACGGCGTTGCCTCGCTGGACGCCTTCGGCAGCTTCGGCCGGCCCGAAATCGCGGCGGCCGGCGCCCTGATCGACTATATCGACCTGACCCAGAAGGGCCGCTTCCCCCGGCTCTCGCCGCCGCGCCATCGCAGCGCCGGCAGCAGTCTGGAGATCGACGCCGCGACGCGCCGCAATCTGGAACTGATGCGCACCCTGTCCGGCGACCGAAAGGGCAGTCTTCTCAGCGTCATCGACCGGACCTTGACGGGCGCCGGCGCCAGACTGCTGAACACGCACCTGACATCGCCGCTGACGGATCGGGCCGCGATCGACCGGCGCCTTGACGCCACCCAATACCTGATCGGCGACGCGCGGCTGCACGAGGATCTGCGCGCGGCGCTGAGACGCAGCCCCGATATCGAACGGGCCCTTAGCCGATTGAGTCTCGGGCGCGGCGGCCCGCGTGATCTCGCGGCGATCCGCGACGGGCTGGCGGCCGCGCAATCCCTGCGTCAGCGGATTGCCGAACAAGACCAGCAAGGGCTACCCGATCTATTGGCGGCCGCGTCTCGGGACCTGAAGGGCGAGGACAGCCTGGTGACGAAGCTTGCCGACGCCCTGGTGGACGAGCCCCCGGCGCTCATCCGCGACGGCGGATTTGTCGCTGGCGGCTATGACGCAACACTGGACGATCTGCGCACCCTGCGCGACGACAGCCGCAAACTGATCGCCGGCCTGCAGACCAAGTATGCCGACGCCACGGGCGTCAGCGGTTTGAAGATCAAGCACAACAACGTCATCGGCTACCACATCGAGGTCACACCCACCCATGCCGGCAAGCTGACCACGCCGGAGCAGGCGGAGACCTTTATCCACCGCCAGACCCTGGGCAGCGCCGTGCGCTTCACGACCGTGGAGCTTACGGAGCTGGAGCGCGCCATCGGCGAGGCGGCGGACAAGGCCTTGGCCACCGAAATGGCCGTGTTCGAGGCGCTGGTCGCCGATGTGATCGCGGCCGCGGAGCCGGTGGCGACCGCCGCCGCGGCGCTGGCGGCGCTCGATGTCGTCGCCAGCCATGCCCGGCTGGCCTCCGACAGCGGTTGGGTACGCCCAACCCTGACCGACGACACGACCTTCGACGTCAAGGGCGGCCGCCATCCGGTCGTCGAGGCCGCTTTGATGGCGCAGGATCAGACGCGGTTCGTCGCCAATGATTGCGATCTCGGCGGCAGCCAGCGGCTGTGGCTGCTTACCGGGCCGAACATGGCGGGCAAGTCGACCTTTTTGCGCCAAAACGCCTTGATTGCGATTCTGGCCCAGATGGGCGCCTATGTGCCGGCGGACAGCGCGCGGATCGGCATCGTCGATCGCCTGTTCAGCCGCGTCGGCGCGTCTGACGATCTGGCGCGCGGCCGGTCCACCTTCATGGTCGAAATGGTCGAAACCGCCGCCATCCTGAACCAGGCGACACCGCAGAGCCTCGTGATCCTGGACGAAATTGGCCGCGGTACTGCGACCTTCGATGGCCTGTCGATCGCCTGGGCCGCGGTCGAGCATCTGCACGAGACCATAGGCTGCCGCGCCCTGTTCGCCACGCATTATCACGAACTGACGGCTTTGGGCGCCAAGCTGGCAAACCTGTCCTGCCACACGATGCGGGTGAAGGAATGGCAGGGCGACATTGTCTTCCTGCATGAGGTCGGCCCCGGCGCGGCCGACCGGTCCTACGGCATTCACGTGGCAAAACTGGCAGGACTGCCGCCAGCGGTGGTCGGGCGCGCCGAGCAGGTGCTGAACGCGCTTGAGCAGGGCGAGCAAGGCTCCAAGCTGACCGGCCTCGCCGACGATTTGCCGCTGTTCGCCGTGCCGCCGCCAAGCGCGCCACCACCAACCGCCCAACCGACCGAGGTGGATACCCTCTTGGAAAGCCTGAACCCGGACGAGATGACACCACGGGCGGCGCTGGAGTATCTTTATGCGCTGAAGCGCGCCTTGCAGGAGGAATCATGACCGCGCCCGAGCCCGTCGACCGATCGATGGCGACCGAGCGTGAAGAATTGCGCCTTCTGGCCGAAACCATGGAGCGCATGGCCAGCGAGATCGCGCTCTTGAGAAGTCGCCTCGATCGATCGGAATCGCTGTTGGAGGCGATTGCCAATCGGCTGGCCGTCTTGGCGTCGCGCGATCGCCCCCAGCCCGTGACCAAGGACGATCTGAAGCCTGTGTTGACTGGCCTGCTTCGGCATCTGGAAAACCAAGCGCGTCCGGCGGGAAACGGCCCCTGATGTTCGCCTTGAGAAATGGCGACGCCGCCACAATCTGACGCCGATGCTTGATCTCCTCAGACCCGCAAACGGAACACGCGACAGTGTCGAGATGGTCGGCGAGCCACTGGGCACGGGCATTGCCGACCCGAAGGGCCTGATTGACGAACAGGCCTTTGCCGCAGCGCTGGACGCGGCACTTGATCAGGCCGAGAACGACGGCACCGACCAGCGCGCCGCCCTTCTAAAGGCCGCCCGTACAGCCCTCGATCACGGGCGCAACGAGATCAGACGGCGCTTTTTGGAGGATTTCGTCGGCGGCGACGCCTGCGTTGCGGAGCAAGCCTATCTGATGGACCGGCTGATCCGCGGCCTGGCCGACGCCGTTGGCAACCGGCTGTTCCCGGCCCCCAACCCAACGATGGCGGAACGGTTCGTCATCGTCGCCATCGGCGGCTATGGTCGCGGCGAACTGGCGCCGGGTTCGGACGTCGACCTTCTGTTCCTGCTGCCTTACAAGCGCGCGCCCAGGGTAGAGCAGGTGGTCGAGGCCATGCTGCTGCTCATGTGGGATCTGGGCCTGAAGGTCGGTCACGCGGTGCGCACCGTCGCGGAAAATCTGCGCAGCGCCAAGGGCGACATGACGATCCGGACATCGTTGTTGGAGTCGCGGCCCCTGTGGGGCGAACGCTCGCTGTATGACGAGTTCACCCAACGCCTTGCCAAGGAGGTGCTGGCGGGGACCGGGCTTGAGTTCGTCCAGGCCAAGCTGGCCGAACGGGACGAGCGCCACCGGCGCCTCGGCGACAGCCGCTACGCGCTTGAGCCCAACATCAAGGAGGGCAAGGGCGGCCTGCGCGACCTGCAGACGCTGTTTTGGATCGGGAAGTACCTGCACCAGGTCGACGATGCCGACGGCCTGGTCGATGTCGGCATGCTGACGCGCGATGAAGCCGACCTGTTCATCAAGGATCAGACGTTCCTCAGAACCCTGCGCTGTCACCTGCATTATCTGACCGGCCGCGCGGAAGACCGGCTGACCTTCGACCTGCAGACCGAGGTCGGCCGGCGCATGGGCTACACCGATCACGCCGGCACGTCCGGCGTCGAACGGTTCATGAAGCACTATTTCCTGATCGCCAAGGATGTCGGCGACCTGACCCGCATTTTCTGCGCGGCGCTGGAGGCGGAAAGCCGCCACCGCCCCCAAGGCCGTTCCCTGCGGGCGCGCCTGTTCGGCAGCAAGGGCGACAAGCAGGAGCTTGACGGCTTCATCGTCGATGGCGGGCGCTTGAACGTCGCCGATGACAAGCAGTTCCGCGAAAACCCGGTCGACATCATCCGGCTGTTTCGCGTCTCGCAGATCCACGACATCAGCTTTCACCCCAACGCCCTGAAGCTGGTGACGCGCTCGCTGCGCCTTATCGGGCCCAAGCTGCGCAAGGACCCGGAGGCGAACTCCGTCTTCCTTGAGATCCTGACGGGCGAGAAGGGGACGGAACGGGTCTTGCGCCGGATGAACGAAGCGGGCCTGCTCGGCAAGTTCATCCCCGAATGGGGGCGGGTCGTGGCGCAGATGCAGCACGACATGTACCACGTGTTCACTGTCGACGAGCACACCCTGTTCGCGATCGGCATTCTGAACGGGCTTGAGGGCGGCGACGGGGCGGACCAATGGCCGCTGGCAAGCCGGGTGATCGCCAAGATCGAAAGCCGCCGGGCGCTTTATGTCGCCATGTTCTGCCATGACATCGCCAAGGGGAGGGGCGGCGATCACTCCATCCTCGGGGCGCGCATCGCCGGCAAGTTGGGGCGGAGACTGGGCCTCAGCGACGAGGAAACGGAAACGGCGGAATGGCTGGTGCGCTGGCACCTGCTGATGAGCAACGTGGCGCTGAAGCGCGACATCGATGACGAGGAGGCCATCGCCGATTTCTCCTCGCGAATGGAGTCCGCCGAACGGCTGCGTCTGTTGCTCGTGCTTACGACCGCCGACATCAGTGCCGTCGGGCCCGGTCGCTGGAACGGCTGGAAGGCGACACTGCTGGGACAGCTGTTCCATCGCGCCCGCGACATCCTTATCGGCGCCCATGAGGAGAAGGGGCGCGAGGTCAGGATCAATCTGGCGAAGGACGCGGTCCGCGATCTGTTGCCCGACTGGCCAGCTGAGGATGTCGAGGCCTTCCTCAGCAAGGGCTATGCGCCCTATTGGCTGCAGCAGGAAACCGAGGCCCATGCCCGCCACGCCCGGCTGTTGCGGACGGCGGAAAAGACCGGCCAGGCGCTGACCATCGAAACGCGCATCGATCGCGGCCGGGGGGTTACGGAAGTCACCATTCACACGGCCGACCATCCCGGTCTGTTCAGCCGGTTGGCCGGGGCCCTGTCTGTCGTCGGCGCCAGCATCGTGGAGGCGCGCATCTTCACGCTGACCGACGGTTCGGCACTGGACATCTTCATCATTCAGGACGCCGAGGGCGGGCCGTTTCAGGCGGCGGACAAGCTGGCCCGGCTGTCCAGCGCGATCGAGCGCAGCCTCAGCGGCGACATGCGGCCGAAGACCGAAATCGCCAAACGCCGGCCAATGCTGCCCAGCAGGACCCGGGTCTTCAAGGTTCAGCCGCGCGTACTGATCGACAACGAGGCCAACAGCACGCAGACGATCATCGAGGTCAACGGCCGGGACAGGCCCGGTCTGCTGCACGACGTCACACGCGCGCTCTATGGTCTTAACCTTCAAATCACCACGGCAAAGGTCTCGACCTTCGGCGAGCGCGTCGTCGATGTATTCTATGTGAAGGATGTCTTCGGCCTGAAGGTAACCCACGAGGGCAAGCTGAACACGATCCGAAAGGCGCTGCTGACCGCGTTGACCGACCCGGATTGCGCACCGGCCGGCAAGCCGCCCAAGCCGGTACGGCCCGCCAAGCGCAAAGCCGCGACCGGATAGCGTAGCCGCGCAGTGTCGCGGAAAAACCCCATCGCGGCCCTTGCGCCGCCGCCCATCCGCGCGACACTGCTGCACAAATGTCTTTGATTCGGGCTTTCGCAACCGTCAGTGGCCTGACCATGGTCAGCCGCGTGTTCGGTTTCGCCAGGGACGTGCTGACGGCCGCCATTCTTGGCGCCGGGCCGGTCGCGGACGCCTTTTTCGTCGCCCTGCGTCTGCCCAACCTGTTTCGTCGCATCTTGGCCGAAGGCGCCTTTTCGATCGCCTTCGTGCCGATCTTCACGAGCGAACTGCACGGCAAGGGCCAAGCGGCGGCGAAGGAATTTGCCGAACAGGCCCTTGGCGTCATGGTCCCCATTCTCTTGATCCTGACCGGGCTGTTCGTCATTGGCATGCCATGGGTGATGTATGTGCTGGCGCCCGGTTTTGCCGACGATCCGCTGCAGTATGGCCTCGCCGTCCACTATGCCCGGCTCACCTTTCCCTATCTGATGTTGATGTCGCTGGCCGCCCTGTTCGGCGCGGTTCTGAACGCACTCGACCGGTTCGCGCCTTTCGCCGGGATGCCGATCCTGTTCAACGCCATTCTGATCAGCGCCCTCTTGATCGCCCACCAGACCCAGATCGTCGCCGGCGATGCGCTTGCCGTCGCGGTGCCCATCGCCGGCTTGGCACAGCTGATCTTCGTGGCCTGGATGGCCGCGCGCGCCGGCATGCCGCTTTACCTGCCGGTGCCGAGGTTCGGACCGCAGATCCGCCGGCTGTTCAAGCTGATGGCCCCGGCCGCCTTCGGCGCGGGCGTCATGCAGGTCAACCTGTTTATCGACACGCTGCTGGCATCGGAACTGCCCCAGGGCGCGATCAGCTATCTGTTCTATGCCAGCCAGCTCTATCAACTGCCGCTGAGCGTTATCGGCATCGCCATCGGCACGGCGCTGCTACCGATGCTGGCCCGTCAGGTGAAGGAGGCCGATGCCAATGGCGACATGGGCGACGTCCATGCCAGCCAGAACCGCGCCATCGAATACAGCCTCCTGCTGGCCTTGCCCGCGGCCATCGGGCTGATCGCCCTGGCACTGCCCATCGTCTCGACGCTGTTCGAGCGGGGCGCGTTCACCGCCGCCAATGCCAGTTCCACCTCATGGGCCTTGATGGCCTATTCCATCGGCCTGCCCGGCTTCATCGTCATCAAGGTTCTGCAAACCGGCTTCTATGCACGCCACGACACGACGACCCCGGTCCGCATCGCCATCGTGACCACCGTGATCAACGCCGCCCTGTCGGTTGGATTGATCATCGTCCTGCCGCCCCTGTGGGGCCATGTGGGCATCGCCTCGGCAACGGGCATCACCGCCTGGCTGAACGTCCTGCTGCTGAGCCGCGCCCTGCGACGGCGCGGACACTTCGCGATCGACGACCGCTTGGCAAAACGGCTGCCCCGCCTGGTCGCCGCCGGGTTGGCCATGGCGGTGGTGATCGGCACGGCCTCCTGGGCGACCTGGGGCAGGCTGCCCAACGACCTTGCGGTTCAGGCACCCGTGCTTGCCGCGATCATCGCCGGCGGGGCCGTCGTTTATTTCGGCACCGCCCATCTGTTCGGCGGCCTTAACCTGGGTGATCTGAAAACGCTGGTCCGCCGGCGCGATACGGACACCGGACGCGGCGCTTGACCCCGGCGCCGCGCTTGGCGATAACCCCGCGCTCCCCAACCGTCGAACCCCGGGCTCGATTTCGATGAACCGCATCTTTTCCGGCATCCAGCCGACCCACGCCATGCATTTGGGCAACTATCTGGGTGCGGTACGCAACTGGGTCGATCTTCAAGGCGACTTCGACTGCATCTACTGCGTCGTCGATCTCCACGCCTTGACCTCGGCGCCGGACCCGGCCGCCCTGCGGGCCCAGTCGCGTGAGTTGGCGGCGACCTTGATCGCGGCGGGCATCGACCCGAAACGCTCGATCCTGTTCTGCCAAAGCCAGGTGGCGGCCCATGCGGAGCTGGCCTGGCTGTTCAGCTGCGTCACGCCGATGGGCTGGCTCAAGCGCATGACCCAGTTCAAGGACAAGGCCGGCAAGAAGCAGGACCAGGCCCTGCACGGCCTGTTCGCCTATCCGGTGCTGATGGCGGCCGACGTGCTGCTCTACCACGCGACGCACGTGCCGGTCGGCGAGGACCAGAAGCAGCATCTGGAGCTGATGCGCGAGATCGGCGGCAGCTTCAACCACCGCTTCGGGACGGAGTTCTTCCCGCTGCCCGAACCGCAGATCCTGGGCAGCGGCACGCGCATCATGTCCCTGCGCGACGGTACGAAGAAGATGAGCAAGACCGATCCGTCCGACATGACCCGGATCAACATGGTCGACGACGCCGATACCATCGCCAACAAGTTCCGCAAGGCCAGGACCGACCCGGAACCGCTGCCCAGCGAGCCGGCGGGCCTGGAAGGAAGGGCCGAGGCGGCCAATCTGGTCAGCATCTATGCGTCGTTGAACCGGCACACGCCGGAAGAGGTTCTGAAATCCTATGGCGGCAGCCCGTTTTCGGTGTTCAAGCAGGCGCTGACCGACGCGGCCGTGGCCGCGCTGGCGCCGATCGCCGACCGACTGAACGGGCTGATGCAGGCGCCGGATGAGATTGAGGATGTCCTGAAAGACGGGGCCGACCGGGCCCGTGCGATCGCCGATCCGATCCTGGCGCGGACCAAGGATATCATGGGCCTGCTGCCGCCGAAGACGTAGCGAGACCGTCTGGCGCCGTGTTCGCGCACAAAAACTTCCAATTTGACGCACTCAACGCGTTGATTGGCCTACCTTTTCGCGGTGAGAGGGGTATAAGTTAACCTCTGACCCGCGAATCGGTCGAGTGCCGATGCAAATCTATCTGCCAATCGCCGAAATGTCGGTGAACCTCGTGCTGATCCTCGTAATGGGCGGCGCGGTAGGGTTCCTGTCGGGCATGTTCGGGGTTGGCGGCGGATTTCTCATGACCCCGCTGTTGATCTTTATCGGCGTGCCGCCCTCGGTCGCCGTGGGGACCCAGGCCAATCAGCTCGTCGCTGCCAGCGTTTCCGGCGTGCTGGCCCATTGGCGCCGCGGCAATGTCGACGTGAAGATGGGTCTGGTCATGCTGTTCGGCAGTACGCTGGGCACATTACTGGGCGTCTATATTTTCGGCATCTTGCAGCGCATCGGCCAGATCGATCTGGTGATTTCGCTCAGCTACGTTCTGTTTCTGGGCCTGATCGCGGTGCTGATGCTGATCGAATCGCTGCGCGCCATGCAGCGCCGGCGACGGGGCGGCCCGACGGCGCGGCGCAAGTTGCACAAGCACACCGTCCTGCATGGCCTGCCGTTGAAGATGCGGTTCCCGAAGTCACGCCTATACATCTCCGCGCTGTTGCCGTGCGGGATCGGTTTCATCGGCGGACTGCTCGTCGCCATCATGGGCATTGGCGGAGGCTTCTTTCTCGTCCCGGCCATGATCTATCTGCTCGGCATGCCAGCCATCGCGGTGGCCGGCACCTCGCTGTTTCAGATCATCTTCACCACGGCGATCGCGACATTCCTGCAGGCCACGCAGAACCACACAGTGGATGTCGTGCTGGCGCTGATGCTGTTGGTGGGCGGCGTTATCGGGGCGCAATGGGGTACGCGGGCGGCCGGTGTCCTGCGTGGCGAGCAGGCGCGGGCCTTGCTGGCCGGAATGGTAATGGTGGTGTGCGTCGCGCTGGCCTGGGACCTTGTCGCCACGCCCGACGAGCCGTTCTCGATCTCCGTCGCGCAGACCCCGGGGATGCGCTGATGGGTCGGGTGGCAACCATGCTCGGCCTGTTGCTTATCGGCGGGGCATCGATCGCGCGCGGCGCGGCCGCCCAGGACGTCGTGGCGGATCTGTCCCACCACCTGATCGCGATTACGACGGAGTTCACCGGCACGGCCGTCACCCTGTTCGGCACGATCGAGGGCGAAGGCGACATCGCCATCATCGTTCGCGGCCCGTCGGAGCCGGTTACCGTGCGTCAAAAGGACAGGGTCGCCGGGATCTGGATCAACTCCGCCTCCGTGACGTTCGAGCAGGTGCCGTCCTATTACAGCGTCGCGGCCAATCAGCCGCTTGAGCGGATTGCCCGACCGTCCGTGCTGTCCCGCCACGGCATCGGTTTGAACTATCTCCGTTTTCCGGTCCGCGGCGATCTGCCGCGCATGATGTCGCCGGGCGGCGAAACCGAGGATCCCGAGCAGGTAACAACCATGTTTCGCGAGGCGCTGATCCGAAACATGCAAGACGACGATCTGTATATCGACGACCTTGGCGTGGTCACCTTTCTCGGCCCCACCCTGTTCCGCGCCACGGTCGAGTTTCCGGCGAACGTCCCGACCGGTCAGTTCACCGTCAGCGTCTATCTGTTTCGCGACGGCGACATCGTGACGGCTCAGACCACCCCCTTAGTGGTCTCGAAGATCGGGCTGGGCGCCGAGGTTTTCGATTTTTCCAGGCGGCACGCCGCCGCCTATGGCCTGGTCGCGATCGCGGTCGCGGTGTTTTTCGGCTGGCTGGCCAGCATATTGTTCCGGTCGCCGCGATAGCGGAGAATCGTGTACAGTACGCGTGATGGCCGATCATCACCCCCATGCTGAGGCCGGGACGCGCGTCTTCCTGGTCGTCGTCGACGAGACGGATGAATGGCGCGCGGCGTTGCGCTTTGCCTGCCGGCGGGCCGAGCATACCGGCGGTCGTGTGGCGCTGCTGCATGTCATCGAGCCGGCGGACTTTCAGCATTGGATGGCCGTCGAAGAGGTCATGCGGGCCGAACTGCGCGAAGAGGCCGAACAGCTGATGGACCGCATCGCGACGGAGGTCAACGAAGCCGCCGGTACGGTGCCGATCATCTATCTTCGCGAGGGTAAGGTGCGTGAGGAGTTGCTGGCCCTGATCGACGAGGAGCCGAATATCTCGATCCTCGTGCTTGGTGCCAGCACCCAGTCCGAAGGGCCCGGCCCGCTGATCCAATACCTGATGACCAAGGGCGTCAGCCGGCTTCGCATCCCGGTCACCGTGGTGCCCGGATCGCTCGCGGAAGCGGACATCGACAAGCTGGCCTGATCGCCGGCGACCCTGACCACCGCCGGCCGCCCTTGACCTGCGCATCGCCGCGGCCCACTTGTCGGAAAGATCAATGCCTGCCCATGGCGGATGGTGGCGGGCCGGCCGCAGCGGCCCGACCGAAAAGGAGCGGACATGTTCATTCAGACGGAGCAGACCCCGAACCCGGCAACCCTGAAGTTCCTGCCGGGGCGCGATGTTTTGGGCAGCGGCAGCGCGTATTTCCCGACACCCGAGGATGCGAGCGTCTCGCCGCTGGCGCAGCGCCTGTTCGAAATCGACGGCGTGACGGGCGTGTTCTTCGGCGCCGACTTTCTGACCATCACCAAGGACGACGATAAGGACTGGTATCTTCTGAAACCGTCGATCCTGGGCGTGATCATGGAGCATTTCACGGCCGGCCGCCCGATCATGTCGGAAGCCGCCGGCACGGCCGCGTCAACCGCATCGGACGATGACGACGAGGTCGTGTCGCAGATCAAGGAACTGATCGACACGCGCGTGCGCCCCGCTGTCGCCCAGGATGGCGGCGACATCATTTTCGAGGGCTTCGACGCCGGCGTGGTGTATCTGCATCTGCAAGGCGCCTGTGCCGGTTGTCCCAGTTCAACCATGACGTTGAAGGCGGGCATCGAAAACATGCTGCGCCACTACATCCCCGAGGTGGTCGAAGTCCGCGCCATGATGTGACGCGCCGCCGACGGGCGCGACGCTTACGCCATCATCGGCTGTTTCAACGCGCTGTCCGAAAGCGGCGCATACTGGTCGGAATCCGGCAGTTGATAGTGCCACCATTCAGGCGCGTACGCCTGCCAGCCCGCCCTTTCCATTATCTGGCGCAGTAGGGACCGGTTGGCGATCGCAACGTCCTCGTGGCCGGCGGCTCCGTGCGCAGAATGCAGGACCATCTCATCGAAGCCCGTTCCCATATCCAACTCAGCGCCCGTTGAATCGACGAGACTGAGGTCAACGGCCACACCGCGCGGGTGGGTCAGGGTTCCGGATCGATAGGGCGGTCTTGGGTCGCTGACGAAGCGGGGATCGGGCAAGGCCCGCCAAAGCCGTTCTTGGGCCTCCAGCGGGCGAAAGGCGTCGAACAGCACCAATCGATGTCCGGTCCGCGCCGCCTCGTCGATGGCCAAGGCCAGGCAATCGGCGGCTTGCCGGCGAAGATACGCCGCCGGCCTGGCATAAATCGGTCGTCCGGTGATATTGGCAGAGGTGGCGTAGCGAATATCCAAGACGACATCGAATGAAGGCGGTTCAACAGCGATCAAAACCTCAGTGTCGGTCATGAAGAAAAACACCCCCCAACAGGTCGCCGCCAGGCCGAGCGCCCACATCCTGCCCGACGGGTTCACGGTTGGCGAGGGCCGGCAGTGATCGTTCTCGGCATCGATACCGGCGGCGGCGCGTGTTCCGTCGCCCTGACAAAGGACGGGCGCCCCTTGCGGATCAGCAGCGTGCCGATGCGTCATGGTCATGCGGAGCATCTGGTTCCGGCGATTGAACGGTTGCTCGCGGAATGCTGCCTGACGCCGTCGGCGCTTGGCTTGATCGGCGTCACGGTCGGCCCCGGCGCCTTCACCGGCCTGCGGGTCGGTCTGGCGGCGGCCGGCGGCCTGGCGTTGGCAACCGGCGCGCCGATCGTCGGCGTTTCGAGTTTCGACGCCGTCGCGGCCATGTGCCGACCGCTTAAGCGTGAAGAGCGGCGGGCGGTTATCATCGACAGCCGACGGGCCGAGCCGTTTGTCCAGCTTTTTGATGCCAAGGGCACTGCGGGGCAAGCGAGCTGGCGCACGATCCCCGCCATCATCGATCAACTTCTGGAAGCCGATGTAACGCTTCTGGCCGGTGACGGCGCGCCGATGATCGCCTCGGCCCTGGGCGACAGGTCGATCACGGTGGAAGCCGACGGGCCGATCGACCCATTCGCAGTCTGCCGTCTGGCGTTGGAACGCGCGGAAGAAGGCACAGCCGATCCGCCGGCGCCCGCCTATCTGCGACCGCCAGATGCCAGGCTGCCGGCGCCGACGGCCGGTTGACCGGACATGAAGGTTCAGGTCCAGTTGGCCGGTGTTGACTATGCCGCGCTGATCGCGGCCTTGCACGCGGCGTGCTTGTCCCCGCCCTGGTCGGAAGCGACCATCGCGCGATTGCTCGGCGGCCCGGGGGGCTTGGGCTGGATTGCCACGCTGGACGATCGGCCGGTTGGGTTCGCCCTGATTCGCGAGGCCGCGGACGAGGCGGAGATCCTGGCCATCGGCGTGCTTCCGGCCAAACGGCGGCGGGGCGTCGGACGAGCGTTGTTGATGGCCGTGATCGGGCAATGCGCGTCGAACGGCTTGTCGCGTCTCTATCTCGAGGTCGCAGCCTCTAACAAGGCCGCGACGAGCGTCTATGGCGCCGCGGGCTTCACGCAGGTGGGGCGGCGGCGGCGCTATTATCAGGCCGGCGAGGTGCGTGAAGATGCGCTCGTGATGCGGCGTGATCTCGTGTAACTCATGAGTTACGAAGCTTACGATGCTTATTGAGATGCACTGGCTGCCATAAAAAAGCCAGAATCGAAATGGGGTTTTTTTGAAATATCGATCGAATTCTCAAATTCTTTGGAAATTAGTTCGAAAACAGCCTTGAAAAGCAACGGGCGAACTTAATATCCCCATTGCCAATTGGCTAGTCGTCAATTATAGAAACCTAACTGATACTGTACGGACCGCTGAACATGAATAACGAAGTCGATCCCACCGAGTTGCTGTCGCTAACCGCGGAAATTGTGGCGGCCCATGTTGGCCACAATAATGTCGCAATGTCGGAACTGCCTCAACTAATCGACAATGTCTATAAGACGCTGTCGACCGTTGGGCGCGAGCCTGATCCGGCGCAGGACCGGCCCACGCCGGCTGTTCCGATCAAGAAATCGGTGACCCCCGACTACATCGTCTGCCTTGAGGACGGAAAGAAACTCAAGATGCTCAAGCGGCACCTGAAGACCGCTTATGACATGAGCCCTGAAGACTATCGCGAACGCTGGGGCCTGCCGGCGGATTATCCGATGGTGGCGCCAAACTACGCCAAACAGCGCAGTCGGTTGGCCAAGCAGATTGGCCTGGGCACGCGCGGACGCCGTTCGTCGGGCTAAAAGTCACTAAGAAGACGTTCCAAATCAACAGCCTAGGGCTGACACGGTCATTCGGCGATCCGCTTGCGGTGGCGCAGGCGGACTCCGTCTGACATAATGGGCCTGCGAACCACTCATTCGCTCGACGCTTGGGGGGCGGTTTTGGTGGATTGACACGACCGTGCTGGCAGGCGGTCGGATCGGCGAACGGCGCCAAGACCCGTCGCCGGTACGATGATGAGGGAACGCAGGGACCCGACAGATGGCCGAAATGTACTCGGTTAGCGACTACGGTTGGTGTTTGCGGCTGGGCAGCCTGGAGGTTCGGCTGGCCGAGACACCGTCGGAGATCGCCGCGGCACAGCGGCTGCGCTACGACGTCTTTTATACCGAGCGCCAGGCCCAGCCCACCCCGGCCATGGCCCACTCCCGGCGCGACTTCGACGATTATGACGAGGTCGCCGACCATCTGCTCGTAATCGACAACCGGAAGGGTGCCGGCGAGGACGGCGTTATCGGCACGTACCGGCTGATCCGCCGCGACGCCGCCGCGTTGATGGGTCGGTTCTACTCGTCGGCCGAGTACGACATCTCGCGCGTCCTGGCCTATCGGGGCGAGATCTTGGAACTGGGCCGATCCTGCGTGGACGCGGACTATCGCACCGGCCAGACCATGCAGCTCTTGTGGCGCGGCATCGCGGCTTACGTCTTTCAGTACGACGTCGAACTGATGTTTGGCTGTGCCAGCCTGCCAGGCACCGACCCGGATGAGGTCGCCCTGCCGCTTTCCTATCTATATCACTACCATCTGGCGCCCCCTGCCTTGCGCCCGACGGCGCTGCCGGACCTCTATTCGGACATGAACCTGATGGAGCCCGACAGCTTCACGCCGAAGGACGGGGTGGCTTCCCTGGCGCCGTTGGTGAAGGGCTACCTTCGTCTTGGCGGGTTTGTCGGCGACGGGGCGGTGATCGACCGGCAGTTCAATACGGTCGATGTTTGCATCGTGGTCAAGACCGACCTGATCACCGAAAAGTACTTCCGCCACTATGAGCGGCGGGAACGCAGACCCGTTCTGGTCCATACGTCGCCCTGACAGGCGATCAGCACCGCCGATCGCGTTGATCGACAAGCACACATGCACTCACCGCTTCGGGCCATTCGCCGGCTGATTCTGTTTGTCCTCTGGACGTTGCTGCTGATGGTGCCGCAATCCGTGCTCGTCCGGTTCCGGCCGAAGTCGGCCTATGTCCGCAAAATTCCCAAGAGCTACCATCGGATTGCGACGCGCATCCTTGGCCTGGACGTCAAGGTGCGGGGGCAGATCAGCCGCGATCGGCCGACTTTGTTCGTTTGCAATCACCTGTCCTACATGGACATTCCGGTTCTTGGCAGCCTGATCGAGGGCAGTTTCGTGGCCAAGACCGAGGTCGGCACCTGGCCCGGCTTCGGCACCTTGGCCCGTTTGCAGCGAACGGTTTTCGTCAATCGGGCGAAACGATCCTCCTCGGCCGAGCAGGCCGACTCGATGATCGGCCGCTTACGCGACGGCGACAATCTGATCCTGTTTCCGGAGGGCACCTCCAGCGACGGCAACCGGACCTTGCCGTTCAAGAGCGCGCTGTTCGCCGTCGCCTCGATCGAGATCAACGGCCAGCCGCTGACGGTCCAGCCCGTGACCATCAGCTGCACCCATCTCGACGGCATTCCGATCGGCAGGTGGCTGCGCCCCATCTATGCCTGGTATGGCGACATGGAGTTGCCGGGCCATATCTGGGAGATGACGGGTGTCGGCAAGCTGCGCATCCAGGTCCAGTTTCACGCGCCGATGACGGTGCGCGACGTCGGCTCGCGCAAGGCGCTGGCGAATGCCTGTTGGGAGAAGATCTCCCAAGGCCTGTCGGCGGCGAATGCCGGCCGAACCTTGCCGCGGCCAGGGGCCTCAGGGTCAAACCCGACATCGCCGGGAACCGGCACCGATGGCCGGCCGGCCATTGCCTGATCAAAGGCAACTGATCCCGAGCGCCGGTCCCGTGATGACTCGAATATGATTGATTTTTGGTCGCAGATGCGGTTTCAGGTCGCGCATCTTTTTCGGGAGTAGCCGGTGACTTTGCCGCGACCAGACGCTTCGTCGACCAAGAAGCTGTACGTCAAGACCTGGGGCTGTCAGATGAATGTCTATGACAGCGCCCGGATGACTGACGTGTTGGCACCGCTGGGCTATCGGCCCGTCGCCAGTGTCGACGACGCCGACATGGTCATCCTCAACACTTGCCACATCAGGGAAAAGGCGACCGAGAAGGTCTTTTCTGAGCTGGGCAGAATACGACAGGCGAAAGACGCCAAGGCGGCGGGCGGCGGCAGCATGATCGTCGCCGTCGCCGGCTGTGTCGCCCAGGCGGAGGGCGAGGAGATTCTGAACCGGGCACCGACGGTCGATCTGGTCTTCGGGCCGCAGACCTACCACCAGCTGCCGGAGATGGTCGCCCGCGCGAGCGAGACGGCCGGCACACGGATCTGCAACACCGACTTCCCCGTCGAGGAGAAGTTCGATTTCCTGCCGGAGGAAAGCGCCGATCCCGGCCCCAGCGCCTTCCTGTCGATCCAGGAGGGCTGCGACAAATTCTGCACCTTCTGCGTCGTGCCCTACACCAGGGGGGCGGAGTTCTCGCGCACCGTTCGCGGCATCCTGGATGAGGCCAGGCGGCTCGTCGGCCTGGGCGCCCGCGAAATCACCTTGCTGGGCCAGAACGTCAACGCCTTTCACGGCGAAGGCCCGGACGGCAAAGACTGGGGGCTTGGCCGCCTGATCGTGGCCATGGCCGACATCGATGGCCTGGACCGCATCCGCTATACGACCAGCCATCCGAGGGACATGGACGATGAGCTGATCGCCGCCCACGGATCCGTGCCGGCGCTGATGCCGTTCCTGCATCTGCCGGTCCAATCCGGCTCCGACCGCATCCTCGCCGCGATGAACCGCAAGCACAGCGAGGCCGACTATCGCGCCGTGGTCGACCGTTTGCGCGAGGCCCGGCCCGACATGGCGCTGTCCTCGGACTTCATCGTCGGCTTCCCTGGGGAAAGCGATCGCGATTTTGCCGACACGCTGCGGCTGGTCACCGATACCGGCTATGCCCAGGCCTACAGTTTCAAATACAGCGCGCGCCCCGGAACACCCGCCGCCGCCTTGGACGACCAGGTCCCCGACACAGTGAAGAGCGAGCGCCTGGCCATGCTGCAGGAGTTGTTGAATGCCCAGCAGCAGGCGTTCAATCGCGCGACCGTCGGCCAGGTCGTGCCGGTTCTCTTGGATCGGCACGGCAAACGGCCGGGACAGTTGCAAGGCCGCAGCCCGGCGATGCAGTCGGTTTTTGTTGCGGCGAACAAGGCGCACTATGGTAGCATCGTCGATGTGCATATCGACGACGCCTTCGCCAACAGCCTGACGGGTACGCCCGTCGAGAACCGGGCTGTTCCGAACGGCCAGGCGCCCGCGCTGGAGGCGTTTGCTTGACGGCAGCCAAGCGCAGCGTCGATCTCGATTTCGAAGACAACACGTTGGTGCCGCTGCTCTATGGCGAGCACGACACGCATCTGACCCGGATCGAGCACCTGTTGGGCGTGACCCTGGCCTCAAGGGGTAATCGCATCACGGTCAGCGGGTCGAACGAGGCGACCAAGCGCGCGGAACTTGTGCTGTCGGCCCTCTGGGACCGGCTGGAACGCGGACAGTCGGTCGGCCCGCCGGAAATCGACGCCGCGATCCGCTTCAGCGCGGATCAGGCGAACGAAAACCAAGACGCGTCGGCGATGTCGAGGCGCATGAACGCGCCCAGCGCCGGCATTCGAACCAAGCGCAAGGCCATTCAACCGCGCACGCCGACCCAGGCGGACTATATCGACGCGCTCGGCGCCTCTGAACTGGTCTTTGGCCTGGGCCCGGCGGGTACCGGCAAGACCTATCTGGCCGTCGCCCAGGCCGTAGCGTTTCTGGCTTCCGGCCAGGTCGACCGCATCATCCTGACCCGGCCGGCGGTCGAGGCCGGCGAACGGCTCGGCTTTCTGCCCGGCGACTTGAAGGAAAAGATCGACCCGTACCTGCGGCCCCTGTACGACGCGCTTTACGACATGCTGCCGGCCGAACAGGTCGTGCGCCATTTGGAAACGGGCGTGATCGAGGTCGCGCCGCTGGCGTTCATGCGCGGGCGTACACTGGCCAACTCGGCGATCATTCTGGACGAGGCGCAGAATACGACCCAGACCCAGATGAAGATGTTTCTCACCCGGATGGGCGAGAATGGCCGCATGGTCATTACCGGCGACCCCAGCCAGGTCGATCTGCCGCGCGGCGTGACCTCGGGACTGCTGGAGGCGGTCCAGGTCTTGAGAAACATCCCCCAGGTGCGCTTCGTGCGCTTTAGCGATCAGGACGTCGTGCGCCATCCGATGGTCACGCGCGTGGTGCAGGCCTACGACGCGTATGAACGGGGGCTTCAGGGCGAACTGGCCCTGAAACGATAGACGCTTGACCGACATCGATGCCGAAGTCGAAAGGGCCGACCCGCGGTGGCCTGCGGACCTGCCCGACAGGCTGCAGCCCTTGATCGCAACCGCGATCGGCACGGCCGCCGCGCCCGACGGGCCGCTGGAACTGTCGGTGGTGCTGGCCGACGACCAAACCGTCCAATCGCTCAACCGCGACTACCGCGAAAAGGACCGGCCGACGAATGTGCTGTCGTTCGCACTGACGGAAAGCGACGAGCCGACTGGCCTGCCGGGCCAGCCGATCGCGCTGGGCGATGTCCTTCTCGCCTATGAAACCGTTGCATCAGAGGCACGCCAGCAGAATAAGTCGCTTCAAGACCATGTTTTTCACCTCGTTGCGCATGGCGTTCTTCATCTTCTGGGCTATGATCACCAACTGGAAGAAGACGCCCGCGAAATGGAGCGTTTGGAAAAGGCCATTCTCGCTGAGTTTGCGATTGCAGATCCCTATGGTCCGGATTCGTAAAGACCCCGCGTTCATCGCCGATCCTTCGCCCATCGCCCGCGCCTGACGAACGACGCCGATGACCGCCGACATATCCGCCAGTAGCAGGCCCCGTGCCGACGGGGCGGACAACGATCAGCAACAATCCGGTCAAGCCGAAGTCGGGCTGTTCCGCAACTGGCTGCGCGCCGCATTGCGCGGTAAGCCGGACAACAGCTGGCGCGAAACCATTGAAGAGCTGATCGAGGATAATGGCGAGGCACAGGCCGAGGCCGCCGATCATGAACGCGTCCTGTTGGGCAATATCCTGCGCCTTAAGGATCTGACGGCCTACGACATCATGGTCCCCAGGGCCGACATCATCGCCTGCGACATCGAAACCTCGATCCCGGACTTCATGAGTGTGCTGACCGAACACGCGCACAGCCGGGTTCCGGTCTATCGCGAAACGCTCGACGACACGGTCGGCTTTGTTCACATCAAGGATGTCATGGCCCATCTGGCCAAGGGTGGCGACTTTCAGCTCAGCGAACTCGTCCGCGAGGTGCCGATCATCGCGCCCTCCATTCCGGTCCTCGACCTCTTGCTTGAGATGCGGCAGCAGCGCCAGCATTTGGCCCTGGTTATCGACGAGTTTGGCGGCATCGACGGCCTGATCACGATTGAGGATCTGGTCGAGGAAATCGTCGGAGAGATCCAGGACGAGCATGACATGGATGACGAGCCGGCCATGATCGAGGCGGCCGACGGCAGCATTCTGGCCGATGCCCGCCTGCCCCTCGCCGAATTCGAGGCCAAGGTCGGCCCCCTCGTCGACGACAGCGACCGCGAGGACATCGATACGCTGGGCGGCCTGGTGTTCTCCATTGCCGGCCGCATCCCGGCGCGCGGCGAGGTTTTGCGCCACGAGACGGGCCTGGAGTTCGAAGTGGTCGAAGCCGACCCAAGGCACATCAAGAAACTGCGCGTACGGCCGGCTGCACCGGCGGAGCCAAGCAGGAGCCACGACGACGAAAACCCGTCGTGAGCACTAGTCAGGTCGAGACCGCCCCAGGCGGAGCATCGGCCACGCCGTCCGGTCGCCTGGTCCGGTTCGCCCAACGTCTATCCAAGCTGAAACCGCGCAGCCGGTTTGCCGCTGCATTCGGGTTCGGCGCGCTCGCCTCGCTGGCAATGCCGCCTTTGGGCGCCGCGCCGGTCTTGCTGGTGTCGTTTCCAGGTCTGATTTGGCTGATGGCCGGCGTGCGCACCTTTTGGGGTGCTTTCGGGGCGGGCTGGGCCTTCACCTTCGGCTTCCTACTACTGGGGCTTTACTGGGTTCCAGTGTCGATGCTGGTCGATCCGGCCTTTTACTGGATGATCCCGTTCACGGCCGCCGGCCTGCCCGCCGGCATGGCCCTTTATCACGGCCTTGCCCTTGCCGTTTGGTGGCGCCTGCGGTTCAGCGGTGTCGGACGGGTGATCGCGTTTGCGGTTTTTTGGAGCGTCGCGGAATGGCTGCGCGGCCATTTGCTGACCGGCTTTCCCTGGCATCTGATCGGCTATGCCTGGGTTGACTGGCTGCCGGTCATCCAGTCGGTTTCGCTGATCGGCATCTATGGCCTCAGCCTTCTGACGGTTCTGGCGGCATCGCTGCCGGCCGCCTGGATCACGCCCCGCGGGCGCAGCCTGCCCGGGCTGGGCGCCTGGTTGATGGGCCTGGCGATGCTTGCAGGTCTCAGCATCTGGGGCGGTTTCAGATTGTCGACGGCATCAAACGATGTCGTTCCAGATGTGCACTTGCGATTGGTGCAACCCAATATCGAACAGCAAGACAAGATGAACCCCGATCTCTGGCCAGACAATTTTAGGTTGCTTCTCGGCCTGAGTGTCAATCCGGGGGCGGAAGCCGACACCTCGCCGCCGACCCACATCATCTGGCCCGAGACAGCCTTGCCGTACCTCGTGGAGCAGGACGAAAACGCGCGCCGCGCCCTAGCGTCGATTGCGCCTCCCGGCGGCGCGGTGATAACCGGCGTGCCGCGCAGGACCGGCGACGGCGACGATCAGCGGTTCTTCAACGGCATGATTGCCGTCGACGATGCCGCCTCGATCGTCGCAACCTACGACAAGCACCATCTCGTGCCGTTTGGCGAGTACATGCCGTTCAGCGACTGGCTGCCCTTGCGCGCGATCGCCGGGCGTAGGTTCGATTACTCCTTCGGGCCAGGACCGCGGACACTTGCCGTTCCGGGGCTGCCGCCCTTCAGCCCGATGATCTGCTACGAGGTGATTTTTCCCGGCAACGTCGTCGACGCCGATGACAGGCCCCAATGGCTGCTCAACATCACGAATGACGCGTGGTTCGGACGGACCGCCGGCCCGCATCAGCATTTCGCGATCGCGCGCGTACGCGCCGTCGAGGAGGGTCTGCCGTTGGTTCGCGTCGCGGGCACCGGCATCTCCGGCGTGACGGACGCCTATGGGCAAATCCGAGCCTATGTCGGCATTGAAGAGCGCGGCGTGCTGGACGCCGAACTGCCGGTTGCTCTGCCCACCACCACCTATGCTCGAATTGGTGACATGGGGTACGTAACCATAGCGATTGTGCTACTTGCCGTTGCTGCCGCCACAAGCACCGGCAGGCGACAAAAGTTTGATCAATCGCCGCCAAATTGAAAGATATCGCTGGATTGTGGGTGCATACATACGTATGTTGATGGTGTCTCAACATCATCCAACGGAAACAAAAAACGTGTCCACAAACTCCCGTAATCAAGATCAAGCCGCGACCGAGCGGCCGCGGCGCCGCGTAGGCCGGCCACCGATTGGCGACACACCGAACCCGGTCGACAAGCATGTTGGCATGCAAGTCAGGGCGCGCAGGGCTCTGCTCGGCTACAGCCAGGAACGGCTGGGCGATGCCATCGGACTGACATTCCAGCAGGTTCAGAAGTATGAGCGCGGCACCAACCGTGTCAGCGCAAGTCGCCTTTGGGACCTTGCCGCCGCCTTGGGCGTGCCCGTTTCGTATTTCTTCGACGGGCTGGACGCCGAAAGCCAAGCGGAGGCACTGGCCGAATACGAGGGCGGCAACACCGCGTTCGATGACGACCTGATGGGCCGCCGCGAGACCCTCGAACTTGTGCGGGCCTATTACACAATTAGCGATCCCGCGGTGCGGCGGAGGATCTATGATCTGGCCCGCACAATTTCTCGCGGCGACGAGGAAGACGGGGGCGGTCTCGACCTTCAATAAGGGCTGAGTCGACAAGCGCTGGATCGTTCCATCAGCTATCCAGAGCGGTCAGCCCTTCCTTCTTGACGTTCAAGACAAGGCTTGCCACAACCGCCGATCAACGATCGCGGGCGATGGATGTCGCCCGCGATCGGCATTCATCGGCATGTTGCGAAAGGTCCTGTTCCAGTGTCCACCGCGTCTTACGTGTTCACCAGCGAGAGCGTATCGGAAGGCCATCCCGACAAGGTTTGCGACCGCATATCCGACGCCATTGTCGATACCTATCTGACGGCCGACCCCGAAGCGCGGGTCGCCGTCGAAACGCTGACGACCACCAACCGCATCGTTCTGGCGGGCGAGGTGCGCGGACCCGAGCACGTCACGGCTGACACCTTGGAAGACGTGGCGCGCGCCGCGGTCAAGGACATCGGCTACGAACAGGATGGCTTCCACTGGCGCAATGCCGAGGTTTGCGTCTATGTGCATCGCCAATCGTCCGATATCGCGATGGGGGTCGACGCGTCGGGCAACAAGGATGAGGGAGCGGGCGATCAGGGCATCATGTTCGGTTACGCCTGCCGCGAAACCGATGTCTTGATGCCGGCGCCGATCTATCTGGCTCACCAGATCCTCAAGAGTCTCGCCGAGGCAAGGCACTCCGGCGCCGAACCGCACCTAGGGCCGGACACCAAAGGGCAGGTCTCGCTGCGCTACGAAAACGGCATGCCGGTGGGCGCCACCTCGATCGTCGTCTCGACCCAGCACAGCGAGGACCTGGATCAGGATCGGGTCCGCGAGATCGTTCGCCCCCACGTGATGAACGTGTTGCCCGAAGGCTGGATGTGCCCGGAAGAGCAGTTCTACGTCAATCCGACCGGCCGGTTCGTGATTGGCGGCCCCGACGGCGATGCCGGGCTGACCGGCCGCAAGATCATTGTCGACACCTATGGCGGCGCGGCACCCCATGGCGGCGGCGCCTTTTCCGGCAAGGACCCGACCAAGGTCGACCGCTCGGCCGCCTACGCGGCGCGCTATCTGGCCAAGAATGTCGTCGCCGCCGAGCTGGCCGACAAATGCACGATCCAGCTCAGCTACGCGATTGGCGTTTCGCACCCGCTTTCGGTCTATATCGACACCCACAAGACCAACGAGGTCGACACCGAACGGCTGTCCAAGACCTTGCGCGAACTGGTCAACCTGACGCCGCGCGGCATCAGGGAGCATTTGGGTCTGAACAAGCCGATCTACGCGCGCACCGCCGCCTACGGCCATTTCGGGCGCCCGCCGGAGCCGGATGGCGGGTTTTCCTGGGAAAGAACCGACCTGGTCGACGACCTTCGATCGGCCTTCGCCTGATCAACGCGCCCATGGCGGAGAGCCCACCGCCTGAACGGAAGTTCTACGGCAGGCGCCGGGGCCGAAAACTGCGCGTTGGCCGGGCGCGCTTGTTGGAAACCCTGCTGCCGCGCCTCGCTGTCGATCTACCCCCCGACGGACAAAAGCTCGACTGGCAGAGCCTGTTTTCCAGGCAGACAGAAAGCCTGTGGCTGGAAATCGGCTTTGGCGCGGGTGAGCACTTGCTGGCTCAAGCCCGTTCACACCCCGACACCGGCTTCATCGGTTGCGAACCTTACATCAACGGCATGTCGACCCTTTTGGCGGCGATTGACGCCGAGGCGTTGGACAACATTCTTGTTTTCGCGGACGACGCCAACCGCTTGATCGATGCCCTGCCCGCCCAGTCGGTCGATCGCTGCTTCCTGTTGTTCCCGGACCCGTGGCCAAAGACCCGCCATCATCGACGGCGCTTTATCCAGCCGGAATCCGTCGCCGCCCTTGCACGCATCCTGCGCGATGGCGCGGAGCTTCGCGTTGCCAGCGACGACGCCCCGCTGGTCGATTGGATGCTGTGCCATATCAGGCGGAACGGATGCTTTGATTGGCAGGCGCGTTCGTCGGCCGACTGGCGGCAACGTCCCGATGACTGGCCGCCGACACGCTATGAGGCCAAGCGACTGCACGGACCGCCTGTATTCCTGCGGTTCCTGCGCCGCCCGAGGAACCACGCGCATTCGTAAATCCCTTGTGTTCGGCGTCGAACCGACTATATTGCCGGCAATACATCCGATACCGGCCTTTTGATAAGGTCGTTGAGTATGGGGTGGGCCTCGCGGCCCGCCTTTTTGTTTTTCAGCATGGCGTTTTCGGTCGCATGGCTTGCGAACCGGAACGGGATGGTGGGCGGTGAGCGCCACGGACAAGGTCAAAGCGATTATCGAACCCTCGCTGGAGGCAATGGGGTACGAGCTGGTGCGCGTTCAGCTAACCGCTGGCGGCCGGCCGACATTGCAGATCATGGCGGAACGGGCCGATCGCGCCGAAATGACGGTGGACCATTGCGCCGAGATCAGCCGAACCGTGTCGGCCTTGCTGGATGTCGAGGACCCGATCGACGCGGCGTATTATCTGGAGGTCTCGTCCCCCGGCATCGATCGTCCCCTGACCCGGCTGGCGGATTTCGAACGTTTCGCCGGCTTTGAGGCCAAGCTGGAGGCACGCACCGCGATCGACGGCAGGCGGCGCTTTCGCGGCGCCCTGGCCGGGTGCGACGGCGAGTGTGTTTTGGTCGTGCCGGAAGGGGCGGAGGATCCTGTGTCGATCCCGTTTGACGATCTCGCCAAGGCCAAGTTGGTGTTGACGGACGCGTTGATTGCCGCTGGTCGCTGAACAGAAACGACGGCGCAGTTTTAGGAGACAGGAAGAACCATGGAATTGCTGCATGTTGCCGACGCGGTCGCGCGTGAGAAGCTGATCGAACGCGATGAAGTTCTGGAGGCCATGGAACAGGCAATTCAGAAGGCTGGGCGGTCGAAGTACGGGCTGGAGCACGACATCCGCGCCCATATCAACCGCAAGACCGGCGAGATCGAACTGAAGCGCTTCCTGGAGGTCGTCGAGGACGAGGCCAGCGTCGAAAACGAGGCGACCCAGATCACCCTGACGCGGGCGCGCACGAAGGACGCCAATGCCGCCGTCGGTGCGTTCCTGAGCGACGACCTGCCGCCCATCGATTTCGGCCGCATTGCCGCCCAGACGGCCAAGCAAGTCATCGTCCAGCGGGTCCGCGACGCCGAGCGCAAGCGCCAATACGAGGAATACAAGGACCGGGTCGGCGAGATCGTCAACGGCCTGGTCAAGCGTGCCGAATATGGCAATGTCAACGTCGATTTGGGCCGTGCCGAGGCCATCATCCGGCGCGACGAGTTGCTGCCGCGCGAGCATTACAAGATCGGCGACCGGGTTCGCGCCTACATCTACGACGTCCGCCAGGAAGTGCGCGGACCGCAGATCTTCCTGTCGCGCACGCATCCGCAATTCATGGCCAAGCTGTTCGCCATGGAGGTGCCGGAGATCTATGACGGCATCATCGAGATCAAGGCGGTCGCCCGTGACCCGGGCAGCCGGGCCAAGATCGGCGTGATCAGCCACGACAGTTCCATCGACCCGGTCGGCGCCTGTGTCGGCATGCGCGGCAGCCGCGTCCAGGCGGTGGTCGGCGAACTTCAGGGCGAGAAGATTGACATCATCCCCTGGTCGCCCGACACCGCGACCTTCGTGGTCAACGCGCTGGCACCCGCCGAGGTCACCAAGGTCGTGATGGACGATCATCAGCACCGCATCGAGGTGGTGGTGCCGGACGACCAGCTGTCGCTGGCAATCGGCCGGCGCGGGCAGAATGTCCGGCTGGCGTCCATGCTGACCGGCTGGGACATCGACATCATGACCGAGGCGGAGGAATCCGAACGCCGCACCGAGGAGATGCGCCAGCGCAGCGAGCTGTTCATGGAGGCCTTGGACGTCGACGACGTCATCGCCCATCTGCTGGTCGCCGAGGGCTTCTCGTCGGTCGAAGAGGTCGCCTTCATTGATGTGGCCGAGTTGACCTCCATCGAGGGCTTCGACGAGGATATCGCGCTTGAGCTGCAACGGCGCGGCCAGGCGTTTGTCGAAGAACAGAACCGCCTTGCCATCGAACGGTACAAGGAGCTGGGCGTCGCCGACGATCTGGCGTCGGTCGAGGTTCTCACGCCCGGCATGCTGGTCGCGCTGGGCGAGGACGACGTCAAGACCCTGGAAGACTTTGCGGGCCTCGCGGGCGACGAGCTGGTCGAGCTGTTGGGCGAGGACGTCTTCACCGAGGAAGAGGCCAACGCCCTGATCATGCAGGCGCGGGTCGCCGCCGGATGGGTGACTGAGGAAGAACTTGCGGCGCTTGCGGCCGAGCAGGAAGCCGAAGAGGAAAGCGCCGAACCAGAGGTGGCGCCGGCCTAACGGCTGGAGCGGCGATTGACGAGCGCGATGATGCAATTGGAGCAGGCACACGAGATATCGGCGCCCCAACAGGGGCGCGCGCCGGCCGGCGACGACGGTCCCGTGCGTCGGTGCCTGGTCACGCGGGTGACGCTGCCCAAGCCGGCACTGTTGCGCTTCGTGGTGGCGCCCGACGGTGCCCTGACACCCGACCTGGCCGCGAAACTGCCGGGCCGGGGCCTCTATGTGCTGCCGCGCCGCGCGGTTCTGGCCAAGGCGGTCGACAAGAACGTCTTTGCCAAGGCGGCCCGCCAGCAGGTGAGCATAAGCGACGGGCTGGCTGACGAGATTGAGCGACAGCTGACCCGACGGTGCATTGACCTGTTAAGCTTGGCACGCCGCGCGGGCGACGCGGTGGCGGGCTTCGAAAAGGTCCGCGCCTGGCTGCAGCAAGGCAGGGCAGCGCTGGTTATCGAGGCGATCGATGGCGCCGAAGGTGGTCGCGGCAAGCTGCGCGGGCTGATGCGCGGTTTGGCCGATACTGGCCAGCCAGCGCCTCAAGTGCTGGCATTTGCCGACGCCAACACTCTGGGGGCTGCCTTTGGCCGGGACCATGTGGTACATGCTGCCCTCCGGTCCGGGGGATTGGCCGACCGGCTGGCTTCGGAAGCGCGGCGATTGCAGGATTTTTTGGCGGCCGAGAATGGCTCGACCGTCGGTACGGATAGTGGGCGAAAGCGACGCGAATTATGACGGATCAAAAAGAACAGGATCGCAAGACGCTAAGCCTGGGCGGTCGCGGCAAGCTGAGCTTGAACAAGACGGGCGAAGGCGCCCAGGTGCGCCAAAGCTTCTCCCATGGCCGGTCCAAGACCGTTCAGGTCGAGGTCAAGCGCAAGCGCGACCTTCGCAGCGGCACCAAGGCTGACCTCGCGGACGGCGGCGCCGCGGCGCGACGGGCCGCCGAGGGTACGGGCGGCCGTGGCCAGAAGAGCGTCAGTCGTACGCTGACCGAGGCTGAGCGCGAGGCGCGGGCACGCGTCCTGCGGCTGAACCGCGAGGAACAGGCACGCCAGCCGGCACCCGTCGCGGCGGTCGCCGAGGCCGACGTGCTGGTCGAAGAGCCGGAGGTGGAGGCGGTCGAGACCATCGAGCCGGAGGCCAAGGGCCCGCTGAGCCCCGAAGAGTTGCGCCAACGCGAGCTCGACGAGTTGCAGAAGATCGAGGCCGACGAGCAGCGCCGCAAGGAAGAAGAAAAGGCCAGGGCCGACGAGATCGAGCGGCAGCGACGCGAGGAAGAGGCCCGCCGTCAGGCCGAGGAAGAGCGCCGGCGTGCCGTCGGCGAACGGTCCGGCATGGCCGCCGCGGCGAAGGTCGCGACGATCGAAGAGGATGACGATCGCGGCAAGAAGAGCGCGCCGCGCAACGAGCGCCGGCCGGCGCCCAGCCGCCATCGCAACGAGCCGCGCCGACGCGGCGGCAAGATGACCGTCACCCAGGCACTGAACCAGGACGAGGCCGGTCGCGCACGTAGCCTGGCGGCGATGCGGCGGCGCCAGGAAAGGCAGCGCGCCACCCAATCGGACCAGCCGAAGGAAAAGATCATCCGCGACGTCGTCGTACCGGAAGTGATCACTGTTCAGGAGCTGGCCAACCGTATGGCCGAGCGTGGCGCCGACGTGATCAAGACCATGATGCGCATGGGCGTCATGGCGACCATCAACCAGTCGATCGACGCCGATACGGCGGAACTGATCGTCGAGGAATTCGGCCACAAGATCCGGCGCGTGTCGGAATCCGACGTCGAGCTGGGCCTGCGCGGCTCGGACGACGAGACCGGCGATCTGAAGACGCGGCCGCCGGTGGTCACGATCATGGGCCATGTCGATCACGGCAAGACGTCACTCTTGGACGCCCTGCGCAAGACCAACGTGGTCAGCGGCGAGGCCGGCGGGATTACCCAGCATATCGGCGCCTACCAGGTGACGGCCGAAGACGGCAATGTCATCACCTTCATCGACACGCCGGGCCACGAAGCGTTCACCGCCATGCGGGCCCGGGGCGCCAACACGACGGACATCGTCATCCTGGTGGTGGCGGCCGACGATGCGGTGATGCCTCAAACGGTCGAGGCCATTCGCCATGCCAAGGCCGCCGAGGTTCCGATCATCGTGGCCATCAACAAGGTCGATCTGCCGGACGCCAACCCCCAGCGCGTGCGTGAGGCCTTGCTGCAGCACGAGGTGGTGGTCGAACAGCTGGGCGGCGAAGTGCAGGACGTCGAGGTTTCGGCCAAGACGGGCCAGGGCCTGGACGATCTCTTGGAAGCCATCAGCCTGCAGGCCGAGGTGCTGGAACTGACCGCCAACCCGGATCGCCCGGCCGAAGGCTCGGTGATCGAGGCCAAGCTGGAACGCGGGCGCGGATCGGTCGCCACCGTGCTGGTTCAACGCGGCACCTTGCGGGGCGGCGATATCTTCGTCACCGGTTCCGAATGGGGCCGCGTGCGGGCGCTGATTGACGATCATGGCGACCAGATCGATGACGCGGGTCCCTCAAAGCCGGTCGAGGTCTTGGGCCTGCAGGGCACGCCGTTGGCGGGCGACGATTTCGTCGTCGTTCCCGACGAGGCGCGCGCCCGCGAGATCGCAGACTATCGTGACCGCAAGAAGCGCGAGGCCGCCCAGGTTGCCGGCAGCCGCGGCACGCTGGAACAGATGTTCGCCCAGGCGCAGAAGGGCGAGGTGAAGGCCCTGCCGGTGGTCATCAAGGCCGACGTCCAGGGCTCCGCCGAGGCCATCGACGCCAGCCTAGCCAAGCTGGTCGAGGACAATGAAGAACTCGACGTCCGGGTTCTGCATTCGGCCGTCGGCGCGGTCAACGAGTCCGACGTGACGCTGGCGGCATCGACCGGCGCCTTGATCATCGGCTTCAACGTCCGCGCCAACCCGCAGGCGCGCGATGCGGCCAAGCGGGACGGCGTGGAGATCCGCTATTACGGCGTCATCTATGACGTGATCGACGATGTGCGCAACGCGCTCAGCGGCCTGCTGGCGCCGACCTTGCGCGAGAACTTCATCGGCAATGCCGAGATCCGAGAGGTCTTCCAGATCACCAGGGTTGGCAAGGTCGCGGGCTGCATGGTCACTGACGGTATCGTCCGTCGCGGCGCCGGCGTCCGCTTGCTGCGCGACAGTGTTGTGATCCATGAAGGCAAGCTTAAGACCTTGAAGCGCTTCAAGGACGAGGTGCGCGAGGTGCGCGAAGGCTACGAATGCGGCATGGCCTTCGAGAATTACGACGACATCCGGCAGGGTGACGTCATCGAGGCCTTCGAGGTCGAAGAGGTCCAGCGCGACCTCTAACCTCCACACCGCCATGATCGGGCGATCCCGGTCATGGCGGACGCCGCCCAAAAGGGTTCCGTTACATGTCCACTTCCTCCGCGCCGTCACAGCGGCAACTGCGCGTCGGCGAACAGATCCGGCACGTACTCAGCAGTCCGTTGATGCGCGGCGACCTGCACGATCCCCATCTGGCCGGCCTGTCGATCACCGTGACCGAGGTGCGGATCAGCCCCGACCTGCGCAACGCCACCGCCTTCGTCGTGCCGCTGGGCGGCCAATTGCCGGACGGCATGGACCAGCAAGACCTGATCGACGCGCTCGACCACGCCGCGCCCTATCTGCGCGGCCTCATCGCCGATGGCACAAGGCTGCGCTACACGCCGCGCCTGGGCTTTCGCATCGATACCAGCTTTGACGAGGGCGCGAAGATCGATCGGCTTCTGGCGAGCGACGAGGTGCGCCGCGACCTGGAGCCCGGCCAAGCCGCGCCCGCCCACCAGACCGCCGACGAGACCGCCGATGGCTAGGCGCAAGGGCCGGCCGGTCCATGGCTGGCTGGTTCTGGACAAGCCCAAGGGCCTGACCTCGACGCAGGCGCTGGGCCAGGTCAAACGCCTGTTCCAGCCGGCCAAAGCGGGCCATGGCGGCACGCTGGACCCGCTGGCGACCGGCGTCCTGCCGATCGCGTTCGGCGAGGCCACGAAGACCGTGTCCTTCGCCATGGATGGGCTGAAAACCTACCGGTTCACAGTCGATTGGGGCGTCGCCACCGACACGCTGGACGCCGAAGGGAAGGTGGTCGGTACCAGCGACATCCGGCCGACGCCGGATGAAATCGAAGCGGCACTGCCCGCGTTCGAGGGCGAGGTGCTGCAGACCCCACCGGCGTTTTCGGCGGTGAAGGTCGCCGGCGAGCGGGCCTACGATCTCGCGCGCGAGGGCGAAACCGTCGAGCTGCAGCCAAGGCTTGTCTGGATCGAACGCCTGAGCCTGGTCGACGCCGCGGAGGCGGATCGGTCCGAGTTCGAGATGGTCTGCGGCAAGGGCACCTATGTCCGGGCACTGGCGCGCGACCTGGCCGAGAAGCTCGGCACCGTCGGCCACGTCTCGGCCCTGACCAGAACACGCGTCGGACCGTTTTCGCTTGACGATGCGGTCGGTTTGGCGCATTTAGCCGCGCTGTCCGAGCAATCGGACAGGGATGACCATCTGCTTCCGGTCGACAGTCCGCTGGACGACATCCCGGCGGTCGATTTGACGGAGGCGGAGGCGTACAGATTGCGATGCGGCCAAGCGGTATCGTTGCTGCGCCGATCGGCTCGGGACAGGCTCTTCGGCCTGGAACCGGACCCGTCGGGCGGCGACGTTTTTGTTTTGGCCAAAGCGGGTGACATTCCCGTCGCCCTGACCCGGCTGGAGGCCGGGCAATTGCAGCCCGTGCGCGTGCTTAATCTGTAGGAAAGAAAGGAGCGCCCGATGTCGATCACGCAAGCGCGCAAGCAGGAACTGATCACCCAACACGCCCGCGCCGAGGCGGACACCGGCTCGCCGGAGGTCCAGGTCGCGGTGCTGACGGAACGAATCGCTAACCTGACGGAACATTTGAAGACCCACGCCAAGGATTTTCACAGCCGGCGGGGCCTTTTGATGATGGTCGGTCGCCGACGCCGGTTGTTGGACTATCTGAAGCGGAAGAATGTCCAGCGGTACGAAGCGATCGTTAAGGAGTTGGGCCTGCGCCGCTGAGTCTTGGCGGCCAGTTTCTGTTGTTCACCATGAAACCAAACGTGAATCTGCGACACCTTGAGGTGACGCACCGTCACGGCTGTTAGCCGTGCCCAAAACGGACGCCGTTTTCCGCAGTTGGAAGGCGGCGTTCTGCGTTTCGAACCGGGCAGGCCAAAAAGGTCGCCCAGGGTCGGACGCATCCCAAAGGGGGGTGAGTTGACTAAGACGCCCCCGCCCGCACTCGCCCAATCCGGGGCGACGGGTGTCCGACGAAGGAAGTGAGATCACTCATGTTCGAAATCTATCGCAGAGAAATCGATTGGGGCGGCCGCCCGCTGATCCTGGAAACGGGCAAGATCGCCCGCCAGGCGGATGGCGCCGTGATGGCCACCTATGGCGGCACGGTCGTGCTGTGCACCGCGGTTGGCGCAAAGTCGCCGCGCCCGGGCATCGATTTCTTCCCCCTGACGGTAAACTATCAGGAAAAGACGTTCGCCACCGGCAAAATCCCCGGCGGCTTTTTCAAACGCGAAGGCCGGCCCTCGGAAAAGGAGACCTTGACCTCGCGCCTGATCGACCGGCCGATCCGGCCGCTGTTCGCCAAGGGTTATCGCAATGAAACCCAGGTCGTCTGCACCGTGCTGAGCCATGATCTGGAGAACGATCCGGACGTCGTGGCCATGGTCGGCGCCTCGGCGGCCTTGACCATCTCCGGCATTCCGTTCCTGGGCCCGATCGCGGCCGCCCGCGTCGGCTATCACGACGGCAGCTACGTGCTGAACCCGACGCGCGAACAGCTTGCCGACAGCGCCCTCGACCTGGTCGTGGCCGGCACGCAGGAAGGCGTGCTGATGGTCGAATCCGAGGCCGATGAGCTCTCGGAGGAGATCATGCTGGGCGCGGTCAATTTCGGCCACACCCATTTCCAGCCGGTGATCGACGCGATCATCGACCTGGCGGAGTTGTGCGCCAAGGACCCGCGCGAACTGCCCGAGCCGGCCCCCGAGATCGAAACCGTGCGCGAGAAGTTCGCGGCCTTTGGCGACAAGCTGCGCGACGCCTACGCCATCCGCGCCAAGCAGGAGCGGTACGACGCGATCGACGCGGTAAAGGCCGAGGCGATCGAGAGCCTGGGCGACGACGAGGCCGAACTGGCGGTCGCGGGCGGCGTCTTCAAATCGCTGGAAAGCGACATCGTGCGTGGCACCATCCTGGACGGCAGCGACCGGATCGACGGCCGAACCACCAAGGATGTGCGCCCGATCGTGGCCGAGGTCGGCGTGCTGGACCGGGCCCATGGCTCGGCCTTGTTCACGCGCGGCGAGACCCAGGCCCTGGTCGTCGCGACCCTGGGCACCGGCCGCGACGAACAGATCATCGACGCGCTGGAGGGCGAGTATCGGGAGCACTTCATGCTCCACTACAACTTCCCGCCCTATTCTGTCGGTGAGGCTGGCCGCATGGGCTCGCCGGGACGGCGCGAAATCGGTCACGGCAAGCTGGCCTGGCGGGCCATCCGCCCGCTGCTGCCGTCGAAGGACGATTTCCCCTACACCATGCGCGTCGTGTCCGAGATCACCGAATCCAACGGCTCGTCGTCGATGGCCTCGGTCTGTGGCACCTCACTGGCGCTGATGGATGCCGGCGTGCCGATCGGGCGACCGGTCGCGGGCATCGCCATGGGCCTGATCAAGGAAGGCGATCGCTTCGCGGTCCTGTCGGACATTCTGGGCGACGAGGACCATCTTGGCGACATGGACTTCAAGGTCGCGGGCACCGAGGACGGTGTCACATCCTTGCAGATGGACATCAAGATCACCTCGATCACGCCAGAGATCATGGAACAGGCCCTGAACCAGGCGCGCGACGGCCGCATCCATATCCTGGGCGAGATGGCCAAGGCCCTGACGGCAGCCCGCGCGGAGGTCAACGAGCACGCGCCGCGCATCACGGCCTTCACGATCCCAACCGACAAGATCCGCGACGTGATCGGCACGGGCGGCAAGGTGATCCGCGAGATTACCGAGACCACCGGTGCGAAGATCGACATCGAGGATGACGGCACCATCAAGGTCGCCGCCGTCGACAATGAGGCCGCCGAGGCCGCGATCAAGTGGATCAAGGGCATAACGGCCGAACCCGAGGTCGGCGTGATCTATACCGGTAAGGTCGTGAAGGTGGTCGATTTCGGCGCTTTCGTGAACTTCCTGGGTCCCCGCGACGGTCTCGTCCACATCTCGGAACTGAAGCCCGAACGTGTCGGCAAGGTGACCGACGTGGTCAATGAGGGCGACGAGGTGAAGGTCAAGGTCCTCGGCTTCGACGATCGCGGCAAGGTCAAGCTGTCGATGAAGAGCGTCAACCAGGAAACCGGCGAGGACATCGCTGCCGCTTAAACGCGGACTTCCAAAGTGTGCGACGACAAGCGGCGGTCCCTCGGGGCCGCCGTTTTCGCGTTGGTTGCGATGGCACCCGCGCGCGCCTAGTCTTTGCCCCGTTCCCTAAAGCAAGACCAGGATCAGCCGCCATGAAGCAAGAACTGATCGAATGGGCCGCCACGGAACTCAGCGCCGAGGCCGCCGCCGTTGCAGCCGTGCTGGCGGTCGAGAGCGGTGGCCAGGCCAGCCTGGCTTCGGGCCGAGCGGTGGTGCGGTTCGAAGGGGCCACGTTTCGCAAGCTGACCGACGGCAAGTTCGATGCTTCGCATCCGCATCTGTCCATGAAGTCGTGGCGCGACAACAACAGCCACGTACGCGGCGGTGAGGCCGAATGGGGGCGCATCGAGGAGGCGGCGGCGCTCGACCGTGATGCGGCCTACAAATCGGCGTCCTATGGCAGCGCCCAGATCATGGGCTTCAACTTCCAGACAGCCGGCTATCCGGACGTCCACGCCTTCGTCGCGGACATGAACAAGGGCGAAGAGGGCCAGATCCGCGCCTTTGTCAACTTCATCAAGGGCATGGGCCTGGACCGGGCGTTGCGGGCCAAGGATTGGCGCAGCTTCGCCCGCAGCTACAATGGCTCGGGCCAGGTCGATCACTATGCCGGCGCCCTGGCCGACGCCTACGCGCGCAAGGTCGATGTCGGCGACGCAAAGCCAGGCAGCCGGACCCTGCGCGTCGGGGCCAAGGGGCCGGACGTGCGCACCTTGCAAGAGCTGCTGGTCGAGCGCGGCTTTGAGCTGGGTGCCGTGGACGGCCATTTCGGCGGCTTGACGCTCGAGGCCGTCAAGGCGTTTCAAAGCGCCAAGGGCCTGACCGTCGACGGCGTCGTCGGCCCGAAAAGCTGGGCCGCGTTGCGGGCCGGGTCCTAGGCATCGACAGGGCGGTCGCATGAAGGCGAGGGCCAAAATCGACCCTTCCAGCCTGGCCGTAACCCCGCTGACGCCAGAGCGCTGGGACGATCTGGTCGCGCTATTCGGACCGGAACGGGGCGGGCTCGGCGGCTGCTGGTGCCAATGGTATCGCCTGCTGCGGCCGGATTTCGAGGCGCTTGGTCGGGACGGTCGGCGGCAGCGGTTTGAAAACCTGGTCCAAGACGGGCCGCCGCCTGGCGTTCTCGCCTATGACGACGACCGGCCGGTTGGCTGGTGCGCGGTTGCACCCCGCGCCGCCCAACCGAGGCTGGACAAGGGGCGGGTATCGAAACGGATCGGCGACCAAGACTACGACCACATCTGGGTCATCACCTGCCTGTTCGTCGACCGGCCATGGCGGCGGCGGGGATTGATGCGGCCGCTGATCGATGGCGCCGTTGAGCTCGCGCGCGACCAGGGCGCGCGACATGTCGAGGCCTATCCGATGATCCCGTCGCCCAAGACGGGCGATGCCGATCTGTTTGTCGGCAAGCTGAACGCTTTCCTGTCCTGCGGTTTTCAACAGATCGCCCAGCCGTTGCAGAAGCGCGCGGTGGTTCGTCGCGCCGTCTGAAGTGCCTGTCCGCCGGCCGGCAATGTCGCGGGACAATTATCCGCTCGCCTGGATACCACCGCGCCCCTAGTCTGTTGACGTTGACAAGGACGAATTGGTAATACCAATTCTCCGATGCTACAGAGCCTCTGATGCAGACAGAAGCGAAGTCCTCCACCGGCTGGGGGCGCAACGGGCTGTTTGTGCTCACCTGCGGCGCCCTTGCCGTCGGCATTTCCATGGGCGTGCGCCAGGGTTTCGGCGTCTTCACCCAGCCGGTATCGATGGACCTTGGCACCGGGCGCGAAGTGTTCGCGCTGGCCATCGCCGTTCAGAACCTCGTCTTCGGCCTGGTGCAACCGGTCGTGGGCGCGATTGCCGACCGCTACGGGTCGGGACGGGTGATGATCGTCGGCGCGCTGATCTATGCCTTGGGCCTGGTGCTGGCCTCGGTCAGCGCCGACCCGCTGGGGCTGAACCTCACACTCGGCGTGCTGATCGGCATCGGGTTGAGCGGGACGACCTACGTCACCGTGCTTGGCGCCGTCGGCCGCGCAGTACCGCCGGAACGGCGCAGCATCGCGTTCGGCATTACGACAGCCATCGGCTCGTTCGGCATGTTCCTGTTCGCGCCTTTGTCACTGCAACTGATTGATTGGCTGGACTGGCGCGGGGCTTTGCTGGCCCTGGCCGTCGTCGCCAGTTGCCTTGTGGCCACGGCGGCCGGCATTCGCGGCAAAGCATCAGGTGACAGCCCGAACGCGCTCACCAGCGAGCTGCCGTCAATGCGTTTCGCCCTGGCGGCGGCCTCTCGCTATCCGTCCTACTGGCTGTTGAACGCCGGCTTTTTCGTCTGCGGCTTTCACATCGTTTTCGTCGGCATCCACCTGATGCCGTATCTGACCGATAACGGCATCAGCTTCGAAACCGCCGGCTGGGCCCTGGCGGTGATCGGCCTCGCAAACATTTTCGGATCCTACCTCTTCGGCCACATGGGCCAGTACCATTCCAAACGCCTGCTTTTGGCGCTGCTGTACACGCTGCGCGCGGCAATCATGGTGATCTTCCTGGTCCTGCCGTTGACGCCAGTCACCGCGCTGGCGTTCGGCCTCCTGTTCGGCTTCGTCTGGCTGGCCACGGTTCCGCTTACCAGCGGTCTTGTCGCCCAGATGTTCGGCACGCGGTACTTGTCGACGCTTTATGGTATTGTCTTCCTCAGCCACCAGGTCGGGGGGTTTCTCGGCGGATGGTTGGGCGGCTATGTCTATGATCTCGACGGCAACTACGACGCGGTATGGATTCTGTCGATCGTTCTCGGCCTCTTGTCGGCCCTGCTGCACCTGCCGATCCGCGAGCGGCCGGCGCCCGCACTGACGGGCCAAACGGCATGACGGTGACACGCGTCTTGTCGATCAAGCGCGTTGCCCTGGGGCTGGGCCTTGCGGCCGGTTTGGGCGCGGGCCTTCTCCTGTGGTCGCACTATGGCCTGGCCATCATGCTGACGGGCGGGTTAAGCCTCTGCTTCTGAAGGACTGAGTTCTGAAGGACTGGCGCCCTCTTGATAGCCGTCGAGGCTAAGCGCTTCGACGCCTTCCGACCTGCCGCGCACGGGATGATGGCCGACGGCCGTCAATGCGAATGTATCGGGCGTTAAGAGGTCAGCGGTTTCGGCACTGATCAGGATGGTCACGCCCGACGGGTGTTCCGGCACTTCCTTGCCCAGGGTTTCGAGCCGCCGGCCGATATTCACGGCGTCACCGACAATGGTGTAGTTCATGCGACTGGGCGCGCCGATATTGCCGGCGATCACCTCGCCGCTGTGGATGCCGATGCGCACGATGATCGGCGCCTCGCCGCGTTCGATGCGGGCCTGATTGTCGGCCGCCACGCACGCGCGGATCGCCAGGGCGGCCCGACAGGCCCTGTCGGCATGGTCGTTTTGCCGCTGAGGCGCGCTCCAGAAAGCCATCAGCGCGTCGCCGATGAACTTGTCGATCGTGCCTTCCTCCGCCTCGATGCAGCGGCCCAGCAGCGTGAAATGATGGTTCAGAAAGGCGGCGACATCATCCGCCGGCAGGCCCTCGCTTTGGGCGGTGAAGCCCTTGATGTCGGTGAACATCACGGTCAGCACGCGCGAGATCGAGACGACGTCTTCGTGAAAATCCTTGCGCACCAGGCGGCGCACCAGGGTCTTCGGCAGATAGGTGTCCATCCAGCGCACGCCGGATATCATGGTGTTGAACGCCTGGGCCTGGCGGTTCAGTTCGCTGATGACGCTGCCGGGCAGCGGCTCGACCGCACTGAAATCCAATGTCTCGCTGACTTCCGCTGCGCGGTTCGTCAGCCGTGCGACCGGCCGGGCCAGGCGCTTGCCCATCAAGATGCCGAGCAGAACGGCGACCACCATGATGCCAACGCCAATCGCCGCCGACCCGATCAGCCGTTCGATTTCCGACGCCATCGCGTTGGCCGGGAAGTGGGTTCCGATCAGCAGCGCTTCGTCGCCATACCCGGGCAGTTGGCGGCTCAGCACCAGCACATCGTCCTCCCCGACCTCGACGAACTGAATGGTGAGGTGTTCGGAGTTCTCTGACCCCAGGATCGGCGGTTGCTCCACGGTTCCGTCAAGCAAACCGATCAGGACCGGATCGGCGACCTGATCAACGGTCAGCAGCGGTCGTTCTTGAGACCGGCGCCCCAACGCCCGCGCGATCGGGCCGGATGGCGGCGGATTGGCGAGAACCGGATGAGCCAGGACGCCGGCACCGCCATACAGCATGAAGGCCGTCGCGGGGCCCGAATCCTGATCGTCCTGCGCGATCCGCGACATCAAGTGCGACAGGTCGCGAACCGACACACCGGCCACCATCATGCCGACCAGGTCGTCGCCATCGAATACGGGTTGCCGACGGTTGACGATGGTCACCTGCAGCTCCGGCACGTACACCAGCTCACCCCAGTAACCGTCGGGATGCGCCGCCGCCGCGTCTATCGCCGCACGCAACAGGTCCGGATCGCTGGTTTCCACCACGGTGTCGACGGAAACGCCGTTGGCGCCTCTGATGCCGACCGTTCCGGTCAGATCGGGCCGCCAAAGCCCAAGGGCAACGACCTGCGGCGTCGCGGCCATGGCCGCGCGGACCGCGTACTCCATCCCGAGCTCGTTGGTGGGGTCAATGTTGCCGTTCGCCATTTCGGCGGCGAGATCCGTCACCTCGATCGCGACCTCGTCGATATGATCGGTCAGCCGAACCACGGCCAGGTCCAGGATCAGGTCGGCCCGCTCCTCCAAAAGGGAAATCGTGTTGCGGGTGGACGCCAGCACCGCCACGGCAAGCGTGGCCGCGACGGCAACCAAAACCAGCGTGCCGATGCCGAACGCCAGCACGACCGACAAGGAAATCGACCGGGGCCCAATGCCCAGCAGGCGCCGCCGCGGGCGCCCGTTCGCGCTCGGCACGGTCACGGTCATGGGACCGTTCTACCCGCCGGCGCCCGGCAGCATGGCGCCAAGCTTGCGGCCGCCGAACAGATGGATGTGGAGGTGCGGCACCTCCTGATGGCCGTTCGTGCCGGTGTTGGCCAGCGTGCGATAGCCGTCTTCGGCAACGCCCAGATCCCGCGCGACCTTGCCGACGGCCCGGATCAGCGCCGCGATCTCGGCATCGCTGGCTTTCTCCGAAAAGTCCGTCCAGGAGACATAGGCTCCCTTGGGAATAACCAGCACATGAACCGGTGCTTTTGGCGCGATATCGCGGAACGCCAGCGTGTGCTCGTCTTCATAGACCTTGTCGCAGGGGATCTCCCCGCGCAGGATCTTGGCGAAGACGTTGTTGGGATCATAGGCCATGGGCTGAGGTCTCCTTCATCCCGGGTGGGGCATATCGGGCCAGATCGGCTTTCAGGACGTGCCGCCTTGTCCATATCGCTTGGCAAGCTCGTCCCAGACGTCGCTCGGCTCGAGGTCGGCCTGGGCCCAAACCACCATCAGATGATAGAGCAGGTCGGCGCTTTCCGAGGTCAGCGCCTTCACATCGCCGCGCATCGCCTCGATGACGGTCTCCACGGCCTCCTCGCCGAGCTTTTGCGCGATCTTGGGACCGCCCTTGGCAAACAGCGACGCGGTGTAGCTGTCCTTCGGATCGGCGTCCTTGCGGGCCGAGACGCGTTCGTATAGCGCGTCGAGTATCCGTGCGTCCGTCATGTCATGCCGCCCCTCGCATCGGCAGGCCCGCCTTGGCCATGTGGGATTTGGCCTCGCCGATGGTGTAGGTGCCAAAATGGAAGATCGACGCCGCCAACACCGCCGTCGCGCCGCCTTGCGCGATGCCCTCGACCATATGGTCCAGCGTGCCGACACCGCCCGAGGCGATCACGGGTACGCGTACGGCGTCGGACACCGCGCGGGTCAGCTTCAGGTCGAAGCCCTGTTTGGTGCCGTCGCGATCCATGGAGGTCAGCAGGATCTCACCGGCCCCGAGATCCGTCATGCGCCGCGCCCAATCGATCGCGTCGATGCCGGTCGGGCGGCGGCCGCCATGGGTGAAAACCTGCCATTCGCCGTCGCCGGTCTGCTTGGCGTCCACGGCCACCACGATGCACTGATTGCCGAACTTCTCCGACGCCTCGCGCACGAATTCCGGCCGCGCCACGGCGGCGGTATTGATAGACACCTTGTCGGCCCCGGCCAGCAACAGCTTGCGGATATCCTCAAGCGTACGTACGCCCCCGCCAACGGTCAGCGGCATGAACACCTGCTCCGCCGTGCGTTCCACCACGTCGTAGAGCGTATCGCGCCCGTCGGACGATGCGGTGATATCGAGAAAGCACAGCTCGTCCGCGCCCGCCGCGTCGTACAGTGTCGCCTGTTCGACCGGGTCGCCGGCATCCACCAGGTCGACGAAATTGATGCCCTTGACCGTGCGGCCGTCCTTCACGTCCAGGCAGGGGATGACCCGCATCTTCAGCATCACGCCGCCTCGCCCGTGCGCCCGGCCAGCACGCTCAAGGCCGCCGCCGGATCGATCCGGCCATCATAAAGCGCGCGCCCGCTGATCACTCCGGCGATGCCCGACCCCTCTTCCGACTTCAGCGCACGCAAATCGTCCAGGGACGAAACGCCGCCCGAGGCAATGACGGGCGTGGTAACGGCTCGGGCAAGGCCGGCGGTCGCCTCGACATTCGCGCCACCCATGGCGCCGTCCCGATTGATGTCGGTGTAGACGATCGCGGCGACACCGCAATCCTCGAACTTCGCGGCCAGATCGAGGGCCGTCACGGTCGACGTCTCAGCCCAGCCCTCGACCGCGACATACCCATCCCTGGCATCGATACCCACAGCGATCTGGCCGGGAAACGCCTTGCAAGCGTCGCGGACCAACGATGGGTCCTTAACCGCGACGGTCCCAAGGACGACCCGCGCGACGCCCTGCTCCAGCCAGGCCTCGATCTGCTGCAGGTTCCTGATGCCCCCGCCCAACTGCACCGGCAGGTCCGTGGCGGCCAGAATCGACTGCACCGCCGCCTGGTTGACCGGCTTGCCGGCAAAGGCGCCGTTCAGATCGACGACGTGAATCCACTCAAACCCCTGCTGCGCGAAACGGCGCGCCTGGTCGGCAGGGTCCGTGTTGAAGACGGTGGCGTCGTCCATCTCGCCGCGGACGAGGCGCACACAGGCGCCGTCTTTCAAATCGATGGCTGGAAAAAGGATCATCGGACGGAATAAAGGGTCATATGTCGGTTATCGCTTCTGGTTCTTTTAGTATCTTGCAGAAATAGTGCCCGCTGATCATCTTGCCGTCCACCAGCGCATAAAACGGATTGGTTCCCCAACGCTGGTAGCCATGATTCTCGTAGAGCCGAATGGCGGCCTCCTGGGTGTCGCGCACATCCAGTTGAATGACCGCAAACCCGCGTTCGCGCGCCTCCGCCTCCGCCGCCATCACCAGGCTCTGCGCCAACCCATGGCCGCGCGCCCAAGGTGCGACAAAGGCCGACGCGATGGTGGCGGCAAATGCCTGCGCCTCGTTGTTCGGCGGCGGGTCGACAAGCTGGACGGAGCCGACGATCACGCCGTCCAAACGCCCGACGAACAGGGTCCGAAGCGGGATCGCCAGGACGCCCTTCCAGTACCGCTCCATGACGTCCCGCGAGGGCGGCCGGACCCAGCCGAAACCGCCGCCATCGACGATCGCCGCCTCCGTCGCGTCGCACAAATCGTTGAGATCGCCCGACTTCAGGCTCTCAACGGTCTCGACGGAAGTCGTCGGCGCCGGCAGATCGTGAGCGGTCATGGGGTCCATTCCAGAAAATTGGTAATGAGACGCAAGCCCGTTTCCTGGCTCTTCTCGGGGTGGAACTGGGTGCCCACCATATTGTGTCGGCCGATGATGGCCGCCAGCGATCCGCCATAGTCGACGGTTGCCAGCACGTCGGTCGGGTCCGTCGGCGCGAAGTGATAGGAGTGCACGAAATAGGCGTGCGCCCCCGGCCGCAGCCCGTGCAGCAATTGGTGCTGCGGCCGCACCAGATCAAGCGCGTTCCAGCCCATATGGGGGATCTTCAGCGTCGGGTCGGAGGGCGCTAGCGCGACCACCTCGCCCTCGATCCAGCCCAGCCCGTCATGGTCGCCATGTTCGCGGCCGACAGTGGCCATCAGCTGCATGCCGACGCAGATGCCCAGAAACGGCCGGCCCGCGCGCAACACCGCCTGTTCCAACGTCTCAACCATGCCGTCCAAGGCTGTCAGCCCTGCCATGCAGTCCGCAAAGGCGCCGACGCCGGGCAATACGATGCGTTCCGCGCTGGCCACCATGTCCGGATCGGACGTGACGCGGATCGCCATATCATGGCCGCCTTCACGCGCGGCGCGTTCAAAGGCCTTGGCCGCCGAGCGCAGATTGCCGGACCCGTAATCGATGATCGCAACGGACATGATGAAAACTCTAACGAAGCGAAGGGTCAGGAGCCGTCGCTCAAGCGACCCTTCGTGGATGGAATGACGTCCGCCTGGCGCGGATCGATCGCGATGGCTTGGCGCAGTGCGCGTGCCAACGCCTTGAAGCAGCTCTCGATGATATGGTGATTGTTCACCCCTTCGAGATTATCGACATGCAGCGTGATGCCGGCATTCTGCGCAAAGGCGTGAAACCACTCGCGAAACAGCTCGGTATCCATGTCGCCCAGCTTGTCGCGCGTGAAACTCACCCGCCAGGCCAGGTGCGGCCTGCCGGAGACGTCCAGCGCCACGCGGCTGAGCGTCTCGTCCATCGGAATGGTCGCCGCCGCAAACCGGTTGATGCCGCGCCGGTCGCCCAGCGCCTTGGCCACCGCCTGGCCCAGCGCGATGCCCGTATCCTCGGTGGTGTGGTGGTAATCGATGTGCAGGTCGCCCTCGGCCCTCACCTCGATGTCGATCAGGCTGTGCTTGGCCAACTGTTCCAGCATATGGTCCAGAAAGCCGACGCCCGTCGCCACGTCATAGCTGCCGGTGCCGTCCAGGTTGACCTTGGCGGCAATCTTGGTTTCGGTCGTGGCGCGCTCCACCTCGGCGCGGCGCGCGGACCGTTCGGAAAGGGGGGTATCCATGCGCGTTCCTCTATCAGGAAACGCGGGCGGAAGCCAGTTTCGCCCGCAACCCGCATGGCGGGGTTGATCAGCCGTGTCCGACAGCCAACATGGAAGCGGGCCGTCATATCACGGCTTGCGGGGCCAGCCGCCGCTTCCCATAGGGGCCGGGCCCGCATTCGCATGTCTAAGAGCTGTTTGAAATCGAGGAAAGCTTATGACGCAATCCGACCATGCCGGGCCCGCGGTCTGGCACGGCACCACCATCGTGTCGGTTCGTAAGAACGACAAGGTGGTCATCGCCGGCGACGGACAGGTCACCGCCGGCAATACAATCATGAAGGCGGGCGCGCGCAAGGTGCGCCGGCTGGGCGACGGCAGCGTGATCACCGGTTTCGCCGGCGCCACGGCGGACGCCTTCGCCCTATTTGAGCGGCTAGAGGCCCAGCTTGAGAAGCATCCGGGCCAACTGACCCGCGCCTGCGTTGAGATGGCGAAGGATTGGCGCACCGACCGCTATCTGCGCCGGCTTGAGGCCATGATGCTGGTCGCCGACAAGAACGTGTCGCTGACGCTGACGGGCACCGGCGATGTCATGGAGCCCGATGACGGGTTGATGGCGATCGGCTCCGGTGGACCGATGGCCCTGGCCGCGGCGCGCGCCTTGATCGATGTTGCCGATTTCGAGGCCGAGGCGATTGCCCGCAAGGCCCTGGGCATCGCGGCCGATATCGACATCTACACCAATCAAAACATCGTCGTCGAAAGCCTGTAGCCCATGACCGCCTTTTCCCCCCGCGAGATCGTTTCCGAACTCGACCGCTTCATTGTCGGCCAGAACGATGCCAAGCGTGCCGTCGCCGTCGCCCTGCGCAACCGCTGGCGCCGCCAGCAACTTGCCGAAGGCATGCGCGAAGAGATCCTGCCCAAGAACATCCTGATGATCGGCCCCACCGGTGTCGGCAAGACCGAGATCGCGCGTCGGCTGGCCCGGCTGGCCCAGGCGCCGTTTTTGAAGGTCGAGGCAACCAAGTTCACCGAGGTCGGCTATGTCGGCCGCGACGTGGAACAGATCGTGCGCGACCTGGTCGAGATCTCGATCACCATGACCCGCGAACGCCTGCGCAAGGAAGTGAACGCAAAGGCCGAGATCGCTGCGGAGGAACGCGTGATCAACGCGCTTGTCGGCGACAAGGCCAGTGCGGAGTCGCGCCAGAAGTTCCGCAAGATGCTGCGCGAAGGCGCGCTGAACGACAAGGAGATCGAGGTCGAGGTCCAGGACACGGGCGGCGGCCTGCCAAGCTTCGAGATCCCCGGCATGCCCGGCGCCCAGATGGGCATGGTCAATATCGGCGACATGCTGGGCAAGGCCTTCGGCGGCCGTACCAAGACCCGCAAAATGTCGGTCGAGGAAAGCTACAACGTCCTGATCGCCGAAGAGTCTGACAAGCTGTTGGACCAGGAGAAGGTGACATCGGAGGCGATCCGCGCGGTCGAACAAAACGGCATCGTCTTCCTGGACGAGATCGATAAGATCACCGCCCGGTCGGACCGGATGGGTGCCGATGTCAGCCGCGAGGGCGTGCAGCGTGACCTGTTGCCGCTCATCGAGGGCACGCAGGTCGCGACCAAGCACGGCACGGTGCGCACGGACTATATTCTGTTCATCGCGTCCGGCGCTTTCCAACTCGCCAAGCCGTCCGACCTGCTGCCGGAATTGCAAGGCCGCTTGCCAATCCGGGTCGAGCTGAAAGCCCTGACCCAGGAGGATTTCGAGCGGATTTTGAAGGAGCCGGACTACAATCTGATCCGGCAGTACACCGCGCTGATGGAAACGGAAACCGTGAATCTGGAGTTCACGGAAGATGCCATCAGCGAACTGGCGCGCCTGGCGGCGGAGATCAACCAGTCGGTCGAGAATATCGGCGCACGCCGCCTGCACACGGTGATGGAACGGCTGCTGGACGAGATCAGCTTCACCGCGTCGGACCGGGCCGGCGAGACGATCACGATCGACGGCGGCTATGTCCGCGACCGGGTCTCCGACCTGGCCAAGGACGCGGACCTGTCGAAGTTCATTCTCTAACAGGCTGGGGGCCGGTCGTTTGACGGCCGGCCCTAGCCCATGGCATCCCAGATCACTTTGGTGTCCGCGAACTGCCGATAGCGGACCAGTTTGCCGCCCTTCAACTCATAGACATGCGCGGTGGCTGACCGGAAGTCCTTCTGCGTCGCGCGGTTCCGGCCCTTATAGGCGCCGATCACGATCACGGTGTCGCCGGCATTCAGCATACGCTCGGTCTCGAACGAGAAGCTCTCCCAGACATCATCGAAAGCCTTGAACACGCCGTCGATCACGGCCTGCGGACCATGATGGGTCGCCCCTCTTGGGAATCCTTCGTTCTGGACCCATTCAAGATCGGGCGCACTGAGTCTGGCGAAAGCGGCATAGTCCTTGGCGGCGAAGGCTCGATAGAGCTCCTGGACGATCTCGATGTTGGTCACGCGGCCCACCTCGGTTGCGATTGCGGCGCACGAATAGGTTGGTTCTCAGCCCAGGAACCGCCAGGTCCGATGGGGCATTGCTGTGTCGCGTCTTTTCTTGAACGCGTGCGCGACTATGCTACGCCTGCCCTAGCCAATCTAAGCCTGGCCCCTTGCCCGTGATCCCAACCAATCCGGAACTGCCGCGCCCCGACCCTACATGGACGCTTGAACGGCTGCTGCCACGGCTGAAGGGTCGGTTCGCGGGGCGGCTGGGGCCGGAACTTTGGCGCGTGGCCGAAACCCGTCTGCAGCGGCATTTTCCGCATCTGTTCAACGGCCTGCGCCAGCTCTATGGCGACCAGTACGATTTCTTCTGGCATCTGGAGGAGATCGTCGCGACCGCTCTGTCGGGCCTGGCCGAGCGGCCCGAGACCTTGCGCAAGCGCGACATCGAGGCCGAGACGGACGCGGCGGCCGGGCGGCCCTGGTTCATCGGCAACGAGCAGGTGGGCGCGGTCGCCTATGTCGACCGCTGGGCCGGCACCCTGGCGGATATCGAGGCGCGCATTCCCTATCTGAAGAAGCTGGGGATCACCTATCTGCACCTGATGCCGCTGTTGCGGGCGCGTGAGGGCGAGAATGACGGCGGTTACGCCGTCGCAAGCTATCGCGAGGTCGATCCCGCGATCGGCACCATGGCGGAGTTGGCGGCGCTGGCCGAAACGCTGCGCGGCCACGACATTCGGCTGTGCCTCGACTTCGTCTTCAACCACACGTCCGACGATCATGACTGGGCGCTGAAGGCCAGCAAGGGCGATCCCTGGTATCAGGCCTATTACCGGATGTATGACGACCGGACGATCCCGGACGCCTATCAGCCGCATCTGCGCGAGATCTTCCCGGACCGCGGCGGCGAAAACTTCCTGTGGAAGCCGACCTTCGGCAAGTTCGTCTGGTCGACCTTTTACCCCTATCAGTGGGACCTGAACTTCGCCAATCCGGCCCTGTTCCGCCAGATGCTGGAAGAGATGCTGTTTCTGGCCAATCGCGGCGTCGAGGTGCTGCGCCTGGATGCCGTGCCGTTTCTTTGGAAGCAGATCGGCACCAACTGCGAAAACCTGCCCGAGACCCATGTCTTAATTCAGGCCTTCAATGCACTCGCCCGCATCGCCGCGCCAGCCCTGGTCTTCAAGTCCGAGGCGATCGTCCATCCGGACGAGGTCGCCCGCTATGTCGGCACGCATGAGGCCCAGCTCAGCTATTTCCCGATGCTGATGGTGCTGTTGTGGGAGGCGCTGGCGACCCGGGACACGCGCCTGTTGCGCCACGGCCTCGCGAAGCGCTTCCGCCTGCCGCCCGGCACCGCCTGGGTGACCTATCTGCGCTGCCACGACGATATCGGCTGGGGGTTTGCGGACGAGGACGCCGCCGAAATCGGCATCAACGGCCACGATCACCGCCGGTTTCTCAACAGCTTCTACACCGGCCGCTACCCGGGCAGCTTTGCCGAGGGGATGGCGTTTCAGGAGAACCCGCGCACGGGCGACGCCCGCATCTCCGGCATGGCGGCCAGCCTGTGCGGTCTCGGCAAAGGCGGCGCGGAGACGGATCTCGCGATCGCCCGGCTGGTCATGCTGCATGGCATCATTCTGACGATCGGCGGGCTGCCGCTGATCTATCTGGGCGACGAGGTCGCGCTGACGAATGACGACAGCTATCTGTCGGAGCCGGACAAGAAGGACGACAACCGCTGGACGCACCGGCCGCGCACCGATTGGAAGCGCCAGGCCGCCGCGATTGAGGACCCGATCAGCCCCGCCCATCGGGTACTGGCCGGCCTGGTGCGGTTGATCGCCCTGCGGAAGGCAGAGCCGGTCCTGCAGGGCCAGGAAATGGAGATTGTCGGCCTGCAAAACCCGCATGTGATCGCCTTTCTGCGCGGCCACGCGGACGGTGAGCGGTTGTTAATCGTCGCCAACATGACGGAGCGGGACCAGGCCGTAGCGGATGCGTTCCTGCCCGAGCTCATCGGCGCTGGTCCTTGGACCGATCTTGCCGGCGACGAGCCGCTGCGCTGGGGCGCTCAAGGGCTGGTCCTGAAGCCTTACCGGCTCGCCGTGCTGAGGCTCGCCAGCAAACCGGCGGAGCGGCCCTGACAAGAAGGAGATTGTGCCATGACCACGATGACCGTCGAGCTGCGCAACATCCCGGAAACGGAGGCAGCGCTGGGCTGGGCCGGCGGTCACACGGTGGTGGTCGATCGGCCCGATGGCACCGCCGGCGGCATGGGCCTCGGCTTCAATGGCGGCCAGATGCTGGCCTTGGCGATCGGCGGCTGTCTTTGCAACGACTTGCGCTATGTCGCGCACCGGCGCGGCGTTCGCCTCTCGGCGATCGCCGTCTCGGTTTCCGTCGATTTCGCCGGCGAGCCGCTTCTGGCGACGGCCGCGCGCATGGTGGTTCGGGCCGAGGCCGAAGACCCGGCGGTCGATATCGGTGGCCTGATCGAGGAAGCCGAACGAGCCTCGACGGTCAGTAACTCGATCAAGGCCGGGTTCCCGGTCGAGCTGGTAAGCTGACCGAAACCCAGGCGATGCGCGTCAACCGTCCATGAACAACCGTCGGGTCGCCTCGTCCGCCGGGAAATAGGCTTCGATCCGGATCTCCTCCAGCGTCACGTCCTGGGGCGTGCCAAGCGTCACGATGGTGGAGAAAAAGCGCATCTTCCTGCCGTCCTTGACAATGTCGATGGTCTCGACCGGTGCGTGCCAGTCGCCTGGCAGATGCTGTTTCCAGTCCTTCGGCACGCCGTCGCACTGGGTCAACTCGTCCAACAGTGCCTGCAGTTCCGGATCGCCGCCCCTGGCGTAAACCTCGCTCTGGACCCGGCGCAGCAAGGACGTTGCGATCTCGTCCCAGTTGGCGATGTATCGCCTGAAGCCGTCCGGGTGAAACATGCCGCGCAGCAGGTTGCCGGCGATCGGCGGCAGGTCCTCCGGCCGTTCGCAATCCCACAGCAGGGACTGAAGCTGCATCGCGCCGTTGTTCGCGCGGACGACGTTGAACAGCCGGTCGATCACCATGGCTGGGTATGGCTCCTGCTGGTCCAACATCATGGTCAACGCCCGGTCGACCGCCGCCAGTTCCGGCTCGCTGAGCGCGCTTTCGCGATAGCTCGGCGAAAAGCCGGCCGCGACCAAGAGGGCGTTGCGGTCGCGAAGGGGGATGGCCAGCGCCTCGCAGATCAGCATGACCATCAGCTTACTGGGCCGGCTGCGCGCGGACTCAAGAAAGCTGACATGCTTCTGCGAGACCTCGCAGCGCAGGGCAAGTTCAAGTTGGCTGACGCCGCTTTTGGCGCGCCAGGACTTCATGAGTTCGCTAAAGCCGTCGGTACGGGGTGCAACCATGCTTCCTCTTCAAGCCCACGAAACAAATACCCGCAACTACCTGGCAGGTAATTGCAGACATACCCAAGAGCACTCTAAACCCCATGGCCATCCAATCGAACCTAAAGGATGCCCTTATGGAACGACATCAAACGAACGACGGCTTTGTCCGCAAGGCCCTGCTGACCAATGCCGCCTTTTCGGCGGTCGCCGGGCTGATCTGCATCGCGGCGCCATCCCTGCTGGCAGCCACAGTCCTGACCGGCGGTTTCGTTTTCGAACGGATCCAGGGACCGCTGATGATCCTGGATCTCGGCATCGCCCTGTTGCTGTTTGCCGGTCTCACCCTCTACGCGGCGCGCAAGCGGCACCTCAGCCTGACCCTGATCCGGGTGATCAGCGGTGCGGATCTCGCCTGGGTGGCGATAAGCCTCGCCCTGCTGATCATTGCGCCGACCGCATTCACCACGTTCGGGATGGTCCTCGTTGCCGCAATCGCGCTCGTCACCCTGATCCTTGGGATCGAACAGCTCATAGGTGCTGCGATCACCTATCAGGGCCATAGCAGGATCACGGTGGATCATGAGGATGGCGTTATGACCTTGTCGGCGTCGCTGCCAACCGCCGCAACGCCCGGGCGGGCCTGGCAAGTGATCAGCAACATGGAGGCCTATGCCGACGTCGCAGACAATATCAGTCGGGTCGAGGTCGTGGACGGTGCCGGCGAAGGCATGGTGCGCCAATGCGTCGACACGAAGGGACGAACCTGGCGCGAAACCTGCACGCGATGGGATGACGGCAATGGGTTCGCCTTTTCCGTCCATACCGATGCGCCGGACTATCCCTACCCGATCGCCAGCCTGTCCGGCGAATGGTGGGTCGAGCCCACGGAAACCGGCTCGACGGTCAGCATGCTGTTCAAGGTCCGGCCGCGCGACGGGCTGGTGAACCGCCTGGCTTTCAAGATGATGGTTGGGCCATTCGCCAAGACCTGCGATCGCTTGCTGACGCGCTGGGTCGCGATCATGGAGGAGCGGTCAAGCTCGCGCCGTATTGCCAGAAAAGTGCCTGTCCTCAAGCCATCGTCATCGTCTGCTTGAGGCGGCGCGAAACGACTGGCCGGCGCCGGCTTGATCCGGCGCCGGCCCCATCTTCGTGGCCCGTTCAGCCCTTATCCCGTCGCCGCCTCAGCAGCACGTAGAAGGCACCGCCACCGCCGTGCTTCGGCTGCGCGGGCACATAGCTCAAGACCTTATGCCGCAGCGGACCCATGTTCAGCCAATCGCCCAAACGGTCGCGCAAAACGCCGCGCCCCTGGGAGAACAGGCCCTTGCCGGTGATCACCAGCACGGTGCGCAGCCCCTTGTCATAGGATCTCTCGATAAACCTGTTCAGGGCGCGATGGGCATCGGCCTGGCCCATGCCATGCAGGTCCAGGCGCGCCTCCACCGCCAAGCGGCCGCGCTTCAATCGGTCGGCCGTCCGGCGATCGACCGAGGAAGTTTGGCCGCTAAGAAGTTCAGGCGGCGAAGGCGTGGATGGTCGGGATGGCGAGGGCGGCTGTGCCCGTGGGCTCGTGGTCGACCGCCGGCCTGTCGCTGTTGAATTGGCGGCGGCCGGCGCCGGATCGGCCGGTGGCCTTGTCCGGTGCAGCGGCTCGACCTGGGTGGTCACCCGCCGCCACAGAGCCTTTTCCTCATCCGTTGGCCGGCGCGGTCTCGCCATGGCAGCCGGTCCGGTCAGGCCGCGTCTTCGACGACGACAATGTGCAGCCGACGCGGGCCGTGGGCGCCAAGCTGTATGGTCTGTTCGATATCGCCGGTGCGCGACGGGCCGGTGATGAAGTTCACCGTTCTGGGCAGGTCGCCGACTTGTCTCAGCCTGTCCCAACCGTCCTCGTAAACCCCGACGATCCGGTCCGCCGGCAGGACCACGATATGGTTGTCCGGCAGGAAGTTCAGCGTCGTCGGCCGGTCGGTCCCCGATGCCAGCATCAAGGTGCCGGTCTCGGCGATGCCCGCGACAGCGCCCGTCACGCTGGCAAGGTCGCTGTCGATCGCCTTACCGGTATCCGTTTCGAGCGTTGGCTGCCCATCCCAGTCAAGCCCGGTGATGAATGTGTCCGGTGACAGTTTCACCCGCTGCGGCAAATTGTGTCCGGCCAAAAACGACGCGACCGCCCCAGGCACCTCGTCCAAAGATCCCACCCTGGCGACACTGGCCGCCGCGGCGGTCGCCTGGCTGACAAACAGCTCAAGCCGTTCCTTGCCCGATACGTGCGACCGTTGGGGGATCAGATTGCGCGGGTGATTGGCCAGCCGCGCCTCGGCCTCCTCTCGGCTTGGCGAGGTCTCGCGCCCCAGCGACTTGCGAATGCCACCGAGAATTTGATCGCGCGCCGTGCTCATGACGACGACGGTGTCCGAGAGCGCTTGTACCTGGCCCATTGCTGCTGAAAGGTGCCCCGGGACGGTGCCGGCAGATCGCGATGTGCCGTCCAGCCCCCCGCCAGCGGCAGCTTGGCGAAACGCCCGCGCTTGGCGCCCAGCCGACCGAGCATGCCGATCGCGGCGTTGGCCCCCAGGCGATAAAGCCGGGGCCGCCTGGCAAACCAGGCCCACATCGCAAGGCCCTGCCGGAAACGCGGCGGCGACAGCTTCGCCTCATGCTCCTTGACCCGCCAATGATGCATGATCTTCGGCAGGGGGATCTTCATCGGGCAGACCTCCGCGCATTTGCCGCAGAAGGTCGAGGCGTTGGGCAGGTCGTGCGCCTCCTCCAGCCCGATCAGGCCGGGATCGAGCGCGGCGCCAATCGGCCCCGGTACCACCCAGCCATAGGCATGACCGCCGACCGAGCCATAGACCGGGCAATGATTCATGCACGCGCCGCATCGGATGCAGCGCAACGTGTCCTGCGCCTCGGTGCCCAAGAGCGCGGAGCGGCCATTGTCGAGGATGACGACGTGGAACTGTTCCGGCCCGTCGAGATCGCCCGGCCTGCGGGGCCCGGTCGAAAAGGTGGTGTAGGTCGAATACTCCTGCCCGGTCGCCGATCGGGCCAGCAGGCGCAGGATGGTCGCGGAATCCTCCAAGGTCGGGATCGTCTTCTCGATCGACGCGACGACGATATGCACCTTGGGCAGAGCCTGGGTCAGGTCGCCATTGCCCTCGTTGGTGACGATCACCGTCGAACCAGTTTCCGCGATCAGGAAATTGGCGCCGGTAATCCCGACATCGGCCGACTGGAACTTCTGGCGCAGGATGGCGCGCGCTTCGTCGGTGAAGTCCTGGACCTGATCAAGCCGGCGGTTCGGATCCAGCTCGGTGTGGTTTTCGCGAAAGGTTTCGGCCACGTCCTCCTTGTTCAGGTGGATCGCCGGCGCGATGATATGGCTGGGCAGTTCGCGGCGGAGCTGGATGATGTATTCGCCAAGATCGGTTTCGATCGGTGTCAGCCCCGACTCGATCAAAAAGTCGTTCAGGCCGATCTCCTCGGTCACCATGGACTTGCCCTTGGTCACCGTCTTGGCGTCGACCGACCGGCAGATTTCCAGGACCGCCTCCCGCGCCTCTGCAGGTGTACGTGCCCAGTGTACGTGTCCGCCTTTCTCGGTGACCCGGTCCTCGAACCGGCTCAGATAGAAATCCAGGTTCTCCAGCGTGTGGTTCTTCAGGTCGCGGGCCTGGTCGCGCAAATCCTGAAATTCGGGCAGCTTGGCGATCGTGGCGCGGCGCTTATCCTGAAAGCCCGCCTTCATGTTGTTGAGCGCACGGGCCAGGTTGGCGTCGTTCAGCGCCTTCTTGGCGTTTTCCTTGAACAGATGGCTTTGCGGTTTCACTGGCCTGGCGCCTTCTCCGGCTCGCCGATCGCCGGCCCCTCGGTCATGCCCGCCAGCACCTCCGCAACGTGGCGCGCCTGGGTGGTCGAACCCTCGCGTTTCAGCTTTCCGGCCATGTTCATCAGGCACCCAAGATCGCCCGCCAGCAAAAGGTCGGCCCCGGTCGCGGTGATGTCGGCGGTCTTGTCGGCCACCATGCGGTTGGAAATGTCCGGGTACTTGATGCAGAACGTGCCGCCAAAGCCGCAGCAGGTCTCAGCCCCCGGCAGTTCGTTGAGGTGCAGTCCTTCGACGGTGGCAAGCAGCCGCCGGGGTTGGTCTTTGACGCCAAGCTCGCGCAAGCCCGAACAGCTGTCGTGGTAGGTGGCCTGCGCCTCGAAGCCGACATTCTCGACCGACGCCATGCCGCGGATGTCGACCAAGAAGCTGATCAGCTCGTGCGTCCGCTGCGCGAGATGATTGGCGCGCGGAGACCATTCTGGATCGTCCTTGAACAGGTCCGGGTAGTGCGCGCGCAGCATGCCGGCGCATGATCCGGATGGGGCGACGATGTAGTCGAAATCCTCAAACGCCCGGATCACGAACTGGGCGATCGAGCGGCTGTTTTTCAGGTCTCCGGCATTGTAGGCCGGCTGACCGCAGCAGGTCTGATCGGCGGGCACCTCGACCTGACAGCCGGCCCGCTCCAACAGCGCGACGGCTGAAAAACCGATGACGGGCCGGAACAAATCCACGAGGCAGGTGACAAAAAGCCCCACACGCGGTTGATCCATTTAAGCCTCGCCCCTGCCGGTTTGGGCGCACCATGAATGGTAATACCACTGAAGGCAAGGCATATGCGGACGCCGGCTTCGCTGACAGGAACTCAGTTCGGCGTATCGGTCTCGATCAGCGTCCAGTTCGGGTCGGTCGACCGCGTGTTGCGGGCGAAGGTCCAGATATCGGTGACTTCGATGGTCTCGTCGGGATCGCCGTCAACCACCGTGCCGTCCTCGTCGCGGGTGACCGACACCTGGTCGGTAACGAATTTCAGCGTCACGATCGCCGTGCGGCCTTCCAGCTTGGCGTCCAGGATGTCGACATCCTTCATTTCGCGAATGCTGGTCTCAAGCGTCTCGTTGTTGGCCAGCCGTTCGCGGATGGCGCTTGAGAAGCCGTCATACAGCTCGTCGCCCAGCAACGGCCTCAGCGCGGCCGTGTCGCCATTGGCGAAAGCCTCAATGATCATGCGAAACGCCATGCGCGCGCCGTCGACAAAGTCGTGAGGGTTGAAGCTCGGGTCGGCGGACGCGATCTCGGCGAAATGGGCGTTAAGGCTGCCGCCCGGCGCGTCCTCGTCTATCGTCGGATCCCGATCCACACGATGGGGCAGCGAAACGACATTGTCTTCGTTCGCGTCCTCCGCCTGGCGCCGCGCCTCGCTGTAGGGGTTGGCTCTCGGACGCTCGTGGCCGGTCCGACGGCCCAGCACGCTGCGCAGCTTGATCACGAGGAACAGCGCAATCAGGCCCATCAAGATGATATCGAAGTAAACCATGGCCCTTTCGCCTAACCTTTCGACACCGCCCGATCGAGACCAAGATCGAAACCCAGCCTGCTCGACACCGTGACCATTCTGCGGCCGTTCCTCCGCTCTCCGCGCCGCCGCATCGCCATCTTAAGGGTTTAACCTTAGGATGCGGCACATTAGGTGTCGGGGCGTGATCGATGTTGCCCACATCGGGCAATACCCCTTCACGACTTATGTTGATCCTGGTCGGTAGATAGGCTGACCACCATTAAAGGGCAAGGAAAACACCGATGCCACTGCTTATCGTCCTCATCGGCGTGTCCTTTGTCGAAATCGCTCTGTTCATCTGGATTGGCGGGCTGATCGGCATCGGATGGACGCTGCTCGCCATCGTCGCATCCGCTGTCATCGGCGTGATGTTGATCCGCCGTCAGGGCATGCAGGTGCTCGCCGAGGCCCAGGCGGCCGCCGTTCGCAACGAACCACCGATCAAATCGGTGTTCGACGGCATCTGCCTGCTTGTCGCCGGCATATTCTTGCTGACGCCAGGCTTTTTCACGGATCTGCTGGGTTTTCTGCTGCTGATTCCGCCGTTGCGCAGCGCAATGGGAAGGCGGCTCTGGGATTGGGGCGTGCGCACAGGCCGCCTGCAAACGGTCAGCCGGCGCTATGGCGGCGCGCCGACGGTCGACGGCGAGGCCGAGGAGGTTGATCCGCAAGATCCGGCCCTGCCGCCGATCGATCAATCGCGCTGGGGCGGTTCGGAAAAGTCGCCCGGTTCCTGATCATTTCAATAACATATCGGGAGACCAGACGCGGCTTGTTCAGCCAGGCCGGCCGTGCTAGGCCATGCGCCCGTTTCAATGAATTTCTAGCCTGTCAGGAGTGTTGAATGGCCGAAGACGCCAAAACCGCGCCGGCACCGGCGCCGGCCGACGGTGCCGCCCAGCCGCGCACGACGATCCCGCCGATCAAGATCGTCGCCCAGTACGTCAAGGACCTGTCGTTCGAAAACCCGAACGCGTCCAAGACCTTGACCACGCGTCAGGCGCCTCAGGTGGCCGTGAATGTCGATGTTCGCCCGAACCCGCTGGAGGACAACCGTTTCGAGGTTCTGCTCAACATCAAGGGCGACGCCAAGATCGACGACAATCAGGCCTTTATCGTCGAGCTAAGCTATGGCGCGATCGTCGAGTTCGATGGCGAGGTGAAGAAAGAACACCAGGCGCCGCTGTTGCTGATCGAAGCGCCGCGATTGATGTTCCCGTTCGCACGGGCCGTGATTGCCGAGGCGGTGCGTAATGGCGGGTTCCCGCCCCTGCTGGTTCAGCCGATCGATTTCGCCGACCTTTTCCGCAAGCAGATCCAGCGTCTCGCGGCCGCGCAGCAGGCGTCGAAGGCCACCGCCGGCCAGGCCTGATCAGGACGAGCGATCCGGCTCGCCCTGACGCCAGATCGGATTGCTCAGCTTCTCCAGAAAAGCCGCATGCGCCGCCGCCTCGGCGTCGCTGGGCTTATGCTCGCGCGGCGGCCGGACCTCGGTCGGGACCGTCAACGGTCCGGCCTCGTCTTCGGCCGCCTCTGTTCCCAAGACCAGATTAGGCTGGCTGCCGCCGCGCAGCTCAAGATAGACCTTGGCCAGCAGATTGGCGTCCAGCAAGGCGCCGTGCAGCGAACGGTCCGACAGGTCGATGCCGTAGCGGCGGCATAGCGCGTCCAGGCTCGCCTGGGCGCCGGGAAAACGGCGGCGCGCGATCTTCACCGTGTCGACGGCCCGTTCCATCGGCAAGGCCGGAAGGCCGAGACGGGAAAGCTCGGCGTTCAGAAAGCCGACATCGAACGCGGCGTTGTGGATGACCAGCGGGTCTTCGCCGACGAAGTCCAGGAACGCATCCGCAATTTCGGCGAAGACCGGCTTGTCGGACAGAAACGCGTCGGTCAGCCCATGCACGGCCTCCGCATCGGCATCCATCGGCCGTTCGGGGTTGATGTACTGGTGAAAATGCTTGGTCGTCGCCACGTGATTGATCAGTTCGACACAACCGATCTCAACCACCCGGTGTCCCTGTTCCGGGTAAAGACCTGTCGTTTCCGTGTCGAGGACAATCTCACGCATGGCGTCTCCTCAATCGCGTGCGATACGCGTTCGGCGGCCAGGCGCCGCCCTGATGCCGGCTGGCCAGATCGACCAGCCGCCGGATCGCCGGCAAGGCTTGGGCCCGGCTAAGCCCGGTCGGTATCACGACGTCCGCGCGCCGCCTTTTTTCCACATCCGGCATCTGTCGGGCCAGGATAGCATCCAGCGTCTGGCGGGTCATCGTCGACCGGCGCAGAACGCGTGCTCGTTGAATGAAGCCCGGCGCGCTGACCACGCCGACGAGATCGCACCTGCCCTCCCCCCCGGTTTCGAACAGCAAGGGAATGTCCAACACCGCCATCGGCACTTGTCGGCGCGCACAAGCCTTCAGGAACCGGCTTTCGGCAGCCTTAACAAGCGGATGCACGATGGCCTCAAGCGTCGACAGCACTGTTGGATCATGGAAGGCCAATTGCCGCATCTTGGCCCGGTCCAAGCCTTCAGGCCCGGTGGTGCCTGGAAATGCCCGTTCGATGGCCGGCAGCGCCCGGCCGCCCGCAGATTGCAGAAGATGAACCGTCCGGTCGGCATCGTGCACCGGTAGGCCCATGCGCCGCAGTGCGGCGGACGCCGTGGACTTGCCCATGGCGATCGAGCCGGTCAGACCGATGATGACCATGGTCAGGGTGCCGCCAAGACGGCCGCTCTTAACGCCTGATCCACCGTTGGCACAACGCCGAACCAGGCCTCAAAGCCCGGACGTGCCTGATGCAGCAGCATGCCCAACCCATCCACCGTCCGGTTGCCGTTTTCGGCAGCGTCAGTCAGCAGTTTCGTGCGTAGCGGCGCATAAACGATGTCGGTCACGATTGCGCTCTCGGGCAACGCGCCCAGGGTCAGATCCAAGGGCGGGTTGCCCGCCATGCCCGCGGCGGACGTGTTAACCAACAGGCCGGCGCCGTCCAGGGCCTCCGACCGCCGTTCCCACGGAACGGCACGTACGGGCGGACCCATCTCGGCCGCAACCCGCTCGGCGCGCTCAGGCGACCGGTTCACCAGCCTGATGTCCGGGCAGCCACCGTCGATCAAGGCCACGAGGATGCTGCGCGCCGCACCGCCGGCCCCGATTACGACCGCTGCGCCCGCATCCGGCCGCCAGCCATCGACGCCCGCGCGGATATTCTCCAAGAAACCGAAACCATCGGTGTTGCTGCCGACGGTTCGGCCATCTGGTTTCACGACGATGGTGTTCACCGCGCCAATCCGGCGCGCGGCGTGCTCGACCTCGTCAAGAAACGGCATCACCGCCTCCTTGTGAGGCACCGTGACATTGCATCCAGCCAGACCCAAGGCGACGACGCCGTGAATGGCGTTTCCAACCTGATCCGGTGTTACCGCCATCGGAATGTAGGTGCCCGCGACGCCGTAACGCTTCAGCCAATGGCCGTGCAGCCGGGGCGACAGGGAATGGCCAATCGGCCAACCGATCACGCCTGCTACCGTGAACTTCTCGCCGCTCATGCCGTCAGTATGCCGCGCGTGCGCAGATAGTCCAAAAGCGGCAGCAATGGCAGGCCAAGGACCGTGAAGTAGTCGCCATCGACCTTGTTGAAAAGCTGCGCGCCGAGGCCCTCCAGTTGATAGGCACCGACACTCGTCAACACCCTATCTCCGGCGCGGTCCAGATAGTCGTCGAGGAAACCATCGCTGAAGGGGCGCATGGTCAAGGTCACCGACCCGTTGAAGTGCCATTGCCGTGCTTCGTTCTGGACAACCACGACGCTGGCGATCAGGCGATGGCTTTTGCCCCTCAGCGCCTGCAGATGCCCGCGGGCGTGATCCCGGTCCACGGGCTTGTCGAACCAAACAGTGCCACATTCCAGCATCTGATCCGCCCCCACCACCATGGCGTTCGGATGCCGGCGAGAGACCTGTTTTGCCTTCATCTCCGCCAGAGCCTCGGCAACGTCGGCGGGACCCGCGCCGTCGGCACGCATGGCCTGCTTGATGCTGTCCTCGTCGACAGCAGGCGGATCGATCACGCAGTCCAGACCGGCGGCCTGCAGCATCGCGCGCCTGCTGGGCGAGGCCGACGCCAGCACCAGGGTCACTCCCCGGCCTCCAGCCGGCGCCGGCTCAACAAGCGCATGATCTCCGCCGCCGTCTCCTCGATCGCCCGGCGCGTCACATCGATGACCGGCCATCCCCGCCTGGCGTAGAAACGTCGGGCCTCGATCACCTCGTCGCGCACCCGTTCGGGATCGACATAGTCCGTCGACTGACCCTGATGCAGCGTGCGAATTCGGTTGCGCCTGAGCTGCACCAACTGTTCGGGATCCTTGGTCAAAGCGACGACCAGCTTGTCGCCCAGCTCCGTCAACTCTCCAGGCAACGGCGCACCCGGCACATAGGGCACATTGGCCGCCTTCACGCCGCGATTGGCTAGGTACAGGCACGTCGGCGTCTTGGACGTTCGCGAAACGCCGACCAGCACGACATCGGCACTGTGCAGGTCGCGTGTCGCGTTGCCGTCATCATGGGCCAGCGCGTAGTCCATGGCATCGATCCGGCCGAAATAGGCGTCGTCCAAGCTGTGCTGGCGCCCCGGCCGATGCTTGTGCGGAACCCCCAGATGCTGGGCAAAGGCAACCATGACGGGGTTCAGCACCGAGACGCAGGGAATGGTGTGGTTGCGGCAGAACTGTTCCAATCGCCCTTGCAACTGGTCATCGACCAGCGTGTAGAGAACCATGCCGCGATGGATGCCGATCTCTTCGATTGCCAGGTCAAGCTGATGGTTCGACCGCACCAGGTTCCAGAAATGCTCAACCGTTTCGACATGGTCGAACTGCGCAAGACAGGCGCGCGCAATCGCCTGGATTGTCTCGCCTGTGGCGTCGGACACGAGGTGGAGATGGAATGTGTCGGGCTGATCGGCCATGGCGCCTGTTTAGCGAAGGGGACATGTATTGTCTGTTGAAAACTTGGGGCCCGGCCAAAGCACACGCATTCCGTCCAGTTTCGCGACAATTCGTCCCTGACATTCCCGGTCCGGCACCGCATATTATCAATCCCGGTGATAACGTTGACCGCGTTGCCACTATCCACGGATTGGTCCGGGCGTCGGCGCAGCATTCGCGCCGGTCACCGACCGTATCCACCGCTTTCACAGCCGGGCGGCGGCCCGTGATCATCTCTGGGGACAAGTCGGGGATGGTTTTCAATCCCCCGGTTCCACAGGACCTACCACTTACCACAACCCATTAAATACAATATGAAGGTTGGGGGTTAGGGATAACCGAGCCCATACGCTGGAACCATCCAAATGTCTGAAACATCTGGTATTTTTCTCGACACACTCGCAGGTAGGCGGTCTGCGTCAACGCCGATCTGGCTTATGCGCCAGGCCGGACGGTACTTGCCGGAGTATCGCCGTGTGCGTGCCGAGGCCGGCTCGTTCCTGGACCTTTGCTACAACCCGGATTTGGCGACCGAGGTTACGCTTCAGCCGATCCGTCGCTTTGGTTTCGATGCCGCCATTCTGTTTTCCGACATTCTGGTCGTACCGCACGGTCTGGGCCAAGAGGTCGCCTTTCGCGAGGGCGAAGGGCCGGTTCTTGATCGCCTTGACCGCGAGCGGTCGATCGATCAGCTCTCGCTTGATCGCATGCCGGACCGTTTGGCCCCGGTCTATCAAGCTGTCGGCCAGATCCGATCGGCCTTGCCCCGGGAAACCTGCTTGATCGGTTTCGCCGGCAGTCCCTGGACCGTGGCGACCTACATGGTCGAAGGAGGCGGCAGTAAGGATTTCGGCCGCGTGAAGGCGCTGGCATTTTCCGAACCAACCCTGTTCGCAAGTCTGATCGACATCCTCGAACAAGCCACTGTGCGTCATCTAGGTACCCAGATCGATGCCGGGGCGCAGGCCGTGCAATTGTTCGACAGCTGGGCCGGGGTCTTGCCGCCAGATGCTTTCGAGACATGGGTAACAGGCCCTACCCAACGGATCGTCAGCCAGCTCAAGAGAGAACACCCGGCGGTCCCGGTGATCGGGTTTCCCCGCCAGGCCGGGTTGCTGTACCCCGACTATGTGACGGGCACGAATGTTAACGGGATCGGCCTGGACTCGACGGTGCCGCTGCAATGGGCGGTGGCAGAGCTTCAGAGCCGAGCCGTCGTTCAAGGCAACCTGGATTCAGCGCTGCTGTTTGCCGGCGGGGACGCCATGCTGCAGGCCGTCTTCCGGATTCGGGAGGCCTTCCGAAGCGGTCCTCATATCTTCAATCTCGGTCACGGGGTAATGCAGCACACGCCACCTGACAATGTGGCCCGCCTTGTCGACCATCTGCGCGCGCTCGATGCGGGGGAGGCTGCGGCGTGACGGAACAGGCAAAACGCTATGCCGTGGTGCTGTTCAATCTTGGCGGCCCGGATGGGCCGGAAGCGGTGCGCCCGTTTCTCTTCAACCTGTTCAACGATCCGTCGATCCTTAGGGTGCCGAACCCCTTCCGATTTTTGCTGGCATCGTTGATCTCGCGTCGGCGCGCGAAGGAGGCCACGAAGATCTATGAGCATATCGGCGGTGGTTCCCCCCTGTTGCCCAACACGCAGCAGCAGGCGGACGCGCTGAAGCGCGCCCTCGATGAACGCGGCCTGAACGCGGACATCTATATCGCCATGCGCTACTGGCACCCGATGGCCATGGAAACGGTAACGGCCGTGCAGGAGACCGACCCCGACGAGGTTCTGCTCGTGCCGCTTTATCCACAGTATTCGACGACAACGACGGCATCATCGGTGCGCGTTTGGCATCAGGCGGCAAAGCAAGTTGGCCTTACGGCACCGACACGGCTTTTGTGCTGCTACCCTTGGCAGCCGGGCTTCATCGCGTCGATGGCCGATCTGATCCGCAAGCCCTATGCGCGCGCCGCTGAACGTGGCCATCCCCGCGTGCTGTTCTCCTCGCACGGCTTGCCGGAACGGATCGTCGAAGCCGGCGATCCGTATCAGTGGCAGTGCGAGCAGACGGCGGCTGCGTTGGTCGAGGCGCTGAGCATCGACGATCTGGATTGGGTCGGCTGTTATCAGAGCCAGGTCGGTCCGCTGAAATGGATCGGCCCAGCGACGGAGGACGAAATCGTTCGCGCGGCGCGCGACAAGCGGCCGCTGGTGGTGGTGCCGATCGCCTTTGTGTCGGAGCATTCAGAGACGCTCGTCGAGCTGGACATTGAGTATCGAGAGTTGGCGGAAGAGGCTGGCGCGCCGGCTTACGAGCGCGTACCAACCGTCGACGCCGGCAGCGGGTTCATTGGTGGTCTGGCCGATGAAATCGTCGTGCTTTCCCGTGGCGATCAAGCGGTTTGCCCAGCGGACACCTCACGCCCCTGTCCCGCGCAGCATTCGGGGTGTCCGCTAAGAGCGGCCTGATCGGAGATACACAGCAATGCTTCTTGAGTATTACTTCTGGATCAAGGCCTTCCATGTGATCTCCGTGATCGCCTGGATGGCGGCGATGCTCTATCTGCCGCGCCTCTACGTCTATCATTGCCGGGTCGCGGCGGGGTCGGAGGCAGATGGCCTGTTCAAGACCATGGAAGTGAAGCTGCTGCGCGCCATCCTGAACCCGGCCATGATCGCGGCGTGGCTGTTCGGCATCTTGATGTTGGTGGCGAACCCAGCGCTGTTGTCGCAGCCTTGGATGCACGTGAAGCTGACGGCGGTGGTGATCCTGTCCGCCTTGCACGGCTTCATGGCCAGATGGCGCAAGGACTTCGTCAATGCCACCAACCGCCATAGCGAGCGGTTTTATCGCGTAATGAACGAGGTGCCCGCCGTCTTGATGGTCATCATCGTCATCATGGTCATCGTCCAGCCGTTCTAGGTGGCATCACCGCTGGCAAATAACCGATCTTACCAATCAGAGTACATGGCATGAAAAGCGAGGAATTGCGGGCGATCCAGGCGCCGCTGAAGGAACAGTACCGTGAGCATGCGGACACCGCCTTGATCACCCTGAAGGCCGACGGCGATCTTTCGGGCGAGGGGCTTGTCTGCAGTGTCGAAACGTCGCGGGCCGTGGTCGAGGCCGGCCTGCACCCCGCAACGGGCGGCGATGGCCTGTCGGCCTGTTCCGGCGATATGTTGCTGCAGGCGCTGGTGGCTTGCGCGGGCGTGACCTTGAAGGCGGTCGCCACCGCGCTTGGCTATGACGTCCGGGGCGGCACCGTCAGGGCGGAAGGTGATCTCGATTTTCGAGGCACGCTTGGCGTGGACCGCGATGCGCCCGTCGGCTTCAAGGATGTCCGCCTGACGTTTGATCTTGATGCCGATCTCGATGCGGAACAGCGAGCAACGCTGTTGAAGCTGACCGAACGGTACTGCGTGGTTTATCAGACATTGCGCCGTGCACCGCCGATTGAGGTAGCGCTCAACGCGGGTTCTGCGCCGTGACGTCTGACCCTGTGGCACCACGCGCCGGCGTGACTTTTCGCATGTTGTTGACTTGTTTGCCGGCTTCCGTTACCCACATATTTCTTCGATAACGGGCACGTCTTGACGCCGTCCCTGGGAAACAGGGCGGCAACAAAAGAACAGGCGTCGGTCACTAACGTCGACGACCGCTCGGTTCTCCCCATTACAGTTGCAGGCGCCGCAGTGTTTCGGCGCATGTTCAGTATCCGTCCCAGGTCGTGATCCCGCGATCCAACCGTCCCGGTGAAACACGGGCTTCAGCACATGCATTTACAAGAACTTAAAGACAAGAGTCCGGCCGAGTTGCTGTCCTACGCCGAAGAGGTAGAGGTCGAAAACGCCGGCAATCTGCGCAAGCAGGAACTGATGTTCGCCATCCTGAAACGGTTGGCGGACGAAGAGGTCTCGATCTTCGGATCGGGCGTTTTGGAGGTCTTGCCCGACGGGTTCGGCTTCCTGCGCTCGCCGGAGGCGAACTATCTGCCCGGCCCCGACGACATCTACGTCTCGCCGAACCAGGTGCGGCGATTTGGCTGCCGCACCGGCGATACCGTCGCCGGACAGATCCGTGCGCCCAAGGACAGCGAGCGGTATTTTGCGCTCACCAAGGTCGAGCAGATCAATTTCGAGCCGCCGGAGAACGTGCGGCACCGCATCAATTTCGACAACCTCACGCCGCTCTATCCGGACGAGCGGCTGAAGATGGAAATCGAGGACCCGACGATCAAGGACATGACCAACAGGGTCATGGATCTGGTCGCGCCCCTCGGAAAGGGCCAGCGCGCCTTGATCGTGGCACCGCCACGCACCGGTAAGACGGTGATGTTGCAGAACATCGCCCAGGCGATCGCGGCCAACCATCCGGAGGCCTACCTGATCGTCCTCTTGATTGACGAGCGCCCGGAAGAAGTGACCGACATGGACCGGTCGGTGAAGGGCGAGGTCATTTCCTCCACCTTCGACGAGCCGGCGACGCGCCACGTCCAGGTCACCGAAATGGTGCTGGAGAAGGCAAAGCGGTTGGTCGAGCACAAAAAAGACGTCGTGATCCTGCTCGACAGCATCACGCGCCTGGCCCGGGCCTACAACACCGTCGTGCCGTCCTCCGGCAAGGTGTTGACCGGCGGCGTCGACGCCAACGCGCTGCAACGGCCCAAGCGCTTCTTCGGCGCCGCGCGCAACATCGAGGAAGGCGGCAGCCTGACCATCATCGGCACCGCGCTGATCGATACCGGCAGCCGCATGGACGAGGTGATCTTCGAAGAGTTCAAGGGCACCGGTAACTCTGAACTGGTGCTGGACCGCAAGCTGGCCGACAAGCGTACCTTCCCGTCGATCGATATCGGCAAGTCGGGCACACGCAAGGAAGAGCTGCTGGTCGAAAAGGGCGAGCTGGCCAAGATGTACGTGCTGCGCCGTATCCTCATGCCCATGGGCACGTCCGACGCGATGGAGTTCCTGTTGGACAAGCTGAAGCAGACCAAGACCAACGGCGATTTCTTCGAGAGCATGAACCAGTAGGCGGCTGGCTTGCGAAGTCGCTAACGGCTCTCTCCAGACAGCGTCTCCAAATAGGTGATCAGGGCCGAGCGATCACCGGCATCAGGCATGCCGAAAAAGTCCATGGCATTGCCCGGGGCGTACGCCAGCGGGTCCGCCAGGAATGCATCGAGGTCATCGGTCGTCCAAACCACGCCCTCGTCACGCAGCCTGATGAAAACCCCCGTGTAGGGAAAGCCGGCGCGGGTTCCGATGCGGCTGCCCACGATTCCGGCAAGGCTGGGGCCCTGTCGGCCCTCATCATCGCGTGTCACAGAATGGCAAGCAGAGCACCAGGCGAAGAGCTGCTCGCCCCGCTCTATCACGTTGTTCTTGGCCATCGCTGGAAGTGTCAGAGCGAGCGTCAAAAGGACGGTCGCGCGCTTCATCTAGCCGCCCGGTCCCGGATTCCATGCTGGATCTATGAACAAGACCGCCGGCCCGAAGTCGCCGGTGGGCAGGCTGCCATCGATCAGCCGAATAGTGAAATGGGTGTCGTCGCCAATGCGCTCTGCGGCGCGCAACTCTACGACCGCGTCGTCAAATTCGGCGCTTAAGAAGGAGAGGGCCGCGTTTGGCGGATCTGAGGCAAAGTCGGTGTCGGATGGATCGGTCCAGTAAGCCAGAAACTCTTGAACATCGATCAGCCCTGCAGTTCTTTGCGGCCGGTTGCTGACATAGATGACCGCTGGCACGTCTTGCATGACAAGGACGTCGCCTTGCAAAGACCCACTCCGCGCATTGACCACAAAGAAGAACGATTCCTCTACGGAGGTCTGTGCTAACGCACTTCCTCGATCAGTCGCCGACGGAAATGCCAGCAGCGACAGACCAATCAGCATCATTGCAATGCGCGAAGCCTGGCGTGCGATCATCACGTCTTGTTGTCAGCGCTGGATCTCATATCCGCCCTTTAGCACAAACAAGTCGTGCCCAAGAAGCGCAGGCGACCCGATTGGATCGCGTATCGGTCTAGTAAAGCGCCATTGCGCTGGCTGCGGCCTCGACCAGAACCATCTGCGGGTGCTCGTCGCGCGGATAGATGAAGCCGGAGATGCGCAAGACGGAGTTGCCCAACGTGTCGGTTTCGCCGTGCCAGACGCGCACCGCGCTCCAGTCATTGGCGTCCGAGACGTCGACGACCTGGGCGCTCGCTTCGATGCGGGCCCCCTGGCTCCAGGTATGGTGCACCCAGATCGTGCGCTCGTCGATAATCGCCGTCACCAACGAGACATGGCCGACAGGCAGGCTGCCCTGGCGGCCGAATACTAGAACGGAGCCAGGCTCGGGGACACTGCCGCGCGTGTAGCCATAATCGGCGGCCTGGTTCCACCAGGTCCAGGCGTTTCCGCGAATGGTGAAGTCGCTGAGCGCGCGGACGGTTCTAACGCAGTGCTGCGCCTGGGCCGTGGAGGTTATGGTGAGGCCGGCGACCGCAAATCCGATCAACAGCATGAACTTCGGTAACCATGTCGATCGGCGCGCCCCGCAACGCATCCTCGCCTCCCCGCTGCTCAAAAACGTAGCAGTTTGATAGCAGTCGATTCGATGCCCGTCGATTAGGCAAATGGGCGACAGTCTGTTGCGACTTTGCCACAGTGTTGCGGCATTTGGCTGAACGACGGTCCTGTCGTCGAGCAATCAATTGCAAGCAACTACAAAGGGTTCAACCGACGAAGAACGATCCCTTGGCGTATTGCTGACACCAATGCGCCACATTTTCGCCCAGATCTATGCGAGGGGAAAGACCGGGCCAAGCGACCGCTGTGATTGGCGAAACCGCTAGACGTCGAGGATCGTCGAACCCGTGGTCTTGCGCGCCTCGAGATCGCGATGGGCCTGGGCGGCGTCCTTCAGCGGGTAGCTTTGGTGGACCGCGATCTTCACCGCGCCGCTGGATACTACGTCGATCAAGGCCGCGGCCGACGCGTAGAGATCCTCGTTCGAGGCGGTGTAGGTCATGAGGGTGGGTCTGGTGACGTAAAGCGAGCCCTTTTGCGCCAGTAGCCCCGTGTTCAAGGCGTCCACCGGCCCCGAAGCATTGCCAAAGATGACCAGCATTCCCCGCGGCCTTAGGCAGTCCATGGATGCGATGTACGTGTCCCGGCCGACACTATCGTAGGCGACCGCGACCCCCTTGCCGTCGGTGATGTCGCGCACGCGTTCGGCGATGTCCTCTTCGCGATAGAGGATCGCATGGTCGCACCCGTTGGCGCGGGCGAGCTCGGCCTTCTCCGGCGAACCGACCGTGCCGATGACCGTTGCCCCAAGATGCTTCGCCCATTGGCAGGCGATAAGCCCGACGCCGCCGGCGGCAGCCTGGATCAAGATGGTTTGCCCGGCCTCGACACGGAACGTCCGGCGCAGCAGATACTCGGCCGTCATGCCCTGCAGCATCATGGCGGCGGCCGTTCGGTCGTCGATCGCATCCGGGATTTTGATCAGCCGGTCGGCCGGCATCGTGCGTGCCTCGGCGTACGCGCCCAGCGGCATGGTCGCGTAAGCCACACGGTCGCCGACCGACAGTGCGGAGACGTCATCGCCAACCGCCGTAATCACCCCCGCACCCTCCATCCCGATGCCGCTGGGCAACTCCAGCGGATAGAGGCCGCTTCGGTGGTAAACGTCGATGAAGTTCAGTCCGACCGCGTTGTGCTTAACGGTGGCCTCGCCCGGTCCCGGCGCCGGAACGTCGACTTCTTCCCAAGTCAGGACATCCGGACCGCCGGTCTCGTGAAAACGGATCGCGTGCACCATGGTTTTCAGCCCAGATGCCGCTGAAAGAACGCGGCGGTGCTGGTGTTTGCGGCCTCTGCCGAGGCTGCGTCGTAGTGCGCACCGCCCTTTCGTGCGAAGGCGTGATCCTGCTGCGGGTAGTCGATCAGGGTGACATGCGCATTTTCATCCAAGGCTGCATGGATGGCCTGTTGGGCGTCCTTGGGCACAAACTGGTCCTCGCCCGCGATATGCAGCATCAGCGGTGCTGAGATTTTGCCCGCCTCGTCCAAGTCACCCTCGATGCCGACGCCGTAAAAGCCAACGGATGCATCCGCGTCACTGCGTGTCGCCATCAGGTACGCCAGTTTGCCGCCAAGGCAGTAGCCGACGCTGCCGACCTTGCCGGTACAGGCATCATGCCCGCGCAGGAACTCAAGCGCCGAGACCAGGTCCTTCATGCCCAGATCGACATCAAAGGCGGTGTACAGCTCAAACGCCTTTTGCCATTCGGCTTCCGATTGGTCGGTGATGTCGATGCCGGGTTCGATGCGCCAGAACAGGTCGGGGCACAGGGCCACATAGCCGCGCGCGGCATAGTCGTCGCAGATGTCGCGCATGACCTTGTTGACGCCGAAGATTTCCTGAATGACCAGCACGCCCGGGCCGCGCCCGCCGTCCGGCAAGGCAAGATAGCCGCTGAACTGGCCGCCATCGGCGGCATTGATCGTCACGGTGGCCATGGTTGGGAAACCTCCAGTCGTCGGTATTGGTGTTTTTGGTCTAAAGCAGCGTGGCGCCTTCGTGGGCCAGCAACCAGCGCTTCCGGTTCAGTGCCGGACCGTTGGGGTCGGTGGACCCGCCGAACCCGCCGATCTTGCCGCCCGCGCCGAGCACGCGGTGACAAGGCACAATGATCGCGATCTTGTTGTTCCGGCAGGCATTGCCGACCGACCGCGGCGACCCGCCATAGGCCTGGGCGATGCCGCCATAGCTGCCCGTGCCGCCATAGGGAATGTCCAGCATCGCCTGTCGGACCGCTTCTGCATGGGGTGTCGGCGCGTCGGTCAGCGGCACGTCGAACGCTTTGAGGTCGCCTTCGAAGTAAGCTTCCAATTGCCGCGCGGCTTCCCGCAGCACCTCGTTCGGGCGGTCTCCCCCATCGGCATGGCCGAAATTCAGCGTGTCGAGCTTGTCGCCCACCGCCGTCAGCGTGATCCACCCGGCCGGGGTTTCGATCGCGAGCTGATGGCCGTTGACACTGCCAAACGGGATGAGCGACGGGTCCGGACGGGTGTCGAGGCGGGGCTCCAAGGTCTGGTCGGCGGCAAGAGAGGTCATGGGGCGAGGGCTCCGGCAATGGCGTCCGGGTCGGTCAAGGGCGCCTGGCAGGTCATGTGCTCACAAATATAGGCCGCCGGCTTGCCATTCACCAAGCCCTTGCCGGCGGCCGGATGACCTGTTGGCAGGTCGTCGTTCGGTGAGATGACCAGAATGAGTCGATCGGGCAGTGCCTGATCCAACACCGCCCGCATCAAGCCCGTCGTTGCCGGGTCTTTCCGGTCGCCGACGATGACGATCTGCAGTCCGCGCGCCAGCCGTTCGGCGCCGTTCAGCAACGTTGCCAGCGGGAAGAAGTTACGGTTCACCTCGCCCGCAAAGGACTTCACGATCGCCTCGGCCCGGTCGCGATAGGCCGGCTTGCCGGTCAACAATGACAGGTCGCTCAGCACCGCGATCATGGTTCCGTTGCCGGACGGCACGGCATTGTCGTGGGCCGTCTTGGTCCGCACGATCAGCGCCTCGGCGTCGTCGGCGGTGTAGAAATAGCCGCCGTCTGCCTCGTCCCAATAATGCTGATCGAGAACCGCCACCCAGCTTTCGGCCTGGGCCAAGAAGCTGTCATCGCCCGTCGCCTCGTAGAGCCGCAAGGCGCCGCGCGCCATGTTTACATAATCGTCCAGCATAGCGGCGTGCTGGACGCGGCCGCGCCGCCAGGCGTGAAGCAGGCGCCCGCCCCGCTGCATCTCGGTGGTCACGAAATCGTAGGCCGTGCGTGCGCCCGCCAGCCAGTCCGGCCGGTCCCAGAACATGCCCGCCTCTGCCAGCGCTGCGATCATCAGGCCGTTCCAGTCGGCCAGCACCTTGTCGTCCCAGCCGGGCCAGACCCGTTTGTCGCGCGCGGCCAAGAGCGTTGCCCGCGCGTCTGCCAGCCGAGCTTCGATCTCAGGCTCTTCCAGACCGCCGCTGCGCCGCCGGTTCAGGATCGTCTTGCCTTCCCAGTTGCCGTCCGCCGTCACCTCGTAGTGTTGCTTGAACAGCGAAGCGCGGTCGCCCAGCAGCGCGTCGATCTCGGCCTCGTTCCAGACATAGAACCGGCCCTCCTCGCCCTCGCTGTCGGCATCCAGCGTCGCGGCGAAACCGCCACTCTCGGCCACCATCTCGCGCAAGACCCAGCCGACAGTCTCGTCGAGCCGCTGGCGATAGAGCGGCGCGCCGGTCGTCTTGCCGACCAGGCTCAAGAGGTCGATCAGCTGGGCATTGTCGTACAGCATCTTCTCGAAATGGGGCGCCAGCCATTCGCTATCGGTGGAATAGCGTGCGAATCCGCCGCCCAGATGGTCATAGATGCCGCCCTGGCACATATGGGTCAGCGTGTTGGTGACGGCGGTGCGGAACCGCTCATCCTTGGTCCGTCGCCAGGCCCGCCACAGCACGTCCATGACATAAGTCTGCGGGAACTTCGGCGCGCGGCCGACACCGCCCCAAACCGGATCGATCTCACCGACGAGGCGGTCCGCGATCTGGTCCAACAGCGCGATCGTCACGCCGTCCCCCTCCCGGTTGGTGCTGACCTTCGCCAGCGCATCGCGCAGCGCGGTGACGTTCTTGGTGACCTTCTCAGGCTCACGTTGGTAGGTGTCGGCGATGGCGCGCAGCACGTCGGGAAAGCCCGGCCGGCCCCAGCGCGAAGTCGGCGGAAAGTAGGTGCCACCCCAAAACGGTTCGCCGTCCGGGGTCAGGAACATGGTTAACGGCCAGCCGCCCTGCTCTCCCAGCAAGGCCAGCGCGTGCTGATAGATCTGGTCGATGTCGGGCCGTTCCTCGCGGTCGACCTTGATGTTGACGAAGCCGTCATTCATTTGCGCCGCGATCGCTTCATTCTCGAAGCTTTCATGCGCCATGACGTGGCACCAATGGCAGGCGGCGTAGCCGACCGACAGCAGGATCGGCTTGTTGTCGGCCCGCGCCTCGGCCAAGGCCGGTTGCCCCCAAGCGCGCCAGTGAACGGGATTGTCGGCATGTTGCAGCAGATACGGGCTGGTTTCTTCGCCCAATAGGTTGCCCGCCGCACCGTCCATGCCCCGTCCTTCCCCCTTGCCTTCGCCGATTGGCACCCGCCACCATATAGGGCGGTATGAACACGCACCAACGCGTCAGCGGGAGAGTGGGCCGATGAAATTCAATATCGAGATCGATTGCACGCCGGAGGAGGCACGCACGTTTCTGGGCCTGCCCGATGTCGCGCCGATGCAGGAAGCGCTGATGCAGCAGATCCAGGACCGCATGGAGGCGGCCCTGAACGCCGCCGACCCCGAGGCCCTGTTCAAGACTTGGCTGCCTCAGGGCATGGCCGGCTTGGAACAGCTGCAGCGCGCCTTTTGGTCGCAGATGACGGGCGGCACGAAACGCGACGACGATTAGGCCCCACCGCGGCGACATGACCGATACGATTTTCGCGCCCGCGACGGCGCAAGGGCGCGCCGGTGTCGCCATCATTCGGCTGTCCGGGCCCACCGCAGCGGCCGCGCTGACGGCGCTGACGGGCCGCCCGCCGCCAACTCCACGGCTCGCGGCCCGCGCGACCTATCGGGATGCCAATGGCGACCTGCTCGACCATGGGCTGGCGCTTTACTTTCCCCGGCCCGCCAGCTTCACCGGCGAGGATGTCGTAGAGCTTCACCTGCATGGCGGCCGGGCGGTGAGCGCCGCCATCATGGACGCCCTCGGCGCCCTGCCATGCCTCCGCCCGGCAGAACCGGGTGAGTTCTCAAGACGTGCCTTCCTGAACGGCAAGCTCGATCTGACCGAGGCGGAGGCGATCGCCGATCTGGTCGACGCCGAAACGCGGGCCCAGCAGCGCCAGGCCCTGCGGCAGCTCGACGGCGCCCTGGGGCAGCTCTACGAGGCCTGGGCGCACGATCTTGTGCACGCGCTGGCGCATCTGGAGGCCGATCTCGACTTCCCCGACGAAGACCTGCCCGATGGCGTCGCGGACCAGACCCGCCCCGCGTTGCGCCGAATTCTGGACGAAATCACCGAACATCTCAGCGACAATCGACGGGGCGAGCGGCTGCGGAGCGGGGTCGAAGTCGCCATCCTGGGCGCGCCCAACGCCGGCAAGTCCAGCCTGCTGAACGCGTTGGCGCGGCGGGACGCCGCCATTGTATCGGACATCGCTGGGACGACACGCGACGTGATCGAGGTCCATATGGACCTGAAGGGCTTCCCCGTGATTCTGGCCGATACGGCGGGGCTGCGGGAGACCGCCGATCGGATCGAGGACGAAGGCGTTCGCCGTGCGCTGGCACGGGCGGGGCGCGCCGACTTGAAGTTGCTGCTCTACGACGGGTCCTTATGGCCGGCGAAGGACGCGGCCACGGCGGATCTGCTGGATAGCGATGCGATCGAGATCGTGACCAAGGCCGACCTCCTGCCCGCGACCGACGATCCTCCATTGACGATCAGCACCGTGACGGGCGCGGGCCTCGACAATCTGCTCGACCATCTGGCCGAGGCGGTGGCCTCCCGCCTGGCGGGCAGCGGGCCGGCGCTGACGCGCGCACGTCATCGCGCCGCACTGGAGGACGCGAAAGAGGCGCTGGACCGCGCGATGACCGCGCCCTCGCCCGAGCTGGTCGCCGAGGATGTCCGGCTCGCCGTCCGCGCGATCGGCCGTATCACGGGCCGGGTGGATGTCGAGGATTTGCTGGATGTGGTCTTCCGGGACTTCTGTATCGGCAAATGAGGCCTACTCGACCTCGACCATGACCAGCGCCCAGACAAGGCCGTCGTCCAGTTCCCCGGAGGCATCGTTGATCACGCCCGGCTCGGCGAAGATCCAGACCGGCCCCCGCCCGCCGAAGTCGAGCACCGCGCTGTCCGCCTCGATGGCCGCCAGCACCTGCGACATGTCGGTGCCGGCCTCGATGACGTATTGATAGCCGTCAAAGGCGGTTAGCACGACGTCGTTGAGGGATGAAGAGGCACCGGCCGCCTCAAGCACTGACGCCAGCGTGGGCCCCGTGGCCGTGACGGGGCCGTTATCGAAATTGCCGTAGTCCGCGGTGATCGTGGCCTGAGGCAGGGCCGTCAGATCGTCTTGGCAGAACCCGTATGCCGCTTCGAAGTCAGCGCCCAAGCGGTAGATCAAGACATCGTCGAACGGGTCGACCGGTCCCCGGTTGCTGTTGGATATCTCGCCATAGATGGTCAGCACCACCTGACACGTGTCCGTCGCTGTTGCCGGGTGTGCGGTAAGGGACGCGACCAATGCCACAGCCGCCAGACCAGCCGCCTTACTTGCGAACGCCATGCCATGCCTCCATCGGGGTTCGGGTTGATGCCGGACACTAGCAAGAGCGGCAACGGGCAACCAAGAACGATTGCAGGATGCCTAGCAACCGGCGGACCGTTCACCGCCTCTTGCCCGGCCCGACATTCGGTTCCAGGTACACTGGCATCGGCTGGATCAATCAGCGGCAGGTGGTTTGGTGTCATCCTTAGATCGGCCAGTCGTGGTTTTCGGTGGCTCTGGCTTCTTGGGTCGGGCGATCGTCGCCTGTTTGGCCGACGCCGGCCGCGCCGTACGCATTGCCAGCCGCCGCGCAACCGATCACGCCGGCAGTATCGAATGGCGACAGTCCGACATTCGCGATGAAGCCTCAGTGGCCGGGGCGATCGACGGATGCATTGCGGTTGTGAATGCCGTCGGCCTCTATGCGGAGTCGAAGACCGAGAGATTCGTAGCCACACACGAAAGCGGCGCACGCATCGTGGCCCGCCAAGCCGCGCAGCAGGGTGTCGAGCATTTGATCCACATCTCTGGCATCGGCGCGGACCCGGCGTCGCGTTCGAGCTATGTGCGGGCGCGGGCCAGAGGCGACGCGCTGGTGCAAGAGGCCTATCCGGCGGCAACAATTCTGCGGCCAAGCGCCCTGTTCGGCCCCGACGATGCCCTGATCAACGGTCTTGCGGATCTGGCGCGCCGGGCGCCGTTCATCCCGCTGTTTGGCCGCGGACAGACCCGGCTTCAGCCCGTCTATGTCGGCGATGTGGCGCGGGCGGTGGCCAGCGCCTTGGCATCGCCGGCCGCGCTGGGAAAGGTGTTTGAGGTCGGCGGGCCGCGCATCTACACCTATCGGGCCCTGCTGGCGCTGGTTCTTGACGCAATGGGCAAGCGCCGGCCGATGGTGCCGGTGCCCTTCGCGCTGTGGGATCTTGTTGCCGCGGTAAGCGCCATTTTGCCAAACCCGCCCATCACGGAGGCCCAGGTCACGTTGATGCGCACGGACAATGTCGTTTCCGGCGATATGCCCTCGCTCGGGGATCTGGGCATCGAACCGACGGCTTTAGAAAGGGTGTTGCCGAGTTACCGCCTGGATTCAGCCGCCTGTTGATCTTCGAACCGTCGGGTTGCTGTGATAGACTAAAAGACCTTCGCGCGACCGGGCGCCCGCGGCATAGACGGCCTTAACAGGGGAACAACGGCGCCCGAGTGCGATCAACCGATTGAGGACAAGCACATGCCTGGGCTCAGGCTCGACCATGTGGTGAAGCGCTACGGCACCGTCGAGGCCGTTCGCGGCGTGACGTTCAGCGTACCGGAAGGCGCCTTCTGTGCGATCGTGGGGCCGTCGGGCTGCGGCAAGTCCAGCGTGCTGCGCATGATCGCCGGGCTGGAGAAGGTCACCGAGGGCGCGGTCTTTATTGACGGCCGTCTTGCCAACGACATCGACCCGGCCGATCGCGGCCTTGCCATGGTCTTCCAGGACTACGCGCTCTATCAGCACATGACGGTCGAACAGAACCTCTCGTTCGGTCTGAAGGTCGAGAATAGGTCGGCGGACGAAGTGCGAGAGCGGGTCGACGGAACGGCCCGGGTCTTGGCGCTGCAGGATTTGCTGGGGCGCTGGCCGCGGGCCCTCTCCGGCGGTGAGAAGCAAGGTGTTGCCGTCGGCCGGTCGATCATCCGCGAACGCGACATCGTCCTGTTCGACGAGCCTATGTCGAACCTGGATGCCGACCTTCGCGCCACAACACGGCTTGAGATCGCCAAGCTGCATCGCGAGCGGTGTTTCACCGCCGTGTACGTCACAAGCGATCAGACCGAGGCCATGGCGCTGGCGGACATGGTCGTGGTGATGCGCGACGGCCAGATCGAACAAGTCGGCTCTCCACTGGACCTGTACGAGAACCCGGATACCCTGTTCGTCGCGGGCTTTATCGGTTCGCCTGCCATGAACTTCCTGCCGGCTGTCGCTCGCGGCTCGAGAGGCGGTACCGTGCGCGTCGCCCTGGCCGGTTTGGACGCATCCGAGATCACGGTTCCCATGCAACATCCGCGTTTGAAGCCGGGGACACCTCTGACATTGGGTATCCGCCCGGAACACATGACGCCCGCGAACGACACGAAGTTCGCCATCGACCTGCACACCGAAGTGACGGAGCAGCTTGGCGCGTCCTGCCTGATCCACGCACGGTCCCAGCATGGCGATCCGGTGGCTATCAAGCAAAAGGGCTTCAGCCCCGTCCGCTCCGGCGAGCGCCTGTCTTTCACCTTTGCGCCGGACAAGGTGCGCCTGTTCAACGAGGCGGGCGCCAGGCTCCGCTGACCGACGCTGGCTTGCAGGGCGCTAGCTAGGCCGCGACGGCGGTACTTCGCTCTGGTTCCTGAACCGAGGCAGCGCTCACAACGTACAGTTTCAGCCGTACGCGTACGCTGGTCTATGCGTTGCGGTCGCTTTGCCGCGCCATCGCCAAGACATTGCCGACGGTGCGCCAGTTGCGGGCGGTCGCCTCGACGCCCAGCAAGCGCTCCATCTGTTGCGCGAGTTTCGACCTTCCGATTCCGTCGGGGGCATGGAGATAGAACACGTTGTCCGTCAGCCTGAACGTCTCGCTGCTGGATGCGAGCGCGCGTATCGCGTCGACGTCCGGGGCCGTGCTCGGTTCCGCCAGGAAATAGAGGTGCAGGGTCTTTGGTTCGGTCTCGGCGCTGGGAAAGGGATTGGCGTCCGCGGCCCGCGCCATCTCAGCGGCGGTCAGCGCCAGAACGCGCGGTCGAAAGCCGTGCCGCTGATGGATGCCGTTTCCGATCATGTCGCTAACCTTCGCCGCATCGGATTCGGCATGTCGAAAGACCGCGTTACCGCTTTGGATGTAAGTCTGAACGTCCGTAGCGCCCAGACTGTCGAGGATGGCGCGCAAGGATGCCATGGGCAGCTTGTTGCCGCCGCCGACATTGATGCCGCGCAGCAATGCGATCCAGGTTTCCGGCATGGGGCCCAGCGTCGCATGGCGGATGATCGATAATCCAGCTTCCTGTCGAGCGGTTTCGCGACCTACTCTTCGGACCACCAACCCTAGCCGGAGCGCGATCATGAAACCGCTGATCAATCTCGACGAGGCGCCCAGCCACTCAGGCCGGCATGGCGACCTGTTCGAATACCGCATGCAGGAATTGGCCCAGCCGCTGGCCGCCAAGGGCGTCGGCGCCAACGTGACCAGCGTGCCGCCGGGCAAGGCCGCCTTCCCGTTTCACCATCATCACGCCAACGAGGAGCATTTCTTCGTATTGAGCGGCACGGGTGTCCTGCGTCTTGGGGACGACACCTATCCGGTGCGGCCAAAGGACTATGTCGTCATTCCACCGGGCGGCCCGGAACTGGCGCATCAGTTCGTCAATACGGGCGACGAGGATTTGGTCTATCTGGCGATCTCCACCATGGTGTTGCCCGAGGTGGTTGGTTATCCCGACGCAGAGAAAACCGGCGTTCGCATCACCTATGCCGACAAGCCCTGGGCGCGGTTCTTGGTTAAGGACGATGCCAAGAACCAGGTCGAGTACTGGGATGACGAGACCGGCGAGGTCGTTGCCGCCACGATCGCGGACACGCGCGCCGGCTAGCCCGTCGTCTCAAATGGCGGCGGAAAGCTTTTGGACAACGTCTTCGGCGCCACCGCACGCCAACTTTCGTCGAGCCAATCGGCCAGTTCCGCTGCCGGGACAGCGTCGTCTGCCGTAAACGTGAAACTGACCCAGCCGGATCGGCCTAGGCCATAGCCGGTCGGCTCGGCAAACGGCAATCGCAGCGCGTCTTCCGACCTGTAAGGCAGCTTCATCGAGCAGGCAAAGCCGCCACCCTCCCGCGCGGACAGAAAGCAGAAGACCTTCTTGCCGTCGACCTTGAACGCGGGATAGCCCCACGGGAAGTCCTCGACCGTCTTGGGATAGGCGAGCGCCGCCTTACGCAAGGCGAGCCCGTCTGGATGGGTGAGTGGCGGCGCCGATTCATCTGACATGCGAGACTTGCTTTCACTTGGGCCGGAATTCTGCGTTACCGGCAACAAGGCCCTTCTAGACTGCCGTCCGACTCTTGGCCATCCGATCAGATCGCCGAATTTGCGGTTCCACGATACGCTTTGTGGCTTTCGCGTTAGAATAGCCGTCACATCCGTTGGGGTCGGCATTCGAAAGGATCGGCATGAGGCGGAAGCTGATCGGCAAGGGATTAACGCGCCACCAGGGTTCGGCGGCGCCCACCATGGCGGTCGGCCCTGGCGTTGCACGGCAGATGGCGGCGATTCGCGCGCTGTTGCGTCCGCCCGGGCGGGGCAGTGTCCGGCGAGCCCCTGCGGATCCAGCGATGGCTATTGACGGGCCGCAATCGCTGCGGGAGCGGCAGGCCGATCGCATGGCAAGCGCTGTTCTCAGGTCGCCCGCTAAGGCGTCGACGAGGCCTCCTTCGATAGCCCGGCGCGACACCACCCAGGCCGCCCCGCCAGCGGTCGTCGACGCGTTGCGAACGCCGGGCCAGCCGTTGAGCCCATCCGCGCGGGCGTTCATGGAACCACGCTTTGGGCACGCGTTCGACGACGTGAGGGTGCATGTGGGAACCGAGGCATCCGACGCGGCAGCCAGGCTGGGTGCGAACGCGTTCACGTACGGGTCGCGCATCGTGTTCGCCGACGGCCAGTACGATCCAGGATCGGCCAAGGGCAACGCGCTGTTGGCCCACGAGCTTGCCCATGTTGTTCAGCAACGGCATGAGCCGACCGGTCGTCCGCGCGTTCAGCGCCAAATCTGCGACCTGAGCGTTGGCGGCAAGTGTGACGCAAAAGCGGAAGGGCCGAATGCCGGCAAGTCGCTGGACCCGCAGACATTGGCCGAGCGTGTCGCGGGGGTTCGCCGCGCCATAGAGCGTCTGCGGTCCACCTATCCGCTCGCGGTGGCCAATATGGGCCATTGGCTGGATGGCGGCGGCGCCACGCGGCAGATCCCCTTGTCGGAGTTCGACTTCGCCAACCCGGATGCCGGCGTAGTGCGTCAGTTGCAAGACATCTGGCGGCCGGCCTTTGAGGACGGCATCCGCAGGCGCCTGGAACGGGGCCACAAGGATTCGCTGCGCAGGCCTGGCAGCGAGGCCGACATGCGCTACTGCACCTCGGCGCGGGCGGTGCCGTTCACAAAAACGGGCGACGGGTACGCCCCCACCCCGGGCATGGAGAACGATCTGGCCGTCGCCTTCGGCGGCTACACGATGATGTCGATGGTGCGTGTTCGCGCGCTGCCCCACGAAGGCGACCGGCGTGATTTCCAGGTCCTGTCCTGGCGCGTCCAGCTTTGCGATCGTTACAACTTCAATGCCGGCAGCATCGCGGCCGTGCCGATTCCCGCCGAGGTGCCGCTGGATCGTTTGAAGGAGCTTCAGGGCGCCTTTCCGGAGGGCGTGATCAATGTGCATGAGAACTATTTCGGTTCCGGCTACCACGTCGTAATAACCGACGATGACTGGTTCCAGGACATCGCGGCCTCGGGCGGCGCGACGGATTACGACATGTATTCCGCCGAATTTGACGCGCCCGCCTCCGTGACGGGCAATTTCGTCATTCAGTAAGCGCCGAGGCCTTCAGATAGGCCTTGCCGCGCGGCGACAGGCGATAGCCGACCTCAAGACTCTCCGTCAGGCCCAGCGCCTTCAGCTTGCGTACGTCGCGTTTGAAGTCCGGTTTCGCGCGGCCGGCCATGTCGGCCAGGTCGACCGCGCGCCTGGCTGGATGGCGCGCGATCAGTGTCAGGGTTTCGTGCGTCCAGGCCCCGTGTCGGCTCGCCTTTTCCAGGCGCGCCAGTCTCGCCGTCAGATCGGCGATGGCGTCATCGTCGAGAGCGTCGTCGGCGCGCAGAGCGATGCGTGGGTCGGCCCCTGCTCGATGCAGTTCGATCCGGTAGACACGGCCGTCTGGCCGGCTGTTCAGGGCAGCCATCAAAGCGGAGCGATCGGGATAACCGGCGCGTCGCGCGTCGGCCTCTGAAATGGCACCTTCGTCAACCTGTTCGACAGCGTCGATTGCCAGAACGCCAGCCCGCGTCGTGAGCGTGCCGCCCGCCTTCACCGTTGGTCGTCGCCAGCGGCGGAACGCCAGGGTGATCGACCCGTTCGCCAGCCCGTCGAGAAACGCACGTTGGAACAGCATGGGTGCAGTATAGGATAATTGTCGGAGGACGTTAACACCGACACCGCAGTCACTTTAGATCTGGGCGTAGAGTCTGGGGTATAGAAGGAATATAATCCTCTATGTGGAGTGGTCAGGAGGCCGAGTGTTTCACGTGAAACGCGGGACTGGCGAGCATTGATTCTGCCGAGGCTTGCCACTAGGTTCCCGCCCATGAAGGGATGCGAGAACAGCTACGACGTCATCGTTGTCGGTGGCGGCCATGCGGGGTGCGAGGCGGCCGCCGCGGCCGCGCGTGTTGGCGCGCGCACGGCCCTCGTCACGCACAAGGCCACGACCATTGGCGAGATGTCCTGCAACCCGGCGATCGGTGGCTTGGGCAAGGGTCATCTGGTGCGCGAGATCGATGCGCTCGATGGTCTGATGGGGCGTGTGATCGATCGCGCCGGCATTCAGTTTCGCATGCTGAATCGCTCAAAGGGACCCGCCGTGCGCGGGCCACGGGCCCAGGCGGACCGGGCGCTTTACCGCCAGGCCATGCAGGCGGAGTTGGCGGAGATCGACGCGCTGCGCATCATCGAAGGATCGGCTGAGGACCTCATTCGCGATGGCGACGGTGCGGCGACCGGACTCGTCTTGGGCGACGGCACCGAACTGCACGCACCCGCCGTGGTCTTGACCACCGGAACGTTCCTGCGCGGCGTGATTCATATCGGTGACCGCACGATTGCGGCCGGTCGTGTCGGGGAAGCCCCTGCCATTGGCTTGGCCGATACGTTGTACGGTGCCGGGTTCGCCATGGGCCGGCTGAAAACCGGCACGCCGCCGCGGCTTGATGGCCGGACCATCGATTGGTCGGTGCTGGAGGAACAGGTCGGCGACGACCCGCCGGTACCGTTTTCGACCATGACCGAGCGCATCACCGTTCCGCAGGTCTCCTGCCACATCACCTATACGAACGCGGTGGTGCATGAGGCGATCCGCGCCAATCTGCATCGCGCGCCACTCTATTCCGGCCAGATCGATAGTACGGGGCCGCGCTACTGCCCCTCGATCGAGGACAAGGTGGTTCGGTTCGCCGACAAGCCGCGGCATCAGGTTTTCCTGGAGCCGGAAGGCCTGGATGACCAGATTGTCTACCCGAACGGTATCTCGACGTCGTTGCCGGAAGACGTGCAGCGTGCCGTCGTCGCTGCCATGCCCGGGCTTGAGAAGGCGCGGATCGTTCGGCCGGGCTATGCCATTGAGTATGATTACGTGGATCCCCGAGAGTTGACTGGAGGTTTGGAGACGCGCCGCGTGCCGGGTCTTTTCCTGGCCGGGCAGATAAACGGCACGACCGGCTACGAAGAGGCTGCCGCTCAAGGCCTGATGGCCGGTGTGAATGCTGCGCGGCGGGCGGGCGGAAACGCCGAACCGGCCGTTCTGGGCCGGGCGGACGCCTATATCGGGGTCATGATCGATGATCTGACCCGTCGCGGGGTGAGCGAGCCATACCGGATGTTCACGTCGCGGGCGGAGTATCGCCTGCATCTGCGCGCCGATAATGCCGACCTTCGCCTGACGGAACGGGGGCTGGCCTGGCGCTGTGTCGAATCACAGCGTGAGCGCAAATTCATAAAGAAAAACAAGCAGATAAGGGCGGCGCTTGACCAGCTCGAAGCGCTCACCGTAACGCCACCCGAGGCTGCCCGGTGGGGTCTGGCAGTCAATCAGGATGGACGGCGACGGTCAGCGTTCGATCTGTTGCGATATCCGGATGTCACGTTTGAACGGCTGTTGTTGATTTGGCCACAGCTTGGGGGCGTTTCGGATCCGGTGAGGGAGCAGTTAGAAATCAAGGCCCGTTATACCGGCTATCTGGAGCGGCAGGAGGCCGATATCCGGGCGTTTCGTCGGGATGAGGATCTGAAGCTGCCTTCCGGCATCGATTTTTCAACCATCGGCAGCCTGTCGAACGAAGTGCGCCAGAAGCTTGAGCAGGCTTGTCCACCGACAATTGGCGCCGCATCGCGCATCGAGGGCGTGACGCCCGCGGCAATTGTCGCGCTGTTGCGCTACGTTCGGCGAGCGCCGGACAAGCTGAGTGCCTGAGCCGTTCGGTCCTGATGAGTTTCGTCAGGCTGTCCCTGTTGATGATGAAGTGCTTGAAAAGCTGGCGACGTATGCTGCCCTGCTGACGAAGTGGCAAAAGGCGATCAATCTGGTCGGGTCGCGTACGATCGCCGATGTCTGGCGACGGCACATATTGGACAGCGCTCAACTGTATCCGTTGCTGCCGAAGGATGCGGAGACGCTGGTCGATCTTGGCAGTGGCGCCGGATTTCCTGGACTCGTGCTTGCCATGATGGGCGTTCCGGACGTGCATTTGGTGGAGAGCGACCACAGAAAGGCCGCGTTCCTCACCCATGTTTCACGTGAAACAAACACCGACGTTACAGTGCACGCTAGGCGGATCGAGATGATGCCCCCAATGGTCGCCGACGTGATCACCGCGAGGGCCCTGGCGCCCTTGCCGAAACTGGTGGGACTGGCAGCACGCTTTGCCGGACCCAGTTCCGTTTGCCTGTTCCTGAAGGGTCAAGATGTGGACTCTGAGTTGACCGAAACCACAAAATCTATGAAGATGGAGGTCGAACGGATGCCGAGCTTGACGGCCCCATCCGCCACCATCTTGCGCCTTAGGGGACTCATCGATCGTGGATGACACTCTCGTGCGAACCCCGGGTGCAGCAAACGAAGCGCCCGCAAACGGCGAGCGATCAACGCCCAAGAACCGTTCACCCCGAATAATTGCGCTCGCTAACCAGAAGGGCGGGGTCGGCAAGACCACCACGGCCATCAATCTCGGCACGGCTCTTGCCGCCTATCAGCAATCCGTGCTGATCGTCGATCTCGATCCGCAGGGCAACGCCAGCACGGGGCTGGGCATTGAACTGCCGCAGCGGGCCGTTGGCTCTTACCAGGTGCTTTTTGCCGAGGCCGCGCTTGGCGAGGCGGTGCAGCCGACATCCGTGCCCGGGCTGTCGATACTGCCGTCTTCGGCGGACTTGTCCGGTGCGGAAATCGAGCTTGTGGCTGCTTCTAAACGGGAATTTCGCCTAAAAAAAGCAATTAATACGCATTTTGATTTCCTGAAATCTGGCCAGGATTTGCGGCGCTTCGACTACATTCTGATCGATTGTCCGCCTGCGCTCGGCCTGTTGACGTTGAACGCCCTGGCTGCCGCGGACGCGGTGCTGGTGCCGTTGCAATGTGAGTTTTACGCGCTGGAGGGCCTCAGCCATCTGATGCGTACGATTGAAAAGGTACGGCGTGCGATTAATCCAAAATTAGAAATTCAAGGTGTCGTATTGACCATGTATGACGGTCGCAACAACCTGTCGCAGCTTGTCGCGCAAGACGTTCGCGGCTATTTCGGCGACAAGGTGTTCAAAACCATGATCCCAAGAAATGTAAGGGTTTCGGAGGCACCATCACACGGCAAACCTGCCCTGGTCTACGACCTCAACTGTCCGGGAAGTCAGGCCTATATCCGTATGGCGAGAGAGCTGCTGAAACGCGAAAATGAGAGGGCCGCATGATGGCAAAGGCCGCGAAGCGACCGACCCTAGGCCGAGGCCTTGACAGCCTGATCCGTGAAACGATCAGCTTCGACGAGGATGGTGCAACACCGTCCGAGGGCGCCGAAAACCCACTCACCCTGCCCATCGAACATCTCAGCCCCAATCCGGATCAACCCAGGCGCCGTTTCGGCACCGAAGAACTTGCCAGTCTCGCGGAGTCTATCACTAAAAAGGGGATATTACAGCCTATTCTCGTGCGGCCGGATCCTGGCGCCGATGATCGCTATCAGATCGTGGCCGGCGAGCGGCGGTGGCGCGCGGCGCAGCGGGCCCGGCTGCATGAGGTGCCGGTTATCGTCCGGTCGCTGGACGATCTGGAAACCCTGGAAATCGCGATCATCGAAAATGTCCAGCGCGAGGACCTGTCGCCCGTGGAAGAGGCGCGCGGCTATCGGCGGTTGATTGACCAGTTCGGCCATACGCAGGACCGGCTGGCGCGGGCGATCGGCAAGAGTCGGCCACATATCGCCAATACGCTCCGCCTGTTGGATCTGCCCACATCCGTTCAGGCAAAGGTCGAAGCGGGCGCGTTGAGCGCCGGCCACGCGCGGGCCCTGATTGGCACTCCGGACCCCGTCGGTTTGGCCGAAACGGTTATCGCCAAGGAACTATCGGTGCGCCAGACCGAGGCGCTGGCCCGCGCCGGTGCGACACCGACGGTGCGAAGACGCGCCCGCAAGGGCGTCGGCGCCAAGGATGCCGATACCATCGATCTGGAACGCCGTTTGTCGGATCGGCTGGGGCTGAGGGTCGATATCCGCCATCAACCCGACGGGTCCGGCGCTTTGTCGATCGGCTACCGTTCGTTGGAACAGCTCGACGATCTGATTGCCAAAGTGGGCCGTCTCTAAGTCGTCCGGCCGGCCGAGGGATCAGCGCGTGCGCGCCGCCTGAACGGCGAGGCCAAACAGCGCCCGACTGGTCAGCAACTCCGCCGGCGCACCGGTTCGCTTACAGGCCGCTTCGGTCTCCAACAGCCTTTCCAAGGCCCTGGCGAGCGCGCCTTGTGACCAGAGCCGTAGTTGCTGACGCACCGGCGTTTGCATTTTGAAAAACACCGGCGGTCGAAGGCGGCCGATGGCTTGATCTACCGTGGCGCCGTTTTCCATGTCGATGCGCGCCTGATGCAGCCGGCCGAAATGCCGCTGTGCGGAACGCAGAACCGCGACGCTGTTCGCCCCTTCGGCCCACAGCTTTTCGATCACCCGATCGGCTTCGTCGATACGGCCGCTGGCCACCGCCATCAGCGCGTCGTCGACCGACTGCTCGGTACTGTCGCCGATGCAGGCCCTTGCGTCGTCTCCGGTGATCATCTCGGCTTCGCCCGCATAGGCGATCAGCTTGTCCAGTTCGCGCCGTGCGAGCTGCCGGTCGCCTTGCAGGTTTTCCGCGACATAGGCCAAGGCCTCGTCGTTGATCCGCAAGCCGGCATCATGGACCATGTCGCGCGCCATGTCGGCGATGGCCCCGGCATCGGGAAGATAGCAGGGGACGGACGCCGCCGCCGCCTCGCCCTCACAGAGCTTGCGCAAGGGGGATCGGGGGGGCAGGTCGCCGGCCTCCAGGATCACCAGCGAGACGTCCGGCGCCGGAGTGGCGACCAGAGTCTTGACCGCACCCGCCAACCCATCGGCGGCGTCACGAACCCGCACGGCGCGCCGACCGCCGATCATCGACAGGGCGCTAGCCTCGTCGGCCAGCCGTGCGGGATCCTTCGCCAGCTCCGGCCCCGCCAGTTCGGCGACGCGAAACGGATCCTTCGGATCATCGACCGTCGTCTCGACCAGCTTTACCGCGCGTTCCCGAACCAGGCCGGCATCCGGGCCGTACAGCAAGACAATCGCGATCGCCGGGTCGGGGTTCTTGATGAAACCGTCGGCCCTGGTCGCGCTGATTTTCACGGGGAGGCTTAAGCCGAGCGCGCGAAGAAAAGGGCGAGGTCGGTTCGAATGCGCTCGCTCAATTCGCGCAAGGCGCCCTCCTGGGCCGACCGCTCGGCAACGACCGTGGCGAATTGGTCGTCCAGGATGTTGTAGCTGGTGATCACTTCCGTCGTGTTCAGGTACACGGCCTGGCCGTCGGCGGTGCTTGTAAGCGTATAGACCGCCTCGATGCGAAGATTGGACCGCGTGGCAGTATCGTCTCGCTGAATACCAAGATTGGTGATGGTTTCATCCAGGCCAACCTCCAGGGTATAGGCCGGGTCGGCCGGGCGCCCGTTCGGATTCAACTGTTGGATCAGATAAGTGCGCAGCAACTGACCGGGCCGGTTGGCAATAACGCCTACATCGATGCTGGCCAATTCGTCGGCCACCGGCCCGAATGCCTGGCGATCGCCATAGAGCGGACGAAAGCCGCATCCCGACAGGGCCAGCACGCCGGCGCCCGCAAGGAAGAGGCGTCGGCTGACCAGGCTATGCGGCAACGACATTCACGATCCTATTGGGCACCACGATCACCTTGCGCACGGTTTTACCGTCCAGCGCGCGCTGCACGTTCGGCTCCGCCAGCGCGGCCCCTTCCGCCGCTGTCTGGTCGGCATCCTTCGGCAGCGTCACCGTTCCGCGCAGCTTACCATTGACTTGCACGCCAATGGTAATCTGTTCGTCGGCCGCCAGGGCGGCGTCAGCCACCGGCCACGGCGTTTCCGCGACGATGCTTTGGTGCCCCAGCATCGCCCACGCCTCCTCCGCGAAGTGGGGCATCACGGGCGCGATCATCAATGTCAGCGCCTCCAGCGCTTCGCGCATCACCCAGGCCTCGCCTTCGCCCATCCCTTTGAGGCCCGCGATGGCGTTGGTCAGTTCGCGCAGCCTGGCAACGGCTCGGTTGAGGCGAAACCCCTCGAAATCCTGCTCAACCGCCAGGATTGTCTTGTGCACCTCTCGCCTCAGCGCGACCGCTTCGTCGGAGAAACTGTTGGGGATGGCCGCACCGGCCGGTGCCAGCGTGACGGCGGGTTCGGTGATCAGGCGCCAAAGGCGATTGACGTAGCGCCAAGCGCCTTCCAACCCGGTCTCGGTCCATTCCAGGTCGCGTTCCGGCGGACTGTCGGACATCAGGACCAAGCGGCCCGTGTCGGCGCCGTAGGCGTCCACCACCGTCTCAAGGCCGACGACGTTCTTCTTGGACTTGGACATCTTCTCCAAGCGGCCCTTGGTCACCGGGCTGCCGTCCGCCGTCTTCACGAACGCGCCGCCGGTCTCGCTGACCTCTTCGGGGAACAGCCAGTTGCCGTTCTCGTCCTGATAGGTCTCGTGCACGACCATGCCCTGCGTCATCAGGCCGGCGAACGGTTCTTCCGTCACGTGGTGACCGCTCTGGTTCAGCGCGCGGGTGAAGAACCGGCTGTAGAGCAGATGCAGGACGGCGTGCTCGATACCGCCGATATACTGGTCGACCGGCATCCAGTAATCCGTGTCCTTGGCATCGAAAGCGGACTCGGCGTGCGGCGAGCAGAACCTCAGGAAGTACCAAGAGCTTTCAAAGAAGGTATCAAAGGTGTCGGTTTCACGGATCGCCGGCTTGCCCGTTTCCGGGCAGGTCGTATGCTTCCAGGTCGGGTGATTGGCCAGCGGGTTGCCGGGCTGGCTGAGGTCGATGTCCTTCGGCAGTTCGACGGGCAAGTCCTCGTCGGGCACCAGGACCATGGCGCCATCCTCGACACGGTACATGACCGGGATCGGGCAGCCCCAGTATCGCTGTCGAGAAACCCCCCAATCACGCAGGCGATAGCGCACTGTGGCCTCGCCCTCGGCCCGCTGTTCCAACGCCTCGATGACGATCTCCTTGGCCTCGTCGACGGACAGCGCCCGCCCATCCGTGAGGGCCCCGAGATCGTATGTGTACTTGGCGCGTGACGTGTCCGTGAACGCCGTCTTGCCGACATGGAGCGTGAAACCGTCGCCATCCACCGCCTGCAAGGGGTCGTCATCGTACCGGGTCCGCACATCGCGGTCCCAGTCCGCGGCCTCCCGGTCGGATATCATGGTCGCGTCCGTCGGCCACAGGACCGGCGTGACGGGCAGGCCGTATTTGCGCGCGAAGTCGAGGTCGCGCTGGTCGTGGGCCGGACAGCCGAAGATCGCGCCCGACCCGTATTCCATCAGGACGAAGTTGGCGACATGCACAGGCAGCGTCACATCGGGCTGGAAGGGGTGGCGGGCACGTAAACCGGTGTCCAGGCCGCGTTTCTCTGCCGTCTCGATCGCCTCTTCCGATGTGCCGAGGCGACGACATTCCTCGATAAACGCGGCCAGGTCTGGATTGTCCGCCGCAAGCTCTTCGGCCAACGGATGGTCGGGCGACAGGGCCAGGAAGCTGGCGCCGAACAACGTATCCGGCCGGGTCGTGAACACCTCCAACGGCTCGTTTCTGCCGTCCAGCGCGAACAGGACCTTGGCGCCGACCGACCGGCCGATCCAGTTCTCCTGCATCAGCCGCACCCGGTCCGGCCACCGGTCCAGCGCACCAAGCGCGGACTGCAGCTCGTCGGCGAAGGACGTGATCTTCAAGAACCACTGTGTCAGCTTGCGCCGCTCGACCGGTGCGCCCGTGCGCCAGCCCTTGCCGTCGATCACCTGTTCGTTGGCGAGCACCGTGTGGTCGACCGGGTCCCAATTGACCCAGCTTTCCTTGCGATAGGCGAGGCCGGAACGCACGAAATCCAAGAACATCTTCTGTTCGTGCCGGTAATAGTCGGGATCGCACGTCGCGAGCTCGCGATCCCAGTCGTAACTCAGCCCCAGCATCTGAAGCTGGCCGCGCATGACTCGGATGTTCTCGTGGGTCCAATCATCCGGATGGACCTGGTTCTGGATCGCCGCGTTTTCCGCCGGCAAGCCGAAGGCATCCCAGCCCATGGGATGCAGAACGCTGAAACCCTTGGCCTTCTTGAAACGCGCGATCAGGTCGCCGATAACGTAGTTCCGCGCGTGGCCGATATGCAGCCGCCCGGAGGGGTACGGAAACATCTCCAGCACATAATACTTGTCGCGTGTCGTGTCTTCGACCGGCTTATCGCAGCCGCGTTCCGCCCAGATCGCCTGCCATTTGGCCTCGGTCTCGCGGAAATTATAGCGTGACATTGCTCGCCACCCATCGAACGGAGACTGGAACGCGGGTGCGCGAAAACCGGTTCGGTTTCGCCGGCCCCGGGCGTTCAGCTTATTGCTGTTGAGAGATCACGCGCAGTTCGCGGGCCCGGGTCAGAATCGTCTCTTCCAGCGTATTGGCGGTGCCGGCGCCGGCCTCGGCGTCAACCCATTCGCCCCGCTGGCGCACTTGCCGGAATACGGCGACACGAACCCCGTCGGCACGCAGCTGCCGGTCAAGGATGAAGATGTTCAGCTTGAACCGCTCGTCCGACGCCGGCGAAGGCTGGTACCAGTCGGTCAGGATGACACCGCCGAACGGGTCGGCCGAGGCAACCGGCATGAAGGCAACCGTGTCGAGCGACGCCCGCCACAGATACGAGTTCACGCCGATGCCGGAGCCGGGTTCCGGCGCCCGCTCGCCGCCAAAAAGCACCAGCCCGTCCGGGCCGAAAACACTGCCGATCTCTTCGACGCGACGGTCGCGCGGATCGGTCGGCGGCGGCGGATCGGTGACGGTCAGATCGGGTGCGGAGCTGCAGCCGGCGAGCAGAACTGCAAGTCCGGTTGCGGCCATAATGCCTGTGTGTGCGCGGGTCTGGAACATGGCGGCCGATATGGCAGAAAAAAAGGGACGGCGCAAGGCCGTCCCTTTCTCGATTGACCTTGAGGTCGATCTAGAACGAAGCGGTGATACCCGCCAGGAACACGGTGCCATCGTCCGATTCAGCCCGTAGGCCCGGGCTTTCCGGTGCCGTGCTCTCGTCTTCGAAGAAGACCAGATCGGCATAAGCCTGGAGGCCCGGCGCGATGTTGTAGGACACGCCGCCACCAGCGGCCCAGCCATCTTCACCGTCAAAGTCGCTGGAACCAAGGTAGTTGATGCCAAAGCCCCAATCACCGACCTGATAGGTGGCACCAACACCCCAACGCTGGAAGTCTTCGACATCGTCGCCGACAGGCGCGCCGGAATCAAAACTGTTGACGTAGAAACCACCGACGGTGAACGCGTCGTAGCTCACCTGCGCGCCCAGCGAGACACCTTCGATGTCATGCCGATCCGGATCAACGGAATCTGCCGTCAGATAGGTCGCCGCGACGATCACCGAGCCGCCGTCGAAATCGAACGTGTAGTTGCCGCCGATGTCGAACTGATCCTCAAAATCGGCGCAGAAAATACGGTCCGTGTCGCGGCACTGGGCCGTCGAGTTCAGGAGCGAGTCGCCGGAAGCAGGTGCGTACGACGCACCGGCCGTCAGGCCTTCCCACTCAAAGAAGTAGGTGATACGCGCCGAGTCGTTGTCGCCGAGCAGGAAACCAGTACCCGTGCTCGGAGTGCCGACACCGACATAGTTGGTCCAGTCACCGTCCGCGGCGCCGCCGCCAACCGTCGGAATCGTCAAGCGGAAGTTCGGTGCCACACCTTCCTTGTCGCCCAACCGGATCTCGCCAAACGACCCGGAAAGGAACAGCCAGGCTTCGTCGATCGTGAATGTCGTGGCGTTGTTGAACGTCTCAAGGCCCGACTCGTCGTCATTAACATTGTCGTCGCTGTCATCGATGTTGATGCGCGAGCCATAGCGCAAGCCATTATCCGCAGTGGCGACCGTGTTGAAGTTCAACGTAACGTCGGTCCGACCGCCATAGTCGCGGCGATTGAACTCCACATCACTATCATCAACAAGGCTCGGGCCGTCTTCATCGACGACACCAAAGTTCACGTCAACGGAACCGCTGATCGTCAGCTCAAGCTGCGCGGCTGCCGGAACGGCAAACAGGCCAGCGGCAACCAGGGCGCTGCTACCCAGAAGAACTTTTTTCATCCTTCAACCTCCATTTAAGGCCGTTGCCCGGCCCCGAGTTACAAGCGAATCGCTTTAAAACGCGGCTGCCGCGGACAACCACGAAAGCCTGACTAAGCGTATACCCACCCGAAGCGCCGGACGACAATAAGCAAAGTGGCGGATAAGCCACATTCGTTTGACAGTGTGGCCGATGGGCCACAGTTTACGCCGCGAAACGAACAAAATCTTTAGATTTCAGAGATAACATCCATGTTTCTAAGGTTCTGCAGCAGCCCCTGACGCGCATGCTCAGACAGTTCGGGGTGTGCTTTTGCCAAATCGTTCTCCCGAAAAGTCTTAGTTTTCAATACCCAAGCGATCGGGGGCTCCAGACCGGCCGGAATTGGCACCGCCTGCTGTTTGCGCACCATGCACCGTTTGCCCGAAACCGTCGCGATCCGAATGTCGGGCAGATCCACACGGTAGGAGATGTCGGTGCCGCCATCGTCGGGCAACGACAGCTCGGTCCGGTCGTAGCGGAAGTCCTGGGCAACCCGAAACAGCTGGTCGCCAACGGCTGGTTCCATGGCGAGTTCGCGCAGCCGCTCCGCCAGCGCGTCCACATGCCGGCCAAGGGCATCCCGATCGCCGTTCGGCAGCCGCGCGCGGAAAAGCTCGTCATCGACAAGCCTGGCGTGCAGGGGGCCGATCAGATCGAGGCCGATCGGAAATGTGACGCCGAACGCGATATGCACCGCTGCGTCACTTTCGGCAAGCGCGTCATGATAATAGCCGCGCGGCAGATAGAGCAGGTCGCCGGGCGTCAGCCGGACCTGTTGTTCGAGCGTACCCTTATGGGCCTCGTCGAAGGCGCGATCGAGGTTTTTGAACCTGGGGTGGGCAATCGGATCGAGGAAGTGGCGCTGGTAGATGTTCCAGACCTTTTCGCCGGCGACATGAATGGCGAAAACGTCGTGGGTATCGAAGTGCGAGCCGAAGGCGGGATGGGCCTTCCAGGAGCAATAAAGGTTGCCCTGGGCCTTTCCGTTCAGCGCCTGTTCCAGCGCGCCGGCCGCCGCGCGCAGGCCCGGGGTCAACTGGTCGATCTCGTTCAAGACCATCGAGGCGCCCTTACCGAGCCAGCCCTTGACCCGGCCCATATCGGCCATCATCAGCTCCATGCCGTGACGCGACAGGTCCCGGCGGCAATACTCCTCAGGCGCCAGCCGACGCCCGTCCATGACCAGCGCCAGGGACTTCGATGACCAGATGGCCGACTGATTGACCAGGTCGGTCAAGGTCGGCCAGTCCATGACCGCCTGGAACTTCTCTGCCGCCCCCTCAAGATGCAGAGGCTTCTGGCCGAAATAGTCACGCATGAAGGTCTCCTCGCTCATGGGCGCGAGGATCTCGGCGAATGAGGAAATGCGGTCGGCCATGTCGATCCGTGTCGTTCCGGCTGCGGGCTGTGGCGGTTAGCGCCTTTTTGGATCAGCCGTGACGACCTTGCAACAGGCTTGGCTTGTGGCCAGGTTCAAACCCATGACAGTCGCCGACTCGCTGACCCGCCTGCAAGACCGCATCGACAAGACGGCCATCGAGGCTGGCCGTGACCCTGGCTCTGTGGCCCTCGTCGCGGTCAGCAAGAAGCAACCGCTGGAACGGGTCGAGGCAGCCCTGCACGTCGGACACCGCCGGTTCGGCGAAAACCGCGTTCAGGAGGCCGAAGCCCGCTGGACCGATCTGCGGCCGGTTTATCCGGACCTGATCCTGCATCTGATCGGCCCGCTGCAGACCAACAAGGTGAAGCCGGCGATCGCGCTGTTCGATGTCATCGAGTCGATCGATCGGCCAAAGCTTGCCCGTACCTTGGCGCGCGAAATGGCCGCCTCGGGCAAGCGGCCGCGCTGCCTAATCCAGGTGAACACGGGCGAGGAACCGCAGAAGGCCGGTGTTGTCCCGGCCGACCTCGACGCCTTGCTGACGTTATGTCGCGACACGTTGGACCTGCCGATCGAGGGCTTGATGTGCATTCCGCCGATCGACGAGGCGCCGGCACCGCACTTTGCCCTGCTGGCCGACCTGGCCGATCGCCATGGGCTGAAAACCCTGTCCATGGGCATGAGCGGCGATTTCGAAACCGCCATCCGGCATGGCGCAACCCAGGTTCGGGTCGGCTCTGCCGTGTTCGGTGAGCGACCGACGGCCGGGCAGTAGCGGGGCACAGGTCGGCTAGATCAGATGCCCGGTGCGCAGCTTTTTGGTGCGCAGATAGAACTCATTGTGACCATTGGCCGGAAAGATGTGGGGGACGCGTTCGACGACGTCGATGCCCATGGCGTTCAAGTCTCCGACCTTTTCCGGATTGTTGGTCATCAGACGCACTTTGCCGAAGCCGAGTTGGCGCAGCATCTCGGCGGCTGGCAGGTACAGGCGCTCGTCGGCGTCATAGCCCAGCATCTCATTGGCATCGACGGTGTCGAAATCCGCATCCTGCAGCTGGTAGGCCCGCAGCTTGTTGATCAGGCCGATGCCCCTGCCTTCCTGCGCCAGATAGAGAAGGATGCCGCCGCCCTGCTTGGCGATTTCGCTGACCGCGCCGCGCAGTTGCGGGCCGCAATCGCAGCGTAGGCTGCCCAAGAGGTCGCCGGTGAAGCACTCCGAATGCAGGCGGACCAAGACCGGTTGGTCGGGCGCCGGCGTGCCGATGATGATGGCCAGATGCTCCTGGCCGCCGTCGGTCGGGCGAAAAGCGACGATGTCGGTCACTTCCGCACCATCCAAGGGCACCCGGGCATCCGCGACCCGGCGAAGGCTGCGGGCGGCATGGGCCTGATAATGATCGATATCGAAGGCGGCGACGGAGAGGATGTCGCTGTTCGCCGCCAACCGGTCGGTGGCCAGCGGCCGTTCGACTTCGATCGCCAGGGCGGCCGGCAGCAGTCGCGCCAGCTTCAGCAACCGTGTCGCCGCCACCGCCCCGGTCTTGCTGTCCTCGTCGAAATGCGGGCCCTCCACGCCATCCAGCGATCCCTCCGGCACGCTCTCCAGCGGGTCAGCCATGGCCCGGATCCAGGCGGCCTCTGGCCGCTTCGCCAGGCGGAGCAGCAGCACGCCGTCGGCCTTCATGCTCAGGCCCAATGTGACGGCCCGCTGCCCGGTCAAGATGACGGAGGGTACGCCGCCGCCCAGCGATATCATCCGGTCCAGGCCCTGATCGGCGGCTGATTCCGCCGCCATAATCAACAGCGCCGGCCCGACATCCGGCCGCACCAGCACCGGGTCGCCGCGGCGCAGGTCGCCGGTCGCGCGATCGACGGCGCGAAGGCTCGCCTGGCGGCTGAAGCGCTGGGACGGCACGCCGCTTGGCGACTCCGAACTGGAGAGTGCTTGGTCGTTTCGGGACATCAGTCAATTGCCAGAGATACTGGGAGTCCCTAGATGGGACGTTAGGGGTCCGCTTGGCAATGGCAATCCTGCCAACCCACTAAAACTATGGCTATGGCGGCTCTACGGCGATCGATCGGTTTTTGGGACGAGGTTTCGCTCAGGCTGCGCGCCTGCTATTGGAAATGGCTAAGGACATATCACCGACATGTTACGATATCGAAAGATGAGATCGAGCGATGACGGCAGCTAAGAAAATCCTTCTGGTCGATGATGATGATGCGCTGCGCGCGTCTCTGGCCGAGCAGATCCAGCTTCTCGAAGAGTTCACGACCGTTGAGGCCGAGACAGGCACGCAAGGCCTCGCCCACGTCAAGGACACCCATTTCGACTGCATCATTCTGGACGTCGGCCTGCCGGACATGGATGGCCGTGATCTGTGCAAGCTGATGCGCCGCAACGGCGTGCGCAGTCCGATCATCATGCTGACCGGTGTCGACAGCGATGCCGACCAGATCCTGGGCCTGGACTCCGGCGCCAACGATTATGTGACGAAGCCCTTTCGGCTGGGCATGCTGCTGGCCCGGGTGCGTGCCCAGCTGCGCCAGTTCGAGCAGAGCGAGGACGCGGTCTTCACCATCGGCCCTTACACATTCCGGCCGGCGGCAAAGCAACTGGTCCACAAGGACACGGAACGCAAGATCCGCCTGACCGAAAAGGAGACGGCGATCTTGAAGTACCTCTACCGCATCGGTCCGAAGGTGGTCGGCCGCGACGTGCTGTTGGGTGAGGTCTGGGGCTACAATGCCGGCGTGACCACCCACACGCTGGAAACGCATGTCTATCGGTTGCGGCAGAAAATCGAGGAAGAGCCGTCCAACGCCCAAATCCTGGTGACGGAGCCTGGCGGCTATCGCCTGGTTCCCTAGGAATCGGTCGGTGATCCGACGGCGTGGGCCGTATGCCCTGGCATAGCCCTCACAGGCAATCACGCGCCTGTGATGGCCGACACAGCGGTCGCCTTGCGTTGCGTGCTGATCTCGGTGTTCGAGACCGCAATCGTTCTTACGAGCGAACAAACGCAACGATAATACGACCGTGCCGACGGAAAACCCCGGGGCCCGGCTGTGTGCCAATGGACGCAAACTGCAGCTATGCACGCTGACGTGTCGCCACTCCGATGACAGCGGCACCGACCAGGACGGCTTTCAAACAGCGCCGCGCCCTGGCTCGTGCGCCCGGCGGCTGGCCGACGCCGGCTTCGCGTGCTGGCCAACATCGTTTTGGTGCCGTCCTTTTGGCTCGACTCGATCCAGAGCGGCTGCCAGACTCGCGCGTTAGTGGCATTCAAGCACCGAAGGCGCGATGACCGACCAGGACGTCTTCTCGATCAGGTTTTGGGGCACGCGTGGCAGCATCGCCGTGCCAGGTCCAGCCACGGTCCAGTTTGGCGGCAATACGACATGTTTTGAGATCAGATGCGGCCGCGAGGTGCTGGTCATCGACGGCGGCAGCGGCCTGATGGGGCTGGGCCGCAAGCTGCTGCGCGAGGGGCGGCGGGACGTGAAGATTTTCTTCACCCATACCCATTGGGACCATATCTGTGGCATCCCGTTTTTTGCCCCGGCCTACGCGCCCGACACGGAAGTCCACTTCTATGCCGGGCACCTCTTGCCGGACAGCAGCCTGAAGGCCGTGCTGTGCAACATGATGATGGCACCCCTTTTCCCGGTGCCGATCGAGGTCTTCCGTTCGTGCCGGTTCAACGATTTCGAATGTGGCCTGGTGCAAGAGCCGGTGCCCGGCGTGACGCTTAGAACCTGCTGGCTGAACCATCCGAACGGGGCCTGCGGTTATCGGATCGAGCATGGCAACAAGGCGATCTGCATCATCACCGACACCGAACATCGCAAGGGCGAGCTGGACCAAACGATCGTCGACTTTTGCCGCAATGCCGACATCATGGTGTACGATGCCATGTTCACCGACGACGAGTATGAGCGCCATGTCGGCTGGGGCCACTCAACGTGGCAAGAGGCGATCAGGGTTGCGGATGCCGCCGGGGTGGAAAAGGTTGTCCTGTTTCATCACAATCCGATGAACAGCGACGAGCGCATGTTTGCCATTGAGGCGGCCGCGGCCGAGGCCAGGCCCGGCACGGTGGCCGCGCGCGAGGGCATGGAGTTGGTGCCGTAAGTCGGCTACGTTGGGTTTTCAAAGCTAGGCTGCGCTCGCGGCCCCGGGGCTAAAAAGTGACGAAAAACAACGGACCTTCGTTTCGGCGTCTGCGCATGGGCTTGTCGACGGTGCTGGGGCTGAAGCCTCAGGGCTTTTTCATTCCCTATCGACACGCCGACCAGCTTGCCAAAGAGGTGCCGTCCTACGCGCCGTTCGAGGCCCTGTTTCACGCCGCCGAACCCGTGTTCGCGGCCGTTTTGGATCTGATCGACGATTTCAGCGATGTGCTGGTCGGCCTCGGTGGCGAGCCGCCGGAACCGCGCTGGCAGCAGGGCTGGTTCAGCCGGCTGGATGGCGCGGCCGCCTATGTCATGGTGCGCCAGTGTCAGCCGCGTAGGATTGTCGAGGTCGGCTCCGGCCACTCAACCCGGTTCATGGTCCGCGCGCTGTTCGACGGCCAGATCGGCTGCGACTTCACCGCGATCGACCCGACGCCGCGTGCCGACATCGCGCGCCTGTCGCTGAACCATGTCCCCAGCCTGGTGCAGGACGCGCCGATCGAGCCCTTCGCGGCGCTGGAGGCGGGGGACATATTGTTCATCGATTCCAGCCATCTGGCCCAGCCGGGAACGGATGTGGACTGGCTGGTCGGCCGCGTCCTGCCCTGCCTGCCGGAAGGCGTGCTGGTTCATTTCCACGACATCTGCCTGCCCGACGACTATTTCGCCGACTGGGCTTGGCGCGGCTACAACGAACAGCAGGTCGTCGCCGCCTTGCTGGCCGCCGGCGGGTTCCGCCCCCTGTTCGCCAGCCACTACGTGGCTACCAGGATGGCCGAGATGGTTGCCGCCGGCGGCGCCGGCCGCATCCCAATTATCGATGGCGGGCGAGAGACCAGCCTATGGTTGGAAAAGACGGGTCCGGCAGCGGTCGATTGGTGACGGCCTATCTGGTGGCCGGCGTTGACGCCAGCAACGTGATCAGCAGCGCGACTTCGGCCGCGATCGTCGCCGGCGCCCTCAGCTCCGTGAACCAAGGCGGCGCCAGCCGGTACCTGACCGCGTTGCGGTCGCCGACATAGACGCCGAGCAAGAGCAGCATCATCAGCAGCAGCGGCGGCCAGGCGACGAAGAAAAACTGGAACATCAGGACGAAGGCCCAGGCGAAGAGGCACGGGGCCACGCTGTAAAGCATCTGGCGCACGGCCGGTTCGTAGCGTGGCGTGCCCTGGCCGCCATCGTCCCACCGCTCCGGATCTGGGCGGATCTGCCGTTCCCAGCCGATATTCGCCATGGCCAGGCCCCAATGGATGGCGCCAAGGAAGCTGGCGATCAGGGCGGTGTAGATGAGCTGGGCATTGACCAGAAAGCCCATCCAGGCGCGTGCAGTGTCGGTCAACTGGCCGTCCGCGTTCAGCCCGATGAACCAGATCGCCACCGCGAACCCGTAGAGCGGGATCAGGCCAAGCGCCGTCAAAAAGAGCGCCGAGGCTGGAACATTTTTGAACATTGCAATCGCCACTCGCCCGTCTCGTATGGGCGCCTTTTATCGTCCGTGCTACCACTGCCGCAAGGAAACTAGGGGCAGGCGGACGCTGGGACAATGAACGTCGATGGATTGGCAGCCCTGGTCACCGGGGGCGGGTCAGGAATGGGCGAGGCAAGCGCGCGCGCCTTGGCCGCGGCGGGCGCGCGGGTCGCCATCGCCGATCTGGATGGCGAGGCGGCCGCCCGCGTGGCGCGGGATATCGATGGCATCGGCATCGAGACCGATGTCGGGCAGGAAACATCGGCGGTCGCGGCGTTTCAGCGGGCGCGCGAGGCCCATGGGCCGGTGCGATTGCTGGTCAACTGCGCCGGGATTGCAACGGCGGGCCGCATCGTTGGCCGGGAAGGGCCGCTGGCGCTGGCCGATTTCGAGCGCACGATCCGGGTCAATCTGATCGGCACGTTCAACATGATGCGTCTCGCAGCGGCGGAAATGGCGGCGCTGGACCCGCTGGACACCGACGAACGCGGCCTGATCATCAACACTGCCTCGGTCGCGGCCTATGAGGGCCAGATCGGACAGGCGGCCTACAGCGCGTCGAAAGGTGGCGTGGTCGGACTGACGGTGCCCGCCGCGCGCGAACTCGCCCGGCACGGCATCAGGGTCATGACCATCGCGCCCGGCCTCATCGCAACGCCGATGCTGTTGACCATGCCCGACGAGGTGAAGGAAAGCCTGGTTGCCACGACCCAGTTCCCGCACCGGTTGGGCCAGCCGGAAGAGTACGCCAAGCTGGTCCTCGCCATCGCAGACAACGTTCTGCTGAATGGCGAGGTCGTGCGGTTGGATGGTGCCATACGGCTGGCGCCCAAATAGGCTCCTAGGCCACGCCGTCCATGAACGCCGCCAGGTCGATGTCCTTCTGGCTGACGCCGTCGGCATCATGGGTCGTCAAGGTCACCTCGACCCGATTGTAGACATTGAACCATTCCGGGTGGTGGTCCATCTTTTCCGCCATCAGGGCGGCGCGCGCCATGAAACCGAAGGCCGCGTTGAAGTCTTTGAACTGAAAGGTCTTGAATATGGCGTCGCGACCCTCGACCTCCTGCCAGCCCTCCAAACTGCCGATTGCCGCCGCCCGCGCCGGTTCGCCCAGTTTTTCTGTCATCGCTGCTTGCCCTTTCATTCAGCCTTCTCGCGCTTTCGATGCTGCTGGACATGACGCCGCCGCGCCTTGCCGTCAAGCGGGCGCATCACATTGACTGGGGTCTACGCCGAACCGTCCTTGGACGCGTTCACGGTCCTGGCGCACGATGCCCTGAAGGCCCTGCCCGAGCCGGTGGGCGAGATGATCGCGGGCGTCGCCCTGCATGTGGTCGATCTGCCGGATGCGGAAACCGTCGCGGAGATGGAGCTGGACAGCCCGTACGACTTGCTCGGCCTGTACAGCGGCGTGCCGTTCGGCGAGGAGGAGGGCTTCGTGGTGCGCCACGACGTCAACCACATCTTTCTCTACCGCAAGCCGATCCTGGCCTATTGGCACGCCACGGGCGAGGCGCTGGACCGCATCGTTCGCCACGTGGTGATCCACGAGATCGGCCACCATTTCGGCCTCTCGGATGAGGATATGGAGGCGCTTGAGGCCCAGGCGCCCTGATCCGCCCTACGGCATCGGCGCGACCAGCGGCTGGCCGTCGGCGTCCGGCAAGAGCCGGTAGCGGCGATCGTCTGGCGCGCAGGTCGCGACCAGGGACCCGGTCAGGGTTTCCAGCCGAACCAGGTCATCACAGAGATGGCCGGCGCTGCGGATCGTTTGCGCGATGTCGTCGGCGTCGCCAAAACGCATGCCGCCGACCTCGACCGAGCCCATCATGTCGAGCCACTGGCCTTCGATAACCGACGCTTCGGCCGTTGCGGCGGCAAGAAAAAGTGCGGTGGCGGCGAGGCGAAGGCAGGTCATCGGTCGGTCGGCAGGATTTGCCCGGCCTCAAGCTCCAGGGCCGACGCAAACTGGCGCTGCGCTGTGGCGTCTAGCAAGCGGGCCGATCGCGTGCCCTGGCCACCCTTGGCCAGATCCATCACCCTGACCGGAACAAAGAGGCTGTAAAGCGCGCCCAGGCGCAGATCATAGAGCGCGTCGGCATAGCTGTAGTCCGGAACGCCACCGTCGATCAGCGCGCTGTGCCAGGCCTCCAGAACCTCGTATTGATGGCCTTGCCGCTCCGCGATCGGCTCGCTGCCACCAAGCAGCCTCGCGACATCGATGGTGGCGAGGCTGAGATTGCCGAGTTGCCAGTCCAGCACCAGCACGTCGCCGGGCGCACCGGACGGGCCGAACAGGATATTGTCGGCGCGAAAGTCGCCATGGATCAGGGTCAGGGGCCGTTCGGCGATGCGCGCCTCGATCCAGCGCAGATGCCTTGCCACGCGTTCACCCAGATAGCGGGCCTCCCGGCCGATGCGCAGACCATAGACTTCGACGAAAGGCGGCCACAGATCCTCAAACCCGACATCGAAGAAATGGTCGTGGAGGGGCAGCCATGGTTTTGCGAGCAGATCATGGTTGTTCCAGTGGTGGGCGTGCAGCCTGGCGATCTCGCGCACGGCCGCAAGCACATGCTCGTGGCTCAGCCCCCTGACCTGGTCGTAGCTGACCAGATCGCCCAGATCCTCCATCACGATGATGCTGGCCTCAGGGCTTGTTTCGGCAAAGAAGATGCGTGGCAAGCGCATGTCGACCTCGGGCGCGATCTCCCGATAGAACTTGACCTCGCGCTCAAAGGCCCGGGTCTCTTGCGCGGTGGAGACAGAGACCCCCGTTGTCGGGTCCAGCTTCACGACCACCGATGCCGGCAGGTCGCCCCGCGCGCCGTCGTAGGTGAGATCAAGGCGGGCGACCAGGCTCATGAACCCCAGTTCGTCACCGATGACGGCGGTCGAAAGGTCGATGACGGCTGGCCTGTCGGCGCCAGCGCCGTTCGCGAAGGCCCGGTTTATCCAGTCCGGCGTGATCTGCTCTAACGACTGGGGAAGCACCAAATCGGACACCTTTGCTGCCCCCTTGTTGGCAGTCTTGAATGGGACGATCAGGGTGGGATCACAGGGATTGCCCGTCAATCGTCAGTTTCGCGCGTGGTGTCGGCCTGGCGCAAACGGCAAATGCCCCCGCCGCTCTCGCAACGGGGGCATCGTCCTTCGTCATGGAGAGTTTGGCAGGAGCCTACTGTGTGGTGACCGCGCTACCGGTCGCCGCTTCGTACTCCTCTTCCGACAGCATGCCGTCACCGTTCAAGTCGGCGGCGATGAACGTCTCTTCCGTCGCTTCGGGGTGCATGACGAGCACCTCGTCGAGAGAGAGCATGCCGTCGATGTTGGTGTCGGCTGCCACGAAGTCCCCTTCGGCAGCGATGGCGGCCGTGGACGCCAGGAAGGCGGCCAGAGCCATGGCTATCGGGGTCTTCCTCATTGGATCTTCCTCCAATTTCATCGGATGTGAGGGGCCGATGCCGTTCATCGGCCCAAGGCCGGACCGTCCGACCTTGGGGCGAGAAACTGGCCTCGATTTGCGGCCATAGCGTGCGATAAACGCGGTACCCGGATGATGCTTTCAAGGCCGCTTCTTGGCCGAAACTGGGGGCACGGTCAGGCCGAAAAACAACCCTGTTCCGAACGTCAGCCGGCTTCAATCCCGCGCGGCGGTGGCCTTACTTGCGCCGTCGCTTTTACGGAACTTCGTAGTCCGCGGCTACTCTAAGCTCGCGGAGAGGCCGGACGATGCCGATCGATTGCTGATAGAGATCGTGCGCCTTGAAGTCGGCCAGCGCCTTGTCGTCGGCGAACTCGCCATAGACGACCACGTCGATCTCGTTGCCAAGCTGGTCGGTCTTTTGATTGTGCGATACTTCCAGGCGCTGGGCTGCGGGAATCCCCTGCAGCAGCTTCAGGCCCTGATGGATGGTTTCGACATCCTCGGGCCGTTTGGCGCTGAACATCACGATGTGTCTGATCACGCTCTTCGTCCCCCGGATTGCAGCAAAGCAGCGAAGCTAAAGCACTACTTTTGGCAGCAAGTCGGGGCGACTTCAACCCGATCACGATTGGTTTTTCACAGCAACTCGGCGACCGTTCGCCGCAGGACCGGCAGGATCTCGGCCTCGAACCACGGGTTGCGCTTCAGCCAGGCGGTGTTGCGCCAACTGGGATGGGGCAGGGGCAAGTGCGCGGGCTGATAGGCGCGCCAGTTGCGCACGGTGTCCGTCATCGTCTTGGCGCGGCGCTTGCCAAGATAGAACCGCTGGGCGTAATGGCCGACCAGCAGCGTCAGCTTCACGTCCGGCAAGTGGGACAAGACGCGCTCGTGCCACAGCGGCGCACATTCCGGGCGCGGCGGGGCATCGCCGCCATTCTTGTCGACGCCGGGGTAGCAGAAGCCCATGGGCACGATGGCAATCCGGCCTTCGTCGTAGAACGCGTCGCGGTCAATCGCCAGCCAGTCGCGCAGCCGGTCGCCCGACGGGTCGTTCCAAGGGATGCCGCTGGCGTGCACTTTCGTGCCAGGGGCTTGGCCGATGATCACCAGCCGAGCCTTCGGGTCCGCGCGCAACACCGGGCGCGGCCCCAGGGGCAGATGGGCGGCACAGACCGTGCAGGCCCGGGCCTCGGCCAGGATTGTCGCCAAATCTGCGGCGCCGCTCATGTCGAGGCCAACAGTGCGTCGACCAGCGCCGGCACCAGCTCGGTCGCCCTGCCTTTGCGGCTGTCGTGGAACATCGGGCTGGTGTCGGTTTCCTCGAGGTTCAGTTCGACGCAATGGGCGTCCCGGTCGTTGTATCTGGCCTCCTGAACGAAGCCGGCGGCGGGATAGACCGTGCCCGACGTTCCGATCGAGACAAACAGGGCGCAATCCTCGATGGCGGCGCCGATCCGGTCCATCTCGCGCGGCATCTCGCCGAACCAGACCACATCCGGGCGCAACCCGCCGCTTCGCCCACAGGCGTCGCACGGTGCCTCTGGCGACAGGTCGCGGATCTGCCGGCGGACGTCGCTGCAGAGGACACACCGGATCTTGGCAATCTCGCCATGCATATGGATCAGATTGCGCGAGCCGGCGCGGTCATGCAGGTCGTCTACATTCTGGGTCACGAGCAGCACCTCGCCTTGCCACTCGGCTTCCAGGGCGGCCAGCGCGTGGTGGGCCGCATTCGGCTGGATCGCGGGATCGTCCAGTTGCCTGCGCCTCGCGTTGTAAAAGCGGTGGACCAGCCCCGGGTTCCGCGCGAACGCTTGCGGCGTCGCAACCTCGTCGATCGAGTGGCGCGCCCAGATGCCGTCGGGATCGCGAAACGTTTCCAGGCCGGATTCCTTGGAAATCCCGGCGCCGGTCAAAATCACGATCCGATCGGTCGTCTTCAAAGCATCAATCATTGCAAACCATCATTTGCTATGCTCTGCCATTCCGTCCAGAGCGAACTCGAGGGGTCGTGCGCATGGGCTTCAGCGTGCTGTTTGTCTGCACGGGTAACATTTGCCGGTCGCCGACGGCCGAGGGCGTGATGATGGCCAAACTTGAGCGGGAAGGCCTTGCGGCGGAGGTTATCTGCGACAGCGCGGGCACCCACGCCTTCCATGTCGGCGACGCGCCGGATGCCATGGCCCAGCGTCATGCTACGGATCGCGGATACGACCTCTCGTCACTGCGCGCCCGAAAGGTCGCGCAGGAGGATTTCCACCGCTTCGACATGATCCTGGCTATGGATCACGGTCATCGGCGATTGCTGGAGCGCCAGGCGCCGCCCGGCACGCGCGCGAAGGTGGTGATGTTCTTGGACTTCGCGCGGCATCTGGACGTCCGTGATGTGCCGGACCCCTATCATGGCGACGCGGCGGACTATGATTACGCGCTCGATCTGATCGAGGCCGGCACGGACGGCTTGCTGCGCGCGTTGCTGGCCGGCGAACTGGCCCAACGTTGAACGCCACCGCGCTTGCTGTGCGCCTGGAAGCCATCCTCGGCCGGCGTCCTCAGCAACTCACCGCGCTTGCCGGCGCCTCGACCGGCACGGTCATGCGCGCCGACTTTGCCGACGGCACAAGGCTCGTGGTCAAGACGGGTGCTGACAATCTGGCGCTGGAGCGGCGGATGCTCGCCGACCTCGCCCGCGACGGCGATGTGCCGCTGCCGAGGGTCGTCCATGGCGACGACGCGGTCCTGGTCCTCGAGTTCCTTGACCACGACCCCGGCATCCCTGGTCCGGCCGCGCAGCGCCACGCGGGCCGCCTGCTGGCCGGGCTTCACCGGGTCTCCCGACCGGCGATTGGCTATCCGTACGATACGGTCATAGGCAAGCTGGACCAGCCCAATCCTGCATCTGAGCGGTGGCTGCCCTTTTTCGCCGAACAGCGGCTCGGCCACATGGTCCGTGAAGGCGTTCGCGAAGGAACCGTGTCGCATGAGCTTGCCGCGCGCATCGATCGGCTTGCCGATCGGCTCGACCGCTATCTCGACGAACCCGACCATCCGTCGCTGCTGCATGGCGATTTGTGGACCGGCAATCTGCTGCACAAGGGCGACAGGATCGTCGGGCTGATCGACCCGGCGATCTATTGGGGCCACCCGGAGATTGAGCTGGCCTACATGACCCTGTTCGACACGGTGACGGAGGATTTCTTCGCCGCCTATCGCGCGCTGCGCCCGATCGACGAGGGCTTTTTCGACCTGCGGCGCGACATCTACAACATCTATCCGCTCTTGGTTCACGTCCGCTACTGGGACGCCGCCTATTCACGGCCTATAGACGCCACCTTGCGAAGGCTGGGCCTTTGAAGCCCCGGCCCCTGTGCTAGCATCCCGGGGAGTAGCCTTAAGGTGAGTGAGTACAGTGAACATGGTTGGTCGCACATTGGCGACGGGACTGATGATCTGTTTGGGCACCGCGACGTTTGCCGCGGCCCAGCCAACGATCGATCGGCCCGAACTGTCGGTTCTCGATGAGATCGGCATCGAACTGCCGCCCCTAACCCGTGGCGGAAAGCCCGGGGTCAGCCAGCCGTCGGCGCCGGGCGGAATCGATGTCGGCGACGACAGTTGCTACTGGGCCCATGACATGGAATGCGACGACATTCGCTTCGACGGCACCGGCGCCTGTGTTGAAGGGACCGATGCGTCCGATTGTCGGGCCCTTGCGTTCGGCGGCGACAACAGTTGCCAGTGGGCGTTCGACAATGAATGCGACGAACCGCATATCGGCCTCGGCGTGTGCACCAGCGGCACCGACACCGCCGATTGCGCGTCCGCCGCCCATCTGCGCAACCGGTCCAACAGTTGCGCCACCGCGTTCAACGACATCTGCGAGGAAGCGGGCCAGGGTGGCAGCGGCCAGTGTGCCGAGCGCACCGATACGGTCGACTGTTTCGGCCGCGAGACCGTGCCGGGCATGCGGGACCACTATTTCGGCCGCGACGAGCGGGTGATGGTCGACAGCACGTCCTTTCCCTGGCGGGCCATCGGACAGCTGGATTTCGAGGGCGGTGCGTGCACGGCGACCCTGGTGGCGCCCGACGTCGTTCTGACGGCGGCCCATTGCTTCTTGACCGAGGGAAGGCCCGATCAGCCGATCGCCTTTTTTGCCGGATTGGATGGTGACAGCTTCGTCGATGTCGCCGGCATCGCCGACTATTACGTAAACCCGCGCTACGACAACGACGCCGACTTCGGTCCGGGCCAAGGCAATGGCGAGGATTGGGGTTTCGCCCGCCTCGATCGACCGTTGGGCAACACGCTTGGTCATCTCACCGTCCTGGCGCCACAGCCGGACGATCAGCGTCGCGCGATCAGCGGTACGTGGTTCACCTTAAGCCAGGGCGGCTATAGCTGGGACACGGGCGATCGGCTGTCGGCGCATCTGGGGTGCCGCATCATCGAGTTCCTGGCCGACAACTCGATGCTTCACGAGTGCGACACGACGCTCGGCGACAGCGGCTCACCCTTTTTCATTGACCGCGGCAATGGCGACTACGCGGTGGTCGGGGTCGACAGTCAGTTTTTCACTCTGCCGGGCCAGAGCCGATCGGCTTATCTGGCGGTCGACGCCCGCGCCTTTGCCGGGCCGTTGAGCGACTTCGTGGCCGGCAGGCTGGGCAACGCGGGTTCGGTGGGCTTGAAGGCGGGCGACTAGACGGGCCAACCGGGAGACCGTGCGTTCAGCCATTGACCGAACTCCAAGCATGATCCGTCTGCTCCTTGCTCTATTGACCTTGGGCGTGCTGGCGATTGCCGGCTGCACGCCTGGGTCTGTCGACGAGGCCGAACAAGTGGCGACCGTAAGCGGGCCGATGACCCCGTTTCCCGATGGGCTGGGCGACGATAGCTGTGCGTACGCCGCCAACCTCGAATGCGATGATCTGCGGTTTGGCGGCACGGGAATGTGCGAGGCTGGCACCGACGCCACCGACTGCGAGGCGTTGGCCGCCGGCGGCACCAACAGCTGTCGCCGCCGCTTTGACGGGGTTTGCGACGAACCTTCCATCGGCATGGGCATCTGCGCCAGTGGAACCGATACGGCGGACTGTGCGCCCATGGCCGCCAGACGCAATCGCACCAATGTCTGCGTATCGGCACTGAACGGCATCTGCGAGGAACGCGCGTTCGGCGGCAACGGCATCTGCGCACCCAGAACCGACACGATCGACTGCCTCGGCCGCACGACGGTGCTGGGCATGCGGGACTATTACTCAGGCTACGATGATCGCGTGCGCGTCGACTCCGGCGAACTGCCTTGGCGGGCGATCGGGATCCTGGGTCTGCGCGTGGGCCGATCCTGCACGGCGACGCTGGTGGCGCCCGACACCGTCCTGACGGCGGCGCATTGCCTGGTGACTGAGGATCGGGCGGTGGTCAGGGAAGGGGCGTTTCTGGCGGGCATTACGCGAGACGGGCCGTCCGCGGTGGCCCGCATTTCGGACATCTACGTCAATCCCGAGTTTCTTCAGGATCGTGGCCGGCCCGGTCCCGGCCGGGGCGACGGCCGCGACTGGGCCTTTGTCCGCTTAACGCAGCCGATCGGAGACACGCAAGGCTATCTGCCCGTCTTGGCGCTGTCGGCCGACCAGCAGCGTCTGATTGAACAACGGCAAGGCTATGCCATCAGCCAGGCGGGCTATAGCTGGGACACGGGCGAGGACATCAGCGCGCATCTGGACTGCACGGTCGACACCTTTTTCGACACGGGCAGCCTGCGCCACAACTGTGACATCACGCTCGGCGACAGCGGGTCCCCGCTGCTCGCCGATTTGGGCGGCGGTAGTTACGCCGTGATCGGTGTCTCCAGCAGCCTGGCCCAGTTGCCGGGAGATCCCGCGTCATCACAGTTTGCCGTCGACGCCGGTGCCTTTGCCGACCAGCTCAACGCTTTCGTCGCCGGCCGCCTGCGATAATACCCGCACCTATCCGCCGACCATGCGTTCGATCAGGTCGTCGAGGGCGCGCTGTTCTTCGACCGTGGTTGGGGCGCGGGTCAACGGCGCCGTTACCGGGGGCGCCACCAGCTCCAATCCGGCAGGGGCGCGGACCGTCGCCACATCGGCCACGATGTCGCGCCAGATGCGCGCCGGCAGGCCGCCGCCGGTCACACCGTCCATCGGGCTGCCATTGTCGTTGCCGACCCAGACACCGACCACCAGATCGCCGGTGAAGCCGATGAACCAGGCGTCGCGGAAATCCTGCGAGGTGCCGGTCTTGCCCGCCGCCCGCCAGCCGACCGCCGCGTTCCGCCCGGTGCCGTCTTCGATCACGCCGACCATCATACGGTTGAGCATGTCGATCCGCTGGGGATCGGCGGCCAGGCCCAAACTGTCCGGGCTTCTGGCATAGAGCAAACGACCGTCGCGATCGACGATGTCGCGTATCCCGTAGGGGATGACAGGGCTACCCCGATTGGCGAAGGCGGCATAGGCCCCGGTCAGTTGCAGCAGGCTGACCTCGCTGGTGCCCAGGGCCAGCGACAGGTCGCGGCGCATCGGCGTGGTAATGCCCAGCCGGTGCGTCAGATCGATCGTCCGGTCGATGCCGGCCTGTTCCAAAACGCGGACGGCCGCTGTGTTCGCGCTTTCGGCCAGCGCCTGCTGCAAGGTGATTTCGCCGCTATAGTCCTCGCCAAAATTCCTCGGCGACCAGCCGGACCGTGTGATCGGTGCGTCGAGCACCTGAGTGCTCGGACGCAGCCCGTTTTCCAGCGCCGCCAGATAGACGATCGGCTTGAACGCCGATCCGGGCTGGCGCAGGGCCTGTGTCGCGCGGTTGAACTGGCTATCCGCATAGGACTGGCCACCCACCATGGCCAGCACGGCCCCGTCCGGCGCCAGAACCACGGCGGCAGCCTGGCTGGCGCCTTCGTCCGAAGCCGCCAGATGGCGGTTCACCACCGTGTGGGCGATCGACTGGATCGCGGGATTGACGGTCGCGCCGACCATCAGGTCGGCCGGCTCATAGCCGATGAAATCGGGGATCTGGTTGACCACCCAATCGCTGAAATAGCGCCCATTGCTGCCGGCGATCCGGCCGGCGCGATCCAGCGGCCTGTCCGCGCCCTGGGCCACGATCTGGTCGCGGGTCAGGAACCCGGCGTCGACCATCGCGGCCAGCACCACATCGGCGCGCTGATTGGCGGCGTCCAAATCCGCCGTTGGGGCCAGCCGCGACGGCGCGCGCAACAGGCCGGCGATCATCGCGGATTGGCGCAGGCTGAGCTCGGCCGCCGGGACACCGAAATAGGCCCGCGCGGCCGCGTCCACGCCATAGGTGCCGTTGCCGAGATAGACCCGGTTCAAGTACGCGGTCAGGATCTCGTCCTTGCTGTAATTCAGCTCCAGCCAGACGGCCAGCAGGGCCTCCTGAACCTTGCGGCGCCAGGTGCGTTCCGGGCTCAAGAACAGGTTCTTGGCCAGTTGCTGCGTGATGGTCGATCCGCCCTGCAACGATCCGCCGCCGGCCAAGTTGGACCAGGCGGCGCGGGCCACGCCGAAGACGTCGACGCCGGGATGGCCGTAGAAACGCCGGTCTTCGATGGCGAGAACCGCATTTATCAGATGCGACGGCAACTGATCGACCGTCACGTAATCGCCGGTCAGGTCGCCATAGCGGGCCGCTTCGCGCCCGTCGCCGTCCAGAACCGTGATCGCCGGCCGACGTTCCGCGGCGCCGACGGACGAGATGTCGGGAAGCCCGGTGGCGAAGTAGGCAACGGCGCCGGCCACGAGGATGAACAGCCAGATCGCAGAGACCGCCGACCATTTGAAGGCCCAGCGCAGAACCCGGCCGCCAAACCCCGTTTGGCGACCACCTGATTTCGTCGATCGCGATCCGCCGCCGCGACGTTGCGGGCGGCTGCTGGCGCGCGCTGGCCGTGCCTCTTTTCTACTCGGCCGGCGGGGTGCGCGCACCGCGGTCGCAGCCCGCGCGGAGGCTGCGGGCCGGCTGGGGCGCCGTGGTTTGGCGCCGCCGGATTTTGACCCTGGCCGCTTGGGCCGTTGTGGCCTTTGCGGTGGTCCAGATTTGCGCGTGCGGCGTGTCATCGCCGCATTCATTCAACAAAAACTGTTAAAATTCAAGAAAAAGGAAACTGTCCTGAACAGGCCGGATGAACTGTTTGTTCTCTATTTGTATGGATCGGCGGCGTCGCGCAGGCCGTCGCCGAAAAACTGGAAGCACAGGATGACGATGACGACCGGCACGACCGGTGCCATCAGCCAGGGATAGATCACCACGGCGTTGATGTTCTGGGCCGAGTTCAGCAAGACGCCCCAACTGACGATCGGCTCCTTCAAGCCCAACCCAAGGAACGACAAGGCCGTTTCGGCCAAAATCATACCGGGGATCGAGATGGTTGCCGAGGCGATCAGGTGGCTCATGAAGCTCGGCAACAGATGGCGGCCGATGATGCGGCCGCTGCCCGCGCCCATCAGTTGGGCCGCGACGGTGAAGTCTTCCTCGCGCAGCGACAGCAGCTTGGATCGGACGGCGCGGGCCAGCCCGGTCCAGTCCACCAGCCCCAATATGAGCGTTATGCCGAAATAGATCAGGATGGGCGACCAGGTTGCCGGTAACGCGGCCGACAGGGCCATCCACAGCGGTAACTGCGGAAAGCTTTGAAAAATCTCGATGATGCGGTTGAAGAAATTGTCGATCCAGCCGCCGTAATAGCCGGCGATGCCGCCGATCGTGATGCCCAGAATGAAGCTGACCGTGATGCCGACCAGACCGACGGTGAGTGATATTCGGGCGCCATAGACGATGCGGCTGAACATGTCGCGCCCCAGCCGGTCGGTACCGAGCAAGAACAGCGTACCGTCCTCGGCGGGACAGATGATGTGGAAGTCGCCCGGGATCAGGCCAAACCAGCGATAGGTGTCGCCGGCGCAGAAGAAGCGCAAGGGCTGGATGTCGTCGGTATCGGCGACGTATTCGCGGGTCAGCTGGGCGGCGACATTTTGCGGCCTGTTGGCGGTCGCCTCGCCGTCGGCGGACGGTGGGCCCGCGGTGCCCAGCATGGCGGCCAATCGATCCCGCGGGCTCACATCCGTCTCGCGCCCGACAAGCTCAAGCCCGTACACGTACGGCCCGATGAAGGCGCCATCGTGAAAGAAGCGCACTTGTTGGGGCGGCGCGTTGATGTGACTGATGTTGCGGGTGTCCTTGTTGTACGGGGCGATCTGCTCAACGAACAGGATCGACACGTACAGGATGGCCAGGATGATGCCGGAAATCATCGCCAGGCGGTGCTTCTTCAGCTTCCACCACATGATCCGCCATTGCGAGGCCAGGTAGTACCGTTCCTGGCTGGCGGTCAGCGTCTCGGTGACGTACGGGTCCCACTCGCGCTTGTCGACGAAGTGTTCCAGCGGGTCGGTGTCGGGTCGGCGGCTCATTTAGTGGCTCCTCCGCCGAGACGAATGCGCGGATCGAGCACGGCCAGCAACAGGTCGGAGATCAGAACGCCGACGACGGTCAGAAGCGCCAGCCAGAGCAAGAACGATCCGGCCAGGAACATGTCCTGGCTTTGCAGCGCCGACAGCAGCAACGGCCCCGTCGTCTGCAGGTTCAGGACGACGGAGACGATCGTTGCGCCGGAGATCAGATCGGGCAGGATCGATCCGATATCGGCGATAAACGGGTTCAGCGCGGACCGCAGCGGGTATTTCAGAAGCGCGCGGCGACGAGGCAGGCCCTTGGCCAGAGCCGTGATGTAGTACTGCTTTTGCAGCTCATCCAACAGGTTGGCGCGCAGGCGGCGGATCATTGCCGCCGTGCCGGCCGTGCCGATCACGATGACCGGGGTCAGCAAATGTTCCAGCACGGAGACGAATTTAGCCCAGCTCATCGGCTGGTCGATGTATTGCCGGTCCATCAGGCCGCCGATATCGGTGCCGAACCAGACATTGAACAGGTACATCAAGACCAGGCCCAACAGGAAGTTGGGAACGGCGAACCCTAAGAAACCGATGAAGGTCAGGGCGTAGTCGCCGGCGGAATACTGGTGCGTGGCGGCATAAATGCCGATCGGAAAGGCGACGATCCAGATGAACAGCGTGGTGGCGAAGGTCAGCACCACGGTCAGGAACATGCGGTCGCCAACCACGGTCGTGACCGGCAACTCGTACTCGAAGCTATAGCCGAAATCGCCGCGCAGCGCGTTGCCCAGCCAGATGAAGTATTGCTCGATCAGCGGGCGATCGAGGCCGTAGAGCTGGCGCAGCCGTTCGATGTTGCCCATGTCGGCGCCTTCGCCGCGGGACAGCTGCTCGTTAATCAGCGTGGTCAGAAAATCGCCCGGCGGCAGTTGGATGATGAAGAAGCTGATCGCGCTGATGGCGAGCAGCGTCGGGATCATCACGAACAGCCGCCGGACGATGTATCCGAACATGGGGTTGGCGCCTTAGACCGTTGCCGCCAGCCCTATTGGTCGACCCAGAACGTATCCGTGCGATAGCGCCCGAAATGGGCCCCGGGGTCCCAACTGTAGACCGCTTCGACCGGCACGTTGTGTAGCCGGTTGGCGACCACGATCGGTTGCGGGATGCTCTGGATCAGGCCGATCGAGGTGACCTGGTCGGCATGGATTTCCAGCATCCGGCTGACGATCTCGATCTTGCGGTCCTCGTCATAGGTGACCAGCCATTCCCGATAGAGATCGACGAGTTCCTCCGCCCAGGGCAAATCGGGGGCCTCGCCCGCGCCGGCGGCGGCCTGCCAATACTGGCCCCAGGCCGGGTATTGCAGCCAGTTCTGGTCGACCGGCGCCAGTTCCGTCGGCACCGTGGACGGCGTGATCAGGCCGTTGTCGAGGCCGAACCAGACCGACATGTTGGTCTCGCCGCTGAAGATGCGGTTGCGGAAAACGTCGCGCTGGGAGTTGTTGATGAACAGCGCCACGCCAATGCGGCTCCAGCTATCGGCGATCAGTTGCAGCGCGTCCACCTCCTGACCGCGCTCGCCGGCGGTCTCGACCACGATTTCCAAGGGCCGGCCGTCGGGCAGCAGGCGAACACCGTCTTCGTACTCGGTCAGCCCGATCTCATCGAGCAGGTCGTTGGCACGGTCGATGTCGTACTGGGTCCATTCGGTCGCCAGCGCCTCGGTCCAAAACGGCGAGGAGGGCACGACGGTGTTGTTCGAGATCCGTCCGAGACCGAAATAGATGATCTCGTTGATCTCGTCCCGGTAGACCGCCAACGACAGGGCGCGCCGGAACCGCACGTCCCGCATCAGTTCGCGCCAGACCGGGTCGGCGGCGGTCAGGTTCGGGTAAAGGGCGATTTCCGAACCCAGGACCGTGTCCCACAGATCGATGTAGTAGTTGTTGGTTTCCGCCCCCTGGGCGAGAAATGCGTAATCGTCGATGCGAATATGGCGGGCTTGCAGATCGCTGCCGCCGGTTCCGGTCTGGGCGGCGATCAGCGACGAGTCCGAGATGTTGACATAGACGCTGTCGATGTAGGGCAGCTGGCGACCCTCGTTATCCACCCGGTGGTAGAAGGGATTGCGCACGAACTGAAAGCGCTCGCTGGGCGGTGCGGTGGTGTTCACCCATGGCTGCAGCACCGGCAGTTCCGGATTGGTGGCCGAATACAGGTTCCCGCGCCGCAGATGCAGGACGGTCCAGTCCTGAACCTCCGCCGATTCCACCGCTGCCTGCAGCGTGTCGGGGTCGGCATAGGCTTGATGGTACTGCTGCAGATAGTGACCGGGCGCGTAGAGATAGAGCGGCCGTGCGCCCGCCAAGGCGGGGATCAAGCGCGGGTTGGGCTGTGACCAGCTATAGCGAACGGTGTAGTCGTCGATAATCTCGACCTCAGGCAGTTCGCCTTCGACCAGCAGCCGAAAGTCGGGGCCATAGGGGCGCAGATCTTCATTCTGCTGAACATCGAACCACTCGTAGCGAAAGGCTTCGGTCGTGAACGGCTCGCCGTCGGACCAGCGCAGGCCCGGCCGCAGGTGAAATGTGAAGATGCGCCCACCCTCGACCTCGTAGCTCTCCAGGATGTCGGCGACGAGGTTGAGTTCGGCGTCGTAGCCCACCAGCCGTGCATAGCCGTAGACGTTCATGATCCGAATATCGCGCGCGCGCCCGGCCAGCCATTCGATCTGGCCGCCATACGTGCCCGCGCTCAGCGGGTCGATCGTGGCCGGGTTCTCAGGCAGCCGTTCCTCGACCGGCGGCAGCGTGCCAGCCGCGACCCGCTCGGCCAGCATCGGCGCCTCACTGTAGGTCTGGGCGGCAGCGCTGCCGCCCCACACCATCATCAAGGCCGCAATGAACGCGGCCGGCCTGACCAGTCTTCCGGCCAGCCTTCCAGCCAATCTTCTGCCCAGCATCATGACGCCAACTCCCATTTCTTGAGGTCCTCCGGCCGCGTGTCTTTCTGCGCGCGTACGAAATGACCGTCTCCGAGGTCAACCATGTCCGCCGGTTGCTCGGCGGTCAATCGGAACGGATCCGGCCAGGCCGCAGGCTCCGACGCACGTTCATCCATGAGGTGCGCCAGGTCGAGCGGATGATCGGGATCCGGGTGTGGTACGGCCGCGAGCAAGCCGCGGGTGTAGGGATGCACCGGCGAGTTGAACAGGATTTCGCGCGGCGCGGTCTCGACGATTCTGCCAAAGCTCATGACCATGATCCGGTCGGCGATGTAGTCGACGACGGCGAGATTATGGCTGATGAACAGGTAGGTCAGGCCCAGCCTGGTCTTCAGATCCTTCAACAGGTTCAGGACCTGGGCCTGGATCGACACGTCCAGGGCCGAAACCGGCTCGTCGCAGATCAGAAGGTCCGGCCGCAGGGCAAGCGCGCGGGCGATACCGATCCTCTGGCGTTGGCCACCGGAAAAGCTGTGCGGATAGCGCTGCAGATGCCTAACCTCCAGGCCGACCACACCCATCAGTTCCTTCGCCATTTCGCGGCGAAAGGCGCGATCGCCGATATCGTGGATGACCAGAGGTTCGGTGACGATGTCCAGCACCGTCATGCGCGGGTTCAGCGAGCTGAACGGGTCTTGAAACATGAACTGCATGCGCGGCCGAAACTTCTTCAGCGCCTTGCTGTCCAACCCCAGAACGTCGAGAAGTTTGCCGCGGTCATTGAAGGTCACGGACCCTTCGTCGGCCGAAATGGCCCGCATTAGCATTTTCGACAGCGTGGTTTTGCCGCAACCGCTTTCACCGACGAGGCCAAGACACTCGCCGCGCCTGACGTGGAAGCTGACATCGTCAACGGCCAGCACGCTGCTGGCTTCGCCGAACCCGGTCTTCTTCTTGATCTGGAAGCGCTTGGTCACGTGTTCCACGGCCAGCAAGGGGCCGGCCGCGTCGGCGCCTTTGGGCCAGGCCTGCTTGGCCGCCAGCAGGCCGCCTTCCTGGCTTTTGATTTCGCGGATCGGCTGCAGCCGCTCGCCCGGCTTCATGTCGAAGCGCGGCACCGCGTGCAGCAGGGCCTTCAAATAGGGATGGGACGGCCGATCGAAGATGTCGCTAAGCTGGCCGCTTTCCATGATGCGGCCGCGATACATCACCACGACCTCGTCCGCCATGTTGGCGACGACGCCAAGGTCATGGGTGATGATCAGGATGGCCATGCCAAACTCGGCCTGCAGATCCTTCAGGAGTTTGAGGATTTTGGCCTGAATGGTGACGTCGAGGGCGGTGGTGGGCTCGTCGGCGATCAGCAGCGCCGGTCGGCAGACCAGAGCCATCGCGATCATGGCGCGCTGGCGCAGACCGCCCGACAGCTCAAAAGGGTAGGTTTTCAGCGCGCGCCCAGGATGGGGAAAGCCGACATGGCCAAGCATCGCCTCGGCCACCTCGCCGGCCTCCTTCGGGCCGATCTTTCGATGCAGCCGCAGGGCCTCGATGATCTGGTTGCCGACGGTGTGAAGCGCCGACAGGCTGGTCATCGGCTCTTGGAAGATGATCGAGATGCGGCCGCCGCGAATGTCGCGATAGGCCTTGCTTTCAGGGTCCAGGGTCGCGAGGTCGACCACAGGTCCACGCGACTGAGGATCGTCCAGCAGGATTTGGCCGCCGGAGATCATGCCGACCTTCGGCAGGATGCCCATGATGGCCTGCGAGATCACCGACTTGCCGGAACCGCTCTCGCCGACCAGCGCGACCGTCGATCCGGCACGCACGCGAAACGACACGCCTTGGACCGCCTGGTGGATGCCACCGGGAACCACAAAGTCGATCGCGAGATCCCGAACCTGTAAGAGATCGCTCATGCGCTAATCGCCATCCCGGTCATCGTGCCTGTCGGGGCCCAGGTCGGACGGGATGGTCACGCCCAGCGAGACCAGGTTCTCCATCGTGGCATCGGTAAGCGGCAGCCGGCGCGCGAACGCCGCATCCGCCGCCCGGTCGACGACGCCATCGAACCCGATCAGGTTGGATTCGATCTTCATGGCCGTGCCGTCCTCGGCCTTGAGCGTCAGATGCATCCAGCCGCCCTTGCGGTCGCGCCGCGTCGAAAAGTAGCGCAGGTTCAGGACGCTCACGTCCGACCAGGCGATCCGGCGGTTGGCAAACGGGGCCTCGATCGCGATTGCGTCGTCGTCGACGGCGACGATGGACTGCTGGCGCTGATAGGTGCGGGCCAAAAAGGCGGCGAACAACAGTGCGGCCGCGGCTAGGCACCAGAACACGATCGGATGGACGTCGATCAAGATCAGCGGCAGCAGCGTCAGCGCCAAGCCGAACCCGCCGCGCCCATAGTCGCCATTCAGCGCCGATTGGTCGTAGCGATACTGCATCAGGGATCTGCAGCGTCGAAAACGGTGTCCGGCGGCAACAGCCGCGCGGCGGCATGAGACGCCAAGACCTGCAGACAGCGTTCCAGGAACACCCAGGTTGCCTCGTCATGCGCCAGATGGTGGGTCAAAAGGCCGGTCGGTTCGTCCGGATCGACCAGGCCACCTCGACGATCGCTCAGATGGTCGATCAAAGCGGCGAGCGCGACATCGGTGCCCGTGAACCCGCGATCGTGTCGCCAGGCGATCGGATCGACATGGGTGTTGGCCAGAACGAGACCATCTCGCAAGCGATGCGCCCGCGCGCCAAACAGGCTGAGACCCATAAAGCCGATTTCGGCCAGTTGAAGGCCCACCGAGCGGCCGATGCGGTTCCAAGGCGGCACGAGGGCCGGCAGAAACCGGGACCCAAACAGGACCGACAGGCGATCGAAGCCAGTCCTCAGTTCGTCAGCCACCAGCGAGGCCGGTCGATGATCCCCCAACTCCATCTTCTTTTCGCCGGGGCCGGCGTGGTTGGCATGCGCCCAGCCATGCTGAAGAACGCCGACATTTGCGCTGGTCGCCAGCCTGTCGGCCAGAGCCTCGGTTGCGTCCTTCGGGATGACGGCCAGCCCGACCGGGGCGCCGTGGCGGCCTGCCAAGCTCAACAGCCGATCAAGGAGGGGGCCTGGCGCCGTGGCATCGTCGTCGCGCCACCAAAAGGTCGCCGTCCGGCCCGCGGCTCGCCACCGGTCCAGTTCAGCGTCAAGCGCGGTCCATGGATCGGCATGCGCCCGCGAGGCAGAAAGGGTGGGAGACGCGAGCATGCCGACTAGAAGCTTCCTGTGCTGGAGTGCGAGATCATGGCCATTGTTTGGAACAAGTCTAGTCCGGGCGTCAACCGGACCTGAGTCCAATGAAATTCTGGTGAACTACACGGACGCTAGTGTCCGCTCCGGAAAGATCAACTTGCGGCATTATTTCTCTCGCCGGAGTGGCCAGGCATTCGTCGACGGTTTGGGCCAGTTGATCGGCGCTCAAACCGGCCTCCGGTAAATACCGTGCCCATCCGCGCGCGGCAATGAGTTCGGCGCGCTGGCTCTGCTCGCTTTCGCCCGATTGCGCGAACGGGATCAGCAACGCGCGGCATTTTGCGGCCAGGACATCCACCACCGTGTTGTAGCCGGCCTGGCTGACCGACAGGGCGCAGCGCGCCAGCAGGGCGGGAAAATCCTTGCGGGCCCGTTCGACAATTACGGCGTCGCCGGCCAGGCCTTGAAGCCGTTCAAAGTCGGGCGCGGGAATGTCCGGGCCCGCGAGCAGGCGCCAGGTTTTGCTCGTGTGCGCCCGCCCGGCCGCCGTGATCGCGGTTTCCAGCAGGGCCAGTCCGACCGCGCCGCCGCCGACCGAGACCACGATCTCATCCAGCCCGTCCTGGTTGAGCGCATCGGGCGTATCGGCCGATCTGCGCGGCGCCACATAGCCGGTGTGAACGATAAGGTCGTCGATGTGGCCGGCGAACGGAAAGCTGTCGGCAAAGGGCACGATCGACGGGTCGCCATGGACCAGGACAAGATCGAACCAGCGCCGCGCGGCCTCGGCCATCGCCGCCTCTTTCGCCGGGTCGTCCTTGCGGACCAGGATATCACGTACGGACGACGCGATCAGCGGTTTGGGGTGCCGTGCCTTGGCGGCGTCAAGCAACGGCTGCAGCTCAAACCGGAAGGCGCGGCGGCCGAAGGGAAAGGTCTCGATCAGGATGCAATCGGGTTGCACATCCTCGAAGAGGTCAAGCAGCGCTTTGGCGCGTGCCGTCTTCCAGCCGTCATCGATCGGTTGGCCATCCGCGTTCAGGATCGGCGCGAAGTCTGCGTCGGCGACGCGTGCGGCGGGCAAGCGCACCACCGTGGCGGCACCGAAGTCGACCTGTGGCACGGGGAAGCCGCCATAGGCGACGGTGACCCGGTCTCCCTCGGCGGCCATCGCCTGGGCGAGCAACGCCGCGCGCCGGACATGACCGATGCCGAGCAGATGCTGGACATAGAGCAGGACGTTCATGCCGGCCGGCCGTTCAGCGGGACGTTGAGGCGCTTGAGCCGAAGGCCATCGCGTTGGTCGAACGCGAACAGTTGGCCGGCCTTGAAATCCAGCTTGTCCGGCGGCTTGCTTTCCATGGTCCAACCGACCGCAAGCGCGTAGAGCGCGCGGATGACGCCCTTGTGGCTGACGGCCAGCGCGTCGTCGCCAAAACTGTCCAGCCGGTTCAGGAACCGCAGCAGCCGGTTTTGCACGTCGCGCGGCGACTCCCCGCCGGGTGCCGCATAGTCCAGGCCGAAATGGCGCTTTGACGGGTCCAGGCGGGCCGATGCTTCCTCGAACGACAGCCCCTCCCAGGCGCCCCAGTCCATCTCGATCAGGCTATCCTGGGCGATGGGATTGCGGCCGAGACGCCGGGCTGTCTCCATCGCCCGGCGCAGCGGGCTGGCGTAGCAGGGGGCCTGGTCGAAGGGCGGCGGCAGCGAGATGGCCGCCAGATAGTCGGCGGCCTCGGGCGCCAGCGCGGTGTCGGTTCGCCCTTGCAAGCGCCCGGCCAGGGTCCATTCGGTGGGGGCATGGCGGATCACGAGCAGGCGGATCATGCGGTCGCTTCCCGCAACGCCGCATCCAGCCTTGCCGCGGCGGCGCCCAGATCGTGGTGCGCGAGCACGTGCCGTTGGGCGGCCGCGCCCATTTCGCGCCGGCGGTGCGGGTGGTCCAGAAGGTCGGCCACGGCGCCGGCGAAGGCCTGCGCATCGCCGGTCGGGGTCAGCAGGCCCGTGCGGCCATCGTCGACGATGTCCGGCACGCCACGGCCGCCGCCTGCTACGACCGGCAGGCCGGCCGCCTGGGCCTCCAGCAAGGCCATGCCGAAGGCTTCGTTGATCGCCGGCCAGACGAACAGATCGGCCGCGGCGTAGAGCTCGGCCAGCTCCGCCGGCTTCAGCTTGCCAAAAGGGTGGGTGCGTGCCGCGTCGAACCTGGCGAGGATTGCGTCTGCAGCAGGTCCAAAGCCGACGACGGCCAGGTGCCAAGGCCGGTCCGCCAGCCGTTTCAGTGCGTCGGCCAGCACGTCGTAAGATGCCTGCTTGTCACCGGCGCGCATCATGCCGACGGCCAGCAGCCACGGGCTTTCGGCCGGTCCGGGCAGCCAGGTTCGGCGCGCCTTCTCGCGGCGTGCCGAGGCCCGGACGTAGGGGCGCGCATCGAGAAACGGCGGCAGCCGCTGGATCGGTGCATCGCCCCCGAGGGCGCGGCGTAGGCCCGCTTCGTCATCGGCGGACAGGGCAAGAATGGCGCTTGCCTGGCGCAAGGCCTGCTCCGCCGCCAGAAAGCCCTCGGCCCAGGGGCCTGTGGCCTGCTTCGGCGCATGCGAGGCCTCGGCGACCAGGTAAGGGATGTCGAGCGCCCGCGCGACCGGCGGCCCGATCCAGTCCGGCGCCTTGTGATAAAGGTGGTAGGTGAACCAGGCGTGCGGACGGCCCGGGTCGTTCCGCCAGTGATCGATCAGGTGGCGCGCCGTTCGTTCGCCGCGCTGCCGGATCCGGCGCATCCGGTGCGGATCGTCGCCCGCGCTCCACGCCCGCAGGCGCGAGGCCAGGATGATCTCGTGGCCGCCGTCGCGCAGCGCCTGCATCAACAGCCGAGCGACCCGACGGTCGCCGGACGGCACCGGGTGCGTCGGCGGCTTCATTGGCGCATAGAAGGCGATGCGCACGGGCGTCAGAGCCCGAACCGGGCGGCCAGGCGATCGAGACCGGCTTGAAAATCGAAAGCTGAGCGTACCCGTCGGGCACCGGCGGTGCCCAGCTGCGTTCGTTGGTCGGGGTCGGCGATGAGATCCGCGAGCGCGCCCGCCAGCGCGGGCACGTCGTTCGGCGGCACCATGCGGCCGGTTGCGCCATCCTCGATGAGTTCGGGTATGGCGGAGAAATCGGTTGCGACGCAGGCCAGGCCCGTCGCCTGGGCCTCCATCAGCACATTTGGCAGGCCGTCACGGTCGCCATCGCCGGCGGGCCGCGACGCGAGCACGAACAGGTCGGCTTTCTGCAGTGCCGCAATAACCTGGTCTTGCGTTTGCGGCCCGTGCCAGGCGATCCGCCCGGCCAGCCCTAGAGACTCGGCTTGCTGCCGCAATTCGTCGAGCAAGGGGCCGCCGCCGATTTGGTCAAGCCGCCAGTTCAGATCGGCGGGCAAGCGGGCCAGCGCGTCGAGCAGAACATCGAAGCCCTTCTTTTCCACCGCACGGCCGATGGTCAGCAGGCGGACGGGATCGCCTGCCGCGCCGCCGTCGCGCATGGGTCGCGGGCGGGGCATGGGGAAGCGGCCGAAATCGAGGCCGTGATAGGTAAGGAAAACCTTGTCCGGCTGGCTGGTCAGGCCGCGAAGGTACTCGACATTGTACCGCGTGCATGTGGTCAGCCATTCGGCGTCGGCCAGCTTCTCCCTGATCTCCCATTCCGGGGTGGTCCAGATGTCCTTGGCATGGGCCGAAACCGCGAACGGCAGGCCGCGGATCATGCCGGCGTAGCGCGCGACCGACGTCGGTGTGTGCAGATAGTTGACGTAGAGAAAATCGACCGCGTCCGGCAGTTCGCGCGCCAGCACGCAGGCCTGGCCGAAGCGGCGCCATCGATTGGGTGTCGGATCACGTCGCAGGTCAGCGCGAAAGATCTGGTAGGCGCGTTCATAGCCTGGCTGTGTTTGCGCCCAGTCTCGCGCTTCTGCAACGCGTGCCGGTTCCTCGTAAAGATACTCCGGCAGGTACAGAACCGGCGCGGTGATCTGGCGGTTGAGCGCGTGAACGGCCTTGTCGGTCGGATGGCGCAGCGAGACGATGATCTGGCGCTGCCCGCGTTGCTGCAGCCCGAGGATTTCCTGCGCGATGAAGGTTTCCGAAAGGCGCGGATAGCCCTTGACCAGGATCGCCGTTACGCCGGAGCCCACGGGATTACGCCGTGTACCGCACCTGATCGGCAATGGGCGCGCCGGGGTGGATGATCTGTTGAACCAGCCGGTCGACCACATCCAGCCCGCCCATCATGCCCGGGATCATCGCCTCGGAGGGCTTCTGCTGGGTCGGCAGCCTTCTCAGGGCCTCCGTCATAACGTCCGTCGGCGTTCCATTGTCGGCGGACAGGGTCGTCACCAGGCCAAGTGCGGCGGCACGTGTCGCCCTTATGTGCTGTTCCAGCCGCGGTTTCGTCCTTGGGATCAGCACCGCGCGCTTGTCGAACGACAGGATCTCGCAAAACGTGTTGTAGCCGCCCATCGCGACAACGCCGACCGCGTCGTGGATTAACCGTTCGATCTTGTTGTCGAAGGTCAGGATTTCGATCGCATCAATCTGGGCGGCGCGCTCGACAAAGCCCGCCTGTGCCTCGGCCGACATGAACGGGCCGAGCACGATAACGGCCGGCAGATCGGGCGGACTATCGGCCTCGTACGCACGCAGCACCCAATCGACCATCACCTCGCCATCGCCGCCGCCGCCAGGCGTTACCAGGATGTAGTCGCCATCGATCGGCGGCACCGTGACCCAGGCGGCCTGCGGCACCGTTCGGCGCAGATAGCCGGTATAGGTTGTTTTCTCGCCGACCGACGCGGGCACGTCGATGCCTTCCAGCGGGTCGCAGATCTGGCGCAGGCCATAGATCCAGATGTGATCGTAAAGGCCTTCAAGCGCGGGCAGCACTTTCTTGCGCTCCCACTCAGGCGCCAGCAGGGCGGGCTCGTCCATCACGTCGCGCAGCCCCAGCACGGTTGGCGTGCCCCTGTCCCGCATCAGTTGCAGCGTGCCCTTCACCTCGCCGCGCAGGCCTAATGGTTCCTTATCGACGATGAAGAGATCGGGATCGAAGATCTCGGCCGTGTGCTCGATGATCGAGGTGCGCATGGCCAGCGTTTCCTCGGTATCGATATGCAGGTTCAGGGATGTGTATTCGCCGTTGCGCAGCTTGATCACGCCCGGCACGCGGATGAAGTCGACGCGGCTGCGGAAGTCGAAACTGCCGATGATGGGCGATCCGGACAGGATCAGAACCGACATCTCTGAATGGCGCGCAACCAGGGCATGACCGATGGCCCGGCAGCGGCGCAAATGGCCAAGGCCGAACGTGTCGTGGCTGTAGATCAGCACACGGCTGTGGTTGCCGCGTTTCGCCATCCTGGCGCCCTCATAGCCTTGTCGAAAGTGCAGCGCAACTGACCAAATTGCCTGCCAGACCGCAAATCGACCCTAGTCATCCGGTGGCGGCGGCACAACACGGATCTGCCAAATACGGATTTACCAACGGGCGTCGAAGCCGCTATCTTCTGCCGCCCGTTCGCGGCCGGCCGGCCGTCGGACGGCGTCTGTTGTCAAGCCACAGGCTCACATGCAACGCAGTATCTTCAGCTTCATTTTCCGTTATTCGAAGCGGCAGCAGCTTTACATCCTGTGCATTACCGTGCTCTCGCTGCCGCCTCTTTACTATTCATTGGATCTTCCGAAGCAGATTGTTAACGAGGCGATTGGCGGCTCGAACTTTCCCCAAAGCCTGCTGGGTTTCGAACTCAGCCAGGTTCAGTTTCTTCTGTTTCTCTCGTTTATCTTTTTGGGCCTGGTTTTCGTAAACGGCGGCTTCAAATACTACATCAATGTTTACAAGGGCCGGCTGGGCGAGCGCATGCTGCGCCGCTTGCGCTATGAGCTCTACACGCGGGTCCTGCGCTTCCGGCTGCCACGCTTCAAGCGCATGTCGCAGGGCGAGATCATCCCCATGATCACCGCCGAGGTCGAGCCGCTGGGCGGGTTCACGGGCGATGCTTTCGCCCTTCCGGCCTATCAGGGCGGCCTGCTCTTGACCTACATCGCCTTCATCTTCGTTCAGGACCCGATTCTGGGCGCGGCCTCGATTTCCCTCTATCCGATTCAGGGATTTATCATTCCGCGGCTGCAGAAGAAGGTGAACGCACTGGCCAAACGGCGGGTGCGCAACATCCGCCAGCTCTCGGACCGGATCGGCGAGACGGTCGGCGGCACGCCGGAAATCCACGCCCACGATACCGCCCAATATCACCTGGCTGACATTTCAGAACGTCTGGCGATCAACTACGACATTCGGTACGAAATCTATCGCCGAAAGTTCTTTATCAAGTTTCTGAACAATTTCCTGAACCAGCTGACGCCGTTTTTCTTCTATTCGATTGGCGGCTATCTGGTCATCCAGGGCGATCTAACCTTCGGCGCCCTGGTCGCCGTTCTGGCGGCCTACAAGGATTTGGCCTCGCCGTGGAAGGAACTGCTGACCTACTACCAGATGCAGGCCGACGTCCGCATCAAGTACGAACAGGTCGTCGAACAGTTCCAGCCGGCGGACATCCAGCCGATCGAGCAATTGGCGGAAGAGCCCAACATGGCGGGCCCGCTGCCGGCCGAATGGCAGTTCGGCAACGTCGCCTACGCCGAGGAGGACAGCCCGCCGGACATCCAGGGTCTGAGCCTGTCGGTACCGACCAAGGGCACGGTTGCCATCCTGGGCGACGGCTCCAGCGGGCGCGAGGTGTTTGTCCAGCTTCTCGCGCGCGTGCTGGTGCCGTCCAACGGCAAGATCACGCTCGGTGACCACAATTACGCCGACCTGCCCGAATCGGTAACCGGCCGCCGGATCACCTTTGTCGGGCCGCACAGCTACATCTTCACCGGCACGCTGCGCGACAACGTCTATTACGGCCTGAAACATCGGGCAGCCGACGGCGAAGATGAGCCGGAGCGCCGCGGGCGCATCGCCGAGGCTAAGTACACCGGCAACTCGCCCTCGAACATCCATGGCGACTGGATCGACTATGAGGCGGCCGGCGTCGATAGCGCCGAAGCGTTGGAGCGCAAGGCGCTGGAGGTTCTGGAGGACGTCAACCTGGCCGGCGATGTCTATCGGTTCGGCCTCAGCGGCAGTCTGGATACGGAGGCGGAACCGGAGACCCCGAAACGCTTCCTCGAGGCGCGCCGCCAGGTCGGCCTGCGGCTGGCGGACCCTGAAATGGAGGGTCTGGTCGAGCTCTGGGATGCCGACAAGTACAATCTCAGCGCCACGCTGGCGGAAAACCTGCTGTTCGGCACGCCGGTGGACGACACCTTCCAGTTGGACACCATTGCGGAGAATGAGTACGTCCAGTCGATCCTGGAACGGGTGGGCCTGACCGAAACCTTCCTGGACACCGGTCGCAAGGTCGCGGCCACGATGCTGGAACTGTTCGCCGACCTGCCGCCGGGGCATGAGTTCTTCGACCAGTTCAGCTTCATCAGCCACGACGAGCTGCCCGAGTTCCAGTCGCTGGTAGCCCGTGCGGAGAAGCTGGGCCACGATGCGCTGAAGCCGGAAGACCGCATGCGGCTGATGTCGCTGCCCTTCAAGCTGATCCCGACCCGGCACCGGCTGGGGGTGATCGATGACGAGATGCAGGACAAGCTGCTGGAGGCGCGGCGCCTGTTCGCCAAGGACTTGCCCGAGGACCTTCGCGACAGCGTCGCCTTTTTCGACGCGCACGACTACAACGAGGCCGCCAGCCTTCAGGACAACATCCTGTTCGGCAAGATCAAGTATGGTCAGTCAGGCGCCCAGGCCAAGGTCCAGGCGCTGCTGGCCGAGATCATCGACGGCTTGGATCTGCGCCGGACGGTGATCAGCGTCGGGCTCGACCGCTCCGTCGGTGTCGCCGGCGGCCGGCTGTCGCTGATACAGCGCCAGAAGCTGGCCCTTGCCCGCGCGCTGCTGAAGCGGCCGGACGTTCTGATCCTGCTTGACGCGACCACGTCCTTCGACGGCGGAACCTTGCAGCATGTTCATGATGCGATCATGAAATCGTGCGAGGGTCGCGGGCTGATCTGGGCGCCGCACCGGCCGAGCATGGCCGAGGACTTCGGCGAAGTGATCGTTCTGAAAGAGGGCCGCCTGGCCCAGCGCGGCAGCTATGACGAGCTGACCGGAAAAGATGGCGAGTTGCGCCGATTGCTGGATAATGAGTGACGCCGCTCGACGGTCGGCGTCGATGGGGGAGGAGATCGCACGAGCATGAGCCTGATCGAAGAAGTCGATCTGCTGAAAAAGATTCCGCTGTTCGCCAATATCGAGGTGTCGAAGCTCAAACTGCTGGCCTTCACCAGCGAACGGGTGAAGTTCGCCGCCGGCGAGACCCTGTTCCGGCAGGATGATATGGGCGATGCCGCCTATATCATCATGGACGGCGAGGCCGATGTGGTGATCGACACCGACACCGGGCCGGTCACCGTCGCGACCTTGCACAAGAACGACTTTGTCGGCGAAATCGCCATTCTGTGCGACGTGCCCCGAACCGCGTCGGTGCGCGCGAAGTCGGACCTGACAACCTTGATGATCACGAAGGATCTGTTCTTTCGGCTGATCACGGAGTTTCCGCAGATGGCCGTCGAGATCATGCGGGAACTGGCCCTGCGGTTGGAAAAGACGACCAAGGCCGCGGTCTCGCGCAGCAACGATTGAGGCCGGCCCGCGCCGATGCCGTTCTGCAATCGGGTGCGGCCGGACGGTGCCATTGCGGCCGATCCGACCCGGGGCCTGTTTATGGGCAACCGCGGCCGCCTTCACGACGCGGATGGCGCCATCCAGCGGCAATGGCAGACAAAACGTTGGATCTGTTGCGTCACCTCGTTTCGTGACCGGCGCGTGCCGATCATGGCGGTGCGTGGCTACACGGCCTTGTTCTTTCTGGACGAAGCGACGGCGCTGGCGGCCGGCCATCGGCCCTGCGCGGAATGCCGCCGCCAGGATTTCAACCGGTTCGTCGATGCTTGGCGCGCGGCCCACCGAACGCCGCCGGGCCGGCTGTATGTGGACGCGCTGGATCGCGTCTTGCACGCACAACGAATGGCCTCCGCGAAGCCGGTTGCGCCAGCGAGCCTTCCCGACGGCGCGATGCTGGCGGACCGGCACGGCACGGCCTGGCTGCGCTGGAAGGGAAGCGATCTGCGCTGGACGCCGCTTGGCTATGACGGCAGTGCCGGTCAGCCAATGCCGCCGCTGGTCCTGTTGACCCCGCCGGCGACCGTGGCCACGTTGGTCAGCGGTTATCGGCCGGTCATCCACCCCAGTGCCACGGACGTGTCATGAGCAGATTGGACAGCTTTATTCGCCGGATGAAGGCCCAGCGCGCGTGCCTGGATTGGGCGGCCCGTGCCATCGCGGATCTGCCGGGGCCGGTGTTCGAGCTCGGCCTGGGCAACGGCCGGACCTACGATCATTTGCGCGAGATCCTTCCCAGCCGTGACATCTATGTCTTTGAACAGGTGATCAAGGCCCATCCGAACTGCATTCCGCCGGACGACCGACTGTTCCTCGGCGACGCGATCGAGCAGTTGCCAGTCGCGCGCGATCGGCTGGGCCAGGGCGCGGCGTTGGTTCACACGGATCTCGGCACCGGCGACGATGCCGCCAATCGCCGTCTGGCCGCGCGGCTGGCGGAACCGCTTGCCGGCGCTTTGAGACCGGGCGGCATCGTCCTGGCCAACATCGAGATCCCGGTCGACCGCTGGACGCGCCTGCCGGAGCCCGAGGGCGTTCAGAAGGACCGGTACTTCATCTATCGCGACGACGGATAGTTAGCCCGACGCCTAACTAAAGCTTCTCGCGCTGGGCGCCTGTGGCGATTGGTTCGGGATCGCCGGGCCGCCGCTGGCGCGCGACCACGGCTTCGCGGCGGGCGATGTAGATCGACGAGCCGATGATGATCGCCGCGCCGAGCCAACTGATCGCGTCCATCGCCTCGCCAAAGACGAAGTAGCCGATGACCGCCACCAGCGGCAGGCGCAGATAATCGAACGGGATCACCGCGGAGGCGTCGGCAACCCGCATCGCGCGGGCGAACGCCAGGTGCCCGAGCGTGCCGCACCCGCCCGCCAGGAACATGACGCCGAGCATCTGCCAGGACGGCCACGCCCAGAAGGGCAATGCCGCCACGAAGGATAGAGGTGTCAGGAAGATCGCCAGGTAGGCGACGATCTCGCCGGGCGACTGGGTGCGCGACAAGACCTTGATCAGCAGGGCCGAAACCGCGGCAAACAGCGCCGAAACCAGAACCAGAACGGCAGATGGCGGCACCGTGTCCAAACCCGGCCGCAGGATGACCAGCACGCCGACGAAGCCGATGATCGTGGCGCTCCAACGGCGCTTGCGCACAATCTCGTTCAAGAACAGGGCCGCCCCGATGGTCGCGAAAAGCGGCGCGGTGAAGCTGAGCGATACGGCCTCGGCCATCGGCAGAGAGGCGAGCGCCATGAACCAGGTGAGCATGGCCACCAGGCCGGTGATCGCGCGCACGCCGTGCAGTTTCAGCTTGCCCGTGGTCAGGACGCTGAACCGCGTTCGAATGAGCCAGGGCGCCAGGAAGGCGAGCGCGAACAGGTTTCGAAAGAACGCGACCTCGAACGGGTGAACCTGCTCCGTCGCGGTGCGGATGAGGGCCACCATGATCGAAAAGGCGAGCGCGGCCACGCCCATGTAAACGGCGCCGGTAACCGGCGCCGACAATTTCGACATCGATGGAAGCTCGACGAGGGCCATGGCCTTTGAATACTGTTAGGCGCATAGCCTAGAGGAGCACCCGTCGCATCGGAACGCCCATATGGCGATGGCTGCCTTGCAGGCGGCCCTACGGGGCGATCTAGACCCGGCGCCGGTGCTCGTTCAGATGGCGGCGGGTGTGTGGCCGAACGATGGTCAAGAACACCGTCATCGCCGACATGGTCACCAGCACGGTGACCAGGGCCATGGACATGCCGGTGCCATCGGCGAATTCGCTGACGGCGATGCCTGCCAGGGCGGCGATGACCATTTGGCAAAAGCCGACCAACGCCGCGGCCCGCCCCGCCATGGTCGGGAACGGACCGATCGAACCGGCCAGCGCGTTCGACAGGGTCAGTCCGGCACCGACCATGAACAGGAAAAAGCTGCCGACGATGCCGAAGACGAAAATCTGGCTGGCCAGCGGAATGGCGTCGGCGCGGGCCAGCAGGACAAATGCCAGCATCACCAGGCCGCCGACGCTGGCCGTTGCCGTGCCGCGCATGACCATGCCATCGACGCCGATACGGGTCGAGATGCGGCCGGCGATGAACGACCCCAGAATGTACCCGGCCACGCCGGCGCCGAAGCAATAGCCGTAGGCGACGGGCGTCAGCCCGACCGAATCGATCAACAAGAAGGCGGAGCCCGAGATGAAGGCAAAGATGCCGCTGTAGATCAGCGCGACGACCAGCAAATAGCCGACATAGTCGCGGTGCCCCAACAGCTCGCGGTAGCCGCGGATCAGCATGTCCGGCTGCATCGCCGTGGGATCGCGCCATTGGTTGGTCTCGGACAGCAGCGTGGCGACCAGCACGGCCATGATCGCGCTGAAGATGGCGATGGCCCAGAAATTCGACTGCCAGCCTAGATACTCCGTCAGGTAGCCGCCGAAGATCGGCCCGGTCGCCGGCGCCAGGGCCATCGCCATGGCCATGTAGGACAGCACGCTGGCAGCCCGTTCCCTGCCGTAGACGTCGCGCACGACAGCCCGGCCCAGGACCGTGCCGCAGCACGCGCCCACCGCCTGAAAGAAGCGCGCCACGATAAGCGCCTCGATCGAGGTCGCCATGGCACAGGCGACGCTGGACAGGGCGAACAAAATGGTTCCGCCCAGGATCACCGGCCGACGGCCGTACTTGTCCGACAGCGGACCGTAGACCAGTTGGCTGACGGCAAAGCCGATCATGAAGACCGAGAGCGTCAGCTGAACCTGGTTTTCGGACGCCCCCAACTGTTCGCCCAGCAACGGCAGGGACGGCAGGTAAAGGTCCGTCGACAACGGCCCAAAGGCGACAAGGCCCGTCAGCAAGATGGTGATAATCAGAGAGTCCGGTCTGGGCATGGGCCGGGTAAATACACAATCATTTGCGGTGCGAACAGACCAAACGCTCAACCAAACCTAGTCCCGCGCGCAGTCTTTGTCGATCATAAGTGATGGCCGCCGCGACCCGATGGCCATACGCCATGGTGTCCCGGTGTCGGCGGTTTCAGCCCCCGTATCGGTTCAAGTCCAAGGTCAGTCTTCTGAGAGTTTCCCGATCCTCCGCGAAACCCGGGTGCAACGTCGCCACGAGTGACCAGAAATGTTGGCCGTGGTTCGGATGGCGGAGATGGGCGACCTCATGGGCCGCGACGTATCGGAGCACGCGGCGCGGCGCCATGACCAATCGCCAACTGAAAGAAAGCGTGCCGGTGGTCGAACAGCTGCCCCACCGTGTCTTCGGATCTCTGACCGTGATCCGGGCGACCTTGCGGTCGATCCGATCGGCGAAGTCATCGACGGCGAGCCTGAGTTCGCGCGCCGCCAGCGCGCGCAGATAATCGGCGATCCTTCGCGACGCATGCCGGGCGTCGCCGGTAACGACCAGCTTGCCCGCCGTGCGCGTGACCGGCGGTCCGCGTTCGGCCGATGGCACGATGGTGTGTGGTTCGCCAAACACCGGGACGGTCGCGCCGGCGGCAAACGGTATTCGATCCGGCAGTGCCTTGGCCTGCTTTTCGATCCACGCCCGATGGTCTCGCAGGAAACGCCGCGCCGCGCCCAGCCTGGCCGACGGCGGCAAGGTCAGCACAATGTCGCCCGAACGTGGGTCCACCCGCAGGCTCAGGCGTCGGGCGCGGCCGCTTGTCCGGACCGAGAGGCTGGCGCCGGCTTCGTTGCTTAATGCGCCGACGTCGACGTCACGCACCGGAAACGGCTTCCTTGCGATGCAACAGGGCGAAGGCGACGATCCCGATCACGCCCATGATCGCGGGCGCCAGCGCCAGGGACAGCACATAGCCATCATTCAAGGCGGCGGACAGCAACGTGCCCAGGGCGCCGATACCCATCTGGCAAAATCCCATCAGGGCCGAGGCCGACCCGGCGATGCGGGGGAACGGTCCGAGCGCGCCGGCCATCGCGCCCGGCATCAACAGCCCGAAACCGAACATCCACAGCGTCATGCTGCCGATCACGATCGGCACGTTGACGTCCCCCAACGTCAGCAAGATGAACTGGCCGATGCCGGCGGTTGCCGAACTCGCCAGACCAAGCCAGACCAGGCGGATCAGGGGCACGCGGTGGGCGAACCGGTTGATGGTCAAGGTACCGAGGAAGGTTCCGGCGACCGGGAACAGGCCCAGGAATCCGTAATCGACGGCGGAGATGCCGACGATGGAAATGAGGACGAACGGCGCGCTGGCGGCATAGGCGAACAGCCCGCCGACACAGCAGGACACGGCGAGCACGTAAGCGAGATAGCGCCGGCTGCTCAGCAACAAGGCGTAGTTGGTGACCATGGTGACGAACCGCGTCGCCGTCGGGTCCGGCCGGACATTGGTTTCCCGCAGCCGGCGGCTGGACAGCACGAAGATCGCGATGCCGAAGATGCCCAGGATGACAAAGATCCAGCGCCAACTGCCGACCTCGGTCATCAGCCCCCCGAAGACCTGGCCGGCCGCCGGCGCCACGGCGATGGTCATGCCGATCACCGACATGGCACGCGCGGCCGCTGTGCCGCTGTAGAGATCACGGATCATGGCACGCGCGATCGTCGGGCCGGCGCAGGCGCCAAACCCCTGGATCAGCCGCGCGGCCAGCAGCCATTCGATCGATGGCGCAACAGCGGCAAGGGCCGAGCCCAGGCAGTAGATGACCAAGCCTGCGGCAAGGGCCGGGCGGCGCCCCAGCCGGTCTGATACCGGCCCATAGACGAGTTGGCCAAAGGCAAAACTCAGCAAGTAAACCGTCAGCGTCAGCTTTGCCAACGCCTCCGGTGCGCCCAGATCCGCCGTCAATGCGGGCATCGCGGGCAGGTACATGGTCATCGTCAACGGGCCGAGCGATGCGATCGCGGTCGCCAGCAGGGCGATCGACAGGTCCAGCCGGATTGGGCCGGTCGGGCGCTGGCTCACGCGCTGCTCGCCTGGGACGCCGCGGGTCCGTCGTGATGGGTTCGTATCAGTGGACCGGCTCAACCAGTGACGGAGGCGAACGGTCGATAGGGTGCGCGCCACCTCGGCCGACGGGCGGCCCGATGGTCGCGAGCGAAGAACCTTCAGCGATCGCGCTTTGGTCGAATGATCTCAGCAACTTTGGTATCCATTGTTCCCAATTATGACGGCTGTTAGCACAGTGTGCGCATACCGTCGCGTTCAATCTTCACGAGAAGTCTTTGCCAAGCACCCTGCTTCTCCTACGCTGCGGTGTTGCGCAAATCGGCAATCAATAAGAAAGGCGGTTCGACATGGCGAAAGCGCATGTGTTGGCCATCGATCAGGGCACGACATCCACGCGGGCGATCATCTTCGATCAAGCCGGTTTGCCGCAGGCCGTGGCACAGAAGGAGTTTCGGCAGATCTATCCGGCCAGCGGCTGGGTCGAGCATGATGTGGAGGATATCTGGTCCGACACGGTCACCGTGTGTCGCGAGGCCATGGAGAAGGTGGGCCTGAGCGCGGCGGACGTCGCCGCGATCGGCATCACCAACCAGCGCGAAACCACCGTCGTGTGGGACCGGGAGACCGGTAAGGCGATCCACAACGCGATCGTCTGGCTGGACAGGCGCACGGCGCCGATCTGCGAAGAGTTGCAAAAGGCCGGCCATGGCGAGGAGATCCAGCGCCGGTCTGGGCTGCTGATCGATCCCTATTTCTCCGGCACGAAGCTGCGCTGGATTTTGGACAATGTTGACGGCGCCCAGGCCGATGCGGAGGGCGGCAAGCTGGCCTTCGGCACGATCGACAGCTTTCTTCTCTGGCGTTTGACCGGCGGCAAGGTCCACGCGACGGACGCGACCAACGCATCGCGGACCTTGCTTTTCAACATTGTCGACCAGGATTGGGACCAGCACCTCCTGCGCTTGCTGAACGTGCCGCGCTCCATGCTGCCCGAGGTTATGGATAATTCGGCCAATTTTGGCGTTACCGAGCCCGACCTGTTCGGCGCACCGATCCCCATTACCGGCATGGCCGGCGATCAGCAGGCGGCCACGGTGGGCCAGGCGTGTTTCGAGCCCGGCATGTTCAAATCGACCTACGGCACCGGCTGTTTCGTGCTGATGAACACCGGTGACGAGGTCAAGTATTCCGAAAACCGGTTGCTGACCACGACTGCCTATCGGCTGAACGGCAAGCCGACCTACGCCATCGAGGGCTCGATCTTCAACGCCGGCGTCGCGGTAAAATGGCTGCGCGACAGTTTCAAGATGATCAGCGACGCCAGAGAGACCCAGACATTGGCCGAACAGGTTCACTATGATCACGGCATTTACCTGGTGCCGGCGTTCACCGGCCTGGGCGCCCCGCATTGGCGGGCGGACGCGCGCGGTGCGATCTATGGCCTGAACCTGAACACCGGCCCCGCCCAGATTGCGCGCGCCGTTCTGGAGGCCGTGGTCTATCAGACGCTGGACCTGTTGAACGCCATGATCGAGGACGCCGCCTTGCGGCCAAGCGCCTTGCGCGTCGATGGCGGCATGGTGGCCAATGATTGGCTGTGCCAGTTTCTGGCCGACATTGTCGACATGCCCGTCGAACGGCCGCGCGTGGCGGAAACCACCGCGCTTGGCGCCGCCTATCTGGCGGGCTTGCAGGTCGGCGTCTACGAGTCGCTTGATGACGTGACCCGCGCCTGGCAGTGCGAAAAGCGCTGGACGCCACGCATGGAACACCGGCTGCGCACCGGCCTGATCGAGGGTTGGCAACGCGCGCTGAAGCGGACCTTGCTGGAGGTGTAGGCGCACCGGCCGGCGGCGCACCCTGGCAATTTCTGCTTGGTCGGACACATCTCTGTAATAAAAACTTCACAAAATGGTCGCCGATGGGCAACTATCGGGCCTTAACACTGCGGGCAGCCCGGTCGCCGCTCTGGCGTCCGGTAACGAATCCACATCTGTGCCCCGCACAACAGGGAGATTTTGTGATGAAGATCCGCTTCACCTTGGCGGCATCGGCGCTCGCGCTGGCGACCGCATTGCCCGCCTCCGCCCAGACCGAGATCCAAATGTGGCACGCCATGGGCGGCGCGCTCGGCGAGAAGGTCGACGAGATTGCGGCGAACTTCAACGCCAGCCAGAGCGACTATGTCCTGGTCCCGACCTATCAAGGCAGCTACGCCGACACGATGAATGCAGCCATCGCCGCGTTCCGCGCCGGTACCCAGCCGCACATCGTGCAGGTCTTCGAGGTCGGCACCGCGACCATGATGTCGGCCGAAGGCGCGATCTATCCCGTCTATCAGCTCATGGAAGACACCGGCCAGGACTTCAACCCGGATGACTATCTGCCGGCGGTCACCGGCTACTACACCACGCCGGAAGGCCAGATGCTGTCGATGCCGTTCAACAGCTCGACGCCGGTCATGTATTTCAACAAGGAGATCCTCGAGGCGGCCGGCCTGGACCCGGACAACCCGCCCACGACCTGGCCTGAGGTGTTGGACGCGGCCCAGCAGATCGTCGATTCCGGCGCCGCCGAATGCGGCTTCACGACGGAGTGGCAGAGCTGGGTTCAGATCGAGAACTTCTCCGCCTGGCACAACGTGCCGATCGGCACCGAAGAGAACGGATTCGCCGGTCTCGACACCGAGATGACCATCAACAACCCGACGGTCGTGGCGCACATCGACGCGCTGGGCGAGCAGGCGGCGAACGGCGTCTTCCAGTATGGCGGCCGGGGCAACGCGGCCGGCGGCCTGTTCACCAGCGGCACCTGCGGCATCTTCTTCACCAGTTCCGCCGGCTATGCCAGCATCAACGCCAATTCCGATTTCGACCTCGGCATTGCCATGCTGCCCTACTGGCCGGACCTGGCCGAGGGTCCTAATGGCGGGCCGCAGAACTCGATCATCGGCGGGGCCACCCTGTGGGTGCTCACCGGGCGCGACGACGCCGAGTACGACGGTGTGGCGGAGTTCTTCACCTACCTGTCGTCGCCGGAGGTGCAGTATGACTGGCACCAGTTTACCGGCTATCTGCCGATCACGACGGCGGCCTACGAGCTGGCCCAATCCGAGGGCCTCTATGAAGAGCGCCCCGGCTTTGAAACGGGCGTGCAGCAGATCACCCTGAACCCGCCGACACCCAACTCTAAGGGCCTGCGCTTCGGGTCCTACGTCCAGATCCGGGATATCATCAACCAGGAACTGGAATCGGTCTGGGCGGGTGACAAGACGGCCCAAGAGGCGCTCGATTCAGCGGTGCAGCGCGCCAACGAACTGCTGCGCCAGTTTGAGGAAGATGTCGGCGGCTGATCACGATTGACCGCGGACATGGTAATGGGCGACCGCTGTCGGGGCTTGGACCTGATGGCGGTCGTCCCTCTCTCAAGCCAGCCATTCCCCTGCACCCGGCAACGGCCTGAGGCATGCACAAGAAGGTAACCTTCCAGCAGGGTTTGCTGCCCTATCTGCTGGTCGCGCCGCAGATCATCATCACGCTGGTGTTCTTCATCTGGCCCGCGTGGGACGCCATCGTCACGTCGTTCTATCGCGTGACGAACGTCTTCACCGGTCAGGCGCGGTTCGTCTGGTTTCAGAATTTCGAGCGCCTGTTCAACGATCCGTTCTATTACAACTCCCTGCAGGTTACCGCGGCGTTCAGCCTGACGGTTGCCGTGCTCGCCATGGGCGTGGCGCTGTTGTTTGCCGTGATGGCGGACCGCGTCATTCGCGGGGCCATGGCCTACAAGACCCTGTTCATCTGGCCCTACGCGATCGCGCCCGCCGTGGCCGGCGTGCTTTGGCTGTTCATGTTCCAGCCGACCATCGGCATCGTCGCCTACCTGTTCGACGTGCTTGGCTATGAGTGGAACTTCCTCACCAACGGCACGCAGGCGTTCCTGCTGACCGCCGTGGCGGCGGCGTGGAAGCAGATCTCGTACAACTTCCTGTTCTTCCTGGCCGGCCTGCAGGCGATCCCCAAGAGCCTGATCGAGGCAGCCGCCATCGACGGCGCGGGGCCGGCGCGCCGGTTCTGGACGATCATCTTCCCGCTCTTGACGCCGACCACGTTCTTCCTCTTGGTCATCAACGTCGTCTACGCATTCTTCGATACGTTCGGCATCATCGATGCCGTGACCCAGGGCGGCCCCGGCTCGCCCGGCGCGACCAACATTCTGGTCTACAACGTGTACTCGGACTGCTGCGCCGGCTCGCCGGATCTTGGCAGTTCCTCGGCGCAATCGGTCGTTTTGATGATCATCGTCATCGCCTTGACCGTGGTGCAGTTCCGCTTTGTCGAGCGGCGGGTCCACTACTGATGAAAGCGCTGCGATCCGATGGTTGAGAACCGGCCCATCCTGACCTTGATCAGCCACATTGTCCTGGCGCTTGGCGTCTTGATGGTGGCGTTCCCGATCTACATCACCTTTGTCGGCTCAACCCACACCCTGCCGGACATTCTGAACGCGCCCATGTCGCTGGTTCCCGGCGACGCGATTTGGGACAATTACGCTGCCGCGCTCGGCACCGGTGGCGACATGTCCGGGGCCAGGCCGGTCAGCACGATGCTATGGAACAGCTTCGTCATGGCCATGGTCATCGCGGTCGGCAAGATCATCATTTCGATGATGAGCGCGTTTGCCATCGTCTATTTCCGCTTCCCGTTCCGCATGTTCTTCTTCTGGCTGATCTTCATCACCCTGATGTTGCCGGTCGAGGTGCGGATCTTGCCGACCTTCCAAGTCGTCGCCGGTCTCGGCCTGGTCGACACCTATTTTGGCCTCACCGTGCCGTTGATCGCATCGGCAACGGCGACCTTTCTGTTTCGACAGTTTTTCCTGACGGTGCCGGACGAACTGACTGAGGCGGCGCGGATCGACGGTGCCGGGCCGATCCGGTTCTTCTTCGACATACTGCTGCCGCTGTCGCGCACGAACATCGCGGCCCTGTTCGTCATCCTCTTCATCTATGGCTGGAACCAGTATCTCTGGCCCCTCTTGATCTCCGACAATTTGGAAACGGTCGTGATCGGCATCCGGCGTATGCTGACCGTCGGGGATGCGGACATTCAATGGAACATCGTCATGGCGACCACGCTGTTGGCCATGATCCCCCCGGTCCTCGTCGTCGTTTTCATGCAGCGATGGTTCGTCAAGGGCTTGGTCGAAACCGAGAAGTGAAGACATGGCTACGGTAGACATCCGCGACGTCCGCAAGACCTATCCGGGCACGGACCTCGAGACGATCAAGGGCATCAGCTGTTCGGTCGCCGACGGCGAGTTCATCGTCATGGTGGGGCCGTCCGGCTGCGGCAAGTCGACCCTGCTGCGCATGGTGGCCGGACTAGAACGCATCAGCTCCGGCGAGGTCGCGATCGACGCGCAGGTCGTGAACAACATGGAACCCAAGGATCGCGACATCGCGATGGTGTTCCAGAACTACGCGCTCTATCCGCACATGACCGTCTACAAGAACATGGCCTACGGTCTGAAGATCGCCGGTCTCGATCGCCAGAAAATCGACGAGCGGGTGAAGGCGGCGGCCAAGATCCTGCAACTGGACGAGCTGCTGGAGCGGCGGCCGCGCCAACTGTCCGGCGGCCAGCGCCAGCGCGTGGCCATGGGCAGGGCCATCGTGCGCGAGCCGCGCGTGTTCCTGTTCGACGAGCCGCTGTCGAACCTGGACGCCAAGCTGCGCGTGCAGATGCGCGTCGAGATCAAAAAGCTGCAGCGCCAGATCGGCACGACCTCGCTTTATGTCACGCACGACCAGGTCGAGGCGATGACCATGGCCGACCGCATCATCGTCATGAATGGCGGCATCGCGGAACAGATCGGCGCGCCTTTGGAGGTCTATGAAAGCCCGGCCAGCCAGTTCGTCGCCGGCTTTATCGGCTCGCCCGCGATGAACTTCCTGCCTGCGGACATTGAGCAAGACGGCCAGCATGTGGTCTTTGGCGGCGGTCACCGCGTGGCCAGCGAATCCGCCGTCGGCCAGGGTGGCCGAAAGGTGACGGCGGGGGTTCGGCCGGAACATCTGCACCTGGCGACGGACGCGGAGGCCGACCGCAAGATCCCGATCAGGGTCGAGCTGACCGAGGCGCTTGGCGCCGATACGTTGGTTCACGGCGTGCTGCCGTCCAGCGGTGACATGCTGCTGGCGCGCCTGCCGGGGGTTGCGCGCATGAACGCCGGGGAAACGGTCGATCTGGCCGTGCAGCACGGTGCGATGCATTTGTTCGATGCCGATACGGGACAGAGCTTGACGGCAGCCAGAGCTTGACAGCGCCCAGGGCTTGACCGGTCGCCCTTGACCGGGCCGGCCCGCGCCTCTAAGGCCGGGCCTGTATGACCGACCGACCACCCCGCTCCACGCTTCAAATCGCTTTACCCAGTCTCCTTCTGCTGCTGTTGGGCGTGCTGTGGGGGTTGGGGTTTGCGCTAGCGAAGGTGGCCGTCAATCACGGTGTCACGCCGCTGGGTTATGTGTTTTGGCAGGCTGCCGCCGGCGGATCGATCGCGCTGGTCATCGCCAGCATCTTGGGCCAGCGGCCCAGTGGTGCTGCGCGATACGTTCGCTATTACCTTCTGATCGGCCTGGTGGCGTTGGCGGCCCCGAATGCCGTCGGCTACATCGTCCTGGCGCGGATCCCGGTCAGCGTCTGGGTGCTGCTGATCAACTTCGTGCCGCTGTTCACCTACACCGTGGCCCTGATGGCGGGGTACGAGCGGCTACAGGCCGTGCGCCTGTCGGGTGTGGCCTTCGGACTGGCCGGCGTGCTGTTGCTGATCTTGCCCGATGCCAGCCTGCCGGATCGATCGCTGGTTCCCTGGGTTCTCTTGGGCATCGTGACGCCGCTGTTCTACGCCGTGGGCAATGTCCTGATGGCCACCATGCGGCCGCCCGGCGCGCCATCGATCGGCCTGGCCGCCGGCATGACCTTGGCCGCGGCGGTGTGGCTGTTGCCAGTGACGCTGGTGACCGGGTCCCTTTATACGCCGGACTTTTCCGCACTTACGCTCGGGGACGCAGCGCTGCTTGGTCAGGTGCTGATCACCGCCTGCGGCTATGTGATCTTCCACGAAATCCAGCGCCTGGCCGGCCCGGTCTTTGCCGGCTTCGTCGGCTTCGTCGTCACGCTCAGCGGGCTGTTTTGGGGTATGCTGCTGTTCGGCGAACAGCCCAGCGCCTGGATCTTCCTGTCGCTTGCTCTCGTGCTGACCGGGATGGCGCTGGTCAATTTCGGCGGCCGGCTGTCCCTGCGGCAGCCGGCCGACACCAAGCGATAGGCGTTAACCGCAGGAGCGGTAATTGGCGCGGCGCCTCTCGACCGCCAGATCGAGATAGTTCTGAATCTCGGCGTCGCCGAAACGGGTCACCTGCTGGAACTGATAATAGCGCGCGAGGCAATAGCCGTCAGGCGTAAGGTCGAGCACGGTCTGCGACTCCGAATTGGCGATTTCCGTTGAGTAGGTGTCGTAGAGCCGGGCGCTGCGTCCGCTCAGATGTTGGGACAGAAAGCCGCCGATTGTCGACTGGACATCGCGCAACCTGTCCTGATGCCGGACGGTGAAATTCACATACTCCCCGAACTCATCCAAGCCTGGATAGGCGCCGCGACAGGTCAGCCCGGTTATCATTATCTGATTGCGCAGTTGCGACATCTGGTCCGCGCGGATAACCGAATCCGTCACGCAGGCGTTTGCCGGCAGGTCGACTTCGAAGTAAGCCTCCAGTTCCGGCGGGAACAGCGCGTCCAGACCCGTCGGCGCCACCGGCGCGGGCGCTTGGGACTGCTGGCATCCGGCGACAATGACGGCGGCACAGGCGAGAGAAAGAAGCGCCTTCATCGAGATGTTCCCTCCAAACGAATCACCAAATTCTTATACCAGACCGGCCGGACGGATCGAAACGGAGAAGCGTCAGCGTTCCGATTCGGCGTCCAGGATGAGGGCCTCGCCGCCGAGGTCCGTGCGCGAAAGCGTCTCCGCCGTCCGATCGATCAGGCCGGCCCGCGAAAGTTCGCGCACGGTCGCCCGTATCCGAAACAGGGGCAGATCCAACGCCAGCGCTGCGGTCTCGGCCGTGTGCGGCTTTTCCAGCAGCAGCAACAGGTCGCGGGCGACCACGGACAGGGTGCCATCGGGATTGATGCAGGCCATGCGTGCCCTGTAAACCTCTAGCCATCCGTTTCGCAGAACCACCAATGGCGGGCGTCCGGATGTTGCGCCAGACGCGCGTTCGCGTCCTCGACCGTGCGCGGCGCCGGCAGGATGACCTTGTCGCCCGGGCGCCAGTTGGCCGGCGTCGCGACCTGCCGCGCGTCCGTGGTCTGCAGCGCCTCGATCACCCGCACGATCTCGTCGACGTTGCGTCCGGTGGTCAGCGGGTAATAGATCATCGCCCGGACGATGCCGTTGGGGTCGATGAAGAAGACGCAGCGGCTGGTCTCCGTCGTGCTGTCGCCGGGCATGACCATGCCGTAGGACGTGGCGACCGCCCGATCGTGGTCGGCAATGACGGGAAACGGTATCTCGACGCCGAAGCTGGTCTCGATCGTCTCCATCCAGGCGAGATGGGCGTAGATGCTGTCGATCGACAGGCCCAACAGCTCGACACCCTTTTCGCGCAAGGACGGCGCGACCTCGGCCAGGGCCACGAACTCCGTCGTGCAGACAGGCGTAAAATCGGCCGGATGCGAAAACAGGACGACCCACGAGCCCCGGAAATCCTCAAGCGCCAACCGGCCTTGTGTCGTGTCCGCCTCGAAACCCGGCGCAGGTTCGCCAAGGCGTGGCAAGGTCGCGACCGGCGATGGTGAAACGTCCGTCATGGGCGGTCAGTGTAGCGGTTCAGGTTGGCGGCGAAGTTGTGCACGCACTGTGGCAGAAATCTGGCCGACGCTCCATGAACGGATTTGTGATCGCTGCGACACTTTCGCCGAACGGTGGTTGGGCCGGGCATTGGTGGCATGCGGACCGGCGCATTGACGGGACGGCGCACGCGGCGTTTGATGGCAGGGTACTGAAAGATGTGATCGCGGTTGCTGACCGCTTGGGGGCCATGAAATGGGGGCGCCCCCGCGACGGCTTCCAGGGAGACGGTGATGACGGGCCAAGCGCCGGACGGGGCGACCTCCGGCCAAAAGGCGATAGCGGTATTGTTTCTGGCGCTGGTTGTCGCCGGCATGGGACAGTCCTTCGTTTTCGCGGTGCTGCCGCCGGTCGGTCGCGCCATGGGGATGGCGGATGTCCAAATCAGCCTGATCATTGTCTCCGCTGCCGTCCTGTTCGTCATCGCGGCGCCGATTTGGGGGCGCATCATCGAAGTCTGGGGCCGGCGCCCGGTGATGGCCTTTGGTCTTGGCTCGTTCGCGGTTACCACGGCCCTGTTTGGGTTCATCGTCGAGTTGCGTCTCGACTTTGCGATTTCGGTCGGCCTGGCGTTTACCCTCTTGATGGTTTTGCGGGCGCTGTTCGCGCTTGGGGCCGGCGGGATCTTCCCCGCCGCGCAGGCCTATCTGGCCGACAGCAGCCCGCCGGAAAGGCGGACCGCCGCCGTGGCCTTGATCAGCATCGCCTTCGGCTTGGGCATGGTGGCGGGGCCGGCGGCGGCCGGCGGCCTGGCGGGCGTTGGCCTGATCGCGCCGTTTTACGGCATCGCGGCCCTGGCCTTGATCAGCGCCATTTCCGTCAAGCTGGTCCTGCAGCCCGCGCCGCGTTTGACCAAAACCCGCGAACTGGCGCCTCAACCGCTTGTCATCCTGCGGTTCTTGCCCTTCCTGGCCATGGGCTCGCTGACCTTGATGACGTTGGCGACCGTTCAGCAGGTCACCGGATTCCGCATCCAGGACCTGTTCGGTTTGAACACGGCCGAGACCGCCGAAACCGCGAGCATCGCGTTGATCGTCATGGCGGTCGCGATGATCACCACACAGTCGACACTGGTACGCCGGCTCAAGGTGCCGCCGATCATGCTGGTGCGCATGGGGTCTCCGCTCGCGATCGTGGCACTGGCGATCATGTCGATTTCCGACGACATGGTTTGGCTAAGCGTCGGGATGGCGGTATTCGGCTCCGCGTCAGGCATGATCATGCCCGGCTTCATGGCCTCGGTAACGTTGGCGGCAGGGCCGGATCAGCAGGGCCGGGCGGCGGGCCTTTTGGCCTCGGCCCAGGGAACCGGCTTCATCATCGGCCCGCCGGCGTCGGCGGCTCTCTATCAGCTCTATCCCGTGGCGCCCTATTGGCTGGCCATGGCGCTGATGGCCGGAATTGCGCTGATCGCGTTTCTTCGGCCGTTGGCACCGGTTGGTCACGATGCGCAGGCGCAGCCCGCGGATTAGTCGGACGGAACAGACTCAACAGACTAAAAGTCCGAACAGCGTCCTTTGACTTCCCAGTCGCCATAGCGCGTCGGCTCCGGCCCCTTGGGCCCGCCGATCTCGCCACGCTTTTGCGCCACGCCCTTGGCGGGCTTCCCGGTTCTGATGTCCGCCGTCTGCGGATCATCGGCCTTCTGGTCCGGCGCGGGTTCCGATTGCTTGGTCATGATGAACATATGGCGGGTCGCGGGCCGACCGTCCAGCCCTTGAGCGTGGGCGCCGCTTCCCCACATTTGCCTCGGTATCGTCGCGTGCAAGGTCGCCTGTTGAGGAGGAGGGGTCGTGTCGGGATACATCAGAACGGCGGTTCTGCTGGCCGCGATGACCGCCTTGTTCCTGGTCATCGGCTACCTGATCGGCGGTGCGGGCGGCGCCTTGATCGCGCTCGTCATCGCACTGGCGATGAACGCGTACACCTATTGGAACGCCGACAAGATGGTCTTGCGGATGTACAACGCCCGCGAGGTCAACGAACGCAGCGCGCCGGAGTTTCATCGCCTGGTGACCCAGCTGGCACAGCGTGCCGACATGCCGATGCCGCGCGTCTACATCATGGACACCGACCAGCCCAACGCCTTCGCGACCGGCCGCAACCCGCAGAACGCGGCCGTGGCCGCCACGACAGGCCTGCTAAACCGGCTGTCCAGCGAGGAAGTGGCCGGCGTCATGGCGCACGAGCTGGCCCACATCCGCAATCATGACACCTTGATCATGACGATCACCGCGACCCTGGCCGGTGCCTTGTCGATGCTGGCCAATTTCGCGCTGTTTTTCGGCGGCAACCGCAACAATCCGCTCGGCATCGTGGGCGTTCTTTTGATGGCGTTCCTGGCACCCCTGGCGGCGGCCTTGGTCCAGATGGCGATCAGCCGCAGCCGCGAGTACGAGGCCGACCGCATTGGGGCCGCGATCTGCGGGCGGCCCCTGTGGTTGGCCTCCGCGCTCGGCTCAATCCAGGGCTATGCCAGCGCCATCGACAACAATCGGGCCGAGCGCAATCCGGCGACCGCCCACATGTTCATCATCAACCCGCTGCACGCGCACAAGGTGGACAGCCTGTTTTCGACCCATCCGCCGACGGAAAAGCGCGTCGCCCGGCTGCGCGCCATGGCAGGCGGCGGCGAAGCCCCACGGTCCGGCGGCCCCTGGGGTTGAGGGCGGCGATCATCTGTCGTACCAGGCTTTGCCCGTCCTGCATTTGAACCGCCGATGGCCGATCCCCTTGCCGCCCGCCGCGCCGTGCTTCAGGCGCTCCATGCCGTCCTGCACAAACGCCGTCCGCTCGACGAGGCCCTGACCGGCGACCTCGACGGCCGCGACCGGGCCTTCGCCTACCTGCTGGTGACCACGGTTCTTCGGCGCTTGGGCCAGATCGATGCGGTGATCGACGGCATGGTCGAGCGTCGCCTGCCGCGAAGCGCGATGGCGGTGCGCGACATCCTGCGGCTGGGCATCGGCCAGCTTCTGTTCCTTGAAACGCCGGCCCATGCCGCCGTCGATACGGCCGTGTCACTGGTCGCCGATCGCGGGCTGGACCGGTTCACCGGTCTTGTGAACGCCGTGCTGAGGCGCGCGGCCCGCGACCGGGAGACCCTGCTGGACGGCCAGGACGCGGGCCGCCTCAACACGCCCGACTGGCTTTGGGAAAGCTGGGTGGCGGCTTATGGCGAGGCTCGGACCCGCGCCATTGCCGAGGCCCACATGCTGGAGCCGACGCTGGACCTGACGGTCAAAGGGGATGCCAAGCTTTGGGCCCAGCGTCTGGAGGCCGCGCTGCTGCCGACTGGGACGCTGCGGCTGCCCGTCGGTGGCTCTGTTGCCGACTTGCCGGGCTTCGATGCCGGCGCCTGGTGGGTCCAGGACGCGGGTGCGGCGCTGGCCGCCCCGCTGCTCGGCGATGTCGAGGGCGCGCGGGTACTGGACCTGTGTGCCGCGCCGGGCGGCAAGACCGCGCAGTTGGCGGCGGCGGGGGCGAAGGTCACCGCCATCGATCGGTCTGCGCGGCGCTTGGACCGCGTGCGCGAGAACCTTGCCCGGCTTCGGCTCGAAGCTGACTGTCAGGTCGCGGACGGGTCCGTCTTCGAGCTCGAGACGCCCTATGACGCGGTCCTGCTCGACGCGCCGTGCTCGTCGACTGGCACGATCCGACGCCATCCCGATGTCGCCAGAAGCAAGACGCTAGAAGACGTCGCCAAACTCGCCGCCCTGCAGCAACGGCTGTTGGACAATGCCGTAAGTCTGGTGCGGCCGGGCGGCCTGATCGTCTACAGCACCTGCTCGCTGCAGCCGGAGGAGGGCGAGCGCCAGATCGCGCAGCTGCTTGGCAACGGCGCGCCGGTGGAACGGCTGCCGATCGACCCGTCGGAGGTCGGCGGCCTGGGCGAAATCATCAGCGAACTGGGCGAGGTGCGCTCGCTGCCCTGCCATGCCGCCGACTGGGGCGGCCTGGACGGATTCCATATCGCGCGCTTGCGCCGGACAGGCGCCTAGACGGCGACCGCCCCTTGGCCTAAACCAGCGTCATGCATCTGCTGACGCGTATCGCCGATTTCGCGAGGTCCGTCGAGCCGCTCGTCGACATTTCCGCGATCGACAGGACTGTCCTCGGAACCGAACGCCTCGCCGAAACCCTCGCGCGGGACGCGGCGACGATCAGCCGACGGCGCGGTTGACCGATGACCGATCGGGGCCTGACGCAACGCTTGCGCACGGTCGCCTTTCGCAATCCGCTTTATGCCATGTCGCTCGGCCGGGGCGTGCCGAGGCAACTGGCGCTGCTGCCGCCGGACCCCTGGCCGGGCCAGGTGGAACGGGGTCAGGAGTTGATTTCCGGGCTGTACCGCTTTGCCGGCGAAAAGCGCGAAACCGATCGGCCGCCCTGGAAGGCGCCGGGGGCCGGCGACGCCTTTCGCTTCGAGCTGCACAGTTTCGAATGGCTGCGCGACTTGCGCGCCGTCGGCGGGGACGGTGCCCGGCGGCATGCGCGCACGCTGGTCGCCGACTGGATCGAGACGTTCGATCGCTGGGATGCCGTGGCCTGGCAGCCGGACACGCTGGGCCTGCGCATCGCCAATTGGCTGGCGGGACACGACTTTTTCTGCGCCAGTGCGGAAGACGACTTTCGCCGCGCGGTCTTCGCCAGCATTGCCCGCCAGGCCAAACATTTGGCGCGGGCCCTGCCCGGTGGCTTGAAGGGCCAGCGCCTGATGATGGCGCTGAAGGGTCTGATTTATGGCGGGCTGGCCCTGCAATGGCCCGACGACCGGCTGCACCAGTCGCTCGACCAGCTCGAGGCCACGTTGCCGGAGCAGATCCTGCCGGATGGCGGCCATATCGAGCGCAACCCCGGCACCTTGATGACGGTGTTGCGCCATCTGATCGACATCCGGGCCGCCCTGCGCGCCTTTCGCGTGCCTATCCCGGACGATGTCGAACACGCGATCGATCGCATGGCGCCGGCCTTGCGCTTCTTCCGGCATGGCGACGGCGGTCTTGCCCTGTTCAACGGCGCCTTCGTCGGCCAGCCCGTCTTGATCGACACCGTGCTGGCCCAGGCCGACGCGCGGGGCAGGCCCTTGAAGAGCGCCGTTCAGAGCGGCTACGAGCGCGCGCTGCAGGGCCGAACCCTGCTGCTGGTCGATGTCGGCGGGCCGCCGCCCAACGGGTTGGACAAGAGCGCCCATGCAGGCCTGCTGGCGTTCGAGCTGTCCGTCGGTCGCGAGCGCCTGTTCGTGAATTGCGGTGCCTGGCCCGGCGGGGGCGGCGAGGCCGGCTTTGCCTGGCACCAGGCCCTGCGCGCGACGGCCGCGCACACCACACTGGTGCTGGGCGACACGAACGCGCTGGCCCTTCTGCCCGATGGCGGCGTCATTCGCCGGGGCCAACCTTTGCGCACACTGATCGAGATGGAACGGCAGGAAGGCGGCGGATCGGTCTTGATCGAGGCCAGTCATGAAGGCTACCGGCACGGCTACGGTCTGGTGCATAAGCGCCGGCTCTATCTTACCGACAATGGCGGCGAACTGCGCGGCGAGGACGTGCTGGAACCCGACCGGGGCCGTCATCGCGGCGGCGACCGGTTCCATGTCCGTTTTCACCTGCATCCGGGGGTCCAGGCCCTGATGGCCCAGGGTGGCGATGCGGCCCTTTTGCGGCTGCCCGGCGGCGTGGGCTTTCGCTTTCGTGCCGTTGGCGGCGAGCTTGAACTGGATGACAGCCTCTATTTCGGCGATCCGCGCGAACCTCGGCGCGCCCGCCAGCTTGTGGTGGCCGGCACGACGGCGCCCGAGGGCGCGACGGTCCGGTGGGAGCTGCGTCGCGAAAAACGCGGTTGATCGCGTCGGCTTTTCCGCGCCCTTTGCCATTGGTTCCTTGGGCGCCTAGAGTCCGCGCCCACCCACGCTGGCTTGAGCAAGAAAACCGATGCCCAACATCCCCATCCAACGCGCCCTGATCTCGGTCGCCGACAAGGCCGGCATCGTCGATTTCGCCAAGTTCCTGACCGATCGCGGCGTGGAGATCCTGTCGACCGGCGGATCGGCCGCCCGGTTGGAAGAGGCCGGGCTGCGGGCAAAGGAAGTCTCCGCCCATACCGGCTTTCCGGAGATCATGGGCGGCCGTGTGAAAACGCTGCATCCCAAGATCCATGGCGGTCTGCTGGGCCGTCCGGACCATGACGAAGATGCCGAGGCGATGGCCGATTACGGCATTGCGCCGATCAACCTAGTGGTGGCCAATCTCTACCCGTTCGAGGAAACGGTGGCGGGCGGCGCCGACTTCGCGACCTGTGTGGAGAACATCGATATCGGCGGACCGGCGATGATCCGCGCCGCCGCCAAGAACCACGCCTTTGTCGCCGTGGTGACCAGCCCCGACGATTACGATGCCGTGATGGACGAGATGATGCGGCTGGACGGTGCGGTGTCGGGGGCGCTTCGTCGCCGCCTCGCCTCCGTCGCGTTCGCCCGGACGGCGGCCTACGATGCGGCGATCGCCGGTTGGCTGTCCCGCGATGAGGGGGATGAGTTTCCCTTGCGCATCGGTATGGCCGGCAAGCGCGCGCAGACGCTGCGCTATGGCGAGAACCCGCATCAGCGCGCGGCGCTTTACGTGACGCCCGACCAACGGGCCGGGGTCGCCCGCGCGACCCAGATTCAGGGCAAGGAACTGAGCTACAACAACATCAACGACACCGACGCCGCGTTCGAGCTGGTGTCCGAATTCGACCCGGAATTCGACGGCCCGGCGATCGCGATCATCAAGCACGCCAATCCAAGCGGGGTGGCGGTCGGCGACAGCCTGGCCGAGGCCTACTTCAAGGCCCTGTCGTGCGACCCCGTCAGTGCCTTCGGCGGCATTGTCGCGGCCAACCAGATGGTCGACGCGGCAACGGCACAAGCCATCGCCGAACTGTTTTGCGAGGTCGTGATCGCCCCGGATATCAGCCCCGAGGCGCGTGAGATCCTGGCGGCCAAAAAGAACATACGCCTGCTGGTCACCGGCGGCCTGCCCGATCCGATGGCGGGCGGGGTGATGATCAAGTCCGTGGCCGGCGGCTTTCTGGCCCAAACCCGCGATGCGGCGCGCATCGGTGTGGAGGATCTTGAGATCGTCAGCGCGCGCAAGCCGTCGCGGACCGAGTTGGACGATCTCCTGTTCGCCTTCCGCATCGCCAAACATGTGAAGTCGAACGCCATCGTGTTTGCCAAGAACGGCGTCACCGTCGGTGTCGGCGCGGGGCAGATGAGCCGGGTCGACAGCGTACGCCTGGCCGTCACCAAGGCGGCCGATGCGGCCGAACGGGAAAAAGAGGAGACAACCCGGACCCAGGGCTCGGTCGTGGCGTCGGACGCGTTCTTTCCGTTCGCCGATGGGCTCGTCGCGGCGATCGAGGCGGGTGCTACGGCCGCGATTCAGCCGGGCGGATCAATCCGCGATCAAGAGGTTATCGAGGCAGCGGACGCGGCCGGCATGGCCATGGTGTTCACCGGCGTCAGGCATTTCAGGCACTGATCGACGGTTATTGGAGTCTGCCGTCGACTAACTGTTTCAAATCCTCTTCGGGTCTTGCGCCGATGTGCGAGATGACCTCGGCCGCAGCCAGTGCGCCCATGCGGCCGCAATCGGCGAGATGGCGATCCTCGACGAAGCCGGCCAGGAAACCGGCCGCGAACAGGTCGCCGGCGCCGGTCGTGTCGACCAGGTCTTCGACATGCTCGGCGGCGATTTCGTAGGTCGAGGTGGCGTTCAGGATGATCGCGCCCTTTTCGCTGCGCGTGATGGCGGCGATTTCGCAATCCGCTCTGGCAAGGGCCAGCGTGTCGTCCAGACTGTCGGTCTGGTAAAGCGCCTTGGCCTCTTCCTCGTTGGCGAACAGGATGTCGACATGGCCGGCGACCAGTTCGGCAAAACTGTCACGATGGCGTTCGACGCAGAATGTGTCCGACAGGGTCAGGGACACTTTGCGCCCCGCGGCGTGGGCAACCTGCGCGGCATGCCGGTACGCCTCTTGCGCCGACGGCCGGTCCCACAGATAGCCTTCCATATAGGTGACCTCGGCGGCCGAGATCAGCGGCTCGTCGATGTCCTCGGTGCTCAACAACACGCACGCACCCAGATAGGTGTTCATGGTGCGCTGGGCATCGGGTGTGATCAGTATGAAGCTGCGCGCCGTCGGCGGCTCGCCGACGATCGGCTCTGAGCGAAACGCCACGCCGGCGGCCGTGATGTCGTGGCGAAAAACCCGGCCCATCTGGTCGTCGCACACCTTGCCGATATAGGCGGCGGGGACGCCCAGCGAGGCAATGCCGGCCGCCGTGTTGGCCGCCGAACCGCCGGAGATCTCGATCGCCGGCCCCATCTTGGCGTAAAGGGCAATCGCGTCGTCGGCGTCGATCAAGTTCATCGAGCCCTTCACCAGCCGATTGTCGGCCAGAAACCGGTCGTCGGTGTGGGCGAGGACGTCGACGATGGCGTTGCCGATGGTGACCACGCTGGCGGGTTTGCTCATTCGGTTCTCGGTCTTGGGTTGTACGGTTCCGGCGGGCCGCTGTTTAGCGGTGTTGGGCGCGAACGTCCAGTGGACCGCGTCGAAGCGGACACTCAGAAATCCAGGAAGCGAGGTGCCTTCGCTGTGGTCGCCATCTTCAATTGTGTTAAAGTCGCCATCCTGATCGAGCCATCCTTTGATTGGAGAGAGATCTTTGTTCCGCCGTAAGAACGGCTCCGGTTCCGAACCCGGCGACACCAAGCCGGGCGCGCCGGACGTCAGACCACGGCGCGTTGCGGAGGATGTTCCCGCAAGCGCACGCCCAACAAACCAGCAAACAGGTCCAGACACCATGCCCAGCAATCAGCCACCAGGTTCGAATTTCCGTCCAGAAGGCCCCCGCCGCATCGTTGACATTCCCGCCGCGCCGAGGCGCTCGTCGTCCGGTGGCTATGACGAACGTCCGGTGCAGCAAAGCGCGCGTAAGCTGATTGTCGGGCCGGAAATCTCGCTGTCGGGTGAGATCAAGTCGTGTGACCATCTGGTGGTCGAGGGCCGGATCGAGGCCGTGATCAAGGATTGCCGGACGATCGAGATCGCCGAGCGCGGACAGTTCAAGGGCAGCGCGGAGATCGACGAGGCGGTGATTGGCGGCCAATTCGATGGCGATCTGACGGTCAACGGACGCCTGACCCTGTTGAGCCAGGGGCTGGTCGCCGGCACCGTTCGCTATGGCGAACTGGCGGTTGAGGCCGGCGGCCGCATCGTCGGCAAGGTCGAACCGTTGGCCGACACCAAGATCATGCCGTTTTCAGAGTCAACGAGGCCGGAAAAGCCCGCGTCGTCGTCGCGCAGCTCTCGCCGGGCCGCCCCGGAGCCCGAGGATACGGAGCTGTCGTTCCAGGAAGATGCCGACGAGCCGAAGGCCTGACGTCGTCCCTAAGCAGAGGGCGAAGGCTCCTCGCCTGCCTTCGCACAGAATCAAAAAAGCGGCGCAGCTTTCCGGCTGCGCCGCTTTTTCTTAGGTGCGCTTGTCCCGTTTAGCGGCTGGTGCGCTCGCTGGCCTTTTGGCCCAGGGTTTGCGCGATCGGCATAAGATAGGTCATCGCAGTCTCCATTGTGGCGCCTTGCGCCGCTTGTTGTCTCGATACCGGCCCGGCGTCTTGCCGCCGGGTCGGGGTGCCGGTGAAGGTCAGTCGCGGTTCGGTTGCGTCGGCATAGCGCCGTTGCGGGTCCGGACGATGCGCGGCCTAACCAGCACAAAGGCAATCGGTCCTAGAAATCCCATGGTTTCCTCCATCGGTTAAGATCTCAGCGAATGACGTCTGACTTGCGCTCATGTCCGGGTCTGATCTCTTTTCAGCCCTTTTCTGAATGCATTCAGATCGTCTTCGATTGCAGATATAGCCACTCTTCTGGATCGATCAAGAAGAAAGTGCCGAAAAGAGATTGCAATTCCTGCAGCGGACGGATGCACTGGACGCATGGTGACAAGCTTCGGGCAGGATGGGCAGAGCGACGGTTCCCAGCGAGCGGTAACGCTGTTGGATCTGGCGCGCGCCGCCGGTGTCTCGCGCACCACGGCATCGAACGCCTTCAACCGACCGGATCAGCTCTCGCCGAAACTTCGGGCCCGGGTTTTGGAGATCGCCGACAAGATGGGCTATGCGGGGCCCAACCCGATGGCGCGCATGCTGCGCACGGGCCGTGCGGGCTCGATCGGCGTGGTGTTTGGCAAGTCGCTGACCTACGGCTTCACCGATCCAACCTCCATCGCCTTCCTTAAAGGCGTTGCCAGCGTTTGCGAAAAGGAAGGGGCCAGCCTGCTGATCCTGCCGGAGACCGGCGAAGCGCAGGTTGGCAATGCCATCCAGGGGGCGGCCGTCGACGGGTTCATCGTCTACTGCATGCACTACCTCACGGCCGTGAACGACGCGGTTACCGCGCGGCAATTGCCGTCGGTCGCCGTGTCCGCCCCGGAAACGATGCCGATGTCCACCATTGACATCGACGACCGGTCGGCGGCGCGCGAAGCCGCCGCGCATCTGATCGGGCTGGGCCATCGGCGCTTCGGCGTGTTGGCGCTGGATGTCTTGGGCGATGGCTATGACGGCCCTTTGCGGATCGACAAAATGACGGACCTGGAGTGCACGCCGTCTGTCGACCGGTACCGCGGCTATCGCGATGCCTTGGGTGCGGCTGGCCTTGAGGATGCCGACCTTCGGGCCTTCGAAGTCTCCGGCAACAGCGAAGACCATGCCAGGAAAGCGGCCTTGAAACTCTTGAGCCAGAAGCCGCGTCCGACCGCGATCCTGGCGATGAGCGACCGGTTGGCGGTCGGTGCGCTGCTGGCAGCGACTGATCTCGGCCTGGACGTCCCGGGCGACCTGTCGGTGGTCGGGTTCGACGATATCCCCCTGGCCAAGGCGGTGACGCCGGCACTGACCACAATCCATCAGCCGCTGGAAGAGAAGGGTGCGGCTGCCGCCCGCCTGGTCTTTCATCCGCCGAAGGGCCGGCCACGTCACGTCGTCTTGCCAACCGAACTGGTGGTTCGCAACTCAACGGGCATGGCGCCGGACGCTGGCTGAACGGGCGACAGCGGAAAGCCGGGACCGCCGATCTCGCGACCGACGATCCCGGCACTTCCGCCGCAGGCCTATTGAACGATCCGATTGGCCCGTTCTAGGACCGATTGCGGCACCTCGATCCCCATGGCTTCAGCCGCCGCCGGGTTGACGAACAGGTCTGTGCCGGCTGCTACGCTGACCGGGATGGTGCCCGGATCCTCGCCGTCCAACACTCTTGCCACGATGCCGGCCGTCTGCTGGCCCACCTGATAGTAGTCGTAGCCGACGCTGGCGATGGCGCCGCGCACGACGCTGTCATTGTCGCCGGCGAAGACGGGCACGTTGGCATCGTGGCCGACGGCCAGCACGGCCTCCAAGGCGGCCCCGACGGTGTTGTCGTTGGCCACATAGATGAGATCGGCTTGCCCGGCCAGCGTCTGTGCGGCCGCGAGCACGTCGGCCGAGCGCGGGGCGACGGCCACGACCACCGTGAACCCCCAAACCGGCGCCATGTCGGTCAAGGCGTTCAGCAGGGTGACCGAGTTCGCCTCGCCGGGGTTGTGGGGCACGCCGATGACCTCCGCCTCGGGCAGGAACTCGCGCATCAGATCCAGATGATCGGCCAGCGGCGACATGTCCGACAGGCCGGTGATGTTGCCGCCAGGTACCTCGGGATCGACCAGCAACTGCGCGCCGATTGGGTCGGTCACGGCGGTGAACACGATCGGCAGATCGTCCGTCGCGGCGGCGATGGCCTGTGCCGACGGCGTGGAGATTGGCACCATCACGCTTGGGTTCAGGCCGACGAAGTGGCGCGCGATCTGCGCCGCGGTCGCCGGATTGCCCTGCGCGGTTTGATAGACGAACTCCAGATTCTCGCCGACGACATAGCCATGCTCGGCCAAGGCATCGCGCAAACCGTCGCGCGTCGCCTCCAAGGCCGGATGCTCGACAATGGCGGTGACGGCAATCGTGGCGCGATCCTGGGCCTGGGCCAGTCCCGCCATCAGGCCGACCATGGCGAAAACGCCGGCCATGGCGAGGCGCCAGGCCGTTCTCTTGATACTCAACATGGAATTTCCCCTCACAGATAGATCTGTCATTGACGCTGTGGGGATGTGGCGTCGCGCCGCGATTGGATGGTTGCGTCGCTAGAACGCGACCTCGGGCCCGACCTCAAACTCCGGTCGGAACGGCCAATCGCAGGCCGGCGAGGCTTCTACCAGCAGAGGGATTGAATAGCAATCGCGAAACGCGCGTCAGTGCTCGGTCTTGTCTTTAAAGCCGCAAAGGTCCGAGACGATGCAGACGGGGCAGTTCGGCTTTCTGGCCTTGCAGACATAGCGGCCGTGCAGGATCAGCCAGTGGTGGGCGTGCAGTTTGTAATGCGCCGGCACGACCTTTAGCAGCTTGGCCTCGACCGCGTCCGGCGTCTTGCCCTTGGCCAGGCCAGTGCGGTTGCCGACGCGGAATATGTGGGTGTCGACCGCGATGGTCGGCTCGCCAAAGGCGACGTTCAACACGACATTGGCGGTCTTGCGGCCGACGCCGGGCAGCTTTTCAAGCGCCTCGCGATCCGCCGGCACCTCGCCCGCATGGTCGCGCAGCAGAATCTCAGATAGCCCGATGACGTTCTTGGCCTTCGAATTGAACAGGCCGATCGTTTTGATGTGCTCTTTCAGCCGCTCTTCACCAAGCGCGACCATCGCCTCCGGTGTGTCGACTTGTTCAAACAGGTGTTTGGTCGCCTTGTTGACGCCCACATCGGTCGCCTGTGCCGACAGCACGACGGCGACCAGCAAGGTGTACGGGTTTTTGTAGTTCAGCTCGCTGGTCGGTTCCGGGTTGGACTCCGACAGGCGGCGAAAGAACTCTTCGACATCGGCGCGTTTCATCGCGGGCGCTTATACAGCGCGCATGCGGCATCCGCCATACCGCTGCGGCATCCAAACACTTGGTCGCGGGCCGCGACGCGCTAAGATGACCGTCATGAGCACGAAGATGAGCAGGGGAGGCGGCGGGTCGGCACCGGTCCTGTTTGATGCCTTGCTCTATCCGCACCGAAGCCTCAGCCGCAAGGGCTTTGCTGTCTTGATGACCGTCGTCGCCCTGGTCTGCTTCACGCTTGGGGCGGTGTTCTTCCTCCAAGGCGCCTGGCCGATCTTCGGCTTTTTCGGCCTCGACGTCCTGGTGCTGTATCTGTTTTTCCGCGCCAATTATCGATCCGGCCGGGTCTATGAGAAGCTGCGGCTGACGCCCGCCGTTTTGAGCGTTGAGCGGGGCGACTTTAAGGGGCCGCGCAGCACGGACGAGATGCAGCCGACCTGGCTGCGCGTCGCGATGGATGATCCGCCGCGCCACGAAAGCCAGATCCGCCTGTCCAGCCACGGTCGGACGATCATCGTTGGCTCGTTCCTGTCGCCGCCGGAGCGGGCGGAGGTTGCCGGCGCGCTGAACGAGGCGCTCGACCGCCTTCGCGACCCCGCATTTCTGGCCAGACTGCCGGCCTGACCTTATTTCGGAACGATCGCCACTGGGCGGATGGGGGAGCCGGTCGCGCCGACCAGCTTTAGCGGTAAGGCGACGAAAGTGAATGTCGAGTGCCCGGACGCCGTCAATTCCATCAGGTCCAGATTTTCGATGATGTAGATCCCTGACCGGACGAGGAGCAAAATGTGCCCGGGCCCGGTGCAGCCCAGCGTTTCGTCCCAATCCGGGATCAAATCCCAACCGATGTTGTCGGCGCCCACCGCGATGACACCCTTGTCAATCATCCATTCGGTCGCCGACGGTGTCATGCCAGGCCCGTCGACATACCGCGCCTCGTCATGCCAGAAGTGGGCATTGCCGAGATTGACCAGCGCCACCGCCCCTTTTTCGACCGCAACATTTTGTCTTTTGCAGCATGCCTCAAGATCTTCGGCCGTGACCGGATAGTGCGGGTCCAGCGAGGTCGCGCCCTTCAGTCCGGCGACATCGAGCAACACCCCGCCTGTCAGCATCGGCGGAAGATGCTCGGCGCCGAGTTTCGTGAAGCCGGTCGGCGTCTGCACCTCCGGCGTCACGGCGACGCCGCCGTGCAGCTTCATGCGTTCCGCTTGGTGAGACAGGGCGTCGATATGAGTACCGGCATGCTCGGTTCCGTGTATCTGGCCAAAGGCACTGCTGCGTATGCCGCTGTTCTGAAAGTCTTCGTGCCGGTGATAGAGCGTATAGGCATAGCCGGGCCGGTGGGTCGGGAATTCCGGCATCGACGCGGTACGCGGATGTTCCAGATCGATCACGCGCGCGTTTTCGGTGTCAATGATGGCCATCGGACCCTCCCTCTGGTTGCCCCGCGTCCTGTCGGAACCGTTTGGGGCCGTCGGCCGAACAGGGCCGAAATTGCGCAAGAATCGGGTTTCGCGCCTGCTGACGTCGGCGCAGATTGGCACCATACTTAGCTTTGTTGAGGAGAACTCCGGTGCCAGACGGTCTCATGGTTCATGATCCCGATACCCTTGCCGACGCACCCGGTATCATTAACGCGATCGACTATATGGTCGACCACTATCTCGATCAGCCCTCGCTGGACGAGGTGGCCGATGTTGCCGGCCAGTCGCCGTTTCACTTCCAGCGCTCGTTCAAGCGCCGGGTGGGCATCAGCCCGAAACGGTTCGGCCAGTATCTGACGGTCAACCACGCCAAGCAGCTGTTGGACAGCCGCGCCAGCGTGCTGGATGCCGCGCTCGATTCCGGCCTGTCCGGGCCGTCGCGCCTGCACGATCTGTTCATTGCCTGCGAGGCCATGACGCCCGGCGAGTACAAGGAAAAGGGTCCGACCCTGCTGATCCGCTGGGGGTTGCATGACGCACCGCTCGGCCGGGCGCTGATCGGCGCGACCGATCGGGGCATTTGCTGGCTGGGTTTCGTCGAGAACGGCGACGAGGACGCGACGATCGCCGCCTTCAAGCATGATTGGGGGTTGGCGCGGCTGGTGCGCGATGACGAGGCGACCCGCCCGCTGGCCGAGGCCGCCTTCGCGACGAACGACAATGCCAAGGAGCCGCTGACGCTTGTCCTGCGGGGCACGAACTTTCAGATCAAGGTCTGGGAGGCGCTGTTGCGCGTGCCGCAAGGCGCGGTTACCTCCTACGGCGATCTCGCCAGCTGGATCGGCCAGCCCACGGCATCGCGGGCGGTCGGGTCCGCCGTCGGCAGCAACCCGATCGCTTATCTGATCCCCTGCCACCGGGTGATCCGCAACAGCGGCGCCATCCACAACTACCGCTGGGGGCCGGTGCGCAAGCGCGCCTTGCTGGCCTGGGAGGCGGCGTTGGCCGACGGTGTTGCCTAAGAGGGGTTCTTGAAGTCGAGCCCTTCGTCCGGGATCGCCCAGCGGCGACGCAGGTCGATCAAGGGCGTCTCGACATGCGCCCAGAAGTCCCATTTGGGATCGAACGTGTCGACCGTCGTCGCCGCTCCCCCGGCCCAGGCACGCCAGAACACGTCCGGGTCGAGGGCGCCCTTGGCGTCCTTGGCCACCTTGTTGATCTCGATGTTCAGATGCCAGCTGAAGATCACGGGCAGGACGTGGCCAGCCAGCGGATAGTAGGGATGCATGGTCGAGGTGAAGGTCGAGACCAGCAGCTCCCCGCGCGGGTCGGTGGCGAAGCCGGTCAGCACATGGGCGGAATCGTGGGGCTTTGAAAAGGCGGCGTTCAATGCCGTCGGTTCGCCCGGAAACTCATAGTTGCTGTGCTTGAAATGGGCCCAGAAATGGTGGCCGAACGAGTCTTCCGGTAACGCCTTCAAGGCCTCGAACCGGTCGGCCATCTCTTCATCTTCGTGGCCGTGACCGTACGGCGTCAGCCACTCATTGATGTCGCCCGACGTCCAGGGCTTGCCGGTGATGCTGATCATGTTGGCGTTGATCATCTCCGCCAGCGCCGCCGGTTCGTCGCCGTCGATGCTCATGCGCAACAGCTTCATGTATGGGTCGCGCATGTCCAGCGCGTCGGCATAGGCGAAAACGCTGTTGATACGGTCGGTATCCAGCTTGGCGTCGACCAGCGCCATGACCGCCAACATCCGCGCCGCGTCCTGCGCCAGGTCCGTTCCGGCCAGCGCCGATGCCAGGTCTTCCGGCGTGCTTTCCGGAAGGGCGCTCGCATCGAACGGCGTGTCTTGCCCGAAGATGTAGAGGCTGGCGCCGGCCAGCATCCGTCGGTCGATATCGCTCAACGCCGCCCCGTTTGCCGTGGCGACGGCGGCCATGGCGGCCAGAACCTGATCAGCGCCGATGGCGTCGGGTCGCAGCGGCGGAATGGGTGTCGACATCTGGCTTGTGGACATCGGGTTCTGGCTCCACGATCTTGGGGGCGCCTAGTCTACCATGCCGGTCTCTTCTCGACTTGCTTTAGTTTCCAGACGACCAATGACCTATGAAGAGTACAACGCCTTTTGCGGATCCCTGCCCGCGACGTCCCATGTCGTCCAATGGGGCGGCTCACATGTCTGGAAGGTTGGCGGCAAGGTGTTCGCCATCGGCGGCTGGGGTGACGGTGAGCCGGCGTTCACCTTCAAGGTCTCCGACCTGTCGTTTGAGATCCTGCGCGAACAGCCGGGTCTGCGGCCGGCGCCCTATCTGGCCTCGCGCGGCATGAAATGGATCCAGCACTACGCCCAGCCCGGCCTTTCGGACGATGACCTGAAGGTCTATCTGCGGGAATCCCACCGCATCGTCGCGTCGGGCCTGTCAAAGAAGAAGCAGCGTGAGTTTGGGCTTATTGAACCGCCCAGTTCAAAAGGCTAGCCGCCCAGCCGCTCAACGATGTACTGCCATTCTGCGGCGATGTCGGTTCCGTGCCGCTGTTCGCCGACGCGCCGATACCAATAGTTGGCATTGCTCTCGTCGCCCTCGATCCAGTGAACCAGGGCGTGCACCCAGTCATGGGCCTTGTCGCCATCCACGGACTGGCAGATTTCGTGCGCCGTGCGCCATTCCGGCCCCATGTGCAGGTCGCCTTTCTTCAGCCACCAAAGGGCCTGAAGCGGCGCTGAAAGGCCTTCGGGGGGGTCGCCATCCGCCAAGCTGTTTAACAATTCGTCGACCACGACTTACTCCTTCGTGATTGGCTCTATTCCTCAGGTCTTTCCGGGCATGGAAGTTAGCTCACTCGCCGCGCGCCAAGTGGTAGCACAATGCAGGCGATTGCGGCGGGATCGAGAAAACTGGGCTAGATATAGTGGTGCACATTGACACGGACACAAGGTCAAGTATCATACGGCTTGGCGAAGGTAGATTACCTTCCTTGTGAGCCCCTGGTCCCGACCGCCCTGATGCGCCGCGGGGCGCCAGTCGGGCGTCCTGGGGAGACCGGCCCTGCCGGTTGTTTCACCATGGAGGTGCAAATGCACACCTTCGCCTTCGGCCGGCATCGGCGCCGTCTCGTCTTGGTAAGACGATACTGTCGACGTCGGTTTGGCCGGTGGGAGACTGTTGTCTCCCATCTGCGGCGGTGGCCACGCTCCCACAGCTGACACCGCTAGCAACCCTAGCCAGGGGGAGTAACGGGTGGCGTAAGCCACCCGTTACTCTTTCATCATTATGACTGCTCTTGGGAACGTTGTCAAGAGAAGACTCAATTGAATCAATAAACTAGCTCGATTCGCTAAGGCCTTGATGCGACTCTGTGTTTCTTATTCCGCTGCCACTTTACTCTGCTGTCTGGTAAGACTTTGGCGCACCGCGTCGTGGTCGGCGACGGCATAGCAGTAGGCGCAGCCATGGGCGCAGGTGTCGTAGGCGCCGATGTCGCGGGATTCGGCGCACAGGCAGCCGGGACGGTTGCCCTTCGTGCGGCCGGCGATCGGTCTGCCGGCGACGTCGGCCAGGCGTTGCGTGTCGACGCAGCGTGTCGCTGGAAAGTCGGTGAGTTCCGGCTGGGTGCACAGGGTGAGGCTGATGCCGTTTTCGGCCGCGATGGTGGACAGATCCGCGAGCAAGTCGCGCTTTTCTTCCAAAGCCGGGTCTCGCCAGCTCCCGGCACCTAGCCGTTTGGCAAGGTTCCGCTCGGTCTTGCGGTAAAGCTGGGCGAACGAGCACACAACCTCATCGACCGCGCCTTTGAGACTGTCCGCCAGCGTCGCAAAGGTCCGCCGATGCCAGTCCGGCGGCGTCAGATCGCTGATCAGGATCGGGTCATAGCGCCAGACGACGGCTCGGTCGCCATAGCGGTTGGCCAGGTCGCGGATCTGGTTCAGCGCGACTTCGGGCTCAGGCGTCCTTGCGTCCAGAAGCCTCGGGTAGCCGGTGACCGTGAACTGCACCATGAAGGGTTGGGTGACGTCGGCCAGAACCGACCGAAAGGGCGCGATGTTGCGCGTCCAGAACACGAAACCGTCCAGATCGGGCCCACCCAAGGCTACCCGATAAGGCTTGCCGCCATGGGGGTTCGCGACCAGAACACTGCCCTCGCGATAGCGGTCGGCGAACCAGCTTGCGTGGAAGGCTGGAATGTCCGTGCGGTAGGATGCGGAGACGATCATGGCCCCCGCATCCTACCGCAGTTGCGGTCACGGCGGAGGCTAAACCTCGCCGCGCGCCGGGTAGTTTTTCTCGATCGCGAAGTCGAGACCCTTCAGCACCTCGCCGAACTGCGGTCGCGCAAACGGCATCGTCTGGATCGAGGCCCAGTAGAGCGTGCCGTCGGGGCGGACGAGGAACAGGCCCGGTTCCAGGAACAGGTCGGGCTCCACGACGCCGGTCGACGTCTTGCCCCGGCTGGACGAGACGAACAGGCCCCATTCGCGGCCGCTGTCCAGGGTCAGCCCATAGCCGATGGTCAGATTGTCGAGGCCCCATTTCTCCTTGGCCTCGGCCGCCCGTTCCTCTGTGTCGCTGGAAACGACCAGGACGTTCACGCCCTTCTCGGCGAACTGGGCGGCCTTGCGGTTCAGGTCAGCGAGATAGCCGGAGCAGATCGGGCAGTGATAGCCGCGATAGACGACTACCATGGTGAAGTTCTCCGGCTTCTGGTCGGCCAGGGTCCAGATGCCGCCGCCCAGCAGCGGAACGGACAGGGCGGGAACGGGTTGGCGCGGTTTTATCATGGTCTTCCTTCTGGTGCCATAGTTGAACGAACGCTCAAAAACTGAGCAAAACTCTCAGCCCAATACCGAGAGGATCTGACGGACGACGGCGCTGAGCGCACCGGCGTCCGGATTGGTCTTTGACATAACGCGCAACCCCTGAACCCCGACGGTCAGGTAGCGGGCGATGTCGGCCGCGGGGTCGCGGTTGGCGATGCTGCCGTCCTGCTGGCCGCGCTCGACCAGGCGGCGGAAGGCGCGCTCCATCTCGGCCAAATTGGCCGCGACAAGCACGGCGACATCGCGGTCATGGGGCGCCAACTCAACGGCGGAATTGGTCATCAGGCAGCCCATCAGCCGCCCTTCGCCGGTCGAAAAGCGGACTAGGTCGTCGAAGAACCCGGCGATGCGGTCACGACCGGGGCCGGGCCGTTCCATGTCTTCCAGGCGCCGTCGCACGACGGAGGCGCGGTAGTGATTGATCGCTGACAGGAACAGCTCGTGCTTGTCGCCGAACGCCTCGTAAAGGCTGCCGGGGTTCAGCCCGGTTTCGCGCACCAGATCCTTGACCGAGGTCGCGGCATAGCCCTGGCGCCAGAACACATACATGGCCTGGTCTAGAACCTGTGCCTCATCGAATTCGCGGGGACGCCCCATGGGTGTGTGACCGTTTTTGAATGACCGCTCAAGAATGGGGGTCCACGCCCCTTTGTCAAGAGCGCCCTGGTGGAATTGCCGCGCGGCCCCTAATAAGAGGCATGGACGAGCCCCCCAGAGAGAACGCGCCGCCAAACGACCCGCGCGGCGAGATGCACGCGCGACCGGTGCGCCAGCCGATGTTCAACGTGCCGCCGATCACCTTGGCGGCCGTGGGCGTCATCACCGCCATGTTCCTGCTGTTGCAGGTCGTACCGCAGGACTGGCAGTACTGGATCGTCCTGCACTTCGCGCTGGTGCCGGCCCGGCTTGCGGCGGCCTGGGCCGACCCGCTGGGGCCCCAGGCGCTGTTCGGGTTCGGTGGTCTGGTCCTGCACACGCTGGTGCATCTCGACTGGGTGCACTGGGCCTTGAATGCCGGGTTCCTGCTGGCCTTCGGCGCCCTGTGCGAGCGGGTGTTCGGGCCGAGGCGCTATCTGGTCTTGCTGCTGGTCGCGACGCTGTCCGGTGCCGCCGCACAGTTGATCTTGGATTGGAGCGGCGGCTTCGTCATGTTCGGCGCGTCGGGCGCGGTCGCGGGCTGTTTCGCTGGCGCCAGCCGGCTGATGGTCAGCGCGCCCGACCCCAGGCGCCGGCGCACGGGATGGAGCCTGCTAATCGTTCTGGTCGGCACCAACGCGCTGTTCGCGATCTTCGGCGGCGCGATGCTTGGCGTCGACGGGCAGATCGCCTGGCAGGCGCATCTCGGCGGCTTCGTCGGGGGCTGGTTGATGGCGTTTCGCCCGAACCGAATCCGGTTTCGCTGACCTACGCGCGTGGGTGGCAGGTGTGCGGCGCGGGGAAATGAATCGAAAACCGACTATCCGCGCGGCTTGTAGGGCCATTGGCCGTCGCCTATATCACCGGAGGTGAGGCCGTTCCCAGCCATTCATTCGGGGGCCGGCCATTTGCATTCAAGAAGGGGATCTCCAAGAGGGTGCCTAATGGGGCCCGGCGAGACTCTGCCAACGAAGTACGAGGGATAGAATGGGTAAAGTAATCGGAATCGATTTAGGCACGACCAACTCCTGTGTCGCCGTCATGGACGGTTCCCAGGCCAAGGTGATCGAGAACGCCGAGGGTGCGCGTACGACGCCGTCGATCGTGGCCTTTTCCGACAGCGACGAAAGGCTGGTCGGCCAGGCCGCCAAGCGCCAGGCCGTGACCAACCCGGAGAACACGATCTTCGCGGTCAAGCGGCTGATCGGCCGGCGCTTTGACGACGCCATGGTCAAGAAGGATGTCGATCTCGTTCCCTACAAGATCGTCAAGGGCGACAATGGCGACGCCTGGGTGAAAGCCCACAACGAGAATTTCGCGCCGAGCCAGATCAGCGCCTTCATTCTGCAGAAGATGAAGGAAACGGCGGAAGGCTATCTCGGCGAAGACGTGACCCAGGCCGTGATCACGGTGCCGGCCTATTTCAACGATAGCCAGCGCCAGGCGACCAAGGACGCCGGCAAGATCGCCGGCCTGGAAGTCCTGCGCATTATCAACGAGCCGACAGCGGCGGCGCTGGCCTACGGGCTGGACAAGAAAGCGGCCGGCACGATCGCGGTCTACGATCTGGGCGGCGGCACGTTCGACGTCTCGGTTCTGGAAATCGGCGACGGCGTCTTTGAGGTGAAGTCGACCAACGGCGACACGTTCCTGGGCGGCGAGGATTTTGACGCCAAGATCATCGACTATCTGGCCGATGAGTTCAAAAAGGAAGCGGGCATCGACCTGCGCGAGGACAAGCTGGCCCTGCAGCGCCTGAAAGAGGCGGCGGAAAAGGCCAAGATCGAACTGTCGTCCGCGGTGCAGACCGACGTCAACCTGCCCTTCATCACCGCGGACGCCAGCGGGCCGAAGCATCTGAACATCAAGCTCAGCCGGTCGAAGCTGGAAAGCCTGGTCGAACCGCTGATCGAGCGGACGATCGGCCCGTGCAAGTCGGCCTTGAACGACGCCGGCTTGAAGGCGTCGGAAATCGACGAGGTCATCCTGGTCGGCGGCATGACCCGCATGCCCAAGGTGATTGAAAAGGTGAAGCAGTTCTTCGGCCGAGACCCGCATCGCGGCGTCAACCCGGACGAGGTCGTGGCCATCGGTGCGGCCATTCAGGCCGGCGTGCTGCAGGGCGACGTGAAGGACGTGCTGCTGCTGGACGTGACCCCGCTGTCGCTGGGTATCGAGACTTTGGGTGGCGTCTTCACCCGCCTGATCGACCGCAACACGACGATCCCGACCAAGAAGAGCCAGGTGTTTTCCACGGCCGAGGACAATCAGTCGGCGGTGACCATCCGGGTCTTCCAGGGTGAGCGCGAGATGGCGGCAGACAACAAGATGCTGGGCCAGTTCGACCTGGTCGGCATTCCGTCGGCGCCGCGCGGCATGCCGCAGATCGAGGTCACGTTCGACATCGACGCCAACGGCATCGTGAATGTCGCGGCCAAGGACAAGGCGACCAACAAAGAACAGACCATTCGCATCCAGGCGTCCGGCGGACTGTCGGACGAGGATATCGATCAGATGGTCAAGGAAGCCGAGGCCAACGCCGAGTCCGACAAGAAGAGGCGCGAACTGGTCGAAACCCGCAACCAGGCCGAAGCCCTGCTCCACGCGACCGAAAAGCAGGTCGAGGAATATGGCGACAAGGTCGACCCGGCCGACAAGCAGGCGGTCGAAGCGGCCATTGCCGAACTGAAGACCTCGCTGGAAGGCGAGGACAAGGACGACATCGAGGCCAAGGTCAACGCCCTGCAGCAGGTCGCGATGAAGATCGGCGAGGCCATGTACAAGGCCCAGCAGGAAGCCGCCGAGGCAGCCCAGGGCGGTGACGACGCCGGTGCTTCCGAGGCGCCGCAGTCGGACGAAGGTGTCGTCGACGCCGATTTCGAAGAGGTCGACGACGAGGACAAGAAGAAGTCGGCCTAAAGCCGACCGTTGGACCGCAGCGATGATTAAGCGGCGCCGCCCTGTCCGTCAGGACCATCGAAGGGCGGCGTTCGCGGGTCCGGCCGATTGGCGGACCGGGTGTCGCTTAGCGGCGATGCGATAGGGGTTTAGTGCGCATGGCCAAGCAGGACTATTACTCGGTTTTGGGCGTGGAACGCGGCGCCGATGACGCGGCGATCAAGCGCGCCTTCCGCCAGCAGGCAATGCGTTATCATCCGGACAAGAATCCGGGCGATGCGGCGGCGGAGCAGAAGTTCAAGGATCTTAACGAAGCCTACGACGTCCTGAAGGACGATCAGAAGCGGGCGGCGTATGACCGGTTCGGCCATGCCGCGTTCGAAAATGGCGGCATGGGCAATGGCCATGCCCGCGGCTTCGACTTCGGCGGCGGTGGCGGTTTTGCCGACATCTTCGACGAGATGTTCGGCGACTTCATGGGCGGCCGTCGGTCGCGCCGACAGTCGACCCGTGGCGCGGACCAGCGCTACAACCTAGAAATCTCACTGGAAGAAGCGTTCAACGGTGCCAAGGCATCGGTGCGTGTCCCCAGTTCGGTCGCGTGCGAAGCCTGCGACGGCTCCGGTGCAGAGCCGGGCAGCAGCCCCGTCACCTGTCCCGGCTGCGGCGGTGCGGGCAAGGTGCGCGCCCAGCAAAGCTTTTTCACCGTGGAGCGTACCTGCCCGCAATGCGGCGGCCAGGGCCAGATCATTCGCAACCCGTGTAAGACCTGCGGCGGCAATGGGCGGGTGCGCAAGGACCGCACCTTGCAGGTCACGATCCCGCCCGGTGTCGAGGATGGCACGCGCATCCGCCTGTCCGGCGAGGGCGAGGCGGGTATGCGCGGCGCGGCACCCGGCGATCTCTACATCTTCCTGTCGATCAAACAGCACCGGTTCTTCCAGCGCGACGGCGCGGATTTGTTCTGCGAGGCGCCGATCCCGATGACCCGTGCCGCGCTCGGCGGCTCGATCGAGGTGCCGACGATCGATGGCACGAAGGCCAAGATCAACATTCCGGCGGGCACCCAGTCCGGCGGCCGGTTCCGGCTGCGCGGCAAGGGCATGAGTGTCCTGCGCTCCGAACGGGTCGGCGACATGTATGTCGAGGTCAATGTCGAAACCCCGCGTAACCTGACCAAGGAACAAAAGCGGCTGCTGGAGCAGTTCGAGGAAGAAGGCGGCGGCGCGGAATACACCCATCCGGAAAGCCACGGCTTTTTCGCCAAGGTGCGTGAGTTCCTGGGCGGGGAAAAAGACTAGTCGCGTCGTTATTGGCCCGCAATCGCGGGCAAAACCCGGAGATCATGTGATGAAGTTTGGCGTCGTCGGCAGTTCGGGCCGCATGGGGCGGCTGTTGATTGCCCAGATCCTGAAGACGCCGGAGGCGGAGCTGGTGGGCGCCGCGGGCCAGGCCGGGTCGCCGGCGATCGGGCACGATGCCGGCCTGTTCGCAGGCGTCGACCCCTGCGGCGTGCGCGTCACGGACGACGCCTTGCCCCTGTTCGCGGATGCCGACGCGGTCCTGGACTTCACCGTGCCGGAGGCGACCGTGCAATACGCCGCCTGGGCGGCCCAGGGCAAGACCGTCCATGTCATCGGCACGACCGGGTTGGACAAGCCGCAGGAAGAGAAGCTCACGCTCGCCGCCAGGCACACGCCGATTGTCTATGCCGCCAATATGAGCATCGGGATCAACCTATTGCTGGCCATGGTCGAGCGTGCTGGCGCGACCCTTCAGCCCAGCACCGATATCGAGATCCAAGAGCTGCACCATCGCCATAAGGTCGATGCGCCCTCGGGTACCGCGCTGGCGTTGGGCCGTGCGGCCGCCGAGGGACGCGGTGCCGTGCTTGACGATGTCGCGGTCTTCGACCGTCACGGCCATACCGGCGCCCGCCCGGAAGGTACGATCGGCTTCGCCGCGCTGAGGGGCGGCGAGGTCGTGGGCGAGCATTCGGTGATGTTCATCGGCGCCGACGAGCGGCTTGAGCTGACCCACAAGGCCAGCAACCGGGCGATCTATGCCGAAGGCGCGGTGCGCGCGGCCCTATGGGCGTATGGCAAGGCGCCCGGCATGTACGGCATGCGCGAGGTGCTGGGCATCAATTGAGCCGGATGCCCAGGGCCGGCGCCAGCAGCGCGGGATCGTCGGTGATCAGCGCCGCCGCCCCCTGATCGACCAGCCGCCGCGCGCGGTCTCCGTCATTGACCGTGTAGACGACGATCGGCAGGTGGGTTGCGCGATAGTCCGCCCAGTCGCTCGCGCTCCAATGGGTGTCGCCGACATTCAGCGTTGCCGGTTGGATGACGGACAAGAGATCGTGCCAATCAATCGGCCGGGTTTCGAGCAGAAAGCCGCGCGGCCAGTTCGGCATCTTCTCGCGCGCGACGATCAGGCAGTCAGTATCAAAGGACGACACCAGCGGCAGCGGCCAGTTGGGCCGCCAGTGCTCCGCGGCGACTTGCAGGACTCTGGCCGCCGTATGCTTGGCCCGGCCACGGCATGGCTTGATCTCGATATTGACCGCCAGGTCCAGTTCGCCGCACAGCGCCAGGGCCTCGGCCAGGGTCGGAATGCGCTCGCCGGCAAAGCTGGGCCCAAACCAGCCGCCGGCGTCCCGCTTCTTCAGTTCGGCCAAGCTGAGATCGCGCACCTTGCCGCGCCCGTCGGTCGTACGCTCGAGGGTGTCGTCATGCATGAGGATGACTTCGTCGTCGCCTGTCAGCTTGGCGTCGAACTCGATCATCTTGAGACCCGCTGCGTGAGCCCAGCGAATGCCGGCCAGCGTGTTTTCCGGCGCGTGCGCGGCCACCCCCCGGTGGCCGATCAAACGAGGCAGGGGCGGCAGCATGGTGGTGGTCCTTATGCGAGGGGCGTGTTTGCCTCACTGTTCCGCCCGTCGCGACGAATTGCAATGGTTTGGCTCTTACGTTTCCGCCGCGCGGCCGTTGGACGCGTTCCCGTCCGGCAGCAGGAACGCTGTGCGCGCCAGATCTGACTGGAGAGTAGTCCCGTCATAACGCTGTTTCAGCCAGCCGGATCCGGCCAGCAGGTCCGGGTTGGCGGCGGCGAACGTGCGCCAATCCTCAAACGGGCCATCTGCCTGCATGCGGGCATTGATCACCGCCATGGAGGCGACGGTGATGGTCTCGTGATACTTGTCGTGTGCGCCCAGCGAGGCCGCGTAGGCCTTGATGGCAAGGGTCATGCGGTCGAGCGCCAGGCCGAAGCTGGGCTCGCGGTTGAGGATCAGAAACGCCGCCCTGACATGGCCGCCATGGCCAAACTCGGACGGGTCCAGCGTGCAGGCCTCAAGTTCGGCCAGGAACGCGTCGTCGGTCATCGAGGGGCCTCCTCAATCTGGTGACTGTCTTTGGCGGTCAGATCCAGCCCGTAGACCGTCTTCAGGCTCTCGATCTGGGCCAGCGTTTCATCCGAAAAGGCGTTCTTGCCTTCGAACGCGTGCAGAACGATGCCTTCCAGCAGGTCGCCCAGCGACATGTCCTTCAATTCGGCCAGTGCCTTCAGGACCTTCAGCAGGCGTTTTTCCAAACGCACGCCGGTTTGTACGCGTTCGATCATAGCCAAACCTCGCCACAGGAGATATCTACGTACTTATGTACCAAGATAGCGTCAAACGATCAAGTGGCTGGTTCGTGCCCTATTGCCAAGCCAAGAGCTTGCGGCCCGGTCGTGTGCCGGGCCGTCCGGTGTCTTGAAAGCCGGCCTTTTGCAACACGCGCCACGAGGCGGCGTTCTCTGGCCTGCATTCGGCAATGATGGTCCGATCGGCAAGACTGGCCGATATCCGCTCGGCCATCGCACGAGCGGCCTCGCTCGCAATCCCCTGGCCGCGCGCTTCAGGCGCCAGCCAATAGCCGATCTCCACGGCGTCGTCATCGCGCAGATGGGTGCCGATCACGCCGACCAGGCTGCGATCCTCTCCCAGCCATATGCCGTAGAACCGGTCTTGCGGGCCCGCGTTCTTGGCAATCAGGTCATGGGCGCCGGCCTGGTCGAAGGGCGCCTTAATGAAGGGAACCGCGCTGATGACCGTGGGATGATTGGTGACCGAAACGACGGCGTCAGCGTCTTCGTCGCCAAGCGGTCGCAAGACAAGCCTGGCTGTCCGGCAGCATACGGGGAACATGGGTTATGCTGGTTTTCAACATGGGCGCGCTGAAGGCGCGCCAAGGTTCAGGTGGTGGCCAGCCGCTTCGCCCTGGCCTTGGGCCCGCTGGGCGCCAGCCGCGTCACCTGCGTTTCGCCGCCGTCCTGGCCCTCCATCACCGCCTCCAGCCGTGCCAGCAGCGCCTCGCCATTGCGGGTCAGCGTGACGATCTTGCGCCGCCGCTCGCGCGGGTCTTCGTTGGCCTGGATCAGACCGTGACCGGGCTTGCGGAAGGAATGCCACTCGCTCAACGCCGCGACATTCCGCGACGCGGAGGACTGGGCGATGCCCAGCCGCTCCGACAAGTCGCGGATCGACAGGCCCGGATTACGGGCCAAGGTCAGAAAGCTCAACGCATACTGGATGGGCATGTCGGGATCCAACTCCCGAAACACCTCCAGCGCGCGCATCAAGCGGTCGGTCGAAACCTCACCGTCCGCGGGATTTTCTGCAGCGGTCTCGGCTGCGGCTTCAACGGCCCCAAGACGGGTGCCAGCGGCTGCCCTCGTCACTGGCGAGGCCCTTCAGCAAGCGGCTGCGCTGCTGTCGCGCGGGCGCCCAATTGCGTGGCGTGTAGATGCCGTGCCAGCGTCCGATCCAGAAAATCCATTCGCGTCCCTCCCGGCGGAGGTGGAAGAAAGTGTCGGGCTCGGCCCAACGCGCCCGCTCAATGAAAAGCTGTGGTCCGCCCGCTATCTTGAAAAACATGCCCATGATCATCCCCATTGCTTTGCTGTCGCGTTCGTCTTGCCGTCAACCAGGTGACGGTCATGCGCGGATTGCCAAAAGCGCCATAGAGGGCGCCGCTGCGGACGAGATGCTTAAAAATATGGTCCATCTGTACCCTCCAGGGTTTGGGGTTCATCATGTCGGCCGGGATGCGATCACCGCGTCCGCGACCCACCAACGCCAATAGCGGCGAAGGTCGGCTTATTTCCTCCATCGGATGTGTTCTGTCAAGGGGTATATTTGTCCGTTGTTGTCAGCAGCGTGGCTGGTGTTTGATCCAGCCACCGAGACAGGGCGAGAGGCACCGATGGGCTTCAACGGATTTCCGGAAGACACGCGCGTCTTCCTGCGCGAACTGGCCGCGAACAATCAGCGCGAATGGTTCGAGGCGAACAAGAAGCGCTTTGAGACGGTCGGCAAGGCGCCCTTGTCCGATCTTTGCCTGGCCGTCGCCGACCTAGGCGCGCGCGAGGATCTGGACATTTCGGGCGATCCGAAGCGGTCACCATTCCGCATTTACCGCGACGTCCGCTTTTCCAAGGACAAGAGCCCCTACAAGACCCACCTGAGCGCGTTCTTCGGCCCGAACGGCGACAAGAAGGAACTGGGCGGCGTCTATTTCCATGTCGAGCCGGAGCGCTGCCTGCTGGCGGCCGGCCTTTATGCAACGGACACTAAGATGCTGACGGCGATCCGAACCTGGATCGTGGCCCATCCGAAGAAGTTCCTGGCCATGCGCGACGATCTCGCCGCCAAGGGCCTTGAACTCGAAAGCTGGGACAGTCTGAAGAAGGTGCCGCCGGCTTTCGCCGATCATAAGGACAGTGCCGTAGCGCCTTACCTGACATGGAAGCAGTTTATGGTCAGCCGCAACCTGCCGCCGGACACGGTCGAATCACACGGCCTGATCGACGCGATCGAGGCCATGGCGCGGGACAGCCAGGCTTTCCGGCTCTGGACCAAGGAGTTTGCCGCCTATTCGGCTGGCCGACGAGGTTAGACTTCTAGCCCCGGCGTTCGGCGACCAGTACCACCTGCTCGTCGCCCAGCGCGAACGGGCTGGCATCGAAATCGCCCAGCACCGCCACGGTGTCGAAGCCAGCCTCATCCAGCAGGGCGCGGAGTTCCGAGACGCTGACGATCCAGTGGATCGCCGTCCGGCTCTCCTGCTGCCCCGCCTCCACGACCGTGTAGGTGGCGTCCAAACGGCCTTCGGCGGGATCATAGGTCTGTTCCACCAGCATCAAGGCGTCGCCGACGGGCATCCAGATTCGCTCTTCAAAGCCGGGCAACAGGCTCTCGGCGGTCAACGCGGAATCGACGATCAGGCGCGCGCCGGGGCGCATGGCGGCTGACAGGCGATCGAAAAACGTCACCAATTCAGTACGATCCAACATCGCCAGCGAGTTGCCGAGGCAGTAGGCGCCATCGAAGGGATCGTCGGCAGGAATCTGCCGCATGTCGCCCTTTCGCAAGGCCACCGGCAAGTCGCCAACCGCCTCCTTCGCCGCCGCCAACAGCGTGTCCGACAGGTCGATGCCGGTGACCCGATAGCCGGCCTGGGCCAGGCGCACTGCGTGGCGCCCATGGCCGCAGGGGACATCCAGCACGTGGGCGTCCCGCTCCAGGCCGAGCCATGCGATCAGGAACGCGGCCTCGCGTTCACTGTCCTCATCTGACGTTGCTTGGCGCCACAGATCGGCGAACGGGCCACTGAAGAAGGTGCGATACCACTCGGTCATGCGCGCCGTCTCGTCCGCTCGGTGACGTGGTCGGCCAGCAGCGATCGCACGTCTCCGATCACCTCCAGGCATTTACGTCCGTAGACCAGCACCTCGATCAGCCACATGGCGTCGCGCGGATGGATGCTGCCGTCCAGCTTGGTCGCCTCGAACCATCGCTCGGTCAGGTCCTTCACGTCCACTGGCGCGACATGCTGGTCCAATGCGGTCCCAAAGGAGGCATCAAGATCCGCAGACAGCTCGTTCAGCAACATCCGGTTGGCCTCGGGCAGGTCCTCGGTCGCCAGGTTTTTCAAGATCGTCGCCAGCAGCGAGATGTAAACGGCCAAGCTTTCCACATAGGCCTGAAGCTGCCGCGTGTCGGCGCCTATGCCGCGCGCGAGCAGCCGTTCGGATTGGATGTTGGCAAGCTCGGCACTTAGATCGCGAGCGTCCTTTTGAAGCTTGGTGGCCGCCGGTCGCACCGAGTTGCCGGCCTGTGCCTCGCGAAGGGCCAACCGGCATTGATCGCGAAACCCGCCCAGGATCTCCCGCACCCGGTCGGCCGACCGAATGGGGACCAACAGCCAGGCGGCCGCCAAGGCGATGATCGCGCCGATCACGGTCTCGTAGATCCGCGACAGCAGTTGGATGACGGTCAGGGCCTCAACGATGTGCAGGCCGACCACCACCGTGAACCCGATCAGCCCGGCGGCAACGATGTAGTACCGTTCGACGACCATCATGATCGGGAAGAACGCCACGGCCAGCAGGACGACCAGAACGGTTCTGTCGTTGCCGACAAGCCAGAGTACGGCAATCGCCACGCCGACACCGGCCGCCGTGCCGAAGGTTCGCTGCGCCGTCCGGCGGACGGTCGCGCCGACATTGGCGCCGATCACGATGATAACCGTTACGGTTGCCCAATAGTCGTTTTGCAGGTCCAGGGTCAGGCCGATTGCCGTGGTGATCCCGGCGGCGACGAAGGCCTGAAGGGCAAAGCGCAGGCCAAGCTTGCGGCCCTTTGGCGAGGCCACCAGTCCCAACGGCGACGCCCAGGGACTGGCCGACGCGACGGCCTCGGCTTCCTGGGTTCGCGCGGCGATCAGATCGTCGAAATTCATCACCGTGCGCAGCAAGCCGATGACCATGCGCGCCTCGTGATATCGCTCCCGACCGGGTCGGTCCTGCTGCGCGACGATGGCGTCGCGGGTAGCGCGCAGCCGCTCCACGCAGGCCGTAATCGCCTGCGGATCATTTCCACCCGACGACAGGATGTCGATCGTATCGGCCAGCGCCTGCATGATGGGAGAATCGGGCGGCTGGTCCTTGAAGACGTGGGCCGGATCGTCGGCGACCACCTCCAGCGACAGCACCATGCGCAGCCCGGCCGCGACGATCTCATCCAGCCTTTCGCGGTCCTTGGGATCGGCGCTTGCCGCCATCTCGCTGGTATGCGCCAGCCGCCGCCAGGCCGCGTGCACGGACCCGTGGGGCGGGGCGGATTCACTCGGATGGTTCGCGACGTCCAGCCGCCTAACGAAGGCGGCCAGGAACCGGTCTAGCTGGCGAAAGAAGGCGCGTGTCGGCGACGGGCGCCAGGCGACCAGGATGATAAGAGAAGAGGATGCCCCGCCAATGATTGCGGCCAAGACCCACCAGGCCGCGTCGGCGCGATGGGGGTTGAAGATGGCCACGATCATGAACATCAGGCACAGCATCATGCCCAGGCGAAACCCGGTCGGCCCGTAGCCGCGCAGGAAAAAGCCGAGCGCGATGGCAAACACCCAGGTGATCCTGACGGGCGCGTTGCCCAATCCCAGATCGCCCCAGCCGACAATATAGGCGACGCAGAAGACCACGAAGGCAACGGCCGTGAGCCGGAGAATGGACAGGGTCTCCGTGGCCCGGCGCTCGGCGGGCGTGAACACCAGCGTGTGTGCGGCGACAAAGGGGGCGATGATCGAGATCATCGCGCTGTCGGGCGCGCCCAACAGTTCGCCGATCCACGTCGCGGCGTAGGCCGCGAGCACAATGGCGAGCAGAATATGCGCGCCTCTAGCGGCCCAAACGCCGCCGGGGTCGAGCGCCGCGAACCAGTCGCCTACCGCTGAAATCTGCTTCACGTCCGCATTGCCTCGATGTCCAGGGGTGGCGAGAGGGACGACAATAGCGCGGCTTTCTCGACCGTGGCTGAGATATCTAGCAACCCGCCTCGCGCCACAGCCGCGAAAGGGCGTCCGTCACGGAGCAGATCTCCTGGCTGCCGTCGCGCCAGCGCATCGAGACGCTGTTGTCGGCCTGCTCCCGGTTGCCGACGGCCATCAAGATCGGGATGCCGGCTTCGCGCGCGTCGACGATCTTTCTGGACAAGCGTTCCGGCCTGGTGTCGGCGATCGCGCGGAAGTCCGCGTCTTCGAATTCGTCAGCCACGTTTTGGGCATAGTCTTTCTGCGCCTCGCCGATCGAGGCGACGACGACCTGTTCGGGTGCCAGCCAGAGCGGCAGGTTGCCGTCATAATGCTCCAGCAGAATGCCGACGAACCGTTCCAGACTGCCGAGCACGGCGTGGTGGATCATGATCGGGCGGACATGCCGGTTCGACGCGTCGACATAGGTGGCGTCCAACCGCTCCGGCAGGACCAGGTCGAGTTGCACGGTGCCGCATTGCCATTCGCGGCCATGGCTGTCGCGCAGGAAGAAGTCCAGCTTCGGCCCGTAAAAGGCGCCCTCGCCCGGGTCGAGCTGATGGTCCAACTCTGCGGCCTCGGCCGCCCGGGCAAGCAACGCCTCGGCATGATCCCAGGCGGCATCGGACCCCGCGCGCACGGCGGGCCGGGTCGAAAAGGCCACGCGCACATCGTCGAAGCCAAAATCGGCGTAGACCTCGAAGAGCTGACGGCAAAAGCGCGCGATCTCGGGCTCGACCTGGTCTTCGGCGCAGAAGATGTGGGCATCGTCCTGTACGAACGATCGGCCGCGCATCAGGCCTTGCAAGGCGCCCGACGGCTCGTTGCGGTGACAGGCGCCGAATTCGCATAGGCGCATCGGCAGGTCGCGGAACGATCGCCGTCTCTTGTTGAAGATCTGCACATGGCCGGGGCAGCTCATCGGTTTCAGGGCGGCTGAGCGGTCGCCGTCCTCGACGGTGAACATGTTCTCGCCGAACTTTTCCCAGTGGCCGCTTTTCTCCCACAAGGATCGGGCCAGCAATTGGGGGGTACGTATCTCGCGAAAGCCGAGCTTGCGCATGCGGCGGCGCATATAGTCCTCGACGATGCGGTAAAGCGCAAAGCCGCGCGGGTGCCAAAACGCCATGCCAGGCCCTTCTTCCTGCTGGTGGAAAAGGTCCATGCGGTTGGCGATTGATCGGTGGTCGTGGTTGTCCATGGTGTCTCCATCGCTCTTGGGTTTAGGCCTTGCGGCGGCGAGCGGGGAGTTTCAGGCACAAGAAAGGCCCCGTCCGTCGCCGGCGGGGCCTTGGGGTCGTACGCTGTCGCGAGGATTAGCGCACGGCACCGCACAACGGCCCGCCGATGCAGGTCGTCGTGGTCGTCGTGCGCAGGAATGCGATCAGCTTGTTCATAGCGGCGCTGATTTAGGCGGCAGGGATTGCCTTGTCAACAGGGCGAGCCGCCGGTCTAGCCGTCGCCGCCGGTGGCTTGAGCCGCGATCGACTGGAAGATTGCGTCCAGTTCGGCGGCGGCCGCGTCGACCTCCGGGTTGCCGTAAGGCGCGTAAAGCGCCGATGGCAGCCGGTAGGTCAGGTCGGTGGTGCCGGCATCGTTGGCGGTCAGATAGAACCGGATCGGCTGTTCGAACCCGGCGGGCACGCTTTCGGCCAGAATGCGGACCGCGAAATCGTTGCGGAACGTGTCGATGACACCGTTAGCCGGGATCTCGATGCCGCGCCCGGCGGCACCCCGGCTGGCCGACGCGCGCAGCAAGACCAGCATGTCATGATCCTCGATCGCCTGGACCGTCCGGTCCCACAGCGTGTCGAAATCGTAATCGGTCTGGATCTGCACCATGCCGTCGAACGGATAGCCCGGGACCTCCTGGGCGGTGCCGGGCAGCGTGGTGAGGGTCAGCGCAACGATGGCGGCGGCAAGGGTGGGTAACCTGCGCGGCATGGGATCGACCTCCTGAAGGCGTCACGGCCGGAACGGCCCGGTGCCGACCATGTCGACACGGAACCGTGGCAAGACGGTGATGGAGCTTCTCTTATGCCGGGCCTGCGCGCCGCCGTCCGATCACAATCGAGCGATCAGGCAGGCAAGCAAAACGCCGCCACAAGTTGGCGGTCAAACAGACCAGACGGTCAGGGGGCCTTAAGCCCCCTGGGCCACCGAACGCAGCACGCGCTGCCGCACCAGCCCGCGATCCTGCCAGTCGGTCAGAACGAGCTGGTAGCCGTCGGGCCGGTGGGTGATCGCCAGATTGTAGACGATCGCCGCGGCGCATTCCTCCGGCGTGTTTCGGTTTTTGTAAGCGAGGTCCTGAACGCTCTTGCGGTATTCGGGGTGAATCGCCACCGGATTCAACCCGATTTCCGCCATGCACTTATTGACCCCGCTGGCGTATCTCAACTTCCCAAACATAGATGCCCCCGAGCCGAACATCGATAGGGGAGGGTGTCAAAAACAGCGTTAATTGAGCGTCAAAAACGGCGTCAAACGCACCACATCGGCACGGTCTTGTCGCGAGATTGCCACAAGTCCGCTTTTGTCACCGCCCCGGCGCCAGCCTGCGATAGCTCAGCGCCTCGGCGATGTGGGTCCGGCGGACGCCGCCCGCGCCTTCCAGATCCGCCAGCGTGCGCGCGACGCGCAGGACGCGGTGATAGCCTCGGGCGGACAGCTTCATGCGCCCGGCCGCCTCGGTCAGCAGGGTGCGTCCGGGATCGTCGGGGGCGGCGATGCTTTCCAAGAGAGTGCCGTCCAGTTCGGCATTGGTCGTCGGCATGTCCGGATCGGATGAATCGGCGGCGCGGTCGGCCTGGATGGCGCGGGCGTCTGCGACCCGTGCCGCGACGTCGGCGCTGGTTTCCTTGGGCGGCGGCAGGGAGAGGTCCGTCGGGCTGACGGCAGGCACATCGACATGCAGGTCGATGCGGTCGAACAGCGGGCCGGAAATCTTGGACTGATAGTCCAGGGCGCAACGCGGCGCCCGGCCGCAGGTCAGGTCCGGATCGTCCAGATAGCCGCAGCGGCACGGGTTCATCGCGGCGACGAGCTGGAACCGCGCTGGGTAGGTCGCGTGCAGATTGGCGCGCGCGACCACGGCCTTGCCGGTTTCCAAGGGCTGGCGTAGCGCCTCCAGCGTTTGCCGGCTGAATTCGGGCAGTTCGTCCAGGAACAGCACGCCGCGATGGGCCAGCGATACTTCGCCCGGTTTCGCCCGCTGGCCGCCGCCGATCAGGGCTGGCAGCGAGGCGGAATGGTGCGGATCGCGAAACGGCCGCTGGCGGAGCAGCCGCCCGCCCTCCAGCAACCCGGCGATCGAGTGGATCATGGATACTTCGAGGGCTTCGACGGGTGTGAGCGGCGGCAACAGGCCGGGCAGGCGCGCGGCCAGCATCGACTTGCCGGAACCTGGCGGGCCGATCATCAGCAGGTTATGGCCGCCAGCCGCCGCGACCTCCAGGGCGCGCTTGGCGCTTTCCTGGCCCTTGATGTCGAAGAGGTCCAAGTGGCCGGTGGCCTCTTCCTCGACCAGCGGTTCCGGCGGGCTCAGCAACTGGCTGCCCTTGGCATGGTTGATCAGGGCCAAGAGGGTGCCCGGGGCCAGGACCTCGATCCTGCCGTCCTGGTCGGCGGCCCAGGCGGCCTCTGGCCCGCAGGCCGACGGGCAGATCAGGCCCAGGCCGCGCTCGGCCGCGTTCATCGCCGCCGGCAACACGCCGGCGACGCGGCTCAAGGCGCCGTCGAGGGCCAGTTCGCCCAGCACCGAATAGCTGGCGATCATGTCCCGCGGCAGGACGTCCAGCGCGCTTAACAGCGCCAGCGCGATCGGCAGGTCGTAGTGGCTGCCTTCCTTTACGACGTCGGCCGGCGCCAGATTGACCGTGATGCGCTTGGGCGGCAGGGCCAGCCCCAGCGCGTGCAGGGCGGCGCGCACCCGCTCGCGGCTCTCGCCGACTGCCTTGTCAGGCAGGCCGACCAGCGTGAAGGACGGCAATCCGCCTGAGATCTGGACCTGAACGTCGATCGGCAGCACGTCGATGCCTTGAAACGCCACCGTATTGACGCGGGCGATCATGACGGTGGCGGGCGGATCGGGACGTGCATCGCCAACGGGTATAAATCCGCACCCGCAAAAAGCAATAGGGGAACGGGCAGGCCAGCTAGCCGGTGTTGGAAACCTCTTGCCGAGGTGCCGGGCGTCGGCGCCGCAGATGGATGGCCAAGGCAATCGCGCCGGCCGCCGCCAGGACACCGAGCGCGCCGAGCGACAGCCAAAGGGGCCAGTGCTGAACGGCGATCATGGTGTGCGGCCCGTCAGCTTCCGGCCTGGCCGGGGTGGATGGCGAGAATGCGCCCCCTCGCCTCGCCGGTGCCGGCATCCTTGGCGATCAGCCCGCTGGCGTCGCGGTGAAAGCAGGTGTGGCTCGGACCGTCCGCGTCGCTCCAGATCGCGGTATAGGCGTCGCCCGGACCCAAGGTCCAGGTGCCATGCCGCTCTTTGCCGCCGGGCAGCACGACGCGAAGCGTGCCATCGGCGTGATAGTCCATGCGCGCCTCGGCCTCGCCCAGCGCGAAGATCAGGCGGTTGCCGGAAATCAGCGCGTCAAGCTGGTCCACGCTCACCGGTTGGGGTTCGTCAGAGCCGGTCATTGTCCGTCTATGCATTTAGTAAGGTAGCTTGACTATATGGCTCGGTCGGAAGATGGTCAAGGGGGTTTACCAAGCTCGATCAGGTTGGCAGCTTCGACGGATGACGATCCCGACCCCGCCCGATCACATCGGCTGGCTGCTGGTTAAAGCGGGCCAGGTTTGGCGCGACCGGTTCGTCGCCGCCATGCAAGCGGCGGGTTATCCGGATTTCACCCTGTCGCGCGCCAACCTGCTCGGCTCGGTCGATCGCTTTCACGGCACGCGCATGGTCGATATCGCGGCCAGGCTGGGCATGACCAAGCAGGCCGTCGGGCAGATCGTCGACGATTTGGCAGCGGCCGGCTATTTGGCGCGCGAGGCCGATGCCGAGGACGGCAGGGCCAAGCGGGTCGTCTATACCGAACGCGGCTTAGCCTTTCTGAGAACGGCGGACCGCGTCAAAGGCGAGATCGAGGCCGAGCTGGCTGGCAAGGTGGGCGAACGCACTATCGCAAGGCTGTCCGAGCTGTTGCGCGACGCGGCATCGGCTATGGAACCGCCAAGTAGCTGACAGACGGCGCCGACGACGCCATGTTTCACACGATGGCCGAGCCAACCGAGAATCCCGAAACGATGCTGGCGCTTCGGCGCAGGCTCAAAACTCTGTCGGTGCCAAGCGATCGCGCCGGGCTGTTGCATCTGACCGGCCACCTCGCTTTGCTCGCCGCCACGTCGGCGGCCGTGCTGCTGGCGCCGGTATGGTGGCTGGTCTTGCCCGCGATGCTGGTCCAGGGCGTGGTGCTGATCTTCCTGTTTGCCCCTTTGCACGAGGCGGTACATCGAACCGCGTTCGCCTCTCGCAGGCTGAACCAGGGGCTCGCGGCGATCGCGGGATGGCTATTGCTGCTGCCGTCGACCTGGTTTCGATTCTATCACCTGGCCCATCACCGCCATACACAAGACCCGGATCGGGACCCGGAACTGCAGGTGCGCCCGATCGATGGCCGTTACCGCCATTGGCGGCATCTCAGCGGTCTGCCCTATTGGCGCGCCCAGATCCGGCTGATCCTTCGCCAGGCGCGGGGTCGGGTCGAGGATAGCTTCGTACCGCCCAATTGGCGCCGGGCGGTAACGATCCAGGCCCGGACTTACCTTGCGGGCTATCTCCTGGTCGCGGCCCTAGCGGTCGCAACGGGCAGTTGGCTGGCGCTGAAGCTCTGGGTCGTGCCGGCCCTGCTCGGCCAGCCCTTCTTGCGGGCCTATCTGATGGCCGAACATGGCGGCTGTGCGTTTGTCGCCGACATGTTCCGCAACACGCGCACGACCTTCACCAATCGGCTGGTCCGCTTCCTGGCTTGGAACATGCCGTACCACGCCGAACATCATGCCTTTCCAGGCATTCCGTTTCATCGGTTACCCGACGCGCACACCATCCTCAACGACCGGCTTTCGGTTACGGCCGAAGGCTACCTCAACGTCCAACGCCAACTGTACGCGCGGTATCGGTCGTGAGTACGTACACCCGCGCCTAGAGCGCCTTCACGCGCGCCTCGATGGCATCCCAAAGGTCGCCCTGGAGATAGGTGCCGCTGAGGCGATTGATCTCGTGAATGCCGGTCGGCGAGGTGACGTTGATCTCGGTCAGATAATCGCCGATGACGTCGATGCCGACGAAGATCAGGCCCTTTCCGCGCAAGACCGGCTTTAGGGCGGTACAGATCTCGCGCTCGCGGTCGGTCAGCGTCGTCGCCTCCGCCCGGCCGCCGGCGTGGAAGTTGGCGCGCGCCTCGCCGGCCTGGGGCAGCCGGCTGACGGCGCCCAGCGGTTCGCCGTCGATCAGGATGATGCGCTTGTCGCCCTGGCGGATCTCCGGAAGGTAGCGCTGGATCATCAGCGGCTCACGCGATTGCTCGGCGAACATTTCGATCAGCGCGCCGAGATTTTCGTCATCCGGCTTCAAATGGAAGACGCCGGCGCCGCCATTGCCATAGAGCGGCTTGACGATGATGTCCCGATGTTCGTCCCGGAACGACCGAATCGCGGTCATGTCCGACGTGATCAATGTCGGCGGAATGAAATCCGCGAACTGGGTGATGAACAGCTTTTCCGGCGCATTGCGCACCTCAGCAGCATCGTTCACCACCAAGGTCGACCGCGGCAGCAGCTCCAAAAGATGGGTTGAGGTGATGTAACCCATGTCGAAAGGCGGGTCCTGGCGCATCAGCACCACGTTGACGCCGGCAAGATCGACCTGTTGCCAGTCACCCAGCTCGAAGTGATCGGCACGCACCGGCTGTACACGCAGCGGGCGCGCCCTGGCCACAATGGCGCCGTTCAGGAACGCCAGATGCTCCGGCAGGTAATGCCACAGGCGGTGGCCGCGCTCTTGCGCCTCCAACGCCATGGCAAAGGTGGAGTCGGCATCGATGTCGACGGTCTCGATCGGATCCATCTGGATGGCGACGTCAAGCTTCATTGGGGGAATCCACGGAAAAACGGTCGGGACAGGTCAGGTTTGGTCGGCCTTGAGCCGTTGCAGCAGGGTTGCGGTCCGATGGGCGTCCTGGCTGGACAGACCCAGGGTCAGCACGTGCTCCAAGGCCTTGATGGCGGCAGTGAGATTGCCAGTCTGTGCATTTAGGAGCCCAGCCTCGTGCCACAAGGAGGGTTCGTCGGGCGCCAGCAGCAGAAGATCCTCCAGAATCTGTAGCGCCGCACCATAACGCTCCGCCTTCACGTGCCGGATCTTGATGTTGCTTTGCAGGCGGATCAGCACGTCCCGGTCGCTGACGGGCGCGTAATGCGCTGGCTCCAACTCCGCCTCAATGCCCGCGACGGACTTCAACAGTTCGCGCAAATCCGTCGGCGTTCGAATGATGCCGCCGTTGAACGGGTCGAGAATGGCCCGCTCACCGGCGCGGTCGACGCGGATCAGGAAATGGCCGGGGAAATTGAGGCCCGAAAGGGTCCAGCCCTGCGACCGGCCGGCATGAAGGTAGAGGATCGCCAGGCTGACCGGCAGGCCCTTACGGCGATCGATCACCCGCATCAGGTTGGCGTTCTGCAAATCGTCGAACGACAAGAGGTCGCCCTGATAGCCGTAGCGCATGGCGATGACGCCCGACAGCGCGGAGGCGGCGGCGTCGACCGAGCCGTCGTCGCGGTTAGCTGCGACCTTTGATACCTCATCGCATAGCAGGGTGAGATGGTCGCGGTACCAGTCCAGACCGACCCTCGGACGGTCCAAGGCCGCAAACGCCAGCGCGAGCTCCACCAAGTTCAACTCGTGATCGGGCCGTTGCCCGGCACGCGCCAGCAGCGCCCTCGGACCATCGCTGATGGTTTGGCTGTTTTCCATTCCTTGCCTCGGTTGGCGGTGCCTTTTTGGGGGCTGGCACGCGCCTCGACCTTCCGGCCGCTTAACCTGTTCCTGGCCGCCAAGCATCCCGTATGTGCCGGGGCCAGCGCCAAGGCTGCACCACCACAACGTCAAAGCGCAAGCCACGATCTGCGATTGCATTGCCATAACGGCTCGCGGCGTATGTCGCGGCCCGCTCCAAACGCTCGCGCTGTCGCCTCGTCACGGCCTCCAGCGCCGCGTCCCCGCGCTTGCGGCGCTTGACCTCGACGATCACCAGAACGCCCCGATGCCGGGCCAGGATGTCGATCTCGCCGACGGGCGTTCGCAGACGGCGCTGAAGGATGCGATAGCGCTTCACGCGCAGCAGCCAGGCGACGAGCGTCTCGGCCCGGCGGCCCCGACGCTCGGCCTGCCGTCTGCCTTCCCGCGGCACTAGTCGGTCGCTTTGCTCAAGGCGATGGCGCGCTGATAGATGGTGCGGCGTGGCAGGCCGGTTTCGGCCGTGACCGCATCGACGGCGTCGCGCAGCGATTGGGTGGCGAGGGCCGCGCGCAGGCGGTCATCGACGTCATGATCGGCCGGCGCGGCATTCCGTTCCGGCGGACCGATAACCAGGACGATCTCGCCGCGCGGCGGCCCCTCCTCGCGCAACTGCGCGGCCAGTTCCGCCAGCGTGCCGGTCCTAACTTCTTCGAAGCGTTTGGTCAGTTCACGCGCAACTGCGGCCTGCCGACTGCCAAGCTGCTTCGCCGCTTCGTCAAGGCTGACCGCCAACCGGGCGGGGGTTTCGAACAGGACCAGGGTGGATGGCACGGCCGACAGCTCTTGATAGAAGGTCGCCCGCTGGCCGGCCTTGCTGGGCACGAAGCCGCCGAAAAAGAACCGGTCGGAGGGCAGCCCGCTGAGGCTTAGGGCCGCCAGAACCGCGCTTGCGCCGGGTACGGCCGTAACAGGTAGCTTTGCGTCGCCGGCGGCCCTGACCAGCTTGTAGCCGGGATCGGAGATCAGCGGCGTGCCGGCATCGGAGACCAGCGCAATCGCCTCGCCCTTTTCCAAACGCGCCAGCAGCGCCGGCCGCACGCGTACGGCATTGTGGTCATGATAGGCAACAAGCGGCGTACGGATGCCGTGGGCCGACAACAGCTTGGCCGTGACCCGCTTGTCCTCGCAGGCGATGGCATCGACGGACCGCAGCACGTCGAGCGCGCGCAAGCTGATATCGCCGAGGTTGCCAATAGGGGTGGCGACAAGATAAAGACCAACGGGCCGGGCCTGATCGCTCGCGAGACTTGTGTCCCGTCCATGATCTCGCGTGGCTGTCATGCTTTGGCCATCCTGTGCGGATGAGCTAGGGGTCGGTTTGTCGCGGCGGCGGGTCATGGAGGGGTTTTCGATGGCGGTATCTGCATGTGCAGTCTTGGGCCGACCGGTTCAACGGTCCAGGGCCGCGCGAACCGGGCGCACGACCAATTGGCGCCACCTTCTGTGGGGCCGCCTGATGGTGGCTTTTCTGGGAGCCATGCTCGCGGCCGCCTGCACGACACGAACAATCGTACCGAACGTCGGTGTCGTGGCGCAAGCGCCGGCCATCGGCGCGCAGGAACTGCCCAGGCCGCCAAGACCCGCGGTCGATCAGTTCGGCCGGCAAATCAGCCCGGATGCCGTCCGCGTCGGCATGCTGCTGCCGCTGACAGGTCCGACCGGTGAGTTGGGGCAGGCCATGCTCAACGCGGCCGAGATGGCCTTGCGCGACGCGGCCGGCCCGGACTTCGAGCTCATCCCCTTTGACACCGGCGGAACGGCAACGGGCGCGCGCCTGGCCGCCCAGAACGCGATCGGCCAGGGAACGGAGCTTATTCTCGGTCCGCTGTTCAGCAGTTCGGTCCGGCCGGCCGCCGAGGTAGCTGCCCCCTACGGCGTCAACCTGATCGCGTTCACCACCGACGCATCGGTCGCCGGCGGCAATGTGTATGTCATGGGCTTTCTGCCCTCGCAGCAGGTTGAACGGATCGTCGCCTATGGCGCCCAGCGGGGTGTCAACCGCTACGCCGTCCTGGCGCCCAACACGGCCTATGGCAACCTGATCGCCTCGACGATGAGCAGCGTGACCCCGCGCTATGGCGCGTCGGTCACCGTCAACCGCAGCTATCCGGCGGAGGCGCGGGACTATTCGCCCCAGGTTGAGTCGCTGGCCGCTTCGGCGGGGTCGTTCGACGCCATCATGCTGCCCGATGTCGGCCTGCGCCTGCGCCAAGTGGCGCCGCTGATCCCGTTCTATGGCATGCGCGACACCCAGATCGTCGGCACCGGCCAGTGGGACGGTGCCGGCGTGAACATCGAACCCGCGCTGCACGGCGCCTGGTATGCCGCGCCGTCGCCGGACCTGCGGGTTGCCTTCGACGCGCAGTATGAAGAGCGCTATGGCGGCCCACCCCCCCGGCTGGTCACGCTCGCCTATGATGGCGTGGCGCTGGCCGTGTCGTTGTCGCGCGGCGCGACAGCGGGCACGGCGCGCTTCGACAGCTTCGGCTTGACCAATCCGGACGGCTTTGTCGGGCTGGACGGTCCGTTCCGGTTCGACGTCAACGGCCTGTCGGAACGGGGCCTCGCCGTGCTTGAGGTCACAGAGGAAGGCCCGGTGGTTATCGATCCAGCGCCATCGAGCTTTGGTGGTTTTGGGCTTTAGCGGCTAACGCCACGTTGCCGGCCCTGGGCGGGGTCGGCGCGCGGACCAGCAGGTGTTCAAGGACGGCGTTCAAGCGTTGGCGGCCTTCCGTCGTCGCGGCCAGTCGCCGGTTGTCATTGAGCAGGAACCCCGCCTGCTTTAGCGCGTCGACGCGGTCGGTGTCGAGCGAGCGGTCCCACGGGCCACCGGTCTCCTGTTCGATCCGGTCGTGCGGAACGCCCTCGGCCAGCCGAAGGCCCATCATCATCAGCTCTTCGACCCGCTCGCGGATTGAGACGAAGGTTCGATCGTGCTCCGCGTTACCATTGCGCTCGACACGCTGCAGCCAGATCTCCGGCGCGCGATGGGTGCGGGTCGCCCATTTGGCGTCGCTGAGGGTCAGCCGGCCATGGGCGCCGGGGCCGACGCCGACATAGTCGCCATAGCGCCAACAGGTCAGGTTGTGCCGGCAGGCTTCGTCCGGACGTGCGTGGTTTGAGATCTCGTAGGCCGGCAGCCCGGCTGCCTGCGTCATCGCTTGGGTTTCTTCGAACAGAGCGGCCGACGTTGGCTCGTCGGGCAAGGCAAATTCTCCACGCGCGAACTCCGTGGCAAAGCGCGTACCCGGTTCGATCGTCAGCTGGTACAGCGACAGATGGCCGGCGGCCAGGGATAGCGCCTCTTGCAGCTCCTGCTGCCAGCCGGCAACGGTCTGGCCGGGGCGGGCGTAGATAAGATCGAAGGAGAAGCGCTGGAAATGCCGCGCCGCAAGCTCGATCGCACCGCGCGCCTCGGCGACGCTGTGCTGGCGCCCCAGGAACCTCAGATCGTCGTCGTTGAACGCCTGAACGCCGACCGAAGCCCGGTTGACGCCTGCCAGCCGAAAGTCCGCAAAGGCACCGGCCTCGACCGATGTCGGATTGGCCTCCAGGGTGATCTCGACGTCATCGTCGACGGCCCAGCGATGCGCGACCCGGTCGATCACGGCGCCCGCCAGCGGCGGCGGCATCAGGGACGGCGTACCGCCGCCGAAGAAGATGGACGTGACCAGCCGGTCCGAGGTTTCGGCCGCGAAATGGTCAAGCTCGGCCAACAGCGCGTGCTGCCAACGGTCGGTATCCACCGCGGAACGGACGTGCGAGTTGAAGTCGCAATAGGGGCATTTCGACTGGCAGAACGGCCAGTGCACATAGATGCCGAAGCCCGGCGTATCCGTCCCGCGACCGCCGGTCATGAAAAGCAGCGCGCCAGCAGCTTGGCGAAGGCATCCGCCCGGTGGCTGATGGCATGCTTTTCGTCCGGGTCCATCTCGCCATACGTGACCGCGTGCCCATCGGGAACGAAGATCGGGTCGTAGCCGAACCCGTTGGAGCCGCGCGGGGGCCAGACCAGGGTGCCATCGGCGCGGCCTTCGACTGTTTCGGTATGACCGTCGGGCCAGGCCAGGCTCAACGCGCAGACGAAATGCGCGCCTCGATCGGTTGTTTGCCCCAGCGCCTCATTGACCCGGCGCATGGCGTACTCGAAGTCGCGGACGCCGTCGTCGCGCTCCGCCCAGCGGGCGGAGTAGATGCCCGGTGCGCCGTCCAGGGCCGAGACCGCGAGCCCACTGTCATCGGCCAGCGCGGGCAGGCCCGTCGCCCGCGTGGCGGTCAGGGCCTTCAGCTCGGCGTTGGCACGAAACGTATCGCCGGTTTCCTCCGGGTCGGTCAGGCTGCGGTCGGCCGCCGATGGAAACGAGGCGACATGGTCGCGTAGCAGATCGGCGATTTCGCGGATCTTGCCCCGGTTGTGGCTGGCGATCAGTAAGGTGTCGCCGCTAAAGCGTCTGGTCATGGTCATCATCATCTGTCGACGGCATAGGTAATCGCGCCGTGGCGGATTGGGAAGCCCGCTGCTAAGTTCGGTGCACGATATCGACTTCCAACACTTAGCGTATCATTGGAGAAGGCAATGAAGGTTGCGTTCCTGGGCCTTGGCGTGATGGGGGGGCCGATGGCCGGCCATCTGGCGACCGCCGGCCATTCGGTCACCGTCTATAACCGCAGCGCCGCCAAGGCCGAGGGCTGGGTCGCCAAACATGGCGGTGCCGCCCAGCCAACGCCGGCCGAGGCAGCCAAGGGCGCGGAGATCGTCTTCGCCTGCGTCGGCAATGACGATGATCTACGGTCGGTCGTTTTGGGCGATACGGGGGCCTTCGCCGGCATGACCGAGGGGACGATCTTCGTCGATCACACGACCGCCAGCGCGAACGTGGCGCGCGAGCTGGGCGAGATCGGCGGCGAAAAGGGCATCGGCTTCATCGACGCCCCGGTTTCCGGCGGTCAGGCGGGCGCGGAAAACGGCATCCTGACGGTAATGTGCGGCGGTGGCCAGCAGGACTTCGCCCGTGCCCAACCGGTGATTGATTGCTTCGCCCGGTCCTGCGTTCTGCTAGGTCCCGTCGGGTCCGGGCAGTTGACCAAGATGGTCAACCAGATCTGCATCGCCGGCTTGGTTCAGGGCCTGGCGGAGGCGCTGAATTTCGCCCAGAAGGCCGGGTTGGACGGGGCCAAGGTGGTCGACGTGATCTCCAAGGGCGCGGCCCAGTCCTGGCAGATGGAAAACCGGGCGCTGACCATGCTGGACGGCAAGTTCGACTTCGGCTTCGCCGTCGACTGGATGCGCAAGGATCTGTCGATCGTCATCGACGAGGCGCGCGGCAACGGCGCCCGCGTGCCGGTCACCGCGCTGGTCGACCAGTTCTATGCCGAAATCCAGGCCAAGGGCGGCAACCGGTGGGATACGTCCAGCCTGATCGACAATCTGCGCGACTGATCGTCAGGTGACCGTCAGGTCAGCGCCGCCTTCTGGGCGTCGACCAGTTCGGCGACGCCCTTTTCCGCCAGGCCCATCAAGGCGTCGAACTGGCCGCGGCTGAACGGCTCCTGCTCCGCCGTGCCCTGCACCTCGACGATGCCGCCCGCGCCGGTCAGCACGAAATTGGCATCGGCCTGGGCGGAGGAATCCTCCGCATAGTCGAGGTCGAGCACCGCGTGGCCCTGGTAAAGCCCGCACGAAATGGCGGCGACATGGTCCGTCAGCGGCCAGTTCTTCAGGGCCCGGATCTCGCGCAGATGCTTGCAGGCGAGGGCCAGTGCGACGAAACCGCCGGTGATCGCGGCGGTCCGGGTGCCGCCATCGGCCTGGACCACATCGCAGTCCACCTTGATCTGGATCTCGCCCAGCGCGGTCAGATCGGTGACCGCGCGCAGCGATCGGCCGATCAGGCGCTGGATTTCTTGGGTGCGGCCGGACTGCTTGCCGCGCGCCGCCTCGCGGTCCGTGCGCTGGTCGGTGGCGCGCGGCAGCATGCCGTATTCCGCCGTCACCCAGCCGCGCCCGGCGCCGCGCAACCAGGGCGGCACCCGCTCTTCCACCGAGGCCGTGCACAGCACATGGGTGTCGCCGAATCGCGTCAGGCAGGACCCCTCGGCATATTTGTTCACCCCGATTTCAAGCGAAACCGGGCGCAACTGATCGTGCGCGCGGCCGGATGGGCGCGTCATGGCGGTCTCCAAAAATGGCTCTTAAGGTTTTGCAACGGTTTGGCGGCGCACGCTATCCTGACACGGTGATCGGGTCCAGGCCGGATCGGCGCTATTTGGTGCGCCGTTGATCGGTCGGGCGATGATCCCCAAATTCTGGGGCCAGGAGAAGACATGGCTTTGACCCCACCGGAGATGACCCAACGAGAAAGCCTTTTGGGGCTGACCGAACGATCGCGCGAAATCTTTCGCCTGATCGTGGAGTCGTATGTCGAAAGCGGCGAACCGATCGGCAGCCGAAACCTTTCGCGCCGCCTGGGCATGGAGCTGTCGCCGGCAACCGTGCGTAACGTCATGGCCGATCTGGAAGAGATGGGCCTGTTGCGCGCGCCGCACACATCGGCCGGTCGGCTGCCCACCGAACTGGGGCTGCGTCTGTTCGTCGAGGGCCTGTTGCAGGTCGGCGACCTGACCGAGGACGAGCGGGAGACCATTTCGGTCCAATGCTCCGCCGTGGGCCGCACGGTTCCCGAAATGCTGGAGGAGGCGACCTCAACACTGGCGGGCCTGTCGGAATGCGCCGGCCTCGTCGTCGCGCCAAAGGCCGATCGGCCCTTGCGCCATATTGAGTTCGTCGATCTGGCGCCGGGCCGGGCTCTGGTCATCACGGTCACGGATGACGGCGTCGTCGAAAACCGCGTGCTGGACCTGCCGCTGGGCGTGCCCTTGTCGTCGCTGGTCGAGGCGTCGAACTTTCTGAACGCCAGGATCGCGGGCAAGACGCTGGTCGAGCTGCGCGAGGACATTCAGGCCGAGATCGAGAAGCATCGGGGCGAGCTGGATGCGCTGACCGCGCGCGTGGTCGAGGCCGGCCTCGCCGTGCCGTCCGGCGACAATATCGGCCGGCCCGGCGGCACGCTGATCGTGCGTGGTCAGGGCCAGTTGCTGAACAACATCACCGGGCTGGAGGATCTGGAGCGCATTCGCGGCCTGTTCGACGCGCTGGAGGCCAAGGAGGTCATGCTGCGCATGCTGGACGCGACCAGCGGCGCCGAGGGCGTCCAGATCTTCATCGGCGCGGAGAACGACATGTTTCACCATGCCGGTTGCTCTTTGGTCATTGCGCCCTATAAGGATCGCCGAGAACAGATATTGGGCGCCATAGGCGTCATCGGGCCGACGCGCCTGAACTATGCGAGAATAATCCCCATGGTCGACTACACGGCACGCCTGGTCGGCCGCCTGCTTTGGAACAAGGACGACGATCGAGCCGCATGACCGAGAACGATCCCAAGACCAACAAGACCGAAACGCCGGAGGCGGAGCCGGCGCCGGACGCTCAATCGCCGTTCGAAGACCTGCAAGATGGCCTTGAAGATCCGGCGGAACCCTCCGTCGAGGATGATCTGCGCGCTGCGTTGGCTGAAAACGAGAAGCTGCGCGATCAGCTGCTGCGCACCTTGGCCGACGCGGAAAACACCCGTCGACGGGCTGAGCGCGATCGCGACGAGGCAACAAAGTATGGCATTTCCAAGTTTGCCAAGGATTTGCTGACCGTCGCGGACAATCTTCGCCGCGCGCTGGAGGCGGTGGCCCAGACGGCCGACGCCGCTGACGCCCTGAAAGCCCTGGCCGAGGGCGTCGCCGCGACCGAGCGGGAGATGCTCGCCGTGTTCGAGCGTAACGGTCTGGAAAAAATCGACCCGGCCGACGAGCCGTTTGACCCGAACGTTCATCAGGCGATGTTCGAAATGCCGGGTACGGACAAGCCGGCGGGCACGGTCGTCCAGGTTATGGCGCCGGGCTATCAGCTGCATGGCCGGCTGTTGCGGCCGGCGATGGTCGGCGTCGCCAAGGGCGAGGTCGACAAGCAGGCGGCGACCGAGGGCTAAGGCTGCGGCGTCTCCGCTCCCGGCGTTGCCGTATAGAGATAGACGCTGGCCGGCGGCACGTTGCGGGGCACCTTCTCCGCCCTGACCGCGGTCAGCCTAAGCGCATCGAGAACGGACTGGCGCACCGGCGATTTCGGGCCGTAGGTGAACTGCACGAAGACGCCGTCGTCGCCCATGGCCTTGAACGCGCCGCCCATGATGGCGGTCTGAATCTCGTCGTTCATGGTCAGGATCGGCAATCCGGAAACCACGGCCTTGACCGGGTTGGCACCGGCGTCTTCGGCGATCTGGTGGATATCGCGGGCATCGCCCAACACGACCCTGCTGGACGGAAACCGTCTGGTCAGCAGATCGAACAGGGTCTTCTCCCGCTCGATGATGACCAGATCGTCGGCCGGCAACCCGGCATTGATCATCGCAGCGGTGAAGACCCCGGTGCCGCCGCCCAGTTCGACGACGCTGCCCGGCTTGTCCATCGGCACGCCGCGCACCATCGCCGCGGCCAAATGCTTGCCCGATGGCGTGATGTTGGCGATGCGCATCGGCCGCCGCAGCCACAAGAGGAAGAACAGCAGCCGGTCGAGGAACGGACGGGTTTTTGGCAGCGAGTTGGGGTCAGACATAAATGGCCAGGACTCAAAGGCGGCCTGCTTCTTAGCAGGCGCCGGCCGGGGTGAGAAGGCCGGCGCTATCTTCTGTAGGGCGCCTTCACCGTCAGCAGCAGCAGGGTGCCCAGGATGAAGAGGGCCAGGATGACCGTCATGCCGATGCGCTGGCTGTCGAAGGCCTCCGTCACGGTGGCGAACAGCAGCGGCCCGACAAAGGCGATCGATTTGCCGGTCAGGGCATAAAGCCCGAACATCTTCGTGACCTCTTCCTCGGGCGCCAGTCTCGCCAGCAGGGATCGGCTGGCCGCCTGGGCCGGCCCCACGAACAGACCCAGGCACAGCGCGAGCCCGATGAAGAAGCTCATATTGTCGACGATCAGCAAGGCCGTGCCGAAGCCCATCAGGCCGCAGAGCGCCGCCAGAATCGTCGTCTTCGACCCGATCCGGTCGTCGATGAAGCCGAAGAGGGCGGCACCGATGCCGGCGGTGACGTTCAGCCCGATGGCGAAGATCAGGACTTCTTCCAACGTCATCCCGATGGTGCCGGCGGCATAAAGGCCGCCGACGGCAAACAGGGTCGACAACCCGTCCCGGTAGAGCGCACTGGCGATCAGAAAGCGCAGGATCGATCCGCGATGGCGCAGGCTGCGGATCGTCGTCACCAGGTCGTGCAGGCCGCCGCGGATCGCCTTGCCGAACGCCATGGTCCGCGCCGGCCTGTCGGGCGTTCTGAGGAACAGGGGCAGCGCGAACAGGCCGAACCACAGGGCCACCATCGGCCCGGTCGCGCGCACGTTCGCGGCATCCTCGGTCGGCAGGCCCAACAGGCCAGGCGCGCCCGGCAGGCCGACAAGCAGGAACAGGACCACGGCCAGGCTGGCCAGCCCGCCCATATAACCCATGCCCCAGGACCAGCCGGAGACGCGACCGATCATCCCCGGCGGTGCCACGTCCGGCAGCATCGCGTTGTAGAACACGCCGGCAAGCTCGAACGCGACGCTGGCGATGACGACCAGGATCAGCGTGTAGGTGATGTAGCTCGTGTTCGGCTCGGCAAACCACAGCAACGCGGTCGGCAGGATGGTCAGCAGGACCAGCGCCGCCAGCCAGGGCTTTCGTCGCCCCAGCCGGTCGGCAAGCGATCCCAGAATCGGGGCCAGCACGGCAACGATGATGCCAGAAACGCCGATGGCGAAGCCCCAGGCGGCCGTGCCCCTGGTGACGTCGCCATAGATGCCTTCCATGAAGTAGACGCTGAAAACGAACGTGCCGATGACGGTATTGAAGGACGAGCTGGCCCAGTCATAGACCGCCCACGAGAAAACGCCGCCGACCCCGGCAGGCCGGGCGACTTGGCCCGTCATCGCTGTGCTGACTTGGTGCCGGGCGCCGGTCTTACGGTACCGGCGTCAGGCCGGCGGGCGTGGCCGCGAAGGTCAAGAGCATCGGGCCGTTGGCAGTGTTGGTTTCGACCGTCAGGGTGTTTTCCAGATAGCCGGTGATTTCCGAGCCGCGGCCCGGCAGATCGATTCGGGCGACGGGTTGAAACCCGCCGGGACCGCCAACGAAATAGGCCAGATACTCGCCCACGGGCAGGCCGAATTCCCCGACCAGCGCATAGATGGCGAACATGTCGTCATAGCCGTTGCCGGTCAGATCGACCGTCTGGGCCGTCACGCCGTAATTGGTGGTGCCCGTCTGTGCGGCGTGGGCCATGGCGTAGGTCGAGGCGACCACGATCGGGCTGTTCAGCCTTTGGGCCGAAGCCGGTGCTAAGGAGAAGGCCGCCAGGACCAGGATGGCGACCAGCATGCGTACACTTTGCGTCATCGTTTATCTCCTTGTCTTCGCCACCGCCGCACGATCGGGACGCCTAACCGCCCATCAGACCGCGCAGGCGCCGGTTGGCAACCGCCAGCATCGATACATCAACATGATCCATTGCCCGCAATTCGGCAATCAGTTGATCGATGCGGTCGATCGGCGCACGCCGTCTTTTCAGCCAGCCGTTGACCTTGCCGTCGGCCTTGGCGGACTTGCGGCCGTCGTTCAGCGCGGCCACGGTCAAGTCGGCCTGCAGGGCAAAGAGATCGTCGATGATCGCGGCCGTGGCCTGTTTCTGCCAGTGATTGCCCAGCGGCATGCGCGTCGCGCTGTCGCGCAGCCACGAGAGGCCCAGCCGGTCGCCCAGCTTGAAGTAAGCCGGCGCCACGGATTTCACCGGCGCCTCGATGGTGTCGGCGATGCGGATCAAATCCAGGCCGGCGGCCATGACGTTCAACGAGGCCACGGTCTTGGCCAGCACCTTGGGCACGCCCCGTTCGGTATAGGTCGCCACCCGGTCCTTCAAGACGGCGCGCGCGCGGTCATGGATCAAGGCATCCTGGTGCTCCCTCAACAGGGCGACGCCAGGCTTGAAATGCTCGACCTGGCGGCCGACCACGAGGTCATGGCCGACATGGCGCAGGACCCACGCCGTGGCGCGTTCGATCAGTCGACGGCTGGCAAGGACCATGCGGGTCTGGGTTTCGGCGTCGACCTTGTTGTCCAAAGCCTCGATCTGCTGCCATAGCTGGCGCAGGTCAAAGCTGTCGCGCACGATCAGATAGGCGCGTGCGATGTCGGCCGAGCCCATGCCGGTGCCGTCGCTGGTTTCCGAGACGAAGGTCGGCCCGGTTCGGTTGACGATCGAATTGGTGATCGAGGTGGCGATCAGATCCCGGCGCAAACGATGGGTTTCGATCACCGGCCGGTAGGTGTCGCGCAGGGGTTCGGGGAAATAGGCCACCAGGTCCTGGACCAGCCCGTCATCGTCGGGCAGCGAGCTTTCGATGATGTCGTCGTAGACCGAGATCTTGGCGTAGGACAGCAGCACCGCCAGTTCCGGCCGGGTCAGGCCCTGGCGGCGGCCCAGCCGCTCCGTCAGGACATCGTCGCTGGGCAACAGCTCGACCTCGCGGTTCAGCCGGCCTTGCTTCTCCAAGGCGCGCATCAGCCGCGCATGCTGATCCAACAGCTCCGGCGCCTCCGCCGTGACCATGGTCAGGGCCTGGGTTTGCAGGTAATTGTCGCGCAGGACCAGGCTGGCGACCTCGTCGGTCATCGATTCGAGAAGCTGGTTGCGCTGCTTGGCGGTCATGTCGCCGTTCGCGACCACCCGGCCCAGCAGGATCTTGATGTTCACCTCGTGGTCGGAACAGTCGACGCCGGCGGAGTTGTCGATGAAATCGGTGTTCAGCTTGACGCCCTGATGGGCCGCCTCGATACGGCCGAGCTGCGTCACGCCCAGGTTGGCCCCCTCGCCGATCACCCGGGCCCGCACTTGGTCGCCGTTGACGCGTAGCGTGTCGTTGGCCTTGTCGCCGACCTCGCCATGGCTCTCGCTGGTCGCCTTGACATAGGTGCCGATGCCGCCGAACCACATCAGATCGACCGGCGCCTGCAACAAGGCGTGCAGGAACTCGTTGGGCGTCATCTGGTCCTGATCGATGGCAAAGACGTCGCGCATCTCCGCCGTCAGGGCGATGGACTTGGCCTTGCGATCGAAAACGCCGCCGCCCTTGGAGATCAGCTTGGCGTCATACTGGTCCCAGGATCCGCGCCCCAGTTCGAACAGCCGCTTGCGCTCGGCAAAGCTCTTAGCCGGGTCCGGGTTCGGGTCGACGAAGATGTGCAGATGGTTGAAGGCCGCGCGCAGCCTGATCTGGTTGGACAGCAGCATGCCGTTGCCGAACACGTCCCCGGACATGTCGCCGACGCCGATGACCGTGAAGGGATGCGCCTGGGTGTTCAGCCCCAATTCGCGGAAATGGCGCTTGACCGATTCCCACGCGCCACGGGCGGTGATGCCCATCTTCTTGTGGTCGTAGCCCTCAGACCCGCCCGACGCGAAGGCGTCGTCCAGCCAGAAGCCGTAATCGCCCGAGATCCCGTTGGCGATGTCTGAGAAGGTGGCCGTGCCCTTGTCCGCGGCGACGACCAGATACGGGTCATCGTCATCGCGGCGGATCACGGATGGCGGGTGGATGATGGCATCGCCGTCGAGATTGTCGGTGATGTCCAACAGGCCCCGCATCAGCGTCTTGTAGGCCTCGATCCCCTCCGCCTGCAGGGCTTCCCGACCGGCGGCGGGCGGCGGCGGGCGCTTGACCACGAACCCGCCCTTTGACCCCACCGGCACGATGACGGCGTTCTTCACCATCTGGGCCTTCATCAGCCCTAGAATCTCGGTTCTGAAATCCTCGCGCCGGTCGGACCAGCGGATGCCACCTCGCGCAACCTTGCCGCCGCGCAGATGGACCCCTTCCATGCGTGCGGAATAGACGAAGACCTCGACCATCGGCCGGGGCAGCGGCAGGCCCTCGATCTGCTGGCTGTCCAGCTTGAACGAGATGTAGGGTTTGATGCCGCCATCCTCGGCGGGCTGGTAGAAATTGGTTCTCAGCGTCGCCTGCACCAGATTGACGAAGCGCCGCAAAATCCGGTCTTCGTCCAGGTTCGAGACGTCATCCAGCATGCGGTTGAACCGGTCGACGATCTGTTCGGCCTTGGTCGTCCGGTCGGTCTCGTCAGGATCGAACTCTGTCTCGAACAGCTCGACGATCAGTCGGGTCGCGTCGGGATGGGCGGCCAGCGTGTCTTCAAGGGCCGACTGGCTGAACTGGATCTGGGCCTGTCGGAGATACTTGCCATAGGCGCGCAGCAGCATCACCTGCCGGCCGGTCAGCTCGGCGCCGATGACCAGGCGGTTGAAACCGTCATCCTCCAGGTCGCCTCGCCAGACACGCAGCAACGCGTCCTGAAACGACGTCTTGATCGGGGCGATGTCGATGGACGTCGCATCCGCCGTTTCCATGATGAAATCATGGATCCAGACCGAGTCCCCCAAGTCATGCAGCACGACCTTGTAGGGATTCTCGGCGATCACCTTCAAACCCATATTCTCCAGGATCGGCAGGACATCCGACAACGGAATGGGCTGGCCCTTGTGATAGAGCTTCAGGCGCACCTGGTGGTCGGCGGCCTCGATCGGCCGGTAGAGGTTCAGGCACAGAGCGTCGTTGTCGACCACGGTCTCGATCCGATCGATGTCGAAGATCGAAGCCTGGGGAATCGTGTTTTCCTGATAGGCGACCGGGAACGCCTCGCGGTAGCGGCGGGTGAGGACCAGCCCCGTCTCCTCGCCCTTGGCGTCGATCAGCGCGTCTTGCAGATGGTCCGACCATCTGCGCGCCGCGTCGACCAGTGCGCGTTCGATCTCGCCCGTGTCGTAATCGGGCAGTTCTCTGGGGTTGGTCTTGATCAGGAACTGAACGCGCGCGTGAACCCCTTCGGATAGCTGGGTGAAGAAGGCCAGCGTGCTGCCGCTGAACGATTTTTCCAGGATCGCCTGGATGCGGCGCCGCAAATCCGTGTCGTAGTGGTCGCGGGGCACATAGACCAGGCAGGACATGAACCGGTTGAACGGGTCCTTGCGGACGAACAGGGCCGTGCGCTGACGTTCCTGCAGGGCCAGGATGCCCAGCGCGATCTTCAGCAGCTCCTCATCGCTGATCTGAAACAGTTCGTCGCGGGGATAGGTGTCGAGAATGTTGGTGAGCGCCTTGCCGTCATGGCCGCTGGGGTTGATCCGCGCCAATTGCAGGCAGCGCGCCACCTTCTGCCGCAGGTAGGGGATATCGCGCGCGCTGCGATTATAGGCGACGGAGGTGAACAGCCCGGCGAAGACGCGCTCGCCGGCCACCCGACCGCGCTCGTCGAACAGGCGCAGCACAATGACGTCCATCTGAACCGATCGGTGGACGGTCGACTTCATGCTGGCCTTGTTGACCATCAGCAGGTGATGTTCGCGCATGTAGGTCACGATTTCGTCGGGCAGCACCGTCATGTCGTGGCGCAGGCCCTCGAAGATCTTGACCTTCGGGTCACGCAGAATGCCGAGGCCGCTTTGCGGCTCGACATGGATGCCAAGCCCCTGGTCGGTTTCCTCAAGGCGGTAGGTTCTGGCGCCCAGGAAGGTGAAATGGTCGTCCTCCAGCCATTTCAGAAACTCGATGACCTCTTCGACATTCTCGTCTTCCACCGGCGGCGGGCTGGCTGATAGGTCCGCGATGAACTGGCTGAGCGATTCCCGCATCGGCCGCCAGTCATCGACGGCGGCGCGAACGTCCGCCAGCGTGGCGCAGAGGGTTCGGTCGATCTCGGCCAGCCGGTCCGGGTGGGTCTCCTCGTCGACCTCGATATGCATGAAGCTCTCGGTCTGGCCGTCGCCCTTCTCATGGTCGATGGAACTGACGTCCGTGACGGTGCCCGACGGGTCGCGATTGACCCGAACCACCGGATGAATGACCAGATGCACCGAATATCCCAGCGTGTTCAGCGCGCTGGTGACCGAGTCGACCAGGAACGGCATGTCGTCGTTGACGATCTCGATCACCGTGTGGCCGGTGTGCCAGCCATTGGCCTCGTAGGTCGGATTGAAGACACGAACCTTGGCTTCGCCCGGCACGCGTTTCTTGCCGAAATGCCACAGCCCGAGGGCGGCGCCGTAAAGATCGTCAATCTCGCGGTTGTGGAGATCGTCGACCGGAACATGCCGATAGAACTCGCGGGCAAAGCAGTCGGCCGTCGCTGCCGCCTTCTTGCCAAGCTTTTGGGCGATCCTGTCGGCGACCTTGTCGATGATCTCGACTTTGTAGGGGTCGATCCAGCCTGTCATCGCGTTCGATCCTCCCTCGATGGTTGCGCCGCTTGCCGGCGTCCAACGGTGTTTCATCTAGGCTAGCGCGGTTTTCCGTGACTGCCAAAACCTAGGTGTCGACCGGTTTCGGGGCAGTCGAGCGTGATTGATACCGGTCCGGTCGTTCGTCATTGGGGGTGTTCATGGTCAAGGTTCCGTCTAAACTCGCGCAAACCAACGCGACCCACCGTCAGACCGTTTGACCTTTGCCGACCGATAACAAGAAATTCGCCGATCTGGGGTGGCCCAAGACCGTCTGGGCAATCGGCGCGGTGCATGGCGAGGTCGACAGGCTGGCGGCGCTGCACGACTTTATCCTGCCCAGGTTTCAGCTTGGCGATCGCCTGGTCTATCTGGGCAACACAATAGGCCGGGGCCCGGCCCCCTTGGCGACCATCGACGAAATCCTGTCCTTTCGCCGCCGCATGCTCAGCCAGGCGGGCATGCTGGTCAGCGACATCGTCTTTCTGCGCGGCGCCCAGGAAGAGATGTGGCAGAAGCTGCTGCAGCTTCAGTTCGCGCCCAACCCGCAGGAAGTGCTGCGCTGGATGCTGGGCCAGGGGGTTGACAAGACGCTCGAAGCCTACGGCGGAAAACCTGAAGAGGGTCTGGCCGCCGCGCGCGAGGGCGCGCTGCAACTCACAAGATGGACCAACCGGCTGCGGGAATCGATCCGCCGCGCACCCGGTCACAGCGCCCTGTTCACGGTGCTGAAGCGGGCCGCCTACACTACGCCGAACGCGCGCGACGCCGAAGCGCCCATGCTGTTGGTCAGCGCCGGCATCGACATCAACCGCCCCCTGGCCACCCAGGGCGACAGCTTTTGGTGGGGGGCGTCGGATTTCGACAAGATCAACGGCGGATATGAGAACTTCACTTGCCTGGTGCGCGGTTTGTCGGAAAACGGACGCGACGTTCAGGCCTCGGAACACACGATCAGCCTGGACGGCGGTGCCGCCCGTGGCGGCTGCATCGCCGCCGCCCAGTTGACGGCGAGCGGCGGGGTCATCGACCTGTTCGAGATTTGATACTGCCGGCGAAAACCCCGCGTTCTCAGACCGTTTAGCCACGTTTCACGGGCCGATTCAAAATCGATATTGAACGCCGTCCGCAGCGGTGATCCGCGTCACTGCACATCCCGTATATTTGTCGGAGAGCTAAGTCGGGCGGACGGTCTTTTGCCTCGCCCTGCACGGCCATTCGCAGCGGGAAAAGGATTACGATGGCGTACATTGACGATCCGCAGACCCAACGGGCAAATCTCGATTACATCAGGGCGTCGATGCGCGAACCGCTGCTGACCCGCAGCCGCGAGTTCGAACTGGCGCGAAAATGGCGAGATAGCGGCGACCAGGATGCCTTGCACGAGCTGGTGCGATCCTACACCCGCCTGGTCATCAGCACGGCGACGAAGTATCGGAATTACGGCCTGCCCATGGGCGACCTGGTCCAGGAAGGCAATGTCGGACTGATGCAGGCCGCCGCGCGCTTCGAAGCGGAGCGGGACGTCCGGTTTTCAACCTACGCGTCCTGGTGGATCCGCTCCGCCATGCAAGACTATGTGCTGCGCAACTGGTCGATCGTGCGAACCGGCACGACGGCTGCCCAGAAATCGCTGTTCTTCAACCTGCGGCGGCTGCGCGCCAAGATCGAGGACCCGTCGTCGGCGTCACTCAGCCATGAAGGCCGCCAGCGTATCGCGACGGAACTGCGTGTCGAGATGCGCGACGTCGAATCGATGGAAATGCGCATGTCCGGCAGCGATCAATCGCTGAACACGCCGATCGCGGACAGCAGCGAAGACAGCTGGCAGGACTTTCTGCCTGACCAGCGGCCAAGCCCCGAGGACGTGGTCATCGGGATGCGCGATGCCGATTCCCGGTCCCGCTGGCTGGCCGAGGCGATCGGTGAGTTGAGCCCGCGCGAACAGAAGATCATCCGCCAAAGGCGGCTGGTCGACGATGGTGCGACGCTGGAACAGCTGGGCCGCGAACTTGGCGTCAGCAAGGAACGCGTGCGCCAATTGGAACATCGGGCCTTGACGAAGCTGAAGGCGTCAATACAACGGCGCGTCGATCAACCCGACGAACTGTTCGTCGAAGCTTAATTCCCCCCAATTGGGCTTCGATCGGCGGTGGGGCCATCCGGCAACGGGTGGCCCCACTGTTCTTTGCGGATCTTAGTCTTCGCGAACCTTAGCCGGCTTCCGCGACCCGACCGACCAGGTCGGTCATGGCGTCGGCGCTATGCGTCGGGTACAGCGGCGGTCTGGCCGGGTAAGGCGGGTTGAAGGGCGCGCTCGGGGCCTCCATGAACACCGGCGAATGCCAGGGGCTGTAAGACCGGCGTGCGGGCAGGCTTGCCGGTATCACCGGCACGCTGCCGGACGGCTCCATCCGCGTCCATACCATCCGTGGACCCGATGCCGGCACAGCGGCAGGCTGTACCACAACGGGTGGCCTGGCACCGGCCGTGTAGGTTACGGGCGTAACGGTCTGAACCGACGTCTCGCCAGGTGTCATGTACAGGTCGGTGATGGAGGTTGGGCCACCAGCGGTCGGTCGGCTGACCACCGGGGTGACTGTTGCCACAACCGGTCTGGTGACAACCGGCGAGGCGACCGGCGCCCTCGCGACCACGGTGGAGGGCTGGGCAGAGACCGCCGTTTCATCGACCCATGGCGCGGACGCGACCACGGCGGTCACGCCGGAAACCGGCGCCGCCTCTCGGCGGACCCCATTGGGAAAGCGGCCGGTAATCCGTGGCCCGATCATCGCCACATAGCGGATGGTCTCGTCCGGCAGCGGCCGGCCTTCCTCAAGGAACTGCTGATAGCGCCCGGGCCCGGCATTGTAGGCATAAAGGAACCCGGGCGAACCGAACTCCTCATACATCTCACGGATATAGGCGGTGCCGGCCATGATGTTCATGGCGGGATCGTGCGGGTTGCGGCCCAGATTGTAACGGTTGGTCAGATAGTCCCAGGTGCCGGGCATCACCTGCATCAGGCCCATGGCGCCGGCATGGCTGGTGGTCAGGCTGCCGTTGAGGTGGGTCTGGCCGCGGCTTTCCACCCACATGACCTCACGGATCCAGGTCTCCGGCACGTCGAACCGTTCCGACGCGGCGGCGATGTGGCTCGCCCATGGGTCACTGGGGTTGAAGGTGCGTTGTTCCGGAGGTGTCGACGCGCAGGCGGCCAGCGCCAGAGGGCCGGCCAGGAGGAGAAAGCGTGACAGCAGACGCGACAACAGCGTGGAAAGGCGTGACATCCTCTCCCCCATTTGGCAATCGTTTCAATCGGATAGACAGATACCCTAAAAGGTCACTGCAACCAAGAGAATACCGACATGGTGACGACGGGTCGCGTCGGCAGGCTGCATCTAGGGTCCGGCAACCCAACAAACCACAAGATACATGGTTTTCAGACGGTTAGGAACCGCTAACAGCCGTCGGCGCCGCAGTAGGTAATCGAATCAAAAAACCGTGTCCAGGCCGATGCCGCGCCGTCGCCACCGGTCGGGTCGTCATCGGCGCCTTCCGCGCCCTGCCACACCCGGGTGACCATATGCAGGTCCTGGTCGCCCGACAGAACCAGCGCCCGGCTGACTTCGATCAGGCCGGTTTCGCCCCCGTCTTCGGTTTGCGGACGACAGACGATGCTGGCGATCGCCAATGGCCGGCCGTTGCGCGCCGGCGGCGTGGCCAGATCCGCGTCTTCCGGGGCGCAGGTTTCCGGCAGGCCCTGCAGCATGCGCGTCGCGACCTCCGACGGGACCTGGTCGGCGATGCCGTAGAAGCGCTGCACGCCGATCTGGTCCTCGCTGGGGTTTATCGCCGAGAGGTAAACCGTCAGCCGGCCCGTCGGCGGCGTGTCGGTGCCGGCCGGCGCCCAGTCGTCCGGAATCGGCACGATCAGCCGCTCTTCCGGCTCCCAGTCCTGGGCCTGGATCGACGAAAACAGTCCGCCGATGACCACTAGGATGGCCGCCAGGCTCAGAAGACTGGATCTGGTCATCATCGGTCGCCGCGTCGGCCGCAAATCAGGCCGCTTCCTTCATCATCCCGCGCAGGACGTAGTGCAGAATGCCGCCATTCTTGTAGTAGTCGAGCTCGTCCAGCGTATCGATGCGGCACAGCAGCGAGACCTGTTGTGATGACCCGTCCTTGCGATGGATCGTCATGGTCAAACTGGCACGCGGCGCCAGCCCGTCCTCGATGCCGTCAATGTCGAACGTCTCGCTGCCGTCCAGGCCCAGCGCTCCGCGCGTCGTGCCCTCGGTGAATTGCAGCGGCAGAACGCCCATGCCGACCAGGTTGGACCGGTGGATGCGCTCAAAGCTCTCGGCGATCACCGCCTTCACGCCCAGCAGCAAGGTGCCCTTGGCGGCCCAGTCGCGGGACGAACCAGTGCCGTATTCCTTGCCGGCCACCACGACCAGCGGCACGCCTTCCTGTTGATAGCGCATGGCCGCGTCGTAGATCGGCATCACGTCGCCAGACGGTACGTGCCGGGTGAATCCGCCCTCGGTGCCGGGCGCGAGCTCGTTGCGGATGCGGATGTTGGCGAAGGTGCCGCGCATCAGCACCTCGTGATTGCCGCGCCTGGAACCGTAGGAGTTGAACTCGCGCGGCGGCACCTGGCGTTCGGTCAGATAGGTTCCCGCCGGGCTGTCCGCCTTGATCGCGCCGGCCGGGGAAATGTGGTCGGTGGTGACGCTGTCGGCCAGCTTGGCCAGCGCCCGCGCGCCCCTGATGTCGCTGATGGGCGACGGCTCCGGCTGCATGTCCTCGAAGAAGGGCGGCTGTTTGACATAGGTCGACACCGGGTTCCATTCGTAGACCTCGCCGCCGGAGGTCTCGACCGCCTGCCATTCCGGCGTGCCCTCGAAGACGTTGGCGTAGCGTTTGCGGAACATCTCCGGCGTCAGGCCGCTGTCCATGACCGAAGCGACCTCTTCGTTCGTGGGCCAGATGTCGCGCAGATAGACGGGGGCGCCGTCGAAGTCTTCGCCAAGCGGATCGTTGATCAGATCAAGCTTCATGGAGCCGGCGATGGCGTACGCCACCACCAGCGGCGGTGAGGCCAGATAGTTGGCCCGAACGTCCGGATTGACCCGGCCCTCGAAGTTGCGGTTGCCCGACAAGACCGAACAGGCGACCAGATCGCCCGCGCTGATCGCCGCGCTGATCTCCGTTGGCAGCGGCCCGGAATTGCCGATGCAGGTCGTGCAGCCATAGCCGACCAGGTTGAAGCCCATCGCGTCGAGATCGTCCTGCAGCTCCGACTTCTCCAAGTAATCGGACACGACCTGACTGCCGGGGGCCAGCGAGGTCTTGACCCAGGGCTTTACCGTCAGGCCCTTCGCGCGCGCGTTGCGGGCCAGCAGCCCGGCCGCGATCATGACCGAAGGGTTGGAGGTGTTGGTGCAGCTCGTGATCGCCGCGATCACCACCGACCCATGGTCGACCGAGAAATCGGCGCCCGCGACCGGCGTCTTGTTGGACAGGGGATCGTTGGCCAACTCGCCTTCCGACGGGCCGCCGCCCTCCGCCTCCCAATCGCCGGCCTGGCCGACGGGATCGACGTCCAGTTCGCTGGCCAGATGGCTTTCGAAGGCACTTGCGGCCTGCGACAGGGGCACGCGGTCCTGGGGCCGCTTCGGGCCCGCCAGCGACGGTTCGACATCGCCCAGATCCAAGGCCAGCGTGTCGGTGAACAGGGGGTCCGGGCTGTCCGCGTCGCGCCACATGCCCTGCGCCTTGGCGTAGGCCTCGACCAGGGCGACGCGGTGCGGGTCGCGGCCGGTGAAGGTCAGATAGCGCAGCGTTTCCTTATCGATCGGGAAGAAGCCGCAGGTCGCGCCGTATTCCGGTGCCATGTTGGCGATGGTCGCGCGGTCGGCCAGGCTCATCTCGTCCAGGCCGGGGCCGTAGAACTCGACGAATTTGCCGACCACGCCCTTGGCGCGCAGCATTTCTGTGACCGTCAGCACCAGGTCCGTGGCCGTCGTGCCTTCCTTGGGCCGGCCGGTCAGCTTGAAGCCGATGACCTCGGGGATCAGCATCGAAATCGGCTGGCCCAGCATGGCCGCCTCGGCCTCGATGCCGCCGACGCCCCAGCCGAGCACGGCCAGGCCGTTGATCATGGTGGTGTGGCTGTCGGTGCCGACCAATGTGTCGGGATAAGCCACGGTCGGCTTTCCGTCCTTGGACTCGTCGGTGTCCAGCCAGACGGTCTGGCCCAGATATTCCAGATTGACCTGGTGGCAGATGCCCGTGCCCGGCGGCACCACGCGGAAATTCTTGAACGCCGACTGGCCCCAGCGCAGGAACTCATACCGTTCGCCGTTACGCTCGAACTCGCGCTTCACGTTGGCCTCGAACGCCGTGTCGCTGCCAAACTCGTCGACCGTCACGGAATGGTCGATGACCAGATCGACGGCGGACAAGGGATTGATGCGCTGAGCGTCGCCGCCAAGCGAGGCCATGGCCTGGCGCATGGCCGCCAAATCGGCGACGGCGGGCACGCCCGTGAAATCCTGCATCAAAACCCGCGCCGGCCTGTAAGCGATTTCCCGGTCCGACCGGCGGTTTTCCAGCCAGCCGGCCATGGCCTTCACGTCGTCGACCGAGACCGAACGCCCGTCCTCGTAACGCAGCAGGTTTTCAAGCAAGACCTTCAGCGAATAGGGCAGGCGCGAGATGTCGCCCAGGCCGGCGTCCGATGCGGCGCCCAAACTGAAATAGTCGTATGTCTTGTCGTCGACCTGGATCTGGCGGCGGGTTTTCAGCGTGTCATGTCCGGTGGTGGTCACGGGTCGGCAACTCCTTAGAACAGGTCCTGCGGATGGCGCCGGGATCGAGCGCCCATCGCGGCATTTTGTGCGGTGCACAGGATGTAGACGCTTTGGGCCGCGGTTTCAAACGATCTGGTCGCGCGGCCTGTGCCTTGCCATCCCCGGCTTGTTCGATTGGGCGGCGTCGACTAACTCTTGTCCGCCATCGTCTCAGATGTTCTCGGTGTTCGATCTCATGATTGTCCCAACCGAACTGTTCGTGCTGGTCGCGGCCTTGTTGGTGTTCGCCAGTGTTCTGCTGGTCCCGCTGTCCGCCCGGGTCGGGGCACCGCTTCTGCTGATCTTTTTGGGCGTCGGCATGCTGATGGGTGTCGATGGGCCCGGCGGCATCTGGTTCGACGATTTTGACGCGGCCTATGCGCTGGGCAGTTTGGCACTGGCCGTTATTCTGTTCTCAGGCGGCTTAGAGATGCCGGCGCGCACCGTGGCCTCGGTCGCGGCACCCGCGATCACACTGGCGACCCTGGGCGTGGTGTTGACCGCCGGCCTCATAGGCGCGGCCGCCGCACCGATCCTTGGGTTGTCCATGCTTGAGGGCCTGCTGTTGGGCGCCGTCGTCGGCTCGACCGATGCGGCAGCCACATTCCTGCTGCTTCAGCAAGGGGGCGTGAAACTGCCAGGGCGGGTGAAGGAAACGCTGCTGGTCGAATCCGGCGTCAACGACCCGATGGCGATCTTCCTGACCGTCGTGCTGACGGCCTTGGTTGACGCCGGCGCGCCGCTGTCGTTTTCCACGCTGGTGTCGACCTTGCCGGACCTGGCGGCGCAGCTGGGCATCGGCGCGGTTGCGGGTGTGGTCGGCGGGCTGGTGCTGGCCTGGGTAGTCAACGCCATGAAACTGCCTCTGGGGCTTTACCCGATCCTGGCGCTGGCCGGCGCCCTGGCGCTGTTTTCCGCGACTGCCATGGTCGGCGGCAGCGGCTTCCTGGCGGTCTATCTGTGCGGCATTGCCCTGGCCACCAGGGTCAAGGCCTCGCGCGAGCGGATCCGCCATTTCAACGAAGGCCTGGCCTGGCTTAGCCAGATCGCCATGTTCTTGATGCTGGGGCTGCTGGTTACGCCCAGCGAACTGGCGGCGACGATGGTGCCGGCGCTGGCCGTCGCGGCGGTCCTGATGTTCGTGGCCCGGCCGATCGCCGTTTGGCTGTGCCTGGCGCCGATGAAGTTTCGCCATCGCGAGCGCTTTTACATCGGCTGGGTCGGCTTGCGCGGCGCGGTGCCCATTTTCCTCGCCATCATCCCGGTGATCAGCCCCGGCGACGTTTCGGTCAGCTTCTTCAACATCGTCTTTGTGATCGTGGTCGCGTCCCTGGTTCTTCAGGGCTGGACCATCCCCGCCTCGGCCCGATGGCTGCGCGTTACAAGCAAGCGCGACGAGGGGTCCGCTTAGCCGTTCGCGACGCCGTTGCACCCAACGTCACCCCGGCCATGCCGGAATTCGATGGCTTGCGGGTCGCGATTGATGGGATAAGGCGCTGCCCACGCAAATGACACTCTTGGCTTAGCATGTACGGAGTAGTGCGATGGACACCTTGCCGACAATCGACCCGGCCGAACGCACCGTTTTGGAACGGGCGAAGCGAACGCTGATCCGTTATGGCGCGTCGTTCGCGCCGTTTGAGATCGTGCGCGCGAAGGGCGCTTACGTCTACGATGCGTCGGGCCGTTCGATCCTGGACTTTACCTCGGGCCAGATGAGTTCTCTGCTCGGCCACGGCCATCCCGAAATCGTCGACGTCGTGTCCCGCACGGTTGGCGAGTTGGACCATCTGTTCAGCGGCATGCTGTCGCCGCCCGTGCTGGACCTGGCCGAGGCGTTGTGCGAGGCGACGCCGCAGGGCCTGGATCGTGTCCTGCTGTTGAGCACTGGCGGCGAGTCCAACGACGCCGCCCTGCGCATGGCCAAGCTGTACACCGGCGGGCACGAGGTCGTCGGCTTCACCAGATCCTGGCATGGCATGACCGGGGCGGCGGCGGGCGCCACCTATGCGGCAGGGCGTGGCGGCTATGGCCCCAGCTCGGTGGGCGCGCTGGCAATCAATCCGCCCGACCCTTACCGCTCGCCCTTCGCCAATGCGGATGGCTATGACTGGCAGGCCGAACTCGATTACGGCTTCGATCTGATCGATCGCCAGTCCGTAGGCGCCTTGGCCGCCTTCATCGCCGAACCGGTCTTGAGCACCGCCGGCATGATCGAACCCCCGGACGGCTATCTGCGCGCGCTGAAGGAGCGGTGCGAGGCGCGCGGCATGCTGCTGATCCTGGACGAGGCCCAGACCGGTCTGGGCCGCACCGGCTCCATGTTCGCGTTCGAACGGCATGGCGTGGTGCCGGACATCCTGACCCTGTCCAAGACCCTGGGTGCCGGCCTGCCGCTGTCGGCCGTGATGGCCAGCGCGGAGGTCGAGGCCGTCTGCCACGAGCGCGGCTATCTCTTCTATACCACCCATGTCTCCGACCCGCTGCCGGCGGCGGTCGGGCTGAAGGTCATGGAAATCGTCATGCGCGACCGGCTGGCAGAGCGCGCTGCGGCCCTCGGCGAACGGCTGGGCACCGGCCTGCGCGACCTGATGGCGCGGCATGCGTGCATCGGCACCGTGCGCGGCCGCGGGCTGATGCAGGGGGTTGAGATCGTCAGCGACCGCGAGGCCAAGACGCCGTGGCCGGAAATGGGCGCCAGGATCATGCAGCGCTGCCTCGATCTCGGCCTGTCCATGAACATCGTGAACCTGCCGAACATGGCCAGCGTCTTTCGCATCGCGCCGCCCTTGACCATTACCGAGGCGGAGTTGGATCTGGGGCTGGCGATCCTGGACGATGCGATCAAGCAGGAAACCGGCTAGGCTCTTCGCCCCGCGCGGTTGACCACCAGGATGCCGGCGGCGACCAGGGCCACGCCGATCCAGTCGGACCAGCCGACCCGCTCGGCCAGCACCAGCCAGGCGATGGCGACGCCGAAGACCGGATTGAGAAAGTGATAGCTGCCGGCCTCGGTCGCGCTGGTGCGCAGCAGCAGCGTGAACCACAGCCAGGTCGCGACCAGGGACGGGAAGATGATGATGTAGGTGATCGCCGCCAGGAACTGCCAGGTGATGGTGAAATCTGACACCGATTCCAGGGCGAGCCCGAACGGTGCCAGCACGATACTGCCGACCAGCATCTGCAGGCCGACGACCATCATCAGCCCGGTGCCGAAGTTGCCGGCCTTGACCAGCACGGTCCCGACGCCCAGCGCGATCGTGCCGAGTGCCGCAAAGATGAGACCGGTGACCTGGCTCAGAGCGCCGTCCGACGGGTCGCCGAGATGGTTCTGCATGACCCAGATCACGCCGGCAAAGCCCATGGCCAGGCCAAGAACCTTCAACGGCCCGATGCGCTCGTGAAGAAAGGCTGGCGCAAGCGCGGCCACGATGAGGGGCAATGCACTGCCGATGATCGCGGCCAGGCCGGCCGGAATCGCGGTCATGGCAACGAACATCAAGCCGAGATAAAGCGCGTTCTGGCAGATGCCGAGCACGACGATGCGCAGCCATTGGTCCCCGCGCCGCGGCAATCGGTCGCCGAACGAGACGGCGATGGCAATGGCGATCAGACCGGCGATCAGGAACCGACCGGACAGCATCAACAGCGGCGGCGCATAGTCCAGCGCGACTTTGGCCGAGGTAAAGGCCGACGACCAGATCAACGCGAAACTGAGGCCGATGACGACCGTGACCGTGGTGTTCAGGCCGGGCGCATGGCCCTGGCTATGTGTAGCCGTCATCGATCATCCCGGTTGGTCAACCCCGCAATGATGGCCGGACCGGTCGTTGAGGTCGAGGCTGGCGGCGACATGGGCGGCATGTCGAGGCACCCGTCCATGGGGAATTGCCGTGTTGTGTGAAGGGCTTCGCTGCGCTTATATGCTCACGAGGCAAATGGCGGCAAGAAAGTTCAACCGACCCGGCAGAATGGTCGGTGCCGCGAACGAACAGGGAGGACGGCCATGGCGGAAGCGCCGAGGCCAGACGGCTTGGGCGACAACGCCAATGAAACCGCGTCCGAGCCGGAGATCGTCTTGGAGGCTGACCATGTCAGCCTGTCCTTCGGCGGCGTGCACGCGCTGGCCGATGTCAGCTTTCAGGTGCGACGCCGCGAGCTGTTTTCGATCATCGGCCCGAACGGTGCCGGCAAGACCTCCATGGTCAATTGCATTTCCGGCCGCTACGCGCCGACCGAGGGCCGGGTCCTGCACAAGGGCCGGGACATCACCAAGCTGAGGCCGAGCGCCCGGGCCGATCTCGGCATCGGCCGCACGTTTCAGAATCTGGCCCTTTTCGGCCATATGTCCGTGCTCGACAACATCATGGTCGGGCGCCACCACCTGCTGAAAAACAACTTCCTCACCGGCCCGCTCTATTGGATCGGCGGTGCGCGCAAGGAAGAGCTGCGCCACCGGCGCGAGGTCGAGGAAATCATCGACTTCCTTGAGATCCAGCATGTGCGCAACGCGGTGGCCGGCACCCTGCCCTATGGTCTGCGCAAGCGCGTGGAACTGGCTCGTGCCGTGGCGCTGCGCCCCAACCTGTTGCTGCTGGACGAGCCGATGGCGGGCATGAACCTGGAAGAGAAGGAGGACATGGCCCGCTACATCAACGACCTGAATGTCGAGTGGGGCATGACCGTGATCATGATCGAGCACGATATGGGCGTGGTGATGGATGTGTCGGACCGGGTCATTGTGCTCGATTTCGGGCGCAAGATTGCCGAGGGTCTGCCCGACGAGATCATGAACCATCCGCAGGTGAAGGAAGCCTATCTGGGCGTCATGGACGATGATGACGAGGAGGGTGCGGCCGCGTGACGGAGACGCTGGACACCCTGCCGAAGCTGCTGGCGCACAACGCCGCCAACTGGCCCGACGAGATCGCGCTCAGGGAAAAGGATCTCGGCATCTGGAACGCCATCTCCTGGGCGCAATACAACGACCGGGTTCGCCAGTTCGCCCTGGCCATGCGCCAGCTTGGCATCGTCCAGGGCGACGTGGTGGCCCTGATCGGCGACAACCGGCCGGATTGGGTGATGGGCGAGGTCGCGTCCCATGCCGCCGGTGCGATGAGCCTGGGCATCTATCGCGACGCGCTGGATGCGGAGATCGAGTATCTCTTGACCTATGCCGAGGCCAAGCTGGTGCTGGCCGAGGATGAGGAGCAGGTGGACAAGCTGTTGAACCTGGGTGATCGCATCCCGTCGGTTCGGCACATCGTCTATTTCGACCCGCGCGGCATGCGCAAATACGACGACCCGCGGCTGCTCAGCGAGCCGGACTTCCTCGCGCTTGCCGGCCAGTCGACGCCGGACGACTACGACCGCATGGTGACCGAAACCGACGGCGAGGCGGTCGCGGTTCTGTGCACGACCTCGGGCACGACGGCCAACCCGAAGCTGGCGATGCTGGGCGGCCGGGCGCTGATCGATCACACGCGCGCCTATCTGGAGGTCGATCCGAAGGATTCGAGCGACGAATATGTCTCGGTCCTGCCCCTGCCCTGGATCATGGAGCAGATCTACGCGGTCGGAAAATCCCTGGTCAGCCGCATGAAGGTGAACTTCGTCGAAGAGCCGGAGACGATGATGCACGACATGCGCGAGATCGGCCCGACCTTCGTCCTGCTGGCGCCGAGGGTGTGGGAACAGGTCGCTGCCGATGTCCGCTCGCGCATGATGGACGCCAGCCGGTTCAAGAACTGGATGTTCGATCTGGGCATGCGGCTGGGCCGCCAGGCGTTGGACCAGGGCAAGCAATCCGCCCTGGCGCGTGCGATCCTGTTTCGGGCGCTGTCCGACCGTCTCGGCTTCAGCCGGCTGAAATCGGCCGCAACCGGCGGTGCGGCGCTGGGGCCCGACACGTTTCGCTTCTTCCTGGCCATGGGTGTGCCGCTGCGCCAGCTTTACGGCCAGACAGAGTTGTTGGGCGCCTACACGATCCACACCCAAAGCGACGTCGACTTCGACACGGTCGGGGTCGCGTTCAATAAGGACGTGGAGGTGCGCGTCGACCAGCCGGACCCGAACGGCGTCGGCGAGATCGTCACAAAGCACCCGAATATGTTCGCCGGTTACTACAAGAACGAGGAAGCCTCGCGCGCCGACATCAATGAGGCGGGCGAGATGCACACGGGCGACGCGGGGTACTTCAACGACCAGGGCCATCTGGTCGTCATCGACCGGATCAAGGATCTGGCGACCACCAGCCTGGGCGACCGGTTCAGCCCGCAGTTTCTGGAAAACAAGCTGAAATTCTCGCCCTTCGTGGCCGAGGCCGTGATCCTGGGTGACCAGAGGCCCTATCTGGCCGCCATGCTGTGCATCCGCTTCCCCATCGTTTCGAAATGGGCGGAAAAGAAGCGCATCGCCTTTACGACCTACACCGACCTGTCCTCCCGGCCCGAGGTTTACGGCCAGATCCAATCGGAGATCGAGGCGATCAACGCCACCTTGCCGACCGCCCAGCGCATCCGGAAATTCCTGCTGCTTTACAAGGAATTGGACGCCGACGATGGCGAACTGACCCGCACCCGAAAGGTCCGGCGTGGCGTGATCAACGACAAGTACGGCGACATCATCGAGGCGATTTACGCCGACCGCGATGCCATCCCGGTCGACACCACGATCAGCTTCCAGGACGGCACGACCCAGCGCATCAAGACAGTGCTGCGGGTGGTCGATCTCGCGCCGGCCGAACACGCCGCCCAAGCCGCCGAATAGAGCCCGACGAGACGCCAGCCCATGGAAAACCTCCGCCTCGACTTTCTCTACCAGCTGATGCTGACGGGCCTGATCATCGGCACGCTTTACGGCGTCGTCGGCATGTCCTTCGTCTTGATCTACAAGGCGTCGAAGGTCATCAACATGGCCCAGGGCGAATTCCTGCTGATCGGCGCCTGGATCTGCTGGTACTTCCTGATCGAATACCAACTGCCGTTCTGGATCGGTTTTCCGCTGACCCTGATCGTCATGATGGTGTTCGGCATCGTGCTGCAGGTGGTCGTGCTGAGGCCGCTTATTGGCGAGCCGATCATCTCGGTCATCATGGTCACGATCGGCCTGTCGATCGTCTTTCAGGCGTTGATGAAATGGCTGTTCGGCGTCTCGCCGCAGCCCTATCCGCAGATTTTCGCCTCGCCCACCGTGGACGTCTTAGGCGCGCAGATCCGCACGGTCTACGTGCTGTCCATCGTGGTGTCGCTGGTCATCGTCGGCGGCTTCGCCTGGTTCTTCAAGTTCTCCAAGATGGGGCTGGCCATGCGGGCCACGGCGTTCGACCAGCAGGCCGCCCAGTCGCTGGGCGTCTCGGTCAAGTCCGTGTTCGCCATGTCCTGGGCGATTTCCGCCATGGTGTCGTCGGTGGCCGGCATCGTCGTCGGTGTGGTCAACTCCGTCTCGTCGGACCTGTCCTTCTTCGGCATCAAGGTCTTTCCGGCGGTCATCCTGGGCGGGCTCGACAGCATTATCGGCGCCGTGGTCGGCGGCATCATCATCGGCCTGTTGGAGCATTTCGCGGTCTATGTCGACCTGTACGCCGGCATCGGCAATCTGCAGCAAATCGTGCCTTTCTACGTCCTGGTCATCATCCTGATGATCAAGCCGTACGGCCTGTTCGGCACGCGCGATATTGAGCGGGTCTGACCATGGCCGGCGCCGCCTTCCGACCGAGTGGGGATTTCCGCACCAGCTACGCGGCCGACACCACCATCTTCGACGACGCTTTCAGCCGGCGGTTCGTCATCGGCCTCGTCATCGTGCTGGCCCTGGTACCGATACCGACGGTCTTCGGCTGGGGCTTCGACATTCTCGACCGCTATTGGATGAACCTGTTTGTCTCGATCGGCTATCTGTCGATCGCGGCGTTGGGACTGAACATCCTGGTCGGCTTCACGGGCCAGATTTCGATCGGCCATTCCGCCTTTTTCGGCTTCGGCGCCTTCGCCTCGGTCTTCATCTACGAGACCACCAGCATTCCGGTCTTTTTCTGCATCCCCCTGGCCGGGTTGATGACGGCGGCGGTGGGCCTGATCTTCGGTGTGCCGGCGGCGCGGATCAAAGGGCTCTACCTCGCGATCGCGACCCTGGCCGCGCAATTTATCTTGCAAGATTTCTTTGCCAGGGCGGACTGGTTTTCCGGCGGCACCCACGGCTCCGTGGCGCGGCCGCTGGAAATCTTCGGCTATCAGTTCCGCAGCGTGCATGCCTATTGGTGGATCGTGCTGGCCTACGTGGTCGTGCTGTTCCTCGCCGCGACCAACCTGATGCGAAGCCGCGACGGGCGGGCCCTGATCGCCGTGCGCGATCACTATCTTTCCGCCGAAATCATGGGCGTGAACCTGACCAAGTACCGGATCCTCTCGTTCGGCATTGCGTCCTTTTACGCGGGCATCGGCGGGGCCTTGTTCGCGCACCACAATCTCTTCGTACAGGTTGAGAGCTTCACGATCTTCTTCTCCATCCTGTTCCTGGGCATGGTGATCATCGGGGGCCTGGGCTCGATCATGGGCACGATCTTCGGTACCATCTTCATCACGATGCTGCCGGAGGCGACGGAGGCCGTGACCAGCTTCATGCGCGGCGGTGCCGTCGACCGGGCCCTGAATCTCGGCGGCGGGCTTAACTATCTGAAGGAGATGGCGATCGGGCTGGCCATCATCCTGTTCCTGATCTTCGAGCCCGAGGGGCTGGCGCATCGCTGGCGCCAGATCAAAGCCTATTGGAAACTCTACCCGTTCTCGTACTGACGGGTGGCAATGAGGGGCGACGGCCCCAGGAGAGGGAGGACAGCAGAATGAAGAGACTATCCTTAACCACGGCGACCGCGCTGATCGCGCTGGGCGCCGGTGTCGCACAGGCCCAGGACATTCCAGTCGGCCACCTCGCCGACCTGACCGGCCCGACGGCATCCATCGGCGTGGCCTATGCCAACGGCATCACCGACACGATCAACTGGTACAATGAAAATGGCGGGGTCGACGGCCGTTTGATCGACTTCGAGACCGTCGACTACGCCTATCAGGCGCCGCGCGCGGTCTCGATCTATCAGGGCTGGGTCGCCGACGACGTGGTCGCGGTGCAGGGCTGGGGCACGGCCGATACCGAGGCTTTGGTTCAGTTCGTCGAGGCCGACGAGGTGCCGTATTTCTCCGCCTCCTATTCCGGCGCGTTGACCGATCCGACAGGCCAGGGCGAGCGGTCCGCCGGTGCGGCGCCTTACAACTTCTTCTACGGCCCGTCCTATTCCGACGCCTGCCGCGCGCTGGTGCAGTGGGCGGCCGCGGACTGGGATGAGAATGGTGACGGTTCGACCCCGGTCTGGGTCCATATGGGCGACAACCACCCCTATCCGGAAAGCCCGCGCGTGGCCTGCACGGAATATGCCGAGGAGCTGGGCTTCGACGTCGCCAACCCGATCGTCTACACCCTCGCACCGGGTGACTTCACCGCCCAGTGCCTGACCTTGAACGAGATCGGCGCGAACTATGCCTATGTCGCCAACATCGCCGGTTCGACCATCTCGCTTTTGAACAGTTGCGCCAACACCGACACAGACGTCCAGTTCGTGGCCAATGTCTGGGGCTATGACGAGCAGGTCATGAGGGCCGCCGGCGAGAATGCCGACGGTGTCGTGGTCGCGGTCAGGACCGAAAGCATGTGGACCGACGACAATCCGGGCCTTGAGCGGGTGCGCGCGATCGCCGGCGGCGACGACTACCAGGTGTTGAGCTACATTTCCGGCGTGTGTTCGGCCGCCTACATGCTTGAGGCGATCGAGGGCGCCGGCGCGGCCGGTGAGATCACGGGCCCCAGCATCCGCGACTATCTGGAAAGCCAGACCGACTGGGTGCCGGAAGGCCTGGAGGGCGTCTGCTTCCCGTCGACCTGGACGGCGGAAGACCATCGCGGGCTGATGACCGTCGCGGTTTATCGCGGCAATGTCAGCGGCTCGACCGAGGGTCGCGAGATCTCCGACCTGATGGCCGACGGCACCATGTCGCTGGAGCCGGTGGCGATCATCGAGCTGCCGCGCCGACCGGAATGGATCGGCTACTGAGAAAGGCGGGCGGGGCGTGAGCTCCGCCCCCGCTTCTCCCAGCGAGACAGGCTTATGACCGCCGCAATGGCCGAAGGGGCGGCCGAGACCGCGCCGCCGCTTCTGTCGGTGAACAACATCGAGGTCGTCTACAACGACGTCATCCTGGTGCTGCGCGGCCTCAGCCTGGAGGTACCCAAGGGGGAGATCATCGCCCTTTTGGGCGCCAATGGGGCCGGCAAGTCGACCACGCTGAAGGCCATCTCCGGCCTGTTGAAGACCGAGGACGGCGAGGTCACGCGCGGGTCGATTGCTTACGATGGCGAGACGATCAACGGTCTCGATCCCGGTGCCATCGTGCGCAAGGGGATCTTCCAGGTGATGGAGGGCCGCCGGATCATCCAGGACATGACCGCGCACGAGAACCTGCGGCTTGGCGCCCATACCCGCCGCGATCGCGCGGGCATCGCGGCCGATATCGAGCGGGTTTACGCCTATTTCCCGCGCCTGAAGGAACGGACCGGGCTGGCCGGCTATCTGTCGGGCGGCGAACAGCAGATGCTGGCGATCGGCCGCGCCCTGATGGCCAAGCCCAAGCTGATCTTGATGGACGAGCCGTCTATGGGCTTGTCGCCGCTGCTGGTTCGGGAGGTGTTCGGCATTATCGAACAGTTGAACCGCGATTTGGGCATCACGATCCTGCTGGTGGAGCAGAACGCGCGCATGGCTCTGGAGGCGGCAAGCTATGGCTACATCATGGAAAACGGCAAGGTCGTGCTGGACGGGACGGCGGAACAGTTGAAGTCCAACGAGGACGTGAAGGAATTCTATCTCGGCGGCGGAGGTGGCGAGCGCCGCAGCTTCAAGAACCTGAAGAGCTTCAAACGACGCAAGCGCTGGCTCTGATCCCATGCAGTCAAACTACTATGACGCGCTGGAAACCCGCGCGCCCGAGAACCGCGAGGCCGCCCTGCTGGCCGCGTTGCCGGAACAAGTGGCCCTGGCCAAGCGCCGGGCGCCCGCCTACGGCACGCTGTTCGCCGACATCGACGCCGACGCGGTGACGAGCCGCGAGGCGCTGGCGTTGCTGCCGGTGACGCGGAAGGCCGAATTGCCGGACCTGCAGGCCGACGCCAAGCCCTTCGGTGGCTTCACCACGGTACCACCCGGCCACCTGCATCGCATCTTCGCCTCGCCCGGGACGATCTATGACGCCGAGGGCGCGAACCCGGACTATTGGCGGACGGCCCGTGCCCTTTTCGCCGCCGGCGTGCGCGAACGCGACATCGTCCACAACTGCTTCTCCTACCATTTCACGCCGGCGGGCGCGATGTTCGAAACCGGTGCCCACGCGCTCGGCTGTGCCGTCGTTCCGGCCGGCGTCGGCAATACGGAGCTTCAGGCCAAGACGATCGCCGACGTCAGGCCCCGCGCTTACGTCGGCACGCCCGACTTCTTGAACGTCATCCTCGAAAAAGCGGACGAAATGGACCTCGACACAGGCTCGATCGAGCTGGCCCATGTTTCCGGCGGGCCGCTGTTTCCAGCGTTGGTGGCCGCTTACGAGGAACGCGGCATCGCCGTGACCCAAAGCTACGGCACCGCCGATATCGGCCTGATCGCCTATGAAAGCGCGGCGCGCGAGGGCCTGATCATCGATGAGGGCGTTCTGGTCGAAATCGTGCGGCCGGGTACGGGCGACCCGGTGCCCGATGGCGAAGTCGGCGAGGTCGTGGTCACAAGCTTCTCGCGGGAATACCCGCTGATCCGCTTTGCCACCGGGGACCTGTCCGCCATTCTGCCCGGCGCCAGCCCGTGCGGACGCACGGCGCCCCGCATACGTGGATGGCTGGGTCGGGCGGACCAGACAACCAAGGTGAAGGGCATGTTCGTTCACCCCCGTCAGGTTGCCCAAATCGTCGATCGACACGGGTCCACGACCAGGGCGCGCCTGGTCGTGACAGCGGACGCCGGCAGCGATCGTATGGATCTGATCGTGGAGACGGAAAAAGTCGACGATCTTACTCTTGCAGAGCAAATTAGCGATACACTTCAGTCAGTTACGAAGCTACGAGGCTCTGTGAGCCTGGTCGCTACGGGCGAATTGCCGAACGATGGCATCGTTATCGAGGACCGGAGAAAAAACCCCTAGCCATCGTCAACTTTCTCGGATAGGGTGAGATCAGAATCACAATTTCGCCACGATCCGAGGTTAGCTTCGATTTCAGTCCCTTGAACAAGGACGATCTTGGTGCGGCGTTTTGCGAGTCCGCCGTACCGAGCGGGTCCCGATAAGCCTCCGCAAGTGCATCGCTGGACCCTTAAGGCCACCGCTTCTCTGACCCCTGGCGGTGGCCTTTTTTTGTCCGGAATCCGGCTTTTCCGATCTGCCGGCCGTGCTATAGCGGTCCGCGATGACGATTCTCAGTGCCGAAAAGATCGCCTGTCAGCGCGCCGGACGCTTGGTCTTTCGCGGCGTTTCGCTGCGGCTTGACGCCGGCGGCGCGATCGTGGTTGTCGGCCGAAACGGGGCCGGCAAGTCCAGTCTGCTGCGCCTGTTGGCCGGCTTGCTGAAACCGCTGACGGGTTCGGTCCGGGCCGAGCCGTCGCCGGACGACCAGCGGCGGATGTTCGGCTATGTCGGCCACCACGACGCGGTGAAGCCGACGCTGACGGCGCTGGAGAATCTGGTTTTCTGGGCGGGACTGGCGGACCGGCGCGAGGCGCGCGCCAGGGCTGAACTTGCACTGGAAGCGTTCGACATCAGCCAACTCGCCGACCTGCCGGGCCGCATCCTGTCCGCTGGGCAAAAGCGGCGGCTGAGCCTCGGTCGGCTGCTGGTCGCGCCTGCGCGTATCTGGCTGCTGGACGAACCCTCCGTGGCGCTCGATCGCGAGGGCGTTCGACGGTTGGAGGGCGAGATCGGGCGCCATCAGGCGACCGGTGGCGGCGTGGTGGTCGCCACCCATCAGGACCTGACGATCGCCGGCGCCGAGACGCTCGATCTTGAAGATCACCGCCCCGGGCGGCGAACGGCCGGGGGATGAGGGTGCTGTGGCGCCTGATACGCCGCGACCTCACGTTGGTGTTCCGGTCGGGCACGGACGCGGGTGCCGCGCTCGCCTTCTTCGTGGTGACGGTCACGCTGTTTCCGTTCGGTATTGGCCCGGAACCCGAGATTCTGGGCCGTGTCGCGGCGGGACTGATCTGGGTCTCGGCGCTGCTGGCCACGCTGTTGTCCATGGAGCGGCTGTTTCAGGCGGATTACGAGGACGGCACGCTCGACCAACTGTTGCTGGCCGGCGTGTCGGCCGAGGCAATTGCGATCGCAAAGATCGCCGCCCATTGGTTGGTGACCGGGTTGCCGCTGTTGATCGTGGCGCCGGTAATGGCCGCTTTGATCCAACTGCCGACCGGCGCCTACGGCGTGATGATCGCCAGCTTGGCCTTGGGCACGCCGGTGCTCAGCCTGATCGGCGGTATCGGTGCCGCCCTGATCCTCGGCGCCCGAAGAGGCGGCGCCTTGCTGGCCTTGCTGGTGCTGCCGTTGTTCGTGCCACCCCTGATCTTTGCGGTCGGGGCCATTGACGCCGCCGCGCTGGGGTTGAGCCCGCGCCCCAGCCTGCTGTTCCTGGCGGGATTGCTGGCGGCGGCACTGCCTTTGGCCCCCGTGGCCGCCGGCGCGGCAATTCGTCAGGTGCTGGATTGACTTTCCCCTAACGCCAAGGGGGCGTATGACAGGCGCCGATGCACAGGTTTGCCAATCCCGCCCGCTTCATGCGGCTCTCGGCGCGGCTGCTGCCATGGCTGGCAGTGGCGACGGCGCTGTTGCTCGCCGTGGGGCTTTATCTCGCCCTGATCGCCTCGCCGCCGGACTATCAGCAAGGCCAGGCGGTGCGCATCATGTACGTCCATGTGCCGTCCGCCTGGCTGTCGATGGCGGTCTATGGCGCGATGGCGTTGGCCAGCATCGCCTATCTGGTTTGGAAACACCCGCTGGCGGGCCTGTTCACCAAGGCGGTCGCACCCGTCGGCGCGGGGTTCACTGCATTATGCCTGGTCACCGGCAGCCTTTGGGGTGAGCCGATGTGGGGCACCTGGTGGGTCTGGGACGCGCGGCTGACCAGCGTCTTGATCCTGTTCTTTCTTTATCTCGGCTATATCGCGCTGGTCGGTGCCTTCGATGACGCCGAGCGCGGGTTGCGGGTCGGCGCCGTCCTGGTTCTGGTCGGCACGGTGAACCTGCCGATCATCAAGTTCTCCGTCGATTGGTGGAACACCCTGCATCAGCCGGCCAGCGTCGGGCGGTTCGACGGGCCGACCATGGATACGGCCATGCTGATACCGCTTCTGGTCATGGCGTTGGCCTTCACGCTCTTGTTCGCCGTGCTTGCGCTGGTGCGCACGCGGGCCGAATTGACATGGCGCAAGGTCGAGGTGCTTCGCCTGTTCCAAGCTGCCGGCGAGTGAGCGAGCCGATACCGCGCAAGCGTCAAACCGTCGCCGCACACCACACTCAATATTGAAAGCAGCATAAACTGTCCTTGATGTAGTCTGCCGGGACAGGCGGGAGTTTGAGTGAACCGTCAATGGGTACGTTTTTTGAGATGGGCGGGTACGCGGCCTATGTTTGGCCGGCCTACGGCTTGGCCACGCTGGTCGTTGTCGGCCTGCTGGTCCTGTCGGTGCGGCGGTTGCGGTCCGCCGAGCGCATGCTGACGCTGTTGGAGCAGGCGAGGCGGGAAAGAGTGGACGATGGCCCTGACGCGTAAACGCCGGCGCATGGTCTGGCTTGGCCTGTGCGCCGTCGGGCTCGGCACCGCCACGGCGCTGGTCTTGACCGCCTTTGACGACAGCCTAGCCTTCTTCCGGTCGCCGACCGACATCGCTGAGCGATCGGTGCCGCTTGACGGCCGCATCCGGCTGGGCGGCCTGGTGGCCGCCGACAGTGTCGAACGCATCGGCGACGGTCTGACGGTCGAGTTCCTGGTCACGGACACGGCCTACGACCAGCTGGTCCGCTACGAGGGCATCTTGCCCGACCTGTTCCGCGAAGGTCAGGGCGTGGTGGCTGAGGGCATGCTGTCGCCAGAGGGTGTATTTGTCGCCGACACGGTCCTGGCGCGGCACGACGAAACCTATATGGCGCCGGAGGTTGCCGAGGCGCTGGAACGCGCGGGCCACGGCCCCCTCATCGCGCCGGCGGCGGCCGGAGTGGAGGCGTCGACGGTTGACGATCACTACGGCACCGACAGCTTGGTCCAGCCATGATTCCGGAGCTTGGTCATTTTGCCCTGATCCTGGCGTTCGTGCTCGCGCTCGTGCAGGGCACCCTGCCGCTGGTCGGCGCGGTGCGGGGCGAGGCGCGGTGGATGGCCGTTGCCAACCCGGCGGCCGTCGGCCAGTTCGGTCTTTTGCTGCTGGCCTTTCTGGCCCTGATGTACGCCTTCATCGTCAGCGACTTCACGGTCTCCAACGTTGTCCAGAACAGCCATTCGGCCAAGCCGATGCTGTACAAGATCACCGGCGTCTGGGGGAACCACGAAGGCTCCATGGTCTTGTGGGTGCTGATCCTGGCCCTGTTCGGGGCGATGGTCGCGCTGTTCGGACGCAACCTGCCGCCGACCCTGAAGGCCCGGGTGCTGGGCATTCAGGGGCTGATCGGCGTCGGCTTTCTGTTGTTCATCCTGGCCACGTCCAACCCGTTCCTGCGGGTCGACCCGCCGCCGCTGGACGGCACCGACTTGAACCCCCTGTTGCAAGACCCGGGCTTGGCGTTCCATCCGCCCTTCCTCTATTTCGGCTATGTCGGCTTTTCGATGGCGTTTTCCTTCGCCATCGCCGCGCTGATCGAGGGCCGGGTCGATGCCGCCTGGGCGCGCTGGGTGCGTCCTTGGACCTTGGCGGCCTGGTGCGGCCTGACGCTCGGCATCGCGCTGGGGTCCTGGTGGGCCTATTATGAGCTGGGCTGGGGCGGCTGGTGGTTCTGGGACCCGGTGGAAAACGCCAGCCTGATGCCCTGGCTGACGGGCACGGCGCTCTTGCATTCGGCCATCGTGGTCGAAAAGCGCGATACGCTGAAAAGCTGGACCATCCTGCTGGCCATCGTGACGTTCGGCCTCTCGCTGCTCGGCACCTTCCTGGTGCGATCGGGTGTGCTGACCTCGGTGCACGCCTTTGCCGTGGACCCGGAGCGGGGCATCTTCATCCTGGTGTTGCTGATCCTGGCCCTGGGCGGCGGCCTGGCGCTCTACGCGATCCGCGCCCCGCGCCTTCAGGGCGGCGGCCTCTTCGCCCCCATCAGCCGCGAAGGCGGGTTGATCGTGAACAATCTGCTGTTGGTGACCGCGACGCTTACGGTGCTTGTCGGCACGCTCTATCCCTTGCTTCTGGACGCTGTGGGCGGTGGCCTGGTCTCGGTCGGACCGCCCTTCTTCAACGCCGTTTTCATCCCGCTGGCCGTGCCGCTGGTGGCGGCCATGGGCATCGGGCCGATGCTGGCCTGGAAACGGGGCGACCTGCGCGCGGCGCTCGGCCGGCTCTGGTTCGCCGCGGTCGTGGTGATCGTCGTTGCCCTTGGCGCGGTCTGGTTCTGGGCCGGTGGTCCGGTTCTCGCCGTGCTGGGCGTGGCGATGGGCCTTTGGCTGGTGGCCAGCGCGTTGACGGAGATGGCGGAACGCATCCGCCTGTTCCGCATCCCGCTTGCCGCCAGTTGGCAGCGCTTTACCGGACTGCCGCGCAGCGCCTATGGCCTGACCCTGGCCCATGCCGGGCTCGGCATCGCCATTCTGGGCATGGTCGGCACCAGCGTGTTTCGGGCCGAAATCATCGAGATCATGGCACCTGGCGACCAGATCGAGATCGCTGGCTATGTCCTGACCTTCGACGGGGTCAGGGAGGTTCAGGGTCCCAACTACATCTCCAATCAAGGGCGCCTTGTGGCCGAGGCAGACGGCAACCAGTTCGTCCTGACGCCCGAGAGGCGTTGGTACCCCATCGCCCAGATGCCGACGACCGAGGCCGCCATTGCGACAACCTGGCTGGCCGACATTTACATCGCCCTCGGCGAGCCGCGCGACGGTGGGCGCTGGGTGATCCGCGCCTGGCATCATCCGTTGGTGCCGTGGATCTGGGTCGGGTCTGTGATCATGGTGCTGGGCGGGTTTATCAGCCTGACGGATCGCCGTTTGCGCGTCGGCGCGCCGCGCCGCGCCAGGATCGGCGCCTCGGTTCAGCCGGCGGAGTAGCGGCGTGCGGCGTCTGGTCTATCTGGTTCCGTTGACGGTCTTCCTGGCCCTGGCCATCTGGCTGGCCGTGCCGTTGCTGGAGGGTCGCGATCCGTCGGCCCTGCCGTCGGCCTTGATCGACCAGGCCGTGCCGTCGACCGATCTGCCGGGCATTCCCGGCCGTGCCCGAGACGCGGGCGGCCTGACCGATGCCGACTTGTCGGCCGGGGAACCGATCCTGGTGAACGTGTTCGCAAGCTGGTGCCTGCCGTGCCTGGCGGAACACCCGCTGTTGATGGGGCTTTCCGACGACGGCGTCACCATTCACGCCATCAACTACCGCGACGATCCCGCCGATTCCGCCGACTGGCTGGCGCGCCATGGCGACCCGTTTGACCGCGTGGGTCTGGACCGTGACGGGCGGGCGGGCGTTGATTGGGGCGTCACGGGCGTACCCGAGACCTTCGTGATCGATGCCGGCGGGCGCATTCGCTATCGCTTCGCCGGGCCGTTGACGCCAGCCATCCTAGATCGCGACATTCGCCCGCTGTTGGCGTCGCTCGGCCAATGAGGCGGCTGATCCTCGTTTTGACGCTGCTGCTCGCGGTTCCCGCCCTAGCGCTGGAGCCGGAGGAGATGCTGGACGATCCGGTTCTCGAAGAGCGCGCCCGCGACCTGTCGCTCGAGGTGCGCTGCGTGGTCTGTCAGAACCAATCGATCGACGACAGCCCGGCCCAGATCGCGGCCGACATGCGCCGGGCCATCCGCGACCGTCTCGTGGCGGGGGATAGCGATGCCGAGGTGCTGGAGTTCCTCGTCGACCGCTATGGCGATTATGTTCTGCTGCGCCCGCCCCTGCGCCCGGGCACCTATCTGCTTTGGTTCGGGCCGGGGCTGGTGCTGCTGATAGGCGTCTTCGGCGTGGCTTGGGGCCTGCGGCGCCGGGCCTTGAAGCCTGAGCCCGATCCGTTGACGCCCGAGGAACGCGCGGCTGTGAACCGCCTGCTGGGCCGGCAGACGGATGGCAAGGACGCCGACGCCTGATGCTGTTCTGGATTCTGGCGGCCGTCCTGACGGCCGGTGTCGTGGCACTGATTGTCCGCCCGCTGATGCGCCCAGCCGATACGGTCGACCGGTCGGAATTCGATCTCGCCGTCTACCGCGACCAACTGGCCGAGATTGACCGCGATTTCGACCGCGGGCTGATTGGCGAGGTGGAAGCGGAGGCGGCGCGCACGGAGATCAGCCGGCGCGTTTTGAACGCCGGCAAGCAGGGTCAACGGCTGGCCGGGCGGCGAAACGGCGGCCGCCTGTCTGTCCTGGCCCTGGCCGCCTTCGTCCCGGCCGCCGCGCTGGTCGCGTACGTGGTGACTGGGTCGCCGGACTTGCCGTCGCAGCCCTTTGCCCAGCGCGACATGGCGCCGGTCGAGGCGTTCGCGGCGGAACTGGCGGCGGCAGACGCGATGGCCGAACAGTTGCAAAGACAGCCCGACAACATCGATGGTTGGGTCGAACTCGGCGCCCGCTACGCGGCGCTTGAGCGCTGGGGCGAGGCGGCGGCGGCTTACGCCCGAGCGATGGGTCAGATCGGCGGCACCGACCCCGCCGTCACGGGGGCCTGGGCGGAGGCGACCGTGAACGCGAACGAGGGCACGGTCACCGAGGAGGCCCGCATCGGCTTTGAGCAAACGTTGGCGGCACGACCGGGCGACCCGCGCGCCCGTTACTACCTGGCCTTGGCGACCGCGCAGCGCGGCGATGCGGAGGACGCCTTGCGGCAATGGTCGGACCTGGCCATCGAAACGCCGCCGGGCGCCAGTTGGGCCGCTGCCCTGCGCCTGCGCATCGAGCAGACGGCCGCCGCCGCCGGCATCGATCCGCAGCCCTATCTCGTCGGGCCGGCAATGCTGGGACCCGAAGGCATGGCGGCGATCGACGAGATGACGGAAGAGCAGCAGGCCGCCATGATCGAGGGCATGGTCGGCGGCCTGGCGGCGCGCCTTGAGACGGCGCCGGACGATGTCGATGGCTGGCTTCGCCTTGCCAACGCCTATCAGGTCCTCGGGCGGACGGAAGAGGCAAACGGGGCGCTCGGTCGGGCGATCGAGTACGCGCCGGATGATGCCGCCATACTTTCGCAAATCGCCGATCGGCTGCTGGTGGGCTGGGCTGGCGGGCCGCTGCCCGGCGGGCTCGAGCCGGTGCTGGACCGTCTGGTCGTGCTGTCGCCCGACGACCCCACGGCATTGCTGTTCCTGGGCGAGGCCGCCGCGCGGCGTGAGGATATCGAAACGGCCCGCGATCACTGGACCCGGCTGCAAGCCCTCTTGACGCCCGGAAGTGCCGAGCACGACGCGATCAGCGCGCGATTGGCGGACCTGCCGGCGCCGTAGGTCGAAAATTCAGCTAGGCAAAGGGGCGAGACCTGCTCTAGCCTTTGCCACCGTGACCACAGTCGACAGCCCATCCGACGCGGCCCTCGTCGCCCGCGACATCCACAAGAGCTTTGGTGCGCTGGAGGTGCTGAAGGGCATCTCGGTGACCGCGCGTGAGGGGGATGTCATCTCGCTGATCGGGTCCTCGGGTTCCGGCAAGTCCACTTTCCTGCGCTGCATCAACCTGTTGGAAACGCCGGATTCCGGCGATGTCTGGGTGACGGGCGAGAAGATCGAGATGCGACGCGGCCGCCATGGCGCCGAGCCGGCGGACAATCGACAAGTGGACCGCATCCGCGCCCGCCTGGGCATGGTGTTCCAAAGCTTCAATCTCTGGTCCCACATGACCGTGCTTCAAAACGTCATCGAGGGCCCGGTTCACGTTTTGAAGGAACCGAGGGCCGAGGCGATTGGCCGGGCCGAGGCATTGCTGGAGAAGGTCGGGATCGCGGACAAGCGCGATCAGTATCCCAGCCATCTGTCCGGCGGTCAGCAGCAGCGCGCAGCGATCGCACGCGCGCTGGCCATGCGGCCGAAAGTGATGCTGTTCGACGAACCGACCTCGGCGCTCGACCCGGAGCTGGTGGGCGAAGTGCTGCGGGTGATCCGCCAGTTGACGGTGGAAGGCAACACCATGCTGCTGGTCACCCACGAGATGCGCTTCGCCCGCGAGGTATCCGACCGGGTGCTGTTCCTGCACGAGGGCAAGGTTGAGGAGGAAGGGCCTCCGGCCAAGGTATTCGACAACCCGACATCGGCAAGATGCCGCCAGTTTTTGGCGACCAACTATTAGGGCGCTGCACGGGCAGGCTTGACCAACTTCAAAAATCTGGCCTCAAATGCGCCAATTGCGGCAAAGCCGCAGGAAGAAAACATCGATAATACGGGAGTCTTCAATGACGATTCGACGGACATTTGGCCTAGCGGCCGCCGCAATGGCGATCGGCTTGACCGGTGCACAAGCTCAGGACGACGTGCTGCGCATAGGCACCGAGGGCGCCTACCCTCCCTGGAACGCGACCGATGCGTCGGGCGATCTGATTGGCTTCGAAATCGAGCTCGGGTTGGCGCTGTGCGCTGAGTTGGAGCGCACCTGCGAGTTCGTCGCCCAGGACTGGGACGGCATGATTCCGGCCCTGTTGAACGGACGGTACGACCTGATCATGGCCGGCATGTCGATCACCGAGGAACGGCAGCAGACCATCACCTTCTCCAATGGCTATGCCACGACGCCGGCGCACTTCGCCGCCCATCCGGAGAGCGAGCATGTCGAGATCGAAACCATCGAGCACGCGCTTGATGCGTTGGACGGCGCGGTGATCGGCGTTCAGGTCGGCACCATTCACCAGAACTTCATCACCGACCATCTGCCCAATGCGGAGCTGCGCTTCTACGACACGCAGGACCAGTTGAACCTGGATCTGGTGGCAGGTCGCATCGATGCGGGCCTGGCCGACATCACCGCCTGGATGGACCTGAACGAGGCCGAAGGCGATGAGGCGGCCGTTACGATTGGCGAGCCGATGACCGGCGTGGATTTCGAGGTCTTCGGCGCCGGCGTGGGTGTCGGCATGCGCCACGAGGACACGGAGCTGCACGACCAGGTGAACGCCGCGCTGGCCGTCTTGCATGAAAACGGCACATTGGAAGCACTGGCCCACGAGTGGTTCGGCTTCGACGCCTCGCTCGAACAGCCCGGTTCCTGATCCGTCACCCGGTGCGGACGGCCGAGGCTCCGTCCGCACCGGCCTGACGTGATCCGGCCCTTTCGGCGGCTATGGAACTTCTGACCTTCGGGGACACCGGCTGGGGCGATGAAATGCTCCGTGGTGCCGGCGTGACGATCTTGCTCGCTGTCGGCGCTTACCTGTTCGGGATCGTCGTCGGCATGGGCGGTGCGGCGATGAAGCTGTCCGGATCGGGGCTGCTGCGCGGCATCGCCGGTGTTTATACGACGGTGGTTCGCGGTGTGCCCGAACTGCTGGTCATCTACCTGCTGTTCTATGGCTCGACGCCGCTGATCATCGATCTGGCCAGCCTGTTCGGCTATACCGGCTATCTGGAAATCCCGCCCTTCTTGGCGGGTCTTCTGGCCGTGGGCCTGATCTCCGGCGCTTATTCCACCGAGGTGCTGCGCGGTGCGATGCAGGTCATCCCCGCCGGTCAGGTCGAGGCCGGACGCGCTGTCGGCCTGAGCGCGCGCCAGGTCTTCTTTCGCATCAAGCTGCCTCAGCTTTGGCGCTATGCGCTGCCGGGCCTGGGCAATGTCTGGCAACTGACGTTGAAGGACACGGCCCTGGTGTCGGTGATCAGCCTGGCGGAACTGATGCAGATCGCCAGCATCGCCGGCAACTCCGAACGCGAACCGTTCGTCTTCTACATCGCCGCGGGAATGCTGTATCTGGTGATGACAACGTTCAGCCAGATCATCTTCCAGCGGTCCGAGCGTGTGGCCAACCGCGGCGTGCGGCGGGCCTGAGGGCGTAGCGATGCTGGACCGCCTCAACACCTACTATGTCTGGCTGGACGCCATGCTGAGCGGGGCCTTGGTCACCGTTCAGATCGTTGTGCTCGTCATGCTGATCGGCATCGCCACCGGCACGGGCATGGCGCTGATGCGCCTGTCCAAGAACTGGCTGGTATCGGGCTTTGCCTACGTTTACGTCTTCGTCTTTCGCGGCACGCCGCTGCTGCTGCAGCTCTACCTGATCTATTTCGGGCTCTCGCAGTTCGATTTCATCCGAGAGTCCTTCCTTTGGGTCTTCTTCCGCGAGCCCTATTGGTGCGCGGTCTTGGCCCTGACGATGAACACCACCGCCTACACCGCCGAGATCGTGCGCGGCGGCATCCTGTCGGTGCCCCATGGCCAGGTCGAGGCGGCCCGTGCCACCGGCATGTCCAAGCTCATGGTCTTCCGGCGCCTGATCATGCCGGTGACCATTCGCCAGGCCCTGCCGGCCTACGGCAACGAGGTGATCTTGATGGTCAAGGCCAGTTCTCTGGCCAGCACGGTCACGGTCATCGAGATCACCGGTGCCGCGCGGCGCTTGTACAGCCGGTCGTACGATCCGGAGGTGTTCATGGTCGCCGGCGCGATCTATCTCCTGATCAATTGGCTGGCGGCCGAACTCGTCCAGTTCGCCGAGTATCGTATGACCCCCTATTTGCGACAGCGCAGCGACGACGGCAAAAACGCGCCTTTGATCGAGCGCCTGATCGCCCGGCCCTTGGGGATGGGCCAAAAAGCATCGGTTTGACTGACCCGCCAGACACGCTAGGCTAGGCTAATCGCATAGGGTGAGAACTGGGGAGGGTTCCTGCCATGTCGGTCGAGTCCATTTTGCGCACCAAGGGGACGGGCGTCGTGACCATTCGGTCCGACGTGAGTCTTGCGGAAGCGGCGAAGATGCTGGCGGACAAGAAGATCGGCGCCGTCGTCGTCAGCGAGGATGGCGTTGCTGTAAGCGGCATCATCTCCGAACGCGATATCGTGCAGGCGATTGCCGCGGACGGCCATGCCGCGCTTGAACAGCCCGTAAGCAGCTTCATGACGGCCGACGTTATCACGTGCGAGCGGACCGACAGCGTCGAAGCGATCATGCAGACGATGACCGAAGGGCGCTTTCGTCACGTGCCCGTCGTCGCCGATGGTGCCCTGCTCGGCATCGTTTCTATCGGCGACGTCGTCAAGCGGCGGATCGAGGACGCCGAGGCGGAGGCCGAGCACCTGCGCGGATTCATTGCTGGCGGCTGACCGAATACGGTTTTCACCGCATTTGTGCGACCGTATGGTGCCAAATGTGATCCAAACGCGGCAAGCTTGCGTAGGCTTTGAGAACATTCTGTTCCAAAGTCGTTCATCCCAAACAAAGACGGAGGGGGATTTTTATGCGCGTTCTGACTAAGTGGGCCGTGCTCGCGGCCGCGCCTGTCGTATTGGCAGCTTGTGTCTCGTCCACACCGGAACCTCAGATGGTCGAGTTGGACATCGTCGAGACAGCCGTTTCGGCCGACGATTTCAACACACTGGTTGCCGCTGTTCAAACCGCCGATCTGGTGGAAGTTCTGCAAAGCCCGGGCCCGTTCACGGTGTTCGCGCCGACCGACGCAGCCTTCGCGGCCCTGCCCCCGGGCACCGTCGAAAGCCTGCTGCTGGAAGAGAACCGCGACCAGCTGGTTGCGATCCTGACCTATCATGTCGTTGAGGGCGAGGTCTTCTCGACCGATCTGGCCGGCCAGGTGATCGAGGTCGAAACGGTTGAAGGAAGCATGCTGGCCGTCGATGCGACCAATGGCGTCGTGCTGAACGGCACCTCGACCGTCGTCGCGGCCGACGTGGACGCCAGCAACGGCGTCATTCACGTGATCGACACGGTTCTGTTGCCGCCGATGTAATCCCTGGCGGATTGTTGAGACACAAAAAGCCGGTGGCCGCCTGACGGTCGCCGGCTTTTTTCTTGTCGGATTCTCGGCGGTTGCCGTCTTCTTAAGGCCACGGTGATTTGGTGGAGCCCCAGGGACAAAGATCGAACCGAGGCGGAACCGGTTCGACCGTGGGAGAACTGGTGGAGCCGAGGGGAATCGAACCCCTGACCTCGTCATTGCGAACGACGCGCTCTCCCAACTGAGCTACGGCCCCGACCGTGCGGCAAATTAGAAAGCCGGGTTGGGGGCCCGGCGCCGCAGGGCGCCTTCAATGGCAGAGGCCAAAAGGCGTGTCAAGGAATGACGCAAGCGGGTGATCGGGGTTAGATTGCACCGTTCTCGATCGCAAACGAAATCAGGAGGCCGTCGGTGAACGACCAGCTGAACCTGGCGGGCAAGACGCTCTTCATCACTGGCGCCAGCCGGGGCATTGGCCTGGCCATCGCCCTGCGTGCGGCCCGAGACGGCGCCAACATCGTCATCGCCGCCAAGACCGACAAACCCCATCCCAAGCTTCCTGGCACCATCCATACGGCGGCCGACGAGATCGAGCGGGCCGGCGGAGCGGCGCTGCCCCTGGTCGTGGACATACGCGACCCGGCGCAGGTTAAGGACGGTGTCGACGCTGCGGTGGACCGGTTCGGCGGGCTGGATGTCTGTATCAACAACGCCAGCGCCATCCAACTCACCGGCACTTTGGAAACGCCGATGCGGCGGTTCGACCTGATGCACCAGGTCAATGCGCGTGGCACCTATTGCGTCAGCCAGGCCTGCCTGCCGCACCTGTTGAAGGCGGACAACCCGCACCTTCTGATGATTTCGCCGCCGCTGAACCTGAACCCGCGCTGGTTCAAGGATCACCTTGCCTACACCATGGCCAAATATGGCATGAGCCTGTGCGTTCTGGGCATGGCGGCGGAGTTTGCCGAGCACGGTGTCGGCGTGAACGCTCTGTGGCCGCGCACCGCGATCGCCACGGCCGCCCTGCAGATGCTGCCGGGTGTCGACCCGACCCACTGCCGAAAGCCCGAGATCGTCGCCGACGCGGCCCATGCCGTCCTGACCCGGCGAGCGGCATCGACGACGGGCAATTTCTTCATCGATGACGAGGTGCTGGCGACGGCCGGCATCACGGATCTTTCGGCCTACGCGGTCGACCCGGCAAAGGCGCCCTACCCGGACTTCTTCCTCGACTGACCAGCGCTGATTTGTCACCGATCGCCGATTGCGAAGCGGCCTTGGTCGTGCCAGTGTGCGGCGAAATTCCGGGGCCCGATCGAACAGTCAAACAGTAGGAAAAATGCCTGACTTCAAGACCCTCGACGACATCGATGTCACCGACAAGGTCGTGCTTGTGCGCGCGGATATGAACGTCCCGATGAAGGACGGACATGTCACCGATGCCACGCGGCTGGAACGGCTGGTCCCGACCTTGCACGAGTTGGAGCAGAAGGGCGCCAAGATCGTGGTCATGAGCCATTTCGGGCGGCCGAAGGGCAAGGTGGTGCCGGAAATGTCGCTGCGTCCGGTGGCCAAGGCGCTGGGCAAGATTCTCGGTGCCCCGGTCGCGTTCTCGAAGGATTGTGTGGGGCCGGCGGCGGCCCAGAATGTCGACCATATCGGCGAAGGCGGCGTACTGGTTCTGGAGAATCTGAGGTTTCACGCCGAGGAAGAAAAGAACGATCCGGCCTTTGCGGCGAAGCTGGCGGCCTTGGGCGACATCTATGTGAATGACGCCTTTTCGACCGCGCATCGCGCGCACGCCTCGACCGAGGCGATCGCCCATCTGCTGCCGTCGGCCGCCGGTCGCCTGATGGAGGCGGAACTGAAGGCGCTGGGGGCTGCGTTGGAGGCGCCGAAGCGCCCCGTCGCGGCGGTGGTCGGCGGGGCCAAGATTTCTACCAAGCTGGAGCTGCTGGGCAATCTGGTGGCCAAGGTCGACCGCCTGATCCTCGGCGGCGGCATGGCCAACACCTTCCTGGCCGCCAAGGGCGTGGCCATGGGCAAGAGCCTGGTCGAGGGCGAGATGCTGGACGAGGCGCGCGCGATCATGGCCAAGTCGGAAGGCACTGACTGCACGATCCTGCTGCCGACGGACGGCGTCATTGCGAAGGAGTTCAAGGAAGGCGCGGCGAGCGAGACCGTCTCGGTCGACGCCATTCCCGACGACGCCATGATGCTGGATGTCGGCCCCGACAGCGTTCGCGACCTGAAGGCGGTCCTGTCTGAATGCCATACTCTGGTCTGGAACGGCCCGCTGGGCGCGTTCGAGATCGCGCCCCTCGACGCGGGCACGAGCGCGGTTGCCCAGGAGGCGGCGCGCCTGACGGAGGCCGGTGCGCTGATGTCCGTTGCGGGTGGTGGCGACACGGTGGCGGCGCTGGCCAAGGCCGGCGTCTTGGACCGCTTCACCTACGTGTCGACCGCCGGTGGCGCGTTCTTGGAGTGGCTTGAGGGCAAGACGCTGCCGGGCGTGGCCGCGCTGGCCGCCTAGACCCTTCGTCATTGCTTGTCCGGACTGGTTGACGGCCTAAGTGAAAAAGCGGGGTTGGACACCGGAAGGGACTTGTCATGCTGCGGACTCTAGGCTTGGCACTGGCGGCACTGTTGCTGGTGCCGCAGACGCTCGTTGCACAACAGGTCGGGCAGCAGATCGAGGTGCGGGTCGCGGACCTGCCAGCCCCCTACGCGACGTCCAGTGCGCGCAACGGTCCGCAGACCGTGCCTCGCCCGCCGGGCACGACGCTCAATCTGCCGGACGGGTTCAGCGCCACCCTGTTCGCGGAAAACCTAAGCCATCCGCGCGAGATGGCGGAACTGCCGAACGGCGACATTCTGGTCTCGGAACCCCGTGCCGGCGTAATCACCCTGTTGCGCGATGCCGACCGGGACGGTGTCGCGGAGATCGCGCAGACCTTCGTCAGCGGCCTGATCGTGCCCTATGGCATGGACGTTCAGGGCTATCTTCTCTACGTCGCGGACGGGCGCGGTGTTTGGCGCGTTCCCTACACGTTGGGCGACGTGCGTGCGGCGTCGGCGCCGGAACAGGTCACTGATCTGGGCGTGTTCGGCTCGGGCCTCGGCCACTGGAGCCGCAGCCTGGTGTTTCATCCCGACGGCGACCGGTTCTATGTCGGCGTCGGATCGCGCGGCAACATCGATGTCGAGGACCTGCCGCGCGCCACGATCATGGAATTCACGCTGGCAAACGGCGCGCCGGCGCCGGGCAGGATCTTCGCCAGCGGGCTACGCAACGCGATCGGCGTGGCGTTTTATCCGGGTTCGACCGATCTGTTCACGGTTGTGAACGAGCGCGACGGCATGGGCGACGGTCTGGTGCCCGATTTCCTGACCCGTGTGCGCGACGGCGGGTTCTATGGCTGGCCCTACGCCTATCTCGGCCCCAACCCGCAGCCGGGCTTTGCCGAGCGTGCACCGGACCTGGTCGCCCGCACGATCGAGCCCGATCTGTTGTTCATGTCCCATTCCGCGCCGATCGACCTGGTGTTCTATGAAGGCGACATGTTCCCGGAGGATTATCGCGGCGACGCCCTCGTCTCTTTGCGGGGATCGTGGAACCGGTCGGACCCGACCGGCTACATCGTCGTGCGCGTGCCGATGTCCAACGGTGTTCCGGACGGCGATTACGAGGTGTTCGCGACGGGCTTTCGGCTGGACGACGGGGCCACGCGCGCCCAGGTTTGGGGCCGCCCGACCGGACTGCTTGCCACGCTGGACGGGGCCTTGCTGATCGCCGACGACACGTCGGGCACGATCTGGCGCGTCGCTTACGACAATTGAGGGCGGGCGCCGGGCCTTGATGGGGGTCCGCGTCCCTGCCAGGGGCGGCGACGGTCCTCTTCCTCGCAGCGCTGCATGATCGCCACGAAGTCGGCCAGCCGCTTGCCTGGCTCCGGCGCGAAACGGGCTTCCAGGATTTCGGCTTCGGCCATGCGGTCGAGCCGGAAATTCCTGAAATCGTTGCGCAGCTCGCACCAGGCGACCATCACCCAGACCGGCCCGTAGAAGGCCAGCGCCAAGGGCCTGACCACCCGTTCCGACCGGTCGCCGGCCTCGTCCGCGTAGTCCAGCCTGATCTTGCGGCGCAGGCGGATGGACTTGCGGATGCCGGCCATATCGACCGCGATCGGGGCGCGATAATGCTGTTCCGGTGCGATCAGGTGGGTCGAGACGAACTCCTCGCGCAGATGTTCCGGTAACACGCTGCCGATCTTGGCGCGGACGTCCTCGGCAGCGCGGGCGAGTTCCGGGTCGCTCCAGCTCGCCACGATGCTCGCGCCCAGGGCCAGGGCCTCGATCTCGTCCACCGTGAACATCAGCGGCGGCAGGTCGTAGCCATCGCGTAAGAGATAACCGACCCCGGCCTCGCCCTCGATCGGCACGCCGGAGCCGATCAGGTCGGCGACGTCGCGATAGACCGTGCGGACGGACACCTCCAACTCCTCCGCCAGGTCGCTGGCACGGGTTACCGCGGCCCGTCGGCGCAGGATCTGAATGATCTGGAACAGTCGGTCGGCGCGTCTCATGAAACTGACACTATGATAGCTCTACTGACAACAAGATGTCAGTAGGGTGTCACTATAGTCGCTTTCATCAAACGGCGCCGCGCCGGATTTGAGACCGAATGACCGCCCGACCAGGAGATACGAGGGATGTCGACAAACGCCATCATGCCGCTGTTTCCAAGCCAGGATCTTCCTGCCACAGAGACGTTTTACACCACTCAGGGGTTTCAGGCCGTAATGTCCGGGCCGGACTATCTGCAGCTGTCCCATCGTGACAAGCCGGACGTTCAGCTCGGCTTCTTCAAGCCGAAGCCGGATCATCCGCTGGGCATGTTCCGGGTGACGGACGCCGGGGCGGCCTTTCTGTCCATCGAGGTCGACGATGTGGACGAACAGCTCGTGGCGGCGCGGCGGGCGGGCCATGTGCTGGCCATCGCGCCCCGGCAGGAGCCCTGGGGCCAGCGCCATTTCGCCATCGTCGACCCCAACGGCATCCTGGTGGACTTCAACAAGATGGAACCGTTTGCCGCGCCGGAGGCGGCCTGAACGCGAGGCCGATCAGGTTTCCTTGCTTTCCTCTGCCTGAAGGGCGGCCTGGTCTCGCATCAGAAGCGGGACCTGGGCCGCCCCGAACAGCAGCGTGATCGGCATGATGCCGAACAGCTTGAAGCCGGCCCAGAACTCCGTGGAGAAGTTGCGCCACACGATCTCGTTCAGCACCGCCAGAAACAGGAAGAAGAAGGCCCAGCGCCAGCTCAATGTCCGCCAGCCCGCGTCGGTCATCTGCAGCACCGGGCCCATGATCACCTTGATGTAGGACCGGCCCATGGCCAGCCCGGCAAACAGGACCGAGGCGAACAAGAGGTTCACGACGGTCGGCTTGATCTTGATGAAGAGATCGTCGGCCAGGATCAGCGTCAGCCCGCCGAAGGCCAGAACGAACACGGCGCTGACCAGCGGCATGATCGGCACGCGTCGTTCCAACTTGAGCGACAGGCCGACCGCGATGACCGTTGCCACCATGAAGCAGCCGGTGGCGATGAAGATGCCCCAGACCTGATTGACGACGAAGAAGACGACAAGCGGCCCGGCCTCCAGGCCGAGGCGTCGCCAGGCGGCGGCGTCGACCTGCTGGGTCGCTTGGGACGGGCTGGCTTCGCTCATTGGAAGGCGGGCTCCGAAAAGCTGCGCAGCTTTCGGCTGTGCAGCTGCTCCGGCGGCAGGGCGCTGAGCTTTTCCAGCGCAGAGATGCCAATCTGAAGATGCTGGCCCACCTGGGTCTTGTAAAACTCGTTGGCCATGCCGGGCAGCTTGATCTCGCCGTGCAGGGGTTTGTCGGACACGCACAGCAGCGTGCCGTAGGGGACGCGAAAGCGGAAGCCGTTAGCGGCGACCGTCGCGCTTTCCATATCTAGGGCGATGGCACGGGATTGCGAGAAACGCTGCGTCAGCTCCCGCTGATCGCGCAGTTCCCAGTTGCGGTTGTCGATCGTCGCCACCGTGCCCGTGCGCATGACCCGCTTCAACTGCCAGCCGGACAGGTCCGTCACCTCGCTGACCGCCTGCTCAAGCGCGATTTGTACCTCCGCCAGCGGCGGCACCGGCACCCAGGTGGGCAGGTCGGCGTTCAGCACATTGTCTTCACGCACATAGCCGTGGGCGAGCACATAGTCGCCCAGCTTCTGGCTGTTCCGCAGGCCCGCGCAATGGCCCAGCATGATCCAGGCATGGGGGCGCAGGACGGCGATGTGGTCGCTGATGGTTTTGGCGTTGGACGGTCCGACACCAATATTCACCATCGTAATGCCGCCATGCTTGGGCCGCTTGAGGTGATAGGCCGGCATCTGCGGCAGCCTTTGGATAACCGAGCCTTCGGGGTCCTTGCCCAAGCGCTTGTTCCAGGTGATCGCGTTTCCGGGCTCGACAATGCAGTCGTACGTGTCGTCGCCCGCCGCCATCAGCGCATGGCCGTAGCGCACGAACTCGTCGATATAGAACTGATAGTTGGTGAACAGGACGAAATTCTGAAAATGCTCGCAGCCAGTGGCGGTGTAGTGCCTTAGCCGGTGCAGGCTGTAATCGATGCGCGGGGCCGTGAACAGGGCCAGAGGCGCCGGCTTGCCGCTTTGCACATCGTAGCTGGAGTTGACGATCTCGTCGTCGACCGCGGTCAGGTCAGGCACGTCGAACCTGTCGCGCAGCAGCGCCAGATGCTCTGGCGCCAGATCGCCCTCGACATGCAGCCCATCGGGAAAGGCGAAGTGAACGGGGATCGGCGACTCGCTGGTGCCGACCTCCAGCGGGACGCCGTGGTTGCGCACCAACTGGTGCAGCTGGTGGCGCAGATAGGACTTGAACAGGTCGGGACGGGTCAGCGTGGTTCGGTAGGTCCCGGGCTCGTCGACGAACCCGTAGGCCAGCCTCGTGTCGGCGCCGGTGAACGTATCGGTCGACATGCCGACATAGGGATAACAGGCCCGTACGGGCCGATCCAAGGTCTCGCCCCTTGCCATGGCCTGAAAGCGCTGGCGCAGGAACGCGGTCGCCTCCTCATAGAGTTCGGCGATGCGTTCATAGGCGCGATCGGGATCGTCGAAGTTCTGCGGCGGATGGACCGCGCCCCGCTCAACCTCAAGCCGTTCGGTCACACGCGGGTCCATCAGGCTTCCAGCCCCATCAGCGAGCGGGCGAACTGCTTGGGATCGAACGGCCGCAAGTCATCAATGCCCTCGCCGACGCCAACGGCGTGGACCGGCAGGCCGAAGCCTTCCGCCAGGGCGACGAGAACGCCGCCGCGCGCCGAACCGTCCAGCTTGGTCACGACCAGACCGGTGACCTGGACCATGTTGCGGAACACCTCGACCTGGTTCTTTGCGTTCTGGCCGGTGGTCGCGTCCAGCACCAGCAGCACGGCATGGGGGGCCGCTTCGTCCTGTTTCTTCAAAACGCGGATGATCTTCTGCAGCTCGGCCATCAGGCTGTCTTTGTTTTGCAGCCGGCCGGCCGTGTCGATCAGCAGGATGTCGCTGCCTTCCCGCTTTGCTCTCGCCAGCGCGTCGAAGGCCAGGCCGGCGGCATCGGCGCCTGGCTCGCCCGCCACGATCGGCACCCCGGCCCGCTCGGCCCAAACCTTGAGCTGGCCGATCGCAGCGGCCCGGAAGGTATCGCCGGCGGCGACCATGACGGACAGGCCGTCGCCGCGCCATTGATCGGCCAGCTTGCCGATGGTCGTCGTCTTGCCGGCTCCGTTGACCCCGACCACCAGAACGGTGAAGGGCTGTGCCGACCGGTCCGGCGTCAGCGCAACGGCCGCCGGCTCCAAGATCTTGGCGACGGCTTCGGCCAGGTGGCTGCGCACCTCCTCGGCTGAGACCTCCTTGTCGAAGCGGCCCTGCGCCAGGTCGGCGGTCAGCTTGGCGGCCGTGGCGGGGCCCAGATCGGCGCTGATCAGCAACTCCTCCAGCTCCTCCAGCGCCTCGTCGTCCAGCTTGCGCTTGGTGAAGATGCCGGTGATGCCGTCGGTGAGACGCTCCGACGAGCGTGACAGGCCGTCGCGCAGGCGCGCGAACCAGCCCTTGCGCTTGGGCGCGCCGGCCTCGGCGGCCGGGTCGGAAACTGTATCGGGTGTTGACATGGGCGCCTCTATACACGAAGCGCAGGGTCTGGCGATAGAGGCGCGATAGAGCCGCTTTGCGGCGTTCAGACGCGTCTGCCGATCGCCCAGATCATCGCCGCAGCGGCGCCGGCAAAGGCCACGCCCTGTCCGGCAACCGGGCCCAGCAGAAAGCTGGCCGGCAGCAACGGTGCCAATGTCAAAACAATGCCCTTCCAAGGGGCGTACTGCATCATTCTCATCTCAATAAACTCCAGACGTTAGGACACCCGGATTGGTGCCCTCTTCGATTGTGGGTCTCGAATCGCTGGAATCTGGGGATGATTTCGTCAGCCGGTGCTTGCAATTTCGGCAGGTCAGACCGGCGCTTGGTGCTTGGGCGGCGGGTCAGCGGGGCCGGGGAATGCCGATCGTATGGAAACCGCTGTCGACATGGTGCACCTCGCCGGTGACCGCGCCGGACAAAGGGCTCAAAAGATAGACCGCCGCACCGCCCACTTCTTCGGCCGTGGTGTTGTGGCCCAGCGGCGATGCGGCTTCGCTATGGCGATAGACGTAGCGTGCGTCGGCGACGGCGCTGCCGGCCAGCGTGCGCATGGGGCCCGCCGACAGGGCGTTCACGCGGATACCGTCGGGGCCCAGGTCGGAGGCCAGATAGCGCACGCTGGCCTCCAAGGCGGCCTTGGCGACGCCCATGACGTTGTAGTTCGGCACGACGCGTTCCGCGCCCAGATAGGTCAGCGTCAGCAGGCTGCCGCCATCCGTCATCATGGCCGTAGCGCGCTGGGCGAGCGCGGTGAACGAATAGCAGGACACCCGCATGGTAAGCTGAAAATTGTCGAGCGAGGTGTCGAGATACCGTCCCTTCAACTCGTCCTTGTCGGAAAACGCCACGCAATGGACAAGAAAGTCGAGCTTGTCCCAATGCTCGCGCAGGCGGTCGAAGACCGCATCCATGCTTGCCGGGTCCTCGACATCGCACGGCAGCACGATGGACGAGCCGACACTTTCGGCCAAGGGCTCGACACGCTTGCGCAGCGCCTCGAGCTGATAGGTGAAGGCCAGTTCCGCGCCGTGTTCGCGCGCGGCAGATGCGATATGCCAGGCGATCGAATGGCCGTTGGCGACACCCAAAACCAGGCCGCGCTTGCCGGCCAGCAATCCCGAACTCAAGAACCTACTCCGCGAGTTTTTTGAAGACGAGGCAGGCGTTGGTGCCGCCAAAGCCGAAGCTGTTCGACATGACGCAGGTCAGGCCGGCATTGTCCCGCCGCTCGGTCACGATGTTCATGCCCTCCGCATCCGGGTCCAACGTCTCGATGTTGGCCGACGCGGCGACGAAGTCATTGTCCAGCATCAACAGCGCGTAGATGACCTCTTGGACCCCGGTGGCGCCTTGCGAATGGCCGGCCAGGGACTTCGTCGAGCTCAACATCGGCACCTTGTCGCCGAACGTTTCCTTGATCGCGACCAGTTCGCTGGTGTCGCCCACCGGCGTGGAGGTGCCGTGGGTATTGATGTAGTCGATCGGATAGTCCAGCGGCGCCATGGCCTGACGCATGCAGCGCACCGCGCCCTCGCCGGATGGCTGGACCATGTCGTAGCCGTCAGAGGTGGCGCCGTAGCCGACCAACTCGCCATAGATCCTCGCACCGCGCGCTTTCGCGTGCTCCAGCTCCTCCAACACCACGACCCCGCCGCCGCCAGAGATCACGAACCCGTCGCGATCGGCATCGTAGGCGCGCGAGGCGCGTTCGGGCGTGTCGTTGTACTTGGACGACAAGGCGCCCATGGCGTCGAACAGCACGGTCAGCGTCCAGTGCAGTTCCTCCCCGCCGCCGGCGAAGACGATGTCCTGCTTGCCCCACTGGATCATCTCCGCGCCGTTGCCGATGCAGTGGGCGCTTGTGGAGCAGGCGGAACTGATCGAATAGTTTACGCCCAGGATCTTGAACGGCGTGGCCAGGGTCGCCGACGTCGTCGACGACATGCAGCGCGGCACCATGTAGGGGCCGACCTTCTTCGGGCTCTTCTCCCGCGCGATATCGGCGGCGGCCACCAGGTTCGAGGTCGACGGCCCGCCCGACCCCATGATCAGGCCGGTGCGTTCGTGCGAAATCTCGTTCGCCTCCAGGCCCGCATCGGCAATGGCCTGTTCCATGGCGATGTAGTTGTAAGCCGCGCCATCACCCATGAAGCGGCGCAGCTTGCGGTCGATATGATCCTCGACGTTCAGTTTGATCGAGCCATGGATGTGGCTGCGAAACCCCATCTCCTTATAGGTTTCGCAGGCGACGATACCCGACCGGCCTTCGCGCAGGCTGGCCAGGGCCTCATCGGCGTTGTTGCCGATGCTGCTGACGATACCCAGGCCGGTGACGACGACGCGTCTCATCTTCTGGCCTCACCCACTCGCGGTTCTCCCGCCGTCAGCGACGACGGCGCTTCGGTGTCAATTGTCGTCGGGCCGGGTAAACAGGCCGACGCGCAGATCCTTGGCCTCATACATAGGTTCTCCGTCGACGACCATCGACCCGTCGGCGATTCCCAATACCAGGCGGCGGTTCACGACGCGCCTGATGTCCAGACGATAGGTCGCAAGCTTGGCGGTCGGCAAGACCTCGCCGCTGAACTTGACCTCGCCGGTGGAAATGGCCCGGCCGCGGCCCGGCGCACCCGTCCAGCCGAGGTAGAAGCCCAAGAGCTGCCACAACGCATCGAGCCCCAGGCAGCCCGGCATGATCGGGTCGGACTCGAAATGGCACTTGAAGAACCAAAGGTCCGGCTTGAGGTCGAACTCGGCCACCAACTCGCCCTTGCCGTAGGCGCCGCCTTCGGTCGAGATATGGGTGATCCGGTCGACCATGAGCATCGGCGGCAGGGGCAGCCGTGCGTTGTTGGGGCCGAACAGCTCGCCATGCGCGCAGCGCAGCAGGTCTTCATAGGTGTAGCTGTTCTGACCGGTCACTGAATTTCCGTCACGTCGTCGTCTAGGGGCGTTCTTGAGAGGCCGGGTGTGGCCAAGGCGATCATTCGCGCGCGACTCTAGCGGTTTTGCGCACTCAGACAAGGGCGAAACGGGGACGGCCAATCGGCCGCCTGGCCGCGCATGAGTTGGCCGCGTATCGACCAAATCCCTTCAAATCCCGATTCTTCTGGGCCATATGTTTCAAATGACGGAACGCCGCCCCTATCGGCAGATTGTCGAACGCCTGCAAAGCGCGGGCTTGCGACCGACCCAACAGCGCATGGCGCTGGCCAGGGTGTTGTTCGACGGCGGCGACCGCCATGTGACCGCCGAGCAGCTTCACAGCGAGGTGCAGGCGGCCCGCCGGCCAGTCTCGCTGGCGACGGTCTACAATACCCTCAACCAGTTCACCCGCGCCGGCCTGCTGCGCGAGGTGGTCGTCGGCGCCGGGCGGTCCTACTTCGACACGAACGTGGCCAACCACCACCATTTCTTCCACTCAGGCAGCGGCGAACTGACGGATATCGACGGTGCGTCGATTCGCGTCGAAGGGCTGCCGGAACCGCCCGACGGCGCCGCCATCGAGCGGGTCGATATTGTCATCAGGCTGGCCGACGGTGCTGATCGGGAAGGCTGAATCGGCCGTTCCAAAGCTGCGGCTTAGTTTCCCAGTCTAGAACCATTCCATCGCGTTGACAGGTATTCCGGCGGGTGCCATATCCAGGCCCTCAGCCAATGGCGACTGGTGCCCCCGCCAGCCGCAAGACCACCGAAAATCTTGGAGAAGCGACATGGCGTTGAAGGGTACGAAGACCGAGGAGAACCTGAAGGAAGCCTTTTCCGGGGAGAGTCAGGCGAACCGGCGGTACCTCTATTTCGCCCAGAAGGCCGACATTGAGGGTTACAACGACGTCGCGGCCGTCTTCCGGTCCACCGCCGAGGGCGAGACCGGTCATGCCCACGGCCATCTGGAGTTTCTCGAGGAGGTTGGCGACCCTGCGACCGGCGAGCCGATTGGCGGCACGGATTTGAACCTCAAGGCCGCCATCGCCGGCGAAACCCACGAATACACCGACATGTATCCGGGCATGGCGCGCACGGCGCGTGACGAGGGATTTGACGAAATCGCCGATTGGTTCGAGACGCTGGCCAAGGCCGAAAAGTCGCACGCCGGTCGTTTTCAAAAGGCTCTGGAGACCATGGCCTGATCTGACGGGCTTGTGGGTCGGATTGGCTGACGATCCAGTCGGGCAATCCGGTCTGCCAGGTCACATGCGATGGGGGCCCTTGCCATGCGACGGGTCCCCATCGTCGTTTCCAGCCGTCATGGCGCCCGGGCGACGCGGGCAAACGCGCGCCCGCGGACCAGACACCGACTGAACGCGCAGGGGAGTAAGCGATGAGCGAAGGCAGCCTCGACGCGCCGATCCGTCATCCGATCGCTTGGCAAGATCCGGACTTCTACGACGAGGCCGCGCTGGATGCCGAGATGCGGCGCATCTTCGACATCTGCCATGGCTGTCGGCGCTGCTTTAACCTCTGCGACAGCTTCCCGCGCCTGTTCGACCTGATCGACGAAAGCGAGACCGAGGAGCTGGACAGCGTCGATTCCGCCGGTTTCGGGCCGGTCGTGGAGGCCTGCACGCTGTGCGACATGTGCTTCATGACCAAATGCCCGTACGTTCCGCCGCACGCGTTCAATCTCGACTTCCCCCATCTGATGCTGCGCTACCGCGCGGTCGAGGCGAAGAAGAACGGCGTGCCCTTCGGCGCGCGCCAGCTGACCAAGACCGACCGCAACGGCAAGCTGGCCCAGTTCATCACGCCGCTGGCCAATTGGTCGTCGAAGACCGGCAACGGCCTGACGCGCAGCACCCTGCAGTCGGTCGCCGATGTGCACAAAGAGGCCCGGCTGCCGAAGTTTCACGGCACCACGTTTAGCGTGCGCAGCGCCCAGGATCCGGCGGAGCTGAACGAAGAGGCGCCGGCCTTTGGCCGCAAGGCCGTGCTCTACGCCACCTGTTTCGTGAACTACAACAACCCGGCGATCGGCATGGCCACGCGCGCGGTGCTCGCAAAAAATGGCGTCGAGACCGAGGTCGCGTATCCCAGATGCTGTGGCATGCCGCAGCTCGAACAGGGCAAGATCGACAAGGTGGCGGAAAGTGCCGCGAAGGTGGCCGCCGACCTCAGGGCTTACGTCGACCAGGGCTACGACATCATCGCGCTGGTGCCGAGCTGCGCCCTGATGCTGAAGTTCGAATGGCCGCTGATCGTGCCGGACAATGACGATGTGAAGGTGTTGTCCGAGGCGACGTTCGATGTCTCGGAATATGTCGTCGACATCGCCAAGAAGGAAGGGCTGGCCGAGGGCCTGCAGCCGCTCGACGGCGGCGTCACGGTTCACATCGCCTGCCACGCCAGGGCGCAGAACAAGGGCCAGAAGGCGACGGAGATGCTGCGTCTGCTGCCGGAAACCAAGGTCCAGCCGATCGAGCGCTGCTCCGGCCATGGTGGGTCGTGGGGCATCATGAAGGAGAATTTCGAGGTCGGCCTGAAGGTGGGCAAGCCGGTCGTGCGCCAGGTGCTGAAAAACGACAGCGCCCATATCGCGTCCGAATGCCCGCTGGCCGGCGACCATATCTTGCAGGGCATGGAGCGGATGGATCAGGGCAAGACGCCGGCGGAGGCGCCGCACCCGATCGAACTGTTCGCCCGCGCCTACGGTATCGAGCTTTGACATCGCCGGGCCGAAAGGCCGGCGCCCGAAAGACTGAGAGATGATCATGAACACTGAAATTGCGCGCGGCGATATCATGGATATGGACGCGTACGGCAAGGTGCGCGCCGACAAGCGCCGGGACCTGATGCCGGTGAAGGCGCGCCGCCGGGTCGCCGTCGGCCCGGACGCCACCTTCTATTTCGAGAGCTACGACACGATGTGGCTGCAGGTGCACGAAATGCTGTTCATCGAACGCGGCGGCGAGGAACAGATCGATGATGAGTTGAGCGCCTACAACCCGCTGATCCCCAAGGGCGACGAGCTGGTCGCCACCGTCATGTTCGAAATCGACGATCCGATGCGCCGCAAGGCCGTGCTGGGCAAGCTGGGCGGCGTCGAAGAGACCATGACCATGGAGATCGACGGCGAAACCATCGTCGCCGAGGCCGAGCAGGACGTGGACCGCACGACGGCCGACGGTAAGGCCTCGTCCGTGCAGTTTGTGCATTTCAAGTTCACACCGGACCAGGCCGCCAAGTTTCGCGCACCGGGCAAGCGGGTCGTTCTGGGCATCACCCACCCGAACTATCCGCACATGACGGTGATGGCCCAAGAAGTGCGCGCCGAACTCGCCCGCGACCTGACGATCTAGCGGTTTCCGCTCAGGCGCCGTTGCGCATGCGTTGAAGCGCGTGTTCCGCCAGCTTGGGCCAGTGCGGGGCGTCAGCGGCGGAAATGCGAAACCAGTCCTTCATCGGCGGCTTGGTCTTGAACGGCGCCAACAGCTCGAAATCCGTGATGCCGAACGGCACGAGATCGAAGCCAGCGCCCAGGCGGAACGCCATGTCGTCGCGCGAGGCATAGAACGCAAAGACCTTGCCGCGATAGGCGATCGCCGGGTGGGACATCATCTTCCCATGCTCGACACCGTCCTGGCTGGCGACCATGGCATCGGCGATCGATTGGAACGCGGCCTTATGGGTACCCTGTGTCATCGCCTTTCCGCACCGCATTGTCGTTTGTCCCTAGGTATCCTATCCTAGGCCGAAATGCCCAGGATGACCATGGGGATCGCAGATGACGACGTTCGACGGCTTTCCGCGCGGGTTGACCGGTTATCTCAGCGGGCTTGCGGCGAACAACAGCAAGACCTGGTTCGACGCCCATCGCGCGGACTATGAGGGCTTGCTGGTTGCGCCGGCGAAGGCGTTTGTCGAGGCGGTTGGCGCGCGCTTGGACGAGGTGGCGCCGGGCCTAACCGCCAAACCCTCGGTGAACGGATCAATCCGCCGGCTCAACCGTGACCTTCGCTTTTCCGCCGACAAGACGCCCTACAGCCCACGCCTGCACATGATCTTCTGGGCCGGGGCGAAGCCGAATGCCGGTTCCGGCTTCCATCTTGTCATCGCCGCCGATCATGTCGGCATCGGCGCCGGCCAATGGCAGCTCACGCCCGCCCAGCTCAAGGCCTATCGCATCGCCGTTTGCGAGCCAGGCAAGGCCAGGGCGCTGCGCGATGCGGTTGCGACCGCTCGGGAGGCGGGTGTCGGGGATCTGGACGGCCCGCAGCTCAAACGGCCGCCGGCCGGTTTCGATCCGGCGGCGGGCTTTGAGGATCTGCTGCTTTACAAGCTCGTCGTCGTGCGCGGCGACATGCCGGACGGCGACCTTCTGTTCGGCGCCGATGCCGTCGACCATACAATTTCCTGCTTCGGCAAGTTGGCGCCGCTGCATCGCTGGGTGGTCGAGACGCTGCCTGGCTGAGCCCGGCTCGATCAGTCGACCGCTTCGTCGGGATAGACGCCCCATAAGGTGCCGCGCGGCAGCCAGCCCCGCAGACCCGAGGCTTCGAACAGGCAGTAGGCACCCTCTTGTGCAGCCGGTTCCGGGCATTCGATCAGGTCGCCCAAGACCTGCGGTTCGATGCGGGCGATCAGGCCGCCGTCCGGCCGTGGGTCGCGCAGCATCTCCTGCGGTTCTTCCGCCATCACAATGGCCGTGCGCCGGCCGCTCAACTGGCTGTGGTGGACCCAGCCGCCCTCGCCCTGCCAGTCGCGGATCTGGCGCCAATTGTCAAACTCGGAGATGATCTCGACCGGCAATCCCCGCTGAACGAACACCCATTCGATGGGATATTGCCGGCCGGGGCCGGTCCGCACATTGGCCTCGTCATTGCGCATCGAAGCGAAGCGCGGGGTCGGCAGGGTCTGTGCGATCGCGTCCAGCGACAAAAGGCCCCACAGCAAGACCAGTACCAGCGTGGTCGCGCGCTTGGCCCCCTTGGCGCTGGCAGGTGATTCGCCCATGTGCCCAGTTCACGGCGCCGGGCGGCCCGGGTCAAGCGCTGGACAGTAACCGGCCACCCTGCTATGGCCGACCGACCCTTCAGCAAGGCCGACCGCATCCATGTCAGACATCAAACGCCCGTTGGTCATCGTCACGCGAAAGCTGCCGGACGTCATAGAGACGCGCATGATGGAGCTGTTTCGCGCGCGGCTCAATCTCGATGACCAGGCCATGGACCGCGCGGCGCTGAAACAGGCGATGGCGGAGGCCGAGGTGCTGGTGCCGACGGTTACCGACCGGATCGACGAGGACATCCTGTCCGCCGCCGGCCCGAACCTGAAGCTGATCGCCAGCTTCGGTACGGGCGTCGACCACATCGACCTGCGGGCCGCGCGAGAAAAGCGCCTGACGGTCACCAACACGCCTGGCGTGCTGACCGACGACACGGCCGACATGACCATGGCCCTGATCCTGGCCGTGTCGAGGCGCCTGGTGGAAGGCGAGCGGCTGATCCGCGACGGCGAGTGGCAGGGCTGGAGCCCGACCTTCATGCTGGGCCACCGGTTGAAGGGCAAGCGGCTGGGCATCGTCGGCATGGGCCGTATCGGTCGGGCCCTGGCGCGCCGGGCGCGCGGATTTGGCCTCTCGATCCATTATCACAACCGCAGGCGCGTCCGCGAAGAGGTCGAGCAGGAGCTGGAGGCGACCTATTGGGACAGCCTTGACCAGATGCTGGCCCGGACGGACATCGTGTCGGTGAACTGTCCGCGCACGCCGGCGACGTATCACCTGCTGAACGCCAGGCGCCTGAAGCTGATGAAGCGCGACGCCATCATCGTGAACACGTCGCGCGGTGAGGTGATCGACGAAAAGGCGATGGCCGACCTGCTGCGTCAGGGCGAAATTGCCGGGGCCGGGCTGGACGTGTTTGAGAACGAGCCGTCGGTGAACCCGCGCCTGTTGAAGCTGCCGAACGTGGTGCTGATGCCCCATATGGGCTCGGCCACGATCGAGGGCCGGATCGACATGGGCGAAAAGGTCATCATCAACATCCGCGCCTTCACCGACGGCCACGTGCCGCCGGACCGTGTCATCGACACGGAGTTCTGAGCGCGCCAACGCGCGAGGTCGCCATGACCCAGGAAGCACCGGACTTCGAGGCTATCGCGCTTTCCGCGCGACCGGATTTGGACGACCAGCGCACGCAGATCGTGCACGCGGCCTGGCCCGAGTTCATGCTGCACGATCCGGTTCTCGACCGAAACTGGTGGGCATTGGACGAATACTTTCCGGAGTATCAGTTCGCGCTTCTTGACCAGGACAACATCCTCGGCCTTGCCAACACCGTGCCACTCCAATTCGGCGGTCCTTTGACCGATCTGCCTGATCGCGGGGTCGATTGGGGAATGGAGAAGGCCGTTCTCGACCATCACGAGGGGGCGGCGCCGAATTGCCTGATGGGCATCCAGGCCGTCGTCAATCCGGCGCATCGGGCCAAACGGTTAAGCGGGGCCCTGGTGGCCCAGATGGTCGCGCTGGCGGCCCGGATGGGCATTCGACACGTGATCCTGCCCGTGAGGCCGAACCAGAAGGCGCAGTTCCCGCTGATCCCGATGGAGCGGTACGTCACCTGGACAAACGATGCCGGCCTTCCCTACGACGCCTGGCTGCGGGTTCACGCGCGGATGGGCGGCACGACCATCGGGGTCTGCCCCGACTCCATGCTCATTCCAGGCACCGTCGGGGACTGGTCCCGTTGGACGGGATTAGAGTTTCCGGGAACGGGGCGCTACTGCGTGCCGGGCGCCCTAAACCCGATCGACATCGACCTTGAGCAAGATCAGGGGGTCTATCGCGAGCCGAACGTCTGGGTCGTACACGACGTGGACAGTCAGTGATGGGCCGAGAGATCGCCGATCGAGGCTTGCGGGCCGCATAGCGGGCAGGCCGGATCGCGCGGGATGTCCAACTTGGTAAAGCGCATCGATAGGACGTCGATCAGCAGCAACTGGCCCGACAGTCTGTCGCCGAGATCAAGCACCGTCTTGACCGCCTCAACCGCCTGCAATGAGCCGACGACGCCGGCCAGTGCGCCCAGAACGCCCGCCTCGGCGCAGTTGGGCACCGCGTCCGGCGGGGGTGGTTCCGGGAACAGGCAGCGATAGCAGGGGTGCGGCGGGCCATCATAGGCTCGGAACACCGATAGCTGCCCCTCGAAGCGCAGCAAGGCCGCCGAGACCAGCGGCTTGCGTGCGAAATAGCAGGCGTCGTTCAGGAGATAGCGGGTGGCGAAATTGTCGCTGCCGTCGATGACCAGGTCGTAGCTGTCGAGCAGGGCTGCGACGTTGGCGACCGTCAGCCGTTCGGCAATCGCGTCGACCGCGACGTCGGGGTTAAGCGCCGCGATTTTTTGGGCCGCACTTTCGACCTTCGGCACGCCGAGGGTGCCGGTGTCGTGAATGACCTGCCGCTGCAGGTTCGACAGGTCCACCACATCGTCATCGACAATGCCCAGCCGCCCGATGCCGGCGGCGGCCAGGTAGAGCAGCAACGGCGCGCCCAACCCGCCGGCCCCGACCACCAGCGCCGAGGTGCGCAGCAGCTTGGCCTGACCGGGCCCGCCAATTTCCGGCAGGATCAGATGCCGTGCATAGCGGTCGATCTGGTCGTCGGTGAGGTCCATGCGCCCTTCTTACGGCGCGGGCGCCCGGACCTCAACCGACCTCAGACGTCACTGACCCGTGGGCCGGCTTCTCGCAGTGCTTATTCCAAGCCCTCGAACAAGGCGGTCGAGAGATAGCGTTCGGCGATCGACGGGATGATGGCAACGATCTGCTTGCCCTCATTGCCGCGCCGCGCGCCAACCTCCAGCGCCGCCGCGAAGGCAGCACCTGACGAGATGCCGGCGGGCAGCCCCTCAAGCCGGGCGACCTGGCGGGCCATTTCGAACGCGCGGTCGTTGGCGATCTGGACGACCTCGTCGATGATGCCCGTGTTCAGGATATCCGGCACGAAGCCGGCGCCAATGCCCTGGATCTTGTGCGGCCCCGGCTGCCCGCCGGACAGGATGGGGCTGTCCTCCGGTTCCACGGCGATGGCCTGAAAGCTGGGCTTGCGCTGTTTGATGACCTCCGAAACGCCGGTGATCGTGCCGCCGGTGCCTACGCCTGAGATCAGGATATCGACGCCGCCATCGGTGTCGCGCCAGATCTCCTCCGCCGTCGTGTTGCGGTGGATTTCCGGGTTGGCCGCGTTTTGGAACTGCTGGGGAATGAGGGCGTTCGGCAGTTCCTCGACCAGTTCCTGCGCCTTGGCGATGGCGCCTTTCATGCCCTTGGCGGCCTCGGTCAGGTACAGCTCCGCGCCCAACAGCTTCAGCATCTTGCGCCGCTCGATCGACATGCTTTCCGGCATGGTCAGAATCAGGCGATAGCCCTTCGCGGCGGCCACGAAGGCCAGCGCGATGCCCGTATTGCCCGATGTCGGTTCGACCAGCACCGTCTCGCCCGGCACCGCCTTGCCGCTCGCCTCCAAGGCCTCGACCATCGCCAGGCCGATCCGGTCCTTCACGCTGGACAGCGGGTTGAAGAATTCGAGCTTGGCCAGGATGTCCGCCTTGACGCCGTACTCCGCCGTCAGCTTCGGCACGCGGACCAGCGGTGTTGCGCCGATCGTGTCGAGAATGGAGTCGTAGATCCGCCCCCGAAACTCGGGGTTCCCCGGCGGGGCATTGTCCTGCATGGCAACGCTCATATTTAACACTCCTTCATCGTATATTAACCGTTATTCACAGTTCTGAACGCGAATTTATGGTCGATCGCGCGCAATGCAAAGGACTTTCTCGTCCTCCCGCTAAATCGACCAGTCGACCGCCGGCACCCCTTCGCGCGCGATGCCCCGCTCGCGGGCCGCGCGGCACAGATCGTCCACCGTGGTGTCGTCCAGCTTGGCCATGCAGGATTCCTGCATCTGGTCCCAAATCGGCCGGACGACCTCGCGCCCGAGGCTGGACCCGGCCGGATCTTCGATCGGGTCCTGGGCGCTTTCCATTGCCCGGACCACGCGGACGATGTCGCCCAACGAGATCAGGCGCCGTTCCCGGGCCAGGCGATAGCCGCCGCGCGGTCCGCGCACCCCGCTCAATATGCCGGCGCGGACAAGCTGCTGCAGCACCTGTTCCAGATAGCGGCGGGGAATGCCTTGCCGTTCGGTGATAACGCTGCTTTGCACGGGCTGATCGCCCGAATGGTAGGCGATGTCGACAACGGCCTCGATGGCGAACAGCAGCTTTTTCGACAGGCGGAACATGGCTGCGTCAGCTTTGCGTGCCGGTGGAGCCGAAACCGCCGCCGCCGCGCGCCGTCTCGTCCAGGTTCGATACGACACGCCACGTCGCCCGTTCGTGCCGGGCAATGACCATTTGGGCGATCCGCATGCCGCGTTCGATCGTGAACGCCGTGTCACCCAGGTTGGCCAGGATGACCTTCACCTCGCCGCGATAGTCCGCATCGATGGTTCCGGGGCTGTTCGGCAGGGTGATGCCGTTGCGCAGAGCCAGGCCGGACCGCGGGCGCACCTGTGCCTCGTAGCCCTCGGGCAGGGCAATCGTCAGGCCGGTCGGGATCAGGTCGCGCTGGCCGGGTTGCAGGACCACCGGATCGTCCACTGCCGCCAACAGGTCCATGCCGGCCGCCAGGTCGGTGGCGTAGGCGGGCAACGGCAGGTCGGCACCGTGCGGCAGGCGCGCCACGGCGATTTCAAGCGGCTTGATGGTCATTCGGCAAAGGGTCCGCGTTCGATGATGGTTTGTACGAGCCGCCGTCCGACATCGCGCTTGGTGAGCGTCGGCCAGTCCTCGACCCCGTCCGGGCTGACGAGGTGAATGGTGTTGCGGTCGCCGCCGAAGGTGCCGACGGCTGGGGAAACGTCGTTGGCCAGGATCCAGTCGCAGCCCTTCCTGGCCAATTTGGCCTGGGCATGGGCCACGACGTCCTCGGTCTCGGCCGCGAAGCCGATTACTACGGCAGGCCGTTCCGGGCCGCTCTTCGACAGGGTGGCCAGGATGTCCGGGTTCTCGCTCAGGGCCAGGGTCGGCGTTGCCTGACCGTCCGCCTTCTTCAGCTTCTGGTCGGCGGCGTCGGCAACATGCCAGTCGGCCACGGCGGCCGCGCAGACCGCGATGTCGGCCGGCAAGGCGGATTGGCAGGCCGCCAGCATCTCTCGCGCCGTTTCGACCCCGACGGTCGTCAGGCCGGGCGGTTCCGGCAGGTCCACGGGGCCAGTGACCAGCGTCACCTCCGCGCCGGCCTCGGCCAAGGCCATGGCGATCGCATGACCCTGGCGGCCCGACGACCTGTTGGCGATGTAGCGGACCGGATCGATCGGTTCGTGGGTCGGTCCGCTGGTCACCAGCGCCCGCCGCCCTGCCAACGGTCCGCTGGCGGTTTGAAAGAAGTTCGAGACCTCGGCGACGATCTCCAACGGCTCCGCCATGCGGCCGGGGCCGTATTCGCCGCAGGCCATATCGCCCTCGTTAGGGCCGACGATCATCACGCCGCGATCGCGCAGCACTTCGAGGTTCGATTGGGTCGCCGGGTGCTGCCACATGCGTACGTTCATCGCCGGGGCCGCCAAAACCGGCTTGTCCGTGGCCAAGAGGACGGTGGTCGCCAGATCGTTCGCCATGCCGGCGGCCATGCGCGCCAGGATATCCGCGCTGGCCGGCGCCACGACCAGCACGTCGGCGTTGCGCGAGAGCTGGATATGGCCCATCTCGGCCTCGTCGGTCAGCGAGAACAGGTCGGTATAGACCTTGTCCTCGGTCAGCGCGGACACCGACAGCGGCGTGACGAACTGCTCGCCCGCGCGGGTCAGCACGGCGCGCACATCCGCGCCGCGCTCGCGCAAGCGGCGGATCAGATCGAGCGATTTATAGGCGGCGATGCCCCCGGAAATGATCAGGAGGACGCGTTTTCCACGCAGCACCGTGCGAAATCCCGCAAAAAGAACACTGAAGTTTGCGGAAATTAATGTAGGTCAGGATCAAGAAGGCGGCAAGCCCGCTCTCGGGCCCACCGCCGGTGCGATGCTTCGTCTAGTTGCCTTCCAGCGCGTCGCCCGTATCGCGAATATCCTGACCGACGCCGCGAATCGTATTGTCGCACGCCGCAAGTCCCACACCGGCCACCGCAAGGGCCAGCATGAGCGTGACAGTCGAAAGCAGCCGTTTCATGGGGTTCCTCTAATACACTCTCATCCAATGAAGGCGATGCTATCGCGAAGTGGCTAGATTCGCCAACCGCTGTGAATCGCGGCGATACCGGCTGAGAGGTTGCGCCAGCGCGTATGCCGGAACCCGGCCTGGTTCATGCGCTGTTCCAGTTCGGTCTGGTTCGGAAAGCGCCTGATGCTCTCGACGAGATACTGATAGCTGTCGCGGTCGCGGGCCACGATTTCGCCCAGGCGCGGTATCACCGCGAACGAATAGGCGTCATACGCCCGGCGCAGCATGGGCAGCGCGACCTGGCTGAACTCCAGACAGAAGAATCTGCCGCCCGGCTTCAGGACCCTGCGGGCCTCGGCCAGGGCGTCGTCGATCCGGGTGACGTTGCGCAGGCCGAAGGCGATCGTATAGGCGTCGATCGAGCGGTCGGCGATGGGCAGCGCCTCGGCATTGCCGACGACGACGTTTAGGCCGTGGACGAGGCCACGATCGAACGCCCGATCACGCCCGACCCGGACCATCGCCTCGGTAAGGTCGCAGATGGTGATGTCGGCCGCCGGTGTCCGGTCCTTCAGCCGGAAGGCGATGTCGCCTGTGCCGCCGGCAACGTCGAGCGACCGTTCGTTCGCGCGCAACTTCACCTGCGCGACGAAGCTGGCCTTCCACAGGCGATGGGTGCCGGCGCTCATCAGATCGTTCATCAGATCGTAGCGGCGGGCCACGCGATCGAAGACGCCGTGGACCATTTCGGTCTTGGCCCCAGGCTCAACCGCGCTGTCGCCGAACCAGCCGGCCTCGGGATTGCGCGGTCCCGGCTCGGCGTCGGCCATCTTCTTATCGCCCTCGATCATGGGCGCGACCATAGCGTTGGGCCCCGCTTCTTGCTATAGGCCGCGACGCAATGCCCGAACTGCCTGAAGTCGAAACCGTCCGCCGCGGCCTGGCGGCCAAAATCCTTGGCCAGCGGTTCGTCGCCGTCGAGCAACGTCGTGCCGACCTGCGCTATCCCCTGCCCGACGACCTGCCGAACCGCCTGGTCGGCCGGACCGTCGAGGCGATCGACCGACGCGCCAAGTATCTGTTGCTGCGCCTCGACGACGGCATGGTGCTGATGATCCATCTCGGCATGTCAGGCCGCATGCTGCTGGCGGACGGCCGCCAAGATCCGGGCCCCCACGATCATCTGATCTTCATGACCGATGACGGCACGTCGGTGACCTTCAACGATGTCCGCCGCTTTGGCATGGTCGATCTGGTCTCGTCGAATGCGCTCGCCGCCTACCCGGCCCTGGCGAGCCTGGGGCCGGAACCGTTGGGCGACGACTTTACGCCAGCGGTGCTGTCGGCAAGCCTGAGCGGCAAGCGCACGCCGATCAAGGCGGCCCTGCTGGACCAGCGTGTCGTGGCGGGCCTGGGCAACATCTATGTCTGCGAGGCCCTGTTCGACGCCGGCATTTCGCCCCGGCGCCTGGCCAAGACTGTCGTTGGCAGCCGGGCGGAAAGGCTGGTGCCGGCGATCAAATCCGTGCTCGATCGCGCGATTGCGGTTGGCGGCTCGTCGCTTCGCGACTATGTGCAGGCCTCCGGCGAGCTCGGCTACTTTCAGCACGAATGGGCCGTTTATGGACGCGAGGGACAGCCGTGCAAGGGCTGCGACTGTGATTGGGAGGCCAATGGCGGGGTCCAACGGCTGGTACAGTCGAACCGGTCGACCTTCTATTGCCCACGGCGGCAACGGTGATCTGCTCGGGCCGTCGCTCGGGGCTCGACGAGGGCCGAAAGCGGCCTTAGGGTACCGCGCGTTTTGGCGGATCTCGGGACCGCCGATGCTTCTAGACGAAATTCGGGAACTTCCATGGCCTATGAAACTCTGATTGTCGAAAACCGCGGCAAGGTCGGCCTGATCACGCTGAACCGCCCCAAGGCGCTGAATGCGCTGAACGGCGCGCTGATCGACGAGCTGGGCCAGGCCTTGGATGCGCTGGAAGGCGACGATGCCGTCGGCTGTATCGTCATCACCGGCTCTGAAAAGGCCTTTGCCGCCGGCGCGGACATCAAGGAGATGGCGACGCGCAGCTTCATCGATGTGTTCGAGACGAACTTCATCGCCGATTGGCAGCGGGTCGCCCAGTGCCGCAAGCCGGTGATCGCGGCGGTGGCCGGATACGCGCTGGGCGGCGGCTGCGAGCTGGCGATGATGTGTGACTTCATCCTGGCGGCGAACACGGCCAAGTTCGGCCAGCCGGAGATTACCATTGGGACGATCCCCGGCGCTGGCGGCAGCCAGCGTCTGACGCGGTTCGTCGGCAAATCCAAGGCCATGGAGATGTGCCTGACCGGCCGCATGATGGACGCCGAGGAGGCAGAGCGGTCGGGGCTGGTCAGCCGGATCGTGCCGGCGGCGGATCTGGTTGACGAGGCGATCAAGGTCGGCGAGCGCATCGCGGAGATGTCGCGGCCGATGGTCGCGATGGCGAAGGAAGCGGTCAATCGCGCCTATGAGACGACGATGGCCGAGGGCGTGCTGTTCGAACGCCGCCTGTTCCATTCCACCTTCGCGACCGAGGATCAGAAGGAAGGCATGGCCGCCTTCATCGAGAAGCGCCAGCCGGACTTCAAGAACGCCTGAGCGGGCTGGCCGGCCGTTGCCTGGCGCCGCTGCGGCGCCGGGCAATGACCGAAGTGTGACGCCGGCGAGCGGCCCCGCAAACAGGGTGCGGATCGCCGCTTGACGGCATGGGGCACCACGACTATATACCGCGCTCGTTTTGGAGCCGGACACGGCTCTTCGACCAAAGGATTTGTGATGGCTAATCATGCCTCCGCCAAGAAGCGGATCCGCCAGACGGGGCGGCGCACCGCCGTCAACCGCGCCCGCGTAAGCCGCATTCGGACCTTTACCAAGCAGGTCGAGCTGGCGATTGCCTCCGGCGATAAGGAAGCGGCCCAGGCGGCCCTGAAGGCCGCCCAGCCGGAGTTGCATCGCGGTGTTTCCAAGGGCGTCATGCACAAGAATACGGTCGCGCGCAAGTTGTCGCGCCTGTCGGGACGCATCAACGCCCTCTAGGCGTTGTAACCTAAACGCCAAGCCAAGGGCCGGGCCTCAGTGCCGCGGCCCTTTTTTGCTGTCTTCTCGGTGCCGGCAGGGCGCTGAACAGGGCCAAGACAGCGCCCGGCCACGGCTTGGCGCATCCGCTCGCCAGCCGGGTCGTGATGCAACGAAGACACAACCGCGAACGAATTTTGCTTTTTTGCGACGGTCCCGTTTTGTTCAGTTGTCTGCACCCCCCGGCGCGCGTACACTCACAGTGTCCGAAATAAAAATAATGCCTCGACAGGGATCGGAAGGTCTAAATGTGTGAAACTTCGGTTAAATCCGCGAGAAAGCGGATTAAAGGTGAGAGGCTGATTCATTTTTATTAACGCTTTATCGCCTTTTGTTTAACTAAACCTCATCCTTTCGTTTCGTTTCTTTGGGTTCTTGGAGAAAACACCTAAGAGCCAGAGGGGATTTATTGTGTGACGTTCGGTGGCCTGGTCAGCGCCGAATACGCGGGAAAAGGGTGAATCTTGAAGCATAGCCAGTGCCTGAGCGCGGGGCTGGCCAAGCAGGCGGAGGGTGTAAGTGACCGGTTTGAACATGTCCTTGGGCGGCGGCGGACCGTCCAACACCGGAAAAATCGAGCAACAATGGGTGCGGGTAAGGGCGCGACTCCGCGATGAAGTGGGCGAGCCGACATTCAAGAGCTGGTTGAAACCGCTGACCCTGGCGGGGGTCGATGAAGGTGTCGTTCGCATCGCCGTTCAGACCAAGTTCATGCGCGATTGGGTTGTAACCCATTTCGCCGATCGGATCCGCGCCTTGTTTGCCGAGGAAAACGGCCATGTGCACTCGGTCAACGTTATCGTTCAGGACGCGCCGGCCCGAAATGGCCATATCGCGGACAAGGCCGATCCATCGATGGAGGTCGAGACGTTGACCGACACCAAGACGGATCGCGCCAACATCTATGGCGCGCCGTTGGACCCCCGCTTCCGCTTCGAAAGCTTCATAGTCGGCAAGCCCAACGAGTTCGCCTACGCCGCGTCGCGTCGGATCGCGGATGCGACCTCGGTTCAGTTCAACCCGCTTTTCCTCTATGGCGGCGTCGGGCTGGGCAAGACCCATCTGATGCATGCCATCGCCTGGCACATCAGGGACCGGCATCCGGAACGGCAGGTGCTCTACACCTCCGCCGAGACCTTCATGCGTCGGTTCATCCAGGCCCTGCGCTACAAGGACACGGTCAGCTTCAAGGACATGTTTCGCTCGGTCGACGTGCTGATGATCGACGATCTTCAGTTCATCTCGGGCAAGGAGTCGACGCAGGAGGAGTTTTTCCACACCTTCAACGCGCTCGTCGATCACAACCGCCAGGTCATCGTCTCGGCGGACAAGTCTCCGACGGATCTAGAGGGCATGGAGGAGCGGCTGAAGTCGCGCTTAGGCTGGGGCCTGGTCGCCGACATCCACCCGACCACCTACGAGCTTCGCCTGGGCATCCTGCAGGCCAAGGCGGAAAAGCACCCCAATGTCGAGGTGCCGGCCAAGGTGCTGGAGTATCTGGCCCACAAGATCGTCAACAATGTGCGCGAGCTTGAAGGGGCGCTGAACCGGCTGATCGCCACCGCCGAACTGGTCGGCCGCGAGATCACGCTGGAGTCGACCAACGAGCTGCTGCATGACGTGCTGCGCGTGTCGGACCGGCGCGTCACGATCGACGAGATCCAGCGCAAGGTGGCCGAGCACTTCAACATTCGTGTCGCGGACATGCATTCGGCGAGGCGGTCTCGCTCGGTCGCGCGGCCGCGGCAGGTCGCCATGTATCTGTGCAAGCAGCTGACCCCGCGATCGCTGCCGGAAATCGGCCGGAAATTCGGGGGTCGCGACCATAGCACCGTGATCCACGCGGTACGCAAGATCGAGGAACTGTGCGAGGCCGACAGGGCATTCGCCGAAGAGGTCGAACTTCTGAGGCGCATGCTGCAACCGTAGGCCGCTTGGACCGGCCCTCGTCGACCGGCGCTAGTCAGGCGAGCGCGCCCTTGGGCTGCGGTGCCGGTCGACCAGTTCTTTCACTCTTTCGGCAAACACTGGGTCATCGCTTGCCAGTTGGGCGCAGTCCTCGGCGGATAGGACCAGCAACTGGCATTCGGTGACCGTGGTGACCGTGCTGTCGAGGAGCTGATCGCTGCCGATCAGGGCGCTTTCGCCGAAGAAGTCGCCCTCGTGCAAACGTCTGGCGCCACGGGGCGAGGTCACGTCGAGCTGGCCTTCGACGACGATGTAAAGCGCGTCGGCCGGATCGCCCGGGCGCAGCAGGGCATGGCGGGCGGGCACGGCCCGTTTGACCAGCGCGACGGTAAGATTGGCCAGGGTGGCGGCGTCAAGCTTCGCCAGGATCGGCACGCGCAGCAATCGGTTCATGCTGACGACGAAGTCGTGGCGCCGGATTTCGCGGGCAAAGCCCGCCGCCAGAATGGCCGCCGGCAAGGCAAACAGGCCGACGCCCAGGAACATGAACAGCGCACCCAGCGCGCGGCCCAGGTCGGTAACCGGCACGATATCGCCGTAGCCGACCGTGGTCAGCGTAATGATGCCCCACCACAAGGCCGCCGGAATGCTGGAGAACGCCTCCGGCTGGGCGTCGCGCTCGACCTCGTACATCAGGGTCGACGCGACCATGACCGTGATCAGCATCAACAGCATGGCGCTGATCAACGTGCGCCCTTCCGCCCGCACCACAGAGGCCAGCGACGCCATGGCCGGCGAGTAGCGGGTCATCTTGATCAGCCAGAGGATGCGGAACAGCCGCAGGACACGCAGGTCGAAGGGCAGGATGAACGACAGCCAAAACGGCAAGACGGCCAGCAAATCCACGATCGCCATCGGCGTCATCGCATAGCGCAGCCGCCCCCAAACGGGGTGATGAAACTTCTCGCGCCGGTCTTCGACCGAGCACCACAGCCGGGCGAGATACTCGATCGTGAACACGGAGATGGTGAACCAGTCGATAAAGCGCGTTATCCCGCGCCATTCCGGCGGCAGGCTGCTGATCGTTTCGACAGCCAGCGACCCGATGCTGATCAAGATCAGCACGACCAGCGCCGCGTTGAGCAGATGGTGACCCAGACCGACGCGGCCTGATCCGTCCAACAGCCTGAAAAGCCGTGCGCGCACCGATTGAGCCATGACGCCCGATTATGGCCGGTTCGCCCGCCGCGTCCAACCGGCATCGAAATGACGAAAAAGCTTAAACTCAAAGGGCTTTGGGATATAATCCGTCTCCGGAATCCCGGTCCGTTCGACGCTGCGGCTCAGTCGTGGTGACGGGTGGGCGCATCGACGCTCCAGCCTCAGACGGAAACCTCTAGGATCACCGGAACGCCGGTGGGCTGCGTCCATCCTGGACAGCCTTGAGACACAGACGACGATTGCCGCATGAAACTCACCATCGAACGCGCCGCATTGTTGAAGTCACTGGGCCATGTGCAAAGCGTGGTGGAACGACGCAACACTATCCCGATCCTGGCCAATGTGATGATCAAGGCGGAAACGGGCCGGCTGAGCCTGACCGCCACGGACATGGATCTTGAGGTCGTGGAGTCGGTTGCCGTCGACGTCCAGACGGCCGGCGAAACCACCGCACCGGCGCATACGCTTTACGACATCGTCCGCAAACTGCCCGAGGGCAGCCAGGTGGAGCTGGCGTTCGACAGTGCGGCCAACGCCATCGCCCTGCGCGCCGGCCGCTCACGCTTTCGGCTCGGCTGCCTGCCGGTGGCCGACTTTCCGACCATGGCCGGCGGCGACATGACCCATCGCTTCACGCTGACGGGCGCGGATTTGAGCGGGCTGATCGAGCGCACGCGCTTTGCCATCTCGCTGGAAGAGACGCGGTATTATCTCAACGGCATCTACTTCCACGCCTCGGACGGGGAGACGCCGATGCTGCGCGCGGTCGCCACCGACGGCCACCGGCTGGCCCGGGTCGAGATGGTGCTGCCGGCCGGTGCGGAGCAAATGCCCGGCATCATCGTGCCGCGCAAGACGGTGAACGAGCTCTATCGCCTGATCGAGGAGACCGACAGCGACATCGCCATCGAACTCAGCGATACCAAGATCCGCTTTCAGTTCGGCGACATCATTCTGACCTCGAAACTGATCGACGGCACGTTCCCGGATTATGAGCGGGTCATTCCGGCGGCCAACGACAAGGTCATGGAGGTGCAGGCCAAGGAGTTCGCCGAAGCGGTCGATCGCGTCTCCACGATCGCGACGGAAAAAAGCCGGGCGATCAAGCTGAACCTCAACCCAAGCGCGCTGACGCTGTCGGCGACCAGCGCGGAACAGGGCAGCGCCAATGAGGAGCTTGAGGTCGCCTACGAGGCCGACCCCTTGGAAATCGGCTTCAACGCCCGATATCTGCTGGACATAACCCAGCAGCTTGACGGCGATGGCGCCCGCTTCGTTATGGCCGACGCGGCGTCGCCGACGATCATTCAGGATGTTGCCGACGCCAGCGCCTTGTACGTGCTGATGCCCATGCGGGTCTAGCCACAGCGTGCGTTCGTCCCTGGCGGCCCTGCCAGAAAACACGTCGGAAAGTGCGGTGGAGACGGCAAGCCGAGTCGCCATTGAGCGCCTGACCGTCAGCGAGTTTCGCTGCTACGGCGCCGCGGTGCTGACCGCCGAGGGTCGTTCGGTGGTGCTGACCGGGCCGAACGGCGCGGGCAAGACCAACCTGTTGGAGGCCGTGTCCTTCCTGGCCCCTGGCCGGGGGCTGCGGCGGGCGCCGCTGGCGGAGGTCGGGAGACGCCGCGCCAACGCGATCGAGCCGACACGCTGGGCCGTTTCGGCGCGGCTGATGACCGATACGGGCGTCGTCCCGGTGGGTACGGGGCTTGATCCATCCGCGCCGCCAGGCACGTTGCGGCGGGTTGTCAGGGTCGATGGACGGCCGGCGCCGAGCCAGACGGCGTTGGCGGAACTGGTGACGATCCAATGGCTGACGCCGCAGATGGACCGGTTGTTCGCCGACGGTTCCAGCGGTCGCCGGCGGTTCTTCGACCGCATGGTCTATGGCTATCACAAGGGCCATTCGGCGGCCCTGACGGCCTACGAGCAAGCCATGCGGGAACGCACGCGCCTGCTGCGAGAGGGGCGGGGCGACGACCGGTGGCTGGCCGCGCTGGAAGACGCCATGGCGACCCATGGGGTGTCGATTTCGGCGGCCCGTCTGGCGACGGCGGAAAGGCTGGTGCGGGCCGTACGCGTACGCAGCGATTCGGCGTTTCCGCAGGCCGATATCGCCTTGAGCGGGACGGTCGAGGCGTGGCTGGCCGATAAGCCGGCGGCGGAGGTTGAGGACGCGCTTCGAGCCCTGCTGCGGGAGCGCCGGCCGATCGACGCGGCCGCCGGGGCGGCGACGGAAGGGCCGCATCGCGCGGATCTGGTGGTCCATCACGCGGGCAAGGGCATGCCGGCGGCGCAATGTTCGACCGGCGAGCAAAAGGCGCTGCTAATCGGGCTGATCCTGGCGAATGGCCGCCTGACGGCGTCGGAAAGGGGCTCGCCGCCGATCTTTCTGCTGGACGAGGTGGCGGCGCATCTGGACGCGAACAGGCGTCGGGCGCTGTTCGACGAGTTGGCGGCGCTGGGCTGTCAGGCGTGGCTGAGCGGCACCGATCGCGGCCTGTTCGACGGTATGGCCGCCGAGACGTTGTACGTGACCGTCGAGGACGGCCGGTTGAGGCCCGAAACCTGACGCATTTGGCGTTGTGCCGGATACGAATTTGTACGTTGTGTACTGAAGGAACTGGTAGGATTAGTGATGGTTGAGCCGATCAGAGCGGGCGCGGAGAACGCCGCCGACGATCCCGAATATGGCGCGGATCAAATCAAGGTGCTGCGCGGCCTGGAGGCCGTGCGCAAGCGCCCGGGCATGTATATCGGCGACACGGACGACGGCTCCGGCCTGCACCACATGGTCTATGAGGTCGTCGACAACGCGATCGACGAATCCCTCGCCGGCCATTGCGACACCATTGAGGTCACGCTGAACCCGGACGGCTCGGTGACGGTGACCGACAATGGGCGCGGCATTCCGGTCGACATCCACAAGGAAGAAGGCGTCAGCGCGGCCGAGGTCATCATGACCCAGCTCCATGCCGGCGGGAAGTTCGACCAGAACTCCTACAAGGTGTCGGGCGGCTTGCACGGCGTTGGCGTCTCGGTGGTCAACGCGCTGTCGCAATGGCTGTCCCTGACGATCTGGCGCGATGGCAAGACCTGGGCCATGCGCTTCGTCGATGGCGAGGCGGAAGACAAGCTGGCGGTGACCGGCGATGCGCCGGTTGAGGATGGCACGGCGAAGACGGGCACGTCGATTTCGTTCCTGCCATCGCCGGCCACGTTCACCATGCTCGACTTCAACTTGTCGACCTTGGAGCATCGCCTGCGGGAGCTGGCGTTCCTGAATTCCGGCGTGACCCTGATCCTGGTCGATGATCGCGGGGTCGAGCCCAAGCGCATCGAGATGCATTACGAAGGCGGGCTGGAGGCGTTTGTCGGCTATCTCGACAAGTCCAAGACGCCGGTCCATCGCCCGCCGATCATCATGTCGGCGGAACGCGACGGCATCACCGTGGAACTGGCCATGCAATGGACCGACAGCTTCCACGAGACCATGCTGTGCTTCACCAACAACATTCCGCAGCGCGACGGCGGCACGCATCTGGCCGGTTTTCGCGGCGCGCTGACCCGCCAGGTCAACGCCTATGCCGCCTCTTCGGGTCTGGCGAAGCGCGAGAAGGTCTCCCTGTCGGGCGACGATGCCCGCGAGGGCCTCACCTCCGTCCTCTCCGTCAAGGTTCCGGACCCCAAATTCTCCAGCCAGACCAAGGACAAGCTGGTCTCGTCCGAGGTGCGGCCGGTGGTGGAAAACCTGGTGAACGAGGCGCTGGGCACCTGGTTCGAGGAACATCCGGCGGAAGCCAAGCGCATCGTCCAGAAGGTCGTCGAGGCGGCGGCCGCGCGCGAGGCGGCGCGCAAGGCGCGCGAGCTGACGCGGCGCAAATCGGCGCTGGATATCGCGTCCCTGCCCGGCAAGCTGGCCGACTGCCAGAACCGCGATCCGGCGGAAAGCGAGCTGTTCCTGGTGGAGGGCGATTCCGCCGGTGGCTCGGCCAAGCAGGGCCGCGACCGCAAGTTCCAGGCCATCCTGCCCCTGCGCGGCAAGATCCTGAACGTGGAACGGGCGCGTATCGACAAGATGCTGTCGAGCGCGGAGATCGGCACCCTGATCACGGCGCTGGGCACCGGCATTCGCGAGGATTTCGACGTCGAGAAGACCCGCTATCACCGGGTCATCATCATGACGGACGCGGATGTCGACGGCAGCCATATCCGCACGCTGCTGCTGACCTTCTTTTATCGCCAGATGCCAGAGATCATTGAGCAAGGCTATCTCTATATCGCCCAGCCGCCGCTCTATCGCGCGGCACGCGGCAAGTCCGAGATCTATTTGAAGGATGACGCCGCGCTGGAGGATTATCTGATCGACAGCGGCATCCAGGATGCGGTGCTGACCCGCCATGACGGCGTGCAGATCGCGTCTGCGGATTTGCGTGCGCTGGTCGATCTGTCGCGCGAGGCCAAGCGGCATCTGGAGGTTCTGGCCCGCCGGGTCGGGCGCATGGATGTCGTTGAGCAGGTTGCGATCGCCGGCGCCTATTCGGCCACGCTGTTGTCGGATCGCGATCGTTCCGGCGCGGCGGCGGAGTATGTCGCCAAGCGCCTGGACACATTGGCGCCGTTGCTGGAACGGGGCTGGACGGGTGAGGCCCTGGGCCCGCGCGGCAACCTGCCTGGCGGCCTGCGCTTCATGCGCACGGTGCGCGGCGTGACCGAGACCCGCCATGTGGACGGCGACCTGGTCCGGTCCGGCGAGGCGCGGCGCCTGGACACCATCGCTGGCGACCTGCAGGAGGCATTCGCCCGCGAGGCGACGTTGACCATCACCCCTTCGCGAGGCGAGCCGCAGGAGTTCGCCATCGCCGGCCCGGTCAGCCTGGTCGACAAGGTGATGGAGCTTGGCCGCAAGGGCATTTCGATCCAGCGCTACAAGGGCTTGGGCGAGATGAATGCCGAGCAGTTGTGGGAAACCACGCTCGACCCGAACGTGCGTACGCTGTTGCAGGTCAAGGTCGCCCACGCGGACGAGGCGGACGAGATCTTCAACACGCTGATGGGCGACGTGGTCGAACCACGGCGCGAGTTCATCCAGGAAAACGCCCTGATGGTGGCCAACCTGGACGTCTAGTCGCTGCCCTCAGGGGTCAGCGAGCCGTCGGCGTAGGCCGCGCGCAGCTTGGTCTTCAGCACCTTGCCCGTGGCCCCGATCGGCAGCGCCTCGACGAACACGATCTGTTCCGGCAGCCACCATTTGGCGACCTTTTCGCTGAGATAGGCGCGCACCGCTTCGGCATCGACCGTCGTGTCGGCGGCCTTCACCACCGCCAAGAGCGGCCGTTCGTCCCACTTCTCGTCCGGGATGCCGATCACCGCCGCCTGGGCGATCGCCGGGTGGCCCATGGCCGCGTTTTCCAGATCGATCGAGCTGATCCACTCGCCGCCCGACTTGATCAGATCCTTCTTGCGGTCCGTGATCTGCATGTAGGCGTCGTCATCCATGGTCGCGACATCGCCGGTGTCGAACCAGCCATCCGCGTCATGGTTGTCGCTGTGGTCGAGCCTGTAATAGCCGGACGCGATCCAGGGGCCGCGCACCTTCAGGGCGCCGAAGGCTGTGCCGTCATGGGGCAAGGGCCGGTCGTGCTCGTCGACGATCTTCATCTCAACGCCATAGACCGGCCGCCCCTGCTTGGCCAGCTGGCCAAAACGCTTGTCCTTGTCGGCCGATTCCATGCCGGCCTTCAGCAGGCTGACGGTGCCCAGCGGGCTCATCTCCGTCATGCCCCAGGCGTGCAGCACGGTGATGCCAAACTCCTCCTGAAACGCCTCGATCATGGAGCGCGGTGCGGCCGACCCGCCGATGATGACGCGCTTCAGCGACGGCACGGTCTCGCCGGTCTGCCGCCAGTGGGCCAGGAGGCCGTGCCAGATCGTCGGCACGCCCGCCGTGATCGTGACCTCCTCGTCGCGCATGAGCTGGGTCAGGCTGGCGCCGTCCAGGCCCGGCCCCGGCATCACCAGCTTCGTGCCGTTCATGGCAGCGGCATAGGGAATGCCCCAGGCCAGCACGTGGAACTGCGGCACGACGGGCAGCATGGCGTCGCTTTCGGCCATCGGCACGGCCGAGGGCAGGGAGAAGCCAAACGCGTGCAGCACCGTGGCCCGATGGCTGTAGAGCACGCCCTTGGGGTCGCCGGTCGTGCCGGAGGTGTAGCAAAGGGCCGAGGCCGTGTTCTCGTCGAACTCCGGCCACCGATAGTCGGTCGATTGCGCGGCCAACAGATCCTCGTAACAGAGGCCGTTGTCGAGCGCGTCGGCCGGCAAGCTGGCCCGGTCGGTCAGGTAGATGACGCGCTCCACCTTGGGCAACTGGCCGATCAGCTTGGCGACCAGGGGTGCGAAGGTCAGGTCGACGCACAGAATGCGCGCCTCGGCATGGTTGATCACGAAGGCCATCTGGGTCGGGTGCAGGCGGGGATTGATCGTATGGATCACCGCGCCCATGCCGGAGACACCGTAATAGAGCTCGACATGGCGGTGCGTGTTCCAGGCGATCGTGGCCACGCGGTCGCCCTGGCCGATGCCGAGATCGGTCAAGGCGTTGGCAAGCTGCTTCGACCGGTTGGCGACGCCCGCGTATGTCTCTCGGTGGATCGGCCCCTCGACCGTTCGCGTGACGATCTCCCGGTCATGGAAGACGCTGGCCGCGTGGTCCAGGATCGTTGAGATCAACAGCGGCCGATCCATCATCAGTCCGCGCATGGCTACCCTCCCTGTTCCGTCTTTTGGGCAGGGTCGCGCGTTCGCCCTTTCGGCGCAACCGGGCTCTAAGGGTCAGCCCCCTTGAGGGGGCCAGATCACCGTGAACCGTTCGAAGACAGCCTCCATGTCGTCGGTGAAGACAAATCCCTCGCGCGCCGCCGCACGGCTGAAATAGCTGCGATGGGCGTCCAGCCACCATTGCCGGGTGCGGTCGCCTTCGCCCTCGTCCCACGCGAACTGGTCATCGACCTGGTTCAGCGGCTTCACCGTGACTTCCGTGGTTTGCCAGATGCAGCGGGGTGCGCCCGCGCCGTCCAGCACGATCACCAAATCGCCGACGGCCGGCATCTTTTCGCCGCCCTCGGTGAAGTCCCGCAACAGGCCCGCGGTTGCCCGCTTGCGGCCTTCAACAATCAGGCCGGCCAACTCGGTTTGCAGGGCCGGACTGTCGCCACAGCTGAGCGCCTCATAGTCGTCCCCACTGTGGCCCGTCGACTGCTTAAAGGCCTGCCAAAAGGCTTGGACGGCGTCACTTGGCGTCGTCATCGGCTTTCCCCTTCTTGGCATGCAGGAATGCGCGCATGCCGGCGACCGCCTCTGGGCTGGTCTGGGCCAGGGCGGTCGCCAGGCTCTCGGTGAACAGCCCTTCCGACGGCGCCATCTCGTCGATGCGGGCGATGGCGTTCAGGATCATGTAGTTGGACAAGGGCGCATTGCCGACGATGATCTCGGCCAGGGACAGCGCGCGTTCCATGGCCTCGCCCGGCCCGACCACATAGTGCGAGAGGCCGAGCCTCAGGCCGTCCTCGGCATCATAGGTGCGCCCGGTCAGCATCATCTCGACCATGCGGCCTTGGCCGATGGTGCGGGCCACGCGCACGCTGCCGCCGCCGCCGACGAAAATGCCCCGCCGCCCCTCGGGCAAGCCATAGAAGGTCGATGGCTCGGCCACGCGCACATGGGTCGACAGGGCCAGTTCAAGGCCGCCGCCGATGACCGCGCCGTGCAGCGCCGCGACCACGGGCAGGCCGCCGAACTGGATCTTGTGAAAGATCGCATGCCAGCGCTGGCTGTGTCGCATGACCTCGAACGGGTCGCGTTCGGCGTGCTCGCTCAGGTCCAGGCCGGCGCAGAAATGCTCGCCCGCGCCCGCCAGAACGACCGCCTTGGTCTCGGGCGGGGGTTCTGAAAAAACCCGGTCGAGCTCGTCGATCAGCCTGTCGTTGACGGCGTTTCGCTTGGCCGGCCGGTTCAGCGTGACGACCGCGATGGCGCCCCGCTGGTTGACCGTCAGCGTCTTGAAGGTCTCCGTCATCGGCCGGACCGTATCACGCGTCCAAGGTCATGGCACGTTTGCCGGAATGTCGGTCTCGGCCATGAAATCGGCCATGCGTGCGGCCAACGGTTCGGGGATACGCACGGATTTCAGCTTGTCGAGATCGGTATAGACCACGGTCAGCTTTGCCTTCAGGCGGTTTTCTCCATTGCACGAGCCGATAATGGCGAGATCGATGGCGCTGCGGCCGATCTTCAGGACGGTCATCGACAGGCGGAGCACGTCGCCCATGCGGCTGGGTTTTTGGAAATGCACCTTGATGTCGACCATCGGGGTGCCGCGCCGCTCCTCGAAATGCAACGCGGCCCAAGGGGTCTGCAGCGGGCCCGCAAACCAATCCTCGACCATCTGATTGAACATCAGGAAATAGCGCGGATAGAACACGATGCCGGCGACATCGCAGTGCTCGAACCGGATCGGGAAATCGAGATCGAAGCTGCTCACGATGGCTGTTTCCTCTCATCCGCCAGGCTGATGGTGGGCCGTTCGGTCGCGTACCGCCTGACGCCGCCGTCGTCGGTCGCCAGCAAATAGCCGCGCCGCGCCAGATAGGTGAGATGGGCCACGGCCTCGCCCAGCGCGAAGACGATCTGGTGATCGTCCATGGCCCGATCGAACAGGGTCGGGATCAGCTCGGTCGCCGATTTCGGCGCGTCGACGCACGCGGCCAGCGCCGCGTTCAACCGGTGCTCGTGATGCCCGGCCAGTTCCGCCAGCCGCTCCGGGACGCCGAGGAAGGGCGTCCGGTGTCCCGGCAGGGCCAGTGTCTCAGGCGGCAGCCACGAGAAGGCGTGGAGCGTGTCCAGGAAATCGGTCAGCGGATCGGCGTCCGGCTCGGCCCAGAGCACGGAGATGTTCGGCGTGATCTTGGGCAGGATCTGATCGCCGGCGATCAGCAGGTTTTCCGCTTCGCACCACAGGCAGGCATGGGCGGGCGAGTGGCCACGGCCCGTCACCACTCGCCATTGCCGTCCGCCGATGGCCAAGACGTCGCCTTCGGCCAGCGGGTCGATCGTCTCGACGATCGGTTCGATGCGTTCGCGGAAGACGTTGCCGCGCAGCGCCAGCCGGTGGAGCGTTTCTTTGTCTAGCCCGTGATGGGCGAAGAACGCCTGCTGGCCGGCCACGAACTCCGCCGCGCTGCGGGTGCTGATATGGGTGGCGAGGCGCCATTCGTCCCGCGCCATGGCGACGGGAGCATCGACACGCTGCGACAGATAGCCGGTGAGGCCGGCATGATCCGGGTGGAAATGGGTGGCGATGATGCGGTTGATCGGGCGGCCTGCGAGCGCGGTTGTCAGCGCCGTTTCCCAATGGTGCTTGATCGCCTCGGTCGACATACCGGTGTCGATGATGACCCAGCCGTCGCCATCGTCCAGAACCCAGAGATTGACATGGTTCAGGGCGAAGGGCAGCGGCATTTGCAGCCAGAAGATGCCGTCCAGTATCTCGGCCGGATGGCCTTGCGGCGGTAATGGGAATGGTGGCGGGACCGGCGGCGGGCTGCGATCGTCGGGCATGGCTCAAAGTTCCTTGATGAACCCGGCCATCGCGTCGAGCGTGGCCTGTTCCTGATCGCGATGGGGCGAGTGGCGGCAGTCGGGCAACACGAGCTGGCTCACCGGCCCCGAGGCTTTGGCGGCGATGGCCTCGAGCTGGGCCAGCGTGCCGTACTCATCATCCGCGCCCTGGATCGCCAGGATCGGGCAGGTGATCGCAGGCAGGTACTCTTCGATGTTCCAGGCCCAGAAATCCGGGTGCAGCCAGATGTCGTTCCAGCCCCAGAACACGTTGTCGACATTGTCGTGGTACCGGCCCAGCTTGGCCGCCAGATCGGTCTTCTCGTAGACCGTCTTGGCCTTGGCGATGCTGTCGACCGTCAGCTCCTCGACGAACACGTGTGGTGCCTCGAGGATCAGGCCGCGAACGGGCCGGATGCCGGAACCGGCGTGGATCAAGGCGATCGAGGCGCCGTCGGAATGCCCGATCAGGATCGGCCGGTCGATGCCCAGCCTGTCCAGCAGGTCGGGCAGGCTCTCCAGGGCCTCGTCATGCATGTAGTCCACGGCGCGCGAGCCGACCAGCGGGTCCGACTGGCCATAACCGTAGCGCGAATAGACCAGGGTCGGGCAGCGCGTCGCCGCCGCCACCTTGGCCGGAAAGTCCTTCCAAAGCGCGGCCGAGCCCAATCCTTCATGCAGGAACACCAAGGTCGGACGCTCCGCATCGCCCGGGATGTGCGCGACCTCCAGCCGGTGGCCGCGTATGGTCATGAACGACACGGCGTCAGACCCCCAGATACCGGTGCTTCAGGTCGGGCTGGGCGTCCAGCTCCGCGCTGGCGCCCTCGAAGACCACCGTCCCCTTGACCAGAATGACATTGCGGTCGGTGATCGCGGAAACCGCCGCGACGTTCTTGTCGACGATCAGGGTCGCGATGCCGGTGTCGCGCACCAGCCGGACGATGCGCCAGATTTCCTTTCGGATCAGCGGCGCCAGCCCCTCCGTCGCCTCGTCCAGGACCAGCAGCAGCGGGTTGGTCATCAGCGCGCGGCCGATGGCCAGCATCTGCTGTTCGCCGCCGGAGAGCTGGTCGCCGGCCTGGCCCAGCCGTTCGGCCAGGCGTGGGAAGGTGGCCAGCACGCGATCCAGCGTCCAGTCGCTGGTGCCGTTGGGTGCCGGCCGCGCGGACATCACCAGGTTTTCGCGCACCGATAGATTGCCGAAGATGCCGCGCCCCTCCGGCACGTAGGCGATGCCGGTGCGGACGATCTGATAGGACGGCCGGCCGGTCAGGTCTTGGCCGCCGGCCAGGATCCGGCCCTCGCGGACCGGGACGATACCCAGCATGGAGCGGATCAAGGTGGACTTGCCCATGCCGTTGCGACCCATCAGGCCAACCGTCTCGCCTGGCCCAATGCGAAAATCGACCCCGTGCAGGATGTGGCTGGCGCCGTAGAAGGTATGGATGCCGACCGCCTGCAGCAGGGCGGGGCCGGCGTCGGCCGTCGGCGAGTAGGCGGGCGCGGCGCTAGACGTCATCTTCGTCCTCGCCGAGATAGGCCTCGCGCACGACGGTGCTCGCGCGGATGGCCTGTGGCGACCCGCTCTCCAGCACCGCGCCATTGACCATCACGGTCAGGCGGTCGGCCACGGAGAAGACGACATCCATGTCATGCTCGACCAGGACGACGGCGTGACCGGCGACCAGGCTTCTGAGCAGCGCGACCATGCGCTCCGTCTCTTCCGGCCCCATGCCGGCCAGCGGCTCGTCCAGCAAGAGGACGTTCGGCTCGGTCGCCAGCGTCATGGCGATCTCAAGCTGCCTTTGCTCGCCATGGCTCAGCGCCGAGGCCGGCCGGTCGTCGGCCGCGCGCAAGCCGACCCGTTCCAACGCGGCGTGCGCACGGTCGATCAGGTCGCCCCGGCGGGTTACGGCGGTGATCAATCCAAGCCCGCCGCCGACGCGGGACTGGGCGGCCAGGCGCACATTCTCAAGCGCGGTCATCTCCGCGAGGATGTTGGTCTTCTGGTAGGACCGGCCGACGCCCTTTTTCGAGACCTGATCAGCCCGCAGGCCGGCGATGTTCTCGCCGTTCAGGTAGATGGCGCCGCTGGACGGTTTCAGATCGCCAGACAGCATGTTGATCAGCGTGGTCTTGCCCGCACCGTTCGGCCCGATCACCGCGTGCAAGAGGCCGACCGGGAACTCCAGCGAGACGTCGCTGACGGCGCGCAGGCCGCCGAAGCTTTTCGACAGCGTGTCGGTGCGGAGCAGCGTTTCGCTCACGTGGCCTGCTCCGCCTCGCCCTTGGCCGACCGGCGGCCCGACCGCAGATAGGCGGCGAGATCCTCGATCAGGCCGGACAGGCCGCGCGGCAGGACGATCACGATGGCGATGATCACCACGCCCTCGACCAGCAGGTAATAGTCGGTGGCGGCACGATGGGGGTCCATCTCCGTCAGGCCGATCGCGTTGGTGGCCGTCACGCCGTATTCGATGGCGATTTCGGCCAGTTCCCGCAGCGCCTCCAAGGCGAGCGCGCCCAGGATCGGCCCATAGATCGTACCCATGCCGCCAAGGATGACCATCAGCAGAATCTCGGCGGACATGTGCCAGCCGGCCAGCTCCGGGTTCACGAACAGGCTCTGCACCGCCCACAGATAGCCGGCGAGCCCGCCCAGCAGACCCGCGATCACGAAGCTGGCCAGCTTGTAGCCATAAACCGGATAGCCGAGCGCCCGCATGCGGTGCTCGTTCACGCGAATGCCCTTGATCACATGGCCGAACAGCGACCGCAGCAGCACAGCCAGGAAGGCGTAGACGGCCAGCATGCAGGCCAGCGTGACGTAGTAGAGCGTGAAGGGTGCCCTTGCACCGCCTTCGATCAGTTGATAGCGGTCCCGCAGTTCCGGCAGGTCGATGCCCAGCGCGTCGAATGTCGGTGCGGCGTTGACATAGACGCCGTCAGGGCTGCCGCCGATCGGCGTGTCATGGAACAGGAAGAATACCATCTGTCCGAAGGCCAAGGTGACCATCAGGAAGAAGATGCCCTTTGTGCGCAGGGACAGGGCGCCGATGACCAGGGCGGCGAGACCGGCCAAACCGACGGCTGCGGGAAGGGTCCACCAGACGCTGGCGGCGGCGAAGCCGGGCGTAAAGAAATAGACCGAATAGGCCGCGATGCCGAAAAAGGCGGCGTGGCCGAGGCTGACCAGGCCGGTGAAGCCGACCAGCAGGTTCAGGCTCATCGCCAGGATGGCGAAGACCATCACCTTGGTGCCGAGCTGAACGTAGAACGTGCTGCCGACCAGCGGGAACAGGGCGAACACGGCCAGGCCGACGAGCAGGAACAGCCGCACCAGCCCGTTGGCGCCGTTGTCCGTGGTGGCGGCGCCAATCATCAGGCGGGCCGCCCAAACAGGCCGGTCGGCCGCCACAGCAGGACCGCCGCCATCAGCAGGTAGACCGACATGCCCGCCGCCTCGGGCACGATGACCTTGGCGAAGGTGTCGACGAAGCCGATCAGCAGGGCGCCGTAGAAGGCGCCCTTCACCGACCCGATGCCGCCGATCACGACGACGACGAAGGAGATGATCAGGTAGCGGCCGCTGATCCCCGGCTCGACCGAGGCTACGGGCGCCTCAAGCAGCCCGGCCAGCGCGGCGAGACCGGTGCCGAGGCCAAAGACCGCCGCATAGACGAAGGTGATGTTGATGCCCAGCGCCTGGACCATTTCGCGGTTGTAGGCGCCGGCGCGGATCATCATGCCGAGGCGCGTGCGGCTGATCAGTAGGTAGAGGCCCAGCGCGACCAAGAGGCAGATCACCGAAATCGCCAGCCGGTAGGCCGGATAGGATTGGACGCCCAGCAGCGGGATCGAAAAATCCAGCGCCTCGGGCGTCAGGGCGCGGTGCGTGTCCTCGCCGAACATCATGCCCCTGACCTCTTCGAAGATCAGGATCAGGCCGAAGGTCAGCAGGACCTGGTACAGGTGGTCGCGTTCGTAGAAGAACCGGAACAGCAAGCGTTCCAGCACGTAGCCGAGCGCGATGCCGGCGGCCACGCCGATGGGCAAGGCCAGCCAGAACGACCCGGTCGCCTCGGCCACGGCATAGGCGGCATAGGCGCCGACCATGTAAAAGCTGCCATGGGCGAGATTGATGATGCCCATGATGCCGAAAATCAGGGTCAGGCCGCTGGCGATCAGGAACAGCAAGAGGCCCTGCTGCGTCGCGTTCAGAAGCTGAACCAGGAAAATGGCCGGGTCGGCAAAGACGTCGAAACTCATTCGCGGCAAACCCGGGCTTCAGGGGGAAAATCGACGGGGCCGGACGCTGCCGGCCCCGCCTTCAAAACGCAAGCCGTTCCTTACATCGAGCAACCAGGTGCGGGATCCTCAAGCGCCGGCGCGGCGATGTCGATCACCACGTTCTGGCCATCGCGCGCCTCGCGCAGATAGATGTCCTGCACCGGATTGTGCGAACTGGACATGTTGAACGTGCCTCGTGGGCTTTCGATCGTGGCGCTCGCCATGGCCTCGCTCAACGCGTCCAGATCGCCGACGTCGCACGAGACGACCTCCAGCGCCTGGGCGATCAACTGGCCCGTGTCGTAGCCTTGCATGGCGTAGACGTCGGACTCGCGGCCCGTCGCCGCCTCGAACGCCTCGCGGAAATGGGCATCGACCGGATTGTCGAGGCCGTCGGCGTAGTGAAGCGTGGTCAGCAGGCCTTCGGCGGCATCGCCTTGCGCGTCGAGCACGCCCTCGGTCAGGAAGCCGGAGCCGTAAAGTGGGATCGTGTCCTTCAAGCCGGCATCGTCATAGTCGTTGACGAACTGAACGGCACCGCCGCCGGCGAAGAAGACGAAGACGGCGTCCGGCTGAATGCCGGCGATCTGCGTCAGCAGCGGCTGGAAGTTGGTGTCCGGGAACGGAATGAACAGCTGTTCGACCACCTCACCGCCGGCGGCCTCGAACGATTCCGCAAAGGCCTCGGTCGCCTGATGCCCGGCGCCATAATCCCACGACAGGGTCACGGCCGTGCGCGCGCCGCGGTCGTAGGCGACGGTGCCTGACGGGTAGGCCGGCTGCCAGTTGGAAAAGGAGGTGCGGAAGATGTTCGGCGCACACAGCTCCGCCGTCGCCTGTCGGACGCCGGCATTGGGAATGATCAGCGGCGTGCCGGTCTCGCGTACGACCTGAACCATGCCCATGGCGACGCCGGAATGAACCGGCCCGACCAGGATATCGACCAGGTCGCGGTCGATGAGGCGGCGGGCATTTTCCGGGCCGCGCGACGGGTCAGCCTCGGAATCGAGCTGAATGTATTCAACATTGCAGCCGCCATTGTTGCGCTCTGCCATGGCGAGTTCCATGGCCTCGGTGATGTTCTGGCCCAAAAGCGCGAACGTGCCGGAATAGGGCAGCATGACCCCGATGCGGATCGGCGTATCCTGCGCCATTGCCGTGCCGCCGATTGCGGCCAGCGCGATTGCCGCGCCTGCGAGTTTCGTTGCGATGGTCATCGACCGTCTCCTCCCTGTTGGTGGATATATTTTAACCTTAAAATATCGCGGTCCGCATGCATTTTGTTGCAGGTACGGCGCAGTTCATGCGTCATCGGTCATGGCGCGCAGCTTGAACCGCTGGATCTTGCCCGTCGCCGTCTTGGGCAGGGCGTCGACGAACTCAAACCAGCGCGGGTATTTGTAGGGCGCGATCTGGGACTGGACATGGGCCTTTAGGACGCCGGCCATGTCGTCCGATGACGCCCCCGGGGCCAGCACGATGTACGCCTTGGGCTTGATCAGGCGTTCTTCGTCCTTCTGCCCGACGACCGCCGCCTCCAGGACCGCCTCATGGGTGATCAGCGCGGCTTCGACCTCGAACGGCGAAACATACTGGCCGCTGACCTTCATCATGTCGTCGGTGCGACCGCAATAGGTGTATGTCCCGTCCTCGCTGAGGATGTACTTGTCGCCCGTACGCGTCCAGGCCCCCAGGAACGTCTGCCGGCTCTTTTCGCGCTGGCGCCAATACATGACACAGCAGGTGGGGCCGTTGATCTGAAGCTCGCCGATCTCGCCGGGGCCGACCTCCTGCCCGTCGTCGCCGATCAGCCGTGCCTGATAGCCGGGCACGGGCGTGCCGGACGAGCCGGGGCGGACATCGTCCGGCCGGTTGGTGATGAAGACGTGCAGCATTTCGGTGGAGCCGATGCCATCCAGTACCTCAACGCCGGTCGCCTCTTTCCAGCGGCGATAGAGGTCGGCGGGCAGGGCCTCGCCGGCCGAGGTGCAGATGCGCAGGTTCAACGCCCCGGCCGCTGGCATTTCCGGGTTTGCGAGCATCAGGCCGAACAGCGTGGGCACACCGTAGAAGACCGTGGCCCGGTGATCGACCAATCGCTTGAAGCAGGCCTCCGGCGTCGGGCGTTCTGCCATCAAGACCGCCGTCGCGCCGACCGAAAACGGGAAGGTCAGATTGTTGCCGAGGCCATAGGCGAAGAACAGCTTGGCGGCCGAGAACACGACGTCGCCCTCGCGGATGCCCAGGATCGGCTTGGCGAACGCGTCGGCCGTGCGCATCGGGTGGGCGTGCAGGTGCACCGCGGCCTTGGGCCGGCCGGTGGAGCCGGACGAATAGAGCCAGAAGGCGAAATCGTCCTCTTTCGTCCGCGCCGGCTCGTGGCTGTCCGACGCTTGCTCAATCAGGGCGCCCATCGACTCGTGACCGCCGGCATCGCCGCCTGAGACCACGACATGTTTCAGCGTGTCGCGATGCTTGTCCAGGATGGGCTCGAAGACCGGCAGCAGGGCGGAGGATACGATCAGCGCCTTGGCCGACGTATCCTCCAGCATGTAGTCGTAATCATGGGCGGTCAGCAGCGTGTTCACGCAGACCGGAACGACGCCGGCCTTCATCGCGCCGAGAAAGGCGGCCGGGAAATCGACACTGTCCAGAAGACTGAGCAGGATCCGCTGCTCGCGCTCGATGCCCAGCGCCGTCAGCGCGTTCGCGAACCGGTTGGCCCGCGCGGTGACCTCGCCATAAGTATAGCGGCCGTGGTCGTCGATGACCGCCAGCTTGTCGGCCCGCCCCTCGGCGAGGTTGCGGTCCAAGAGATCGAGCGCGGCGTTGTAATAGCCCTGGGGCAGGCTGGCGGGGGAAACCGCCATGAACTTCGTCCTCCGTCTTCTCGCGCCCCACGCGGTGGTGGGATCGGGGCGCCGAAGCCGGGTTGAAGCCCGGCCGACTTATTGCTTGGTGAACTCTATCGCGCCGTCGGGCAGCAAGTACAAGATGATTGCGGTCCCGTTCGTGACCGTCGGGTGGTGGGACGTGTCGGGACCATAGACCAGCCAGCCCTTCCCCTTGCCGTCAAACAGCGCGTTGCCGTCGACGGGCATGATCATGTCGATCTCGCCGTTGGGGTGGCGGTGGTGCGGGCCGACGACATCTTCCATTTGAACAACGTCGACGGAAAAGCCGTGGGTGGCCTCTCCAGGCTTCATGGGCCGGCTGAAGCGGAGTTGAGGGCTTGCCTCCCGGTTGGCCAGCCAGCCGGCTTCGATGCCCTGCCTGCACGCCGTCTCGATGGCGCGAAACTGCTCGGTCTCGGGGCCGTAGCGGTCGTTCAGAAAGTTCGCGAGGTCGTCATTCAGCGGCCGGTCGGCGATATCGGCCGCCAGACCGGTCATCAGGTCGATAAAGTGTTGCTCGGTGGCCATTATCGCTGCCGGCGTGCGTCAGCCCTTTCAGGCTGCTTCGCGCCGCTCGTCCAGCAGGGAGGGCAGCCACGCCTTGAACCATTCCAGCGCCTCGTCTTCCGGCATCTCGCCGGATGAAGCGTCGTGATAGAAGGAGGTGCCGACGCGCCGTGCGCCAAGCTCCTCCAACAGCGCGTCGAAACGCTTGCCGCCGTAGCAGAAAGTCTGCTGATAGGTGCTGTCGCCCAGGCCGATCAGCCCGTATCGGATGTGCGCGAGGTCCGGCCGCTGATCGGACAGCGCGTCGAACAGGGATTGTGCATTGTCCGGAACGTCACCCTGGCCGTAGGTCGAGGTGCAGATCAGGTACGGACCCTCTTCGCTGAACGATGCGTGGTCCAGATCGTCCATCAGAACGATCTCGGCCTCGCCGCCCTCGCCGGTCAGCCAGTCCTCGATCTCCTGCGCCACCAGTTCGGCGGTGCCGGTCATGGTTCCCACATAGATCGTCAGCTTCACTGGCATCGCATCACCACCTGTTGCAGGTTTGGCGCCCTGTTTTCGGCGGTGCCGTCACTTGCCACAGCCGCAGGTCTTCTTGCCCTCCAAAATAATTCATGCATCTGAGAGATCAAGCACTATAATTCATGCCTCACCGACACGGATCGGGTGACATGGCCGAAACACTCCACGCGCCGCCTCGGAGCGCCGAGCCGCAATCGAATGGACGAAAGACCCGGCGGGATGGCGGTCCAGAGGACAGCACCTTCCTGACCTTGCTGGGCGATCGCATTCGCGCGACCCGCAGCCGCCGGGGCATGACGCGCAAGATCCTGGCCCGCGAATCCGGCGTGTCGGAACGCTACCTGGCTCAGCTCGAATCCGGTGAAGGCAACATCTCGATCATGCTGCTGCGCCAGGTCGCCCAGGCGATGGGCGTGTCGCTCTCAGGCCTCGTGACCGAAGAGCCGGACCCGCCGGTTGAACTGAGCCTGCTGGTCCAGTTCGCCGCCCGCCTGACGCCGGAGGAACTGGCCGATGCCAGAGCGCGGCTCGTCGCCGCCTTCGGTGACGGGAAGCCGGACGCGCGTCGCCAGAGGATCGCGTTGATCGGCCTGCGCGGCGCCGGCAAGTCCACGCTGGGCCGCATGCTGGCCAAGGGCAGAAACGTCCCCTTTGTCGAGTTGACCAAGGAGATCGAGGCCGATGCCGGCATGGCGTTGGCCGAGATCATGGCCTTGGGCGGACAGGCCATGTATCGGCGGTATGAGCGGCGCGCGCTGGAGCGGGTGCTGGTCGCCCATGAGAGCGCGGTCATCGCCACCGGTGGCGGGCTTGTCGCCGAGCCCGCGAACTATGAACTTCTGCTGTCGAACTGCTTCACGGTCTGGGTCACCGCCACGCCGGAGGACCATATGAACCGGGTGATCGCGCAGGGCGACCGTCGGCCGATGGCGGACAATCCCGAGGCCATGGATGATTTGCGCCTGATCCTGCAGGAACGCGCGCCGCTCTACGCCAAGGCCGACGCTCGCCTGGACACCGCCGGCAACGACGTCGCCGACAGTTTTGCGAAGCTGGAGGCCCTTTTGGAAAGCTGATCGCTCGGCAGGCGGCGGTGCTGATCCGTTTGTTAGGCCGAATGCACCATACTTCTTGACCGCGCCCCGCCATGCACTATTGTTCCTGTCAAGATCGCGAAGAGCGACGGCCAGGAGGAATGCAGTGTCTTTTGTCAGTTTCGATCGCGATTCGGACCAGTATCGCCACTGGAAAGTGGCCATTGACGGTCCGCTGGCGACCTTGTCGATGGATGTCGACGAAGATGGCGGCCTGGTTGACGGCTATCAGCTCAAGCTGAATTCCTACGATCTCGGCGTCGATATCGAGCTGCACGATATCGTGCAACGGCTTCGGTTCGAGCATCCGACGGTCAAGGCCGTGGTTCTGACCAGCGCGAAGGAGCGCATGTTCTGCGCCGGCGCCAACATCTACATGCTCAGCACCTCCAGCCATGCCTGGAAGGTCAATTTCTGTAAGTTCACCAACGAAACGCGTAACGGGCTGGAGGATTCCAGCGCCCATTCGGGCCTGAAGTTCCTGGCCGCGATCAATGGCACCTGTGCCGGCGGCGGTTACGAGATCGCCCTAGCCTGCGACGAGATCGTCATGATCGACGATCGATCCTCGACCGTCAGCCTGCCGGAGGTGCCGCTGTTGGGCGTGCTGCCCGGCACCGGGGGCCTGACGCGCGTGGTGGACAAGCGTGGCGTCCGGCGCGATCTGGCTGACCTGTTTTGCACCAATGCCGACGGGGTCAAGGCCGAACGGGCCAAGGAATGGGGCCTGGTCGACGCCATCGCGCCGCCTTCGCGGTTCGAGGAAACCGTGCAAATCCACGCCCAGAGTTTGGCCGATCGGTCCGACCGGCCGGACCACGCGCAGGGCGTGACGCTGACGCCGCTGAAGCGGCGGATGGACGAGATGTCGATCGCGTACGAGCATGTGGCGGTCGCAATCGACCGGAACGGCCGAACCGCCACGGTGACGGTCGAGGCGCCCGAAGGTGAGCAACCGTCAGGCATCGACGCCATCAAGGAAGCGGGTGCCGACTGGTGGCCCCTGGCGATGGCCCGGCAGCTTGATGACGCGCTCTTGCATCTGCGCCACAACTTCGCTGATGTCGGCACCATCGTGCTGAAGACGCGCGGCGACATCGATGCGGTCATGGCCGTCGACGCGGCCTTGGAAACCCATCAGGCCGAGTGGTTCGTGCGCGAGGTGATCGGCATGTTGAGGCGCACGCTGGCGCGCCTGGAGGTCACGTCCCGCAGCCTGTACGCCATCATCGACGAGGGCAGCTGCTTTGCCGGCACCCTGGCGGAACTCGCGTTTGCCGCCGACCGGTCCTACATGCTCGACCTGCCGGACGCGGAGGAGGAGGGGCAGGACGCCCCGATGATCGTGCTCTCGCCGATGAACTTCGGCCCGTATCTGATGGTCAACCATTTGACCCGGCTGCAAACGCGGTTCGGCAAAGACCCCGTGGTGATGGAAGGCTTGCGCGAGCGGATTGGCGAGCGGCTGGACGCCCAGGCGGCCCTGGCCGCCGGCCTGATCACCGTGGCGCCTGACGATCTGGACTGGGACGACGAGATTCGGCTGGCGTTGGAAGAACGCGCCGGCCTGTCGCCGGATGCATTAACCGGCATGGAGGCCAGCTTGCGCTTCGCCGGCCCCGAGACCATGGAAACCAAGATCTTTGGCCGGCTGTCGGCCTGGCAGAACTGGGTCTTCAACCGGCCTAACGCGGTCGGCGAGCAGGGCGCACTGCGCCTGTTCGGCTCCGGCAGCAAGGCGCACTTCGATTGGGAAAGGGTGTGAGACCATGTCGCTGAACTATCGCGACCGTATCCCCAACAATGTCGATCTCGGCACCAACCGCTCGCTGCAGCGCGCGCTGGAGCATTGGCAGCCGAAATTCCTGACCTGGTGGCAGGATTTGGGCCCGGAGGGCTTTCAGGCCGCCGACGTCTATCTGCGCACCGCCACGTCGGTCGATGCCAAGGGTTGGGCGACCTACGGCAAGGTGAAGATGCCGGACTATCGCTGGGGCATCTTCCTGGCCGAGCAGACGGCGGACCGGCGGATCGGCTTCGGCGATTTCTATGGCAAACCGGCCTGGGACCAGGTGCCCGGCGACTTCCGTTCGACCCTGCGCCGGTTGATCGTGACGCAAGGCGATACCGAGCCGGCATCCGTCGAACAGCAGCGCCTTCTGGGCCAGATCTGCCCATCGCTCTACGATCTGCGCAACCTGTTCCAGGTGAATGTCGAGGAAGGCCGGCATCTGTGGGCCATGGTCTATCTGCTGCACGCCTATTTTGGCCGCGACGGCCGGGAAGAGGCGGAGGAGCTGCTGGCCCGCCATTCCGGCGACGCCGACAAGCCGCGCATCCTGGGCACCTTCAACGAGCCGATTTCCGACTGGCTCAGCTTCTACATGTTTACCTACTTCACGGACCGGGACGGCAAGTTCCAGCTCAAAAGCCTGGCCGAAAGCGGCTTCGACCCGTTGGCGCGCACCTGCCAGTTCATGCTGACCGAGGAAGCGCACCACATGTTCGTGGGCGAGACCGGCATCGGCCGCGTCATCCGGCGCACCTTGGAGGTGATGAACGAAATCAACTCCGACGATCCGGAAGCACTACGCAAGGCCGGTGCGATCGACCTGCCGACCGTGCAGAGATACCTGAACTTCTGGTTCTCGTCGTCGCTGGACCTGTTCGGCTCAGACGTGTCGTCGAACGCGGCGACCGTCTTCGCCAACGGCCTGAAGGGCCGGCCCGACGAGGGGCGCTACGAGGATCATGTCTGCGTCGAGGATGTCTTCGACCTCGACAAGCCCGACGGCAAGGGCGGCGTGGACATTGAAACCGTGCCGCTGCGCAACGCCATGAACGAGGTCACGCGCAACGCCTATGTGAAGGATTGCATGATCGGCGTGAAGCGCTGGAACCGCTCGATCGCTAAGGCCGGGAAACCATTCGAGCTGACCCTGCCGTCAACCCGGTTCCGCCGTCAGATCGGCAGTTGGGCAGGCTTTAGCGTCATGCCGGACGGCACGCCGATCGACGAAGAGGCCTGGAACGCGCGGGCGAACGAATGGCTGCCGACGGAGGCGGACCAGCAGTTTGTCCACAGCCTGATGCGCCAAGTGACGGAGCCCGGCAAGATGGCCAGTTGGATCGCGCCGCCCGATCGCGGCATCAACAATCTGCCGGTCGACTACGAGTACGTGCATCTGGGCTGAAATGGCCCGGCACTTCGCCATCGTCGGCAGCGGGCCGGCCGGCATCTACGCCGCCGAACGGCTGGCGCGGATCGCGCCCGATGACCGCATCGACGTGATCGACCGCCTGCCGGTGCCGTTCGGGCTGGTGCGCCATGGCGTGGCCGCCGACCATCAGTCGACCAAGGCGGTGACGCGCGTGCTGGGCCGCGCGCTGGGCCGGGACAATGTCAGCTTCGTTGGCAACGTCATGGTCGGGCGTGATGTGGCGCTTGCTGATCTGCGCGAATGGTACGACGCGGTCATCCTCGCCACGGGCGCGCCGCGTGACCGGCGGCTGGGGATTCCCGGCGAGGATCTTCCCGGCGTCCATGGCTCCGGCGCCTTTGTCGGCTGGCTGAATGGCCATCCGGACGACGCCGGTCTGGCGATTGATCTGGACAATCTAACGGACGTGGTCGTGATCGGCGTCGGCAATGTCGCGCTGGACGTCGCGCGCATCTTCGCGAAGTCGCCGGCCGAGTTGGCCGCCGCCGATCTTGCACCCGACGTGGCCGAGGCGCTTGCAGGGCTGACTCTGAGGTCGATCACCTTGCTCGGCAGGCGAGGGCCGGAGGATGCCAAGTTCACCGCCTTGGAGCTCTCCGAGATGGGGGAGTTGGAGTGGGCGCAGCCGGTCGTCGACCAGCAAACCATGCCGCCGGCGTCCGATGGCGAGGCCAAACCGCTTTCAATCCTGCGCGGATTTTCCAGTGCCCAGCGGGACGACCAGTCGCTAGGCGTCCATTTTCTATTCCACGCAAGACCGCTGGCTTTCGAAGGATCCGACCGGCTGACGGGGGTCCGGGTCGCGACCGCCGCCGGGGCCGAGACGGTTCTGCCGGCGCAGTTGGCGATCACCTGTATCGGCTACGACAGTGTCGCTTGCGATGATCTGGAGCCGGCATCCGGCATCTTCGCTAATCAGGACGGCAAGATCGAGGACGGGCTCTATGTTGTCGGCTGGGCCAAGAGGGGACCGAGCGGGACGATCCCGACCAACCGTTCGGAATCCCATGAAGTTGCCAATCGGGTCGCCGCGGAGACGGAGGCGACCGGCCGGCCTGGGGCGGCGGGGCTGATCGAACGAGTCGGTGACCGCATCGTCGATCTCGACGGCTGGGGGCGCATCGACGCCGCCGAAACCGCCCGCGCGACCGGGAACCGCCCGCGCCACAAATTCACGACGATTGAAGAGCTGATCGCAGCCGCGCGGCCGTAGGCGGGATCGCGTCTTCGGTCAGGCAGGGCCGGCCCAAGGCAGCGGAGTATCGGACAGGCCCCAATACAAGCTTTTTTGGTTCATGTATTGGCGGATGCCCAGCCGGCCCTTTTCCCGGCCGATGCCGCTTTCCTTCACGCCGCCGAACGGGGTCGCGATCGAGAATTGCTTGTAGGTGTTGATCCACACCGTGCCGGTCTGCAGCCGGCGCGCGACCCGCCAGATCTTGCGATAGTCCGACGACCAGAGGCCGGCGGCGAGACCATAGACGCTGTCATTGGCCTGGGCGACCAGATCGTCCTCGTCGTCGAACGGCATCACGGTCAGGACGGGGCCGAAAATCTCCCGCTGGGCGGTGTCGCTCTGATTGTCCAATCCTGCAACGATCGTCGGGCGATAGTAGTAGCCGGCTCCGTCCAGCGTCTCGCCGCCGGCCAGAATCTCACCCCCCTCTTCGCGTGCCCGCTCGACATGCCCGGCAACAGTTTCTCGATGCTCGCGCGTGATAAGGGGGGCGACCTGGGTTGCCGTATCGTAGGGATCGCCAACGCGCAGGGCTTTGGTGCGTGCGACCAGTTCCGCCACGAACGGATCGAAAATCGCGCGTTCGACGAACAGGCGCGATCCGGCGATGCAGGATTGGCCGGACGAGGAAAAGATGCCGAACAGGATGCCGGCGATGGCTTGCGCGCGGTCCGCATCGGCAAAGACGATCGTCGGCGACTTGCCGCCTAGCTCCAGCGAGACCGGCATCAGCTTGTCGGCGGCGGCCCTGGCGATGGCGCGGCCGGTCGACGTCCCGCCGGTGAAGGCCACCTTGGCGACATGCTCGTGACGCACCAGCGCGTCGCCGATTTCGCGGCCCGGACCCGGCAGGGCGGAGAACAGGCCCTTTGGCAAGCCTGCCTCCTCGATCACCTTGGCCAGCTCCAGGCAGACCAGCGGCGACCAGCCGGACGGTTTCAAGACCACCGCGTTGCCGGCCGCCAAGGCCGGCGCCACCTTCTGGGCGTCGGAAGCGATCGGCGAATTCCACGGCGTGATCGCGGCGATGACGCCCATGGGCTCGTGCACGCTCATGGTCAGATAGTCGCCGCGCGCGGGCGTGATCTCGTCCTCTAGTGTTTCCAGCGCCGCGCCCAAATAGCGGAAGGTGGCCGAGGCGCTGGCCGCCAGAGCTCGTGTCTCGGCCAGTGTCTTGCCGGTGTCGCGCGTCTGGGTCTGGGCAATCTGCTCCTGCCGGTCGGCCAGGCCATCGGCGATGGCGTAGAGATATCTGGCCCGCTCATGGGGTTTCAGATCGCGCCAGGCCGGTGCCATCATGGCGTTTTTGCCGGCGGCGATCGCCTGTTCGGCATCCGCGCGGGAGGCGCCGGCGACCACCGCCGTCAGGCTGCCATCGCCGGGAAAGTGTGACGGCATGTCGGTGCCGGAACCCGGGCGCCATTCGCCAGCAATGAAGATCGGTTTCTTGTCCGTGGACATGGTCTCAGATTTGGATCGTCGCGCTGCGATTGATCAACGCGCGCGCGACGCTTAGCGCCGTTAGGGCCGAAGTCCTGGGGTTTTCAGGGCTGGGTTTGCCCTGAAGCGTGATCTTGAACGTGCCGCTGGGGCCTTCGGCCTCGATTTCATGGACATTGCCGGGTGCCGTCGGATCGGCCACCAGTTCGACCTTGGTTTCATCAAGGCCGAGCCCGGCCAAGGCAACCGTCGCGGCGACGTTGGCGTTCTTGGGATAGCGCAGCGCGGCTTCTCTTGCACTGCCGCTGTACAGGACCACGGGCTCGGCCGTCTCGGCGATGTCGGCATTCTTGCCCCAGGCGCGCGGCGGCTTGCGCGAGCGGTACGCCACCCGCTCCAAGCCTGCCAGCCTCATGGCGGCCAGCGCATCGATACCGCCAATGGCACCGGCTGGCAGCAGGATGTGGCTGTTGCCGCGCTGGGCCGCGTCGCGCAACGCGCCCTCCACCTTCAGGTCGGCCAAGGCGCCGATCGAGATCACCAAGAGGTCGATACCGGCCGCAAGGATCTGGGGACCGAAGTCGCCGACGGCTGGCTGACCCGCGCATTCGGCGACGATATCCGGCTGCACCGCGATCAGGGCCTCGGCCGACGTTACGGACTGCACGCCGGCGGGCACCGTGTCCTCGCGGCCAGGGCGGACCAGGGCCGCGACGATGGGGCCGGCGTCCTGCTCGTCGACCAGCCGCGCCGCGATGCGGGCGATGCCGCCATAGCCGATAAGGCCGATCCCGGACACGGCCTAACCCTTACCGACGGGCGGCCCGGCGAAGGCGATGCCGAACGGTCCGATCGTGGTCATATCGATCTCCAGAATGCCGACGCCGCCCTCGGCGAACCGGTCCGCCAGGGCCTGTTCGGCCAGGCCGAGATCGTCAATCCGGCGATACGTGCAGCCGAATGCTTTGGCCAGGCTCTCAAAATCCGGCAGGGCAAGGTCCGTGTAGGCGCGGCGGCCGCCATAGGCTGCGTCCTGGATGTTTCGAATGACGCCGTAGCCACGGTCGTTCATGAGCAGGATGGTCAGGTCCAGGCTGGCCTCGGTGGCCGTGGCCAACTCGCCGGGGTTCAGCATGAAACCGCCATCGCCGATCAGCGCCAGGACGGGTTTGCCGGTCGCCATGCCGGCGCCGATCGCCTGGGTCAGGCCCTGCCCGATGCCGCCGCCGACCGCATGGGCCAGCCGGCCCGGCCCGTCAAGCAGCGGCCAGCGATTGCCCCAAATGCTGTTGGAAAGGGTGATGTCGCGCACCCATAGGGCGTCTGGCGGCAGGGTCGCCTCGATCGCGTCCAGAAGCGCCGCGTAAGGTCCGGCATCGCGACGCAGGCGGGCGAGATTGTCAGCCTTTGCCGTCGAGAGGGCCGCATCCCACGCGTCATCGACATGGAACTGACCGTCCAACCGGTTCGCCAGAACCTCTAATGCGGCGGCGCAGTCGGCCTCGCAGAAGGCGGCCGCGCGATAGCTGCGGTGGCGCGCCTCCGGATCGATGTCGATGCGGACCAACGTTTCCGGCAAGGGCAGGCCATAGGTCCGGGTTTCGTTCGATCGCAGGTGCGACCCGGCGACGATCAGCAGGTCCGACTGGCGATAGAGGGCCTCGGTAGCGGGTGTCGCCGTGAAGCTGCCTAGCGAGCGGTCGTGCCGTTCATCCAGCGTGCCGCGCCCCTGAACGCTGGTCACGACGCCAAATCCCATGTCCGCTAGTGTGCGCGCCGGCCCGCCGGCGCCTTTCGCGCCGCCGCCCAGCCACAGAAGCGGGCGTTTGGCCGCGCGCACGATCTCGACGATCGCGTCCATGCCGCCGACAGTTGCAACTTGCTTCGGCGTGCCAACCGGCGGCGGCGCGGGACCGGAAACAGGAGCCTTTTGAACGTCGATCGGGATCTCGATGCTGACCGGGCCCATCGGCGGCGTCAGCGCGGTTGCGATGGCGTGCGCGACGACCGAGGACGCCGTTTCCGGCCGGTCGATGCGGTAGAACGCCTTGGAAACCGATTCGAGCCAGCCGGGCTGGTCCTTGGCCTCGTGGATGAAGCCCCAGCCGCGATCCAGATAGGCGCTGTCGATCTGACCGGTCAGGTGCAGCATCGGCGAGCCGGCGCTGGCGGCCTCGATCAATCCGCCGCAGCCATTGCCCGCGCCGGTTCCGGTGCTGGTGATGGCGACGGCCGGCTTGCCCGTGACCCGGCTGGCCGCGTCGGCCATGTTCACGGCGCCGGCCTCGCCGCGCGCGGTGGTGAACCGCAGCGCGCCCGATCGTGCGATCGCGTCCAGGATCGGCATGTTGTGGATCGAGATGACGCCAAAGGCCTCGGCGACGCCCGCAGCCGCCAAGGTCGCGACGATGATGTCGCCCACGGTGCCGGGCGCCGTTTCCTCCGCCGCGCTGGGTTGGACCGTTGGATCGACCAGGGTCATCGCACCCGCTCCAGCATCGCCAGGATGGGTTCGGCGTAGAGCTTGGGCGCCTCGACATAGCCGGCGTGTCCGAGGCCCGGCAACTCAAGATAGCTCGCGTCCGGCCGCTGGTCCGCCAGGCGGCGGACGCTTTCGGGCGGCGTGATGATGTCGTCCGACCCGACCATCAGGGTCAGCGGGCAGCGCGTGTGTGGCAGGGTCGCCGCCAGGTCGGCCTGCGCCAGAAGCGCGACGGCCTGGGCATAGCCGGGCAGGCGGACCAGCGCCATCTCACGCTGCGTCACTGCCCGCGCGTGGTCTTGGGCGCCGGGCGCGCACATTCTGGGCGCCCTTGCCGCCGCAAAGGCCGGTTGGCCCAGTGCCTCCAGATCGCTGATCCGGCTGGTCAGCCGCTCGGGCCAGGGCTCATTGACGCTGAGGCCGCTGCCCGATCCCGGGTCGGCCAGCACCAATCCGGCCACCCGGTCCGGCCATTGACGCGCCGCCTCGCCGGCGATCAAGGCGCCAAGCGAGTGGCCCAGTAGGACGCATGTTTGGACGCATTCGACATCCAGCCACCTGTCCAGCACCGCCAGATAGTCGGCCGCAACCGGGTGCTCAACGTCCAGCGGATCGGACCCGCCATAGCCGGGCAGATCCCAGGCGAGACAGCGCGCGTGAGGCGCGAGCAGGGGCAAGAGGTCGGCCCAGGACCGGGCGCTCGAGCCGATGCCATGCAGCAAGATCAAGGTGGTGGGCCCCTCGCCGGCCTCGACCACGGACAGGGTGCGGCCGCCTAGATCGACGGTGCGTTCGGTGATGGCGATCGTCTCGGTCAATTGAAGACGAAGCCCCCGTTCACCGGCAGCACCTGCCCGGTCACGAACCGGGCGGCGTCGGAGACCAGGAAGACAGCGGCGCCGACCACATCGTCAGGGAACTGCGCACGGGGCATGGCCCGGCCAGTCTCGTAAAGCTCGTGCCGGTGCTGGGGCACATATTCCGTCGCCTCGACCCGGACCAGGCCGGGCGCCAGCGCGTTCACCGCGATATTCCGTTCGCCCAGTTCGCGGGCCAGCGACCGTGTCATGGCGATGATCGCACCCTTGCTGGAGACATAGTGCAGCAGCCTGGGCGCGCCCCACAGCGCGGTGTCGGAGGCCAGATTGACGATGCCGCCGCCCGCGTCATCGGTCATCAACGGGGCAACCGCGCGCACCATCAACCAGGTGCCGCGGACATTGACCCGCATGACCGTGTCCCAGGTCTCGATGTCGATTTCGTCGAACAGGCTGCCGCCGATGCCCGTGGCGATCGCGGCGTTGTTGATCAGGCCGTGGATCGGTCCGGCGATCTCGCCCAGCCAGTCGCCGAATTCGGTCACGCTTTCCGGGTCGCCGATATCCAGCGGGTGAAAGTCGGCCTGATGCCCTGCCCCGCGTAGCGCACGCGCCACCTCGTGGCCGAGGTCGTCGAGAATGTCCCCGATCAGTACGCGCGCGCCCTGGGCGGCGCACGCCTCGGCAAAGGCGCGCCCCAGGCCGCGGCCGGCGCCGGTCACCACGACCGTCCTGTTTGCAAGCTGGCCCAAGCCGCCGATCCCTTAGCCGGCCTTGGCCGCCTGCTTCTTACGCTCCGCCTTGGCGATGGCGATCGGGTGGTCGTCGGGATAGTCCGGCAGGTCCGGCACGTTCCGGCCCAGCATGACGCACATCAGGGCCTCTTCCTGGCTTTCGTTGCGCAGGCCGCGATAGATGCCGGGCGGCACGGAGATCACGTCGCGCTCGCCAAGCTCCGTCTCCCAGCTTTCGCCCTCGTACTCGAAGAACAGGCGGACATGCCGTCCTTTCAGGATGAAGAACGCCTCCTCGACATCGTGATGAACGTGCAGCGGACCCTCGCAACCTGCCGGCAGGATCATGGTCGAGAAGGTGAAATGCTCGGCTGGGATGGTGTTGGTATCGTTGCGCACGCCAGCAGCACCGGTGCCGATATAGCGGGTCTGCGCCCGCCGGTATTTGGGATCGACCTCGGCCTGCCAGGACAGGGCGTTCCAGTCATAGGTCCGCTCTTCATAGCGGGCGACGCGGGAGGACAGCCATTCGCCAAGCGACTTGCCGGCGGGCATTTTCCAGCTCGCGAAATCGGGGTTTTCCTGGCTGGGGATGGGAAGGTCGGCATCTTGCATGGATCAAAACTCCGGTCGGCGGTTCATGTAACGAAGGACCCGCCCCTCGACCACGACCACCGCCAGATAGACGATGATGCCGATCAAGGTCAGCAGGCTGATGGTGACGAAAACGGCCGGTGTGTTGGCCTGGCCTTGGGCAAAGGTGAGCAGATAACCAAGCCCGGTATTGCCGCCGACCAGCTCGCCCACGACGACGCCGATGACGGCGAGGGTCGAGCCGATGCGCAGGCCCGCGAAGAAGGCGGGCATGGAGGCGGGCAATTCGATCTTGGAAAAGATCTGCAGCCGGTTGGCCTTGAACGACCGTGCCAGGTCGACCTGTTGCTGGTCGACGGCGCGCACGGCACCCAGCACGTTGATCAGCACCGGGAAGAACACGATCAGGACGGCGACCAGGATCTTCGGCGTGAAGGTGTAGCCGAACCACAGGACAAACAGCGGCGCGAACGCCACCTTTGGCGCGATCTGCAGGGCCAGGATGTAAGGCGACAGCACGATTTCGGCATTGCGCGAGATGCCCAAGAGATAGCCGCCGGCCGCCCCCAGCAAGCAGCCGATCACGAAGCCGACCACCACCAGCATGAAGGTGATGAAGGTGTGGTAGAGCAACGCACTGCGGTCGATCATCCACACGAATTCCGCCCAGACATCGGAGGCTGGCGGGATGATGAAGACCGGAATGCCCAGCAGGCCCGGCAGCCATTCCCAGCCGGCCAGGATCAGCACGGCCAGGCCGAGGCTGCCGGCGACCTTCAGGGAGGTTAAGGTCGCCCACAGCCTTTCGGCCCAGCCCCCGGACGCCGAAGCGCCCGCGCCGGTATCGGTCAGGTCGCTACTGGATACACTCATTGGTGTAGAGGTCTTCCACAGGTGTGGTCTCGCGGATGATGCCGGCGTCGAGATAGAAATCCTGCACCGTGCCGATGCGGTCCGCGTCGGCCATGCCGAGCGTGTCCTGGCCGGAATAGACCGTCTCGGCATAGGACTGCATGATCGGCAGCACGCTGTCCGGCTGCACCGGGAACTCGTTTTCTTCCATAAAGGCGATGAAGTCCGTCGCCGCGCTTTCCGGGTCGTTCATGATGTCTTCCACCGCCCGGCTGATCGCCCGCACGACGCCGCAGACCGCGTCTGGCTGATTGGCGATGCCGTCATCCGACGCGATGATGGCCTGGGCCATGCTGGGGAAGATCTCGGTAGACGACAGGGTGACCACCTCGACGCCTTGCGCGTCCGCCAGATAAATCCAGTCCGGCACCGCCGACATGGCGTCGACCTCGCCGGCGACGAACAGCTGCCAGACCCCCGCCGGCCCGTGCGCCTGGATGTCGGCGTCGGACTGGCTCAACCCCTCCGTACCCATATTGCCGAGCAGGGAATAGAAGGTCGTGTCCTGGAAGGACTGGACGGAGATGGTGCGGCCCTCCAGATCGGCGAGCGAACCGATGTCGCGGTCGCCGCGCGCGACCACGGTGGTCAGGGCGCCGCCGCCGAGAACCGCGACCGACTTCACCGGCACGCCGTTGGGACGGACGATGATCGAGGTGTCGCCGATACCACCGCCGACCAGCGCGTTGCCGGCGCCGACCTGGGTCGCCACCTCCGCCCCGCCGCGCACGGTGATGAACTCGATGTCCACGCCCTCGTCTTCGAAATAGCCGCGCGATTCGGCCAGGTTCATCGGTGCGAACGCCACCAGGAACTGGGGTGCCGGCAGCAGATAGGTGACCTGCGTCAGGTCCTGTGCGATTGCCGGGGCCGAAGCCGCCACCGCGCCGCCCAGCAGCGCTGCGCTCAGGGTTCGAAGGGAAAGTGATGTCATTGTTGAAGCCTCCTCTTTAGTGCGGCCTTTGCTTGGCCGTCGTCTGCTCCGGCGCGTCGCCGAGATGCAGCAATTCCATCAAGCGTCGGGTGAAGCCGGCCATGCGCGGATGCTGCCGGCGGGCGAACGGCTCGTCCCGATCGGGTAGATCGATGATGATTTCCTCGATGATCGTTCCGGGCCGGTTCGACATCACCAGCACGCGGTCGGACAGGGCCACCGCCTCTTCCAGATCATGGGTGATGAACAAAGCCGTCTTCTGCCGCGCGATCAGCGTCTGCGCCAGGTCCCGCTGCAGGATCATCTTGGTCTGGGCGTCCAGTGCTGAGAACGGTTCGTCCATCAACAGCACGTCGGGATCGTTCGCCAGGGTGCGGGCCAGGGCCGCCCGCTGGCGCATGCCGCCGGATATCTGGTGCGGGTAATAGTCCGCGAACTCGTCCAGCCGGTACTGGGCCAGCAATTCGTGCGCCCGCGCCCGGCGTTCAGACCGCGACACGCCCTGGATCTCCTGCCCGAACTCGACATTCTCGCGGATCGTGCGCCAGGGTAGCAGCAGGTCCTTCTGCAGCATGAAGGCGACATGGCTGTTCGGCCCGTCGACCGGCTCGTCATCCACCGTGATGCGCCCCTTGGTCGGCCGATCGAGCCCGGAGGCCATGTTCAACAGCGTGCTCTTGCCGCAGCCGCTGGGGCCGATGATCGTCACGACCTCCTGGTCATGGCAAATCAGGCTGAGATCTTGGACGGCTGTGATCATCTGCTTGCGCTGGCGCCGGTTGCCGCGCTGGGGGAATTGCTTTGTGACCTGCTCAAAGGTCAGCCGCGTGGGCTCCGCCACTTGGTCCGGCCTGTCGCCCGAATCCGCCATCTGCACAACGGTCATGACGGGACCCTGCCGACGGCGCCGAACCACCGGTCTGTTCCAAATATGGAACGATAGACTATCATTGGAACAGTCTATTGCAGTGTGCGGCTGAGTCAAGCTGAAGGGCGCGATTTGGGGTCATGACTTCAGCAGCGATTTGAGCGGGACGGACGGATCGGCCAGCTGATCGGCCGTGACCGGAATGCCCCGCGCGATCAGGCGCGTCGCGACGCGGATGGCGATCGGGTTGTTGCAGGCATGAACGCCGACCAGGGCGCCGTCGACCATGTAGAAGCAGGTCTGATCACTGTCGCCATTGCGAACGATCGTTGTCGCGTGGTCGGGCGGCATGCCGAGGATCTGGATGTTGGTGCCGTGCTGGTCGGACCAGAACCAGGGGATGTCTTCCGCCGGGCGGTCGAGGCCGAGCAGGGTATGGCCAACCGCAATGCCCTCATTCTGGGCATTGGCCCAGCTTTCCAGGCGACGGTGGTGCCCCGCCAGGTCGCTGAAGCGATGGGCCACGTCCCCGACCGCGAAGATCGACGGGTCTTCGGTCTGCCCGTGCGTGTCCACGATGATGCCGTTGTCTACGGCCAGGCCAGCCGTCTCAGCCAGTTCCACGTTGGGCACGATGCCGACGCCGATCAGAAGCGCGTCGGTCTCCAGCACCTGCCCATCAGACAGCGTGCAGACGATGCGGCCGTCCCGCTCGCTCAGCTCGGTCACGCTGGTCTCAAGCCGGACGTCGACGCCATTGGCCCGGTGAAGGTCGAGCAGATAGGCGCTGAGCAGTTCGCTGGCGGCGCGCGAGCACAGGCGCGGCGCGGCTTCGATCACAGTGACCTCGCAGCCCAGCTTGCGGGCGGTCGCGGCGACCTCGAGGCCGATCCAACCGCCGCCAATGATCGTCAGGTGGCCGCCATCCCGCAGGGTCGCGCGCAGGGCATTGGCATCGGCCAAGTCGCGCAGCGTATGGACTCTGTCCGCGATCGCCTCTGGCATCGGCAGCAGGCGTGGCCGCCCGCCCGTCGCCAGCACCAGCCGGTCATAGGGGACCGCGCCGTCGTCCAGCAGAACCTGCTTCTGTGTCCGATCGATGGATCGGGCCGATTGGTTGGGCCGGAAGTCGATGTCCAACCCGTCGAACACGTCATGGGCGAACAGATGGACGCTGTCGTCCGGCGCCTCGCCGGCCAGCACGGCCTTGGAGAGCGGAGGTCGTTCGTAAGGCCGGTGCGGTTCGTCGCCGATCAAGGTCAGCGCGCCGCCATAGCCCTTGTCGCGCAGCGTCTTGGCGACCCAGCCGCCGGCCTGGCCGGCCCCGACGATGACGATGGACTCGGTCACACGAAAACCCTGCTCACTTGGCCTTTTGCCGGCGGGTCTCGCCGTCGATGCCGCCGGCGACGGCCCATTCGGCGAAGTTGGCGGTGCTGCGCTGCCATTCCTTTGGCTGCCAGGCGTCGGTGCAATAATCCTCGTTGGCGTAATACTCCGCCAGGCCGCCGCAGGGATTGTGGAAGTACCAGAAATAGGCCGACGAGATCGGGTGCCGGCCGGGTCCGATTTGGGTCGGCCAGCCCTTGCCGCTCATATGCACGCCGCCGCCGAAGACCTCGTGGATATCGCGCACGGTGAAGGCGACATGATTCAGGCCGCGTTTCTTGTCCGGCGTCTGCAGCAGGAACAAATTGTGGTGCCCGCCCTCCGCCTTGCAGCGCAGGAAATAGCCGGCCTTGGGATAGCTGTCGGAAACGCGGAAGCCAAGCACGTCCGTGTAAAACGCCAGCGTCGCCTCGATGTCGGCGGTGAAAAAGACCACATGGCCGATCGAGATCGGGTGCGCCCGTTCGTAGACCGGGCTGCGTTCATCGATGCGCACCATATTGCCGGCGGTGTTCGTTGGCGAACCGCCGACCTCAGGGTCGTGGCGCCGGCTGACCTGCAGCTTCAGGCCCATGCCGTTGGGGTCGGCAACCGACACCCAGTCGTCGCCCTCACTGAAATCCGGCCGTTTCCGCAGCGCATCGCGCGCCTCGGCCAAGGCGGCGTCATCCGCCAAACCCCACACGACCTGGCGCAAGGTCGGCCCGTCCTCGAAGGCGGGCGGCAAATCGTCGGCGTCGATCCGGCGCAGCCGCACCTCGCCGCCGTCGAGCGTCTTCCAGACCTTGGCATCGGCCTCGTCGGCTGCGCGGGCCAGGCCCCAATCGTCCAGAAAGCGTTCGCATTCCGGGAAGTCGGCTACCCCGAAGGTGACACCGTCGATGCCGGTGAAGCGCATGGTTAGATCTCCTGCCTATCCGGCGTGCGGCATAGGTTCGCGCGTGAACGCGCGCTGATAGCGCAGTGAGCGCGACAAGGCGGTGCCGGCTTTGACCACGTGGTCGACCAGCGCGTCGAACGCCGGATCGGACGAGGGCGCGCCCCGCAGCGTGACGTTGACCGCCCCGACCGACAGGCCGCTTTGGTCGCGCACCGGTGCGGCGATCGTTGAAATGCCTTGCTCGAAGAACGAATCGCTGACCGCGTAGCCGCGCTTGGCGTCGAGCACCAGCATGGCGGCCAGCGCGTCGACGGTCCGCGGCGTCTGTTCTGTGAAGGCCGACATGTCCTGGTTGTCGAAAAGCTGGTCCAGCTCATCCTTCGGCATGTCGATCAGGCTCATCCGGCCAAGCACGGTGCCGTGCACCGGCAGGCGCGTGCCGATCTGCAGGGCGCTGGCAAAGGGCGACTTGCCTTGTGCCTTTTGCACGACCACGACGTCGACGCCGTCGCGCAGCACCAGATGGCTGGCCAGTCCCGTCTGATCGCTCAACTCGTCCAGCACCGGCCGACCCAACTCGCTGATATCCAGCGATGCCAGGCATTCAAAGCCCAGGCTGAGGATCGCCAGGCCGGGACGGAACGACGAGCCGCCCTCCAGCCGTTCCAACAGCCCGAGATGCTCCAACGCCTGGACCAGGCGATAGACGGTCGTGCGGGGCAGGCCAAGCTCGCGGGCGATTTCCGGCGGGGCGATGCTGCGCCGGCCCGCGTTGAACATCTGAAGGATGCGGATGCCGCGTTCCAGCCCGGGAACGGGATAGGCCGGTTCGGACTTGCGCTCCGCCGTCATTCGGCCGCCTCGGCGGGGGCGGCTTCATTCAGCGCTTCGACCTGGCCGCGCGCGTGCTTTTCCATGACCCGGCGCAGCCGGCTCAATCCGACATCGTGCTGGTAGAGGAATTCATGGCCGCGCGCGTCCGGCGCCATGCGTTCCAGAACCACGCGGTCCTGCTCCAGCACCGCCCAATGCAATCCTTCCAGCCGATTGCGGTACAAAAAGCGCCAAACGTCCCGCTGCCAGCCCTGGACCTTGCGGACACGCCAGAAGAAGACCTGGGTGTGGTTTTCGTCCATCGGCGTGGCGAAGCCGATGATGTAGAACGAGCCGCCCGGCCCGTGCTGCTTGCGGTAGGGGATCGACAGGCGCAGCCATAGGGCGCCGCTTTCACCGTACTCCACCCAGTCGAAATTGACGTCCTTCTGGCCCGTCTTTTCGAAGATGAAGCCGGTGTCGGTCTTGCGGACGCGCATGTCCGCCTGCTTGTCGCCGAAGGCCATGGAGTGGGATTGGGCGTGCAGATAGGCGCCGTGCATCGGGTCCATGACATTGTCGACCGCATAGCGGTAGTTGCACTTCCAAATCGCGGTGCAGAGGAACGCGCTGTAATCGTCGGAGGTGAGCTGTTCGGGCAGATCCAGCGCCGGCGGTTCGGCATGCAGCGCATCGCCGAAGTAAAGAAATATGGCGTCGTTCCGCTCTTCGGCCGGATAGGACTTCACGCACGACTGGCCGACCAGCGGGCAGTCGTTTACCGCCGGCACGTCGACGACCGTGCCGCTGCCATCCACCTCGACCCCGTGATACCAGCAGGCCAGCCGGTCGCCCAAATTCCAGCCCATGGACAGCCGGGCGCCGCGATGGGGGCAGCGATCCTCGATCGCATGGACCTGCCCGCCCGCGTCGCGCCAGACGACGATGTTCTGGGACAGGCGCGTGATGCCCACCGGCGCGCCCTGCACCGCCCAACTGGGCAGCACCGGGTACCAGAGGTTCAGCAACCCCTTGTTCAGCCTGTCCTCGGCCAGGGCCTCAAGCGTGTCGGTCGTCATCATCCTGCCTCCCCCGGCCTAGTAGCCCAGCCGGGCCATTTCGGTCTTGAACCGGTCCTCGGTCCATGGCGTGCCCTCGGGCGACATGACCCCAAGCTCGTTGATGTGCGCGACGAGCGGTGCCAGGTCGTAATGCCCCTCGCCGAACGCCGTTTCGATCGCGTCGCCAAGGGCGTTTTCATAATCCGACGGGGGTGCGGCCCGGGTCTGCCAGACGATGTTCTCCGCCTCGGCAGGGATCTCCACATGGCCCTTGCCAGCGACCTTGTTCGGCGTCGGCACGGCCCAGCTCTTCAGGTGCGGGTTGTGGTCCATGGCGTGTCGCTCCTACACCTCGACCATGATGCGGCCGTTTTCCTCGCGCACCGGAAAGGTGGCGACGTCTCGGTCGGCCGGCTCGGCCAGGCATTTGCCGGTGGGAATGTGGAACAGGGCGCCGTGCAAGGGGCATTCGACCTCCTCGCCCTCGACAAAGCCCATACTCAGCAACGCGTAGGCGTGCGGGCAGATGTCTTCCATCGCGTAGAGCTTGCCACCGACCCGGTAGATGCCGATTTCCTGGTCGGCTACCTTCACCGATATCGGCTCTTCCTCCGCGACCTCATCCGCCGCCCCGACATCGTGCCACATGCGGGCCTCCGCTGCTGTTCCATATTTGAAACTGTGATCCTTTTTTGAAACTATCACGGATCGGCGCCCCTTTTCAATCGGCAACTTGCGTCACGCGGGAAGCGTCAGCACCATGGCGCCCCCTCAACGACTGAAAACGGAATGCTGATGCTCACGGTAGAGACCTCGGCGGCCGGCGTGGCCCTGTTGCGATACGAACGGCCGGAGGCCCGCAACGCGCTGTCCGCTGGGATTCGCGCGGACATGGCCGAACGGTTGGAGGCGCTGGACGCCGACAGCGACGTCCGGGCGATCATCCTGACCGGGACGGAGAAGGCCTTCGCCGCCGGCGCCGACCTGGCAGAGATGGCGGAGGCTGGCCCGGTGGAGATGCTGAACCGCAACACGGGCGCCGTCTGGGACCGGATCGCGAACATCTCCAAGCCGGTGATTGCCGCCGTTAACGGATTTGCGCTGGGCGGTGGCTGCGAACTGGCGATGCATTGCGACATCATCATTGCCGGCGAGGGCGCACGGTTCGGCCAGCCGGAGCCGAAGGTGGGGTTGATGCCCGGCGGCGGCGGCACCCAGCGGCTGACGCGGTCGGTCGGCAAGTTCCGCGCCAATTTGTACCTGATGACGGGCCGTATGTTTGATGCAAGAACCGCCCTGGAGATGGGGCTGGTCAGCGAGGTGGTTGCCGACGATGCGGTCGTCGACACGGCGATTGAAATCGCGGGCGAAATTGCCGCGCTGCCGCCCGTGGCCATGAAGTCGATCAAGCAGGCGGTTCGCATGGCCGACGCCGCGCCCTTGGACCAGGCCCTGGCGTTCGAACGCAGGGCCTTTCAGTTCCTGTTCGCCACCGACGACAAGCGCGAGGGCATCTCGGCCTTTATGGAAAAGCGCAAGCCCGTCTTCGACGGCCGCTAACGGGCGCTTTCGCCCATCGCCACGATCGGGTAGGGGTAGCGCGGGCCGTTCGCAAACTGGGGAAATCGATGGTCGACTTCGCAACCGATCAAGCCGTTATCGGGGTCGTGGGGGCCGGTGCCATGGGGCAGGGCATCGCCCAGGTCGCGCTCACCGGCGGCTTGAATGTCACGCTCTACGATCTCGACGCGGCGGCGCGACAGCGCGCAGGCGAACAGATCGCAGCGCGGCTGGACCGGCTGGTCGAGAAGGGACGAATAGCGGCCGACGCAGCGGCGGATGCGAGGGCTCGTCTGACGTTGGCCGACGGCTTGGATGGCTTTGCCAACGCTGACGCCGTAGTCGAGGCGGTGATCGAGGATGTCGCGATCAAACGCACCCTCTTCGAACAGCTTGAAGGATTGGTCGGGCCGGATTGCCTGTTGGCGTCCAACACCTCGTCGATCCCGATCGCGCGGATCGCCGCCGGCGCCAAGCGGCCCGGCCGGATCGCTGGAATGCATTTCTTCAACCCGGTGCCGCTGATGTCGCTGGTCGAACTGGTCGAGGCTCGCCAAACGGCGCCGGAGACCTTGGCCGCGCTGGCCGCGCTTGCCCAGCGCATGGGACGGACGCCGGTCCGGGTGAAGGACACGCCCGGCTTTCTGGTCAATCTGGGCGGTCGCGCCTATGTCACCGAGGCGCTGCACATCGTTCAGGAGGGGGTTGCGACGCCAGCGCAGGTCGACGCCGTGATGCGCGATTGCTGCGGTTACCGCATGGGGCCGTTCGAGCTGATGGACTTGACCGGCATCGACGTCAACTTTCCGGTCACCGAGATCATCCATCGCGGCTTTTTCTACGATCCGCGCCTGCGCAGCACGCCCGATCACCGCTCCCTGCTGGACGCCGGCCGCCTGGGCCGCAAGACCGGTGCCGGGTTCTTCACCTATGAGGACGGCAAGCCGGCGGAACAGCCGGTCGACCTGGTCACCAACGCCGAACCGCCGGCCAAGATCGTGCTGCTGGTCGACGACCCCGAACTGACCGATCTGGCGCTGGCGGCCGAGATCGAAATCCTTTCTGTCGACGACGGCGAGAGCCCGATCGTGACCGCTCTGCCGCGCGGCCGAGACGCCACGCAGGCGGCGTTCGACACCGGTGTCGACCCGTCGCGTCTGGTGGCTGTCGACACCGAGTTCGATACGTCGAAGCGGCTGGTCGTCATGGTGCCGCCGGGGGCCGACTTCGACAATCTGCAAAGCGTGGCGGCCTGGCTGACCGCCAGCGGGGTCGCGGTTACGGCAATTCAGGATTCGCCGGGGTTCATTGCCCAGCGCATTCAAGCGATGGTCGGCAATCTCGGCTGCGAGATCGCCCAGCGGGGTCTGGCCAGCCCGGCGGACATCGACACGGCCATGAAGCTGGGCCTGAACTACCCGATGGGCCCGCTGGAGCTTGTCGACGAGATGGGGCCGGGCCGGGTCCATGACATGCTGATGCGCATGCAGCAGATCACCGGCGACGACCGCTATCGGCCGTCACTATGGTTGCGCCGGCGGGCCTTGCTGGGGCTGAGCGCACGCACGCCGGACTGAGCCGCGTTTCAGGCCTGGTGCCCGAGGATCCAGCCCTCCAGGGCCAGGTCCGGGTCGTTCCAAGGGCAGCCTTCGCCGAGGCGTCCGGTCAGAACCAGAAACATGCCCAACAGCCCAACGAGGCTGTCGAACGCGTCCTCACCTTGCGCCCCTGGGCCAAATCCGTCCTCGATCTGGCGTCGGAGCGCAGGTTCCAGGGCCAGGTCCATCTCGGCCGCGTTTCCGAGCAGCGCCGTCGCCTGGGCTTGCCGGTCAACCTGCCGCCGCTTGCTGCGGCCGCCCGTGCCGACGGTCAGTCCGAGGGGCCGTGTAAACTGTCCCGGATAGGTCTCGCACAAGACCGTTCGTCCGGGCGCCAGCAATTCGGCCAGCGCACCGTCGAACGGCCAGTGTGCGGTTGCCCCGCCGTCTGCGTTGGGCAGGATCAGTTCGCGCCAGCCGGCGATGGCCGCTTTGCCGACCTGCTGGCCCCCGACCAGGAAGAACAGGCTGGACGTCGCCCGCCGCTCGGCACTCGGCCGGTCGCACCGCCGCAGGAGATCATCGTAAGAGGCCGCGCCCAACGCCTCTGCCAGCCCTTGGCGCGACACCACGCCCTTGGGCAGATTGCGTGCCGGAAAGAAGGGCCGGGTCGGGCCGACTTGGTCGATCTTTTCCGCCGGCTGGAGAAAGTCGGGCCAGCGGCCGTCAGCCAGGTTCCGCAAGACCTGGCGAAACGCGGAGACTTTCAGTGATGGGCCGAGAACTATCGGGAGCCCAACTGGGAAATCGAAGCCAAGCATGACGCTTCGATCCGTCGAACGCTGTCTCAGGCGGTCGAGCAATCCCGACGTTGGCGGGCACACGCGCGCCTCTTGAAGCCGGTAGGTGTCGCCGGTCCGTTCCGCCACGGAGATCCAACGCTTGGCGGGGTCGGTGCTCCAATCCGCATGCGCCACGATACCGGGCCACGCGTGCCTAGCGGTGGGCTGCACGGCGGTCTCTCATATTGCGCTGTTTCCTCAACCGGCTGTACCATCCGAAAACTGTTGGTGGGACAAACTATTTGCGATGGAAGAGATGGCCATCGCGGCGCGTGATCGGCCATTGCACGCTGAACGACAATGGCGTGAGATGGCGGCGTGAGATAGCGACGGGCAACATCGCGGCGGATCGCCATGATACGCTGAAAACTGGGCCAAGAATGGGGAGGAGTTCGATGACGACAGACGATAAGACGCTGAAACTCGGCGGCGGGATCGGCCGGCGGCAATTCACCGGCGCGGCGATTGCCGGTGCCGCGAGCCTGCCGGTGCTTCATCCGCTGCGCCTGGTTCGCGCGCAGGCGCCCGTGCGCGTTGGTGTGCTGCTGCCGCGATCGGGTTTTTTGAGCGCGATCGGCGCCGCCTGCTGGCGCGGCGCGGAACTGGCGCCGAGCATCCTGTCTGACATGGGGCTGGCGGTCGAGGTCGTCGGCGCGGACACGGAATCCAACCCCGACACCGGCCGCACCCAGGCCGAACGCCTGATCCGTCAAGGCGTCGACATGCTGGTGGGCTGTTTCGATTCCGGCACCACAGCGGCCGTCGCCCAAGTGGCGGAGCAGAACGGCATGCCGTTCGTGATCAACATCGCGGCCGATCCCGCGATTACCGAGCAGGGCTATCAATACGTCTTCCGCAACTTCCCCAAGGCGCCGACCCTGGTGATGCGGGGCCTGGGCTCGATCAACAACCTATTCGAGGTTACGGGCACGACGCCGCGGACGACCGTTTTCATGCACATCAACGACACGTTCGGCACGGCCATGTCGCGGGGCATCCAGGCCCTGGCGCCGCGGGTCGGCGTGCCGTACGAGTTCCTGGACTCCATCTCCTATGATCCGCAGGCGCGCGATCTGTCCGTAGAGGTGTCCAGGGCCCGGGCGCTGGACCCGGACTTCCTGATGGTCGTCACCCGCCTGAACGACGCCATCCTGCTGGTGCGTGAATGCGTGCGCCAGCGCTTCGACACCATGGGCATCATCTCGCCCGGCAGCCCCGGCATGTATGAAAAACAGTTCGCCGACACGCTGGGCCCGTATGCGGAGTACGCGACCACGTCCGTGCCCTGGTTCAACCCAACGAGCCCGATCACGACCGAGCTGCAAAGCCAGTTCGTGGCCGAGTTCCCGGACCAGACGTTTGAGTTGAACCCCGGCTTCACCTTCGAGGCGCTGATGATCTGCGCCGACGCGGCGCAGCGCGCGGGTTCGACCAACGCCGACGATCTGGTGGCGGCCTTGCGGGCGACCGAGATTGCCGAGCACCCGATGTATGGCGGCCCGATCCAGTTCGACGAGGAAGGTCAGAACCCCAACATCGGCACGGTCGTCGTCCAGATCCAGGATGGCGGCCCGGTGGTGACGGCACCGGTCGACATCGCCACGGCAGAGGCGGTCTTCCCGGTGCCCTCTTGGGCCGATCGGGGCTGATCGCGGCTGACTCGCCACGGGGCTGGCGCCTTTCCCGGATGGCCAGCCCCGATCCAAACCGCCCGCCCTGCTCTGGACGGATAGACGCCGCCGATGCTGCCGATTGAGTTCTATTTCGACGCCGCCATCAAGGGGCTGTTGACGGGATCGGTCTACGCCATGCTGGCGGTCGGCCTGTCGATCATCTTCGGCGTCATGCGGGTGGTGAACTTCGCCCATGGCGAGATGCTGGTCGCCGGCATGTTCGGGGCCTATCTGATTTTCGTGACGCTCGGCTTGGACCCGATCCTGGCCATCCCAATCGTCGCGGTGGTGATGTTCCTGTTCGGCGTCGCCTTGCAACGCGGCCTGATCGACCGTTTCATCACAGCGCCGGAACACCAGCAGTTCCTGGTCCTGATCGGCGTCGCGCTGATCTTGACCAACGGTCTCGACATGATTTTCGGGCCGGATGCGCGCAACGTGCAGGTGCCGTACGCGTTCGCCTCGTTCGAGGTCGGGCCATTCTTCCTGGACAATGTCCGCGTCTATTCCGCGATCACGGCCCTGGCGTTGATCGCGCTGTTGTATCTGTTCTTCAACCACACGCTCACCGGCAAGGCGATCCGCGCCTGTGCGGACAACAATCGCGGCGCGCAGGTCGTCGGCCTGAATGTCAGCCGGCTCTACGCCATCACGTTCGGCATCGGGGCCGCCTGCGCCGGGGCGGCGGGCTGCCTCTTGATCATGGTGATCGACGTGACCCCGCATCTGGGCGCGGATTTCACCTTGCTGGCCTTCACCATCGTCATCATCGGCGGGCTGGGCAGCATGACCGGTGCTTTGCTCGGCGGCCTGTTGATCGGCGTTTCGGAGGCGATGGCGGGCATCCTGATCCAGCCGTCGCTGAAATCCAGCTTCAGCTTCGGCCTTTTGATCCTGGTGCTGCTGTTGCGGCCGAACGGCCTGTTGGGCAAACGGTCGTCGTGAGGTCCCTGTTCGAAGGCGTGCCGGCCCGCGCCGCTTGGGCGCTGGTCTGTCTGATCGTCCTGCTTTACGCCGCGCCGCTGGTGTTCGGCGGCTATGTGCTCTCGGTCCTGATCCTGTGCTGCTATTTCGCGGTGCTGGGCCAGGCCTGGAACGTGATGATGGGCTTTGCCGGCCAGCTTTCGCTGGGCCACGCGCTTTACATCGGGCTTGGCGCTTACGCCTCGGGCGCCCTGTTCTTTCATTTCGGCCTGGGGCCGTGGATCGGTCTGATCCCGGCCCTTATCGTCGCGGGCGCCATGGGCGCGCTGATCGGCTGGCTGGGCTTTCGGTTCGGCATTCGCGGCGTCTATTTCGCGCTATTGACCATCGCCTTTGCCGAGTTTGTGCGCATCCTGTTCGACCATTGGGGCTGGATCGGCGGGTCCAGCGGCATGTTCCTGCCGGTCCAGAACCGCAACATCGACATGGATGCCGCGTCGATCGCGAACGCATTTTGGACCCTGCGCGGCCCCAACTGGGTCTTCTATTACGTCATCCTGACCGGCATGGTCGCCTGCCTGGTCATCGTCCGCCTGCTGATGCGCACGCGCGTCGGCTATTACTGGCTGGCCATCCGGGAGGACCAGGAGGCGGCCCAGGCCATGGGCATCAACGTGCTGCGCTACAAGCTGCTGGCGGTCGTGATATCGGCCATGATGACGGCGTTCGGCGGCGTCTTTTACGCCTTCTACAACAACACGCTCTATCCGGAATCGATCTTCTCGATCGACCGGTCGATCGAGCTCTTGTTGGGGGTCATCATCGGCGGCATCGGCACCCTGTTCGGGCCGATCCTGGGGGCCTTCGCGCTGACCTGGCTGGGCGAGGGCCTGTCGATCACCCAGGAATGGTTCGACATCGCCGGGCTGAAGCTGTTGACCTATGGCGTGGCGATGCTGGCGATCATCCTGTTCCGCCCAGCCGGACTATGGCCCTGGCTGCGGCGCCTGTTGGGCATGGAAGAGCGGCGGCCCGATGCTTGAGGTGCGCGGCCTGCACAAGAGCTTCCGGGGCCTGGTCGCGGTCAACCAGCTCAGCTTCGCTGTCGCCAAAGGCTCGATCGGCGCCCTGATCGGCCCCAACGGCGCCGGCAAGACCACGGTCTTCAATCTGATCACCGGCGCCTTGCGGCCCGATCGCGGCCAGGTGCTGCTGGACGGCAAGGACATCACCGGCCGGCGCCCGGACCAGGCCTGCCGGGACGGCATCGGCCGCACGTTCCAGGTCGCCAAGCCGCTGAACGATCTGACGGTCGAGGAGAACGTCATGATCGGCGCCTTGCGTGCCGCGCGTGGCGTGGCCGAGGCCAGGGTCGAGGCGCGGCGCGTGCTGGACCTGCTTTCCTTCGGGCGTGAGGCGACCAAGCCGGCCCACGAGCTGACCCTGCCGGACCGCAAGCGGCTGGAGGTCGCCAAGGCGCTGGCGACCAAGCCGCGCATCCTGCTGCTGGACGAGGTCATGGCCGGCCTCAGGCCGACCGAGACCGACCAGATGGTCGAGATCTTCCGACGCCTGAACCAGGAGACGGGCCTGACCATCTTGCTGATCGAGCATGTGATGCGGGCCGTGATGGCCCTGTCCGGCCATGTCACGGTGATCAACTACGGCTCGCTGATCGCGGAAGGCCCGCCGGATCAGGTCGTGCGCGACCAGGCCGTGCTCGACTGCTATCTGGGGCAGGAGGCGGAGTAGTGCTGACGATCGAAGCCGTCGATCTGCATTATGGCGACGCGCAGGCCCTGTCGGACGTGTCACTCACCGTCGAAGAGGGCGAGATCGTCGCCATCATCGGCGCCAACGGCGCCGGCAAAAGCTCGCTGATCTCCACGATCGCCGGGATCTATCGGCCGTCAAAGGGCCGGATTACGTTCGAGGGTGAGGACATCACCGGCTGGCCGAGCCATCTGGTGTGCGATCTGGGCATCGGCCAGGTGGCGGAGGGCCGCCAGATCTTTCCCAGCATGACGGTGCGGGAAAATCTGGAAATGGGCGCCGTGATCCCCCGCGCGCGCAAGCTGGCCGCGTCGACCATGGAGCGTGTCTTCACCATCTTCCCGCGCTTGGCCGAACGCATCCGGCAGGACGCCGGGACGCTGTCTGGAGGCGAACAGCAGATGCTGGCGATCGGCCGTTGCCTGATGGGTCAACCCCGGCTGATCATGCTGGACGAACCGTCGCTTGGCTTGGCCCCGACGATCGTGCAGGAGGTCTTTCGCATCGTGCACCAGCTCAACACCGACGGGCTGACCGTTGTCCTGGTCGAACAGAATGTGGTCGGGTCGCTGAAACTGGCCGACCGCGCCTATGTCCTTGAGAATGGCCAGATCGCGATGGCGGGCAGCGGCCAGGCCCTCTTGGATGACGACCGCCTGCGCCAGGCCTATCTGGGCCTTTAGACCACTGCTTCGAGGGTCGCCATGACCGCACCGCACGCCGATCCCAAACCCGCGTTCGCCCCGCTGGATTTCGCGCCGGCGGCGGTCGATGTCGAACGCCTGGCCGATGGCGGCATGATCCTGCGATCGCCGCAGAAGCTGGGCGCGTGCGACACCAAGATGGGCGACTATCTGGTCGATTGGGCGGCGCTGGCCCCAACGCGCGTGTTCCTGGCCGAACGCGACGGCACGGGCGGCTGGCGCGAGCTGACCTATGCCCAGGCCTTGGACCAGGTCGAGCGCCTGGCCCAAGCCCTGCTGGACCGGGGTTTCGGGCCGGGGCGCACCCTGATGATCCTGTCCGATAACGGCATCGACAACGCGCTCATGCAGCTTGCCGCCCAGCATATCGGCGCGCCCGCCGTGCCGGTGTCGCCGGCCTATTCGCTGATGAGCCAGGACCACGCCAAGCTGAAGGCAATCCACGAGTTGGTGCAGCCCAGCCTGGTCTACGCCAAGGATGCGGGCCCGTTCGCGGCGGCGTTGAAGGCAATCGGCGCCGGCCCTGACCGGCTGGTCACGTCGGTCGCCCAACCGGGCACGGTGACGATCGAGGATTTGCTGAAGACGGAGAAGACGGACGCGGTCGATTTCGCCTTCGCCGGCGTCAGTCTGGACAGCATCGCGAAGATTCTGTTCACCTCCGGGTCCACGGGGGCGCCGAAAGGCGTGATCAACACCCAGCGCATGCTGGTGTCCAACCAGCAGATGATCGCCCAGCTTTGGCGCTTTCTGGCCGAAAAACCGCCGGTCATCGTCGACTGGCTGCCCTGGAACCACACGTTCGGCGCCAACCACAACTTCAACATGGTGCTGCGCCATGGCGGCACGCTCTACATCGATGACGGCAAGCCGGTGCCGGCATTGATCGACCGGACGGTCGCCAACCTGCGTGAGGTCTCGCCAACGCTCTATTTCAACGTGCCGATCGGCTTCGCCGTCCTGCTGGACCATCTCGAGGCCGACGCGGAGCTACGCGCCAACTTCTTTAAGCGTTTGGACCTGCTGTTCTATGCCGGCGCGGCCCTGCCGCAGAACCTTTGGGAACGGCTGGAGGATCTGTCGGTTGCCGAACGCGGCGAGCGCGTGCCGATGATTTCGGCCTGGGGTTCGACCGAGACGGCGCCGATGGTCACGACCGTGCATTTCCCGATTGAGCGCGCCGGTGTTATCGGCCTGCCCGGGCCGGGCGTGGCGCTGAAAATGGTCCCCGCCGGCAGCAAACTGGAGATGCGGGTCAAGGGCCCGAACGTGACGCCTGGCTATTGGCAGCGGCCGGACTTGACCGAGGCCGCGTTTGATGACGAGGGCTACTACAAGATCGGCGATGCCGGCCGTTTGTTGGACGAGAACGACGCACGCGCGGGCGTCGTGTTCGATGGGCGCACGGCGGAGGATTTCAAGCTGTCGACCGGCACCTGGGTGCATGTCGGCGCCCTGCGCATCGCGCTGATCGCGGCCTGCGCGCCGGCCGTGCAGGACATCGTGCTCGTGGGCGAAAATGGCGACCATGCCGGCGCGCTGATCTTCCCGAACCTGCCTGGCTGCCGCGCGCTCGCCGGTCTGGCGGACGATGCGCCGATTGAGCAGGTTCTGAGCGACCAAGCCGTCCGCAGCCATGTCCGCGAGGCCCTGCTTCGGCACAACGCGAGCAACCCGGCCAGTTCGACCGCGATCGCCCGCGCTTTCCTGATGGCCGAGCCGCCGTCGATCGACGCCAACGAGATCACCGACAAGGGCTACATCAACCAGAGAGCCGTCCGCGAAAGGCGCGCTGACCTGGTGGACCGGGTCATGGCCGAGGCGCCTGAAGGCGACGTCATTCAAGTCGCGTAGACTGGCCTGTTCAAGCGTCGGGTTGATCGCCCGCGCATCGCGCACCAAGTATGAAAGGCCGCGGCGCCGAGAGGGCCGTGGGCAAGGGCGCCGGCATTGGGCTGGGCCCAAGACCCTATCTCGCTCATGCAAGAGGAGATGAGAGCGTGACTCGTTTGTCTTTGTTCAACAGTCCCCTGTTGCTGGGGTTTGAGCGCATCGAGCGCAGTCTGGACCGCGTCGCCAAATCGTCGGCCGACGGTTATCCGCCGTACAACATCGAAAAACTGTCCGACGAGAGGCTGCGGATCACCGTTGCGGTGGCCGGGTTCACCCAGGACGATCTGCAGGTCCAGATCGAGGATGATCAGCTGGTCATCCGGGGCAAGCAGCAGGACGATCGCGACCGGAACTACCTGCATCGCGGCATTGCCGCACGGCAGTTCCAGCGCAGTTTCGTTCTTGCCGAGGGCATTGAGGTCGAAAACGCCTCGCTGGACAACGGCTTGCTGCATGTCGATTTGCGGCGGCCGATGCCGGCGGTGAAGGTGCGCAAGATCGAGATCAAGCCCGAGGCCAAGCACGACGCCGGCCAGACCATCGATGTCGGCGCCGATGCGGTTGACGCTGACTGACGATCAGGCTCTTGAGTATTGAGGACCAAGGTATGACCCCCAACGACACTGTTTCCATGCGTGCCATGACGCCGACTGATTTCGCGGCCTTGGGCGCCCAACAGATCGCCTACGTAAAGCCGGTCGTCGAGAACGGCCAGGCGGCCTACGCGATCCACAGCGCCGACGGCACACAGCATCTCGTCGTCGACAGTCTGGAAAAGGCGTTCGCCGTGGTTCGGCAGAACGACCTAGAACCGCTCAGCGTCCACTAACCGAAATAGCTTCGGCGCAAAGCAATATCGCGCCGCCTTAAGCCGCGTGGGCTTCGGCCGTTTCGTTGACGAGCGCCAGCACGCCATCGATGTGGTCGCAGCCGCGCAGCTTTCGGCACAGGCCGTCATTGCGCAGCAGGCGCGCCACCCGGGCGAGTGCCTTGAGGTGGTCGGCCCCGGCTTCCGTCGGGGCCAGCAACAGAAAGATCAGGTCGACAGGCTGGTCGTCGACGGAGTCGAAATCGACCGGCTCCCTCAGCTTCGCGAAGATGCCATAGACCTTGTTCAGGTCGGGCAGCTTGCCATGCGGAATGGCGATGCCCCGACCGACACCGGTCGTGCCCAAGCGTTCGCGTTCAAGAAGCGTGTCGAAGATGACCCGCTCCGGCTGGCCCGTGATCTTGGAGGCTTTAGAGGCTAACTCCTGCAACGCCTGCTTTTTGCTGGTGGCGTGCATATCCACGATCACGGAACTGTCGGTTAGAAGTCCAAACATTCAATACCCCTGTTACGCCGCGGCCAAACCGGCCGCGCGCGACATCAGCGAGTGGTTTCGCGGGTTCCGCGTGGGTCGACCCAGCCGACGTTCCCGTCCCGTCGGCGATAGATCATGTTCAGGCCGCCATGCGCGCGATTTCGGAACATCAGCGCGGGCAGTTCGCCCAGATCCAGGCGCATAACGGCTTCGCTGACCGTCAGCGTGTCCACTGGCTCGGTCATCTCGGCGATAACGACCGGTTGGTCCGGCTCTTCTTGGCCATCGGGCCGTTCATCGACCTCCGCCTGAAGCACGAAGGCACTGGCCTCGATCGCGGGCTCGGCATGGCCGTGCTTGTGATGGTCGATCAGCCGCCGCTTGTAGCGGCGCAACCGTTTCGCCATCTTGTCGGCCGCCTTGTCGAAGGCGGCGTATGGACCATCGGCCTCGCCGTTGGTCTGCATCTGCATGTTCTTGCCGACGTGCACCTTAAGGTCGGCGTGGAACAAATGTTTTTCCCGCGAAAATACGACGGACGCATCGACGGCGTTGTTGAAGTATTTTGTCGCGGTTGACTGAAGGCTTTCCTCAACGTGGCTGCGCAAGGCGTCGCCCACGTCGATATGTTTGCCTTTGACGGTTAGCTGCATTGACTGTCCAGAAACTCAGGGCCGCCGACCAACCAGGCTGACATCATAACGTCATGTTCGGCAGAGGGCGCGGAAAATATGGTCGGCAGGCGGCCAATGTCAACCTGTGTCCTGACTTGTTTTTAACCCATTGATTAAGCTAGGAAATCACAGTCCCAGCACTTTTTCTCGCCGTCTTCGGGTCGATGACGGAATGCTCATGCCTTCGCGGTACTTTGCCACCGTTCGGCGAGCTATTTCAATTCCTCCCTCACCTAACATGGCGGCGATCTGGTCGTCCGACAACACCGCATCCGGCGTTTCCGACGCAATCAGCGACTTTATGCGATGGCGCACCGTCTCGGCGGAGTGGGCGCCATCGCCAGCGGTCGATGCCAGGGCCGTGGTGAAGAAGTACTTAAGTTCGAAAACCCCACGCGGCGTGGCGATGAATTTGTTGCTGGTGACGCGGCTGATCGTGCTTTCGTGCATGTCGATCGCCTCGGCAATGTCGCGCAGAATCAGGGGCTTCAGGCCGCCGATGCCGTGGTCGAGAAACGCGCCTTGCTGTCGGATCAGTTCGGTCGCGACGCGCAGGATCGTATTGGCGCGCTGGTCCAACGCCTTGACCAGCCAGTTCGCGCTGGCCAGCCGGTCGTTCAGATAGTGGCGGTCGGCAGGGCTTCTTGCCGAGCGGCGCACGGCGGCATGGTAGTCGCGGTTGACCAACAGGCGCGGCAAGGTCTCCTGGTTCAGCCGCACGGCCCAACCGCCCGCCCCATCGCCGGTGACAATGACATCCGGCACGACGGTTTGCGCGACGTTCTTGGTGAACCGCTCCGCCGGTTTGGGGTCAAGCGCGCGGATTTCGCCGACCATGTCGATGATGTCCGACCGGTCCAGCCCGCAAATCCGGCCCAGAACGGCATGGTTGCGCTGGGCCAACAGATCGAGATGGTCCAGCATCGTCGCCATCGCCGGGTCCAGCCGGTTGCGTTCGGCCAACTGCAGGGCCAGGCATTCCCGCAAGGATCGGGCGAACAGGCCGGGCGGGTCGAAGCGCTGGCACTGTTCCAGCGCGTCCGCCACCCGTTCGGTCGTCGTGCCCAAGGCCAGGGCGACCTCGGCCACCGAAACGGTCAGATAGCCGGCCTCGTCCAGGCAATCGACCAGATAGGCCGCGATCAAGCGGGCTTGGCCGTCGTCGATCTCGGTCTGAAGTTGGCGCAGCAGGTGGTCGCGTAAGCTTTCCGACGCGCTCGCGATATCCTCCCAGTCGGCGGCGTGACCTTCTTGCGAAGTCTGTCCACCTGGCTCGCCCCAACTGGCGAGCTGCCAGCCCGATTCCGGCTCAGCGGCATCGGCCGGTTTTTCGGTGTTCCAGAGGTTAGCTTGATCGAGGTCAAGCGCTTGGTCGGCGACGTCGCTTCGCGCCGCATCGTCGGTGACCTTGTCGGTCGGCTCTAACGGCACCTCGGCCTCAACCGGTTGCTCAAGCGCGACAGAGGCGTCGCCCCCCTCCTCGTCCGCGAGCTCGAGCAGGGGGTTTTCCGCCAGCTCCTTATCGACATAGCTCGCAAGCTCGATGTTCGACAATTGCAGCAGCTTGATGGCTTGCTGCAATTGCGGCGTCATCACCAGCGAATGAGACTGGCGAAGATCGAGGCGCTGGGTCAGGGCCATGGGGCAAAGAGGGATCTAGAGGCTGAAACGCTCGCCAAGATAGACGCGGCGCACATCCTTGTTCGCCACGATGTCGCTTGGCTGACCTTCCATCAAAACACGACCATCATGCAGGATATAGGCCCGATCGACGATATCCAAGGTCTCGCGCACATTGTGGTCGGTGATCAGAACGCCGATGCCGCGGTCCCGCAGATGGCTCACCAGGTCTCGAATGTCGCCCACCGCGATCGGGTCGATGCCGGCCAGCGGCTCGTCCAGCAGCATGAAATGGGGGTGCGAGGCCAGCGCCCGCGCGATTTCCACCCGCCGCCGCTCGCCGCCCGACAGTGCCAAGGCCGACGCGCGGCGCAAATGGGTCAATGAGAACTCGGCCAGCAAATCGTCCAGGATGACGTCCCGCGCCTCGCGGTTCGGTTCGGTCACCTCGATGACGGCGCGGATGTTCTGCTCGACGGTCATGCCGCGAAAAATCGAGGCCTCTTGCGGCAGATAGCCGATGCCCAGCCGCGCCCGCCGGTACATCGGCAGATGCGTCAGGTCCTGGCCATCCAACTCGATTGTGCCGGTATCGGCCGCGATCAGCCCCATGACGATGTAAAAGCAGGTGGTCTTGCCGGCACCGTTGGGGCCCAGCAAGCCGACCGCCTCGCCCCGCTGCAACCGCAGCGAGACGTCCCGCAAGACCGGCCGCTTGCGGTATTGCTTGCCCAGATTGTGGGCGACCAGGCCCTTGTTCTCGGTGACCAGGCGCGGTTTGGCTGCGCTGTCCGACGCGCCGTCCGACCCGGCCTCCACGCCGGCGTCAGCCACCGTCCGCGGCGGCCCGATCTCGTCCTGAGATATCGTCATTCGGATGGTGCGTCTTCCGGGACCAGGACGCCGCCGACCAGGCCCTGGCCGTCGGATTGCGCCAACAGCCGGCTGACGCCGGTATCCAGATTGACCTCCGCCATATCACCGGACAGCACGGTTTCGCCGCGCGTGATGCGCACCGAACCGGACAGGGTCGCGACATTGTTGATCGCGTCGTAGACGCCCTCTTCCGCCGTCGCGATGCCGTCGGGGCTGGAAACGCGGACGTTGCCTTGAGCCAGTACGCGGTCCAGCTCCTGCTCACCGTCCGCGCCGGTTACAACATAGGCGGTGATGGTGTCGGCCTGGACCTGCTGGCCCTCGCGCTCCACCGTCGCGTTGCCGCGGGCCACGGCGACGCCGGTTCGCTGGTTGTATTCCAGCCGGTCCGAGGCGGTGACGCGATCCTCGTCGGTTTCGAGCAGAATGTTACTGCCCGTCAGGACGAACGTCTCGTCGGTGAGATTGTAGACCGCCCGATCGCCGCGAATTCTGGCCTGTTCGGAATCGATTTCGACGCTGCCCTCGGCGGTCAGGCGATAGATCTCCGTGTTGCCGTCGGCGTCGTCGCGATAATCGGCCGTCAGCGTGTCGGCCCGGACCTCGTTTTCGCCCTGGCGAACGCGCGCGTCACCCTGGGCAACATATTGCTGGTCCTCGCTGCGCCATTCCAGCGCCTCGCTGGCATCGATCTCGATCGGCCCGTCGCCGGTTTCCAGATTCAACAGCTGGGCCGATGCCGTCTGCGCGGCAATCAGCCAAGCGCCAGCGGCCAGGCAAAACAGTAACGATCGCATCTTCATGCTCGCGCCCCCCGGGGCATCAATTGTCGGTGGCCGGCGCCTCGGCGCCGCTGCGGTCTACCACCATACGGGCCGGTCCCCGAAAGACAATCGTGGCGCCGCCGTCCTGCACTTCGAAACCGGTCGCGTTGACAGTCGCCTCGTCCGATATGGCCTCGACGGGCTGGTCGCCCCATACCTCGTTGGCGTTGATGTCGACCATGATTTCCTCGGTGCGGAACACCGCGCCCTGATCGTGGGAGACGACGACGTTGCCGCGCAGCTCCACCCGGCCCTTGGTGCGGTCGAAGTGACCGAACTGCGACTCCACGCGCGCCGTTTCCCCCTCCGACAACGTGATCGTGCCACGCAGATTGTCGAGATCGATCAGTTCGGGATCGTTGATGTCCTGATAGGCGAGATCGCCTTCGATCTCGAACGGCCGGCCCTCGTCGTCCAGGCCCGTGAACCGTGGATTGATGATCTGCGCCTCGCCGCTGGCCTGGTATTCCGGCGTGTCCGGCCCGGGCCCGGCCTCGACCTGTTCCTCGATCGTCGGCCACATGATGACCAGCCCGATCAGCACCACGGCCAGCAGCGGCAACAGCAGCTTGAGGATGCCGACGAGGACGGAATGGCCGCGCCCGCCCCTGACCCTGCGCGCGCGCGGCGTGAAGCGGGAAAGCCTCTCGCCGGCCATCTTGGCGGCAGAGTCGCCGCGCCCGGCGCCGGTGTTGGCATCGTCCAGCGTTTCCAGCGATGAGGTCACGCGACGCCCGCTCTCAGACAATCATGCATGTGCAGAATGCCGATCGGCTGCTGCTTCGTGTCCACGATGAAAAGGCTGGTGATGCCAATGTCGTTCATGGTCCGCAGGGCTTCCTGGGCCAGCGCGCCGGCGCCGATCGTTCTGGGGTTCGCGGTCATGACGTCGCGAACCGTGCGGCCGAGCAGGTCGGTCGCCATGTGGCGCCGCAGATCGCCGTCCGTCAGGATGCCGATCAGGCGGCCGGCATCATCGACCACGCCCACGACACCGAATGTCTTTGCCGTCATTTCCAACAGCGCGTCGCTGACCTTGTCGTCGGGCTTGGCCAGCGGAACGGCATCGTCCGTGTGCATCAGGTCGCCGACCCGCTTCAACCGGGCGGCTAGTGCGCCGCCGGGATGGAAGACGCTGAAATCCTCCGACGAAAAGCCGCGCCGGCGCAACAGGGCGATCGCCAGGGCATCGCCCAAGGCCATCATCATCGCGGTCGACGTGGTCGGGGCCAGGTTCAGCGGACAAGCCTCCGCCACGTCCGGCAGCCTCAGTGCGATATCCGCCTGGTCGCCCAACGGGCTGTCCGGCCGGCCGGTGACGGCGATCAGCGTTTGGCCAAAGCGCTTGGCAAAGGTGATGATATTGGCCAGTTCCGACGTGGTGCCGGAATTGGACAGGGCGATCACCAGATCGTCACGCCCGATCATGCCCAGATCGCCGTGGCTGGCTTCAGCGGCATGCAGGAAGTGGGACGGGGTGCCCGTTGAGGCCAAGGTGGCCGCGATCTTGCGGCCGACCAGGCCGCTTTTGCCGAGGCCGGTGACGACCGCGCGGCCCTTGGCGTTGTAGATGGCCTCGACGGCCGCCTCGAACGTGTCGTCGAGCGTCGAAGCCACCGCTTGCAGCGCGTCGGCCTCGAGTTGCAGAACCTCAACGCCGGCCTGCCTTGTTTCGCTGTGGCTTTCGATCGCGTGCTTTTTGGTGGCGCCAACAGCCATTAGAAAACCCTCTTGCCCACCGCGGGCGCGGCGGCGTCTTGATCCGCTAGATTATCGAACTTTGACCAATTAGTGGGCAAATATGTCCTCTTCGGGCCAGCCTGCCAGGTCTAAAGCGGCCCGCGTCGGCAGGAAATCAAAGCAGGATTCGGCCAGGGCCAGCCGACCTTCTCGTTGAAGCATTTCTTCCAGGCGTTCTTTCAACCGATGGAGATAAAGCACGTCGCCGGCCGCGTAGCTCATTTGCTCGCGCGTCAGCGTCTCGGCACCCCAATCGGACGATTGCTGTTGTTTGGAAATGTCGACATCGATCAGGTCCCGGCAAAGGTCGCGCAGGCCATGCCGGTCGGTAAAGGTTCGCACCAGCTTTGACGCGATCTTGGTGCACCAGACCGGCCGGCAATCGACGTCCAGATAGGCCTTCAGCACCGCGAGATCGAACCGGGCGAAATGAAACAGCTTCAGCCGGTCGGCATCGCCCAGAAGACGGACGAGATTTGGTGCGGCATAGCTGTCTTGGCGCAGCTGGACCAGATGGGCCGTACCGTCGCCGGCCGAGAGCTGCACCACGCACAAACGGTCGCGACCGGGGCGCAGCCCCATCGTCTCGGTATCGACGGCCACGACCGGGCCGAGATCCAGATCGTCGGGCAAATCGCCGACATGCAAGTTGATCGTGCCGGATTGGGTCATCGCTGCTGCCACTTTTCCCTCGCCTCTGGTGCCAACGCCTTATAAGGCAACGCCCGCCGGTTTAAGCGGGCATTGAAGGGGGTGCGGCTGCGAAGAGGATGGTGCCCAGAAGAAGACTCGAACTTCCACGACCTTGCGGTCACAGGTACCTGAAACCTGCGCGTCTACCAATTCCGCCATCTGGGCTTCGCATCGTAAGGGCACGATAGGTATTCACCTGGCCCCGGCTTGTCAACCGCTGCACCGGTTGCGCGGGATGCCAAAAGGCCACGCATCGACGGGTATCTGGGTTGGGCATCTGGCGAAAAGCCGTGCGCTTCGATATAAGCGGCGAAGCAACCGCCGATCCTAGCCAATCGGCAACCCATTCGAAGAGGGCATCTGCCATGGCCTACCGCGCCGATGTGCCGAAAACAGTGACGGTGGTGGGGGGGTCCGGCTTCATCGGCCGCTACATCGTGCATGATCTCGCCCAGCGCGGCTGGCGCGTGCGGGTTGCCGTGCGCAATACCGACCGGGCCTTGTTCCTGCGGCCGATGGGCGGCGTTGGCCAGATCGTGCCGATTTTCTGCAACATCCGCGACGATGCCTCGGTCGCCGCCTCGGTCGCCGGATCGGATATCGTGATCAATCTGGTCGGCCTGCTGTACGAACGCGGGCGCCAGACCTTTGCTGCCGCCCATTCCGAGGGTGCGCCGCGCGTCGCGCGGCTGGCCAAAGAGGCGGGTGTCGGCCGTATGATCCATGTTTCCGCGGTTGGCGCGCTCAGGACCTCGCCCTCGAAATACGCCAAGACCAAGGCCGAGGCCGAGGAAGGCGTGCTGGCGGCGTTTCCTGAGGCGACGATCCTGCGGCCCTCGATCGTGTTCGGGCCGGAAGACGGGTTCTTCAACCTGTTCGCGCGGCTGTCGCGCTACGCGCCGGCGCTGCCGCTGATCGGCGGCGGCAAGACCCGGTTCCAGCCGGTCTATGTCGGCGACGTGGCGGCCGCCGTCATGGCCTGTCTCGACGACCCGAAGACCGAAGGCCAGACATTCGAACTTGGCGGGCCGAAGGTCTACAGCTTCAAGGAACTGATGGCCCTGATCCTGAAGGAAACGCGGCGCAAACGGGCCCTGATCTCCGTGCCCTGGTCGATTGCCAAGCTGCAGGGCAGCATGCTGAGCATGATGCCCAAACCGCTGCTGACCCGCGACCAGGTGGTGCTGTTGCAATCCGACAATGTAGTCGGCGAGGACGCCAAGACGCTGGCCGATCTCGGCATCGAGGCGACGCCGGTCGAGACGATCGTGCCGACCTATCTGGACAAGTACCGGGTGGGCGGGCGTTATGCGCCCAGCGGCCTGGCGTCCGATAATGGGTCGGGCGCCTAAGCGCCGGCGCGAACGAGGGATCGACGCATGCGCGGGTTAAGCTGGGGCATCGCGGCCATCTGGAGCCTGATTTGCTGGGGCGGCTACGGCGTCGTCAGCCTGATCGCGTGGATCTTGACGACGATCGGGCTGACCTCCGTGCCCATCCTGGGCTGGCTGATCAGCTTCATTTTGGGTTTGGGCGTGTGGATCATCGTCGCGGTCTGGCTGATTGGCCTGGCGTTCATCCTACTGGTGCGTCGGGCGTAAGGGCCTCGGCCAAGAACGGCAGGCTCTCGTCCATCCGGTAATCGATGCTGGAATGAGTGCCGTCGAATTCCTGATATTCGTGGTCGATACCCAGATCGTTCAGCCTGCGGGTCATGCGCCTGGCGCCATAGAGCAGATTGTACTGGTCGCGTGTGCCGCAATCGATGAACAGGGCCTTCAGCGCCTTCAGATTGTCGGCATGGCGGTCGACCATGGTCAGCGGGTCCCAGGCCAGATGGTTGGCCCAGCGATCCGCGATGAATTCGCAGGTGTCGAGGGTCACCGGCAGGCGAATGCCCAGGAAGGCGTCCGGATCGGGATCGTAGGTGGCTGCCATGGCCAGCACCATCAGGGCGTGAATGTCGTCGCCGGACGGGTTCTGGTTTTCCTCGAACGCCGTCATGAACGCCTCGATCGAGCCGTGCTTGGCGACGGCGCGCACGGTGTTCGGCATATCCCCGGCGAATAACAGCTCAAAGCCCATATCGCCGGAATGGCAGGCCGCGGCGGCCCAGAAGCTGCCGCCATGGCGGAGCGCGTGCACGATCGCGCCGTAGCCGCCTGAGCTTTTGCCGAATACGCCGCGCCGATCCTGCCCGCCGCAGCCGAATCTGCCCTCCACCAGTGGCACGGCCTCTCGCAGCAGATAGTCTTCCCACGGGCCCATGGCGATGGAGTTGATGTATTGGTTGCCGCCCAGCCGCGTGAAACAGTCCGGGAAGGCGACGACGACCGGCGGCATCTTTTCCTCGGCGATCAGCCGGTCCAGCCGCTGGGGCACGTTTTCGGAGAAGTTCTTCCAGTTCGTATGGCCGTACCCGCTGCCGGTGAAGCCCACCAGGTCGACCAGCAGCGGCAGCCCGGCCCCGTCATGCCCCGCCGGCACATAGACATCGATGCCGCGCCGTGCCGGATCGCCCAGCATGTTGGTGCCCAGAAGCGTGCTGTCGCACCAGAGCCGATGGACGGTCCCGGTCGGTAGGTCGTGACGGTGGCGCATTGCCGGTTTCCCGATTTCGCTTAGGCGTAGATGAGATAGAGGAGAAGCAGGCCGAGGGCCACGCGGTAAAGCACGAAGGGCGTGAAGCTGGCCCGCTTCAGCCAGGCCATCATGGCGGCAATGGCGATCAGCGCGGCGACGAAGGCCAGCGCCCCGGCAATCAGCGCGTCGAGGGTCAGCCGGGTATCGCCGGCACTTGCCAGATCGACGCCCGCCAGCGTTCCGGCGCCCAGAATGGCCGGAATGGACAGCAGGAGCGCAAAGCGCGCCGCCTCGCGCCGTTGCAGTCCGAGAACCCGGCCGGCAGTCATCGTGATGCCAGACCGGCTGGTGCCCGGGATCAGGGCGAGGCACTGGGCCAGGCCGACGAACAGCGCGCCGCCATAGCTCATTTCGCCGACCCGCCCTGTGGCCGGAAACAGGCGATCGGCGGCGCCCAGCAGGATGCCGAAGCCGATGGTGGCCCAGGCGATGATCTCGACATTTCGAAAAATGTCCGGCCCAAAGCGATGCAGCGCCGCGCCGGCGATGACCACGGGGATCGAGGCGACGATGACCTGCGCCGCCAGACGCGCGCCGTCCCGGCGACGGCCGCTGAGCAGGCCGACCAAGCCCACAATCATGTCGACGACGTCGCGGCGGAAATAGATCAAGACCGCCAGCAGGGTGCCGACATGAACGGCGACATCGATCAGCAGACCCTGATCGTCCCAGCCCGTGAAGTAGGGCACCAATACCAGATGGGCGCTGGAACTGATCGGCAGGAATTCCGTGATCCCTTGGACCAGCGCGAGGACAAGAAGCTGTAACAGCGGCAAGGGTGGTCATCCGGTCACGGGCGGGATCGGCTATATAGCATCTCGGCCGGTAGACGGACCACTAGGGATAGCAGACATGGAAAAGAGCAATTAGTCTCGTTTCGGACCTAAAGCGGCCACACTCGAAAGCCGCTCCGCTCGCCAAAGAAGGTTTGCCTGCTATATAAGTCAGTAACTCTGACATTAATGACCGATTATGCTGGCATTTTGCGCCGGGGCCGGTTATGAAGCTTCGAAAGCCCCGCCTGGCACCCAAGCCGGCGGGGTTTGTCAGCAGCGGCCGATCAGACGATCGATACCGGGGACGGAGCGACGCCATGACCGACAAAATGCTGAAATTCGTGCACACGGAAAGCCAGATGCCCGACAAGCGTCCGGCTGACGTCCGGCGTGACGATTGGCAGGAAGTCTACGCCGAATACGCCCGCACAAAGGCGGAGGAGCAGGCCTCGCGCTGCTCGCAATGCGGCATACCGTTCTGTCAGGTCCATTGCCCGCTGCAAAACAACATTCCCGACTGGTTGATGCTGACGGCCGAGGGCCGGCTGGAGGAGGCCTACGAGGTCTCGTCCGCGACCAACAACATGCCGGAGATTTGTGGCCGCATCTGTCCGCAGGACCGGCTGTGCGAAGGCAATTGCGTGATCGAACAGGCCGGGCACGGCACGGTCACGATCGGCTCGATCGAGAAATACATCACCGATACCGCGTGGGAGAAGGGCTGGGTCAAGCCGGTCCAGCCCTTGGCGGAACGCGACCAGTCGATCGGCATCATCGGCGGCGGGCCGGCGGGCATGGCGGCGGCGGAGGAAATGCGCCGACAGGGCTATCAGGTGCATGTCTACGATCGCTACGACCGGATGGGCGGCCTGATGATCTACGGCATACCCAACTTCAAGCTGGAGAAGCCGGTGGTCGAGCGCCGGACCAAGCTGCTGGCGGACGCGCGCATTCACCTGCACACCGATTTCGAGGTCGGCCGCGACGCCAGCCTGGAAGAGCTGCGCGCCAAGCACGACGCGGTCCTGATCGCCACCGGCGTTTACAAGGCCCGCGATCTGCAGGCGCCCGGCGTCGGCCTGGACAATGTGGTCGCCGCGCTGGACTTCCTGATCGCATCCAACCGCAAGGGGCTGGGTGACGACGTGCCGGCCTTTGACGATGGCAGCCTGAACGCGGAGGGCAAGCGCGTCGTGGTGATTGGCGGCGGCGATACGGCGATGGACTGTGTGCGCACGGCGGTGCGCCAGGGCGCCACCTCCGTCAAATGCCTCTATCGCCGCAACAAGGCGAACATGCCCGGCTCGCAGCGCGAGGTGACCAACGCCGAAGAGGAAGGCGTGGAGTTCGTCTGGCAGACGGCGCCGGAGGCGTTTCTGGGCGACGGCAAGGTCAGCGGCGTCCGCGCCCACGGCATGCGTCTCGGCGCGCCCGACGCCACCGGCCGGCAGACCCCGGAGGTGATCGAGGGCTCGTCCGAAACGCTGGACGCCGATCTGGTGATCAAGGCGCTGGGCTTCGATCCGGAGGATCTGCCCGGCCTGTTCGGCTGCCCGGAACTGAAGGTCAGCCGCTGGGGCACGGTGTCGGTCAGCTGGGCCACCATGATGACCAACCTGGACGGCGTGTTCGCCGCTGGCGATATCGTTCGCGGCGCCTCGCTTGTCGTCTGGGGCGTGCGCGATGGCCGGGACGCCGCCGCCTCGATGCACGCGTATCTGCAAGCCAAGACCGCCGGCGTCGCGATCGCGGCGGAATAGGCGCGCTACGGGCCTGAAACCCCCTTTTCCGGCACGCGGCCTAGCGCCCATCGGGCGCCGAAGGAGATCAAGACCATGGACAAGATCGCCCAACAGTACGAAGCCAACCGCCAGCGTCTGATCGACGGTCACGCCTATGATCCGGCGGACGAGCACGATGCCTGCGGCGTGGGCTTTGTCGCCTCGATCGACGGCACACCCAGGCGCGCGGTGGTGCAGGCCGGCATCGACGCCCTGAAGGCGGTCTGGCATCGCGGCGCGGTCGACGCCGACGGCAAGACCGGCGACGGTGCCGGCATCCATGTGCAGATACCGCAAGAGTTCTTTCGCGAGCAGATCGAGGCCACCGGGCACGAGCCCATGGACGGCCCGGTCGCGGTCGGCATGGTGTTCCTGCCGCGCACGGATTTCGATGCCCAGGAGCAATGCCGCTGCATCGTCGAGGGCGAGATCCTCAAAGAGGGCTATTACATCTATGGTTGGCGCCAGGTGCCGGTCGATGTCTCGATCATCGGCGAGAAGGCCAACGCCACGCGACCTGAGATCGAGCAGATCATGCTGGGTCACCATCAGGACCAGTCGAACGCGGAGTTCGAGCGGGATCTGTATGTCATCCGCCGCCGCATTGAAAAGGCGGTCACGGCCGCCGGCATTGGCGACGGCTTTTACATCTGCTCCCTGTCCTGCCGGTCGGTGATCTATAAGGGCATGTTCCTGGCCGAGCAGTTGACCGACTTCTACCCCGATCTCTTGGACGACCGGTTTGAGTCCAACTTCGCGATTTATCACCAGCGCTATTCGACCAATACGTTCCCGACCTGGCGTTTGGCCCAGCCGTTCCGCGTCCTGGCCCATAACGGCGAAATCAACACGCTGAAGGGCAACGTCAACTGGATGCGGGCGCACGAGACCCGCCTGGCGGCAGAAGCGTTCGGCGACAATGTCGACGACATCAAGCCAATCATCCAGGGCAACAGCTCAGATTCCGCAGCGCTGGACGCGGTGTTCGAGGCGCTGTTGCGCGCCGGGCGGTCGACGCCGATGGCCAAGGCCCTGCTGATCCCCGAGGCGCTGTCGGCCAACAAGCTGATGAAGGACGAGCACCGCGCCCTGATCCAATACTGCAACACGGTGATGGAGCCGTGGGACGGTCCGGCGGCGATTGCGGCCGGCGGCGGCCGATGGGTCGTCGGCGGCATGGACCGCAACGGGCTGCGGCCGATGCGCTACGTCATTGTCGGCGGCACCTCGGAAGATGGCGGCGGCCTTCTGATCGCCGGGTCGGAGGCGGGCATGGTCCGCATCGACGAGGCCAAGGTGGTCGAAAAGGGCCGGCTTGGCCCCGGCCAGATGATCGCGGTCGATTTGAAGGAGGGGCGCGTCTACCACGACGGCGAGATCAAGGATGTTCTGGCGGCCGAAAAGCCGTTCCGCCAATGGGTCGAGCGCACCAAGGTCCTGGACCAGCTGATCGCCGACAAGGCGGTGGAACCGGTCGAGATGGACCGCGACGAACTGCGCCGCCGGCACGTCTCCTGCGGCGTCACCATGGAGGATCTGGAACTGATCCTGCATCCGATGGTGGCCGACGCGAAGGAGGCCACCGGGTCGATGGGTGACGACACGCCGCTCGCCGTGCTGTCGGACCATTATCGCGGCATGCACCACTTCTTCCGGCAGAATTTCAGCCAGGTCACCAACCCGCCGATCGATTCGCTGCGCGAGCGGCGGGTGATGAGCCTGCGCACGCGGCTGGGCAATCTCGGCAACATCCTCGACGAGGACGCCTCGCAGTGCGACATGCTGCAACTGGAAAGCCCGGTTTTGACGACCGGCGAGTTCCGGGCCATGCGCAAATATATGGGCGACACGGCCGCCGAGATCGATTGCACGATCGGCGTGGATGACGGCGACAACGCGCTGCGCGAGGGCTTGCGCCGGATCTGCCAGGAGGCCGACGACGCCGTGCGCGGCGGTGCCACCCATCTGATCCTGACCGATGCAGGCGTTGCCCCGGACCGGGTCGCCATGCCGATGATCCTGGCGACCGGTGCGGTGCACACGCATCTGGTCAAGCAATCCCTGCGCACCTTCACGTCGTTGAACGTGCGCTCCATGGAATGCCTGGACGTGCACTATTACGCCGTGCTGATCGGCGTCGGCGCCACCACGGTCAATGCCTATGTCGCGCAAGAGTCGATCGCCGACCGGCATCGGCGGGGCCTGTTCGGCGACCAGACGCTGGACCAGTGCCTGACCCGATTCAAGAAGGCGGTCGATGACGGCCTGTTGAAGATCATGTCCAAGATGGGCATCTCGATCGTGTCGTCCTATCGCGGCGGCTGCAATTTCGAGGCCGTGGGCCTCAGCCGCTCCATGGTCGCGGAGTACTTCCCCGGCATGTCCAGCCGCATCTCCGGCATCGGCCTCGGCGGAATCCAGAAAAAGGTCATCGAGGTTCACCGCAAGGCCTGGAACCAGACGGTCGTGGCGCTGCCCGTCGGCGGCTTTTACCGCTATCGTCGCGGCGGCGAGCAGCACGCCTATGAGGGCGAACTGGTGCATATGCTGCAAAACGCCGTGGCCACGGACAGCTATTTCGCGTTCAAGAAATACTCCGACGCGGTGGGTAAAACCTCGCCGATCAACCTGCGCGATCTGCTCGACTTCAAGGATGGCGGCACTCCGGTGGAGCCGGAGGAGGTCGAGAGCATTACAGAGATCCGCAAGCGCTTCGTGACGCCGGGCATGTCCCTGGGCGCCCTGTCGCCGGAAGCGCACGGCACCCTCAACGTGGCCATGAACCGGATCGGCGCGAAGTCGGATTCCGGTGAAGGGGGCGAGGACCCGGCGCGGTTCAAGCCGGACGCCAACGGCGACAATTGGAACTCGGCCATTAAGCAGATCGCGTCAGGCCGGTTCGGCGTCACGGCGGAATATCTGAACCAGTGCCGTGAGATCGAGATCAAGGTCGCCCAGGGCGCCAAGCCTGGCGAGGGCGGCCAGCTTCCCGGCTTCAAGGTGACGGTGGAGATCGCCAAGCTGCGCCACTCGACACCGGGCGTGATGCTGATCAGCCCGCCGCCGCACCACGACATTTATTCGATCGAGGATCTGGCCCAGCTGATCTACGATCTGAAGCAGATCAACCCGGATGCCACGGTGACGGTCAAGCTGGTCTCACGTACCGGCATCGGCACGATCGCGGCCGGTGTCGCCAAGGCCGGCGCGGACACCATTCTTGTCTCCGGCAACACGGGCGGCACGGGCGCCAGCCCGCAGACCTCGATCAAGTTCGCCGGTGTGCCTTGGGAGATGGGCCTGTCGGAGGTGCATCAGGTTCTGACCTTGAACCGGCTGCGTCACCGGGTGCGGCTGCGTACCGATGGCGGCATCAAGACCGGCCGCGACGTGGTCATCGCGGCGATCCTGGGTGCGGAGGAATACGGCGTCGGCACCGCGTCGCTGGTCGCCATGGGCTGCATTATGGTGCGCCAGTGCCATTCGAACACCTGCCCGGTCGGCGTCTGCGTCCAGGACCCGGCCTTGCGGGAGAAGTTCACCGGCACGCCGGAAAAGGTCGTGAACCTGTTCACCTTCATGGCCGAAGAGGTGCGCGAATACCTGTCCCAGCTCGGCTACCGGACCTTGAACGAAATCATCGGCCGGACTGAGCTGCTGCACCAGGTCAGCCGGGGGGCGGCGCATCTGGACGACCTTGACCTCAACCCGCTGTTGACCAAGGCCGACCCGGGCGACCAGGCGATGTATTGCACACGCGAGGGCCGCAACGAGGTGCCGGACACGTTGGACGCGCGCATCATCAGCGACGCCAAGCCGCTGTTCGAGGTCGGCGAGAAGATGCAGCTGACCTACAACGTCCGCAACACCTACCGGGCGATCGGCACGCGCCTGTCGGCGATGATCACGCGCAAGTTCGGCATGTGGGGCCTGAAGCCGGGCCACGTCACCGTGCGGCTGCGCGGTTCGGCCGGCCAGTCGCTGGGGGCATGGGCCGTTCAAGGGCTGAAGCTGGAGGTGTTCGGCGACGCCAACGACTATGTCGGCAAGGGGCTTTCCGGCGGCACGATCACCGTGCGTCCGTTGACGTCGAGCCCGCTGACCATGGACACGGCCGGCAATACGATCATCGGCAACACAGTGCTGTACGGCGCGACGGCGGGCCGTCTGTTCGCGGCCGGCCAAGCCGGTGAGCGGTTTGCCGTGCGCAACTCCGGCGCGACCGTCGTGGTGGAAGGCTGCGGGTCGAACGGCTGTGAGTACATGACCGGCGGCCTCGCCGTCATCCTGGGCAGCGTGGGCGACAATTTCGCCGCGGGCATGACCGGCGGCATGGCCTTCGTCTATGACGAAGACGACACATTCGAGGACCGCATCAACACCGACAGCATCGTTTGGCAGCGGATCGAAACCGACCATTACGAGCAACTGGTCGTCAACCTGATCAACGATCATGTCAACGAGACCCAGAGCCGGCATGCGTACCGCATCCTGACCGATTGGGACCTGGTCAAGGGCCGTTTCTGGCAGGTGGTGCCCAAGGAGATGGTCAACCGGCTGGAACAGCCGTTCCGGGCGGCGGATATCGAGCTGCGTCAACCGGCCGAATAGGACGGCTGGGCCACAACGCCCGGTTGGCTTCGCCAGCCGTTCGGTGTATGTGAGGCCGCGCCGCGCGGACGCACCGAGAATTCTCGCTCATGAGGCATTGGCTGGTCAGAGTTTTGCTGAACCTCGGCGCCCTTGTAGTGGCCGGGGCGGTTGGCCTTGCCGGGATGATGACCACCGGTTCGCCCATCGGGTTCGGCTTCAGTCTTCTGATCTACTTCTTTTTGGCTTGGGGCTTGGCAACCAAGGCGACCAGTGGCCGCGCCCAGGTCGGACTTGGACCCTATCTCCGCCCGCTGTTCCTGACTTACTGGCTGCTCGGGATCGTGGGTCTTCTGTTCATGTTTGCCGGGCAAGCGGCCTCGGCGATCAACCCGGAGGCGCCGGATTTCGCCGCCGGCTTCGCTGCGATCCTTAACCCAGTGTCGCTGGTTCAAATTGTCCTTGGTGGGCTGGGGGTGTCCGCCGTGCTCATGATCCCGCCGCTTGTCGCCATCGTCGATCGGCCGCCGCCCGGCGAGACCGTCGATGTGCCCAATCCAATCGATAGGCAGATCACCCAAAATGCGGCCCCGCCAGCTCTTGCTGCGCCGACTACCGTTGAGGAGGTTCCACAGGTGCCACCACTGCAAACGCAGGCGGATCTACCCACCGATGTGGATCGGGAAGAAACGCTGGAGGAGCTGTTGGGCCTCGAACCCACCCGCCACGGCTAGGCTTCGTCGAGGCCGCTTTCCTGCCAGTATTGGGGGCGGCCGACCGTTTCGATCAGGTAGTCGACAAATGCCCTTGTCTTGGGTGACAGGTGCCGACTGGCCGGAAAAACGGCGTAGGCCGACGATTCGTGAATCTCATAGTTGACCAAGAGGCGGACGAGCGCGCCGGCCCGTAGATCGCGGGTCACGATATAGTTCGACATTCGTACGATGCCGACGCCGCCCAGCGCGGCCTGGCGCAAGGTTTCCGTGGCGTTGGTGCTGAGCGTGCCGCTGACGGCAACCACCCGCTGGGCGTCTTCCGGCCCGAAGCGCCAATCCATCTGGTGGGTTCGTTCGATGAAGGTCAGGCAGTTGTGGCCGCGCAGATCCTCCGGCCGTTCGGGTGTGCCGTGACGCTCCAGATAACCGGGCGCGGCACAGACGATGCGCCGCATCGGCGCCAGCCGGCGCGCAATCAGGCTGGAATCCTTCAACTCCGCAATGCGAATGGCGACGTCGATGCCCTCTTCAATCAGATCGACGTAGCGGTCCGCCTGGCCGACCTCCAGGCGGATATCCGGATAGCGCGCCAGAAAGCCGGGCAGGATCGGCGCGATGTGGGTCTCGCCAAAAGAGACCGGCATGTTCACCTTCAACAGCCCGCGCGGTGAACTGCCCAGCGCGGTCACGCTTTCCTCCGCCTCGGCCATGGCCTCCAGGATCGGCCGGGCGCGGTCCAGCAAGGTCCGGCCTGCCTCCGTCAGCATCAGCCGCCGGGTCGTCCGGCTCAGCAGCCTGGTACCAAGCCGGTCCTCCAAGGCCGATATCTGCTTCGACACCGCCGAGGGGGTGAGGCCGAGCGTGCGGGCCGCCGCGGAGAAACTGCCCTCATCGACGACCCTCACCAGGACATCCATTCCGGTCAAACGCTCCATCATGATATTCTGTCCGTTTTGGCAATAATACTGTTCCGAAATACCTGATTATGTCCTTCGCGGCCAGCATCTATGGTGTCGATATCGAGATACCGAAGCCTGGGAGAGCACCATGATCGTGACACCGGAAGGCCATGACGACCGGATGGCGGCGTATCTGCGGCGGGGCCGACGGCTGCATGGCGAGGCCGTTTACGGGGGCTTGCGTTGGTTGGGCCGTACTCTGCTGCGGTCGGTTTCGCGGCCACGGCTGCATGCCGGCATGTCGCACAAGGCCGCCGCCTGACAAATCCGGGTTAACCCGCATGGCGCCCTGGTATAGTGTCCGGGCGCCATGCGAACCCTGTATCATTTCACCCTTTTGCCGGCTTGCCGCATTGTGCGCGGCGCGCTGGGCGAAAAGAAGCTTGAGGTCGATCTCAAGGCCGAGCGGATCTGGGAACAGCGCGACGATTTTCTCGCCGTCAATCCGGCGGGCGATGTCCCTGTTCTGATCGAACCGGACGGCACGACGCTGACCGAGCTTTGGGTGATTACGGAGTATTTGGACGAGGTCTATCCGGACGTACCCTTGCTGGGCGACGACCCTTTGGCCAGGGCCGAGACCCGCCGCCTGATGGTCTGGTTCGATCAGCGGTTCGGCAGAGAAGTCACCGACAATCTGGTTGGCGAGAAGGTGTTGCGCCGCTTCTACCGTACCGGCCAGCCCGTGTCCGACCGGATTCGCGAGGGCAAGGAGCGCATCGGCTTTCACCTCGACTATATCGGCTATCTGGCCGAGCAGCGGAACTGGCTGGCGGGCGAAGACCTGACCTATGCCGACCTGGTGGCGGCGGCTCATTTGTCAGCGGTCGACTATCTGGGCGACATTCCCTGGGAAAAGCACCGTGAGGCCAAGAACTGGTATGCGCGCGTAAAATCGCGCCCCAGCTTTCGGCCGATGCTGGACGAGCTGGTGCCCGGGGTCGCGCCCGCGCGCCATTACCGCGACTTGGATTTCTAGCCGGGTTCTTCCAGCAGGCTGATTTCGCGCCGCGCGATCTCGGCGGACACGCTGTCGGGCGCCTCGTCCAAGACCGCCTGAAAGTCGCGGCGCGCCCCTTCACTGTCGCCATTCCGGGCCCGGACGATTCCCCGCTCAAGCGTCAGTTCGGCAACGTCGCCGCCCAACTCGATGGCCTGGGTCAGATCTTCGATGGCCGCGTCGGGCCTGTTGAGGCGTTGGAACGCGGAGGCGCGCAGGGCCAGCAGATCCGGCCGGTCGGGTGCCAGGTCCGTCGCCTGCTGCAGGTCTGCCAGCGCGCCTTCGTCATCGTCCAACGCCTGGCGCGCCCGCGCCCGCTGGACCAGCAGTTGCGGATCGGGCGCCGCGATCTCGCCGGCCGCCTCCAACGCGAAGACCGCGCGCTGCGGCACGCCCACGCGCAGCCACAACCGGCCGGCCTCGCGAAACAACCCCGCCGCGTAGTCGGCATCGATTTCGGCCAGGTCGCGCGCCAGCGTTTCGAACCGGCGGGCGGCCTCATCCGCTTCGCCATTGTTGGCCAGTGCCGTTGCCGCGCACTCGCGCGCCAGATTGCCGCCGCCGTCGGTCTCCCACCGTTCGGCGTCGATCAGGGCGGCGACCGGTGACAGCTCCGCCTGCTGCAAGCACTGGCGGAAGCGTTCCTGCGGCGCCAGGTCCGGCACCTCGATCAGGCGGGGCCTGTCTTCGGCGGTTTCCTGGGCATGGGCCGGCCATGACAGTGTCATGGCGGCGGCAAACGGCGCGGCCCAAACCAGGCGCTTCTTGAGATGGCGATGCATGGCGCCTTATATCAGTCGACTGTTCTTAAACGCCAATAGGGTGAAGGGCGATCGTGGCGGTCCGATGGACGGACACGTAAGACGCCAGAGAGGTCAATCCGTGCCGCGACTGTTTTGCTTCGGTTTGGGATATACGGCGCTCGTCTTGGCACGGCGGCTGAAGCGAGAGGGCTGGACAGTCGCCGGCACGTGCCGCGCCGAGGACAAACGCAAGGCCTTGCAAGACGAAGGCATCGACGCCTTGCTGTTCGACGACGGGCGGCCGCTGGCAGACCCATCGGCGGCGCTGGCGGGCACGACCCACCTGCTGTCATCGATTGCGCCGGGGCGGGGCACGGACGGTGAGGCCGATTGCGTTGATCCGGTTCTCGCCGCCCATGACAAGGACATTACCGCTATCAAGCCACCACTGCGCTGGGTCGGATACCTGTCGACCACCTCGGTCTATGGCGATCGCGGTGGCGCCTGGACCGATGAGACGGCACCGCTTAGCGCTACGTCCGCGCGCGGCCGGCGCAGGATCGCGGCGGAACAGGCCTGGCAGGAGTGGGGGCGCGAGACGGGCGTGCCGGTTCACTGCTTTCGGCTGGCCGGCATCTACGGGCCCGGCCGCAGCGCTGTCGATCAGCTACGGCGTGGCACCGCACGCCGCATCGACAAGCCGGGCCAGGTGTTCAACCGGATCCATGTCGAGGACATCGCGGCGATCGTGCAGGCCTCGATGAACAGCCCGCGCGGCGGTGCCGTCTATAACTGCGCCGACGACGATCCGGCGCCAAGCCATGAGGTGGTTGCCCATGCCGCCGAACTGCTGGGGGTCGCACCGCCGCCCCTGGTGCTCTTCGACCAGGCCGAGCTGTCGCCGATGGGCCGCAGCTTCTATGCCGAAAACAAGCGCACCGACAATGGGCTGATCAAGCGGGAGCTTGGGGTGCGCCTGACCCATCCGACCTATCGCGAGGGGCTGCGCGCGCAGCTGGCCGGCGAAAAGGGCGGTGGAAAAGGCACCGCCTCACCCCCATCTCGCAGCGGTCTGTTCCCGTCCCCGCCCCCGTCAAAGCCCTAGTGCCGGAGAGCCCATGACCGCCGCCCCCGCCGCCGACACAGCGCCCAGCGCGCTCGACCTCATCCTCACCCGCCGCTCGACCAAGGCCTTCGACCTGGTCGAGCCAGGCCCCGGTCCGGATGAACTGGAGGCGCTGTTAAGGGCGGCGACGCGTGTGCCCGACCACGGCAAGCTGACGCCTTGGCGCATTCAGGTGCTGAACAAGCAGGGCCAGGCCGCCCTGGGCGATTTCCTGGCGGATCTGTTTGCGCGCGAGATACCGGAGGCAAACGACAAGCAAATCGCGTTCGAGCGGGACCGGCCACAGCGGGCACCCCTGCTGTTGGTCGTCACCTCCAAGCCGAAGACGCCCCATAAGATTCCGGATCTGGAGCAGCTCCTGTCCGCCGGTGCTGTCTGCACCACCTTGCTTCACACCGCCAACGCGCTGGGCTACGGCGCGCAGTGGCTGACCGAGTGGCCCGCTTACCGGCCGGAAGTGTGCCGGCATTTGGGGCACGACCCCGATACCGATCAGATCGTCGGCCTCGTCTATATCGGTACCCGCGCCCAGGCGCCGGACGAACGGCCGCGTCCGGACTTGTCCGACGTGACCGAGGTGTGGGCGGGGCCCGCGGGCGGCTGAACATCATGGCGGCCCCTCGGTTGACGGTACGGGTGCTGACCCTGTTTCCCGACATGTTCCCGGGGCCGCTGGGCGTTTCTTTGGCCGGAAAGGCGCTTGCGCGCGGCGACTGGCGGCTGGAAACGCTGGACATTCGCGATTTTGCGCGCGATAAGCACCGCTCCGTCGACGACACCCCGTTTGGGGGTGGCGCCGGCATGGTCATGAAACCCGATGTCGTATCCGATGCCCTGGGCGCCGCGAAGGCGGCCGCCGGCCAGGATGCGGTGGCGATTTACCTGTCGCCCCGCGGTCGTGTGTTCGATCAATCGGTGGCCCGTGACCTGGCCGGACGACGGGACATCATCCTGCTATGCGGCCGCTATGAAGGCCTCGATCAGCGGGTTATCGAGGCCCATGGGCTGGAAGAGATGAGTTTGGGCGATTTCGTCCTGTCCGGCGGTGAGCCGGCGGCGATCGCCATGATCGATGCCATCGTTCGCCTGGTGCCCGGCGTCATGGGCAATGCGGACAGTGCGGAGGAGGAGAGTTTCGGGGACCAATCCGGCTTGCTGGAATATCCCCACTATACGCGACCCGCTGTTTGGCGAGGGCCGGATGGTGTCGACCGCGTGGTGCCGGAGGTGCTGACTTCCGGCCATCATGCCGAGGTTGCCGCATGGCGGCGCGGGCAGGCGGAAGATGTCACCAAGCGGCGCCGGCCGGATCTGTGGCGCCGCGTCGAACGGTCGGGTTCTAAAGAGGCCGCCCGAAACAACGAAGACCAACAAGATTGAGACGTTAAAGGAGTATCGAAGCCATGAACATCGTCGAACAGATCGGCCAGGAACAGGTCGAAAAGCTGACCGCCGATCGGCCGGTGCCGGAGTTTTCCGCCGGCGACACCGTGCGGGTGAACGTGAAGGTGGTCGAAGGCACGCGCGAACGCGTGCAGGCTTACGAGGGCGTGTGCATTGCACGCAAGAATGATGGCATCAACTCCAGCTTCACCGTGCGCAAGATTTCCTATGGCGAGGGCGTTGAGCGGGTGTTTCCGCTGTACAGCCCCCGGATCGATTCCATCGAGGTCGTCCGGCGCGGCGCCGTTCGCCGGGCCAAGCTCTATTATCTGCGCGATCGCCGGGGCAAGTCGGCGCGCATCGCCGAGCGCACCACCGGCCACGGCATGAAGAAGAACACCGGCAAGTCCTGACCGGTCCCGCGTTCACGACGTCACGAAAAAAGCCGCCCCGTTGAGGGCGGCTTTCTTCTTCGTGGGACGGGAGGGTCCCAAGGCGTTCGGCGCTTGTTACTGCGTCGCCTGCACCTCGGAGATGTACAGGTTCGCCTGCGGGAACCCGCCACCGGACGAGTAGGTGCCGACCCAGATATCGTACTGGCCCGACTGCGGACGGCTGAACGTCAGCGACGGGTTCAGGCCGTTGCCGCCATCGTCATCGCAATACCACTGGCCGTTCGGGCCGTTGACCACCAGCGTCGTGTCGCTGCTGGAGATCGCATAGAGGTACAGCGGGTAGGCGTTGCCGGCCTGATAGTTCAGCCTGTAGTCCGGCGCCTGGGCCACGTAGCCGCGGCAGTTGCCACCGACATTGCTGGCCGGGATGTTGCCGCCGGCCTGGACCGAGACGACGTAAGGATCGGGCGTGTAGCCGGTGTTCAGGTTGACCGACCCGTAAGATGGCTGCAGGTTCCAGTTCGGCATGTTGGCGCTGCCGCCACCACCGCCGCCACCGCCGCCGGCCGAGCCGCCGCCTTGGTTCAATTCAGAGATCGACAGGGTCGCCTGCGGGAAGCCGCCGCCGGACGAGTAGGTGCCAACCCAGATGTCATACTGGCCCGACTGTGGGCTGTTGAACGTGACCAGCGGGTTGAGACTGCCGTAGCTGTCGTCATCGCAATACCAGCGCCCTGACGGGTCGTTGACCACGAGAGTCGTGTCGCTGCCGGACTGGGCGAAGATGTTCAGCGGCCAGCCGTTGCCGGCCTGGTAATACAGCCGATAGTCCGGCGCCTCGGCCACATAGCCTCGGCAGTTGCTGCCGACCGAACTGGCGGCCAGATTGCCGCCGGCCTGCACCGAGACGTTATAGGGATCGGGCGAAAAGCCGTTGTTCAGGTTGACGGTGCCGTATGTCGGCTGAAGGTTGTAATTCGGGCTGCCGGCAACAGTGCCGCCACCGCCGCCACCACCACCGCCATGGGGGCTAAGCTCGGAAATCGACAGGGTCGCCTGTGGGAAGCCGCCGCCGGACGAGTAGGTGCCGACCCAGATGTCGTATTGGCCTGAAGCCGGGTTGTTGAAGGTGACCAGAGGGTTCAAGCTGCCATAGCCGTCATCGTCGCAAAACCAGCGGCCGCTGGGGTCGTTGATGACCAGCGTGGTGTCGGATCCAGACTGGGCGAAGATGTGCAAGGGAAAGCCGCCCGACTGATAGTAGAGCCGATAGTCCGGCGCGTCGGCGACATAGCCGCGGCAGTTCGAGCCGACATTGCTGGCGGCAATGGGGCCGCCCGCCTGCAAGCTGGTCGTATAGGGGTCCGGCAGGAAGCCGCTGTTCAGGTTAACGGTCCCAAAGGTCGGGTTTAGCCGGTAGTTCTGGGCCTCCGCACCCTGGATCGCGGTCACTGACAGGGCCGTGGCCACTGCAGCCGCAAACAAACGCCTCATGATGAACCCTCCACATGCTGATTGGATAAATTGAGACTAACACCGGGAATGGTGTGCATAAAAGAACTAGGCACCGGAAATCGCATTTTATTGATTTCGGCGCAAAAAACGTTGGCAGACTACTGTGAAGCTGGCGTTAAAGGTGCGTTAAATACGCGAATATACGCCCAAGCGAGAAATAGAATAGCTCGTTCAGGTCATATACTTCCGTAGGCGTTTTCGCGATCACTTGACGGATGATCGTTCGAATCCATGTTCTGGGCCATCGTCAGGGCTGAAGTTCGGTGATGAACAAAGTTGCCTGTACCGGGCTGGTTTCCGGCAAGAGAGCACCGACCCAGATGTTGTAGAGGCCGGACTGCGGGTTGGCGTAGGTGATCATCGGGTTGAGGCCGCCCATGCCGTCGTCATCGCAGCGCCAGGTGCCGGACGGGTCGTTCACGATCAGCGTCGTGTCGATGCCCGACTGCACAAAGATGTGCAGGGGGAAGATGGTTCCCGCAGTGTAGTTTAGTTGAAAATCCGGTGGGCCGGCGATCTGGCCCCGGCAGTTGCCGCCCAGCGTCTGGCGGGCGTCGATGGCGCCGCCCGGGCTGACACGAACGAAGAACGGGTCGAGGGGAAAGCCGGCATTCAGGCTAATGCTGCCATAGGTCGGCGATTGGCCGAGACTTTGGGCGTGTCCGATCTGGGCAAGCACGGTGAGCGCGACGGCCAACAAGAAAGACTTCATTCCCGCGCCGCTCCGACCCTGCCGGCTTAGGTTTGCCCAATAAGCGAGTTATACCAACTTGCGATGATAATGGTCCATGTGACCGCGTTGTCTTGTTTGCTGGTCAGGCGCGTGTCGCGCCGTGGTGTGGAGACACCACAAGCGGCGCGCAACGCAGCCGGCGGACAAGACAACGCGGCCTTCGGTGGGGCCAAATCGCTCCACTGCTGCGTTGCGCCACTTGCCCGATGCTGAAGCATCGCGCTGCGCGACGCGCCTTGCCGTGAAACGATTTGGTCGCCATCACATGGGTCATTATCATCGCAAGTTGGTATTAGCCCGACGCTATCACATCAGCCGAAACGGGCGCCAGCGGGTTGGGCGGACGTCGCGGCTTCAAGACCTTCGATTGAGATCGGTGGCCGCCCGTTTCAGGCCGTCGCGCTGCATCGATCGTTCGAGCAGTTCCAGCCGAACATCCAGCTCAAGCCGGTCGTCGTCGACCATCTTGCGGCGGTACTTGTCGAAGGTTTCGGCCAGTTCATCGAGGGTCTGGCGGGTGCGGTCGGTCAGCGATTGGCTGTCCTCGCCCTCGCGCTGCAGGGTCAGCAGGCTGCCGGTCACGGTTTCCAGATGCCCAAGATAGCTGCCCAGCGCCTTTTGGACCCTTGGAAACTCCGCGGGGTTGGCCTTGACCTCACGGATCATCTGCTTGGCCGAGCCGCTGATCGCGCCCACCGTCTGCCGGATGTCGCGATCGTTCAGCCGGAAGCTGTCGCGCCGGATCGTGCGCAAGCGCCCTTCCGCCACGCGCAGTTCCTGGGCCAGCAGCTTGGGATCGACCAACAGGCCCTCGGCCTGGTCGAACAGCGCGGCGTAGGGGTCCGGCCGCAACAGGCGCGCGGCAATGATCCAGAAGAAGAAAAACGCCACGATCGACCAGAACATGCCGGCCCCGGCCGGACCATAAAGCACGGCGGCCAGAACGGCCGCCGAAAGCGGCGCCAGGATGCGTCGGTTCTTCTGCCACCAGGTCAATGATGCGTCCTTCTGTGCTTCCGGTTTGGGCAATGACCCCAAATGATCGGTGTCCGCAGGGTCAATATTCTGCTTTTGCGACCTTCCGCCAAGGGCCACCTAACGCTATATCTCCGGCGCCTCCCGCCGTGAGGCCAGGATTTTTGAGGAAAGGAATAAGGCGATGACGGCGCCGCGCACGATGTTCGACAAGATCTGGGACTCTCATGTGGTGCATGAGCAGGAGGATGGAAGTTCCATCCTCTATATCGATCGCCACCTGGTGCATGAGGTGACCAGCCCGCAGGCGTTCGAGGGCCTGCGCATGGCCGGCCGGCCGGTGCGCCGACCGCTCGCGACCTTGGCCGTGCCGGACCACAACGTGCCGACATCCGACCGGTCGCACGGCATCGAGGACGCGGAAAGCCGCATCCAGGTCGAGACCCTGGAGGCCAACTGCCGGGACTTCGGCATCCCGATCTTCAAGATGGACGATGTGCGCCAGGGCATCGTGCACATCATCGGGCCGGAGCAGGGCTTCACCCAGCCGGGCATGACGATCGTCTGCGGCGACAGCCACACCGCGACCCATGGCGCCTTCGGCGCGCTGGCGTTCGGCATCGGCACGTCGGAGGTCGAACATGTGCTGGCGACCCAGACGCTGCACCAGCGTCGGGCGAAAAACATGCGCATCACCGTCGACGGTGCCCTGCCGCCGGGGGTGACGGCCAAGGACATGATCCTGGCGATCATCGGCGTGACCGGCACGGCGGGCGGCACGGGCTATGTCATCGAATATGCCGGCGAGGCGGTGCGCGCGCTTTCCATGGAAGGCCGCATGACGGTCTGCAACATGTCGATCGAGGCCGGCGCGCGGGCCGGGCTGATCGCGCCGGACGAGACCACGTTCGCCTATCTGAAGGGCCGGCCCATGGCGCCGTCGGGGCCGGATTGGGACGACGCCGTTGCCCATTGGCGGACCTTGCCGTCGGACGAAGGGGCCGTTTACGACGAGGAGATAACCCTGGCGGCGGCCGATATCGCGCCGAACGTGACCTGGGGCACCAGCCCGCAGGACGTGGTGCCGATCACCGGCGCCGTGCCGGACCCCGAGGCCATCGAAGATGCCCGCCAGCAGGAGGCCGCGCGCCGCTCGCTGGACTATATGGGCCTGAAGGCCGGCACACGCATGCAGGACATTCCGGTCGAAAAGGTCTTCATCGGGTCCTGCACCAACGGGCGCATCGAGGATCTGCGCGCCGCGGCGGCCGTGGCCGACGGGCGGCGGATCGCGGACGGCGTTTACGCCATGGTCGTGCCCGGCTCCGGCCTGGTGAAGCAGCAGGCGGAGGCCGAGGGGCTGGACCGGATTTTCCTACAGGCCGGCTTTGACTGGCGCGAGCCGGGCTGTTCCATGTGCCTGGCCATGAACGCCGACAAGCTGGCGCCGGGCGAACGCTGCGCCTCGACCTCGAACCGCAATTTCGAAGGTCGCCAGGGCCGGGGCGGACGGACCCATCTGGTCAGCCCCGCTATGGCCGCTGCCGCCGCGCTGAAAGGCCGGCTGGCGGACGTGCGTGAGTTTATGTGAGTTGATTTGAAAAACAGATGCGAATGATTGGACGATAGATGCAACCCTTTACGACGCTGACGGCGGTCGCCGCGCCCTTGCCGATGGTCAATGTCGACACCGACATGATCATCCCCAAGCAGTTCCTGAAAACCATCAAGCGCACCGGCCTGGCCGAGGGCCTGTTCCACGAACTGCGCACGGACGAGCAGGGCAACCGGAAGGAGTTCGTGCTTGACCATCCGCACTACACCAGCGCGCAGATCCTGATCGCCGGCCAGAATTTCGGCTGCGGGTCCAGCCGTGAGCACGCGCCGTGGGCACTGCTCGATTTCGGCATCCGCTGCATCATCGCGCCCAGCTTCGCCGACATTTTCTATAACAACTGCTTCAAGAACGGCATTTTGCCGATCGCGACGCACGATGATCATGTCGACCGGCTGATGGAACACGCCCAGCGCGGCGCCAACGCGACCTTGACGGTCGATCTGCCGGCCCAGGAAATCCACGGCCATGAGGGCGGCGTGGTGAGCTTCGAGATCGATCCGCACCGCAAGCATTGCCTGCTGAACGGCCTTGACGATATCGGCCTGACCATGGCGCACGATCATCGCATCGACGCCTTCGAGGCGGCGCGCCGTGATCGCCACCCCTGGCACGATCCCGAACATCCCGACCAGCGCGCCTGAGCCGGGGTTGGCGAGGTGCTGCGCCCTCTGCGCCTGATCTGCCTGCTGGCATCGGTCATCTTGATCGCCAGCCTGTTTTCGCCGTGGCTTGCCGTCGACGGCTCGGTCTTCGCCGACCAGATTCCGCCGACGGTGACCATGCTGATGCCGCAACTGCCGCAATGGCTGGAGGCGGGCAGCATCAACGTCTACGTGCTGGACGTGGCGCGCCTGCCGGTCGACACCAGCGCCGCCCTGCACGGCATCGTCAATGCCAGCTTCGCCGACACCCTGGACGACCCGGCCGTTCTGGACCCGTTCGTGGTGTTCGGCAGTGCCTACGTCGAAAACGATGATCGGCGGTATTGGGCGTTTCTGATCTGGCTGACGCCGTTCGGCGCCGCGCTCAGCATCGCGGTCTATCTGATCCGCCGGCCCGCCTACGTGCCGGCCACCTTGGCGACCTTGCCGCCGATCGGCTTGTTCATCGGGTCCTTGATGCAGCGCGATCCCATCGCCTATGACAGCCTGACCGCATCCTTCTACATGGCCCTGGTGGCGTCCGCCGCGATCTGGCTGGCCACGCTCGTCGCCTGGGGCATCCGCATTCGCCACAAGGGCCGATAAGGCCCGATCCTCACAAGAAGAAGGCCGCCCACGGCCGGGAGACCCTGTTCATGACCGCCAACAAATCGATCCTGCTGCTGCCCGGTGACGGAAGCGGGCCGGAAATCATGGCCGAAGTGATCCTGACCGCCAACTGGATGGGCCAGCACCGCGCCGTCGGCTTCGACCTTGAGGAAGGGCTGGTCGGCGGTGCCTCGATCGACATTCACGGCGTGCCGGTCACCGATGACGTCATGGACCGGGCGATGGAGGTCGATGCGGTGCTGCTGGGCGCCGTTGGCGGGCCGAAATGGGATACGGTCGATTTCGCGATCCGGCCGGAGGCCGGCCTGCTGCGCCTGCGCAAGGAGCTTGAGCTGTTCGCCAACTTAAGGCCCGCGATCGTGATTCCGGCGCTCGCCGACGCCTCCAGCCTGAAGCGCGAGCTGGTCGAGGGCCTGGACATCATGATCGTGCGCGAGTTGACCGGCGGGGTCTATTTCGGTGAGCCGCGCGGCATCGAAACCCTGCCCGATGGCCAACGCCGTGCCGTGAACACGCAAGTCTACACGACCTCCGAAATCCATCGCGTTGCCGCCGTCGCCTTCGATCTGGCCAAGAAGCGCGGCAACCTGGTCCATTCTGTCGAGAAGATGAATGTGATGGAATCCGGCCGGCTGTGGCGGGAAGAGGTCGACAAGCTGCATGACGAGCAGTTCGCCGATGTCGAGCTGAAGCACATGCTGGCCGACAACTGCGCCATGCAGCTGGTGCGTTACCCCAAGCAGTTCGACGTTATCGTCACCGACAATCTGTTCGGCGACATGCTGTCGGACCAGGCGGCGATGCTGACTGGCTCGCTGGGCATGCTGCCGTCGGCCTCGCTGGGTGCCGCTGACGAGACGGGACGGCGGCGTGCGCTTTACGAGCCTGTGCACGGCTCGGCGCCCGATATCGCCGGGCGCGGCGTCGTCAACCCGATCGCGATGCTGCTCAGCTTCGCCATGATGCTGCGCTATAGCTTCGATCTGGGCAGCGAGGCGGATCTGATGGAGACCGCAGTCGGCAACGTGCTGGAAGCTGGCATTCGGACTCCGGACATCGCCACGCCGGACAGTCAGAAGGTGTCGACCGGCGAAATGGGGCAGGCGATCCGCGACGAGATGGAGCGGCTGTCGGGTTAGCCGGACACGCCCGCCTTCTTCAGTTCGCCGTCCAGGCGGCCGCCGCACCACAGGAAGAACATGCGGAGATCGCTGAACAGGGACCAGAACGGGTAGGTGAAGGTGGCCGGCCGATTGCGCTCGACCGCCATGTGGCCGATCCAGGCGAACAGGTAGCCGCTGACGATGGCGACCAGGACCAGCCACCAGATCCCCAGCACGATCGCGAGCAGCAGAAGCAACAGGCCGAGCGCCGTGCCGAAATAGTGCAGGTTGCGCGTGGCCGCCCGCGAATGCTCGCGCAGGTAATAGGGCCAAAAGGCCGCGTAGGTGTCGATCTTGTCGCTCATGGCACCATTCCTGCCGGATAGTGTGCCTCCGATTGGCAAGGAAGGGAAGCCGACCCCATATCGCCGGATGGTGCCGAAAGACGCGGGCATGACCGGTCGGAAGACCTGCCAAGCGCAGGCCTGCCTTGCGTTGCGGCGTCGGCGGCTGTAGTCAGGCGGGCTTTGCGCCCGTGCGTCATATGAACGTGCTGGGCGCGTGAAGGTGGAGTTAGGACCATGGGTTACAAGGTGGCGGTCATCGGGGCGACCGGCAATGTCGGGCGCGAGTTGCTGCAGATCCTCAGCGAGCGGGATTTTCCCGCCGACGATGTCATCCCGCTGGCGTCGGAGAAATCCGCCGGCCGCGAGGTCAGCTTCGGCGAAGACGAAACCTTGAAGGTGCGCGACCTGGCGACCTTCGACTTCCGGGGCGTCGACATCGCGTTGTCCTCGCCTGGCGCCTCCGTCTCCGCCCAGTTCTCGCCGAAGGCGGCCAAGGCCGGCTGTGTGGTGATCGACAACACCTCGCATTTCCGCATGGACCCGGAGGTGCCGCTGGTGGTGCCGGAGGTCAACCGCGACGCCATCGCCGATTATGGCCGCCGCAACATCATCGCCAACCCGAACTGTTCGACCATCCAGATGGTCGTGGCGATGAAGCCGCTGCATGACCTGGCGGTGATCCGGCGCGCGGTGGTCGCGACCTATCAATCGGTCTCGGGCGCGGGGCGGGCCGGCATGGACGAGCTGTTCAACCAGACGCGCGGCATCTATGTGAACGACCCGGTGGTGAAGGAGACCTTCACCAAGCAGATCGCCTTCAACGTCATTCCCCATTGCGACCGGTTCATGGAGGACGGGTCGACCAAGGAGGAATGGAAGATGATGGTCGAGACCAAGAAGATCCTCGACCCGACCATCAAGATGAGCGTGACGTGCGTGCGCGTGCCGGTGTTCATCGGCCATTCCGAGGCGATCAACCTGGAGTTCGAGGACACCGTCTCTGTCGAGGAGGCGCGCGCGGCCCTGCGCGCGGCGCCGGGCGTCGTGGTGGTCGACCATCGTGCGGACGAGGGCTATGTCACCCCGGTCGAATGCGCCGGCGAGGATGCGGTCTATGTCAGCCGGATACGCGAGGACCCGACGGTCGAAAACGGCCTCAACCTCTGGGTGGTCTCGGACAATCTGCGCAAGGGCGCGGCCCTGAACGCGGTCCAGATTGCTGAGGCGCTGGTCAACGATCATCTCCTGGTGCCGGCTTAACGCCGTTTGCGCGAAACCTGAACGCGGAGGTTCCCATGGCCGCATCGGCCCGTCCCCGTCGCTCGCTCTTGTACATGCCCGGCTCCAACGCGCGGGCGCTGGAAAAGGGCCGAAGCCTGCCGGCCGACGGCCTGATCCTGGATCTTGAAGACGCCGTTGCGCCGGATGCGAAGCAAATGGCTCGCGAGCAGATCGCGGCGGCGTTGGCCGAGGGCGGCTATGGCGCGCGCGAACTGATCGTCCGGGTCAACGCGATGGACTCGCCATGGGGCTATGACGACTTGGCCGCCATGGCCACGGTCGGTGCTCACGGCATTCTGCTGCCCAAGGTCGAAAGTGCCGATACGGTGCGCAAGGCCGGCGCGGCCTTGGCGGCCGCCGGTGCGCCGGACGACCTTGTCATCTGGTGTATGATGGAAACGCCGATGGGCATTCTGCGGGCGGAAGAAATCGCCGCCGCGCCGCGCATGGCCGGTTTCGTGATGGGCACGTCGGACTTGGCCAAGGATCTGCATGCGGCGCACACGCCCATGCGTCTGCCCTTCGTCACGTCGCTGAGCTGGTGCCTCTTGGCGGCGCGGGCCTATGGTCTGGCGGTCGTCGACGGGGTCTATCTCGACCTGCAGGATGATGAGGGATTCGAGGCCTCGTGCCGGCAAGGGCTGGACTTCGGCTTCGACGGTAAGACCCTGATCCATCCCAAGACCATCGCGGCGGCAAACCGGGTGTTTGCGCCGTCGGAAGCGGCCGTAGAGGAGTCCCGCAAGATCATCGACGCGTTCCAGGCCGCGCAGGCCGAGGGCAAGGGCGTCGTATTGGTCGACGGCAAGCTGGTCGAAAACCTGCATGTCGAAAACGCCAAGCGCCTGGTCGCGATGGCCGAGCAGATTGCGCGGCTTGAGTCGGGTGCGGCCGCATAGCCCGTATATAGCGGGATACACCACAGCTAGTCGCGCAAGACGAGAGCGGCACAAAATGCTGTTGCAATTGGTGTGAGAGGCTGCTAAAAGAATAGGCGTCAGGCGAAGGGAGCGATCCCTTCCTGGCGGTTGGCCCCCTCCTCCGAAGAAGTTGGTGCCCAACGCCATTGCCTGACGCCCGGTCGAACCCTTTCGGGTTCATGCGCGTTCGCGTGTGTCGACTTTTGCAATTCGCCTGGCACTGGCCTGCCGGGCGTTTCGCTTTCTCGGGGTCCGGGCAGGGAAGCGGCGAACCGCAATCCTACCCGTTCCACCGAGTTGGCCGTCGTTCCGTCAGCGTTAGCGCCAATCCATCCGGGTTGCCCCTTCCGTTTCGTCGCATCGCGCCGCCTTCCCGCCGACCCGCAGGGCTCCGACCGTTTCGACCGTCCCAAGCTCCCTTGCGCGGCCCCGTTCAACCCGGCCCGAAGGCCCAATCTCCCGAACCCGCCCGATGGTTTCGACAACGTCGCCGCCATCGCCCCCACCGCCGGGAAACCCGATCCGAAGACCCGACCTCCCGTCAAAGGCGCCCATCATGGGACCGCCGTCCCGACCGGTTCTGCCGCGCCAAACGGTTTCAGGCCGAAACCTCAAACCCCCCAACGCTGCTTCCCCGCCGACCCTCGCGCTTCCGCCAAACCATGCTCCACCCCGAAAGGTCTCGCCTGCCTGGCTTTCGCTTGAAAGCCCGCCCGACTGATCGTCACCCTCAACCGACCCGCAGGTCGCTTTGGACACCCGACTTCGCCGGACATGTCGACACGCTGCTTGCGTGCAAGGAAAGGTTCCTTCAAACTCGCTTTGCGAACAACAAGAGAATGACGTTTTGAAGAAGTTTTCTGTGCATAAATTTTAAAACAATCCCAAAACTATCCACAGCCTTTCCACGGCCCATTTGGCCGATCTCGACGGAACCCAGACGAGCCGCGCGATAGCAGCCATGCCATCACGCGGCGTGTCGCCGGACATGGGTCTGATAGGGTTGCTAGCCCCTCGCTGATAACCATCGCCAACGCGCGCATCGGATCATGGCCACCCTTCTCGTCGCGCCATCAGTTGACCATCTGCCCAGCTACGTTGCCGCCTTGGATCGAGGGTGGTCGCCCGACACCGTGCGCGGGCCGGAGACCATTGCCGAGCAACTGCGGGCCATCGACGATGATCCGGTTGGTTTCCTGGCCGGGCTGAACGACGAAACGCCCGGCGGCGACCCGGTGCAACTGCCCGACGGGTCGACAGTGCCACGTCTGCCCGGCTTTCATCGCTGGATCTGGGATGACGAATTCTGCGGTAGAATCGGTCTGCGTTGGCAACCGGGAACGTCCGACCTGCCACCGCACGTGCTCGGCCATATCGGTTTCACGATCGTGCCGTGGAGACGGCGGCGCGGTCACGCCAAGGCGGCTCTGACAGCGATCTTGCCAGAGGCGCGGCGATGCGGATTGAGGCATGTGGAGCTGACAGCGGATCTTGACAATGCGCCCTCTCAACGCGTGATTCTGTCAGCGGGCGGTCGCCTGGTCGAACGGTTTGAGAAACCAGCCCAGTTTGGTGGCGGCACGGCCCTGCGTTTTCGAATCGGGCTCTAGCTGGCCAGCGCCGTGCGGCCTCCGGAACCGTCCGTGCTCGCGCACAAGTGTGCGCCGGAAGTCCTTGATCTTACGATGATTTGACTCGGCATAGGGGCCGGCGTACATCATTATCAATCAAGCCGTTAGACGGCCGATCGCCGCCCCCGCAGATGATTTCTCAAGCTTGGGCCCCTGTTGATTGAACCGAGGACAGCCATGGCAGCCGACGGACCCGCCACCAGCCGCCCCGTGTCGCCCCATATCTCCATTTACCGCTGGCAGATCAATTCGGTGCTGTCGATTTTGCACCGGGCCACGGGCGTCGCCTTGGCGGTCGGGACCTTGCTGTTGGTCTACTGGCTGGTGTCGGCGGCGGCGGGCCCCGATGCGTATCGATCGGCGCAGGGTTTCATCGGGTCGTTCATCGGCCAGATCCTGCTGATCGGCTGGGCCTGGTCGTTGTTCTACCATTTGTGCAACGGCATCCGGCATTTGGTCTGGGACGCCGGCTACGGCTTTGAGCTGTCGGGCATGATGCGGTCCAGCATGATCGTGGTGGGAACAGCGAGCGGCCTGACCGTGCTCGCCTTCATCATCGGCTGGATCGTCTGGTAGGAGGCATCGGCATGAGCATTCGCACCCCCCTCGCCATCGCCCGCAATCACGGTGCCGCCAAGGACGGCGTGCATCACTGGTGGATGCAGCGGCTGACGGCGCTCGCCCTCGTGCCGCTTGTACTGTGGTTCGTAATCTCGGTCATCAGCATGGCCGGCGCCAGTTACGAGCGGTTTACCGGCTGGGTCTCCAACCCGCTGGTCGCAGCCCTCTTGATCGCGCTGTTGGTGGCGACATTTTATCACGCCGCGATCGGTCTTCAGGTGATCTACGAGGACTATATCTCCAACCATCTGCGGCGCCGGATCATCGACGTCGTCACCAAGTTTATCCTCACGCTGCTCGGGCTGGTCTCGATCATCGCGGTGATTGGATTGGCCGTGGGAGTCTAATTGAGCCATGACAAGCGCATACGACATTGTCGAGCATGAACATGACGTGGTGGTCGTCGGTGCGGGCGGGGCGGGCCTGCGCGCCACCTTCGGCATGGCCGAACAGGGGCTGAAGACCGCCTGCGTCACCAAGGTCTTCCCCACCCGCAGCCATACGGTGGCCGCCCAGGGCGGCGTCTCCGCCTCGCTGGGCAATATGGGCGAGGATGACTGGCGCTGGCACATGTACGACACCGTCAAGGGGTCGGACTGGCTGGGCGACCAGGACGCCATCGAATATATGTGCCGCGAGGCGGTGCCCGCGATCATCGAGCTGGAGCATTACGGCCTGCCCTTCAGCCGGACTGAAGACGGCAAGATCTATCAGCGTGCCTTCGGCGGCATGACCACCCATTTCGGCGAGGGCATTGCCTACCGCACCTGCGCGGCGGCCGACCGTACCGGCCACGCCATGCTGCACACGCTGTATCAGCAGTCCTTGAAGTACGAGGCGGAGTTCTTCGTCGAGTACATCGCGCTGGACCTGATCATGGACGAGGAAGGCGCCTGCCGGGGCGTGGTGTGCTGGAACCTGGATGACGGCAAGATCCACCGGTTCCGCGCCCACCAGACCGTGATGGCCACCGGCGGGTACGGCCGCGCCTATTTCTCCTGCACCTCCGCGCACACCTGCACCGGTGACGGCAACGCCATGGTGGCGCGCGCCGGCCTGCCCCTGCAGGACATGGAGTTCGTACAGTTCCATCCGACCGGCGTTTACGGCGCCGGCTGTTTGATCACCGAGGGGGTACGCGGCGAGGGCGGCTATCTGACCAACGCGGAGGGCGAGCGCTTTATGGAGCGCTACGCGCCGTCGGCAAAGGACCTGGCCAGCCGCGATGTTGTCAGCCGGGCGATGACGGTCGAGATCCGCGAGGGTCGGGGGCATGGCGACGACAACGATCACATCCATCTTCACCTGGAGCATCTGGATTCCGATCTGATCCACCAGCGTCTGCCGGGCATCGCCGAGACGGCGCGCATTTTCGCCGATGTCGACGTCACCCGACAGCCGATCCCCGTCTTGCCGACCGTCCACTACAACATGGGCGGCATCCCGACCAACGTGAACTGCGAGGTGGTCAACCCGACCGCGGACGACCCCAACCGCATCGTGCCCGGCCTGATGGCCATCGGCGAGGCGGCTTGTGTGTCGGTTCACGGCGCCAACCGCCTCGGGTCTAACTCGTTGCTCGATCTCGTCGTCTTCGGGCGCGCGGCCGCCCATCGCGCGGGCGAGACCGTCGAGAAAGGCTCTGCCCACAAGACGCTGCCGGGCGACGCGACGGACCGGGCGCTGGACCGGCTCGACCGGGTGCGCAATGCCCGGCCGGAAGTGCCGACCGCCGATCTGCGGCTGGAGATGCAGCGCACGATGCAGACCAACTGCGCGGTCTTCCGCACCGGCGAGGTGCTGGAGGAGGGCAAGCAGAAGCTGGACGTCGTCTGGTCGAAGCGACCGGGCGTCGGCGTCAACGACAACTCCATGATCTGGAACAGCGATCTCGTCGAAACGCTGGAACTGGACAATCTGATGGTCCAGGCGGTCGCCACCTTGCACGGCGCGGTCAACCGGCACGAAAGCCGCGGCGCCCATGCGCGCGAGGATTTCCCGGAGCGTGACGACGAGAACTGGATGAAGCACACGGTGATCTGGGTCGATGACGAGGGCAAGAGCCGGATCGACTATCGCCCGGTGCATCTGCAGCCTTTGACCAACGATGTGCAATCCTTCCCGCCCAAGGCGCGGGTCTATTGATCTTCAAACAGCCGGGTTTCGGCGACGAGCGAATGTGTAAGGACTGATTGATGGCTGAACTCGCGCTGCCAAAAAACTCCCGGGTCACCCAGGGTGTCAGCCATCCGGTGCCCCAGGGTGCCAAGAACCCACGCCAGTTCCAGATCTATCGCTGGAACCCGGACACGGGCGAAAACCCGCGCATCGACACCTACAACATCGATCTCGACAAGTGCGGCCCGATGGTTCTGGACGCGCTGATCCACATCAAGAGCGACGTCGACTCGACCCTGACATTCCGCCGGTCGTGCCGCGAGGGCATTTGCGGCAGTTGCGCTATGAACATCGACGGCACCAACACGCTGGCCTGCATCCACGCCATCAGCGACATCGAGGGGCCGGTGAAGGTCTATCCGTTGCCGCACATGCCGGTGGTGAAGGATCTGGTGCCCGACCTGAACCATGTCTACGCCCAGTACCAGTCGATCAAGCCGTGGCTGGAGGTCGAAAGCGCCGCACCAAGCCGCGAACGTCTTCAGTCGCCGGAGGATCGCGAAAAGCTGGACGGGCTTTACGAATGCATCCTGTGCTTCTGTTGTTCGACCTCGTGCCCTAGCTATTGGTGGAACGGCGACCGGTTCTTAGGGCCCGCCATCCTGCTGCAGGCCTATCGCTGGCTGGCCGACAGCCGGGACGAGCATATGGGCGAGCGGTTGGACGCGCTGGAGGACCCGTTCCGGCTCTATCGCTGCCACACGATTATGAACTGCACCAAGACCTGCCCGAAGGGCCTGAACCCCGCCAAGGCGATCGCGGAGATCAAGAAGCTGATGATCGAACGCCGTTGATCGCGGCGGTGGTCGGACGGCGGCGGGATCGGGTCCCGTGAACCTGGCTGGCATGCTGTCCGCGCGTGCCGACGAGGGCGCGCCGCTGCGCGTGGCGGTGATCGGCGCCGGCAAATTCGCGGCCATGTTTCTGGCCCAGGCCAGACGGACGAAGGGCGTGCACATCGTCGGCGTCGCGGATCTGGACGTTCAGCGCGCCCATGATGCGCTGACCGCCACCGGCTGGCCCCCGACCCAATTCGACGCCAAGGATGTCGCCCTTGCCGTGCGGGCGGGGACGACCTTCGTCACAGACAATGCCTTCGACCTGATCGTAGACCCGGCCATCGAGATCGTGGTCGATGCCACCGGCAGCCCGCAGGCGGCGATCGGTCACGCGCTGGCCTGCCTGGAACACGGCAAGCATCTGGTCAATGTCACGGTCGAGGCGGACGTGCTCGCCGGGCCGCTGCTGGCGGAACGGTTTCGCCGCGCCGGGCTCGTCTACTCGCTGGCCTATGGCGACCAGCCGGCCCTGATCGCCGAAATGGTGGATTGGGCCCGCACGACTGGGTTCGATGTCGTCTGTGCCGGCAAGGGCACGAAGTACCTGCCCGGATTTGAATACAGCACGCCAGAGACGGTCTGGGACCATTATGGCCTGACCGCCGAACAGGCGCGGCAGGGCGGCATGAACGCCCAGATGTTCAACAGTTTCCTCGACGGCACCAAGTCGGCCATCGAGATGGCGGCGGTGGCCAATGCCTGCGATCTGACACCGCCGCCGAGCGGGCTGGCCTTTCCACCCATTGCGGCCGATGGGCTGGCGCAGGCGCTTAAGCCCGTGTCAGAGGGGGGCCTGGCTGCCCATGCCGGGACGGTCGAAGTCGTGTCGTCGCACTATCCCGACGGAAGCGAGGTTGCCGGCGATCTGCGCTGGGGTGTCTACGTGGTCTTCGAGGCGCCGGACGACTATGTCCGCCGCTGCTTTGCCGAATACGGGCTGGCGACCGACGACAGCGGCCGCTTTGCCGCGATGTACAAGCCCTATCACCTGATCGGGCTGGAGCTGGGGATCAGTGTCGCGTCGGTCGGCCTGCGCGGTGAACCGACAGGCGCGCCCACCGGCTTTCGCGGCGACGTTGTAGCAGTCGCCAAACGCTCCTTGGCGGCGGGCGACCGGCTGGACGGCGAGGGCGGCGCCACGGTCTATGGCCGGTTGGTGCCGGCGCAGCAATCGTTAGCGGGCGACTGGCTGCCGATCGGCCTTGCCCATGGCATCCGAATGCGCGCGCCCGTCGACAAGGACCAGCCGTTGCGCTGGTCCGATGTCGACATCGACGACACATCGCCGGCGGTCGCCCTCAGGCGCGACATGGAGGCCGAGGCCAGGGCCGGGCACCGGCGCGGTCACTGACGCCAGGGGGCCTTGCGAAACTCGGTATCGACGTCGCTGCGGCTGAGGCCGATATCACCCAGCATGCGGTCGTCCAGCCGCGCGAGCTGACGGCGCTGGCGTGCCCGCTCTGGCCATTCCCAGCTAACGGATGCGCCGAGGCGGGCAATGGCGATAAGGATGCGCATGAGCCGCGTGGGACGGGCGGATTGCTGCTTGGCGTCTAGTGAAATGCACGATTCATAGGTCGACATGGCTGTTTCCTCTTGGGTCAGAACCCACGTCTCCGTGGTCCGTGGGGAAAACATGCAGTGTCGGAACAGTTCAGACAAACGAATAGATTTTATGGCACGGATCAACGTAGTTGATGTTAAGATGCCTCAGTCTGAGACAGGAGACCGGCCATTCACCCGACATTCGATATCGATGTCTTGCGCACGCTGATCGCGTTCGCGGACACGGGCAGCTTCACCAAGTCCGCCGAGCGCGTGCATCGCACCCAGTCGGCGGTCAGCATGCAGATGCGGCGGCTTGAGGAGCAAGTTGGCCGGCCGCTGTTCGAACGGCAGGGCCGTGATCTGCAACTGACCGCCGATGGCCGCACCTTGGTTTCGTTCGGCCGCCGGATATTGAAGATCCATGAGGAGGCGGTCGGCAACTTTACCGAGGCCAAGCTGACCGGCACGATCAAGGTCGGCACGCCGGACGATTACGCGCTGAGCATTCTGCCGACTCTGTTTTCGCGCTTCGCGGAGACTTATCCGGACGTGCATCTGGAGGTGCTGTGCGCGGCGTCCGAACGATTGCGCGAGCATCTGAACGCCGGCGATCTCGACATGGCGATCGTGACCTGCAACGACGAGCTTGAGGCGGCCGACGGCATCGTCCTGTCGCAAGACCCCATCGTCTGGGTCACGTCTGAGACGCACGACACTCATCTGCAACGCCCGCTGCCGCTGGCCCTGTTCACTGAGCCGTGCCAGTTCCGGCGCTGGGGCTTCGAGGCGCTGGACCGCGCCAATATCGGCTATCGTGTCGCGTATTCCAGCGCCAACATGTACGCGCTGTTCGGCGCCGTTTTGGCCGGTCTGGCTGTCACAGTGGTGGCGCAGACCTCCATGGTGCCAGGCATGCGGGTCCTGCGGCCGGACGAGGGCTTTCCCAGCATGCCCATGGCCACCGTTGCCCTGTTCCAGCCCCACGGGCGCAAGAACACGGCGAGCACGCGCCTCGTCGATCATATCGTCGACAGTTTCCGGTCTCGCGACCCCGAAAGGCTGGTTTCCTGATCCAAGTCTGGTCGCTACACTCCGGCGCCCGCCCGCTGCGGGCATCCGTATCGTTCCAGAACTGCCCCGTAGGTATCCGCCATGGATCTTGAGGAAATCAGGACCGAAGCCGAAGCGTTGGCCACGCTCGCCATCGACTACGCCATCCAGATCATCGGCGCGCTGGCGATCCTGATCGCCGGTTGGATCGTCGCCGGCTGGCTCTACCGGCGGATCAAGCGGCGCATGCTGGCCTCGCCGCGCTTCGACAACACCATGGCGCCGGTCACGGCCGCCATCGTCCGCTACGCCATTTTGATCTTTGTCCTGGTCGCGGTTCTGGCCCAGTTCGGCGTTCAGACCACCAGCCTGATCGCGGCCTTGGGCGCGGCCGGCCTGGCCATCGGCCTCGCCTTGCAGGGTACCTTGTCGAACATCGCGTCCGGCGTAATGCTGCTGTTCCTGAAACCGGTCGAGACCGGCGACTTCATCGACGCCGGCGGCATTGCGGGCACGGTCGACGAGATCGGCCTGTTCGCCACCAAGATGCACACGTTCGACGGCGTCTATCAGTTCGTGCCGAACAACCAGATCTGGAATTCGGAGATCAAGAACTATTCGCGCCTGCCGACACGGCGCATGGATGTGTCCGTCGGCATCGCCTACAGCGACGACGTGGCCGGCGCGATGAAGGTGCTGTCCGACATTCTGGCGGGCGACGACCGCGTGCTGGGTGATCCGGAACCCCAGGTGATGGTGACGGAGCTGGGCGACAGTGCCGTAACGATCAACATGCGCTGCTGGGCCAACCGTGGGGACTATTGGGGCCTGCTGTTCGACCTCAACCGGCGCGCCCTGGTCGACATCCAGGCGGCCGGCTATTCGATACCATTCCCGCAACGCGACGTTCACCTCATCGCCGACAGCGACGCGAACAAGGGCGCGCCCGATTCCGAAGCGACGTGAGGCCAAGCCCTCCGTTTAGAGTTCAGCCATGTCGACACAGCTGATCGAGGCGGCCCGCAAGAACGGGGCGAAGGGGCCGTTGCAGGCCTATGAGGGGCTGGTCGCCGACGGCCTGGTTCAACGCGACCCGGCCCAGGAAGAGGCGGCGCGCCTCTTGCAGCGGCTTGACGACCGGTTGGAGGGCTATGCGCCAATGCCGGCACCCACCGGCTGGCGGGCGCGCTTGCGCGGCGAAACCAGGGCGGAGCCGCCGTGTGGCCTTTACATCCATGGCGGGGTCGGACGCGGCAAGTCCATGCTGATGGACCTGTTCTTCGACACGGCACCGGTAGCGGCGAAGCGGCGGGTCCATTTCAACGCCTTCATGATCGAAATCCACGACCGGCTACACCGCTGGCGCAAATCGGTCGGCAGTGATTTCGACCGCAAGCGCGGGCGGCACGTCGACGACCCGATGCCGCAGCTGGCGCGCGACCTGGCGGCCGACGCGTGGCTGCTGTGTTTCGACGAGTTTCACGTCGTGGACATCGCCGATGCCATGATCCTGGGCCGCCTGTTCACGGCCTTGTTCGACGAGGGCGTCGTGGTCGTCACCACCTCCAACTGGGCGCCGGACGATCTCTATAAGGACGGCCTGCAACGGGTGCGGTTTCTGCCCTTCATCGAGCTGCTGAAGGAACGGCTTGACGTCTATTATCTCGACAGCGGGGTCGACTACCGGCTGCAGCGGATCATGGGCGCGAAGACCTATCACTATCCGCTGGGACCGGCGGCGGACGCCGCAATGACGCGGCTGTTCGACGATCTGACCGACGGCGCCGAGGTCGCGCCCCGGACGCTGACGGTGAAGGGGCGCACGGTGACGATCCCAAAGGCGGCGGGCGGGGTCGCCTGGGCCAGCTTCGACGAGTTGTGCGGCCAACCGCTGGGCGCCGCCGACTATCTGGCCATGGCTGAAGCCTTCGACACCTTGTTCGTCACCGGGGTTCGGTGCCTGACGGAGCGGCAGAAGAACGAGGCCAAGCGCTTCATCATTCTGGTCGACACGCTGTACGAAAGCCGGACCCGCCTGATCGTCTCGGCCGAGGCCGCGCCCCAGAAGCTTTACGGGGCGGACAGCCACAAGCTGGAGTTCGACCGGACGGTGAGCCGGCTGATCGAAATGCAGTCGAGGGACTATCTCGCCTCACGGTGACCGCCCGGTGATCAGGGTCCCGGGCCGGTGCCTTGTGCCGGGCGTGGTTTGGCCTTAGAAAACGGCGGACCTGGCAGGCGCCCATTTCAGCGGCCGCCGCCAACTGACATACGCATCTCTAGGAAGGACCCATCGATGGCACGCAACAAGATCGCCCTGGTCGGCGCCGGGCAGATTGGCGGCACCCTGGCGCTGCTCGCCGGATTGAAGGAACTCGGCGACATCGTGCTGATCGACATCGCCGAGGGCATTCCCCAAGGCAAGGGGCTGGACATCGCCGAGGCCTCACCGGTCGAGGGCTTCGACGCGGACGTCTCGGGCTCCAACGACTACGCCGCGCTGGCCGGCGCCGACGTGGTGATCGTGACCGCCGGCGTGCCGCGCAAGCCGGGGATGAGCCGGGACGATCTGATCGGCATCAACACCAAGGTCATGATGGCGGTCGGCGAGGCGATCAAGAGCAACTGCCCCGACGCCTTCGTCATCTGCATCACCAACCCGCTCGACGCCATGGTCGGTGTCTTGCAGAAGGTCTCGGGCCTGCCGGCCAATAAGGTCGTCGGTATGGCCGGCGTGCTGGACAGCGCGCGGTTCCGCTATTTCCTGGCCGAGGAGTTCGATGTCTCGGTCGAGGATGTGACCGCCTTCGTGCTTGGCGGCCATGGCGACACGATGGTGCCCCTGGTCCGGTATTCGGCCGTCGCCGGCATTCCGTTGCCGGACCTGATCGAGATGGGCTGGTCGACGGCCGAGCGGCTGGAAGAGATCGTGCAGCGCACCCGTGATGGCGGGGCGGAGATCGTTGGCCTCTTGAAGACCGGATCGGCGTTCTACGCCCCGGCCGCTTCGGCCATCACCATGGCGGCCAGCTATCTGCGCGACAAGAAGCGGCTGCTGCCCTGCGCCGCCTACCTGGAAGGCGAGTATGGCGTCGACGGCTTCTACATCGGCGTGCCGGTGGTGATCGGCGCCGGCGGCGTGGAACGCGTCGTCGAGGTCTCGTTCACCGAGCAGGAACAGGCGATGTTCGACAAGTCCGTCGCGGCCGTCAAAGGCCTGGTCGAGATCGCCGAGAAGATGTTGGCGGAAGCCTAGCCAGGTTGAGGCATGCCGGCCCAGTCCTGCTGGGCCGGCGACCAGATCTAGGACTGCTGCTGCTTCAGCAGGTCGCGGATCTCCTCCAGCAAGACCTCCTCGCGCGGCGGTGCTGCCGGTTCGGCCGGCTTTTCCTCTTCCTGCCGTTTCAGCCGGTTCATGCCCTTGACCAGGAAGAACAGCACCCAGGCGACGATTACGAAGGTGATCACGGCATTGATGAAGATGCCGTAATTGATCGTTGCCGCGCCGCCCTCGCGCGCCGCTTCCAGCGAGGCATACTCACCGCCGGACAGGTTGATGTAGAGGTCGGTGAAATCCGTGCCGCCCAGCAGCACGCCGATCGGCGGCATGATGATGTCGTTGACCAGCGAATTCACGATGGCGGTGAAGGCGACGCCGAGAATGATGCCGATCGCCAGATCGACGACATTGCCCTTCACCGCGAACTCCTTGAATTCCTTTAGCATGCTGTCCTCACTTTCAGGGTGGGGGAACCCTAAAGCTGGGGGTGATTGCCATCAGGCGGGCTCAAGGACGCTTGCGCGTGTGGCGGCAGGTGGTCCGCCGCCATCCCTGTCCCCGAGCCGGAGAATCATGGCCTATGGTCCGGCTCAATGTCTAGAAAATAGACGGAACACACTTATGCACGTAAAAATTGTTACGGGGGCGTGCTGAACGGCTAATCGACAAGCTAATCGGCAAGGAGGTGTCGCCGTCGAAGGTTGCCGCAGACCGCTGCTTGTGCTTATCACTGTGCGGCATCGGGCCGCCGGCCCGACCATTCCCAATCATCGACCCCACGGGACCGTCGATCATCCATGAATATCCATGAATATCAGGCCAAGGGCCTGTTGAAACAGTATGGCGTGGCCGTGCCGGACGGCGGCGTCGCCTACACCCCGGCCGAGGCGGTCGAGGTCGCCAAGACCATGCCCGGCCCGGTCTGGGTCGTGAAATCCCAGATCCATGCCGGCGGGCGCGGCGCGGGCAGATTTCAGGAAGACCCCGAGGGCAAGGGCGGCGTGCGGGTCGTCAAGTCCGTCGACGACGTCCACGAGGACGCCAAGTCCATGCTCGGCGCGACCCTGGTGACCAAGCAGACCGGGCCGGAAGGCAAGGAGGTCAAGCGCCTCTATATCGAGGATGGCTGCGCGATCGCGCGCGAGCTTTACCTTTCCCTGCTGGTCGACCGCGCCACCAGCCGCGTGACCGTCATCGCGTCGACCGAAGGCGGCATGGAGATCGAGGAGGTCGCGCGCGACCAGCCGGACAAGATCGTCAAGCTGGCGATCGACCCGGCGATCGGCATGATGGGCTTCCACGCCAGGCGGGTGGCCTTCGGCCTGGGCTTGCAGGGCAAGCAGGTCGGTGCGGCCGTGAAGCTGCTGCTGGCGCTGTACAAGGCCTTCACCGAACTCGACGCCTCCCTGGTCGAGGTCAATCCGCTCGTGGTCACCGAGGACGACCAGGTTCTCGCCCTCGACGCCAAGATGAATTTCGACGACAACGCGCTGTTCCGCCACAAGGACGTGGCCGAGCTGCGTGACGAGTCGGAAGAGGACCCGGCCGAGCATGAGGCCAGCAAGTACGAGCTGAACTACGTCAAGCTGGACGGCAATATCGGCTGCATGGTCAACGGCGCCGGGCTGGCCATGGCGACGATGGACATCATCAAGCTCTATGGCGGCGACCCGGCCAACTTCCTCGATGTCGGCGGCGGTGCGTCGAAGGAACGGGTGACGGCGGCGTTCAAACTGATCCTGTCGGACCCGAACGTGGAGGGCATTCTGGTCAACATTTTCGGCGGCATCATGCGCTGCGACGTGATCGCGGAGGGTGTGGTTGCGGCCGCGCGCGAGGTCAGCCTGCACGTGCCCCTGGTGGTGCGGCTGGAGGGCACGAACGTCGAACTCGGCAAAAAGATCCTCGCGGAATCCGGCCTGCCCATCACAGCCGCCGACGATTTGGGTGACGCGGCGGACAAGATCGTACATGCCGTGAAGGAGGCCGCCTGACCATGGCCGTTCTCGTCGACAAGAACACGAAGGTCCTGTGCCAGGGCTTCACGGGTGCCCAGGGCACCTTCCATTCCGAACAGGCCATCGCCTACGGCACCAAGATGGTCGGCGGCGTCACGCCCGGTAAGGGCGGCACGGAACATCTGGGGCTGCCGGTCTTCGACACGGTGGCCGAGGCGCGGGACAAGACGGGCGCCAACGCATCCGTCATCTATGTGCCGCCGCCTTTCGCCGCCGACGCCATTCTGGAGGCGATCGACGCCGAGATCCCGCTGGTCGTCTGCATCACCGAGGGCATTCCGGTCCTGGACATGGTGAAGGTGAAGCGGGCGCTCGAAGGCTCCGGCACGCGCCTGATCGGTCCGAACTGTCCCGGCGTCATTACGCCGGACGAATGCAAGATCGGCATCATGCCGGGCCATATCCACAAGCGCGGCAAGATCGGCGTGGTCAGCCGGTCGGGCACCCTGACCTACGAGGCGGTGGAGCAGACCTCCGCCGTCGGCCTTGGGCAGACGACCTGCATCGGCATCGGCGGCGATCCGGTGAACGGCACCAACTTCGTCGATTGCCTGGAGATGTTCCTGGCCGACCCGGAGACCGAGGGCATCGTCATGATCGGCGAGATCGGCGGCGATGCCGAGGTCAAGGGCGCGGAGCTGATCCGCGATGCCAAGAACGCCAAGCCCGTGGTCGGCTTCATCGCCGGCCGCACCGCACCGCCCGGCCGCCGCATGGGCCATGCCGGTGCGGTGATTTCCGGCGGGCAGGACACGGCGGAACACAAGATCGAGGCGCTGAAGCAGTGCGGCATCCGGGTTGCCGACAGTCCCGCTTCGATGGGGACTGCCATGCTGGACGCGATGAAGGCCTAGTCCTCGGCGCAAGTGTCGCCATATTGCACTCACGAGACCGACAAGCCGGTGCGCCGCGCACTTTTAAACACCTTGCAATTCGGCGTAGGGTGCGGTGCGCGGCAGCGAAAAACGCCAGCAACCCGCGATGGCAGGGGAAAGGGTGCGCGTCCCGCTGAGGAAGGTGGATGCGTGCAAGGAGACGATGGGACATTACGCTGAACAGAGTTCGTTTCTGTATGCCCAAAACGCCGCCTTCATCGGCGATCTGTACGCCCAATATCTCGACGATCCTTCCAAGATCGATCCGTCCTGGGCGTCGTTCTTCAGCCAGCTGGACGGCGAGGACGCCGCCGCCCTAGAGGAGATCGGCCCGAGCTGGGCGCGAAACGGCACGGGCTTGGGCAACGGGTCCGTGCCCTTCGGCGACGCGCTGATGGCGTTCGACGATCAGGCGGAGGTGGCTGGATCGTCGACCAATGGCAAGGCGGCGGCTGCCGTTCCCGGCCATACCGTCGAAGAGCTCAGGCGCGCGACCCTCGACAGCATTCGGGCCCAACGCTTGATCCGCGCCTATCGCGTGCGAGGCCATTTGGAGGCCGATCTCGATCCGCTCGGCCTGATCGAGCGCGAGCCGCACCCCGAACTCGACCCCATGTCCTACGGCTTCACCGACGAGGATTGGGGCCGGACGATCTATGTCGACAGTCTGGGGCTGAGCACCGCGACGTTGCGCGAGATCGTCGACAGCCTGCGCAAGACCTATTGTGGCCGGATCGGTGTTGCCTTCCAGCATATTCAGGAACCCGACCAGAAGGCCTGGCTGCAGGAACGGATCGAGCAGATCCACAACCGCACGGAGTTCACCGAAAACGGCAAGCGCGCTATTCTGCACAGCCTGACGGCGGCCGAGGCGTTCGAGCGCTTCTTGAACCTGAAATACACCGGCACCAAGCGCTTCGGCCTGGATGGTGGCGAGGCGATGGTGCCGGCCTTGGAACAGATCACCAAGCGCGGCGGCCAGCTTGGCATCAAGGAGATCGTGCTGGGCATGGCCCATCGCGGCCGGCTGAACGTGCTGGCCAACGTGATGGGCAAGCCGTTCCAGGCGATCTTCTCTGAGTTTCAGGGCAATCCCGCCAACCCCGAGGAGGTCCAGGGGTCGGCCGACGTGAAGTACCATCTGGGAACCTCATCGGACCGGGATTTCGACGGCAACACCATTCACCTGTCGTTGACCGCCAACCCGAGCCATCTGGAATGCGTCAATCCGGTCGTCGTCGGCAAGGTGCGCGCCAAGCAGGCCCAGCACAAGGATACCGAGCGGGTTCAGGTGCTGCCCCTATTGTTGCACGGCGATGCCGCGTTTGCCGGGCAAGGCGTGGTGGCGGAAACCCTGATGATGTCGGAACTGCGCGGCTATCGCGTCGGCGGCACGATCCACTTCGTCATCAACAATCAGATCGGCTTCACAACCTCGCCCAGCTTCTCCCGCTCCGGCCCCTACCCGACCGACATCGCGCTGGCGGTGCAGGCGCCGATCTTCCATGTGAATGGCGACGATGCCGAGGCCGTCGTCCATGTCTGCCGGGTCGCGACCGAGTTCCGTCAGCGGTTCCACAAGGACGTGGTCGTCGACATGTTCTGTTATCGCCGCTTCGGCCACAATGAGGGCGACGAGCCGGCCTTCACCCAGCCGCAGATGTACAAGGCCATTGCCGAACACCCGCCGGTGCGGGCGATTTACGCCAAGCAGCTTGAGGATGAGGGGGTGCTGAAGCCAGGCGAGGCCGACGCCATGGTCGACGCCTTCATGCAGGACCTTGAGCGCGATTTCGAGGCGTCGGAAGGGTACAAACCCAACAAGGCCGACTGGCTGGGCGGTGTCTGGTCCGGCCTGACCACGGCCACCCAGGACGACCGGCGCGGTACCACCGCCGTTGGGACCAAGGAACTGCAGGCGGTCGGCAAGGCGCTGACGAGCTACCCGGCGGACTTCAACATCAACTCGAAGATCAAGCGCCAGCTCAAGGCCAAGCAGAGGATGTTCGAAACCGGCCAGGATTTCGACTGGGCGACCGCCGAGGCCATGGCCTTCGGTACCCTGTTGGCCGAGGGCGTGCCGGTCCGCCTGTCGGGCCAAGATTCCGGCCGCGGCACGTTCTCGCAGCGCCATGCGGTGCTGGTCGATCAGGACAGTGAGCAGCGGCACATTCCGCTGAACCATGTCAGCGCGGACCAGGCCATGTTCGAGGTCCATGACAGCCCGCTGTCTGAATTCGGCGTGCTGGGCTTCGAGTATGGCTATTCCCTGGCCGAGCCGAACGCTCTGGTCCTGTGGGAGGCCCAGTTCGGCGATTTCGCCAACGGGGCGCAGATCATTTTCGATCAGTTCATCTCCTCGTCAGAGGCCAAGTGGCTGCGCATGTCGGGCCTGGTCTGCCTGCTGCCCCACGGCTTCGAGGGGCAGGGGCCGGAACATTCCTCCGCGCGGCTGGAACGCTTCCTGCAGATGTCTGGCGGCGATAATTGGCAGGTCTGCTATCCGACCACGCCGGCGAACTATTTCCACGTCCTGCGGCGCCAGCAGCACCGGGAGTTCCGCAAGCCCCTGATCGTGATGACGCCCAAGAGCCTGCTCAGGAACCGCGAATGCGTCTCGTCGATCGACATGTTCGCCGAACAGTCGAGCTTTCACCGGGTGCTCTACGAGGATGTCGAGCTGGCCGCGCCGGAGAAGATCCGACGGGTCGTCCTGTGTTCCGGCAAGGTCTATTACGACCTGAAGAAGGAACGCGACGAGCGCGGCATTGACGACGTCACCATGGTGCGGCTGGAACAGCTCTACCCGTTCCCAGCCCACGCGTTGAAGGAAGAGCTGGTCAAATATCCCAACGCCGACGTGGTCTGGTGCCAGGAAGAACCGGAGAATATGGGCGCCTGGTACTTCGTCGACCGCCGGATCGAACGGCTGTTGCACGAGATCGATCACAAGACCAAACGGCCGATCTATGCCGGACGGGAAGACGCGGCGGCACCGGCGACCGGGCTGCTGCGACGACATTTGAAAGAACAGGCGGCGCTGGTCGACGCCGCCCTGGCCGCCGCGTGACCGGCCAGGCGCAGTTCGCGAGCGACGATTGATGAGGGGCAGGACGCCATGAGCATCGAGATCACGGTCCCCACGCTGGGTGAATCGGTAACCGAGGCGACGGTCGCGCAATGGCTGAAAAAGCCGGGTGATCCGGTCGACAAGGACGAACCGATCGTCGAGTTGGAGACCGACAAGGTGACGTTGGAGGTCAACGCCGCCGAGGCGGGTGTCCTGACCGACATCCAGGTCGACGAAGGCGACACGGTCGAGGTCGGCGCCGTATTGGGCTCGATCGGCGAGGGCGACGGTCAGGCGGCCCCGCAGCCTGCCAAAGCCGAGAAAGTTGCCGCGAAGAAACCGGCGAAGCCCGCACCGGCACCTGTCGCCGAGGCACAGCCGGCCGGCGACGGCAAGGCGAGCGACATCGCCATGCCGGCGGCCGCCAAGCTGATGCAGGAACAGGGGCTTGGCACGGGCGACGTTCAGGGCACCGGCAAGGATGGCCGGATCCTGAAGGAAGACGTGCAAAAGGCGCTGGACGCACGCGGCGCACCATCCAGCCCGGGCGCGACCATCGAACTGCCGGCCTTCGACCGGCCGTCGGCCGAGCCCAGGCCCCAGAAGGACCGCGAAGAACGCGTGCGCATGTCCAAGTTGCGCCAGACCATCGCGGCGCGGTTGAAGCAGGCGCAGAACACGGCGGCGATGTTGACCACATTCAACGAGGTCGACATGTCGGCGCTGATCGCGCTGCGCAAGCAGTATCGCGATGCGTTCGAGAAGAAGCACGGCGTGCGGCTGGGCTTTATGTCGTTTTTCACCAAGGCGTGCGTCGGCGCCTTGAAGGAACTGCCGTCGGTCAACGCGGAAATCGACGGCACCGACATCGTCTACAAGAACTATTACGACATCGGCGTCGCTGTCAGCTCGCCCAACGGGCTTGTCGTCCCGGTCGTCCGCGACGCCGACCAGCTCAGCTTCGCCGGCGTTGAAGAAACCATTAATGGGCTGGGCCGGAAGGCCCGCGACGGCAAGCTGTCCATGGCCGATCTGACCGGCGGGACGTTCACCATCTCCAACGGCGGCGTCTTCGGCTCGCTGATGTCGACGCCGATCTTGAACCCGCCACAGTCGGCGATCCTGGGCATGCACAAGATCCAGGAACGGCCGGTAGGCATCGATGGCCAGATCGTGCTGCGCCCGATGATGTATCTGGCTTTGAGCTACGATCACCGCATCATCGACGGTCGCGAGGCCGTAACCTTCCTGGTGCGGGTCAAGGAAGCAATCGAGGATCCCCAGCGCCTGCTGCTGGACGTCTAATCGGAACGGATATGACAGAGTATGGCCCGGACGGGCCGCGCATCGCCGTGCTCGACTCGGTGGAGTCGCTCGGCAACGCGGTTTACAAGTTTCCTTTCCTGCGCGCCCTGAAACGGGCCTATCCGAACAGTCACGTCACTTGGGTGGTGCATGAACGCACCACCTACGCCAACATTCTGCGCGATCTGACCCGCGGCTATGTCGACGAGGTGCTGGCCCACGCCGAAATTGAGAAGCCCTTCTTTCACGCGATCAAGAAGCTGCGGGCGCTGCCGCGCTTTGACATCGTTTATGACATGCGCACCAAGGTCGTGCGGCTGGCGATGGCACGGGTGTTCATGCGCTATCGCCGCTACATCACTTGCGCGCCGGGCTATTTCCTGACGACGGGCACGTTGAAGATCGGGCGCAGGCGCCCGACCGACTGGGTTACGCGCTATGTCGAGATGGTCGAAATCGATACCGGCCGCCCCGCGGACCCCAGCGGCTTCATTCCCTTTCCGGAGGACGCGGTCGCCGAGGCGGAACGGCTCTTGCCCGACGGCCCCCGCTATGTCGGGTTCGGCACGGGTTCGAACGGACCGGAGCGGATCTGGCCACTGGATCGCTACATCGCGCTTGCCAATCACGCCACGGCGAAGGGCTGCGTGCCCGTGTTCCTGATGGGGCCGGCCGAGATGCGCTGGTTCGACGAGATCGTCGCCGGTGTGCCCGGGGTTCTCATGCCCGGCTGTGACATCGTGGACGGCAAGCGGCGCTTTCCCAACATCCCGCTGCTTTACGCCATGGCGGCGCGGCTGACCGTTGCGGTCGCCAACGACACTGGCACGGGCCACCTGTTCGGCGCCGCCGGCACGCCGCTGATCTCGCTGTTCGGACCGACCGAACCGTCCAAGTTCGGCCCCTGGGCCGACCCGCTGGCCTGCATTTGCGCCAGCAGCTATGGCGGCACCATGATGAAGGACATCCCGACCGAGGCGGTCATCGACGTGCTCGACCAGTTTCTCGATACGGGACGTTTTGAGAAGGATCTCGCGGCCTAGCGCGATGCGTCGCATCTAGCGGCACAGCGTGATCCGTGTCGGCCGGCCATGTTCGATCCACAAAAACGCGTTCTGGCCATGGCGGCGCGCCAGCCGGTGCATGTCCGCCAGCCTGGCGCCGAGAACGAAACGGCCCCGTTCGGCGGGCCAGATCCCTTCCAGGTCGATTGCCGAGGTCGGCAGGCTGCGCAAGCCAAGGGCCTTGAGATCGGCCTCCAGCAGACGCCGCCGAATCCGGTTCACCAGGGTGGGTTGGTGTCGGCTGCCCGGGTTTTCGGCGGTCAGCACGGCGGCGGTGCGCACGCGATGGCGCCGCAGGACCCGCTCGGTGTCGCGGCAGCGAATGCCGATGCGCTTGTTCAGTTCCGGCGTTGCGTGCACCCGATAGACCGTGTCGTGATAGGCGGCGATCAGGCCGGTCGGCAGCGCGGTCATGCGTCTTGTCCGGGAAGACGGCTTCGGGCATGGTGCGCCGCCCGCGCGGCCATTTGATCCCACGACCTCAGGACGAGCCTAGGACCAGCCATGAGCGACCAGGAATTCGATGTCATCGTCATCGGCAGCGGACCGGGCGGTTACGTCTGCGCCATTCGCTGTGCCCAGCTTGGCCTCAAGACCGCCTGTGTGGAGGAACGCGAGACGCTGGGCGGCACCTGCCTCAATGTCGGGTGCATCCCGTCGAAGGCGATGCTGCAGGCCTCGGAGAAGTTCGAAGAGGCGGTGCACGGCCTGGACAAGTTCGGCGTCCAGACCGGTGACGTGGCCTTGGATCTGAAGGGCTTCATGGCCCACAAGGACGGCGTTGTGGCCGACAATGTCAAGGGTGTGGAGTTCCTGTTCAAGAAGAACAAGATCGCCTGGCTGAAGGGAAGGGGCAAGATCACCGCCAAGGGCGAGGTCACCGTGGGCGACACGGCCTACAAGGCCAAGCACATCATCATCGCCACCGGCTCGGACTCCATGCCGCTGCCTGGCGTCGAGGTGGACGAAAAGCGCATCGTCACCTCGACGGGCGCCCTGGACCTGGCCGAGGTGCCGAAGACCATGGTCGTCATCGGCGGCGGCTATATCGGCCTTGAGATGGGTTCGGTCTGGCAGCGCCTTGGCGCGAAAGTAACCGTGGTGGAGTTTCTCGACCGGATCACGCCGGGCATGGATGGCGAGGTCTCCAAGCAGATGCTGCGCATCCTGAAGCGGCAGGGCATCGATTTCAAACTCGGTACCAAGGTGACCGGCGCCACGGTCGGCAAATCAGGCGTTACGCTGACGCTTGAGCCGGCGCAGGGCGGCGACACCGAGACGATGGAGGCCGACATCGTGCTGCTGTCGATCGGCCGCAAGCCGCACACGGAAGGGCTGGGACTGGAAGAGGTCGGCGTGAAGGTCGACGAACGCGGCCGGGTCGAGATCGATGAGAAGTTTCGCACCAATGTCGAGGGCATCTACGCCATCGGCGATGTGGTGCGCGGCGCCATGCTGGCCCACAAGGCGGAGGAAGAGGGCGTGGCCATCGCCGAGCTGCTGGCGGGCCAGGCGGGCCACGTGAATTACGGCGCCATTCCCGGCGTTGTCTACACCTTCCCGGAGGTCGCCTCCGTCGGCAAGACGGAAGAACAGTTGAAGGAAGAAGGCGTCGACTATCGTGTCGGCAAGTTCCCGTTTTCCGCCAACGGGCGCGCCCGGGCCATGAACGCCACCGACGGTTTCGTGAAGATCCTGGCCGACGCCAAGACGGATCGGGTGCTTGGCGTGCATATCATCGGTGCCGAGGCCGGGACCATCATCGCCGAGTGCGGCATGGCGATGGAGTTCTCCGCCTCGTCGGAGGACATCGCCCGCACCTGCCACGCCCACCCGACCTTGAACGAGGCGGTGAAGGAGGCGGCATTGGCCGTGGACAAGCGGCCGGTCCATATCTGATCTCGTGCCCAGCCAACCGTCGGACGACCTGATCTTTCGGCAAGCCGCACGGGCGGACGTTCCCGAGATCGTCGCGCTGCTGGCGGACGACATGCTCGGCGTCAATCGCGAGGTCGCCGGTGATGAGCTGGAAGACGCCTACTGGACGGCGTTTGACGCCATCGAGCGGATGGAGGGTGCGGAGCAGTGGGTCGTCGAACGCGACGGCCGCATGATCGGCTGCTTCCAGCTCTATTTCCTGCCCGGGCTCAGCCTGCGCGGCGGGCTGAGGGCCCAGATCGAGGCCGTCAGGGTCGTGGCCGATTTGCGCGGCCAAGGGCTGGGCGCCCGGATCTTCCGCTGGGCCATCGACCGGGCGCGCGACAGAGGCTGCATTCTCGTCCAACTCGCCACCAACAAGCAGCGGCATGACGCGCAGCGGTTCTATGAACGGCTGGGTTTCAAGGCGACGCATGAGGGCATGAAGCTGACCTTGGCCTAAGCCACTAACCAAGAAGCCGGCTCGCGATTGCGATATGGCGAAGCGACCGCGATCGAAACGCGTGACCGGCCACCAGGTCTCGCGATAAGCTATGCGCCGGTGCGTTGGAGGTGGAGACGCGCATGCCCGACGTTCACGACCCTGTTCTTGCCAATGCCTCAAATGCGTTGCAAGGCGGCGCCCAAGATCGGGCCCTTGCCAATGGCCTGGAACGTCTTGTCGCGGCAGCCGACGATTTGGACGACTTCATCACCGAGACACAGGCCGTGGTGGCCGATCTCGTCGAAACGGATGTCGTTGCCTATGCCGAGATGAACCGACGGACCTGGTCGTTCCGTGGCCGTTGGCCGGACGACAGGTCTGACCTGGGGGCGTTGCTGACGCGGTACCATCAGCTGATGGCGCGCGAAGCAATCTGGTCGGGCAGCCGCAGTGGCATGCCGCAGCAATTTAGCGATTTCATGGACGACACGGCGTTGTACGGCACGGCCATGTATTGCGAGGTGCTCAACCCGCTCCACGTCAATCGCGGGGCCTTCTTCGGGTTTGGAGTCGACCCGGGCATCACCATTCAGTTCGGGCTGTTTCGGCAGAGCCGGCAGCCCTATCCGGAATCGGCGCGCGCTACGCTGGCGCGATTGCGGCCGGTGCTGGCTCGCTTGTATGGTCTGTCGCTGGTTCGCACCTGGTCCCGCCTTTCGCCAGCCGACAAGCTTGCCGCGCTCGACGTGCCCTTGACGGCGCGGCAGCGCCAAGTCGCGCAATTGCTGACTGCGGGCCTGACGGCCGAGGCGATCGCCGAGACCCTCGGCATCAGCATCGAGACCAGCCGCAATCACATCCGCGCGGTCTATGATCGGCTGGCGGTGCAGAACCGGGTCCAGCTCACCTTGGCCTTGACCAGCCAGCCGCCGGTTTGCCTGCCGCTAACCGATTGTTTCGCGGTTGGTTCCTATGCGGAGGCTGGCTGAAGCCTGGTTGGCTGCGGCTAAAGCAAAACCGGCATCCGAAGGTGAGAGCCGGCTATTGCACGATTTGGTCTTGCGCCGACAGCGCCGTCATCGCCTGATGCTGCGACAGGAAAACCCGGCCGGTCAGGTGGGATAGAAAGTCGGCGCGGCGCAGCCGGTCCATCACAGGCCCCTTCACCTCCGACAGGTGAAAGGTGACGCCCATATCGTGCAGGCGCCGGTTGATTTCCTCCAGGCTCTTCAGCGCGCTTGAATCGATCTCGTTGATCGCCGGGCACATCAGCACGAGATGGTCCAGGTCCGGCTGGTCGGCTACCAGCGCGTAGATCCGATCCTCAAGGAATCTGGCGTTGGCGAAATAGAGGCTCTCGTCGACCCGCACGCTCAGAATGCGCGGATCGGTTTCCACGCGGTGCCGCAGGACGTTGCGAAAGTGCTCCGTGCCCGGCACGCGGCCGACGATGGCGATATGCGGCCGGCTGGTGCGGAAGAGATAGAGCGCGATCGAGATCAGCACGCCGGTCGCCACCCCGGGTTCCACGCCGAAGCCGAGCGTCACCAGAATCGTGACGGCGACGGCGGCGAAGTCGGCCTTCGAATAGCGCCAGGTGCGTTTCAGCACCGAGAAGTCCACCAGCGTCAGCACGGCGACGATGATGGTCGCGGCCAACGTCGCCTGCGGCAGAAAGAACAACAGCGGGGTCAATACCACGGTGGCGATGGCGATGCCGACCGCGGTGTAGGCGCCCGCCGCCGGCGTTCGTGCGCCAGCATCGAAGTTGACCACGGATCGGGCGAAGCCGCCCGTCACCGGATAGCCGCCGGAGAAGGAAGCGGCGATGTTCGCGCCGCCAAGGCCGATCAGCTCCTGATCCGGATCGATGCGCTGGCGCCGTTTGGCGGCCAGGGTCTGACCGACGGAGACCGATTCCACGAACCCGATCACGCTGATCAGGATCGCGGGTCCTGCCAGTTGGCTCCAAAGCGACATGTCCAGGCTGGGCAGGGTGAAGGGCGGCAGGCCGGGCGGCACGTCGCCGACCAGCGCCACGCCACGATCGGCCAGGTCGAAGCTCCAGGCGATCAGGATGGTGATCGCGACGGCTACCACGGGACCGGCCTTGGCCATGGCGTCGGCCAGGCGCGGCCCGACCCCCAGTGCCATCAGGGACCGCTTCATGCGGCTGCGCACCCACAGCAGAAAGGCCAGGACCGCAAGGCCGATCGCCAGCGTGATCGGGTTGGTCTCCGGGAGCCCGCCCGCGAGAGACAGGGCAATGCCGTAAAGCGTGCCGCCGGACGCGGGGATGCCCAGCAGATGCTTGATCTGGCTGGCGGCGATCAACAGGCCCGAGGCCGTGATGAAGCCGGTGACGACCGGATAGCTGAGGAAGTTGGCGATGAAGCCCAGGCGCAGTATCCCTAGGCCCAGCAGGAAGACGCCGGACAGAAAGGCCAGCAGACCGGCCGCGACGACAAAGCCGGCGGTACCCTCGGCGGCGACGGCACCGGCCGCCGCTGCGGTCATCAGCGACACCACCGCCACCGGCCCGACGGCCAGCGCCCGGCTGGTGCCGAAGACGGCATAGACGATCAAAGGCAGGATCGACGCGTATAGCCCCATCTCCGGCGGCAGGCCGGCCAGCAGGGCGTAGGCCAGCGATTGCGGGATCAGCATGATCGTTACGATCACGGCGGCCAAGAGATCGCTGCCGAGCGTGCGGCGCGAATAGGTCCGCGACCACTCCAGAATCGGCAGGTAGCGCGCAAGCTTTCGCCCGCCTGCCTGTGCCGTGGCAGGTCGCTTTGGTGACTGGGTCACGATTTACTCCACAAGGCGCGGTCGCCGTAGGGACGGCCGCACGCGGCGCCAACTTGGCGCCGGCTAGGACTGGGTCAAAACGATCAGGCCACCTTCTCGGGCTTGGCCATGTATTCGCGGCCCTTCAGCATCGCCCGCCAATAGACCGGCGGCAGGATGCGCTCCTTCAGGTACCAGGCCATCCGGCTTGGCTTGGTGCCGTCGATCAGCCAGCCTGGGAAGGTCGGCAACAGCTTGCCGCCATAGCCGAATTCCGCCAGGACGATCTTGCCCCGCTCCACCGTCAACGGGCACGAGCCATAGCCGTCATAGGCGACGTCGATGCTGCGCTTGCCCATGTCATGCAGCACGTTTTCCGCCACCACCGGGGCCTGCTTGCGCGCCGCCGCCGCCGTCTTGGCATTGGGCATGCCGCCCACGTCGCCGAGCGCGTAGATGTTGTCGTAGCGCGTGTGCCGCAGCGTTTGGGGGTCGACATCGGCCCAGCCGGCCGCGTCGGCCAGGGGGCTGACACGGATGAAGTCCGGCGCCTCTTGCGGCGGGCAGACATGGATCATGTCGAAACTGGTTTCGACCGTCTCCGTATTGCCGTCCGCATCCGTCTTGGTGAACCAAGCCGTTTTCGCCGGCCCGTCAATCCGCACCAGATTGTGGTTGAAGTTGAGGTCGATGCCGTAGCGCTTCACATACTCCATCAACGCCGGGACATAGGCATCGACGCCGAACAGGACGCCGCCGGCGTTGTAAAAGCCGATATCGATGTCCTTCAGGTGGCCGGCGCGGCGCCAGTGATCGGCGGACAGATACATGGCCTTTTGCGGCGCGCCGGCGCATTTGATCGGCATGGGCGGCTGGGTGAAGATCGCCTTGCCCTGCTTCAGGCCGTTCACCAGCTTCCAGGTGTAGGGCGCCAGGTCGTAGCGGTAGTTGGACGTCACGCCGTTCTGGCCCAGCGTTTCGGCTAGGCCCTCGACTCCGTTCCAGTTCAGCTTCAAGCCGGGCGCCACGATCAGCCGCTTGTAGGTGACGACCTGGGTGCTTTCCAGGACCACGGCGTTGTTGTCGGGCTCGAACGCGACCACAGCCGCTTTGATCCATTTCGCACCTTCCGGCAGGATCGCGGCGATGTTGCGCCGGGTCGTTTCGGGATCGAACACGCCGCCGCCGACCAGCGTCCAGCCGGGCTGGTAATAGTGAATGTCGGACGGTTCGATGATCGCGATGTCGAGGCTTTTGTCGCGGTGCAGCAGGCTCGCCGCCACGGAAATGCCGGCCGCACCACCGCCGATGACGACGATGTCGTGGCTGGTCGGTGCCGTTTCGGATTTGTCGGCACCGGCGATGCGGCGCACGGCGCTGGACATGTCGTATCCGGCGTCCCGCGCCTTCATGAGAATCTCCGGCACCGGCATCCGCCCCGCCTGCGACAGCGCCCAAAGCGTGGTGGACCGGTTGCCCGACCGGCAATAGGCAAAGACCGGCTTGGGCAGTTCTGCCAATGCGGCGTCGAAGGCCGCGACATGCTCGTCCGTCACCGCCCCCGCGACGATGGGCAGGTACTGGGCCGTAAGGCCGTGCGCGGCGGCGGCATCCGCGATCTCGCGAAATGTCGGCTGGTCCGGGCCTTCCCCGTCTGGGCGGTTGTCGATGACCGAGCGGAAGCCAGCCGCCGCCAGGGCCTCCATGTCGGATGGCATGAGCTGCGGTCCGACGGCGAGGTCCGGCGTTATCTTCTTCACGTCCATGGCCGTTTGTCCCTTCGCCCTTAAAGCTGGTCGACCGGTACCTTCAGGTATCGGGCGCCGTTGTCATCCGGCGGCGGCAGATGGCCGGCGCGCATGTTCACTTGGATCGACGGGATGATCAGCTTGGGCATGTCCAAGGTCGCGTCCCGCTCGGTGCGCATGGCGACGAACTCGTCCTCGGTGACGCCGTTGCGCACATGGATGTTGTTTTCGCGTTCCTCGGCGACCGTCGTCTCCCAGCGGATTTCGCGGCCGTTCGGGCCGTAGTCGTGACAGATGAACAGGCGCATCTCGTCCGGCAGGGCCAGGATGGCCTTGATCGAGCGATAGAGCGCGCGCGCGTCGCCGCCCGGGAAGTCGGCCCGCGCGGTGCCGCCATCGGGCATGAACAGGGTGTCGCCGACAAAGGCGGCATCGCCCATCACATGGGTCATGCAGGCCGGCGTGTGGCCGGGCGTGTGCATGGCAAAGGCGGTCATGCCGCCGACCTGGTAAGTGTCGCCGTCCTTGAACAGTCGGTCGAACTGCGACCCGTCGCGCTGAAACTCGGTGCCTTCGTTGAAGATCTTGCCGAAGGTTTCCTGCACGACCGAGATGCCCGTGCCGATGCCCAGCTTGCCGCCCAACCGTTCCTGGATGTAGGGCGCGGCCGACAGATGGTCGGCGTGGACATGGGTCTCGATCAGCCATTCCAGCGTCAGGCCCCGGCTGGTGATGTGATCGATGATCTGGTCGGCGTGTTCGTAATGGATGCGACCGGCGGCGTAATCGATATCCATGACCGAATCGATCACGGCGCAGGCGGTCGAGGCCGGGTCCTTGACCACATAGGTGATCGTATTGGTGGCCTCGTCGAAAAAGCCGGTCACCTCCGGTTTCACGGACGTGTCGACGGGATAGTGCGTCATTTCGCAACTCCGTTTGGTAGCGGGCTCAGGATTGCGCCGATCGGGCGGTCAACAGGCCGGCAGGGGCCTGGCGCGCCAGCCACATGCCGATCAGCATGGCAGGAACGAAGATCATCGTGCCGCTGGCGCCCAGCGGGATGGCCGTCAGGGCCGGTCCGGGGCAGAAGCCGCCAAGGCCCCAGCCGACACCGAACACAGCTGCACCGGACAGCAGGCGCGGGTCCAGATCGGTCTTGGCCGGCAGTTCGAAGCGGCCGTCGATCAACGGCGCGCCCCGTGCCCAGACCAGCCGATAGCCAACCAGGGTGACGAGCACCGCGCCGCCCATGACAAAGGCGAGGCTGGGGTCCCACGTGCCGAACAGGTCAAGGAAGTTCAGAACCTTGGCCGGGTTCGACATGCCCGAGATGACGAGGCCGAGGCCGAAGATAAGGCCGGCCACAAGACCGAGGATGATGCGTGCCATCGTTGTCAGCCCCCCAGCCCGTGGCGAACCAGAAAGACGGTCACGAAGGCGACGACCATGAACGCAACCGTGGCGATGATCGACCGCATCGAAAGTCGGGACAGGCCGCAGACGCCGTGACCGCTGGTGCAGCCGCCGCCGAACACCGACCCGAAACCGACCAGCAGGCCTGCCAGCCCCATCAAGACCAGATCCCCTGAAACCGTCTGTTCGATCGGCTGTTGGCTGACCTGTTGATAGACAATCGGTGCGGCGATCAGGCCGACGATAAAGGCCAGGCGCCAGCCATAATCCTCCGCCACCGGCGGCAGCAGCCGGCTGGCGATGCCGCTGATGCCGGCGATACGGCCCATGAACAGCATCAGCATGATCGCCGAAAGACCGATCATCGCGCCGCCGATCGCCGACGCAACCGGGGTAAACTCCGTCATCTCAATCCTTCTTTCCCGGGCGTATTCGGGACATGGCCCCCAGAAAACAGGGTCGGCCCGTCCCTATCATTGATCCGGATCAGTTTTACACAATCACATTGGAAAATAGGATGCGGCACGATGACTTGAAAGACCGAATCTGATTGCCAGCATCGATTGCGCGCCTGACGCCGCAAGTTGGTATAGTACGGGTCGTCACGGTCCCTTCGAGCCGATCGCCTCGGTTCGCCATTCCCGTCTTCGGCTGATGCAGGGGTTGCATGGGCATTGTCACGGACGGCTTTCTGCCGTTGGCGCTGGCCTTCATCATGTTTTCGCTGGGCCTTGGGCTGACGGCGCGGGACTTCGTGCGGGTTGCGCGCCAGCCGCGCGACTTCCTAATCGGCGCGCTATCGCAGGTCATTCTGCTGCCGCTTGTGGCGCTGGTCATCGTCCTGGTCTGGCCCATGCCGCCGGAAATGGCCGTCGGGGTGATGATCGTGGCCGCCGCACCCGGTGGCGCGACGTCGAACATCCTGACGGCGCTGGCGCGCGGCGACGTGGCGCTGTCGATATCGCTGACCGCGATCATCAGCCTGGTCAGCGTGGTGACGGTTCCGATCGTCATCGCGCTTGCCTACACACACCTGATGGGCGGGGACGCGGAGGCCGATTTTTCCGTCGTCGGCACCGCGCTGGGCATCTTCGTGATCGTTGCCGTGCCCGTCATCGCTGGCATGCTGGTCAGGCGGTTCGCGACCGGCGCGGCGGTGCGGTTCGAGCCGACGGCGCGGGCGATCGCGGTCGTCCTGTTCATCCTGGTCGTGATCGCCGCGCTGATCCAGGAACGCGAGAATATCGTCTCGTATCTGGGCCAGTCGGGCCCGGTGATGCTGGCGCTGAACCTGATCATGATGCTGCTGGCCTATCTCGTGGCCCGGCTTGCGCGCGCCGGCGCCAAGCAGCAAATCGCCATCGTCATGGAATGCGGGCTGCAAAACGGCACGTTGGCGATCACCGCCGCCACCGTCCTGTTCGGCGGCGGCCTGTTCGTCGTGCCGGCGGCCAGCTACAGCATGATCATGTTCGTGACCGCGTTGCTGCTGGTCTGGGTCCTGCGGCGCGTCACGCGGGCTGGCTGACCACCGCCCCGATCGTGCTTGATGGCCGGTGGACCTCAGTTGACAAGTGGCCGTTCGGCGCCCCATTCGCTATTTTGACGGCGGAAACGTTTGCGGGAAGGGCCCAACATGTCGATTGCGCCCGAAAGTCTTGGGATAGAGCTCCCTTCGGATGGAGAGGGCGCCGTACTTGCCTCGGCGCTGGAAAGCCTCATTCACGCCGCCGACGATCTGAGCTGGTTTGTCGCGAACGCGGAGGCCGTCCTGATCGACTTGGTCGAGGCCGACGCGGCCGCCTACGCGGATATCGACTTCAGCCGTTGGTCGTTTCGCGCCCGCTGGACCGAAGACCGGCCCGACTTCGCCGCCCTTATGGGCCGATACCATCGGCTGATGGGGCGCAAGACGGTCTGGATCGGCAGCCGCAGCGGTGCCCCACAGCAGTTCAGCGACTTCATGGACGACCGGACGCTCTACGACACGGCCGTCTACTGCGATGTCCTGCGCCCCCTCAACGTCAATCGCGGGGCCGTGTTCGGCTTCCCGGCGTCGGCCCATGTCGGCATCAATTTCGGTCTCTATCGTCAGAGTCGCGCGCCATACCCTCTGGCGGCGCTGGAGAGAATGAAACGCATCCGGCCGGCCCTGAGCCAACTATACGGCCTGTCGTTGGTGCGCACCTGGTCGCGGCTGTCTCCGGCTGACAGGCTCGATAGGCTCGACCTGCCGCTGACGGACAAGCAGCGCCAGGTCGCCAAGCTTTTGCTTCGGGGCCTGACATCCGAGCAAGTCGCGAGAGCGCTGGGCATCAGCGTTGAAACCAGCCGGAACCATGTTCGCGCGATCTATCAACGGCTGGCCGTTCAAAACCGGGTCGACTTGACCTTTGCCCTGACCAGCGGTCCGCCCGAGACGCTGCCGGTCTCAGAGTGCGTCAGCGCCGGGCCGTAGAAAGTTTCGAGGCAGGCGCTTAGCCAGCGGCCAAGGGCATGGTCCGATCGGTCAGAATGACGGGCCTGGCTTGCCTCACCGGGTCGCGAGCGGTCCCAGATCGTTGGCGATGTAACCCCCGTACAGGGCCAAGAACACCAAGTTGCTCGCCTCTTGCTCCTCGCCGTCCATCGGCCGTTCGATCGCGAGGACGAGCGCTGCCGGGCCGTCCCCGACGACGAAGGCCTCGGCCTCGCCGCCAGCCAACTCGGCGAACGTGGCGTCGTGTTCGGTCGACCGCATGGCTTGCCAGGCGTTCAACAGTGAGTCGACCAGGCCCTCCGCCGTCGCCCGGTCGTCATAAACGACGGCCGCGACGCCATAGTCGACCGGCCCCGTTGAAAGGTCGGCCAACACGCCCAATCGCCAGGGCGGCAAAACCGGTTCGGTCGCGGCGTTGTCGGCCTGAGGCGCTTGCGGCAAGAGCATCGCCTGGACCAGGCCGGCATCCCCAAACCTCGGGTCGTCAAGAGCCGCGACGATTACCGCCATCTCCGGCAGGTCTCGCAAAGTGGTGCCGGGTGGCTCGGCCATTTCCTCAATCGGCGACCAGGCAGCCGCATGGACCAAGCTCTGCCCATCCGACGCGACGCGGGACGATTGCCCTATGCCTGCACCAAACGGACTTACGGGGTCGCGGGCGTCGCGATCGATCTCATAATCCTCGCCGCGCCACCAGGCAGACCAGTCCCCCACGGTTTGCGCTTGGTAATCGTTGGCCAGCAACGTTTGGCCAATAGCGTTGTGATCCGCGTCGTCGGAAAGGTCGAGGACCATCACCTGGTTGACCCCCTCGCCCAGCCACTCGGCCGATAACAGCGCGGAGATCTGGCCGGGCTCGAAGCCCACCCTCTCTTGCCAGCCGCCGCGCATGCCCGATTGAGCCGCCGAGGCGAGGAAATACGGAACGGTTCTCAGCCTTTGCAGCGGCGCCATGGGATTGCTGCGGCCCATAAGACCGGCCAGCAGTCCGGCCGGCGAGCGAACCGTGGCCGCCGTCGACGCCTCAACGTCGGAAAAGCCGATAAGCGCGCCGGATTCCGTCAGCCAACCCGCCGGGACGTACGCCATCAGGCTGGTCATGCGGTCCGTTCTCTGCTGCGCCGATGCCGAAGCGGACATGCCGCATACAATCACCATCGCAAGGACCACGGTCAGTTTTTTCATGATCTTCCGTCTCCGGCTGTCTGTGACTGTCTCCGACCTCAACCGATCGATCCCGCCGAAGGCATGCGCAGACGACCCCAAGCCCATTCGCGCGCGCTGAACGGACGTGGATCATCCCCGTCTACACCGACGACCGGCTGAACCGCACGACACACTGGGGTCATCAACACGGCGTCAAGCCGCCTTCAGCGTTTTGGCCGTCGGCACGCGGAGGATGCCGACCGCGACCAACAAGGCGGCCACCGCGCTGATCACGGCGATCCACAGCCCGAAGCCGATGGTTTGCACCGGGCTTGTGCCGCCGATGCCCTGCCCCATCACCAAGAAGTAAGCAAAGGCAAGCAGCAGCACGAGACCGCCGAGGCCGACCATCAACCGCGCGGGCCCCCATCGAAATACGGCGAACAGAAGCGCCAGAAGGGAGAACAGGGGCACCAGCCACAGGGCATAGAGCGGGCCGGCATATCGGATAGATTCGGTCAGCGGCATGAGGGCCATGTCGAAACCCGACAGCACATGGGCAAAGGCCTGAATCCACGGCAGAAAGAACGTCACGATCAGCAACGCCGCGCACATGATCGCCGGCAGGCGGGCACCTCTAGCAGCCATCTGACACCCCTCGTGAACCGCTCGCTTACCCCGGAGCCGGACGCGGGGCGGCGTGCGAACCAGTCTATCGACAGGGTGCGCTGCTCACGCGGCCGCCGCATGACCTGTTTGGGTCATGCTGGTTTTGGGGGGCTTTGCCCGATTGCGCTGCGATGGCGCCGGGGCGCCACGTCCGGTCAGCCGCTCTGCGCGATACGCTCCAGCAGGTCCGCCGTCGCCAGGGGCGCCGTAACCATCGCGTCGTGTCCTGTGGCCAGTTCCGAGACCGGCCAGCCCGCCGCCTTGACCCGTTGCAGGCCCAACACGGCCGGTCCGTAGGCGGGTGAGGTGCAGGTGATGTAGTGGGCGGGCAAGCCATTGCCGGTCGGGCCGTTCAGGGTCAGCGGCGTGGAGAATGTCACGACCGGGTGCGGTGTCAGACGGGGTGCGACGAAGGCTGCATCTTTCGGATCGGTGACGCCGAAGCTTTCGACCGGGGCGATCGGCAGGCTGACCCCTCCGCTGCTCTCTTCAGCGGCCTTTTGACGGTCGGCGGCGATGTCGGGCGGCAGCAGGCCGAACCAGGTCTCGCCGTTCTCCATAACGGCGCCGTCGAGATAGATCAGCGAGGCGATCCGGTCGGGCACCGCGTCGGCCGTGCCGGTGATCGGCGCCCCACCGAAGCTGTGGCCGACCAGGACGACCTGGTTCAGATCCTCCCAGCGCAGGTGATTGACGATGTCCGCGACGAAAACGTCCATCGTGATGTCGCGGGACAACAGGTGGGATCGTTCGCCAAGGCCGGTCTGGGTCGGCGTCAGTACCTTGTGGCCGCGCGCCCGCAAAATCTCCGCCACACGCTGCCAACACCAGCCGCCATGCCAGACGCCATGGACCAGGACGAAGGTTCGGCTTTGTTGGGCATCGGGCATTGTCGGGCCTCAGACATCGGGCGGTCGACCCACTGGTACCGCCTTGAAGGCGGTGTCACAAGCGCTCGCGCGCTGGCCGGTTGGTGATGTCTAGGTCGCGCCTTTCTCCGCGCGCGACCGTTTGTTGCCCTTGGGGCCCGGCTTCATGACGAAGCGATGGTCTTCGACCAGTTGCAACAGGTCGAAGGAGCTGATCATGCCGACCACCTTCTTCTCGTGCGTGACCACGGCGTGGTGGATCTTGTTCTTGCGCATCATGCGCGCGGCGGCGCTGACATCATTGTAGGCGGGAAGCGCAAAGACCTGTTCGGTCATGATCGCGTTGATGGGCGTCGCCGGCTTCAGATCGGCCATCAGGTCGACGCTGCTGACCACGCCCAGCAATTCCTGTTCCGGCCCGACCACCGGGACGGCGTGGATGCTGTTATTGCCCATCATGGCCCGAACATGTTCCACCGAATGGTGGGGTTGGGCACAGACAACCTGGGTTGCCATCAGGTCGGCGATTTTGGTGTTCATGGTCTCCGCAACCCCTCATCCATCGAATGTCGGATCACGGTATGGCCCGGCATCCCGCCGGGCATTGAGCCATGTCAACCGGCCTGGCGGTCAACCATCCGCCAGCGTCACCGTGCCCATGCGGGACGCGTCGCGCCATGCGGCGTTGCGCATGACGTCGGCGATGAAGCCATAGGCGTCGGCCCAGGCCAGTTCCGCCTCCGCGCTCCAGCGCGCGCCCATCGCCTGTTCCAGCGTCCACAACAGCGCCGCCCCGACAGAATCATAATGCGCGTCGGTGACGCCATAGCCGGTGTGGCGCCGGCCCAGATCCTCCAGCGTCGGCAGCAGGAGCTCGAAATGGTCGAGACCTTGGACGACGCCCGCCAGCGCGGTCATCAGCTTGTTCGATTGCGCCGTCAGGTCGGCCTCGGCGAACAGCCGGCGGGTGGTCGGGTCGATTTCGAACAGGCGGGCGTAAAACAACAGGGCCGCATCCGCGCCCATCACCGCCACCTCGTCCCAGGTTTGGCGCAATAGCTGTATCTGTGTCGGCGTCATTGGTTCTCTCCTTCGGCGGCGTGTCCGTCGGGGGAGTTCTGCTTCGGATCGATGGGCGCGGATGCGGTGGCCGGCCGGGCTTTAAGAGCCCCAACCGTGACGCACGGCGTTGATCTTCGCCCATTGCCGCACGCGTTTGCGGCGGTGTCTCAGCACGGCGCGGATCATGTCGTGAGCGGCCTTGGATCGCTCCAGCCGCGCCCGGCGCATGGCCCGCTGCTTCTCCTGGTACCAGTCGTCCGACAGGTCCCGCTTGCCGGCCTTGGGTGACATGTAGGTTTCGCGCACTGTTCTCTCCTCAGGCTTCCCACCGCCTGCTGATGGTCAGCATTAGATGGCGGCGTGAATTGGGCGTAAAGACGCGACGTTCGCCGCGACGCTTCACGACAGACCACACGCGCGGTCCTGTCGTGCTCAGCTTTACGCCGTCTGAAACATCAGATAAAATGAATTAATAAGATGAATTTGATCTCAGGAAATGATTGATGGATTTGTCCGACCTGCGCATCTTTCGCGCCGTGGTCGAGGAGGGGGGCGTCACCAAGGCGGCCGCCCGGCTGCACCGGGTGCAGTCCAACGTCACGACGCGCGTGCGCCAGCTTGAGGAGGATCTGGGCGTTCCGCTGTTCCTGCGCGAAGGCAAGCGGCTACATTTGGCGCCCGCCGGGCAGGTACTGCTGGACTATGCCAACCGGCTGCTGGCCCTGTCGGACGAGGCGCGGGAAGCCGTGCAGGATTCGCGTCCGCGCGGCGTCTTCCGGCTCGGCTCCATGGAAAGCACGGCGGCCGTGCGCCTGCCGGAACCGCTGGCGGAGTATCACCGCAGGTTTCCCGATGTCCGGCTGGAGCTGAGCACCGGCAATCCCGAACAGTTGAGCGCCCGGCTGCTGCGCGGGGATCTCGACGCCGCCTTTGTCGTCGAACCGATTGCGGAGGCGCCGTTTGAAAAGGCGCCCGCGTTCGAGGAGGAGCTGGCCATCGTCGCGGCCGCCCATCACGCGCCGGTCGGGCCGGATTGCGATCTGCCGCCGGCCGTGATCGCGTTCGAGGCCGGATGCCCCCACCGCAAGCGGCTGGAGGCCTGGTATGCCGAGCGCGACGCGGTGTTCGAGCGGGTGATCGAGATGACGTCCTATCACGCCATGCTGGGCTGCGTGGCCGCCGGCATGGGCATTGCCCTCTTGCCCAAGAGCGTGCTGGCGACGTTTCCCGAAACCACGCGCCTGGCGGTCTATGACCTGCCGCCCGGTCTCGACCGGACCAGGACGGTGCTGATCTGGCGCAAGGGCGGCGGCGCGCCGAAGATCGCCGCTCTGCTCGACATTCTGGGCGATCTCCGCGCGGGCGATCTCCCTTCAGGTGACCTCAGTGCAGCGTCGCCCCCTCCGGACGGGCAATCTCAGCCGGCGGCTCCAGCGCCCCGGTCATGATCGCCACCGCATCGGACATCGAAATCTCGTCGGCCCGAACCACCGCGTGGCGTTTGCCCAAGCGATGGATGTGGATGCGGTCGGCGACCTCGAACACGTGGGGCATGTTGTGCGAGATCAGCACGATGGCCATGCCGCGCGCCTGCACGTCCTTGATCAAGTCCAGCACGCGGCGGCTTTCCTTCACGCCCAAGGCCGCCGTCGGCTCGTCCATGATGACGAACTTGGTGGCGAACGCTGCGGCGCGGGCGACCGCCACGCCCTGGCGCTGACCGCCGGACAGGGTCTCGACCAGCTGGTCGATGTTCTGGATGGTCAACAGGCCCAGCTCCGTCAGCTTGTCCCGGGCAAACGCCTTCATGCGCTTCTTGTCCAGCATGCGGAAGGTTTTGCCGAGCAGGCCGCCGCGGAACAGCTCGCGGCCCAGGAACAGATTATCGGCGATCGACAGCGCCGGTGACAGGGCCAGGTTCTGATAGACGATCTCGATGCCCTTGTCGCGGGCGTCGATCGGCGTTGCGAACTGCACCGGCTGGCCGTCCAGCAGGATCTGCCCGTCGTCCGGCACCACCGCGCCGCACAGCGACTTCACCATGGTCGACTTACCCGCGCCATTGTCGCCGATCACGGCCAGGATCTCACCGGGATAGAGCTCGAAATCCGCCTGATCCATGGCGGTGACCCGGCCATAGCGCTTGACCAGCTTGTTGGCCTGCAGGACAGGTTTGAGTGTCTCTTCCATCACCCGGATACCTTTCTCAGCCATTGGTCGATCGCGACCGCGATGATGATCAGAAGGCCGACCGCGAAGTCCTGCCACAGCACGTCGACACCCGACAGGTTCAACCCGGATCGGAACACGCCGACGATTAGTGCACCGATCAGCGTGCCGATGATGGACCCCCTGCCGCCGAACAGCGAACAGCCGCCGATCACCACGGCCGTGATGGAATCGAGATTGCCTTCCTGAAAGCTTTGCGGCGAGACGGACCCGACCCGGCCGATCGCCGCCCAGGCCGCGATGGCGCACAGGAAACCGCCGATGACGTAGACCGAGGTCAGCACGCGGTTGACCCGGATGCCCGACAGGCCCGCCGCCTCGGCGTCGTCACCAACGGCATAGACGTGCCGCCCCCAAGGCGTCCAGTTCAGCAGGTACCAGAACAGGGCGAACAGGAACAGCATCAGGAACGAACCGGTGGTGAACTGAAAGCCGAGAATGTCGATGCGTTCGCCGAACCATTTCAGCATCGGCGCGGTGGCGTCGATGTCCTGGCTGCGGATCGATTGGGATTCCGAATACCAAAGGTTCAGCGCGAAGAAGATCGACCAGGTGCCCAGCGTGACGATGAAGGGCGGCAGGCGCAGGCGGGTGACCAGGAAACCGTTGATCGCGCCGCACAAGGCACCGACCGCGAAGCCGATCATGATGGCGATCGGCGCCGGAATGCCGAAATTGACCGCCAGCTTGCCCATCACGACCGAGCTTAAGACCATGATGGCGGCGACCGAGAGGTCGATGCCGGCGGTGAGGATGATCAGGGTCTGGGCCACCCCCAGAATGCCGATGATCGTGACCTGCTGGATGATCAGGGAGATGTTGAACGGTCTCAGGAAGTTATCGGCGATCAAACTGAACATCAGAAAACTGATCGCCAGAACGATCACGGGAACCAGGGTCGGGTTCGCATGAAGAATGTGCTGCACGCTGCCGACCAGGGATCGGTCGCGGTTCTGGAACGAGGCGACGTCCGTCGCGCTCTGGTCCAGGACCTTCTCGAAATCCTGCATCTCGCGCTTCGGGCGCCCGTCACCGTTCGGGCCGCTTTGGTCCGTCATCGGTCTTCCTCCCCCAAGGTGGCAACCGGGCAGGACGGGCTCAGCCGCCCTGCCGCTGGCTTATGCTTCTTGTATCAGGCTGCCACTAACCCCAGCACCGTTCCAGGCCTTCGGCCGAGGTGATCGAATCGATGCCGTCGACGGGCTGGTCGGTCACCAGCACGACGCCGGTGTTGAAGAAATCGAGGCCCTCGGTGTTGGCCGGCACGGTGCCGTTGTTCGCATGCTCAACGACGGCTTCCACGCCCATCGAGGCCATCAGCAGCGGGAACTGCATCGAGGTCGCCCCGATGATGCCTTCGGCGACGTTCTGCACGCCGGGGCAGCCGCCATCCACGGAGACGATCAGCACCTGGTCGGCCAGGCCGAAGCTGTTCAGCGCCTCATAGGCGCCGGCGGCCGCCGGCTCGTTGATCGTGTAGACGACGTTGATGCTGGGGTCGCGCTGCAGCAGGTTCTCCATCGCCGTGCGGCCGCCCTCTTCGGCACCGCCGGTGATGTCGTGACCGACGATGCGCGAATCGTCCTCGTCGCCGATCACGTTGGGGTCGTTCACGTCGATGCCGAAGCCCTGCATGAAGCCCTGGTCGCGCAGCACGTCGACCGTGACCTGGGCCTCGGACAGATCGAGCATGCCGATGCGCGCGTTCGCGGCCTCGTCACCCAGGGTCGCCGCCGCCCACTGGCCGATCAGCAGGCCGGCCTGGAAATTGTCGGTCGCGAAGGTCGCGTCGGCCGCGTCGATCGGGTCCAGCGGCGTGTCGAGCGCGATGACCAGCAGGCCGGCCTCGCGCGCCCGCTCTACCGACGGCACGATGCCGGCGGTGTCGGACGGCGTGATCAGAATGCCGGCGGCCTCCGCGGCGATCAGGCTTTCGATCGCCTCGATCTGGGCCTCGTTGTCGCCGTCATAGGCGCCGGCGAACGACCGCAGCTCGACGCCGAGATCCCCGGCGATCGCCTCGGCGCCGTTGCGCATCATGACGAAGAAGGGGTTGGTGTCGGTCTTGGTGATCAGGCCGACGATGATCTCTTGGCTCATGGCGGGTACGGCCGTCATGCACAAAGTAGCGGCAGCCGTCAGGGTGGTCAGGGAAAGGGATTTCATCGTGTCTTCCTCCCAAATGTTTCATTTCGTCTCGGCTTGCGCCGGTTGATGCCGTCGAAACGGCGAACGATGCGCTGGTCTCGTGTCGCCTCGGATCGCTCCATCTAGCGCCTGACGAGGTTGGGTGTCAATAAATAAATCAATCTGATTTTGTTATTGAACCGTAAGCTTTTCAGACGCGCGTAGGCAACCATGCACATGGCCCAGTAAAACTAAATCACATAGATTTATTTGCATCAAGCGGCTTATCGGCGCATGATGGAGATAGATGCGTGATCATCCCGGTCACGAAGGTGGACCAACACCCCGATGCAGTATGACAGGGGCACGCTGGCGGGCGAGCAGACCGGCCTGCGGGCTTACAACAGACGCACGATCCTGAACCTGATCCGCCAGTCGGGCGCGCTGCCCAAGGCCGAAATCGCCCGTCTTACCGGCCTCAGCGGCCAATCGGTTTCCGTCATCGTCAACGGCTTGCTGAAGGAGAAGTTGGTCCGCAAGGAAGGCAAGGTGCGCGGCAAGGTCGGGCAGCCGACGACGCCGATCGCGCTGAACGAGGATGGCGCCTTCTCCGTGGGGGTCAAAATCGGCCGACGCAGCCTCGAGGTCTCGCTCGTCAACTTCCTTGGGCGGCGCATCGCGGGCAGCGAGGTCTTCTACGACGCACCGAGGGTCAGCGAGGTCGAGCAGATCCTGAAAAGCGAGGTGTCCGGCGTGCTTGACGGCATCGGCCCGGCTGTCCGTGACAGGATCGTCGGCGTTGGTGTCGCCATGCCCAGCCTGTTGCACGAATGGGCCGATGTGATGGGCCTGGCGCCCGCCGATCTGGTGGATTGGCGCGGCCTGGATGTCGCCGCGCTGGTGTCGGACATCGTGGGCATGCCGGTGGAAATCTACAACGACGCCACCGCCGCTTGCGCCGCTGAGATGGTGTTGGGCGATGCCATGACCCGGTCCAGCGCGTTCTATCTGTTCATCGGCACCTTCATCGGCGGCGGCATCGTGCTCGATCGCCGGTTGTTCACGGGCCCGCAGGGCAATGCCGGCGCCATCGGGCCGATCCCGGTGCCGGCGTCAGGCGGCGGTTTGGAACAGCTCATCGCCAATGGCTCGCTGTTCACACTCGATCGTGCCTTGGCGGCTGAGGGCATCCGATCGGAGGGCAGCATTGCCGATCGGGTGCAAGACCCGCGCGCGGCCGCACCGCTGCGGCGTTGGCGGGAACGGGCCAGCGAGGTCATCGCCTTTGCCGTCGCCAGCGCGGTCTCGGTGATCGACTTCGAGGAAATCATCATCGACGCCATGCTGCATCCGCCGGATATTCAGGCGATCGTCGACGATGTGCGCCTCGCCTTGCGCCAGATCGACCTGACCGGCACCAGCCAGACCGTGATTAAGCCGGGCACGATCGGCCCCACGGCGCGCGTGTCCGGCGCCGCGGTTCTGCCGCTCATCCGCCAGTTCTCGCCCGACCAGATGCTGCTGCTGAAGAACCCCGCCTCGGTTCTGCCGGTCTGAGACAGGCTCTAACCTGTGCGCTATGGTTCGCTTCTGCGCTGGCGTTTGTAGTGCCGATAGATGTAGAGCGCGAACGGGGCCGACGGGATGATGAACCAGGGCGCCGCGATGCCCGTGAACAGCAGGTTCAAAAGGGCGAACACCCCGATCAGGCCGGCCGAGACCTGGACCGATCTCGGCTGCAGGCGAAGCCAGGCCAGGCCCGCCTCGATGCGTGTCGCCGTCCGGGTGAACACCGATTGCTCGGCGGGTTCGGCGTTGGATTCCTTGGCGGCCTGTTCCGGGTTCGGCGCGTTGCGGCCGTCCAGCCGAACCTTGTAGCTGGGCACCGGCTCGTCGATGTTCTTGACCGATTTGTCGCCGACGAAATCGAAGCCGAGGGCCAACTGCTTGCGCGACAGTTCGTAGACCGTGCCGGAAACCAGGATGCCGCCCGGTTCGGCCAGGGCTTCCAGGCGCGAGGCGACGTTGACGCCGTCGCCATAGAGATCCTCACCGTCATGCATGACGTCGCCGAGATTGATGCCGACCCGGAACCAGAGCTGCTGGGCCTTGGGCAGATCGCGGTTTTCCGACGTGATCGCGTCCTGGATTTCGACGGCGCAGCGCACCGCCTCCACGACGCTAGGAAATTCGGCGATGACCGCGTCGCCCCAAGTGTTGATTTGGCGGCCGTCATGGCGCTCGAAATGCTGGCCCATGATTGCGCGATAGCGGCGCAGCCGGTCCAAGGTGGCGTCCTCGTCCGCCGCCATCTTGGTGCTGTAGTGCTGGGCGTCGGCGCAAAAGATCGTGGTGAGCTTGCGCTTCATGGGTTCGAGCCGGTCTGGTTGCCCGGTCCATATGCGCCATTGGGCCGCAAAACCCAAGGGTGAATTGCCCGTCGCCCATCCGCTTGACGGCATTGGTCACACGGCGAGGAGAGTTCAGGCAGTGCCTTCCAGAAGCGGCCGCAGGCGGTGTTCCAGCAGCTGATCCCAGCCCTGCTCGTGCCGGTCGCGGACATAGCCGTCGTCCGGCCCCAGCGCTTGCCAGCCGGAATGCACCAGGTCCAGGGTCGTCACGCCGTCCCGTTCGCGCAACGCCATGGTCAACTGAGTGGTGAGCGGGGGCTTGTCGATCTCCCAGCTATAGGCGAGGTGGGCGCGCTTGCCGGCAGGCGCCTCAAGCGCCGTCACCACGCATTTCACCGGCGCGCCGGAGCCGATGCCGGGCGGGCAGTCCATGGTGAAGGCGCGCCCGTCGACCGGCAGGAAGGTGTTCGGCATCATCCATTGGGCGATCTTGTCGCTGTCGGTCAGATAGGTCCACACCAGCTCGATGGGCGCCCGGAATTCTATGGTTCGGCGGATGTCGGCCATCAGGACGGTTCCTCCCGTTCGTTGCGCTCCGCCTCCGCCTCGACCAGGGCTTTCAGCCGGCCGAGATTGGAATCCCAGAACCGCTCGTAGCGGCCCAGCCAGTCGCGAACGGTCATCAGCGGTTCCGGGTTCAGCCGATGGACCCGTTCCCGCCCACGCCGCGTGATGCGGATCAGATCGTTGTCTTCCAACACCCTTAGATGCTTGGCCACGGCAGGGCGGGAGATGTCGAACTTGTCGGCGAGTTCGCCGGCCGTCAGGTCCGAGGCCATCAGAAAGTCGAGGATCTGGCGGCGGTGCGGGTCGGCGATGGCGCCGAAGATGCCTTGCAAGCGATAGGTCAAGGGGCGGTCAGGTCCTCACATCGGGACGCTGGAACTGGCGCCTCAATTGGCGATCTGGCGGCGCATGCCGTCCCAATAAAGCGTGTTCCAATGGGTGTTCACGATCTGGCTCAGCGGTCCTTCCTCGACCGTGCCATCGGGGCTGGGGATGCTGACGGCATAGTCCGGCACATTCACCTGCACCAGCTCGATCTGGGCGCCTGTCGGCGTGTCGCGAAAGGTTAGGACCAAGGTCGAGTCCAAAGCGCCGCGCTGATCGACCGTGTAGACCGCCGGATCGGCCGCGCTGACCCAGCCGAAATTCCACCAAGCCATCACGACCGTGTAGACGCCGTCGCCCGCCGCCACGTCCAAAACCCGCGCGTGCAGGCCGCATTGCTCCGGCTGGAAGCAAAAGGCCAAGAGCTGGTCGCCGACCTCACCCCGTTCGACCGGTTCGCCGTCGACCGTCACGTACGAGGCCGGCAGGCCCGTGATGGCCTCCTGCCCGCTTGCCGTCATGTAGAGGTCGAACAGGCTTTGTGCCGAGGCGCCGGCGAAATGCTGGGTTTGGCTAAGCGTGGCCGCCTGGCCGCCGGTTGCGGCACAGGCGGTGGCAATTGCGATGGCGGTGACGATGGGGCGCAGCATGGTCATCCTCTCCTTGCTGAGGCATGAGGGGCGCTCACTATCTGTCACCTACAGGTTACATGTCAATCCCCGATGGGTTTACCGCGTACCCTGCGACGTCAGTCGCCGGCTTCCGTTTCGGCCAGAAAGGCCTCGACGGCGGCGCGCCTGGGCATGGGGGCCACCGCGCCGTAACCCTGGGTTGACAGGGCGGCCGCCGCGTTGGCGTAGCGGGCGGCGGAAAACGGATCGCTGCCTGCCACCAGTTCGGCCAGAAAGGCGCCGTCGAACATGTCGCCGGCGGCGGTGGCGTCGACCGTTTCGACCCGGCGTCCGGCCACCCGGCGCCGCTCGTCCTTCGTCGCCACCAAGGTGCCGTCGGCGCCCAGGGTCAGGGCCACGATTTCCGCGCCCAGGCCGAGATAGAAATCGCAGATGGCGTCCGGATCGTCATGGCCGGTCAGGTAGACCGCATCGTCCAGGCCCGGCAGGGCGATCTGGCACTTTGTCATGGCCGCGTGGATGACCGCGCGCGCACGCTCCAGCGGCCAAAGCCGAAGCCGCAGATTAGAGTCGTAGGACACGCGCACGCTGGCGTCGCGGGCGATTTCCATGGCGCGGAAGACGGTGTCCGCCGCGCTGTCGGAAATGGCCTGGCTGATGCCGGAGACGTGCAGCAGCTTGGCGCCGGCAATGTAGTCGCCTGGCAGGTCGCCCGGTGTCATGCGGCTGGCGGCGCTGCCGGCGCGCAGATAGCTGAACTGATGACCGTCCGGCCCGTGGGTGACGAAATAGATGCCGGTATGGGCGGCGGAATCTTGCTCGACATGGGCGCAGTCGACATTTTCGGTGCGCCAGAGGGCCAGGAAACTGTCACCGAACACGTCGCTGCCCAGCCGGGTGAGATAACCGACATTCGCCCCCTGCCGCGCCGCCGCGATGGCGGTGTTAGAGGTGTCGCCTCCATGCCCGGCGAGATAGCGGCCATCCTGCTGCTGGTTGAATTCCATCATCGGTTCGCCGAGGCAGATGATGTCAGGCTGCATTCCCAATCCCCCTTGTCGGCAAGGCTGCCGCTTTCTCGAACGCAAGAAACGGGCGGCTTCGCCCATGCCAAAGGCAGATACTGGCCGCTGACCGAACAAACAGGGAGCCATCGATGCCGTCAACACTGTCCGTTTCGGCCGTGACCGGCGAACGCCCGGACGACCGAGTGGAGCGGTTGGACTGGGCCAGGATCGGCGAGGAGCTGAACACGCACGGCGTCGGCTTGACCGGCCCGATCCTGTCGGAGGCCGAGTGCGACGCGCTGAGCGGCCTGTACGCCGACGACGCACGGTTCCGCAGCCGGGTCGAGATGCACCGGCACGGCTTCGGCGAGGGCGAGTACAAGTACTTCGCCTACCCACTGCCCGATCTTGTTCAGAGTCTACGGTCGGCCTTCTATGGCCCCCTGGCCGCGATCGCGAATGGCTGGATGGCCGCATTAGGGCGCGACCTGCGCTATCCCCCCTCGCTCGACGACATGCTGGCGCGCTGTCACGCGGCGGGCCAGCCCCGTCCGACGCCCCTGCTGCTGCGGTACGGGCCGGGCGACTACAACTGCCTGCACCAGGATCTTTACGGCGCCGAGGCCTTTCCGATCCAGCTCGTCATCCTGTTGGATCAGCCGGGCAGCGACTTCACCGGCGGTGAGTTCGTGCTGACCGAACAGCGCCCGCGCATGCAGTCACGGGCGGAAGTGGTGCCGCTTCAAAAGGGTCACGGCGCCGTCTTTGCGGTGAACGAACGGCCGAAACAGGGCGGGCGCGGCGTCTATCGGGTGAAGATGCGCCACGGGGTCAGCCGGCTGCGCAGCGGTCGACGGCACACGCTGGGCATCATTTTCCACGATGCGAGTTAGGACCGATCGTCCCGCGCGGCCTGGCGCATCGCGGCCGCATTGCCGGCCGCCGTCTGCCAGACGAGGCACCGCGCGCTGCCGCCCATGAAGCAGACATCCTGGCTTGGCACGGGCACCACCGCCTTGGATGTGTGCTCATCGATCAGGGCCAGGACTTCCGCATCCAGCGGGCTGTCGAACTGCGGCACGTACACCGCGTTGTTGGTCACGACCGAATTCACATAGATACCGCAGGCCGAACTGAACCGACCGTCCCAAGCGCCCTCGTCGGGCGCTGACGGCAATTCGATGATCGCGACGTCCGGGAAGGCGGCCGTCAGCGCCTCCATCACCTCGGTTCGAAAGGGCTCGTCATAGCGGTTCACGAACAGGGTCTGCGGGTCCGTGAACATCACCATGCCGTCGGCGTGGGCCAGCCCGTCCGGATCGTCGTTCGGGATGATCGCCACCCGCTCGATACCGGGCAGGTCCCGCAGCGCCGCGACGCCCTCGTCATGGGACAGGCGATTGTCCTGCAAGAACCGGTCCGTGACGATGATGCCGCCCGCGCCATCATCGACGACATTGCCGCCATCCAGGATCAAAGGGCTCGACGGAAACAAGACGCCCGCGTCGTTGGCGATGTGCCGGAACCCGGCCTGCACCGCATCGGCCTCGCGCTGGTCGCCGCCCTGTGCGGAGGCGGCGTAGCGGAACGACACCGGGGCGTGCGGCTGAACCGGCGAGAAATCCCGCACCCAGATGTCGAGCGCCGGCCGCATCAGCAACATCTCGTCCGGCAGGACCGCCGACAGATAATCGTAGGCAGCCGCGTCGGCGAGGATGACCACGTCGTCATGGGGCGCGATGGCCTGCGCATAGGCGGCCTGAAAGTCCAGAATGTCCTCATAGACATCGCGGTAATAGGGGTCGTCCGATGTCGGCGCGGACAAGACCAGGGTCATCCGCTCGTCCTGGGCGATCGATTGCGTGCCGGGAACGATCAGAGCCATTGCCAGTATCCAATGCAATCTCATGGTTGCCACCAGACCTTCGTGTTGACGACGCGATGACGTCGCGGTTGGATGGTCGCAAGCCATCCGAACGTTTGCGGTCCCACCTGCCCGAACGTACCATTGCTTCGACCCATCGCCTCTGGGGCAACGCCGCCCCGATGCGACTTGGTACAGTGAGGGAACTCATGACGGATTACTACGATCTCGGCAGCTACGGCCGGCCGGTCACCACGCGTTCGGCCGACGCCCAGCTTTGGTTCAATCGCGGCCTGGTCTGGTGCTATGGCTATCACCATGAAGAGGCGATCGACTGCTTCGAAAAGACGCTAGAGCACGACCCCGATTGCGCCATGGCCCATTGGGGCATCGCCTATTCGATCGGCCCCAACTACAACAAGCCCTGGATCATGTTCGACGAGCGCGACATGCGGGAATCGCTGGGCCGCGCCTATGCCGAGACCCAGGCCGCCCTGGCGCGCATCGACGCTGTGACGACCGTCGAACGGGCGCTGATCGAGGCCTTGCCGGCCCGCTATCCGCAGGCTGATCCGATCGAGGACTGCCGGCCCTGGAACGATGCTTTCGCCGATGCCATGCGCAAGGTCTTTGCCGCCCACCGCGACGACCTGGACGTACGTACGATCTTTGTCGAATCGATCATGAACCGTACGCCCTGGAAGCTGTGGGACCTGACCACCGGCAAGGCGGCGGACGGCGCCGGAACCGAAGAGGCCATGGCCGTGATGGAAGAGGCGTTTTCCGGCCCCCAGGCCGACGACGCCTATGTGCATCCCGGACTGCTGCACCTCTACATCCACCTGCTGGAAATGTCGCCCTTCCCGGAACGGGCGTTGAAGGCCGGCGATGCGCTGCGCGACCTAGTGCCGGATGCCGGGCATCTGCGCCACATGCCGACCCATATCGACGTCTTGTGCGGCAACTATCACGCCGTGGTCGACGGCAACCGCAAGGCTATTCTGGCGGACCGCAAGTTCCTCGACGAGAAGGGTCCGATGAACTTCTACACCGCCTATCGGGTGCACAATTATCACTTCGAGATGTATGGCGCGATGTTCCTCGGCCAGTACGCCCCGGCGGTGCGTGCCGCCGATGAGCTGATCAAGACTGTGCCGGAGGATCTGTTGCGCGTGCCCTCGCCGCCCATGGCCGACTGGCTGGAAGGCTATTTCTCGCTGAAGCAGCACGTGCTGGTACGCTTTGGCAAGTGGCAGGAGATCATCGACCAGGACCTGCCGGAGGACCGCGACCTCTATTGCGTGACGACGGCCATGATGCACTACGCCAAGGCCGTCGCCCATGCCGCCAGCGGCAACGTGCCGGCGGCCGAAGAAGAGCGACGGAAGTTCCTGGCCGCGCGCGAGACGGTGCCGGACACGCGCTACATCCACGTCAATACCTGCCTGGACATTCTGGGCGTGGCCGAGGCGATGCTGGATGGCGAGCTTGAGTATCGGAAGGGCAATTACGACGCGGCGTTTGCCCATCTGCGCGAGGCGGTCGCGCGCGACGACGCGCTGCCCTATGACGAGCCCTGGGGCTGGATGCAGCCGCCGCGCCATGCGCTGGGCGCCCTGTTGCTGGAGCAGGGACGGGCGGAAGAGGCCGAGGCGGTCTACCGGGCCGATCTGGGCATCGACGGCACGCTGAACCGGTCAAGCCAGAACCCGGACAATGTCTGGAGCCTGCACGGGCTGCACGAATGCCTGGTTCGGCGTGGCGAACTGGCGGAGGCCGCGATCATCAAGCAGCGGCTGGAGCTGGCCTCGGCCAGGGCCGACGTGCCGATCAAGGCCTCATGCTATTGCCGTCTGCAGCACGCGGCATGATCCGCGCCATGGGACGCGCCTTTTGATGCGAATCTATCGAGACCTTGTCGACTGGTATCCGCTGATCTCGATCGTCGAAGAGTACGCGGAGGAAGCCGACCATCTCGTGAAGGTCGTCGAGGCGACGGCCGGTGGCTCGGCGTCGAGCCTGCTGGAGCTGGGGGCCGGTGCGGGCCATTTGGCATCGCACCTGAAGGCCCGCTTTGCGTGTACGCTGACGGATCTGTCGCCGGAGATGCTTGATCTCAGCCGCGACCTCAATCCGGAATGCACGCACGTACAGGGTGACATGCGGTCGATGCGGCTGGGCCGAACGTTCGACGTCGTGCTGATCCACGACGCGATCGGCTACATGATTACGAGCGACGATCTCGCCGCCGCGATCGAAACCGCGCGCGCCCACCTGGCGCCGGAAGGCGTTGCCATCTTCATCCCCGACCTGATCAGGGACGCATTCGAGCCGACCGTACATAGCGGCGGGGCCGACCTGCCCGACGGACGGGCCCTGCGTTACATGGAATGGGCCCACGATCCCGACCCGGCCGATACGGTGGTGGATGTGGATTTCTGCCTCATGATCCGCGAGCCCGGCCGTGACGTCCGGGTCGAGCACGACAAGCATATCGAGGGCTTGTTCGATCGGGCGACCTGGCGCGGCCTGATCGAACAAGCGGACCTCGTGCTTGTGGATGTCGATGTGCCTGACCCGCACGCGGACGAGCATGAGGTGTTCGTGGCGCGGCATCGCGGGGCAGGCGCCTGATCGCACCAGGTGCTTGCCATCGTCGGCAAATGGGCGCTGAATTCCGGCTGATCGGCAGCCAGGGAGGGACTAGCGATGTCCCCAAACACGCACTTGAACACGTACCTGACGTTCGACGGCAATTGCCGCGAGGCGTTCGAGTTTTACAAGTCCATCTTCGGCGGCGATTTCAGCGCCTTTCAGACCTTTGGCGACGCCCCGCCCGACATGCCCATCGCCGATGCGGACAAGGACCGGGTGATGCATGTCTCCCTGCCGGTCGGCGGATCGACCTTGATGGGCAGCGACACGGCGGGCGGTTTCGGCGGCCCCGTCGTGGTCGGCAACAATTTCTCGATCAGCATCGCGCCGGAAAGCAAGCAGCAGTGCGACGACCTGTTCGCCAAGCTGAGCGACGGGGGCGAGGTACGCATGAAGATGCAGGACACCTTCTGGGGCGCCTATTTCGGCATGTGCAAGGACCGTTTTGACATCAACTGGATGATCAATCACGACACCAGCGCGGGCGGTTAACCGATCGCGGATCGATGGCCCGGTCCGGACGGAAGTTGCGCCAACAGGTCCACACCGCACTGCGCCCAGAAGTCGATCAGGTCGATGAGGACCCAGTTCTCGTGCAGCCGGTCGCCGCGCCGCACATAGAAGTCCATCAGATTCATGCCGATCGGTTTGCCGGTCGGCGCCAGGCCGTGAAACGGGGCGCCATTGAACGTGCCTTGCAGGCTGGGCCAGCCGGTGAACGCGGCCGTGACGCCATCGGCGATGCGCGCCTGGTGGTGGCCGCCGCGCCGGTCGGGAAAGCTGGCCACCGAGGGACCCTGGGCATAGTCCTGGAATTCCTGGAATCCGTGGCAGGAACCGATGCCCCAGGGCCCGTGCCAAACCATGTCAGAATGCCAGAACCGGTCCATGCCCATGCTGGCCAGACCGCGCTCGTCCAGGCGGTTGCAGCCGCCGACCATGCCCTCGACCAGGTCCAGCGTTGCCGCTGTCTCCTTTGGGTCCTGTGCGGCACGGCTAAGCCCGTTTCGAAGAACTGGGCCGGGCGGTACATCGGCACGACCATCGATCGGCGGCAAGAGGTCATACCCGGCCTGTGACGCAAGTCCCAGCACGTCGTAAAGGCAACGGATCTCCTGCACGCGGCCGTGCTCAACCCGGTAGAACTCGCCGAACCTGAGCCTTGCCGCGCGGCCGGTGGCCGGTATCCCAAGCCAATCCCGCTGGAAGATGCCGGTGAAATCGCCGGTCGCCGCGACCCAGGCCTGGCCTTCGAACACGCCGCCCAAGAACAGATAGGGTTCGCGACGAAGCGCGTGAAAGGCATCTGCGAGGGGTACGTAAGCCGTTTCAAACAGGGCTCGGCGGCCATTCAGCCGGCCGATCGGCGCCGGTCCATGGAACGCGCAATCCGGATCGATCAGCGTTTCGTCCGGCAGCGACACGTGCGGCGCCTCGGCGTCCGCCGACGTCCACATTCGCCAGACCAAGTCCTTCGCCTTTTGAACACTCACATCCATGTTCTGAAACCAGAATTTGAGGAAAAGCCCTTGGTTGTCGATAATAGAACAGCCATCGTCGCAATGAAGATCGATTCGCGGGTCTGCGGAACCACCGTGCTGTAGGTCGACGGGGACTGGGGGAAGACGCAATGAGCACCATCTTAGGCGTGGCGAACGTTCTGGTGCCGGTGCTGCTATGTGTCTTGATCGGCTTTGGCCTGGCCAGGATCAAGGCACCGTTCGACCACAAGATGGTCGGCAGCCTGGTTGCGAATGTCGGCTATCCGGCCCTGATTCTGTCGCATCTGGAAAGCGCCCCGGTCACGCTCAACGCCTTTTTGATCACGGCGGCCGCCGCCATCGCCATGGTGGCCTGTTTCGCGATCCTTGGCTTTCTGTTCCTGAAGCTGATGGGATTGCCGGTCCGGGCCTTTCTGTCACCGATGATCTTCAACAATGTCGGCAATATCGGCCTGCCGATCTGCGCGCTTGCCTTTGGTGAGCAGGGGCTGGCCTATGCGCTGGCCTTCTTGATCATCGTCATCGTCGGCATCTTCACCGTCGGCATCTGGGTGCCGTCCGGCAAGGTCGGCCTGCGCGATATCGTCAACAAGCCGGTGGTCTACGCGGTGATCATCGCCCTCGTTCTGATGGGCTTCGACCTCCGCCTGCCGGTCGCCATCGATCATATGCTGCACATTCTCGGCGGGCTGGCGATCCCGCTGATGCTGCTGACCCTCGGGCACACGCTGGCGACGCTGAAGACGGGCAATCTGTGGCGCGGCGCCTATCTGGCCGTGTTTCATCTGGCCATGGCGGTGGCGGTCGCCTTTGGCCTGACCGAGCTGTTCGGTTTCGAGGGCGTGGAGCGCGGCGTGGTCATCATCATGTGCCTCATGCCGGCCGCCGTCGCCACCTATCTGTGGGTCGAGGTCTATACGCCGGACGAGGCGCCGGCTGCCGCCGGGTTCATCATGATCTCGACCCTGCTGGCGGTCGTGTCCCTGCCTCTGGCGCTCGCCTTTTGGGTTTAGAGGCCGGCGTTTAATCCGCGACCCGATAGATGTCGGGATGGCCCTCTTTTGCCGCCCGGGCTGCTTCTGAGCCGGCCTTGACGAACTCGCGGTCGCAATAGCCGCAGATTACCTTGTCGTTCGGTCCGAACGAATAGTAGGTTTTCGGATGGCCCAGCGCGCCATCACCGCCGTCGCACCCGACCGTTTCGGTGTGCGGGTCGACTTCGATGATTTCCGGCGGGTTCGACGTCATCGCAACGGGTCCTGGCAGGTTCATTTTGAGGGGCGCAACAGCCATTTTCTCGTGTCGGTCGGGCAATAAAGGGCAGTGACGGCGGCCACTGCCGCAGCTTGGCACGGATGATAGCGATGGCGGGAGCGCGATCAACAGGTTTGCTTCGGCTTGCCTTTGCCCCATTTCTTGCGCATACCGGCCCGCGACATGCTCGCTCAGGTCAAACTCGCCATGTCAGAACGAAAGCTCAGTCCGATGGATCAACGGCTCGAAGACATCAAGCCAGGCGGGGCCGTGCCCGATGCGCGGTCGGTCGCCGCCGGCGCCATGCCGGATCTGGCCGTCGAGGTCACCGGGCTGGTCAAGACCTACAAGGCGTCCGGCAAGACGCCCGAAAAGCACGCGCTGAAAGGCGTCGATCTGTCGGTGCGCCGCGGCATGATTTTTGGCCTGCTGGGCCCTAACGGGGCGGGCAAGTCGACCCTGATCAACATCCTGGCGGGCTTGGTGGTGAAATCCGCCGGCGAGGCCAAGATCTGGGGGCACGACATCGAGGCCGACATGCGGCGGGCGCGATCGTCGATCGGCGTTGTACCGCAAGAGTTGAACATCGACCCGTTCTTCACCCCATCAGAACTGCTGGACCTTCAGGCCGGGCTTTACGGTGTGCCGAAGTCCGAGCGCATCACCGACAGGTTGTTGGCCGCTGTCGGGCTGACGGAGCAGGCGACGGCCTATGCCCGCACCCTGTCCGGCGGCATGCGCCGGCGGCTGATGGTGGCCAAGGCCATGGTGCATTCGCCGCCCGTCCTGGTCCTGGACGAGCCGACGGCCGGCGTCGATGTCGAGCTGCGCCAAAGCCTGTGGGGCCATGTGCGCGAGCTGAACCGGGCCGGCACCACCATCCTCTTGACCACCCACTATCTGGAAGAGGCGGAGGAGCTGTGCGACGAAATCGCCATCATCAACCATGGCGAGGTGGTCGCCTGCGACACGACCGACAACCTGCTGCGGCGGCTGGACAGCAAGACGCTGACCGTTCAGTTGACGGAACCGATCGACCAGGTGCCGGCGCAGCTTGAGGGCTTCCTGGTCGAACTGCCCGAACCGCAGCGCCTGATCGTTCGCTACGAGCCCAGCCAGACCCGTCTGGGCGACGTCTTGAATGCCATGAACGAGGCCGGCCTGCGGATCACCGACTTGTCGACCGAAGAGACCGATCTGGAAGACATCTTCCTGCAGATCACGCGCAGCTGACCGTTCCCGACAGCGCGGCCCATCCCCCATGCCGGCGCAGCGTCCAGCCGTGAAGCGACCATTCTTCGCGCTTGCCGCCCTGTTGGCCGCACTGGCGTTCGCCGCCTGCACATCGCGCAGCCAGCCGATGGGTCCGCCGACGGGGCCGGCGGTTTTAACGGCGGATGCCTTCTACGCCGCGGACGGGTATCGCCTGCCGCTTCATGTTTGGCGGCCGGCCGACGACCCGCGCGCCGTGATCATCGCGGTCCATGGCTTTGACGATTATGTCCGTGCCTTCGATGACGCGGGCACCCAATGGGCCGAGGACGGCATCATCGTCTATGGCTATGACCAGCGCGGCTTCGGCGCGACCACCGATCCGGGCATCTGGGCCGGCACGGACACGCTGGTCGCCGATCTGATCACCGTGGTCGGGCTGGTGCGCCTGCGCCATCCCGATCTGCCGCTGGTGCTGGTCGGCGAAAGCATGGGTGGTGCTGCCTCCATGGTGGCGGCGGTGCGCGAGACGGACCTGCCGGTCGACGGGCTGGTGCTGGTCGCGCCCGCCGTTTGGTCGACCGATCTGGCGCCGCTTTATCAACGGTGGGGCCGCGCCATCGGGGTCGCGCTGCTGCCGGGCCTGGTGGTCAGCGGCGACGGGTTGGACCTGGTGCCGACGGACAACATCGAGGCCTTGCGCGAAATGGCGGCGGACCCGCTGGTCTTGAAGGAAAACCGCCTCGACACGGTCGACGGCCTGCTGACCCTGATGGGCGAGGCCTACGCGATCGCCGATCAGGTAAGCCTGCCGACCCTGGTTCTCTATGGCGACAATGAACTGATCGTGCCCGAGGCGCCGATCCGTTCCCTGGTCGATCAGTTGCGGGCCAGCGGCAATCCGGTCACCCTGGCGTTCTATCCGGACGGCTATCACATGCTGCTGCGCGACCTGAACGCGGACATACCCATCGCCGACATCGCCGCCTGGACCTTGGATCGCGCGGCACCCCTGCCCTCGGGCGCCGACGGCCGGCCACCCTTCTGGGAGAGCGAGGACGTGCCAATAGGGGCGACATCCGCGCGCTGAACGGTTGCCTCACAACCGCCACGACCCGACAATAGCGGTGAGAAGACAACGAGCCCTGTCGGAGGATCCGTCGATGCAAGCCATTCGAGTCACGCTGTTCGCCCTGATCGCCGTCGCGTTGTCGGCCTGTATCAGCGCCGGCCCGCCGCCGGAACCGGAGGTGCCGCCCCGCGCGCCCGTGCTGGTGCCGGAACTGATCAACGTCTCGATCTCCGAGGTCAAGATCGGCGAAGAGGTGTTCCTGCAGGTCGACGCCTTGGGCCGCGTGCCGACCGGCGGCTGGACCGATGCCCAACTGATCCCGGTGGAATATGCCGTCGCGCCGCCGAACGGCATCTGGGACATCTCGTTCGTGGTCGTGCCGCCGCCCTTTGATGCCTTCGTCACCCAGGGCTTCGTCGACGTTCGCGCCGAACCGGTGCGCCTGCCTTTGACGGCCGATTTGCGCGGCGCGCGGGTGATGGGCGGCGACGGGGCGATCGAGCGCCGACGGCGGACGCGGGGCTAGCCCAAGGTTGGCGTCGGGGGCCGGCCGGTTCGCGGTGCCTCGATTGACAGTCTGGGGTTGCGTTACTACGTTCCGCGCACTTCAGACATCCGCATTGGGGCGCCTGTTTGGGGCCGCCGGTTTGCCGCTGTTGCGCGCTGGCGTTCTCCATGCTGGGGCAGGCGGTTGCCGGCGCGGGTAGGATAAGGAGAAGGGTTCATGTTCGACGGTCTCAGCGGCCGGTTAGGCGGCATTTTCGACAAGCTGCGCGGCCGTGGCAGTCTGAACGAGGCCGACGTTAAGGAGGCCATGCGCGAGGTGCGCGTGGCCTTGCTGGAGGCCGACGTCGCCCTGCCGGTCGTGAAGGACTTCATCGCCAAGGCCGGCGAACGCGCGGTCGGTCAGGAGGTCCTGCGCTCCGTCACGCCGGGCCAGCAGGTCGTCAAGATCGTCCATGACAGCCTGGTGGAAATGCTGGGCGGCGAGCCGGAGAAGCCGGCCGAACCGGCGGCCCTCGCGCCCGCGAAACCGGCCTTGCTGCCCGGGCTTGGCGGCGCGGCGCAGCCGGCGCCGGCGTTTGACCTGCCGATCCCCGAGCCCGCCCCGGAAACCTTTAAGACCGACGCGGCGAAGACCGACTCTCCCAAGGCCGACGAGTCCGAGCTGAACCTGCGCGCCGAGCCGCCGGTGCCGATCCTGATGGTCGGCCTGCAAGGCTCCGGCAAGACGACGACGACGGCCAAGATCGCCCTGCGCCTGAAAACCCGCGAGGGCAAGAAGGTGCTGATGGCCTCGCTGGATACGCGCCGGCCGGCGGCCCAGGAACAGCTCGCCGTGCTGGGCGAGCAGGTCGAGGTCGCGACCTTGCCGATCGTGGCCGGCCAGCAGCCGATCGAAATCACGCGCCGTGCCATGCAGACGGGCCGCACCGAAGGCTATGACGTGGTCCTGCTCGACACGGCCGGCCGTCTCGCCATCGACGAGGAACTGATGGCCGAGGTCGCCGCCGTGCGCGACGTGGCCAAGCCGGTTGAAACCCTGCTGGTCGCCGACGCCATGACCGGCCAGGACGCCGTCACCGTTGCGACGAACTTCCGCGACAAGGTCGGCCTGACCGGCATTGTCCTGACCCGGGTCGACGGCGATGCGCGCGGCGGTGCCGCCCTGTCCATGCGCGCGGTCACCGGCAAGCCGATCAAGCTGATGGGCACGGGCGAGAAGGTCGACGCCCTGGAGGCCTTTCACGCCGACCGCATTGCCAGCCGCATCCTGGGCATGGGCGATGTGGTCAGCCTGGTCGAGAAAGCCGCCGAGACGATCGAAAAGGACGAGGCGGAAAAGCTCGCCAAAAAGATCAAGAAGGGCGCCTTCGACCTCGACGATCTGGCCGGCCAGCTGCGCCAGATGCGCAAGATGGGCGGCATGCAGGGCCTGATGGGTCTGTTGCCCGGCGTCGGCAAGCTGAAGGACCAGATGAAGACCGCCAAGCTGGATGACGGGCTGTTGAAGCGTCAGGAGGCGATCATCTCGTCCATGACCAAGTTCGAACGCCAGAACCCCCGCCTGATCCACGCCAAGCGCAAGATCCGCATCGCCAAGGGCTCCGGCACCACGGTGCAGGACGTGAACAAGCTCTTGAAACAGCACCAGCAGATGGCCTCGATGATGAAACGGGTCCAGAAGATGGGCAAGAAGGGCCTGATGCGCGGCATGGAGGGCATGATGGGCCCGGGCGGCGCCGGCGGGCTGCCGCCGGGGATGCGTTAGGGCGGGCGGGGACCGACCGGCCGCGCAGCAGTTTGGCGCCGGCATCTGTATCACGGACGCCCAAACCCTGGTCGGGGCATGGCGGGCTTCTTCAGCCGGTTTGCGGTTGGCCCAAGCAACTTCGATTGGTACCCGTTCGTCTCCCACGAACCTCAGAAGCCACAGGCAGCGTAGGTCGTTTCAACGGCGAATTCGCCGTCGCGACCGCTTAGACAGCCGTCTTGCCACACGCCTTCGACATAGCCGTCGTCGTGCCAATAGCGACCGAGTCCATTCGGGCGGCCATTCACGAATAGCCCTTCGAACCGGTTGCCGTTCGCGTAGATCATGGTGCCTTCCCCTGAGCGGTAGTCGTCCGACCATTCGCCCTCATAGCGGTCGCCATTGGTCCAATAGTAGGTTCCATTCCCGTGGGCGAGGCCGTTCACGACGTCGCCTTCGTAACGATTCCCATTGGCATGGTGGTGTATTCCCCGACCGGTACGTTCACCGTTCATGAAGTCGCCTTCGTATCGGTTGCCTCCCCATGGTGCGACGGCTACCCAGATAAGTATCCCTTGCCCGTGGGCTTCGCCGTTTGCGAATTCACCTTCGTAATGGCTGCCGTCTGCGAAATAGAAGATCCCTTGCCCGTGGAACTCACCGTTCACGAAGTCGCCTTCGTAGTGATGCCCGTCGGCCCAATGGTAAATTCCGCGCCCGGTGCGGTTTCCGTTTACAAAGTCACCTTCGTAGCGATGCCCGTCTGCCCAATAATATGCTCCGCGCCCAGTGCGATCTCCGTTCGCGAATTCCCCATCGTAGCGGTCTCCTTCGGCCCACGCGTATGTGCCACGACCATTTGGCCGGCCGCTGTGCATACTGCCAACATAGGTGTCTTCCAATGGTGCGTTTTCGAGAACGAAACGCCATGTCAATGTCCCAAACCCGTCGGCACGGCCGTTCAAACACGCGCCGGTCCAAGTTGCCTCCGATTGAGGTTGCGGGTTTGGGTTCCAGACCTCGCAAGACGGATCGTTTTCCAGTGTCTGCCAGCGCCCCGGCTCGTCCTGGGCATTTGCCGTTAGGCTGATGGTCAAGACGACCCAACCGATACCGATCCACCGGGCCACAGCGCCCCCCTCAAAACGTGTTGACCTGATGAAAGGCTAGCAAATAATTCCTATTGCCTAAAGCACCAATTGACTTCCACGTGGCCGATCACTAGGTTCCCCTCGCCTCTCACATCCCCTGTTTGAGGAAGCGCCTACGGGGGTCCGTCAGTCCGCGAGTTTCGCGCACTGGCGTATTTTGCGTTGTAAGGGCCTTGGGAAAGGATTTTAAGGAATGGCAACCGTTATCCGCCTGTCGCGCGGCGGGGCGAAAAAGCGCCCCTTCTACTCGATCGTCGTCACCGACAAGCGCAGCCCGCGCGATGGCCGGTTTATCGAAAAGGTCGGCACCTATAACCCGATGCTGGCCAAGGACCATCCGGAACGGGTGGTGCTGAAGTCCGAGCGCATCCAGCACTGGCTGTCGACCGGCGCCAAGCCGTCCGACCGCGTCGCCAAGTTCCTCGGCCAGGCCGAGCTGATCCCGATGCCGGCCCAGCGCCAGACGACCAAGAAGTCGCAGCCGAAGGCCAAGGCGCAGGAACGCCTGCGCGAGCAGGAGGAGCGCGCCAAGGAGGCGGCGGCAGCGGCGGAAGAAGCCGCTTCTGAGGAAGCCGCAAAGGCGGAGAGCGCTGAAGAGGCCCCTGCGGAAGAGGCGGCCCCAGAAGAAGCCCCCGCAGAAGAAGCCCCCGCTGAGGAAACCCCGGCCGAAGAGGCGCCCGCAGAGGAAACCCCTGCGGAAGCGGCGCCTGCCGACGAGGCCGACAAGGACAAGTCCTAAGGCGGATCGCTCGTGGCGGGCGGGCCACGCGTCTGTCTCGGCGTGATCACGGGCGCCCATGGCGTTCGTGGTCTCGTCCGGCTGAAGAGCTTCACGGCCGAGCCGGAGGCGGTAGCCGGCTACGGCCCGCTTGAGGATGAGGCGGGCGCGCGCCGGTTCGACCTGGTCGTCCGGTCACGGGCAAAGGGTCATCTGATCGCCAGCATTGACGGCATCGCTGACCGCGACGCGGCGGAGGGCCTGCGCGGCGTCCATCTCTATGTCGACCGCGCCGCCCTGCCCGAACCCGACGAGCCGGAAGAGTTTTACCGCGCCGATCTGATCGGAATGGCGGTCGAGACGGTCGATGGCCAGGCCTACGGCACCGTGCGGACGGTCGAGGATTTCGGCGCGGGCGACGTCATCGAGATCGAACTGGCGGCGGGCGGCACGGTGGCGCTGCCCTTCACCCGGGCGATCTTTCCGCGGGTCGATCTTCCGAATGGCCGCCTTGTCGTCGATCCGCCCGAGGAAACAGAGGCACGCCAGCCGCCGCGCTGATTGTCGGTCCGCCTGTCAAGGGGCCAGCCAATGCCGACTGCATGGCGCCCAGCAGATCGAAGGGGGGCTCGCAAGGGCTGCGACGCCGGCTTCGACGCGGCTTGGCATTGGCCTGACCGTTGTAGGCACCGGCCACCAACTCCCTTACCTGCCCCTCGGTCAATTCGGGATTTGCCGCCAAGATAAGCGCGCAGGCCCCGGACAAGGTGGTGGAGGCCGTTGCGGTCTCGTCAACGGCAGGCTCGCACGCCCATCCGCTGATCGCGTTGGCGCCCAGAACATTGGCCAGGCCGGACACGACGTCGGACGCGGCGATCATGACGCAGCCGAGGCCGCCGCGTCCCTGTCGTCTGGCGCGATCGAACTCCTCGCTGATGTCCGTGGAGGGCAACGCGCCTTCCCACCCATGGGTGATGATGTCGGCGCCGCTGCGGCGCGCCCAGTTGATCGACCGCGCGATGATCGTGTTGGTCGTCTTCCACCGCCCACCCGATAGCGCGGTCGGCGTGATGCGCACCGCCATCAGCGCGCTGTCGTCCCCATTGCGCGAGATCCTCTCGCGGCTGTCGCCCAGCGACCGGGCGAGCGCGGTCAGCGCATCCTGGTGGCTTGTCCATGTTGGCTCGGCATCGTTGGCGGCCTCGGTTCCCGGCTCGCCGATGGGTGGCGTATCCGACGCCGGCGAGGGTTGACGGTCGTGCACGGCCTGGTCGCCGATCGTGATCAGGTCCGGCTCCACGAAGCGCACCGCGCGATCATCCTCAAGGTCGGGGATCAGCGCGAAGGCATCGGTGTCGCCCGCGACCTGGCAGACGATCTTGTCATCGCGCGCCTCGACGATCGTTAACGCGAACCGGTCGGCCAGCGCCCGCCCTTGGCCCGTATCCGTAAGCCCGATGACCAGCCGGTTGGTACCGAGAACGGCATGCCCGGCCGCGGCGAACACGGGCCACACCTTGGCGACGTCGGCCTGCCGGCGCAGGGCTTCAGTAGCCTCGACCATCGTTGCCTCATCCACCGGAACCGCGTCTGCCACCAGCAGTTGGACCGGCATGATCGCGATGTCTTCGTCCGGGATCTCCACCGCGCCAAACGGATCGCAGGGCGCCCAGGCGCGGGCGGCGCGCGCCTGGGCGCCGAGGGGCCGGTCGCCGCGAAAGCGGATCGCCACGAGGCGCGTGTCCAGGGTCAGCCTGATGGTGTCGCCATTGACTCGATATGCGTAAGCCATCGTCTCCATTCCCCCTTCGCGTCTGCCACCATCGCCGTCGCGCCACGGGCGACGGGTCGGCCTCTGGTCGGGGGCCGGAAGGTCGGGCATCTGGAAGCCGCGAACGTGCCGTTTGCCTTGCCGTGGCGATGGGCGGCGCCTGTGCGGTCTCCCTGCCTTGCTTGCCAGCAACCCCTGAACCTGGCCTGCGCCGATACAATTGCTGGGAAGGGGCAAAGGCTCTGTGGTGTTTGCCACAAAGTGGACAAATTCGCCAAAGGTGCCCGACGCGGTGTCAGGATCGGCCGGCGTGGGGGGCTATCTCCGACCCGAAGGTCAGCGGTCCGTGCGGTTTCAGCGGTTGCGTGAGGCCGCCCCGGCCAGGCCGACGATGCCGGCCAGGATCATGACGCCCGCGGACAAGAGGCCGAAGACCACCAGCCAGGACAGCGGCTGGCCGCTCGCCGCCTGAAGCTGCAGGATGCTGATCCGCCAATAGACCTCCCAGCCGCCCGCGGCGAGCGCCAACAGGGGCGCCAGCCAGCCGCCGCGCCGCCACAGCCAGATGATCAGCACCAGCCACACAAGGCCCAGAATCAGGCCGATGGCCACCCGCTCCGCGACGATTGGCGTACCGTCGACCAGGCTCGAACCGATCGCCACCAGCACGGCCTGAGGCTGCGCGGATATCGCGCCATCCAACAGAACCATCAAATTGAACAGCACCGGCGATTCGAAGGCGACGAACAAGAGGAAGGCGATGTGCACGACCAACAGCGCCGCCAGGATCTCGGCGGCCACCTTGCTGGCCTTGGAGGCCCGGCGCTTGGGTGGATGTTCGGCGGTGTCGGGCTGGTCGGTCGCGAGGCTGGCCAAGATGCCGATCCCCTGTTGGCTCGAGAACCCCGGCACCCTGCCCCAGCCATGCCGACGCGGCAAGCCCCGCCATCTGGACCACCGGCCCCTTTGCCGCTAGTTTGCGCCCCGTCGGCCCCGTAGCTCAGCAGGATAGAGCGGCAGATTCCTAATCTGTAGGTCGCAGGTTCGAATCCTGCCGGGGTCGCCAATGATTTCAAGGGGTTAGCTAAGAAACGGAAAGAGAACGGAGTTGGACAGTTGTCCAACTGTCCAACTTTTTGCTCACTCTGCGTTTGCGGTATCGGGTGAGGCGGCAACCATACCATCAGACACAAAGTCTCGTGCCTCGTTTAAACTAGGTATGATCACAGATCCTAGATAACCAGCGAAAACAATGAATGCTATTTCTGATATTGAGAAGATTATTATGTATATGCGGAATCTCAATAGTCTGTCGAAGAAGTTCTGCCAGAAAATGGACGACAATATCTCAACGCGCTTGCCTTCTAAATTCAATTCGTCAGACAAAAACGACCGAATTATGCTATCACCAAGTCCCATGAAGCTGGCAACTACAAACGTCGCTCCCAAATACATGACATATTTGTAGAAATCGAACAGATAAACATTAGCGTCTGCGCTACCGAGATTTGACATGGCGCCAATAAACACCGCACCACCCGCAGCAATAGATGCAAAATACAAATTGATGATCTGTTTCATATGTCCCTCTCGTGCTCCTTGTCCGCCTCTTCACTAGACAAATCTTTGATGAACGCGTTTTGGCCATCGTCCGCGTGCGCAGGCCATAGCGATCGATGATGTCATCGACCGTGCCTGGTGCGCTCGCGCGCTCGACCGGGGCAGGCGTGTCGCCGGCGGCCTGTGAAATTGTGGAAATGGAACTGTGCCCGATACTGCCCATTCCACATGTCATCACACAAATAGGCAGACCGCGAGCGAGGTTAAAAACCTTGTCTCCGTGTCTATAGACGTTTGTCACTATTTCCTTGCCGTCGGGGCCTCGACCAAACAGCGTTGACGCGCTATCGGCAGCGAAGACCAAGCAGTCGTTGACCTTAACGGCCACGCAGATGGTCAAGCGCCCTCCCCCGATGCGCCCCGAGCGGATCACAGCACGACCAGCATCGCAAGCCGAAGCTTGTGGCAGTGTTGAAGTCATCGCTTCGTGACGCGGTCACTTGAAGGCAACCGCATGCTCAATCCACGGTTGCGGCCTCGTGGTTTGCCGGACGTCGCTGTTCGGTTAGCTAGCCGGCCACCAAATCGACAGATCACGGGTTTCGGGGCGGGCCAATGCTTGCTTGGCTCGATCGATCCGTAGCAACTTGACGGTTTCTCGCTTTTTCGTAGTAGGTTTCTGTGTTCGAAACCCGAGGACCGCAATGAAGCGACTGCTAATCCCGGTTGTGTGGTTAGGTCTGACCTTGGCCCACTCGACATCAGCGCAAGACTGGCGCTTGCGCGAATGGACAGATCCAATGTCCGATTTTGAGAACGTCGCGTTCAGCCTCGATGCCGATAGTCCTGTCTACTTCAATCATGGATCGCGAACACCCTCACTGACCATCGGGTGCTTTGACGACCGTACGGCGATCTACGTCGACTGGCGCGGCTTCATAACAACCGGCGGGATCTACTCTGCGACGCAAGTTCGATATCGGATCGACGAGCAGACAGCGGTCGACGCTTCATGGGGTGTCTCAACAGACTACGAGGCGACAGGGCTTTGGCGGGGGCGAGGAACATCGCTTCTGAGACAAATGCACCAGGTGGACATGCAGCGCTTCTTGGTTTCGACCATTCCGCATGGTGACAATTCCGTTCTGGCTACCTTCAGCACTAGCGGAAATCGCGATGTCTTACAGACGGTCTCAGAACGGTGCCATTGGTCTGTACCGACATCTAATGCCGGCGCGAGTGCGCAGCCCGAACAAGCGACGGGTAATCTGCTCGATACAATAGCCGAAAGCGAGCCAACGACGCCGTCGACGCCAACGCGCCTGCCAGCCAATGAAGAGCAGGCGATCGCGCAGGCCTTGCGCAATTGCTGGAACGTAGATCGTGGCGCGCCCTTCATCGAGACGCTTCGTGTTACGATCCGCGCGCGGATGCAGTCGACGGGATTCGTTCAGGATGCGGAGATCGTCAGCCTCAGCGGCCAAGCCACCGACGCCCAAGTTCGCTCATGGGCGGAAGCGGTTCGACGGGCCGTGTTGAATCCGAACTGCCAGCCGCTACCATCGCCGTCGCGCGGCTTTGGCAATGGTGACGTCTATGAGTTCAGCTTCAACCCGCGCGATTTGTTCTAGAGCTGCGATAGCCCGGCGGTTTGCGATCAGCTGGCTGAATGCCGGGCTATCCAATCATCCAACTGATTGACATTTTCTCGCTTTCTCGTGGTAGCTTGCCGGTGAACGAAAGCGGGGGGATTCGATGAGGAAGTGGTTGGCGCTGGGTTTGCTCGTGTTTGGTCTGAGCGCATGTAGCGTTCCGCCTCTCGATTTTACGCCGCCGAATGTTGATTTGGCCCAGAACCGCATCAACGCTCAGCTTCAGGCGCTAACGGTTAGCATGGCGGACACAGACGATCGGACGGGCGAGATCGAGGCGGCCGGTGCCGAGGCCGACGTGATCGAGTTGTGGGAAAGCGCGCTTGAGGATTCGATCGCGCGCGCAAACCTCTTCATGGACGGCTCGATGAACAACGTTTCGTTGATCGTGACGATTCGAGAACTGGACTGCCCGCCGATCGGGATTGACTTCACCTGCGAAGCGGGTGCGCGGTACGAGATGATCAACCGGGCCAACGGAGCAACCATTTACGTTGCCGAGATCCTGACCACGGGACTATCGCCCGCATCGGACGCGTTCTATGGGTTCGTTCGGGCTCGTCAGGCCGGAAGCCGGGCCGTCCAGAACAACATCGTGGAATTCCTGGCCGACATTCAAAACGCGCGGATCAGGCTTCCGTCGACGCCGGGTAGTGTTCCAAGTGCGTAGCGTGAGACGATCCCGCGCCTGGGGTGCGAGCACGATCACGCGCGCGCCTGTAGTCCTGTTGCTGCTGTTTGTGACGGCGTGCGCCTCTCCCGTTCAACACAACACCCCGTCGGGCCGGCCGGAAGTGACGATCCAGAATGGAGACCCGAACCAGATTCGCGGGTTCTTGACGAACCACATGCTCAATATCGGCTACAGGATGACCGAAGATGGCGCCAATCGGCTGGTCTTCGAGCGCGACGTCGAGAACACGTGGGGCGCCATGCTCTTGGGCAGCCGATACGACCCAACTCCGGCTGCGCGGGTTACATACACGTTGGCCTCGACGGGATCGGCGATACGCGTCATTGCGGATTTTGCGGTCGTGACCAATGACGGCAGCGCTTTTGAGCGAACAACGAGCCTGAACAACAACGTTGATACGGTTCAGTTTCAGGACATGCTGAACCAAATGCGCAATCAGATGTCCTCGGCCCCTGTCGGGGGTGTGAAGTGAGGGGCCTCACTGAAGCCCCGCGGTGGAGGACGCCTTTGCCAGTCAACGCCAGGCACCTCGTGCTGGACGCGGTGCGGGGCTAGGAGTGTGATTGCAAGGCTGACAGGGGATGGGTGCGTTAAGGTGCGGCCGTGATCGAAACGGTTACAAGTTCGTTTCTTCGGGCGCTAGGGAAGCCCGGTGTCACGGGATTCCTCATACTCCTGCTCAGCCTTCCGATTTTTCTTAAACTGATCGGCGCCATAGATTGGCCCTGGATTTGGGCATTCGCACCATTCTGGATGCTGTTCGTTTCAACGGCCGCAGTTGGAGCGCTGGTTGCGTTGTTTGGGATCGTGTATCTGATAGTCACGTCCGTTTGGCGATAGTCGCTAACCACCAAACGTTATGAGGCTCGTCATCACCCTCATCGCCTGCCTGCTGACCGGCTCTGCTGCCGCTCAAGAAATCCAGGTGCTGGACGGAGACACGTTTATCCTTGATGGAGAGCTTGTGAGGCTGTGGGGCGTCGATGCCCTAGAGATCAATCAAACATGCCGTCATCCGCGTTTCGACCGTGACGACCCTCGGGGTGTTACGGCCTTCATGGTTCTTGACGTCTTTTTCGAGCATGCCCATGACTGCGCCGAAGTGACGACTGGCGGGCGCGGTCAGACGCTTGTCCGATGCTACGGTCCATTGGGTAATGACATCGGTCGGGATCTGATCACACAGGGCTTAGCTCACGCGGATCCGGAGCACGCTGATACCGCCTATCTTGAGTGGCAAGAGGAAGTCGATGCCATTGAAGACAATGGTCGTGGCCCCGTGATTTACGACTGCGCACCTCCCTGGGTGCGATGCTCAGACGCCGGCTTAACCGCAGGCTCAGGGAGTTCAAGGCGAGCTACGACAAGGATTAGGGGCCGTGAGCCTGCTGGATCGTCATCATCAAGGCCGCGGCAGTGTTAGCTGAGGCGTAGGGTGAGGGGTCCCGCTTGAGCGGAGGCTCCAGGGCTGTATCGCTAGCCATGTTATGCCGCTGCTTTTGAATCAGAGAAAAGCGCTCATCTTCCGCATCACGCACATAGCGAATATGCCGTGGATTCTGCGAAACGGTCAGGACTACGAGCAGTTCAGTGATCGCCACTACGCCACCGAACAGGCGGTTGCGCAGCAATCCGGCAACGGCGTGTGGGTGATGGGTTGCGATTCGCCATAGGACTGGCGGCGACGGAACTGAGGCAGCCACGACCGGAGCAAGGCCCCGGCCGTGACGCGTAGCAATTAGCTGTTCCGGATTTCGGTCGGAACGGGATCTTTTGACTTCATCGACCCGCTGGCAACCTTGGCGGAAGCGCGGTCGATAGCCTCGCCGCCGTCGACGGCTTCCTTGACCTCAAGAACGCGCTTGTCTGACTTGACCTTCGAAAGAACGTTCATCGGCTGGTTCTCCTTTGTTGCAACACGTCGGAGGGTACAGTCGAATGCGACGGAAGTGTGGTTTGTCGTGGGATTGGTGGGCCGACCACGACGGAGAATTGATTTAGCGCTGCTCTGGGCTCTGGGAGCCTCAATCGGCGCCACCAGTGCCACCGGCGTAGCCAGCGCCGCCATTGCCAAACAAAATACCACCGCTGCCGCCGGCGTCGCCAACATTCCCGGCGTCAATAAAAACTGAGACATTGACCAACTCGGAGACCGTGTCCCCGCTAAGCAATCTGAAATCGAACACCAGGTCGCCGCCGTCTAGCCGCGGGTCTGTGCGTTCGACCACGGCGACTGCACTCTGCCCGTCGGCATCGCCGGTCATGATCGCATTCGGCGGATCTTCGGCGAAGTCATTGGCGCCGCGGCCCCAGGCCGTGATGAATTGCGTTACCGGCACGGCGCCCGATTGGCGGAACGGCCGATCCGTCACCCAGTAGATCGGATCACCAACGGCAAGCGCGATCGTGCTTTCCGTCACGACCGCCTGCGTAGCGTTGGCGATAAAGAATACGGGGCGAGCCTGGTCGGCACTGGCAGGCACCGTCCAACCCAAGATGACGACAGATAAGAGCACCCTTGCAACAAGCTGCACGAACACCCTTCAGATCGTGGCCAACGAAACGAGAGCCTAGTCTAACTCCGGCACTTCACCAAACCGCGCTAGCCGCCACCTCGCCTGCAGGTTGTTCGGCTCGCCCACGGATGATCGCCGGCCTCGGTCAATGCGAGTTGGATGGTGTGCTCATCGACGATGCGGCCCTGGAATTGATGACCGTCACCGAAAGCGCCGCCATGAATCGTGCCGTTGTCGAAGTCGATGACGCCGACCCAGGGGCTGGTGCCGCCGATCGTGTGCTCACCGAATATGTGGCCCTCCACACCGTCTTCGGGATCAAGCGACCAGGTATTCAGGGCCCGAAACACAGCGTCCCGCTGCTCGGTCACCTCCAGCGTGCGCTCAACCCGTGACCATTCGCCCTCGCGGAACAGGATGGTGGCCTCTTCGCATTCCCACACCCCCACCAAATTGGGAATGTCGGATTGGGCCAACGCCACCGTCGAGACGCACGCGACACCGATGGCCGCTATTCCGATGGATAGTCTAAGCATTGGGGTTTCGCTCCTTCAGGCTGATGCCGCCTTCTGCCGTCTCGGCCTCGGCGGATAGGCCGATTTGGACCAGGCGGCGGAGTTAGTAAGCGACGCAGCGAAACCTGGTTGAGTTCTGTCGTATTCCGCCCGAGATAAGCCCGTACCATTGACCAGTTTCGTGCTCTGTTTGAAGGACCAAAGATGGAGCGGAAGTCTCAGCCAGTGTTTGCCATCCTGTGATGAAGCAGTATCCATCCCTGAGGGTAAATGGCTCGTTGTCGCGCCAGATCCAAGCGACCCTAGCGGGTCCGCTGCCTGATCCAAAAGTGGAGACTTCTTGAGAGAGGCGCCCATCAAACGGCAAATCAACTCTTCTCTCCCGGATTTCCTGGGCAAAAACTGGGGCAACGGCGAATAGGCAAACCGTTACGACAACACACGAAATCCAGGCCTGCTCGATGGTTCGAGTGGTCCGCCTGAGCATGGCCTACCCGCCGCTGTCCATTTCGCCCTGAGCCGGTTCTTTGAGGCTCACGCCGCTCTCGCCGACGAACTCGACGCCGGCAGACTCTAGGGCGGTGCGGATGGCGGCAAGGTTGTTGTGGACTGGTAGAGTTCGGCCCGCCTCGAAATTGCGGACGGTGGAAAGACCAAGATTTGAGCCCTTGGCCAGTTGCTCTTGAGACCAGTTGAGCAGCGCGCGGGCGGCCCTGCATTGCGGTGGCGACAGCATCAGTGGAATATGGCTCAATTAACGATTTTCGTCAATGTGAAACAAAATCATTGACGCAAGATCGATGACGAATTAGGTTTTCTATAACGATATTCGTTATAGTCGGCCCCAAGGGATGCGCCAACACCCCAAGGGGCCTGACCCCAGCCAAAGGAGTTCACCCTATGGCCGAAGCTGAAGCAATTGTAACATCCATCCCGCCAAAGCCGGCACCCGCAGCAGCCCCAAGCGAGTGTTTCAGACAATCCAGAATTGGATACGGACTGAATCTTCGAACGCGTCCTCGGGTTACTCGAAGCGCGCGCCGGCGAATGGTCTGAGAAGGGCCGTTTCTGCGTCGGCTATACGCTCATGGATGCCATCTACCAAGCGATGTACGGCAAACGAAACGCTTTGAGCGTTCTAACGGCCGCTGAGAAGCTGGTTGGCAATAGCGCTGAATGGAAGGCTGTGATGAAGGGCATCGGTGTCCGAGCGCACGAGCCAATCGAGTTGCCGCATCACGAAAAGCGCTTCTGGTCATGTTACGAGGTCTATCAGACAGCCCTGGCCAGTGCGGAGGGACTCAGTGACGAACCTATTGAAGGCACGGGCTTTGACGGCGCGCTGGACGCGGCTCGGGCGCATCAGGTGCAAGTCGGCGAGGACGAGCCATGCTTGCGCCAGAGATCGGCGCACTTCGCGCCCGCCTCATGTTCCCGCAAAATGCCGATAATCTGCTCTTCGGAATATCTCGTTCGCTTCATCGTCCGTCCCTTCCATCGGGGCGGACTCTAGCTCCATCTGGAGGAAATTCTCAGGGGCACGTCACGACCCGCGCCAACAATCCGGCGGGTCCGGCTTGGCCTGCAAACCCCCCACTGGCAATCCGAACACGGTCTCACGGGCTTTCGGGATCGAAATCGAAGCGCTCGGGCACCATCAGGCCGTTCGCCATATGGTGGCGCACGGCTCGGACCGAAATGCCGTCGCGGTACAGCCAGGGGTCGTCGGTTTCGCGCTGCCAGGCTTCGAGTGCGGTGCGCATCGAAACGAGACGCTCGGCATTGCCGGGATCGTTCGCGAGATTTCTCACTTCGAGCGGATCCGCCTGAAGATCGTAAAGCTCCTCCGGTGGTCTGCGCACATAGTTTACGACAGACCGTTTGCCGATCAGCGCCGGGCGCTGGCGGCGAATGCCCTCCCAAGACAGCGAGCCGTAGAGATCGCCGGAGAAGGGGAAATCGAGCTGCCACGCGATGTTGCGGTGGTACTTGTAGCGAGGCGTGCGCAAGAAGCGGGTCGGCCAATAGTTGGTGACTTCATGAAACGTATGGGAGCCGAAGACACGGTCCCAGTCGGGTAACAGTGTCTCCTGCTCCAGAATCGGTAGAAGCGAGCGGCCCTTGCGTCGCCCGCGATCGGGGGCCCGGCCCGCCAGATCGAGAAATGTGGGCAGCAAGTCGGTGAACGAGACAAGATTGGGGTTTGCAATGCCCGCCCTTTGCCCCGGCCTGCGCATGATCAGCGGCAGATGCACGCCCGCGTCGTAAAGCGTGGTTTTGGAGTTGAGGAAAGGCGCACCATTGTCGGAGAGGAACACGACCAACGTGCTGTCGGCCATGCCCTCGTCCGCCAGCGCGCCCAGTACCAATCCCACCCCGCGATCGAGGCGGTGGACCGAGCGGTAATAGTCGGCCAGTTCTTGCCGCACTTCGGGAAGATCGGTCAGGAATGGTGGCACGGAAACGGCATCCGGCGAGACCACCGGGTCCTCGGCGCCGAAGGTCTCGTTTCCGAAGCCGCCCCGTGTTTCGTCGCGGTGGGGGTCGATGAAGCCGATGGTGAGGAAGAAAGGCCTGGCATCGGCTCGACGGTCCGCGAAGTAGGCGCGGGCGCGGTCGGCCACCCAGCCTGCATCGCGTGATCTGCTCTCCTCCCGGGTGATCCAAGGATAGACCGTCTCAGGCCCCACATGGACCTTGCCGATGATGCCCGTATGCCAGCCGCTTTCGTTCAAGAGCGCCGGTGCGGTCGCGACATCGGCGAAGGTCATGAAATGGTGGTGGTCGTGGTGCAACCCGTATTGCCCGGTCTCATGGGTATGCAGGCCGGTGAAGATCACCGAACGGCTTGCCGAGCAGGAGGCTGTGGAGGTGAAGGCCATATCGAACCGCGTGCCCTCCCCAGCCAGCCGGTCGATGTGTGGGGTGCGGATGCTCGGCTCACCGTAGCAACCGGTCATGCGGCCGAGGTCATCGGCGATCATCAGAAGGATGTTCATGCCGAGGATTGGCTCATCCTCGGCGCGCGAGAGGTCGGCCGCCCGCATCGAAAAGATGAACTGAGGCCGGGTCGGGGGTCAGAAACACGTCGACCCGCGCGCTGATATCGGTTCGGCCCTCGACGCGGACGTTCACTCGGCCGACGCCCTCGACATCCACATGCACGAAGGTGTCGCTTCCTAACCGCTCGGTCAGCATCACGCGGCCCTGCCAGTCGCCGGACTCCTGCGACAGGGCGATGTGTTCAGGCCGGATCCCGTAGGTCTGCGCGCCATGGGCGTCGGCCAAGGGGCCCTTCAGGAAGTTCATGCGAGGCGAGCCGATGAAGCCCGCGACGAAAAGGCTCGCCGGTTCCTCGTAGAGCTCCATCGGCGTGCCGACCTGCTCGATGTTGCCTTCGTTCAGCACCACGATTCTGTCCGCCAGCGTCATCGCCTCGACCTGGTCATGGGTGACGTAGATCATCGTCGTCTCGGGCAGGCGTTCGTGCAGCGCCGCGATTTCCAACCGCGTATCGACGCGCAGCGCCGCGTCGAGGTTCGACAGGGGTTCGTCGAAAAGGAACACGCGAGGATCGCGCGTGATGGCACGCCCGATGGCCACGCGCTGCCGCTGCCCGCCGGAGAGCTGCTTGGGCTTGCGGTCTAGAAGCCCGTCGATTTGCAGCATCCGGGCGGCGCTGATCACGCGCTCGCGGATCTCGTCCGCGGGAAGCTTGGCCTGCTCAAGACCGAAGGCCATGTTCTCGAACGCGGTCATGTGCGGATAGAGCGCGTAGGACTGGAACACCATGGCGATGCCCCGCTTGGCCGGCATCACGTTGTTCATGGCGACATCGGCGATGCGCAGCTCGCCGCTCGTGATGTCCTCCAGCCCCGCGATCATCCGCAGCAGCGTGGACTTGCCGCAGCCCGATGGGCCGACGAAGACGACGAACTCCCCCCGCTCAAGCGACAGGTTGACGTCGTGCAGCACCTCGACCGACCCGAAGGATTTGCTGACATTGATCAGTTCGACTGTTGCCACTTTCTACCCCTTCACGGCGCCGGCGGTCAGGCCCGACACGATCTTGCGCTGGAAGACCAACACGAGCATCACGAGCGGCAAGGTCACGATGACCGACGCGGCCATGATGTTGCCCCAGGGGATCTCGAATTCGCTGCGGCCGGAGATCAGCGCGATCGCGACCGGCACGGTACGTTGGCTGTCGGTCGACAGGAACGTGAGCGCGAAGAGAAACTCGTTCCAGGCGTGGATGAAGGCCAGAAGCCCGGTCGTCACCATCGCGGGCCACATCAGCGGCAGGAACACCCGGCGGATGATGGTGAGCGACGAGGCACCGTCCATGATCGCCGCCTCCTCGATCTCGACCGGCAGGTTGCGCATGAAGGCGGTCAGCACCCAGACCGTGAAGGGCAAGGTGAAGATCATGTAGGAAAAGACCAGGGCCCAGAGCGAGTTGAACAGGCCGAAATACCGGATCACTTCGAACAGACCAGACAGAACCGCGATCTGAGGGAACATCGACACGGACAGTATCGTCAGCAGCAACAGCCCCCGGCCGCGGAACCTGATCCGCGACAACGCATAGGACGCGGTAACGGCCAGGGTCAGGGAGATCAGCACCACCACGGTGGCCACGAAGACCGAGTTCAGGATCTGCCGGCCGAAGACGCCCTCCGTCAGCATCGTTCGGTAATTGGCGAGGTTCACCTGTTCGGGCAGGTAGTTCACCTCGAACAGGGCCTGTCCGTCTTCAAGCGATGTCAGGATCGCGTAATAGAACGGAAAAACGGCCTGCAGCACGATGACGATGACCAGCGCATAGAGGCCTACGTTCTGAAGGGGCGTCCGCTTCATGATCGCCTGCCTTCCAGATCCATGCGCGTGGCCATGATGAAGGCGATGGTGATCACCGCGATGATAAGGAACAGCACCGTCGAGGCGGCGGAGCCGTAGGCGAACTGGTCGAAATCGAAGAGGTTCTCTCTTGCGAAGACCGACATGGTTCGCGTGGCGTCCGTGTTGGGCGTCAGCACGTAGATGATGTCGAAGATGCGCAGCGCGTCGAGGGCGCGGAAGACGACGGCCACCAGGATCGCGGGCAGGATCAGCGGCAGCGTCACCTTGCGGAACGTGCGAAACGCCGGCACCCCGTCGAGCTTGGCCGCCTCGTAGATATCGTCCGGCACCATTTGCAGGCCGGCCAGGATCAACAGCGCCATGAACGGCGTCGTCTTCCAGATATCCACGATCAGAACGGCGATCATTGCCGTGTCGGGAGATGCCGTCCAGGCGATGGGCTCCGAGATCAGCCCGAGCCGTTCGGCCATATCGTTCAGGATGCCGAACTGATCATGCATCATCCAGCCCCACATCCGGGCAGAGACGATGGTGGGGATCGCCCAAGGGATCAAAACCGCGGCCCGCACGATCCCGCGACCATGGAACTTCTGGTGGAGGACCAGGGCGATGATCAGGCCGAACAGGGTCTCAAAGCTGACGGAAACGACCGAAAACCAGACAGTGTTCCAGACCGCGCGCCACCAGCGCTGGTCAACCAGCAGGCCGAAATACTCCCCTTCGCCATCGCCATAGTCGACATATTCAAGGTAGTTGCGAAAGCCGACCCACTCGGCCTGCGAGATCAGGTCGAGCGAAGCATCGGTGAGGCTGAACCAGATCGTCCGCATCAACGGCCACGCCGCGACGACGAACAATGTCACCAGCATCGGGACCAAGAACAGCACGGCCGTGCGGGTGCGCGTGCGCGACAGGCGCGAGGTAATGCCGTGATCGCTTATGGTGTTGCCTCTCAGAGATGCTCCGGGCGGCCAACGCCGCCCGGAAGTTCAAAGTGACTCCGGACCTTACCAGCCGGACCCGCGCAGGCGCATCAGCGAGCGTTCCAGCCCGGCCAAGTTCTCCTCCGCCGTGCCATTGCCCGACAGCGTATCGTGCACGGCCGTCCAGAAGGCCGAGGACACCTCGTTGTAGTTTCGGCCCACCGCGGCCGACGGGCGCGGCAACGCGTTTTCGACGACCGGACGCCACAGTGGAATGAACTCCTGCTCCACCGCCACATCGGGATCGTCATAGACGGCCAGCAGGGTCGGCGGGCGCGATGTCACGATGGCCCGTTCCTTTTGGTTTTCATAGTTGTTGAGGAAGCGCACGAGCTCGATCGCGGCATCCTGATGTTCGGAGTATTGCGACACGCCCAAATGCCAGCCACCAAGCGTCGCGGCGGACACTTGGCCCTCGCCTCCGCCCGTCGGCAGCGTGGTCACCCCGAAGCTGTCGCGCACCGGACTGTCTTCGCCCGCGGCCAAGGCATAGGCGTAGTTCCAGTTGCGCATGAAGACAGAGTTGCCCGACTGGAAAATGCCGCGTGCGTCTTCTTCGGTGTAATTCAATACGCCTTCGGGCGCGATGCCACCGACCCAGCTTGCCGCCAGCGTCAGGGCCTCGGCGGCGGCGGGGTTGTTGATTTCGATGGAACCGTCCTGCTCAACGATCCGGCCACCGCCATAGCTGACGATCCATTCCTGCGCGTTGCAGGTCAGCCCCTCATAAGCCGCGCCCTGGAAGACGAAGCCGAACATGTCGTCGTTCCCGGCGGCGCGCTCGGCATCCATGATGCGCTGCGCTGTGTCGGTCATTTCCTGCCAGGTCGTCGGTACAGCCTCGCCGTACTGTTCCAGCAGGTCGGTGCGGTAGTAGAGCGCCGGTGCGCCGAGAAACATCGGCAGCGCGATCAGGCGGCCATCGACCGTCTGGCTTTCGACCGCCGCAGGCACGAAATCGTCGATGATGTCTTCGACATGCGGGGTGAGATCCACGAAATGCTGCGCCAGTTGCGGCGCCCAAATCACATCGAGACGATAGACGTCGATGTCGGGCGATTGTGCCGAGAGCCAAAGGCGATACTGGCCGAACTGGTCGGTTGTGCTTTCGGGCATCGAGACGATGGTCACCTCGTGCCCGGTTTCGGCTTCGAAGCGGTCGAGCTGGGCGCGCAGCACCTCCTGATCGCGCCCGACCGAACCATGGACAATGGTCAGTTCCTCGGCGATTGCACCGGTCGCCAGCAGCGCCAAGCCTGCCGCGCCGATCATCACATGTCTGAGTATCTTCATGGTTTCCTCCTGTTCACGGTTGCGTTGTGGGTTGCTCCATCCTCACCGAACGAAGATCGGCGAGGTCCATGCCATCTGGCCGCTTGTCTGGCGCAGTCGCAGATAGATCGTTTCGCCCGCGCTAAGCGAACCGAGCGGCAGTCGGCCGTGCCATTGCCAGTCCTCCGGGCGCGGCAATTGGTGGAACCGCCAGGCGGGGCTGTCGATGGGGCCAAGGCTGCCACTCTGTGCACCGCGATAGAGCCGCGCGGCCGGGATAGCGACGTGCTGACCGCACAGCGTGGCGCGGATCGCTGCCTCAGGCATGAGGCGGGCGCGGACCATCAGGCCCTGCATTGCCGGGGTGCTGTTGTTCGGATTGGCCTCGGCGGTGACGGCAAACCTGACCGTCCCATTCTCGCTGGCGATCTCGGGGATCGGCGCGCCGCTGTCTTCGCCCTCCAGGGGCGAGACGATTTCGGGGCCGCGAAAGCGCGGCTCAACGGCCAGAATCTCACCGCTGTCCAGGGCGATTTCACCCTCCCAGACATGGCGGCTGCCGCGTGCGCCCCACCCAAGCTCGAGGTGGATCAGAGTCTCCGCGCCGTCACTGGGATCGATAGGCGCGGGCGTGATCGCGGGGCTCACACGGTGCGACAGCCGGCCGTTGCGGATCACGTCGATACAGTCAATCGCGCCCCCTGCCACTGCTTCGATCACAATCTCGGCCAGTTCCCGGGCATCGATCTCGCCGCCCTGGACCACACCGTCGATGTCGGCCAGAAGGTGAATGCGGTCCCCGGTCTGCGCCCCGGTCCGCCGTGCGCGCATCGCCCCCCAAAACGCCTCTCGGTCATGGGCAGGGGCATAGAGCGCCATGCGTCCGTGACCGTAGGAACCGGGAAAGCCGCTGTGGTGGTCAGTATTGCCGACAATGCCGAAGCGATGCCCCTGCGCCAGCCCGTCGACCATTGTCGAAGGCCCGTCGACCGGCCCCATGGAATGGAGATAACCCCGCTCGCTTTCCGACGCTTCGGCGCAGCCATGCATCGACAGCATCTCGACGAAGGGCGAAAGCACTGGATCGAAACTGTCCCAGTTGATGCCGCGGGTGCACCGTCGGTAGCCGATATGGTGCGGGAAGGCGAACGCGCGGTCGCCATGCTGGGCCGCCAACGCTGCCTTCAGAGCGGCGGGGTCGTCCGCGAGGCAGAGCGGCGCGCCGTCGAGGTCGGCCAAAATGATCGTGTAGTCGCCATCGGCGCTGGAGTGGATTTCGTATCCTGCGAAGACGGTGAAGCGCCCCGGTTCATCGGCGGCGCGCAAGACATCGAAATGCCCCGGCCAATTTCGGCGCAGCTTGGCAAAGCCGTCGACATGGAAGGCGACGATATGGGCAACAGAAGGGTCGTCGACCGGCATGTCGGGCCAGTGCGCGTGGCCGGTCACCGATACGAAATCGAGCTGCAGGGCAGCCTTCTTCAGGGCAACGGGAAAAGCGCCATGCCCGTACGACAGGTCGGAATGATTGTGGATGTCGCCATAGAACGGGCGGATCCCCAGCGATGCGGCACGCGGCATCAAACGGTCGGGCAGGGGTGCATTCAACGTCATGCCGACTGCCCGCCATCGGTCAGATCGACCATTTGCCCGCCCTGGTGAAGGCTGTCGAGCGCCGCCTGCACGAGGCGCAGCGAGGCGACGCCCTCGGCCACGCCAACAGGCGGCATCTGTCCGCCGAGGAAAGCTTGCATCCGGCGCACCAGTTCGCGGTCCGCCCCGTAGTGCGAGGAGCCGCGATCGGGATTGGAAAACCGGATCGTGCTGCGTGCGTGGCCGTAGTTCTCGACCAGGTCGATCTCGCCGCTATGCCGTTCCATCCTGAGTCGCCCGCTGTCCCCGACGATCTCAAGCGTCTCCTGATCCGCAGACCAGGGCCCGAAGATCGCGAAGAAAAGCGTTGCGACCAAGCCACTGTCGTAGTGCACGGTGACCACCGCGTGGTCGTCGATATCGGCGCCGGGCAGGTAGACGCAGTTGTCGTCGCGGTCGCGAACCTCGGCTGCTTTGATCCAGCTGGCGTTTGGCCCCTGACCGCTCCCCTCGAACTGGTCGACCAGCGTCTCATGCCGACGATAGGGACAGTCGCGATTGCAGTCTCGGCATCGTGCCGGCGCTTCTGGGTCGGGCGCAAATATGCCCGACCGCCCGCCCATCGCGCTCAATCTTAAGGGGCGTGCGTCGCCTGCGATCCAGTTCAGCACGTCGAAATGATGTGAGCCTTTGTCGTTCAGCGCTCCGCCAGACCGCGCCTGATTGCGGTGCCAGAGTTGCAGGTAACGCGTGTAGGGAATGACGGAACGCAAAAGCACCATGCGCGGCGTGCCGATCCGCCCGCCATGGGCGAGCTTGACCGCCTCGATCCAGGACTGTTCGTAGCGTCGGGTGAACCCCATCATGATCGGGTGTCCCGAGGTCCCCTCGGCGGCCGCGATGGCTGTGGCGTCTTCCATCGAGACCGCGATCGGCTTGTCGAGATAGATCCGCCGTCCATGCGCCACGGCGCGTTCGACCGGTTCGCGGTGACCGTCGGTGTGGGTGGTCACGATGACGAGTGACACCGCAGGGTTGCTCACCGCGTCCTCCAGAGACGCGAAGACCTGCACGCGGTTTGGCGCGCCCTGTTCGGCATACAGCCCGTTCAGATACTCCGCGGCTAGTTCGGCCCGCGCCGAGATGCGGTCGTAGACACCAACGACGTGCAGCCCGCCATGGCGCACGACTTCCGCAATGCGGCTGCCGATGAAATGCACGCCACGCTCGCCCGCGCCAATGATCGCGACCCCGGCATTTGCCGTGACATGCTGCATCGCGTGACCGCCGCTCCCCCTTCTTGCGAGCGGTCAGTCTGGGTGGGTATAACTTGCAGCGCCAGTCCAGTTATACCCACTAGTCGAGAGGTTCGCCGCCTAGAAGCTGAGCACCGAGCCGTTCACGACAAAGTGGATCGGCAGGTAGTGGGTGCGCGGCGGCGCAGGGTCGCTCGCAATTCGCGACCGAACGATCTGCTCGAACAGGTCGAGTTTCTCGGCATGGCTGTTACCGATCACGTCAAAGCGTGAGAGATGCTCCGACGGGACGTCGATCGAGCCGAGCAGTAAGACGCTCAAGTCGACACCCAACTTTAGCCCGCGCTCGTTCAACGCGCCGTCAAGCAAGGAGCCGTCGACCAATCCCCAAACGATCAAGGCCGTGTAGTCCTCAGAACGCTGATGGGCGTCCTGGGGGACTGGAAGGGCGTGCTCTATCGCCGTGCGCGGATAGGATCCGGGCAACGCATCGACTTGAAACAACAGCGGATGGTCCGATGCATCGCGACAGCCACTCAGCAGCAGAAACTCGCGCCGCGCCATCGCCACCTGTCGCGCGCCATGGGATGAGGTCAGGAAGGCAATCCGACGATGCCCTTTGTCGGCGAGCGAGCGATAGGCGATCGAAAGCGCTTCGCGCCAGTTGGTGCCAATAACGTCGGCGTCGATACCGGTGACCGATATTCCGTCGATCACCAAGGCATCGGCATGCGCGCGAACGCAAGCTAGAAAAGCAATACTGACGATCTCGAAGTTGATTTGAACCAGGCAGCAGCGCGCTCGACCCTGGCGTTCCAACCGCTCCATCGCCGAGGGCTCGTCGTCGAAGCTCATCAATGTAACGTGCAGGCCCGAGGCGCGCAGCCTCTGCTGAAGCTCGAGCAACACGGACTGCGCCAGCCGGCTTTCGGAGTTGCGATAGAGGATCAGGCAGTCCGTCGCGTAGTGCGCCGCGGGCTCGGGCGCGCGTGCTTCCGCGACTCGCAGTCCCGCGCCACGGCGAGCCCGCACAACTCCGGCCTCAACCAGCGGCTTCAGCGCGCGCTCGACGACACGCTGCGATGTCCCATACTTGGCCATCAGGTCGCGGACTCTCGGCAGCCGTTGCCCAGGCCCGCGCGCTGCGATCAGACCGCGTAGATGGGCACGAATTGCGAGAGTCTTATCAGTCGCCCGTGTCACCGATGTCATTCCGTCTTAGCGCGAGCCTCGATGATAGCCGGCGCGGCGGTCCGAGCAATTCTCGCGTTCCAGTCTCTGTAGCGACGACGGCAGTGATCGTCCTCGACCAGCTCGTTAGAAGCGTGCTAAGCGCAGCAAGGCTGGACGATGGTCTCGGGCGCCCGATCGGCGGATCCGACGTGGCTGGCGGTCAAGAGCGTCAGAAACGACCATGCACGAATGATCGGACCGGACCACGCGATGGGAGCAGTTCAAACGGACGAGCCGTTACCATTGGCTGGTCTTGGCCAACAGAGGAAGGCGCCCCGTGGCCTATGCCCGCACATTTGACGGCCCCGGATTCGGCGCCGATCTGGCCGCGCTCTTTGTCCATCAGCTGACCGCTTGCGCGCTCAAGCCCGGCGAGCTCTGCGTCTGCATCACCGACAGCGCTTGGATGCCAGCCTATGCCGCCGCCTGCATGGGCGCGGCGGAGGCGCTTGGCGCGGATGCGGTGCAGGTGACCTTTGGCTGGAACAGAGCGCCGGACGCCCGCGCGCTGGGCGCTCTGTGCGAGGCCGCCGATCTGATCGTCTACATGACCGCGCATACCCTGCATTATCGAGCCGAGATCGCGGCAGCCCTTGATCGTGGCGCCCGCGTCCTGTGCTGCATGGAGCCGCCTCATGTCCTCGACCGCTTGCGCTTTGATCCCGAAGTCCGAAGCCGCGCCATGGCGGGCGCGCGCCTGTTGGATTCCGCGAGCAGCCTGCGCATTACCTCTGGCGCAGGAACCGATCTGACAATGGACAAGACCGGGCGTCGCGGGCTTGCGGCTTACGGCGCCGCAGATGTGCCTGGGCATCTGGATTTCTGGGGCCTCGGCGCGGTTCAGGCCGCGCAGATCGAAGGCACGACCGAGGGTGTGTTGGTCCTCGATGTTGGGGACAGCGTCTTCCACCTCGGGCGCTTCATCGAGGCCCCGGTGCATATTCAGTTCAAAGCTGGCCGTGTCGTCTCGCTCGAGGGCGGTCTCGATGCCAAACTCATCCGCGACGTGTTGGATGCGGCGGGCGACGAGGGGGCTTGGAATTCGGGTCACATGGCGTGGGGTGTCGATCCGCGCGCAATCTGGACGCAGCCGATAATCCAGACCCCCAACACCGGCGGTGGCGGCGCGGATGTTGAAAGCTTCGCCGGTACGGTTCAGGTCCAACTGGGCAGCAATGATGATGTCGCCTTCGCAGGCAAGAACCGAAGCCGCGCACATCTGGGCCTATGCCTGAGGGGAGCAACGCTGAGCCTCGATGGCATGGACGTGGTGGCAGACGGGCGATTGACGAACGCGGATTGAGGTCTCTAACCGGTCCGGGTCCTTGTCGGATCGGTTCCATGGCCGAACGCATGTTTCGACGCGGCAATCTGCCCGGCTGCCAAAGGAAAGCGTTCGATTGATCGGCCCGGGACCGAGCGCTTATGGGACCCACTCCATATGGCGGACGAAGGTTGCCCAAATTGGTCGGAAGACCGGCAACCTGAGAGCGGTGCAGCCACTGCTCGCACACACCAAGATGGACAGGACTGTCCGCTACCTTGGCGTTGATTTGGACGATGCTCTCTCGATCTCCAAAAGCGTTGAAATCTGAACTGCTGGGCCGGCGGCAACGCCGTGCCACAGCGGTCACTTCACGTTGCGCGCAGATCCTGCGGTGAAGTCAGTTGAACCGTTCCCCGCCCGCGCGGGGATGAACCGCCGGCGACGAGCTCAAAGGTCGCCAACGCCGATGTTCGGGTAACGGGCTGGCGCTCGTGGTCGGCGGCTTGGTCATTCACGCAAGTCGCGCACCCAATCGCCAAAGGCGGCGGCGACCAGGATCTTGTCGGAGCCGAGCACGAACGTGCTGACGCCAAGGGCCGTGTAGGCGTCCATCAGGTCGCTGCATTCGGCGCGGTCCGGGGAGAAGACCGGCATCATGACCCGGTGCCCGGCGGCGACGGCAGTCGTGATCATATCGCGCACGGCCGCGCCCACCTGCCGGTGGCGCCAGTTGCCGGACAGGCCCATAGAGACCGAGAGATCGAAGGGGCCGATCATCAGCGCGGTGAGGTCGCCCACGGCACAGATGTCGTCGATACTTCGCCGGCCTGCCTCGGTCTCGATCAGGCCGATGGCGCCGACCCGCGCCTCCTCCTCCGCCACGTACGCGTCCCAGTTTCGGATGAAGTGACCGCCGGACCGGCAGCACGGGCAGGCGCCGCGCAAGCCGTGCGGGCCGAACCTGGTTGCCGCCACCGCGCGCTCCGCTTCTTCACGCGACGACAGGTTGGGGATGACGACGTGCCGGATGCCGGCATCCAGCGCCTTCATGATCTCGACCGGGTCGTTCCGGGGCACGCGGACGGCTGCGGCGATGTCGTTCGCGTCGGCCGCGCGGGCCAGGTTCTCTGCCGTCTCGATGCCAAAGTGTCCGTGCTCGCAGTCGATGATCGTGAAGGCGAAGCCATTGCCGCCAATGATGTCGACCATCTCCGGCGCCGCGATCTGCGACCAAGTCCCGACGACCCGCTCGGGCGCGTCGAGCAACTGTTTCAAATCGCGGGTCATGAGGCGCTGAGCCCCAGGACGGCCGTGCATTTGATTTCGACCAGAATGCCCGGCATCGAAAACCCCTTGACGGCAAAGCCCGTCCAGGTCGGGTAGACACGTGTGAAGTAGCGGTCCTTCACTTCCATGAAGGTCTTCAGGTCCGCCATGTCGTCGGCGAACCAGGTCTCCAGTTCGACCACATCGTCGAAACCCGCACCGGCTGCGGACAGCACCTTGCCCACATTCTCAAACGCCTGGGCGAACTGCGCCTCGGCGCCCTCGACCACGTTCAGGTCGGCGTCCCGCCCCACCTGGCCGGAGATATAGAGCGTGTCGCCGACCAGGATGCCGGGCGCGTAGTGGTAGGTGTCGTGGATGTTCTCCATCCCTTCCGGGACGATGAGCGTTCGGGTGGGCATGGGTCAGGTCCTGTAGCAGACGGATTTGACGGCATCGGCAATGCGCCGGCTGTCGGGCATGTACGCCCGCTCCAACCGGTCGTTGTACGGCACGGGGCTCTCCGGTGCGCCGACACGGGCGACCGGGGCGTCGAGCCAGTCGAAGGCGTTTTCCATGATCGACGAGGCGATCTCGCCGCCGAAGCCGCCGAACAGCGGCGCCTCATGGACGACGACGGCGCGGTTGGTCTTGCGCACGCTGTCGCAGATGGTCTCGATGTCCAGCGGCTTGATCGTGCGCGGATCGATGACCTCGACGCCGATGCCTTCGCGGGCCAGCCTGTCGGCCGCCTGAACGGCGCGTTCGACCATCGCCAGGGTCGCGATCACGGTGCAGTCGTTGCCCTCGCGCACGATCCGGGCGCGCCCCGGTTCGATGGCATAGGGCGTTTCCGGCACCGGCTGGCTCTGGCCGAGATAGAGCAGCTTGTGTTCAAGGAACACCACCGGCCCGTCATGGCGGATGGCGGCAGTCATCAGGCCCTTGGCGTCATAGGCGGTCGACGGCGCATAGACCTCTAGGCCTGGAACGTTGGCGAAGAACATCTCCAGGCTTTGGGTATGCTGGGCCGCCAGCCGGATGCCCGCGCCCTGCGGACCTCGGAACACCACCGGAACCTTGGCCTTGCCGCCCAGCATGTAGCGCGCCTTGGCGGCCTGGTTGACGATGGCGTCCATCATCAGGGTCACGAAGTCCCAAAGCTGGGCTTCGACGACGACGCGCTTGCCGCGCATCGCCGCGCCGACCGCGCAGGAGGCGATCGCCCCTTCGGAAATCGGCGTGTCGCGCACCCGATCCGGCCCGAACCGTTCGTAGAGACCGCGTGTGAGGCCGAAGATGCCGCCGATGCGGCCGATATCCTCGCCGATCAGGATGACGTTTTCGTCCCGCGCCATCTCCTGCGCGAAGGCCTCGGTGATGGCCTGGACATAGGTGATCTCGCGATCGTCCACCAACGGAGGGGCAGGCGAGGGTGCGCGCGGCGGTGTCACGAGCGAGAGGGCGGTCTCCATCTCCGGCTCGGTCTGGTCCTTCGCCCAGTCGATGGCCGCTTCGATTTCCGTCTCGGTTTCGAGGACCATGGCGTCATAATCGCGTTTGAGAAAACCGTCGCGGTCGGCCATCTCCGCTTCCAGGCGGATGATGGGGTCGGCCGACTTCCAGTTCTCCTCCTCCTCGCTGGTGCGGTAGGCGGGCAGGTTGGCGCGCATCGAATGGTCGTCCCAGCGGTAGGTCAGCGCCTCGATCAGGGTCGGGCCTTCGCCCGCCCGTGCGCGCAGGGCGGCGCGTTCCGTGGCGCCGCGGATCTGGGCCAGCTCGTTGCCATCGACCCGATCGTTGGGGATCCCATAGGCATCGCCCCGGGCCGCGATCGTGGTTCCGGCGGTCACCATCCCGGTCGGCGTCGACAGGCCGTAATGGTTGTTCTCGCAGAAGAAGATCAGCGGCAATCTCCAGATCGCCGCCAGGTTCATCGTCTCATGGAAGATCCCCTCATTAGCCGCTCCGTCGCCGAAAAAGGCGACGCCGATATGTCCCGACTGGTCCAGCTGCTCAGCCAGCGCCGCGCCGCAGCCAAGCCCCATACCAGCACCGATGATCCCGTTGGCGCCCAGGATGCCGCTGTCGAAATCCGCGATGTGCATCGACCCGCCAAGCCCGCCGCAATAGCCGCTGGCCTTGCCCATCAATTCGGCAAACATGCGGCGCGGGTCCGCACCCTTGGCCAGCGTGTGGCCATGGCCCCGATGGTGGGTCAGCAGGAAATCGCCTTCGTTGAGGACCGGGCACGCGCCCGCCGCGATCGCCTCCTGCCCGACGGAGGAATGGGCCGTGCCCTTGATCACGCCTTGCAGAAACAGCTCCTTCGCGCGGGTCTCGAAGCGGCGAATGCGCAGCATCAAGCGCAAGGCCTCGCGCCGGGCCTCCGGCCCCAGAAGGTTTGAGGCCGGGCGATGGTCCAGCGCGTCGAGGACGGAGACGTCAGCCATGGCGCGTTACCCGTAGACCAGTCCGGGTAGCCAGAGCGAAAGGTCCGGCCAGAGAATAACGATGATCAACGCCACGATCTGAAGGCCAATGAACGGCCATTGGGCGGCGAAGATGTCCTGCAGGGTCACGCCCTCGGGTGCTGCGCCTTTCAGGTAGAAACAGGCGGGCCCAAAGGGCGGCGTTAAGTAAGCAATCTGCATGGACAGGTTGAAGACGATGCCGAACCAGATCGGGTCGTAGCCAAGCGCGCTGAGCACCGGCAGAAAGATCGGCATGGTCAGGAACAGGATGCCGATCCAATCGATAAAGAAGCCCAGCAGGATGAAGACGCCGACCATGATCGCCAGGATCACGGCCGGATTGTCCGACGCACCCGATAGGACCTCGCCGGCAAACGCGATCCCACCCATCAGGTTGTAGACGCCGATCAGCGCGTTGGTGCCGAAGACGAGCCAGAAGACCATGCCGCAGGTCCGCAGCGCCTGGACCAGCACGTCGCACAGCAGCTGGAGCGTGAAGGCGCCGCGCACCCAGGTGGCCAAGCCGGCCCCGAAGGCACCGAGCGCGGCACTCTCCGTGATGGACGCGAAGCCGGCATAGATCGAGATCAGCACGGCACCCGCGACCGCCATCGGCAAGGCCACGCCCTTGAACAGGGCCAGCTTCTCGCCCAGCGGCATGGCCGCTTCTTCGGGGCCGAGGGCGGGCCCGAGCGACGGCTGTATCCGGCAGCGGATCAAGACGTAGGCAGTATAGAACCCGGCCAGCATCAGGCCCGGCACGAGCGTGGCGAGGAACAGGTGCGAGATCGAGACCTCGGCCGTCAGCCCATAGAAAATCAGGATGATCGAGGGCGGGATCATGGTGCCGAGCGACCCGCCGGCGGTGATGATCCCGATCGCCAGCTTGCGGTCGTAGCCGAGCTTCAGCATCTGCGGCAGCGCGATCAGGCCCAGCAGCACGATCTCGCCGCCGATGATGCCGGTCGTCGCGCCCAGGATGACGGCGACGAAGATCGTCACGACGCCGGTCCCGCCACTGAGGCGGCCCGTCCAGACATGGAAGGCGCGGTAGAGGTCCCGGGCGACGCCCGACTTCTCCATGAAGCTGGCCATGATGACGAACATCGGCACCGCGATCAGCGCGAAGCTGTCGAGAAAGTCCGCCGTCCGGCTGCCGACGATGAACAGCGCATTGAGGCCGAACTGCGAGACCGCGAGAACCACCGCGATGGCGCCAGAAACGAAGGCAAGCGGCACGCCGAGCATCAAAAGCCCGGCCATCGCAAAAACGATGAGAACGGTGATCGTGCCGATATCCACCGCGCATCAGTCCTTCCGCGGCAGGGCCCGGCGCAGCAGCACCAGCAGGAACAGGACGGCGCCGACGAACAGCAGGCCTTTGAGATAGGCCGGCAGCGGCGCGTTCAGCGTGCTGCCCGACCGTTCCGGGTTCCAAGCACCGTTCAGCGAGAACCGCCAGATCGCCCGTTCGGCCATCCGCCAGGAGGCATAGGCCAGACCCGACAGATAGACCGCGCCGGCGATCAGACTGAGCCAATGGGACAATCGCTCTAGGGCCGGGTGCTTCTCGACCAACACGGTGATCCGCATATGCGTGCCCTCGGCCATGCAATAGGCACCGCCGAAGACAAAGGCGAAAGAGGCGAGCGCGACCGAGGCCTCGTGCGCCCAAATGGTCGGCGCGTTGAAGCCGTAGCGGGCCACGACCTCGTAGACCATGAGCAAGACGATGGCGCCGAAGCACCAGGCCGCCGCCCGGCCCACGCCAAGCGCAATCGTGTCGAGGAACCGCACGGGTCTGGCCTTCTGCACCGTCGGGGCGGCGGGTCGGATGAGGGTTCGCCTGCCGCCCCGAACCCGCCGTCAGTTCAGGCCGAGCTGGTCCAGGAAGGCCAGATGGCTGTCCACGATCGCCTGGGCATTGTCGCTGCGGCCGCCCCAATCGGCCCAGACATCACGCGTGATGCCCCGGAAGGTCGCCGCCTCGTCCTCGCCGAACTCGATGAACGTGACGCCGAGCTCGTTCAGCGCCTGCTGTTCGGCCGCCGCGTCCTGCTCGGTCAACGTCTCGCGTAGTTGGACAGACATCGCATTGCAGGCGTCCTCGAAGGCGGCCTGCGCCTCCGGCGACAGGCTGTTCCACTTGTCGTTCGACACGCTCATCTCGGTCACGGCCATCGAATGGCGCGCGAGGATCGAGTAGTCCGCCTGGTTGTGCATGCCCAGGGCGACGTTCAGCGCCACGTTGGCAAGGTCCGTGGCGTCCAGAACGCCGGTCTCCATCGCCGTCACGCTCTCGCCGACACCCAGGGTGACGAGCGAGGCGCCAGCGCGGCTCAACAGATCCGAGGCCAGGCCGCCAGGCGCGCGCATGCGCAGCCCTTCGAAGTCCGAAACCGTCGTGATCGGCACGGTCGATGGGATCTGTTCCGGCGGCCAGTAGATCGGGCAGATGAAGTGCAGGTCGTACTGGTCATAGAGCGCGCGGGCGAGGTCCAGCCCGCCCCCTTCGGTAAACCAGCGATCGCGCGTCGCGCTGTCCGGATAGGCGGCCAGCGTATCGCCCAGCACGCCAAGCGCGGGGTCGGAGCCGGCGAAGTAAGACGGTGCTGTGTATTGCCCGTCCAGCAGGCCGTTCTGGATCGCCTCGATCGTCTCCGAAGCGCCGACCACCGCGCCGCCCGGAAGGACGGTGATCTCAACCTCCCCGTCGGTTGCCTCGGCCAGTACGGCGGCCATCTCTTCGAACGCGACGGTCGTGGCCGCCGTCGCGCCGAGGAAGGTCTGCATCCGGAATTCCTCGGCTGTCGCGGTGGTTGCGGCCAGGCAGAGCGTGGTGCCCAGCAGAACGGTTTTCAGTGTCATGGTGTCCTCCCTTGTTGTTCGGATGTGCCCGCGGTTCAGGCCGCGAGCCGGATTGTCGGCATGTTCAGGATTTGGCGCGTTTCGGCGACCGTTGCCGGTTCGCGGCCCAGTGCTCGGGCCTGGGCGACCACCTTGGCGATGACCTCGTCATTGCGCAGGTTCCGCCCGCCCTCGGTATAGGCGTAGTCGCCCAGCCCGATGGATATGTGGCCACCGCCCAGGATGATCTTTTCGGTGAGCTGGAACAGGTCACCCTTGTAGTTCACGGCCGTCCAAACCGTTTGGAAGTCTTTCGGCAGGAACGCGATATGGGCGTCGAGGCCGGCCTCGGAGCCCGGGTGGCCGGCGAAAATGATCTCGTCGGTCATGCAGAAGCAGACGTAGGCCGGCTCCGGCAGCACGCCCATCTTCAGGAACTGCTCGATCTGACGGGTGAAGCTGACGTTCCAGCTGACGAGATAGGGCGTCAGCCCGTAGTGACGGATACGCTCGGCGAAGTACATCAGCGTGCCGGTCGAGTTCTTGTAGATCAGCTCGGTCGTCTCGTAGCGGCCCTCGTCCGGGTCCCACCAGTCCACATTCACGCTGCCGCAATCCATCGGCGCGAAATCGGGCGCCGTATCGGCCGATTGCATCATCTGCTCGATGGCGGCAAAGCGGCCCTTGGCGTCGGCGTCGTTGGCGACGTAGCCCAGCGACGGATGGATCAGAATGTCGGACTGGGCGCGGATGCCGGCATTGGCCTCAAGGTAGAAGGCAGGGTCGTGGTCCGGCGCGCCGTCGGCCGTGCGGCCATGAAAATGCACGATCGCCGCGCCCGCGTCATAGCAGCCCTTGGCGTCGGCGATGATCTCCCGCGGCAGAAACGGCACGTGCGGGTTGCTCTTGCGCGTCGCCAGTTCGTTGACGCGCGCCTCGATGATGATCTTGTCCATCGAACGTCCCTCCCGTCCGATTGTTGTTTTTCCGAACGATGGCTGAACGCGCGGCAAAAATCTAGACCGAAGTTATATATCTGTTGCAGATTCTTGCCAGATGTATAACTTTAGAAATATGAGTGACGAACGATCGGGCCAGAATCCGGCCCTGGATGTGGCGAGTATTCTCGGCGAGTCGTTCGCCGGGCACACCATGCAGCGGGTGCGAACGCCGGATGGGCGCTACCGCTACAGCTATGTCAGTTCCGGCGTGAAGGACATGCTCGGGCTGGACCCGGAGGAGCTCGTCAGGCTGCCGTCCGTCGATCACGGCTGGGTCCACGACGACGACCGGCAGCGCTTCGTCGATGCCTTGGAACGATCGGCCGACAGTCTGGGCCCGCTCGACGAGGAGGTTCGTGTGCGTCGGCCGGACGGCAGCTATCGCTGGGTCCGCTCGCTTGGACGCCCAAGGCGGCTTGGGGACGGAACGATTGTCTGGGACGGCGTCGCGCTGGATGTGACCGAAAGGCGCGAGGCGCTGGAGGCCCTGGAAAGGGCGCTTTTGCACGTGCGCATGAAAGAGGCCTCCGACGGCAGCTTCAGCCACATCGCCGCGCGCGATGTCTCGAACCATTTCGCCGCTCTAAAGCAGGCCGTCGACCGCATGGCCGCCGATCCCGAAGTCCAAGGGACCCAGCCGGTCGAAACGGTTGTGCGCATGTTTGGGGAGTTTGAACGGACGCTCGCCGCGACCCAAAACCTGGTCGTGCAACAGACCGAGGCGAGCGTAAAGGACAGTCGCGCCGAGCGCTCCAGACTGACCAAGCGGCAGGGCGAGATCATGGACCTGGTCGCCGAAGGTTTGTCGAACCGGGACGTTGCGGTCCGGTTAGGTCTGTCGGAGGGCACCGTGAAACTTCACGTCTCCACCATTCTCAAACGGCTGGGCGCGGACAACAGAACAGAGGCCGCGCGGCTGTGGCATTCGGGATCGGCCCGATAGGCTTGCGCTTACGGCTCGGTGTCTTCAGCCTTCGAAGCGCCAGGCCAGGGTTTCGCCCGCGTGGAAGGGCACGACGTGTACGGTGTCATTGCCCATCAGGTCGGGCACATCCTGCGGCGTCCGGCGCAGCGTGACCGTCCCGGTATTCAGCGGCAGGCCGTAAAAGCGCGGGCCAAACTCCGACGCAAACGCCGCCAGCCGATCCAGCGCGCCTTCCTCGTCGAACGTCTGGGCGTAGCTTTCCAGCGCGGTCGGCGCACTGAATATGCCGGCGCAGCCGCAGGCGCTTTCCTTTTCGTGCCTCGGGTGGGGCGCGGAATCGGTTCCGAGGAAGAATTTGGGGTTGCCCGACGTCGCCGCCTTGCGCAGCGCGTCTTTGTGGCGGCGGCGCTTGGCGACCGGCAGGCAGAAGGCGTGCGGCCGGATCCCGCCCTCGAACAGGGCATTGCGGTCGATCCGCAGATGGTGCGCGGTGATTGTCGCCCCCAGGGTCGGGCCCGACGCCTCGACGAAGCGAACGGAGTCCTCTGTCGTGATGTGCTCCAGCACCACCTTCAGATCGGGGAACGCCGCCCGCACTGGGGTGAGCACCTTCTCAAGGAACACCGCCTCCCGGTCGAAGATGTCGATATCGGGCGCGGTGACCTCGCCATGGATCAGCAGCGGCATGCCGATGCTCTGCATGCGTTCCAGCACCGGCCAGATCTTGCGCACATCCGTGACGCCGGCCGCCGAGTTGGTCGTGGCGCCCGCCGGGTAGAGCTTGCACGCCGTGAAGACGCCGTCTTTGAAGCCGTTCGCGATTTCGTCGGCATCGATCTCATCGGTCAGATAGGCGGTCATCAAGGGCGTGAACCGGCGGCCTTCGGGCAGCGCGCTTAGAATGCGCGTGCGGTACGCCTCCGCCGCGGCAACCGTCGTAACCGGCGGAACCAGGTTGGGCATGACGATGGCGCGCGCGAACTGGCGGGCCGTATGGTCGGCAACGAAGGAAAGCATGTCCCCGTCGCGGAAATGGACGTGCCAGTCGTCCGGCTCACGCAGGACCAGAATGTCGTCGTCCTGGGACCGCTCCCCGCTCCCATTGTCCTGAAGGCTCACTTGCTTCCCCCGTCCAGCTGCGCCGCCGCGCATGGAGATACGGTGTCAGGCGCAGAACGGCAACGACCGATCCTTCAACACCGGGGTCCGTGCGTCACTATCACCGCATGCCGGTATCAGTAGCGGGCCATGTCCGGCTCCACATGGCGTGCCCATGCGTCGATGCCGCCGGCCAGGTTCAAGGCGTTGTCAAACCCGTTCTGGCGCAGAAACGCCGTTACCATGGCGCTGCGCACGCCATGATGGCAGACAATGATCAGCGGGGTCTCGCGGGGCAGCCCATCGAGCGCGTCCGGAACCCGCTGCATGGGGATCGTGATGCTGCCGTCGATGATGCATACGGCCAGCTCCTCCGGCTCGCGAATGTCCAGCACCGTATAGGCCGCGCCAGTGGCCCGCATCTCGGCAAGATGATGAACGCCGATATCCTGGTCCGCCCCGCTCATGTGCCGGCACCGGCTGTGGTCGAGGTCGCCGGCCTAAGCGTCGCTTGCGTCCACAAACACGCAGTCCGGTGGATCGGCCTCTCGCGGGCCGAGGCGTTCGTCATGCCGGAACAAGGTCGCGCAATAGGGGCAGAGGGCCGTGTCGTTCGTGCCCATGTCGATGTAAATGTGCGGATGGTCCTGGGGCGCGGAAGCACCGGCGCATTTGAACTCTCGAACCCCGATCCTGATCTCCGGAACACCCCAGTCGTTCTTGAATTTCGCATGTTTTTCATTCGCCATCGCGCCTCAGAAGCTCGTTCTCGATGATGCCGACCTCCGTAAACTGATGTTCCATTGAACGGTCCGTCAGCATGCCGCTGTCGATCAGCTTGCGAAGCTCGTGAAGCTTCGCCTGAAGTTCGGCCGTGGTGAATTTCGCCCAGGGATTCGCGTCTGCCGGCGACGGGCCTGTTGCCGGGCGCATGCGCGGCCGCTGCGTCATGCCCGCCGCACGTCGATGGCGTCAGGGATGTCGCCGCGCGGCATGGTCTCGATGCCGGCCGCCAGCATCGCGGGCGCCGCCGTTTCTGGCGCTCGCGACCCAGGTTGGGACCGTGAGCGGTGTCGACAAAGGCTCTGAGACATCATGCGGCAGTCCCCGCTTCAGGCAGGCCGTCCGCGCCCCAGAAGGCGACGGAAGCGGCAAACATCGCGGCGTGAGCGGCCGCCGCATCCGGGCCGGACGGCTCGCCGTCAAAGCGCCCGAGTTCCCTGGCCATGTCGAAAAAGCCGGGCGCCGGCAGTCCGCCGCGCGCGCGACTGATCACCAGCGCGGCGATGAAGGGGTGGCCGTTGGCGGCATCTTCCCGCATCAGCCCTTCCAGCGCTTGCGTGACCTGGTGAATCGTATGGGGCGGCTGAAGCGCCAGGGCCTCGGCCACCGCCCTGTACGTCACCGGCTCACCCCGCACCGCGATGCGTTGAAGGTGGGCCCGAAGGCGCCTCGGCAGCGGTTGCGGCGTCGGCATGGTGCTTTCGGCCAGGTCCGTCACGATGTGAGCTTTACGAGATCGAGCAGGCTGGGCGGCCCCTTCACCGGCTTGGCTTGGGGCGCTGGCAGCGGGTCCTCCGACAGGCTGCCGTCAGGGCCGATCACGACGCGCCAGACCCGCGCCCGGTAACGGAACGTGAGACGGGTCCGGCCGGCGTCTTCGTTTTCGCCGGTTTCCGCGACGCTCATGACCAGGCCCTTGGCCATGTTCTGCTTCAGCGCCTCGACGGTGAGGCCGAGCTTGGGCGCCAGCATCTCGGCGTCGACGGTAATCTCGCCGTCGTCGAAGCGGATCGGTGGCGGTGAAGACGGGGTCATCGCCAGGCCGCCCCACCGCGTGGCGGCGCGGTTTTGCCGGCATTGAAGTTGATGCAGAGCTGCACCAGCTCGTCGGCCGTGAGGACCTCGTTCACGAAGCCGCATTCGTACCTGTTCGCACCCTCTTCGCAGCAGTCGTCGCCTTGGAAATGCGTGCAGGTCTCGCAGGTGCCGAACAGCGGTTTGCCCGCCTGCAGGGCAACGCTGCCAAGCAAGCGCTGAAGCGCGACGGAGAACCTGCCGCGGACGCCAGGAGGCAAAGCGTCCGCGGCCCGGACCAGGGCTTCGACGGGGTCATCGGTCAGAACGGCCCTGGCTTTCCCCGTAAGGTCCAGCCTCACGCTTCGGCCATCGGTCTCAGATCGGGTCTGTTTCAGATAGCCGTCCGCGACCAAGCCCTTGATGGTTTGAGAGGCGGTGCCCCGCGTTGTGCCGTGAAACGCGGCAAACGCGGACGGTGTGCGCGAAAAGCGATTGGCCCGCGCGAAGTATCTCAGCCCGGCCCATTGGACCGGCGTCAGGCCGCCCACGGACCCGTCGCCCGACGCGATCCGCCCGAGATGAAGAATCAACTCGGCGATAACACGGCTGTCCATGTCGCCCTCCTTGTCCACGGGGTCGCTGGCGTGACCGGCGAGTGACGATCGCATAACGGCTAGATAATAGCGATTTCAAACTATATTGACAACCAGATGATTTCGATTCCATACTAAATAATCTGGTTTCAAAACTATCTGACCGCGCGGTGGCCGGGGTGCAGGAAGATGCAGATCAACAGCCGGCGCATCATCGGACTTCGCCGATCGCCCCCTGAACGCGGTCTCCCTGGCAGGCGGCATTCAAGCGCTCTCGATCAAGACGGCAGCCAACAGCCATCAGGCCCAAGGTCGCCGCCCTGCGGCCATGGCCCTGTCCGATTGACCGCGAGACTACGAAGCCGTTCCCGGCGTACCGCTGGGCCGCCGACGATGGACAGACCCCTTGCTTGGAGACCTGTGAGATCGATCCGGATACCGGCGGTCCGATGGTTCCGGGCGCGCCCGGTCCGCAACGCGTGCCGCACGACCATCGATCCAACGACGCACGCATCCAGGATTGCAGTCTTTGATTCAGAGCCAGCATTTCATCCGGTTCCGAACGCTCATGCCCGGACTTCTGGTCAGCGCCACCGTGGCGATCGCGGCGACGTTTTTGTCGGACCATTACGGTGCGCCGGTGATGCTGTTCGCGCTGCTGCTCGGGATGGCTTTCAGTTTCCTGGCCGACGAACCGCAATGCCGTGCGGGTATCAGCTTCACGTCCAGCACCGTGCTACGGCTTGGCGTCGCACTTTTGGGTGCCAGGATCACGGCCGACGATGTGTTGACACTCGGCTACGGCCCGCTGCTGCTCACCGTTTGCGGGGTCCTGCTGACCATTGCCTTCGGCGTGGTTCTGGCCCGCTGCATGGGGCTGACGCGGGACTTCGGGATATTGACCGGCGCGGCCGTCGGCATCTGCGGCGCATCGGCCGCGCTGGCCGTTGCTTCGGTTCTGCCGCGTCACAAGAACGGCTTGCAGGAACGCGATACGATTTTTGCCGTGCTTGGCGTGACCGCGCTCAGCACGGTGGCGATGATCGTCTATCCGATCATCGCGGTGTCGCTGGGTTTCGACGACCCAAAGGCCGGGATGTTTCTTGGGGCGACGATCCACGACGTGGCCCAGGTGGTCGGCGCCGGCTATACGATTTCGGAAACGGCGGGCGAGGCCGCCACGATCACGAAGCTGCTGCGCGTCGCGCTTCTCGTCCCGGTCGTTATCGCCATAACCTTGCTGCTGCCGCGCGGGCGCGAAACGGGACATGGCAAGCGGCCGCCCGTTCCGCTGTTCCTGCTCGCCTTCGTTCTGCTTGTCGTCTTGAACAGCCTGGGCCTGGTGCCGGAGCCGCTGCGTGCCGGCATGGAAACGGCGTCTCGCTGGGCGCTGGTGGCGGCGATCGCGGCCCTCGGCATCAAGACCGCGCTCAAGGACCTCGCCGCGGTCGGACCCAAGGCCCTCGTGCTTTTGGTCGCCGAGACGTTCTGGATCGCGGCCGTGGCCCTGTCGATCCTGCTGCTGATCGCCTGACATGAACCTCGAAAGGACACCGTGCCGATGAAGAACCCGATGACCTCGCAGCGCATTCGCCGGGATGCGCGTGGTGCGCAACCGGCGGGCCGTGGATGACCTTCGTCGTCACGGAGGCCTGCATCAAGTGCAAGTACATGGACTGTGTCGAGGTCTGCCCCGTCGATTGCTTCTACGAAGGCGAGAACATGCTCGTCATCCATCCGGACGAGTGCATCGACTGCAGCGTATGTGAGCCGGAATGCCCGGCGGAAGCCATCTTGCCGGATACGGATCAAGGCGCCGACGCATGGCTCCAACTCAATCGCGACTATGCCGACAAGTGGCCGAACATCACGCGGAAGGGCACGTCTCCGCCGGACGCGGAGCAGTATGACGGCGTGCCGAACAAGTTCGAGGACTATTTCAGCCCCAAGCCGGGATGACCGTTCCAGCCGCAGGAGAGATCAGGCGGATGTGATCAGCTCAGCAATCTTGCATACCCCAACGTGTATTGCGGATAACCCGCTTCGATCGTGAAGCCGAGATCGACCCGCGGCCCCAACAAGGTGATCAGAGACATGGTCGTCAGGGTGAAGGACGGCATGTCCTGGAGAATCTGAAGCTCGGCCTGGCGTACCATCTCGTTGCGCCGCGCCAGGTCCGGCTCGACGGCGATTTCGGCCAGTCGCGCGTCGATACCCGGCATGGCTTCGCCGTAATGGCTATGGTTGACGCCGCCGCTGCTGTCTTCCCAGCTGATCTCGCCCGATGAAAACTGCTCGAACAGGATCTGGGTGTTCACCGGTGGATAGGTCTTGGAGAACGGCATCAGCATGCCGCGATCGGCCCGGCGCTCGTTATGAAACGCCGTGTGGTCGATGATGTCCAAATTCATCTCGATATTGGCCTGGCGCAGCATCTCCTGGATCAGCAGCATGATCGACTGATAGTCCTCGCGCTGGCTGACGAAGGCGTCGAACCGCAGCCCGTCGGGATAGCCGGCCTCGGCCAACAAGGTGCGAGAGCGTTCCAGATCGACGTTGTACTGCAGCTCTTCCGACAAGTCCTGCTGTTGGATCGAGCCATCGAACTGGGTCGGGTTGATGCCCCAGACATTCGTGCACATGGGCCCGAACGCGTCGATGAAGACGTTGCGGTCGATGGCGTAGCGGATCGCCTTGCGCACCAGGACATTGTCGAACGGCGGCCGGGTCATGTTGAAGGCCAGCGTCACCAGGCTGCCGGGCGCAGTGGCGTTGATCGTCGCGTCGGGCGCCTGGGCCTGCATCTGCTGGACCCAGCCGGGCTGGCGGGCGCCGTCGATCATGTCCAGGTCGCCATTGACGAAGGCAAGGGTGCGCGCCGCCGTGTCGGGCATGTAGCGGTTCTCGATGCCGTCGATCGCCGGCCGGCCGTCGAAGTAGTCGTCGTTGGCCGACAGGATCACGCCGCGGTCCGTATCGATGCCCTCGAACTTGAACGGCCCGCTGCCGACCGGGTTCATGGCGATGCCCTCGTCGCCGAGGTCTTCCACCGCGGCCCGGGACATGATGTACATCGGCGAGATCAAGGCGATGGCGTGGAAGGTCGGGTCGGGGCTGGTGAGGGTGAACTGAACCTGATGCGTGTCCGTGGCCCGCACCTCCGCCATGTTGCGCAAGGCCACGGAATAGCGTGACGCCGGGTCGGCCATGCGCTGGTAGGAAAAGACCACGTCATCGGCCGTCACCTCGCCATAACCGCGATGCCAAGGCACGCCTTGCCGCAGGTTCAGCGTCCAGACAAGACTGTCGTCCGACAGATCCCACGACTCCGCAAGCTCGCCGCGCAACGACGGCAAGTTGATGTCAAACGTGCCCAGCGGCGGGTCGACCAGGCAGTTGTGCACCTGGCGATTGGTCCACGCGTCGGCGCCCTGGCGCATGTAATGCGGATCAAGCGTGCGGACGCTGTTGGCCGACCAGGCGCAATGCAGAATGTTGTCGCTTTGGGCGCGGCTGGGTCGACTGCCCCCCGCGCCGGCGAGGGTGGCAGCGGCCGCGGCGGTCAGGCCGAGCTTGAGCGTATCGCGCCGTCCAATGTCTTGACCTGCCGTCGAACCGGTCTTGCGCGTCATGGTGTCCTCCCCGTTCGGCTTTGTGTTTCAACGCCTTGCAGCGGCGATCGATGCCTCAATCAAAATGTCCTAAGCAAACGTTTGTTCTAAGAAGTCTAGGCAGATCGGTCCGGATACGCAACGAAAAAGGACAAACGTTTGCTGTGTCGGGCTCCAACAGCGCCTGGCGGCTGGCGGTGCTGTTACGAAGTCAGTCGGGGTGCCTGGACGGTACCGGCCCGGTCGACTGGCGTTCCACCAGGCCGAGCGGCGGCAGCCTCTGGGGCAGATTGGCGGGTTGTCCGCCGATCTTGCGCAGCAGCTGTTCGACCGCGATCCGGCCGAGATCGGCGATCGGAAACCGGATCGAGGTCAGCGAGGGTCTGGCGATCTCGGCCAGCGTGCCGTCATGCATGACGATGAGCGACAGATCCTTCGGCACCGACAGGCCGGCATCGACGAGCGCGGCATTAACCCCCAAGGCGATCGGGATCGTGGCCGCGATGATCGCGCTGGCACCCCGCTCGCTTGCCAAAAAAACCGCCATCGCATCCGCGGCCTCGCGATAGCCGTGCGGCGACCCGACCACGAAGGCGTCCTGGGGCCTCAGCCCCGCGCGTTCGGTCGCCGCCAGGAAACCCTCTCGCCGACGCTCGGCGTTGAAGCGGCCAAGCGGACCCGGAAACAGCGCAATTCGCCTGTGTCCCAGCCCAACCAAGTGATCGGTCGCCAGATGGGTCGCGGCGCGGTTGTCGAAGGCCACCGCATCGGCCGCGCCAGCCGTTTCGTTGATCAATATGTAGGGGCACCCCAGGCTTTGCAGGGGGCCCAGCTCGCCCTCCATGATCACCCGCGCGGCGATGATCATGCCGTCGACCTGGCTGTAGCTGGCCAGATCCTGCAGCGTGTGCACGGGCTTATGGCCCTCGTCGACATGATAGATGATGACCGATTGGCCAAGCGGTCGCGCGACATCCTCGACCGCCGCGATCAGCTGCTGGTTCATCGGGTGGTCGAGATAGGGAACCACGATGCCGATCGAGTTGGACCGTGCCGTTTTCAAGGTGCGCGCCAGCAGGTTGGGCCGGTAGCCCAGACTGTCGGCCGCGTCGCGGATGCGTGCGCTGGTCTCCGCAGAGGTGGCGGCATCCTTCGTCTGACGCAGAACGCGCGAGACGGTGGACACGTCGACACCCGCCGCAAGCGCCACGTCTCTCAGGGTCGGTCGCGCTGACGGCATCAGGTCTCCTCGCCACTCTTCGGGCGCCGGGCCCCTCGGTCCACAAGCCGGGAGACTCGGCGTCGACGATTGTACGCGGATGCTAGCGCTGATCAAACCTTAGAACAAACGTTTGTGTCAGCCGACCCTGTTGTATATAGAGGGCTTGGAACAAATCGGGATAAGGCGGCCGGGCGACCCAGGCCGATCGGGAGAGGGCAGAGGTTTGGCGATTGAAAGCATTGAGTGCTTCCAGGTGAACTGGCCGGCGCAGCCCGGGTCGACACCGGTCAGCGCTTGGGTTCGCGTGATCGACAGTTCCGGTGCCGCCGGCCTGGGGGAGGCGTCGCCGATGTTCGACGGGCGCTGTGCGCTGGGTATTGTGGAAGACCATCTCCAACCCATGCTGTTGGGTGCCGATCCCGTCGAGACCGGGTTGATCCAGGAACGCCTGTTTCATGCCGCGATCAAGTTGGGGCCAGACGGCGCGCTGGCCGCCGCTTTGGCTGCCCTGGACATTGCCCTGTGGGATCTCAAGGGCCATCTCCTGGGGCTGCCGATCCACAAGCTGCTGGGCGGGGCCTGGCGGCGCACGATCCCGTTCTATTCGTCGGTCGGCCACACGGCCAATCTGTCCACGGACGAAACGATGGCTCGGGTCCGCGAACGGCTTGATCGAGACGGAAGCCGGATGGTCAAGCTGCGGATCAGCGGCGACCGTACGGCGCGCGACGCCCATATCGAGGCCGATATCGCCAAGGCGACGGCGTTGCGGGAACTGGTTGGCCCCTCGATCAAACTCGCCTTCGACGGCAACAACGGTTATTCGCTGGGCGGTGCGGTACGCGTCGGCCGGGCGTTGGAGGCCTTGGACTATTGCTGGTTCGAAGAACCGGTGCAGCACTATCACGAGGCCATGACCGGCGAGGTTGCGCGGCGCCTGGACATACCGGTCGCGGCCGGGGAGCAGACCTATACCCTGGCGGGCTTCGCGCGCCTGATCGACGCCGGCGTGCGCATTCTGCAGCCGGACATCATCAAGATGGGGGGCTTCACGGGGCTGCAGCAGGTGTTGGCCCTGGCCCATGCCCATGGCGTGGATGTCGCCCAACACCAGACACAGCCGGCGATTGGCCAGACCGCCTGTTTGCATGTCGCGGCGGCACAATTGCATGGCTGGGCACCGGTTGAACTGAACGATGCCTCGGGCCTGCAGGCGCGGGTGTTCTCGAAGATCCCGTTGCCGGAAGACGGCGTGTACGAACTCGACGATACACCCGGGTTGGGGCTCGTTTTGAACGAAGCGGCGTTGGCGCCGCTGAAGCTTCCGGCCTCGGCGCACGCCGCGTGACCGTGCCCCCGGTGCTGATCTGTCGCGTGCCAACGATCCTGCCGGATCGCCACCAAGGTGCGCGCCGGCGATGATCCGGCTGCTGGTCAACCGGCTGTTCGACACGTTGGTGACCGCCCTGCTGGTCCTGACGCTGGTTTTTGTCGCGCTGCGCATCCTGCCCGGCGATCCGGCGGTCGCGGCGCTCGGCGACACCGCCGGTACCGCCCAGATCGAGGCCTTGCGCGAGCAGCTGGGGCTGAACCGGTCCCTCGCGGCACAGTACTTTTATTTTCTGTGGGACATGCTGCGCCTCGATTTCGGCCGATCGATGCTGAACGGCGCTTCGATCTCCGGGATATTGCTGTCGAACCTGCCCTACACGCTGCAATTGGCGGCCGGCGCCATTCTGGTCGGCATGCTGATCGGCGTGCCGGCGGGCATTCTGTCCGCCATCAACAAGGGGCGGGGCCTGGACTACGGCGCACGGGTATTCGCCCTGATCGGCCTGTGCATTCCGGACTTCTACCTGGGTGCCTTGATGCTGATTGCCTTCGCCCTGACCCTTGATTGGTTTCCGATCATGGGCGGCGGCAGCGGCCTTTGGGGCAGCTTGTACCATGTTGCCCTGCCCGCCCTGACGCTGGGGCTGGTGATGGCGGCCTTTACCAGCCGCCTGACCCGATCCGCCTTGCTGGAGGTACTGGGCCGCGACTATGTGCGGACCGCGCGCGCCAAGGGCGTCTCGGAACGCTGGGTCGTCGGCAAGCACGCGTTGCGCAACGCCATGATCCCGGTCGTCACCGGTTTCGGCATCTATATCCTGACCATGTTGTCCGGCTCGATTTCCATTGAGCTGATCTTTTCCCGGCCGGGTATCGGCTCGGTGCTGATCAACGGCATCAATGCCCGCGACTATGCCGTGGTACAGGCGGGGCTGGTGATGTTCTCCATGTTCGTGGTCCTGGTCAATTTCGGTGTCGACATTGTCTATGCCCTGATCGACCCCAGGGTTCGGGTTGCCGCGAGATGAGCGCGACGACGCAGCCGGATGCAGGCCTGCAGCCGATCGCGGCCGAACCCCTGGTCGGCTGGCGCGGGTTCTTGCGGTCGCTGTTCTCCTCGCGGGTGACGATCTTCGGGCTGGCGCTGATCCTGGTCTTTGCCGGCGTTGCCGTTCTGGCCCCCATCCTGGCGCCCTATAATCCGGTCGAGCAAAGCATCATCCTGATGAACCGGCCGCCGTCGGCGGAGCATCTGTTGGGAACGGACGGCTTTGGACGGGACATCTTGTCCCGCATCATTTGGGGCACGCGACCGTCCCTGGCCCTGGCCCTTCTGGCGCCCATGATCGCCCTGATCCTGGGCACGGCGATCGGCACGATGGCCGGTTTCTTCGGCGGCCGGATCGACCGGCTTGTCGGGCGCCTGACGGACACGTTGATGGCCTTTCCGTCGCTGTTGCTGGGCATCCTCGTCTCGGCCGCCCTCGGCCCGGGCTTCTTCAACGTCGTCGCCGCGGTTGCCTTCGCCTTCCTGCCGCGCTTCATTCGCGTGGCCAGGGCGTCGACCATGGCGGTTCGCCAGGAACCCTATATCGAGGCGGCGTTCGCGGTCGGTCAGCCGCGCTGGCGCATCATCTTCCGCCATGTCGTTCCCAACATTTCCGGTCCGATCGTGGTCGTCGCCACGCTTTGGATCGCCACGGCGATCCGCATCGAGGCGACGCTCAGCTTTCTCGGGCTGGGGGTTCAGGCGCCGGACCCGAGCTGGGGCAACATCATCCGCGACGGGCTGGGCAACTTGCTGGGTTCACCCTGGCCGGTCATCTTCGCCGGCGCCGCCATCACATTGTGTGTCTTGGCTTTCAACCTCGTCGGTGACGCCTTGCGCGACGCGCTGGACCCGGAGCATCGGGACTGATGGCGGGCGGCGCCGAACCCTTGTTGACGGTCAGCGACTTGGTGACCGAGTTCCCTGCCCGCCACGGCACGGTGCGGGCGGTCGACGGCGTCTCGTTCGATCTGAGGCGGGGCGAATGTCTTGGCATTGTCGGCGAATCCGGCTCCGGCAAAAGCGTCACGGCCCTGTCGATCATGGGGTTGCTGCAAAAGGGCAATGGGCGGGTCTCGGGCGGCCAGATCCGGTTCAACGGTGCCGATCTGCTGTCATTGTCCAGCCGCGATCGCCAGCAGTTGCGCGGTGCCGATCTGGCGATGATTTTTCAAGAGCCGATGACGTCCTTGAACCCCGTCTTCACGGTCGGGCAGCAAATCGCCGAGGCGGTGCGCATCCACAAACGGCTCGGCCGAACCGTGGCCCGGCGGCGCGCGGTGGAGATGCTCGACCTTGTCGGCATCCCCGACCCGCACCGACGGGTCGACAGCTATCCCCATCAGCTGTCCGGCGGGATGCGCCAACGGGTCATGATCGCCATGGCGCTGTCGTGCGATCCCAAGCTGCTGATCGCGGACGAGCCGACAACGGCGCTGGACGTCACCATTCAGGCGCAGATCCTGGAACTGCTGCGCGATATCCGCAAACGGCTCGGCACCGCGATCATCATGATCACCCACGATCTGGGCGTGATCGCGGAGCTGGCCGACCGGGTGATCGTCATGTATGCCAGCCGGATCGTCGAAACGGGGTCGGTGCGCGCGCTGTTCAAGAACCCGCAACATCCCTACACCCAAGGCCTGCTGCGCTCAATGCCGCGCCTGGACGAGGACCGTGACCGGCTTGACCAGATCGAGGGCTCGGTACCGAACCCGACGGCATGGCCCGGCGGCTGCCGCTTTCATCCGCGCTGCGGGTTTTCCCGCGATATCTGCAGCAATGCGGAGCCGCCGACCGTCCGGTTGGCCGAAGGGCGCCAGTCCGCGTGCTGGCGCCATGTGGACTATGATCCCGGCCAAGCCAGACCGAACCTCGCGGAGGTGCGGGCATGACCGACGCGGGACCCCTTCTCGTGGCAGAGGACTTGCGCAAGCACTTTCCGGCCAAGACGGGGGCCCTGTTCGCCGGTCATGACACTGTCCGGGCCGTCGACGGCGTCTCGTTCACCATCGAACGCGGCCGGACGCTGGCCCTGGTCGGTGAATCCGGTTGCGGCAAGTCGACGGTGTCGCGCCTGGTTCTGCGCCTGATCGAACCGACCGACGGCCGCGTCATGTTCGACGGCCGCGACCTGACCAAGCTCTCCGCGGAGGCGTTGCGCAAGGCGCGGCAGGATTTTCAGATGGTGTTCCAGGACCCGTACGCCTCGCTCAGCCCGCGAGAGCGCGTGTCGGACATCATCGCGGAACCGCTGCGGGTCCACAACGCCGTCGACGGCCGGCGTGCCCAGCGCGACCGCGTCGTTGAACTGCTGGAGAGGGTCGGGCTGAGCGCCTGGCACGGCGACCGGTTTCCGCACCAGTTTTCAGGCGGCCAGCGCCAGCGCATCGGCATTGCCCGCGCGATCGCCCTGAACCCGAAGCTGGTGGTGGCCGACGAGCCGGTGTCGGCGCTGGACGTCTCGGTGCAAAGTCAGGTGATCAATCTGTTGTCCGACCTGCAGGTGGAATACGGCATCGCCTACCTGTTCGTCGCGCACGACCTAGCGGTTGTGAAGCACATTGCCGACACGGTCGCCGTTATGTATCTAGGCCGCATTGTCGAAATCGCCGAAAAGCGCGCCTTGTTCGCCCGTCCGCACCACCCTTACACCCAAGCGCTGCTGTCGGCCGTGCCGAATCCGGACCCCGATGCCAGGCGGTCGCAGATCGTGCTGGCCGGCGACGTGCCCAGCCCGACCCGAGTCCCGTCCGGCTGTCGTTTCCACACCCGCTGCCCCATCGCGCAAGAGATCTGCCGGCGGGTCGATCCAGCCCCACAGACAGTGGCGGACGATCATGCGGTCGCCTGCCATTTCGCCAAGCCCCATCCGATCCCGGCGGATCGCGCTGCCGGCGCAGACCGAGCGTGATGCGAGGGGCTGACATCGTTGCGCGGGTCTTGGCCGACGCGGGGCCGGACACGCTGTTTGCCATGTCGGGCAATCAGTTGATGCCGCTGTTCGATGCGTTCGTCGATACCGACCCACGGCTGGTCCATGTTCGCCACGAGGCCGCGGCGGTCCACATGGCGGATGCCTTCGCGCGGATGACCGGCGGGCCCGGTGTTGCCCTCGTGCCGGCAGGGCCCGGTTTCGCCAACGCGCTGTCCGCGCTCTATACGGCACGCCAGTCCGACAGCGCGCTGCTGCTGATCAGCGCCCTTGCCCCGCTGGCGCAATCGGGCAAGGGCGCCTTTCAGGAGATGCGGCAGGCGGAGATCGCCGAACCTTTCACGAAATGGTCGGCCACCGTCGGCAGCGCCGACGACCTCGCGGTCATGACGCAACGGGGCCTGGCCGTAGCGTGCGAAGGCCGTCCCGGGCCGGTCCATCTGGCGATCCCATCAGATGTATTGGCGGCCGCGGCGCCCGGCGCCGGGATCGGCGATGCCGCGCCGTCTGAGGCCCCCCCTGAGGCGGCGGACATGGCGTCCCTGGCCGACGCATTGCGCCCGGCGTCCAGGCCTCTGATATTGGCCGGCCCGGTCTTTGGTCAGCCGGGCGGCGGTTTCGACATTGCCGCTGCGGAAGGAATGCTGGGGGTCCCCATCATTCTCATGGAAAGCCCGCGAGGGCTGGCCGATCCATCGGCCGGCGCCGTGTCGGTCCTGGTGTCGGAGGCCGATCTGATCGTGCTGGCGGGCAAGCGGGCCGATTATGGGATCGGCTTTGGTGGCCCCTTCGCGCCAACCGCCGGTTTCGTCGTGATCGACGGTGATCACGCCATGCTGCAACTCGCCGAGACCAATCTGGGCGCGCGGCTGCAGATGGCGTTGGCGTGCGAGCCCAGGACGGTCCTGCATGCCCTCATGACCCGCTTTGACCGCCCGATCGAAGTGGGGGATTGGACGCATCGGGTCCGGGAGGCGGCCGCTTATCGGCCGGCCGCCTGGCGCGATGCCGGCGACGGGGAGGCGGGTGTGCATCCGGCGCGGATCGGTTACGCGATCCAGCCATTCCTCGACCGACACCCCGACGCGGTCGTGGTTTGTGACGGCGGCGAGTTCGGTCAATGGGTGCAGGCCTGCCTGACGCCGCGGCGGCGGATCATCAACGGCCCCGCCGGCGCCATCGGCGGTGGTCTGCCGTTCGCGATCGGGGCCAAACTGGCCGATCCCGAGGCACCCGTTATCGCCTTCATGGGCGATGGCACGGCCGGTTTTCACTTGGCGGAGTTTGAAACGGCGGCGCGGTGCGGGACGCCGTTCGTGGCCGTGATCGGCAACGATGCGCGATGGAACGCCGAACATCAGATCCAGCTGCGCGACTATGGCGCCGACCGTCTGCTGGGCTGTGCCCTCACGCCCGCCCGCTACGACGAGGCGGCGCGCGCTCTTGGCTGCCACGGCGAACATGTGGAACGTGCGTCGCAGCTTGACCCCGCGCTGAGACGATCACTGGCGTCCGGACGGCCGGCGTGTATCAACGTGAAGCTGCAAGGCTGCGCGGCGCCCGTCCTTCAGCGCCCAGGCGTCTGACCGGACTGACCATCCCTCTGGCCGGCGCGGGTCGGACATGCTAGCGCAGGGGCGGCCGGCGATTTGCGCCGGCTGATCAGTTGAACCACGCGCGGGGGGCGCAGGGGTGATCGACTTTGCACCGACGGACGAACAGCGGCAGATCCTGGACAGCGTGGACCGGTTCGCCGCGCGCCATCTGCCGCCGGACGAGCAGCAGCGGCGCGACGCGGCGCACGATCCGCCCTATCACCTGCTGCCGGTGATGGCCGAGATGGGTCTGCTGGCCCTGCCGTTTCCCGCGCGCTATGGCGGCCTGGATGGCGACTGGCGGACCGTCGCCCTGGTGCAGGAACGGCTGGGGTATCGCGCTTGGATGGCCGGGTCGCTGATGAACCGGGCGCTGGGCTTCGGTGGCATGTCGCTGATGACCTACGGCACCGAACAGCAGCGCGAAAGGCTGATCCCCGAGATCATTGCCGGACGCGCGCTGTTTGCCTTGGCGCTGACCGAACCCGAGGCCGGCTCGGATGCCGCCGCGATTGCGACGCGCGCCGAACGTACGGCAACCGGCTGGCGGCTGACCGGCCGCAAGACCTGGTGTTCGGACGCCGACCGGGCCGACTTCCTGGTGATCGTCGCCCGCAGCATGCCGGGATCGGAACGGCGCGAGGGGTTGTCGATGTTCCTGGTGCCGCGCGACACGGCCGGGCTGCACATGACCGAGCTGCCCAAGGTGGGCAACAATTGTCTACCCAGCTTCGATATCGGGCTGGACGGGGTCGAGATCGGCGCCGAGGCGTTGATGGGCGAGGAGGGCGCGGGCTTTCGCCATCTGGGCCAGACGCTGCGCTACTCCCGCTCCGGCCTGTCGGCCGCGGCGGTTGGGGCGGCGCAGCGCGCCGTCGACCTGGCGCTGGCCTTTGCCCAGGAACGCGAGCAGTTCGGCCGGCCGATCGGCCGGTTTCAGGTGATCGGCCACCGGCTGGCCGACATGCAGATGCGGGTCGACCAGGCCAGGATGAGCCATCTCCATCTCGCCTGGCTGATCGCCACCGATCGCGATGCTGGCCGCCACGCCGCCCAGGCCAAGGTGATTGCGACCGAATGCCTGCAATTCGTCACTGACCATGGCATGCAGATCCTCGCCAGCGCCGGCTACGCGGCGGAAAGCGAGATGCAGCGCCTTTGGCGCGACGCGAGGCTCTACAGCTTCGGCGAGGGCTCCAACGAGATTCAGCGCACGTTGATCGCGCGCGCCATGGGGCTCTAGCCCCTATATCTCATCCGTTCGTGACCGTGAGGACCAAGCCATGAGCCATCCAGACCTGCCGGCCGAGATCGTCGAGGCCGCCGCCGCGCGGCGCGGCCGGCCCCACGTCTATGACCGCATTGAACCCGAACGCTGCGCGCTGGTAGTGATCGACATGCAGCGCGCGTTCGTGGAGCAGGGCGCCCCGTCGGAGGTGCCGATGGCACGGGAGATCGTGCCCGCGATCAACAGACTGGCGGCGGCGCTGCGCCGGGCCGGCGGCCAGGTCGTCTGGGTTCAGGCCACGTTCGACGAGGCCGGCTGGCCGGCCTTTTTCGACCATCTGGTGACGCCGGACCATGGGCGCCGTATCCTGGCCGCGCTGCAGCAGGGCGCGCCGCTGCACGGGCTGTGGCCGGACCTGGCCGTGGAGGCGGCGGACTGGGTGGTGCCGAAATTCCGCCTCAGCGCCTTTCTGCCCGGCGCCTCGACCCTGCCCGTGCGCCTGCGGGCGGCCGGCATCGACACGGTGCTGATCACCGGCTGCATGACCAATGTCTGCTGCGACAGTTCCGCGCGCGATGCGGTGATGACGGACTTCAAGACCGTGATGGTGGCCGACGCCAATGCCGCGCGCACGGACGCGGCGCATCTGGCGGCCTTGACCACCTTCCTGCAAGCCTTCGGCGATGTGCGCGCCAGCGACGATCTGATCGCCCATTTTGCCGATCAGGCCGAAACGGCATCCGTGGCCTGATCAGGCGGCCAGCCGCACCGACAAGACGTAGCTGCGCCCCGCGCCGCGAACCGTGTTCAGCGCCCGGTCCAGGGCGCCGTCGAGGTCGGCCGCATCGGTGACCGTGGAGCCGTCCAGGCCGCAGGCGTGGGCGACGGCGGCATAGTCGGGGCTGGGTTCCAGGCTGGTCAGCGGCATGCGGTTGGCGCGCGCGGCGAAGCCGTCGGGATAGAGCGATCGGGTCGCCCGGTCGACCGCGCCCCATCGCGCATTGTCGAAGATGACGATCAGGATGCCCAGGCCCTCGGCCGCCGCGATCTGGTGGCAGGCCAGCGGGTTGGCGAACAGATAGCTGCCGTCGCCCAGGCAGGCGATGACCTCCCGCTCCGGCCGGGCGAGCTTGGCGCCGAGCGCCGCCGGCAACCCCCAGCCCAGCCCGCCGGCGGGCGACGAGCCCAGGAAGCCGGCACCCTCCGTCAAGGTCATGACGGACCGGACCAGCGGATATTCGTTGACCAGCAAGGCGTCGGGCGCCCGGACCCTGTCGATCGCGGCGCTGACCGTTGCGGCGGTCAGGCGCGACGGGTCGGCATCGGCAGCATCGCGCGCCCGCGTACGGATCTGCTCGGCATCCGCAATCGCCGCGTGGCGGCGCGCGGGGGCATCGGCGACCGCCTCGTGCAGCGCGTCGATCACCAGCCCGGCGCTGCCCGCCAAGGTTACGTCTGACGGGAAGCCGCGGATCGGATAGTGCCGTTGCAGCGGGTCCTCGCCGGCTTGGATCACCACCTGGCCCGGCGCGCGTGGGTTCAGCTTCGGAATCCAGGGCACGTCGCAGTCGATCACCAGCACGCAGTCGGCCTCTGCCAGCCACGGACCGACCTCGAAGCCGCCATGCAGCGGGTGATCGCCGGCGAGGTTCAGATGGCGTGGCCGGTATTCCACGACCGGTGCGCGCAGCCGCTCCGCCAGGCGCGCCAGCCGGTGCGGGACCGACGGGTCGATGCCGGCGCGGGCGGTGACGATCAGCGGCCGGGCCGCCTGATCCAGCAGCCTGGTTGCCCGGTCGATCGCGGCCGGATCGGCGCCGATCGTGCCTGCCGGTTCCAGCAAGGGCTGGTCGGCGAAGGTTGGCGTGGCCGGTGCGTCGGCCAGCACCTCGCGCGGCAGGGTCAGATAGACTGGGCCGCGCGGCGCGGACTGGGCGATGGCAAGCGCCCGGTCGGTCGCGATCTCTAGCTGCGCCGGGGCGCGCAACTCGTAGTCCCAGCGCACGGTTTCGCGGACCATCGAGGCCTGGTCGAACATCTCCTGCGCCCAATGGATGTTCAGGGACCGGGCGCCGCTGGGGCCGTCCTCATGCACCGGGGTCCGTCCGGCGCACATCAGCAGCGGGATGCCGTCCCGTTCGGCGTTGATCAAACCGCCCAGCGCGTTGGCGGTGCCGACCGTGACATGCACCATCACCGCCTGGGGCCGCCCGGTGACGGCGGCATGGCCGTGGGCCATCGAGACGGCGGCGTTTTCGTGCGGGCAGATCACCGCGCGCGGTGCGTCCAGCCCCAGCTGCTCGGACCGGGCCAGCCCCTCCACGATCGACGGGAAGTCGGTGCCGGCGTTGGCGTACAGACAATCGACACCGCGCTGTTTCAACAGGCGCAGCCACGCCTCGCCGACGGTCTCGGCCTCGTGGGGGCGGCCGTCGCGTGCGCTGTTAAGTGGGCTGTCGGTTGGGGTCATCGCGCTTCAATTGTCCTAAATACCAGACAGATCTATTGTCCTATATACCAGACAGCTTTAAAGTCCGACAGGATGATGCACAGGCGGACGACATGATCTTTCTCGACGATGGGGTGACGTGCCCATGAGCGCTGGCGACCTGCCGGTCCGGCCGATCGACATCGTGGTCAATCCGCTGACGCCGGAGATCGTGGCCGCCCGGCCGGCCTGGACGCGGCGCTTTCACACCCAGAAGATCGGCCGCGAAGACGCCGAGGTCGCCTCGGTCACCCATGAAGAGATGATCGCCCAGATGGATGCGGCCGGTGTGGAGCGGGCCTTCCTGGTCGCCTGCAAGCTGGGGCAGGAAGGCACGCCGGCGGCCTGGCATATGCCGGACGAATGGATCGCCGAGGCGGTCGCCGCCTATCCGGACCGTTTCAGCGGGCTGGTCGGCATCGACCCGACCGAGGGGATGGAAGGCGTCCGCCGCTTGGAGCGCGCCGTGTGCGAGTACGGCTTCATCGGCGCCCACTCCTACCCACACTGGTTCGAACTGCCGCCCAACCACGCCCGCTGGTACCCGTTCTACGCCAAATGCTGCGAGTTGGGCGTGCCGATCCAGATGCAGGTCGGCCAGTCGCTGGTCTACGCGCCGGAACGGCCGCTGCGCAGCGTCGGCCGGCCGATCACGCTCGACGACATCGCCTGCGACTTTCCGGAGTTGGCGATCATCGGCATCCATATCGGCATTCCGTGGCATGACGAGATGATCGCCATGGCCTGGAAGCACGAGAACGTCTTCATCGGCACCGATGCGCACGCGCCGAAATACTGGCCGCAAAGCTTCATCCATTATCTGAACAGCTATGGCCGGAGCAAGGTGTTGTTCGGCACCGACTATCCGGTCCTGTCCTTCGAACGCGCGCTGCGCGAGATCTCGGCACTGGGCCTGCGCGAGGAAACCTTGCGCGCCGTGCTGCGCGACAATGCCGAGCGGGTCTATCGACTGGCATCGGCACCTTGAGCGGCCTTGGGCCGCCACAACCATGACGAAGGGGGAGGTCATGACGACACTGAAGCAAACCACGAAGCAAGTGACGGCGATTGCCGCGCTGGCGGCGCTGGCCGCCGTGCCGGCGTTCGGCGTATCGGGCGCGATGGCGCAGGAGACGGTGACCCTGGGCATCGTCACCGCCCAGACCGGCCCGCTGGCGGCACCCGGCCGGTTCCAGATGAACGGGTTCGACCTGGCGGTCCAGGCGATCAACGAGGCCGGCGGTTTCGAGGTCGATGGCGAGACCTACATGCTGGACCTGCAGGTCTACGACACCAGGTGCAACGCGGCCGAGGGCGCCTCGGCCATGCAGCGGCTGGCCACGGTCGACCAGGTGCCGGTGGTTCTGGGCGAACTGTGCAGCCCGGTGGCGGCCGCCGAGGCGCCGATCGCGGCCGATTTCGGCGTGCCGCTGGTACTGACCGTGCCGACCGCGCCGAACCTCACCGAACAGGGCAATGAATGGCTGTTCCGGGTCAACCCCAACAACTTCCAGCTCAACGAGGCGCTGGCCGCCTTCGTGGCCGAGAACGGCTGGTCGCCCCTGTCCTTCATCGCCTGGAACAACGATGCCGGCCGCGGCGGCGTGAACGGCATGCGCGAACTGCTGCCGGACGATGTCGAGTTCGGCTATGTCGGCTATTTCAATGTCGGCGAGGTCGATTTCTCCAGCCACATCGCCAACATCCGGAACGAGGGGTCCGAGGCCATCATGCTGTTGATGGACGAGGAGCCGGGCGCGCTCGCCATCCGCCAGATCCGTGACGCGGGCCTCGACGCCCAGCTGGTCGGCACCCTGGCGATGGGCTCAAGCCGGTTCCTGGACCGGTTGAATGCCGACTATCTGAACGGCATGGCGCAGTACAACGCCTTCCCGCCGAACGCGCCGATCCCCCGCATCGAGGAGTTCTCGGCGCTCTACGAAGCCGCCTATGGCGAAGAAAGCCACGGCTTCGCGGCCCAGTCCTATGACGGCATCTTTGTCGTGATTGCCGCGATGCAGGCGGCCGGAACCGTGAGCGACAGCGCGGCCATCCGCGACGCGCTGGCGGCGATCTCCTGGGACGGCGTCATCGGGCCGATCAGGTTCAACGAGAACAATCAGGCCGAGCCGCCGGTCTACATCACCCAATGGTGCGACGACGGCACGCGGCGCATCCTGTTCCCGGACGAGCTGGCCGCCGATTGCGGCTTCGGCTGATTACCGCGCGGGGCTCGGCCAGCCGGTCGGGCCCCGGTCAGCCGGCCTCCATTCCCGCGTTCCGGACGCATCCATCCGTGGCCCCAGCATAGGAAGCAGCCATGGCCCAAGCCCTGCTTGAGCAGATCATCAACGGCACCATGATGGGCAGCATCTACATGCTGGTGGCGCTGGGCATGGTGCTGATCTACGGCGTCATGCACGTGCTCAACTTCGCGCACGGCGTCCTGTTCATGGTCGGCGGCTATGTCTGCCACTTCTTCTTCACCCAGGTGCTGGACAGCTATCTCTTGGCCATCCTGGGGTCGATGGCGGTACTGTCGATCATCGGCCTGGCGCTGGAACGCGGCGTCTTCCGGCGCCTGCGGGACAATCTGCGCATGCAGGTCATCGCCTCGTTGGGGCTGATCCTGGTGATCCAGAACGGCGTTATCGCGATCTGGGGGCCGAACGCCTTGCAGATGCGGATCACCACCACCGACATACGTGTGCCGATCGGCGAGCTTAGCTTCACGCTGCAGCATTTCCTGATCATCGGCACCGTCGGCGTGACGGTGACCGCGATCTGGCTGTTCCTGACCCGCACGCGCATCGGCACCGCCTTGCGGGCGACCAGCCAGAATGCTGAGGCGGCCCAGGTTGTGGGCATCGACGCCAACCGGATGTATGTCGCCAGCTTTCTGATCGGCTGTGCGCTGGCGGCCCTTGGCGGCGCCCTGCTGGGACCCCTGTTCCTGATCTTTCCGACCATGGGCGACCTGCCGCTCCTAAAAGGGCTGGCGGCGATCATCATCGGCGGCATGGGTTCGATCCCCGGCGCCATCATCGGCGGCCTGGGCATCGGCATCGTCGAGGCCGTCTCGACCCTCTACATCCCGACCGACTTTCGCGACACGGTCGTGTTCGCCGCCCTGATCGCGGTGCTGTTGCTGCGGCCGCAAGGGCTGTTCGGCGTCCGGGTGCGCGGTGAAGCGTGAGCGGCCGGGCATGACCGCCTTGACCACTGTGCGCACAGGTAGGCTGGCGATCGCCGTCCTCGCCATCCTGGCGCTGGCGGCGCCGTTCCTGCTGGCCGATCAGCCCTATTTTCTGCACGTCCTGATCCTGACCATGACGTTCGCCATTCCGGCGATCGGGCTGAACCTGCTGCTTGGCTATACCGGCCTGGTCTCGCTGGGCCATATGGGCTTTGCCGGGGTCGGGGCCTACACCACGGCGCTGTTGATGATGGACCATGGCTGGTCTGCCGTTCCGGCGATGGCCGCCGGTGCCGCCGCCGCCGGCGTTCTGGGCGTGCTGGTCGGCATCCCCTGTCTCCGGCTGCGCAGCCATTTCTTCATCATCGTCACGCTTGCCGTGGGCATGATCCTGTTCGCCCTTTTCAACAATCTCGACGGCATCACCGGCGGGGCGGAGGGGCTGCCAGGCGTACCGCGGCCGGGCCCGCTCGATCTCGGCTTCATGGTGATCGATTTCCGCCGGCTGGGCGGCTTTTACTGGTTCGCCCTGGTGGTGACCCTGTTCGCCCTCCTCGTGCAGTACCTCATCGTACGCTCCGATTTCGGCCGCTCCCTGGCGGCGATCCGCCAGGACGAGATCCTGGCGGCGGCGCGCGGCGTCAACGTCTTCGCCCACAAGCTGGCGATCTTCGGCATATCCACGGCGCTGGCCGGCCTTGGCGGCGCCTTGAAGGTCATGTTCCTGCGCGTGGCGGCGCCTTTGTCGTTCGAACTGTTGGAAAGCATCAATCTGGTCTTGCTGACCATCGTCGGCGGTGCGGGCTATCTGGCCGGGCCGATCATTGGCGCCCTCGTTTATGTCGCCATTCCGGAAATCCTGCGCTTCGCGGACGCCTGGCGGCTGGTCCTGTTCGGCGTCATCCTGGTGGCCATGACCCTGTTCGCCCCGCGCGGGCTGAGCGGCATGATCGAGGCGGGCTGGCGGCGGTTGCGGCGTGGCCCGGCCGTGACGGGCGAGGAGGCCGCCGATGGCCGCCCTGCTTGAAATCCGCGACATTTCCAAGGCATTTGGCGGCATCCAGGCGCTGGACGGTGTCGATGTGGCGATCGACGCGCCGGGTATTTACGGCCTGATTGGCCCCAACGGCGCCGGCAAGACGACCTTGTTCGATGTTGTTTGCGGCAGGCAGGTCGCGGACCGGGGGGAGGTCCGCGCCGAGGGCCGGGCGGTTGGTCGGTTGTCGCCCGACCGCCTGGCCCGCCTCGGCTTTGCCCGGACCTTTCAGGAATGCCGGGTGTTTCCGGACGAAACCTGTCTCGACAATGTGTTGTTCGGCGCCCAGGACAAGCGGCTGGGCGTGGAATGGCGCCAGCTTCTGACCCGCGGCATGGGCGCCCGCAGCGCCCGGCGGGACGAGGCCATGCGCCTGTTGACCCTGGTCCGGCTCGACGCCTATGCGGACCGGCCGGCCGCCGCGCTGTCTTATGGCCAGCGCCGGCTGTTGGAGATCGTCTCGACCCTGATCGCCCGGCCGCGCTTCTTGCTGCTCGATGAGCCGGCGTCGGGCATCAACCCGACCCTGCTGAACGTGCTGCACGACTTTCTTCTCAAGATGTACGAGGAACGGCCGATCGTGTTCCTGGTGGTGGAGCACAACATGCCGTTCATCATGTCGCTGGCCTCGCACATCGTGGTGATGCATCAGGGCCGCGTATTGACCACGGGATCGCCGGCCGACATCCAGCGCGACCCCGCCGTCATTGACGCCTATCTCGGATGATGGGAGGGCGCGGGCGATGTTAGAGGCACGAGGGCTGACGGCTGGATACGGCGGGGGCCGCATCATCGTCGACGGCGTCGACATCGACGCGCGGGCGGGCGAGGTGGTGACCATCATCGGCCAGAACGGTGCCGGCAAGTCGACCTTGCTGAAGGGCATCTTCAACATGGTGCCGGTGCGCCGGGGCAGCGTGCGCCTGGACGGCGCCGAGGTGTTCGACCAGCGGCCCGACCGGCTGTTGGCCGGCGGGCTGGCCTATATTCCCCAAAATCACAGCATCTTTCCCAAGCTGACGGTGGCGGAAAACCTGCGCATGGGCGGCTTTCTGCTGCGCGACCAGCGGCTGTTGGCGGAACGGATCGGCGAGGTCGAGGCCATGTTTCCGATCCTGGTGGAACGTCGCGACGAATACGCGGCGGGCCTTTCTGGCGGCGAGCAGCGCATGCTGGAAATCGCCCGGACGTTGTTGATGGCGCCGAAGGTCATCATGCTGGACGAGCCGTCCATCGGCCTGGCGCCGCGCTTGGTCGACCAGGTTTTCCAGACCGTGCGCACGCTGGCCGAACAGGGCAAGGCGATGCTGATGGTCGAACAGAACGTCAAGAAGGCGCTGGCCGCGTCGGACCGGGGCTATGTGCTGGAGCTGGGTCAGGTGAAGCTGCACGACCGCGCCGACCGGCTGCTGGCCGACGACCGGACCGCGCAGCTCTATATGGGTGCCCGACCGAGGGGCACGGCCCCGTCCCCCGAAGCGCCGGAGGGTCGGCCATGACCGAACACGAGGACGGCTTTGTCAGGGACCTTCCGTTCCGGCCACGCGCCGAGATCGAGGCGCTGCAGGCGCGCCGGTTGAGCCGGACCCTCGACCTGGTATTCGACCGCCATCCGGTCTATCGCCGCCGCTATGAAGAGGCCGGCCTGACGCGCGCCGACATCCGCGGGCCGGAAGAGCTGTGGAAGCTGCCGGTGACGGTCAAGCGCGACCTGGCCGCCGACCCGGAGGGGTTTCGGCTGGAGACCGAGGGGCTGGAGCCGGAGGCCCAGGTCGCCTGGGACGTGATGCACACGACCGGCACGACCGGCGGCAAGCCGACGCCATTCTACTCCACCGCTTGGGACTTCTACGGCATCTTGACCGCCAACCGGCGCGCCTTGGAACTGCGCGGCGTCGGGCCGGACGACATCATCGCCAATCTGTGCCCGCTGACGCTCTACCCGTACGGCGCTTATCATCGGACGATCGCGGCGGCGTCGGCCATGAAGATCCCGGTGGTCAGCCTGCTGCCCGGGCGGCCGTCGCCGCACTTCCACTGGTCGGCCGGCCTGGACGAGGTCGTCGACGGCGTGGCCCGCACGGACGCGACCATCCTGTGGGGCGTGGCCAGCTATGTCCGCCGGGTGATCCTGCGCGCGCAGGACCTGGGTGCGGATTTCAGCGCCGTGGCCCACGTCTTCGTCACCGGCGAGCCGGTGTCCGAAGCGCTGCGCGCCGACATGACCGAACGGCTGCAGGCGATCGGCGCCCGGTCGCCTCGGGTCAGCATTTCCTACGGCGCAACCGAGATGCAGGTCGGCTGCGTGGAATGCGCGCCCGGCAGCGGCTATCTCAATCCGGCCCCGGACGAGTTCCTGTTCGAAGTGATCGACCCGGACACCCATCGGCCGGTGCCGGAGGGCGAGCGAGGCCTGGTCGCGGTAACCCATCTCAACCGGCGCGGCACCGTCCTGGTGCGCTACCTTTTGGGCGACACCAGCCGGATGACCACGGCGCCGTGCCCCGAAAACGGTGCGAACACCGACCGCCTCATCGAGCTGCCGAGCCGGGCCGACGATCTGGTGAAGATCCGCGGCATGCTGGTCGACCCGGCGGTGCTGGTGAACGCCCTGTCGGGGCTGGGCCTGGCCGAATACCAGGTCGTGGTCGACCGAGAACGCGCGGACGACCCGCTGTCCATGGACCGCCTGACCGTGCGCGCCGCACCCGCCCAGGGCGACAAGGCCGGCGACGCGCTGGCCGAACGAATCGCGGCGGCCGTAAAGGCAGCGATCGGCGTCCGCCCAGAGATCACCTTCGCCGATCCATCCGCGATCTGGAATCCGGATGCCAGCGCAAAATCACGCCGCTTCATCGACGCAAGGTCGGTTGCGCGCGAAACGTGACGGAGGCAGCGATGGATGTCGCCTCGACGACGACATGCAGAGGGTTGTGCTGACCTCAATCCCAGTCGGGACTTGGGCCTCATTATGGAAATTCTAGTCCGACGCTAATCTTGGGCGCGATGCGTGACCACAAGAAGCCGCGCCGGCGCCAGGATCGCGCCGCGTTGAGGGTTCCTCAACGAACGACTGCCAGCCCAGCGATGCGGTTTGCCTGAACAACAAGGGTCACAGAACCTGCGGCCGATGCCGTATGAGTGAGATTTATGCGCCGGACACCGACTTACTGGACTGGCCGTCGAATCGAACTGGCCGCTTTTCACGCGGCAAGTCGACCTGTGAATGCTACCAGGCTTTCGCCCTTAGTCAGCTATCTTGCAGATCTCAATCGACTCGTGGCTGAAGGGACCCAAGCCAGCACGCCGCGAGACGTTTGCAACATTCGTCCGAACAGAGGCGTCTTTGTCAGTGTCCACAGCAATCAACTGAAGGTCCAGAACTGACATATTAGCTCTATTGGTCATCGACACTTCTCCTAAGTCTTATTGTAGAAGCGTCGGGAGATATCGCAGGTGGGATTCAGCCTGTCACGCAGTAATTCCGAAAACATGGACGTTTCATGCGAATTGTTGCGAAAAAGCCACAACAATGGGTCGGATGTTACCTGGCGCGATCGCCGACTGGTCAAGAGATCCGAGGTATTCAACGCGCAGCGGCGACGATATCACCATCGTCGCCGCTGCGTACATCGCTCGACTATCGACTATCAGTCCATGAAGCCAACCTGCTGACGAATGCCAGCGCGCGGATCCTTGATACGACCCCCAAGTGGCATGCCAACGAATCGGCCGCCCTCAGCTCTAACTTGCTGGGCGGGTCACTTCAACAAGACAGGTCGATAGCTTGTGGCGCAAACAATACTCAGGACTTAAGAACGCACCCGTCACCGACTGACTCGTGGCTGAAGGGGCCGAGTCCAACACGCCGCGAGACGTTCGCAACGTTCGTCCGAACAGAGGCATCTTTGTCAGTGTCTACAGCAATCAACTGGAGATCCAGCACCGACATGCTAGCTTGATTGGCCATTGATACTTCCTCTAGGTTTCATTGTGGGCGCGCCGGCACATATCGCAGGTGGTTTTTGCTCTGTCACGCAGTTAATCCAAGAATACGGTCTTTTCGTGGAAGTTGTTGCGCAAAAGCCACAGTGATTGGACAGATATTACCAGGTACGGCTATTCCCTGGCGGCAATTTGGCAACAACCAAGAGGCGGGCAAATTGCAGGCCTCGAGAACCGAACAGAATCCAAGAGCTATTCTGTAGCTCGGACCCGTTCTTTTTCCATGAGCCAGAAACTGGAGCGAGGTGACTCGATTGTGGATCGTTATGGGATTCAGAGGTGTGTTGTTTTGTGAATGATCGTGTCTGCTGTTAGAGGAGGCAGGTTGTCTGGAGCCCAAACGGCGTGGAGGTCGTCGGCCGCGATTGATCCGTGACGGTCACCGGGATTGGCTGTTGGCGCGGATGGCGCGGGGTGGGTACATGATCCGAGGGTTGGTCGCCGAACTGTCCGAGGCACGGGGTCTGACGATCGATTACAAGACCATGTGGAAGTTTCTGCGTGCCGAGGTCTGAGCTTCAAAAAGAACCGCGGTGGCCAGTGAGCGTGGACGTCCCCGCAGGCGGCGCCAGTGGCAGGCGCATCAGACTAAGATCGCGCCCGAGCGCCTGGTCTTCATCGATGAAACCTGGACCAAGACCAACATGGCCCCGCTGCGGGGGTGGGCGCCGCGCGGCCAGCGCCTGATCGGACCCGCGCCCCACGGCAAGTGGCGCACGGCGACCCTCCGGCCCTGCGCCATGACCGGATCGACGCCCCCTGGCCGATCGATGGCGAGCGCTTCCGCCTCTATGTGGACAAGGTGCTCGTCCCCACCCTGCGGCCCGGTGATATCGCCATTCTGGACAATCTCGGCAGCCACAAGAGCAAGGCCGTGCGCCAAACCATCCGGGCCGCCGGCGTAAGGCTCCTGTTCTTCCCGAAATACTCCCCCGACCTGAACCCCATCGAGCAGGTCTTCGCCAAGCTCAAGCACCTCCTGCGCAAGGCACAAGCCCGATCCATCGACGCCATCGCACGCGCCATCGGCACGCGGCTCGACAGCTTCATCACCCCGCAGGAATGCGCTAACTACATCGTAAACTCAGGATAGGCCCAATACTAAAGTCATCACGCTCTAGGGCGGAACACCACAGTCTTACCGCCATATGACGCCTCTGCCGGACGGGTCGCAACAGCAGTGAAGTCCGCCGTCACGGTCTGGCCGGAGACTGCGTTTGCTGGTGTGCCCGCGATCTGGAACTCGGAAGCAGGCGAGAAACCGCACCGCTTAGTCGAGGCAAAACGACCAAGCCGATTGCAATGATGCTATCTGGCAAGGCGGGTACAGGGCGGGCCGCGATAGCGTTAGCCTAGATGGCGATGCGCGTAGCCGCCGCGTCAACCTACCAACAATCAGGGCCTTGCCCTATTGCTGCGCTAATGAGGTCGGACTCGAAAAACGAGAATCAGCGGTGGTGAAATCAGAACTGCGCCGCGCCGCACCAAAGATTCTCCATCAACGATAGACCGCCAGCCCAATAAACCGTGTTGCCGGAACAGGTATCTCCCGGAAGCCATATGGCCCCTTGGCATCATGCACCGTCCCTAAGAGACGCAGCACTCCGGTTTATTGAACTGACAGGCCAACAGAACTGGCCGCTTCAAATGCGGCACGTCAAACGTTCGTTGCTTAGAGCGCTCTGGCCTCTACGCAGACGTCTTGACGCAGATGTCGATCGACTCGTGGCTGAAGGGGCCCTGTGCAGCGTGCCGAGAGACGGCTGCTACCTTCGTGCGTACGGTGACATCCTTGTCATCGCTAACCGCCATCAACTGGAGGTCCAGAATCGACTTGTGGGCTTGGCTGGGCATTGATACTTCCCCTGAGTTTGGTAGACATTTACCAAACAGAGTATTGCAGGCGACAGTTGATCTGTCATGCTGCTAATTCTTTGGCGAGAGCTTTTCGCGAGCGCTGTTGCACAAGAGTCACAGTGACGTCACTCTTGCCTGAAACAATCGCCGATAGACGATTTGGCCATGTACGACCTACGGATCTTTAAAAATTGAGCAAAGCCTACGAATTATACTGTGTTTCAGATCCGTTCTTTTACGATACGCCGGCAAATGTGGCGGAGTCTGATGAGTTCGCCACTACGCGACGAACGCCTCCGAGCGGCTGGGAGCGCATCGAGTTTTCCGATTGGGTCGAGTTTCGCCCGAAATCGAGCCGGTTGCCCTCGCAGGGCTGGAAGGTCCATGTATCGGCCACGCCAGGAAATGCCGAAGAAATCCTTGATCATGTTTGGGACTATTGCATTCGGCATTCACTGATATTCAAATTCATACGCAACCGGCGGATATTGTTATTCCGGAACTCCAAATCTGCTGATCGCGGTGCGAGCGGCAAGTTCGTCACGATTTATCCGCGGAACGAATCGGAACTCGAGCGCGTTCTTTGTGAGCTTGGGCGCGAACTGGAAGGACAAGACGGTCCCTACATTCTGAGTGATCTGCGTTGGGGTCAGGGGCCCTTGTACGTCCGGTATGGTGGCTTCGCGGCTCGATGGCTTGTTGCACAAAATGGCGAACTCGAACCGGCCATAGAGGACCCTTCCGGCAATCTGGTCCCAGATCGGCGTCTGCCGACCTTCCAGCCTCCGTCATGGATCACGCTGCCCAAGTTTCTCGAGCCCGGTCTGGCTGCCCGGAGCAGCTTCACGTTCGAAGGCATCCCCTACCAGATCCAAGAGGCCATCCAGTTCTCGAACAGTGGCGGCATCTATCGTGGCGTTGATGCCCGCGACGGCCGGCAGGTCGTGCTCAAGGAAGCGCGGCCGTTCACATCGTTTTCGGCTGACGGCAGGGACGCCGTCGCGCGCCTCGATCGGGAAAGGCTGATCCTGGAGCGGCTTTCGGGGCTCGACGTGGTGCCGGAATGCCGGGACTATTTCGTCGTCGGAGGGCACCATTTTCTGGTCCAGGATTTCGTGGATGGGCCGACGCTTAGCGCCGGGTTTGTCAGGCGGCTTCCGCTCGTGGACCCGGACACCACGCAGGCGCAGCTGGCCGACTACGCCAAGTGGGCGGTGGACATGTGCCGGCGTGTCGAACATGCGGTCGGCCTCGTCCACGATCGTGGCGTGATTATCGGTGATCTGAACGCGTCAAACGTTCTGGTGAAGGAAGATGGAGGAATTGCCCTCATCGACTGGGAGGCGGCGACGCTCGTAGAGGAGGGGAAGCATCCGGCGCTGAGCACCCCGGATTTTCGCACCAGACACGACCTAAGCGGTTTCGATATCGACCGTCACGCCTTGGCGCTGCTGCGCATTTTCATGTTCCTCCCGCTCAGCGCTTTGGTTCGATTCGATGTGCGCAAGGCAACCCAGCTTGGCGCGGAGATTGTGAAGCTGTTTCCGGTCGAACCGGACTTCATCGAAGACGCCGTGAATCTGCTGGCTGAGGCGGAGACCGGTACCGACACCCCTCTCAAAGATCAGCTTGATGGTGTTCTGGCCCGTGGGACTTGGCCCGAGTTGCGGGACACGATGGTTCGCAGCATTTTGTCAAGCGCAACGCCCGACAGGGATGACCGGCTTTTTCCGGGAGACCCGGACCAGTTCAGACCGGGCGGTGGCATCAACGTCGCAAACGGGGCCGCCGGCGTTCTCTATGCGCTCCATGCCGTCGGTGCGGGCCGCTACACCGAGCATGAGGACTGGCTCGTCGACCATACGCTGCGGCTTGCGGACCGCTGTCCGCTTGGCCTCTATGATGGGCTGTCCGGTATCGCTTACGTGCTGGAGTATCTCGGCCGTCACGACGATGCTTATCGGGTACTGCAGGTCTGTATCGATCGTCTGGGGGAAGCTCTGGCAGATCCCCGTATCGACCTTTCCAGCGGTCTCGCTGGCGTTGGTCTGGTCATGGAACACTTTGCATCCGTCAGCGGTGACCCGAAGCTCATCGATACGGCGACCAGCATCATCGATCGTGCCGTTGAACGCCTCGGGGACGTGGATGGCGATGGCCAGATAAGCGGCGGCGACAATGCCTATGCGGGGCTGCTGCGCGGATCGTCGGGCCTGGCTCTCTTGTTCATGCGCTGGTTCGAGCGAACCGGTGATCGTGCCTGGCTCGACCATGCCCGGACCGCCCTCTGGCAGGACTTGCAACGGTGTGTCGAGTCGCCCGACGGCGGCCTTTATGTCGATGAAGGATGGCGGCTGATGCCCTATATCGCCGACGGCAGCGCCGGCATAGGCATGGTTATCAACCAATTCCTGCGCCATGAATCCGACGAGAAGCTGGCTGAAAAGGCCGCCGCCATTTCGCGGGTCACACGGTCCGGCTTTTACGTGTTTCCTGGGCTGTTTCTGGGCCGATCGGGCATGATCCTCTCTCTCGCCAACGCCCATGAAGGAACAGGTCCGTCGGACGACCCGGTGATTGCCCAGCAAGTGCGCTACCTTTCATGGCATGGTTTTTTCCACCAAGGCGAGCTGACTTTCCCGGGCAGCACGCTGCTGAGGTTTTCCATGGATTTGGCGACCGGGACCTCCGGGGTTCTTCTGGCGCTGGGCGCCGCATTGCACGACCGTTCTATTTCCTTGCCCCTGTTTCGCGACCCTGTTCCGCGCCCCGGGCGGCGTGGCCCATGATTGACCTCTTGGCCTGCGTATTGGGCGCAATGATCATGTCGCCGACTTGCGCCCCAGATCTCAACCCAGCGTTCCGGCCGGTGCAGCCATGATTGTCCTGATAACAACCCGTGGGAATGGCTATACGCTGCGCACCTTGGCGAAAGGGGCGTTCGGCGTTCCCATCCCGACATTTCGCCTGACCCATTACGAGCGGCTGCTCAGATGCTGGAGCGTCCCGCGGGCGACCTACGTCTTCAGCGACATTGAAAGGCTTGCACCATGGGAGCTGCGGCTCGCCGCCGGCCTTCATCGGGATATGACGGACGCCGGGCTGCGCTGTCTGAATGATCCCGCCCGCGCAATGTCGCGGTTTTCTCTTCTCAGAAGTCTCCATCTGGCCGGCATCAACCCGTTCAATGTCTACAGAGCGGATGAGCAGCCGCGCCCCGAGCGGTTCCCGGTCTTTGTCAGGCATGAGGACGATCACTTGCGTGCTTCGGTAGATCTGTACCACGGGCAGGATGAGCTTGATCGTGCATTGGCGGATCTGGTGAGCGCCGGGTTGCCGCTGCGCGGCATGATGGTGGTTGAGTTTTGCCCGGCACCCTACCGCGAGGGCCTTTGGGCAAAATGGGGTTCCTGGCGTATCGCGGACGCGGTGTTCGTCGACCATGTGGTTTTGGACGATAGCTGGCTGGTGAAGACCGGAGACCCGAGAAAAATGACCGACGAGGCGAGACAGGACCAACGCGACGCCTTTGAGACAAATCGCTACGAGGTCCCTGTCGGTCGTGCCTTTGAGATCGGCGGCATCGAGTTCGGTCGCGCCGACCACGCCGATATCGACGGGCGTACGGTCATCTACGAAATCAATACAAACCCATTCCTGCCGCCGCTTACGCCGGGACCCGACCCGGCGGCGAACGAGGCCAGGCTCAACATCCGCAAACGGTTCTCCCAGGCGCTCGAGGCGATCGACACGCCTGCCGGTGGTCGGGTCAAGATCACGCCGACGTCGCGCCGGCGGCCCATCCGCTGGTGGCGGCCTGGATTTGTGACGCCGCGGAGACCCTGATCCTGACGCGTCGGCTGCATCGTTGACGTTTGCAGGCCTTCCCGAGCCAACGTCCGACAGGGTGACTTCGTAGTGGGCGTCAGGCCAAACCGGCCACGCGGCGGCCTGTCTTACCGGCCTCTATTGATGGCCGCGCATCCCTCTCCAGGATCCTGCGCACGATGTCCGGCCGGTCGGTGTTGATGATGTCGGGGTGGAAGCTGAGGGCGTGGGCGATGGCGGCGTTATCGTTGCCCAACGCCCAGGCCATGATCTGGGCGCCGGCCGCGCGGCACTGGTCGATCTCCGCCTGGTTCAGCTCGTCCGGCAGGAACTGGACGATAGCGGCCCGCCAGGCGTCGAGCGCTTCGTTCAGGGTGGCGACATCCGTGCGGGGGATCATGATCCTGAGATCGTCGCCCTGGGCGCGTAGCGCACGCAGCAGGGCTGTGTCACCGGCCCAGAACATCGTGCGGTCGACCAGCTTGTACGTCCGCACCTGGGCCACGATGGCGGCCGCGTCGGCCTGCTTCACTTCGACATAGATCCCCTTGCCTTTCGGCACGGCGTCGAGGAAGGCGGCCAGGGTGGGCACCGCTTCACCCCGATACCACGGGTCGAACTTGCCGCCCGCGTCGAGCGAGGCGACCTCCATGTCGCTCAGCGAAGACAGTGGCCCGGAACCGTCCGTGGTGCGGTCGACCGTGGCGTCATGCATCACCACCGGCGTGCCGTCCGCGGTGGTGCGCACGTCGATTTCGACGATGTTGACCCCTTGGCTGTAGGCGGCGGCCGCGGCGGCCAGGGTGTTTTCCGGTGCGATGGTGTTGGCGCCCCGGTGACAGCAGATCAGGGGCCGGCCCTCGGCCGGGTCGGCGCGGTAGGGCTCGACCCGCTCCGGCTGGTCGCTGCAGATGCCCAGGACCGGCATCGCCACCAGGTCCTCAAGGATGGCGGGCCGTTCCTCGTGCCAGGTGATGATGTCGAGGTCCTCGGCGGCTGCGCGGGCGATGAGGTCGGGCGTCAGCAGGGTCTGAGGGGTCGGCGAGGCGTGTTCCCAGCAGGGGTGGATCATGTCCAGCGTCGTCTGTGCCGCCAGCGCGAACGGGTCGGCGCCGACCGATACCAGGATCGACAGGGGCAGGGGGCAGCCCGCGCGGTGCAGCCGGTCGATCGCGGCGGGGTCGCGTTCGCCCAGCACGGCGTCGTCGAAGCCTCTGCGATCGAGCAGGCCGAGCGATGCTTCGCCGGCCTCGGGCGATTTCAGGTCGAGATAAAGAGCGGCGCCGGTGTCCCGCGCCAGATCGATCACCTGGTCGAGCGACGGCACCGTGCCGCCGGTGGCCAGGGGGACCTTGGCGAGATCGGCCCATGCGATGTCGGCGACGGCGTCGTCGATGCCGGCCAGGCGGCGCAGGCGCCCGTCATGGCAGGCCACGGGCACGCCGTCGCGCGTGACCCGGACATCGACCTCCCACATGTCCGCGCCCAGCAGGGCGGCGCGGCGGAAGGCGGTCAGCGTATTCTCCGTGGCGTAGGCGCTGGCGCCGCGATGGGCGATGGACAGCGGCCGGCCCTTGGCCTGGCGTCGCGCGCGCAAGCGCTCGACGACGCGGCGCGCTTGTGGCCTCACAGGGTATTGCCGTCGGCGTCGAAAACCAGCATGGCCTCGGTATTCACGCCCCAGGAAACCGCGTCGCCCAGTTGCGCGCTGTGGGCGGCGTCCTGGATGCCGCGCACGACCTTGCCGTCCGGCAGTTGCAGGTAATAGAGGTCCTCGCGGCCCTGGGCCTCGATGAACGAGATCTTGCCGCTGACCGTCGCGGTGCTGGAAGGATCGAGAAACTCCGACCGGATGCCGATGCCGATCGGCCGGCCGGATTCGAGACTGGCGAGATGGGACGGCAGCGGCAGGTCGACGCCGGAGGCCTCGGCGACGAAGCGGCCGTTCTCGGCCCTGCCGTCAAGGAAGCTGATCGGCGGGCTGCCCAGGAAGCCGGCGACAAACGTGTTGGCCGGCTTGTCGTACATCGCGCGCGGCGGGGCGAACTGAACGATCTTGCCCCGGTCCATGATGGCGACCCGGTCGCACATGCTCATCGCCTCGACCTGGTCGTGGGTGACCAGGATGGCGGTCGTGCCCGTCTCCTGCTGCAGCCGGCGGATCTCGGCGCGCATGTCCAGGCGCAGCTTGGCATCGAGATTGGCCAGGGGCTCGTCGAGCAGCAGGATGGCCGGGCGGCGGATCAGGGCACGGGCCAGGGCGACGCGCTGCTGCTGCCCGCCGGAAAGCTGGCCCGGCCGGCGGTCCAGCAGGTTTTCGATGCGCACCAGGGCGGCGATCTCGCGCACCTTGGCATCGATCTCGGCCTGCGGCTTTTTCTGCACCCGCAAGGGAAAGCCGATATTCTGGGCCACGGTCATGTGCGGGTAGAGCGCGAAGGACTGGAACACCACGCCGACATTGCGTTCCTGCGACGAGAGGCGGGTCACGTCCCGGTCGCCGAACAGGATGCGGCCGCCATCGACGCGGTAGATGCCGCAGACGGCGAACAGGGTCGTCGACTTGCCGCAGCCGGACTCGCCCAGCAACGCGACCATCTCGCCCTTGCCGACGGTGAGGTCCATGTCCTCGACGACGGTGACGTCGCCGAAGCGCTTGGTGAACTTGTCCAAGGTGATCTGCATTACCCCTTGGTCCCCCCGCCATAGATGTTCATGAGGTGCTTTTGGAAGAACAGATAAAAGATGACGACCGGCACCATGTAGAACAGGCCGACCGACTTGAAGAGGTTGAAGTCGGGGTTCAGGTCGTCGGCGATCAGGCCCGCCAAATAGACCGACAGGACTTGCACGTTGGCATTGGGCGCCAGCACCTGGGGCAGGATGTACTCGCTCCACCCCGCCAGGAAGGAAAAGACGCCCAGCGCCAGAATGCCCGGCGCGACCTGAGGCAGCACCAGCACGCGCCAGACCATGAAGCGGCTGGCGCCATCCTGGATGCCGGCCATTTCGATCTCCCAGGGCACACTGTCGTAGAAGCCCTTCATGATCCAGATGCCCAGGGGCAGTTCCAAGGCCGCCTTGACCAGGATCACGCCGATCAGCGTGTTGTAGAGCCCGATCATGTTCAAGATCAGGAAGATGGCGATGATCAGCGTGATGGTCGGAAAGCCGTGCAGCACCAGGATGCCGGCCAGGAAGAAACGCCGGAACGGCATGTTCAGGCGCGACAGCGCATAGGCCGCGGTCGACGAGATCGCCAGCACCAACACTGTCGTCGATGCGGCGAAGATGAAGGTGTTCATGGTGACGATCCAGATGCTCTGGCGGCCGTCGATGCGCTGCCAGAGGAATCGCCAGTGTTCGAAGGTGAAGCGGTCCGGGATCGGCGAACCGGCGGTGGTGTCGGTCACCGTGTCGATCACCAGGAAGACATACATGATGATCAGCGGGACCGAGGCGATGCCCAGGATCGTGGCGATGTGCCAGGTGCGCTTGCCGTCTTCCATCGTCGGCGCCCCCTATTGCTCGATCCTTGGCCGGCCGACCAAGTGTTTGAAGTTGAACAGGCGCAGGAACAACAGCGAGGCGCCGACGCCGATCGCCACCAGCACCAGGGCCATGGTGGCGCCGTAGCCGTATTGCAGGTTGCCGGCATAGTTGCTGAGCGCGGTCTGATAGGCCGACAGGGACCAGACCTCGGTCGTCGAGCCCGGCCCGCCCTCGGTGGACAAGAGGATGTATTCAAACGAGGTCAGCAGCGACAGGGTCTGATAGGTGCTGACGAACAGGAGCGGCCAGACGAGCTGGGGCAGGATGATGAAGCGCACCTGTTGCCAGCGGGACGCGCCGTCGACCTGGGCAGCGTAGAACAGCGGCTTGGGGATGGCCCGAATGGCGCTGGTGAAGATGATCATGCCCATCGAGGCGCCGACGAAGCCGTTGATCAGGATCACGAAAACCCAGGCATTGGCCGTGGTGTCCAGCATCCAGTTGCGGTCCGGCACGCCGAACTGGCCGAGAATGGCGTTGATGAAGCCGGTGTCCCAGGCCAGCCACTTCCACAGCAGCACGTAGAGCACCGACGGGCTGATGCGCGGCAGGAACCAGACGGCGCGGAAAAAGGCGGACTGGCCGGCGGGCAGGAAGGTGGTGGTGATCGCCAGCACAAGGGCGAAGCCGACATTAAACAGCAGAAGCGTCATGCCGACATAAAACAGGGTGTTGAAGATGACCTGGCCGGTTTGCGGCGTGGACCACAGGCGTGAGAAGTTGGACGTGGTCATGGTCCAGCCGGAATAGGCGGCCTGGACGATGACCACCCGCTCATTGTCCGTCAGGTCGACGACGGCGTCGTCCAGCGCGGCCGTGAACGCGGCTTCCTCGGCGAAGTCGCGATCGCGCAGGGACCGTTCGAACATGTCGACCGCGCCCTTGATCACGCGGATGCTGCGCGGCCGGTTGTCCAGATCCTTCATCGCATCTTCGAGGTCGTCGCCGCTGGTGAAGACCTCCGCGCCATGACGCTCGGCCAGTTCCTCGATGAAGGCGGGGTCCAGCCCCTCGGCGCGCATGGCCTCCAGCCCGGCCTCGTCGACCACGAATTGGCTCTCGCTCAGCGAGGCGACAATTTCGGGCCGCACTTCGTCGGTCGGCAGCGCGTTCAGCACTGTTTCGGTGATGCGGTAGGTGCCGCCGGAGATGCCGGTGGCCGTGCTCATATTGGTGAAGGCGAAAAAGCCGGTCAGCAGGACGGGGGCGAGGAACAGCAAGACGACGATCACGATCGCCGGCCCCATGAAGCCGAGCCCCAGCTTGGTCTGTTGGGTCATGGCGTCGCCATACGCAGGTGGGACGTTGCGTGCGAGCCGACCCTGGAGATGCTGCTACACCTCCGGGGCCGACAGCGCGTCGTCGTCGTTAGCGGATGACGATGTTGTCGCCGAGCGCATTCTGGGCTGCCGCCTGTAGCCCTTCAACGGCCTCTTCCGGCGTGGCCTGACCGGCCCAGACGGACTCAAGCCCGGCCCACATCAGGTTCCAATAATCGCCGAAGCCGACATGGTTGGGGATGGCCGTGGCGTAGGGCAGCAACCGGTCGGTCGCCTCGCGGGCCCAGCGGTCGCCGGAATAGAGATCGACATCGCTTTGGGTTTCGGAAATGCCCAGATGGGCCGACAGGATGGCGTGCAGCGTATTGATCCGCGGCTCCGACGCGATCTTGATCAGTTCCGCCGCGATGAAGGCCGTGTCCTCGTCATCCTGGCTGGTGACCAGATAAACCAGCGGGTGGGTGATGGTGTTCGACCCGCCGCCATCGCCGCCCGACGGGATCAGGCTGAACTGCACGTTGCCGAAGAAGTCGTCCAAGCCCTCGCTGCCGGTATAGCGGGCATAGTGCCAGGTGCCGCCATGCCACAGCCCGGCTTGGCCGGACGCGACCTCGGCATACCATTGATCCCAGGGCGTGCCGATATGGTTGCGGCGGGTGACGCCGCGATCCACGGCATCGGCGAAAAATTGATAGAAGCGGGTCATGGCCTCGGTATCCAGGACCAGCTGGCCGGTCTCCGGATCGTGCATCTCGCCACCGAAGGACTGATAGAACTGCCAATAGTCGGGGCCGTTCGAGACGCGCGGATAAAAGCCGTAGCCGGGCTCGACCAGGCCGGCCTCTTGAATCGCCACGGCGTCGTCCAGCATGTCGTAGAGCGTGTAGTCGCCGCTCTGCACCCGTGCCGGAAGCGCGGCGATATCGTCGTCGCTGTAGCCGATCGCCCGCATGTGCGGGATCCAGGCGAAGAAGGGCCGGGACTCCGCGTCTTGCGGAATGCCGTAGACGATGCCGTCGAAGGACGAAATCTCGATCAGATTGTCGTAGATGTCGTTCAGCGGCCAGGCGTCGAGATCGACATAATCCTCGATCGGCCGGATGATGCCGGCGGACGACCAGGGCGCGATATCCTCGTGGCCGGTGACCACGATGTTGGGGCCGGTGCCGGACTCAACGCCCAGCGTGACGGCCTGCTTGAATTCATCCCACGAGCCGAAGTCGATCCGGCCGTCGACTTCGATATTCACCTCTTCGCCCAGGATCGCCATTTCGCGTTCCAGGATGTCGGCGGCCATCTCGATGGCCTCGACACGGTAGATGTCGGCGTCGTTGGAACCGCCGGCCCAGACCGTGATGGTGTAGTCCTGCGCGCTGGCGGCGGTGGCCACCAGCATGGCGCCGGCTGCCGCGGCGGCCAGGGCGGTTGTGCGAATGCTCTCAAGCTTCATGATTGTCATTCTGGACCTCGTCTCCCAGTTGGAATTTCGACCACTACGCTTCGATCAGACATCCCGTCGCAACCAGCCAGTTGTTGGCTCTGGCTGGAATGTTCTGTCGACGAGAAAACGCTGATCAGCGCAACTCTTCAAGATGTTCCAAGTAACTTTGGAACGAAGATGCTAAACTCCTGTCTCGATTTTTTCAATCTCCCGAACTTATTTCGCGATCAGGTTTCACAATTTCTTAACAATTCGGATCTGTTATCAAAAAACATCATCCGAATACTAGTATTGACACCGCCAAGAAGGGTGGTATCAGTCGCCGGCCGCACCTGAGTCGGGCGGCTGGAAGCGTCGGCGAAACCGACATTCCTTGCCTCCGCAAGACCGCGTTGCATTGGCCGTGCTGTTTGACCGGCATTGTCGCAACGGTCATCAGACAGACGTGCAGACAGCGGATTACGGATAATTCTATCAGGTGTGCACACGTGTGCAAAGGGAATTGTCGAACACGGTCAACTCGGTTCATGCCACACTGTCTCTTGGGCATTTGCCAGTCTGAGTGATTTGCAATTTTGGCTGGCAACCTGTCGCCGCAGGGAGAACTGCGTGCAAACATGCATAAGGATGCTAAACTGGGCTCTTGCACACGTGTGCACCGCTGATCGAGCACCGATCAAGCTATGTCAGGAACGTTCACACTCATAAGCATCGCCGGTGCGGTTGCGCTGTTGCTTTGGGCCACCCGCATGGTCCGTACAGGCGTCGACCGCGCTTATGGGAGCCAGATGCGGTGGCTGCAGAAGAGGGCGGCATCGACCCGGCTTGGGGCGGCCGCGGCCGGCTTGTGCCTGGCGGTGGGGCTGCAAGGCTCCACGGCGGTCGCGCTGCTGGTCGCCGGCTCGATCGCCAGCGGCATCAGCACCCCCGGGGTCGGCCTGGCGCTGCTGCTGGGCGCCGATTTGGGTGCCGCACTCGTGGTGCAGGTGCTGTCGCTGGATCTCTCGCTGCTGATACCGCTGTTGCTGCTGGTCGGCGTCACGACGTTCCTGACCGGCCATGGTCGCGCGGTAAGGCAGGCGGGGCGGATCATTGTCGGCGTCGCCCTGATCCTGATCGCGCTGAAGATGGTAGGCGAGGCCTCGGTGCCGTTGCGCGAAAGCAGGATGGTGCCGCTGTGGACCAGCTATCTGGCGGCCGACCCCCTGATTGCCTTCATGGCCGCCGCCGTGCTGACCTGGGCCATGCATTCCGGTGTTGCCGCCGTGCTGCTGATCGTGTCGCTGACGGCGAACGCGGTGATCTCGCTGCCGCTGGCGCTGGTCTTCGTGCTGGGCGCCAATCTCGGCAGCGGTGTCATCGCCGTGGTCTTGACCCGTAACCAGACGCGCCGGGCGCGTCAGGTGCCGCTGGCCAACCTGATCGTTCGAGGGGCCTGCGCGCTGGCGATGCTGGCCGCCCTGCAGGGCATCGACACCCCCCGCCTGCTGGCCGGTTTGCCGGCTGCGGCGATGGCCGCGATGTTCCATGTCGGCTTCAATCTGATCGTGTTGACTGTCGGCCTGCTGCTCATCCGGCACGTGATCGCGCTGGCGGGCCTGATCTTGCCATCGAGGCGCCCCGCCGGCGATCCGGACGGGCCGGCCGCCCTGACACGGGAGACCTCGCTGGACCCCGACATGGTCGGTCAGCCGCGTCAGGCTCTGGCCGCCGCCATCCGCGAAATCTTGAACATGAGCGATACGGTTTCGGTGATGCTGCGCGAGGTGATGGCGGTGCTGGAAACCGGCGACCGGGAGAAGATCCAACAGATTGCAAAGATGGACGATGCGGTCGACCGGCAGCATATGGAGATCAAGCTCTATCTTGCCGGCATCGGGCGGCAACCTTTGTCAGCCGACGAATCGCGCCGCTGTCTGGAGCTGACCGGCTATTGCATCAAGCTGGAACAGGCCGGCGACATCATCGTGAAGAACCTGCTGTCCCTGGCCGCGAAGAAGCGCGCCCTGGATGTGGATTTTTCCAAGCAGGGCTGGCGCGAGCTGCGCGCGCTGCACGACCGGGTCTCCGCCAACCTGCAGTTGGCCCTGAACGTGCTGGTCTCCGGCGACAAGGAAACCGCGCGCGAACTGATCGAGGAGAAGGACAACGTCCGGCACCTGGAGCGCGTGACCACCGACCAGCACATGGCGCGGCTGCGCAGCGGCTCGGTCAAAGCCATCGAGACCAGCGAAATCCATCTCGACGCCGTGCGCGACCTGAAGCAGATCAACGGCCTGTTGACCTCCGCCGCCTACCCGATCCTGGAAGAGAGCGGCGAGCTGCTCGACAGTCGTCTGGTCTCGGGCAGGACGCGCGACGCTAACGGCTAGCGATCATCGCGGACCGGCGGCCCGCGACGGTTCGGTCGCTGTCTCCGCCGCCGCAGACCGCTGCCGATATCTGCGATGGCCGCCTGACGCAACCGGTCAGACGCGATCGGCCAAGAAGCCGATCTGCTCGCCTAGCCTGCCATTGTCCGCAAGGACGGGGCCGCCCCGATCGAGCATGACCTGCAGATCCGGCGTCCTGACCGAGCCGCCGGCCTCGGCCACGATCAGCATGCCGGCAAGCGCGTCCCAGCTGTTGAGGTGGGCCTCGAAATAGAGGTCGGCGACGCCCTCTGCGATCCGTGCCAAGCCGATGGCGGCCGAGCCAAGCCGGCGGTAATCCGCCCCCGCCACGGTCAGGCGGCGTATGTCGCCAAGATAGTCGTCCAGGCCCATGCGTCGTGACATGCCCATGAACGCGAGGGCCTTGTTCATGTCCGCCGTTTTCGAGACCGTGATCGGCACTCCGTCGCGACTGGCACCGCCGCCGCGTCGGGCGGCATAGAGCGCGTCGTTTGGCGCGTCATGGATAACCCCGACCTCAATCCGCCCGTCCTGGACATAGCCCATCGAAACACCCCAATGGCGGATGCCGCGGATGTAGTTGGATGTGCCGTCGATCGGGTCGACGACCCAGGTGCCATGGCCGTCGTTCGGCGCCCGCCGGCTGCTCTCCTCGCCCAGGAATCCGTCGTCGGGGAAACAGCCCAGCAGCGCGTCGCGGATCAAGGCTTCGACCTCGACATCGGCCCGGGTGACAAAGTCCTGCAGGCCCTTCTCCTCGACCTCGAGGCTGGCCAGATCGCGCCGCAAGGCCAGCGCGTGACGGCCAGCCTGCCGCGCGATGCGGCCCGCAGCGTCCAGCCTGTCGGAAAGACCGGCGGTGGAACCGTCGGACGAAGGCGCGGCGTCAGAGGACACGCCCGGCTGGGTCATGGGGGATCTCCGCGACAGGTGTCCGTAGGGGGTTCAGAACGGCGGCACGCTAGCAACTTTGCACAGGTGTGCAAAGCGCCTTGGCGTTCGAGCCCCGGCGGCCCTCGCGACGGTGGGCGTGACACTGGCGCAGGGGGGGGGGCGCAGGGGCGGCGCAAGAGTGGCGCAGAGGTGCGCGTCGCGTCAGGGGCAGACCGTCGAAGCCAGGCCCAGATTCAGCGCGTTGTGCTGCGCCTGACCAGCTCGACCGGCACGATCGAGGTTCGCCGCCCCGCCGCCGGGTTCTCGATTCTGGCCATCAGCATCGATACAGCGGCCTGGGCCAGCAATGTGGTGGGCTGGCGGATGGTGGTCAGCCGGTAGGGCTGCCAGGACGCTTGCGGGATGTCGTCATAGCCGATCAGGCAGACATCGTCGGGCACGCGGACCGCGTGATCGCTGCGCAGCGCGTCCAGCAACCCCAGCGCCATGAGGTCCATCGGGCAAAACAGCCCCGTCGAGGGCGCCATCGCCTGCGCGACAAGTCCGGCGGCCGATTGCCGGCCACCTTCGTAGGTTTGCGGCCCTGCGGCGAAGACCCGGGCGGTTATGCCGGCGTCGCGCGCGGCGCCCAGAAACTCTTCGATCCGCGCCTCCAGCGAGTAGGACTGTCGGCTGGGGCGGACCGCGACGAGGTTGCGGCAGCCGGATGCGATCAGCGCTTCGGCCGCCAGCCTGCCGCCGCGCGGATTGTCGCCGACCACCCGGTCGACCGCCGTCAGCTCCTGCTGCTTGTTGACCAGCACCAGAGGCACGCCCAGCCGGGCGCATTCGATGCAGATTTCCGAGGGCGGCGCGTCGGAGGTCACCACGGCGCCGGAGAGGTTGTAGTGCAACAGCTGGTGCAAGGTGTGCGCTGTCTCCACCGGCCCGTCGGCGGTGAACAGGATCGGGTGGTAGTGCGTCGCCACAAGCTCGCGGGTCAGCGCGTCGACCTGGGCGGAGCGAAACGGCGTGTCCAGATCGGCCACGATCAGGCCGACCAGATTGGAGCGCTGATTGGACAGGCCCTTGGCCAGCTCGTTGACCCGATAGCCCAAGGCATCGGCTGCTTGCATGACCTTGTCGCGGGTATCGGCGGCGATGCTGGCCCCCGGCGTGAACGCCCGCGACACGGCAGACCGCGACACCCCGGCCTTGCGCGCGACATCGAACGAAGTCGGCTGGCGCTGGAATTCTGCTTTGGTCATCCGGGGACCTCACACGCGCCGGCCCACGACCATCGACCGCGTCGCAAACGGCCTGTCTTCGCGGCTTCAGTGCTCATGCGTCAGAGACGTCGGACATCGGGCGGGGCCGGCGATATGCCGAATCGAAACGCGACCATGATAGGCGCATGAAAGGGCCTTGAGCCATCGCAAAGTCACCTCCGGCCTGCCCGCGCGACATCCGGCACGAACACGACACCGGCTCGCACATGGGAGCAACTCTTTGATTTTGCTTGACTTCTAGTCCAGCAGCCGGAGGTGCGCGATGACCGGATAATGGTCGGCGCCGATGTTGGGGCCCAGCTCGACGGTGCCGATGGCGATGAGATCGTTGCCAAGCACATGGTCGATCGGCAGGCCGATCATGGGCATCCAGGTCGGCCAGGTGGACAGCGGCGTTCCGGACGCCGCCGCCGCCGACAGGCCCGCGGCCGTCAATATGTCGAAGCCGGGCGCGTAGGGCGTGACGTTGAAGTCGCCGATCGCCAGCACCGGCCGTGCCGATCGCGCCAGGATCTCGGCCGCGACGTTCTCCAGGAAATCATCGCGCAGGCGGGATCGCGCGGCCCCCGTCGGCGACGGTGCGTGGACCGCGAAGACGACCATTTCGCGGTCCTCGATCTGCAGCTCCACGATCATGCCCATCCGATAGGCCCGGCCGGGCATGAATGGCGTCACGGCGGTGATCGGCCAACGGCTGAACACCATCACATCATGGGAAAAGGCTGGCGATCTTGGCGCTGTATAGGGGTAGCGTTGGCGCAGCGGCCCCAAATGCGCGTTCCACTGGGTGGCCTTTTCCTGGATCACCAGCAGGTCGAGGTTAAGGCCGGCCAGGATGTCGATCGCGGCCTCGGGCTCGTCATGGTTCCACAGCAGGTTCGCGGTCGCCACCGAGATCGGACGGCCCCCCGGGGGCGGCTGGGTGGGAAGATGCACGGCCATGGAAAGAACGTGCGGCACCATCGCGCCCAAGGCCACCAGCATGACCAGATAGCGCCGGGTCGCCAGCGCGGCGGCGGCGACGAACAGGCCGACCAGGATGATCGGTACGCGCAGATTGCTCGCCAGATCGAGCAGCCAATGTCGATCGGCCAACGGCGACAGGAACGCCGTGGCGACCAGGCAGATCGCGGCTGCCCAAAAGATCAGACTGACCAGTTTGCCGCGCAAGACAGACCTGTTCGGTGCCCTTTCAACCGATTCGCCGGTTCAGAAAAACCACTAATTGGGGCTGTAGCGGGGCATCATGATCGCCGCCGTTGCCGATCCCGGCATCGCCGGCTTGGCCCCATCGGTGCTTATGCCTTGCGGCTAACTTGTCGCCGGTGCCGGCGGCGATTCCGCCGTTGATTCAGGCGTTGATTCGGCCGTCTGGTCCGCGCTGTCGCCAGCCTCCGGCTTTGGATATTGCGGCAGCAGCAGGCTGTAGAGCACGGGCATCAGCCCCAGGGTCAGGACCGTGCCTAGCAGCACGCCAAACGCGATGGTCGCGGCCATACCGTAGAACAGCGGGCCGCCGAACAGGATCAGCGGCACGATGCCGAGGCCGGTGGCCAAGGCGGTCATCATGATCGGCCTCAGCCGCGACAGGGCGGCCAGCATGATTGCGTCGCGTTTCGGCCGCCCGTCCTTTTCCAGCATGGCGATCCGGTCGATCAGAATGATCGAGTGGTTCAGGATGATCCCGCCGAGGCTGACGAAGCCCAGAATGGCCATGAAGCCGAACTTGGCCTGCAGGACGACCAGCCCGACGACGCCGCCGATGATGACCAGCGGGATGGTCATCAAGATGATGCCGCCGCGCCGGATCGAGTTGAACTGACCGATGACCAGCAGGGCCATGACGCCGAACGCCAGGGGCAGGTTGGCGAACAGACGCTGGTTGGCCTGCGCCTGCTGATAGGGTTCGCCGGCGATCTCGTAGCGCGCGCCCGGCGGCAGGTCGAGATTGTCGAGCGTGGGCTGCAGGATCGTCATCAACTCCGCCGAACTCATCACGCTTGAGCGGCCTTCGACCGTGAAGGTCCGTTGCAGGTTGCGCCGGTTGATCAGCGGGAATTCCCAGAAGGTGGTCACGTCGGCGATTTCGCCCAACTGAACGAACCGGTTGTTGGCCGACGACCAGACCTCGACCGAGGCGATCGCGGCCAGGCCTTCGGTGTTGGCCTCGATCGACTGCGCGATGACGGGAATGGTGAACTCGCTCTCGCGCAAGGTGGTGATCTGCTGGCCGTTCAGGGTGGTGTAGAGCGCGTTGGTGACGTCCTCGGTCGACACGCCCTGCCGCTGGGCGCGCGCCTGGTCGATCACCAGGCTCAGCTCGATCGCCGGGTTGCCCCAATCGATCGACACGCCTTCCGCGCCCTCCTGGGCGTAGAACAGGTCGCGAAGCTGTTCGGCGACCAGATAGAGCTGGTCCGTGTGGTCGGTCGGCCCGATCAGCCGGATGTCGATCACGCCCGGCTCCGTGGCGCCCATCCACATCTGCTTGGCGTCGGCGATCACGCCCGGAAGGTTTTCGTCCACGTAGGCATTGGTACGGTCGATCATCTCCTGAACCTGCGAGCCGTCGGCGACATCGACCAGGATGAAGGCCACGTTGTTGGCCGGGTCGAGCGGCGTCAGCGACAGGAAGAAACGCGGGCCGCCGCCGCCGACATAGGCGACGTTGGACACGATCTCGGGGTTGGTCTCGCTGTCGGACAGCCAGTCGGCCAATTGGCGCGTCGCGGCGTTGGTGGTGCGGACGTCGGCCTGGGTTTCCAGCGTCAGATAGATCAGATACTGGCTGCGTTCGCCGAGCGGAAAGAACTCCGTCGGCAGCCGTTGCAGAACCAGGACCGCCGCAACCAGGCAGCCGGCGATGATGAACAGAAACGGAATGCGCAGAACGCCGAGGATGGCGTGGATGAACTTGCTGTACGGGGTGTAGATCCAGCCGCGATAGTCCTCGATCTTGAGGTCTTCCTCGACATTTTCCTTCGGCTTGACCTTCATGAACCAGACGCAGAACAGCGGCGTCACGGTCATGGCCAGGAACCAGGAGGACAGCACCAGCATGATGACGACGCTGCCCAGCGAGCGCACATAGTCGCCTGTCGCGCCGGCGATCAGAATGATCGGCACGAAGGCGACAGAGGTGGTCAGGGCCGAGTTCAACAAGGGAAGCGCCAAGCTGCTGCCGGACTGAATGGCGGCCTCGCGGTGGGTCGCGCCGCGCTCGATGCGCACGCGCATGTCCTCGGCGATGACGATGCCGTTGTCGACCAACAGGCCCAGCGCGATGATCACGGCGGTGATCGACATGCGCTGGAACTCGACGCCCATGACCGACATCAAGATGACGCCGGCCAGCATCGAAATCGGCACCAGCGAGCCGACGATCAGGCCGGCGCGAATGCCCAGGAAGACCAGGACCACGAACAGCACGATGCCTACGGTCTCGTAGACATTCTCCATCGCCTCGTCGATGCTGTCCTCGATCAAGGTCGGCTGGTAGGTGGCGAAACCCAGCTCCATGCCGATGGGCAGCTCGTACTGTATTTCGTCGATCAGGGCGGTCAGCAACGTTCCGAATTGAACGTTGTTGGTGCCGTCATGGGTAGATACTCCCATCACGATGGCCGGACGACCGTTGTAAAGCACCGGCTGGGTCGGCGGATCGGGATATCCCGTCCTGACGTCGGCGATCTGGCCGATCGAGATCAGGTCCCCGGATTCCGGGTCCTGAAACAGGACGTCGGCGACATCCTCGGCGTTTTGCAGCGTACCCGTCGGCACGACCACAAGCTGCCGGCCGCTGACGAAGGCGACGCCGGTCGGTTCCGGCTGGTTCTGCGAGATCAGCGCGTTGGCGGCGATCTGCGGGTCCACGCCCAGTTCGGCTATGCGCACCGGATCGAACTCGACGAAGATCTGCTGGTCCTGGACGCCGTAGAACTGCACCTTGCGCACGGCGTCGAGCTCCATGATCCGGGCCTCGATATCTTCCGCCGTGCGGCGCATGTCCTCATAGGAAAAGCCGTCTGCCCAGAGCGCGACCGAGGCGATGGCGACGAGGCCGATATCCTCCTGCACGGTCACGCTGGTGACCGCTTGGGGCAAGGTCGGCGCGGTGTTTTCGACCCGGTTTCTGATCGCCTGAATCGCCTGGGTCACATCGGTCACATAGTCGCCGATCGTGGCCGTGATGATGGTCGATCCGCGCCGCACCGCGGCCGTGACGTCGGTCACCTGGTCGACATTGCGCAGCGCCTCCTCCAATGGGCGCGAGACGAGGTTCTCCATTTGCGTCGGGCTGAGTGCCGGGGCCTCGGCGTAGACCTTGACGATCCGGATCTGGATCGTCGGGTCTTCCGAACTGGGATAGTTCAGGTAGACGATGATGCCGTAGACGGTGATGAAGAGGACCAACAGCACCATGACGCGCGAGTTGGAAATCGCCAGCCGCGTCAACTGCATTGGCTAAGGCCTCGCCCGCTCAGGATGCGTCGTCGGACGAAGAGGCGTCCGGCGGCAGTCTTACGGATTGGCCGTCGCGCAGCAGCCCCGTGCCCGCCGCCGCGATGACGTCACCCTGGCTGACGCCCTCGGTCACCAGCACGTTTTCGCCCTGTCCGCCGGCCGTGGTGATTTGCACCTGCCGCACGACGCCGGCCTGGGCATCGTAGCGGAAGACGAAGGCCGTACCGGGCCGGTCGCCGGCGGCCACCGCACCGAACGGAACGTAGTATCCGTCGGGCCCGTCATGAAACCGGAAGGTCGCCGAGCCCGACATGCCGGGCAACAGGTCGGCCGGCGGGTCTATCACGGCAACGTTCACCGTCACCGTGTCCGCGACGTTGAGCGCCTGGCCGATCTCGGCGATGCGGCCGACACAGCCGCAATCGTCGATCGTGGCGGCGTCCAGCGACACCTCCATGTTCAGGCTCATGCGGGACGACAGACGGTCGGGCACCGCCATGTTGAGCTGGATGGCCCCGGCGGCGTCCATCTGGACGATCGACTGGCCGGCGCTGACGACCGTGAAATTGTCAGCGATCACATCGGCGATGGAGCCGTCGTAGGGCGCGGTCAGCACCGTTTCGTCCAGGTTGCGCTGGGCGAGCGCCAACTGGGCGATGGCGGCCTCGACCTGGCTGGACGCGGTGTCGGCATTGGTGATGTAAGTGTCCAGCGCCGACTGGCTGATCCAGCCCCCCTGATACAGCTGTCGTTGGCGGCTGAGCTCGGTTTCCGCCTCGGCGGCGGCCGCCTGGGCTTGCTGGACGTCCGCTTGCGCCGAGGCGACGTCCAGTTGATAGGATGTCGGGTCCAGCGCGGCGAGTTCCTCGCCCTCCAGCACCTGCTGGCCGACCACGACCGGCAACTGCTGAAGCGTGCCGGAAACGGAAAAGCTGAGCGCGGCGCTGTCTACCGCCTGAAATTGGCCCGGCAGGGTGCGGCTGACTTCGCCCGCCAAGTCGCCGACGGTAAAGGGCGCGATGGCGCGCACGCGCGGCTGAGGCTCGGGCTGGTCGTTGTCGCACGCCGCCAACAGCACGACCGCCACGGAAAGCAGGGCACCCGCCCTGACCACTCTCAACATCGACCGAAACCTCGTATCTGTGTCTCGACCCTTGGCAAATTGCCGAACCCCGTTTTGTTTTTTGGTTCCAGCAGAGTAACGCTGATGCGAATCAAGCAACTATCGACCATTCAACTGCCCTGATCCACCTTCTATTTGCAGGCTCCCTTGGCTGTGCGTGCCTGATGCGTTTTGGTAACCAGCTTGTGAGTGGGATTTTGGGCAAAGGATGCTAGGTCGCGCACCACTTGGGTGATACGACCGGGGCTAGGGTTTCTAAGAGATCCACAGAATGGAATGTCAGCGATGAGCGGGCCGTTGGCCGGTGTACGTGTCCTTGATCTCAGCCGGATTCTGGCTGGCCCGACCTGTACCCAGCTTTTGGGCGATCTGGGGGCCGAGATCATCAAGATCGAACGGCCCGGCCGGGGCGACGACACCCGCGGCTGGGGCCCGCCCTTCCTGAAGGACCGGGACGGCAACGAGACGCGCGAAAGCGCCTACTACCTGGCTGCCAACCGCTCGAAGCGATCGGTCGCCATCGACATCGCGCGGCCGGAGGGCGTCGAACTGATCAAGGCGCTGGCCGCCCGATCCGACGTGCTTATCGAGAACTTCAAGACGGGCGATCTGGACCGGCGCGGTCTGGGCTACGAGCAGTTGAAGGACGAACTGCCCCGCCTGGTCTATTGCTCGATCTCCGGCTTCGGGCGTACGGGCGAGCGGGCGAAAAAGGCCGGCTATGACTATCTGGCCCAGGGCATGGGCGGCATCATGAGCCTGACCGGCCCGGAGGAGGGTGAGCCTCATAAGGTCGGTGTCGGCATCGCCGACGTGATGTGCGGCATGTATGCGGCAACCGGCATCCTGGCGGCGCTCAGGCATCGGGACCTGACCGGCCAGGGCCAGCATATCGATCTCGCCTTGCTGGACAGTCAGATCGCCTGGCTGATCAATGGCGGCACCTATTACCTGACCTCGGGCGAGGAGTCGCCGCGCCTGGGCAATGGCCATCCCAACATCGTGCCCTATCAGGTGTTCCCGTCCGCCGATGGCCATATCATCCTGGCGGTCGGCAATGACGATCAGTTCGCCCGGTTTTGCAACGAGGCGGGGGCGCCGGACCTGGCGACCGATGCGCGCTTTGCCACCAACGCCGACCGGGTGCGCAATCGCGCCACGCTGATCCCGCTGTTGGAGGCGCTGACGGTCGCGCGCGGCACGCAGGCCTGGATCGACGCCCTGGACGCGCTCGGCGTGCCGTGCGGGCCCGTACGTACGGTGTCGCAGGTGTTCGAGGACCCTGAGACGTACAATCGCGGCATGCGCGTCCGGCTCGACCATCCGCTGTCCGGCACCGTCGATCTGATCGGCAACCCGCTGAAGCTGAGCGAAACGCCGGTCGATACCTCGCGCGCGCCGCCCGTGCTGGGCGCCGACACCGAAGAGATGCTGCGGGAGGCGTTGGGCCTGGACGAGGACCGGCTTACGGCGCTGGCGGCGGACGGCACGATCGCGCTAGGGGACGCACGATGACGCAGAGGACGGGCGCGGACATCATCGCCCAAAGGCTGGCCGACGAGGGCTGCCGCTTCGCCTTCGGCATCCCGGGCGGCGAGGTGCTGGCCCTGATGGACGCCCTGACCCGCGCCGGCATTCGCTTCGTCCTGACCAAGCACGAGAACAATGCCGGCTTCATGGCCGAGGGCGCCTATCACCGCGACGGCAAGCCCGGCATCCTGTTGGCGACCATCGGGCCGGGCGTGGCCAATGCCGTCAATGTGGTGGCCAACGCCTATCAAGACCGCGTGCCGCTGATCTTCTTGACCGGCTGTGTCGATGACACAGAGGCGCTGACCTACACCCATCAGGTGTTCGACCACCAGGCGCTGTTGCGGCCGGTGGTCAAGGCCAGCCTGCGCGCCACCAGCGGCGCGGTCGACGTGGTGATCGAAAAGGCGCTGGCGATCGCGCAGTCGGGCCAGCCGGGCCCGGTGCATATCGATGTGCCGATCGGCGTCGCCGAGGGCATTGAGGCGCCGTCCGGCATTGCCGCTGCCCCTATTCCAGCCGCTAGCGGACCGGCCGAGGGACCTGACCTCGACGCGGCCCGCGCGTTGTTTGCCAAGGCCGAGCGGCCGTTGATCATTGCCGGCGTGGACGCGCTGGAACCGGGCGCGGCGGCGGCGGTGGCGGACATGGTCGAGCGCTATTCGATCCCACTGATCACCACCTACAAGGCCAAGGGGCTGATCCCGGAAGACAGTCCGCTGGCGATGGGCGGTGCCGGCCTCTCGCCCAAGGCGGATGCGATCCTGTTGCCCTTGGTGCGGCAAAGCGACTGCATCATCCTGGCCGGCTACGACCCGATAGAAATGCGCATCGGCTGGCGTGCGCCCTGGCCGGCGGACGCCCCGGTCATCGAGTTTTCCGCCGTCGCGCACAGCCATTCCATGCATTCGGCGCGCCATGTCTTTGTTGGCGACGTTGCGGCCGGAATTGGCGCACTGACCAAGGACGCGCCTATGCGTCCGACTTGGGATAGGGGCGAGCCGGCGGCGGCGAGGCGTGCGCTGGCCGACACGTTCAAGCCCACGGGTGATTGGTCGCCAGCGACGATGGTGCACAGGGCGCGGGACCTGGCGCCGGCCGATACCCTGACGACCGCCGACAGCGGCGCCCATCGCATCCTGTTCAGCCAGATCTGGGCCTGCCGAGAGCCGCGCGGGCTGATGCAGTCTTCCGCGCTCTGCACCATGGGCTGTGCCGTGCCCCTGGCGGCCGGGGCCAAGCTGGCGAGCCCGGAACGGCCGGTGGTCGCCTTCATCGGCGATGCGGGGTTGGAGATGGGGCTGGGTGAACTCGCCACCTTGCGCGATCTCGGCCTGCCGGTCGTGATCATCGTGTTCGCCGACCGCTCCCTGGCGCTGATCGAGCTGAAGCAGCGCCAACGCGGCCTGCAGGGTGTCGGCGTCGATTTCGACGCAACAGATTTCGCAGCCGTCGCCGACGCCATGGGCGGGAATGGGATGACGGCCGATGATGTCGATAGCTTTGAAGCGGCGTTTACGAACGCGCTGGCCGCCGACCGCTTTTCCGTAATCGCCTGCATGTTCGATCGAAAGGCCTATGACGATGCCTTTTGAGTCCAGGGCGGCCAACGCGCCGGTTTCCAACCTGATCGGCCGAGACCCGCGCGTCGATTTCTTCCGCGGCCTCGCCTTCATCATCATTCTGATCGCGCATGTCCCGGCGAACTGGGTGGCGCGCTGGATTCCGGCCCGTTTCGGCCTTTCCGACGCGACGGAGATGTTCGTGTTCATGTCGGGCTTCGCGGCCGGCATCGCGTTCGGCGGCAGCTTTCTGAAACGCGGGTTCTGGCTGGGCACCGCGCGCACCGGCTATCGCGTCTGGCAGGTCTATCTCGGGCATCTGCTCTTGTTCTTCTTCGTCGCCATGTCGATGGCGGCGGCGAACGAGCTGTTCGATACCCGCAACTACATCAATCAGCTCAACCTGACCTACTTCTTCAACGAGACGGCCACGGCGATCATCGGCCTGTTCACGCTGAACTATGTGCCGAACTATTTCGACATCCTGCCGATGTACATCGTCGTGCTGGTGTTGATGCCGTTCATGTTCGCGCTGGCGCGGGTTCATCCGTGGCTGGCGCTGGCGGCCTCGTTCGCGCTTTATTGGGCGAACTGGTTCATCGGCTTCGACCTGCCTGCGGAGGTGCGGCCGAACAGCGACCGGTCCTGGTTCTTCAACCCGTTCGGCTGGCAGCTGATCTTCTTCACCGGCGTCGCCCTGTCGATGGGCTGGCTGAAGCCCCCGCCGGTGTCGAAATGGCTGATCGGTGCGGCGATCGCCATGATCGTGTTCGGCGTCCTGGTTGGGCACTGGCCGCTGTGGCGCAGCTATGAGTCCCTAACGGCCGTGCGCGAGGCCATCTCGCCCTGGCTGAACAAGACCAATCTGGGGATCTTGCGCTACATCCACTTCCTGGCCGCCGCCTATCTGGTGGTCGTGGCGCTGAAGGGGCATGAGCAGTGGCTGGCCAGCGCGGTCGGCCGGCCGATCATGAAGTGCGGCCAGCAGTCCCTGCCCGTGTTCCTGTTCGCCATGGCCCTGTCCCGTTATGCGGGCATCGTGCTGGACCAGACGGGCCGCGAACTTGTCTGGGTGCTGCTGGTCAATGCCGGTGCCATCGCCACGCTGATCGGGCTGGCCTACCTGCTGGGCTGGCTGAAATCCGAACCGTGGCGGTCGAAGAAGCCGCGCCCGCCGGCCACTGCCGAAGCGGGCGCGCAAGCCCCGGCCAACCAGCCGTCCGCCCGCGCCGCGGAGTAGTTCAGAAGAGAGCTAGATGCCGGCGCCGGCGACCAGAAGCGGTTCGGTCGTCAGATCCTCAGGCGCGCCCCAGCGATAGGTAAAGGCATCGTCGCCGCGCCGGCGGCAGCGGTCGGCCATCAACGAGGCCGCGAGCGTGTTGTTGCCGCTTCGCACCGCCGCCTGCAGGATCAAGATCTCGAAGACGTCGCGCTGCACATGACTGCCGCCAAGCAGATGGATGCGATCGCGTACTCCGACCAGGGCCTTGATCACGCCGGCATCGTCGCCCTGCCCGAAGGCCAGGATCGCCTCCGCCAGATTGCAGCCAATGGATCGCCAGACCCAGGGCTGATGGCCGGCCGCGCCCGACACGGCGACCGTGTTGGCCTCGGCGGCTGACCGCACGAAGCGGGCGGCTACGTTCTGCCGGCCGGCACCGACCAGGGCCATCAGATAATGGCCGTCGGCAAAGCCATAGGCGTGGTCGCCGATATGGGTTTCGGCTAGTTCCGCCAGCTCGCGCCAGCGGCCGCCGACATCCACGCCCAGCGCCTGCAGCCGCCACAAGAGCGAGACCGCGTTGGCGACGTCGCGGAAATCGTCGGTTTTGTCGGCGCGAACTGATTGGTCATAGAGCGACAGGACCGTGCCGATCTCGCCCATGGTCAGGTGAAACAAGGCCCGGTGCCAAAAGACGTGGTAGGCGAAATTGTTGCTGCGTTTCAGCGCCGGTGTGTGATGCGCCAGCCAGGCTACACCTTCGCGCGGCCGGCCCGTGACCTCCAGCACATGGGCGACGGCGTGAAAGCCCCAGGCATCCTCCGGCTCCAGCTCCACCGCCGCGCGGCCGGCCTTTTCGGCCTCCGCAACCGCGCCGGTTTCCTCCAGCCCGAAGGCGTGGCAGCCCAGCATGAAGCCATAATCCGGCATCTCGGGTGACCAGTGGGCCAGATGGCGCGCCGTGGATTGGTGCATGCCGGGCGCATCGCCGGTCATGAAGCGCAGCTGATGGCCCAGCTTCAGGCCCAGCGCGTCGTGCGGCTGGTCGGCCAGGCTGGCTTCAAGCACAACGACGGCACCGTCGAAATCGTCGACGACCGCCCGTTCCAGCGCCCTCACGAAGGCCTGCTCGCGCGCCGTGCCGCCGCGTTCGGCCAGGCTCGATCTCGCGTCCGTCAGCGCCTGGTGGGCGACGGGCAAAACCTGGCGGCGGCCCAACAGCACGGTCCACAGGCCCTTCGCCGCATGGGCCATCGCCATTTCCGGATCGTGGCCAAGCGCGGCCGTCAGATGGTCGATCGAATCCCGCCCATGGCGCAGAAAGGCGCGCACGGCATTGTCGAAATTCTCGACCGCCTCGGCGTTCGCGGCCGTGACCGCGAGGCCCCGACAATCGGCCAATCGCATCCTGTCTGTGCTGCCGGTGGCATCGGCGCTGATCATGAGCTTCCTTTCACCCAGAAACTGTTGCCGAGCTCACTCGGGTCCACTCGGTCGCTGCCCCCGGAACATAAATAGAGGTCGCGGCCGGTCGTGTCCCCAACCCTCACCAACTGTTGACCCTGACTTGATCGCGATCGCGGCGGCAGGGGATTATTTGTCAAGTTGTGCGGTAGGTTAGTGCCGCTTTCCGAGACGAAAGCCCCGGCGATCGCCCCCATGACCGAGACCATGTCCTCCAAGGCCGGTTTGGACAGAATGCGCAATACGGGCGCCGCCCTGATCGCGTTCGCCTTGCTCGGCATCATGGCGCTGATCGTCGGTGCCGACTATGGCTGGCGGTTGGCGGCGCTGGCGGTTGTCGGCGGCCTGCTGGGGCTGGTTCTCTACCACGCCGCCTTCGGCTTCACCGCTGCCTGGCGCGCCTTCGTGTTCGAGCGGCGGGGTGCGGGACTGCAGGCCCAGATGGTGATGCTGGCCGTCGCCGTGCTGCTGTTCTTTCCGATCCTGGGCGCAGGCGAGATCTTCGGCCGGTCGGTCGGCGGCTTTGTCTTCCCGGTGGGCGTTTCCGTGGCGTTCGGTGCGTTCCTGTTCGGCATCGGCATGCAGATGGGCGGCGGCTGCGCCAGCGGCACGCTTTACACGGTCGGCGGCGGCAACACCCGCATGGTGGTCACCCTGGCGGCGTTCATCGCCGGCTCGCTGATCGCGACCTTTCACCTGCCCTGGTGGCTGGACCAGCCCTCGCTCGGCAGCTTCTCGCTGGTGCGGATGATGGGCTGGTTCCCGGCGCTGCTGGCCAATTTGGCCGTGTTCGCGCTGATCTACTGGGCCGTCGGCCGGCTGTCGCGGGACGGTGCCCGGCGCCTGTTCGCCACCGAGGGACGGCGCAGCCTGGTGCGCGGGCCCTGGCCGCTGATCTGGGGTGCACTGGGCCTTGCGGTCCTGAACGCCGCGACCCTGATCCTCGCCGGCCGGCCCTGGGGCATCACCTCCGGCTTCGCCCTGTGGGGCGGCAAGATCGCCGATGCCGCCGGCATGGACCTGTCGACCAGCGTCTATTGGGCGGCGCGGCAAGGGCTGCTGGACCGGTCGGTTTTCGCCGATACGACGTCTGTGATGAATTTCGGGATCATTCTGGGTGCGATGGCGGCCGCCGGCTTGGCCGGCCGCTTCGCCCCGGGGTGGCGCCTGCCCTGGCGTGGCGTTGCCACGGCCATCCTGGGCGGGCTGTTGATGGGCTATGGCGCCCGTCTGGCCTTCGGTTGCAACATTGGTGCCTATTTCAGCGGCGTCGCCTCGGGCAGCCTGCACGGTTGGCTGTGGCTGGTCTGCGGCTTCGCCGGGTCTATCCTGGGCACCCATGTGCGCCGGTATCTGAAGGACGGTCCCTATGCGGCCGGCCTTCCCTCCGTTCAACATTAGCGTGGTTTAGGAGCATGGTTCTCATGAAGCGTTCCCTTTTGGGCGCCGTCGTCGGCGTCTCCCTTTCCGCCCTGATTGCCGGCACGGCGGTCGCAGGCGAGCAATATGTCGACCAGACCGGCTTTGCCGTCAGCGGCTATGACGTCGTCTCCTATTGGGACCTGACCCAGAACGCGGTCGGCGAGGCGCAGCCCGCACCGCTGCCGGGCCGGTCGGACATCACGGCGGACTACAATGGCGCCACCTGGGCCTTCGCGACGGAAGAGAACAGGGCACGGTTCCTGGCCGACCCGGCCGCCTTCGCGCCGGCCTATGACGGCCATTGCGCCTATGGCGTCGCCCAGGGCGGCAAGGTGCCGGGCAGCCCGCTTCTGTGGCGCATCGTCGACGATCGGCTTTATCTGAACATCACGCCGCGTGTTGTCGGTTGGTGGGAACAGGACATTCCGGGCTATATCGATCAGTCCGAGGTCGTCTGGCAGAATGTCGAGGCCAGCCCGGCCAACACGACGGCCGTGCCAGAGTTCGATATCAGCAACGCGCCCGTGGCCAACTAACGGCCGGCGCGCTTTACGGTAATCCTATGCTGCGATGGAGGCGGCCTGCTTGTCGGCGCGATTGGTCTGCGCCGCCTCCAACGCGGTCACGTCGGTGGGCTGCTGTTCTTCGGGCATCTGAAACAGGCCCCAGCGCACCGTCGCCAGTCCGATATCCTCCCGCGCGCTAAGCACAGTCGCCGGCACGGCCAGCAATAGGCCGACAACCACCGGCAGGAACCAGACCAGGGCGGCTGGTTCGATCCAGACGACAAAGGCCGTCATCGCCACGCCAAGCGCCAAGGGCACGGCCTGGCTGCGCAGGCCGTGGGCCCACGAAATGCCGCCACCGGCGCGGTTCTGCGGTTCCCACCCCGACGATTTGCCGGCCAGGATGCCCACGATCGCGCTTGTCCGCGCCATCATCAACACCGGCGCCAACAGGGCCATGAAGCTGACTTCGGCGGCGACGCCCAGGCTGAACCTGGCGGCCCCACCATAGCGCCGGCGGGTTTCCGGCCGGGCCAGGATGGTGGCCGCACCCAACAGGCGCGGCGCGATCAGCAAGATGGCGATCACCGCCAGCATCCAGATCTTCGGCGCCAGGGCCGCCAGCTTGTCGACCACGGTCGGCACGTCCGGGTCGTTCAGCGCCGGCGCCACGATCTCAGGCGCCGCGAACAGCGACCAGCAGGCCGCGCCGATCAGCAGCAGCCAAAGCGGGGCTGCCAGATAGTTCACGATGCCGATCAACAGATGTATCCGGCTGACGCTGTGCAGCCCCGGCTGAAACAGGATCGCGATGTGCTGCAGGTTGCCGTTGCACCAGCGCCGGTCGCGCTTCAGATAGCCGGGCAGGTCCGGTGGCATTTCCTCATAACTGCCCTCGCTGACCGGCAGCAGCCAGACCTCGTACCCCGCGCGGCGCATGAACGCCGCCTCGACGAAATCATGGCTCAGGATCTCGCCGTTCAGCGGGCCCAGGCCGCGCACCTCGGGCAGGTGGCAATGGCGCTTGAACGGTGCCATGCGGATGATGGCGTTGTGGCCGTAATAGTTGGATTCGCTGCCGAACCAGAAGGCCATGCCCATCGACAGGGGGTGCATGGCGATGCGGGCGCCGAACTGCATCAGCCGGCCGAACAGGGTGGTCTGGCGCGCGATCAGCGGCGTGGCCTGGATCAGGCCGGCCTGCGGGTTGGCGTCCATCAGCCGGGCCAGGCGGACGATCGTGGCCCCGTCCATGATGCTGTCGGCGTCCAGGATCAAAAGGTAGTCGTACCGGTCGCCCCAGCGGCGGCAGAAATCGGCGATGTTGCCTGCCTTGCGCCCGGTGTTGGCGCGCCGCCGCCGATAGACGATGCGGCCGGGCCGGTCTTGCGCCTGGCGCCAGCGGTCGATCGCGGCCTGCTCTCGCTTCGCCTCCGGCCCGTCGCGGGTGTCGCTCAGCACGAACAGGTCGAAACGGTCGCCCTCGCCGGTCTCGTCCAGCGACCGCAGGGTGGCCTCGAGGCCCCGGATTACGCGGCGCGGGTCTTCATGATAGATCGGCATGGCGATGGCCGTGCGGCCGGCCGGGGCCAGGCGCGTTCGCCCCTCCGGCACGGGCAGCACCACGCGGTCGCCGCGCCTTCCCATCAGGATCAGGACCATGCCGGCAAGCGCGCTCCAAAACGACAGCGCGATCATGGTCAGCGGCACGGCGACGGCAATCACGATCGCGATGCCCAGCGCGCTGGCGCGGTCGGCGAAGATGACGTCGGCGAGGCCCCACAGCAGGCCGGCGACGGTGGCCGCGACCAAGGCGAGAATGGCCAGCCTGCGGCCGGTAAGACAACGGCGTCGGAAGTCCGCCAGCCGAACGTGCCGGCCGCCCTCGGCCATCAGGGTCGGGGCCATCAGGGTCGGCGTCATTGGGGCTTGGGCCATCTTGGCTGGGCCGATCGAGGGGCCGGGCGTGTGGGTCACCCGCCGATCCCCGATCCCGGAACGCGTTCGCACTCGGTCCATGCACTCCTCGTCGTTACGAACAGCGTCAGTCTCAACGTCATTCAGATCCTTGACCGGTGATGGGGCGTCGCTGTCATCACACCGGACCGTTGGGCAACCTTTAACCTAAGCCTTTTAGCAGGCGCCGCAAACGCCGCTGGCGCACGTTCGATCACAAAGCGGAGATCGCCGGGCGATGCGGTGTTGCCGCCGCCGGATCACGAGCCCCGGGGACCCTCGGTCCGATCGGTCGTCGGTGGTCCGTCCGGCGCCCGCCCCTTACCTGCCGACCGAGGCTCATGAACTGGGCAACGGAACGAAAACTGTTTGACCAGATCAAGGCGGCCGCATGGCCCCGGCACAGCGGATTGGGGCAAGGCGGACTGCGGCCAAGCGTACTGGGGCTAAGCAGATTGGCGGCAGGTGCCGAGATTGCCGTGAAGGCTGTTGAACGCCCGGTCGAGCATCGCGACGACGGGCGTGAAGGTCATCCCGTCCAGGAAATCTTTGTCACCATCCGTAGTATTTGGAGAATACCTCGCATCATGCCATTTGAAGTGCAATTATAGAGCGAGGGTGGCGTTTCGCCGTTTATGCGGATTTACAACCGGCCGGACGCATCTACCTACAGATGGTAATTATCGAAAGACGACATTGTTCTTGGCCCTGCCAGGCTCGAACGCTCGGAAGATAAGCTTCTGAAACACAGCGCTTTTTGAAAGGACAAACGCGAGGCCAGAGGTGGTCCTGCGACATTGGGACCCGCCGTCTGCACGGCTTTCCGCCCGCGTGAACGCGCCTCGCCGGCCTGTCATGCAACCGAACGGCGGCATTCAATCAGGACCAAGGTGTGGCAAATAGGTGACACCTGGGCGCCAAATTGATGGTGCCGCCCTTCATCGGGTGTCTGGAGCATCCCGGGCCCGCTTCTAATCCATTGAATTTGCTTGATTGTTTCAGGCCGCGACATTTCTGAACCTGGGGTTGAGAAAGCGGATTTAACGCTTTGATCGCCACGGGAAAATGGATACGGTCACAACGTCCATTAAGAATCGGACACAGATTGCTTCTTTATTCGCGAAACTGAGGGCACTGAACGAATGGGCATCGCTGACAGCAGCACGCGCACGGGGGCGCGGCGCTTTGCGTCGGCGCCCGAACGCGCTTGGACAGTGCCTGGACGTGGCATTTGCGCCACGCTTGAACCGAACATGCAACGCGCGCTGACAGCCGTTCCGGATGCAGCCTTTTAGGGGAACAGGATCATGACTACCCGCAAGACGTCTCTTCTTCTCGGTACCACGAGTGCTCTGGCGCTTTCGGTCTTGGCGTTCACAGGAATGGGCCCGACGCAGGCGCTAGCCGCCTGTACTAGCGTTCCAGCCGGCGCTGGTTTGCCCAATGGGGGAACAACCGGAACCGATGGCGACGACGTCATTACCTGTAACGCCCTTGGTGCTCAGGGAGGCGATGTTCTTGCGCTGGAAGGCGACGACATCATTAATGTCAATGCGCTCTCGGCGGTGAACAACGTCAACGGGATGGAGGATAACGATACCATCACCGTCACGGTTGCGACTGCGAGCAGGGTACGGGGCGACATCGGCGACGATGTGATCACCATCACCACTTCTCTGATCACTGGCGACGGGGTCTTCGGCGACACGGGCGAAGACGTCATAACCATTGAGGGGCTTAGCGTCGTGACGGTCGTCAACGGCGGCGGCAATAGTGACACGATTAATCTCGATGGCGGCGCGGTCGGGTTGGCCACCGGGGGGGCCGGCGATGACATCATCAATGTGGCGGGCGGAATCCACGAGAACGTGCTGGGCGGCGGTGACAACGATACGATGACCATGACTGGCGGCGTTATCTTTAGCCTCGCCCCGGGAGAAGGCCTCCTGAACGGCGAAGCCGGGGATGACACCATCGATTTGCAAGGCGGCAGCGCGTTGTTTGTCGGTGGCGGCAGCGATAACGATTTGATCAAACTGAACGGCGCCAGCTTGACAGGTGTCATTATCAGCGGCCAGTCGGGTGATGACGAGATCCAGTTGATCTCCGGCACGGCCGGCGTCATCGAGGGCGGCACCGGCGAGGACGTTATCAATCATGACGGCGGTTCTGTCGTGGCGATTGTCGGTGACGTGTTTCTCGACGGCGTCGACACGGCCAACGGTTCCGACGACACCATCAACCTGAACGGCGGCGATGTGACGTTGTTCGTGATCGGTGGCGACGTTTGGGGCCAGGGCGGCGAGGACCTTATCGTCCTGGACGGCACGATCGTTGAGTTCGACATTCGCGGCGGCGCCGACGACGACCGGATCGACGTCCGGGCGGGCTCGGCTGACACTGTCCAAGGCGACGCCGGCCAAGACTCGATCACCATGAGCGGCGGCACCGTCACCAACATCACCGGCGACAGTCTTGGCGATGGCGTTTTGACTGCGCTCGGCGAAAGCGATCAGATTGAGCTGACCAGCGGTACGATCACCGGGGACGTTTGGGGCCAGGGCGGTGACGATGAGATCACCCTGGATGGCGCTGACATCGCCGGCAACATCCGCGGCGGTCTCAACGACGACGATATCGACGTGCTCGATGGCACGGCGGGCATTGTCCAGGGCGATGCCGGCGAAGACGACATTTTCATGAATGGCGGGACCGTCACTGCGATCACCGGCGACAGTTTCGACGATCTGCCGGACGGCAAGGGCGACAATGACCGTATCGAGTTGCTCGGCGGCGTTATCAACCTCGACGTTTGGGGCCAGGGCGGTGACGACACCATCATCCAGGCCGGGGCGGACATCGCGGACAGCATTCGTGCCGGCAATGATGACGATCTGATCATCCTGACTGATGGCGCGATTGGGACCGGCCTTGTCGGCGACCGCAGTGTCTTCGGCAACGACGGCAGCGACACCGGCGTCGTCACCGGTGCCTTCGATTTCGCCAATCTCACGGGCGTTCTGGCCGGCGACAACGGTAAAGGCGACGTCGATTTCGACCAGTTGGTCTTCGACGACTGGATCGGCGACGTCGACCCCGGCGACCTGGTGGAATGGAACGATGTCGACATCGTGGACAACTCCAACGTCAGCTTCAGCGCTGGCACGCTGGAGACGAATGGCGGCGGCCTGATCGAGGTCTTCATCGAAGACGGTTCGGAGTTGACCTTCGAGGAGGTCGGCCTGCTCATCATCGACGGAAACGTTGAGAACGAGGGCGAGGTAGACCTGTCCGACAAGATGAGTGTCGGGTCGGTGGTGCAGATCAACGGGGACTACGATGGCACGGACGGCGAGCTGCTCATCGACACGTTCCTGGATGACGGCAAGACGCTCGCTCCGGCCGACAACTCCGACTTCCTTGACATCGCCGGCAGTGCCGGCGGCAACACGGAGATCCTGGTCACGAGTGTCGGTGACGGCCCGGGCGGCCTGACCGGTTTCGGTCCGGAGGACGGCATCCTGGTGGTGGCGTCGTCGGACTCGACCGATGATGCGTTCACCCTGGGCAATTTCGACCTGACGGCGGGCATCTTCGAGTACTTCCTGGCCAACCCCGAGGGTCAGCCTCCGGGTCAGGACAATTGGTACCTGCAGTCGGACTATCTCGACCAGATCTACGTCTACGAGAACCTGCCGGGGGCGATGCAGACCATCGGCCTGGCCCTGACGGGTCAGTTGGTGGAGCGTGTCGGGGTACGCTCGGCAGTGCCGAGCACGCTGCCGGACGCGGACGGCAACCCGGTCCGAGGCGGCGCGCCGGTCGACACGGCGATCTGGGGCCGTGCGGTGGGCCTGTCGCTGGAAAGCGACGGCGACATCGACAGCACGACCAACGGCTCGTTCGACCAGACCATCGGCTTCCTGCAGGCCGGCGCCGACGTGACGGTGCTGGACCGGCCGAGCGGGCGTCTGCTGATCGGTGCCCTGGGCCATTGGGGCGTCAGTTCGCTGGATGCCGACAACTCGCGCGGCGCGGACGCCGGCACGGCGGACTTCGACTTCTATGGCGGTGGTCTGACGGCGACCTGGTATTCGACCCAGGGCTGGTACTTCGACAATGTGGTGCAGTACACGGCCTACGACATCGACATCTCCACGGCGACCCGGTGGGCGTCGCAGAGCACGGATGGCTATGCGATCTCGACCTCGCACGAGGTTGGCTACCGGATCCCGATCGGTGCGACGGCCGCGTTGGTGCCGCAGGGTCAGTTGACCTATCAGCACATCGACTTCGACGACTTCGTCGATCCGGACGGTGTGGCGGTCAGCCTGAACGACGATGACAGTCTGGTGGGTCGTCTGGGCGTGGCGTTCGAGAACTCCGCGGCGATCGGCAGCTCGCTGGCGACCGGCTATCTCGAGGCCAACGTGCTGTACGAGTTCCTGGGTGACAACTCGGTGAACACGTTCACGCCGGAAGGTGGCAACATCGCGATCAACCAGCAGACGCGTGAGGCCTGGGTCGAGGTCGGCTTTGGCGGCACGATCGCGGTGGCCGAGGGTGTGTCGCTGTATGGCGAGGTGGACTACGCGCTGCCGCTGGACGGCGGTGTCAGGGGCGTACAGGCCCTGGGCGGTATCCGGGTGAACCTGAACCCGCCGCCGGCCGCGCCCCCGCCGGCGCCGGTGATCGCGCCGGTGGCGGAGACGGCGTTCATCGTCTTCTTCGATTGGGACCGGGCGGACCTGACGTCTGAGGCCAACCTTGTCCTCGACGATGTGGTCGTGGTGGCCAACCAGTCCGGCTACGCCTCGATCCGTCTGGACGGCTACACCGACCTGTCGGGCAGTGCGGCCTACAATCTGGGCCTGTCGGAGCGGCGGGCGAACTCGGTCGCCGACGGCCTGATCGCCCGCGGCATCGCGCCGGACGAGATCGTGATCCGGGCCTTCGGTGAGGAGAACCCGCTGGTGCCGACCCCGGACGGCGTGCGCGAGCCCCAGAACCGCCGGGTGGAGATCTTCCTGAGCTAACCCGCTCGGGACCGACACCCAACCACCCTTCAAGCGCCGGCTTGGGCTCACGCCCGAGCCGGCGTTTTCTTGTGCGCCGATGGCGGGGGCGACGACTGCTTGGCCGTCGGCGCTTGTCGCGCAGGTTCCTCGCGCGCCATAGTGTGGGGTCATCCACCGCAACCGGCCGTCCTGGCCGGCACCCGCGGTGGTTCACGGCCAATAGGTAAGAGGCTGGTCCCATGGCGACTGACGCGGGTGTTGCCCACCAAAGCTGGTCGTCGCGGCGGAACTTCGTTCTGGCGATGATCGGCCTGTCGGTCGGTCTCGGCAACATCTGGCGCTTTCCGTATCTGGCCAGCGAGAGCGGCGGCGGCGTCTTCGTCCTGATCTACATCGCCTGTGTCCTGGTGCTGGCGATCCCGATCCTGATGGCCGAACTGGCGATCGGAAGGCGCGGCGGCCTGTCGCCGCCGGGAAGCTTCCGCCGCATCGCCCTGGCGGAGGGCAAATCACCGCGCTGGTCCATCGCCGGCATCATCGCGGTGATCACTGCCTTTCTGATCCTGTCATACTACGCCGTCATTGGCGGCTGGACTTTGGACTTCCTGGTGGCGGGGGCCGTCGGCGCCTTCGGCCACGGCGATGTCGCGCATACCGACGGGCTGTTTTCGGCCCTGTTGGCCGACCCCTGGCTGCTGATCTTCTGGACGACGGTCTTTTTCGTGTTCACCGCCGGCATCGTCGCGGGCGGTGTGCAGGGCGGCATCGAGCGGGCGGCGCGGTATCTGATGCCGCTCTTGTTCGTGCTCTTGGTCGCGACCGCGATCTACGCCCTGTTCGCCGGTGACGCGGCGGCCGGCCTCGCCTTCCTGTTCGCGCCGGACTGGTCGGAAGTGACCTGGGGCGTCTTCCTGGACGCGCTGGGCCAGGCCTTTTTCTCCGTCACGGTCGGCGGCGGCGCGGCCTTGATTTACGGCGCCTATGTGCCCCGTCAAGTCAGCCTGCCGCGCACGGCGACGACGATCGCGCTGGCCGACACCGCCGTGGCCCTGATCGCCGGTATTGCCATCTTTCCCTTCGTGCTCGCCTTCGACCTGACGCCGACGGAAAGCGCCGGCCTTGTCTTCGTCACGCTGCCGGCCGCGTTCGCCAATCTCGGCAACGCCGCGCTTGTCGCCGTGCCGTTCTTCCTGCTCTTGGCCGTTGCCGCGGTGATGACCTGCGTCGGCCTGTTGGAGGTGCTGGTCGCATGGGGCATGGAGCGGGGCTGGTCGCGGCCCAAGACGGCGATCGGCGCGGCCTTCGTCTGCTGGCTGGTCGGCCTCTTGACCGTGTTCTCGTTCAACATCGCCGCCGGTTTCAACCCGCTGTCCTTCGTGCCGACCTTCGAGACGGCAACCATGTTCGACATCGCCGACCGGCTGACCGCGACCATCGGGCTGCCCATCGGCGGCCTGTTGATCGCGATCTTCGTCGGCCACGTCATGTCCGCCAAATCGATCGCCGACGAACTGGGTTGGAACGTGGACTCCGGCCTGTTCAAAACCTGGCGCTTCATCATGCGCTGGCCCGCCCCGATCATCATCGCGGCGGTGCTGGTGGTGGGGGTTTTGGGGTAGAGGGCGTCTCGGCGGCGCCGACGGGCGTTGGCGCCTGACGACCAGAAGCGAAACCGGTACTCTGATGCAGTTCCAGTCTGTGTTTCAAAACGACGGGATCAGGACTTGGCCCTTCTACATAGAAATGGCGTCTCTCGGCCCTTGATGGCGCTGGTATGCCTTGTTCTGCTAGCAAGTTGCGCTGAGAAGCTGACGGAGGAGCAACCTCCGGTGGTCGTCGAGGCAACCGTGGACGGCGTGTTTGGTGGCGTTCCGTATTCGCACGCTCTCAACGATCTATGCATAGTCGGACAGTACTTTGTGTCGGACGCCGGTCCACTAGCCGACGAAATTGGCATTGTTCAACGAAGCAACGCGGTGCCGTTGTATGATCCGCTCCCAGCACTCGCAGCAGACGAGTACACCGTTTTCGACAGTGCGGTGCCTGGCTTTGAAATCTTCTCCGATATCCTCGAAGGGGGGCCCTATCCAAGTCTCCTCATCGCAACGGCGATGAACCATCCCGACAAGTGCCGAAGGTTCACAGAGCTGCTGATCGACGGTGACCCTCCCGAAGTGATCGTCTTTGAGCGCGTTGACAATTGGCCGGCGGTTGCCGGGGCCGACGCCGTCGACGCCCTTCGGCGCATCAGAGCCGAATGCGTGGCGATGTCGCGCGACGAGGCCGCGCGGACATTCGGCGAGTTCGGGTTTCGGGCGGCGGATGGCGCGATTGTGGCAGCGACCACCCACGAAGAGGCCTGCACCGCCGCCACCCAGGCACAGTCCTACGCTCTGCGCATCACCAGCCCGATCGGCGCCTCCATCGTCTCCAACGTGTTCGGCGAAATCTTTGTCGAGGAGGCGAACTGAGAGTCGCGATCCTATGGCGACGCCCGGGTCATGACGAAGCGGCCGACGAGCGCGCGCTCGCCCGCTTCCCAACTGAGGCAGTGCATCGTGTCGGGGTCGATCAGGTCGCACCGCACCGCCGAGGTGTCGTCGATATCGGCGAAAACCACCGTCTGGGCGTCCCAGCCGATGGTGCCGAGCATGGCATAGGTGCCGTCATAGGCCTGTTCTTCGCCATGAAAGCCGGGCGCGGCGCTGTCCTCATGCACAGGGGCGTAGTAGCCGCCGAAGACACCCTCATGCTGGTCGATGATCCGGATCTCGAACGAGACGAAATCCTCGGTGAAATGGTTGGTGCTGCCATCCCAATAAAGGATGCGGCCATCCGTGATGTGCCAGCTTCCCTCCAAGTTCGGCAGGTCCGGTTGCGCTACCGCCAACGGGGAGGTCAATAGGAGTGGCGCCGCCAAGACACATGAACTGAGACTAGACAGAAGGGTCTTCATCGCAATGATCTCCTCAAGGGTTCTATCGCTGTCCTACCCACCTTCGCGGCTCAGGATGAAGCGGAAGACGACGGCGCGTTCGCCGGCCTCCCAGCCGACACAGCGCATGGTGTCGGTCGCGGTCAGCTCACACGTCGCAACGCTCGTGTCCTCGACGTCGGCGAGGATCACCGTCGTTGCGTCCCAGCCGATCACGCCGACCATCGGGTAGGCGCCGGTGCCGATCTCCTCCTCGCCATGATAGCCGGGTGTCGCGCTGTCCTCGTGCTCGGCTGTGTTGGAGGCGCCGAAGACGCCGTCTGCCTGATCGACGATCACGATTTGGAAGGACTGAAAGTCGTCGACCATATGGTTGGTCGAGCCATCCCAGAACAGCCCGCGCCCGTCGGTGACGCTCCAGGTACCTTCCAGGTTCGGCAGGTCCTGTTGGGCGAGCGCCGACGGTGCGGCCAGGCACAGCAGCGCGGCCAGAACGGGCGAAGCAAACACGAACCGAATGCAGTTGTTCATGGCAGAACGCTCCTCATCCAGAGGTTGACCCGGTCGGGCTGCTGGCCCTGGCGGTGGGGCCAAGCGCCGCCGAATACTGGATACCTCACCGAATGGAAATTCAAGATGCAACTACCCAGGACGCAGCCCGCACCCTAGTCTGACACATCATCCAGCGTGGGTTCGAGGCGCTTTGTGATTCAAGATCGCTTTGACGTTTTGCTGGTCGGGGCCGGGGCTGCCGCCACCGCCACGGCGATGCGGGTGCTGCAGTTCACCTCGCAGCCCCTGTCGATTGCGATGGTCGAGCGGTTTCCTCAGCGGGGCCATGGCGGCCTGGCCTATGGCGGGCCGGGAACCACCTGGCACGACGTGTTCAACATCCAGGCCGGCCGCATGTCGATCTTTCGCGAGGATGTCGACGACTTCCTGCGCTGGGCCAATGACGAGGCCGACCGGCGGGGCTGGCCAGACGATTGGGCAGAGACCCATTTCACGGTCTCCGGCCCGGCGCCGCGCCGGATCTATCGCGACCACCTGGCCGACCGCTTGCACCAGGCGCTGGACCAGGCGCCGGACGGCACCGTCCTCTGCCACCATGTCGGCGAGGTTCATGACATCGCCCTGGCGGACCATGGCGCCCATCACGGCGTGCAATGCCGGGTTCAGGACGGTACCGGCGAAACCGTCGACCGGGTGATCTGGGCGCGGCAGATCATCATCGCCACCGGGCATGAGTTTCGCGATCTCGCTTTCGCCGAGACCTGCGCGGACCATCTCTCGTTCGTTCGCCTGCAATACTCAGCCGACGGCGTTGCCCGTCTTGCCCAGATCGGCGAGCAGGACACGGTCTTCATCATCGGCGCCGCACTGAGCGGCCATGATGCGGCGATATCGCTGAGCCGCGATTTCGGCCATCGCGGCAAGATCTACATGCTGTCCCGCCACGGCCTGGGGGTGCAGACCTACCCCGCCGACCACAGCCACGCGGTGATCCAGGTCCGTCGACCGCCCTTTTTGGACAAGGGCTTTGTCGACCGCGAAACGCTGATCGAGGATGTCGTCGCTGAGTGGCGGTTGCTTACCGACTGGCTGGCCAAGGACCATCCGGAGATCGCACCGAGTGTCTATTCGGAGCGCATCTTGAAGGCGTGGGAGCCGTACATCGCTGAACTGATCGCCATGATGCCGCCGGTGGAGGTTCGACGGCTGCTTGACGAATTCAACACGGTGATTTCAAACCTGCGCGTGCCGACCGTGCCGTACGACACCAACGCCACCACTGACTGCGACCTCACCCACCTGAAGGCCAGTATCGACACGATCGAGCCGCGCGAGGGGGGCGGGCTGACGGTCCGGTTCCGTGATGATGAGGGCGACCACAGCATCGAGGCCGACCTGGTAATCGCCAATCTCAACCGCGAGACCGACTATGCCAAGGTCACCAACCCGCTGTGGCGAAATCTGATCGACAGGCACCTTCTGGCAACCCCGCACGCGACGACCGGCCGGGGCGTGACAGTGGGCGCGTTCGGCGAACTGGTGGGCGCCGACGGCGAGGTGTCTCACTGTTTGGCCGCCGTCGGCCTGCCGCGCGAAGGCGACGAGATCGCCCGCCACGGCCGGCTCGGCCCCTTCGCCTTCAACGTCGCGACCTTGAAGAACCATTCGATCGCGACGGCCCTGCGCACGGTGATGGCGCTGGAAGGCCTGATCGGCGCGGACGGCGCGGGTGCGATCAGCCACGGCGCGGAGCTGGCAAAGCAAGCGGTGCCGGAAGCCGCCCGGCAAGCCTTTATCGACCTGCTGGACCCGGCGGCGGCGGCCATGGTGTTCTGGCTGACGGCTCGAACGCGAACGGCGCGGCAACAGGCCAGCCAGCAGCTTGAAGCCTTGCAGCGCGCGCTTGAAGAGAAGCTGACCGGTCTGGACGTTTCCGACCCGCAAAAGGCCCGGGCCGTGCGGGCCTGCCTGCTGCTGGAAGCCGTTCAGCGCATGACCGATGTGTCGGTGACGCCGCGCGAACTGCGCCAGCGCCTTGGGCTGGCCGAGCAGGATCAGCCAGCACGCGTGGCGGCTGGTGGCGACTGATGGCCGAAGCGGATCTGGCTGCGCTGCCGGACAATCTGTTCCTGCTGCGTCACGGCGAAAGCAGTTGCAACACCATCCACCGCATCGCCGGCATCGAGGATGTGCCCCTGAACACTCTGGGCCGCGCCCAGGCCATCAAGGCCGGCAAGGGATGGGACGGCAGACCCTTCGACATCGTCTTCGTCTCGACCATGAAACGCGCCCGCGAGACCGCCGACCTGGTCTTGACCGGCATGGACCCTGCCCCCGACCTGATCGTCGACCCGCGCCTGGTCGAGCGCGACTTCGGCAGTTACGCGCTGCACAACAAGGCGGTGTTGCAGCGCCGCCACGGCGTTGCCGAATACGAACGCGCCATGAATGCCGACAGCCCGACCATGTGCGATGGCGAGGCGATCGAACGGTTTCGCCAGCGGGTCGTCGCATTTTATGAGGAAACCCTGCTGCCCGCCGTCGCCAGCGGCAAGCGGGTGCTGGTGGTCTCGCACAAATATGTCGTTGAGTTTCTGGGCCGCCTGATCCTCGGTCTGCCGTTGGAAGGCGCCTATGATCTCAGGCTGCCGAACGCGCAGATCCTGTGCGCCGCCGATCTGCCGCGCACGATCGGGCATGAGAGCAAGTGGCGCAACCAGCTCTACGACACAATAACCGTCAATTACTACCTCGTGCTCGCGCTCGCCGCGCTGGCCGGGTTGGGGCTGGACATCATCGGGGTGCGCTTCCAAGTCCCCGCCGAGATCCAGATCGCGATCTTGGGCCTGGCCACGGCGATCGGCCTGACCACCGTGGAGATCGAGGAAACGCCTCGCTACGCAGGCCGCCGCGACATCATCTGGCCGGTGATCTGGCGCTTCGGCCTGATGCCGATCGCGCTTGTCGGTGCCGCGATCGCGTTCGGATTGGAGGACGTCCCACAGGTCTTGGGCGGCCTTGCCCTGCTCGCCGCGCCGGCCGGCGTGATCGCCGTGACCGCCAGCCGGTGTGCCGGCGGCCTGATCCTGCCGGCCCTGGCGATCGTGATGGTGTCATCGGCGGTCGGCCTGGTGCCGCTGGCCCTGGTGCTGGGGGCGGCGTCGATCGACGCGGTGCCGTGGTTTCTGCTGGTCACCCTCGGGTTGATCGCCGCCACGGTGTACCTGCCCTTCGCCATCGTCCTGGGTCTGCGCCGCCGCTGGCCGATCCTCACGGCCAAGTTCGGCGTCCGCAACGGCCATCTGGCAGTGCTGTTGCTGGCGCTCTTCATTCTGCTGGTGATGCCGGGCATCGATGTCGGCGCGGATATTCCGGCCGGGTTGACGGCCGTTGGGATCGCCGTTCTGGTCAAGCTGGTCACGGCCTGGGCCATCAACCGGGCGCGCCTGTTCGCCATCGACTATTTCTGCGCCATGACCTACCCCAATGCCTTCATCCTGGTGGTGATCGGCCACCTGTCGGATCAGGCCCATATCACGCACATGGCGGCATGGTTTCTGCTCGCCGCGTCCGTTCTGGCGGCGCTGGATGGCGTCTTCGCCAAGTCGGCCGCGGAACGCGGCGACCCGGACGACATCAGGCGGCTCGTCGGCGTGGGCGATTAGGGCGCGGCCTGCCCTGGCTCCACGCTTTGAACTGGCACCCGCCGCCTATTCCCGCACCAGCGTGATGCGGCCGGCCAGCGCGTGGTCGCCGGCCTCCCAAACCAGGCAGTGCAGGGTGATCCCGTCGCTCAGGGTGCAGTTGTAAACCGTGGTATCGCCGACATCGCTGAAGACCACCGATGTGCCGTCCCAGCCGACGGCGCCGATCATCGGCTGGCCGGGCTGGGTAATCGGCTGGGTGCCGTGGCGCCCCGGCTCGCGACCCTCACGCGCGACCGTCGACTGGGCTGCTTGGAAGACGGCGCCGTCCTGGTCGGTGATCTCGATCTGGGCGATGTCGTAGTTGTTCGGGAACGTATTGGCCTCGCCGTTCCAATAGAGGATCTGTCCGGCAGTCATGAGCCACACGCCCTCCAGATCCGGGATCGGATCATCGGCGTGGGCGGGCAAGCCTAGGGTGAGCAGCGTGGCGCCGGCGACGGCGGTTCGTCCCACGCGAACGATGCGAGACAGCACTGACCGCTTACTCCGACACGCGGGTCATGACCGAGCGCCCGACCACGGCGCGTTCACCCGCCTCCCAGCCGATACAGTGCATGGTATTGGGGTCAGTCAGCTGACACGTCGAGGCGGATGTATCCTCGACATCGGCAAAGATCACCGTCGTGCCATCCCAGCCGATCACGCCCAGCATGGGGTAGGTGTCGGCGCCGATCTGCTCGTCAGCGTGATAGCCGCGCGTGGCGTCCTCGTCATGGACCGGCATCATGGCGGCATGGAACACGCCCTCATGCTGATCGGAAACGACGATCTGGAACGAGACGTAATCCTCGGTGAAATGATTGGTCGAGCCGTCCCAATACAAGACCCGGCCATCGGACATGGTCCAGGTCCCTTCCAAGTTCGGCGTTTCCTGCTGTGCGGCCACCGGCGCTGCGGCTAGGGCGACCAGCACGGCCAACACTGACGGGCCAAGCAGAGATGGATTGGTTTTCCTCATGGTATTTGTCTCCTCATCTCAACGGGTTGTTGGGGGACGAACGCGACACCCGCCAACCGCCTAGCCCGGCGGCGTGGTGCAGGGGCGCACGGTCGGCGTGTCGGTCGAGGTGCGGGTCAGGGACCAGGTGCAGCTTTGCACCGTCAGGCCGGGGATGTTCGGGACGGTGGACGATACCCAGACGCCGTTGGCGGCGAACTGAAACGGCGTGGTCGCGGTCGCGGCGGGAAAGATGCGCACCAGTTCCAGCGACGGAAAGGTGCCGCCGCAGGCGCCGAAATAGCCGGCGATGATGGATCCGTCGAGCGACGTGGCTATTTCGCCGGCATAGAGGCTGTACTCATGACCCTCTTCGGCTTCGTCGTCATAGCGCAGGTCGATGCGGATCGCGGTGCCGTCCTGCACGATGCCGGCGGTCATTGGCCGCGCCCAACTGCCCGGCACGCCGGCTGTTGTGCTGTCGCAGGCGTACATACCCTGGTACTGGCCGGTCATGGAGAACTCCTCAGCCGAGGCGATACCGGCCGTTGCCGTCATGGCGGCCAGCGCCAGGACGCACGCCATGGCGGCACGTGGCAATTGCTGCTTCAGGCATTCGCGTCTCGAAGCCATGCCGTCATCCTCACCGTATCGGTCTTGCAAACCGCTCCGATCTTACGGTGATCGGCGCTGATAGACCACCGGCGAGGTGTTGAACGCGCATGCGGTGCGGCAAGCTTTGGCGGGACGGTCGACGGATAGCCTTGGCGCCACGAGCGTGAGAGCGCGCCGGCTTGCGACGACCAGTGTCAGTTGGAGTGCGGCGGTGCCGCGCCAAAGAGTCGGAGGTCCGGCAGGAACGATGCCAGCATGGGCGTTGCCTCGGCGCGCATCGGGCCGCTTAAGATCAGGACGATGCGTGTGCCGTCGATGCCCTCCGGCCAGCCGTCGAGCAGGGCAGGTGGGCTGGTCGCGTGGCCGACCGCGTGGAGGATGAGGGGGCCTGTGGGCTCGTCGGCGATCTCCACAAGCCCCTTCACCCGCAACAGGTCCGAGCCGAACGAGGCCTGCAGTGCGGCAATGGCCTCGCCTATCGTTTGGAGGTCGAGCGGTTCTTCGGCGGTGAAACAGTAGGCCGTTGCCGCATCACCGTGCCGGTTGACGTCGTGCCCCTGTAAATGGTTGTGAGCATGATCGTGCGCATGGCCATGATCGACGTGGCCGGGGGCGGCGGTCTCGAACCTCAGAAACTCCCGGACGTCGGGCGGCTTGCCGGACGGGTCGAAGGCCGCGATCGAGAAGACGGTCTCGGCATGGGCGTCATGCACATCCATGACACGCGCGTTTGGGTTTCGCCGCGATAGGTCCGCCGTCAAGGCCGCAAGGTCCCGCTTCGACGCCGGGTCTCTTGCCAAGTCCCCCTTTGTCACCAGCAGCAGATCCGCCACCGCAACCTGCCGCCTTGCTTCCTCAAACCGCTCCAGGCCGTGCTCGGCGTTCACCGCGTCCAGCAAGGTCACGACGCCGTTCAGCGAGAACCGGTGCAGCATGGCTTCGCTGGTAATAAAAGTCTGCAGGATCGGCACGGGATCGGCCAGCCCCGTGGTTTCAATGACCACCCGGTCGAACGACGGGCCGAGGCCGCGTTCCTGCTCGTCCAGCAGGCGGAATAGGGTCTGCCGCACGTCGCCCGAGACCGTGCAGCACAGGCAGCCGACGGTCATCTCGACAACGCCCTCGTCCGCCTGCGTGACCAGGCTGCCATCCACGCCGGCCTCGCCAAACTCGTTGACGATGACGGCCGTCCTGTCGAACCCCGGCTCGACGAGCAGGCGGTTGAGAAAGGTCGTCTTGCCGGCGCCCAGAAAGCCGGTCAGGATCGTCACTGGTATCCGGGCCATAACGTTGCTCTTGTGAACGGATCAGACGTCTCGCCTATGGCAACTGGCTCAGACTTCGCGACGGACAAGATCTCACGTCCAAATCGCGACGACAGCCATCAGCGCGAAGCCGAAGACCACCGCGGTGAACTCTCGAAGGTCACAGCACCGGGCGACGAGCGTTCCGTTTGCAAGGCCGTGCAACGTGCCGAGATAGAGGAACGTGCCGGCGGCCAGCGCCTTGAGCGTCGGCGCCACCAGTGGATAGGCCGCATCCCATTCCGCCGCGAGGGCGCCGGTCGCGACGCCGAGAGGAAGAAAGAACACGAACACGACAAAGGCGACAAAGCGGGGTATGCGGCCCAGCGGGCTGCGGGCCAGCGAGACGGCCAGCGCGAATGACGCCGCCCATTTGTGTGCGACGATGGCAATGAAGATCACGATCGCGACGGCGCCAACGCCACTCGTGCCCAGCGCCGCCCCGGCAAGGAAGGAATGGATCGAGAGCATTGCCGTGGCAAGCAGGGCCAGAGCCGCGCTTTCGTTGCTCGCGCCCTTCGCGGCCGCACCGACATGTTCGAGCAGCAGCAACGCCAGAACGACCGCGCCGCACAACAGGAAGGGCCACGGGTAGTCAACGCCGGCAGCGGCGAAGTCCCCTGCCGCGTCGCCCAGCATGTGGATGAGACCGGCGCCCAGAAACACGCCGGCCGCAATCGCCTCGCCGCGTGCCGCGAGCGTGCCGTCCGCATCGAACCTGCGCCCCGCCAGCACGGGCACGCCCGCCCCGAACGCGACGGCCACGATGACGACGGTCATGAGAACAAGGAGGAGATCGGGGTTCATCGGGCGGGATCCAAGGCCAGACAATAGAAGGAAACTCATCCCGCCATTGCCGACGCTCCGATCGTCGCGGGCGCCGGTGTCGAGGGGAGTTGTGCGAGGTCTTCTGCGGTTTTGCAGGCGCTATGTTATATCATAACAGTTCGGCGGCAACCCGTTGGTGTCGTCACGCCAAGACATCTTCCGCCCGTGTCGGAACTGGCCTAGTTTAGGGCCATCGAGGGCGTGGGGGCGCCCGCCAGGAAAGCCCCGGTGCAATCACGGTCGTGTGCGGCGGCGTTCGCGGGAAGAGGCGCGAACGAATTCCAATGCGCGCATACCAAATCATAGCGAAGGCCCATCGGCGACAGAGGCCGTGGGGGATGGGAGCGAAGTCATGCGTGTAAGGTTCGACAACTGCGATCTGTTCGACGGGGTCGGCGACGCGATCCAGCCGGGCTGCCATGTCCTGGTGGCCGACGGGAAGATCTCCGAGGTCTCGGAGACCGCGATTGCCGGCGAGGCGGATCGCGTGGTCGACGCCACCGGCCAGACCCTGATGCCCGGCCTGATCGACGCCCATGTGCATATCGCGGCCGCCGTGCCCAACCTGGCGGCCTTGGAGGCGCTGCACCCGACCTATGTGGCCCATTGGACGGGGCAGTACATGTCCGCGATGCTGGATCGCGGCTTCACCACGGTGCGCGATGTCGGCGGCGGCGACGCCGGCACCAAGCGTGCCCAGCAAGAGGGGCTGGTGCGCGGCCCGCGCCTGTTCACCTCGGGTAAGGCGCTCGGCCAGACCGGTGGGCATACGGATTTCCGGGGCACCAGCCGGGTCGATGTCGGCGATCTGCAGCGCCGGCACCTGCCCGCGCTTGGCCGCGTCGTCGACGGCGTGCCCGCCTGTCTGGCGGCCGCACGGGACGAGCTGCGCCTGGGCGCGGACTTCGTGAAGATCATGGCCAATGGCGGGGTTGCGACCCCGACCGATCCGATCGACTGGATCCAGTTCACGCCGGAGGAAATCCAGGCCATCGTGACGGCGGCCGAGGCGTCATGCACCTATGTCGCCGCCCACACCTACACCGCGCGGGCCATCGAACATGCCTGCGTGAACGGCGTGCGCACGCTGGAACATTGCAACCTGATCGACGACCGGGTGGCGGGGGTCTTGAAGGCGCGCGGCGCCTATGCCGTGCCGACCTTGATCATCTATGACTGTCTCGATCGCCATGCCGACGCCATTGGTCTGGGCGGCGCGAACCGGGAGAAGAACCGCATGGTGCGCGAGGCGGGGCTGCGGTCCCTGGAAATCCTGGCGCGCGCGGAGGTGCCGATGGGCTATGGCACGGATCTTCTGGGCTGGATGCACCAGGACCAATCGACGGAGTTCACGTTGCGGACGCAGGTCCTGCCCGCGGCGGACGTTCTGCGGTCCGCGACCTCGGTGAATGCGGAGATCGTCCGCCGTCCCGATCTTGGGCAAGTGACCCCGGGGGCGACGGCGGACCTGATCCTGGTCGATGGCGACCCGATCGCCGAGATCGCCTGCCTGACGGGGCAGGGCGAACGCATCCCCATGGTGGTGCAGGACGGCGTCGTGGTGAAAGACCTGGCCTAGCCTTGAAGGATGGGCCCCAGCGCGTTCGCCACGCGCGCCGGGGAACCGGTCAGTGGGCCACGCCGCTGCCGCCGACGGCAAGGACGTTGTAGGGCATGCCGTCAACCGCGATCGGGTCCAGTTCGGCGAAGTCCTCCAGGTCGACCACGCGCAGGCTGGCGTTCAGGGGATCGGTCAGAACCAGCCGGTCGCCCGCGACCGCGATCCGGGGGCGCGGATCGCTCCAATGGCCGTCCATCGAATAGGGCTGCGTGACCGGCAGGCTTTGCTCGATCTCGGCGGACAGCATGTTCAGGCGATGCAGCGCGCCGTCCTCGGTCAGGACATAGGCGAATTGTGGCCTGGTGGGATCGAGGGCGAAATGGACCCGGCGGAAGGGCAGCTCGACACGGGTGAAGTAAGGCTCCGTGGTCGGGTCCAGGATGACGACCGCGTCCGCGCCGTGATTGCCCAGGAAGATCTGCATCGCGGGCGAGCCCAGCAGCGTGCCGGTCATGGCCTCGGGGAAATCGGCCGGATAGGGCAGCATGGTGAAGGCATCGGGGCCGCCCGTGGTGTCGTGGGCGATCACGCCCTCGCGGCAGCCGACGGCCACGAAGTTGCCCGAGAAGGATTCGCCATGCAGATCGGTGCAGACATGCATGTCGCCGACGGGCGATCCGTCCGCGGCAAAGGCGCCGATGCCGACGCGCGGCGGCAGCCGGTCGTCCTCAACCGGCTCCTCCGACGCGATCGAGCTTAGGTAGTAGTCGCCCATTGCGGCGACGAAGCCGTGATGCGCGACATTCATCGGAAACCTGTCTTCGTCGAGGTCCCCTTGCACGATCGCGCCCTCGTCCAGCAGGGCGGCGTATCCGCCTTGGTCGAAGGCGATCGCCACCTGGCCGGAATGGTCGACGAAGTGGACCGGCCGCGGCCCCGCGACCGAACCGATAGGGCCGGGGTCCGTGACCTCGATGTCCGAATGATCCCCGTGATCGTCGATGGTTACGCCGCTGGCGAGGAAATCGACCTGGTCGTTGTCGGGCTGGACCGCGGCGACCACGGCCTGGCCCGCCGCGCTGTGCAGCCGCGCCGGTCCGGCAAGGTCGAACGTCCAGCGCTGGTCCGGCGCGTCAAGATCGATGGCCGTCACCGTCGGGTCGGTGTGGTCGGCGATGAAAATCCGCCATGCGGTTGCGTCCTCATCCGCCCAGGCGGCAGGGGCGAACGCCAGGACGGCCCCCATGAAGCCGGCGGCGGAAAGTTGCGACAAGGTCATCTCGAATACCTTCGTTGGTCGTTGATGGGTCATGATCCGTCCCCATCCAGCTGCGCGTGTACGGGGCTGATGGAACGGTTGCGTGCCAGGTCTTCTTGCCTGCCTGGTCTGATCGGGCGTTCCGCGCCGCATCGCGTTCGCCCCTGGCTCGTGCGGTTCGCCGGCGGACCGGCGAAGCCGCGACGTGGTTACAAGCTCGTGCTGCCGAGCTTTTTGGTCAGATCTCGTTCTCCGCCTGCATCACCGGGTCGAGGACCAGCACCAGGCGTGTCTCGCCCGTGCCCTCGATGGGCGGCGACCGGTGCCGAAGTCCGGCGTCCGGCAGCTCCGGCCACAAGGTGCCGCGCAGCACGATGGGCGCACCGGTCGGCGCGGTGAACACCCGCCTCGGGTCCGTTCCATCGGTTGAGATGCCGTATTGTGTGCCCGTCCCCCGATAGGTGCAGATCAGGCGCGCCGTGACGGCGTCGATGTGGAACCTGCGGCACATGTTCGTGGTCACGACGTCAAAGCGCAGGCGCAGATAGGGCGCGCGCATCAGGCCGGCGAAGATGTCCGCCAGGGCCGCGACATCGTCGATCAGCCATGTGCGTTCGGCACAATCCGGGGTGCCGGACGCGTCGCAGATGTGGCGGACCGCGTCTCGCACATCCGCGGGCCAGACGATCGTGCGCGCCTTCGGCAGGCGCCCGGGCCTGAGACCGTCGATCCAAGACTGAAAGCCCGGCGGGGCTTGCCGCTGCCAGAGCGAAGCGGCGCAACCCGGGCGTTGGATCGTCGACAAGCCCTCGGCCGAGTCGGCGACGTCCAATGCGGTCGCGTCATCCCGCACGATTTCCTGCACCAGGCTCATGCCGCTTCCTCCGTCCGCCGCCAGATCGGGAACGGGTCCGGCAGGTCGGGCAGCGCGTCGGGGCCCGGTGCAAGGGCCTCGGGCACAAGGCAGGCGTCGAGCCGCGCCTTCAGGGCAGGCCAGTCGATGCCGGCGCCGATGAAGACGATCTCCTGCCTTCGGTCGCCCCAGGGGTCCTGCCAGTGCGATGCGATGTAGGACCTGGCGCCGCCTTCGCCGCCGGGCCAGCGTTCCATGGGCACGGAGGCCCACCAGATCCCAAGCGGCGAGACGCTGGACATCGACCCGGCCAACGAGAACTCGGCCACCCAGTCGGGCCGCGTGGCGATCCAGAAATGTCCCTTGGCGCGGATGACGCCGGGCAGTTCACCGTTGAGCAGAGTGTTGATCTTCTCCGGCTCGAACGGGCGACGCGCCCGGTAGACATAGCTTGCGACGCCGTATTCCTCGGTTTCCGGCACGTGGTCGGCGAAGCCGTAAAGCTCCTTGGCCCACAGCGGGTGCTCGTGCGCCTTCTCGTAATCGAACAGGCCAGTGTCCAGGATCGTTTCCGAGGGAACGTTGGCGAAGTTGGCCTCGATGATCCGCGCGTCGGCGTTCAGGCTGCGGATGATCTTGCGGGCTGCGTCCACCCGGCGCCAGTCGGCGTCCGCTACCTTGTTCAGGATCACCACATCGGCGAACTCGATCTGGTCGGTCAGCAGATGGACCAGCGTCCGCTCATCCTCCTCGCCCAGCATTTCGCCGCGGTCGCGCAGAAAGTCGTGGCTGGAATAATCCTTCAGCAGGTTCACCGCATCCACGACCGTGACCATCGTGTCCAGACGGGCGACGTCCGACAGGCTCTGGCCGTCCGTGTCGCGAAAGTCGAACGTGGCGGCGACGGGCAAGGGCTCGGAAATTCCGGTCGACTCGATCAGCAGGTAATCGAACCGTCCCTCCGCAGCCAGGCGCCGCACCTCGGCCAGCAAGTCGTCGCGCAGCGTGCAGCAGATGCAGCCGTTGGACATCTCGACCAGCGTCTCGTCGGTGCGGCTGAGCTCGGTATCCGCGCGCACCAGATCGGCGTCGATGTTCACCTCGGACATGTCGTTGACGATGACCGCAACGCGCCGCCCGTCGCGGTTGTTCAAGACGCGGTTCAGCAACGTGGTTTTGCCGGCGCCGAGGAAGCCCGACAGGACGGTGACGGGAAGGCGGGCATCTTGAGTGTTCATGGCTTCGTTCGTGTCCCTTGCGAAGTCAGCGCCGGCGCGACGGTCGTCGCGTCATGGCGCATCCAGTCGAGATCGGTGGCTGCCGGAGCGTCCGGCGCGGAGGGCGGGCTGTCGCGCCGACGCGAACGCGGCCGCACTGTCGCTTGCCTTGGGCTTGCCTGCCCGTTCATCGGCGGTTCCCCCGATCGCACGCGCCTCGTATATGTTATGTTATAACATAGCGCAATATGCGTTTTGCGACTGGGAACCATGCATGCGCCCACGCGCCGCACTTGGGCCGTCGCGCTGAACCACCGCGAGGCCTTAGTGTCGGCACGACGGCGATCAGATGAGATCAGGAATTCGGTTCGCTGTTGGCCCGACCAAAGACCGCGGCGTCGGGCGCTACGCCGTCACTCGTCCGCTTGCGCCTCGATGCGTGTGTACCCAACGGGCGTTCCCGCCTCGAACGTCAGGATGAACAGATCGGGGTTTTTCATGGTCCGCCATTCGTCAAACCCGAAGGCGGGATCGACGCGACCGAGGATGCTGGCAATGAGATTGCCGTGCGTCACCACCGCCGGAAGGCCGTGGCGGAGGGCCAGGACATCGCGCAGCGCGCTCAACGCCCGGTTACACGTCGCGTTCAGGCTCTCGCCACCGCCGACCGCGTAATCGAAGTCTTCGAACGAGCGCCTGACATGCACCAGCCAGTCCGGCAATGGCTCAAGGGAAAGAACCCGCTCATAGAGATCGTCGTGGACTTCCACGGCAAGCCCGTTGCTCGTCGCGAAGGGTGTGGCGGTGTTCCTGGCCCTCAGATAGGGGCTGGAAACTACCCCATCGACCTGCAGGTGGCGCAGTCGATCGGCCAGATCGCGCGCCTGCCGGTGGCCTACTTGCGTGAGGTCGGCGTCAGGCTCCTGGCCGGACGCCTCGGCATGCCGGATGAGGAGAAGGTTCGTGCTATTCAGGGCTGGATCTCCGCTCTTCCAACAGTTTCTCAACGGCGGCCAAGGCCTTTTGCGTCGCCTCCCACTGCAGCGGCACGCGCTCGCGCGTGCGTTCCTGAAGCGCGGCCCGATAGGCCTCGGCCGCTTCTTCCAATCGCGCGGTCCTACTCTCGCGCTCTCCAAGGGATTTGAGCGCGATGCCGAGATTATGTTGCGTCATCGCCCACTGGAGCGGCACGCGCTCTCGCGCCAGTTCCTGAAGCGCCGCCCGGTAGGCCTCAATCGCTTCTTCCAGGCGCGCCATCCTGCTCTCGCGCCGTCCAAGGCTTGCAAGCGCGTTGCCCAGATTGTTTTGCGTTGCTGCCCAGTCCAGCGGCACACGGTCGCGCGTGCGTTCCTGAAGCGCCGCCCGGTAGGCCTTGACCGCTTCTTCCAGGCGCGCCGTCCCACCCTCGCGCTGCCCAAGGGTCTGAAGCGCGCTGCCCAGATTGTTCTGGGTCATTGCCCAGTCGAGCGGCACACGGTCGCGCTTGTATTCCTCAAGCGCTGCCCGGTAGGCCTCAACCGCTTCTTCCAGGCGCGCCGTCCCGCTCTCGCGCTTCCCAAGGTTCAAAAGCGTGTTGGCCAGATTGTTCTGGGTCATCGCCCAGTCGAGCGGCACACGGTCGCGCGTGTATTCCTCAAGCGCTGCCCGATAAGCCTTGGCCGCGTCTTCCAGGTGCACCGTTTCCCTCTCGCGCTGCCCAAGCGCTGAAAGCGCGTTGGCCAGATTGTTTTGCGTCGCCGCCCAGTCGAGCGGGACGCGGTCGCGGGTGCGCTCCTGAAGTGCCGTCCGATAGGCCTCGACAGCCTCTTCCAGGCGCGCCGTTCCGCTCTCGCGCCTTCCAAGCGCTGACAGGGCGCTGCCCAGATTGTTTTGTATAATCGCCCACTGGAGCGGCACGCGCTCCCGAGTGTATTCCTCAAGTGCCGCTCGATAAGCCGCAATGGCGTCTTCTAGCCGCGCCGAATCACTCTCGCGGTTCCCAAGGGTCTGAAGCGCGCTGCCCAAATTGCTTTGCGTCATCGCCCAGTCGAGCGGCACGCGATCTCGTGTGCGTTCCTGAAGCGCCAACCGATAGGCCTTAACTGCGTCTTCCAGGCGCGCCGTCCCGGTCTCGCGCTCCCCAAGGGTCTGAAGCGCGCTGCCCAAATTGCTTTGCGTCATCGCCCATTCGAGTGGCACACGCTCTCGTGTGCGTTCCTCAAGCGCCAACCGATAGGCCGTAACTGCCTCTTTCAGGCGCGCCGTCCCGCTCTCACGCCATCCAAGGGTTTGAAGCGCGTTGCCGAGATTGCTTTGCGTCATCGCCCATTCGAGCGGCGCGCGCTCGCGCGTCTGTTCCTGAAGTGCCAACCGAAAGGCCTCAACCGCGTCCTCGAGGTGCGCCGTCCCGAGCTCGCGCTCGCCAAGGTTGCGAAGGGCGTTGCCCAGATTGTTTTGCGTCGACGCCCAGTCGAGCGGCGCGCGCTGGCGCGTGCGTTCCTGAAGCGCCAACCGGTAAGCTTCAACCGCCTCTTCCAGATGCGCCGTCTCTCTGTCACGTGTGCCAAGGATTGACAGCGCGACGCCGAGATTGTTCTGCGTCGCGGCCCAGTCCAGCGGAACACGCTCTCGCGTAAACCTGGCCAAGATTTGTCGGTTAATCGCAACGGCAACCATGAGGTCGAAATTGAGGCCCTTGTCCCGGCCGTGCGCACACCAATCATCTTCGGCCTCGAGAAGCTTGCCGAAGAAGGCCTCATCGCCGACCTGCAGCTCCAGTTGCCGAACGATAGCGCTGGCCGTGCCTTCGCTGTCCAGGGCAGCAATTGCGGCCTGCTGTTTCTCCTGCAGGGCCTCGATGAGCAGGTCTTGCCGGGCTTCGCGGGCTTCCCTGGCCGCGCGCTCGTGCTCAAGCGCGCTTGCATAGGCCTTTTCCTCAATGTCGGCGATCTCGCTTCGGATTGCGTAGAAGCGTTCGACATCGTTGGCCGCATAGGCGCGTCCGCTCTCTTCGATCAAGGCATCGAGTTCGGGGGCCAGATTGCCCCATCGATTGACCGCCGTCGCCGGATTGCTGCCACCCCACGCGGCCGCCGTCTCCAGAAATGCTGCCGCGAGCTGATCGTCGGGCACATCGCGCTGCAGGATCACGCGGAACAGCGCCCGGGCGAGGTCTCGTGTGGTGCCTAGCTCCGCCTCGGCCTTTGCCAGGGCCTGCTTGACCGCATCAACGTTCAAGAGGTCGTCGATCTTCCGTTCGATACGATCGAGCTGGCCGCGCACATCGTCCATGAACGGCACGAGATCGGCGTGCTGCGCACGCAGGTCCGACGCCATGCGCTCGGCCGCGCCCTTCAAGCTGACCAGTTGGCCCGCCTCGAAGATGGCCCGAAACCGGTCGTTGGTTTTCAGTTCCTCGGCGATGAACAGGCTGAAGGCCTCGTACCAGCCGGCCGACCCTCGCTCGCCCAGAAAGAAGCTGAGGAAGATCGGCGGTGCCTTGCGCCCGGCATCCCGCTCGATCTCCTCAAGGGCGCGGTCGATCGCGCGGTCACGCGGGTCGGCGGCCGGCGCGGAAAACCCTTCCTGAACGGACGGCTTCAGGACCTCATCGAACACATGATCGAGATCGTCGAGCGTCAGGACATCGGTGTCGAGGTTGTGCCCCCTGAACAGGCGCAACCGCTCGTCGAGAAAACCGAGGATCGAGGCGGAGAAGGGTCCTTCGTCGGTGCCGATTTCGTACGCGGGCAGGTCCTTCAAGGCCGCCTTATGAAGGGTCGCGACGTGGCGCAGCGCGCAAAGCTGGGCCGTGCGAATTCCGCTGACGACGTCATGGTTGCCGGGGACGTTCCGCTCTTCCAGGATCCGCTTCTTGCAGCCGTCGAACCAGCCGGACAGGAAGGCGTCCTTGCCGATAAGCGTGAGGCTGGTGGCGGCCACGGAGGCAACGGTCTCGACAATCGGCATCTACGAACCCGGCACATGACGGATAAGCCCTGCCATGGTAATGGCTCGTTCGTCTGTCGCAATTGTTTCGCGATGTTCAGCTAGTTTTGAGCCAGGGCTTGGGCGCGTCGACGCAACACGCCTGTCCGGTTGTTTGCTATTTGCGGCAGTTCGGCCCGACAGCGCGTTCAAGCCTTCTGGTATCGCATCCGGGAAAACGCCGAAGAGCCAACCATGATCAAACCCGAATTCGCCGCGACGATGGCGCGGTACAATCGTTGGCAGAACCGGTCGCTCGTAGCGGCGGCGGATGCCCTGTCGGACGCGGACCGGTGGCGGGACCGTGGTGCGTTCTTTCGCTCCATCGCCGAGACCTTGAACCACATTTTGTGGGACGACCGCATCTGGCTGGCGCGGCTCAGCGGTGACGAACAGACGGCGGCGGAGATTGGCGCGCGCCACCCCTACACCGATACGCCCCGCGACTGGTCAGACTATGTGCGCGAGCGCGCCGCCCTCGACGATGAGATCGTGGCCTGGGCCGACGGCCTTGCCGAGGCGGACCTCACGCGCCCGATCGCCTGGGTGCGGGGCGGTGAGGCGGTCGAAACGGAGCTTGGCTTCAACCTTGTCCACATGGTCAACCACCAGACCCATCACCGTGGCCAGGTCCACGCCATGCTGACGGCCGCCGGCGCAGCGCCCGCGCCGACGGACCTGCAAATGCTGAAGGTTATCGGCGGAACTTGACGGTCGTTCTGGTTGGAGCACTCTGTCGCTAATCCATCCATACCGACAAGCCCAGATTCGGAGAGCATCCTTGCCCGGCATCAGGTTCGTGAACGCACTCGTCTTCGTCGCAGACGTGAAGAAGGCCATGGACCTGTACTGCGGTTTGCTGGGGCAAGAAGTGGCGCAGGACCATGGAGACTTCGTGCAGCTGGAAAACGGGCTTGCCCTGCACACCGGCGCTGCACTGCAACGGACGATTTTCGGGGACGGCGAAACGGGCGCCGACCAATACGGCCGGCGCAATCTGGTGCTGTATTTCGACGCCGACGATCTGGACGCGGCGTATGAACGGGTCGCACCCCATGTCACCATGATTCACCCGATCGAGACGCAGTCTTGGGGCCAGAAGGTCTTCCGCTTCTACGACCATGACGGACACATCGTCGAGGTCGGCGAGCCGCAATGATCGGGAGGCCGAAGACCGTGTTCGCAGGTTCTGTTGCGCTAACCGATCGCAGCGCCGGGTCAGGATATGTCGTCTACCGCGACGGGATCGTTGTGGCGATCGACAAAGGCAAATCGCTGCCCGAGTTTGCCGATACGCCTAGGGTCGCCGCACCCTACGCGGCGATCTGAGCAAAACCAATGCAGTGGTTACTTCAGGATTTTCAGGACACTCGCAAGATGGCCGACGCGCTCGATCGGCTCGAAATCCCCTACACATGGCATAAGGTTGTTCCGTTTGTCGGGGACCTGACGCCGGCACCGACCATCGAAAACCCGAACGCCGTCGTCATGTTTGGATCGTACACGCTGTGGCGGTACGCCGAAGCGAGGAAGCTCAAACCAGGCGTCTTCAAGCTGAGACCCTTCGTTTACGAAGAGGCCTGGCATCCATTCCTTCTCAATGGCGTGGACGCACTCTTCATAACTCTGCGAGATGTCCCGGGGACTCTGCCCGATGATGGGCGGGACTGGTTCCTACGCCCCGTCGATGACAGCAAGGAAGAGCCGGGGAGTGTGAAATCATCCAGTGAAATTATAGAGCTGGCGAACAGGGTGCTCGCTCTGGAAGAAACTGAAATCCCCAGAGGCTCGCTTCGGCACGACACGCAGTTGATGTTCACCGAACCCGTCCGCATTCAAAAGGAATGGCGACTTTGGGTGGTCCGGGGTGAGATCGTTACCCATTCGCTTTACAAAGAGGGGGCACGTGTCGTTTACCGCCACGAGATTGACGATGACGCCTTGGAATTTGCCAACGGGCTGGTAAGGGCCAATCCCGGATACTCGCCAGCCTACGTTATCGACATCTGTCGCACTGATGATGGTTTGAAGATGCTGGAGACGAACTGCATCAATGCCGCCGGCTTTTATGAAGCTGATCTTTTGAGACTGGCATCAGAAATTGACAAGTTTGCCCCCACATAGTGTGCGAATCCGGGTTTGATCCCCAGTGTCGGGCGAACGCCTGTACACGTGCCACGGCAAGACGGATGGAGGGCCATGAAACGCGCACTGTTCCCAAAGGGCTCGCAAGCCGCCGCGGCGCGGATGAAGCTCTCGCCCGGTATCGTGTCGGGCAATCATGTCTTCCTGACCGGCATGACGGGCAGCGGCGCGGACGGTTCGATGCCGGACGATCTGGAGACGCAGTTCCGCCAGGCGTTTGAGAAGATCGGCCTGGTCCTGCGAGAGGCCGGCCTGTCGTTCGGGTCGATCGTTGAGATGACCAGCTATCATGTCGGCCTGAGCGACCATTTCGACAGGTTCAACGCGGTCCGGGCCGACTATGTCGACGAGCCGTTTCCGGCCTGGACAGCCGTCGAGGTCGCGGGTCTTCGCCGCAAGGGTGCCGTGGTCGAGATAAGGGCCGTGGCCGCCTTGCCCGACGCGTGACCGGGCCGGTCCGCGCTTGATGGCCATGGCCGGCTGAGCTATGGTCTCGGGGCCAGACGAGGTGGCATCCCGGTCCGCGGAAAGTTGTTTCAACACCTCGAAAGCGTTCAAGCCGTCCTCAACGGTGAACTCATGCCCGGCAAGCGGACCAGCGGGCGGATGTGAGTGAACCGATGACAGACAAACTCCCTTATCTGCGCCGTATGGCGAAGCTTCTCCGTCGCGACCTGGCGCGCAATGACGCCGACGCGGTGCGCCGCGTGGCCAGCGTTTTTCCCGACAAGACGACCCTGACCCATGCCGAGGCGTTGCATGTCGTGGCCAGGGAACGCGGCGCGGCGTCCTGGCCGCAATTGAAGTTGTCGCTGGAGATCGCCGCCATGGATCGAGAGGCCAGGGCGGAACGGCTGAAACGCGCCCTGTTTCTCGGCCAGGCCCATGCCGTTCAGCAGCTTGTCGACGCCGATCCCGATCTGCCGGCCGACAATTTCGGCCTCTTGTGCGCGACCTACGACATCGCCGGTGTCCGGCGTGTGCTGGGCGAAGACCCGTCCGCGGCGACCCGCGTCGTGGGCGTCCGGTCGCCGATGCTGCACCTGGCGTTTTCGCAGCACTTCAAAGCGCATCCTGACCTGGAAACCGACATGATCGCGATTGCCGAGGCGTTGGTGGCGAATGGGGCGGACGTCAATGACAGCTATCCGGCCGAGCCGGGGTCGGACCATCGCCTGACGGCGATCTATGGCGCGCTGGGCCATGCGGGAAACCTGGCCTTGGCCGCCTGGCTGCTGGACCGTGGCGCGGACCCGAACGATGACGAGACGCTCTATCACGCGACAGAGCTTGGGCATGTCGAGGGCCTGCGGCTGCTGATGGCGCATGGCGTCGAGACCAAGGGCACCAATGCGCTGTTGCGGATGATCGAGTTCGACGACATCGAGGGCACGCGCCTGCTGTTGGCATACGGCGCGGACCCGAACGAGCACACGCCGTTTCACCCCAGCGAGCAGCCGGTCGACAGCATGCCGGCGCTGCACCAGGCGGCGCGCAGCCGCCGGGACGGACGCTATGTGCCGCTGCTGCTGGACCATGGCGCCGTGGGGGACGCCCTGTGGCAAGGCCACTCCGCCTATGCGCTGGCGCGGATGTACGGCAATGACAGCTTCGCCGAGGCGCTGGCCGCGCGCGGGCTGAAAACACCGCTCGACCCCGTGGAGACCGTGCTTGCGTCTTGCGCGGACGGCGAGACACCGGCCGGTGCGCCGTTGCGCAGCCTGGCGATGAGCGACGAGGCAAGCAGGATCCTCACCCGCGTCATCCTGCACGAAGACGGGCTGGACCACGCCAAGCGCCTCGTCGCGGCCGGCATCGACAGCAACCAGCCGGACGAGATGGGCATGACGCCGCTGCAGGAGGCCGGCTGGGCGGGCCTGCCCGATCACCTCGCATGGCTATTGGGCCTCGATCCCGATCTGGAGCATATCAACGGCTTCGGCGGCGACCTCATCGGCACCATCGTGCATGGCTCGGAAAACCGGCTGGACGTCGCTCGGCGGGATCACCCGAGCTGCGCCCGGCTGGCGCTGCAGGCCGGTGCCAAGCTCAAGCGCGGCGACATTGAGCACGCCCTGAACGAGGATGTCGCTGCCGTTCTGTGGGACTGGGCGGAGGAGCACCCCGACCGCGTCGCATAATCGCGCCGTCTACAACGCGGCGGCCCGGCGATCACGGGCCGGGCCGCCGCCACGGAAGAACCGTCTTGCATTCCGGCGACGGTCTTTGTCGAGCCCGGATTGTCCCATCCTCAGCGCACGGCATTGTTGCCTTCACAGGTGCGTTCTATCGTGGACGGACCGCTGGAAGCGAAGGCCCACATAATGACGAACGAAACCCAACAGAGCCGATCAGAATACCTCAAGAATGAGGCGTCGCAGTGCAACAACGGCGCATGGACACTTATCGAGCAACCGTCTCTCGACTCTGATGGCATCGTCCGGCTTCTCACTTTGGCGGCAACGGCACGGCACTATTGGCACGCGGAAGGAAGCCCGAACAACGTTGCCCACGCCGACTTGCTGTTTGCCTGGGCGCTGGCCCGCGCGGGGGTTTCGGAAGCGGCAACCGTTGTGGCGGACTCAGCGCTTTCCTATTTCGCGGACCATGGAGAAACCTGGGAGCTTGCCTTTGCGCACGCGGCCAAGGCTGCGGCATGTGCCGCGCGCGGGGATATTGCCGGCCTCAAAAGGCACCACGCGCAGGCGGAAGAACTTGGCGGCGCCTTGTCGGAACCGGACGCGGCGTACTTTTCCGCAGCCTTCAAAACCGTTCCGAGACCTGAGGGTGCCTGACAGGACTGACGGTTCGCTTCCGTCCGATGTCCAGCGGTCCGCGCCTGGCGTGGCGAAGGTCTTCATTGATCCCATTGCGGTCATTGGGACCGACGTCGTAACTAGGCGCCATGACCATTTGGCGCCCGCAATCCGGAATCCGTGTGAAAGCCCTTGGCCTCCATTGGCGCGACAATCGACTACTTGCAGCCGAGGTGCTCGATGATGCTGGGCGTGTCAAAGGTGTGCGGCCCCTCGGCGGGACGGTTCAGTTTGGCGAGACCGTAGAGGCTGCAGTGATCCGCGAGTTCGAAGAGGAGCTTGGCATCACGGTGCAGACCATTGGCTCTCCTGTTTTCATAGAGAACATCTATACTCACGAAGGCAGTATAGGACATGAGATACTGGCTATCTTCGAAGTGGCCTTTCCACAGGATGCTTTCGTCGGTCAAACGCGGATTGAGTTCCGAGAGGACAACGAGGTCAAATGTTTTGCGGAGTGGTTTGATCTTGACGACCTTGATCTGCCCAATCAGCCTCAGCTTTACCCGGTAGGGCTGAAAGCGCATCTCCGGAAGGCTTGAGGGGACACAGGCATTGCCTGCATGTCTCCATTCTCGAGACTTGCGCTTAATGCCCGGATCGAGCCCGAACCAACAAATGCCGCAGGGGGCACAAATGTCCGGGAAGCGCCAAATTCAGACCTAACTCGTTGAGTTTACTATTTCTGCTCAGGACCGGTCAAAGTCAAATAGGATATTAGAGCGCGCACATGAACGGCACTTATTCGGGCGTTGCGAATGACGCCAACTCGCATAAAATGTCCCGGTAATCAAATTATCAAAAATCTAAATGGAGATTGGAGAGGTCATGGCCTGTAACATCCAAATTAGACTTGGCAATGATCTTAACTCTGAAATCTACGACGACTTGTGTAAAATGTACGCAGAGCGTGCTGACTTGGGCATCTCTAAGAGCGAAGGCGAGCGTGCACCGGGTGGATTTGCTTTGGCTATTCCGCCGGAAGTTCTGATTGCGGTCGCATCTGCTGCCACAGCGACAGTGGCTAGTGAGGCGATAAAAGCTGTTTGGGCATGGATTCGAAGCCGATATTTAGAAGACACCTCAAATAACGATGAAAAATTTTCGATCGTGATCAACGGTAATGCACATATCTTTGGTATCGATGACTTGAAAAAGCACACAGACGCTCCCGATACATTAATCAGAGCATCCGAATCGCAAAAATGACTGGAGCACTTCGATCCAAAAAACTAAAGGAGTACTATGACCTAGTTGAGTTGCCAACCTCAACGAAGGCCCTTCTGGATTGGATGACCGGTACAATACAAATAAACGATAAGTCTGAGGAGACATATAGTTTTTTCCAAAAGAAAGAGGGAGCACCCCCAAATGCGGTGTTGGACGCATTAGTCCACGAATGCATCCATGCGTGGCAGATTTCGATATGCGGGTATTTGTATCAGTTAGTTTTTCTCGTTCAAAATTCTGTTGCCAATCAACTTTCCGGTATGGATTCGTACGATCAATATTATAAGTTACTAGAAGGTGACATAGACTCTTCAGTATTCGATGCAGTAATCAAGAGTCTCAACACGAAAGGAAGTGATGGCATCTCCGCGCTTGGCATTTTGGAGTCGTCAACTATATGCCTTCAATACCGTGAATCTTTCGATCACAATGCAAAAGACTTCGTTGATTTTCTCAAAGGCAACCACTTTCCTGAAGAATATAGGCTCTTTGAGAAATTTTTCACCGCAATGGATGGAGATGAAAAATCAATATTTCTGTTTCCGATAATTTGTCATTATAGCCTCAATAGTAATAACCCAAGCAGACTGTTTCCGATACTGGCTAAACAATGTGTCGAGCGAAATTTTGATCTTCAGACCATGACGGTTGAATATGACAAATTCTGCCGAGAGAAGGATGACTCGGTGTGGGGGTATTCTTGGGAACCGAGGGTCCCAATATTAGACGAAGTAGCTCCGACGAATGGTATGGACGTAGAACCAAAGCCTATTCCTGAGGTAAAAAACTTTGGTCGGCTGCGCGACGAAATCATGTCTTCTGAAAATCGCGACGAACTGATTGGGCGATTTTTCATTTGTGCCGATACCATCGATTACAATGATCTCGTCGGTAAGGCGATGGACTACATTCTTCTAAGTCCATTGGATGACGTTGATGCAGAAGGCCATCGAGTTTGGCCAATCGCAAGATTCAAGGGCAAAGCGAGTCAATCAGTGATGTTGGCGATGGCAGCATCGAGAAAGCTCTTGGGTAGGGTGACGACGACGTTGTATCAAAGTGGTGAGACATTCGTATATCAAGGGCCTATCGACGACTTCTAAGTGTTGTCCGTTGAGGTACTGCTGGGTCGTAAGAAAATAGCGCATGATCCAGGACCATTTGCATGCAACTATTTCATGAAAGTGGATTGGCAAGAATTGCGGCGGGGCGACCATCGCGCTAATTGCATCAGTAATTGCCATACCTGGAAATACATTGGACAAGGTTCATCAGGTATCGGCGTCGCGAAAGGCTGCGATCGCGCATGCAATAGACGCTTGCCTTAGCCACGCGAACGACAGCTTCGTCCCGCATGGCCGACATCGGCCAGCAGGCGGCCTTAGTCCTATTCGGATAGAGTTGCCTAACCGTGATCCGCGCTTTCCAGATTCGCGGGCAGGCAGTTGATGGCGATCAGGGACATGCCCAGATCCGCCTTGCCGTCGCAGTCGAAGCCGTCGGCAACACCGTCCGGCGGGTCGATGTTCACGACCGCATGGCCCGGATCGTCCGATGGTTCGGTCATCCGCAACGTGCTGGTGCCGTCGTCGCATGTCAGGTCTCCGCCGGCCTGGAACACCGACATCGGCACCACGAAAATGTGCTGGGTTGATCGATCGGCGGCGCAAAAGGCGGCTGTGAACTCATCCGCATCGCGTGTGTCGGAAACCAACCCGTCCGCAAAGGCGGCCGGTGCGATCAGGGTGGCGCCGACGGCCAGAATGCATGCGCGTTTCATCGAAAACCCTCCAAAGAGATTGCATGTCCGCAAACCATATGAAGGGGGCTTGGTTTCGGCAAGTCCTCACGAAGCGGCTTCGGTCTGGCCTTCACGATCAACAGCCCGCCGAGAGTGTGCAATTTCAAGGCCGCATAGCCCTAATGGTAGGACTTTGAGCGGCTGCTTCGAGCCTATGGCTCATGATTTCTGCGTCACGGCAAAAGCCGGCATTCCCGTTTCTGCGCTTGACCCGGCTGCGCATTGAGCCAATAGGACGCCTGCCAACCACGTCGCCAATCCCGAGGGCCCGTGACGACGTGAGCGTTTCTCTCACGACCGGCCACCCTAACTGAGTTGCCCTCAAAGGACAGGGAAGGCCGCGAATGGATGCCGAAGGAAGCGATATTGAAGGATGAAATTGCATTTGCCCGGTTGCCGGAAATCGAGCCAGCCGAGATCGCGGCACATATTTCTGACCCTCGCGTAGCGGAGCACATGCCGCTTCTGACATCTGAATGGGATGCCAAGGCTGTGGCAAAGTTTGTTGCCCAAAAAGAGCAGTGTTGGGCTCGTGATGGACTTGGGCACTGGGCCATTTTGTCCAACGGCCGGTATGTGGGGTGGGGCGGCTTTCAGAAAGAAGGTGACGCGTGGGATTTCGGACTGGTCCTGAGGCCCGACGCATTTGGCCTTGGGGCGCGCGTGACAAAAAAGGCAATCGGTTTTGCCATTGCCGATGAGCGTATCCCGTTCGTGACATTTCTTTTGCCGCCGTCTCGGAAGAACCTGGGGGCGCTCGAAAGACTTGGTGCGAGGCATGTTGGTGAGATCGAGTACGAGGGGGCAAAGTTTCTCAAATATCGTCTTGAGACTGAATGACCGCCGCGTCAGCCGACCGGTCATATGCGACCGGTATGGCTGGGGTCTTCAACGCGCCCATCTGCCGATCGTCTGCAACGCGGTCACGCGGGTCATTATCATCGCAAGTTGGTATTATCCGTCGCGTCCGGGTTCGTTCGGATCGTTGGAGAACAGGGCGATCTTGTTGCCTTGGGGGTCGCGTAGGTAGCCGACATAAAACCGTGGGCCATACGCGTCGCGGAAGCCCGGCGGGCCCTCGTCAACGCCGCCTGCGGCAATCGCGGCGGCGTGAAGGTCACGCACCTGCTTTTGACTGCGCGCCTTGAACGCGATCATGGTGCCGTTCCCGGCCGAGGCCGGACGTCCATCGAAGGGCGGCTTCACGTAGAGTTCCGGCGGAGCCGCAGACCGGCCCGGTTGTGCGGGCAGCGCGTAGCTGAGGCCCTCTGGCCCCTCCTGCAGCTCGTAATCGAGGGCCGGCAGGAACGCGGAGTAAAACCGCTTCGCGCGGGCAATGTCATCGGCACCGAGGGTAACGTAGGCAATCATGCCGCGTGTTCCTCTTCGGGAGTTTGGCTATTGAAACCAGTTTACCGTGTTTTGGCATGCCAACACACAAATCGGTTCCATCACCGCAACACGGAACACCGCAGGGTCGATCATTTGGACATAGTGCGGCTGGCGACTTCATGCCGTCTTTCAGGCGTCGGCACCATCACACCGACACCGACCGTATGCTGAACACCGCCTGCAAGGCCGACATTGGTGCAGGCGCGGCGACAGCGCGCCTTGTCCGCTCAACTGTCCTTAGCCGCTCCGGTGATCAATGACCGCATCGAGACCAGACGTGCCAAGGCGCCAACGGAGATGATACGATCCCTGCATGGTATCGATCGCGACACATGTGATGTTTCAGGGCGCGGCCAACGAAGCTCTTTCGCTTTACGGCCAGGTTTTTCCTGAGTTCGCCGTTGAGCGGATTGAGCGATACGAGAAGGGTGAGGGCGGCGAAGAAGGCCTGGTGAAGATCGCTCATGTTTCATTTTCCGGGCATCGCCTTATCGTCATCGACAGCCCGATACCCCATGAATTTGACTTCACGCCATCGATCTCTCTGTTCGTCGATTTTGATGGTGCGGCCACCATGGCGTCGGCGTTCGCCACCCTTTCAAAGGGCTGCAAAGTGATGATGCCGCCGGACAATTACGGCTTCAGCGAACGCTTCGCCTGGATCGAAGACAGGTTCGGGGTCTCATGGCAGCTCAACGTTCCAGGTCCGAGCTAGTCTCGGAGGCTGCATTGTCGACATAACGGACACCAATGATCGAGGCCCAGCCGCGGCCCTGTTTGTTGGCGGCGCGACTGTGCTCGCTGGCGTTCCGGCGTCGAGGTCGCCCGGTCGTTTGGATCGAAAAGCGTGACCAAACGATCGACGATTGCTCTAGCAGGCCTTCGGCGCCTGGCCACAGCAGGCCAGAATGTCTGGATGGCCCTGGCAGCAATCGTTCAGCAGGAAGGAAACCAATCCGCCCAGCATCTCCAGGTTGGCGCGATAAATGATGCTTCTTGATTGCCGTTCCGACGCAATCAAGCCGGCCCTTTCGAGAGCCGAGAGATGAAATGAGGCGCGCGACGACGAAGCGCCGACCCGTGTGCCGATGTCACCCGCCGACGCACCGTTCTCGCCGCGTTCAATCAGATACCTGACGATGTGCAATCGGGTGTCTTGAGACAGCGCGCCGAACATCGTGATGGCCCGTTCGTCATCCATATTTCAATATCTCTTGAATCATTGAGATATAGCCTATATCGTGTGACTGGTCCGGTCAACCAAACCGCGTGCTCTCAAGGAACAGCGCCATGAAAATCGTCAGCTTCAAGATCTGCCCTTTCGTTCAGCGCGTCACCGCGCTCTTGGAGGCAAAGGGCGTTGACTACGACATCGAATACATCAGCCTGAAGGACAAGCCCCAGTGGTTTCTCGACATCTCGCCCAACGGCCAGGTGCCGGTGTTGATCACCGATGGCGGCCAGGCCCTTTTTGAGAGCGACGCGATCGTCGAGTATCTCGAAGACGCCTATCCGCGGCTTCAGCCGGACATCTCGCTTGAAACCAGGGCAACCAACCGCGCGTGGAGCTATCTGGCGTCGAAGAACTATCTGGTCCAATGCAGCGCGCAGCGCAGCCCTGACAGGCACACGTTGCAAGAGCGCAGCGCGAAGCTTGGCAAGGCGTTCGACCGCATGGAAAAGCACCTTGGCGACCAGCCCTATTTCGACAGCGAAACCATCGGCATGGTCGACATTGCCTGGTTGCCGCTTCTCCATCGCGCCAGTATTGTCGAGGCGCATTCCGGCTATGACTTTATTGGCGGTCGCCCGAGGCTCAAAGCCTGGCAGAAGGCCCTTCTTGCCAACGATTTGGCGGAGAAGTCAGTCGCGCGGGATTTCGATGAGGCCTTCAGCGGCTTCTATCTGTCGGATCAAACCTATCTTGGCCGCGGCTGCGATGTCGGCGATGCCTGCATCGGCGGGTCTTGCGCGACGGACGCCTGTTGCTGATCGTTAAGCCCACATATCGAAACGGCCCCTTGCATGGATGACCTTAAGCTTCTGTTTGATCTGCATGGCGACGGCGACCGCCAGGGCCCTGGCGGGGCGGAGGAGACGCGCCTGGCCGTGACGCTGTCCGGCCTGCAGGGTGAACGGGGCCTGAAGATCGCCGATATCGGCTGCGGCACCGGTGCCTCGACGCTGGTGCTGGCGCGCGCGCTCGACGCCCAGATCACGGCCGTGGATTTCCTGCCCGGCTTTCTCGCAAGGCTTGACGCGGCCGCCCGGCGCGACGGGCTTGGCGCGCGGATCGAGACGCTTGCCGTCTCCATGGACGCGCTGCCCTTCGACGAGGGTTCGTTGGACGCGATCTGGTCGGAAGGGGCGATCTACAATATCGGCTTCGAGACCGGCATTCAGGCCTGGCGGCGGTTCCTGAAGCCCGGCGGCGTTTTGGCGGTGAGCGAGCTGACCTGGCTAACGGCGGAACGGCCGGCCGAGCTGAACGATCACTGGGCGGCGGAGTATCCGGAGGTCGCGACCGCCGGCGCGAAGCTGTCCCAGCTTGAGGCCCATGGCTACACGCCGTTGGGCTACTTCCCGCTGCCCCGCGCCTGCTGGCTGGACACTTACTACCGGCCCCTGCAAGCCCGGTTCGAAAGCTTCCTTGCACGCCATGACCGCTCAGCGGCCGCGCAAGCTGTCGTCGCGGCCGAGCAGGCGGAAATCAGCCTCTATGAGCGCTACGCCGATTTCGTCAGCTACGGCTATTACGTGGCGCGCAAACTGGCCTGATCAGATGTTCGTCAACGGCAGTCAGCACGCGAACCGTGCCGGCCATCATCTGGCTTAGCCCGCCTGGTCCAGGACGCCGGTGGCGGCGATCTCGCGTACAAAGTCCTGAAGCCTTCGATGATCGCTTCCGGTAATGCGTCTGACATCCTCGCTGATGCCGGATGCGCCATCGTCCCTGTAGTAGCGCTCCAGGTCGAGCATGCGGTCCGCCAGTGGTTCGGGCATGCCGCTGGCAAGCATGGCTGCCTTCAGGTCGTCATGCGGCAGGCTGACATGGGCGATCGGGCGATCGAGCGCGGCTGACAATGCGGTTGCGACCTCGTCGTAGGTGAAAGCCTCGGGGCCCGTCAGCGTGTATGCGCGCCCCTCGTGACCCGTGCCCGTCAGCGCCTGGACGGCGACCGCGGCAATGTCACGAACATCGACATGGCTGATCTTCGCGTCACCCGACGCGCTGTAAAACGCCCCTTCGGCCCTGATCGTTTCGCTCATGAAGGTTTCGATGTTCTGCATGAAGGCGTTGGGACGAAGAAACGTCCAAGCCAGCCCGCTTGCCTCGATCGCCTTCTCGACCGGCCTGTGAACATGCGCAAGGCTGTAGGATTCCGCCTCCGCCCCCATTACGGACTGCTTGACAATCTGTTGGACACCGGCGGCTTTCGCCGCCTCGACGGCGTTGAGTTCAAGCTGGGTTTGGGCCAGGTCGTTTGGACCCAGCAGAAACACCTTGTCACAGCCGTCAAAGGCCTGCTGCAGGGTCTCTGGCTGATTGTAGTCGATGACGACCGCATCAATGCCGTCCGCGCGGGCACGATCGGCCTTCTCCGTCGAGAAGTAGGCCGCCCGCGACGGGGACCCCGTCGAATTGAGTTGCTTGAGAACCTCGCTTCCGACGGTACCGCCGGCACCGGTAATACAGATCATGCTTTGCAATCCCCGCTCGGAACATTCGGCCCTGACTGTACAGGCTCTGTCGATGACCGACACCCGTGATCGCATTTGATCACCCGACCTACTGGTGGACGAGCCCAATACCCGCCAAGATCGAGCTGCAGACTTGGCCGCGAGAATGGCGCTGCGTCAGGGGTTATGCCGTAGGGCAGATCTGAGCGTTAAGGAACCGCACCACGATGTATGCCGCCTTGGACGATCTCAACCGGAGGCCGGAGCCGTTTTCGCGCTGCACAATCGATGCGCTTTGGACCGATCCGTGGATCGCGCAGAAGATGCTGGAATACCACCTCGATCAGGGCACGGACCTGGCCTCGCGCCGGTTTGAGACCATCGACGGGACCGTCGACTGGATCGACCGCAAGCTTGGCCTCTCCGGCAAATCCGTCTGCGATCTGGGCTGCGGCCCGGGCCTCTACGCCATGCGCATGGCGGACCGGGGCGCCACGGTGACGGGCGTCGATTTCTCAGCCCTTTCCCTGGCGTACGCCCGCGCGGAAGCGGCCGCGGCAAACGTGGCGATCGGGTATCGGCAGGCCGACTATCTGACCGACAATTTGCCCGGCGACCAGGATGTCGTCACCCTGATCTATTGCGACTACTGCCCCCTGCCGCCGAACAGCAGGCAGAGCCTTCTGAAGCGGATCAAGGGGATGCTGAAACCGGGCGGGGCGTTGGTCTTCGACGTGTATGGGACGGAGCAGTTCGCCCAACGCAAGGAAGGCGCCACCTACGGGCGCAACCCCATGGGCGACTTCTGGTCGCCCGACGACCATTTTGCGTTCCAGACCACCTTTCTTTACGAGGCGCAGAAGCTCGCCCTCGATCGCTACCTGATCGTCACGCCCACGCGCCGGTTCGAGATCTTCAACTGGCTGCAGTACTTCGATCCCGACACGATTTCGGCCGAACTCGCGCAAGCCGACCTAGCGGTTGAGGAGATCGTCGCGCTCACGACAGGCGAACCCTGGACGCCGGAGGCCGGAGAGCTCGCCATCATCGCCCGTGCCTGAGAGCGTGCGGTCGACGCATGTGTCCTGGCTGGTCCTTGGTGGTGCAGACGAAGCCGTCATTCCCTGTTGCGCGCGTAGACACGGCGCGCCGTCGCGGACGCGATGGCCACCTGTTCGGTCTCGGACAAGCCCGACAGCCAAGCACGATGCGCGGCCCAGATCTGGTCGTAGCGGCCGGACAGCGTCGAGACCGGCCAGTTGCTGCCCAGCATCAGCCTGTCCGGACCGAAGCACGCGAGCGCATGATCGGCGTAGGGCCGCCAGTCCGAAGCCGTCCAGTCGCCCCAGCGGCAGCACATCTCAAGTCCTGAGACCTTGGCCGCCACATTGCTTCGCGCAGCGGCCTTTTCCAACAGATCGGCCCAAGGCTGGAAGGCGCCCTTGGCGATCGGCGGGTTGTTGAGATGATCGAGAACGATCGTGAGGTCGGGACAGGCGTCGGCCAGGCGCGGCAGCCGTTCCAGATGGGCCATGGAAATGCCGACATAGTCGAAGCTCAGACCGGCTTGGGCGATCCGGTTCAGGCCGGCAATGACGGTGTCCTGCAACACCCAATCCGGGTCGGGTTCGGTATTGATCAGGTGGCGGATACCGACCAGGTCGGCGACACCGCCAAGCCCTTCCAGCGCCGCCTCCAACGAAGAAGCGTCCGACAGAGGCAGCCAGCCCACGACACCGGCGACCCAATCGTGCCCGCGCGCGATCGCCAGCAGGGCGTTGGTCTCTGCCAGGTCATCCACGGCTTCGACAAGGACCGCACCGTCAATGCCGTTCGCCTCCATCAACGCCTGCAGGTCTTCGGGCCTGAACGACGCACGCAATGGCTGCCATTTCGGATCGCCGCGATAGGGCGGCTTTTCCATCCACTGGGTCTGCAACGACCCTGCCGCCCAAAGGTGGACATGGGTGTCAATCGTCATCTGCCGATCTCCTGGCCAAACATCTCACGAACGCGCCGTTGTCACGAGGTTATCTGGTTTGCGCGGTCGCCGCGCTGGTGCTGGCCAAGCCGGAGGCCGGGGGGCGGCGATGCCCTTCGTCCCCGACACCATCGATATCGATACGGCGCGACGGTCAGGAGAGGCCCTTCACCATCAAAATCGCGTCGGTGGGTTCGACGCCGAAGTCCGAAAGGTCGAACGGCCGCCGCGCCTGTTCACGGAATCCAGCCCGTTGATACTTGCGCACGGCGCCCGTGTTCGAGGCGGCGACGACAAGCGCCAGGCCTGGGCAGCCGCTGTCCCGCGCCCGCGCCTCCGCTGCATTCAACAGGGCGGTGCCAAGGCCCTGGCCTCTGCGTTCCGGCACCACCGCGATGATGTTGATGTACCAATGGCGCGGGGCGAGGTTGACGAGTTCCTGTACCGCGACGAAGGCGTCGGGGATGTCGGGCTCGGCGGGCGCGGGGGTCGCCGGCAACGGATACCCGATCATGCCCCCGAGTGCTGCGCCGTCTGCCTCTAGGACATAGCCGTGCCGGTGGCTGAACTCGCCATCCTCCGCCGCCACCTGCGCCAGCCCGACCGCGAACCCGTCCGCGCCGTCGGGTGCCATCGCGTCCCAAAGCGTGGGCATGAAGCCTTCGCTCGCCATGTCGATGACCCGCACCAGAAAGGCGGCATCGTCCGGCGTTGCCTTGCGGATGGTTGGCGGCACGGACGCGCGCTCCGTCTGTCGCTTCTGATCGGGCAACGAAACGGGATTCAGGCGCGCGCGTCAATTGGCGGGTACCGTCCTCTCCGCGGACGCACCAGCGGCGCTTCTCGGTTCGGCGGGCATTTCCCGTGCATGGCAGTCGGCTAACGGCACGGCGACGGGATAGCGGCCGCTAAAGAAAACGCCCGTGCAAGGGCATCGGCAAACGGCGCTTTTGGGTCTTCAAAGGGCCTTGCGGAAGACCACCTTGTCGTCGCCTTCCGCCCAGAAGTCCCGGATGCGGGCCTCTTCTTCATAGCCGTTCTTGGCATAGAATGCGCGGGTGAGCCCGAAGTCGTCGGTGCCGGACGTGTCGACGATCAGGATGCGCTGGCCCTTGGCCTTGAGATGCTGTTCGGCCGCCGCCACCAGGGCCGTGCCGAGGCGCTCGCCTTGCCGGTCTGGCCGTACGGCAAGCGCGCGCATGTTCCATGTGCCGTCCGCGAGGTCCTCCGGCACCGCGTAGCACAGGCCGACGGCGGCGCCGTCCAGATGGCAGGTCAGCAACAGCGCCTGGCCGGCCCCCGCCAGTGAGGCCGCAAGCAAATCCGGCAGCATCTCGCTTGGGAACAGCCCGGTTTGCTCGACCACAGCCTGAAGGCCGGCAATGTCGTCTGATGTGGCTGGTTTGATGATGGGGGGTGTCATTGGATGTCTTTCTTGGCGATGGTGGCGGCGAGGTTGAGCCGGTCGCGCAACCGCTAGACGTCGAGCGCGCGCTTGTACTGACGGTGCAACTCCTCAAAACGGTCGTCGAACGGCTCGCCCGCCAGATGCGCCGCCAGATTGTCCAGGAAGCATTGCCAGCCGGCGCACAGGCCGGTCAGAAACTCCGGCCGGACGCCGAAATGCGAGAACACCAGCCGGCTGCCCTGTTCGTCAGGCGAGAGTTCCCATTTGATCAGGCTTTCGCCCCAGGTGTAGGCGAGCAGCTTGTTCGTCTCCGCGGCGGAAACGATGCCCTCCAACGGGTCCTCCGGCGCAAAGTCGATCAGGACCCGGCCACCGACGACCGGCTCCAGCAGCGTGGGATACTCCATCCAGACCGCCACCTGTTCCGGATCCGAAATCGCCGCCCAAAGATCGTCGAGCGGCGTGGCATAGCGCCGCTCGAACCGAATGGCGTGGAGCGTTGAAACAGTGGCGCCGTCGGGGATGGTCATGGTGTCACTCTGACCGCTGGATGACGATGGTCAAGCGGCGAGAGCCGGTTGTTCAGCCGCCGCAGCCACCGCACCCGCCGCCACCGCCGTCGCCTCCTCCGCCACCGCCATCATGCCCGTCGCCGGACTCGATGCCGATGAAGAAGCCGGTGCCCAGGATGCCGGCGCCGGCGGCGCCATCCCGCCACCTTCCGTCCCCGTCGCCCACCGGGTTCGACCGAGCCCTGCGCGGCGACAGGTAGGCCTTGACCGCGAAGACAATGAAGATCGTAAGGAACCAGAAGAATGTGAGGTCCGGGGGACCCCAATTGGCAAAGACGATGTAGAGCACGAGCACAAGGGGGGCGGCCACCAACAGCGACAGCAGCCACTGCTTGGCCCGTGACTGGCGCAGCGCGAACCGCTGAAGCGCGTTGAACTCGCCTCTTCGCACCGGATTGGGCCGGCCGTCACCTTGGGCCGTGTTCGGGCGCAGCGGCGCGAACCGGATATGGGCGGGCGGCCAAAGATCGGCCGGCGGCTGTTCACCGAACTCCCGGGCGTAGTGCTGGCGCGTCGCCTCGTAGTTTCTGCGGTAGCGCTGGTCGGCGGCCTCCCCGCCCGAGGTCGGCGTATGGTGCAGGGGCATGCCTAAAGCATGCGCGCAGAACACTTCCCAGTAATCGCGCGAATAGGTGAGGTGCAGATGCCAGACCGCATCCACCTCGCGCGAGGGCGTCATCTCACGGCCGGCAACACAGGCCAGATACGCAAAGCGGCGATACTCCTCTAACGCGCGCAGCGCAAAATCCTTAGGCCAACCCTGTTCCAGGCAGAGGCGATCCGTAAACGGCATGTCCGCACCCGGCTCATCGAACGTATGGGCCTGAATGCGCTGCCAAAGCGCGGGATTCGATCGCATCGTCGCCTGGTGCCTGTCTGCAAACCGTGTTGAACTCATGCAATGTAGCACTTTTGGTCCCAGCCATGAAGCTGGCTCGCCGGGCCCGCCGTGACCCAGGATTGCATAGTCTTTGATTGGCAAACCTTAGAGTCTCACTACGATCGGCCTTCCTTTCAGTGCCGATCCGGCTTTCGAAGGGGCCGGTGTGTTCGTAAGAGTGACGAGCGCAATGCGCTTCTAGCGCGTTTGATTGAAGAGCCGTGTTTCGATGGCCCAAGGCCAAGACCGATACTTTACGCCGCCGAAGGTGCCGAAGATCGACCTGCACGTTATCTCGTTGCACGGGGGCGGGGCGTGCCCGTCCCAGTATTGGGGGCATACACCGGATGGGCGAGAGGTCTATGTGCGCTATCGCGGGGGGAACTTGACCATCGATATTGCCGCGTCGCCCGGTGAGGAAGCGGGCCTGCGGGGCGGCATTCTGAATGTCCGGCTGGGTCCGCCGCTCGACGGTACGCTGTCAGCCGAGCAGCTGATTGCCCTAACCGGGCTTCGGGTCGACGATCGCCTGCCTGGGTTCGAGTTCGGACCGGAGCGCGATCTCAGTGGCGCGACGACGTTTTGGAGAGATCCCGGGATCTCGGCGACCAAGGATGGTGCAATCGCGTTTTTGGCCGAGCTGTGGGACACGTTTCCGGATTGCGAAGTGAGAGAGATTTCCTTCTCGGAAGCCCAAGAACTCGACGTCCGCCAGCTTGCGATCGGGGAAGTCCCTGGAGAGCCAGGTCTGGAAATTGTCCTGGGTCCCGGCTGTCCAACTGTCCATCTCGGCTTCTCCCTCTTCAAGTTTGATTTCCGTGGTTTCGGTGGCCCGGGAGAAGATGCGCGGCTGAGTGAGAGCGCCGGTCGGGCCGTCGAAACAGTTGGAAGCCGGGATTGCGAATTAAAGTATCTGTATCTGATGCTCTCATCCAAGTTCAAAACTGGCGACGCCCGGGCACGCGGCTGGCTGGAGCGGCTGGACGAGCGCATCGACACGGCATTTCCCGTGACGACCTATGCGCCCCATGATCTTGCCACTGGCGCCGCAGTTTCGGCCCAGCCGTTCGTCTCACAAGACGATCCGCGGATTGCTCGTTGGGTTGCTGGGTCTAGCGGGCGCTATCGTTACGTCGGGCCCGATCTACTTGGCGGGCCGACGATGGGCTTTCGTTGAAGCTGTCAGTCTGTTCGGGTGGGAGATGGGGTCTCTGACGGGACCCAGCGGCCAACTTCCAAGCCGCCTACACCCGTCGCGCCACGATGCACACGACCCGGCCGATGATGGTCAGTTCGTCCTCGGCCAGTTCCTGGATCGGGTAGAGGGTGTTGTCGGAGATAACGCGGATCAGGTGGTCGCGCAGGTTTAGGGACAGGCGTTTGATCCAGCCGGCGTCGCCGATGCGCAAGGCATAGACGCCCTCGCGGTTGAACGAGCGCTGGGTCAGGTCGACCAGGACCCAGTCGCCGTTCGACAGAGTCTGTTCCATGCTGTCGCCGTCGACCCGGACCACGGCCAGATAATCCGGCGCGGCCTGGGTGATCGAGCGCAGCCATTGCGCCTCGAAAAGCTGATAGCCCAGCGGGTCGGGCTCAGTCTCCAGCAGGCTGCCATGGCCGGCCGAGAGCGCGGCGTCGAAGCGGCCGATGCTGGCATATTCGCCCGTGCCGAGATCGATGATGCCTGGCGCGTTGACGACGGGCAGAGCGGGGGCCGGCGCTCCCTCGGCCCCCTCCGGCCCGTCCTCCAACGCGTCGACCTCGCCGACCAGGTAGCCGACCGGCACGCGCAACGCCCGGGCGGCGGCCTGGATGGTGCTGAGCTGGGGCGAGGCCCGTCGCTTCAGCGCGTCGCGGATGGCCGTGGCGCTGAGGCCGGCATCCAGCGACAGCTGCTTCATGGTGATGCCGCGCTGGTCGATCAGGCCCTGCAGGCGGCTGCGAAACATCTCCGACATGGCCGCACCAGTGTGCCGCCTTCGGTGCCGGGGCGCCAGACGTCATTTCACCATTTCATGGCGGGATCTCCAGTGTCATTTGCCCATTGACAGACGGCAAACGCCCACCAATAATGGGCAAATGACACTCATTAGAGCGATTCCCATGACTGCCGCCAAAAACGCCGAGACTGTCCCTGTGGCCGAACCATCCGATCGACCGCAGCCTGCCAGGCCCGATCGCGGCAAGCGCATGGTTGATCTGGCGGCGGGCGATTGCCGTTTCCCGTTTGGTCCGCCTGGTCTTGGGGCGGCGGGGCGGGCGCGGCGCTTTTGCGGCCATCCGGCCCGACCCGGCGGACCCTATTGCGAGATCCATCACGCGATCGCCTATCTCGCCCCTCCCGACGGGGGCAATGAGCAGGGGGCCGACGACCAGGGGGACGATGCCGCGAGGGAGGCCCGGCGATGAGCCCGCGACGGCACGATTTCGCCGGCCAGCGTTTCGGCCTCTTGACGGCGCTTGAGGACGGCGAGCGCTATCGCAATGGCGAGCGGCGCTATCGCTGCCGATGCGCCTGCGGGGCGACCGTGCTTGTCCGGGTCTCGCTGCTGAACAAGGGCACGACGCGAAGCTGCGGCGCGCCGGACTGCCGCAAGCAGGTCACACGGCCGCGCAAGCCGGTCGTCCGGCCAATGCGGCTGTCCGCCCTGGAGCGGGAGCGGGCGCGGGCGATCGCGGCGCTGAGTGCGGCCGGCGGCTATGGCGGCGAGAACGACGCGCGCAACTGGCGCGACCATCGAGGCCATCGCAAGGCGCGCGCGGAGCGCCAGACGGCCGCCGTGCCGATCCCCTTTATCCGGGCGCCCGCAATCTGCGCGCCCGTGAGCAAAACGGGGCGCCTATGACGGGCCTGCCCTCCATGCCGCTGTTCGTGGACGATTACGAGGCGGCGGCGGCGCATCTGACGTTGGAAGAGGACGGCGCTTATAACCGGCTGTTGCGCCTGGCCTGGCGCATGCCGGACTGCGCCCTGCCGGATGATCCGACCTGGATCGCGCGGCGCCTGCGCATCGATGCGCAGACCTATCGCCGGCTGGTCGCGCCCCTGATCGACGAATTCTTCAGCCGTGAGGACGGCCGCATCTTCCAAAAGCGCCAGGTGCGCGAGTTCCGCTACGTCACCGACCTGGTGGCCAAGCGCCGCGCGGCCGGCAAGCGGGGAGGCGACGCTAAGGCGCGTCGCCGGAAGTCAGAAGCCGGAAGTCAGAAGTCAGAAAGCGGCAGTGGCGAAGGAGGTGGCCCTGGCATGGCTACGCCGGTGCCAGAGCATGGGGCTGACGACGGGGCGACACCCAGACCCACAGCCACACCCGCACCCACCGGGCCGCCTCTCTTGCGAGAGGCGGGGGACGAGCCGCCCGCCGGGAAGACGCGCGCATCGCAGCGTCGGGGCAAGCGGTTGCAGGAGGATTGGCGGCCATCGAGCAAGGATCGCGACTTTGCGTTGAAGGAGGGGCTGGACCATGCCGAGATCGACCGCACCGCCGACCGGTTCCGCGACTATTGGACCGCCAAGGCCGGCGCCGGCGCCATCAAGCGCGATTGGGCCGCCACCTGGCGCAACTGGGTGCGCGGCGACGCCGACCGGCGCGGCGACGGCGCACGGGATGCCGGCGCTGTCGCGGCACAGCCCGCTGGCCGACAACGCGGCCCGCACCGTGCGCGAGAACGACCGGGCGTTGGCAGCGTTACTGAGGCGGCGTTTCGGGTTCTGGCCGAGGGTGGAGACGACCCTGATCTATCCGGATAGCAAGGGCACCTATTGCGCCACGCTGGTCACCGCGCTGTCGCTGAGGGCCTCACCCGACGCAGGCGCCGCTCCAGATGCCGCTCCAGATGCCGCTCCTGATGCAAGGGGCGCGCTGGCGGCGGTCGACCGTGCCTCGGCCCCGGCGCCCAGGGCAGAGATCGTCAAGGCGCTGACCCGCCTGCGCCTGCGCACCAAGGCCAGGCGCGAGACCACCGAGGACATGGCCGCCGCCTTCGCGCTTTATGCCGAGGATCTGGCCGCCTTTCCCGCCGACGCCGTGCACGAGACCCTGGAGGGCTGGCCGCGCCGCGAGAACGGCATGTGGTGGCCGTCCTGGAACGAGCTCGACACCGTCCTGCGCGCCAAGGCCTCGTTCCGCCGCCGCGCCCGGGCAGCACTGGAGGTGTTCCTGGCGGAGCGCGCCGATCCCGACCGGCCCCAACCAAGTACGACCGACCCCAACCCGACCGAAGAGGAGAGACCATGAGCCGCCGCCGCAAAACCGCCGAGCGCTTTCGCATCGAGGCCGATCACGGGCCGGCGGAACGCTATCAGCATGGCGACGTCATCGTGGCCAGCCCGACCGAGACCGCCGGCATTCAGGCTAAGCGCGTGATGACCCAGCGCGTGCTCGACCGCTATGCCCAGCGCGACGAGATCGACAGCCGCCAATATGCCGCCGGCGAGGCGCTCTTCCGCCTCTGGTACGCCGCCGGAAGGGCGCCGAAGGTGACCTTGAACCTGCTCGCCGTCGGCGGCGCCGACGAGGGCGCGGAGGCCCGCAAGGCCGACGCCTGGGCCGAGCTCAACCAGGCCTTGCGCGCCGTCGGCCAACGCCTGTCCCCCATCCTGGTCCATGTCTGCCTCGCCGACGGCACCGCCAGCGCCTGGGCGCGTAAGAACGGGCACGACCCGAGGGGCGGCCTGACCGCGCTGCGCCTGGGGCTGGACGCGCTGGGGGATTACCTCAGGCTGCCGGGTGGGGGGCGGGGGTGAGGGGCAGCCATGACGGTCTGGTAGTCCGCAGGTTGCTTATTCTTCAGGCCGGCGAAAGACTTGCTTGGCCGCCCAGCGATCGAATAATCGTAGTATATATAGCCATCTGAATCGTAATTTGGGTGTATCGATGAACGAATCGGAGTTGCAAGGAGGAAGTCCACCCGGTCCCCCATCTTCTCTTCGAGTGAGGCTGAACAAGCTACTTGATCCGAGTGCATGGGGCAGAAAGGGACTATCCCCCTTAAACTGGACGGTGTGCGCGCTGATAGTCATTGCCGGTACTTTGGCGGTTTTGGAAACCGAACCGACCCTTACATCAGGCAACGAGCATCTCTTCATAGTTGCAGAAATTGTGTTCGCAGCAGTCTTTTTGGTCGAGTATGTCGCGCGAGTTTGGTCGTCGGCGGAGAATCCAAGCTATGGTCCAGGGTTTGTTGGCCGAATTCGCTACATGGCATCCTGGCCGGCACTCATCGATATTGTCGCGCTAGCTCCCGTCTTGCTAACTCCGTTTGGAAGCGAGACCTTTCTGCTTAGATTGCTGAGACTTGCCCGGATTCTCAGCGTCGCCCGATTGGGGCGCTTCACAGGGGCAATGACCTTGCTCGCTGAGGCTGCGCGATCTCGAATGTTCGAGTTGCTTCTCAGCCTCTGTGTTGGGTTGGTGCTCTTGGTCATATCATCGACGATGATCTATCTCGCAGAAGCCCAAGTGCAGCCTGCTGCATTTGGAAGTATCCCGCGAGCCATGTGGTGGGCAATCGTAACGTTGACGACGGTCGGGTATGGCGATGTTTACCCGATTACGGTGGTTGGCAAGATGTTTGCTGGTCTCACTGCCGTGATGGGCATCGGGCTAATCGCAATGCCTACCGGAATACTAGCGGCCGCAGTAAGTGATGCGATAAGGCGTCATCGAGTGAAATCAAAAAGCGAAGGCGAGGGTGTTTAGTTAGCGATTACTGCGTCTCTCTTCGAAATCGTGTTGATGCCTAATAAGGGTCTTAGGCCGAGGCATCGCAGCTATCAAGAGCAAGGCGCATGCCGAATGTGTGGAATCCTGCCTGACAGGTTCGCGTCGTCTGGGGCTTGGGGCGGGCGATGACGAACCGAATGTTTCGATTATCTTCCATGACTTGATCCAAGTGAAACTAGAATGCATATCATTAGAGGGAAGGCTGTTCCTCTGGTGGCGCCCTGTCGGCCCTCGAAGCAGTCGCCAATGAAGGAGATGTGGCATGCAGGTCGCCGAAAAGAGATCAACCGCCGTCTCAAGATTAGTCGAGGATCTGCGGTCGCTCGGTGGGCTGAAGAATGTCGATCTGGCCAACATCTTGGGCGTTTCGCCGCCGACGGTGCACCGTTGGTCGAAGGGCCAGGGCAGCCCGACAATTGAAAAGCAGCAGGTTATTGCGGAACTGCGCTGGGTGACGGAGCGGCTGGCGGATTTCTACGAGCCGGATGAGGCGCGGCTTTGGCTGCAGACGGGTCATCCGCAGCTCGACGGCCAAAAGCCCTATGACCTGATCAACGACGGTCGCACATCGGAGGTCCTTGAAGTTCTCGATCGGCTGGATAGCGGGGTCTACCTCTAGATGCCGGCTGGGCGTGTCAGCCATGACGATCGTCTGCTCGATACGCTCGCTTCTCTTCCCGAGACGACGTTTGCCGGCACCATCTGGCGGGTCGTCAACGCCATGCGATCCCCGTTGGATGGCTCACGCGGGGCCGGTCGATGGAATTTGCGCACGACCGAGGTGCTCTATAGCGCGCTCGAGGCCGACGGGGCGCTGTCGGAAATCCACTTCCATGTCAGCCGCGGGCAGTCGGTCTTTCCGAGTAGGCTGAAACACGAGCTGCACGCGCTGGATGCCAACCTGTCCAAGGTGCTTGATCTTTCCGACCCGCGCCAACTCGAGACGCTCGGCGTCGATATGAGCCGCTATGCGGAGATCCTGTACGACAGGACCCAGATCGTCGGCGAGGCTGTCGCCTTCCTGGGCTTCGAAGCGATCATCGTACCCAACGCGCGGCACAGGAGCCGCAACCTTGTGGTCTTCCTGCAGAACACCGACCTCGACGCGCTTGAAGTGGGTGAGCACAGGGATGTCAATTGGCAGGCTTGGCGCGCGGCACGTCGGTGATCGCGACGAACCGGGCGGCGTCCAAGGCCACGTCCACAGCTACACAGGAGCTTTCTTGCCCACTGCCCGCATGCCCACCAAAGAGTATTGAACGATCGGTCTAAACGCGCCATCTTGGATTCGGAAAGTCTTCAAGAGGGTGAGCCAGTGCCGTGGGTTAAGGACTTTGACGTCGACGACGCGGTCGATCGGGCGATGAAGGTATTTTGGGCCAAGGGGTACGAGGCCACGTCGATCTCCGACCTGGTCAAGGCCATGGAGATCAACAAGGGCAGCCTTTACAACGCCTTTGGCAGCAAGAAGGACCTGTTCACCCGCGCGTTCCTGAAATACGACGTGGAAAACCGGCAGGCGACGATCCGGCAGCTTGAGGCCATGGACGATCCGGTCCGGGCGATCGAGGTGCTGTTCGACGGCCTGATCGCCGAGAGCCTGGACGATGCCGAGCGCAAGGGTTGCCTGCTGGTCAACACCGCGCTCGACCTGCCCAACCAGCCGCAAGACATAAGGGACATGGTGACCTCGGCCCTGGACGGGTTCGAGGCGTTCTTCGAACGGCGGATCAGGGACGGGCAGAAGATCGGCCGGATACCGGCCAGCATCGACGCCAAGGAGGCGGCGCGGGCGCTTCTGACCCTCGTGGTCGGTCTGCGGGTACTGGCGCGCGGCACGTTCGGCGCGGCGGGCCTGGAGGCCATTCGCGCCCAGGCGCTTCGCACGATCGGCGCCTAACGCTTCCATAACTCCCTGACGTAAAACGGAATTTTTTCGGCGCAGAAAAATCTTCGGCCAGGTCTTGACCGTTCGGTATAAACTAGCCATTCTGTTTAGAACGATCGGTATAAACAATGCCGTCGCCGCACGACCAAGACCAACCCCGACCTGATAAGGATTTCACCGATGGCCGATTTCACCACCCACACGATCGACAGCGCACCGGAGGGCTCAAAGCCGTTGTTGCAGGGCGCGAAGAACGCCTACTCGTTCGTGCCCAACCTGCTGGGCACCATGGCCGAGGCGCCGGCGCTGCTTGAGGGCTACATGACCCTCGCCGGCATATTCGACAAAACCGATCTGACCGAGACCGAGCGGCAGATCATCCTGATGACCAACAACCGCCTGAATGGCTGTGTCTATTGCATGGCCGCGCACACCAGCATTTCGCAAGCCGCCGGCGTGCCCGCCGACGTGATCGAGGCGCTGCGGGCCGGCACCGCGATCGCCGATCCGAAGCTGGAGGCGCTGCGCACCTTTGCCGCGATTGTCAACGAAACACGCGGCTGGCCCAGCGAGGCGCAGGTCGAGGCCTTCCTTGCCGCCGGCTACACGCGCCAGACGGTGCTGGAGGTGATCCTGGGCACCAGCCTGAAGGTGATGTCGAACTACACCAACCATGTCGCCGGCACCGAGGTCGACACCGCGTTCAAGCGGAACGTCTGGACGGACCCGGCAGCGCAAGCGGCCTAACGAACGCCTTGGGGCCCGCGCCGTCATGCGGGCCCAGGCCACCCAGCAAACCACCCCCTTCGCGATCCCGCCAAACCGCGGCCTCGCGCCTCAACGTAAAGGAAGAAGAAAATGTCCAAGTCTCGTTACATCGCGCCCCTGGCCGCGTTGCTGGCCACCGCAATCGCCGCCCCGACGGTCGCGCAAGACGCCAACGGTTACGAGGGCTTCAAGGTTCCGCCGTTGGAAGTCTCGTCGGAGATGCCCTACGACTACGAATTCGTCGACATCCTGGGCTCGCGCATGGCCTATGTCGACGCGGGCGAGGGCGACCCGATCCTGTTCCTGCACGGCCAGCCGACATCGTCCTATCTGTGGCGCAACATCATGCCCTATCTGGAAGACCAGGGCCGCGTGATCGCGCCGGACAATATCGGCTTTGGCCTGTCCGACCAGCCGGACCTCGACTACACGTTCGGCGACCACTACCGATACATCGAGGCCTTCATCGAGGCGTTGGGCCTGACCGACATCACCCTGGTGGTGCACGACTGGGGCTCCGGCCTCGGCCTGCATTACGCGCAGCAGCACCCGGAGAACATCAGGGGCATCGTGACGATGGAGTCGATCATCGCGCCCCTGATCCCGGCGGAAAGCTATGACGCCATGCCGACCGAGCTGGGCGATTTCTTCCGCACGGTGCGCGACCCGGACACCGGCCGGCAACTGTTGATCGAGGAGAACTTCTTCATCGAAGGCGCCTTGCCGGGCTTCATCGTGCGCCCGTTGGCCGAGGAAGCGCTGGACGTCTATCGCGCGCCGTTCCTGACCGAGGAATCGCGCGTCCAGGTCAACCAGTGGCCGAACGAGATGCCGATCGGCCAACAGCCGCAGGCAACGCACGACATCGTCACCGCCTACAATGCCTGGCTGGAGGAGACCGACGTGCCGTGGCTGTTCCTCTACGCCACGCCGGGCGCCCTGAACCCGCCCGAGGCTGCCGAGTATTGGGCTGAACGGGCCAACAATATCGAGACGGTCTATATCGGCGCCGGCCTGCATTACGTGCAGGAAGACCAGCCCTATGCGATCGGCCGCGCGATTTCAGACTGGTATCGCCGCATCAACGAACAGGGCTGAAGGCCCGATCAGGAGAAGGGGCGCGGGGTCTCACGCGACGCCGCGCCCTTCCTTTCATCGCTAAACGAAAGACATATCCATGCTGCTCGACACCCCCATCTGCGATTTCGGTTGGAAGGCGCCGGACTTCACGCTGAAGGACCCCGACGGTGTCCGCCACACCATGACGGACCATCTGGGCGATAAGGGCCTGCTCGTCACCTTCATCTGCAACCACTGCCCGTACGTCCAGGCCGTGGGCAACCGGCTGGCGGCGGACGCGCGGACGTTGATGGACGAGGGCATCGGCGTGCTCGCCGTGATGTCGAACGACTATCGCGCCGTGCCGACCGACGGCCCGGACTACATGAAGCGCTTCGCCGCCCATTACGGCTTTCCGTTCCCCTACCTGGTCGACGAGGACCAGTCGGTCGGCAAGGCGTACGGTGCGGTGTGCACCCCGGATTTCTTCGGGCTCAATGCCAGCGGCGAATTGCAGTATCGCGGACGCCTCGACGACGCGGGCATGGGCAACCCGGCCCACCGCACGCCCGAACTGCTGAACGCCATGCGCCAGATCGCCGAGACGGGCCAAGGCCCGCGAAAGCAAACCGCCAGCATGGGCTGTTCGATCAAGTGGACATGACTGCTACCAGGGTCGATCTTGCTTGAATGGCCGGCACGTAGAACGCATATTGTCCGGTAACGGCTCCGGAAACGCTAAGCCTATATCGGATGCTGCATGGCGCCGTCGGGAGGGTAGAGTTATGGCAGAACCAACGTCTGATAACGGCTCCGGAAAGCGGGTGACGCTGCATCGGGCCAGGATGGCATCGTCGGGCGCGCGCCGTGTGGAGGTGACCGTGCCGGCAGGTGACGCGGCCCTGGTGAGGGAGGTCGCGGGGCTGCTGCGGTCCGGCGGGGCCAAGGCGCGGCAGGTTCGCAAGGCCATGGCGCCCTTGCTGTCTCGTCACCAGGCGCGGACGGGCGCCGAACTGGTCGCGTTTTTGCGCGCGTCGCCGCTGGCCAATGAGGGTGGGGTCGACGTTGAGGGCTTGCGCGACCTCTCGGGCGGCCGTGTCGCCGATCTGGAATGACGTCTTTTCTGCTCGACACCAATGTGATCAGCGAGACGGTGCGGCCACGGCCCTCGCATGCCGTGTTAGTGTGGCTGACCGACCAGGCGCCCGCGACCCTATTCCTGGCATCGCTGACCCTGGGCGAGTTGATGCGCGGCGCCTGTCGCCTGGAGCCCGGTCGGCGTCGGCAGTCCTTCGAGCGCTGGATCGAACGGGATCTCGCGGCCCAGTTCGAGGGTCGCATTTTGCCGTTCGACACACCTGCGGCCATGCGCTGGGGCCAACTGATGGGCGAGGGTGATCGGGCTGGCGCGACGCGCCCGGCGGCCGACACCCAGATCGCCGCGGTCGCGCTCAGCCACGGCATGACCCTGGCCACGCGCAATACCAGGGATTTCGAGACGACAGGCGTGCCGCTTTGCAATCCTTGGGCCGGGGACAAGACCTGACTCCTGGCGATCAGCCGCGCCATCGATGACAGCCGCCTTGTGACCGTTGGCGTGTCTTGACTGACCGTGCCGGTCCGTCCAGCACTCAACGGGACGGTCTCGCGGGCAAGTCATGGTGGCTTCGCGCCGCCTTTCCTTTGAGCGTATGTTCGTCGATCGGCCTTGACGCACTCGCCTCACAGGCGAAATGCGGGCCGCATCGTGTGCACATCTGTGGTATAAGCTAAGCATCTGTTCATCCGGTGTATCTGCCAATCCAAATGGAGAAGGCAATGGTGACTAGAGCTTTTCTCGCAGCCGCAGTTGGCCTTTCGTTGATCGGAACGGCCTATGCCGACGATTGGCCGGGCCTCTACATGGGCGTCGGCCTGCAAGACGCGTCAGCTGATATGATGTCGATCGTTCCGCAGGACGACGAAACCTATCATCTCCGCTGGAGTGCAACGGAGGTGGGATTCTGCGGCGACGAGCGGGTCAGTGCCATCGGCTTCGAAACCGCCAGAGTCGAGGGCGACCATCTGGTCACGATCGAGCGACTCTATCGCTGCGAAGGTGGCGAGGCGCTGGTTGAGCTCGATGTTCCGGCGCGCATGTGGCTGGAAAACGACGGCAATATGCTGGTGCTTGAGGTGCCGGGCGGGCTCATCCACTTCCATCGGATCAGCCACAACTAGCCTCGCCAGGACGGGTCAGGCCGGCCTCCCCCCACCGGGACCGATGGTTCCGGCTGGCTTGGGCGGAGCCGCAATTTCTGCTAGATAGGCGCCTGCAGGTCCGCCCCCAATTCGGACGCTAGTGGGGATAGGGCATGGTGGCGCGGCGGCAGTCTTCTCACATCCACGAGATCGGGCGACTGGCCCATGGCGACTAAGTCCGCCACGCCCCGGCGGGCGCTGACCGCGTTCACGCTGGCCATGATCAACGTGGCGGCGATTGTCAGTCTGAAGAACCTGCCGATCATGGCCGAGTATGGCTGGGGCATGATCTTCTATTACTGCCTGGCCGCGATCGCGATGTTCATCCCCACGGCGCTGGTGTCGGCGGAGCTGGCGACGGCGTGGCCGAAGACCGGCGGCGTCTATGTCTGGGTGCGCGAGGCGTTCGGCAACCCGGAAGGGTTCCTGGCCGTCTGGCTGCAATGGATCAACAACATCCCGTACTTCCCGTCGATCCTGGCCTTTCTGGCCGTGGCCATCGCCTACGCCTTCGTGCCCTCGCTGGAGCACAACCGGTATTTCAGCCTGGCGGTGGTGCTGGTCGCGATCTGGGTGCTGACCTTGTTGAACTTTCGCGGCATGAAACTGTCCGGCCTGATCAGCTCCGTCGGCAGCATCGCGGGCACCCTGGTCCCCGGCGTCTTGCTGGTGCTGCTGGCCGTGGCCTGGCTGGCGACGGGCAAGGAGAACCAGCTGCCCTTCGTCGCCGCCGATCTGGTGCCGGACATGGGCAGCCTTAGCCAGATGGTGCTGGCGGCCGGGGTGCTGCTGGCCTTTGCCGGCATGGAGATGTCGGCCGTGCACGCGCGCGAGGTGAAGAACCCCCAGCGCGACTATCCCAAGGCCATCCTGACCTCCGCGATCATCATCCTGGCGCTCAGCATCGTCGGCTCGCTGGCCATTGCGGTCGCCGTGCCGCGCGACGAGCTGGGCCTCGTGACCGGCATCTTTCAGAGCTTCGAGGTCATGCTGGGCGGCTTCGGCCTCGGCTGGCTGGTGCCGGTGATCGCCGTGCTGATCGCCATCGGCGTCATCGCCTCGGCCAGCACCTGGATCATCGGCCCGTCGAAGGGCCTGTTCGCTACGGCGGCGGATGGCGAGCTGCCGCCGCGCCTGGAAAAGCTGAACCGCCATCATGTGCCGCAGAACGTGCTGATCCTGCAGGCCGCCGTGATCTCCGTCCTGGCGATCATCGTCTTCGTCTTCATGCCGTCGGTCGATGACGCGTTTTGGATCCTGACCGCACTGACGGCCCAGACCTATCTGTTGATGTACGTGATCATGTTCATCGCCGCCTTGCGCCTGCGCTACACAAGGCCGGATGTGCCGCGGCCCTACAAGGTGCCGGGCGGCAAGGTCGGCATGTGGCTGGTCTGCGGCATCGGCGCGCTGGCGGGTATCGCCGGCATCGTGCTGGGCTTCGTGCCGCCGGAGGGCATGGAGGTCTCGATCGTGTTCTACGAGGTCTTCCTGGCCGGCGGCCTGTTGCTGATCATTCTGGTGCCTTACGTCGTCCACCGCCTGCGCCGGCCGGAATGGGTCGAGGGCAAGGAGGAGGCGGCCGAGTAGGGCGCCCGCAAGATTTCACCACACAGCGGAGAGGCCGGGATGAGCCGAAGCTGGTACCAAGACCTGAAAGTCCTGATCGTCGACGCCCAATTTCATGCCGACAACGCGGTCGGCCGGGCGCTGGGCGCGATCGCCGAGGCGCTGGGCACGCGCGGCATCGGTGTCGAGGCCGCGCTGGACACGCGCGATGGCTGGACCGCGTTTGTCAGCGACGCGGATGTGGGCTGTCTGATCGTCGACTGGGACGCGACCGGCGGTTCCGGGGGACAGGATGGTGCCGCGGCCGCGCTGATCGCCGACATCAGGGCGCGCAATGAGAACGTGCCCATCTTCGTGGCGTCCGAACGGCTGGATGTGGACCAGATCCCGCTAGCGGTCCTGCGCGCCAAGATCGGCTTTCTGTGGAAGACCGAGGACACGCCGGATTTCATGGCCGGCCGCATCGAAGAGGCGCTGCGCGCCTATGCCGACACGCTGTTGCCGCCCTTCTTCAAGGCCCTGGTCGACTATGCCGACGAAGACAAATACGCCTGGCACACGCCCGGCCATATGGGCGGCGTCGCCTTTCTGAAGTCGCCGGCCGGCAGGCGCTTCTTCGATTTCTTCGGCGAAAACGTGCTGCGTGCCGACCTGTCGATCTCGGTGCCGGAGCTGGGCTCGCTGCTGCCGCACAGCGGCGTGGTCGGCGAGGCGGAGCGCAATGCGGCGGGCGCGTTTGGGGCCGACCGGACCTTCTTTGTCACCAACGGTACCTCGACCTCCAACAAGATCGTCTGGCACGGCCAGGTGGTGGAGGGCGACGTGGTGGTGGTCGACCGCAACTGCCACAAATCGATCGAACACGCGCTGATCATGACCGGCGCGGTGCCGGTCTATCTAACGCCGACGCGCAACCGCTATGGCATCATCGGGCCGATCCCGAAGGACCAGTTTTCGGCAACCGCGATCGCCCAGAAGTTCCGCGACTGTGCCTTGGTCGAGGGCGAGGGCCCGGATACGGCGCGCCTGGCGGTGCTCACCAACTCCACCTATGACGGCATCTGCTATCACGTGACCGAGATGCTGCACGGCATGGCGGGCCAAGTGGACACGGTGCATTTCGACGAGGCCTGGTTCGCTTACGCCGCCTTCCACCCGATCTATGAAGGCCGCTACGGCATGCACGACCATGGCGCGGGCGACTATCCGGTGATCTTCGCCACCCAGTCGACCCACAAGCTCCTGGCCGCGCTCTCCCAGGCCTCCATGGTGCACCTGCGCGACCGGCATCTGCCGCCCGACCGGCGCATCGACCAGGACCGGTTCAACGAGGCGTTCATGATGCACACCTCGACCTCGCCGCAATACGGCATCATCGCGTCCTTGGACGTGGCCGCGCGCATGATGCAGCATGGCGGCGGCGCGGTGATGACCCAGGACACGATCGACGAGGCGATCGACTTCCGCCGCGAGATGGCGCGTATTCGCCACAGGCTGGCGGCGGAAGGCGGGCTAGGGGGCGGCGACACCGCCTGGTGGTTCCGCGTCTTCCAGCCGGACGGGCTGGCCGACCCGGCCACCGCCGACCCGTCGCCCGCGCGCCGGCCGGATTTCTGGCAGATCAATGATGGCGATGCCTGGCACGGCTATGACGCCGTCGGCGACGGCTTTGCCATGCTGGACCCGATCAAGGTGACGATCCTGACGCCCGGCATCGGCGCCGATGGCACGCTGGGCGACTGGGGCATGCCGGCGGCCATCGTCTCGCGCTTTTTGTGGCGCCGGGGCATCGTGGTGGAAAAGACCGGGACCTATTCCTTCCTGGTGCTGTTCTCCATCGCCGTGACCAAGGGCAAGTCCGGCTCGCTGGTGGCCGAGCTGTTCACCTTGAAGGAGTTGTACGACGCCGGCGCGCCCATAAAGGACGTTTTCCCCGACCTGGCCGACCAGCACCCCGACCGCTATGGCGCCGCGACCCTGCCCGACCTGTGCGCCGAGATGCACGGGTTCTACAAACAGCGCGACGTCATCGATATCATCCACGATGTCTACGCCGTGCTGCCCCGCCAGGACATGACCCCGGCCCAGGCCTATCGCCGCGTCGTGAAGGGCGAGGTCGAAAGCCTGCCCCTCGACCAACTCGACGGCCGCACCAACGCCGTCGGCATCGTGCCCTACCCGCCCGGCATCCCGGTCATCATGCCCGGCGAACACTTCGACCGCAGCCATACGCCGCGGATCTTCGAGTATCTTGAGATGCTGCAGGATTTCGACGCTCGGTTCCCGGGGTTCGAGCATGAGATCCACGGGGTGGAGACTCGGCCGGACCCGGAGACCGGGCAGGCGCGCTACGTGCTGGATTGTCTGGGGTGAGGGGGATCGTTTGTGCCGACGCGACACTAGATATTTCTAGTAGATGTGTTTTCTGACTGTGTCATCTTAAACTACATTCGACGGCGCGGAGCGGTATCGCCTCATTGTGGCGTTTGAGCGGATATGACGGTGTCACCTTTTTGGGGTGTGCTGATGGTGGGAAGGATAAGGCAGTTCGCGGCAGATGGAACTTTGCCAAAAGTTGTATGCCGTTTCTGCCACAGCGAGATTTCACACGGTGCCAGCAAGTGCGTGGTCTGTGGATCGTTTCAGAACTGGCGTAGGCATTTGCAGTTTAGCAGTACAGTTTTGTCACTGTTGGTGGCCCTTGTTTCGGTTACAGCACTCGCCACTCCATTATTAATCAACGTGTTAACCGTGCAAGACTCAGAGATTTCGGCTCGCGTCATTGAAGCAGAAGTCCTGTTGGTTAATCGTAGTGCAACCCTTGATATGGTTGGAGATAGTTATGTCGTTGATACCCTCAATGTTTGCATGAATGTAGTAATAGCTTTTGCGAATATCGGAGAGATGGCTGGTATGATAAATGCGATCAATCTTAGGATCGGTGAGTCCGGTTTTAGCGTGAGTAACATATGGTACGAAACTAGAAGAGTGTTAAACATCGTTCTAGAGGCTCCGGATTTTGGGGATATACTTCTTGAAAACGTTCAGCTTCAGTTAATGAACCCGAACTATCATGGAGTGCTTGTATCCGAGCGATTGGATCTGCCTCAAGCGGTCGAAACGCAACTTCGCCCAATGTCGGTGGAACTCGAAATTGTAAGGCATGACTTGTCAAATCGAACGCTGCCTTTGGAGATTGATGAAAACAGAATCTCGCGGAGACCGGCTTCTGAAGAGACGACGTGTTCTTGACGGTTGCAGCAAGAGACAATCAGATTGACGCGGATGAGGTTGGGTTTGCTGAAGCCGCCGGATAAGCCGCTGCTGGGACAAGGTGAGGGCTTACTAGTCCCCAGTCTAAGGGGGCCAGTTCAGCGTCTGACCGGGAAGGGTCATGAAATGGGGGCATCGGACACGCAGCGTCAATTGCTCAGTTTCACCTGAACTCTCCCCCATAGGTCCGGCCGTCATCGTTCGTGACCGCCAAGAAGCGTGATTGATCGGGCCTTAGGTCCGTCGGATAAGCCGGTCCGCCAAACTCGTAAAACTGAATCTCCGGTGGCGCGTCATTGTGCGAGATGAACTCGACCTCCGGGAAGGCAATACGCAATACCGACAGCGTCGGTCCCCGCCTAAGGAACCGTTGAAAAGCCAAGGTGTCGACCCAAATCCCGGTGCCTTCATCACGCAAGGCCGCAAACCTCTCCAGAACCTCTGCGGTGTCGTCGCTATACAGACCCAACTGGGTGCAATGAAAGATTTGGTAGGCGTCGCCTGATTGCGATATCGGATGCAATGTCACTACGCGGATTTCGCCAACGCGAAGCGGTAGGACAGAACAGTTTATGTAGGGGTTGTTTGACTAATAGACATCAACCAGGTTGTTAGGCAATGGGCCGCTATAGCTTTCCGTTACGTAAGCGTTTGCAAATCGAGCATAACTGTCTTCCACTTCGTGTGTTTGGGTCACGAGTATTCTGGCAATTATTGAGCCTGCCCTCATCTGAGACTCTGGCGAGATTGCCCAACAAGAACACGCACTCGCAACACTCGGCGCCCCACCGGCCAACACCAAACCCAAAACCAGCAATCGAACGAACCTCATGGCGACCCCCTCTCCGCCTCAGAACGTATCGTCATCGACGGGATGAGACGCGAACGCGGGCGGGATGGCAACGCAGATCTTCCGCATTACCGTGACAGTTGATTCTACTCCCATTCTAAGCGCGGAAGCTTGGCTGGTTTGCGGCGACAGTTCACTTGAACACTATTCCAAACACGACAGCCCGGTGACTAACCGGCATGGGTCGTAGAATGGCGACCAAGCAAACTGTCACCTTTGTCCCCTCCCTGAGGAGGGCCACCAAGCGGGCGCGGGGTAACCAGCCACCGGGGATGACGAGAGCTGCTGACGCGGCAATCTTAATAATGTCGTGGCCCCGTTTCTCCGGAGATCTAATTCGGTTCTTGCTCGGCGGACTACGCCAGCCGATCGGCCGCACCTTCGCGCGGCACCCTATTGGCGTCGTTCGAAAACGTGCCTCATCGCAAGGGCGAACTCACCGGCTTCCACGTACATGATTTCCATGCGGTTGGCGTCGATCATGCGGCCGAAGATGTAGCCTGCGTCTGGATGTTCGGCGATGACGAACGAGACTCCGTCCCCCGAAAACACGCCCAACAGAACCTCTTCCGCGCCAATCGCCTCCTCGGAGTCGATGAATCCGGTGCGGGTAAGCGTCTCGGGTATCAGCGACCAGCGCCAAACGCCGCTGAAGGCATGGCCCGTCTGCTCAAGGATTTCGAATTCATTCACGGAGGTGGGTTCGTCCCATCCGGACCTGTCGTCGAAGGCGACGCCGCTTTGCTCAACGCCGTCCCAAAAGCCGAGGATGTCGGGGATTGTGTCTTGAGCGACGGCCACGTGTGAAGACACGAGGAACACCACGCCAACAGTCCCGACCAGCCTAGCCCACATGCTCATGGCATCCTCCATGTCGTTAGGGTGGGCTGAGCAGTCGATCACAACCCAGGAGGTATAGACAGGGACTTGGTGGCGGTAAAATGACGGGTGCTTTGTTGTTGAGGGATGGGGCAACAGAATACTCAACCCCCTAATTCCAAGGATGGTCGCTCGATGACCGACACGCATACCGGCGTCATCGCCCGGTGTCAGGAAAACGATCAGCCAGCCGCCGAATGCCACGTAGAAGCCGACATTGAGCATCCTGTCGATGGATTCCCGAGAGATAATCAGGAACATGAGCGCCGCAATGGCCACCCAAAAGGCGACCTGGGTCAGATTGTCGCCGGCGGCATCGGGTAAGATCTTGAAGTGGCCGAACATCATGCCGGCGACGATGATCGCGAAAATCGGCAAGAAGCTGTGCGCGCGGACTAAACCATGCCGCTTGGACGGGTTTGACCAAGCTGACGGCGAGGATGACGAACGGCGACGATGCCAGTTCGCAAAGTCCCGTTTCAAAAGCCGCTTCAGTGCAGTTCTGCGGGTGACGGTCGCTCACCCGTCCCGCTGCGCCCCGACGCCATCCGCTGCCGGTTACGGAAGCGGTCGCCCGGCGTTTCACTGTGCGATCATCGCACTGACATCGCCACGGCAGGTCGGTAGACTGCCTGGCACATCGATCGAACCGGGGGATGGCCCATGGCTTGGAAACCGAGGTTGAGCAACCGTCCTTTCGCGGCGGTCCTTGTCGCCGCCGTGCTGCCCTTGGGCGTTGCCAGCGCCCAGGATAGCGGGGTGCCCCATTGTGGCGCCTTCGTCAGCTATCTGGAACCCCAATCGGTCGAGGTGCTTGACCTTGGCGCGGAGGGGCCGAGCGCCGGCGACCAGCGGCTGATCCACGAGACGATCTTCGACGCCGACGGCAATGCCATCGGGACACAGGACGCGCTCGCCACCCTGCTGGACCGGACAGATGACGAGGGGCGCGACCTGTTCTTCGTCACCTTGCTGGCCTCCTTTGCCGATGGCGAGCTGGCGTCGACGGCGCTGATCCCGTCGCGCAATACGGCCACCCGGGCCGCCGGCCCCACATCCCGGTACAGCCGCATTGTCACCGGCGGCACCGGCACCTTTGCCCACGCAACCGGCACCGTTCAATTGGAGACACTGGCCGATGGCAGGCGGCAGGCACGCTATGATCTGACCTGCCCCGACTGAGTTCGCCTACGCGGGATTGGCGACGCCGAACGCGCCCGACGGCTACGGGCAGTCGAGGTCGAAAATGAAGGTCATGAGGTTGTCGTCGCCGCGGATGACCTCGACCGTTCCCGTGGCGCCGGCATAGGCGCCGGTCCCGCCGACGATTTCCTGCGGCGGCCTTTGTGCGTTGCTGTGCCGCGTCGTGGGGTCGTCCACATTCGCGGGATCGCGATTGTCGATCATGGAAAACACGGCCCCGTCCGGAAAGGCCGTGACGGATTCCGATGTCGTCACCGTGGGCTCGCCGGCGTCGTTGACTTCATGCACGGTCACCGTCCACATCCGGTCGGCAACGACGTTGCCGTCTTGGTCGACCAGGCGCCGTTGGCCAATGCGGCGATCGCCAATGCTTGGGCCGTCGCCGTCGAAGTCCACGAAATGCACCTCGCGATCATCGTTGGTGGACAGCAACTCAAGCCTTTCGCAGGCCTGCCCCTGGGCCTGGGCCGACCCTGATGTCAGGACCCCTGATGTTACGGCAACGGCAAGGGCCGTCGAGAGGGTCAGGGCGGCGGTGAGTTTGGTGATGGGCATGGCTGTTCTCCAAACGGCTGAAGTGTTCGGGGCGGTTTCATCCGCGTGGCGGCAACGGCTTGTCCGTGTCGGCCATCATGCTGCAGCACCACAGTGAGCCATTTGGCCGACGGAAATCAACCTGATCGATCCTTGGTATTAGGCGGATGCGCGCCAACCAGCCCCCGGCCACGGCGCCAGATCGTCCGATCACACCGTTTCGGCCAACAGCGCGGGCGGGTCACTCTCCTCATCCTGGGGACACGATCCGACGAGGCCGAACGCGGCCTGGTTCAGCCGTGCCGCCCGACGGTCATCCGAAGCCTGATTCCGACCGCACGGCCTTCGCCGACCTCGCCCAGAAAACACGAGTCAAACGGCAAATGCGGGGGCTATGCTGTCGGCCATCAGTATTGATGGATGGGGACGTTGCCATGTCTGTTATTTGCCGAATGTCGTGCCTTGCCGCTGCTGTTCCGTTGATGTTAGCCGGCGTTCTTGGCGGGCCGATACCGGCCCAGGCCCAGGAAGACAGCGCGGCCTTTTTCGGGTCCTGGGAGGGGACGGCGGATGGCGACGCGGTCACCCTCGAATTCCGCGACGGGGCCCAGGCCACGGGAACGCAGGCCGGCGATACCTATCAAATCCGCTGGTCGGTGGGCGGTGCCGACATGCTGAACGGGGTTGAATACACGATCCTTGAGATGGAGATCATCGGGGGCCCGAAAATGTACACCCGCGCCCTGTTCGAGGGCGCCGACACCTTGATCCTCAGCGAGCCGGAGGCGACCCTGGAGGCGAGTTACACCGATCCGATCACATTGCGGCGTATCGAGTAGTCGGTGGCAGGCTGGGCGGACCGAAGCATGGGGCGTGCTGGGTTAACCTGAACCACGGGCCATGAATGAAACCGGGCATCGGTCCGACGACCGCTCACACACCGTGAGATCGGCGAAGCAGCGAGGTGTCTGGAGCCTGCGAACGATCGGCCAGTCGGTGCTCGCCAAGCCCCTTGCCGTCGTGGCACCTTGCTGCAATCCAAACACGAAAGGCGGACTTCAATGGATCTATCGATGCACAGATCCCGTGGCCTCGCCGCGATCGCCGCGATCGCCGCAATCGCCGTAACGGCGTCGGTCGTCTTCTTGTCCGGCCCCGCCGCCGCGCAGGACCAGGGCGGAAATCTCGTCGGAACCTGGGCCATGACGGAGATCAACGGCCGCGGTTGGAATGGCGAGCGGCATACGACCGACACGATCGACAGCATCGTGCTTGAGATTTCGGAGCATGACGGGGCGGTATTCGCCGGCACGTATAGCTGGCGGCTGGCCACGGAGGCGCTTGCCATGGATGCCGGGCAGGGCGTCACGACGGAGGCCGAGGAAGTGGTGTTGGGCGTGCTTGATTTCGACGGTACCTACATCATGGTCGACCATCCCGACAATTCCGTCATCCGCATCAGAATGGTCGATGACAACACGCTGGAGATGGTGGGCTACGAAACGGGGCCCCATGCGGTGGTGTCGCGCATGACGTTTGAGCGGCAATAGGTTTGCGTATGGGGCCTCGAACGGCCGGCAGGCGGCCCTGCGCGTTAACCCCGGTCGTTCAATGGCCGGCGGTCGTGATTGGAGCAGTCGCCGCCGGGCTCGAAACTTGGCGTTTGCAATCATGGTGCCAACCATCACGGTCTTAGTCGCGTGCGACTTGGCAGCGCGAAACCGTCCGTCGGCTAGGGCATCGTTCGATCGATTGGAATCGCTTCGTGATCCAAACGATCGAACAAAGATGCCCTATCTTATTCAAATATAGAGCAATTTTGGCCGATCATTCCGAACCGCGCGGTTCGGAATGATCGACCATTGCTCTAACTTTCCCAGCCCTCGGTAACGCCGGCCAGGATGGCCTTGCCGGCGTCGGCGGTGGGGACGATTTCCATGATGTCGTTGTGGAAAAACGGCCAGAATCGGGCGCAGATGCCGATCACCTCGGCCTTCGAGGCGGCCTCCAGCAAGACATAGCCTTCGGAGTTGTTGATCCAGCCTGTGAATTTCACGGGGCTGTCTTCGCGAACCAGCGTGTCGGCGTCCTTGACCATGGCGGTCCAGACGTCGATCTGGCCTTGGCGATCGGTCGGCCACGCGGTCGGGTCGCAGGTGAAGTGATTGACGTACATCGGCATGTCTGTCCTCCCTTTCGATTATTCTTCAAGGCATGGCGACACTGTAGTCGATCCAGTCTGTTCAAGTGAGTGTCCATTTGCGGCGTTTGATACGGCACGTATATTCTATCAACAAAAGTTGTATTGATAATCATAGATGTCTGGTTTGCGGAGAATAGGCGTTGAGTATTGGTGGTTGTAGCTGAGGTTGTATTTCTATCAGAGGCATACTTGTTTTGTCCTTGTTCTGGCTATTACAGCCGAGAGGCTTGATTTTCCTTAAACCGTCGATAGCCTATAACGTGTTGCAGAAGAGGAGAATCAACTAATGAATGTTCTTGCGAAGGCCAAGTCAGACTCGCGCGTGGTCGAGGTGAAGGAAACCATCGACAATGGGGAAGCCCTGGATCGTGCCGTGGCCAAGGTTGCCAGCGGCAACGCCAAGCCCTTGCACCCGATCGACGATAAGGGAAACTAAGTCTTGGCGGCCACGGCCGGGGTGTTGCCCCGGCCGTGGCTTTCGCGTTTTGCGGGCCGCCGACCCATGGCGGCCCCGTTTTTGTTATGCGCCAGAGCAGAGGTCGTTGCTGGCGTGGAGACGAAGCTGCCTGCGGGTGACCTAAACCACCACGCCGACCACGAACTCAAGCAGGCTAATGACTTGGGCCGCCTTCATCAGGTCCTTTTCAACCTGCTGCTGTTCCGCGACAAGCTGCGTAGCCCTTTGATTGCTTTCGCTAATCGTCTCTAAGGCTGAGGCCGTGGTCATCCCGCCTCGAGACTGCGCGTTGATGATTTTGGCGCGCAGGTTGTCCTCGTTCTGCTTAAGCTGCTGCAACTGAAGGCTTAGCGTCGGGTCGTTCGGGTCTTGCAGCCAGTCCTTGGTGTGAACCACCTGCTGCTGCAGGTTGGTCTTCAATGACTCGCCGAGTTCAGTGAGAACGTCATCCATTGGTACGTCAGTCATCTTAGGACTCCATTGCCTTTTCCCATGCCTCAAGAAATGCCTCCGCTGGCTCGCGAATGCCGCCGACGGCCGTCAGCAGTTCCTGCAGCAACAGGCTTTCCTCTTCGGACCCTGGCTGAACTTGAAAGTTCAGCGCCATGGCGAGCGCGTTGTGGGCCCTGGCCAGGTTCAGGTAGGCCGCAGCCGGGTTTTGCTCAGCCAGCCGGCTCGCCGCATCGAGCCGTTCCAGCGCCCGGGCGGTTGCAGCGGCTCGCTCGCTTTGAGGGAGCGTGCTGACGGCATCCAACTGTCGCTGAACATCGCTCAGCAGGAAGTTCATGAATTGCAGATGATAGGCCATCAAGGCGCCTGCATTCACGTCACTGAGAAGTATTACAGCGTCATTCGCGTTTTCGACGATCTCCTCCAACGCGCGCCGCCGTTGCGTTTCGGCGATACTGAGCAGGACCGCGGTGCTTAGTGAGCTGAGTGGCTGAGCCAACTGTGCAGCTTGCCCCTGCGGATTATTCTCGATTGCCACGGCGAGCGATCCAATGCCGTTGCTGACCGCTGCCACCGCTTCAGTGTATTCCTCACGGTTTCCTGCAGTCGATAGCTGTACGAGGCTGTCGGTGTAACTGACAAGGGCGTTGCCAATCAGCCGCATCTCCGCCGCTTGTTCTACCGCGGCGAACGGCATGCGACCGGCCCGGTTCGCGACCCCGTCTTCGATGCAATCCTCAGCCGAGATCCGCTCGCTCAGCCGTTCCACGTAGGACGCGTAGTCGATCTCTTGCGAGAAGTTGATCGAAAGTTCTTCGTTCAATTCAAGGGTGAAGAGGATACAGTTGTCCACACCCAGGCGCGTACCGTTCCTCGCAAGGGCGGTGAAGTATCGCTGATCCGCATCGACCTCGATTTCGCGAGCAAGTTCTTGGTATCCGGAGATTTGATTGCGCGCCGTTGCGGCACCGGCCGCCATTTGCGCGATTGGCTCTCGATAGGGCGCCGTACTGCACGCGGTTAAAATGGCAGCAGCGACACCAATTGCTAATTGGGTTCTCATGGTGGTTGTGACCCCTTCTCTATCCGACCGAAGCGTTCGATTGCTAATTGAAGCACTCAAGGGTTGTTAGGTTAATCAGCTCGTACCAGGAGATCCGGTGTCCGCCGGATGGCGAGCATGTCGGTCCCGGTATCGGTCCCTTCAAAACGTCCATGCCTTCAACTTTGCGGGCTTTCGCAAACCATGAATGTGGCAATTGCCACTTTCGGCGTGGGCTTTTGGCAGGTGCGCCATCGGCCGCTAGGCTCCGGCGTCTCGGCATTTTGAGAGAATCTGGTCGACAACGGTGCCGAGCGGCCCGGTTGCGTCGATGCGGATCGCCGGTTCTGGGACATCCGCCTGCGTGGCGTGCAACCGCATGATCAGGTCCCGTTCGATCGAACGCCCGCCGAACTCATCCTCGGGTCGTGCGGCCAGCCGCCGGATCAGCGTATCGAGATCCACCTGCAGAACAAAAACCGCGTCGAACACATCGATGAAGCGGTGGAAGTTTCGCGACCCGCCGCAGAAAAAGGTCATCTCGGTGCGGTGATTGGCGGCCAGGGATCTGACCTTGTCGACATCCCAGACATGGTGCCCGTGCACCCAGGCGACACGGTCCGCATCAGTTAGGTCGGCGGGCGGCGACACGGGCGCCCCTGTGTTCGGGTCGCCCCGATAGGCCAACGCGCGGTCGCCGTTGACGGCATGATAGCCGCGCCGGCGCAGTTCACGACAAACGGCGGTCTTGCCCGTGCCGGAAACGCCTTCGATCAGATAGTTCCGGATGCCCATGGTCGATTTCCGGCCGCGGCTTCGTCGGGCGCCAATTCCGGCCACCTTGTAGGGCCGCCGGCGAATGCCGGCAAGCATCCGGCAGGCTGCCTATCGCAACCCTGCCCGGCGTGGCGGCGCCGGCGAACGGCGTCTCGACACCGGACCGCGGTTGACCGGTGGGCAAGGCGGGTGGATGGTGGGCGTCCCACGATCTGCCGCGCCTGCGACGCCGTCGCCCGATAGGCGCCCTCGCGCATTCCCGACCACGCCAACCCCCTTGGAGACCCTGCGGAGACACCATGACAGACAGCACCTATTTTGCCGATGCGGCGGAGGACGCGGCGGAACTGTTCCGGCTGCAAGAGTTGGAACGACAGCTTGACCCGATGAGCCGGCGTGCCTTCGACGATCTCGGTCTTGCCGCCGGGCATCGGGTTTTGGAGGTCGGCCCCGGTGCGGGCTCGATGCTGACATGGCTGGCGTCGCGGGTCGGGCCGGACGGCCATGTCACCGGGCTGGACATCAATCCGCGCTTCGTCTCCGACCTGACGGTACCCAACATCAGCGTGGCCCAAGGCGACCTGATGGTCGAGGCGGTTCATAACGGACCGTTCGATTTCGTCTATGCGCGCCTGGTGTTGATGCACATCTCCGACGCCCAGGACGCCGTCCAGCGCCTGGTCGACCTCTTGAAGCCGGGCGGCGCCCTGCTGCTCGTCGATCTCGACTTCGCCAGCTTTCAGGTCGCCGACCCGGACCACGCGCAGGCGGCGGACTTCGACGCGCTGGTGAAGCTCTATGTCGATGTCCTGCGCGAGCACGACATCATGGACCTGACGTTCGCCAGGACCCTGCCGGTGCTGATGGAACGGGCGGGCTGTACCGACGTCAGCGCCAGCGGAACCGTCTGGGCGGAACGGGGCGCCACGCCGAACGCCGCGTTCTGGAAGCAAAGTGCGGAGACCGCCAACGCGGCCGTGCGCGGCCTGGCGCCGGAGCGGACGGACCTGGCCATCGATGACGCCACCGCCGCCTATGACGACCCGAGCTTTCGCTTCATGAGCCCGACCTACATGGTCGCCACGGGGCGCAAGCCAGGCGGTTAGGCCGCCCTAAGAGATGGGTCAAGCCTTGGTATTCGCCCGAAGCTGGCAGTGTCGATGACACGGGGTTTGCCGCGGAGCCTGCGCCGCAACCTCGCGGGCGGATCGATCGGCAGCGTGATGGACTGGTACGATTTCGCCGTCTACGGCTATCTCGCGACGATCGTCGGCAAAGCCTTCTTTCCGGCCGACGACCCAGCGGTATCGCAGATGGCTGCCTTTGGCGTGTTCGCGGGCGGCTACGCCGCACGCCCCGTCGGCGGGGCGCTGTTTGGCTGGCTTGGCGATCGGTTCGGCCGCAAGCCGGTGCTGAGCGTCTCCATCATCGCGATGGGTGTTTCGACCTTCGCGATTGGCCTTTTGCCGACCTATGCACAGATCGGTGTCGCGGCCCCGGTGCTGCTGATTGTCCTGCGGATCGCGCAAGGCCTTTGCGTCGGCGGCGAGTTTCCCGGCGCGATGGTGTTCCTGTCCGAGCACGCGCCGTCCGCCCGGCGCGGCTTCTACGCATCATGGGCGCAGGCCGGCACGTTTCTCGGCGTCATGCTTGGCTCGGGCGCTGCCGCCTTGGCCAACGGCGTGTTTGGCGCGGAGGCGATGGACGCGTGGGGCTGGCGGGCGCCCTTCCTGCTCAGCGCGGTCATCGCTGTCGCCGGTTTCATCGTCCGCCGTCGGATCGATGAAACGCCGGTGGCGGAGACCATGGAGAGGGCGGCCGAGCCAGCGCCGATCTTGGTCTTTCGCAAACACTGGCGCGCCATGATCCGTATCTTCGCGCTGACGATGTTGGCTACGATCGGCTTCGGCTTGATGTTCGTCTACGCGGCATCGTTTCTGACGAACCGTCTGAATGTGCCGGCGGCGCGCGCGTTGGAGATCAATACGATCGGCCTGTTCGTCATGCTGTCGGTGATGGCCCCGGCCGCCATCCTGTCGGACCGCATCGGGCGCAAGCCGGTGCTGCTGCTTGGCGGTGTCGGCCTCGCGCTGTTCGTCTGGCCGGCGTGGTGGCTGATGCACCAGACCTCGATCCTGGCGATCGGCGCGGGCTTTGTCATCTTTGCGGTCTTCTATGGCATCTACGTTTCGCAGATGCCCTCCGTCGCGCCTGAGATGCTGCCCGCTTCGGTCCGGGTCAGCGGGACGGCGATTGGCTACAATCTCTGCATCGGCACGTTTGGCGGCACGACACCGCTGGTGGCAACCTTTCTCATCACCCGTACGGGCGACGACTTCGCTCCGGTCTATTATTATCTGGTCGCGGCGGTGCTGGCGCTGATCTCGGTCGCGACCATGAAGGAAACCGCCGGCAAGCCGCTCACCTAGCAAGTCCCTTGTCCAGGTCGATCGCCGACGCGGTTGACTGCGACACTTGTCGCCGCCGGATCGCTACAGCGACGGCCGCGCTGGCCGGTCCCGTTAAAAAAAGTCCCAGCCGTCGGTGAACTTCTCAATGAAGCCGGTCAGGAAGCCGCCGAACGACCCTTGTTCCTCAAGCGTGATCACGGTGTCGCCGTCGACCTGGTCGACCTCGAACGACCGGCGGCCGAACACACCCTTGACGAGCAGCGAGCCGTCCAGCGAGCCGTTGTCGTCCGTGTCGAACAGGATCTCGGTGCGGCCGAACCATGTCTTCTCGATCTCGACCTCGCCGCCATAGCCCTCGATGATGAGTTCGTCGCCGCGCCCGAAGCCGATGATGCGGTCGCCGTCCAGCTCCTCGGCCGTGCCGATATAGGTGTCGTCGCCGGGCCCGCCCTTTTTGATGTCCCGGCCCAGGCCGCCACGCAGCACGTCGTCGTCCCGGCCGCCCTTCAGGATGTCGTCGTCGTCGCCGCCGAACAGGAAGTCATCGTCGTCGCCGCCGATCAGCAGATCCCTGCCGGCCCCGCCGAAGGCGCGGTCGCTGCTGCCCTTGCCGACGAAGACATCGTCCGCCTCGTCGGCTCCCTCGAAGGTGAAGCCGAGCTCCTCGCCCAGATCCTCGGCGCCGAAGAGGATGTAGGACGACGGCTCGGTCTGGCCGCTGCCCTGCGTCGCGATGGCCAGATCGGCGAAGCCGTCGCCATTGACATCGCCGGCGCCGCTGACGCTGATGCCAAGTTCCTTGCTGGTGTTGGTTCCCGCTTTGAGGACCAGACCGGTCGTGCCATCCAGATTGTCGAGGTCGATCGCCGCAGGAAACCCCTGGTCCGTGCCGAAGATGAGGTAGGCGACGCCCGCGAAGTCTTCCGATTGTGGGATCTGGTTTGTCGCCGGCTGGCCGACCAGGATGTCGTCAAACCCATCGCCATTGACATCACCGGCGGCGGACAACCAAGCGCCCTGAAACGGAATGTTGCCGGTGGGGATGGTGAAGCCGTTGGTCCCGTCCAGCGTGTTCAAATCAAGCTCGGAGGGCAGAATGTCCGGCCCGCCGAACACGACGGAGGCGCCGACAATGCCGGGCCAATTGCCGGCGATGACATCGTCATAGCCATCGCCATTGACGTCGCCGGCGCGTGAGACGGCGACGCCACGCTGATTGCTGTCGGCCCCCGTGAGGACCAACACGTCGCCGGTTTGGTTCTCCGGCGTCGTCAGGTCGATGGAGGCCGGAGGCGTCTGCGACCCATAGATGATGTAGGAATAGGTCGTGTTGGGGATGCCGATGTCAAAGCCAGCGGCATTTTGAGGCGCGCCGACGATGATTTCCTCAAAACCATCGCCATTCAAATCGCCGGCGCCCGATATCGAAAAGCCAACCGCGCCGTTCGGAACCTGGCCCAAGATGTTGATGCCGCCGATGCCGCCGATGCCGTTCACGTCGCCGAGCGACACCAAGGCGACCTGCGGGTCGCTGGTCCCGTAAATCACATAGGCGCGGCCGGAAAACGCAGGGGCCGGTCCCACGGTTCCCGCGGTGTCCGAGAGCTGCGGCGCCCCGATCAGAAGATCGGCCAAACCATCGCCATTGAAGTCGGCGGTGGATACGGCAAAACCGCTCAAGTCCGGCGGCCGATAGTCGGGATCACCGAAAACGCCGCTTCGGCCTGTCAGGCCCAGCAGGATGAACCCCTCGTCCTCGATCTCCGAGAGATTGAGCTCTGTCGGCAGACCGGCCTCGGTTCCGAAGACCACATAGGTCTGGCCGGGACTGATGAGCTCGCCGAAAACCCCATTGGCGCTGGGGGCGCCGATCAGGAAATCATCGATCCCATCGCCGTTGAAATCGCCGTCGAGATCGCCGTCGAGGCCGCCGATGCGGGAGATGGAGAAACCCGCCTGAGCACCCGCCAGGCCGCCGAACAGGGTGGCGTCGACGTCTGAGGGCGTGATCGTGGCATCGAAGGGGGCCGCCGACCCGTAGATTATGTAGGTTGTCCCGCCTTCGGCGCTGTTGAAGTCGCCGATCGCGACATCGTCCAACCCGTCGCCATTAACGTCCCCGACAATCGAGACGACACCGCCCGGCGATCCGGCGAATTTGAACCCGTTGGTGCCGTCGAGATTGTCGAGGTTGATCGACATGGTTGCCATCGCTGCAGCCCTCTTGGTCTCCAGGCGTGTGCCTGGCTGGCGACGCTCAGCGGCGGTAAGCCGGCCGGTCTGCCGGCCCGTTCGCGGGATGGCCCCATCCCACGTTCTTCGACCTGAATTCTATCTTAGGGAGTAACTCTCCGGCAGTAAACGACCGATGGCGGCTATGTCGATGGTGCGTCGCAGTGCCGTGGCAATGCCCCCGGGCCGCCGCATTCCGGTCCGGTCCAGCCAGACCCGAGCCGGTGCCTTCCGTCGCTTTGCCGCGGTGGCAGCCAAGACCGCGGCGTACGATCGCTACAGCGAAGGCCGCGCTGGCCGGTCCTTTTAAAAGAAATCCCAGCCGTCGAAGAACCTGTCGGCGAAGCCCGAGAAGAAGCCGCCGAGCGGTCCTTGTTCCTCAAGCGTGATCACAGTGTCGCCATTGACCTGTTCGACCTCGAACGAGCGGCGGCCGAAGACGCCCTTGACGAGCAGCGAGCCGTCCAGCGAGCCGTTGTCGTCCGTGTCGAACAGGATCTCGGTGCGGCCGAACCATTTCTTTTCGATCTCGACCTCACCGTCATAGCCCTCGATGATGAGTTCGTCGTCACACCGGAAGCCGATGATGCGGTCGCCGTCCAGCTCTTCGGCCGTGCCGATATAGGTGTCTTCACCGGGCCCGCCCTTTTTGATGTCCCGGCCCATGCCGCCGCGTAGCACGTCGTTGTCCCGGCCGCCCTTCAGGATGTCGTGGTCGTCGCCGCCGAACAGGAAGTCGTCGTCGTCGCCGCCGATCAGCAGATCCCTGCCGGCCCCGCCGAAGGCGCGGTCGCTGCTGCCCTTGCCGACGAAGACGTCGTCCGCTTCGTCGCCTTCGAAGGTGAAGCCGACATCCTCGCCGAAATCCTCCGAGCCGAACAGGATGTAGGACGACGGCTCGGTCTGGCCGTCGCCCAGGGTCGCGACCGCCAGATCGGCGATGCCGTCGCCATTGACATCGCCGGCGCCGCTGACGCTGATCCCAAGTTCTCTGCTGTTCTCGCTTCCCGCCTTGAGGATCACGCCATTCGTGCCGTCGAGGTTGTTCGCGTTGATCAGCGCCGGAAAGCCCTGGTCGGTGCCGAAGATGAGGTAGGCGGACCCCAAATAGTTTTGCGTTCCTGAGATCAGGTCTGTTTGCGGCTGGCCGACCAGAATATCGTCGAAGCCGTCATTGTTGACGTCGCCGACCGCCGACAGCCAGGGGCCTGGAAACCCGTTCTCGCCGGTCACGACCGAAAAGCCGTTAGTGCCGTCAAGTTGGTCCAGGTCGATCTGCGACGGCAGAATGTCTGGCCCGCCGAAAACGACCGAGGCGGAGATTCCGCCCGGCCATGAGCCGTTGATGATGTCGTCATAGCCATCGCCGTTGATGTCGCCGGCGGCCGAGACGGCAACGCCCCGCATGGTGCCGGTCTGATTGCCCGTCAGGATCACCACGTCGCCGGTTTGACTGCCCGGGTTGGTCAGGTCGATGGACGCCGGCGGCGTTTCCGAGCCATAGATGATGTAGGAATAGGTTGGAATTGGGTTGCTGCCGCCACTCTCGAACTCAAAGCCGTTTTGGGGGGCACCGACAATGATCTCGTCGTAGCCGTCGCCGTTCAGGTCGCCGGCGCCGGCAATGGACGCGCCAACCGCGCCGCCCGGAACCTGGCCCTCGATCTTGATACCCCACGTACCGTCGAGCGCGCTCAGTTCCAGCGCGGCGGGGACCGGATCAGACGTGCCGTAGATCACATAGGCGATGCCGGAGAAATCAGGCTGTGAGTTGCTGCCTATATTGATCCCCGGCCCCTGCGGCGCGCCCAGCAGAAGGTCCGAAAGACCGTCGCCATTGATATCGGCGCTCGATACGGCGTACCCGCTTAAGTCCGGTGGGCGATAGTCGTTGTCGCCAAAACTGCCGACTTGCCCGGTTTCACCGAGCAATGCGAACCCTTGCGAGACGTCAAGCGCCGCCAGATCGATCTCTTCGGGAAAGCCGGTGTCCGAGCCGTAGATCAGGTAACTCGTTCCGGCATTGGTGCGGCCTTGCGGATCGGCCAAGGGTGCGCCGAGAAAGAAGTCATCGATACCGTCGCCGTTGAAATCGCCGGCGCCCGAAATTGCATAACCAGCCTGGATGCCGTTGGTGCCACCGACGATTTCGACATCAGCGTCCAACGGCGTGAGTTCGGCATCGAAGGGGTTCCCCGACCGGCCAAAGATGATGTAGGTGACACCGCCATTGCCGGCGGTCGGGTCGGCGATCGCGATGTCGTCGACGCCATCATCATTGATGTCGCCGATGACCGATACTCGGCTGCCCGGCGACCCGCCGAATTTGATTCCGTTGGTGCCGTCCAGATTGTCGAGATTGATCGTCGTCGTTGCCATGACCTGAGGCCCCTCCCCATGGGTGTGCCGAGCCGGTTTCGCCTCTTAGCGGGCGCGATGTTGATCGCAAGGCAGAGCATCCACAGCGCATGCCGTCCCGCAGCCTGACGATGACCGCCGGAAACGGCCGGTATGCTAGCGTGTGAGGCGGTGTTGGCAAACAACTATTGGCACCATCGGAGGCCATCAAGGGGCCCGACGCGCGGTTTGCGCATAACGGCGGCTTGACGCTGGCCGTCGACAAGAGGCCTAGATCGTGCCGGCCGAATCGTGTGCGACACGGCCCGCCACCACGATACCGACTGGAAAAGCACCCGCGCCGAGCCCGCGATATGCCAACCGGCCTTTGTGCCGCCGGCGCGTCTACAATAAGGATTCCGACTGTATGAACGACACCACGTCGCGGCCGAAAACGGCGTCGCGTCGTCCCTCACGGGTTGCCGACAAGATCGCCGCGCTCGACCCGGAGAAGGACTATGAGGCAATCGCGCGGCTGCTTTATGCGCACGAGTTTTCCTGGGACATTGAGCGGGCGCTGGAGTTCGCGCTGTTCCGCACCTATGCGGTGCCGTCGATCTCCAAGCTGCTGGCCAAGACCGGCGAGTTCGAACACCGGCCGCGCAAGCGCTATGACGACACCGAACTGATCCTGGCCGAGGCGATCGAAAACGGGCTCGACAGCCCGCGCGGGCGGCGTTCGATCAACCGGATGAACGCCATGCATGGCCGGTTCCGGATCGACAACGAAGACATGCTCTACGTCCTGTCGACCTTTATGTGCGAGCCGATCCGCTGGCTGAGCCGGTTCGGCCGCAGGGCCATGACGGAGACCGAGCAGCGGGCCTGGTTTCTATATTACCGCGCGCTGGGCGAACGCATGGGCATCCTGGACATCCCCGACCGGCTCGACGCCATGATGCGCTGGAACGCGGACTACGAGGCGGCAAACTTCCGCTATGCCGACACCAACAAGCGGATTGCGGTGGCGACCAGCGACCTGTTGCTCGGCTTCTATGCCCCGCGTTGGCTGTTTTGGGCCGGCCGGCCGGTCGTCCGCGCCTTTCTCGACCGGCCGCTGTTGGACGCCATGGGCTTCAAGCCGGCGCCGGGATGGCTGCAACGGTTCTTGAGGGTGGCGTTGAAGGGCCGTGCCCGCCTGCTGCGGCGCCTGCCGCCACGCCGCCACCCGCGTCTGCTGACCCAAATCCCCCGTCCGACCTATCCGGAAGGTTACCGGATTGACGAGCTGGGCACGTTTCGATAAGCGCGCTTAGCGTCATGAAGGGATAGGAGCGAGAAGCAAGAGGGGCCGCCTGGACAGCGGCCCCCAAACTGCGCGCCGACGGGTCCGTCAAGCGATGTCGAAGATGTCGGGCGTGAACTGGTCCAAGGTCGTATTCTCGAACAGGACCTTGTCGCTGCCGCCGATCTTCAACTCCACATCGTCGCCGACCTGTTTCAAGGCCGTGTCCAGGTCGAACCGGCGGCCGACCTGTTCCAGCTTCACGATGTCGCCGGCCTCGAAATCGGTGACGATGTCCGCGCCCGAGCCCTTGGCGAAGACGAAGGTGTCGCCGTCGGCCCCGCCCTTCAGCGTGTCGTTGCCCGCGCCGCCGATGATCAGGTCGCTGCCGGCGTCGCCCTCAAGCTGATCGTCGCCGCCGTTGCCTTCCAGCGTGTCGTTGCCGGCCAACCCCAGCAGCAGGTCGCGGTTGCCGTCGCCGACGATGGCGTCGTCGCCATCGGTGCCGCCCATCCGGTCGAAGGCGAAGAAGACCTGGTCCTGGATCGCGTCGATGTCGGTATTGCGCTCGATAATGTCGCCGAGGCTGGTGTCCCACAGGGCCTCGACCTCGGCATCGCTCAAGCCGCCGGCCTCGCTCCAATACGGGTCGCCGTCGCGCAGCCGTTGGAACTGGTCGGCGATGACCGTGGCGAACAGCTCGCCCACCATGCCGCCACCGACCGCATCCTCGGCCAGGCCGCCGACCCAGGCGTCGACCAGATCGACGTCGCCGTACACCGCCTCAAGCTGTTGGGCCAGCACCGTGTCAGAGGTGATGTCGGAGAAGTCCTCCGCCCGGCCAAGGCCCAGCGCCTCGCGCAGATCGTTGTAGGAGGCGACGCCCAGATCCCGGCCGCGTTGAATGTTCAAGGACGCCAGATCCAGCCCGCCATCCCCCGGTGCGCCGAACAGGAAGTTGCGCACATCGTCGACGATGTGGGCGTCCAGCTCTTGCGAGGTGCCGGCCGCCAGGCCGCGCAGCAACGGGTCGATACCGCCATTGTCGCCGATGACGTCGGCATTGAAGAAGGCATCACGCAACGCCAAGGCCCCGGCCGAGATCGGCGAGCCGTCCTCGTTCAGCCGCTGCAGTTCCGACGACAAGAGCGAGTGGCCGAAACGGAAGGCGGCGGTCGAGAATTCGACCGAGATGCCCGGATTGACCGTCTCGTCATAGCCCTTGTATTTGGCGATGGCGTCCTTGCCGATGATGATCGGCAGGAACTCGTTGTAGGTGATGGCCTGGATCTCGGCCTCCACCCGCATGCGGGCGGCGAGATAGAGCTCGTCGTCGGTCAGGCTGGGGTCTTCCGCCGCCAGTTCGCCAACCCACCAATTGTGCTCGCGCGCGAACAGGGTGTGCATGCTGGTCAGCGCGGCGTTCTCCGCCGCCCTGACATCGCCGGCCAGCACCCCGTCCGCCGTCTGGATCAGCAGGCCGTCGGCGTCCAGCAGCAGCATGCCGCCCTCGCCGCGCAGCGCCGCCGCCGTTGCGGCGTCGGAGCCATAGACCATGCTGGCGTCCATGAACGCCGTGATCTCGTTGACATGCTCGCGCGCGCCGTCCACGCCCGTGCCGTCGGCATAGTCGACACGAAAGAACGGGATAAAGGCGTCGCCGCTGCCGTCCGGGTCGAACCAGGCATCGCCGGCCGGCACCGGAATGGGCGCGAATTCAAGCGTGCCCGCCTCGGTCAGGTCCAGATCGTGATCGATGAACTGGCCCCAGGCCCACAGAAAGTCGCTGGCGCCCAGGGCGTTGGGCATGTCGCCCTCCTGGGCGACGACGGCGTTGGAAATCTCGCGCGGGCCCGGCCGGTCGGCGACCATCTCGCCGACGCCGTCTTCGTAAGAGGCCGGCGCCAGGCGCAGCAGATGCTGGTCCACCGCGCCCCAATCCTCATAGTCCGGATTGGTGCCGACGCCGTCGATGGGGCGTTCGAGAATTTCGGAGCTGTCGTTGGGCGGCGGTTGGCCGCCCGAGCCGCCGCCCTTGCCACCACCCTTACCACCTCCTTTGCCGCCTCCAGCCTTGCCACCTGCGGTCGTTGCGGTTGTATCCGTAGCCATCGACATTCCCCTATGTCTGTTTGACTTCATCGACATTCAGGGTTGCGAGACAAGAATGGCGAAAGCCGCGCGCGATTGCGGCGAAACGGGTTATCCCTTGTGGCGAAAAAAAGATGGATAAGTCATGCAAGCGTAGAAATGCTCATGAATGCGTGCGCGCTTCCGTTTGAATTTCGCCCGCGGCGATCCAATCGAGAAATCGGCCGGCGATATCACGCCCGTGATATTAGTAGATGTCGGCGGGCCGGTTTTGGGGGGCTTGGCCTGGACGCTTGGCCGCACGCCAGGTCGGAGAGGCCAACGGGAGGATAAGCTAGGTGCGAGCATGGACTTGGCAACCAATGGGCGGCTAAGGGTGGATGCAGTCACGAGAGGTGTTTGCGTCGGTGTTGCTCTCGCAAGCGCGCTCCTGCTGTCGCTTTCGGCCTTCGCGCAGGACCCGTTCGCGGGGCCACGTGCGGCGATGGTGGCGACGATTGAGCAGTATGCGCGGCTGACGCCGGACTTGTTCGAGGATGGCGCGATCGACCCTGCCGTGCTGGAGGTGATGGGTACGATCCCCCGCCATGAATTCGTGCCCGATCGGGTCAGAGAGCTTGCCTACACCGATCAGCCGCTGCCGATCGGCTATGGCCAGACGATCTCGCAGCCCTTCATTGTGGCGATGATGACGGACCTGTTGGAGATCCAGCCCGGCGACACGGTGCTGGAAATCGGCACGGGATCTGGCTATCAGGCGGCCGTGCTGTCGCCGCTGGCGGACGCGGTGCATACGATTGAGATCGTGCCCCAGCTTGGCGACACCGCCGCCGCCGTGCTGGACAGGCTCGACTTCGACAATGTCCAGGTGCGGGTGGGCGACGGCTATTATGGCTGGCCGGATGCGGCACCGTTCGACGCCATCATCGTGACGGCGGCGGCCAGCCACATTCCGGCACCGCTGGTGCAGCAATTGCGGCCGGGCGGCCGCATGGTCATCCCCGTCGGCGGGCCGTTCGCGGTGCAGCAATTGATGCTGCTGGAACGGCAACCGGACGGCGGCGTCGTTTCGCGCCAGATCATGCCCGTCCGGTTCGTGCCCTTCACCGGTGCCGGAATTCGGTGAGCCGGGCCACCCTTGTCTCGGTGGCCGTCATCTCGGCCGCCATTCTGGCCTATCAAGTGTTGCTGGTCCGGCTGTTCGCGATCGTGAGTTGGCATCACTTCGCCTATATGATCATTTCGATCGCGCTGCTCGGCTTCGGTGCCAGCGGCACGGTCCTGGCGCTGGCCCGGCAGCGCCTGGTGCCGCGCTTTCCTTCGGTCTTTGCGATCTGTGCGGCCCTGTTCGGCGTCACCGCCGTGGCGGGGTTCAGCCTCGCCATGCGGCTGCCCTTCAACCCGCTGGCGATCGTCTGGGATGGGCGGCAGATCCTGTGGCTGGGGTTGAGCTATCTGCTGCTGGTCGTCCCGTTCTTCTTCGGTGGCGCCGCGATCGGCCTCAGCTTCGCGCGCTACACCGGCGAAATCGGGCGGCTTTATGCCGTCGACCTGGTCGGGGCCGGGGTCGGTGCTTTGGGCGTAGTGGCGGTGCTGTTCGCCGTCCCGCCCGACACGACGCTGCGCCTTATCGCCGCTCTAGGGCTGGTTGCGGCTGCCCTGGTCTTGCTTTCGTCACGTGCGGTTCGGGCACGTGGCGCCGCTCTAGGGCTGGGCGTGGCGGCGTTGGTCGTGGCCGTTTGGCTGCCGCCGGCGCTGACGGCCTTTCAGCCGCACATCTCACAGTACAAGGGGCTGTCGACCGCCCTGCTGGTGCCGGATACGCGGGTGATCGCGCAACGGTCGAGCCCGCTGGGGCTGGTCGACGTGGTCGAAAGCCCGACCATCCCGTTCCGCCATGCGCCAGGCCTGTCGTTCAACAACCTGACCGAGCCGCCGCCACAAATCGGCCTGTTCACCGACGCCGACGGGTTCAGCGCCATCACCCGGTTCGACGGCGACCTGGCGCCTCTGGTCTATCTCGACTTCACAACGGCGGCGCTGCCCTATCATCTGATCGAGGGCCCCAGCGTGCTGGTCCTGGGCGCGGGCGGCGGCGAACAGGTGCTGCTGGCGCACTACCACGGGGCGCCGGCCATCGACGCGGTGGAGCTGAACGGCCATGTGGTCGATCTGGTGGCCGACGCCCATGCGGACTTTGCCGGCGGCCTCTACAACCGGCCGGACGTTGACGTGCACATCGACGAGGCGCGCAGCTTCGTGCGCGGGACGGATGCACGCTATGACTTGATCCAGATGCCGCCGCTGGCCTCGTTCGGCGCGGCGGCCGCCGGCACGCAAAGCCTGCACGAGAACTACACCTATACCGTGGAGGCGATGCAGGACTATCTGGCGGCGCTGCGGCCAGGTGGCCTGCTGTCGATCACGCTGTGGCTGAAGCTGCCGCCGCGCGACACGCCGCGCCTGTTCGCCACCGCGGTCGCGGCGCTGGAGGCGATGGGCGTCGACCCGGCGGACCGGCTGGCCCTGATCCGCAGCTGGAACACCGCGACCCTGCTGGTCAAGAACGGCGCGTTTGAGCCGGCCGAGATCGCGGCGCTGCGTGACTTCGCGGCCGGCCGGTCGTTCGACCTTGCCTATTATCCGGGCATCGCGGCGGAGGAGGCGAACCGGTACAATCTGCTCGACCAGCCCTACTTCTTCGATGCGGCGACCGCGCTTTTGGGGCCCGACGCCGGGGACTTCATCGCGCGCTACAAGTTCGACATCGCGCCGGCGACGGACGACCGGCCGTTCTTCTACGACTTCTTCCGCTGGCGGTCGCTGCCGGAGCTTTGGCGCCTGCGCACCCAGGGCGCGGCGGCGATGCTGGACATGGGCACCCTGATCCTGTTCGCGACCCTGGCGCAGGCGGTGGTCTTTTCCCTGCTGCTGATCCTGGCGCCTTTGGTGATCCGCCGGCGCCGGTTCGGCGGCGGGGCGCCGAGGGCCAGGGTGTCCCTCTATTTCCTGGCGCTGGGCCTCGCCTTCCTGTTCATCGAGATCGCCTTCATCCAGCGCTTCATCCTGTTCCTCGGCCATCCGCTCTATGCGGTCGCCGTGGTGCTGGCGGGTTTTCTGGTGTTTGCCGGCGTCGGCAGCGCCCTGTCAACGCGCCTTGAACAGGCCCTTCAGGCCCGCGGCGGAGGCTGGCCAAGCCACGCGCTGGACGTCGCGGTGCCGGGCATTGTGTGTCTCGCGATCGTCTACATCTTCGCCCTGCCGCCGCTGTTCCAAGCCCTGATCGCACTGCCCGACATCGCCAAGATCGCGATCGCGCTGGCCCTGATCGCGCCACTGGCCTGCTTCATGGGCATGCCGTTCCCACTGGGCATCGCCCGCGTTGCCCGGGAGAGTGCCGATTTCGTCCCTTGGGCCTGGGGCATCAATGGCTGCGCCTCGGTCATCTCCGCCATCCTGGCGACGATCCTGGCCCTCCATATCGGCTTCACCGGCGTGGTCGTAATCGCCGCCCTGCTTTACCTCGCGACGCCGTTTTTGTTGCGCGGCGGTGGTCCGGCGAGGGCGCTGTAACGGCTGCGAACATCACTCCGGCGGCGGGATGGCGCCCGTTCGTTCAGTGATCAGGCCGTAATGCTCGATGCGGCGGTGGCGGGCGAAGTTGAAGATCGTCTCCTTGCCGAACAGGGTCGCGTCGAGGTCGCAATCGTGGACGATCAGCTCGTCGCCCTCCGTCTTCGCCTGGGCGACGATGACGCCGTCCGGGTTGACGATGGCGGAGCCGGCGATCAGGGGATGGCCGTCCTCCACGCCGGCCTTGGCGACCGACACCACCCAGCAGGAATTCTGGTAGGCGCCGGCCTGGACCACCAGGTGGTTGTGGAACATGCGCAGATCACCGGCCTCCTCCGCCTTCTGTGAGTTCACCGACGGGGTGTTGTAGCCCAGCACGATCATCTCCACGCCCTGCAGGCCCATGACGCGGTAGGTCTCCGGCCAGCGTCGGTCGTTGCAGACCGCCATGCCGATGATGCCGTCCAGCGCGCGCCAGACCGGAAAGCCCAGATCCCCGGGCTCGAAATAGCGCTTTTCCAGGTGCTGGAACGCCCGCTCCGGATCGTATTCAGAATGGCCCGGCAGGTGCACCTTGCGGTACTTGCCGACGATGGTGCCTTCCTTGTCGGTCAGGATCTGGGTGTTGAAGTGGTGGCCGTCTTCGGTCAGTTCGGCGTAGCCGAGCGAGAGCGCGATTGTGTGCGCGGCCGCCTTGTCGAACAGGGGCCTGGTGGCCTCGTTCGGCATGGCGCGCTCGAACCACCCATCCACCTCCGCCTGGTCGGTCATGTACCAGCGCGGGAAGAAGGTGGTCAGCGTCAGTTCCGGATAGACGATCAGGTCGCAGCCCTGGTCGATGGCCTGGTCGAGCAGCGCCAGCATCCGCGCGACCACGGCCTGGCGGCTGTCGGCCTTCTGGATCGGCCCCATCTGGGCGGCGGCGACGCGGATGGTGCGCATGCGGCTTCTCTCCTGCTTGGTGTCTTGAGGCCTTTATCCTAGACGCGGGCGGCCCTCCGCGCGACGCTGACGATCGGCGCCATTCCCGCCTTGAGGGTGTCGCGCAACGGCCTATGCTGGCGCAACTCAGCGCTGACCTAGGGAACCTCGCCATGCCTGTATCTTGCCCAATGCGGTACCTTGCCCAAACCCTGATGCTTGCAGGGTTGCTTGCCATGCCGTCGCTGGCCCATGCGCAGGCCGACAGCGCGGCCTTTGTCGGGTCTTGGCAGGCGGTCCATGACGGGGACGCGGTGACGCTGGAGTTTCGCGCCGATCATACTGCCACGGGTGCCGAAGGCGGCGAGACCGCTGAGCTTCGCTGGTCGGTGGGCGGGGCCGATACGCTGAACGGCGTCGAATACACGATCCTTGAGTTGGAGATCGTCGGCAACGCGAAAGCGTACGCGCGGGCCCTGTTCGAGGGCCCCGACGCGTTCATCATGAGCGAGCCGGAAGACACTCTGGACGACAGTTTTTCCGACACCATCACCTGGCAGCGCATCGACTGATAGGGGCTATTGCCGGATCAACGCGTGAAAGTCGCGCCCGCGCCAGAGCAATAGAATGAGCAGGCCAGCGATGACCGAGCAGCCAGCGGCGATGGCGAACGGGAAATGCATGTCGATCGCCATCAGCCGGCCGCCCAGCAGCGACACGAGGCCGGAGCCAAGGGTGAACAGGGCCACCGCCACGCCCATGATCCAGCCCTGCTCGTCCGCGTCCACGGCGGCGGAGAACAGGGTCAGGGTGGTCGGCAGATAGATGGCGAAGGCGGCCGCCAGCGGCAGGATCAGGATGTAGGCCATCAGCGGCCAGGGGTTGACCAGCGCGGCCGCCGCGCTCACTGCCATCACCGCGAGGCTGGCCAGCAACAGGGTCTTCTTGCCGTATCTTGCGCTTAACGGGCCGACCAGGAAGGTGCTGGACAGGCCCATGGCGACGCCCAGGACCGCCAGGGCGAGGGAATTCTGCAACGTGTTGAAGCCGAAGCGCGCCAGGAAGTAATTGTCCATGAACAGGAAGTAGGCGTAGAGGCCCGCCTGGCCGAAAAAGTAGACCACCGATAGGCGTCGGATCACCGGCCGCCGCACCGCCTCCCACAGGGTCAGGACAATGTCCTGGGGGCGGATGCGGATGGGCTTTCGGTCCGTCCGCTGGTTTTGGAAGAACAGCGCAATCAGCACGATGTTGACCAGCACGAGGCAGGAAACGACGTAGAAGGGCAGCGCCAGCGAGGCGGCGGCACCCAGCACCGCGGGATCGGAAAAGAGGCCGCCGATCAGCGGGCCGACGACCAGGCCGAGGCTAAGCGCGGTCAGGACGTAGCCGAGGAACCGCGTCTTCTGCGCCTCGCTCTCGCTCAGGTCGACCAGGGCTGCCTGGGCGATGGGCTGATTGCCGGCGGTGAAGCCGGAAATCGCGCGGGCCACCAACAAGAGCCAGAAACTGCCCAGCGCCAGCGCGACGATGGCCAGGACATAGCCCAGCAGGTTGCCGGCCAGGCAGATCAGAATGCCTTCCTTGCGGCCGATCGAGTCGGACAGTCTGGAGATGTAGGCGGCGCCGAAGAACCAGAACAGGAAGAAAACGCCCATCACCAGGCCGAAATCGAAATGCCGGGCGGTCTCGGAGGTGCCGGCCGCCAGAAAGGTCTGCGACGGGTCCAGCATGACGGTGGTCAGGATGGGGATCACCAGCCCCTGGTTCATCAGATCCAGGAACACGACGAACAAAAGGGCGAAGTGCCGGACCTTCATGGCCCCGCACCCTGTCGAAGCGCGGCGGCGAAATCAACGCGAATTCGGGTGGGGTTGCCCGCGTGCGGCGACCTCGCCTCAGCCCACTTCCGCCGCCGGGATGATGTCTTCCACCAGCATGGCGTTCAGGTCGCCGACATAGCCGTCGGAGCGGGCCGGGCGGGTCGGGTCGGACGTGACCACGACGGTCAGGCCGAGGGACGGCACCAGGTAGAGCATCTGGCCGCCATAGCCGCGGGCGAAGGCGACCTCGTGCCCCCTGCCGCGCGCCAGGAACCAGCCATAGCCGTAGGCGTAGCCGGACCAGGGGGACTGGGTCCTCGGGACCCAGGACTGTTCGATCCAGTTCTGGCTGATCACCCGCGTCTCGCGCCACAGGCCGGTCAGTCTGGCCATCTCGCCGAAGCGCATCAGCGCCATGGGCGTCAGGGCCATCTCGTTGCCGCCGAGATAGAAGCCCTGCGGGTCGGCGACCCAGGGCGGGATCTCGATGCCGAGCGGCGTGCCCAGCCAGTCGCGCGCCAGACTGAGCAGGCTTTGGCCGCTGGCCTCCGCCAGGACCGCGCCCATCAGGTGATAGCTGCCGGTGGAATAGAGCATGCGCGCGCCGGGTTCGGCGACGAAGGGCCGGCCGAGCGCGTTAGCGATCCAGTCCCGGCTGCTGACCCAACTGCCGTAATTCGATCCCGATGTCCGCTCCAACCCTGCCTGCATGGTCAACAGGTCGGCAATGGTGATGTCGTAGACCCTGGGGTCGGCGCCGACCGGGACCCTGTCGCCCAGAAAGTCCGCCATGGGCTGGTCGACGCTGTCGAGCACGCCGCGATCGAGCGCCGCCCCGGCCAGCGCGGCGACGATGGTCTTGGACACGGACTTCACGTTCGCCACCCGATCGAGCCCCGGCCCGCGAAACGCCTCGGCGAAGCCGATCTCGCCGTTGCGGGCGATGATCAGGCTGTGCAGTTGGTCTAGGCCGGCGGCCCGGTCCGCAGCCCGGTCCAGGGCAGTGGCGTCAAGGCCGGTATGGGGCGCGGTCTCGGCCGTGGCGTCTTGGCCGAAGGCGTTGCCGGCTAGGGGCAGGGCGGCCAGCGGCGTGATCGCGGCGGCGCGCAACACGGCCCGCCTGGGCAAACGTTCCCGCCTCACCAGTCCTTCAAGCAACCGAAACCTCCGTGCCGGTTGTCGCCCCGGTCGTCGGCTACTGCCCCACCAGGCCGAGCTGTTCGAACATGCCGTACATGTCCCAGTTCACCCAGGACTCCGCGATCAACCCGTCCTCGAACCGGTCGATCTGGATGCCTGTCCAACTAATCGTCTCGTCCGTCGGGGCAAGCCCCAGATAGGTGCCGGTCTGTGTCGCGGTGAAGCGCCAGCGTGTCGCTACCTGGTCGCCCTCGCCGATCTGCATCAGGATTTCCACCGAGACGTCGGAAAAGGATTGGTGGAACCCGTCCAGCAGCTCGATCCAGGCGGCCTCGTCGATGGTTTGCGTGCCGCCGTTCACGTCCGGCACCTGATGGTTCATATAGCCGTCGGCCAGCGTGTCGCCGATCCGGTCCATCAGGCTGGCGTCGCCCCACATGCCGATGGCCTGCGCCGACAGGGCCTTTTGCTCATCCATGGTGTCGGCCCAGGCGGCCCCCATCAGCGCGACGACCGTCAGCGATACCAGCGCGATTATCTTCATCGGTTTCATCCCAAGACCCTCTGTTGGTGCCGGCGTGAACGTTCGATCTCGCCACCGGCCATGGCCCGATCGAAGCCGCCCACCGCCGCGCGGATCGCTCAGCATAGCGCACCTGACGGCCCGCTTCATCTTACAGTATGGTGATGCCCGGTCCCGCCTTGCGCGGACCGCGGAGCGGGAAGTGCCTGGACTCCCGCGGCTGTGTGAACCATTCATCGAACCATGGACCAAAAGCCATTCCTGGCGCTGATCGCCCGGTGTAAGGACGAGCCGTTTGTCGGTGAGTTCGTGCAGCATTATCTGGATGAAGGCGTCGATCATATCGTGTTGATCGACAATGGCTCCAGCCAAGCCTATCCGTCAGAGGTGCGCGGCAATCCGCGCGTGATCATCCTTGAGAACACGCCGTTCAGCACGATGCATCCCACGGATATCACCGATCGCCTGTACCGGTGGATAACCATCGCCACCGACTGGCTGATTTATGCCGATGTCGATGAGTACATCACGACCCGCCGTAATCCGCACAAGACGCTTCGACAAGAGCTGGAAACGACCTTCCGGGACGCCGATTGTGTGAAGGTCCCCTGGGTGATGATGAGCGCCGATGGAAGGCAAGAAGATCCAACAAGCCTGCTCGCCGAGACGACCCACCGGTGGGACCATGACAGGCGGCACGACGGGCCGTCGTCATCCTATCGCAAGTTTCGCTGCCGGTATGACGCCATCGAGGTGAAGTGCATCTTTCGGCCCGACAGGTTCAAGGGATTGACCGATCATCACCCCACCGACCCCGTGGGCGAAGCCGTCTGTGTGGACGGTGTCGACAATGAGCGCGCGGAGCTGAGCGCGTTTCATCCCAATCTGCGCGAAGCCGATATCTCGCACGCCTTCTTGGTCTGTTATCACTACCGGATCTATTCCGCGGCAAGCGCGGCAAAGAAAACGAGGCTCAACACGTACTACAAGCACTATTCGGTCGAAGATCTCCTGGCCTCGGACTTTTCGGAGATTGTCGACGAAACCTTGAAGCACAAGACCCTGGCGCGCTTTTGTCGGCGCCTTGCCCGTCATTGAACCGCAGCACCGTGGTGTGCCAAATCGCTTCCGCGTCATCCACATCGTCGGTCGTGCACCGCGTGATCCGCCCGACTCGCGTATCGCCGACGGTCATGCGGTCGCTGCTTTGGTCGAGCGACGCGACATGCCGGTCACGCCCGTAAAGGTCTGCGTCGGTTCGCAGCCCTTGATCCTGGTTCCTGACCAAAGACCCTGCCGGTGAAGCTCCGGTCTCAATCAATGCTTGGCGGAACGCCAGTCGGAAACCTCTTGGCCAAAAGGCAGGCTATCGGCATTCTGGCCGGCGGGTTGCGGACGTCGGCGTCGCGAAAGCTGTTCTCGTCAGCCTGACAAAGCCACCAGCTACTTGCACCGGTCAGAATTGCCGAGTGTTAGCCGATGATACTTAGCCACAAGCATAAGTTCATCTATGTGAAGGGGCGAAAGGTCGCCAGCACCAGTATCGAGATTGTCTTGTCGCTGGTCGCCGGTCCTTCGGACATCGTGACACCAATTTCGCCCGCCGACGAACTTCACCGGCTGTCCTTGGGCGGCCAGTGCCAAAACTTCGCCGACAACCCCGAACTGGAACGCCATTTTCTGGACCTCGTGCGCCAAAAGAAGTTCGGCGAGGCTCATGCCACGGGCGTTCTCCGGGAGAGCGACGCGCACTTCTACAATCACATCCCGCTGTCGGCTATCGAGGCGAGGGTAAGCGCGCCTCTGAACCAGTACTCAATCGTTGTTTCCGAGCGCAATCCATACGGAAAAATCATTTCCCTGGCCAATATGGCTCTTTCCTACTCGAAATATCAGGGCGAGGTGGTGAAAAATTCGATGGGTGATATTCAAGGGGTGATCAATCAATTATTTCAAAGTGGCCAGTTTATTGTTGTCCGTAACACCCATCTTTATACCAGCGGGCGGCAATACGGGCCGCTCTATGTGCTCAGACAGGAGAATTTGGAGGCGGATCTGGCACAGCTTTTTGATGAGCTGAAGCTTGGCAAATGCGTCGACCCGCTGCCCTACGCAAAGAGGGGGATCGACAGCAATCAGTTCGACCCTCGCGAAGTGTTCACGCGTCAGCAGTTGGACCAGATCAACGAGGCGTTTGCGGATGAATTCCGATTGTTTGACTATGAGATGGTTTGAGGCACGGCAATGCCCCGCCGCGCGGCCATGATGATGCCGCTGGCAAGGATCAGTTATGCGCCCGGTGATGGTGGCGCAGGTTGCGCAGGCGGTCCTTGTCGACGGGGCCGCCGATGAAGATCAGCGCGACCAAGAGGCCGGCGACGGCCAGCCCGCCATTGACGACGTAGGCGGTGTGAATACCGTCGGTCAGCGTCTCGGCCGACGCGACGATGGCGGTGTTCAGGCCCAGGCCCAAGGCGCCCCCGCCGACATTCGCCATGTAGATGATGGCGCCGGCCAGGCTGGCCTTGGCGGGCTCGATGACGGTTACGCCCGCCGTGGTGATCGACGAATAGAAGATCGAAATGCCGATGCCGAGCACGATCATGCCGGGGATCAACCCGGTATAGGGGGTGTCCGGCCCAGCGCCGGACAGGATGAACATGCCGACGGCCAGTAGGGCCACGCCGGCCGAGACCATCAGCTTCGGCCCGAAGGTCTCGTAAATGCGCCCGGCGATGATCGACAACACGGCGTAGGTCACCATCATCGGCAGCATGCCCAGCCCGGCCTCGGCGGCGGAGAAGCCCAAGGTCTTGGTCATGAACTGCGGCAAATAGACCAGCGCGCCGAAGAAGACGGCCGCGATCAACAGCGTGGTCAGCACCGCCATGGCAAAGCCCAGATTCTTCATCACCGCTTCCGGCACCAGCGCAACATCGCCCTTTCGTTGCTCGTAGAACCAGAAGCCGATCAGGAACAGGGCGCCGACCGCGAACAGGCCCAGGACCACGGGGTCGGTCCAGCCGCGATCCACGCCCCAATCAAGCGCCAGCAAAATGGACAGGAGGCCGAGCGTGAGGAACGCCATGCCGCCATAGTCGATGTGCTGGTCGGTGTCCTCATCCTCGTCTTTCGGCAAGACGAGCAGGGCCGTGATGATGCCGATCACCGCCACGGGGACGTTGACGAAGAAGATCCAGCGCCAACTGACCGCGTCGGTCAAGAAGCCGCCGAGCAGCGGCCCGGTGGCGTTGCCGAGGCCCGCCACGCTGGTGATCAGTCCGCCGGCCAGGCCCTTTCGTCCCTCGGGCACGATCTGATAGGTCATGCCGATGATGGCGGGCCACATCAGCGCGCCGCCGACCCCCATCAACGCCCGGCAGACCAGCAGCAGCCAAACATGGGGCGCCAGCCCGCCGACGAGCGAGGCGAGCGCGAAGATGCCCGCCCCGACGATGAAGATCCGCCGCCGGCCGAACATGTCCGCCAACCGGCCACCGGTGACGATGACCACGCCGAAGACCATGGCATAGGTGTTGATCACCCATTGCGCGGTGGTGAGGTCGGTATTGAAGGACCGCTCGATGGCGGGAATGGCGACCGAGAGCGCTGTGAAGTCGATCGCCACGACCAGCGTGCCGACCGACATCGCGAACAAGCCGATGACCGTGTTTCTATCGAGCGGTTCGACCGCCATGCCCGTGCCCTCTCTCGCAACGCCTGACCGAGATTAGGTGCCACGCCGGCCAACCGGCGATGTGCGCAGTCTACCCTTGCACGAGTTGGCCGGTTTCGAAACTAGACTTAAGGCTAATAGGGCGCCGCGGGCCCGCGCATCGTTTGTCCGGGACGCACGCTTGATCGACCTCTCGTAATGCGGCAGGCTTGCGCGGCTTTTCAACGAGGGGGTGTGCGATGATCTCGAGGCTGTCGGCGGTGGCGGTGGTGGTGTCGGGTTTCGTCGGTGTCGCGGCGTATGCGGATGACGATTGGAACGGCCTTTATGCGGGCATCCATCCGGGCAATGGCGTGCTCGCTCATCTGTCGATTGTCCCTGCCGGCGCCGGCACGTACGAGTTTCTGCTTTCGACCGAGCGACTCAGCCTGTGCGGTGGCGGGCCCGGCTGGGCTGCCGGCACGCTGGCGCGGTCTGGCAGGGCCCTCGAAGTGGAGGAAGAAACGGTTTCGTGCGCGGATGGCCCTGAAGCCACGACGCCTCCTGGTTTCCGCCTCACCTTCACCGCCGATGACGATATCCTGCTGATCGAACCGCTCACAGGCGATAGCGCCAGCTTCCATTTCCACCGGATCAGCGACGACTGACGGTCGCATCCCTCTGGGGCGTCGTATGTGCGCGCTTGTCGCCGACGTAGGCTGAGGCCGGCAGGGCGCCGATCGCACGGCGTGCAAGACCGGTCCTAGCCAGCCTCCTCCGGTTTCACCGCATGGGTTGCGATGAAGCACGGAGACATCAGCCAGGCGCCCGGCCTGTCCAACAGGGCGTCGACCTCGTCGCTATCGGCCTGGGGCAGGAAGCCCTTGGCGACCAGTTCGGGCAGGATGATGTGCAGGGTTTGGCGGTAGAGATCGCGGGCCGGGTTGTCCCCCGCCGCGCCGTTGAACAGCCGTGTCTCGCCCTCGACCGAAACGACCCGCAGGCCGAAACCCGCCAACTGGTTGGGCGCGCGCTGGCCCGCATACGGGTCGATGCCATGGCGATTGGCCCACTGGAAATACGCCTGCCAGGCCCGCCGCCAGACCGGGTGGGGATCGCTCAACATGGGGGCAAAGTCGGGCTCGATCATCAACAGATGGCCGCCGGGGCGCAGCATGGCGGCCAGGTGCCTCAACATCAGCTCGCGGTCCGGCACGTGGTGGTAGACCGAGCGCACGACGACCAGGTCGAACCGTTCCGTGTGGGTGGGTGGCTCGGTGATGTCGAGCCGTTCTGTCGTGATCCTGGGGTGGTCGATCTCATCGATGAAGGTCGTCTGCAGGTCCGTGCACAGCACGTGCCCGCCCTTGTCCAGCCGCTCGGCCAGCCACAGCGACACCGTGCCGATGCCAGCCCCGACCTCGAGGCATTGCCAATCCGTCGACAGGCCGACCCTGTCCAGCTGATAGAAGGTGTACGGGTCTGTCTGGTCGGCCAGCGCGGACAGCCGTGCCCGCTCCTGCTCGTCATACTCGGTGATCACGTAACGCATGGGCGAGCTCCGGCGGTTAAGGCGTCCAGTCTAGGGCCGCGATCGCCGCGATCAGCATAGACGCCGTCATACGGGTTTAATGCAACCTATCAAGATAGTCTTCCCCAGCTTTTAGGTTCTCCGGATCGATCCGTGCAACTTTCTGCGCCCAGGCAGAAACCAAGCCGCGCATGGCTCCCTCCGCACACGCGCCCACGTCTTGGAAGGACTAGAAACGGAAGTCTACTGGACTGGGGCAATCACTGGCGCAGGCGGTGGTGGCGCCGTCATCGCGGCAGGGCAGTTGCGCTCAAAGCTCTGTCTTATCGCCAGTTCGTCCTCGGCGGAAACCAGCTCCGAAGGCGATACCGCCTCGCTATCGACGGGCTGCAGGCGACGAAACAGCCCGTACTGGACATGCAGGCTCCGGATTTCGTTCTCGGCCGCGCTCCCCGGATCATCCAGTGCGCAATATATGCGTGCGCGAAGGGCATAGAGACCCATGAGGATCCAGTCCACGGCATCGGCCGTCGTCATGTCGGGTTCAACAATCTCTGTCATGTCGATGGCCTTTCGAAGCTCGTCCCCCAATGCCTGAAACTCGTCGCTATCCCAATCTGCAATGATCCGATCAAAATCGGCGAGCGCACTTTCGTACTCGCCCAGTTCCAGAAATGACCCGCCGCGAATGATGCGGGCCGCCAAGGCCGTATCGTCGCCTTCCTCGTCTATGATTTCGCTACACCCCTGAACAATCAAAAGGTGGTCGGCGGCGCTGGCGTTGGCTGCGGCGCTGGCACAACTTGCCACCACCGGGGGCGGTTGCGCGGCGGCGGGCCGTACAATCAACGCGACCGCAATCAGCAACCAAAAACGGTGATGCATTATGGCCTTCCAGCAATCGTGTGGCGACTAGACCATCCCACTGCTCACACAACAACGCGGCGTCTATTTGTTGAATCCAAGGCTCCGCGACGTTCTGCGGCCTCGGTTGATGCTCTACGCATTTCAGGACCAGCCGAGTTCGAGCATTGGTTCTTCACGTCCCGGCATGCTTGCCTGGTGTCCAGCCGACGCCGCCGATCAGGCCTTCGGCCACCTTGCGCGGATAGTCCTCCAGGTCCGTCGCCAGGCTGTCGTTCCAGCGGTTGAGATAGCCGAACAGAGCGATGCTGGCGGTGATTTCGACGATCTCGCTGTCGCTGAAATGCTTGGCCAGCTCGGCGAAGGTGGGGTCGTCGACCTGGTTGGGGATGATCGAGGCCTTGAAGGCGTAATCGAGCGCCGCGCGTTCGGCATCGGTGAACAGTTCGCTTTCCTGCCAGTCCCAGACGGCGGCGATCTTGTCCGCCGACGCCTCATAGATGCTGGACAGGTTGGCCATGTGTGCCTGGCAATAGCGGCAGCCGGCGGCCTGGCTGGCGATCAGGCTGACCAGCATTTTCAACTCCTCGCTGACCGTGCCCTCGTACAGGACGGCCTTGTTCAGCGCCATGAACGCCTCGGCGATGGCCGGGCGGCGCTGCATGGTCAGGATGCTGTTGGGGATGAAGCCGCGCGTTTCGCGATAATGCTCAAACCGCTCCTTAAGCTGCGGATTGGTGTCGTAGGGCAGGGGTTTCAGATAGGCCATCGGGGCGGGTCTCCGGTGCGGGTCGGCTGTGGGCGGGCAGGGAACCGTAGCAGGGTGCGGGGTGGTGCGTCAGGGCTCGGTTGAACGCGGCCGGATCATGGCCATGTCCAGTCGCGACACTTCCGACAGCGGTTCCCATGACACAGCATATTGGCATCGTCGGGTGTTCGGCGGAGGGTGCTGCCCTTTGCTATCGCACCATCTGTATCGAAGGCGAGCGGCTGCTTGGGCCGCATGCGCACCCGGAAGTTTCGCTGCATACGCCGTCGCTGGCCGACTATGTCGCCCGGCTTGAGGCCGGCGATATGGCGGGGGTGGGCGATCTGATGCTGGCGTCCGCTGGGAAGCTTGCGGCGGCCGGCGCGGACTTCTTGATCTGCCCGGACAACACCATCCATCAGGCGTTCGACTACGTGGCGGCGCGCTCGCCGTTGCCATGGCTGCACATTGCCGAGATCGCCGCAGGGGAGGCGGCTGATCGGGGATTCCGGCGCGTCGGCGTGCTGGGTACGCGCTGGCTGGTCGACAGCGCGGTCTATGACGACAAGCTGCGCGATCGCGGTCTCGACATGGTACGGCCGGACGGGGACGAGCGTGACGAAGTCGACCGCATCATCATGGAAGAACTGACCAAGGGCGTTTTCGAGCCGGAGTCGGTCGCGTATTGCCAGGGCGTGATCGCGAGGCTGGAGGAGCGGGGCTGCGACGCGGTCGTCCTGGGCTGCACCGAACTGCCCTTGATCCTCAATGACGGCAATGCGCCATTGCCGACGATCGATTCGACACGGCTGCTGGCGCGGGCGGCGTTGCGCCGGGCCGTGGACGCCGGTTGAGCGGCCCCAAGCGGCACCACAGTCAACGGAGCTGGAGCGGGCCGTTGATGCGCGCGGTGATCTCGGCGATGCGGGTCAGGCTTTGCAGGGTCGCGGGCAGGATGACGGCCGATTCCATGGACTCGTAGGAATAGGCCACGATCGAGAAGATCTGGCCGGGCGACGCGCCGCTCTCCGTCGCGGCGAACCACAGGTTGAAGCCCAGCATCGCCAGCAGCAGTGCGAAGACCAGGCCGTAAACCAGCGCCTCGGTGTCGGAGATGCGCACCTCGTGCCGGCGGAGGACTGACAGGTGGCCGCGCAGTCTGCTTGGTGTGCCGCTGGCCAGCGCCGTGACCTGCTTTTCCGTCTGCCGGTTCAGCGCGCGATTGAGCTTGAAGAACCGGCCACTCGATAGGCCATAGACCAGCAAGACCGCCACGGTTGCGCCGCCGGCGGAGGCCGCCAGATAGCCATGGAACGAGAACAGGACGATGACCGACGCGATCAGTTGAAGGGCCGCCGCCATGACAAGCGGCACGTCGGTTTCCAGGAAGTCGACCAGTTCCCGGCCCATGGTGAGGCGTGCGGTGACGGCGGAAACCGGCTTGCCGGCCGCCCGGTCGACGATGGCTTCGCCGAACGCAACGCGCATGGTGCCATAGGCGCGGGTGTCGTAGATGCGGCGCCCGGTCGCCAGCAGCAGCAGCGCGCCCATGGTGGCCATCAACCAGATGAACGGCGACCAGTCGCCGGCCAGCAGGCCGTCGATCGAATGGCCGATCAGCAGGGGCAGGGCGGCCAGTGCCGCGGTTTCCAGGATGGTCAGGCCCCAGGTGACCGAGACGGGCCGCCAGAAGACCCGCATCAGGCTGCCGAGGCTGAGGCGTGTGCCGACCATGATCATCGTGGCGGTAGGGGCGCGGAGGTCAGTCCTTGCGCGCGTCCGTCGGCTTGCCTTCCGCCCAGCCCGGCGGGCCGAAGACGTGCATCCAGCGTTCGCGCCAGGACCGGGCCCGCCACAGGTCGCGGAAGAAGAGCGGCAGTTCTGAGAACCAGACGACCAGCGGGTTGATGCTGTCGAAGTCGCGCTTCAGGCCGTAGCGGGGCCTTTCCTCCTCCGCCTGATAGGTGCCGAACAGCCGGTCCCAGATGATCAGGACGCCGCCGTAATTCTTATCGAGATACTTATCGTCATAGCCATGATGCACCCTGTGGTTGGCCGGGGTGTTCAAGACCCGGTCCAGCACGCCCAGCTTGCCGATCAGCTCCGTATGGATCCAGGTCTGGTAGGCCAGCACCACCAGGATGCCGAAGAAGATCAGTTCCGGCGGGAAGCCCAGGAAAACGAGCGGCAGGTGGAAGATCGCCGAAACCACGCCCTCCAGCGGGCCGAAGCGCACGGCGACGCTGACATTCATGTAGCGCGACGAGTGGTGGACGGCGTGCTGGGTCCAGAACAGCCGCACCTGATGGGAGACGCGGTGTTCCCAGTAATAGACGAAGTCGCAGGCCAGGAGGGCCAGCAGCAGCGTCCAGACCGTGATCGGCAGCGTCCAGGTCACCAGCGTGTCGGCGATCATGACATAGCCGACATAGGCGAACGAGAGCACGAAGACCTCGATCAGGATGGACGGGATCTGGGTCGAGATGCTGGTGAACACGTCGGCAAGGCCGCGCCAGCGGAACGATTTGGAAAACAGGCCCTTGACGATCTCGATCAATAGGATCGCGCCGCCGATGATGAAGAACGCGTCGTCGAAATGGGTGCCGAGCTGGGCAACCTGTTCGGCCGTCATGTCCGTTTCCTTTCAGCACCGCCCGCGCCCAGGCCATGCGTCAGCGTGCGCCAGGCGAGGTCGGCCGCCTGAGCGTGGGTCGCCTCGCCGGCGCGTACGCTTTCCCAGGCGGCGTAGAGCAGGTGATCGAACGCCTGGGTGATCCAGGCGGTGGGTACGGCCGGGTCGAACAGGCCCTCTTGCTTCGCGCCCTCGACCATCTCCCTGGTTTCGTCCATCTGGCGCTGAAACTCCGCCGCGATCTCGGGGTCGTCTTCGACCGGCTCGCGCGACAGAAAGCCGTGGCGGTCGCCCAGCGGGATCAGCACCGTCAGCATCCGGCGGAAGGCGTCTTCGTAAGATCGCGCGTCCGCGCAGGCCGCCTCCGCCGCCGCGTCCATCTCTTCGATCGCCGTCAGGGCCAGGGCGCGGATCAAATCCTCGCGGGTGGCGAAATGGCGATGCAGCGTGGCCCGGCCGACACCGGCCCGCTCGGCGACTTGCGCCAGGGCCGCACTGGGGTCGCGGCTAAGGACATCGAAAGCCGCCTGGACGATCGCGTCCCTGGTAGTAGGGCGTAGGGGATTTGGCATGAGACAAATATGTCTCATTTGAGATGGATTTCAATACTTGGTTGGCTTTAGCGCGTTCTGGGCGCACCGGATGGCGGCAAGACGACCCAGGCCGGCAGGTGTTATCAACGTCGGCGAACGCAGGAGTTCCTAGAACGGGGACCGGTCGCGAAAGACCATGACGGTCAGGAATATCGCCGTCAGGACGCCAAGCACGATGAGGCTCCACAATCCGATCGTCAGATACAGGCCGGCGGCAACCGCCAGCCAAATCACGATGCCATGCCCGTGCTCCTTCAAGATCGCCGCAAGCTTCGCCAAGAGTGCCTCAGAAACGTTGACTTAATGCCCACGATGCCGCCCGGGCCTGGTCTTCGATCGCGTTCGGTCAGCTTGGCCTAGGAGCGATGCTGATGGCGTAATACTCATTGCCGCTGGCAAACCTTTGCGGACCGAACACGACGAGCATATTGTCTGGCACCAGCGGTATCAGACTGTCTTGAAGGACCTGCCGATCGGCGTCGGAGGCAAAGATGATAGAGCAGCGACCCTCCCGGGTGGTGACCGACAGGTTCTCCGTCGGGTGAAAATAGGTGCCCATGAATGGCTCTGGCGCGAACCCGTCGGCAATCGCAATCGCCACAGTGCCGCTGAAGAACGGCGCCTGTTGAACGCAGAGGTCGGTGAAGAGCTGCGTGGCGCGCTCGACGCTGATGGGCAGCGATCCCGGCGTCGCAATGCCCGCTGTCTCGCTTGCCCCGGCGGCAGGGGCGTTCTCGCTGTCGGGGCTGCTTTGGCAAGCCGCTAGAGCTGCGACAAGGACGGCCAGGATGCCGATACGGTTGATCATGGCGACAACTCCATAGGTGAAGTCAGTTGGCGGGGCGCGGCCGTCTGTGTCCGGCTTGTCACGCCCATCTTCAGCCGACGCGCACGTTGTAATACTGAGTTCCATCGACATACTGGCCTTGCTCGAACTGGATCGAAGCCCCTTGGCTGCCGAGCGATGTCAGCGCCTGTTCAAGCGCCCCGGGATCGTCGTTCGACGCGAACACCATCGAGCATTCGCCGCGCACCAGCTTCACGGAGAGGTTTTGCCTAGGGTGGTAAAAGGTGCCGTAGGTCGTGTGTTGAACGAAGCCATAGCTTGCGGCCTGGGCCTCGATGCCGTCGAAGGAAGGCGCCTGGCGGACGCAGACATCGGCGAAGATCTCCTCTGCCCTAGCGACGGTGATGGGCCGCGACCCAGGTGCCGCATCGGGCGACCGTCGAAGCGATGCCGCCGTCGCCGGCCCCCGGGCAAGCCGTTCGGCAGTGACATGGTCCTGCTCCGCCCGATCGAACTCGCCAAGGGCCGTAAAAATGTTCGCGCGCATCACGTAGGCGCGGTCATGGTCGGGTCGCAACCGGATCGCTTCGTTGAGATCGTCAAGCGCGCGGTCAGGGTCGCCCAGTTCTAAGTACAGGCTGCCGCGATTGAAATAGCCGGCATCGGCGCGCGGATCGAGGCGGATCGCTTCGTCGAGGTCCGCCAGGGCCAGTTGGCGTTGGCCGGTGTAGAAATAGGCAGCCCCCCTGTTGAGATAGGCTCTCGCAAGTTGGGGATTGAGCCGGATAGCTTCGGTGAGGTCTTCAATCGCCTGCCTGCTCTCGCCCATGGCGACATGGGCTACGCCCCTCAGATTGTACGCGTTCGCTAGCTCCTGCGTACCCAGAGTGCCGCTTTCGATGGCTTGCGTGCATGCGCGCACCCGAAGCGCAGGCGTGGGCGGGCTGGCGCAGTCCGACCGGGATGCCGCATGGTCGGCGCCGGACCCGCTCCCCGGCTGAGACGCGCCTGCCTGTCCTTGCCCCGTGCTGAGGGTGGCGCGGAAGTGAGACATTGGGCGGCGGCGAAAATCGGCGGACAAGTTCGCGGCCTGGCCCTCCTCAGTGACCAGCGACAGCCCGTCGATCAAGGCAGCCTCGATGTCCAACGGATCGTCGCTGGACGCAAACGTCATCGCGCAATCCCCGTCGACCAAAGCCACCGACAGGTTTTCGCGCGGGTGAAAGTAATTGCCATAGACGGTGTACTGCACAAACCCGTACCCCGCCGCCGTTCCCTCGGTGCCTGCGAATGTGGGCGCGTGCTGGACACACAGTTCGCCAAACATCTGCCCGGCACGTTCGGCACTGATCATCGCCGTGCCGACGTCGAACGTGTCGGACTGTTGAATGGGCGATGATCCTGGCCCGCCGGGAGTTGACTGACATGCCGACAAGGCGAGCGCAACGAACGCTGGAACCAAAATACGATGATACATTTTGATACTTTCGTATTTATCGTCTTCGCCCAATGCTAAGGCTGGTGGCCCAGACACGCAATGCCGCTGCGGATTACCATCGTTGGGCGTATCGCGTCGCCCCTATCCGCGTTATGTCAGCACGCCGAAGTCTGACGAGAGATCCGACATGACCAGCGACCCCATAAGCGTTCTGATCTGGAACGAGAATGTGGACGAGCAGCGCACGCCCGAGGTGCGGGCCGTTTATCCGGACGGCATCCATGGCGCGTTGGCCAAGGCGTTCGAGCGGGACGGGCGGTTTGCTGTCAAGACGGCGACGATGGACGAAGAAGAATGCGGGCTGTCGGAGGACGCGCTGGTTGGCTGCGACGTCTTGATGTGGTGGAGCCATCATGCGCATGAGGCGGTGCCCGACACGATCGTGGAGCGGGTGCGCAGGCACGTGCTGGACGGGATGGGGCTGATCGTTTTGCATTCCGCCTTCATGTCGAAGGTCTTCAAGGCGCTGATGGGTACCACGTGCGACGTGAAATGGCGCAACGCGGGCGAGAAAGAGCGGCTGTGGGTCGTGGCGCCCGGCCATCCGATCGTCGAGGGTCTGTGCGAGCGCATCGAGCTGGCTCAGGAGGAGATGTATGGCGAGCCGTTCGACGTGCCGCCGCCCGACGAGCTGGTGTTCGTGAGCTGGTTCCAGGGTGGTGAGGTGTTTCGGTCGGGCTGTTGCTATCGACGGGGTCGGGGCCGCGTGTTCTATTTCCGGCCCGGGCATGGGACCTATCCGACCTATTGGAACCCGCAAGTGCAAACGATGCTGCGCAACGCCGCGCGCTGGGCGGCGCGGGTCGACGGCCCGCCGGCCCGGTTCGGCCAGCACGACCCGCTTGAGCCGCTGGGCTGAGGCTTCAGCCTCCTGCGGCGGGTCGGATCGAGGCTAGAAGGCCAGGCGCAGATAGCCCTGGACCTGGTTGGCGGTGGTGCCGTCGCCGAAGCGGCCGCCATAGCCGACGCCGAGGGTGAGGTTGTTCGCCAGGTCGAGCTCGACGGCGGCCTCGACCAGCAAGGCGTCCTCGGCGATCGGCGCGCCGGCCACCGTGAAGGGGTCGGAGCCGGCGAGCGTGAAGCCGGCGGTGGGGTCGACATCGCCGAAGGCGTGGCGCCAGGCGGCCGTGCCCTGGACCCGGAAGGTATCGGTGACCTCTTGGCCGACCCGCACGCCCAGGGTGGTGAAGGTGGTCTCCTCGGTGTTGGAACTGGCGCTGAGCGCGGCGCTGCCGCCGGCTTCCGTAAAGCCGTCTCGGTCGAGCTGCAGGTACGAGACGCCGCCGAACGGTTCCAAGGTGGTGCCATCCAAGGCGAAGCGATAGCCGGCCTCTGCGAACAGTTGCCAACTGTTGGCGTCATAGCTGGCGGTCAGGTTCTGGACCGCGCTGCGCACCGGCACGGTGCGGCTGGTGTCGATGTCGTGCCAGCTGAAGACGCCGCCGAGATTGATGAACAGCGCGTCGACGTTGGCCTGGCCGTAAAGGCCGGCGGAGAAGCTGTCGACGTCGGCGGAGGACGAGCGGCCCGACTGGTCGACATCGGTGGCGCCATAGGCGCCGAAGATGCCCAGTCGCCAGGTCTCGCCGAAGGCGCGGTCGACCCCGGCGATCACGCCGCCATAATCGTTGCTGGCCGCGTCGGTGTTGCCGGTGGCGTCGATGTCGTTCCAGCCGCCATAGCCGGCGATCCAGGCGCCGTTTTGCGGGCCGTCCATCGATGGGTCGTTGGACATGGGACCATAGAACGGACCGCCGAGGCGCCGGTTGATGGTGTTGGAGATCTCGCGGTCATTGTCCATCAACGCACCTTGGACCGAGGCGTGGATCTCGCCGCTCAGCGAATCGAAGATGGCCCGCGCTTCTTCCTCGGTGGCCGAGCCCAGGGCGTGCTGGACGACCGCCTCCTCGAACGGCAGCGAGGTCAGCGCGGCCGCCACCTGTTGGTGGTTCTCGCTGGTGCCGACATCGCCGAAGGACTGGCTGACCGTCTGGGTCAGGGTCACGTCGGTGTCGTCGTAGGACAGCACGTAGTCGATGAAGGTCGTCGACCCCGTGACCTCGGAAAACTCCCCCGTCACCTGTGCGGCGGTCAGGATGACGAGACTGTCGTTCACGGAGAACTCATCGGTGTCCACCGACACCGTGCCGCCGCCGAGGGTCACGGTACCGCTGGCGTCGATGAGGTCGGTATTGCCGTCGCTGTCGATGTCGATGGCGTAAACGCTGCCGCTTTGGAAGGTCACGTCGGCCGTGGTGAGCGTGCCGACCGATGTGCCGGGTGCGATCGTGCCGCCGCTATCGACGGTGAGGGTCCCCTCGACAGTTCCGGTCCCGCTCAAGGTGCTGTCGCTGCCGATCGTCACGTCGCCGGGCAGCGTGCCCGAAACCGCGAGGTCGCCGCCGTCGAGCATCACCGTGCCCGGCAACGTCCCCGACACCGTCAGCTGGCCACCGGTGACGTCCGTCGTACCGGTGAAGTCACTGCTTTTGCCCGAAAACTCCGTCACCCCGGCCTGCACGTCGATCGTGCCGGTGCCCGTAAAAGGTATGCCGAATTCGAAGTCGCCGGTTTCGTCGGAGTGATTGAAGATGACGGACCCGGTTCCATCGCCGAACGCAATCGAACCCGCCTCGATGATCCCGGGTCCCAGCGGCGTGTCGCCGGACGGTGCGCCGACGACCAGGGTGCCGGTTGAGCCGGCGGACTCCGCGATCGTCAGCGTGCCCTTGCGGTCATCGACAATGACGGTGCCGAAATTGTTCGCGATCAACGTTCCGGTTCCGGCGGCACCGACGACCATGTCGCGCGCATTGAACGTAGACGCGACGAGCGAACTGCCGCTGCCGGTGGCGCCGGCAACCGTCACCATGCCGGAACTGCCGGCCTCGAGACCGATGGTGGCATCCTTTTCGAACAGGGCCTGGATCTCGTTGCCGATCTCGACCACCGTACCCGTTTCCGTGTTGCCGACAATCAGCGTATCGGTCGTCAGCGCCGCCGTGATCGCCAGCGTGGCGCCGTCGACCTCGACCGTACCGCCCAGGCTGGTGTTCTCGCTTGCAAGTTCGGTGTAGCCGCCGATGAAGCTGAGCGTGCCGGTGCCGGCGACCGAAGACGAGAAGACGTACGGATCGGTGGCCGTCGCGGTGTGGTTGAACAGGATCGTGCCCGTGCCGTTGCCGAACGACATGTTGCCCGTCACGGTGCCGGCCGCCACGGCGTCGCTGCCGGCGACCGCGCCGAAGACCAGCGTGCCGGTGGAACTGCCGCTTTTGGCGATCTCGATCGTCGGGGTGCTGGCCACGGTGCCGCCTTCGGCAACGATCAGCGTGCCGGTGCCCTCCGAACCAATCACCAGCTTGTCCGATATGGTCAGGTTTGAGCCGTTGCCGTTGCCGTCGTCGCCCGCCACGTCAACCGTGCCGACGTCGCTGGAGCCGGTGCCGATTTCCAGCGACGACGCCGAGACGCTGCCGCCGGTCTCGATGGACAGAAGGCCGGTGGTGCCGCCGCCCAAGGTGATGTCGTCGGCGACCAGAGCGTCCGGGATCACCATCGTGCCATCGCTGATGGTAACCGACTGACCATACTGGCTGAGGTCGCCGAAAATGGTGTAGCCGGCAAGGATGTCTAGCGATACGTCGTCGTTGCCCGTGGCCACCACGAACGATGGCGCAAACGTATAGGCGTCAGCCTCCGCGCCAGTGTGATTGAAGGTGAATGTCGCCTTTTTCAACCGCGACACGATGATCGAGCTGACATCCAGAATTCCCGCCTCGATCGCCGTTTGGCCGGCGAGCTTGCCGATGGTCAGGGTCGCTTCGGCGTCTTCGTCGAGGCCGATCGTCAGGTCATCTGCCGTTACCGTTCCCCCGCTGGACAGGATCATGCTGCCGGTACCATCGCTGGCCAGCAGGAAGTCCCCTCCGACGGACAACACCGCAGAGGGGTCGAACAAGTCGATCTCCCCCGCGCCACCGTTCGCGGCAATCGTCAGGTTGCCATCGACGGTCAGGGTGCCGGTCGGCATCTCCAGGTTGGCGGTGCCTGTGTCGCCGACGATGAGCGAGGCGATTTCAATCTCCGTTGTATTACTTATCTCGGCCTCGTTCGGGTCGTTGGTGTCGATGACGACGTCGTCATCCGCCGTCGGCGCCGCGCCCGTAGACCAGTTGGAACCGGTGAACCAATCGCTGGAGGTTGTGCCCACCCAGTCCACCGTCGTCTGAGCGACGACCCCACCGCCGGCTAGCGAACCGGTGATGAGCAGAGCGGATGCTATGGCCCAGCGGGCCGTTTGGAGGGTGTGGGACATTGCTAATTGCTTCCGCATATCGGGATCATTCAGACGTCGCGTCAAAGCTTCCTCCGCCGTGCCTAAAAGGCGACCCTGAGATAGCCCTGGACCTGGTTGGCGGTGGTGCCGTCGCCGAAGCGGCCGCCATAGCCGACGCCGAGGGTGACGTTGGTGGCCAGGTCCAGCTCGACGGCGGCCTCGACCAGTAGCGCGTCTTCGGCGATCGGCGCGCCGGCGACCGTGAACGGGGTGGAGCCGGCGAGGGTGAAGCCGGCGGTCGGGTCGACGTCGCCGAAGGCGTGGCGCCAGGCGGCCGTGCCCTGGACCCGGAAGGTGTCTGTGACCTCTTGGCCGACCCGCACGCCCAGGGTGGTGAAGGTGGTCTCCTCGGTGTTGGAACTGGCGCTGAGCGCGGCGCTGCCGCCGGCTTCCGTAAAGCCGTCTCGGTCGAGCTGCAGGTACGAGACGCCGCCGAACGGTTCCAAGGTGGTGCCATCCCAGGCGAAGCGATAGCCGGCCTCTGCGAACAGTTGCCAACTGTTGGCGTCATAGCTGGCGGTCAGGTTCTGGACGGCGCTGCGCACCGGCACGGCACGGCTGGTGTCGACATCGTGCCAGCTGAACACGCCGCCGAGATTGATGAACAGCGCATCGACGTTGGCCTGGCCGTAAAGGCCGGCGGAGAAGCTGTCGACGTCGGCGGAGGACGACCGGCCGGACTGGTCGACGTCCGTGGAGCCATAGGCGCCGAAGATGCCCAGTCGCCAGGTCTCGCCGAAGGCGCGGTCGACCCCGGCGATGACGCCGCCATAATCGTTGCTGGCCGCATCCGTGTTGCCGGTGGCGTCGATGTCGTTCCAGCCGCCATAGCCAGCGATCCAGGCGCCGTTTTGCGGGCCGTCCATCGATGGGTCGTTGGACATGGGACCAAAGAACGGACCGCCGAGGCGCCGGTTGATGGCGGCGGAGATTTCGCGATCATTGTCCATCAGGGCGCCTTGGACCGAGGCGTGGATCTCGCCGCTCAATGAATCGAAGATGGCGCGAGCCTCATCCTCGGTCGCTGAGCCCAGGGCGTGCTGGACGACCTCTTCCTCGAACGGCAGCGAGGTCAGGGCGGCCGCCACCTGCTGGTGGTTTTCGCTGGTGCCGACAGCGCCGAAGGACTGGCTGACCGTCTGGGTCAGGGTCACGTCGGTGTCGTCGTAGGATAGCGAATAACTGACGAAGGTCGTCGTGTCGAGCACGTCATCTGAGAATTCGCCCGTCACGTCCGCCGCCGTCAGGATGACAAAGCTTGCGTCGGAGAAGAAACCATCGGCGACGACGGAAACCGTGCCGCCTTTAAGTGTTACCGTACCGCTGGAGTCGATAAGGTCGGTGGTGCCGTCGCTGTCGATCTCAACCGCGTAAACGCTGCCGCTTTCAAACGTCATGTCGGCGGTGGTGAGCGTGCCGACCGACGTGCCGGGCGCGATCGTGCCGCCGCTATCGACGGTAATGGTCCCTTCGACCATGCCCGTCCCGGCCAAGGTACCGTCTTCGACCTCGACATCGCCCGACAGCGTCCCGGTCACCAACAGCGTTCCGTCGCCAAGTGTGATGCTGCCGGGCAGGGTGCCCGAAACCGTGAGTTGGCCACCCGACACGATCACGGTGCCGGTAAAGTCGCTGCTGTCGGCGGACAACTCCGTTGTGCCGGCCCGCACGTCGATCAGGCCGGCGCCCGTAAAGGGCAGGTCGAAGACGAAATCGCCGGAATCGTCGGAGTGATTGAACAAGGCCGTCCCGCCGCCATCGCCGAACGCCACCAGGTCCGCCTCGACGGTGCCGACGCCAAGGGTTGTTCCGGAAACTGGCGAGCCGATGATAAGCGTGCCGTTGGAGCCGGCGGATTCCGCGATCGTCACGGTGCCCTTGCCGCCGTCGACGCTGACCACGCCGGAATCGTTCACGACCAGCGTGCCCATTCCGCCGCCGCCGATGACCAAATCGTCGGAGACCTTGAGCGTCGCCGCGACGATCGATGCGCCGTCCGCGGCGGCGCCCGCCACCGTCACCGTGCCGGAACTGCCGGCCTCGACCCCGATGGTGGCATCGCCGCTAATCGTGGCGGTGACCGTATCGCCGAACACGAACGCCGCATCGGTGCCGGTGTCGCCGACGGTCAACGAGCTGGCCTTGATGTCCTCCGTGATCGAAAGCGAGCCGCCATCGATGAACAGAGCACCGTCGAAGCCGCTGATGTCGCCCGAAAGCTCGGTGAAACCGGCAAGCGCGCTGATCGTACCCTTGCCGCTGATCGCCACCGTTGACGCGAACGGATCCGTCTCCGTTGCCGTGTGGTTGAACACCAACGTGCCATCGCCGCTGCCGAAGGAAATGTCGGAGTTGAAGGTCCCCAAGGCCGCCGCATCCGCACCGGCGGCCGCCCCAAGGGCCAGGGTGCCGGTCGATGAGCCCTTTTCGGCAATCACGATCGTCGCAGGCGCGTTTAGGACCGCGCCGTCGGAGAGCACGAGCGTGCCGGTGCCCTCGACCCCAACCGTGAGCGTATCGGTCACGGTCAAGGTCGAGGCGTTGCCGCTGCCGTCATCACCGGTCACCTCAACGGTGGAGACATCGCCCGACCCCGTTCCAATCAGCAGCGATGGGGTCGAAACCGTGCCGCCGGACCGAACGGTCAGCCCGCCCGTAGTGCCGCCGCCCAGGGAAATGCCGCTGGCGACCAGATCGCTTTCGATCACCATGGTTCCGTTGGTGATGTCGACCGTGTCGCCAAAACTGCTGAGATCGCCGGTGAAGATGGTCGTGCCCGACAGGATGCTGATGGTGGTTGGACCGTTCTCGACCGTGATCGACGGCGCGAACGTGTACCCACCGGATCTGTGATTGAAGACGATATCGGCCCGCTTCGCCTCGAACACCTCGACCGTGCTGGCGGACAGCGTCCCGGGTGCCACGGCGGTGTCGGTGGCGGCGGCGCCGATGTTCAGTGTCGCGACCGCATCTGCGTCGAGACCCATGATCAGGGTTTGCGAGCCGATGGTCACGGACCCGCCGCTCGCGATCGTCAGCGTGCCGGTTCCACGCGAGGCGAGGTTGAAGTCGGACCCGACGGACAGCGCCCCCGTGTCGAGGGCCACGGTTACGGTGCCCGTGCCGCCGTCCTGGGCGATCGCCATGTTTTCGTTGACGGTCAGCGTTGCGTTGATGGTCAGATCACCGGTGTTGGAGTCGCCGACGAGCAGTGCATCGATCCCCGTGAAATCGGAAAGAATGGCGGCGTTCGGGTCGACCGTATCGATGATCACTTCGTCGCTGGCGCCCGGCACCGACTCCGGCGACCAGTTGCCGGCATCATTCCAGTTGGTGGATTTGCTGCCGGTCCAGGTGACCGTCGGTTGCGCGGCGACCTGGGCGGCGAGGCCGCAGGCGACGGCGAAGACCAGCGTCGTCGTCAAAGCTGAATGGAGCATGCTAACCCAGTCTTCTTTCCTACGTTGAGCCGTCGCGCGACGCATGACGGTGGCCACTGCGCCGGCGCGTCTGTCGGTCATCAGCGATGGGGCTGTTCTCGTCTTGGATGCAGAAGTGCCAGTCTGCTTACTGCCGAGCATTTACCTTGCCGACCAAGCTGCATTCAAAGGCGCGATGCCCTTGCGGCTGGACAAGCGTCTCACGTCGAATTCCCTCTCTCAAAAGCGCCCTGTGCTCGGCCTTGTCACCCGATAAGCCAAGAAAGCGCGCATGCTATCGCGCCGGGCTGTTTTTGATCTATGGACGAGAGTCTCAATTTCTCATGGATTGGGCGGCCCTGAGCCGACGGCCGCCCTGCCGGATCGGCTTGGCGGCGGCGGTCGGTCTCAAAGGCGATGGCCGGCGCGATGTCTCGGCCCTCGCGGTGAGGACCCTATTGCTGGATCGGCAGCGCGATGGCGGACGGGGTGTCGGGGCCGCGATGGATGCCGATTGTCGGCAGTTCGTCGAAGACCAGGCCGACGGTGTTGTCGGCATCCGCGCCCATGATGGCCAGCGCCAGGCGGTTGCCCTCGTGCAGGACGATGGCGGTCGGGACCAGATAGAAGTTCAGCTCGGTGACCTCGCCCGGCGCCAGGGTCCGCACATCCGCCCGCGTATGGCTCTGATAGGGCAGGCCGTAATTCTCGTACGGCGCCTCGGTCAACTGGCGCTGGGAGGCGCGCAGCAGGCCCTCGGTGACGTACCAGGCGGTGCCGTCCGGCTCGACCTGAGACAGGAAGACGTGGAAGTCGCCATCGTTCGCCGTGGAGGAGACGTAAAGCGTGATGACCGGAAAGCCGATCAGCTCCAGATCCTCCGTTAGCGGTTCGGTCATATAGGTCAGGGCCTGGGCGTTGGTCGCGGCCATGTTGTCGTAGATGACCTGGATGTCGCCGCTGTAGAAGCGCGAGTTGGGGCCGCGCGTGGCGGTGTAGTCCAAGAGATAGCTGTCGACGCCGTCCGCCGTCGGCGCGTCGTCCGACAACATGTTGCCGGCGCTGAGATACAGCGTCTCGGTCTCGATGCCCGCCGGCGGCCAGGTCGGGCTCTGGCGCCATTCATGGGCCAGGTCCGGGCCGGTCAGGACGGTGTAATTGATGGCATTCTCGTCCATAATGCCGTTGTCGATATCCTTCAGCCAATAGTCGAACCAGCGCAGCTCCTCGATCACGGTCAGGCGATTGCGCTCGTCGACGATCGCTTGCGGGTCGAACTTGGAGTTGTGGGTCCAGGGGCCCATCATCAGGCGCTGGGGGCCGGCATAGTTGGCGACCCAGAACAGGGTGTCGATCGGGTAGACATCGTTCCAGCCGCCGACCTGATACATTGGGATGGCGGCCGCGTTGATGGCGTCGAGCTGGGTGGAGAGGTTGTTGGCCGTCCAGGAGAAGGAGGGCTGGTCATAATCGTGAAACGCGGCCGCGCGCAGGGCCTCGAGCACCGGCCAGTTGCCCCAATGCTGGTTCCTGGCCTGCGCCAGCAAGAGGCCGTCGGGGTCGTCGTCGACCGGCACGGACGGCATGACCATGTCCAGATTGTAGCGGGCCTGCGCCCAGCCGTTCCAAACCGAATGGCGAAAGATGCCGCCGGGATAGACGGAATCGTAGGTGTCGAACTCCACCACGATGGGGAAGATCGCCTCCAGATGCGGCGGGTCGAGCGCGGCGAGGCTGAGCTGGGTGATGCCCTGATAGGACCCGCCGATCATGCCGATGCGGCCATTGCTGAAGGGCTGATCGGCCAGCCATTCGGTGATCTCGTAGGCGTCGCGCGCCTCGATCGGCGCGAACAGGCCGTGATATTCGCCAAACGAGGCGGCTGTGCCGCGAATGGACACGGCGGCAATGACGTAGCCGTGGCGCACCAGATCCTGGGCGCCCTGGTCGTCGATGGCGGTCAGCACCGGCTCGTCGCCGTTCAGATAGGCGCGCTTGTAGGGCGTGAAGGTCCACAGGACCGGCAGCGGGTCGTCGGTCGCGACACAGTCGATCGCCGGCACCATGACGTCGGTCGCCAACCGTACGCCGTCGGACATGGGCAGGTAGAACGAGGTGCGGACGTAGCTGTCATAGATGGCTTCGGAATAGCCCTCATAGCGCCCGAACTCAGAGACCCTCTCCGCCTCGCTGGTCGGGGCAGCGGCCGCCGGCATGCGGTGGCAGGTTTCGGCCAGGGCAGCACCGGGTGTTAGCAGTGCCAGGGCGACGGCACAGCCGAGCAAGGGGGATGGCTTCACGACGGCTCTCCAAACAATGGACATCCGTGTTTAGCAGATGACCCGCGTGACTCGCACGCGGGTCATGGGGGCGGGCCTACTGGTCGTGCTGGATCGGCAGTTCGATGCTGGAGGGGTGCTCGGGGCCGCGATGGAGGCTGATGGTCGGCAGCTCGTCGAACACGATCCCGGTGGTGTTGTCGGCATCCGCGCCGGTGATGGCGACGGCCAGCCGGTTGCCCTCATGCAGCACCATGGAGGTCGGGATCAGGTAGAAGTTGAGCTCGCCGATCTCGCCCGGCCGCAGGGTCTGGACGTCCGCGCTGGTGTGGGTCTGATAGGGCAGGCCGTAGTTTTCCCACGGCGCCTCGCCCTGTTGGCGTTGAGAGGCGCGCAACAGGCCCTCGGTGACGTACCAGGCGGTGCCGTCCGGCTCGACCTGGGAGACAAAGACGTGGAAGTCGCCATCGTTCGCCGTCGACGAGACGTAGAGCGTCATGACCGGAAAGCCCATCAGCTCCATGTCCGCCGACAGCGGCTCGGTCATATAGGTCAGAGCCCGCGCGTTCGTCGCCGCCATGGTGTCGTACGTCACCGGGATGTTGATGTCGTAGAAGCGCGAGTTCGGACCGCGTGTTGCGTTGTAGTCCAGCTCGTAGTCGTCAGCGCCGCTGTCCGACGGGGCATCGTCGGTCAGCATGTTGCCGGCGCTGAAATACAGAGTCTGTGGCTCGATACCCGCCGGCGGCCACGACGGCGCGGCACGCCATTCATGGGCCAAGTCCGGGCCGGTCAGGACCGTGTATTCGATGGCATCCTGGTCCATGATGCCGTTGTCGATGTCCTTCAGCCAATAGTCGAACCAGCGCAGCATTTCGACCGCGGTCAGGCGGTCCCGTTCCTCGACCACCGGCTGCGGGTCATGCTTGGAGTTATGGGTCCAAGGCCCGATCATCATGCGCAGCGGACCTTCGTAGTTGGCGGCCCAGAACAGCATGTCGGTGGCGAAGACGTCGTTCCAGCCATCCAGCAGATACATCGGGATCGCCGCCGCGTTGATGGCGTCGAGCTGGGTCGACAGATTGTTGGCGGCCCAAGAGAAGGTCGGCTGGTTGTAGTCGCGGAAGTTGGCGGCGCGCAGGGCCTGGACCACCGGCCAGCGGATCCAGTGTCCGTTGACGGCCTGGTTCAGCAACAGGCCATGCGGGTCGTCATCGACCGGCACCGAAGGCATGACCATGTCCAGATTGTAGCGAAGCTGGGCCCAGTTGCTCCACAGCGAGTGGCGGAAGATGCCGCCGGGATGAACGATCTCGTAATTGTCGAAGACGATGACGCTGGGGAACATCGCCTCCAGATGCGGCGGGTCGAGTGCGGCGAGCGCAAGCTGGGTGATGCCCTGATAAGACCCGCCGATCATGCCGATGCGGCCGTTGCTGAAGGGCTGGGCCGCCAGCCATTCGTTGATCTCGTAGGCGTCGCGCGCCTCGATCGGCGCGAACAGGCCGTGATATTCACCGAACGAGGCGGCGGTGCCGCGAATGGCGGCCGCGGCGATGACGTAGCCGTGGCGCACCAGATCTTCAACGCCCTGATCCTCGATCGCGGTCAGCACCCCGCCCGCGCCGCCCGGGCCGTCCAGATAGGCCCGCTTGTAGGGCGAGAAAGTCCACAGCACCGGCAGCGCCTCGCTGGTCGCCTCGCAGTCGGTGGCGGGCACCATGACATCGACGGCCAGCCTGACCCCATCCGACATGGGCAGGTAGGACGACGTGCGCACGTAGCTGTCGTAGATCGCCTCCGAATAGCCCGCGTACTGGCCGAACTCGGAAATCCGGGCCGCGTCGCTGTCCAGCCGAGAGGGCGCCGGCATCTGGTGGCAGGTTTCCGCCACTGCCGACCCGGAGGCAAGCAAGGCAAGCGCTACGGCGCAACCGCACAAAAAGGCGCGTTTCATGTCGGATTTCCTCGTTAGAGATGTTGGCGCATTGTGCCACGGATCGGCGTGGGTGCAAGCCAGCCGAGGTGGCGAGGCGGTCCATCGGACGATCACAATGACGAGATTAGCAACGAAAGGTTGCCGCTGAATGACGGTATCGACGGCTGCGAGCGAGGCTGGATGTTCCGCCGTGACACCATGCGGCGACAGGGGGACGCGGGCGGTACCGTGACCGCCGGTCTGCGATGATCAAGGGCGCGCGTAGGGACGGGTCAAATTGAGGGCGTCGCGGTTCAGCTCAAGGCCGAAACCGGGGGTATTGGGAAGGGTGATGTAGCCGCCGGCCGGCAGCGGCTCGTTGGTGAACATCGTGCCGAAATTCGGCTCGATGCCGTCGGCGCGGTCGTTCATCATCATGAATTCGGCCATGGCGATCTGGTCGAAAACCATGGCCATGTAATAGCCGTAGACGCCGCAGCCATGGGGCAGCACGTCGACCGACTGCGCGCCGGCCAGGGCCACGATGCGCGCAAACTCCGTCGGGCCGCCCATCCACATAACGTCGGGTTGGATGAAGTTGACTCCGGCTTCGACAAGCTGTTGAAACCCGAACCGCGTGTATTCATGCTCGCCGGTCGCCATGCGGGTGCCGCCGGCCTGATGGTTCAGCTTTTCCGACAGCCTGGCATGGCCGGCATAATCGTCCGGCATCAGCGGTTCTTCGATCCATTGCAGGTTGAACGGACTGATCCGGCGGGCCAGTTCGGCGGCGTAGTCCACGGTCAGCGCCATGTAACAATCCAGCATCAGGGGGAAGTCGGGACCCACCCTGTCGCGCCAGTTGCCGATGAACGCGACGTTGTCGTTCAGGCCCTTGATGCCGCTGCCCGGACCGTAGGGCAGGGGCATTTTCGCCCCATGAAAGCCGAGATCCTTGGCGATGTCGGGCCGCGATGTGGTGGCGTAGACGGGAACGGCCGCCTTCGTCCGCCCGCCCATCAAATCATAGACCGGCAGGTTGACCGTGCGGCCGTAGAGATCCCACAAGGCGATGTCGACCGCGCTGATCGCGTGCAGGGCAAGTCCCTTGCGGCTGTAGTGGATGGAGGCGCGCCACATCTGGTCCCAGATCAGGTTGCGGTTGGCGGCGCATTGACCCTCCACGAACAAGGCGAAGTGGCGCTCGATCAGATGCGCGGCGGCCGCGCCGCCGGTGCTGACCCCGACACCTGTCCGGCCCTCGTCATCCTCGATCTCGACGATCACCGAGGGAAGGTTGGCGACGCCCCAGCTTTTGCGGGACCCGGAGAATCGCGGGAAGTCCGACATTGGGTTGGCGATCGGAGGGTGGGTCGTCTCGTGATCCCAACCGCCGGCCGCGTCCGTTTTCCCGGCTATCCAATGGGTGTCCGCCGTGTCGTGCACATCGCTCGCCCCATAGCCGACGGCGGCGCTGACGTAGGCGCGGACCTCCTTGACGCGGGGTTGACCTTCCGCCGCCAAGACGTCGTCGAGCTGTGGGGGCCGGAAATACATGGGCGAAGGGCCTGTCTTTTGCGTTCGCTGGATCGAGGGGCGTGGGCCTGCGGAACGGGCGACCGTCTTCTACGTGTCGTCCGTTCTGCCGCGGCGCATCTCGTCATACAGCACGGCCATCAAGAGGATCGCGCCCTTGACCACCTGCTGCCAAAATGAAGGGACCTGCGCGAGCGTGAGGCCGTTGTTGATCATGAACAGCAGGACAAGGCCCACCGCCGTGCCGAGAATGGCGCCGCGCCCGCCCTTCAGGCTGGCGCCGCCGAGAATGACGGCGGTGATGACATCCAGCTCAAAGCCCATGGCGGCGGCCGGCCGGGCATTTCCCGTCCGCGCCGCCAGCATCAGCCCGGCCAAGGCAGCGGTGGCGCCGCAGATGATGTAGATGAGCAGCCGCCAGCGGTTCGTTGAAATGCCCGACAGGCGGGCCGCCCTGGCGTTGGACCCGATGGCGTAAACATAGCGTCCGAAGGTGGTACGCGGCATAAGCACCGCGAACGCCAGGTAGATCGCGATAAGGACCAGGACGATCATCGGAATGCCGGCGAGCCGGCCCGTGCCGAGGCTGAGCCAGGCCTGGTTGGTGATCACGATCTCTCGCCCGTCGGAAATGACGAACGCCAGCCCGCGTATGATCGCCAGCATCGCCAGCGTGGTGATCAGCGGGTTGATCTTGAAATAGCTGATGATCGTGCCGTTGGTCGCGCCGATGGCGACGCCCAGCAGGATGGCGCAGGTGAAGGCGACGCCGATGCCCGCGCCGGCGTCGACCAGATAGGCCGCAAGCATGCCCGCCGCCGCCATGGTCGACCCGATCGACAGATCGAAGCCGCCGGCAATGATGACGATCGTCTCGCCGACGGCGGCGATGCCGACAACCACCAGCGCCTTGGCGACATTCAGCAGATTGTTGACCGTCAGGAAGTAAGGCGACGCGAAGGTGAGGACGACGAAGACGACCACCACCGCGATCAGCAGCCCCGGGTTCAGCGACGCCGCGCCGCGACCCCAGAGCCCATCGCTGAAAAGCCTGGACTTCATTGCGGCACGCTCCCGCCATCGCCAGAGGGGCGATCGTCGATCGTGTCGCCGGTCATCATCTCGGTCATCATCGCCATGGTCTGTGCCGGCGGGTGTGCGTGGGGCATCATTTCGCCGGCGACACGGCCGCCGCGAATGACGACGATGCGATCGCAAATGTGCAGGATGTCGGTGAAGCGATGGCTGACGAGCAGGATCGAGACCCCGCGCGACTTCAACTCGGTCACCAGCTCAAGCAGTTTTCTGATTTTTTCCGCCGACAAGGCCGCCGTCGGTTCGTCCATCAACAAGGCGGCGGGGTCGAATTGCAAGGCCCGCGCCACGGCCACCATTTGTCGTTCGCCGCCCGACAGCATGCCGACCTCGCGATTGACGTCGAAGGTCAGCCCCAGGTCGGAGATATCCTTGGCGGCCGCCCGGGCCATGGCCGCGCGGTCCAGGAAACGGAACGGTCCAAAGCGCCGTTTCAGTTCGCGGCCCAGGAAAATGTTCTGGGCGACGTCGAGGTCCTCGCACAGCGCAAGGTCCTGGTAGATCATTTCGATGCCGTTTCGGCGGGCGTCCAGCGGGCTGGCGAACCTGACCCTCTTGCCGCGAAAGCTGATGGCCCCGTCGCTGGGCGGGTAGACGCCCGACAGCACCTTCACCAAGGTCGACTTGCCCGCCCCGTTGTCGCCGATGATGCCGACGGCCTCGGCCTCGTGGATCGTCAGGTTCACATCGTCCAATGCCGCATAGGCGCCGAACCGCTTCGTGATGCCCGACAATTCGATGAGGGGGGTCCGGGCACCCGATGCGGTACCCGGACCCGTTGTGATGCGATCGCTCACCGGTTATGCCCGCCCATTGTCCGTGCCGGCCCTATTCGGCCGGATAGACATCGCCGATGCTGTCGACGCCGAGGAACACATGCTCTAGATGCACCTCTTGAGGTACGGGGTTTCCCGCCAGGACGTCGGCCGCGATCGAGACCGCATAGTCCGGATACCGCTCGGGGAAGTAGGCGACGCAGCCGAGAAAACTGTTCTGTTCCGGGGGCGTTCGGGTCGCGGCGACACCGATTTCGTCGCAGCCTATGCCGACCGCGACGCCATCGCGGCCGGCCTGCGCCAGCGCGTTGGACATGCCGAACGCCCGCGGGTCGTCGATTGCCGTGGCCAGCACGAAGCCGGCGCCGGGATGCGCGGTCAACCAATCGGTCACGATGGTCAGGGCCTGATCGGTGGTGCCGGCGTCGATCAGTTCATCATCGATCCGATCGTCCGGCAGCGCGCCGCAGACGGTCTGCACGCCGTCGATGAAACCTGAGAGGCGTTCATTGGCGGCGTCGCCCTCGCTGGGGTTGATGCCCACCAGGACCGAGACGTCGTCGCACCGGCCAAGCGAGTCCGCGTACTCGCCGGCTGCCTGTCCGCCGATCAAGCCGCTGACATAATTGTCGGCGCCCAGGAAGATGGCGTTGGGGTGAACGACATCGACGGAGATAACCGGAATGCCGGCCTCGTCGAAAATGTTCATAACCGCGGCCGCGGCGCCGGATTGCCAATTGGATTCCAGAACGATGTCCGCACCCTGCTGCGCGATCAGCTCGGCGCAGGAAACCGCCATATCCGCGCTGAAGGCATTGTCGCAATAGACGATTTCGAAATCCAACTCATCCGCCAACTGATAAAGTCGCTGATTGATGGCGTAGGAAAACGGGATGGCGGCCCAGCCTTCGGCGAAGCCGAATTTGGTTCCCGCCGGAAGGGCGCGCGGGTTGGCATCGTAGGGCGCGGAGGCGTCGCCTTCGGTGACCTCATACTGGCTGGTGGCCGGGTTGTAGGTCCACAGCGATCGTTCCTCGGGCAGCAAGGCGCCCGGGATGCCGCCACTGGGCCTGGCCTCAAATTCCTGCGCGACGCCGATGGAAAAGGTCACAGCACTGCCGGCAGTCGCCAGAACCAATGCACGCTTGAGAACTGTTAAGGTTAACATTTCGGTGTCCTCCCAAGTTGTCTCTTGTTCCCCGTCCGTTCGGGTCGGTCGATTCCCTGTTGAATTCGTTGTGTTTTGGCGCCCTGATCTCTGTCCGGACGCCTAACCTTGTGTTAAGGTTAACATACGCTGTCACGAATCGGCGGCTTTTGCAAGTCATCTGATTGGATGTGCCATTGGCGAGGGGAAAGAAGCATTTGGGGCATCGCGCCAACCTGATGGATGTGGCGGACCATGTCGGGGTCTCCGCCATGACGGTTTCACGCGCGCTGAACCAGCCGGAAAAGGTTGCCGATGCTACACGCGAGCGTATCGAGGCGGCGATTGAGGCCTTGGGCTATGTGCCGACCCTGGCCGCCAACACGCTGCGGCGCGAGCGCAGCGGCGTCATCGTGGTCGTGGTGCCGACGATCGATCAGTCCGTCTTCAGTGATACTGTTCAAGGCATCGCCGATGTGCTGGGCCCGGCCGGATATCAGCTGCTTCTCGGTTGCGCCTCGTATGACCCGACCAACGAAGAGGATCTGGTCAGGGCCTTTCTCGGCCACCGGCCCGACGGCATGATCCTGACCGGCACCCTGCACACGCCGACGACGCGGCGGCACCTGGCCAATGCCGCCATTCCGGTCGTCGAAATGTGGGACGTGTGCGACGAGAACATGGACATGGCCGTCGGTTTCGACAATTACGCGGCGGGCTATGCGATCGCGCGGCACATGTTCGATTGCGGGTATTCCCGCGTCGGATATGTGGCGACCGAGCCGGCCCACGAGGCGCGCGAGAACCGGGCGGCCAAGCGCAGCAGCGGCATCTATACCGCCTTTTCCGACGCCGGCAGGCCGAGCCCTGTGCGCATGAACGTTCGCGATCCGCTGAACATCCACGAAAGCGGCGCGATCGCGGCCGACTTCGTGCTGTCGAACCCGGATCTCGACTCGATTATCTGTGCCAACGAGATCATCGGCGTCGGTGCCATGATCGAACTGCGCCAGCGTGGATCTTCGGTTCCCGACGATGTCGGCATCAGCGGCATCGGTGATGCCAACATCGCCGCGCTGGTCAGCCCTGGCCTGACGACCGTTCAGTTTCCCGGCTACGATATCGGGACGCAGTCGGCCGAATTGCTGTTGGCCCGGCTGCGCGATCCGGCCTCGGCCAGCGAGCGGCGGGACATAGGCTTCCAGGTCGTTTCGCGCGGCAGCACCCGCAGCCCGGCGAAGGCCACCCGCTAGCGGCCGGCCCGTTGCCTTGTGTCAGCCGCGCGGTGAACTGCGTGGCGGGTCCCGATCCGGGCTGCCGTCGACAGCGCTCTCTGCTATGCTCTTGCCGATGATGAGAGCACTCGCCGTCCTGCTGTTGACCACGACGCCCGCCTTGGCTTGGGAGGCCCGTTCCGGCGCGATCTGTGAACTGACCCATGAGGGCGAGGCGGCCCAGGTTCGCGTGACCTACGACCCGGCGATCCCGGAATACGCCATCGAGATCACGCCGGACCGGCCTTGGGCGCCCAGCCCCGTGTTCAGCATGCATTTCGACGGGCCGCGCGACCTGACGATCTCCACCACGCGGCACGTCCTCTCCGGCGGCGGCGCGACCTTGACGGTGCGCGACAGCGGCTTCGGCAACGTGCTTGATGGGCTGGAGTTCAATGAAACGGCCATCGCGCTGCTCGGCGGGCAGGTGGTTGCCATCCCCCTCGACGACGCCGCGCCCGCGGTGCGTGAATTCCGGACCTGCACCATGGGCCAGACCGTCTAGGGACGCGTTACGCCTGACCCATGCGAGAGCGAATCTGCTCCGGCGTCAGTTTCTCGGTGATGGTGGTGACGATCCACAGATGGCCGAACGGGTCGCGTAACCTGCCCTCGCGGTGGCCGTAGAATTGGTCGGCAATTGGGATAACAGTCTCAGCGCCTGCGGCAAGCAGGCGTTCGCCCAGCGCGTCGACATCGTCAACCACGAGATTGAGCATCACCGGCGAGCCGCCGAGGGTGGTCGGCGCGATGTTGTGCCATTCCGGCCTTTCCTCCGTCAGTGCGATGATGGCCGTGCCGATGGTCAGGGCCGCATGGATGACCTGGCCGGTGTCGTCGACATAGCGCTCGCTAAGCTCGGCGCCGAAGGCGGTGCGGTAGAAATCGATGGCGCGGTCGGCGCCGGCGACGATCAGGCGGGGGGTGAGTTGCGTCATGGCTGGGCCCTGTCGGCTGTGCGTGGCGGGGGACGTCTCCGCCAAGTCTGCCGCCAACCCGGCCCAGGGTCTTGAACGAACTGCTCAAGGGCCAATCAGGCCGTCAAGTGGTTCGGCGCGTCGGTGGATCGGGGCCGGTAGGCGGCGGGCGTGATGCCGCCATAGCGCCGGAAGGCGCGGGTCAGATGGGCCTGGTCGGCATAGCCGCAGGCGGCCGCCACGTCCGCGAGCGGGCCGGCGCCCTCGGCCAGGCTGCGCACCGCGCGCTGAAACCGGGCAATGCCGGCCCAGCGTTTGGGCGACAGGCCGACCTCGCTTGTGAACAGCCGGCCGAAGGTGGCGCGCGACAAGCCGCTGGCCTCGATGGCGGCGGCGACCGGCTGCCCCTGGGCGAGCCCCCGGATCGACTGTCGGATGGCCCCGTTTGGCGACGCGGTCTCGGCAAGACGCCGGCTCAAGACCCTCTCCAACGTGCCGACGATTTCGGCCGGGCCCTTGGCGTCCAACAGGGCATGCCAAAGCCGCCCTGCATCCGCGCCCCACAGGGCCGCCAGATCGACCGCCTCGTCGGTCAGGGCGGCGCACGACCCGCCGATCCACGGCGCGGCGCCGCCGACCCGAAACGCGGCGCCGACAGCCCGGCGCATGGCCGACGTCTCGATCAGGGACGCAGAGGTCTGTGGACCGACCATCAGACCGGCCGGCGCGGCATGGCAAGGCCCGTTCAGATTGACGACGATCTGCGCGGCGCCGTTGGGCAAGACCCGCTCCGTGCCGTGGGCCAAGACCTGCTCGCAATACCAAAAACAGCGAATGAAGCGCGACAGACGGGGGTCTACGGGCGGGCGAACGAATAAGGTCATGGCGCCACCAGCATCATCCAACGAGCATGCACCGCGTCGGCGGACGGGGCAACATTGCATGCCGTCTTCACCGCCGAGCCCAGCGCCCAAGGCTTCGACCACCAGACCGCGACGCTGGTGCTGCGCCGACGGCGATTAGCCCTGATCGGCCCCCATCACCGCGCCCCCAGATGGTCGGCGACCGTCGCCGACATGGCGTCGTAAAGCGATCGGTCGGCGATTTCGCACAGGGCGCCCAGGCCGATGGAGTGGTTGAACAGGTCGTCATACATGGCGCGCGCGTCCGCCTCTGCCATGCTGCCGGCGATGAAACCGGTGAAGATGGCTGCGATGATGGTGTTGCGGCCGGCCATGTCTTGCTCGGATGTGCCGATCAACTCCTGGCAGGGCATGTCGAAGATCACGTGCGCGAAATCGGCGCTCTGGGCGCGCGCCGGCCCCGGGGCGACGGTGGTTGTGATGACAACAGCACCGACCACGGGTAGGACGAAACGGGCGCGCGATTGGCGCGCGCGGCGTGCCATCACGAGCCCTCCAGATAGCGGTCGATGACGGCGTCCATGGTCTCGCGCATGGTGCCGGCGTCGGCGGCGCATCCGGCGTCGAAATCGTCGGCCAGCGTGTCGAAATCCGCCAGCATCTCGCGCGCCACCGGCTGCGGCACCCGCGCGGCGACGTAGCCGGCAAAGGCCATCACGGCGGTCTGGGCGAAACGCCTTGTTTCCGCCGGCGTCGTGCCGATCAGGGAGTGGCAGGGAATGTCGAAGAAGATCTCGCCGAGCTGGCTTTCCTGGGCGTCCGCTGGTGGGCCGGCCGTGTGAATGGCGATAGCGGCCGCAAGAATGGCTAGGCCCCACCTCATAGCCGGCCCGAATGGACGGGCGGCGCCTGGCGGCCGACAGCCCGTGTTGCCAGCGATGGCCGCCGCTCAATGCGCCCGGTCAACAGCCGGTATCCGCGCCTTGCCGCCACAGGTCAACGGCCCGATCGACGAGGGCCGCTATCTTGGCTGCGTCGATTGGGCTGGACTTCTTGAACCGGACGCAGCTCTTGCCGCAATCGATCCCGTTCAGCAGCGCACCATCGGTGTCGATCTTGGCGATGTTGCCGACATAGAGGCTGATATAGCCCTTTTGGGCGTTCAGATGGAGGGCGACGCCGCGCTGGCCGCGATAGCCCAGCATCTTGTGGCTGATGACCTCTTCGAGGTCTGGCGCGCGATCACGAATGATGCCGCGCAACTTTTGCAACTTGTCACGCCGCCAGTCCGCATCAAGGGCGTCGAGATAGTCTTCAGGTGTCGCCACGTCGTACTGCATCACGGGCGCTCGCTCACGGGGTCTCGCCAGGCTGGCGATCGGTCGTTGAGGATATCATCTGCCGTCGGGCTGGGAACGGGCAAACGGGAACCGCCTGCGAAACCGCGAAGACCCGACGAGATCACTGCGCCCGCAGCGCCGCCAGCGCCGCGCCCAGATCCTTGCCGACCAGGCGGTTGATCTGGTCCTGGCTGAGGTCGGGTTTGATGCGGTAACTCTCTTGAAGCTGCCGCGCCGCCTCCTCCTGGTTGCCGCCGGCGAGGTGGATGGCGGCGAGCACGACGCGCGGCAGGTAGATGCGGTCGTTGCTTTGACAGCCGTCCAGGGCGGTTGCCTCGGCCCGTTCCGGATCGCCGGCCAGCAGATAGGCCAGCGCCAGCATGGTGTTCCAGATCGCCAACCGGCTGTCCAGCGGGCTGACATCGACACCGCGTTGGAGGTGGTGGACCGCCTCGTCATACTTGCCGACGATCAGATAGGCCGAGCCCAGTGCCGACCAGCCCTGGCCGTTGTTGGGGTTCACCTCGATGGCCTTCTTCAACACCGGGATGGCGCGCAGGGGCTGGCCGATATCGGCGAGCGAGCAGCCGGCCACGCCCAACACGTTGCTGTCCATATTGTCGAGGTCGAGCGCCCGGTCCGCGTGCCACTCGGCCTCCTCGACGACGTTCTTCGAACCCCAATCGATGCCGACGCGCTGGCCCAGCGCCATGGTCAGCGCCAGATGGGCGTGGGCCAGGGCCAGGTCCGGCTCCAGCTCCAGGGCGCGGGCGAGCAGGCGCGTGGTCTCGGCGAACGAGGCGGCGTGCCAACCCTGCAGCGACAGGATGCCGACCGACTTGATCAGCAATTGCCGGCCGGTGAGCGCGCCGTCGGGGCCGCTCTGGTCGTTGTAGATCGCGCGCACAAGCTGCGGTTCCAGCCGGCCGAGGATCGCTCGCAGCAGGGCGGGCTGGGCATCGCGGTCGCGCGGCACCTCGAACTGCTGGGCCCAGAGGTGAAAGCCGTGCCGTGTCTCGATCAGTTGGACGTTGGCCTGGATGCTGTCGCCGATCGCCTGGACGCTGCCTTCAAGCAGATAGGCGACGCCCAACTGACGGCGGATCTCGGGCGCGGGCATGGGTTGGCTGGCCAGCCCGGCGGTTGCCGTGCGCGAAGCCACGGCTAGCAAGGGCACGCGGATCAGAATGGAGGTCAGGCTGGCGGCCAGACCGTCGGCGATCGCCGACAGCGCCGCATCCTCGCCGCCGATCACCGCGAAGGGCAGGATGGCGAGCGAGGGCGGCAGGGCGTCGGCGGCCGTATCCCCCGCTGCCTCGGCGGCGGCTGGCGTGGCTTCACTCCTGCTTGAGGCTGAACCGTCGACACGATCGACCTGGCCGGTGAACTGGAAGCCGCGGCCGCGCACGGTGCGGATGTAGGTCTGCCGCTCGCCGCTGTCGCCCAGCGCCTTGCGGGCGGCCTTCACACAGCCGGCGATGGTGGCGTCCGAGACGATGCGGCCGTGCCAGACCTGGTCGACGATCTCGTCCCGGCCCAGCACGCGGCCGGGGTTCTGGGACAGAAAACACAAGAGATCGAAGACCAGCGGTTCGACATGGGCCGGTTTGCCGCCGCGCCGCAGCTCAAACCGCTCGGTATCGAGCTCAAACTCGTCGAATTGGTACAGCATCAGGCTGGGTGCCCCTTGGAATGGTCAGGTTAGTGCAAGTGCGGCGGTTGATCCAGCCGGGTGGGGGGCGTTGGGTGGCGATCCCCAAGAAATCCCCCGGAAAAACCCAGACTGGCCTCAAGCAGTGGGGCAAGGCCGCGTCTACATACCCTGCCGTCACCGCGCGTTCGGCGCTGTGACAACCGACACCGACGAGCCGAGAGGCCCAGAACCGCCGGATCGAATGGCCGGCGACAGCGATAAGGACAAAGACAATGACCGCAGCGATGACTACATCGATGACTGCCGCCCCGGACTATTCGGCGATCAAGGCCAAACAGAACGCCGCTTGGGCGTCCGGCGACTACGCCAAGATCGGCGTGACCTTGCAAGTGGTGGGCGAGACCTTGGCCGAACGGCTGAACCTGGCGCCGGACGCCACCGTGCTGGACGTGGCCGCCGGCAACGGCAATGCCACGCTGGCCTTCGCCCGCCGCTGGGCCCGCGTGACCTCGACCGACTATGTCGACAGCTTGTTGGCCAAGGGGCGGGAACGGGCGCGGGCCGAAGGGCTGAATGTGCGCTTTCAATTGGCCGACGCGGAGGATTTACCGTTCGAGGACGCCTCGTTCGACGCCGTGGTTTCCACCTTCGGCGTGATGTTCACGCCGGATCATGACCAGGCGGCGGCCGAACTCACGCGCGTCTGCCGGCCGGGCGGCACGATCGGCCTGGCGAACTGGACGCCGGACGGCTTCATCGGCCAGATGTTCAAGACCTTGGGTGGCCATGTGGCGCCGCCCGCCGGCGTTGCCTCACCGGCCCGCTGGGGCGATCGGGACTGGATCGGCCAGACCTTTGCCGGCCGTGCGAAAGAGGTGACGGTGGCGCTGCGCGATTTCGTCTTCCGCTATCGCTCGCCGGACCATTTCGTGCAGTTCTTCCGCACCTATTACGGCCCCTTGCACAAGGCCTTCCTGGCGCTGGACGAGGAAGACGGCCAGGCGCTCGACCGCGACCTGAAGGCCACCATCGCCCGCTTCAACACCGCCACCGACGGCACCATGCGCGTGCCGGGCGAATATGCCGAGGTGATGGTGACGAAGGCTTAGGTCGGGGGCATAAGTCGGGCCGTCACCTCTGGCAGCCCCCGGCGCAAACGCGTCGGGGGCTGTTTGTGTTCAGCGTGCCCGGGACGAGGCCATCCCGCCCGCCGGGCCGACCGCCCGCGCGTCAGCCGGAGGGCGGTATCGCCGGGCCGAGTTCGGCCGGGTCCAGCCGGAATGCGCCGTGATCCCCATTGACGGTGTCGGGATCGACCTCGATGCCGCAGACACTCGTTTGTCGGTGCTGCAGCAGGTGCCAGTCGTTCGAGGCCTTGAAGGCGTCGTAGCCCCTCCAGCCACTGGCGGCCGCCAGCCAGGCGAACCGGGCATTGCCCGAGCCGAGGACGGCGCGGCAGACCTTGCCCGAGCCGTAGACGCCAATGCGATAGGTATCGTCGTCGTCGGCGAACGCCTCTTTGACACCGTCGAAGTACGGGCTCACACCGTCGGCGATTTCAGCGTCCGATGCGTCAAAATCGACCGCGAAGTAGATCGCCGACCCGGGGGGTTGGAAGATCACCTCGCTGGCGTACTCGATCGCGTGACGCCCGCTTTGAAGCCCCTTCTTCCTGCTGAAGTCGGCCTTTCGGTCCTGGCGGTTCTGATAGACGGCGACCAGGGACAATCCCGCGGCGCACAGCGTCAGCGCTTCATCGGGTGTCAGGAGTTTCCATGTGCTTCGGCTGTAGTATCTGATGATTGACCGGTAGCCGGCGTCAAACAGGCATCTGGCAATGGTCGTGCAGTCCGTCGCCGTGTCCAGGGCCGTTTGATTGGGCATGGTGGCTTCCTTCAACCGCGGTCAGGGTCGGTGATGACAGGGTGGCAGTGGCGGGGAGGACCGCCGGCCAGCGAGAGGCCGGGGTGGCCAAGGTCCGATCAAGTTAGTCTCCCTCGATCTTCGTGTCGTCGTAGCGGAAGCGTCGTGCGATCATCGATGACCGAGCGACTACTGTCCCCGGCTGACGGGAACGCTGATCGGGTCTTGCCGGTCGTTCGCGTCGAAGATCATGATGGGTGCGAACGAGGCACTCGCGTCCATCGTCAGGTCAAACCGTTCGCGCGACCGACCCATCGGGGTTCTTTGCTCCACGTCGACGCCTTCTGACGGAATGATACCGTAAGGCGGTGTTCCGCCGCTGACGATCAGGTTGGCGGTGAAACTGTTCTCTGCGGGACCGGTGATGCCGGTCGGCGGAGATACCGACAGCGGGTTCGAGGTGTTCGGGAAATCGGTTATGCAGCTTCGGTCGACAAGCTCCAGATCGACGGCCGACCTGGCAACAACCGTCGCGAGGACGCGTTCCGCGCTCTGGACCACGTCAAGCCATCCCTGGACGTCGTTACGGTCAGGTTCTTCCGGAACCACAGTCGCTAAGCTTCTGTCAGCGCCGCCGGCGGCCCCGGAAAGCGATGCCAGTCGGGGCGTCAAGGTGGATGCGAAGGTCGTGAGATCGACCGACGTCCCTTGAATGAGTCTGTTGACCAGGTCCTGGATCTCGTCGACGCGATAGAGCAGTATTTGACCCGGGATGCTGATAAACTGTCGCAACGCATACGCCTCCGAGAGCGTTTCTTCGGAACGAGCAATTGCGACCGCGGCTTGTGCGGCAAGAACATCGTCGTCGTTCGATTCCAACGCCCCCGCCAGTCCTTCAAGTCCATCGCCAAGCCTGGCAATCGCAACGTTGAGCTGTGGGCCGATTTGGAAGACCCGGTCGGTGGTCGCAGCCTCGAATTGGTTGGCCAGGTCCTGGATACATGTCAGCGCCGACGCGCCCGCAAGATAGATGCGCTGGCGTTCCTCGTTGACGGCAACTGTGCCGGCGACCGTGATGCCGGCACCGGTCAGGCCGAGAGCCGTGATCGCCTCGCTTGATCCGCCGGTGATGCCGAGGCCGACCGCCGTTGCGGCCAGGGGGATCAGCGACAGCTGGGCGCCGCTGTTCAGCCGTTCCTGTTGGGCGACGGCGTTCACGTAGGCGTTGTGCAGGGACCGGGCATACTGACGCACTTGGGCGATCGAAACCGTTGCGGGAACCTCGCTCGCCGCGGTGCGCACGCCCAGCGCGCGCTCGACACCCGATGGGGCATCGAAGCCGGGTCGGCGCATCTGAGCATCGACATAGGGGTTCAGGGTGGAGCAACCGGCAACGGCAACAGTGGCAAGCAGCAAGACCGATAAACGTTTGAAGGTGCGAGTCATTGTCAGGGTCCGTCAGCCGAATGTGGGGGGATATCAGTTAAAGTATCAACAACCAAGGATCGAGAAACAAACTAAATAGCACTATTTTATTATATATGCAACCATTTGTACCTGCAGTGACGTTCGGCGGCGCCTAACGCGTGGTGGTGGTCTTGTGCGCCTCTGGGGTTGTGTCGGTCCTGTCAAGCCGCCGATCTTCGGAAGGAACAGCAGAGGCGAGATCCGAATCCCTGACCAGAAGATCCGCTAAGTTCGCCGTTACTTCTGACGCCACCAGGCGTCCGACAACCGACTCTTGTGGTTTAAGTTCGGCGCGATCGCTTAGGGTAGATTTACTTACGGTCGTAGCAGGCGCTAGGGGCGGATCTGGACATGAATGTGGTCGTCATGCCGTGCGGCGCGACACCCTTGAAAGCGAACCTGTTCGTCTTCGACACCGAGCCGACGCTGCAAATGCGGTTCCAATAGCACCCTTTCGACGCCGTACGCCTCGGCGTTGATGACGAACCAGCGGACAAGTACCGCGGTCGCGCCTTCGTCAAGGGATCGCGTCGGCAAAATGCCCTGAAGCCAGTCAAAATCCCATCGAAGGGTGATCAGATCGTCGCGCCCGGCGCAGGGCTGTGGGTCACCGGGTCGTGGTTGCTCAAACCCGAAATATCCGATCGGCGAAGGGGTCGCGACGGCTGTCGGAGGCCCTGGATCATCTTGATAGTACAGCGCCAGGTCGATCTTTCTGCCATCGTCGTGCGACAGGTGCGGTGGCAATGGAAAGCCATCGAAGAACGGGAAACTGGCGTCCAAATACGCCACCTGAATGCCAGGATAGGATTGCGAGAGATCAGCGGACAATGCATTGAGCATCTCCGCAACCCTCGGTGAGGCGTAGTGGCGATTGAGAATGCAATACAGAAGGCTTTGCGGCCGGACCGGCGCATCGTCCTGAAGCGTGCAAGGCAGTGCCTGACGCCCGCCAGCTTCAGCCAATGGCGGCACGATCCAAACAGACACCACGGCGTAGGCGACGCAAAAGAGGACAACCGTGGGGGTGAGTCTTCGCGATCTCCGCCACCAAATCCTGGTTGCCAGCCACGCCAGAACCAAGATGAGCCCGCCGATCTGCGTTAGCCCGGTGAGCACGACGAACAGGAGGCCGAAGCCCAGCCATTTAGCGGTTAGTGCAAGGGTCCGCCTCAATGAACCACCGTCTATGTAAGCCTCAGCGCGGTCAGGGTTCGCGCACCATGTCGACGCAGGACGCGAGCTGGATCAGCGGCTGGACGAGCAGGTAACAGATTTCCATCCGATTGTCGTCGATCAGGACGCCTTCATTGTAGCCGTCCTCGTCGACCCACAGGATGCGGCCGTCCCTTGTGACAACACCGACGATGCGCTCGCTTGCGCTAGGCGAGTTCACCGTGCCGGAAAAGCGCCGTCCGTCCTGCTGGTCGACAATGACCGTAATCGGCACGCTCACCAGGCGCGGATCGGCCTGGGTGTCGCCCGGCGCGCGCGGGTGGTGATTGGTCGACCCGGCGACGATGGTCTCCGACACGCCGGCCCAGGTGCCCAGCAGGTTCGGCGTGTCCTGACCGGCAGCCGAAATTGCCCCGCAAAGGGCGAGTGCCAGACCGATGCCGATTTGCCCGACCACGATGCTAAAGCGTCTCAACACATCGCCCCTGTTGCTGCGGTGGATAGAGGTGGCATTCGGCTTGACCGACCGGTGATGTCAGGGTGATCCACCGCTGTTGCCGGCCCGCGCGCTTTCGGCCGCGGCGGCGGCCGCCAGCTTGTCCTTGTTGATCCGCAGGCTGAACAGGATGCCGATGGCGGCGGCGATCAGGGCCAGCCAGAAGGCCTGGTGCATGCCAGTGACGAAGGCGTCCGCGATCAGCGTGTCGATCTGCTGTACCTGGTCGGCGCTGAAGCCGCTGAGGATCGACTGGGCCGCCTCGCCCGTCGTGCCGCCGGCGCTCAAGGTCGCCTGATCGGCCGTGGAGAGGGTGATGCCGGCCTGGTCCAAGCCCCGGCCGAGGGCCGAGAGGCTGGCGGAATAGATGATCGCGGTGGCGCCGGCGACGCCGATGGCGCCGATGCCCAGATGGGACATGTAGGCGAGACCACCGGCCAAGCCGGCCCGTTTGGCCGGCACGGCGCTGACGGTCGCGGTGATCGAGGGTCCCAGCGCGATGCCGGTACCAGCGCCGATCAAAATCATGCCCGGCAAGAGGCCGACATAGCCCCAGGACGGCGACAGCACCATCACCGTGATCGTGCCCAGCGCCACCGCGCTATAACCTGCAAGCATCAGGCGGCGCGGGCCGACATGTTCGTAAGCCCGGCCGATGCTGACGTTGAAGATCGCCAGGACGATCAGCATGGGCACCATGCCGACGGACGCCCACAGGATCGACCAGCCCAGAACCTTGCTCATGTATTGCGGGAAGTACATGAAGAGGAAGAACGCCGCCGGCGCGGCCAGCCCGTTGCAGGCCACGGCCATCATGAACTGGCTGTTGCGCATCATCGGCGGCGGCACCATCGGGTCGCTCACTCGTCGTTCCAGCCACGGGAACAGGGCGGCGAGCACGATGAACAGGGCGAACAGCCCGAGGATCGGCAGCGAGGCCCAGCCCCAATCGGCCCCGACATCCAGGGCGTAGAGCAGGGCCAAGGCGGCGATGGCCAAGGTGACCATGCCGGCATAGTCGACCTTCTCGTCGGCCGGCTGGAAGGTCTCGCGGCCCATCACGCGCCAGATCAGCAGCGACGACGCCACCGCCAGCAGGACGTTGATGGCAAAGAACAGGCGCCATTCGCCCAGCCCGGCGACTACGCCCGCGATGAACGGCGAGACCACATTGCCCATGGCCACTGCGCCCAGCAACAGGCCGACGGCGTAGCCGCGCTCCTCCTCCTTGATCGAGGTCATGGCCAGGCCCAGGACGCAGGGCCAGGCGATGGCCGCGCCGATGCCCTGGATGGCGCGGGCGCCGATCAAGACGCCGATTGTTGGCGCCAGGGTGCAGGCGATCGATGAGAGCACGAACACCGCCAGGCCGATCTGCACCACCCGCCGGTGGCCGAACATGTCGCCCAGGCGCCCGCCGGCGACCTGCATCATCGCCCAGCCCAGCGCATAGATGTTGATGATCCATTGGCTGGTGGTGATGTCGACGGAGAATTCCTGGCCCACCGGCCCGACCAGCATGAACACGCCGGTGAAGTCCGTGCCAGTCATAAAGGACGGCACGGCCAGGGTGGCGATGATCGCCTTGGTACGTCCGTCCATAGGGTCTCCTTTGCTAGACGGACCAATTAGACCATAGGCAAACCGCCGCGCACAGATTGAATATTGGCCTGTGGTTTGGCCAGACGCGATCTCTTGCCGGAGCAGAGCGCAAAGAATTCTCAGGCGGGTACTTTTCGATCCGCGCGTCCCAATTTCCGGCATTGGCTTCTGGCGCAAGTAAATCTGATCTCACTTCCGGCACGCCGCTGTTTTCTGGCGTCCAGAGGTGGAATAGTGCCTTGGCGATCTCATTTACTTGTCGCGCCAGTTTCTCCATCCAGCGCGGTGTTCAAAAACCGTGACAATGACACCTACCGACAATCTCCGCGTATCGCTTGTGCAAAGTGATGGCGACAAGGCCCGCCTCGGCCGGTACTTGTTCGACCGTTTGGTCCTTGAGTGCGGCGTTTATCGCGATGACGCGGATTACGGTCGGCGGACGCTCGAAGGCATTCATCTGTCCGGCAGATGCTACGCCGCCTTTTTTGGCGATGAGATTGTCGGGTCCATGCGGATCAACGACTTCACAAAGATGGTTCCGACATTCTGCCTGACAGAGTTCGAGGTGATGGCGTACCCAAAGGACGTGCTGCGCCACGGCGCGCTTGTGACAAATGCGGTGGTTGACGAGGACCGGCGCAAGTCGGCGGCCTTCGTCAGCATGGCGATCCGCCTGGTGCGCGGCGCGATCGATCGCGGTATCCGCATCTTCTTTCTTTCGACCGCGATCGGCAGGCGTCTTGGCGTCGAGACTGACTATGTGTCGATGTATCGGGCCATGGGGTTCCAGCCGTGGCGGCCCTCGGTAAATGTTCCGGGCATCGGCGAGGGGTCGGTTATGGTGCTGGATTTCGACGAGGAACTGGGCCGGAGCGGCAGCTTGTCCGCAGCGTATTTCGGTGACCACAAGGCGCCATCGGTCTGATTTGCGGACATGTCAGAGCGGGCAGGCGTCCGCGGGAAACGACGCACAATTTAGCGCCCTGAGTTTGCCGCGCACCGGTAAGATCGTCCGGCACACCACGGATACGCGCGTGGCCCCAATCAATCGAGTGAGCCGGCGACTGGCATGATTCCGACCCTTCGAACCGAACGTCTGGTGCTGCGCGCGCCGGATGCTGACGACTTTGCCGCTTATGCTGCTTTCTTCGCCGATGGCGAAGCGTCGCATTTCTATGGCGGCCCTTTGCGTGAAGACCAGGCCTGGCGCGTGCTGGCCCTGGACCTCGGCCATTGGCAACTGCGGGGCTATGGCCGCTGGGCGATCGCGCGGCGCGATACCGGCGAGACGATCGGCGGCTGCGGCCTGTGGTGGCCGGCAGGCTGGCCAAGGTCTGAGCTGACCTGGTGGCTGCTGCCCTCGGCGCGCGGGACCGGCTATGCGACCGAGGCCTCGCGCGCGGCCATCGCCTTCGGCTACGACAGTTTGGGCTGGGATCTGGTGCAGACCCACATGGACGACGCCAATCGCGGCGCGCGCCGCCTGACCGAACGCCTGGGCGGCATTGTCATCGGGCGCGAACAGTTCCCGGACGGGCGGGAGCGGGACGTCTTCGCGCTGCCGAGGGAGGGGGCGGCGGGATAGCTAAAACCGCAAGCCGAGTTCCGTTGCCCGGTTCAGGACCAGTTGGGCGCGGTCGGCGAAGAATTGGAGATTGTCTTGTGTGACCACCGCCGTGCCCGTGTTGACGTTCGGTGGGATTTCCAGGCGTTCCAGGCGCGACCAGGCGATGGACGAGACCAGGTAGGCCTGGTTGTAGAGCTCCTGTTCTACCGCATAGATGATGTAGCCGAGATCGATGCCCTCGGTGATGTCGGGGCCGGTGTCCATGCCGCCGACCGGGATCTGACCCGGCGGCACGCCGGCCTGCTGCAGCATGCGGAAGGCGGCGACCATGCTGCCGAAGCCGGAAACGGCGAAGGCCGCCAGATCGTCGCCCAGACTGTTCATGACGGCGGAGTAGAGCGGGATCGACTGGGCAAGATCGTGCGATTGGTCGGCGAATTCCTGCAGGGTAAAGCTGGTGCCCTCGGTCTCATTGAACGTGTTTAGCGCGTCCTCGGTGCCCCGGCGCCGGTCCTCGACGACAGGGTGGCCGGGCTCGGTATTGCCGAAGCTGACGACGCCGCCGGTGCGGCCGTGGTCGATCAGATGTTGGCCCATCAGGCGGCCGCTGATCAGCCCCTGTTCGTAGCCGTCCGCGCCGACATAGCCCCAGGGATGGTGGTCGGTGATGTCGTCAACGGTGGTGTTGTTGATCAGGACGACAATGCCGGCATTTTCCGCCTCGACCAGAACGGGTTCGACCGCCGGGTTGGATATGGTGGAGACCAGCACGTCGGGTGCGGACCGGATCGCCAGGCGCAGCTGATTGATATTCAGTTCAAGATCGTAGTTGCCGGCGGGCACGCCCAGCTTTTGGTAGGTCCAACCCGCCTGCTGGACAAAATCGTTGAAGCCTACATCCAGGGCCAGATTCCATTCGCCGACCGAATGGGTCACCCAGATCAGGCTGCGCGGCGGGCCCCAGACGCCGGTATCCTGGGCCATGGCGCTGCGGGACGGCACAACGGCGGCAGAACCGGCCAAGGCGCCGCTGCCGGCCAGCGCCGTTTTCATGAAGTCCCTGCGCTTGGTCGCGATGGCCATGGGGGTCCCTTTCCGTCGATCGCTGCTGCGGCTTGAACCAGGCGGGCAAGTCTGATCAGATCGGCGCCCGTTTAGCCACAGCCCTTGGAGTGTTCGATGTCGCCGGAGTTTTTGCTGACATCGCTGATCGTCATCATCGTGCCCGGTACGGGTGTGCTTTACACGCTCGCCTTCGGCCTCAGCAAGGGCTGGCGCGCCAGCGTGCTGGCGGCCGTCGGCTGCACGTTCGGGATCGTGCCGCATATCGCGGCCAGCATCGTCGGCTTGGCGGCGCTGCTGCATGCCAGCGCCTTGGCGTTCCAGATCGTGAAGTATCTCGGCGTGGCCTATCTGCTGTATATGGCCTGGAGTTTTCTGCGCGAAGGCGGGGCCATGCAGGTCTCCGAACGGACAGAGCCCGTGCCGGCGACGAAGATCATTCTGAACGGCTTTCTGCTGAATATTCTGAACCCCAAACTGTCGCTGTTCTTCCTGGCCTTCCTGCCGCAGTTCGTGCCTGCCACGGCTGTAAACGCGACAGGAACCATGCTGATCCTGGCCGTGACATTCATGGTGATGACCTTCGTCGTCTTTGTCGGCTATGGCGCCTTTGCCTCGGCCACGCGGCGCTATGTGATTTCCAGCCCGCGCGTGCTGACCTGGCTGCGGCGCGGCTTTGCCGGCGCGTTTGGTGCGCTAGGTGTCAGGCTTGCCCTGGCGGAGCGGTGAGATCCGGCCACCGAGACGCCGCAGCGCGACATCGATGATGCCGGCGATGATGATGATGGCGCCGGATGCCAGCATGCCAGTGGACGGCGGATGGCCCATCAGTACCAGCCCGTTGGCGACCATGCCCAGGATCAGGGCACCGACCAGCGTGCCATAGATACTGCCGCTGCCGCCGGTCAGCGCGGCACCGCCGATCAAGACCGCGCCGATGACCTGAAGCTCGAACCCCACCCCGGTGGTCGGCGTGGCGCTGCGCAGCCAGGCGCCCTGCAAAACGGCGATCAGACCGCAACTGATGCCGACCAGCACAAAGCAGGCCAGACGGATGCGCTTGGTCGGAATGCCCATCTGGCGCGCGGCGCCCTCATTGCCGCCGGTGGCATAGACCCAATAGCCGAAGATGGTGCGCCGCAGGATCACACCGCCGACGATCGCGACGCCCAGAAACCAGGCCGCGGGCGCAGGCACGCCCAGCAGAGTGCCGCCGCCGAGCGGGAACAGGCTTGAGGCCAGATCGCGCGGGTAGGAGATCGGGAAGTTGCCGGAGATCGCGGCCGAAATGCCGCGCAGCAGGCTGAGCATGCCCAGGGTCACGACAAAGGCGCGCACGCCGATATAGACGGTGACCACCCCGTTCACCAGGCCGACGACGGCGCCGTAGATCAAGGTCAGCCCGGCCGCATACCACGGGTCCAGGCCGGCGCTGGTGACGAACCAGGCCATCAGGATGGTGCCGAGGCCGTAGGCGGAGCCGACCGACAGGTCCAGCTCGCCCGTAATCAGAAGGAAGGTCCAGGCGACGGCGACGATGCCGATGAAGGCGCTGGCGCGCAGAATGTCCAGCATGTTGCCGACCGACATGAAGTTGTTCGCCTCGGCGGAGAAATAGGCAAACAGGACAAGGGCGACGATGGTCATCGCCGCCTGCCGGGTCAGCAGCACCTCGCGCAGGATCAGCGCGGGCGGTCGGTGCAGGTCGGCATTGCCGGCGAGATCCGGTGAGGCCACTACACCGCCCCCGAGGTCAGCAGGCTGACCACGTCGTGTTTGCTGGTGTCCCTGGTCCTCAAATCCGCGATCTTGGAGCCGTGGCGCAGGACGACGATGCGGTCGGCCAGGTCGAAGACGCTTTCCATGTTATGGCTGATCAGCAGAAGGGCGTGGCCCTGGCCGCGGAGCGTCGTCAGCAGATCCAGTACCTTGCCCGCCTCGCGCACGCCCAGCGCGGCTGTCGGCTCGTCCAACAGCGTGATCGCGCCGCCCTGATGCCAGGCGCGGGCGACGGCAATGGCCTGGCGCTGGCCGCCGGACAGGCCGCCGACCATGGCCCGCACGCTGGGCAGCCCGACCTGCAGCGCGTGCAGCGCATCGCGCGCCTCGCGCAGCATGCGCCCGCGATCGACGAACAGGCCCAGCCGCTTCGGTTCTCGGCCCAGAAACAGGTTCTGGGCGACGTCGCGCTGGTCGACCAGGGCGAGGTCCTGAAACACCGTGGAGATGCCCAGCTGGCGCGCGCGTTGCGGCGAGCCGATGGTGACCCGGCGTGCGTTCAGCCGGATCTCGCCGCCATCCGGTGCGTGCACGCCCGACAGGATCTTGACCAGGGTCGACTTGCCGGCGCCGTTGTCGCCGACCAACGCGACGATCTCGGCCCGGTTAAGCGAAAGGTCGACCCCACGCAGAGCCGTGACCCCGCCGAACCGCTTTTCGATGCCGTGCGCCTCAAGGACGGGTCGATCCGGCCCGGTGGCCTCGGCGCCACGGTCGCTCATGCCGCTGCTGTCCGTCACGGCGTCCAGGCGCCATCCGAAACTGTCGCCTGGTTTTGGTGCAGGCCGGGCATGAGGACGCGATCCTTCTCCGCAACCCCGATAAATGAAAGCATGTCGGCTTGCGCCGTTTCGTCCGAGAGCGAATCCGTGGCGTATGTTCTTATCTTCGCCGGGTGGTGATTTGAAAGCCTGTCGATTTCTTGCGTGTAGGTGTCCCAGTAGAGTTCGATCGCTTCTTTCAATGTCGTCGCAGTGAACTTTGGATAGCAGCCATCCCAAGGATTCTTTGTCCAATACCGGCCGTCGTGGTCTACCCAATGGTTGACCGCGCCTTGTTGCTCGCCACCCTTGACGCGCAGAAAGGACTCCACGGTCTGTTGTTTGTCCCTTTTCAGGGCGATGATCCTGACCGAGGGAAACAGGGCGATAAGGCGCGGCAGCTTTGGCAGCCACCAGTGCGCGACATCGCCCACCAGCGCATGGCGCGTCATCAGGTGCCTGAAGCGCTCCATGTGAAAATCGTCGGCGTTTGTTTCGCGATCCCAGTACAGGGTGGGTTTTGCCTCATGCGTGACGCGTGCGGAGGGTTGCGCGTCAAGCAGGGCCGACAGCGTCGTCGAACCGCTGCGGCCGGTGCCAACGCCCAGGACCAGGCGGCTGTCCGCCGCAGGCGTGGCGTTCCAGCGTTCGCGCGACGGATGGCCGGCCAGTTCGTCTTCGACAATCAACAGCATCTGTTGGGCGACGCGGTCTTCCGGAAACAGGTTCAGCACCCTTCTAAGCAAGGTGCAGGCATCGCCCTGCCGGCCCGAGCGGGCCAGGTGATAGGCTTGCAGGGTCCAGATTTCTGCAATCGGCAGTTTGGTCAGCAGGTCGGGGTCCCGCTCAAGGACCACGTTGGAAACGCGTGTCGCATGGTCGAAATTGCCCTGCCTGAACGCCAGCCAGGCCGCCTCCGGCGTATTGGGCGCCTCGTCCATCGATGTCACCTCCGCTCCAGGGCATCGTTTGATCGGCTGGCGATCGCCGGGCGATCCAAACGGTCGGATGACGATGCTCCATATTATTCCCAGGAGTGCAATGGCAGATCAGATCGAACCGCGATGGTTTGGCGTGATTGCTCAGCTAAGGACCATCGCGCGTCCCTCCTCATGTTCCGTGGCCGGCCATGCCGTTGTCGCGACGCGCTGCCTTGCCAGCAGCATGACGTCGCCGAACTCGTGGCTGCGGTAGCCGTCATCCCGCGCCGACGTCGCCGCCCGGCGCAACGTGCCGTCATCGGCGAAGGCGCGCAGCAGCTCGTAGTGGCTTTCGCCCGGCGTGTGCATGCCGGTCAGCACGGCATCGGGCACGGCGAGCCGCGTTTTCGGGCCGATGCGGTTGCGCGCGGTGCCGGCGCCGGCGATCACGCCACCGCCGCTGCTGGCGGCTGCCTCCAGGGCACGGACCACGGTGGTGCCCAGGGCGACGATGCGGCGGCCGTGCCGTTTTGCCCGATGAATGGCGTCCGAGGTCGCCTCGGGGATGCGATAGGGCTCGTCGAACGGCAGCCTGGCATCCAGCGCTAGATCTCCGGTGGATGAGATGCCGGCCGCATGGGTCAAGGTCGCCAGGCGAACACCTCGGTCCCGCCAGGCGGCGATCGTGCGCCAGTCCAACGCAAAGCCGGCTGACGGCGGCTCAAACGCGACCGGGTCGGCGGCGATGCTGGTCCAGACGTCCCAAAGGGCCAGCGGGCTGGGCACGTGGGCGTATTGGATCGGCCGGCCATGGCGGGCGAGACCGGCCAGCACGGATGCCTTGTCGCCAACGAAGCGCAGGGCCGCGAGCCTGGGATGGTCCAGTAGCTGCTCGATGATGGCCGTCAGCGGGCCAAGGCGCAGCCGGTCGCCGGGGGTCAGGCGCGGCGGCGGGGGCCGGTGCTCGGTCCGCGTGCGGTGGTCGCCGGGGCCGAAGGCGATCGCGATAAAGCGGGTCGGATCGCCGGCGGAGACCCAGCCGGCAAGGCGGATCTCGACCGGCGCGCCGCTGGCCTCGTGGCGGCCCTGCAGGCTGGCCGGCAGGGTCGCGGCGTCGTTGGCGACCACGACGTCGCCCGGGTCGAACAGGGTTGCCAGATCCGACCGGCGCCGATGACGGATCTCACCGTCCGGGCCGACGGTCAGCAGCCTTGCGGCGCGCTGGTCGGGTGTGTCGGCGGCAATCATGCGTTTGCGGCCTCCAGCACCGATTGTCGGTCCGCCAGGGCGGCGCGAACGCGTTCGATCAACTCGGCCGCCGCATCCTCGGGCCGTTTCAGGGTTGCCGGATCGGTGTCCGGCAGGGCGGCGGCGTGCATGGCCGTGTCCATGTCGCCGGGGTCAATCGCCAGGAAGCGGATGCCCAGCGGCGCGGCCTCGGCGTCCCAGATCGCGCTCATATGGGCGAGCGCGGCCTTGCTGGCGCCATAGGCGCCCCATTCCGGGTAGGCGCTGACCGCCGCGTCGCTGGTGATGTTGACCACTAGTGCCCCGCGCTCCTCGCGGGCGGAGCTGGCCAACGCACCGTAGAGTGCCTTGGTGAGGCGAAACGGCCCGACGAGATTGACCGCGAGCGCCTGTTCCAGATCCTCGCATTCGGTATCGGCCAGGGGGATCAACGGCACGGGGCCAAGCACGGAGGCGTTGTTGATCAAGACGTCCAGCCCGCCCAGCGTGCCAGTGATCTGCAAGGCCAGGGGATAGATGTCGTCCTTCAGCCCGACATCGCCGACAAGGCCCACGGCCCCGGTCTCGGCGGCGACCTGTTTCACGCGGTCGGCCGTTCGGGCCACGAAGGCGACGCGCGCGCCCGCTGCGCTGAGCTGGCGGACGAGCGCCCGGCCCAGGCCCGAGGTGCCGCCTGTGATGGCGATGCGCAGGCCGCGAAACCCCTTGTCGGCCGCCGGTTTGAAGTCTGTGATTCTGGTCATGGTTCGTCCTGCTTTGGTATGAACAGGCCGTATCGCTACAAGTTAAAGTGAACTTGAAGTCAAGGAGAAAATGTGCTCTTTTGCGCGCGATGGAAAAGGTTTTGACGATCAGCGAGATTTCCCGGCGCAGCGGCGTCGCCGCCTCGGCCTTGCGCTTTTACGAGGAACGGGGGCTGATCACGTCGGAGCGCGCCGGTTCCGGCCATCGGCGCTATCCGCGTTCGGTGCTGCGACGCATCGCCTTCATCGTCTTTGCCCAGCGCATCGGGCTGTCGCTGACCGAAATCGGCGAGGAACTGGCCAAACTGCCGGCCGACCGTACGCCCAAGCGCGAGGACTGGTCGCGCCTGTCCGGCACCTGGCTGAAGCGCGTCGATGCGCGCATTGCGGAACTGGAGCGGCTGAAGGACGGGCTGACCGCCTGCATCGGCTGCGGCTGCCTCTCGATCGACCGCTGCCAACTCAGCAATCCCAAAGACCACGCCGGCCGCAACGGTCCGGGGCCGCGTTATTGGATGTGAAGGGGTTCTATTTATTAGCTGCGCGGCGGCGCCTCTTCCATGGCGGTCATGATGGCGCGCGCCATGGGCTTCATTTCTCGATGCTCGTCGTAGGGCAGTGCTCGAATGCAGGGTTGCATCGCGCCGTCCTCGGTGATGCAGCCGTCGCGGCAAAACCTGTCCCCAATGTTTTCGTGCCAGCCTGCATCGGAGAGTCCCCAGCAAACGATGTCCTTGATGCTTCGTACCTGTAATGTCACGGCAAGGTATTCGGCGACTGCGCGTCCCGTCTCCGTATCGCGCACCCGTATGCGCTCGCGCACGGTGTCGGCATCCGCGGCTTCATCGAGGTCACACGCCTCCCGTTGCTCCTTGCAGCCCAAGAAGGACTGGCAGCCGACACCTGGGATGCCGGTTAGCCATGCATCGGACGCGCTTAGCTCGGTGATGGCGATGTTGTACCCCAATGACTCGATATCGAGGAGAAAGCGGAGCCAAGTCTCTGGATCAAAGTCGCGGTCGCGCCACTGCTTGAGGTGACTTTGGATTCCGACAGTGTCGATTTGGATGTCCCGCTCTCGGCAGATGGTCAAGAAGTCGAGTAGACTATCCCTTTCCGCGTCCAAGCCGGGATTGTTGTAGGGCAGAACGGTCTCGTTGTAGACGAGTTCCGTGTCCGGGTTTTCTTCACGGGCAATGGCGTAGGCATCGCTGATCACCTGAAATCCGTCGCCTTGATAGAGCCAGTGGTCCTTCAGGAGGCCGTCAAACTCGGTGTCTTTGTTCAGCGCCTCGTTGACGACGTCGATGGATGCGACCCGAGTGTTGTACCGGTCAACCATTTGGCGGACATAGGCGAGGACGATATTGATCGCCGCCTGCCGGTTTTCGCCGGCCCGGATGTCAAGCCAGCCCGGAATCGCATTGGGCGCAAAAACCAATGCGTGAACGCGCAGCAAAGCGCCGACGTTGCGGGCCCACGTTGCGATCCGATCGGCCTTCGCGAAGTCCGGCTGGCCCTCTGCGCTGTACACTAGGTTCATCTTCATCGCTCGTTCGGGCGTGATCAGATCGCATTCGTCTTCGAAGAGGCCCCGCAGCGGTGGATCAAGGCTGGACCGTTTTGCTGCTGCGCCAAATCTGAAGCCGTTGGCGTTGGCGACCTCTTTGATCGTCGTCCCGGTATCCTGCGCCAAAGGCGCTATCGCATAGCCAAGAGAGGGTATTGCGAGAGAACCGGTGAGCAGGGTTCGGCGTGTAAGGCCCATGGGGCGCCCTCCTGTCTGAGGCGGTTGAGCTCAAACGTCGGATTGGCGGAACGGCTTCCCTAGTCTAAGCCAAAAGCCCGGTTGAAGGATGCTCTACGATCTGCACGCGGGGCGCGCCCGTCCGTTTGGCCCAGTCACTCCGCCGGCGCGTGGCCGTAGTTCTCGTAGGTCAGGTCCATGATGCGTTGGCGAAGCGTCAGGATGTCGGCGCTGTCCTGGTCGACGCGCAGGTTGCCGTTATCGTCCAGGCTGGCCACGGCCAGCGCGCCGTACATGAATTTCAGGCCCGACCGGTTGATCGGGCACAGCATCGCGGCGCCGTCGCCGGCGATCTCGGCGCCGATCAGGCCTCCAAGCTCGCCGAGAGAGCCGATCTGAACGCGGACGCCGGCGGAGGTCAGGGCCTGATAGTCGATGACATAGGCGGCCCTGGCCTGTGCGGCGGCGACCAGGACGTGCCGGAAGGTGGATGACGTCAGGACCAGCGGCACGTCGCGCTGGGCATCGAGGAACAGGATCGCGGCCGGCCGGCCCTCGTCCTGACGGTCCTGGATGTATTCGAACGACGCCTGGTTCAAGGCGGCGTGGAAGGCCTGTTCCAGCGCCTCGTCCTGGACGAAATGGTTCCAGTTGCCGACCTGTGCCTGGGCGGGTGCCGCAACCAGAAGGACCAAGAAGAGGAGCCAAGCGGTATGTCGTTTCATGGTCGTCCGTCCCTCTTGGCCCGGCAGGTCAGTCCGCCGGGGCGTGGCCGTAATTCTGGTAGGTCAGGTCCAGGATGCGCTGGCGCAGCATCAGCATGTCGGCGCCGTCCTGGTCGGCGCGCAGATTGCCGCTATCATCCAGGCTGGCGATCGCCAGCGCGCCATACGTGAAGGTCAGCCCGGCGCTGTTGACCGGGCTGAGCATTGCCGCGCCGTCACCCGGGATCTCGCCGCCCGGAACGCCGTCGTCACTGAGGCCGATCTCCACATAGCGCCCGCCCGCAGACGCGCCAAAAAAGGCAAAAGGACCTATCTGAACGCGGACACCCGCCGATGTTTGGGCCTGATAGTCGACGACGTAGGCGGCCCTGGCCTGCGCCGCCGCCACCAAGACATGCCGGAAGCTGGATGAGGTCAGAACCAGCGGCACGTCGCGCTGGGCATCGAGAAACAGGATCGCGGCCGGCCGACCCTCGTCCTGGCGTTCCTGGATGTACTCGAACGCTGCCTGGTTCAGCGCGGCGTGGAAGGCCTGCTCCAGCGCCTCATCCTGGACGAAATGGTTCCAATTGCCGACCTGGGCCTGAGCGGTGGCGCCGAAGAGACACAAGAGGAATACAATGGCTGTGCGCATCGATCGATCCTTGGACCCGTCACCGGTGGACCTTTGCGACGGCATCATCGCCGATCGACCGGCCGGCTGTCCATTGCCCGCAGCCTGGTTCCCAAGAGGGCCGAGGCCTGCCGCGGGCCGCGACGATCAGACCGCCGCCGCCATCGCATCCCAGAACATGCGCTCATACCCCTGGATCAGGCGGGCGGCGCGGATGATCTCGCGAGGTTCGACGCCGCGATCGAGATCGTCCTGGATGATCTCGGCGGCCTTGTCGTCAAGCGACGGGATGCCGGCAAAACCGTCGAGAAAGGCGGTGTCCTCCGCCGTGAAGCCATAATGCTCGCGCAGGCCCCGGCTGACCTGGCCGCAATTATAGCCCCAGGCCGACAGGTTGACGGCCAGGCCGCAGGCGATTTCCGCGGCGGATCCGAAGCTGGCCAGCCAGGCGAAATAGGCGGCGTAGGCGAAGCCCTGCTCCGTCGGCTCGTAGGCCTCCAGATCGTCCCTGGTCATGCCCATTTTGGCGGCCAGCACCAGGATCGTCTTGCGCGCCTCGAATTCGGCCTTCAGGTCGTCGGCGAAGAACGCGGCATCGCGCCGGTCGCCAAAACGGCTGACGAACATCGCGGCGGCGCGCACATCGCTTTTCCACAGATGATACTGATGCCCGGGAAAGGCCCGCAGCGCCTCGCGGCTGACCTGCCCGGCGCGGACCGCCTTCAGGTATTCGTGCTGGCGGATCTCCCTTTCCGCCTCCGCCAAGGCCGCATGGGTCTGGTTCAGAACGTCTCGTGCGCTTGTCATGGTCGTCGACATCCTCTTGCGATCCGCGCGCGTTATCTTTGCGGCCGGCAACTGGTTCGATCGCAGAATAGCGGTCTGCCGCCAGCCTGTCTGTAGGCTCTCAAACGATGCAACGACAGATCGTCGCCTCCGGACCAACGCCTTTTCGGCGGTCACAGCCGTGGTCTTTCGGCAAGAAGATCATCCAATCGTCAGAGATGGCGATCGACGTCCATCGTCTGGTGCAGCACCCGAACGATCAGCGCGTGCCGGTTTTCATTGCGGTAGAAGACGCTGTGGGACTTGTACTCGATGCGCCGCATCTTGGGCGCAAGCCTTTCAGCCGATCGGCCCAGCATTGGGTTTTCGGCCAGGGTTTGAAAGAGTTGGTGAAGGCCATTCAAATAGTACCGTGCCTGCACCAAGCCGAAGGTCAGGACCGAGTATTCGTAGATGCGCTCAAGATCTTCGGCTGCTTTCGCCGTGAGGCTATAGGTGGCCATCGGCCTTCAGCCGAGCCTCGACCTGCGCCATGATCTCAGGCACCGTTTTGCCGCTGTCGCCGCTCTCCACCCCTTCTTGAATGGCCCGCTGAAGGGCCGCAACCCTCGACTTTCGTTCCTGGTCGCGGCGGACCAGATCGCGAATGTACTCACTATCGTTGGTGAACTCGCCGTTCGAGATCTGGGCCTTGATCCATTTGTCCTGCTTGTCGGTCAACGTGATTGTCTTGCGAACTGTCGGCATATTGCGCTCCCAAGGATGTGAAAATATCATACTATTGGTGCGCTTGATATGCAATGATCGCGGATTCGATTTTCCAGAGGTCAGAAAGCATGGTCGATGGCCGATGCCCAAGTCCCAGGTTGACGTGCATCGCGTGCGAGACAGGTTGATGGGTAACGCTAGCCCCATTTCATAACGCTCCGGTTGTGCCATGAGCGGCTCCACCGTTTACGTCTCCATCACCGGCCTGCGCGTCAAGCGGCCGTGGCATACGGCACGCTTCATGTGGCATGCGGTGCGATCGATGGGCCAGGCCAAGGGCGCGAAGGGTAATGTGAGCGCCGAGGCGCGGACGATCGACGGCGTGCATCACACGCTGACGGTCTGGCGGTCGAAGCGGGACATGTTGGCCTTTCTGGTGTCCGGCGCCCATGCCCAGGCCATGAAGGCCTACCCCTCGATCGGCACGGGTATGACCTTGGGGTTTGAGACCGATCGGGTGCCGTCCTGGGACGAGGTGCCGGCGTTGTGGCGGACCAAGGGCAAGGAGGTCTGACGCTGGGTCCGCCTTCGCCGCTGGTCGACATTATCCCGAGCGCTCTCCATAGTCCTGCAGCGGCGTTCCGGCGCCATCGCAATCGGCGGGGGAGGCGTTGACGTGGCCGCTGGGCCTGGGCATCGAACTGGCAGGCCGTTCCTGGTGGCCCTCGGCGGGCTCTTGGCCTTGGCCGCGGCGATGGGCATCGGGCGGTTTGTCTATACCCCGATCCTGCCCTTCATGATCAGCGGCATCGGCGTCAGCCCGTCTGACGCCGGGTTGATCGCGTCGGCCAACTTTCTGGGCTATCTGGTGGGGGCGCTGATCGCCTCGGTCGGCGGCCTGCCGGGCCATGTGCGGGTCTGGTTCATCGCCGCCCTTGCCGGCAGCGCGGTCACAACGGCGGCCATGGGGCTAACCGAGGCAACGGTGGGGTTCGTGCTGCTGCGGTTCGCCGGTGGCGCGACCAGTGCGTTTGCCATGGTCTTTTCCGCCACTTTGATCCTCGACCGGCTGAGTGCGGCTGGCCGGTCCGGCCTCTCGGCCGTTCACTTCGCCGGCGTGGGCGCGGGCATCGCCGCCTCGGCCGTTTTGGTCGCAGTGCTGGCCGATTTGGGCAGCGACTGGCGCCTGTTGTGGCTGGCCAGCGGCGTCTTGACCGTGATCTGTCTCGTGGCGGCGGTGATGCTGGTTGCGCCGCGCCACGAGGCCGCGCCGAATGCCCAGGCAGGCGCGGTACAAAAGCCGCCCGGCGGGCTGCCGGCCTTGATTGTCGCCTACGGCCTGTTCGGCTTTGGCTATGTGATCACCGCGACGTTCATTTCGGTCATGGTGGTCGAAAAGCCGGCCCTGGCGCCGGCCGAGCCTTATGTCTGGCTGGTGTTCGGCCTGGCCGCCGCGCCCTCGGTGCTGATCTGGACCCTGCTCGCGCGGCGCCATGGCGGGATCGTCGCCTTTGCCGTCGCCTGCGGCGTGGAGGCGGTGGGCGTCGTGCTCAGCGTCGTCGCCGACAGCCCGGCCATGGCCTTGGTGGCGTCGGCGCTGGTCGGCGGCACCTTCATGGGCATCACCGCGCTAGGCTTGGTCGAGGCACGGCGGCGGGCGCCGGAGCGGGCACGGCGGATCATCGCCCTGATGACGGCCAGCTTCGGCCTGGGCCAGATGGTCGGCCCCTGGCTGGCCGGCCTGTTGCGCGAGGGCACCGGCAGTTTCGCCATGCCCAGCTATCTCGCCGCCGCCGCGCTTGTCCTGGCCGCCGCGATCGTGTTGGCCGGCGCCCTACCCCGACACGCCGCGCCGCGATAGGCTTGCGGGCAAAGGGCGTCTGATAAGGAGACTGGCCGTGACCTACTGCGTTGGTGTCTTGGCGGAGGCCGGGCTGGTCTTTGCCTCCGACCGGCGGACGAATGCCGGCGTGGACCATGTCGCCACAGTGAAGAAGATGTTCGTGTTCGAACGGCCGGGCGAGCGGATGCTGGTGCTGCTGACCGCCGGCAATCTGGCGATCACCCAAACGGTGGTCTCGCTGTTGGACGAAGACTGCGCGCAGGATGACGGCGACAGTTTGATGAGCGCGACCAGCCTGTTCCGCGCGGCGCGCATCGTCGGTGATGCGCTGCGCCAGGTTCACGCCCACGAGGCCGACCATCTCAGCCAGCAGGGCGTGGCGTTTAGCGCCAGCCTGCTCTTGGGCGGCCAGATCAAGGGCGAGGGACCGCGACTGTTCCAGATCTATGACGCCGGCAACTTCATCGAGGCGTCGGCCGAGATGCCGTTCCTGCAGATCGGCGAGGCGAAATATGGCGAACCGATCCTCGACCGGCTGCTGGGCACGGCCACGACCCTGCCGCAGGCGGCCAAGACCGTGCTGTTGTCCTACATGCCGACCCTGGTCAGCAACGTCTCCGTCGGTCTGCCGATCGACCTGATGACTTACGAACGCGACAGCTTCACCACAGGCCAGCGGTGGACCTTCGAACCGCGCGACGGCTACTTCGAGGCGCTGGACGCCGGCTGGTCGGAGGGCCTGGCCCGCGCGTTTGCGGACTTGCCGGATCCGCCGTTGGGTTGAGGTTGATAGGGGCTGCTGAATCGTCGCGAAGAGTTCGAGATGTCTCGCCTGTAACAACGGTGCTGGGCGTCCTGAGACGGCCGCCAATCAACGCCTTATCGCCGTCACCCAAGGCCAAGAATGCGAAATTCAGTACCAAAGGTCGCGGGACCGGGTTAATGAAGGGTGGACCAAGATCAGCTAAAACGGCCTCAAGTATGAAATACCCGGTGTTGCTATTCTCAGGCGTGTCACTTCTTCTCGGTGCTTGCCAGTCATCGTTGCCGGACTCGCCTCGCGCGGCTGCGCCGTCTGACCCAATCCCCGTTAGGGTCGCGTTTCAGGAGTGTGACTATGCGGTTGAGTTGCCATGGTCCGTAGAACGGCTGAGCTACGTTAGTACTCGGGGAACCGATGTGATTGAGTATCGAGCCGATCGTCGGGAAACTGGCAACACCTTGCCAGACTACGCGTACTTCGCGGCGCAGTGTTATGTCACGGACAGCATCGAAGAATCCGACGTACGACAACGCGCGTACGAGCTGGCGCGGTCAAGTGGCGCGAGCGATTACTCGGTCGTACCGCTTGTCGGCCCGCAGAACCAAAGCGTTTACACCTCGATCGGGCGTGCGGGCTTCCGAGTCATGCAATGGCTAACCCCCGACGACCGAATTGTGGTCATCTATGCGGCGGAGGACTATGCGGACCAAATGTTTGGTTCAATCGAGCCGATATAGCGCTCGTAGGCAATGGGATGGCCATCGGTTCTACGGTTCTGGCTCACACCTCCCCCGTCAGAAAGTGTAAGATCGGGATTGTTGCCGAGGCCGCGGCGCGGGCGGCCTTGCCGGTCAGGGTGGCGATGCGCAAGGCTGGTTTGGTGATCGGCATGCGGTCGGGGACGTCGTATTCGTCGAGCGAGATGCGGTCGATCATTTCGGCGTAATAGGCCGGTGGGAAGGCGCCGCCGAGCACGATCACCTCCGGATTCAGGAGCTGGACGACGGCGCTGAGCGGTTCGGAGAGCAGGGGTGCCCGGTGGTCGAGCCAGTCGGTCAGCCGGTCGGGGCGCCGGTCCAGCAGGTCCTGCAGGAACGGGTCGGTCAGGTCGGTAAGGGTCACGCCCAGATGGCGGGCCAGATCGGTCAGGGTCGGGCGCGGCCCCGGTTCCGGCAGCATGCCGCCGATATTGCCGGCCTGGTTGAAGCCGCCGCGATACATGCGCCGGCCCGTGACGATCTTGCCGCCGATGCCGTGATCGATGATCAGGTAGAACAGGCTGTCGCGCGGGGCGCCGGGGGCAATGGCCTCGGCATAGGCGGGGCCGTCATTCTCCAGATAGACCGGCACGTCGCGGCGGGCGCGCAGGCCGTCACCCAGCGCCTTGAACGGAATGTGGCGCTGGGTCGGCGTCAGTTCCGAGATGCGGCCCTGGCGGTCCAGAATGCCGGGCACGGCGACGCCGATGCCGGCGATCATGGCGCGCTGGCCGCCCGCCTTGGCCAGCACCTGGTCGATGGCGGTATCGACCGCCGCCACCAGGCCCGGCGGGTCGAAGTCGGCCGGCGGCGGCACGACCTCGCGGACGAGAACGCCGCAATCCAGGTTCAGCGCCGCCACGTCCAGGCCGCGGGTCGTCAGCTCGACACCGATGCCGATCACGGCGTCCGGCACCGTCTTCAGCAACAGCGCCGGCTGGCCCCGCCCTTGCGCCGGCGCGTCCTCGCGCCGCTCGGTCACCAGCCCATGGTCGAGGAAACGGCTGACCGCCTTGGACAGCATCGCCTTGGAGACCTTCACGATGCGCGCGATGTCGGCCCGGCTTTGGCCGGGATGGGCGCGGATCCACTCCAGAATGCGCCGTTCGGTCGGCGTCAGGGACAGGGCGGGGATGGTCATGCGGTCGCTCAAACGGCGTCGGTGGGCGTCGTCAAGGGCCCGGCGCCGATCGGGCGCCAAAACTTAACCAGACCGTCATCGTCTTGAAATGATTCATCGGGCAAGATATTAAGTACACGACGTGAACTTAATAGAGTGGTTCGCGCGTGACCGCAAAAGAAATTGCGGCGCTGCAGTCTGGGGAGGCGGAGATGCTGCGTGTCGACGACGTCACGAAGACGTTCGAGGATGGTTTCCGGGCGCTGAAGGGTGTCTCGCTGAATGCCGGGCGGGGCGATTTCGTCACCCTTCTGGGGCCGTCGGGCTGTGGCAAGACGACCTTGCTGAAGGTCGTTGCCGGGTTTCTGACGCCGACGGAGGGCACCGTGTCGATCGACGGCACGGATGTCACGCGCGAGCCGCCGGAACGGCGCGATACGGCCATGTGTTTCCAGTCCTACGCCTTGTTCCCTCACATGACCGTGGCGCAGAACATCGAGTTCGGGCCGCGCCAGAATCGGGTGGCCAAGGACGAACGGCTGGCGCGGCTGAACGCGCTGCTGACGCAGGTAGATCTGGAGGCCCATCAACACAAGCTGCCGAACGCGCTTTCCGGCGGGCAGCAGCAGCGCGTCGCGCTGGCTCGCGCGCTGGCCATGCGGCCGGGCATCGTGCTGTTCGATGAACCCCTGTCGAACCTGGACGCCAAGCTGCGCGACCAGGTGCGGATCGAAATCCGCGCGCTGCAGCGCGAGCACGGCTTCACGGCGATCTACGTCACCCATGACCAGGCCGAGGCGCTGGCCATGTCCGACCATGTGCTGGTCATGCGCGAGGGCGCCGTGGAGCAGGAGGGCGCGCCGGAGGAGATCTATACCGCGCCGCGCACCAGCTTCGTCGCCGACTTCATCGGCGCCGCCAACCTGTTGACCGGCACGGTGCTGGGCGAGGACGGGCCGGGGCGCTGGCAGGTGCAGACCGAGATGGGCACGGTCAAGGTCGCCTCGGACGAACCGCCGGTCGCGCCGTCGGTGCATGTGAGCTGGCGGCCGGAAGACGCGGTGTTGGCGAATGGTTCCCGGACCGGCGAGAACCTGATTCAGGCGCCGATCGTCGCGCGCGTCTATCAGGGGTCGTTCACCGAATATGTGCTGGACGCGCCGGAGCGGCCGGCGGTGTCGCTGCGGGTCCACGCCACCCAGTTCGGGGCGCGGGAAGGCGAGACGCTGGCCTTTCACGTGCCGCCGGATCGGCTGCGATTCTTAGAGCAGGTGGCGTCTTGAGGACCCGCCCATGAGGCTGCGCCGCGCCGGGCTGATCCTGCTGTTGCTGCTGCCGGGGCTGGGGCTGATCCTGGTTCTGATCGGCTCCGTCATCGTCATGGCGTTCGGCCAGTCGGTCGGCTATTTCGCGCTGACGGGCGAGAGCGGTTTTTCCTGGGAGCACTGGCGCGAACAGCTTGACGGAAGGCTGTTGTGGCGCTCGTTCCGATATTCCGCCTATATCGCGACCACCAGCAGCATCCTGGCCGTCTTGCTGGCGTACCCGATCGCCATGTGGCTGCGTCGGCCGTTTCGCGGCTCGCTGTTCGCCGGGGCCTTGTTGAAGGCGCCCTTGCTGGTGCCCGGCCTGGTCGCGGCGTTCCTTTTCATCAACGTCATCTCGTTCCACGGCTTCTTCAACGAGCTGATGGTCTGGCTGGGCATCATCGACCGGCCGATCCGGATGCAGAATGACCGCAACGGCTATGGCGTCATCTTCCTGCAGGTCTGGAAGAACATGCCGTTCGCCCTATTGCTGCTGACCGGCTCGGTGCAGGCGATCAGCGACGACGTGCTGAACGCGGCGCGGGACATGGGGGCCGGTTCCATCGCGCGGTTCCGCAAGGTGATCCTGCCGCTGACCGTGCCGGCCATGCAAGCGGCCCTGGTGATCATCTTCATCGGTGCCGCCGGCGACTTCTCGTTCCAGGCCGTGGCCGGGCCAACGACGGTCAATTCCATGGCCCAGCTCATGGTCCGGCTGAAGGGCGAGTTTGGCGGCTATCACGAGGCCGGCGTGGTCGCGGTGTTGCTCATGGCCCTGGCCTTGTTCGGCTCCGTCGCGCTGGCGGGGCTGACGCGTTTGGCCGTCCGCGCGGGGATGCGTGTCTGATGCGCGCCGGCACGATCAACCGCATCCTGATCGTCGTTCTGATCGGCGTGTGCGTGCTGTGGCTGGTGATCCCGTTTGCCATGGCGATCCTGTGGTCGATCGTCGACCCGTCCCAGGCCTGGAGCTATCCCGACCTGTTCCCGGCCAAGGTCTCGTTCCAGCGCTGGGTTGATGTCTGGCAGAACACCGCACTGAAGGACGCGCTGGTCAACAGCTACACCCTCGCGCCGTCGGTTGCGATCACCACCCTGCTGCTGGCGACGCCGACGGCCTACGCGATCGGGCGGTTTGAGTTTCCGGGCAAGACGGCGGTGCAGGTGTTGAGCCTGCTGCCGCTGGTTGTGCCCGGCTTCGTCATCGCCGTGTTCATGGCCAGCCTGCTGTTGAACCTGGGCCTCTATAACCGCTTCGCCTCGATCATGCTGGGGCATTGCGTGCTGTTCCTGCCCTACGCGATCCGCATCCTGTCGGTCTCGTTCGGCCTGGTGCGGCAAGACCTGATCGACGCGGCGCGCGACCTTGGCGCCTCGCCCTGGGCAAGGTTCCATGCGGTCTATTGGCCGGCGCTGAAGCCCGGCGTGCTGGCCGCGCTGATCATCGTTTTCATCCAATCGATCGAGGAGTTCGCGCTGGCGTTCATCCTCGGGTCGCCCGATTTCACGACCGTGCCGACGATCCTCTATTCGTTCCTCGGCTTCAACTTCGTGCGTTCGAACGCGGCGGTCGTGTCCCTGATTCTGGTCGTGCCCAACGTGGCGCTGATGCTGGTGCTGGAGCGGCTGTTGAAAAGCGCCAATCCCGCCATGGTCAGCGGCAAGGGCTAGGCCGGAATGCCCCCGTTTGTTTGACCCTTGAAGGAGTGAGAGCCATGCGTATTCGTTCCCTTTCGCTAACCGCCGCGACGGCCGCCCTGTGCCTTAGCCTGCCATCCGTCGCCAACGCCCAGCAGGACTTCTCCGACATGTCCTGGGACGAGATTGTCGCCCAGGCGCAGGAGGAAGGCGAGGTCGTCTGGTATGTCTGGTACTTCCAGCCGGCCTATCGCGAGTTTGTCGAGCCCTTCACCGAGGCCACCGGCATCGAGGTGATCATCCCCGAAGGCACCCATGACGGCAATTTCGAAAAGATGCTGGCCGAGAGCGGCCGTGACGCAGGCGACATCGATGTCATCGCGCTGGGCGGCAGCCGGCATGCCCTGTTCGACCAGTCGGAATACTATCACGGGCCGCTGAGCGAAATTCTGCCGGGCGGTGACCAGTTGACCTACGAGCTGGAGGGCGTGGACACCAACGGTTACGGCGTCGCGTTCTGGGGCAACCAGACGGGTCTCGCCTACAACCCGCGCCTGGTCGATTTCGAGGACCTGCCGCAGACGCTGCCGGAACTCGAGGCCTGGATGGAAGAGAACCCCCAATGGTTCGGCTTCAATTACGAGAATGGCGGCTCCGGCCCGTCCTTCGTGCAGTCGATGGTGCGTAACATCATGCCGGAGATCGACACCACGGACGGCGAAGTGAGCGAGGAGCGGCTGGCCTCCCTGGCGCCGGTGTGGGACTGGTTCCTGGACCGGTCCGACCAGTTCGTCATCACCGCGTCGAACGCCGACAGCCTGACCCGCGTCAATGATGGCGAGTTCGCCGTCGTCGCCGCTTGGGAAGACCACCTCGCGTCGCTGCAGGCCCAGGGTGAGGTCGGCGACCACATCGCCTTCTACATCCCGGAATGGGGCCACAATGGTGGCGGCAATCTGAACGGCATTCCGCTAAACGCCCAGCATCCTGCTGCCGCCCTGGTGTTCCTGGACTGGCTGACCTCGGCGGAGACGCAAACCGCGCTGAACCAGCGCTTCGGCGTCGCCCCGATGCATCCGGAGGCTGACGACAGCGCCGCCCTGGTGCCGAACGAGATGCGGGCCTATTCGCGCGTCTGGACGGCCCAGCCGTTTGGCGACGAGATCCGTAACCAGTTCATCGAGAACGTCGCGCTGGAAATGTAGGCGCGGTCGACCGTGGCCGGGCCGGTTCCTCCCCATGGTCCGGCCACGGTTTTTTTACATCCCCCAGATCTTGCTTACCGGGAACAGAAGACTTGCAGATGTACCGCGACTTCATCCGCGACCAGGACCGCGCGCCGGCGATTGTCGCCCATCGCGGCGCCTGGCACGCCGCGCCCGAGAACAGCATGGCCGCCATCGAGCAGGCCATCGCGGCGGGCTACGAGATTATCGAGATCGACGTTCAGCAAAGCAGCGACGGCATACTGTTCGTGCATCATGACGAGACGCTAGAACGCATGGCGGGCAATCCGGCGATTGCGCATACGCTGCCCATGGCCGACCTCGCCGCCACGCGACTGAAGGATCGGAAGGGCCGCGACGGCGCGCCGCTGACCGACCAGATGATACAGACGCTGGAAACGGTCCTGACGGCGACACGGGGCCGGGCCTATTTCGACCTTGACGTGAAGCATCCGCGCGACCTGGCGGCCACCGCCGAACTGGTCGCCAAGCTGGACATGGCCGACCTGGTCAATGTGAAGACCGTCGTACAGACCCAGGCGGCTGCCGACGACCTGCGCGCGCTTGAGGCGACCCATGGCGTGATGGTGAAGCCGATGACCCGGTTCAGCGCCGGCGACGCGGATTTCCTGTTTGGCCTGCTGGAAGACCTGTCGCCTGCCATGGTCGAGATCGAGTTCGATCGTCTTGAGACCCTTGCCGACCGGCGCGAGGCGTTTCGGCGGGCCGGGATCGCGATCTGGGTCAACACGCTCGATTCCGTCGCCTGCGGGGCCCTGACGGACACGGCCGCGCTTGGTGATCCGGGCGCGGTGTGGGGGACCCTGATCGATGCCGGCGCCAGCATCTTTCAGACCGACGAACCCGAAGCGCTGAGCGCCTATCTGGCCTCCCGGCGGGCGGCGGCCTAGGCCCGCGTACCAAGGGCCGTTGACAGGTATTTCGTGAGAAATAGGGGCTAGAGTGCCTTCTTCATGAACCAGCGGCGATGCGTCTCGGGCGCTTGACCGGTCGCGTTCGATAGCTGGCCGAAGGTTTCGTAGCCCAGCCTTTGGTAAAACCGCATCGCATCGGGGCTGGAGGTGTCCAGCCAGGCGCCGTGGCAGCCGAGATCGCGTGCCTTCGTTTCGGCCTCGGCCATGAGCGCGCGGCCGAGACCGTTGCCGCGCTGAGACTCCGCCACCCACAGGGTCTTGACCAGCAGCCAGCCATACGACGCGCTTGCCGTCAGGCCGCCGACCAGGTTTCCGTCCTCCGATTTCGCCGACAGCACGAAGCCTTGGTTGTCCGACTGCGGCAGGGTTGCGCGCAGCGACCGCAGCAGCTTGGTCTCGATCGTGCCGGCGAGCTGCGGATCATCGTCCGCGATCGTGACGGTGGCGTCCGGCCGGGCCATGGTTGGCTTTCAGTTCGGGTAGACCGGCACGTTGGCCGGTGGCATGTTTCGGCCAAGTACCAGATCCGCGCCCTTTTCGCCGATCATGATGGTCGGCGCGTTCAGATTGCCGGTGGTGATCTGCGGCATGATCGAGGCATCTACCACACGCAAGCCCTCGCAGCCATGGACGCGTAGCCGGCTGTCGACCACGGCGCCGTCGTCGTTGCCCATGCGGCAGGTGCCGCAGGGGTGATAGGCGCTTTCGGCCTGAACGCGGACGAAGGCGTCGATGTCGTCATCCGTTTGGCAGTCCGGCCCCGGCGACAACTCGGCGCCGCGATAAGGCGCGAGTGCCTGTTGGCCGATGATCTCGCGGGTCAGGCGTACGCAGGCGCGCATCTCGCGCCAATCCTGGTCGTGCGCCATCGAGGCTGGGTCGATGATCGGGGGTGTCGCCGGGTCGGCCGAGGCGAGGCGCAGGCGCCCTCGGCTAAGCGAGCGCATCGGGCCGGCATGGGCCTGGAAGCCGTGGCCCTTGGCGGCCGCCGTGCCGTCATAGCGCACCGCCATCGGCAGGAAATGGAACTGGATGTCCGGCCAAGGCGCGGAAGGATCGCTACGGATGAAGCCGCCGGATTCGAAATGGTTGGTGGCGCCCAGGCCGCGATGGGTGGCCAGCCACTGCATGCCGATCATCGCCTTGTTCAGCGGCCTTGTCGCCGAATAGAGCGTCACCGGCTGGGTGCACGCGTACTGCACGTACAGCTCCAGATGGTCCTGCAGGTTCTCGCCGACGCCCGGTACGGCCGCCACGCAGGCGATGCCGTGTTCGTCGAGCTGTGTTGGATCGCCGATGCCCGACAGCATCAGGAGTTGCGGCGTGTTGATGGCGCCGGCCGCGACCAGCACCTCGCGCGCCGCGTGGGCCTTTTCCGTCGCACCATTGCGGCTGTAGGCGACGCCGATGGCGCGCTTGCCGTCGAACAGGATCCGTTCGGTCAGCGCGCCGGTCAGCACGCTGAGGTTCGGCCGCGCCATGGCCGGGTGCAGATAGGCGCGGGCGGCGCTGGACCGCTTGCCGTCATGGACCGTCATGTCCATGCGGCCGAAACCGTCCTGCTGATAACCGTTCATGTCGGCGGTCTCGGGATAGCCCGCCTGGATCCCCGCCTCGATGAAGGCGCGGTAAAGCGGGCTCCAGCCCTTGCCGCCTTGGACCTGGAGCGGGCCGTCGCCGCCGCGATAGGCATCGCCGCCGCGATCGTAAGTCTCCGCCCGGCGGAAGTACGGCAGCACGTGCTGATAGTTCCAGCCGTCATCGCCGGTGACGTCGGCCCAATGGTCGAAATCGGCGGCGTTGCCGCGCACATAGGCCATGCCGTTGATCGAGGACGACCCGCCCAGCACCTTGCCGCGCGGCCAGTGCAGGCGCCGGCCATTGAGGTGTTCCTGGGGCTGGGTGCGATAGTCCCAGTTGTAGCGCGTGCCGTTCATCGGGTAGGCCAGCGCGGCCGGCATGTGCAGGCGCCAGTCCCAGCCATGGTCGGGGCCGCCGGCCTCTAGCAATAGCACGGTCGCCGAGCCGTCCTCGGTCAGGCGGTTGGCCAGGACGCAGCCGGCCGAGCCGGCGCCGACGATGATGTAGTCGTACTCAGGGGTCGCCACGGCCGGCTGTCAGGTCAGGCGGGATACGGGCAGTCGACATCGCCCAGCTCGACATAGACGGTTTTCAACTGGGTGTAGTGCTCGATCGCGGCGGTGCCGTTTTCGCGGCCCAGGCCCGACTGCTTCACGCCGCCGACGGGCAGTTCGATCGGGGTGATGTTGTAGTTGTTGATCCAGCAGACGCCCGCCTGAAGCCGTCGAACCATGCGGTGGGCACGTGCCAGGTCGCTGGTGAAAACGCCGGCGGCAAGGCCGAATTCGGTCGCGTTGGCTCGGGCCAGCACCTCGTCCTCATCGTCGAAAGGCAGGATGGTCATGACCGGGCCGAAAATCTCGTCGCGGCTGATGGTCAGACCGTCATCCTCGGCGACGAAGATCGCCGGTTCGACGAACCAGCCGTCCAGGCCCTCGGCGCGCCGGCCGCCGATGACCAGCCGGGCGCCTTCCCTCACGCCCTGGTCGACGAAGCCGAGCACGCGGTCCCTATGCTCTTCGGAGATCAGGGCGCCGATATGGGTCTCGGGGTCCAGCGGGTCGCCGATCTTCAGCTTGGCGGTGCGCGCCGCCAGCGCCTCGACGAAGCGGTCGAGCAGGTCGCGGGCGACAAAGACGCGGGTGCCATTGGAGCAGACCTCGCCCTGGGTGTAGAAGTTGGCCATCATCGCGGCCGAGACCGCATTGTCGAGATCGGCGTCGGCGAAGATGATCAGCGGCGACTTGCCGCCCAGCTCCATCGTCACATGCTTCAGGGTCTCCGCGGCGGCGGCCATGATCCTGCGGCCCGTGCCGACCTCGCCGGTCAGCGAGACCTTGGCGACGCCCGGATGGGCGACCAGCGCCCGGCCCGCCTCCCGGTCGCCTTGGACCACGTTGAAGACGCCCGGCGTCAGGCCGGCGTCGGCGAAAGCCTCGGCCAGGGCGCCGGCGGTTACCGGTGTCATTTCGGACGGTTTGAAGACCATGGTGTTGCCGCAGGCCAGCGCGGGCGCGGCCTTCCAGGCGGCGATCTGGACCGGGTAGTTCCAGGCGCCGATGCCGGCGCAGACGCCCAGCGGCTCGCGCCGGACATAGCCGAAGGCGTTGGATCCAAGATCGACCTGCTGGCCGGCGATGGAGGCGGCGACGCCGCCGAAGTACTCCAGGCAGTCGGCGGCCGAGGCGACGTCGACGACCGAGGATTCGGCGATCGGCTTGCCGGTGTCGAGGGTTTCCAGCCGGGCGATCTCGTCATTGCGTTCGCGCAAGATGTTGGCGGCGCGGGTGAGAATGCGCCCGCGTTCCGCCCCGGTCATGTCGGCCCAGCCTTCGAACGCCCGGCTTGCGGCCGCGACCGCAGCATCGACGTCGGCCGCATCGCCTTGCGCTGCACGGGCGAGCGGTGCGCCGGTTGCCGGGTTCAAGGTGGTGAACCAGCGGTCGGCGGCGGGCGGTCGGGCGGCCCCGTCGATGAAATGGGGCTGGTCGGCAAGCTGGGTCATGGCGTTCAGGCCGCGGAGTGGCTTTGCGCGGGCGGCGGGATCTGGCTGTCCAGATAGGCGAGGATCAGGTCCAGCGCGTCGTCCGCATCGAAATCATCGTCATGCTGTCCGGCGCGCAGCCACAGCCCGTCGATCAGCGAGGCGAGCGTAGTGGTGACCCGCCGTGCGTCGGCCAAGGGCAGCAATTGCCGCAGGGGCGCGCGCAGGTTCGACATGGTGCGGTAGGTGTACAGCCGGCGCAGACGCGCCAGTTCTGGCTGGTGCGGCGACTGGGCCCAGAAGGCAAGCCAGGCGGAGATGATCTCCGGCGTGAACTGGCCGCAGGCGAAATTGGCCTCCAGCACCGTGACGACGCGCGACCGTGCGTCCGGCGCCCTGGCCAGCCGGCGGACCACATCGTCGCGCAGCTCCGTCAGCACCTGGCGCATGGTGGCGGCGAACAGGTCGTCCTTGTTGCGGAAATAGTGGTGGATGATGGGGGCCGACAGGCCGGCCTCGCGTGCGATGCGCTGCATGGTGGCGTCGGCGAAGCCATGCTTGTGGATCGCCACCATGGTCGCGTTGATCAACTGACGCCGGCGGATCGGCTGCATCCCGACCTTCGGCATTCGCCGCTCTCCTGTTCTTCCGGTCGGCCGTTGGCCGTCGATTTCTCTTGTCGGGATTAGGGGTGCCGTTTTTTTATTGATTAGTCAATCAAGAACCGTATGGTGGTACGCAAGAATTCATCCGGCCACGTGCGCCCATGCGGTGTCGCTGTCATAAGCCAGGGAGGTTTGGCGTTTCGCATCGGCTCTCGCCGTCAACGCCACCCCTTCAAACACCAAAGCCCGCTATAGGGCAGACCAGAACGGGAGACTTCACGATGCTTCGAACCGTTGCCGCCACACTGCTCACCGCCACCGCCTTGCCGCTGATGGCCCAGCCGGCCGCCGCGACGGACCCGGCGGAATGCCAGACCGTGCGCTTTTCCGATGTCGGCTGGACCGACATCACGGCGACAACGGCCGCCACCTCGGTGGTGCTGGAGGGGCTGGGCTACGAGCCGGAGGAAAGCCTGCTGTCGGTGCCGGTGACCTATGTCAGCCTGGAGAACGGCGATATCGACATCTTCCTGGGCAACTGGATGCCGACCATGGAGGCCGATGTCCGGCCCTATCTGGACAACGGCACCGTGGAGTCGGTGCGCGTCAATCTGGAAGGTGCGAAATACACGCTGGCCGTGCCGACCTATCTGGCCGATCAGGGCCTGACCAGCTTTGCCGATATCTCCAGCTTTGCCGATCAGCTTGATGATGAGATCTACGGCATCGAGCCGGGCAATGACGGCAACCGCCTGATCCAGGACATGATCGACAACGACACGTTCGGGCTGGGCGACTTCGAACTCGTCGAGTCGTCGGAGCAGGGTATGCTGTCGCAAGTGGCACGGGCCACAAGGTCGGACGAGGCGATCGTCTTCCTGGCCTGGGAACCGCACCCCATGAACGCGAATTTCGACCTCACCTATCTGGCCGGCGGCGACGACATTTTCGGCCCGGATTTCGGCGGCGCGACGGTCTACACCAATGTGCGCGCGGGCTATCTGACCGAGTGCCCCAATGTCGGCCAGCTGTTAGAGAACCTCGTCTTCACGCTGGCGATGGAAAACGAGATCATGGGCGCGATCCTGGATGACGGCGAGGCGCCCCAGGACGCGGCGGCGGACTGGCTGCGCGCCCATCCGGAGGTGTTCACCGGCTGGGTCGACGGCGTCACCACGTTCGACGGCCAGCCCGGCCTGGCGGCGGTGCGCGCGCATCTGGGCATTTAACCGGATCGGGCGCCTTCGGGTCTGAAGCGGGTTTTAGGCGGCCCGCTTCCGTCGACCGCCATGCATGATTGGCTGACAGACAACAAGCTGCCCCTGGGCGAGTGGATCGCGGCCGGCATGCACGCCGTGAACGAGCGTGCGGCCGGCGTGCTGAATGCCATCGCCGACACGATCGGCGACGCGGCAGAGGCGGTCATCGACGCGCTGTTGTGGCTGCCGCCGCTGCTGCTGATCGTCATCATGGCGGGCCTGGTGTTCCTGTGGCACCGCAAATGGCAGCTGCCGTTGGCCATCATCCTGATGATGGGCCTGATCGTGAACCTCGGCTATTGGGAGGAGACGATCGAGACCCTGACACTGGTCTCGCTGGCGGCTGCCGTGTGCATGGTGATCGGCGTGCCCGTCGGCATCGCGGCGGCGCACCGGCCGTGGCTGTTCCGCGTGCTGCGGCCGATCCTGGACCTGATGCAGACGATCCCGACCTTCGTCTATCTGATCCCGACCCTGATCCTGTTCGGCCTGGGCATCGTGCCGGGCCTGATCTCCACGGTCATCTTCGCCATCGCCGCGCCGATCCGGCTGACCCATCTGGGCATCACCTCGGTGCCGACCCAGTTGAAGGAGGCGGGCGAGGCCTTCGGCGCGACCAAGCGGCAACTGTTGTGGCAGATCGAACTGCCGCACGCCATGCCGACCATCATGGCCGGCCTGACCCAATGCATCATGCTGTCGCTCTCGATGGTGGTGATCGCCGCCCTGGTCGGGGCCGACGGGCTGGGCGTACCGGTGGTCCGGGCCTTGAACACGGTCAATATCGGCATGGGCTTCGAGGCGGGCCTGTCGATCGTGATCCTGGCGATCCTGCTGGACCGGGTGTTCCGGCCGCCTGAGCGGCGGGCCAAGGCGGCATCATGAGCGTCGCCGTCTCCTTCCGCCATGTCGACGTAGTGTTCGGCGACAATGCGCATGAGGCGCTGCCCCTGGTGGATCAGGGGTTGAGCCGGGCGGAGATATTGGAGCGGACCGGGGCGGTGTTGGGCGCGCGGGACGCGACCTTGGACGTGCCCTCTGGCGGCATCGTGGTGCTGATGGGGCTGTCGGGGTCCGGCAAGTCGACCTTGCTGCGCTGTGTCAACGGGCTGAACAAGGTCACGCGCGGCCAGTTGCTGGTCGAAGGCGAGCACGGCACGGTTGACGTCGCCTCATGCGGCCACGCCGACCTGCGCCGCATCCGCCAGCACCGGGTCGCGATGGTGTTTCAGCAGTTCGCGCTGTTGCCCTGGCGCACGGTGCGCGAGAATGTCGGCTTCGGGCTGGAACTGCGCGGTGCGGCAAAGCACGAGATTGACGATCGAGTAGCGGAGATGCTGTCGCTGGTCGACCTCGACGGCTGGGGCGACAAGTATGCGCATGAGCTGTCCGGCGGCATGCAGCAGCGCGTCGGCCTGGCCCGCGCCTTCGCCACAGATGCGCCGATCTTGCTGATGGACGAGCCTTTTTCGGCGCTGGACCCGCTGATCCGCGTGCGGCTGCAGGACGAGTTGTTGGACCTGCAAGAACGGCTGAAGAAGACCGTGATCTTCGTCAGCCACGATCTGGATGAGGCGATGAAGCTGGGTAACCGGATCGCCATCATGGAGGGCGGCGACATCGTGCAGTTCTCCACGCCCGAAGGCGTGCTGTTGAACCCGGCCAACGATTATGTCGCCGATTTCGTCGCCAATCTGAACCCGCTGAACGTGCTGACCGCCCGAACGCTGATGACGCCGCTGGCAACGTTGGCGCGCGAGGGCGACACCTATCTGGTCGAGGATGCGTCGGAATGGCGGCTGATGCCGGGCGATGACGGCCTGCGCTGCGCCCGCAACGGCGAGTCCATGGTGCTGCCGTCGAGCGCGACGGTGGGACAGTTGTTTGCCGTGTCGCCCGAGATCTCGCTGCGCGAAGCGGTGGAGCTGCACCGGCTTACGCGTGAGCCTCTGGTGGTGATGGACGACGGCAAACCGATCGGCGTGCTGTGCGACACCCAGCTCTTCGACGGGATTTTGAAGCGGATCGACAACGGCACGTGATATGGAGCCTTGCCGCCCGATCAACGCGCGATCGGATCCCCGTGGCAAACTGGATCTCGACCGCTAAGCTAGACGCCCGTTGTCCAAGGCCCTTGTCTCTGGGGCATCCCTGTTTCATTCGGCATTGAAGGAGAAAAGCGGCATGGCATTGCGCAGCATGTCTGGGGCAATTGTTGCTGTTCTATTGTCGGTTCTGGCGCTTGTGGCCCCTGGGCTGGCGCAGGACGAGCCGATGCCGGACCTTCGTGGCGAGTGGACAGGCGAGGCCGAATTCCGCCTGCCGGGCGGGCTGGTGGCGCAGATGCACCGTTTCCACATCGTGAACCAGACCGACGCGTTCATCGATGGCGTCCATCAATGGACCAACGTCGACAGCAGCCAGACCAGCCATGACGGCATTGAATACACCAGCGCTGCGTCGGAGCCGTTTCTGGGCGTGATCGCGCACGATCGGTCGATCTGGATCGTCGAACATGGCGATCAGACGATGTTTCGCATGACCTTGCTGGACGCCGATCGCCTGTCCTTCGTCGCCATGGAGGGCGGTGCGCATCCGCTTGTCGGGCGGGGTGTGCTCACCCGCCAATAGCGCCGGCGGAGAGCCGATCCTCAACGGCTGTTCCGCTCGATCCTGAAAACCCCGCCGCTCGTCTCGTCGCGGACATAGTCGATGGCCGTACCGTCGAAATGGTAGGCCAGCGCGCGGCCATGGACGGGGATGGCGACGACGTCGGGCCAGAAGGCGGCGAGGCATTCGCCGCCCGGGTCGCGAACGCTGGGGAAGACGATGCCGTCGGCGCCGGCGTCTCTGAGGGTGCGGGCAAGGCCTTGGGGCGGGCCATAATCGTCGGGGTCGAGAAACGGTGCAGAGGACGGATCGCCGCCGCGCAGATCGTGCAGGTGTCTTCGGACCGCGCCGACCAGTTCCCGATACTGAGAGAACCAGCCGGGCGCCTCGTCGGTGGCGCGGAAGAAGATCGCGCGGTGGTGGGTGTGCTCGGCGAGCGCGGTCTCGAAGCGCCTGGCGGCGTAGTAGGCGCCGAACGTGCCGTCATGGAAGCGGCCGGGCCGGTCGGGGCTGACATGGACGAAGGGCGCCATGACGTTGGACGCGCCCGTGCCGGCCACGCGGCGTTCCGGCGGGATCAGGTCCAGCGCGCCGACGCTTTCGGCCAGGCGCGGGTTGGTCTTGGCCTCGCCGTTGCCAATCAGGTCCCAATCGGCGGGGTCGGCAATGTCCTCGAACAGATGGATCGGCGGGTGGCGGGTTGAGATGATGCGGCGCGCATCCGGCCAGTCGACCAGCCGCCTTGGGATCTGCACCGCGCCTGACCGGCCTAACCGCGTTCGGCGTCGAGATAATGGCGCACGCGCATCAGGTCGGTGATGGCGCCGCCCAGCATGACCTCAAGCGCCGTCTTGCCGCCGAAGGTCTTGTTCGGCGCCTTGACCCAGCGATAGGCGCGGGCGTTGTCGCTGAACAGCACGCGCAGGGCCTTGTGGATGCCCATCAGGGTCGACAGGCGGGTCTTCAAATCGACCGACAGGCGTGGCAGCGCGCCCCGCTTCCAGCGCGTATAGGTGGCGGGCGACACCTCGCCCAAGAGGGTGCGGGCCTGGGCATCGGTCAGCCCCCAGCGGTCGAACAGGTTGACCGTGGCGCGCGCCATCGCGGCGCCCTCGGCATCGCTGATGCGCTGGTCGAATGCGGGCGTTTCAGGTGTTGCAACGGGCATGAGCTGCATGGCGGCGCCCTCCTTTCCTCCGACAATATGGGGGATGGAGCGATCAAATGAAAGAGAAAGGTCAGTAGTTGATCAAATGAAGAAGCGGGCCAGTCGTTACGCTTCGACAAACATGCCGCTGCGGCCATAGGCCTCTTCCTCCGGTGTCAGGTGGGGCGGGTCGTCCTCCAGGGTCGGGTCAAAGCTGTAGGTCTGCTCCAGAAACGCGCTGTCAAACACCGCCTTTTCCAGGTCGACGACGGCGGCATGGCTTGCCCGGATCGCGGCGGTCAGCGCCGGACCGTCGTCTTGGCTTAACGCGAGGCACAAGGCGTTGCGCAGGGTCGCCAGCGACGAGACGGGCTTCAGCAGCAGGTGAACACGCCACAGCCGGTCTAGCGGGATGGTGTCATGGCCAAAGGCGCGCGCGCGTGCCAACTCCGCGCCCACGCTGGGCCAGTGGCGGGTGGTGTAGATCGCGTGCTCGTCACGCCGAAACCAAGACTCGGTCCGCTCGATCGAGGCCGACACCGAATTGTGCAGCTTCCACAGGAACAGCCGCAGCGACGGCCCATCGGTGATGACCGACAGCTTGTCCTCGATCGAGACAAGCAGGTCGACCGAGCCGGCCTTGTCGCCAAGGCGCGGGCCGAGCAGGAGGTATTCCAGCGGGTACATGTCGATCTCGACATTGCGCACGACATAGAGGTTGAGGTGGTGCCGGCAGTAGGGGCAGGCATAGACGGTCGCGAAGACGCGAAAGAAATCCTTGAAGAGGTCGATCAGGGCGGGCTGCTGGTCGGGCTCGCGCGCCGCGACCAGTTCGGCGACGGTATGCAGGAAGCGCCAGGTCGGGCGGCCGATATAGTAGGGAAAGCTGACGCGCATCTGGGCCTGACGCACGTCGCTGCGGCCAAGATAGACGTCCAGGAACGCGACATATTGCGACAGGAAGCCGGACTCGCGACCGAATTCCTCGCGCTCGCGCCGTTTTTGCACGCCGTTCATGTAGTGCCGGGTCAGCCGCCAGGCCTGGCGGATGGCGAGCTTGCGTTCCGGGCTGCAGGCGGGGAAATGCCCGGCCACGTCGGCGCCGTAATGGTCGAACTCGCCATCGTCGCGCGCGGTCGCGAACCAGCGGTCCAGCGTGGCCGCGTCCGGCACCGTGTTCTGCGCGATGTCGTCGGCGCCGGAGACACTGCAGGCGGCCAGCAGCTTGGGCATGAAGTCCTCATACCAATAGGCCGCCGGCATCATGGCCCCGTCGATCGCCTCGTCGCTGGAACTGATCAACACCCGGTTCCAGACGCCAAGATAGGCGGCCGGATCGGCGCCGTCGGGGCCCGGCGGGGCGGCCATCTCACGGTGCAACTCCATGTGTCGCAGGCGTGCCGCCTCGTGCCGGGCCATGGCGTCCGACCCGAGATCGTCCAGCGACAGGTTCTTGCGGCGCAGCGTCAGCGCCAGTTCGACACCCGCCATCAGCGTTTCGGCAACCGACGACTGGGCCGTGCGCTGGCGTCCCATCGCCTCGGCCGCCTCCAGCATGGCCTTGGTCTTGGTCACGTTTGGCCAGTTGGCGATGCGGTCCTGCAGGCGGGCGTATTCGGCGTTCACCGACGCGGGCACCGCGTCGAGCACGGGGAAACAGGCCGGATCGACGACGCCTGAGGCCTTGTAAAGCGCGATCGCCCGGTCGACGAAGGCGACGAAGTCGGGCATCGTGTAGGGCAGTGTGCGGGCCCGCAGATGGGTCATCGCGTGGGCCGAATAGCTCTCGCGAAAACAGCGATAGGCCGCGCCCTGAAGCAGGCGGAACAGGCCGATCTGCATTTGCAGGAGAGACGTGCCCTGGCCATAGCTTGCACGCCGATGAACGACTGGCGCGTAGTGCGCGGCGCCGCCGATCGGCGGCGGCTCGGACGCAACGGTCTCGCTGGTCGATACGTCACCGCGGCGGATCGCGCTGACGAACGGTGTGGTGTGGTCGCGGTAACTTTTGTCCGGCGCGGTGTGCCCGTGCGGGACCAGCTCGTGAAACTCGTCGAAGTCGATACTGCCGTCGCCGTCCCGGTCGGCCTCGGCGAAGACCGTGTCGAGACCCTCGTCGCTAACCTTGAACTGTCCCAGAAAGTGCCGCAGCTCGTCGCGCGAGATCCGGCCGTCGCCATTTTCGTCCAGGACGTCGAAGGCGATTCGAGTGCGGCTCTCGATATCGCCATGAAGCGAGGCCAGCAGGGCCGCGAATTGGGCATAGCCGATACCGTCGCGTGCGGCGACGTCATCGGCGAGGTGCCGCACCTCTTCATCGCTGGCGTCATGGCCCAGTTCCGCCAGCAGGCGGTTCAGCCCCGCCAATCCGACCATTTCCGTGCCGGCGGCCCCCAAGGTCTTGAACCGCCGCCACAACGCTTCGATGGCGTCGGTATTGAGCGTGCCCGTCATGCGCAAAAGCCACTTGTTCGTCCGGTCAAGGCACTCGCATTGTGCGCGGGAAACCGATACTGGCAAGTCGCAGCGGCAGCCGACAAATGCTCGTCGCCGGGATGCGTCGTCCGCAGCGCGCCGATCGCGGGAGCCATCGCGGCCGTACTTTAACGGCGTCCATGCTGATACTTGACCATCAGACTTTGATTGCGCCGACCTAAGGCGAAGGGTTTTGACACGCCGGAATCTGCCTCGACCGCGACATACCTTTCGGCCCCCAATTGGATCCGCTCTACGGCTCCGAGGTTCGAGGTTTGGTTGATTTCGAATCGCGTGCTATTGCATTGTGCCCTACTCTTTCTAGAGCGTGAGCCATATTGGGGATATCGGATGAAACCACTTTTCGCTGTCGCGGGGATCATTGCGTTGCTGGCCGGGAGCGCCTACGCGCAAGACCGGTGCGAGCCCTTCACCTACCATGCGAGCAGCGAACATCGTGAGCGTACGTTAATGGATCACGGTGAACCGGGGGTAAGTGTCGGTGACGTTCGGCATTCCATTGGGCCCCTTTTTGACGAGGCAGACAACAGGATCGGCCAGTCTTTCGTTCAGCAAACAGTGGTGATTGCCAGCGACGAGGATGAAGTCTGGACGCGCTGGGATGCCACGCACCAGTTTTCGGCGGGGTCCATCTTCTCCGTCCGAGAGCCATTGCCGTTGAGCACCGGCGATGCCGTCGACAACTTATCGACGCCCAACTTTGCCTCGGGCCAGAACCCCACGATCATCGGCGGAACCGGCGTCTTCGCGGGGGCCACGGGAACCATCGTAATGGAGAGAACCGAAAACGGCTCCGTGGGTCAGGTGAATGTCTCCTGCCGTTGAACGTGCCCGCCGCATTAGGAACCTGACGTAAGAAATCCAGATCTCGGGGCGGGGTGGCGCGTGCCAGCGGGCTCGTCTCGCCGTCATGGGCGGCCGCGCTGATACCGAGGCCAAGCGCTTGTGCGGGTTGCGCGTCACCTACTGGCGCAACTGGCGAAGGGGCTTGTCGCGATACGTCGGTCCTGGCCGGGTTGCCATAGGACCGGCCGCCGCCGCTTAGGCTTTCGTCCGGGGTATTGTTGACGCAGGTCTCGGGTGCGAGGACTTGCCGGCGGCCGTTGCAGACGAAGCCCCCTGGAACAAGCCTGATCGCGGGAGACGCCTCAACAGTGCTAAAACACCGGCCATGCTGAAACTCGACCATTTGACCGTGATCGCGCCGACCTTGGAAGAAGGCGTGTCGCACGTCAGAGACTGCCTCGACATCGACGTACCGTTCGGCACCCGGCATCTTTACATGGGCACGCACAATCACCGGCTTCGGCTTGGCGACGCCGTCTATCTCGAGATCGTGGCCCTTGATCCCGATGGGATCTCGCCCGGGCGACCCCGCTGGTTCGGCGTGGACGATCGGGACACGGTCCGATCGGACTGGGAGGACGGGAGGCGCCTGCGCGGCTGGGTGGCCAGCACCGTGGACATCGACCGGGAATTGGCCGGCCATCCGGGCGTTTTTGGTGAGCGGGTCGCTTTGCCGTTCGACAAGCCGGCGTTCAATTTCTCCATCCCGCCGGATGGCTCTCTGCCCTTGGACGGCGCCGCGCCTTCGCTGATCGATCATCGCGACGACCTGTCGTTTCTGGCGAACATTCCGGATTTGGGCGCACGGCTGCAGGCCGTTTCGCTGGAGCACCCGGAGCCTGCGGCCATTACGGCGCTCTATGAGCAGCTTGCGATCGATCGCCCGCCAGAGGTCGTGCCCGGTTCCCGGGTCTGCTATCGGACCCGGATCGAGACACCGAGCGGCTTGCGGGTGCTAACCTGACGTCAGGGCCTCTCGAACGCGGCTGCGGTAGGCGCGTCCGACGGGCACTGTCTGTCCATCCCTCAGCACGACGACCGGCGCGCCGCCGCGATATTCGTAGGCGCCGATCCAGGCTCTCGCCACCCACCATGACCGGTGAACCCGTACGCCGTACGGGCCCAACTGCTGTTCCGCTTCGCGTAACGGGGCGCGGATCAGGGTTTCACCCTTTGGTGTCACGGCCCTGAGGTAGTGATCCTGGGTCTGCAGCAGCATCAAGTCTTGGCCGATTGCATCGGGCAGGCGATCAAGCCATGCCGGTTTGTCTGTCGGGGAGGATTGGTCGGTCGCGACGATCTGACGCTCCGCCAAGGCGTGGAACAGCGCCGCGACCGCGACGCAGATCACGGCGACGTAAGGCAAGAGGACAAGGGCCCCCTCAACGAAGGGGGCGCCGAACACGACCCGATGGAGGCCGGCCAGCCAGAGGGTGACCGGAAGGGAACCGGCCAGACCGCTGAACACGACCAGCAGCGGCAGGCTTAGACCCTTTGCCTCGGCCACGGCGGCGGCGGTCGCGGACGGCAGAAACCCGATCCAAAAGGTGGTCGCGCAGACGGCCAGCCAATAGGCAAGGCGGGCGACAAGCGGCATGTCCGCGAAGGTGCCGAAAGGGCCGATCAGCCCGATGACAAGGGCGGCGCCCAACAGCGACAGCCAGAAGGCCGGGCGCCGTGCAAGGTCCTTCGCCTCCGTTGCCGCGTACGCGAACGGGCTGTCGTCTGCGACATTCTCCATGCTGTTCGCGCCTCTTCGGTTTTCTGAACCGGCAACCGGCTTTATCAATCTGTGAACGGGTTGTGCACGACAATCGAACTGCGCCGACCGTGTCATTGATCCTGGCCAATTGGGATCTGGCCCAATCGGGTGCGGATGGGATGAATGCGGGCGGCGCGGGCGTACGCACGCCACGGGTCTAACGATGGGGTCTCGCCAATGTCACAACGCGCTTACATGCCGGACTATTTGCGGCTTTTTGCGCTCTTTGGAATCGTCGTCGTGAACGTGCAGTCCATGGCCTTCCCGATCCTTGAGGGCTTTTTTGCCGCGTCGCGCTCCGACCCGATCGATCAGGGGGTGATCTGGCTGGTCGACGGGCTTGCCTACTTCAAGACCTATGGCCTGTTTTCCTTCATGTTCGGGGTCGGCCTGGCCTTTCAGATGCGCTCGGCCGAGCGCCGGGCGCTGCCTTTCGGCCCGATGTACCGCAACCGCATGATCGGGCTGGCATTCTTAGGCCTGCTGCACGGTTGTCTGTTGTTCCCGTACGACATCCTGGTGCTGTACGCGGTTACCGGGTCGATCCTCTATTTCATGCGCAACTGGGCGGTACGCCGACTGGTGCGGTGGGGGATGATCCTGCTGGTCGTGCAAATCCTGCTCGCGTCTCTGTTTCTGGTGAACGCGCCCGCCGACGAAGCGGTTGGCGCGCTTGAACGGCAGATCATGGTTCATGGCGGCTTTGTCGATGTGACGATCTTGCGCACGCTTAGTTTCCTCAACATCCTTCCGTTTCTGCTGGTGCTGCAGGGGTTCTCCGCGCTTGGCTGGTTCTGTCTTGGGCTGGCGGCGGTGAAGTCCGGCCTGATCGACACGCCCGACCACCCGGTTTGGACGCGGGCGCGGCGATGGTGCCTGGTCCCCGGCGTGGCGCTCAGCCTCTTTGCCGCCGGCCTGTGGCAATGGGCCCCGTCAGCCGTGACGGAAGCGACCGGTATGATCCTCGTGCTTGCGGTCGCGCCCGTGGCCACCTTCGGCTATCTGGGTCTGATTGCCCTGGTCGCGAAACCTCCGGGACCGCGCTTCGCCCCCTTCCTGAAGGCGGGCGGATCGAGCCTGAGCATCTATCTGGGCCAGTCGATCGTGCTGGCGACCCTGTTCGCGCCCTATGGGCTGGGGCTGTGGGACCGTGTCGGCCCCGCCGTCGCGGTGGTCCTGGCCCTGGCGACGACCGTGGTGCTGATCCTCGCCGTGATCGCCTGGCGATCACGCTTCGCGCTGGGGCCCTTCGAATGGCTTTTGCGCCGGATCACGCGGGTTGGGGTTCGCGGCCCTGCGGTAACCGCGGCGTCATGAACGCGACACTGATGGAGAGGCCCGGGCGGCCCGGCGATGCAGACGGTCCATCGGCCAGGGTGATGCGGGCGCCGTGGAGGTCGACGATGGCGCGGACCATGGCCAGGCCCAGGCCGCTGCCTGCGCCGGCCGTATCGGTGCGGTAGAAGGGTTCCAGGACGCGCTCGCGTTCGTCGGGTGCGATGCCGGGGCCGTTGTCCCAGACCGTCAGTGTTTTGCCGAAGACCTGGAGGCCGATGGTGGAGCCGTCCGGGGTGTGGGCGACGGCGTTTTCCAGGAGATTGGCGATCAGCTGGCTGAGCAGGTCGCGGTCGCCGTGCACGATCGCGGGGCCATCGATGGCAGTTTCGAGCGTGCGGCCCGACCCCTCGACCACCGGGCGATAGAGGGACGACAGCTCGGTCGCGAGCGTCGCCAGATCGACCTCGACAAAGCGATCGCGCCTGGCGCCGGTGTCGAGCTGGGCGATACGCAGCAGGGCATCGAAGATGCGGATGACCCGATCGGTCTCGTCCAGCAAACCGTCGATCGCGCCCGGCTGCGGGAGCGCGGCGTTGTTGGTGGCGAGTGCCTCGACCGAGACGCGCAAGCGGGCCAGCGGCGTCTTCAGTTCATGGGCCAGATTGGCCGACAGGTGGCGCATCTGTTCGACCAGGGCCTGCAGGCGGTCGAGCGTCTCGTCGATGCGTTGGGCGGCGTGGTCCAGGTCGTCGGGTCGCCGAACCTTTCGGTTTTCGGCGTTGGTGCGGGCGGTCAGGTCGCCCGAGGCGAACCGGTCGAGCGTCGCCAGCATGCGCCGAAGCCGGACCTGGGCACGCAGGCCGATCGCGAGGCCGATGGCCAGGCAAGCGACCAGCGTGACCGCAAGCACGGTGCCGAGCGTCGAGGTCACGATGCGGATCGTCTCGGAAACCGGCTCCAGCTCGGTCGCGATTGCGAGCCGGCCGCCGTCCGTTTCGACAACGAGCAGGCGCCAATCATCGTCTTCCAGCCCGACGTCGTCGCCAAAGACGCTGCGCTCGCCCAGTTCCGCGAAGGCGGCGCGGGAAAACCGCCCGAAGACTTCGCCGTCGGCGGCGAGGAAGCCGATGGCCTGATCCTGGTCGTCATGCGCCCGTCGTGCCGCGTTTTGGGCCGCCGAGGGTGCCCCCAGCGCCTGGGCGGTGCCCAGCAACTGATCGTCGATGTTATCGATCAGCGCGTCGGAGATCAGCGAGACCGCCAGGAAGCCGGCGATCACGGTCATAACCACAAAGGCCAGGGCTAGCAGCAACGACTGGCGCAGCGCGGACATGCGCAACAGCCGGGTCATGGCGGATGCGCGTCCTTGGAACTGCCCGCGGTATCGGGGTCCAGCATGTAGCCGGCCCCGCGGACCGTGCGGATAAGCGGTGTGGCGAAGGGCTTGTCGATCTTGGCGCGCAGCCGGCTGACGTGGGTTTCGACCACGCTGGTCATGGGGTCGAAATGCAGATCCCAGACCCGTTCCAGCAGCATGGTGCGGGTCAGCACCCGCCGCTGATTGCGCAGGAAGACCTCAAGCAGCAGGAATTCCTTGGGGTTGAGGTCGAGCGCCTGGCCTTGGCGGGTGGCGGTTCGGCGCACCAGGTCCAGTTCCAGATCGGCCGCGCGCAACACGGTGTCTTCGCCGGCCGTCTGCGGCGCACGCCGGCCGAGGGCGGCAACGCGCGCGGTCAGTTCCGACATGGCGAACGGCTTGGTGAGGTAGTCGTCGGCCCCGGCCTCCAGCCCCTCCACCCGGTCGTCGACGCCGGAAATGGCGGTGAGAAACAGGGCCGGGGCCATGATTTTCGCCGCGCGCAGCGACTTCAGCACCGACAGGCCGTCGAGCGACGGGGTCATGCGGTCGAGGATCAGCACGTCATAGGTCTGGGTCGTGGCCGTGACCAGCGCCTCGCGCCCGTCGGTCACCAGGTCGACCACATGACCCTGCTGACGCAGGCCGGACTGGACCCAGGGGCCAAGCTCCAGGTCGTCTTCCAGGACCAGGACCTTCATGGGCCAGTCTGCCTGCGTGCGGTTTTGGCGGAACGTCTCATGGGTTGCCCTCTTACAGGGCTGGCGGGGGCCGCGCCAGGGAGCAGGGCCTTCCTTACAGATTTGTATGGCGGGCGCCAGCGGGCGGCAAGGTTGGGTGCCCAGCTTGGTGGGGTCGGGCCGGCGAGGCCCTCTTAACCGAAGGAGACCATCATGACCAAGACCGCGACCACCGTTTCTCTGATTGCCGGCGCCCTGGCCCTGGGCGTCAGCACCAGCGCCCTCTATGCCCAAGACGGGTCGGAGGATGTCACCGAACTGACCCTGACCGAGGCCATCGCCATCGCCGAGGCGGAAACCGGCGGCACGGCGATCGAGGCGGAATGGGAGATGGAGGACGGCATGCGCCTGATCGAGGTCGCCGTGCTCGACGGGTCGGACGAGACCGAACTGACCATCGACCCCGTCACCGGCGAGGTGCTGTCCATGGAGCTGGAAGACGACGAGATGGATGACGATGACGACGATGATCACGACGACGATGACGAGGATGATGAAGACGACGATGATGATGATGACGGGGAGGATGACGACGACTAGGCCATGATCCCCGTGAGGCCGGATGGCCTGGCGGGGCATCGGCAGGGCGACCGGGCGGGGCGGACCCCGGCCCGGTCGCGCGCGTCAGTCGGCGCGCCGATAGGTCAACAGAACCACGCCGCTGTCATAGGGTTTGGTATCGATCAGCCGAAACCCCCGAGGCCCCGCCGTGTCGCCGAACAGGCGGACGCCGGCGCCGATGACCGCCGGCGCCAGTTTCAAGACCAGCCGGTCGATCAGGCCGTGATTGGCCAGCAGCCCGGCCAGTTGGCCGCCGCCGCACAGATAGATGTCGCCGCCGTCAGACCGCTTCAGCCGCCCAACCGCGCCCAGCCAGTCGTCGCGCACGATCGCGACCTCGGCATCCTCCGGCAGCGCCAGGCTGTGCGACAGGATGTGGTGGTCCATGTGCGGATAGGCGCGCTTGCCGGGCTCCAAACCGTAGGCGTAGCCGAACTCGTAAGTCCGGCGGCCCATGATGACGGTCTCATAGGTTTGCAGGCGCGCCAAATAATCGTCGAGATGGGCACCCTCGGCCGGGAACATGGAAATGTCGTCGTCGGGACCGGCGATATAGCCGTCCAACGACGTCGCGACGTCGTAAACGATGCTTCGCATGGGAAAAGCTCCAGAAAATGTCGGGTCGGTCGGCCGCGCTGCTGCATGGCCGCGAATGGATGTCCGGCTTACCGGTGACCCTTGATCATCTTCTTGGCTCCTTCGCGAGGGCGCGGTTGTTAGCCTAGAACCGTGACTGGCGTCAACCGGTTTCGGCCGGTGGCTCGGGCGTCCGACACGACAACCAGCCAGCCAGGACCGGGCCTCTGCGGTCAAGCGTGGGGCGGCGAAACTCTCGACGGAAGTAGGCTAGGTTTAGGCCGGCCCACTTTCGTTGAAGATGACCTTGTGGACGCGCCAGTTGCCGTCGGTGTCCTTGCGTACCAACAGCATTTGATCGTTCGAGGGTGCGGGCTGGTCCGGGGCGGACCCGGCGACGTCGACCTGGATGGTGTTGGTCACGACGGCGAAGTCGTCTTGCCCGTCGAACGTCCAGTCGGAAAAGGTGAAGCCGGTGACGGCGCCCAGATCGCTGGAGGCGAAGGCGACAAGGGCCGCGGGGCCGACGATGCGTGCATGGCCCGGCGGCATGAGGACGGCGTCCTCGGCCCAGTGGCTCTGCCAGGCTGTCCAATCGCGGGCGACCAGCGCCGACGTCCACGCCTCTATCATGGCCTTGATCGCGTCGGTCTCGACATCCGACAAGGGGGGCGTGCTCATGGGCCAATTGCCTTCCGTGTGTGATCGAGGGTCCGGACGGAAGCCTGCGGCAGTTGTCGGGTGGTGGCAAGAGATTCCGGCCTCGCGCGTCGCACGCCACCGGATCTGGCGCCTGGGGGCGTTGAGGGGATATGGTCTGGCCGATGATCGGCGGTGACAGGTGAGGGGACCGATGTCGACAGAGGGCAACAAGGCGCTGGCGCGGCGGTCTTTGGAGATGTGGGGCGCCGGTAACGACGACCGGCCCGAAGAGGTGTTCGCGGCGGATTATGCCAACCATCAGGAGTCCGACATTCGCGGCGACGTTATGACCCGCGACCTGGCGAGCTGGAAGGACGTGGTCGAGAAGCATCATGAGGCCTTTCCGGACCTTGCCGTGCGCATCGCCATGCAGATCGCGGAGGGGGACCGGGTGGCGACCCGCTGGGAGTTTTCCGGCACGCATGAGGGCCCGTTCATGGGCGCGGAACCGACGGGCAAGCGCGTGACCTGGACCGGCGTGCAGATCTACCGCTGCGAGAACGGCAGAATCGTGGAAAGCTGGGTCGATTGGGACAAGTACCGGCTGATGCAGGGCGTGGGGTTGTTGCCCGGGCCGTGATCGGGCCAGGATGATCGACCTTCGGGCAAAGGCGGCGCATTCCTACCGCGACGATCCGGCGGTACCGGCCTTCGACGACGGATCGCCGATCGTCATCGTCGATGGGGAGTGCGTGCTGTGTACGCGCAGCGCGCGGCTGTTGAGCCGGCTTGACAAAAGCGGCGCGTTTCGCATCTGCCCCAGCCAAAGCCGACTGGGGGGCAGCATCCTCCGGCACTATGGCCTGGACCCCACCGATCCCGACACCTGGCTTTATCTGGTGGATGGCCGGGCCTATAGCTCGCTGGACGCGATCATCCGGGTCGGGTGGCGGGTTGGCGGGATTGGTCGGGCGGCTGTCGTGCTTCGGATTCTGCCCCGGTTCGTGCAGGACTGGCTTTATCGCCGGGTGGCGCGGAACCGCTATTGGCTGTTTGGGCGGACCGACATGTGTGCGCTGCCTGACGAAGGGTTGCGTCGCCGATTGATCGAGTAAGACGGGGGACGTCTATGCGGCTTGTTCAGATCGTGCGGCCAGGAAATCGTCGATGATGCGGGCGGCGGTTTGGGCGCCGTGCTCGGCCCGGATGGCGTGACCCAGCGCGGCCGCGCGGTCGATCATGGCCCGCTCGCGGGATTGCGCGATGGCGTTGGCGAGGGCATCGGCGGTCAGCCGTTTTTGCGGCAGCGGCTTTGGGCTGGCGCCGAGGTCGGCGACGCGGCGCGCCCAGAAAGGCTGATCGCCGAACACGGGGCAGAGGATCGACGGGCGGCCCCAGCGCAGCGCCTCGTGCGTGGTGCCGGCGCCGCCATGATGGACGATCGCGGCACAGCGCGGGAACAGCCAGGCATGGGGGGCGGCCTCCAGCATCAAAATGCGGTCGGACGCGGGGGTAGCCCGCAGATCGCTGGCCAGCCCGCCCCAGCCTGTGGCCAGGATGCCGCGCGCATCGGCCTGGTGGATCGCGCCGACCACGGCGGCGGTCAGCCGGTCGGCGTCCTTTGCCGGCATGCTGCCGAAGCCGACATAGATCGGCGGCGGGCCGTTGGCCAGGAAGCGGGCCAGATCGTCCTGCGGTGTCCAGCCCCGATCGGGTTCCGTGAACCAGTAGCCGGTGACATGGTCGCGCGGCCCCCAGTCCGGCGGCTTGGGCACCAGGTGACGGCTGTGGGCGTGAAGTCTTGGGACAGCGCCGCCCCTTGGGTCATAGCCCTCCAAAGCCTGTGGCCAGCGCGTGGTCTTGGGCGTGCCGGCGCGCTTGCGTGCCGTTCGCGCGACCGTGGCAAAGCCGAGACGGATGAGGCCCAGCATCAGCGCATGGCTGGCTCGGTTGCCGATGCGCCCGAGATTGCCGATCGGCATGAAGATGGTCGGGAAGGCGCTTGTCGCCACATAGCCGGGCTGCAGGAAGGCCGGCATTGACGGCGTACCACGGGCGGCCGCCATGCCGACCGCCGGGAAGGCCTTCGGGTGATAGACCAGCAGGTCCGCCTCGTGCTTGCGGATGATCGCGGCCGTATCGTCGACCTGCTGGCGCAGCATCTGTTGGGAGTTTCGCCAGGCCTTGATCTTGCCGGAGAAGGTGTGCAGCGCCTCTTGGATCTCAGGGCTGGCGATCATGGCCCGGACATCGACGGACAGCGGCGCGGCGTTCAGCCCGGCCGCCTCGATCATCGTCTCGAAGCCGGTCCCGGCGGACAGCGTGACGGCATGGCCGCGCGCCTTCAGCGCCTGGCCCAGAGCGACGAAGGGCTGAACGTCGCCCCTGGAACCGAAGGTCATGATCAGGATGCGCATAGCGCCCCTCCGCGCTGCCGAGCCCCTTCTCATGTGGGAACGCGGCGTCTAAACGGTCTTCGCCGTGCGACGAAAGGTACCGGGACCCATGCCGAAGGCCTTGGTGAAGCGGCGGGAAAAGGACGGGACCGTGGCGTAGCCGCAGCGTTCGGCGATCTCGATCATCGCCAGATCGGAGGTGACGAGCAGCGTGCGCGCCTTCATCAGGCGCCAGGCCGTCAAATAGCCGATCGGGGCCATGCCGACCATGGATCCGAATCGGGCGGCAAACTGGGCACGCGACATGCCGGCCTCGGCCGCCAGGCTGGCGATGGTCCAGTCCTTCTCCGGCGCGCGATGCACGGCCGCCAACGCCCGGGAGAGGTGGGTGTCGGCCAGGGCCGCGACAAAGCCGCCGGCGGGTCGACCATCGGCGGCAACCGAGCGGCGCACGGCCTGGATGAAGATGATCTCCAAGAGCCGGCCAAGGATACCGGTCGTGCCTTGGGCATCCAGGTCCGCCTCTAGGGTCAGCAGGTTCAGGGCAGCCGTAGTCCATGGCTCCGCGCCGAGATCGGCCGGCCGCATGACCAACAGCGGTGGCAGGTTGGTCAATAAGGGATGGTCGATTGCCTCGTCGAAACGGCAATAGCCACAGACAAGCGTCGCGCCGCGATCCCCCGCGCCATAGGTCAGGACGCCGTTGGAAAGCGCGCCCGTTGCAAGGATCTCCGGCAAGGGGCGCGCCGTTGTCCACGGATCGGCGGAAAGGATCTGGGCCGCGCCGTTCGGCACGATGGCCAAGTCGCCCGCTGACAGGTGGGCCGGCTCCGCCCCGCTGAGACCGATCCAGCATCGGCCGCGGCGCACGAGATGGAACCGGATGCGCCGATGTTCGGCCGGAAGCTCGACCGAGAAATCGCCGGCCAGAACCGCGCGGAAGTACAGCTCGCCGTCGATCCGCAGCGTCGAGAAGACGTCCGACAGGATGTCGTCTTTGTCCATTCCACCGCCAACTTGAGACGATCGGCTAAATCAATCCGACGAATGGACGATGTTGAACGCGGGCGTTGCTGTCAAGTTCGCCCCAGACAGCAGCAGCAGACAGCGGCGGCAGATAGCAACGGAGAGTCAGATGTCCTGGGAAACCGCCTTTGCGCTCATCGGGTTTGCCTTCGTGATGTCGATTTCGCCCGGGCCGGCGAACTTTCTGCTGTTGGCCTCGGGTGTGAATTTCGGCTTTGCGCGTTCCCTGCCGCTGGTGTTCGGCATCAGCCTGGGGTTTCTGTCGATGGTCTTGCTGGTCGGGCTGGGGCTTGGCCGGCTGTTGGAGACCGTTCCGATCCTTTACACCGCCATCAAGATCGTCTGCGCCGGTTATGTCCTGTACCTGGCCTGGAAGATTGCCCGCAGCCGATCGATCGGTCCCGATGGTCAGCCAACCATCGAGAAACCGATGTCGTTCTTCCACGCCGCGATCCTGCAACTGGTCAATCCAAAGGCCTGGGTCGTAGCCGTCATTGTCACCGTGGCCTACACGGACCCAAGCAACCCGTTGACCAGCCTGATTGCGATCATCGGCCTGTTCGCGCTGGTCAACCTGCCGTCGATCAGCGTGTGGGCGGTTTCGGGTGCTGCCTTTCGCCGGCTGATCGGCGATGGCCGGGTGGTCGTTTTCGTCAACATCGCCCTGGCGCTGCTGCTGGTCGGGTCGATGATCCCGGTGCTTCTGAGCTCGTTTGACGGACCGATGTTTGTGCCGTGATACCGCCCGCCAAGTGGCATCCGGGCGATGCGCGGCATCTTGATTTGACAGCCGGTCTTCGACGTCACCATTTGTGCTCGCCAGAAACGTCACACGTTGAGTGGCATGGGCTGCGGCTCTCAGGGCAGAGGCCTGGGAGATCGCGGCCTCGGATCAGGGTTAGGCTTGGCGGCGAGAGGTCAAGAATGCTCGTGTGCAAATGCAACTGCGGTTCGGTAGCCTTCGAGATCAAGGCACCGATATCGGAAGTCTATGTGTGCCATTGCAGTATCTGCCGCAGGTTTTCTGGCGGCAGCGGCATGGCGGTCGTCATCCTTATGAACGAGGACTTCGACTGGGTCAGCGGTCACGACGACATCAGAGTTTGGAACAAGCCTGATGCGGACTGGGATGCCAACTTTTGCCGCGTCTGTGGTTCCGCGCTTCCGGGAAAAAACGACAGCAAAACAATGTTCGTTCCAGCGGGATTGCTGCCTGACGACATTGAGGGCGTAGAGGTCAAGCATCACATCTTTGTCGGGTCGAAGGCGCGTTGGGACGTGATCGGCGACGCTGGCAAACAGCATGAAGGGCCAATCACGGCATAAGTGCCGCAGCTGCGGTTCGTGCCGGGGCGATCGTCGGGGTTGCTTGGTGCCGCGTCGGGGCGTCCGTGTTCGCATGGTTCAGCGGCAGGATGAACCGGCTTCTACGGTAGCGTAATCCTCACTGGCTGCCATGCGAAATGGCCTTTCCTGGGCGCTTGCCTTGGGCGTTGGCGCCGCCGACAGTGGTGCCGGCGAGAACCGGCATAACGTCGAAGAGGCGGACCTTGGCAAAGCAGTATCCGGCATTGCGCCCGAAGCATGTCGACTTTATCGGGCGGCAGAAAGTCTTCTTCACGGCCACGGCGGCGCCCACGGGTCGGGTGAACGTTTCGCCGCGCGGGACCGACGCGTTTCGGATTCTGGGCGAGGCCCAAGTCTGTTACCTGGATCGGACGGGCAGTGGCAACGAAACGGCCGCGCACCTGCTGGCCAATGGCCGCATGACCATCATGTTCTGTGCCTTCGAGGGCGGGCCGCTGATCCTGCGGCTGTATGGGCAAGGGCGGGTCGACCCCGTGGACACCGACGGCTATCGGCGGCTGCTGGACCGGCATTTTGACGGTGATGCGCCACGCGGAGCCCGTCAGATCGTGTCGATGGACATTGATCTGGTCCAGACCTCATGCGGCTTCGGCGTACCGCTCTTCGATTATACCGGCGACCGGGACGGGCTGGACAAATGGGCGCGCGGGAAGACCGACGCGGAACTGGTGGCCTACCGGCAGGAGAAGAACCGCGCCAGCATCGACGGCTTTCCGACCGGGCTGTTGGTCGACGATTAGCTGTGGTCGATCTCGGGCACGCGGGTAGAAAGGCTAGCCGCATAGCGCAACGTCCCGCGAGGACGGTCGAGTTTATCTGCCTGTTCTCGCTGATCACTTCTCTGACGCCCATCAGCATCGACGCGCTGTTGCCGGCCTTGCGCGACATCGGGCTGGCCTTGAATGTCGCGGACGCCAACGATACGCAGTTGATCGTCTCGATGCTGATCCTGGGCATGGTGTTCGGCGAGCTGGTGTTCGGGCCCTTGGCCGATGCGCTGGGTCGGCGTGCGGCGATCGTCGGCGGCCTGACGGTGTTCGCGGTTGGCACGATCGTGGCCATGACCGCGACCTCGCTGGAACAGATGCTGGTGGGGCGCATCATTCAAGGCTTCGGGGTCGCCGGTTCCAAGATCGGCACGCGCGCGCTGATCCGCGATCGGTTCGGCGGCGACGCCATGGCCAGAGTGCTCTCGTTCATCTTCATGATCCTGGTGCTGGTGCCGATGCTGGCGCCGGCGATCGGAAAGGCGATCAACGATCTGGCTGGCTGGCGGGCGGTCTTTGTGCTCTATTTGGTCTTGGGCGTGGTGATCCTGGTTTGGCTATTGGCCAGGCAGCCGGAGACATTGACCCCGGAGCGCCGCATCGCGCTGTCGTTTCGGACCCTGGTCGGCAACACGGCGCTGATTGTGCGACATCCGAGAGTGATGGCCTATACCATCGCAATGGGCCTGGTTTTCGGCGCGCAGTTGCTTTTCATCAGTATGGCGCAGGCGATGTTCTTCGATCTCTACGACGTCGATGACGCGTTCCCGATCTATTTCGCGGTCTTGGCCCTGGCAATGGGCGCGGCATCCTTTTCCAACAGCCAGCTGGTGATGCGCTATGGCATGCATCGCCTGTCGGTGGTCGCCGCCTCAGGCCTGTCGGTCGCCAGTGTTGGGGCATTGATCGGGTCGGCACCCTTTGGTGGCGTACCGCCCTTTGCGCCGTTCATGATCGCGTGCTTCCTGCTGTTCTTCTTCTTTGCCTTGCTGTTCGGCAATCTGAATGCCATGGCGATGCACGCGCTCGGAAGGGTGGCCGGGCTGGGCGCGTCGCTGATCGCGTCCCTTTCAAGCCTGATCGCCGTGGTTCTGGCGGTTGCGGCCGGGCGGCTCTACGATCAGACCGTCTACGCTGCGGGGTCGGGTTTTCTGCTGGCGGGTGTCGGTGCGCTTGGCCTGGTGATCTACGCCAACTCGAAGTCGAACGCCTCGATTTAGCGGGCCTGGTCGGCGCCGAAGATCGACCAGCCGGTCTCGTCGGTCAGGCGCTTCAGGGCGCGGGCGGCGAGTTGGGAGTTGCCGGTCTCGTTGAGGCCCGGGGACCAGGCGGCGATGGAGGCGACGCCGGGGGCGATCGCGAGGATGCCACCGCCGACACCGCTCTTGCCCGGCAGGCCGACGCGGAAGGCAAAATCGCCGGAGCCGTCATAATGGCCGCAGGTCAGCATCACGGCGTTCAGGCGGCGGGCACGGGCGGCCGGCACGATGCGCTCGCCTGCCGGGCCAAGTGTGCCGCCGAAGGCGAGGAAGCGGCCGGCCTGGGCCAGCTGGCGGCAGTTCATGGCGATGGCGCAGTGGTGGAAATAGACGCCCAGGGTAAAGGCGGGCGGATGGCGGATGTTGCCGGCGGCGCGCATGAAGTTGGCGAGCGCGGCGTTGCGGAACCCGGTGCGTTCCTCTGACTTCGCCACGTCCGGATCGATGCGGATGTCGTCGTCGCCGGCAACCAGGCGCACGAAGTTCAGGATCTCGCCGATCACCTCGCGCGGCTTGTGGTCGGCCAAGAGAACGTCCGTGACCACGATGGCGCCGGCATTGATCAAGGGATTGCGCGGGATGCCGTGGTCGGCCTCTAGCTGGACGATGGAGTTGAACGGATCGCCCGACGGCTCGCGCCCGACACGCCGCCACAGCGCATCGCCGACCTTGCCGAGGGCGAGAGCCAAGGTGAAGACCTTGGAGATGCTCTGGATGGAGAATGGGCTGTCGGCGTCGCCACTGGCCACCACGTTGCCGTCGGCGAGCGCGATCGCCAGGCCGAACTGGTTCGGGTCGACCTTCGCCAGTTCGGGGATGTAGTCCGCGACCTGACCCCGATCGGATTCGGCCGCCATTTCGGCTGCGATGGTGTCGACCAGATGCTGCAAGTCGTCCATCGCCGCAATCTCACCGTTCAACTCAATGTCCGGTGCCCAGTATCCCGGTTTTGACGTTGTAGTCGACCGCCAGCCCATAGGTCGGATCGTCGTCGGCGTCGACCACGAGCTGGCCGGCGCGTTTCAGCAGGCGATGGCAGTCGCTGGACAGGTGGCGCAATTGCAGCGTTTTGCCTAGCGCCTGGTACTTCGAGGCCAAATCTTCGATCGCCTGCAGGGCTGACTGGTCGACGACACGGCTGTTCATGAAGTCGACGATCACCAGGCCGGGGTCTTGCTGCGGCTTGAAAAGCTCCGCGAAGCCCGCCGTGGAGCCGAAGAACAACGGTCCCTCGATCTGATAGACGCGGGCGCCCTCGGGTGTGATGTGGGCCTTGGCATGAATGCGGGTGGCGTTGTTCCAGGCATAGGCCAGCGCGGAGACGATGACGCCGACGATAACGGCGACGGCCAAATCGGCCACAACCGTCACCGCCGTGACCAGCAGCATGACCATGGCGTCGGTCAGCGGGATTTTGCGGAGGATGGTCAGGCTTTGCCAGGCGAAGGTACCGACCACGACCATGAACATGACGCCGACCAGTGCCGCCAGCGGGATCTGTTCGATCAGGCCGGAAGCGACCAGGATGAACCCCAGCAGGAACAGGGCGGCGGCGATGCCCGACAGGCGGGTGCGGCCGCCCGATTTCACGTTGATCATCGACTGGCCGATCATGGCGCAACCGCCCATGCCGCCGAAGAAGCCGGTCACCGTATTGGCCACGCCCTGGGCAATGCATTCCTGCGAGGCGCCGCCGCGCTTCTCGACGATGTCACCGACGAGGTTGAGGGTCAGCAAGCTTTCGATCAGGCCGATGGCGGCCAGGATCAACGCGTAAGGCAGGATGATTTCCAAGGTCTGGACCGTCAGCGGGACCATGGGAATGTGGAAGGTGGGCAATCCGCCTTGGATCGACGCCAGGTCGCCGACCCGAGGCACGTCGATGCCGAAGATCACCACCAGGGCAGCGACCACGACGATGCCCGCCAGCGGGGCCGGGATGGCCGTCGTCAGCTTCGGCGTCAGCCAGATCACCAGCATGGTCAGGACCACCAGCCCCAGCATGATGGCCAGCGGCCAGCCCGTCATCCATACCCGAACGACCTGTCCGGCGGCATCAAGGGTGCCGGCAGGGTCCGGCACTTGGAACTGGGTCAACTGGGCCATGAAAATGACGATGGCCAGGCCGTTCACGAAGCCGAGCATGACCGGGTACGGCACCAGGCGGATGAACTTGCCCAAACGGAATACGCCGGACGCGATCTGCAGCAGACCCATCAGTACGACGGTTGCGAACAGGTACTCGACGCCATGGGTGGCGACCAGCGAGACCATGACCACGGCAAGCGCGCCGGTGGCACCGGAAATCATGCCCGGCCGACCGCCGATCAGCGCCGTGATCAGCCCGACGATGAAGGCGGCGTAAAGGCCGACCAGCGGGTGAACGCCGGCGACGAAGGCAAAGGCCACCGCCTCCGGCACCAGGGCCAGCGCCACGGTCAAGCCGGCAAGCACTTCGATCTTGATGCGTCCGGGTGTAAAGCCGGCGAGGTCGGCCCCAAAGCGGCCGGCAGGGGACAGCCGGCCGGCGAGCGCCGCCAGGTCAGGTTTGGTCACGTGATGCAGATCCGGGTTCGGGGGAACGTCAGGTATTGCGGCTTATAGCGGACCTACGCGCCGTTGGGAACGGGCTTTGCTGCAATGCACAATGGACGTTTGCGAATGGCTGAGGCTTGGTGCGCCGCCGATAAGGCGCCGTTGCCGGCTGCCGCGTTGCGTCGGCGGTCGTGCGGCTTCCAAACGGAGCGTCGCTGACGCGAAACCGGATCGAGCGCAGAAAGTGCTAGCGAAGGTGGCGGGTCATGTCGAAGACCCGGACGAAAAGGCCGCCGCGGGTGGTGACGTCGCGTTCGCCGAGCCTGCGGTAACCGAGCGATTCATAAAAGGTTGCGGCCGGCAGCGCGGCCTCTAGGCCACATTCCCGGTGCCCCTGTTCAGCAATGCAGGACTCGGCGGCGCGCAGGAGGGTCGAGCCGATGCCACGCCCCGACCAATCCGGGTCGACGTACAGGCCGATCACCCGGTCGTCGTGGTGCGAGCAAAAGCCTATGACCGTGCCATCGCCCGAGATCGCGACCAGGAAGCCCTCCTCGCCGTTGGTCATGGCCTCGGCATAGCGCTCCGCCAGCAACCCGTCGACCCAGCTTTCAAGCTGTTCCTGGCTATAGCCCCGACCGTGCGAGGCAAGGATCGCCGAGGAATGAACTCTCAACAGCTCGGCGCCGTCCGTTGGAAGCCCGCGTCGGATGGTCCAGGATTTGGTCGTCTTTGAGCTGGGGGTCATGATCGGTGGCGGTCAGTCAGCTCCTCTCGCCCGTGGGGAACCTACTCCAACCGGATGGCGGCGAATTCCTCCGGTACCATCCGGTGCAACAGTTCGTCGATGCGCAGCGCGTTGGGGATCAGGTAGGGGCGGCGCGGGTGCAGGCGGTCATTGACCCAATGGGTCGACCAATCGCTGGTGGTGTTGACGCAGTCCTCCACGAAATCGACGGTCTGGTCGGTCACAAGTTCGGCCAGTTCCATGCAGCCATTCAGGAAGATGTCGACATAGGATTGGATGATCGGAAAGTCGGCACTGGGCGGGTGGCGGTGTTCGGGCCGAACCTGATAGAGCCAGATCGACCCGTCCGTCGGCGTGTTGGAGCCGTCGAGCATGGTGATCCGACCGGGGTCGAGCTCGATCCGGCAATAGGCGAACTCGCGCGCATCGCCGGCGGTGAAGTCGTCGAGGTCGAAAACCCGAAAGAGGGCAGCAACGATGTGGGCGTCCTCGCGGTCGGTGATGCCGAGCATCGTGGTGCTGAAGCCGATGGGCGTGCCGCGACCGCTCCACCGGTGCTCAAAACCCTCGACGATGATCGGCAGGCTGATGTCGGTGCTTGGCCACGTCCGCTGCCGCGATTGGGTTTCCATCAGGCTGCCGAAGCCAACCACATAGTGGACGCGGCTGGGATCGACCGCCGGATAGCAGCTTGCTTCGTCCTGTGCCGGCACGTGGCGCGGCGCCATCGCCAGGACCAGAATCGCTAGAGCAAACGGGATCAGGCGGCCATGCCGCGCGATCGAGACAAGGGTCATTGGGCTTTTCCTCGCAGACGGAGGGGAGCGTCGGATTCCAATTAGCCGCCAAAGATCGCGGCCTCGGGAACGACGTAGTATTCAGTGTCGTCGATGCTGACGTACCAGGTGTCGCTATCCTTGGACGAGGTGAGCGTGCCGCTGCCGGGCGAGCTGATGGTCTCCGGCGTGAAGTCCAGGATGCGCTCGCGCCCGTCCGGCCGCGTGGTGGTGATGGTGGCAAAGCCCGTATCGCCGCGCCGAATGCCGGCCGGGCAGGATTGGCCGTGGCTGTCGTCGCCAAGTGAGCAGGGCAGGAGCGTGGTGGCGTCGTATTCATCCGTCGTGTAGGGCGCCGTCGGTGACGCGGGCGTGATGCCGGCGATTTCCTCCACCGTCGTACATGCCGCCAGCAGCAGCGCGCCTGCGATCGCCGCATATCTGACCATGGTTCGCCTCCCCGTTCCGTGGACAAGGGGCGACTTTAGATTGTGCGTGCACGATCAGTCCACCGGGTAGGGGCCGTCGGCAAACGTCTCGGTGTGATAGCCCTTGACGCCGATGCGGCGGCCGAGGTCGCTGCCGATGCTGTCGTCTTGCTTCAGACGGGCGACGATTTCGGCGAAGTCGTGCACCGGACGCCAACCGAGCCGTGCGCGTGCGTGGGCATTGTCGTAGACCCGGTCGATGGTCGGAAACATGCGCCAGCCGCGCCGTGCGTACTCCGCCTCAAACGTAGGCACGCGGCCGCGGACCACCTTGGGCGCGTCGGTGCCGAGGTCGGCGACGTCGCACGGATCAAACGGTGTCGTGGCGCTGATGATGTAGCGGTCGAAGCCGATATCGGAGGCGCGGTCCAGCGCCGCCATGTGGGCGCTCACCGCGTCCTCGATGTCGACGCGGCGGAACAGGTACTCGTTGGCCTTCAGATTGGCGTCGTCATAGGCCTCGCGCTTTGCCCTGTTGTCGTCCGGCTCCGGGAAGAAGCGGGAGGTGCGCAGGATCAGGCAGGCCAAGCCCTGCTTTTGGTGAAAGAGCTGGCAGAGATCCTCCGCCGCCGCCTTGGTGACGCCGTAGATGTTCTTCGGCACCGGCACGACATCCTCGGTGATCCAGGCCGCAGGGGCGCCGGCGGGTGGGGTCAGCGCGCTGCCGAAGACGCTGGTCGTGCTGGTGAAGACGAAGGCGTTTACGCCTGCGATAACCGCTTCCTCCAAAAGGTTCAGCGTGCCGGTGATGTTGGTGTCGACAAAGTCCTGCCGCCCATGGGTGGCTACGTGCGGCTTGTGCAGCGTGGCGGCGTGGCAGACCGCGTCGACGCCCTGCATGGCGCGCGCCACGCAGGCGCGATCGGCGATCGATCCGACGATGGTCGTGGCGGGCGAACCGTTAATGTCGAGACCGACGGGTTCGTGCCCCGCGTCTTTCAGCGAGTGCATCAACGCCTCGCCGAGATGACCGGCGCTGCCGGTGACCAGAACCTTCATGAGTGTTGTCCGTTCGACTTCGTCATCACCGACCTTGCCGCCGGTTCCTGTTTTCAAACGGATTCTGTCCGTCCAATTGCTTTGGATCAAGACACTGCGCCGGGCCTTGTGACAGGATCATTTCCCTATCGTCAATCGCTGGCCTGGAATTGCTGGTATGAAGTCGCCCGCCCTCATCACCGTCGGCCCCGATAACGTCAAGAAGACCGGCTTCTTCTGCAAGATGAGCGCGCGCGGCAAGCCCGGCTATGAGCAGAAGAAGGCGTGGCTGGCCGAGCGGTTCGAGGAAGGCCTGCAAATGCGCCTTCTGGGCGATGGCGAGCGCGGCTTCGTCGAGTTCGTTCCCGGTGCCTATGCCTGGCGCGCGATCGAGGGGGCTGACGACTATATCGTCATCCATTGCCTGTGGGTGGTGGGGCGCAGCAAGGGCAAGGGGCACAGCACGATCCTGTTGAACGCGGTCAAGGAGTATGCGGAGGCCAACGGGTTCATGGGCGTCGCCGCCGTCACCAGCAGCAAACACTGGCTGATCGACGCCGGTATCCTGGAGCATCACGGCTATCAGCGGATCGCGTCCGCGCCGCCGAGCTTTGACCTGATGGTGCTGAAGTTCGACCCAGCGGCCGAGAACCCGCGCTTTTGCGGCGATTGGGGGAGGAAGCTGGCGGCGAAAAGCGACGGGCTGGTGGTCTATCGCTCCGGCCAGTGCCCCTATCTCGACGATGCGGTGCTGCACGCCAAATCCTATGCGGAGGACCAGGGCATTGCCTTCGAGCAGGTCGAACTGCGGAGTGCGGAGGAGGTGCGCCGACTGTCCCCAACGCCCTACGGCGTCTTCGCCCTGGTGCTGAACGGGAGGCTGCTGTCGTACAATTACGAGCTGAAGAAGGACATCGCGGCGCTGGCAGAGAAGCTGGCCGAGGCTGGTTAGCCGGCCGGCGGAGCGGTCGCGCCCTGGGGCCAGTCGGGAACGCGGTTCCAGGCGTGCGGCGGCGCCGTTTGGCCGCCTGGGACCAGCAAGTCGGCGACGGCGTTGCGGGCCTCGGCCGGCCAGTCATCCGGCGTCATCACGGAGCCTCCGACGGGGTCGGTGTCGACGCCGCGTCGTTCGAATGTTTGGCGGATACGGGCGCGCATGCCGGCCGGCAGCGACGCGAAATCAGGATGGAACCAGAGCGTCAGCAGGCTGCGCTCCTCGCCTGACCGGTTGGCGTGGGCGGCGTGCAGCAGGCGCGCATCGCCGACGACCAGATCGCCGGCTTGGACGGGGACCGCCACCTCGTCGGGCATTGGCCCGAAAAGAGGATCGTCGGGGTTGTCGACACGCGAAAGCGCCTCGCCATGGGCCGCCAGCGCCTCGTGCAGCCTGTGCGGCCGGCGATGACTGCCCGGAATGACACGCAGGCAACCATTCTCCGGCGAGGTGTCGGTCAGATAGATCATGAAGAAGAGCTGCGCCAGGGCCGGCCCGTACGACAGTGGATCGTCCCAGCCCCACCAGTCCTGATGCCAGAACAGCGGCGGGCCGCCGGGCGGCTTGCTGATCAGATAGCCCGAACTGAAGCGCGGATCGGCGAAGCGCAAGTCGGCGAAAACGCGTCGCAAGGCGGGATGGCCGATGACGGCCGCGTAGGCTGGATAGTCGGCCATGTTGATGAGGCTGCCCTGGGAGCGGTTGCGGGCGCGATGGTCGGCCGTTGCTTGCGCCAGAGCCCCGGCCGAGACGGCGCGCGCGTGATCGATCAGGTCGGTATCGAGGATGCCCCCGATCACGCAATAGCCGTCTTTGGCCAGCCGGTCTCTCGGTTTGGTCATCGCGTCGCCAGCTTACGTCTGCGGCCTCTCGCGGCATGGCGCATCGATCGGCGCGCACCAAGAATAGTCCAGTATCGCGCGATCCTGGTAGAGTGCTCCCATGGTGGCCGGTCTGGGCAGGTTGTGTTCCGGGGTTTCCGAGAGGGCGGATTTTGACAGAAGCAGATGGACGCAGGGCGTTGCGGTCCGGACCGTCGAGGTGCCTACGGTTTGAGGCCGGCCCTTGAGTCGCCACCGTATCTTCACAATCACCGGGGGCCGGACCGGGACGGCGTGGCTGGCGGCGCTGGTCGGCGAAAACAGCGGCTGCGCTGCCGTCCACGAACCCATTGGCGTCGACGATATCGGCACGAGGACGCCCGATATCCGCTCGCTCAGGCATTTCAACACCTATGGCATGACGCCGGTGGTTGAACAGTTCTGGCGGACCAAGTTCAGCCTTCTGCCGGACGTGCCGGAGTATTTCGAATCCAATCACATCTTGGCGAAAGCTGGTTTAGTGGAGGCCCTGGCCGCCGCAACGAGCGACGATCGCGTCACCATTTTGCTGCTGCGACGCGGATGGGAGAAGCAGGTGTCCAGCTATCTGGACCGCGATGACTTCCGCTCCGCGGCGAATGTCTGGCAGTGGTACCTGGACCCAGCCTATCCGCGCCGCATCGTCGATCCGTCCCGCCTGACCAGGTTCGGCATGACCGGCGCGGCGATCTGGTACGCCGCCGAAATCGAGGCGCGCCAAGAGTATTATCGGCGCCTGTATGGCGACCGGTTCGCGTTCATCGACTGCACGCTTGAGGAGATCACGACGCCGGCCGGTGCCAGCGCCCTGATGACCCTCCTCGGCTTTCGGCCCGATCCGATACTGCCCGAAAGGCGCAACGCAAACGCCGGGCGGCCAACCCAGGAACGGATCGAGCGGCTGCGCCGTTTGCTGGCGCGGATCAGGTTCGACCCCGTGGAGTCGGCTTCGGAGTTCATCGAGGCGGGCGGATCGTTGCACCGGCCCGCGGCGGTGCGCAAGGACTAGGGACGGGACGCGGTTCGTGTTCGCCCTCTGCCGCCGAGGGCGAACGATTAGAAGAAGGGCTCGCGCCGGCAGCTTCTCGCTTGACAGCTGACACTGGTATAGGTATAAAGTCCTTAGTCTGCGGTGGTGCGCCCGGGGATGCGGGTGTCGCCGAACCCTGTTTGAGGCATCGGTCTGGCTGGTTGTTTGCTTGATCGGCGCTTGGCCTGACGTATTGGGCTTTTGTGCTGCGTTGGGGCGTTAAGGAACGCGGTGTCGTTTTTGGCTTGACTGATGTCACTGGATCAGGTATATATTCCTTAATCTGTCGTTTTGCGCCTAGGCGGGCGAGGCGTCGGGACGCCTTGTGGCGGTGTGGGTCGAACGCTTGCATGCCACGGGCCGACAGCGGGCTGGTTCTGCGGGCTGGTTCTGCGGGCTGTTCCGGGTCGTTGGTGAGGGGGCGTGACGGAACGATGGCTGCTAAGCGCACTTCTGGCCAAGACACCGTGGGCCGAGACACGGCCAACCAAAACACGACCAACCAAGATACGGCCGACCAAGGCACCGTTAAGCAACGGACGGTTTTTCTGGCGGCGCTTGAGCAAGGCTACAGCGTCACCTTTGCGCGCAAGAAGGCCGGGCTTGAGAGGGCAGCGTTGAAGGCCTGGCGGTCCGGGGATGACGGCTTCGCCGAAGCCTGGGACGCGGCGGTGGAGGCGGGCACCGATCTTTTGGAGGATCTGGCGCGTGAGCGGGTGGCCACGGGCGGCGACAGCCTGCTGATGTTCCTGTTGAAAAGCCGCCGACCGGAAAAGTATCGCGAGCGGCACGACCATCAGGTCGATGCCGGCATCGCCAGCGGCGTGCTGATCGCGCCCGCCTCAATCGATCTGGAGACATGGGTAGATCAGGCGGCGCGCCAGACGGCAAAGGCCCAGACGGCAAAGGAGACCGCAAGGCTGGCGGCGGATCAGACTCGGCAAACGGACGATCCGGCGCCGCCGACACGGGCGGGCGAAGCGGCAAAGGCGGCGGACGGCGCAAGCCGCACGCCCTGAACCAGCCGCCCCTGGCGGGCGCTGGAAAGGCCGCCGGCGACGACGAAGGGGCTGCCAGACCGGGTGATCGGCGGGGGCTGGATCGGTTGCCCGTTGCGGCATCTGCGGAACCTAAGAGCGGCCAGCATAGCGCGGCCGGGGTGGCGGGTGGTCAGGCCGGGACGGGCCAAATGCCGACCATCGTCTGGTCGCCGCAGCCGGGGTCGCAGACCCTGTTTCTGTCGTGCCCGGTGTTCGAGGCGCTCTATCACGGCACGCGCGGGCCCGGGAAGACCGAGGCCCTGTTGATGGATTTCGCCCGCGATGTCGGGCGCGGCTTCGGGGCCGCCTGGCGCGGGCTGTTGCTGGCGCGGGAATACAAGGATCTGGATGACGTCGTCACCAAGTCCAAACGCTGGTTTCCGGCGATCTTCCCCGGCGCCCGTTTTCTGGCAAGCCAGGCGCATTTCAAATGGCGCTTTCCGGACGGCGAGGAGCTGCTGTTCCGGGTCGTCAAGCGCGCTGATGATTACTGGAAGTATCACGGCCACGAGTATCCCTGGATCGGCTGGGAAGAGCTGACCAAATGGGCCGACGGCGGGTGCTACGAGGACTTCCTGACCCTGTGCCGGTCGTCCCGGCCCGGGCTGCCGCGACGCTATCGGGCAACGACCAATCCGTATGGGGTCGGGCATAACTGGGTAAAGGCGCGGTTCATCGACCCGGCGCCATCCGGGACCGTCATTGGAGATGGGGGTGGCCGCGAGCGGGTCGCGATCTTCGGCTCGATCACGGAGAACAAGGTGCTGCTGGCCAGCGACCCCGGCTATCTGAAGACCCTGCAGTCGATTGGCGACGCCAACAAGCGCAAGGCCTGGCTGGACGGCGATTGGAACGTGGTCGCCGGCGGGATGTTCGACGATGTCTGGGACAAGAGCATCCATGTCCAGGTGCCGTTCGAGCTGCCGGCGAGCTGGCGCATCGACCGGTCGTTCGACTGGGGCTCGGCCAAGCCGTTTTCGGTCGGCTGGTGGGCGGAATCCGACGGTAGTGATGCTGTCTTGACGGATGGCAAGCGGCGGTCCTTTCCGCGCGGCACCCTGTTTCGTGTCGCCGAATGGTATGGCTGGAACGGGCGCGCCAACGAGGGCGGCCGGCTGGTCGACAGCGAAATCGCGCGCGGTATCTTGCGGCGCGAGCAGGAACTGGGCATTGCCGACCGGGTGAAGCCGGGGCCGGCCGACAGCGCGATTTATGACGAGACCAACGCGGACAGCCCGGCGGAGATCCAGGCGCGCTGTGGCGTGCGCTGGCTGAAGGCGGACAAACCGCCGGGCAGCCGGGCGCGGGGCTGGGAGGCGATCCGGCGGCGGCTGAAGGCGGCGATGGCGGCGCCCTTGGAGGAGCCGGGACTGTTCGTGTTCGACACCTGCCGGCATTTCATCCGGACCGTGCCGGTGCTGGCGCGCGACGCCCAAGACCCGAACGATATCGACACCGACGCGGAGGACCATGTGGCCGACGAAACCCGATACCGCGTGCTGGCCGCCAAGAGCGGTCGGGTGCGCGTGCGCAAGCTGGCGGGGACGTGATGGCGGTGGCTGCTGCAGGGCTGACTTCCGTCGCCGCGCCCTCTGACGACTACAACGCCGCGCTTGATCTGTGGTGCAAATGCCGCGATGTCGCGCTTGGCGAGGAGGCGGTGCAGACGGCGGGTGAGCGCTATCTGCCCCGCCTCGGCGGGCAGGATCTGGCCGACTATGACGCCTATCGGCGGCGCGCCGGGTTCTATAACGCGACGCGGCGCACCGTCGACGGGCTGGCTGGGTTGATCTTTCGAAAAGCACCCGTGGTCAACGCGCCGGCGGCGGCCGGGGCCTGGCTGGCGGACATCGATCTGGCCGGCACGCCGTTCGCGCGGTTGGCCGAGACGGTGGTCGAGGAAGTGCTGACCGTGACCCGCGCCGGGCTGCTGGTGGACATGCCAAGGGCGACCGATGAGATCGTGACACGCGCCGACGCGGCCCAGTCCAACATGCGGCCCTTCGCGCGGGTCTATCGGGCGGAGGACATCCTCGACCTCCGGCTCGGCCAGCGCGGCAACGCGACGGTGATCAGCCAGGTGCGGCTACGCGAGAGCATTGCCGCGCCGGCCTCGGGCGACGAGTTCGGCCACACGCGCCTTGACCAGATCCGGGTGCTGGATCTGGATGAGGAGGGCTATCGCCAGCGGCTCTATCGGCCAGGAACGGATGGTGGCTGGCGGCTGGCCGACGAGATCCGGCCGTTGAAGCGGGGACGGCCGTTGGGGCGCATCCCGTTCTTTCCGATCGGCGCGCGCGGCCTGACGCCGGAGATCGACCGGCCGCTCTTGCTCGACCTGGTCAACCTGAACCTGTCGCACTACCGCACGCTGGCGGACCTGGAACATGGCGCGCATTTCGTCGCCCTGCCGACACCTTACGTGTTCGGCGTCGACGACGATTACGCGCCGACCTCCGTCGGGCCGACCGAGCTGTGGCACTCGCCGGACAAGGATGTGACGGTCGGCCTGCTTGAGTTCACCGGCCAGGGCCTGGAGGGGCTGGAGCGCCGACGCGAGGCCAAGGAGGCCCAGATGGCGGCCTTGGGCGCGCGCATGCTGGCACCGGAAAAGCGCCAGGCGGAGGCGGCCGAAACCCTGGCCCTGCGCACGGCCGGCGAGGCCTCGATCCTGGCCGCCTTGGCCAACGGCGCCGGCCAGGCCCTGACCGCCATGCTGACCACGATGCTGGATTGGGGCGGCCTCAGCGGCGAGGCCTCCGTCACGCTCAACCGCGACTTTATGCCATCGCCGATGAGCGCTCAGGAACTCACCGCGTGGATGGCGGCGCTGCAAGGCGGCGGGGTAAGCCGGCGGACATTCTTCGAGGCGCTGAAGCAAGGGGAACTGGTGCGGGACGATCTGAGTTTTGAGGAGGAGGTGGAGCGGTTGGCGGGCGACGGCGCGGCCGCAGATGGGGAGATTGCGTGAGCTAGTTTTGGTTGCTTTTTCTCGGGTAACCGGCCATGATATGAAGATATTCCTCTCGACACTTTGGGTAGAACGGAGTGCGAACACCGTATCTGGCATTGGCCTTAGGACTGGCGCTCGCTCAGACTGCGATCGCACTTGAAGAGAGTGCGATGGCGGATGCTCTCCCACTAAACACCGTTGAACCTTTCGATCGGGTGACCTCCTTGTCCGATAAGGGTGAACGATTGGCGTTGCCCAGGTTCAGGGGGCGGGGACCGGTCAGCCGCGATCCAGGCGTGTTGGAGGCCGAGATCGCGGAGAGACAACGCGCGCTCTGCCCGGAAGGGCTGTCGGCCGACTGCGTGTTCGATCTCGCTGTTGGTGCTGCTGCGCTTTATTGGGACGAGCTCAATCGGTCGGGCAGCACATATCAGTTTAGGCTGGAGCTGGAATCCAACCACAACGAAACGGCTCTTGCGATCTTGTTGGGCTTGGCTGAGCTCCGGCCTGGGTTCTTGGAATCCTCCGACGGTCAAGCGGTGCTTTCCGACGTCCTTGCGAGGAATGGGCGGTTTGATGACGCGATCGATCTGGCCACAGACATCGCTGAGTCCTTCGTTCGGAACGATGCGTTCAGGCGTGTTGTCGACAGCGCCCTGCAGAATAGTGTCGCCCTGGATGCAGGCGGCGTTCCGGGACCGCCACCAGATGATGAAGTGATCGCGGTGGTGAATCGCGTGTTGGAGACGGCGACGAACGACATGTCGCTCGACGCGGCAAAGCAAGGCTTCGCGATGATCCTTGTCCACCGTGGCGCCTTTCAGGAAGCCATCGAGACCGCGCTTGGCATTGAGGATTTCTGGCGAGCTGCCGAGACCCTGGCGCTCATCGCGGCGCATATTGCTGTCGAAGGCCAATTTCAGGATGTGGCCTCGTTGGAGGGTGCGCTGACCGAAGTCGAGCGCCGTATTGCCCAGTTGCGTGAAGATAATGATGGGGAAATCAGTGGATGGTATATCTTCTTTGAGGTCCCGGCCATTGTTGAGCTCGCGCATGCTTACGAGCGGGTTGGACTCGAAGAACGGGCCTTAGAAGTTGTCGATCATCTCATAGAGGGACACGCAGAATCGGCCGAAGTCTCTTCTGGTGCAGCCGTGGTCTTGCGACTGACGAACGGCTTAGAGCTGCTCGAGCAGTTCACGGCCGGCATGCCTTATGGTGTCGGACGCGTCGTGATGCTTGCCGAGCTTTCTCTGGAGTACGCCCGTGTCGGGGATCTGGCGACGGCACGCCGCCACGCCGAGAGTGCCCTTGCCATCCTCGAAGGCTTTGCAATGTCCGATCGACGCGTGGCGTTCATGGCCTTCAACGGGGTGTTTGACGCCTTATTTGCTGCGGGCGCCACAGAAGAAACGCTTACAGCAGTCGAACTGTATTTCGAGTATGCCACTCTACCTCATCCAGGACGTCTCGAAGATGTCGGAGTTGCCGCCATTTCGACAGGCGAAACTGCTCTCGCCGACGCGATCCTGTCCAACTCAGCCGACTGGTATGCCGAGGCCGACCGAGACCGCAGCATCGGCGTCTTCGAGACAGGTTACTTTATAGATCTTGTTGACGCGATGACCTCGGCCGCAGCCGAGAATGGCGACTATGAGCAACTGTGTCGCATGCTGACAATGGTGGAGAGAGCGTTTGGGCGCGGCTCCACGCCTGTCGTACGCGGCTTTGTCACCTATCGACTGGCGGAAGTCTATGCGCGCGTGGGAGACCTGGAACGGGCGAAGCGGTTGGCGGCCCTGGCTGCCAGCTATGTTTATGAGATCGCCGAACCAGAAGACCGTTTGGCCATATTGGCCCGGTTGGCATCATTTCTCATGGTGCAGCTGCCGGTCTATGAAGCCGAGGGTGCCGTCGGTCGGCCGCCGGCTGCCCAATGGTGTGCAGGGCCAATTGTCCGACCGTAGTCTAACGTGTTGACAGTCAGCTACCGACTATGGCGCAACCCGCGGGATGCGCATCAGCATCTCTAGTTCGAGGAGTGACGGGTTGGACACGTTGACCACCGTTCTCGACAGCCTCGACGACGTGGCCGAGCCGTTGCGCGGGTATTACCGCGAAGAGGACGGGCGGTTTGTGTTGTCGCTGGCGGAGCCTAAGGCGCATCCGGCGTTTCGGACCTTGAAACAGACCGCCGATCGGCTGGATCGGGAGTTGAAGGAGGCGCGACGGGCGCTGGACGGGGCCAATGAGCGGCTGGCCGGGTGGCCGGACGAATTTGAGCGTGCGGAATATGCGCGGCTGAAGGAGCGGGGCAGCCTGGACGAGGGTGAGATCGAGCGGCGGGCGGCCAAGCGGCGGCGGCAGGAGCTGGACACGGCGCTGGAACGGGCCGAGGTGGCCGAGCGGCAATTGCACACGCTGCTGGTCGAAAACGGGCTGACCGAGGCCTTGAGCCGGGCCCAGGTGGCGCCGAGCCTGCTGGACGCGGCCAAGGCCCTGCTGCTGCGCCAGCACAAGGCGGAGATCGTCGAGGGCAAGGCGCTGATCGACGGGGACGAGATCGTGGATTTCGTACGCGACTGGGCCGATGGCGAGGCGGGCCGGCATTTCGTCGCCGCGCCGCAAAGCGGGGGCGGCGGGGCGGAGGCGAAGCCGGGCGGCGCACCGCCGGCGGGGCCAAGCAATCCGTTCGCTAAGGGGCAGGGGTTCAATCTGACGGAGCAGATGCGGCTGCAGCGGGAGGACCCGGGGCGGGCCGAACGGTTGCGGCAGGCGGCGGCGGGCCGCGCGGGTCAGACAGGCCGCTAGGACCGGTCCGCCCAGAGGCTGACGATGAGGGTGGCGGCGGAGAGGATGGCGAAGCCGGCGATCAGGGGCAGGACGGTGCCGTCGAAGGCTTGGCCGATGAGGATGGCGAGCGGGACGGAGATGAGGGTGGCGAGTGAGCCTATGACGGCAGCGCCAGTGCCGGCGACGTGGCCGAGAGGCTCCATGGCCAGCGCGTTCAGATTGCCGAACATCCAGCCGAAGCAAAAGAACGCCAGCATCAGATAGATGATCAGCGACCAGAAGGGCGGGTCGCCCTGCATGAACACGGTGATGACCAGGAAGATCGCCGAGAGTGCCGTCAGCATGCCGGCCGCCGTGCGGGTCAGGCGCCGCATGCCGAGGCGCATCACCAGGCGCGCGTTGACGATCGCGGCGGCGCCGATGGCCAGCGACAGGATGCCGAAATAGACCGCGAACATGTCGTCCTGGCCGTACTGGATGTCGAAGATCGGCTGGGCGGAGCTGAGATAGCCGAGAAAGCCGCCGAAGACGAAGCCGGTGGCGATGGTGTAGCCCAGGGTCGTGCGGATCTTGACGATCTCGACCACCGTCAGTGCGATGCGGCGCAAGGTGAAGGGCGCGCGCTTGTCGTGGGCGAGGGTTTCGGGCTGGCGGATCATGAACCAGGTCAAGACCAGTACGCCCGCGACCACGAACATGATGAAGATCCAGCGCCAATGGGCGAAGAGCAGGATGATCTCGCCCAACGCCGGGGCGAGCGCCGGCACCAGGATGAAGACGGCCATGATGAAGGACATGATCCGGGCCATGGCGCGGCCTTCGTACTGATCGCGGATCAGGGCCACGGCGATGGTGCGTGGGCCGGCGAGGCCGATGCCTTGCAAGAGCCGGCCGATGAGCATGACGGTCAGGTTGGTTGCGGTGATCGACATGATACAGCCGACGAGAAACAGCAGCATACCGCCGAAAATGGCCGGCTTGCGGCCGTAGCTGTCGGACAGCGGGCCGAACAGCGGCTGGCCGATGGCCATGCCGAGCACGAGCAGGGGCACGATGAGCTGGGCATCATTGGTGCCGCCGACGCCGAGATCGTCGCCGATCTGCGGCAGGGCCGGCAGCATGGCGTCCGTGGCCATGGCGACGAACGAGATCATCGCCGCCATCAGCGTGATGAATTCTGCGAGCTTGAGGGGGCGTTTACCCTGCGGGGTGGTCAAATGGGGCTCCGGTGACGGGACCCCATGCTTAACCCATGCGGGGCGGCGGATCAGCCGCCATCGAAGCAGGTCAGATATTCTTGGCGTAGTGCAGGAAGCCGGTGCGGGTGGCGACCTTGTCGTAAAGCGCCATGGCGGTGTGGTTGGTCTCGTGGGTGAGCCAATAGACGCGCGGCGAGCCGGCTGCGCGGGCACGGTCGTAGACCGCGTCGATCAAGGCCCGGCCGACGCCCTGACCGCGCGCGGCCTCGGCGGTGAACAGATCCTGCAGATAGCAGATCGGCCCCAGCATCGTGGTGTTGCGGTGGAAGATGTAGTGGACCAGGCCCAGCAAGGCGCCGTCCCGTTCGGCCACCAGGGCGTTCATGGGCTCGTAGGCGTCGAAGAAGCGGGCCCAGGTGGCGGCCGTGACCTCCGCCGGCAGGGCCGTGGGGCCGACGCGTTCGTAGAACGCGTTGTAGCCGTTCCAAAGCGGCAGCCATTGGTCGTAGTCGGTCTTGGCGAGCGGGCGGATGATGGGGGCGGGCATGTGGTTGTCCGTTCCTTTGGCTTGGTGGGATCCTGCGGCTGGAAGTCCTCGCCCGACATGACCGTTAGCGCAACCTGTTTCCTCTGACCCCGTCGGTGGCGGGCATATCCGGTCGGACGCCCGGTGGGCTGGGACGGGACTTTCTGACATCAGCCTTAATGAGAATGAGAAGGAGCATGCCTGATGGCTGCGACATTGCTTTCCGACGTCTTCGTCCCCGACGTTTGGCGTCAGTACGTTATCGAGCGCACGGCGGCGAAGAGTGCCGTGTTTCAAAGCGGCATCATTTCGGACCTGCAGGACCTGCTGGGCCCGAACATGGGCGGCAGCACGGTGAACATGCCGTTTTGGCAGGATCTGACCGGCGCGGACGAGGTGATCGACGACACGGCGAACCTGACCGTGAACAAGATCAACTCCGAGCGTGACGTGGCGGCCGTCCTGCAGCGGGGCAAGGTGTTCGGCGCCTCGGACCTGTCGGGCGACATGGCCGGCAGCGACCCGATGCAGGCGATCGGCGAGCTGTTCGCCGGCTATTGGGCGCGGCGGTTCCAGGACGTGCTGATCTCGGTTCTGGCCGGCGCGATGGGTGCCGCGAACATGACCGACAATGTGCTGGACATTTCCGGACTGACGGGCGGGGCGGAGAATTTCGACGCCGAGGCCTTCATCGATGCGGCGGCCAAACTGGGCGACCATCAGGACGATCTGACCGCCGTGGCCGTCCATTCGGCCACCTATACGGTGATGAAGAAGCAGGATTTGATCGACTTCCTGCCCGACAGCCAGACCGGCACGCCGATCGCCACCTATATGGGCAAGCGGTTGATCGTGGATGACGGCATGCCGGTGGCGACGGATGTCTACACCACCTACCTGTTCCCGACCGGGGCGATTGGGTACGCGGAAGGCATGCCGAAGGTGCCGGCGGCGGTCGATCGGGACGAGCTGGCGGGCGGCGGTACCGAGTACATCGTCAACCGGCGTCGGTTCGTGCTGCACCCGCGCGGGGTGAAATGGATCGGCACGCCGGCCGGGGTGTCGGCGACCAATGCCGAGCTGGCGACGACCACCAACTGGACGCGGGTCTACGAGCCCAAGAACGTCCGCATCGTGGCCTTCAAGCACAAGCTGGCCTAGCGGTGACTTTGAGCGGCGGCCTTCGGGCCGCCGTCTTTCTTTTGAGGGTCGACTTCATGCGCGGTTGGAAAGAGCGGCAGCGGGCGCGGCGGCTGGCCGACGCGGACCGGGGCGCGATCCGGGCGGCGCGGCGGGCGCATCTGGCGGGTGACGCGGTGTCGCCTGAGGCGGCGGAGCCGCCCGAACCGCTAGACCTGGACACGCTGTCGTGGAACGAGCTGCGCGCGGTGGCCAAGCGGGTGCGCGGCGGCACGGTGCGCACCAAGGCGGACGCGCTGGCGGCGATCGAGGCGGCCGACGAGGCGGCGTTCCGCGCGGCCTTTCGCGACGTGACGGAAAGGATCATCCATGGCGCTGATCGTTGAAGACGGCGGCGGTGTCGCGGGCGCCGACAGCTATCTGTCGGTGACCGATGCCGACGGCCACCATGCCGACCGAGGCAATGCGGGCTGGACCGGCGATGTGGCGGCCAAGGAAGCGGCGTTGCGCAAGGCGACCGACTATCTGGGGCAGGCCTACCGGCTGCGCTGGCTGGGCGCGCGGGTCGATGCCGGGCAGGCATTGGACTGGCCGCGCACGGGGCTTGATTGGGTCGGCAGCAACGTCGTGCCGGACGAGGTGCGGCGGGCGACGGCCGAGCTGGCGCTGGTGGCCTTGGGCGCGGATCTGAGCCCGCCCCTGGAGCGGGGCGGCCGGGTCAAGCGCGAGAAGGTCGGGCCGATCGAGTGCGAGTTCGAAGACGGCGCGCCGGGGCGGACCCGGTATCCGGCGATTGACGGGATGCTGGCGCCTTTGCTGGCGCGGGCCGGGCGGTTGGCGCGGGTATGACGGCGTATGAGAACCCGATCGCGGCGGCCAAGCGGCTGATCGCGAGCAAGGGCCAGCCGGTGAGTTTCAGCCGGGCGGGCGAGACCGCCTACGACCCGGCGACGGACACGGCGATCGGGCCGGTCGCGACCGCATTCAACGCGGTCGCTGTGGTGCTGCCGGCGAGCCAGGGGACGGCGGAGATGTTCGACGTGCGCTTTCCCGGTCCGGTCTTGGCGGCGACCAACATGCGTTTGCTGCTGGTCGCGGCCGATGGGCTGGTGACGGCGCCGGCGGCGGGGGATCGGGTGACCGGGCTGGAAGGGGACGACTGGACCGTGGTCGGCAGCGTGCCCCTGGCGCCGGACGGCACGCCGGTCGTGCACACGGTGACGGTGAAGCGGTGAGGGGCGGATGACGACGAACCTGCGTGACTTCACGGCCGGGCTGAAGGCGTTCGAGGCGGAGGTTAAGGCCGCCCACGTGGCGCATGTGCAAGAGGTTGGACGGGAACTGCTGGAGCTGCTGGTGCAAGGCAGCCCGGTCGACACCGGGCATTTCAAGGCCAACTGGCAGGTCAGCATCGGGCGGCCGGCCACGGGGATCGTGAACGGTGTCGACCCGGATGGCGCGCAGACGATCGCGCGCGGGGAGGCCGTGCTGCGCGGCGTCAAGGCGTTCGACAGTGTCCATATCACCAACAATGTGCCCTATGGGCCGGAGTTAGAAGAAGGCTCCGTACAGCGGCCGCCGGCGGCGATGGTCAAGGCTGCGGTGGCAAGCGTGCAGGCGAGGTCGCGATGAGCTACGCCGCCGAACGCAATGCCATCTGCGGCCGGTTCGATGCGGTCTGGGCCGGGCGGACGCCGGTGGCCTGGCCGAACCAGAGCTTCACCGTGCCGACCGCGACGGAATGGGTGCGCCTGACGATCGTGAACGCGGCGGTCAAGCGCATGACCCTGGGCAATCCCGGCGCCAACGTGCACCGGCATAACGGCGTGATCACCGTGCAGGTGTTTGCGCCGGTCGACAGCGGCACCCATACGGCCCGTGACCTGGCGGACCAAGCCGCCGCGATCTTTCGCAATCAACGGTTCGACGGCATCCGCTGCGACACGGCCTCAGTGGTCGAGGTCGGTGCGGAGGATGTCTGGTACCAGGTGAACATGTCCTGCGCCTTTCGCCGGGACGAGCTGCTGTAGCCACGATCCCCGCGTCGGTGACGCGCTGACTGCCCGCGCGTGAGCGGGTTTTTCGTACTCAACGATGAGGAGGGCACGATGCCCGATTTTTCCGACGCGTCTGATGCACAACTGGCCTTCATTCCCGAAACGACCTGGGGTGTGACCCCGGCCACGCCCGCCTTTCAGCGCGTGCGCATGACGGGCGAGAATCTGGTCTATTCGATCGACAACCAGACCTCCAACGAGATCGACCCTACATCCTCGGTGAAGGATCTGATCCAGCGCGGGGCCTCGGCCACCGGCGGGTTTGACTTCGAGCTGAGCTACGGCACGGAGTTCAACACGCTGTTGGAGCATGCGCTGCGCGCGGACTTCGCGCTGAACACGCTGAAGGCTGGCACGGACAAGAAGTCCCTGACGATCGAGAAGGCGTTCCAGGCCGGCGGCACGACGCATTACCAGCGCTTTCTGGGCCTGCGGGTGAATACCTTGCAGGTGAATGTGCGGGCACAGGAGCTGGTGACGGGGCGGCTGGATTTGCTGGGCAGCGGGGCCGACCCGATGGCGACGACCATTATCACCGGGGCGACCTATGCCAACGCCAACACCAACGAGGTGATGGCCTCGCCGGAGGTGGCATCGATCACGGTCGCCAATACGGTCGGCACGATTTTCTTCACCGACCTCTCTTTCACGCTGACCAACAATCTGCGCGCGCAGGCGGCGATCGGGCAGCTGGGCGCGGCCGGCATCGGCTATGGCAGGCGCGAGATCACCGGGCAGATGAACGCCTATTTCGAGGACGCGGATCTGTATGAGGAGTTCATCTCCGGCACGGCGGGCAGCCTGTCCTTCGCCCTGTCGGACGGCACCAACAGCTATACGGTGATCTTCCCGCGTTCGAAGTTCACCACGGGCCAGGTGGTGGCCAGCGGCAACAACACCGATGTGATGGCCGAGATGGGCTTTCAGGCGCTGTATGACGACACGGCGGCGACCGACATCCAGATCGACAAGTCGAGTTAGGGTTGGGCGGCTGTTCGGGCACGCCGCATTGCTTCAACCGGCGAGAATGAGGGCCGTTAGCGCCGGCCCTCATTCCCCGGACCGATGCTCGACCCGTGTGCGGCATCCTGATCGCCGGGAGCAACTCGATTCTCGGGTGCAAAGGCGGGCTTGAGAAACAGGAAAATAAAGAAGAAGGGCAAACTCACCCAATAGAAAGCTATGCCATAAGTATAATCGAGTTCAAATGGTAATTCATAGCGAATTAAATACCCTCCCCGTCTAGTCAATTCGATTATTGAAAGTGCAATCAGTTCGGAAGCGTAGAAGAAGAGAAGCATCAATACTAGCTTCAGAACCATCCAGTATTTTTGATACCGAAGCCCAAAATGCAAACCGACACACAACAAACCAAAGACAATAACGAGCGCGCTCACCCAACCGGAAGCCTCAAATCCAATCCAAAACTCGTAGCCGTTCTCGAAGGCGGGCAACAGCAGGAACAGGGCATAAGACGCCAGGAACAGCGCCATGATCTGCGAAAACCTGTCCGGAAGGACCTGGCGTAGCTTCAACTTCCCGGTTCTCCTTTGGCCCACACTCGATCTTCCGTACGAGGCACTCTGGCCAAACTAAGAAACAAATCCTAGAGGACTGTCACAATGAAAGTCAACCAACGGTTCGCCACGGACGCATCGGCGGAGGAAGAGGGCGTGTGGGTGGAGATCGGCGAGGGGGCGGCGCTGAAGATCGCGCGGTTCGGCAACAAGCGGCACGAACAAGTGCTGGATCGTCTGCGCAAGCCCTATCGCAACATCCTGCGCACGGGCGGCGAGATCCCGAAGGAGCGAGCCGAGGCGATCGTGATCGAGGCCATGGCCGAGGCCGTGCTGCTGGACTGGCGCGGGCTGGAGGATGATGACGGCAAGGCGATCGCGCACGACAAGGATACGGCGGTTGGCCTGCTGACCGAGCTGAAGGACTTTCGCAATCAGGTGGCGGCGATCGCCATGGAGGCGGAGACCTATCGTGCCTCGGCGCTGGAGGCGGCGGCAAAAAACTCCAAGAGCGGGTCCGGTGGTCGGTCCGGGTCGGGGACAAGGCCCGCAAGCTGACCGACATCCTGACCGACCATGACCGGCCGATCCCCGAATGGGCGGTGGAACCAAGGCTCACCGAGGGCAATGCGCCGGTCTACGCGGCCTTCCTGGACCTGTCACCCAGCCGGCCGGCGGGCGTGGGTGCCATCCCGCTGACCGAGATCGAAGCCTATTTGCGCCTGTTCGGCCATCCGGGCTGTGACGATGCGCGGGAGTTCCTGGGGCTGATCCGAGCGTGTGATGTGGCGTTTTTGGAGGCGCGGGCGGAGAAGGCGTAGTGCGATGTCTCGGTGGTTATGGTCGATGCCGTCGATCCATCTTTGGGTGTCGACGAGATCGAACAGGATGCACGGCAACGACCGCGTGAATAGACGTCAGGCGGCAGCGCCTATCAAGTACGAGCCGTTGTGTGTGGAGATTTGAACAGGGCGCCAATCAACGTAATCATACTAACTATCAGAAATATAAGGCCAATATCAAAATCAGTGTCAAAAATCCTTAGTAACATCATGCTGAATGTTTCTGTAAAAATACCATCAAACCTCCCTATAAAGTACTCCACTATATTCCATATAGAATAAACAAAAAGAAATAGAACTATTATTTTTGCGGTTGCAGGTCCCGGAAAAATTGATCCCTCCCGCCAACTAAAAGTAATCAAGAAACCGACCACCGCGGTTATGATGCCGTAGTATCCAGAAGCCTCAAGACCATACATAGCGCTGGACCAATCGCTTCCAAATCGACTATGCCACCACACCACAGGGAGTGTGAGGTATAAGGAGTAGGAAATAGAAAAATAGAGCATACGTCTCAAAAACGCATCGTTTAGTATTCCAAGTAACGTGCGCATTCCAAACCGTTTCCGTCTTTCTGTCCTTCAAGCGCAAGCGCGGTTGCGGCTTGCACAAACACTGAATGCGTCAATGCCTCCCAGCCATACAACACGGGCAGCATGCGCTAAGAACTAAATCCTATGTTGCTCGCGCCGTTAAGGCAATGGCTTTCAGCCTTCGAGCTGCCGAGAACAAGAAGCCGGTGCCGTTCGGCGGACAGCGCATTTAGGGAATCCGGGGACCCGAACTGCGCGCTGGCATGTTCGCAAGAACTGATCACGGGTTAGGTACCGAACCATGGCCGCGCCGCCAGTCATCCAAACAGGAGTGAGTTTCGCATGGTCGCCATTACCGTAGCACTCGATTCGCGCCTGGCCGAGCTGGGTGCCCAGCGGTTTGGACGCGCGCTCGCCGATGTCAGGCGGGCGGCGGAGCGCACGCGGGCCGAGGTCGATGCCTTGAACGCCGGGGCTGCCGGCCTGGGCAACACGTTGACGCAGCTCCCCGTCAACAGCCGACAGGCGGAAGTTGCCTTTAGCAGAGCAAGCCGAGCGTCGATGGCGATGGGGCAACCGGTCATCCTCGGTGATGACGATGCCGTCCGGGGCGCCGAAACAATCGGACGTGCGCGGCTGGCCATTGCGAGTGGCCGAACTCGTTTTGACGGACCTGGGCGAATTATTTGGGTGCAGAACACGGACCTCGACACGGCAACGATCGATTTGCCACTGGACCAGTATAGAGTAGGCGGTGGTGGCCCCGGGAGCGGAGGCGGTCGCACAGGACAAGCTTACAGGGAATATTTCTCAGGCATTGTAAATAGATACCGTCGCATAGTGGAACGTGAAGTAGGTGGCACGACTGTTGACCGTCTTTTTGACGAATACAAAGATCGATGGGTTGCAGCCAGTGAAGAAATAGACCGTTTCACAAACATTATTCGTAACGCCAGAGGCAGTGATGATCCCCGGCCTATACTACGAAACGCTTTTGTTGGAATTGGGCAGCTAAGGGATGAGCAGTTTGGTGAGGATTTTTTCCAATCACATATTCCAAATGACGACGAGTTGAGGAATCGGTTTGCTTCCGAAACCCATCAGTATTTTAATCAGTTGGTCGAAGAGCAGCTGAGAGACGCATACCGCAATACATTCGATCAACCGCCGCCAGGCGATCTATTGGACCCTGACACGTGGATTTACGGTGCCCCGCGCTCCGATTCGGGCCGTCTATCGCCAAGTGATCAGCCTGACCTGTTCCAGCATCAGCGCGCGGGGGGCATCGCCGCCGAAGCAGACGACTTGCAGCGGTTGGTGGATGCTCGGCGCGAGGACCAGATCCACCTGAAGCGGTTGGAAGAGAGTCGACAGGCGGTGGCGGCCGCCGGGGCCGGCGAAATCGCCGTCATCGACGATCAGGCGATGGCGCTCGAAAGCGTGGCCATGGTGAACGCGGGCGGCGCTGTCAGCGCCCAGGCCAATGCGGATGCCACCCTGCTGCTGACGGAAGCCTATCGGGCGCAGTCGGAAACCGTCGATGGGAGCTTCACGCCAGCGACGAAGGGCGCGGCGGAGGCCACCATGGAGCTTGCCGACGCGGCGGTGGGACTGGACGCGGCGTTGAAGAGCCCCGATCCGATGGCGGTGGCCGAAGACATGGAGGAACTGAGCGCGCTGGGCCAGCAGGTGGGCAACAGCTTCGCCTCCGCCTTCGAGCGGGCGGTGTTCAGCGGGGAGGAACTGAGCGACGTGCTGTCAGCCCTGGCTCTGGACCTGGCGCGGTTGGTGTTGCAGCAGCAGGTGTTGGGGCCGCTTGCCGGTGGGGTTGGGAGCATTTTCGATGCGGTGTTCGGCGCCATCCTTGGCACGGCCGGCGGCAGCGTCGGTGGCGTGACGCAAGGGGCAAGCACGAGCCGGCACACCGGTGGGCTCGTTGAACACGGCGCGCCGCTGACCCGGGCCATCGCGCCATCGGTGTGGCTGGGCGCCTCGCGCTATCATTTTGGCGGGCTGGCGGGAGACGAGGTGCCGGCGATCCTGCGGCGGGGCGAGGAGGTGCTGACGCGCGACGATCCGCGCCACCGAGCCAATGGTGGTCTGGGCGGCGGCGTCGCCATCCACCAAACCATCTCGATCGACGCCAGGGCGGTGAACGAGAACGGTGTGGACGGGGCGGCGGCGGATTCGGTGGGGCGGCAGATGCGCGCCGCGGTGCGCTCCGCCGTGCAGGCCGAGATCGCCCAGCAAAGTCGTGTCGGCGGCATGCTGAACAGGGTGTGACCATGGCCAATCCGATCTTTTCACCGCCGGTGAACCCCTCGGTCGGCTCGGCACCGGACAATGAGGTGGCTCTGCTGACCGCCGCGTTCGGCGACGGCTATGAACAGGTGCAGCCGGACGGGCTGAACGCCAGGCGCACCGTCTGGCGCCTGACCTGGCAAACCTTGAGCCGGACGCAAGCGGACGCGATCGTCAGCTTTCTGGACGCGCGGGGCGGGGCGGAACTGTTCGACTGGACCCCGCCGGGGGATGCGGCGGCGAGCCAGTTCCGCTGCCCGGAATGGTCGCCGCCCAGGCCGCAGGCCGGGGACGATGTTTTCAGCGTAACGGCGACTTTTCGCCAGGCGTTCGATGTGGCGGCTTGACCCTTTCTCGCTTTTTCGTGGTAGCCTGATCCCACGCGCAAACGAAAGGGGTCACGATGAGGGGGATCGTGGTTGGATGTGCCATGGCGCTTTTTGCGACCAGCGCGCTGGGGCAATCCGGATCTGATCGGCCGTCCGCCTACGACAGGACGACCAATGAAGACGAGATAAACTGGATGGACAGAGGCATGGCTGATATCGCCGCCCTGTTCTCAGATCCCGAGGCGGTCAAGTTCAGGAATGTCTATTTCGCACGTCGTTTCGCGCCGACGACGTGCGGCGAAGTCAACGGAACGGACGCAACCGGCGAGTATGCCGGCTATCAAAGGTTCATCGCGGTCGGCTATGGGGACCTCTTGCATTTGGAGTCGGAGATCGTCTTCTTCGACGATGAGTGGGCGGATTTGTGCTGATACGTCACGCCAAACAGATCGTACTGGACGCGGTGCGGAGGTAGGGGCGGCGACGCTCGTTGATCGCGCATTGACTTCGCGTCACGCCTGATCTGATATCCCTCTTCAAAGAAAGTCGGGGGCCAGGATGAAGGCAGTAGTCGTTGCCGCGGCGGCATTGATCGTTGCGAGTTGTGCCGCACCGGACGTGAGTCGCGAACAGCGGGTCGGCGTTTTTGCAGTGCCGTCGGGCGCCACGTGCGAGATCTCGCGCGGGGGTGCCATCATAGCGCAGGGTATCGAGGTGCCCGAGATCGTCACCATCGGCGAAGGCCCGCCCCAGATCGAGGTCACGTGCGTTCGCGAGGGCTATGCGGAAACCACGGTGTTGGCATCGATCGATCGAGAGCCCGTCATCATCGACGATATCGTGCCCGATGAGTTTATCGAGATCGGTGCCGATGAGGCGTCGCGCGGCACTCTCAGCTTCGTCTATGTGGAACTCGTCCCCGAACAGGTTCCGTTTCAGGGCGTGTTCGACGGCCAGCCATCCACGCCGTTTGATTGACCGAGGCCTGAACCGCAAACGCGGAGAACTTGAGGCGACCGGCGACAAGGATTGGCGGCCGTGGGAGTGAGGAAGGGGCGTGTCTACAAGCGGCCGCGCATCTGGCTCGACCCGGCCTCACCACTGAGCGCGACGCCGGCGGGTCCGAGGGCGATGGCGCTTAAGGCGTTTCGCCGACCTTCTCCAGCGTGACCGAAACCGGCTCGCCGGCGACCATAACGAAAAGGGCGTCCGCGCTTTCGAAATTCTCCGGCCAATCGACCTCGATCGTCACCGACTGGTCGGGCGACAGAAGATGGCCGGTGACCAAGGTGGCGCCGGGGGTAGGGGTGGACAACTCGACCCTTCCCGTGAGCCGACCGCCGGCGACTTCGTAACTGCCGTGATACCGAACATCGGTGTCATCGACACCGACGATTCTGCCTTTGCCGATGTAGACGGTACCGGACCCGGTGTCGTGCGCGCCCAGGTACCGCATGATGTAAAGAGCGCTCATACCCGCCTCGAAAGGAGCTGTCGATGTGCGCGGACAAGCAACCAACCCAGACGAAGGTGGACCTCCTCATTCACGCCCTGCACGGCCTTGCGCTGCAGGTGAACAAGATGACGGCCCGCCTGGATGACCTCGTCGACGCGAGGAAGGAACCTGACCCGTCCGGCTTTGGCGAGTCAACCGCAAGCGGCGACCAGGGTGCGGCGATCGCGACCGGAGCGTCAAATCCAGGGAGCTTACGATAGCCCGTCCCCGCGCCATCGTCGCGAACAGATGTCATCGACGGCGTCTGCCACCCACCCCGCCCTGGCGGGGTTTTCTTTGCCCGGAGTGGGATTCTTGCGCTGGTCGGGGGCGTGCTGGCGCTAGCGGGCGCTCAAGAACCTTCCTTTGGGCTTGAGAGCACCTCAGAGGCAAGCCGGCGGCTGGCGCGAGGGTTCTATGGCAGCCTTGCTTTGGGCGCAGGTGCCACCCTGATCGTCCTCGGGCTGATCCTATCCGGCATCCACAAGGTGGCCGATCAGGTTCGGGATCTGCACGAGACGGTGCACGGCGTGGTCGAGAAAGCCAAGCAGCAGTCATCCAGGGATGAGGGGTCGTCGAGCAGCAACTGAAACTGCGACATCTTGGCAGGAGCTGTCGGCTTGACCGTCGTTCGCATCCTCATGGTAGCATTCGGCCTCATTTCGTCAATTGGGGGTCAGGATGAGAAAGCTCGCAGTGTGCGCTGTGGCAGTAACCTTGGCGGGCTGCGCCACGGCGCCGGCAAACATCACGCCAACATACGTGAATCCGGCTGAGTTCAGCAGTTTATCATGCGAAACCATGGCGACCGAGTACGCGACGCTCTCCGAGAACCTAGACGAGATGGTCAGTCGCCAGCAGGCCAATTCCGACGCCGACACGGCACTTACTGCTGGTGGTATGGTGCTGCTATGGCCATTGCTTATTGGATTGGCCTTCACTCCGGATGAGGAAGAGGAAATCGCCATGATGATGGGCCAGGCGGAGGCGTTGGAGTCAAGCTCCCAGGCGGCGGGCTGCCCGGTTGCCCCCCCAGACTCTGAGGCGCCGGTTGTTGTAGAGAGCGGCCCGACGCTGGTTGACGGTCGCGAACTTCGAGGGACCTTTGACGGCACCCCGTATGAGCCGGAGACTGAAGCGGGGTCTGAGCCGGCGTCCGAAGGGTGAGTGAAGTCTGCGCGGGTGACTCCTGTCTCGCAGGCCAGTGAGCGGGGGATTCGATGAAGCGGTGGTTTGTGTTGTCTGTTGCGGCGCTGGTGTTGGCTGGGTGTTCGGACCGATTCACGCCGCCAGTCGGCTCCAATGCGCCAGCCCAGTACGAGGTCATTGTTGACAGGCCGTTTGATGAAGTGTGGGGTGACCTCATCGATTACGCCTCGCGGACGTTTTTCAGCATTGATGATGTGGAGAGGGATAGCGGAGTGCTGACCCTGTCATTTGGTGCGGATGCACCAGGTGATTTTGTGGATTGCGGCACCGTCGTGGTTGCTGGAGAGCGGGTGACGGCGATTGAATTCTTTGAGAGCCCTGTTCGCATGGGCCCGGAAGACATCACCGACCTTCAGGCAAGGATGACTGTGTTTGTAGACGATCTGGGGCCGGATAGAACGCTTGTTCGAGTGAGCGCAACTTACGAACTCGCTTACGACAGCGATGCGCTGAATACGCGGGGTAGGTGGGCGTTTTCGTCTGGCGGCAGCGATACGGAGGCTCTGTTCTTCGACGATGTGACCTGCCAACCCACCTATCTGGCGGAGCGCACTGTCTTGGAGAGTGTCGCCGGTTCCACGCTGGAGGCAGAACAATGAGGTGGGGGCTTGCGCTGGTGTTGATTGCAGTCGTCTCCGGCTGCGCAAGCCCGCCGTCGACCATTGACGGGCCGCGGGACAGTAACATGATCACAGTCATGCAAGATCCGCTTTTCTCGCGGTTGGATGCTGAATCGCTGGTTGAGTTGGCGGCCTTCTATCCGGCCACTGGCGGCGATCACACGATACCGATGGGCGACTATGTCGGCTCCCGGTTGGTGCGTGAGCTGTCCAGGCGCGAAGGCATAGAGCGCTTGTCGGTTGCGGACTTTGTCGTTGATTGCGATTCGGGTGGCACTTTCGCCCCAAGGGTCGCTTGCGAAGGGTCGATGGCGTTGGATGTGGTTCAGTTTGGCCAATCGAGCAGCTATCAGGCGAGCGTGTTTCATGAAGACGTCGGGCAGCTTTATGTTCGATCGTGGAACCCGAGTCCGATCGACTCGATTATCCTCGACCAGGTTGTTCCGGTTGCCGATGAGTTGATCAATGCGGTTGTTTCGCAGGTGCCGTAGGCAGAGGCGCCATCATCTAAGTGTCTAGTCCCAACCCCGCTCCGGCGGGGTTTTTCATTGCCCGGAGAATGAATGTCAGCCCTCACGGAAGCCCAACAGGCGGCCGCGCTGGACGCCAAGGTCGAGCTGTGGACGCTGGACGGCACCAGCCACGGCGCCGGCATCCTGCGGTGGACCAGCGGCACGGTGGATGACCAGCCGGTGGTGTTCGCCGGCAATACTTACCCGCCGACGCCGATCGAGGCGGACGGGTTTGAATGGTCCGGCAGCGGGCCGTTGCCAACACCGCGCCTGCGCATCGCCAACGTCAATCTGGTGATCACGGGGCTGTTGCAGCAGTTCAACGACCTGGTCGGCGCGAGGGTTACGCGGCTGCGGACATTGACCCGTTTCCTGGACGGGCAGCCGGGGGCCGACGCGACGGCGCATTGGCCGCTGGATGTGTATCAGGTTGAGCGGAAGTCGGCGCAGAACAAGGTGTATGTCGAGTGGGAGTTGGCGGCGGCCATGGACCAGGAGGGGCGCCTGGTGCCCGGGCGGCAGGTGACCCGGCTGTGCGACCAGCGCTATCGGGTCTGGGATCCGGACACGCAGACGTTCGATTATTCGGCGGCGACCTGCCCCTATGTTGGCGCTGCCAGCTTCGACCGGTTCGGCAGCCCGGTGGCGAGCGGCGCCGATGATGTTTGCAACAAGCAACTGACGAGCGGCTGCAAGGTGCGGTTCGGCGACAATGCGATCCTGCCGTTTCGCGGCTTTCCTGGCGTGGCCAGGGCGCGGGTGTGATGGCCGTTGGCCAGAAATCAGATGTCAGAAGTCAGATGTCAGATGTCAGAAAGGATGGCGGTCATGCTGGTGCCGTCGGTCGCGACCGCCATCAGGGAAGACGCGATCGAGCGCTATCCGCACGAGGCCTGCGGCCTGATCGTCGATGGCGCGTACCGACCCTATCGCAACCTGCACCCGGAGCCGGAGGCGGCATTCAGGATTTCACCGCAGGCTTGGGTGGCCGCGTCACGGCGCGGTGAGGTTCAGGCGGTGGTGCACTCCCATGTGAACGGCCGAGCCGAGCCGTCGGCCGCCGACATCCAGGGGCAGATCGACAGCGGCGTACCCTGGGCGATCGTGCTGACCGATGGCGAGGTGGCCGGCGAGCCGTGGGCCTGGGGCGACGGCCTCGAACCACCGCCCCTGATCGGCCGGCAGTTTCGCCATGGGCCAAGCGGCACGGACGGCAAAGGCGACTGCTACGCGCTGATCCGGGACTGGTATCGGCAAGAGCGCGGCGTGCTGCTGAAGGATTTCGCGCGGGAAAACGAGTGGTGGGCCCAGGGCCGGGATCTCTACCGACAGGGCTTCGTTGAAGCAGGGTTTCGACAAGTGGCGCCGGATGAGGCCAAACCGGGCGACATCTTTCTGGCAGCTTTGCCGGCGGGCGGCGGGCGGCCAGGCGTCCCACATCACGGAGGCATCGTGCTCGACAACAGCCTGATCCTGCATCACCTGCCTGGCCGGTACAGCCGGCGCGAGCCCATGGGGCGGTGGCGCAAGTTCGTGACGCATTTTTTGAGGTATGAGGGTGATGTGCGTGCCTGATCAACGCGAAGAAACGTCGTTTGTCGTCGACTTCACCAGCTTCGGTTTCAATGGCGATGGCGAGGGCTTCGGCGTCCTATTGCGAACGCCTGATGGCCGAGTGGGGACAGGACGGATTTCTCGCCAGCTGGCGGCGTTGCTGGCAAGGCAACTATCGGAATGGTCGGATGGATTGGATGGCGTCTCGTGAGAACGATTCATTTGCACGGTGATCTGGCCCGCTTCGGCGGGCCTTTTTGTTGGGACGTGGCGTCGCCGGCGGAGGCTGTGCGTGGGCTGTCTTGGCAGGTGCCGGGTTTCCGCCAGCGGCTGTCCGAGGGCAGCTTTCACGTGATCAGCGGCGACCTGGAGGGTGGGTTCGAACATGAGGCCGAAACGCTGACGTTGCTGGCCGACGACGGTGACATTCACTTCGTGCCGGCTGTTGAGGGTGCGGGGGACAGCGGCGGGTTCGGCAAGATACTGCTGGGCGCCGCACTGATCGCAGCTTCGTTCTTCATTCCCGCCGGCGGCGCTTTTGGCATCAAGTTCCTGTCGGCAAGTTTTGTGGGCGGCCTCGGCGTGAGTGTAGCATTGGCCGGCGTCTCTCAACTGCTGTCACCGACTCCTGACATCGGCAGCAACGAGTCCCCCGACAAGCGCCCGTCGTTCTTGTTCAACAGCGGTATCAACCGGATCGAGGCCGGCAATCCGGTGCCGTTATGCTTCGGCCTTTTCCGCGTCGGCTCGGTAGTGGGCAGCGCGGGCATAGCGGTCGAAGAACTGCCATTCTCGACGAACGATGGCGGCTCCGACAAGTTCCTGACAGGCACGCCATGAGAAGCATCCAAGGCGGCCCCATTCAAGGCGCTGGGGGCGGCGGAAAGTCGGGCGGTGGCGGTGGCGGGCGCGAGGCGCCGAACACGCTGCGTTCTACCGCGACCGCCCGCATCATCGATGTCGTCAGCGAAGGGCCGATCGGCGGGCTGAAGGATAACCTGAAGAGTGTCTATCTGGACGACACGCCGCTGCAGCATGAGGACGACAGCTTCTCCGTCGAGGGCGTCGTGGTCTGGGGCCGGACGGGGCTGCCGGACCAGCCCCATGTGGAGGGCTTTACCGAGGTCGAGCGTGAGATTCCGGTCGGCGTTGAGGTGACCAAGGACTCGCCCGAGGGCTCGGGCAGCGGCGACGGCTCGGTGACGCGGCAGGTGACCGACCCGACCGTCGACGCCGTGCGTGTGAAGGCGCGCTTTCCCAACGGGCTGTCGTGGGTGCGGGACAATGGCGACATCGTCCGGTCGTTCGTCGACCTGGCGATCGACGTGATGCCGAACGGCGGGGTCTGGACCGAAGTGCTGGCCGACCGGGTGCTCGGCAAGACCACCAGCCCTTACGAGCGGGCCTATCGGGTCGCGTTGCCCGAAGGTGGCGCGCCCTGGCAGGTGCGTATGCGGCGGGTTACCGACGATCGCACCTCGGTGAAGGAGGTCGATAGCCTGTTCTGGGCCTCCTACACCGAACTGATCGACGCCAAGCTGCAGTACCCGGACACGGCTTTTGCGGCCGTGTCAGCGGATGCGGAGGCGTTCGGTGGCCGAGTGCCGGTTCGGAATTACGAGCTGTATGGCCTGCTGATCGACGTGCCATCGAATTACAACGCTCAAACCCGGGTCTACACCGGCATTTGGGACGGCACGTTTCAGACTGCATGGACCGATAATCCGGCCTGGGTGCTGTACGCGCTGTTGACCAACAGGCGCTGGGGGCTGGGCGACTTCATCGACGGCGCCCAGGTCGACAAGTTCGCCTTCTATGACATCGCCCAATACAACGACGAACTGGTCGATGACGGGCTGGGCGGGCAGGAGCCGCGCTACACGTTCAACGGCGTGGTCGAGGGGCGCGAGGACGCGATCCGGGCGGTGCAGCTCGTCGCTGGCTCGTTCCGGGGCATCACCCATTGGGCCTCCGGCGCGGTCACAGTCAGCCAGGACAAGCCAGCCGACCCGGTGAAGCTGGTGACGCCGGCCAACGTGATCGACGGGCTGTTCACGTATTCCGGCACCGGCCTGAAGACGCGGCCGACGGTGGCGCTGGTCTCCTGGCACGACCCTGATGACGGCTACAAGGCGGCGATCGAGGTGGTCGAGGACCCGGCGCGGATCGCGGAATATGGCTGGCGGCCGGCGGAGATCAAGGCGGTCGGTTGCACGCGGCGCGGCCAGGCCTATCGCACCGGCCTGTGGGCGCTGGACACGGCCTGGAACCAGACCGAAACGGCGACCTATCGCGCATCCTGGGACCATGCGGATGTGGGGCCTGGGGATATCGTCTCGATCGCCGATCCGGCCTATGCCGGCACGCGGCAGGGCGGACGGGTGGTGACGCCGGGGACGACCAGCCTGGCGATCGACGCGGCGGTCACGATCGACGGGGTGTCGACCTACACGCTTTCGGTTGTCATGCCGGACGGTTCGATCGAGGACCGCACGCTGACCAACGGGGCCGGTGACCAGACGACCTTGACCTGGACGACGGCGCTGCCGGCGGCACCGGTGCCGGGCGCGGTCTGGATCGTCTCGCCGGTGGCGCCGCGCCAGTTCCGCATCCTGAGCGTGGTGGAGGCGGAGGCCAACATCTTCGAGATCACGGCCCTGCTGCACGACCCGAACAAATATGCGCGCATCGAACAAGGGCTGGTGCTGGACGCACCGACCTTCACGGCGTTGCCGTCCGGGGCGCTGAAAAAGCCGATCAACCCGAGCCACAGCGAGTATCTCTACAAGCCGGCCGCCACGATTCTGACAGCCGTGACCTTCTCGTGGGAAGCGCCGGACGACGCCCGGGTGACCCTGTTCGAGGTCGAGGTCAAGCCGACCGACGGGCGGGCGTTTCAGCCGGCGGGGACGACGTCGTCCCTGTCGATCGATATCGCGCCCACCGAGGATGGGCCGTGGGAATTCCGCGTGCGGTCGCTGGACAATCTGGGGCGGGTGTCGCCGTGGACGACTTATGGCGCCACGCTGGGTGTGCTGGATGGCCCGCCATCGGACGTCCAGAACTTCACCATTTCCGTCGTCGGATCCATCGCGACCCTGACCTGGGACCCGGTGCCGGACCTGAACCTGTCCCATTATCGCATCAAGCGGTCGCCCAGGACAGATAGCCCCGGCTGGGGCGAGGCGGTCGACATTCAGCCGCGTGTCGAGGGGACCGTGGTGCAGATCGCGGCCAACGGCGGCACGTTCCTGATCAAGGCGGTGACGGAGCAAGGGGCCGAAAGTGTCAACGCCACGTCGATCGTCTCGACAATCGGCAACGTCGAGGGGCTGAACGTCGTCGAGACGGCTGACGAAGACCCGGCCTTCACCGGCACCAAAACGCAGACAGCGGTGGTGACCAACAACCTGCGGCTGGCGGAACAGTCGCCCGGCGCCTTTTATGCCAGCGGCCAATACGACTTCGCCACGAACGTTGATCTCGGGGCCGTCTACACCAGCCGCGTGTCAGCGAACGTCAACGCCAGCGGCTTGAACAACCAGAACGTCATGTCGAGCTGGGCCAGCTTGGCTGCGGTCGAGAATCTGAGCGGCACGACGGCGGATCAGTGGGGCGCCGAAGTGCAGCTGCGCTTCACGCCCGACGATCCGACCGGCTCTCCGGTCTGGTCGGCATGGCAGACTCTGGTTATCGGCGATTACACGGCGCGGGCCTTTGAATTTCGCGTGCTCTTGTCCGGGGTCGGCACGAACATATCACCGAATATTATTGATCTGGAGGCGACGGTCGACATGCCGGACAGGATCGAAGCCGGCGACGACCTGATTGTTCCCGCGGCTGGACTGCGGATCGATTTCGCGCCCGCCTTTCGCGTGCTCAGCGGCCTGGGCACGGCAGCGCAGGACATGGCCACGGGTGATCGCGTCGCCATCACCAACAAGAGCCGCACTGGCTTTGACGTGCGGTTCTTCGACAGCGGCGGCACCGGGGTTCAGCGCACGCTGGACTATGTCGCCAAGGGTTACGGATACGCAGGTTAGACCATGTCTCAATTCGACTTCGGTACGATCAATCCCGACACCAAGGACGGCACGACGCTTGCCAGCGACCTGGGCTCGTGGCGCGATGCGCTTAACACCGTCCATGGTGGCGCCACCCGGCCTGCATACGTCCAAGCCGGCATGTTGTGGCGAAAGGAAGTTTCCGGAACGCTCTGGGAACTGACGCTCTATGACGGCACCGCCGATGTGGTGATTGCCACGATCAACCCGTCGACCGGCGTCTTCAGCCTGCCGAACGACAGCGTCGGCAATGCCGCGATGCAGGCGAACGCGGTTAACACTGGCAACATCGTCAACCTGGCGATCACGGCGGAGAAGCTGGCGAACCTCGCGATCACGGCTGCGAAGATCGTGGACGGTGCGATAATCCGCTCAAAGATCGATGCGTCGGCCTTCGCGAGCGGCGCTGAAATTCGGGCGGCCCAGGAAGGGGCAGCGATAGTCTCGCCAGCCGATCTTGCGATTGCGCATGGGGCCGTCAGCCTCGTAAGCAGCGCCTCGCTGGCTTGGGACATGCGGGCCGGTATCAACTTCGTCGTCGGGCAATCCTCAAACTTCACGGTTCAGTTCCCCAGCAACCCTGTTGTTGGTCGCGCCGGCCTGCTGCAGTTCTGGCCGGCGGCCGGTGGGCCGCATACGATCAGTTGGGCGGCTGGCTTTGTTTCGAGCAGCGCGTCTTTTCCCGACGAGCTGTCCAGCAACATGGTCGTGCCGTTCTATTGTGAAAACGTCAGCACGATCCTCGTGCCATGAGCCTGCTAGGCACGCCGGAGTGGTTCTTTGCCAGCAAGCGCAAGGTGCCGATCATGCTCGTCAACGCCGGGTTGTCGCTGGTCGACCAGACCGACCAGGCCGTGTTCGCGGACATCGACTACGGCGCTCCGCCGCACGCGAATCGGCGGATTATCGTTTGCGTGACGGCCGAGGAATCAACGAGCGGTGCCATTGGCACGGTCCACCCTACGACTATCGGCGGCGTGCCAATGTCGTTTGTCGAGCGTGCCGGGGCAGGCACGGGTCAGGTTGCGATCATCGTCGACATTTGGGAAGCGATCGTCCCGTTCGGTATTAACGGCGACCTGAGCATCGGCCTCGATAAGACGGCCTCGACGACTGAGAATTTCGACAGCGTTGGGGTTTCGACGTTGGTGACCAACATGGCCGCTGGCCCAAGGCTCGGCGGCATGGGCATTGTGGAATTTCAAGACGGGGTTGCCACGGCCAACAATCTTCAAACCGCCGGCCCGGGCTTCATCATCGGCGCCGGCGTCGGTATGGATCCCGCCTCGCCGTTCACCAGCGTCGTTGGGAACGGATCGAACGGGGCACTGACAAAGTTGGTCGACGTCAACATCGCCAACGACCACCGCCACACGATTTTTCTCCTAGACGACACCGTCGCCTCGGCGACCGAGGATTACACGATCAACCGCGGCGCTGCCGATAACTGGAGTATGGCCCTCGCCAGTTGGAGTTACTGAACATGCTTGTCGACAAAGACCTGAACGACGTGAAGCCGCCCTATGTCGCGGCGGACGGCACACAGCACCCGAACGCGATTGAGCGATTGTGGAGCGACGATGATCTGGCCAAGCTCGGTTGGTATCGGCTGAACTTCGACGATCGACCTCCCGGCCCGGTCATCGTCGAACCCGGTCCGCGCGAATGGCGTGGTGATCCGCAAACGGCATGGCAGACTTGGACGGTCACGCCGATCCCTGCGACGAACGAAGCGGTCAATGCGCATCGCGACCGGCTCGTGGCTGGCGGGGCGCCCGTTGATATCGGCGGTGGCAAGACGCTGACACTGGACCTGCGCAACGAACAGGACTTTCGCAACATCCAGGCGCTCTACTCGCGGGCCCTGACGGCCAGGGTCGAGGGCGAGACGAGCCGCCAGATCCGGGTCCGGGACGCCGGCGACCAGGAGCATCTGATCACGGTCGATCAGATGATCGGGCTGGGCAAGGCGATCGTCGACGGGATCGACGCCATCTACCAGGCGTCTTGGGCCGTGAAGGCGGATATTGCGTCCGGCACGCTGGCCAACGCCGCCGATATCCCGGCCGCCTTTGACGCGATCCTGAGTCCCGCGCCATGACGGACCTCGTGCGCCGGGTGCCGGCGCTGGTCGACGAGCACGCCATTCGCCGTGGTGCCGATGCCAAGGTGACCCTGACGATGCTCGACGCCGCCAGCAACCCGCAGGATCTGACAGGCTACACCATGAAAGCGGAGATCCGCGAACAGACGGCGGGCGCGACCGAGCGCGGGCCGACGGCCTATCCTTGGGCCGTGGACAGCACGGGCGCCGCGACCGGTGAGTTCGTGCTGACAATGGCCGGGACGCAGACCGCCGCCATTCCGGTCAACCTCTATCGCTGGGATGCGCTGCTGCTGGGGCCTGGCGGCGAGATCGAGCATCTGTTGTCGAACACGGTGCGCGTCGTCCCGGGCGTCACCGAGCCGCCGGCGCCGTAAGCCATGGACGCGCAGTTCTATGTCAGGCTCGGGCCGCCGGGCCTGACCGTTCGGTATGCGCCGGCCGAAGCTGCGTTGCCTGAACCGGTCGTGTTCGTGCAGGGCGGCACGGGGCCATCGGGACCGACCGGACCAGCAGGGCTGACAGGGCCCAAGGGTGACACCGGAGATGCCGGCGCGGCCGGTGCACAGGGTCCGGCAGGTAACGACGGTGCGGACGGCGCGGCAGGGCCTGCCGGCGCCGATGGCACCGACGGCAAGACCATCCTCAACGGCATCGTTGACCCCGGTGCCGGCATTGGAGCCGACGGTGACTTCTACATCAACACCGCGACCGACACCCTGTTTGGCCCTAAAGCGGGTGGCGCATGGCCGGCCGGTAGGTCGCTTGTTGGCCCGGAGGGGCCGGCGGGCTCAGCGGGGGCGGACGGTGCCCAAGGGCCACAAGGTATCCAGGGGCCTGCCGGGAATGATGGCGCGGATGGTGCCGCTGGCATTGACGGAAGGACCGTCCTGAGCGGTAGCGTCGATCCGACCGGTGGTATTGGCGCCGACGGCGATTTTTACATCAATACCACGTCAAACCGGATCTTCGGCCCCAAGACAGGTGGCGCTTGGGGCGCTGGTACACCCCTCCTGGGGCCTCAAGGGGCACAGGGTGATCAGGGGCCGCAAGGGTTGCAGGGCCCGGCCGGCAACGATGGCGCCGACGGCGCGCAAGGCCCACAAGGTATCCAAGGACCCGCTGGTAACGATGGGGCGGACGGCAAGACCATCCTCAGCGGTAGCGTCGATCCGACCGGCGGCCTCGGCGTTGATGGTGACTTTTACATCAACACAGCGTCGGATCGGATCTTCGGTCCCAAGACTGGTGGCGCTTGGGGCGCCGGCACCTCTCTCGTCGGGCCGCAAGGGGCCGATGGTGCTCAAGGCCCGGAAGGGTTGCAGGGGCCGGCCGGCAACGATGGTGCGCAGGGGCCGCAAGGCCTGCAGGGCGACCAGGGGCCACAGGGTCTGCAAGGTGATGCGGGCGCGCAAGGTCCCACCGGCACTGACGGCAAGACGGTTCTGAACGGCGCCGGCGACCCTGGCGCCGGAACCGGGGTCGATGGCGATTTCTACATCAACACGACCAGCGACACGATCTTTGGGCCGAAGGCGGCGGGAGCCTGGGGCGCGGGCACGTCGCTGGTCGGCGCGCAGGGACCGGCCGGAGCGGACGGGGCTCAAGGCCCCGCCGGGGCAGACGGCGCGGCAGGCGCTCAGGGGCCAGCGGGGCCGCAAGGGCCGACGGGGCCGGCCGCTTCCGACGACGCATTCCTGGCCGCCACGTTCGGTGCCACCACGACGTTTCCGCTGAACAGCAGCGAGAACCACGTGTTGACCGTGACCGGCAACACGACGCTGGACGCCAGCGGCCTTACCGAGGGGCAAGCCGGTGGCATTATCCTGGAGTTCAGCGGCGGGCCGCACACGGTCTCGTTCGCCGCGAAGTGGATCGACCCGCCGGACATCCCGGCCGATGCGAACCAGAGGCACTGGCTGGTCTATCAGGTCCGGTCGGGCACGGAGGTTCTGGTCGGCCTGGCGAACAGCTATCCATGAGCACCCGCGTTTTGCCCGCGCTGATCAAGCCGGCGGCGGCGCCCGCCGGGCTGGTCGTCAACAGTGTGGCGTTCGGATCTGCCAGCGGGGGCAATCCGGCAACCTTGTCGCTGAGCGGCCAGACGGCGGGCCGGTTGCTGGCCGTATTTGTCTCAAACGAGGACGCGTTCTTCACGCCGGAGTATGCATCAAGCCTGACCATCGCCGGTTCCGTCGCGACGGAGGTAACAGCGGCGCGGGCGCGCGCGTCGAGGTTCTTCCAGGACCAGTTTTCGCACCAGTTCTTCTGGATCGTCGACGAAACATCGGTCGGCAACACAACGTTCGCGCCGGCCATGACCCCGGATCAGTGGCAGGCGATCTGTTTTGAGATCACGGGTGCCAACAACGCCGCGCCCGTCGGGGCGGTCCAGCCGGCGACCAGCACATCGGCGAACTGCGAGTTCTCGCTGACAACCACGGCAGCCGACAGTCTGGCCCTATCGGGCTCGCATGGGCGGGCGACGCCCTTCAGCGTGGCGGTGGGCCTGGTCGAGGGCGTCAACGCCAACCCCAACAGCAATTTCTTCGCTGCGGCGGCCCATCGCAGCTGCCCGACGGCCGGCGGCTACACGATGGGGGGCACGGCCTCGGGCACCGTCACCTGCGCGAGTTCGGCCGTGGAGATTCTGGCCGCCTGACGCGCCTCATCACTCTAAGCCCGCCGCCCCCGCTTTCGAGCCGTTTGGGCGGCTTTTTGATGCCTGAACAGGAGGGCACAGACCATGCGCATGATTATCGACTGGGTTCGCGCCTCGCGGAAGTTCATCGTGGCCGCGATCACCACTCTGCTGATCTGGCTGCAAAGCCAAGGCCATATCCAGCTTTCCGACGACGAGGCGGCAGCGGCCGAGACCATCTACACCGCCCTGATCGCGGTGATCGGGTCGATCACGGTCTACGCCGTGCCCAACCGGCCGCCGGAGGGCTGAGCGATGAGGCGACTCTTGCCGATTTTCCTGGTCGTGCTGGTCACGGGCTGTGCGTCGATTGGATCAGGCCAGAGCGACCTGCGGGTTGAGTTGGCGACAGCCGCGCTGCTGCTGGCGTCGCTGAACGATCAAGGTGCCGCGACGATCGGCGCCGGCGAGGTGTCGCCGGAACGGGCACGCGCCATGGTCGAGGCCAGCAATGCGGGCCAGCAGGCCCTGGAGGGCTGCCGGCTGGTGGCGCTGGGTGTCGAGGATGGCACGGTTGGCGATCTGCCGGCCTTTCTCTGCCTGGCGGCCACCGTTAACGCGGCGCTTCGGCTGGAGGGCGCCATCACGTCCGACGATGATGGCACCGAGTTGAATTATGTCGATGCCCTGCTGGCGCTGGCCAACGCCTCCTTGTTGCCGGACGAGCGGATGGTTGCCCTCGTTCTTGAAGTCCAGACACTGCCGCCGGGCGAGCGCTTGTCCACCGGCACGGTGAACTGGGCGTTTCAGGAGATGCGCGTCAGCAATCTGGCCCTGCGCGCGGCGGCGGGGTCCCTGTCATGAAACTGGCGCGGGTCCTGGTGATAGCCGCCATCGCGGTCGCGCTGTCTCAACCGGCCTGGGCGCAAGTTCCCAATTGCCGGCCGACACAGGATGCCTTGCATTGGCTGGCGGCCAATGGCTGGGAGTATCACGACGCGCTGGTCGCGCCCTCGGGCGTGGCGTTCACGCTCTACTGCCGCGGCGAGGCAGGCCTGCTGATCGGCCATCCGCCGGACGCCAGCGCCTCGTGCCTGATCACCGCCTTCCCGCAAGGCTGCAGGGCCGTGCCGGCGCGCGGAACGGAGAGTTAAGTGGCGACCAGCAAGCGCCTGCATTGGGACGGCACCGTCACGGCCGGCAATGTGCTGACCCTGTTCGGCATGCTCGTCGTGCTGCTGGTTTGGGGCGTTCGGCAAGAGGCGCGGATCGACCAGAACGAATACCGGATCGGCCAGGTCGAGGAGCAGGTCGAACGCTCGCTGGAGAACTTCACCGAGGCCCTGAACCAGGTCGAAACCCGCATCGGCCGCCAGATCGACAATCTGGCCTCTCATGTGGAGCGGATCGAGAACATTCTGTTGCGGCCGGATCCCAGCGGCAACTGACCAGTGCAGCGTGCCAAATGATGCGCGACCCGACGAGCCGGCTGGCTGCAACACCGTCGGGAAAAGGGGCAAGTGCTCCCCTAAGTCTCGATCGCCTCGACTTCGTAGTAAGGGACGTCTCGGAATATCTTTCCTAAAGCCTTTTGGTCGGCTGTTCGGATTAGCTGAAGGGTCAGCGTCTTCTCGCTAGAAACGTCCATGATCCGGTAGACCGGCTTCATATCTGGTTTCCACGCACCCGTTGCTGGAATTCCCGCCAGCATCTTGAACCCTTCGCTTGGCCGCAAGATCGCCGCGCAGATCTGCCCAACCGCCGGGTTGTCTCGGTCGTAACGCAAGGTCTTCGAAAAGCCGGCACGCTCGCGTGACTGATGCCTGCGCTGTCTGATGATGATCCAGATAACAAGCGCATGCAGGACAAAGAAGGCGCCGATCAACAGGTCATGCGTCGAAGGGCCAAGGAATGTGAGGGTTGGCGAATTGAGTGCCGTGACAAGCGCAATCACTGTGATGACCACAAACACAAAATAGAGCAACCACCAGCCCACGGCGGTAGCCTGTCTGCGATTGCGGGCGAGTCTGTCAGCATACTGTATGTAGCGTTTGATCCGCTCAAGCTCGCTTGTTTTCATGTTCGTTGTCTCGGACATGAGTTTCTCTATGGCCGTCGAAAGACGGTTAGCATTTGCACAAAGTTCGAGTTTTCGCGAGCCTGCCTGGGTCTGTATCCTCGATCCGATCTCCGTCGCGAGAGCCAGACCCGATAGCCATGAATTGCCGTCCTCCCTGACGCATCAGCCAGACCGCACCAACTCGTTCCGATAAACAAACCGCCCATGCGGGTACAGGCTTTCGGCGATCTCGATCGGTTGTTGGCCGGTGGCGTAGTACCAGCGGATGATCTTCAGCGCCGGGGTGCCGGGGGCGACGCTTAGGATCTTGGCCATGTCGGGGTCGATCAGAGCGCTGTCGATTTCCTGTTCGATACGGCCGATGCGCAGGGCGAATTCCTGTTCCAGTAGTTCTGCGACGGAGGTTTGCAGGCCGTCGAGCCGGTCGGCGATCCGGCCATAGCGCTGGTCGAGATGGATGCGGACGAAGGCGACCGGCTGGTCGCCGCCGCCGAAGCGCAGGCCCTCGATCAGCAAGGCGCGGCGGCCGGCGGGCAGGCCCAGGCGGCGGGCGCCTGCGTCGTCGATCACCGTCCAGCGCACGCTTTGCGGCACGACCGGCCGGCCGGCGGCGAAGGTGAACAGCTCGTCGACCGACGAGTATTGCTCGACATAGGACGCGGCCGGGTCGGCGCGCTTCACGATCGTGCCGATGCCGCGCCGGGCGGTGACCACGCCCAGCGTTTTCAGCTCGCGCAGGGCGGCGCGCACGGTGTGGCGCGAGACGCCATAGCGGGCCATCAGCTGCATTTCGGTCGGCAAGGGCTCGCCGATCTTGAACGTGCCACGCGCGATGGCGTCGGAAAGATCGCCGGCAAGCCGTTTGAAAAGCGGTGAGTCGCTGGCCATGGGCGCGGTCATGGCACGGACTAGGCGATCACGCCACTGTCGCGTAGCCCCTTGACGGCGGCGGCGCCGAGCCCGGCCTCGGCCAAGAGGCTGTCGGTGTCCTGGCCGAGCGTCGGGGGCGGGCGGTTTTCCGGCGGTTCGGCGGAGCGGATGGGGTTGCCCATGATGCGATAGGGTTGCCATGCGTCTGGCCCCACCGATTGGGCCATGCCGCTTTCCTCCAGAAAGGGCGAGGAAAGGGCGTCCGCCACGCTGTTGACCGGCGCGCACGGGACGGCGCCGGACAGGCGCGTGATCCAGTTGTGCGTCGTGTCCTGGCCCAGCGCCTCATCCAACAAATCCGTCAGCGTGTCGCGGTGCTGCAGCCGGTCGGCGAATTTGGCGAAGCGCGGGTCGGCGGCGAGGTCCGGCCGGCCGATGCGATCGCACAGGATCGCCCAGAATTTCTCCTTGTTGGCCATGATGTAGAGCCAGCCATCCTCCGTCCGGTAAAGCTGGCACGGCGTCAGTGACGGATGGGCCGAGCGGGGCTGGCGCGTCGGCGCGTAGCCGGCATTCATCGCCCAGGATGCCAGGTAGTTCAAATTGGCGACGCCGACATCATAAAGGCTGACATCCACGTCCTGGCCCTTGCCGGTCGACCGCGCGCGCAGGATCGCGGAGACCAGGGCCAGCGCCATGGCATAGCCGGTCATGAAGTCGACGATCGACAGGCCAAAGCGCGAGGGCGGGCTGTCCGGCTCGCCATTCAGGTCGAAATAGCCGGCCTCCGCCTGGATCAGATAGTCATAGCCGGGCCAGTTCGCGCGCGAGCCGGTGCGGCCATACGCGGTCAGGTGACAGCAGACGATCGACGGCTTGATCGCACCCAGCGTTTCGTAGGTCAGGCCAAGCCGGCCGGGCACGTCGCCACGCAGATTGCAGGCCACGGCGTCGGCACCGTCCAGCAGGCGATGCAGGACGGCCCGCCCCTCGTCGCGCGACAGGTCCAAGGCGATGGAGCGCTTGTTGCGGTTCACGGCGGCGTAGAATAGGCTGTCGGCCGTGTCCGGCAAATCCTCGGCGAAGAACGGGCCCAGCGAGCGCGAGACATCGCCGCCATCGCCGGGGTTTTCGATCTTAATGACCTCGGCGCCCAGATCGGCCAGCGCCTGGGTGCCGAACGGGCCGGCGCCGTACTGCTCCACCGACAAAATCCGCACCCCAGACAACAGGCCCATGGCCGAACCACCCCGTTTCATTTAACCTTGACTTTGGCCGTTTGTCCGGACAAAGTCAACAAACCGATCGACCGTCGGGGGTGGAAGCGCCCCGGAGACCAATAGGGGGACTGACAGGGAGGCTGACGGGAAGCATGCCGGGAGGCCGACAGGCAAACCGGCCGAATTCCTGACGGACTAAACCCTGCCAGAAGAACGAGACACGGCGGCCGGCATGTTTGGGGAGGAAACACCATGGCCTATCGACCGTTCGCGACCCTGATCGCGGGGACCTGTCTGGCAACCTTGCCGATGGCGGCGCAGGCACAGACCGACTTCACCATCTCGGTCAACACGGGCGAGAACCACATCCGCAACATCACGCTGCAGCAGTTTCTGTCCGACCTCAGCGCGGCGACGAATGGCGAACTGGTGGGCGAGCTGTTCGACAATGGCCAGCTTTACAGCGGCCGGGATGTGCCGAGGGCCGTGGCGCGCGGCGATGTCGACATGGCTGTGCCGGTGACGGTCTATCTCAGCCCGTTCGTGCCCGACCTGTCGGTGCTCGACCTGGCGCTGTTCGCCGGTGTGCCGGCTGAGCAGTTCAACCAGATCGTCGACGGGCCGCTGGGTCAGGATCTCAGCCAGCAGATTGCCGAGACGCTGGACGTGGCCGTGCCCGGCCATTGGATGCTCTTGGGCTCCGCCCACACCTTCGGCGCCGATCAGCCGATCGCCTCCTATGACGACATTGCCGGCCAACGCATCCGCATTCCCGGCGGGGCGGCGATCCTGTCTCACTACCAGACGCTCGACGCCGACCCGGTGGTGATCAGCTTCGGCGACGTGCCGGTCGCACTGTCACAAGGCACCATCGACGGCATTCTGACCACCAACGAGACCATTCGCAGCGCCCAGCTTTGGGAGGCGGGGGTCAGCTCCGGCTTTCTCGACAACGTGCAGACGCTCTATTACGTGCCGATCGTCAATCGCGGCTTCTGGGCCAGCCTGACCGACGACCAGCGCACCACCTTCACCGATCTGTGGAACCAGGCGATCGCGACCGAGCGGGCGGAGGCCATCCGGCGCCAGGAAGAGGCGCAGGCGATCAACGCGGAGAACGGCATCGCCTTCACCACGCCAACGGCGGACGAGGTTGCCACGGCCCAGGCGGCGCTGCAGGCGACCGTCGACGATGTCGCCGCGGAGATGGGGATTTCCGACGATACGCTGACCCTAGCCCGCGAGGTTTCCGCCCAATAGCACCTCGATAGCGTAGCCGGGCGGGCGGCATGGCCAAGGCGCTCTTGAATGCCCTGGCGCGGGTTGAGGGCGGCGCCATCGCGCTGTGCGGTGCCGTCGCCCTGGCGCTCGCCTGCTATATGGTGCTGGCCCGCTATGTTGCGCCCGGCCTGCGGGTCGATTGGGCGCTGGACGTCATCGTGATGGTCATCGTCTGGGGCGTTATGATCGCTGGCGGGCGCACCGCTCGCCATCAGGCCCACATCCGCGTCGACCTGTTCTTGAATGCCGCCCCGCCCCGGCTGCGCGCAGTCATGACCGGCCTGACCTTGATCGTCATCGTGGCCACAGCGGGTCTTCTGTGCTGGTCCGGCATTCTGGTCGTCGAGGAAGCGATTCGCTGGGACGAACGATCCAGCAGCACCTGGCGCATCCCCTTGTGGATCTACTATCTCTGCCTGCCGGTCGGCATGGCATCGATCGCCGCGCAGTCGATCTATGGCGTTCTGGCCGGCCGATCTTCCGATCACTCCCACCTGTGGCAGGCGGCGAACGAATGATCGTCGAAGCCGTCCTCGGCCTTGCCGGCCTGTTCGCGCTGTTGATTCTGGGCGTGCCGATCTTCATCGCGTTGGCCGCCGTGGCCATCGTGCTGCTGCTGATCGAGGGCAACTCGATCGCCGGGCTGGGCCAGCATTTGCTGGACCATCTGAACGCCCCGACCTTGATGGCCATCCCGTTCTTCGTCATGGCGGCGATGTTCATGAAGGGCGGCGGCATCGCCCAGGCCTTGTTCGACTGGGCCAATCTGGCGTTCCGGCGGGTGCGCGGCGGCCTGCCGATCGCCACTGTCGCCGCCACGGCCCTGTTCGCGGCCATCAACGGATCGTCGGTCGCCACGGCACTGGCCATGGGCACGATGGCCGTACCGCTGTTGGTCTCCAAAGGCTATCGACGGCCCTTCGTCTTGGGCTTGACCGGCACGGCGGCGACCTTGGGCATTCTGATCCCGCCCAGCCTGCCCCTGGTGGTCTATGGCCTGATCTCCGAGACCTCTGTGCCGCGCCTGTTCCTGGCCGGCGTTGTGCCAGGCCTGCTGCAGGCTCTGTTGATCGCCGGCATCATCGTGGTGCGCGCCCGGTCCCAACGGTCAACGCCGGAGGTCCAGGACGAAACGCCGGAGCCGGACCAGCGCGGCATTGTCGGCACCACAATCTGGGCCATGCCCGCCCTGTCGGTACCGTTCGTGGTCCTGGGCGGCATCTATGGCGGCCTGGTCACGATCACCGAGGCGGCGGCCCTGTCGGCCATCCTGGCCTTGCTGGTGACCTTGTTCGTCTATCGCGGCGCCCGCCCTCGCGAGGTGCCCGGGCTGATCCGCCAGTCGGTCGAAAGCACGGGCTCGGTCATGCTGATCGTCGGCTCGGCGTTGTTGCTCTCCCACTGGATCGCGCGGTCGGGCCTGGCCGCGGACCTCGTCGCCGCCGTCGTCGATCTGGGCCTGCCGGCCTGGCTGTTCCTTCTGATTATGAACGTCACCTTGATCCTGCTGGGCATGATCCTGGAGGGCTATTCGATCACCCTGATCACCGTGCCGCTGACCTTGCCGATCCTGGCGGCACTGGAAATCTCCCGCGTGCATTACGGCATCGTGCTGATCATGAATATCGAGCTGGCGCTGTTGACCCCGCCCATCGGCCTGAACCTTTTCGTCATGGCCGGCATCGCCAAGGCGCCGGTGGGCGAGGTCATGCGCGGCACATTGCCCTTCCTGATCGGCATGATTGCGCTGTTGGCGCTGGTCACGTTCTATTCGCCCATCGTCACCTTCTTGCCGGACCTGGTTCTGGGCCCGGCCACCTATTGATCGGGACTAGCCGCCGCATGGCCTCTTCGCTGCACGCAATCGCGACCGCCCTGATGGTCCCTGGCGACCGGCCGGACCGGTTCGACAAGGCCCGTCAGCGCTGTGGCCATGCCATGATCATCGATCTGGAGGATGCGGTGCCGCCCGAGGGCAAGGCGGCGGCGCGGGCCCATGTCGCGGGATATCTGGCCGCCGGCCCGGCCCGTGATGGCCCCTTGGTCGGGGTGCGCATCAATGCGCTGACGGACCCAAACGCGCTCGATGATCTGATGACGCTGCGCGGCACCATCGATGCGCTCGATTTCATCGCCGTGCCGATGGTCGAAAGCGGGCGCGACGTTGAGATCGTGCGGACCGCACTCGGGGATCGCGACCTGCCCCTCATGGCCATCATCGAAACGATCGCGGGCCTCGACAATGCGCGGTCGGTCGGGGCTGCTCTAGATGGCCGAGGCGCCATTGGATTCGGGGCGGCGGACTACAGCGCGGAGGCTGGCATGGCCATGACCCGCGATGCCCTGCTGGCGGCCCGCATCCGGCTGGTCGAGGCCGGCGCGCAAGGCGGCGTGCCTTGTCTCGACGTGCCGTATCTTCAGATCGGCGACGACGAAGGCCTGGCGGCAGAGGCGGCCTATGTCCGCGATCTGGGCTTCGCCGGCAAGCTCGCCATCCACCCCAGCCAGGTCCGGCCCATCATCGAGGCGTTCCAGCCCTCGGCCGAAGCCGTCGCGCAGGCGCAGCGGATTATCGACGCGTTCGAGCAGGCGGGCCGGGTCGCGATCCAGGTCGATGGCCGCATGATCGACAAGCCGGTCTACGACCAAGCGCTGGCCATCCGGGCGCGCGCGGGCCAGACGCAATAGCCATGTGGGGCACCCATCTGCGCCTGGGCGATAACCGGTTCCGCGAATGCTATGGCCTGTTCTTTGAGGATTTCGCGGCCGGCCAGCGTTTCGCCCATCGGCCGGGCATCACGGTCTATCAGCAGGACAATGTCGCCGAGGCGCTGTCGACCCTGAACCAGGCCATGATCCATTTCGACGAGGCCTATGCCGACAAGACCGAGTTCAAGCGCCCCTTGATCGTCAGCACCATCACCGTCCGGCGCGGCATCGGCATGACCTGGCGCACCTTCGGCCAGCGACGGCGCATCCTCGGCTGGCCCGAAATCCGCATGACCGCGCCCGTGTTCGACCGCGACACGCTCTATGCACGATCGGAAATCCTGGAGGCCACCGATCACGACGATACCTGCGGTCGGTTGCGGATACGTACTCACGTCGACAATCAGGACGGCGCCAATGTCTGCAACATGGTCTGGGACGCGGCGGTTTTCCGCCGTGCGGCCGCCCCGACCGATCCGTCTGGTGGCACGGCCGAGCGCGCCTTTGCCTCCCACATCGAAGATGAGGCCGGCGTGCTGGTCGAGACCACGGGCGTCGGATTTGGGGATTTCGCGCCGGAACAGGTGTTCGAGCATTGGCCGGGCCGCCGCGTGTCGATGGCGGAGGCGTGGGCCTGGGCCGCCCATTCCGGCGATCAGGCGGCGGTCGCCATCGACCCGGCCCTCGGCGCCGGCGGCCCGGACGGCATCCTGCCGGAATACCTGGTCCTGGGCATGGGCACGGCGACCTCGACCCGCACCTTCGGCCGCGTGGTCGCCAATCTGCAATGGACCGACATCGTCATCGCCGAGGAGGTGCGCGACGGCGACGTGCTGCACGCGGTCTCCACCATCATCGACAGCCGCCCGTCGCGCTCCCGCCCCGACCAGGGCATCCTGACCGTCCGCACCGACGCCCATGCAGGGCCGGACCGGCCGGTCTTCGGCTATGTCCGCAAGCTGTTGGTCTATCGCACCGGCCAAGGACCCTATGGGGCGGCGGGTTACGCCTGAATTGACATGACTCTTTGTGCCTGAAGGCAGAATCGGGCATAGCCTGGCGCGATCCATCTAGACCCGGTGGCGCCCTGTGCTTCTGACCCTTGCCGTCGCGCTCGCCTACGCGTCGACGAATTTCGACAATCTGGCGCTGATGCTCGCCTTGGCGCCGGCGCTCGGCATTGCCCGCCCGGCGCTTGCCTTCGTCACCACCCAGGCTTTGGTGATCGGATTGGCGCTCGCTATTGGCACTGCGCTGGACAGCCTGCCCGAGGAGTGGTTGGGCCTGCTTGGCCTCATTCCCATGGGCATTGGGGGGTTGGAGCTTTGGCGCCTATGGCGCGCCCGGGGCCGCGTCTTGTCCGATCCGCCGCCGGCGTCGGCGCGCAAGACTGGCCTGTTCGCGTTGCTGGTCACCTTCGCCGGGCTTAGCGCCGATTCGTTCGCGCTGACCACCGCGTTCCTGGCCGACAGCGCGCCGGATTTCGATTTCGAGGTGATCTTGGGCGCCGTCATCGCGCTGGCGGCCATCAGCCTTGCCGGTGTGCTCGCCGCGCGGGTGGCGCTGAGGGCGGAGGCCCTGGTGCGCAAGCTGACCCACATAACGCCCTTTATCATGATCGCATCGGGCCTTTACATCCTGTTGCCGACCGTGACGGACGTGATCTGAAGAGCTGGGTGCGGGTTGACGGCCGGCTAACGGCGGCCTTCTAATCGAAGGCGGGCCGGCACCATGTTGGTCCGCCGGCTGGGCCGGCCATGTCTCACGCCGCCGGTCGCAAAAAAACCTTCGGCGCTGGAAACCTCCTTACGCGCCGCCTCTCAGGGGAGAAAGCTGTGATGAACAAGCTGTTTGCTGTGGTTGCGGTGGTTGTGGTCGGCTTTACGGCGTCCGCTGCGTCGGCATGCCCGGACTGGCAACTGGATGGCCGGCAAAATCTCGGCAACCTGACCGGCAGTTATCTGTTCACGCCGCGCACCTACAACGTCCAGGCCGGCGGCAACAACAACCTCGCCAACTGCAACGCGCCCGGCAATGGCTGGGTGATCAGCGATCCGGACTTTGAGTTCAGCTTTCAGAATGATGGCGGCTATGGCCGGCTTGAGTTCGAGGTCGTCGGCGAGTGCGACACGGTGCTGTTGATCAACGACGCCAGCGGCCGCTGGCATTTCAACGATGACAGCGCGGGCCTGAACCCGGCCATCAACATCATGAACCCGGCCAACGGCACCTATGATGTCTGGGTCGGCACCTATGGCCAGACCACCTGCCCGGCGCAGATCGAAATCGAAAGCTGGAACAGCTAGGGGCCGTCCAACCTCCCGGTTCGACAGTTAAGCGACGGTGGGCCAATCAGGAAGATCCGGGTTGGCCCACATTCATTTTTGCTCTGGCTTGGCGCGAGGGGCGGCCAATCGCCTATTTCGGCGCGAAAACGATCTGAACGTGAAGCTGGCCGTCGGCGGGATTGTGGCACAGCCGTTCGGTAAGCTGCCATTGGCCGCCATCAGCCAGGACGCCCGTCAGGTCCATGCCGACAACGCCGCCGCCGGGTGCCGGTCGGTGAACGGAACTGGCGTTGGCGAACATCGGCAGGATCTGCTCGTCCGGCTTCGGCGCGACGGCCAGGGCCGGGCGAAAGGGCCTCAGCGCGATCGCCAAGGCGCGTCGCGCGAACCCGACCCAGGTCATTGGCGACAACCCGTGGTCATCAGCCGAAAACGTGCTGCGGTGCCGGTGCCACCCCAGGCTTCGGCCCGTCGATGTCGGCAGCGACCGCATAGCCGTCGCGCGTCTGCGGCGTCTTGATGCCCAGCACGGCGCTGGCGAGCTGGTTGCGCAGGATCTGCGCCGTGCCGCCGCCGATGGTGAACATGCGCACGTCGCGATACATGCGCTCCACCGCCTCCTCGCCGCCATAGCCCCGCGCGCCGAACATCTGCAGCGCGTCGTTCACCACCTTGATCGCGGCCTCCGTGGCGAACAGCTTGGCCCGCGCCGTCAGCGTGCGGTCGGGGAAGCCGGTGCTGCCCGCCCCGGCGGACCGCGCCGCCTCGTGCAGCATCAGCCGCGCGGCGTGAACGGAGGTGTCCATATCGGCCAGCATCCATTGCAGCCCCTGGAATTCGGCCAGGGGCCGCCCGAACTGCTCGCGGCTCAACAGCCGGTCGCGGGCCAGGTCCAAGGCGCCGGCGGCAACGCCCATGGCGATCGTGCCGGCGCCGACCCGTTGCGCGTTGTAGGCGGTCATCAGGTCCGCGAAGCCGTGGCGAAAGCCCGAGGGCGGGACGACGACGTTCTCGACCGGCACCTCCAGGTCGGTGAAGACCAGGGTCGCCTCCGGCATGCCGCACAGGCCCATGGTGCGCTCGCGGCCCGCCACGGCAAACCCGGCCGGGTCGATGCCGCGCGCCGGATCGCGATGGACGATGAAGCCGCCGATGCCCTCATCCATGCCGGTCTCGCCGACCACCCGGGCAAAGATCAGGTAGAGCTTGGAAACGCCGCCGCCGGTGATCCAGTGTTTGGTGCCGTTCAGGACGTAGCGGTCGCCGCGCCGCCGTGCCGTGGTGGTCATTTCCGTCGCGGCACTGCCGGCCCTCGGCTCCGTAATCGCGATCGCGGGCTTGTCGCCGGCCAGCACGATCGGGGCGACGAACTTCTTCTGCGCCTCGGTGCCGTAGGCCATGATCGCGCCCAGCCCGCCCATATTGGCCTCGACCACGACCCGGGCCGTCAGCGTGCAGGCCTTGGCGATCTCCTCGATGACGAGGGCTGTTTCGTAAAGCGACGCGCCCTTGCCGCCATAGGCCTGCGGGATGGTCATGCCCATGAAGCCGGCATCGACCAGGGCGTCGATATTGTCCCAGCAGTACCGGCGCTCGCGGTCCCATTCCGCCGCGCGGGGGGCGAACAGGGTCTGCGCCAGGTGGCGGGCGGTCTTTTGGTCGTCGGTGAGCGGTGCGTGCGTTTCCATACACGAAGAGTTGACCGTTTCTTTCTTCACATCAATCGAATAAGATTGGAGGTTAAATACGAGAAAAGTGAAGTTATGAACCTCAACACCCTGCGCACATTGAGTGTGGTGGCCGAGATCGGGTCGTTCGTCGACGCCGCCCAGCGGCTGAACATGACCCTGTCGGCCGTCAGCATGCAGATGAAGACGCTGGAAACCCTGCTGGACGCAGGCCTGTTCGATCGGAGTTTTCGTCCGCCGCAGCTAACCCCGCTGGGCCGCAGGGTCGCGCGCCACGCGCGGACGGTGCTGGCCGCCTATGACGATCTGGTCGGGCTCTGTCAGTCCCCCGACACGATCAAGGGCGATTTCCGCATCGGGTTCGTGCCGACCTCCAGCGTGCGTTTGCTGCCCGGCTTTCTGGTGCGGGTGCGGGCGCGCTTTCCCGACGCCCATTTCCGCATCGAGACGGGCTTGTCCGACGATCTGTTGGCCCGTTTGAAGGCCGGCACGCTGGACATCGCCGTGGTCACCGGCGGCGACGATGTGCCGCGAACAATGACCACATACCCGGTTAGCCATGAAGCGCTGGTGTTCTGCCTGCCGCCCCACGCGGCCGACTGGTCGATCGAGGACTGCATGGCCCGGATCAGCTTCATCCATTTCATGCCCCACACCGGCATCGGCCGGCTGATCGCCCAGCAACTCGACCGCATGGCGGCGACACCCAGCGACGTGATCGTGCTCGACCGGGTCGACGCCGTGGCCGAATGCGTGCGCGCGGGCGTCGGCTTCTCGATCCTGCCGGAACCGGACATAAGGCGCTTTGCCACCGACACCATCATCCTGCGCCCGATGACGCCGGAACCGGTCACCCGCGATCTGGTTCTCGCCTGTGTCGCCGGCAGCCGCCTGGACGCCCATGCCGGCCTGCTGGCCCGGGCGTTTGCGGGCGGCATCAATGAGGTATCGGACGCCTGAATAGGGGCCGCGTCACGCGGCTTACAGGCACTCCCCTGTCCAATTGACTTCATCCCCGGGCGCATCACCGGTGTACCACCATATCCCGGCGAACTGGCACGGGCTGCTGAACAGGAACTCAAACGCGCCATGCCGGTCGGGGTCGTTCAGCCGGCCCCAGCTTCCCTCCACGACCCAGACGGCCCGATCGCGATCCTCATAGATGTCCTCGATCGCGATGGTGTTGTTGGGCTCGTCGTAATAGCCCTCTTGCCAATGGATCTCGCCGTAGGTCGATGCGAAGACCCGGTAGATGTCGGGGCGCACCTCGGCCTGGCTCACGGCCAGGATGTAGTCCACGCGGGCGGCCGTGTAGTTCAGCGCGTTTTCGAACGAGGACAGCAGCCGATCGCGATTTGCCCGCGCTTGGGCGACATGCAGATCGAGCGCGGCCGCGTCCATGTTCGCGATGGCCTCGATACCCAGCGTTTCGAACAGGTACCGGTCAAGCGCCGGCAAGTATTCGATGCCTCGATGCTCAAACAGGCCGGAGGTTGTCCAACCGCGCAGAAGGCCTAAGACCCTGCGATATTCCGCCTCCTCGACGATGATGATTTCCATGCCCGGCTGGCCAATCCATAGCGGCCATTCCATCGTGCTTTCCTGGTCGAGCAGGGCTTGGCGTTCGTCAAGCAGGCGTTCCTCGGCGTCGGCGTAGAAGTCGATCGTGTTCTGCTGATCCGGCTTCGCGTCGGTCTCTTGCGCCCAGCCGGGCACCGCGATGGCCAGGCATAGAAGGGCGGCGACGAGGAGTCTCATGGTCCGGGTCCTCTTGTTCTTGCCTCCGTGAACGATTGTGTTCGGCTGGACGGCCACATGCAACCGTGCTCGGTTTACTCGCGCGCCCGTTCAATCGCGCAGGGCGAGATAGAGCGGCAGGGCCAGCGACAGACCCACCAGACAGCCGGCCGGCACGACCAGCCACCAGTTGCGAACCGCGTGTTGGCGCGCGTCGGTGAACGACCAGACCCAGAACACCAGAATCGACAGCAGCACGTCGACGGAAAAGCCGGCGGCCGCGCCATTGGCGAACAGGCCACCGACGAACGCGGGCAGGTCTAAGCCGGCCGCGGCGAAGAAGGACCCAAAGAAGATCCAGGGCACGACGGTCCCGATGACTGCCATCAGGATGTAGAAATTCCGCAAAGTCATAGGTTGGCTCCGGCAACTCCGCTACCGTTGGGTGCCTGCGATCATAGGGCATGCGTTGGGGTGGGCGAGGGCCGGCGATGGCGTCGAGGCAAATCACCGCGCGCGATTGGCTGTTGCTGACGATGATCGGCATCACGGTCGGCCAAATCGCCTTGAACGAGTCGGCCATCGGGCTGGCCCTGCCGGCGATGCGGCTGGAGCTGGGCCTGTCTCAGGCGCAGTCCCATTGGGCGGTCAACGCCTATCTGCTCGTATTCGCCGCCTTGATCGCCGGCGCCGGCAAATTGGGCGACCTGATTGGCCTGAGGACCGTGTTCATCGGCGGCGTGGCCGTCTTCACATTTGGCTCTGCGGCGTGTGCCCTGGCGACGACCGGCGACGAGATCGTCGTCGCCCGCGCCGTGCAAGGCATCGGGGCGGCCGCGATCTATCCGTCGTCGCTGGCGATGAGTTCGCTGATCTTCCCGCGGGAGCGGGAGGGCCAGGCGCTGGGCCTGTTCAGCGCCATTGCGGCGGCGTTCCTGGTGCTCGGCCCGCTGGTCGGCGGTCTCTTGACCCAGGGCCTGTCCTGGCGCTGGATCTTCTGGATTAATCTGCCGGTCCTGATTGCCATCCCGGTCGTGATCAGGGGGCGGTTTGAGGAAGCAGGGCGGACGCAAAGGCCCCGTTTCGATGTCGCCGGTATGGCGCTCTTGGTGGTCGGGCTCGGTGCGCTGGTCTTCGGTATTATGGAGGGGCCCAACTGGGGCTGGTCGTCGCTTGCAACAATGATCGCCCTGGCGTTGGGCGTCGCCGGTCTCGGCCTCTTCGTGCTGGTCGAACGGCGCATGAAGCAGCCCTTGATCCGGGTCGCCCTGTTTGCCAGCGCGGCGTTTTCCTATGCCAACTCCGCTGTCTTTCTGGGCATGTTCCAGCGCATGGTCGTGGCCGTGTTCGGCGCCTTGTTCCTGCAGGAGGTGATGGGCTTCGACCCGATCACGGCCGGCCTCGCCCTGTTGCCGGCCATGGTGCCGGTGGCGCTGCTGGCCACCTATGGCGGCCGGCTGGCGGATCGCATGGACCCGGTCCTGGTGACCAAGGTCGGCATGGCCGCCACGGGCATCTGTCTGGCTTGGACGGCGTTCGCGATCTGGCTCCAGAGCTACTGGATCATGTTGCCGGGGCTGGTCTTATGGGGCGCCACGATGACGCTGATCATGGCGCCGCCGCGCAAGACCATCATGGGCATTGCCGGGCGCGACCAGCGGGGCGAGGCCAGCGGCATTTCGCTCGCCACCCAGCTTCTGGGCGCCACAACGGGCATTGCGGTCGCCAGCGCCTTGATCAGCGCGACCGCGAGCTACGGCATCGTCTTCGCGGTGACGGCGGCGATCACCCTGGCCGTTTCCGCATTGGGCCTGATGGTGCGCGGTGCCCGGCCGGACGGCTAACTGAAGCTCAGGCGGCCTTTTCGGCCAGCAGCTTATCGAACAGGTCTGTAAACACGGCCGTGTCTTGCGCGCCGGAGACCAGATAGCGGCTGTTGAAGATGAAGGCCGGCACGCCCTGGATACCCTGGCTCAGCCAATAGTTCTCCCGGGTTCTGACCGCTTCGGCAAAGCGCTGGTCGGCCAGCACCGCGGCGGCTTCGTCCCTGTCGAGGCCGATACGCTCGACCGTGTCCAACAGCACGGCCTCGTCGCTGACATCCCTCTGCTCAGTGAAATAGACGTCGAACAGGGCCAGTTTCAGGTCCGTTTCGCGCCCCTGCTCGCCGGCCCAGTGCAACAGCTGGTGGGCCTTGAACGTATTGACCATGCGCGACTCGGCCGTGTAGCGGAACTCGAACCCCAGCGACGCGCCCAGATCGACCAGCCGCTGCCGGTTCGCCTGGCTCTGCTCCGGCGTTGAACCGTATTTCTGCTGAATATGCTCGGCCAGATTCTGGCCCTCCGGCGGCATCCCCGGGTTCAGCTCGAACGGGTGCCAGTGCAGGCTGAACGCGACACTGTCCGCCAGCGCATCCATCGCCGGCTTCAGCCGCCTGTAGCCGACTATGCACCAGGGGCAGACGACGTCGGAAACGATATCGATGCGGATCTCGGGGGCTTGGCCGGTCATGGCATTGGCACTCGGGTCAGAGATGAGCCTTTCAAACAATCATAGCCCTTTTCCCCAGCCCGAACAGTGGCGTGAAGGCAGGTCCTCTGAACGCCTGGCCTCGAACCTTGACAATCAACTTCGTCACGTAATATATAGCCATATGGCTATTCAATATCAACAGCCGCTCGACCGCACCTTTCACGCGCTTGGCGACGGCACGCGGCGCCGGATGCTGTCCATGCTGGCGGCGAACGGCGCCTTGTCGGCCAGCGAGCTGCACGCGCCGTTCGACGTCGCCCAGCCCACTGTTTCCAAGCATCTGAAGGTGCTGGAACAGGCAGGGCTGATCAGCCGGCATGTGGAGGGGCGCACGCACCGGTTCCGGTTGGAAGTCGCGCCGATGCAGGAGGCGGAGGACTGGATCGACCGCCACAAGACGTTCTGGGAAGGCACGCTTCGGCGCCTTCAGGACTTCGTTCAAACCCTGGAGCCGCGGGAGAACGAGAAATGACCGAAAACGAGCGCCCGCTGGTCGTTCGCCGGACAATACCGGCCCCGCGCGCCCGCATCTTCGAGGCGTTCAGCCGGGCGGACCTGCTGTCCCAATGGTTCACGCCCAGCACCGACATCTCGGTCGAAATCCTGATGTTCGACTTCGTGCCCGGCGGCCGTTTCCGACTGCGCTACATTATGCCGGACGGTAGGCGCCCCACCGTCGGCGGGGACTACGAACGCATCGAACCGCCCGCATTGATCGCGCTCACCTGGGTCTGGGAACCGCCGGACCCGCTGGAAAACATCCCCATGCGCGTGGTCTTCCAGTTCGACGATACGGGCGCGGCGACCGAGGTGGTCATAAGGCACGAAAAGCTGCCGTCCGACGCCGCCTGCACCATCCATGCCGATGGCTGGGAACGCGCGCTCGACAGCCTCCATCGGTTCCTGATCGGGGCCACGGCGGAACGCGTTTGAAACCGCAAGGAAGGACGGACCCCGTGAGAGAGCTCGCCATCCTGACCTTCATGACGCTGGACGGTGTCATCCAGGGCCCCAGTTCGCCGAACGAAGACTCCTCCGGCGGGTTCACGCAAGGCGGCTGGGCCGCCCCCTATTGGCAGGATGTCATGGCCCAGGTCGTGGCGCAGGCGATGGCCGAGCCCTACGACATCCTGTTCGGCCGCAAGACCTACGACATCTTCGCTGGCCATTGGCCGGAACAGGGCGAGGAAAATCCGGTTTCGCAAAGACTGAACGCGGCCCGCAAATATGTCGCGACGTCGACCCCGATCGACATCGCCTGGCGGAACACCACGCCGATCGAGGGCGATGTCCCTGCGGAGGTCCGGCGCCTGAAGCAGGAAGACGGCCCGCTGATCCAGGTGCATGGCAGCGGCGATCTGATCCAGACCCTGCTCGTCCACAACCTGATCGACGAGTTCCGCCTATGGACGTTCCCCGTCGTCGTGGGGGCAGGCAAGCGCCTGTTTGGGCCGGATACGCCGCGCAGGGAACTGACGCTGGTCAAGACGGCGCCGTCCGGCAATGGCGCGGTGATGGCCATCTACCGGCGCGCGGGTTAGGCTCCACTCTCGCGCCTCGTTCGGCGCGCAATGGAGCGAGCGAGGGTGCCATGCCGAGGATCGTGTTCATGATCGAGGTCGATGACCTGCCCGACTGGGAGCGCAGGTTCCGCACCCATGGCGACCTGTTTCGCCGCCAGACGATCGACGGGCTTTACGAATACGCCATGATCGAGGACGGCAACCGCGTCGTTCTCAGCGCCGACGTGCACGATATCGACACCTTCTTCGAGGTGCTGGAGACGCCGGATGCGAACGCCGCGAAGGATTTCGACGGCGTCGATCGGCCAAGCATTCAGGTCTTCGTGCTGGACAAGAAGTTTGAGTTCTAGGTCGCGGTAGATCGATTGCACTGCCTGCCGTTCAAGGACGTGTGCGACACGAGGCTTGACCGCAATTCGGCCTGGGATCGTATGCTCGACCGACATCGGGCGTCGATTCAGGAGAGTTTGCCGAGACATGGACCACGCATTCTGGCTGCAGCGCTGGCAGGAAAACAAAACCGCGTTCCATGAGGGCGCGGTGAACGCGCTGTTGTCGCGGTCTTTTGACCGGCTGGCGCTGACGCCTGGCGACCGCGTGTTCGTCCCGCTTTGCGGCAAGACCGTCGATCTCGCCTGGCTGGCCGCACAAGGCTGCAGGGTGGTGGGCATAGAGCTCAGCCGGTCGGCCGTCGAGGCGGTGTTCGCCGACATGGGCGTCGCGCCCGAAATCTCCGAGTTGGGCAAGCTGATCTTGTTCCGCACCGACGGCATTGAGGTCTTTGTCGGCGATATCTTTGTTCTGTCGGCGGAGGCCTTAGGCCCCGTCGACGCGGTCTACGATCGCGCCGCGCTGGTCGCTCTGCCGGAGGCCATGCGCGTCTCCTACGCCGCCCATCTCGCGGCGATAACCAATACCGCCAGGCAGTTGTTGATCACCTTCGACTACGACCAGGCGCAAATGGAAGGCCCACCCTTTTCGGTCGACGGCGATGAAGTCGCCAGCCTCTATGGCCGGCACTATCGGCCACTGGTGGTCGCCACCAAGCCAATCACCGGCTCGCTGGCCGAACGCTGCAGCGGCACCGAATACGCCTGGCTGCTGGAACCGTTGGGCGCTGACGGTTGAGCTCCAACCGCAGCGCAGATTAATCCGCCGCGACCACCCCGGTCGCGAGCGTGAGTTCGTCCATGCGAGGGTTGTAGCTGAGCCCGGGGCGGGTGCCCCAGGTGTTGACCTGGAACTGCACCGGGATGACCGCGACGTCCGCCATGGCCATTTCCATGGCCTGCTCGAGCAGGACGGCACGTTCGATCTCGTCAAGTTCGCGCTCCGCCTGGGCCAGCAGGTCGTCGATGTCCGGATTTGAGTAGTGGCCGCGATTGGCCGCGCCCCAGCCGCGCTCGGGGTCCGCGGTTGCGACGAGGGTTCGGATCGGCAGCGAGGCCTCGCCGGAATACGCGCTCCACCCGACCAGCAAGACCGAAAACTCCCCGGCCGTGGCGCGCCCGAAATAGACCGAGGCCGGCATGACGTCGACGGTGGTCTTCAGGCCGATCCGGCTGAACATCTGCGCGATCGCCTGCAGCACTTCGCCATCGTTGATGTAGCGGTCGCCCGGCCCGTGCAGCTTGATGGCAAAGCCGTCGGGATAGCCGGCCTCGGCCAACAGGTCGATCGCGCGTTCGGGGTCATAGCGCGGCACGCGGATGGCGTCCGATGCGCCCAGCATGCCGTCCGGGATCAACTGCCCGGCCGGGATTGCCAGCCCCTCCATGACATGTTCGGCGATGGCCTCGCGGTCGATGGCGATGCTCAGCGCCTCGCGCACACGCTGGTCGCGCAAGGGGTTTTCGATCTCGCTGCCATCATTGGCCGTGATCATCGGCGTGACGGCGCGGCCGCTGTCCAGATGCAGATAGATCAGCCGGTCGGAAACGCCCTGCCACAGCGCCACGTCGCTGCCGTGCGACAGACGCTCGATATCCATGGTCGGCACGTCGTTGATCACGTCAACCGTGCCGGCCAGAAGGGCGGCGATCCGCGACGCCGAACTCGTAATCGGCACGAAGGTCAGTTGGCTCCAGTCCGGCGGACCACCCCAATAATCCGGATACGCCTCCAGCACGATCCGTTCGCCGGGCGTGAACTGCACCTGGCGATAGGGGCCCGTGCCGACCGCCGCCACGCCGGAATTGTAGTCGGCCGTGGTCGCACCCTCGCCATGGGCGCGGCTGACGACGGCGATGTTCGCCAGACTGATGGCCAGTAGCGGGACGGGGTGGTGGGTATGGATGCGCACCGTGTGGTCGTCGATCACCTCGACGCGCGCGATATCCCTGGTGATCATGCCGTAGCCGGCCGGGCTGTTGGGCACGTCGCCGGCACGCTCGAGCGTGAAGGCGACATCGTCGGCGGTGAACGGCGTGCCGTCATGGAAGGTCACGCCCTGGCGCAGCTCAAACTCCCAAACCGTCGGGTCGTCCGTCGGCCCCCAATTGATCGCCAGGCCTGGCATCAGCTCGTGACTGGGCCCTCGCTGCGTCAGCCGGTCGTAGATGTGCCAGTTGATTTGCGAATTCGTGGCCAGCGCGTGGAAGTGCGGGTCCATGGACGTGGCCTCCGACGACAGGCCGATCACCAAATCGTCGGCTTTGGCTGACGGCGCGAACAGGGCCAGGGCCGTTACGATGGCGAGCATTGCTAGCTTGCATCGTCCGGCCAATCCACTGCGCGCCTTGGTTCCGGCGTCTTGGGTCCGATTCGCCCTTGGACCGGTCACGTTTCTTTCCTTTTCTCCCGTCATCGCGCCGGTCGCAAACGATCCGCCGCGGCGCGGTTCCTTTGCCTGATACATGGGGTCTCGGCGCGTCGGATGCGATTTACACCGGCATTTTCAGATGTTTTTCGGAGCGCGACGAGAGCTAGGCTGCCTGGCGACATTGTGGGGGATTGCGGCGGAGGACGGTTTGTCCCACGGTCGCCACATTGTGCTGTACGACGGTGGTTGCAGAGATTGGTGGCATAGGCCGGGCCCATGAATCGGAAAGTCGTCTTCTTCGTCGTCGGCGTGTGCGCGGTCCTGGTGCTGATCGTTGTCGGTTATCTGTTCAGCCGTCCGGTTGAGCTTGGCGATTGCGCGTTGAGCGACCTCGATCCACAGGCCAGGATCGCCGCCTGTACCGAGGTGATCGAGGCCACCAGCCGCCGAAACACCCTGGCCAGCGCCTATGCCGGCCGTGCCGATGCCCACGCCCGCCTCGGCGACCGCAGCGCGGCGATGGCCGACTATAGTGCAGCGCTGGAGAACGATCCGGACACCGTCGGTGCATTGACCGGACGTGGCATGGCCCATCTGCTCGCCGGCGACAACCGCCAGGCCGTCGACGATTATACGAGGGCGCTGGATCTGGAGCCTGGCCATAGAATGGCATACTTCAATCGCGGCAACGCGCTGGCCGGTCTGGGCCAGTTTGACGGCGCAATCGATGATTTCACCAGCGCGATCGACCTCGATCCGGAGTTCGCGCCGGCCCATTTCAATCGCGGCAACGCGTACTTTCAGCTCGGCGACTATGGTCAGGCAGTGGCCGACTACGACCTGGTGCTGGCGCAACAGCCCGATAACCCCGACGCGCTTCAAAATCGCGGCAACGCGTACTCCTCGCTTGGCCAGTTCCAACGCGCGATCGACGATTTCGACCGCATTTTGGAGATCGAGCCGGACCGCGCGCTCGCCTACGGCAACCGGGGGGTGGCCTATTACGGGCTCGGCCAGTTGCAACGCGCGATCGAGGATTATGATCGCGCGTTGGCGTTGGATCCGACCTATGCCCAAGGCTACAGCAATAGGGGCGTTGCCCTTTGCCAGCTTGGCGACGCCGATGGCGCGGCGGAAAGCTGGATCACGTTGGACGAGAGGGCCGGCCCCGACGCGCGCCGCAATCGCCAGCAATTCCTCGCCGAACAGGGCTATTACGACGGCCCGATCGACGGCACCATGACCCAAGCCATGCGTGACGCGGTGCAGGCCTATGCCGCGGCGGCGTGCACGGGTTGAGCTTGGCCGGGCCTGACGGCTCTGCGGCGGTTTCGCCGCCTGGTCTTGCGGCGGGACTCCAGTCCAACCTATAAGTCGAATTGGCGCGCAATTCGCGACGCACTATCCGATTTCGAGATCCTCCCGTCCGCCTTTAGAGACCCGCGCCAGCCCATGCCGAACGAAACCCGACCGAACTTCGCCGCGATCGTGCCGCCCGACAGCGAACGGCGCCGCTATCCCGCCGGCGAGGCGATCTTCAAGGAGGGCGACCCCGGCGACGCGATGTATGTGGTCATGTCCGGCCATGTGCGCATCAGCCATGGCAACCGGTCGCTGGAACTGGTCCAGGATGGCGGCATTTTCGGTGAGATGGCTCTGGCCGACCCGGCGCCGCGCAGCGCGGCGGCCACGGCGGAGACGGATTGCGAGGTGGTGCCGGTGGACGCTAACCGCTTCCAGTTCATGGTCCACCACACGCCGTTCTTCGCCCTGCAGGTCATGCGCATCATGACCGCGCGGCTGAGGGCCATGAACGCGCGTGACCGGCTGACGGGTGACGACGATTCCAGTTGAGCATGGGAGAACGGATGATGAAGCCGCTGCTTGGCCTGTTGGCGGTCCTGGCGACGACGGGTCTCGCGCGCGCGCAGGACCCGATCCCCGACATCACGGGTGTTTGGCAGACCATGAGCGGGCAGATTCTGACCCATGAAGGGGAAGTGCTCGACCTGACGGCCATGCCAGCGGGCGACATCGTGATCGAGATGCAGGAGGGGCCGCTGTTTCGCGGCTATTATCGCTGGCATCATCCGGACGGGACCCAGCTCGACGACGGCGTCGCCGAGACCAATCGGGCGCAAGAAACCATGCTGGGCACCTTCGCCGGCGACGGGCGCAGTTTCATCATGGCGGACACGCCCGACGGGGGCTATTGGTTCGGCATCGTGCTGGACGAAAACCGCATTGAACTGCGCTACGTCGAAAGCGGCCCCTATGCCGCCGCCAGCTCCGCGATCATGGAACGCGCGCAATAGGGCGCTTCTAGGACCTCGCGCGCGCCCGTTGCCCGGTCAGTCGTCGGTGCCCTGTCGGCGGTGGGCATAGGCCTTCATCGCCTCGGTCAGGAACTCGGTGAAGCCGCCGGCGATCGCCTCGTAGCGGGCGGCGAAGTCCGGATGGGCGAGATAGAGGTCCGCCAGCCCGGCATAGGCGTCCGGCGCGCAGTCCCGCCCCCACATCCGGGCGACCCAGGCCCGGTGCCGGTCTAGCAGGGGGTCGAGATCGGCCGATTGCGGTGACGTGCCCGCCGCCATTTGTTGCGCGATGGCGGCCTCCAGTTCTGCCAGTTCCGCCATCGCCTCGGCATGATCCCGATCGGACCAGTCCTTCAGATGCGCGCGCGTGGCCTCGATCTTCTCGTCCATGCCGTCGCCGTAAGAGTCCATCAGCCAGTCTTCGTATTCGGCCTGCTTTTCGGCCGAGAAGCCCTTGTACAAATCGGCGTGTTTCATGGCGCCTGCTCCTTTCAACTGGGCGATCGTGCGGTCGATCGTCCTGATCAGTTGGCGTGTCCGCTCGGTCTCCTCCTGCAGCCGTGCGCGGTGCTGTTCCAGCGCCGCGACATGGTCGAAATCGGGCCGGTCGAGAAAGGCGGCGATCTCATTGAGAGGGATGCCGAATTCCCGATAGAACAGGATCTGCTGCAGCCGCAGCAACTCCCGCTCGCCATAGTAGCGATAGCGGTTCTCGCCAATGAGCGCCGGCGTCAGAAGCCCCAGATCGTGATAATGGTGCAGCGTCCGGACGGACACGCCCGACAGCCTCGCCACCTGTTTCACCGTGTAGTGCTTCATGCGCCAACTCTCCCGCGAGAGAGGCAAATACGGTCTGACGCTACGTGAGGGTCAAGAGTCCGCCGGTGAAAAAATGCCGATGGGTTCCGAGAGGCCGCGCAGTTCGTGGTGGCCCAGATCGTCGAACGGCCGGTCGATGCGGCTTGCCACCGGATCGGTCAGCAGGATGGGGCGGCCGACCTGCTTGCTCAATGCCTCGACGCGGGACGTGGCGTTCACCGCGCGGCCGATGACGGTGAAGTCCAGCCGTTCCGGCGCGCCGACATTGCCGAAGAACACCTCGCCCTCATGCAGGGCAATGCCGGTTTTCAGCGGTTGCCAGCCCTCGATGCCTGCCAGGTCGTCCGGCGGCGTCTCGTTGATCTTGGCAAGCCCATCGAGAGCCTGTTCCGCCGCCGCCAGGGCATGGCGCGCCGCTTCGGCGGCCTCCGCCTCGTTGGAAAACGGGAACACGGCCAGCATGCCGTCGCCGATGAATTTCAGCACCTCGCCGCCGTTTGCCATCACGGCACCGGCCAGCTGCTCGAAATAGGCGTTCAACAGCGCCGTCATCTCCGGCCCCGCCAGCCGGTCGGCCAGATCGGTGAAGCCGCGCAGATCGGACGCCCAGATGACCGCGCGAATGGCATCGCCGGAGCCGCGCTTGATCGTCCCGGCCAGCACGCGGCCGCCCGCCGCGCCGCCCAAATAGATGTCGAGCACGTTGCCCGCGATCCTGAGCGCGATGTGCCGCTGGACATGCAGGGCGAAGATCGGCAGCACTCGGTCGAGGCCCGCCCGCTGGTCGTCCGTGAAGCCGGCCTCGTCCTTCGTGGCCAGCGTGATGGCGTTGTGATAGGTGCCGGCCGCCCCCAACGGCATGGCGACATAATGGCGAATGCCGGCCTCGATCAGGTCACCGACCATGCGAAACCGGTCCCGCGCGCCGGGCTCGGCCGTGTCGATCACGACGGTCTCGCCATGGTCGATGACGCGGTGCAACGGGTTCATCAGATAGGCGTCGGTCTGCAGCGACCCTTCTGCCACCCGCACCTCGTCGCACAGGCCGTCCGCACTGTTCCAGTTCCAAGCAAAACCCAATAGCTGCGGGTGCAGGGTGCCGACATGCAGGCTGGCCCGGTCCAGCGGCAGGCCGACCGCCACCAGGCGCCAGATCAGCGACTCCACCAGCGGCAACAGCTCGTCCTCACGCGCCGCCTCGCCGAACAACCAGCGCTCAATGTCGTCAAACGTGGTCTCGGCCGGCGCCGCCGCCTGCCGCCGATCGCCCCGCCCGATCAAGGTGACAAAGGGCGGATACTGACGCGGCGCGGGGTCAATCTTGGTGGTGGACACGGTGAGGCAGGTTCGAAACTGATGGCATCGGTCGGATCAACTGTCGCCCTATCCGCCGGGCCGCGCCAGTCTTTTCCAGCGGTCGTTCAGACCCGGCGTGCCATGGCGAGATCCTGGCCGATGACGGTACCGTCGATCACCACATCGCAGTACCCGACGGGCTCGAATCCGTTGCGGCGGTAGAATGACAGGGCACGCCGGTTTTCCTCCCAGACATCGAGGTAAAGGGTGTGCCCGTCGCGGACGCGCGGCAGGGCCAAGGCGGCCTCCAGCAGTGCCTTGCCGACGCCCTTGCCATGAAACGCCGGGTCGACATAAAGCGCGTTGAGCTGCTGGCTCCCCGGCACGGCGCTCTCAACCGGCAGAACCATCTCGCAGATCTGGACGTAGCCGATCGGCAGGTCGCCATCGAGCGCGATCAGGATGGCGTCGGTGTCGATGACGGACTGGAAGTAGGCCTCCGACTTGGTTTCCTGCAACGCTGCCGCCAGTTCCGCCTCGCTCAGCGCATGACCGAAGGTCGCCGCATAGACCCGGCAGGCCAGGTCCGAAAGCGCCGCGAGGTCATCCGGGACTGTTTGCCGGATGACCACGTCCTGTGCGGTCAATCCCCGATTTCCTCGGCGGCGGTCTCGAAATCCGCCGGCAAGGTGATCTCGATCAGCTCCAGATCGTCGGAATGGTCCAGTTCCCGGTGCACGATGCCGGGCGGCTGGTGCACGCACGAGCCGGCCCGCAACGTGACCTCGCCCTGGCCCTCGTACCAGAATCGCACCCAACCCTTCAGGACGTAGACAAGCTGGAATTCCAGCGCATGGCTGTGCGGCTCGCCGCCGGAATGATGGCCCGGCACCGCCCGGATGACATGCGCGCCGACCTTGCCCGCGGTCGCTTCCTTGATCCCGAGATCCCGATACTCAAAAAACCCGCGCAGGCCCCCGCCCTCAAACGGGCTGTCGTCGGCGTGCTTGACGGAGAATTTCATGGTTGCGTTCCATTCGGCGAGCTGTGTGGCTACTACCGTAGACCGTCGCGCCGGTCCTTTTCATCAGCGTTGTTGGTGCGGCCTTCCGGCGGCCCGTAGCCGCCGCCCTGCCCGGTGGTGATGCGGACCGTGTCGCCTTCGTTCAGCGGGATTTCGGACGCCATCGCGTAACGCTCGTGCCCGCCGTCCTTGCCGCGCAGCACCTCCACCCGGTTGGGTGTGCCCGGCTCGCCGCCCTCCATGCCCCAGGGGGGCTCGACCGCGCGGGAATAGCCGCAGGTGAGGGAGGTTCCGTCGGCGCGGACCCTGTAGTCGACGACGATGCCGCGGCCGCCGCGCCAGGTGCCGTTGCCGCCCGGCTCAGTGTTCAGGCTGTGGCGGGCGACCACCAGGCCATAGCGCGCCTCAGTGATCTCAGCGGGGCAGTTGAAGGTCTCGCCATGGACGTTGGAGAACATGGCCGTCGTGCCGTCCCGGTCCCGCGTGGCGCCCCAGCCGCCGACCTCCGGCTCGACCATGGTGAAGGGCCGGCCCGTGTCCGGGTGGCGGCCGGAAATGAAGGTGCCGCAGATCGAGGCGAAGCCGCCGGCGGGCAGCCGGTCGGGCAGGTGCGGCGCCAGGCAGCGGCACAAGAGGTCGTGCAGGCGGATGCGGGTTTCGAAGTAAAATCCGTGGGGCGCCGGCTCCCGCGCGTGAAAGCGGCTGCCCGGCCGGGTCAGCACCGTCAGGGGGCGGATCGAGCCGGCATTCATCGGCGTCTGGGGCGCGGTCGTGGATTTCAGGATCATCTGCGCCGCGATCACTGCGCCGTCGCGGCTGGTGTTGTAGGGGCCCGCCGACTGGTCGGGATTGTCGGTCAGATCGACGGCGAAGCTGTCGGCGCCGATCTCGATCGTCGCGCGCCAGGTCTCGCCATTGTCCTGGGTCTCCTCGATCTCGAACCGTCCCTGGGGCAGGTCGGCCATGCCCGCCCGCGTCGTGCGCTCGCCGAGATCGAGATAGTCGTCCAGCGCGGTAATGAAGGTCTCGACGCCGTACTTGTCGACCAGGGCCAACAGCGCGCGCTCGCCGGTCCGGGCGGCAGCGATGCCGGCCCACAGATCGCCCTCCACGAAGTCGGGCAGGCGGCTGTTGGTCTTGATGATGTCCATCACCGGCGCCAGGACTTCGCCGTTTTCAAACAGGCGTACGGCGGGCAGGCGCAAGCCTTCCTGCCAGATCTCCGTCGCCTCGGTGGACATGGACCCACGGGCGCGGCCGCTGACATCGTTCCAATGGGCGATGTTGGCCGTCCAGGCCACCAGCCGGTCGCCGGCGAAGACGGGCAGGGCCAGCACCACGTCGTTCAGATGGGTCACGCCGCCATAATACGGGTCGTTGGTGACGAACAGGTCGCCCGGCTTGATCGCCGCCGGCCCGCCCTGCAGCTCCAGGATGCGCTTCACCGCCTTGTCCAGCACGCCGACAAAGGTCGGGATGCCGCTGCCCGACGCGGCGAGGTCGCCATTGGCCAAGGTCACGGCCGTGCCGGCGTCCAGCACCTCATAGATGATCGGGCTCATCGCCGTCTTCTTCAAGGCGGCGAACATCTCGTCGCCGATGGCCAGCAGGCTTTCCTGGATGACCGAGGCGGCGAACGGGTCGATGGTTTGGCTCACTGGGCGGCGATCTGTGCGCCGGTGCTTTCCGCCTCGATGACGATGCGGTCGCCAAACGCTTCGCCCTCGTCAAAGCCGCCGAAGCGCGCAATCTCCTCCTCCGGCGGCGCCTCGCACGACCATTTCCGGCTCGGTACCCAGCCGCATTGCTGTTTCAACAGCGCGGCGTATTCCGCCCGCTTGAAGACGGCGATCGACGGGTCGATCACCGGCACGCCCAGTTCCTGCTCGATCTCCTTGTAAAAGCCGATCTCCAAGGTGCAGCCCAGGATCAGGGCCTCGGCATAGTCCTCCTCCACCGCCTTGCGCCCGGCCTCGACCAGCAGCCGGTTGGTGCGGTCATGGTCAGTCTGAAAGTCATTTACGCCCAGGCCGACATGGTAGAAGCCGGCAAGCCGGCTTTCCTGGCCGATGTCGCGCACGGTGGCGTGCATCTGGTCGACCCATTTGCGCCGCCCGACGATGATGCCGAACCGGTTGGCCAGGCTGGTGGCGATCTCGACCGAGGCGACGCAGGGCGCGGTGACGATCATGTCGCCGGAAATCTCCCGCGCATCGTGCAGGGCGGTGTCGTAGAAACAGCCGATGGCGAGCGCGTCGAAGCCTTCGCGCGCCGCCGCCCGCGTCGCCCGGATGATGCCGCGCGTCACGATCGCCTCGTAGGCGCGGTATTCGATATGGGTGAACGCGCCGTCATCCGCCGGCAGCGAGGTGATGTGTACCTCGGTCTGCGGCAGTTTGTGGTCGCGCACCATGTCGCCGAAGATCGGGTTGTCGGTGGCGGAGCCCACCGGGCTCAAATACATCACCTTCAAGGGCTTGGTCATATCGCGTCCCTCCTGTCTTGTTAGGTGTCCAGCGGCCCGTAAATCTCCTCCGCGCGTTCCTCACTGATGAAGCCGTTCTTGATGTCGGCCTTGATGGCGTCGCGGTCGCGGTCCTTCGGGTCGCCCATGCCGCCACCATTGCCGGTGACGATGCGGATGACGTCGTCGCGATGGGTCGTCAGGCCGGAGACGAAGGCGTGGTGTTCGGTCGCGCCATCCTTGGCCCGGATCACGGTGATGTAGTTGGGCGAACCTTCCTTGCCGCCGTCCAGCGCCCAGGCCGGGAATTTCGAGCGGGTGTAGCCGGCGGTCAGATAGCCGCCCTCCGTCCGGATGCGATAGTCCATGCGAATGCCGCGCCCGCCGACATGCTTGCCCTCGCCGCCGGGCTCCAGATTCAGCTCCATCCGGTCGATGATCAGGCCGTTGCGCGCCTCGTTGATCTCAGCCGGGCAGTTATAGGTCTCGCCGTGAAAGCCGCTGAAGATGGCGCAGTTGCCGTCGCCCTGCTCGTTAGCACCCCAGCCGCCGAGCTGCGGCTCGATGATCGTGTATTGCCGGCCCGTGTCCGGGTGGATGCCGCCGATGAACGTGCCGCAGATCGAGGCGAAATGGCCGGAGCCGAGCCGTTCCGGCATGTGCTTGGCCAGACAGCGCCAGAGCAGGTCGTATACGCGTAGCTCAATCTCGTAATAGAAGCCGATCGGCGCCGGCTCTTCGGCGTGGAAGACGGAGCCTGGCCGCGTCAGCAGCCGGATCGGCCGGAACGAGCCCTCGTTGCAGGGCGAGTCCGGGTCGGTGATGGATTTGAAGATCATCTGGGCCACGACCATGACGCCGTCGGCGCTGGTGTTCACCGGGTTGGTGGCCTGGTCCGGGTTGTCGCGCAAATCGACGACGAATTCCTCGTCAGTAATCGTGATTTTGCAGTTGAAGACGCTGCCATCATCCTGCTCTTCGGACAGCTCGAACGTGCCGTGGGGCAGCTTGGCCAGTTCGACCCGGCTGCAGCGCTCGCCATAGTCCATGAAGGCGGCCATGGCGGCCTCGAAGGTCGCGACGCCGTACTTCTCCGCCAGCTCGCCGAGGCGCTTGGCGCCGATGCGGACCGAGGCAATGGCGGCCCAGACGTCGCCTTCCAGCACGTCGGGCATGCGCGAGTTCACCTTGATGATCTCCATGACCGACCGGATCGGCTCGCCCCTGGAGATCATCTTGATCGCCGGCAGGCGCAGCCCTTCCTGAAAGATCTCCGTCGCCTCGCCGGTCAATGAGCCGGGCGCCATGCCGCCGACGTCGGAATTGTGGGCGATGTTGGCGGTCCAGGCGATGACGCGGCCCTCGGCGAAGACCGGCATGATGACGACGATGTCGTTCAGATGGGTGACGCCGCCATGGTACGGGTCGTTGGTGGCGAAGACGTCGCCCGGCTCCACATCGCCCGGCTGGTCGAACTTCGCCACAATCACCTTCACCGCCTTGTCCAGGACGCCGATGAAGGCCGGGATGCCGGCGCCGGAACAGGCGAGGTCGCCGCGCGCGTCCAGGACGCCGGTGCCCATATCCAGCACCTCATAGATGATCGAACTCATCGAGGTCTTGCGCATGGCCGCGAACATCTCGTCGGCGGCCGCCTGCAGGGAGTTCTGGATGATCTCCTGCGTGATCGGGTCGTTGGTAAGCGCGCTTGTCATCTGCCTGTCACCCACCGATTTCGATGTGAATGTTGCCGTAGCCGTCGATGCGGGCCTTGTTCAGCGGGTTGACGACGACGGTGGAGCCGGGGTCCTCGACGATCGCCGGCCCGTCGAACGCCATGCCCGGTTTCAGCCTGGTTCCGTCATAGATCGCGGCCTCGTGCACGCCCTCCAGCGCGTAGTCGACCTGGCGCCTGCCCTTCAGCGCCGGCGACGGGTCGCTGTCGCCCTCTTCGTGGCGGGTCATGGTCAGCTTGCCGACCTCGGCGAAGGCGACCAGATGGATGCCCACCATCTCCACCGGCGCGTCCAGCCGGTAGGTGTATTCGCGCTCATAGGTCTCGTGGAAGTCGGCCTCGATCTTGGCCAGGTTGGCGTCCGTCACGGGGCCGGTCAGCGGCACCTCGGTTGTATGTTCCTGGTTTTGATAGCGGAACTTGCCGTAGCGCAGGAAGGTGACCTGGGACCGGTCCACGCCTTCCGCGGCGAACTGCGCGCGCGCCCGGTCCTCGGTCTCGGCAAACAGCGCCTCGATGCCCTCGGCCGCGCCTTCGGCCAGGTCGGCCAGCCGGGTGATGAAATAGTCGCGGCGCAGGTCCGACATCATCATGCCCCAGGCGGAAAAGACCGAGGCGTTGGCCGGGATCACCACCTTGGCCACGCCCAGCTCCGCCGCCAGTGCGACGGCATGCATGCCGCCGCCGCCGCCGAACGCGACGAGGGTGAAGTCGCGCGGGTCGAAGCCGCGGTTGAGCGAGACCAGCTTCAGCGCGTTGACCATATTGTTGTTGGCGATGCGCACGATGCCCCGCGCGGCGTCGTCCTTGTCGACCTCCAGCTTCTGCGCGACCGCGCCGATCGCCGTCTCCACGGCGCCCATATCGGCCTCCACCTCGCCGCCGCAGAAATAGTCGCGGTTGATCCGGCCGAGCCAGAGATTGGCGTCCGTGGTCGTCGCCTCCGTGCCGCCCTTGCCATAGGCTGCCGGGCCGGGCAGGGCGCCGGCCGATTGCGGGCCGACATGCAGCTTGCCGAAATCGTCGACCCAGGCGATGGAACCGCCGCCATTGCCGATCTCGACCAGATCGACCACCGGCACCATGATCGGATAGCCGGCGGACTTGCGGTCCCGCTCGATCCAATAGTCGGTCATGATCTTCACCTGACCGTTTTCGATCAGCGAGCATTTCGCCGTGGTGCCGCCGATATCGAGCGCCAGCACGTTGGCCTCGCCGATCAGCTTGCCCAGTTCCGCCGCGCCCCAGATGCCGGAGGCCGGGCCGGACTCGACCATGGTGATGGGGATGCGCGCGACCGCGTCCAGCGAGTCCACGCCGCAGTTCGACTGCATGATGTAGGGGCTGCGGCTGAAGCCCTTGGTCGTCAGCCCGTCATTCAGCCGGCGCAGATAGCGCTCCGCCGTGGGCTGGACATAGGCCGACAGCACCGCGGTATTGGTGCGCTCATACTCTCGCCATTCGCGGGTGATCTGGTGGGACGAGACCACCGAGACCTCGGGCCACAGCTCCCGCAGCTTGTCCACCGTGCGCTGTTCATGCGACGGGTCGGCGTAGGAGTGCAGAAAGCAGATCGCCACCGCCGCCACACCCTCCGCCTTGAAGTCGGCGACGATGCCGGGCAGCGGATCGAGGTCCAGCGGCCGCATCTCCGCGCCCTTGTAGCTGATGCGCCCCGGCAGTTCGCGGCGCAGATAGCGCGGCACGAAGGGCGGTGGCTTCACATAGTGCAGATTGAAGAAGTCCGGCCGGTTGCCACGCGCGATCTCCAGCGTGTCGCGAAAGCCCTCGGTCGCGATCAGGCCGACCTTCACGCCCTTGCGTTCGGTCAGCGCGTTGATCACCACCGTGGTGCCGTGGGCCAGAAAGTCGACGGCCGCCGGGTCGACACCGCCCTTCGCCAACACGTTCAGAACGCCGACCTCGAAATCCGGCGGGGTGGTGTCGGACTTGGCCGTGACCACGCTGGCCTCGCCCGTTTCGCTGTCGGTCTCGAAACTGACCAGATCGGTGAAGGTGCCGCCGACGTCCGTCGCGACGCGGATAACTTTAGACATGGCTTTCCTTTTGCGTCATGCGGCGTTCTCCATCGTGTCGGCGCGCTGTGAGGCAGCGGAACGCACCGCTGCCTCCTCGTCGGTCACCACCGGGATCGAGGCGATCAGCCGGGCGGTGTAGGCATGCTGTGGGTTGGCGAAGATCTCGGCGACCTGGCCGCTTTCGACCAGCCGCCCGCGCTCGAACACCGAAACCCGGTCGGCCAGGTTGCGCACCACGGCCAGATCGTGGGTGATGAACAGGTAGGTCAGGCCGCGCCTTTGGCGCAGATCGGCCAGCAGGCGCAGGACGCGCGCCTGGACCAGTACATCCAGTGCGGAGGTCGGCTCGTCCAGCACGATCAGGTCGGGCTCGCAGGCCAGCGCGCGGGCGATGGCGACGCGCTGGCGCTGGCCGCCGGACAGGCTGCTGGGCGCCCGCTCGGCGTGGCCCGGCTCCAGCCCGACCTCCTCCAACAACTCGGCGATCCGTTCCCGGCGCTGGGCGCGGCCTTGCACCAGCCCATGGACCTCCAGCGGCAGGCGCAGGCTGGCGCCGACGCGCCGTTTGGGGTTCAGGGCGGACAGCGGGTTCTGCTGCACAAGCTGAATGCGTCGTTTCAGGGCCAACGGCCGTTTGGCCGGCAGCACGTCGCCCTCGAACCGGATCGCGCCGCTGCTCGGCGCATGAATGCCCAGCGCCAGATTGCCCAGCGTCGTCTTGCCGGAGCCAGACTCGCCGACGATCGCGTGGCATTCGCCGGCCTCGATCGAAAGGTCGACATCGGCCAGCGCGTGCACGTCCTGTCCGTTGACCCGGAAGGACTTCGACACGGTCTCGAAGCTGAGGATCGGCCCGCTCATGCCGCCATGCCCGCCGGCAAGGGCGGCTCCTCACAGCCGTCATGGATCACCGCCGGCGCGTCGAAGGCGTCGGAGGTTTCGACCAGCGTGTCGGGCAGCCCCTCGCCGGAAATCTTCGGCACGGCGGCCAGCAGGGCGCGGGTGTAAGGGTGGCGCGGGTCGTGAAACAGCGCGTCGGTGCCCGCATGCTCGACGATGCGGCCGCGATAGATGACATAGACCCGGTCGGCAAACTCCCGCACCACGCCGAGATTGTGGCTGATGAACAGGACCGCGCTGCCGACCTCTTCGATCAGGTCGGCCATCAGGTGCAGCGTGCGGTCCTGAACGGTCACGTCCAGCGCCGTGCCTGGCTCGTCGGCCAGCAGCAGGGCCGGCTGGTTGGCCAAGGCCATGGCGATCAGCACCCGCTGGTTCATGCCGCCGCTGAGTTGGAAGGGGTAGGAGGCGAGCACCCGTTCCGGCTCATGGATCAGCACATGGTCCAGCGCCTCGGCCGCCCGCCCCCGTGCCTCGGCGCGGGAGATGTCCTTGTGCGCGCGCCCCAGCACCTCGCGAAACTGGTCGGCGATGGTGAATACCGGGTTCAGGGCCGAGGTCGGGTCCTGGAACACCATCGACATCGCCGTGCCGCGCAGGTCGCGAAAGGCGCGCTCGGACAGCCCCAGCAAATCCTTGCCGTCGAATGCGACATGGCCGCTGACGCGCGTGCCGCGCTGATATTGCAGCAAGCCGGCAATGATCCGCGCGGTAACCGACTTGCCGGAGCCGGACTCGCCCACCAGCGCCACCTTCTCGCCGCGCCTGATGTTCAGCGAGATGCCGTGCAGCACCTCGACCGGCCCGCGCCAACTGTCGAAGGCGAGGCGCAAATCGGCGATTTGCAAGAGCGGCGCGGTCATCGTCCCTGATCCAGCGCGTCGCGCAAACCGTCGCCCAGCAGGTTGAAGCCCAGCACCGCGATCAGGATCGCGAAGGCCGGAAACACCGTCATCCACCACATGTCGGGCAGGTACTGCGCGCCCTCCGCCACCATGGAGCCGAGATCCGGCGTCGGCGGCTGCACGCCCAACCCTAAGAAGCTGAGGGACGAGGCGATCAGAATGACGAAGCCGACATCGAGCGTGATCTTGGTGAACACGGCCGGCAGGCAGTTGGGCAGCACCTCGCGCACCAGCACATGCCATTTCGGCGCGCCGATCACCTCGGCCGCCAGCACATAGCCCTCATGGCTTTCCGAGCGCGAGAGGTTGTAGGCCAGCCGCGCGTACCAGGGCCACCACATGACGGCGACCGCCATCATGGCGTTCAGCAAGGTCGGCTCCAAAAAGCCCATGATCGCCATGGCCAGGACCAGCGGCGGGATCGACAGGAACACGTCGGTCACCCGCATGATCAGATAGTCGATCCAGCCGCCGAAATAGCCGGCGACCAGCCCCAGGCCGACGCCGATCGGCACCGCGATCACCAGTACGACCACGGACAGCACCAGCGAGACCTGATAGCCGAAGAAGATCCGGCTCAAGATATCTCGGCCGATCAGGTCGGTGCCGAACCAGTTGGTCGCCGAGGGCGGCTGGCTGGCATTGACGAAGTCGACGAAGGCGCCGGCATGGGTCGGGTAGGGGGCGACGAGCGGGGCGAACACCGCCAGCAAGACGATCAGGGTCACCAGGCCCAGCCCGACCATGGACAGTGGGTTGCGCCGGAACTTGTACCAGCCCTCCGACCGCAGGATCGCCACCATCAGCCGGCCCACCGTTTTTGCAACCGGATGCGCGGGTTCAGCCAGGCGACGGCGATGTCGACCAGCATGTTCACGATCAGGAAGAAGGCGGAAATCACCAGCACCGTGCCGACGATGCCGTTCAAATCCTTATGCAGGATGGTCTCGACGCCATAGCGCGCAAGGCCAGGCCAGGCGAACACCGCCTCGACCAGAAAGGCCCCACCCAGCATCGCGGCGAAGTCGAGGCCCATGATGGTCAGGCTGGGGATCATGGCCGGGCGCAGGGCGTATTTGCTGGCAATCCTGCGGTCGGAAAAGCCGTAGGCCTGCGCCATCTCGACATAGGGCTTGTCGTAGGTTTCCGCCACGCTGGCCCGGGTCAGCCGTGCCGTCTGGCCGATGCCGGTGAGTGCAAGGGCCGTCGCCGGCAGGATGATGTGGCTGAACGCATCGCCGAAGGTCGACCATTGGCCGGCCAGCAAGGCATCGATGGTGTAAAATCCGGTCACGCCTGGTGGCGGGTCGACGCCCTGGGACAGCCGCCCGGCCACGGGCAGGATCTCCAGATAGAAGGCGAAGACCAGCATCAGGAACACCGCCCAAACGAAGGTGGGCGTCACCACGCCTAACAGGGACAGCAGGCGCACCACATTGTCGGTCAGCTTGTCGCGATAGCGCGCCGCCAAGACGCCCAGCGGAATGCCGACCATGACCATCAGAATGCCGGCGAAGACCACCAGTTCCAGCGTCGCTGGCAGGAAGTCGCCGATGTCCGTGGTCACCGGCCGGTTGGTGTAGAGCGACATGCCCAAATCGCCCTGAAACAGCTCGCGCACGAACTCGAAATACTGCACCGGCAGGGACTCGTTCAGGTGCAGCCGCTCGCGCAGCAACTCCACCTGTTCCTGCGTCGCGTTTGGGCCGAGCGCGATGCGCGCCGGGTCGCCGGGGATCACCCTTGCGATGCAGAAGATCAGGATCGAGACGCCGACCAGCACCAGCGCCGACGTCCACAGCCGGATGCCGATGGTCTTGAAGAAGGTCGACGACATGCGCGCGCACCAAAGGGCAGGGCGCCCCGAACCGCTAGGTCCGAGGCGCCCTAACCCAATCTACCCTACTGGACGTCCATGTGGCGGAACATGAAGTTCGCGCCGTCCAGACTGTAGGAATTGCTGCCGTCGCCCATAAGGGTCTCGGCCTCGACCGCGTCGCGCGCCACATAGACGCTCTGCGTGTCGAAGGCATAGATCGTCGGCTGCAGCTCAACCAGCCTGGCGCCCAGGTCGCGATAGATCTGCGCCCGCTCGTCCTGGTCGATGGTGTCGCGCCCGGCCTCCAGCAGGGCGTCGACCTCCGGATCATTCAGCCATTCGGTGGACTGCCAGGTGCCGGCCACGTCGGAATGGTACATGTTGTAGATCAGCGCGTCCGGGTCCGGCGTGGTGGCGCGGACATAGACCTGTCCGATATGCGGTGTGGTGTCGACCTGGGTCACCCGCTCGGTGAACAAGGCCCACGGCACCCGCACCACCTCGGTGTTGAAGCCCAGCTCCTGGAAGTTGGCCTGCATCAAGAGCGCGAACCGCTCCTCCAACGGCACCTCGGCCACCCAGGAGATCTCGATCGTGTGTTCGTCTGGCACATATCCGCATCGCTGCAGCTCGGCCTGCGCCGCCTCCATGTCGCGGGTCGGCACCGGCAGGTCCGGGTTGGCGCCCAGCATGCCGGCCGGCAGCGGGCCGTTGGCGGGCACGCCCTGCGCCACCTCGTCGGTGATCTGGATCAGCGCGATCACACTGTCATAGTCCAGCGCGTGGGCCAGCGCCCGGCGGCAATGCACGTCGTCCAGGGGTGCCCGCTGGGTGTTCATCTTGATGTAGAAGCCGCCCGTGCCGCTTTCGGTGAACAGGTGCATGTCGTCGCGGTCCGCAAGCGCACGGATGATCTCCGGCGCCAGCCATTGGGACGAGATGTCGTGCTCGCCGCGCGACATCAACGTGCGCACGGTCGCGCCCTCCAGCCCGTAGACCAGCCGCACCTCGTCCGGCGCGCCGTCGGGGATGTCGATGAAATAGTCGTCGTTGCGGGCCAGCAGGGTCAGTTCCTGCGGGTTGTGGTCGGTGACGGTGTAGGCGCCGGTGCCGGCGGAGTTGGCCGACAGATAGGCCTGCGCGTAATCGCCACGCTCGCCATAGTCGCCCTCAAGCTCGTTGGCCATCGCGGTCTGGCTGTCGACGATCTGCAGCCGGGTCAATGCCGCCAGGAACGGGGCGTAAGGCGCGTTCAAGGTGAAGCGAACGGTGTTGTCGTCCACCGCCTCGACCGAAGCGACATGGTCGCGGAACAGGTGCGAGAAGCCCTGGCCCAGCGCGATCAGCCGGTCGTAGCTGTAGACCACGTCATCGGCCGTCAGCGGGTTGCCGCTTTCGAAATTCACGTCGTCGCGCAGGGTGAAGGTGAAGTCGTTGCCGTCGACCGAATAGTCGCTGGCCAGATGCGGCACCAGCCCGCCCGTGCCCTGGGCCGGCAGCAGCAGCGTGTCATAGGCGTTGAACATCAACATCGTGTCGGCGAAGTCGGTGGCCTTGGCCGGGTCCAGCTCGCCGACCGCGACCTCGTCCAGGCGCAGGACCGATTGGGCCTCGGCCGCCAGCGGAAGTGTTGCGATCGCGGCCGCCAGTGCCGCGGCGGAAACGGTGTGCTTCAAAGTCCTCATCTTCCTTCTCCCTTGTTCGTGGGACCGCCGGCGATGTCTTGATCGGGGCGGCCGCTTCCCTGTCTTGGTGAATGGTGGGCCGGGTCGAACGGTTCGGCATGGACGCTGCCCACGCGGGGGCTGACCAGCACGTCATTGTCGAAGATCCGCAAGGTGCCGACCCACAGCACGGTTGCGGCGGTCTCGTCCGGATTTTCCGTCCGGTGCGGCAAATGCGAAGGGAAATGGGCCGAATCCCCCTCTTCCAACAGGCGCGTGTCGCCATCGACACTGCACAGAATGCGGCCGGAGACGACGAACATCATCTCCTCGCCGTCATGGGCGATCTCCTCCGCGGAATAGCCGGGCGGCAGGCGCATCAGGACGGAGTTCAAAAGGCTGCCGTCGAACGCATCGCTCAGCCGTTCATAGGTCGGCGCGGTCGATCCGGTGGTGTAGGCCGGCCGCTGATTGTGGCGGCTGACCGGGCCGGGCTTGACCGGCGAGCGCATGAAGGTCTCGACCCCGGTGTCCAGCGCGCCCGCGATGTTGATCAGGGACGACAACGACGGCGAGGACAGGTCCCGTTCCACTTGAGAGATGAAGCCGACCGACAGCCCGGCCTCGTCGGCGACAGACTGCAATGTCTTGCCGATCTTCTTGCGCCGTTGTCGCAGCTTGTGCCCCAGCGACGCGCCGGTGCCCAGATCCGTCGCCATGCCCCCGCCTGCCGGTTTGCCCGGCGATTTTTCACCGTCACTAAAATCTGATCACGGATCAGCCGGCGCCGCAAGCGTATTTTAGTGAGAGTGAAAACCGGAACAGAGGCAACGAGTAGCCGGCGCCGTCTCGGCGTTTCAGCCGCTTCGCGCCCGCCCGCTTTGCCACATATGCGCGTTTCGGCCCAACCACACCTGGGCCGCGTCATGCAGGCAGGCGATAAGGTGCTGTTCGGCCGCCGACAGCTGGCGGTCCTTGATGTGAACCGCCCGCGGGCGCAACAGGCGTGTCGGCTCAAACGGACGGGCCACGATATCGGATGCCGTATTGCCGCCCAGGATGAATGGATCGGCCAGTGCGATGCCCAGCCCGCTGCGCACGAATTCTACCGACATGTACGAGTTGCCAGTCTGGACCACGACATTCCGACGGGCGCCCGCTTCGGCAAAGATCTCGTCCAGGCTCACGCCCGGCTGCGACATATGCGAGAACGAAATCAGCGGGTGGTCTGATAGGTCCCGTGGCGTCAGGGCGGCCTTCCGGGCGAGCGGATGGTCGGCCATCATCAGGCACACCACCGGCGCCTCGCACAGATCGGTGGTGTCGATCCCCTCGCGTCCCGTTTCCGCGTAGACCAGCCCGATATCGAAATCGCGCGCCACGACGGCGTTTTTGATCGGCGACGGTTCCTGAATGCGGATCAGCGCCTTCACGTTAGGGTAGCGGTCGACCAGGGCGGCGACGGCGTCCGGCAAAAACGCCGTCGCCAAGGCCGGCGTCGCACCGATACGGACGACCCGCCCGGCCCCTTGGTTCAGCAGGGCCGCAAGCCTGCGCGCGGAATCGACATTGCGAAAGACGAGCTGTAGTTCGTTCTGCAATTCCAGCAACTCGGCGGTCGGCACCAGCCGGTTGCCCTCGCGCATGAACAGGCTGACGCCAAGGCGGCGTTCGGCCGCGCCGACCAGTTGGCTGACGGCCGGTTGCGAGATGCGCAACTGGCGGCCCGCGGCGCTCATCGTCCCGGTATTGACGACCGCGTGCAGCACTTCCATCTCGCGCAGCGACAGAATCGTGTCCATAAGCCCAGCTTATCGTAACCCCCCGATATTATATTTGACGCAAAGAGCCCGGTCACCTGAAATCGGGCCAGAAAGGCGGAACGCCAAAATCAACAACAACCCCATGGGAGGAGGAAATGATGCCCAGGTTCAGATCCGGCCTGTTCGGATTGGCCGCCGGCGCCTTGCTGATGATGGCAAGCCCGACGGCCGTCCTTGCGCAGGACTATAGCGAGGCGCCGGCCCTGTCGGCCCTGGTCGCCGCCGGCGATCTGCCGCCGGTCGACGAGCGGCTGCCGGCCAACCCCAGGGTTCTGGAGCCGGTCGATTCCGTCGGCGTTTATGGCGGTACCTGGCGCACCGGCGCTCGTGAAAGCGCGGAGACCTGGACGTTGCGAACGGTCGGCTACGATCATATGGTCCACTGGCTGCCCGACTGGTCGGGCGTGGTGCCCAACATCGCCGAAAGCGTCGAGGCCAATGACGACGCCACGGTCTACACCTTCACCTTGCGCGACGGCATGCGCTGGTCGGACGGCGAGCCCTTCGATGTCGACGACATCCTGTTCGCCTACGAGGTGTTTCAGCACGAGGATCTGGCCGACTTCCCCGCCTATCTGCGCACCGGCGAGGGGCCGGGCGTGATCGAGCGGGTCGACGACCATACCTTCACCATCACCTTCCCCGTGCCGAACGCCGGCCTGCTGACCGGCATGGCCCAGGTGACCACGGCGATCGGCGGTGACGCGCTGACCCTGTATCCCGAACACTACATGCGTCAGTTCCACGCCGACCATAACACCGACACTCTCGACGAACTGATCGCCGATGCCGGTGTCAGCACCTGGCAGGAACTGTTCACCCTGCGCACGGACCTCTGGCTGAACGGCGGCAAGCCGACCCTGAACGCCTGGATCGTGACCACGCCGTTCGGCGAGGGCACCAGGGTGATTGCCGAGCGCAACCCGTACTATTGGAAGGTCGACAGCGCGGGCAATCAGTTGCCTTACATCGACCGGGTGGTGTTCGAGGTCGTGCAGGACCCGGAGGTCCTGTTGCTGGAGGCCATCGCGGGTGAGATCGACATGACCGCCTCGCACATCAACACCGTCGAAAACCGCGCCGTGCTGTTCGACAACATGGAGCGCGGCAACTACGACTTCTTCGAGGTCACGCCCAGCGACGCCAACCTGGCGACCTATTCGTTCAATCAGGCGCATCGCGACCCGGTCCTGCGCGAGGTCTTGCAGAACCGCGACTTCCGGGCCGCGCTGAGCCACGCGATCGACCGGCAAGAGATCATCGATCTGGTCTTCATCGGCCAGGGCACGCCGGCCCAAACCGCCGTTCTTCCCGGCTTTCCGGAGCTGTACAACGAGCAGTTGGCGACCCAGTACCTTGAGTACGACGTCGATCGGGCCAACGAGATGCTGGACGCGGCGGGCTTTGTCGACCGCGACGCCGACGGCTATCGCCTGGGGCCGGACGGTAACCCGATCCGCCTGTCGGTGCTGACCCGGTCGGACAAGCAGTTCATGGTCGATACGACGGAGATGGTGGTCGGCTATTGGCAGGATGTCGGCATCGATGCGCGCATGGACGTGGTCGAACGCTCGCTGGTGCGTCAGCGCAAGAACGCCAACGAGCATGACGTGATCATCGAGGATTTCCCCGGCGGCAACTTCGACGCCTATCTCAGGCCGACGCCATGGGTCCCCATCCACCACAATGCCGCCTATGGCATCCCCTGGTTCTACTGGTGGCAGGGCAATGAGGGCGCGGAGGAGCCGCCCGCCCACGTGGTCCGCCAGTTGGAGTTGTGGGACCAGATGAACGCCACGGTCGATCAGGACCAGCGGGCCGACCTGATGCGCGAGATGCTGCAGATCGCCGCCGACAGCTTCTACACCATCGGCGTCGTGGTGCCCTTGTCGAACTACGGCATCGTGTCGAACCGCATGCACAACGTGCCGGATCGGATCGAAGGGTCGTACTGGTTCGCGCCGCCGGGCCCGACCAATCCGCCGACATACTATTTCGTTGACGGCACAAACGACGGATAGTCGACGGTGACCAGCCGGCCCCTGTCGCCGCGATTCTCCGGATCAAGCGGTTGGGGCCGGCCTTTTGCCCAACGGGACCCGGACAATGCTTGCCCGCTACATCCTAAAGCGCCTGCTCTATATGGTCCCGACCCTGATCGCGATCTCGGTGGTGGCCTTTGCCATCGTGCAGTTGCCGCCGGGCGATTTTCTGGACACCTACATTGCCACGCTGGAGGCCGAGGGCGGCGATATCGGCAGTGAAGAGGTCGAGGCGCTGCGCCGGCGCTACGCGCTGGATCAGCCGATCCTGGTACAGTATTGGAACTGGATCTCCGGCATCGTCTTCCGAGGGGATTTCGGCTGGTCGTTTCAGTACCAGCGGCCGGTCGCGGACATTCTTTGGGGCCGTGTCGGGCTGACCTTCGTCATCTCGCTGGCCTCGATGATCCTGGTCTACGTCGTCGCCTTTCCCATCGGGGTCTATTCGGCGATCCGCAAATACTCGCTTGGCGACTATGTCTTCACCTTCTTTGGCTTTCTGGGCCTCGCCATCCCCAATTTCATGCTGGCGCTGGTCTTGATGTATGTCGCGCTGACCGTGTTCGGGCAAAGCGTCGGCGGCCTGTTTTCGCCGGAATATGCCGACGCGCCTTGGTCCTGGGGCAAGCTGGTCGATCTGCTGGCGCATCTGTGGATCCCGGTGATCATCATCGGCACGGCCTCAACGGCGGGCCTGATCCGGGTGATGCGCGCCAATCTGCTGGACGAGCTGAACAAGCCCTATGTCGAAACCGCCCGCGCCAAGGGTGTGGGCGAGCGCACCTTGCTGCTGCGCTATCCGGTTCGCCTGGCGCTCAACCCCTTCATCAGCCAAGTCGGCTGGGAACTGCCGGCCTTGGTCTCCGGCGCCGCAATCACCTCGATCGTGCTGAACCTGCCGACAACCGGGCCGGTCCTGCTGATCGCGCTTCGATCGCAGGACATGTATCTGGCCGGCAGCTTCATCATGATCCTGTCGGTGCTGACCGTGATCGGCACGCTGCTGTCCGACCTCTTGCTGGTCTGGCTCGACCCGCGCATTCGGTATGGGTGACCGGCGATGACGATGGACCAGACATCATCGCGCGCGGCGGAGCCGGAGGACCAGGCGCTGGAAAAACAGGCGTCGGCCGTTGACCGCGCCGACGTCGCCGGCCAATGGCAGTTGATGTGGTGGCGCTTCAAACGCCACCGGCTGGCGATGGTCAGCGCCATCATCGTGCTGCTGATCTATCTGGTCGCCCTGTTCGCCGAGTTTCTGGCGCCGGAACCGCCGGGTGAGACCCATACCCGCTACACCTACGCCCCACCGCAGGCGATCGGCCTGTTCGTCGAGGATGAAGACGGCGGCTCGCGCTTTCTGCCCCACGTCAACGGCTACACGGTTGAGATCGATCCGGTCGCCGTGCGCCGCACCTTTGTCAGCGACCCGGAAGCGATCATCCCCATAGGGTTTTTCGTCCGGTCCGAGCCTTACCTGCTGATGGGGTTCATTCCGATGCAGCACAAGCTGATCGGGCCGATCGAACCGGGCGAACCCTTTTACCTGCTGGGTGCCGACCGGCTGGGCCGCGACATGTTGAGCCGGATTATCCACGGCGCGCGGGTGTCGATGTCCATCGGCCTGGTCGGTGTCGCCGTCAGCCTGTTCCTCGGCGTGCTGCTGGGTGGCATCTCCGGCTACTACGGCGGCCGCACCGACACGATCATCCAGCGCGTGATCGAGTTCCTGAAGGCGATACCGACGATCCCGCTCTGGATGGGCCTGGCCGCCGCCATCCCGCTCGCCTGGTCGCCGCTGACGGTCTATTTCGTCATCACGGTGCTGATCTCCCTGATCGGCTGGACCAGTCTGGCGCGCGAGGTGCGCGGCCGGTTTCTGTCCATGAAGACGGAGGATTTCGTCGCTGCCGCCAGGCTGGACGGCGCCGGCGAGTTGCGCATCATCCTGCGCCACATGGCGCCGTCCTTCGTCAGCCACATCATCGCCACGCTGACCCTGGCCATACCGGCGATGATCCTGGCCGAAACCGCGTTGTCGTTCCTGGGCATCGGCCTGCGCCCGCCGGTGGTCAGTTGGGGCGTCCTGTTGCAGGAGGCGCAGAACGTGCGCGCGGTCGCCACCGCGCCCTGGCTGCTCACCCCTGGCCTGGCGGTGGTGGTGTCCGTGCTGGCGCTCAATTTCCTAGGCGACGGTCTGCGCGATGCCGCCGACCCGTATGCGCACTAGGCCCGGCGGATGAGCAGGCCCGTGGTCGACAGCGTGTCAGGCGGTGATCCGGTGCGGTCGGTCGGCCTGGCGCGCGGCGACGTGGCGCTGGAGGTCCGGCATCTGAAAACCCACTTCGCGCTGCGCACCGGCGTGCTGAAGGCCGTCGACGATGTCAGTTTCACCCTGCGGCGCGGCGACACGTTGTGCGTCGTCGGCGAGTCCGGCTCGGGCAAAAGCGTGACCGCCCGCTCGATCCTGCAGATCGTTGCCGCACCCGGCAAGATCGTGGGCGGCGAGATATTGCTGCACGGCGTCGGCGGCGACCCCGACCGGGTCGTCGATCTGGCGACGCTCGACCCGCGCGGCAAGGAGATCCGGGCGATCCGCGGGCGCGAGATCGCGATGATCTTTCAAGAGCCCATGAGTTCACTGTCGCCCGTGCACACGATCGGCCGCCAGATCGACGAGTCGCTGCGCATCCATACCGATCTGGACAAGCGGGCGCGGCGCAAGCGCATCATCGAGTTGCTGAAGCGCGTCGAAATCCCCGATGCGGAACACACGATCGACCGCTATCCGTTTGAATATTCCGGCGGCATGCGCCAGCGGGCGATGATCGCCATGGCGCTGGCCTGCAATCCGGTCGTTCTGATCGCCGACGAACCGACGACCGCCCTCGACGTCACCACCCAGGCGGAAATCCTGGACCTGATCGGCGAGTTGCAGGACGAGTTCGGCATGGCGGTAATGTTCATCACCCATGACATGGGCGTGGTCGCCGAAATCGCCGACCGGGTCTGTGTCATGAACCTGGGCGAGATGGTCGAGGCCGGGCCGGTCGAGGATGTCTTCCACGCCCCGCAGCACCCCTATTCGCGCATGCTGATCGGCTCGGCGGTCAAGCTGGAAAAGCCGGCCCCGGCGAAGATCGCGGCGCGGGCGCGACGCGCGGATAAGCCCGACGATCGCGCCCAGATCCTCACCGTCGAGGGGCTGGGGAAGGAGTTTACCAGCCATAAGGGCTTCTTCCGGTCCAAGTCCCGCACGATCAAGGCGGTCGACAACGCCAGCCTCAGCCTGCGCGAGGGCGAAACCCTGGGCATTGTCGGTGAGTCCGGGTCCGGCAAGACGACCTTGGGCCGATGCCTGCTGCGCATGATCGAGCCGAGCAGCGGCACGATTTCCTATCGCGCCGGCGACGGTGCCGACATCGACATCACCGCGTTGGACAAGCGCGGCCTGCGCCGGCTTTACCGCGACATCCGCATGATCTTCCAGGACCCGTTCGGCTCGCTGAACCCGCGCATGACCGTGGCCGACCTGATCGGCGAACCGCTTAAGATGATGGGTTGGAAACAGCGCCGGATCAGGGACCGTGCGGCAGACCTGCTGCAGCGGGTGGGCCTCAGCGCCGACCATTTGGAACGCTATCCGCACGCCTTTTCCGGCGGCCAGCGCCAGCGCATCTGCATCGCCCGCGCCCTGGCGCCCGAACCCAGGCTGATCATCGCCGACGAGGCCACCTCGGCCCTGGACGTTTCCATCCGTGCCCAGGTGCTGGACCTGTTGCTGGACCTGCAGTCACAGATGTCGCTGTCGTTCATTTTCGTCAGCCACGACATCAGTGTTGTGCGCTATTTCTGCGACCGGGTGGCCGTCATGCATCGCGGCCGCATCGTCGAGACGGGGGTCGCCACCCAGGTCTGCGATCATCCCGAACACCCCTACACCAAGGCCTTGCTGTCGGCGGTGCCGCGCCCGGACCCGCGCGACCGGCGCATTCACCAACGGCACCGCTATGTCGCCGAAGACCACCCAACCGCTTCAACGATGGAGGGCCTGTAATGGCCGAACATGCGGGCACAGGCCCTTGGCAGTGGCAAAGGCCGGCCCAAGCGGGCGATACGTCCATCATCCTTCTCGGCGATACCAACATCCAGGACCGGGCAGAGCCGGCCTCTGCCTTCGCCCATGTGTTGGGCACGTTGCAGGACGCCGATGTCCTGTTCGGTCAGCTGGAAGGGCCGTTGTCGCCCCCGTCGAAAGACCCGAACGCGCCCGACATTGCGCACAAGGATCGCTGGCGTCACAGTGACCCGCGCATGGTCGAGGCGCTGGTTGCGGCCGGCTTCGATGCGGTGGCCTGCGCCTCGAATGTCTGTTTCCCGCCGACGGCCGCGCTGAACAGCATTGCCACCCTGGATGAAGCCGGCATCAAACATTGCGGTGCTGGCGCGACGATTGATGCGGCACGGGCGCCCGCGATCGTGCAGGCCGACGGCGCGACCATCGGCTTTCTCAGCTACACCTCCGTTTTCTGGCCGGTCGGTCATGCCGCCGGGCCGACAACGCCGGGATGCGCCACCATCAAGGTCCATACAGGCTATCAGCCGGACCGCAGAGCGCTGGAGATGCCGGCGGCCCCGCCGATCATCCTGACCGTGCCCGATCCGGCCGAACTGGCGGCCATGGAGGCCGATGTCAGAGCCCTGCGCCGACAGGCCGACATCGTCATCGTCTCCTGCCATTGGGGCGTGTCGAGCAGTGTCGAGGTGGTTGACTATCAGCGCGTGGTCGGGCGGGCGGCGATCGAGGCGGGCGCTGACCTGGTCTTCGGCCACCACCCGCACGTTATCCAAGGCGTCGAATGCCACCAGGGCAAGCCGGTCTTTTACAGTCTCGGCAACTTCGCCTTCGACTGGCCGAAGATGGCAGGTCGCAACCTTGACGGCCTGATGGTCCGGCTGCTGGTGCGTGATCGCAAAGTCGCCGATCTGGCGGTGTTGCCGGTCCGGCGCGATGCGGACAATCTGATCGCCATTCTGGACCCGGGCGGCGATGGGCGGGCGATCGTCGACAGCCTGGCCGCGCGCTCGGCACCCTTCGGCACCGAGATCATCGCCCGGGAGCGGGATGCGGCGGTTGTCCTGCCTCAGCACACGGGCGCATCGGCGTGACGGGCGTCGCGTTCCTCCTTCCGCACGAGAAAGGTGCCGCGGCATGAAGATCACCAGGGTTACGCCATATCGCGCCGGCCGTTTCCTTTATGTCGAGGTCGAGACGGATACCGGCATCGTCGGCACGGGCGAGTCCGGCGCCTGGGGCCATCTGGAGGCCTCGCGGGCCGCAATCGAGAAGTTCGGCACCTACCTCGTCGGCAAGGACCCGGGCCCGATCGAACATCACTGGGCGGTGATGCACCGGTTCGGCCACTTCAAGGGCGCCGCCATCTGCGGTGCGATCTCGGCGATCGACATCGCGCTGTGGGACATCAAAGGCCAGGCGCTGGGCGTGCCGATCCATGCCCTGCTCGGCGGACCGGTGCGGCACCGAGTGCGCTTGTACGCCCATGTGAAGGCCGCCAGCCGCGAGGCGATGATCGAAGGCTGTCTGGAGTTGAAACGCCAGGGCTTCACCGCGATCGGCCATCTCAACCCGTTTCTCGATGAAGACCGCTCCGTGCCCTACGCCAAAGGCCATGCCGCTAAGATCGACGATGCCGTCGCCGTGGTCCGTGACCTGCGCGAGGCGCTGGGGCCGGAGGTCGATCTGTGCATCGAGATCCATCGCCGCCTGACACCGGCCGAGGCCATCGTCTTCGCCAACGAGATCGCGCCCTACCGGCCCATGTTCTACGAAGACCCGATGCCGCCCGCGTCTGTCGACGCCATGGCACGGATCGCCGCCAAGACCACGATACCGGTGGCCACTGGCGAGCGGTTCGCCACGCTTCACGAGTTCCAGGCCCACATCGCCGCCCGCGCGCTCAGCTACGCCCGGGTATCCGTCTGCCTGTGCGGCGGCCTGACCGGGGCCCGCAAGATCGCCGCGCTGGCCGAGGCGCATGACATCCAAGTGGTGCCGCACAATCCCCTGTCGCCGGTCTCGCTGTTCGCCTGCCTGCAGCTCGACGCCGCGATCCCCAACGTGGCGATCCAGGAATACCCGACCGTTGGCCTGGAGTTTGAAGACAACGCCACGCCGGAGGCCTCGCGCCACACCCTGCGCGGCACGCACTTCGTGACCGCCCTGCCCGAGGTGAAGGACGGCTATGCCACCATCCCTGAGACGCCAGGGCTCGGTGTTGCCCTGTCAGAGCGCGGGCGTTCGGACCCGGCGCCGGTCCCGCGCACTGTCGAGATGCGCGCCCATATCGACGGTTTCGTCGTCGATCAGTAACCGCAGAGGAAAGCCTTCCGCCCATGCGCATCGTCGAAATCCGCGAACGGACGGCCTCGATCGCCTCCGATATCCGCAACGCCTATATCGATTTCTCCAAGATGACCTGTTCAACCGTGGCCGTGGTGACCGACATCGTCCGGGACGGCAAGCCGGTGGTCGGCTTCGGCTTCAATTCCAACGGACGGTACGGCCAGGGCGCCTTGATCCGCGAGCGCTTTGAGCCGCGCATCATGGAGGCGGACCCCGACGATCTGCTGGACGCGGGCGGCCGCTTGTCGCCGCATGCCATCTGGGACACGATGATGAGCAACGAGAAGCCGGGCGGCCATGGCGAACGTTCGGTCGCGGTCGGCACGATCGACATGGCCGTGTGGGACGCGGTGGCCAAGATCGAAGGCGTGCCGCTTTACCGGCTGTTGGCCGACCGCTATCGCGACGGCGTGGTCGACGACAGGGTCTGGGTCTATGCCGCCGGCGGCTATTATTATCCGGGCAAGGATCTAGGCGCGCTGCAGGACGAAATGCGCCGCTATCGCGCCATGGGCTATCGCGCGGTGAAGATGAAGATCGGCGGTGCCGCGCTGGACGACGATCTGAGACGGATCGATGCCGTCTTGGAGGTCGTCGCGCCGGAGGATCTCTGTGTCGATGCCAACGGGCGGTTCGATCTGCCGACGGCGCTGGCCTATGCCGAGGCGCTGGCCCCGTACGGTCTGCGCTGGTTTGAGGAGGCGGGCGATCCGCTCGACTATCGGCTTCAGGCCGTCCTGTCGGAGGTCTACGACCCGCCGCTGGCCACGGGCGAGAACCTGTTTTCGGTCCAGGACCAGCGCAACTTGATCCGCTATGGCGGCATGCGGCCGGACCGCGACGTGCTCCAGTTTGACTGCGCCTTGAGTTACGGTCTGGTGGAGTATCTGCGCATGCTGGACATGCTGAAGGACCATGGCTGGTCGACGCGCACCGTCGTGCCCCATGGCGGCCACCAGATGTCGCTGAACATCGCCGCCGGCCTGGGCCTGGGCGGCAACGAGTCCTATCCTGAAGTGTTCAAGCCGTTTTGCGGCTTTGCCGATGCTACCCCTGTCGAGGACTCCTATGTCGGCCTGCCCGACGCCCCCGGCATCGGCTTTGAAGAAAGGGCAACGCTTTATGCCGAGTTCAGAAAGCTTGTCGATGATCTCGGATACTGATCCGTACGGCAGGACCTGATGACTAGAACCTACCGTATCGCGGTGATACCGGGCGACGGCATCGGCAAGGAGGTCGTGCCGGAAGGCATGCGGGCGGCGGAGGCCGCGGCCAAGGCGCATGGCTTTGAGATCGAATGGACCGAATTCGACTGGTCCTGCGTCGCCGACGAGGCCACGGGCCGGATGATGCCGCCGGACGGCGTCGATCTTATCCGCCCGTTCGACGCCATCTTCCTGGGCGCGGTCGGCTGGCCGAACGTGCCGGATCACGTCTCGCTGTGGGGGCTGTTGATCCCGTTCCGCCGCGCGTTCGACCAATACGTCAATCTCAGGCCGGTCAAGCTGTTCGAGGGTGTGACCTCGCCGCTGGCGGGCCGTAAGCCCGGCGAGATCGATTTCGTCGTGGTGCGCGAGAACACCGAGGGCGAGTATTCCGAGGTCGGCGGGCGCATCTTCGCCGGAACCGAAAACGAAACGGTCATGCAGGAGGCGGTGTTCACTCGGCGCGGCACCGACCGCATCCTGCGCTATGCGTTCGAGCTTGCGGCCAAGCGCAGTGGCCGGCTGGCATCAGCCACGAAATCGAACGGCATCATCCACTCCATGCCGTTTTGGGACGAGCGGGTGGCGGCGATGGCGCAGGCGTTTCCCGATGTCGCGGTGCAAAGCTTTCACATCGACATCCTGACCGCCCATTTCGTGCTGCATCCCGATTGGTTTGACGTCGTGGTTGGCTCCAACCTTTTCGGCGACATCCTGTCGGATCTGGGGCCCGCGGTTGCCGGTTCGATCGGGATCGCGCCGTCGGCCAACATCAATCCCGACCGCAGCGCGCCGTCGATGTTCGAACCCGTGCACGGCTCCGCGCCGGACATCGCTGGCCAGGGCATCGCCAACCCGGTCGCGGCGATCTGGTCCGCCGCCATGATGCTGGACCATCTGGGCGAACCGGACGCCGCCCGTGCCATCGAGGCCGCGATCGAACGTGTCCTGGCCGGCCCGGCATCGACCAAGACCGCCGATCTCGGCGGCACCGCCACGACTAAGGAGTGTGGCCGCCAGATCGCGCTGGCAATCTGACCTGTTGAGCCTGACGGGCCGCGCTGTTCAACCGTTCACGGCTAGAGACACGCGCTGATCCCGCCATCGACGAAGATCGTGGTGCCGTTGACGAAGGACGAGGCGTCCGACGACAGGAAGATGCAGGTGCCCACCAGCTCCTCCACGCGGCCCCAGCGGCCCGCCGGCGTGCGCTTTTCCAGCCAGCTTGTGAAATCCGGATCGGCCACCAAGGCGGCGTTCAGCGGCGTGTCGAAATAGCCCGGCGCCAGGCCGTTGCATTGCAAGCCGTACTTGGCCCAATCCGCCGCCATGCCCTTGGTAAGGTTCGCCACCGCGCCCTTCGTCGCGGTGTAGGGCGCGATGCCCTGTCGGGCCAGCGCCGTCTGCACCGAACAGATGTTCACGATCTTGCCGCGACCGCGCCGGATCATGTGCCGGGCCACCGCCTGCCCAACATGAAAGACGCTCGCGATATTGGTTTGCAGAAGGCTTTCGAACGCATCGGCCGGAAAGTCCTCCAGCGGGCTGCGGTGCTGCATACCGGCATTGTTGACCAGGATGTCGATCGGCCCGACTTCGGCCTCGAACCCGTCGATCGCGGCACGTACGGCGTCATGGTCGGTGACGTCAAAGGCCAACGTGCGCACCGTTGCACCGGCGCCTGCCAACTGCTCGCCCGTGCTCTGGAGTTTCGCGCCGTTCCGCCCGTTCAGCACAATCTCCGCCCCGGCCGCCGCCAGGCCCTTGGCAAGCGACAGCCCGATGCCCTGCGACGAGCCGGTGATCAACGCCCGACGGCCGTTCAAATCAAACAGTTCTAAGCCCATGATGACCCTATTCCCCTTCACGGCGCGCGATCGACCGGGCGGTCTCCGGGCCTAGCCACTGACCGGTACGCCCGCCCGCGGCGGGGCTTGATCGTAGCCCGGGCCCGGCAGAACCGCGTACGGCCGATGCGAGTAATGCGCTCCGAACAGGTCGCCCGTGGTTTGGCACCAGTCGAAGAGAAGCCGTCGATGGTCGTCCAGCACGTCCGCGAAACGGCCTTCAACCGCCAGATTGACCAGTTCCCCGGGGTCGGCCGCCATGTCGAACAGCATCTCGCGATATTGGCCCCGGTCATAGACCGTGTATTTGAACCGTTCGGTGCGCACCATGCGCAGCTGGACATCGGTTCGGTCCATCATCGACTCAAGGAAGACGGCCTCGCGCGCAACCGCCTCACCCCGAACGGCCGGTCCGACGGGTCGGCCGGTCAGTTCTTCCGGTATCGCCGCGCCCGCATAGTCCAGCAGGCTGGGCAAGAGATCGAGGCCGGTGTTGATGAAGCTGGGCTCGGTGCGGCCGGCCGGCCGGTTTAGATGCTCCGGCAAGCGGACGACGAAGGGCACGCGGCAGGATTCCTCATAAGACGTGCTCTTCTGGATCAGCTGGTGCGCCCCGTTATGCTCGCCGTGATCGGCCAGCATGATGACGATGGTGTTTTCGGCAAGGCCGGTGTCGTCCAGGACATCGAGCAGGTGGCCGATCTCCCGGTCGACCTTCTCGCACAGGCGGAAATAGACATGCCGAAAGCGGCGCCAGCGCTCCTCGGTGAAGCCGTACTGCATTGGCGGCATCGATTGGCGCAGATGGCCCAGGATGCGCGCCTCGAAAGCCGGGCGCGCGTGGTTGGCCGGCAGGTTCGGATAGTTGGCCGGCAGGTCGTCCGGTCTTTCCACCTCCCCCCAAGGCAGAACCTGGTCTCGGCCGTGCTCGCAGATGTTGTGGGGATTGTCGAACGAGGCGAACAGGACGAAGGGCACGCGATGGGCCTCGCGCAGGAAGCCCTCGCAGGCCCGTGCCAGATAGGTATCCGAAAAACCGCAGACGCTTTCGAAACCGAATGATTCCGCATCCACGCCCATATCGATGTTCGGCACATGCCATTTGCCGGCCCAGGCGGTCCGGTAGCCGGCCGCGCGCATCAACGGGCCGGTCGACCGGGCGATGGCCTCCGGCGACAGGCTGGACCCGTTTTTCATACAGCCGAGTTCGTGCGGCCAGCGGCCCGTCGCCATGGCCGCGCGGGACGGTCCGCACAGCGGAAAGGCGACATAGGCGCTCGTGAACCGCACGCCTTCGGCCGCCAGGCGATCCTGGTGCGGGGTATGGAGGTAAGGATTGCCGGCACAGCTCATCGCCTCGGCGTTTTGCTGGTCCGTCATGATCACGAGGATGTTCGGGCGATCGGTCATGGCAGGCTCAGTGACCGATCTAAGCCGAAGACCGAACGGTCGAGCCGCGCACCAGCAGCTTCGGCTGCAGCACAAGCTTTTGCTCGGCCGGTTCGCGGTTGATGATCTTCAGCAGCATGGTCATGGCCGACCGCCCGATCTCGTATCGCGGCACCCCAAGCGACGTGATGGTCGGCGTGACCAGCTGGGCGAGATCGATGTCGTCGAAGCCGATCAACGCGACATCGCCCGGCACATCTATACCGAGATTGCGGCAGGCCATTAGGGCACCGACGGCCGTCAGGTCGTTGTAGCAAATCAGGGCATCAAAGCGCTCGCCCTGCGCCAGCAGCGAGGCGGCCGCCGTGTTGCCGCCCTCGATCGTCGGGTCGCAGAACAGAATGGCGTTGGGCGCGATGCCGTGCGCGCCAAGCGCCTCCTTAACGCCGTCCAGCCTGGCATGCGCGCCGAAGGCCCATTCCGGCCCGGCGATGACGCCGAAGCGCCGGGCGCCGATCGCCAGCAGGTGATCGACCCCCAACCGCGCGCCGAGCGCGTAGTCGACGACGACCGAGCGCGCCAGCTCCGGTGCGGCCTCGCGGTTGACCAGCACGACGGACTGGGCCGTCGCCAGCACCGGCGCCAGCGCGTCGGACGGCATTCGGGCCGAGCACCAGATGATGCCGTCGACCTGCTGCGCCACCAGCTTGTCGAAGATCTCCGCCTCGCGGTCGGCGCTCTCCACGACGTTGGAGAGGATCAGGGTGTAGCCGTGGCTTTGGGCGACGCTCTCGGCGCCGCGAAAGATCTCCGGGAAGAACGGGTTGCTGATGTCCGGAACGATCACGCCGATCGTGTGAGAGCGGCGCGATTTGAGGCTGCGGGCCATGGCGTTCGGCCGATAGTTCAGCTTCTCCGCCGCGTCTCGGATGCGCTTTTGCGTTTCGTCGGACGCCCCGCCGCGATTGTTCAGGACCCTGGACACGGTCATCCGCGACACGCCCGCCAAGTGCGCGACATCCTCCAAGGTCACTGGTGACTCGTTCTGGGCCATGGCCTCACCATTGTCTAAGATATCGATAACTCAGATTTCGCGCGGCGCGTCAAGCAGTTTATCCGCAAAAGTGAGAAAACCCACACGAATCTTGTTGACAGACCAGCCCAATTGAACGATCAAATTACGTTAACGATAACTCATCCGGTCAAAGCCCGGTCATATCAGGGAGGAACCGACATGACCCATCATCCAAGATCATCCTGGACGTCTGTGCCATTGCGGGTCGCCGTTTGCGGCGTCGCCGTTGCCTTCGCGATGGGGGCAGGCGCGTGGGCTCAACCTTACTCCGAGGCGCCGATGCTGGCCGAACAGGTGGCCGCCGGCACGTTGCCCCCGGTCGACGAACGGTTGCCGGACGATCCCCTGGTCGAGGTGCCGCTGGAATCCGTGGGCACGTATGGCGGTACCTGGCGCCAGGCCCTGCGCGGCGGATCGGACAATCTGATCGAGCGCACGGTCGGCTATACGCGTCTGGCCCGATGGAATCGCGAATGGACCGATGTCATCCCCGACGTGGCCGAAAGCTTCACCGTGAATGACGACGCCACGGAGTTCAGGTTCCAACTGCGCGAAGGCCATCGCTGGTCCGACGGCGAGCCGTTCACATCGGCTGACATTCTGTTCTGGTACAACGACGTGCTGATGAACGAGGCGCTGACGCCCGAGGTGCCGTCCTGGCTGCAGTCCGGCGGCGAGCCCGTCGTCGTCGAAGCGAGCGGCGACCATCAGGTGACGTTCCGCTTTGCCGAGCCCAACGCGTTGTTTCTGTCGAACATGGCCACCGTGCGCGGGGCCGCCATCCTTGCCGCGTCGCCCCGCCACTATCTGGAACAGTTCCACGCCGACTATAACGACCAGGCCGACGCCATGGCCCAAGAGGCCGGCGCGGCAGACTGGGTTCAGCACTTCACCACCCGGGTAGAGTACCCCCATTCGCGCTGGCGCGACGCGGACCGGCCCTCGCTGGACGCCTGGGTGCTGACCGAACCCTATGACGGCACCGGCCAGGTCGTTGCCGAGCGCAACCCGTACTATCACAAGGTCGATCCGGAGGGTCAGCAACTGCCCTACATCGACTATGTCACCTTCGACGTCATGGAAAGCCGCCAGGCCATCGTGCTGATGGCGATCAATGGCGAGCTGGACTTCCAGAACCGGCATATCGAGACCGCCGACGCGCGCCCCCTGATCGTGCAGAACCAGGAACAGGGCAACTACGATCTCTGGATCGCCCAGCCGGCCTGGTCGAACGCCATGATGATCAATCTGAACCAGACGCACAAAGACCCGGTCCTGCGCGAGATTTTCTCCAACCGCGATTTCCGCGTCGGCCTCAGCCACGCCATCAATCGGGACGAGTTGAACCAGATCATCTATGCCGGCGTCGCCCCGCCCTATCAGGCGGCACCCCGTCCCGGCACGGAGCTGTACGACGAGGAGATGGCGACCCAGTACACCGCGTACGATCCCGCACTGGCGAACGAGTATCTCGACCACGTCGTGCCCGAGCGCGATCAGGACGGCTTTCGGCTGCGCCCGGACGGCGAAAGGCTGTCCTTCGCGGTCAATGTCTTGAACTCGCGCCAGTTCCAGATCGACGCGCTTGAGCTGGTGCGCGGCTATTGGGCGGATGTCGGCATCGAGATGTTCGTGCGCCCGCTGGAACGCTCGCTGTCGATCTCTCTGCGTCAGGCCAACGACCATGACGCCAACGTCTGGATCGGTGGTGGCGGTTACGACCGGTTGGGACTGCTGGACCCCAAATGGTACTTCCCGTTCGAATGGCAGTCGTCCTATGCCGGCGCCTGGGGCATCTGGGCCCAGAACCCCAACGACCCGAACGCCGAAGAGCCGGACGAGACGGTATTGCGCGCGCTGGACCTCTACCGTCAGGTCCAGGCCACGCCGGACCTGGAGGGCCAGCTTGATCTCATGCGCCAGATCCTGGCAATCACCGAGGAACAGTTCTACGTTATCGGCACAAACATGGAGCCCGACCGTGTCGGCATCGTGAACGCCGACCTGCGCAACGTGCCGGACGCCATGCCGAACACCTACTTCTACATGACGCCGGGGCCGGCCGCGGCGGAGCAGTTCTACTACGTCAACTGATCCGCAATCTGCCGGAGAGGGCTGCAACCAGCGCCCCCTCCTGGTCTACTAGCGGCGGTTCGAACGGTCCGGCGGGAGCCCCGGCATGCTGACCTACATCCTAAGGCGCATCTTGTTCATGGTGCCCGTCACGCTGGCGATCTCGCTGGTGGCGTTCATCATCATCCAGTTGCCGCCCGGCGATTTCATCACCGCCCTGACCGCCCAGATGGCGGAAAACAACGAAACCCTCGACCCCGAAACCTTGGCCGCCCTGCGCGACCGGTACGGTTTCGACCAGCCGATGATCGTGCAGTATTGGAAATGGATCACCGGCATCGTGTTTCGGGGCGATTTCGGTCAATCCTTCGAATGGAGCCGCCCGGTCGCCGACCTGATCTGGGACCGGCTGGGCCTCACCCTGATCGTGTCGTTCGCCACGCTGGTGTTCGTCTGGGTACTGGCCTTCCCGATCGGCATCTATTCGGCCGTGCGCCAGTATTCCTGGGGCGACTACATCGCCACCTTTTTCGGCTTCATCGGGCTGGCCGTGCCCAACTTCCTGCTGGCGCTGGTCTTGATGTATCTCAGCTCGCGCTATCTGGGCGCCAGCGTCGGCGGCCTGTTTTCCGCCGAATATGTCAACGCGGACTGGTCCTGGGGGCGGGTGGTCGACCTCTTGAACCATCTTTGGGTGCCGGTGATCGTGTTGGGCACCGGGGGCACGGCCGCCCTGATCCGCATCATGCGCGCTAACCTGCTGGATGAGCTGAAAAAACCCTATGTCGAGCTTGCCCGCGCCCGCGGCCTCTCAGAGACTCGTCTGTTGCTGAAGTACCCGGTCCGCGTGGCGCTGAACCCCTTCATTTCCACCCTCGGCTGGATATTGCCGACGCTGGTGTCCGGGGCCGTGGTCACGGCCATCGTGCTCAGCCTGCCGACGTCCGGACCGCTGTTGTTGAACGCCCTGTTCGCCCAGGACATGTACCTGGCCGGCGGCTTCATCCTGCTGCTCAGCATCCTGACTTTGATCGGCACCCTGGTTTCCGATCTGCTGCTCGCGTGGCTCGACCCGCGGATTCGCTATGAGTGAGCTGCCGGTCCTGGAACGGGAGTTGCCGGCGGACCGGCCGGCCGACCCGAAATCGACGGCGGTCGCGGGGCAGTGGCGGCTGATCTGGCTGCGCTTCAAACGTCACCGGCTGGCGCTTTGGAGCGGCGCCATCGTCCTTCTGATCTATTTCGTGGCGGTCTTCTCCGACTTCATCGCGCCGACGACGGCCGGTTACTACAACGCGGACTACACCTATGCACCGCCTCAGCGCATCCGCCTTTGGGGCGAGGATGCGGACGGCCAACGGCACTTGCTGTTCGTCTATGGCTACGAAGCCAGTGTCGACCCCATTGCGCTGACCCGCACCTACGAGATCAACGAGGACGAGGTCATCGGCATCGGCTTCTTCGTCCGTGGTGAGCCCTATCGGTTCTGGGGACTGTTTCCGACCGACATCCACCTGTTCGGCCCGACCGAGGCCGGACAGCCCTTCTACCTGTTCGGCGCAGACCGGCTGGGCCGCGACGTGTTTTCGCGCACTGTCCACGGCACCCGCGTGTCCATGTCGATCGGGCTGATCGGCGTCGCCATCAGCCTGGCGCTGGGCATTCTCTTAGGCGGTGTTTCCGGCCTGGCGGGCGGCTGGCTCGACGAGGTGATCCAGCGGGTCATCGAGTTCCTGAAATCGATACCGACCATCCCGCTTTGGATGGGGCTGGCCGCCGCCATCCCGCTGAACATCCATCCGCTGATCGTCTATTTCTGGATCACGGTGATCCTCAGCCTGATCGGCTGGACCGACATTGCGCGCATCGTTCGCGGCCGCTTTCTGGCCTTGAAGACGGAGGATTTCGTCACCGCCGCCCGGCTCGACGGCTGCGGCCAGCAGCGGATCATCTGGCGCCATATGGTGCCGTCTTTCATGAGCCACCTGATCGCCTCCACCACGCTGGCGATACCGGCGATGATCCTGGCGGAGACGGCCTTGTCCTTCCTGGGCATTGGGCTGCGGCCGCCGGTGGTGAGCTGGGGCGTGCTCTTGAAGGAAGCCCAGAGCATCCTGGCCGTCGCCAACGCCCCCTGGCTGTTCCTGCCCGGGCTGGCCGTGATCGTCGCGGTCCTGGCCCTGAACTTTCTGGGCGACGGGTTGCGCGACGCGTCCGACCCCTACGGCAACTGACCGTGGCGCCCCTCATCGAGGTCGAGGACCTGCGCACCCATTTCTTCACCGACGATGGGGTGGTCAAGGCGGTCGACGGCGTGGCGTTCACCATCCCCGCCGGCAAGACGGTCTGTGTGGTGGGCGAAAGCGGCTCGGGCAAGTCGATCACCGGACGCTCGATCTTGAACATGGTCCCTTATCCGGGCCGGGTGCTGGACGGCGCCATACGGTGGCAACCGGACGGCGCGCCGCCGGTCGATCTTCTGGCGCTCGACCCGAAAGGCCGCGAGATCCGCGCCATCCGTGGCAAGGACATCGCGCTCATCAGCCAGGAGCCGATGGCGGCCCTGTCGCCGGTACACACGATCGGCAACCAGATGATCGAGACGATCCGCCTGCATCTGGGCCTGTCGAAGGCCGATGCCCGCGCGCGGGCGGCGGAAATGCTGGCCAAGGTCGGCATCCCAAGGCCGAAGGATCGCCTCGACAGCTATGCGTTCGAGCTATCCGGCGGCATGCGCCAGCGTGTCTGCATCGCCTTGGCGGTTGCCTGCGGACCGAAACTGCTGATCGCCGACGAACCGACCACGGCGCTGGACGTGACGACGCAGGCCAACATCCTCGACCTGTTTCGCGAACTGCGCGATGCGCTGGGCGTCTCGATCCTGTTCATCACCCATGATCTGGGTGTGGTCGCGGAGATCGCCGACGAGGTCGTGGTCATGTATCTGGGCCAGGTGGTGGAACAGGGGCGCGTCGACGACATTTTCCACCGCCCACTGCACCCCTACACCAGGGCTCTTTTGGGCTCGGTCCCGCGCCTGACGCGCGAACGGCCGGAACGGCTGCCGACGATCAGCGGCATGGTACCCTCGCCCTTCGAACGGCCCAGCGGTTGCCTGTTTCACCCCCGCTGCGATCGTTTCGAGCAGGGCCTGTGCGACCGGTCGGCGCCGGAACTCGACCGCTACGCCAACGACCGCGTCGCGCGCTGCTTCAAGGCGGGGGCGGGGTCGTGAGCCGCCCGCTGGTCGAGATCCGCGACCTCAAGGTGCACTTCACGTTGCGCGCCGGGCTCTTGCGCCGTGTGAAGGGCCAGGTGCGGGCGGTCGATGGCGTCAGCTTCGACGTGCTGGAGGGCGAGACGCTGGGGCTGGTCGGCGAGTCCGGCTGCGGCAAGTCGACGATCACGCGCGCGCTGTTGCGCGTCTATCAGCCGACCGGCGGGCAGATGCGCTATCACGCCGCCGACGGCCCCGTCGATCTGGCGACGCTCGACGAGGCGGCGCTGGCCCGCTTCAGGCGTGAGATCCGGCTGGTGTTCCAGGACCCGCAAAGCTCGCTGAACCCGCGCCTGCCGGTCGTCGACATCATTGGCGAGGTACTGAAGGTCAATAAGATGGCCGCCGGCGAGGCCTTGCGCCAACGGGTCGCCGCCTTGATGACCCGCGTTGGGCTCAGGCCCGAAACGATGCACCGCTACCCCCACGCCTTCTCCGGCGGCGAGCGCCAGCGCATCGGCATCGCACGCGCGCTGGCCTCCGAACCGAAACTGCTGATCGCCGACGAGGCGGTCTCGGCGCTTGACGTCAGCGTGCAGGCCCAGACCATCAATCTGTTGAAGGACCTGCAGCGCGATTTCGGCCTGACCTACCTGTTCGTCAGCCACGACCTGTCGGTCGTCCAGCACATCTGCGACCGCGTGGCCGTCATGTATGTCGGCAACCTGGTCGAGATCGCCCCAACCGACCGCCTGTTCGAGGCGCCGAAGCATCCCTACACCGAGGCGCTGCTGTCCGCCGTGCCGATACCGGACCCGGCCATGCGCGGCCGGGCCTCGCGCATCCGGCTGCCGGGGGAGGTCGCCGATCCGGCGAACCCGCCGCCGGGCTGCCCCTTCCACCCCCGCTGCCGGTTCGCGACGGATATCTGCCGCAGCGACAAGCCGGCCCTTACATCCACCGGCCAGGACGGCCACGCGGTCGCCTGCCACCATGCCGACAGTCTGACGCTGGCCAACGCGTTCGATGCCGGCCAGCTCTCCGCCCCGCACTCCAACTCGGTGACCGCATAACATGGCTCGATTGATCACAGCCCACGACCACGCCAACGCCCCCATTGTCGGCCCGGCCGACGAAACCCTGCGCCTGATCACCTTCCGGCTGGTCCACCTGTCGCCCGGCGCCGCCTTCGAGGTAACGGAGCCGGGGCACGAGCTGTGTGTCGTGCCGCTCTCCGGCACTGCCGACGTGGTGGCGGGCGATCGCGTCTTCGAAGGGCTCGGCGGCCGCGATCATGTCTTCGCCGGGTTGGCGGACTCGCTTTATGTCCCGCCCGGTGTTCGCTTGCGCCTCTCGGCGCCGGCGGGCGCAGAGATCGCCTTGGCCGGTGCCGCCGCGCCGCCCGATCCTGACCTGTCGGCCTTCCGCATCCCGCCGGAGGAGGTTGAAGAGGTTGATGTCGGCTCGCGCGAGACCCATTCCCGCCGGCGTATCCGCCACATTCTGGGCCAGCGGCAGCATGGCCGCGTGCATCGCCTGCTGGTCAGCGAGCTCTATGCCGATCCGGGCTGCTGGTCCGGCTATCCCCCGCACAAGCACGACGCCGACGACAGCGCGGCGGAAACCCGGCATGAAGAGCTCTACCATTACCGCTTCAACCCGGACACGGGGTTCGGCGGCCAGACCTGCTACAGCGATGGCGAGGGGCCAAGCGCCTTCGTCACCCGCCATGGCGATACGTTCTGCCTGGATCGCGGCTATCACCCGACCGTGACGTCGCCCGGCCACGAGGGCTATATCTTCACCATCCTGGCCGGCTTTACGCGGCGCGGCCTGGTCCAGCGCTTCGAAGCCAGGCATGCCCATCTGATGGACAGCATCCCGGGCATTCAGGGCATGCGGGACGCGTTCAAGTGAAGGTCACGCCCGATCTTGAGCGGGCGCACACGCTCTCCCGCTTTTGGCGCGGCACGGGGTTCTCGCCGGGCGAGCTGCTGTTGACGCCGGAAATGCAGCGTACGCTGACGCTGGTCGCGGCGACGCCTCGGTGCGGGGTGCAGTATCTGCGGCCGCACTTCCTCTTGAACCTCGTGCGCACGCGTGGCGCCGGTTACGACTTCACGCTGCTGGAGGAGGCCTGCGATGTCATGGTCGAGAACGGCTTCACGCCGTTCTTCGAAATCATGGGCAACCCGTCGGACAGCTTTGATTTTGCCGGTCAGGGCTGGGCGCCCCGCTGGCGCGATTTGGTGGCGGAACTGGTGCAGCGGCTCGCCGCCCGCTATGGGCACGCGACCCTGCAAGACTGGTACTTCGAAAGCTGGAACGAGCCCGACCTGCCCTGGTGGCCGGCCGATACGCGGGCCTTTCTCGACTATTACGACGCCTGTGTCGCCGGCCTCGACGCGGGCCTGCCGGGACTGCGCATCGGCGGGCCGGGCACGGCGCGCACCTTGTCGCCCATGTTCAAAACCTTCGTCGCGCATTGCGACACGGGCCACAACCATCTGACCGGCGAACGCCCGCGCCTGGATTTCATCTCGGTGCACGAAAAGGGCGTCGGCAAGAGCTTTGAGGACATCGCACCCGACAGTGTCGGCATCTGCCGGCGGGAAATGCAGGCGGTCGACTATCTTCGCGCCCACCATGCGCGACTGGCCGACCTGCCGCTGATCAACAATGAATGCGACCCCCAGGTCGGCTGGTGGCAGCACCATACCTGGCGCGCAACCGCTTACGCGCCGGCGATGATCACCAAGATCATCGACCAGCATCAGCGGTTGATGATCGATGCAGGCACCCCGCTTACCATGCTGTTCAACGACAATGGCTTCATGGGCGAATGGGGCCAGCGGACCCAGTTCGCCCTGTTCGGCGGGCGCAACGTCTCCAAGGCCCAGTCGGAACATGTGACGGATCTGGACCAGGTCGAACGGGGACGCCGGGCGGCCCCGTTCTCGCTGGTCAAGAAGCCGGCCCTGACGGTTATGGAACTGCTGGCACAGCTCGGCGAGACGCGCGTGCCCGTTAAGGGCCTGACGCCCGATACGGATGGTCCGGGGGTTCTGGCGACCCGGCACACCGACGGATCATGGGCCGTGATGCTGTATCACAGCCGCGATCGAACGCGCCTGTCCGGCCCGGCAACGGTTTCATTGTCGCTGCCCGAGACCGAAGGCGCCTGGGATGTGCTCGTCCTTGCGCTTGACGATGTCGACGACAACCCGTTCGCCGTGTGGGAGGCGGGCGGGCATCCACGGCCCCCGGTCGCGCCGAAGCTGTCGGCCCCCGACGCGGCGTTGGCCGACATGCGCCGTGCCGCCGAACCGCGAGAGCGCATCGCCCGGCGGTTTGTCGACGGCGTCTCGCTGGACATCGATGTGCCGCTGCCGTCGGTGGCCCTGGCGCTTGCCAGACCGGCATCGGACGAGACGCCGGACCCGCCCAAGCCGTCCCTGGCCCGTGTGCCCGGCGTGAACGGCGAGGAATGGCTGGTCAGATGGCCCGGCCCGGACGAAGTCGGCCTGCGTTATGATCTGGGGCTGGAGCGGAACGGTACCGTCACCGCCATCGTCGACGCGCCGATCCTGGCCAACGCCTATGTCATGGCCGGCGACCCGGACGGCTGGATTTCCGTGCGCGCGGTTTCCATGTCGGGCCGCACCAGCGGATGGGTAAGAGCCTGCGGCTGAACAGGTCTGCCAGCGCCGCCCAATAGCGGTCGCGGGCCTTGTAAGGTTCTTCCGACCTTCTTGTGTCGTTGCCGACCGGCTGCTTTCGCCGGCCGGAATGGCCGAAAGTGTCAAGAACTTGTCCGGCCCCAACATGTCTGGCCGTGCCTCCCGCTGCCAGAGTGTTCGCGATGCTGAGCCGTAAGGGCTTGGACCACGCAACACTTTCCAGCCTGAAGGAGGCCGAAATGTCTGCTGCTAACGTCGTCGGAATCAACAACACGGCGAATGAACTGCGCGCCGCGCTCTCCAGGATGCAACACGCCTACAGCCGCGCCCCCGCACCGACACGCCCAGAGCGCATCGATCGCCTGAACCGCCTGCACGCCGCGATCATCGAATACAAGGACCGCCTGATCGACGCGGTCGACCAGGATTTCGACGGCCGCGCCGGCGCCGAAACGCTGATGATTGAACTGCTGCCGGTGCTGGAAGGCATCCGGTACAACAAGAAGAGCCTGGCCAAATGGATGCGGCCGTCCAAGCGCCACACGCCGCTGATGCTGCTGGGCGCGCAGGCCAAGGTTCTCTACCAGCCGCTGGGCGTGATCGGCATCGTCGTGCCTTGGAACTTCCCGATCTTCCTGGGCCTTTCCCCGCTGGTCGGCGCGCTGGCGGCCGGTAACCGGGCCATGATCAAGACCTCCGAATTCGCGCCCAAGACCGGTGAACTGCTGGCCGAGATGCTGTCCAAGCACTTCTCCGATGACGAGGTCATGGTCGTGAACGGCGGCGTCGAGGTGGCCACCGAATTCACCAAGCTGCCCTTCGATCATCTGGTTTTCACCGGCTCCACCCAGGTCGGCCGGATCGTCATGCATGCCGCCGCCGACAACTTGACCCCGGTGACGCTTGAACTTGGCGGCAAGTCGCCCGCCATCGTGCATGACAGCTTTCCGATCGACGAGGCCGCCAAGCGGATCGCCTTCGGCAAGGGCCTGAACGCGGGCCAGGTCTGTGTGTCGCCGGACTACATCATGGTGCCACGGGCCAAGGTCGACGCCTTCGTCGCGGCCTTCGTGAAAGCTTTCACCAAGCACTATCCGTCCCTTCAGACCAACCCCGACTACACCTCGATCATCACCGAGCGGCAGCGCGATCGCCTGCTCGACACCCTTCGGGACGCCGAGCAAAACGGCGCCACGGTCGTGACCATCAACCCGACCAAGGACACGTTCGACGGCACACGGAAACTGCCGATGCACGTCATCACCAACGTCTCGGAAGACATGCGGGTGATGACCGAAGAGATCTTCGGCCCGCTGCTGCCGGTCGTGCCCTACGACACGCTCGATGATGCGATCGCCTTCGTGAACGATCGCGACCGTCCGCTGGCGCTCTACTATTTCGACTGGGACAAGGGCCGGGCCGAGAAGATCCTGCAAGAGACCCACTCCGGCGGCGTCTGCATCAACGAGGTCATGACCCACACGATGGTTGACGACATGCCGTTCGGCGGTGTCGGCCCGTCCGGCATGGGCCATTACCACGGCAAGGAAGGGTTCCTGAATTTCTCCAAGGCCAAGGGCGTGGTCCGCAAGGGCCGGTTCGACGGCAATGCGCTGATCGGCGCGCCCTGGGGCAACAGGGCCTTCAACCTCTTCATCAAGTTCCAGCTCCGCCGCTTCAGGAAGGCCTGACCGCGCACCGTCCAACCGCCGCGCCCCTTGAAACCCGGGCGCCGGCCACTCTGCGAGGATCCCCCCATGCTCAACACGGCCATCACGCTCACCCTTCGCGCCCTTTCAACCTTCCGCACACCGCAAAAACCCCTGACCTTCTCAGGCGCCGGGGCGGCGCGGAAACTGGCGGATTTCATGATCCAGGCCGGCCAGAAAAGGCCGCTTCTGGTCACCGACAGCTTCCTGTTGAAGAACCGCATGCTCGACGATCTGATCGCCTTTCTTCAAGGTGCGGGCTGCACCGTCACCACCTTCGACGGCATCGTGCCCAACCCGACCTTCGCGGTGGTGGAGGCGGGCCTGAAGGCAAGCCGCGAGAACAGGTGCGATGCCGTGTTCGCCGTCGGCGGCGGCTCGGCCATCGATGCCGCCAAGGTCATCGCCTCGGCCAGCACCAGCAGGAAATCGCTCGCCCAACTGACCGGCATCTTGAAGGTCGACGAGCCGCTGTTGCCCTTCTATGTCGTGCCGACCACGTCGGGCACCGGGTCGGAGGTCACAAACGCCGCGGTGATCTCGGACAGCGAGACCCACAAGAAGAAGTTCTTCGTCGATCCCAAATACATCCCGATCGCGGCGGCCTTCGATACCGGCCTGTTGAAGTCCCTGCCGGCGCCCATGACGGCGGCCACCGGCATGGATGCGCTGACCCACGCGATCGAGGCCTACACGTCGCGCAACCGGTTTGCCGACACCGACCGCGACGCCGCGATAGCGATCAAGCTGCTGGTCGATTTCCTGCCGGCCGCTTACGAAAACGGCGCCGACGAACGCGCCCGCGAGATGGTCGCCCTGGGCTCGTTTCTGGCCGGCTATGCCTTCACCAAGGCGAGCCTCGGCTATGTCCATGCCATCTCCCACCAGATCAGCGCGCATTACAACACGCCGCACGGTCTGGCGAACGCGATCCTTCTGCCGCGCGTACTTCGGTTCAACAGGCCGGCTTGCAAGGGCCGGTTCGCCAAGCTGGAGACCATGCTGGGCCAGGACGGCACGGTCAGCGACGTGGACGCGCTGGCGGACCGGTTCATCGCCCGGGTCGATGCCTTGGCCGAGGCGGTCGGCATCCCGGTCAACCTGACGGATCTCCAGACCAAGGATTTCGACACGATCGCCCGCGACGCCCTGGCGGAGGCACGGTCTTCCTACGCCGTGCCGCGCGTGATGCGCAAAGCCCAAGTGACGCAGATCTTGCAATCGGTCGCCACCGGCAATCGCGCGATCTCGTTTGCTTGAACCGGCAGTTTTCTCAAGGAGCAGAAGCCATGATACCCGTCATGTGCATTGTCCAGGAGGGGCAGGTTTCGAAGGCAGCCGAGCGGGCCCTGAAGTCCGAGATCGGTGGCTTCACGCGGCGCGCCTTCAACGCCCCTGCCGATATCGACTGGATCGTGGTTCCGACCGGCAGCGGCTTTACCGCCGCCCGGCCGTCAACCACCGTCATCGCGTCCCTGCACGCCAACCGAGATTTGGCGGAGCAAGAGCGCGTGTCGTTGCTCAGGCAACTGGCGGACATCTGCATGCGCCAGACCGGACGATCGGCGCATGAGGTCGTGACCTCGATCCGAAACCCAGGTTAAGCGGGAAAACTCCATGCCTCTTTACATGTGCAATGCCGTCAGCGGCACGATCCCGGAAACGGCCAAGCCCAAAATCGCGGCGGACATCACCGACATCCATTGCGAGATCACCGGCGCGCCACGCGGTTTCGTGCACGCATTCTTCTTCGAAGACGCCCCGCAACTGCCGATCAACGGGAAAAGCGTGTTTCTGTTCGCAAGCCTGCGCGGCGGCCGAACCGTCGAGCAAAAACAGGCACTCGTAGCCCGCATCAAGGCCTCCCTTCATCAGCGCGCCGGCGTCCCGTTGAGCGAGATTGTCGTGGATACGACCGATGTGCCGGCGAGCTGGGTAATGGAGGGCGGCGACGTCCTGCCGGAACCGGGCGAAGAAGACAGGTGGCTGGAGGCCCATCAGGGCGCCATGTCCTGACGTCCTAAACGCACGCCGCCAGCACCCTTCAGTCAAGCGACCTGGCGCGAATTCGACCGGCGAACGTCGCCTGGGGTTGTCCCGAACTTCTTGGCGAACGCCCGCGCAAAGCTCGCCGGCTCGGCGTACCCGACGCGCCATGCGACGGTCTCAACATTCAGCCCAGCCGTTTCCAGTAACTCGTGCGCCAGGGCCATGCGGATATCGGTGTAGAGTTCGCGAAACGAGGTTCCTTCCTCGGTCAGCCGCCGCCGCAGGGTCCGCTCCGTGACGGTCAGTTTCTCCGAGATATCCTCGATCTTCTGGTCCGACCCGATGTCGTCGATGATCGCGTCGCGCACCTTCTGCGACCAGGGCGGCAGGGCGTTGTCGTTCTGCTCGGCCAGGGCCTTGCACTGCTCCAGGCAGAACCTCAGCGAAATCGGATCGGATTTGGGCAAGGGCTGGTCAAGCAGTTCGGCGTCGAAGGTCAGCGCGTGCGCCGGCATCCCGGTCACCACGGGAATGCCGCTGATGCCGGACAGCCGGGCGGCGTAGTCCTGGTCGCCCTCCGGTGTCTCAATGCGAAACTCCGCGGCTTCCGGCTGTTGGACGAGTGCCCGGATAAAGTTCACGGCGACGGCCGAATGCCGTTCCAGAAGAAACCGATGCACGGTCGGCGCCAGCCCGGTCATATCGAAGACCAGCCTGCCCCTCGATCCGTCTTCCGCCAGCCTCATGTCCGCAATCACGAAGGACAGCTTGATGTAGTCCAACGAAGTTTGGATGGCCGATCTCAAGGTCGGGCTGGTGAGGATGGCAAACCCCCAAACGCCGAACGCGTTGACATGCATGGCCTGGCCCACGGCCCAGCCCAGCCCGACATTGCCGGGCGCGAGCCGGACATAGTTCTCGATCGCTTGCAGTTCCTGCTGGGTCGTGTGCAGCGACGCCGGGTCGGCCAGGTCTTCGACCGTGATGCCCGTGTCCTCAAGACAGGCCGCCGCATCGATGCCGTGCGTCGCGGCGGCATCGCACAGCAGCCTCAGGCTCGTGACCGGACGCGTTCTCGCCTGGACAATCATGCCGATGACGATACCGACTTGGCCGAAGATATCAATTTGCCGTCTCAAGGCGGTCAGATGCGCACGCGTTCCGTCTCAAGGTGCCTGACAGCTTTGAGGCGGGGGGCGGATGGCCGTTCATAGGCTGCCGGCAGCGCGCGACGTGTCTGCCGTTGTTTTCAAATAGCTTTCGGTAAGAAATCGGCCCCGGTCTCGCGACTACGAAGGGTGGCCTTCGGACTGGGGGGCATCGTCACAGATTTCCGACCAGGAAGGCCTCTCGGAGGCAAACTCGTGAAACTGGTTCCTGAGGCCGATTTCCGTGTCGAGCGCGTTTGCGGCAATCGGAAAACTGTCCTCTTCTGAGAGGATTTCGCCAAGGGAACTGCCGCAGACTTTACAGAAACATCTGCCATATTTGTAAGGGGGACCAGGCTTATAGAGCGCCACCTGTTCCTTGCCCTGAACCCATATCAGGTCTTCCTTCTTGACGAAGACAATCGTGCTGGCCCCCGCCTTGCGACACCGCGAACAATGGCACGTACCCATCATCGAGGGTGCGGACGAGAGCTGGAACTTGACCGCTCCGCAACAGCAGCTTCCTTCAATCATCGGACAAACCTCCCAGCCCAAATCGCATCATTTGGAGTATCGAGGAAACATTTGGCGTGAACAAAAGTGGGAGCCGGGTTGGACCGGCCAGCCCAAATGGGCCTGACACTATCGATCCCGATCCGTCCTAACTGTGTCAGCGGTTTTTGGACCCGCCTTTCGGCGGGCCCATTCCCTGGGGGCATGGCTGAATCTCTGCCGAGACGCAGAGTGCGCCAATCCGGCGGAGAGGCCGAGTCTGGTCAGGTGGAAAACAGGCCGATCGAGTTGCCGTCGGGATCGATGCAATAGGCGAAGCGGCCGGCCGGAATGGCGATGATGTCGGAGAGCACGCGGCCGCCGGCGTCGTTCACGCGGCCCATGGTGGCCTCCAGCGTGTCCGGGCAGGCGAAATGGACCGTGGGGCCGGACCCCTCGGCGGACGGCTTGCCCTCGTAGAGATGGCCGGCGATGCCCTTGGTCGGGTCGGCTGTCGGGAACATGGCCATCGGGTTGGGGCCGGTTTCGTCGCGCTTCAGGTCCATGTCGAAGACCTTGCCGTAAAACGTGATCGCGTTGTCCAGATTGCTGACGGGGATCTCGGCCCAGACGGTGAAATGCTCGGGCGTAAAGCTCATTCTTGTCTCCATGTGCGTTGGGGAGAGCGTTTGACGGCGGCTTGTTCGCACAACGCTGCTGACAGGATTATGTCAGGAGACTGTCTGGAGCCCCCGGACCGCCGATCTAATGGGCGGCGTGCTCGGCCTCGATCTCTTCCAGGCCGCGTCCCTTGGTTTCCGGCACGGCCAGGTAGATGAACACCAGGGCGGCAACCCCGAAACCCGCATGCAGCCACAGGGCGCCTGCCGTGCCCAACGCCTCGACCGACGACAGGAAAAGTCTTGCGTTGAGCCAGAAGCTGAGCCAAAGGGCCAGCATGGCGACGCCCATGGCGCGCGCGCGGATGCGTCGCGGATAGATCTCGGCGATCAACAGGAAGACCACGGGGCCGGGGCCCAGCGAGAAGCCGGCGGCGCAGGCCGCAAGGCAGGCGACCGCGATCCAGGCCAGCAAGGGCGATACGGGCAGCAGGGCGAAGGCGAGCCCGAGGGCCCCGATGCTGACCGTCATGATCGCCGTGCCGGCCAGCAGCATCGGGCGCCTTCCCACCCTGTCGACCAGCAGCATGGCAACCACCGCCGCCGCGACGAACATCGACCCGACCCCGACCGAGGCCAGGATATCCACCCGGTCCGGCTCGTGCCCCGCTTGCGCCAGCAGGGTTGGCGAGTAGAGGGTGGCGATGGCAAAGCCGGTGATTTCCCGAAAGATGGCCAAGCCGATACCGACCAGCATGATCAGCGCGATGCTTGGTGCTAGAAGGTCGGCCCAACGGCTGGACTGCTGGGCGATCTGCTGCTCCATGGCCTGGATCTCGCCATCGACGGCATCGCTTCCGCGCAGATGGGCGAGAACGTGGCGCGCCTTTTGCCGATGGTTTCGCTGCAGCAGCCAGCGGGGCGTTTCCGGCAGGAACGGCACCGCGATCGCCAGGATCAGTGCCGGCAGGATGCCGAAGCCGAGCATGAGGCGCCAATCGCCACTGTCCGCAAGGGCCAGCCCGGTTACATAGCCGAGCAGGACGCCGACCTGAATGCCGAACGAATAGAGGCCGACCAGCAGACCCCTGATGTGGTTCGGCGCGATCTCGGCCAAGTAGAGCGGGCCGCAGACCGACACGGCGCCGACGGCAAAGCCCTGAACCAGCCGCCCGACGACCAGCAGGCCGACGCCAGGCGACAGGGTGATGATCGCGACGCCGGCAACGGCCGATGCGGCAACGACGATCATTGCCGCGCGCCTGCCGAACCGATCCGCGATCACGCCGCCCACGAGAGCGCCCAGCGTTGCGCCCAGCAGGATGGAACTGACGATCCATTCTTGCGAATTCTCCGTCAGGCCGAAGTCGGCCTCCAGATACAGGATGGCGCCGGCCATGACGGAGACGTCGAAGCCGTACATGATACCGGCGATCGCCATGGCGCCGGCACAGAGGTTCAGCGGATCAAACAGCCGTCTTGTCATCGCATCTCTGCCAAGGGAGCTGATGGGACTAGGATGTGTCCCGCACCGCAACCTAACAGGTACGGTGTGAGGGGGAAGACAACATCTGGGTGTGCGATGGCGCGCGAGCGCACGAGCGACGCTGAGTCTGATCCGACGCTGGCCCTGGTGCGCGATTGGTCGCTCGTGGCGGACGGCCCGTCCTTCCAGACGCCTTCAAGCTGGCTGCGCCCGGTGCGCTTTCGGGGGTCGAAGGCGATGCTGAAGGTCATGAAGCCGACCAGCGACGAGCGTCGCGCCGCCGCCGTCCTCGACTATTTCGATGGCGGCGGCGCTGTCCGGGTTTATCGCGCCTCGAAAACCGCCTGGCTGATGGAGCGCGGCACCAGGCAGGGCGACCTGACACGTATGGTCCTGGCGGGCGACGATGATGGGGCGAGCAACATCCTTGCCGCGACGATCGAAAAGCTGCATGCGCCGCGATCGCGGCCTGTACCGAGCGGTTTGCCCAGCCTCAAACGCCGCTTCGCCGCCCTGCTTGGCAACGCCGACGGACCGGCCGTGCTCGGCCACTGCGCCACGGTGGCGACGGTTCTGTTGGCGACGGAACGCCAGCGCACCGTCCTGCACGCTGACATGCATCACGACAATGTGGTGAATGGCGGTGTCGCCGATGGCCGGCCGCGCGGCTGGCTCGCCATCGATCCGAAGGGCGTGTATGGCGAGCGCACGTACGAGGTGGCCAACCTTTTCTGCAATCCATGGCCGCATGGCGCAATCGTGCTCCAGCCCTCCCGGATGCCGCACCTGGCCGACCTCTATGCGGCGCGCCTGGACCTGGATGCGGACCGGATCCTGCGCTTCGCCTTCGCCCATGCCGGCCTGTCGGCCTGCTGGTCCGTGGCCGATGGGGAGGATCCCAGCTTCGCCATTCGCTGCGCAGAGATCTTGCAGCCCTTGGTCCCTTAGGCGTCGAACCGCCGGATGTGGCCGATTTCAGGATTGACCATGCCGAAATGTTCTGTTTTTGTTCCTAGTCAGATGGTGGTTGGAGGGATGCAATGCTCGGCTTGAGAACGGCGATCTATAAGGTCGATGATCTGAGAGAGGCGAAGGCCTGGTACGCCAAGGCATTCCGGACCGAACCCTATTTCGACGACGCCGGCTACATCGGTTTCGAAATCGGCGGCTACGAGCTGGGGCTGATGCCCGATGAAACCGGGGCGGCCGACAAGACCGCCAACGTGCTGACCTACTGGGGCGTTGACGATGTCGAGGCGGAGGTCGCCCGCCTTCTGGACCTTGGCGCGGCCGCGCACACCGCGCCGATGAATGTCGGCGGCGAGATCGTGGTGGCCAGCGTGACTGACCCGTGGGGCAATGCCATCGGCCTGATCTACAATCCGGACTTCAAGGTCCGATAGAGGACGTCTCGCTCGCGGGTACTACCGGTTCCGCAGATAGCACTTGATGGTCAGGTCGCTGCCGAACCAGCTGATCGACAGGGGCTGGATCTCGCCGGCGTCTTCCAGCTCGCACAAGGCCCGATCCAGCTCGGCCTTCAGATTGTCGGCGTCCTCGCGAATGCCGATGCCGAGGCCCCGGCCGAGCACGGTGTAGTCCTCGCTGGTCAGGGGCGGGCCCAGCACGACGATTTCATCGGGCTGAACGATGATCGGCTGCGTCCAACTCGGCAGCGCCGCCAGGCCGGCGTCGACATCGCCATCGGCCACCGCCCGGGTCAACGCGTCGGTGCTGTCGTAGTCGATCAGGGTGGCGCTGGGGATCAGTTGGGCCGCCAATATGCTGGTCACCGTATCGGCCTGCACGCCGATGGTGGCGTTGTCCAGCAAGGCGGCAAGCTGGGTCGCGTGCGACGGCCGCGCGCCTGCCAGATCGCTGTCGGCGCCTACCGCGAAGGCGACGGCAAGCTGCATGTAGGGCCGCGTGAAGTCGACGGCCAGTTCGCGTTCCGGCGTGATCGCCACGCCGGAGATGAAGGCGTCGACCTCGCCCGCCGCTACCGCGTCCATCATCGCCGGCCAGGCCATGCGCTCCATGGTGCAGTCATAGCCGAGATGGGCGCACAAAAGGCTCACCAGCTCGATATCGAAGCCGACCAGCACGCCGCTGTCGTCGGTCTCCGACCAGGGCGCGTAGGTCCCCTCGGTGGCCCAGGTGACCTCTGTCTGGGCGTTCGCAACAGACCCCACGAGAGCGACGGAGATCAGCCCGCCCAGGGCAAGTGTTGTGCGTGTCTTGTTAAGCCGGCGCGGCATGGCATCAATCCTCGTATGGCGGCTGGCAAGAGACCGCTCTGACCATGCCAAGGGGACGTCCGGCGATCAACCATTGGCGGGCAGGGCGATTGTGCGCTTGCACGTTTGCTGATAGATAGTTGACTAGTCATGGAAAAAACGGGCGCCGCTTATGCCGGGCAGAAACAATAAAGCCGCACCACGAATCGCGGCCAGCGATGCCCCGACACTGGACCGTTTTCTGACCCATCGGATCACGGTGCTCGGCCATCTGTTGACCCGCACGGCCCAGCGCTGGCACGAGAAGAATTCCGGCCTCAGCCTGACCGCCTGGCGCATGCTGGCGATCCTCGCGGGCTTCGGGCCGATGACCCAGACCCAGATCGGCGAGGTCATCTTCATCGATCTGGCCCGCATCAGCCGGGTCAAGACGTCGCTCGTGGCCAAGGGGCTGGTGTCTGAGATCCCCGATCCCGCCGATAATCGCCGCACGATCCTGGCGCCCACCAAAAGCGGTGCCGCACTTTACCGCAAACTGTTGCCCGACGCTTTGAAGCGACAGGAAGACTTGTACGAACAGTTCAGCGACGCCGACGTCGCCGTCTTCAACCGGGTGCTGGACGGAATGATCGAACAGATATCGCAGGAAGACGCCCGCCAGACCGGCGGCCCGGGATCACGCGCGGCTTAGCTTCTTTCCGCCAGGAGAGACCCCAAGCAACCGGTTTGCTCCGCGTTAGCAAGCTTGATTGTCGGAAAACGCGGCGACCTAAGCCTCTGATTTTGAGCAGAAATCCGCCTCAAAGGCTGCGCTAGGTTCTCTCGCAATGTAAAAAATGTTTGACATTGCGTTCCCGTAGGCTTACTTGTTGTCAAAGATATTTGACATATAGTCAATCAAACCAGACACGAGCCTGTTTCCATGACCCAGCATCAAAAGAGCGCGGTTGCCGCGTTGATTGGCACGATCCTTGTCATCGTCATCTACAGTGCGATCGTATTCCCGCTCTACGCCCAGGGGCGCTTCGACGGCCCGGACGGCGCCAGCGCGATCGGCGTGGCGATCCTGTTCCTGATCGCCGGCGGGATCGTCGTGAACATCGTCGTGAACATCCTGTTCAGCATTCTGCACGCCATCGCCACGAACGAGCCGAAGCCCAGCTTCGTGATCGACGAGCGCGACAAGGCGATCGAACTGCGCGGCGTGCGCCTGTTCTTCATCGTCGTCGGAGTGGGGTTCGTGCTGTCTATGGTTGCCCTGGCGCTCGATCAGCCACTGTTCCTGGTCTTCAACCTGATGGTCTTTGGCTTCAGCTTCGGCGACATCGCCTCGAATGTCCTGAAGCTGGTGATTCACCGGCGGGGGTTCTGACATGGGCAAGGGCCGTGTCAGCAACTCCATCCGGCGCCTGCGCTTCGAAAACGGCGAGATGACCCAAAAGCAGCTCGCCGACAAGGTGGGTGTCACGCGCCAGACGATCATCGCGATCGAAAGCGCCAAATACGCCCCCTCGCTGGAACTGGCGTTCCTGATCGCCGAGGCCTTCGGCCGGCCGCTGGCAGACGTCTTCAGCTTTGAGCCGGCCGAGAAGGCCGACAAACCGTGACCACCGAAACACGCCCGGCGTCAGCCGGCGACGTAAGCCCCATGAAAGGCAGGAAGATGAAAGCAATCACTTACAAGAAATACGGCGCGCCCCAAGTGCTGAAACTGCGCGATGTCGAACGCCCGGCCCCGAAGGAAGACGAGGTCTTGATCCGGGTACGCGCGACGGCGGTGACGTCGCGGGACTGGCGCCTGCGGGCGGCCGCGTTTCCGGGCGTCTTCTGGCTGCTGGGCCGGATGCATACGGGCCTTTTTAGGCCCCGGCGAAAGATCCTCGGCTCCGACCTTGCCGGCGAAATCGTCGCGGTCGGCGACCGTGTCACCCGCTTCAAGCCGGGCGATCGGGTTTTCGGCTATAGCAGCTTCGGCGCTTATGCCGAGTACGTGACCATGCCGGCGGACGGCGCCTTGGCGCCGATGCCGGCCAACCTGTCGTTCGAGGCGGCGGCCGCCATCCCGTTCGGCGGGCTGACGGCGCTCAATTTCCTGCGCGACCGGGGCGACGTCCGCGAAGGCCAGAATGTGCTGATCAACGGCGCGTCCGGATGCGTCGGCACGTTCGCGGTTCAGCTTGCCAAGCATTTCGGCGCTCGGGTCACGGGCGTGTGCAGCGCTGGCAACCGGCACTTGGTCGCGTCGCTCGGCGCCGACCGGGTCATCGACTATGAGACGGAGGACTTTGCTGCGGGCAGTGAGACCTACGACATCATCTTCGACACCGTCGGCACGACCAAATTCTCCAAATGCCGCAGAGTGCTAGCGCCCACCGGCGTTCACCTGTTTCTATGCTTCGGCGTGACCGAACTCATCCAGGCGCTTTGGACCGCGCGCCGCGACGGACCGAAGGCGGTGTGCGGGGTAACCCAAGACAACAGGGAGGATCTGGCTACGCTCGGCCGGCTTGTCGCTTCGGGTGCGATCAAGCCGTTCATCGACAGGCGCTACACGCTCGCGCACACGGCTGAGGCGCATTTCTATGTCGAACAGCGGCACAAGCGCGGCAGCGTCGTCGTCGCCGTATAGGCGCGGCCCGATCGCTGCCGCCCTGGCGGTCGCACGTATGGGACGGCGTCAGGATGCCTTTGTCAGCCGTGCCAGCTTCGCCTGCAGCGAGACCCACCAGATGAAGGCCGCGCCCGACAGAAAGATGCCGAGGCCGGCGAGAAACAGGCAGATGAACAGTCCGGGTGAAATCCCCATGACGATCCTCCTTTTTTCCGAAGTCGAACCGCGCCGGCACCCGTCCAAATCGCGGGTGCCGGCATCGGCGCGTCATGACGATCATCAATCCCGTACTGCTTCATTGACGCCCGTCAAGAATGCGGCGTGAGGCTGCCGTGCGCGGATGGAGCCTTGTGGAGGCTCACGTCGCTTGCGCGCTGGGCTGGGCGGCCGGGCCTGCCTCGGCGCCGCGTTCCTTCAGAAACACGACGCGCGCCGTCATTGCCAACAAGCCGATCGAGCCGGTGCACAGAATCAGCACCAGCCAGGGCCATACCCGCATGCCCAGCGCCTTGGCCCGCGGCACCAGGAACGTCAGGCCGACCCCGACCGCCAACAACAGATCGAACCAGATCTGGTTGGCCCACAGGTTGCGCGTGTGCTCGGTCCAGAACCCGAACGGCCCTTCCAGGCCGATTGCGATCAGCGACCAGATCAGGAAGGCCAACGACAGTCCGGCGGGAAATACCCAGGCGTTTTTCCCACGCCTCTCGCCAAAGGTCGTATAGAAGACAATGAACCCGAGGAAGCCAATCCCGGCCAGCCACGGCAGCACTTGCGTGAGGGTCATCGACATCGCTTCCTTCCTTTGTCGAACGTCGGTATGTAGCACTCGCTACGTTCTAGCGGAATGTAGCGAGTGCTACAAGCGCCATCCATGACCAGAGCCAAACTGAACCGGGAGGCGCTTTTGGCCGCGATGGCGGGCCATGTCCTGACCCATGGGCTGAACACGGCCAGCCTGCGCCCACTGGCAAAGGCGGCGGGTACCAGCGATCGCATGCTGATCTATCATTTCGGCAGCAAGGACAAGCTGGTCTCCGAACTGCTGCAATTTCTGGCGGCCGGCCTGGCCGAGAGACTGACCACGGCGCTTCCGCAAGAGAGGGCGCCGACACTTGAGGCCTGCGTTGAGGAGATCGTGGCGCTGGTCCGAACGCCGGACTTCGCCGGCTATTTCAGGGTTTGGCACGACATCGTGGCCTCGGCCGCCCAAGGCCAGCCCGTCCATAGGGCGGCCGGCAAGGCCATCCTCGACGGCTTCCTCGCCTGGCTGGAAAGCCGGTTGCCGGACGACCAGCCCGACCGGCGGCGCATGGCGGCCGCCATGCTGACCTTCATCGAGGGCACGGTCGTCATGGACGCGGTGGGCAGCGGCGCGGTCGCCGATGAGGGGCTGGCGTGGTTGTTCGACGGACCAACCCGTTGAGCGAGCGCGGCGTCGGCTTGCGCCGGGGCCGATCCAAAGCAAGATCGTTCAAAAACTAGACAGGTGCGTTCAAGGGATCGTCCGTCGACGCCCCCAATTCTGTGGCACCGCGCTGAGGTTACGAAGCGAGCGAGGCTCGCTGACGACGCAGCGCCCCACCGAGTTGGAGCAGCGAAAGACCATGAGCACGACCGAAGACAAGCCGACGAACCCCTCTCGCCGCGCGGCCTTGGCGCTGGGCGCGGTCGCCGGCGCGACCGTCGCCAGCCAGGCCTTCGCCAACAGCCTGAACCCCGAGACGCCGCCGACGCGCGCCAATCCGGACGGTCGTTTCGCCGGCACGGTCGTCGCAGTCACCGGCGGCAACTCCGGTATCGGCGAAGCAACCGCGCGCGCGTTCGCGCTGGAAGGCGCCAGCGTCATGTTCTGCGCCCGACGCGATCCGCTGGGCCGTGAGGTAGAGGCCTCGATCCGAGAGGCCGGCGGCGAGGCGACCTGGATGCAGACGGACGTGCGCGATCCGGCCCAGGTCGAGGCCTTCGTGGGCGCCACGGTCGACACCTACGGCCGCCTGGACGTGCTGTTCAGCAATGCCGGCATCTTCATGACGCCGGCCCCGATCGAGGATATTTCGATCGAGAACTATCGCGACATGATGGCAACCAACACCGACGGCGTCTTCTACGGCATGAAATATGCCCTGCCGGTGATGCGGCGCCAGGGCGGCGGCGCGATCGTCAACATGGCCTCCGTCGCTGCCCATCGCGGCTTTGGCAACACCGCCCATTACAACGCGTCCAAACACGCCGTCATCGGGCTGACCAAGGCCGCCGCCACGGTCAGCGCGCGCGACAATATCCGCATCATGTCGATCTCGCCCCTGGCCGTCGACACGCCCATGCTGCGCGAATCCTTCGCCTTTCAGGGCCTGACCTATGACGAGGTGGGGCCATCCCTTGTCACGCCCAGGATCATGACGCCCTACGAAATGGCCGAGGCCGTGATGCTCCTGGCGTCGAACCAGGCCACGTCCGTGAACGGCATGGATCTGGACGTTACCGGCGGACAACTCGCGTAAGCGCGGTCACAGAAAGGGGTTTCTCGGCGATCACAAGAGCCTCAAGAGCCGCCCTTGTTGCCGTCGGATTGAGTATCGTCGGCAAACCGCTGTAACAAGAACGGGATCGTGACCGGTCCAATCAGAAGGCCAATCAGAAGGAGTGTCCGTGGCAGACAGTTGGAGCCCCGACGCCGTCATCGTTTGGCTGATCGAGGACGGCCGCCTGATCAAGACGGCGGCCGGATTGGCCCGGGCCCTTGGCGAACGCCTGTTGGCGGAGGGTGCGCCGGTCTGGCGGATCCGCTTCGCCCCGCATACGGCCAACCCGCTGTTGAGCGCCTGGGGTGTTGTCTGGCGCCGTGGCGATGCCGAGGCCACCGAGTACCAAGTTCCGCACGGCACCGAACGGTCGCCGATGTTCGTCGGCAGCCCGTTTCAATACGTGATCGAGCATCGCAGACCGTTGCGCCGGCGCCTGGTGGATTTGAACCCGGCGACCGATCACGAGGCTCTGCATGATGTTGCCAGGGCGGGTGGCACGGACTTCCTGGCATTGCCGTTGGTGTTCAGCGATGGCTCGTCGCAGGGGATCAGCCTGGTGACCGACAGCCCGTCCGGCTTCGACGATCACGACATCGCGGGGCTGACCCGCGTGATTGCCTATCTGACGCCGGTGGTCGAAATCCTGGCGCGCGAACGATCCACCGCCTCGCTGCTGCGGACCTATCTGGGGCGGGGGCCGTCCGCCGCCGTCTTGGCGGGTGCGGTGATGCGGGGCGACGCCGTGACGATGGAGGCGGCCGTTCTGGTCACCGACCTGCGCGGATTTACGGCCAAATCGCAGGCCTGGACGGCCGACGCGCTGCTGCAGGCACTCGACGCCTATTTCGAGGCAATCTGCGACGCCGCGGAAGCCCATGGTGGCGACGTGCTGAAATTCATGGGCGACGGTGTGCTGGCGATCTTCCCGGTGTCCGCCGATGTCGGCCCGGCGGCGTCGGCGCGAAACGCCCTGGCCGCGACCAGGCAAGCCCACGCCACTCTGGCGGAGACCAACCGGACGCGCGCCGCCGATGGGTTTGAGCCGCTATCGTTCGTGGCCGGTCTGCATATCGGCGCGCTGACCTACGGCAATATCGGCGGGCGCGACCGGCTGGATTTTACCGTGATCGGCCCGTCGGTGAACGTGGCCAGCCGGCTGCAGGATTTGTGCAAGAAGCTCGACGCGTTTGGCCTGACGACCGAAGCCGTCGCAGACCTGGTGGGCGAGCCGCTTGCCGCGCGCGGTCGTCACACCCTTCGTAGCGTGGCCGGACAAACACCAGTGTTCGAGTTCGGGCCCTCGTAATTCTATTTGGCGCTTTTACTCCCCCCGCCCGATCGTCGGGTCCAGGCGGTCGCGCAGCCAGTCGCCGATGATGCTGATCGACAGGGTAGTGGCGAAGATCAGCGTGCCGGGGATGACCGACAGCCACCAGGCGTTGATCAACAGGTCGCGACCGTCGCCCATCATCTGGCCCAGGCTGGTCAGCGGCGGCTGGATGCCGAGGCCGAGGAACGAGAGGGCGGTCTCCAGCAGCACGATTTCCGGGTAGTTCAAGGTGAACTGCACGATCAGGACACCGGCGATGTTGGGCAGCAGGTGGCGCGAGTAGAGCCGCCAGGGCGAGGCGCCCAGCGCGCGGACGGCCCTGGCATAGGGCTGGCTTTGCGCCGACAGAACGGCGCCGCGCGCCAGCCGCGCATACCGTTCCCAGCCATAGATGCCCATGATGATGATGAACAGGGTCAGCGAATTGCCGACAAAGGCCAGCAACGTCAGCGCGATGATGATGAAGGGCAGCGACGCCTGGATGTCGACCAGGGTCATGATCGCCTCTTCGATCAGGCCCCGGAAATAGGCGGCGATGAAGCCGAGCATCGTGCCGATGATCGCACCGATCACCGTGCCGGCAAGCGCGATGGCCAGGCTGATCCGGGTGGCGAACACAAGCCGGGCCAGGATGTCCCGGCCCAGCCGGTCGGAGCCGAGCAGATAGGCGCTGTCGAACCCGAACAGGGCCGGCGGCGCCAGCCGGTCCAGCAGGTTCTGTTCCGTCGGCGCATAGGGCGTCAGCCAATAGCCGAACACGCCCAGGAACAGAACGCAGCCGAGGATCGCCCAGGCGAAGACCAGCACCGCCCGATTGGCGGAAAGCATGCCCAGGCGGCGGCGCCGTTCGTTGGTGGGCAGGGACTGGGCCATCGGGGTCAGCCCGCCTTTGCCGCGCCGGCGACGCGGATGCGCGGGTCGAGAACGCTGTAAAGGATGTCGACCAGCAGGTTGGCGACGACCATGGTGAGGGCGATCAGCAGGACCAGGAACTGAACGACCGCCAGATCGCGCGCCTCTACCGACGAGATCAGCAGGCGTCCGACCCCGGGCCAGGCGAACACCGTCTCGGTCACGATCGAGCCCGAGATCAGGGCGCCGATGTTCAGGCCCAGGATGGTGACCACCGGAATCGCGGCGTTCGGTACCGCATGGCGCATCACCCGCCGAAACGCCCCGGCCCCTTTGGCCGCCGCCGTTTCCATGAACGGTTTGGACAACGCCTCCAGCATGGATGAGCGGGTGAAGCGGGCGAGCGCGCCGGCGGTCGCCAGCCCCAGCGTCGCCGCTGGCATGACCAGATGGTCCAGGCCGCCATAGCCGGAACTGGGCAGCCATCGCAAGTACAGTGAGAATAGAAGGATCAGCAGGATGCCGAAGAAGAAGTTCGGAATGGCGAAACCGAACACCGAAAAGGCCATGATCAGCCGGTCGGACAGCCGGTTTCGGCGCAAGGCCGCGATGATGCCGAACGGTACGCCGACAAAGAGCGCCAGCGCCAGCGCCGTCCCGCCCAGGATCAAGGTCGCCGGAATGCGCTGGCCGACCACCACGGTGACCGGCCGCCCGTCGCGATAGCTGAAGCCTAGATCGCCGACCGTCAGGCTGGCGATGTATCGGCCATACTGCACGATGATCGGCTGATCCAGGCCCCAGATCTCGCTCCACTGCGCGATCTCGTCCGGCGTGGCGTCTGGCGGCAGCAGCGCCTCCACCGGGTCCGTCGTCGCGCGCAGGACGACGAACACGAAGGTGACCACGAACCAGATGGTCACCAGCATGCGCAACAGCTTCAGGGCCAGGAAGCGGGTGTTCATGTGTGCTTCACGTCTGCTTCAGATCAGCGGTGCGCGCGGGTAGATGCTTGCCATGTCAAGGAATATGCTACACACTAATCCCCCAATTCCAGCGGGAAATAACGGTGCGCCCAAGCGCCTGGCCCATTCCGCTGACGTCCTGGAACAGAGGTGCCAGGACAGAGGTTCATGAACAGGGGAGTTTCACGATGATGAGGATCGTGCGCGAAACCCGGCTGGTGGTGGCGTTTGCCGTCTTGCTGGTCGGGCTGTTTGTGCTGTCGGCGACCACGGATCGGGCGTCGGCGCAGGATGACCGGCCGACGCTGCGCATCGCGGTGGACACGCTGTGGCCGACATTGGAGCCGGTGCTGGGCTTCAGCTCGTCGCTCGCCCGGTTCGGCCTGAACATCTACGACCCGATCGTGCTGCGCGACTTCCGCGCCGACCCGACCGGCAACACCCGCGTGCCTAACCTGATCGAAAGCGCGGAGCAGATTTCGCCGACCGTCTGGCAGCTCAACGTGCGCGAGGGCATCACCTTCCACAATGGCGAGCCGATGACGGCGGACGACATCGCCTTCTCGCTGTCGGCTGAACGCCTTTGGGGGCCGGACGCCATCGCCCCGCGCGGCCGCAGCTTCATGCGCGGCATCAACCGTGTCGAGGCGACCGGGCCCATGACTGTCGAAATCGAAACCGACTTTCCGGATCCGGTTCTGCCCAACCGCTTCACCTTTCAGATCGGCTATCTGGTGCCGAACGATTTCGCCGGCATGACGCCGGAGGAGTTCGGCCTCGCCCCCGTCGGCACCGGCCCCTATCGGGTGACCGAGTTCGACAGCGGCGAACGGCTGGTGATGGAGGCCTATGATGACTACTGGGGCGGCACGCCGCCGCTGGCCGCCATCGAATGGATCATCGTGCCGGAGCCGTCGGCGCGCCTCGCCGGTCTCGTCTCGGGCGAGTTCGACATCATCGTCGGCATTCCATCCGACCAGGCGCCGGTGTTCGACAATTACGACGACATCTCGCTCTATCAGGTGACCATCGACAACTATCCGATGTTCGCCTTCAACACGCTGATCACCGAGGAAAACCCGGACAACCCGCTGGTCGATGCCAATCTGCGCAAGGCCATGGTCTCGTCGGTGGACATGGATGCGATCGTCTCCGCGCTCTGGGGCGACGTCACCTTCCATCCGGCGCCGTTCAATTTCCAGGAATATGGTGTGTTCTACGACCCGGAGGGCGAGGCCGCCTATCCCTACGATCCGGACCGGGCGCAGGAACTGCTGGCGCTCACCGACTATGACGGTGAGGAGCTGCAATGGCACATCACCCGCGGCTTCTATCCGAACTACGAACAGGCCGCCGAGATCATGGTCGAGATGTGGCGCGAGGCCGGCATCAATGTCCGGCTGGACATCGTCGACAATTTCCGCCTGGCCTATGAGCGGCCGTTCCACCTCTTGAACATGTCCATGACCTCGGAATTCTCTGGCGATCCGCTGCGCCCGCTGTGGATCGATTGGGGGCCGAACTCCAACCGCGCCAACGCCGCGCACCGCACCTGGGTGCCGACCGACCGGTTCATCGAGTTGGGCAACGCGTTCCAGCAGGAAGAGGATCTGGACCGCCGGATCGAGCTTTATCGCGAGCTGCTGGCGGAGTGGGAGGACATCACCCCCGGCTTCTACCTGTGGCGCAACGTTATCAGCGTCGCGGTGCGCGACGGCGTCAACTGGGCGCCGTTCGCCACCAACACGATGCTGTTCGGCCCGGGCTACATCACGGTAGACCAGTAAGTCGGGTGAAGGGGTCGCAAGTCTCTTGCGGCCCCTCGCCACGGCAAGACAACAATTGACTTGAGCGACGCACCGGTCCTTTCCATCCGCGATCTCAGCCTGCGCCTGCCGGCCTGGGCCGATCGCGGCATGGCCATCGAGGATCTGTCGCTCGACCTGAAGGCCGGGGAGATCCTCTGCCTGGTCGGCGAGTCCGGCTCCGGCAAATCGATCACCGCACGGGCCGTCATGGGCCTGCTGCCGCGCGAGATCGCGGTCCAGTCCGGCGCCATTCGATACCGCGAGACCGACCTCTTGACCTTGCCGAAGTCCGCGCGCCGGCAACTGGCGGGCAGCCGGATCTCTATGATCTTTCAAGAGCCGTTGGCGGCCCTGAACCCGGTCTTCACCGCTGGCAGCCAAATCGACGAGGTCTTGCGCATCCACGGGCGGGCCGATCCGGCCGACCGGCGCCGGCGCGTGCGAACCCTGTTCGAAGAGGTCGGGCTGGACGATTGGCAGCGCTTCTACCGCGCCTATCCCCACCAACTGTCCGGCGGCCAGTGCCAGCGGGTGATGATTGCCATGGCCATGGCGCTGGACCCGGACATTCTGATCGCCGACGAGCCGACCACGGCGTTGGACGTCACGACCCAGGCCCGAATTCTCGATCTGATCCGCACCCTGCGGCGCCAGCACGAGGCGTCGATCCTGTTCATCACCCACGATTTCGGCGTCGTCGCCGACATCGCCGACCGCGTCGCGGTCATGCAGCACGGCAGGCTGGTCGAACAAGGGCCAGTGCGTGACGTGCTGGACCGGCCCCAGCATCCCTACACCCAATCCCTGATCGAGGCGGTGCCCAAGCTGGTGCCGAAGCCGCCGAGGGCGATCGAGGGCGCGCCGGTGCTGGAGGGCCGCGACATCACCAAGCGTTTTCGCGGCGGCAGCCTGTTCGGCAGCCACGAGACCAAGGCGCTGGACGGGGTCAGCCTGTCCGTGCGGCCGCAGGAAACGATCGGCTTGGTCGGCGAGTCCGGCTCCGGCAAGTCGACGTTAGCGCAGTGCCTGATGCGGCTGGAGCCGGTGACCAGCGGCGAGGTGGTGTTGGCCGGCGAGACCATCACGCGGCTGGGCGACCGCCGTCTCAGGCCCTATCGCCGACGCTTCCAGGTCATCTTCCAGGACCCGTACACCGCGCTGGACCCGCGCCAGGCGGTTGGCGAGGCGATCGCCGAGGGGCCGATCATCCATGGTGTCGATCCGGCGGAGGCGCGGCGGCAGGCGGCCTCGCTGCTTGAGCGGGTCGGCCTGGATCCGACGGCCGCGCGCCGGTTCCCGCACCAGTTCTCGGGCGGTCAGCGCCAGCGGGTCTGCATCGCCAGGGCCTTGGCCCTGAAGCCCGATATCCTGATCGCCGATGAGTCCGTTTCGGCCCTGGATGTCTCGGTCCAGCGCCAAATCCTGGACCTCTTACGCGATATCCAAGCCACGGAGGGCTTCGCGCTGTTGTTCATCACCCACGACCTGCGCATCGCCGCCCAGCTCTGCGATCGCATCGTGGTCATGCGCGCCGGCAGGATTGTCGAGCAGGGCACGACCCAATCCGTGTTCGAAAACCCCCAACAGCCCTATACCAAGGACCTGCTCGCTGCCATTCCCGGCCTATTGGCCGCGTGACAGGGTCCAGGCATGGTTGACGGCCACCGCAGCGACGTCCTGCAGGACGGTCTTCAGCGCATCAAAGTCCGCCGTCCGCTCGCGCGTGTCCTCGTCCATGTACAACAGCCGGTTCAGCTCAATCTGCACGCTGTGACGGCCGGCCTCGGGGTCGTTGTAGGCCGTGACCAGCTCGCCGCCCTTGTACGGGTCGTTAATTGTAACGGTCAGCCCGTGATCGCGAAACACCGCCGCCAGGGCCGGGATCAGGTCGGGATCGCAGCTGGTGCCGTCCCGGTCGCTCAGCACCACGTCCGGTCGCTTCGTGCCCGGCGGGTCCGCCGACATGGAATGGCCGACCGACGGCATGGAGTGGCAATTGACATGCACCACATGGCCGAACTGCCGGGCCGTGTCGTCAATCAGGCTGGCCAGCAGCGCATGGTAAGGCCGCCAGTAGGTATCGATCCGGTCCTGGACTTCCTCAACGGTCAAGGTGCGATGGTTCACATGCGTGTCGCCCCAGGCGTAGCGCCACATCAGCCCCATGCCGCGCTTGGCCGTGGCGCTGTCCCGCACCGGATGCGGCCAGTCGCCCTCGACCATGCTGAGATCGATGTCCGCAAGGTGGCGGTTGACGTCGAGATAGCTGCGCGGGAACTCGGCCATCAAGAACGGCGCGCCCAGATCCGGCACATGGTCCCACAGGGCGTCGACATGGGTGTCGCTGGCCCTCAGCACATGGGCGTCGGACACCGCGCGTGCGGGACACGCCGGTACGGTCAGGCCGCTATGGGGCGAGTCGAACACTGCCGGCACGCGCTCCGCCGCCGGCGGCACCACGCTCAGCACGCCGGGCAGACGGTGGCCTTCGCGCACGATCCGGTCGATCGTCGGCAGAGACATAAGGGTTTGATCCTTCCAAGAACGGCCGGTTTCCACACGCGGTATCGTGGCCAAGCAATTCGGGGCAATTTGGCCAAGTTGGTTGACATGTCAAGCCAGCTTCCCGGCATGGCCTTAAGATGGGTGTCGCGATGATGAACGATCCGGAACATTGGCTGGTCGCCAAGCCGGTGGCGCGCGGCCGCCACGGCATGGTGGTCTCGCAACACAGGGTCGCAGCCTCGATCGGCGCGGGCGTTCTGGCCGATGGCGGCAACGCCATCGATGCGGCCATCGCCGCCGCCTTCGCGCTGCAGGTGGTCGAACCGTGGATGAGTGGGCTGGCCGCCTGCGGCCTCGGTCTGTTGGCCCGGCCCGGCGAGGCGCCGGTTGTCATCGACTTCTCCGGCCAGGCGCCGGCGGAGATCGATCCTGCCCTGTTGACGCCGGACCCGGATGGCAAGCGCACCTTTCTGGGCATGGCCCAGGCGGCCGATGGGCGCAATGTGGAGGGCGCCAGTTCGGTCGTCGTGCCCGGCATCGTCGCTGGCCTCGCCGCCTTGCACGCGCACGGCGCCAGCGAGGGCTGGGCGCGGCTCTTGGAACCGGCGATCGAACGGGTCGCTGCCGGCATGACCGTCGATTGGCACACGACCTTGGCGATTGCCTTGGCGGCGGCGCCGCTGGCCGCCGATCCCGGCTGCCGCGCCCTGTTCCTGCCGAATGGCTGGCCACCGCAGCCGGGCGCGACCCTCGATTTCGGCGTCCAGGCCAACACGCTCGCCACGCTGGCCAAGGACGGGCCGGGCGCCTTCTATGACGGCCCGATCGGCGCCGCCTGGGTTGAGGATCTGCAGGCGGCAGGCAGCACGATCCAACGGTCCGACCTCAGCGCCTATAGGCCCAGAACAGGCCCGGCAGCCTCGGCCGAGCTGTTCGGTCATGGCCTGGCCTTGGCGCTGGAAAACAGCGGCGGTCCGCGCCTGGTAACGGCGCTGAAGACGATGGAGGGCGCGAGCGTCGAAGCGGGCGCGCCAGGCCCGGACTTATACGCCGCCACCGTGGATGCCCTGCGGGCGGCCAACGCGGCGCAGGCCGAATGGCTGACGACCGGGGACGGCGGCAGCACCACCCATCTCAACGTCGTCGACCGCGACGGCTGCGTCGTCGCGCTGACCTTCACGCTCTTGAACCGCTTCGGCGCCAAGCACCGGTCGGCCGCGACCGGCATATTGGGCAATGACGGCATGGCCTGGTTCAATATCGAGCCGGGCAGCCGCCGCACCCTGGCGCCACGCGCCTGGGCCCATTCCAACATGTGCCCGACGATCATACTGCGCGATGGCGAGGCGGTGGCCGCAATCGGCGCCTCGGGCGGCAATCAGATCGTGCCGGCACTGACCCAGGTCGCCGCCTTCATCCTGGCCTATGGCATGGAGGCGGGTGCGGCGATTCACCAGCCCCGCATCAACGTCTCACCCGCCGGCGCCATCACCGCCGACCTGGACCTGTCGATCGAAACCTTTCAGCGCCTCCACGATCTGGGACCCGTCACCCTGTCCCAACGCACCGTCTTTCCACGCCCGTTCGCGTCGCCCGCCGCCATCGTGCGCGCGACGGATGGCGAATGGACCGGGTGCCCGGACCTGTCGTACCCGCGCGCGGCGGCGGCGGTGCCGGATTAGGGCACGCCACCGCATTTTGGTCTAAAATCCATGCCCTGATCACAACCGCTGTGGTGTCGATCAAGAAGCGGAACTTCGACGCATGCAACCAGTCCGATCCGATCGCCGGCGACCTCTCTTGCAGCTTTCACTCAGCACGGCGTTGGTGGGCACCGCGTTCACCGGATATGTGCTCGGCGGTGTTGGCGGCCGGTCGGCCTATGCCGGCACTTGCACGCCGGAGCCGCCATCTGAGACGTTCACCTGTGAAGGCGCGGCGGACGCCTCTACCGACGTCGCCCAAACGTTGTTCAACGCCGGGCCCGTCACCGTAACGACCAGCGGCGGCTTCGGCATCGATACGACGGTGAGCGGCGGCAATGCGCTGACCATCACGTCGGAAAACGGCCTGACCTTTACCGATACCGATGGCACCACGATCACCGGCGGCGAAAGCGGGATCGTTGCGAATGGCACCAACGAGGCGCTCGTCATCACCACGACCAGTGACGTCATCGGCACCGGTGAGAACAGCTCCGGTATCGCCGCGTTCAACACCTATGGCGATGCTGGCGTGTCGGTTACGGCCGCCTCGGCCCATGGCGACAATTACGGCATCTATGTCCGGGACTTCGGTACCGGCGGTGTCACGGTCTCGGCGTCCGGCCCGGTCAGCGCCGTAGACGGTGCCGGGATCAAGATCAGCGACCAGGCTGGCGGCACGACCGACATAACGGCGATGGACACCGTTTCGTCGACGAGCGGCACCGGCATCTATGCCAAGAACGCGTACAGCGACGGCATGACCATCCACAGCGCCGATGTCAGCGGCGGAGAGACTGGCATTTTTGCCTGGAACGCAGCCGCAGGCCCGCTGACTGTCACCTCCACCGGCACGGTGCATGGCGGCAGCGGCTACGGCATTTTCGCCTACGGCTATGTGCCTGACGGGTCGCCCATGACGATTTCGGTGGTCGATGTTCATGGCGGATATCAAGGCATCCGCGCTGCTGCTTTCGTCACAAGCACGCTCTCGATCACGACGACCGGCGATGTCGAAGGCGGCACCGGCGCCGGCATCTTTGTCCTGAACGAACAGACGGGCGGCGCCGAGATCGACATCGCCGGCATAGTAACGGGCGGCAATGGCGTCGCGATCGACGCGGTCAACATGAATGGCGGCCTGCGCCTGGAGCTGCAGCCCGGCTTCGGCCTGAACGGTCTCGTCGATGCCCAGAACATCTCCGATGACAACCACTTGGTCTTTGGTGGCCCGTCGGGCGAGGCGACCTTCGACCTCGACACACTGGCGACCGGGTTCCTGGGCTTCGAGCCCACCTTCCTGAAAGAGGATGCGTCCAACTTCCTGTTCACCGGCAGCAACGCGACCGCCTTCACCGACGCGATGGTGACCGGGGGGATCGCCGCCCTTGATCAGGCCACAGTGGTCATGGCGATGGACGCGCCTTTCATTATCGAGGATGGCGCGGCGCTGGGCGCGATCGGCACATCCGTTCTGGATGGCGATGTGAGTAATTTCGGCACCATCCTGCTGGCCAATGGCGGCGGGTTCGATCCCATCGACGGGCTTGACGGCACGGACGACGTCCTGATGATCACCGGCGATTATGTGGCCGGCAGCGAGCTTTATCTAGATGCCGTCCTGAACGCCGGGTCGACCGTTGAGGCCGACCAGCTTGTCATCGAGGGCGATACGTCCGGCGAAACCACGGTCTTCGTGATGAACGATGGCGGCCAGGGCGGCTTCACCGGCACGGGTCCGACGGACGGCATTCCGCTCATTCTGGTCGGTGGCGAGGGCGACGGCGGTTTCGTTCTTGGCGATGACATCATCGCGGGTATTTTCCTTTACGACCGGCTAATCGAGGGCGCGGACGGGACCTGGTTTCTGCAGTCCGACAGCTTCCTGTCCCAGGCCTTCGTCTACGACAGCCTGCCCGGCGGCCTGCAGGCGATCGGCTCGGCGACGGTTGGCCAACTGGTCGAACGCGTCGGCGTGCGTGGCAGGGCCCAAGCCGTGTCGCCCGGCGTTTGGGCGCGGGCGGTCGGCCTGTCGCTCGAAACCGACGGCGATGTCGACAGCGCGACTGGCGGCGGTTTCGACCAGACCATCGGTTTCCTGCAGGCCGGGGCCGAAATCGACGTGCTGAACCGCCCGTCCGACCAGTTGCTGGTCGGCGCCATGCTCCATTGGGGCCAAAGCAGTCTCGATGCGACGGATGACAATGGTGCCGCCGCCGGCAGCGCTGACATCGACCTGTTCGGCGGCGGCCTCAACGCCACCTGGTACGGCGCCGGCGGTTGGTATTTCGACACCGTGGCCCAGTACGCCGCCTATGATGTCGACCTGTCCACCGCCCGCCGCTGGTCTGGCGTCGGCACGGATGGCTACGGCATCGCCCTGTCGCACGAGGCGGGGTATCGGATCCCTCTTGGCGAGACGATGGCCCTGGTGCCGCAGGCCCAACTCACCTACCAGCATGTCGACTTCGACGACTTCACCGACCCGGACGGGGTGGCCGTAAGTCTGCAGGATGGCGATAGCCTGATCGGCCGCCTGGGCGTGGCGATCGAGGGCAGCCAGCCGATCGGCGAGGCGATGGTGACGGGCTATCTCCAGGCCAACCTGCTGCACGAGTTTCTCGGCGACAACGCGGTTTTGGCCTCGGGCACGGAACTCAGCCAGGATCTCGGCGGCACCTCGGCGGAGCTCGGCTTCGGCGGCACTGTGGCCGTGGCCGACGGCATCTCCCTGTTCGCCGAAATCGACTATGCCCTGCCGTTCGACGATGGCCTGCGCGGCTTTCAGGCCGCCGGGGGGCTACGGCTAAGCTGGTAGCGCCCGCCTGGATCCGCCGCCGGCCCCGACCGTGGCCAGCGTCATGTTGCGCTGTTATGCACGATCATGTCCCGCCCGACCGACGGCACCATGAATTGACAGAGATCATTCTCGGCCGTGCCGGCCCCTGTTGTCCTGACACTTGTCGATCAATCTGGATGAACGGTGGGGCCGAAGGCCATGGACATGATGCAGCGGCTGGGGCAAGAGCATCGGAACTTCGGCCACCTTCTGGACATTCTCGAACGCCAGCTTGCCGTCTTTGAAAGGGGCGAGCGGCCCGACTATGACGTCGTGACCGCGATCGCCGACTACTTCACCGGCTTTCCTGAACGCTGTCACCATCCGATGGAAGACCTGATCCTGCGCCGCCTGCGCGAGCGGTATCCGGCGGCGGCCGATACCGTCGGCGATTTGGACGGTGAGCACGAGTCGCTCGGTACCCTTGCGCTCGACTTCCGTCAGGCGGTGCGGAACGTGCTGGACGAGGCGGAAATGCGCCGCGAGACTTTCCGCGACGCGCTGCGCCACTTCATCGACGCCCAGCGCACGCATATGAAGATGGAGCAAGAGCGCTTTTTCCCCGTCGTGCAGGAGGTTTTGACGCCTGAGGATTGGGCGGAACTGGGGGCCGCGATGACCGATGAGGAAGACCCGGTCTTTGGCGGCCAGGCGGCGGCCGAGTTCGAGGATTTGCGCCAGAAGATCCTGCAATGGCAGGCCGAGGACGACGCCGCCGCGCGCTAGCGGCGGCCTCACGGTCGCTCAATTGATGGTGAGATGACGTGGCGAAAGCCGCGCCGTCAGTGCTGGCGCCGCCGAAGACCGTCTGCAACCTGTTGAATTCTCTCAAACTCTGCCTAGGTCTGCGCGACGGAGGTGGCTGAATGAGATGCGCCTTCGCCGACCGTTCGACGATGCGGGCAAGCCGCGCAAGGCTGTTTCGCGTCGTTCTTTCGGGTATTGTGCCCGACTGGCTTTCTGGCAAAGGCGCGGGCGAAGCCGTCCGCGAGGGGTTACAGGCATATGCCGATCAAGGTTCCGGACAATCTGCCGGCAAAGACGGCGCTGGAGAATGAAGGCGTCCTGCTGATCACCGAGGGTGCGGCGGTCAGGCAGGATGTGCGTCCGCTCGAAATCGCGCTTCTGAACCTGATGCCCGACAAGATCAAGACGGAGACGCAAGTCTCCCGCCTGTTGGGCGCGACCCCGCTGCAGATCGAACTGACCCTCATCACGACCACCAGCTATGCGCCGAAGACCGCGTCGGCGGAACACATGCTGTCCTTCTACAAGCCCTGGGAGGCGGTACGCGGCCGCAAGTTCGACGGGCTGATCGTCACCGGCGCACCGATCGAAACCCTGCCGTTTCAGGACGTGATCTACTGGCGCGAGCTGACGCAGATCTTCGACTGGTCGCAGACCCACGTTCAGGAAACCTACAACATCTGCTGGGGCGCCCAGGCGGCCTTGCAGCATTTCCACGGTGTGCCGAAGCACGAACTGCCGAAGAAGATGTTCGGCGTTTACCGTCACCACGTGCGCGGCGGGCGTGACGGCCTGTTGCGCGGCTTCAGCGACGATATCGCGGTGCCGGTCAGCCGCCACACGGAAGTGCGGCATGAGGATCTGCCGACGAACGCGGACCTCGACGTGCTGTTGGAGTCGGACGAGGCCGGGCTGTGCCTGATCCGCGACAAGGCAAGGCGCCACACCTACATGTTCAACCACCTGGAATACGATACCGAGGTCCTGGCTCACGAATACCATCGCGACGTGGCCGCCGGCGCGCCGATCGACCTGCCGGTCAACTACTTCCCGGACGATGACCCGAGCCGTGAACCGGTCAATCGCTGGCGGGCGCATGGCAGCCTGCTGATCAGCAACTGGATCAACGACCTTTACCAGTCGACCTCGTTCGAATTGGCTGATATTCCGGAACGACGCCGTCTGGTGCGATAACGCGACGAGTCGGCGGAAAGGCGGCAGGCTGCCGCCGCCGGATCGTGAAGGCTGCCACTATGGACCTCACCGTTTTTCTCATCGTCTTGGCCGCTGCCCTGTTGCACGCGACCTGGAACGCCTTTGTGAAAGCCGATGGTGACCGGCTGGTCTTCATGGCGGTGCTGATGGCCGCCGGTGGCATGGCCGCGCTTGCCGCCACGCCCTTTCTGCCGATGCCGGCACCGGAAAGCTGGCCCTACATCGCGCTGTCGATCGTGTTGCATCAGGGCTATATGGCTTTCCTGCTGTTGGCCTACCGCGTCGGCGATCTCAGCCATGCTTACCCGTTGGCGCGCGGCTCGGCACCCCTGATCATCGCGCTCTTGTCGATCCCGATCATCGGCGAGAGGCTGAGCCACGACGCGCTTCTCGCGATCATCCTGATCGGTGCGGGCATCATGAGCCTGGCCTTCACGCGCGGGGCGCAGAACCTGCACAACCCGATCGCGGTCGTGTTCGCCCTGCTGACCGGTCTGTTCATCGCCGGCTATACCATGACCGACGGCATCGGGGCCCGCCTCTCGGGCAGTGCGCATGGTTACACGGCCTGGATGATGGGGCTGCAGTGGATCCCGTTCTTTGCCTTCGCCTGCTGGCGGCGGCGCGGCCGTATCGTGCGCCCGGCCCTGCGGATCTGGCGGCCGGCCGCCCTTATGGGCCTATTGAGCCTCGCCGCCTATTGGGCCGTGATCTGGGCCATGACCGTGGCGCCGATCGCCCTGGTCGCGGGCCTGAGGGAGACCAGCATCGTCTTTGCCGTTCTGATCGGCGTGCTGGTCTTGAACGAACGGCTCAGCCTTGCGCGTCTGGCCGGCGCGTTCACGACGCTCGCCGGTGTTGTCCTCTTGCGCGTCGGCCGATCCTGATTCGGCAGGCGAGGCCGGTTTAGGCAACCTCGGAAAGCACCCAGCGCATGACCGCGTCCCTGGCCGGGTTGGGCTTCGACGCGCTGGGATAGACGATAAAATAGCCGGTTTGATCGGGGCATGGATCTCGCCACAGCACGACGAGACGACCTTCGGCAACATCGTCGTCGAGCAGTAGGCGGGGGACCAGCGCGACGCCCTGGTCGTTGATCGCCGCATCCATCGCCAGGGCGGTCTGATTGAACTGGATTATCCGGCTGCTCGGCTTGACGCCAGCTTCGTCCAACAGCTTTTGCCACATATAGTGGCTGTCTTGGATCAACCTGAGGGAAGCGAACTGCTCGATCCGATCGATCGGCCCGACCTCGCTTGCATAGGCCGGGCTGCAAACGGCGCAGAGCTCGATAGGTGCCAGCAACTCTGTCTGAAGCCCCGCTCCAAAGGGCGGGCTGGCCAGGCGGATGGCGATGTCGACCCCGTCGGAGGTAAAATCGGACAGCCCCTCGCTGGCGACCGTCTGCAGGTCCAGCTCAGGGTGTGCGCGCGCAAAGCGGGCCAGGCGGGGTACGAGCCATTTCGATGCAAAGGACGGCGTGACGCTGAGGGTGACGGTGGTATTCGACGGCCGCAGACCCTGGGTCGCGTCTTCGATCACCGAAAGGGCACGACGCACCGGCTCGTGATAGCGCCGTCCGATCTCCGTCAGGACCAAGCCCCGCGCCTCGCGTTGGAACAGTTTGTGGCCCAACTCTGCTTCAAGGCGTCGCACCTGCTGCGCCACGGCGCCCTGGGTCAGGCTCAACTCCTGTGCCGCCAGGCGAAAGTTCAGGTGTCGTGCCGCGGCATCGAACATTCGCAAGGCATTCAGGTTCGGCGTTCGCATGGACATTGGCCGAGCGCTAACAGTAGGTTTTCTACAGTCTCACGCGACAGAACTTGATTGGTCAAGAGGCGTGTATTCTGCCATGGTCCCCGCCTTTTGGTAGAAGGAGGCCATTTTATGGCATTTAGGAGTGTTGCCATGGTTTCGGCCGGTGACAGCGGTTCGGGCGCCGACGCCGCGTGGCACCTTTCTGCGGCCGGCCATGAGGTTGCGATCCTGTCGTCCTCGAAGGCGGGGGAGGCCCTTGCCCATGAACTCGGCGGGCTCGGTGTCGCGGAATGCCGTCGCTCGGCGGCTGCCGTCGAGCGGCTTGTGGACGGCGCGATGGACCGCTGGGGCCGCGTCGATGTGCTGGTGAATTCGGCGGAATACCTGCCGGCCGGTTCGGCGGCGACCGCCGGTGGTCGCCACTTGCACGGGATCATGGATGCATATCTGATGAACATCGTGCGGCCCACCCGCATCGTGGCGCCGGTCATGGCGGAGGCGGGCGGCGGAACGATCGTGAACATCGTGAACGTTGGCGGGGTCGATCCGCTTGAACTGGCGCCCGCCCTGGAGATCTTTCGCGGCGCCATGATGAATTTCTGCACGCTCGTCGAAAACCGGTTTGGCGCCAGCGGGGTGAGAATGGCCGTTATCGTTCCCGATAGGCTCGCGGGCCAGTCCGACCAGGACGAGTGCGGCGCGGGCATGCCTATCTGGCGGTTCGGAAAGCCTGAGGAAATCCCCGGTCTGGTCACCTGTCTCGTTGCCGACACGCCGGGTCTTCTCGACCAGAGACAGCGGTTTGACGGACCGTTAACCTCGCAGTACAAGGCGGCGGCCTGATCGGCGACGGGCGCCGACGCATCACCGAGATCAAGGGACCGCGCAATGACCTCACCAAAGGTGGCGCTCGTCACCGCCGGCGGCAGTGGCATGGGGGCGGATGCCGCCCGTCGTCTGTCCGCCGATGGATTTGAGGTCGCGATCCTGTCGTCGTCCGGCAAGGGCGAGGCGCTGGCCGGCGAACTCGGAGGCATCGGTGTCACAGGGTCGAACCGATCGGTCGACGATCTACAAAGGCTTGTCGATCGGGCGATGGACCGCTGGGGCCGGGTGGATGTTCTGGTCAATTCCGCCGGCCACGGCCCCAAGGGCCCGGTGCTGGAGATCAGTGACGAAGGCTGGCATACGGGCATGGAGGTCTACCTGCTGAACGTCGTGCGGCCCACCCGCATGGTGGCGCCGATCATGGCGGCGCAGGGCGGCGGCGCGATCATCAACATCTCGACCTTCGCCGTATTCGAGCCGGACCCCCTGTTCCCGACCTCCGGCGTGTTTCGATCCGCCCTGGCCGCATTCACCAAGCTGTTCGCCGACAAGTATGCTGGCGACAATGTGCGCATGAACAACATCCTGCCCGGCTTCATCGACAGCCTGCCGGAAACCGAGGACCGGCGTGCCCGCATCCCCATGGGGCGTTATGGCCGCGCCGGCGAGGTTTCGGCGCTGATCGGATTTCTGGCCTCCGACGATGCCGGTTACATCACGGGCCAGAATCTGAGGATCGACGGGGGGTTGACCCGGTCGGTCTGACGTTGGACGTCTGTCCTCAAGGACCGATCAGCGCCTGCCGCGAAGCGCGTCCAGTGACCAGCGACCCGCCCCCACGGCCATCAGCGCAGTCATGCCGGCGATGACGGTGAACTCGGCTGCGTAAAGAAACTGCTGCACCTGGCTGGTGGCGTCGCTGTTGAAAATCTGATTGGCGACGATGGTGAACAGGGCGAACGCGAAACACGCCAGTCGCGTCATTAATCCGGCTGCTACCAGGATCGCCCCGCCGATCTCGAGCAGGATAACAAGCGGTAGCAATATGCCAGGGATGCCGGCGCTCTCCATCACGTTGGAGGTTCCGGAGTAATCCCGGATCTTTTCAATGCCCTCCGGCAGGAAATACCAGGCGAGCAACAGCCGGCTGATCAGCAGCAGCGGTGCAGCGAAAAACTCAAAGAAGCTATCGATCCGGTTAAGCAGCTTTGCCAGCATCTCGCCTCCGCGCTTCTCGGCATTGAGCCACCATTGTCCCGAGAAACGACGATGGCAATGGCGTTCAGTCGAATCGTGGCCGCCGCTTGGCCAGGAACGCGCGGTAGCCTTCCTTGAAATGCGGGCCGTCGAACAGCGCCTCGAACCGCTCGACCAGGTCGGCAGGGGCCTCCGTGGCGCCGTCGGCGATCGCGTTGATGGTCTGCTTCAGCACCGTGATGGAGGCGCTGGAGGCCTGGCCCAGCAGGGCGCAGTAGGCGTCCGTGCTTGCCGTCAAGTCGGATGCGGGCTCGACCCGGTCGATCAGGCCGATGGCAAGCGCGTCGGCCGCCGGCAACAGCCGGCCGGTGAACAGCATGTCCTTGGCCCGCGCCGGGCCGACCTTTTCGACAAGCTGCTGCGTGTCTTCAAAGCTGTAGGCCAGGCCAAGCTTTGCCGGCGTGATGGCAAAGCGCGCGTCATCGGCAGCAAAGCGCAGATCGCAGGCCAGCGCCAGGCCCAGCCCGCCACCGACACAGGCGCCATGGATCTCGGCGATGGTCGGCAGGTCGAGATAGCGGATCGCCGCCTGGCCGTCGCGCACGGCCTTGTTGTAGGCGGCCGTACTGGCCGGGTCGCCATAGACCCGCTCGAACTCGCTGATGTCGGCCCCGGCGCTGAAGGCCGCCCCGCCGGCGCCGCGAAAGCGCACGGCGTGGACGCCGGTCTCGGCCGCCAGATCCGCCGCGACCTCGGGCAGGGCGCGCCACATGGTCTCCGCCAGTGCGTTGCGCCGTTCCGGCTGATTCAGCTCGACCGTGGCGACCGGCCCGTCGCATCGCACCAGCAGCTTGCCGTCCGCATAGCTGTCGTTCATCGCTGATAGTCCCCAACAGAATCGTATAGCGCGGCGACAAGTGCGCGCCCGCGCGCGGAACAGCCAAGTTCCGCCGCCATGTGACACGTAACATAACCGAAGGCGAGCCCGGCCTCAGGATCGGCAAAGCCCAGCGCGCCGCCGGCCCCCCAATAGCCGGCGGTTGACGGGTTCGGACCGAAGTCGAGGGAAGGCGGCAGAGACAGTTCAAAGCCGGTGCCGTAGCGGATGGGCACGTCCAGGATGGGATCGTCTCCCGCGCTGCGGCCCGTCTCTTGACGCGCCAGCGCCTGCAGCGACGGCCCGATCAGGCTGTCCCCGGCGATCAGCTGCTGGTAAAGCCGGGCGATTCCACGCGCCGTCCCATGGCCGCTGCCGGAGCCAATGGCCGCGCGGCGCCAGCGGGGCGTATTGAACGTCTCGCGCCGGTCAAAGCCGGCCATGGAGCGCGCGAACAAACTGCCGGGTGCCTCTGCGATCGCCCGGAACAGGCCGCCGGGATCATCCTGGCTGAGCGTGGCGCACCGGTCGATTGCCGCGTCGTTAAGCGCGATGTGAAAGTCCGTCTCCAGGGGTCCGGTCAACTCGGTCGCGATCAACGCGGGCAACGGCGCATCGCCCGCGCGCCGCAAAGCCTCGCCCAGAAGGTAGCCATAGGTCATATTCTGATAGACCGGCGGGCCGTCCAGCGGCACCGTCGGCGACGAGGCCGCCAGCGCCCCGGTCATGGTCGCCCAGTCGTAAACATCGCCCTCTTGAAAGTCCGGCGAAACCGCAGGCAGGCCGGATCGGTGGCGCATGATGTCGCCGACCGTGATGGCCCCCTTGCCGCCAGCCTCGAAGCCCGGCCACAGGTCCGCCACCCTGGCGTCCAGGTCGAGCCGGCCCTGTTCGGCCAGGCGCAGGGCGAGCAGCGACAGCACGCCCTTGGTGACCGAGAAGCAGCAGGCCAACGTGTCTTCGCGCCAAGGCGTGCCGGTTCCGCGATCCTGCGTGCCGCCCCACAGATCGACAGCCAGCCGGCCGTCCGCGATCACCGCAATGGCACCGCCGGGTTCCTCGCCGCTGGCCAGCAGGCTTTCGAACCGGTCGGCGAGGGCGCCGAAGCGTGCATCGCAGTGGCCCTGCACCAGGCGGGTCGCGATCGCCATCGGCGCGGCGTCAGCCGAAGTCGACGCGCGGCAGGGGCGGCCGGCCGAGGATCATGTCGGCCGCCTTTTCCGCGATCATCATGGTCGGCGCGGCGGTGTTGCCGCCGATGATCTTCGGCATGACCGAGGCGTCCACGACCCGCAGCCGATCGAGGCCGCGCAAGCGCAGGGTTTCGTCGACCACGGCGTTGTCGTCCCGGCCCATGGCGCAGGTGCCGACCGGATGGAAGATCGTGTTGGCGTTCGCCCGCACCCAGGCGTCGATCGCGGCGTCGTCGGCAAGGTCTTCGGCCAGCGGCGAGATCGCACCGGCGTCGTAGGCCGCCATGGCCTCGTGCGCGCCGATCCCATGGGCCAGCCGGACGCCGTCGCGCAGGCAGGTCCGGTCGGCCTCCGCCGCCAGATAGTTCGGGTCGATCAGCGGGGCCTCGTCCGGGTCCGCGCTCGCCACGCGGACGGTCCCCCGGCTGTCGGGGCGCAGCTGATAGAAGTTGATCAGATAGCCGTGTTGGCCCTGGCCCGCCCGGGTGGTTTCCAGGTTCAGGCCGGGCAGGAAGGTCATGTGGATGTCGGGGATCTCAAGCTCGGCCCGAGTCTTCAAGAAGCCGCCCGCCTCAAGCGGGATGGAGGTCGCCGGTCCGGTGCCGTACAGCCAGGCCCGCAGGCCGGCGAACAGCGCCCGGTCGAAGCGGAACATGGAGTAGAGCGTGATCGGCTGGGTGCAGCGATAGCGCAGATAGACGCCGAGGTGGTCTTGCAGGTTCTTGCCGACGCCGGGCAGGGGGTGCACGACGTCGATCCCGGCCTGCGCCAGATCGCCGGGATCGCCGATGCCGGAGAGTTGCAGCAGGGCCGGCGAGTTGATCGCCCCGCCGCACAGGATCAGTTCGCGCCCGACATCGACCTGGACGTGCTGGCCGTCGCATTCCAGGTCCAGGCCGGTCACATGCCGGTCGACCAGGCGGATGCGGTTCACCTGGCTGCGGGTCCAGACCGTCAGGTTGCGGCGATGCTTGGCGGGCCGCAGGAAGGCCGTGGCGCTGCTCTCGCGCTTGCCGTCGCGGACGGCGAAGTCGTAAAGGCCAAGCCCTTCCTGTTCGGCGCCGTTGAAGTCGTCGTTCTGGGGCGCGCCCCGATCCCCGCCGGCCTGCAGGAAGGCATTATAGAGCGGGTTTGCGCCTTTCGCCTTGGTCACGCGCAGCGGTCCGCCCTGGCCGTGGTAGGGGTCGCCGGCGCGTTCCACATGGTCTTCCGACCGCAGGAAGTAGGGCAGCACGTCCTCGTAGGCCCAGCCGTCGAGGCCGAGCTGGCGCCAGTCGTCATAGTCGCGGCGGTTGCCGCGCATATACATCATGCCGTTGATCGACGACGACCCGCCCAGCACCTTGCCGCGCGGCCAGGCGATCGACCGGTCGTCCATATGGGCCTGGGCCGTCGTCGCGTAGTTCCAGTTGATCGACTTCCAGAAATAGACCAGGCCGGCAGCCAAGGGGATGCCGATCAGCGGGTTGCGGTCCTTGCCGCCCGCCTCGATCAACAGGACAGTGTGGCGCCCATCCTCCGACAGCCGATTGGCCAGCACGCAACCGGCCGTGCCGGCGCCGACGATGACGTAATCGAATGCGGCCATCGGGGTCCCCCAGATCGTCAGTACGGAAATTCCGCGCCGTTCATGGCGATCGCCTGGGCGCTGACGAACTCCGCCTCGTCGCAGGCCAGCCACGATACGGCGGCGGCCACATCGTCGGGCGTGCCGAACCGGCCCCACGGGATAGAGGACGCGAACATCTCGATCACCTGGTCGGGCGTCTTGTCCAGGACACCGGCGAACCCCTCCGCGATGTCCTTCCAAAACGGCGTTTCGATATGGCCCGGCGCGTAGCTGTTCACCCGGATCTTGTGCGGCGCCAGTTCCAGCGCCAGCGATTGGCTGAACATGATGATCGCCGCCTTTGACGCACAATAGTGCGACAGGTTGGCGACCCCGCGCCGCCCGGCGCCGGACGAGGCGTTGATGATCGACCCGCCGGTGCCTTGCGCGATCATGTGTTTCGCCGCCGCCCTGGCACCCAGGAACACGCCATGGATGTTGGTGTCGACCACCCGCCGCCATTCGTCATATGCCATGCCGGCCACGGGGCCGATGCCGATAACGCCGGCATTGTTGACCATCACGTCCAGGCGGCCGAACCGGCTGACCGTTTCGGCCACCGCGCCGTCGACCGCCGCCTCGTCGGTCACGTCGCCTTGCAGCACCAAGATGTGTTGGTCGGCGACAAACGCGCTATCGTCGGGCCGGTTGCGGTCGTAGATCGCGATCGCCGCGCCCTCGGCCAGGAACCGTTGGGCGATGCCCAGGCCGATGCCGCTGGCCCCGCCGGTGATCATGACCGTCTTGCCGGCGTGCCGCGTCTCGTCAAACCGCATGTTGAAGTCCTTCCTGGTCCGCCAAGTCCCCCGTTGCAACGCGCCAGCAGCGGATGCTTCGTCCGTCCGGCAGGATGGTCAGCTCCTGCGGCCGGGCCTGGCATTCCGGCTTGGCCGAGGGGCAGCGGCTGGCGAGATAGCAGCCCTTGGGCAGGTCGATCGGGCTGGGGATCTCGCCCTGCAATTCCCGCCGGTCCGGCCGGTCGACCCGGCGCTGGCCGGGGTCCGGGAACAGGTGCGCGGCCAGCAACGCCTTCGAATAGGGGTGCTTGGGGTCGTTGAAGACCTGATCGACGCTGCCCTTTTCGACGATCTGGCCCAGATACATCACCGCCACCCGGTGGCAGAGATAGCGCACGGTGGTCAGGTCGTGGCTGATGAACAGATAGGACAGGCCGAGATCGCGTTGCAGCCGGCGCAGCAGATCCACGAGGCCGACCACCGCGCGCGGCGACAGCACTGAGGTCGGCTCGTCCAGCACGATGAAGGACGGGTTGGTGGCGATGGCCCGCGCGATGTTCAGCCGTTGCAGCATGCCGGCCCCCAGCCCTTGCGGCCGCCGGTCGATCAGGCCCGGGTCCACCCCTACCATCTCCAGCAACTCGCGCGAGCGGCTGTCCTTTTCTGCCCGCGACAGATCCGTGTGCAGGTCCAGCGGCTCGCGCAGGATGCGCCGGATCGTCCAGCGCGGGTTCAGGCTGTCATACGGGTCCTGAAAGACGATCTGAAGCTTGGCGCGCATCTGGCGCAGCGCCGTTGCCGAGAGGCCGGAAAGGGTCTGGTCGCCGAACCGGATCTCGCCTTCGGTCGGCTCCGTCAGATGGACCAGACAGCGTCCAACTGTCGTCTTGCCCGACCCGCTTTCGCCGACAAGCCCCAGCGTTTCGCCAGGCGCGATGGCCAGGTCGACATCGTGCACCGCCTGCACGACCTTGGACGAGCCCTTGATCGGGAAGTTCTTGACCAGCCCGCTGATCCGCACCAGCGGTTCATCGTCCGCCTTGACCGTTCCACCGCTGGTGATGCCGCCTTCGGCCGTGTCCTGCTCCAGCCGCAGGATCTCGCGGCTGTAAGGCTGTTGCGGCGCGGTAAAGAACTGGCGCACCGGCGCGTCCTCGGCGATATGGCCGTTCTGCAGCACCAGCACCCGGTCGCAATAGTTGGCGAGGATGCCCAGCTCTTGCGCGACCAGAAACATGGCCGATCCGGTCTCCTGCACCGTCTGCCACATCTGATCCAGAAACTGGGCCTGGATGGTGACGTCCAGCCCGCTGGTCGGCTCGTCGGCGATCAAGAGCTTGGGCATGGACGAAAGGGCCATGGCGATCAGCGCGCGCTGGGCCATGCCGCCGGACAGTTCATGGGCATAGGCGTCGACCCGTCGTTCCGGGTCGTTGATGCCGACCATGCGCAGCATGTCGATCGCCCGCCGCTTGCCGTCGCCGCGGGTCGCCTTGTTGTGGGCGCGGTAGGCGTTGCCGATCTGGCGGCCGACCTTCAGCATCGGGTTCAGGGCGCCGCGCGGGTTCTGTACGATGATGCCAATGTCGCGGCCCCGGATGCGGCGCAGCGCCTCGTCCTCCATCGCCAGCAAATCGCGCCCCTCGAACGCGACCTGGCCGCCGACGATGTGTCCCGGCGGCCGCGCCAGTCCCATCAGCGATAGGGCCGCGGTCGATTTGCCGGAACCGGCCTCGCCGATCAGCCCGACGATCTCGCGCTGACGCAGGGTGAAGCTCAGCCCGTCGATCGGCCGGACGGCGTCGCGCCCCACGCCATAGGCGACGGAAAGGTCGCGCACCTCCAGCATCGGTGCCTCAGCCGCCGTCATAGCGGCGCTCCAGCGCGTTGCCCAGGACGGCAAAGCCGAACACGGTCAGCGAAATGGCGATGCCGGGGAACACCGACGGCCACCATTCGCCCAGGATGATCTGGTTCGCCCCGGTGGAGATCATCAGCCCCCATTCCGGCGTCGGCGGCCGTACGCCGGCCCCGACGAAGCTGAGGCCCGCCGTCAGCAGAATGGCAAATCCGATGGTGACGGAGGCCTGGATGAGGGCGGGCGCCAGGGAATTCGGCAGCACGTGGCGCAAGGCCACGGTCAGTTCCGGATTGCCCATGGCCCGTGCGGCCTCGACATAGCCGCGCACCTTCTGGCTCATCACCTCAGCGCGCGTCAGGCGGATATAGATCGGCGTGTAGAGCAGGGCGAGCGCGATGATGATGTTCACGGTCGAGCGGCCGGCGAGCGCGACCAGGATCATCGCCGAGATGAACACCGGGAAGGACTGCAGCACGTCGGAAACCCGCATGAGCAGGCCGGTGGCGACGTTTCGGTAATAGCCGGCCAGCAGCCCCAGCAACACGCCGACCAGCAGGGACAGGCCGTTGGCGGCCAAGGCGATCGACAGGTCGATGCGGGGTGCAGAAATCACGCGGGAAAAGATGTCGAAGCCCGACGCGTCCGTGCCCATCCAGTGCGGCGGGTGTTCCAGCGTGCCGGTGATCGAGCCCCACAGCAGGCCCGGAATCTCGCCCAACGAGGGCGGCGGCTCGACGATGCGCGGCGTGACCGCCGTCGGGTCATAGGGCGCGATCCAGGGGCCGATCGCTGCCAGAATGACCACGACCACCACGATGGTCAGGCCGATGCCGAACAGCCAGTCCCGCTTCTTGCGGCGGGGCAGGGTTGTGGCCTCGTCGGTTGGCCCCATCAGGTCTGCCGCGCTCATCAGTAAGCCACCCTGGGGTCGATGACGGCGTGGATCAGGTCCAGCGCCAGATAGATCAAAAGTGAGATCCCGGTGATGATCAGCACCACGCCCTGGATCGCCGGATAGTCGAAGGACAGCACCGCGCGCACCGAATACTGGCCGATGCCGCTGAGCGAGAAGACGCTCTCCACCAGCACCGCGCCGCCCAGCATGAAGCCGTAAAGAATGCCGATCAGCGTGATCGACGGCGCCATGGCCGCACGCAGGGCATAGCGGGCGACTTGCCAGCGCGGCAGGCCGGCGCAATGGGCGTAGAGCACGAAGTCCGAACGCAGCGCCCGCACCATGTTCTGGCGCACCATCTTGATAATCGGCCCGGACAGAATGAAGACGAGCGTCGCCACGGGCAGCATCAAATGGTGCAGCGCCTCGACGAAGGTATCGGGCCGCCCGGCCAGCAGGGCGTCGACCGTGATCATGCCGGTGATCTCCGGCGGCGGGCTGGTCAGGGGCGACAGGCTACCCAGAGGCGGCGGTGCCACGCCGAGGGTGAAAAAGAACAGATAGACGAAGAGCAGGCCCCACCAGAATTCGGGCTGAGAGCCGGCGAACAGGCTGTAGATGAAAACGCCGCGATCCGCCTTGCCGCCGGGCTTCAGCGCCCCCAGCATGCCGATCGGCACGGCCAGCAGGAACGCGATCAAGAAGCTGAGCGTGATCAGCTCGATGGTCACCGGCAGGTGCCGGCCGATCTCCTCGACGATCGGCGACCCCGTGACCCAGGAGATGCCGAGGCTGCCCTGCAACAGCCCCGGCCCCTCTTCAGGCGCCAGCCCGAGATAGTGGAGAAGCTGGGTCAGGATCGGCCGGTCGAGCCCCAACTGCCGCTCGGCCTGGGCATAGGCCTCGGCACTCGGGTTCAGCCCGACCAGACGCGACACCGGGTCGGCCGGCAACAGCCGGATCAAGAAGAACACGGCGATGACCAGCCCGACAAGCTGGGCGACGCCGATCACCAGCCGGGTCGCGATATAGCGGACCAGCATCAGCCGACCCGATCTTGCGGTCTACACGGCCCGACCGAAGCGTCGGCCGGGCCGCCTTCCATCCCCCTATTCAAAGCTCAGATCGTAGAACCGGACCGAGTTGTCGGGGTGCCAGCGCATGCCGTTCAGATCGTCGGCAAACGCCCACTGGGTGCGATACTCCACCACCGGCAGCCAGGCGACATCCGCCATCAGCTGGTCCTGGATCTCGGCCACCTGGGCGTTGCGCGTGTCCGTGTCCGGCTCGACCCTGGCCAAGGCCCAGGTCGCGTCCACATCCTCGTTGCGGTAATTGACCATGTTGTTCAGTCCGCCCGCCTCCGGCGAGACGAAGAACAGTTGGATAGCATAGCCCGCATCGACGCCGATCGGCTTTTCCTGATCGTTCACCGCAAAGGGCAGATCGCGCTGCACCAGCTGCCGGTCGCCATACTGGGTCTGCGGGATGGGGTTCAGCGTGACCGGAAAGCCGACCTCGCGCAGGGCCGTCTGGATGGCGTTGACGATCGGCCCCAGGGTCGACTCCTTCTCCGCGACATAAGTCAGCGCGAAGGCGTCGCCATAGGCGTCCAGCCCGTCGCCGTTCGGATAGCCGGCCTCCGCCAGCAGCTCGGCCGCCCGGTCCGGGTCCTGGTCATACTGGCTGTCGGAGACGTGATAGCCGGGATAGCCGCTGGGCACCACGCCCGGCCAGCGCTCCGCCTGGCCGAAATAGCCATTGGCGATGATCTGGTCGTACGGCATCGCGTGCGCGACCGCCTGGCGCACCAGCGGATTGTCGAACGGCGGCACGTCGAAATTCATGTGCACGAACAGGTTTTCGTTGCCCGTCACGCCGCCCACGGCAACGCCCGCCGCGTCGCGCAGACTGTCATATTCGCGCGGCGTCAGGGCCTGGGCCAACTGCGCCTGGCCGGTCTGCAGCACCACGACCCGGTTGGACGATTGCGGCACGCGGCGCATCACCACCCGCTCGATCGCCGGCGCGCCCAGGTAGTAATCCGGGTTGGCTGTGAAGACGATCTCTTCGTTCTTGGTCCAGCTTTCCAGGCAGTAGGGGCCGAAGCTGGGAACGTTCACGTTGTTGGTGTAGTCGTGCGCCCACGGGTCGTCGTCCGTGGCGTTGGCGTTCATCTCCTCGGCATCGAAGATGTGAAGGCCGAAGATGGTCATCACCGGCAGGAACAGGGCGTTCGGCTCCGACTGACGAATCTGCACCGTGTAGTCGTCCAGCGCCACCACCTCATCGCCCAGCTCGCGCGCGGCCTCGTCGCCGAACACGTCCGGCGTGAAGCTGTCGATCGAGGCGACGTTCGACAGGAACCAGCCGATGGGCGCAGCACCGCTGACCGACTTGGCTCGCGCGAAGGTGTAGACCACGTCGTCGGCGGTAAACTCCGCCCCGTTACAGCCAATCACGCCCTGGCGCAGGTTCAAGGTCCAGGTCAGCGTGTCGGGGTCGTAGTCCCAGCTTTCGACCAGCCGCCCCTCGAACTCGTCGAAGTTCGGCACGATGATGCCGTCCTCGTTCTCGCCGGCGGAGGCATAGCCGAACAAAGGCTCCATCAGATTGACCATGCCGGTCTGGCTGGTCGGAATGGCCGCGGCCGGCCCGTCATAGTTCAGGCCGGCGGGCACATCCTCGGCCAAAAACAACAGGGATTGGGCGGCGGCCGGCAGCGCGACCGTCAGCGCCAGCGCGCTGGCCGCGAGCGACGGAACGAGTCCGGGAACGAGTCTTGGCATTTTTTGAAGTCTCCCCTCGGGCAAAAATTGTCCGGACAAATTTTCAGCCGAGGGGTTCGGCGGTGTCAAGCTTCCGGTTCAAAATGCGCCGGATTCAGCGCCAAGCGGCATGATCGCCGACTTATGCCTTCTGCGCGATAGACAGGGCGATACTGGAAATGTATGCCAATGCAGACAATTGACGAGTCAATGCCGGGGGACGGGTGCCGTGGGGACGAAGCTGATCATCGATACGGATATCGGCACCGACATCGATGACGCCTTGGCGATCGTCTTCGCGCTCGCCAGCCCGGAGCTGGAGTTGGAAGGCCTGACCATCGTCGACGGCGATGTGGAGGCCAGGGCGCGGATGGCCAGCCGTCTTCTGGGCATGGCCGGCCGGCCCGACATTCCGGTGGTGCGCGGGGACGGGCAGCCCATCGCGGCAGGCCGCATGCCGACCTGGATGGGGCATGAGGGCAAGGGCATCCTCGATCTCGACTGGCAAGGCGCCGAGGCGCCGATCCTGGACGGCCACGCCGCCGACTGGCTGGTCGAACGGTCGCGCGCGGCGCCGTTTCGCCTGGCGGCCATCGGCCCCTTCACCAACGTGGCCCGCACGGTGGAGCGCGACCCGGGCTTCGCCGGCCGCATCGAGGGCCTGACCGTGATGGGCGGCATGGCCCATGCGGAAACCTATATCGAGGGCTGGCAGCACTTCTTTGCCGAGACCGGCATCGACCCGGCCCATATGGACCACAACACCGCGTCCGACCTGGACGCCGCGCTTCGCATGGCCCAGGCCGGCTTCAACCTCGATTGGGTGACGGCGGAACTGACCTTCTGCACCACCTTGCACCGGGACGCCATCGGCGCCTTTCGCGACACGGGCAGCGCCTTGGGCGCCTGCCTGGCGACCATGCTGGACATCTGGGACCGCGAGCGGTTCCACTTCATCCCGGGCTTCCCGGACAACCCCAACCCCGCACCGGCCGACGCGGCCGCGGCCCTGCACGACCCGCTGGCGATCGCCAGCATCTTCGGCTGGCCGGGCCTTTCCATGCGGCCCCATCACCTGACGTTTTCCAAGGATGCCACGCTGTTCCACATGAACGAGGTCGCGACCGGCGGCGAGGCGGTTAACAACGTGTCAGTGGCCGTCGACCATGCGGCGTTCGAGCGGTTCTTTGTCGATCGTGTTACCGGCTTCCTGCGCGGCTTGCCGTCCTGAGGCCGGGTCTGCGCGAACGATCGCACCGGACGACCACTATCTTCAATCATCAGACCTGAACTGGGGGGAAATCACATGAAGCCATTGGCTAGGATCAGCCACGTAACCTTGGTGGCGCTTGGCGCCCTTTCGCTCGCCGGCGTCGCGTCGGCGCAAACGGTGCTGCAATTCGTCGGGCCGGAGCAACCCTCGGCGATGGAGCCGGTGATCGCGGCCTTCGAGGCCGCCCATCCCGACATCCAGGTCGAATACGAATCCGTGCCGTTCAACGATCTGAACAACATCATCCAGGCGCGCCTGTCTGATGGCGGCACCACGCCGGACATCTACACCGCCGACCAGCCGCGCATCGCCGCCCTGGTCGATCGGGGCCTGCTGGCCGACTTGAGCGATCAGGCGGACGGCCTTGCCGGCGTGATGTGGCCGGCGGCGGTCGAGGCGTCGTCGATCGACGGCCAGCTTTACGCCATGCCGATTTCCACCTCGTCCCAACTGCTCTACTACAACATCGACCTGTTGGAGGCGGCGGGCATCCCCCTGCCCTCGATGGACCCGGAAGGCCGCATGACGTGGGAGGCGCTGGCCGAGGCCGGCGCTGCGGCGCAGGCGGAAGGGGCGCAGTACGGCGTCGTCCTGGACCAGATCAATCGCTACTACCAGCTTCAGCCGCTGATGGAATCGGCGGGCGGCGGCAGCGGCGTGTCGCCGGACGACCCCTTGGTGCCCGACCTGGTCAATGATGGCTGGCTGCGCGCCATGACCTATTATCACGACCTGTTCGACAGCGGCCTGGGCCCGCGCGGCGTTCCGGTCGAACAGACGCCGGACCTGTTCGCCAACGGTCAGACCGCGTTCTTCGTCGGCGGCCCGTGGTGGCTGCCGCGCATGACCGGGACCGAGGGACTGCGCTTCGGCATCGCGCCGCACCCCTATTTCGACGGCGGCGAGGTGGTGACCCCGACCGGCGCCTGGTCGTGGGGCGTGAATCCCAACAGCGAGCATCTGGAAGAGGCCGTGACCTTCGTCAGCTTCGCCTCGACCGACCCGGTCGGTTCGCTGGAGACGGCGCGCGGTTTCCCGATCCCGCCGGCCAACATGGCGGTGTTCGACACCTACTACTCCGAGGGGCAGGAGGTCGAGGGCGTCGGCGAACTGATCCTGCATGAGTTGACCGAAACCGCCCGGATCCGGCCGCCGACCCGCGGCTATATTCAGTTCGAGCAGATCCTGGGCCAGGCCTTTGAGGATATCCGCAACGGCGCGGACCCGGCGACGGCGCTGGAACAGGCCCAGTCCCAACTGGAGCGCGCGTGGTCGCGTCTCTGACACCATCGACGGCCGGCGGCACTGTCCCTGTAGTGGACCGCCGCCGGCCGCAATTGTCCTGAGCGATGTTCGGCATCCGGCGCTTTCGGCCTGCCGGCGGGCAGGCCGTCACGGCGATCCTGTTTCTGGTGCCGGCCCTGCTGGTGCTGGTCGCCTTTCGCCTGTGGCCGGCGGCACTCTCGGTCGCAGGCAGTTTTCAGCACAATGGCGAATGGGTCGGGCTGGACAATTACGTCTTCCTGTTCCAGTCCGACACGGCGGTCCAGTCGCTGATCGTCACGCTGATCTACAATGTCATCATCAACCCGGTGCAGATCGCGATCGCCTTTGCGCTGGCGCTTCTGCTGGTCGACAAGATCGTCGCGCCGTCGGTATGGCGCTCGCTGCTGCTGATCCCGGTCGGCATACCGCTGGCTGTCTCGTCGGTCGTCTGGGGCATTGCGTTTCGGCCGGATGACGGCGCGATCAACGCCATCCTGATGGCGCTTGGCTTCCCGGCCCAGCCCTGGCTGACGTCGCCGGACCAGGCGCTGCTGGCGATCATGATCCTGGTCTCCTGGGTCGGCGTCGGCTATTGGGCGTTCTTCCTTACCGCCGGGCTGAAGGACATTCCCTCATCCCTGCTTGAGGCCGCGCGCATCGATGGCGCCACCTATTGGCAGGCGCTGCGATACATCGTCATTCCGCTGATGAAACGCCCGCTGGCCTTCGTCCTGGTCGCCAACACGGTCTCGAACTTCCTGCTGTTTCCGCCGATCAGGATCTTGACGGCGGGCGGCCCGTCCGGCTCGACCAACCTGATCATGCATGAGGTCTTTCTGAACGCCTTCACCTATGACGATCAGGGCCTGGCCTCGGCCGAAATGGTGATCCTGATCGCCGTGCTGCTGCTGGTCGTCAGCCTGCAGTTCCGCTTCCTGCGCGACCGCTAGCCATGCTGTTGGGCGGCGGCAACAGCCCCGGGCGGGCAATCGTGGTCAACCTGACCCTGGCGGTGGTCATCCTCGCCTTCATGGCCCCGATCATCTGGATGGTGACCAGTTCGCTGCGGCCGAACGAGGAGATTTTCCGCTATCTCTCGCCCCTGTCCGTCCGTGCCATCCTGCCGGAGGAATGGACGCTTGAAAACTATCGCCTGCTGTTCGAAAGCGCCTTTCGCCGGGCCTTGATCAACTCGCTGATCGTGGCCGGGCTGACGGTCGCGATCGGCCTGATCCTGAACGCGATGGCGGCCTACGCGCTGTCCGTCCTGCGCTTCAAACTGCGCGAGCTGGTCTTCACCCTCGTGGTCATCAGCTTCTTGATCCCGTTCGAGGGCGTGGCCATCCCCCTGTCGTTTCTCGCGCGATCGTGGGATCTGCAGAACACCTATGCCGGGCTGGTCCTGCCCGGCGTCGCCAATGGCCTGTCGATCTTCCTGCTGCGCCAGTTTTTCTTGAGCATTCCGGTGGAACTGCGCGAGGCCGCGCGGGTCGATGGTGCCGGCTGGTGGACCATCTTCTGGCGCATTTACCTGCCGCTGTCGCGTCCGGCCCTGATCGGCTCCGGCCTGATCCTGTTCATGTTCCAATGGCAGGCGTACCTCTGGCCGCTGCTGATCGCGTCCGACAGCAGCATGGACCTGGCCCCGGTCGCGCTCGGCAAGCAGCTCGGCCAGTTCGACTTCGAGTTCGGCCAAATGTTCGCCGGTTCCGTCGCCGTCTCGCTGATCCCGGCCCTGATCCTGTTCCCGCTCCGCCGCTTCCTGGAACAGACGATCAAGTCGACCGGCGGCAAGGAGTAACGGCCACCAACGTCGGGGCGATGCCGCTGCACTGAGGTTAGGGCTGCGCGTCCAACAGGCGGACGATCGGCCATGCGCCCGATGTGGAATTGGACAGGACAGTGTAGCCGGTCAGGTCCGACCGCGAGATCAACGAGATACAAGAGACACCCGCATCGCCGCCGATGAGCGCGGCCGAACTGCCGTCTTCGTTCAGCCAGAACCCGAGGCCAAACCATTGGCCCTTCTGGCCGCCCGGAAGGCGAGGCGTCAGCAACCGGGTGACGAGATCGGTGCCGATCAGTTCGCCCCGAACAAGCGCCGCCCAAAAGCGCTCCATGTCGGCGGCGGTGGTGAAGGCGCCGCCATCCCCCGCGCCGCGGATGGGCAGCTTGAACAGGTTCGTCTGCCAGCTTTCGCCATCGCCGAGATACCCGATGGCCGTGTTCTCCGGCAGGCCGTCGGAACGAAAGAACCCAGATCGCGCCATTCCCGCCGGGCCAAAGATTCGGCTGTCGATGAAGTCCTGATAGGGCTCGCCGCTGACCAACTCGATGATGATGCCCAGCACGGCGTAGCCGCTGTTGGAATAGGAAAAGCGGGCGCCGGGTTCGAACTTCTGGGGCTTGGCCTCGATCAAGGGAATGTAGTCCAATGGCGACATCAGCCTATGGGGCGGAATGGCCAGTTCGAACCGCTCGATGTCGTCGATCTCCGCTTCATCCAGATAGTCGCCAATGCCGGAACTGTGGTCCAGCAAGTGCCTGACCGTGATGTCGCCATGCAGGTTTTTCAGCCTGGCGCCGATGACGGACTTGGCCGGTGTTTCGAAGTCGAGCGCGCCTTGTTCGACCAGCTTGGCGATACCGACCGCGGTGAAGCCCTTGGTCATGCTGGCGGTGCCAAAGCGTGTTTCCGGCGTGTTGGGTGCGCTGTTGGGCCGATCCCTAAAGCCGAAGGCTTCGCAATGGCTCCAACCGTTCTTGCGCACCGACACCACGCCTGAGAACGATGTCTCGGCCGCTTGCTCGCGCAGACGCGCCGTCAGTTCACTGGTCATGGCTCGCCAACCGGCCGCAAGGCGGCGGTCGGGCTCAGCCGTCGCACGTCAAATCGAACGTGTGCAGCCGGCCGTCTTCGGTTGCCTCTGTGTGCACGGTGCCGCGTGCACCGGCGAAGGCGCCGGTGCCGCCCAAGACCGGGTAGGTGTAGTCGGTGGTCACCGTGTGCTCCGTGTCCGACGGGTCGGCCAGCGTGTAAAGGGTCGAAATATGGACCGTCCCATGGTCGAAAGTGTATCGGGCGTGGCCGAACTCGTGATAGTCGCCCGGCACGCCGCCCGGCAGGGTGGTCGACGCGAACAGGAAGGCGCCGGCCGGTGTGCCGTCCATCAGGAATGTGTCGAAGCGGCCGATCCGCCGGTCCCCGGTGCTTGGCCCCTCGTCGCGATCATCGAAGAACTCGATGTGATCGAGTTCCAGCGTGATCTGGAACGGGCCGCATGACGGCAGCGGTTGTGCGGTTGCCGATGCCGCGATCACCGTTGCGGCCGCCGCAGATGTGAAAAGAGTTTTGATCGTACCCAACTGTCGTGCCTCCGCCCAGGATCGTCGCGCCGGCGCACCAATATCAGCAACCGCGATCCGGGTCGATACGCCGAAAGACTGCGCGTGCTTGACAGGGACCATACGACCGGAAAGATTTGTCCGGACAAATATGGGGGCGGAGCCGATGACCAGGATCGTGGTGTTGTTCAATCTGAAGTCCGATACGGACAAAGCGGCCTATGAGGCGTGGGCGCGGTCGACCGACCTGCCGACCGTGCGGGCGCTGCCGTCGGTTGACGGCTTCACGGTCCATCCGGTCGGTGCGCTGCTCGGTTCCGACGCGCCGCCGCCGTACCAATATGTCGAGATCATCGACGTCGCCGACATGGACCAGTTCGGTCGGGACATCGCCAGCGAAACGATGCAGCGCATCGCCGGCGAGTTCCAGGCGTTCACGGACAATCCCGTCTTTATGCTGACGGGTTCGCTGGAGTAGGGGGAAGCGTTATGGGGCGCTTGGACGGAAAGGTCGCGCTGATCACCGGGTCTGGTCGGCCGAAAGGGCTGGGCCAGGGCATGGCGAAAAGGCTGGCGCAAGACGGTGCCAGGATTGTGTTGCACGACCGCGGGCGCATCGATGGCGATGTCGCGCCCGCCCACGGCGTCGGCACGGGCGACGATCTGGCCGCGACCGCCGAGGAACTCCGCGCCGGCGGTGCCGAGGTCGCGACCGTGACGGCCGACCTGCTGGACCCGGTGGAAACCGAGGCGATGGTGGCCGAGGCGGCCGGCGCGTTCGGCCGGCTCGACATCCTGGTGAACAATGCCGGCATCGGCTATCTGTTCGGCCCGATGGTCGAGACCACGGTGGACCAGTGGGACGCGGTGCTGGGCGTCAATCTGCGCGCCGCGTTCCTGTGCACCAAGGCGGCGGCCCAACGCATGATCGATCAGGGCCAGGGCGGGCGGATCATCAACATCGCCTCCCAGGCCGGCAAGTCGGGCTTCGCCTTCACCTCTGCCTACACGGCCTCCAAACACGGGCTGATCGGCTTCACCCGCGCCGTGGCGCTGGAACTGGCGCAGCACAAGATCACGGTCAACGCCATCTGCCCCAACCATGTCACCACCGGCCTGGGCGCCTGGCAGAACCAGTTCATGTCGAAGGCGCGCGGCCTGACCATGGACGAGTATATGGCCGCGATGCGCAACCGCATTCCGCTTGGCCGGCCGGGCACGGTCGAGGACACGGCCAATGTCTGCGCCTTCCTGTGTTCCGATGAGGCGGCCTTCATCACGGCCGAGGCGACCAACGTGACCGGCGGCGAGGAATACCACTGATGCCCGATGCCTTCACCTGGCCGAACGGCGCGCGCCTGGCCATGTCCTTCGTCATCAATGTCGAGGAAGGCTCGGAGATGACCCTGGCCGACGGCGACAAACGGCCGGAGCCGGTCGACGAGCTGGGCGTGGCCCTGAAGCTGCCGATCCGCAATTACGGCAACGAAAGCAACTATCAATACGGCATCAAGGCCGGCGCGCCGCGGGTCTTCGGCCTGTTCAAAAAGGCCGGTATCCAGACGACCGTGACGGCGGCTGCCCTGTCGCTGGAACGCGCGCCGGAGGTCGCGGCGATGGTCCGCGAGGGCGGGCACGAGGCGTGCAGCCATGGCTGGCGCTGGGTGCACCAGTTCTCCCATGACGAGGCGCGCGAGCGGGAGTTCATCGCCAAGGCGGTCACCAGCATCGAGGCGACCACGGGTACGCGGCCCTATGGCTGGCTGTCACGCTATCTGCACACCGAACGCACGCGCCGCCTCTTGGCCGAGGCCGGTTTCACCTATCACATGGACGACTATTCCGACGACGTGCCGCGCTGGGACCTGGTCGAGACCGATAGCGGCAGGGTGCCGATGGTCATCGTGCCTTACGCGCTGGACACCAACGACATGAAGTTCTGGCTCGCCCCAGGCTACACACCGGACCAGTGGCTGGACTATGCAATCGCCACCTTCGATCAGCTCTATGAAGAGGGCGCAGCGGCGCCGAGGATGATGTCCCTGGGTCTGCATCTGCGCATCATCGGCCGGCCGGGGCGCATCGGCGCGCTGGCCCGGTTCATCGACCACGTGCAGTCCAAGCCGGACGTCTGGTGCGCCACCCGCCTGGCGATCGCGGAGCATTTCAAGGCCAGTGTGCCGGCGCCGACATGACAGACGCGAACCCGCTCGACCACGTCGTCGACCACATCGTCTCGGTCGACTTCGACAGGCTGCCGCAAGAGGTGATCGACAAGGCGAAGACGTTCTTGCTGGACAGCATCGGCGTCGGCATCGCCGGCAGCGCGGGGGCGGATATCGACAGGCTGAAGCGCACCGTGGCCCAATGGGGCGACGGCGACGAGGCCACGGTCTGGCTGACCGGCGAGCGTTTGCCGGCAATGCAGGCGGCGATCGTGAACGCCTATCAGATCCACTGTCTGGAATTCGACTGCGTGCATGAAGGCGCGGTGGTGCATCCCATGGCCACGATGCTGTCGGCGGTGATGGCGTGGGCGGAGCGTGCGTCCCGACACGGCCAGCCGGTCTCCGGCCGCGACCTGATCACGGCGCTGGCCGTCGGCGTCGATACGGCGGGCGTCCTGGGCATGGCCTCCAAGGCGCCGATCCGGTTCTTTCGGCCCGCCACCGCCGGCGGCTTCGGCGCCACGGCTGCGATCGGCAAGCTGGCCGGGTTCGACCGCGACCAGATGAAGGATGCGCTGGGCGCCATGTACGGCCAGACCAGCGGCACCCTGCAGCCCCATGTCGAGGGCTCCATGCTGCTGGGCCTGCAGATCGGCTTCAACGCGCGCGGTGCGATCTCGGCCTGCGATCTGGCGGCGGCCGGAATTCGCGGCCCCCACGACATCCTGACCGGGCGCTACGGCTATCTGCACCTTTACGAAATGGGCGATTTCGATCTCGATCCGGTGCTGGCCTCGCTGGGCTCGGAATGGCAGATCGCCCGCCTCTCGCACAAGCCGTTCCCCAGCGGCCGCCTGACCCATGGGGTTGTCGACGGGCTGGGTCGGCTAATGAAGACGCACGGCTTTGGCGCCGACGACATCGCCACGGTCCGCTGCGAGGTCCCGTCGCTGGTCGCCAACTTGGTCGGCCGGCCGGATCTGCCGGAGCCGGCGGCGAACTACGCCAAGCTGTGCCTGCGCTTCGTCGCCGGCATCTTCCTGGCCCACGGAAGGGTGGATCTGGAGCATTTCGCGACGCCTGCCGCACTGGCCGACACGGCCGCCCACGCCTATGCGGCCCTGGTCGACGTGGTCGACAATGGCAACCCGGACCCCAATGCGCTGGACCCTCAGACGGTACGCGTACGGCTGAAGAGCGGCGCCGAGCATGAAGTCACCATGCCGCAGGTCTACGGTCATCCGGACGCCCCGCTGACGCCGGAGGAAAATGTCGACAAGTTCCGCCGGTGTTGCGGCTACGCTGCGCGCCCGCTGCCGGCATCGAACGTCGATGGCCTGATCGCGTCGATCGCCGGCATCGAGGCCGAGACTGACGTGGCCCGGCTGGTCAAGCTGACTCTGGCGTAAGGTGCCGAAGATGACGACCTGGATTGATGCCTGCGCGGTCGACGAAATCGACACGGAAGATGTCATCCGGTTCGATCACGCCGGCCGGACCTACGCCATCTACCGCTCGCCGGAAGATGACTATTTCGCCACCGACGGGCTGTGCACCCATGAACATGTTCATCTGGCCGACGGGTTTGTCATCGACCATGTCATCGAATGCCCGATGCATAACGGCCAGTTCGACTATCGAACCGGTGCCGCCAAGCGCGCGCCGGCTTGCGACAATCTGAAAACCTATCCGACCAGGATCGAGGCCGGCCGCGTCCTCATCGCGGTGGAGTGAACGCGAAGGCGCCGGCACCGATTGACAGCCCTTGGGGCGCCCCCTAAATTTGTCCGGACAAATTTCAGTTTTGGACGAAATGGGGCAAGGGCGCGGATGGCTGGAACCGTCAAGCAGGTGGGACCCGATCGCTATCGGGAGAGTTTCGGGCGGTTCTATGAGGATTTCGAGCCGGGGGACGTTTACGAGCACCGGCCGGGTCGGACGATCACCGAAACCGACAATACCTGGTTCACCTTGCTGACGATGAACACCCACCCGCTGCATTTCGACCAGGAATACGCCAAGCACAGCGAGTTCGGGCGCTGCCTGGTTGCCTCGCCGCTGACCGTGTCGCTGATGGTCGGCATGAGCGTGACGGATGTCAGCCAGAAGGCCGTCGCCAATCTGGGCTGGAGCAACATTCGCCTGGTTCACCCGGTCTTCGTCGGGGATACGCTCACGTCGGAGTCCGAGGTGAAGGCCAAGCGAGAGAGCAAGTCGCGGCCGAATGCCGGCATCGTCACGGTCGAAACCCGTGGCTTCAACCAGGACGGCACGCTGGTCTGCGATTTCGAGCGTACGATCCTGGTCGCCAAGCGCGACAGTGATTTGGAAGACAAGGCCGGCTACTGACGCCCGACGTCAGGCCAGCCTTTTGGGGAGACAGCCATGACAACCACGATGACGCCGCCCACCGTAACCGCCGAGCAGGCGGAGCATGCCGAACACGAAGAACGCATGATCCTGGAGGCGATCGACAAATGGCTCGATCGCGATGTCCGCGACAAGGTCATGGACCTGGAACATGCCGACGAATACCCGACCGAAATGGTCGAGCAGATGAAGGAGCTCGGCCTGTTCGGCGCGACCATTCCGCAGGAGTATGGCGGCCTTGGCTTGTCCGCTACCACCTACGCCAAGGTGGTGGAGAAGATCTCGTCCGTCTGGATGTCGCTGACCGGCATCTTCAACAGCCACCTGATCATGGCGGCTTGCGTGGCCCGCATGGGCACGGAGGATCAGCGGCGCCACTTCCTGCCGAAATTCGCCAGCGGCGAGATCAGGGGCGGGCTGGCCCTGACCGAGCCGGACGCCGGCACCGACCTGCAGGCGATCCGCATGCGCGCGGTGCGCGACGGCGACGACTATGTCATCAACGGCACCAAGACCTGGATCTCGAACGGCATTTACGGCTCGTGCTTTGCGCTTTTGGTCAAGACCGACCCGGAGGCGCAGCCGCGCCACAAGGGCATGTCCATGTTCATCGCCGAAAAGGGCGACGGCTTCACGGTCTCCAAGAAGCTGGAAAAGATGGGCTATAAGGGCATCGACAGTGCCGAGCTGATCTTCGAGAACTACCGCATCAGTGCCGACAAGCTGCTCGGCGGCACCGAGGGCAAGGGGCTCCAGGCCGCCCTATCGGGGCTGGAGCTGGGCCGCATCAACATCGCCGCGCGCGGCTGCGGCATCGCTTCGGCCGCCCTGATGGACAGCGTCAGCTATTCCCAGATCCGCAAGACCTTCGGCAAGCCGATCTGCCAGCACCAGGCCATCCAGTTGAAGCTGGGCGAGATGGCCACCCGGCTGCAGGCCGCGCGGCTGCTGACCTACGACGCCGCGCGCGCCTACGACAGGGGCGAACGCTGCGACATGGAGGCGGGCATGGCGAAGTATTTCGCCTCGGAGGCCGCGGTGGAAAACTCGCTGGAGGCGATGCGCATCCATGGCGGCTATGGCTATTCCAAGGAATACCCCATCGAGCGCTATTTTCGTGACGCGCCGCTGATGTGCATCGGCGAGGGCACCAACGAAATCCAGCGCATGATCATCGCCAAGCAGCTTGTCGAAAGGCACCCCGTTTGACCGACACCACGACGGACGATTTGCCGCTGGCCGGGGTGCGCATCCTGGCTGCCGAACACTATGGCGCCGGGCCCTTCGGCACCATGTACATGGCCGATATGGGGGCGGAGATCATCAAGATCGAGGCGCCGCCGGTGGACGGCACGGGCGGCGACAGCGCCCGCCAGTCCGGCCCCCATTTCCTGGGCGACAATGACAGCCATTTCTTCCAGACCTTCAATCTGGGCAAGCGCAGCCTTACCTTGAACTTGCGCCACGCGTCGGGCCAGGCGGTGCTGCACCGTCTGGTCGAGGGCGCGGACGCGGTGATCAACAATCTGCGCGGCGATTTGCCGGGCAAGCTGGGCCTGACCTATGCAGATTTGGGGCCGGTCAAGCCGTCGATCGTCTGCGCCCATCTGTCCGGCTACGGCCGCATGGATGATCGGGCGGGGCGGCCGGCCTACGACTATCTGATGCAGGCTGAGGCCGGCTTCATGTCCGTGACCGGCGAGCCGGACGGGCTGCCGACACGCATGGGCCTGTCGATCGTCGATTTCATGACCGGCCTGACCACGGCGTTCGCCTTGACGGCCGCGTTGTTCGGCGCCGCGCGTTCGGGCAAGGGCAGGGACGTGGACGTGACGCTCTACGACGTCGCGATCCATCAGATGAGCTATCCGGCGACCTGGTATCTGAACGAGGGCACGGTGACCGACGCGCGCCCGCGTTCCGGCCATCCGTCCGTCGTGCCGTGCGAGATGTTCCCGACGAGCGACGGCCACATCTTCATCATGTGCGTGCTGGATAAGTTCTGGCGCCGGCTCTGCGAGCTGCTGGGTTGCACTGAACTGTTGGACGATCCGCGCTTCGCCTCCTTCGCCGACCGCCGCGCCAATCGGGACGCGTTGGCGGAGCGTCTCGACGCGGTCTTGATCACGAAGCCGACCGCCGAATGGATGGCGATCCTGATGGGGCAGGTGCCGGTCGCCCCGGTCTATGACTTTGCCGGCGCGCTGGACAACCCCTACTTACGCGAACGCGGCGGCATCGGCACGTTCGACCACCCCATGAAACCCGGCTTCAAGGTGCTCGCCAACCCGATCCTGCTGGACGGCAAGCGCGTGGCCGCACGGCCGGGGCCCGCGCTCGGCGCCGATACCGACGCTCTGCTGGCGGAGGTCGGCTATTCGGCCAGCGAAATCGAGGCCTTGCGTCAAGACGGGGCGGTGTAGCCGGCCATGAAGCTTGAAGGCATCCGTGTCATCGACCTGTCGCTGTTCCTGCCCGGGCCGCACCTGACCATGATGATGGCCGATCACGGGGCGGAGGTGATCAAGGTTGAACCGCCGGGCGAGGGCGAGCCGGTGCGCAACGTCGGCTATCGCGCCGGCGGCGACAGCGTCTGGTTCCGCAACACCCATCGCGGCAAGAAGAGCATCGTCCTGAACCTGAAGGACCCGCTGGGCCGTGAGGCGTTGCTGCGGCTCGCCGAGACGGCGGACGTCATGGTCGAGGCGTTCCGGCCAGGCGTCGTCGACCGGCTGGGCGTGGGCTACGAGGCTGTGTCGGCGCGCAATCCGGCGCTCATCTATGCCTCGATCGCCGCCTTCGGCCAGACCGGCCCGGAACGCAACCGCCCGGCGCATGATCTGGCCATCGAGGCCATGGCCGGCGTGGTCAGCCTGAACCCGGGCAGCGACGGCCAGCCGACCAACCCGCACATGCCTGTCGCCGACCTTTCCGGCTCGCTGATGGCGCTGAGCGGCATCCTCATGGCGCTGCACCGCCGCCACACGACGGGCAAGGGCGACTATATCGACCTGTCGATGATGGACGCGACCATGGCCTGGCTGCCCAACGTCACCGGCCCGGTCTTCGCCGAGGACCGCCCGCCGGTGGTCAAGCAGGAGCGGTCCTTCGGCGGCTACGCCTTCTATTCGATCTATCCCACGTCTGACGGCGGCCACATCGCGCTGGGCGGCGTCGAAGCCAAGTTCGTGCGCAACCTGCTGACCGCGCTGGACCGGCCCGACCTGATCGACATCGCCACCGGGCCGCCGGGGCCGGGGCAGGAACCGGTGAAGGCGTTCCTGCGCGACACCTTCGCCCAGCGCACGCGGGCGGAGTGGGAGGCCTGGCTGGCCGACAAGGATGTTTGCGCCGCGCCGGTGCTGAACCTGAAAGAGGCGTTCCACCAGCCGCAGACGGCGGCGCGCGAGATGCTCGTGCGCGACGCGGACGGCAACCTCCATATCGGCATCCCGATCAAGTTCCAGGACGAACCCGGCCGCATCGATCCGGTGCTGCCGGGCTTGGGCCAGCATACCGAGGAACTGCTGAGCAACGTGGGCTTCGATGCCTCGGACATCGCTTCGGCCTCGGGCCGTGGCTAACCACCCCGACGAAGCTGCATCGAATAGCTGAACCGGTCGGCCGGGTGATAGTTGATCGAGATCTGTAGCTGCTTGTCGTTCTCGCCGATGTAGCGGCGCACGACGCGCACGGCCCAGACGTCGGGCTCACAGCCGAGGATTTCACCGATTGCCGAGGGCATGGGCTCCGCCGTGATGTCCTGCCAGACCGTGGTGACAACCTCACCGTATTCGGCCTCGATCAGGCTGTAGAAAGGTCCGTCCTGCTCAGCCAGCTTGGGCGCCAGGCCGGCGAACTGGCCGTTGATGAACACGCGTGTGAACGAGATCGGGGCGTTGCCGTCTGGCTCGTTGCGCACGGCCTCGACCCTGAGCCAGCGGCGCCTCGGCTGGCCGCCCAGAAAACCGACCAGATCGCTGTCGTTCCTAACCTTCTCGATCGACCTTATGTCGAAGCGTGTGTCGGTGGCGTACTGGAACAGGCCCGACAGCGACCGCATGGATTGGACGAATGCCGCTTGCGGCTCGCGCGCGATGACCTGGCTGCCGGACCCTTGGCGGCGTTGCAGCAGCCCGCTGTCGGTCAGGCGGCGCAGCGCCTCGCGCACGGTATAGCGGCTGACGTTGAACTCACCGCAAAGCTCGCTTTCCGTCGGCAGCAGTGCGCCCACCTCGTAGACGCCGGCCTCGATGCGCTGGCGCAGCACGTTGCTGAGCTGGTGGTATCGCGGCAGGGCGTCGTTGTCGGTGGTGACGTTCAACATTATGTTCCCTTGGCAGTTGGCGGATGCCGACCTTCCCAGGCGTAGCGACCGAAGGCCGGCGGCGCAATAGCGGTCGGCCCTTCGGCGTGCTGCTCAACCTCTGCGTGCCCGCGCTTGGCCATCCCCTCTCCGTCACGGTTGCCACGTCTCTCGCGAACAGTAAAATATGTCCGGACAAATTTCCAAGGGTGCAGATGGGCGTTTCACAGGCGATCGATCGGCGGCGTGAGCACAGCGTCACCCAACGTCTGTGCCCCATCCTGCGCCGGAACGTGTCGGATGAGGCCAGAGCGCGCGCCTCCTGGCACCTGGTTGACTGGATCGCATGCACGGCGATTGGCGGCGGATCCGAGGCCGGGCGCTTGCTGTTCCGTGAGGTTGCGGACCGCTTCGGTCGCGATGGCCTGCTGCCGTCCGCTGAAGCCGGACCGGCCATGACGGCGTTCGGGCTGGGCGGCTTGGGCGCGGTCTTGGAGATGGACGACGTCCATCGCACCGCACTGCTACATCCGGGCCCGGTGATCATGCCTGCTGCCATGGCGATCGCCCGGGATGTCGACGCGTCCGGCACCGACATGCTCGACGCCATCGTAAGCGGCTACGAGGCGATGATCCGCCTGGGCCGCGCGGTCGGGCCGGGCCATTACGCCATGTTTCACAATACCGGCTCATGCGGTGCCTTCGGCGCTGCGGTGGCCGCCGGGTCGCTGCTCGGCCTGGATGACGGGCAACTGGTCAGCGCACTTGGCAATGCCGGCACCCAGTCGGCCGGGTTCTGGCAGTGCCGGCACGAGCCGGTGATGACCAAGCCGATGCACAACGCCCATGCCGCCTGGTCCGGGGTCACGGCGGCCAGCCTGGCGACGCGTGGCTTCACCGGACCGGCCACCATCCTGGAAGGCCCACAGGGCTTCTTCGCCGCGACCTGCCCGGACGGCGACCCGATGGACGTGGTGGCAGAGCCGGAGGCCGCCTGGCAGATCTGGGATGTCAGCTTCAAGCCCTGGCCCGCTTGCCGCCATGCCCATCCGGTGATCGACGCGGCGCTGGCGCTCGGCGACGTCGACCCCGCCGCGATCCAGGCCGTCAGCGTGCGAACCTATGGCGACGCGGTGCGGTTTTGCGACCGCGCGCATCCGAACACATCCGTCGAGGCCAAGTTCAGCCTTCAGCATGCCGTCGCGGTGGTTCTCGCCGATGGCAAGCCGGCGCTGGCGCAGTTCGAACCGGCGGCCTACCAGCGGGCGGATCTGGCAGCGCTGCGAGATCGCGTCACGGTCGCTGTCGATGACGGGTTTGACGCCACCTATCCGGCCCATTTCGGCGCCGCGATCGAGGTCCGGCTGAAGGACGGCGATCGAAAAACGGCCTCGGTTGCGGACGCACTCGGTGACCCCGAAAACCCGTTTGACGAAGCCGGACGGCTGGCGAAGGCGCGCCAGCTTCTCGGCGCCGCCGGCTGGTCGACGGGGCGCCAGGATCGAACCATCGATGCCGCGCTGGGCCTTGCCAACGGCAAGCCGCTTCAGGCGCTGCTGACCGCACTCGCCGAGGGGCCGAACTAAAGGGACATTGAAGCCTTGGACTATTTTCAGGCTGTCGACTATCCGTCGCTGATTGCTGAGTACGGCTGCCCGGCCGACTTCGCGGACCGGTTCGCCCGGCTCAGCCGCGACGAGCTGCGGGCCATCCAAAACCGCCGCTTTCTGGAGGCGATGGCGTTTGCCTGGCGGGTGCCGTTTTACCGGCGCCATTGGGGCGGCGCGGGGCTGGAACCCGGCGACATCGCGTCGGTCGAGGACATCGCCAAGCTGCCGCCCTATTCCAAGGCCGACCTGATGGCCTCGGTCGAGGCGCACCCGCCGATCGGCGACTTCGATGGGCTGGACACCTATGCCGAAGACGACCGTCCGCCCCTGATCTTCCAGACCACCAGCGGCACGACAGGCAAGCCCCAACCGCTGCTGTTCGGGCCGCGCAGCCGCGAGATCCAGAACCTGCTGCTCGCCCGCTTCTACGCGCTGCAGGGCATTACGCGAGACGACGTGATCCACTCCGTCTACGGCCATGGCATGGTCAATGGCGGGCATTATGTGCGCGAGGCGGTGACGCGCTGGGTCGGTGCCCAGATGCTGACGGCCGGTACGGGTGTCGAAACCCGCTCGGCCAACCAGGTCGCCCTGATGCGTGATTTCGGCGCGACCGCGCTGATCGGCTTCGGCGATTTCATCCGCCGCCTGGCCGAGGTGGCGCGTGAGGCCGGGCTGCAGCCCGGGGTCGACATCCCGATCCGGATCATCAGCGGCCATCTCGGTGCTGAAAGCCACGCCTCGATGTCCGAGGCCTGGGGCGGCGCGGAAGTCTTCGACTGGTACGGCGTCGGCGACACGGGCGCCATCGCGGGCGAAGGACCGGACCGGTCCGGGCTCTACGTGCAGGAAGACGCGCAGCTTCTGGAAATCCTCGACGTTGAGACCGGCGCGCCCGTGCCCGACGGCGACGCGGGGGACATGGTCTGCACCTGCCTGTTCAAGACCGACATCTTCCCGATCATTCGCTTCAACACCCATGACGTGTCGCGCTTCCTGATCGACGCCTCGCCCATGGGCCTCAGCCTGCGCCGCATCGCCGGCTTCCTCGGGCGCAGCGACAACATGGTTAAGCTGCGCGGCATCAACATCTACCCGACCGGCATCGGCGCCATCCTGACGGAACAGCACGACGACCTGAATGGTGAGTTCGTCTGTCATGTCGGCCGCATCGACGGCAGGGACGAGATGACGGTCACGATCGAGACCACCGGCCCGCTGGACCGGCCGACCGAGGCCTACGAAACCCTGCTGCGCACGCGCCTGGGCGTTGAGATCAAGGTCGCGCTTGCCGCGCCCGGCGGGCTGGCGGAGGTCACCCAGATCGAACGACGGCAAAAGCCGATCCGCCTGATCGACGAACGACAGCAGGGCTAATGGCCGCTTCCGGACCAATCGAACACCGCGTCCGCGAGGCGCTGGCGCGGATCGCCGACGTCAACGATCAGTGGCACATCTTCGTGGCGCTGGATGAGGATCGGGCCATCGCCGACGCCAAGGCGAGCGACGCGCGCCATGATGACGGCCGATCGCACGGACCGCTCGACGGCATCCTGGTCGCGATCAAGGACAACATCGATGTCGAGGGCCTGCCCAGCGCGGCGGGCATCGGCGCGTTTCGCGATCGGATCGCCGAGGCTGACGCCCATGTCGTCGCCCGGCTGCGCGCCGCCGGCGCGATCATTCTCGGCAAGCTGAACATGCATGAAGGGGCGTTGGGGGCGACCACCGACAACCCGTTTTTCGGCCGCTGCGCCAACCCGCTGGCGCCGGACCGCACGCCCGGCGGGTCCAGCGGCGGCTCGGCGGCGGCAGTGGCGGCCGGCATTGCGCCGCTGACACTGGGCACCGATACCATGGGCTCGGTCCGCATCCCGGCCGCCTATTGCGGGGTCTGGGGCCTGAAGCCGACGGCGGGACTGGTCGCCCAGACCGGGCTTTTGCATCTGAGCTGGACGTTGGACACGATCGGCCTGTTGGCCGATACGTCCGCCCATTTGGCCGCCGGGCTTTCCCTAATCGCAGGCCCGGTCAACGACGATCCTTCAAGCCATGCGCCGCCGGACGACTGGTCGGTCGGGTTTCGCCACGGTAACGGCCTCGCCGGTGTCGTGCTCGGCCGGCCGACGGCCCTCGACCAGGTTGCTCTGGAACCGGCGGTGGCGGATGCGTATGCGGCCGCTCTCGCCGCCGCGGAGAAGGGCGGCGCGGCGGTTCAGCCCATCGACATTCCAGGCTGGCAGCCGGGCAAGCTGCGCCGGGCTGGACTGCTGGCGGTCGAGGCCGAGGGCGCCTTCTTGCTGGCCGATGCGCTGGAGCGCGATGCGGACGGGTTCTCGCCCGAGTTCAGAGGGTTTCTCGACTATGGCGTTCGCGCCTCGGCCGCGCGCCTGGCCGGGTCGTATCACCTTTTGCGTGACATCGGCCATGCGGCGCGCCAAGCGCTTAATGGTGTCGACGCGCTTATTCTGCCGACAGCTCCTCAAACGGCTTTCCGCCACGGCGCGCCCGTGCCCGTGAACCAGGCCGACCTGACCGCGCTGGCCAATGCCGCCGGTTGTCCGGCGCTGTCGATCCCCTGGCCGACCGAGCCGGGCGCGCTGCCGGCCGGTATCCAGCTTGTCGGCACGCCCTATTCCGACGGTCACCTGCTGTCGATCGGCGCTGCCCTGCGCGAGGCTGTTTAGACCTGATCCAGCCGCCGTTCGTCGATCCGCCAGGCATTGTCCGGCGGGTACATGTCGTTCAGCCAGTCGGGTCCGCCATGGGCGACCCAGCAGGCCGACGCGATGTGCGCGCAGGCGACGAGGACGTCGAGATCCGCCTGCCGCATGGTCCAGCGCGCCTGCGCCGCCATAGCAAGCTGTCCTATGATCTCGCCGCGCCAGAAGAGGGGCGCATAGATCGACGAGCCCATGCGCGAGGTCTTCAGATACTGGCGAAAGTCGCCATGCTCGTCGGTGTTTGCCAGGATCAGCTTGGACCGGTTGTGCACCACCCAGCCGGGGTTGCCCTCCGCGATCGGGATCATCAGCCGTTCCTGGTCGGGCGGAAAGTTCACATTGCCGACCAGCATGTGATAGGCGCCGTCGGGGGTGATCATGAAGGCCCCGGCGACGAAGTACTGCGTCTCGCCCGGTTTCAGCGCATCCGGCCGACGATGCGCGTCGCGGTCGCCCAGCGTGTCGTAACAGCGCTGCAGGATGGCGCGCAGCGCGCTTTCCGGGCCGTCGGCGGTAAGCGCGGCGGCGCCGGCCTCATCGACCAGCGCCAGCCCATCCTGAGAAGTACTCACCGAGACGCTACTGCGCGATCTCGTCCCGCATCTCGATGATGCGGTCGACCAAGGCGCGCCCGTCGGTGCCGACACCCTCGTTCAGCTCGTACCAGTTCGCGTACACAGCCTCGACATTCCCGTCCGCGAACATCGCCGTCATCTCGTCCGGCGAAGCGTAATGCACCGTCATGCCGTTCGCCTCCAGCGCGTCGATCGCCGCCTGGCTGTACGATGCGTGGTTGGCGAAATGCTCGTCCTCGATGGCCCGGAACTCCGCCGCCACGGCTTCCTTCAGATCGTCCGGCAGGGCGTCCCAGGCATCGTTGTTGACGATGAAGGACCAGGGCACGACCGTGCCGATCCGCCAGATTGAGATGTGGTCGGCGACTGTGTGAAAGCCGAAGCCGTTGGCCGTGCCCACCGAGGTCATGATGGCGTCCACGATGCCGCGCTGCAGGGCCGGGACGATCTCGCTGAACGGCACCGGTGTCGGCACCGCGCCGATCTGGTCCATCAGGGCCGCAGCCTCGGTATTGTGCACGCGCACCCGGATGCCGTCGAACGCGCCGACGGACTCCAGCGGTTCCAGCGAGATGATGCACTGGTCCTCAAAGACACCGGTCATCAATTGCTGGGCGTTGTACTGCGCTGCCCACACGGCTGCCATCTCGTCGCGCAGCATCGGGTCCAGCATCTGCTGATAGACGCCGACATCCGTCAGCAGCCCGGGCAGATGGCCGAAATTCATGATCGGCGCCTCCGCACTCAGCCATGGCGTGACGGCGAAGGTCGCGTCCAGCCTTCCGTCGCGCACCGCCGCCGGCTGCTCCGGCCCGGCGACCAGCGTGTCGTACAGCTCTAGCTGCACACGGCCATCGGTCGCGGCCGCGATCCGGTCCGGTACCGTCTCGATCGTTGCGACATAGCTGCTGCCGACCGCGTTCACATAACCGACGGACCAGGTGAACTCCTGCGCCGCGGCTGACGCCGATATCGCGGCGATGCCTGCAAGCGCGGAACAACCGAGGAAGAACTTTTTCATTGCGAAGACCCCCCTAATTGTCAAAATTTGTCCGGACAAATTTTTGCCGAGTGCTGCTTGGCTGTCAACGGCCCAGTCGCGGAAAGGTGAATTTGGGGAAAGGGAAAGCCGAGGCGATGGTCGGTTTAGGGCAACGATAATGGCCTCGTCCAACGGCGGCTTGCCTGCCGAACAGGCGTTGTCGGCCCCGGGCCGGCTCATCGCGCGATGTTCCGTGGGGTTGCTTGTGATCGCATGCGCCGCGGTCGCGGCCATGATGTTCGCCACCGTTTACGATGTCGGCGCGCGCTATCTGTTCAATCGGCCGACCATCTGGGCGACGGAGATCAGCACCTATTTGCTGATCACCGCGATCTTCTGCGGCGCCTCCTACGCTCACCTGACCGGCGCCAATGTGCGGGTCGAGGTGCTGATCCGGCGCTTAAACTCGGCCAATCGCCGAACGGTCGAGGCGGCGACCGCCTGGCTTGCCCTGGTCTTTGTCGCGCTCACCGGGTGGCAGGCGGTGCTGCTGGTGATCTCGGACTATGAGCACAATTCGCGCCTGTTCAGCCTGCTCCTGACCCCGTCCTGGCTGCCCAAGACGCCGATCGCGGTGGGCATGATCGTGTTGGCCGCCGCCCTGCTGGTCGAGATCGAACGTCTGGGCGGGCCAGGTCCGCCTTGGCGTCGATCGGCGGCCTACGGGCTGGCCATCATCGTCACGATCGTGCTTCTCGCCCTCGGGCCGGAGCCGCCGACAGTCGGTTGGCTGGGCGTCGATGCGGGCAGCGTGCTCGTGCTTGCCGCTATCGCGATCGGCGCCTTCATTGCCAGCGGCCGCGTCGTGGGGATGGCTGTTCTGGCTGCGGTGGTCGGGAGCGTGCTGCTCTATGAGCTTGTGGCCGCCTGGGGCGTGACGGCCCTGACGGTCTTGATCCTGGCGACCATCGCCGGTCTGTTGGCCGTCGGCATGCGCATCGCCTTCGCGCTCGGCCTGATCGGCTTGATCTGCATCTATCTGCTGACGCCGACACCGTTCCCAATCACCCTGCCGGATCGGACCTGGGGGTCAGTCAACAGCTTTGCGCTTACCGCGGTGCCGCTTTACGTGCTGATGGGCGCCTTGCTGATCCGCAGCGGGCTCAGCAGCGAACTGTTCGCCGTGATGGCCCGCGCGCTCGCCCGGCTGCCCGGCGGACTCGCCCAGGCCAGTGCCGCCGGCTGTGCCGTGTTCGCCGCCGTCTCGGGCTCCAGCGTCGCGACCGCGGCGACGATCGGGACGGTTGCCTGCCCGGAGATGACCAAGCGCGGCTATAGCCCCGGCCTGACCTACGGGGTGGTCGCCGCCGGCGGCACGCTCGGCATCCTGATCCCGCCCAGCGTGCCGCTGATCATCTATGGCACGACGGCGGGCGTGCCGGTCGCAACCCTATTCATCGCCGGCATTGTCCCCGGCCTGTTGCTGGTCGGCATCTTCATGCTGGTGATCCTGGTCTGGGTGCTGATGCGCCCCCAGGCGGCGCCGCGCGTCGATGCCCGCAGCCTGGCGCCGCTTGGCTGGCACAGCCTGATCGACACCTTGTTGGTGATCCTTCTGATCCTGATGATCATCCTGTCTCTCTATGGCGGCCTGGCGACCCCGAGCGAGACGGGTGCCTTGGGCGCCTTCTTCGCCGCCGTCATCTGCCTTGGCCGCCGCCGGCTCAACTGGCAGATCGTGCGCAGCGCGCTGGCCGAGACCGTGGTGGTGACCGCGTTCATCTTCATGATCGTGGTCGGCGCCCACATCCTGACATTCGGTTTTGACTATCTGAGGCTGTCGCGGCTGGTGCTCGCCGCCGTCACCGATGCAGATGTCGGCCGCTGGCTGATCCTGGCGTTGATGCTGGCCATCTATCTCGTCCTGGGCATGTTCCTGGACTCGATCTCGATGCTGGTCCTGACCCTGCCGGTCGCCTTCCCGCTGATCGTCAGCCTGGGGTTCGATCCCGTCTGGTTCGGCATCATCCTGGTGATCGTGGCCGAGGCCGGGCTGATCACGCCGCCGGTGGGCATGAACCTGTTCGTGCTTCAGGGCATCGCGAAGACCGTGACGATCCGCACGATTGCCATCGGCACGATGCCGTTCCTGGCCGCCATGGGCGTCACGATCCTGCTGCTGTGCTTCTTCCCCGAAATCGCGCTCTGGCTAACGGCGCATCTGGAGTAGCCCGGCCCTTATGCCGCCTTGCTGCCGAACAGGCTGCCCGCCAGATCGGTGGCCGCGGCCATCGGCAGGGCGCGATGGGGCGGCAGCGGGGTGCGCCAGCGTTCGTCGCCGGTGCGCGCGGCGGTGAGCGCGCGTATCGCCGGGATCAGCGGGTGGGCCTGAATGGCCATCCGCTGCTGCGTTAGCGCGTCCTGCAACTCATCCGCGCGGTCCGCCGGGCCGTTGCGCCAGGCCTGGTAGACGGCCTGGCAACCGGCTGCCGTGATGTTCGCGGTGGCCGAGATGCAGCCGACGCCACCTTCCTTAAGGATGTCCAACAGATAGGCCTCGGTGCCCGCGAACACCGCAAAGTCGGGCACCGTGGTAAAGCCGCGCATGGACTGGAAATCGCCCGAACTGTCCTTCAGCCCGGCCACGATGTCGCCGTGGCGATCCTTCAAGCGACGCACCCAGCCGACCGGAAACGCAAACCCGGTCAATTGCGGGAAGTTGTACAGGTAAAGCCTCAGCGACGTTGATCCGGAGCCTTCGATCAGCCGGTCGAAAAAGTCCAGAACACCCTCGGGGTCCGCCGGGCGATAGAAGAAGGGCGGCAAGACCAGAACACGGTCGACCCCGGCGTTCAGCGCGGTCCGTGTCAGCAATATCGCATCGTCCAGTGCGCAGGCACCCGTGCCGACCAACAGGTTCTCCGGCGACAGCGCTTTCGCCAGGTCACCGATCAGGCGCTGGCGGGCGGCCAGGCTGATTGAGTTGGCCTCTCCTGTCGTGCCCAGAACGCCCAAGCCATCGCAGCCGTTTTCCAGCAGCCAGCGACCTTGCGCGACTGCCAGGTCGGCGTCCGGTTGGCCATCTTGGTCAAAAGGTGTCAGTGTCGCAGCCCAGACGCCGCTGATCGTATCCATGTCGAATCCTTGGTTTGAGGTTTTTGCACTATGCCTCTATCTCGATATTTGGGCGATCGCAAATCTGCCCCGTTCTGACAGCTACGATGGTTGTTTGAGGATGGAGTTGCTTAAATACAATTAAAAATTTATGTTTCCTCATCTTAGTTATTAAAAGATGAAAAATCATATGGTTGCGTAAATGATGATCTGGTGTCTACGATTTATCGTAATTAAATCGACGGCGCGCAGTAAATGATAGGTTGAGTGCTTGTGGAAAAACAGGCGTAATAGCTGTGAGGCGGCCGGCGGCACTTAGGGGTTACGCAGTTTGGTGAGGCATGGCGGAGGGTTTGGTTAGAGCTGTCGAAGAGGGCCCCTTTGGGGTCGCCGGGGCGGTTAAGCGCGTCACGCTTCCGTTCGGCACCGACCTGTACCAACTGCGTATCGATCTTCTTGAACCCTACGAGGATCTGCTAAGCCCTCTTTTGTCGGCGCAGGAACTGCAGACCGCGGCGCAGCTTTCGCGTCGTCAAAGCAGGCTGGAGTCGGCCATAACCCGCGCCTGCCTCAAGCTGCTGGTCGCCGACCGGTTGAAGGCCGACCCTCATCGGCTGTCCGTCCGACGGGACGAACGCAAGAAGCCCTATGTGAGCTTTGACGACGAGATTTACCGCGCGTTCAACGTCAGCCACAGCTATCCATGGTCGCTGATCGCCTTCGCCGATGAAGGCCGGCTTGGGGTTGATGTCGAAACCATCAGGCCACTGGAAGACGTCGAGAACCTCGCCCGTCTAACGATGGTTCCCGCTGAGCTGGAAGAACTCACCCAAGCGCCGGCGGCCCGCCAGCCAGGTCTTTTTCTGAAGAACTGGACGCGCAAGGAGGCGGTGATGAAGGCGCTGGGCATCGGCATCGATGTCCCCTTGCGACAGGTTCTTATCGATCCGCCAAAGCACGACGATGCCGACCCGGTGCAGGTTAGGTGCGCCGAAAGGCAATACGGCACGTTCTATATCATCGACGCTTCGACAGATGCCTATGCCGCCTCCGTCGCCCTTCAGGGCGAAAACTTCAGTGCAACAAGCTAGGTAGGCAGCCAGCCCTCTCCGACCCCTCCCGAGGCGGCCCAAATCTGTGTCCGACCACCAATTGGTCCGGGCTTGGATTTGAGGAATCGCGTCTCGATAGGCGATAGAGTGGCGCATTGGGCTGGCATCTGGACGGTTTTTGGCGCCCAATGGCGGCGAGCAAGGCCAACTTGCGATGATGCCGCCATCACATGGGTCATTATCATCGCGGGTTGGCATAAGCGCGCCTAGCGGGAGGGTCCGGGCATTGCCTGAGCACACAATCATCGCCATGGATGTCGGCAGTTCCGCCCTGAAGGCGGTGCTGTTTTCGGCCGCCGGCGACCCGTTGGCACGGCATGTCTGCCCCTATCCGACGCAGACGGCGGCCGACGGCACGGCGGAGCAGGACCCGGATGACTGGTGGCGGGCCTGCACCGAGGCCGTGCGCGCGCTGGAGCCTGACGAAGGTTTGCAGGCCCTGGTGTTGACGGGTTCCATGCAGAACCTGATCGCGGTCGACCGGCAGGGGCGGGCGCTGATGCCCGCGATGCTCTATTCCGACGCGCGGGTCACGACGGATCTCAGGCGCGCCTGGCAGGCCGATCTGCCGGACGCTTTCGAGCAAGCCATCGGCAACCGGGCTGACAACGCCCAATGCGTTTTCAAGATCCGCTGGTTTCGCGGTCATTGGCCGGATCTGGCCGAACGGGTCGCTCGGTTTCATTTCGGTGCCAAGGACGTGGTCGTGCAGCGGCTGACGGGCGCTGCCGTGATCGATCCAACGACGGCGACCACCACCGGCATGATGGATCTCGCCAGGCGTCAATGGCTGCCGGAGGTCATCGCGGCGGTCGGCCTCGACCGCGAGCACCTGCCTGAGATCCGGCCGGCGGACGCCATCGCCGGGCACCTGACCGACGAGGCGGCGGCCGCCCTGGGCTTGCCCGGCGGCTTGCCGGTGCTGACCGGTGCCGGCGATGCCGCCGCCGCGACCTGGGGGGCCCATGCCGATAGCCACGGCCGGCCTTACGCCTATCTCGGCACGACCGGCTGGGTCGCCGCCGTCATGTCCCTGGCCGAGGCGGCGCCGCCGCGGCCGACCTACACGATGGCGGCCCCGCTGGGTGAAGAGGTGATCGTGGTTTCACCCTTCCTGACGGCCGGGACGGCGCTGCACTGGGTCGCCGGCCTGACGAACCGGGATCTGCCGGAGATCTTGCAGGCCGCCGCGGACGCCGACGCAGCACCGCCGGCCGGCCTGTTCCTGCCGTTTCTGATGGGCGAGCGGGCGCCGTTTGAGGATCGTGACGTTCGCGCCGCGCTCTTGGGCCTCGATGCGTCGGCCGACTGCGGCAGCCTGGCCTATGCGGTGATGGAGGGTCTTGCCCACGCGGTCCGCCACAATCTCGAAAGCCTGCCGGTCTCCTGGCGCGACATGACGGCCATCGGTGGCGTGACGGAAAGCGAGGTGCAGCGGCAGCTTCTGGCCGACGTCACCGGCCTGCACATCGCGTCGCCGCCGCTGCCCAGGCTCGCCACGGCCTATGGCGCCTGGCGCATGGCCACCCGCGCATTGGGGCTCGACGACCGCACGCTGGATGTCACGCGCGCCAAGACGCGCCGTGCTGACCGCGCGGATCGGGCCGAGGCGCGTTATCGCGCCTATCTGTCCGCCGTGGCGTTGGCGCGCGAGGTGGCGCCGCTGTTGAACCAGCGGGTCGGCGGCCCGCCGCGCACCCAGGTCGCCTGACCGAATCGATCAAGACGAGATACGAAGTCCTTAACTGTTGAAGAGGGAGGTCCCTTTCATGTTTCGAACCCTTGTTTGCTCGGCCGCCGCGATGGGCTTTCTGGCGCCCGCCGCGCTCGCCCAGGATGTCGCGGTGCTGACGCCCTATCTCAGTTCCGTCACCACAAACGAAATGATCGAGGTGTTCACCGATACGGCCGACGCGCGCGGCTGGTCGACCAACGTGGTCGATACGCGCGGCGATTTCGGCCAGCTGGCCAGCCGGGTCGAGGACGTGGTCAATGCCGGCGTCGACGCCATCGTCTTTGCCAGCGTCGATCCCTCTCAGATCCAGGATCAGGTGGATGCGGCGGCATCCGCCGGCATCCCGGTGATCGCCATCGACGGTGCCGTGGCGCCCGGTGTGACCGTGAATGTGACCTCCGATAACTTCGAACTCGGCACCCAGCTTTCGACCTTTCTGTTCGATCAGCTCGGCGGCGAGGGCAACATCGTCAAATTCTATCACTCCGCCCATCCCGGCGTGCGCCAGCGCGAACTGGCCCTGGACGCGGCGCTGGAGGCCAATCCCGGCATCAGCGTGATTGCCGACCACTACGTCAATGTGCCCGGCCCGATCGACGATTCGCGCATCGCCATGGAAACGATCCTGCGCCAGCATGGCGATGACATCGACGGCGTCTGGGCGGCCTGGGACGAGCCGGCGGTCGGCGCCCTGATCGCGGTTCAGGCCGACATGCCGGACAGCACCATGCTGATCGCCGGCATCGACGGCAACCCGCAGGCGGTCGAACTGATCGGCGAGTGCACCAACCTGATCGGCTCCGTCCGGCAGGACTTCACCGCCATGTCGACCATGGCGGCCGACGCGTTGCAGACGGTGTTGGAGGGCGGATCGCCGGACGCGCAGGAACTCTACGCCCCGTCGATCCTGATCACCCGCGACAGCGTCGGTGCCGACTGCGGCTGACGCCAAACGTGCCGGCCGATACCAAGCTGCTCGCCGTCGAGGCGCTGTCCAAACGCTTCGGCGGCGTGATCGCACTGGACGGCGTCGATCTCGCGATCCGGCCGGGCGAGGTCCATGGCCTGGTTGGCGAGAACGGTGCGGGCAAGTCGACCCTGATCAAATGCCTGTCTGGGGTGCATCGGCCGGACGGCGGCATGATGCGCCTCGACGGGGCACCGTTCGGTCCGGAGGGCCCGCGCGACGCGGAACGGCTGGGCCTGCGGGTGATCCATCAGGAGCTGAACCTGGTGCCGGGCTTTTCGGCGATCGAGAACATCTTCGTCGGCAGGCGCTACCCCAAGCGACTTGGCCTGGTCGATCGCGCTGCCATGGCACGGGGGGTGCGCGCCGTCGCCGCTGACCTGTCACCTGACCTGCCGCTCGACCGGCCGGTCGCGCGGTTGACGACCGGCCAGTGCCAGCTTGTGGAGATCTTGCGCGCGCTGATCAGTGCGGCCCGCCTGGTGATCATGGACGAGCCAAGCGCCTCGTTGAGCAGGGGCGAGGCGGATCGGCTGCACGATGTGGTCCGACGTCTCCGGGATGCCGGCACGGCCGTGCTGTTCGTGTCGCACCGGCTGGACGAAATCTTCGCCCTGTGCCAGCGGGTTACGGTCCTGCGCAATGGCCGCACGGTCGCGACCGACGCGACCTCCGCCATGACCCGGGACGACTTGGTTCATTTGATGTCGGGTGGCATGACCATGCCCGGCCGCCACCGCGCCACGCGGCCGCCCGGGCCGCCGGTGCTGCGCGTCGATCGGCTGCCGTTCGGGCGACGCCGCGCGCCGCTGTCGTTTGCCGTTCATGAGGGCGAGTTGGTGGCGCTCTACGGCCTGATCGGGGCCGGGCGCAGCCGGCTGCTGCGCACGTTTTGGGGTGTCGGCGAGCCGACAGCCGACCGGGTGACGATCGACGGAAGCCCGCTTTCCGGGGCAGGGCCGGCCGGGCGCATCCGACAAGGCATTGCCTTCGCGCCGGAGGACCGGCGCACCCAGGGTCTGGTGATGCGGCATTCGATCGCGGCCAATGCCACCCTGCCGCATTTGGACAGCTTTCGCGGCCGATCCTGGCTGCCCATGCCCTCCGCCGAGCGCGTGGCCACGTTCATCGCTGACCTCAAACAGCGCCTCGACGTGCGCATGGGCCGGGCGTCGGACGCGATCGCCACCCTGTCCGGCGGCAATCAGCAAAAGCTGATGGTTGGCCGCTGGACGCCGTTCCCGATCCGCCTTCTGCTGCTCGACGAGCCGACGCGCGGCGTCGATGTCGCCGCCAAGGCCGAGCTGCACGGCATGATGCGTGATCTCGCCGACAATGGCGCCGGCATCCTGATGGCCTCCAGCGATCTGGAGGAGGTGCTGGACATTGCCGACCGTATCCTTGTCATGGCTGATGGTCGCATCATCGCCGAACTGAACGGCGCGGAGGCCGATGGCGACCAGGTGCTCGCCGCCCTGTTCGCGGCCGAACGGCAAGAGCCTGAGAGCCGGACGGCGTGAGCATCCTGAACCGCTTCGGAACGCTGATCGCGCTTGCCGTCATCATTGCGGTCTTCTCCGCCGCGTCGCCCTATGGCTTCGCCCAGATCAGCAATCTGGTGAACATCACCCAGCAGATGAGCCTGCTGGCTATCGTCGCCATCGGCGCCACGCTGGTGATGGTGCTGGGCGAGTTCGACCTTTCGGTCAGCGCCATGGTCTCCTGGGGCGGCATCGTGGCGGTGACGCTTTTTCAGGCCGGCGTCGGCACGGTGCCGGTTTTCGCCATCGTGCTGCTGTCCTGTCTGATCATCGGCTCGGGCTCCGGCGTGCTGGTCGCCAGCTTTCGGGTGCCCAGCTTCATCGCCACGCTGGCCATGGGCACGATCCTGGGCGGCCTGACCTTCTGGCTCAGCGACGGCGCCACCCTGTTCGGCGGCATGCCGGACGGGTTTCGCGACCTGGCGCGCGGCACGGCCCTGGGCCTGCCGGTTCTGACCTGGTGGATGATCGCCGCCAGCCTCATCGTCTGGCTGGTGCTGGACCGGGTGGAGTATGGCCGGCGCCTGTACGCCATCGGCGGCAATCGCGAGGCCGCGTTGCTGGCCGGCGTGCCCGTGGGGCGCGACAGCGTCCTGGCCTTCGCGCTGTGTGCCGCCTTTGCCGGCCTGGTCGGCCTGCTGCTAACCGCGCGGTTGGGCAGCGCGCACCCGACCGGCGGCGGCGGTTTCCTGCTTCAGGCCTACGCCGCCGTCTTCCTGGGCATGACGGCGTTCAAGAACGGCGAACCGAACGTGCCGGGTACGCTGGTCGGCGCCGCCATCATCGCCGTCATCGCCAACGGCCTGACCATCCTGGGCGTGGCGGCATTCCTGCAGGACGTGCTGACGGGCGCCATCATCATCGCCGCCGTCCTTTTGCGCCGGGCGGCGGGGCCAACGCGTCAGGTTTAGAGCGATTGCAATACTAGAACAGTGGAGCTCTGTTCAATCAAAAGAGGTTTTACCGCAAGTCAAATTAGGCGACTTTACTTGCCCGCCGGCATGCATTTCTAGAATGGCCGTGCAAAGAGGCCAGTGCGCTATTGGTTTCGGTGGCCATTTGACACGGCTCGGCCTAGCTTGCCGCCGACGAGTCGCCGCGATCTCAAATGAGCACGTTCCGCCATGCTTGCACTGACGATCAGCACCATCAACGACGCCGATGTGCTGGATCTTTTTGTCAGGTACCACTTTGATCAGGGGGTCGACGCGATTGTTGCAATCGACATGGGCTCCGACGACGGCACTTTGGACATCCTTCGGCAGTACGAAAAATCCAGCAACCTGTTCCTTATCGATGTGGATCGCGAGCAGAACCGGGAACGGAGCGACCGGCGAAACCGGATGCTGCGCTATTGCGAAGACACGCTTGGTGTCCAATGGACGATGAGTGCCGACCCCGACGAGTTCTGGTATTGCCCGAACGGGAATCTGAGAGACATCGTTGAGGGCATTGGGAAGCGTGGCGCCGATATGATGCTGTGCAGGCGTTACAATCTGATCAACGCGCATCCGGGTCAGGCGTTGCTGACGGAGCCGAAATTCAACTACGCGCCGTTTCGGTACTCGGTTCGCAAGCCGTACATTCCTTCCCTGCAGGAGAAGGAGGCACTCGAAATCCCGCTGCCCTGGGTGCTTTGCGAGATCGGTCCGAAGGTTATCCTGAGGGCGGGCAGTGCGCGCACCATTCAGGTGGGTGCCCATGGGGCGTCCGGCGACACCGAGCTGAGCCGGGCCAAGCCGAAGCACATCAGCGTGCTGCACTTTCCTTTGCGGTCTTACAAGCAGTTCGAAGGCAAGGTGGTCAAGGCAGCCGAATTTGTTGCCGCCAACCGCTTGGCCGGAAACGATGCCTGGCATTGGCGCCGCTGGATAAGGATGCTGGAAAACGGTCAGCTCGAGCAGGAGTACCGGGCCAGCAGCTTTGCCAAACAGCAGATAGAACGCTGGCTGGAGACTGGCGCCATTGCGCTGGAGAATGGTCTGCAGGACCGACTGAGACGGGTCTCAACTTTGTCCACGCAAGGCTACGCCGTGTCTTCGTCCAGCGGCCGGCTCGGCTAGTGCCGACCCTGGGCGCAGGCGAAATGGTCACCGACTTTAGGGATGCCGGCTATGCCCGCATTCCAGGCGTGTTTGGCCCTGCTGAAATCGATACGTACCTGCAAGAGGCCGACCGGTTGAAGGGGCTGGTGCGCGCGGGCGGGCCCGGCGCCGGAAGCGATCAGGTTCGAGTTCTGTCGGTCGACCGTGAGGATGGCTCAACCCTGCTGAGAGCGGTTCAACACAGTCATCACATCAGCCCGACATTCGACCGGCTTCGGGCCGACGCGCGGATCCATGACATCCTGCGGCCACTGCTCGGCCCCAGCATCAAGTCTTTGCTCAACACCCTGTTTTGGAAACCGCCGGGCGAAGCGCGAACCGCGATCGCTTATCACCAAGATTGTGCCTTCCGACGGCCCAAGAACCACTATCGGAATCTATCGAGGTCCTATGTTCAGCTTGGCGTCGCGCTGGATCCACACGGCCCCGAGAATGGCGGCATGCGTTTCGTACCGGGCAGTCACAAGCTGGGGGATCTGAGGATCGAAAGGACCCGAAGCGTCATGTTGGACGGCCCGGCATCCTCGGATCTGTCGCGCGAGGGATTGGAGGGGCTTTCCGAACTGGCGATCAGACTTGCCCCCGGCGACGTGGTGATTTGGAGCGCCTATCTGCTTCACGGGTCGCCGCCCAATCCTTCGCCGGTCATGGATCGACGCTTCTTTGTGGCCGCCTACATGCGCAGCAGTGACTGCGACGTTGGCGATGTCGTGTTTGAAGCTTAGGGCGATCTAATCCTCAAGATCGTGTCGCCACGGTTTTTGCCGGCACGCCGTAAGCAGAGCAGTTGTCGGGCACGTTGTGGACGACGGCCGCATTCGCCCCGATAACGCAGTCGGCACCGACCGCAATATCGAGTCCTAGAACCGCGCCGGCACCGATCAGCGTCCTGTCTCCGGCGCTCGCGCCGCCGGTCAGTTGGCAGCCGCCGCCGACGAGGCAGGCCACGCCGAGCTGCGCGGTCACACCAACCAGGGCGCCGTTTTCGATAATGCACCAGTCGCCAATCCTGCTGTCGTGGCGGACGTGGGAATAGCCCGCCAGGTAAAGACCTCGGCCGAGCTGTGCTGTCTTCGAGATCAGCGCGGTGGGATGGATGGCGCTGGCGAAGCGGGCGCCGGACGCGTCGAGACGGCTGGCGAGATCGTATCGAATGCGGCAATCGCCTACGGCGACGATCCAGCGGTGTCGGGCGACGAAGACCGGGTCGGCCATCCGCTCGAAGCCGCCCAGCACGGGCAGTTCGTCGACGTGCGCGTCCAGACCCTTCGTATCGTCTAGAAAGCCTGCGACAGGCGCAGCCGTCGGCGTTAATGCGAGGATCTCAGCGACGTTTCGTCCTTGCCGGCCTGCGCCCACGATTACGATGGCGTCGGTTACGATGGGTCAGTCTCCTCTGCGGTAGCGTGCCGCCCACTCCGCTTTGGCGCCGGATTCCTCCGGCCGGACTGGCTGCGCGAAGTCTTGGGGCAGGTCTCGATCAAGGGAGACAAGGATCCGGCTCAACGTCACCTGATAGTCGTTGGCAAGATCCTCGTAAGCGACGTTCAGAACCTTTGGCTGGTTTAGGGCTGAAAGATACATCTGCCACGCGGCTTCTTGCTCTTCAATGTCGGCAAGTGCGCGGTGGATCAAGTCTCGGCTATAGCGCGCGGGCCCCTTTTTCGCGTCGTACAATACGCTCCAGCGGCCGGTCTGTTGCGCGTGTGCAAGGGAGACGGCCTGAGCGACCCTGTCTCGACGGCTGAGCCGAATGAAGACAAACCGGTCGAAATTGATCACGGACAGGGCGCGTGCCATCGCGCGACTGCAAACCGACTGGCGGGCGTGCGCCTTCAGACCGAAGTACCGTTGGAGAGAAGTTCTCTTCTTCAGCAGGGTCGTGAGGTAGGCTCCGATGCCACGACCAACACCCCATCGGGTGGCCAGCCTGCGATAATGGATGGGGTTCAGATACTCAAGCGGGGTCCCCAGACCTTCGATACTGCTCAGGCTCAGCGAAAGCAGCGTGCTGCCGACCCGCGGCGTGGACAAGATTGCGTACCTGATCGCCGGTTCCGGCGCATTCGGTACGTCGTACTCGGCCGCGTAAAGATCCGTCATGGGTCGATTCGGGTCCATAGGCGTCCGGGCGGGCTGCTCAGAAGGCGCTTATGAGGCGATCGACAGACTTGCCGCGTCAGCCAAAGCCTCTCGCAGGCCGGAGACGACGTTCTGCACATCCTCCTCCGTCATATCGACATAGAAGGGAAGGCAGACGGCGCGTGACGCAAGGCGGCGTGTCTCGATCAGATCGGCATCGGCGGGATGCGCAGCGGCAAAGCGATGATGCGCCCCGTCGCCCCACCACTTACGGCCCTGAATGCCGCGCGCGGCCAGTCGCTCAACCACCGTCGCCGCGTCGGCGTCCAGTTCGACACAGCAATAGCTGGAGACCCAGCCGTCCCCAAAGCCTGGTTGGCAAGAGACATGGTCCACATCGTTCAGCGCATGGCGATACATCTCGCTCAAACGTTGCCATGTCGCGCGGCGATCCGGCCATTTGTCCAGCGCGGCGAGGCCCACCGCCGCCTGAAGCTCGCTCAGCTTCGCGTTCGTTCCGTCGGTGACCGGGGTGCGATCCTTGCTGAGGCCATGGTTCGCCATGGTTCGAACGCGCTCCGCCAGGCCCGTATCCGCAGTGACCACGCAGCCCCCTTCGCCAATGCCAAAGGCCTTGGTCGCGTGGAAGCTGATTGCGACCGGCATGCCGGACGGATGCACCATGCCGGACACGCTGTCGAAGGCGGCAGCCGCGTCTATGACGACACGGCCTCCAGTGTCGCTCGCATGGTCGGCCCAATCGTCCACGTCGATCGGGGCGCCGAACGGCGCCACCGGTATGGCATGGCACATCTTGTCTGGCCTGGGTGCGGCCATGCCGGTGGGCTGGATCGCCCAGTTCCCCGGGTCGATATCCACAAATTGCGGGCGAAGGCCGGCCGACGTCGCCGCGTTGACCGTGGCCACGAACGTCCAACTTGGAACCAAACAGGTTTGCCCGGGCAGGATATCCTGCGCCCGCAGCGACAGGGTCAGTGCGGCTGTACAGTTCGCGAGCGCAACCACACTGGCCGGGCTGACACCGAAATGGTCGGCAAGACGCGCCTCGAACTCACGCAGCAGGGGTCCTGCATTGGTATAGATCCGCGTGACGTCCGATTTCCTGGCGTACCGGGCGATGTGATCGATCGTCGGCAGCAACGGTCTGGCGAGTGGCCATCGAAAGGACATATGCGCTTAGTTCGCCTTGCAGAAAAACAGGATCCCCCGGATGGATCAGGACAGTATCCATCGCGGACGATAGCGACACGAAATCATTGCCGTCTTGCCTCCGCTGTTGGGCGTTCCAAGTCCCGCGTTCCGTCCGCTGGTTTGGCAGGCCGGCGTCAAAGATGGCCGTCAGACATATTTTATGCCGGCGCTGTGCGCAAGGGGCCCCTCGCCAGGGCACGCCCGTCGTCAATGGGGCCGTTGGGCGTTGCTGGATCAACCGGCCATTCTTGCAGCAAACTGGCTGCAAGGTCCGAGCCGTGCGGCCTTTTCGCGGTGCGGCTTAGCCTATCCTCGCCACCACAAAATGGTTGGGCGGCGATGCCGGGTAGTCGCCGGTCTCCACGATGCGAAAGCCCGCCTGCTCCATGGCCGCTTCCAAGGTCCGCGACTTCAGGAAGTTCACGTAGGGTGCAACCCTCAAGGCCTGCAGGCCGCGAACGAACAGGCGCAGGGGCAGGCCCTTGTCGCCCAGGCAAACCGTCTTCGAGATGAACACGCCGTTCGGTCGCAGAAGATCCGCCACGCGCCGGACCGCGGCCGGCACGTCGTTCAGCAAGTGGAGGAAGTTGTAGGCCAGGATGACGTCGAACGAGCCGGGCTCGAAGCGGTCGTCGAACGGTGTAGCCTGCACGAAAGTGACGTTGTCCACTCGTTCCTGCCCGGCCTTGCTCTTTGCGATGCCGATCATCTTGGATGAGATGTCGCTGGCAGTGATGTGCCTGACGCTGTCGGCGAGCAGCAGGGCGGTCGACCCGGTGCCACAGCCAAGTTCGAGAACCTCGTCGCTGCTCGACAGGTAAAGCCGGCTTCGTTCCATCGTCTGCTGATAGGCGTTGACGTTTTTGACCGGCTTCTTTGCGTATTTGGGCGCGATCCGGTCCCAGAAAGCTTCGGCGTTGTGCATGGTTTCCTCGCTTGCCGCTCAAGCGGCTGTGTTGCGTTCAAGATGTGCGCCGATCTTGCGTGTTGAAGAGGCAAAGGCCTGCGCGACCGTGCGGTAGGGCCTAACTAATCATGCATTGATCAGATATAAATTGCCGAAATTCGCAGTCTCGATATACACACATGCATGAACTGGCAGTTGATCTCCTTCGATTGGAATCAGGCGCGCGCCTTCCTTGCAACGGCGGAGGAGGGGTCGCTTTCCGCTGCCGCGCGGGCGTTGGGGCTGACCCAGCCAACCTTGAGCCGGCAGGTCGCGGCCCTTGAGGACGATCTGGGGGTCCTATTGTTCGAACGCCTTGGCCGGTCGCTGTCGTTGACCGAGGCCGGTCTGGACCTGCTTGAGCATGTCCGCACGATGGGCAATGGCGCCAGCATGCTGTCCCTGGCCGCTTCCGGCCGATCGCAGACCATTGAGGGGCAGGTCAGCATTACCGCGACCGATGCCATGTCGGCCTACATCCTGCCGGCGGTGCTTCAGCGTGTGCGTGCCCTAGCGCCCGGCATCGAGATTGAGGTCGTGGCCTCCAACGAGGTGCGCGACCTAAGGCGACGGGAGGCGGATATCGCGCTTCGGAACATCCGGCCGGAGCAGCCGGACCTCATCGCCAAGCTGGCCCGCGAGACCACCGCCCATCTTTACGCGTCGACGGCGTATCTCGACGCCCATGGTCGACCGCAAACCCCGGAAGATCTGAAGAACGCCGACTTTGTCGGCTTTGTCGATTCCGAAGTGTTGATCCCGACCTTGAACGGCATGGGCCTGCCCGTGACCAGACGCAACTTCAAGCTCAGCTCGGCCAGCAGCGTTGTCGTGTGGGAACTCGTCAAGCAGGGCCTCGGCATCACCATCATGCCTTGGGAGATTGCGGCGCTGACGCCAGGCATAGAAAAAGTATTGCCCGAACTCGACCCCGTTCCGGTGCCCGTTTGGCTGATTTCCCATCGCGAGCTGCTGACCAGCCGTCGCATCCGCATCGTGTTCGATCTTCTCGCCGACGCGCTCTCAAGCGACATGTGGCAGCCGGTATCCGTTGTGCCGCCGATCAGTTAGACGGCTGATTGCGCGCCAGCCGTCGGGTCAGGTCGCGATGCGGGGAAGCATGCAGATTTGGGCGCGTCCCGGGCCGTTGCCGTTGGTGCCGCAGCCCGACGATTCGCCGCCGCACGCCACAGCGTTGCCTGGCCCGCTGCCGGTGGTTCGGCACTCGCTGGTCTGGCCGCCGCAGGCCACGGCATTGCCTGGCCCGCTGCCCGTCGTCCGGCATTCCCGGGCCTGGCCGCCGCAGGCGACGACGTTGCCCGGTCCGCTTCCGGTTGTCCGGCAGTCGGTCGCTTGTCCACCGCAGGCAACGGCGTTGCCCGGTCCGCTGCCGGTTGTCCGACACTCGCGCGCCTGTCCGCCGCAGGCTACCGCGTTGCCGGGTCCGCTGCCGGTCGTTCGACACTCTGTGGCCAGACCGCCGCAGGCGACCGCGTTGCCGGGGCCGGAACCGGTCGTCCGACACTCTGTCGCCGTCTCGCTGCAGGAAACGGAGTTGCCAGGTCCCGACCCGGTCGTCGTACAGCCGCCGCCGGACGCCGGGCTGGCATCGCCAAACGCGTCGAGAACCGCCGCGACGTCGCCCAATGTCGGGCCGGAGCCGTTGGTTGGCACGCAGGCGCCGAGCCCGAGCGTGAGGCCGACGACGAGCGGCGCAAACCGGATGAACGAGCGGATGGTCATTGGGCGGTCCCTGTGGCATCGGTTGGACTGACCGTAGGAGTTCTACCCGGTTTCCGCGTGCTTGCAACGCCTCAATCCGGCGAGCATGAGCACCGAAATCGCCAGAATACAGCCAGATTGTTAACCGATTTCACGCAAAATCGACAAGGCAGGACAGGCAATTGGATTTCCGATATTCAATTAATAGAACCATGCTAGCGCGGACGATCGGTGATGGACCATCGACGATGTCTGGGCGCGGCATTGGCGCATAACCACGCCATTGGCCGGATGCGCTCGGCTCGCCTGTCAGTCGCGCTCCTGCTTGTCCTTAAGGGTCGCCATGAACTCCTCCTTGAACTGATGACCCATGATCGCGGGGCGCGCGATGGCGTCCAGCGCCAGCTTGCCGACCAGCATCAACGTGCCCGTCACCAGCGCGTCGCAGAACCAGGCGATGAACGGCGTTACCGGGCCGAGATACGCCGGCATTGAGGCGAGCGCCGGCAATGTCCAAAGACCGGTAAGCGCGTGCAGCACAAGCGCCATCCAGAAGCCAACGCAGTAGGGGCAGCGCCACTGCTCGTACAGGGTCTGAAGCGGTTTCGGCAGGCGGCTCAGGATGGCGTTGAACCAGGTGCCCCAGGTCGGCAGTTTCTCCCAAATGAGCAGGTAAAGCGCGAGCCCGATCAGGGCGGTCGTGACGTTCATTCATCGTCTCCTTCCAGACGTTTCGCGACGATGACGAGGGCCGTTCCGTCGTCATGCGCCTGTTCGCCCATGCGTGAAATCTCAAGGCCGGCGCCGGCCAAGAGGCGGCAAAGCGACGTGCGATCGAGGCCAACGTCGGAATGAACGAAGACATCCTCGACCACGACAAACCGACCGTTGGGCCTCAGCACGCGGACGACCTGATCAAGGCCCTGTTTGATGGCCTTCCAGTGGTGCAGTGAGTTGATCGCCATCGCGACATCGATCGACCCGGCCGCGACCGGCAAATCCTCCGCCCATCCGAGCGAAAACGCCATCCGATCGGCCGCCGGGTGGGGCGCAGCCTTGCGCTCTGCGTAGCGGATCATGGCCGGCGACGGGTCGATGCCGAGCACCCTGCCGGTCGACAAGGCCGATGCCGCCGCGCAAACCGCCGCGCCGCCGCCACAGCCGATATCGAGAACGGTCTCCGCCCCACCAAGCGCGGCCGCGCTCACCGCCATCCGGTTCGTCGGATGGTCGGCGTGCTTCTGCAGATACCATTCGACGAGAGCGTCGCCCCACGGCTCGCCAGCCGCGGGCCGGGAAGGCGGAGGATGATGGTGATCGTGTCCGTGTCCGCGGCCGTTTCGGTGATCACATTCGCGATCGTGTTCATTGGAAGTCATGGCACTATCAGTTCGTTTGTAAGACTAACCAAACGTGGTAAGGACTAACTGAGGTGGGCATCAACTCGGGCAGGAAGCAGAGCGTTGCGGGACGGGCTTAGAGGCGGTCTTCGACCTTGGCCAGCGTGGCCTCGAGCGCCTTCAACTCGTCGGGCGTGAGCAGCCGCTCGATCTTGGCGGCGGCCTCCCGATAGACTGTTTCCTCCTGTCGCAAATGGTCTCTTGCCTTGTCGGTCAGCACGACGTGCTGGGCACGGGCGTCGCGTTGACAGGGGAAGCGCTTGACCAGGCCCCGCTGCTCCAGCTTGGCGATGGCGACGCTGGCGGAGGCCTTCTGAACGCCCAAGACCGCGACCAGGTCTTGCAAGTGATGCCCTGGCTGGCCCGCATGGTCGTCGTCTGCATCCCTGATGGTGACCTGCGCGCCATCCAACCGCTCGATCGCCCGCAGATACTCGTACTCGCTATAGCTCAGCAGGCCGGGCCGCGCCGTGTCATCAGCCCAGACGCGCGCAAAATGCCGGTAGAGGTGATCAAGCGAGCGAGCCAGCGCCATCGACTTCTTTCAGTTAGTTAGCGTTACTAACTTAATAAGAGTGGAGCGCTCATTTGTCAATGATTGATCTGGACAGGGGTCCGAAGCGCGTCATCCGATTGAGGGCAGAGGGCAGAGGGCAGAGGGCAGAGGGCAGAGGGCAGAGGGCAGAGGGCAGAGGGCAGAGGGCAGAGGGCAGAGGGCAGAGGGCAGAGG